>Ga0268299_1000002_pt1 | contig 2030744 bp, 1739 predicted proteins | sample NOBtaG_FD_193484 | JGI IMG/M metagenome (GOLD analysis project Ga0268299, IMG submission 193484) | Activated sludge microbial communities from bioreactor in Nijmegen, Gelderland, Netherland - NOB reactor | ecosystem: Engineered > Bioreactor > Aerobic > Activated sludge | place: Netherlands... | reverse complement strand
CTACACTCTAATAAGTGAAGATCCGCTCGCGCTTCTCCCCACTCACCTTGTTCTAGAATTAACTCGCCCATACCCTCTATCGAGTATGAACGGGTCCGCTATCAATCTCATATATTCAAAGAACGTTTACCGGGACCGCTCCGGATAACCTGGCATTGGCCTGGCTACCTCAAAAATCGGCCTGGTACTGAAGTCAACTGACTTAAAACCACCACTTTGGAGGCCTCGTTCCAGCCGAACCAGACCTAACTACCCAAAAACGGACTGCAAAGATAATAGCCGGGGTCATCTATTCAAAATGAGAATATGATAAATTCCTTGATTTCGGTGGTTTTCCAGCGATTGGGACACCTTTGCAAATCAAAAAATCCTGCCCATCTTTGCAGCCCTTAATTTTTAGCGACTATGAAACGCACCTATCAGCCCTCCCGCAAAAAGAGAAAGAACAAACACGGCTTCCGCGAACGGATGGCGACGGCCAATGGTCGCCGGGTATTGGCGTCCCGACGCAAAAAAGGCCGTAAGAGACTGACAGTTTCTGACGAGAAGACGTTCAAGCGCAAATAAAACCCACACCACGGCGGAAGACTATCTTTGCGCCATGGGAAACTTTCGCCTTCCGAAAGAAGAACGACTTACCAGGAAAAAACTCATCGAAGACCTCTTCCAGCACGGAAGGTCATTTTCATCATTCCCGCTCAAGGTGATTTTTGCACCCCAAGGCAATGTCACCGGCCAAAAAAGCCAGGTACTGGTATCCGTCCCGATTCGCATATTTAAGAAAGCAACCGACCGAAACACCCTCAAACGACGCATCCGCGAAGGCTACCGGCTCAATAAAGCCTTGATGGCCACATCCACACCATTCGCTCTCGCGTATATTTACATAGCCAAGGAAATTCTCCCGTCATCAACCATTCACGAGGCCATACAATCGTCGCTCAGACGTCTGAACCGATATGAAAACAAAACTTAGTCTTGCCGCGCTGGCGTGCTTCGCCCTTCTGGCTTTCACACAGCCTGCCGAGACCTACTTTGACATCGCGAAGAATCTGGAAATGTTCACTACCCTGTTCCGCGAAATCAATGCTTTCTATGTCGATGAGGTGGACCCCAAGAGTCTTATTCAAACCGGCATTCACGGAATGCTTGAGTCGCTGGATCCATACACCACTTTCATCCCGGAGGAAGACATGGAGGCCTTCAGTATTCAAACCACCGGCCAGTACGCGGGGATTGGCGCACTGATCAGTACCATCAACAACAAAAATATCGTCACGCATCCCTACGAGAATTTTCCCGCCCACCGAGCCGGCATTCGCGTAGGCGATGAAATCATCTCCGTCGACGGTAAAAGCGTCCGCGGCAAGTCAACCCGCGAAACAAGTCTGATGCTCAAAGGAAGTCCCCGGTCAGAAGTCACCCTCGGCATCAATCGCCAAGGCAAGGAGTTCACCTACAAACTGACCCGCGAGCAAATCAAGATCAACAACGTTACCTATTCCGGCATGGTTGACCCGCAAATAGGATATATCCGATTGGAGGAGTTTACCCCAGGCGCTTCAAAAGAGGTGGAGGCAGCGATGGCTTCACTGAAAAAACAGGGGGCCACCAGACTGATCCTGGATGTACGGGATAATCCCGGCGGACTGCTCTATGAGGCTGTCAACATCGTCAACCTGTTTGTTCCAAAAGGCAAAGAAGTGGTTGCCACCAGAGGTAAGATGAGGGAATGGAACAAGTCCTATTCCACACTCAATCCACCCGTCGACCTGGAAATACCACTCGTTGTACTCATTGATCAAGGAAGTGCCTCGGCATCTGAGATCGTGGCTGGCGCCCTTCAGGATTACGATCGGGCCGTGCTGGTCGGACAAAAGACTTTCGGGAAAGGCCTTGTGCAGACCACCCGTCAGCTACCCTATCAGGCCCAGCTGAAAGTGACCACAGCCAAGTACTACATTCCCAGCGGTCGATGCATCCAGGCCGTTGACTACACACACCGTAAACTGGATGGCAGTGTGCAACGCTTCGCGGATTCGGTTAAGTCAGCGTTCAAGACAAAAAACGGCAGGACGGTTTATGACGGAGGCGGTCTAGATCCTGATCAGATCATTGTACGCGACCCGTATGGAACGGTACTTATCCAACTGGCACAGTCGGGATTGATTTTTGAGTATGCGACTGTTTATTGTCACCAGCACCCCAATCTTGGTTCGTGGGTGAACTTTAAACTCACCGACGAGGAATATCAGCAGTTTGACAGCTGGCTGAAAGAGAAAAAGTTTGTTTATGCAACCGATCTGGAAAAACAGATGACCGAACTGCTCGAACAAGCGAAGCGGTCTCGTCAGCAGGAAGCTCTCCAAAATAATCTTCAATCACTTAAAGGGAAGATTGCTGAAAGTCATACGGGTTATATGGTCCGGTTCCGCGATGAGATACAACCTTTGCTGGAAGAAGAAATTGGCTTTCACGCTGCGTTGCACCGCGGTCGGGCAGAAGCCTCTTTTGACCACGACAAGGAACTCCTGGAAGCCAGGCGCATCTTGACTGCCGATGCCCCTTATCAGCAATTCCTGAAACCACACTGATGGCCATTGTGCTCAGCCTGGAGTCGTCGACCACCGTCTGCTCAGCAGCCTTGCACGATCACGGGACGCTCCTGGTCAACCGGGAGGTTCACACACCGCAGGCGGCAGCATCCCAGCTTACGCCTATCATTGATGATCTGTTTAAGTCCAGCGGTATCAAAAAAAACAGCCTCATGGCAGTCGCCGTTTCGGGAGGGCCTGGGTCATATACCGGATTGCGAATAGGAGCGGCAACAGCAAAGGGTATTTGTTACGCTTTGAATATCCCCCTCATCGCCCTTGATTCGCTCCACGTCCTTGCCTCTTCCGTACCATTGGCTGGCGATGGTCGTCTGCTTTGCCCGATGATTGATGCCAGGCGAATGGAAGTCTATTGCTGCCTGCTCACCGAAGAATTGGAGGAGGTTGAACCCACACGCCCTGTCGTAGTTGATCCCAGCAGTTTTACAGACCATTTGGAAGCAAAACAAATCGCCTTCTTCGGAAGTGGTGCCTCCAAATGCCGGGAAACAATTCAGCATTCTAATGCAACATTCATCGAAAATGTTGTTCCGCTGGCGTCGGCCATGGGTAAGCTGGCATTTCGTAAATTTGATGCAGGCGACTTCTCTGATCTGCGCACTTTTGAACCGGCATATCTAAAAGAATTTGTCGCAAAAACTAAAAAGGTCTGATCGGGGTTGTATACTACAACGTTCGAAAACCGTGGAAGAAAAAGAAATCATCAATCGCGTGACCAGCAGCGGTCTGGTTACACTCAACCTGGAAGCGTACTATCCTCCCGGTGACATCGTGGAGTTTGACCTGAAAGATCTTCTTGTTGAAGGCTTGATGCTCCGGGAAAAAGATCTCCGCGCGTTTGTCCGGGATCACGACTGGTCGCAGTACCAAAACAAAAGTGTAGCCATTCGCTGCTCCGCCGATGCCATCATACCAACATGGGCGTTCATGCTGGTCGCCATTTCGCTCCAGCCATATGCGCGACGCACGGTCTTCGGCACGAAGGAAACGCTGGTGGAAGATTTCTTCCGTGAAAAACTCAACACCATCGACTGGAGTCAATACCAGAACGCGAAAGTGGTTATCAAAGGGTGCAGCGATGTGGCGGTCCCTGAATCTGTCTATGTAGAGGCCGCTTCCCGTTTGCGTGGTGTCGCGGCAAGCATCATGTATGGCGAGCCGTGCAGTACAGTACCTCTGTTCAAACGTCAAAAGTCTGGTGGCTGAAAAGTCCCTGATCCTGTTCGACGGCGTGTGCAACCTCTGCAACGGCTTCGTCCAATACATCATACTGCGAGACCGAAAAAACTATTTCATGTTTGGTTCATTGCAATCTGTTACCGCCCAGGAGAAACTCCGGGCGTTCCAGGATGCCCCGGGTGATTTGTCAACGGTTGTACTCATCGAAGATGAACAGCTGTTTACATCTTCAACAGCTGTACTTCGAATTGCGCTTCAATTAGGCGGCATTTGGAAGCTCACCTATCCGTTGATCTTCCTGCCAAAATTTGTTCGTGATGGTGTCTACAGGTTCATTTCGCGGTATCGGTACCGTGTTTTTGGGAAAAGGAATGACTGCATGATTCCCCGGCCGGAATGGAAGTCACGGTTCGTTAATTGACGGATGTCAAATTCAGCCACGAAAATTCAGTTTATCAGGTGACCGTGAGTATTTTTGGGCATTCTTCTCCTCCCCATGAAATTCAACCGCAAGAAATATTCAGATCAAACACTTCAGCAACTATACGAAGAGTTGCTGAGGCCGCGTCTGATTGAAGAAAAGATGCTCATCCTGCTGCGTCAGAACAAGATCAGCAAATGGTTCAGTGGTATCGGCCAGGAGGCTGTTGCGGTTGGCATCACGCAGGCCATCGAGAATGATGAATACATCCTCCCCATGCATCGCAACCTTGGCGTATTTACAGGACGCAAACTTCCCTTCGACCGGTTGTTTGCACAGTGGCAAGGAACAAGCATGGGCTACACAAAAGGCCGGGACCGTTCTTTTCATTTCGGCACCAATGAACACCACATTGTTGGAATGATTTCCCATCTCGGCCCACAAAACGGTGTAGCCGATGGGATTGCCCTCGCTACACTTCTTAAAAAAGAGAAAAAAGTAACAGTTGTTTTTAACGGTGATGGCGGCACCAGCGAAGGTGATTTTCACGAAGCGCTCAATGTTGCTGCCGTTTGGGATCTCCCAGTGATTTTTGTGGTAGAGAACAACGGCTATGGATTGTCTACACCCAGCAGCGAACAATTCCGCTGCAAGGCATTTATCGATAAAGCCATTGGCTATGGTATAGAGGGTGTGCAAGTTGATGGCAACAACATTCTCGAGGTATATGATACTGTCAGGAGCATCGGAGAAAAAATGCGGAAGAAACCAGCCCCAATCCTGCTGGAGTGCCTGACATTCCGCATGCGCGGCCATGAAGAAGCCTCGGGTACCAAGTATGTTCCCAAAAAGCTCATGGAAGAATGGTCCAAGAAAGATCCTGTGCAAAACTATGAGGACTTTCTTGTCAATGAAAAAGTGATTGACAAAAAGTCCATCGAGTTGCTGCGCAAAAAGATCAAGCAAGAAATTGAAGCTGATTTGGAAGTCGCATTCCGAGAAACCCATCCGCAAGCTGACACCGAACTGGAAATTGCAGATCTCTATGCACCATACATACAGACGGTAGTCGCACCCTCCAGCAAGAAATCAGAGAAACGATTCATCGATGCCATCAGTGACGGCTTACGCCAGAGCATGGTCCGGCACAACAACCTTGTTTTGATGGGCCAGGACATCGCCGAGTATGGTGGCGTTTTCAAAATCACAGATGGGTTTGTTCAACAGTTCGGAAAAGAACGTGTGCGTAACACACCGCTCTGCGAAGCAGCTATTGTGGGCGCAGGACTTGGGCTTTCCATCAAGGGGATGAAGTCAATGGTCGAAATGCAGTTCGCAGATTTTGTCACAGAAGGATTTAATCAGATCATCAACAATCTGGCAAAGACGCATTGGCGCTGGGGGCAACCCGTTGATGTGGTCGTTCGTATGCCAACGGGCGCGGGGACAGCCGCAGGACCTTTCCATTCACAGAGCAATGAAGCCTGGTTCTTTCATACCCCTGGGTTAAAGATTGTTTATCCATCCAACCCTTACGATGCAAAAGGTCTCCTCTGCGCGGCCCTAGATGATCCCAATCCGTATCTCTATTTTGAGCACAAAGTGCTTTACCGGTCCGTCAAAGAAGAGATTCCAGATGACTATTACCAGGTTGAAATCGGCAAAGCAAAACTGGTTCGTGAAGGTACGCGCCTTTCCATCATTACGTATGGCATGGGTGTGCACTGGGCAAATGAGATCCTCGAATCAAATCCTGATATTTCCGCAGACATTCTTGACTTGCGTACACTCCTCCCCTGGGACAAAGAGGCCGTGACCAAAACGGTGACTAAAACGAATCGTGTACTTATCCTTCATGAAGACACGCTTACGGGTGGTATTGGAGGTGAGATCAGCGCATGGATCAGCGAGCATCTTTTTGAACATCTTGATGCCCCCATTATCAGAGTCGCCAGCTTGGACACACCGATTCCATTCGCGCCCACATTGGAAAACAACTTCCTTCCCAAGGGTCGGCTCCTCAATGCCATCAAATTGCTGAAGGGTTACTAGGCGCCCCGGGGTGTCATACAGGGCTGAAATGCAAGGTTTTATGTATCTTAGCCTGTTTGTTTTCCTATTTGAGTCCGACACGCATCCATAGCGTCCGTTTCACCTCCATCATGGTCAAGGCCGTTGGTCTCTGCTTGTGCGTGCTATTTCTGTCCGGGGCAGCATTTGCACAGAATACCAAGGGTGACCGTCCTCTTGGGAATCAGCGCCAGGTGAAGGAGACAAGAGGTAAATCTTTCAAGCGAAAAGAGCGCGGGAATACCAAAGACATTGCCGGAAGGCGTCTTCGAACCAAAGGTCAATCGTCGGCCAATCGAGCCAATGCCAGCTATCGTCAGCCGGCGACGGCCAAGCGAAATGTTTCAAGACAATCTGATCGCCCCGCTCCACCGCGCGGGAGGACATTTACACGATCGCCTCGTGAGACAAAGGTGCGGGCGTGGAAAGGTGATGTGTCGGGTCATCCCATTAGGCGGATTCGGCCTACAGGGAATGACGCCGCCAGAAACAATGTATATCCTCAAAAGGGGCCTTATGTGCGTTATGCGCGCAAAAGGCCGAAAGAAAAACCACCAGTATATTCCCGGACCATCAAGGGTGTCCCTTTCGTCAGGCATCGACCGCGCCATGAGGAACGCGCGTGGACAGGAGGCGTTGACAAAGGACCAATCAAAAATCAAAGTGCGACAGGCCGGATACGCAATACCTATTCGCAAAAAGGTCCGTACGTGGCCTATTACCGCAAGCGAGGTAAGGCACAAACAAAATCCTTCTCCAACCGGTCCGAATTGGCGAAAGCCAAGCGCTATTCGCGGCCTCCGAAAACCGGTGGATCACAGGCAAGCGTCTATCCATTCTCAGGAAGCAGACCGAATGTTCAGCGGGGTCGGAAGAATGTTTATTGGGGAAAGTATCAGAAAAAGGAAAAGGGGGTTACCACCGATCTTACCGGCGGACCATTGCGAACAAGAAATTATCGTTCACCCTCGGTGGGCCTGGTTGGTCGCGATTCGTTAAAATACTTTGGGCGTAAACCAACTGGTGACCGCTCCACGAGAGTATCCGGTGGCGGCTATGTCACGGCTACCAAACGGGGGGCTCGTGGATGGAAAGGAGACGTTGCCGGCTGGCCGGTTCGTAGTCCGCGCGCTCCGCAAGACCGTTCGCAGAAACCATTAAAACCTACCGAGCCTGGCATCGGCGCCATGTGGTTATCAAAAATCTTCAATGGTCGCTTTAAGGGTGTGCGTCCCAAGGACCGGGTTCCCGATACCCGTCAGGCGCGGTATCAGGGCAACATACCCCGGACGGGGTCGACGAAAAACTTCGGTGACCAGGGTGCCGGTTATTCAGGAAATATCAAAGGGAGTGGCCGAAGCGGATTTTCACAAGGTGGGGCTGGCTATTCCGGCAACATCAAACGAGGCTCACGTGGAGGATTTTCACAAGCGGGCGTTGGATATTCCGGCAACATTAAACGAGGCTCACGGGGAGAATTCTCACAGGCAGGCGTTGGATATTCCGGGAACATGAAAGGCGGAAAGAGCTTTCGGGGAGACTACATTGGTTATTCGGGAAGTATGAAGCGCAGTTGGTTAAGTCAATTCAGCGGTTCGGGTCTTGGTTATTCCGGATTTATCAAGCGCGGAAGTCAGCCAGGATTTTCGAAGGCTGGCGCCAACTACGCTGGCAATATGAAGGGGGGCAAGGGCTTCAATACTGATTATGCTGGCTACTCAGGAAATATTGAACGGGTCGGGGCTGTCCAGCAATTCGGAGAGAATGGTGTCGGTTATTCCGGATTCATGAAGCGTGGCGATCGTGGCTTCGGTGGTCAGGGTGCTGATTACCGTGGGAACATTAAGCGTACAAGTGCGGCCGGTTTCAATCAGGCAGGGGCTGGCTTCTCAGGGAATACGAAGTTCAAAAGGCCCGCCAAGGGAGGCGGGAGTGTGAGTGGAATACTTTGGAACAACAATGAATCAGCTTTGACCGGATCGCCGCCAGAAAGTACGGCGCCTGGAAATTTTTCCGGAAGGACCAAGGCCAAGAAGCCTGTCAAGGGTGGTGGTAGTGTGAGCGGAATACTTTGGAATAACAATGAATCGGCTTTGGCAAGAACTCCACCAGAGAGTATCGCGACGGCAAATTTTTCCGGAAGGTCTAAAGCCAAAAAACCGGCCAAGGGTGGCGGGAGCGTCAGTGGTGTCTTGTGGAATAACAATGGCGAGGCCCTGGCCAAGTCACCACCAGAAAATGCCGGAGCAGCAGCCGGTTTGCATGTAAGAGTAAAGCAAGGCGACTACGCAACAAAACCCAATGCGAGCAAAGGTGCATTGCCAGGTGTTGCCCCTACGCGGGCCACGGTGAAGGCCAGTGAGTATTCACGAAACATGAAAATGTATTGGAACTACAAGCACAATCCATCCAGCTCACGCTACGCCTTGAAATCCATTGCGCCGGGAAAAGCTGAGGCAAGTATCCGTGACTATCAGGGAAACGTGAAAATGCACAAGCGCACTACCAGCGGTATGCATCCTGACGCAAAGTTCGCGCACAGCGAAGAAGATAATGTAAAGGCGGAGCGAGGCTTCCTTACCAATGTCAAGGTATTTTGGGAGAAGATGTTTCACAAGAATGGAACGCAGCCTTCCAGTGTGAAAGATAAGGGCAAGAAACTTCAGTACGATAAGCGTGAAAAAGGCCTGTGGGCTTATTGACCCAGGAACCGAAACTCAACAGTTTGCTTAATATTTTCAGAGAGACTCAGCGCCACCGGGCAAGTTCGTGCCGCGTGCTCTAGTTTGGTGCGCTGCTCTGCGGAGGCCTGAAGGTTGGGGTGGGTGAAGACAATCTGGATTTCTGCTATCCGTCGAGGATTGGCTGCCATTATTTTCGTGATCGATGAAGTCATTCCGGTCATGTTGATCTTTTCCCGTTCCGCAAGCATGCCCATGAGCGTCATCATGCAACTGCTGAGGGCGGCACAGACCAGGTCGGTTGGACTAAATGCTTCACCTCTGCCGTTGTTGTCGGGCGGGGCATCCGTGATGATCTTGATGCCCGACCGGTGGTGGGCATCCTCCGTACGAAGGCCACCGAGATATGTTCCGCTCATAGATACCATATGTCTAAATCGGTTAGTTTTGCGTTGATTAATTATCGGCTAAATTTAGTCTAAAGTCCTCAGAATGCGCCTTTCACAGGTCTTCCGGCTGTTTCTCACGCTCCTTGCAGTAGGCCTGGCTTGCCGTTCGGTTGCCCAGACTCAGGACTCTTATGAATATAGTTCGGAATTTATCTGGGGAATCAACAAGAACTCTTCAGGCGGATTGATCGGCGGATTCGTTTTCAAGAAGTCGAAGAAGCTCACTGATCGGCTTCTCGAGACCTTTGGCTTGGAAATCATGAATGTCAAGCATTCTCAGGAAATCCGTCAGAGTGCTCGGGCGACCGGCAATTCATTCATATTTGGCAAGAGTAACTACCTCTATGCATTTCGGTTTCAATATGGACGCGATTATGTGCTGTTTGAAAAAGCGCCACAGCAAGGCGTCGAAATCAAAGCCGTAGGGGCCATTGGACCTTCTTTGGGCATCATCGCTCCCTACTATATAGAACGGATGGTCGACAACAGTTTCTTTGTTACCGTCCATGAACAGTACGATCCCACCAACCCGTCGCATAATTTTGAGAATATTCTGGGCACGGGAAATCTATTTGAAGGTTTGGGCGAATCTGGCATTCAGATGGGCATAAACATCAAGCTCGGCCTTGCCTTCGAACTTGGCACTGTCAAAAGTTCGGTAACCGGTTTCGAGGTAGGGTTCCTCCTCGACAGTTACTTCAGCGAAGTCGTCCTGATGCCTACGCTGGAGAACAAGAGTGTATTCCCTACGGTCTATTTTACCCTGTTCTACGGGAGTAGAAAATAATCGCTTTTTTGAAGGAATTGGGCATTTTATGTGACGAAATGGTAGAGACTGGATTCTGTTATTATATTTGAAATCCTAAAACCTAGAAAGTATGGAAGCTAAGAAGACAGACAGCGCCGATCTGACCAAGAAATCAGGGTTTTACCTGAGTATTGGCCTCTTGGCTACAATGACGCTTGTCGTAACGGCATTCGAGTGGAGGCAGTACGAGGATAGCCTCGTTGACCTGCAGGGTAAGAATATCAACACCTTTGAAGAGGTGATGGAAGTTCCCCCTACTGAGCAGCCACCCCCACCTCCTCCCCAGGTTCAGCAACCACAAGTGATTGAGGTTCCTGATGAAGAGGAAATCAAGGAAGACATCAAGGTTAATCTCGACGTGGAAGTAACGGATCAGACCAAGATCGAAGAGATTGTGGTGCAGGCCGCTGAGCCGGAGGAAGAATCAGACCAGATTTTTAACATCGTGGAAGAGTCAGCGACTCCCAAAGGCGGTATGGCCGCATTCTATAAGTATGTAAGTGATAAGATAAAATATCCGCCCCAGGCCCGCCGCATGGGAATTGAAGGACGTGTTTTCGTTGAGTTTGTGATCGGCAAGGATGGCAAGCTTACCGAAGTTCGCGCCATTAAAGGTATTGGTGCCGGTTGTGACGAAGAGGCCGTTCGCATTGTGCAGTCTGCCCCTCCCTGGAATCCAGGTAAGCAACGTGGTAAACCTGTGAAGCAGCGCTACACGCTTCCGATTATCTTCAAGCTGGGATAGCCCACTTTGACTTTTAAAAAACCCCGCTTCTTGGTGAAGCGGGGTTTTTTGTTTTCACACCAATTTACCGGTCTCTCCTTTCCCGCTCAGAGAACCAGACCCAGCAAGAGTCCGATGACAATAATTATTCCTGAAGGAATCTTCGTAAAGGCGAGCAAAGCGAATGTCCCAATGGTGAAAGCGTAATTCAGGAACGTGTTATCGAGCGGTTGAAAGAGAAAGACAGCCGCTGCTGCCACCAACCCGGCGCTGGCTGCTGTGATGCCTTCGAGGGAGGCACGAACGGCTCTGTACTTTTTCAGGCTGTCCCAGAAACGGATTAGGAAGAAGATAAGAAACGTACCTGGCAAGAATATCCCCGCTGCCGACGTGAATGCGCCGATGATCTGTCCGCCCATATCCGCACCAGCCTTCTGCATGGACAGGGCCCCTATGTATGAACTAAAAGAAAATACTGGTCCTGGCAACGATTGGGCAATCGCATAACCTGAAAGGAATTGTTTGGGGTCCAGGTAGGCTTTCAATTCCACAAACTCCGTGTAGAGAAGGGGTGTGAGAACCTGGCCACCGCCAAAAATCAGGCTCCCGTTTCGATAGAAGTTCTCAAACAACCGGATGGGCAGACTATCGGTGAAGTGACCGAGTGTAGCCGCCGCGATCAATACACCGGCCCACAACAGGAAATTCTCCCACCGGATGTTCATGGGAATCTTGTCCTTCTTGGGGTGCTCCTTGTACTTGAATGCCGTGACAAATCCCGCCAGCAGGATGGCCGCAGGGTAAAAAAACGGTGACCGGATAAAGTACGAAACTACTCCGGCCGCAATCATCAGGATGACACCTGTTCGCGTATTCACAGATTTCACCGCCATCGAATAGGCCGCATAACTCACAAAACCGACCGCCATCGCCGGAACAAAGCCGGTAAAATTGAATGACATATCTCCCTGGAACAACGTAATAAGAATTCCCGCCACGGTCATGAGGATGACAGCCGGCAAAATCCAGATGAGCAAGGTCAGGTACGCAAGATTTGGACCACCTATTCGAAAGCCAATGGCCGAGAGGGTTTGGGTAGACGTGGGACCTGGCAGAACCTGGCACAATGCATTAATCTCAAGCAGATCATCCTCCGAGAGGTACTTCCTTTTTTCAACCAGCACACGCATGAAATGAGCAATGTGTGCCTGAGGACCGCCAAACGTAGTGACAGATAGCATCGCTACATCCTTTAAGAAAGTGAGGTATCGAACCTGTCTGTACAAAGTCTGGCTATTTTTTTAGACCAATTTCACGCAGCCGCTCATTGAGAAACTCTCCTGCTGTAATATCCTCCCAAAGTTTGGGGTGTTGCGCATCGATGCAACCCGACAAGGCGGCCAAGCTCATCTCGCTACGGGGGTGCATGAAGAAAGGTATCGAGTAACGCGGCGTGTTCATCAGATGCCGTGGCGGATTGACCACCCGGTGAATGGTGGACTTGAGTTTCTTGTTTGTAAGGCGCTCCAGCATATCTCCAACATTGACAACGAGCTGCTCCGGCAATGCTGTGATGGGGATCCACTTGCCGTCCCTGCGGAGTACTTGCAGGCCATCGGCGCTGGCACCCATCAACAGCGTAATAAGGTTGATGTCGCCGTGCTCTGCGGCTCGCACGGCATCGGCGGGAACTGCATCCGGATTGTCAATGGGATAATAATGTATTGGCCGCAGGATGCTGTTGCCATGCTTCACCTTCGCATCAAAGTAATTTTCGGGCAGTTTGAGGTAAAGTGAGATTGCCCGTAGCATCTCCACACCCGTCTTTTCCAATTGACGGTACACTTCAAGGCCTATCTCCCGGAATTCTGGCAGTTCGTCGGGCCACACATTATCAGGGTATTCGGATTTGATTGGGTCATCGCCAACCACATCTTGACCAACGTGATAGAATTCCTTCAGGTCACCGGTGTTGCGTCCCTTTGCATGTTCCTTCCCCTTTCCAATATATCCTCGCTGACCCGCGAGGCTGGGTATCTCATACTTCTTCTTGATGTCTTCCGGCATCGCAAAAAAGCGCTTGATAGCATCATAGAGCTTCTTCGACAGTTCTTCCTTTAGAAAATGATTCCGAATGGCTACGAATCCTATGGTGTTGTAGGCTGCTCCGAGGTCTTCAACAAAGGCTTTCTTTTTTACCGGGTCGCCGCCAGTAAAATCAGACAGGTCAAGGGAAGGAATTTGATCATATAGCCTATCGTCCATGGCGAAACATTATGGTGTATTAAAGCTATGTATTTTTTGGGTAACTTTCCCCTCACGAAGCGCAATGGGCAATCCTTCGGCCCGGAATTTGCAACAGCTGAGAAAACTGGAATACCATGAAACCAATCAACCGAAGAGAATTTGTCAAGGACTCACTCCAGGCGACAGTTGTTGCTGCCCTGGGATCGGGAATGCTGGATGCTGTAGCTGCCGAGGGGGCTGTTAATGCGCTGTCATTTACACAGGATAAGCTCCCTTACGAATACAACGCACTCGAACCCTACATTGATGCCATGACTATGGAGATTCACTACTCCCGTCACTACGCTGCTTACGTGAAAAACGTAAATGATGAAATCACGGCCAAGGGGATTGCATTTCCAAACGTTCTTGATTTCTTCTCTAACATATCCAAGCTTAGCGAAAAAGCCCGCAACAATGGTGGCGGTGCCTGGAACCATTCGTTCTTCTGGCAATGTATGAAACCGGGAGCTGCCGCACCGACAGGAAAGATCGCTGATGCGCTGACGCAAAGTTTTGGCTCGATTGAAAAATTCAAGGAGCAGTTCACAGCCTCGGCGATGGGTCGTTTTGGATCTGGATGGGCTTGGCTCGTGAATGATAAAGGGACCCTGAAGATCGGATCAACACCAAATCAGGACAATCCATATATGGACCTCAGCCCTCTTCAGGGACGTCCTCTTTTGGCACTGGATGTATGGGAACACGCGTACTACCTAAAGTACCAAAACAAACGAGTCGATTACATCAACAACTGGTGGTCGGTGGTGAATTGGGATTGGGTTGCAAAAGGCCTGGATTAGGAGTATGCGGTTTGCCTTTACGTGCTGGGCTGCCGTGCTGTGCAGTCTTTCCGCCCTCGCGCAGGAAAAATTGATGATGTACCCCACCTTCGGCGGTGCGCACTTTGAATACGAAAAAGATACGGCGGCTTACCAGGTAACGCCCCGACAGGTTGCGCAGATTTTGTTTAATACCCCCGCTGCGTATAAAGAATTCAAAAAGGCCAGAACAAACAGCACCATTGCAGGCATCATGGGCTTTGTGGGAGCTAGTCTCATCATTGTGCCAACGGCAACTGCCGTGATTGGTGGTGATCCTGAATGGGGCCTGGCCGCCGGGGGAGCAGCGCTTATCATCGGATCGATCCCCATCAGTATCAACTATCGCCGCAAGGCACAGCGCGCATTTGACATGTTCAATGAAAAGCATGCTGGACTCCAACCCAGAACGCATCTCTACTTTAGCGCCACCGCCGCTGGCCTCGTGATCAAATTTTAGTCCGCTGAGGATTTACCCATACAGTTAGCCGATCACCCGTAGTCTCATCTTCTGAGGTCTGCACGCCACGAAGTACAGGGGAAACCGTACCATCACCCAAAGAGTTTTTCGAACGAATAATTCTTGCTTCGTGCCACAACCCAGCAGCAATAAACGCATTCAGCGTTTGTGCGCCACCCTCCACGATAACCGACCCAATCTGGCGATTGAGAAGGTCGTGCAGCAAATCGGAAAGAAAATTCACCTCAGTCAGCTTTACATAGATCATATTTTCTTGGGTGTCATCGCGCAGCAAATTGTAGCGAAGGGTAGGATTCGAATGATCAAACAGATGCAATGAAGCAGGAAGCCGCAGCGACTTATCTATAACAATTCGTTGTGGGTTTCTTCCTGTCCAATGCCGTACGGTGAGTTCCGGGTTGTCGATTTCCGCCGTGTTGGCACCGACGAGTACGGCATCCTCCTCAGAACGCCATTGATGAACACGCTGGCGTGAATACTCGTTACTGATCCAGACCGGCTTCTTACTGGTTGTTGCCATGAGCCCGTCGGCACTCTCGGCCCACTTCAGGATAACGTAAGGAATGCCTTGTTCTACGTTGGCAAAAAAACGTCGGTTTAGTTTTCGCCCTTCACCCTGGAGTACATTTTCAGTTACGTCAATCCCCGCAGTCCGCAATTTCTCAATTCCTTTGCCTCCAACAAGCGGATTGGTATCACGATTGGCAATGACTACGCGCTTCACGTTTGACTGCACCAGTTTGTCAGCACAAGGCGGAGTCTTTCCAAAATGGGAACACGGCTCGAGGTTGACGTACACTGTAGCCTTTGAAAGCAGTGTGCTATCCGTTACGGACTGAAGGGCGTTCACTTCAGCATGGGGGCCGCCGAACTGTTTATGCCAGCCTTCGCCGATGATGCGGTCTTCGGCAACGATCACGCAGCCGACCAGCGGATTCGGGCTAACGCTTCCCAATCCAAGTCGGGCCAATTCAAGGGCCCGCTGCATGAAAAGAATGTCATGTTCCACAAGGCGAAAGATGGCCAAATGCAAAAACCAAAGCAAATGATCGGTTTTAGCAAAATGATTGTTACACTTGCGCCATCATGCGCGCCAACAAATTGTTCGATGATTTGCTCAATGCCCTTGAGCTTCCTGCCAGCAGCAGCGAGAAGCGTGCTATTGTCCGCTGGCTCTTGCAAGATCGGCTTGGATTTTCCTGGGCAGAGATCCAGGCTGGAAAAATAACAGATCATGGACCGTCTGCATTTGCCGGGGACATGCGGCGGCTCAACGCCAGTGAACCCCTGCAGTATATACTTGGATACGCCTGGTTCTATGGTCGGCAATTTGATGTCACCAAGGACGTGCTCATCCCGAGGCCGGAAACAGAACTACTTGTCCAATTCATTGTGGACAGCCTTGGCAAGTCATTCTCGGGAAGTCTGCTTGATATCGGCACTGGCAGCGGATGCATTGCCGTAACACTTGCCCTGGAGCTTCCCAAGGCAACGGTGATAGCAACGGACATTTCCGCAGCTGCCATTAAGACAGCACAAGTAAATGCCCATAAGCTTCACGCATCGGTTACGTTTCTGGATCACAACATTCTAGTGGATCCCATTTTTGATCAACTCGACTGCATCATCAGCAACCCACCGTACATTCGAGAGAGCGAAAAAACTACGATGGCTTTGAATGTGACAAACTTTGAACCGCCCGGGGCGCTCTTCGTCCCCAACAATGACCCATTGATTTTTCATCGTGCAATCGCACTAAAAGGGACGTCTGCATTGAAGCCTGGGGGTGTGTTGGCAATGGAAATCAATGAGGCTCTGGGCGAAGAAATCTGCGCCGTACTCAAAGAGGCTGGTTACACTGAAATCATGCTCCATCGGGACCTCGATAACAAAAACCGTTTCGTTAGCGCGCACAGGGCAAGCCTCACAACTTGACAGTCATCATGGCCATGAAATTCCGGCCTGCCTGAGGGAAATAGTAAGGCGTTCCTCCATAGCTGTACCCATTCGAAGAGTACATCAGATCAAACATGTTGTTGATAAGTACACTCCATCCGATGGACTTGAATCCTCTGGGTGAAATTTCATAAGTCAATCTCACGTCGTTAATCCAGTAGTCACTAAGCCGCACGCTGACATTTTCGGTATTGTCGAGGTACTGGCTGCCTACGTATTTGGAAAGCCATGCCGCCTCCATGCCCGCCAGGGGTCGCCAGGCAAGCTGACTCCCGGCAATGACTCCCGGCGAGAGAATTATTTTTGTGTCTTTGGGTACGGGGATATTGTTTTCAAATACAATGTAGTCCTTGTTCTGGTTGACGCTCCAAGTAGCATTGGCGTTCCAGCTCCAGGCGTTGGAAAAGCGAATAGCTCCCGATATCTCTACGCCTGTTCGGAAGCTGCTTCCCACGTTGGCGCGGATTGGGTAGCCGGCGTTGTCTATGGCCCCTGTCTGTACAAGCTGATCGGTATACTGCATATGGAAGTAGTTAAGCTCGAACGCATACAGGTTCGCATTCCGGCGCAGTCCAACTTCCAGGTTGTTCAGCCGTTCGGGACGCGGGGTGGTCGATCCTTCGAGGTAGTCAGAACGGTTGGGCTCACGGTGAGCAATGGCGTATGATGCGTAAAGAAAATTCTTGTCTGAAAGTGTGTAACTCAACCCGGCTTTCGGATTGAAGAAGTCAAACCGGTCATCCACCGAATAGGGACTTTGATCGTCGCGGATGCCTGATGTACTGTAGTTCACACCGCGGTATTGAACATCGGCAAATGAACTGAGTTTTTCATTGAGTTTGTAATTCCACTTCAGAAAAACATTCCGGTCTCCTTTTTCCGACCGCCCATCGTAGTATTGATACCCCGGCAGCACAGAACCCGGAACCTGCGCCCATGCTATTTCTCCAAAATGCTTAGCTGGACTATACTGATGAACTGCACCACCCAGGAGGAAGGTGGATCTCTCTCCCTGGTACTGAATTCCGTAGGTGAAGCCGTAGAAAATATTATCGAGCCATTTGCGCAACACCATATCGCTGGCCGTGTAGGTGCTGTCGGGCTGTACAAAATCAGGAAGGCCAACGCTGGCAAAGCTCCGATACTGGTGATACTCTTCGTAGAATCCCCGTCCATAAGTATAGTGCAACGAACCTGTCGCGCTCCACCGCTCATTGAGTTGGTGAGACACATGGAACTGGTAGTGATTCTGCACGTAATCATCGACCTGGTTGTCGTAGTATCCCGAAATCGTGCCGCTTGCATCGTAGAGGGCACCGGCATAATTCATTCTGCGATTCATATTCAATGTGGCTTCATCCACACCATACCATGATTGGTAGGTTTTTTCCGATCCACCGAATGCTATCGCTTTCATCATGGTTTTGGTCCCATGATATCCAGCGCTGATATAGTAAGATGCCAGGTTTGAGGTTGCGCGCTCGACGTAGCCATCCGATTGGATACTGGAAATCTTTGCATCAAATGACCACCGTTCGCCAATCAGGCCACTGCCTGCGCGGACGGTGAATCGTTGGGTTTCAAATGATCCGCCTGCCGCTATCAGGTCAAGGTAGGGATCGGCATTGACGGATGCTGTTTGAAGATTAATGCTTGCACCAAAGGCTCCGGATCCATTGGTGGAGGTTCCAACACCCCGCTGAATCTGAACACTCTGCGTAGATGATGCAATATCAGGTATATCTACCCAGAATGTCGATTGCGATTCGCTATCGTTGTAAGGAATGCCGTTGATGGTCACATTGACCCGCGTGGCGTCACTGCCCCTTATACGAATGCCTGTGTATCCAACGCCCATCCCCGCATCCGATGTGGTTACCACCGACGGAGTCCAGTTTAGCAGCATGGGCATGTCCTGTCCAAAGTTTTGCTGTTGAAGTTGCTGCCTGGTTACGTTCACAAACGTAGTGGGCGTAGTGGCGTCTGCACGGGTAGCTTGTACGATAACCGCTTCGGTAACCGTGGTGGATTCTTCCATGATATAGTCGATTCGTTGACCGGATGGAATATTGATCGTATCCCTTATGTCTGCATAGCCCAGGAACTTTACCAAAACCACATGCCGGCCCTCTTGCATTTTTTCCAGATGGAATTGTCCGAATTCATCCGTAACGGTTGTTTGCTTACTGCCCCCAACCTGGATCGTGGCGCCATGCAAAGGATGTAACCCGTTCAACGCACGGACTGTCCCATTCATCGTGTACTGTCCGAACGCATGATTCCCGCCAAGGAATATGATAACCAACCCGATGCATCGAGCCATGATCACAAGTTTTGTTGCTTCGGCAACCCGTTAGGGGGAGTGTTGCGGAAAAGTATTACTGACTTGCCTCCCTTCGGCCGCATTACCGGCATCAGGTTCAGTGGGTATAATCTCAGCCCGTATTTTTAAGGCACCCCTAATGCGACAAAGATAGGAGTAATTGACAGTTGACAAAAGGCAATTGACAAAGGGGTTCCAAACGTTGGAGCATCTCCACGGAGTTGACAATTGACAAAAAGCGCTTGACAATGTTCGCTCCAAACGCGGGAACTCTTTGTCAACTGTCAACTTGCGTCAAACGTCATAGTAGATGAATATAATCGTCGTGCCCCTGGGACACTCCCATTGTCAACTGATTCGAATGGGGTCGTGCCGATAAAGTGCCACCATGGCCTCGTAAACGTGGGGCAACGCCTTTTCAAACGGGTGCGGTCGCTCGAAAAAATTCTCGGCTGCGACGGCAATAAACTCGTGAAAATTGCTTAGCCCATAGTCCCGAAAAAAGTGGTCTTCCTTTTCGGTAGCAGCTTGCAGCTCCTGTAGAGCTACTTTTTGAAATCGGTCGGCTGCTTCATTGTCAAATGTTTCGTATCTCGTGAAGACATGTTCAAACCAAAGAGCGTGGGCGTACTCGTGAATAATCAGATTCAGTCCATCGGTTGAGGACTCGATTCCTTCTGCGATGCCTGTCCATGACAAGGCGATAACCCCGGCTTTCGGATTGGTCTCTCCTTTGTGGAAGCGGCGCGACGATTTAGAGTAATAGGCCTTGGGGTACACCATGATGGTGTGAATCATCAGAAAGCACTTCTCCGGCAAAAACAATGTCATTTGCGCCGCTACGCTGGCCAGCAACAGGCGGATCTTCTGCTGATCCTTCGGCGTATACTGATCAAAGTCGTGAAATTTGATTGTCGTTGTATGGAGAAAATAGAATGCCCGCCAATGGAATTTGCGTTGGTACTGTTCTGTAAGCTTCGGGTATAGTGAATAGTACGGCTGCACTTTTCGATCCTCGTCAGGAAGGGAAACAGGGAAGAAATGGAATCGCAGCCACGCCATGTGCCTGTGCGTCCAGATGTTGTATCCAAGAAATAATGCGACAACGGCCGAAATGATGAGGCCGGCCATTTCTAGATTTTGCGCAGCAAAGCCACCATGGAGCACTGCCGGGAAAGTGTGGCGCGCAAATCAGCAATATTGACGCGTTCCTGCTTCATGGTGTCGCGGTCGCGCAATGTGACGGTGTCGTCTTGCAGGGTCTGGTGATCGACCGTAACACAGAACGGCGTACCGATGGCATCCATTCGTCTGTAGCGCTTGCCAATCGTGTCCTTGTCCTCATAGTAGGATGAGAACTCAAATCTCAGATCGTGGAGAATCATTTCGGCCTTCTCAGGGAGCCCATCTTTCTTCACCAGTGGCAGGATGGCCACTTTATGGGGAGCCAGGGGCGCGGGAATGGCCAGCACCACGCGCTCGCTGTCATCCTCCAGCTTCTCCACTTTGTAGGAATTGGAGAGTGTGGCGAGGAACAAACGATCCAGTCCTATGGAAGTTTCAACGACGAACGGGATAAAACTCTGATTGGATTCCGTATCAAAGTACTGCAGTTTCTTGCCGGAGAATTTCTCATGACTTTTCAGATCGAAATCCGTGCGTGAATGGATGCCCTCGAGCTCCTTAAAGCCCATAGGGAAATTGAACTGGATATCGCACGCAGCATTCGCATAATGCGCCAGGTTGACGTGATCATGGAAACGATAGTTCGAATTTCCCAGCCCCATGGCATGGTGCCATTTCATTCGCTGTTCCTTCCAGAAGTTGTACCACGTCATCTCTTCACCCGGTTTCACAAAAAACTGCATCTCCATCTGTTCGAACTCGCGCATGCGGAAGATAAACTGGCGGGCAACGATCTCGTTGCGGAAAGCCTTCCCTATCTGCGCAATACCGAACGGAATCTTCATCCGGCCTGTCTTCTGTACGTTAAGGAAGTTGACAAAAATGCCTTGGGCAGTCTCCGGACGCAGGTATATTTTGTTGGCATCTTCGGCAATCGAACCCATTTCGGTCGAGAACATCAAGTTGAATTGCCGAACATCTGTCCAGTTTTTTGTTCCCGATACGGGATCTGCAATCTCAAGATCGGTGATAAGTTGCTTCAAACCCGGCATGTCGCTGTTGGCCATGACGGTCTTGAGGCGTTCGTTGGTCTCCTCAACCTTTTTCGCGTACTCCATCACTCGGGGATTCGTGGCCACGAACATGTCGCGATTGAACGAGTCGCCAAAGCGCTTGGCCGCCTTCTCCACTTCCTTCTCGATTTTTTCCTTCATCTTCTCAACGGCGTCCTCAACGAGTACATCGGCGCGATATCGCTTCTTCGAGTCCTTGTTGTCGACCATCGGGTCGTTGAAGGCATCGACGTGCCCTGAAGCCTTCCAGATCGTCGGGTGCATGAAGATCGCTGAGTCAATACCGACGATATTATCCTGCACCTGGGTCATGAATCGCCACCAGTATTCTTTGAGATTATTCTTCAGTTCGACGCCGTTTTGACCATAGTCATAGACCGCGCCGAGGCCGTCATAGATTTCGCTGGAGGGAAAAATGAACCCGTATTCCTTGGCGTGGGAGACCACGTTCTTGAGGAGATTATCGTCTTGCTGTGCCATAAGGCGGCAAAGATAAACCATGATTTTTAGGATTAGACTGTGCCCTGTAGATTTTGGGTTCAAAATCAGTGAAAACAACAGATATTGTCCTATCGGATTTGTTGAGGATTGACGAAATTCGATCAATGCCTCTTGTGGTAGAGCGCCATGACCATACGCATTGCTATTGATACCGACAGCCCCGCCATCCAGCGTTTGTTGGAGCAGTTGGGTTACCCTGATCTGGCGCTGGAAGAAATTCAGCGAAAGCTCGAAGAACACCGCGATCCCGATTACCGGATACTTGTCGCCGAGATTGACGGTCACGTGGTCGCCTTCATTGCCTTACATTGCTTTCACCTGCTTCACTGGCGTGAGAGAATCGGGCGCATCTCATCCTTTTGTGTCGAAGACGGATTTCGATCGAAGGGGGTAGGCAGGCAGCTGCTTCACGCCGGTGAAGAGTGGCTCTACGGAAAAGGCTGCGTTAAAATTGAGGTGACCAGCAATGCCCGCCGACTTCGCGCGCACCAGTTCTACCTCAACCTTGGGTATACGGAAGACTCGCGGCGCTTTGTCAAGTATCGAAAATCTCAAAGTGCCCATTGATATTCCATTTTTTTGTTACCTTATTCTTCCAACCAACCCCCGACCTATGGAAGATTTCCCGATTAGTATGACGGCCATCCTGGTGACGGTCGCAGCCACTTTTGTCTTTGGATTTGTCTGGTACACGGTTCTCTTCGGCAAAGCCTGGGCCGCTGAAATGAAATTTGACATGAACGAGAAACCTCCAGCCAGTGTGATGGTTAAGGGTCTGCTCTTCATGCTCATTGGAAACTTTTTCCTTGCCTATGTTTTTGCCAGCAATAATGCTGCATGGAGTTTTGTGCCAGGGATGGATCAAATGAGTTCCACAGTGAAACTCATCAATGCGGCAGGGTTTACCTGGCTGGGGTTCTTCCTCCCCGGTGACCTCTCCCGTGTGGCCTGGGAGAAACACTCATGGAAACTGTTTGGTATTAATACAGTCTATCATCTACTGAATTTGATTATTGCGGCGGCGATCTTGATGAATATGTAGAGGAAAAGCTGTTAGCTATTGGCGCTATTGGCTTTTGGCTGTTAGCGGAATCTGCCAAAAGCCAATAGCCAAACGCCAACACCCAATCGCCACTCCCACCTACTCACCACCGGCATTCACCGACGGTATCCCCTTACCGGCCTATCTACCCTGTCCGGGCAGGCAGAAAGGGCGTTTCTTTGAGTAAACAATCTGCAAATGGAAAACAACAACACAAACAATTCGGGCTCCGATACCCGGATGCGCCATAACTCAGGAAGAGTCATCGGCGGCATTGTCATACTCATGGTGGGTCTGGCTATTCTTGCGCGTCAGGCCGGGCTTGACCTTCCGTATTGGCTCTTCAGCTGGCCAATGATCCTGGTGGTCATAGGCCTGTACATCGGAGGGCGAGACAACTTCCGGCTCGGCGGGTGGATAGCCGTGTTCCTGGTCGGCGCGGTCTTCCTGGCCGATGATGTCTTTGATTACTTCGATCTTGACATTGCCCGGTACTTCTGGCCCAGCATCATCATCGCCATTGGTTTGTACATGATTTTCAAGCCGCGGCGTAAGGAGTGGACGTGGGACTCCACCGTTGCATCGGACGATATGATCAACGCGACCGCCATCTTCGGCGGATCGAAAATCAATGTCATCTCAAAAAATTTCAAAGGAGGCGAGATCAGCACTTTCTTCGGCGGCACGGACATCAATCTCTCCCAGGCTGATTTTCAGGGTACCGTTGTCATCCAGAGTTCGACGGCCTTCGGCGGAGTCAAGGTAATAGCCCCGGCGCACTGGAACATCAAGTCAGAAGTACTGTGCATCTTCGGAGGTATCGATGACAAGCGCCCCCAGGCCAAAGAAGGAATCGACACCGGCAAGACGGTCATCCTGAAAGGCACGTGCATTTTTGGCGGCCTCGATATCAAGAGTTTTTGAATAGCACGGCTGAACACCCCTCGCCATGAAGTGGTACGTAGCCAAGGTTGTTTTCCGGATCACGACACCGGCAGTGCGGCAGGTTGCTCAGTTCGATGAGCACCTCCGCCTGATCCGGGCCGAGTCCTTCGAGCAAGCGTTTATGAAGGCGCGACTGCTCGGAATAACCGAAGAAGATGAATTCGTGAATCACCTGGACGCCAAATGGGAATTTGTTAATATTTCCGAACTGATTCCACTGCAAGAGCTATCTGACGGACTTGAAGTATATTCGCAAATACATGAAACGTTGGAGCCAAGATCGTATGTAAATTTGGTTCATCAGAAAGCGGCAGCGTTGAGTGAGGGATAGGGGTCCTGGGCACTAGGCACTGGGCTTGCCCCGGACTTGTTCCGGGGTTCCTGGGTTTCGAGTTCGGAGTTCCGCATTCAACGTTCAGTCCGTCGTGAATTCATTTTCAAATTCTCAAATTGCCCAATTCTCAAATTCCTAATGTCCGCTCCCACTCTCTCCTCCACCAAAGTCATGCTCCTCTACGCCGCCTGGTGGACCGTGTGGGGGGCGATACAGGTTTACTTCCTGATGGAATTCGGGTTTGATTTTGACACTTCGCTCAAAGATGCCATAGCCACGCAGCTGATCTTTGCCATGGCCGGGTACACGATCAATACCTCCATGCAGTCCTACCGACCGAGCGTCAAACATGCACTGTATGTAATGGGTTGGAGTGTCGCGCTCACAGCAATTTGCGTGTATCTGCAACGCGAGACATTGATACGTCTCATCGATGACGAAGCATTTGAAATCACCCTATACAATTCTTTGATTATCCGGGGAGCTTTTGGCTGGCTGATGATTACGATGGTGGCCGTATTGACCTGGTTCTGGGTGTACGTCAATGATCAAAGAGAGAGTGAAAAAAGGAAGAACGATGCCCTTCAATTGGCCCGGGAAGCTGAGTTGACCAATCTACGTCAACAACTGCAGCCGCATTTTCTTTTCAATAGCCTCAATTCCATCAGCGCATTGGTCATGAGTCAGCCCGAACAGGCACGCCAAATGGTTCAGCAACTATCAGACTTCCTTCGGGGAACGATTAAGAAAGACGATAAGAGTTTTGTGACACTGGAGGAGGAACTTAGGCACCTTCAGCTATACCTTGACATTGAGAAAGTCAGGTTCGGTCATCGTTTGAGTACCGACATTCGCTGCGCGGAATCGTTACTCAGAAAAGAACTTCCTTCCTTGATTCTTCAGCCGGTAGTTGAGAATGCCATCAAATTCGGGCTTTATGACACAACTGGCGACATCACAATAGTTATCGAAGGCCGAATGGACGGCAACCTGCTGGAGTTGGTGGTGAGCAACCCCTTTGATGAAGCGACCTCCACCCGCACAGGAACTGGTTTTGGGCTCACGGCCGTTCAGCGGCGGCTTGATCTCCTATTTTCACGCAATGATCTCTTGAAGACTTCCAAGGAGTCCGGTACGTTTGTGACATCCATTAAAATTCCTCAACCGGCATGACCACGACGGTACTAATTGATGACGAACCCCTCGCGCGAAGCATCGTGCGCGAGTACCTGGCCAGCCACAATGACATCACCGTTGTTGCCGAGTGCGGTGATGGGTTTGAGGGCGTCAAGGCGATCGGGCACCATAAACCTGACCTGATCTTCCTGGATATCCAAATGCCCAAGATCAACGGCTTCGAAATGCTCGAGCTGCTGGAAACCCCACCCAGTGTCATCTTCACCACAGCCTTCGACGAATACGCCATGCAGGCTTTTGAGCGCCATGCGATAGATTACTTGCTGAAACCTTTCAGCAAAGAGCGTTTTGATAAAGCCCTGTCGAAGTGGAAATCACAGGAAGGCAAGCAGCGCGAGCACACAACCGCATTGCTCAACGCCATCTCCCAACCCGAGGAGCGCAGCCGCATCGTGGTGAAGAAAGGCAGCAACCTCGTGATTCTGCCCATCCACACAGTCTTCTATATCGAAGCGTTCGACGACTATGTCAAGATTCACACAAAAGATGGTTTCTTTCTCAAGAAGAAGACCATGTCGCACTACGAGAGCGCATTGGATCCCAAACAGTTCGTGCGGGTGCATCGGTCCTTCCTGCTCAACCTGCAAGAACTAACAAGGATTGAGCCCTTGACAAAAGACAGCCATGTCGCACTCCTCAAGAGCGGGGTTCGTGTGCCGTTGAGTGAGGCGGGGTTTGGGAAGTTGAGGGGGGTATTGGGAATCTGAAAGGGATGCAAATAATTGTCAGTGAAAGAACTAGACGAAATCCTGACAGCGATGGGCTTGTCTTTCGTTCTATTTTGAAACACGCTCCAATCCCTTCTTCGCTCCTTCAAGTTTGCCGTCCAGTTTCAAAGCTGTTTCATAGTACTTCCTTGCCTCGGCCTTACCCCCTTGCTCTTCTTTGATCTGTCCAAGGCGCATGTTCGCACCGGCATGGGATGGTTCAACATCTTTAGGAGTATTTTTCAAATAATTTAGTAAGAGAGCTTCACCGCGCTCCATACTAATTCCGGTGAGTGCCGCAATTTTTCCAAACCAGTACTGCTGCAAGTAATTTTCAGGAGACATTTTGATTGATTCTTCAAGCAGAGGCAACACTTCCTTTGCCATTGCTTTCGCCTTGTCCTCGCCCCCACCCATAAAGGCAGGAGCCACCATATACGCATCCACCAGGGACACACGGGCCTTGATAATGCCAGAATTCAACTGAGCCGCCTTCTCCCAGGCCCGAAGAGCCTTTGGACCCACCGACATTTGCGTAAAAACACCGGATGTGCTGCCTACCCCGGAATACGAATCGCCAAGCCAATTGAAGTATTCACCATTAGCCGGACTCTTTTCGGTAGCTACCTTAAAATAATCCACGGCGTCCTCATATTCCTTTTTATCATACGCAATTCTCCCAAGATAGTATTGTGCGGTAGCATAGTCACGCGAAGATGCTTCGACTAGCTCAAGAGACTCCATCGCTTCTGTGGGTCTTTTGGATTCATATTGCGTTATGCCATTTTGAAGATTGCTTTGGCCATGAGCGACGCAAGCAAGGGACCCAATCCAAAATGTCAAATAGAATGAACGTTTCATGGATAGTTATTTATTTGGAAAAGGTTTTAAGACCGTCCTCGACGGGTTATGCTAATGGTGATTACTATGAAGCGATTTAACTGGGAGTCACTGTAGCCTTTCTGAAATGAACACCCTTGAACAAAAACCACAACATGATCACAAGCTCACCGAACAGAAAGGGAAAAGAGTATTTCTCAATTAACGGTTTGTATTCCGGAAACAAGATGAAGGAGTACGATGTGATCAGATAGGTAATCCCATTGGCAATTAAGTAAATACCGATTATGCGCGGAATGAACCCTGACCGGATTACCAATTGACCAAACGGGATGAGCCACAATCCCCAAAAGACCATCAAAAGAAAATTACCGTTACTGCCCATTTTGAGTAACAGGTACGCAATGGACTGACTTTGCTCAACGGGCATTTCTTTGAGCGCACTCCCTTTGTAAATCATCAGCGCGGTCATGCTGAACGTGTCGATTACAAACACTATTGGGACCTGTACGATCACGAGAATGGCCATCACCGAGGCCAAATTCTTGCTTACATCCTTGAATAACGTATACTGAACCAGCGCTACGAACAGAAAAAGGATCAAGCTGAAAATACCGAGGGCTATGCTTGTGCGGAACAACATTTCATTGGCGAGCATCCTTTCAGCGGTTGCTGCAGCATCACCACGGACAATGATCTTTGTCGGAACGTAGATCAAACTAAAGGGAGCAATTACCGAACTGATCAGGTACAATACACCCGCAAGCCTTGCTGTTCGCTTCAATGATTTTTCGTTTGCGTCCATCGCAGTGATCATATCACTCCATTTTTAGTCCCTTCAACGGGTCCGATTTAACCACTCTCCAAATCTGAGTCGATACCGTCAGCATTAATACACCTGCTGTAATTGCAACAGCAATGACTGAGCCCGAGTACGTAATGACCATGTGATACATATTGGAGAACTCAATTAACCAAGTCCCAAGCCACTGCCCCAGTGGCGCCCCTAGACATAGGGCAACAATGAACAGGAACAAGTATTGATTGATCACGTTGGCCGTGATATTGTTTGGTGCGGCACCCAATACCTTTCTGATGCTGAACTCCTTGATGCGTCCTTCAACATTAAGACGTACCAGCCCGTATAGTCCGAGCATGGCAAGTGTAATGGCCATAAACGCAAATACTCGCCAAACCAGTTTAAAAATTCCGATTTCCTGGTAGTAAAAACCCCAAATGTCTTGCTGCAACCCTCCATCGAAAGGCATTTCAGGAAAGAGTTCAGACCAGCCCGCTTGAAGGGCCTTGTAAACCCAAATCTCCGATCCACTCCTTGCCTTTAGTGTGAGAAACCGGTTATCCGACTTCTCAACCACGGTGAAGATGAGTGGTCGCACGGTTTGTGAAAATTGGTAGCTGTGAAATTCTTTTAATACACCTATCACTTCATACTGAACGGTATCAATATGAAAGATCAGGCCAATAGCCTGTTCTCCGATTGTTTTCGCCAAGGTCTCATTGATCACTACGGCATACCGGTCGCTCCCTTCAAAGTCATTGAACACCCGGCCTTCCTTTAGCTGCAGTCCCATTGTTTCGAAATACCGGGCATCCACAGACAGTTCATCCACTTCATAGTTGCGATCAGGAAAATGCAAAACGGTCGACTTATGGTTGCGCCCGATATGCTGAGCCGATCCGGACAGGGATACTATGTCCGGGGTTCGAGCCATGATTGCACTTAGTTTCTCAAATGAAGCTTGATCCGGAACAACGGCATACAACGCATCAGCCTGGTTATAGCCCCAACTGCGCTTGCTCATGTAATCGGTATTCTGGGTAAACATCACGGACATTGTGATGAACACGCAGGCGAATACCAGCTGCAAGACAAGGAATACTTTCGTGAGCAGATTCCGTTGTCCAAATTTTACACTGCCTCTGAAAATAGTAGCCACCTGAAACCGGGAAATGTAGAAGGCGGGATAGATTCCAGAGGCAACACTGGTGATCAGCAAAACAACAGCGAGATAGATCCAAAGGTTGACATCCGTAAATTGGAAGTCCATACTGAAATTCCAAAGGGTTTCAAACCCCGGAATGAAAAAGAAGTACCCTAACGCAACACCAATGATTAAGGCAAATGAGGTAAGCACAACGTTTTCTGCGAGGAACTGAACAATTACCGCTCTACGGGTAGCACCGATCGATTTCCGGACACCAATTTCCTTCAGACGCTTGGCTGCAGTTGCAATAGCAATATTTATGTAGTTGATGCAAGCGAGCGCCAGCATGAACACAACAATCGCAATCATGAACATAATGGTTACAAAATTGTTTTTTGAGCTTCGCGAGATATCGTCTTTGATGTATTCGGACTGCACATGTAGGGTGGCTAATGGTTCGAAAGCGAAGGATCGGATGGCCCAATCCTCTTTTGCTACTTTATTTTGCAGCGCTTTATACTTTTCCATCTTTTCCCGGATGGCCGTCAGATCGGAAGGATTATTGACCTGTATAAACGTGGCGTTGACAAAAGCATTCCAGTCCTGGAAGTCGTAACCAGGGACAGCGGTACGGAGGTTTTCCAGGTTGATCAGAAAATTAAAACTGATGGTCCGGGCCTTGGGAAACGTTTTGGCTACACCCGAAATTTTGAAAATCTTGTTATGATCCTTCCCAAAAATCATCTGGATACTCTGACCGATGGGATTTTCGTCTCCGAAATATTTTATGGACATGTCCTCGCTCAGAATGATGCTGTTAATATCCCGCAAGGAGCCGGCCGTCCCCCATTTGAGCGGAAACGTAAACATGTCCAGGAACTCAGGATCAACATACCGCACACGCTCATGGAAAACATGGTCGCTAAACTTTAGAACCACACTCCGGTCTTCAACACGGCAAACGCGTTTAATCTGGCTAAAATCCTGACGCAAGTACTCACCCAGGGGCCTGGGTGTTGTGCCATACTGTTGGTCCACACCGTCGCGGTTTGCAAAAAATGTGGTGAGGTAGACTGTTTGTTTGTTTTCGTGAAATTGATCTGTGCTATATGTCCAACGGGCAAAGGCATAGCCAAATACAGCCAACCCGATAGCCATCGCTAATCCGAAAACATTAATGAATGAGTTGACCGGGCTTTTCTTTAACCCGCGAAAGGAGACATTAAAGTAATTTCTGAACATGCCGTACTGAATTAAGTAATTGACAAACTCTAGATTCCGGATCAGGTTCGGCCGTAGCAACTTGATCATCTCCCAGGTATAAAGTCGCTTTGCCTTGCGCACAGGAAAACGTTCGGCATTCTCATAGAAGAGCTCCTCCATGTCGCCCTCAATTTCTTCGAGGTAGTCTTTCTTTAAGAAGAACCTAAGAAATTTCAGTGGCCACCGTGGTGGATGTACCAGTTTTGAATCCATCAAAGGGTTTTAAATGCGAAAGCCAGTTTGGGCCCGACAGCTATCGGGTCGGACGGGATTGCGCTCCAGAGACCTGAACGGATGTCTTTCATCACTTCGAGTATTTTACGTCCGTGTGAGGTGGTCGCATAAATCCGTTTTCGTTTGCCACCCCGTTTTTGCGTGGCCTCTCCAAACTGGGATGTCAGATATCCCTTGTCCTCCATCCGCTTAAGTGCAGACTGGATGGAGCCCACACTGAGCGTTTCATGGAGCCTGGATTCCAACTCGCGTTTGATTTCCACCCCGTGGGCATCCTGTTGAAGTGCCGCTACCGTAAGGAGCACCAGTTCCTCAAATTCTCCCAGCTTGGTTTTCTTCATATGATATTAATCGTAATTGCAGTAAATATAGTTACATATTATATTCTTAATTGCAGTTATTTATTAAACCACTATAAAAAAGGGGCTTCTACCACTCTTAAAGCACCTTTTCAGGATTTCGCTTGCCCCCTACCCGACTCCCAACCATCATACTAATGCTCAATGACAACTCCGCAATAAAACAGGGCACTAGAATAAAGGGAAGTAAGTAGCTCCGAAATGCGGGCGCCATAAAGAACACCAAGCTGTTGGTTATATAGCACACCCCAGCCACGAACATGAGTAGACCCACCCAGCGCCATAAGAGTCTCGACTTTAGTATTAGGATTGAAATCAGGCAACAAGCAATTCCAAAAAATAGCAGAGCAAGATCATAGGCTGAACTTTGCATTTTTAGTGGTAAGTAAGCCAGCACGTTGACTTGATCGGGAGAGAATACACCCGCTAACATCTTACTTTTCAAAATTGAAAGTGTCTCCAACTCATAAAGGATGCTTACACCTTCGATGGCCACGGTAGCGATATTGAAAACAAGCAGCGTCAAGACAAGGTATTCAGAAGTAGACCTGAATATCGTGAACAGGATACCCAGCAGTAAGGATGAGCACACCAACGTCACAAGGTGAGCGACTACGCCCGTGCGGTACAATACTTCATGGGCCAGAATATTGTTGGCTGTCGCTGTTGCATCATTCCCCACCACCAATTGGCCGAGCACAAAAATTTCAGCATAAATACCACACGCGATTAACACGAAGTACAGTATTCCACCAATCCTGATTAGGCTTTTAAAATGATTGCCCTGCTTCTCCATAGCATCCTTGGGATTAGCCATACATGTCAGAGCCTTTCAGCGTTCTTTAATTTCCATTTGTCGACGTCAACTCCTTTTACCAAAAGCCAAATGCACAGGGATACTTCTCCCCCGAGAACCGGCAACATCATCATGGGAAATGTCCATCTGGTTAATGATGGCTCTAAAATGAAGGTCAGGCAATGTGTCAAATAACCAAGTCCAGCCACGAGAATCAGAATACCCAGCGCTTTGGGAAGGAAGCCCGACTTGAAAATCAGGTACCCGTGAATCAAAAAGCACAACCCCAGAACCAAAAGTGAAACGGTATACCCATTGCTATGCGACCGTATGGAGAGGTTAGCCATGATATAGAGTTGGTCAGCCGTATACGAATCTAAGTACCCTTTCCTGGTTAGTGGAGAAAGGGCATCCAGGAGATTAACCAGTGCTATCGCTTGCACGGGGATGGATACCATTCTGAAAAAAGCGGCGAGCAAGTTGAGTTCTTTGTGCACTGGCCTGAGCAAGTAATAATAGATCATCGCCAAAATGACGGTGCAAAGAATGCATAGGTATTCGAGAACAATACCTAACCGCCAGAGCTCTTGAGAATTGATGATATTTTGAGCAGTCGCCGCAGGGTCACCGCCCACGATGAGTTGACCCCGGAAGAAAAACTCACTGCTAAAGCCTGAAGCAATGATTATCACGTAAAGTAATCCGCCAATTCGCGCATACGTTTTCGGTGAGGCTTCTATGGTGATCATGGTTGAATTCATTTACGAAGGGTGGTTGACGACTACAGGTGGGTTTCGGACACCCTTGACCAGAAACCACAGCAAAGCCGCGAAATAGCAAAGGGTAGTATACATCAAGTATGACCGAACCATCACGTAGACGGGTCGTTGTAAGAGAAGGGCGATGCAACAATCAACAACATAACCCGCTCCGCCAATGATCAAGAGTATCCCAATAAACCGTGGCGCGAACCCCGATCGTAGAACCAACATCCCGAAAGGAATGAAACACAATCCCATAAAGAGCTTACCCATGCCTGCTCCTGTCGCGGAACGCGTCATCCTCAACAAGAAATAGGCAGCTTCCTGCTGCTGGGCGCAACAAAAAGTCGACCGTGCATCGCTCTTGAGAACCATAAGGGCCGAGTAGTTGAAGACTTCAAACACAAAGATGACTGTGAACTGTGCCAGTACAGGAAACAGCATAAGCCGAGATAGGTGTTTATCAACTGGCCGGAAGATGCTGTAAAACAGCATTACCATAAAGACGATCGCTAGATTGCCCGCCAGGTGACTAACCATGGAAAACCGAAATGCGAATTCGTTGGAAAGCAGATTGGTGGCTGTCGTAACAGGATCCAAGGGAACAAATACCTGAGAAACATAAATCTGGTCCCAGAGATACAACGGGATAGGCACAAAGAAGAACAAAGACGCGGCAAGCCTTGCTGTTTTGTTTATTGAGAGATTTGATTCCATTTCTTCCTTGTAGTAATAAGCAAGGATAGTTTTTCTAACGGGCAGAACAAGGCACAGTCTATAGACTACAGGGAGCGGTCTATGAGTAGCGGTGCGTGGTCAACATCAATAATCCTTTGGGGCAAGAATTGGATAAATATGACCTTGAGCCACCTAGTGGAAAGTATTACCAATCCCACGATTGTTGATACCTTCGCTTTGGTTACCGCTTCATGAAAGGAAATTTCAAATATGATCGCCTCATCCTGTACATATCCATAGCGATTGTATTTCAAGTCCATTGGATGTACAACGATCTGACACGGTATCCCGATAGTTTCTGGGTAAGTCTATTAAACAATGTTTGGCAAATCACCTACGTGGTTGGTGTGAACCTGGTCTACTTCGGGTATGTGCTGCCCGCTGTGACTTCCAGAAAGACGCATCGAATGGTCTTGATTCTCTCGAGCATCGTCATTCACCTGGTTGTTTTCATGATCGGGCTTTACCTATGGTGGGTATTGGGCATGCTCATTCATATCTACCAACCCTTTGTGGGTATTGCCACGGTGAATGAGGCCTTAAATGCCATCGCTCGGGTTACGCCCGGAGCTTTCATCCTGTTCGCAGTCTTCAAACTATTCTTTGACTACACGCAACTAAAATATGAAGGGCAAATAGCATTAACTGAGAAGAAGCAGGCGGAATTGCTTTTTCTACAATCGCAGATTAACCCACATTTCCTCTTTAACACCTTAAACAACATTTACTCACTATCGCAATACCAGCCCCACCTTGTGTCAGAATCCATCATGCGACTATCGAAGATCCTGCGCTATCTGTTGTATGAAACAAGTAGCGCGTTTACTACGATTGAGAAAGAACTACAAATTGTTACGGATTACATTGACCTGGAAAAGCTTCGATATAACGAGCATGTTAGAATCGACTTTAAAAGTGAAATAGCGGACCCCAACGAACCGATACCACCGCTCTTGCTAATACCCCTCGTCGAAAATGCCTTTAAACATGGCGTATCCAAATCCAAAGGAGAACGTTTTGTTGATGTATGGAGTGGTCTCCAAAACCGGCAATTACGTTTCATTGTCAAAAACTCCATTCCGAAGGGTAACGGAGACGCTACCTCGGGTTATGAAGACCCAAAGGACAGTATTGGACTCTTCAACTTAAGGCGAAGACTGGACCTGATTTATAAGGACTATGAGTTTATTACTGAACAGAAGGATTCGGTATTCACGGCCAGTATAAGAATCAATCTCGCCAGCCATGTCTAAGGTAAAATGCATTATCATTGAAGACGAGCCCCTGGCAAGGCAAATTCTCGAAGGATACATTTCGAAAGTTCCTTTTCTTCAATTAGAGGGATCTTTTGAAGACGCCATTGACGCGATTGAACATCTTAGCGATCACCCTGTTGATCTGATGTTCCTGGACATTCATCTTCCGGAAATCAAAGGAGTAACCTTTCTCAAAACATTGGCCAACCCACCGGCCGTGATTTTCACTACCGCCTTCCTTGAGTATGCATTGGAAGGTTATGCATTGAACGTAGTCGACTATCTCCTAAAGCCCTTTGAGTTCGAGAGGTTCCTCACGGCTGTCAATAAGGTCAATAAAGACAAGAAAGCAGCGCCAGATGAAATTGCAAAAGACTATCTCTTTGTCAACATTCAACTAAGAAAAGTAAAAGTTGTCTTTTCCGACATCCTCTACATCGAAAGCCAAAAGGAATATGTAAGCATTGTAACAGCAAATAAGTCTTACCTCACAAAGATGACTACCCGCGAGATTGAGGAACTATTACCTAAATCACTTTTCTGCAGGATTCACAGGTCTTTCATCATTGCCATCAATAAGGTAGGATGGTTCAATTCAGAAATGGTTGAGATCAATGGAAACAAGATTCCGGTCGGGAGAGGCTATAAACACGTTCTGGAAGGGTTATAGCCTAACTGCCAAAGCGTTTGGACTCCTTTATTGAACTTCGATTAGCGATCCAGCCAAGCTCTGAATTCCTGTACCCTCTCACGGGCAACAATAATATCAGCATCATCACAGCCTCGTAGTACAAGCTTCAGGCGGCTGTTTGTGTGCGTAATCATGTCGTGGATGGCCTCCCGGCTTACCAAGTACTTGCGATTGATCCGAAAGAATCGGGATGGGTCCAGCAGTCCCTCAAGTTGATCCATAGTGAAATCGAGCAGGTGCTTTCGGTTATCAGCCGCTTGAGCAAAGGTTGCTTTATCCTGGCTTATGAAGAACAAGATGTTGGATGTTTCTACTGTACGCAAATGCTCCCCAATCCTTATCACAAATCGTTCCTTGTATTTCTTTGTTAGCATCTGCATCACGTTGGCGATGCTCTCCATCATCTTGTTGGAAGGTGTGTCTCCCCGAAGTAATTCGAGTTTTTCAAATGCCGTACGCAGTTCGGCCTCGTCAATGGGCTTCAGTAAGTAGTCAATACTGTTCACCTTGAATGCCTTAAGGGCATACTCATCATAGGCAGTTGTAAATATGACAGGACAATTGACCTTTATTTGATCGAACACGCCGAAGCTGAGCCCATCGGCAAGCTGGATGTCCATTAGAATAGCATCCGGGGCCGGGTTACTGGACAGCCACTCCACACTCCGCCGAACCGAATCGAGTAGGGCCATGATCTTTCCGGCAGGCCGCAGCTTCATCACCAGCCGAGCAAGACGCTCGGCCGCTTGGGGTTCATCTTCAATGATCAGGACATTCATGAGGCGATCATTGGCAATCCGACGACAAATGACCCATTGCGTTCAACTACCTGAACAGGGAGGTCAGAAAGAAAACCATAGCGCTTCCGGATGTTCTCAAGCCCGATGCCTCCCGGAGTGTCATCCTTAAGCGTCATTTTCCTTTGCAAGGTATTGCTCACCCAGATGAAGCCATCCTGAACATGCACCCGAACGGATAATGGCTGGTCTTCGGCAATAATATTGTGCTTGATGGCATTTTCCACCAGCATTTGCAACGCCAGCGGAGCAACGCGACCTTCGGGTCCGTCGATCTCCAATTCGAGTTTTAGCTTATCGCCAAACCGGATCTGCTGAAGAAAAAGGTAGGACTTGAGAAACTTCAATTCCTCCTCCATGGGCACCAACTCCCTGTCCCGTGTTTCCAAAACGTATCGGTAAACATCCGAAAGTTGCTTAATGAATCGCACGGCCTCATCCGGATTCTGATGAACCAAATTGGTAAGTGCGTTGAGACTATTGAATAGAAAATGTGGATTGACTTGATTGCGCAGGCTTTCATATTGAGCCTTGACACTTTCCTGCTTCAATTGTTCTGCATCGATCGCTGCCTTTCGCCAATTGAAAAGAAATGAGCGGCTTGTTATGAACATGGATATCAGTGTGGTAATTAGCAGCGTGGTGTAGAACGTGCCATTCAGGTCATTGCCCACATCAAAGCCAACGACGTGGCGGAAGAACAGGATGAGCATGTATACGGCTCCCAGCGAATACACCAACATTCCCACGATGCCGGCAGTAAAGCGCCTACCCGGATGTTTATGCCATGAGAACCTTTCATCCAGCCAGTCACTGAGGTATGCATTGCCCAACCAAAGAAATAGCCATAATAAAATGGTTAACGCTCCAACGTGGAGCGTTACCCAAAGCCGCCATTCACTGGCTATCGCCATGGCGGTTGTCATGACCGCTCCTGCTACCACCGACCAAAGGGCGATAAGCCGGGATTCTTTCAGGAAAGCAATTACGGGTTGCATCGTCACGCGGTACAAAAGTAGTGATTTGTCAAGCCCCTCCAGAATCCAGATCTTGTAAACACACCGGTTAGTGATTGCAGTTCTTTAGCATTCCTTCTGTCATTTCCCTTCCCCATTTCGGTGAAAGTGGCTGATCATTCTTAGCGGCTATAAATTGTTCGAGCGCTTTCTTTGCCATGCCGCAAGCTTCTGCCGTTGAGGACTTGAGAAATGTCGCTGTACCGTATTGCATCTGGGCGTAGAGCGCAAGTGCGCGGGGGTTATTCGGATCTTGTCCCAAGGCCTTACCAAATGCCTGCATACTCATCCCCGAGAACTGTTGTCCGCGTGCTGCGGGATCGACACTTACACGAATCATGTGTACAAAGCCTTCCAGCGCCGTGATCTCCGAATTGCCTTTGCTAATCGCCGTTGCCTGCTTCACTCTGTCAAGCGCCTCATCAAGATAACCATCCTTTTTGGAGAGGTCCTTCTCCCGATTGGCCAGCATGATGTATCCAAAGGCGCCGTAGTAGGAGGGCTCCCACTTTTCCTTCTCCACCCGGGCAATGCGGTCAAGGGAATTCACTGCGGCTAAAAGCTCTTCCGTAGTTTGTGCACTATACACCGTCGCTATTTGTTTGCTCATTTCTTCAACATACCTGCTGTCTTGAGCCATCACGGAAGTAGAATAGATCAGCAGGGCGAGGAACATTGTTCTTGTTTTCATAATTAAGTTTTGGTTTATAAACTGGGTAATTGATTCATGCCTTTGTTTTTGGAGATTGTGATGAGTACTGCTAGAAAGAGAAAACGCGGCGCGGCCTGCCGTATCGGCCGGTTGGCATACATTCCATCGGCGTCCGTTGTCACCGAGTAGTTGTATCCGAAGATGTTGTCAAATCCCAGAATGTTGGTGCATGACAAATGAATGATTACAGCATTGGTAGGGAGGTAACTGAAATTTATGCTCAGGTCCTGATACGCAGGTGTGCGCCCCTGGAGAAAGCCTGGCTCATTCGGGTTGTGAAACGTCCTTCCGCTTGCATAGGAGTAGGTTGCACCTACTTGGGTTTTTAATGATGGGATAAAGTATTTGAAAACGATAGAGAGGTTGTGCGTCGATGCGAATGTGGGTACGGCTGCTTGCGGGAAATAGAGATAATTCCGTTCCGTATCCAGGTAAGAGTATGAAACCCAGTAGTCCAGATTTCTGACCGATTTCTTGTCGCGCCAGAATACTTCTACCCCCTGTGCCCACCCGTGACCGTCATTAGTAAGGCTTGTCAAAAGTGGTGCAAATCCTTGCGGGGGAATCCACGAAGGCATCTGAAACTTCACGAGGTTAGTGTAGCGCTTGTGGTATATTTCAATCCGAAACGTTCTGTTGTCAAGTATTTGCTGATAGTTCAGCACCCAATGTTCCGCTTTTTCAGCTTTCAACTGCGGGTTCGCACGCAACCATGGAGTCTGTGGACTTTGGCGAAAGGTCCCGTAAGCGATGGACACCTGTCCTGCACCAACTTTTTGCGCCAATGAGAGGCGTGGATCCAGTGCCGCATTCGACGTCAACCCATTATACTCTCCACGGATTCCGCCCCGGGCGACAAAGTTTTTGCTTGCGAGGAGATCAACTTCAGCAAAGACAGCCAGAATAGGTTCGTGAAATTGCTGAATGAGTGAGCCTTGCTGTTCGCTGTACCAGTTGGCTCGGTATTTACGGTCAATCCACTCAGTACCTACCTTAAATGAACCAAAGCCAGTATTCCTTTCAACAACTGACTTAAGATGGAGACCGTTTCCCTTTTCCGTTAATGAGCTGCCTTCCATTGTGGTGGCGTAGTCACTTGTGTTATACGCTATGCCTGATCGGATACTCCACTCTTTCCCGAGCACACCCTGGTAGGAAAGGTTGCCATAACGATACCTGTTTGTGATGTCCAAAGCGTGCCGGTTTGCAGGCTCCAATATTTCATGCTCATAGAGCGCCAGGTTTGACTCGTTTGAATTGCCGTAGAATTTTAGCAGCCCCTTATCTCCGAACCGCTGTCTCAAGGCTCCACTTACTTCAAAAGACAACGGCGGGTTGATCCAGTCTATCTCCTGGTTGACAAGGCCCATATAGGGGCGCAAATTGGTGTATTGCACTTTGGCTGCTGCTGAACCGTCTTTCCATGCCTGCGTGTGCGCAATGTCGGCTCCAACAGACAGCAGGCCGATATCGGTTCGAGTGATCAGGTCTTCATCTTTGGAGTCAAGAGCTAGTGCACTGCTAAGGGCTTGACCAAATTCGGCAGAGTAGCCACCGGTGCTGAAGCTCGTGCCTTTAAACATGAAGGGCAAAAAGCGCCCTCGTGTCGGTGTGTTCGGTGCTGAAGGTGAATAGGCATCAAAAACTACCAGACCATCGATGAATGTGCGCGATTCGTTATCATCACCGCCGCGAACAAACAAGCGACCGGTCTCACCCACCTTTTGTGTACCCGGGAGTGTATTGAGGGCGCCCGCGATGTCGGCCGTGGCTCCCGCCGTCGTGGCGATATCAAGTGATTTGAATGTCGTCCTCCGGCTTTCATCGCCGGCTGTGAATGATCCTGCGGTAATGACTACAGCATTCAATTCCGTAATAACCCCCTCCAGCGCAACATTGACTTCAAGTCTGTCAGAAATCAACTGTATCTCGATTTCACTCGTCGCATAACTGATGGCAGAAATGGTAAGCGTGTGTGAACCTTTTTCTGTAGAGGTAAATGTGAAACCTCCGTTGGCATCCGCGCTGGTGCCATCGTAGGTATCACGAAGGGAGATATTTGCCCCCGGCAAGGCATTTCCATTGGCATCCGTCACCCGACCGTAGATTGTGACTTGGGCGTGTGTTATCAGACTGAAAAACAGAAAGCATAAAGTGAGTCGTAAAGCCATGATCCATTGTATTGTCCGATTGCAACGGCAAAGCTGGGAACATTGTCTGGCAGACGACTAGCCGGAGTTACTGGACTGTTGAGCAGGATGGATGAAGCGTCCGAATGGGCGATGGAGACAAAGCGGCTGTTACCCTTTGATCCTTAAGCTGGCTTCGGTAATAGATCGTATATGCCCATTGTATTATTCATGCCTCAACCACTTCACCGGATTGGTAATGGCAACCTTAACCGTTTGAGACCAAATGATGAGCAGGCTCAATCCACCAATCAGGGCAATACTGATTCCAAGAAGGAGGGGTGTGAACTGAATCCTGTAAGGGAAGTCTTGTAAAAACTCTTCTCCCGCGATATAGCTTACAGGGACACCGATAAGGATCGCGACGCCAATGAGCATGAGATAGGATTTGCTCAGGAGCAACAATACATCGGCAACCGTTGCGCCCATCACCTTTCGAATACCCACTTCCTTGGCCCTGACCTGGGCAGAATACATGGCCATACCCAGGATTCCCAGGCACGCGAGAGAGATGATTAGAAAGGTTGCGTACCCCAAAATGACAACAATATCCTGCATGCCTGTTTCTTGATACGCCTCATCAATCTCCTGCTCCATCATCGTCCAAACCAACGGATCTGGATCAACTGTCTTCCAGGTGGTCTTGATCGCCGCCAGCACAGATTCCTTTTGTGGTAGCCGAACCTGGACACTCAGGTAGTGCAAATCACCCACGTTATAGCGCAACGCCAATGGACTGATCCTGTTCGTAAGAGGACGGAAGTTAAAGTCTTTTACAACCCCAATGATTCTTAACATCAGGGTATCCTGAACATAGAGGGACTCACCAATGGCATCGCCGGGTTGCTGGAAGCCAAGTTGGGTGATCGCGCTTTCATTGAGTATGACATCCTTTTCGCGCACACGCTGTTCCAATGGATCAAAGTTGTGTCCGGCCAGGAAGGTGACGGAGAGATTCTGGAGGTAGTTTTCATCGATCCGAAAGTCATAGATCGATAGTGGCTTGTCGGCCTTGGTAAGTTGATAATTATTTGAACCACCGTCCCACGTGCCGAGTCGTTGGGAAACACCCCCCACCCGTACCACCCCTGGAATTGTTCTGATTTCATGTGCTACTTTTTCAAACGGCACGCCTTGCAAATCGATATTGATATTTGATTTCTGTTCGATGCCGTAGTCAGCCTTGAGCATGTAATCCATCTGACTATATATGATCATAACAACCATTACAAAAATGATCGAAAGGGTAAACTGGGCTACCATGAGGACTTTCCGGAAGGTTAGCCGTGTAGATACTTTCAGATTCTGAATATCCTTTAAGACCCTGGATGCCGGGAATGAAGACAGGTATGTGGCCGGCAGCACACCCGCCAGGGCGCCTACCAGTATGGCAAATAGAACAAAGATCACATACAGCGTGAAATCCTCGCTCAGACTGCTTGCGGCAGCCTGATTGAGCGATAGTTGCTGGAATCCGGTTTTCAAGAGTTGCAAGAGCACGTAAGAGAATGCCAGGGCAATAAGTGAAAACATAACAGCTTCGCCGATGAATTGAAAGAACACCTGTCGCCGTTTCGCGCCCACCACTTTGCGGATTCCTATTTCCCGGGCCCGCGACAAAGATTTAGCAATCGTGAGGTTGGTGAAATTGAAGACTGACATCAGCAAGACGATACCTGCCAACACACTGAGGAAACCCAACAAATAGGCTGGCATGCCGTTACCCATTTCGCCTGATAGTTCCTGGCCAGGGGTAATTTTAGATAGCGCTTGCAAATGGAAGTCGTACGCAATGTCCTTTCCGTCGGACTTTAGCCCCACACTGAATTTCTTGCTTATCTCCGCGAGGGCCTGGTCGAGTGCCCCAATGGATTGACCCTCTTTCAACTTGAGATAAACATAATTATCAGAGAACGCGCTCCAGTTTGTAAGGGAGACTCCGGATACGCCATTCTTTTCACGGATAGGGATTGTGGATATTGAGCAAAGGGCTTCAAATTCAAAATGTGTTTTACCTTCCAATTCTTTCAGCACACCGGTAATCGTAAATTCACCATAACCCTTCATGGAGATGGTTTGTCCCAAAGGGTCAGCATTTCCAAAAATCTTTTGCGCCGTTTGTCGGGTCAGCACTAACTGATGAGGACCCATCAGGGCAGTGGCCGGGTCTCCCTTTTCAAAAGGAAAATTAAAAACCTCGAGGAAAGCGGGATCAACAAACAGGCCCCTAAGAGGAACATTTACATCCCGGAAGGTTGCCACCTGGGAAAACTGCCGGTTGACTCTAACGACATGTTCACTAAATGAATAGTTCTCTTCCAGCGCCTGACCCAACGGCAGTGGCGCTGAGGCGAGATCGATCGCCCCCCATTCCGAATGAAGTAACCGGGTGTCGACACGGAATATGCGCTCGGTGTCCGCATGGAAGGTGTCGAACGAGTATTGCTCCCGAATGACCGTAATGATGAGCATGCAAAGCGACATGCTCACAGAAAGGCCAATAAGGTTAATCAATGAGAACGCTTTGTTACGAAGGAAATTTCTCAGCGAGGTAGTTACGATGTTCTTAAGCATACGCGATTAGTTGGGTACAGCCCCATTCGCAACAACCGTGCCCGGGCAATTACAATTGATTCTATGCCGCAAGGAAACAAGTAGTGTTCGAAAGTATAGGTGCATTGTTCGATTCCGATCGATTCATGATTCGAAGAATGCTGATTTGCTCATCAACCCGCTCCAGATGTTTGCAAGTTATCGCTGACTTCCACCTTGCGGTCTACCAAATTCCGTAGTTGGTCTACTTCAGTAGGCCGTCTGTAGACAGTGGTTTGCTTTCATTTAAGACCGACTTGATCAAAATTCTGAACACCATGGGTTCAGAGGTTTTCAAGAAGGTCCCTGTACCCTCTGCCAATGGGGATGAGTATCCCATTGACTTGCACCGATTCCGCTGAATAAGACTCAATCTTGCTCATCGAAATGATGAACGAACGGTGAATGCGTTTAAAATCATTGGGTGGCAAAAGCGACTCAATTTCATGCGTACTTATCTTTGATAGAAACTCACCCTTGATCGTCACCAGTTTCACATAGTCGCGTTGGCTTTCGATGTAGACAATTTCCGCAAAGGGTATCCTGACTTTTCTCTTTTGAACGTTGAGAATGAAGAAAGATTTATCTTCCACAACGGCAGATTTACTGACAACCTCCGTTTTAACTTTATTCACAGCAACGAGGAATCGCTCGAACTCAAAAGGCTTTAGCAGGTAGTCAGTTACGTTGAGGTCAAATCCCTCAACAGCATATTGATGATAGGCTGTGGTGATTATTACCGACGGCGGGCTAGGCAAACTTCTTAAGAAAGCCATTCCCTTCAGTTTGGGCAAATGAATATCCAGAAACATCAGGTCAACCGTACTGGTGCGAAGGAACGTGGTTGCATCAATGGCATCTTTAAATATTCCCTTCAACTCCAGAAACGGTACCTCGGACACATAGTGCGCAAGTACTTTCGCAGCTAGTGGCTCGTCCTCAACAATAACGCAGGTAAGGCTAGACATGACTCGAAAGATTAATTATCAACTGGGCTTCGAATAAGCCATTGTCCTTCTTTATCATTAAGGAATAATCACGGTACAACAGCTCCAACTGGCGTCTCAGGTTGGATAGACCGATACTTTCCTTGATCACGTGCTCCTGATGAATCTCTTCCACGGAATTTTGTACGACCATCCTGAGTTGCTTTTCATCGACGGAAAGCCGGATATCAACAAAGGGGTCATTCCTCGTTTCTGACACACCATGCTTGAATGCGTTCTCCACCAGCGGCATCAGCAACAATGGGGGAAGCGGTTGTTTACCATCCTTGATTTCGCACTGGAAATTAATACGCAGGGAGCTATCATAGCGTAGTTTCTCCAATTCAATGTAGCTGGCAATAATCCTTATTTCTTCCTCCAACAGAATATACGCCCCTCCGGTATCATACAGCATAAATCGCAAAATCTTCGAGAGACGAAGAATAGATTCGGGAGCGAGTTCCGATTTGTCTCGCGCCAGAGAGTAGATATTATTCAGGGTATTGAATAGAAAATGTGGATTGGTTTGTGACTTGAGGTAGTTCAGTTCGGCTTCCCGCTTTTCAATACGCAACTGCTGCGCCGTTTGTTTCAACTTACGATAGTCGTAGGTATAGCGGATTATCCCAAAGTAGAAGGCGGAGACAACGCTGTATGGAAAATGATAGCCGATGCCGCTCAGCATATCCGCATGGATTTTTAGCGGATGGTAGATCATCGCTTCAATGCCCAGGTATCTCCAGGCATACAAACCAAAAGAGTATAACAACAGATGTACGCCTATAATAAAAGGTGTGGCAATAATTCTTCCCCACGATGGTCTGATCAATGGAAGGGAATACTCGAACAGGAGAAAATGATTGACCACAAGAAAACTCACGAGCCAGATGTTGTTGATCGTTCTTTTCAGCAAGGCTTCAGCACCGGTAAACAAATCACCCAGTAGCCACAACAACAGGAACGTAACACTCATCCAGAGGTATAGCCTGATGCGCTCAGAATCAAGGTTCCTGATGTTCATGCTGACCCAAGGTAGAGTGTATGCCCCAATTATGTTTTCTATTCCCAAGAATAATGTCGCCTGCCCCGTTTCCGAAGAAGTTGCTGGTCCCACGGTCTGCCAACCTCCGTCGTTGGTCTACCCATGTCCGTCGTCTGCAGTCTTTGGCCTACAAAGGCCGCTCAATTGAATATGATTGTTGTGAAGATTACGTATACGAACCAACACGAGGATGAACGAAGTGCAGAAATCACTTAAACAAAAAGCACGGATAGCAGGAATTTGGTATCTCCTGTTGGCCATAGCGGGAAGTTATACTCTGTTGGTCCGATCGCAAACCATTGTCCGCGGTGATGCCCAGGCGACGATGGGTCAAATGTTGGAGAATGAGTTTCTGTTTCGCACGGGAGTTACAAGCTCACTGACAAGTTCTGTACTATTTATATTCCTTGTTTTTGAGCTTTACAGGCTGTTTGAAGGCGTGGATGAATATCGGAGCAGACTGATGGTTGCCTTGGTGCTTGTGCAAGTGCCCATCAGTTTTGTTATTGAAACGTTCAACATAACGGCGCTCATGGTTGCGAAAGCTGAAGTGTTGAAAATGCTATCGCCCGGAGATCGACAAGACACCACTTTGTTTCTACTCAAAATGAATGGATATGGCGTCGCCGTGGTGAAAGTCTTCTGGGGCTTGTGGCTCGTGCCTTTGGGTCAGTTGGTCTATCGGTCAAACAATATCCCTAAAGCATTGGGTATTCTGTTGATTATCGGGGGAGTAGGGTACGTGCTCGATACGTTGACATTTCTGCTGTGGCCTGAATATCGGGGTGCTGTAGCACGATTTGCCCTTCTTCATTCCCTCGGTGAAATACTGATGATCCTATGGCTGCTGATTAGGGGGGTGTCCCCCAGAAATGCACCGGAAGGATCCACCGCATAAAGTGAATCCATTTAGAACCAAAAGAAAGATCCATGATAGAAACATCTCCATCGCTCAACCGGAATGCAAAAATTGCAGGAGCAGCATTCTTAATGGCCATGGCCACTTCCATCCTGGGCTACATCCCTGCTCAATACATTGTGGGTAACGATCTTGCCCAAACGGCAAGCAACATTATCGCCAATGAGCGATTGTTCAGAATAGGAGTCGCCAGCAATTTACTAACCTATATTATTGATATAGCGTTGATCTGGGCACTATATTCAATCCTCAAACCGATCAATGAAAACCTGGCCCTCCTTGCCTTGCTCCTTCGTTTGATGGAAACGGCCTGCCTGGCCATGGGCGTAACCGATGAACTGGTTACCATTCGTCTGCTGACAAATCCAGCTTATTCGGGAATGCTCGAAGTCAATCAGCTTTATGCCTTCGCCCGGATATCCATGGTTTCTTATGCTTCCAGTTTTAGTATAGGATTTACTTTTCTTGGCTTAGGCTCTACCGTGTTCAGTTACCTACTATGGAAGTCGGGTTACATTCCGCGGTTTCTGGCAGGATTGGGTATTCTCTCATCGATGTTAGTGGCGGTGGGTACCCTGCTGGTTATTGTCTTTCCGGAAATCAGAAAGCTCTTTCCGTACGGCTACGGGCCAATGGGCATTTTTGAAGTTGCATTAGGATTCGTATTCTTATTTAGGGGTATTAAAAACCCTGTGGCGAGGACCACGTAAAATGGTCAGACACGATGCAACGGAATTGATCAACGATGAAAAATACCTGGGAAACTTTAGAAGGGATAGTCAACAGCTACACGAAAGAGCTTTCGGACTTCACCATTGCATCGGCGGCCAGTGCTGAGGTCATCAGAACATCTTTGAAAAAGTATGACTTTTCAAAACCGCAAAACCTAACCACTCTTATGGACGAGGTGCATGCGCTGTTTTCAAAATGGAGTTTGCATTCGTCACAACCGGGTTACTTAGGCCTATTCGTTCCGGCAACAACGGAAGCATCCATCGTGGCCGATGCGCTCGTTGCGCTTTACAATCCACAACTGGCGGTGTGGTCGCATGCCCCAATAGCCAATGAAATTGAGCAGCATGTTCTCCGTTACCTCACAGAAAAAATCGGGTATACGGACAAGGGAACCTTTAGCAATTTTACCACCGGCGGCTCGGAGGCCAATCATACTGCCCTGTTGGTAGCGCTGGCAAAGTTGAATCCTGCTTATGTTGAAGGTGGCGTCACTGCTTTTGAGAAGAGACCCACGGTTTACATCTCCAGTGCGGGCCACAATTCATTTGATAAGGTTGTCAAGAACATAGGGATCGGTCTGCATTCATTGAGGAAAATTGGAATAAACGAGACATTGGAAATGGATCTGGGTTTGCTCGAAGATCAAATCAAGCAAGATATTGCTCAGGGACTCCGGCCAGCGATACTCATTGGAACCGCCGGCACAACGGCCAGTGGCGCTATTGATCCATTGCCTGAACTGGCTTCTCTGGCCAAGAAATATGACATGTGGTTTCACGTTGACGCGGCGTGGGCCGGAGCAGCCGTGCTATCCAGCACCTTGCGCCCATACCTCAAGGGGATTGAGTCCTCAGATTCGGTTACTATGGATGCACACAAATGGTTCTCCGTTTCCATGGGGGCCGGTATGTTCTTTACCCGACATACCGAGGCGGTCCAAACGGCATTCAATATCCCCGCCGTCTACATGCCATCGCATCTGCAAACAGAGCCGTACACAACTACGCTTCAGTGGAGCAGGCGATGTATCGGACTAAAGCTATTCATGACACTGGCAGAAAAAGGTGAGAAAGCCTTGGCTGAGCAGATTGAATACCAATGCCAGTTAACAGATTATTTGAAAGCTAGACTAACATCTCACGGGTGGCGGATTATAAATGACAGCAAGGTCGGTGTCCTGAACTTTACGCTCACATCTTCTCTCGATGGACAGATTTCTATTGATGCTATTCAAAAACAGCTGGAGGTTGAAGGAGAGTTTTGGCTTTCGATTGTACCCCTGCTTAACCATGGAAAAGTACTGAGAGCTTGCGTGACCAGTATGCATACAAAAGAGGCGCATATTGATAAGCTTGTCGAGAGGCTGAATCGGTTCCATCACAATTCATAGCTGAACCCTGAGGGATCGGCAATCAATTCCATCGCCAAGTGCATTTTTTGCAATCCACAGGTAAAGAAGAAAGAAAGGGACCATGGCTTTCGATCCTATTTCCGGCAATTCGTACCTTCGAATGACAATCATAGCGGGCAACGCATCAGGAGACGCGCGCCATACGGGGTTATTTCTGGAGTCCTTAAACAAACATTGTAGTGCACTTACACAAAATCCAAACTGATGACTAATGCAGATTGGCTTTCGATCCTAGATAAGTCCGTTCCTGTAGTTGCCGCGATACTCGGCACATTACTAGGCCTTTATGCTCCAATCATTCATAATAGATTGCAAAAAGCAAAACGAAAACAGGAGGTTAAGTCTCAATTGGGGTCGCTAATAAGCCAACTATTCTCTTCCCTAAAAATGCTGATGACGGAAATCAATTATATGCGACTGCATGTGACTATGTTAGAGCACAAGCGGAAAATGTGGCAAGATGAATTGGATATGACATTAAAGGAAAAACAAAAGGAAATGATGGAATCCATCAAGCAAGATTGCAACCTTCATCAAAAACGCGTCGAAAAATACTCTGACTCAATTGATTCCACCGAGTCTCAAATTATCGCATTGGTTTGGGAACTGGACTCATTGTTCGGAGCAGAGATCTTCAAATCTGTCGAATCACTAATTCGCAATACTACAAAGGAGGTTACCTCTAGAGACTATTTGGTCTTGCATGAATATGAGACACTCGATTATGCAAACATTATGGATGTTCAAGATAGAATTCGAAAGGAAATTGACAGCAAAATCAAGGCAATCAGTATTAAGTCCGCAGCAACAATGAATGAATTCTTAAATTGCTTTAAATAGTTAAGGTTGTTCTATGCAAGGTTATCGGTTCAATCCTTATACCTAACTATCGGTTCTTAAATTTCGCCATTCGTACCTGAGATTAACCTTCACAGGCGGCTACTTGTCCAAGAGTCAAGAGCTGTATGAGATGGTTCAAAACACCGTATTGAGCGGCCAACTTCAACTCACGATCACTAAAGTCATGGATTAATGTAGTTCCAAAAACACTATGCGCTTATCCGCGTATTTTCTTCGAGGTAAGGTTAGAATCAAACTAGGTGATCAGGAGGGTGGGATAAACGATATTAAGAAGTCTGGGCACTTACGAAAAAGTTATGATGAATTCCAAAAATCCAAGGAAATCTAGTACCGAAAATGTTGCAAGTGATTGAAATTACATTGTCGAATTGTAATAATTGTTGTTGACACAATTTACTCATTACAAAATTGAATAGGAGTACATTCGTGATTCACTGAAAACCACTCACTCATTACCGATTTCCTCTACCCCATCCCCTCCCTCAAAAACTCATTAAACGGCTTCATCGCCTTACTCGCCTCCACCAGCCTCCTCAGAAACTTCTTATCCTTCACTTCCGCGTCGGTGAATTTGTGTGACACGATGAACGTCCTGTGCTGCAGCCAGTCGAGACGGGGGTGATCCTTTGGATAGCCTTTGGGAGCCGTCTTCATTTTGTCAAAGTCGTCAAACCCCTTGTACCACTTCTTAAACGTCTTGTCCTTCAAGATTTTCTCCAGCTTGTCGCCGTTGTAATCGATCTCCTGCCGAATCTTCGACAGATTAGCGGGGTCGGGCATGTACATGCCGCCAGCCACGAAGCATCTTCCGGGTTCAATGTGTATGTAGTACCCTGGCTCCTGCATCATCTTACCTCCCGGTGAGATACCGGCGCCCATGTTGATTTTGTACGGACTCTTGTCTTTGCTGAACCGCACATCACGATAGATGCGGAAGGGCAACTTCTTCGGGTTCAGTCCGGCGAGCGAGGGATTGAAGAGGATCAACTCGTTCAGGTACTTTTCAATAAACACTTCGAAATTTTCCTTGGCCAGCAAATACTGGTCTTTGTTCTTTTCAAACCACGCCCGGTCGTTGTGCTTTGACAACGCGGAAAGGAATTTGAGGATTTGAGAGAAGTCCATACTTTTTAAACTAATGATAGAAACTACGAGTAACGTACAACTACAGCCACTCCACCACCTGTTCCATCGCCATACCTCGTGAGGCCTTCACGAGGATGACGGCGTTGGAAATTGGATCGGCTTTCAGAGCAGCCACCAGCGCATCCTTTGTCTCAAAGAACTTTCCGTTCGGATAAGAACGCTTCGCCACCGACATCAGCGGACCACAAAGCCACGCTTCGCGGATTCCTTTCTCCGCCAGCACTTCGCCCATGCGCAGGTGCTCCTTTTCCGCCTCATCCTCCAGTTCATACATATCGCCAAGGATCGCCACCTTCCTGGCTTCCGGCATCCGGGAAAGATTGTCAATCGCTGCCTCCATGGACGTCGGATTGGCATTGTAAGCGTCAAGTATAATAGTGTTTGATCCCTTACGCATCACCTGCGACCGCATATTGGCCGGCACATACTCCGCGACAGCAGCATTGGCCAATTTCGGATCAACGCCAAAATGTTTGCCAATCGTCAGGGCAACCGCGACATTCTCAAAATTGTACGAGCCCGTCATCTGAGTATTGATACGTTCACCGTTCTCGGCCACTATCGTCAGGAAATATCCCTCATCAACACGTTCACAGTGATAGTAGTCTCCCTTTGCGGGATAGAAGAGCGGCTGTTTGAACCGCTTGGCCATGCCAGACAGGATGGGGTTTTGTGAATTGATAAACGCTGTACCACCGTGCCTGATCAGATGCTGGTACAACTCTGACTTGCCGCGAATAATATTTTCAAATCCGCCAAAGGTCCCGACATGCGCCTTGCCAATATTGGTGATGAAGCCATACGTGGGATTGCAGATGGATGACAACATTGCAATCTCGCCAAGGTGGTTGGCACCCATTTCCACGATGGCTATTTCGTGCGTACGATCCAGCGAAAGCATGGTAATGGGTACGCCAATGTGGTTGTTGAGGTTGCCCTTCGTAGCAAAAGTTTTGAACTTCTTCGACAACACCGCATTCACCAGTTCCTTGCTGGTTGTCTTGCCGTTGGAACCCGTCAGCCCAATCACCGGAATGGTTAGCTGCTGCCGATGATAACGGGCAAGTTCTTGCAATGTGGTGAGTACATCAGAAACAAGCAGGCATCGAGAATTCTTCGACAACCTTGCATCATCTACAACAGCGTAATTGGCTCCTTTCGAGAGCGCCTCTTCGGCCAGTTCGTTGGCATCGAAGCGTTGTCCCTTCAAGGCAAAGAATACCGAACCGGACGTGATCTGCCTGGTATCGGTAGATACTTTGCCCGTTTCTAAATACTTTTGATACAATTCTGCGATTTCCATGCAAGTTTCCCACGGGCAAGATAGCAGTCAGAAATTTTCCAGCGTTGATGGGGTATAAATATATTGGTGTGCGCCTTCTGTTGCTCCTGCTGCTGCCCTTGCCCCTGATGGCCCAGTTTACCTATGTGATGGACCAATCGGTCCCTGTCGTAGTTGCCGGCGAGGAATTGACCAATCCCTGGGCGGGTGGGCTGAACAGCCCACAGGTAAACAGCATGGATCTGAACGGCGACGGAACCGATGATCTGGTCATCTATGATAAGACAACCGGGCAGATCCGCACATTCCTTTGGAACAGCAATCGCTACGCATACGCTCCGGAATATGAGCTCTACTTCCCCACCGAACTGAGCACGTTCGTTGCTCTGCGAGATTATAATTGTGATGGCAAGAAGGACCTTTTCACATTTGGTCAGATCGGTGTTTTGGTATTTCAGCAGGTGACCGAAGTGGGCAAGCCTTTTGCATGGAAGAAACTCCGCTTCTTCAATTCGGGGACGGGCCTCTACAGTGAAGTGATGCTCACGAAAGGTTTCACCACAAAGATCAATTTGCTGCCGGGTACCAACGATATCCCTGACTTCGTCGACATGGATGGCGATGGGGACCTGGATGTCCTGAACATGAGGTTTGTGAGTCCGAGTACTGCCGAATACCACCGCAACTTCAGCATGGAGCGCTACGGTGTCTGCGACTCGCTCGATCTTGAACGGCAAACTTCCAACTGGGGCGGATTTCTCGAATGCAATTGCGGAAAGATTGCCTTCCAGGGACAAACGTGTGCCGATATCGGGGGACGTACGAACCACACGGGTGGCAAGGCCATGCTGAGTCTGGATACCGACGGTGACGGTGACAAAGATTTACTGTTCACAGAGGAATCCTGCAGCAATATTTACCATTTGGAGAACCTGGGCACCACGGATGCACCCGTGATGAATAACCTCACGATCTTTCCCCTCAGCAATCCGGTGGGCATCCTGAATTACCCAGCACCCTACCTCGAAGACGTTGACAAAGATGGAATCCGGGATCTGCTTTTCTCGCCCACCCTTAGTGCCCGCGATGGTGCCTACAATGATTTTCGGTCTTCACTGTGGTTCTACAAGAACACCGGCACCAATCAATCACCGGTGTTCAATCTTCAGCAATACAATTTCCTTCAAGATCAAATGATCGAAGTCGGTGATCTTTCAGCTCCTGCTTTCGCAGACATCGACCTTGACGGCGACCTGGATCTCTTTGTGGGCACATTCATCAACCCCCAAGATTTCAGAGGATCGATCGCCTTCTACCTGAACACCGGTGATGCAAAGACACCCAGGTTTGAGTGGATTACCGATAACTTCGCCAGCCTGTCATATACCTCTCTTTACAACATGAAGCCGCAGTTCATTGACGTCGACAAGAACAGTTCACTTGACCTGACTTTCACCGGTACCGCAGGCGGATTGACCCGCCTTTACTATATGCTTTCAAAAAGTTCAGCTGCCGCATCCTTTGATGGTCAGGATTTGTTGCGCATGGATATTCCGTTGGGACAACAAGAGAGCGCGACACTGGTGGATGTCGACCTGGACGGAAATCTTGATGTCCTGGTAGGAAAGAATGACGGCTCGCTGTACTACTATCGCAATACTGGCTCGGGCAGCACTTATACATTCTCATTGGCGAACAACGCCTATTTGGGCATGGGTGTCAGCACTTCACGTCGCAACGTGACCACGGCCATTGCTGATCTTGATGACGACGGAAAGGAAGACCTGATAACCGGCGACTACGAAGGCAGACTGCAAGTCTTCAGGGATTTCCGTTCGGCGGGCCCGAATCCCGTTCCGGAAGTGAACATTGTTTGGAGTGATCTTTCGTCACAATATGTGTCAAGGAATTTTGGCGGCAGTAGCCGCCCGGCGATTGGGAACATTTACGGTGTCAACCGCCCTGCTGTCGTCGTCGGTAACCGCCAGGGGGGACTGCACCTGCTAAAACACGATAACGCCATGCCGCTGGCGGATGTGCCTTCAATCTCGTTGTCGCCCAATCCTGTTGAATCAGGCGGAGCGTTGACCATCCTGGCTGACAGGACAACCACCCTTGAAATCTACTCGGTGTTGGGAACGCGGCTGGGGCAACCTCAGATTATACCCGGCAACCAGACTGTTAACTTTCCAGTTCAGGGTTTAGCCTCAGGCGTGTACATAGCCCGGTTTACTTCTGGGGGACTATCGGTCGGAATACGCTTTGTGATACGCTGACCCCATTGTCGCGTCCGATCTTTGGCGATACCATTGGTCCAAAATTTTGCCTGATACGCACAGCTTTGTGGAGAATACTGCGAATCTGATTAGGTTTCCCCGGCCATTATTTGGGATTGCCTTTGGATAATTAGGGGTCTTTTGCCGATATTTGCAGTCCTTTTCAGGAAAAGCTTAAAATCAACGAGTTATGGCAAGGGTTTGTGAAATAACAGGGAAGCGTCCGCACAGCGGAAATAAGGTCTCGCACGCAAATAACAAGACCAAACGCCGGTTCTATCCCAATCTGCAGACGAAGCGCTTTTTTGTCCCTGAGGAAGGGAAATGGATCACCTTGAAGGTATCCGCCAATGCAATCAAAACGATCAACAACAAGGGCATCACGGCTGTGCTGAAGGAAGCGCGGGCCAAAGGGATGCTCGCATAAACTGAAGAAATCATGGCAAAGAAAGGGAATCGCATCCAGGTGATTTTAGAATGTACCGAGCACAAGGCCACCGGTCAGGCCGGAATGAGCCGTTACATCACTACCAAAAACCGCAAGAACACCACCGAGCGCATTGAATTGAAGAAATACAACCCGGTCCTCAAGAAGTACACCCTTCACAAAGAAATTAAGTAATCATGGCAAAGAAAGTTGTTGCATCGCTCAAGAAGACAGACGGAAAGAACTTCGCAAAAGTGATCCGTGCGATTAAGTCGGAGAAGACCGGCGCTTACACCTTCCGTGAGGAGATCGTACCCATGGAACTGGTCAAAGAGACGCTGGCCAAAAAGGGCTAATCGGTTTTCAGAAACACTGGTAAAGTCCCTTCATGGGACTTTTTTATTATATACTGACAGCATCTACATGTCGCTATTTGGCGGTCTTTTTTCAAAGGATAAGAAAGAGTCCCTCGACAAGGGCCTTGCAAAAACCAATGCCGGATTTTTCGGCAAAGTTGGCAAGGCCCTCATCGGTAAATCTACGGTTGATATGGAGGTGCTCGATACGCTGGAAGAGGCACTCATCAGCTCGGACGTTGGCGTGGAGACGACGATAAAGATAATTGGACGAATTGAACAGCGCGTTGCCCGCGACAAGTACCTTGGAACAAAGGAACTGGACATCATACTAAAAGAAGAAATTGCCAGGCTGTTGGCAGAGAACCAGACTGAAGAACTTTCCGATTTTGAAACGCCTGCTGGCATTAAGCCTTATGTCATTCTCGTCGTCGGTGTCAATGGCGTGGGCAAGACCACAACCATCGGCAAGTTGTCGGCACAGTTCAAGGCCAAAGGCAAGCATGTGGTTCTCGGCGCAGCAGACACTTTCCGCGCAGCGGCAGTTGACCAGCTCAAACTATGGGGCCAGCGAGTCGGCGTGACCGTGGTCGCAAAAGGAATGAACACTGATCCATCCGCGGTTGCCTTTGAAGCGGTGGAAGAAGGCGTAAAATCAGGTGCCGATGTGGTCATTGTGGATACGGCAGGGCGGTTGCATACGAAAGTGAATCTGATGGCCGAGTTGTCCAAAATCCACAGAGTGATCCAGAAAGTAATTCCGGAAGCTCCTCATGAAGTGCTGTTGGTACTTGACGGCAGCACTGGTCAGAATGCCCTAATCCAGGCACGTGAATTTACCAAGGCCACCGATGTCACAGCATTGGCCATCACCAAACTGGACGGCACGGCCAAAGGCGGTGTGGTCATCGGCATTTCCGACGAATTCAAGATTCCAGTAAAATACATCGGGGTCGGCGAGCGGGTGGAGGATCTCCAGGTGTTTAACAAAATTGAGTTCGTCGATTCACTCTTCAAGAAAGTCTAAGCAATCAGGGCACTTGAACTTTCGGTTGCCTATTCCGTCCAACCGGAATCCTCCAAAATATCTGGTAATTAAATCCCCACGTAGCACCCTGACCGGCAACACCGTAACCTGGAACATAGTAAGCGGCCAGATCCGTCGTGCCACTGATCGACAGAGCTAACTTCAGCCTCGAGGTGAATCCCATCCAGAATTCCTTCCAGATTTTGACCCTGAGCCCTGCCACCATCTCTGCCCATGCGGCGCTGGCAGCAGGATTCGCCAATTGATATTGAAGATCGCCAAAGAAAGGATCCGTTCCTGTCATCAGCACCTTCTCGGAGAAGGAAGACCTGGCATACCGGAGCCCAAAGAATAGCATGTTCCGGTCAGGATCCTTCTTCAGGAGATTCAGGTCAAACCCGGCTCTCCAGTAGTTCCCGTCACCCTGGTATTCACCACCGCTGGCCAACACCTCATCGCGTGCCGCAAAACCATAGTCAGCAGAAAGATAGAAGCGGCCGAAGTCAGCATCGGCATTGACTTCCCAGCCATTGTACTGATCAAAACCACTCAAGACGAGAGCCAGAAGGTCTGTACCGAAACGTATGGAACGGAAACTGATTTTCTCCTTGACCGTATCTTTTCTGACCCGCCGAACCTCAACGGTATCTTCTTCTTCAAGCACCTCAACTTGCACAGGTTGCCCTCCCTGCCGGTTCTGGGCCAGGGTGAGACCCGAAATGAGGATCAGCGCCAGGCTAAAGCTTGATCGTAACATTGATGGCTGAACTGTTTGAAAGTTGAGGGTTGATGACTTTTGCCTCAGGGAACGATGAGAAAACCACCTCAAGATCCTGGAAGTAATTAAACGCACCGCAATCAGGACTGATCACACGCGTTTGCCTCGTATAGGAAACGACCAGGGTGTCAATGGCAGACTCATAGAAAAATCGGAACGTGGTTTCGAATGCAATGGGGTTCACGGGTATTATAACCGACGTTACGCTGTCGGCTTCGTAAAATACAGAGTCGGTTCCCGAGACAAGAATACTGTTGAATTCCACGGCCCTCGCGCTGTCTGAGGTAATTTTCTCGAAAGAGATTTTGACCTCGTTGGACGCTGTGACGATGCAATCTGGCTCATCCAGGCACGCTGAAAAGAGGATTGCAAGGAAGCCCAGCGGAAGAAAGCGCACAAGTTGAATTTATTGCCAAATATAGACGTTCGGCCCTCAAAGTGCTTATTTTTGCATCCCTAATCGAGAAGCTGTGCGGGCGCGAGGAAACAAGAAAACCAAAGTCAATATCGTCACCCTGGGATGTTCGAAGAACCAGGTTGATTCGGAGGTGCTGCTCACACAGCTCAAAGGTAATGGCATCGATGCCGTTCATGAATCCACCACGGATGACAACCGTGTTGTGGTCATCAACACGTGCGGTTTCATCGACAACGCCAAACAAGAGTCTATCGACACCATTCTTCGCTATGTAGATGCCAAAGAAGAGGGGCTGGTCGAAAAAGTGTACGTCACCGGTTGCCTTTCGCAACGCTACAAAGACGATCTTCAAAAAGAAATACCCCAGGTGGATGCCTGGTTCGGAACAAGAGATTTGTCACGTCTGCTGAAACAGTTTAATGCCAATTACAAAGAAGAACTCGTAGGCGAACGAATCCTCACAAACCCTGGGCACTACGCGTACTTGAAAATCTCTGAGGGCTGCGATCGCCCTTGCTCTTTCTGCGCTATTCCGTTGATGCGAGGGGGCCATGTTTCACGCCCTATTGAGGAGTTGGTGAAAGAAGCCAGGAATCTCGCCCGAAACGGCACCCGTGAGCTCCTTCTCATTGCGCAGGATTCTACTTATTACGGACTTGATCTTTACAAAAAGCGGAATCTTGCAGAACTGTTGGAGAACCTTGCGCAGGTTGAGGGCATTGGGTGGATTCGATTGCATTACGCATTTCCTACAGGCTTCCCGTTGGACGTCCTCGATGTCATGGCATCGCATACCAACATTTGCAAATACCTTGACATTCCACTTCAGCATGGATCAACAAACATGCTCAAGCTTATGCGACGAGGGACGACACGGGAAAAAACAGAAGCGTTGCTGGAGACGATTCGCGATAAAGTACCGGGCATTGCCATTCGCACAACGTTGATCGCAGGCCATCCGGGAGAAACCGATGCCGACTTTGAGGAAATGATGGGCTTTGTGGAACGCTCGCGGTTCGACCGATTGGGTGTGTTTACTTACTCGCACGAGGAGAATACGCATGCCTACTCCATGAAGGACGATGTCCCACAGTCAGTAAAAGAGGAGAGAATGGAAGCCATCATGGAATTGCAGCAAGGCATCAGTCTGGAATTGAATCAGGCGAAAGTTGGGAAAATTTTCAAAGTGCTGATCGACCGGAAAGAAGGCGGTCAGTTTGTTGGGCGGACAGAATTTGATTCACCCGAAGTTGATAACGAGGTCATCTTGTCAGGGAAGGAATATGTGCGCCAGGGAGACTTCTGCCAGGTGAGAATCACCGCAGCCACTGAGTTTGACCTTGCCGGAGAAGTCGTCGCCGAGCCCAAATAAATTTCATTAACCTTAGAGGAAAATTCCCGTTATTCGGTCTATGCTTGTTAACCAAACTTGTTGTTAGTCATGCATCTTCAGAAGATTCCATTCCGAAGCACGCACGCATTCACTGAGTTTTTTCTGAAATACATTGAGCAGCACCAAGACCTGAAGCCCTTCTATGGCCGGTTTCCCACTCCGGGGGCTTTCGAAGAGCAGATCGCTGATAAATCAAAGTCCTTTCCTGCAAGTACTCGGAAGATATTGGTCCAAGAGCTGCAGCGTCAATACAAAACCGTTAAGCCCACAAGCGCTGTACAGCAGAATATTACCGCGCTGGGCAATGAAGGTACATTTACCGTTACTACAGGCCACCAGTTGTCTGTTTTCACTGGACCGTTGTATTTCATTTACAAGATTGTAACCGTCATCAGGACCTGCCAGGAGCTGAAGACAAAGTATCCAAAGTTTCATTTTGTGCCCGTGTACTGGATGGCGTCGGAGGATCATGACTACGAAGAGATCAAATCGTTCAGACTCTACGGAAAGAAGTACACATGGGAAACCCAGCAGACGGGTGCCGTGGGCCGATTTCATACAAAGGACTTTAGGACACTCCTGGAGCAGATCCCAGGAGACACGGACATATTTAAAGAAGCGTATTCAAAGTCCTCCAGCCTGAGCGATGCAGTCAGGGGCTACGTCAATGCCCTGTTTGGCTCGGAAGGCCTTATCGTGATCGATGCCGACAACCGCGAACTGAAAAACATTCTGAAGCCGGCTATCAGCGATGATATTTTCAATCACATTCCGTTTCAGCGCGTGTCGGAGACTAACCAGCAACTTGAATCGCTTGGGTTTCATCCGCAGGTTAACCCGCGCGAGATCAATTTTTTCTACCTGGATAAGGAACTTCGGAGCCGTCTGGAGCGACAGGGTGATTCTTTTGCCGTTGTAGATTCACCCCTCCGGTTTACAAAGGATCAAATCGCAAAGAAAATTGACGAAACGCCGGAAGTGTTCAGTCCGAATGTAATACTTCGCCCTTTATATCAGGAAATGATTCTACCCAATCTCGCTTACGTGGGTGGACCAGCAGAGCTTGTTTACTGGCTGGAGCTGAAGAATGTCTTTGAACATTACAAGGTACCCTTTCCAATTTTACTCCCCAGAAACTTCGCGCTTGTTGTTGACGCTCCAACAGCGAGAAAGATGACCAGGACGCACCTCCACCTCGACGCTTTTTTCGCGGACAAGAATGACCTCTACAAGCGGTGGATCACCCAGCACTCGCAACACAACCTTTCGCTGAAAACCACAACAAAAGCCATCGAACAGCTCCTCGCTGACGTCCAGGCTCGCTGCGCCAAGATTGATGCATCTTTGTCGCCCATGGCTGCTGCACAGGCCAAAAGGATGCAAGAGATGATCAAGACCATCGAACAGAAAATGCTTCGCGCCGAGAAACGCCGGCAGTCCGACAGCCTGCGGCAGATCGAAGCAGTAAAAGATGCACTGTTCCCCAACGGAGGTTTGCAGGAGCGAACTGACAACTTTCTGAATTTTTACCAGTCCGACAGTTCCTTTATCAAAAAGGTCCTCACCCACTTCGATCCGTTTGATTTCCAATTCCATGTACTGACGTACCATGACCAAAAAGGAACTTCGGAAGCTTTATCTTGACAAGCGCAAAAGCCTGAGCGAAGGGGATTATGCGCAGCGCAACATGGCGCTCTATTCGCATTTCTTTTCTTCGATTGATCTCTCATTTATCAATGTGCTCCACACCTATCTTCCGATTGTCCAAAACAACGAGGCCGACACCTGGATGATTATTGACCGAATACGCCGTGAGTTCCCACACGTTCGGCTCTCCATCCCACGCGTGGGTGAAGACGAGACGCTGGAGAATTTCTTCTACGAAGGTCCTCAGCAACTGGTAACGAGCACTTGGGGTATTCCAGAACCCAAACAAGGCGTGTCAACACCGGAAGAAAAAATTGACATGATCATTGTCCCATTATTGGTGATCGATAGACAGGGTCATCGAGTTGGTTACGGCAAGGGATTCTACGACAAGCTGATGCAAAAGACGCGTCATGATTGTAATAAAATTGGCCTGTCACTGTTTGGCCCTGTTGATAGCATCGATGATGTAGACGCCCATGACATCTCTCTGAACAGTTGTGTGACACCGGAAGGGATTATGGTGTTTTAGGAAAATATCACGCAAAGGCGCAGAGGCGCAAAGATTTAAGGCGCAAAAGTTAGTTGAGACTTGTGGCTCGGGTCATCTCCTTTTTGCCGGGTGGGCCGGGGAGCGATTCGACGATGAGACCTAAAGAGGCGAGATCTCGTTTCACCTGACCTTTTGCACAGTACGTAACAAGAATGCCGCTGGGCCTAAGTCTTTCCGTGACTTTTCTGAGGATTTCTAACTCCCAAAGTTCAGGTTGTTTGGATGGCGCGAACGCGTCGTAGTAAATGACATCGTAGCGTCCTTCGATCGGTTCAATCAGCACATCAATATGTTTCTTCAAGAGTGTGAAACCGGGGGTAATTACAGTCTCAACATTCCAGTTTGCGCCGTGGATGGCATCGAAGCATTTCACCTCGTTAAGTTCCGTGCCATGGTTTAATTGAAGCAGGATGGATTCCGGCAAAGGATACTTCTCCAACGACTCGTACTGGATCTGGGTCGTGTGTTCATTTGCAAACATCACCGTGAGCAGGGCATTGAGACCGGTGCCGAAGCCAATTTCCAGAATCCGTACAGGTTGACGGGGATGGGCTGTAGCAAAGTGTTGTAATCCATTGAGAATAAAAACATGTCTGGACTCCTGGATGGCACCGTGAACCGAATGATAAGTTTCTTGAATATCTGAATTCAGGAGTGAATGCGAGCCGTCGCCCGTAGCGATGACTTTGAGGTTACCCACTACCCCTTGGAGATCAGCGCAACTGCGTAGGCGTTAATCCCCTCCATGCGACCAACGTAGCCCAGCTTTTCGTTGGTGGTGGCTTTGATAGACACATCGTCAGGATCAATGCTCATCAACGGGGCCAGCGCCTTCTGCATGGATTCAATGTGTGGCTTTACCTTGGGTGCCTCGAGCGTGATCGTGCAGTCGATGTTCTGGACCTTCCAGCCCTTGGCCGCGATCATGCGGGTGACTTCCTTCAAAAAAAACTTGCTATCCATACCGGCCCAGCGCGGGTCGGTGTTGGAGAAGTGCGTGCCAATATCGCCAAGGTTGGCTGCACCGAGAATGGCGTCGCAGATGGCATGGATCAGTACATCCGCATCGGAATGGCCCGTGGCACCTTTCGTAGATGGAAGTTTAACCCCGCCAAGCCAAAGATCACGTCCTTCCTCCAGCGGGTGAACATCGAATCCAAAACCTACGCGTATCTTCATTCCTTATGAAATTGCTTCGTAGTACAAAACACTCGAATTCTCTTCCCGGAGTATCTCATTCGCCAGGCGCCGGATATCATCCTTGGTTACTGCCTCAATGCGGGCCGACTCCTGGTTGACAAAGTTAGGGTCTCCGGAGAGCGTGGCAAACGCGAGGTTCATAGCCCGATTCATCACTTCGACTTCACCGAATTCCAAAGATGCCTCCGACTGGTTCTTCACTTTTTCCAATTCCTCGTCGGTCACAGGGTTTAGCATCACCGAGGCTAAAATCTCATCTACAGATTTCTCAGCCTCAATCAACAATTGTCCTTTTTGCAGCCGGCCGCTGACGACCAGGAGTCCGGGATCCAGCGAACCCATTCCAAAGGACGAGATGGTGGTGAAAATCTCTTTCTGCTTCACCAGCTCGCGGTGCAGCCTGCTTGACTCACCGCGGCCCAGTACATCCGACAACAGATCAGCAGCATAGTAGTTGTTGTGAAACCGGCCCGGCATATGGAAGGTCTTGTAGAAGGCATCGGCGGGCACCTTCGCTTTCACCGTCGTGGTTCGCTTGGTTGTCTGCTTTGGTTCTGCAGGTAATTTCCGGTTGGGTGGTGTACCGGAAGGGATGGACTCAAACCATTTCTCAGACAGGCTCTTAACCTCCTCATGGGTTACTTTGCCCGCCACCACCATGATGGCATTGGAAGGTAGATAGTATCGAAAGAAGAACTCCCTCACATCGTCGAGTGTCGCGTTCTCGATATGCGAGATCTCCTTTCCAATGGTAGCCCATTGGTACGGGTGAGTTGTATACGCCAACGGGCGGAGTTTGAGCCAGACGTCTCCGTAGGGTTGATTGAGGTAGCGTTGGCGAAATTCCTCCACGACGACATTGCGCTGCACGTTGAGTACAGCAGGATCAAACGAAAGGCTCAGCATACGATCGCTCTCCAGCCAGAAACCTGTCTCCAGGTTGGGAGCCGGCACCGTTAGGTAATAATTGGTTATGTCGGTATTCGTAAATGCATTGTTCTCCCCACCTACCCGTTGCAGTGGCTCATCGTAGCTGGGAATATTTTTTGATCCGCCGAACATCAGATGCTCAAACAAATGAGCAAAGCCTGTTTTGTCAGGGTGTTCATCGCGTGACCCAACATCGTAGAGGATATTCATCACAGCGATATCAACCGAGTGATCCTCGTGGACGAGCACGCGGAGGCCGTTGGAAAGCGTAAAGGAGGAGAAGGGAATCATCTTTCCATAAAGTTACCGCGCTTTTGGGTCATTCGAAAAGTGGGCATGTGCAATGCGGAGCCCTTTGGCACCCCTGTGAAGAATAAAGGTCACGGGTCCGCGCTGTTCGGGACCTTCCGGCCTCTTGAAATGCCAGGTGGCAGTAACGGCAGCCGGCAAGTACCGAACCTCCGTAAGCCAAAGCCTGTTTGGCGAAGTCTTCCCACCAGGAACAAAACCAAAACCTCTATGGTGATGGATCAGCGAATCGAATCCATGAATAAGCCCTGGACGCTCGGAAGAGAAATAGGTGACAGTTGAATCGCTTACAAATAAGCGACCCACTTCATCAAGATCATAGGTGTTCCATGACTTCTCCCATGCCCCGATCAGGGACTTCGCATTTTGGTGCTGCGTAAAACCGTAAACAGCAATCAGCATCGAAAATAGAAAAATGACGATGCATCGCATGGCTAATGGATCAGGTCGCCAAGCACTTTTTTCACCTGATCCGGCTGCATGCGAGGTCCCCATTGTTCCACCACGCGTGAAGAGGCCAGCGAAGCCAGTTTGCCGGCTTCTGCAAAACTATGTTGGTGTGTAATTCCGTACATGAACGCGCCCGAAAACATATCGCCGGCTCCATTGGTGTCGATCGCGCGCACTTTGTAAGGTTCGATTTCAATAAATGTGTCGCCGTCAAAAATTAATGCACCGTTTGCTCCCAATGTAATGGCAAAACGCTTTGCAAGCCCCCGCAATTTCTCCCGTGCATCAGAAATGAAATCTGTACCTGTGAAGATCATGGCTTCCTCCTCGTTGCAAAACAACAAATCGACAGACGCGCCTACGATCTCTTCCATTTGCTTGGAAAAGTACTTCGTCATGCTGGGGTCGCTGAATGTCAGTGCCACACTTACCTTGTTCCGCTCAGCTATCTTTTTGGCCTCCTTCATGGCTTCCAGCCCTTTGGGACTTGATACGAGGTAGCCCTCGAGGTACACGTAGCTTGAATTCTTGATCGCCTCCTCATCAAGATGCGCCGGAGACAAGAAAGAGCTGACTCCCAAAAACGTATTCATCGTCCGCTGCGCATCGGGAGAAGTCATGACAAGACAACGCCCGGTATGCCCGGGGGGGCAGTCTTCAAATTTCAGATTGGTATGAACACCATTGCGTTCGAGGTCTTTAAGGAAGAAATGCCCCAGATCGTCGTGGGCCACCAGGCAAGAATAGAAACTCTTGCCGCCCAGTTGGTTGATGGCCACCACGGTATTGCCTGCCGACCCGCCTCCGGACATTTTGCTGCGCTTCATATCGATGGCCTTCATGAGCTCCACCTGACGTTTTTCATCGACCAGGGTCATGACGCCCTTCTCTACATGATTGCGCTCAAAGAAGTCGATGTCTACTTCGGTGACAATATCTACAATGGCATTACCGATACCGTAAACGTCGTATTTCATGGGCTTGGTTTAGGGGCGTAAAAATAGGAAAAACTGTCAACTCGGGCTGAAGTCATGCGATCAATCCACAAAGTCCAATTACGCAGAATAAGCTACAGTCCTCCACGCACCTTGATACTGCTCCCATTCAACGAATAACCGAATCATCGAATTGTCCACAGTCAGCAAGCACTTAGTCCAATCACTTCCTCTCAATCTTCAATGTCATTTTATACTTCGCCGCCCGATCCGGATAATCGGTGATGAATCCATCCACGCCCATTCCCTTCAGCGATAGCATTTCCCGCTCATCGTTTACCGTCCAGGGGATAAGCCGCATTTTGAGCGCACGGCACTCGGCAACCATTTCAGGAGTGACAAACTTATAGTAGGGGCTGTAGATCGATGGTGTGAAGCCCAGGGCGGCCAGGTTGGCTTTGAGACTTCTTTTGTTCTCAACCAGGGCTGCAAGGCGCACATTGGGATATTTTGTGTGCCAATGCTTCAGCACACGAAAGTCGAATGACTGGATAACAACACGGTTCATCGGGAGGTACTGGTTGATAAGCTCGTAGACGAGCGCGGAAAAATCTTCGGGCTTGGGATGAAACTTGTCATCACCTCTCTTATCACTCTTGATCTCGATGTTGTAGTCGACTTCGTAATTCGTATGGTTTTTGATGTGATTCTCAATGGCGATGATGGCGTCGCGAAGCAGTGGCTTGTAGGCGGGCAATTTTTCCTGTTCGGGGAATCGTTCATTGCCGCGTGTGCCGCAATCAAACTGACGAACCTGATCGTAGGTCATCGCATAGATTGAATACTTCAGGGAGTCCTTTCTGGATATAGCATTGCCTTCCGGATCACTGCATATTTCAGACGACATCCATGGCTCATGAGAGATCACCACTTGCCGGTCGCGGGTGATCACAACATCCATCTCCAGCGTGGTGACGCCAGAGTCGAGCGCCGTAAGAAACGCGGGGATGGTATTCTCTGGTTTCAGGCCGCGGCAGCCCCGGTGACCCTGGACATCAAACTTTGGAGTATATACCTGAGCCATGGTAGGAAAAATGCATCCGGCCGCAAGAAACAAAAGAAGAAATCGCATCCGATAAAGATAGCGATTCCTGCCGGCCCACACATTAGTTGCTCATCATCATGCGCATGCCACCCCTACGCCCGCGCCCACCACCCATCGGGTTGAGTTGCTTGTTGAGCGCATAAGTGAATGTAACCATATAGTAGCGCCCCAGATTGTTGGTCGTTTCCTGCTGTAGGTAGTTGCTGGTGGCTGTTTGGCTTACTCCAACGCTCCGGTCAAGGGCGTTGACAACACCGATTTTGAGTTCACCGACATTGTTCTTCAACAAGAACCGGGAAACGGACAAATTCAGAATGGGGATGGTCTGGTCAAAATCTGTCGTCTGGCTTCGGTAGTGATAGAAAGCATAATCTGTGCTGAAGGAATAATTCTTCAGGAAATTTATGTTAAGATCGGCAGTATACGTTTCATTGAGGAACTGCTGATTCTGTGTCTCATTGAAGCTGTACGAAGTCTTATTCTGACTGAGGTTGGCACTCAATCCGAGGGTAAGCACCTCTTTGAATGAGTAGTCATAGCGGAATGTCCCTCCATAAGTCCGCTGATCCGTACGATTTTCCTGCAGATTGATGAGATTGATACCGCGTGTGTAGGTGGCCGTTGGCCCCACACTGAAGCGGCTGCTGAATTTCCTCACGGGAAACTGGAAGCTGAAGTTACCCGATATCCTCAAGTTATCAGCCACATTCACAGGTACCGTCAGTCGTACCAGCGTCAACGGATTCACCGTCTGGGAATAGGCTATCGCATTGGTTGTATAGTTGGAATTGACGAAGGCAAAGAGACCAATTCCGGAGGCCGGGTCAAACTGTGTGTAGTGAAGTCGGAATGAATGAGCATAACCCGGCTGCAGGTTTGGGTTCCCCGACGAAAGGTTCAGCGGATCACTGTTGTCGATCACCGGTTGCAACTGCTGAATATTCGGCTCCTGCATCGAAGTCTCATAGTCCAGGCGGAAGTGCTTAAAGCTTGAAAAGTCATAATTGAACCGAACCACCGGGAGAATATTCTCAAAGGTCCTATCGATCGTCGTATCGCGAAGCGTGAGGTCACCCTTCAGACGGGTGTTCTGATAGCTGGCGCCGACGGTAAAATTGAATTTTTGCCGGTTGACACGAAGATTGATCCCCGGGCGATTGTACAAATAGTTGCTATTGTATCGATTGCTCAACGTGTCATTGTAAACTGGCGCACCGGAAACGATATCATTCACATCACGTATGACATCATTTTGATTCGTTCGAAGTGAGTAGTTGGCTTCTAGATACTTCCGATTGCCCAACGGCTCGGTATAAGAAAACTGCGCCCCATATGATTGATTGTCAGATTTCTGGGTGTTGATTTGTTCAATTACCCTCTCTTCCGGCACGGTGGTGAAGAATTCGTTGGTCGATGACAAAGACCCATCCGCGTTGCTCTGACTCAGGCCGAGCGTAAGTGTTGTTGAAAAGGTTCTGCCCTTCTTGGGAAACCGATGACGGTAAAGGAGGCTTGCGTTGAGGTTGGTGCTTCGGCCTTCAGTAAATGCGTTGCGTATGCTCTCGTTTTGTACACCACCACCAATGTTCATCGTTTGCGCAAAACTCTGCACCGATTGCTCATTGTTCGTTAGTGTGGCACTGGCTGTGAACTTTAAGGAATTGGCCGAGTCCAGAAACTGGTCGATGGTAAGGTTGGCCCGGTGGTTGTCGCTTTGGTTAATCTGCTTGCTTGCCTGATTGAAGTCATAACTGCCATTGGGCAAATAATTGATCCGGTTCAGAACCTGGCTGATATTCTGATTGAGGTTGTTGTAGAAATAACTGGAATTGAGCTTTGTCTTGGTTCCAATATCCTGGTTGGTGTTCAGTCCACCGGCATAATTGGTCAGGATACCATTTTGTCGTCCACCAAAGTTTAAGGGAACACCACCCTGGCTATTGCCATCAAGTTGGATGGTCATCCGTCCTCCCCCGCCACCCATCATTTGTTGGGACCCCCCCGAGAAATTCATGTAGTCGTCCATCGAGAAGCCCTGTTCGTTGATGTTATTTCCCATGCCGAGAAAGGACAGCTGATCGCCCTTTGAAAATTTGTTGACGCTGGCCTTCGCTGTGAAGCGGTCATCTGTACCTGCACCGCCAACGAGGTTGCCGAAAGCGCCATTTCGCTTTTCTTCCTTCAATTCCAGATTGATGGTCTTCTCACGCTGTCCATCATCGATGCCGGTAAAGACGGACTGATCCGATTTCTTATCAAAAACCTGAACCTTGTCAATGGCATCTGCCGGCAGATTGCGTGTCGCAAGCTTGGGGTCGCGGCCAAAAAATTCACGGCCATCCACCATGACACGCTGAACCTGCTCGCCCTGCGCCTTGATGGAGCCATCCGTCTCCACCTCAAGCCCCGGCATCTTCTTAAGAAGATCTTCCACATTGGCATTGGCTTTGGTCTTGAAAGACCCGGCATTGAATTCGATCGTATCCCGCTTGACTGTCACCGGGGCTTTCTCCCCCTTGATTACCAGTTCATCCAGTTCACTCGAGATGGGCCGCATGGTAAGCCGGCCAACATCAATGACGGGACCGGTAAAATCAGCGGCTTTTAGGTCTTTGACTCCGTTGGCATAGCCAACAAATGTAATCTTCAATTGATAGTCACCCCGGCTAACGTTCTTCAGCTCGAACATCCCCTGCCTGTCGGTGGAGCCAAAGCTCACCAGCGATGAGTCCTTGGCCAGGAGCAACATCACGGTTGCCGAAGGCATCGGCGCGTTGAGCGAGTCGGTCGCTTGCCCCCGGATGGCAGACTTCTGGGCAACTGCAGACAAACTGGTGGCCAGGAGAATAAGAAGTAATAATTTCTTTGTCATAGTGATTCAGTTGCTCGCGCTTCGAGTAATCCTGTTCAAATAGTCTTGATGATCAGCGTATGATCATACGATTGCCACCCATCTGCTTCATGGTTTCATCGACGATCTTGCGGTACTCGGCTTGCGTAACTTTCTGGCCGCTGCTGGGGACTTTCATTTCACTTTTCTTGAGCGGCCGCATCTCAATCTTCCGTGCGACCCAAACACGCTCGCCGTTGTTGATGTCCACCGCCAGCACAGCCCCGGGAAGGGATCCGAACTGTTCGGGCCCAAGCATTGCGCGGAGTTGGTCTGTATACCATGCCGTCACTTCCATTTTCCGATCCGGCTGACTTTCATCCACGTAGTAAGCCATCTTGCAAGGATAACCCTGAATATCTTTGGTTTCGGAGCCCAACTTCCAGGGAGAAATTTTCAATGTGTCCTGAATCAGGTAGTCCTTCCCCATAAATTCTCGCTTGGATATAAGGGATTCGGAACCGGGGTTGATATAGATTTCATCGTTTGGTGTCCTCATCTGGATGCGCATGCCACCGCCACCGCCATGTGACGTCATATCTTCTTCTTCGTCTTCGATGATGGGCTTGTAAAGTGATTCATTTGCGTTAAAAAATAGTTGCTGTTTCGTGGTGCGAAACTCCGGGATCATTGCCTTGCGAGCTTCTTGTCCGGGGGGCAGACGCCGGTGCAGATTCACTTTTACTTCATAAGTGATCGCACCTTCCGTTGTCTCTTGTGCAAAAACTACTTGCGCGGCAGCAATAGATACCAATACGCCAAGGATGACCAGTATTCCTTTCATGAGTTTAGGGGTTAACATATTCATTCCGGATGCTGGTGTAAATCTACGGCTATGGATGCGTCAAGGGGGTTAATGGTTCTATATCTAAGGTTAATTAAGGTTAATCGGGGAACGGGGGTGCCCCCAAAGCCGTTACTTTTGCTACAGTGAAGCTGTCAAGTAACTATCTCACCCTGGCATTAATGAGCACCAGCATGATCATGCTGGTCGCCCTGCAGTCCATTTGGCTTCATAATTCCTATGAAAAGGCCTTCGATGACTTCCGTGGAGAAAGCACACGGCTTCTCCGTGAGTCGGTAGTCGCTGTCCGTGACTCTGCCCTGTTGAAGAGCATCGAAGCCCTTCCGGCGGACAGTTCGGGCGTGACCTTGTCATTCAACGAACGAGTAGACACTGTGGCGATTGGCTCTGATCGGCTCAGAATGCCGCGCAGAGAAGGACAAGTACAGGTGTTTATATCATCAACCACTGGTTCAGATTCCACTCGTCAGCTATTGCAGTCCATTGCCTCGCATGTTCATGAGGGCAGGATTCCGAGAAATTCAAGGTTCATGATCCGCTTCAGCAACGACTCTCTTAGTACTGACAGCATTGAGGCACACTTCAGACGGGCGCTGCTTAAGACAGATAAGGATGTGCTCTTCCATGTGCAGCGAGTAACCATTCAGCCGCCGTATCCGCGCGTGAGACGGTCCGCCTCAGGCACTGATCGATTGTGGTCTGCTGATGGAATCGAAGATGATGACCTGGAATCAACTGCCGAAGGCAACGGACTCCGAACAGAATGGATTCGTATCGACCCCATGTCCCGGTATGCCGCTGTGATGTTCAATGTCCGGCCATTGCTTCTGAAAGAGATTGCGCCACAAATTATTTTTGGACTCTTCCTTACCCTGTTAACACTCTTTTCATTTATTGTGATGTACCGCAGCATCAGGTCACAACAGCGGCTGATGGCCCTCAAGAATGATTTCATTAGCAATATTACGCATGAATTAAAGACACCCATCGCAACCGTAAGTGTTGCACTCGAAGCGTTGAAGAATTTCAAAGGCATTGACAATCCCAGGCTCACCGGCGAGTACCTGGACATTGCTCAATTGGAATTGGGACGGCTATCCATTCTTACGGAGAAAGTGCTCACCACTTCACTGTTTGACGAACGGGGTATGACATTGGACTATGAACCCGTTGACCTGGACGCTACGGTATCCATGATCCTCAACTCGATGAAACTGGTGGTCGAGAAGGCACAAGCGAAAGTTTCCTTTGAGAAGACCGGCAACAATTTCATTGTAGAAGGAAGTACACTACACCTGACCAATGTGGTGTACAATCTGCTGGACAATGCTTTGAAGTATAGCCCGGTCAGTCCTGAAATTTCCGTTACCCTTCGGGATAAGGGCATGAACGTCGAACTGGCTATTGCCGACAAAGGGCTGGGCATACCAACCGAATTCCACAGTAAGATATTTGAGAGATTTTTCCGCCTCCCTACGGGTGATGTGCACAATGTGAAAGGTTATGGGCTCGGGTTGAGCTATGTAGAGCAGGTGGTAAAGAAACACGGAGGAACGATCACGGTCGCCAGTGCACCGGGCCAGGGAAGCACATTTACTGTTATACTTCCAAAGCATCGCCAGTAATGCCGAATGTTTCCATTCTATATGTTGAAGATGAACCGAATCTCGGACGCATTGTAAAAGAGAGTTTGGAAAGCCGGGACTTTACTGTACATATGATCACTGATGGGGATGGAGCACTTGAGGCCTTTCGTACCACCCAGGCACAGATTTGCATACTTGACGTGATGCTACCCAACAAAGACGGCTATGCCATCGCCCGCGAGATTCGTGCGGTTGATGCGGAGGTGCCCATCATTTTCGTGACGGCAAAAACGCAGACTGAAGATGTCGTCAGGGGATTTGAAACAGGCGGTAATGATTATCTGCGCAAACCGTTCAGTATGGAGGAGTTGATCGTACGGGTGAACAATCTCTTGCGACTCTCGCGGCGCAATGACCCTGCACCGTCACAACACTTGACCATCGGCAAATTTGAATTTCACCCCAACCGATACGAACTAAAATGCGGCCCGCATGTCAGGAAGCTCTCTCATCGGGAAGCTGTTCTCCTGACCGTGCTTGCTGAAAACAGTAACATCATTGTCCAGCGAAAAGACGTGCTGATGCGCGTTTGGGGTGACGACTCCTTTTTCAATTCACGCAATCTCGACGTGTACATCACCAAACTCCGGGACTATTTGCGCGAAGATCCCGCAGTTGAAATTGTCACTATCAAAGGCGTTGGATATCGTTTTGTAACGGGTTGAACCAGCCTGCCTGCTAAAGAGAAAGACCCCATATTGCTCCCCGTATGTGGGTATTACAGGATTCGAACCTGTGACCCCTACCCTGTCAAGGTAGTGCTCTAAACCAGCTGAGCTAAATACCCCAATATTTTCACTTCTATACCTTCCTTTTCAATTTCGAAGTGCAAAACTAGCCCAAAGTTGAAATATTCAGCCTCACGCCGATGGGTTTTTTCCTTACTTTATGAAACAAAAAACGCGATATGGTTCGTATCCCCCTCTTCATTCTGATCGGTCTGCTACTTTCCTTGACAATTCCGATGTCAGCTCAAAACCTGAAATCGGGAGGCGTGTTGAAGCCCGAACAGGCCATCATGGACATCCGGCACTACACGATTGCTCTTGATGTAGATCCCGAAAACAAAAGCATTGCCGGGTATACTGAAATTGACCTGGACCTGATGCAGCCAACCCAGGTACTTCTTTTTGACTTATGGCATGGGCTTACCATCAGTGAAATTCTCGTCAACGGCAAGAAGGAACCGTTTACACACGGTGAGGATGATCTCATTCGGATTGAGAAGTCATTGATCCCCGGAAAAGTAAAAGTGAAAATCAGTTATGCCGGCAACCCCGCCATTGCTGAACGGGCTCCGTGGACCGGGGGGTTCCAGTTTGAAAAGGACAGTCAAGGGAATCCCTGGATCGCGATCACCTGCCAGAGTGAGGGTGGCAAAATTTTCTTTCCATGCAAGGATCATCCCAGCGATGAACCGAATGAAGGAGCGGATCTGATGATTACAGTACCCAATGGCCTGACAGCCGCCGGCCCGGGTCTCCTGATCAAGACAACAAAAAAGAAGAACAAAACCACATTTCACTGGAGAACCCGTTATACCATCAGCAATTATTGCCTGGTTTTCAACATCGGAAAGTATGAGAAGGTGAGTCGTACATACACGACAATAGAGGGTACGAAGGTACCGATGGACTACTATGTACTGCATGAAAATGCGGCCAAGGCCATGCATGAGCTTGAGATGCTGGAACGTACCGCTAAGATCCTTGAGAAGTATTTTGGAGAGTATCCCTGGGCCAAAGAGAAAATCGGCCTTTGCGAGACACCACACCTGGGCATGGAACATCAGACCCTGATCGCTTACGGTAACCGCTACAGGTACACAAAGGTTGGAGGTGAGGATTTTGATTGGCTTCTGAATCACGAATTCGGACACGAATGGTGGGCCAACAAAGTGACCAATGCTGATTGGGCGCACATGTGGATCCAGGAAGGAATTTGCAGCTTTGGCGATGCGCTGTACATCCGCGATATGGAAGGCGAAGAGGCTTATTTACACCGAATGGCATCCGTTGCCCGTCAAACCGGAAACAAAATTCCCATTGTGCAGGGCGAAGCCATTGACTCAGACAAGGCCTATCACGGTGATATCTATGGCAAAGGCGCATTCTTTATGCATACCCTCCGCTTTGTAATTGGCGATTCCATCTTCTTCCCTGCGCTAAAACGGTTGGCAACTGATCCCCAATACACCTATGATCATACGGTAACCACCGATGACGTTGAGCAGCACTTCAGCAAAGCCTCCGGCAAGAATCTCAAACCTCTGTTTGATCACTTTCTTCGAACGCCCGATAAACTGGACATCGCTGTCAGACAACTCGATCACAATCGGTTTGCCCTCAGCTTGGTCAACCTTGACATGGAAATTCCAGTGGAGGTAGTGACTGCTGATGGGAAGAAGAGAATGATGCTGGGGAAGAAGACTGTCGAGGTGACCAGCGCAACATTGCCTGTAGTCGATCCCAACGTTTACTACCTCAAGCGGGTGATCATTGAGTGACTAGCCCTCGAATCCGATTTTGCGGTGTGAGCCATCACAGAATGGTTTGTTCGATGAACCGCCGCAACGACAGAAGGCGGTCACATTTTGCTTTTTCGTGAGATTCCCCATGGCATCCTTCACGGTTATGGATCCGTGTACCATCAGCGGACCGTTGGGTGATGGCTCAACCACGATTTGTGTTGAAGCTTGCGAATCCCCCGCTGGTTCCTCATTGTTCATGTAGTAACTCAATGCTCCGGAAGGGCACTTCTTGATCTGGTCAATAATCCTCTCGGTCGTGGCATGCTGTGGCGTAACCCATGGCAGTTCTTGGGGGTGGAATACCTCACTGAGACCGGTAAAACAATTGCGTGAGTGAATACAAAGTGCAGGTTTCCAAACAATGGTTACCTCGCCGTTGGAATACTTCTTTGTGATGTCTTTCATGCAGTCGCTTCGTTGGTTAATGACAAACTTGATTTGATCTTTACTGGATTCGTCAAAGTCTTGTGGACCGGACATAATTGGGCAATCTGGAGCATCCGTGCCTTTTGCTCATTGTCCAGCACACCGGTAATTTCAATCTCACTTGTATAAGTAGTCCCCTCTGCAAATGGTCCGTTGGAGACCCTGACCTGAATTTTCTCAACATCCCACTGCTTCCGGTCGGCATACATTCGGAGTGTGATGGCCGTACACGAAGCCAGCGCCATGCGCATGAAGTCACCTGGCCGGGGGCCCAGATCGTTTCCGCCGACGTCCGGAGGCTCATCGCCGATCAAGGTATGCGTCCGTGATTGCAACGTGGTGTGATACCGCTCACGTCCGATGGTAGCTGTTGCTGTTTGAATTTCCTGTGATGCCATTTTAACGTGATTGGTTCATAACAAATGTCGCATAACTGTAAACGTTTTCTTGCTTCATTCCTTGGGCTTCTGAATTTTATTCAAATACCGTACACCAAGGCCGGTTTTAACAACTCAACGTGACCATTTTGGTATTCCATAGAGGGCCAATGCGCCAGAAATTATGTGCATGGGACCTGCCAGGAGCGGGAATGTTTCGTCCAGGGGCGTGCCGTCGGGAAGCTGCGGGGTATTGAATATTGGATAGAAACTGAACATGATAAACAGTATTCCTACAATGATGAATATCATTTCTCCCTTAGGGATGTAGCGTGCCAAGACGAAGTAAATCAGCGATGCCATGATCACAGGAATGAGCGATGAGATGATTACCCCCAGAAAAAAACCCGGCGGAATGGTGGCTCCCAATGCCGCCGCTGCCAGACTCCACAGGTTATTGGCGCCCATGCCAATGAATCCTGCGATAAGACCTGCTTTGAAGACGGGACCAAAATTAATGTTCTTGTTTTCCATACGCTGCAGTTTACTGGTTTCATTACTCTTCAATCAAAACACCCATCTTGCCCATCTGGTAGTCGCGCATGGCCTCCAGGATTTCTGTCTGGTTGTTCATGACAAAGGGGCCATGGGAAACAACTTTTTCATTCAAAGGCGCGCCACTGAGAAGTAACGTCCGGGTGTCTTCCAATGCTGTAAGGGAAATTCCTTCCCCGTCGTTTCTGAAGTGTATGAGGTTGAGGCCTTCTACATTGCCGAATCCATCGATCTTCAGGTGACCATCGAGGAGATATAGCAGCGCATTGTGATGCGCGGGTAGGGGTATTGAGATCTGGCCGCCGCTCTTAAAGTTTAATGTTGCAGCATTCACCTCAGTCGGCGAAGGGATGGGTCCTTTGCTGCCCAGGATTTCACCAGAAAAGATACTTACTTCAACCTTTCCGTCTTGTGACTGGACCGTCGGTACATTGCTTTTCTCAACGGGGAAATAAGTAGGCAACTCCATTTTCTTATCGGCCGGTGTATTGATCCACAATTGAATGATTTCCTGGCGTCCTCCAATTTCGTGAATGTCATGGGTCGGACGTTCACTGTGAATGATTCCCCTTCCGGCATTCATCCATTGAGCACCCCCGGCATAAATGGTGCTGTCGTTACCCCGGCTGTCGCGATGATGCACGCCGCCCTTAAAGATGAAAGTAACAGGTGAAAATCCACGATGTGGGTGCGGTCCCACGCCAGCGTGATCCGGCTTGATCGCCGTAGGTACTTTGATGTCAGCATGGTGAAGGAGCAAGAATGGATCTATCTGCTCGACGGCCTGGGTGGGTAATGGCTGGCGCACGGGCAAGCCACCCATGTCAGTCATATGGGAATACAAAAGGCGCGAAACAGACCGAGTTTTCATTGCATTGTGTATTTAGTTCATCGGTACTTCCATAATCAGAACTTCAGCATCGCTGTCGGCGTGAAGCATGACATTCTCAGCATCGGAAATGCCCAGGCCATCCCGGCGCCCAAGATGATGATCGGCTACCGTAGCGCTGCCCTCAATCATAAAAATATAGACACCGTTACCTGGGTTGTGAATCTTATAGTCTATGCCAGCGCCTTTGGTCAGATCGGAGAGGCTGAACCAGGCATTCTGATTGATCCATAGTGCACCGCCCTCCTTCCCTGGCGACACGACCGTCTGCAATCTATTGAGACGATCAGCCTTGTTGAACACGCGCTGCTCATAACGCGGTGTGATGTTGCGGTCTTTGGGGAAAATCCAGATCTGGAGAAAATTCACATCATCGGAGGCTGACGCATTCTTCTCACTGTGCGCGATACCTGAGCCTGCGCTCATAATCTGGACTTCTCCGGACTTGATAATGGCATGACCTCCGGTATTGTCGCGGTGCTCCAAAGCACCCCGCAGCGGGATGGAGATGATTTCCATGTTGTCGTGGGGATGCTGGCCAAAGCCCATCCCACCTTTCACTACATCATCGTTGAGTACCCGCAGTAACCCAAAATGCATGCGGTTGGGGTCATGGTACCCCGCAAAGCTGAATGTATGGTAAGAATCGAGCCAACCATGGTTCGCATGACCACGGGTATCTGCTTTGTGAAGGGTCGTTTTCATGGCCTATTCAAGGTTTATGAACATAAAGTTATATACAATTATTGTATATACAACGATTCAGTGCGGAAAGTTCCATGTCCGTCGCTTGACCAGTAGCCGGAAACCAGAAGACGCACAAGACGGTCTGGTTCCTGCCGTAAAAACCCGTTTTGTCGCATCATATCTAGCCTTTCATCTATTTCTTCCACAAACATGAAACATAGCGATTACTTTCACGTTTGTGGAACTATTACCAGACTGAAACCCCACAGAATCTATGAAAGGAACCTATCTCGGAGAATTGGAAGAATTGGTGCTCCTGCACGTAGGCATACTCCACCCGGGCGCGTACGGCGTAGCCGTGATGGATGAAATTGAAAAACAGGCCCGACGGAGTCTGAACATCAGTGCCGTGCATTCCGTGCTTACGCGGCTGGAAGACAAGGGCCTGGTAAAATCGCGCATGAGTGAACCTACAGACGAGCGAGGCGGTCGCCGCAAGCGGATATTTCTCCTGACTGCAGCCGGCAAGCGCACGCTGGAGGAAGTCATCGAATTGAGGACGCAATTGTATAATCAGATACCCAAAGTTGCCTTGCAGTTCCAACTGGCATGAAAACCCGCACACCACCCAAATGGGCCAACCGTTTCCTGGAATGGTATTGCCGGGCAGACCGCCTGGAAGAGATCCAGGGTGACTTGCACGAGCTCTTTGACCGAACGGCCGCCCACCGCCCACGACTTGCCGGGTGGCTCTTTACCTGGAATGTGTTGCGCTTCTTCCGACTGAAAAATATCCGTCAAACGAAATCTCTTCAACAATCTAACGCCGTAGCCATGTTTTCAAATTATCTGCTCATCGGACTGCGTAGCACCCTCCGGAACGGACTCGTATCCCTAATCAACATCGGCGGCCTGGCGATTGGGGTGAGTGGTGCAATCACCATTTTCATTTTTGCAGATCAGTGGTTTCATACCGACGATTTCCATCTCAAGCGGGATCGCATTTACGAAGTGACCAACATTGTAAACCGGGACAGTACGCTGGTGACACTGAGCGACACTCCTTTGTTGTTGGGACCCATGATGCAGGAAGATTTTTCTTCCGTGGAGAAAATGACACGCATTGAAGTCGGCAACGGTGCTTTGCGCTATGGTGATAAGGTTTTCTTCGAACGCATTTGGTTTACCGATCCCGCTTTTTTCGAAATCTTCACTTTTGCGCACGTCGGTGTTCCGGAGGACGCGCTCGCAGCGCCCAACAGCATCGTGATCACACGGCCCATTGCTGAAAAGTACTTCGGTGAACGTGACGCCATTGGAAAGAGTGTGTCCATTAAGTTCCCCAACAACATCGTTACAGATTTTACTGTTACCGGTGTGTCCGACATTCCGAAAAACAACACCCTGCACTTCAGCATCATTGTTTCCATGGATGTCTTTCAAAATCTCAAACTGAAAGATGTTTATGATTGGACCTACCTTACGGATGCGACATTCATCCTCCTGAAACCCGGTCATGAGATTGGATCGCTCGAGGGCCAGATGGCCAAATACAAAAAGCTGCAGAATGAGGCTAATCCTGACTGGCCCATAGAATCCTTCAAGTTCTATAGTATGGAGATGCTGGCAAGCGATAGCGGGGATATCGAAAGCAATATGATTGGCTCCGGACAGCCGCAAGGCGTCTACACCATGAGCATCATTGCCTTCCTCCTGTTGCTGCTTGCCTGCTTCAATTACACCAACATCGCGGTGGCCACCGTGACTACGCGACTTAAGGAAATCGGCATCAGGAAAGTTATCGGAGGAAGAAAACGGGAAATCGTGCAACAGTTCATTGTGGAAAATGTTTTGCTTTGCTCCGCTGCCATCGTCCTTGGGTTGGGGGTCTCCTACTTTGTGTTTATGCCGGGCATCTCCTCCCTGGTCGGATATCCGATCCCATTCGGGTTCTCCTCAGGCAAAATGGCCTTGTTCTTCTTCACTGGCATCTTGTTTTTTATCGTTCTGGTTTCCGGCGTATACCCCGCCTTGTACGTTTCTGGTTTTCAACCGGTTCAAATCCTTAAGGGCAAAGAAAGATTCGGACAACGCAGCAAATTCAGCCGGGTGTTACTCACACTTCAATTCGTTCTGGCCTTCATGACGATCGTCGGCTGCTTCGTCTTTATAGACCAAAACCTGTATTTCAGGAGCAAGGACTGGGGCTATGATCACCATCAAAACATTATGGTTCCCGTCAATACTCAGGAGCAATACCTCCGTTTACGCGACCTGATCGCAACCAGGCGTGACGTAATCCAGTATGCAGGAGCCAAGCAACACGTAGGGTCTGCCGCTGAACGCGGTGTTGTCGATTACGCTTCAAAGAAGTTCGAAATGCTCCAATTTGGCGTCGGTTATGATTACCTGGAAACCATGAATATGCGGCTGAAGGAAGGTCGGTTTTTCGATCGGTCCATGCCCTCTGACTCGGTCTCTTCTGTCGTGGTGAGTGAACAATTCGCAGATGCCATGAATTGGTCAAATCCACTCAATCAGTTTTTTATGCATGATGGAAAGCAACGGACTGTAATTGGTGTTGTGTATGACTTCCATCATGATGACTTCTATATGGGTATTCGCCCGGTGCTGTTTTCCCTGGTGCCGGAAAAAGAATTTCGGTTCCTGTCCATGAAAGTGCAGGAGGGCGCTGCTTCAGCTGTTGAACAGGAGATGCGGCAGCTGTGGAAGGAAATTGGTCCTGATGATCCCTACCGGGGCATGGTGCAAGATGATGTATTTCACAACTACTTCCGTAACGCAGGAAACGATATGAGTATCCTTGTATCTGTCGCCGTTGTCACCTTGATACTTGCCTGCCTGGGCCTCTTCGGCCTGGTCTCCTACAACATCACGCGCCGGATGAAAGAGTTCAGTGTACGAAAGGTCTTTGGAGCCAACCTATTGCATATTTTCCGTCTTATGCATCGCGATTACATTTGGATTCTGGCGGTCGCCTTCCTGGTGGGTGCGCCTGTAGGCTATTTCCTGATGAGTCTATTGATCAACACCATGTACCCTGAACCACAACCCACAGGAGTCCTGCCTTTTGCTGTCGCCATTGCCATGATGGTAACCACCGTTATTGTCACTGTTGGCTCTCAAATGCGTCGGATTACACGGGAAAACCCGGCGCAGACTCTCAGGAGTGAATAGACTCCTGAGTAGTTTTGTAAATGATCACGTTCACGGCAAAGATCAAGCGATTCGACAAGAAGGGAGAAAAGACAGGTTGGACCTATGTTGAAGTCTCCGCTTTACTGGCAAACAAACTCAACCCAGGAAAGAAGGTCGGCTACCGTGTAAAAGGTGTGCTTGACCAGCATCCCATCCGGCACGTGGCTCTTCTGCCAATGGGTAACGGCGCATTCATCATCCCCCTGAACGCAAAAATGCGCAAGGCCATTAGCAAGGAAAAAGGAGATTCCCTCAACGTGCGGCTCGAAGTTGATGCACGACCCCTTCCACCCTCTTCCGATTTCATGAAGTGTCTAAAAGATGACGCCCGGGCCACATCTCATTTCAAAACGTTGTCAGGTTCCCACCAGCGGTATTTCAGTAAGTGGATCGAAGAAGCGAAGACGATTGAGACAAAGACAAAACGTATCACGATGGCAGTCCTGGCGCTGGGCAGTGGGCAAGGATATCCGGAGATGATCAGGGCAAACAAGCGCCGAAGGGATTAAGGCCGTTTAAATTGGACCCAACTTAACACTAGGTACTCCGGGACCTCTGTCTTATATTTATCCCGTCAGTCAACCTACTGTCCTTATTTGACAGAGCCCGCAACGAAGTGCGTGCTTGACACATCGGCTTAACAAGGTAAGCCACCACTTTCATGGCCCTTCGGGGTCATTTTAAATTCATCAATCCTATGAAAATATCTGATTTCGTCAAGGTAAATGACGCTCGCATCGCTTCGCGCTACCAAAAATCCAAAGTTGCAGCCGGCAATTTTGTAGAAGACTACATCAACGGAAGAATTGACATCAATGTCGACTTCAAAGAGATGTTCAAACACAAGGACGACATCCTCACATACAATTTTGTTGGGCACCATTGGAAATTCCTCATTTCGCGGTTTGTACCAGAAGTCCTCAGTCACTCGCAAAAGCAAGATGAACGGATTGTTCGGGGCCACTACGACAACAAGAACGACTTATTCAACTGGTTTTTAGGACCAAAAATGGTTTACACCAGTTGCTATTTTCTTTCGGGCGATGAGTCGCTGGAAGATGCACAGGAGAACAAGATGAACCTTATTGCGCAGAAGCTGCAGCTCAAACCAGGACAAACCCTTCTGGATATTGGATGTGGCTGGGGCACATTTGTCACGCATATGGCCGAACACTACGGTGTGGACGCCACGGGGGTGACGATTGCCCAGGCTGGCGCTGATTGGGGTACACAGCAAATTAAGGAACATGGCGTAGAGGATCGCGCCAGGATACTCCGGATGGACTATCGCGACATCCCAACCGACAAGAAGTATGATATCGTCTCCTGCATAGAAATGGCGGAACACGTCGGCGTAAAGAATTTTAGGAAATTCATGAACCAGATTTACAATCTGTTGAAGGATGATGGCTTGTTCTACCTTCAAATTGCAGGCTTGCGTGAACGGGACAGTCTTTTTACGGGTCCGATCCACGAGGATCTTGTTTGGGGGCTATTCATGAACGAGTACATCTTTTCTGGCGCCGATGCCAGCATGCCATTGAATTGGGATCTCAAGAACATTGAACGCGCCGGATTTGAAATCCACAGTGTCGAAAACATTGGCATTCACTATTCCAAAACCATTGAGTATTGGTATAAGAACTGGATGAGCAACAAGAGCAAGGTGATTGAAAAATACGGCGAGCGCACGTTCCGTATTTATGAAATCTTTTTGGGATGGTCCATCTACATAACCATCCAGGGAAGTTCCACAGCCTACCAGGTGGTTTGCCGCAAGAACCTGAATACTTTTAACCGCAGCCGGTTTATTGGAGCAAAGGCATTTGGAGAAAAATATGAATTTGCGAAGGGCGAACTGGTTGGGTAGCCCGGTTTCGGCAATTGTATTAATTTAATCAACCCCGCAGTTTGTCGAGAATGCGGTTGAGTTCCTGCGCTTCAGCTTTGGAGATGTTCCTGAGCGTTCCCGTCCAGCCCTTAGACGCCTTGTCGATAATCCCGAGAACCCGCAGACCTTTCAGGGTGATGCCTATGTCTACCTGGCGTCGGTTGGCTTCGCAAACGACGCGGCTCACCAGTCCCTTTTGGCGGAGTTTCTCCACCAGCCTTGTTGCGTTGCTGTTCTTGTCGATCATGCGGCTGGCAATGTCCGCCAGCATGAGTGGCTTCGGGTGACTGCCCCGTAGAATCCTCAGGACGTTGAATTGTTCGGGGGTAATGTCATACCGCTTCAGTCGATTGGCATTGAGATTATACAACCAACTGCTGGTGTATAATATGTTGACGGCGGTCTTATGAAATTCGTCGTCAAACTTCACCTGCCGGATGTCGTCTTCCAGGGCCATTGTGTAAATGTAGCCACTATTGTTGTCTATACAATAATTGACTTCATGGCTTCTCTACACATCCGTAGTAAAACGGCTTCAGCGGTTCGACATCGGCACGAAACAGTCCGTGCTCTACGGCCGGATCGCCGAAGATGCGCCGCCGTACGTCAGCGTATGTCTGAGCCTTGACGAAAATTATACCCTTGTCACCATATCTCGCACCGAAGGTGATAAAACCCTCCTTTCGCCAGGCGCCAAGGTTGGATGAATGCTCCTTGAAATAGGTCTGCTCCCCCGGGCCTTTATCCAATTTCCATGCAGGCCCGGTCGTGTAGGTGACAATGAACAGACTGTCCGTGGCCGATGGGTTGGCTGACTGAGCCTGCAATCCGAAAGAACAGACCGCCAGGGAGAAGAAGAGAAAGGAATATTTCATAAAGGAAGGGGTTGATGAGTGAAGTAACGACGATGCCAACACATTCCCTATACCGCAGAAAGGGCTAATGCCTGGGTTTCACCTGATCCTTCATGCCCCCGTAAAGAATATCGAGCACTCCGGATTCAGCGAGAAACTTCTGCGGAAATGGAAGCTCCACTCGTGAGATTTCGTTTAGTTCATCCATCGCTTCTGTCGTCAACTCCCACGTCAGGCACCCCAGCGTATCCTCCAGCTGGCTCACCTTTGTAGCACCCACGATGGGGATTACTGACTGACCCTTGTGCTGGCGAGTCCAGTTAATGGCCACCTGGGATTCCGTGACACCAAACCGTTCGGCAATTTCCATTACCTTCTTGGTGATCACTATCGCGCGCTCAGAAAGGCGGCTACTGGTGTCAGGAAGTCTGCCACGATTTCCCTTCAAGTATTTGCCCGTAAGGGCACCGCCGGCCAAGGGGGCCCACGGTGTGACCGTGAGATCAAAGGCTTTCGCCATCGGTAATAAATCTGCTTCGACTGTGCGCTGCAGCAGGTTGTATTCAATCTGCAATCCGGCAAAACGATTCCATCCACGCATCTCCGCCAGCGTGTTGGCCTGGCTTACCACCCAGGCCGGTGTGTCGCTTACGCCAATGTAGTTGACCACTCCACGGCTCACCAGGTCATCGAGCCCTCGCATGAGTTCTTCTGCGGGCGTCCACCCGTCCCAGGCATGCATCCACAACACGTCGATGAAGTCTGTGTTCAGTCGTCTGAGGCTCTCACGCACACTCCGCATGAGGTTCTTTCGGTGATTGCCGGAAAAGTTCAAGTCGGCAGGACGGTCCCTCAATGAATATTTTGTGGCGACAACAAAATGATCACGGTCGGAGGCGATGAACTCGCCAATGAACTTCTCTGATGTGCCATCTGTATACCGGTTGGCGGTGTCAATGAAATTTCCTCCAGCTCCGGCATAAAGATCAAATATTTTCTTGCTCAGCTCCCGGTCGGCGCCCCATTTCCACTCTGTGCCAAAACCCATCGTACCCAGTGCGAGTTCCGAAACGCGAAGTCCTGTATGTCCAAAGAGCGCATATTTCATAGCCATCGGTTTTATGTAGATTTGATAGCAGTATAATCAGAAAACCAGACAAAAGGTTTCTATGTCCGTAAAATCCGTAGCGATCATTCTTTTTGATCAGGTAGAGGTGCTGGACTTTGCCGGGCCCTTCGAAGTATTTTCAGTTACCGGACGGCGAAAAATCGGTGAGCCGTACGAAGTCTATACCGTTGCCGAAAGAGACACCGTGAATGCCCGCAACAATCTGGTGGTGAAGCCTACCTACACATTTTCAAACTGTCCTCCATGTTCTATGTTCCTGGTCCCCGGAGGAGGCGGGTTTCATACTGACGGAACGCCGTTTGGCAGCCGCAAGGAAATGAACAACCCGGTGATGCTCGATTGGATCCGTGAGCGGGCACAAACCGCTGATCATGTTCTTTCCGTTTGTACCGGTGCCTTGATTCTGGGTAAGGCTGGTTTGCTGGAGCATCTGGAGGCAACGACACATTACCTGGCAATGGATCAACTGCGGGCCATCTCCCCGACCATTCGTGTTGCTCCCGAAAAGCGTTGGGTTGACAACGGCAAGTTCATTCTTTCAGCTGGGGTGACGGCAGGGATTGATATGGCATTCCATGTGGTGGGGATTCAGCAGGGTAGAGAGGTTGCCCAGGAGACTGCAGCCTATATCCAATATGATGCCTGGCGATGAACTTGAAATGACCCAGATTCTTTACGACTTGGCAAAAAAACACCGTCTACAGGCAAAGAAAACAGGCCCTTTGAGCGGCGGTGGCGTCGATTTAACAATTATTTCATACCTTCCCAATACTTGGCGGACGCCGAAAAGCCGGTCAAAAGAGTAGGCAAAAACCCCAAACAAACATTATCCCATGAGAAAAGCTTTACCCATCCTGGCAGTCGTCCTGTTGGCGTCGATTGCCACACAAGCGCAAGAGTACAAGGCATTCAAAGTTGGTCTAGGCATCGGCTATGGAGTTCCCAGTGAAGGAAGCGGCGGCGTTCTGCTCTACCTTGAGCCAATGTATCGGGTTAGTGATCAGATAGCTATTGGACTTAGACTAGAATCTGCAGCCTTCCTTGGACAACCCATCTCGGGTACTCCTTTTACGACCGCCGCCTTTGGTGTAGGTTCGTTCACACTCAACGGTCAGTACTATTTCAGCAACAACACCTTTCGGCCCTTCGTCGGTTTCGGACTTGGAATGTTCACAGCAGCGGGGACATCGACCGATTTAGGCGGTGGTAATGTGTTCATTCAGGCATCAGCAAATACATTTGGGTTCTACCCCAGAGTTGGGTTTGACCTTGGACACTTTAATTTATCGATTGACTACAACATCATTCCTGCACAGGAAACACAGGTCAATCTAGGAGGATTTGGTCTTACGACGCAAACTTCGAACTACAGCTATATCGGTATCCGCATTGGCGCTTCCATTGGTGGCGGAAAGAAATAATTTCAACAATTCAAAAACGCTAATGAAACAGGCTGCCTCTTGGCAGCCTGTTTCATTTCATGCCGGCTAAGGGTCTTTTTGGCTCGATTTATTGCCTGCTGAATGCTGTCTACTATTTTTCCTTTCTTGAAAACTTCACATGAAGACTTAGTGACGCCTGACCACCATCAGACGCCGATCCTGAATTGAACAGTCCGCCACCAAAACCTATATATGGCACCAGGGACACATTGTCGCCCAGCGTGAGCGTCTGTTCAGCAAAGAGACTGATATGAGATGCCGACCCAATCCGAAGCGCTCCCCCGCGCTTACCTGTCCCAATCCCAAGAGCCACCTGATGCATGAGCGTCGGATAGGGAGAAGGAAACTGATTGTTATAGCGATATTCAAAGAAAGCTGTGCGGAGTGACCCAAATCGAAAATTAAAGGAAGGTAGAAAGGTAAGCGAATTGACAGATGAGTTATCAGATGAATGAGCTTTGGACAATTGCGGCGTATTGCCTGCATGGAATCCCACTCCAAGACCAATAATCTTTTCGTTCCATTGAACAAAGGGACTGAATGCACCTATCGGCGCAGACATTCCACTGGGTACCCAATTTTTTGAACGTGACTCATTCAAATTACCCCAAACACCGCTGGCACCAATGGCGAGGCTCCGTTCATCGCCCAATTGCTTTACGTAACCAACGTGAAGGGCTCTCACAGAAAAATCTGAACGAAAATAGGTCGCGTATTGTGTCCCGCAGCTACTTTGACTTGGATTGAATTCCTGAGAATTGCTTCCACCCATTATGCCAAATCCCGCTGTCCAATAGCTAAGTTTTGCGTCCTTATTCCTCGAATATTCAGGATATGTCTGACTCATCGTGAATGCTGATGAAGCAATCAATGACAAGGTCGCCCAACGCAATGAAGGTATGGTAACCCTCCGAAACGCTTGCCAGACAATCATAGCCAACAGGGGAATGAGAACAAGAGTAAAGCAAAGTATTTCCAATACACTCAACCAATTGGCCGTAAGGAGAAACAAGGTCATGAGACCCGTGAAGTAGATGGAATTACGAAAGGGTGTTGGTAGATATTCAATTGACTCAGTTCTTGTTGAAGCGCAACGTTCCCTTCGATACATCCATATGGCTATCGGAGGCATCAGAACCAGTAAGGCAATTTGAACAGGCGTTAGAAAAAACTCCCAGGGATGGGTATGCGTACGGATAAACTCCAGAAAAAATCGAAAGCATCCGTATAGGAACACCGATGCGAACAAGAAATTGCCGGGAGCCATAATTCGTGGACGCGAGCGATGCAGAATCAGAACGATCAACAGGCATGATATCAAATCGTACAACTGAACAGGGTGGACCGACAATGTGTGAAGAGATGTCTCAGAAATCAGGCCAGCATTGACTTGATGATAAAAGACATCCGTGTGATCGGCATAACGCACACCCCACGGCAACCCTGTCGGCTTGCCAAAGCAACAACCTGCCATAAAACATCCAGCACGCTGAATGGCCATCCCCAAAGGAAAAACTACGGCAAATGAGTCAACTACATGATGTCTGAAACGCAACAGGTATTTGGCGAGTAGCAGTCCCGGTATAAAAAACAGGATTCCGCCAAGGACACTCCGACCCGGCCAAACGGAAAGCCGCTCAAACTGGATAACATGCTGCCACTCCGTATACCTCCATTTAACCACCTGCGTTCCGATGATGAACAGCAAGAAGGCAGTTGCAATCACCAGGCACCAGGGAAGCATCGGCAACCTGTTGCGCCATCCCTCCCAGACGAGGAGCAGGAAGCCAACAAGAAACGCGGCCGCATAGAAAACAGCATACCAGTAGCCGGGCTCAGCGGAATGAATAATTATTGGATCCATAGTGTGCGGTTGTTGATGATTACCTGACTTGTCTTGAGACAGCCCTTGAAGTTTCTTTTTGAGCTTCAGCTTTGATGGCGGAGACAAGCATGAAGAACAGCATGATGCCGACGGCGAGAAATACCATAATCTTTTTCATGGTTCGTGGGTTTAAGGGTTAATGGGACTTTGGTTTCAATTTTCAGAAAGTTATGTCCAAGGGTTGCCTGACCGTTTTGCGTTCTTCGATGAGCATGGAAAAACGATTTGCGAGAAATCAGTGGGACGGCCGTTCAGAACCAAACCAATTGCGAAATCTGCAAATCCGAAGCTCACAGATGGGTTGCTACAGGGCTCAATGGTGTCTTTTCCGAGGTTGTGGTGCTGGCTCTTAGGTCTATCAAGGAGGTAATACTGTCAAGCGGAGGACCCCTTTTTTGGTCAAGGGAGCCCTTTCTTTGCCCAAAAGGTTTTCTCTGCTACATTTGCAATCCCAAAAAAGGTGGTTCAGGTCATAAAGAGACCATCCCACGGGATATGCCCTCAAAAAGGGAGCTTAGCTCAGCTGGTTCAGAGCATCTGCCTTACAAGCAGAGGGTCGGGGGTTCGAACCCCTCAGCTCCCACACAAGCCTCAGGATTTCCTGAGGCTTTTTTTGTCAGGAAAATCTTTGGGAGGAGAGAAGTCGTTCCGCCGAGATTGATGCAATTTCATTGTGAAATGATGACCATAAAACTTGCAGCTCAATGGAGGCCTGTTTCTATATCCTATATTCTTCTCTTGCCGACAGGTACTACATTGGCCACACGACGGAACCCCTTCATGAAAGACTAAGGAAACATAACAGTGTTCACAAGGGTTATACAGGTAGATTTCGAGATTGGAGCCTTGTCTATCATGAATCATTCGCCACGAAGGGCCTTGCCTTTGGACGCGAACGTGAAGTGAAGTCCTGGAAGAGCAGGAGAAGAGTCTGTTTGCTAATCGCGGGCCCAGAGCATCCCGGCTCTTAGCCGGGAGGGTCGGGGGTTCGAACCCCTCAGCTCCCACACAAGCCTCAGGATTTCCTGAGGCTTTTTTTGTCAGGAAAATCTTTGGGAGGAGAGAAGTCGTTCCGCCGAGATTGATGCAATTTCATTGTGAAATGATGACCATAAAACTTGCAGCTCAATGGAGGCCTGTTTCTATATCCTATATTCTTCTCTTGCCGACAGGTACTACATTGGCCACACGACGGAACCCCTTCATGAAAGACTAAGGAAACATAACAGTGTTCACAAGGGTTATACAGGTAGATTTCGAGATTGGAGCCTTGTCTATCATGAATCATTCGCCACGAAGGGCCTTGCCTTTGGACGCGAACGTGAAGTGAAGTCCTGGAAGAGCAGGAGAAGAGTCCGTTTGCTAATCGCGGGCCCAGAGCATCCCGGCTCTTAGCCGGGAGGGTCGGGGGTTCGAACCCCTCAGCTCCCACAATAAGGCAGTTGCGAGAGTGACTGCCTTTATCATTTTAAACCTCTTTCCTTTGCTGGTCGCGGCTTCAGAGCATCCCGGCTCTTAAGCCGGGAGGGTCGGGGGTTCCCTGCCCGCGGAGTAATATTCTCTATTCAATTCAACGGTGGCAGGCGGGGAACCCCTCAGCTCCCACACAAGCCTCAGGAGGCCTTTTTGTTAAGAGAGTTCACAGGGGTCTGGACCTGCCTTCGGGCCATTGCAAGAACAATCCATTTCGGAACTCATTTTACCAATTCGTAGCTTATGAGGAGCATGTGCCTGATCTTCTTCAGAGTCTGATTACTCAAATCCCGCATTACATCTTCGCCCCAACAAAAGCGCAAAACCTTTCTTCCCTTTAGTTCGGCCTCCCAACCCATCCCATAGAATAATAGCGGTATCTTTTTGTCGTATTCTATTTCCCCCGGAACAATTTGTTTCCAAAAGTGAATCTTTCTGAATTCAGCTGGGACTTCAAATCGTTCCATGGATTCCATATTGGGATGAGAGACCTTAATCCAATACGCTGATGCCGTATCAGACGCTATCCTGGAAAAAATCCTGAGTTCTCTATTTGTCTGTTCACTTGTCCAACTACCTAGTTTATAGCTTCTACTTTTTGTGATTGAGCCATCCACCATCTCGTCAATGTGAACAATCAGATTATATTGAGATTCTTGCTTACTAAAATCATACTTAAAGATTTCCACTCCGAGCATTTTTATGGCAGACCCGATGTCCTCCGTATCAAGCTTTTCGAGAGGTGGCTGAGCTTCAAGAAGAAATGAAAAAACAAGGAGTATTCCTGTCAATGATTGTTTCATGTGTTTTACATTTTAAATCAAAGGTATGACAGCCAAATTGTGTACTCTTTGGTGTTGGACTAAGGTAAGGAATTTTGCTTATACGAACTGACAACTGTTTGACCTTCCGTACTTAACTTTTATTTACCTTGAAACAGGACATCGAAATAAATCCAATCTATCTATGAAACACCACATTCCTCTTTTCCTGATGCTCTTCCTCGTTGCATCATGCCAGCAGCAAGAGCATGCTCAGAACCCTGACATCGACACCATTTTCCAGTCGTACGATACAAAGACGAGTCCTGGCTGCGCTGTGGCCGTCGTTCAAAATGGCGGAGTGGTTTTCAAGAAGGGATATGGCCTGGCCAACCTGGAGTATGACATTGCCATTTCGCCCACCACCATATTTGATATCGCCTCCGTATCAAAACAATTTGCGGGCCTTGCCATCTCTACCCTGGTGGAAGAAGGAAAAATCGCGCTCGATGATGACATCAGAAAATACCTGCCCGAGGTTCCCGACTTTGGCAAGACGATTACCATCCGCCACCTCGTTCACCACACCAGCGGCCTGAGAGACTGGCCGCAAGCCCTCAATGTCGCCGGCTGGCGTTGGGATGAAACTTTCTCTTTTCAGGACATCATGAGGATGGTCCGGTTTCAAACCGAACTCGACTTCGAACCAGGCGAAAAGTACATGTACTCCAACACAGGATACAATCTTCTCGCGGAACTGGTTGCCAGGGTCTCGGGCAAGTCATTCCGGGAGTGGACCGAGGTGTACATTTTCAAACCGCTCCAAATGAACGCATCCCAGTTCCTTGAAGACCACCGAAAGGTCATCAGGAACCTGGCCTATTCCTACGCCCGATCAGGCGACGAATTCACCAAGAGCCCCAGCGCCCTCACGGCCCTGGGATCCAGCTCCCTGTTTACCAATGTGGAGGACCTTTCGCTGTGGGTCATTCACTTCCAAAAAGAGGTGGTCGCAAAAAATCCGGTATATCTGCGAATGCTGGAAGAGGGTGTGCTTAACAACGGTGACAAGACGGGATATGGTTTCGGTCTGGGCATTGGCAAATCCGGAGGGCTCGCGACGGTTGCTCACACCGGCGGCTGGGCCGGATACCGAACCGCCATTCTCAATTTTCCCGAAGAGAATCTTTCGTGCATCATTCTGGGCAACACATCCGATTTTGATTCCTACGGTAAAGCTCTGGACGTTGCCCGGGTCTTCTTGAAAGAGAAGTATATTGAAGAGACTGGAACGTCCAATGCAAAAGAACTTCCCACGGTCACCGTCAGCGAAGCCCTTGCCCAGAAATGCGTCGGCATGTATCAGTTGCGGCCAGGATGGTATGTGACGATCACCCTGGAGGAAGGTCGGCTGATGACACAGGCCAATGGCGAAGCAAAATTTCCGATGGAGGCAAAATCTGATACGGTCTATTGGATCGATGCCTACCATGCGGCCATGACATTCGTTCCTGACAAGAACGGCGAGGTCAATGCATTGAGGTACAAAGCGATCAAGTCTGCACCCCGGATCAAGCCCGCAACCATCGACAGTACACAGTTCGGCAGCTATGCGGGAACTTACTACAGCCGTGAACTTGCTGCGGAGTACAAAGTGGACTTTCTTAATAACAAATTGATGATTCACCACATGCGCCTCGGAGACTTTGAGCTGCTGCCTGATCCAGCCATCGCAGACCAGTTCTCAAGCACGGTGGCGTTCATACGCTTCATCAGAAACGATGAAAAAAAAGTTACAGGATTGACGATGTCAGGCGGGAGGGTAAAGAACCTGCGATTTGACAGGAGATAATCCCTGACAACTCACCAAAAATTTCGGGCGTTCCCCCAGGTTGAATTAGCCCCGCATTTTGAATCAAATTCAGGGGAACTGAAATTTAGGCTGTATTTTTGCGTTATCCCGACAGTTGAAACGCGCTAAGAAACTTATTCTGTATCTCCTCCTGGCCCTGCTGGTGATCGTCACAGCCGCCATTGCGTCGCTTTTCCTGTTCAAGGACCGCTTTGTGCAGCAGTTTATACGGGAGGCCAACAAGGACTTAGGCACCCCTGTAACGATCGGCAAGATCGAAGTCACCATCCTTGACGACTTTCCGCGCATTTCCATCGTCTTTACTGATGTCTATGTGGAGGACAGTCATCCGGGCAAATATCCGTTGTTGACAGCGCAAAAAGTCTCTTTTTCGCTCAATTTCATCGATGCCTACCGCGGTCGATATATCGTGCAAGGGCTCCGGATCAGCGACAGCGAAACAAACCTTCGGATCAACAAGGCAGGAAAAAACAACTACACCATAGTCAAGTCGGGAGAAGGTAAGGGTGGCAGAGTTTCATTCAACCTGGAAAATGTCAGTCTCCATGCCTCCACCGTGACCTACATCGACCTGGCTGCAGGACAGCATCACGAATTTCAAAGCGAGGACCTCCAAACCACCATCATCGCTACAAATAATCTCTACCACATTAAAGCGCAAGGTGAAGTCACTATTGGCCAGATTGGCCTCCAAAATTCCAAATTTTTGCATAACAAGACGTTTGACGTAAAGGCTGACCTGGACTACCACGATGCTGACAAGGAAATCGCGATCAGTCCTTCCATCCTATCTCTGGGTGACAACTCGTTTGAGGTAAGCGGATCCTACCACTTCAAAGAAAAGAATATGATGGACATGCGGATTGTCGGTAAAGATACCGACCTGCAATCCCTTCTGGCGCTGCTCCCGGAATCAACAAGTGCCCGGTACAAAAAGTATCGGAGTCAAGGTGACGTCTATTTCGACGCACATCTCAAGGGTGAGATCAGCGCGCGAAAGAGCCCTTTCTTCACAATCGCTTTCGGTTTCCGTGACGTAACGCTTGTGCACCCCGACTATCAATCGAGCATCACCGGGGTTAACCTCGAAGGTTCTTTCCAGACAGGATCCTGGTCACAGCTTCTCAAGGCTGAACTTTCACTTCAGAACATTTCTGCCAACCTGAACGGAACGCCATTTACCGGTCATTTCAAGATGGTCAATTTTGAAGATCCCTTTGTTACCATGGAATTTCACGGGGAGCCTCTGGCCACTGATATCCTCCGATTCTACCCGATAGAAAATATCTCGGATGTATCCGGCTCTGTCATTGCCCACATCTCGCTGAGCGGACAGATTGGCTTGCTCAAGAAGAAAGCCACGGCGCAGCAAGTTAAAACGGAAGGAAGTGTTGAGCTGCATGACCTTAATTTCACTGCCGGAAAACGAAAACTCAGCTTCACTGACCTCAACGGCACGCTGCAGTTCAACAACAATGACCTCGCCATGAGTAATCTGCGCGGAAACTTCGAACACAGTGACTTTCAGGTAAACGGCTTTTTCAAGAATGTAGTTACCTGGGCCTTCTTTGACAATCAACCCATCGGCATTGAAGCCGACCTCACCTCCCGGTTCATTGATCTCGACCGGCTGTTTGAGGTGGGGTTCAGTCACACCACAGCAGGTTCCTATGTATTTTCCATTGCGCCAACCCTGAATCTGAATTTTAACTGTGTCGTTGATTCCATAACCTTCAAGAAGTTTCATGCCCGAAATGTGAAAGGTGACCTTCTCGTCAAGGGACAGGTTGCGGTTTCCCGCAACATCAATCTCAGCTCCATGGGCGGCACCATCAATCTGTCCGGCATTGTCGACGCGAAAAATCCTAAGGCCATCGATCTCATTACTTCCGCGACCCTGGACGGCATTTATGTGGATTCCCTGTTCTATGTTTTTGAAAACTTTCAGCAGAGCTTTATCGGCTACAACCACCTGAAGGGCCAGGCCAAAGCCACGATCACGCTCGAGTCAACTTTGAACGAGGCTCTGAGAATCTTTCCCGAAACACTTGTTGCCGATGTAAGCGCCACGATTCGCAACGGAGAATTGAACAATTTTGAGCCGCTGCGCAAGCTCAACAAATTTCTCGATGACGATGGTCTGAGCAGACTTCGCTTTGCTGATCTGAAGAATGATATCCACATAGAAAAGAAGACAGTTTATATTCCGCAGATGGAAATAAGAAGCAATGTCACCTCACTGGTTCTCAGCGGAACCCATACATTTGATCAGCAAATCGACTACCGTGTCATTGCCCCATTGCGGAACAAGAAAAAAATTGATCCCGACGAAGCATTCGGCGCTATAGAAGATGACTTGAAGGGCCGATCGAAATTGTATCTGAAGATTACGGGCACCACCGACAACTACAAAATCGCTTATGACCAGGTCGCTGTCCGAAAGAAGATTGGTGAAGATTTCAAGAAGGAAGTTCAGGAACTCAAAGCGGCCTTCCGGTTAAAAGGGAAGCAGAAGAAAAAGGAGCTGGAATTACAAAAGGACGACTACTTCGACTGGGAGGACAAGGAGAAGAACCCTGATTTGCGGTAATTTTTCCGCCCCGGCTTCATTACTTTTATACCCTCATGGTACCCCTGCAGGCCCTGGTCAGGCTCACCCGACTCTGGAACCTCATCATCATTGGCCTTGCACAATACTGTACGGCTGGCTTCCTTGTTTCAACGGATACCCTCACTGACTACAGGCTCCTGGTCCTGGCCTTATCGACTATTCTGATTGCCGCTGGCGGATACTGCATCAATGACTATTATGATGTTAAAATTGATTTGATCAACAAGCCAGAACGGGTGGTTGTTGGAAAGACCTTATCCCGCCGTGCCACCCTCCTTCTGCATACCCTCCTCAACCTGGCAGGCATCTCGCTGGGATTTATACTCGCCTGGCCTATTGGCGTTATCAACTTTGCTTCTGCGTTCTTTCTCTGGCTCTACTCAAACGCGCTTAAACGGCTTCCCTTTGTGGGTAATTTTCTCGTTGCCCTGCTTACTGGGCTATCGATCCTGGTTGTCAACATTCTTTATGCACCATCATTGGCTATTGTTTGGGTTTACGCCCTCTTCGCCCTTTTCATGACCCTGGTCCGCGAAATCATCAAAGACATGGAAGATCTCAAGGGAGATGGCACGTTCGGGCGAAAGACCTTGCCCATCGTGTGGGGCATTCGGCCGACGAAAGGTTTCATCTACTTTCTCATTGTCCTATTCTCCGCTGTTGTCGTGAGCATACACATGTCAGTGACAACATTACCGGTCATATTCTTCCTCAGCTTCCTCCTGGTCCCGATGGGGATTCTTGTCGTCTGGCTTATCCGCGCTGATACCAGAAAGGATTTTTACCGTCTTAGTCAATTCTGCAAACTCATTATGATCGCCGGAATTTTCAGTATGGCCTTCATTTAGTTTATTTTTCCGCCGTGAAAACAGATAGTCGCTTCTGCCTCGCCTTGCTCGCTTCCGGCAACGGAACCAATGCGGAGGCGGTTATGAAGCACTTTGAGAATCATCCGTTGATACGCGTAGGCATGTTACTGACCAATAATCCTGAAGCGCCGGCTTTGGAACGGGCAAGAAGATTTCAGGTGCCTACACGCGTATTTACCCGGGAGCAGTTCCGCAATGGAAATGAGGTGCTGAAATGGTTATCCGATGGTGAGGTGACGCACATCGTACTGGCCGGCTTCCTTTGGCTTGTGCCAGCCGCCATAATTACTGCCTACCCAAGCAAGATACTGAACATCCATCCATCCCTCTTGCCAAACCATGGCGGCAAGGGTATGTATGGCGAGAAAGTTCACCAGGCCGTCAAAGCGGCCGGCGATCATAAAACCGGCATCACCATCCATCTCGTCAATGAACACTTTGACGAGGGTAAAGTTATTTTCCAGGCTTCCTGCGATATACATGAGTCCGATACGCCGGAGACGATTGCCCACAAAGTTCATGAGCTCGAGTATCGCCACTTCCCGTTGGTCATCGAACAGTGGGTACTGGGGAAGTAGTTCAGAATATTTTTAGTACCTTTTCCTCATGCAGGCATCTCTTATGACGACGCTGGTCATGCCCCTGGCATTGGGCATTATTATGCTTGGGCTTGGGCTTTCGCTCTCGCTTGAGGATTTCAGACGAGTCGCCAAATTTCCCAAAGCCATCACCATCGCCCTGGTGTGTCAAATGATTCTCCTGCCCGTCGTTTGTTTTATTCTGGCGATAAGTTTTCAGATGCCTCCCGAACTTGCCGTAGGTCTGATGCTCCTGGCTGCGTCACCCGGCGGAGCAACGGCCAATCTCTATAGTCACCTGTCAAATGGTGACGTTGCACTCAACATAACTTTAACCGCGGTCAATAGCCTACTAACGCTCTTTACCTTGCCCTTGATCGTCAATATTTCCCTCGAATACTTCATGGATTCTGGTGAGTACCTCCCCATGCAATTCAAGAAAGTTATGGAGGTGTTCATCATTGTTCTTGGCCCGGTGCTTATTGGAATGGTCATCCGATCCAAGGCACCTGCCTTTGCAGCTAAAATGGACAAGCCTGTCAAAATTCTTTCAGCCTTATTCCTTGCGCTTATCATCACCGTGATTACGATCAATGAACGGCATACCCTGACAAAGTATTTTGCCCAGCTGGGGCCGCCGGTGCTGATGTTCAATGTGCTGAGCATGGCCATTGGGTACTATCTGCCACGACTTTTCAGTGTTGAAAAACGGCAAGCCATCGCTATCGGCATGGAGATTGGGATTCACAATGGTACACTGGCCATCTACATCGCCTTGAATGTGATTCACAATTCTACAATGTCCCTGCCGCCGGGTATGTATGGGTTGTTGATGTTCTTTACTGCGGCCGGTTTTGGTGTGTTGGTGAATCTGAAGAAGAGGCCGGCCTAGTCAGATCTGTGATTTCTTTGTCAGCCGTTCTTGCCACGGATGACACGGATGATCACGAATGAATCCAACCCCTTTAATCTGTGTTAATCTGTGTAATCAGTGGCAACGCTTATTCAATGGCGTTGGTGGTCACCCAATACCGGTAGGCGACGATGGCTTTCTCCCAGGTCTTCAATTTGGTGAGATCCCGTTTGCTCATTCGTGGCAAAATCATCCGGTTGATGAAGGCTAGCAGTTGAAACAGGGGCTTCTTCATGCGGTCAGGGTGTGTTGATTTCGTTGAATCCATCCGTGTGGTCAGTCCAACTCATCGGGTATTTGGGATCGATAAATTCCTTTGCTTCGGTGGTTAGGAACAGGGGGCGGAACGTATCCAGCATCACCGCCAATTCCTTTGTTTCCTTGGCACCGATGCTCTTTTCTATCGTGCCGGGATGCGGGCCATGGGGCAATCCGCCAGGATGCAGTGTGAATGATCCCCGCTCAATGCCACGACGACTCATGAAATTGCCTTCTGCATAGTATAGCACTTCATCGCTGTCAATGTTGCTGTGATTGTAAGGCGCTGGGATTGACAGCGGATGGTAGTCAAATAATCGGGGGACAAAGGAGCAAATGACGTAGTTGTGACCCTCAAAAGTCTGGTGCACGGGAGGCGGCTGGTGAATGCGTCCCGTAATAGGCTCGAATTCATGAACTGAAAATGCATACGGCCATAAAAAGCCATCCCAACCGGCGATATCCAGGGGACTATGATCATACACATATTGATGCAAGTGTGCCTGCTTTTTGATCTTCACCAGAAACTCACCCCGCTTGGAATCCGTGACCAATTCCTGAGGAGGGCGGATGTCGCGCTCGCAATAGGGAGAATGCTCGAGGAGTTGACCCAGACGATTGCGGTAACGCTTGACCGTCTCCACCGGCGTGGCTGATTCAATCACCAAAAGTCTCAGCGGGCCTTCATTGAATTCAATTTTGTAAATGATTGTCCGGGGAATAACCACATAATCACCCTGCCGAAACTCAACAACACCAAACTGTGAAATAAGCCTGCCGCTTCCATCGTGAACAAACAAGACCTCGTCGCCCTCTGCATTCTTATAAAAGAAGTCCATTTTACGTTGACGCGGTGAGCAGATCGCCAAGGAGCAGTCGGCGTTCATCAGCAAAACCTTTCGTGCCGACAAGTAATCCTCTCCCGTTACCTCAACTTTGGACGTATTAAGATGCGTTTGACGCAGGCCGTATTTCTCAAGAATCTTTGGGCCATACGGAACAGGTTCACCCAGTGCCTTGATGCGTGTCGGTGGATTAATGTGATAGAGTATGGAATATATACCCGAAAACCCTTCGGAGCTTACAACTTCTTCATTGTAAAGGCTACCGTCAGGCTGCCTGAACTGAGTGTGTCTCTTTGGGGGAATCGAACCCAGGTGATGGTAAAACATAACGATGGAACGCGTTTGGATGCAAAGCCGAAGTTATGAAATTCCGCATATCAGTGCTTTCGAACGGTCGGGATTTGGCACTACATCTTTGTACGGTCGAGGTCCCCAATACGGTCAAACAAGCGGATGGCCTGCTGCAGAACCTCATTTGATTCATTGTACACAGGATAGAACCCATCGTTCTTCCAAATTCTACGCGCTATCTGGGCTTTTACTTCGATTTGAAAGATCCGTTTGTGCCGGTTGAGGTCCTTCCAGTCCGGCTCCACCTTGTTCTGTTTGCCAACACGGACCAGTTGCTCCAGCATGGCATCAGTGATTTCAAAACTTGACAGATAGGCATTGAGCCCCATTCTGACAAGCTCATCTTTGTGACCATTGGCATAGTTGAGCGTATACTCCTGCATGGATTTGCTGATGTAGAGTTCGTTTAGGTAGTGACTGTTCTGGGCGGTGTCCAGCGGAACAAAGTAATCGGGCATGATACCTCCACCGCCATAGACAGACCGGCCATTCGCGGTTCGGTATTTTAAGGAGTCACTGAACTTGATGCTGTCGGCATGGAAAAACTCACCGCGGCGGAATCGCTTTGAGATATCTCTTGAGTACTCCTCCATATTTCCATAGGGCTTTTGAATCGAGCGTCCGCTCGGCGTATAATATCTGGAAATAGTCAATCGTAGTTCCGAACCATCGCTCAGATCAAACGGTGATTGAACCAGGCCTTTCCCGAATGATCGCCTGCCAACAACCAATGCGCGGTCATTGTCTTGCAGTGCTCCGGCTAGGATCTCCGATGCCGATGCGCTTCCTTCATTGATCAGCACGATCAGGTCACCCCGCTCAAAGTCGCCCTTTTCCGTTGACGTAGCGTTGGAATTGTACTTCTGATCTTTGCCACGTGTAAAAACTATCTTTTTCCCTGCGTCCAGGAACTCATCTGCCAGGTCAATGGCTTGATTCATATAGCCCCCAGGATTGCTCTGAAGATCCAAAACCAACTTCTTCATTCCCAATTTCTGCAGATGGGCCATTGCCTCCTGAAATTCGGAAAATGTGGTCTGGGAAAACCGATTCACTTTAATGTATCCAATCTCCGGGGTGATCATGTACCGCACATCGACAGACTCCTGACGAATCTTGTCTCTGACGATGGTGAAGTTCAGCAAGTGTGGCTCATTATTTCGGAATACCTCAAGTTTTACCTCTGTTCCTTTAGGTCCCTTGAGTAACTTCATAACCTGAGGATTGGTGAGCCCTACACTGGCAATAACCTTGTCACCAACCTTAAGAATCTTATCACCGGGCCTCAGGCCTACCGCCTCGGAGGGGCCGCCGCTGAGGGCTGTTACGACGACCAGGGTATCATGAAAGATATTGAACTCAATCCCTATGCCTTCAAAATTACCCTGAAGATCTTCGTTGGCTTCTACACGCTGGCTAATGGGGATGTAGGCTGAGTGCGGATCAAGCTTTTCAAGCATGTGCGAAATGGCATCATCGACAAGGGTTTCTGTCTGCGCGGTATCAACATATTCATCTTCGATAATGTTCAGTACTTCGCGCAGTTTACCAATATCCTTCCCAGAAATATCAGTGGCCGGCTTGGAGTAAAGGCTGGCCCCAATCAGTACCCCTGCGGCCAGGCCGATCCCCAATACCAGTGGCAATGCAATTTGTCGAGGGCTGTTTTCCATTTTCATAACGAGTACCTTCTGCTTAGAAACGGCAAAGATCGGGCAAAGTTCACAGACGGGAAAACTTGACATCGCCGCCCCGGGCCCATCTCAGTTGCGCAACCTATCTTTGCGGCACAACATGGGAAGAATCCTCGCCATAGACTACGGACTAAAACGAACCGGTATCGCGGTGACGGATCCCTTAAAAATCATCGCCACTGCATTGGAAACGGTGGAAAGCAGCCGATTGATCCCATTCCTGAAAGGCTATCTTGGTCGCGAACCGGTCGATCATTTGGTGCTCGGCCACCCCAAGCGACTCAACAATCGAGACACGGACATGACTCCTCATGTGCGCCAACTCGCCGGTCTGTTGGAGAGCACCTTCCCGTCAATTCCGCTCACCCTGGTCGACGAACGGTTCACCAGTTCCATCGCTCAGCGGGCAATGATCGAGGGTGGCATGAAGAAGAAAGACCGTCGGGTGAAGGGCAATGTTGACAAGATCAGCGCAGTCCTGATTCTTCAATCCTTCATGGAGTCAGCAAAATAACCTGTCGATTTTTCTAACTTTGTGCCCAATTGCAACTCGTTTAAATGGTCTATCCCATCGTGGTTTATGGTGACCCGATTCTGAGGAAACGGGCAAAGGATATCTCCAAAGATTTTCCCGACTTGCCTGCTTTTATCCAGGACATGTTTGACACCATGTATGCCGCACACGGCATCGGGCTGGCAGCCCCACAAGTTGGGAAGGGCATCCGTCTATTTGTTGTCGATGGCACATCGCTCGATGAAGAGGAGGAAGAGGATATGTCAGATTTCAAGAAAATCTTTATCAACCCGGAAATAGTTGACGAAACCGGCAACAGCTGGGCGTTTGAAGAGGGGTGCCTCAGCATTCCCAACATCCGCGAAAATGTGTCAAGGCAAGAGACCATCCGTATACGTTACTACGATGAAAACTGGACTGCCAAGGAAGAGGAATATTCCGGCATCAAGGCCAGGATCATCCAGCACGAATACGATCATCTGGATGGCAAACTGTTCATCGATTATCTCACGCCGCTGAAAAAACGCATGCTGAAGGGTAAATTGACCAACATCAGCAAGGGCGACGTAGACACCGAGTACCGCATTCTAGCGCCGCTGAAGAAGTAAATTTTCAATCAGGAGGAATAGACCATGTGCGGCAACTTTGCGTCGTCAGGCACCTTTACCATCAAATCGGCTGTCGGCTTTACCTGGCATGCCAGTCGCTCGTTTTGTAGCAGTAGGCCTGCTTTGCGGTACTTTTCCTCGGCAGCAGTGACCTCACCCAGCCCCTCGTCTCCGCTGAGTACGATCATTCGGCATGTGGTGCAGCGACCCTTACCCCCGCAGGCATGCATCCAGTCAATTGAATTGGCCTGCAGGTGACCAAGGACGGAAAGGCCCGATGGGTTGACGCTCAGCTCTTTTTGTCCGAGGTTTTCTATGATTATCTTTACCATCAATCTGAAATCTAGCGGAAATTGTACATGGATGAAAAAATAAGCTTAAAGGCCCTTGAAGATTATAGCGATGATTATGCCTCGAAGGTAACGGCTTCCTTTTTCTCCGCGAAAGATAAGATTACCGGCCCTGAGATTCTCAAACTTTCTGACATCCAGCAGATCAACCTCTTTGTTATCCGCGAACTGCTGCAGGCGTGGAGGCTGGAAAATCATAAACTTCGCAGCCCATACTTCGACTATACGGCAGCGCCGGTGGCTGAGGCGCTCACCAAGTTTCAGAACCTTCTTTCCAATCACATTGCCATTTCACGTGAGCATTTCCAACCACTGTTAAAGAAAGCGGTGGCTCAAACACTGTCAATAATTCTCAATCCCTATGACTTCTATTCAGATACACTCGTAGGCCAAGGGGCCAGCGTTAAAATAGAAGACCTTAAAAATACCGTCAAGTACATTAGGATCAACCGAATGCCGTTGGAACGGCTTCTGAACGATCTAGAAAAAAGGAAGATTGCATCCATTGGGGGGAATGAGGGTTTTGCCATGCTTGATCACATTCTGGAGGAAGTGAACTTCACCCCGGAGGATGTGGAGGGGTATCTTTCCAAATTTTCCATGGTTGTACCGCTCCGTCTTGAAGGCCTTTATGAGGGCAAGGGCACGACCCCCGATTCTGTTCCGCACGCTGCCGCGCCCGAAGTTCAGAAGCCGGAGCCACCTCCGTCAAAGGCCGAATCCGCTCCTCCCAAGCCGGCGGTTAACAAACCCAGGGAAACTGTACCGGAACAGATTTCATCCAAAGCAGATTCCAAAGAACCTGAACCGAAGAAGCCCGCTGCGCAGATACCACTTTACGATCAGCAACCCGGCAAAGGAACCACGCTTGCAGAAAATTTTCAGAAACACAAAAAAATCAAGGACAGCCTGACCATCAACCAAAAGTTCATGTTCACCAAAATTCTTTTTAACGGGGATTTTGAATTGTTCTCAGCCGCTGTAGAGCGCCTTGATGACCTTGACAACCTGACACAAGCAAAGAGTTACCTCACCAATAATTATGGCGAGTGGAATCCTGAAAGTGAAGAGTATCAGGAATTCATGGAAATGGTAGAGCGCCGGTTCGCTTGATATTTTTTTAGGTCAGATTCGCTGCAGTAGCTGTCCGCGATGAGCATCGATTTTCAAAAGAATGAAGAGCAGTATGGTGAAGCCCCAAAGCGATGATCCACCATAGCTAAAGAATGGCAAAGGGATGCCAATTACAGGGAATAGCCCAACCGTCATGCCAATATTGACGGCAAAGTGAAAAAAGAAAATTGAGGCCACACCATACCCGTACACTCGCGCAAAGCGGTTCTTTTGACGCTCGGCCAGGTGGAGGACACGCAAAAGCAAAGCAACGAACAAGGCGATTACCCCTGCGCTGCCTATCCATCCCTCCTCCTCTCCTATGGTACAGAAAATGAAGTCTGTGCTCTGCTCTGGAACGAAATCGAACTTGGTTTGCGTACCCTGCAAAAATCCTTTTCCTGAAAAGCCTCCGCTACCAATGGCGATTTTCGATTGCGTCACGTTCCAGCCATAGCCCAGTGGATCTGCATCGGGATTGATTAGCGCCTTGATTCGGTTTTGCTGGTGCGGCTTCAATACATCCGTTATCAGGTAATCTACGCTTTCAATTACCCCCATGATCATCACAGCGCCAACCGTAAGCAAGATTATTCTCTTCATCTTTTTCTTTCCAAATGCAATCAGCAGGATCAGGATGCTGGCAATGGCCCCATGGAGATACCATTGGTTTGGCACCAACAACGTAAGAATAAAAAGCACAGCCGCACAGAATCCAACGATGATGAGAAAGGGGGACATTCCTTCACGGAAAAATACGATCATGAAGCAAGTGAAAACGAGGGCAGTACCGGTGTCCTTCTGCAAAAGAATAAGGGCCATGGGCAGGCCGATCAATGCAAAAAGTGTGGCCTGATTGCGCAAATTGTCCATCCGGAATCCCACTGATCCAATGTATTTGGCAACAGCCAGCGTCGTGGCAAACTTGGCGAATTCGGAAGGCTGGCCGCCAAACGACCCAATGCCGATCCACGCCTTGTTACCACCGACTTCCTTGCCGATCACGGGTACCATCACCAATAGTACCATCAACGCTCCATAGATGAAGTAGGCAAACGCGTCGTAGAAACGCATGTCAAGAATAACGATGCCAAGAATGATGATCATCGCAGCGGCAATAAACATAAGTTGACGCCCGGAGTTCAGTGACAAGGTGAAGATGGAGTGTCCAACCGCTTCGTCATAACCAACGGCGTAAATATTCAACCAGCCCAGTGTCACCATCGCGGCGTACAGACTGATGGTCAGCCAATCCAGGCTACTGGATATGTTCTCCTGCCTCATCGGTTTTCTTTACGTCCTCAAAGTTTCCAATCAATACGTAGTTTTCAATATAAGGCCGCTTGGTTTGCCCAAACAGGTATTTTTCTATCATGAGCGAGGCGATGGAGGCAGCGGCACGGGCCCCCTGCCCGGCATCCTCCACGTAGACCGACACGGCAATTCGCGGATTCTCGCGAGGTGCAAAGGCGATAAAAACACTGTGATCAAAAAGCGGTGGATTATTTTCAACGGTTCCCGTCTTACCACAGACAATCACATCCTTGAGTTTGGCCCGGTACTGCCCCGTTCCCGACTCCACCACTTGTTGCATGGCATCTGCTGCGATAATGAAGTAGGATGAATCGATGGTTGTATAGTGTTTTTCTCGGTACTGCGGCAGCGGATTTCCATCTTTGCCAATGCCTTTCACGATGTGTGGTATATAGTAATAGCCCTTGTTGGCTACGGTTGCGGCAAAGTTTGCCATTTGAATGGGCACAACGAGGTTTTCACCTTCTCCGATAGCAAGCGAGTAAATATTGGAGAATTTCCATGGCCTGTTTTGGTAGGCGACATCGTAGTAGGCTGGCGAGGGAATCAACCCTCCTTTCTCATTTGGCAGATCGATACCCAGCGGTTGGCCAAAACCAAAACTCGTAATGTGTCGGTTCCACTCTGCCAATCCGATCCTGGTGTCCTCATACGGATCATTCACCTTACCCTGGTTTAGCATTCGTCGCAGAACACTATGAAAGTATGGATTGCATGAATTGGTTATGGCGCCGCGCAGATCTTCGTTGCTGTGCGCGCCGTGGCAATTGATGATGGTACGGTCACACCGAATGCGCGTTTCTGGTGTGATGACGCCCTCCTGCAGGGCGGTCATTGCCTGGGCTATCTTGAAAACAGACCCTGGGCGATACTGTGCCATGAGTGGCCGGTTGAACAGTGGCTTGTTTGTATCGCTGCTGATAAGCAGGAAATTCGAGCTGTACTTCTTGCCTGTGAGCAGGTTAGGGTCGTACGATGGTCCGGAAACCAATGACAGAATCTCTCCGGTAGATGGCTCAATAGCCACAATACTGCCAGCCTTACCCTTCATGAGGTACTCTCCGTACAACTGGAGATCAAGATCAATACCACTGACCAGGTCAACCCCTGGAATGGACAGCGTGTCGTAGGCGCCATTTTCCACAGAACCCTGAATGATTCCCTTTACATTGCGCAATTTGAATCGTACGCCCCGTGTTCCGCGAAGGTATTCCTCATAAAATGCCTCGATACCACTTTGACCAATGTAATCGCCTTGCCTGTAGATTCTCGTTTTATCTTCCTCCAATTGGCGTTTGCTGATCTCGCTGACATAACCCAGTGCATTGGCCAGCGCCGGAGATGAATACGCACGGGTGGTTCTTGCCAACACATAAAAGCCTGGAAATTCATCCAGGTAATCCTGTGCCTTCGCAAAATCAATGTTGGAAAGCTGGTCGAGGAATAATGTGGGCTTGTAGGGTGAGAACTCCCTACGCGATTTCATTTCCTTCCACTTTGCCCTGACCTCCTCGCGCGACATCTCAAACACGCGGCAGAATTTTGCCGTGTCAAAATGCTCAACATCTTTGAGGAGGACTTCAAGCTTATATTCAGGCGTGTTATAGACGATCAGCTTGCCGTTGCGGTCGGTGATTAGTCCTCGTACAGGGTACTCCGGTTGACGAAGGATGGCATTACTGTCAGCCATCTGAGCATATCGGTTGTCCAGTACCTGGACAAAGAACAACTTGACCAGGAAGATAATCCCGGTAACAATAATCAGAAGCTGAAAAATTTCTCTTCTTCCTTCGTTCATCGCCTGCGGTCAAACGAAAAGTATTGAAAAAGAACTATGACTGTCATCGTAAAGACAAGACTCGTGATCACTTTTGACATGGTGTACCAAAATATGGTGAACCCGCCAGCTTCAGTAAAGAAAAGAACAACGTGATGAACAAAAACCAAAGGCAGTGTATACACGATGAACCATTGGAGCCCATTGGCCGCAAGTGTCGGACCATAACCGGCGTTGTATCCACCTTGCGGCGTAATGGTGGTCAGCCAAAAATTACGCAGGTATGCCACAAGTACCAGACTCAGGGCGTGCAGCCCCAGGCTATCGTAGAAAATATCAATGGAGAACCCGAGCAGGAAACCTGCCAACATCAGGATCAATGGATTCGTTTCCACTGGCAGTAAGAGGATGAACGCCACATAAATCAGACAAAATGCAGTGTTGAACAGCACGAGCTGTCGGAATAGCATCACCTGTGCCAACAGGTACACGAAGAAATAAACAACGCTGAAAAAGCCAGATCGGTTCATCGCTCACCCAGTGTTACATGTTCCAACGAATCAAGTTCCGATTTCAACTCACTCCGAATGACCTTGACATATGCGAGACGACGAAAGTCCTGCGCCAGTTCAAGGTAAATGTTAAAAAATTGGGCTTCTTCCTTCAGATCAACCTCTTTCACAATGCCAATCAGTACACCTTCAGGAAACACTGCGTTATAACCAGACGTGACCACAGAATCACCTACCTCAGGCTTTACATGTCGGGGGATGTAGTGCAGACTTGTCATGCGCGGGTCCACTCCGTCCCATTGAACTGTGCCAAAGTTGCCAGTACGCTTGAGAACGCTTGAGACATGCTCATCCGTGTTCAACAGGGAAGTTACGACAGCAAAGTGTTCAGAAACCGATTTAATTTTCCCAACAGCTCCGGCAGCGGAGATTACCGCCATGCCCGGAGCCAATCCCATGTCAGTCCCATGGTCGATGGTCAGGTGGTTCTTGAATTGCGCCACCGAATTATTGATGACCCGGGCACTGATGAAATCGTACCTGACAAGCGTATCGGAAGGAAAATTTCCAAACGACTGTACGAGGCCCATCTGCTCAACAAGGGTGCGGAGTCCGGCATTTTCCTCCGCCAGTTCACGGTTCACATCCCGCAAGGCAAGGTAATCACGAACACCCAGTGAGAAACGCGTAATGGTCGCGACGACCTGGTTTGCTGAATTAAAGAACTTGGTATTCTGATACTGACTGTTTTCTACCCATAGCCACGCGCAAAAAAGTTCTAAAAACAGGAATGTAAGAAAAGCCCGGTAGTTATAGAGGAAAGTAAGCAGCCGCAGCATGCATCAGGTCATCAATACTTTTCGATAGTGATTGAGGTTCTTGAGCGCAGCACCTGTTCCGCGAACGACAGCACGCAGCGGATCATCCGAAACATGCACGGTGAGTTTGGTCTTCAGTGACAAGCGCTTGTCAAGTCCGCGTAGCAAGGCTCCGCCTCCCGTTAAATAAATACCACGCTCGTAAATATCCGCCGAAAGTTCGGGCGGTGAGAGCTCCAGTGCCTTGAGCACCGCTTCTTCCAGCTTCGAAATGGATTTATCCAAAGCAAAAGCAATTTCACTGTAAGAAATCTTTATTGTCTTTGGAATGCCGGTCATCAGATCACGGCCACGGATTTCGTAGTCATCGGGTCCATCGTCCAGTTCCGTCAGCGCTGAACCCACCTCAATCTTTACACGTTCGGCCGTGCGCTCGCCGATAAGTAAGTTATGTTGACGACGCATGTAGTCGAGAATATCACGGTTGAATGTATCCCCGGCAATTCGAATCGATTGGTCGCAGACGATACCCGAGAGTGCAATCACGGCGATGTCGGTGGTCCCACCGCCTATATCAATGATCATATTGCCGATGGGCTGCTCAATATCAATACCAATTCCAACGGCTGCTGCTATGGGTTCGTAGATCATGTACACTTCCTTGGCGTTCGCGTGCTCCGCACTGTCACGAACGGCGCGCTTTTCCACTTCGGTAATGGCCGAAGGAATACATATGACCATGCGGAGGGAAGGCGGAAACAAACGACGACCCGTGTCGATCATCTTGATCATCCCGCGAATCATCATTTCAGCAGCGTGAAAGTCGGCGATCACACCTTCTTTCAGTGGACGAATCGTCTTAATGTTCTCGTGTGTCTTCTCATGCATCTGCATCGCCTCGCGTCCGATGGCCAGTACTTTACCGGTCAACCGATCCATCGCGATGATAGACGGTTCGTCAACCACAACCTTGTCCTTATGAATAATGAGCGTGTTGGCTGTTCCCAGATCGATAGCGATGTCGCTCGTAAAAAAATCAAATAGTCCCATGTGCAATGATTACTCCTTCCAATAAGGTTAAAAGTGTCTCGAAATTACTGAAATAATCAGGTGATTTCTCAAGGTCAGTGCTTAAAATGGCGATAGCCTGTAAACACCATCACCATTTCGTGCTCGTCACAAAAGGCGATAGAGTCTTTATCCTTGATCGAACCGCCAGGTTGAATGACTGCCCGGATACCATGGTTCCAGGCGATCTCTACACAGTCGGGGAATGGGAAGAACGCGTCAGAAGCCATCACCGCTCCATCCAGGCTGAACCCAAATGTACGGGCCTTTTCAATGGCCTGGCGAAGGGCATCAACCCGGCTCGTTTGCCCCACACCACTGGCCAAAAGCTGCCCTTCCACAGCCAAAACGATGGTATTTGACTTGGTGTGCTTACAGATCTTGCTCGCAAAAAGGAGGGCATTTATGTGCGATGGAGTGGGCTTCTTTTGGGTTACTACCTTCAGGTCGGCCTCCTCGTCAGTCTTCCAGTCAATATCCTGTTCAATGATCCCGTTAAGCAGTGATTTCACCTGCTTTTTGCGAACCAGTGGCTGCTTCTGATGAAGCAATATCCTGTTCTTCTTGCCCTGCAGAAGTTCCAGCGCATCGTTATCGAAGCCTGGGGCAATGAGTATCTCGAAGAAAAGGTTGTTCATTGCATTGGCTGCTGCAAGGTCGATAGGCCTGCTGCTCGCCAATACACCACCGAAGGCTGATACGGTATCTGACTGAAATGCTTTGAGGTAAGCTTCCTTGACGGAGGTCCCGGTCGCCACACCGCAGGCGTTGGTGTGCTTGACAATCACGAATGCGGTTTCTTGATCAAACTCCTGAACAAGGTCCACGGCTGCGTCCACGTCGACAAGGTTGTTGTAGGATAGTTCCTTTCCACTCAACTGATCAAACAATTCATTCAGTTTGCCAAAGAAAACGCCCTTTTGATGAGGATTCTCCCCATAGCGTAGCTGAGTTCCCGATACATAGCTTGCCTTGAAAGCTGAAATTGTATCATCCTTGTTGAAGTAACTGAAGATAGCCGTGTCATAGTGCGACGTCACCTCAAAAGCGAGTGTCGCAAATCGCTTGCGGTCGGTCAATTCAGAGGTCAGTTTCCTGGCTTCCAGCAGCGCGAGGAGATCAGGGTATTGATTCCTGGAGGCTACAATGAGGACGTCGTTGAAATTCTTAGCCGCTGCCCGAATCAGGGAAATCCCCCCAATATCGATTTTCTCTATGTTGTCCAATTCACTGCCTCCGCCGGCGACGGTTTCCTCAAACGGATAAAGGTCAACGATGACCAGGTCAAGGGGGGCAATTGCAAACTCGGAGGCTTGCTTGAGGTCAGAAGCATCGTCCCGGCGAAAGAGAATTCCTCCAAAAACGGCAGGATGGAGGGTTTTTACACGTCCACCAAAAATGGAGGGGTAACCCGTCAGCTTCTCTACAGGGGTTACCGGGTATCCCTGTTGCTCAATGAACTGCTGCGTTCCTCCTGTTGAAACAAACTCTACGCCGGACTTGCCCAACAGGTGAATGATGGGTTCAAGATGATCCTTGTAAAAAACAGATATCAGGGCTCGCTTGATGGAACGCGTATTCATGGATTGGATTGAGCGGCAAAAGTACGGCTTCGAAGGAAGATTGGAATACTGGGCCTATGAATAAATTGCCCTGCGCTCATGACAACTTAAAGTCGTCTGCATCAAGGTAGGCAGGGAACCGTTCCCGAAACTCCTGCAGTAGTTTCGCATCCAATGTTACGGTTTCTAAGATCTCTCCCTGATCGCCGAACCAGAGCCGATTCCCTCTCGGGTCGATCACCGCTGAATGTCCGTTGTATCCGGTACCGTGACCATCAGGCCCAACACGGTTTACGCCAATGACATACGCCAGATTCTCGATGGCCCGGGCCGGAAGCAGGGCATCCCAGGCAGAAACTCTTGCCTGGGGCCAATTGGCAACATAGACCAGTGCATCATACTCCAGAGACTTACTGGTGACATCCCAACGATTCCGACTCCATACAGGGAATCGCAGGTCGTAACAAACAAGCGGACAGATGTTCCATCCCTTCCAGCGGCCGATCAATCGTTGTGTTCCTCCGGAGTAAATCGAATTTTCTCCAGCCATGCGGAACAGGTGTCGCTTGTCGTAGGTTTTGATATGACCCCCCGGTTCCGCCCAAATCAGCCGGTTAAAAAATTTCCCCGCATCTTTAATGATTACGCTTCCCAGAATCAAAGCGCCAGTCTGGTCCGCCATCTGGGCCATCCACTTGGACGTGTGAAGTCCCATCGTTTCTGCCACCGAAATCGCATTCATGGTGAACCCCGTGTTGAACATCTCCGGAAGGACGATGACATCGGTTGAATGACCCAGGGACCAGATCTTCTCTTCGAACATAGAGCGGTTTGCTACCGGATCTTCCCAATGCAGTGCGGACTGAATAGCCGTGATTTTCAGGTTGTCCATAATTCAAAGTTTTCGCAAAATCTCACAGGCCTTGCTGAGCGTCTCTTCCTTCTTCGCGAAACAAAATCGCAACAGTCGAGCGTCCCGTTTGTCATGGTAAAATGCCGAAACCGGAATGGAGGCCACCTTGTGCATTTTGGTTAGCCATTCGGCCATCTCCATTTCCTCCTTGTCGGCAACGGCGCGATACGAAAGCAGCTGAAAATAACTCCCGTGACACGGCAATGGTTCGAAAGACGATCCTTTGATTTGCTCCAGAAAGAAGTCACGCTTTTGCTGATAAAATCCGGCTAGCTTCAGGTAGTTCCCAGGTTCCTGCATATACGTAGCCAGCGCATGTTGAATCGGTGTATTCACAGAGAAAGTGATGAATTGATGCGCCTTTCGGATTTCCTGTGTAAGCGAAGGCGCAGCAATGGTATACCCTATCTTCCAGCCAGTGGCGTGAAAAGTCTTGCCAAAAGAAAACACAGCAACACTCTGCGAAGCCAGTCCGGGGAACTTCAAAACACTTTGATGTGGGAGGTCATCGAAGATGATTCGCTCATAGACTTCGTCACTGAGAACGATAAGATTATGCGCCTGGGCGATTCGTTCAAGTGCTTTCAAATCGGCTTCAAGCAATACCGCACCACTTGGGTTGTGTGGTGTGTTGATGATAATCATCCGTGTGTTGGCGCGAATGAGCGATTCCACATCGGTCCAGTCAATGGCAAAATCCGGCCCGACAAGATTGATTGGAACCGGGACACCGCCGTTGAGTCGGATGGCCGGCGAGTAAGAGTCATAAGAAGGGTCGAAGAGGATGACTTCATCACCTGGACGCACAAGGCCGGCGATCGTTGCAAACAAAGCCTCCGTCCCGCCAGCTGTGATCGTGACTTCCGTCTCCGGATCCGTAGGTCGCCGATACGTTTGTGCAACCGTGTTGGCAATTACATCGCGCAATGCCGGAACACCCGGCATGGGAGCATATTGATTGTGGCCCGAATTAAGGTTCCTATAAATTAACTCAATCAACTCCGGGGAAACAGGAAAATCAGGGAATCCCTGCGAAAGGTTAATCGCCTGATGTTCCTGGGCCATCTTTGACATGATGGCAAAAATGGACGTACCGGTATCAGGAAGGCGTGATTGGATGTTCAAGGGCATGAATGGATAGCGGACAAAGGTACCGAATCGGATGAAACCGAGCGTCAACAATTGGCTCTGGCCGTGTAACTTGCATCCATGTTTATCGAACCCCAACTGGAGACCCGGGAGCGCGATGGCCGCGCCGGCTGGATCGAAGTGATCTGTGGATCGATGTTTTCCGGAAAAACGGAGGAGTTGATCCGCCGGCTAAACCGCGCGTTGATCGCGAAACAGAAAGTAGAGATCTTCAAGCCCACCATCGACAAACGTTACCACGATCAAAAGATCGTTTCCCATGCAGAACGGGAAATACGCTCCACACCGGTAAACTTTGCCAATGACATCCTGCTCCTGGCAGGCGATTGCGACGTGGTCGGTATCGACGAAGCGCAGTTCTTTGATGATCCGATCGTTGATGTCTGCAACCAACTGGCCAATGCAGGCAAACGTGTAATTGTTGCGGGTCTCGATATGGACTTTGAGGGTCGACCGTTTGGTCCCATGCCCAATCTCCTGGCCATCGCAGAGTTTGTAACCAAGGTACACGCCATTTGCAGTCAGACCGGTGAAATGGCTTCTTATTCATTCCGTCTTGATGACGATCGCGTGCGCGTCATGCTTGGCGAGAAAGATAAGTACGAAGCCCGTAGCCGTAAGGCCTTTTTCGACGGTATGAAGAAAAGGAAAAAATAAACCATACCCGATTCTGATCGGCGGCACCCACCCTACAGGCATGCTTCACAAGACCCGTGGAATCGTTTTTCGCTTCACCAAGTACGGTGACACATCCATTATTGTAAACATTTTCACCGACTTGTTCGGATTGCAGAGCTACATCATCAACGGCGCTCGCAGCAAGGCATCTCGCGGCATCATCTCACTCTACCAACCGCTCACGCTTCTTGACCTGGTCGTTTATCACCGGGAGAACGCCAGCATCCTTCGCATTAAAGAAGTCAAGTGCCTGCACGCTTACCAGTCCATTCACCTGGACATCCGGAAGACAACCATTGCCCTTTTCCTCAATGAAATGATCAACAAATCGGTCAAAGATCAGAGCAATGCAGAGTCGATTTTCTCATTCCTCATGAACTCCTTCATATCGCTGGATCAACTTGATGCGATCGAGAACTTTCACCTTCAGTTCCTTATCAAACTGAGTCGCCACCTGGGCTTCGGTCCACATGCCCCCAAGGAAGTCCTTGATGGGCTTAAGGTTACCGCAGAGGATGACCAGGCACTCCAATCACTGCTCGACTGTGATTACGGGCGGCCTATGAACATTTCATATGAATCGAGAAGAAACATCCTGGATCTCCTCCTGACCTTTTACCACCGACACATTGAAAACCTGGGTGAGGTCCGGTCTATCGATGTACTCAAAGAAGTATTGCGCTAAACCTACGCTTGTGAACCTGTTCCTAACACCTGCCAAAATCGTCATAACGTGCAATAAGCGCCTTTCGCCTTACCTGGCCGAAGAGGTCAAGGAACTCGGCTTCATGGTACAGAGTACATTTTCGACAGGCGTGGAGACACAGGGTACGCTCGAGGACTGCATTCGCCTAAACCTCAATCTGCGGTGTGGCAGTCAGGTGCTCTATTCGTTGAAAACGTTTAGGGCCGATAAGCCCGATGATGTGTACATGAAATTGGTGGCCATGCCCTGGGAATCCATTATTGCGCGTGACGGATACCTCACGGTCACCAGTACGGTGGATCACTTCACGGTTAACAACAATCTTTTTGTAAACGTTAAGGTAAAAGACGCCATCGTCGATCGAATTCGTCGCCATTCCGGCGAGCGACCCAATTCTGGACCCGACCTTGACAAAACCGTTGTACACCTCTACTGGCGCGAGGAGCAGGCAGAAGTTTTCATCGATACTTCAGGCGCTACACTCGCCAAACACGGCTATCGAAAAATACCCGGACTAGCACCCATGCTTGAAGCGTTGGCGTGCGCAGCCGTAATGGCTACAAAATGGGACAAGCAATCCCCCTTCGTGAACCCCATGTGTGGTTCCGGTACGATTGCCATCGAAGCGCTTCTGATCGCCACCAACCGCCGCCCCGGGCTGTATCGTAACAACTACGGATTCATGCATGTCATGGACTATGATCCCGCAATGTATGAGCAGGAACGCAAAAGACTGGACGATCAGATCATCGAAGTCCCGGGACTTGTCGTACGGGCTTCAGACAACAGGCAAGATGCCATCGACATTTCCCGGATCAACGCAGGCGCTGCCGGCGTGGATCACCTGCTAGAACTGTCACTTTGCGATTTTGCCGACACGGAAATGCCACCTTCGCCTGGCGTCATCGTTATCAATCCTGAATACGGCGAACGTCTCGGAGAACTTACAGAACTTGAGGTGACCTATGCAAAGATTGGCGATTTCCTTAAAAAGAAGTGCCAGGGCTATACTGGATACATATTCACTGGCAATCCGGAACTTGCCAAGAAGATTGGATTGAGGGCCAGCCGGAGGATCGAGTTTTTCAGCGCCAAACTTGATTGCCGCCTGTTGGAGTATGAGTTGTATTCCGGTAGCAGGCGCGATCCAAGACCTGAAGAACAACCATCAAAGGCGGAATAGGCACACGCCAGGACTCAACCAGATACCCGAACAGTCGCTACACATTATTTACATTCCAATCGGAATCCAACACCATGGTAGTTTACGATCTCCAGCGAAGGATCATCTTTCAAGTACTTCCTTAGTTTGGAGATAAACACGTCCAGGCTTCTGCCCAGGAAGTAATCATCATCCCCCCACACTTTCTTCAGAATCTCCTCGCGCTTTAGAATTCGTTCCTTGTTTTGATAAAGGAGCTCAAGCACTTCCGCCTCCTTCTGTGTAAGGACCTTCTGTCCATCTGGATGACGCAGCGTAAGGTTGCGGGGATCAAAAGTATACATGCCCAATTTCAAGATCGCATCACCGTGGCCATTGGAGGTTCGTCGCAAAAACACATCCATACGGAGAAACAACTCCTCCATATTGAACGGCTTCACCAAGTAATCGTCGCCCCCAGATGCAAACCCGGTCATTTTGTCCTCCAGCATGCCCTTCGCTGTAATAAACAGAATGGGAACTTCCGTATTGGTTTTCCGAATGTTCTGCGCAAGCGTGAATCCGTCCTTCTTTGGCAACATGACATCCAGAATACACAAATCGAAACGTTGCCGATCAAATGCGCTTTGCCCGATTTCGCCATCGGCACACAAAACGACGTCGAAGCCTCTCATGGCTAATCCATCCTTGATCACAAAACCCAGGTTGGGGTCATCTTCAACAAGAAGAATACGTTTGGTCATGACAAGATGGGTAGGATAATTTGAAATTTGCTTCCCTGTCCAGGCGTGCTGTCGACAGTTATCTCTCCCTTGTGCTTATCGACAATCTCCTTCACGTAGCTTAACCCCAGACCAAAACCCTTCACATTATGCACATTACCAGTCGGAACCCGGTAAAACTTCCCAAATATTTTTTTCTTCTCAGTGCGGGAAATGCCTATGCCATTGTCTGACACATCCATGGCGATGTGATTGCTGTCCGGATTGCGTGTGGCTATCAGAATCCGGGGCAATGCTTCACAATACTTTACCGCATTGTCCAGAAGGTTGAACAACACATTGGAAATGTGAAGCCGATCACCGGTTACGTTATGGGCACTGGCGCCCAATTCAACCTCTATCGAACCATTCAATCCAACACCACGACTGGCAGCCACTTCTTTGATTAATTCATGAAGGTCAATGGTCTCGCGTTTCAGCTCCATATCCTCCCTGTCTAGCTCCGCCATATGAAGAACCCGCTCCACCTGTTGTTTAAGCCGCTGGTTTTCATTTTCTATAATCGTGGCATAATTCAGGAGGCGGTCCGGGGTTTTCGCAATGTGAGGATCACGAAGAACCTGAGCCGAGATACCGATGGTTGCGATCGGTGTCTTGAACTCATGCGTCATGTTGTTAATGAAATCCTTCTGAACAACCGAAAGTCGGCGCTGTTTCAGGATGACGAAGAGGGTGTAACCAAAGAAGAAAATGACCACGAGGGTAACTGCCGACGAAAATCCCCAAATACCCATCTGACTGATGAGGTTTGCCTCGAGAAAAGGGAATAGCACCGCAAAGTAATATCCGTCGTTTCCCACGCGTGGTGTTTCCGGAAACTGAGAAACAGATTTTATATTCTTCGGGGAAATGTAATTTCCGCCCTTCATACACTTTTCGACGCAATCATAAATGCCGTACTCGAAACCAGCAGTGATATTCCGATTCTTGAATTCATTGACAAGGAGAAATTCAAGTACGCTCGCATCAACCGGTCCATTGGCGTGAACGATGAAATAATTGGTTGAGACCTGCTGCACCGGGCTGGCGGATGGTATCGGCGTCTTGTTTATTTCAAATATACTGTGCGCCACAACATTAAGCGCCGTATTGACATCACGGTTGAACTGGTTCTCCCTGATATCAAATGCCTTGCGAACCCAATAGATCTGGGTGATGGTAATCCCCGCAATGCTGACAACGGCAAGGATAATAACAACACGAAGGGTAGTCCGGCTCACATTACAAAAATAGTGGGTATTGGGCGCTCCTGATCATGGTTAACAAGTCATTAACATCGTTTAGGACATTATTAACAGCCTGGCGTGTCTTTTGACGCGATGTTTGTACTGTTCAAACGGACCCAGTAACTTTAAACTTTCAAATCAATGTTAGCCATGAAAAAACTACTCTTTCTTGCAGGCTTTGTGCTAGTGGCCTTTACAGGCTTTTCGCAGGCCGAATCTGTCACGCCAAGCCAGGCGGCTGCCGATTACGCAGTAGCCTCTATTGACAACCTGGTATTTGATTTCGGAAAGATCAAACAAGGTGTTCCCGTAACCCATGAATTTACCTTTACCAACAAGGGCAAAGTTCCCATGATCATTACCAATGCCCAGCCTTCATGCGGTTGCACCGTCCCTGCATGGACAAGAGATCCCATCCCTCCCGGGGGCTCAGGATTTGTCAAAGCGACTTTCAATGCCGCTGCCAGTGGCGCATTCGACAAATCTGTTACGGTAACTGCCAACGTAGAATCCGGGGTTGTTATGCTGCGCATTCGGGGCGAAGTGGTGCCTAACAACTAATTGATCTCAAAATATTTGAAAAGGCCAGGTTTTCACCTGGCCTTTTTGCTTATTAGCACACCACCCTCCAATCAGTTCGATTCGTATGTATCAATGATGTGCTGACTCATGACACGGTATATTTCTGCAACGCGCTCGTCATCTTTCAGAAATTCCAGATGACGATCCAATACCTCAAGATCACTGCGGATCGCAGGGCCTGTCTGAGCCTTGTCCGGACCTAGTTCAAGACTCTTGGTCATTGTTTCGAGAATCAATGCCTTCATAACCTCGAAGTCAAGATTGTTGTCCTGTAGAACCTTCTTAGCAATCGTAAGCATATGGTTCGGGAAGTTCGAGGCAAATACTGCCGCCAAGTGCAGCGCCTGGCGTTCACTTGAGGTAATGCTCTTTACATTGCCGCTAATGGCCTTGGCCATGCTGGACAATACCTTCTCACTGTCTTCGTTGCTGCTCTCGATGAAAATCGGGACTACCTTGAAATCAATACGCTTGCCCTTGCTGAATGTCTGTAGCGGATACACAACACCCGTGTTGGCCGCAGCGGCAAATTGCAGAAGGCTCAAAGGCTGACTTCCAGAAGTGTGAACCAAGGTGGCATCATCCGGAAGAACGATGTCGCGGGCAACCTCCTGGATTTTGTCATCCCTGGTGGCGATGATGAAAAGTCTCGACTTGCTGTTCGAGAAATCAAGTGTGGTTTTGACGTCGGCCTGGTAGAGTCGCTCGGTTAAAGCTTCGGCGTGCTTGGGGTTTGGACTGTAGACTTCCCGTACTATGTATCCAACATTGTCAAGGGCTGGGGCCAGGTGCCAGGCAAGGTTGCCCGAACCTATAAACGAAATGTCCATGTCAGACCGGTACCCGGCAAATTTCAGCAAGTCTGCTTACCGCAAAGTCAATTTCTTCAGCGGTGTTGTACTTACTGAAGGAGAATCGCACTGCACCGCGCCTGGATTGCGGATAAAGTGCACCCAGCACATGCGATCCGGTCTGCGCTCCGCTGCTACAAGCACTGCCTCCGGAAGCTGAGATCCCCTGAATATCCAGGTTAAACAACAGCATATCGTTCTCTTCCGATTCGGGAAGTGAAACATTGAGCACGGTGTAAAGGCTCCGGTCAAGATTTTCGGAATCACCATGGAAAGAGACGCCAGGAATGTTCTCCTTTAGCTTCTCAATCATGCGTGCCTTGAGGCCACGAATTTGCCTTTCATGGTCGGCCATGTGACTGTATGCAATCTCCAGCGCTTTGGCCGTGCCGATGATGCCATAGACATTCTCCGTTCCTCCCCGCATATTACGTTCCTGAGCTCCGCCATGTATGAATTGCGCAATCTTGTGATCTTTCTGAATGTACATAAAACCCGCACCCTTCGGACCGTGAAACTTGTGTGCTCCGGCTGTCAACCCACAGATATGCAGTTCCTTCAGGTTGTGTGGGTAGTGGCCCATCGTCTGCACAGTGTCGCTGTGGAAGAAGGCCTTGTGCTCCTTGGCCAGTTCACCAACACGTTTGATGTCAAGCAGGTTGCCAATCTCGTTATTTGCATGCATCAATGAAATAAGCGCTTTCGGATACTGATGAAGCAACTCCTCCAAATGCGTCAGATCGACATGACCCCGTTCATCAAGTCGGACATGATGAAGCTTGATCTTGCCTTCACTTTTCATTACTTCCAATGTGTGAGTCACCGCGTGGTGCTCAATGGGCGATGAAATGGCATGCTTAAGATCATAGGTTTGAATCCCACTGATGATAAGGGTATTGTCAGCCTCTGTGCCCCCGGATGTGAAAATAATTTCGCCGGGCGTACAGTTCAAAAGTTCGGCAATCTTCTTCCGTGAGGATTCGATGGCGGCCCTTACCTTCCGTCCGTGGGCATGGATGGAGGATGGGTTTCCAAAGTCCTCCATCAGGAAGGGTTTCATTGCCTCAAACACCTCAGGATCGAGCGGTGTTGTGGCAGCATTGTCGAGATAAGCACGCATGGGGCAAATTTACAAATTTTCAGAAGAGCAGACTCCCAGGCTTAAGTTCCGGATGCCGCCGACTATCACAGACTACCTGGGTACACAACCTTCAATATCACGCATGATGCGCTTGGCAAGTGCACCGGCCTTTGCCTCGTCTTCCGCTTCGGCGTAAATGCGGATAATGGGTTCGGTGTTTGATTTCCTGAGATGAACCCACTCCTTTTCCTTTTCGAAGTCAATCTTCACGCCGTCAATCGTATTGACCCGTTCTGTGCTATACTTGGCGCGGACGGTATCCAGTACTTTGTCGACGTTGATATCGGGCGTAAGTTCGATCTTGTTTTTGGAGATGAAGTACGCCGGATATGACTGGCGTAATGCCGAAGCCGTCATTTTACTTCGGGCAAGCAGCGACAGAAAAAGTGCGATACCGATAAGCGCATCGCGACCATAGTGAAAATCCGGAACGATGATACCGCCATTGCCTTCTCCGCCAATGACGGCCTTGCTCTCCTTCATGGCGGCCACTACGTTGACTTCACCGACGGCCGCAGCCTTGTACTTGCCTCCCGCCTTCTCGGTCACATCACGCAATGCCCGGGTCGATGAGAGGTTCGAAACGGTATTACCCTTTCGTCGGCTTAATATGTAGGCTGCCACGGCAACGAGCGTGTACTCTTCACCGAATGGCTGTCCGTCTTCCTGGATCAAAGCGAGGCGATCCACATCCGGGTCGACGACAATACCCAAATCGTATTTTCCTTTCTTCACTTCACGACAAATTGCCGTAAGATTCTCTGGCAGTGGCTCGGGATTGTGCGGAAACCTACCTGTGGGCTCACAGTACAACTTCTTTACCCGCGTCACACCCAGTGCCTTTAACAGCGCTGGCACCGCAATGCCACCCGTTGAATTGACGGCGTCAACAGCAATGCTGAACTTCGCTTTCCGGATTGCCTTTACATCAACATTCTTGTGACGCAAAACAAGATTGATGTGCTTTTGAATATAATCATCGCGGTGCGCGAGCTTTCCAAGCTTCTGCACTTCTGCAAATTGAAAATTCTCTCTCGCTGCTAACGTCAAAACGGCTTGCCCATCGGCTGCGGATATAAATTCCCCGTTTTCATTCAATAATTTCAGCGCATTCCATTGCATAGGATTGTGGCTGGCCGTAAGAATGATCCCTCCGCCTGCCTTCTCCAATGGTACTGCAATCTCTACCGTGGGTGTCGTGGATAAACCCAGGTCAATAACATCAAGACCCAGACCTTGCAAAGTTGAAGTTACCAGCCTGCTCACCATTTCGCCCGATATTCGTGCGTCGCGGCCAACGACCACCTTCTTGCCCTTTCTGGATTGAACCCAGGACCCAAAAGCAGCAGCGTACTTCACTATATCAACGGGTGTGAGGGCATCGCCGGGGGCACCGCCAATGGTGCCGCGAATACCTGAGATTGATTTAATTAGGGCCAAGGGCGTTGAGAATTTTGGGTCAGACGAAATTAGCAATTGCGGTCTATTCGAGCGAATCTCCAGGTTTCAGATTTCAGTTTTCTGGAAACAAGTTGAGAGGTCCTCCGTGTTGGATTTCAAAATTTCCTGAAGATGTTCAGACGTTCTTACCTACGGAGGGGAAAGGTGCGATCATGGGATCCCCTTTGTCAACATTCGGGCAGTCTTCACCTTCTTCAATCTTCTTCCCGCAATATCCACAAACCATGCCTTCCTTTGCCAAAAACGGGCTTTGCGTGGCACACGTACCGCGGAATTCGCCGTTCTTGACAAAGAACAGCCTTACCGACATGAGGGCGAAGAACAGGGCAAATGCGCCGAGCGCAAAGAAGAAGGTGATCATGGCTCTTTTCCCATTTGGAATGACGATGGACGAAGCAGAACTTGGTCCAAAGTTACAGGAAAAACAGCGCGCTCGCACAATAAGTTTCCCACATGAAAACCCCACTTTCTTCACCAGACCCCAACAGGGACGCCAAACTCGAAGCCTTCGGCCGCCTGCTTACGATCATGGACGAACTCCGCGAGAACTGTCCCTGGGACAAGAAACAAACCTGGGAGACCTTGCGACATCTGACCATCGAGGAAACCTACGAGCTGGGTGATGCCATCCTGGACAACAACGTATCGGAAGTGAAGAAAGAACTCGGTGACCTCATGTTGCACAATGTTTTCTACGCTCGCATTGCGGCCGAAAAGAATCAGTTCGATATCGCCGATGTCATTAACAGCATCTGTGACAAACTCATCGAGCGTCATCCACACGTTTACGGTGATGTAATCGCCAATGACGAAGAAACTGTGAAGGCCAATTGGGAGAGAATCAAATTGAAATCAGGAAACAAATCAGTGCTTGAAGGCGTCCCCGCCTCATTGCCTGCGTTGGTCAAAGCCATTCGTATCCAGGACAAAGCCCGGGGCATGGGGTTTGACTGGGAGAAAAAAGAACAGGTGTGGCAGAAAGTGGAAGAAGAGATGGCCGAGTTCAAAAGAGAATACCAACCTGAGAATGGCGCTCCCTCCGATGCCGCCAAAGTACAATCCGAATTCGGTGATCTTCTTTTCTCTCTTGTCAACTATGCACGCTTTATTAACATCGACCCGGAAGAAGCCCTGGAACGAACCAACAAAAAGTTTATCAAGCGATTTCAGTACCTGGAGGCTGAATCGGCCAAAGATGGCAAGAAACTTGGTGAGATGAGTTTGGCCGAAATGGATGTATACTGGGAAAGAGCCAAGCGTGAAAAGCTTTAATTTTTTGCTTAAGTCCAAGGTTCTTTAACTCTCAAAGAAGCACACCGAGCCGCCGACCCACGTCTTGTCCTTGTTGTATTTTACCCCAATCATTTCCCCCCTGCTCAATCGAGCAAGGTTAGTAACGAGTTGAGGTCGGGGCTGACCTTCTTCCCATATATACAGCAGCCTCACTTCGAGCTTCACCAAGCCATCAGGGGACTCAATGATGGGTAGATAAGCCACTTTGCGCTGCAGCATGAAGTTGGATTGCTGGTCATGGGGTATGTTGCTCAGGTCTTCCGGCTTCACATGGAAAACCACACCGCTTCCGGAAAAGGAGAAAAGCGGTTTCAAGACATAGTTTTCCAAATCAGCCGGGTACTCGGCATAGTCCGAAAGTAATCTGCATTCAGGAATAAATCGGCTTCGGATCATCGGCATCGTGTACTTGCTGATTCGAAAGAACCAATTGGGATGGCCAGCCCACTCGACTTCAACATCCTCCGTTAGGTTAAACGCCAGTTTTAGGTCGGTACGCTTTACAAGTTCATCGAAAATGACGCGGTTGTAGATTCTCTCTATACCAATCCGTTGGCCGTCTTTCACGTATAGCAGTTTCCTTCCTTCCCTGATAACATCGCCAATGTGCACCGGAGTGATGCCCGTGATGTCCTGTGTGGCTAGAAAGTCAATGACCGTATTCTGTGTCATGGGATCAATCTCGAGCAGGACTACCGATTCCGGCTCATGGCCATTGAGCAGTGCTTGCCTTAGTTTTGCGCGGTATTGCTCCGACGTTAGTCCAAAATGACTCTGCATTCGGTTGGGTACTGCAAAATGCTCTCGGTACTTTTTAGATAATACATCCTGCCAGGCAAAAAGTGACGGAAAGCCCTGCATCTCGATGAGGCGCGGCTCGGGATTTCCGTTCACGTCGACAACACCAAAATCCAGTGCAAGAAAAAGAGAATGCTCCGACTCGTTGGGTACACGCAAGTGTGGCGGAATGGCTTTTTCGGTCAGTTTCTTGAAGTCAGGTCGGGCAAGGAAATCCACGATCTCGTCACCTGCCTGCCTCAGAAGCAACTCAAAGGCTTTGTCAATGAAAACGGGTGTCTCCGCCACCCGAAAGGTGATCTCCCGATGATAAATCCGGTTGAGATCACCGATGAATCTTCTATACCGATCCTCGGAAAACTGTTGGTTGTAGGCTTGACGGACGGTCCTGATCATGATGGAACGATGGTGAGACGCTGACGAAGAGCCATCATGAGAAACCTTGGAATGATGGTGTTGTGCGTAAGCATGATTTTGTCGGGATCATTGAGGTGATCAAGCATATCATGGTATTTCTTATCTCCGAACTTATCAATGACAATTTTCTTCTTGTCGTCACGCAAGAGATACATGCGCATCCCTGCCGCGTCTGCTTCCGGATGGAATTGTGTACCAAAGAAGGCCTCACTAAACCGTATCGCCATCACTGCCCGCTCGAGGTCAACATGAGGACGATATTTTTCAATACAAAGAATGGCACCGCCTTCACGCTCAATCTTGTCATCATTGGGTTGCGTCAGCTGGTAGTCCCGCGAATCCACAACCCAAAAGGGATCTCCGAGCGACCGGAGCAATGGATCATGATGCCCAGCTTCTGTCTTGTGTCCGGGCATCACGCCAAATGAAGTGCTTCTCCGCTTTGAGACAAGGCCGTAGTCGTAATATCTGCAGAAAACCTGGAACGAGTGACAAATCAAAAAGACATACTTCTGACGATCAGGGTTGATTTTGTTGTGATTGTTGATGGCGTCCATCAATGCAAAATACTTGTGTTCCCACAGCGAACCTTCGCTCTCCAGCGGACTTCCAGGACCACCCGTAGAAATGTATATATCATAGTCCAATCCAGGTACTTCATCTTTCCCGCGAACATCATGGACATCATACTGTATCGGCAGATGAAATTCAGCACCGAAAGACACAAGGATTTCACGAATCCCACGCATGCCTTCGTTGGCGGTTCCCTCATACATGTCGAGGATGGCGATGCGGATGGTATTGTGGGGTGCCAAGAATTATTGCTGCTTACTGAGTGAATGATCGTTGGCAAGAAGCATTTGACGGTACGTCGCTCTTTCGCTTTTTGCCAAATCCAGGTATCAAAGATACCAGTTGGATCAACAATCCCTCAGCGTTTCCTGAACAATGTAATCAACAACATCGGACAAGTTGCGTCCCTTTTCGAACACGGCCAACTGACGATCCGAGCCCGTTCCTTCTTTCAGGATCTTATCAACCGACTTCAGTGCATCGCGGCCGCCAAGATCATCTACGACGTCGTCGACAAAATCCAGCAATTCATAGATCAACGTGCGTGTATCCACTTCGATTTCTTTGCCGAAATCGATCAATTTGCCATCGATACCATAGCGTGACGCCCTCCATTTGTTTTCATTGATCAGGGCGCGATGGTATTGGATGAACGTTAGATTGTTTTGACGCAGTTTGTACAGCTTGGCCACCACGGCCTGAAAAAGTGCCGCGATGGCGATGGATTCCTCTACGCGCATGGGCACGTCGCAAATGCGGAACTCTATGGTATCAAAAAACGGATGCACGCGTACATCCCACCAGATTTTCTTCGCGTTGTCGATACAACCTGTCTTGATCAAAAGGTTGACATAGTTCTTGTAGTCATCCCAGTCAATGAAATCATCCGGAATGCCTGTGCGGGGAAACTTGTCAAATACCTTTGTTCGAAATGATTTGAACCCGGTATTTCGTCCTTCCCAAAACGGGGAATTGCACGACAAGGCATAGATGTGGGGCAGGAAATACCGGGCCGTGTTCATGATGTGAATGGCGGTATTCTTGTCGGAGATTCCGACGTGCACATGAAGACCAAAAATTAGGTTGGACCGCGCCGCTTCCTGCATTTCGTTGACAATGGCGTCGTACCGGGGATTGGGGGTGATGAGCTGTTGGGACCAATGTGAAAAGGGATGTGTACCCGAAGCACCAATGCGCAGGCCGAGCCCACCGGCAATCTCAGATACCCCTTTGCGAAGCCTGGTGATATCTTTTCTCGCCTCTTCCGCGTCCTTGCAGATACCTGTTCCTACCTCAACAACAGCCTGGTGCATCTCCGCTTTGACCTGGTCATTGAGCACCTTCTCAGCTACTTCAACGATCTTCTGATCATGGGAGGCGAGTTCCCTCGTCAGCGGGTTGACCACCATATACTCCTCCTCAACTCCGAGCGTAAACTTTTCCATGACCGTAGATGTGGTGCCCTTTTAAGCTATTTCTTTTTCGAAGGAGCCTTCGCCGTAGGCCTCTTCGCTTGAGGAGTATTGCCGCCCAGGAAATCACTGACTCCTCCTGAAACAAATGTGCCCCAGGTGAGATTGTCCTTTCCTGGCTGGTGACGCTGTGCGCGCTCTACAGCCATCTTCGCCGCGTGTTCTACCACCCACTCAAAGTTTTCCTGGCCTACGGAAGTCACCTCCGCGTCCGGGGCAGGGTTGCAGAAATCGATGGCGTAAGGGATCCCATTGCGTACCGCCATCTCGACAGTGTTGAAATCATAACCGAGCGCATTGTTGAGATCGAGCACATAGTTGTGAACCTGCTTGAGCAATTTTTCGGATGCCGGGCCCTTTTCGACGGCATAACGCAAGTGATGCGGGTTGCGCGGCTCATACTGCATGATTCGCACATGCTTTCGTCCGAGGCAGTAGCAACGGAAATAATCATCAAAGATAATTTCCTCCTGAAGCATCATCACCAGCTGCCCTGTTTGACGATAGGCCTCAAATAACTCATCAGGCCCCCGCAGTTTGTATACACTCTTCCATCCTCCGCCCGAATGAGGTTTCATGTACGCGGGCCAGCCGATGTAAGCGAATATCTTTTCCCAGCTCATCGGAAATTTGAGATTGGCAAATGAAGCTTCCTGTGTGTCAGTTGGCTTCTCGTGTGAAGGAAGGATTACTGTCTTTGGCACTGGCACGCCAATCTTCATGGCCAGCGCGTTGTTGAAAAATTTCTCATCAGCGCTCCACCAGAACGGATTGTTGATAACCGCGGTCCCGCTACTGGCCGCATTTTTCAGGTATGCGCGGTAGAATGGGACATCCTGCGAAATGCGGTCAATGATGACATCAAACCCGCAGGGTGCCCCCTGCTCTACTACATCGATCAGCACCGGAGAAGCGCTGATGTCTTTCAGTCCCATCTTATTGATTCGCTCCACGAAGGCATCCGGAAAGGATCGCTCCATGCCATGCAGTACACCAATTTTCTTCATGTTGTTTTGCGTTTAATGATTCCGAATCGTTCCGGTCAATATTCAGGTTCCTTAAGGGAGAGGAAAGTTTGTTGCAGCTTCTTAGGCTCTGTAAGGTTAAGATTATGGCTGGAATTTCCGAACCAAAACAGGTCCTTTTTTTCCGCCGTGATGATTTTATAGTAGTCCTCGGTGATCTGAAAGTGCGTCTGGCGATCGTTGCTCCCTACAAAAAAGTACACCGGACACCCGAAATCGGTTGTGCCAGCCGACAGGTCCTTGGCCGAGGCCTCTATATAAAGCGACAACCATTGTTGGCACCAGGTTTCAACGAAGGATTGCGTCGGCGCTTTGGTGCCCTGAAGTAGGGCTAGCCACTTCCGGTGAAGATACAGATCCCCGGCATGGCGTAATGGCGTCTTGACTTTGGCAAGCTCTTCAAGGGCATCCTCACGGCCGCGTAACCTGGATTCTTGCCTCATCCAGTCCAGCGACATTCCTTCACTCTTGTCCTGGTAGACCATCGGGCTTATGGCAAACACTGCCTTAAGCACCTCAGGGTATGTGTGTGCAATTTCCAGTGCAAGAAATCCGCCCCACGAATGACCTGCCAGGTAAATCCGATCCTGCGAAAAACGCTTCCGCAAATAATTGATGACACCGATGCCGTCTTCCTTCATGATCTCCAGTGAAACCGGAGCGGGCTCGGGACTCAACGTGGCCGTCTTCCCACTATTGCGCTGATCCCACATCACAACAACGAAATCTCGTCGAAGGTCAGCCGTAAATTTTTCTGCATAACCCATTACTGAATTGCCCGGACCCCCGTGCAAAAACAACAACACCGGCTTATCCGAATTGTCGCCGATTGCCGAAACCCAATGTCTCATGCTGTTTATGACAACGGCCTCTTGCCAATAAACGGGGTCACCAGCAACGACGGGAAATTCGCTGACAAATAAGAGAATGCATACGGTGATCCTGATCATGGATAACCGGTTTTTGTGACTATTTGATTAGGGAAAGATAATGCGGAAACATCTCCCGCCATGATGGCCAGTCGTGCGGTGAACCCTGTCGAACATCAAGCCAATGGTTGATACCCTTGGCTCGGAGTATCTCAGCCATTTTTTCATTGGCATTCCAACACATATCAAGGGTTCCGGTACCGAGTACCACGAACATATCGCTAAACCAAGGGCTCTGCGCGTTGGGAATGAAATCGGGAGGATTGTTGAAGTAGACGTTGTCATCGTAATACCCATCCATCTGATCCTTGATGTCAAAGGACGCCCCCATATTAAAAATGTATTTTACAACCTCTGGATGCCGGAAGCCAAAGTTGGTAGCATGGTAGCCTCCGAAACTGCAACCGGCTGTGGCGATACGCTCCACGCCAGTCTCCCGCTGCATCAGTGGTACCAATTCCGTCAGCAAGTACTGATCATACCAGATATGGTTCATCACCCGCTGAGACGGGTGGATTCCGCGATTATACCAGCTCATTGAGTCGATGCCATCGGGGCAATAAATCTTAACCAGGCCTTCATTGACAAACCAGGCTACGCTATCGATAAGTTTAAAGTCCTTATTCTCATAGAAATGAGCCATCGAGGTGGGGAACAGCATAACGGGATACCCGCGCGTGCCGAAAGAGAGTAGTTCCATTTCACGATTCAGGCTGCTGGAATACCAGCGGTGGTAGTGCTCGTACATGGTCGGAGTGCTTTCAGGTAAGTTAACCTTTGATATCCTATTTTTGCAACTTTAAACCATGGAAGACGCTCTCCCCGACGAAGATACCCTGATTACGCCCGTTCCGGCCTATGTCTACCACTCAGAGAAACTGACAAGTATCTACACAAAGATTCTGCAACGTAATGTTGAAGTCGAGATCATGACACCACCCGCCCTTGACAAAACAAAAGTTTATCCATTGTTGCTCCTCAATGACGGCCAGGATAGTGGCGGTGTAAAAGTAAGAGAAACAGTGGAGCGGCTGGTGACCGAAGGTGTCATCCCTGAAATCATCGTGGTCGGTGTAACTGCCGGCGACCGCATGCAGGAATACGGAGTAGCTTACCGGCATGACTACCATGGGCGAGGAAGGCTTGCCAGGGCGTACGCGGATTACATTGTCAAGGAACTCATCCCTTACATTGTGTACCGGTTCCCCATTTCCAACAACCTGGCAGACCGGGCCATGGCAGGCTACTCGCTTGGGGGGTTGTCGGCGATCGACATTGTATGGAATCATCCCGCACAATTCGGCAAAGTCGGTGTATTCAGCGGTTCCTTCTGGTGGCGTAAGCGTGATTCAGGAAGTTTTTTTTATTCCGATTTCCGTGACAGGCTCATGCACCTGCAGGTTCGGCGCGGCAAATTCAAGCCTGGATTGAAATTCTGGTTTCAAACCGGCACCCGTGATGAAGACAGTGACCGCAACAAGAACGGCGTTATCGATTCAATTGATGACACCATGGACCTCATTAGTGAACTCACCAAAAAGGGTTATCGTCCCTTCCACGACATACAGTACCTGGAGATCAAAGATGGGCACCATGACCTGGAAACCTGGGCCGAAGCCATGCCTCATTTTCTCTCCTGGGCCTTTGGCAAATCATAGCTGATGCAGCAACCGGAGACCATTATATTCGATCTGGGTGGTGTCCTTATCGACTACAACCCACGATATCTTTTTCGAAAAATTTTTTCCACTGAAGAGGAGGTGACTTGGTTTCTTGAAAACGTCTGCACAAACGAATGGAATGAGCATCAGGATGCCGGACGACCATTCGCGGAGGCCATCCAGGAGCGGAGCGCCAAGTTTCCGGGTTACGAGCCAGCCATCCATGCCTGGTTCAACCGATGGCCTGAGACCATCAGTGGCCCCATTCACGAAACCGTTGAACCCCTGAGTCGTATTCGCGAGAAGCCTTATCGATTGTATGCGCTTACAAACTGGTCAGCCGAGACATTTCCATGGGCAAGACACACATTCGAGTTTCTGCATTGGTTTGAAGGCATCGTTGTGAGCGGTGAAGAGAAAACATTGAAGCCTCGTCCGGAATTCTTTCAAATTCTCTTCGATCGGTATCAGGTCAATCCTCATACTTCATTATTTATAGATGACAACATGAACAATGTTGTCGCAGCCCGGGCCCTCGGAGTTGACACGATTCATTTCAACAATCCACTACAACTACGCAAGGAACTTATTGATCGTAATATACTAACCCGGATTTAAGATGGATGTAACCACCTCTTCTGCGCAACGTTCGGCGGATGCCAGAGCGCCATTAACCATACCAGCCTGACCGGAAACATCGGTGGCTTCGCCCGCAAAAAATAGTTTATTGGAAATTGGTTGGCCAATCGCCTTGCGGTCATCATTGGTAGCTCCGGCAAGCGGAATGGAGTAGCCACCAAGGATGTGTTCGTTCGTCGTCCAATCTTCCCGGAGGAATATTGGTTCCGTTTCGATGCCGTCCACCACCTTCTTCCGGACATACAGAGATGCTTGCCCCCCGTACAGAACATCAAGATCAGCAAGGATTGAAGCGATAACCCCGTCTCCCAGAGACGAATAGGCTGTAGCCTTGGGTCCGTTTACCGTAACGGAAAGTGTGGCGTTAAAAACGCTGCGGTTTAATCCCACACTGAGGAACTCTGGGAAATCGTTGGAGCCATAGATAAAACCTGCACCATCACCCCAGAAATTTCTTTTGAACTCGATGATGACTCGTAACGATGCACCCATCCCGATCTTAGCCAGGGATCCGGTAAAGGCTCCCGGCAATCCAGGGTTGAAACTGAGTCCTCCGGACTTGAGGATACTCACCGGAACCGTTACAATAACTTTATCAGCCTGGAAAGTCGATCCATCGCCTGAAGTCAATGTTATAGGATCAGAACCGTAGTCAATAGATGTGATCCGTGTATTCATCTTGACATACTGCTGAACTTCACTGAATCTGGAGATCAGCAGGTCCTGAAGCGGGTTTCCGGTAAGTGTGATGATTTTTCCATCCGTAACCCTCAAAGTCTCCTCTTCGCCCAACCCTCCTGCGCCAACGACATCGTTGTCAGCGCCATACGCGTTACCGATCATTCCATTGAGCATACCATGCGCTCGGGCGGCCACACCGGCCGACTGAATGGCTTGTTGTACCGTACCCGAATTGCCAGAAAGACTCTTGAGGTTTTGTCGAAAGCTCAGCGCGGCAGCAACATCACCATCACCCGACCAATCTGCAGAAGACTTGACGATGTTATCCAAGACAAAGTGACTTGACTCGGATGTAAATTCCGTTGTTGGTAGACGATATACTTGAAAAACTTTGCCCATGATCGAATCGGATCCGAGAATCGTTTGGGCACCCAGTTCGAGTGGAAAGTCAGAACTGATATCCGGAATAGAAGGATAAACCGTCGAAGACTGATTTCTCAATGACCGAATCCTGCCGCCTACCTGACCACTGGCCTCGTAAACTGCCACCTTGATCCCCTTGGAGCGCAGGATATCGGCTACGTAAAGCCCGGATGCGCCAGCACCTAAAATAGCTACGGTTCCGGCATAATTTACCTCTGGGCCAGGATCGGCTGGGGTGCAGCGAGAAAGGAAGGAAGGCAGCAGGAATCCACCTGCTACGCCGGCCCCAATTTGCTGAATTGCTTTTCTTCGCTTCACAAGGTCATAATGAATTCTAAAGATACGGAGAGCATGTGGCTTAATAAAATAGCTCCCATGCTGCGGATAGCATACCTATGCTTCCCAAATCTTCAATATTCCAATTTCAAACACCCCCACTCAATTTCTCAGTATCTTGTGGCATAGATTCATGAAAGCATTTGTACCCGATAGTACGACTTCTCCCAAAATAGTAACCATCCTTGGACCAGAGTGCACAGGAAAGACCGACTTGTCCATGTACCTCGCCGATTACTTCAAGACACCCTGGGTACCCGAGTATGCACGTGCCTATTTGAATAAATTGAATCGTCCGTACGGCCAGGCCGACTTGACCAAGATTGCCCATGGCCAGGTTCGCCTGGAAGATGAATGGCTCCAGGATGCCAACCGTGTATTGATTTGCGACACCAATCTCATTGTGCTTAAAGTCTGGAGTGAATCCAAATTCGGGACTTGTGATCCGGAAATTCTTCGATTGGCAGAGTCCCGGCACTATGACCTGATCCTGCTTACCAACATAGATGTTCCGTGGGAGGATGATCCTCAAAGGGAACACCCTGATCGTCGTGAGCACTTTTGGAAAGTCTACCAAAACGAATCGATCTCATCGGGAATACCCTTTGTGGAAATCTCGGGTGAGCGTGAAGCGCGACGGGCGCAGGCGGTGCAAGCTATTCAACAACTTTTAACACGAGCATGAGCAGTCCGTATGCTGCGATGAAGATCCGGGACTTCCGAGTGTTCATCTCCGCTCGATTTTGCATTACGCTTGCTATTCAAATTCAAGCTGTTGTGGTTGGCTGGCAAGTGTACGAACTCACCAAAGACCCGCTGTCTCTTGGGCTTATTGGTCTCGCAGAAGCCATCCCGTCAATAACGGTTTCACTATATGCAGGACATGTAGCCGATATCATGTCGCGCAAGCGAATCATCCTTGCTACTGTCGCCACGCTCGTATGCTGCTCCGTGGCCTTGTTGTATTTCACAACAGACCCCGGAAGCGCAATCCTGAATTACGGGGTGGCACCAATTTACGCGGTCATTTTCATCAGTGGCATAGCAAGAGGTTTCATTACGCCCGCAATCTTCTCGTTCCTGCCGCAATTGGTGCCCCGTGAGCTGTATCAAAATGCCATTACCTGGAATAGCACGCTTTGGGAGATGGCCTCCATCGGCGGACCGCCGGTGGGAGGCCTGATATATGGCTTCTACGGAATAACCGCTGCGTATAGTGTTGATGCCGTGCTCATGACCTTGGGCCTCCTCCTTGCGGCCTCTGTCGGTAACAGGCCATTGCCTGAAGCAACCGAGGAACAAGGTATGGTTGAGAAAATTAAGGCAGGACTGCAATTCGTGTTTCGCAACAAGATCATCCTTGGTGCCATTACGCTCGATCTTTTCGCCGTATTGTTCGGCGGAGCAGTCGCATTGCTCCCGATTTTTGCCGATGAAGTACTTGGTGTTGGAAAGATCGGTCTCGGCTTCTTGCGCTCTGCTCCAGGCGTTGGCGCATTGATTACTGCAATGTATCTCACCTATCATCCCATTCGCAGGTCGATGGGAAACATCTTGTTATTGAGTGTTGGGGGCTTCGGCATCTGCATGGTCCTGTTCGCGCTGTCAACAAACTTCTGGTTATCGATGGGTGTGCTGGCAATGAGTGGTGCTTGTGATTCGGTTAGTGTTATTATCCGGGGGACACTATTGCAGACCCTGACACCGGAAAATATGAAGGGCCGCGTCTCAGCGGTCAACAATATCTTCATTGGTTCCTCTAATGAAATTGGTGCTTTTGAATCTGGCGTAACGGCAAGATTGTTTGGTGTTATCCCCTCGGTGGTCATTGGAGGTGTCATGACCGTCGTTGTGGTGGCCACCACCGCATTGAAGGCACCGGAATTGAGAAAGCTGCAACAAGTGAAATAAGGTTCTGTGGCGTGAATCAAGCTCATTGATCATGGAGACTAAATCTTTCCTGCCGCCCATCCCATTTGGACTTCCGGGGAAAGAGTATGATTGTGTAATTTCATTTCACAAAACCGTATGCCTATGTCATCCCGCAGATCCTTCTTTCGAAAATCTTTCACCATTGCCGGCGCTGCTACGCTCACTGCCTTGTCCGCAAAGGCTCAGGCCGAAGACATTTCTGAAGCCCTCGTCGAGCTTAATGAGCTTACCCCGGAAGCTGCGGCAACCGACGAAGATCTTTGGGCACGGATGGCCCAGGCCTACACGGTTTCACCCAACATCCTGAACCTTAATAATGGTGGTGTCAGCCCACAACCAAAAGTGGTGCAGGATGCCGTAGACAGGTATTATCATCTCAGCAACGAGGCCCCCACTTATTATATGTGGCAAATCCTTGACAAGGGTCGCGAGCCTTTACGGCGAAAGCTGGCTGACCTTGCCGGTGTGTCACCTGACGAGATCGCCATCAATCGGAATACCACAGAAGCACTAGGAACATTCACCTGGGGAGTCGATCTCAAGAAAGGTGACGAGATCGTGATGACAAAGCAGGACTATCCGAACATGATCCACGCCTGGAAGCAACGCGAGATGCGTGAAGGCGTGAAGATTAACTGGATCAATCTTGCCCTGCCGCTAGAGAATGACGAGATTATTCTCAAAGCCTACATTGACGCTACCACACCCAAAACCAAAATCTGGCATATTACCCATCTCGTCACGTGGACAGGCCAGATTTTTCCCGCTGCGAAATTGTGTGCTGAAGCCCGCAAGCGCGGAATCATCAGCATTGTCGATGCGGCTCACTCGTTTGCTCACCTTGATTACAAAATCACCGACCTTGGCTGCGATTACTTTGGCACCAGCCTCCACAAATGGCTGTGTGCTCCTTTTGGCACAGGTATGATGTACATTCAGAAAGATCGAATCGCCAACACATGGCCGATTTTTCCGACAGACAAACCCCAAAGCAGTGACATCCGCAAATTCGAAGCGCTTGGTACACGCTCCTTCGCCCCTGAGCAGGCTATCGGGCAGGCCATCGATTTTCACAACGCTATCGGAGCCCGCCGAAAGCAGGAGCGTCTTCATTATCTCAAATTGTATTGGTGTAATGCCGTGACAAAAAACCCTCGCGTCAAGCTCCATATTTCCCTGAAGCCGGAATATTCCTGCGCCCTGGGCACCTTCAGCATTGACGGTATGACCCCGGGTGATATCGTGTCTAAACTTTTTGGTGAATATGCCATTCACACCACTGGCATTGTTTGGGAAAATGTCAGCGCTTGCCGGGTTACACCCCATGTATACACCACCACCAAGGATCTCGACCGCTTGATTGATGCTGTGGCCAAGATGGCTGCTTCCTAACCTACCCCAAGAATAAATGAGAATACTTTCAGTTACCCTTGCAGGAATCCTGGCACTTTGCTCATGTCAATCCGAAAAGAATTCACTCGCAGTACCGGGTCTTCTGGATTTCGTTGAAGTCATACGTGATTCATCAGGTGTCAATCACATTTACGCGCAGAATGAACACGACCTGTTCTTTGCGCAGGGGTATTGCGCAGCCAAGGACCGTCTTTTTCAATTCGAAATCTGGCGGCGCCAGGCCACAGGCACTGTTGCTGAGATTCTCGGGCCCGGAGAACTGAAACGGGACATTGGAGCAAGGCTGTTCCAGTTCGGAGGCGACCTCAAAGCCGAATTGAATCACTACCATCCTCACGGCGAAGCAATCATCACCGCGTTCACTGAGGGAATCAATGCCCATGTGCGCGAAGTCCAAGGCGATACGTCACTACTTCCCCTGGAATTCAGGCTGCTTGGCCTTCAGCCCGGACTCTGGAAACCGGAAAACGTTATCTCACGCCATCAGGGGTTGCTCAGCAATTTGCCAGAGGAAATCCGATTTGCACGGGCCGTCATCAGTCTTGGCGAAAAGAAGGTGAAAGAGCTGGTCGCCTTCGAGCCCGGTGATCCTGATCTCACCCTCGATCCCAAAATTGACAAGGCAGGGTTGCATGACAGTATTAACTCTCTTTACACAGCGTTTCGGAATTCGGTTAAATTCAAGCCTGAGCATTTAATAGCAACTCACCGAAATCAGGAAAATTTTAAACTTCTTGCAATGGCAGAGGACAAAAGGTTTTTGGAATCTATGGACTCAGAGAGAGAATCCATAGGAAGCAATAACTGGATTATATCAGGATCACGTTCCTCTACCGGGTTGCCCATGTTGGCCAACGATCCGCACCGCGCACTTGCAGTACCTTCATTGCGGTATATGGTTCATCTCAGCGCGCCGGGATGGAACGTCGTCGGTGGCGGCGAACCCACCATTCCAGGTGTTTCCATTGGCCACAACGACCACGGTGCCTGGGGTCTGACAATATTCAACATCGATAGCGAAGATGTCCTTGTCTACCAACTCAATCCGGAAAATCACGATCAGTATCAATACAAGGGCAATTGGGAGGACATGCTTACAGTCCAGGACACCATTCCGTTAAAGGATGCCGGCCATCATTTTGTTCAACACCGTTATACCCGTCACGGGCCAGTCATGTTTATCGATTCTGCCCGTCATGTTGCGTATGCTGCACGGTGTGCATGGCTTGATATCGGCGCCGCACCCTACCTCGCCAGTCTGCGCATTGATCAGGCCACCACATGGGAAGAATTTCGCGAAGGTTGCTCCTTTAGCCGAATCCCCGGCGAGAATATGATCTGGGCCGACAAGAGCGGAAATATCGGGTGGCAAGCCGTGGGTGTTGCGCCAATAAGAAAGAACTATAGTGGACTGGTACCTGTGCCCGGTGATGGAACCTACGAATGGGAAGGATATCTCCCGATTGTCGATTTACCACACATGCTGAATCCCGAACAGGGCTTCTTGGCTACGGCTAACGAAAACAATGTACCCGATGGGTACACTCATCGAAATGCCGTTGGTTGGAATTGGGCTGACCGTTGGAGGGTGGAGCGCATCAATGAAGTTCTCCGTGCAAAACCAGATCATACACAGGAAGACATGATGAGGCTCCAGTTCGACTACCTGTCCCTGCCCGCACGCAGCCTTGTTCCTCAACTGGCCAATATCAAGTCGAGCATACCCGTAGCGGAATCTCTGCGCGGACGCTTGCTAAACTGGAATCTAGTCATTGACAAGAATTCCGTGGAAGCCGCGGTTTATGTTACGTGGGAAAAGAAACTGGCATCGAAACTTCGCCAGCTTGTCGTACCCGCAGAGGGCCAGAAATATATCCGTACGATCCCACTTCGAAAAGTAGTAAGCTGGCTCTCCACCGGTATTGGGCCCTTCACAAACATCAAGGAAAGAAATCAATTTCTCCTCATGTGCTTCAATGAGTCAATCACCGATCTCACGGCATCCCTGGGACCTGATCCAGCGATGTGGGTTTACGGACAGGAAAAATTGCACCATGTACTGATCAAACATCCTTTGAGTAATGCTGTGGATCCTGTCACCCGAAAAATGCTTGAAGTGGGGGCCCTCCCGCGCAGTGGTTATGCCGCAACACCAGGAATGACCGGGAATGGCAACAACCAGGCAACTGGTGCCACGTTTCGGATTGTCGCAGATGTCTCGGATTGGGACAAAACCATGTTTACCCATTCACCGGGGCAAAGCGGTGATCCAAGGAGTCCGTACTACAATAACCTCTTCCCTTCCTGGGCAGGTGATCGGCACTTCCCGGTTTATTTTAGCAAGGAGCGCATACTTTCCGCTGCCCGTGAAAAGACCAGGCTGGTACCATAGCCTATTCTATCTGCTTTTACCAACTCGTCGATGCTCAGATTACTTTGAGAGCCGAATCGTAGTCCGGTTCTTGCCCGATGGTTGGAACTATCTCAGTGTGCTTGACCATTCCATCAGCACCAATGACGACGATACATCGCGCGTGCAGGCCAGTCATCGCGCCGTCAATCATCTCTACGCCGTAAGCTTTCGAGAATCCAAGATTTCGAAAATCTGATAGTGTGATTACTTTATCAATTCCCTCTGCTCCACAGAATCGGCGCATAGCAAACGGAAGGTCCTTCGAGATGCAAAGAACAAAAGTGTTCGAAAGATCGGCGGCCCGCTTGTTAAACTCGCGAACAGATGCTGCGCAGGTTCTCGTGTCGATGCTTGGAAAGATGTTCATTACAAGATTCTTCCCGGCAAAAGAGGACATACCAACCTCTTTCAGGTCATTGCCAATCAGAACAAAGTCCGGTGCCTTTGAGCCTACCGACGGAAGGTCACCAAGGGTGTTTACGGTTTGATCGCCAAGTTTTGTTTGTGCCATACACTTCGTTGGTTTATTAGGGAGCAACTACCGGATTCGGTCTGAATCACGAACTAATTTTTCGTCACGGCGGATCATTCTATTGGCAATCATGTTGAACAGCATCGCCCCCGCCGGTAGCCAAATCGACAAACCATACTGACCGGCAACCTGGTTGGTTTTGATCAGTTGTGTTGCAAAATATACTAACGAACCCAGCGAACCAGCCATTACCAGCGAGTTCAGCGCTCCCATTTTTATCTGGGTAAGCCTGTTCTCATATTTCCCAATCTCCATAAAAGCAATTGTGGCAGCCGCAACGGCCAGGATGGCGCTCAGGGCATAGGGGAAATAGACTGTGACCTTTTCTCCTTGATCCAAGACACTGTAATGGAGCGGAAAAAGCACCTTTTCGATGCCACCATCAACAGCCTTCCACGCCGGGAAGAAAATCATCAGGATCATACAGGCGCCGGACAGCGCCAGGAATATCGTTTGCTTTCTTTGCCACATAGGATGCTTGCACTAACTTGAACCGCGCAAAAGTATGAAATTCCCCGTAGTTCAGCCATCGAACGCGCTGCTATGAAAACAGCCTACATCATTGATATTCTACGCACTCCGATCGGCAAGCACGGAGGCGCACTTTCCGGCGTCCGACCTGATGACCTACTTGCGCACGCCATCCGCTCATTGATGGACCGGAATCCCAGCATCGACCCCAACCAGATCGAGGACGTCATCGCCGGCGCCGCCAACCAATCTGGCGAAGACAACCGGAATGTAGCCCGTATGGCACTTCTCCTCGCGGGGCTTCCCAGTAGCATTGCAGGTGTTACTGTCAACCGGCTCTGCGCCTCAGGTCTACAGGCAATCATGAACGCCTCGCAAGCCATCACGAGCGGCCACGGAGAGGTATTTATTGCAGGCGGTGTAGAGAGCATGAGCCGTGCCCCTTATGTTATGGCCAAACCCAATGAGGCTTTTTCAAGGAATGTCGAGGTGTATGACACAACACTTGGATGGCGCTTCACCAACAAGGTCCTCGCCAAAATGTATCACCCCTATTCAATGGGTGAGACGGCAGAAAATGTTGCTGCCAAATGGAATTTAAGTCGCTCCGAGCAGGATCAATTTGGACTGTTGTCGCAGCAAAAATTTGCTGCCGCTGAAATCGCTGGAAGATTTCTGGCCGAAAGGATATCCGTGCCCGTCACGATGGGAAAAGAAAAGATCATGGTGGTCAGCGATGAATATCCCCGTGAAACAACGATGGAGAAACTTGCCGCATTGAAACCAGTGTTTAAGGAAGGTGGGACTGTCACCGCGGGCAACAGTTCCGGGATTAATGATGGCGCCGCTGCAGCAATCCTTGCAACAGACGAGTATGTCAAGCAAGTTGGCGTGAAACCACTGGCACGCGTTGTGTCAATGGCCGTCGCTGGCGTGGATCCCGCTTACATGGGTATTGGCCCGGTACCTGCAACACAAAAAGCATTGAGTCGCGCCGGCCTTACAATCGCTGACATCGGACTTGTCGAGCTGAATGAGGCGTTTGCTTCACAGTCGCTGGCGTGTATCCACGATCTGAAAATCGATCCGAAGAGAGTCAATGTGAATGGAGGAGCGATCGCTCTGGGGCATCCTCTGGGATGCAGCGGCGTTCGGATTAGCGCTACATTGATTCATGAAATGCAGAAACAGAACGTGCGGTACGGTCTGGCCACCATGTGCGTTGGTGTGGGCCAGGGCGCGGCCATCATCTATGAGCGTTGCTGATGCGTTATTTCTTTGAGATTACGTACAACGGACGAAACTACCATGGCTGGCAATCACAGCACAATGCCGTTGGCGTTCAGGAGGTAGTCGAAAAGGTGTTGCGTCAATTAGTCCGCGAAAACATCTCCATTGTGGGCAGTGGCCGCACCGACTCGGGCGTCCATTGTCTTCAACAATACTTTCATGCCGACATTGAGAAGTCGTTCGACAATGCTGTCATGCTGCAGCGTCTCAATTCATTTCTTCCACGCGACATTGCTATCCGCTCCATCAGAAAGGTAAAACCGGATGCCAGCGCTCGATACGCAGCAAGGGCAAGAACATACCAGTATGTCATCACCCTGGTCAAAGATCCTCTTCGCGAGGGGCAAGCATTTTATTTTTTTAAACCAATCAACCGGCAAAACCTGGAGCAAGCCACTGCGTTATTGTTAGGCATGCATGACTTTCAGTGTTTCAGCAAGGTAAAAACGGATGTCGACCACTTCCGTTGCAACATAAAGACTGCCCGTTGGGTCCAGACGGGCAATTTGCTGGTGTTTACCATTACAGCCAATCGTTTTCTGCGGGGAATGGTACGCGCCATCGTTGGCACATTGCTGGATGTCGGAGTTGGAAAAACAACCATCGAGGAATTCAAGACGATCCTGAAAAACAAAGACAGGAAAAGAGCAGGTATGAATGTGCCGCCTGAGGGTCTGTTCATGACACGGGTAATGTATCCTCGCAGGATTTTTATTAACTAGCTCCCGTGGAAAAGGAAAAAGTAAGCAGCGGCAACATCATCGACTTCAAAGTACTGAGGCGTCTGATTTCATTTGTCAAGCCGTACAAAGGGCGGTTCTACATCATTATCGTACTCACGGTGGTTCTGGGTGTTCTTACGGCCGTACGTCCACTCCTTATTCTTCAAACGCTTGATGACGACGTCGCCAAGGGTGACTATTGGTCTATGGTAACCATGATGCTGATTGTCCTCGGATTGCTGGTGATCCAGTCGGGGCTTCAATATGCGCATACCTATTTGTCGGGCAGGATTGGCCAGTATGTAATTCGTGATCTCCGCATCAAGCTGTACAGTCATCTGATTAGTCTCCGGCTGCGGTTCTTTGACAAGACTCCCATTGGTCGTCTGGTGACACGGACCATCTCGGATGTCGAAACCCTTGCTGATGTTTTCAGTGAGGGATTGGCTGCTATGGCAGGCGACCTTCTGCAAATAGTTTTCATTCTTCTTTTCATGTTCATTGTCGACTGGCGAATGGCGCTTATCAGTCTTTGCACTTTTCCACTCATGCTCCTGGCCACCTATGTATTTAAAGAAAAGATCAAAGTGGCATTCAATGATGTCAGGAACGCCGTTGCAAACCTCAACTCTTTTGTCCAGGAGCACATCACGGGGATGAACATCGTTCAAATCTTCGGGAGTGAACAAAGGGAGTTTGAGAAGTTTAAGGAGATCAACAAGGAGCACCTGCACTCAAACTTACGGTCTGTATTATACTATTCCGTTTACTTTCCAGTCGCTGAAATTATTGCCGCAATGGGAATTGGGTTGGTAGTTTGGTATGGTGCAAGAGGGGTGATCCATCAGGAAGAAACGGGGATTACGATCGGCACGCTCACAGCATTCATCATGTATATCCAGATGTTCTTTCGACCGATACGAATGATTGCCGACCGGTACAACACCCTGCAAATGGGAATTGTCAGTTCCTCCCGTATCATCAACTTGCTCGACAGCCAGGAGCATGTACCACCCAATGGAACTTACCTGACAGAGAATCTTAAAGGTGAAGTCGCTTTTGAGCATGTTTGGTTTGCATATAATGAGGGAGAAAACATCCTGAAGGATATCTCCTTCCGCATTGGGGCGGGCCAGACAGTTGCCCTGGTAGGGGCGACCGGTGCAGGGAAGTCCTCGGTCATCAGTCTCCTCAACCGGTTCTACGACATACAACGTGGAACAATCAAGATTGATAATATGGATATCCAGGAATACGAAGTTGGTTTCCTGCGCCGCCACATTGGAGTGGTTATGCAAGATGTATTCCTGTTTTCAGATTCCATCAGAAGCAATATAACATTGGGCGATCCGGGCATCACAGATGAAATGATACTCAAAGCCGCCGACGAGGTGGGGGCACTCCGTTTTATCGAGCGCCTTCCTGGTAAACTTGACTACCAGGTGATGGAACGAGGATCAACATTGTCTGTAGGTCAACGTCAATTGCTGTCATTCATCCGGGCAATGGTTTACCACCCGAAAATTCTGATTCTTGATGAGGCTACATCATCGGTGGATTCTGAGACTGAGTCGATGATTCAGGAGGCCATCAGCCGAATGATGCATGGCCGCACATCCATTGTAATCGCTCATCGACTGTCAACCATACAAAAAGCGGATACCATCCTCGTCATGGACAAGGGCGAAATCAAGGAATCCGGGAATCACGAAGACTTGCTGGAAAAGCAGGGGCTGTATGCTCAACTCTATAAAATGCAATACAAGGAAGCAGTCTGAAATCCGGCGTCAGCCCGGAAAGTCATTGTGTCAAATTGGCTATATTTGAATGATGCGCTTGTCGATAACCATCCTATTTTCACTTATTGCCCTTCTTTCGACGATTGATGGCTATGGGCAAAGCAAGAAAAGCCGCCGCAGCTCATCATTTTCTGTTCCCCGTGTCGGTGGTAATAAAGCACGCATTATTTGCCCCATTTTCGAAGAAAGCCGGTATCCGTATCAGGGGATTGGCTTCAAACTGGGCGATCCGTTTGCCCTGGCCTACAAGTTTTATGCGAACAAGAATTTCTCTTTTGCTGTCGATGCAGGCAAAGCAGCCAGTGGTTTGTACAACAAATACTATCGCGAGGCCTTCAACAGCTACCTTCCTGATACATTGAATAACGACCAGTCCATCACTTACCTGGCACACACAGCCGTAGTGGATTGGTTTTTGGAGACCAAATTCCTCTACCAGTGGGATGCTGAAAAGATTTCCAAGGGCCTGCAGCTTTATGCCGGCGCTGGCTGGCAATGGCGCAATACCCAACTGGAGTATGACTACAACTTCAATGATCAGTCAAATAATCAGGACGAGGGGAAATTTGGAAAATTCACTGAAACCCGGTTTACGTATGGACCCGTATTTCTGGTCGGTTTTGAATATTCATATTTCTCTTTGCCCATTTCCGCCTTTATCGAGGTTGAGATTTTTACCGACGCTTTAATCGATCCGGGCTACCAGCGGTTTCAGGGCGGCGTAGGAATACGGTATGTATTTTGAAGTGACAGCTGTATGCGATTTTGGCGCGCCCATCTGTTGTTAATCCCGTTGCTGTTTACCCAGGGCTGCATAGTTGCTCCCATCAGCCCAAAGTCAAGCACCAAGAACCCAGCTTTCCGGCAGATGAACTTCCAGGAATTGATCAACCGGTACATGCAGAAGGATGGTAGCAATTCCATTGAAGGTGTTTACTCAGTTTCAGGGATTGTTATCAAGAAGAAAAATAATCTGCTGGGCGAGCCCAAAGAAAAGACAACCGATAGAAAAGAAAACTACGCCAAAGTGGCAATCTTGCGTGAACGCGAAGGTGGATCCGATTACATCGAGCTTTCTTTGAACAAACAGGACCAGACCAGCTACTCAATCATCGGTAGATTCAAGGAAACGGAAACGGGGAGCCTCTTGGTGTACCAGCACTTCGTTCCAAAGGGCAAAGACACTTCTTTTACGTTTACAAGAGATGAAAAAGGTGAATTGCTGGAAGGCATTCGCGTTGACAATGAAGGTGGCACGCAAGTCACCTACAAACTCACCTACGTGAAACTAAAACCAGATTGATCACTCCACTGGTGTTTCCGCCGTCATCTGACGGTCATACAGTTCGCGATAAAGTCCATTCGCCTTCATAAGGCTTTCATGGGTTCCCGCTTCGGCAATGGTGCCATCCTCGAGCACGATAATTTTGTTGGCCAATTTGGCTGATGAAACCCGGTGTGAGATGATCAGCGTCGTTCGGCCCCGCATTACGCCACGCATGCTGTTAAGGATTGTATTCTCCGTTTTCGTATCTACGGCAGACAATGCATCGTCCAACATCAGGATACGAGGCTCCCGTACAATGGCCCGTGCGATGGAGACCCTTTGCTTCTGGCCGCCGGAAAGCGTAATGCCGCGTTCACCAACACGGGTGGCAAATCCCTGGGGGAAGCTCATGATGTTGTGATACACGTCAGCGTCCTTTGCAGCCTGCAGCACCTTCTCCTCGTCAGGTTGGTCCAAACCAAACCCGATATTGTTGAGTATGGTGTCGCTGAACAAGAAAACATCCTGCGGAACATAACCGATCTGACTGCGGAGGTTGGTGATGTTGTAATCAGCGATGGGGATATCATCAATCAGTATTTCGCCCGAACTCACATCATAAAGCCTTGAAACCAGGCTGGCGACTGTACTTTTGCCGGAACCCGTTGCCCCGATGATGGCGAGCGAGTCGCCAGGATCCAGTGCAAATGAGAGATTCCTGATGGCCTCTATGCCCGTATCAGGATAGGTGAACGAAACATCGCGGAACGCTATCTTCCCTTCAATTCTATGAATCAAATCTTTCGCTGAATAAATGTCTGTTTGTATCCTGAGAAATTCATTGATTCTTTTTTGCGAAGCCTCGGCGCGCTGCACCAGGCTGCTCGTCCATCCAAGCGAGGCGACAGGCCAGGTAAGCAAGTTGACATAAATCACAAATTCAACGATGTTGCCAAACGTCAGCGCTCCACTGATGACTTCCACGCTGCCTTCATACACAGTAAGAATCGTACTCAATCCAATGAGGCCAAACATGAGCGGAAAAAACAGCGCTTGGACACGCGTCAGACGCAACGACTTGCGCTTGTACTCATCATTCTCAGCCGTGAAGCGCTCAATTGATTCCTTCTCCCGGTTAAATGATTTCAGCACCCGAATGCCAGAGAATGCCTCCTGCACAAAAGTGCTTAAACGGGACTGGCTCCGTTGTATTTCCTCAGACCGGCGTTCAATTATGTTATTCACATAGTAAATACTGAATGAAAGTAACGGGAGAGGAATCAAGGCAAACAGCGTGAGCTTTACGCTGATTGTGAACATAACAGGAATGAGAATGAGGAACAGCGTGACAAGCTGCAGTCCATACATAATGGAAGGCCCAAGGTACATGCGAACACGGCTAACATCTTCAGAGATCCTGTTCATGAGGTCACCCGTGTTATTGCGGCGATAAAAACTTAGCGGAAGAGTTTGGTAATGCCGGAAGATGTCGTTTTTCAAGTCAAATTCGATCCGTCGACTCATCACAATGAGTGTCTGACGAACAAAATAGAGGAAAAGTCCACGAAGCAAAGCCATTACAAGGATTAGGACGGCATACATAAGTATTCCCTGAGTAAAGACGTCGAAGAATCTTTCCTGGGACTGCGTTTGGCCAAAACTCCGGTACAAATCAATATTGTCTGTTACCAGGTCAATCGACCTCCGAACCATCTGAGCGGGGACGATTTGAAAAATGTTGGAAATAATTACAAAGGCGAGGCCCCAAAACAGATGCCCCTTGTAACGGAGAAGATAGCGGTTCAGGTGAGCAAGTTCCTTCATGAGAGCCGATATGCCCGAACATTAACGGGCCGGGCGAATTTTGGTTCAAAACAACCATTTATCCACCACATAATGTAACTTGCGGCCTTCTTTTTTACTGTTCCTTGTCATGCTCAACCGGCGCACCCTTCGGATCAAGATTATGCAGAGTCTCTTTGCCTATGAGCAGTGCAAGGAGGCCAACTATCTCCTGGCGCTCGATTCTATCAGCGATTTCTTCAGACCGGACCTGAATTCCATGAAGGTGCAGGACAAGGAAATGTTGAAAGGTCAGCGCGAAGTAGCCATCAAACTCTTTGAAAAGAAATTCCGGGGACAGGATATAAGGGAAAGTTCCGATCCGCAAATCACCAAGTCGATTGATGACGCTTTGTCGATGCACGCGAAGCAGTCGAAGAAGGACTTCACGTACTTCCGAAAGCAAATCATCCTGGAGGTAGAAAAAATTAATGCGCTTTATTATTCTGTCCTTAACCTGATACCTGCTCTTGAAGCGGTTGCGGTGGGCGACAAACGCATATCGGCAGGCGCTTTTCACGCCAATCCGCTTGTCCATGCGCTTCGCGATAATGCTGAACTCCGCAAAGAGACCCTTCGCAAAGGCGGAAGCTGGGATCAGAAGCATGATTTGGTGCGCGATTGGCTCCGGGACTGTATCAAGCCCGATAAGGTATTCAAAGAGTACCTTTCACTTGAAAAGCCTTCCATTGAAGATCACGCAAACTTCATAAAACATCTCGTTCGAAAAATTATTTTAGGCAAGACACCGATCAATGCCTATTTTGAAGAGCAGGACTTGTGGTGGGCCGAGGATCATGAGATTGTTCGCAGCATGGCCGACAAGACCATCAAATCGCTCACAGAATCCGGTACAGTTGAAATTCAGAAACTATCACTCAACTGGGAAGAAGACAAGGAATTCGTTGAAAGGCTCTTTGTCAACGCGGCACAGCTTGACGAATCCTACAACCGGCTCATTGCTGCGCATACTAAAAACTGGGAAGTCGATCGTCTTCCGTTGACCGACCGTGTGATTCTTGACCTGGCATTGGCTGAAATGACCAGCTTCCCCAATATCCCTGTGAAGGTTACCATCAATGAATACATTGAGCTCGCCAAGGAATATAGTACACCAAAGAGCCGACAGTTCATCAACGGCATATTGGATGTGATGGCTAAGGAGCTGATGGAGTCGGGGAAAATCAAGAAAAGCGGAAGGGGCCTAATCGACAACAAATAGCTTCTTTTTTCAATGCATTTTGGCTAGCCGACTTCGGCGGCTTTGCTTATCTTTGTTGTCCATTAATTCATTGATGATGAGTAAGAACAGCAATGCCCTGATTGCCTTTCTGGCTGGTGCGGCCGCCGGCGCCATCCTGGGGGTGCTCTATGCACCAGACAAAGGCTCCAATACGCGGGAGAAACTCTCCTATCGCCTGGATAAATACAAGAAGATTCTAGAGGAGTTTCTTGACGATCTGGTTACCGGAAAGGAAACCCCGCTGACCACTGAGGCAAAATCGCAGGGACAGAAAGTCGTTTCTGAGGCCAAAGGTAAGGCCGAACGGCTGCTGGAAGACGTTGATGATTTACTTGAGCAAATCCGCGGAAACCAAAAGAGTTAACAATTTGTTAAAGAAATGGTCCCCATTTCAATTCTATTTACTTTTACTGAACACTGAAACCTATAAACAGATGAAAAAAAGTATCTATATCCTCACGCTTGCAATTGGCGCTATGTTGCTGCTTCCTGGTTGCAAGGACAAGGCTGCTGAAAAGAAGATTGCGGAGCTTGAAAGCCGCCTTGCTCAAATTGAATCCAACAAAGCCGCCAGCGCCAATACGCCAGCTGCCGCGACTCCAGCTGTCAGCGATGAAAAACCTGAAGGCCCGCTTCCGGTTGCTGTTTACGAGACTACCGATTTTGATTTCGGTACCATCAATGAAGGTCAGAAAGTGACTCACATATACAAGATCAAGAATACAGGCGAGGCACCGCTGGTTATCCAAAGTGCGCAGCCCTCCTGTGGATGCACCGTTCCGGACTGGTCCAAGAATCCCATACCGGTTGGCGGAAGCGGCTTTGTCAAAGCTGAGTTCGACAGCAATGGTAAGCCAGGTATCAACAACAAAACGATTACCGTGACAGCCAACACCTGGCCCAAAACAACCACCTTGCGCTTCAAGGCCATGGTTACACCCAAGGCAGAGATGCAGGGGCCTACCCGCTAGACTGACATTATCGACTTTGTGAGAGTCCCTTCATTGGGACTTTTTTATTATACCGTCTCCATACAAAAACCACTACCTTTGCCGCGATAAAAAAACACTAACGCCATGTTTGCCATACTCTTACAAGCCCAAACCACCGGAAGCGGATGGAGCTCCATGATTTTCATGGTAGCCATCATCGGCATTTTTTACTTTTTCATGATACGCCCCCAGCAGAAGAAAGCCAAGGATCAAAAAAAGTTTGTTGAAGAAGTGAAAAAGGGGGACCTCGTTGTGACTATCGGCGGGGCACACGGCCGCGTTGCGGAAATTGAAGACGAAACGTTTGTCCTGGAGTTTGAACGGGGAGCGAGGATTCGGTTTTCAAAATCCTCCATTTCCATGGACTCAACCAAGAGTGCCTCTACAGCCAATAAAAAGACCGAATAGAAACATCAAACCAGGGTACACCTGAATATTAAAACTTGAAGCTCCTTCGCGTCATCAGCAACCTGTTGCGATTCGACCGCACCAACTGGAAAGCACTTGCACTATGCCTGCTTGCTGCGGCAGTTTTCTGGATCTTCAATGCCCTCAACAAAAACTACTCCACAAACCTTTCCCTCCCACTCAGTGTGGAGTATGACGAAACGAGATTTGCGGCAGCTGAGTCAATTCCTCCAAAACTGACAGTAAATGTCAATGGAAACGGGTGGGAACTTCTTCGCAAGTATCTGGGCCAGAAGGTTCCTGTCATTTCATTGCCCCTGGAGCGCCCTGCCGATGTTCATCGCATCGCAGGCGCTGCATTGGCACCTCAAATTGTCAGTCAACTAGGCGTATTACAATTAAACTATGTTGTACTTGACACACTTCGCATCGCCATCGAACAAAAGATAGCACGCAAACTCAGACTTGTTGCCTCATTGGATAAAGTAACTTTCAAGAAGGGCATGGGGAGAATTAGTCCCGTAACAATTCTTCCCGATTCTATCTTGCTGGAAGGACCCAAGTCCTATATCAAGTCATTGCCAGATTCTATTGTTTTGCAAGTTCAAGCCAACCGGGTCAGTTCCAACTACAACGAAAATCTGGAGATCCAGCTTGAGCACGGAGACTTCATATCCAGGAATCCGCCTGTCGCTGAAGTCACATTTGAGGTTGGACCTATTGCCGAAGTCTCAGAACGATTGGCTTTGTCCGTATCAAAGACGGGCGGGTTGGTTGCCGAAGCGGATAGCATTCTAATTACCTTCCTTATTCCTGAAAGGAGTAGGGAACAATTTTCGGCAGACAAGAACGGACTAACCGCTTCTCTCCCCCCGATAGCACTGTTAAAAGGAGATACGATTCTCGTTAAGCCGATCATAAAAGGTCTCCCGGCATATGCCTCCATTCTGCAGGTTGATTCTCTTTTGGTGAGGAGGACCCAATAACATGAATCGGCCACTGGAAGTCGGCGTTACAGGCGGGATTGGTTCAGGAAAGAGCACTGTTTGCCGAATAATCCATTGCCTGGGTATCCCTGTCTATGATGCCGATTCCCGTGCGAAAATATTAATGACCACTGACGGAATACTGGTCGAACAAATCAAGAAAGAATTCGGAACCTTGTCCTACAATCCGGACGGCGCCCTAAACCGGGCCCATCTGCGGCAGGTGGCCTTCGGAAACCAGGAGAGGCTGGACACGTTGAATGGATTGGTTCACCCCCGGGTTGCTCTGGACTATGAGTCGTGGGTCATCCGGCATCAGGATTTCCCATACGTTGTTCGGGAAGCCGCTTTGATATTTGAGTCTGGCGTGAACAGAAAGCTGGGCCAAATTGTTGTCGTTTATGCACCATCCCCCATTCGCTTAAAGCGCGTATTGGCCAGGGATTCGCAACGAACAGAAGAAGAAGTCAAGAAAATTATGAACAGCCAATGGGCTGATGAAGAAAAGATGAAAATGGCCAATACAATAGTCTACAACGATGAGCAACACTTGGTGATCCCACAAGTGCTCGCGCTGCACCAGCAATTCCTTAGCTTCCGCTAACACGCTACCTTCACCGAATTACTTGCAAGAATGACAAAACGTATCCTGACAATACTTATTACGCTTACGGTTATCTTTCTCCTCGCCCTCCCAAAACTCGGGCTCTTCGACAATAAGCAGAACAATTTGGTGGGCGCCCCGATAGAAAGTCTTCTCCAGGTGCAAGGATCTATCCTGAGACCAACGCCATTTGACAATACACTCGTGCTCACGGGCTCGATCATTGCCAATGAGTCGCTGGAACTCAAGAGTGAAGCCAGTGGAAAAATAACCAAGATAAATTTTAAGGAGGGAGCAAAGGTTAGCAAGGGCGAACTGTTGGTCCAGATCAACGATGAAGAAATCAGGGCGCAGATTGAAAAGCAGCGCTACATGCAGAAGCTCAACAAAGACAATGAGTATCGCCAACGCCAACTCTTCAAAAAGGACGCGATAAGTCAGGAGGAGTACGATAACGCATTGAATCGCCTGAATACCACCATTTCAGATATCAAGCTACTGGAAGCGCAACTTCAAAAGACCCGTGTATTCGCCCCGTTTGATGGGATCATTGGACTTAGGTATGTGAGCAACGGAGCCTATATTTCCCCCTCAACTGTGATCGCCACGCTTTACAATAATTCACCGGCCAAAATAGAATTTGCTGTCCCCAGTCGCTACAGTTCATTGATTACTGCAGGAAAACAAATCCGTTTTACTATAGAGAACGACACTTCACGTGTATTCGTTGGTGAGGTCTATGCGCTTGAGCCCAGCATCAATGAAGAAACACGAACGCTGAAATTGCGGGCGTTGGCCGACAATTCCAAAGGATACCTGATACCCGGACAATTTGTCCGTGTTGATCTTATCCTGGATTCCAAGCCGGATGCATTGATGATCCCGACGCAAGCCGTTATCCCCGGACAAGGTGGCCAGAAGGTGTACGTCGTGAATCATGGCATGGCAAAAGAAAAGTCCATCACTACGGGAACACGCACCAACACTTCCATTGAGGTTCTCTCAGGCCTGCACTCCGGTGATACGGTCATTACGACCGGTATCCTGCAATTGCGCGATGGGCTTCCCATTCAAGTCACAAAGGCTAACTAGGCATTCCATGGCAAGCCTTTCCACCATCAGTATTAACCGTCCCGTCCTGGCGATTGTGATGTCGCTGGTCATTATTCTATTTGGATACATCGGGTTCACCTTCCTGGGCATCCGTGAATTTCCCAGCGTCGACCCGCCGGTGGTAACTGTCTCAACCAATTACATTGGAGCAAACGCCGATGTTATTGAATCGCAGATTACCGAGCCCCTCGAAGATGCGATCAATGGGATTGCCGGAATCAGAACGCTGACCTCCGTAAGTCGCGAAGGGAGAAGCAGTATCACCGTTGAGTTTGAGCTGGGCATAAACATCGAGGCAGCGGCCAACGATGTGCGGGATAAGGTTTCAGGATCCCTGTTTAATCTTCCACGTGATGTTGATCCTCCTGTTGTTGAAAAGGCTGACGCCGACTCGGCACCCATCATCTTCCTTTCCGTTGCAAGTGATGACCGGAATCTTCTTGATCTCTCGCGGGTGGGCGAAGTTATGTTCAAAGAACGCCTTCAGACTATACCTGGCGTCAGCTCCGTGCAGCTTTGGGGCCAACGACGATATTCGATGCGCCTCTGGATGGATCCAATCAAACTGGCTTCTTTAAAGCTTGCGCCGACTGATGTACTTCAGGCGCTCAACCGTGAGAATGTTGAACTGCCTTCAGGACGTGTTGAGGGCCAAAATACTGAGCTCACCGTACGAACGATGGGGCGGCTCACAACCGTCAGTGACTTCAATGATCTGATTATTAAGGATGATGGGGATAATATTGTTCGCTTTAGTGATGTCGGTCACGCCCAATTATACCCCGAAAATGACCGTACCCTGCTTCGCCGCGATGGGAAGCCGGGCATTGCTTTGGCGGTCGTAGCACAACCAGGCGCAAACAATATTGAGATTGCAGACCGACTTTATCAAAAGCTAGAACAAATCAAGGCCGACCTTCCTCCTGATATCAAATATTATATGAGTTGGGACTCCACTCAGTTCATTCGTAGTTCCATCAAGGAAGTAGAAGAAACTGTTATTATTGCCTTCAGCCTCGTTCTGTTTGTCATCTTCTTTTTCCTGCGTGACTGGCGTACAACAGTTATACCTATTGCCACGATTCCGATTTCCTTAATTGGTTCCTTTTTTGTGATGTACCTCCTTGGTTTCACAATCAATGTACTCACGTTACTGGCCATTGTCCTGGCCATTGGACTTGTGGTTGATGATGCCATCGTGGTGCTTGAAAATATTTACGTCAAGATCGAAGAAGGTGAGAATCCGCTTGAAGCTGCCAAGAAGGGCTCCATTGAAATATACTTCGCTGTCATTTCAACCACTGTTTCGGTTGTGGCCGTTTTTCTGCCTGTCATTTTTCTCCAGGGGCTAACGGGAAGATTGTTTAGGGAGTTTGGTCTTGTGGTCGCCAGTTCGGTGGCTATCTCAGCCTTTGTCTCCCTCACCCTCACGCCGATGATGTGCTCGAAACTCCTGAAGCGCCGCGATGAGCAGCCGTGGCTATATCGCAAAACCGAGCCCTTCTTCATTTGGTTGACCAATCAGTACGCTTCTGCGCTAGGAACCTTCATGCAGCGACGCTGGTTGGCCTTTGTAATCCTCGCTGTTTCAATCGCTTTGATTGCATTTATGAGCCGCACCATTCCTTCTGAATTATCGCCGCTGGAAGACCGCAGCGAGTTCCGTGTTATGGCGCAGGGAGCGGAAGGTGCCACCTTCGAGTATATGGACGGATATATACTTGACATTACCAATTTCCTTCAGCATGAAATACCCGAAGCCTCAGGTCTCGTTAGCGTAACGGCGCCCGGCTTTGGCACCATGGGCGTAAATTCAGGACTGGTTCGTGTGATATTGAAGCCATCGGAAGAACGAACGCGAAGCCAGCAACAAATTGTTGATGACATCACGGAAAAAGCAAAACAGTTTAGCGGAGTAAGAACCTACCTCACACAAACTCAGACCATTGGTGCCGACCGTCGTGGAGGATTCCCTCTTCAGTTTGTCATCCAGGCTGCCACCCTGGACAAACTACAGGCAGTTCTTCCGGAATTTATGAGCAAAGCGGCGGCCAGTCCGAAATTTACATTTGTTGATCTCGATCTTAAGTTCAACAAGCCGGAAATTAATATTTCAATTGACCGTGACAAGGCCCGAAATATCGGTGTCAATGTGCTTGATATTGCACAGACACTCCAGCTTGGACTCAGCGGTACAAGGTTTGGCAATTTCATTATGGATGGGAAGCAATATCAGATAATCGGCCAGGTGGAGCGCAAGGACCGTAATGAACCTTTGGACCTGAAATCATTGTACGTGAAGAACAAAAATGGTGAACTGATTCAGCTCGATAATCTTGTAACCATGGAAGAACAAAGCAAGCCTCCGCAGCTTTACCGATTCAATCGTTACTCATCGGCAAAGGTACAGGCTCAGCTGGCCCGTGGTGTTGCTCTCGGCGAAGGAATTAAAGAGATGCAGCGCATCGCCGGTGAAGTGCTCGACAATAGCTACACCACAAGTCTTGACGGCGCCTCACGGGAATTTGCAGAGAGTTCCTCAAGTATATACATGGCCTTCGTCATTGCGCTTGCCATCATTTATCTGGTTTTGGCGGGGCAGTTTGAGAGCTTCAAGGATCCGTTTGTGATCATGTTCACTGTTCCTCTCGCCTTGGCTGGCGCATTGGTGTCATTATGGTACTTCAACCAGACGCTGAATATATTCAGTCAGATTGGCATCATCATGCTGATCGGTCTGGTCACAAAGAATGGCATTCTCATTGTCGAGTTTGCCAATCAAAGAAAAGAAAGAGGGTTTAGTATTCTGGAGGCTGTCATTGGTTCTGCAGAATCCCGTTTCCGTCCTATCATTATGACAAGCATGGCAACCATTCTGGGCATCTTGCCAATTGCACTGGCTTTGGGGTCAGGTTCAGAGAGTCGGGTATCGATGGGAATCGCGGTTATCGGCGGAATGCTGTTCTCTACTCTGCTTACCCTGTTCGTCATCCCGGCAATTTACTCCTACGTTTCCAGCGCCCACAAAGCGACGGCTTAGGTTAGGTGAAATAATTCGGCGCGGCCCATACAGCCCAGCCATAGCCGGCGAAGCGGATAATTCTAGATATACAGATCAGGAGAAACTTGTCAATCGGTGTGTGCACCGAGCCAGCCAGCATGCACATCGCGGAAAAAGGCACAGGTGTAACGGCCCCAACGAGCACCAGGTACAGTCCAAATCGCTTAAGCCTCGAGTCATACTGCTTGAGGTATCGCTCATGCAAGCGCAGGTAAGTTGGCGTCTTTGAAAAGAACTTACCAATGTAGTAACCGATAACACCCGCGACATAGGAAATGACAGTGAGATAGGCAAGGTTCAATACATATTCCGACAATACACCTTTTGACTGCCAGATGAGCATAAACAATTCAGGAGGGATAATACCAAAGACGATTTCTGAAATTGTAAAGATTCCAAGCAGCAGCGGCAAGCGATCGCCGACCGCGTTGATCTCACTCTCGTAAATCGCAATCTCCTCGGCGGCCAGGATGTAGGCCGTCAGTATCAGCGCAAACCATGCTAGTCCCCTCAACAGGTTCTTCCAAAGAAAGCTAGACTTTGTTTCGTCATCTTCGCTCATGACTCAGCCAAGAATGGGGTGGCGCTTGAAGGGCTTGTTTTCATCGAATAGCTTTCGATACGTAATATGACGTTTATTTACTCGCGCTCCAACCTGCTCCACCACCTGGATCATCTTGGGATTGAAGTCACCAATCCAGTTCATTTCATACTCAACATAGGGCATTTTTCCGGACTGATAAAGCTCACGTGCCGCTACAATCATGGCCCCGTCAACGCCTTTTCCCTGGTGCCCGGGAACTACACCGAAAAGGATTCCAAAAGCTTTCCCATTTGGCCTGGCCCACTTGAACCACCCCAGTTTCAGAAGTCCGATCAAGTTGAGTTTCCCATTGATATGCTTGAACCATTGATTGATCTCCGGCAACGACAGGAAGAAAGAAACCGGGGTATTCTTGTACCAGCCAAACCAGAGCAATCGTGGATCCAGTATAGGCTTCATCTGCTTTACCAATATCCGCGCCTGGGGCAATGTCAGCTCTTGTGTTTCTGAATGGTTGGCCCACGCCTTGTTATAGACCTCGTGAATCAACTCAGGCAGGTTGCCAATATCGTTGGATGACAAGCACCGAAAACTATAGTCCGGATCACGCGCTATCAATTCAGCCTTGTACATGAGTCGCTCGGATAACGGCTCCATTACCTTCCGGGCATATGTCAGCTGATTAAAATATAGCTTAAAGCCATACGACTCAAAGAGATCGATGTAGTATGGAAAGTTGTAATTGCATTGGTAGTTGGGCTCCTGATCAAATCCTTCTGCCAGAAGGCCCCACCATTTTTCACGACTCCCAAAATTGATTGGTCCATCCATCGCCTCCATATCACGGTCCTGGAGCCACGCCTTACACTGATCAAAAAGCCGAAAGGCCGCCTCTTGGTTGTTGATGCACTCAAAAAATCCCATACCACCTGTGGGCTGGTCGTTTCCTTTCCGGCTACTCTTCTTCAACACAAACGCTGCTACCCTTCCAATGACCACGCCGGAATCATCCCTGAGAATCCAGCGAGTACATACCCCATCCCGGAATGCTTTATTCTTTTTCGGATCAAATACAGATTCGATATCCCTGTCCAGTGGCCTGATCCACCGCGGAACATCCTTGTACAGGCGAACTGGCAACTGTATAAATTCCCGGATATCCGAGCGGCCCTGAACTTCAGTGATAACCATAGAACACTAGATCAGCAAGATAAGGGTTATTTTGAATTCAGATTGGGCAAACTGATGCGGAAACGGGTGCCTACGCCCTCATCACTTTCCACTGATATTGTACCTTTCAAGCGATCGATAGCATTCTTCACTATGTAAAGTCCCAATCCACTCCCATCTGATCGATTGGTAGCCCGGAAAAACATTTCAAATATTCTTGAAACCATTGGAGCCTCAACACCAATACCATTGTCCTCAACAACAATGTCACAACGTTCTGGTCCAATATTCACCGTTACAGTTACTTGTGGATCTGGATAATTCAGCTTCCGGTACTTGATTGCATTCGAAATGAGGTTTCTGAAAATTTCACCCAATCGCCACTGATCACTGTAAAGCAATTCCCCGGTGATAGAAATGCTTTTCTTCACATCTTCTGCACCCGTTAGATAATTCAGATCACTGAAAGTCCGTTCAACAATCTCCTTGATATCCACTTGAGTCACGGATATCTCCATTTTAAGGTTCTTTGAATGACTCAGCACATCACTAATGAAATGATCGAGCTGCATCGCTTTCTCTCCCATCAGCTTGATATAGCCAGCCAAGTCATCACGGTTGCCCGGCATGGCAGCCAAGTGTGCCAGGCCCAGCACCGATGAAAGCGGTGCCCTGAGATCATGAGATACTTTGTATACAAAATTATCGAGCTCAGCGTTTCTGATTTTCAACTCTTCTTCCACGCGCTGCCGCTCCGTGATGTCCACATACATGCCAAAAATGCCAATTTTTTCGTCTTGCAAAACCACAGGCACACCATAGATGATTACCGATACACGCCTGCCGCCCTTGCTTTTCCGAACCGTTTCTACCCGAATCATCGTATTTTCAGTAATCAGGCTATTGATTTCATCACCTTCCCGCTCCAACTCAATGGGCACAATCGCATCAGTCAGTGTACGGCCAGCCAAATCCGAATAGGAGAACCCGAAAAGGGATTCAAATCCCCTGTTAATCTGGACGACCTCACTTCGCTCATTGAGAAGCACAATCGCCAAAGGTGTATTCTGAAAAAGCTCAAAGAACAGTGTCTCAGTTTTTCTGAACCCTGCTTCAGTATTCTTTCTCTCTGTAATGTCAGAAAAAATGATTTGCGCGGCAGGCTGTCCATCCATGGTGTAGGGATGCCCAACGCTTTCAACGATGATTTCCTTCCCATCAAGTCGCAGAAACCTGGTCTCCATCGGCGATACCGATTTTCCTTCAAGAATAATCCCCAATCTTTCCAGGGCGATCTGCCGGAAATCAGGATGAACAAATTCGATAGGGTCTTTATCCAATAGTTCAGAAATATCATTGGCACCCAACAAGCGTGCTGCGTGCTTATTGACAAATTTGATCCGGCCTCCGCCAAAAACTGCAATGCCCAGGGGTAACTGCTCAATCAGGCTCCGGTATCGTTCCTCCGTAAGCAGATGCTGTTCCTCGTGCCGTTTCTGCTCGCTGATATCAGAAAAAATTCCATGATAGACAATTCGTCCATCCGACATCTGCATAGGGCTACTCCTGGTCTCAATCCATAAGTAACCCACTTTTCCCTTGCACCGACCTTTCCAACTCCACTCGCTGAGTGAAGACATACTTTGCTGAACACTTTGATGAAAGCCCTGCACATCGTCAGGATGTATGAAATTGTCGAGAATCAGGTGCCCCTCCAGAATTGTATCAGGATGTAGCCCAATCAATTCTTCACAGCGTGGGCTGATGTAGGTAAATCCTCGTTGACCTCCGGGAAAGAAGGTATATTCAAATACTACAACGGGTAAGTGATCAATTACCTTTTGCAGATCGCCCTTAAAAATATGGGTTAGAGACATCCGCACGAAAGTACGCGATGGCCTTGAAAAAGGGACTCACATGTAAGAAAGGTTACAAAATCACATGATTTGGCCATAAGGAACGGAACCGGCCCAAGACATTAGTGATTCCAAAAAGTCCAGATTGTAAAATCTAAGCCGACTTGAGGGCCTCTGCTCCGGCAACAATCTCCAGAATCTCCTTGGTGATGGCAGCCTGGCGCGTGCGATTGTAGGTGAGTTTGAGGTCTTTCAGAATTTCACCCGCGTTCTCGGTTGCCTTGTCCATGGCTGTCATACGCGCTCCATTCTCTGAGGCATTTGAATCCAGCAATGTCTTGAAGAGTTGCACCTTTAGTGATTTGGGGATCAGTCCCGTCATAATTTCAGACTGATTTGGCTGGAAAATATAGTCGATATCTACCTTCTTCTCAGAAGCGATGGGAAGTACGGGAAGAAATTGCTCAACAATCAATACCTGAGTGGCAACGTTCTTGAACTGGTTGTAAACGATTTCAATCTTATCGAATGTGCCTGTCCTGAAGGCCTCCATCATGTAGTTGGCGACCTCGGCAGCCGAGTCAAATGACAAGCCGTGAAAAAGTCCAGCATAATCACCTACCACAGGATAACCACGCTTACTGAAGAAGTCCATGCCTTTCTTGCCAATAGGCAGAATGGTAACATTCTTCTTTGATTGCTGATTGGAATATTTTTCCTGAATCAACCGGGCCACGCCTTTGATGGTATTGGAATTGAATGACCCACAGAGTCCACGATCCGAGCTTACGGCAACGATAAGGATCTTCTCCTCAGTACGAACCTTGCTGAACCAGTTGTCCGTATCACTGCCACCAGCGGAAAGATTTTGCAGGATACCTGTCATCTTCCTGGCGAAAGGGCGCATCTGAATGATCCGATCCTGTGATTTCCGCAACTTTGCGGCAGCCACCATCTTCATAGCCTTTGTAATCTGCTGCGTGCTGATTACAGAACTAATGCGCGTCTTTACTTCTTTTAAACTGGCCATCGCTTTTCATTCCCCGGCTACCCAGGTTTCCTTCAGTTTAGTACTTACTTGCCAACTCCAGAGATGCCTTCTTCACTGTCTCCAGGTCAGAATCTTCAAACTTCCCAGCCCGGAAGTTGTCCAGGATGTCTTTATGCTGACCCCTGAGCAAATGGATAAGCTCTGTTTCAAATTCTCTCACCTTGCCCACCGGCACCTTGTCAATATATCCCCGGGTAGACGCCGTAATGATCGCCACTTGCTCTTCCACCGGCACAGGGGCATATTGTGGCTGCTTGAGCACTTCAAGATTTCTGCGTCCGCGCTCAATGGTAAGCTTGGTCGAAGCATCAAGGTCAGATCCAAACTTCGAAAAAGCTTCGAGTTCGCGAAACTGAGCCTGGTCGAGTTTCAGCGTACCCGCCACTTTCTTCATGGATTTAATTTGTGCGGCTCCACCTACGCGTGACACCGAAATTCCAACGTTGATAGCCGGGCGAATACCGGAGTTAAAGAGGTTGGTTTCCAAGAAAATCTGGCCGTCGGTAATTGAGATTACGTTTGTAGGAATGTAGGCAGATACATCGTTCGCCTGGGTTTCAATGATCGGAAGAGCCGTCAAGGAACCTCCTCCTTTTACAAGATGCTTGATGGATGGAGGCAGGTCATTCATCTGCTTTGCCAGCGCGTCGTTATTGATAATTTTTGCCGCACGCTCAAGCAGGCGCGAGTGAAGGTAGAAAACATCACCGGGATAGGCTTCTCGCCCCGGGGGCCTTCTCAGCAGCAGTGAAACCTCACGATAAGAAACAGCCTGCTTTGAAAGGTCATCATATATGACGAGTGCTGGTCTTCCGGTGTCGCGAAAGAATTCGCCAATTGCAGCACCGGTGAACGGGGCAAAGTATTGCATGGGCGCAGGATCGGAAGCAGAAGCTGAAACGATCACCGTGTACGGGAGTGCACCGGCCTTTTCGAGCGTAGACGCTACGGTAGCCACCGTGGAGGCCTTTTGGCCAATGGCAACATAAATGCAAAACACCGGCTTGCCCTTCTCGTAGTACTCCCGCTGGTTGATGATCGTATCGATGGCTACGGCTGTTTTTCCTGTTTGCCGATCGCCGATGATTAACTCACGCTGGCCGCGACCGATTGGAATCATTGAATCAATGGCCTTAATACCCGTCTGCAGCGGCTCGTTTACTGGCTGTCGATAAATTACCCCGGGTGCCTTGCGCTCCAGAGGCATCTCATACAATTCGCCCGTCAATGGGCCTTTACCGTCGATGGGCTTCGCCAGTGTATCAACTACGCGTCCCAGCACCCCGTCACCGACGTTCACTGATGCGATCTTCCCAGTCCGTTTCACGATAGCGCCCTCCTTGATACCTTGCGGATCACCCAGCAACACCACACCGACGTTATCTTCTTCGAGGTTCAGTACAAGCGCACGAAGCCCATTTTCAAACTGTACCAGCTCACCAGCCTGTGCCTTGGAGAGCCCATAGATGCGTGCCACGCCGTCACCAATCGTGAGTACTGTACCCACTTCTTCCAGTTCAGCATCCGTCCGTGCCTGTGCCAGTTGCTCGCGCAAAATTGCGGATACTTCCTCGGGTCTAATCTCTGCCATAATGAGTTCGATTTATAGGTCTTAAGTCTTTTTGATATAATAGTTCTCTTCAAATTTCAATCCCAACATCTTCAGCTTGCTGCGGATAGATGCATCGATTTGCCGGTCGCCAACATTCAGCACAAAACCTCCGATAAGGTTGTTATCGACCGATGTGTGCATTTCAATCGTGGTCTTGTTCGCAATTTTCCTGGAAATCGCCTCCATGACCGCCAGTAACTCCTTGTCGGCAGGTACCGTTGTCGTCAGGTACGCCTTACCAATTCCCTTGTATGTGTTGTAAGCATTGTGAAACTCGAGGGCGATTGCCGGCAAAATTGGTTCGCGGTTCTTCAAGGTAACAATATCAATGATTGCCATCGTCAATTGGCTGACCTTGCCTGTAAATACCTTCTTCAGGATGGCGCGTTTGCGCTCATGCCGGATCACAGGACTGCGAAGCATCGCAACAAAATTTCTGTTCTCCTGACATGTCTTTGTAAACAGCAACATGTCGCGGTGCACATCTTCCAGGGCACTTTGCTCTACTGCCAGGCTCAGCAAGGACTTTACATACCGCGATGCTACTCGTAAATCGGCCATGCTTCTAGTTAAGCTTAATGTCCTTAATGAAACCTTGCGCAAGATCCTGTTGCGCCTTATCAGAGGAAAGGTTCTTCCGGATCAGCTTCTCAGCCACTTCCAGTGAAAATTTCGCCACAAGCTCGCGAACATCGCGCAAAGCTGCCTGCTTCTCGGTGTTGATCACCGCTCTGGCATCCTCAATGATACGATCAGCATTTGTTTTTGCTGTTGCTTGTGCATCATCATGGATCCGGTTGGCCGCATCCCTTGCATCACGGAGAATCTTGTCACGCTCTTCGCGGGCCTCCTTCAACAGTTTTTCGTTACCTGCCTTGAGCAACGCCATTTCGGCCTTGGCCTTCTCAGCCGAATCCAAAGCCGCCTGAATGGACGCCTCGCGTTCCTTCAACGACGTGAGAATGGGTTTCCATGCCAGTTTTGATAGCAAGAAAAATAGCCCTAAGAAGACTACAAATTGCCAGAAGATGAGACCAGAACCCGGGGTTAGTAATTCCATATTCAGTATATTTTTTCCTTGACCACGTGGCCGTATTGTTCAAGAGAGAAACTTGCCCGGCCCAGCGCCTAAGGCAAGTTTCAATTTTAGCACTGCCATGTGCTTCTGATAACCATTAGGCAATACCGGCGCCCGTCAGGTTGGAGATCAGAAAGCAAATAACCAGAGCAAACAGCGCCGCTACTTCAACAAGAGCCGCAATGATCAGCATCGAGCCCTGCAACTTGTTTGCAGCTTCGGGCTGACGAGCCATGGCCTCCATTGCTGAACCACCGATGCGACCGACACCAATTCCAGCACCTATTGCAGCCAGACCAGCGCCGATACCTGCACCCATGATGGCGTAGCTAACGTCGAGTAAGATTGAAAATAACATAACGTTTATAATTAAGTGAACCAAAATCCAGGTTTATCCCGGAGTATCGTAAGCGTGCGGTCACCCGCGCATTCATTTCAAACTAATGTCCATCTCCGTGATGTTCTTCAACAGCCAACCCAATATACAGCGACGTGAACAAGGTAAACACGTACGCCTGGATCCCCGCAACCAACAATTCAATCAGGCTAATGAACAACACAAATATGGATGAACCAATCCCCACGACCCAGCTTTCAAAGATGAAGGTCAGTGAAATCAGACTGAGTAAGACAATGTGACCTGCCGTAATAGCGGCAAAAAGACGGATCATCAGGGAGAACGGCTTCGTAAAGATGCCAATTATCTCCACGGGTAGAATAATGACTCGCAGAGGAAGCGGAACCCCTGGTGTCCAGAGAATATGCTTCCAATAATTCCCGTTGCCGCTGACATTGGTGATGATGAAGGTAAATACAGCCAACGTCATGGTGACGGCGATGTTGCCGGTCAGGTTACCTGAGCCCGGAACAAGGCCGAGGAGGTTTCCTAACAAAATGAAGAAGAACAGGGTCAGTAGGTATGGAAGGTACTTCTCGTATTTAGGTCCGATGTTGGGTCTTACAATTTCGTCTTTTACGAAGAGAATGATAGGCTCAATGAAGGACTGCAAACCCCTGGGGGCGCTTCCGGAGTTTGACCTGTAAGCTCTCGAAACTGAAATCATGACAAATAGAAGAATGCCGGCATTCAGAAAGAGCATCATGACATTCTTCGTAATAGAAAAATCAAGCGCTTTCTTTTCACCCAGAAAAATTGCATTGTGTTCCAGACGATAGCCGTTGTACTCGATCAGGTTGTGATGCTCATCGTAAAAGTGGTGGGAAGAAAATACATCGAGCCCGCGCTCGGGTGTGTACACGATCACCGGCAGATACAAAGTGCCGTAATGCCCGTCGAAGAAGTGCCAAACATGGTTATCCAAAACGTGCTCGATGATAACCTTGCTTACGCTGGGTGTTTCCTTGACAGGAGTGGCGTGCCCGGCATGTTCATCCTGGCCAAAAGCTCCCGAAAACCCAAACAAAAAGGCAACCAGGATTGGAACAAAAAAGGCTCTTTTCAGGCCAAAAAAGGCGTTTTTGGGGTGGATTCTCACTGTCGTAATTATCGACCGCAAAACTATTGATTAATACCCCAAAAAAAAATCTTTACCCCTCTTTTTGGCCTCTGTTTGTAGGTTTCTGGCCATTCACAGCTATGTACAAAGCAACGACCTCCAGGCAGGTAAACAGAAAGTAACTGATCAGAAAAAGGACGGCATTCCTGCTGGCCGAAGTACGGTCAAGCCAAATGACCACAAAGATAAAAAGTCCAAAGAATAAGATTCTGAGCACCGTCGATCCCAGGTATATTTTGACAAAGTCTTCAGGCCGGCCATCGAGCTGACGAGTAATGATTGCATAGAGACCCAGATGACTGATTGCCAGCATGGCAATAATCTCATTGGTGAAAGTGGGGTGCTCAAACCAGCCAATGGATACTCCTTGCTGAACGGCCATGAAAAGCGCAGCAGCAAACAGAATGATAAGCACAGTGAACCGCAGCATTACTCCTCATTCAGATTCTTGTACACCTTGTACAGCATTCCACCGAGAACAATTAGTATGAACAGCAGCATGAATACCGGGAATCCAAACTCAAGGTGTTGGTCAAGTCGATGACCCAGCCAGCCAAACCGATACCGCCCAGGAGTTGGAAGGCAAATCCGCCAAAACGAAGATAGGAATTAGACGGCAGCTTCGGCTCGTAAGGTGGAGGAGCCATGCTCCGCAGATTTGATGTCCTTCACCGCAGCACCCATTTTACAGGTTCCGTTGAATGCAGCGCCAGGTTCAACCACCAGTTTGCCGGTCGCAATATCACCATGCACCGTCGCGGTGGCCTTCAACACCAGCATATCAGAAATTTCGATCTTACCTTTCACGGTTCCTTCGATATCCGCGTTTTGAGCGCTCACATTGCCATCCACAACAGACGAATTACCCAAGGCGATCTTCGACTTCGATTTGATATTGCCAATAATTCTGCCTTCAATACGGATGTTGCCTGCTGTCTCAATATTGCCCTCCAGGACTGTGCCTTTGCCAATTACGTTGCTCGAATTGGTGATCTCATCGGCTGCCTTCTTCTCCTCTTTGGTTGTAAACATGGCGTTTGGTTTAGAACGTTACAAATTCCTCCGGATTTAGTGAGTTGCCATTGTACCACAATTCAAAATGAAGATGTGGGCCACTGGTCATCTCGCCGCTGTTGCCAACTATAGAAATAATCTCACCGGCATTCACAAAACTACCAACTTTTTTCAATAGTTCCGCATTGTGCTTGTACACGGATAAGAGGTTTCCCCGGTGCTGGATGGCAATAACGTAGCCCGCGTCCTGTGTCCAGGATGCCACGATAACAGTTCCATCCGCAATACACTTGACCGGTTCGTTGCTCTTAGCTACGATGTCAACCCCATAGTGTGCCTTCTTGACATCATACCGGTCCGATATAAAACCCGTGATTGGTGTGAAGAAAAATGTCTCACTCAATTCACTGTACTTGCTGCTTGTCAGCGAAATCAAAGAAAGTTCTGATTGCTCAAAGTCCTTTCTGAACTGTGAATCACTGGGGGCCAGCTTGGCCGTACTCACAGGTTTGATCGGCTTGGTCTGCTCTTTCAATGCTGTAGGTGCATCAACAAAACTGTTTGAAGTGTCACCATTCAATACGCGCTTGAAATTCTCGATGAACTCAGCCTTCTCCTCTTCCTCGCGGGCAAGAGAATCTACGCGAAGGCGAAGCTGGTACAGCTTATTGTCCATTTCGCGTTGTGCATACCGTGGGTCAAACCAGCGAGCCAGCAACGTCTGTGACAAGTAGAGACTTCCGGCAAAGATGGACATGAAAACTACAAACAGGAGCACGAGTACCTTGCCATAGGTGAACCCAAAGGTGGACTTCTCCTCCAGGTTCTCCTCCTTGCGGATCACCAGCTGGTACTTGGTGCTTATCCGTTCTCCTATGGTTTTTTTTGGCTTCAAAGTCCTAAATTGCTTCAAAATTAGATATTCTGATCGATTATAATATTGAAAGCCTGATTTTTAACGTTTGTAAATCAAACGGGCACATGAAGGTAATTCATTCAATCTTATCGTTTTGCGCTGTTATCACATCGTGCGTTTTCTTCGTGCGCTGCTCGCCCAATCAGAACACGATTACCAGTGATGTTTATCATAACACGACTGCTCACTTCAATGGATATTTCTATGCAAAAGAAAAAATCCTTGAGGTTCAGACCATCATCAGCAAAAGTCTCGATGATGATCCCAATCAAATTCTTCGGTTATTCCCTAAGCTCGATACTGCTCTGGCCAGTTCCTACCGGAAGGACACTGAAGAAGTCATCAAAATGGCATCCATCTCCATCCAGCGCCACCCCAATAGCCGATGGCTTGATGACAACTATCTCCTCGTGGGATTGGCCCGGCTCTACGATTGTGATTACCTCAACGCTATTCAGACTTTCAAGTACGTCAATACGAAAGGACAGGATCCCAATGTTCGACACCGCGCCATTATCTATCTGATCCGGACGTTTACCGAACAAAATGACTACCTGCGCGCTGAAGAAGCCTTTCAGTTTCTTGACAAAGAGAAACTGAGCAAATCCAACAGCAAGGATTTCTATCTCGAGAAGGCTTACTACTACCAGATTCGTGGTGACTACGACAACATGGTACGCAATCTTACCGCAGCTGACACCCTCCTCACCCGGGCCGATCGCAAAGGCAGAATTTACTTTCTCATTGGCCAAGTGTATCAGCAACTTGGATTCAAGTCTGAAGCCTATGGGTACTACCGCAAATGCCTGGGCACCAATCCCGAATACGAAATTGATTTTTATGCAAGACTGAACATGGCCCAGGTTGCAGAGTTGGATAACGCGAAAAACCGCCGCGTGATTCGCAAGCAATTTGAGAAGCTGCTGACCGACACGAAAAATGAAGAGTTCAAGGATAAAATTTACTATGAACTCGGCGAGTTCGAGCGAAAACAAGGAAACGTCGATCAGGCCATTGCCGAATACAAGCGCTCAGCCCATTCTGGCAAAAACCGAAGAATTCAGGGAAATGCATTTCTCCGAATTGGCCAACTCTACTTTGATTCACTCCGCCGATTCTCACTGGCCAAAGCTTACTACGATAGTGCTGTTGCGTCGCTCCCCCGCGAATCAGAGGGATTCGAGGCAATCAGCAAGCGACAAAAGATACTGGGATCGTTTGTCACCTTTACAGAAACAATTCAATGGCAAGACAGCCTGCTGGCGCTTTCCGTGCTTGACTCAGTGACCATTCGATCACGGATTGATTCCGTACTCGCCAGCCGGATTCCCAAAGACGATGGAAAGAAGCGGAAGAAACGAAGAGCCGAAAGTGAATCAGGCCCGGATGGACCAAGATCTTTTTTTCAAACAGAAACGACGAGCACTACGGATTGGTATTTTGGCAATCTCTCTGCAGTTTCTACCGGTCAAACCGAATTCAAGCGAATCTGGGGGAACATTGCTTTGGAGGACAATTGGCGTCGATCCACCAAGTCGGCTACGGCCCTCGCGCTGAACGCAGACTCGCCCCAAGGCACACAGGACCCAACTCGTGCACCGACCGAGGATATCTCGAAGGCAAGCGCCCCGGATGCTGCCATACAAAGTCTCTTCACTGCCTTGCCACGAACGGAGGAGGCCAAGGCGGCTGCGCTTACAAAGATTGAGGATGCCTATTTTGGCCTTGGTGATCTTTACTATTTTCAGTTGGAGGAAAAGGAGAATGCTGAGATCACATATGAAAAGTTGCTGACCCGATTCCCAGCATCAGAATACAAACCCGAAGTACTTTATAAACTGTATCTAATCCATAAAGAAAAAGGGGACACAATCGCCAACAGCATTGCGGAACAGTTAAAAAACGAGTTCCCGACTTCAACCTATACGAGAATTCTCCTTAACCCCGATTACCTCAAGGAAACCAGCGTAGCGCAGGAAAAGCAGAAGCTCATCTACAAGGAAGCCTATGCTGACTTTCAGAGGAACAACCTTCGGGGTACTCAGGAAAAGCTTCGCCAAGCCTTGGCCATCGGCGAAACCCAGTTCACTCCGCAGCTGGAAATTCTGCAAATTCTCATTACTGGAAAGACAGAAGATGTTACCCGCTATCAGTATGAATTGGGTGAGTTTATCAAGAAATACCCAGAAGGAACACTTCACGGCTACGCCGAAGATCTACTGGCAAGCTCACAAACCTTCCTCCAGAAAGCCGAGCGAGCAAAAGGAATTCGCTTCAATGTATCATTTGAAGAGCCTCACTATTTTGTGATTGTCCACCGCATCAATGATCAAGCCAGTACAGCCATCTCGCAGCGCCTCGACAAACTGGGCGCCGATTCATTCAAGAGTTTAAAATTGGTTGCCACCAATCTTATCTATGATAATCAGTACGCCATGACATTCGTTGGTGACCTCCCGGCAAGGAAAGAGGCCCAGGAGTATTTCCACCTGTTCGAGACCCAGCTCGCCGCAGAAAAGCCCTTTTCCACCCTAAATTTCCATAACTTTGTCATTACCAAGGATAATTTCAATATCTTCTACCGCAACAAAGCCCTTGATGAGTACCTCAGCTTCTTCGACAGATACTACCCAAGGTAAACTCACCCGACAACCTGGCGGTCAGCTACCCCGGTTCCGAATGTTTGTTCGGATTATTTGGATGACCTTCTTCTGCATTATTCTGGGACTCCCACTTTATGTATTTTCGGTCAGCATTGATCTTTTCGGATTGTTTGGAGGAATGCCCAGCTTGGCTGAAGTGGAGAATCCCGAAACCGATCTTTCCTCCGACGTCATCTCCGCCGATGGTGTCTCCCTGGGACGCTATTTCCGATACAACCGCAGTCAGGTAACTTTTGATGAACTTTCCAAGGAGCTCGTAAACACTTTGGTTCTCTCTGAAGATCATCGATTCTATCAACACTCAGGTCTCGATTTCCCCGCATTTCTCAGGGTTGCCTATGGTTTGATGACTTTTCAGCCCTCGGGAGGCGGGAGTACAATTACGCAACAATTGGCAAAGAATCTCTATACCCGCAATCGTGATAAAGGACTAGACGGAACCATCGCCAGGTTGGGTCGGTATCCCAGAAGAATTGTTCAGAAAACCAAGGAATGGGTTATTGCCGTCAACCTGGAGCGAAATTTTACGAAGGAAGAAATCATTGCCATGTACCTGAACACCTATGAGTTCAGCAACAATGCCTATGGCATCAAGGTGGCTAGTGAGACGTACTTTAGCAAGTCGCCTGACAGCCTGAACCTGCAGGAGTCTGCCCTATTGGTGGGCATGCTTCAGAATTCCAATCTGTATAATCCCATTCGCAGGCCAGAGATTGCACTTAAGAAGAGAAATGAAGTCCTTCTCAAACTACTGCGCAATAAATACATCATTGACTCTCAGGCAGCATACGATTCCGTAGCAGCGCTGGATCTTGGATTGAAGTTCAGGGTTCAGGATCAGAATGAGGGACTGGCCACACATTTCCGCACGGTAATGAGCAACTACCTTATGCAATTTTGTTCACAGCGCGGGATTGACCTTTGGAACTCAGGTCTCAAAATTTACACGACCATTGACAGCCGACTTCAAAAATATGCTGAAGATGCGATGAAGGAGCATATGATGACCCTTCAGGAAGAGTTTGTTAAACAATGGGAAGGCAAGAACCCCTGGGTTGATGACGACCTCAAAGAAATACCTGGATTTCTGCGTATGCGGATAAGACAAACCCCCGCCTATAAGAATCTGGTGGAGAAGTACGGTGAAAATTCAGACTCGGTGGGGATCATGCTCAGTCTCAAAAAGCCCATGACTGTTTTCACATGGAAAGGTGAACGCGATACCCTGTTCAGTTCGATGGATTCCCTGGCTTACTACAAGCGATTCCTTCAGTCTGGACTCATGTCGATGGATCCCAACACGGGTCACATCAAAGCGTGGGTTGGGGGTTTCAACTATAAATACTTCAAGTACGACCACGTCAAGCAAGGTACCCGCCAACCAGGCTCAACCTTCAAGCCTTTTGTCTATGGCCTTGCCATGGAATCTGGCTACTCCCCCTGTTACGTGCTTGAAGACATTGCCCCTAGCTTCAAAGTATCGGGAACCGTTTGGTATCCTCCCAACTCAGATGGCACCCGGGGTAAAGGAGAGAAGATGACAATACGGCAAGCCATGGCCCGCTCAGTCAACTCCATTACCGCCCAAATGATGAAGGCCCTGGGCGAAGAAAATGTCGTAGAGTTTGCCAATCGCGTAGGCATTGAGAGCAAACTTGATCCAGTGCCATCGCTCTGCCTCGGCGTAAGCGATGTTTCTCTTTTTGAAATGGTCGGCGCGTACAGCACCTTCGTAAACAACGGCATTCATACCAAGCCGTTCTACATCACACGAATTGAGGACAAGAACGGGAACGTTATTGAAAATTTCGTACCCAAAACACGACAAGCCATCAATGACCAAACGGCCTATAAGATGATTTATATGCTTATGGGGGGTATTGAAGAAACCGGAGGAACCTCCGGTGGACTTAGTCGCGAGCTTAAGATTGACAATGAAATAGGAGGAAAGACCGGCACCACCAATAATGCCTCGGATGGTTGGTACGTCGGCGTGACGCACAATCTAGTTACTGGCATTTGGGTAGGAGGAGACGAGCGCGCTATCCACTTTCCTTCGTGGACTTTTGGCCAGGGTACTCGAACAGCCCGGCCCATTTGGGACAAGTATATGACAAAGGTATACCAGGATCCGTATACTGGCATTACGAAGGGAAAATTCAAACTGCCTAAGTCAGGGTTAGACATTTCCCTGGATTGCGCCAAACAACTCCTTGCAGACTCGGTGAAAGTAGACGAAAAGCCCTGGGATATCAACAATTAACGGCATGACCGATGCAGTTCGTCAAAAAGCCGCGTCTCTCCCTGACTCGCCTGGCATTTACCGCTTCTACAATAAAGAAAATACACTGATCTATGTCGGCAAGGCCAAGAGCCTGAAGAAGCGCGTTACCAGCTACTTCAACAAACAGTCTACCTATAATCGCAAGACGGAAAAACTCGTATCTGAAATACGAACCATTGAGTTCACACTGGCTAACTCCGAGTTTGATGCCTTGCTGCTTGAGAACAATTTCATAAAACAAAATCAGCCCAAGTACAACATCCTGCTGAAAGATGATAAAACATTTCCGTACCTGTGCATTTTGAAAGAGCCTTTCCCAAGAATCATCTATACACGCAAATACATTCCAGAACAGGGTGAGTACTTCGGACCTTACAGCAGTGTACAGTCCATGAAAAGTGTCTTGGAACTAGTTCGCAAATTATACTCTATACGAACCTGCAATTACCATCTCTCTGCTGCCAACATCTCCAAGGGAAAATTCAAGGTCTGTCTGGAATATCATTTGGGCAATTGCAAAGGCCCCTGTGTTGGGCTGCAGGAAGAGAAAGGGTACCATGAAGAAATTCAAGAGGCTCGCCACATTCTGAAAGGGAATCTCAGCCAGGTGCAAAAATACTTTCAGGAACATATGCGCAAACATGCCGAAGCACTTCACTTCGAAAAGGCCGCATTATACAAGCACAAGCTTGAGTTGCTTGAGAAATTCCAAACCAAATCGGCCGTTGTAAACAGGAAAATCACTGACATTGATGTGATCACGGTCATCAGCACACCTGATGAGGCCTTCATCAATTTCATGCAGGTTAAAGAGGGTGCCATCGTATACTCGCGCAACATTGAGATTAGCAAGAAACTTGACGAAACCGATGAGGACATCCTGGCCATTGTCGCACATCAGGTTCGCTCGGATCTTAACAGCACCCACCATACCGTCTTCAGCAATCTCCCGCTGTCCATCGCAGATGCCAGGATCGAAAATATAGTTCCCCGAATTGGTGATAAGCGCCAGTTGATTGAGCTATCCCTCAAGAATGCACTTTACCATAAGGTCAAGAAGGCGGCTGCACGGGAAGGCGCCAAGAGTCGGCAACAAGAAGCCGTAGAGGCGCTCCAGAAGGACCTCCGCTTGCAGCGCTTGCCGCGAACTATCGAGTGCTTTGACAACTCCAACCTCCAGGGCACAAACCCTGTTGCCTCCATGGTCCGCTTTGTTGACGGCAAACCTGACAAGAAGGGATATCGACACTTTAACATCAAAACAGTAACGGGTTCGGATGATTTCGCCTCCATGAGCGAAGTCGTTGGCCGTCGCTATTCCCGCCTGCAGTCTGAGGAAGAGGAATTTCCCGATCTCATTATCGTTGACGGGGGGAAGGGGCAACTCCATAGTGCTTCAGACGCCTTGCGAAAACTTCACCTCTATGGGCAAATACCCATCATCGGCATTGCCAAGAAGTTGGAAGAGATCTACTACCCGGAAGATCCCTTACCACTTCATATTCACAAAAAGTCACTGGGGCTGATGTTGATTCAGCAAATTCGTGATGAGGCGCATCGCTTTGCCATTGCATTCCATAGAAAAAAACGAAGTAAGTCAACCATCTTCACTGTGCTGGAAGACATTCCAGGCGTTGGCAGGTCAGCCACCAATACGTTATTGGGGCACTTCAAGTCAGTGAAAAAAATCGAGGCCGCCACATTGGAAGAACTGGAAGCAGTAATTGGTCCATCAAAGGCCCGAAAGATAAAGTCATGGCAACAAAAAAGGGAGAGCTGATGCCCTCCCTTCTCTTTGCTGGGATGAATCAATATTCCCAGAGATTGTGTTCCTTTTCCATCAGCTTCATTTCCTCCCACTCCATTGCCCAAACGGCCTCTTTATAAGGGCGCTGATTGGCGCTGTAGGTATCGGCAATCCGATCATTGTCCGGATTCTCTACTTTGTCGATCACACCATGGAAGAGTCGAAGCAAAAATGCATCTGCATAATTCTTGTTCTCCGCTGTATTATAACGATTAAACCAGATGGCATCCTTGGTATGATTCCTGAATAGTTTTTCCAGGTCCTTGTATTTAAACCATCCTAGCGGCTTAAATGTGCCGGTGTTTTGGTCAAATGCAGCAAATTCCATCGCCAACATATCATAGTACAGGCGGGAACGTCGCTTGTCAAAGATGATGTCCTCCTGAAGGGTAATCCGGAAAATCTCATCAGCAAGATAGCGGACCGCCTGTCCACGCGTTGTCACCTGCCAGTCATCCGGCGAAGCTGAAGGGTTCTTTCCTTTGCTGTTTACAGCCGCTTCATAGTTCTTCCCGTTGAGTGTAACTACGTCCCCCTGGTAATAATCCGATATTGGATCCCAAGCGGGAAAGGACTCACCCTGCTGTGTCACCATATTGGCGTCAAACTCTTCCTTTGAGATCTTCTCGGTCAGGGAGTCACGCTTGTAGATATCGACAATCTCCCCGGAATTTATAGCCCGTAGAATCAATTTGGTGATCTCATTGCCTCTGGAAAAAAAGCCCTTGTTCTGCTTCTCCCTCAGATCGATGACCCTCCAAACCCTCACTTTGTACAATTGCTCGTACTTCGGAATATTAAGCAGGGAATTTGGATTCACCTGACCTTCCTCTTCTTGAGCAAGTACTGTCGTACTCAGTGCAAAAGCCAACCCAACAAAGAAAATTCTTCGAACCATAATTTGGTATTTACTGAATTGGAATATTGATTGTGCCGGATGAAACAGGAATAGGTTCTTGCTCGCCGGTGAAGGTATTCCGCGTCACATTCTTGATGTCAATAATAATCCGATCGCCAGGACGCATTTGTGACCGCCACCGACTAAGGTCAAGTATCTCAGAATTTGAGTTCATTTGGTCAACACGTGCCGTACCTCGAGCCAGAATAACTTCCATGGTACGAATGCGATAAACGGCATCCTTGGGGACCTCCGCCTTGAAGTTGTCTTCGGCATCGGCATTGATGCGAAGGCCGGTAAGGCCAGCTGCACGCACACCGTTCTTAAGATCAATCTCCTTTCCATTGTTGTCACGCGCAACATAATGGGGTTTTGGAATTGGCTTCACATCAAAATTTTCGGTACCAATCACTGCCCCACCGTTGGAAACAGTTACAGAGACTTTACGTTCCTTGGGGATGATGGTCACCTTTCCAGGCTTATCACCTTTTTCGAGTGTGGCTCCTTTGATGGTAAACGAAGGATTATAATTCGCACCCAGTGCCGGGACTTCAATGTTGACGAAGTTGCCGCAGTTCATGTAAAGACTTGGAGCGTTTCCGTTTGTAATGCGGATCGTTGGGCGGATGACGGTGTACTCAATCACACGCGTCAGCGGATCTTTGCCTGCCACACGAATTTCAGTGGTGTACGACTGCTTTGACGATCCGCTGGCATCATAGCTGGATGCCGTTGCTGGGAATTCGAGCAGGGCCATCTTAATGCTGGTCTCCGGGTCCGTTGTCACCGTAAGAGGGGCACCGTTGCGGAACATTTCAGGTGCAACGCCGGAAGCGGCACCAGCCATGAACAATTTGCCTGTGTACTTGGCACCTGCGGCAACAACAGAGGGTCCGATAACCATGGGTACAACTTTGTCAAACTTAAAGTTTACACCTTCCGCAATATTATTGAGTGAGTCCAGTGCCATGGCTTCATACTCCAAAATCTCTGTCTGCATCTGCGTAACCCCGGTGATGGCGGGCATCGTCGGCGTTCCCTCAAAAGAAAACTCGATGAAATCTTTCTCGGCGTGCTCCACCTCGCCTTTTGCATTCCTCAATTCCTTAAAATCAACTGCCCGCTTGTTCAACTTGGGGAAGGTCATTCCGGAAAGTTTTTGTATTTCGGTATGGAAATTTACCAGCGTCTTTTCGTAGTCCGGCGCAAGTGATGATTTATCATTGAGCATCTTCTCCTCCGCAATATTCGTATTGGAGACAAGTTCATCGCCCTCCATCGGCTTACCCGCATGATCCCTGCTCAATTCTACTTTCAGCTTATCGAGCGCTTCCATAGTAGTCGTAGTAAGGTCTTTGACTTTTTGCGCCCTGTCCTTGGCGTCCAGGACAACTGGTTTATCACTGGTAGAATGCATGATCGCCTGGAACTTACTCTCGTTGGCCATTTTGCCTTCCTCTATAAGTTCCAACAAGGTAGAGTTAAGGATCGCGAATTTTTCAAGCACTGCGCTACTGACGTTAAGGGCCAAAAGCGCTGTCAGCACGAGATACATCATGCCAATCATTTTTTGCCTCGGGGTTTCCTTGCCACCTGCCATAGTCTTTCAGTTTATATTGTGTAACCCTAAACCTTATAAAATCTTACTTCGCGCCGCCTTTCATGGCGGTGAGCATACTTCCGTATACATTGTTCAACGCCGTGAGGTTATCGGTCAGTTTGCCCAGCTCGGAAGTAAATTTGCTGGTATTGGTGCCCACCGAAGATAGTCCTTGCATTGCACCGCCGAGGCTCTCATAAAACTTATTCATGTTCTTCACATGGGAATCAGCATCCTTCAGTTCCATTTCATAAATGGTATTGAGCGCTGCCAGATTCTTGGTAACCTTCTGAACCTGCGCGTGGTATTCGCCAGTGTCCTTGGAGGCATCTGCCATGGCCGATACGGCCTTCATAGCGCTGCCATAAGATTTGTTCATCTCCGTTAGCGAAGCCGATGCAGCCTGCACGTTCTTAGCGTACTCGTTGGTCGCAACAGCGGCATTGGAGAGATTATTCATCTGCGTTGTCGACGTAGCCAAGTTGGTCAAACCCTTACCCAAATTGTCCAGCAGATTCTGGTCAACCTTGGCTGTCTTCAGCATTTCATCAATTTTCAGAAGCGGAGAATCGCCTCCAGGCCTGTTGCTTATACGCGTGGCGGTTTGCGTAGCGGGGCCTTCATAATCCTCAGAAAGTTCAGGATAAACCTTAGACCAATCGACTTCAGCATGCTTGGGTTCAAATGCACTCAGGAAGAAGATTCCAGCCTCAACGGAAAGACCAATCATCAACATTTCGTTCGCGCCGGGTAAGTGCAAAATCTTGAAAAGGGCTCCAATGATTACCACTGCCGCGCCAATTCCATAAATCTTGGGCATGATGGTCTCATAGAGCAACTGCATGAATCCGCCTTTTTTCTTAGCCATGATATTTAGAGTTTAAGGTTTAGGGTTCTTTTTCGTTTTAAGCGATTTCTAAAGATAGTATGAGTTTTCTATTATTAAAATTCCCTGCCAGATGACCGACCCAGGTGAGTCATTGCGCACCGGAAGCCGATATAAGCCCTGGAAGAGTCTTTAAATTCATAAGTCCTTGTACCTGTTTCAAGGTAGTAGGCAACATCTTTCCACGAACCACCGCGAACCACCTTCTTCGGAGGAATCTTCGCGTTAAACTTCGTGTTGTCCGGGTCTGTGCGGGGATCAATATACTGGGGGTTCAAATCCCAAACAGTTGGTACGGAGGCGGGGTTAAAGTCATCAAGACACCACTCCGATACATTGCCCGAGGTATCGAACAAGCCATAGTCATTAGGGAAATACGACTGGATCGGCGATGTGTAGGCAAATCCATCATCATAAAAGTTGCCTCTGCCAGGCTTGAAGTTGGCGAGCATACAACCCTTGGAATTACGGATGTACGGGTTACCCCAGGGATACTTTGCCATATCGCGACCTCCGCGAGCTGAATACTCCCACTCAGCCTCTGAAGGAAGGCGGAACTCAGGCATGGGAAACTCCCCTACCGTCTTGCGGAAGTCATTCAGGTAGGCAGTTCTCCATTTCCCAAAAAATACCGCCGCATCCCAGTTGATTCCTACAACCGGATAGATGTCGTACCCGGGATGCCAGTAATAATAATCCTGGATCGGGTCACCCATGTGGTGAGAAAAGTCACGAACCCAAACCGTCGTATCCGGGTAATACTTCTGCTTGAACTCTTCTGCACTCACCGCCGGGAATCCTTCAAGCGTCGCATTATCAACCAGGAAGAAGTTTGTAAACTGTCTGTATTCGTTGTTGGTAATTTCGGTATCGTCCATAAAGAACGGTCCGATGGTAACCTGCTTATTGAAGTTGATCTGGGTCGAGGCTGGATCTTCATCCGCTTGCCCCATGTGGAATGTTCCTGCGGGAATCGGTACCATCCCGTATGGAATGGTCATCACCCAACCTTCACGGTTAGGGACTCCAACAAGCTCGCCCTGGTCTCCGCCGCCTTTTTTCCCACCCAAACCGAGCAGGCCGCAACCTGCCATGGAGAGAGCGAGTGCAGCTAACGACACATAACCAAGACTTTTTGATTTCACCTGTACATCCATACTTGAGTAGTTAAGTCCACGTTTTCCCGCAATCAGTCCAACGAATGGACTATAAATTTATTTCATTCGCCTGTTTTGCCAAAAATAGAGTTCCCAAATTCCGCAAAAACTTCAAAAAACCCAAAAATCTTTGCACTTAGTACCTAAATCGCGGTGTTCGGATCACCTTTTTCCGGCTTGTGGAAACGGGTAAACTGTAGGAAACCATCAATTCATGCGATGTGGCCTCTTTGGCCTCCTGGTCGTTCACGACGTAGTCAAGCGAATAACCAACGCGTAACGTCTTGTCTTCCAGGAAGCTATAGCCTAGCAGGAGGCTTAAGGCATCCGACTGGCGGAAGGACAAACCGGCCCACATGGTGTTGCTAAAGTAAGTCAGGACCCCCAATTCAAAGACCGTCTTGACCAGGTCCGATCTAACGAACCCTGCAAATTGAAAGCGGACGTCAAAGTTCATGTCATAGAAATAGGCACCGGTAAAGTACAAATGCTGTTTAAGCTGATTCTGTTGAGACAGGCCGAAATCGAAGGAGGCGCTATTGAGGTGGTTGACTCCCAGTCCTAAATAATACTTTTCCTTCCGGAAGGCCATCCCAAATGCCAGGTCAGGTTGAACCTGCGACTCCTTTCCGCTCTTGTCTAACAGTGGATCGCTCGGATCAATGGCCCGGAACTTACTAAAGTCTACAGTCTGTGAAATCATTCCAGCCCGTATCCCCAGACTGAGCCGACCATTACTGACAGGAATGTAGTAGGCATAAGATGCTTGAAATTCTATGTTGTTGACGGGTCCAAGATTGTCATTAACCAGATAAGCTCCGACGCCACCTTTCAATTTGGCTATCGGTGTATGACCGCTCAGGAACTGTGTTGTTGGCGCGCCACCATCACCATAGGTCGGAGAATAGCCAATCCACTGCGATCGGTGAATGAAGGTCAGTCTGGTAACATCGTCCAATCCGGCAAACGCAGGATTGAAATAGAAATTATTGAACATGTACTGCGTGAACTGGGGATCCTGCTGGGCCCAGCCCACACTCGGGAAGAGAAGAATCCATATGATCGTGAGCCTTTTCACAAAGTAGCCATACCAGTGTCAAATATAATTTATTAATCCCGGCGCCGTCGATGACCTGGATGAAATAACGAAAGAAACGGTTATCTCTTACTTTGGCTGGTTAGCCTTTTTGATATAGAGCTCCAAGGCTCCCGTCATTGACGGGGCATTGGGCAAGGGAGCCTCAATGTCCAGCACCAGACCGGCTTCTCGCACCGCCTTTGCTGTCGCCGGGCCGAATGCGGCAATCCGCGTGTTGTTCTGCTTGAAGTCCGGAAAATTTGTGAACAAGGAGTGGATGCCAGATGGGCTGAAAAAAGCCAGGATATCGTAATAGACTTCCTTCAGATCGGAGAGGTTGGCTGCCACCGTGTGATGCGTAATCGCCTCGCAGAAATGAAAATTATTGTCTCGGAAAAAATCGGGAATGTCATTCTTGCGGATATCGGAGCAAGGGAATAGAAACTTTTCATTCTTATGTTTCTTGATGATCTCCAACAAATCCTGCGTGTCTTTTAACCCGGTAAAGATCTTTCGTTTGCGGATGACGATATACTTCTGAAGGTAATTCGAAGTCTGTTCGGAAATGCAGAAGTACTTCATTTCCGGGGGAACTTCAATCTTCAACTCCCGGCACAGGGTGAAAAAATGATCTACGGCGTTGCGGCTGGTAAATATTACAGCCGTGTAGTTCAGTATCTCTACCTTTTGTTTACGAAATTCCTTTACCACCACAGGCTCGACCTGGATGAAGGGGCGGAAATCAACCTTTACCGAATACTTTTCAGCGATCTTGTAGTAGGGAGAAGCTGGATCGGTGGGTGGTTCCTGTGTAACCAGGATGCTTTTTACTTTCCGCATCCTATCAAGAACAAGTGTTTCTGTCATATCTGCACAAGTCGAATTCAGCGATCAATAGAATATCTTGAATATGATAACCAGCGGAATGAATTCCGAGACGCAAAGGTAGGAAAATAAATGAAAAAAGGAGAAGCGCGATTTTTGCAATAGTTTCAATAACACGGCCAGGGAACCAATCGTCAGTAGCGCCAAACCAAGACTGATTAGCTGTTCAAACAACTGGGGTGAGTCGACTCTAAAAGCAAAAAAAACAAGACTCGCCAGCGCCATAACCAATGCGGTGAAGAGGACAAAGCGCAGGAAATTAAAAAATTGAAAGCTCATGGTTTCGCGGAAGTTAAACAAGGTCGAAAACACCAAAACAACGATGAGCTTTGCCGCCAGAAGAACAAAAATAGATGACGAGAGAATGAGCCAAACGGCCAACGCCGAGCTCATGGAATTCACCGGCATTGCGCGGGCCGGCATAAATGAAGGACTGGAAGAGTAGAAGATTGCGGTGAGCAAGAAACCGGTAAGGAGTGCGCAGAACAAGTAAAACAACAGGTTGGCGCTGGAGGTGATCCGCGAGGCCAACTGGGTTTCGTTGCGCTCTGAAGCAGAGAATATCTTTGAGAAAGAAAAATAATCAAGGGTGAGCTGAGGATTTGATCGAAATAAGAAAAGGAAGAAGACCAGCAGGAATACTGAAATCAGTATTCCAAAGTCCCGAAAAAAAGTTGGCGGGCGACGGATCTCCCATTCCTGACTTTTCCTTAAAGTCTCCGTGGACACAACTTGTGTACTGGCGTCATTGAATCCGGAAATAGCGTGAACACCAACAAAAAGTGTTTGGCCAAACTCCTGACGCAAACTATCCACACTGAATTGAACTGTCCCTTGTTCCCTGGAAACAAGCTGACCATTAACAAAAAGGTGCCAGGTACCCATACACCGGATCTTCAATTGGTGACCACCGAATTTCACCGGATCAACCGGGAAGTACACGCTAGAAATAAGGCTTGGGTTAAGTGAGTCGGCCGGACGGTAGGCATTGTCTTCAAACACCATCCAGGCTGAGCGAAGATCCTCTACCAATACCGGTGCGGCCCATGCGTTTAAGGAGGCCAGCAAGAGTAGCATTCGGATCATGGTGCAAAAATATCCTAATCCGACACGATTACCGAAAAAACAATTTGCAAATTCGCAGATGGCCGGGATTTACATCCACATTCCATTCTGTAAGCAAGCGTGTTACTACTGTGACTTTCACTTCTCAACCGATGCACAACGGCAGGATGAGATGGTGGATGCATTGATTGTTGAAATCTCGTTGCAGAAAGCCTTTCTGAAGGCGTCGGTGGAAACCATCTATTTCGGCGGCGGCACCCCCTCAGTAATTAGAGCAAAAAGCCTGGAGCGTATCCTGACCGCGGTGTCGTCAGCTTTCAGCGTGACTCCAGAAGCTGAGATTACCCTCGAAGCCAACCCGGATGATTTGTCATCGCTGCACCTCAAAGACCTTCGCCAAATCGGATTTAACCGGCTGAGTATTGGCATCCAGTCATTTAACGATGATCTCCTGCGGTATTTGAACCGTGCCCATGATGCGGCAAGTGCCCATCAATGCATGAACGAAAGTGCGAAAGCCGGATTTGATAACATCAGTCTTGACCTCATTTATGCCATTCCAGGATTGACCCTCGATGAATGGAACCGGACATTGGTGGGCGCGCTGAACTACCAACCCACGCATCTCTCCTCCTACGGACTTACCATTGAAGAAGGGACCGTCTTCGGCAATTGGAAGAAGAAAGGTCGACTTGCTCTTGTTGATGATGAATCGGCAGCGAAACAGTTTGAGCTATTGCAATCAACAATGGGTGCAGCAGGTTATGAGCACTATGAAATTTCAAATTTCTGCAGGCCCGGGTTTCATTCCCGACACAACAGCAGCTACTGGAACCAGAAGCACTATTTGGGCATCGGCCCAAGTGCTCATTCCTATGACGGAGTACGACGATACCAAAATATTCGCAACAATGCCTTGTACCTAAAGGCCATTAACGAGAGGCGTATCCCTTCCACTTTCGAGCTTTTAACACCCCAAAACAAGATCAACGAGTACATCCTCACCAGGCTTCGGACGCAATGGGGATGTGATTTGCAGTTTCTCCGGACCGAACTACACGATGATCTCCTTTCACGCTGCACAACTTACCTCACCCGTCGACAAAGCGAGGGCTTCCTGATTATCAAAGATGGGACACTTCGCATCACTCCCAGAGGCAGACTCCTCGCCGATCAGATCACTGAAGACCTTATGATCTGATAACACCTAAAACACTTGGAGACCGGAAGCAAAATTTGCGATCTTTAGCAAAATGACTTCAGAAGAGAAACGTGTCTATTTACTGCTGAAGGCTGTGATCTTTCATTATCACGGGCTCGATGAAGCAGAAAAAATTGATCTGGATGCGGCAGCCAAAAGACTGAGCGCGCCAGAAGAATTGAAGTGGGCGACTGAATTCATCGAAAAGGACCACGTTACTTCGTTCGAACGGGCACGCGCCTTTCTCAACGATATTATCGGCGACTACCCGCGGGATAAGCGCGTGGCACTGATCAATATGGTGTGGGAGTCCAACAACCTCAAAGGTTACGTAACAGAGATGGAGGCTACCGCCATGATCCGGCTGGCCCGCGACTGGAATGTGGAGAAAGATTTTGTGGACCTGGTATTGAAGTAACCAGTCTACAGACTCATCATATCCTTGAACTTCGCGGCCTGTCGCCGGCTCACCTCCACTTTGTCTCCTCCACGCAGTTTTACCATCAGCCCGCCGTTGAACCACGGCTCAATGCCTTCAACCCAGCTGAGGTTAATGATATGTTTGCGGCTGGCACGAAAGAAAGATCGCTCGTCCAGTTTTTCATCAAGTGCATTGAGCGATTTGTGGATCATCGGGCGGTTGGTATCAAAGTACACTTTAATATAATTGCCGTCAGATTCAAATAGACGGATATTGGCCAGACTCACAAACCAGCACCGTTCACCATCCTTCACAAAGACCTGATCCTCTAGTCCGAGTTTCTGATCACGGCCACGACCTGAGCGGATCCGCTCTTTTTCCTGAATCTTGTGAACAGCCTCAGCCAGACGCTCAGCGGTGATTGGCTTCAGGAGATAGTCCAGTGCATTGATCTCAAAGGCTTTCAACGCAAACTCATCGTAAGCGGTGGTAAACACCACGATAGGCACAGTATCCAATGATTCCAGTAATTGAAAACCAGTACGGCCCGGCATTTGAATGTCCAGGAACAGGATGTCGGGATTGAGCTCTGTGATCATTTGCTCTGCCTCGTCCGCATTCTGAGCTTCGCCGGCAATCTCAATTGAAGGATGTTCTTCCAGAAGTTTGACCAGCTCTTTACGGGCCAAACGTTCATCATCAATGATCAGTGCTTTCATATATTCGATTATCGCAAATGGGGAATTTCAATTTCTGTCAGGACAAAAGTATCGTTTTCAGGAAGAATTCTGAAAGTGGCCTTGTCACCGTAAATCAACTTCAAACGTTGCCGCGTATTTTCAAGACCGAGGCCGCCAGAGCCCGAAGTTGCGCCGTTTATATATCTGCCGGTATTGCGCACCTGAATGATCAATCGGTCGTTGCGCACCACAGCCTTCATCGAAATGATCCCCCCAGCCGTAAGCTTTGCAATACCGTGCTTGATCCCATTTTCCACCAGGGTTTGGATCATCAGTGGGGGAACCAGAAAGTCCCTTGACATAGGGTCAATTTCAAACTGAGTGTGCAGGCGCTCTTCAAATCTTATGCTCTCCAGTCCAAGGTAATCTTTAACAATCTTCAATTCATCCTCAAATTTCGTCAGACCCCGCTTTCCGGTGCTCAGTGAGTTGCGGAGGATATTGGCCAATTGATTGATGGCCTCCTTGGATTTATCTGGATTCTCATCGACCAGAGCCCTGATGCTGTTCAGGGCATTGAAAATAAAGTGAGGGTTGAGTTGTGACTTAAGATTGTTTAGCTCTATCTCCCGCACCGATGCCTCCAATTTCAGCGAAGTATTGTAGCGCTCGAAATAATTGTAAATGAAGTAGAGGACAGACCACAGAAAGAATATAAAAGCATATACGATCGACAACCCCAGGATATTCCCTATTTCAAAGGCAACTTCCTCGCTAAACAATCCTAGCGGTATGGACACCGGCAGCCGGAGAAAGTACCAAATCAAACCCAGCAGGAAGACGCTGCCGATAACCCTGGGGATTATAGCCGACATCCCGGCACCCAACCATCGCCAGCGGTTGATCAAAGTCCTGTATCCGTGTGTCAGCAGCAAGCCCAATACTGCCTCAAAGCTCAAAAAGAAAACACGTTGGGCGCTGACTCCGGGACTATCCGAAGCGACAGCGCTGATGATGATCTGGATCAACGCATAGGAGGCCCAACCGCCGATTTGCAGCGTCCAGTAGAGCCGTAATTTATTAACCTTACTCACCATAGGCTGAGCAAAGGTAGGAATACCCTCATCGAATTATGACGGTTATTGATGAGTGGACCCTGGCTATCAACGCAACTCTTTTTTCAGAAACCTTCCGGTATAGCTGGCCGGGTTTTTCGAGACATCTGCCGGCGTGCCCTCCGCCACAATTCGTCCGCCCTGCCGTCCGCCTTCAGGGCCCAGGTCGACGAGGTAATCGGCCGTTTTGATAACATCCATATTGTGTTCAATGACCAAAACCGTATTTCCCTTGTCGACCAGTTTTTGAAGGACTTCCAGGAGGTGGGCAATATCCTGAAAATGAAGGCCGGTTGTCGGTTCATCCAGGATGTAGAGGGTCTTCCCTGTGTCTCGTTTAGAAAGTTCGGTCGCCAGTTTCACGCGCTGGGCCTCTCCACCGGAAAGTGTGGTTGCGTGTTGCCCCAGTGAAATGTACCCCAGTCCTACATCATTGAGTGTTTCAATTTTGCGGAGAATCCGTGGTTGATTCTCAAAAAAAAGAACGGCCTCCTCCACTGTCATATTCAGCACGTCCGAAATAGACTTTCCTTTGAATCGAACCTCAAGTGTTTCACGGTTGTAACGCTTGCCCTTACAGGTTTCGCAATTCACATAGACATCTGGAAGAAATTCCATTTCGATAAGCCGAAGACCGGCGCCTTCACAGGTTTCGCAACGACCGCCCTTGACGTTAAATGAAAACCGTCCTGGTTTGTATCCCCTGATCTTGGCCTCAGGCATTTGAGCGAACAAGTCGCGAATGTCGGTGAAGACCCCGGTATAGGTGGCAGGATTCGAACGTGGTGTTCTTCCAATGGGCGATTGATCCACCTCAATTACTTTATCAATAAACTCAAGACCTTTCACGGCTTTGTAAGGGAGAGCCTCTGGCCGGGATCCATAGATATGTTTATTGAGGATCGGAAACAGCGTCTCGTGGATGAGCGTTGATTTACCACTCCCTGAAACACCCGTTATGCAAACAAAAGTGCCGAGTGGAAGTCGAAGTGTCACGTTCTTCAGGTTGTTTCCGGATGCCTGCACCAAGGTCAACGCCTGACCTGTACCCTCACGCTTCTTTTTCTGATATGGAATCTTCCTTGTTCCCTTCAGGTAACCTGACGTCACGCTGTCATTTTCAAGAAAAACATCAGGTGTCCCTGCAGCAACAACCCTTCCACCATGACGACCGGCACCCGGACCAATATCAACAATATAGTCCGACTCCATCATCATTTCCTTGTCATGCTCCACAACAACAACCGAATTGCCCAGATCCCGAAGGTCCTTCAGGGCTTTAATCAGTTTTACGTTGTCCCGAGCGTGAAGGCCAATGCTTGGCTCATCGAGAATGTAGAGAACACCCACCAGCTGGGTGCCTATTTGCGTGGCCAGCCTGATTCGCTGGGCTTCTCCTCCGCTTAGCGTCCGGAGGGGCCGATTGAGATCGAGGTATTCAAGTCCGACATCGACCAGAAACCCGATGCGCTTTCTGATTTCTTTCAAAACTTCGGCCGCAATGGTACGCTGCTTGGGTGAGAGTCTTTCCTCCAGTTTTTCAAACCATTTCTTTAGCTCCAGGATATCAAGGTTCGATAATTCCGCAATGTTCTTTCCATCAATCTTAAAGTGAAGAGATTCCTTTTTCAACCGTGCACCCTGGCATTCGGGACATACCCGCGTAATCATGAATTCCTCCATCCACTTTCTTGCACCCTCGGAAGCATCATCCCGCATCTTTTCCAGAAAACCTATGATTCCCTCAAACTTGGTATTCCAATCCGTACCGGGATACTTGACTGAGGGTACTGCAACGGGCACGTCGTCACCATGAAGAAGGATTTTGATCACTTCTCGCGGGATATCCTTGATTGGCGTGGAGAGTGAAAGTTTGTACCGTTTCAGAATGGCATCCACCTTCTTGAAAATCCAGATATCACGATACTCCCCCAGGGGTAGTATTCCCCCTCCCATGATGCTAAGCTTCCTGTCGGGGATCACTGAATCTTCTGTAATTTCTTCAATCACACCCAGGCCGTTGCAAGATGGGCAGGCACCATAGGGGCTATTGAATGAAAAGAGGTTTGGCGCAGGCTCATCGTATGACAGGCCTGTGGTGGGGTCCATGAGGTACTTGGAGAAGTGATGAACAGCACCATTTTCCTCCATCAGCATCATCACACCTTTTCCTTCCTTCAGCGATCGGGAAACCGACTGGGCAATGCGATACCGGTCTTTTTCGTCTGCTACAATCCTATCAATCACCACTTCGATATCGTGGATCTTGTATCGGTCAAGCTGCATTTTGGCAGTGATCTCCTGGATTTCACCGTCAATGCGGACTTTGCTAAATCCACTTTTGCGGATTTGGACAAAGAGTTCCCGGTAATGACCTTTCCGGCCCCGAACGACGGGCGACAGCAGGGTAAGCTTCTTCATTTGAAAATGCTGGAACATGCCCTCCAGGATCTGATCTTCTGTTTGACGGATCATCTTTTTCCCGCTGAGATATGAGTACGCTTCACCGGCACGGGCAAAGAGCAAACGCATAAAATCATAAATCTCAGTGACTGTACCAACCGTCGAGCGTGGGTTCCTCGACGTAGTCTTTTGTTCAATGGAAATGACAGGGCTTAGTCCGTTGATCTTATCAACATCAGGACGCTCAAGATTGCCAATGAAGCTTCGTGCGTAGGCGGAAAAACTCTCCATGTACCGACGCTGCCCCTCGGCGTAGATTGTATCAAAAGCCAGAGACGACTTGCCGCTGCCGCTAATACCTGTAATGACAACAAGTTTGTTGCGTGGAATCGATAGATGGATGTCCTTGAGATTGTGTTCCCGCGCACCGATGACTTCAATGCTGGAGTATCCCGTGGGATCTGAAAAGACTTTCTCTGCCTGCGACTGCTTCATGAGATCCGACCTGCTGTACATCCACTTATGCCGGGAGCAGGTATTCTGACGACAAGACTAATGAAAAGCGATCGAAAAATCAGGTCTTCACCAGGAACCGCTCCAAGTCCTTAAGGTCCAGGAGACCCTCATAGTAGGACTTGCCAAAAATAACGGCAAAAACGCCCATGTCATTCAGACGCTTGATGTCATCTACGCCACGAATGCCTCCGCTGGCCAAAATTTTGAGATCGGTGAATGTCATGAGAATTTCCTGATAAAAACTGAAATCAGGTCCCTCCATGGTTCCGTCTCTGGATACATCGGTGCATTTGGCATATTTTAACCCGCGTTCATAAAAAAATCGAAGGTGATCATACAGTAAGATGCCTGATTTCTTTTGCCAGCCCCGAAAGGCAACCTGCTTGGTGGCCACGTCGGTTACATCTGCACTGAGGGTTATTTTCTCCCTTCCAAAGGAAACAATCCAGGAGGCAAACAGTTCGGGATTAGTAACCGCAATACTGGATGCCGTAATATATGCCGCTCCATGTTCGTAGGCGCTGCTGATATCGCCATCTGTGCTGATCCCTCCCGTAAAGTCAATTTTAAGATCGGTATGGTTGGAGATGGCTTCGAGCACATGAAAATTTTTGGGACTGCCTTTTTCGGCACCATCCAGATCTACGAGGTGAATCACCTCAATGCCATGGTCCTCGAAACGCTTGGATAAATCCAACGGATTGTCATCATATGCCTTCTCGCTTGATGGATCGCCTTTGCGCATCTTGATGACCTTCCCCTTGCGGACGGCTATGGATGGGATTACCTGAATCATTGACCCAATCTAATCCATTTTTTTCAGCTACTCATGATTTGGGTACCACAATTTCAGCGGGGACGACCCCTGTCACCAGACTCTTTTCTTTACATTTAACTGATGATTGCCCCACAGATACTGCCGGCCTGCTTGCTCTTTATAACGGTGACGGCTGCAGGACAAGCCAAATTGCGAAAGCTTGCGACCAATATTAATCACCCAGCGATCAACAACTTTGCCCCGTTTATCAGCCTGGACGGTAATTCCATGGTTTATCTGGCCGATGTTGGCGAGGACCATGCGCTCACCATGAGCTATACGACCCGGGTTGGAGTGAACTGGAAGGATCCGGTAACATTACCCAGAAGCGTAAACAACCACCTCAACTTCGCCAAGGGTTACGCGCTCAGCCCTGATGGCAAGACGCTCTACATTTCAAACATGAAAGGCAACGGTATGGGTGGCTTTGATTTGTACGCCAGCCGTCAAAAGGGGCTCACGTGGGAGGAACCGGAAAACATGCTACTTCCGGCCAACTCAAAGGCTCATGATGCGTGTCCTTCCATTAGCCTTGACGGGTCGATGTTCTTTTTTATGCGGTGCGACAAAATGGACTTCACCAAGGCGGATGGTTGCCGCATCTTCATGATGACGAAGAAACCGAATGGTCAGTGGGACACGCCAGTAGAATTGCCTGCTTTTATCAATTCGGGAAATTCACAATCACCGCGAATTATGGGCGACGGCGAAATGCTCATCTTTTCATCCGATCGGTTGCAGCCAAACCAGGGAGGAATGGATTTGTATTATACGCGGCTTATACGAAATCAATGGACTAAGCCACAGCCCCTTAGTTTTGCCAATACGCCGGCTGACGATCAGTTTGTCAGCGCAAGCTCGGTGGGTATGTATCTGCTAAGAGAGTCACCCGGACAGCGGAGTAGTGAATTGGTTGAGCTGCTCTTTCCATCAGATATGCGCCCTCGAGGCACCTTGCGTGTTGAGGGTATTGTTTCGGGGCCACAGGATCCTTCGTCAGCCTTCGTCTCGGTCTATAATCTCGACGAAAAATCACAAGGTCCCGTTATTCGCCCATCGAAGGACGGATCATTCATCACCTATATGAACTATGGCAGGCAGTACGAACTTTCTGTCGAGCCCTTGCAGGACAATTACACGTTCTACTCGCGACTTTTTGATCTTCGTGGAGAAGCGAATCCAATGATTGAACGCGTTCAGGTTACCCTTGGGCCCGCGTCCTCCGGTGATGGCATTGACCTTGTAGGGGTGTTGTTTGAACCTCACACTTCTTCAATTTCCAATGCATCGAGCGAAGAGATACGTCGCGTTGCGCGGATGATGCGCGGAAATCCCGATAAGTCATTCTCTATCGAAGTGACACTGCACGGATACCGTGAAGATAGTCTGCGCGCTGATCCGGATCTTACAGAAACAATCTATGACTCCCTCTTGATTCCCGTGACCTACGCCATAGACTCTGTGATCACCATTCCGGGCGATTCGGTAACAATGGCCTCTCGCGATTCAGTGATTACCATAACCCGAACACGCCATTCATGGAGAATCCGTCCGCGATATCACAATGACCGCACATTACGCCAGGCGAAAGCTGTAGAATCAGCCCTTCTCCATGAGGGCATTCCACAAAGCAAAATGGCTTCTTCTGGTAAGGCTATTGTGGAGGCTCTGCCGGAAAAGCGCCGTACGTTGGTACGGGTTATTGTCCATTGATTGCAAAAGGGACTACGACCAGGGTGCGATCCCAAAGAAACACCAACTCCATGGAGTCTCCGGCTCTCTCAATGGTAATTGTAAATTGCTCGATTTCTTTAGGCGACTTCATGACGGGTACCTCAATGATCACTTCCTTACCATTCGGGCTCCTGGCGGGCTGGCCATCATTCATCACATCAATTCCCCATGGTGGAATGGTTGTATTGAAAATTACCTGCCATTGATTCTCATTGGGTACGGTCCAAATCGAATACTTCCCTTTCGGCAACACAACCCCATTAATTACGAGGTCATGACTAGTTTCCAGCACGGTGGCTTCATTGGCCCCGGTACGCCAGGTCTTTCCATAAGGAACCAGTACACCAAAGATTTCTCTGCCCTTCTTAAAGGGTCGATTGTAGGCAACCTGGATACGAACATTGCCTTCCTGAAAGGTAATACTGTTTTCAGGGCTATAGGACTTGGTATTGTACCACCAGATAACAGCCCCAATCAGGGAGGCAACCACCAGGAATCCAACTATGAGGAGTACACGCTTCATGAGCATTGGGTAATTAGTGCCTTTCAACCCGGTTTACCCCTTTCAGGTTCCAGGTTTGGACGAAATAAGAAAAGAGAGTTACTTTGACACAAATAAAATTCAAAATATGGCAGTCTTTGGTGTTGTCATTGCCCTTTTTGTTCTGGCCATTGTTTCCGTTTGGGTATTTCCGAACAAAACGGTTAGCAACAACGAGCACGATGTAAAGCACTGACCTTTCCAAGGTCATGAATGTATGCGTTTTTTGCGGATCCAGTGCTGGGACGGATTCCGTGTACGCAGACGCGGCTCGTGAGATTGGCCAATCCCTGGGGCGCTCAGGACACTCACTGATCTATGGCGGTGGCAATATCGGCCTGATGGGTATCCTGGCAGACGCCGTACTGTCCACGGGCGCTAAAGTGATCGGCGTTATCCCCGATTTCCTGGTGAGCCGCGAAGTGGGTCATAGGGGCCTTTCTGAATTGATCATCGTGCGGTCCATGCATGAACGAAAGAAACGAATGGCAGACCTGGCCGACCTGTTTATCGCGCTTCCCGGAGGATGGGGTACCCTTGATGAACTTGCTGAAATTCTTACATGGCGACAGTTGGGGTTAATTGACCAACCTGTGGGACTATTGAATACAGCATCGTTCTTTACCCCATTGGTTGTACAGATGAAGGCCATGTCTGACAAAGGGTTCCTTCACGCTTCCAACCTTGAGTTCTTGATAGTCAAAAATTCTCCTGCTGAATTGCTCACCACAATGGGGGTAGTTACCGTTTAAGGAATTTACCGGCTCTGAATTTTTCAATAGTTTTAGCCGGTGCAAAGTCTCATGCGCGTCCGAAGTTTAACCTTTCTCATACTTTTTTGCTACCCAGCGATTGGTTTGGCTCAGCTGGGTTTTCATCTGAAGCCAGGGCAGCGACGTGTTCAATTTCCGATTGAGATCGCCAGCAACTTGATTATTGTTCCTGTTGTGGTCAATGGACAGCTCCCGCTCAAGTTCATTCTTGACACCGGCGTGCGTACCACGATCCTGACCGAAAAGGCATTCAGCGATATTCTGAACCTCCAATACAGTCGTCATTTTCAAGTGGCGGGTCCTGGTGGCGAAAAATTAGTTGAGGCATATATCACCAATGATGTCATGCTGGACATGCCAGGCATACACGGACAGGGTCATGCCATGCTGGTACTCGAGCAAGACTACCTTGAATTGCGCAACTACCTTGGCACTGATGTGCAGGGTATACTCGGGTACGAAGTATTCAGCCGGTTTGTTGTTGAGGTTGATTATGAGGCACGGCAACTAACCATCAGTTCACCAGAATACTTCAAGCCAAAAAGGAAGTATCAGGAGTTTTCCATCCGCATCGAAGACACCAAGCCTTACGTGGAGGTGCCCGTTACACTTCGCAACGGGACTACCGTCAACGCCAAACTGCTTGTGGATACCGGGGCTTCGCATGGGCTGGTTCTCGATCCACTTTCCGACGACCGCATTGTGGTACCGGATAAACATATTACGAGCCTCATCGGCCGGGGGCTAGGGGGCGTCATTAACGGCAAGATTGGTCGTGTGAGTTCAATTGAGCTTGGGAAGTACAAACTGGAGAATGTCGTGGTCAATTTTCCCAATCCGGAAGACTATGGTTATCCCGACTCGCTGAAATCAAGCGATGTATTCCGGAATGGCGCCATCGGCGGCGAGCTTCTCCGTCGATTTACCGCAGTATTCAATTTCCCAATGGGAAAAATGTACCTCAAGAAAAACCTTACTTTCTCCAGGAAGTTCAATTACAACTTGAGCGGCCTGACATTCCGGGCCAAAGGATCCAGACTCCGACGGTTTGAAGTAGCCGATGTTCGCAAAGGATCCAGCGGAGAAACAGCAGGAATTCTGGTCGGTGATGAATTGGTTTCCATCAACGGGATGCCTGCATCACAATTTGACCTCAATGGGATCAATACCGTGTTTGACATCCGCCCCGGACGGAAATTGAGGCTCGAGCTAATGCGCGGCGGGAAGACCTTCATTATGAAACTGGAATTGATCGACCAGATCTAGCGGGCAATTCAATCACCCGTTTTTTTACCTTGCAGCATGCCGGAAAAGCGGATCATTATCATAGGCGGTGGCCTGGCCGGACTCATTACTTCCATTGATCTGGCACGAAGTGGCGTTGCTGCCACCATAGTTGAGAAACGTCAATACCCTTTCCACCGGGTTTGCGGCGAGTATGTTTCCAATGAAGTAGTTCCCTATCTCCAATCCCTTGGAGCCTACCCTGAGTCACTCCATCCCGCGCGCATATCCCGCTTCCAACTATCGGCTACACAGGGCCGTTTGGCCGACCTGCCTCTTGATCTGGGCGGGTTTGGTATTAGCCGTTTTGCGTTCGATTATTTTCTATACCAGCGAGCACTTCAATTGGGCGTCCAATTCAAGCTCAACACGTCCGTCATGTCAACTTCATTTCACCTGGATACGTTTAGGATCGAAACCTCGGATGGCGTCCAGGAAGCTGACATTGTTGTGGGCTCGTACGGCAAGTTGTCACGCCTCGACAAGCAGCTCCATCGCTCCTTTGTCCATCGTCATTCACCGTATGTTGGCGTGAAATATCATGTCAAGCTCCCCGAATATCCCAACGACCTGATCTCTCTTCATAACTTTTCGCATGGCTACTGTGGCATTAGTCGTGTAGAGAATGACATTGTCAATGTCTGCTATCTTACACATCGCAACAACGTAAGACGGTATGGCAACCTGCGCACCATGGAAGAGGCTGTCTTATTCCGCAATCCATTCATAAGAAGCATTTTTGAGAAGTCGGAATTCTTGTTTGACCGGCCTGAGACAATCAACGAAATATCCTTTCAAACAAAACAGCCCGTCGAGAACCATATCCTGATGATCGGTGATGCTGCCGGCATGATTGCCCCATTATGCGGAAATGGAATGGCCATGGCCATTCACTCAGCCAAGATTGTCAGCGAGCGCCTCCTTCAGTATTGTCACGACAAGCACTACACGCGAGCTCAACTGGAGCAAGACTATGCCGGATCCTGGAAGCGAAAGTTTGCCACGCGGCTGTGGGCCGGAAGAACCATTCAGAAGCTCTTTGGTGATAACTGGACATCAAATCTGGCTGTCAATATCGCCCGCCACGCAAGGCCTGTTGCTGGCTTTCTGATGAAGAAGACCCATGGAAATCCATTTTGATAAGGAAGCCGCTTACACTAATCTTTGCAAATTGAGATCCAATACCAAGTGCAATGAATCATTCACCAGAAAGCAAGAATCCTCAAACGCAGTCCCGCCGCGCGTTTTTGTCCCGGCTCGGATTTCTGACCACTGCGAGCTCCCTCATCCCTTTTCTCAACGCTGAGGCCGCCGCAACGCCCTTCTTTAAAATTTCATTGGCCGAATGGTCACTCAATGGAGCCCTTAAAGCCGGCCGTCTCAAGAATCTCGATTTCCCGGTAAAGTCGCGGCGCGATTTTGACATCGGAGCTGTTGAATACGTAAATACTTTGTTCGACAACCAATCAACAGAGCCCGGCTATTTGAAAGAGCTCAAGAATCGCTGCTCCGATAATGGAGTCAAGAGTCTTCTGATTATGATCGATTCAGAAGGCGATCTGGCTGAGGCAGATACCGCCAAACGAATTGAGGCCGTAAAGAACCATTACCGATGGGTGGATGCTGCTCACTTCCTTGGCTGCCATTCCGTCAGGGTAAACTGTGCTGGAAAAGGCAGTCCTGAAGAAGTCGCCGCGGCAGGCGCCGATGGCTTGGGTCAATTGAGTGAGTATGCAAAGAAGGCGGGACTGAATGTGATTGTTGAGAATCACGGTGGTTATTCCTCCAACGGTCAATGGTTAACGCAGGTCATTCGTTCTGTTGGAATGAAAAATTGCGGTACCCTTCCAGACTTTGGCAACTTCAACCTCGGTGATAGCAAATGGTACGACCGCTATCAGGGTGTAGAAGAGATGATGCCTTTTGCCAAGGCCGTCAGCGCAAAGGCGATCGACTTTGACGCTTTGGGCAATTGCGTTGAGACGGATTATACAAGGATGCTGAAAATCGTGAAGGCCGCAAAGTATCGTGGATACATCGGAATTGAATACGAAGGATCTCGACTATCGGAAGACGAAGGGATCCGCGCCACGAAGAGACTCCTGGAGAGCGTTGGGGCGTCGTTATGACAGAAGTCTAACCGAACAAATAGCGGCCTACATTCCGCGTGTCGAACAGCAACCACACAAAGAATAGAATTAAGCAGCTGGCAGAGATGAAGTTCAGTCGCATGGTGTTACCAAAGTCCGCTTTCGCGGGATTACGGTAAACGCTCAGAAACCAGAATCCAAAATACAGAACTACTGGGCTCAAGGCGACGAGGAAAGCCCATGCGTGTCGAGAATTGTAATACAACAAGAAATAATAGGCAAAGCCCAGCGTGGTCAATCCAAAAAACAGGGCGGCAAAATAGAATGTGCCCCGGACGCCCAGCATAAGGCTTAGCGTTCTGTCGCCATGGCGAGCATCCTCTTCGTGCTGGTATACCTGCGTCATTGGGTAGTTTGCCCACAACATCAGACTGGTGAGCGAAGCGGGCAACATAGCCTGAAACTGAAGAGCGCTCGACAACTCAAAATTATTCAGTCCCAGATAGCACATTTGAAATGTGAAGAAGCCTTGGAAAAATCCCGTCACAAGCCATCCCGTTATCGGGTATTTCTTTAGTCGGATGGATGGGTGACTGTATGCCTTGGAGATCAGGCCGTATACGAGCACCATTACAGCAAATGTCATCGAAACCTGGACGACGGCCAATGCGATGGCGGCGGCGTCGAACAGCAACGCGACCCAATAAAGACCCACAGTCACCGGTGGTGGATTCTTCAAGCCTCCAATACTCTTCTCGTCTTTGTCAAAATAACTGTTGTATCCGTTGCTGGCCGGGTAAAGAAAGAGGTGGAGGATGATAAAGATCCAGGTCAGTCTGTGAAGAATAAGATTTGGAGAAACCGCGACCGCGAAAAGAAATATGGGAAGAAGAAAGTAGGAGAATGGAATTCTTAGGTGCAGCAGGGTCGATTTCGAAAACATAATCACGGGCAGTGATCAAGGTAGACATTTTTAAAGTATTATTGGGTAAATGACTTTCATCACATCCATCGGAACAGCCAATCCGCCTCATGTACTTTCACAGACTGCCATTGCCGACTTCATGGTAAAGGCTATGCAGTTGGGTGACGATGATGCACGCAAGCTCCGTGTACTTTTCCGGGTCAGTGGCATCGAAACACGATGCTCAGTGTTGGAAGATTACGGGAAGTCGTCCGGCTTTCACTTTTTTGAAAACTCACCGAATTTTGAACCATTTCCCTCCACCAAGCGACGGCTGGAGTTGTATCGGAGGCATGCACTCGCATTGAGCCTGGAGGCCGCCAATCACTGTCTTGGCGCAGTGCCCGATGTACGAAAGGATTCCATCACCCACCTGATCGTGGTGAGCTGTACGGGCATGTACGCCCCCGGACTCGATATAGACCTTATCAAGTCGCTTGGAATGAATTCATCGGTTGAGCGGACGAGCATCAATTTTATGGGATGCTACGCCGCATTCAATGCGCTCAAGATCGCGGCGGCGGCCTGTGCCTCACGGGCGGATGCCAGGGTGCTTATTCTTTGTACGGAACTCTGCAGCATTCACTTTCAGAAGGAAAATTCAGAAGACAATATGCTGGCCAACGCTTTGTTTGGCGATGGGGCGGCCGCGGCACTGGTTGAGGCATTGCCCAGGTCCGGGCTCAATCTTCAACTTGAAGAGTTTCATTGCGAGCTTGCAACAGAAGGCGAACATGACATGACCTGGACAGTCGGCGACCTTGGATTTGAAATGCGCCTCTCCTCGTATGTGCCGGAAGTAATCCGCAGTGGCATCCGCAGTCTTACACGGTCCCTGCTCGCCAAAATCGACAAAAACATGTCTGAGGTGACCTACCACGCCATCCACCCGGGAGGAAAGAGAATATTGGAAACGATCGAAGCTGAATTGGGTCTCACCAAGGAGGACAATAAATACGCCTATGAAGTGTTGCGAAAGTATGGAAACATGTCTTCGCCAACCGTTCTTTTTGTACTCAACGAAATTCTTCGTGAATTACGAACCGGTGATGACGGAAAGCGGATCCTCAGTTTTGCTTTCGGCCCCGGGCTCACCCTGGAGAGTGCACTTCTCAGAATTACCGCAACGGCATGAAGCCTGGCCCCCTGAATCTATCCCATCGGTCAACTGATCTGGAAATCATGGATGACCTTTCATGTTCAGGCAAGGTGGTTGATCAGACGCTGCGTGAACTTGACAAGATCAATCGATGGCTTGGCGGAAACAATGTTACCCTTGACGGCATCAAGGAAATGATTTCACCCATGCGGTCACAGCTCCGCTCACCTTTGGCCATTGCCGATCTTGGATGTGGAAGTGGCGATTTGCTCAGGCGGATCGCCGAACTCGGACGAAAGCTTGGCATCCCCATGAAACTTACGGGCATCGATGCGAATCCACATATCGTTGAGTATGCAAAACGTCATTGCAGAGGTTACCCTGAAATCTCAATTGAAACTTTGAATGTTTTATCACCGGCATTTGAAGAAGAGAAATTCGATATCATAACGGGGACACTCTTCTTCCATCACTTTGATGACATACCGCTGAAAAACCTGCTGAGCCAATTGAAAAGACAGGCCCGTGTCGGTATTGTGATCAATGATATTCACCGGCATTGGCTGGCCTATTACAGCATACGCGTGCTGACACGGTTGCTCTCATCTTCCAGCATGGTCAGGTATGACGCTCCCCTTTCTGTGCGACGAGCCTTTACCCATGGTGACTGGACCAGGTTGCTGGAAGAAAGCGGAATTTCTCCATATACCCTGACATGGAAGTGGGCATTCCGCTGGAAAATCATCATTTCAACGATGTAGACCCATTTGGCACAGTTTTGGTAATTTTGATTTCGAAAAACACTACACGATGAAAACCAAATTGTTGACCGCGATTACACTGGCCATTCTGGTTGGGTGCGGCTCCAGTCCTTACGGTACAAAAGTTAAGGAGCCATTTACCGGAAATGCATACGAGTCCAACAACAGGTTCTTCCGTGCCAGCGGCAGAGGAGAAAGTTCCTCAGAGAATATTGCGCGTGGGAAAGCAGACATGGATGCCAAGACAATACTTGCCGGCCAGGTCAATACTACCATGAAGCAGGTGGCCGACAACTACATGGGTCAAACCGAGAATGAGCGAGGCGCTGATGTTGCAGAAAAATTTCAAAGCCTTGCCCGTCAAGTCATGAATACCGAGATGGCCGACTTGCGCAAGATCGGGGAGAAGAAGTATTACAATCAAAAGGAAAACAAGTACACCGTTTTTATGGCGTACGAAATCAAAAAGAACGCCATGTTTACCTTCATGAAGAACCAAGCCAAACTGGACAATACGATCAATGAAAATCAGCAGGCTTTGATCCAAAAAATTCTTGACGAAGAGCGGAAGAAGACGGAGGAAGAAGAGAAGGATAACTGATTCGCTATCTGTCCATTCGGTGATTGTGACTCCTGACCGGATTAATTCCCCACCATGCGCTCGGCACTCTCTGCAATCTTGAGCTGTTCAACGAAATCATCAATCTCTCCGTTCATAATGGCGGGCAGGTTGTGCTGGGTAAACCCGATGCGGTGATCAGTGACACGGCTTTGCGGATAATTGTATGTCCTGATTTTTTCCGAACGGTCACCGCTGCGAACCTGTGAACGGCGTGACGCTCCAATTTCTGCATTTTGCCTTTCTACTTCCCGTTCATACAATTTGGTACGAAGCATCTGAAGCGCGCGTTCGCGGTTTCCGTGTTGTGATCGCTCAACTTGACAGGTGATAACAATCCCCGTGGGTTTGTGAGTCAGCTGCACCTTTGTCTCCACCTTGTTAACATTCTGGCCCCCCGCTCCACTGCTCCTGGCTGTTTGGTATTCCAAATCGGCAGGGTTGATGGTAACGTCGACATCCTCCGCTTCTGGAAGTACAACGACAGAAGCCGCTGACGTGTGGACCCTTCCTTGCTGCTCTGTCTCCGGTACGCGTTGCACACGGTGAACGCCGGATTCATACTTGAATATCCCGAACGCTCCTTCGCCTTCGACAAGGGAAATGACCTCCTTGTAGCCGCCCGCTGATCCTTCGGTCACGTCCATAACGGTCATCCTCAGGCCGCGGCGGTCACAAAAACGCTGATACATTCGCCAGAGATCGCCAGCAAAAATAGCTGCCTCATCTCCGCCAGTTCCCGCACGAATTTCCAGAATGCAATTCCGGTTATCATTGGGATCCTTGGGCATCAACTGCTCCTTTATTTCCTGCTCGATTTTGTCGCGCTTTGGGGCCAATTCCTCCAATTCCATCTTTGCCAGCTCACGCAACTCAGCATCCTTCTCCGTCTCAAGGACTTCTTTCGCATGCTCCAATCCATCAAGGATTTGCCGGTAGCGCCTGTAGTTGATAACGACTTTCTCCAAATCCCGGTACTCTTTGCTGAGTTGGGTAAATTTCTTCATATCCTTAACCACTTCCGGTTGCCCCAGCAGCTGTCCGACTTCTTCGAAACGATGGTTGATTTCTACTAATTTCTCAATCATATCATGGAAACGCGGCAAAGTTAGAAAAATAGCGAGGAGTATACAGTTTGACCTTTTGCGACTAAATTTGAGGTGTGCCGGATATATCGGCCTAGGTTCAAATTATAACCTGTCAACATGAAAAGGTGCATGGTCGTTCTCATGCTGGTCAGCTTGGGCTGCGGAGGCAAACTATCAAAGGAAGAACGTGAGAAATTGCATGAGGGCATGGCGACACAAGACATCCGAAGGGTGACTGATGCCGAACTTCAGGAGGCGGCATTGGCCTTTGCGGCAAGCGTCATGCGCGATATAGAAAGGATCGATAAGATGCTCCTGCAAAAGGATAGAATCGATTCCGTTGCCAAGGCCCACCAGGTGAGAATTCATTCTCTCACACCCGACGATGCTACTTTGAAAGAAATCGAGCACAACCTGATTGAGGCGTACATAGCCGGGGTAGATGCTGGTACAGCCAGCGACAACCTTCAAGCCATTGGAGAAGATTCTCTGCTCTTTACCAGACCTGTCTTCCGGCTACATCCGGACGGTTCTCAGGAGTTTAGTCATGCCGTTGGCATCCGCATGGCCAAGCGAACCATCATCCTTTCGATGCCCCAACCCTGATCCGTCTGGCAGACACAACACCAATCATTCCTACAACCGCCTGGCAATTTTGGATCGATACCGGTGGGACGTTCACGGATTGCATAGCTATCGATCCCGAAGGTCAGGTACATCGGCTTAAGATTCTCAGCAGCAGTGTTCTTCGGGGCAAAGTCCTTCGTCAACCGAACCCAAAGACCCTGGAGGTCGACGTGTCCTGGCCAGTCAACAAGGATGTTTTTGCCGGCTTTGAACTACGTGCAGTCGGATCGTCAATGTCTTCATCCATCCAACATGTTGATCTGGGAACCAGCCGGATCAGTCTCTCCAAGCCTATTCAAAATGTCTCAGTTGGTAGTCAAATTGAAATCACTTCAGGAGAAGAAGTGCCAGTATTGGCCGTTCGTTTACTTACACTGACATCACTGGGCACCCCATTTCCCCTCCTCCATGTAAAACTTGGATCGACCCGGGGCACCAACGCCATTCTTGAAAGGAAGGGAGCGGCAACCGCTTTTCTGGTAACACGGGGATTTAAGGATCTGCTCCTCATAGGCAACCAGCAGCGATCTGATTTGTTTACCGTGAACGTTCAAAAGCCTCAGCCTTTGTATCGTCATGTCATGGAAGTGGATGAACGTGTGTCATCCCAGGGTCGAATTCTTCACCCAATCGATACAGATCACGTCCGTGCGATCATCACGGAGCTAAAAAAGAAGAACGTTGAGTCCGTCGCCATCGCATTGCTCAATGCCTACGCGAGTCCACAACATGAAATACAGTTGGCAGCCGCACTGCGAAACGCGGGCTTCCCGTATGTCTCCGTCTCGCACGAACTTTCAACGCAGATCAGGATTTTGGATCGAGCTGAGACCACCGTGGCCAACGCCTACCTTGATCCGATCATTCACCAATACATATCCGGGATCCAGCGTGTACTCTCCGGAGCCCGACTCTCCATCATGACCAGTGGTGGTAGCCTTGTCCGTGCCGATTCATTTTTTCCCAAAGACAGTCTTCTGAGTGGCCCGGCAGGCGGGGTGGTCGGTGCGGCGCACCAGGCAATACGCTCTGGAGTCAAAAGGATTCTTGCCTTTGACATGGGTGGGACCAGTACCGACGTGTCGATGTTCAACGGACGCTATGACTACCGCTTTGAATCACGCGTCGGCTCACTCCGGATTCTTGCGCCATCATTAGCCATTGAAACCATCGCAGCAGGCGGTGGGTCCATTTGTGATTTTGATGGTCACAGATTGACCGTGGGCCCGGAGAGTGCTGGTGCCAACCCTGGTCCTGCCTGCTACGGCGCGCGCGGCCCCCTGACCATTACTGATGTCAACTTATTGCTGGGCCGAATTGACCCGGAACAGTTTGCTATCCCAATACAGCCGAAGGAATCGGAGAAAGCTCTCAAAGTTTTGATGGCCAAAATGAAACGGGCCAATGGAAAGGACCAAAGGCCCGTCGAAATTCTTGAATCTCTGCTACAGATTGCAAACGAAAAGATGGCCGAAGCCATTCGCAAGATCTCAGTTCAGCAAGGTCACGACCCACGGGATTTTACCCTGCTCAGTTTTGGTGGCGCCGGCGGACAACACGCGTGTGCGCTGGCTGAAATCCTTGGTATGAAGCGCGCCTTGGTACCGTATGACGCCGGACTGCTGAGTGCCCATGGCATAGGGCACGCGGCTATAGAGCGGGTGGAAGAAAAGCTTTTGCTTCAATTATGGAAGGATGTTGAAGCTAAGTTGGAAAGTTACTTCGGGGACTTATTTAGGCAGGCAAGAGAGCGACTTGTCCGTGAAGGCCATGCTCCTGGCTCGGTCCGAAGGGAGAGAAATCTTATATACTTGCGCTTTGTTGGGCAAGACACCTCCATCGAACTTGAATACCAGCCCGGTGACAACGTGGTTGCTAAATTTCGAAGACAATATCAATCCATTTATGGTCATTGGACCAAACGTGAAATTGAAGCTGAGTCCATCCGACTGATTGCTTCTGTTGACAATCCTGAAGCACGCAGGAAGGCACCAAAATCCCGCCGTTACTCTCCTCAATCAATAAAAACCGCGGTGGTAGTTGCTTCCGGAAAGAAGATTCCGTGTGCGATCTTCCGATGGGAGAATCTCAATGCGGGAGCTACCATCGCCGGGCCAGCTCTCGTAGTCAGTGGAAACTCGACAACGTGGATTGATCCAGCTTGGTCATGGTCTCTGGATGCCGAAGGAAATGCCCATCTCGAAAGGAAGCATTCCGGACAGCGCCTTGTCCGCAGATATTCGCTTGAAGGGGAATTGGAATTGTTTACCAATCGATTCACGGCCGTTGCTCAGGAAATGGGTGCTTTGCTGCAGCGCACCTCGTTCTCTGTAAACATCAGGGAGCGCCTTGACTTTTCGTGCGCTTTGCTGGATGCAGATGGCTACCTGGTAGTCAACGCCCCGCATATACCGGTGCACTTGGGCAGCATGGGGGTTTGTGTGCGGGAGGTGAGGAAAGTGATCAACATGCAGGAAGGCGATGTTGTGGTTACCAACCATCCAGCCTTCGGGGGCTCGCACCTGCCTGATGTTACGCTGATCAAGCCGGTCTTTTTCAAAAGAAAACTTGTCGGATACGTTGCCAATCGCGCACACCATGCAGAGATCGGTGGTTCAAAACCTGGATCAATGCCCGCAGACGCAAGAAAGCTGGATGAGGAGGGTGTCATCATTGCACCTATGTACCTGGTAAAGAAAGGAAAGCCGCAATGGAAGGCCATCACGAAGCTCCTCACCGGCGGAAAATTTCCAACACGTGCACGGGATGAAAACCTGGCCGATCTCAACGGAGCCCTGGCATCTGTGAATCTCGGGGAGCATGGTGTTCATGCGTTGTGCATCCGTTACGGATATTCGTCTGTTACTGTGCAGATGAGGGCCCTTCGGAAATATGCGTCTACCCTACTTGTAAAAAAAATTACCGGTCTTCCCCGTAAGGCCATGAAAGCAACCGAGTACCTTGATGATGGCTCCCAATTGAAAGTTAGCATACAGCGAAAAGGAACCAGGCTTCTGATTGATTTTACCGGTTCAGCCAGGGTCCATCCGGGAAATCTTAATGCAACCAAAGCCATTGTACAAAGTGTCGTATTATACTGTCTTCGATTGCTGGTTAATCAGCCATTGCCGATGAATGAAGGCTTGATGGAGCAAGTAACGCTTACGCTTCCGCACGGACTATTGAATCCTGATTTTACTAAACTTCCGCAGCCTGCCGTGGTGGGGGGAAACACTGAAGTTAGTCAGCGCTTGACCGACACACTACTCAAAGCGTTTGGCTTGGCCGCGTGTAGCCAGGGGACGATGAACAACTTCCTGTTTGGCAATGATCGGTTTGGGTATTACGAGACAATCTGTGGAGGTACAGGTGCCGGTATGGGCTTTGACGGTACCGATAGTGTCCATCAACACATGACGAATACACGCATCACTGACCCGGAGGTTCTGGAGTTGCGGTACCCTGTAAGGCTGATGCGTTTTGAAATCCGGAGAAAATCTGGTGGAGCCGGGAAATGGAGTGGTGGAAACGGAGTGATCCGGCAAATCTCCTTTTTGGATGATATGGAAATCAACTTGCTTACCCAGCATCGCGTACAAGAACCTTACGGGATGAAAGGCGGAGATCCGGGGAAGGCCGGTGAACAGTGGATCGTTCTGCCAGACGGAACGAGCAAGGCATTGAAAGGCATTGATAGCTACAGCGTACGGTCCGGGGAATCATTGGTTATTATGACTCCCGGTGGGGGTGGCTGGGGTGTCAAAGAATCCGGCTAAAAGGAAAAGCCTGGCAAAAAAATAAGGCTGGCAAAATGCCAGCCTTACTTGCTAGAATAACGAGGCCTGCCTTACTCTCTGCCGAGGTAAACGGCAAACGCCATTCTTACACCAAAATCAGATCCTCCATCATACGTTGTAAAGTTGAGCGACGGCTCTACTGCAACATTTTTCGTGAGGAAGAAAGCATAACCTGCCTGCAGGGGTATGAGCGTTTGGCTTGCCCCACCGCCACTGCGCGACAAGAAGCCGGCACCGACAAATATCTGGCCATTGAAATAGTATCTGCCGAAAAGACCTATTCCTGTGCTGGTGGTTCCTCCAGACGGAGAATTCATTTCAAACAACACACCACCAGCAAGATTGTCGATGAAGAAGTACCCACCCTGCAGCGCAATATTGAAGTTGGACGAAGTACCTCCTCCGGTGGCGCTGCTGGAATTATATCCAAGATTGCTTCCGCCGCTGAACAACCAAGCTCCCTTTTCGATGGGGTCTTGTGCAAATGCGCCGAAAGCCGCAAACAACATGATGGCAACTGTTAAAAGACTCTTCTTTTGTTTCATAATTAGTATTGATTAGGGTTTAATGATTCGAATGTATAAGAGACTAATCTCCGCCAAACTTAACACCTCCTGTGATGATCAGTCCGGCTAAAGGAGAATTGTATTTGGCTTCGACAAAGAACATTCCAAAGGTTGCTCCGGCACCGAGATTGATACCCAGGCCAGATCCTGCAGCGTATCCCGGTATGCCCGTTCCGGAGACTGATTGGTTCCAATAACTCAGACCTCCAATACCATAAATCTTGGGATCCTCATTGAAATAGTAGTGAGCATCTGCATTGACCATAAATACCGAACTGGTAACACCAAATCCAATATCCTTCCCAAAATAATAATCCAATCCAGGCTGAAGGCTCCATTGCTCATTGAAGAAGATCTCAGCATGACCGCCAATACCAAATTGCGAAACGGATGAGGTTGTGAGATTGAACTGCGCCCCAAACTTAGTCTGGGCCTGCGCAGTGGCGACCATGATCACAAACAATACGAAGACTAGTATTAGTTTTTTCATAGGATGTATTGGGTTAATAACTGACTCCAAAATGTGTAAAAAACGGTGAATAAGCAACCTTTTGAATAGAGTGCGCTCAAAATATTTCAGTCTTCCGGATGGTCAGGCGTCGATTGTTGATAAGGCAGGATTTCAGAGCCCAAATCTGGGCCTAGAAACCATCATCCGTCTTCTCTTCCTTCTTCTTCCCCTTTTTCCTGGCTGCCGGTGACGAGAGGTCATAGGGCGCTTCGATGCCATAATAGAGCTTCCGGAACCGGTCAATGAAGGCCTGGGTTTCTTCATCACTGCCGGGGATAAATATCAAATCACCCAACTTGGCTTTGCCCGCATTCGTCTTCTTGCTTACCTGGTCATTTACATCAACATTGGCTGACTGCACCATCAACCGGTTGTCCTCAAACCCAAAGTAGTACCATGACTCCGGTGATGCTTTGAAGAATACATGAAACACCGGTGTGCCGTCTTCATTCTTCCGGATCTCCATAAAGCCTTCAAAGGCCCCGTTAATATCCTGCTTAAGCATATGGCTCAGTCCAATCGGGCCATCACTGTAAAATGCCTTGTGTTGCTTCGACCATTTTAGATTGACATTCGAAAAAACAAGCGGCAAACTCAGGGCAGGAATTGAAGTCAGGGATGAGGCTCCGGAGAGCGATCGTTGCTCATAGTCCTTCACCGCTTTTTCCCCGATCAGGTCCCCGATCTTGTATAACAATTCAGTTTGATCGCCCAATCCTTCCGGTACATCTTCGTTCTTGATGATCCCCTGCAAATCGGTCGCCATCGCCTGAAAAATTGTCGGGGGGAGATTCATGTCGGCCATGATAAACGCATTGGCGCGTATTTCATTGCTCTCCAGATTGCCCGACCCAATAGCCGAAGATACCAACTTGAACTCCCTGGCAGTGCCAAAGAAACTGATGGGTCCCTCGAAGCGGACCTCTTGCTTTTCTTCGTTATAGCTGAAGACTTTACCTGAAAGTTTCTCGCCGGAAGCCTTTAGCCGGTCTTCAATCTTGAATTCGCCACTCTCCTTGTCGAAAAACAAGGCGCCACTAGGCACAAAGAAATCATCGTCTTCCGGCGATTTCTTGTCACTGACAAAAGTAATGTACAGGCTATTGTCGGCAGCAAAATGCAGTCCTGCGTCCGGCTTAACACCCTCTTCATTAATGGCATTGTTGAAGTCAATAAAAACTTCCTTTTCATCACCACTTTGCGCATAGCTCAGCCAGGTGTTATAATTCTTGATTTTACGAAGATCAAGTTTTGCATACCCGTGTAATTGCAAGGCGGGCTTATTGGCATACATGACCATATCACCCTTGTAGAATATACGCGGCGCAAGAATGAGCTTCATTTCCTCCGGCACAGTCCCGCTTGCCACAGTGTGCATTCGCGGGGGATTTTTAGAACGTTTTACTTTCGCATCATCCGCTGCCTGCTCCAGCCTGAAATTCTCCATTTTAACAGCAAAGGTGTCGTTGACCGAATTGACATACTGATAGGTTGCATAACCGGAGAATTCCTTCCGCGAAATGATGTCAACGACACCATTGATCATCCTGTGGTAACCGTTGAGTGTATCAAGGACAATCGTGGTGTTTTTCAACTGGTTGATTTTGGCATTTTCAAGAATAAGCACTTCGTTATTCTCTGGCGTAATGCGTGCATCGGCTACGGTGATGTATGGAATCCCGCTCACTTTCATCTGCTGCAGCTTGATATCATACTCCGCCTTTTCTGCATTGAATGACAGTGAATCGAGTTCTTTACGGGTTGTATAGAAATAAGAATTCTCGATGGGAACGTTGACATCCCTGGTCATTGTAATCTTTTGTGTGTTCAGGTCCCACCGTGCATTGGGAATAGATGTCTTGAACTGCGCATAAGGAAATTCAATGGCTGCTACACCTTCAATTTCCGGACTGATCTCGGCAAAATTCTTGTCCAGGTCAAATTTCAACCGGATGTCTTCACCCTGCAATGCGGGCTTGTCCGGATTGGTCGTCTTTACCTGGAAGCTGGCATGCCGGGCCGAAAAATCGCGGGCAGAAAATCCGAGCTCATCCGAAACGGCTTCCGAACCGCGCGTAATCAACTTGCCGGTACCCTTGACTCCCACGGCAGACACGGTCATGGTTCCATCGAGTTGGGCCGTGGCATTATACAAGTTGAAGGGACCCTTCAAATTTCTCAACCTGAATCTGTCCTGACGCGGCTTCCATTTTAGTTCAAATTCAGGCAACGTAACCTGAGGAAACCATACACTGCCAATTTGTTTTTCTTTTAGCTCTCCAACCTTGCCGCGGGCAATGACGGAATCGGGATAGAATATGAAATCAGATGATTGCACCGTTGCGGCCAGATAATCAATCCGGCCGCCAACACGGAGGCCCGCATTGTCCATGTTTATTTTCCCATAAACTTTCCCTCCGGCCTTGAAAAGTGGGTATCCGGATTCGGGCACCTCGTGAGTAAATCCTAATGACTTATCAGGCATGGTGTGCAGCTTCTCTTTGAAGTTCGGAAACATGCCGCTTGAAACAAATGTTCCATCAAAGTGAATAGAACCTGGGTCGGCATCGTTCAGGCTATCCAGCCGAAAAGGCGGAACAACAAAGAATACCGATCGATCATAGGCGCCTCCCAGAATTTCACTGCGATCAAAATAGATCACACCGCCGGCGGTTGCATCAAGTCTTGGGTAATGCGGTACCTTCTCCTTGCCTGACTTGTTGCCCGGTAAATTGATAAAGAGAGTTCCCGAAGTATGACCGGCGCCCTCTTTCATTCCTCCTTCAACCATGGCCGTTGAGTCCGCACCCACCATGGCGTTGTTGACTCTTCGCCGTGTTGTTTGTCCTTTTGCATTGGTCTCTGTCACGTAGAAACGAATCGAGTCAATCTTGTTCAGGTTGATAAAAAAGCTATCATACTTGAATGTGAAGTCCTTTCCGTTGATCTCAAAATTTCCTGCTGTGATCTTGCCGTCGAATTTAATGTCACGGTTTTGCAGTATCGTGATCACACTGCTATCTGGTTTTAGAATAACATTCAGCGAATCACTGACATTGACTTCCTCTACGCCCCGAACCACCATTCTTCTTCGTGGAATATTGATGCTTGCATTGGCTGTGTTATCGGAAATTGAGTGAATCTTCAGGTTGTCATAGTCCGCTATGCCCTTCCTGGATTCAACAAAGTGAATAGCCTTTTCTTTGACCTGGATTTCACCGGTTTGCGCATTGTAACTGATCATCCCCTTCTGAGAAAGAAACGTCATGGCAACCCTCGCTTCTTCATACCGGACTTTGGATGACTGCACGACATCGTCAATATAGAACTCCCGCAGCCCTGTTTTGTTTGCGTAACTCACCACCACGGCCAACGGATGAAACGTGAACCCTTTACCACTCAGCAACCTGTAATCATCCGGGTGATAATATTCTGTCGACTCGATTATCATAGAGGCCTGATTATTGCCCCCCACCGTAATGAGATTCATACTGTCTGAACGAATATCCCAACGAAGAATATCGGTAGTGAAATCAACCTGAAAAAAAGACGAGGTATAAGGAGCTGACCGGAGTTCTCCATGCCCACGTTCCAGCGAAAGGCGTTGCTTGCCATAGTCATACCGGAACTGAACGGCCGGATGAAAAATTGAATCATTGTCCTGATAAAGCTGGATCATCGCTTGCTTGGACGTGATCAATGAATCCTCAAACTCAAACTGCCTCGAACGAGCGGTAAATTTGCGGCCCTCATCATCATAAACTTCCAGTCGGGCATAATCACCGCTCACTGAGGAACTGTACATTTTGGACCCGTTCAAAGCAAAGCCCCCAGTGTAACGCATGCTCTTGTCTGTCAATCCCTCCATAACCACATTTGCCTGAAATGACATGAATCGTGGGTAAGTGGCCGAGGCCTTGTCCTTGTGCCGCTTGCTTTTGAATTCGAAGATTCCATCAATCTTCGAGGCAACCCTTCCAGCGTACCTGAGCCTGCCATGCTCACATTTCACCTCCGGCTGATCGACGTTGAAGTTGTACTCCTTGAATTCAAAGTAAACACTGTCGCCGCTGAGCCCGGCAGGATCCCATCCAAACGTGCCTTTCTCACCCACAAACGTACCATCGCGTAGCGAGAGCTGACCACTTGTGTTGCGCAACGAAGCCGAATCGTAGGAAGTTGCAAAGTTGAATGTTACGCCCTCCAGCTTCATTACCGGGCCAGATAACGTTGGCTGTGGTGTGGACTCCATCCAGTAAGGCATCACTGGCGCAACCTTAACGGTATCATCATCCCATACCGTATTGTTATCTTGCGGAGCATTCGGATTATCCCATTGGTTGAAAGCATCAGTGGCCGTGGCTGTGTCAGGGGCAGCATCCGCAGGATCTTCGACATACTCGAAAGAGTACTGTTCCACCTCGGCGTACATGCGAAATGTGCGCTCATAGTGAAAAGCATGATATTCGAAGAAGTCACGCATGTAGTGAAAGAAGGAGGCGATGCCCGCAGCATTTTCCTTGGCGATTACACGGCCTGCTACCTTGAGGTAGGAGTTCATTTTTTCTACATCCGCCCCTTCCCTTTCTATGGCAAACCCAATCGCACCGTAATAGTCTGCAAGCAGCGGGAATGGTTTGTACCGGCGCTTTCTCAGTATCTCTGTCTGGCGAATGATCAAATCCTGCTGGTCAAGGCTAAGCTTGTGCCAGGCGGTAGCAAATGTTCCGCCAACCATCGAGGTCTCCGTGTTCTGGTTGGTTTCCATCATCACCCGTACACTGTCCTGGAAGGCAAGTTTATGGGTTCCCGGGGCCTGCGCGAGCCCGGCGAAGGGTGAAACTGCAATAGAAATCAATATAACGAGAGCCCTATTCACGTGTCTAAAGCCTGAAATTCGGAAAAATAATCGGATTGACGGCCTTTGTACGTTTAACGCAAAACCGCTGTTGGCATTGAGCAGACCAGAAAACTATTTTAGTTTGACTTCATCAGCCTCAGCGTGGCCCACTGCTCCCGCTCATCCTGTGCCACAAAGTCAAGCCCAAGGTGTTTGGCAACTCCCATCAAATCAGGGATGTCTTTGACATAGAATCCACTAAGTTGGAGTATTCCCCTAGAAACCAAATGACGTACATAAACGGCCATTTCATTGATTAAAATGTTGCGGTTTATGTTGGCAAGAATAATATCAAAAGGCTCGGGCCATGAAAAGTCGGTGATGGTTCCTTGCCGTATCCGGATGTTGGCGCAGTGATTGAGCGCCGCATTCTCTTCCCCATTCTCAATACTCCACGAATCAATGTCAAAAGCCTCCACGAACTTTGCTCCACGTTTGCTCGCCATTACTGAAAGAATGGCAGTGCCGCAACCGGCATCCATGACAAGCTTGCCTCCGTGATCAATGGTCAATTGACTCTTTATCATCAAGTGGGTGGTCGGATGATGTCCAGTCCCAAATGACATTTTAGGTGTTATGATGATTTCATATGGAAACGCACCCGGTACCTTATGAAACTCCGCACGTATGAGGCATTCTTCCTCAACGATCACCGGCGATACATTCTTTTCCCACTCCTCATTCCAATTCTCCTTCTTGATCGAAGAGATCCTGAATGTTAGCGGCGTTACATTTCCATACTTCTCGCGGATAACCTCGATCATTGGCGCGTCTACGGCCGACTCATCCGCATCGGCCTCAAATCCTGTATCCGTCTCCATGAACATGTCAAACCCGGCTTCAGCCAGTTCTGCGATGAGGATTTCCGCGTACTCCGGCTGGCACTCAACTTCCAGCCTCATGAATGTCACTTCACGAGCATCAGTTTTCAACTTCCACGATCATTTCAATTTCAACCGCCATGTTGTTTGGAAGGGCGTACATACCCACTGCGGATCGTGCATGTTTTCCTTTGTCGCCAAAGACAGCGACCATCAGGTCAGAGAATCCATTGATGACTTTGGGCTGATCACCGAAGCCTTCGGTACAGTTAACCATACCCAGCACTTTGACAAACCGCTTTACCTTGTTCAGATCGCCGATCTCTGACTTCAGGGTGGCCAGCAGGCTAAGCCCAGTTTGCCTTGCCGCATCGTACCCCTGCTGAATGGTAAGTTCCTTGCCCACTTTACCAATGACATCCGTTCCATGGCCGGACAGGAAGACTAAATTTCCGACACGGACAGCCTTGACATAATTGGCAATGGGCTTGGAGACCGCAGGCAATTGCAATCCCATTTCGGACAACTTCTTTTCAGGGTCAGTAGTTTGAGCAACCGTGGCGCCAGCCGCAGCCACTACCAGTATCACAGTTATGAGATGCTTCATAGCGTTGTTTATTTTTATGTCAAGATACGCGGTTGCCTTCAAAATTCTTAAATTGTTCTTTTTCGCCCATGCAAGCAAAGATTCGCTGTCCCTGGTGCCTTTCATCCGAGCTGTACATCAAATATCACGACGAAGAGTGGGGCAATCCCGTGCATAGCGACAGGATCCATTTCGAATTTCTGATCCTGGAAGGAGCACAGGCCGGCTTGAGCTGGTCGACCGTCCTGAACAAGCGGCCCGGATATCGAAAGAATTTTGCAGACTTCGATCCCGAAAAGGTTGCGAGGTTCACCCAGCAGCGCATAGAAAAAATTCTTCTGGATCCAGGCATTATCCGTAACCGGTTAAAAGTGCAGGCGGCGGTTAACAACGCAAAGCGATTTCTGGAAGTTCAGAAAGAGTTTGGAACCTTTGACAAGTACATCTGGAGCTTTGTTAACGGTACTCCGATTATCAACAAGCGTAAAACGCTAAAGCAAATTCCGCCAACGACGCGCCAATCCGATGCACTCAGCAAGGACCTGATTCAGCGGGGCTTCAAGTTTGTGGGCAGCACTGTCATCTACGCGCACATGCAGGCCTGCGGGCTGGTGAATGACCATCTGGTGGATTGCTGGAGGTACCCATCTATCAGGCAATAATTATTCAGCTGGCTTTATCACTGTCCCATCATCGCGGGGGGCACAAAGAAATATCTGTACCAGGCATAGAACCCCAATCCGAGCAGTATCAGTCCAGGGACAATCTTAAGCCAACGGCTTCCCTGAACATAGGGCGCAAGGCGTTGAGCAAAGACCACGAGCAGTGCCAGCAGCGCGAGGGCACCGATTGAAGTGCCGAGCACATAGCTGTGCAGCAATCCGGTAGTTTTGAGATCAATCCAGCCCTGGACTTTCAGATAGGCCGTAAATCCCATCCAGTAAGGAATCGCCATAGGGTTCAGGATGCTGAGAACAATACCACGACGAAAACCGCTTTCCTTAAATTTTTTGGCAAAGCCGACAGGTGTCTTGCTTGGCCAAAGGTTTGAGATTCCGAGGATGGTCATCACCAGTGCGGCGATGAGCTGAAAATTTTCAAGGACTACCGGTGATGACGAAAGGAAGTATTCAAATTGGACACCGATCCATGCGTAGGGGTACTCAATAATAGCCACGGCAAGTGCAAAGCGTAGGGCCACTTTGATGTTTCGGTCAAGACCAAGTTGCAGTACGGTAATGTTCAATGTTCCCGGAGGAATAGAACCGATGAAACTGAAAAAAAAACCCAGAACGAATACCCACAAGTAGCTCATGCGGCGGTCAAGGTCTTGAATTGTTTGTATATCGACCGCGCCTCCCGAAAGGAGATATAGGGAGTGCCCAGCCGATGATTCTCTGCGCTCACCCGGTAAATATCACTCCAATGACGGAATAAAACCCGAATCGCCTCTGTCAGCGGAAATCCGGGCTGATAGATATGGCCAGGCTCCGCTCCGCAACCGTTAAGCTCCATCACCATAACCCGGCCATCCTCCAGATCGGCAAGTGATGCGGTTCGGATGTCAAACCGCCCAAAGTAGAAGCCCGCGATGGATTTGCTAATCAAATCAAATGACCTGGAAAGCCTGGCCGTAATCAAATGGTTGGCATTGAGAAAAGTGGTGCCCAGACAGTGGTTGCCAATGGACACCAATTCGACCCGCTCCCCATGGGAGATGACCATATCGAGGCGCGCTTCAAAACTTGATTGCAGCACTTCCCATTGAAGTTTTGCACGGTCATTGCCAAGGATGAGCTGACGCAGTGTTTGAACCCCGTCACCAGTAACGGAGAGCATCTCCTTACCTACAATTGATGTTACCCGACCGTTTGATTCCCCTGGATAACGGACATAGAATACGCCGAACTCCAGGGGGAGTGAAACAAATTCCTGTGCCAGGAAAGGCATGTTGATTTTTTTCAGGTACTCATCAACGTCCTCTGCTCCCGAAATTTTCTTCACCCGCCAGCCACGTTCACCAAGGTCCGGTTTGAAAATGAGGGGAAACTTAAGGTGGTGCAGGTCTAACTGTTCTAGCACGCCGGTCGTTGAGTTCGGAAACGGGACGAGAATTGTTTTGGGCTTTATTTCATTAGGTACACTGCTCATCACATCATACTTTGACTCGCCAAACATCCCCCCCATCAGCATACCCGGATTGGAAGCTGAGAAGAATGTCAAGGAGCGGGCTTTGAAAGAGAGCCAAAGCCAATACGGAAATAATGGTGCATGAACGATCCCGAAAGGCCAATACTCCCAACTTCTGATCCTGATTAATGCATTGCTCCGAAGGAATCCCGAAAGGAAGGTCATTGCTGTTTCAACGCTCCTCAAGCATGGATGCCCTGTGCCGCAAGGTGCTGGCAGCCACACCAAAATCCGAGGGGATGTCGATGTATGGGGCCACCTCGCGCAAACCGATCTTAATCATCGCCATGTGATGAACAGCGTGTTCAATATTGTACGTGAGCTCCCGGAAAATATTTGTGTCAACAGACTGAGAAGTGTTGTTATGCTGATTGTACCTCACTTTCAGGACGAGTGGGTGATTGCTCTTCAGTGTGCGAACAAACGCATTGATTCGATCAATTGCCTCCAGGGCCACCAATTTGTCATTTTCCATTCGCCTATCATGGTCGCGGCTGTCGTAGTTGACTACGCCAGACGACACCCCTCTTTCAAGGCAGATGAAGAATTCCAGCGTATGGCGCAGGTGTTGCCCCAGTGTGGCTTCACTCAAGGCCGAGGAAGGACGTTTGAAATCTTCCGGAGATACCTGCGCTATGACGGCCGATAGTTGACCCAGGATGGACGAAGAAACTTCTGCTAATGGCATGACCTGAATTCGCGACAAAGTTAAACGAAAAAAAATTCTGCAAATGTTGGGTGGGTCAGGGTATAAACTTCCTCCAATTCCTATCGCCCTGGTCTCTGAGAGAGGACTCATTCTTATTCCATAGATCCAGGGTGTTATTGCCCCAAAAATTGTAAAACAAGTACAATTTCCCGTCCACTATCTTGAATGTCTCCGGATCAACTTTCACTTTCTCACCAGTTTCCCCCATGGCATACGCGCACCAACCGCCATACACCGGTTCGTATTTTGCAGGATTCGAACGAAACGCATTCAGATTTTCAGCTGATATAAACCGATAGGTGGTTCCCCCATGAACCCAGTTGAACCCTGGCTTACCTTTCGACGGCTTATTGCTGAAGTAACTTACCGGATCGTATCCTTCGATGGCCAATCCGCTTTTCAAATTGTAGTGAGCGAGCCTTTGCTGATCTGATTGGGCAGACCCTTGGGAAAGGGTCAATACAAGAAATATGACTGCGAGATGATTCATCGAAATTCTCTTCAATTGTGTTCCAACGTAGTTACTGACGTAAACGTTCATGTAGACAGCGTGTCTAGGCGGATAGCTCCTTCACAAGTACCCAGACCAGATCGGGTTCGTAACCCTTGCCGATAGCAAATGCGGCGGCTTTGTGCATCTTTTTAAGTGGGTTGGGCTCACTGAGGGTATCTAGCTTCTTTGACAGCAGCGCTTTCAGAGCCTTGCTGTAATCCGGGTTGCCGATTTCATTCAACCCTTGTTGAATGCACCTGGGGCTTACACCGTGTGCCTCCAGAGCCCGGGAAATTTTCCTTCTGCCCCATTTCTTCATACGGAATTTTCCGCCAGCAAACGCTTTGGCAAACCGCTCCTCATTCAGAAATCCGTCGGTAATCAAACGAGTCAGGGTTTGCTCTACTTCGGAAGGATAGAGACCATAGGTAAAAAGTTTGTTTCGAACTTCCTTGTGCGATCGTTCCTGGTAAGCACAATACTTGCAAAGGCGCACATAGGCCTGTTCAGGAGTGTATCGCTTTTTCGGTTTTGAGTCTTCCGTAGATCGCAGAATGGCCATAGCAAGCAAGTTACAACCCACATGATGGTTTTAGCGCACTCCCTCAAAAGGCCAGCTACTTCAGGAGTCCCTTGTTCTTTAGGATGCTCGCCAAAAACTTGCGTTCATTTTCCGTATTGAAGATTTTGAACGGCAGGTGGATCAATTGCGCTTTGTTGACAAACAGCAGATAGAAATCCTTGCCCGCCTTTGCTCGCTTAATTTGGTCCCATTTGAGAGGCATGCCTTCACGGGCATTGAGTTTCATCACGATCTGCTGACTTGTGATCTCGTAGGAAAACCGCTCAAAAAGCATTTTTCCCTGGTCGAGCTGTGTCACCCCATAAAACTGAATCAGCCAAAAGAGAACATAGAGTCCGTAGGCCATGACCCCGGCAAATATCCACCAGAGGCTGGGAATCCAAAGGTAAAGGAGGCAGATCGCGATGGCAATGGGGATGGTCCACCATTGCTCTTTGAGGATGCTGCCGAGCGCCATTTTGATATACAGGGGCTTTTCCAGCCTATAGTTTCTTGTCTTGACAATCATGCTATTCGTTGAATGGGGCGCAAAGTTAAGGCCCAGGCCTGAATCTGCCTACTATGCGTGAATAACCTTCAGGCTTATGTCGAGACTCTTCACGGAATGGGTCAATGCACCAATGGAAATATAATCAACGCCAGTTTTTGCGACGGAGCGCAAATTGCTCTCTGTAATGCCCCCACTGGCTTCCGAACGACAAACTCCGTTGATTAAGTGCACCGCCCTGGTCATGTCCTCGATCGACATATTATCCAACATAATAATATCGACACCACCTTCGGCCAGTACCTCCCCTACCTCTTTCAGGGATCGTGTCTCAATTTCAATTTCCAGTTTCCGACCGGATTTCTGAAGATACGCCCGCACACGTTCGATGGCAGGACGAATGCCGCCAGCCACATCCACATGATTGTCTTTGATCATGATCTTGTCATACAACCCAAACCGATGATTACTGCCACCTCCGATCACCACCGCCCACTTTTCCAATAGGCGAAAATTCGGTGTCGTCTTGCGCGTATCCATCAACTTCGCTTTTGTTCCATTAAGGAAACCACAAAGACGATTCGTTTGGGTTGCAATGCCACTCATTCGTTGCATGCAATTCAATACAACGCGCTCTGTCGACAACAATGTGCGGGCAGAACCTTCAGCAACAAAGATCACATCACCCGGGGCAACGGTTGAGCCATCCGAAACCAGCTCTTCAAAATGTATGGAAGAATCAACCTGCTTATACAAGATGTTTGCCAATGTCACGCCGGCTATAATGCCATTATCCTTCACCAGTAACTGAACGCTGGCCCGGGCATCGACTGGAACAGTCGCCAGCGTTGTATGATCCCCTTCACCAATATCCTCGGCCAGTGCGGATGCTATGGTTTTGGCGATAGCTTCGGGAGTGAGATATGGAGGCTGAACAAGCGTAGTCACGGAAGATCCGGGATCACTACTCCTTTACAAAACTGATCTCATGAACCAGGTACGGTTCGCCAACTTGTCGAACACGGACCAGCACAGTGTATACATCACCGCCGGTCAGGTAACGACCTACTGCAAACTGAAGCCCTCCTTTTGATGAACCAGTGTGCATGATAGCAAAATCCGTTACGGGGTGTTTCTTGAAGAACTCTTTGAGAACAAATTCAGACTGGGCTTTGCTGTAGGTGTTGATATTGCCCTCCAGATTGATGTCTACTGATGTGGCAAAGTATTTCACCAAAGCTGTCGCATCACCTTTCTTGATGGCGTCCCTGGCGGGATTGAAAATCTCCGGCTGGGCCCAACCCTGAACCGCTAAGCCAACCCAAATGGTCAAAACAAGCACAAATCGCTTCATATCGGCTTATTGCATTCCAAAAGTATGCCATTAAATACTCCTTCACAACACGCGTGCCATTAAGTCAAATCCTTGGCTGTGGCCCTATTTTTGACGAAAGTTGTACATGAACAGGAAAGTTTTGTTGATGATTCTCGATGGCTGGGGAATTGCCAAGGACAAACGGGTATCTGCTGTCGACCATGCCAGGACACCCTATTTTAACTCACTATTGGCCAAGTACCCACACAGTCAACTTGACGCATCAGGTCTTGCTGTGGGGCTGCCGGAAGGCCAGATGGGCAACTCTGAAGTCGGACATATGAATATCGGCGCAGGACGTATTGTCTATCAGGACCTGGTCAAAATCAATAAGGCCGTTGAAGGCAAAGAACTTGCTAACAATCCGGTCCTTCTTGAAGCATTCGAACATGCCCTCAAGAATAATAGGTCAGTACATCTCATTGGTCTACTCTCTGACGGTGGCGTTCATTCACACATCAATCACCTGAAAGGACTTTGCACCATCGCGCACGAAAAAGGATTGAGTCAGGTTTACATACACGCCTTTACCGACGGCCGGGACACGGACCCCAAGGGCGGAATCGACTACATCAAATCCCTTCAAGACCACCTCAGCAAGACAACAGGCAGGGTGGCAAGCGTTGTTGGCCGATACTACGCCATGGATCGTGACAAACGATGGGAGCGCATCAAGCTTGCTTACGACCTGATGGTACATGGTACCGGTAAATTATATCCTGACGCACTCAAAGCCATGGCAGACTCCTACGCTGCTGGCGTAACGGATGAATTTGTAAAACCTGTTGCCATCACGGGTGCTGACGGGAAACCTCTGGGTACGATCCGGGAAGGCGATGTAGTCATTTGCTTCAACTTCCGCACCGATCGTGGCCGTCAAATCACGCAAGCGCTCACGCAGCAGGACTTCCCTGAGCAGGGAATGAAGAAACTCAAGCTCTATTATGTGACAATGGCCAACTATGATGAGTCGTTCCAGCATGTAAAAGTAATTTTTGATAAGGACAACTTGAACAATACTCTGGGGGAAGCGCTGGCAAAAGCTGGCAAAAAACAAATCCGGATTGCGGAAACAGAAAAATACCCTCACGTTACATTTTTCTTTTCCGGTGGACGCGAGGAGCCTTTTGAAGGTGAGTCTCGCATCCTGTGCCCATCACCCAAGGTGGCTACGTATGATCTCAAGCCTGAAATGAGCGCCGCAGACATTCGAGACAGGATTGTTCCCGAACTCGAAAAGAAAGAAGCCGATTTCATCTGCCTAAATTTTGCCAACCCGGATATGGTTGGTCATACCGGCGACTTTCAGGCAGCCGTGAAAGCCTGTGAAACCGTCGATCGATGCAATGAGGCCGTTACAGAAACGGCGCGCAAGAACGGGTATGTTACCATAATCATCGCCGACCATGGCAATGCGGAGTTGATGGTAAATGACGACGGAACGCCGAATACGGCACACACAACGAATCCTGTGCCATGCATACTCGTTGATGACCAGGCGCAAGTATCCATCCACGATGGCAAGTTGGGTGACCTGGCCCCTACCATTCTTAAATTGATCGGTGTGCCGGTGCCTGCAGAAATGACCGGGAACAATTTGATCGGAAACTGAGTTACCACGCTATGTACACGCCGTTCGACGAAATGCCTGACCTCTCACGATTGTGGGTTTACCAGTCCAACCGGAAGTTTGCACCGCAGGAGCGCGCAGTGGCTGAAGGCGCACTCATGCACTTATGCCAGAGCTGGACCGCGCACGGTAATCCGCTGAGCACATCCTACAAAATTGAGTTTCATCACTTCATCCTCCTTGCTGTTGACGAACGAACGGCGGGTGCCAGTGGCTGTTCGATAGATGGATCCGTTCGGCTTCTCAAGGAACTTCAGCAAGCTATTGGCGTCGACCTGTTTGACCGATCCAAGATTGCCTTCCTGGAAAACGAGACCATTGTTTTGCACCCCTTGGCAGGCCTCAATAAACTCTTTGATGCCGGCAAACTAAATGGTGATTCCATAGCGTTTAATAATACAATCACCACGAAGGCTGAATGGGAACAACAATGGCACCTACCGGTCAAAACGAGCTGGCTTTCACGGTATTTACCGAACGATGCGGGAGTGCGGCAGCCGGGTTAACCTCATCTTTTTTGTACTTTCGTAACCATGTTCAGAAAGAGCAATATCAGTTTTGGAGTAATCTTATCCATAGCGATTTGGGGCATTAGCGCCTGTAGCCCTGAGAACAAGGCGCTCAAGAACTTCAAGTACGGAAATTACGAGAACGTCATCGCCTATTACAAGGGTGTTCTGAGTTCACAGCCCAACAATGGCAAGGCCAATTATTATATCGCTGAATCTTACCGGCAGTCCAATCGCATCAAGCAAGCTGAGGTGTACTATGAGAAAGCAAGCGGTCAGGATATAAACAAAGATTCTGTTCTTCTGTACCTGGCAAAATCACAACAGGCCAATGGCAAATATTCCGACGCCGTCAAGACGCTTGAAACCTTGAGAGCAACGACGGATGTGGATGGCATGCGCGACCGCGCAAACAAGGAACTTGCAGGACTAAGTTACCTTGAGGATCTCAAAACGAAGGAAAGCTACTACCGAATCAAGAACCTCGAAGCGCTCAACTCAAGTTTCAGCGAATATTCACCGGCTTATGTTAATGGTGAACTCTACTTTACATCATCGCGATCCAATGACCGCATCTATGGCAGCACAGGTACGCCGTACACTGACATCTTTAAGGCCCAAACCCAGGGCGCCAACGTAGACGTAGAAACCATCAAAGCATTGCCCGAGTCGATCAACACACCAAACGTGAATGTGGGCACCATCGCCTTCTCTCCAGATGGAAAGACCATGGTGTTTGCCAAAGGGAATACCGGCAAACGAAAAGGAGCCAGTGATGTTGATCTTTTTTTGTCCCGTTACCGCAGTAATGCGTGGACAGAACCCATTCAAATCAATATCAATCAACCCGATTCCTGGGAATCCACACCCGCGTTTAGCCCTGATGGCCGTCACCTCTACTTCTCATCCAACCGCAAGGGTGGTTACGGGGGTCTTGACCTGTACTCAGCTCAGATGGATAGTCGGGGTCGATTTACACGCGTACGGAACCTTGGGCCTGAGATCAATACGCCTGGTAACGAAACCTTCCCGCACATTGCAGAGAATGGCAAACTCTACTTCTCTTCAGATGGTCATCCCGGCTACGGCATGCTCGACATTTTCGTTGTAAACCGTGTCAATGGAAGAACCGTTGTGGAAAACCTGGGGCAGCCTGTTAATTCGACCGGGGATGACTTCGGGATTTTTTTGTTCAAGGTCGACCGCGGATTCTTTACCAGCAATCGTGAGGGAGGACAAGGCGATGATGATATCTATACGTTTGTGAATGAAGACCCCAACCTTCGTGTGGTGAATTATTATCTGCAAGGTGTCACCTATTCTATGCGCCCTGACAGTACCAAAGATATTTTGCCTGAAACCAAGGTGACACTCCTGGACGAGAAGGGCGACATCATGCAGGATTATGTGACAGGCAATGATGGAAAGTTCCTGTTTCGTGTCTATGAAAATGAAAAATACACACTCATCGGTGAAACTGATGGCTATCTTGCTAAGCGCGGACAATATCAGACTATTGGAAAGTCGGTTCCCCTCGAAACACTGAGAGAGTTGGTTACCAACATTACATTGGACACACTCCTGGTGCTTGATCGTCTTGAAAAGAACAAGGTCTTCGTTCTGAAGAACATTTATTTCGGTTTGGACAGTGCCAATATACGCCCTGCCTCAGCCCGTGAACTTGACAAGCTGGTCGAAGTACTCAATGACAACCCGGAGATCAAGATCGAAATGTCATCTCATACCGACAGCATAGGTTCTGTGGAATATAATATCAACCTCTCCCAGCGCCGGGCTGCAGCCACTGTGAACTACCTTATCAAGCAAGGCATTCCGGCCGAGCGGTTAGTTGCCAAGGGATATGGCGAGTCAAAACCGATAGCACGAAACACGAACCCCGACGGTACAGATAACCCGGAAGGACGTCAGCGAAACCGTCGTACAGAATTCAAGATCCTTGAGATTGGCATTCGGCAGGTGAAGGAGGAGGATGAGGATGACGACGACAAATACTTCAAGAACGAGAAAGACCCTGATAAATAGCGCATCTGGCAAACTGCCGTTTCACCGGTTGAGATGGTCAGGCAAACTGCGGATGCACCAGCACGTCAGTATCCTTTATTGACGCCCTTTTCAACGGCAGGTATTCCTTCCTTCATCCACAAAGGTTCCGGTGCGCCTTTCAGATAATAGTCAAAAAACTGCTTCATCCTGATCTGAAAATCCATTCTGTTTTCACGCTTGACGGGCCAATGAGGCTCACCGTTATAATTCAGCATCCATACCGGCTTGTCCATTCGCCGCAGCGCCATGTACATCTCAATACCCTGATACCATGGCACAGCGTCATCGGCATCATTATGAAGCAACAGCATGGGAGTCTGGATCTTGTCTGCAAAGAAAATAGGTGAGTTTTCAATATAGTGCATGGGCTTCTGCCACAACGTTCCGCCGATCCGACTTTGTGAATGTTCGTATTGGAACATTCTGCTTAAGCCCGATCCCCATCGGATGCCACCGTAGGCGCTGATCATGTTGGCTACAACAGCCCCCGCTTCAGCAGCCTTAAACATATTTGTCCTCGTAAGCAGGTAGGCAATCTGATATCCGCCCCAACTATGCCCCTGAATACCGATATTCTTTTCATCAACAAACCCCTTTGCCATGATCGATGTTACGCCTGGCAGAATACAATTCTTCGCGCTCTCTCCGGGAAAACCGATCTTATAGACGATATCCGGTACGAAGACAATGTATCCATCGCTTACATAGGTCGAGCGATGGATGGTTGATCGCAAAGGTGTCGGAGGAAAGTGTTGGTGGAGGTTGTCGCTTTCACGATCATAGAAATATACAATCATCGGGTATTTTCTTTTTGGATCGAATCCCTCAGGCTTGTAGAGAAGCCCCGTGAGCGGAATATTGTCCAGGGAATTCCACTTTACCAACTCCACAGAACCCCAGAAATAATTCTTCATCTGCGGATTAGCATGACTCACCTTCTTGAGGCCCGCAAAGTTCATATCGCAAACCCATACATCTGGAAACTCGCGGAAACTCTCACGTGTGAGCATCAGCTTGTCTGCACTCTTTGCCTTGGAAAGGCCTCCGAAACGGAAATCATCCATCATCAACTTCGTAAGCTTTCCATTACTGAGCGACAGTTTGTAGTATCCGGATGCTTTGGTCTCTTCGTTGAAGGCAGACAGGATTAATTCCTTTGCAGGATCTATGAATCGCTCCTCAACATCGAGCTTCATGTAGCGAAAAACAATCTTGTCTCGCCGTCCAATTTTAGTCAGGTTGATTGGCGTCTTCCTGCCTTCAGGATCAAACGCCCAAAGGTCGTATCGGTCATAGACAATAAACTGCTGATCATCTTTTGTCCATCCTGCATTGCCGTAGGGTGAAGGATAGTCCGGTTCATCGTTTTCTTCGTCAACAAATTTTTCCGCGCCAGCCGTCAGCTTCACGCTGTTGGCCGTGGCCACTGAGTACACATACCAGGCGGTATCCGGTGCACTAAACCAGTATGCATAGGCTGCCTTTGGCGAAAGGCGCGGATTCCCCTTTATCCCTTTGGCAACTGTTGTCCGCTGCTTCTTGTCAAGATCAAACAAATAGACGTCGCGGTAGGCGGACGGATCCCAGGTGATAATTTTCCGGTAGGGCACATCCGATTCCCCAAGGACAATCGGCGAATTTCCTTCGTCGCCTATACTCACAGCAGGAACTTCTTTGTCAGCCAACTGCATGACTTGCTTGTTTGCCAGGTCAATCGCTGCCAAATAGGAACGCTTTTTCTCTGTCTCCAATTGCTTGTTCTGCTGGGGGTAGATATAGTCATCATCGCCTCCCCAGATTTCGACTTGAACAATCTCCTCTGTCAGCAAGGTGGTATCCTGAACGACGGGTATGGGTGATGAGCCAAAAAACAGGCGTGATCCATTTTTTGAAAAAACAGGCGTATAGTTTTCGTTTACGATCCAGTTTTGCGGAATCCCCATCGATCGCTCGATGTCGAGCCAGGAGGCCGCAGCATCACCAGACTTCCAATGGAATAGCTTGTAATGCCGGACAAGGGCTTTGGTGGTGTCTGAATCGACCAAAAATGCTGCCTGCCCTCCATCTTCATGAATCGACAATCCGCGGATTTTATACTTGCTCTTCCCAACATACAATGGTTGCAACTTCTCACCCTGCAGATCATACCAGTATACGCCTGCCTTCAACGTGCTGTCATTGCCTGAGGAAATAAACATCATTCCCTGGCCGTGACGGGCGAAAACATAATCCTTAACAAACTCAAAAGTTGTTTCCTTGCGGGTTTCCATGTTCCGTAAGACGAGGCGGTACCCATTGTCATCAGAATATTTCTTGGGCTTCTTGCCATTCTTGACAGGTGTTGATTTGTCCTCTTTGGCTGGCTCCATTTGGAAGGCCATCCATCCTCCATTTTTTTCAGGGATGCGGAAGGACCTGACACCCGGAATCTTTTCTACCGCGCGTGAAGAAAAAGTATAAATGCCCAGCGTGTCCTTTGGGAAGTCCTCTTTCTTTTTCTTTTGACGCCTGAGATCCTTAACCACCTTTTGAGGCGCCTTAATCTTGAACGCTGCAAAACGACTGTCGTAGGCGATCACTATACCCTCCGCACGGGCAACTGAATCCTTGTTGCCTACCTTCAGGTTTGAAATAAGCACTTGCCCATCGCCGTCTTGTGGATTAACCGCGAGTACGGCGTAATTGCCGTCAGGCGTCAACGATTTAAACGGAATCTCCTTCCATGCATCGTAGACAGTGTGCGAAAGAGGCTTCTTGACCACGGGCATCGGTGCCTTTCGTTGGGCAATGCTGGAGCAGGCAATACCGATCAGCAAGAGCAGGAGCAATGAACGCATGGGACAGGGTTTATTTCTCGCAAATTAGAGAATCCCCGCGTTGTGGGAAGGGGTATTTTATGACTGGCTTTTAGCCGTTGTCAGTGATATACAAACTCTCCGTGTTTACTGCGAACGGTGACTTTGCTTTCTGGAGAGGCCTCCACGCAACCAATGCGCTGAGCATCCAGTCCGAACGACTTCGCCACATTGATCACCCGATCGGCATCAGCCGGGTCAACATACATCTCCATACGGTGACCCATGTTGAAGACTTTATACATTTCTTCCCATGTCGTTGCGCTCTGGTCATAAATGAGTTGAAAAAGGGGTGGGATGGGAAAAAGGTTGTCCTTGATCACATGAAGTTGATCAATAAAATGCAACACTTTGGTCTGGGCTCCACCACTACAGTGAACCAAACCATGAATCCTGTCTCTCATTTCCCTGATCAGGGGAATGATGACCGGCGCGTAGGTGCGGGTAGGTGACAAGACCAGCTTGCCTACTGGAAGCGGCGCCTTTTCAATAATGTCAGTGACTAAATACTTGCCGCTGTAGACAAGATCTTCCGGAATCTCGGGATTGAATGACTCGGGATACTTCTGCGCATATATTTTGGAAAAAACGTCATGGCGAGCTGAGGTAAGTCCGTTGCTCCCCATACCACTGTTATACTCCGACTCAAATGATGTTTGCCCGAATGATGCAAACCCCACAACAACATCTCCCGCCTGGATGCGCCCATTGTCAATCACATCTTGCTTCTTCATACGCGTCACAACAGTACTGTCAACTTGGATCGTCCGAACCAGGTCCCCAACATCGGCAGTCTCTCCGCCGGTACTGTAGATTTCCAAATCGAAACTGCGCAACATATTCAGTACATCTTCCGTGCCTTGTATTATTGATGACACTACTTCGCCGGGTATACGGTTTTTGTTTCTACCAATGGTTGAAGAAAGGAAGATGGGTCCTGTGGCTCCGACGCATAACAGGTCATCAACATTCATGATGATGGCATCCTGGGCAATGCCTCGCCAAACCGACAAATCGCCGGTCTCTTTCCAATACACGTAGGCCAACGACGACTTAGTCCCGGCGCCATCGGCATGCATGACGGTGCAAAAGTCTGGATCGCCACCCAGAAGATCAGGCATGATTTTGCAGAACGCTTTGGGGAACAAACCTTTGTCCAGGTTAGCGATGGCCTGGTGGACGTCTTCCTTCGATGCGGAAACCCCGCGCTGGCTATAACGATCAGACATGATAGATTTTCCGGGGTCTATTTCTTAAACGTCAACTTTGTCCAGGCGCTTGTTGGATATGTCAGCTTTGGATTTCCTCCCTGATTCTCATATCCCTGCATACGACTGAGTTGTGAGGGTGTGAGGTCGGCCCCGGCCTGCGGCATGTTCTTCGTTGTTGGCTTGACCTTCGGTGCCACAAATCGACCCGTTTCAAAACCGACCGATAGCTCAGTCATGGTAGCTCGTGAAAGCCGGTATGACTTGAACGGAATAATTGCTTCATATACATAAGCACCGGTTGCATCGAGCTTAATGGCTACTTTGATTCCGTTGGTAATTCCTGACCGTGTGCTTGTGATCGGTTCATCCGCCAGGCCTATCAACTCCATGACTTCAAGGTCAGCGATCATGGTACGGTCAGCTCGTTTCTGGTAATCCGCGCGCTCACCAGCAGAATTGCCAGGATCGCCCTCGGCGCGAATCGTTGCCATGCGATCCTCCGCCTCGGCGCCGCCGGAAGGATACTTCAATCCATACTTCTTCTTCTTCTTTCCATTAGGATCAATCCAAAGCGTGAAACCGAAGGCGGCCATTTTGCGCTTCGTGTAGAATTCAGATGTTCTCACACGCACAAACAGATTTTGATCGTCAGCACATACATTGTAGCTGAACAACTTCTCCTCATCATCTACCCAATTCATAGGCCACTCGTCTGCATTGCCATCTACAGTAACTTCCGATATGAGGGGGCACAATGATTCATTGGTTTGGGCAACCGATATGAAACCGGCCAGCAGGAAAAGGAAAATCATGCTATTTTTCATTGCGCCTGTGGTCATGAAAGGCAAAGTTAGGAAATCCCCCGTGACATCGAATGGGGTATTCTAGCGCATTCGTTTGAACAACTCCCAGCACACAATACCAACGCACACGGATATATTAAGAGAGTGCTTGGTGCCCGCCTGCGGGATCTCAATGGCTTCATCGGCAAGGGCAAGCACTTCTTCACTCACACCGGTGAGCTCATTGCCAAAAACCAGACATATGCGATCGTTGGCCAAAACAGGAAACTTCTCCAAAGATGTACTTGTCGTCGTCTGCTCAACCGGGACAATGCGGTATCCTTCATCCTTCAGTTTTTTTGCTGCATCAGCCGGCCGCAAGACGTAGTTCCAGGCTACAGTTTCCGTTGCGCCGAGCGCTGTTTTGTGAATTTCACGATGCGGCGGTTGACCCGTAATCCCGGTGAGGCAAATGCGCTCACAAGAGAATGCGTCTGCAGTGCGAAAAGCAGATCCTACATTGTGCAGGCTCCGAACATTATCGAGCAGCAGTACCACAGGAATCTTCTTAGCCTGGCGGAACGCATCCACCGAAAGGCGTCCAAGTTCCTCCATGCTGAGCTTTTTCATGGTGCAAATTAACGCTTCGTGTGTAAATTATTGGGCTCACAGCAACGATCCCGTGACATTCTCCGTTTCTTCATCCATGCGGTTAGCCATTATTTTTCTTTTCTCCGCTTTCATTGCGCACGCCCAGGATACATGGAAGGACGTATACTCTGAGCAGGCTTGGTTAGATCGCGACCGCTGGCAAAAGGCCCCTGAGTTGATCAGGCATCTCGCACTCAAAGCCGGCAGTCAAGTCGCGGATATTGGTTGCCACGAAGGGTACATGACGGTCAAACTTGCAGGTGCTGTGGGTGCTGGCGGTAAGGTGTATGCTGTAGATATCGAGCAGACAAAGCTCGACCGACTCGCTGGCAACCTTAAGAAACGCGAGATCTTAAACGTTACGCCTGTAAGAGGAAGAGAAAATGATCCTCTTTTGCCTGCAGGAGTTCTGGACGCGGTCATCATCCTGGACACCTACCATGAGATGGACGCCCATGACCAAATTCTTGAACGTGTTAAGGAATCCCTGAAGCCCAATGGAAGACTGGTACTCTGCGAGGCTATTGCCGAAAGTCGTAAAAAAGCAACCAGGGAAGAACAACAACGCAAACATGAGTTGGGACTTCCTTTTGCCATCGAAGATGTAAGGAAAGCAGGATTCACCGTCATTTATCAGCAAGAGGCCTTTGTTGACCGGACAAAGGAAAAAGGTGACATCATGTGGATACTTGTCGCGAAAAAATGACAGTCGGGGAATACCAAGTTCGAGCCGGTTCGTTCTAAATTGCCGCTTCCATGGCGGTCAAGACGGAAACACCTCTCTCCAAACAATACAATGCAATCAAAGCCCGATACCCAGGGGCTTTGGTGCTTTTCCGAGTCGGCGACTTCTATGAAACATTTGGTGAGGATGCTGTTGCCGCCAGTAAAGTTCTGGATATCGTCCTGACCAAACGTGGGAGCGGCTCATCCTCAGAAACAGAGTTGGCGGGCTTTCCCCATCATTCCCTAGATACCTATCTGCCGAAACTGGTCCGGGCAGGTCACCGCGTAGCTATCTGCGACCAACTGGAAGATCCTCGTTTTGTCAAAGGCATAGTCAAGCGAGGGGTGACAGAACTTGTCACACCCGGTGTCTCCTACAATGACAATGTGTTGGAACGGAAAAGAAATAATTTTCTTGCCTCTGTCTTTTCTGAAAAGAAAACCCTTGGCGCCGCCTTTCTGGACATCAGTACCGGAGAATTTTATTGTGCTCAAGGAGCCGAAGACTACGTACTAAAACTGATCCAAAGTCTTTCACCTTCCGAAGTGATCTTCGCCAAAGGCCAGCGCTCCGTCTTTGAACCTCATTTTGACGCCGACTACGCCACGTTCCTTCTTGACGATTGGGCCTACGCATTCGACTTTGCACAGGAAAAACTCATGCACCAATTCAAAACTGCGACACTGAAAGGGTTCGGTGTCGACGGATTAAACTTGGCCATCATCGCCGCTGGTGCGGCGCTTCACTATCTGGAAGCTACCGAACACCGGGAGACCCATCACATTGCTTCTTTGTCCCGCATGGACGAGGAAACTTTTGTCTGGCTCGACAAGTTTACAATCCGAAACCTAGAACTTGTTGCTTCGCAGAATGAAGGCGGAGTCCCTCTCCTGGAGATCCTGGACCAAACGGTGACCCCCATGGGTTCGCGTCACCTCCGGAAATGGATGGTGCTCCCCCTAAAGGACAAGCATGGCATTGAGGAACGCCTTTCCATCGTTGACACATTTTACCGCAACCGAGATATGGCCGATGCCATCACGGGATACTTCCACCAGGTTGCCGATCTCGAGCGTCTGATATCCAAAGTTGCTGTTGGGCGCGTCAATCCACGTGAATTGCTTCAGTTGAAACGCTCCCTCATGGTAGTTGCGCCAGTCAAGGAAAAGCTGCTAAAGGTTGGTTCACCCGAACTAATGAAACTGGCGGATCAGCTGAACAGTTGTGAGTTTCTTCTTGAGAAGATTGAAAAGGAACTGAAGGAAGATGCCCCTATGCTGGTACATCAGGGCGGAATTATCAAAGAGGGTGTTGATGCTGAACTGGATGAATTGAGGAGCATTGCGTTTGCAGGTAAGGACTACCTCCTCCAGGTTCAACGACGTGAAATTGAAAGGACTGGCATCAGCTCGTTGAAAGTATCCTACAACAAGGTGTTTGGCTATTACCTGGAAGTCAGCAATGCCAATAAGGATAAAGTCCCCTCCGACTGGATTCGCAAGCAAACCCTGGTCAATGCTGAGAGATTCATCACAGAAGAACTCAAGGTGTATGAAGAAAAGATCCTTCATGCTGAAGAGAAACTGTCGATTATCGAACTCCGTTTGTTCCAGGCACTGGTACACTTCGCAGCAGACTATATGTCGGCCATCCAGCAGAATGCCCGTGCTATAGGAGCCATTGATTGCCTGCTTTCCTTTGCTTCCATTGCCCGAGTCAACCGATACACCCGGCCGGAGATCAATGAAACTTTCGCCCTCGACATCCAGGGTGGCCGGCATCCGGTCATAGAAAAGCAGCTTCCACCGGGTGAGTCCTACGTTCCCAATGACGTTTACCTCGACAATGACAATCAACAGATTCTTGTCATCACCGGCCCCAATATGGCTGGAAAATCGGCCTTGCTGCGGCAAACAGCACTGATTGTACTGATGGCCCAAATCGGAAGTTTTGTACCGGCTTCTGCCGCTAAAGTTGGCATCATCGACAAGATCTTTACCAGGGTCGGCGCTTCCGACAACCTGTCGCGTGGTGAATCGACGTTCATGGTGGAGATGACAGAAACAGCCAGTATCCTCAATAACCTTAGCAACCGAAGTCTCATTCTTATGGATGAAATCGGGCGTGGAACCAGTACCTATGACGGCGTGTCCATCGCATGGGCCATTGTCGAGTATCTTCATCAGCATACCGATTACCGTCCCAAAACCTTGTTCGCCACGCACTACCATGAGCTTAACCAGCTATCGGAGGATCTTGTACGCGTGAAGAATTTTAATGTTAGCGTTAAAGAGGTGGGCGACAAGATACTGTTCATGCGCACATTGAAAGAGGGTGGCAGTGAACACAGCTTTGGCATTCATGTCGCGCAACTTGCCGGCATGCCCAACAAGATAGTCCTTCGCGCCAATGAGATTCTGCATTTCCTGGAAAAAGATCATCGGAAGAACACCAAAGCCAAGAAACTTGCCGATCTCCCCAAGGAAAATTTTCAAATGAATCTGTTCGAGGCTGACCCCCGCATGAAAGAAATTCGGGAGTTGCTCGACAGCATTGATATCAACAGGATGAGCCCGGTGGAGGCTCTTCTCAAGCTCAATGAGATTCTTTCACTTATGAAGAAATAGGTTCACCTATCTTCTTCGTGAAGTTGGCCCGCCCCGTTTGAAGGGCTTTCTCCCTGGAAATTGCTTATGAGGTCGCTCTTCCGGGCGATAATCCGGCCCAGGTCCCAGCAACGCCGGTAAGTCGAGCTTGGGGATGTTACTACCAATAAGGCTTTCGATCGTAAAGAAACGGCGCGCATCACGCTCATTAATGAATGTGATCGCTGTTCCAGTTGTCTCGGCGCGTGCGGTACGCCCAACGCGGTGAACATAGTCTTCCGGATCTGGAGGGACGTCGTAGTTGATGACGGCGCTGATCCCTTCCACATCGATACCACGTGACAAGACATCCGTACCAATGAGAATGCTGAGCTGGCGGCTCTTGAATGCTCTCAGAATATCTTCCCGTTCATTTTGCTCAAGGTCTGAATGAAATGCCTTGGCTGGGAGTCCGCTCCGCTCAAAGCGGGCACCTAGTTTCTTCACCATCTCCTTCGTTCCGGCAAAAATGATGGCGCTGTTCCATTTGTGCGTCTTCAGTAGAAAACTCAGCAAAGCCTCCTTTTGGGAATCGTAGACCATGTATGCTTGTTGCAGAATTCCCTCCGCCGGTTTGGCTACAGCAATATTGATTTCGACAGGCTGGTTGAGAATTTTGTTGGCCAGCTGGCGAATTCGAGGTGGCATGGTTGCCGAGAATAAAAGGGTCTGGCGCTGCTTGGGGAGATAGCTGATGATCTTCACAATGTCTTCGAAGAAACCCATGTCGAGCATCCGATCAGCTTCATCAAGAATGAGATGCTTCAAGTGATCGAAAACAACAGTGCCACCAGCCAGCAACGCAATCAGCCGACCCGGCGTGGCAATGACAATGTCGGCGCCTTTATCAAGCGCTTTGCGCTGAACATCCCACGTGGCTCCATCACCACCGCCGTAAACAGGGATCGAGCTTACGCCTGTGAAGTAGGCAAACCCTTCAATCTGTTGATCAATTTGCTGGGCCAGTTCGCGTGTAGGCGCGATGACCAGGGTGTTGAGATGCCGATGATCCGTATGGAGGATTTTGTGCAACACCGGAAGAATGTAAGCTGCCGTCTTTCCGGTACCCGTCTGGGCACAAGCGATAATATCCTTGTTTTCCAGAATAACCGGGATGGCCTTTTCCTGGATGGGTGTCGGCTTGGCGTAGCCCATAGAGTCCAGTCCTTCCTGGAGCCGTTGTTCAAAACGAAAGTCACTAAAACTCAAAATGCGAGCGTTTATAAGGTAAGATCGATGCGATCAAAACGTGTATAGGGTTGTAAAACTGCTGGTATATTAATGCCATCAGAAGTCTGGTTGTTCTCAAGGATGGCCGCTACGATGCGGGGCAGTGCCAGCGCGCTTCCATTGAGCGTATGCAAGAGCTCTGTTTTGCCCTCCTTGTTCTTGTACCGAAGTCGGAGTCGGTTGGCCTGGAAGGTTTCAAAGTTGCTTACCGAACTCACTTCTAGCCAGCGCGCCTGCGCTGCCGAGAAGACTTCGAAATCAAACGTCATGGCAGAATTGAAACCCATGTCGCCGCCACACAGCAAGAGCTTTCGAAAGGGGAGCTCCAGTTTCTCGAGGAGGCTTTGTACATAGCTGCACATCGCCTCCAGCACTTCGTAAGAGTCCTGTGCCTTACAAATCTGCACAATCTCTACTTTGTCGAACTGATGCAGTCGGTTCAGGCCACGTACATGGGCACCCCAGCTTCCCGCTTCTCGTCGGAAGCAAGGCGTGTATCCGACGTTTCGTACTGGGAGATCGCGTTCTTCCAGTATCACATCGCGGTACATGTTGGTAATGGGCACTTCCGCTGTGGGTATCAGGTAAAGACCATCGGCATTGATGAAATACATTTGGCCTTCCTTGTCCGGCAATTGTCCGGTGCCATAGCCGCTGGCTTCGTTGACGACAATCGGTGGCTGCACCTCCTTATATCCATGGCGAGAGGCCTCATCGAGAAAGAAATTAATCAGTGCCCGTTGCAGTTTGGCGCCTTTTCCTTTGTAGACCGGGAATCCGGCACCGGAAATCCTGTTGCCAAGATCAAAGTCGATGATGTCGTACTTCTTAATGAGTTCCCAATGTGGCTGGGCATCAGGCGGCAGGGTTGGCATGGCACCCTGCTGGTAGACGTTGCGGTTCTGGTCGGCACCGAGCCCGGCAGGTACTTGGTCAGCCGGGACATTGGGGATCTTGTAAAGCAACTCCTGAAGCCTGCTTTCGACGGACTTGAGTTCCTCTTCAAGGGACTTAATGGCTTCTTTTTTTCCGGCCACCTGGCTGCGCAATTGTTCGGCTTCTGCCTTCTTCCCTTCCTTCATCAGGCTGCCGATTTGAGCCGAAAACGAATTGACTTCCGCGCTGGCTTCGTCGCGCAGCACTTGTTTACGGCGGCGGTCTTTGTCATAGTCAATGGCGGCATCCACCAACGCCTCCGCTTCTTTGAAGTTGCGTTTTTTCAGTCCGGCCAACACCCGCTCCCTGTCATCCCGAATAATGTTAACCTGTAGCATTCCTGGTCACTTTGTCGTCGCAAAACTACCACAATGCGACCACAATTTTTTTTGGGTCAATTTGATTATAATTCAATTTGACCTATACTTGCAGTGTCAATCAGGCCTTCCGGGCCGTTTCTCATAGATAATTCAACCCCTTTAGTTCGGCTTTCTGAAACGTGACGTGACCTCCTGATTTCTATCCCGCGACTACCTTCCGGATTGGGACCCCGTTGATTCTTTCTCCCCTTATTGACCATACCACCTTTTTTTTGGAATACGCATGTATACGATTGATGATCTGAATGTCAGACTGCTGTCTGAGCTCAAGGACATTGCCGAAAAACTCGGCGTGAAGAACGCAAAGAAACTTGCCAAGCAGGAGCTGGTCTACAAGATTCTTGACCAGCAAGCCCTGATTGATACCCCCGGGAAAGATCCCGAGGACTCCGGTGAGCGTAAAATTCGCGTACGACGCCGCGAAAATGTGGCTCCGTCTTCACAGCCACGGGAAAACAAACCTGCGGACGAACCGGCAGCCCCTCCCGCCAGGCCGGCACGACCAAATCCTACCCCGGCACCTCGCACGGAAGAGCCGCAGCCACGCTTCGAAGAGACACCCCGCCCTCCTCGACAACCGCAACAACAGCAACAACAAAATCAACCCGGCGCGGTTGAACCCGGGCAGCAACGTTCAGACCAGCCACAAGACCGTCAGCAACAGGCTCGCATCATGAGTATCAAGGACTTTGATGGCGCTGTCACAAGCGAAGGCGTTCTCGAGCTCATGCAGGATGGATATGGGTTCCTGCGTTCGTCGGACTACAACTACCTGGCCAGTCCGGACGATATCTACGTATCGCCATCCCAGATTAAATTACTCGGCCTCAAGACAGGTGACACGGTACGCGGCCAAATTCGCCCCCCGAAAGAAGGAGAAAAGTATTTCGCGCTCATCAAAGTAGACAACGTCAACGGCAAGACATCTGAAGAAATCCGTGATCGTGTTGCCTTCGAATACCTGACGCCGCTTTTCCCCAACGAAAAGCTTAAACTGAGCACCACGCACGACAACATGTCGACGCGGATCCTCGACCTGTTTGCGCCGATCGGCAAGGGGCAGCGAGGAATGATTGTTGCCCAGCCAAAGACTGGAAAGACGGTATTGTTAAAGGCGATCGCCAACGCGATTGCTGAAAATCACCCTGAGGTCTATCTCATTGTTTTACTCATTGATGAGCGGCCTGAAGAAGTAACGGATATGGCCCGCAGCGTGCGCGCGGAGGTAATCGCCTCTACGTTTGACGAGCAGGCCGAGCGCCACGTGAAAGTTGCTAGCATCGTGCTGGAGAAAGCGAAACGAATGACTGAATGTGGCCACGACGTTGTCATTCTTCTCGACTCCATTACCCGACTGGCGCGTGCCCATAACACGGTGGTCCCCTCTTCCGGAAAAATTCTCTCCGGTGGCGTGGATGCCAACGCGCTCCACAAGCCCAAGCGATTCTTCGGTGCGGCCCGCAAGATTGAAAACGGCGGCTCGCTGACGATCATTGCCACAGCCCTGATTGATACCGGATCCAAAATGGATGAGGTAATTTTCGAGGAATTCAAGGGTACCGGCAACATGGAATTGCAATTGGATCGCAAGCTCACCAACCGCAGGATATACCCCTCTATCGATGTTCCTGCTTCCGGTACGCGTCGTGAGGACCTGCTGATGAAGGATGAAGAGCTCCAGCGCGTGTGGATTCTCCGTAAGTTCATGAGTGATATGAACTCTGTTGAAGCGATGGAATTCTTACAGAGCAAAATGAAGGGCACTCGCAACAATGAGGAGTTCCTCATTTCGATGAACGGCTAATACTCGTGCAGTGTTGGATGGAGGAGCGTTAGCCCACGCTAACCATTGTCACAGGATTTCGTATATTAGTATAAGGTGTGGAGTAAAGGCCTTATCCCATGAAACCCCTGAAGCTACTTCCTGTCCTGCTTTGTCTTTCCCTTGGGCTACAGGCGCAATATGCTAAGTCCAAGTTGACGGTCGCAAAGAATGAAATTCTCGAGATTTCTGAGAGCGACATTCGTATTGATACACTAATCATGAAAGATAAGGGCCAGATTGTCTTCCTGGCACCAGAAACCAAACTGGTCATTAAAAATGCGATCATCGGAAAGAATTGTATATGGGATGCATCTGGAAAAAGTGGGAAGCTGGCATTGCAAAGTGAAGGTAGCCCTGATGGAAATTCCAGCGCAGATGGGTTGCCTGGTCGCAGCCTCGATGCTACAGTGACGTTTCGACAGCTTGGAAAATTGAATATCAACGCAAATGGAGCGCTGGGCAGTCAAGGACGCGAGGGCGGTGAACGAGGCGGTGATGGTGGTGCCGGCGGAAATCTTTCAATAAAATATGGCACTTCATTCCCCATTACATTTAATGAAGGAAGGTCTCGTTCCATTTACGTGAACAATCGTGGTGGACGAGGTGGCTTCGGTGGACGACCCGAAGAGGCAGTATCACAGACGCCTCCAAGAAACAGCAGTCACAATGCCGGATGGGACCTGTGGGGTACCCAAAAAAGTGCAAATGCCTCGGGGGGGAGTATCGCCAGCATTGACAATTCCAGAGCCGCGAATGGTGGAGTGGCCGACATACCGCAGCCCCGATTCGTTTCACAAGGCTCCGAAGGTGTTGAATTTGGTGGTGTCAATACGGGTCCGAGTCAGGATTCACAGGGCCGCGCAGTGAGTAACTATGGTCAATCGGGCAGGCCTGGAATGGATGGAAGATTTTTGCTTCAACGAATCGAGTAATCCTTCAGGATCGAACTCTCTTGTCAAATCAGTTCCTCTTCAACATTCCCTTCTTATCTACGGTAAAATAATACTCTTTCCCTGCCTTTTCATTGGCCCGCACGACCAGGACCAGAAAGGATGTAAGTCCTCTTGTTATATACTCTGTTAAATCGACCTCCAGCGATGGTGTTTCCTTCACCCGATACGCTCTTTTGAATTCCGTCAACAGCGCATGACTTCCCTCTTCATAGATACGGACCGAGTATTCGGTCGTTGCGTCATAGTCCAGCGGAATAGAAACTTTGTGTGAAGGCACTGGCGGCAAGGAAATAAAATATTTCTCCTGATACGACACCAGATCTTCACCAAAAAGGAACGGCATGTGGTTATCATCACGATAGCCAAATACGCGGTATTTGTAAACTCCAGAAACGTCAATGGTATCCTGTATTGAATAATTCTGGGAAGGAAGACCGTAAGCATTTCTTTCCACCGGAACTTCCCTCTCCAGGTCAAACCGCACAAATGGTTGTTTGCTTTTATAAACCCTGAAGCCACCAAGCGACACATTCCTGTCGGCCGGCACCCTCCATTTAAGTTGAACCAGACTGCCCGCATGGCTCACCCTGAAGCCCAGAGTGTCAATCCCCGTGGTTTCCAAAGGCATGCCGCGTGGTCTTGTGCTTATCTGGATATCGAACGCACAATAGTCTCCCAGGAACCCATCTATCTCGACCAAATACGGGGTGTTCGCTTTGAGTTCCCCCAGGGGAATAAAGACTTCGTCGTCTGCGATTTTTGGAATGCACTGTAAAATTCGGTACGTGCTCGTCTCACATGGATTCCCTTCTATGACAATTACCTGGAGGCCACGTTTATCCCGGCATTGTTGAGCCGAGATATTCAAGTAGTAGGGCCCGGGATTGTCAAGTGAAAAATAATACCACAGATCATTGTGATACACCAGGCATTTGTTTGTCAGCGCTTTGTTCACACATTCCCACTCTACGGTCGATTGCGCTGTCGACGAGTGCAGTGGCGCCGCATCGGGTTCAAGTTTAATTCTATCCTTGATGCTGTTATTCGCGGCCTGCCCTGATGCAACGCCAAAACAGCAGACCACCAGACAGAGAAGCGCAAGTACCTTCATAGCCTGAATTTACTACTTCCGCTTACGCTCGTGAAAAGCTCCTTTGAATGTGGGGTCGGCCAGTCGTTTTTGCCGGTCGAGTTGCCGGTTCTGGTCTTTCTGCTCATCGTCTCCTGTATCCTCAATGACCACTTCCTTCGGCAACTTTCTCACGGCAATCTTCTCCCGGATGATTTTTTCGATGTTGGCGATATGGAACTCTTCTGGGCCTGTAACAAAGGTGATGGCCTCTCCGGGGCGGTGGGCTCGTCCGGTGCGCCCGATGCGATGGACGTAATCGTCATACTTCAACGGAACATCAAAGTTGATGACATGCGAAACGTTGGAAACATCAATACCCCGGGAAGATACGTCCGTAGAAACCAGCACACGCAGTCCCCCTTCACGGAACTCATTCATGGCATTGATGCGCGTGTTCTGTCCCTTGTTCGAATGGATCACGCGTACAGGACCCAGCTTTTTCCGCTCAATGTATTTGAAAACATCATCGGCGGACTGTTTCGTGCGCGCGAAAATCATCACGCGATTGAATCTCTTCTGGTCGCTTAGAAAATACTCCAGCAAATTGATCTTCGTCTTAAGGTTCGGAACGTGCATCTGGAACTGCGCAACTTCCTTGGCGGGTGTGGCCTGCGGGGTAATCTCTACCTTCGTCGGAAAAAGAAGAAACTCTTCGGCCAGCTTTTCCACCTTGGGAGGGAAAGTCGCTGAGAAGAGCAGGTTTTGACGCTTCTGAGGAATCACCTCAAAGATCTTCCGCAGCTGTTGCATGAATCCCATGTCCAACATCCGGTCTGCTTCATCAAGTACCAGTATCCTGATTTGCCTGGCGGGTATTTGATTCTTCAGGTAGAGCTCAGTAAATCTTCCAGGCGTTGAAATGATGACATCTACTCCGTTCTCCAAGGCTTCTATCTGAGTCTTAGGACCAACGCCGCCATAGAGAGCAACCAACCGGAGGTCAGTATACCTGGCGAGACGGGAGGCATGTTCAGCGATTTGAATGACCAGTTCTTTGGTGGGGGCCAGCACCAGGGCACGAGGATCCTTCCCCTGAGCGAAGGTGAGCATTTTGAGTATGGGTAGCAGGTAGGCAGCTGTCTTGCCCGTGCCCGTTTGCGCGATACCAATAACGGCCTGACCACCCAAGGCCAGTGGAATAACCCGCTGCTGGATTTCCGTTGGTACCTCAAAGCCCTCCTCTGCAACAGCCTTCAGCAACTGCGGGTTGAGCTTGAGATTGGACCAGAGAGGTACTTTGAGAACTTCCACGTGCGTTTTGGGGTTATCTTTGCACCGATGAATACGCTCATCGTCAATGCGAAGATAGTAAACGAAGGCAAGGTCACCGATGGCGATGTTCTTATCCGGCATGACCGCATCGAGAAGATCGGTTCCTCCTTGTCCACGTCAGGCAGAACCATTGACGCGAAAGGCAATTACCTGCTCCCCGGTGTCATCGATGACCAGGTTCATTTTCGCGAACCGGGCCTTACGCACAAAGCGACTATTGCTACAGAATCACGAGCGGCAGTGGCCGGCGGGGTGACTTCGTACATGGAGATGCCCAACACGGTTCCTCCAACATTCACCCAGAATCTTCTTGAACAGAAATATCAGATAGCCAGCCGTGATTCACTGGCCAACTACTCTTTCTACATCGGCGCTTCCAACGACAATCTCGATGAAGTTCTGAAGACGGATTTGGCGAACGTCTGCGGGCTCAAAATTTTCATGGGCTCCTCCACAGGAAATTTGCTGGTCGATGATCCAAAAACATTGGAGGGCTTCTTTTCAAGGTTCCCCGGCCTTATTGCTACCCACTGCGAAGATGAGCCCACGATCCGACGCAACATGGACTTATTTCGCGAACGATATGGCGAAAACATTCCTGCCGGGTATCATCCCCAGATCCGCAGCGAGGAAGGCTGTTACCTTTCCTCGTCTATGGCCGTCGAACTGGCCAAGCGTCATGACACGCGGCTGCACATCCTTCACATTTCTACCGCCAAAGAGACCGGCCTTTTTTCAAACCAGCTGCCGCTTGCCAAAAAGAGAATCACAGCGGAAGCTTGTGTTCATCACCTGTGGTTCAATGACGGTGACTATGAACGCCTCGGCATGAACATCAAGTGGAACCCAGCCATCAAGACGTCTGCTGATCAGGCCGCGATTCTGAAAGCCTTACTCGATAACCGTATTGACGTGATCGCCACCGACCACGCCCCACATACATCAGATGAAAAAAAGAACACCTACTTCATGGCCCCATCAGGTGGTCCTTTGATTCAGCACAGTCTTCCGGCCATGATGGCTTTTGTCCAAATGGGAAAAATGTCCATCGAACGGATGGTGGAGAAGATGAGTCACAACCCGGCCATCCTGTTCAGGATTCGGGAGCGCGGGTATGTCCGCGAGGGCTACTATGCCGACATCGTACTTGTCAATCCGCACAGTCCATGGAAAGTCGAGCGCTCCAATATTCTGGCCAAGGCCGGCTGGTCTCCGTTTGAAGAAACTGTTTTTGAATCACGGGTGACCCACACTTTTGTTTCGGGGCACCTGGCCTATGAGAACGGGATCTTGAATCAAGATAAGCCCGGCATGAGGCTTTCCTTTGCCCCCAATTGACTGCCTTCTTTTTGTATTTATACCCCCTTCCCCTACCTTTGCAGACCCTAAACGGTGAATGTAGTTCAGTTGGTTAGAACGCCAGATTGTGATTCTGGAGGTCGCGGGTTCGAGTCCCGTCTTTCACCCAAAGCCTTCCGATTTTGATTTGGAAGGCTTTTTTGTTTAATCACAGCACAAAGAAATTCACTGGCTTCTTTCGCCCCGAAGGTGTAAATAGCCAAAAAAGCAACCATCATGGATCAGCGCATCATCAACCTGTTTGACGAATACACGCACAAGCCATTGGGTCGTGAGGAGTTCATGGCCAGGCTTACCCGGATCACAGGCAGCACAGCCGCTGCCCTGGCCGTCCTTCCTTTGCTGGAAGTCAATTATGCCAAGGCAGAGACCATTACCCAGCAGGATGAACGTTTGCTAACAGAATCGGTGACTTATGCTGGAGATGGATCTGAAATGAAAGCCTATGTGGCTCGACCGAAGGTTGATGGTAAGTACCCTGCCGTGATCGTCATCCATGAAAATCGTGGACTCAATCCACACATTGAAGACGTAACCCGGAGAGTAGCATTGGCTGGATTCCTCGCCATTGCCCCCGACGCACTTTCCCCACAGGGCGGAACACCGTCGAACCCCGACCAGGCACGTGAAATGTTTCAAAAAATCGATGCTGTCAAAAACCTCAACAACTTTTTGAAGGCGCTTGACTATGCAAATACCCGAAAGGATTGTGCAGGAAAACTCGGCACGGTGGGGTTCTGCTGGGGTGGCCGCATGGCCAATCAAATGGCTGTCAACGCGCCTAATCTAAACGCCGCCGTGGCTTATTATGGAAGTCAGCCCGATGTCGCTGATGTACCCAAGATCAAAGCAGCCGTTCAACTTCATTACGCCGGCATGGATGAGCGCGTCAACGCCGGCATTCCTGCCTACGAAGAGGCCCTAAAGAAGTCAAATATTACTTACGAGCTCTACACCTACGAAGGCGCTCAGCATGCCTTCAACAATGATACAGCACCTACGCGGTACAATGAAGCCGCTGCCAAACTGGCTTGGGACCGCACGCTGGCTTTCTTCCGGAAGAACCTCATGTAGGCTTCCTCAAGGAAAAGGTTTTTGGTAATTTTAGCCATGATCTCTTTCCAGGACTTTCAGGGTCAGAGTTTCGATCAGCAGATCAGCTTGCTTTACGAGCATGGCTCATGCGTCATGAGCATTCGCTACTACGGCTACAAGGTCAACCTCTACCTTCTTGGGGATTTTTACCTGGAGGTCTTTTACAATCACAAGAGAGACATGATCGAGAAGATTATTCCTCTGGACATTCAACACAGCCGAATTAATTTTTATACAGACCAGATTCGCTTACCCGAGACGCTGTGAAAACTGAAAGGCCACCTGATCGTTATCAGGTGGCCTTCCCAATTCCATTGTTCAATTTCTAAGCGGTGGCAGCAGCCGGGGTCTTTACCTGGGCTTTCAGCACAACATTCTTCTTGGCCTTGTAACCGCAATAGCTGCACTGGTAGTGCTTGATTAATTCGCCCTCTTCTGTATCGGTTGGCGTCTTCACGATCTCCTCACGGTTGACTTTAAACGTTTGGTAATTGCACTCCGGGCATTGAATGGCGTGGAGATGACCAGCATATTTTTCAATCTTGACGAAGCCAGTCTCTTCATCCTTCCATACATCGTAGTCCACAGAGAATACATTCTCTTCCGCTTGCATACCTTCATCCAGGTGGGCATCTTCTTCTTCCTCGCTCAGCAGTTTCATTGGCTTGCCTGTCTTGGGAGAAATCCTGGGCTTGTACCGCAACACCTTCAGTCGCTTCTCCATGAAGAACGGATAATAGAACTTAAGAAGGTTTTGAACGATCAGCGCTGCAATGGTACCCATCATGACCGTGAGGAACACGCGCACGAAAGTCATGATAGTTGTTAGCGGCTTTGCAATATTGCCATTGAAAAAGGCGCATGCACCCAGGATAATCACCAGCGATGCATACCACAAGAACTTAACCTCGCTCCGGTTAATAAAATCGTACTTGTCTTTGTTGTCTGGAATGGAGGACAACCGGACGATGTATCCTATTACAACCAACAGGCCCAAAGCCCAGCACGCAAAGGCAATGTTTTGGGCCATACTATTCCAGGATGCGTAAGGACTTTCAACCATGGTCTTTTTGTGTTTTCAGTTGTTAATCAAACAAATATAAAGAGTCTGCAAATTCTCAGCTAGGTTAATCGAATCACCAATTTAGCGTGATTCACGCAAAAATTCCAATGCCTTTGAAAAATTATATCCCTTTATTTGGCCATAAGTGAGCGGCAAATCGCGAAATGATTGATTGGCATTGATTTTTTGCTTCAAACATGCCCATGTGCGCTACGTCCTTAAGTTCGTGAAACTCACATTTTGGGCTTTTTTCAGCTATTCTTTGCAGGTCCGAAATCGGAATTAGGGTGTCGCCGTCCCCACCGATAAGGAGAACTGGAACAGGTGATTGGGCTAGCAATTGAAGCCGGCTGGGCCTGTCGCGCATGGCCTTCGCATATCCTACTAGGGCAGCCTGGCTGGTGGCCAGGGCTCGTTTCCGGGTGGGTTCAATCGCGGCGTTTTTCTTATCGAAGAACAAACCTGGAACAAAAGTGTCTATAAATGGTGCCACCCCGTTTTCTATCACAAATCCGATCACCTTTTCCCGCACTTGTCTTCGCTCGGAAGAATCAGCGTTGGGTGTTGAGTGAAACAGGCAAACACCGGACAGCGCTGCACTGTGCCTGTCCAACAATGACATAGCTATATAGCCTCCCAAAGAGTGCCCAACAACCAGAGGCCGTTCAATGCCTTTTTGAATGAACCATGCTGCCAGGGTGTCTCCAACATCATCGAGGGAAAAGGGTTCAGCCAATAACGAAGACTTGCCGAACCCCGGAAGATCGGGCATCAACACCCGGTAACTGCTTGAGAAGGGCGGGACAAATTCCGTCCAAAGGGCATGCGAATCGCAGAAACCATGAAGAAACACCAGCGGGCGACCGCTGCCTTCTTCGCGAAAAAAGATCGATGACATTGCTTATCTCGTGCGCAAAACGTTCTCGAGCAGCGAATGGGCAGCCTCAACAATACCGTCGGGCCCAAAGCCACACTCGTTGTGAAGTTCCAATTGTTCGCCGTGCTCAATAACCTGATCCGGGATGCCCAGGCGCTTCACGTCGGCAGCGTAATGGTTGTCGGCCATAAATTCCAATACCGCACTTCCGAACCCACCTTGAATGCAGCCATCCTCCACGGTAATGATTTTCTTGTGTGCTGAGAATATCTCATGAAGCATTCGTTCGTCCAATGGCTTGACAAAACGCATGTCATAATGAGCCGTCTGAATGCCTTCCTTCTCCAGTTTCTCGCATGCCTCGACAGCATAATTGCCGATATGGCCAATGGTCAAAATGGCAAGGTCTCCGCCCTCACGCAACTTCCTTCCTGTACCTACCTCAATCTCCTCAAAGGGTGTGCGCCAATCCGTCATCACACCTTGACCGCGCGGGTATCGGATCGAGAATGCCTTTTCGGAACGGGGAAGTTGGGCGGTATACATCAGGTTGCGTAGTTCCGACTCGTTCATTGGCGCAGCAACGATCATGTTGGGAACGCACCGCAAATAGGCGATGTCATAGGCCCCGTGATGCGTAGGGCCATCCGAACCGGCAAATCCTGCCCTGTCCAGGCAGAAATTTACTGGAAGACCCTGAATGCAAACATCGTGGATGACCTGGTCGTACGCCCGCTGCATGAATGAACTGTAAATATTGCAGAATGGTATAAGTCCCTGTGTAGCGAGGCCCGCAGAAAAAGTAACCGCATGCTGTTCAGCAATGCCTACATCAAAAGCGCGGTTAGGCATTTCCTTCATCATGATGTTCATCGAGGAGCCTGATGGCATGGCCGGTGTAATGCCGATGATCTTCTCATTCTGCTTCGCGAGCTCCACCAGCGTGATTCCAAATACATCCTGGTACTTCGGCGGTTGTGGTTTGTCGTGAACCTTCTTGTGAATCTCGCCGGTGATCTTATCGAAAGTGCCCGGAGAGTGCCAGGTAGTCTTGTTACCTGACTCTGAGGGTCCGTATCCTTTTCCTTTCACGGTAACACAATGCAATATCTTGGGGCCCTTGATGTGCTTGAGATCATTGAGCACGGCCACCAGGTGATCGACATCATGCCCGTCGACCGGTCCAAAGTAACGGAGGTTCAGAGATTCAAAAAGATTACTTTGGCTGAGCAAGGTCGATTTTAAGGCTGCATCTATTTTGGAAACTACTTCCTGCGCATTCTTCCCGACCTTGGAAAGCTTGCCCAGGAGATTCCATACTTCGTCCTTGAGGCGATTATAAGTTTTTGAGGTAGTAATGTCTGTGAGATAATCCTTCAGTGCGCCAACATTCGGATCGATTGACATGCAGTTGTCATTGAGGACGATCAGGAGGTTGCTGTTCGAGACACCTGCGTTATTAAGACCTTCAAAGGCTATGCCGCCGGTCAGTGCACCGTCTCCGATAACTGCAACGTGCTGCTTGTCTTCGAGACCCTGATAGTGAGAGGCAACAGCCATGCCCAGGGCGGCCGACACCGACGTGGAAGAGTGACCAACGCCAAAAGCATCATATGGGCTTTCCTTTCGCTTTGGGAACCCGGAAATCCCTTTGTAGACCCTATTGGTATGAAACACATCGCGGCGGCCCGTGAGGATCTTGTGACCATAAGCCTGGTGGCCAACATCCCAAACTATCTGATCGTATGGGGCATTAAACACGTAATGCAGGGCGACCGTAAGTTCAGTTACGCCCAAACTGGCCCCGAAATGGCCACCGTAAATGGAGACATTGTCAATAATAAACTGGCGCAATTCCTGGCACAATTGAACCAATTGGGCCTGGTCGAGCTTTTTCAGGTCGGCCGGGCCGCTGATCTGTGAAAGAAGATGGCCAGGGGTAATCAACATATTCTGGACTTTGTTACCTAACAGTAAATTAAGGTAACTGTTTTGGCTTAATTGATCATAAAATCGGTGCAAATCTACACATTTGGATGGTCTGCGGATTTGTCTGGGTATTTGAATAATTTTGCCGGCCTATGACAGCAGAGAATTACGAAATCAAATTACCTCTCTTTGAAGGCCCTTTTGACCTTCTGCTGTTCTTCATCGAACGGGACGAACTAGACATCTACGACATTCCGATTGCCAAGATCACGCATGATTTTCTGGACTATTTGCATCACCTGGAGACACTGAACGTGGAATTGGCCAGTGAATTTATCCTTGTGGCCGCTACGCTCATGCGAATCAAGTCTAAAATGCTGCTGCCCCGGCCACAGCTGGATGAGCAAGGTAACGAGATTGACCCGCGCGAAGAGCTGGTCAAACACTTGCTGGAGTACAAAAAATACAAGTCGATTATCGATGTCTTTCAGAAAATGGAAGAGTCAGAACTCCAGAAAGAAAAGCGAGGGAATATCCTCCGCGAGCTGAAGTCCCTGGCGGCAAGTGTCAACGTTGAAGCGGAGTTACAAACAGTCGACCTGTACAAACTCATGCAAGTGTTTGAGAAGGTCTGCAAACGTCACGATGAGGAGAAGAACCGTCCGGTTCATCAGGTAGTTCAGTATCCTTACACCGTGGAGGGCCAGAAGGAATCTATTCTCAACGAACTTACCCGTAAGCGAACGCTGTCATTCTCGGAAATGATCCATCAAAATCCTACCCGAGTGGCCCTGATTTTCAACTTCCTCGCTATACTGGAAATGCTCGCTTCCGGGGGGCTTGACATTCAATTGGGTGACGGATATAACAACTTCTGGATCACACTGAAAGAATCCGTAGAAACGGCTTCCTGACCTTACATCAAAAAATCACCTCCTGCAAAACTTGCAATAGTACGTCGCCGTTCTTGACTTATTTTTGGATCCTCATGAGAAAGCTTCTTGCCTGTCTTTACCTATTCCTGCCGGTTATGCTGTGGGCTCAGGAGCCTCTGACGTTGGAGGAGGTAATCAAGCGTGGACTCAAGAATAACTTTGACATTCAGATTCAGCAATCGCTGGTGGAGATTGCGAAAACCAACAACGTACCCGGTCAGGCAGGTCGCTATCCAACCATCAATCTCCTTCTCAGCAGCACCAACTCAATGGTCAACCGGGTTCCGGCCAATCCATTCGCCATACCAGGTACAAGCATTTCCAATAGCCTTCCAGGGCAGATTGATGTTGGCTGGGTTCTCTTCAATGGATTTTCTGTAAGCATTACCAAGAATCAACTGGATCGCCTTCAGCAACAATCAGAGGGAAATGCTTCTATCGTCGTGCAAAATACCTTGCAGAGCATCATACTGGGCTACAGTCTCGTTTTGCTGGAGAAAGAGCGGCTGGACGTTCGCAAGAAACTGCTCGAGTTATCGAAGACGCGCTATGAGCAAGTGAAATTGAAGAAAGATGTAGGGAGTGCAATTACCTTTGATGTCCTCCAGGAAGAGAGTAACTTCCTTACTGATTCCGGCAACTTCGTATTGCAAAGTCTGAACTACAGGAACGCTGTGCGAAATCTGAACGTACTCATCAACGAAAAGGTGGACAAAACTTATCAATTCCCTCAGCCGCTTCGTTTTAATGCCCCCACCTTCGTCTATAGTGATCTGGAGTCCAAGATGACCAGCAACAACTTCACACTGAAGAATCAATATGTAACACAATCGATACTTCGCGGCAGCACGCAGCTTGCCAGCGCAGGCCTATACCCTTCCTTCAACGTCAACCTGGGCGCTACCGGTAGCCTTGACTGGGTCAACGCAAGATTCCGGCCCACTGAAAATGGAACACCGGTCAAAAGCACGGTTGGGTACCTGCTGGATGATCCCGCTCAGCCTGTCATCAATACCCAGTTTGCGCCCGAAGCCAGGACCATAGCAGGTAACTCATACGGAACCTATGGCAACTTTTCCCTCCGCTGGACACTCTTTAATGGCGGCCAGATCAAGCGGAGCATTCAGAATGCAAAGACACGTGAGATTATCGGCCAGCAAACCACCGACCAGCTGAAACTATCTTTGCAGCGGGATCTTCAGATTGCGTATGACCTTTTTGAGCAGCGGAAGCAGATAGTGGAAATCACCAAGACCAACCAACGCGCCACAGAGCTCAACCTCAGCCTCGCAGAAGAACGCTATCGCGTCGGGTATATCAACGCCATCGACCTTCGTCTCATCCAGTTGAACTATCTCAATGCAACACTTGCCAACCTGGAAGCCGTGTACAATCTTATTGACGTGTACACCGACCTGATGAGCCTTACGGGAAGCATCATAGAGCAAGCCGAGAATTTCGGTAACTGATGTTCCACGTCCTTCATGGACTCCAAAAAAATTCGGTAATTTCAAAGCCAGTAACAACTGACCTCCTTGTGCCACGATATACCCACCCCATGAAGATTCTGATCACCGCCGTGTGCATCATCATTTCGCATTGCTCTCTCGCGCAATCAAAATCCTCGTACCTGCTCCAGCCCGACCGTGTCTTTGACGGCACAGAAATGCACGAAGGATGGGTTGTACTGGTTGAGGGCGACAAAATCATGGCGATTGGAGCCAGGGCGTCGGTCAAGTTACCCAGTGAGGCACAGACAATCGCTATGGCTGGCACCACGCTGCTTCCCGGTCTTATAGAAGGACATTCCCACCTTTTACTATACCCATACAACATTACCGATTGGGATACGCAGGTGCTTAAAGAATCTGATGCTTACCGCACTGCGAGGGCAACGGTTCATGCCAGAAACACCTTGATGGCAGGCTTCACGACTGTGCGCGACCTGGGAACAGAGGGTGCGGGCTATTCAGATGTGGCCTTGAAGCGCGCCATCCAGGAAGGCATCATATCCGGCCCACGCATGATTGTCGCCGGAAGGGCCATCGTCTCCACAGGATCCTATGGCCCCAAAGGATACGACACAGACCAAACAATCATGTTGGGCGCTGAGGCTGCCGATGGCAATGATCTTATCCGTGTTGTACGAGACCAGATCGGCAAAGGTGCAGACTTCGTTAAGGTGTACGCCGATTACCGATGGGGCACAAAGGGAGAGGATCAGCCTTCATTTACCCTCGATGAGCTGAAGCTGATCAACGAAGTGACCCGAAGCAGCGGACGCTACCTCGTATGCCATGCCAAAAGCAAAGAAGCTATGCGCAGAGCCATCCTCGCCGGCGCGGAAACCATCGAGCACGGTGACTTCATTGATGAAGAAATTGCACAGCTCATGAAGGAGCATAACGTTACATACTTTCCTACCATCGCCGCCATTGATGCCATCAACCAGTACCGGGGATGGAAGAAGGGCAAGGAAGAAGAGCCAGCCGCCGTAAAGAACAAGAAGAAGAGCTTTTCAATCGCCGTTAAAGCCGGAGTCACCATCGGTGTCGGCGGCGATGTGGGTGTCTTCCCGCACGGTGAAAATGTTTATGAAATGGAGCTCATGGCCGAGTACGGAGGAATGAAACCCATGGATCTTCTTCGTTCAGCGACGGTTGTCAATGCGAATGCGCTGCACATGCAAAATGAAATCGGCTCTATACGAGCTGGCATGAAAGCTGATTTGATGGCGGTACGCGGCGATCCGTCAAAGAACATTTCGGAGTTGCGAAAGGTTGCCTTCGTGATGAAGGACGGCATCATTTACCGTCAGGAAAAATAGAACCCGCAGGCAATGGACAGAAAACGCGCATTACAATCCCTGGCCGCTGGCATCGCTGGCTCGGCACTGCTACCAAAATCCGTTACCGCCATGGAATCATCAACGCCGCTTAAGAAAAATATCAACCATTCAGTTTGCCAATGGTGCTATGGTGATATTCCGCTGGAAAAACTCTGCGAAGCCGCAAGGGAAATCGGCATTACCTCCATCGACCTTTTGAACGCAGAACAGTGGGCAACAGCCGCCAAGTACAACCTTACCTGCGCCATGGCCTACGCTACTCCGATCGGACTAAATCGTGGCTTCAACGATGTCAGTCTGCACGAACAACTGCTGAAAGATTATTCTCTCAACATACCCAAAGCTGCTGCCGCCGGTTTGAAGAATGTCATTTGCTTTAGTGGAAACGCCAAAGGCCTGACACCGGAGCAAGGCCTTGAGAATTGTGCCCGTGGATTGGCTCCTGTGTTGAAGATTGCGGAACACCATGGGATCACTGTATGCATGGAGTTGTTAAACAGCAAAGTTGATCACAAAGATTACCAGTGTGATCACACAGCCTGGGGTGTAGCGCTGTGTGAAAAGACAGGTTCACCCAATTTCAAGCTGCTCTATGACATTTACCACATGCAGATTATGGAGGGAGATGTTATTCACACCATTCGGGACAATGCTCAATACATAGCGCATTATCACACCGGCGGTGTACCCGGTCGAAATGAGATTGACGAACGACAGGAGCTTTACTATCCGGCCATTATGCGGGCCATTGTGAGTACAGGCTTCAAAGGATTTGTCGCCCAGGAATTCATTCCCAGCAGCCCTGACAAGATAGCGTCGTTACGCCAGGGCATAAGGATTTGTGATGTCTGAAGTTATTGCCGCTGCACTAACCTGACGCGTCCGTCATCAGTCCGAATATCTACCCGGGCATTGCCGGAGGCCAGCACAAGGCTCGTTCTGTTTTCAGAACGGTCAATCTGTTTAAAATTTCCTTCCGTGCTGACTCGAGTATCATCGTGCCGGATATCAATTTGGCCACCCCCCCGTGTAATGGTCAACGCAACCAATCCATCCTGCGCGTTGATCAGATACTCACCGTTATCGGCCAATGAGGTTTCAATCTGTAAATCACCATCATCCACATCAGCCACCACGGATGTGAAGTGTGCATTGGTAATCCTAACATCTGCATCGTCTGCGTCAATGTCGAGCTTTCCCTTTCCTTCATCCATCACAATGTCGCCGTCATCCAGCCGAAACCTGAAATCATCGCCCGAGCAGGCTGATAGTTCCACGTCAGCATCATCCAAATCCATCTGAATACGACCGTTCACATTCCGAACAAGGTAGTCGCCATCATCACCCTTCACATTCAGGCTGGTGCCTTCGGGCACTTCGAGATTGATTTCATACTTCTCGTAGTGGTAGCCGATCATACCAACCGTCGTCGAGTTTGAATGCTCACGAATGATAAGGTCGCCTTGCTCCTCATAGACGTCTACTGCAAATTCTTCCGTCCCGAACACAACACCTTTTGTGGTCACTTGCCGATAGATCTTAACATGGGCGTTGGCACGGGAGGAGCCGGTTATATACACCTTGGCATCCGATGTGTTTATCTTGATCGTGCCATTGGGACTCATGGCATAGTCCTGATCAATTTTGAAGATCCCGTCTTTGGTTTGTGCATTTAATACCGACACGGAAAAACTAAGAAAGGCTATGAGGATCGATTTCATGGGTTTTGCGGGTTATTCTTGATGTTAGACGCTGGATCCCGGTCGAAGGTTGCAAAACGCTGAGGCAGCCAAATTTCCGAAATCAGCGCTGTAGCAAATCAGTTATCCCCCATTCCTACCCACCAGCACCGCTCCGGCCATATTTCCTGACAACAATCGATGTCAGGTCCTATATTTGAAACAACCTAAACCATATGTTTATGAAGGCCATTCAAACCCTGGTGTTGTTCATTCTGTCGGTATCGTTAAGCTTCGGACAAGAGTTCAATAACCTTCCAGTAACCACACAGAAACCCCCTCTTCATGGACGTCACTGGATGGCCATTACGGGCAAGCCACTTGCCGCATCCGCGGGCGCTCAGATTTTTACAAAAGGAGGCAACGCCGTTGACGCAGCCTGTGCGATGCTCGCCGCCACCTGCACCATGTGGGATGTTCTAAGCTGGGGAGGCGAAACGCAGGCTTTGATCTATAACCCGAAGACGAAGAAAGTCATTGCCATCAACGCCTTGGGCGTTGCGCCTACGGGTGCCACTCCTGAGTTTTATAAAGGAAAAGGCTACAAGTATCCACCCGAGTTTGGCCCACTGGCCGCGGTTACTCCGGGAACACCTGGAGGACTTATGACCATACTGGCAGAATACGGAACAATGAGTTTGAGGGATGTCCTTGCACCAGCTATGCAGATGGCTGAAGGTTATCCCATCGAAGCACAAACGGCCAACTCCATAGAACGCGGCAAAGAACAAATCAAGAAATGGCCTTACTCGGCAAAAGTGTTCCTCACACATCCTGGCGAAAAGCGCGAAGCGCCTGATGCCGGCGAAATATTTGTGCAGAAAGATCTATTGGCCACGCTTCAGAAAATGGTCGACGCCGAACAACAAGCATTGAAGAAAGGGAAAAACAGGAAAGAGGCAATCTACGCAGCCTATGAAAGGTTCTACAAGGGCGACATCGCCAAAGAGATCGCCCGCGGATGCCAGGAGCAGGGAGGTCTGATTACCGAACAAGATCTTGCCAATTGGAAAGTGAAGATTGAAGATCCCCTCATGACCAATTACCGGGGCATTGAGGTTTACAAACTGCAGCAATGGACTCAAGGACCTGTGATGCTCCAGACACTGAACATACTCGAGAATTTTGATCTCAAGAGCATGGGTTACAACTCTTCAAAATACATTCACACGCTTTACCAGGCGATGAACCTCGCGTTCGCCGACCGCGACTTCTATTACGGTGATCCTGCCTACGCGCCGGAAGAACCGATGAAAGGGCTTCTTTCAAAGGACTATGCGAAGGAGCGGAGCAAGATGATAAACTTCGAAAAGAATGACCCAAAGGCCGGACCTGGTGATCCCTATCCTTTTCAAGGGGGGCAAAATCCTTATGCCGACTTGCTCAAAAAGTGGGGCAACACGCAAGCCGCGAATGCGTCGCGTACCAGTCCTTTAGATGAAAAATTTATGGAATCATTCACGGCCGGTACTACATCGGTCGAGACTGCAGACAAAGAAGGTTGGGTGGTTTCCATCACACCCAGCGGTGGATGGGTTCCGGCATGCATCGCTGGGAATACCGGTGTTGGCATGAGCCAGCGGATGCAATCATTCGTGCTTGATGCCAGTGAGAATCCTTTCAATGTTGTCGAGCCGGGCAAGCGCCCACGGGTAACACTTACCCCCAGCATGGCGCTGAAAGACGGAAGGCCTTACCTGTCATTTGCAAAGCAGGCCGGAGATGAACAGGATCAGTTGCTTATACAGTTCTTCCTCAACATGGTGGAATTTGGTATGACCGTACAGGAATCAACCGAGGCTCCCAGCTTCAAAACGTACCAGATGTTTTCATCCTTTGGCAATCATGAGAAGCGCATCGGTGCACTGACATTGAACAGTGCTATGCCCCCATGGGTGAGCAAAGAATTGTCGCGAATGGGTTACCGGATTTCCTACCAGGATCGAACCAGCGGGCCAATCAATGCGATTTGGTTTGACTGGAAGCACAATTCATTCTGGGGCGGGTCCAGCAACCATGGTGAGGATTATGGGATTGGATGGTGAGCTGAAATCGGTGAGCAGTCAGTTTTTCTGAGGGAAACCTTTCAAATGTAGAAATCCTTTCTTTCAGTCACCGCTACTTCCTCAAAGTACTGAGCCACTTTTTCCGTCACAGTCAAAAAATATTTCTCTCCTTTTTGAGCAGTGGCCATCCGCGGGTCACCAACACCTGTGTCTTCTGTCACCTGGCTCCAGGCACGCTCCGCCCATGCCCAGCCATCCTGAATGGCCTTGAACCGGAAGCGCTTCGCTTTTCCCGCACCCGCCTCGCTCAGCGAAAGGACAAGTTCTGGTCGTAGATACATCATCAAACTCGTTTCCATCTCACCTGCATGGTCATCCACGTTTGCGAAGAAAAGTTTCTGATCAACGGACTGGAACCAGTTGCATTGGCTGATGAACATGTTTGGGAATCTGAGGCCCAGTTCGCGAATCATGGGCCTGAAATCATTGCCACCGTGACTGTTCAGGATGATCAGCTTGTGAATGCCTTGCCGGTTGAGCACTTCAATGACATCCCGAAGCACAGATGTCTGCGTACTGGGATTCATGTTGATGTCCATTGAAATGTCAAACTGACCCGTGTTGACACCAAATGGGATCGCGGGCAAAACAATTATCTTGATGCCTTTGTCCCACACACGTCTTGCCGATTCGGCGGCAATGTGTTCGCCTTCAAAAATATCGGTTCCATATGGCAAGTGATAGTTGTGCGCCTCGCACGCACCCCATGGAAGCACGGCGAGTTGATAGGCGTTGTTCTTGACCGATTTCCAGTTTGTTTCAGTAAGAATGTATGGTCTCATTACGAATTGATGGATGGACCATCCAATTTACGAATTTACCTCATCCCCGGGCTTCTCGCCCGTCAATGATCTATGAGGTTACAACTTCCTGTTCGTCTTCGCCTCCCATTCTTTCCGTACATCCTCAAAATCCTTCAGAAATTTTTCATTCTTAAACAACATGTTCACGAGCTGTCTGGCAAAAATTCTGGATGCCTCTGAATCACTGGGGTAGTGAACCCCAATGATTTCTCGTGAGTGTGCCATGTCATAGGCATCTTTGATGAAGAAATCTGTGAACTCAGGTGCCAATTCGGAATAAAGAAATGCATTGACATAGGAATTGGCGGCGTGTCCGCTGGGGTAGGCTTCCCAGTCGGTGTACTCAAGATTCTTGACTCTTGGATCAAGGGTGACGGGACGAACCCGCGCATACTTGTACTTGAGCTGCCATATGAAGTAAGAAGCATCACGCCACACATTGGCCATTACATTGGCAGTAACAGGCAAACTGTCCGGATGAAACCACGTGGCCATGGATCTCCCGATCTGGAAAAGGTTTCTTCTGTAGCGGGCATACGCCGTATCACCAGGCTGAATTCTGTTGTTGTAGTAGACCTTGGCCATGTGCAAACTTGCCCTCACATCCTCGGTGGTTCGCAGGCGCTGCAGGGAAAGCAAATAATTGATTTCAGTGCGTGTCTGCTTCGAACTGTTGGCTGGAGGATCGGGCAAGACGAATGACTCGAGCGATGTGGTCTTCAAATAAACTGGAGTAAGGCTAAGCCGTCGTTCTGCCTTCGGCCTGTCAAGGGGGAATTTCAGTGTGTCAACGGGATTCTTCCCATTTGCCGATTTACTTACGGCGGCAAGTTGCTTATAGTGTCCGCGAATTGGCGGGAGAGCCCTTTCCGGGACCCGGACTTGTGCCTGGCACAACGACACAGCGGCTAAAACGAGAAGTGTGGTGGTGAATGTCCTCATGGGTAGCGTCTTTACAGTATGACGGAAGACCCTCGAAAAAGACGCAGAAAATTCCATGCGTCTTTTTGCCTCGCACTCCGTCATCCCAATGCGATGATTGTCGCAATCAGGAACTAAACCAATTAAACAAAAAACGTATGGACTCTTGTATTGATCCAGGTTGTTGCGGCGGTGCCTGCTAACCTCAAACAAGCGAGGGCTCAGCCCTCGCTTTTCATCTCTTTGGATTGCGTCGAGCAAGGGGATGTGCTTCGATTTTCGCAAGTGATTACATTTCCATAAACATCTGCCTCAATACGATACTTTCGATTCAGGCGTTCCTTGAGCATAGTCCGTGCCCTCTGAACCCGTGATTTCACACCGGAGTAGGAAAGATTCAATTTATCAGCCAATTCAACCTGGGGCATATTCTGTATCTCTGCCAGCATCAGTGCCTGTTGATAGTGTTCAGGCAAATTTTTCACTTCGTCCTGCAGGCAACCGGAAACACAGGCGCTGAAGTCTGTGAGGGGTGCCTCAGGTCTTTCTTCAGGAACATATTTCACATTATGCCTCTTGCCATTACGAAAATGATCCATCATGGCATTTCGGGCAATTCTGAACACCCAGGGTTCCAGCAGCGCGCCATCCCTGAGTTGCTTCCATTTGTCATGCACCTTCAAGAATACCTCGTGCGCAATATCTTCAGCAATCTCCCGATCCTTGGTTCTTGAACTAATAAATGAAACCAGCTTCTTCCTTAATTCTATCCAGGTTAGTTCAGTCGTGCTCATGGTAAATTGATGATGTTTCATGGTGTGTGCCCAGTTTGATGAGGTATTGCTTCACTTCCTCTACCGTCTTTCGTGCACTCCGGCCTACGCCAATAAGCGTTGCTGATGCAAATCCCGTCCAGTTACCATAGCCAACTAACCACAGGCCATCAACATTCATAGATCGAGTTTCCACTGTTGAGGGCTTTCCGTCAGCATCGAACACAGCGGTGGGCAAATGGTTCAAAACGGGTTTGAACCCGGTACAAAAAATCACAGTGTCGACAAGCTTCTCATCTCCATTCTCCCATGCCAGTCCGTGTTCTGTATAATGATGAAAGGGTGGAAAGCTTTGCAAAACATTTCGACTCCGTGCCTCCTTTACCGAGGGAACCATTACGATGTCACTCAGGCTGGGTGGTTCATAGGCCTTACCGGCTAGTTTGGCCTCATACATTTTGGTGGCAGCATCAAACAGGTAGCGGCCATCGATATGATCCGGAAGGAAACGAGGGGGACGACGGGTAATCCAAATGGTATGGGCGACGAGTGAGATTTCTGCAAGCAGCTGCGCGCCTGAGTTGCCTTCACCAACCACAGCGACTGTTTGGCCGGCAAGGGAATCGGGGCCATGGTAATCCGAGGAATGGATGATTTCACCCCTGAATACATCACGTCCGGGGTACTCCGGTATGAACGGATTGAGAAACGATCCCGTGGCGCTTACCACCGCTTTGGCCCGATAAGGGCCTTCCGTAGTGGCCAGCACAAATCCATCATCAACTCTCGCCACCGTCAGAACCTCCACGGGGCGTCTGACGGGAAGTGCATTTCGCTTCTCGTACTTTGTCAGATATTCGACAACCTCTGTGCGGCCAGGGTAGTAGTCTGACCCTCCCGGCATAATCGAACCCGGCAGTGAGCTCCAATAAGCAGGAGAAAATAATCGAAGTGACTCCCATCCATGAAGCCACGCGCCGCCAGATGCTGGTCCGCTGTCAAGAATGACATACGTGAGGCCACTCCGTTTCAGATAGTAGCCAACAGCCAAGCCACTTTGACCTCCTCCGATTACAATGACATCAAAGCTATTCACTTCAATGGTGATTAGAGATTCTCGCTTACAAACTTCTTGCTGTATTCACGGATCTGGTCCCGGGTAGATGCAAATGCCACACGAACCACCTCATCTGAACCGGTCACTTTCGCTGGATCAGGAAAATTCTGATGGAATGCTTTGGTTCTCGCGGGAAAAATCGGGCAACGCTCTTTGGCATTGTCGCACACCGTGATAACAAAATCAAAGATCATCCCCTCATAGTCATCCACGAGATTCGAGGTGTGGTGTGCGATATCAATACCGTCATCCTTCATAGCAGCGATGGCCTTTGGATTAACTCCATGCGCCTCAATCCCGGCACTATAAATTTCCGCCCGGTCTCCCGAAAACTTCCGAAGATACCCTTCTGCCATTTGGCTTCGGCAGCTGTTCCCGGTGCACAATACAAGAATCTTTTTCTTCATCATCCGTTAGTTTCCACAGCAGCCCGGTGCACAACACGCCCCCTCCGGCTTTTCAGCGAATACCGTGATGCTGAATATTCCTGCCTTCCCAGTTTTGAACTCCTCCATTTCAGCAATTCCCAAATACTGCTGCAGGATCTCATCGGGAAGGCTGATGCGCTTTTCCTTTTGAACAATGATGTTTTTGAAGCCCGCCTTCTGTATGATAGAAAGGTATTCCTCCTTCTGAATGGCCCCTGAAACACACCCGGCATACATCTCTGCCGACTGCTGCAGTCCCTGCGGCAGGTCACCCGAAAGAACAATATCTGAAACACTAAAGTGACCTTTTGGCTTTAGTATGCGAAAGGTCTCTGCAAAGGCCTGGGCTTTGTTCGGCACCAGATTTAACACACAGTTACTCACGACCACATCGGCAATCCCACCAGCAAGCGGAAGATTCTCAATGTCTCCCTGCCGAAACTCTACATTGTCGAAGCCCAGCTTCATTGCATTTTCTTTCGCCTTCTCAATCATCCTTTCTGTGAAGTCGATGCCAATCACGCGTCCGGTTTCACCCGCGAGAGAGCGCGCGACAAAACAGTCGTTGCCAGCACCGGAACCCAAATCAACTACCGTATCCCCTGGCCTGATCAAAGCGTGCTCGGTAGGCAGGCCGCAGCCCAGCCCCAGGTCCGCGTCAGCTATATAACCTTGAAGTTTCGTGTAGTCATCGGCCATTATGGAATAGTCAATTGTTGCGCAACCGCCAACGCCGCAACAACTCGATACGTTTGTAGTCTTGCTTTGATCAGCAATTTGACCATACTTTTCTTTGACCAATTCTTTCAATTGAGATGCTGGCGTGGTGTTCATGGCAATATTTGGTTATATCTAACTATGATTTCAGCAACAAGATGGATCCTGATAACTATCCGTAAGATCCTGCAGATTCTTTTTCATTCTGTTCCATGCTTTAGCATCGATGCAATAGCAAACCTTGGGTCCTTCGATGTCTCCATTAATGATTCCCACCTTCTTCAGTTCACTCAGATGCTGCGAAACCGTAGACTGTGAAAGCGGAAGTTCATCAACTATTTCCCCACACACACATGACTTTTGCTTGATCAGAAACTGCAGAATGGCAATGCGAGCCGGGTGACCCAACGCCTTGGCAAAAGCAGCCAGTTCATTCTGCTCAATGGTGAATTCTTCCGTTTTAGCTAGACCCATATCGCTTTAATCGTAATATTACGATTAAAGTTCCGGATATTGGAAGAATTTAGTCAAAAGAAGCCAAATCAGGCTGAAAACGAGCCTTTAGAGGATCAGAAATTGGGCGCCAGCAGATATTTGGCGTAAAATTCATCGATGACTTTGACGGCTTCCTCCGGTGTATCAACCAGGTTAAAAAGGGAAAGATCGGTTTCATGAACCATTGCTTCTGCAATCAGCACTTTCTTAAACCAATCGATAAGACCTCCCCAAAACTTCTTACCTACGAGGACAATGGGAAACCTTCCGATCTTCTTGGTCTGAATCAATGTTAGTGCTTCAGAAAGTTCATCCATCGTGCCAAATCCTCCAGGCATCACAATAAATCCTTGCGAATATTTTACAAACATGACCTTGCGCACAAAGAAATAATCGAACGTAATCAGTTTGTCTGGATCAATGAAAGCATTCCCCTTCTGCTCAAAAGGTAAAAATATATTCAGGCCCACTGATTTTCCGCCAGCCCGATTTGCTCCCTTATTCCCCGCTTCCATGATTCCCGGACCACCACCGGTAACAACACCATAGCCATGTTGCACGAGTCGATAGGCTGTTTCCTCGGCCATCTTGTAATAGGGGTGACCTGATTTCACACGCGCAGACCCAAAGATGGTCACGCATGGACCAATTTTGGCCAGCTTCTCAAAGCCTTCCACAAATTCGCTCATGACCTTGAAGATAACCCAGGAGTCAGAGCTCTTTATTTCTGCCCAGTCCTTGTCCTTGAAGGCTTTCCGGATCTTGTGCTCCTCTTCAAGCGCCTGTTTTATCAGCTCGTCGCCGTTCTTCTTCTTTTTCTTAGCCATGTGAGATAATCAAAGCGTCGAAGTTAGAAAAATTCTTGGACCGCGAACCATGCGGTTCAGGTGACTAGTTTATCAACAGGTCGTCAAGCGCATCGATTAACTGAGGATACTTAAAATTATAGCCCGAATCGACGATCTTTTGGCTTGAAACTTGGCTCCCGAAGAGAACCAGATCCGCCATTTCACCAACCAAGATTCGCATGAGAAATGGGGGAATTGGGGGAAGGAATATGGGACGGCCCATCACGTGGGCAATCGCTTGCATCAATTCCTTGTTGGTTACTGGATTCGGCGCTGTTGCATTGAAAGCCCCGTGAAGTCTGTCATCCTGCAGCGCTTTCAGGAATATCCCACACAAGTCATCGATGTGTATCCAGCTAACAATTTGTCGTCCCGAACCCAGTGGTGCGCCAATCCCCCACGACACCGGTCGTGCCATCTCCCTCAACGCGCCGCCCTTTTTACTAAGTACGATCCCAATCCGGATTTTTACTAACCGGATACCCAAAGTGGCCAGCCGCTCCATCGACTGCTCCCAGCGAACAACCACTGAGGAGAGAAAGTCCTTCCCTGCCGGACTCTCTTCAGTTATTGTTGTGTCACCGGGGCCAAATCCATAATAACCGATGGCTGAGGCGCAAATCACAGTTCGAACCTTGTGTGGTTGGGATTCAAGAGAATCGCAGAGTAAGGAAGTAGCCTGTAATCTGCTGTCAAGTATCTCCTGTTTACGCCTGGTAGTCCATCGCTTGTCTGCGATGCCTGCACCCGCAAGGTGAATGACCGTGTCGACACCGTTGAAGGCATTTGCATCCACGGTTCCCTCCTTTGGATTCCAGTGAAACGATGGGATCTGCCCCTTCCTTACATCACGTCCGAGATGTGAAACGCGGCATCCCTTTTGAAGCAACAGATCGGTCAGCCGGCGCCCGATTAGTCCGGAAGCACCGGTGATAAGCACGGAATTTGTCAAAACTTGAAATTTTGAATGATCTTTACATACAAGTTAACCATTGAGGTATGAAAAAGTTGGTAATGATTCTTGCTCTTTTCGGATTCAGCGCAACCCTGGCTCAGAAAGTTGACGTGGCGAAGAAGAGTGAACGGATTAAGGGTGAGTCGGCGGAAGGGTATGGAACGACCCTGGAGGGCAAGCAGACAGACATTGCTGCTGCATGGTCGAAGCACCTGAAGGATCTAGGCAAAGTAAAATCCGGCGGCGATTATCAATTTATAGAAGGTCCTGCCATGGGTGGTACCGTTTATACGACTGGCATATTATATGCGAAGACATCCGGCGGTGCTGAATCCGGTTCGGTCTGGATGGGCATTCGTGCTGATGAGTGGACCGTAAATGATATCAAGCTGGTGGAGGAGCAATTGGAGAAGTTGGTTTACCAATTTGGAATCAGGTTCTACAAGGATAAGATTCAAGCACAAATCAACGAAGCCCAGGAAGCGCTGAACATTGTCGTAAGGCAGCAGCAACGACTGCTCAACGAGAATAAGTCATTGAATACAAAGCTTCTCACAAACGAGCAGCAAAAAATTCAACTTGAGAAATCCCTTGAAGCCAACAAGCTGGAAAAGCTTGTTTTGCAACAGAAGATTGTCAACAACCAGAAGGCGCAGGATTCCGTGGCGGCAGCAACGATACCGATCAAGCGGGTCGTTGAGCTCCACCAGGAGCGGCTACGAAAAGTTAATTAACTACTAGCTTGGTTCGCCAAATCCGCATTTCTACATCAAAGTAGGTCCGATCATCAGGGAACTCGATAAAATCGGCTTTCCCAGAGCGGCTGGACCAGTACGGAGTTAGATCACCTCCTCTTACCATTTTATCAAACAGGAAGGCGCTTTTGACGGCCAGCGTATCGGGTTGCATCTTCCAGGTCCTGAATAACTCCTCGTAGTAAGAAAGATTCCCGCTTTCATCAATCCTCAATCTGCCTCCAATCGCCACGCGTTTCTCAGTCAGGCTTGGCGCGATTCTGCTCACCAGGAAATAGTGTGTTTCCTTATCGATATAGTAAGCATCAATTCTATGCAATCTTTTTTGATCCTGATAATGCTCGTCATAACCTTTGTAAAGTCTCTCCTCAGGAGATGTTCCCTCAGGAGCCTTCCCCATATATCGGATAATCCTGCCCATCATCTCATCCTGTGCAGGTACCGAAAGGTGGGTTGATGGGTTATAGTCCTTCTCGAAGGCGCAAGACTGAACTAAAAGAAAGGTCAAGACGGCGAGGCCGATGGCTGAGTGGCGCATAGAGATGACAAGTTAAGACATAAAAAAGAAGCCCGCCATTGAGGCGGGACTTCCCTTGCTAAGCTGCTGTGAAATACTAGTATACCTTGTTGAGCGGCTGGAACTCTGCCCATCCGTCTGTCCAGTCGGCCGTCGAGGAGAACGCACCACGGTAAGTCGTGGTTGTAAAGAAAGCCGTCAATTTTGGTTCAGCAAAGTTGGCTCCGGAATTCAGGTTATTGGCTCCGGCTGTTCCCGCGATAAGAGCAAAGTTGGGATCCGAGGGATAGGTCGAAGCTGTCTTGTCAGACCAGAATAAGGAGGATGACACGCCGATATCATTGAACGTAGCGTTGCTTGCTACATTATTGAAAACCGTGCTGTTGACGTTCCAATAGTCAGAGATTGCTGTTGCATTTCCGGCCGCGTTGGGAGGAATCGTCAAGCCTGTTGCAAAAGCCGCGTCTGATGCGGAGGTCGAAGTACCAATAAGGGTTGCACCAGGTACTGAAAGAACGTTGTATGCATGCTTGGATGTACCATTATTCAGATTGTCCAATGTACCTTGGTCATCCACCCTGATGCCAACACGGAATCCGGCAAAGAATGAATTGAAAATCGAAATTGCCGTTCTTCTGCGAATGTGAGCGACATTCTGGTAGTTGCCCGAGATGGAGCGTGACTGCTGATCACGTGGTCCAAGCACCGTGATGTTTGAGAACACACCACGGGTACATCCCGTGTTATTGGTTCCGTCACAATTGGTGATCGCCGTACCATTGGCCTGGTTATCACTTTCAAAAGCATTGGAGCCCGATTGATCGGCAAAGAATGTGTTACGAACCACAAGGCCGAACTGAACATTACCTCCCCAACCGAAGTCGGTATCAAAGTCATCATCCCAAGTGGACATGGAAACCAGGTACTTTCCATTTACCGTACCCCCAAACCACTCAAAACCATCATCACCGCCGTAAGACACCTGCACATACTCAACTGTTGTGCCGCTGCCTACACCTCCAAATGTGATGCTGTTCGTCTCGTTGTTTGGTGTAAGCTCAATACCGGCATATTCAACACGGACATATTTCAACGTTCCGGAATCGTCAGTGGCATTCGTTGCCGGTGTTGCGCCTTCAGCAATTGTGCTGCCGAACGTAACCGGGGGACTTATCCCTTCAATGGAAGGTTTGGCTGTTTGGTTGACAAAAGCATTGCCCAGGATAACCAGGCCGCCCCAGTCGCCGCGGTCTCTGGCTCCGACGGCCTGAGATGAAGTGAAAATAACTGGATTGTTTGCCTCTCCGTTGGCGATTAGCTTACCGCCGGGCTGAACCACAAGTGTAGCCTTGGTCGCTTTATCCCCTTTGATGATCGTACCCGCAGGGATCGTAACCGTAACGCCACTTGGAATAAACACCTGGCCTTTAAGGAAGTATTGCTCAGTTGCATCCAGTGTTCGGGTTGTCAGTGTACCTGAAAGGGTCTCGCCGACCGTTATTAGAAAGTTTGCAATCGTTGAAGGATAGCCGGCATTATCGACCAGTTGGAACGCCAAAGCAAGTGTTGATCCAATGACAGCATCGGTGGGAATGGTATAGTCGTAGGTTGTGGGGGAAGTAACACCAGAAAGTGTCACAAGATCAACTTCAACGCCACCTGCATATACAAATAACTCCTTGGCTCCGTTCGGAGCGTTAAAGGCTATGTTGACCGTAACTACCGAGCCGGGCTTTCCAGAATCGGTGGACGGTTCAAGCGTGAGGGTGGCAGCAGGCTGAACTTTATTGTCTTCGCTGCACATCATGAGAAAGGTTGCCATTAGCGCAACCAGAATTAGGCTGATTTTCTTGTTCATAGAATTTTAATTTCGATTCAAAAGTAGACGGTCCCCGCTACGGGGTAGTGACTGGTCCGTTAACAATTCTTTACCTGTCTGTTAACCGGACCGAACCGAATCTTAACATTGAGATAATCTGAAATCAAAGGGTACCGAACTTCCATGCAAAGCCCAGTGTGAAGGTTGTTCCAACCTTATAATTGCGGATGATCGCTTCCTGATCTGTTCGAATGGTGTTGTTGTTGTCATTGTCCTGGTAGATACTATAAGCTGCATCGAGCAGGTTACGGATGTTGAGTTTGGTTTCAAACCTCCTGACCCACGTCTTGGAAATCTGAAAGTCCAGCGAGTGGCGTGGCATTTCCCACCATGATGGGAATATCTTGTCGCCAACGCTGAAGATGCGGGGGCCAAATACATTGTACGCTACGTTGACGGCCAAACCACTCGCCTCATCCATATAGTATACCCCGGTATTGATGATGTAGGGTGACTGACCCTGCAGGGGCCGGTTGCGAATCTGATTTTGGTTAGCGGCAGCCGTGCCAATGTCAACAGTACTTTCAATCCAGGCGGCGTTCAGGTTGACTGAAGTATTCCGCAGGAATTTGGACATCCCCAGGCTGGCCAATGATTTTCGTAATTCAAACTCAACACCGTATGAGGTTGCGCTGGGTGCGTTGCCATAAGTAAGTTGAGGGTTCTCGGTCGTAATCTGTAAATATGTTTCAATGGGGTCCTTGAAATTCTTGTAGAAGCCACCTACACTGATAATTTCACCCGGGTTCGGATACATTTCCCAGCGAAGGTCGTAATTGTCAATGGTCGCGGTTTTGAGCTGCGTATTTCCGGAGAGTGCTGCCTCGTACTCGAATTGATAGTAGAGGAATGGAGCCAATTCGCGGAACTCAGGTCGATTCACCGTCTTGCCGTAGGCAGCACGAACAAGTGAACGATCGGTTAGGTTATAGGCTATGTTGACGGAAGGCAGCGGAGAAAAGATGGGGTTGTTGACGGCAACCGCACCAACGTTCGTCATGGCATTAAACTTTTGAATATTGTACTCCCCACGAAATCCTGCTGTAATGTCAAACTTACCAACAGGGGCTGTTCCGCTGATATAACCGGCGGTCAACAAGTTTGAGCCATCATACGAATCCTGAGGCTGGGTTCCTTCTTCAATAACGAATCCATCCTTCTTCTTGATATTCTCAGGCGCAAAAATCGTAGTAAGCGGCAATCGTGCGAGCGTTTGGCCTATGGCCTGGTCAAAGTCGGCCGTATTCGGGTACAGGTAATTGATGTATCGAGCATCAAAAGTGCGCGTCTTGTACTCTGCATAATAGCCCGCCTTGATGGTCGGTCTACGTTTTTCCGAATCACCGAACTTCTTCTCAAAATCAACTGCGTTAGAAAACCCTTTGTCCTCCAGCGATGACCAGAATCTACCTGTTTCAAACACGTTACCGGCTGCCGGCAACTGCATGGTGTAAGGTTCCTCCGTTCCTGCAAAAGTCTTGTCGCGGTAAGTCCTGAAGCGACGATAGTCTGGCTCGTTACGGTTAACCCAGTTCATGCCAACCAGCCAGTTCACTTTTGAGGATCCATCCCCCAACTCATGCGACCCCATCAATTGACCGGAATAGATGGAGCGACTCAGGTAATGATAGGCATAGTTGAGTCTGTCGAAGTTCGGATTCTGGATCTTGTCGTCACCGGTTCGTACCGTGGTTTCATGCTCACCCAACTGAACAAAAAGGTTCTTGAATTCGATCCGGTTTCGGGGGTTTAGCGCGATGTTCCAATTGTGTACGATGTTGAACCTGACATCATTGCCATAGTAGCTGTCTTTATATTCAAACCGCTTTTCGGCAGAGGTAGCGGTGAAGTCATTATACCGTAAGAAATCGGCCTCGGCATGAACGTAAGAGTTGGAATACATCAGAGATGTGAGGTTGCTAAACTTCACCTTGCCAGCGTTGAAGCCCCGCGACATGATGAAATTGAAACCCACGTCGATGGGTGCCTCCTTTGTGTTGGGGGCAAAATTGTTGGTCAGCGACTTTCCGGCACGTTCGCGCAGGCTGGAATTTTTTTGGGAATTCCGGAGGCTGCTGGATGAGGGGAAATCAGCAGGCAGGTCACGGAACCCGTTGTCAAATCCGAGGTAGTCGGTGCTGCTCCCATTTGATGAGATAAAAGTTTCACCTGTCGTATTGGTGCGGTATCCAAAACTCAATCCCACTTTGGTGAAATCCTCGTTGGCCGGTTGCTTGGTAACCACCTGAATGAGACCTCCCGCAAAGTCTCCGGCCATCTCAGACGTGGCGCTCTTGTAGATAAGCATTTGATCAATGGCGCCGGAACCTATGAGGTCAAACGAGAATGAACGGCGATCAATCTCTGTGCTGGGAGCAATGGCGCCGTTTATCATGACCTGGTTGTAGCGTTCCGGAACGCCACGAACGACCACAAAACGATTGTCAACAATGGTGACGCCAGGAACGCGTTGCATCACCTGGGCAGCATCGCGGTCCGGAAGACGTGTGATCTGCTCGGAAGAAATACCACTAACAACAAGCTTGGCCTCACGGATGCTCTTGATCAGCGAAGCATCTGTATTGATTTCCCTTTTTGCAGTAACCACTATCTCCGTCAGCTCAGAAACCTCTTCCGGTAAAGGAATCTCCAGCGTCGTGACTTTTCCGCTCTCGACGACAACCTCGGTCAGGGTTTGTGTCTTGTAGGTGACAAAAGAGACAACGATGGTATATACGCCAGGCTTGATATTGGAAATCTGGAAGTTTCCATCGATGTCTGTGGCTGCCCCAACCGTGGTTCCATCGATTACTACATTGGCGCCGATAATCGCCTCACTGGTTTTTGCATCCAGAACCTTTCCACTCAGCGTACCCTGTTGGGCAAAAGAAACAACGGAAACGAGTAAGAAAAGGACTGTTAAAGTACGGACAGACATAATGGGGTTTTTGACACTGCAAAGGTCAATTTCCCATGTTACCCGGCTGATTCTGGGATGTTACCTAATTGTTAAAACCACCTGATCATTGCAAGGGCCAAAGTGGTACAAGAGTCAAGAACAACAGACCGTTGAAGACACTATGAAATGAAAATGAGCCAGTTATGAATGAGCCCGAAATAACATTTGGATAAACCAGGGCTAACAAGAATAAAATTGCGGTAACTTCTACTTGCCGATGGGCACCTTGTTCAGGATCGCCTTGATGATGTCGGTGGTCTTGACATTGTCGGCCTCCGCCTCGTAATTGAGAATGATGCGGTGGTTCATCACATCGGGTGCAACTTCCTTGATATCTTCCGGTAGTACATAGTCGCGGCCCTCGAGGTAGGCAGCCGCCTTGGATGCCAGGTTCAGGTTGATGCTGGCGCGCGGGGATGCGCCAAACTGAATATACTGCGCCTCATGATCAAGTTTGTATTCCTTGGCATTGCGCGAGGCCGATACGAGTTCGATGATGTATTTCTCGAGGGATTCGGAAATCTTGACTTTGTTCACCTCTGAACGGATGGCGAAGATGTCCTCTTTCGTCAACACCGGGTTTACGGTGAAGTCAAACTGCATATTGGCAATCCGACGCATGATCTCCAGTTCCTGCTCTTTGGTCGGGTATGACACAGAAACTTTCATCATGAAGCGGTCAACCTGCGCTTCTGGCAGCGGGTAAGTCCCTTCATTTTCTACCGGATTCTGTGTGGCCATCACGAGAAACGGTTTGTCGAGATGGAAGGTAGACTCACCGATCGTCACCGTTTTTTCCTGCATGGCCTCAAGAAGAGCCGACTGCACTTTTGCCGGAGACCGGTTGATCTCATCCGCCAAAATAATATTGGCAAAAATGGGGCCCTTCTTCACTTCAAACTTTCCTTCGCGCTGATTGTAAATCATGGTGCCAACCAAATCGGAAGGCAGCAAGTCGGGCGTAAACTGTATCCGCTGAAAATCCAGGTGCAGGACCTTGGCGACAGTTGAAATGGTGAGTGTTTTTGCAAGGCCCGGAACTCCTTCGAGTAGAATATGACCATTGGTAAATAATCCGATGAGAAGGCGGTTTACCATATAATCCTGACCCACCACCACTTTGGCCACCTCGGAATATACCTGGTCGATTTTAGTCCGGTGCTCCTGTGCCTGTTCCATTGTTAGTTCAAGTGCCATAATTCAGTATTTCCAGAAAAAGTGAAGCGCAATATTAAAGAAATAGGTTCAAAAACGTTGATTCTTGGTGATGGGCGGGGAAACTATGGTTCAAGATTCAACCGAAATAGATAATCTCCCGCGTTCCAGGATCGCGTAAAATGGATGTAACGAGGTTTTGCGCCACGCGGTTATCCTTACTGGTGACAATGGATTTCTTCAACATCTCAGGGTCCGGAACAAACCCTTCGCGGGGGACAAAACCAAAGCCGATAAACTGACCATTCTCTACAAGTACAACAGATGTTTCTTCCGGTGTTCTGCCCTCTCCTAAAATGGCCGCATGCTCGCCAGCGGGTGCAAAGGATGCCACCATGGCTTCAGTCCGCACATTGTATGCTTCTGCGGGCTCCTTGCCCTCACAGGCGCCACCACAAGTGCCCGATTGATGCGCATAACAGGGTCCTTTGGCTGTCTGCAGTCCGGAAAGCTTTGGGCACAACCCATGGTCCTTTACCTGAGCCCACAGAAAACTCCATGCAGAACTCTTGTTGGAGAACGTGAGTAATGGGACCGAATATTTGTTTACCGCATTGACCACAAAGCGACGATAACCGTTGCGATCGTAATAGTCAAGTATGCCCCAGGGCTCCATGCGTACTTTCTGAGCCAGGTTATACTTCGGCCACAGTGACCGTATCTCTTGCGCCTCAAGGATCAGCGCGATCAACTCATTCCCTGTTAGCTCATACCGAATGCCGTGTACTTCGTTGCGGATGTTAGACCGGTTCCATTCTGAAGCCTCTCCGGTAAAATGTCCGCCGATTCGCTTTTTGATGTTGACCGCCTTACCAACGTAAATTATCTCACCATGTGCGTCAAGAAAATAGTATACGCCAGGTTTTTCAGGCAGCGCATCAAACTCCTTCCTGGGAAGATTCGGCGGCAGCACCGCTTCGCCAGAGTTTCGCTTCAGCGCCTTTCTAATCACGCCTGACTCATCTCGCTTGAGCAACAAGTCAAAAATTCTGGCGGTCGCGTCGGCATCACCTCCCGCCCTGTGCCGGTCTTCTATGGTGATGCCCAGGCTTTCGGCCAGCCGGCCAAGGCTGTATGAATCCAGGCCCGGGACGATCTTGCGACTCAATTTCACTGTACACAGCTTCCTGGCAGACCAGGGTATTCCCACATCATTAAATTCCTTCTTCAGAAAACTGTAATCAAAGTGAGCATTGTGGGCGACGAATACTTTTTCTTTCAGGTGATCGAAGATTTCATGTGCTACATCTTCAAAAACCGGAGCCTCTCTCACCATTTCATTGGTGATGCCGGTGAGTCCTGTAATGAAAAGCGGGACCCGACGGCCCGGGTTAATGAGGGTTTGAAAACGATCTGTGATCTGCATCCCGTCATGATGTATTATGGCGATCTCCGTCACCCGGTGATTGTCGGCATAGCCTCCGGTAGTTTCAATATCCACAATAGCATACATCGCTTCGAAATTACATAGGCTGTCCAAGGTTAAAAAGTATCCCGTTGGACTATTAGTTCCTCCTAATTTGAGGATATTCACGCAAGAAAATCCAACGTCATGAATCCACTCATTCGACTTCTGCTCTCCGGTGTCGCTGTCATGCTGACCTCCTACTTACTTCCCGGGGTACATGTCTCAGATTATTGGGCTGCGTTGCTGGTGGCTGTGCTGATCTCGTTCTCCAACCTTGTTGTCAGACCCGTACTCATCCTGTTTACCATACCGATTACGATCCTTACCCTGGGACTCTTCTTGTTGGTGATCAACGCCCTTATTATTCTTGGAGTAGACTATTTTATCCGTGACTTCCAGGTTGATGGATTTTGGTGGGCCCTTGCCTTCAGTCTGATCCTATCCATTTTCAATAGCTTGTTTACTGACATGACGAAAAACAAAGAATAGAACTCCACCCATCACTTTTTGGCATCCCGCCCTGAATAGTTCTTGCTACTTTTCCATCCAATAAATAAATCCATGAAGAAAATCATTCTCCTCCTCTTTGGTGCCGCGGCCGTCCAGGCCCAGCCACTCGCACCCCTTACCGTTGAAAAGATCATGCGCGACCCAAAATGGATCGGCGTGGCCCCCTCTAATCCCTACTGGAGCGAAGACGGAAAACAGTTGTACTTCAGCTGGAATCCCGAAAAAAATCCTGGTGACTCACTATACACGGTCTCGCTCACAAACCGCATCCCTCAGAAGGTATCCGCGGCTAGCAGGCGGATGATGCCCGCGCGCAATGGTGCATATACGCGCAATTTCGGTCGGAAGGTGTATGAAAAAAACGGTGATCTCTTTCTGCTGGAAATCCCGTCCGGAAAAACAACTCAAATCACCTACACCAACGAGCGAGAGGCGAATCCCTTTTTCTCTGTTGACGAAAGGAAAATACTATTCACCACCAACGGCAACTTGTACAGTTGGGAAATGGGCACAGGGATGTTTGCTCAACTAACTGATTTCAAAAAGGGGACGCGCAGACCGGAACCCAAAATGTCTGATCAGGAGAAATGGCTCAAAGTTGATCAACTGACTTACTTTGATGTGCTCAAGAAGAGAAACACCAATAGGAAGCTATCGGAAAAGATGCAGAAGGCTGATCGGGTAAAGCGACCCAAGGAAATATTCATCGAAGAAAAAACTGTTGACCAAATTCAATTGGCCCCTGACGGAAAATTCATTACTTATCGCTTAGCCAAAGCACCACAGGTAAAGAGCACCATCGTTCCCAACTACGTTACAGAATCAGGCTTCACAGAAGATATCCCGGCGCGAACAAAAGTTGGTGCTCAGCAAACGCAATACGAATTAATGATCTATGATATTGTCCGTGATACAGTATTGTCGGTAAAGACCGACGGTATCCCTGGAATACAGGAAACACCTGCTTTCACGAAGGACTACCCGGTAAAGTCCACAAAAGATGGAAAGCCCACCAAAATCGATAATCGCCCCGTCGCGTACAATGGCCCAATCTGGAGCTCCAACGGAACCAACAACGTCGTGGTGGTGCAGTCGCAGGATAACAAAGATCGGTGGCTTCTTTCTTTGGATATTGCTACGCAGTCGTTCAAATCAATTGACCGCCTTCACGATGACGCCTGGGTTGGCGGACCAGGAAGTGGATTCGGCTCTTCGTCGACAGGGTGGGTGAATGACAATGTCCTCTGGTTTCTCTCTGAAGAAACCGGATACTCACACCTCTATGTGTATGACTATGCCTCCGGCAAACGGCAAGCGCTGACCAGCGGCAAATACGAAGTGCAGCGCGTAGAAGTCTCTCGAGACAAGAAATTTTTCTACATCATCACCAATGAATCTCATCCAGGAGAAAAACATATGTATCGGCTCCCGGTGGGTGGAGGAAAGGCCGAGCGGCTTACGAGCCAGTCAGGAGCCTATGAGGTCAGTCTCTCGCCTGATCAGAAGTGGCTCGCGGTGCGCTATTCCTACACCAACAAGCCGTGGGAATTATATTTTCAGGAAAACAAACCGGGTGCACCGCTGCAACAGATCACCCGATCGCTGTCCGAAGAATTTGCTTCCTATGCATGGCGCGATCCAGAAGTGACTACATTCAAAGCCCGCGATGGCGTCGATGTCTACACACGGGTGTACACGCCGGAAAAATCAAACGGTGCCGCCGTCATCTTTGTCCATGGTGCAGGCTATACGCAAAACGCGCATAAATGGTGGAGTAACTACTTCCGGGAATACATGTTCCACAATCTCCTCGCCGACCGCGGCTATACAGTCCTCGATATTGACTACAGGGCCAGCGCCGGGTATGGCAGGGATTGGCGCACTGGCATCTATCGCTTTATGGGCGGAAAAGATCTTACCGACAATGTGGATGGAGCAAAATGGCTTGTTGAGAAGTACAATATTGATCCCAAACGAATTGGCGTGTACGGCGGGTCGTACGGTGGTTTCATTACACTCATGGCCATGTTTACCACACCGGATGTCTTTGCTGCGGGAGCCGCGCTGCGTCCTGTGACAGACTGGGCCCATTACAATCATGGATATACATCGGATATTCTCAATGAGCCGGTAACGGACAGCATTGCGTACGCCAAGAGCTCTCCTCTCTATCACGCCGAAGGACTGAAGGGCCACCTCCTCATGTGCCACGGCATGGTCGATGTCAATGTGCACTTTGCCGATGCCGTCCGGCTATCGCAGCGCTTGATCGAGCTTGGAAAAGACAATTGGGAACTCGCCGTTTACCCGATGGAGGACCACGGCTTCGTTGAACCCAGCAGCTGGACTGACGAATACAAACGGATTCTCAAACTTTTTGAGACGAACCTGAAGTAGTTCCTACTTCAAAGTCCTTTTCTCAATGATGGGCATAAAAGGGCCCAACTTGTGTTGCTGCTCCGAGAATCCGTCTGCAAATGGACCGAAGGGGTGATCGAATGGCTTTGTAGAAATATCAGGCCAGTCGGATGAGAATTCCTTCATGGGTCGTGGTTGCGAATTGATGAATGCTGCGAGATCCCACGCCTCATCATCGGAGAGTGCCGTGCTGTCGATCATTGCACCATTGGGCATGTTCACTTTGAGATATCCAGCCATCCGCGAAAGGCGGAAAATTCCAGCGCCTGTATTGTAGCTATTGTCACCCCAAAGAGGCGGGTAGACCCACCCTGATTTATCCACTTTGAGAAGACCTTCTCCGTTGTCGCCATGACACTGCCGACACTTGGCTTGGTAGAGAATCTGTCCTCGCTGCGGGTCTGCGGCACGATCCAGGAATGGTAGATCGAGCAGCCCGGCCCCCGCTGGAATGACCTCTCGCGGGACATCCTTGCCTACCCAGAGGATATAGGCCACGAAAGCCTTCATTTCACGGCTCTGCTCATCGAGTTTCTTACCATTCAGGCTTCGCTCGATACAATCATTTACCCGCTTTTCAAGGCTTTCCATTGTACCCGAACGATCACGGTACTTTGGATAAGTTGAGGCCACCGCAGAGAAGTTGTTGCCAAAAAATTTCTTCCCTGCCTTCAAATGACAGTTCTGGCAGTTCATCCCGTTGCTGGATGCGAAGACACGACCCTGAGGCCCGAGGTATTCTGAAGTGTGGGCAATGAGTTCGCGACCATATTGAATAAGATCTGCATTGGGCAAATCCGGAATGGACGTAGAATCAGGTGGTGTCCAAACGAATCCTTCATCATGCCCACCTGCGTTAAGGTCTTCGGCTACAAAAAGATAGTAGACGATGAGAGATCCTGCGGAGAGCAACAGCAGCCAAAAGCCAATACGGAGAAAGCGACCAGATTGATTCATTGCTTCACCGTGTGAGAATTGCCCGGGTGGTTTTGTTGAATTCCATTTTGATTGCCTGTCCGCGAACATGGTGCTGATCCTTGACAATCCACTTCCCACCGATCATCGTTCCAAGAACGCGGCTTGAATCAGACGTGTACACCAGCATGGAGGCTAGGTGTTGCATGGGGGCCTGTTCGAGTAAATGAGTACTCGCTTTGTACACCACCGCATCAAGAGGCATGCCCGGAGCAAAATGTTCCTCTCCTTTCAGCCCCATAGCCACGCGGCCGGAGGTAACAGCCTCATTGATCATGTAGTGCGCGGCACTTCCGTCAAATGTATTTCGCCGATGGGTCACCAGGCGTTGACGGTAGTCGATCATACGGAACTCTTCCATGGGGTTGATGCCGATGTGACTGTCTGTTCCAATGGTCCAGCGCCCCCCCTGCTTCGTGTAAGCCTTCATTGGGAAAATGCCATCGCCAAGATTTCCTTCCGTAGACGGACACAATACCACATGGGCACCGGAGGCCGCAAGTCGGTCTACTTCTGCATCATCCAGGTGGGTGGCGTGAACAATGTTAAACCGATGATCAACCGGGAGATGGTTGAGTGTCCACTGCATGGGACGCTCACCGCAGAAGGCCAGGCAATCAGCTACTTCCTTCTCTTGTTCGGAAACATGCAAGTGGAATGGTAATTCCTTTGGCCCCTCTTGAAAAGTCTTTACAATTTCGTTGAGATCCACGGCACGAAGGGAATGTACGCTGAAGCCCAGGCGTGCTCCGGGCTGTTGCTTCACCACGCGTTGCGATGAGTCGAGCAGCTTAAAATAGTCCTCTACAGTCGGGGAGATAAATCTTCGCTGACGATCCTCGGGTGGCTTCCCAAATCCACCTTTCTGGTAGAACACCGGAATGAGTGTGATCCGAATTCCCGCTGATTGTGCAGCTGCTATCATTCGCTCGCCCATCTCGGCGAGGTTGTCGTATGGCTTACCGCTCTTGTCATGATGGAGGTAGTGGAACTCGGCAACGTGTGTATAGCCGTGCCTTACCATTTCAGCATAGAGCATGGCCGCAATCGCTTCAGCCTGATCAGGATCCACAGTGAGCGCACACTTGTACATCTCCTCGCGCCATGTCCAGAAATCATCGTCTGTACCCGGGGCGTGATTCTCCGCCCACCCGGCCATGGCGTATTGGAATGCGTGGGAATGCGCATTCTGAAAACCTGGGAGTGCGTAACCGTCAATGGCTTCAATGGCAACTCCACCTTCAGGAGCTAAAGACGACAGGTATTGAATAATTCCTTTTTCATCAACACCGAGATAGGCAGGTGAAAGCCAGTCCTCGTGCTGGAGAATGCCTTTGAACCTGTAATGTGTCAGCGCTCGGCCGGTGCTCATAGCTGGTCAATCAATCTCTGGAAAACGCTCTTCAACATTGCGCGAATGGCCTCCGCTTTTTTCTCATCATACACTCTTTCTGAGGAATCCATATAGTTTATCTTCGTCATTTCCAGCTGAAGTGCATGCTGACCCATGCCAGGCTTGCCGAAATGTCGCGTAATGTGCCCACCTTTGAAAGGGAAATTGTGTCGGGTCCGGTAAGTGGTGTGATCCAGGATACTGAGCGTGGCCTCAATCAATCCGGGAGAGGCCGATGTCCCATCTGCGTCACCGAGGATCAAATCGGGGAACTTCTCTTTATGGATGGTGGGTACATACTGTCGTATGGAATGACAATCCCATAACAATACTTTCCCGTGACGCTGCAATAACTGATCAAGGAGTTCCTGAATTTTCGCGTGGTACGGATGGAAGTAGGTAGTGCGTCGTCGCTGAACCTCGTGGGTACCGACCTCCTTCCGTGCATCTTTGTATAAGGGCTCACCCAGAAACGATGTTGTCGGACACAGCCCTGTTATGATCCTGCCATCGGAATAGAGTGGTTTTTCTTCCGGGTCGCGATTCAAATCAATAACCCACCGGCTGATGCGTGCGGAAATCATCGTAATCCCCATGTCCGGCGCAAAATCATAAAGCTTGTCAACGAACCAATCGGTGTCCTCCGGCGCTCCGATCAGAGCAGGATTGTATTGATCCCGAAGTTCGGCCGGAAAGTCTGTACCACAATGAGGCACACTGAGAAGGATGGGGACTTCTGACGTATTGGGCTCAGCGATGGTAAATACTTCCTTCATGACTGTTGTGCCACACCGCAGTTTTGCCTCAACTCATTGCATGACAAACGGCTTTCATCCACAGTAAACATTTTGCTCGCTCAGGTCAATCATTTCCTGGAGGCCTGACATTCACGAAGACGGGCAGAAATCTCCTCGGCTTGATCCCTCGCACGAATGGCCATTTCCTCTGCCAGGAGTGCCTGCTTCTCCTTTTCTCGAGCAATTTTCTCCAATTGAAATGTTATTTCGGCATTCTTTTGCGCGGCGACTTGCTGTACAAAGGCATAGGCAAAGGAAATCACCATCACGAGCACCAACACCCCAAAACCGAAAACAGCCCGGCGACGGGACTTGCGTGTTTGCTCCTGAATTTTTTTAAGTTCCTCCTTCAATTGAAGGATGTCGATGGGATTGCTCATGGGAATGTAGTTAAAGCACTATTTCTTTGAGTTGTTGCACGCTTCCAGCGCCTTTCTAAGTTCATTGGCGATGGCTTCCTGCCTTCGGGCCTCTTCAGCATTTTGGTTTGCCATCATCTGCGCTTGCTCAGCAAGAATTCTTTGACTGAACGCCAATTCAGTGGTCTTTTCCGCGGCAACCTGCTGAACAAAGGCATAGACCAGAGAAATCAACGCGATGATGGCAAATGTGCCAATAATAATGGCCAACCTCCGGTTTTTCCTCAATTCAACCGGATCGATTTCACCTCTTATGCCAATGCGATCTTTCATATTTTAATGGTTAAGTACCTTTCTTCTTTCTCTTCTTCCTGGTTTCCGAAGCCTGCTGCTTCACCTCCATGGAATCTTTCAGTTGCTTGATTTCTTTTGGTAACGCCGGTTGCCCAATGGTGTTTGCAGACGGACCCACAGGGCGGATCCTTTCTTTGAGGGTCATGATCCTACGGTATGCCTCATCAATGCGCTCCCGTTTGATCTGGCCGGTCTGCACCAGGCTCCGGATTACTTCATGCACCTTGTCTGCCGCACGTTCCTTACTCCCGGTGATATTATTGGAAAAACACAGGATATCAACGCCTGCATTAACCGATAGCCGGATCGCCTCCTCAATCCCGTATTGCTTTTCGATGGCGTGCATCTGCATATCATCGGAAAACACTACACCATCGAACTTCAAATTCTTTCTAAGCAAGCTGTCGAGAATTCTATTAGACAATGTTCCCGGATATCCGGCCGGGTCCAATTTCTTATTGACAATGTGCGCGCTCATGATAGCGTCGACGGCACCAGCCTTGATTAACTGCTGGTAAGGCACCAATTCTGTCGCTGTCCATGTATTGGTAACATCTGCCACGCCATAGTGGGTGTCGGCCAACGAACTTCCATGGCCAGGAAAGTGCTTCAGCGTAGTGATGACTCCGTATTTTCGGTGTGGCTTGATGAATTCATTGGCCATCAAAGCAACAGAGTCGGGATTGGCGGAAAAGGCTCTTCCTACCTTGAAGATTACGGTATTTTCCTTATTCACCCCCAGGTCAACCACCGGGGCAAAATTGAGGTTGATCCCCAGACCCGCGAGTGTTGCCGCGGTGACCTCTGAATAGAAACGTACCGAATCAAGCGAGGGCGCACGGCCCATCTCTTGCGCCGTGATTGATCGAGAAAACCCATACTTGGGTTTTAGGCGATTTACCTTGCCGCCCTCCTGATCGATCGCCACAAACAAGGGAATAGAAGCAGCTGACTTATAGGTCCAAATGATCTTCTTTAAGAGAGCAAATGAGGAGGTCGTAAGGGTTGTCTGTCCACTAAGCGAATAGCCAGGAACATTTTTTTCAAACAGAATGATGCCTCCCACCTTGCCAGTCCGGATCTCTTCAAGTACGAGAGAATCCGGCTTCGCTCCAGGAAACCCGATGAGTATCATTTGGCCGATCTTGATACTGAGGGAATCGGTCGCTTGCGCATAAAGTCCCGTGCAGGAAGCAAGCATCCACGCAAAAGCAAAAGTACTCCGCATCAAGCTGTTCATGTCAGTACTTTTCATAAATGCTCCTTAGAACCTCCTCCATTCGGCTGCGCACGGCCCCAGCGCCGGCAGTAAAGTTATTATTCATCCAGCTAAACAGAAGCGTTCGACCGCTCTTGGTAACCAGAAAGCCGCTCAGGATATGATTATTCCGCAAGGTGCCCGTTTTCCCATACACATATGGATACTCTCCTTTATAATTATCCCGCAGGGTTCCACTAACTCCTCCAACCGCCAGGAGACTGAACAGCCGCTCTCGGGGAATTTGCTTACTGGTCTTGTCCCATAAAGCGACAATTGACCTCGGCGTAAACAGGTTCATTCGAGACAACCCGGAACCGTCAACCCAAACAGGAGGATCAGGAAGATCAGCGAGGTATTGTTTCTTCACTTCACGTATCGCGATATCAGCGCTTAATGTATCCGACAATCTACCAGCACACAAAAGCAACAATTGCTCGGCGATAAAGTTATCGCTCTCCTGCATCATGACCTTGTAGAGACTGTCCGCGGGAACACTATACAAAGTCTTTGCGCTTGGTGAAAATTTCGCATCTACAAAACGAACTTCTTTCTTCAGTGTGTCCGACAATAGCCTCGTGAGAAATTCATGGCTGTAGCGGAATGGGATCTCCCAGGAAGACGTGGTGTCTTTCTTACCTGGCACATACATCAGTCCATTGGATCCGATATCCCTGACCATGGCATGGTTTTCCTTTGGCGAAGGTGCGCGGGCTATGTCTGCATTGAATATTGAAGGCTTGGCCACAAACATGGTGCCTTCCTTCTCAATGTGAAAACGATTTCCATAAATTGGAAATGGAGTTCGTTCAACCTGGTACGCATATCGGTAATCGCCCCAGGCCCAACCGGGTCCAAAATGCTCCGTATCAAAATTGCTGGACGAGAAAAAGAGGGAATCCTGCTGTTTCAGAAATTCCAGTGTGCGTGTACTGCTTACAACATCTTCGTACAAAAAGCTTGGATCACCCGTACCCCAAAAGATCGTGGAATCTCCCCGCAGCTCGTACCGGAGTGCCGGTATGGAATCGCCCAGTAGTTGAAGCGATGCATACAATGTGAAGATTTTGGTGTTGGAGGCTGGTATGAAATAGCGATCACCCTGATGATCAAATAGTGTCTTCCCAGTTTGCGGGTCGTACAGGGTAAATCCGATGTGGTCATGGAACTCCTTTTCGGCCCTGTCGATTTGCTGATGGAGAGACGGGGAGCAGGCGGCAGCCAGCAGGGCGAGCATCCAAAGCCAACGTTGCGGCGCCATCAGCCAACCAGGTATCGTTCCTTCAATATCTTACCATGGTGAGTTTCATGCCCGGCAATAATTATTCCAAGCGCGCCGACCGAAAGCTCATTGTTGTTGGCGGTTCCTTTACGCGTAAGCATCTCCGGGGTAAAGCTATTGAACAGGTCGACCGATGACGAACGAAGATGCTGCATTTCCTCACCGATTTGAGACAAACTCCGACCTTCGGCATTCAGCTGACCGGCATAGGCAACCTCGTCAAAACCGGCCAGCGGCGTTCGGTCGTTGCGCGCAAAACGCAGTGCCCGGTAACTGAAAATACGCTCCGCGTCCAGCATGTGACACAGAACTTCACGAATAGACCATTTGCCTTCAGCATATCGAAAATCAGCCTTATTCTCCGGAATTGAGTGAATAAGTTCCATGGTTCGGTAGCCTGAGATGCGCAAGGCCTGAATCACATCAGGGTGCGTAACGAGCTTCACATATCCCTTGTAAAAGGAAGGAATTGTATCCAGGTTGAGAAACATAAGCGGCTGGGTTTAACGGAAAAATACGGAATCCCTGGTCAAAGTTAACGACGTGTGCGCTCGGAAGCCCGGATCATCCGATTGCGAAGAAAATTCTCAACGGGCAATACAAGCAACGCTATGACGACCTGCACAAAGAAATCGGCTACCGGCGTGCTTTGCAGTTCAACGTTGGCTGCCACAATGACCTGAACAAACTGTATGAGAAGCACCACCGTCAGCGTTGACAGAAACTGGCTGAAATAACGAAATCGGGTGGAGGAGACATTGAGTCGTAGCGACAGGACAACCAGAAAACCAAAAACAACGAATTCCAGGGCATAGAAGGCGGGCCGCTTCCAATACGGAGGAACAACACTGAGCTCAATTGTTTCAAGCTGCGTAATCTTGCCGAACAAATCACGTGACTCAACCATCACGCTGTAATTGCCAGGATTGAGAAACGGAAAGTTGATCACATTGTTGACTGACGACCATTCAGACCAGGTATCCTGCAGGCCTTTCACCCAATAATGATACTCGACCGATTGCATACCGACATACTCCGGCTGAATAAACTCAAAAGTAAGGGCACTTTCATTTTCGCTGACGCGGAGTGATCCAGGTGATAATTTCGATTGTTGGTTACGGACTTCCTTTAGGAAAAGCGGATTGCTCTCCGCTTCAGCCGTCTCAAATTCGCTGGAGAATTTGTAGAGGTCATTGTTGGCCGTTATAACCCATAAGCTTTTCCCCGCTTCAGCCGTAGCCAGAAAACGTATGTCCGGGAACAATGCAAGCCATTCCGTTTTCAGCTCCCCCTGTCTACGACGGTCAACCGTCCTCCAGCGGTGACCGTCATAAAACCAGAAAGCCCCTGAAGAAGCAAAATACTTTTTGGGACCGGGCAAGGAATCAAATTTTACAAACGTATTCTTGAAACTCAGGTAATGAAAGAACTCACCATTCTGCGTTATGTAAACATCCTGGCCATAGGAAAGGCCGACTGTCTTGTCAATGGATGTGTAGGGCAACGGAACCTCCTGCGCATCGACAAGCATACCGTCATCTGCGCCAATGCGTAGCACGCGATCTCTTCCGCACACCCAGAGATTTTGTGCGTTGTCTTCAAAGAAATAATCAGCATACATGGATAGAGAATCCGGAAAGTCAGCGTCTACCCATCCCGAAGGAACGGACCGAAAGGTCATTATGTCATTGTTGTAAGTACTTACAAGAAGCTGCTCGAGGCTTTTAGAATAGAAGATCGCTCGTGAAGGGGTGGGTGTCAGCGGAACTGCAACCAGATCCTTTATTTCAAATACGCCGCTCACACCGCCGGCTACCAGTCTGTCTCCCACGATGATCAGCTGATCGACTTTACCGGCAATGCCTAAAACCTGTGTAAAAACATGCTCAGTGCCCCGAAGTACGCGGCGCTCCATTTGAATTTTGGTTCGCTTCTTTGGCTTTTTCACCACAGTGGTTTTCGGCTGTTGAGGTGCCGGGGCAGGTTCCTCCACTTTCTGCTTGCCAAAGCCAAGAAAACCACGCCGACTCTTCTTTCTTTCTGTGACAACGGGTTGAGCCACTTGCTCTGCCTGGTGTGCCTCCTGGATAGTCCTTAAAACTTCGTACGACTCCGTGCCATAGATATCCTGCCGCGTAAGACTAAACAATCCCAGTGATGTGCCAACATATAAAACGCCCTGAAAGGATTGCACACAAAGCAAGTTCCCGGCAAGGCCCGGGTAGTGATTGTAAGTTCGAAAAGGAAGGAAGGGGGCAATTCGGGTAAAGCCGTATTCATGTGCAATCCAGACTCCAAGGTGCCGGTCGGTATGAATAGCGTAAACTTCATTATCGGGAAGACCGGTAAGATAGTTTGTCGTTTCAACGGTCTCAAAGGTTTCAACATCCAGGAAAATCACTCCTCCCCGCAACGTACCCAGGACAACGATGCGCTCGTTTATCCATGCAGCATTGACGACTACATTGGAACGCAAGTAGTCGGCATCCTTTGGCAGGATCTCTACAGGAGCCGCTCCATCACGGTAGAGGAAAAACTTGTTGTTCTCTGTCGCTATAAAATGTGCCTTGGCTTCCGGAGAGGGCTCGCTAAACACAAAATCCTCACCAACAAGAAAAGACGGTGTCGTCAGCAAGTTGTCTGAGAGTTTCTTTATACCCTCATTCTCTGTGTTGATATACAAGTCTTTTCCAACAACATACATTCCTGTGAATGTGCCGTCCTCTGGCGATGCAGCGAGTACAACACTGGCCACTGTGCCCACCACCTTGAATAGGTTTGTTTCGCCGAGAAAATAGATGATGTCGTTTTGCGTCACTGAGGCAAACACATTTCGCGCACTGGTCAGTGAGTCGGAGAGCGACTGATATTCCATCAGATTATTCTCGTTGTTGGCAATTTTTCCAAAGCCCGAAGACCCTCCTGCGTAGATCTCGCCAGCATTAGACGCGGTGATCGTGAAGATGGCCCCTTGCGCTGGAATCTGAGTCCACGTGCGGCCGTCAAACTGAAGTACGCCGGAACGATTGGCAAAAAAGAGGATACCATGATCATCCTGATGGATGTCATAACTCAAGTAATTGAGTTTGTCGCTGCCGGGCTTGTAATGCGTCAGGAAATAATGCCCGGATTGCGCCCAGAGAAACAGATTTGCAAAACCAACGAAGACAAGCGTTAAAGCAATTCGAATCATCTTGGATCTAAGCCGATCTCAAATATACATTTTCGTCCAACAAGGTTTAACTGATTTTAGCCCAGTTGACTGTAGTCTTCCTTAATGATAACAAATGTGCCTTGATCGGCGAATTTTCTCTGTTCTTGAGCTCCGGGTCATCCTGTAGAATGTTGCCAGCGGCTTCCCGGGCCTGATGAAGGATCTTCCCATCCTTGCCAAGATCGGCAATGAGCAAATCAAGCAGTCCGCTTTGTTGAGTGCCCATGAGGTCGCCAGGTCCACGTAACGCAAGGTCAGTTTCAGCTATCTCGAAACCGTCATGGGTACGCACCATCGTTGTCATGCGGAGGCGCGCCTCGGCACTCAGCTTATAGCTTGTCATCAAAATACAATAGGACTGCTCGGCTCCACGCCCCACGCGACCGCGAAGCTGGTGTAATTGGGACAGTCCGAAGCGTTCGGCGCTCTCTATGACCATGACAGAAGCATTGGGCACGTCCACGCCCACTTCAATCACGGTCGTTGCCACCATAATTTTTGTTTCTCCCTTCAGGAAGCGAGTCATTTCAAATTCCTTTGCTTCGGCCTTCATCTGTCCGTGCAAAATGCTGATGGCCAAATCAGGAAAGGCTCTCGAGATGCTTTCATAGCCATCCATCAAATGCTTCAGGTCGAGCTTCTCCGACTCCTCTATCAACGGGTAGACGATGTACACCTGCCTGCCTGCATCAATTTGCTGGCGAAGAAATGCATTGACCTGCAGACGGTGTGAATCAAACTGGTGCGTCGTTCTGATCGCCTTCCTTCCTTTTGGCATTTCATCAATAACCGAGACGTCCAGGTCACCATACATCGTCATCGCCAGGGTTCGAGGAATGGGTGTAGCCGTCATGACGAGGACATGAGGGTATGTTTCGGTGTTCTTTTGCCAAAGCTTCGACCGCTGAGCCACACCAAACCGGTGTTGCTCGTCGATAATGGCCAGCCCCAATTGATGGAAACGAACCTCCTCTTCCAGTAAGGCGTGCGTACCAATTAGAATCTTCAGTTCACCGGATTGAAGTTGTCTATGGATTACCTTCCGAACCGTCTTCTTTGTCGATCCCGTAAGCAGCGCGATCGGAAAGTTCATGGCATCTGCATACTTCTTAAGGTTATTGTAGTGCTGCTGCGCTAGAATTTCAGTTGGCGCCATCAGCGCCGCCTGCGCTTCCCCACCGATGACCAACAGGATACAGATAAACGCTACAATTGTCTTCCCGCTGCCCACATCCCCCTGGAGCAGGCGATTCATCTGGTGGCCGGATTTCATGTCGGTATAGATCTCACGAATGACCTTCTTTTGCGCTTCGGTAAGTGGAAAAGGTAGGTGATGCTTGTAGAAATCAGTGAGTATCGCTGTATCCTTGAATACGTGGCCCTTATATTTCTCTATCCTGACCAACTTCATTTTCAGTAAACGCAGCTGTAGATAGAATAGCTCTTCAAACTTCAGGCGATGCTGAGCCGATGAAAGGTCCGTCGTATTTGCCGGAAAGTGGATGCTTCGGAGCGCATTAGACTTGGAAAGAAAATGATACTGCTGTATGAGCGAATCGGGCAATGTCTCACGCACATGGTGCTCCGCTTTCTGCAGCACCTCGTGCGCCATTCGTGAAAAGAACTTGCTGTCGATGTGGCGGGCTCGAAGCTTTTCGGTGAGCGGATAAACAGGCTGCAGACCGGTCCTGGTTTCCGTTCCTGCCTCGGGATCCAGTTCAGGGTGAGCGATCGAATAATGCTTCCCGTATCGGTTAGGCTTGCCAAAAACTACAAAGGGCACGTCTGGCTTGACCTTTTGGAGTACCCAGTTAATTCCCTGAAACCAAACCAGCTCCAGGTTCCCGGTTTCATCGGCGAAGTGTCCCACCAATCTCTTTTTGTACTGAGAACCAACCGTTTCAAATCGCGTGATCTTCCCTCGAATCTGGACGTAAGGCATCTCTTCATTGATATCCTTGATCTTATAGAATCTCGTACGGTCTTCGTAGCGGAAAGGATAGTGCTGAATCAGATCGCCGTAAGTGAAGATCTTCAACTCCTTCTGCAGCAGCACCGCACGCTGGGGCCCGACACCCTTAATAAACTCGATGGAGGTTTCAAAAAATGATGCCAACGCGTGATTCCATTAGGTGCTTGGCAATTTACAGCAAGTTATTCAATCGAATTTGGCGTGAATTCTACCGCTTCCATTCCAGCGTATTGATCAGCTGCATCGCATCTTTCTTGACATATTCAATGGCAGGTCTTAGGGAGTCATTTTGTACGCTGACATTGAAATAGACCGCCCCACGCAAGAAATTCATTGTCGAGTCGGTAAGCGTGAACTGAAACTGGCTAGGCACCTCTCCGTCAAGTTCAGCAATAATTGCTGTTTTCCCGCCCGGCGTTTTCACAATCGTCTCATCAATCGAGTATGCCTTTATCTGATGTTTTGAGGTTAGCACGTAGGAGTCATTCAGAAATTCGCGCAAGAGCTTTTCACTTTTATTGACTGACTTGTACGTTACGTGGATGGTCGCCTGCAGGCCTGGATAGTATATCTCAACCCAATGTTTATCCCTGATCCACGAGGTATCACGTTGAAAGCGGGCATGTTGGGAATATTCAAACCGATAAGGCAATGTGTCGGGAGAAGACTGATATGCATGCTCAGGAAGTATCAACCGGTTATACCCTTTGGGCTTTGGTTGATGCTGGGTATTACAGGCGAAGGTCAACATGACCAGACCCAGAATCCACGAGGAGGTTCCTGGAAGTTGCAAATCAATCTTCCTTGGGTGGTTTGACATCTGCAATCGTTACACGAATTCGTTTGATTCGCTTTTCATCCACCGACAGGATCGTGAAGGTAAAGCGGTCGTAGGATATACTCTCTCCGGTCAAGGGCATGTTCTTATTAAGTTCCAGAATCAATCCGCCGATTGACTCACTTTCACCCTTCACCTCATCAAAATAGTCTGCATCAAGATCCATTGCTTTGCAGAAATGGTGAAGTGATGTCTTTCCTTCAACAATGTATGTGCGGTCATCAATCTTCTGATACAGTGATGCCACCTCATCGAATTCGTCGTTGATCTCCCCAATGATTTCTTCGATCAAATCCTCGAGCGTAACAAGTCCGCTTGTTCCGCCATACTCATCAGACACGATTGCTATATGTACACGTTTGTTCTGAAAATCGTGCAGGAGGGAATCCAACCGCTTGGTTTCCGGAACAAAGAAGCCGGGTCGCAACAGGCGCTGCCACTGAAATCCCTTTTCTTCGCCCAGGTATGGAAGCAGATCCTTGGTATAAAGAATTCCCTCAATGTGATCGATCGTACCCCGATATACGGGTATTCTGGAATATCCCGATTTGCTTACTGCATCCAATAGTTCTTTGAAATCCAGCTCGACATCCACCGTAGATATCTCTAACCTCGATCTCATTACCTGCTTCACGGTAAGTGTACCGAAGTTCACAATGCCTCTCAGAATCTCCCGTTCGTCGATGGATGTTTCCGGATTGTCCGTAGTCAATTCAAGAGCCTGATTCAATTCCTCTACAGTGCTGTTGTAGCCCCGCTTGGCGATCCGCTTCTCCACGAGGCCGCTCATACCCATAAGCACAAAGGAAAGTGGACGAAACAATTTCTCCAGCAAGAGCCATCCTCCCGCGGTAAATCTCGCCATCGTCATGTTGCGCTGCGTTGCGTAGACCTTAGGGACAATTTCCCCAAAAAATGTAATGGCAATGGTCGTTAGCAGGGTAACAATTCCGACAATAGTATCCGATGGATTGTTTGTCCCCGCCATTTCCCACATCAGAAATGTCGCAATGGTGACAATCCCCACGTTGATAAAATTGTTTGCAATGAGGATAGTGGCGAGAAGCAGGCGCGGCCGCTTCAACAAGTCAAGGATATGGCTACTGGATTTGTCTCCTGACTCACGACACCGGTCAAGATCAACGGCCTTCAGGGAAAAAAAGGCCACCTCCGAAGCAGAAATCATTGCGGACATGAGCATCAGTACGGCAATAGCCGCAAAGCTGAACATGTAAAAGGGGCTCATCGTAAACGACGCCGCTTCAAGCAAGAAAATACTGGGAGGTTCGTCCAAAGTTTCTGGTTTTCTGTCCTGGATAAATTGCTCTTACCTAAAAAGGCAGATCGTCAGAACCTCCACCTGAAGGTTGTGGCTCGGATGGAGGAGCGCCAGCGGCAGAAGGCGCTGATGACCGACTTTCACCGGCCGAACCGCCATCACGGCGGGTACTGAGCATGGTCATCGAATCGCCTACAATCTCGGTGGTGTATCGCGTAACGCCTTCCTTTTCCCAGGAGCGCGTTCGCAAACGACCTTCAACATAAATCATGTCACCTTTATGTAAATACTTTGCAGCAATTTCGGCCAGCCCGCGCCACAGCACGATATTGTGCCATTCCGTGATCTCCTTTTTCTCACCGGTTGTTTTGTCCTTATAGGACTCAGAGGTAGCCAGAGAAAAATTTGCCACCGACACGCTATTCTCAAGATTTCTGACTTCCGGGTCCTTGCCTAACCGGCCGACGAGGATGACTTTGTTTACACCAGACATAGGTTTTTGCTTTTAAGGGAAAATTCCTGCTTCAAAAACTAGCCGATGCCTTCTTACCGGCTCGGCGGACTGCAAATTTACCAAATCCGCCCGATACCTACAGGACACCCTGATCGCGAAGAAATTGGCCAATTAGAACGGGTTTGGGCAGTTTACCTATTTGCCGGGGTGTAAACCATTTCGCAGAAGTGAAAATCCCCTCGGCAGGGACCCCGTTGGCATCTGGCCAGCTAACCGTTACAAAACGAGCGTGAATCACTTGATGGGTCAGCACATGCCTATAGATAGAAGATATGGTCATTTTCGTTCCAACAGCCTTTTCATTCAGCAGCGTATCCATTTGCCTGGCTTTGACATGGCTCGTCTCTTCATACAGTGGAAAGTCGAATAGCCCCATCCAAATATCGTGGCTTGCGCGTTCCTTCATCAGCCACCGATCGCCCGCTTTCATGGCGAAGTAATAGAAATAGCGGTGCCTGGACTTCGACGGTTTTCGTTTGACGGGAAGATAAAGCTGCAGCGTATTACGAAAGGCGATGCATTGACTTTGAAGCGGGCATTCTCCACACTTTGGATTGTGGGGGGTACAATGGAGCGCGCCAAACTCCATGATTGCCTGGTTGTATAATCCGGGATTTTCTTCAGGCATCAGCTGGTTGGCAAGCTTGGCAAATTTCTTCTTGCCGGATGAGGAAAGAATGTCGTCCTCAAGACCAAAAAGTCGGGCCAGCACCCGGAAGACATTGCCGTCTACGACGGCCACCGCTTCGTCATGGGCAAACGATGCGATGGCGGCAGCTGTGTAATCGCCAATGCCAGGAAGTTTCCTCAATTCCGCAAACGACTTAGGGAATCGGCCACGGTGTTGATCCACGACTTGGTTTGCGCACTTCTTAAGATTGCGGGCCCGTGAATAGTACCCCAAGCCTTGCCAAATTCTCAGGATCTCCCGTTCCGGGGCCGCTGCCAGCGACCGTATGGATGGAAATCGTCGAATAAATTTCTGATAGTATGGAAGCCCCTGGGCCACCCGGGTTTGCTGCAGAATAATTTCGGAAAGCCATATTTTATAGGGATCCTGCGTCTTTCTCCAGGGGAGTGCTCGCTGGTGCTGCTGGTACCATTCAACGATTTTTTCGGTTAAATGCCTCTCCTTCATTTCATTGATAATCAGAATTTTTCAATATTGTTTTTAATTCTGACGGGGCAAATTAATTTTGTCGTCCCTAATTCCAAGTCCTAACACCCAAGAACCGTGACGAAAGCAGACGTAATCAATCAAATCGCAGACAAGACAGGAATCGACAAAGCCGATGTGACGGCATCCGTGGAAGCCTTCTTTTCGATCATTAAAAACTCCATGTCCAGCGGCCATAATATATATGTGCGTGGCTTTGGAAGTTTTGTGAACAAGAAGCGCAAGAAAAAAATTGCCCGCAACATCTCCCGGAATACTGCGATTGTAATTGATGAACATTACATCCCTAGTTTCAAACCGGCCAAGGTGTTCATCAACAAGATTAAGAACAGCGACAAGGTAAAGCAGCTTGCCGAAAAGTAATGTTGACTCGTCACGATCCGGCTACTTCCGGCTGTGAACCTGACCATCCCATGAACTTGCGATTCCTCCGATGAGAAAGACCCGGGCCATCTTGCTGGTTGTCGCCATCGGCATGATTGCGATCCTGTATCTGCTGCCCAAGGCCGTAGTCGAGAACGACAGCCAACTGCAAACAGCCGCACCTGAGTCAGAGGCCGTGGCCACCACGGGAAGCCCTCACGGCCTGACACCGAAGGCCATTCGAGGCAACATTAACCGGCTGAGAGCCCGATACTTATCGGGGACGTCTGAAGAAAAAAATGCTATCTTTGCCGACTCGTTAGTAGTCCTTTACCAGCAAGCAGGTCTTTATGACAGTGCCAGCTGGTATTCCGAACGAGCAGCGACGTTCTTTAAAACTGATGAAAGCCTGTTGAAGGCCGCCAATGCATCCTACGAAGCGTACACCTACGCGGTTGACCGTGAAAAGCAAAAGATACTGGCCGAGAAGACCCGCGCACTCTTCGAACAGGTATTAGAAAGAAACCCGGGTGACCTGGAGGCGAAGACAAAAACAGCGATGACCTACCTAAGTTCCGAGTCACCCATGACGGGAATAAAAATGCTTCGCGAGGTGGTCGACACCGATCCTAAGAATGAGTTGGCATTGTTCAATATGGGCATGCTGGCCGTACAATCGGGTCAATATAACCGGGCGGTTGACTGGTTTGAGAAACTTCTTGCGGTCAATGCCAGCCATCTGCAGGGCAATATGCTGCTGGGCGTTGCCTACATGAACCAGGGGGATAAGGAAAAGGCTCGTCAACAGTTCGAAAAAGTAAAAAAAATGGATTCGGATCCTGCGGTACAATCCGCCGCAGATTCGTATCTGCAGGAACTAAAATAATTTTATTAACCAGATCATCTCCCGGTAAATGCCGACGATGACCAAAAACATGATTGATTATGCCAAGCGGTAAGAAAAGAAAGAAGCACAAGATGGCCACCCACAAGCGCAAAAAGCGCTTGCGCAAGAACCGTCACAAAAAGAAGTAAGCCATCATCCTGATACACCGTGAGTAACGAATTAATTATCAGCGCTACTCCGGAAGGATGCCGCATCGCCCTCCTGCGCGACAAATCACTGGTTGAATTTCACGAAGACAATGGTGCTACCAAGTTCTCTGTAGGCGACATTTACCTGGGCAACGTCAAGAAAGTTGTCCAGGGGCTCAATGCCGCCTTCATTGACATCGGGTACGAAAAGGATGCATTCCTTCACTACCTGGACCTTGGCCCACAGTTTGGTTCCCTGATGAAATTCACCAAGTTGGTTCGCGCCAAGAAGATCACCGGTGGCAGACTCGAAAAATTCCAGGTCGATCGAGACATCGATAAACACGGAAAAATCGGTCAGCAACTCTCCAAAGGCCTGGTCCTTCCGGTCCAGGTTGTAAAGGAACCGATCTCCACCAAGGGCCCCAGGCTTTCTTCGGAGCTATCCATTGCAGGCCGGTACCTCGTTATGGTGCCGTTTGCCAATGCCGTCAACGTATCCAAGCGAATCAGCAGCAACGAGGAGCGTAAACGGTTACAACGTCTTATCCAGTCCATCAAACCCGAAGGCTTTGGCGTAATCGTTCGCACGGTAGCCGAAGGCAAGGATGTGGCCGAACTGGACAAGGACCTTCGCAACCTGGTCAAGACCTGGGAAGAAGGTATCGCCCGATTGGCCACCGGCAACCCTCGCGACAAGATCATCGGCGAACTCAGCAAGACGTCATCAATACTCCGCGATTTGCTCAACGAGTCATTCGACAACATCCACGTTGATGACAAGAAGATTTTCGAAGAAGCCAAGGCGTATATCCACACGATTGCTCCCGACAAGGAAAAGATTGTAAAACTCTACACGGGTAAAGCGAAGATCTTCGAGCACTATGGAATTGAGAAGCAAATCAAGTCGGCCTTCGGTCAAACCGTTAGCCTGAAAGGCGGCGGCTACCTGATCATTGAACATACCGAAGCCCTGCATGTCATCGACGTCAACAGTGGCAATAAGTCAAACCGGGAAGAGAACCAGGAGACGACAGCTCTCTCAGTGAACATGGAAGCGGCGCGTGAAATAGCACGCCAGCTCCGGCTCCGGGACATGGGCGGAATCATTGTCGTCGACTTTATCGATATGCGCAGCCAGGACAACAAGCGCATGATTCTCAAGACCATGATGGATGAAATGGAGCAGGATCGTGCCAAGCACACTGTCCTGCCCCTGTCAAAATTTGGTCTCATGCAGATCACCCGGGAGCGCGTTCGTCCGCAAATGAATATCGCCACGAAGGAAGTATGCCCAACTTGCAATGGCAGTGGAAAAATTGAAGCGTCAATTCTGGTAACCGATCAGATTGAAGAGCACGTGCACCATCTCTTCGAAAAACAAAACGAGAAGAGTCTGGTATTGGCACTCCATCCATTCCTGCATGCTTACTACACCAAGGGGCTTATCTCCAAGCGTGTAAAGTGGTACCTGAAGTATAGACGCCCCATAACGCTCGTGAGAGACTCCTCTCTGGGCATCACAGAATTCCACTTTCTTAACAAGGACGGGGAGGAAATTGACTTAGGCGGCCAAACCAAGGTCGCTGCCGCTGTGCCCGTCGAGGCCTAAGCCCTCATTCATATTTTACAAAACTGACAGATATAGGCCCATGCAACTTGGGCTATATCTGTCATACTGTCACAATTCCTGACTGGACTAAAATTTGTCCTGAGGAGCACATCCAAACTACTTCAGCCATGACAGATACCATAGAAAAGGGATCCATCTCAATCAATACGGAGAACATATTCCCCATCATCAAGAAATTCCTCTACTCAGACCATGAGATTTTTTTGCGGGAATTGGTCAGCAATGCCGTCGACGCTACGCAGAAGCTTAAGAAACTCTCGTCCATGGGCGAGTTCACCGGCGAAATGGGTGAACTTCGGGTGGAGGTGAGTTTTGACAAGAAGAAGAAAACGATCACGGTCACTGACCGGGGGATCGGCATGACGGCAGAAGAAATCAAGAAATATATCAATCAAATCGCCTTCTCAGGTGCCACAGAATTTGTGGAAAAATTCAAAGACAAGGCTGATGCCAAAGATATCATTGGAAAATTTGGTCTTGGGTTCTACTCAGCCTTTATGGTTGCAGACCATGTGGAAATTCTCTCACGCTCCTGTAATTCAGAAGATGCAGCTCACTGGACATGCGACGGTTCAACCGAATTTACACTTACCCCCGCCAAGAAAGAGAGCCGGGGCACGGATGTTATTCTTCACATTAACAAAGACTCCGAGGAATTTCTGGACGAAATCCGTCTTAAGGGAATTCTCGACAAGTATTGCAAGTTCCTTCCTGTTGAAATAAAATTCGGTACGACGGAAGAACGCGTTGAAGATGGCGTAGACAAAGACAACAAGCCGAAGTACAAATCCATTACGAAAGACAGAATAATCAATAATCCTTCGCCACTTTGGGCAAAATCACCCAATGATCTGAAGGATGAAGACTACCTGGCATTCTATAAAGAACTCTATCCGTTTGCCGAGCCACCGCTGTTCTGGATACACCTCAACGTCGATTATCCATTCACCCTTACCGGAGTTCTCTACTTCCCCAAGGTGAAGAATGACTTTGAACTCAATCGTAACAAGATCCAGCTTTACAGTCGACAGGTTTTCATTACAGATGAGGTAAAAGATGTCGTCCCTGATTTCCTGATGCTCCTCCACGGTGTGCTCGATTCCCCCGATATCCCGTTGAATGTGTCACGAAGCTATCTGCAAAGCGATTCGAATGTCAAGAAGATCAGTCAGCATATCACCAAAAAGGTAGCCGACAAGCTTCAGGACATGTTCAAGAAAGATCGTACCGACTTTGAAAAGAAGTGGGATGACATTAACATCTTCGTGAAGTATGGCATGATCAGCGATGAGAAATTCTATGACCGCGCCAAAGAGTTTGCTTTGCTGAAGAATACCCAGAGCAAGTACTATACGTTCGACGACTACCGCGATTACATAAAGGATCTGCAGACAGACAAGGATAAAAATATTATTCACCTGTATACCAGTGATCCGGGAAAGCAGCACAGCTTCGTGGAGACAGCCAACCTGAAAGCCTATGATGTTCTGGTTCTCGATGGTGTATTGGATAGTCACTTCATCAACACCCTGGAACAAAAACTGGAGAAATCACAATTCCGACGTGTCGACAGCGACACGATTGACAAACTCATCGTTAAGGATGAGAAGATTGACAGTGTGATGAGCCAGGCCGACCAGGATTCGCTGAAGGGGATCTTTGAGAAAGCCATTAACAACCCTTCGATGGCGGTCAGTATAGATTCGCACGCCCCGGATCACTTCCCCGTGACAGTGACCATGAGTGAGTGGGCACGTCGGATGAAGGATATGGCACGAACAGGAGGAGGCGGAATGTATAGCTTCATGGGCTCAATGCCCGATCAATATTCCGTTTCCATTAACAGCAATCATGCCATGGCACAGAAGATCATTTCAGCCGAGAGCGAGGAGCGCAAAACAGAGCTTGCCAAACAAGCCTTCGACCTCGCCCTTCTTTCCCAGGGCCTTCTCACTGGCGCTGATCTCACAAATTTCATCAAGCGTAGCGTTGAACTGGCCTCGCACTAGTCAGTGTCTCGGATAAAATAAACTTTCCCTATTTTCGTTCTGAAAACACGATGATAGGGAAAGTTCTATTTTTGGCCGGTTGCCTGATTTCCTTTTCGACCTTAGCGCAGGAGAAGAAGGAGCGGGAAGCCTTTGGCGTTGAAGGGCAATTCACTTTTGAGACTGATAAACCCTTTAAGCTTCTTGAACTAGATGAAACAACATCCGAGCCCATCGTCGCCAAAAAGAAAAAACCCAAGAAGAACACCTTTTATGGCATCAGAACAAGGAAGGCTTACACCCGAAAAGGTGTAGGTGAGCGGATTACGCTTGAGCTGTTCTATGTCCTCAAGACCCCCGAAAAGCCAGCAACCTTTGTCCGGGATATTTATTGGTACGACTATACACGCCGCGAGATACGAAAGACCGCCAATTTCGATATCAAGAAAGGTGTGCTGCTTCATGGGCCCTACAAGAAAATGCAGAACAATGTCGTGCTCGAGGAGGGAATCTTTTACAAGGGCACCAAACACGGTCGCTGGATGCAGTTTGATCGCAACGACATTGTCAGTGACAAGGAAAAATATTACAAGGGATGGCCAAAGGAATCACTGGTGACCTATTATGACCCCGTAGAACGCAAGAAGGTCAAGGAAATGGTGCCCGTTGAAATTGATGAGCGAGAAGGCTTCTACTATCTCTTCCATGAAAATGGTACGATTGCCGTGACTGGTGAATACAAGTGGGACAAGAAGGTTGGCGACTGGATCGAGAATTATTCCAACGGAAAGCGAAAGCGCATCATTGCTTATCCCAGCGATCCATTCGAAGATACATTCAAACCTTTCATCCGGAAGGAGTGGGACGAAAAAGGTCGCGAAATTTTTACATCCAACAAGAGCTAGTAGAAAGCATCCTCAAGATGATGGATAACGGGCTCACCGTTGGCCAGGCTCACCGCTACAATATCATACCGTACGTTGCCCGACCAGTCCGTGATGTACATGTAATAGTCCGCTCCTTCAAATATCTTTTTCTTTTTTCTAAAGTCCACAAACTCTTCGGGGTATCCGTACGCGTCCGACGTTCGCGTTTTGACTTCAACAAAAACCAGCCAGTTGCCGCGACGAACGATAAGATCAATCTCCGATTTCTTGTGGCGGTAATTCCTTTCCAATACAGTAAACCCCTTTTGTATGAGATGATCTGCGGCCAGTTGCTCACCTTCTTCGCCCCTTTTGATTTTATCAGTCATAACCTACCTTTGACCGCAAATTCGAGCAGAAACCCGGCAGATGAAAAAACTTATTGAAGGATTTACCAGACAACTTGGCGAAGCACTGCGCATCGGCCAGGCTGCTGACCTTGCTCGTCAGGGAAGTGATATCCGCAATGTCCTGATTACAGGAATGGGAGGAAGTGGTATTGGGGCCAACCTGGTTGAATCGCTGACCTTCGGCCGGATTCCCATTCCGATTACTGTCTGCAAGGGGTATAACATCCCACAGTTTGTTAGCCCCCACACCCTGTTCATCGCCTGCTCCTACAGCGGAAACACCGAGGAGACCCTGTCGGCCATCCAAAAGGCCATGCTGAAACGCTCACACATCATCTGCATTACCTCCGGAGGGAAAATGCTGGAGCTGGCCAAAGAATACAACTTCTTGTACATCAAACTCCCCGATGGATATCCAAGTCCGCGGGCCATGATAGGATTCCTCGTGGTCTCACTTCTGTATGCGTTGTATCACACCAATCTTATGGGTGCTTCCTTCATCAAGGAAACTGAAAACGCGATTGAATACCTCGATCGTGGAGAGAAAGCCATCCAGTCGGAAGCGGAAATCATTGCCAAAAAACTAAAAGGAAAACTGGCTTTTATTTATTGCGATGGCAGGCTGCAGGCGATGGCCACCCGCTTCCAGCAACAGCTGAATGAAAATTCAAAGCAGCTCGCTCATGTCAATACATTCCCCGAAATGAATCACAACGAGATTGTCGGCTGGCAATATCCTGAAGCGATCGTGCAACAGGTACAGGTCGTCTATCTCTACTCCGATCACGATCACGACCGTGTAGAAAAGCGGATGGAAATCTGCCGTGAAATTTTCGAGAAGAAGTCCCATCCAATTATTGACATTGTAGCCCAGGGCGCGTCCCTGCTTGAGCAATACTACTATCTTATCCACCTCACTGACTGGATTTCATACTACCTGGCCAAAGAAAATGACGTTGACCCTAATCCGGTAACTTCCATCGATTTCCTCAAGAGTGAATTGGCAAAACTGAAGTGAATCCGATAAGCAATGCTGATACGCAGATTATTGACCTTGGCTTGATTGAGTATACGAAAGCCTGGGACTATCAAACTTCCGTTTTCAATTCTATACTTGATATAAAAAAGGCTAATCGCAGTTTACCGGACAACGAGCAGCAGATCACACCAAATTATCTGATCTTCTGCGAACATCCGCCGGTCTTTACATTGGGCAAGAGCGGCCATGAGGATAATCTTCTGGCCAAGCCCGACGAACTGGCCCTCCTTGGCGCCACCTACGTCCATACCAATCGCGGTGGCGATATCACATTTCATGGGCCTGGCCAATTGGTCGTCTACCCCGTAATCGATCTCGAAAATTTCTTCACAGACATCCACCGGTATATGCGAACCCTGGAAGAAGCCGTCATCCTTACCTTAGCAGACTTTTCACTGCATGGCAACCGGATACCCGGACTTACAGGGGTTTGGATACACCATGAAATGCCGCAACTGCCTGGCAAAATCTGCGCCATGGGCGTGAAGACAAGTCGGTGGGTGACCATGCACGGTTTGGCTCTAAACGTTAATGTTGACCTCAAATTTTTTGAGCGCATTGTCCCCTGCGGAATAACAGACAAAGCAGTAACATCCCTGTCGAAGGAAACCGGCAGACAACACAACATGAAAGAGGTCAGCGAACGGCTCAGGGCCAACCTTTCACACGTGTTCTCTATGAATCTTTTTGAATGAATTGAGGATGATAAGAGATATCCCCTTGCCAAAAGTTCAAAATGTCACGGTCGCGGTCGCACGTGAGAAAGATAACCTGATGCAGGATGCCTGGAAGGTGTATCTGATTAACAATAACGAGGTACCCATCGAAAACACATTGGTGGCCAGTACCGGCTACGGTGAAAACCAGGGTGAAGAACAGAAGACATCAACACTTCGTCATTTCTTACAGACAGTGGATGCAAGAAGTTTTGCGTTGGTTGAACCCATTGATGCCTCCGTTTTTCATCTGAACAACGAATACTGGGTGAGTTACTACATTGAGGGCGTGATTTTCGACAAGCGATTCGTATTCCTGCCCGATACCATCCGCGAGGATAACCTCATCTTCATTCGTGAGCTTGATCGTGAGGGCATTTTACATTCCTGAGAAATTCTCGGTGTACTTGTAGCCGGATCCTGTGTTCAGAAGAAGAATTCTTGATTGAGGATCAATCTGCTTCGTCTCAAGTAACGACTTCAGCGCGGCCCACAAAGCAGCTCCTTCCGGAGCTATTAACATCCCCTCGGAAGATGCCATTTCCCCGACGGCCTGAAGAATCTCCGCCTCTGAAACGGCTATCGGGAATCCGTTCGATTCCCTGAGTACTTGAAGAATCAGTCGCTCACCAAAAGGTCTGGGCACTGCCAGGCCATTGGCGACCGTGTTGTTCCCCACATACTCCCTTGCGTCCTCTTGTCGCTTCATCCATGTCTCCACGATGGGCTGGCATTGTTGGGCCTGCACCGCTATCATCCTGGGAAATTTTGGGGGAATCCAACCCATTTGGGTCATCTCCTGAAATGCCTTCCACATTCCAATTAATCCTGTACCTCCTCCAGTCGGATATAGAATGACATCCGGCAGACTCCACGACAGTTGCTCGGCGATCTCAAAGCCCATTGTTTTTTTCCCTTCCAGGCGGTAGGGCTCCTTCAAGGTGGAGAAATCGAAATAGTCACCTTGCTGATTCATCACGGCAACTTTCTTTGCACAATCATTGATTAGCCCGTTGACCAGCACCACTTGGGCACCATAGAGACGGCATTCCATTTTGAATACTTCAGGAGTTCTTTCCGGCATTACCACAACAGCTTCCATCCCAGCTTTCGCGCAATAAGCAGCCATGGCACCACCGGCATTGCCGGCTGTTGGAACAATACACCGGCGTATACCGAGTTCTTTGGCGCGTGAAACAGCCATGCTCATGCCGCGAGCCTTAAAGGACCCCGTTGGATTCAGGGACTCATCCTTCAACAGCAAATGATCAAGTCCTGTACGGGCACCCAGGTTCTTCAAAGGGAGAATTGGCGTAAACCCTTCACCCATGGTGACAATGTTCTCACGATCGGCCAATGGCAACAATGGAAAATACCTCCACATCGACCGATCATTCCGGTCAATCACATCTTCCGGACTGCCCTGCGTATCAACATATCGGGCAAGTAGAGCATTGCCGGTGCATTGATCGCATGAAGCGAAGGTATTCACCTCATTTGCGGGATACTTTTTGAAGCATTGTGGACACTGGAGGAAAGAAAGATGTGAGGTTGATCGGACGTGTGTCTTTTGCATGAGCATGACGGCAAGCTATTTCGCCTGCACGATGCAGTCCAATCACTTTTTCTTATTGGTCATTACTTCAAGTTATGGTATGCTTTGGCAAATCGCACGAATGAGGCGCCAATGTCATTGTTGCTTTCGCCATGTCGTTGGATAAAATAGAATTGCCGTTTGATGGTAAGTCCTTCAACATAAAGTCTTGTCATACTTCCGGTCAACAACTCCTTTTCTATCGATCGCAAGGGGAGAAATCCGATACACAAATCAGCCAGGATAAAATTCTTCAGCGCTTCCGTCCCTGAAAGTTGCACACCCGACTTGAGATCGGATATTCGTATCCCCTTCCCGGCGAGCGCTTGTTTGAGGGCTGCTAAAGTTCCTGATCCCCGTTCCCGCAAGGCTACCGGGCTATTTTTCAAGTCCCGAACCTTCAGTTTTGGGTTATCGGCCAATGGGCTCCGACTTGAGCAAACGGGGACTACCTCATCCGTGAGAAACAACTTATTGCTCACCTTCGATGATTTGGTCCGTCCTTCAATGATGCCCAGGTCGATCTCATGCTCCAGCAATGCCTTCAAGACATTTTCAGAATTTCTGTTGACGAGACTCGCACGAACATGTGGATGCTTTTGATGAAATCCAGACAAGATGGGCGGAATGATATACAGTGCCACCGTCGTGCTGGCGCCCAGTCTAAGTTCACCTTTTGCGGCGTATTGATCATGGAAAGTGCTCAAATCAAATTTGACTTTCTGACCAATGGCCTTCGCCTTCATGGTGGCAGTCAATAGTACTTCACCGGATGGGGTTAGGAAAATGCCGCTTCCCTTCCGCTCAAACAATGGAACACCATATTCTTCCTCCAGTTGCTGAATATGCTTGCTGATCGCGGGTTGGCTGATATAAAGCGCATGGCTGGCCTTCGTAAAACTCTTTAGCTGAGCTACTTCAAGAAATACTTCGTGCTTGAATGAAAGCATAAAGTGAAAGTATGAACAACCTTGCCATCACACAATCGCTTACATTAGTGGCGGATCACAGTGGATATGAAAGGCAAACTTTACCTGATTCCAACCATTCTTGCAGAAGGCACCCAACTTGCTGTTCTGCCTCCGATTGTTCCCAATACGGTGAAGCAACTGCAATACTTTGTCTGTGAAAATGTGAGAACAGCCCGGCGATTTGTGGGCAGTTTGCACGTTCATCCCTCGGTAGAGGCACTTCAATTTGAGTTGCTTGACAAGGATACACAGCACGAAGACCTTATCAGAATCCTGCAACCACTTGCCCGGGGAATTGACATCGGTCTGCTCAGTGAATCAGGGTGCCCAGCCGTAGCTGATCCCGGCGCTCTTGCCGTTGATTACGCCCACCGACAAGGCATTGCGGTTGTCCCGCTGGTAGGGCCATCATCACTGATACTTGCGCTAATGGCTTCAGGTCTAAATGGACAACAGTTTGCATTCCATGGATATCTTCCAATAGACTCAAAAGCGGCCGGCGCAACGATTCGCAATCTCGAGCGTGAGTCTGCAGAAAAAAATCAAACCCAAATTTTTATTGAAACGCCCTTCAGGAATAGCAAACTGCTGGGGCACCTTCTCCGCTCGCTTCACCCCAATACCCGCCTCTGCATCGCCGCCAACCTTACAGCGCCGAATGAGTCCATTCAAACCATGACGGTTGCTGATTGGAAAGGGCTCAAGCCCTCGCTGGAGAAAGTACCCACTACCTTCCTGTTTCTTGCCTTTCCCGGGATGCGGTAAATACCCAAACCTCATTATCTTTGCCGCCTTAATACCCATTTTACAAGCATGGCTTACCTATTTACCTCTGAATCCGTATCCGAAGGTCACCCGGATAAAGTAGCTGACCAGATTTCGGATGCCCTCATCGATTATTTTCTGGCATATGACCCCAATTCCAAGGTAGCCTGCGAAACACTGGTTACAACCGGACAGGTCGTGCTGGCCGGAGAAGTTAAATCTGAAGCCTACCTGGATGTCCAGGACATTGCCCGTGAAGTAATTCGGAAAATTGGCTACACCAAGAGCGAGTACATGTTTGAAGCCAACAGCTGTGGAATCTTCTCAGCTATCCATGAGCAGTCCGCAGACATCAACCAGGGTGTTGAAAGAAAGAAAAAAGAAGAACAGGGGGCCGGTGATCAGGGCATGATGTTCGGTTACGCCACCCGCGAGACCGACAACTATATGCCTTTGGCGCTTGACCTTGCGCACTCCCTCTTGCGAGAATTGTCAGCCATCCGTCGCGAACAAAAAGTGATGACTTACCTCCGCCCGGACGCAAAATCTCAGGTGACGATTGAATACGATGATAACGGCAAACCTACCCGGATTGATACGATCGTTATTTCCACCCAGCATGACGACTTTGACAAAGATGCAGTCATGCTGAAGAAGATCCGCGAAGATGTGGTGAACATTCTCGTCCCCCGCGTAAAGAAGACGCTTCCCAAACGTCTGCAGAACTTATTTGGCAAGGACATCACCTACCATGTCAATCCTACCGGCAAGTTCGTGATTGGCGGACCACATGGCGACACCGGCCTCACCGGCAGAAAGATCATCGTTGACACCTACGGGGGTAAGGGGGCACACGGTGGCGGGGCTTTCTCCGGAAAAGATCCTTCCAAGGTTGACCGCTCAGCCGCCTATGCAACGCGTCACATCGCCAAGAATATGGTAGCCGCCGGCGTGTGCGACGAAGTATTGGTACAAGTCGCGTATGCCATTGGCGTTGCCAAACCCGTGGGTCTATTTGTCAACACCTATGGAACCGCCAAAGTAAAAATGACTGACGGGGAGATTGCTGACCGCATTGGGGGCATTTTCGATATGCGTCCATTTTTCATTGAAGAGCGATTCAAGCTTCGTACACCCATCTACTCCGAAACGGCCGCCTATGGCCATATGGGCCGAGAACCCAAAGTGGTTGAAAAAACCTTTAACAAAGGGATGAAGACAGAAAAGAAGGTGAAAGTAGAGTTGTTCCCCTGGGAAAAACTGAACTACGTTGACAACCTCAAAAAGGCTTTCAAACTGAAATAAAAAAAGGGCCCGATCTGGGCCCTTTCGCTTTTAAGCACGTTTGCTCTTCCCCCGGGTCTTTACCCGGCCCAGCTGACTCCTCAGGGCTTCCGTGGCCGAATCTACCGCCACCTCAAACGATCGCGCCTGCTCCTTGGCGAATAGCTTCTTGCCCGGAACCGAAATGCTGATTTCAACGGTTTTGTTATTGATCCCCTCATTGTTGAGCCTGAGGAATACTTCGCCTCCTACAAGCCTGTCATAAAATGTATGGAGTTTGTCGAGTTTCTGCTGAATAAAGTCGATAAGTTTTCGATCGGCATCGAAGTGAATGGAATGGACTCGTAATCTCATGATCGAACGTATTTATGTGAAACAATTGATTTATGCCTTGGGATGGGCTTGATTGAAAACCTTTTTGAGCTTTTCCACAGAATTGTGTGTGTACACCTGCGTGGCCGCCAGGCTGCTGTGCCCAAGCAGGTCTTTTACAGCATTGATTTCAGCGCCCTTGTTGAGCAAATGTGTCGCATAAGTATGCCTTAGTACGTGTGGGCTTTTCTTTTCTACGGAAGATCCCCCCAAATGCTTCGACACAATTCGATAGACCATCATTGGATAACACTTGCCTCCTGTGTTATTAACGATGAGACAGCCATGATCGTTTGCGCTTACTTCCTTATTTCTTGCCTTCAGGTATCCCTGGATAACGGCAACAAGCGGCTGGGAGAATGGAATGACGCGCTCCTTGTTTCTCTTTCCAATGACGCGAATGGTCTGTTCCCGAAGATTGACCTGGCTCTCCTTCAGGTTGATCAACTCAGAGAGGCGCATACCGGTTCCATAAAGCAACTCCATAACAATCCTGTCACGCCATCCCTCATGGTTATTATCAAAGCCTGGACCGTCGAGAAGCGCTGCCATATCAGGCTCCTTGACAAAATTGGGTAGTTTCTTCCGGGTCTTCAGGATCTTGATCTTGGTCATCGGATCCTTTTGAATCAACTCCTGACGCAACAGAAACTTGTAGTAACTTCGGAGACTGGCAATTTTGCGGTTGACGGAAATGGGATCAAGTTTCAGTTCCACCAGGCTCACAATCCAGGAACGAACCATGGTGTAGGTGGCAGAAACGGTCTCCTCTTCATAGTGCTCCTCCAGATACACCTCAAATTGCTTAAGGTCATTCTGATAGGAGAGCGTCGTATGAGGACTGAAGCGCTTTTCAAAGCGCAAAAAATTAAGGAAGCTATCGATCATGCATCTTCACGTTCCTGCGTCACAAGAAAAGTAACAAAAAAAACCCCCCGGGGAAAGGCCCGGGGGGATATATTCTAAATGCCGTATTTCGGCTTTAATAATTCTCTGAAACGTATTGCTTCTGGCGGTAAACGGCCCGGAGGATCTGCCCGCGGCGGCGTACAGAAGGCTTTTCAAAGGACGTACGCGAACGCAGCTCGCGCAAAATGCCTGTTTTCTCGAATTTCTTCTTAAACCGCTTCAGCGCCTTGTCGATAGACTCGTTCTCCTTGATGTTGATAATCAGCATGCTTTGTCTTGTTAGGGGCGCAAATATAGGCGAAAACGATAATAGTTTGCAAGACTACTTCAGAATTGACCTGGAAATGACCATTTTCTGGATTTCCGATGTTCCTTCCCCAATGGTGCAGAGCTTGGCATCCCGATAGTACTTCTCAGCAGGGAAGTCTTTTGTATAGCCGTACCCGCCAAAGATCTGGACACCCTCATCGGCCACCTGAACGGCCACTTCCGATGCGTAGAGCTTGGCCATGGCTGATTCCTTGTTAACCGACTTGCCCATGTCTTTCAATTCTGCAGCGCGGAAGGTCAGCAGTTTTGCAGCCTCGATCTTGGTAGCCATGTCGGCCAGCTTGAATGAAATACCCTGGAAACTGGAGATCGGCTTGTTGAATTGATGACGCTCCTTGGAATACGCCAGTGCAGCATCAAAAGCACCCTGAGCAATTCCGACACTGAGCGCGGCAATGGAAATCCTTCCTCCATCCAATACCTTCAAGGACTGGATGAAACCATCGCCCTCTTCACCAAGCCGCTGACTCTCGTGAATTCGGCAATCAGAGAAAATCAACTCAGCCGTTTCAGAGGCACGCATCCCCAGCTTGTTTTCCTTTTTTCCGGAAGTAAAACCTGGTGTACCCTTTTCAATTACGAACGAGGTCATCCCATGCGAGTCCCCTACTTCTCCTGTCCTTACGATCACTACAGCCACGTGACCACTGCGCCCATGGGTAATAAAATTCTTTGCTCCATTAATCACATAGTGCGCTCCGTCCTTCTTGGCTACGGTGCGCATATTCCCGGCATCTGAGCCGGTGTTGGGCTCTGTCAACCCCCATGCGCCAATCCATTCGCCACTGGCTAGCTTCGGGAGGTACTTCTGTTTCTGCTCCTCATTGCCAAATTGCAAGATGTGGTTAGTACAAAGTGAGTTGTGGGCAGCCACGGAAAGGCCGATCGATCCATCGATGGCAGCAATCTCCGATACAACGGTAACATATTCGCGGTAGCTAAGTCCCGCACCCCCATATTCATCAGGGACGAGTACGCCCATCAGGCCAAGCTTGCCCATTTCATGAAAAAGAGCCACCGGAAACTCCTGCGACTCATCCCACTTCATCATGTTGGGACGTATATGCTTGTCGCCAAAATCCCTGACCATTTCGGTCATCATTTGCTGGCCTTCAGAAAGGTCAAATCCTAACGCTGTGGGGGCCTCTTGTATCATCCGTTTAATGTTTTGGTTAAAATTGGATTTCAAAAGTACGCCATTGAATACCACTAAACAAACGATCGTTAGGTTCGTTTTTTCCCCTGTTTTGCGTGGTTCTTTGGCACAATGCGCTATTTTTGCCCCTCCTAATCGGATAAAATGAAAATAGCAGTAGTTGGCACGGGATACGTAGGGCTCGTTACCGGGACCTGTTTTGCAGAGACGGGCAACACGGTAGCCTGCGTAGACATTGATGAGAAGAAGGTGGCAAGTCTGAAGTCGGGGAAGATGACTATTTATGAGCCCGGTCTGGATGTCCTTTTCGAGCGCAATATCAAGCAGGGTCGCCTGACATTTACCACATCGCTACGAGATGGCATCCGGGATGCTCAGGTCATTTTTCTTGCGCTGCCAACCCCGCCTGACGCCGATGGGTCTGCTGATTTGAAATACGTCCTGGGGGTCGCTCATGAACTTGGTTCGCTGCTGCACCAGTACGCCGTTATTGTCGACAAGAGTACGGTACCTGTGGGAACGGCCGAGCAAGTAGCCAAGCAAATCAAGTTGAACGCAAAAGTAGAGTTTGATGTAATCTCAAACCCTGAATTTCTGCGAGAAGGTGTTGCCGTGGAAGATTTCATGAAACCTGACCGGGTGGTCATTGGAACGTCTTCCGCGCGTGCACGGAAAATCATGGAGACTTTGTACGCACCCCTGGTGCGCCAGGGCAACCCGATCATCTTTATGGATGAGCGCTCTGCCGAATTAACGAAGTATGCCGCCAACGCTTTCCTGGCAACGAAGATTACCTTCATGAACGAAATCGCCAACCTCTGTGAGAACGTCGGCGCAGACGTTGACGCCGTGCGTCGCGGCTTGGGTACCGACAACCGGATCGGCAAGCGATTCCTGTTTCCAGGCATCGGATACGGTGGAAGTTGTTTTCCCAAAGATGTACAGGCCCTCTCAATGATTTCGGAAAACCATCACTACGATTTCAGAATTCTCAAATCCGTGATGGACGTCAACGACGAGCAAAAGACCAAACTCATTCCCCGAATCAAGGAGCACTTCGGAAATCTGCAAGGCATTACGATTGCTTTCTGGGGTCTTTCCTTCAAGCCGCAGACAGATGACATCCGGGAGGCGCCATCCTTGTATAACATTGAAGAACTTCTTGCGGCAGGTGCCGTTATCAAAGCGCACGATCCAGAGGCCATGGAAAACGTTAAGAAAGTCATCGGCAACAAAATCACCTACCATAATACCCCTTACGAGGCTGCTCAAGGGGCGGATGCCATTTTTATCGCCACTGAATGGCCTGAGTTCAGAGCACCGGATTTCGATAAACTGGCATCGGTGATGAAATCAAAGATTATCTTCGACGGTCGAAACCTGTATGATCTTCAGGAAATGGAAGACAACGGGTTCACGTATTACAGTATCGGAAGAAAATCCATTCATGCCTAAGCCAAGGATATTGATTACCGGCGCTGCCGGGTTTCTAGGTTCTCACCTCTGTGATCGCTTCATCCGCGAAGGATACCATGTCATTGCCATGGACAACCTTATCACGGGAGAAATCAAGAACATTCAGCACTTGTTCCCTCTGGAAGATTTTGAGTTTCATCATCACGATGTTTCCAAATTTGTGCATGTCGCAGGGGACTTGAACTATATACTCCATTTTGCTTCTCCGGCCAGTCCGATCGACTACCTGAAGATTCCTATCCAGACCCTCAAGGTGGGATCATTGGGAACCCACAATCTCCTGGGGCTTGCCCGGGCAAAGGGCTCCAGAATCCTGGTAGCGTCAACCTCAGAAGTATATGGCGATCCTACCGTTCACCCGCAGACCGAAGAATACTATGGAAACGTAAACCCTGTAGGACCGCGTGGTGTGTACGATGAGGCCAAGCGATTTCAGGAAGCCATTACAATGGCATACCATACCTACCACAAGGTTGACACGCGTATCATCCGCATCTTCAATACCTATGGTCCGCGCATGCGCCTCAATGATGGACGTGTACTGCCGGCCTTCATCGGCCAGGCGCTCAGGGGTGAGGATCTGACTGTATTTGGTGATGGAAAGCAAACAAGGTCATTCTGTTACGTAGATGATCTTATCGAAGGGATCTACCGTTTACTTCATTCCGATTACGTGATGCCAGTCAACGTAGGCAATCCGGACGAAATAACCATCCTGGATTTTGCCAAAGAAATTATCAAACTGACAGGAACAACCCAAAAAATCATTTACCAACCCTTACCGAAAGACGATCCGATGCAACGGCAACCGGACATCACGAAGGCAAAGGCCATACTCGGATGGGAGCCCAAGGTTTCTCGAAGTGAGGGTCTTCGTATCACCTACGATTATTTTAAGACACTGTCACAAGAAGAACTGTACCAGCGCGATCATAAGAATTTTGATACCTATTCCCGATGAAAAGGAAGCTACTGATAACAGGCGGGGCTGGATTTATCGGGTCGCACGTCGTGCGCCGTTTTGTCAGAAAGTATCCGGAGTATCGAATAGTCAATCTCGATAAACTTACCTACGCCGGAAATCTGGAGAACCTTCGCGATATCGAAAAGGAACCCAACTACACCTTCGTTCGCGGTGATATTCTTGACACTGGATTCCTGAACGGGCTGATGCAAGAGCAGGGTTTTGATGGAATCATTCATTTGGCTGCTGAGTCACATGTTGACCGATCATTGGAGAATCCCGCAGACTTTGCACTGACGAATGTGGTGGGAACGCTGAATTTGCTCCACGCATCCCGAATGGCATGGAAGAATGATTTCAGCAACAAACGATTCTATCATATTTCCACCGATGAGGTTTACGGTTCGCTGGGGGCCACCGGTCTTTTTACCGAGCAATCTCCTATCGATCCACGATCGCCCTATTCCGCTTCCAAAGCCAGTAGTGACCATTTTGTCAGCGCCTATCATCACAGTTTTGGGTTCCCAGCCATGATCAGTCGCTGCTCAAACAATTATGGACCCAATCATTTTCCGGAGAAGCTGATTCCACTGATGATTCACAATATTATCAATGGGAAGTCGCTTCCTGTGTATGGTAAAGGAGAGAACGTCCGTGACTGGTTATATGTCGAAGACCACGCCGCTGCGATCGATGTGATTTTCCATGACGGAAAGATTGGAGAGACCTACAACATCGGCGGCAACAACGAATGGAAAAATCTTGATCTGATCAATCTGCTATGCCGGACCATGGACAAAAAGATGAATAAGCCGGAGGGCACGGCGGCGCGGTTGATCACCTTCGTGAAGGACCGGCCTGGACACGATTTGCGCTATGCGATCGACTCCTCAAAACTTAAGCGCGAACTTGGCTGGTCTCCGTCAGTGGACTTCCCTTCAGGATTGCAAAAAACGGTAGATTGGTATTTCCGCAACAAGGAATGGCTGGATCACGTAACTTCGGGGGCGTACCTGCAATACTATGACCGCATGTATCACAACCGTTAGCGGCATGCATTGTAACGCTCTTGGAAAATAGATAGCTCATGAAAGGTATCATTCTTGCCGGAGGATCGGGAACCCGACTTCATCCCCTCACCCTTGTTCTGAGTAAGCAGCTCATGCCGCTTTACGACAAGCCGATGATCTATTATCCGCTTTCTGTGCTCATGATGGCGGGCATTCGCGAAATCCTTATCATATCAACCCCGCACGACCTCCCGTTTTTCAAAAAACTGCTGGGAGATGGCAAGCAACTCGGCTGCACATTTTCCTACGCTGAACAACCGCGGCCTGAAGGTCTTGCCCAGGCATTCATCATTGGAGAATCATTCATTGGCAAAGATACCGTGGCACTTGTCCTGGGCGACAATGTCTTCTATGGCTCCGGCCTGATCGACCTGCTGCAACAAAACACGGACCCCGATGGCGGCGTAGTGTTTGCCTATCATGTTCAGGATCCCGAGCGCTATGGCGTTGTGGAATTTGACAAGAACAACCTTGTGAAATCCATTGAAGAAAAACCGGTGAAGCCAAAGTCAAACTATGCTGTCCCCGGACTATACTTCTATGATAATGAAGTCATTGATATCGCAAAGTCATTAAAGCCAAGTCCGCGCGGTGAGTTGGAGATTACCGACATCAACAATGCTTATTTGAAGAAGGGGAAACTCAAGGTTGGCATGATGAGCCGGGGCACCGCTTGGCTTGATACAGGAACATTTGATTCCTTGATGCAAGCCGCCAACTTCATTCAGGTCATCGAGCAACGCCAGGGACTTAAGGTGGGTTGTATCGAAGAAATCGCGTTCCGTATGAACTTCATTGATAGCCGACAACTGCTGACACTGGCCCGTCCGTTGGAAAAAAGCGGCTATGGTGTATACCTGAAGGGGCTCGTCGAAGAGTGAGCTACTCTTCGTGGTAGATCACATGCATCACTACATCACCGACGATACCCAGTGTTTCTCGGCTGATCAGGGCAAGGTTATCCTGCTGCGTGTGATGGAAGGAGCCAAAATAACCGACCGCCGGATCAAATGGTGTGATATCAATCATGGGAATATTGGCAAGCTGATTGACAAACAAATGATCATCCGTGATGGGACTCTGCTTCTGCTTGATGAATACAGAGCCATATCCCAAGCGTGAGGCTGTTGACCAGACTTTCTCAACGATGTGAGCCGCATAAAACATGCTCGTCCCTTCCTGAAAGAAACGCGCATCGCGGTTGCCGACCATGTCGAGGAGGATTCCATATTGTGGGCGGTAGCTCGGTGCGTGCTTGTGCTTTGACCAGTACTGTGAGCCCAGGCACCACCACGAATCCAAGCCCTCGGGCAAGGGAACGGTTGCAGTTTCTTCCTGCTCTCCCCAATCCTCTCCATCGAAGAAGATAAAATCAATGCCAACGTCCGGAGGATTTTTCATGTGGCGCGCGATTTCCAACAATACGCCAACTCCGCTGGCACCATCATTGGCACCATCAAACGGCTTTTGCGGTGAGGCCGGATCTTTGTCTGAGTAGGGACGAGTATCCCAATGTGCTGCGAGGATTATGCGTCGCTGCCTTTCCGGATTAAAACTGCCAATGATGTTGCGCAATGAGAGTTTTTGGCCGTCAAACGTAGTGGCTTGAAATTCCTGCGTGATGGTCTTGGCTCCATATCTGTTCAGGGTTTGAATAATAAAATCACCAGCTGCTCTGTGTGAGTTCGTATTCGGAATCCGAGGACCGAAGGCGACCTGCCGGCTCACAAACGCGTAGGCTGAGTCCGCATTAAAAGATGGCACTTCAATTAGCCGCGCCGGCTGATCCTGTTGGGCCTTCTTCTTGTCGCTGCAAGAACATATCAACAATAGAAGAAACAGGGGAGCCGGGAAATGCCCGAAGTATCGTCGCATGGAAAGTTGGAATGCGGGTTTGGAGTGAAATTTGGCGTAAGATAAAAAAGAACTACCTTTGCATTAATTCTTCAGGAATCAATGAAAGAGGGGACCCAAAGTCCCCTCTTTGTTTGTCAAGAAAATGGAAATACGCTCAAAATTGATGGATTTGGCGGCTGGGAGTCTGAAAAAGGGTCACTTTGTGGTCGATGTTGTCGCTTCGGCGAAAAACTTGTCGAAAATCACTGTGATTGTTGACGGAGACCAGGGGGTTACGATTGACGATTGCAGTGCGTTGAGCCGAGCCATGTCTGACAAGTTGGATACCCTGGATTTCGGTCAAAGCCGGTACGTGCTCGAGGTGACTACCCCCGGACTTGACCAGCCGCTGAAGTTGAGACGACAGTACACAAAGAACATCGGCCGAAGCCTGAAGGTCCACCGACGTGACCATTTGATCATTACCGGCAAACTGGTAAGTGTCGATGACGCAGGCATCCGGCTGGTACAGGAAACAAAGGAAGGAAAGCATCGCAAGGAAGTTGAAACAGCGATGGCCTTCGATGACATTGAAAAAGCATTTATTGTGATATCTTTTAACAAATGAGTATGGATATATCAAACCTGATTGAATCGTTTGCGGACTTCGCCAAGCAAAAGAATATCGACCGTCCTACCATGATTAGAATCCTCGAGGATGTGTTTCGGACCATGATAAAGAAGAAGTACACTTACGACGACAACTTCGACATCATTATCAACGCCGATAAGGGTGACCTGGAAATTTACCGCATCCGCGAGATCGTCGAGGATGATTCCGAAGACATTTGGGATCATGACAAGATAAGCCTGACGGACGCCCGCAAAATTGAGCCTGACTTTGAAGTTGGAGAAGAAGTCTCGGAACCGATTGAAATTGAAGACTTTGGCCGTCGCGCTGTAACAACGGCCCGGCAGACACTGATGCAAAAGGTAAAGGATCTGGAGAAAGACATTCTCTTCCAAAAGTACAAGGATATCGTGGGTGAGATCATTACCGGAGAAGTTTACCAGGTATTAAGTCGTGAGGTTTTGCTCATCGATGCGGAAGGAAACGAGATCTCCATTCCTCGCGGAGAGCAAATCCCCAAGGACCGATACCGGAAGGGTGAAAGTGTCCGTGCCATTGTTCACAAAGTGGAAATGGTGAACGGCAACCCAAAAATTGTTCTCTCCCGAACATCACCGGTATTCCTGGAGCGCCTTTTCGAGCAAGAGGTGCCGGAAGTTTATGATGGTCTCATCACCATCAAGAAGGCCGTACGCGAACCCGGTGAGCGGGCAAAAGTTGCTGTGGAGTCTTACGACGACCGCATTGATCCCGTAGGCGCATGCGTGGGCATGAAGGGTTCACGCATTCATGCCATTGTTCGCGAACTGCAGAATGAAAACATTGACGTCATTAACTTTACAGAGAACCTCGAGTTGTTTATCCAGCGCGCCCTCAGTCCAGCAAAGATTGTGAACATGAAAATTGACAAGGAAAGTAACCGCGTCTCTGTCTATCTCAAGCCCGATCAGGTTTCACTCGCCATTGGTAAAGGCGGTTTAAATATAAAACTGGCCAGCCGCTTGGTCGGTATGGAAATTGATGTGTTCCGCGAGTTGGGCGAACAGACAGCCGAGGAAGACGTTGATCTCGATGAATTCTCTGACGAGATTGAAAGTTGGGTCATTGATCAGCTCAAGCAGATAGGACTGGACACTGCCAAGAGCGTACTCGCGCTTGACAAACAAGAACTTGTTCGGAGAACTGATTTGGAGGAAGAAACCGTAGACAATGTCGTTGCTGTATTAAGCAAGGAATTTGAATAAATTAGGCGGCAGACCGCATAAATCAGAAAAACAAAGGAATTTCAAGCATGGCAGAAGAAAAGATGATACGGTTGGGGCAGGCCTCGAGGAAACTCAACGTGGGCCATAACACCATATTGGAGTTCCTATCCAAGAAAGGTTTCACCGTAGAGAACAACCCCAACACAAAGCTCACGCCAGAGCAATTTGCCATGCTGGCCAAAGAGTTTGCTTCGTCAGCATCTGAGAAGATTGAGGCATCCATCCTCACGATTGGTCAGAAGCATACGGAAACACTCACGATTCAGGGTGACGCAGAAGCACACCGCAAGAAGGCGGATGACGATGACAATATCCTGATCAAGAACCTGGGCTCAAAAGAGATTAAGGCCAAGGAGGAGGTAAAGCCTGAAAAAGTTCAACACGAGACCAAACTGGAAGGGATCAAGGTTGTTGGTAAAATTGAACTCGAGAAAAAGAAGAAGGAAAAAGAACCCGATGTCGCAGCTGCGGAAGTCAAGCCCGCGGAGCCGGTCAAGGCGCCGGAGGTGGAAAAGCAACCAGAGCTTGAGTTGATCAAGGCAAAGGCCGGTAAACTTCAAGGACTCAAGGTCGTTGATCGGATTGAACTGCCGGAGGAGAAAAAACCTTCAACCCCGGAGAGCCGTGAGGATGCGCGAAAGAAGAGACCTCGCAAGCGAATTGTCAGCGTTTCCAATGAAAAAGGCCGTGGAGCAGGCGCAGCGGGAACCAAACGACCCATGCCGGGCAAAGGCGAACCCTCTGAAAAAGAAATTCAGGATCAGATCCGCGCAACCCTGGCCAAACTGAGCGGAGGGCAGAAGAAATTCTCTGGCGCCAAATACAGAAAGGAAAAGCGACAGGCCGTATCAGAAGCTGAAGAGGAAAAGTTGTTACAGGAGCAGGAAGCGTCCAAGACGCTTCGTGTATCAGAATTCATTTCTGCCAACGACCTGGCATCCATGATGAATGTATCGGTAAACGAAGTGATCTCCACGTGCATGAATCTTGGCATGTTTGTCTCTATCAACCAGCGCCTGGATGCGGAAGCCATAACGGTTATTGCGGATGAATTCGGCTATGACGTTCAATTCATTTCATCTGAGGAGGAAGTTCAGATTGAAGAACAAAATGAAGATGAGGGGACGCTGCTTCCACGCGCCCCGATTGTAACCATCATGGGTCACGTTGACCATGGTAAGACATCATTGCTTGATTTTATACGAAATACAAAGGTTGTTGCCTCAGAGGCAGGAGGCATAACCCAACACATCGGTGCATACGACGTAACGACAAAGGGCGGTCAAAAAATTGCTTTCCTGGATACACCCGGACATGAGGCATTTACTGCCATGCGCGCCCGTGGTGCCAAGCTAACGGATGTGGCCATCATCGTGGTGGCCGCTGACGATGACGTCATGCCTCAAACAAAAGAAGCCATCAACCACGCGCAGGTTGCCGGAGTTCCGATTGTGATTGCCATCAACAAGATTGACAAACCGACAGCCAACCCCGACAAAGTCCGGGAATCACTTTCCAAGAATAACATCCTTGTAGAGGAGTGGGGCGGAAAGTATCAGTGTCAGGAGATATCAGCGAAAACCGGAAAGGGCATCGATGAATTGCTCGAGAAAGTAATTCTGGAGTCGGAGCTGCTGAACCTCAAGGCAAATCCAAACAAGTCGGCCGTTGGCTCTATCATTGAAGCTTCTCTCGACAAGGGGCGTGGGTATGTGGCCACTGTGATGGTCCAAACCGGGACCCTACACGTTGGCGACATCATAGTGGCTGGTTCAAACCATGGTCGCGTGAAAGCCATGTTTGAAGACACTGGCGCACGCATCAAGGATGCCGGCCCTTCCTCACCGGTTCAGGTACTGGGCCTTGATGGGGCTCCTCAGGCAGGCGAAAAATTTACTGTCTACGAAACTGACCGCGAAGCCAGAGAAGTGGCGACCAAGCGAGCACAGCTGGCACGTGAACAAAGTATCCGCACCAAGAAGCACATAACACTTGATGAAATTGGCCGACGCATTGCCATTGGCTCATTCAAACAACTAAATGTCATTGTTAAAGGTGACGTGGATGGCTCGGTAGAGGCTTTGTCCGACTCGCTGCTAAAACTATCGACACCAAAGATTCAGGTGGGCATCATCCACAAAGCCGTGGGTCAGATTTCCGAATCCGATGTGTTGCTGGCTTCGGCTTCCGATGCGGTTATCGTTGGATTCCAGGTACGTCCTTCTCCTTCTGCACGCCGCCTCGCTGAAAACGAGGAAATTGAAATCCGACTCTATTCCATCATCTACGATGCCATCAATGACGTGAAGAGCGCCATGGAAGGTATGCTGGAGAAAGAAATGGAGGAGGTTATCGTTGGAAACGCTGATGTACGCGAGGTCTTCAAGATTTCCAAAGTTGGCACCATCCTCGGATGCATGGTGACCGATGGGTACATTAAGCGCGCCAACCCCATCCGCCTCATTCGCGATGGCATTGTGGTCTATGCCGGCAAACTCAGCTCACTGAAGCGGTTCAAGGATGACGCCAGCGAGGTGAAGTCAGGCTTTGACTGTGGCATGGGCATTGAAGGTTTCAACGACATGCAGGTTGGCGACGTGATCGAAAGCTATGAAAACCGCGAGGTGAAAAAGATCTGATCGGTATTGATCTGAATACAAAAAACCCCGCCCTGAAATTTCTCAGGGCGGGGTTTTTTTTCAATAACACCTAGAATTTTACTTCGGGCGCCTTTTCTGCTCCGGCATCCGCCTCGAAATAGCCCTTCTCGCCAAATCCGAGCAAGGATGCAAAAATTACCGTAGGAAACTTTCTCCGTGACGTGTTGTACGCATTGACCGCCTCGTTGAAGCGTTGGCGGGATACGTTGATCCGATTTTCAGTCCCCTCCAGCTGTGCCTGAAGGTCAAGAAAATTCTGATTCGCTTTCAGGTCCGGGTAATTTTCGGCGACGGCAAGAAGACGTCCGAGCGCTGAACTCAATCCTCCTTGCGCCTGTTGAAAGGCCGCGATTTTGTCCGGAGTTAGATTGCTTGCATCAATCTTGATTTGCGTTGCCGAAGCACGGGCTTCCATCACGCGGGTGAGCGTTTCCTGCTCAAAGTTGGCATAACCCTTCACGGTATTGACCAGATTGGGAATCAGGTCTGAGCGACGCTGATAATCCGACTCCACATTACCCCAAGCCAGTCCCACATTTTCCTGCTTTCCAACCAGTCCGTTATATGACGAGAATCCAACTAGGACGAGAGCGCCCAAAATGATCCAAATAATGTATTTCTTCATGGTCTGCTGATATGTTTCTTGCAAAGATAAAAATACCCCATCACTCCGGAATGAATGACTATAATTTAACCACCATGCCTCCGGACCGATCTACCGGACATATAATACAAGCCCTTTCAGGTATTCACCCTCAGGGTGATACAATGATACCGGGTGATCCGATGGCTGGCAAAGGGAATGCAATACCTGCACTTCCCGTCCTGATTGAATGCCCGCCGATACAACCGTATCATAAAACAACTGCCGGTCTACAACCTGGGAACATGAGAAGGTGAAAAGTATACCGCCGCGACGAATGACCCGCATGGCTTCTGCGTTAAGACGCTGATAACCTTTCATGGCCTGGTGACGCGCTTCCTTGTGCTTGGCAAACGCGGGCGGATCGAGTATGATCAGGTCATAGCGGTCATTCTTGTCTTTGAGAAAATCAAAAGTGTCGCCGACAATGCACTCGTGAAAGGCTGCGTCGAAACCATTAAGCACTATATTTTGTCTGGCTAAACCAATCGCACGTTCTGAAGCATCGATCGAATGAACAACTTTCGCTCCCGCCTGCAGCGCATAAACTGAGAATCCTCCGGTGTAACAAAAAGTGTTAAGGACGCTCCGACCACCAGCGTATTTGCTTAGTAGTCGCCGGTTTTCGCGCTGATCAAGAAAAAATCCTGTCTTCTGCCCAGCCTCCCAGTCGACCTGAAATTTGTGGCCGTGTTCCAAAACTATGTGCGGGAGTACGCCCATGCCGTGAAGGTATTCGCTATCCGATTTTCCATCACCGGCAGACATGCCCTTATAATAGACCGCCGTCAGGTCCAGTTTCATTAACTGCAGCAATGCACCCCGTATATGCCCCCGGTCATTGTGCATTCCGGCACTGTGTGCCTGAATAACCGCGACCCCATGATACCAATCAATAATGAGTCCTGAGAGTCCATCGCCTTCACCGTGAACAAGCCGGTAACAGTTGGTTGATTGTCCTGCTACACCGGTATTTGTCCGCTGTAGCCAGGCCTCCCCGATCCTGTCACCGTAAAAATCGGCCATGGGTGGATTCGCAGAAAACGAAAGCAGCCGTACCGTGATCGTTCCCTTTTGAAAATGACCGTGTCCCAATACATTTCCCGATGCGTCCTTAACGCCAACCCATGCACCGTTCGGTGGATCCCCTTCCACTGATTGAATGGCACCGGAAAATATCCAGGGATGAAAGCGCCTGGCAGAAGCTTCTCTTCCTTTTTTAAGTGTGACCTGACCTTGTATTTCCATCGCGTTTCCTAAATTAACGCCATATTTTCCGAAAAGCGACAACCTGACGCCAGGACCGGGATGATTCTTGGGAAACATCACTTTTCGGCAGATGCGTGAGAGTAATTTTGGTAAGAGGGTAACTTATTCAATCAATGATCAACATGTTCACTTTGAGGTCTTCCGCCACTTTAGTTCTGCTTTTTTTTGCGGCTAGCTGCGATAAAGACAACAATGCCGGTAATAACAATCAGCAGACAGAAGATGAACCCATCGGTGTGCAGGAGACTTTCCAGGATACACCGGGATTGGTACGAACTGAAATACTGGACGCCGCCGGCAGGCTGAAGACGGTCGGCTACTACCTCAACGGGAAGCGTGAGGGTGCCTGGACTGACTACACCGAAGATGAGCGCGTTCATCGTCTGACAACCTACGTCGGCGGCAAGAAAGAAGGCGTTTACCTGGAATTCAGTACCACCAACCAAATGACCGTCCGCTGCTTCTACCACAACGACATGCGGCATGGCAAATATGTAGAGTACGCACCTACACATATTAAGGCTGAGCGTTATTACTCCAAAGGAAAAATGGACGGGGTGGCCAGAATGTTCTTCAATGACGGTAAACTGATGGAGGAAGGCTATTTCAAGGATGGCCTGCGGGAGGGAATTTCAAAGTGGTATGACCGTGAGGGACGCTTGACACTGGAATACGAATACCACAAGGGCGAATTGGTAAAGAAATAGGCCTTTTTCCCCTCTTTTGAACCTAATTCAAGCCAAAAACGTATTCATGATACCCTGAAAAATTGTCACGTTAAATGTGCCCGCTAGTGCCAAATACCCTGCTGGCACAGTTTTTAGTGGGTTTTCCGGGAGTACAAAAAACGAGAATTACCCTATGAAGCGCTTTGGATCACTGTTTATTGCTGCCGTGCTGGGCAGCGCTTTGACGTTGTTCATGACTGACCATTTCGTCAAGAATGGCCGCGGAGACGTAAAGATCGAACATATCGGTACCCCAATTTCGCAAGTGGCCTACACCCGCAATGAAAATGGAGAAGTGGTACCGCTTGACTTCACAGGCATTGCTGAGAAAGTGACGCGGGCGGTTGTGCATATCCGATCGACCTCAGAAGGAAATGCTTCACGCAACCGCCAGGAATCGATGGATCCGTTCCAGTTCTTCTTTGGCCCAGATGTTCCGCGTCAACGAGGGCCGAGTCAAAGTTCAGGGAGTGGCGTCATCATCAATGCGGAGGGTTACATTGTTACGAATAACCACGTAGTACAGGGCGCCGATGTTGTTGACGTTACTCTTTTTGACAACCGCTCATTCAAAGCAGAGGTCGTCGGAACCGATCCAGACACGGATATCGCTCTGGTGAAGATCAATCTGAAGGAACTGCCCTATCTTTCTTTCGTTAATTCTGATGAATCCAAGGTTGGTGAGTGGGTACTGGCTGTCGGCAATCCATTCAATCTTAATTCTACCGTGACGGCCGGTATCATCAGTGCAAAAGGCCGAAACATCAACATTATCAATAGCAGCAATGAACGATCTCAGTCCGGTACCACGGCCATCGAGTCTTTCATACAGACTGATGCTGCGATTAATCCAGGCAATAGCGGAGGTGCGCTTGTGAATATGAGTGGTGGTCTGTTGGGGATCAACACGGCCATCGCAAGTCCGACCGGGGCCTATTCCGGTTACGGCTTTGCCGTACCCTCCAACATTGTAAGCAAGATCGTCGAGGATCTTTTGACGTACGGGACAGTTCAGCGTGGTTGGCTGGGCATTCAGGTGGGAAGCGTCAACAGTGATCTTGTTAAAGAAGAAGATCTGGCCGTCAATGAGGGCGCGTTCGTTAGTGGTTTTGGCGACATGGAAGAAAAGAGTGCAGCCAAGCAGGCAGGCATTGAACGCGGTGATGTCATTGTCAAACTGGATGAAACACCGATCAAGACCAGCTCCGCATTGATCGAATATATTGGCCGCAAGCGACCCGGTGACAAGGTAAATGTCGTGATTAACCGAAAAGGAAAAGAAAGGTCCATACCCATAACACTCAAGAATCGTGAAGGAAGCGTTGGTACAGTGAAGCGCACAGACCGTGATGCAGTTGCCACTTTGGGCTTTGAATTGGAAGACGCCGACACAAAGCTATTGAAGCGTCTGGATTTGACGGCCGGCGTTCGGGTCAAGTCACTTGGAAATGGGAAGGTCGCGAGGTACACGGATATGCGCGTTGGATATGTGATCACCGCCATCGACAACAAAGCCATTAAGTCTGCACAGGAGGTAAATGAGATTATTAAACGGAAGAAACCCGGCGAGTTGATTACTTTCTCGGGTGTCTATGAAGATTTTGCGCGTGAATATATTTACGCGGTAAGAATGTGAGATTAACTAGTAAGAAAGATATGAGGAGAATGTTTAAGAAAGGAGACCGTGTCCGCAATCGGGTGGACGGGAAAGTGATGGAAGTGTTGAAGTATCTGAAAAGGAATCTTGTAGAGGTACGCTGGTTTGATCTCCGCTCCAAAGAGATTCATACAGACAAGGTAAAGGAAGGCAACCTGTCAAAGGCTGCGTGATGCCATCCCCCCGCTTTCCTGGATTGTGGGGGATCCAAGGATGGCCAACTTTTCTTGAAGGAAAACATCCTACCTTTGAGGCAGGAAACTGAAGGCCTATCAAGAAGTTTGACATACCCGCCCACTACCGGTCGTCGCTCAGCAGCCGTGTAAAAGAATTTCGTAAGTCGAAAGATCTTCGAAAGCAGGAATTCACGCCAACCATTCTGGACTTTGGGCCAGTGCGGTTTGCCCTTGCCCGCCACTTTGGCTTTTGCTTCGGCGTTGAAAACGCCATTGAAAAAAGCTACATGGCGCTCGAACAAAACCCTGATAAGCGAGTGTATCTGTTGAGTCAGATGATCCACAATCCTGAAGTCAATCAGGATCTTCAGGACAGGGGTATCAGGTTCATTATGGACACCGACGGCTCACAACTTATTCCCTGGGATCAGATTTACCCGGAAGATATTGTCATCATTCCTGCGTTTGGCACGACCATGGAACTTGAAAACCTTTTGCGGGCGAAGGGTCTCCATGTAGATGCCTACAATACCACATGTCCCTTCGTTGAAAAAGTATGGAATCGCGCAGCGAAGTTAGGCAAAGACCACTATACGGTCATCATCCATGGTAAACCGAAACACGAGGAAACCCGCGCGACCTTTTCACACAGTGCGGATGGAGCTCCTTCCGTCGTCGTTCGTGACATGGCCGATGCTGTCGAGTTGAGTAACTTTATACTTGGCAGCAAGACGAAATCCGAGTTTTTCGAAGCCTACCAGGGAAGATACTCCGACGGATTCCAGCCAGATATTGACTTTGAGCGCATCGGGGTTGTCAATCAAACAACCATGCTGGCCACGGAGACCGCAGCCATCGCCGATTTCTTTCGTCAGGTAATGGTTCGGAAATACGGCGCGGATAAAATCGGTGAACATTTTGCCGATACGCGCGACACGCTGTGCTATGCCACAAACGATAACCAGGAAGCCACCCATGAGCTGCTGAAATTAGAGGCGGATTTTGCTTTGGTAGTGGGCGGCTACAACAGCTCCAATACATCCCACATTGTGGAACTTCTCGAATCCCGATTTCCGACTTTTTTTATCAACTCTGAAATGGAGATTCTGGGCAGGGAAAAAATCCATCACTTTGATCTCCACACCAAGGCAAGGAAGGTTACTCACGAATTTATTCCAAACAAGGAGCCTGTTCACATCATCCTGACCAGCGGCGCTTCATGTCCTGACACAGTCGTTGACCGTGTACTGCTTCGCGTGCTTTCACTGTTCAAGGGCACACGATCTGTCGAAGAGGTGCTCTCTGAATTCTGAGTTCAGGAACAAGGATGACGAATAATACTCGCTTCCCTTTCTCAATATTCCTGGCCTGCCTGATGCCTGGTTCTCTGGGCAGTTTCCGGCTCGTCGCTCAGGTAGTCGAAGACAGTGTCCGACATCTTCAGGAAGTTACCGTCGAGGCTTATGCGGCCAACCGAGAACTTAAGGACATTCCCGCGTCCATTGGAGTATTGAACCGCACCGATCTTGAACGCTTCAGTGCCAACTCGCTGGTTCCTGCATTCAACATGCTGCCGGGCGTGCGGATGGAAGAGCGCTCTCCGGGAAGCTATCGCTTCTCCATTCGTGGAAGCCTGCTCCGCTCACCATTTGGGGTCAGAAACGTAAAATTCTACTGGAATGGGTTGCCGCTCACCGATGGCGGAGGAAACACATACCTCAATCTGATAGACCTTTATGCGGTTACCAAGGCAGAGATCATCAAGGGCCCGTCAGGCAGTCTGTACGGTGCAGGGACCGGCGGCACTGCACTGCTGCGATCTCCTCAGGTGGTTGGCTCGGGTGTAGGCGTCACTGCCCAGTACGGCAGCTTTGGCAGTCTCCGATACGGGGCCGTGGTAGAGGCAGCCGGAGAATCGATGACTTCGCGAGTCCAATTTGTCCGTCAACAGGCCGATGGGTATCGCACACAGAGTGCGCTGAATCGAAATGCCTTTAATGCCGACCTGAAGTTTGATCTCTCCCCGACTACCCTAATGGCTGTGACTGTTCTGTTCACCGATTTGTTTTATCAGACACCCGGAGGGTTGACCGAAGCACAGTATCAGGCCAATCAAAGTCAGGCGCGGCCCGGCACTACCACAATGCCCGGAGCCGTGGAGCAGAAAGCTTCTGTCTACAACACAACATGGTTTAGCGGCCTTACCCTCGAACATCAATGGAACAACCGGTGGTCATCAACACTGGGTTTGGTAGGCTCCGATACGGACTTCAAAAATCCGGCCATCCGTAACTATGAATCACGAACCGAGAACAACATTGGCGCAAGACTGACGAATGAGTATCAACACATAGCGAAAGACTGGAAGGGCAAACTGATTTTTGGCGGAGAATATCAGCGATTTTTTTCACCCATCAGGGTAATGGACAATATCAATGGCTCCCCGGGCAACACATTGATATCGCATGATGAGGTTACCGCGAATCTGGCAATGGGATTCCTGCAAGCAGAGGCAGACTTGCCGCACAATTATCTCCTGACAATAGGAGCGAGTGTTAACTACCTTCAATACGAAGATAGACGGCTCGCGCTTTCACCAGCCGAAACAAATATTCGCAGGTTCAATCCCGTTCTTTCTCCTCGAATAGCCCTCCTCAAAAGATTATCCTCATCTCTTTCGGTCTATGCATCAGCCAGCCGGGGATTTTCTCCGCCCACGGTGGCCGAAGTAGTTCCTTCCACCGGCATTTACAATCCAAACCTGGCTCCGGAAACCGGCTGGAGCTATGAGGCAGGGGTTTCCGGCAAACTCGCTGAAGACATCAATTTTCACTTTTCAGTCTACGATTTCAGGCTACTGAATACGATAGTGATTCAACGCGACTCAAGTGGAGCCGATTACTTCATCAACGCAGGCAACACCGAACAGCGAGGTATTGAGTTGGACGCCAGCTGGACCCGGTATCTGGGTGCTTCTGTGCAGCTCCTTCGTGTGAATCTCAGCTTAACTTACTGCCACTATAGGTTTGGTCAGTATGTCAATGATGGCATTGATTATTCGGGAAACCGGGTCACAGGAATAGCACCACTGATGGCAGCACTGGGTTTTGATCTCCAAATGCGATCCGGAATGTATTTCAGCGTCACCGGAAATTTTGTCGATCGGATGCCACTCAATGATGCCAACACTGATTATGCATCGGAGTATTTACTTCTGGGTGCCCGCGCTGGCTATCGAATCACCAGGAAAATACCTGTCGATCTGTACATCGGAGTCGATAACCTTCTTGATCAACAGTACAGTCTTGGCAACGATCTGAATGCAGCCGGAAAGCGCTACTTCAATGCGGCACCCGCCATAAACTTCTTCGGCGGGCTTACCGCTCGACTGGCCTTCAAAAAGTCTGAATAATAGATTAGATCGCCTTTCTCACGAACCTCCGGTCTAGCCAATGAAGGCCAATGATAAACGCAAGGGCAAAGACTATCAGTCCCGAATATCCATCAAAGAATTGGAACACTCCAAAGCTGAATTTGAAACCTGTCATGACGACTGCGATGACCATGGTCACGAGGCAAGCTGCAATGCCGGCGTATAACCAAAAATGATCCGACGATCGGGCTTGAGCAGTCTGCAATTGATTCATTACCGCAGAGGCAAACGTGGCTGGCAACCTGAAGTCCGGTTCCTGTTGCAGCGCCCTAAATACACGCTGATAGGCCACGGCATCCCTGCTTTCGGAATTTGCACCCTTCTCTACACTATTCTGCAATTCTTCATCCGTCATATTCATCCCTTCTCCAGATATTTCAAGACCTTTTGTTTTAATAAATTCCTTGCGCGAAAGAGATAACTTTTCACTGTTCCTTCAGGCATCTCCATTACAGTTCCAATTTCAGCATAATTCATCCCATCGAGGTGGTACAATGTTAACACCGCCTTGAACTGTGCAGGGAGTTGATCCACCAACTTCAGTACGTACGCATCTTCATCCTTGCCAATCAGGATCTCCTCCGGATCCTTCAGCTCAACAAATTTTTCAGCCCAACCCTCATTTTCCGCCAGTTCCTCGTAGATCAAACGTTGCTTTCTTAAATGGTTGATCGCATGCCGGTATGCTATCGTTGCGATCCATGTGCTCAGTTTGGACTGGAAACTGAATTCCGGGAGTTTTTCAAATACTTTCAAAAAAACGTCCTGACAGATTTCCTCCCGCTCTTCATTCCCTTTAACCAGGCGGCCTATCATGTGGCTCACCAGGCGCTCATGCTGACGAATCAGGGCCCTGAAGGCGGTTTCATCCCCACGGAGCACCCCTGAGGCCAGGGCCCGGTCGTCTGTCATTGGGGGGTTGGACACGGATTTTGAATAAATGTTGCAGTATCAAACGGCTTTTTCTTTCATCCAAGACTCCATTCAAGGCAGGAATACAACGTTTCAAAACAATTCGCTGAATTTAGTCCTGGGTTGCAACATGCTTTAAGGAACCCGTGTCAAACCTACCAAACTCAAAAAAACAACAGTCCATGAATACCAACGAAGTTTTGATGCCTATTGCCATACTGGGAAGCTTCGGCGCCTCCTTGTACTACTTTACCAAGGTAATGACCGATTACATCCTCAAGAAGAAGATGATTGATAAGGGGTACATCAATGAAGAAGCCCAGTCCATCTTCCGCCAGCAGGATCGCATTGAAAATAAGTATGCATCCCTGAAGTGGGGCTTGATCCTGTTCTTTTCCGGACTATCTCTTGTCATGATGGAGTTTGTTCCGACTTATGGCAACTCACCGTTGCCCTATGGTATGTTCGCCATTTCTGTATCGTTGGGCTTTCTTATATATTATTACCTCGTTAAGCGCGAAGTAAAGTAACCTTCTCAAATCCCTGGCGTCTAAGCCCTGCACGGTATCTTCCACTCTTCCTTTAAAAAGCAATCATCAATTCCCATGATACGCAATTACCTCAAAACCGCCTTTCGCAGCCTGGTGCGTCACAGATTTTTTTCGTTCATCAATGTCTTTGGACTTGCTGTTGCTATTGCGCTCTCCATGTGCATCATCATGTTGGTTGCCGATCAGATGATGTACGACCGGTACAATTCAAAACGTGACAGAATTTACAGAATCAACAGTATTCCTCTCGGAAAGAACGGAGAACAATGGAGCGAGCAGTCAACTACGGCACTGCCCTTAAAGCAGGAGCTGTTGGATAATTATCCAGGCGTCGAAAAGGCAGTACGCATTAAAAGAGGCTTTGGTAATATGTGGCTCGAACTCGCGCAAAACGTCAATATCCCGGTGGCCGGATATTTTGCCGATCCGGAGATATTCGAAGTGTTTGAATATGAGCTCGAGTATGGTGATCCAAAAACGGCGCTGATAGAACCGTACTCCGTTGTTCTTACAAAGAAAACCGCAAGAAAATTGTTTCGCCAGGAAAACCCTGTCGGTGAAACTTTCAAGGTTGGTGTGGAGGGACCTTACATGGTCACCGGCATTCTGAAGGAGACCAAGAACAAAACGCACATCGCCTTTGATGCGCTGGCCAGTATGACAACCGTCAGGAGCCTGGCCGCTGCGGGGCAATACAATCAGGGGCTTACCGATGCACCATCGGCCGATGATCTTGAAAACTGGTATGGGTATTGGGTCGGGTGGGTCTATGTACTCCTGGAAGAAGGGAAGACCATCGAGGATATACAGCCACATCTGGACAAGATCGCCACCAAAAACAATGAAGCGATAACAAAGCCAGACGAGCAACGCAAGGTGAAATTCAATCCCCAGTCGTTGATGTCCATTACGCCCGGGGCTGTCATCAACAACGCTATCGGGCCCGTGCTTCCCTGGGTTTTTGTCTACTTCTTCATCGCACTGGCCGGCGTGGTGATGCTTACCTCCTGTTTCAATTTTACCAACCTCTCCATCGCACGGTCGTTAACGCGCGCCAGGGAAATAGGTGTGCGAAAAGTAACCGGTGCTGCCCGATGGCAGATCTTCACTCAGTTCCTGTCAGAATCGGTTATGGTTTCGCTTTTTGCTCTGGCGATGGCCGTTATCTTGCTGATCGTGCTGAAGCCGCTCATGCTGCAGCTTAGCTTTGCCAGAATATTGCGCTGGGATCTCGAAATCAACTATGTGGTCGGGGCCGTCTTCCTGGGGTTTGCGGTGCTTGTTGGTGTGCTTGCCGGCTTCTTCCCCGCGGTGGTACTGAGTGGCTTCCAACCTGTCAAGGTGCTTAAAAGCCTGAACACCATGAGGCTGTTTTCAGGCTTGCGGTTGCGAAAGACGTTGTTGGTGGCACAGTTTACCTTTTCGCTGATATTTATTATTTCCGTAATCGTTGTTTTTAACCAACTCCAACTCTTTCTGCGGGCAGATCATGGATTCAACATGAATAACAAGATCATTGTTAGCCTCAATAACACTACGCCAGAGGTTTTCAAGAATGAACTTCTTAAGTATCCTCAAATTGAAAGCGTCACTGTCGTTTCACATATTCCGGCTGCCGGTTTTAACTACGGTACTGGATACAAGAAGTCATTCGATGAAAAGGACTGGACCAGCATCAGCTACTTCTCAGTCGATGAAGACTATCTTAAAAATATCGAGGTAACGCTGCTGAAAGGAAACTTTTTCACTTCTGAGCAAGGGGTTTCGAACAGTAACTTCATCATTTTGAATGAATCTGCCGTGGAAGCATTGCACTATGAGTCTCCCGAGGAAGCCCTTGGGCAGGTGATCATTAGTCAAAAGGATTCTTCCAGAAAAGTCATTCTCGGTGTGGTGAAGAACTACAATCACGAGATGCTGATGGAGAAACTTACGCCAATGGCACTCATTTATAATCCTGAAGAATTCCGAATGCTTCAGGTGAAATACTCGGGCTCCTATGAAGCCGCCGGGAAAACCATTGAGGACGTGTGGAGTAAGATCAATCCAGGTCTCAAGGTCGACTACAAGGACTTCAGCGCAGAGGTTCACAAGCTTTACGATATCCTGTTCGGTGATCTTGTTGGGCTTTTGAGCGTGATCGCCACGCTCGCCATTCTGATCTCCTGCCTGGGATTACTGGGCATGGCTACCTACACAACAGAGACGCGCATCAAGGAAATCTCCATTCGAAAAGTCCTGGGAAGCACCAACGGCTCACTTGTCTACCTGCTTTCAAGAGGGTTCGTCGGCATTCTCATTATCTCCATTCTGATTGCTGTTCCCGCAGCATACCTTATCAACAATCTTTGGCTGGAACAATTGGCCTATCATGTCTCTGTCGACATCGCTACGATAGCGCTCGGTGTCATTGCGCTGATCATTTTTGGAATGGTTACGATCGGATCTCAAACCTGGAGGGCGGCATTCATCAACCCGGTGGATAACCTTAAATCGGAATAGAAGGGAATGCTCCGGCTTCGGGTCACATGTTCAGATACTTCATCAGCATATCAAGCCGTTCCTTGCTGTCGTCATCACGGGTTGCTTCCTGATAACGTCCAATGACCCTGTAGCCAAAGCGCTCCAACGTAGCTACGATGCGGGATAGATCCAGTTGATTGATCTTCAATGTTACTTTGATCTTCCCTGGGTCCAGCGTATCCTCGACCATCGTGCTGCTGATCACCTTGGCGTTGTTCTCCTCCACATACCGACTGATTTCCGCCAGGGAGTAATCAATGAGATCCATGGATAATACCAGAATGCCCCCGGGCATTTGTACAGACGCCGTTTGGGCAAAGGAAGCCATGACATCCTGAACGGTGATGATTCCCGCGTACTTGCCATGCTCATTCAGTACCGCCACCATGTTGAGTTTGTACTCCCCTGCTACGCGCAGGATATCAAAGAAATGGGAATCCAGAGGGACTGTGCAGTCTTTGCCTACCAGCGGAAATGCCCCCGCGCTCTTCTCAATATCGTTGGTTTCCATAATGATCTCCTCGGAGATGAACCCCAGCAATTGTCCGTCATCAACCACAGGCAGGTAGTTACACCGGAATTCCTCCATCCAAACAATGGCCTTGTGGGCATCGTCGGTCACCTTGAGCGGTGGAATCATCTGGTTGATTAATTCTTCGGCGATCATGCGGCCTTAGGGGTCAGGAAACTTTCGACAAACTCGTTAAATATATTGGGGTGCTCCATCATGGGCGCATGACAACACATGTCTATGAAACGAAGTTCAGTATTGGGAATCAACCGGTTGAATTCGTAGGCTACCATCGGTGGTGTGATCGTGTCATTTAATCCCCAAACCAGCAATGTGGGAACCTTTATATTGGGTAAATCGGTTGCCAGATTGCTCCGTTGGGCCGATTTGGCAATGGCAACGATTCGCATGCACTTCGGAATGCTCTTGGTGGTCTCAAATACCTCGTCCACCAGCTCTTTGGAGGCCACAGCAGGGTCATAGAACGTGTAGGCGACACGTTCCCTGATGTAATCATAACTTCCCCTTCGTGGATAAGACCCTCCCATAGCGTTTTCAAACAGGCCTGAACTGCCGGTCAGTATAAGCTTATCAACTTTCGGGCCATTGTGGAGGGTATAAAGAAGCGCTACATGGCCTCCCAGCGAATTGCCCATGATGATCATACGATCAAGTTTCTTAAGGGCAACAAAGCCCTCAACGAAACTTTGAAGTCCTTCAAGTCCCGCTTCCTTGATGGGCATCTCGTAGATCGGAAGCATGGGGATGACTACCCTGAACCGCTTAGAGAAACGATTCACTACCCCTTCCCAATTGCTCAGTGCACCGAAGAGACCATGGAGCAGCATGAGTACCTGGCCGGCACCCTCGTCCACATACTTGAATCCTCCTTCTTCTTTAACGTTGAGTGCCATAAGGGATCAAAATACAACGATAAGTAACTAAAATTAATTCGAGGTACCAACGATGAACGAGGTCGTTTCTTATCCCTCGTATTCGAGTTAAACCCTCTTGAGATCAGAACTCTCGGAAAATTTCCTTGAAGAGGGGGATGAACTGACCAGCCCAATCAGCCACAGCAGGAGCCAGCTGCGCCGTGAAGGGATACAGCCACGACCCCTCCACCCACTCCTCCCGGGGTGACATTTTCAGCGAATCCAGAATCCACAGCACGACGCTCAGTGTGAATAATGTGCGAAGTGCCCCCAGGCCGCCGCCAAGTGCCTGGTCTACTGATCCAAGAAAGGATTTGTCGATGGAGTTCTTCACAAGTGATCCCAACAGTCGAACAAGCAGTACCACAACAATGAAGATGACAATAAACGAGATGTAGGGCAACGTGCTCCTGTCAATGTCAAACCTGTCGTCGAGCAGGATCATTACTTCGCCCATCAGTTTGAAACCGAGAAAAATTCCAATCACCATACCCAGGAGGGAAATCACTTCCATCAAGAATCCCTCGCGGAAGCCACTCCATGCCCCGAAAGCGGCAAGAATCAAAATGACAATGTCAACTTTGTTCAAGTGGTCAGCAGTTTCTTAACGATCTCCGAAATGACCTTACCGTCAGCCTTTCCTGCCAGCGCTTTCGTAGCAGTACCCATTACTTTGCCCATATCCTGAGGCCCTTTTGCACCTACCGTTGCGATGATCCCCATCAGCGCGTCCGTAATTTCCGCTTCTGACAATTGCTTCGGCATGTACCGGCTGATAATCTCCAACTGAAAGTTTTCCTTTTGCGCCAGGTCCATCCGACCTTCCTTCTGGAAAATTTCTGCCGACTCCTTACGTTGCTTCGCGGCTTTCATCAGGAGTTTGCCTTCAGTTTCGGAAGAGATTTCGGCCGCATGACCCTTCTCGGTTTCGGCCAGCAGGATCATGGACTTGATGCTGCGCAGTGCTTCCAGCTCTTCCTTGTTCTTGGCCAGCATGGCTTTCTTGATGTCGTTGTCTATGGTAGTTTTCAGTGACATGATTGTGTAATTTCACCTCAAAGTTATCGAACGAAATCCCGTAATAACAAATGACGCGCCTGAGTGTCAATATCAACAAGCTGGCGACACTGCGGAATGCCCGGGGTGGCAACAATCCCGATGTGGTCAAGGCGGCCATCGACTGCGAACGATTCGGCGCACAAGGCATTACGGTTCACCCACGACCCGATGAGCGGCACATACGACGCGATGATGTGATTGCGCTCAGCAAGGTAGTTACCACGGAGTTCAACATAGAAGGCTATCCGGATTCCCGTTTCATGGAAATCCTTGCGGCCGTACGACCGGCGCAAGCTACGCTGGTCCCTGACCCACCCGGCGTGCTCACCTCCAATGCAGGCTGGGATACTGTCACGCAGTCATCTTTCCTCAAGCCCGTCATCCAGGAAATAAAAAAACTCGGCATTCGGGTGTCGCTTTTCGTGGATTCTTCTGAAAAGATGGTCGAAGGTGCTGCAACGGTCGGAGCCGACAGGATTGAACTTTATACCGAACCCTATGCGGTCAACTATTACAAAAATCGTGACTTGGCCATTGCACCGTATGTGAAGGCCGCCAATCTGGCAAGAGGCCTGGGGCTTGGACTTAACGCGGGCCATGATCTGGATCTCCACAATCTGAGATTCCTCAAACAATCCATTCCCGATCTTGACGAGGTGTCTATTGGGCATGCACTGATCTGTGACGCCATTTACCTCGGTCTTGAGAATACAGTTCAATTGTATCTGCGGCAGTTAAGGTAGAGAACCTTGGAGGAGTCGAATACAAACCAATCACCTAAATGGCCAGGCAGGCTCACGATTCTATTTGCCCTCCTCTTTGCTTTGTTCTGGTCTCTTGGCTCATTCTTCTTTTGGATTTTGCTGGGGCTTACCATCTACTTTGGCTTTCTCGCAGTTTATCTGTCGGCAGGAGTGAAGCAGAGGATAAGTGACTTTGCTTCTTCGTTTACTCGTAGTCAACGGCCGCCAAAAAATCCCTACCAGGCTTTCCGACCTCGCACGGAAGTCCAGGCGGATCCAACAACCACCACCTTGAAAGTCGCGAAACTGATTCGAGGTCTTTTCTTTCTCTTCCTGGGTCTGTTTCTTACTTTTTTTATCATCGGCATATTTTCCGGTACCGATGAAGACACCAGAGATGGTGCAAACATCGACGTAAATCAAAACGATACCCCCGATGTCGAAGTAACAACTGATTGGAATGAACGCGGAAACGCTGCGCTTCAGGATAACAACTTTGATTCAGCCTTCTACTATTACGACAAAGCCCTGGCCATTGATCCGGAGAACATGTATTCGCTGTACAACAAGGGTCTTGCCTATTCCCTCCGGCAGGATTATCGCCGGTCCAACGGATTGGCCAGACGATGCATACAATACCATCCCGACTATTTCCCTGCCTGGTGGCTGTTGGGCTACAACTATGATCTCATCGCCAATACAGACTCTGCCGTGTATTGCCTTGAAAAGGCCTACTCAGATGGCTACCGGCAACCAGATTTTGTCCAGCTTATCGCAGAAGTGTACACCAAGAAGAGCCGGTTGAAAGATGCACTTCAGGCCTATCAACAACTGGTTGAAATGGATACCACGAGGGCCGACATCTTTCGCAAAATGGCAGAACTCGATCCGTCCATGGCTGAGCGCTATCTAGGCAAGGCCCACGCGTTAGATGGAAACTAGAAAATCAATCCGTTGTAAGCAGCACCTTGAGGCAATGATCTTTCTTTTCTGAAAAAATTGAATAGCCATAAGAACCGTCTTTCAATTTCATGCGGTGCGTAAAAATTGAAGTAATGTCATACTTCTTCTGTTGAACGAGCGGGATCAATTGATCCATCATGAAACGGGCGGGGCACCGGCCAATCGTATACGTTACATTTTTGTTGTATGCTTCCACGGGGGAGAAAGCGAGATGGTCATCATTGCAGACGCCCACGGAGGATATTATCCCACCGGATCGAACAAGATCATAAGCGCGACGGACAGCGTGACGACTGCCAACGGCCTCCAGGACGCCATCGGCACCTCTTCCGTCGGTGGCCTCTCTCAACAGTTCAACAACGTTCTCCTTATCAGCATCCAGCGCATGGGCGCCAAATTCTGCAGCCTTTGCAAGCCGCTCCGGAATGTTGTCGATGGCAAAGACCTTTTTGGCGCCCATCTCTTTAGCGCCCAGAATCGCCATTAGCCCTACGGGGCCACATCCGACTATTGCATAAACGCCAGACTCTTTTATCCCCGCCTGTCGGGCACAATAGAAGCCTGTTGCCATCACATCGCCAAGGAGCAGTGCTTCCTCTTCCGAGATACCTTCGGGAATTATCATCAGGGTACTAGAAGCAAGCGGAACACGAACATACTCTGCCTGTCCACCGTGCAAACCGTGACCATTCTCGATCCAGCCATACAACTGACTTTGGGTACAACGACAGGTAAGGCCGATAAGACAAAAGAAGCACTGCCCGCAACTTGTGGTAAAGGGGCTCATTACCCGATCACCCACGCGCAGATGTTTCACATCGCTGCCTATTTCAACGACTTCACCGGTAAACTCGTGCCCCATGGCGGTGCCCCGATCGATTCCCTTTTCACGCTCATGGTAGACATGAAGATCGGATCCGCAGATAGCACACTGGTTCACCCTGACAATGGCATCAGCCGGATGCAGGATCACCGGATCAGGAACCGATGCAAATTGAATACATTCCTTTCCCTGAAACGTAAGCGCCTTCATCAACTGAACAAGTTATTCAGTTCCAGATCAATCCGGCTTACGATGGTTGCAAAGTCCTCCACGTTCTCCACAAAATCTGTCCGGTTAATGTCGATCGTAAGAATTCTCCCGTGTGAATACCCCGAAGTCCAATTTTCATAGTGAGCATTCAGGTTCTTGAGATACTCGAGCTTGATGTTGTATTCAAAATCCCGGTCTCGCTTCTGAATCTGTTGAACCAGTTTCGGGATATCCGCTTTGAGATAGATGAGCAGGTCCGGCGGTTGAACAAAGTTGATCATGGAGTGGAAGAGATCCAGATAGCTCTGATAATCGCGATCATTGATAAACCCGCTGGCATGCAGGTTCGAGGCAAAGATATAGGCGTCTTCGTAGATGGTGCGGTCCTGTATGATGGTCTTATCGCTTTCCCTGATCTGCCTCACCTGGTTGAAGCGGCTGTTCAGAAAGAAGATCTGCAGATGAAACGCCCATCGCTTCATATCGTCATAAAAATCGCGGAGGTAAGGATTATTGTCTACCGACTCATAGAGGGGTAGCCAGCCATAATGCTTCGACAATTTCTCAACCAGTGTGGTTTTCCCCGATCCAATATTGCCAGAGACCGCGATGTGCCTGATCTTGCTCATTTCTCATCATTCCTTTTCCGTAAAGGTTGAAGGTCGTGGAATAATTCTGTCGGGGCAAATAGAAAGTAAACCAGGGAGATTGCTATTTCGCGTTCCCGTTTAACTGAAAATTCTGATCTTCGCGCCTATGAAAGCGACTTGGTTCATCATTGTTCTTCTTGCGATCTCTTCCTGCGGCAGCGACTCGGAACAATGTGTCTTTGTTCCCGATACCTCAGCGATACAAGTCGATCTGCTTTTTGAATCCCTGGAAGACAGTCTGCCGGCAATTACCACGAAGGATGAACTCGTTCGCTTCATGACGTTTCATGGCGATACCCGGGATATCTTTTTCAACCGTGGCGCCTATCCCAATGACTCCACCTTCATCAACAGGCTATACAATCGATTCACCAACCCCCACATTGACACGCTACTGCAGGAAACGCACAGGGTATTTGGTGATGGAGGGGCTTTGCGCCAGCAATTTCGCGAAGCGTATACGAACCTTAAATATTACTATCCTGATTTCACCCCTCCCAGGGTTCAGACCCTGATTTCGGGTCTTGAAAGTGATCTTTTCGTCACTGATTCCACCATTTATATCGGTTTGGACTATTTCCTGGGTCCCGGGGCCCGCTTCAGGCCAAACAACATCTACGAATACATGCTTCGCCGGTATACAAAAGACTTCATTGTACCTTCCATCATGCTGCTTACCGGGGTTGACAGTCGATTCAACAAGATTGCGGAAGAAGACAAGACTGTATTGGCCGAGATGATTGCTTACGGCAAAGCATACTATTTCGCCAAGCGCATGCTGCCATGCGCAGCAGACAGCCTCTTGATTGGCTATACAACGTCGGAAATTGAGGGAAGCATAGAATTTGAAAATCTGATCTGGTCGAGGCTCATAGAAGATCAGGTGTTGTTTGCGACAAGCCACCTTGTGAAGCAGAAGTTTCTCGCTGAGCGTCCAAAAACGCTTGAGGTCGGAGAGGAATGCCCTGGTCGTATCGCGCAATGGGTTGGCTGGCGTATTGTCAATGCCTATATGGAAAGACACCCCGCCGTTACACTTCCCGAACTGATGAACACTTCAGACGCTCAAAAATTGTTCAAGGAATCAGGATACAAACCGCAACTCGTCAAGCTACCCAGCAAAGACAAGTCATGATTTTGAAAATAAGCTGGCAAACGAAGCGCTGAGCTTTTTTCTGGAGTAGTTGCCTTCGGCCAATGATCTGGAGCGTTGCTGAAAATTCTTCAATTTGGAATGATCAGTCAGGAAGGACCCGATTTTCTTTGCAAAGTCCGCCGGATCTGCCGGGTCAGTATAGAATCCACATTGATGCGATTCAATTTCATCGCGTATCCATCCGCCAAAATTGACGATGATGACCTTGCCGGCGGCCAGGCCATCAAAGTATTTGTTAGGACAGCCCGTTTCCAGAATCGGCACCGGAAGGTAACTTATGAATACAGCATCTGTCATGCTCATAATTTCCCTGACACCATCCCGATTTATAAATCCAGCAAAAGTCACATTGCCAATCTCTCTTTGCTTTACGGTATTCTTCAAGTCATCAGCCATAGCGCCATCGCCGCAAATAATAAAAGTGACCGGCAAGTTCCTGGCCTGACATTCCAGCGCGCAATCCAGAAGTTGATGTAGCCCGTTGGCAAACCCGAGCGCTCCGATGTATGATACGACAAACTTTTCCCGCTCACTCTTCTGTTTATCTTTCAACCCCTCATCAGGGAAATAAAATTCATCATCCGCCATATTGGGAACTACCACCACTGGAATGCCTGGTGACTTCTCGCCAATAGCCTTCGCAATCGGGGTTGAAAGTGCAACTACGGTGCGCGAATTCCGGTAGATCATCTTTTCCAGGCGAAACAGCATCCATTGAAAAAGTCGGTTGCGAATGAATCCCAGTTGAATGGGGGCATCGGGCCATAGGTCACCTACCTCAAAGAGATACGGCATACCATACCGGAACTTCATCCAAAGCGTGCATAGGCCCACGGTAAGGGGCGCTGAAATACCATATGCATGGTCGTACGTTCGATAGGGGGTCGCTGCAAGGATGGCATCAAAGACAAACCGCAAGAAAGACCAAGCCCGGGCGTAAAAAGTGAATCGGTTATCGTAAGGAACAGGGAGATAGATGATATGGACTCCTTCGATTGTCTTTTCGCACCTCTCCCTTCCTGAGTGTGATGTGATCACCGTTACATGATGACCATGCTGAACGAGTGCCGTAGCCAGGTAGTAAGACCGGATGGCACCCCCTCCTTCCGGGGTGTTGAAGTGCTGATGAAACATCAGGAGATTCACAATGCAAAGAAAGGAAAACCAGCGAAGGCATTGCGATATCGATCTTAAGGATTGACTAAGCGCACACTGCCCTACCTCGCCACCGGCGCAACGGGGGGAACCTTGAGGTCAAAAGGACCAGGTATTACTGCTTTACATGAAGACCATGAACGTAGGTCATGATATTCTCGACGGCGCTCGCAGACGGCTCAAGGCCGGCTTTATCAAGGCTTTTCTTTGAAAGCAGCAACTCTCTGTATTGACGCTGCAATTCCGGATCTGAAGAAAGCACGCGGCTAATTTCCTGCGCTTCCTCCTCCGTGGTCTCTTGGTAGATGTACCTGACCAGATCGTTTTGGGTAAACGTTTTCGTCATAGGCATATTGGTTTTTTGTCATTTTCTTTCTGAGGTTGATCAGCGCATAGCGCATGCGGCCAAGAGCCGTATTAATGCTTACACCTGTTTTGTCGGCAATCTCCTGAAAACTCATGTCCATGTAATGGCGCATGATCAACACTTGCTTCTGCTCGGCGGGTAATTGCTTGATAAGGTCGCGAAGCCGGGTTTGGGTATCCTGAGCGATCTGTAGAGATTCAGCAGAATCCTCGGCAAAGTCCATGGAATTGAACAGCCTGCTGTTGTCCTCCAGGACAATCTCGGGATATCGCCTTCTCCTGCGATAAGCGTCTATAGCCAGATTGTGCGCAATTCTGCTGATCCAAGGAAGAAACTTGCCTTCTTCGTTGTATCGACCACTTCTGATGGTGTTTACAGCCTTAATAAAGGTCTCCTGCAGGAGGTCCTCCGCCCGGTAACGGTCCTTTACAATCAGGTAAATGGCCGTAAAAATGCGCGATTTGTGACGATGGAGCAGCACTTCGAATGCCTCTTCGTTACCTTGTTGATAAAGCGACAGTAACTCGCTGTCGCCACACTTCTTGTCTATCATTCTGTCTCACGGTTAGGTAACGTAGAGCTCGGTATCGATAGTGTGGGGGTTGGTTAGTATTTGTTTGGACCGAAAAGATAGAAATAAACCCGTAATCCCCAAAAAATTTAAGGAAAAATCTTGCCTCCTATGTAATTTCTTTTCCTATTTGTCGCAGATATTTCAGTTGAAGCAGACACCCATGGCCGCCACGAAGAAGAAGGTTATCAAGAGCCTCGACAACCTCTCAGAGGACTTGCGCGAATTGATGAAAAAGCAATATCCGCTGGGTTACGAGAACAGTATCACCCGGATCAATAATGCCAAGAAAGAACCCATCTTTGTTTTCCCTTTGGAGGCCGATGAGGCTACGTACCTTGTCAAAATTCCGGCCACCAAGAACAGTGAAGGCGAGTACGATGTAGACTCGAAACCGAAAGATCCGGAATTCGGCGCGGATGAGAAAAGTGATGACGATCAATTCGGTGGCTCCGACGATTTTGGCGGCGACGATGACTACGGCGACGAGGAAAGTAGCGAAAGCCAAAGCAAAGACCCCAGCTACGAGCCTGACTTCGACAATTAATTAGCTCACATCCACAAACAACACCATCTGTGCCGGTGGTGTTTTTGTTTTCAGGTCTCCATTCTCATCTGGTTATCCGTACCTTTGACGCCTCCTCATGAGTGCCCTTGTCGTTGATTCCGAAAAAAAGTTGGATGCATTGGATCCCCGCCAATTCATCATTATCAAGCGAGCCCGTGTCAACAATCTGAAGAATCTGAGCGTAGCCATTCCCCGAAATAAACTGGTGGTCATAACCGGGCTTTCGGGATCGGGCAAGTCATCCCTGGCCTTCGACACCCTCTTCGCTGAAGGACAACGGATGTATGTTGAGAGTCTGAGTTCCTACGCACGCCAATTCCTGGGTCGGATGGAAAAACCCGACGTCGACTACATACGAGGCGTTTCACCGGCCATTGCTATTGAGCAAAAGGTAAATACGCGCAACCCACGCTCCACCGTTGGCACATCCACCGAAGTTTACGATTACCTGAAACTGCTTTTTGCTCGCATCGGAAAAACCATTTCCCCCGTCAGTGGGAAGGAGGTTAAACGCGATACGGTTTCCGATGTCGTTGATGCCATCAACAAGCTTGAACCTGGAACACGGGTGACCATTGCAACACCCCTGAAAATGCAGAAAGGCCGAAAGCCTGTTGACGAATTGGAACTTCTCCTTCGAAAGGGCTTCACCCGAATTCTTCTGAACGGACAAATGAAGTTCATTGAGGAGGCGATTGCAGAAACGAAAGAGAAGAAGAAAACATCGGCTGCTAATAAAACAATAATTGAAATTCTCATCGACCGTGCTGCCATTCAGCCGACTGATGAGGATTTGGTCTACCGTCTTTCTGACTCAGTGCAAACGGCCTTTTTCGAAGGCCACGGTGACTGCCATATTTATATCGAGGGCCAAGAAACGTTGCATTTCTCAGACCGTTTCGAGCTTGACGGTATTACGTTTACCGAACCCTCTGTGAATTTCTTCAGCTTCAACAACCCTTTTGGAGCTTGTCAAACCTGCGAAGGATTTGGAAAAATATTGGGTATCGATGGGGACCTGGTCATACCCGACAAGGCCCTTTCTGTCTTCGAGGGTGCAGTAGCCCCATGGCGGACTGAAACCATGAATGAGTGGCTCAAGCCCTGGCTGCGCCATGGTGCCAAATTTGACTTCCCGATTCACCGCGCCTACAACGATCTCACGCAGAAAGAACGCGAACTTCTCTGGAGCGGAAATGGCGAACTGGATGGGATTAACCAGTTTTTCAAATATCTGGAATCGAAGGCCTACAAGATCCAATATCGCGTGATGATGTCACGCTACCGTGGCCGCACCACATGTCCGGATTGCCGCGGAACACGGCTCAGAAAGGATGCGTCTTTTGTGAAGATCGCTGAAACCTCAATAACAGACCTGGTCCTGCTTCCGATCGAAGAGGTGTTCACTTTCTTCAAAGGACTCAAAGTGGCTACCTACGATCAAAAGGTTGCCGACCGCTTACTGAAAGAAATCACGTATCGGCTGGAATACCTGGAAAAGGTAGGCCTTGGCTATCTGACATTAAATCGTCTGACCAATACACTGTCCGGCGGAGAGTTCCAGCGAATCAAGCTGGCGACCTCGCTAGGCAGTGCGTTGGTTGGCTCGATGTACATTCTTGATGAACCCAGCATCGGTCTGCATCCCAAAGACACCGAACGTATGATCCAGGTACTGAAATCTCTTCGTGACCTGGGAAACTCGGTCATCGTCGTTGAACATGAAGAAGAAATCATGCGCGCGGCCGATCAACTCATTGACATTGGACCGGATGCTGGGCAGCATGGCGGGCACCTCGTCTTTCAGGGTACAGTAGAAGATATTACCCTGGAGACGAAAACCCATACAGCCGATTTTCTTGGCGGAATAGAAAAGATACCCATACCCGCCCGACGAAGAAAATGGAAAGACTCCATCACCATTACCGGTGCCCGCGAAAACAACCTCAAGAATCTCCAGGTTCAATTTCCTCTTGGCGCTCTTACTGTCGTCACAGGCATCAGTGGCTCTGGCAAGTCGACATTGATCACAAAGATTCTTTTCCCCGCCATCGGGCGTCTCAGCGGGCTCGTTTCTGATACGCCCGGCAAGTATGACAAACTGGAAGGCGACGTTGCTACGATCACACAAATCGAGTACGTTGATCAGAACCCCATCGGTAAGTCATCAAGGTCCAACCCGGTAAGCTATGTTAAGGCATACGATATCATCCGTCAACTCTACGCAGACCAGCCTCTGGGAAAGCAACGTGGTTATAAGCCGTCACACTTCTCATTCAATGTGGATGGTGGAAGGTGCGACAATTGTGAGGGGGAGGGTGAGATTAAGGTCGAGATGCAATTCATGGCCGACATCTATCTTACCTGTGAAGTCTGCCATGGCAAGCGTTTCAAGCATGAAGTACTTGAGGTCGAATACCAGGGGAAAACCATCGCTGATGTCCTTGACATGACTGTTGGAGAGGCTATTGACTTTTTCAAAGACAAGAAACAGATAATAGACAAGGTTCAGCCACTGGCAGACGTTGGGCTTGGCTACGTGAAACTTGGTCAATCATCGAATTCGCTCAGTGGCGGCGAGGCCCAGCGAGTGAAGCTGGCTTCTTTCCTGGGCAAGAATACGCCTGACGGCCATATCATGTTCATCTTTGATGAGCCAACGACAGGACTTCACTTTCATGATATATCCAAGCTCCTCAAGGCTGTCAATGGACTCGTCGACCTTGGCCACACTGTGATCATTATCGAGCACAATCTGGAGGTGATCAAATGCGCCGACTGGATCATCGATCTTGGTCCCGATGGTGGAGAAAAAAAAGGAGGGTATCTGGTTTTTGAAGGGACACCAGAGCAGATGGTGAAGTCCGGAAAGGGCCATACAGCACAATACCTCCGGAAGAAACTGATTGAGTAGTCCTTTCAGGTCAGGCAGGGGTAGCTTCCCTCAGTGCCCTTCTTAAAATCTTACCAACATTCGTTTTCGGAATCTCTGTTTTGAACTCAATTAGTTTCGGGCGTTTGTATCCAGTCAGATTTTCCTTGCAAAAAGCAACCAGCTCCTCCTCCGTCAACGACTGATCCTTCTTGACAACGACAATTTTCACCGCTTCGCCACACTGCGGGTCAGGTACGCCAATCGCAGCCACTTCCAGCACTTTTGGATGACCTGCGACAACACCTTCGATCTCATTGGGGTACACATTGAACCCTGAAACGAGGATCATGTCCTTCTTGCGATCAACAATCTTGATGTAACCATCGGCGTCCATTACCGCGATGTCGCCTGTCTTAAACCAGCCACCGGGATGGAACACGCTTGAATTGTCTTTCTGCCAATATCCTTTGAACACCTGTGGTCCCCGGGCGCACAGTTCACCCGCTTCGCCGAAGGGCAGTGCATTTCCGTCATCGTCCATCATCTGGATTTCCGTGCTTGGTATAGGCACTCCAATACTCCCCATCCGTTCTTTTCCGCTGATCTGGAAGGTGAGCACGGGGGATGTCTCACTCAACCCATAACCTTCACCAATCGGAATGCCTGTCTTCTCTTTCCATCGTTTAAAAACAACTTCCTGCAGCGCCATACCACCCGCACTGCAGCCCTTAATCCCTGAAAAATTGATGTCATCAAAGTTCGGGTGATTGAGAAGAGCATTATATAAAGTGTTAACGCCGATCATGGTCTGGAAAGGCTTCTTCAAGATCTTGATGAATCCGCCAAAGTCACGCGGGTTCGTTACAAACAGGGCTTTAAGGCCCGCAGTGAGGAAAACAAAGGAAGCCGTCAACGCGTAGATGTGGTACATCGGGAGGGGAATGACAGCGACATCTCCAGGTTCGAGCGGACCCTTGCTGGTAAATTTCAAAACGGGCACTACCTGAGCAACATTGTATAGCACATTTCTGTGGGTCAGCTCAGCGCCCTTCGATAATCCGGTTGTCCCTCCGGTATACTGAAGAAAGGCCGTATCTTCTTTCTTGATTGTGACGGGCTTAAATGTTTGGGCCTTACCCTTTGCCAATGCAGTTGAAAACGGAATAGCCCACGGAATATAATAGGGAGGCACCATCTTCTTTATACTCTTCACAACAAAGTTTGTGATCGGTTTCTTCAGGCCTCCGAGCAGATCGCCCACTTCGGTAATGATCACTGTCTTGATCGCCGTTTCTCCGATAACCTTCTCCAGGTGGTGAGCAAAATTCGCCAGAATCACAATAGCCACTGCACCACTATCCTTGAACTGATGTTCCATTTCCCGGGGTGTGTACATCGGGTTTGTGTTTACGAGGATGAGCCCCGCTTTCAGCGCGCCAAGCATGGCAACCGGAAACTGAAGGATGTTGGGCATTTGAAGTGCAATTCTGTCGCCGGGAACCAGCTTGCATTCATTCTGTAAAAATGAAGCAAAATGCGTCGAAAGCGTATCCAGCTCGCCAAATGTGATCGCCTTGTCCATGTTCTCGATGGCCGGCCTGGAACTGAATTTCTTGCAGGCTTCATCCATCAATGCCGCCAGTGAATCGTATGGTGGTTCAGGTACCTCGGTAGGGTAGTAGTCAGGGTATTGCTGGATCCATGGATGCTTGCTCATAACATAGTGTGTTAACTGACGAATGTAATATTTTTGGTTTACACTTTTGTATTTTTATTGCCATTCTCCACCACAGGAATGCGTATAGCCATACGGCGCAAGACTAAACAAGTCCAAAATGAAAGTCTATTTCCACCTTCTGCTCATTCTCGCCATACTTACCCATTGTGCGCCTCCTGAAGCCTCCAATGAGGGACCCGTCTTTGCCATTTCCTTTCCACCAGAAATGGGCAGTCAGGCTCAGGATGGACGATTGATTTTGCTACTGGCTACGAACGATAAAACGGAACCTAGATTTCAATTTAACTTCGGGCTCGCTACACAGTTGGGTTTTGGCATGAACGTGGAAGGCATGAAGCCAGGACAAGAGATTGTCATGACCGATTCTGCCTTTGGATTTCCTGTCAGGAGTCTAAAAGAAATCCCCCCTGGCGATTATTATGTACAGGCCATCATTAATCGATATGAAACATTTCAGCTGAAGAGCGGAAAGGTGGTCAAACTCCCGCCTGATCAAGGCGAAGGGCAACACTGGAATACGAAACCCGGCAATTTTTACAGCCGGCCTTTCCGCGTGTCGATTTCATCGGGAACATCAGAGCCCATCAAGGTTGTCATGGACCAGGTTATACCACCCATCACTGAACCCGTTGATACGGAGTATGTGAAGCATATCAAGATACAGAGCAAAATGCTCACGGAGTTCTGGGGACGTCCGATGTTTCTGGGGGCGCATGTTCTCCTCCCGGAAGGCTTTGACACACACCCCCAGTCAAAATATCCATTGATGATTTATCATGGACACTTCCCTGCCGACTTTGGTGGCTTCAGCACGGAACCACCACCTGCCGATATGGATACAAGCGACTACAGTGAGCGCTTTGGCATTTACGGTTATCGCAAGTTCCAGGCGCAAGAGGCCTATAATTTCTACAAACAGTGGACGAGCAAGAATTTCCCACGCTTCCTGGTGGTCGAAATCCAGCATGCCAATCCCTACTACGATGATTCATATGCCGTGAATTCTCAAAACCTCGGCCCCTATGGCGATGCCATCATGTTTGAATTGCTGCCAGAGATTGAAAAGCAATTCCGTGGAATCGGACAAGGGTGGGCGCGGTTTACCTACGGAGGATCCACGGGCGGCTGGGAAGCACTCGCCGCTCAAATGTTCTATCCGGATGAATTTAATGGCTGTTTTGCTGCCTGTCCAGATCCTATCGACTTCCGGTCATTCTGCCTTGTGGACATTTACAAAGACAAGAACGCCTTCTGGTACGACAGTGAATTTAAAAAACTGCCACGACCCGCGCACCGAAATTATTTGGGGCAGATACAGGCAACCATGGAAGACAATAATCGCTACGAACTCGTACTGGGCACAAACAGCCGCTCAGGAGAGCAGTGGGACATTTGGGAAGCCGTGTATTCACCTCAGGGTGAGGATGGCTATCCGCAAAGAATATTCAACAAGGAAACCGGTGAAATTGATCCCTCCGTTGCCAACTACTGGAAAGAGAATTACGATCTGCGATACATCCTGGAGCGCGACTGGAAATCACTTGGCCCAAAACTGCAGGGGAAGATTCACATCTACTGCGGGGATATGGACAATTACTATCTCAACAATGCTGTCTACCAAATGGAGGCCTTCCTTAAGAAAACAAAGAGTCCTTTTTACAACGGTGAGGTGGCCTATGGTGACCGTGCCGAACATTGCTGGAATGGAGACCCTGTTAATCCCAACCATGTGTCAAGACTTCGCTATAATACCATGTATCTTCCAAAGATTCTGAAGCGTATTCAGGAAAGTGCGCCAAAGGGCGCAGACACACGAAGCTGGCGCTATTAAAATCTGCCTGAGCGCTGCCTCGGACTTTTGACTACCTTCGGTACCAGAAATGATCAAGAAATACACATCCCTGGTTCTTGTCGCAATGCTGGTTGTTCACCTGGCAGGGTTCTACGTGTATTTTGCTGTACGTCTGGGTGATATCCGCATGACGATGCGCGAAAAGCTGGCTGATCTTCCCGAGGATCAGCTTGATGTTGTTCGCATACCCGTTCAGCAATTCAAGAGCGGATGGATCGAGGAGCGGGAAATGCAATGGCAGGGAAATATGTATGACATAGCCAGAGTGGAACGCCAAGAAGATACCATGATCGTCTATTGTGTTCACGATGAAGATGAGGACAATCTCCTGAATTTTATAGGCGCCATAATTGACATGGGTCAGCAAGACACACGCCCCGCACCGATGTCGGTCGTGCAATTCTTCACACTCAAATATGTCGTGACCGATTTTTCTTGCCCGGAACGTCCATTTAGCATTTTGAATCCTGTCTTTGCAATTGTCCAGGTGTCGCTTTGCTCAATTGATTCTTCGCCCACCACACCGCCACCCCGAGGTTAGTTGTTTCATGTGAATTGTATTTCGCACACTCACCCAGGTGAGTTGTATGCGTTTGTACACATCAGAACAACTAAACCAAATGAATGCTACACTACTATTTCTAGCTACTGTGACGTCTGTTCCGGTCTTCGCACAATTTGCGGAGAAGGAAGACACACCCAAAGATTCTATTCCCACTTCTTATTTGACAGAGGTTGTTATCTCTGCCAATAAGATTCCGGAGCAGCGTCGAACCGTTTCTCAACAAATCAAGGTTATTCCGCCGTCTGTAATCCGAAGCTTCAATGCGCAGAATTCCGGAGACCTTATCCAAAACACGGGCCTTGTTGCACTTCAAAAAAGTCAGCAGGGCGGCGGAAGTCCAATACTACGCGGTTTTGAGGCCAGCCGAGTGCTTCTCATGATAGATGGAGTACGAATGAATAATCTCATCTACCGTGCAGGTCATTTGCAAAATGTCATATCAGTGGACAATAGCATGCTCGACCGTGCAGAAGTACTATTTGGTCCATCATCCACCGTCTACGGCAGCGATGCACTGGGTGGTGTGATCCACTTTTACACACGCAATCCCGAGCTTGCAGATGGAAAAATGAAGACAACGGGAAATATTTTCTCCCGTTATGGAACGGCCAATCAAGAAAAGACAACCCATATTGACGTCAACCTGGGTGGGAGCCGCTTGGCCTCCTTGACTTCCTTCACCTACAGTTATTTTGATCATATGATAATGGGAAAAGAAGTCAATCCCTCACTTGGTGAACCCTTTGGTGTGCGTCCGCAATATGTTGAGCGGTCTGCCGACAACACCACCGATCTCCTTATACAAAATGGTGATCCTTACAAGCAGGTCCAAAGCGCTTACAAACAGTGGGATATCCTGCAAAAATTTCTGTTCAAACAAAGTGACCGCATTCGGCACATCATTAATCTTCAATATTCCAACTCATCAGATATTCCGCGGTACGACAGACTGACCGACCCACAGGGTGCCGGGCTTCGTTTTGCCGAATGGTATTATGGACCTCAAATGCGTTTCATGGGTTCATACAATCTGGAAGTTGCACAGTTTGGCAGCATGGCCGACCGGCTATCAGCAAGACTGAGTTATCAGCAGCTGGAAGAAAGTCGTCATGACCGGCGGTTTGGAAACAATAACCGTAATGACAGGACTGAGAATGTCAGTGTCTGGGGGCTGACAATTGATCTCGCCAAGGTCCTTGGAAAGAATAGTTTGCGCTATGGATTTGACGGACAGTTCAATACCCTAAAATCTACAGCCGTGAGTACCAATGTCGCAACAGGTGCTACGCTTCCACAGAGCACACGCTATCCGGACGGAAACAACAGTATGAATATGGCGGCCTTGTACGTAACGCATACGTTGGAACTCTCTGACAAATGGGTTCTCAATGATGGAATAAGATTCGGGATAAGTTCATTGAATTCCACATTTATTGACAAGACATTCTTCCCCTTTCCGTATGACAACATCAGCCAAAGCCCAGCCTTCGCAAGCGGGAATGTCGGCATGATCTATACACCTACATCCTGGAAATTTTCCCTTTTGGCAAGTGCAGGTTACCGCGTACCAAACGTTGACGACCTGGCCAAAGTCTTTGACAGCGTTACAGGAAGCGCGTCAGCCTCAGGTACCCTCATTGTTCCCAACCCGGATCTGAAGCCTGAAAAAACGCTCAACGCCGATCTTGGTGTGACGAAGTTCTTCGGCGACAAGGTTCGGGTTGAGGCCAATTTCTTCGCCACCGACTTCTACGATGCAATTGTCATTTTGCCTTCAACACTTCAAGGCCAAAGTGTCATTGACTATGGAGGATACCCGGCAAACGTCGTGTCGAGTCAAAACGCACAAAAGGCCTACATTCTTGGGTACAGTGCTTCCGTACGGGCCGACCTGACGGAAAATATGGCCGTCACCGCAACGTACAATGAAACCCGTGGCCGTGTTCGTACAACGCCTTACGAATCACCATTGGATCATATTCCTCCAGCTTTCGGGCGGATTGGCCTTCAGTATAACACGAACAAGTTTCGCTCTGAGCTGTTCACGAACTTCAACGGATGGAAGCACATCGAGGAGTACAGTACCAGCGGTGAAGACAATGCACAGTATGCACCGGCTAAAGGCATGCCCTCCTGGTATACCATCAACCTGCGTCTGGGGTATGAGTTCAATACGGTGGTCGCACTCCAGGGCGGTATCGACAATCTCATGGACGTTCAGTACCGCCAATTTGCTTCCGGAATCAATTCATCCGGAAGAAACTTATTTTTAACCATTCGACTAAAATTCTGAGTTAATCCGGTAATCTGCCTCCATATGAAACTGAAAACTCTCGTAAGCCGCACGCGCCAATTCCGCTCCTTCCACAAGTGGATCGGGATCTTCATCCTCATTTTTGTGTTGCTCAGCAGCATTACCGGCCTTCTCCTTGGCTGGAAGAAAAACATGGACATTCTCCAGCCGCCCACACAAAAAGGCGGATCCAAAACCGTTGACGAGTGGGTGTCGTTTGAACAGGTTGTGCGTTCAGCCAACAAAGCGCTGGACTCCGTTCTCCACGAACAGTCCGGAATTGAACGGCTGGACGCACGACCTGACAAGGGGATCATCAAGGTTGTGTACCTCAATTACTGGGAAGTGCAGGTCGATGGTTTGACTGGTAAAGCACTATCCGTTGCGCCCAGGCATGCTGATTGGATTGAGCACATTCATGACGGTTCTATAATCGGTGAGGGTTTCAAACTTGCTTACACCAACTATATTGGTTGGGGTCTGTTGATTATGTCCGTAACAGGATTCTGGCTTTGGTATGGGCCACGTAGAATCCGCCAGGTTAAGGAAGCCCCGGAAAAACCCTAACGTATGGATTTGTGATGACTCGAAGTCGCACTAATGGGCTTCGAGCCAGTTCTTCCCAACGCCCACCTCAACTTCCATGGGTACATCCAACAGGACAGCCGTCTTCATTAATTCAACAATACGCTTCCTGACTGCAGCTTCTTCATCTTTGTGCAGGTCAAAAACCAATTCATCGTGCACCTGGAGAATCATTCGTGTTTTCAGATTCTCTTTCAACAGCCAGTGATGAATATTGATCATGGCAATCTTAATGATGTCAGCAGCACTCCCCTGTATGGGAGCATTAATGGCGTTACGCTCTGCAAATCCTCGCGTGGTGATGTTACGAGAGTTGATGTCGCGCAGGTATCGGCGACGGCCGAGTATCGTCTCGACATATTCCTTCTCGCGGGCATGGTTGATGGTATCATCCATGTACCGTTTAATTCCTGGAAACTCGTGAAAATAGGATTCAATAATTTCTGCCCCTTCTGTCTTGGAAATCCCCAGATTCTGTGAAAGGCCAAACGCCGTACTTCCATACAGGATGCCGAAGTTCACTTCCTTCGCCTTACGACGCATATCGGGCGTAACCTTGTCAAGCGGCACCTTGAATACCTTTGCCGCCGTTGTGGCGTGAATATCGCGGCGGTTGCGGAAGGCCTCAATCATGGTCACGTCTTTGGCAAAAGAGGCCGCAATACGAAGCTCAATTTGAGAGTAGTCGGCCGACATGAATCTGTAGTTCTTGTCACGGGGCACAAACGCACTTCGGATCAAGCGTCCCTTTTCCGTGCGTATGGGAATGTTCTGAAGGTTGGGATTATTCGAACTGAGACGCCCGGTGGCAGCCACAGCCTGACGGAAATCTGAGTGTATCCGTCCATCGGTCCGGCTTACCATGCGCGGCAAGGCATCAACATAGGTCGAGCGAAGTTTTTCGTACTCCCGGTATTCAAGAATCTTCTTCGCGATCTCATGCTGGGGTGCCAATTTCTGAAGCACATCTTCACCCGTAGCATATTGTCCGGTCTTCGTTTTCTTGGCCTTGTCGAGAAGCTTCATCCTGTCAAAGAGTACCTCACCCAGTTGCTTCGGACTTCCAATATTGAACTCCACTTCGGCGAGACCATAAATTTCCTTTTGAACCTTCTCACTGTCTTTGCGCAGTGCCTCAGACATCCACTTCAGTGTTTCTTCATCTACTTTCACTCCCTCGCTCTCCAACGATGCCAGCACGTCGGCCAGCGGCATCTCTATATCCCTGGCCAGTAACGAATGTCGTCTTTCTTCGAGTTCCCGTTGCAACTTTGGCCGCAACTGAAGTGCCACATCGACCCTCTCCATCGCAAGCTCTCGCTCTTCCTTCCCTTCAGACAATTGAACTCCCAGGTATTGATTGGCGATGATGCCCAAATCATGCGATGCTTCCGGCTCAATGAGATAGTGAGCGAGCATGGTATCAAACACAGGGCCTTTGATCGCAATCCCCTTCTTCTTCAGCGCCAGCATAGAGGCCTTTATGTTGTGGCCAACTTTGAGTATCCGTTCGTCGGCCAGCAATGGCGCAAAATCTTGCAGTTGGGCAGCGTCTCCATAATGCGACTCTCCGGCACTGGCAGAAAATGCTATTCCGGTAACGGTGAAATCAAAGTGCTCTGCGTCGTCCGTAAGTACCTCAAGTGCTATCTCTTTGCTGTTCTTCCACTTCTCCAGCAGTCCACTTTTCTCGGACTTACTGATGGAGGAACGCTTACCGGATACTGGACGTTTCTCTGCAACTTCTTCACTGCTGGCTTGTGAGGCCCCGAACATGGAAAGCTGCGATCCCTGTGATGAGGCGGCTTGTGAAACGGTAGGAACGACCGCTGCCCCGCCGATGCCGGCAAACGCCCTCGCCATCATGGTCTTGAATTCCATCTCTTCAAAAATGGGCGTCAAAGCCTCCTTGTTGGGACCCTTGTATTCAAGCAGATGTTCATCGTAAGACACAGGAACATCAATTTTTATGGTCGCCAACTTCTTGGAGAGAAGAGCCTGGTCGCCATATTGCTCCACACGCTCTTTAAGTTTTCCCTTCAATTCACTCGCATGCGCCACCACATTTTCAACCGTTCCATATTGCTTCAGCAATTCCGCCGCAGTTTTCGGTCCTACCCCCGGGATACCAGGAATATTATCCGATGTATCACCCTGCAACCCCAACATGTCAATAACCTGGCTTACATTTTCAATGTCCCACTTTTCGCAAACTTCCTTCGGACCAAGAATATCAACTGAATTGCCCATGTACGCCGGTTTGTACAGCTTAATGTTGTCATCGACAATCTGTCCAAAATCCTTGTCGGGTGTCATCATGAAGACCTCAAATCCGCCAGCGGCCGCCTTTCTGGCAATGGTGCCAATAATGTCGTCCGCTTCGTAGCCATCCATCTCCAAAATAGGAATATTGAAACCGCGGATGATGTCCTTAACAATGGGTATGCCTGACCGGATATCCTCCGGAGTTTCTTGTCGCGTGGCCTTGTATTCTTCGAAAAGCTCGTCGCGAAAAGTTGCCGCCGCTGTATCAAAGGCCACGGCGATGTGGGTTGGTTTCTGTTTCTGAAGCACTTCCAGCAGCGTATTGGTGAACCCAAACACGACCGACGTATTCATGCCCTTTGAGTTAATGCGTGGATTTTTTGTAAATGCAAAATGAGCACGATAGATCAGCGCGTAGGCATCGAGGAGAAAGAGTTTCGGTTTGGTGGCGGCCATGCTGCGAAGATAGGAATTACCCCTTAGGGCACATTCGCGACCATATCCTTATATTCACCTGATCAAACCCAATACCTATGAATAGTCCACTGGAGTATTTTCTCCACTGGGAGAAATCCGACCCGACGGCCATCGTCTTCCGTCAGGCAAAAGGCAATGATTGGATTACCTGGACTTTCCTCCAGGCTGGCGACGAAATCCGACGCATTGCGGCTTATCTTCAATCGCTCAAACTTCCACGACACAGTCACATCGCCATACTCTCCAAGAACTGCCCACACTGGGTAATGGCCGACCTGGCCATCATGATGTCGGGGCATGTTTCCGTACCTCTCTATCCGACACTTCAGCGTGATACAATCCGCGACATCCTGAAGCACAGCGACTCGAAGGTCATTTTCATCGGTAAACTCGATGACTACAATGCCCAGAAGGAAGGGATTGATAAAATTGTCAAGGTCAGCATTGAGTTATATGGCATCCGAGAGGAAAATACCTGGGAAGCCCTTATCAAGAGTCAATCACCGTTTGCCGAAGTCAGACTTCCGGACCCTGAGGATCTCATGACCATCGTTTACACATCTGGTACAACCGGAAATCCAAAGGGCGTCATGCATGTTTTTAAATCGTTTCATGCCACCTTGTCTGCTGCCAGAAATGTAATTCCATTCCCGGAGCGGCCGAAACTGTTTTCGTATCTCCCCATGAGTCACATTGCCGAGCGAATTGGCATTGAAACAATGGGCTTGATGCTGGGCGCTGAATTTTCCTTTTCGGAATCCCTTGAGACTTTCCCAAAAAATCTTGCCGCCACACAGCCTGACTATTTTTTTGCCGTTCCGCGCATCTGGTCAAAGTTCCAGGAGAAGATATTGGAGAAGATCCCAGAACCGAAATTTACCCGTTTAATATCCTTGCCTCTGATTGGTCCCGTCTTGAGGAAATCCATTCGCAAGAAACTTGGTCTTGGCCGGTCCAAGGTTTTTTTTTCCGGTGCTGCACCGTTGAGTAAAAGTCAATTGTTATGGTGGAAGAGACTAGGCATCACCATCTTCGAAGTATATGGAATGACTGAAGACTGCGTCTATGGTCACTTCAACTCCCCAAACGCCCACAAGTTTGGAACTGTGGGGAAACCACTGCCCGGGCTGAAAGTCAAGATTATGGAGAATGAAGAAATATGTGTGAAAAGTGAATGCCTGATGAAGGGCTACTATAACGAACCTCAGCTAACAGCAGAAATGTTTGACGCTGACGGCTATCTGAGAACCGGAGATACCGGAGTGATCGATGCCGAAGGGTACCTCACCATTGTAGGCCGCGTAAAAGACCAATTCAAGACCGACAAGGGCAAATATATTTCTCCAGCACCTATCGAGATGAAACTGATGGAGAACAAGGATATCGCCCAGGTGTGCGTTGTCGGGATGGGCATTCCGCAGCCGATTATGCTTACGGTGCTTACCGATGCCGCCAAAAGCAGAACGAAAGAGGAAATAATCTCGAGTCTTACAGAAATTATTGACAAAGTCAATGAGCACCTGGAGCCTTACGAAAAGCTGGAATCAGCCGTCATTATGCAAAAAGAATGGACCCAGGACAATGGCCTTCTGACCCCAACTTTGAAACTAAAACGCAACGCATTGGAAAAAATATATGTCCCCCGCTATCCGGAGTGGTATCACGAGAAAGGAAAAGTTATTTGGGAGTAGTATGTCTGAGTCCGTTTAGCCGGATTACCTAAGGTTTGCCTTGAAGAAATCAACAGTGTTCTTGTAAGCCTCTTTGTAGGCAGCCTCATTGAACGCTCCCATCGGATTGCTCGGATTTGCAAATCCATGGTTTGCGTCATAGGTTTTGATCGTGAGTTTCTTGCCTGCCGCCTTCATGTTGGCTTCAAATTTATCCATCACTGATTTGTTGATCCACTGATCCTGAGAACCCCAGATATTGAGCACATCACAGTTCAATGTCTTCAGCAAAGTCACATCTTCAACAGGCATGCCATAATACATGACACAGGCTGCTGCTTGTTTGCCCGCAATGAGCGAGGCCAAAAGCGACTGTCCTCCTCCAAAACACCAGCCGACCGTACCGACTTTTGCATTGGGTCCTGCAAAGGCCAGTGCGCCACGGACGATCTGATCACCTCGTTCCTGCTTGAACTCCCCCATGTACTTCCCAGCGGTCTCCCTTTCTGTCGCCATTTTTCCATCGTACATATCCAGCGCAAGTACATTCACGTCCCCCAGGTCGGCAAACAGATTCTCGCTCTCCCGCTTGATGTTATCATTGAGTCCCCACCACTCCTGGAATACAAATATCCAGCGATTGGAATTTTTGGCAGACTTGATAAAATAGGCATTGGCCTCCTGGCCGTCTGAACACTTGATCTTGACCATCTCGCCGCCGGCATTGCTTTCGTGAACATATTCACGGGGATTCGGATGCTCCTGGTTGAATTCGTCATAGAGGGCAAAATTGGCAAACTTCTTCGTTGACGAAGTGTGACAGACAGTAATACCGTCATTCTGTGCGTAAACACCGGTGGCCATCAGGCAGGCCGCTGTGAGGAAAATAGCTCTTTTCATTTTGTATGGGTTGATTTAGTTATTCCACCACATCCCCGAAGAAATGGGATTGTTTGTAGATTCACAATCAAATCAAATTTATGAAATGAGCTACAATTTACAATCAATCGTTGCCTTGATCATCGGACCGGCAAAGTTCATATCGCCTGGCCAGAAAAGTCATTACCCCATGAAAAAGAGAATTTCCACGCAATTATCGAGTGTGGGACTCATGGCACTTCTGCTCCTCATAGGTCAGAAAAGCCTGGCACAAGCAAGCTATCCTACGCGCGACATTGAGCCCTTTTTTGATCTCAGCTTCACCGATGCAGAACGCGACTCCTTTTTGTTAAACCTCAAGGACAGGGTGAACGTGCTCAAAGCCCTTCACGCATACCCGCTACCAAACAGCGTTCCCATGTCGGTGGTCTTCGAGCCAATGCCTGCCGGGTTTGTAGCTCCGTCCAATCAGCTGAAAATTGAATGGGGTCTTCCAAAGGATGTACCGCTTCCGCGGGACCCCGCCGAATTGGCATTTCTACCGGTACACAAACTCGCCTCTTTGATTAAAGCGCGCAAAATTACCTCTACCCAACTGACTCAACTCTATATCGACAGGCTCAATAAATATTCCGACACGCTTCAGTGCGCCATATTGCTGATGGAAAGCTACGCATTGAAAAAGGCGAAAGAGGCAGACGCCGAAATTGCCCAGGGGAAATACCGGGGAGCGCTCCACGGGATACCCTTTGGCATCAAGGATCTCCTGGCTGTCGAAGGGACCAGGACGACGTGGGGTGCTGGCCCGTTCAAAGACCAGGAGATTCCAGAAACGGCTACGGTTGTAAGAAAACTTGAGGATGCGGGCGCCATCCTTCTGGTGAAACTGACCATGGGTGCGCTGGCAATGGGTGACATCTGGTATGGTGGTGTAACCAAAAACCCGTGGAATCTGAAGCAAGGCTCCAGTGGCTCGTCTGCAGGATCGGCTTCTGCGACCGCCGCCGGCTTGGTGGCTTTTGCCATCGGAACAGAAACGCTTGGGTCTATTGTATCCCCCTCAACACGTTGTGGTACCACTGGATTACGTCCGTCCTACGGAAGAGTTAGCAGTCACGGGGCGATGGCGCTGAGCTGGAGTATGGATAAAATTGGACCGATTTGTCGCTCGGCCTTGGATTGCGCGCTTGTGCTGGATGCTATTCGGGGTGAGGATGGTCTTGATCCGAACGCACGCAATATGGCGTTCAATTTTTCCAATAAAACAGACATTAAGAAGTTGCGTGTAGGCTACTTGAAAGATTTATTTGATGAGGAATATCCATCCAAAGCAAATGACGCAAAGAGTCTTGACGTATTGCGTTCCCTGGGAGTTCAACTTACTGCAGTAGACATTTCAACGAAACTGCCGTTGCAATCTATACTACTGATGCTCGGAGCGGAAGCTGCCGCAGCATTCGATGAGCTTACCCGTTCCAACCGCGACAGTCTTCTCACCAACCAGCGAAGAAGTGCATGGCCAAACTCCTTCCGGTCGGCACGTTTCATACCGGCCGTTGACTACATCAACGCTTCGCGGGTGCGATACCAACTTATCCAGGAGTTTTATTTGAAGACAAAGGGCTTTGACGTGATCATTGCTCCCAGCCAGCGTGGACAACAATTACAGATTACCAATCTCACGGGCACACCTTGCATAGTGCTGCCTAACGGCTTCAACAATAACGGTAGTCCAACAAGCATTTCATTTCTTGGAGGGTTATATGGTGAGGCGCCTATTGCAGCACTGGCGAGGGCATATCAGGAAGCCACTCCATGGGATGAGCAGATTCCTCCGTTGTTCAAATAGTTGTTATGGATTCGAAACCCTGGAAAGGCCATCCTTGGCCTCCTGCAACGTGTTGTCGATTTTCAAAGCGGCCTCGTACTTCACTTTCGCATCGGCCTTTTTTCCTTTCTTCTCATAGATCTGAGCCAGGCGCATATTTGCCGCCGCATGCGAGGGTTCATTGACCTTTGGCGAGTACGCGAGATATTTCAAAAGACAGGCTTCTCCGTCAGCCAGCCGCTGACCGGAAACAGCGCATGTCCTGCCCAACTGGTAGGTCGCACCCATGTCCTCAGGATTCTTTTTGAGGGCTTCATCAAACAATGCAAATGACTTGTCATACGCTTTCTGACTCAAATAGAAATTCCACAACCATGGTGCGGTCGCCGGATCCAATCTTACCATCTCCTTAAATTCCTTCTCAGCATCAACAATATTCTTTTCACTTACCAGCAAATTGCCCATTGAACGATGTCCTTGGGCGGGATTGATTGCTATTATTTGCCTCGCCATTTCCTTCGCCTTTTCCGTGCTTCCACCCATAATCGAAGGTGCTTTGGTGTAGTACTGAATCAGGGAAAGGCGGGCTTCGACATTCCTTTCATCAAGGGCAATAGCCTTCTCCCAGGCACTCTTCATTTTGGGTGCTAGAATTCCTTGACGAAAAACATTGGCCTCGCCGGCAATTGTTCCATAAGTATTTCCCAGCCAATTGTAATATTCAGCCACTTCCCCATTCTTCGCTTCCGTGGCCTCCTGAAAGTAGTCGACCGCATCATCAAATTCTTTTTGAATGAATGCAATTCTGCCAAGGTAATATCGGGCGGCAGCGTAATCATTCTCCTTCTCACTGACGGTCTTCAGTAAACGAGTTGCCTCGGCAAAATTTTTCTGATCAAAAAAGGCCTTGCCCTTTTCTACTACAGACTGTCCAAAGGCTGCGTCCGTGATCAGAAGAAACAAGAAAATCAAATACCGCATCGTGAAAGATTTCATGAAGCAAAGACGGAATCCTATGGCGGAAAGTTGCACGGTCCAATGCCAAGAACCCAGAAATCTCAATAATCTGTTTCCAAGCTGCAGAGGTGCTTCATTTGAGCATTCGGCACTTTGTGAGGTTTCCTGCTTGTTCATAGACCGATCAACCTTTAAGTAGTCAAATGGCACTTGATTTCGTACATTGAATAACTATTTGCTTGAATTTATGAAACGAGCTCTTTTTGCCTGTCTTTTTGGTTTTGGTTCCATTTCGGGTTTTGGTCAGGTCATTGGAAAGCAATTTCCCGATATGATTGCCGAAACGATTGAGGATAAGAAAGTAAATCTCCCCGCCGATATCAAGGGAAAATTCACGCTGATAGGGCTGGCGTACTCGAAGAAGTCGGAGGGAGAACTAAATACCTGGTTTGAGCCCATCTTCTCAAAGTTTGTCCAAAAGCCGGAAGGGCTGCTGGCCGGTATGGGCTACGATGTCAATGTATTCTTCGTGCCTATGTTTACAGGAATCAATGCTGCAGCAGAGGGTACTGCCAAACGCAAAGCGCTGAAGAATCTTGATCCCCAATTGTTCCCTTATATACTATTCTACAAAGGCGAACTGAAATCCTACAAGGAAGCCCTTGATTTTGAAAGGCGAGATATCCCCTACTTTTTCGTGCTTAACACGGAGGGCAAGATCGTGTATGCCACCTCCGGCGCTTTTTCTGAAAGCAAATTGGATGCTATTGAAGATGTGATTGAGTAGTCATTCACTTCAATGGACGTCCTTACCCTTCTTGCACTTTCTTCAGCGCCCGGCGCTTGTATTGTTCTGTACATCTACCTGAAAGACAAACACGAACGCGAACCTGTAGGGCTGCTAATCCGAAGTTTTGCTTTTGGAATGCTCGCTGTATTGGTGACTTTTATGATCAGCTTTCCGTTGGACGAGTTTGTCCCATCCGATGAGCGGAATTTTTCTCAACAGGCATTTCATGCGTTCGTTCTTGTCGCGTTGGTTGAAGAGTTTAGCAAGTTCATTTTTGTGCGCGGACTGCTTTTCAATCACCCTGAGTTTAATGAGCCCTTTGACGGCATCGTTTACTCAGTGATGGTCAGCATGGGGTTTGCCACCCTGGAGAATATACTCTACGTCAATCAGGGTGGTATCTCAGTTGCGGTTATGCGCATGTTTACCGCGGTGCCGGCCCATGCCACTTTTGCCGTGATTATGGGATACTATCTGGGCAAAGCCAAGTTCGAGCATGGCCGGGGTCTGTACGCCATTACAGGGCTTCTGGCCGCTACAGCCTTCCACGGGGCGTATGATTATTTTTGGTTTATCTCTTTCGTTCCAGGCATCTGGATGGGGGCCATCGCATCCCTTGCCGTGGGGGTGTGGCTCTCCCGCAAGGCGATCAGAATACATCAAGATGCCTCGCCGTTTCAGACCAATCAGTTACAGAAGGATCTCGAAGAAGAAAAAACAAAGAACCCTGACCGTACTGATCAGGGTTCCTTACAGTAAACAATATTACTTACTTGGTCTGTGCTGCAACCGTTACACCCAGCTTCTTTAACACAAGTGCCGATATATCATACTTCTCGTCACCAAAGAGAAGGATATCGATGCTCCCCTGAATCTGCGGATTAAGAATGAACGTATAGCCTTGCTCTTTGGCTACCTCCTCAATGGCATTCCCAATCTTGCTGTTGATCGGACCCATCAGGTCAGCCTCTTTCTTCTGCAGTGAGGCTTGCGCATCCTGCTGAAATTTCTGAATATTCTCCTGAAGCTGCGTCAATTCATTTTCCTTGTCGCGTCGTACAGCGTCAAGCATGGTTGCTGCCCCAGCCTGATAGGCCTTCAGTTTTGTTTCATATTCCGAGTACTTTGCCTTCGCCTGCGCTTGCAGCTGATCGCCGTGCGTCTTCATTTCGTTTTCGATCTGCTTGTACTGCGGCATCTGGCTAAAAATATAAGCCGGATCAGCAAAGCCGATCTTTTGATTGACGTGTGTCGACTGGGCTATTGCACCCATCGAAGCGAGCGTCAGCATGACAATAATTAGCGTTCTCATGTTCGGGTTGTTGTTATTTTACTTTATCAATCGGGTCTCCTAATCCAAGTTCTTCGAGCACAAAGTCAGTGTAATCATGACGAGGGTCGGTATAAATCATCACCAACTCACCGGATTTGTCAAAAATAATGGCCAAACGGTTTTGCTTGGCAACTTTTTCAACTGCATCCCAGACTTTGTCCTGCAAAGGTTTAATCAATTCCTGTTTTTTCAAAAAAAATAGTCCTCCAAATCCAAACACCTTACGTTGGTATTCCTTCAGTTCGCTTTCCTTCTTGTTGATTATGGCCATTCTCTCTGCTTTCATTTCCTCGGTAAGCAACACTTCCTCTGCTTTAAGGGCCACATAAGCCATTTCCACACCCCGCTGCAGATCTTCGATCTCCTTTTGCCAGCCGGTGGAAAGTTGCTCAATTTCACTCTGGGCCTTTAGGTATTCCGGCATTTTGCTCAGAATAAAATTGGCATCAATGTATCCGAACTTCTGACCTTCGGCAAAATTCAGGCCGAAGAAGAAAATCCCTAAGAAAATGACTGCAATCCTCATTTATTAACGGATTTGTTGACCGATCGTAAAGTGGAACTGCGATCCGCTGATATCCGGAGCCCCCGGAAGCCTGTCAAAACCATAGGCCCAGTTGAGTCCGATTAGGCCAAAGGCCGGCATGAATATCCGGGCACCGAAGCCGGCAGACCGATAGGACTTAAACGGATTGAAGTCATAAAAATTATTCCAGTTATTGCCGGCCTCACCAAAAACAAAGGTGTAGATCGTCGCGCTTTGGCTGGTGCTAATCGGGTAACGCAATTCCATGACGAACTTGTCATAGACTATTCCGCCTTCGATCTGGTTAATTGTGTTGCCTGTCGTTCGCAGGTAGTACAATGGCGGCGTTACCGCGTTGTCCAGATAGCCTCGGAGGCCTACAATATCCTGCCCAAGAACAAACGAGTTGAATCCCCCAGCTAAACCAGCCCCACCCATATAGAATCGCTCAAACGGACCAGGCGTCAAAGACTTATCATAAGTTCCCAGGAATCCCAGGTGAGCGCGGGCTTCCAGGACAAGGCTTCGCCCGGTTGGTTTGCTGCTGCCGAGCAATTTCAGGTAGAACTTCGTATCCACCATCCACTTTACAACCTCAAGCCATTTATACCGGTTATTGATGTCGTCGTAATATTCTTCACTCCTGAACATCGAGTATGGCGGTGTCAAAGACACTCCGACCGATAGAGAAGAACCACTGGTCGGGAACATTGGATTGTCAATGCTGTTCCTCGACAGGGTTGTATTGAACATAATACTGTTCGTCTGACCGATGGGCGGAAGTGATGCCGTTCCACTTAAGTAATTCTTGTAATCATAAACTTGTAACGTGAGTGCGTTGGTCAAAGTGAAGTAGTTGTCTGGCCACTCAAGGCGACGACCAAGAGACAAAGTCACGCTGCTTGTGTTCAGCGAAACTTCCTCCCCGGATGAAAAGTTTGCTGAAGGATTAGAAAGCGAGTGGGCAAAACTTACGGTAAACGAGTTGGGTTTGCGTCCGCCAAGCCAGGGCTCGGTAAATGAAACGCTGTAACTCTGGAAGGCCCTTCCGTTGGCCTGGACCTGGAGTGACAGGCGTTGACCATCGCCAATGGGCAACGGGCGCCATTTATTGAAATGCGGCACGTTGCGCATTGAAAAGTTGTTGAACGTCAATCCCACTGTTCCCACAAATCCATAAAAGCCTCCCCAGCCACCCGAGAGTTGAATCTGGTCGTTGGATTGCTCCTCCAATTTCCATTCGATATCCACGGTGCTATTGGCCGGATTAGGTCTGACATCAGGATCAATCTTCTGTGGATTGAAGTATCCCATGGATGAGAGCATCTGCTGGGTCCTGATGATATCCGAGCGTCTGAATTTCTGACCGGGAATCGTCGACAATTCACGCCTAATCACATGATCGCTTGTGCGCTCATTGCCGCTGAAGGTAATCTGATCAAGCGTGGCCTGGTCTCCTTCGAAGATGCGCATCTCCAGGTCAATCGAATCGCCAACAATAGCAACTTCCACCGGTGTCACGCGGAAAAAAAGATACCCGTCATCCATGTACAAACCGCTGATATCAGTTCCTTTTGGATTAAATGACGTCTTCTTGACGATCAGATCGTTGTTGTACACGTCACCCTTCTTGATATCCAGAATCTTGTCGAGAGTAGCGGATGTATGAAGATAATTGCCTGTCCACTTGATATTCCGGAAATAGTACTTTCGGCCTTCATATACCCGGAATTTGATATCAATGGTATTGGCGCTATGACGGACAATGGTGTCGGAAAGAATTTCCGCGTCACGGTAACCTTCGGTATTGTAGAATTCAATGATCCTGTTCTTGTCCTCCTCATACTCCGACTGAATGAACTTCGAATTATTGAAGATGTTCAACTTGATATGCTTGTTGATATACTCCTTCGTCTGCCGGCCCGTCACTTTATGGCTGGAGTCAAGGGCAGCCTTATAATCACGGGGACGTGTGCTGAAGATTGAACTGAGAATGTCGCGATGCAGAGAAATGCGGGCGAATTCGTGCGTCTTCTTCATCTTCTTTTTAAGTACTGAACCTGAAACCTCGGGGTTACCTTCAAAGGTGATCTCATTGATCTTCACTTTACCCTTCATATCGACGGCGATACGTAACCTTACGCCTCCCCTGTTAAGGGTATCCAACTCCTGCGTAACCCGTACCTGGGCGTTGAGGAAACCCTTCTTGGCAAAGTATTTCTTTACCGAGAGCTCAGCATTGCGCACGACCGCATCATTCACAATTTTTCCTTTGATCAGTTTGAGATCCTCTTTGAGGGATGATTGCTTGCCCTTCGGAATGCCCGTGAAATAGAAATCGGTAAGGCGGGGTCGTTCGGCCAGCTCAATCACGAGATACGCATTCTGTCCTTCAACACGGTCAACGCGGATGGTTACATCGCCAACCAGCCCATGTTTCCATAGCTTCCGGATAGCGGTAGCAATGTTATCACCCGGTATTTTAACCTTATCCCCAATCTTGAGCCCGGTTAAAGAGCTCATCGCATTCTTATCAAGAATATTCAATCCCGTGATTTCAATGCCCGCGATGAAATACTCGTTGGGATTGGTTTGGTTCACGGGTGCCTCCTCAACAGGTGCCGTTTGGGCTGGCTGATTTCTGTTTCGGCGATACTGGCCAAAAGAAGAAACCGTACAAAGCAGCAGCAACGCAATAACTAAATAACTCCTCATCAATTCTGTGCGTTCGGTTCCAGTACTTTTCCAAATCTCCGCTCGCGATGCTGGTACGAGTAGATGGCCTCATAGAGATCCTCTTTCCTGAAATCAGGCCACAATGTCTTCGTGATATATAACTCCGTATAAGCAATTTGCCACAGCAAGAAGTTGCTTATGCGCAACTCGCCGCTCGTACGAATCAGCAATTCCGGATCAGGGATGCCTCCCGTTTCCAGGTTGTTTCCAAAGCGTTGCTCATCAATATCCTCTGGCTGTAATCTTCCTGCTTTTACTTCCGAGGCCAGCCTGCGCGCCGCTTGAGCAATTTCCCAGCGGCCACTATAATTCAATGCAAGCATAACATGCAGTCCTGTATTACTGCGAGTAGCCTCCACGGCTTCCTGGAGATTGCGCTGACAAGAGGAAGGTAACAACGAAATATCACCAATGGTTGTCAGTCGAACCTGGTTCTCCATGAGATTGGAGATTTCCTTCTTCAGCGTGTTAACCAGTAATTCCATCAATCCTTCAACTTCATCTTTCGGGCGTCCCCAATTTTCCGTGCTGAATGCGTAAAGCGTCAGGTGCTTAATCCCCAGCTCACCACACGCCTCTGTAACGTCCGTTACGGCCTGAATGGCATTTCGGTGGCCAAAAATCCTTGCCGCCCCCTTCTTCTTCGCCCAACGACCATTGCCGTCCATGATCACAGCGATATGGTGGGGGAGGTTGGCAAAGTCGATTTGGTCCTTAAAACTGGCCACAGGACCGCAAAAGTAGCCTATTTTCGACATTTAACACACAGTTGAAATGGCTACTGTCGCAGGATTATTATGATGCCTGAAGAGGCCCTGAGGTTGCCCCGAAATGTCCCCTACTTATAGGGATTTGTTGGGCAGGGGATGTCATAAAACGTACGGGTTAGGGTCAGGCCCAGGAAAAAATAATTGTCATAGTCATTGCCATTGCCATACTGGTAATTTTTATAAGCCTTATCCCCGTCGGAAATGTTATCGAGGTAATCAAAAAAGGTCTTCCGGATTCCAAATTCGAGCGAGATATAGTACTTGGGATTTACTATGTACTTCATACCACCGCCAAAGGGGACGGCCAACTGGATGGTGCTGTATTGTTCTGCCTTGTCTTTTACACCAGCCATATTAAACAACGCCAACCCAGCAAACACATACGGTGTAAATCGCAACCGTCGGATGTTGTCACGCCAATCAAGAAAGTGATATTCATATACGCCAGAGACTTCACTCAGAAAAATGTCGAACGATGCATTCCGTTGAACAGCGAATGCATCGATGGGGGCATTCGCATCACTTGCACTCAACTTCCCTGCTGTGAAACTAGCCCGGAAGCTGATGACCTTGCTCATGTTGGCCCTGTAATAAATGGTAAATGCCGGCTGCGAGTTGCTGAAGTTGTACGTGCGGGCAAGGTCACCGGTGTAGTTAAACGTCCCGAGACCAAAACCTATCTCGGAGCGCTGGGTAATTTGCGTCCATGCCACTGGCGTAATCCCCAGACAACAGACAAGTGTCAGGACCAGTGCACGCAATATCATCTGAATTTAGCCTGGTGAAACGTCGCTTTGATGATATAGGTAAGGCGTATGCTGGTGACCATGTAAATATCGTTGTCCTTCTTCCCCCCTCGCTTGTTGTCCGGGTGTTCAGAACCATAACCCGCCTCCACATTTACACCGGGTATGCCCGAGGGTTGGGGGTTCGGCGGGTTGCCACCATACAACTCATTGGTTCGGTACGACAATGATTGAGCCAACGGGCCGGACAATTTTGTCAGGTCAACGTAATTGGCACTAACATCATCGAGGTAATCGGTGAACGTATACCGAAATCCAACTTCAGCCGACAAATCCAGAACATCCGTGAGCCGGAAACGTGCACCAAGGCCAAAGGGAATAGCCATTTGTACCAATGAATAAGGTTGAATGCCATAGTTGGCATCTGTAGTGGCCAGTTGGGCGTTCTGTCCTTCTGTGCCCAGCGGCTGCAGATCAACATAATTGCCGGCATCCGGTAGGGCGTTCCCCTGCAAGTCTGTTGCGGGCACAATCGCTTGTGGATTGTGCATGAATAAGGCCAAACCGATGTACGCATAGGGTGTCCATTTCACGCGGCTCATATACGTCTGCTGGTTTTCAAACAAGTCAAAAATACCAACGACGGAAAGCTCATGAATCTGATTGCGGAACGACAAATTTCTTTTGTACCTGTAAATCCCATTGTTCAGGTCATTGGGATCGGCCGAGTCACTATCAGCACCTTTGACAGACGCGATCATGTACTGACCCATCAGTGAATAGCGAGGACCAAAACGGTGTGTATAGGAGATCCCAAATCCAGGCTTTGTGTAGGATAAGTCGGTACTGAAACTTGAGGGCGACGGCGACAAATCACCATAATAATTCAGGGCATTCAGGGAGAGCCCAACTGAATTATACACTTTTGACTTACCAAATTTGGACTTCGTTCCACGAAATCCTGCAATCCGCTTGTTTCCCTGCTTAACTCCTTTGGTGCTGAATTGAGCAAAGGAATCCTCGACCTGAACAAGGAGGAATATCGCGATGAAGCAGCCAACCAATAGTTTTCTCATACCGTGTCACTAGAAGGAACAAATGTACCAAATAACCGCTTAAATTAAGCATTTATACCCCGATGATCACAACGGTAAGTCTGCAAAAAGACTAATTGCGAATGTCCAGGCCCCAGTTCAGTTTCTGGCGCAAGGTCTTGAAGTAGTGCTGTCCAGGCAACTGGATGAGTTGCACCTTAAAACGTTCCTTAAGAATCTTGAGCTTGACGGATTCGTCAACTGTTTCAAACCGGGAGTCCAGTGAAACAAGAAATTTCTTGCTCCTGCCCTCAATACGGAAAGTGATTTCGGACCGATCCGATACGACAATGGGTCTTGCACCCAGGTTGTGCGGGCTAACGGGCGTTATGATAAAGCTTTCAGATTCAGGAAACACCAAAGGTCCGCCGCAACTCAGGGAATACCCGGTGGAGCCGGTGGGTGTTGATACGATGACGCCATCAGCCCAGTAGGAATTCAACAACTCGCCATCAACCGATACATGCACGGTGATCATGGACGAAGTATCCTTCTTCATAATGGTAAAATCATTCAGCGCGAAACGCATACCGCCAAACAATTTTGGGTCAGAAACCAGCTTGAGCATGGTGCGCTCATCGAGCGTGTAGTTACCCTTGAACAGACTGTCTAGCGCATTGTCAGTTTCTTCCCGACTGATGGTTGCCAGAAACCCAAGACGGCCAGTATTGATACCCAGAATGGGTACTTCAAACTTGCCAATATAGGTGACCGATTCCAGCAGCGTGCCGTCGCCACCCAGGGAAAGAAAGAAGTCGAGATTTTTCAGTGAGTCCCCATGCTCAAAGATCTTAACCCGAAAATCATACTTGGATTTGAAGTGGCGCTGAAATTTTGAAGACACGAAGATCTCAGCTTTATACTTCCCCAATGAACTCAGTAAACGCTCAATGAAACGCGAAGATTTCTGCTGGAAGTCCCTTCCGTGTATTCCAATGCGCATGATTCAGACAGATTGGAAGTGATGTTACAAAATAAATGGCAATTCCCCTCGAAGGTCGTTACTGAAAGTGCTTGAGCCTGACTACCTCATCCTGCCGAAGAAACCGCCAGTGGCCGCGGGGCAAATCCTTTTTGTCCAATGTAGCATACACGGTTCGATCAAGCTTGACGACTTCATATCCCAACGCCTCAAAAATCCTGCGAATGATCCGGTTCCAGCCAATGTGAATTTCCAGTCCGACAGTCTTTCCGTCATCGGATACCAAAGCAAGGTCATCAACTGTTGCTTTACCTTCTTCAAGCCTCACACCATCAATTACTTTCTGAAAGTCCGCCTTGGTTAGGGGCTTGTCGAGCTCGGCTTTGTAAATCTTCTTTACATTATAGGATGGGTGTGTCAGTTTGTCCGTCAAATCACCATCATTGGTCAATAGCAGGAGTCCAGAAGTGTTGCGGTCGAGCCTTCCTACCGGATATACGCGTTCCTTGCAGGCACCCTCAACGAGCTTCATCACTGTGTTCCGTTCCTGCGGATCGTCAGTAGTTGTGATGAAGCCCTTGGGCTTGTTGAGCAGAATATAAACTGGTTTTTCTGATTTGAGGCGGCGACCTTCATAACGAACATCATCAGTCAATTTCACTTTGTATCCCAGTTCCGTAATAGATTTTCCGTTGACAGTGATGAGTCCCATGGAAATTAGATTGTCCGCTTCCCGTCGTGAGCAAACTCCGCTGTTCGAGATGTACTTATTGAGTCTAATCAGTTCGTCACCCGACCTGACGGGTGGAGCCTCCTTGTCGCCTTCATTGGCCACCTTGCGCTGATAATCCCTCTTTGATTCAACGAACGACTTCCGCTTTCCGTCACCATCACTCCGGCTACCATATCCCCCCTGGCGACCGCCATCCCGGCTGAATCGATTCGGTGTTGGGCCTTTGTCTTTCTTGTCGGAGAAGGTCGATTTGCGTTTAACGTCTCGCTGTTCATCCGATGCTGAAGACTTTCGCTTCAGATCACCCTTTGAAAAGGATCGGGGTGTTCTTGAGGAAATGTCACTGCGCTTCTCTCCCGAACCATCTCGTCGATCGTCAGGTCTTGAGAAACGTCCTTTGCTTTGTGGCCTGGTGGCTGGGGAAAATGCATCCGTAGGCGGGAACTTTGTTATTCGCTTCCGGGCAAAGTCGCCAGGAGTGTCTTTTGACGCATCTGCACGCTTCTCATGCCAGGAACCTTTCTTGAAAGGTTTGCCCTTGCCAAAATTATCGCCGGTCCGTCCTTCTTTCTTGAACGGAGATTTCCCGTCGCCGGGACGACCTTTTGAAAAGGAGTCTCGTTTGCCTCCTACAGACTTGGCAAATTTTCCCTTTTGGGGACGGGAATGACTTGATGATGGTCCCGAGGTACTGCGGAACCGGCTGTTGCGTGCCATAGGTTGTGTAAGTTAGGCTCCCTGAGCCTGGAAGCGAAGCGATTTCACTGATTTTCGGGACTCTCCCCAATCGTATTGATTTCCTGCGAGAAATCCTTTGGTGTCGGCAATTCACTCAAATCGTTGATCCCAAAGTATTCCATGAATTTGGGGCTTGTGCCATAGATAAGCGGGCGTCCAACCGTTTCTCCCTTTCCCTGAATTTCAATGAGTCCCTTTTCCAGGAGTTTCTGCACTGCATAATCACAATTGACTCCCCGAATATTTTCCACCTCGGTCTTCGACACTGGCTGCTTGTAAGCAATAATGGAAAGTGTTTCGAGTGCTGATGTCGACAAGCGCTTCTTTGATTGCTGCTTGAGCATGATCCCAATACTGGCCTGGTAGGCAGGTTTAGTCAGGAATTGATAACCTCCGCTGGACTTGTTGAGCTGAAAGGAAAATTCCTCCTGCTCATATTTTTCAGTCACCCGCTGTAAGGCTCCGGTGATATCCACTTCAGGTACGTCGGCATTGAACATTTCCGTAAGGCACGATTTCAGTTCTGCAACTTTGATCGGTGAAGGTGCACAGAAGATCAGTGCCTCAATATGATTCTGGAGAAAGTCCAATATGTATGTTGTTCGTAAACCTAAAAAAAACCGTTCTGCTGTGCTCCCTAAGCTCTGCAGTTAATCCTGTTGCATCATCTTCGCTTCGATAGACTGCGTCGTGTGAGGCACAGCGATAAGTCTCTCTTTTGGAATCAGCTTTCCGGTGACGGTGCAAATTCCGTACGTTCTGTTTTTGATTCTAACAAGCGCGTTTTCAAGATTGGTGATGTATTTCAACTGGCGCGAGGCCAACTGGCTCAGGTTTTCTTTCTCGGCCGTTTCGGCACCGTCTTCAAGAACTTTGGTGTTGCCCCCAGACGTGCTGTCGGTACCGGCGTCGTTGTTGCGGTTCAAGGTCTCTTTCAGAATGCGAAATTCTTCGCGGGACTTCTCCAGCTTGCCGAGGATAAGCGTTTCAAACTCTTTCAACTCCTCGTCGCTGTAACGCGTCTTGTCATCGGGGGTGCTTGACTTCGCTGGTTTATGAGCGATGGGGCGCTGCGTCAGGGCAGGGAAGATATTTAGGTTGAGCTGCGGCTTTGGGGGAAGTACTGTTGCCTTCTTATCGGCTTTCTTTGCCGTCGGCGCAATAGCCACTTTCTTCACGACTTCCTTCTTGGCCGGCGTAGCCTTGGTTACCAATTTCTTAGTGGCTTTTGCCGTCACTTTCTTGGGTGCCGACTTCACTTTGGTTGCCTTTTTGGCCTTGGGAGCAGCTTTTGCCTTCGCCTTCTTCGCCGCCTTCTTGGTTGTTTTTTTCGCTGATTTCGCCATAATCCAGAGTCCTCCAGGACACATTTTAAAAAGATGCGCAAAAATACTCCGATGGGCTTAAAACAAAAAATGGTGCCCCCTTTATATCCCGGTGACCGGGAAAAAGGCTTGAATCAGTGTCCTGCGATAACTATTCGCCTTCTCGCTGTAGACACTGTGCCCTGCGCATTGAAGCACTCGAACCATACTACATAGTAGCCCGCGGCCGCCATTGTACCATCATCCTTCTCACCATCCCAGCGCAAAAACCCTTCAGTGCCCAGCCACTCGTTATTGGTTAAATGCCGGATCACCATCCCACTATGACTGAGGATTTTTACGCTGGCCACATTACCAGGGCTGTCAAAATGATAGGCTATCTGAACGAACCCGAAAGTCTCCCGCCCAGGAACAAAGACCTCCGGGGTCACAAAGATTTCATGACGGGAGGATAGTGTCGGTCTGAGTTGAGAATTTGCCTGGCCTGGAGTGGCATAGCCCGCCAGTGCACTGGCAGAAATCCAGTTGTCCGGCTGTTGCGTTGACACGTCGGTATCAATCCGCTCTAGAGATACGCCCTCATTATTCCGAAGAAATTCGGAATGCCAGGATTTGTGATACCGCAAACGATCCATCAAACGTCCGCTGCTATCCGCGATCAGCACCTCGCCCTCGTCATCAGGGAGATTGGGCATCTTCACCATAAGGACGGTCCCCGCCGCCGATTGCGGATAGTGCGATTGTATGACCCCGGGATCAGGAGTGAATGCAATAATTTGCTGTGGGTGAAGAACGAGAGGTTGAACAAGAGCCCTGATATCACTGTTGCCTATCGCCCAGTTAGTCAGGTCAATGAACTTGTCGGATCGGTTGAGAAGTTCGACAAAGTCCGCACCACCGGGTCGTGGGTTGAAGAGGAGTTCGTTGATAATCACGTCTAAGCTGTCCGAAGGTTCAGGGAGTCCAAAGGTTAATGAGGTTGGTGTCATCACATTGCCATTACAATCCCGCACTTCGCTTACAGTCAGCTGGTAGAAAGTTCTTGTTTGCAAGGAAGACTGAAGGCCAATCTCCAACCTGCGCCGTGTCTCATCAGCGAATGAAATGCTTTCAGCAGCAACGGAAGGGACAATCGAAATCTTGGCTTCCAGGGTGGACGATGCATGGAGCCATTCATTGAACGCAATGGAAATTCTCCCTTCATCCAGAGGGAAAGCAGCGACTATGAGTGGTGGCGTTCTGTCAGGTTTATTCGCGTAAACCGAATTCTGCTGACCCGGTGTTCCGCCACGATCATCTTCCGAAGCTACCCAGTTGTCTGCATCCGAGCAGGGGTTGTTGAGATCGATCATTTCGAGCGACCAGCCTCCCTGTGCTTTGTCCTCATCCTTGTACCATTCGACAGAGTACCGCACACTATCAATCGTATTCCCTTCCGAATCGCGAATCACTACTGCATCGCCATCATTGTTAAGAGAAGGAAAATTGGTAATGGGTATGACACTCATCGCTTGACCAAAGAGAGCGCCAGCCGAACCCGTTGTAATCACCTTATATTCTGCCGGTAAAAGTATGCTTGATGGGAGTGTGCCGGTGCTTGCTCCATCGGAGAGTTTCCAACCAGTCAGGTCAAACGGCTCTTCGCTCGAATTGAACACTTCAACGTACTCTGCAGCCGGCAATCCTAGTTGAGGTGTTGGATCAGCAAAGATTTCAGTGATCAGCACAGACCTTCTCTTGGCGATACCTGGCTGAAAGAAGCGAATCGCTCGCTCCGTTATCGTCATGGTATTGCCGGCCAGGTCAGCGAAACCAGAAAATTCAGCACGATACGTCACACCATTCGTTAGAGGCTGTTGCAAGGTCCAATCGATGGTGATTTGATCGTGATGCAAAGTAGCTGCGTGCGGTGAACCAAGCCCATCTATTCGAACATTTACCGGATTGACTGCGATATCTGGATCCAAAGGTTCGGAAAATGTAGCCTGAATAAGAGTAGGACTTACTGCTTCTACGCTTACTATCGAAGGCGGTGAAGTATCAGGAACCTCAGAGCCGGTAACCTCAACGTCATCAAACCAGAATTTGTCGGAACGCGTAGCCGTATAAACACATTGGAACCCCATCCATCCGGAAGACATATGTGTCAAATCACTTATCTCGCCCTCCTTGAGAAAATTGCCCGTCCTTCCCACATCAGAGAAGAGCTCCCATAATCCGTTTGCGCTCCTCGTTACCCGGATTTGAATATTCACCGAAGGCAGGTTGACCCGGTCATCAAGTCCGTCAATCAGTTCGGTCTCGGTAGTGCCTGACTGCCGGTAAAGGCTCACTTCCCGCGAGGTATTGCCGACTTTTACAAAATAGCCGTTTACCGGCCCCAGGAGTTCAGGCGTGTCTGCGACAAGGTATATCCTCGCAAGATTGGCACTGCTGGGATTAAAGTCCATCTGAAGAGCAAAAGACCAAGAAGCTTCGTGAATGGCCGTGCTGGTTGTTGACAGAAATGCAGAACCAGCGTTCGCCGGAGCCTGGAGCTTCAACTTGCCTCCACTTACAACAAATCTTGCATGATCTCCCTGCCAGAACGGATTCAAAGTAAAGTCGCCGTCCGAAAAATTATCGCTGACCTGTGCATGCATGTTGACAGTGAAGCATGCACTCGCAACCAACATGAGGATTTTTAGCCTGCTCATCCGTCCAAACTACATTTAATACTACTTTTGCACTCTGTTAATCAATCGATTGTCATGAAAACCGTAATCGTAGGCGCCACGGGATTGGTCGGTCAGGAAATCCTGAGGGTGATGGCGGAGCGAAACTTCACCTTTAATGATCTGTACCTGGTCGCCTCAGGAAGGAATGTAGGCAAGGATATTGAGTTTGAAGGCAAGCGGTACATGATCATGGGTATCGAAGAGGCCTGCAACCTGGCTGCCGACATCGCCATTTTCTCAGCAGGCGGCGGCACCTCGCTGGAATGGGCACCACGATTCGCCGACAAGGGAACGATTGTGATCGACAACTCCTCCGCCTGGCGTATGGACCCAACGAAGAAACTGATCGTCCCGGAAATCAATGGTCACGTGCTTGGTTCAGAAGACCGTATCATCGCAAACCCCAATTGTTCCACCATTCAAATGGTGATGGTTCTTGCTCCGCTGCATACGCGGTACAAAATAAAAAGAATCGTGGTTTCCACTTATCAGTCAGTGACCGGCACGGGCAAGGACGCTGTTCAACAAATGATGAATGAGCGCCAGGGTATTGAAGGCATCAAGGTGTATCCTCACCCGATCGATATGAACGCCCTGCCGCACATCGATGTGTTTCAGGACAATGGATACACGAAAGAAGAGATGAAAATGGTCAACGAGACACGCAAAATTCTCGGTGATGATTCTATCGGTGTAACTGCAACAACCGTGCGCGTCCCCACCATCGGCGGCCATTCTGAAGCTGTCAATATTGAGTTCTACAGCGACTTCGACCTTGAAGAATTGCGTGAAATTCTGGAGAACACACCGGGTGTTGTTGTAATGGATGACGTAAAAAACAATGTCTATCCGATGCCCATCTTTTCCAAGGGCAAGGATGAAGTCTTCGTCGGACGCATCCGTCGCGATGAGTCACAGCCAAACACATTGAACCTTTGGATAGTTGCCGACAACCTGAGAAAGGGAGCCGCAACCAATGCGGTACAGATCGCTGAATACATGATGGAGCACAGCCTGGTAGCGGAATACAAGAAATAGGCCTTACGAATCGTAGAGCCTTTCTCCATTTTCTATTATTTCTTTGTCGCCGGTGCTGGTTCCGGGTGTTTCGCGTAGCGCTCAAAGAATTCTATCACCCGCAGCATGTGGTCCATCATCCGCCCGGGATTGCCGCTTCGCGTGAGTTCATGGCCCTCTTTCGGATAACGTATGTACTCCACCGGTTTGTTCAGAATCTTCAGACTCTTATACAACATTTCCGATTGCGTAACCCCTGTCCGCAGGTCCTGGTCGCCGTGGATAATTAGTAGCGGAGTATTGATGTTCTTCAAATAGTTGTAAGGCGATTCGCTGTCAAGCAGTTTTTTTGTCTCCGGATCCCACGGATATCCGCCAAAATCATTGGGCACAAGGAAGTATGCGTTTCCCTCGCCCATGAATGTGGTGAGTTCATAAACACCACGCTGTGCATTGGCCGCTTTGAAACGGTCATCATGGCTTATGATCCACGCCACCATGTAGCCCGCATAACTTCCGCCCTCCACAAACAACTGATCCTTGTCAATCCACGAATAATTCTTCATCGCATCATTCAGCGAAGCAAGGATATCCGCTGCCGGAGTGGCACCCCAATCTTTAAAATTGGCTTTCTTGAACTTGTCGCCATAGCCTCCGCTTCCGCGAGGATTGCAGTAAACGAGGCCGTAGCCCCAGCTGTTTTCCAACTGATACTCGTGCCACATGGAGAAAATGCCAGGCCCCCACATCGCGGTCGGTCCGCCGTGAATATTAAGAATAGTAGGATACTTGGTGCCATCCTTTCTTTGCGCAGGCTCCATCACCCAATACTGAACCTTGGTTCCGTCGGGTCGAGTGATCCAATGCTCCTTTGGTGTCACAAACTGCCTGTCTTTCATCCAGTCTTCATTGAAGCGCGTGAGCATCTTGTTGGACTTGTCCTTCAGGTTGTACACGTACACCTCCCAGGGATTCTTTGTCTCGGTGAGTGCATAAATCACCCGATCACCACGGACATCGAAATCATTCACGCCGCTATCATTGCCAAGAATCTTTGAGATTGTGCCTCCCTTTGCGGAGACACTGTAGAGCGGCACGTCACCTTCCGTCTGCGCACCAAAGTAAATCGTCTTCCCGTCACCGGACCAAACGGCACCATCGGCATCGCGGTCCAGGGAAGCAGTAATCAATTGAGGTTGCCCACCCGTTGAAGCCACAACAGCGAGTTGACGCTGTGTAGCGTGTCGGTTGGTAATGTTGGTTGCTGAAAAAGCCACCTGGTTGCCATCCGGCGAGTAGATGCCATTGGAAATGCTGTAACCCGGCCATGTAAGAAACTCCTTCGCGGTTTTACTGTCCACATCGACTATCCAAAGGTCGCTGTCTCGCTCACGGTCGGGGTGAACTTTGGGGGCACGAGAGGTGCAAAGAATTCCTTTACCATCGGGTGACCACTCAGCGTTGCTGAAGCTCTGATAGCCACTGGTGAGTTGTGTGGTTTCGTTGGTACCCAGCGTGTGTAAAAAGAGATGGGAAAAATTCTCATCGGGCTGAAGGTTCAATTCACCCTGGAGATTTTGACGATTCAAAACACGCGGGTTAGCCTCACTGGCATTCTTCGCTAGCCAGGCGCGAACTTCTTCCAATGTTCCGTCAGGTGCGGTAGCGATTTTCTTTTTTTCGTCGGCTTTCATTTTCTTAAAGTTGGGCTCATCACCCTGGATGCGACCCGGTCGCTCATAAGCCCACGGTGTCTTGCCATCGATTGCGTAGAAAGGAATGCTTGAGGAAAATACAATCCTCTTTCCGTCGGGTGACCACCGTGGTGAGTTGGCTCCATATTCCGCCTTTGTGATGGCGCGCGCCTCACCGCCACTGAGTGGCAGTAGCCAAATCTGTGATTTCTCTCCATCGGCTCGAACAAAGGCAATTTGTTTGCCATCGGGAGACCATTGCGGCTGCCCATCGCTCTTATCTCCGAAGGTCAATTGCGCAAGGCCTGTGCCTCCTGCAACGTCGACGAGATAAAGATGGCGGGTGTAGTAGTATTCATTTTCGTTCTTGACTGCCTTTCGGTTCACGACCATAATCGCCTTGGTCCCATCGGGCGAAAGTTGGATTTGATTCGTGGTGGCAATCTTCATCAAATCTGATGCGACGATAGGCTTCTTTGATTGCGCCTGGACACTGCCAGCGACAAAGACCAGCAGAATGATGCGAAACAGGTATTTCATGGGTGGTGATTAAAATGATAACTCAATATCAAATATTCCTGCTGCGCCGGCAATCCCTGCCGTTACCAGTGGAAAATAGCCGATCCTATTGGTAAGGACCACTCATTGAATCTATCAAGGGCTTGTCGATTGCATAGTGGCAAGACGGCCCAAATTCACATATCTTCATACCCGCTTCCAAAATGCCATGTATAGAATTCTGACGCTTATCTTCCTTTCCGCCTGCCTGCGTGGAGCTGCACAATCACCTACCGACACCGTCAGCCTTGAAGCATTCATCGACGGGGTAATGAAAACACATCTCCGCGACAAGCACATCATGGGCGGTACCGTGTCCATCATCCAAGACGGAAAAGTTCTGCTTGCCAAGGGCTATGGTTTTGCAGACGAAGCCAAACAAATTCCGGTCAGCGCAGATGGAACACTGTTTCGTGTGGGTTCCATCTCCAAAATGTTCACCTGGATCAGTGTGATGCAATTGGTCGCACAGGGCAAGTTGGACCTCAACGCGGATATCAACGCATATCTCAAAGATTTCAAAATCCCAGCAACCTATCCGGAACCCATAACCCTTAAGCACTTGATGACGCACACGCCGGGCTTCGAAGACCTGGTGATTGGTTTGTTTGCACGAGACAGCACCAGCATGAGGCCCATGAGCGATATCCTGGCCGATCAAATTCCTACCCGTGTCCGGCCACCTGGAACATTGGCATCCTACTCCAATCACGGCACCGCGATGGCAGCATACATTGTAGAGCAGGTTTCAGGTTTGTCACTCAACGATTATGTTGAGCAGAATATCCTGACTCCTTTGGGTATGTCACGTACAACGCTGCGTCAACCATTGCCTCCTTCACTTGCGCCGATGTTGTCGAAAGGATATCAATACAGCGGTGGTGTCTACTTCGAAAAACCATTTGAGTTTGTTCCCTTGTACCCGGCAGGCTCCGTCTCAGCGACGGGCACCGACATGGTTTCCTTCATGCAGGCGTTGTTGGAAAACGGGAAATTGGATAGCGCTGCAATCCTGGATAGCGCCACCATGGCCCTGATGAAAACCCCGGCCCATCAGCATCACCCTGCCGTTAACCCCATGCGCCTTGGCTTTATTGACATGAGTCGCGGTGGTGTCGAGGTGATCGGCCATGGTGGTGATACATTTTGGTTTCACTCGATGATGGCATTATTCCCGGCTGCCAACTTGGGCTTGTTTGTTTCTTTCAATACCGATACCGGCGGCGGCACAGCCTCGGCAGTGATGGATGAGTTCATGGATCGGTACTTTCCTCCACTGGCGAACCCAACACCCTCGTCTTTCAGCAAAGATTACTTAACACGGTTTACAGGTAAGTACCGCATCAATCGCTACGCCTATCATGACATGACTTCGGTGGCATCCATGTTGAATGATGCGACAATCACCCTCGAAGATTCCTCCGGACTTCGCCTGACGGCCGGAGAAAATGTCCGCATACTCGAGCCACTTGACAGTCTGACGTTCCGCGAGAAAAACAAATCACGTGTCTTTGGCTTTCGCAAAAATGACAGGGGCGAAATCACGCACATGTTCCAGGGGTCTACACCGATCGTCGCATTCGACAAAGTATCCGGACTGAAGAGCGCTGAACTGCACACCTTCATCTTTGTGGCGGCCATCATCACCTCAATCATTGTTTTGCTCTTTTGGCCCATGGTGTCCTGGTCACGCGTCGGTTACCAGTCGCACCGCATGACGAAACCCCTTCCTTACAGTGCGCGCTTTGTAGCCTGGACAAACTTCCTGATGCTCGCTATATTTTATATTGGTGTGTCGTCTCTAGCCAATGAAGACAGCATTGTCAACGGACTACCCACTGGCCTTAAGATTCTGCTGTGGGTCCCCTTCGTCAACATGATACTAACAATTCTTATGCTGGTGTGGTGGCTACGGGTGGTGACTGTCAGGTATCACCGGCTAGTCAGCAGATTTTATTACACGGTTATTTGCATCGTCGCGGTGGCAGCGTTCTGGCAGTTGTATTATTGGAATCTGATCGGACCGTCGTAGTAAGCGCTATGGATTCCCTACCGGCAGCTCCACCGTCTCGCCCCAGATATACTTGGCAAACCATTGCCAGTTATGCCAGTTGGCCGCGAGGCGTTCTTTAGGCTTATTGATACCGTGCCCGAATCCCTTGTAAACGATCAGCTCACTTGGAATGTGTCTGTCGCGTAAACCCTGAAGCAACTCATAGGCATTTGCGATGGGAACCCGCCTGTCGAATTCTCCATGTTGAATCAGCGTCGGTGTTTTGGCTTGATTAATATTGGTCATGGGAGATGTTTTCTTGTAGACGGCTTCATCACTCCACGGCGTCGCCTTGAGGTACTGTCGGGTGAATGGATGTATGTCGGTATTGACATAGTATGTCATCCAGTTTGAAATCCCTGCGCCAACCGATATTGCCTTGAAAACCGTCGAATTTGTCGTCAGAAAGGCTGAAATGTACCCTCCCTGGCTCCAGCCCATGCAGCCCATTCTGGAGCGGTCTATCATTCTTTTAGAATCCAGGTAGTCAACCCCTGACAATACATCCCATGCATCACCCACACCGAGATTACGGACATTGAGTGAACGAAATGCTTCGCCATAACCCGCCGAACCGCGGTAGTTGACACGAAGTACCAACGCACCCTTGTCAAGCCACTGCACGATGGGATACACACCCCCTGGCATTGGAGTCGGTGTGTCGACACCCGTTGGGCCACCGTGAATAACGACGAGCAAAGGATACTTCTTTGTCGCGTCATAGTCCGCAGGCTTGTGCAGCACACCTTCGATCACCGCACCATCCTTGCTCTTCCAACTGATGACCTCGCTGGTCGCAACTTTCCAATTCTTGATTTGTCCGTTCATGTCAGTAATCTTCATCGGCGTAGGCGACGTCGTCGATGCCCGGAATACTTCGCTGAGTTGATCGCCGTTACGGGCGTTCATGGCGAATTGATCTCCGGCCCGTGAGAACGAAATGGATCCCACTTGCTCAGGCAAACCCTTCACCATTGCGTAATCGCCGGTAGTTGGATCAATCCGAAACAGATGGCGGTTTGTCTTTGCTTGAACCGTGGCGAAAATCCCTGTTGGTCGCCAGCTCAATCCGCCAAGATTTTCATCAAGCTTCAACGCCAGTGGTCGCACAGCCTTGGTGGCCAGGTTCATCACGTATGCTTTTGTGTTGGTATAGAAATGTGACACCGTGTCGGCGCCCTTGCTCGTAAACATAATTTCCTTTGAGTCTGGTGACCAATCCTGAAAGAAATCGGAGCTTGGATTGGCAACGATCTTCGTTACCTTTTTTGAAGATAGCTCCAGAACAGAAATATCCGCCTTTGTGGACGAGTTGATCAGCGGATCGGGCTGGTGTGTGAATGCCACCTGGGCTCCATCAGGTGAAACCGCGTAGCCCGTCACCGTAAACTTCCCTTCGGTGAGCCGTGTTGCCTTCGGCCATTCAATACAGCCGGCCTTTGCTTTTAGAGAATCCGCTTTTTCAAAACAAGGCATCTCGGAAGGGTCTCGCAATTCCGGTTGAAAGGCAACTTGCCAGAGATGCTGTACGGAAAACTCCTTATCATCGGCTTCAAATCCACCGTAACGTTTTTCCCTTTCAGCCTTCGTTTTGTCTTCCTTTTCGGGCCTCTGAAATATGAAACTCTTGCCCGAGGGATGCCACTCAAAAGATGAAATCCCCTCCTCCTCATTGGTTGCTGCACGCGCTTCTCCACCGTCGACCCGCATAAAATAAATCTGGTTCTTGTTGCCCCGGTTTGACAGGAAAGCAATCCAGCGGCTGTCTGGTGAGAAACCGGCACCGCTGCTGTTGCCTTTGGCTGTATTGGTCAGTTGAAAGCCCGGTTCACCATTCCGTGACAGCCAGATTTCGGTATCATAACGGTTGTCAGACCAGTCAGTGGTTTGTACTCCGTAGGCAATGTGCATGCCATCGGGTGACATAACAACGCCTCCCACGCCACGGAGGGCGATGACTTCTTCGAACGTTGGCACATGCTGACCGGCAGCCTGGTGGCCCAGGACGATAAAAAGAACCACTATCCATTTTCTCATAGTCATAGTCATTATTTAGTCGTATTTCAGTCAATGTGTCGCGTCGCCCGCTCCAAATTCACAAGCTTCCACTTGCACCACCACCACCAAATTCACCACCACCGCCTTTGAAGCCATCATCTCTTTTCACTTCATTCCCTCCCAAGGTTTGTGATATTACGAATGCTGTGACATTTCCATCACCCCACTTATTTGAAAGGAGATTTTCCCGTGTAAAGCCGCCGCGGACAGTTTTGAGGTGGTGAAATAGCCATCCTGTGATGATGAGTAGAATGGATCCTGCCAGGGTTAGCATTATCTCGTTGTGGCCAATTAATAAATAGTATTTGAAAGTGAACGCGCACAGGCCCAGGATAAGTATCCCTACTCGTAGCATCACCACGTCGCGGCTACGAATGCCCCTGTACAAATACACTAGGGGGATGATAACCGTCAATCCGTAAAATAGGAAGGCAAAAGGGATGTCTTCACCTTCGGGCAGCACGAGGTCCATAAGGGCAATACTCAACTCGCGAACTACAAGGTAATTTCCTCCGGCATAAATCAACAGCAAACTCAGTGTCTCCACAATGACAATCGGGTCCTTCCATACTTCCCACTGAGGGTTGCTCTTCCATCTCCGCGCAAGAAGGTACAATCCGGTGAACGTCGCGATCAAAACAAATGGTATAACCTGTCGTAAAATACCGCCCATCGCATAGCATTCGTAAAAAAGAAGTCCGGCTAGGCCAAGTACTGAAAGCGCCGAGCAAATAAGATCGATAAATCTAATGGCCACGAATATCAGCAACACCACACTGATGAGCAGCACAATGTGAAGATTGGCCTCCGTCAATCCGGCAACGCCACCCAGGATATAGGCACAGCCATGGTAAATAATTGCTTCCACAACGCCCGTTTTGTAATGATGGTAACCCTCAACTAAAACGCGTTGGGCGAAAACAATAGAAGCGACTCCGACCACCATCGCCGCAATGGAAATCCCGGTTTCGCCGAGGTCACCGAACAGCAGAAAAAAAATGCCACTGACGCCGGACAACGCAAACAAAGTTGCAATGAAAAGGAGAATCCGGATCACCAGATTGGGATGGTAGAGTTTGCTGACGTGGGCTGATCGGATGGACACAACCTGGTCAGCGGTGAGCAGTGAATGTTTCGCCCATCGCCGGGATTCCTTCACCACAGTCAGGTTATACAAATCGGCAATGTTGTAGGCACTTTTCATTCAGTCCGCGAAAAGTAGTTTCGGTAACGGATAATGAACAGAATGAAACCGCCACAAGAAAGTATTGAATAAAGGAACCAGAAAGTAGGATCGTTCAAAATGGTCTCAGCCAACAGATACGTGGTGGCAATATATCCGGCCACAAATGCATACAGCAGTAAAAGAAATGATCTCCTCCAACGTGCTATGAAATATGCAAACACACAACCCGCGTAAATCAGCAGCACAAAAAGTCCATAGCTTCCATTCATGAACATCGCCGTAATCGCTCCACAAAAGAAAATCAGGGTCGCGAAATTCAGATAGGTAAACGTGAAATGCGATTTTATGCTTTTGCGATCCAGCGTTAAGCCAATTATGGCCAGGCCTATGCCAAACAGGATGGCAGTAGTATACACATGATTTCCCTGAAAGAAATTTCCACTGTACCACTTCTGGGGCGAAATGCTAATGCTGAAGAATGAAGCGAGGGCTGTGATCGCCAATGACAACACACCAGTATGGTCAAATCGGTAGGCCATCAGGAAGAACAGTATGGCAGTGATCATTGTGCTATAGACAAGGTTCTCCGTCAGGATGTCAAACCGGAACTGGAGATAGCCTTGAACTGAAATGAAAAGCAGGCATCCAAGCAGCGTCACATAATCAAAGTAGGGCGTGGGGGCCTTGACTGCTCCGTTGGAATAGTCTGGACCTTTTCGGAACACATAGAAGAAGCACAAAGAGGTAAGCAGCAGGAGTGCACCGATAAGCAGCAGATGTCCAAGGTCACCGATGTTTTGATAGATGAGAATGCCGATGCCGGTGGTAAACAGCAACACCCCCAAGTAGAGAAGCGTGCGCAACTCGTAGAATAATGATATAACCCTTCCCGATGTGATCCGCTCAATCGCCTCACATTGTTCTCTTGAGATAAATCCCTTTTGGTATAGGTCGTTCGGGATACGGCCGGTCATGAATCTATCTCTTGGATGACACTTGCGCAGGCATATACATATAGTCTACGGTCACATTCAGCATCGCCTTGATGCCGGTGAGAAAGCCTTTCTCATCAATCATGAAGTCAGGGGTGTGATGGGATGGCGCAGTTGACATATCCTGACCCGGGGGCAAAGCGCCAACAAAAAAGAAGAGCCCCGGCACCTTCTGCTGGAAAAATGAAAAATCTTCCGCTCCGGTTGCGGCATTGATGCGCATTGTTTTTTCCTTACCAGCTGCCCGTTCAAGACTCGTGGCCATTTTTTCTGTTAATGCAGGATCATTGTAGGTGATGGGATAACCTCGACGGATGGTTACCTCTGCGGTGGCACCAGCGCTCTCTGCAATCTTGGTGGCCGTTAACTTAATCTTCTCATGAATCTTGTCCTGCATCCCTGCATCCAAAGTGCGAATGGTGCCCGCCATGAAGGCCTCCTCCGGAATAATATTCTCACGGATTCCGGCCTGCAACCGTCCAACGGTGATCACGGCTGCTTCTTTCGTTAATTCACTCTGGCGACTGATGATCGTCTGAAGCCCGTTGATGATTTGGGCGGCAACGACGATGGGATCTACGCCCATCCACGGTGCTGAACCGTGCGCCTGTCTTCCTTTCACCGTGATGGAATATGTATCCGATGCTGCCAGCAAACCACCGGGGCGATAGGTGATCGTACCAAGTGGTGTCATCGAGCTGATGTGCATGCCAAAAATAGCATCCACTTTCGGATTCTCGAGCACACCTTCTTTGATCATCAGCGCAGCGCCACCTTCCTCACCCTGAGGCGCGCCTTCCTCTGCAGGCTGGAACAGGAACTTGATGGTTCCCTTCAGCTCGCCCTTGCTTTTTGTAAGAATGGTCGCCACACCCATAAGAATGGCCGTATGCGAATCATGTCCGCAGGCATGCATCACACCGGTTTCCTGTCCATTGAAAACAGCCTTCTCTTTGGAGGCAAATGGCAGACTGTTTCGCTCGGTCACAGGCAGGGCATCAATATCCGCGCGCAATGCGATCACTGGTCCTGGTTTGCCCGTCTTAAGAATCGCAACCACACCTGTCTTTGCCACCGGGTACTGGACTTCAAGGCCCAGGCTTTTCATGTATTCGGCTATGTAGGCCCCTGTTTTGGTCTCACGGTTGGAGAGCTCGGGATACTGATGAAAGTGCCTCCGCCATTCAATCACTTTTTGTTCTACTTCATTTGCTTGCTGATCCAGTTTCGTCTGCAGCTTTGGATTCACCTGTGCCCCGGCAATTTGAACAAAGAGTAATCCGGCAAGAGAAAGATATTTCATAGTCATTTCTTTATAGCTTGGTTCATGTACATGTAATCTGTCGTTAATGCGATGAGCGACTTAACACCGATCACGAGACAGCGCTCGTCGATCATAAAGTCGGCGGTGTGGTGTGTGGGCTGCGCACTGAGCTTCATATCGGCAGGATAGGCTCCAACGAAAAAAAACATTCCGGGCACCTTCTGCTGAAAGAAAGAAAAGTCCTCCGCCATCGTAACCGGAGAAATCACCTTCGCGTTTTCTTTTCCCACCGCGCGCTGAAGGCTCGGTGCCATCTGGTTGGTGAGCTTGACATCATTGTATGTCACTGGGTAGAGTATTTCAATATCCACTTCAGCGGAAGCTCCTGCACTTTCCGCGATGTTGGTAGCCGTCGCGCGGATTTTCTCATGGACTTTCTTTTGCATCGCCGCGTCAAAAGTCCGGATCGTACCCTCCATCAAGGCTTCCTCGGGAATGATGTTTCTGCGAATACCCGAGTGCAGACTACCAATGGTGATCACTGCAGCAGCCTTGGTGAGTTCTGTCTGGCGACTGACAATTGTCTGCAAGCCGGCAATGATCTGGCTGCTGATCACAATGGGGTCTACACTGTCCCATGGCGTAGCCCCATGCGCGCCGCGGCCCTTCACTTTAATATTGAGGTTATCTACGGATGCCATCAGTCCTTCCGGCCGGTAGGCTACGGTTCCCGTCGGCACAAGCGACTGCAAGTGAAGCCCAAAAATTACATCGACCTTGGGGTTTTCAAGTACTCCTTCCTTGATCATCAGATAGGCTCCACCTTCCTCTCCGGGCGGCGCCCCCTCTTCCGCCGGCTGGAAAATAAACTTTACCGTGCCCTTGAGGTCGGCTTTGTTACGACTCAGTATCTCGGCAACCCCCAGCAGGATCGACATGTGGCCATCATGACCGCATGCATGCATGACGCCTGTCTCTATTCCATTGAACGTTGTCTTTTCTTTCGACGCAAACGGCAAACTGTTTCGTTCCGTCACCGGCAATGCGTCAATATCTGCGCGAAGGGCAATCACAGGACCGGGCTTCATGCCTTTCAATAGGGCCACCACGCCCGTCTTGGCAACGGGGTATTGAACTTCGAGCCCCAGTGCGCGCAATTGCTCGGCAATACGCGCTCCGGTTTTTGTCTCTCGGTTGGACAATTCAGGAAACTGATGAAAATGTCTCCTCCACTCAATCAGTTTCGGTTCAAGCGCTTTCACTTGCTGATCGAGCCTGGCCTGCATGGCGGGGCTTACTTGCGCCGAAAGGGCGGCTGCCTGTAACAGCAGCAGGCCAATCACTATATTTTTTTTCATCTTTGTATGCTCGGGTGAGTAAGGTAGAAAAAAGAAATCCCTCATAAAACAATGCCGTGAACTGGGTCAGGATCTTTTCTTCGGCTGGTCAAATGGAAGCATCACTGGCGATGAACCAGCCGCGCTTGCTGGTGGCGGAAGGTAAACGCATCTGTCTTGTGCGCACCACAGAAGGACTTCGCGCTGTCGCCGACAAGTGCACGCACAATGGTGAGTCGCTCAGCAAGGGCGGTGTCAATTATCTTGGTGAAGTAGTGTGCCCCTGGCACGGCCACCGATTCAGTCTCATTACGGGAAGGGAATGCAGCGAACGCTCCAGTGATCTGGAGGTATTTCCTACCCGCCTCGGCGACGAAGGCGTTTTTGTGGGTTTCTGACAATTATGAAATAGATTGCTGTGTTGTTCGTTACCCTTGGCAAGATGTGCCTTCGCTCCATACTTATTCCTGGATTCCTCTGTGTAAATCTATGGTTGCCATGTGGGACAATCATGGGACAATCACCGTCACCCTCGCTACAAACCTCACAAAGGCCTCCTGAGGGGCTGCTGGCCAAGCGCGCGGTGGCATTGTATGATTATGAAATTACTGCCAACGAACTCGAAGAAATTCAGCGCTCCTTTCAGCGAACCGGTATTGATCCTATCGCCTACTTCCACACCGACATGGTGTTTTCCGGAAAGGATGCGGCACGGGCCTATGCGGAGTACTTCGTTTCGCGCGGTGTGTCTTTCATCGTTTTTCTCGAAAAGACTGAACAAGGATATCATTTTGCGGCTACTGCATTCAATCAAAAACCAACTTTCGTTGAATCCAATGCGACGGCCTGGAAGGTTACAAACCCGCGCCTCAAGGACCTGCTGACGAAGATTCTGCAAGACAGTTGGATCGCAGAGAAGAAGGCAAATTTTCTTATCAATGACTTTCCCGAACGCGATATCCGGGTTGATATCATCCCGGGACGGCGACAGGAATTCTACGCGATAGATCTGAAGGTCGACAATCTGGCAGTGATCAAATTTGGCGACGAGGCAATGGATCAGCAGCTGGAACAATTCTTCCTCGACAACTATCCGCTCAAGTACAAGATTGTTGAGGCCGGTTCGGACGAAAAAGAACTGCGACGGAAAGGGTTCCTCTACGTGCTTTGCTTTGTGAATACCCGTGGGCAGGCAGCGAAAGAGGTGCTCGGATATGACCTGAGCAAAGGTGAAAAGAGTTATGCCTCGATTGCGTATCCCGACGGGCAACTGCAACTGAAAATTTTACCTCGTGACCAGTCCGTTTACAAGTTCTATTTCCGACACATTGATAATGGAAATGTGTTTCTTGGTACCAAGTGGGATGCGGACATCAATTGGCTTGATGCCCTTCGCAATCACATTCTTGGCTTCAAGCAGGAGGTGAAAATTAACTAGGTAGGTCCCATTCCCTCACAATGACTTCAACAAAGGATCAGCCTCAGCAAACGCTTTTTCAAAACGTGTCTTCACTTCATTCGCTTCTTTGGTTCGCCCCTGCGCTTTCAACGCCCGGTAAAGACCCGACAAAGACCAACCATTCTCCGGGTACATAGTCAGATCCTCCCTGAATCGCCTTTCCGCTTCCGCCGGATTCCTCGCTTCGAGCAACACGGTACCCAGTGTTTCACGTACTGGAAAATACCAGTCGGGCGGCTCCTGGTACAAAAGGCTCTCCTCTGTCATCAAGGCCATCTCCAGAGCCGCCTGTGCGCCTTTGTAATCCTTTTGGGCAGCCAGCATTTCTCCCTCGAGCACCCGGCTTGCAATAGCCAACACCTGAGCGAAACTATTGATGCCCCATATTTTCTGATTCTCCAATTGGGGATCCGCGGCCAGGCTTTGAAGTTCCTTCAAGTGTAACGCCGCCTCCGTCAAGTTGCTCTGCCTTACCGCGCCCATGCCTTTCGCGTAGTGCCAAATGGACAATGCATACTTTAATGAGTCGGCAGGCTTTGGCTCTTTGTCCAATTCATCCCACTGACTGAACCGCACCATTGAATACCACGGAGTCACAAAGTAGTGCTGCAACGTCAGCCAGTCCTGGGTGCCCATGAGACTGACTGCCATTTTCGACACGAGGGTACGCGACACTTCCAATGCCAATACTCCACGTCCAGACATCTGCGCGCAAGCCCAATAGAAATGGTAGTTGTGCGGATAGTAGGCAAGCGGATAGATTCCCTGGGCACGACAGGTACTGATGTAGTCCTCATCGGCGGCGACAGCTTTTTGATTGGCGAGGATGCCGTCGGCATACCGACCTGTTCGAATGTAAATGTGTGAGGGCATGTGTACCAGATGCCCCGCCCCAGGAATCAAATCACGCAGGAGGTCGGCGCTTGCCGTTGCTTTGCCTGGCTCAGCAGAGGCTTCGCGAATATGTATATTGAGATGATTGGCTCCGGGATGTCTTGGAGAGCGGGCAATGACCTTGTCGATCATAACCAGTATCTCCGCGGTCCACAGCTGAGGATCTCCTGAGCGGAGCCAATAATCCCAAGGGTGAAGGTCCATCAATGCTTCTGCCGTTAAGGTCGACACTTCATCGACGTGCGGGTACTTTGCACTCAGCGATCGCATCGCATCGGCATAGGCTTGATCCAGTGGACTCCGGTCAGCGGGTACTGCCTCGGTGTACCGCATCGCAATGGCCTCTATTAGTCCCTGTTCCACCGGAGTGGCGCCAGAGGCATTTACCTGCGCTCTGCGAACTGCTTTGTAGACCACGCCTCCATCTGAAGGATCCATTGGCGCGTTGATGTTGGGACCCAGTGAAAGCGCCTGTCCCCACCAGCACATCGCACAGGAAGGATCCAGGCGTGCGGCTTCACGAAACGAACGATACGCCTCGAGGTGATTGAATCCGTAATAAAGATTGAGCGCCTGATTAAAGAATCTTTGAGCGTCATTGTTCGAAGTGGAAATTCGAAAACCATAGTCCCCCAGATTGGTGAGCACAGGTGCAATCTGTCGTGTGGTATCCAGATCCTTGATCGACGAACCGGGCGCAGGAGAAGCACACACCGCGACGGGGATAGCCGTCTGACTTGAATTAGATTTCCTTCCACACGAGCACACACCCAGAACAAGTGCGAGCAAAAAGAAATACACGGGTGATTTCATATGAATTCTGGTTTACTCAAAATCTCTCGACGAAACCAGAAATGAAGTTAACAAAAAGCAGAGAAACCTGGATACAGCAGGCATGTGCCGTCGAAACCAGTCAATCCGACTTGTCAAAGTAAGCGAAGCCGAAATTTTCAGCCTGAGCGAAGTCGAAGCTGTCAGCCCTGAGCGAAGTCGAAGCTGTCAGTCCTGAGCGAAGTCGAAGGCGACGCCCTGAGCGTAGTCGAAGGCTGTCAGTCCTGAGCGAAGTCGAAGGGCTAGCTCGCCGACCGTTGCCGCCGCATAACAAGGGCAACCAGGATAATCATCGCGACGATCGTCATCGTATGATCACTGAAGTGAAAAGGCCATTCATCATGAAACCCCCAATTGCCGAACAGTATCTTAAAAGGCAATGCAATCAAAGCAAAAAAGCCACCGATCAACGCGCCGAACAATCCGCCGATCACGCCAATCATTGCTCCAAAAAGTCCCGCAATCACACCAAACAAAACGCCACCCAGTGTGAGCCAAATAGGAAACGTGAAAACGATAATCAGGATGATGAGAATGGTCGATGCGGAGGATGAGCTTCGTTGGCGCATGGGAAGTCCTTTCAGAAGTTGCCTCAAAAACCGTTCTGAATCGCAAAAACGCTGTTATAATGAAAAAATAAGGGGTGTATTCTGCCCACTGTACTCAAATGAACAGTCAGCCGGACAAAACTGAACACTACGAACGCTTCCGATAATTGAAGACCGCAAACCCATTCAGCACAATGCCCATGAGAAAGACGATGCCCAAATGGTAACGAATGTCCATCAGGGTGCTGCCCTTCAACACAACCAACCGCATCACTTCAATGAAGTAGCTCACGGGGTTAAACCAGGTGAAAATCTGAGCCCACCTTGGCATGCTGTCGATGGATGTATAAAGACCGCCGAGCAATATGAAGATCATCATGATAAAGAAGGAGAGTAGCATCGCTTGTTGCTGGGTATTCGCCAATGTGGAGACCAAAAGCCCCATGCCCAATACGGCGAGCAGGTAGACGCCGGCGAAAGTATAGATTGTCACCAGGCTTCCGACAGGCACAATGTCATACGCTATCCAGGAAATGATCAGCCCGATGGTAAGTATGACAAGGCCCAGTACCCAAAACGGAATGAGCTTTCCCAGGATAAATTGATACTTGCGAATCGGGGTCACGTTAATTTGCTCGATGGTGCCTACCTCCTTTTCCTTAACGATGTTGAGTGCCGACAAAAATCCGCCGACCATTGTCACCAGAATGACAAGAATCCCGGGTACCATAAACACCTGGTAATTCATCAGCGGATTGAACCAGTTGATTCCGGCAACACTGATTACGGGTTGCGGATTTATCCGTACTGGCTGCGTCCACTCCAATCGCACCTGCTGGTTGAAATCCCCAATGATGGTTCGAAGATAGGCGCCGCCAAGGTTCGCCTTTACTCCATTGATGGCGTTGAGGGCCATAAACAGCTTCGCATCGCCTTCACGCACCAACCGTCGTTCAAAAGAAGAAGGGATCTCCAGTACAACATCCGCATCATCGTTCTCAAGATACCGAAGCGCCTTGTCGTACGAATTCGTATAGTCAACCAGTTGAAAATAGTCTGTTGAATTGATTTTGTTCACCAGCTGACGTGAATAAGTGGAATGATCCAAATCCACCACGCAAATCTTGACGTTCTTCACTTCATAGTCAGCTGCCAGCGGCATGATCAACAGTTGCACCGCAGGCATCATGAAGATCAGCCGCAGGATGGCCGGGTTTCGGAAGATCTGACGGAATTCCTTTTCCAATAAGATGCGCAGCGATCTCATTCCAGGCGCGTTTTGAATTTTGCAATGCTGACCCCCATGAAGAAAATGGTCATCCCCGCCAAAATGAGGGTCTCCTTCCAGATGTAATCGAAGGTGAGCCCCTTGATCATGATGTCCCGCACGATATAATAAAACCACTTGGCCGGTACCACATTGGAAACCACCTGAAGGGCCACCGGCATATTCTCAACAGGAAACATGAAGCCGCTTAACATGATGGTTGGGAGAAATAATCCCATGAGTGAAATCAACATCGCCACTTCCTGTGAATTCGTGATGGAAGAAATCAATAATCCCAATGACAGCACGGTAACTGTGAAAAGAAGGCACTCACTAACCAACAAGAACAGACTTCCCTGAATCGGAACATCGAGCACAAAGACACTCAGCAGAAGAATACTCGCAATGTTTACGGACGAAAGGATAAAGTAGGGAACCATCTTGGCGATGATTACACGAATTGGAACAATCGGTGAAACGAGAATTACTTCCATGGTTCCTCTTTCCTTTTCGCGTACAATGGAAATGGATGTCATCATCGCACACACCAACATGAGTACCATGGCCATCACGCCGGGAACAAAGTTGTACGATCCTTTCATTTGCGGATTATAGAGCATCCGCATCTCCGTTTGTATGGATAGCGGAACAGGCTGTTGTCCGCGCCGGCTGGTCTGGTAGTCCATGATGATGCCGGTAGCATAGTTCGTCAGTGTGGTTGCCACGTTAGGATCAGTTGCGTCGGCAATCAATTGGATGGTTGCCGCATGGCCGTGAACAAGATCACGCTCAAGCCCAGCGGGGATAACGACCGCAAACCTGATTCTTCCACCCTGAAATGCCGTCTCCAATTGCGACGGCTGATCCAGATTCATCACCAGGTCGAAGTACCGGCTGGCACTGATTTCTTCGATAATAGCCCGACTGGCTTCATCCTTCGACAAGTCCAGGATGCCAATGCGCGCATTCTTCACCTCGTTGGTCAGCGCAAAACCAAAAATGAGAATCTGCATCACCGGCATTCCAAACAGGATCAGCATGGTTCTCTTATCACGCCAGAGGTGAAAGAATTCCTTTTGTACAAAGAAGAGAAACTGCTTCATGCGTCCGTCCTTGTTGCCTTTCTTGCCAATTGAATGAAAACATCCTCCATGCTACCCACTGAAAACATTGACTTTAGCTTGTCCGGAGTATCGAGCGCTTCAATGCGTCCGTCCACCATGATGGAAACCCGATCGCAGTACTCTGCTTCATCCATGTAGTGCGTTGTTACAAATACCGTTGTCCCTTCATGCGCTGCCTGATAAATCATGGTCCAGAATTCCCGGCGTGTCACAGGGTCAACACCCCCGGTTGGCTCGTCAAGAAAAACAATCTTCGGCTGGTGAAGCATGGCTACCGAAAATGAAATCTTCTGCTTCCATCCCAGTGGCAAAGCGCGCGTAAGTGTCTTGGCCTGATCCTCCAGATGGAGCTGGTGAAGCATGAACTCCGTTTTCACTTTGATCTGCTGATCCGTCAGACCGTAGATGCCTCCATAAAAGCGAATGTTTTCTACAATCGTCAGGTCTTCGTAAAGCGAAAACTTTTGACTCATGTAACCGATGCGCTGCTTGATCTTTTCTGATTCGGTTGAAAGGTCATACCCGGCAATCTGTGCCTGGCCGCTGGTGGGAAAAGATAATCCGCACAGCATTCGCATGGCTGTTGTCTTTCCCGCTCCATTGGCGCCAAGGAATCCAAAAATCTCCCCCTGTTTCACGTCAAACGTAATGGCATCCACAGCAGTGAAATCACCGAAACGTTTCGTAAGCTGTCGGGCTGATATGGCAAACGTGTCGCTCATTGGTGCATTAGGTCCATGAAGCAATCCTCAATCGTTGCTTCGGTGCGCTTGACTTCCGGCACTCCATCACTAACGCCAGCCACAATCTGCCTCGCATCTTCCTCCCGCAATGATCCATCTCGAAAGACAACGTGATGATATTGCCCGAAAGGATAGCAAGTCTCGACAGCGCCCAACCCACGAAGCTTTATCATGAGCTCATACATGTTCTGGGCACGAACGGCGTACAAGGGCTTGCGGAATCCTGAAGTAATGGCCTTCGGTGAATTGATCTCCATGATCTTGCCCTCCTGCATGAGTGCCACGCGGTCACAAAGTCCTGCCTCATCCATGTAAGGTGTTGACACAACAATCGAAATCCCCGATGCCTGTAAACCGCGCAGCAATTCCCAGAATTCCTTTCTTGAAACCGCATCCACACCGGTGGTTGGCTCATCGAGGAAGAGCACACTGGGCCGATGTATCAACGCGCAGCTGAGCGCAAGCTTCTGTTTCATCCCGCCGGAAAGAGCGCCGGCCTTTCGTTTTTCAAACGGCTCAATCTGCTGATATATCGTCTTGACGAGATCGTAATTCTCTTTCAAGCTGGTGTTGAACAGCGTGGCAAAAAAAGTAAGGTTCTCGGCAACCGTCAGATCAGGATACAACGAAAATCGTCCCGGCATGTACCCAACGCGTTTTCGGATCTCCTTGTAGTCCCTGACAACATCGTATCCATCAACAGAGGCAGCGCCGGTGTCGGCAAGCATCAGTGTCGTTAGGACACGGAAAAGTGTTGTCTTGCCGGCTCCATCCGGACCAACAAGACCAAACAGTTCCCCTTTGCTTGTGCTGAAGTTTATGTTGCTCAGGGCAGCAACCTTTTCCTTGCCGGAAACGAAACTCTTCGAAACTTGCTCAACGTGAACGGCAGCAGTCATGGCGCGTTGATTCAGAACTTCACTTCGCCATACATTCCAATCTTCAGCACACCGTCGTTCTTCACGGCGATCTTCACGGCATACACCAGGTTGGCACGCTCCTCCTTGGTTTGGATCGTCTTCGGCGTAAACTCTGCCTTGTCGTTGACCCATTGCACCACGCCTTCATACGTTCTCATTTTCTTGTCGCCATCATCTACCAGCACGCTCACGCGTTGACCGATCTTCACCTTCGACTGCTGATCGTTGGTGAGGTATGCCCGAAGGATGACTTGCGACAAGTCGGCAACTTTATAGAGCGGCTTGCCAACGGACGTCATCTCAAACGCTCCGCTGTATTTTGTGAGGACCGTCCCATCAACCGGATTAATCACACGGCACCGGCGAAGCTGATCCTCCACCACCCTCAGCTGCGCTTCGATCGTTTTGCTTTGCTCACTCAGCGCACTATTGCTCGTGTTCATAAGGCTTTCCTGGGCGTCAATTCTCGCCTTGAGCACATCGATGCGCAGATTGGCGTCATCGAGTTGCTTTTGAGACGCCACCTGCCCCTTCACCAGATTCTCGATACGCTTTTGATCCGCAAGTGCATTGGTCAACTCCTTGCGAAGACTCTCCAGCTGCGTGCTTACGTCCTGGCGTCCGGCCAATACCGCTTTTTGACTCTGGATGAGTTGCAGTCGGTTAAGGTGCAGCGCAGTGCTGTCGATTGTGCCGATCAGTTCTCCCCGTTTCACCGCCTGGCCTTCCTCAAGGTTGAGCGCATTGAGCTTTCCATTCGCTTCGGCCGAAACAATCACCTCGGTGGCCTCGAAGGTACCCGTCGCATCTGAATCCGTGCTCCCATTTTGGCAGCCTGCCAAAGCAAGGCCGAGAGATATGACGATGACTTTATTCATAAACGCAGTGGTTTTCATGAGTTTAGTTTCCTGTTGACGTTTTATACGCATAAAGACTCTTTAATAATTGGACCTCGTGCAGCCGCTGGTTGCTGCGCGCATCCTGTTCGTTGTTGATTGCGCTGATAAGGTCCGATGCCGAACATAGTCCGTTGTCGAATTTCAGCTGCAGCGATTGTTGGATCCGAGCCTTTAGCTCGACAATTTTTTCGTCGTTCTGAAGGATGGCGCGCTGCTTGGCAACATCTGACGAATATTGCTTTAACTCGACGGATTGGTTGAACTCAAACGTTGTACGTTCCGCCTGAATACGATCAAGTTGAATCTGGCTAAGTTGCTTGTTGTTGCCGTTTCGATAGAGGCCACCTGTATTCCACGACACATTAATCCCAACCAGAGCCAGGTTGGTAATTTTAGCCGTGGCCAGCTGCATGCCCGGCGTAATAAAAATACCCGCCCCAAGGATTCCAACTTTGGGCATCATCGAAACCTTGTCGATGGCCGTCTGCGTTTCCACCAGTCGCGTTCGGTTGTTATACCACACCATCTCTGGACGATTGTTGGTCCCCGTCAGGACAGCATCGGTTAGGTCGGGTCGCTGAATGATTACGTCAGCAGCAAGGGGTTTGCCGATGAAGTGCGCTAACATGTCCAGATACGCTGCCCGCGAGTAAGTGAACTCGATCCGGCGCTGATCCACTTTGAGCAGTTCAGCGTCCACTTCGTCTACTTCTACACGGTAACCGAGACCGTTTTCATTGGCTAGCCGAAGCCTGTCATGGTTTAGCCGGAGGTTTTTCTCTGAGATTTTCAACAGCTCAAGTTGCTCGTCAATGAGAAGTAGACCGAAAAAGATCTGTGCAACACGATCCTCGATGGCATGGAGCTGTACGTCGATGAAGGCCTTCTCCGTGGCCGTTGCTGCCTTGGTTATGTCTTTGCTCGACTTCGTTGCGCCACCATCCCAAATGGTTTGATTCAGTTGGACCAAAGCGATGCCTTGCACTTTGGACGGCTCTTCGGTTGGAACTCCGGGCAGATTCACGGGGGGCAGTCCGCTGATGATGTAGCCCCCAATACCCGTGACGCTCAGCTGTGGTAAGTAGGCTTTGTTGGCATTGGAGAGATTGTACTCGGCCGATTTATCCAACAACGCTTGTTGCTTGATCAGCGGATAGTTTGCGCGGGCGAGGGAAGTGCACTCCTCAAGGGTTATGCTCGACTGGCCAACTGCGCCAGAAACGGCAAGGAACAAAATAGCAATGCTGAACAGGTATTTTCTCATAGCACTACAGCTTTATTGAAGTCATCACAAATTCTACGATCTCAGTTTTTCGGCGATCGATCATCTTATCAAACGATTTGTCATCCAGTTCCTGAACTGCCTTGATCATCGGCTTGGCCATAAACGGATACACGCATAATGACATGGTGTTGATCAGCAGCTGGCCAGCGTCTATCGGTCGGATCTCCTTTTTGTCGATCGCTTCCTTCACCGCAAGTCGAAAGGCCTTCATCATCATCGCGGGGTTTGCCCCGGATGTCGCCGCCATTTGTACAAGCCGATCAGGAGTTTGTGTGAGCTCCTGCATGATGAAGATGGGCAGGTCGGGCTGTGAGCGAATCATGTCAATGTCGTGGACAACAATCGCCCTTATCTTTTCTTCCAGTGACCCCGATCCGCTAATGATGCTCACCAGGCCGAGAAAGAATTCTTGTACCCGCTGAGCGAAAACCAGGTCAAACAACTTGTCCTTGCTGCGGAAGTAATAATGCAACAGCGCCCGGTTTATTCCCGCCTCTTTGGCGATGTCATCCATCCGGGCCGCGGCGTAGCCTTTATGTGTAAAAACCTTCCTAGCAGCCTCCAGAATGGCCTTTTCAGCGTCAATATCGGGTTTCTTCTTAGCCAATTGATTTAACTGTTTTGTTAAACTATAACGCTAAATAAAGGAATAGGTTGCACAGTTCCTAACTATTGGCTGACAGTCATTTACCAGGAAAAACTTTGTTGTGGCTTTCCTCCTCAGAAACCCTCAAATGCTATCTTGTACTATCATCAATTGCCACGGCGAAATCCCTCGCATGGCATGACTGGCAAGGTGCCTTCAACCTGTGAAATAACTGAGATTGAGCGAAGGATGAGCGAAGGATCACTTAGCCGATCCTTAGCGGAGACTTATCGGACACTGGGTGGAAGTTGACAATTGACAAAGGGCAATTGACAAAGATTTCCCTAGAGGAAATCAGCTCCTACGTAAGAAATTGACAGTTGACATGCGGGTGATCGACTGAGAGACATTCAGCAATAAGCTGGCGCTTTGTCAACTGTCAATTGCAAATTGTCAACTACTAGAACGGGTACTCTCCCTTTTCAATAGCGAAATTCGATACCCGGCGGCGGGCTTCCTTAAGGTTGAAAGGTTCAATCTTGGTGAATCGTTTCAATCCAAGCAACATCAGTCGCATTTCGTCACCTTCGGCAAAACCATAGATGGCCTGCTTCCCGGCGTTGGACGCTGTCTCCATCGCATGATGCAAATAGATCATCGCCATGTCTTTTTGAATGGCGCAGGCCTTCTCACCACGAATGCTGATCAGCTTCTCAACACGCAGCAGCACCGACTCAGCGACATAGCCTTCGATCAGCATGTCGGCCAGGTTCATCAAGATTTCCTGTTCATCGGAAAGCTTCATCATGAATTTCTGAACGGCTGCACCGGAAACCATCAGACCGGCTTTCTTCAGGTTGTTGAGCGCTTTCTTCTCTTTGGCAAAGACAGCTGTGTCATCACTCGCTCCAAAATCTGGAATGGAAGTCAATTCTTTGAGCACGGCCATCGTCGGCGTCATCAGATCCAGCGAGCCCTTCATCGCGCGCTTCATCAGCATGTCGATGGTGAGCAGGCGGTTGATCTCATTGGTTCCTTCAAAGATCCTGTTGATACGTGCATCGCGATAGGCGCGGTCCATCGGGCCCTCTGCCGAGAATCCCATGCCGCCATAAATCTGTACGCCTTCATCGACGGCGTAATCCAGAACTTCAGAACCGTGCACTTTGAGGATGGCACACTCAATGGCAAACTCTTCTAACGCTTTCAGTCGTGCCTTGCCGGAATCCATTCCGCCGGCAACAAACGCGGCGTAGGCATCGTCAATGTTTTGTGATGCACGATAGTGCGCCGACTCGCTGGCAAAAATCTTTGTAACGGTCTCCGCAATCTTGTGCTTGATTGCTCCGAAATTTGAGATCGGCGTTCCGAACTGCTTGCGCTCCTTCGAATACTTGATCGCCGCGGAGATGGCCATCTTGCTTCCGCCGACAGCAGCCACACCTAACTTGATCCTTCCGATGTTCAGAATGTTCACTGCGATCTTAAAGCCATTCTCACGCTCACTCAACAGATTCTCCACAGGCACTTTGCAGTCGTTAAAAAATATCTGGCGCGTGGACGAGCCCTTGATCCCCATCTTCTTCTCCTCTTCATTCATCGTAATACCGCCAAACGACTTTTCGACGATAAACGCACTCAGGTTCTTGTCGTTGTCAATCTTGGCAAACACGATGTACACATCGGCAAACCCGCCGTTCGTGATCCACATCTTTTGTCCATTGATGACGTAGTGCTTTCCGTCTTTGCTCAGTACAGCCTTCGTCTTACCCGAATTGGCGTCAGATCCGGAATCTGGCTCAGTCAAGCAGTACGCCGCCTTCCAATCACCAGTGGCCAGCTTCGGAATATACTTCTTCTTCTGTGCGTCATTTCCATAATAAAGTATCGGCAGCGTGCCAATGCCCGTATGTGCGGAAAGCGCTACGGCAACCGAGTGACCGGCCCCGATAACTTCTGCTACCAGCATCGTGGTGTTGAAGTCCATTCCAAAACCACCCAGCTCTGCAGGAACTGATGTGCCCAGCAAACCGAGCTCACCCGCCTTGTCGAGCAGCGAGGGCATCAGCTTCGGGTCTTTCATGGAATCTATTTCATCCAGTCGCGGAAAAACTTCCTTGGCCAGGAAATCCTTGCACTGCTGCATGATCATCTTCTGCTCTTCATTAAAATCTTCAGGAATGAAAATTTCGTTTGCTTGTGTTTCTCGAATGAGGAACTCGCCACCGCGGAGTGCCTTTTTGGTTTCAGTCATGGTTGCCATACTCGTCCAGTTATTCTTGTTCTTTGTTTTATCTGACTTAATTCAATAATTCATAGATGCCGGCTACTCCCTGCCCACCGCCCACGCAAGCGGTGACCATGCCATACTTCTTTTTCTGTCTGCGGAGTTCATTGAAAAGTTGCACGGATAGGCGTGCGCCAGAAGAGCCGAGCGGATGTCCTACCGCAATCGCTCCACCATTTGGATTGAGCTTTGCGCGATCAATGCCAAGTGTCTTTACTACGGCAAGTGATTGCGCGGCAAACGCCTCGTTCAGTTCGATGACATCAATATCTTGCAAATTCTTTCCGGCAATCTTCAATGCCTTGGGTATCGCTGCCACAGGTCCTATGCCCATGATGCGGGGATCAACACCGGCCGTCGCATAACTCAACATGCGGGCAATAGGTTTCAGATTTAATTGCTTAACCATCTTCTCGCTCATCACCGTGACAAACGCTGCGCCATCGGATGTTTGCGAAGAGTTGCCTGCCGTGACAGTTCCGCCCGCCGCAAATACCGGTTTCAGTTTTGATAATCCTTCCACAGTCGTGTCGGCACGGATACCTTCATCCTTCTCCACTACGTATTCCCGCGTCTTCTTCTTCATGCTCTCATCGACGTACACTTCTTTCACCGTGATCGGCACGACTTCATCCTTAAACTTGCCGTCCTTCCACGCCTTCGCGGCCTTCACGTGCGACTCGTACGAAAACTGATCCTGCTCCTCACGTGAAATCTTGTATTGCTTGGAAACCTCCTCGGCGGTTAAGCCCATGCTCGTGTAGTACGTGGGGTTGTCTTTGGCAATCGCATAGTTGAGTGCGGTCTTGAACCCCATCACGGGCACCAGCGACATCGACTCTGTCCCACCGGCAATGATCACATCCGCCTGGCCGGCATGAATCCGGTGACTCGCCATCGCAATGGCCTCCACACCCGACCCGCAATAGCGGTTGATCACCAATCCGGGGACATCAATGCCCAGCGACAGCAGTGCGATGATGCGCCCCATCTGCATGCCCTGCTCCGCTTCCGGAACGGCGTTGCCGACAATGAGATCATCAACCATCTTGCTGTCAAGCCCTGGAATGGTCTTCACCATGTGCTTAATCACCTCCGCGGCGAGGTCGTCGGGACGTGTGAAACGGAAGCCGCCCTTTTTGGCTTTGCCGACAGCTGTGCGATAACCGGCTACGATGTATGCATCCATGTTCTTTGGTTTGATATTTTGGTTCTGGTTGGAGAAGTTGACAATTGACAATATGCAATTGACAAAGAGTCGGGTGGGTTCTCAGTGCCCCTATCTATCGGCTGTTCTGTTGTAAACTGTGAATTCATTCTGGTTCTAGAAGTTGACAATTGACAATAGGCAATTGACAATGTGCTTGCCAAATTCCTAGTGCCCCATCCCTTCGACTTTTGTCTTGTTAATAGCATATTGTTAACTGTCAATTTTTCAAAGAATACCTTCAAATCCCGGTCACTCCCAGCGTCATTGTTTAGCACCATTTTTCTCATTTGTTCCACCATTGTCAATTGCCTATTTGTCAACTGTCAACTTTTTCTACGGTATTTCTTTGGGTTTTCGATCATGTGATTCAACAACTTACCCACCTCAATGGCCTTCTCCTCTAAACGCTCTCTGGTGTCGGCGACAACATATTCTGATGCAAGGGTAAAATCCAACCAAACCCTGGTCTCGGTATTCTCCATGTCTGCATCCGAACTCTTACTCACAAAATAGTTTTCATATTGCCTTTTCCTGAAGGCTTCGCCAATACACACACAAACGGACCGAGAAGATCTTCTGATTTGATCTGTCAGAGAATACCTCTCTTCTTTCGGAAACCCTTTGCTTATCTCAAATATTTCCATCGCCAATTGAAATGCCTTTTTATACACCGTCAAATCCCGAAAACTCCCAGCTGCCATTTAATTACTCAATTGCCTATTGTTTCAAACTCTCAAGTCTTCCCGAAACACCCTCCTGACTTGCTCTAATCTTCCTCAATTGCATGCCCCATTGTCAACTGCCCATTTGTCAACTGTCAATTTCTCAAAGGCTTACCCCCAGTCAGTATCGCCTGAATTCTCTCCAACGTCTTCTTCTCTCCCGTCAATGAAAGGAAAGCCTCACGCTCGAGATCCAGCAAGTACTGCTCACTCACCTCCTGTGGCGATGTCAAATCTCCTCCGCACATTACATTCGCTACCCACTTCGCAACCTTGGCGTCATGCTCGGAAATGTATTTCCCCATGAGCATGCCCTGAAGTCCGGCGAGGAATAGTGCTTGTCCCGTGCGGCCCTGGACTTTGATGTTCTTCGCCTGCTGCGGCATGGTGTAGCCGGCGTTGGCCAGTTCAAGAACTGTCTCTTTTGCATCCGCGATCTGGCGATCCTTGTTCATGGATACACGATCGAGTTTCTTCAGAATTCCAAATTCACGTGCTTCTTCTGCAGACGTCGCGACCTTGGCCGTGGCTATATTCATAAACGCATTTTGAAGTGCATTCAGTTCCACGTCGCCTTCTTCCATGGCATCACTCACGCGCTTGGCAAATTCTTTCGTGCCTCCGCCTCCGGGAATTAGGCCCACGCCTACTTCCACAAGACCGATGTACGTCTCAGCAGCAGCCTGCGCGATATCGGCGTGCATGGTCATCTCGCAGCCGCCGCCGAGGGTTCTGCCCTGGGGACAAACCACCACGGGCACACCTGAATAGCGAATGCGCATCACCGAATTCTGAAACGCCTTGATCATGAAATCAATCTCATCGTAGTCTTGCTCGATGGCGTACATGAAGACGAGACCAAGGTTGGCGCCGAGTGAGAAGTCGGGACCCTGGTGACCGATGACTAATCCGCGATAATCTTTTTCGGCGAGGTCGATGGCCTTGTTCATGCCTTCGATCACCGCACTGCCCAGCGTGTAGCTTTTGCTGTGCCAGCCAAAATTCAAGACACCGTCGCCGAGATCGTAAATCTTTGAGTCGGCGTTCTTCCACACGATGTTCTCTTTCTTGTTCTCGAGAATGATGAAGCTCTCGCGTCCGGCGATGGACTGGTAGCTCTTCGAACGGATGTCGTAATATTTTTTCTGGCCGTCTTCGCTCTTGTAAAACGTTTTGTTGCCCGAGGCAATCATATCGTACACCCACTGCGCGGGCTTGTAACCGGCGGCTTCCATTTGCGGGATGGTCTTCTCGACACCCACGGCATCCCAGGTCTCAAACGGACCGAAATCCCAACCAAATCCACAGGAAACGGCATCGTCGATGCGGTACAGCTCGTCGCTGATCTCCGGAATGCGGTTGGTCACGTATTGGAATGTGCCGAAGAAAGCATCACGATAAAATTCACCGGCCTTGTCGGTACCCGCAAGAAGCACCTTGAACCGATCGCGAAGATTGTCAACTGCCTTGGCCGCATCCAACGTGGCAAACTTTGCCTTGGTCTTCGGTTTGTACTCCAGCGTCTTTAGATCCAGAGTGAGAATTTCTGTCTCGCCCTTGGCATTCTTCGACTTCTTATAAAATCCCTGCTTGGTCTTGTCGCCGAGCCATTTGTTCTTTTCGAGTTGTGTGACAACATCCGGGAGTTTGAACATCTCCCGGCCTTCGTCATTTACCAGTCCTTCGTAGAGATTGTTGGCCACTTTCACGAGTGTATCAAGACCAACGACATCCGATGTTCTGAACGTAGCCGACTTGGGTCTTCCAATCACCGGGCCGGTGAGCCGATCGATCTCGTCTACATTGAGATCAAACTTCCGCATGGAATCGATCACTTTCAGCAATCCATAGATGCCCACGCGGTTTCCGATGAAGGCGGGTGTGTCCTTGCAGAGTACGGTTGTCTTCCCGAGGAAGAGATCGCCGTAGTGCATGAGAAACTTCGTCACCTCAGGATCGGTCTTCGGTGTAGGAATGATTTCTAGCAACTTCAGATACCGTGGCGGGTTGAAGAAGTGCGTGCCGGCGAAGTGTTTCTGAAAATCCTCCGAGCGTCCCTCCGCCATGAGGTGAATGGGAATGCCCGATGTGTTTGACGTGATCAGTGTTCCCGGTGTGCGATACTTCTCAACCTCCTCGTATACTTTCTTCTTGATGCCCAGGTTTTCCACAACGACTTCGATCGTCCAGTCGCACGCCTTGATCTTCGGCATGTCGTCGGTGAAGTTGCCGAGCTTGACGCGACCGGCGAATTTTTTGCTAAAGAGCGCCGCGGGATTCGACTTGAGCGTCGCATCGTACGAGCTCTGGACGATGCGGTTCTTAACAGCCGGGTGGTCAAGGCTCAGGCCTTTGGCTTTTTCCTCCTCAGTCAGTTCTTTGGGTGCGATATCGAGCAGCAGCACGTCACAGCCGATGTTGGCGAAGTGACAGGCGATGCGTGATCCCATGATGCCTGATCCCAGGATGGCGACTTTGCGAATGGTGCGATTCATCGGTTAAAGCGTTGTATGGTTCGGGTGATTAGGTCGTAGCTTTTTCAAAAATGTCGTTGCGCTCAATCATGCGGTTGATGTTTTGCACGACATCGAAGAACACGTCGAGTTTTCTTTCTGGAATGACTTCACGGACGGCTTCGTTAAAACGCAACACGGTTTCCCTCGCCTTCTCCCTCCGCTTCTTCCCTTCGCGCGTGAGCATGATGCGCACGGAGCGTTTGTCGGTCTCATCGGCCTTGCGAATGATGAGTCCTTTCTCTTCCATGGATTTCAACAAGCGCGTAAGGCTGCGGGCTTCCAGTCCCATGAGCGGACCGATCTTCGTAGCCGGTGTTCCTTCATCGCCGTGAATGTTGAGCAGTGCAAACCCGATCGACATCGTGCCGCCGTACTTCATCGCCTGCTGGTTGTACATGCGGGCGATGCCGTGCCAGGCGGTCTTGAGTTGGTGATCGATGGTCTCTTCGCGTTTCACGTACCCTAAATGTAAAAAACATTTAGTATGCATGCCGAGTATATCGGCATATTTTTTCCATTGGGAATTACCCGATCAGCGGGGTTGGATCGGGTGCTTCACCATCCGTCCCCAGACGATAAAGATTGCCAGCGCGAAATAGGCCAGGTTGAAGAGAATGAACACGTATTCGGCCCGAAACAGGTGAAATCCGGCTGCCAGGGCCATAATCAGGGCTAAACCGCCGGCCGAAAAGATGGTCAATCCGGGCCGGATTCGGGTCATCGCGGGCAAAATCAGGCCGATAGCTCCCAGAACTTCCGATACACCGATGAACCGCATGAGGTACTCCGGAACCGCTGGCGCCCACGGCACCTGGGCATTGATCTGCTCCATCGGCCAGGTCATCTTGCCCCAGCCTCCGGTGAGGAAGCCGATGGCGAGGAGGACTTGGGCAAACCACAGGGCGATGTGCCAACCTTTTCCGGGAGCAGGGTTTGTTTCCATAAGAGGCGGAGTTTGGCGCTAGCTAAAATTAAGGCAAAAAATTATTCCGTTTACCGACACCGTCAATATAAGCTCTCAGAGAAATATTGGTATTGCGTATATTCGGTGGCCCGCTACAATTTTCCCAATCCATGAGAATCCTAAACATAGTCTTCATTATTGTTCTTATCACAACCACAACAATTCACTATTTTAAGATCATTGAAACCGGCACATTCATCGGAGTATTATCAGCATCAATTACTCTTTACATAGGCATTCTTCAGCAAAGGCTTAATAACGACAGAATATTTAAAGAACTGTTTCAAAATTTCAACAATAGATACGACTCTTACAACGACCTTATAAATTCCTGCAATCGAGATAGGACTAAGAAATTAACCGAAGTAGAGAAGAATCTTGTGATTGATTATATTAATATGTGCGCCGAAGAATATCTATGGTTCAAAAGGGACAGAATACCTCAGGATGTTTGGACTTCTTGGAAGAAAGGAATCTTGTTCAACCTAGATATCCCACAAATACATGAAGTCTATCTTCAAGAAAGAAAACAAGACGAGTCCTACTACGGCCTATTTGAAGCACTAGAAAAAAAGTAACAATTGAATCGTATGAAAATAGTTATGGTTGCTCGGGAATATTCCTCAACACAGCGGACCTCTAATTTCAACTCAGTTGAGAGAAGAAATTCCTTTGGAAATCCTACTGAAATTAGCACAATGAAATAATGGCGCTGAAGCGATTCGTCATGGTGATTATTGCGTGCTCTTTTGGGGTGATTGCTTATGTCCTTTATAGAAATCAGACCTTAGAGCATGTAGTGGCTCGGGTAGAGCGCTCAATATTCTTTGTATCCACTTACAAGAATGGAGAACCTTACAGTTCGGGTTCTGGCTTCTTTTTACAATCACCCGACCTTTCTGAGGAGGCGGTATTTGGTGTAACAAATGTTCACGTGGTTAAGGGTTCTGATTCCATAGTAATTACAACAAATAATCAAAAATCCTTTTGGATAACACAGATTGACTATTATTCCGATAGCTCTGACCTGCTGCTCTTTCGATGGAATACTCAGGATATTGAATTGAATAATCTCGACTTTTTAAAAATAGAAGACACCTCAATAGAGAAAAGCCAGTTCGTCTTTTCTGTCAGTCATCCCCAGGGGTTAGACTACTCGTTTTCTTCTGGAAGTGTATCCTCGACTAGAGATTTTGACCCTTTTGGAAAAATTGTGCAGACGACCACTCCCATATCGGCAGGAAGCAGTGGAAGTCCATTGCTTTCAAGACGGGGAAGGGTAATAGGGGTAAACACCTTTTCATTTATTGATGGGCAAAATCTCAATTTTGCTGTTCGTCTCGACCCATTAGTCCTGATAAATTTGGAAAAGTGGTCGGGCAAGGATTACAGGGAGCTACTTTTTGATTGGGCCCACTCAGTAAGAATTGGAGACCAAGTCTGGATGGACGTCAATCTGAATAAAAAGAAGTTTCGTAATGGTGATGTAATCCGCGAGGCCAAGACTGCTATGGAATGGGAGGAAGCAAATAATGAGGGCAAACCAATTTGGGCGTATCCCAGATTAGCGTCTTGGGCTTTCAATAGGCTTGAGGACTCACGCGCTGTCAATACTACTGAGTCCGGCATTCTGTATAATTGGTATGCTATAAATGATGAGAGAGGATTGGCGCCAGTTGGATGGAGGATCCCCAGTGCCGATGATTGGAACAATTTAGTTGATGGTCTGGGTGGACCCAGATTTTCCACCGCGAAAAAACTCAAAAGCAATTCAGGTTGGAATTACCTTCATGAGAGGTTTGCCGGAGATACAAATGAAACCGGATTTTCAGCGCTACCCTTTGGAAGAATTGAGTATGAAGGTAAAACAACTGGAGTGGGAAATAGCGCCTATTTCTGGATGAAAGACGAAGCCGCTAGAAATCCGGCACAAATGGGCTTGGCTGTTAGATTGGGCCCAGGGGATATTGAAATGGATACGAAAGGAAATTGGGTTTTAAGTCCGCAAATAGAATTGGCAGTATTGCCTAAAAAATCAGGATGCGCTATTCGCTGTATAAAGGAGAACCCCTAGCCCTGTGGGTTTATTCAGTTTTTGGCGACAATATAATAGATGAAACTCAAGAACCTCCTTCAGATAGTACTCAACCAGAGAAACAAGAACCACCAAGCTCTTGGTAAACACTTCAAAGATGCAATCTGGATTCTAAACCGGTTAACTGACAGCCTCTCCGAAGGAAAAGTTCAACTTGAACCTTGGCAGGAGTACTTTCAGTACCAACTTGTCAAGTTCTCATTCAATTGCAGCACCCTGGCTCAATTAAGTGAGGGTTCCCTTGTTCAAACCGCAATAAGGCGCCAAGAAAAAAGAATCGCCGATATTCCTTCTATTTTTATTGCTACAAGGACTCTGATTGAAACATACTTCACGATTTACTATTTGAACTTTGATTCAAAAGACCCTGAACAGAACGCGTTTAGGTACGCCTTATATAAACTTAGTGGCTTCATAGAAGGCAGGGTTTTGATTTAATTATTCCGGAAGCAAAGCCAAAGTTTGAAGCGGAAAAACGCGAAATACAAGATCTGCAAGTCGAACTTAAAAAGAACACTTACTTCAATAGCCTTAGTCCTGATGAACAAAAGCAATGGACAAAAAGTAAGTATGCAAAAGAGTTGAACTTAGAGGAACTAGTCCAAAGAAGGGGTGTAAAGAATAGGGAATTTCTCAATGCTTGGAAACTCTTTTCAAATCACGCTCATTCTGAGTATATCGGACTTCTCCAATTCAAAGACTATCTGGAAAAGCCAATCGAAGTAAAGGATGCCGTCTATACCTCCTTGACCCAAGCAATGATGGTTGTTGTATTGCTAATTTCTGATTTAAAAGAAACTTACAAGGCCGCTGAGATCGTATTCAACACAGTTGACCGTGACGTAAGGGAAAACATTGAATTCTGGGTTGACATAACTAAAAAGGAAAAATAAAACGGTCACCAACAGTGTGTATTCACCAAACCCGGCGTTCGCACCCTATTGCGCGCGTCTAGCTCTGGGTATGGCCCCTCTATAGCGCGCGTTTAGCCTGAACGTATGGCGCGACGTCTCCGACGCGTGCCCGTCGCGAACTTTCTTCGAAGCACGCTATCCACACGCTCCAATCGAAGCAGAGGTGCTCTGAATTTAATACTGCTATTAATCGTCAGGTTTTCCGGACAATCAACAATTACGCAATGTGGTCATTGTGCATAATCTTTATGTCATGTCAGAAAAGTACAAGTTTAGCAATCCTGGAGGCACTTACTTTGTCACCAGCACTACGGTCGGTTGGGTAGATGTCTTCACGCGGCCCGAGTTAAAGCACATCATTTTTCACTCGTTGCGATTTTGTCAGAAGGAGAAGGGCCTTTGTATCCATGCCTGGGTTTTGATGCCGAGTCATCTGCACATGATCATTAGCACGGTGGGCGAACCATTGGAGAACATCATGAGGGATTTTAAGAAATTCACTTCCAGGGAAATCATCAAATCTGTGGACACAGTCTTTGAAAGCCGGAAGGACTGGATGTTGGGACTTTTTGGAGAAGTAGCCGACCACCTGGCAAGGGTGAAGAACTATAAAGTCTGGCAAGACGGGAATCATCCGGAGTTGCTAACCAAAGCAAAGTTCACCAGACAAAAGATGGATTACATACATAATAATCCCGTTGCTGCCGAGATCGTTGGTGAGCCTGAGTACTACTTGTACAGTTCTGCGAGAGACTATTTTACCAAGCAGAAGGGGTACCTGGCTATCGATTTCATATGATCCTATTCGGGGCTTCGAAGGGCGTTCGCAGCTGGCACGCGTCAGGAGACGCGCGCCATATGCGCTGGGACATCAGACTCTGGAAATTCGTACGCCAAAAGAGATCTAGCCATGCCAACAAAAACGACATCAACAATGAAGGGCTTTGACGCTGTTGCATTCATGAGAAAGCAACGTGACAGAATAAGCAAGGACATTGCCAATATGGACTTCGAACAAATAAAGGACTACTTCGCAAGAAAGAGGACTGCTAAGCGCCCTGCCGGCAACAAAAGCTAAACCCAATTTGCTCCTTAGGCGGTCAGGCAGGCCCGCTGCAAACGCTTTTCAAAGCACGCTATCCACCGTTCCAATCGAAGCAGAGGTGCGTTGAACTTAATTACTGCTATAATCCCTACTTCCTAATAACCGCTTCCCCCGACCCCGTACTCACATTCACCTTCTGCTTGCCATTGCCCTTCACCACGCTCTTCCGCACGGTGACCTGATCGCCCCACTCTTTCATTTCCTCCACCTTGTCAAAGTCGAACGGAGCGACAATGTTTCCCCGGCTCTTGCCGGCGGACATCACGATCTCACCGGCAATCTCGTGGCCGTTAAAGTTCAGCTCGGCGTTGCCTGATCCACTGCCCACCGAGACATCGAACGCCGGGGTTCCGCCCAGGAACACTTCCGCATCGCCCGAACCTGAACTGAAGCGGCTGGAGCCGGCCAGAACTAGATTGCGCGCGGTAACATCACCACTACCCGAACTGGCCCGGAATTCTGCCTTGCTGTCGGCAATGCGGATATTGCCGGAGCCGCAATTCAGTTTTAGTTCACCCTTGCTGTTGGTTACGCGGGCCGTTCCTGATCCGGTACTCGCATCCAGGATGCCGTCATACTCTTCGATATCGAGATCACCGGAACCGGTGTTGATGGTAACATCACCACTCACTTTCCGGAACGCGACACTGCCTGATCCCGTGTTGACATCCATGCGCAACTTCATGTTCGCCGCTTCCACATCACCGGAACCGGTTCGGAAACGTACGTCGATCCCTTCCGGAATTGTCAGCGTCCAGAACGGACCCGACCCGCTAACGGACCTGGCCTTATAATCTTCGGTGAGCTCCAGCCGGTCACCGCTTTGTTCGAAGACCGGTTCATATTCTTTCTCATCATAGCCGTGACGAACGGTGACACCCACGCTGGCATTTGTGCCCTTCACAATCTTGCAGTCGCCGGACGCGGTCTGGATGCGAATGGATTTCACGCCGGTGAATGATTTGCTGATTTCCTTTTGCGCGAGGAGGGATGCCGGCGCAAGAACGCCCAACAAAATTGCGGCAAAAATGTGCTTCTTCATATTGATCGGTTTGTGTGTTTTACTGAAAGTTCCCAATAAGGTTACAATTGAATCGGACACTACTCATTCCTCAGCGAATTCACCGGATTGGCCCGCGCCGCCCGAAAAGCCTGTGTACTGACAATCATGGTGGCAAATACCAGCGCCACAAGCCCTGTGAACGGGAACACCCACCAGGGAATGGTGATCCGCATGGGATAGCGCTGAAGAAAATCATTCAACAAATACCACGCGATGGGCGATGAAATGACGAAGGCCAGCAACACCAGCTTGGAAAAATCTTTCGACATCAGCGCCATGAGGCTGGACACCGAAGCGCCCATCACCTTGCGGATACCGATCTCCTTGGTGCGCTGCTCGGCCATGAAGGCGGCCAGACCAAATAAGCCAAGACCGGTGATGATGATGGTCAGCGAAGCGAAGAGGCTGGCCAGACGGCTGGTCATGTTGATCGTGGTGAACTTCTTGGCAAACTCAACATCGGCAAACGAATACTCAAAGGGATAAGCAGGGTTGTATTTCTTAAAAACATCCTCCACGACTTTCAGCGATGCCTGCAGGTCATTCGTCTCTTCCAGTCTGATAGTAACCGCGCTGGCCCACTCCGGAATCAGCACCATGAACATCGGTTGGACGGGTCGGTACGGCGAGCCCATCAGCACATCGTCCACCACACCGATCAACTCGCGTTTGGTGCCCCACAGATCCAGTTTCTCGCCAATCGGGTTCTTCAGGCCCATCACGGCCAGCGCGGCCTTGTTGACGATGATCGCCGCCGTGTCGCTTTTGTGCTCTTCCGAAAAGTCCCGACCCTCAAGAATCTTAATTCCCATGGTCTTTGTATAGTCATACTCCGTGGAGATTGTGGAAAAAATGACTTTCAGTTCTTCTGGCTTGCCAGGCCAGCTCAGGAAGTTGTTCGACCAAATCGCCGTGATAGGGCTGTTGGACTTGCACACGGAACTCACCACACCACTACTGAGCAGTTCCTGCTTGATGACCCTGTAATTCTTTCCAACTTCTGCCGTGTAGTCAACCGTAATCAGGTTCTCCTGGTCATAGCCGAGCTGGCGTCCTTTCACAAAGTTGATCTGCCAGTAGATCACAATCGTACCGATAATGAGTAAAATCGAAAAGCCAAACTGAAGCGTCACCAATACTTTCCGCGGCAGACTGGCGCTCTTGCCGACTTGTATTTTACCTTTCAATACTTTTACAGGTTGGAATGATGACAGGTACAATGCAGGATAGCTGCCTGAAACAATTCCCGTAAACGAGATCAGCGAGAAAGCGAAAATCCAAAACCGCGTTGACTGATAGTCGATGAAGAGCTGTTTCTGCACCAAATCATTGTAGAAGGGCAGCACCAGTTGCGTGATCAGCACGGCGATGGCGAAAGCAAGGGTGGCAAGAAATATGGATTCTCCCATGAATTGCATCACCAATTCGTGGCGGCGTGAGCCCACACTTTTCCGGATGCCCACTTCGCGGGCCCTGCGCTCAGAGCGCGCGGTGGCCAAATTCATGAAGTTGATGCACGCGATGATCAGCACGAAGGCAGCGATGATGGTGAACATCTGTACGTAGTCTACCATACCGCCGGCTTCCTTGCCGTTCTCAAAGTTGGAGTACAACCGCCACCGTGACATCGGGTGAAGCAGCATCTCCCGCTTCATATCGGTCTCACCTTTCCGCGCCAACAGGTCCCTGATCTTGTCCTCCACCGCCAATTCGTTAGCAGGATCGTCCAATTCGACATATATCTGGAAGGAGTAGTTCCCCCACTGATCAATGGAGCGCTTCACCCAATCTTCTGCCTGGATTTTCATTTTCCAGGTCATGAGCGCCTCAAACTCGAAAGAAGAGTTGCTGGGAACATCGCGCAACACGCCTGTGACTTTCAGATCACGAGCATTGTCAACTCGAATAGTCTGGTTGATCGGATCCGTATCGCCGAACAACACTTTGGCGAAGGATTCTGTAATGACGATCGATGTGGGGTCATCAAGGGCTGTTGCGGGGTCGCCCTTAACCATAGGAAACTGAAACATCTCCAGAAATTCTTCACTCACGTAATGAGCCTGTTTATAAATCCGTGTTTCCCCCACTGTGTACAGGTGATCACCGCCCCAATCGGCAATGGCTGTATTGACGATGTTGCTGTGTTCGGTTTTCAACGCCTCGTAGGTCGGCTGAGGCATGGAATTCCATGTGTTGATCTTGCCGTCAAAGTGGGCATTGACCCAGACCTGGTACAGGCGGTTGACTTTCGGCTGAAAGGCGTCGAACGAAATTTCATCTTGTACCCAAAGGACAATCAGCAGGCTGCACGCAATCCCGATGGAAAGCCCGGAAATATTGATGAATGAGTAAGTAGCGTTCTTGCGGAAATTCCGAAGCGTGATGACAATGTAGTTCTTCAGCATAAGGTAGGATTACCGGATAATTACTCCGCTAAAGCCAAAAGGTTAGCCACGGGCAAACAAAAATTCCTCATCAAGGAGTGCCTGATCAGCCAAAAAGTTGCAGGAAAAGAGAAAAATAGTGGTTTATCCTACTTCTTGCGCAAAGCGGCTGCCTGCCCGATCCAATTGTCACGGCCGATTCTGCCTTTAAATACTTTCAACGCATCCGCAACGGCATCAACATCCTGGGGTGAGAATTGGGCGATTTGCTGAAAGGAGTATATCCCCAACTGGTTCAATTTCTTTTGAATCCCAGGCCCGATGCCGCTGATGAGCGTGAGGTCGTCTTTTGTTTCCCACGACGATGGAGTGAATCGTGATTTCGCTTTTGCCGGTTTCTGCGGTTCGGGTTGTGGTTCGGGTTTCTCTTCGATCACAGCAGCGAGCGCAGCATCACGTGCTCGCTCCGCGGTCAATTCATTTCGCAGCTGCTCTGCCGTGTTGCGAATGGAATCGGTTTCTTCCTTGAGGTTGTCATACCGGCGCTGGTATTGCTTGAGTTCCTCTTCCAGGATTTCAACCTGATGTTTGGCCTGCATCAATAACGGTTCGGTGACCTTCTTGACTTCCGTCAGCAGCGAGCCCTGATGTTGCCAATCAGCAACATGCTTGCGGGCGGCCTGATTCTCCCGCTCCAGTAGACGCAACTGATCGCTGAGCAACCCTTTTTCTTTTTGCATGCCTCCCAATTGCCCTCGAAGCACCCTGAAAGTGTGTTCGCTGAGCAGCCAGGATGCGGCAAAACCCACGGCCAGCCCTGAAATGATCATTGCGCCAATCTCAATGTTTGCGGAAGTTTCGCAGAGATGACGGACCGCGCACAGGTACCAGCGCGCAAAGAAAAAGCACAACAGGAGGAAGATGACCAGAATGGTGTACACCAGTCGCATGCAAGCAGGATAGCCCTGTGAAGATACAATTTTAAGGCCTCAGACACTAAAAATGGCCTTGGGTGCAACCTCACCACACCTTAAGGCGTCTTAAAGCCTAACTGACTTAGGTAATCAACCATGCATTCCCCAGAGCTCCTAAAGGGCACCCTCCAGACCATCATCCTCAAACTGCTCAAGGATCAGGGCAAGATGTATGGCTATGAAATCACCCAACGGGTAAAGGAATTATCCGCCGGAAGGCTCGCACTGACCGAGGGTGCGCTGTATCCCACCTGCACAAACTGGAGGCCGAGGGATTGCTGAAAACCGAAGTCATCGCCATGGGAAAACGGGTGAGAAAATATTATACGCTTACTTCTTCTGGACGAGCAACGGCTCAGGAACGAGTCAGCGCCTTTGTTGATTTTATCAAAACCATGTCCAACGTTCTTCAGGTACAAATGACTTCGTGAAAAATCCTGTGAAGCTTTCAGAATCCAATATCAATTTCATCATCAAGGACCTGAATCACCGCGGAATTATTGCCGAGGGAATTCAGGAAGAGTTGATTGATCATGTTTGCACGGCGGTTGAAAGCAAGATGGAGCAAGGCATTCGTTTCGCGGATGCCTACAACGAAGTTCTTCAATCCTTCGGTCACGAACAGGGTCTCCAGCAAACACAAAACGAAGTTGTAAGAACAGAAAATAACTATACAAGCATTATGTTAAAGAATCATTTCATTATCGCCATTCGCAATCTCCGGAAGCAGAGCTTCTATACACTGATCAATATCCTCGGGCTTGCCGTGGGCATTGCATCGTGTCTGGTGATTGTGGCTTACATCACCAACGAGATCAGCTTTGACCAACATCATGCTGATGCCGACCGCATATACAGGGTCGATTGTGAAATCAAGTTTGGACCCAACCACATGCGGCTTGCGGTGTCTCCTGGCCCGCTGGCGGAGGCATTTCGTGCCGATTTCCCCGAAGTTGAGGCTGTGGGTCGCTTCTGGAATGACGGCTCCATGCTCATCAAACGCACCGACCAAAACATCAAGGAGCCCCTGGTGGTGTATGCGGACAGTTCCGTTTTCCGCGTATTCACCATTCCCTTTATTCAAGGCAATCCCGAACAGGCCTTACGCGATCCGAACACGATGGTGATCAGCAAGACGGCGGCTGAAAAATACTTCCCCAATGAAAACCCACTGGGTCAAACCCTCATTGTTGAAAACAAGGATGCCTTCAAGATAACAGGTGTCTACGAAGACATGCCGACCACCAGTTATTTTCGCTTCGACATGATGCTGGCCCTGATCACGCATCCGTACCACAAGGATCCGCAGTGGCTCAGCAACAACTTCACAACCTTCGTAAAGTTGCGACCGGGCGCCAGCGCAGCACAACTCGAGGCCAAGTTCCCGAAAATGGTCGACACCTACGCAGGCCCACAGGCCAAGCTTGCGCTAGGAAGTGAATTCACCATGGAGAAGTTCCGGGAGTCCGGCAACAAAATTGACTTCAGCCTGATGCCGCTCACCGATATTCACCTGCATTCAGACAAGGTTGCCGAGTTGAGTGCCAACAGCAGCATCACTTATGTATACCTGTTTGGTGCAATCGCGCTCTTCATCCTCATCATTGCCTGCATCAACTTCATGAATCTTAGTACAGCCCGCTCGTCGAACCGCGCGAAAGAAGTTGGTGTTCGCAAGGTTATGGGTTCGCTGCGGACACACCTGATCAGGCAGTTCCTTACTGAATCCATATTGCTCAGCATATTCTCCTTCTTCATCGCGCTGGCCATCGCCTGGATGGCCCTGCCATCGTTCAATGAGTTGGCGGGCAAAAATTTGTTTCTTCCTTTCGGAGAGCCGTCGTTCTGGCTACAGCTCGCCGCTGCCGCCATTCTTGTTGGCTTCCTCGCTGGCATTTATCCTTCCTTCTTCCTGTCAGCATTCCAACCGGCCAATGTGCTGAAGGGCAACCTTTCTCTCGGGATGAAAAGCGGCCTCGTACGAAGTTCGCTCGTGGTGTTTCAGTTCTGGATTTCCATTGTCCTTATCATCGGAACCATCGCTGTCAATCAGCAACTCAGTTTCATCCAGCAGAAGAAAATCGGATTTAATAAAGACCAGGTTATCGTTATCAAGGATGCCTACGCGATGGGCGACCAGGTGCAAACCTTCAAGGAAGAAGTGCTAAAAGATTCCAAAATCATGAGCGGAACCATTTCAGGATTCCTGCCCGTGAGCGGAACAAACCGAAGCGACAATACCTTCTGGCCCGAAGGGGTTCAACCTACTCAGGAAAATCTGGTCAGCATTCAATGTTGGCGCGTCGATCATGATTATGTAAAGACACTGGGCATGAAGATCGATGCCGGTCGCGATTTTTCTGCTGAGTTTCCGTCAGACTCGGCTGCCGTCATCCTCAATCATGCTGCATTGAATTTATTTGGCATCGACAAAGATCCGATAGGAAAACGCATCAATACCTGGGGAGGAAACAACCAGGCCCCTGACGCGGTGAACACAAAGAAGTACACCATTGTCGGTGTTGTTGAAGACTTTCATTATGAATCGCTCCGGCAGTCGATAAGGCCGTTGGCTTTCTTCCTCGACCGCAGCCGGGGCCTAATCTCCTTCCGTTTCCAGGCTGAGAATACAGAGGAAGTGATCAAAAGTCTTCAAGGTACCTGGGAAAAAATGGCCCCAGGAATGCCATTTGCCTATTCCTTTCTGGACGAAGACTTCGGCCACATGTATTCCACTGAACAACGGCTCGGAAAAATCTTCACCGTTTTTGCGGGCCTGGCCATCATCATCGCTTGTCTTGGATTGTTTGCACTCACGGCCTTCACAGCAGAACAACGCACGAAAGAAATCGGCATCCGCAAAGTGATGGGCGCATCGGTCACCAGCATCGTGTTTCTCCTCTCGAAGGAATTTGGAAAACTGATTATCCTCGCCTTTGTGCTGGCAGTACCGCTGGCTTGGTACGGCATCAGCACCTGGCTGGATTCCTACACATACCGAACGGAGATTGGCGTGCTGATCTACCTGGCTGCCGGAATTGTTTCATTCCTAATCGCCTGGCTGACGATGGGATATCAATCGTTCAGGGCGGCCAATGCGGATCCGGTGAAGTCGCTGCGGAGCGAGTAACTACTTGTACCGCTTGCCCTTCTTGATTACGACGTTCACATTCTGAAGGAGGTCGATATGCCGCAACACATCGCCTTTCACAGCTATGATGTCGGCATATTTTCCTTCCGTGACAGTGCCGAAGTCTTTGTCTACGCCCATGGCCACCGACGGCCAGTAGGTTGCCGCACGAATGGTGTACATCGGGTCGAAGCCGAACTTGTTGACCCACACATCAAGTTCATTCCATGTACTCTGGCTATGGAACTTCATCGGAATACCGCTGTCAGTACCGATGAGCAGAACAACGCCGGCATCTTTCAATTGCTTGATCTTGCGCTCCAGGGTAGGTTTGCGGATCGGGTTAAGCTGGAAATATGCCAGCTGTCCCGGCTTCTGAATGGATTGCCTGATATCGGCAATGATGGAGTCAGGTAAGCCCAGGTGCCAGGTTGTGTTATCAAGTGCCTCTGGATTGTCGCGGGTGTATTCAAAATTATAAAGCCCCTCCACCGTTGGTGTCCAGAACAAAGGCCCCAGGCTCATCTTTGCGGTACGTTCCTTGATCATGGCCATGATGTCTTCAGGATATTCGGGTGCCGCCGCTAACCCCGTATGTTCAAAGCAATCCACTCCTACCTTCATGCCGCGGCGAATTTCCTCTGGCCGATGCGAGTGACCCACCACTTTTAGTTTGTTCTTGTGCGCCTCATCCACTACGGCCATTACTTCTTCCATTGTCATATCGTCCTGATCGATCAGCTTGATACAATCCACGCCGGCCTTTGCCAGCTGCTGAACCTTTGCGCGTGCTTCGGCAACACCCTTCACACCCCAGCGATATCCTTCCGTTCCCGGGTAAGGCTCATGCTGAATAAACGGTCCAGACATGTACATCGTAGGTCCCGGGATTTCTCCTTTGTTGATGCGGTCACGAACCGAAATGCTTGCTTCAAGCGGTCCACCAAGATCGCGGGCGCTGGTGATTCCGGCCATCAGCAACTGATGGGCCGAAGCGGGCATGATGATGTCTTTGGCTGATTTCATGTACTTCTTTTGCCAGTGCGTGTAATCCGAGTGGCCATTGATGTAGAGGTGAACGTGCATGTCCCACAAACCCGGAAGCACGCTCATTCCTTCCGTTGAAATGACCTCAGCATTTTTCGGAATCTCGATCCTCCCTACTTGCCCGATGGCCTTGATCCGTTCATTTTCAATGATCACGACACTGTTCGGAAGCGGCTTGCCGCCAAAACCGTCGATCAACGTCCCGCCCACCAGCGCCTTGACTTGCGCCACGCCCGGAATGGAAGCCAGCAACAAAACGATGCATGCGATGAATCTCATGTTCTTCAATGGTTTAGGACAAGCAAAGTAGAAATTAATGGCGAGAACCGCTCAACGAATATGGTGTGTGGAAATTTTGGGTCGCTGGGTGGATGCCTCAGTTGACAACCTTTTCCTGGAAGTCGCCGCGCAGGATGCGGTAACGCTTGCGGGCTTCGGCTGCATAGACACTTCCCGGGTACTTGTCAAGAAACGCACGATAGATCTCCATAGCCTTAACCTTGTTCTTAAGGTAGTTCTCGTAAATATCGCCTCGTGTAAAGGTCGCATCATCGGCAAGAACATCGTCACCGAATTCGGTAACGATTCTTTCGAGTTGGACCAGCGCCAGATCAAATTCGCCTCGTTTCATGCGGAGATTGGCCTCAAGCCAGTAAACGTCATCCAGTATTGATGTTGACGCCTGCGATGGAATCTCTACCCAGATTGAATCACTCTGGTCCGTCGTCGGATTTGCCGGCGTATAGTTCCTGCTGAAGGCTTCCTCTTTGCTCATCTTCACCTTCTCCGGCTTGACAAATTCATCGAGCCTTGTCAGGGCAAGATCAACTTTGTTTTGCACCAGCAGCAATTCAATGGAAGCAAACTGCTGCAAGGCAATACCGGCTGTGTCATACGCAATGTTTTCTTTAATGCGCATGCTGAGGTCCATCGCGTCGTTCGCAATTTCCCGCGTCGTTGCCTGCTTCAGGATATCCAGGTGTTCCTGGGCCAGTTGGAAGTCACCTTTGTAATACGAAAGTTTGGCATTGCGAAGCTTGGCTTCGTAACCCAACGGTGCGTCGCGCTGATTTTTTTCAACTTGTGAGTACAGCAGGGTCGCCTCCCAGGGCTCTTCTTTCAGCAAGTAAATATCACCGAGTTCAAGCTTGGCCTTGGCTTTCAGGTAAGCTGGTACTCTTGGACTGGCAACAAGCGATGTCAGCTTGGTTACAGCAGAATCCTTTTCGTCGAGGTAATACGCATGCAACAATGCCTCATTGAGAATGGCCTCGTACGTATTTCCGTTGTCGGGGTACCTGGCAATGAACGACTGGTATTCGCGGGTGAGGTACCTGACGGAATCAAGCCTGACAGGATACTTGCGCTTGACCTTGGCTTCACGGGCACGAATCAACCCCAACCGGGCCGGTAAATAGTTTTCTGTGTTTGCAAACTCCTTGATTACATATGAAAAGCTGCGATCGGCATTTTCATAGTCCTTGTTGTTGAGTGCTATCTGTGCTATTTCAAGTGTCTTTGAGGTTTCCTTTCTAAACCGCTTGTCGAAGGCGCGGGCCTGAATGAAGGCACCATAAAAATTCTTTTGCTGAAGATTCACCCAGATGAGCAGATCGGCGTAGACCTCAGAATCGGGATAACGCTGCGCCTTGTCGTAAAGCATTCGTTCCAGGCTCTCCAATTCATCTGGTTTATTAAGAAACAGCTGAAGAAGGTTCTTGACATAATTCAGGTTGCCGGGCGATTGGGTAATGTAATTCAGGTACTCCTCCACCATTTCATCGCGCTTTCCCTGCTGTCGGTATAGATTTGCCATCTCCAGCGTAAACACGGTTGGATTGTTCATCGCCTTGCGCAATTCCTGAAGGGTGTAAACCGCGTGTTCCGGAAAATTCTGAGAGGCTAGATAGTCAGCCATTCCCTTGGTTCGGTAAACATCGGGCAGTGTAGCTTTCACCAGTGCCTTGAAATACTTATCTGCTTTGGGTAGGTCACCGCTGCGGGCGTACACAATGCCGAGGTCGACCCGGTAAGTGATGCGGTCATCTACCTTTCGAATTACCCGCTCGACGTAGTCCTCTGCTTCCTTGTACTTGCCCATGTCGAGAAGGAGGTTGAGGTAATTGCTGTGGATCGCCGGAATATTTTCAGCACTCTTGCTCAGCGCCTGGTACATGGTGAGCGCTTTCTCCTTATCGCCTTGCAAAAAATATTCATTCGCAATTCGCAGTTCTGGATCCTGACCTGACGCAGAGATCACGAGAGTTAGACACAATACACACGACAGTATTATATTATTAAGTTTTAATAATAAATAATAATAATCGTAATGGGTGTGCATTTGTGGATAACCGTGTGAAGGTAGGAATTGTACGCTACTTGTGGATGATTTGTTTATTTAAGGATGCGGAGGATAATGTTGTACGGTCTATTGGGTAAGTGTATGCACAAGGAGGTCGCTTTGTTAAATAACGTTATCAACAGATTGGTTGTTGTTGGCAGTTTGGGGGATTCATGGTGATACCGGTGCCGAGAAGGTCGTATCCCTTGGGTGGCTACGCATCATGAACTTTGTCGGTTGTTATCCACAAGTTATCAGAAGGCAAAATTCAATGGACCCACCTCCCAGTTGGCTCGCACGGGGAAGGTCTTCGTACCGTCCGGCGCAACATAGTAGATGACTTTTTCTGGCTCAATGCCCTTAAGAAAGTTTCCAGGATCCCACCGTCCGTTTTGGTTTTCATCAATGATTACCCGGATTTGATATTCCGAGGGGGGAATATTCCTGGCAACAAGTTTTGGGTTGTTGTGGCTTTTTGCCACGACTTTCCGTGAAGACTTGTCGAGGAGTTGAATAATGTATGCCTTCTCCGTTGTGCTGGCTTGCAGCGACAGGGTTGCATTTTCCTCTGGCCAATAGATCAAGATGGCGCTTGACTGTGCTTTGCTGCTGTCGCCATCCATTGAGACCGCGAAGGCGGGCTTTGCAAATAAGGTAAGAATGGGGTTGTCATCGGCCCCAAACATTTTTTTGTTCAAGTCTTTCGAAATGGATATTTCCTTGAGGTGGGGTGTGTAAGTAAGCTCTTCCTTGGTGAACGTGATCCTGGTTACCGAGTCGACGTGAATGTAGAGACTGTCGAGATTTATGTCGCGGAGCGGTTTGTTGAACTTCAGCGTTGTAAGAAACCGGGCATTGTCGGGATTGATGGATGGGCTGCCCGTGGTCCATGTGAATCTTTCGATGACGGGTTTTATGGAGGTGGTCTTGACGTAGAAGGCCGTGTCCAGCGAGTTGTCGAGGCTGTCAACAGCATTGAGCCGGACCCTTGCGCTGTCGGCTGGGTTCCAAATAGTTATTTCTGATTGTGTATCACCGAATGCGTTTACGATTTCATTGTCTGACTGGAGTTGATAGCTGTTAAGGTTCTTGCTGAAGCGGACGCGCGTGACGTTGCCGGCATTTCGGATGGAAGAGATCTTGAGTGGCCGCGCATCAAGTTGGATGAGACCGAGAACCAGGGTGTCAATGTTCTCATTCAGCGTGATGGGACTCTGGATGAACCCGTACATCTCCGCCCGACTCTCTACTTTGAGGTTTTTGTTCTTGTCGTCGAAGGCATATAGTTTGTAGCGGCCCTGACGGATGTTATCGAGATGGAAGATTCCCTGCTTGTTGGTCTTTGTAAAGTAGCTGGGGACATGCTCGAAGATGTTAAAGGTATCTTCGGCATAGATGGCTACAGTGATTTTGTCTTTGGATGTCCCATCAAGGTGATCAATAACATTCCCCGAGATGCTGAGCGAGTCGATGTAATCACCAGTGCTGAAGGCGAGCTTGAGATTGAGTGGCGCATTACTTTCAGTGACATCCTGAATCCCTTCACGGAAAAGGATACTATAGGTGGTGCTATCTTTCCACGGTGTTTTGGGTGTGAGAAACACCTTGTTGCCCTTTACCTCATACTGGATATCCTTTCCCAAAGAAGGGCTAATGATGATTTCTTCCCGGGGACTGTTGAGCTTCACATTTTCATCAAATGTCAGAAGTATGGTTGTCCCCTTGTAGTTGGTTTCATTGGACTTCGGGATTGAAGATATCAGTCCTGGAGGACGCTTGTCTTTTGGGCCACCCGTCGGAGATTGAATGTTCGCACACTGACTCCAGATTATTAGGAGTGCAACTGGTATGATGAACCTGATGAAAACCAACTTCATTTTTGAACGACGAAGATGAGACTGGAATGATTGTATTGTCTGCTTCCGCGAAGGTTTGACCGCAAAGCAGTCCATCCGGCACGCATCATCGATAAAAGGCTGAGTTTTCCATTGCTCTTGTACCGTTCACTGAGAAGGCAGACATAATACGCATCAAGTTTCATGGGCACAATCTCCTTGATGGTCAGACCTTCTCCGGCGAGCAGTGTGCTCATGCTTGTCTTGGTAAAATGCCAGAGATGTCTTGGAACATCGTATGCCGCCCACACCTCGTTGTATTGTTGTGCGTCGTAAGAATCCATGTTGGGAACAGCAATAAAAATGGTGCCATTGTTGTTCAGTTTTGCCTTCAGTCCTTGAAGCGTTTCCCTCAACGGGTAGACATGTTCGAGCACATGCCATAGCGTGATGACGTCAAAGGCCTGGTCGGGAAGGTCAGCCAATGTAGCGGCTACAGTCATGGTACTGTCAATTTTCGAACGCGCTGCCGCGGAAGCTTCGACACCGTAAACAACATGACCATGGTCCTTGACTACACGAAGGAAGTTTCCCGTGCCAGCGCCAAAGTCCATCAGTGGGGCCCCATTGAGATAGCGCTTCACAAGATCATACTTCCATTGCAGTGAGAAACGTCTGATTATCAGATAGATATGATCAATTGGCCCTCTTGCTGTCGATGTATGGGAGATGTAGCTTTCTGATTGGTAATAGCGGGCAGCGTCTTGAAAAGTAGGCCTTGGACTGGTCATGGCCAGGCCACACTGTGTACACCGTTTCACATGAAACATTTCTTGTGTTGAAGTGTAGTCCTTGCAAGTATGCAGTGGTGAGAATGAGGTGCCGTCACAAATTGGGCATTGCACGACAGGTTCAAGCGGCATCACTTTCCTAAGTAGATCGTCATGATGGAAATATCGGACGGAGATACGCCGCTGATTCGGGACATTTGACCGATCGTTGCGGGCTTGATTTTCTTTAGCTTCTCGCGGGCTTCAGAAGACAATGCTTTGACACGGTCGTAGTCGAAGTCGTCGTGTATTCTGAAGTTGTCCAGGCTTTCAATCTTCTCAGCCATCTTTTGTTCCCTGTCGATGTAGGGCTCGTACTTGAGCAGAATTTCGGCCTGCTCCGCAACATCGGACGTAAATTGGCTTACGATGGCCGATGTTGATGAGTGAAGGTGCCGGAGTTCACGCACTGAGATTTCGGGGCGGCGTAGCAAATTGGCAATCGATGTTTTTTCGCGGGTAGGAGACGAGCCTATTGCCTCCAGGCCCGGGTTGATTTCGTCGGGGGTAATCCGGATGGTATCCAATGCGTGCAGAATTTCTTTGAGTCGGGTCTTCTTTTGTTGAAGGGCGCTCACTCGCTCCTGTGAAGCAAGGCCAAGATCGAAGCCCTTTTCAGTAAGCCGAAGGTCTGCATTGTCCTGACGCAGGAGAATTCTGTACTCTGCCCGTGAGGTAAACATACGGTAAGGTTCGATGGTGCCTTTGTTGACCAGGTCGTCAATCAATACACCGATATAGGCTTCCGATCGCTTAAGAACGAAGGGCAGTTTTCCTGAAACTTTGTTGTGCGCATTGATGCCTGCCATCAGCCCTTGGCCAGCGGCTTCTTCGTAGCCTGTTGTACCATTAATTTGTCCTGCAAAGTACAGATTATCAACTAGTTGCGTTTCAAGAGTTAGTTTGAGTTGAGTGGGTGGAAAGTAGTCGTATTCGATGGCGTATCCCGGTCTGAACATCCTGGCATTCTCAAATCCCGGAATCTTCACCATAGCCTTGTGCTGCACATCTTCCGGTAGGGAGGTTGAGAATCCATTCACATAGATTTCTACTGTGTTCCAGCCTTCTGGCTCAACGAATATTTGGTGACGATCTCGTTCGGCGAATCGATTGATCTTGTCTTCAATGGACGGGCAATAGCGTGGGCCAACTCCCTCGATTCTGCCCTGGAACATGGGGGACTTTGCAAAGCCCTTCTCCAATTCCTTGTGTACGCTATCATTTGTATATGTAATCCAGCAGCTGACCTGCTTTTTGGGTGGATTGGTTTCTGGGAGGAATGAAAATTTGCCGGGTTGCTCATCTCCGGGTTGCTCTTCCATTTTGGCATAATTGAGGGATCGGCCGTCAACACGTGGAGGTGTCCCGGTTTTCATCCGGCCGGATTCGAATCCTAGCGATTCGAGGTCTTCGGTCAAGCCGGTAGAGGCCTTTTCTGCCGTTCTGCCGCCTCCGAAATTCTTTTCGCCAATGTGGATTTTCCCGTTGAGAAAGGTCCCGTTGGTCAGAATGACGGCTTTTGAGCGTATCTCCAGCCCCAAAGCAGTCTTTACCCCAACCGCCCGTCCATCTTCAACCAGGATTCCGCCGACCATTTCCTGCCAGAAATCAATGTTTTCAGTCTTTTCGAGCATGGACCGCCATTCCAGCGAAAATTGGGTACGATCATTTTGGGTCCTGGGGCTCCACATGGCTGGCCCTTTTGAGCGATTGAGCATCCGGAACTGGATCATGGACTTGTCAGAGACTATTCCCGAATAGCCACCCAGGGCATCAATTTCTCTCACAATTTGCCCTTTTGCTACTCCACCCATTGCTGGGTTGCAGGACATTTGGCCTATGGTGGTCATATTCATGGTAACCAACAGGACACGGGAGCCCATATTGGCACCCGCTGCTGCAGCCTCACAGCCAGCATGCCCCGCCCCTACCACAATGATATCGTACTCTGGAAACATAGATTTCAGATGGTTCCACGTGAAACAACCAGTCCTTGTGGCCGGAAGTTTCACGTGAAACTCAAGACCACAAAGATAGGCACGCTTCTTCTTTCCTTCGCATTTGAGCGATCTGCCTTGGGGTTTTATCCTCATAGCCCAGCAAATGCAGGAGCCCATGGGCCATTACCCGTCGGAGCTCTTGATGGAAGGACTGCTTGTATGTAAGGGCGTTTTCGCGTACCCGGGGAATGCTGATATATATTTCACCTTGTATGGGACCACCTTCTGAATAGTCGAAGGTGAGTATGTCGGTTAAGGTGTTGTGATTGAGGTACCGCTTGTTAAGGTTGGCGACAAACGGGTCAGTGGCAAAAATGTAGGTAATTGAACCAATCTTGCGCTTTTCGCGCGTGGCTATGGATGAAAGCCAATGAGAAGTCTTCCGGCTTTGAGGGAGTTTGAAAGATATTGTCTTCGAAAGGAAGGTGATATCAGGCATTCATGTAGAAGCTGAGCTCCACAATTCGGCCCCCTTCAAGGAAGACAACCTCATCAGCGAGGTGCTTCATGAGGAAAATGCCTCTTCCTCCAGGTTTTTCGAGGTTCTCAGGGGCTGTCGGATCAGGAAGATGGGCGTAGTCAAATCCATGGCCCTGGTCCTCAATTCTAAACTTTAGCGTGGATCCGTCAACAAGAAGAGACATGTGGACATTCCTGGATGGGTCACCGTGGCTCCCATGCTTGATGGCATTGTTTACGGCCTCTGTAACGGCAATCATGATATTGCCATAAATGTCATCATCGAGGTGAAACTTTTCCCGGGCATTGTCAATGAAGCTCTCAATCATCCTGATATTCTCAGTCAGCGCAGGCACTTCAATCCGTATAGCGTTCATAGAGCGTTACTTCTGATTGCCAAGGCGCTTGAAATATTCATTGACTTCATTCTTGTAGTAAGGATAGAGCTTCGGAGGCACGGTTTTGAGCAATTCTACTTCTTTTTCCTTTAACCTTAAATAATCCTCAAACGCCTTCGGAAAATCCTGCTGATAATCTTTCGCCGTCTCACCTTTGCGCTCCTGGTCGAGCTCCTGTTCACGCATTGACTTCTCGGATTCCAGCAAGCGGGTCATTATTTCCTTTTGACGCCGAATCGTCTGCTCGGTTATCTGCTTATTAACAAGGTCCAGTTCGGTCTGTTCCATTTTTCCCGGCAAATCATTTCCCAAAGGCTTGCCTCCCTCCTGTTTCATTTGCTCCTGCATTTCTTGCAGAGCCCGACGAATCCTTTCTTGTTCCGCAGCCATCTTGGCCATCTCCTCCGAAAGCTGTCGCCCGGACTTTCCGCTCTTACGGATTTCCTCCATCTGCTGATTCAGCTTCATCTGCATCTCGCTCAAATTCTTTTTCCCTTTCTGCTTCTTGCCTTTGCTCATCGACGGCATTGCGTTCTGCATCATCTGCATCATCATCTCGAAGTGATCATTAAGCATCAGCGCCAAATTGTTGATGCTCGTCATCGACAGTTGCATATCCGCGCTGGCGTTGCTCTTCTTTCGCTCCTTGATATTGAGACTTGCTTTGTCGAGGTGCTCGTTCAATGCTCCAATCTCGCGCGTGACAATGGAACCCATAAAAGGATCCTTCTTGGCGAGAGCTAACAGGCTGTCTTCCAGCACTTTAGAGTCATCTTTGATCTTTAACTGGTTTTGTGAAAGCCTCACATAGGATGGATCGCTCTGCTGAATGGTATTGAACTCTTTGACCAGCGCTTCCTGGTCGTACGACAACTTGATAAGGCCGTGAATGATCTGGCGCAGTGACTCCAGATTCTGTTCATCGATTTCCATTTCCATGGAGTTTTGCATTCCCTCCAATTGCTCCTGCATCTTCTTCATCTGCTGCACCGACTTCTTTTGCGGAGCGCTGGCCTTCTTGGGATCATTCTGCTGAAGAGATTCTTTACTTTGCTTTTGCATCTCCTGTACCTCATCCATCTGCTCCTGGCTCGGAGTGTTCTCAGGCTTGTCCAACTCCTCACCGAGTTTGTTCAGTTCTTCCACGCTTTCTTCAAAGTTTTCGGATTCCTTGGTTAATTCTTCCTGTTCCTGCGCGAGTTCTTCGGCGGTCTTGGGCTCGTCTGCGGCCTTTTCATCCCCCTGGTCACTTTCTTTGTCACCCTCCGCTCCCTCCTTTGGGTCGGCTTTTTCCTGGTTATCAGGCTTCTCGCCTGACAGCTCTTCCGTTTTTTCAAGGATGTCCTCCTGCTTCTCGATTTGCTTTTTCAGGTCATTGATTGCCTGGTCAAGCTTGTAATCGTACTGCAGGCTCTTAAAGAGCTCGAGCGTGCGTTCGAGTTCCTTTTCAAGATTGATCTCCTGCCGGTCCATTTTCTCCAGCATCTTCTGAATTTGTGCAGGGTCCTGGTTTTCACGAAGCATCTTCTCCAGTTCCTCGAAAAGTTTTTTGGTCTCTTCATCGAGCAACTCATTCATGAGCTTTTGAATTTGTTCAGCCTTTTCACGGATACGTTCGTTCTGTTCAGAATAGGCCTCCTTCTTTTCTTCCAGCATTTTGTTTTGCTTCTGCAGGTCCTGGATCATCTTGTCCAGGTTGTTCTTCTGAAGGATAAGATCCTCCAGCATCTTGCGATCTTGCCAATCCAGTGATTGCTTTCCCTTCAGGCGTTGCTCGGCCTCCTCGATGGATTCCTTGAGTGACTTTGCTTTGGATAGGCTGCGCTCAAGTTCATTCTCAGCGGATGATTGCGAACGCTTGATGTCCGACTTGAAAGCTTCGTCACTCGGTAGCTCAAACTGGTACGCAATGGATTTGGTTGACTTGTGCCCATGGATACCATCGTTGTCCCAGACCTCAACGAAATACTGGAGTTTATCACCGGCTTTTAGCTGGAATGAGTCGAGATTCCAGTGATGGAAAAAGTTTTGCTTCAACTGACCGGAAACCTCCAGGGGAATACTGCCAACACGCTCATTACGATTCTTGCCACTTAGCGAGTATTGAAGTGTCAATCGTGTCAGTCCATAATCATCGGAAATGGATCCAGCCAGAAGAATGGACTTAAACAAAATGGAGTCGCGAATATTGTCGACGACCAGGGAAGGATACTGGTCTTTGACCACAGCAATTTCATAGCTGATTTGGTCCTTGTTCTTGCTGTTTTCATTCTCCAGGGCAATGGAATAGCCATCAGGATTAAAGACGCCCTTGTTATACTGAAATAGCTGATTATCAGGCTGTTGCATTGGATTTGGGCCCGATTCGCTGAAGAAAAATATCGAAGCGCCACGGGTATTGGCCGTCTGGATGGTCCAGGTGATTCGAGTGCCTTCCGGAACCTCCAGGTTGCCCACATTCCGCAGTCCCTGCGGAGGTCTTCCAATGTATCGGGGAAAGTTGAGCTGTACGTTCAACGCCAGGAGCTCCGGACGGTTGACGATTCTTAATGTGTAAGGCTGCGAATAGAATCCGGCGGCCTCAACCTGAAAGCTGAGGTCCTGTTGAGGCTTTTCAAATGTATACGAAAACGAACCGGTCTTCAGCGGTTCCATTTTCACACGTTGTTGACCGAAGACGAGGTATGCCGCATCGGGGATCGCCTCCCCTTCCAGCATCACGCGAAGTTCAAAATCCTCGTTGGGGAATGTGACGAGTTTTTCGGTTTCCAGAAGAAACCGGAAGGGTGGTTCAGGTGAAAATTCCTGGTTAAAATTCACGAGACGTTCCGTGCCCTGAGTAATGATTTTTTGATTGAGCAGAAAAATCAAAGCAAAGGCGAGGAATGGGATAGCGAGATACTTGAGATATCGGGTATTCTCCCGGAAATCAATGATGCTATCAAAGGAGAATCCTTCAAACAGTGACGCTTTTTGTTCAATGCTGGCTTCGAGCAACGGCCCCCGGTTGCGCGTCATAGAAGATAGCTGGAGAAAATTAAGGAGTCGGTCCTGGATTGCCGGGAAGTGATCTCCGATGATCCGGGCACTTTCCTCCTTCCCGATTCCCCTGCCGGAGAGCCACCACAAAAGCGGATCACGCAAATAGCGGTACAGGCAATAGATCGCCGCCACGAAAAACATAATGAACAGCGTCAGTCGGACTTCCTTGCCCAGCCATAAATTGTATTCAAGCAAGGCCACCATCAGATAATAGGCCATCAGGAGCGTCAATGATAAGATGGTGCCACGAAGAAACAGGTTGACGTAATACTTCCTCCTGAAGGAAATAATCTTGTCTGATACATTGTCAACCCTCCTGCCCATTGATCTAAATACGTAAGTATGTGCGTGTTAGTTTACGGTGCTTAAAGATAGCAACCGTGACACGAAATCGGGAGGGATGAACGATGTACTTACGAAATACTCGTTTCCGGGGGAGGCGTCCAGTCAAACTCTTGCTCGAAGTATTCCAGCACCTGGATCTTGAGGAGCTTCTCTTGCTCCAACAAGTCAAATCTTGGGAGTTTCTTTACCAATTTCCAATGTGGCCAGCCATCGCCGTCAAGACCTTCCAATTCATAATAACCGGCGAGGCTCAGCACTTTGCAAATGGCGATGTGCATGAGATCCTGCTTCTGCTCCTTGGTAAAGAGTTTGTGTCCTTTGCCAAGTTCCTGAACACCGATCAGGAACAGCATACCATTGAGATCCTTTGGCTTTTCTCCTAGCATGCGCTCTACCTCCAGCATGAGGGCATGCCATTGACGGTCCAACGTCAGGTCGCGCTTAAGCATTTTGCAGGGCTTCCCAATACTCGAAGGCGCGTCGCAAATGTGGGATAACAATGGTACCACCTACCAGCGTGGCAACACCCATGGCTTCATTGACTTGCTCGGTCGAGATCCCGGCTTCCTGACATTTGCCCAAGTGATACTTCACACAGTCATCGCAGCGGAGTACCAAAGAAGTCGTCAGGCCTATCAGTTCTTTGGTCTTGACATCCAATACCCCGGCCGTATAGGCATTCGTGTCAAGATTGAATATTCTTTTCAGGATCAAATTATCGGCGGCGGTAATCTTGTCATTCATCCGCTGCCGGTATTCATTAAATTGTCCGACGATGTCCATGGTCTTGAAGTTTAACTCAAATATCCTTTTACCTCCGGGGAAAACCTATGCGAAATCCGAATACTGTTTTTGAGGATTTTCTTTCTCTGTTTTTTCCGCAATACTGCCGTGGATGTTCAGGCCCATTGGTGAAAGGGGAGGACATACTCTGCACGGCTTGTCTCTCTGAGCTTCCCAAGACGCACTACCATATGCGAACCGAAAATCCCGTTTCCAGCAAACTAGTCGGGCGCCTCCCGATTCGGCATGGATGGGCTTTTCTGCGGTTTCAAAAAGGCGGGGTTGTGCAGCGCCTGTTACATCAACTCAAGTACAATAACTGCCCTGAGATAGGCGAAAGGCTCGGAAAGGCTTACGGCCGTGAACTTGCCCTGGCGTCCCTGGATCGGGAATTTGACCTGATCGTTCCGGTGCCCCTGCATCGGGCCCGGCTTCGCCACAGGGGATATAACCAGAGCGCGCATTTTGCCAAAGGGTTGAGTGAGGAGCTGCAAATAGGCTGGGACGAATCCATTTCAATCCGGACTCAGGCGACCACGACGCAAACAAGAAAATCGAGAGCGGAGCGATGGGAAAATGTGAAAAATGTTTTTTCAATCGGCACGAAAACAGACGTTGAACGAAAGCGAATACTTCTGGTGGATGATGTCATAACAACGGGAGCGACCCTTGAAGCGTGTGGACAACACTTGCTCTCTTGCGGATGTGCGTCAGTGAGTATCGCGTGCATTGCAGAGGCACAATAGAACCCTGACAAACAAAAAACCCTTCGTGAAGAAGGGCTTTTCTGTTGAATATTTTTTGGCTAGTAATTTGATCCTGCATGGATCATCGCGCAACGGAAGCCGATCGTTGCGGTGGCGGAGTCTTCGTCGAGGAAACGGCGCGTACCAGGGGACATCCAGTAAGCAACATCTTTCCAGGAGCCGCCCTTGTATACACGGGCTTTGTCTGAAATAAGTGATGTAAATGCCGCCGCATCTTTCTCAATGTTGTTGTAAAGGTTTTCACGACCGGTTCCCGTTGCGCCATCCAGGAAGCCGTCACGTCGTATCGGGTTCAGATCATCGAAGTCCTGATAGGACAGCGGACGATACACATCCATCACCCACTCGCTTACGTTGCCGGCCATGTTGTACAAACCGAAATCGTTGGGAGGGAATTCATAGATATAGGAAGTGATAAGGGCTCCATCGTTAAGACGTCCTGCAATACCTGCGTAGTCACCTCGACCGCGCTTGAAGTTTGCGAGGAAGAAGCCCATTTGCTTTCCATATGGATTGCGAAGTGCGTGACCATCCCAGGGATAGATCCGCTGATGGGTTTGCATTTCCTCGAGCCATTGCGTTCCGATAAGCGCCTGGGCAGCATATTCCCACTCAGCTTCTGTAGGGAGGCGGTAGGCGGGGATCACAACGCCAGACTCCAATGGGATACGTCCTCCGGCAGCAACCTCCGGCAGTTCCTGTCCAGATTCCCTTAGCAATTGCTGATTTACAGCATTCGTCCGCCACTTTGCATAGCTGGTAGCCTGCTTCCAGCTTACGCCAACAACAGGGAAATAGCGGAAACCTGGGTAACGGAGGTAGTGGTCAACGTAAGGGTCATTAAAAGCCAGTTTTCCTACCCAAACCGTGGTATCGGGGAGGGCTGCCTGATAAACCTCCTGGGTGGAGTCTTTGGCCAGATAAAACATGAATTCCAGCCAGTGAACATTGGCGATTTCAGTCTCATCCATGTAGAAAGATGCCACAGAAACCGTTCTTTCGATGTTATCACGGTAGGACATAACATCCTCTTCAAATGACCCCATAATGGCCCTTCCGCCCTCTATAAATACAGTATTGGGAGCATCCGGCTGACCCTCAAAATCAGGAACCTTAAATCCATTATTCTCCTCGTCATTATAACGCAGGTTGGTTGCAGTACTCATCTGGCCGGGATTTTTGGCCGTGGGCTTCGCGTTCTTCTTCCCCCCAATCAGCGAACACGACGCTATAAGAAAGATGCTGCCAACCAGATAGAATAGACTTTTTATTTGCTTCATTTTAGGGATGTTTGGGGCTAAAGCAACCGCTAATATAAATAGATAATTCTGTGTTTTCCAAGGTGTAGGGAATTTTTGATAAATCCTTGATGAAGGTGAATCCCATTACTTCTGCTTAACGACCCCAAGGAGGGAAGTATTGTTTCAGGGGTCTATGAAACCAGGGGTTGGAGCAGTCGGAGTGCAGCCTCCACGGAAGAAATATCCTCCACCATGAGCGTTGGTCGACCGATCTGGTCCTTTAACCGGCATTTCCGTGAGTTCGTCTTTACAAATTCCAAAATGCGACCGAATGTTTCTGATTTAAAGTAGTCGTCGTTCGTCGCAAACGTCGCACGCATGCGACCATTCTTCAGGGTAACTTTTTCGAAACCCAACTTTTCGCAGCACCACCGCAAGCGCACCGTGTCGACCAGTTGAACGACCGACTGGGGTAATGGGCCAAATCGATCCTTGAGTGAATCGATGAACAACTCCAGCGCCAGTTCATCACCGATGTCATCCAGGGTAGCATATAACTGAAGTCGTTCGCGCGTGCTTGCCACGTAGGTTTCCGGAATAAGAATCTCCAGGTCGGTTTCAATGACGCAATCGGGAACGATCAACTTTGCTTTTTCAGACAACTCCTCAGCGAACAGGTCTTTGAATTCGCTTTCTTTGAGTTCCTGGATGGCGTCGTCAAGAATTTTATGATAGGTATCAAATCCAAGGTCATTGATGAACCCGCTTTGTTCGGCACCCAGCAGATTGCCCGCGCCACGGATATCGAGGTCGCGCATGGCCACCTTGAATCCATCACCGAGATCTGAAAACTCCTCTACGGCCGCGAGTCGCTTGCGTGAATCGGAAGAAAGTACCGAGGCGGGAGGTGTAAGAAGATAGCAGAAAGCTTTTTTGTTTGACCTGCCAACGCGTCCGCGCATCTGGTGCAAATCACTCAGACCAAACATATGCGCCTGATTGATGATAATGGTGTTGGCATTGGGAATATCCAGTCCGGACTCGATGATGTTGGTAGAAACGAGCACATCATACTCTCCCTCAATGAATCGAACCATCACTTTTTCAAGCTTGTCACCTTCCATCTGCCCATGTGCAATGCCGATGCGCGCGTCTGGGACGAGTTTGTAGATCGAGTTCGCGAGGCTCTCGATGTCACTGATCCGATTATGAACGAAGAACACCTGCCCGCCGCGACGAATCTCAAAGCTTACCGCGTCCCGAATGATCTCCTCATTGTATGTTTGAAGTTCGGTGGTCACTGGTTGCCGGTTGGGGGGAGGTGTAGCAATGATGCTCAGGTCGCGTGCGCCCATCAGGGAAAAGTGAAGTGTGCGCGGAATCGGCGTTGCTGTCAGCGTAAGTACATCGACGCTGATGCGAAGTTCTTTCAACCTGTCTTTTGCCTTCACGCCAAATTTTTGTTCTTCATCAATCACCAGCAACCCGAGATTCTTGAACTCCACGTCCTTGCTAATGATGCGGTGCGTGCCAATGAGGATGTTGATCTTTCCTTCCTTGGTATCCTGGAGAATTTGTTTGATTTCACGTTCGGTCTTGAACCGGGACACGTACTCCAGTCGGAGCGGAAAACTGGCAAGACGCTCAGAAAACGTCCGAAAATGCTGCATCGCGAGTATGGTGGTCGGTACCAGGATGGCAACCTGCTTACCATCCGAGGTAGCCTTGAAGGCGGCGCGCACAGCTATTTCAGTCTTGCCAAATCCAACATCTCCGCACACCAGCCGGTCCATCGGGTGTGGAGATTCCATGTCCTTCTTCACATCATCGGTGGCTTTGGCCTGGTCCGGTGTGTCTTCATAGATGAATGAAGTCTCCAGTTCAGCCTGCAGAAAACTGTCGGACGAGAATGCAAAACCCGGCGATTGTTTTCTTTTTGCATACAGCTCGATCAGTTCGCGAGCGATGTCCTTGACCTGCTTGCGTACACGGGCTTTCTTGTTTTCCCACTCGTCACTTCCCAATTTGCTGATGACGGGCGGTGCGCCTTCACGACCAGCATATTTTGATATTCTATGCAGCGAGTGGATACTGACATAAAGTAAATCATTGTCACGGAAGACAAGACGAACGGCCTCTTGTTCGCGGCCGTTCACTTCCCTTTTCTCAAGACCCGCAAACTTTCCGATACCGTGGTCAATGTGGGTTACGAAGTCGCCAGGCTGAAGGCTTTGCAATTCGCGCATGGTGAGCGCCTTCGACTTGGTGAATTTCTCTTTGGTACGATAGCGGTGGAAGCGATCGAAGATCTGGTGATCCGTATAGCAAACCATCTTGAGGGAGTGATCAACATATCCCCGGCAGAGTGGAAATTCCAATGATTGATACTTCAGTCCTGGCTGAATCTCCTCGAAGATGCCATGCAAACGGTCGAGTTGCCTGGATTGCTCTGCGGCTATGAAATTAGCATAGCCCTGCAGCTGGTGATCCACAAGGTTCTTGGCCAACAACTCAAAGTTCTTGTTGAACGATGGCTGGGGTGAAGATTTGAATTCGATCAGCGTTGCGTCCTTGAAATAGAACCGGCTTCCAAATTCAATAATGGAAGTTTGGTTAAGTTCATCCTTGAACGTGTCGGCCGACACAAACAGGTTTTGTGGCTCGAGCGCCAAGGTGGCGCTCCCGCTTTCACGGACGATGCGTTCAAAGTTTGCGCTGGCCTTTTCAAAACATGTGGAGAGTATGTCAATGCTTCGCTGAGTATCCTTAATCCAGATACGTGTACCCCTGGGAAGAAACTCCATCAGCGATTGACGATCTTCCTTTACCAGCCTCGTCTGCACATTGGGCATGACGTTGATCTTGGTGACAATATCAACCGACAGCTGGGATCCGGGATCAAAACTTCTGATGCTGTCAACCTCATCCCCAAACAGTTCAATGCGGTATGGGAGTTCGTGAGAAAATGAGTAAACGTCTATGATGCCGCCGCGGACAGCAAATTGTCCTGCTTCGTAGACGAAGTCAGTCTTCTCAAAGTCGTACGAAAACAGAAATTCCTCAAGGAACTCCCTGTTGAGTTTGGATTTTGTCTCTATCGTGAAGGAATTCCTGGTAAGGGAACTCTTTGTGATTACTTTTTCTGAAAGCGCTTCGGGGTAGGTGATAATCAGCTGCGAACCAGAGAGCGTATTCAGACTGTTGAGGGCCTCGGCCCGCATCAGTACGTTTGCGTTTTCGGTTTCATCGTACTCGTACGGCCGCTTGTACGACATGGGAAAGAAGAATACTTCTTTTTCACCCAACAGATTTTGGGCATCACTGAAAAAGGCTGCGGCAAGGTCCTTATCATCGAGGATGACCAGGTGGGCAGAGCGGAGGCTGCGGTGAAGGGCAGCAACCAGAACGGCATCCAGGCTGCCAGAAAGGCCTTTTAGCCTGAGATGTTTTGAAGCGGACGTACGAATCCCCTCAGCCAGGCTCTGGACCAAGCTATCGGATTGGTACAATGAAAGAAAGTCAGCCGCCCTCAAATTCCGTCGAAGGGTGCAAAAGTATATCGATTGAAAGCAGTGTCCAAACACCGCGAAACAGGCAAGTGTTTGCCGCGACTTTGCTAAATTTGATCATGGAGAATGTGAAGTTGCTGGTGTTGTTTCTCACCATTGCCTGTGTACTGTTCCTGATCATCGGCTTATTCCGACCCTGGGCCATGCTGTGGTGGGAAGATGTGCAGAACCGCGGCAAGGTGATTAAGTCATACGGAACACTGGCCGTTTTTTTCGCGCTGGTGTACCAGGCGTTGAAGCACTATTTTCCGTAGTCGGCGTTAACGCAGCCTTTCGGCGATGATGACCAAGGGCTTCTTCTCGGCTCGTGCGCAAACTAGATAGAGCTTGCCGCCCTCCTTCAATCCTGTTTTCTTTTTGATTTCTGCCACTGACAAGGGATAATTCCGGGTGAGCATGTTGGCATGACCATCAGAAAATCTTTCTTTCAGTTGTTTGTCCAGTTTGACATGTTCAATGACTTTGAACAATCTGCCGGGAAATTCACTGACTTTCTTCTCCGACGTGTACAGGTGGGTGTCCGGTGCGAGCTTGAAGAGATTGTATTGTTGACCGATCAGTTTGAACGCGCCTGCCTTGAGAATGGCAGCGTTGGGTTCGTACAGGTATTCGAGCGGTGAGTGATATTCGATCCGCGCATGCTTTTCCATCGACCAGGTGAAGGCAAAGGGCATAGACTCTCCATCCTTGTCGAGATCAACGGCGTGAATGGTTGGTTCTTCGGGTGTGGTACGCTTCAGCGAGATAAGAAGTTCTTTGCATTCGTTCTCGGTCGCCAACACAATCAACTGGTCGATCGATGGCAGTTCACGGTAGGCCTGTTTAAGGTCGAGCAACGGTGACGTCTTGACAATCACATGACTTGATCGGTTTAGCAACTCCGCCTGCAGTGTGATCACATCTGGCATACTATCGGTCAGCCGAATCACCTTCCGTGATCCTTGCCGCCGCGAAGGATCTACAAAAATGAGATCAAATATGTCAGTACTTGCCGTCAGATATTCTTCCGCGGTCATATGGTGATACCGGATGTTGGATGAACCAAGCCTTTGATGATTGAATTGAGCCAGACGGAGGAGTTCAAGGTCCGGTTCAACAAAATCCATCAGTGAAAAGGACTGAGACAAATAATAGGCATCAACACCGAAGCCGCCGGTGAGATCAACGGCATGATGGCCATGCGTCAGGGTATGCTTGTAATGCGCGGTTGCCTGTGATGAACATTGTTCGAGGTTCAGAGAAGGTGGGTAGAGGATCCCGGGCGTATTGTACCATAATGGCAACTTTTCCTTTGCCTTCCGTCGACCCTGGATTTGCGCGACGATCAACGATGTCGGCACACCCAGAATTTCTTTGTGTTTGAAAAGTAATTTCTGAAGATCGACCAGCTCGTTGCTTACAATAAACGCCTGAATGTCTTGTCGTGACAGTATTGAGATGGCGTCTTCCATTGGCTTGAGGCAAGCGATAGTAGTACAAAATACGGAAACTCGTTTGGCGCCAGCATTTTGTTATGCGATCTTCGGCGCCTTGATCGCTGAATGCGGTACAAATCTTCATGAGGAAGCCCATCGTCGTTATTTTTATAACCATTTTTATCGATATGCTTGGGTTTGGGATCATCATCCCGATCCTTCCTATTTTTTCAAAGGAACTCGGCGCGGAAAACTACCAGGTAGGGCTTATCGCGATGAGTTTTCCCATAATGAACTTCCTTTTTGCCCCATTTTGGGGCTCACTGAGTGATCGGTACGGACGGCGGCCAGTGATTTTGGGCAGTGTGCTTATTACCACGCTGGCCTACCTGCTCTTTTCCCAATCTGTGAATCTCTGGATTCTGCTACTGTCGCGCATTCTTTCGGGGATAGGATCTGCCAATCTTTCCGTAGCGCAGGCATATGTATCCGATGTGTCGAAGCCGGAAGAGCGTGCAAAGTCCATGGGGATTATTGGCGCAGCGTTTGGACTGGGGTTCATCATTGGACCAACGGCTGGCGGTTATCTCAAAAGTCTTTCCTCCTTCGGTCATGTGGAGTGGGTAGGGTATGGGGCCGCCGCGATTTGCTTGTTTAATCTGGTGCTTGCATACCTGTTCCTGCCCGAGTCATTGAAAGAAAAGAAACCTGATCTGAGGTTCAACTTCAAAGTAATATCTGGTATAACCCGCGAGCTGAAGCGACCCGTCATTCGTGAACTGTTGCTCATCAATTTTATTTTTATCACGGCGTTTATGATCATGCAGATTGCCGTAACACTATTCTGGAGGGAGAAGATCGGGCTCACGGAAATTCAAATCGGCTACATGTTTGCATTCATCGGTGTGGCCACGGTCATTGTGCAGGGTGGGATGGTGGGCCGGCTCGTCCGGTGGTTTGGTGAGCACCGATTGGTGACCATAGGCATCTACCTCTGTATCGTTTCATTCGCCATGATACCCTTTGTGACACCGGCTACTTTTGTGCCGCTCGAGTTGATTGCTTTTGCGCTACTGGCACTGGCCAACGGATGCATTACTCCATCCATTACATCCTTGCTGTCAAAGTCGGCCAGCGCGGATGATGTAGGACAGGTATTGGGTGTCAACCAGTCGTTTGGATCGCTGGCCAGAGCCGCGGGGATGGCGATGGGTGGATGGATGTACGGTATTGAGCTTCACCTTCCGTTCCTTGCCGGTGCCGGTATCATGATCATCTGCATCTGGCTGGCACAGTCTATTCAGGAACCGGAGCCAGTGACTAGTGAATAAAGAAGGAGAGAAAGCCTGTGATGATCAGAATGGCTCCGGTGATAATACCGGCATTGTGCTCGAGGGCGTGCCAGTTGAGGTGAAGCAGGCCACGATAGGTAATGCGAACCCAGACAATCATCCCGGAAACAGTAACTACGGTATAGAGTACGCCAAGGAAGAGGACAAACATAAACCCCTCTGCGCCGGCAAGGAGAAAGTAGGGCTCAATCTCAAAGCAAGGTGAAAAGAACATTGCGACGGCCAAAGAGAAGACTATTCGGCTGTGTGATGCCTTCTCAGGATGCCCATGAAGATGAAAGTGATGGTGACGGCTGTGCTGATAAATGTAGAATAGCCCCAGGGCAATCAGCAGTCCGGGTGCGATGAAGCTTGTGAAGCTTTCTACCGCACCCGCCAATCTTGACCCAATTATGCCAAGCGCCATACCAATGACAACAGTGCTCGCCGCATGGGAAAGACCCGCTATCAAGGTCACTCGCGTTGTCTGTGCTATAGTCCATTTTTCTTTCTTCGCGATGGCCAAAATGGGAAGCCAGTGATTGGGAATGAGTGCGTGTAGAACACTGAGGAGAAAGCTGCCGGCAATAAGGGTAATCATCCTTCAAATGTACGGGTGTATTCACTCTTCATCACTGCTCTTCAGTTTTGAAAGAAGTTTGTAGGCACTTTTGGTAACTACCCGAACATTTTTCATGTCCATTCCTTGAGGGAGTATGACCTCGACAAACCCGTTTTCCCGGACTCCGGTGTTGATTTCAATCAATCGGAAGGATACTTCCGATTCTTGTACAAAAATGATTTCCTGGTCTTCGAAATTAAGCACGGCTTCTTCAGGTAAGGAGGGGAGGAGCTCGGACCCGGTTTGGATAAAGGCCTTCAGGTACATGCCTGGGATAAGTTCGCGGTCTTCGCGATCCAGATGTCCGTGGATACGCACTGTTCGGTCTGCGGTAATTTCCCGGCCGATGAGGAACACCGTCGCTATCCGTTCTTTCGTTTCGTGGGAAAGTGTAAACCGGATTTTCTGCCCAATTTTGACGCGTTGAATATCACGCTCAAAGCAAATTAATTCGGCGTGGAGATGCTCCGTATCGACAATGGTAAACATGGCTTCCGTTGGAGCGATGAATGCGCCAATGGCACTGTTTACGCGCGTCACATATCCGGAAATCGGTGAACGTAGTTCAATGGTTGACCTTATGGATTCCGGCTTGAGATGCTCGCTGTCAATGGAAAGCATTTTCAATTTTGCATGGAGCCCATTGTTCCGCGCTTTCATACTTTCAAGATCGGCCATCGATTTCTGCAGCGTTTTTTGCGCATTTACATTTTCTGCGGCCAGTTGTTTTTGCCGTTGGTACTCCGCCTCAAGGAACACAACCTGACTCCTGGTGTCCAGGTAGTCCTGCTGGAGTTGTATGTATTCCGGGTTTTCAATGACGGCGATGACCTGTCCCTTCGAGATGCGCATACCTTGCAGGAGCGACGTTGAACGCAAGAATCCACCGAGAGGCGCCGTAATGTTGACGAGGTTTTGTGGAGGCACGTCCAACATGCCGGTGACTGGTATGCTGCCGCTGAGTGATCGACTTTCGATGGTACCAACCTCAATCCCGGATGCTAACGCTTGCTCCCGTGAGATGCTGACAACATCCTGTGTTGCGGTCACTGCCTCTTCCTCGGCCGGAGGTGATTCTTTTGTCACGCAGGCACCGAGAAACATTGCAATGCCCATAAGAGATGGAATGAATTTGTTCATACACTCAGTTTTTAGAATACTTGCCCGACAAAAATTCCAATGTTATAATGCTTTGGTTGTACTGTAGGACCGTTTGAATGTATCCTTCCTCAATGCCAAGAGCCTGTTGTAGATTCAATCGGTGATCGGCCTGACTGATGTCACCCGCACGGTAGGCCATCGTTGACTGACGGAGTATCAACTTCGCGTTGGGCAAGGCAGAGCCGGTATAGTACGCAAGGCTCGTGCGGTGCTTTTCAAACTGCTGGATAGCCTTGTGCCATTCACCATAGAGTTGCTTTTCCATGTATTCAGTTTGTAACCGCGAAGCAGAACTGCGGATAGAAGTACTCTTTACTCGGGCATGAGCAGGTACAAACCAGATAGGAATGGCCAACCCCACCATAAATCCACTAAACCGATCGTCAGAGGTAAAGTAACGCTCGGTTCCGTCCTGCTGCAGCTGAAATCCTGTCAGTGTTTGGTTGAAATAGCCAAGGGAAATGTCAGGCAATGCCTTGTTGCGCTCTACCTTTTTCTCTTGCTCGGCGATGCTGCTCAGGGACCGGTTATAAGCAAGCTGCGGATTGGCGACAACTTCGGTAGAGTCATCAATGAGCGTGGTGCTCAAGGTAGCCAATGCACCGGGCACCACGGCAACTTCCTCGGCGCTATTCATTAGGATTCTCAACTGCGTGTTGAAAGTGAGTTGATCAGCCAGATTCTGTCGGACAAGGTTCTGCACTTCATTGTACCGTGTCTCAGCAGAAGTCTTCTGGAGGAGCGTGGCCTCACCGGTTGCATACTGAAGGCTGGTGATTCGAACGAGATCAGCAAACAGACTGTCCTGGCGGGCGAGCAGCTGCTGTCGCGCATGTATGTATTGTAATGTCTGGTATACCTGTTTTACCTGGTAGACCAATTCATTTTGCGAAATGGCTCGTTTCAATTCCGTGGACTCGATGTTCAGTTTACCAAGTTTTGACTGGCTGGTAAATACTGTGGGAAATGGCAGGCTTTGCGATATGGTAAAATTATTGTCTTTATTCAGGCTGTTGTACTGCCCATACATCAGCATCGCCTGTGTCTTCGGAATGTCTGTCGCGGTTCGTTTGAGTTGGCGCTGAGCATCCACCTCCAGGGCAGTAGCCCGAAAGCCGGCATTTTGTTGCAAAGCTGCCTCGACGGCCTCTTCCGCCGTCACAATCCTTCCCTGAGCTGGACTGAGACTGGGCGCAAGGGTAGCGCCGAACAGGGCGACTGTCAAGCATGTTCTTTTCATCATTTGTCTTGTGAGCGTTACCATGATTATTTCTTTTGACTGGAATGATTCTCGAAGAGGTAGTACAGGCACGGAAGAACAACCAGCGTAAGCAGGGTTGCGCTAACCAGCCCTCCGATGACAACGGTGGCCAGTGGCCGCTGCACTTCGGCTCCCTCGCCGTGCGACAGCGCCATGGGAAGAAACCCAAGTGATGCAACAGCGGCGGTAATGAGCACCGGACGCAAACGGGTTGTGGTTCCCTTGAGAAGAAGGCTGAGCATGCCGGTCTCGCCTTCACTCTTGAGCTGGTTGAATTCGGCGATCAGGACAATGCCATTAAGCACGGCCACACCAAAGAGCGCGATAAAGCCGACACCAGCGGAAACACTGAAGGGCATATCCCGAATCCAAAGGGCAATGATTCCGCCTATGGCGGACAAAGGGATGGCCGTGTAAATGATAAGACCTTGACGAATGGAGTGGAAGGTGAAGAAAAGCAGAATGAATATGAGGAATAGGGCAGCTGGAACGGCCACGAACAGGCGTTCACGTGCCTCCTGCAAATTCTCAAATGCGCCACCGTAGGTCGGGTAGTATCCTGGAAGAAACTTAATGCCTCCATTGATCTTCGCCTGAACTTCATCGACGATACCTTGAATGTCTCTTCCGCGAACATTGAAGCCAATGGTGATTCTTCGCTTGGCATCATCACGCTGGATTTGGTTGGGGCCAACCTGCAATTGAACATCCGCTATTTGCGAAAGCGGGACCTGCTGACCACCGGGTGCTGTAATGAAGAGCCGTTGCAGATCTTCGATTCGCTGCCGCTTGTCCCTTTCCAACCGAACGACCAGATCGAAGCGCCTTTCATTTTCGTAAACCATTCCGGCACTTTGTCCTGCAAAAGCCATATTGATCGCCTGATTGACGGTCTCAATGTCCAGCCCAAACTGAGCGAGGCGCTCTCGATTTATTCGGACGAGGATTTGGGGAAGACCGGTGACTTTTTCAACATAGAGATCCTTGGCACCATTCACGGTGCCAACGATTTGACCAATCTTGTCGGCGTAGGAAGTCAATTGATCAAGATTTTCGCCATATACTTTGATAACAATGTCCTGTCGGGCGCCGGTCATCAGTTCGTTGAAACGCATCTGGATAGGCTGTTGGAAGCCGAAGCTTACACCAGCAAGAACATCCAGCTTCTCATGCATCAACTCTGCGAGCTCATCCCGGCTGGCTGCTTTTTTCCATTCTCTCTTGTCTTTCAGGACAATGATCATGTCAGAGGCCTCCAGGGGCATGGGATCGATGGGAATCTCGGATGAACCGATCTTGCCTATAACCTCAATTACTTCGTCAGGGAATTCACGAAGGATGATTTCGCTTGCCTGGGTAACCGTTTCAACAGATTCAGAAAGGCTGCTGCCGGTAAGTATCCGGGTCTCGACAGCAAAGTCGCCTTCATCAAGTGAGGGAATAAACTCGGCACCGAGCGTCAGGAAGAGCGCCAGACTCCCGATGAATAGGCCTGCGGCAATGATGACCACCTTGATCCGGTGAAACAAGGCGAGGCGGATAATGGGATCATACAATAAATGAATGAATTTGATGAGGCGGTCGGAGATGGTCGGTTCGTGATGAATTCTCTTCCCCAGGAATGCGGCGCTCATCATGGGCACGTAGGTGAGTGAAAGAATAAAAGCACCGGCGATGGCAAAGGAAACGGTCTGTGCCATGGGCCTGAACATCTTTCCCTCCACACCGACCAGGGTAAGGATGGGCAGATACACAATGAGAATGATGATCTCCCCGAAGGCAGCACTGTTCATGATCTTGCTCGCCGACTGATTGACCTCCTCGTCCATTTCTTTTTGAGAGAGTACAGAGCCCATTCTCCGGACACCGAGATGATGCATCGTAGCCTCAACAATAATTACGGCACCGTCAACGATGAGCCCGAAATCGATGGCGCCCAGACTCATCAAATTGCCGGACACACCAAAGACATTCATCATACCGATGGCGAACAGCATGGCCAGGGGTATGACCGATGATACAATGAGTCCGGCCCGCAGATTGCCGAGGAGGACAACAAGAATGAAGATGACGATCAGCGCCCCCTCGGCGAGATTGGTGGTCACGGTGCTGATCGCTTTATTGACCAGTTTCGTTCGGTCGAGAAAAGGATCGATCGTTACACCCTCGGGCAGGTTCTGTTTGATTTGCTCAATTCGGTTCTTGACATTCTTGATGACCTCTGATGAATTGGCCCCTTTCAGCATCATGACGACCGCGCCGGTAACTTCGCCATCGGTGTTGCGGGTCATGGCTCCATACCGTATAGCATTTCCAAACTGAACGGTGGCTACATCTCTGAGAAATATCGGCGCTCCGGATTCGGTTACCTTGAGCACAATGATCTCCAGATCCTCGAGGCTGGTGACCAGGCCCTCGGAACGAATGAAGTAGGCGTTGGGCTTCTTGTCGATGTAGGCGCCCCCGGTATTCTGGTTGTTTTTTTCTAGCGAACTGAAGATGTCGGTAACACTGAGATTGAAACTGCGAAGCTTGTCGGTGTTGATGGCGATCTCGTATTGTTTGAGGTAGCCTCCATAGCTGCTTACGTCGGCCACACCAGGCGTGCCTAACAATTGCCGGCGCACAATCCAATCCTGAATGGTGCGCAATTCCATCGATGTGTATTTCTCTTCGTAGCCCGGCAGGGCGTGAATGACATACTGGTAAATTTCGCCCAGCCCGGTGGTGATGGGTGCGAGTTTTGGTGAGCCCACGCCGGGTGGAATCTGGTTCTGAATTTCCGTAAGACGTTCGTTGACTTGTTGACGGGCCCAGTACACGTCAATGTCGTCCTTGAACACGATGGTCACGACCGAGAGACCAAAACGTGAAAACGACCGAACCTCTACTATTCCTGGAATGGTGGCAACGTTTTGCTCGACCGGAAACGTAACGAGGCGCTCAATATCCAGCGCCGATTGTGACGGCGCCACCGTGATCACCTGGACTTGATTATTTGTGATATCAGGTACGGCATCAATGGGCAAGTGACGAAGTCCATTCACACCCCAGAGGATAAGCCCCAGGGTCAGCAGTCCGATAATCAGTTTGTTGCGGATAGAAAAGAATATGATCTTATCCAGCATAGGAATTCGAGTTGGTAAAATGAATAAACGCGCAGGAAGGAACCTTCCAGCAAGAGAAATCAGCGGATACGCACGGTTAGGCTCGTGGAGGCTGGAAGATCTCGTCTAATGCCGATGATGAGACGAAGGAAATGTGCGTTGAAAAGAAAACGCGTGTGTTTACTGTCGCTACGGCTGACAAAAGTACCTTTTGCTCGGGCATCGTGAATGAAGGCACAGCAAAGCAATGGTCACAATCTTTGAAAGGCAGCTCCATGTCTGTTGTGTCATGGGCAACATCTGTCTTGTAGTGCATGGCAAGGAACTGAAGGAACGACATTTCAGGAACTTGCTCGCGGTGCTCAATAAAATGCTCGACAAGGATGGGAAGACGCATGACCTGATCCATCTCGGTGAACAGACCGAGATGCAGCGTCAGCATGCTTATGGCCAAGAGGCGTCTCATGAAGCGTAAAGGTACCCAAAAGGACTAAAATAAGCTAAGATTGCCCCCTTTGTGAAAGCGGGTTAGATCCATGGTCGGCATTTTTCGACCTTCGAAGTACTTCTTTTTTGAATGTCGGTAGAGTTGGTGAATGATGTCGGCAATATTTCCCTCTCCAACCATACGACGTCCGAACTGTGAATCACCGACACTTCCTCCATGGAGGGAGGCAATTTGATTCCAAACCTTGCCAAAGCGGTCAGGAAAGTTTTTGCGGAGCCAGTCTTCAAAAATTTTCGCGATGGCACCGTTCAACCGAACGACTGTCATGCCCGCAGTCATGGCACCGTGTTCTGCGGCGAGGCGCATGATCTCGGGAATCTCGTGATGGTTCAGCCCGGGAATGATGGGCGCATTCATGATGCCTACCGGGATCCCCGCGTTGGCCAACTGCTCGACAGTGTGAAGTCGTTTTATGGCGGTGGATGTGCGAGGCTCCATGACCCGGCGAAGTCCTTCATCCAAGGTGGTTATCGAAATCATCACATGCACGAGTCGCTCATCAGCGAGTTCTTTCAACACATCCAGATCGCGGGCAATAAGCCCGTTTTTAGTGATTATGCCCACAGGATGACGATACCTTGCCAGAACCTTGAGCATTTTGCGCGTCAGTCCTAGTCGACGCTCCAGCGGCTGATAGCAATCGGTATTTCCGGACAGCATGATGGGTGAGACCTTCCATCGAGGGTCCATCAGTTGCTTTTCGAGAACACTTGCTGCGTTTGTTTTTGCGATGATCTTGGTTTCAAAGTCAAGACCTGCACTGAAGCCATAGTACTCGTGGGTGTTCCGGGCATAGCAGTAGACACATCCATGCTCACATCCCTGATACGGATTCATTGAATAGGCCATCCCGAGGTCAGGGCTGGTTACAGGGTTAATAATTTTTCTTGGTGTCTCCTGAAAGACCTGGGTTTGTGGATTCTCCGCAATGTCTTCATCAATTCCCTCGATATGTTCGCTTACAATGGCTGCTTTTAGGAACTTGTTGGCCGGCTTTATTTGCGCACCTCGCCCTTTCACAAATGAGGAGTTCTCCATAGAGCAATGATACTAAAAAAAATAGTAATTACTAAGTAATAGGTATTGATTTCGTACACAGAAACGCCTGTTCAAGAAATTTTCAGTCCACTGCTTCATCAGGCTGGCGTTCTGCTATTGGTCAAGCGGGAAGACATGAACCATCCAGAGGTTTCAGGCAACAAGTGGTGGAAGCTGAAGTACAATCTAGAGGAGGCCGTCAAACTTAAGTCGGAAGCGATTGTCACTTTCGGCGGTCCATACTCCAACCACATTCACGCAGTGGCCGGAGCCGCATCGATCATCGGTTTGAAAAGTGTTGGCGTCATTCGAGGTGAGGAAACGCGGCCTCTCAATCAAACACTGACTTATGCACAATCGAAAGGCATGAGTCTGCACTATGTTTCGCGCGAAGTGTACAGAACAAAGACCAACGTGAAATTTCTTGATGAACTGCGCACGCAATTCGGAAACTGCTACATCATGCCGGAGGGTGGGACCAATGACCTGGCAGTGAAGGGATGCAAGGAGTTTGGAGAAAAACTTTCGCGTGAATTGAAGTTTGATATTGTTGCATTACCTGTAGGTACCGGTGGAACGATTGCAGGAATCATTGGAGGACTTCCCAGAAACAAATTGGCGATCGGGATTTCGGTTCTTAAAAACGGAGAATTTCTGGAAGATGATGTACGACGATGGATGGAATCTTCAAATCACCATCATGCTTCGTGGAGGATCGAGACACGCTTTCACTTTGGAGGATACGCGAAGGTGACTACGGAGCTCACGACCTTTATGAATGAGCAAAGGAAGTTGAATGAGTTACCTCTCGACCAGGTCTACACAGCAAAGACGCTCTTCGGGTTGCTGAAAATGATTCAGGACGGAGAGATATCACGTGGAAGCACTGCGTTGATGGTGCATACAGGTGGGCTGCAAGGTGCTGTGTCAGCCAAACAAATCCTGTAAGACCTCGGTCAACTTTCCAAACGATTTTATTTTGATTTTCTGCTTTCTGTTTGCCGATTTGGTATTGAAACGCGAAATGTAGATTTCTTCAAAGCCGAGTTTCTCTGCTTCCGAGATCCGCTGCTCCACACGATTGACAGCCCGAAGTTCGCCCCCCAGTCCAATTTCCGCAGCAAAGCATCGCTTATCGGATACCGCAATTTCCTCCATCGAGGAGATGATGGAAATGCATATGGCCAGGTCAATCGCGGGATCTTCTACGCGCAATCCGCCTGCCATATTGAGGAACACGTCCTGCGTACTCATTCGGAACCCGCAACGTTTTTCGAGGACGGCCAGCAACATGTTCAGCCGCTTTTGATCAAATCCTGTTGGCGTGCGCTGAGGTGTACCATAGGAGGCCGGGCTTACAAGCGACTGCACTTCGATCAACAACGGGCGATTTCCCTCCAAAGTGGCCGCTATGGTGGTGCCGCTGCTCGCCTCATCTTTCTGTGAAATAAGAATCTCCGAGGGATTATTGACCTGACGGAGCCCATTGCCCAGCATCTCATAAATACCGATTTCTGCCGTGGAGCCAAATCGGTTCTTGGTTGTGCGAAGGATCCGGTAGGCCAGGTGCTGATCCCCCTCAAATTGCAGAACCGTGTCGACCATGTGTTCCAGCACTTTCGGTCCGGCAAGCGTTCCATCTTTTGTAATGTGGCCGACAAGGAACACTGGCGTGTTGGTCTCCTTGGCGAACTTCATAAGTTCACCGGCGCACTGCCGCACCTGGCCGACGCTGCCCGGTGTACTTTCAATCAGGGGAGAGAAGAGCGTCTGAATAGAATCGATGATGACCAGCTGGGGCATGAGGGATTCCAGTGAAAGAAAAATTGCCCGTGTGTTGGTTTCGGTCATTGTGAAGAAAGCCTTGGAGTCAATGTTTGCGCCAAGCCGTTGTGCGCGCATTTTAATTTGCTGCTCGCTCTCTTCACCGGACACGTAGAGCGTTTTGAGACTGCGCAGGGCGAGCCCCACTTGCAGCATGAGTGTTGATTTCCCAATGCCTGGTTCACCGCCAATCAGCACCAGGGAGCCTGGCACGATGCCCCCGCCAAGCACCCTGTCTAGTTCCTCGTCGCCTGTCGGTATGCGTATTTCTTTGCCTGACTCAATATCCGACAGGATTTTGGGATGAATCGTCCGGGAGCGTGAGCTCTCTTGACGCCACTCATTTTTTACTTCACCTTTCGAGACGACCTCCTCGACAAACGAGTTCCACATGCCGCACGAAGGGCACTTGCCCATCCACTTGGCGGCTTCATGACCACAACTTTGGCAGAAGAACCGTGTATTTCTTTTGGTCAATTGGAAGAGGCTATTGCGTTTGCTGCAATTATTAAAAGTATGTAAACTTCCCCAAGGAGTGAAGGTTGAGGTAATCTGTGTTGAACAAAACGATGTAAACTATTTCAGTGGACTATTCTTCTCCTTTGCCATTGCATTATAAACGAGCTTGTCCGTCAGGCTCGGAAACCACTTGTTCAGAAATACCGTCAGTTTACCCTGCGCCGTGAGAATAAGAATGTTTTTGCGATTGACCGTAGCCTTGTAAATGTGTTGCGCGCATTCTTCTGCCGACATCATCTTGGCTTCGTCACGCGGACTATCTCCCTGAAGGGAGCCGTCATTCGTCAATGAACGCTTTCGAATGTTGGATGTCGTGAATCCCGGACAAGCCGTTAAGACATGAACGCCCTGCTTCAGCATCTCTGTGCGAAGAACTTCGAGGAAACCATTCAGCGCAAACTTGGAGGAGGAGTAGCCCGTCCTGCCCGGAAGCCCGCGATATCCGGCGATGGAAGAGATGCCAATGACGGACCCCTTGTTCTTCATGATTTCAGGAAGGCAGGCCTTTGTCGCGTAGAGAACTCCAAAAAAATTGATGTCCATCACTTTGCGAATGACATCCATCTCAACATCTTCGAAAAGGGCGCGCATGGTGATACCTGCATTGTTGATTAGGATGTCAATTCGGCCAAATAGCCGAAGCGCTTCCGCCGCCATTTTGAGATTGTCATCTTCGTTACTCACATCACTGGTGAACCCGTGAATATCGATGCCCTTGCTTTTTAGCGCCCCGACAGCCTGCGACAGATCATCGGCGTTTCGCCCGGTGATAAGAATCTTGGAGCCTCTTTGGCCAAACGCTTCAGCCAGGGCCTTCCCAATTCCAGAAGAACCACCGGTGATGATGACGACTTTGTCTTTCATGATTGCATGGCCTGAGCGGCAAAAGTACTTAAATCGGAGCTATCGAGGACCGCGCAGCGGCCTAAACGCCGATCAATTCAACATCATCTCTATATCCTGACGTGTCAGCATCTTTACAATGCTTTCCTCGGTTGTGATAAGATTTTCCGACAACTTAAGTTTGTTTCTTTGCAGGTGGAGGATTTTCTCTTCTACGGTGTTTCGCGTAATGAACTTGTACGTAAAAACCTTCTTCTTCTGGCCAATTCGGTGGGCACGGTCAATGGCCTGTTGTTCTACGGCGGGGTTCCACCAGGGATCGAGGATGAATACATAGTCAGCCTGTGTTAGGTTGAGACCCAGTCCTCCGGCCTTGATGGAGATAAGGAAGATCTTGAGATTGGGATCTTTGTTGAATCGTTCCACCTGGTCTTTGCGATCCATGCTCGAACCGTCAAGGTATGCGTAGTCAATCTTTTTGGATGAGAGTAGTTCCCTCACGATGTCGAGGTGCTTAACGAATTGACTGAAAACAAGCAGCTTGTGCCCTTCCAGCAAAGCGTTCTCGATCATGTGCGACAAGTCTTCGAGTTTTCCTGAGTCACCCTTGTAGTGAGTGTCAATCATCCGCGGATGATTCGACAACTGCCTAAGCTTGGTTAGCCCTTCGAGGATGGTCATCCGGGAGTTGTTGATTCCCTCTTTTTCGATGTGATCAAGAATCTTACTTCTATAAAATGACTTCGCCTCTTCGTATTTCTCCTCCTGTGCGGGCGAAAGATTGGTATAATAGATGTTCTCGACTTTCTCCGGCAAGTCGGTAGCCACCTGCGATTTCAATCTGCGAAGAATAAATGGTTTGATGATCGCGTTAAGCTTCTTGGTCTTTGCCTCATCTTTTTGCTTTTCGATGGGGACCTGGAATTCATTCTTAAAATACGTCTGACCACCCAGCAGGCCAGGGTTGATAAACGTCATTTGCGACCACAAGTCGAGTGTGGTATTTTCAAGTGGGGTGCCGGTAAGCGTCAACTTGTGCCGTGACTTCAACTGAAGTACGGCTTTTGCAATATTTGATGTTGGATTTTTTATGACCTGAGATTCGTCGAGAATAACATAGTTGAAATTGAATTGCAGAAAGAGATCAATATCCAGACGGGTGATGCCATAGGAAGTGAGCACAACATCGTATTGAGCAAACTGCTGTATATTTTTGTTGCGATTGGTTCCTGTATAGGTATGGATTTTCAGTCCCGATGTAAATTTTGCGGCCTCCATTTCCCAGTTGTAAATCAGGGAAGTCGGCATGATCAGCAGGGAAGTTCCTACATTTCCTTTTTCCTTTTCTGATTCGAGCAAGGCAAGTGTCTGTACTGTTTTTCCCAATCCCATGTCATCGGCAAGGCATCCACCGAGATGAAACTCGTTGAGAAAACGCAGCCAGTTGTATCCAGCCTTTTGATAAGGACGAAGCTGGCCAACAAAGCCTGAGGGAAGAGAATAATCACGGATTCCTGTAAAATTCTCCAGGTTTTTGAGTCGGTCGCTGATGTGCACCTTGGCCAGGTTGCCCTCCTGCAGGTCCTTGACAAGGTTGACGTGATATTTCTTCAGCACCGGCTTCTCATGCTTCCCGTGGGTTTCACTCATGGCAAACAGGTCACCATACTTCACCAGCCAGGCTTCAGGAATGATGGCAATTTCTCCGTTGGGAAGTTTGAATTCTACCTTCTTTTTGAGGATGATTTTGCGAAGCTCCTTGAAACTTATTTCGTACTCTCCGAACCGAATACGCGCATGAATATCAAACCAGTCGATGCTTTCCTTTACTTCCAATTCGAAGATTGCCTTTCCAACAAAATACTTTTTGTCGCGATTATCAGGTTGACTCACCTCAAAACCAAAATTCAGAAGATTGACACGGTTTTCATTAATCCAGGAAAATGCATGCGCCTTGTCAATGGCAGTTCGGAAATTGCCTCCCAGCGGAAGGCCCAATTTGATCAGTGTATTGACGTATTTTCTTTCCGCGTCGGTATCGCGTTTGATGCGATGAAAGATATAGTCATTGTCTTTCTTCTCCATCGTCACACTTACAGAATCTGCATCACTTCCGCGGAACTTGTGTTTGCCGTACTTGAACGAAAGATCAAAGACGATTTTTCCGGCCTCATCATTGGCATGCTGCTCACCGGAAGCGGCGTCGAAAAGGGAGGGAACATCCTTGCTGTTGGCTGCCGGTAGCTCTGAGATGGTGAGCAAGGGGTGAGGCTCATAAGTATTTTTCAATATTTGGAAGCCCTTCACATCAATGTCCTCGAAGGATGCCACCAGCGTATTGACAAAGTTCTTGAAGTAGTTTTCCTCAAGACTTTTCGGAATGATGATTGACTTTTTAGTAAGAAAGGGTTGCAGTTTTTTGCCGTCAACCGGCTTGTCGAAGCCATACAGTTTGCCATTGGCAACCATCCACGCCGGATTCTTGCAGACCATATACGCGTTGGTGGACGGAAGGTCCAGAATCTTGTCGTTGTGCGTGATTACAGGGTAGTACGTTGTGTTCTCTTCTGTACGCTGAAAATAAAAACGAATGTTAGCACGTTGTTCACAGACTTCGAGTTTGCGCCAGGTAGGCTCACCGTCATTGCCCATTTCATAGAGGCGTTTGCCTTTCAGTTTTTCGAGAATGGCCGCGCGTCTCTTTTCCATGTACACGTCGATCTGATCCTGAAGGAGCCGCTCTTCACCTTTTTCCTTTTTGAAAACCCGAATAAAAAACTCGTCGGGTTTCATGATCTTCTTGGAGAAGTGACGAAGGACGGAGTCCTGGTTCATACTGTCCATGAGTTCGATAAGCTCATAGTCCCGGTCATCGAGTCCTTTGGCGAATTCGCGAGCGTTCTTGGAGCTTATGTTCTGATGCTGGTAGGTAAGTTTACCCTTCTCATCCAGACGGACGATGAAAGACTCAAAAATATAGCCCAGGTACTCGTGTTGGAACAACGAGTAGATCAGTTGAAACGGCTGTGTTGCCGAAACCTTCATAGCGGCCTGATTTTGGACTTGTCAAACACTGCAGTCTGCCGAAAGTGGTGTCAAAATCGGATTGGACGCGTTTTCGGAAAAAGCAGAATGGCAATATAATCAATTCAGGGTGAATATTTTACCCCGATTAGGCCATTATAAGTGCGTTATGGAGTAGGAGCGGGACGCCAAAACAGCGGGCCGGAAGGAAACAACAAACGAGACGAGGATGATTACCAGGCTGGTCAGCATGAAATCGGCTGCACGGATTTGCACCGGGTAGTTGGCTACGATGGCATTTTCCATTCCCATGCCGACGAGACCAACGCGATCCTGCAGGTAACAAAGGACTCCACCAAAGATCAGCCCCGCTACCGCGCCCGTTATAGAGATTACCGCGCCTTCCGCGAGAAATACATTGCGAATCAAAGTTCCCGTGGCGCCCATGGATATCAGTATGCTGATATCTTTTTTCTTGTCAATGGCCAGCATCATCAAGGAAAAGAAGATGTTGATGGAGGCCACCAACAGAAGGAGGGAGAGTGCGAGGAAGGTAAACAACCGCTCAATGTTCAACAGTCTGTAAAGATCCTTGTGTTGCTCTTCATTGGTAAGTATGCGGAAGTTTTCACCAAGTACTGCTTTCAGGGCCCGCTGCACTTCCAACGTTTGGCTGCCATCCGTCTGTACTTCCACCGATGTTCGACGACTACCGTAGTCCAGCAATTCTTGGGCGAATGCAAGAGGGACAAAAATGAAGTTCTCGTCATAGTTTTTTTCAATCGAGAACACGGAGCCTGGGCGGATGCTCTTCTGTGAATAAAGTGAAGCCGGATTCATCACGCCGGACTTGACATTTTTTATGTAGTACATGCGAAGTGCGCGCATGTCATCCTCAACGTCGGCCGAGAGCGTGTACCGAACACCACGCCCGAGAATGGCAAATGGGATACTGTCGCGGGTAAGCTTAAGTTCACCTTCAACGATATGACCATCGAGTCGGTGCTGGTCAAGGAAGTTTTCACTGACACCCTTGACGGTTACCACCATCGCTGCATCACGGTATCGAACGTAGGCATAATCCTCAATGACTTCCGTAACTGTTTTCACCCCGGGCACCGAGCCAATGGAATCAAGCCAGGAGGACCTTACTGAGAATGACTTTCCTCGCTCAGCTTCGATCTTGAGTTCAGGATCAAAGGAAGTGTACAGAGACCGGAGAAGGACCTCAAGACCGTTGAAGACTGAGAGTACGATGATCAGTGCGGCGGTTGCGAATGCGACACCCAGCATGGAGAGGACAGAAATGATATTGATGAAATTTTTCTTTCGTCGTGACAGAAAGTAGCGCCGAGCAATGAAAAAAGAAAGATTCATGGTCTTTGCCAGTGCTATTCCGTGGCCGCATCCGCCGGAGGAATATTAAGCCCTTTGAGCAAATCATCCATGCGCCGGGCATTTTCTTCAACCTCATCAATGAAGAAGGCAAGTTCGGGTATGATACGGGCCTGATGACGAATGCGGTCACCCAGAGCTTTGCGAATTTCTTTTTTGTGCGTGTCGAGCCTCTCCAGGACTGCCTTCTTGTCAGGGGCGAGCATCATACTAATGTAGATCCGGGCCAAACTGAGGTCAGGACTTACCGTGACATCGACGATGGTTATGAATGTATTTCCCAGAAGACCACGCTGATCGCGTTGAAATATATCGCTTAGTTCCTTTTGGATCAGTCTGCTGAATTTCTGTTGCCGTACGGTGCCACTCATGGAGTAAAGATAGGAAAGAGAGGGGTCATTTGGCCAGTGAGTCTCCCCCTTCCTATTTTTTTGGTTATTTGCAGACGAATCCGAATTCTGTGCTCCGCTACTTTCGAATCAACGACCCTTACCGGCTTCTCAGCCTGCTGGTGCTCATGATACTGGCGAGTCTCCCCATGTTGATTGATTTTCCTGACATCACCATCCAGGAGGTTAAAGATCTTGTGATTGGCGAGCGAATAGGCAGCAAGCTACTCTACGTTGATCTCGTGGACCGCACGCCGCCGTTGATGGCTGTCATGGATGGATTTTTGAACTTCCTCTTCGGACGCTCCTTGATGGCACGTCATATTTTTGCCCTGGTCATCCTGTTTTTTCAGGCGGCCTACTTTGGCATTCTCCTGATCAATAACCGGGCGTATAATGAGAACACCTACGTCCCCTCACTGGTTTTTGGGTCCCTCTGCCTGTTTTCTTTTGATGTGCTTTCATTGACACCGGAGGTATTGGCCTCGACACTGCTGCTTCTGGCCCTCAATAACATATTCAAGGAAATTGAATTCCGGGTCGAACGAGATTCTATTGTTCTTAACCTCGGAATTTTTCTTGGATTGGCTTCGCTCATAGTATTGTCATATACCATATTTCTCTTCGGAGCGATGATCATCCTGATTGTCTTTGCGCGAACCAGCCTCCGCAAAATTCTGCTGATGTTCCTGGGATATGGCCTGATTCATGGAATTGTCATGACTCTCTACTACTTCTATGGGCACAGTGCTGATCTTTGGAGAGGTTTCTATCTGGCCAATATTGGTCAATCTGTTGAAATGCTGGTGAGCTTCCGAACCATGCTCATGTTGGCGGCAATCCCAGGTTTTTATTTCATTATCTCTCTTTTTATGCTTACGCGTGATGCTCATTTCACGAGGTATCAATCGCAAATATTTCAGGTTCTGTTTATCTGGATGTCGATTGCATCCGGTGAGTTGTTCCTTGAGCCCGGCATTGCTCCACATACATTGATGACGTTCATGCCACCATTGGCCTATTTTGTCAGCCACTATCTCCTGCTGATCAGGCGAAGAAGAATTGCGGAATACATGCTGCTGATTTTTGTGGTTGGCCTGCCAGGGATAAACTATATGACGAGGAAGGAAATGATTGAAGGTGTCAACTATCGATCGCTTGTGGCCAAGCCTTCCGCTTATGAAGCGATGATCCGTGATCAGCGCGTAATGGTAGTGGGTGACGATATGGGACTGTACCGAAGCAACACCCTGGGCGGATCATTCCTCGACTGGGAGCTTTCCAAAACGTACTTTGAGAATCCTGACTACTACGAAAATATCATCAAGGTGAATGATGCCTTCGAGGAGGATCCTCCGCAGGTCATCGTGGATGAGTTGAACCTGATGGCGCCGCTTTTTGATCGATTGCCACGGATAAAGCGAATGTACAGGAAAGATGGCGCCCTGTACTGGCGTAATTAGCAACCAATCTTGTTGACCCGGCGTGCATGTCGTCCTCCCTCAAAATTGGAGTGTAAGAACCGGTCTAATATGCGCTCGGCTTCATTCTGGGATATGAATCGGGCTGGAATGCAAAGGACATTGGCATCGTTGTGTTCGCGGGCCAGTGAAGCGAGCTCTTCATTCCAGCAAATGGCTGCACGGATCCCGGGATGCTTGTTGGCAGTCATGGCCACCCCATTCCCGCTTCCACAAATGAGCAAGCCGAGGTCAAATTCTTTTCTTTCAACGGCATCGGCTACTGGATGAGCGAAATCAGGATAGTCCGTCGACTCGTTGGTGAACGTTCCGAAATCCTTTGTAGGATGTCCGCTCGTTTCAAGCCACAGCTTCAACTGTTCTTTCAGATTGAGTCCTGCGTGATCGGCTCCGATGGCAATCGTCTGCATCATGCGGTTTGTTCATCTATTTTGGCCTGGCGCTCTTCCTCTTTGCGCCGCTGTCTCATTACATTAGAGGATATGAAAATACTTATTTCATACAGGAGAAACAAAGGCAAGGCAATCAGTGTCTGACTCAGCGGATCAGGCGGGGTAATGATCGCGCCGATAATCAGAATGATCACAAACGCATGTTTACGGTAGGTGCGCATGAACTGAGGCGTTAGCAGACCGATCCGCGTCATGAAGTAAACGACAACGGGCAGCTGAAAGAGCAAGCCACTGCCAAAAACAAGGGCAATGAAAGTGGATACGTAGGAGGTTATGTCAAATTCGTTGACGATCTCCGGACTGATGGAGTAGGTGGTAAAAAACCAGGTCATCAGGGGAACGAGCACGAAATAACCGAAGGAGACACCAAGTAAGAACAGAAAAGAGACCGCAAACACGGCGCCCCGCGAATTCTTCGCTTCGTTCATATGCAAGCCAGGGCGAACGAATCGCCAGATTTCCCAGAAAACGTAGGGGAAAGCAACAATGAAGCCGATAACGAAAGCGGCAAGGAACTGCATGCTGAATTGCCCCGTCATGTATCGGCTTTGAATCTTGAACTCAAAGGGTTTGACACACAATGTCTCCTGCGAGCCAGTCAATTCTCCGAGCTTACACAACCATTTGAAGGTTGGGAAGGATTCAACATGTGACGGAGCAAAAACAATATTCTCAAATATCCAGGGTGTGTAGACAAAGGCCAGGATCATAAAAATCACAATGGCCACCGCTGAACGCACCACATGCCATCGGAGCTCCTCCAAATGATCCAGAAACGACATCTCCTTCTCTTCGCTCATATTCTAATCCACTGCCAGGCTAAGTACAATTGATCGGTTGCCTTATTCATAAAGGGGAAACCGCTTCATAAATGAATTAACGGACTTTTTAACAGCCTTCAAGTGCTTTTCATCGGTGGGTTTTGTCAAGGCCAGATCGATCAATTCGACAACTTTAACCACATCCTTTTCTTTCATGCCACGGGTGGTAACAGCCGGGGTCCCAATACGCATGCCCGAAGTGACCATGGGTGACTGGCTGTCGAAGGGCACCATGTTCTTGTTGATGGTGATGTCGGCTTTGATGAGCGATTCTTCAGCAATTTTTCCAGTCAGATTTTTTGAGCGGAGATCGATTAGCATCAGATGGTTGTCGGTTCCTCCGGAAATAATCTTATACCCCTTCTTAACAAAGGCATCAGCCATGGCTTTGGCGTTCTTGGCCACCTGCACAATGTATGCCATGTATTCATCGCTGAGGGCCTCTTCAAATGCTACCGCTTTGGCGGCAATCACATGTTCGAGCGGACCGCCCTGCGTTCCCGGGAATACACCGGAGTCGAGGATGGAAGAAATTTTTCTGAGTTCGCCTTTCGGAGTTTTCAGTCCCCAGGGATTGTCAAAATTCTTACCGATCATGATCAAACCACCGCGGGGTCCTCGGAGGGTTTTGTGTGTTGTTGTCGTGATAATATGACAATGCTGCATCGGATCGGAAAGAAGTCCCCGGGCAATCAATCCGGCAGGGTGCGAAATATCAGCGAGCAGCAGTGCACCCACAGCATCGGCGGCTTCACGCAGCTTTTTGTAATCCCAGTCGCGGCTGTAAGCGCTGGCTCCGCAAATGATCATCTTCGGATTTTCGCGTTTTGCGGTCTCAATCACTTTGTCAAAGTCGATGAGACCCGTCTTCTCTTCTACACCGTAAAAGGTTGGTTTGTAGAGTTTGCCGGAAAAGTTTACCGGTGATCCATGTGTAAGGTGCCCCCCATGGGAAAGATCGAAGCCAAGTATCTTGTCGCCCGGCTTTAGGCATGCCAGCATGACGGCGGCGTTGGCTTGTGCGCCTGAGTGGGGTTGCACATTGGCCCAGCTTGCGCCAAAAAGCTTTTTAATCCTGTCAATGGCGATCTGCTCGATCTCATCGACGACCTCGCAACCCCCGTAGTATCGTTTTCCAGGGAGCCCTTCTGCATATTTGTTTGTTAGGACAGTTCCCTGTGCCTTCATGACCTGGACGGAGACAAAATTTTCAGAAGCAATCAGTTCAATACCGTGTTGCTGGCGTTGCTTTTCTTTTTCGATCAGGTCGAAGATTATTTTATCGCGTTTCATACGGTGATGGATAGGATGATGGGCATGATTTGGAGCGGTAAAAATAGGTTGTCGGGATGCATTTCCCTAACTGGAAAAGTGCCATGGGACCTGGCGAATGCCGACTCAATCCGCAGGGCTGTTTGACGTAATCATCACCAACTGCCACTGCTGCCACCGCCGCCGAAGCCACCACCACCACCAGAGAAGCCGCCACCTGAAAATCCACCACCGCCAAATCCTCCACCTGCTGCCATGCCACCCATGTACCATCCGGCACCGGATGACCAGCCATGGCCTCTCCCGCCACCGTTACGACCTCTCATGACGATGATGAGTATGATGAGCAAGATGAGAAATCCGGCGGCCGAACCACCTTTGCGGCCACGCTTGGGCCCGGTTCCCCGGTACTCGCCTTTGATGGCTTTTCGCACCGCATCAACGGAGGCGATAACACCGGCGTCATAATCTCCACGGCGGAATGCGGGCGCCATTTCATTGCGAATGATCCGGTTGCAAATCGCGTCCGGTAAGGGGCCTTCCAAACCCTGACCCACTTCGATCCGCATTTTGCGATCGCTCATCGCTATGATCAGAATAACCCCGTTGTCTTTGTCCTGAGTCCCCAGTTTCCAGGCGTCCGCTACCCGAATACCAAATTGATCAATAGTTTCCCCGTCAAGGGAATTGACAATGAGCACGGCAATTTGATTGGAGGTAGAATCCTCAAAAGCTTTTAGTGATTGCTCCAGATAAGCGTTGGTTTGTGCGGAAAGGACGCCGGCTTCATCGTGAACACGCCTGTTGGCCAACGAAGGAACGGCCCGTTGCGCTTCACCCACTACGGGCATACCCAGAAGGAACAATAGAACAATCCTGTAGAAATGGGGATGCATCAGGCTAAGGAGAGATTTTGTGAATCAGTTGTCAGTACGCAAGTCGTCGCGAAGCTCGTTAATGTCATCGGGTGTCTTGAAGAATCCTTTTTCCAGAAGGACCTCTCCACAACGGAGGATGCAAGCCTCGATTCCTTCCGAGACCTTTCCCATACGAATGTTCTCAATAAGCCGCTGAACCATGTCATCCCATTCTTTCTGTTCTACAACCTTGCTTATCCCACGATCGGCGATGACCATCACCTCATGCTCGAAGAATGAAATGAAGATCATGATCCCGGTTCGGTGGCGGGTGTTGAAGACCTCTTCTTCGAGGAAAGCCGCTTCGGCACGCTTTCGGGTTGCCTGGTCCATGTGGGTGCGGCTGATCAGCATGCGTTTCAGGGGCGTCAAACTATGGGTAAGGGCACCACCCATCAGCCCGCCAGCCGAAACCATAAAAAACATAAACATCGGATCCAGTATCGCCAAGGTGGGAACATACCGGTCGAAAATAATGATGGAGATAAAGGTAGCCGTGGCCAACAGCAAGGCACCTCGGTAGTTCGCAATCGTGTAGAACCCACTTCGCTCAACAAAAACAGGAACGATCTCGCCAGAAATCTTGTCTTCAGCCTGTTTCACCGCAGCCTTGATCCGGTCAAGTTCTTCAGCCGTGAATCGATTTTTTAGGGACATAGTTAGATGGGAATGCGATAGCCAATGACAACAACGAGGAAAGCAAATTTAGTAAACATTAACACGCAGTCACCAGTTTTTTTTGGGGCCATTTACGACTATCTTTTCAGAGACTCACACGCTCAAAGTCTTAAATAATGAAGCACTTTATCCAATTCACATTTCTTGTTGCCGGAATGATGTCTCTTGGCGATGTATTCGCGCAGAAGAAGGCAGCAACGTTGCCGGCCCCCAGGGAACTTGCCATGCAGCGAATGGAGCAGGAGGTTGCACGACTTTCCATGATTTCTGGCGGCTTGCTTGGTGTCAGCGCAATTCATGTGGAGACAGGGAAGCGATTCTCCCAACATGGAATGGTCTCTTTTCCAATGGCGAGCTCATACAAGATACCCATTGCGATTCAACTGCTCACACGGATTGATAGTGGTAGGTACACGCTGGACCAACTCATCGAAGTGAGAAGAGAGGATATGCATCCTGGGAGCGGGATGATAGCAGACCGCTTCAATTGGCCCGGAACTTTGACACCTGGAATTGCACTTTCTGTGAGAAGCCTGATGGAACTCATGCTGCTCATTAGTGACAATAGCGCAACCGATATATGCCTTCGGCTGGCTGGTGGGGCACCGGCGGTCAATGCATGCATGAAACGCCTTGGCATCACCGGACTGTCGGTCGACAGGCCGACGGCTTATCTGATTGCTGATTGGTTAGGGATCGCTATGGATCCGCATCAGCCATGGTCGGCCCAGCGGTTTGACAGTCTCGAAAAACAGCTGACCAGCGAAAGCATGAAAGCCAGTTCACGCGCTTTTGACGCAGATGGAAAGGACACATCAACGCCGAATGCCATGTCCGAACTTCTTCTCAAGTTGTACACGCAACCCATCCTCAAGAATGAAACCAAATCGCTGTTGCTTGACATCATGCACCGTTGCGAGACCGGGTTGACACGACTGAAAGGAGCCTTGCCCCCGGGCACCGAGGTCTTGCACAAGACGGGAACCATCGGTATGACCGCCAATGATGTGGGGATCGTCACACTCCCGGGCGACGCGGGTCACCTGGTCATTTCAATTTTTGTTAAGTCTTCGGAAAAACCAGTAGCCGATCGCGAGCGGGCCATTGCTGAAGTGGCACGAACGCTTTACGATTTTTATCTGATGAACCACTGACCCCGGATCAGATAACCTTTCCTTTCCATTTGCCAGAGCGGATGTAAAAGAATGCCATCGTAAACATGCTCATCCAGTATACCCATTCGCTCATCCAACCCCACGTGATCGGGAGATCGAGATACTCGAGCGTAACATAAACGTAGATGCTGTACAATACTATGGTGACGATCTCAATGGTGAGGTTGACAACGGTATTTCCTGAACCCGTTACGGCATTGAGCCAAACAACTGAGAACGACATCATCAGAAGCGCCACAGAGACAACCCGGATAACTGGCAATGCCTCAGTCACAAAGCGTTCTTCCTGGCCGAAAAACGACAGTAGCAGTGAAGGAAAAAGGTTAAGCAAGACGGCAATGATGGCTGAGAATGCCAGACTCACCCCGGCAATGCGGAAAACCAGTGGAATTACCTCATCAGATCTTCCCTGACCGATAAGATTGCTCACCATGGTATTGGTGGTTGCAGCAAACGCCCAGGAGAAGATGCCAGCAACACCGAAAATATTGCGCATGATGTTCGATATCGCCAGCGACCGCGGCCCGTGATGTTCAACAAGAATGTAGAAGTATTCCCACGAGATGATACTTATCGCAAACTGAAGAATCAAAGGCAACGACTGCACCAGGATAAGTCGAAAGGTTACCGCAGAAAGCAGTGGCTGTTCAAAGAAGGCAAACTGTCGGTGAAGTCCTTTGCGATGAATTACCAGGTAGATTACCAGAAGGCCGGAGCCTTCGGCAATGATGGATGCGATGGCTGCGCCGTTGAAACCAAGCGCAGGCAGTCCGAAGTGGCCATAGATCAGTGCATAGTCAAGCAAGATGTTGACGATGGCCTCCGCAAGGGTTCCCCAAACGAGGAACCGGGTTTGGTTGGTTCCTACCAGCAACGCATTGCGCATGATGTACAAGTAGAGAAAGGGGAGACCCCATATGCGAATCAGCAAAAATGAGATGGCCAACTCTGCCAAACGGGAGTTGTGAATGGTAGCCCGAAGGACCACAGGCGCTATTGTGTAGGTGATCAGGATACCCACAACCGCAATGGCTAAAGCGATCCAGATGCCGTGAAAGAAAAGCCGACCGATTTCTTTAGGCAGGTTTTGACCGGCGCGACGGGCGATGAGTGCCTGAAGCCCGTTGTTGAGGCCATTGCCAATGACGGCAAAAATCAAATAATAGACCCCCGTGATTCCCGCACAGGCAAGTTCAAGCTCGCCAAGACCACCAAGGAAAATATTGTTCGTTATGAAATTGATCTGAGGCACCAACAGGGCAAGGGAAATGGGCATCGCCAGTCCCAGGATCTGTCGTATACCTGCCTGAAGACGAAGGTCGGAAACGGGCGTGCTTGAATTCATGAACGAAGGCGATTCGGGATAGCGGTGAACCCAAAGGTCGCTCAATCCATTATTTTTTTGTAGCCAGCCAGACTATTTTCGTCTTTTATTCGACTGAAAAGGGAAAGCAAACTATGCAAACGATACTTGGGGCGAACGGTGTTATTGGTGTTGAGCTATCGCGACACTTGCCGGAGTACACAGATCGTGTGCGGCAGTTCAGCCGTAAACCAAAGTCTGTCAATCCCTCGGATGAGCTGATGGAAGGTGACCTGTTGAATGCGCATGATGTTCGGCGCGCGGTGACAGGCAGCGAGGTAGTCTACCTACTGGCAGGGCTGAAGTATGATGTTCAGACCTGGCGCGATCAGTGGCCCAGGATCATGCGCAATGTCATCGACGCATGTAAGGAGCATGGCAGCAAACTCGTTTTCTTTGACAATGTTTATGCCTATGGACTTGTACGTGGTCCGATGACTGAGGAAACACCCTTCAATCCCTGCAGTAAGAAGGGAGAAGTGCGGGCGCAAATTGCCACGATGCTCCTTGATGAGATCAAGCGAAAAAATATTCAGGGTATGATTGTCAGGTCGGCTGATTTCTACGGGCACAACGTACCACTCAGCATGGTTCACTCAACTGTTGTTGAAAGGCTGACCATAAAGAAGACGCCTCAGTGGATAGGAAATCCGAAGCGAGTGCACTCATTTACTTTTACTCCCGATGCTGGGAAATCTGTGGCGGTGCTGGGTAACTCACCTTCCGCTTTTAACCAGACCTGGCATGCGCTCACCAGCAACGAGAGGATTACCGGCGAAACCTTTGTGCGTTTGGCTTGTGAAATGGGAGGTCGGCCCTATGGCCTTCAAACCTTACCGAAGATGGGCGTTCGCATCGCTGGTCTCTTTATCCCTGTTCTCCGCGAGATCGTGGAGATGATGTATCAGTTTGAGGAGGATTATTTTTTTGACAGCAGTAAACTGGAATCCGCCTTCAAGCTGAAGGCGACCTCCTACGGGGATGGTATTGCCAGGATGTTGGGAAAAGCATAGGCAGATCAGATCACGCCCTGTGCCTGCATCGCTTTAGCAACCTTGACAAATCCCGCAATATTGGCTCCCACAAAGTAGTTTCCTGGTTTCCCATACTCTTTGGCAGCCGCCAAGCTCGTTTCATGGATGTTCTTCATGATAGTCCGCAGCTTTTCATCCACCACCTCCCGGGTCCAGTTGGTGCCCATGAAATTCTGTGTCATTTCCAGTCCTGACGTTGCTACGCCTCCCGCGTTCGACGCTTTTCCCGGAGCGTACATGACGCCATTGTCAATAAGAACGTTGATGCCTTCGGGTGTTGTTGGCATGTTGGCGCCTTCTGCCAGCAGCTTAACGCCACCCTTCACAAGGTTCAGACAGTCTTTGTCATTCACTTCGTTTTGTGTAGCGCATGGAAAGGCACAATCAGCTTTGATAGACCACAACGGATTGCTGTCCGCTCCCGGATTGGTATCCTTATACACAACGCCTTTGAACTTATCTGAATACTCCTTGATGCGCCCCCGACGATTATTTTTCAGGTCCATCAGAAAGGCAAGTTTTTCCCCGGAAATCCCGCTTTCATCGTAGATGTACCCGTTGGAGTCGGAAGCGGTCACAGCTTTGCCCCCCAGGTGTATAATCTTCTCTATCGCATATTGTGAAACGTTTCCTGATCCTGATACCAGGCAAGTCTTTCCCTTGAGCGAGCTACCGGCATTTTGCAGCATGTTTTCTGCAAAGTAGATCAGACCATAGCCAGTGGCTTCTGTGCGGATAAGACTTCCACCCCAGCCAATTCCTTTCCCCGTCAGCACACCAGAGAATTCATTCTTGAATTTCTTGTAGGCGCCAAACAGGTAGCCTATTTCGCGTCCGCCCACACCGATATCACCTGCCGGAACATCGGTTCGATGATCGATGTGCCTCGCAAGTTCTGCCATGAAGACTTGACAAAACCGCATTATTTCATTTTCGCTTTTTCCTTTTGGATCGAAATCGCTTCCTCCTTTGCCTCCCCCCATGGGTTCTCCAGTCAGCGCATTCTTGAAGATTTGTTCAAAGGCTAGAAATTTTAGTACGCTCTGTGTGACCGTTGGATGAAATCGCAAACCGCCCTTGTAAGGCCCGATGGCGCTGTTCATTTGTACACGATAGCCACGGTTAACCTGTACCTCCCCGTGATCGTCAATCCAGTTGACACGGAATGAGATGAGTCGCTCGGGTTCCGTGATCCGCTCGAAGAGCTTTAGTTTCCTGTAGTCCGGATTTCGGTCCAGAACCGGCATGATACATTGAATCACCTCGTCAACCGCCTGAAGGAACTCTGGCTCATGCGTGTTTCGGAGCTTAACGAAATTCAGATAATCGTGGATTGTCATGGATTTAAGGGTTTCATCGGGCACAAAGGGCGGAAGATAGGATATTGAAAAACATTTTGCCAAGCATATCAGACTTCCTGTGTTTTGCCGGTAGGGTTCCTACGGCTAATTTTGAACCTTGGCCGGTATGCAAATTATCAATTCCATCCTGACTTGGGTCATGAAGAAGCGAATCCATCAAATGGAGCTATTCATGAAGTACCCCGATGATGTGCAGGATGAACTCCTTCACCGCCTCCTGCTTACTGCCAGACCTACGGAGTTTGGGCGAAAGTATGGTTTTGATGAGATCGTAAACTACGATGACTTTGCCCGTCAGATCCCCGTGCATACGTATGAAAGGATGTTCCCCTACATCGAACGCACCATGAAAGGCGAACAGAATATCTTTTGGCCAACAGAGATCAAATGGTTTTCGAAGTCATCAGGGACAACCAATGCGCGTAGCAAATTTATCCCCATATCGGCGGAGTCGCTGGAGGAGTGCCATTTCAAGGCGGGGAAGGATCTGTATTGCATCTATGTCAATAGTAATCCGGACACAAAACTTTTTTCGGGCCGGGGACTTGCCCTGGGCGGAAGTCATCAGCTAAACGAACTGGATCCCTCTGCCTCATCACACTACGGTGATGTATCGGCGGTACTCATGCAAAACCTTCCCATTTGGGCCCAGATGATTCGCACCCCCAGCCTTGAGGTTGCCTTGATGAGCAATTGGGAAGAGAAGATCGAAAAGCTGGCGAGAGAGACAGTAAAAGTTGATGTAACGCATATGGCCGGTGTGCCGACATGGACCGTGTTGCTCTTGCAGCGGATGATGGAAATGGAGAAGAAACCTATCCTTGAAATTTGGCCGCATCTTGAGGTCTTTTTTCACGGTGCGGTGGCATTCTCGCCTTATCGCGCATTGTTCAAGGCATTGATTCCATCAGACACGATGCAGTACTGGGAGACATACAATGCCAGTGAAGGTTTCTTCGGAATTCAGGATCGGAAGAATTCTGAGGAGATGCTGCTCATGCTTGATTATGGGATCTTCTACGAGTTCATTCCCATGGATGACGCGGAAAGTGAAAATCCGGCAGCGATTCCACTCACAGATGTGGAATTGGGAAAGAACTATGCCATGGTGATCACCACAAATGCCGGACTATGGCGCTACAATATTGGCGATACGGTAAAGTTCACCAGCAAGTCACCCTATCGCATAAAGATTTCAGGCAGGACCAAGCACTTCATCAATGCGTTCGGTGAAGAGGTGATCATCGAGAACGCTGAGGCAGCTGTAACACGAGCTTGCGAAATAACCGGTGGCGTCATTACGAATTTTACCGCAGCGCCCATTTATCTCGAACAGAACAAGCGTGGCGGGCACGAATGGATCATCGAATTTCACACACAACCGCGCAACCTGGTCGAGTTTGGTGAGGTGCTCGACGATGCACTCCGTGAAATCAATTCGGATTATGATGCAAAACGCGCGCATGATTTGGCGTTGGTTGCTCCAAAGATTCACAGCGTCCCTGAAGGAACTTTCTATCTCTGGATGAAGAGGAGAGGAAAACTTGGCGGTCAGAACAAGGTGCCGAGGCTCAGCAATTCACGCGAGTTTGTCGACGATATCCTGTCCATACTTCCCCAGTAGGACGCTAGTCAGAACCTACATCTTTCCATTTGATCGAACAGCCAATGGCTTTCGTCTGAGTAACGGGTACGCTCTTATTTTGCAGCAACGCATCGACCGCTTGCTCCACATACTTCTGTTTAATGGCCGACTCATCACGAGAGCTGTCATCGATGGCACCGATATAGGCCACGACAAAAGACTTTCCGGTTCGCTGAGCCACAAAAACGTGCGGTGTATTGGAAGCGCCAAAGGCCCTTGACACTTCCTGCGTTTCGTCGACCAGGTAGGGGAAGGTGTACTTTTTTTCTTTGGCCTGGGCAACCATACGATCAAAGGAATCGCCCTTTGACTGCTTGGGATCATTTGGGTTGATGGTAATAACAGGAAAGCCCTGCGAAGCATACTTGTTATTCAGAGCAATGATGCGGCTGTTATAGGCTTTTGAGTAGGGACAGGTATTGCAGTCAAAAATGACAATGACTCCTTTGGCATCCGTATAATCGGAAAGACCAACCATCTTACCGTCTACGTTCTTGAGTCTAAATTCGGTAACGGTATCGCCAACTTCATATCCATTCTTTACAGGCGCAGCAGCACCAAGAATGATCAACATTATCAAGGAAAGAATTATTCGTTTCATCAGACGTGCTTTTGGTTTTGTAGGTAATATTTTATTCAACCTCCGCGATAAGTTTTTCCAACTCACCCGGGTGAAGTTCTTTTTCGACAAATTTACGCTTTCCCGTTTTATTGTTGATCACCAAGGTTGCGGGAAGTGCGCCGGACCATGTCTTATCTATTTTTTCAATCCATTCGTTGGGGTTCCTCTCATCAAGAATAATGACTTCGGATTTGATTTTCTTCCGCGTGACAAAGTTCCGGACCTTTTCGGGGTTGGGATCCAGATCGAGGTCAAGACTAACAAGCCTGACCCGAATGTCACTCCGTTCCACATTCAACTTTTCAAGCAGGGGAAGTTCTTTGATACAAGGCGCACACCAGGTAGCCCAGAAATTGACCACCTGGATCCTGTTCTTTTCGTTGCGGATCTCTGCCTGTAACTGGTCAAGCCGGATTACATCGCTGGCTTGTCCGAAAGCGTTGGAGCAGGCCAACAGGATCACGAAGAAGAACCAACGGACTCGAGGGAACCGGTTATTATTGAAATTGTTCAACGGCAGGTGCATAATATCGCCAGGGTTACAAAAGTGTTAAAATTCAGGCACTTATGAGCCAACCTAAATTGGGTGAGAAAGTAGTCCACAAAATGGTCCTTTTATCCACATGACGCCTAGGTTATGCTTTAAGTAATTGAAAATGTGTGAGTTACGAAGACTTTTATAAATCACTTGTTTGTGGATATCTCTGGCCGGCGTTCAGGATGAGATGATTTCTAAGGGGTTAATACTCAACTATCTACAATAAATTCTTCCTCCATGCCCCCACGAAGGCAAGTAAGGGATAAGGAAAAAGGAGAAATACTTAAGACTCGGATGCTATTTGAAGGCTAGTTTGCCCACGGGGTGCGGGATGGGGTGCTGCGGCTGTTGCAGGGGAGCCTTTGATTGACTGATCTGCCAGGCGGCAAAGTCTGTATAAAGGATGCAGTCGTTCATCAGTGACTCTTCCGTTACGATCTTAATAATCTTTTCACGCTCGAAAGACTCCCAAAATTTGTGTTGAAGCTCCCGTGGCATGGAAGAAATGCGAACAAACTCAATCCCCTTGTATCGCTCAATCTTTGTCCCCATAACTGCTGGTGTGTCTCTTTATAATTCTTTACAAAACAAGGTAACCCTGAAGCCGAGCCCCCCGGTACAACGTTGAGAAGCTAATGTTGCTATATTGTCACTGTTCAATGAAAAGGGAATGAAAAATCAACGAGCAAAGTTCTCTATTCCGCGTGGGACGACGTATCTGAATTGCGCTTATATGTCGCCCCTCATGAAGCGTGTGGAAAAGGCGGGACAGGCGGGAATGAAAGGAAAGCGAGATCCGGCCTCTGTTACTGCGGAAGACTTTTTTGCCACCACCGAGCTCCTCAGGAAAGAGTTTGCAAAGCTGGTAAATGCAGCAGATCCCAAGCGAATCGTGGTTGTGCCCTCTGCTTCTTATGGCCTCTCAACGGCAGCAAGAAATATTCCACTTAATCGCGGAGACAACATTGTGGTCGCGCATGAGCAGTTTCCAAGCAATGTTTATCCATGGCGGAGACTCGCGCAGGAATCAAAGGCAACCCTGCACATTGTAGAGCCGACGGAGACTACGCGTGATCGTGGAAAGACCTGGAACGTCAGACTGCTGGAGGCAATTACCAAAGAGACCAGGATTGTTGCACTGGGAAATGTGCATTGGGCCGATGGAACAAAATTTGACCTGGAGCAGGTGGGGGTAAGGGCCAGAGAAGTCGGCGCAAAATTGATTGTAGACGGGACACAGTCTGTTGGTGCTTTGCCTTTTGATATTTCCCGCATTCGCCCAGATGCTCTCGTATGTGCCGGATACAAATGGCTGATGGGCCCCTATGCCATCGGGCTGAGCTATTTTGGAGAGTGCTTTGATCAAGGTACACCACTTGAAGAGAACTGGATCAATCGACTGGGGAGTGAAGACTTCACAGGACTGGTGAAGTATGAAGATCGTTATCAACCTGGCGCACTGCGATACGAAGTCGGGGAGCACAGCAACTTCATACTGGTTCCGATGTTGCTGGAAGCCTTAAGGCAAGTCAACACCTGGGGGCCCGGAAACATTCAATCATATTGCCGGGCTATTACAACCAAAGGGATTCGGCAGTTGCAGGCCCATGGCTACTGGATCGAGAATGAGGGATACCGCGGTCATCATTTGTTTGGGCTTCGCTTTCCAAAGGATGCTGACAAGGAAGTGCTTCGAATGCTTGTAAAAAGAAGGAAGATTTCAGTCTCCTTCCGAGGCGATTTTATGCGGGTATCGCCGCACGTGTATAATGATCAGCGTGACTTTGACTTATTGGTCGAAACACTCACACGTGTCAAGCCATTACGGAAATGAGCCGCAGGGAAGGGATCGCCAGGGTGGGATCGCCGTTTATTTTGATTTGGTCTTGTACATCTTCATACCGGATGGCCTTCGTGAGAAGTCGCCAGGCAATATCTGCCGGTACAATTACCTCAGTCTGAGCCTTTCCGATTTCAGGGGTGAGTTTCCATCCGGATGCTTTCTTCTCAAGCTGCCATGTGCCTCCTGCTTCTGAATCAATGATCAACGAAACGCGCGTTCCTTCGGATGCTTCAATGCTGCGGTAGTGAAAAGGCAATGCCTGCAAGAAAGTATCTAGCGCCGGGTAATAGAAATCGCGTGTCAGGATGCCCTGCTGACCGACCGCTTCGCGGATTTGTTGTTGATGATGCCATTGCTCTGTGTATTCCCGGGCAATGTGAAACCAATTCTGTGAAGTTTCTTCGCCGGCCCATGCAACGCTGAACCTTGCGGGCTCAGAAAGGTTGAGTAGCTCGAGGCACCGAACATATTCTTCATGTGTTGAGCGAAGCCATTCAATCAGCAACTCAGGACTTATTCGTTGCATGGCAACCACCCAATCTGCGTTAAGGTGGTTCAGGTAGCTCACAATCTCGCCATAGTTGCCAAGTGCGGGCGATGGCGGTAACCAGTTATCGCGGTATATGGCTATTCCCCGTAATGTGGTATCCAAAAGATGTGCCGCTACATCCTTAACTGTCCATGAGCCCGCAACTGTCTTTTTGGTCCAGTCCTTGCGATCAAGAGAAACCAACAAGGAGATAAGTTTATTGTGCAGTGGCCGAAAAAGCGGGAGCGTTTGAATCATGTAACGAAGCTAAATTCTTTTTAGATTTGTTGACATCAATTTACATCCCGGTTGAATTGTATCCTTTTTCTTATTGCCATTTCAGTTTCATGCGCGTGTTGGGCGCAAGATTTCACTATCGTGTTTTTGAATAAAAAGGTGGATAAGGCCGAGTTGCCCGAGGAGGAACTAAAGAAGCTGATGGATGGTCACCTGGCGAATATGGCCCGGCTTGCCAAGGAAGGCAAATTGTGGGCGGCTGGACCATTTGATGGCGGCGGAGGAATATTTATTTTCAATTCAGGTGTTTTGGATGACGTGAAAGAATGGATCAAGACAGATCCGGGAATTGCGGCCAAGCGTTGGGATATTGAAGTGTTTCCGTTTACTCCCCGCATAGGTTCGGTATGCGCGGTTGGTGAGCAATATGTGATGACGAACTACAGTTTTGTTCGTTATGTCCCAGCGAAAACCTCAAATGCTGCCGTTGAGCGTAATCATCAGTTGCATATCCAATCGTGGCCGGGCGAAGCTGTGATTGCGGAGGCAAGCCTGGGTGAAGGCAAGGGTTCTGTTCTGGTGTTGGGTGCAGAGTCGGTGGATGAGCAGGTCGCGAAGGACCCAACGGTAGAAGACGGCTACTTCACTGCCAACGTGAAGAAACTATACATAGCCAAGGGCTCATTCTGTGAAGCGAAGTAACGCCGGCTATTCTTCTGCAACTACGATAGCAATCTTCTTACCATTGGCACTTACAGCCAACCGGGTCACTGCCTTCAGCATTGATGCATTTTCAGTATTTACCCTTTTCCATTCTTCCCGAGGGCCTGGAGTAAGGTAAAACAAGTTCTCGCCATCGCTCATGAGAATTCTTCCATCGGGGAGCCAGCACAGATCTTCGCGGCCCGGCAGGGTGGCACCTACCGTCGATATGTCCAACGTGGCGGTATTGATAAGTTTGATCAGCCACTCCTTTTCCGAGACTTTATGAACAAAACTGATAGCAGCCTGGCCAGGCACCTTATGCAATGAACGTCCGATGTTTTCGGCAAGTACCGTATCTCTTTTGGTGGGTAGCCGCATATAGTGAAGGGAGTTCGGAGTGCCGAGCACAAAAAGGGCCACGTGGCTGTTGTCGGCCCAGGCATGGTATCCGACAATGAGATTGTCAATCAGTACGTCTGGTTTCCCGCCCGTAATGGAATACTTTCCAAGGTCCTGCGCATTATTGTCACGTTGGATGATACAAGAAAGATGTGCGCGGTCTGGCGTGACGGTAGGAGAATACTCGCGTTCAGTTGTTTCAGTGACTTTGGTGGTCACTTTGGTTTTGTAGTTGTACGACACGATATCAGAACGGCCCTCGTCATTGAATGAGGCGTAAAACAGAAACGATTCGCTGGGATGAAAGGCAGGTTGGTTGTCATAACCCTTTCGATTGGTGATGTTGACGGGGTTGCTGATGGTTACCTTGTTCTTCTTTGCTGAAAGATCAAAGAGATAAATCTCCGAGGCTGGTTGAGCCATACTGTCAATGGCCGACAGAAGGATCACTATGGTTGTGAAGATTCTCATCATGCAATTGAGGATGCTATTTCAACAGCTTTTTTAGTTGTGGAACATGATGAACGATATGCTCACGGAAGAAGATGAGCGCGTGCTGCACATTGAGATAGCCCGCAAAAGGATGTTTGTAGATCATTCTGTCAATATAGCGATCTGGAATTTGTTCGAGTAATCTTCGCAAGTCCAACCGGCTGGCCTCCCAGGCAGCTTCGATGGCAGCAAGGTCCTGATAGCTTGTTGTGTTTTCTACCACGCGTTTAGGAGCCTTGAACTTGAGGCCCGGCAGACGCTGGGAGATCTTCAATATAGCCACTTTCGCTTCCTGTACCAGTCCTGTACGTGCCGCCTGATCGATTCCCTGAACCTTTTTGTTCATATAGGCGACAGACAATCGCTCGGCTGTGATGATATGGCTCAGAATCTCGGCTGCCGACCACTTGCCAGGTTGCGGTATATGTTGAAGTTGCTGTGCACTAAAGCCCCTGAAGTCATTGAGCACGGATTTTCTCTGGGATTCCAGGCCTTCGACAAGCTCTTGAAGTTTGGGGTGCATAGGCAGCGGCATCAAAAGTAACGATTTTGTTTTTTCTTCTGGTGGAAGCAGACTTTTGCTATCTTGGTAATCCATCCAATCCAACAACCATGAGTACATCCTATGCGGGTTTTTGGCTACGCCTGGTAGCTGTAATCATTGACGCAATCGTCGTGAGCATTGTTGAGTTCTTTGTTTTTGTTCCATTGTTGACTGCCTTGGGCCTTGGCTTTATTGGCGCAGCCGCCAACATGGATACCGAAGATCCAGGCAACGTCCTTGGACTTGTGGCCGGAATTGTGGCAGCGGCGGGTGCCTATTGGGTTCTGGCTACTGCTATTCAGATGCTTTATTTCTCGATTATGGAATCTTCGAGTAATCAGGCTACGCTGGGGAAGATGGCTGTTGGAATCAAGGTCACAGGTATGAACGGAGAGCGTCTGGATTTCACTAAGGCATTGCTTCGAAATCTCTGCAAACTTATTTCCAATTTTACGTTTTTGATTGGTTATATCATGGCCGGCTTCACAGAGAAACGACAAGCTCTTCACGACATGATTGCCGGAGCACTGGTTGTCAAGAAATAGTTACTTGCAATTTTTCTTGATCGCGGCCTTGGCTTCCTGCGATCCCATTTCCTCGGCCTTCTTGAAATCCAGGCAGGCATCGTAGTTGTTATTCATCCGAAGCTTCACCTGAGCCCGTTGGTAATATGTCTCCGGATCACCGGGGTACCGATCAATGGAAGAAGTATAATCATCGATGGCGCCGGCAAGGTCATTCTTTTCCGTTTTGCTCAGTGCCCGGTTGTCATAGTATGATGGGTTGGTGTCATCGAGGTCAATCGCTTTGGTATAGTCAGCAATGGCACCATCGTAATCCTCCATGGTATGCTTTAACACCCCGCGAAGATTTAGTGTTTCCGGGTCTTCTCCGTTGAGCCCGATGGCTTTGTCGTAGTCGCTTAAGGCACCCTTGAAGTCCTGCATCGCGCTTCGTGCCAGCGCCCGGTTTTCAAATTTCAGAGGATCCTTGGGATCGAGTTTAATGGCCTGATCGTAGTCTGCGATGGCCTTGTCAAAATTCATGGTCTGGTAAAGGGCCACGCCACGGTAGTTGTACAAACCTGGATCGTTCTTGTCCAACTCGATCGCTTTGGTATAATCATCCACAGCGCTCACAAACTCGCCGAGCTCGGCCTTTACCACGCCGCGGTTGAAATACTTGTCAGCATCAACGGGTCCTAACTCGAGTGCTTTGGAAAAATCGAAGTAAGAGCCTTGAAGATCTTCCAGGTTGTACTTGGCAAAACCACGGTTCGTGTACGCATCAGTATACTTTGGGTTCAAACGAATCGCATCGTTCAAATCATCCAAAGCGCTTTCATCGTCTCCCAATTTGATCTTGGCATCGCCGCGAAAATTATAGGCTTCGGCGGATAGAGAATCAATTTCCAGCACCTGGGTGAAATCGGTAATAGCGCCGTAGAGATCGCCTAAAGACAACCTGCATTGACCACGAAGACTGAGGGCAATGGTGCTCTTGGGTGATGCGTCGAGGATTTTGGTCAATTCAGATTTTGCGCCTTCAAAATCTTTCGCTCCCATTTTCTTGCGCGCCCCTTCAAGCCCATCCTGTGACTGGGCAATGGTGATCTGGAAGATCAGGATTCCGGTAAGTGCAAGAAAAAGTCGGCGCATGAGGGTGATTTCAATGAGCAATTTAGAAAAGAATCCTCAGAAAGGCCGCTGGCAATTCGGCCTTGTAAAGAATTTAGTGTGTATGTCAATGGGAGGGGAGATGCAAGATACTTGCGATAGCCATACGGCAAGTGGGTATGACAGACAGCATGAAGAGCGAAAGTGAAAGCAAGTTTCACATAGCATTCGACTATCGATAGTCTAGGTTGGAGATTGGATTTCGCCTGCAATCATGCCGAAAACGGCCGCTTGCGTAATTCACCCCAAAGGATAAGAAAAATTTTCCTTTTCTTTCTGCCCGAAATGAAGCCTATGCAAAAACTATTCTCCATACTACTTGTTCTGGCGAGCCTGGTATCGAACGCCCAGGAAACGGGACCTCTGAAAATGAAGATGGATTTTGAGGGATACAACCCTCCATCGACATTGATTACCGATGAACATCGGGTAACGCGGGCGAAGTTTCCATTCATAGACATTCACAATCATCAGGGCAATATGAACTCAGCCGACCTCAGTGGTCTGATTGGTGAAATGGATAAACTCAATATGGGTGTCATGGTGAACCTCAGCGGCCGTGGATTCCGAAGTTCAGGCGATCACCTGGAGAAGTCCATCGAGAATATCAAGAAGCAATACCCCAATCGGTTTGTTTTGTTTACCAATGTAGACTTCAACGACATCGACAACCCTGAGTGGGCAGCACGTACAACGAAGCAATTAGAAGACGATGTGCGCCGTGGAGCCATGGGACTCAAAATTTACAAGAGCCTGGGGTTGTTCAACAGGGACAAGTCTGGCAAAGTTATTCCCATTGACGATCCTCGGATTGATCCGGTCTGGAAGAAGTGTGGTGAGCTGGGGATTCCGGTATTAATTCACGCGGCAGACCCCCGGCAGTTCTGGCAACCAATCGATAGCCTGAATGAACGTTGGCTTGAACTGAAACTTTTTCCCGGCCGCCGCCATGACAGAGATTCCATTTCCTGGGAGACGGTCATTGCACAGCAGCATAACATGTTCCGCAAACATCCTAAAACAAAATTTATCAATGCGCACTTGGGCTGGTATGGAAGCGATCTGAAGAAACTTGGACAATTGATGGATCAGCTTCCCAACATGTATACAGAAATTGGTGCCGTCATCGCGGAGCTGGGACGTCAACCACGAGCCGCAAAAGCATTTTTGACGAAGTACCAAGACCGGGTACTTTTCGGCAAGGACAGCTGGGTGCCGAAGGAATACGAAACCTACTTCCGTGTGTTGGAGACCGAAGATGAGTACTTTCCATACCACAAGCGTTACCACGCCTTCTGGCGTATGTACGGTTTAGGCCTGCCAGATGAAATACTAAAAAAGATCTACTACAAGAATGCGCTGAGCCTGCTCCCTGGATTGGACAAGAAGCAGTTTCCGAAGTAGAAGTCAGCGGACGTCCTTCATGCGGTCAACGGCCCACCCGGTAAGACTGTATCTTTCCCTTGTTGCAGGGAGCACTTCGTGTTCAATCTGATCACTCCGGAAGCAAACCAGTCGCCCCTGCTCAGGAAAACAATCCAGTGGTCCGGCAGGCAAGTATAGACGAAGCTGGCCACCGTGTTCAGGCATCCAGTGGGCATTCAGATAGCAGATAATGGAGAGCTTTCGGTGATCATCAGATCTGAACTGGTCCAAATGACGCAAGTATCGGGTGCCTACCGGATAAACAGTGCGATGTATCTCAATGTCTTTCAGACTGAGAAATAGACTCTGGTTCAAAGAGGCGATCAAACTCTGTAGTCGTTTCAGATACAACTGCTCACCAGCGGGAGCTGTGTTGGGATCAATCCACTGAATATAATCACCGCGGATGCTCTCATTGATTTGCTTGTCGACTTTCCCGATTCCGGCTTTCTTGAAATGTAACTTTCGGTTGGTGAATTCGTCTGACTGGAGAATGTCCTCGGATTCAGCCTGGGATAGAAAGTGATCAACGACTGAGAATCCTTTCTCTGCAAGCCCATCAGCAATTTGAGTAATGACCGTATTGAAGTCACTTGTCATAAGGAGGAACAAAAGTAGAATATTGTATCATTGCGGATAGATTTTTTTAGAATGCGGCCTTTTGTAATTCCTCTCGTGTTGATGTTGCTGTGGGGAGCTTGTGCGCCCAAAGAGCCCGTTGTGCTGCGGGAAGTAGAGATTGTACAGCTCTCGCCGGGTAAGGACGGAAATCCAGTATTGAAGGCGAACGCCATCCTATACAATCCCAACCAGGGCTCCTTGCGCTTGAAAGAGATTGACCTTGACATTTTGCTCAACGAGAAGTCCGTTGCGAAGATTGACCAGGAATTGAATGCCTTGATCAAGGGTAAGGCTGAGTTTACTGTCCCGCTGGAAGTTCAGCTCAAGTTAAGCGACAGCGGGCTTCTGGATACCATCCTTAGCCTGTTTGGTGGCAAGAAGTACGCTATCCGATTTACCGGAAAGATTAAAGTGAGTGTAGGCGGGTTTCCTGTGAAGATCCCTGTAGACCACAAGGATGAAATTCGGTTCTAGCTTTCGACTGAAGGTTGGTGGCGGCGAAGCTGAAAATTCTGCCCAAGGTAGACTTTGCGCACCATCGGGTCATTGGCAAGATCTTCGGCAGATCCTTGTTTGAAAAGTTTACCGTCAACCATGAGGTAGGCCCGGTCGGTAATGGTCAGGGTCTCATCGACATTGTGGTCAGTGATCAGGATGCCAATGTTTTTCTTTTTCAGTCGTGACACAATGGATTGAATTTCTTCCACAGCGATCGGGTCGACACCCGCAAACGGTTCGTCGAGGAGCACAAAATGCGGATCAACGGCCAAAGCCCGCGCAATTTCGGTCCGTCGTCGCTCGCCCCCAGAAAGAACCATCCCAAGGCTCTTGCGAACATGTGTCAGGCTAAATTCTTCGAGGAGACTCTCAACCTTTGCTTTGCGATCGGCTTTTGGGATGTCACGCATCTCCAGCGGAGCAAGAATATTTTCCTCGACGGTGAGGCCCCGGAAGACGGATGCCTCCTGCGCGAGGTACCCGATACCCAACTTGGCACGTTTGTACATGGGTAAATCAGTGATGTTCACATCATCAAGAAATATTTTCCCACCATTAGGTTTGATCAAACCAACAATCATATAGAAGCTGGTTGTTTTTCCGGCGCCATTGGGTCCGAGTAATCCGACAATTTCCCCTTGCTCTACATGAACAGAAACGTCATTTACAACGATCCGTTTCTTGTACCTCTTCAAGAGATTTTCTGCGCGCAGTACCATTAGTCTTCAAATTTAAGGTCTTTCAGACGGAGCTGAATGCTCGTTGCACCATTGAAGGTATTTTCTTCGATTGTGTAGGCTATGCGAAATGGATTGCCCTGCATCAGTTTTTCGTAGTGTTCAATCAGATCAAATCCAACAACCTGGAAGAAGGCTTCACTGCCTTCCTGACTGGCCAGGAACCGGATGTGACGATCTTTAAAGGTAGACAAGGCATTCATCACATGGACATTTCTTGATTCAAAAACAGGACGTTGATTTTCGGGGCCAAAGGGTGCCATTTGCTTGAGTATAGCGATGAATTTTGGTGTAAGCTGGTCGAAGGTAGCCTCCAGGTCTATTTCAGTTACTGGCGTGAGCATTTCGTCGGTTATCGTGGAAGCGACAACAGATTCAAAACGGTGTTCAAAGGCAGCGAGATTGGAGGGGTCGAGGGTAAGCCCGGCAGCGTATTTGTGACCTCCGTATTTTTCGAGGAGGTCACCACATTGCTCAATAGCACTGTAGAGATCGAAGCCTTTTACACTTCGGGCAGATCCGGTGATCTTCTGGTTGCTTTCTGTCAGTATCACGGTAGGGCGGTAGTATCGCTCAACACATCTAGCAGCAACTATGCCAATAACACCCTTGTGCCACGTATTCTTGAAAAGAACGGTTGTTTTTGCTTTTTGCAGACGTTCATTGGAAGCAATCATGGATAGTGCCTCTTCTGTAATGCTGAGATCAAATTCCCGACGCTGGTCGTTTTTCAGGTTGATTTTCTCAGCGCAGGCGTTGGCCTCCTCCTGGGTTGCGGCCACTAGCAATTCAATGGCGCTGTGTGCATGGGCCATTCTTCCGGCAGCATTGATTCGCGGTCCAAGCGTGAAGACCACACCGGAAATATCGAGGTCGGCGCGGATACCAGCGCTATCTTTAAGTGCCTGCAGACCAGGTCGCGGAGACTCATTTAGTTTTTTCAATCCATGATAGGCCAGAATCCTATTCTCCCCATTGATAGGAACTATGTCGGAGGCGATGCTTACCGCAACGAGGTCGAGAAAATCAAAGACTTCATTTTCATCCCGGTGCCGGAGAGCATAGGCATGCATCAACTTGAATCCAATACCGCAGCCACTGAGTTCTTCGAACGGATAATTGCAATTGTGTTGTTTGGGGTCCAGTACTGCGATGGCCTGAGGGATGTTTTCGTCAGGCAAGTGATGATCACAAATGATGAAATCAATTCCTTTGTGATTGGCCAATCCAACCATATCCGATGCCTTTATCCCAAGATCCAAAGCAATGATGAGGGTATATCCATGTTCTTCTGCCCAAAGCACACCGGCGCGCGAGACACCGTAGCCTTCGGACGATCGGTCAGGAATGTAGTAAGCAATAAATGGGTAAAAACTTTTGAGATAGCTGTATACCAGAGATACGGCAGTTGTTCCGTCCACATCATAGTCCCCATAGATTAGGATCTTCTCATTTTTATCGACGGCGCGTTTGACACGATCAACCGCCCTCTCCATGTCCTTCATGAGGAAAGGGGAGTGAAGGTCACTTAGTGAAGGTCGGAAGAATTTCTTGGCATCATCAAACGTTCGGATGCCGCGTTGGATCAGCAAGGTAGCCAGTGATGGGTTGACATTGATGCTCTTGCTGAGAGACTCAATCTCCGCCTGAGGAGGAAGGGCCTTATGAAGCCATCGCCGGATCATCTTCTACTTGTTCTGAAAATTGATCGCACCTGGCTTTCCAGCTACACCATCTTTTCCGCGAGGGCCCTTTTTCCCTTGCTTGCCATCAAGCGAGTTCTTTCCCGTGGAGCTTAATCCTGCATAACCTCCGCTGCCGCCTTCACCAGCATTGCCAGGACTTCCGCCGAAGTTGTGTATGAAGATGCGGTCACCGAGCATAGAACGCAACTCTGGAATGGCCACGGCGTTAAACGTGATAGTGCCCGCGTTTCCGCCGTTGCCCCCATTGGATCCTGGACCTCCCGCACCCCCATTTCCCCCGGCGCACAAACGTGTTCCGGTCCCACCACCGCCTCCAATGCCACCAGACCCGCCATCACCAGCATCGCCTCCGGAGACGTCAATGGTGGGGGCGCCGTGAATTACGATATCGGAAAATGAAAGGAATAGATTGACACCATTTCCGCCATTTGTACCGTCAGTCCCCCTCGTCCCGATGCTTCCGTCTGAACAAGGGCTGGATGACGATGAGCCCTGGCGTCCGCCTCTTCCCGTGAGTCCCTGCACCCCCTTGCCATCAATGAGACTTCCTTTGTAGAAGACAATCTTCTTTGCGTGAATGAAGTTTTCAGACTTCAGTTTGTTCAGTACGAGAACGGAGGAGTCCATCATGATGAGTGTGTCAACCACGAGGATATCGGTTCCCTTCAGTTCATACACCTGTTTCGGTTTGAGCGATAGGGTATTCATTCTCACCTGGCCAGATGCCAGAGAGAAACCCAATAGTAAAAGAACGATGCTGCCGGCCCGTCTCATGGATCAAAAGTAGGAAAACAAAAAAGCAGTGCGCGCTGAGCGGCACTGCCTTCGTTGTACTATTTATGTGACTATTTTTTCGGCATCTTCGGTTCGCCGTTTTTGTCGAGGACAACATCCGGTAGGACATCCTTGATTTCCACCCGCTGGCCATCACGGTAGGGTACAATCCAGGCATCTTTTACACCCATGTCGCGCATGTACTTCTTGAATGTGTCGGCCTCCCAATAGTCGCGGAAGATGCCAATGGTAATGCGTTGAGGTTCATCTTTCCCTGCGGCCTCTCCACCGAAATTCGGATTGTTGTCGAAGTACTTTGAAAGATCTTTATTCTTGAAGGCGCCCACCTGAACCTTGAATACCACACCCTTTGAAAAATCCATTGGATTGACAACGGGATTGGCTTTCAGCTCGGATAATTCGGCATTGGCGCTGGCCAGGTCATTGCGCATTTTTGCCAGCTGATCTTCCAACTCGGCGATCTTTGCATTTTTGTCGCTGAGTGTCGACTGCATTTGCCTCATGTCGCCGTTCAGCTTGGTGACCTGGTTATCGGCCGTTTGCTTGTCTTCGGTCATCTGCTTGAGCGTCTCAGGGCTCTTGACATACTGCTTTGCTTTCTTCTTCCACTCCTTTTTCTCCGCTTTCGACAGCTGGGCGAAAACCTGTGAGCCGGAAAAAATCAAAGCCAGGCATAGGATAATCACGTTAGTTTTCATGCACGTTTGGGTTAAATGATGGTTAAAAGTAGTCAAAAAAGTTCAAAATCAGTGACTTTACCCTTTCAGACCATTTTCTCAGGACGGACCCACTCATCGAATTGAGCTGAGGTTACCAACCCCAATTCCTGGGCCGCTTCACGCAATGTCTTGTTTTCTTTGTGCGCTTTCTTGGCAATTTTGGCGGCATTTTCGTAGCCGATATGCGTGTTGAGTGAAGTAACCAGCATGAGTGAATTCTCCATGTGTTGCTTGATAATGGGCAGATTGGGTTCAATGCCCACTGCGCACTTGTCGTTGAACGACACACAGGCATCGCCCAAAAGCCGAGCCGACTGAAGTACGTTGGCCGCGATTACCGGCTTGAACACATTCAATTCAAAGTGACCCATTGAACCGCCCACGGAAACGGCGACATCATTCCCGATGATCTGTGCGCAAACCATGGTCATGGCTTCTGGTTGTGTGGGGTTGACTTTCCCAGGCATGATGGAGGATCCGGGCTCGTTGTCGGGGATGATGATTTCACCAATTCCTGAGCGAGGCCCGGAACTTAGCATGCGGATGTCATTGGCAATCTTCATAAACGATACCGCAGCCCGCTTTAATGCTCCTGACAATTCAACCATGGCATCATGGGCAGCAAGCGCTTCAAACTTATTGGGAGCGGTGACAAATGGATAGCCAGTGAGTTCAGCGATCTTTTTTGCCACGAGTACATCATAACCCTTGGGCGTGTTGAGTCCTGTTCCCACAGCTGTTCCACCCAGTGCGAGTTCCCGAATAGCCTCCAGCGCATTCTTGATGGTACGCATGCTGTTGTCAATTTGCTGAACATAGCCTGAAAATTCCTGCCCCAGCGTGAGCGGCGTGGCGTCCATAAAGTGTGTTCGGCCTGTTTTTACGATACTTTTAAAATCGGCAACTTTTTTTGCCAGTGTGTCGCGCAACTTTTGCATACCTGGCAGGGTAACCTCCATGATCTCTTTATACGCAGCAATGTGCATGGCTGTCGGGTAAGTATCGTTTGAAGACTGTGATTTATTCACATCATCATTGGGATGAAGTACTTTCTTTTCATCGGTGAGCTTTCCACCCTGCATCACATGGGCACGATAGGCGATGACTTCATTGGTGTTCATGTTGCTTTGCGTGCCCGAGCCCGTTTGCCATATCACCAGCGGAAACTGATCGTCCAGTTTCTTCTCGAGGATCTCGTCGCAGACGGTTGCGATGAGTTTCATTTTATCTGCGGGCAACGCGCCAAGTTCATGATTGGCCATAGCCGCCGCTTTCTTGAGGTAGGCAAAGGCGTAAATGATTTCCTTTGGCATGCTGGCCTCAGGTCCAATCTTGAAATTGTTGCGCGACCGTTCGGTTTGCGCACCCCAATATTTGTCGGCGGGTACCTGGACTTCCCCCATGGTGTCTTTCTCGATGCGGTAGTTCATTGTCTATTGGTTTGATAGCAAAAGTAAGAAAGCCGGGATGAAATCTTTCGATTGAGTGGTGGGAAGATCACAGAGCAGTACGGCTACTACAACCTCATGGAGCTCCGCAATGCAATCCTCGAGGCTAATCCGCCGCAGGCTGCACCATAATATTTAGATCGAATTTTACGTGATAATTACGGGACAGGCGTCCCGTTTTTTTTGACCATCTTCTGGTTCAGTGATTGCATTGTCAAAAAACGCATACCTTCACTACTGACAAATCCGGAAGTTGAATGCTGCAAGTTGTCGATAGGGCTCGCTCGCAAGGTGACCTGGTTTCTATCCAGGTTGATGGATGTGAGCATTCTTATGCTGAAGTTATCGAAAGTTCAACTCAAATCGCCGCGCTCCTCTTAGGCAGCAAAAAGGATCTCAATGAAGAACGAATCGCCTTCATGATTTCGCCGGGTGTTGATTATGTGGCAGTGCTTTGGGGAGTTTGGCAGGCGGGAGGGATTGCTGTGCCGTTGTGCCTGAGCCACCCCGCTCCGGCACTCGAGCATGTTCTTCTCGACACATCCTGCTCGACAGTAATTGTTTCAGCACCCTACAGTGCTCTTTTGGAGCCACTGTGCCACCGACATGGAATTCGATTAATTGTAATGGGTTTCTTCCCAAAGTCTTCGCCCGTGCAACTTCCCGAAATAGACCCTAAGCGTCGCGCTTTAATATTGTACACCAGCGGGACCACCAATCTGCCAAAAGGCGTCGTTACAACACATCGGAACCTGGAGGCACAGATCACCACCCTGATCAAGGCCTGGCGGTGGACTTCATCGGACCACACCTTGTGCGTGCTGCCTCTGCACCATGTTCATGGAATTATCAACGTGGTGAGTTGTTCATTGTGGGCAGGTGCACGATGTGAATTCCTCCCTGAATTTGATCCGATGAAGGTCTTTGAAATTTTTCGAAAGAACCGGGTTAATGTCTTTATGGCCGTGCCCACAATATATTATAAACTCATTACTGCCTGGGAAAAGGCCTCATCCTCGGATCAGGCCAGTTTATCGTCATCGATGAAAGCCATGCGTCTCATGGTTTCAGGATCGGCAGCGCTGCCGGTATCGGTCATGGATCGGTGGGAGGAAATCAGCGGTCACCGGCTGCTGGAGCGATACGGCATGACGGAACTGGGGATGGCCATTGGCAATCCCTATGAAGGAGAGCGAAGAGCGGGTTATGTAGGTGTTCCGCTGGAAGGCGTAGATGTCCGATTGTGCAATGAAGCGAATGTCCCGATTCTGGATGAACCCGGAGAGATTCAAGTTCGGGGCGCCAATGTTTTTCTTGAATACTGGCAGCAAACAGCGTCTACACAGCAGAGCTTTACAAAGGACGGATGGTTTAAAACGGGTGATGTGGCTATCCTGGAAAATGGTTACTACAGAATTCTGGGAAGAAACTCGGTGGACATCATCAAGTCGGGAGGATACAAGATTTCTGCGCTGGAAATTGAAGAAGTACTCCGGGCTCATCCGCAAATCAATGACTGTGCCGTGGTAGGTCTGGACGACGTAGAATGGGGTGAGGTTGTGGCTGCAGCCCTTGTTCCTGTGGGCGGTACGCTCAATTTGCATGAGTTGCAAGCATGGATGAAAGAACGAATTCCCCCGTACCGAATTCCCAGAAAATTTCTTCAACTCGGAGAACTTCCCAGAAACGCAATGGGGAAAGTGACCAAGAATGATGTAAAGAAACTTTTTTCTGTATGATGATATATGGAGTAGCGGCATTGGCGGCTTGCTTTCTTGTTGGAAAGATTCTCGGCGAGTATCTCGGACAATGGATCGGGATTGATGCCAATGTGGGAGGCGTTGGGTTCTCCATGATTCTGCTCATCATGGTCATGCAATGGCTGCGCAAGTTTAAAGGATGGAATCAACAGGCGGACACTGGTGTACTTTTTTGGAGTAACCTCTACATCCCTGTGATTGTAGCCATGTCTGCAGTGCAGAATGTAAAGGGTGCACTATCGAGCGGTGCGATTGCCGTTTTGGCTGGCGTAGTTCCAACGGCCGTTTGCTTTTTCCTCGTACCATGGCTGTCACGGCGTACGGATGCCAATTCGGATATGAAGAAAGAAGCATAGCATGGATTTCCTCATGAATCTGCTGGGGAAGGACAGTCTCTTGATAGCTGTTATTGCTATGGGAGTGATTCTTGCACTATCCACCTGGATGTCAAAACACCTGACGAACGGAAAAATCCCCGGACCTGCCATTGCGATTTTTTCTGGACTTGCGCTGGCCTATTGGGGCGGTGTAGTCACCGGAGGAAGCAGCGGCATAGCCGATCTTGGATTACTCTCCGGCTTTGCTTTGCTCGGCGGGAATCTTCTTCGGGATTTTACGATAGTAGCCACTGCGATGGGAGCACGACTTTCGGAGATGAGAAAGGCAGGCTGGTCTGGGATCATCTCACTTGTGCTCGGTGTCCTTGTTTCATTTATTGTCGGGGCTGGCGTTGCGGCTTTGATGGGATATCGAGACATCAAAGCGCTAACAACCATAGGCGCTGGCGCTTGTACCTTTATCGTAGGCCCTGTAACGGGTTCGGCCATCGGGGCAAGTTCGGAAGTCATCGCTTTGAGTATTGCTGCTGGCGTGATCAAGTCGATTGTCGTAACGATTGGCACGCCTTGGGTGGCGAAAGGAATTGGATTGAATAATCCTCAATCGGCAATTGTCTATGGCGGACTAATTGGTACAACAACCGGCGTCGCTGCCGGACTTGCTGCCACCGATCCACGGTTGGTTCCCTACGGAGCTATAACCGCTACATTCTATACAGGCCTCGGATGTTTGTTGTGTCCCTCTGTATTGTATATGGCAATGCAGTGGCTCTTTGGTAGCTAGTGATGAGGCACGGCTTCCATCAGGAGCGCAAGAGCCTCTTTGAGTCCCTTGGTTCCCGCTTCTGATCCTTTGAAATGTCCAAGGCGAACAACAACAAGATCGTGTGAAGGCACAATGATCGTGTATTGCCCACCGGCCCCGGCCATATAGTATGCCTCTTTGGGTATCGGGAAAGTTTCATTGCCGTTGATCCAGAAGAACCCTCCGTAGATTGGCCGTCCATCCTCCTTCCATGCGGGGGCAAGTGTGCTGACGAATTCGACAAAACCTTCCGGGAGAATCCGTTCACCATTCCACATACCATCCTGCAGATACAGATTTCCAAGTCGGGCCCAGTCACGTGCTGAAGCAAATTCATATCCTTGTGTAAGGAAGTTTCCAAAGGGATCTGTTTCCATGACCATGGTGTGAATCCCGATCTTGTCAAAGAGAGCGCGCTGCGGAAATGCGAGATAGTCTCCTCCGGAGCGCTCTACACCCAGCCTGATCAAGTAATTTGTAAGTACGGGGTCCGTGTTCCGATATCGCCCCACGGTGTTGGGCGGCCATTGCTGAGGACGAGATGCCGCGTAAGTAAATGAATTCACACCTCCTGTGTATAGGTAAAGGTGGTCAGGGTAGCCCAAAGTTGGATCATAGTCCGGGTCCTGCGGGGCCCTTATCCGGATACCGCTCGACATGTTAAGAATGTTTGCTATCGTTATCTGGCTGCGAGGATCCCCGTCACTCTGCCACTCGGGAATAGGCGCGGGTTGATTGAGTTGATAGACACCACGCTGAATGAGGATGCCCATCAGTGTTGCTGTCAGACTTTTCCCCATGGACCAGCTTTCGAGCGGCGTATCTTCCGTAATACCCAGGGCGTGTCGCTCAGCGAGAAATTGACCTTTCCAGGTAACTACGAATGCGGCTGTTAATCCTTCCGGCGGATCGAATGCAGCGTTGACCGCCTCGAGCACCTTTATTTCATCAACTTCGTCCGGGAAATTGTCGTCAGGCACTTTGTCGCCCATCGGCCATGGGATGTCGGTATTATTTACGACGGCCGGTGCTATCGCTCGTGATTCAAAGTAGAGTTTTTCGACGCCCGATGGCAATGTGATGCAGCCCTGTCCTGCAGTATAAATCGCTGTCCGGGTAACCCCGCCTGGCACAGTAACACTTACCGATTTCTTCTTCCAATCAATGACTGGCTTTTCGAGTTTGGCCCGCTCTTCATACGGGGCCGTAAAGTACCCAACATTTTCTGCTGCAAAGTCCGGTTCAAGTTCTGTAATAAAAACAGCAGAGCACATGATTTTGGCAAACCCTGCTGCATGATGCTCCAGTGGATCACCCGGTGGTGCCTGATACTCGGTATCCAATTCAAGCGCTTTGGCACGGTCAACAATGCGTTGGCGAATGGACGCTGCATCTTCCTTTTTTTCTTGCTGACAGGCGTTAATCAGCGTTAGCAGGCTTACGGCGACCAAGGCATAAGATGCAATTGAGCGATTCATTCGTAGGTTTTTACGAATATATCAAAAACCTGATGGAGTCCTTTCGTAAGCGCGGCTGAACGTTAGAAAGCTCTAGCCTGCGCCTTCCACCATGATCATCCTGGTAATGGATGTGGCCTGTCGAAGGGCTTTGGCTGGGGCATAGCCGTCAGAAGACCACCATGACTTCGCTCTCTCCATCGAGGGAAACTCCAGCACAACAATGCGTCCAGGTAGCCAATCTCCCTCCAGGGTTTCGGCTGTTCCGCCGCGAACGATAAACTTCCCATCGTAAGGCACGAGGGATGCTGGTGTCAGCTTTTTGTAGTCATTGTAACGTACCGGGTCTGTGATGTTCACATCGACAATAATGTAGGCACTCATGATTTTCTTGATTGCGGTTGTATGACTATCAACAATTAGTTTACGTTGTCAACCAGCGCATGAATCGCCCCCACAAGGTTTTTGGCCTATCAGGTTCCATCGGCGGCATTTCTTCATACTCCTCTTCCAGTTTCCGGACGGCTTTTGTCGGAGCCTGCGGCTTCAGGCGTTTTTCGTAATATTCTTTTTTCCGCTGTTTTTCTCTTTCCTTCTCCTCTTCCCGCTTTCTCTTCATTTCATTCTCCTCCCGCTCGCGGGCCAACATAACAGGATTTTTTCGTTCCGGGACAGGATATTTCTTTTGTGGTCTGCGGGGCAGATTGGGTGGGGGCGTAGCCTTTTCAGATTCGTCCTCTTTTTCAGGCACTAGCTTCTTTTTTTCCGGCAATTCAATCTTCCCCAGCACGCGAAGTCCCGGCAGTTCTATTTTTGGTGCCTTGATCACCTCCGGAAGGCTTTCGGCATCGGGTTCGATTTCAGACGGAAAAAATTCTGCCTCGGGGAACGGCTGCGAATCCGGGGAGAGCGAGACTTGCTCCTTCAAAGCCTCGTTGCCCGGTGCAAAATGCTGAAGAACCATGTCTACATGCGAATCATCGATTCGCGCGTTGTTACCGTTTTCAACCGAGACATCGCGGCTAGCAAGGAAGTTCACAATCTTATCTGTAGTGATGCCGAGTTGTCTGGCCAGCTGTCCGAGTCGCATAAGCGTGGTTCTATTCTTAAGGCGGTAAATATACTCATCGGTCGGAGAGACTCAGGGTTTTTGGCGCCACTTTTTCTTTTCACCATGTGTCTTCTTTGACTGCAAGCGCTTAAGTTTTGCCATTCGCGAAGGTTTGGTCGCCTTCCTGGTTTTTGTTTTGACAAATGCCTTTGCAAGAAGACCATCAAATTTTTCAATCACCTTCTCGCGATTCTCATGTTGCGACCGGCTCTCCTGGACGGTAAGCATCAGAACACCATCCCTGGTTAAGTGCCGGGCCAGTCGCTGGGTTATGATATCCTTTTCTTCCTGCGTCAGCAATGCTGAACGCTGGACGTCAAACTTCAGCGTCACTTTGGTTTCTACCTTGTTTACGTGTTGGCCACCAGGCCCACCCGAACGGGATGTAACAAAGAGAAATTCAGTACGAAGACGCTCTGTCTTGGGCCGATAATTCATTCCTGTGTTGGTGATACGTCCCTCCATAGTCGTACCCATGTAAATATAGCAGTTGAAGAGGCAAACCCTGTCTCCCGCCGGCAGACAAATAATTTCTACCTTCGCGGCATGTCCTTGTTTGTTTCGTCGCTGAATTCCGGAAGCAATGGCAACTGCTACTATATCGGTTCAAGGGATGAGGCCGTGTTTATTGATGCAGGGATATCATCGCGTGAAACCGAGCGTCGCCTCAAGCGACAAGAATTGTCAATCGGGAGAGTCAAAGCCATCTTCATTACGCATGAACATGCTGACCATGTTGGCGGACTCAGAAAGCTGGCAAAGAAGTACAAGCTTCCCGTGTACATGACCCATGAGACGCGGATGGAAACCCGCATTGACTGGCGGGAAATTCAGGTCCGTCACTTCGTGCCTCATGAAGAAGTCATGGTAGGGAGGCTTAAGATAATACCGTTTCCCATCCAGCACGATGCCATTGACCCGCACGGGTTCCTTGTGTCCCATGACGCGACCACAGTTGGTGTATTTACAGATTTGGGCTCCACACAACCTTTTCTCCAAAGCTATTTCGGGCGATGTCATGGCGCTTTCCTCGAGGCCAATTATGATGAAGACATGCTGAAGTCAGGCACCTACCCGCAGCAGCTTAAAGATCGCATCAGCAGTGATCTGGGTCACCTGTCCAACCTGCAGGCGTTGCAATTTTTTATGAGCTCCCGGCCTTCGTTTATGAGTCATCTCTTTCTATCGCACTTGTCGCAGCATAATAATTCACCGGACATCGCCCGTCAATTGTTCCAGGATGTTGCCGGCACGACAGAAATTGTGATTGCCTCACGCCACAGTGAAACGGGAGTATTTTATATCGACGGCCACCAAACGCCGCGTCCTTCCGTTCAGATGAAAGAATCCCAGCTTTCACTGTTTTGAATTGCGACCGCCGTCCTAATTTGCCTACCTTCATATCCGATCAAAACATCCGCAACCATATGAAAGCGCTTAAAAGTAATTTCATCCTGCTCGCAGTCCTGTTTCTTCCTATGTTGACAGTTGCCCAGGTTAAATCTGATACCATTCCGAAAGGCGAGATATCCACCACCAGTCACAGCGTTAAAATCGACGGCAAGGTCATTACCTACAAGGCGATCGCCGGCACCATGCAATTGCGCAACAGCGAGGATCAGCCCATCGCCCTGCACGGATTTACTGCCTATATCAAAGACGGCACAACGGATTTTAAGACGCGCCCGATTTCGTTTGTGTTCAATGGGGGTCCGGGATCATCGTCCATCTGGCTGCACATGGGCGTGGTAGGCCCGCGGCGCGCAGTGGTAAACGATCCCGGATTTACTCCCGCAGCCCCATACACGCTGGAGGATAACGGATCAGCACTCCTCGATGTCACTGACATCGTCATGATGGACCCTATCGGAACAGGCCTTAGCCGAGCAATCGGTAAGGCCAAGAACAAGGATTTTTGGGGTGTTGATCAGGATATTAAAGCCATCAGCCAGTTCATCAAACAGTTTGTGACAGAGTACGACCGGTGGAATTCACCGAAATATCTGATCGGCGAAAGCTATGGAACATTCCGAAACGCTGGCGTGGTTGATTATCTGCAGGAATCGATGGGGATGGCCATGAACGGCGTCGTCATGGTTTCAGCAGTATTTGATCTGCGCCAAATCGTTTTCGCTCAGGGCGACGATATATCCTATGTTATGAACCTTCCGACATATGCCGCGACGGCATGGTATCACAACAAGGTTCCAAACCGGCCAGCCAGCCTGGATGCCTACCTGAATGAAGCCCGCGCATTTGCGAAGACCGAGTACACCCTCGCGTTGATGGAAGGCGATCAGCTTGCCGGTGCCGCGCGCGAAAAGGCACTGGAGCGCCTGATGTATTTCACCGGTCTGAGCAAAGCCTATCTTGACAAAGCCAATCTTCGTGTCACTGAACCGGAGTTTACGGAGGAGTTGTTACGAGCCGAAAAGAAAACGGTAGGACGTCTGGACTCCCGTTTTTCAGGGATCAACCAGGATCCGCTTGGCCAGTATTCGCAGTGGGACCCTCAGAGCAGTGCGATCAGTCCCGGGTACACGGCGCTGTTCATGGACTACTACTACAACACGCTGAAAGTAAACAAGGCGAACTCGTACCACGTTTCGGCCTATGCACGCCAGGGATTTGACTGGGACTGGAAACACGCGAAGAACGGGGGTGGGTTTCCTACGCCGCCGAATACAGCCACCGATCTGGCGGAGGCCATGTCACGCAATCCAAATTTGAAAGTGCTAATCCTGAATGGCCTATATGATTTGGCAACGCCATTCTATGGTGTCGAGTATACCATTGATCATATGGAGTTGGAAAAGGAAATCAAAGCCAACATCATCATGAAGTACTTTGAGGCGGGTCATATGATGTACACACATCGGCCGTCACTGGAGCTCTTCAAAAAGGAGACAGCGGATTTTATTTTGAAAACCAGCAAGCGATAAGGTACTATACTTTCCGGGGAGGAAGATCAAAGGCAATGGCCGTGTGTTCCAAATTTCCTTTGTGTGACCCGTCGCAGAACGGCTTGTTGGCAGACCGGCCGCATCGGCAAAGCGATACAATGGTTCTTCCCTGCAGCCCATAAGCATTACCTTGCCCATCGACGATCTGGAAATCGCCCTCTACTTTGATTGAGCCATTGCTGTTAATGAGGATTTTTGTTGGGGTCATAAAGTCGTGGTTTCCTGCAAGGTAGAGAATATCCAAAAGGGCTCGTCTGCTTTCTCGCCGCTGGCACAAGGATAATAATGTATTTTCGACCATGAAAAAGATACTCGCCGAAGACGCCCCCAAGGCCATTGGCCCCTATGCGCATGCCTGGCAAACAGGCAACCTGATATTCTGTTCGGGACAGACTCCGCTGAGTCCTTCAACGATGCAGATTGAGGGAGCCACAGTGGCTGAACAAACCACGCTTGTGCTTACCAACCTCGAAACTGTTCTGAAGGCAGCGGGATGCGATCGGACACATATTCTGAAAACATCCGTCTTTCTTAAAAACTTTGCCGACTTTGAAAAAATGAACAGCGCTTACGAATCATTTTTTGGAGATCATAAGCCAGCACGAACAACCGTAGAGGTGAGTCGCTTGCCCAAGGATGCGCTTGTTGAAATTGATTGCATTGGCGTTATCGAAAAGAAGTAGCGAGTCGTTAACCCGGAGTCGTCTTTTTCGTTAAGGAGGAGAATGAAACATCTTCTCTTTTTGGCGATGGCGGTGCCATTTGCAGCCTTCTCTCAAGAGTCTGACGAAGCAACCATTCGGCGTGAGTCGGCTCAATTTTCGGCCAATTATATCAAGGGGGATTTCGAAGCCATGACCCATCAGTACTCGGAGGATGCTGTGTTGATGTCGCCGGGAAGAGATGCAATAGTTGGCCACGCAGCCATTCTTGCCTTCTGGCAGTCGACCACCAGACCGGTTGTGCACAAGAGTACGCCTGAGCGCATTGTTGTCGAGGGCAACCTTGCCCACGATTACGGATATTTTTTTTCACAGTCACAAAAGGCTGGTGAGGCACCGGGACCTATGGGTTCTGCCAAGTATTATATCCTGTGGACAAAGAGTGCAGATGGGCGCTGGCGGATGAAGATGGATATGTGGAACAGCCGACGCGCGGACTGGAATAAGTAGTCCTTGGTCGCATTCTGATTTGTATATTTGGTAATGCCCCTGACCAAAGGTTTTGCTCTGGTGATGTTGCTTCTATGGCATGTTTGCGTATTGGGGCAGCGAGATGAGCGCCCAAATATTCTTCTGATCGTTGCTGATGACCTTGGCTATGCCGACCTGGGCTGTTTTGGCGGCGACATCCGCACACCCGCAATCAATAGCCTGGCTTCAGAAGGCCTGCTGTTCACTCAATTTCATACTGCGCCAAGTTGTGCCCCAACGCGCGCCATGCTGCTCACAGGGAATAATAATCACGTAGCTGGTATGGGGCGACAAGGTGGTGCTGCAAAAGACTCATGGGAAGCAGGACAGCCGGGATACGAAGGGTATCTGTCAGATCGCGTGGTCACTATGCCACAATTGTTGCGTGATGCGGGCTATCATACCTACACTGCCGGTAAGTGGCATTTGGGCAAACGTCCGGAACACAGTCCGGCACAGAAGGGGTTTGAGCGATCGTTCAGTCTGTTGCAAGGAGCCAGCAACCACTACAACAACATTGGTCTTGTGGCATCGGATAGCATATCGCTTTATAGTGCTGACGGTGTGCTTGTTGACTATCCCATCGGCAGATACTCGACTGAAGTATACACAGACAAGTTGATAGAATTCATAAAGTCCAACCGGGGAGATGGTAAGCCCTTCTTCGCATTTGCCGCCTATACTTCACCGCATTGGCCGCTGCAGGCGCCCGAAGAAAATGACCGCTATCGGGGCAAGTACGACATGGGCTATGATTCCCTTCGTGCGTTGCGCTTCGAAAGTCTCAAACGCACAGGAATTATCCCGAAAGCGAGCACGCTGCCTCCGCGCCTGGCTTCCATCAAGCCCTGGAATACACTGAGCCCCGAGCTAAAGAAAGCCGAATCGCGCGAGATGGAACTCTATGCTGCTATGGTGGACAATCTCGATGTGCATGTTGCCCGATTGATCCAGGTTCTCAAAGATGAGGGGCTGTATGAGAACACGGTGATCATCTTCATGTCTGACAATGGAGCCGCTGCAGAAGACTTCTACGTCCAGAAACCGTATTCCGATTTCATTCGTCCACGCTACAACAATCGCTACGAGAACATGGGATCACCGACCTCGTTTGTATCATATGGTCCAGCATGGGCAAAAGCAGGGGCGGCGCCGTTCAGCCATCACAAGGGCTACACTACTGAGGGAGGCACTGTGGCTCCCTTGATCATCCGATGGAACATCAATCGGACGCGCGGCATACGCAACGACTATGTAACAGTGATGGATATCGCCCCGACGGTGCTGGAAATTGCGCATGCAAAATATCCTGGATCCCGTGGATCTGAAAGGACGCGTCCCATGTTGGGCGAGTCCATGGTGTCCTATCTAGCCGGGAAAGCGACAACCGTGCATGATGCCAACTATGCTACCGGTCTGGAGCAGGCTGGTCGTGCCTATTTTCGAAAAGGAAATTGGAAAATTGTGAATCTCGAAGGGCCACACCGGGAAGCAACCTTTCAACTTTTTGATGTTGCCGTGGATCCCGGCGAAACCAATAACCTGGCTGAGCGCTTACCTGAAAAATTTAGTGAAATGATGGAAGGGTGGAGACAATTCCGCCGGTCAAATGATATCCGGATTGCACCGGAGAGACCTTAGACAATGTGCCGGGATTTTTGGTATATTCGGTTTCACTAAACCCAAACCCTTTATGGATACCAAAAAACTCTTGATGGGAACGATGGTGGGGGGACTGACTTTTTTTGTTCTTGGATTCTTGATCTATGGACTCGCCCTTGAAAGCTTTATGGAGGAACATGCGGGTTCCGCTACGGGCGTATCTCGTGGTGAAGCAATGATTTGGTGGTCGCTGCTTTTGGCAAACTTTGCTTCGGGGGCATTCTATACTTACGTTTTCCTGAAGTTGTCGAACATCACCTCTTTTGGCAGTGGGTTTTCGGCAGCAGCTACCATGGGCATCATGATTGCAGCCAGTGTTGATTTTGTCATGTACGGTACAAGCAATATGATGGATCTTACTGCAACACTGGTTGACATCGTTGCCTACACCGTGATGTCAGGCCTGGGTGGCGGCGTAATTGGCGTTGTACTCGGAATGGGCAAGAAGGCCTAACGGTGGAACACCGTTGACGCAACAATCAATCCATTGCGGACTTCAAGCATCTCGCCAACATGAAGATCCTCTTCACCAGCGACGTGGCGACTGTACTCCATAAAGATGCGATCTTCATATGGCGTTAGTCTGACTACTGAATACCGAAGTCCAGGCAATCTTTCGAAGGCGCTCTGCCACCATGTGCGGAGCGCTTTCTTTCCTTTAATGAATCCACGGGTCTCCGGTTGACGTACTTTCAACTTGGGGCTGTAGTGTTCAGCGTCGTTGTCGTAAAGGGCAAGCAGTTTCTCAATGTCTTTTTCGTTGAATGCAGTGAACCAGGCATTTGCTATGTCGGTCAAATCCTTGGTGCTCATTGAATGAGATAGGAAATCAATAGTAACGCATGGTCATTACCACGCTCTTGTCGCCAGTGAGTGTAAACGCAAAATCTTCATAAACCGGACGGCGAAGTGCGCTATGATAGTAATCGGAAAAGGCATGACCTTCCTTTGGAAGAAACCATCCAAAGTCAAGCTTCACGTTATTGTTTTCATCATCCAGCAAGGCAATGGCCATGTGTTGCGAGGGGAAGCCGTGCAAAGTCAGGTGCAACGAGTCGCCCTTCATCTCCGTTTTTGGCACAACCACTTTAAGAAATCCGAAATCATGCGGAAATCGTGTCGTGTCGTTGTAGAACTTGAAGCGAATGACGCCATCTCTATTGCGGATATTTTTTACCGTAATGGTGATAGCATAAGTGGCTTCTTTCGAACCACTGAGCGGGGTTGCTGGAGCTGATGTAGAATATGTTCCCGCGTTGGAGGAAATTGTTTTGATTGCCTCTATCTGGCCAAAGACAGGGCTGCAAATCAAAAAAATCGGATAGAAGCCAAATCGAATGGTGCGCATAGGTACAACCACTAAGTTACGAAATTTGTCGGTAGCCTCTTGGTACCTCTCGTTTAGTCCGATTTGAAAACTTATTCCATCAGGAGTGACGCCCCAGCAAGGGCAATGGGAAGCGCGCGAAAGTAGATGGGCAGCAGATTTCGAAATCCGGTTACACCCTGTGTGGCTGCGATTCCTAGTGCTATCAGCGTGAACAAGGTCACCGTTGATTGAATTATCAGGAGTTGCTGGTAGCCATTATTCCCGGTTTGAAGATGGCGTAAAAGCAAACCAATAGCGCCAACGGCACACCCGATCCAGAGAATTTTGGGAATGATCGTATGAACCAATAAAGTCATGAAGCCCAATTTTTCCGTTGTCGGGGATTCAGTTTTCTTTGGCGGCCTGTATGCCATAAGAAAAAAGACAGCGCCGAGGCCAGCCAGGGCGAGCGTCACCACCTCGGCTCCCAAGGAGATCCCAAAATAGTAAAAGGCAACCCCGGCAAGCAGGGCAAGCAGCAGGAATGACTCGATCTGGTCCAGGAGCTGGTAGAGCTTGGTTGAAAAGTCTGTTTGTTCCGACATATGCGGGGGGCTGAAGTGCGTTACTAAATAAAAATAGGAATTTCTATCACTAAACTGACAAAAATCATCTTCAACACTGGGTCAATTTTCAAAATTTCAGACTTGTAGGGAAATCCAAAGACGAAATTTCAATGGAGCAGGATGAATTGAGACAAGTATTGCTGCGGTATAACGTCAGCCAGGCGCATGAACTAATGTATTCGTATGAGGAATTGACACGAATGGGTGTCAATGCGGAGTTTGTTTTTGCTCTGCTTAATCTATTTGAGGACGAGAAGTCATTGGATACCAAGGTCTTTGATGCGTTCAGGCTCGAGGTAATTGTAGATTACATACGTAAGACGCATGAATTCTACTTGCTTCGGAAGATGTTGGAGATTGAGCAAAGCATACACCTTTTGATGCAGAGTTATCCGGAGGCCCACCCGCTGTTGGTTGTCCTTCGTGATTTTTATTCATCGTATACAAAGCACTTGTCGAATCATATCGAGGTGGAGGAATCTCAATTGTTGCCTTATATCCTTCACCTGGAAAAAGTAGATGACGGGAAGGCATCCTTCCAGGCATTCCCATCCGGGTATTCACTGAGTCGGTTTGTGGTACATCACCAGGATACAGAAAAGGAACTCGAAGAGGTCCGCGCAGCCATCCAGCACTATTCACCGCCGCCGACCAACGAGACGCTTTATCGTATTCTATTGTCTCAACTCGAAGTCTTTGAAAAGGACCTTGCCATTCATGCATTGATCGAAGATGAAGTCCTTATTCCCCGTGCCATGGCCCTGGAACGAAAGTGGGGCAGGTAGATTCATCAACAATCAACGAACTAATTATTTACAGGCACTTCCTTCTTCTCAGGCATTAAGGCAGGCATATTCTTTTCTTTGAACACACGGTTGTACTCGGCAATGTCCCTTTCAATCAGTTGGTTCATCTGCATTTTGTACTTCGCCCAGTCGGCCTGAACATCCTTTGCGCGGTCCTGCGCACCCTTGGTTAATTTGGGATCGTGCATGTCGGCAACACCGCGAATCTGCAAGAACTCGGAGTTAAGTTTATTCGGGAAATTGATGACATCCTGGAAGTTCTTTGAGCGAGGTTCAATCAGGTTGGATTCCCACGCATCGATCTTCTTATTCAAGTCCTTACCCAATTTGATGAAGTCCTTTGCCTCCTGTACATTCCTCAGTGACTCATTGTACGTCTCCACTTGTTTCTTAACCTGCCGGAGAGCGATCACAGAGCGATGGAGGTCTTCGAATTGTTCACCGGCCTGCCTCATGAACTCCTGCTGTGCTGCCCATTCGGCCGCTGTTGCAGTAATGTGCGGATCAGAAATGATCTCGAATTCGGTTTCTGATGTTTGCCCCTTGACCGTTAGTCGTGCCCTGTATTTTCCCGGTGCAACACGGTAGCCACGGTAGTCACCATAAACATAGATCCCGGGTATACCAATCAGGTTTTCAGTACGAAAATCCCAAGCAAAGCGATTGATGCCAGCCTCAGCAGTGATCGTTTGCGCGGGCGGAGGGCCTCCTGGGTAGGGCTTAAAGCTTTCATCCTTCTTGTTGGAGTACTTGCGGATCAATTTGCCACCCATGTCCATGATTTCCAGAGACACTTTGTTGGTATCCGCCTTTTCCTTAAGGTAGTAGTCGAAGATGACACCGTTAAGAGGATTTTTACCCAAGCCGGGGATGTCGCCGAAGTATTCCGGAATGGTTATGGAAGACAAGCGATAGGTTGGCTTGGGAGAAAAAATCTTGACGACTGCATCACCAAAATTTCCTTTGCTCTGTTGGATAGCCCCAAGATCATCAAGAATCCAGAAGGAACGTCCGGCAGTCGACGCAACGAGATCGTTGTCTTTGATGATCAGGTCTGTGATCGGAACAATCGGGAGATTAAGCTGGAAGCGGGTAAAATTGCTTCCACCATTGAATGAAATGTAAAATCCGCGTTCAGATCCAGCATAGAGAAGGTCCTTCACCTTCTTGTCTTCACGGATCACCTTGATGAAGTCGTCCGTATCAACCCCGGTTCCAATTTTTGTCCAGGTCTTGCCGTAGTCTGCAGACTTGTAGGTCATGTTGGAATAGTCGTTGAATTTGTACCGTGATGCTGATATATAAACGGTGGCTTTGTCATGCGATGAGATCTCGATGGAATGAATCATTGCTTCGGGAAGACCTGCGGGGGTAATATTTGTCCAGGACTTGCCTCCGTCTTTCGTAATATGAACAAGGCCGCAATCGCTGCCTGTATAAATCACCCCAGGCTCGCTGGCTGACTCCGTGACATAATAGATCGTATTATAGTTCTCTCCCCCCGCACCCTCGTTGGTGATCGGTCCGCCGCTGATGTCCTGCTTCGTAGTGTCGTTGCGTGTGAGATCGGGACTGATCACGGTCCAGTTGAGGCCGCCATCAGTAGTCTTGAACAGTACGTTGGCGGCATGATACATGATTCGCGCATCGTGCGGAGAATTGGCCAACGGCGCATTCCAGTTGAACCGATACTTCATTTTCTTGGGGGCCTCAGCCAGTTTGATGGATGGGTATTCCTGGATGTCCTTTGACTCGCCAGTCCTCGTGTCAAGGACATCAATCTGACCCTGGTAGCAACCTCCATACAACAGCTCGGGTTTGTTGAAGTCGTTGAAAGCAACCCAGGCACTCTCACAACCCGGACCGTTGTTCCAGTCTTTGTCAGTAATGCCGAAGCTTCCGTTACGGCTGGGAGTAGCAACAGAGGAATTGTCTTGCTGACCGCCATACACCCAATAGGGAAATTGATTGTCGACGTTAACCCTGTAGAACTGGGATGTCGCCTGGTTGTTAATGGGTGACCATGTGCGGCCCTGATTGTAGGTAATTTCGCCTCCGCCATCATCGGCCAGGCCAAGGTTCTGATTGTTCTTTGTGCTTATCCACAGATCATGTGTGTCACCGTGTCCGACCCTAATATTCGAGAAGTTGCGGCCACCGTCGATGGAGCGCATCATGGGCGCATTGAGGACGTACACAATGTCAGCGTTGACGGGATCAGCAAATACTTCCATGTAATACCAAGACCGCGAAGTAATGTTTTGGTCACTGCTCAGGAGCGTCCATTGCTTTCCACCGTCATCGGAGCGATAGAGACCTGCCTTTGATTTCTCTGCTTCAATGATGGCGAAGACGCGGTTGGGGTTGGCACGGGAAACACTCACACCGATCTTTCCCATTTCCTTGGGCAGACCCTCGTTAATTTTGTTCCAGGTTTCACCTGCATCCGTTGACTTCCAAACATTGGAGCCGGGGCCACCGCTTTCCACTTTCCAGGGGTAGCGACGGTGTTGCCAGGTTGCCGCATAGAGAACGCGCGGGTTGGTCATGTCCATACTGAGCGATGAGGCACCTGTATTATCGTCTACGCTGAGTGTCTTCTTCCAGGTCGCCCCTCCATCGGTGGATTTGTAAATTCCTCTGTCAGGGCTTGGGCCATGAACGGGTCCCTGAGCAGCCACATAAACCACGTCGGGATTATTCGGATGGATAACTACATCGGATATGTGTCTTGTTTTTTCCAGCCCTATATTTTTCCATGTCTTTCCCCCGTCAGTCGACTTGTAGACGCCATCACCGTAGGAGGTCATGACGCCGCGAACGGCATGCTCGCCGGTGCCCACGTAGATAACATTGGGATCGGATTCACAGACTGCGATATCACCGATGGATCCTACTTTGAAGAAACCATCGGAAATGTTTTTCCATGTAGTACCGCCGTCATCGGTCATAGAAACCCCGCCACCCGTATAGCCGACATAGTATACCATCGGATTGACGGGATCGCCCGCAATGGCATTGGCGCGTCCGCCACGGAATGGGCCGATATTGCGCCATTTCATGCCCTTGTATTTTTCACCATTGATAGCAGGGGCAGCGGTCGTCTCTGTTTTTTTGGATTTCTGTGCCTCAACTTCGGAGGCAAACAGCAGGGTGCAGCAAAACGCGATCAGTAGATTTCGCATAAACATGTGGGTTAGGATTTGAAATATGCGAAAACTTAAGCACAAAACCCGCAGAAGTTACGAGGATGGATGGTAGCGGCATTGGCAGGGCAAGGACTTTCAAAAGAAGTCTTGACCAATCTTGCATCGGATTTCTATGGTTGCGGATAGTAATGACTTGATGAACTCTTAGTCACACCATCAAAGGCCCGGGATGTCAAATTGGACGATTTCCCAATCCAAGTTCCCAAGCATAAAGTGAATAATGCAGGGTCCTTCTACCACTTCTGTTTTCATACCTGGGTGGGTTGCGCAGTACACGATATCGCCCCGGACAACCGCCTTCCGGTTTTCCAGGTCCACGTGCACATTTTGAATTGAGAATTGTTCCAACGCAAGGTCGGAGTGACAACACTGGAAGAAGGAAATTATAGAGGACATGCCAGACCTTGTGAAGGTTTTGCTGTGAAAAGTAACCGAATCTGACAAGAAGTAAATGTCATACTCGCTCCACTCCTTGCTCAGGACGCGCATAATAAAATTGGCACTGGTCCTTCGCAAGTCGTACTCATGATTCGGATGAAATTCTTCATAGGAGAAGACGTGTGCGCCACCCTCCATGCGTATGTTGTCTATCTCGTACGGAAAAAACTCCGTGGTGATGAACCGGTAGACCACTTCGTCATCGTAGTCGCAGCAAAACTCCAGGACGATTCCGTTTTCCTCAAGGAGGCCCATCAATTCAGCAATGGCCCCGGGCAGTTGATCTGATGTCAACGACTCTAAAGGCGTAAAAGAAGGATTCCCTATAAATTCGAATACGCTGATGCTTTCATTTCGTTCGAATTGCTCTTCGAATGCCTGAATATTCCGGAGCCACTGATTTTCAATTTCTGGAGGAAGTTCCGAGGTATCAGACATTTCCATGCCATGTTCCATCTCCAATTTTAGTTTGAGAACCGCGTTTTGGGCACGAAGTTCATCTTCCATTCCGATGGATAGTTTGTTGGGGTTTTTCATAGTAATACTTTTTGTTATCAAGCTACCTTCGTAGCCGTTCGCAACGCAAGGATTGAGCGCTCGGAAAACCTGATCAACTTGGTCACCCTTTCCGTACAACCCACGAAACTGCAGTCAATCCTGAACCAGCCCCGGCCTGACACCCTCAGGTGCCAAAAAAATGACTCTTTAGATTCCACCTGGCGTCTTCCTTTTGTTACTTGCAGACATGAAGAAAACGTCATCGATGCAGACACAGGCTGTTCACGCAGGCAACGACCCTGACGACCGGTTCGGTGGCCGAGTTACCCCCATCCACACCTCAACAGCCTACGACTACGAACACGAGGTACGCTATCCGCGCTATTACAATACGCCCAACCAGCAGGCAGTGGTGAAGAAGATGGCGACCCTTGAGAATGCACAAGACGGTCTCATCTTCAGTTCAGGAATGGCTGCCATCATGACTTCGCTCTTTGCGTTTGTGAAGACAGGCGACCATGTTGTTTTGCAACAGGATCTTTATGGCGGCACGCACAATGCAGTGATCCATGAGTTCAGTCGCTTTGGAATCCTTCATACGCTCGTTGATGCGTCTGACCCAAAGAATTTTGAGAAGGCGATCACAAAGCAAACAAAAGTGATCTATATCGAAACACCGTCCAATCCCCTCCTGAAGATCACCGACATTGCGGCTGTTACCCGCATTGCACGCAAGTACAATTTGGTAAGCATGATTGACAACACCTTTGCTTCACCAGTCAATCAGAATCCAATTGATTATGGCGTGGATATCATACTCCACAGTGGAACAAAATACATTGGAGGTCATAGTGATCTGATGTGCGGTTTCGCGCTGGCAACAAAGGCCGTCACCTCCCAGATTCGAACCAGCGCCATGCACTTTGGCGGCACCCTGGATTCTATGACGTGCGCCCTGGTGGAGCGCAGTCTGAAGACAATAGTGCTGCGGGTTAAGCAGCAGAATGAGAATGCTTCGATATTGGCAAAGTACTTATCCGGTGAGAAGAGAATTCAGAAAGTTTATTACCCCGGCCTCAAGAACCATCCGGGTCACAGTGTTGCCAGAAAACAAATGCCCGGAGGGTTTGGCGGAATGGTTTCCTTTGAAGTGAAGAAAGACCCTGACTTGTTCATGGACAAGCTCAAGCTGATACACCGTGCGGTAAGCTTGGGCGGTGTTGAATCAACCATCTGCTCGTCTGTGCGAACCTCTCACGCTAAGCTTACGCCAACGGAGCGTGCGAAGGCGGGGATCTCCGACAAGTTACTTCGATTCTCGGTGGGGATCGAAGACGCGAACGACCTTGTTCATGACATCCAACAAGCGCTTTAAATTATGGTTGTACGCGAAGCAAATAATTCCGACATCCCATCGCTACTGGATTTTCAATTGAAGATGGCACTGGAGACAGAGAATATTCAATTGGAAATTCTGCCGCTGACGCAAGGAATGAACCGATTGTTTAAAGACCCGACGAAGGGGAAGTATTACGTTGCGGAAGAGGCCGGGGAAGTTGTCGGATGCCTGATGACCACCTTTGAGTGGAGTGAATGGCGCTGCGGGACCATCCTTTGGATTCAATCGGCATACGTAGCCGTGCCCTCACGCGGGAAGGGAATCTTTAGGCAGATGTACAACCATATTTGCCATTTGGTTGAGGGAGATCCAGGCACAAAGGGCATTCGGCTGTATGTGGAAAAGAAGAATCTGGCGGCGCAGAAAGTCTACTCAGGTCTGGGCATGAATGGTGATCACTACACCGTGTACGAGTGGATGAAGGATTGATTCAGTCAATTCACAACTGCTTTCACGATATCCATAAAATCCCGGGCCTTTAAGGAGGCCCCTCCTACAAGGCCACCGTCAACATCCGGACAGGAAAAGAGTTCTTTTGCATTGTCGGGTTTTACACTACCCCCGTAAAGTATGGGGATCGATTGAGCAACACGCTCACCGTATTTATTTGACAGTTGCCTGCGGATCACCGCATGCATGTCTTGCGCTTGTTGTGTAGAAGCCGTCTTTCCTGTTCCGATGGCCCAGACGGGTTCATATGCGACCACCACTTTTGTTATGGCTTCAGGAGAAAGATGAAAGAGCCCTTTGTCTATTTGATCGCTAACCATTGCCTCGTGCGTTCCTTTCTCCCGTATTTCGAGTGGCTCGCCGCAGCAAAAAATCGGTATTAGCTGGTGCGACAATGCTTTGTCAACTTTCTTGGCCAGCATGCTACCATCCTCATGAAAAAACTGTCGACGCTCGCTATGTCCCAGAATAACATACGGAACAGCCATCGACTTCAGCATCGCTGCGGACACTTCGCCGGTATAAGCACCTGACTCATGCTCACTGCAATTCTGCGCACCAATGGCAATCGACGTAGAGGCGGTCAGTTCCTTTGTCGAGAGCAGGTATGGGAAGGGAACGCATAACACAACAGTGCAGGCGCTGGCTTCTTTTGCATTTAGGGCCACAACTTCGGCTGTTAAAGCATTGGCTTCAGCCCATGTTTTGTTCATTTTCCAGTTTCCGGCTACAATTTTTGTTCTCATGTCAATAGGGGTCATGTGATACTCATTTTCCGATTTCCAGGGTCCCCGCAGGTTTTTCATTGGTAAGGCGCAGACTCTTTATTGGCCCTTTATAGGTTACGTGTACTAGATTAGACTGGTCCGCATGTGTCTCCTGGATCACCGAATTGGTTACCTGGATAGTCTTTACTTTCCGGACGCTCTCAATTTCAAGATAAGCAATGAGCGCCAGGTCTTCGATTTCATGGGCGAGGTAGTTCATTGCGGCCACCTTTCCATCCAGGCGGATGATCAGGTGCTTGCTCAAGTATTCGCTGACCAACTGATCGGTAGTCAATCCTTTTCCAGGATTTAACAGATCAAGAGATTCATCTTTTGTGTTTGCCCTGATGGAAAGCTCAAGGTCGTCAATGAATATTCTTGAAATAATCTCGAATGACTTGTTCTTCTCATTATACTGAACCTCCGTGACCGAAACGTGAATGGGGTGGAAAAACCATAAGATCAGGAGATGGGAGAGCATAGAGTTCAAAAATAGACAGGAAAACGCAGAATTCGAGTACTGGGTGCAGGTACATTAATGATAGGCCTCAACCAACACCGGGGAGAGGGACGATTCATTAATTGGTTTTATACTTGCATACGGTATGTCGCAATTCGAACTCTATTTTGTCCTGGGGAAAGATCACATCCTGGATTATGCCAATGGGTATGACCATATTCTCTTTGTTGTGGCGCTGTGCGCTGTTTACGTTGTACAGGACTGGAAGCAGATCCTTATTTTGGTTACCGCATTCACCGTAGGGCATTCTATCACACTGGCGTTGGCAACGCTGAACATCATCACCGTTTCGGCTCCATGGGTGGAATTCCTTATACCACTCACAATTTTTTCAACGGCGATAGCCAATCTTTTTCGCAAAGAGCAATTATTCTATCCGGCATCGGTCCAAGCCAACTATATCCTGGCGCTGTTCTTTGGTTTGATTCACGGCATGGGGTTCTCCAATTATCTCAAGTCGCTTCTTGGCAAGGATCAGGGCATCGTTATGCAGCTTTTTGCCTTTAACATTGGCCTGGAGGTCGGTCAGATAATTATCGTTGGGCTTTTCCTGGCCGTTAGTTTTATTGCTGTAAATCTGGCCGGTGCAGACCGGCGGGACTGGAAAATGATAATCTCGTCAGCGGTAGCAGGGATCGCGCTGATGTTGATGAAGGATAGAATCCCCGGCTAACCAATCTAATATCATCATGAGACGCATATTCCCTTTGTTCTTCCTGATTTCTGTGGTGGCCTACGGACAGCAGGGATCAATCAACACCAAGGAAACAACCAAATGGGAAGGAAAATTTGAGCAGCTCGACCAGCTACTGCCAACGCCAAATGAATATCGTTCCGGGTCAGGCGCACCAGGCCCCCGGTATTGGCAACAGCGTGCAGACTATGTTATTAACGCGGAACTCGATGATAATAAGCAAACCATCAGTGGTTCAGAAGTGATCACGTACCACAACAATTCACCGGATGCACTAACCTATCTCTGGCTGCAAGTTGATCAGAACATCTATGAAAAGGGTAACATGACCCAAAGCACTGCAACAACGGCGATGAAGGATTCGGCGAATACCAGGCAAATGGCTCAGGATCTGGCCTTGTTTGATTATGACGGCGGATTCAAAATCAAGAGTGTGAAGGATGCTTCAGGAAAGGCGCTTCCCTTCAAAGTCAATTATACCATGATGCGCATAGATCTTCCTCAGGCACTGATTGCCGGGAAGACATACACTTTTTCAGTGGATTGGTCATACACGATAAGTGATCGAATGCACAGTGCCAACCGCAATGACCTGAGAAGCGGTCTTGAATACTTTCCGGAGGATGGAAACTATTCTTATATCATCGGACAATGGTTTCCCAGAATGTGTGTTTATGATGACGTGGTAGGCTGGCAGAACAAGCAGTTTTTGGGATATGGTGAGTTCACCCTGACTTTTGGTGATTATGAAGTCAATCTTACTGTTCCAGCGGATCATATTGTGGCGGCTACTGGTATGGTACAAAATCCAAATGAAGTGCTAACTCCCGAGCAACTCGAACGCTTTGAACTTGCCAAAAAATCATTTGATAAACCCGTTGTGATTGCGACCCAGGCGGAAGCGATTAAACGGGAGAAGAGCCGGGTGAAAGAGAAGAAAACATGGAAGTTTAAGGCCGAAAACGTCCGTGACTTTGCATTCGCCACATCGCGAAAGTTCATTTGGGATGCCCAGGCCGTTAAGATTGGCGACAAGACTCCATTGGCCATGTCTTACTATCCAAAAGAGGGTAATCCACTTTGGGAGCAAGAATCGACAAAGGCGGTACGTGCCGCGTTGATCACATACTCAAAGTATACCATTGACTACCCGTATCCACATGCTACTTCTGTGCACCATGCGTCGATTGGCATGGAGTATCCCATGATCTGCTTCAATGGCGCGAGACCGCGAAAGGATGGAACGTGGTCGGATCGAACAAAATGGGGCCTGGTGGGTGTTGTTATCCATGAAGTAGGGCACAATTTCTTCCCCATGATCATCAACAGCGACGAACGTCAGTGGACCTGGATGGATGAGGGGGTGAACACCTTTGTACAGTATCGGACCGAAGTTGAACACTATCCTGATATGCCAATCGTGCGTGGACCGGCGAGCAATATCGTCCCTTATATGAAAGGCGATAACGAAACAAAGCGGCCGCTCATGGTCAACTCCGAGCAGATTCCTCAGTTCGGCAACGAGCAGTATGCCAAATGCGCTACGGGGCTTAACATGCTCCGTGAGACAATTATGGGACCGGAATTGTTTGACAAAGCGTTTAAGGAGTATTCGCGACGGTGGGCATTTCGCCACCCGAAACCTGCAGATTTCTTTCGCACCATGGAAGATGCTTCAGCTGTTGATCTTGACTGGTTCTGGCGTGGGTGGTTCTACACAACCGATGTATGTGATCAGACAGTAGAACAGGTGAAATGGTATAAAATCAAGAAAGAGAGCATTGCGGTTGAGAGCAAGGGCAAGCAGGTGAAGTCAGGGGCGGTGGCGTCAGGTGGGTCTGCAGGCAAAGAACCACAGGATTTCACGGGTGGACCGGAATTGTTTTCCGTTGTGCCTACCGATGACCGTTTTTATCGGGATTTTCTGAGCCGGGTCGATGACAAGGCCCTGATCGGAAAAATGGAGAACAAGAATTTCTATGAAGTGAAACTCACCAATAAAGGGGGCTTGGTGATGCCAGTGATTATTGAATGGACATTCAAAGACGGCACCAAGGAAGTTGAGAGAATTCCTGCCGAAATCTGGCGCAAGGATGAGAGGACCGTTACAAAAGTGTTTATGAAGGAGAAGGAAGTCGCACGCATTGTCCTGGATCCCAAGGCGGAGACTTCCGACATCAATACGGAGGATAATGCTTTTCCCAAGGCAGTGACTGCGAGTAAATTTGATGAACTGAAGAAGAAAAATTAAGCCTAAATTCTAGGAGCATGCGATTCTATATGAAATCAATCTGTCAATGGATGTTTGTCCTTGTCGTTGTTCACAGCAACGCGCAACAACCCAAGTGGAGCGGAAAATTTGAGCAGTTGGATCAACTGCTTCCAACACCCAACAGTTACAGAAGCAGTTCGGGTGCTCCTGGCCCGGCTTACTGGCAACAACAAGCGGATTATGACATTATTGTGGCCATTAACGATGAGACGCAAGTTTTAACCGGAAAGGAATCGATTACCTATTACAATCGTGCGCCAGAGAATTTGCAATACCTCTGGGTGCAACTGGATCAGAACATCGAAGCGGCGGGAAACATGACCCAGTCAACTGCCACGAACGCCATTCGAGACTCTGTTCCTGCAAAGTTCCTGGCATCGGCACTGGCAGCTTTTGACTATCAGGGTGGATTCAACATCAAATCCGTCAGTGATGCGCAAAGCAAACCCTTGCCGATATTCATCAACCATACCATGATGCGAATAGACTTACCCAAGCCACTTCAGCAAGGCGAGTCATTTACTTTCACAATAGAGTGGTCATATAACATCAACGACCGTATGGTGGGAGGAAACAATGGCCGTGGAGGAATGGAATATTTCCCGGCCGACAAGAACTACATCTATACCATGGCGCAATGGTTTCCGCGTATGTGCGTATTTGATGACTACGAAGGATGGCAGAACCAGCAGTTTCTTGGCGCCGGTGAATTTGCTTTAACATTTGGCAACTACAAGGTTCGGATCACCGTTCCTTCTGATCACATTGTTGGTGCCACTGGATGGTTGCAAAACCCCGGAGAGGTATTAAGTCGTGAACAGACAGAACGATTTGAGAAGGCACAGAAGTCCTTCGACCAGCAGGTCTGGATCGTGACCCAGGATGAGGCTCTCAAAAAGGAAAAAGAGCGATCGAAGAAAAGTGCCACTTGGGTATTTCATGCCGAGAATGTTCGCGACTTTGCTTTTGCCACATCGCGAAAATTTATCTGGGATGCGCAAGCAGTGAAAATCGGATCGCGAGCCGTGCTTGCACAATCACTCTATTCCAAGGAGGCTGTTCCGCTATGGTCGAAAGAGTCGACCAAGGCGGTGAAGAATGCCCTGGAAGTTTATTCTGAACGAACGATTGACTATCCGTATCCGACAGCCTATTCAGTGAATTGGGTCGGTGGAGGCATGGAGTACCCGATGATCAGTTTCAACGGACGCCGGCCCAAGCCGGATGGAACCTATGATCAGCGCACACTGGAGGGTATGGTGGGTGTGATCATTCATGAAGTAGGTCATAATTTCTTTCCAATGATTGTAAACTCAGACGAGAGAAAAGACACCTGGATGGACGAGGGGCTTAATTCCTTTCTTGATAAGGAAACAACTCGCGAGCGCTATCCAGGTTTTGATGTTACGTCGAGCACCCCCAAGGGTATTGTTTCTTTCATGAAAGGAGATAAAAGCATTATGCGCCCCGTCATAGCCATGTCAGACAATCAGGGAGCCAGTTTCGGGCCCAATGGATATACGAAGCCAGCCGCGGCACTCACGCTTTTGCGAGAAACGATCATGGGTCCTGAATTATTTGACAAGGCATTTAAGGTGTATGCCGAGCGTTGGGCATTCAAGCATCCAAAACCAGCGGATTTCTTCAGAACCATGGAGGATGCCTCAGCCGTTGACCTGGATTGGTTCTGGCGAGGATGGTTCTACGGCACTGATCACGTTGACCTCACCGTGGAGAACGTCAAATGGTTTAAGGTAAAGGGTACGACCGTCGACCCGGAAAAGAAAAGCGTCAAGGTTACCAAGGGTGACATCACCGTGAGCGGATCAACAGATAGCAAGTCGACGGATTTTAGTCGTGGACCTCAGGAGATTACAGTGCTGAATACCAAAGATGAGGCGTATAGTGATTTCAGAAACCGCCTGGATGACAATGCCCTGCGCGGAAGAATGGAAGGCAGAAACCTGTACGAACTCACCTTGCGCAATACCGGCGGCCTGGTATCTCCGGTGATTATTGAATGGACATTCAAGGATGGATCCAAGGAGATCGAGCGCCTTCCGGCGGAAATATGGCGACTCAATGAGTTTGAAGTAACAAAGGTCTTTATGAAGGAAAAGGAAGTAGTGAATATTGTTATTGACCCAAATCTGGAGACAGCGGACATCAATACCCGCGACAATGTCTTTCCGAAGAAGGCAACGGAAAGCCGTTTTGACAAGATCAAGAAGGGCAGTAATTAAGTTCCGGCAAAAAGTTTTGCGGCACGCTCGAGGTCGACATTGCCGCCAGTCAGGATGATTCCAACGCGCTTGCCGGAAAATCGTTTTCTTTCTTTCAATACCGCTGCAAACGGAACGGCGCACGAGGGCTCAATGATAATCTTCAGTCGTTCCCAAATGACGCGCATGGCAGCAATGATCTCCTCGTCAGTGACGGTGATAATCTCTTTAACCAGATCGTGAATTATGGGGAATGTCTTTGTTCCCAGTGTGGTGAGTAATCCGTCGGCAATACTGTTGGACTGTGCGGGTTCGATCTTGCCACTCTTCAGCGACCTGTAGGCGTCATCAGAACCTTCAGGTTCACCGGCAATGACTGATGTCGACGAAGAAAAGTACTTTGCTGCCAGTGCCGTTCCACTGAGGAGACCGCCGCCACCAACGGGCGCGAGCAGAAAATCCAGGGATGGAACCTCCTCAAACAACTCCTTGGCACAGGTTGCCTGGCCCTCCATGACATCGTAATTGTTGAACGGATGAATTTCCACCGCGCCGGTTTTTCGTATGACCTCCTCGAGTGTTGCTTCGCGTGAAGCAAGTGTCGGCTCGCATTCAAATATTTGCCCACCGTATGCCTTGACGCCTCGCTTTTTAATCTCGGGCGCTGTTCGGGGCATTACGATATAGGAGGCCACGTTGAGAATTTTAGCGGCTCTCGCCAATGCCTGAGCGTGATTGCCGGATGAATGGGTTGCAACACCTTTGTTACGCTGTTCAGGTGTAAGCTTAAGTATCGCATTCATGGCGCCTCTTGCTTTGAAAGCGCCGACTTTCTGGAAATTTTCGCATTTGAAAAAGATGGTACATCCTGCCATGGCGTCGATCGACGCGCTCGTCATAACGGGTGTATGATGAATATATGGTTTGATCCGCTCGTGAGCGGCCTCAATGGAGGATTGGTCTGGAAGGTTCATGGGGCAATAAAGCAATTTCTTTCAGGTTATAGAACCGAATGGTGTGCATCAGCCCGTTATCCATTGGGTAACTTCATCGACAGACTTTCTGGCGTGCGCCGACGGCCATTCTTTCGGGATTCCCAAATGAAAGAATCCGATGAGCCGATCAGACGGTCCTAATCCAAAGAGGGGTTTGGCTTCTTCAAAATATGTGATTCCACCGGTGCTCAGATAGCAACCAACGCCATGGGCGACAGCACTGAGATACATGTTTTGGACGGCGCAAAAGACAGCTCCCAACTCTTCAACTTCGGGAACAATGTTCTTCTCGTTTCGCTTCATACCGATCGCAATGATACAGGCCGACTGAAGGGGTTTTGTTTGAAGCCCTTTATGACGCTCTTCGCGATACGTGCCGTTGGCCCGCGTCACCTTCTCATAGCATGACGACTGCATCTCGGCGAGGCGTTTGAGGCCCTCATTGATAAATACCGTAAAGCGCCATGGCTCAGTCAGTTTGTGGGTTGGTGCCTGGGTGGCATTCTCAAGTATGGCTCGAACGGTTGTCTCATCAACGGCTTCCCCAGAGTATCCTGCGGGAAATACGGACCTGCGTGAATGCAATAGTCTGTCGATTTCATCTGAATTGAATTGCATCTCTGTAGATTTATAGCGAAGTTAAGTTTTCTAAATGCTTTTCATGCGTTATCTCATTATTTTGGCTCTCCTCTCATCGTGTGCACCACTCTACCTGCCCGCGACCCGCAATGCACCACTTTTTACTGAACAGGGTGAGGCCCAAATTTCCGGCTTCCTGTCCGCCGCGGGAATTGAAGCCCAGGGCGCCTATGCACTCAGTGATCACATAGCGCTCACCGGAAGTTATGCTTATGCAAACCAGAAAAAAACGAGCAACAGTATTGAGTATACCCGAAAGAATAATTATGCGGAAGTGGGGTTGGGAATTTACAATGTGACGCGCAGTATCCGGTGGGAGATTATTGGAGGATATGGATTTGGTGAAAGCACATCAAGTGACGTGTATTATTTCATTGCGCCGAATACCGAAACGGTGGCAACAGGAAAACTTCAGCGGTTCTTTATTCAGCCCAGCATAGGAACCAACAATCGCGGCACGAATCTTTCGTTTACACCTAAACTATCATGGGTGGACTTTAGTGAATTCACTAGTTCAGGTGTCACTTATAAACCCGATGAGAAACCGAGCATTATTCTTGAGCCAGCCGCCACGCTGAAGGTACATCTCGCTGGAAATCTGTTCGGATTATTTCAACTGGGACTGGCTGTTCCAATGTCAGGAGAACCTTTCTTCAAGTACCAATCGTTGCAGGCATCGGTAGGAATTCAAATTGATACCGGCGGCCTGCGCACAAAAGTTTTCAAATAGTCTCTTCTCATTATTTGCCTATCTTTCGAGGATGCTCTTGGCTCTCGATATTGGCAACAGTGATATCACCATGGGGTTGTGGAAGAACAACGCATGGCAAATTTGGCGCATACCGTCACGGGCCGATCAGCCGGAGCTTTTTTATGGCATCAAGGTAAGGGACTACTTCCTCGAGGCGGAATTGCCGGCAGAGTCTGTTAAGACCATCGTCATGAGCAGTGTTGTACCTGGACTCACCGATAAGGTCCGCAATGTCCTGCGTTCGCTTTTCAAGCGCGAGCCTGTATTGTTGGGCCCGGGCTTGTATGAGAAACTTCCCATCGAAGTACTTAATCCGTATGAAATTGGTTCAGATCTTGTCGCCAACGCGGTCGGAGCGCATTTTCTTCTGAGAGAGACCTGCATTGTTGTAGATTTCGGGACGGCGCTGACATTTACAACTGTTTCTGACAAAGGAAAAATACTCGGTGTTTCCATTGTGCCCGGCTTGAGAACAGCGTTGCGTGCCTTGTCGCAGAATACGGCAAAGTTGTTTGACGTTCCTCTCGAGATGCCTACATCGGCGTTGGGTATCAATACGGTTACGGCCATTCAATCCGGCATCGTCATAGGATACGAAGGGCTCGTCAAGAATATGGTGCAAGCCATTCGGACAGAAATCAAATGCGAATGTCCCGCTATCGCCACCGGCGGCCTTTCCTTCGTTATGACTTCACTGCGGGGGTTCTTCCACCGCGTGGAGCCGCAGCTTACGCTCGACGGCCTGCGTATCGTTGGAGAACTGACCAATGGAAGAAATGACACCACAGTTGCCTGAATAGCACCTACCAAGTTTTTCTAATCCAAAACACGTAACTTCGTCTAAACCAATCCAGTCAGTATGAGAAGACTGTTGTTGATCGCGAGTTGGGCACTCCTGCTTTACTCCTGCAAGGAAGTCTCATTCCGGGAACCGCAGCCAGTGGGGGTTGCTCCGTTGACGGAGATTCCCAAGAACCTACACGGCAATTATGTTGGTATTGATGACAAGGGCGAGGATACAGATACCCTGATCATTGAGTCTTGGGGCTATCACTTTCAGGATACCAAGGACAAGGATTGGCTGGGTAAGGGAGTCATCAGCGATTCGCTGGTGATCAAAGCATACAAGAATTACTACTTCGTAAATTTCCTTTCTGGTGATCAGTGGGTACTGAGACTGATCGCTCAGAAGCCAAGCGGCGCAATTGAGTTCATGTCAATCCCGGTGAATGATGATGCCAAGCGCAAAGAAATCCTTAAGAAATTGTCTAAGAAGTTTCCGGTCAAGGAAGTCCAGCGGAAAGATGACACCTTCTATCAGATCAATCCCACCCGTGATCAGCTAATGGAATTGATCAAGGAAGGATTCTTTGTTGGCAGCGAGCTGATCAAGACCAAGTAAGGCCTAGTTCTTTTTCTTCTTCAGCAGATCTTTTAGCTGCATCAGTTGGTTGGCAGGCTTTGCTGTACTATCCTTTTTCGTTGTGTCCTTCTTGGCCGGGGCTGCTGTCAATCCTTTCAGCACATCTTCAGGTTTAGTGCCTTCCAGCAATTTTTGGGTTGCTTCCTGTGCTTTCTCAGTAACCACCGCTTTGGCGGCCTCCTTTACCTGTTCCTTTTGTTCTGAAGCAATCAACTTCGGTTTGGGTTCCTTCACGGTACCCCCGACACCAATCGTCACGGGAATTTTGTCTGTGGGATTCGTGGAACCGGTGTATTGATTGACCAAACCCTGAAACTGAGACCCCAGCTGACCTGCCGGAACCATCATTTTCAGCGAGTAATCGATCGACATGTCAAGTCCTGTGCTTCCGCTTACGGTGGTCGCATAGTCACCCAATTTTACTTCGAATGGCTTTACGCTAAAGCGACCTTCATTGATACTGGCCGACATCAGAACATCTTTCAAGCTCACCTGATCGGTATTGTTGAGTTTGGTCAACGAAGTCAGTCCTGATACCAACGAAGACTTTGTCAAAGCCGCCTGGGCAATTTTGATAAGCCCTGCGCCGTTTACCGTGGCCAGGTCAGGGGTCATGTTTTGGGTTAGTTCTCCATTGAGCTTGAAGTCGGTGGAGAAATCGCCATTCACAAGACCCGCGATCGGGGCGTAGGACTTGACAATGGAGAACGAACTGGCTGCTTGAGCAATCGACATTTTCTCAATCTTCAGATCAAGATCATATTTTGGATGCTTGATATCTTTGGCACTGTACGTTCCATTCACAGTGAATGAACCCCCCAGCATCCCAAATCGAAGCCCATTCAGATTGGCGACCCCGTTGCGGAGAATAATGTCCCCGCTGGCTCCGGTCATTGTGTAGTCCATCATTTTGACGGTGGCAACGGATGACTTCAGGACAAAGTCAATATTTTGAGGGATGGGGATGGCGCCGAAGGAAGCGGTGTCTGTGGCTGTCGGAGCACTGTCGGTCATGAATTCATTGAGGTCGAGCAGTGTTGATTGGAAGTTGACGGTGCCTTTGATAACATCCTTGCCAAAGACATAGCCGAGGTAATTCTCCACGCGCCCATTTACCCGGAAGTCACTCCTGCCAATAGTTCCGTCAAGTTTATTCAGCTCAATCTTCTTCGGATCGAAAGCCGCATTGGCTTCTTTCAGCGTCAGCGCTGGAACACCTGCGGCGGAGTAGCTGAAGTCGCGAAGTGTTGCCGAGCCGCTGGTAGGCAACTTGTCATACCGTTTGGCGGTTACGTCCGACATCTTGCCTTTTGTCACAAAATGGGCATTGACTTTTCCTGCCAGGGTCATTCCTTCGACAGGAAAAACTTGTGTCATCTTGCCCAGATCAATGCCACCATCAGCCTTGACTTCCCAGGTATAGTCATCCAGATTTTGGAGTTTCATTGCGGCATTGACTTTTTCGCCGTCGAGCATCATCGAGAATGTACTTACATCAATGACCGTTTCGGCCATTTTGCCGGATGAATTTTTGACATTCGCCAGCATATTGATATCCTGCATGGGGAGAGGAAACTTGGAGGATTTCACGTAGCCCGAGGAAAGTGACATGGAAGCGTTGATGGCTGGGATGATCTTTCGCAGACTGTCATACACGCCTTTTGCACTGGCGTTGACAGCGAGCAAGCCCTTCATTTCCATGCCTTCCATCGGGACCATGGTCGACAATTCAGCCAGATTGAGTTTTGCGTCTATTCGGCCATCCATTCGATAGTCTCTAAGATTCTCGATCATCAGCGTCGCATCGACGGGATTGTTGCCGAAGTCAAGGTGAAGTTTCTTCAGATTGACCATGGTGTTTTCAACCAAACCATCTTTATTGTCGATGAGCAGAGCCAGGTTGATGTTATCAATGGCTGTTGGAAGATTGGGATACTTGACCATCGCATCCTTTACGCCCAGGTTCACCTGAAAAGCGGGCATCTGTTTTTCGCTATACATGCCCTTCACAAATCCGGAAAATTCGAGCTCACCCCTGGTTTCGATGTTCTTGAAATTCTCGGTGTACATGCCGGGCACCAGTGATAATAAGCTCTTGAAGGTATTGGCTGGACTTTTGAAAGTTAAGTCCATCGTATAGTCTGAAGGACTCATGGTAAAGGAACCGTCAAAACTGAGGGCAAAGTCATTGATGGTGGCGGTATTTTCCTTGAAAGTGTAGGTACTATAGTTGTTACTGATTGCAATGACCGCATCGACAACTGCACGTTTGTTATCCAGGAAATGCATCGTCCCCATCGACGTTGACATAGTATCGGCCACCGTGTGAGTGCGAAGATCAAACACATCCTGCGAAAAGTCGCCGCTGCCGGTGTGCTGAAGTCCTTTGATCGTCAGTAAGTAGGGGATCGACTCGTCTGCATAAGTGAGGTCTCCACCAGCCAACTCCCAATGGTCAATACTGAAGGAGAAGCTGGAGGGCTCTGTTGATGTAACGACTTCCTCGGAAGGAATAGCAATATCATAGTTTGCACGCCCATCAGGGAGGACATGGACATTGAATTGCGGATTAATCAGCGTGATCCCTTTCAGCCGGAGTTGACTGCCAAACAATACATCGGATAGATTGATTTCGACATCAAGTTCATCGACTACAAATAAATACTCACCCTCAAAAGGCGCGCGGTTGAAAACGCCAAGCTCTTTTATCTCTGCGGTGATGTTGGGAAAATTCCGGAAAATTGTCAGGCTAAAATTGTCAACGTCAAATACCACATCCGCATTGATGCTTTTTGCCAGTTGTTTGTCGATAGCTGACTTGATGTCATCCTTGAAAAAGGATGGGAGCAGGGCTGCCGCAGCGATAAGGATGATCAGCAAAGCGGCAAAGCCAATAAGGGATTTCTTTAAAATCTTCATATCAGCAAGATGTTTTGCGGAGTTGCGAAATTACGTAATCTGAAGTCTAGAACCACTTCAATAACAGATCAACGACTTTTTTCATTCTCCTGGTATAGGGTGGGTACAGCAAATAGGGTGCCGCCCACCCATTTCTTTGTCTAAGCACCGACTTCTCATTGGAGAAGCTCAAAAAGCCGTATTGACCATGTGATTTTCCAAGCCCGCTGTGATTTACGCCTCCAAATGGCAAATTGGGATGTGTAAATTGAACTACACAATCGTTCACGCAGGCACTTCCGGAGCTTGCATTCCTGAGGATGTACTCCTGGAAACTCCTTCGCTGGCTAAAAATGTAGAGCGCCAGGGGTTTCTGACCTCCGTTGATTCGGTTGACAATGTCTTCGGTGGAATCGAAAGTCTCTATGGGCAGCACTGGGCCGAAAATTTCCTCCTTCCAGATCTGTGCCTGGGGAGGAATATCAGTTAAGATGACCGGACTGATAAAATTCTCCTTTTCATTCATGGTACCCAGCCAGTGAACTTTTGCCCCGCATTGAGCGGCGTCAGAGATTAGCTCCGAAACTCGATGAAACTGCCGTGTTGTTGCCATCCGGGAATAGCTGTCAGATTGTTCGTCGATCATGCCCCCATCGCCAAATAGACGCTGGACCTCCACTTTCAAACGTTCGATGAATTCATCTCTTATAGAGGCATCGATGAGAATATAGTCGGGTGCGATGCAGGTTTGTCCATTGTTGAAGAATTTTCCAAAAGCAATTCGACGAGCTGCATCGTTCAGATTCGCTGTAGCATCAATAACTGTCGGAGACTTGCCCCCCAACTCAAGTGTGATGGAAGTAAGATTGCGGGCAGCCGCTTCCATGACATGCCGACCTACCGTTGTGCTGCCGGTAAAGAAAATATGATCAAAGGGAAGTTCCAGGAGTTTCTTCGACACCTCTGCACCCCCTTCAACCACCACCACCATATCCATGTCAAAGACTTCCTTCGCCATCTCCAGGACCAGGTGTGATGTGTGCGGTGTCATCTCTGAGGGTTTCACTACCGCGTTGTTTCCCGCAGCAAGACACGACACCAAGGGCCCCACACACAGGTTGAATGGGAAATTCCAAGGTGCGATAATGAGACAGGTTCCCCTGGGCTCGTACCGTATCTCAGACCGGGTGCCCAAATAGCTGACCGTTGCATCAACTTTGACCGGCGCTGCCCAGCGATCAAGGTTTCTCAAAGCATGCCGTAATTCAGCAAGGACTGGGTAGATCTCGGAGGTATCCACTTCCAAAAGTGGCTTTCGGTAGTCCAAATGAACAGCCTGTCTGATCCGGTCCCGATTGGCATGAATCCATTTTTCGAGGTTTTGGAGCCTGTGTTTTCTGGCACTCAACGGCTCTTGGCGGAGAGCATGACTTTTGGCCTTCAATAAGCGAAATTGGCCTTCCAGCCCCCTTTCTGGCATATTTTCAGGAATGATGTCTACAGAATTCGTTTTGGCCATCACCAAAATTAGCCAATTGCCATGTCCCGCTAATGTTAAGCTAATGTTAAGTAGTTGACCTTAATGTTAATAAAACATTACCTTTATTATCCTATTGTTACGCGGAGCCATGAGGATTGTACTATTTTTTGCGCTCTTTTTCCTGGCACTCAGCGGGTGGTCACAGCCCACCTTGAATGAGTTATTGAGTACTTCGGTTTCTACTCCGGAAGAAAAGGAGAAGGCCTACCGACAGGTTGGAGCGCTCATCTCTTCAATCAAGCGAGATCAAGGAAATGATCAGAGAACACTTCAGCGCTTATTTCACAAGGTTCACAGTTCCATGCTAAAGCGTTATCAAGCTTACGCCGACTTCCGCACACTTTTTACAGAAGGGACTTATGACTGCCTTACAGCAACTACTTTGTTCAGCCACCTGCTGACAAATCTGAAGTATGACTTCAAGGTGATTGAAACCAATTACCATATTTTCATACTGGTGGAAACCTCAAGAGGTCAGGTGATGCTGGAGACAACAGATCGACTGGGGGGCTTTGTGACAGATAGCCATGTGATCGCAAGCCGTACAAGTGATTACAGGAAGAACAATCTTGCTGTTGAAAAGAATGATCGATTCTCGTATCAATACACGTTCAGCCTTTACCAGGAAGTTTCTGCGGAAAAGCTTTCAGGCTTGCTATTGTACAATCAATCAGTCAAGGCATACAATCAAGGGGATTGGTTGTCATCCGCACGTACTTTGGAGAGAGCCCACGCAATTTATGCTACACCTCGTTGCGAGGAATTAGGGGATATTCTTGTGCGCACGGTAATGGAAACCAATACACCGGCTTCCATTCGCCACGAATGTATGGCCCGTCTTCAGCGTGTACTCATGGCACGCGCAGGAACGATGGCCTCCAAATAATAAACTAGTTGTCGATGATCCGTACCTCAACCCGGCGGTTGAGTTTGTGTGCTTCTTCCGTGTTTTCACGACTCAGGGGCTGAGACCCTCCATAAGCTTTTACCTTGATTCGATTTTTGCTTACACCTCTCCGAACAAGGTAGTCCCGCACGGAATTCACACGATCTTCAGAAAGTTTCAGATTGAGTTTAGCATCCCCTCTGGTATCCGTATGTCCTTCCAGCTGGATGACCATTTGCGGATTGGAATGAAGCATTTCGGCAACCGTATTCAGTTCCGGGTATGATTCGGGACTGATGACAGTGGATCGCTGCTGGAATATCAGTGCATCCAGGCGCATTACCTTTCCGACATGGTGTGCCGTGGGGGCGGTGGTCGACGCAGTGGCGGGAAGCCCAAGTTCAATATTCTGGATCACCTTGCGATCTGCTGTAGCCGTAGCCGGATCCAACATGTATTTGGAGGGGGCAAATCCTGGGGCCTCGACGGTGATGGAATACTTCTCATTGCCGTACATCGGGATCGAGAATTCTGTTCCGTTCACAACGCCAACAATGTTTCCGAACGGAAGGCTTTGGTAGGAGATTCTAGCGGTCACCGCTTCCTTGGTGGTGTGATTGGTTACCTTACCGATTGCATAGATAAGGGTGTCTTGTTCCTGCCCCGCTGATCGAAGAGCCAAGCCAAGGAGCACTGCGAATAGAAGTCGTTTCTTCATCCGGTCCTAGAGTTTTACAATCTTGAATTCAACACGTCTGTTTTTCTGACGACCTTCCCGGGTCGCATTGGTCTCAATGGGTTTAGACTCACCAAAGAAGACAGTTTCAACGCGGTTGACAGCAATACCTTTACCAGCGAGATAGGCCGAAACCGCTTTGGCCCGACGCTCGGAAAGTGACAAATTATAACTCTCGGGTCCGGTGGCATCGGTATGACCGGCTATTTCCACAGTCATGGATGGCCGCTCATTCATGAGACTGACAATCCTGTTCAATTCAGGGAATGATTCGGGCTTCAACACCGCCATGTCAAAATCAAAGAAAATATTGTTAAGCGTTATGCTCACATCGGCCTCAATGGTGGCAACCTCAATAGGCGCCAGCGTAATGTCGGGTATGAGAAGGTCACCATCCTTGGTGTAGGCGGTTAGGTCCAGGCTTTGGTTCGTTGATATATGCCCTTCTGCTTCTGCGCGTACGCCATACTTCTGTCCACCCGGAAGGTGGATTTGGTACTCGCCCGTTTCCGGGTTCGAGTATGCTATGCCTATCTCCTTACCATCGGGGAGCCGCTCATAAATTATTTTTGCCCCAATGGGTTTCCCTGTCTTGGCATCAAGCAGTTTCCCCTTTACGAGAATCACAGGATCCGGGCTCTTGTATATCGGCAGCTTGACCCTGAAGATGTCAGCATTGCTGTCGGTAATGCTTCGGGAATAGTAGGCATACTCACTGGATGCAGGCACATTGAAGAAAAGATCATCCAGCGAGGAATTGATATCAGGTCCCATGTTCTGAGGTTCTGACCAGTTTGTCCAGGTGTCATCGAGACGAGTGCTCATGTAAACATCGGCTCCGCCAAAGCCGCTGAATCCATCGGAAGAAAAATACAATGTCTTGTCATCAGCGGCCAGAAAAGGTGCAGACTCCTCATTGGCTGTGTTAATTACATCGCCGAGGTTGAGGGGTTCTGTCCAGCTATTGTCATCTTTCTGAAAACTGACATACAAATCACGTGATCCGCGCGAGTCATCACGCTCGACAGACATCAATAATGTTTTCCGGGTATTGCCAAGAAAGTAATTGGCTTTTTCATTGTAGTTGTAGTCGTTTTCTATTTGGACGGCAGAAGGCGCAGTCCAGTTTCCGTTCATGTGATTGCTCAGTGACACGCCGGCAACCATCTTTCCGTTGGGCAGGTATTTGTTTCCAAGAACGAGAACAGTTTGACCATCCGGGGTAGATGAAACGGCATTAACAAAATTTGGGCCCGGATTATTGAATTGCGGTCCCATATTCCTGGCCAAAGTCCACTTGCCATCGTCGCCAAGTTCTGAGAACCAGATGTCCTCCTTATCTTCTACTCCACCTACATTTTCAGGGTGGTTCTTTCGTGAAAAGTACATGGTCTTTCCGTCTGGAGACAGGAGCGGGTTCAATTCGCTGTAATCACTGTTTACATTCTTGTCCAGGGATTCAATAACAAGTCCTTTACTGAGGAGTTCGGGTACGGAAATATTGGCGATGATGGGAATGCTGACGTCGGCTACAGCGATTGCATCAATGGAAAAATAGTCTGTCAAGGCCTCCCCATCAAATTGAAGCTTGACCGCCGAGACCTTGTAGGAAGTCTTTTCAACCATGACATTCAGCATACGGCCTTTTTGGGGAATTGGACCCGGGTTAAGGCTATGCAGAAGGTGTTCGGTGCCTGCTTCGTCGTATGCAAATACCTTGAAGAGGCCACTGGGATTATATGACTCTGCAATGGCCACCTGCCTGATTTGCATCGGTGTGGCAAAGCCAACTTTGATGAATTCTTCTCTCTTCGGTTTATCTGGTGTCCACGCGTTGGGATTTTGTCCGCCGGCTGGAAGGACATTTGGCTTTCCAAGAACTTGTTGAGCCGAATATTGAACGGGTGTCAGTTCTGAGGAAAATTCGATGACTTTCGATGCCCACTGAACAACCTGGCTATGCCCCTGCGAAAAGCAAAGCAACAAGAGGACAATCAAGGGTAAACTTCGCTTCATGAAGGGGTGTATTGGGTATGAAATTGAAAGGCTAAACATAAGTAAAATTTGTCAATCAAGAGTTGAGAAACAGTCCTGAACGGCCTGAAATGAAGGTTATTCCATTGAGGTTTTGTTGAAAAGCAGGAATCCAACGTGTAAAAGGACACCCCACTGGGTTTGCTTGTCGTCATAATAATTGACGCTCAAGCTGATCGGACCGATGGTGGAGTGCATGACGAAACCGGCGGTACCCGCAAAGTAGATTTCCCGGATTTCTGTATTCAGCACCGGCTCTTGGTTGGTGCCCGCACTAATGGCTTCCAATGGCTTGAACAGGTATCCCTCAATGCGGAAATCTAGGTTCTTTCGCAAGGCAAAGACGTTCCTCCAACCACCGGCAACGAAGTTGAATGACCTGAAATTTTCAAGCATCAGAGTACGTGAATCCTGGATGGGATAAAAGCCCGGCGCATTGATGATCGTCCCCTGGTAATTGAAAAAAAGCGGCTGGTTAGAAAATGTGGCGTGAATGTAGTAGCCCGAACTGTAGATTCCAGCGTTGAAGTATTGCTCCATGATCAATGTGCCCCGTAACCACTTATGATGATTTTCCAGCGAGACACCGGTGGTCAGGGTGGAAGTCGTCCCAGGTACGAGATCTTCCTTCAGATTAAACCAGTCAATTCCGGCGTAGAACAATTTTCCGGCCGATGCATACTGCTTGCGATTGAGCGTACTGGTGGAGAGGTTAATACCGTATCGTGCACCCGTCAATGTGAGATTGTCGAGTGTGTCAGCCGATGTAAGTACATCCTGGTTGATGTATTGATCGCTGTTGCTGATGTAAGACCCTTCGACCGACAACCTGAATTGACGACCAATCGGAAATCCAACGCTTGCTCCAATCCTGCGGTCAATACGCTGGATTATCGTGGAGTTTGATCGCTTGACAATGATATCGTTTCCTTCTATGAAGTTCCAGCTATTGAAGGTGCCCTCCGGCTCGAGGTAGAACCGTGCGTTACCGGAGAAATCAAGGCGAACCTTTCCCTGAGCCGATTGATAAAAGCTGCCTGTGTGGAAGTTTGCGCTGATGTGGTTCAGCAGCCTGTTAAAGTAATAATAATTCAGTCCTAGATAGAGGTTGCTGATGTTCCGTGTTGCGATCACACCACCAAAATCAACCTGAAAATTATTTTGTGGTCGCTTCGACAGGGTGAAATTGAAATGATTCCTGGCTGAGTCGAATCGGAAACTGGGATACAGACTCTTAAAGTAATCTTCCGAGACAAGACTGTAATAGCCGCGTTTTACTTCTGTGAATGACAAGGGACGCCTTTTCCCCTTGAATAGTCTGTTGATGTAGGTCTTCTGATGCTTGTTATGATCATAAACAATTACGCTGTCAACCAGGAGCGGAGGATTGTGGTTGTTGAACTTATTTCTGAGTGCCGCCACATCATCACAGGTTCGCCGGGCAGTGATCTTCTGCCGGATTTCCGGCATGCGCCGCATAGTCTCCGCGTAGCCACTGTCAATTATTGACTTAACCTTGACAAAATCAAAGCCTGTGATTCCTTCCAGATTCGGCTGCAAGTAGATGCCCGATGACGGCACCCGTGTTGGATTGGATTTGTCCATGAGCAAATACAGTAAGGAACGGGATAAGAGTCTGTCATCATCATTTGATGGATACGTTTCATGAATCTTACTGGCTACATTGCATCCTATAATCACGTCGGGATGAAACTCTGACTCGGCGACATCGACAGGAAAATTATTGTAGACGCCTCCGTCGAAAAGATATCTCCCGTCAACACGGATGGGGGTGTAGAAGAATGGTACGGTCTGTGTCGCACGAAGGGCATCACCCAGGGAGCCCTTCTTTAGTATGACCTCTTGCTGAGTAAATATTTCGGCAGCAACAACCCGCAGAGGAACAAACAGACTGTCAAAATTTCCTTTTGCAATGGCCGTTGGTTGCGCCATTTTTTCTGCCAATGCAAAATTCAGGGAAACATCGTTTGCAATACTTGTATTGAGATTAAGGCTGAATGTGGAATCGAGCAGGAGATTGAGTCGGATAAATGACGGCTGCACGTCGTCCTTGTTGTAGTAGAAGTTGTAACCTTTCTCCAGCTGACCGTTTACCCACCGCATCAGGTCGTCGCTGAGCATCATTTCCTCAATCTGTGACGGACTCATGCCAGCGGCATAACAACCGGCGACGATACCACCCATAGAGGTGCCGGCTACATAGTCAATGGGAATTTCATTTTCTTCAAGCGCCTTAAGCATACCTACGTGAGCAAGGCCTTTAGCAGCACCACCGCTCATTACAACAGCCACTTTTTGGGCTATCCCGATCCGGGCAACAATGAGTGTTAGGAAAAGAAGCAGGATGGCGCGCATGAAGACACTAAGTTACCTGCCTGCTGCTAGAGTTGGAAGCTTTAATTGCTCATCGCTGCCAGCGGAGGCTCAGGCAAATGGATTTGATCGAGACGACGCAACACCCGAGCCCGCTCCACTTCAAAGTCGGTGCGAAAATCTGATTTGATGGGCTGCGAGGGCGGCAATTCGACCCGTAGCGCATCAACTTGAATGCCATTCTTCCAGAATCGGTAACAAAGATGAGGCCCTGTGGCTAACCCGGTGCTCCCGACATATCCAATAATCTCGCCCTGCCGAACCCGAACGCCGGGATGAATGCCCGTTGCAATTTTCGACATGTGCAGATACTGTGTTGTATAGGTACTGTTGTGCCTGAGCTTGACATAGTTGCCATTGTTGCCATTGTAACGGGCTTCCTGCACAACACCATCGCCAACGCTTCGAATGGGTGTACCTGTTGGAGCCGCAAGATCTGTACCTCTATGTGCGCGGAATACACGCGCTATTGGATGAAACCGGCGTGGATTGTAACGAGAGCTTATTCTTGTAAACTCGATTGGATATTTCAGCAGGGCTTTCCGAAGACTGTTGCCCTGTTCGTCGAAAAAGTCAACACCGCTCCCCTGGTTGAATGGAATAGCGTAATATGCTTGGTTGGCGTGCTCGAAGAATATGCCCAGGATACTCCCGATACCAATGAGTGAGCCATCGACGAGTTGCTCTTCATAAAAAAGCTTGAAGCGATCGCCCCGCTGGAGACGCTGAAAATCAATTTGCCAGGCAAAGACATCCACAAACCGGTTGGTCAGTTCGGGCGAAATACCTTGAATGGCCATGGTTTCAGCAAGCGATGAACCTATGACGCCAGCCACTTCGCGTTCTTTGATCTCAACGGTTCGATGGCCGGACTCCACACGCAAGGAGTCACCGAAATGGAATGTGAAATAATCCAGCGGGCTGGCTTCATACACCAACGCACGGAGAGACCGTATGGAGTCGTTTTCAGCGATGATCGTGTATTTCCTGTTCACGGCTACTTTACGAAAGTCAAAGACTTCGCGAGGCACAAGTTGAAGTTGTTGAAGTGCCTTGCGGGATACAGCGTATCCTTTCAATAAGTCAACGAAGCGCTGATTGCGGCGAACCATGTCTTCTACCACGTGAAGGTGATTGACGGTCATCCCATAAAGCTCAATGGGTTTCTCAATATCGATTTCGGTGCGCCGAACTGTGTCTGGCTGAAAGTCACCATCGCGGAAATAGGTGAGCGAAATACGCTCAATAACGGGATAACTCACCACCATTATCCCTGCGAAGGCAACGATAACAAGAAGGAATTTTTTTGAGCGCTTTATTTCCATTATGCGCTCAAAATTACAAAACTATGGGTAAAGTGATTTGTACTTGGCTTTGCCTTGCTCGAGGAAATCAATAAATCTTGATGGGTCGCGGTTGTATCCATAGGGCCAGGCCAATACGCGTTCATCATCACCCAACAAAACGTAAAAGGGTTGGGCATTATTTTCGAGGTTTGTAATCTGAAGATCCGCATTTTGCTTGCCAATGGTTTTCTTTTCCTTCTTGTCATAACTGGAGATGTACCAGTCACTTTCAGGCAGCACCGTTTTGTCATCTACATACAATGCGACGATTACAAAGTCATCACGAAGCGTCTGAAGAACCCTGGGGTCGCTCCATACCACGGCCTCCATTTCACGGCAATTCGTACAGCCATGGCCTGTAAAATCGATAAATAGCGGTTTCTTCTGCTGCCTTGCGCAGGCGAGGGCCTGCTCATAGTCGAAGTAACCTGACAAGCCGTGGGGCAAATGAAGAAAATCGGTGTACTTAGGGGGGTCGCACCCGGTCAGTGCATCGGTCCGCTGATTATCCTTCGCAAGATTGAAGTCATGCGTGTACAAAGGGGGAAGATAGCCAGCGAGTGCTTTCAGGGGGGCTCCCCAAAGCCCGGGTATCAGGTACACTACAAAAGAGAAGACAAGCGTGGCCAGCATCAGCCTCGCAACACCAAGGACTTCGATCGGCGAGTCTCCCTTCATCCTTATTTTGCCGAGCAAGTAGACCCCAAGCAAACCAAAAATCACAATCCAGAGAGCAATATTGAGATCGCGATCCAGCAGGCCCCAATGGTAGGCCTGGTCAGCGATGCTGAAGAATTTTAGACAAAGCGCGAGTTCTAAAAACCCAAGCGTAACTTTTACCGAGTTAAGCCAGCCGCCGGACTTTGGAAGTCCCTTGATCCATTCTGGAAAAATAGCAAATAGAGTGAAGGGAATTGAAAACGCCAATGAATAGAAAAACATGGCCAATATCGGCTTGACTATCTGACCTCCAGCAGCAAGGACGACCACGTTGCCAACAATTGGGAGAGTACAGGAAAAGGATACAAGTACCAGGGTAGCTGCCATGAAGAAGATGCCGATAAGGCCTCCCCGCTCAGCCTGCTGATCAACCTTGTTGACCAATTGATGCGGCGCATTGATTTCAAATAGGCCGAAAAACGAAAGAGCAAATACGATGAATGCGACAAACACAAACAGATTGGGTGCCCAGTGTGTTGCCAGCGCGTTGAGTCCTTCAGCTCCTAGGAGTACAGCAAAGAGAGTTCCCGCAAGTGTGTAGATAGCGATGATTGAAATCCCAAAAATGATGGCTTTGCGGACACCTTCCTTCTTGCTCTGATTGTCGCGAAGAAAGAATGTCACGGTCATGGGAACCATCGGAAAGACGCAGGGGGTGATCAGCGAAGTAAGTCCCAGGATAAAGGCAAAGAACAAATAACCCATGAGGGACTCCTCACGAATAGTCGCCTGACCATCCAGGATCGTTTTGTCCAGCACGGGTCCATTGGACGGCGCCGCATTGATCGGACTTATTGTTGGGCTGGTAAATGCGGACGATGAGGCATTAACTTCTTTGACGGTCACTCCACCCGTTACCTTGATGCTTGAGATGGAAAAATCTTCATCGAACGGAATGCACTTTCCGTCTACATCGCTGCACACCTGGTAGTCATAGTTTCCTGCAATGACCACCGGCGCCCCGAGCATCCTTACCTTCTGACGGAACTCACCGGTACCCTTGAAGATTTTTACGTCGCAATCAAAAATATCATCGTGCTTGGATATGGGATTCACAGCGATAAGTCCACCGACTAGCTCATAGCTGCCATGAGGCTTGAACGTGATTGTCGCCTTGATTGGGCCGTCCTCACAGGGAAATTCATTGGAGTAGAGGTACCAGTTCTTGTCGATCGTAACGGAGAACTGGATCTCGAGGACATCGCCAGCTTTGGCTTGCACTTGCGAAGGGGCAACAGTCCATTGAGCCGGTTCGAGGATCTGGGCTTCAGCTGGGAAGACCAGGTACTGGATCAAAAGTGAAAGAACTATGATTGAATGCTTCACGGTTGGAGGTAAATGTGGAAGGGTAACGCTGTCATGACCAGGAGGGTTCCGCAGGCTGCGAAAGATTCTAGGACTTCGCTGCGTATTGATGGTGAAATGCAACAATCGTCTCAATTCCTATTAGGAAGTTTCGGATCCCATAATGCTCGTTCGGTGAGTGTAAGGCATCGCTGTCTAATCCGAAGCCCATCAGAACGGTATCAAGGCCCAACTCCTTCTTGAACAAGGCCACGATGGGAATGCTTCCACCATCCCGGGTTGGAATCGGTGTTTTGCCCCACACTTGCTCGAATGCTTTCGCGGCGGCGCGAAATGCCCTGGAATCCGTCGGCGTTACGGCTGCCTCACCTCCGTGATGCGCGGTCACTTTGACCGTCACCGTTTTGGGAGCGATTGACTGAATGTGCTTGGTAAATATTGATGTGATTTTATCGGGGCTCTGGTTAGGAACGAGTCGCATAGAAATTTTAGCAGAGGCCATGGCAGGAAGGACCGTTTTGGCGCCTTCCCCTGTATAACCTCCCCATATTCCGTTCACATCAAGCGTAGGTCGGATACCTGTCCTTTCCAATGTGGTATATCCTTTTTCGCCTGTTACTTCGGTGATACCAAGTTCTTTCTTGTACTCATCGAGACTGAAGGGCGCACTGTTGAGGGCTTCGCGTTCGACTTTAGATAACTCAGCGACATCATCATAGAATCCCGGGATGTTAACGCGCCCGTTCGCGTCATGCAGAGAGGCAATCATGTGGCAGAGAACATTGGCCGGATTGGCGACGGCACCGCCATAAACGCCTGAGTGGAGGTCACGATTGGGTCCGGTCACCACAACTTCCATGTAGCTTAGTCCGCGTAATCCAACCGTGATAGACGGATGTTGCAGCGAAATGAGCGCTGTATCTGAAATGAGAATCACATCGGCTTTGAGCTTGGCTTTATGGGTCCTGACAAAATCTCCCAGATTAGATGATCCCACCTCTTCTTCGCCTTCGATCATGAACTTGATGTTGCAAGGCACCTGGTTCTGTCTGATCATGATCTCAAGCGCCTTAATGTGCATGTAGAATTGTCCTTTATCATCGCACGATCCGCGAGCGTAGATTTTTCCATCGCGAACGGTTGGCTCAAAGGGAGGAGAATTCCACAGTCCTAATGGATCAGGGGGCTGCACGTCGTAGTGTCCATAGACCAAGACTGTTGGCTTTGAGGGGTCAACCATTTTTTCTGCAAAGACTATTGGATGCCCGGGGGTTTCCATAAGTTCGGCATGGTCGGCGCCGGCTTCCTCAATTTTCTTCATAACATAATGGGCAGCCTTGCGAACATCTTCCTTGTGACGGCTGTCGGCACTCACCGATGGAATGCGAAGCAATTCAAACAATTCGTTCAGGTACACATCCTTGTTCTTCTCAATATGATCTTTTACGTCGCTCATAGCAGAAATTAGTTTGTAGGAAACGCTAAAATTAGGTTTTCATTAAGTCAAATGGAAGTGGACCTGCAGCCAGAGTACAGCGCAAGAAAAATCACCACGTGGCTCAGTTCGACGGCGGATCGGGAACGCGGAAGACGGCAAATATAGGATCTGAAATAACGCCGGCTTCCTTCATGCGCTTCCGAAGCTCTTCTGAGTTGATCACATCTTTCGCCTTTTCAATATCGTCGGTTGCAAAAAAAATGTTGACTAGCAAAGAATTATCGGCGTTGGTTGATATCGCCCGCAGCTCCAGATTTGCTTTTGACCGAATGGGCTCGTCCTGGTCAAAAATCTTCTTCCAGAGTTCATAGTCAGCAACCTCATGAGAGACACCAAGCCTAAAGGACTTTTCGGTGGGGGTGGTTGCCCGGAACTTGATATCGAAGAGGCTGATTTTCGGTTCCGTGGTTACCCCTTCAGCCTCCAAGGTTTGTCTGAATTCAACTGTAGAAAGAGCAGTTCTGGCTTCTAGGTGACCTTTGGTCAACTCAAATACTGTAATAAGATTAGGGTTATCAGGATTTGAAAAAATGCTGATCCGGGACTCTGGATCCGATAGGTTATTGTATGCCACAAGCCAGGCACGAAAATCACGCACTTCATGGGTCAAGGCAACTGCCGTGTTCCCAGAATAGGGTGTCAGTTTTACCGAATCGAATGCTACTTCATTGGCCTTCTGGTCGCTTGATTTGGTGCTACAGGACGAGACTACAAGCAAGATCACAGGGAACAGGCACAATGGAAGGCAACGGTCTTGAGGCATAGTGAAAAGATAGGGAAATTCTGCTATTTCTCATCCGGTTCAATTGTGAACATTATCGGCAAATTGCATTACTGTTAAATAACATCTTAGCCCTTGAACCACAGTGGGTTAAATTCCGTTATTTACCTAACCACCACTACGAATATGAAAACGTTGAGAAAACTGGCTATCCTGGAATCCCTGGACGCTATGGACCACTCGCAGATGGAGAAGGTAATGGAATACATCCGCGAGGTCCTGAGTCATCACCCGCGTAGCCATGACCGGAAAAAGCGCCAGCAGGCAATGGAGCAGATTAGGAAGGCCCTGCAGCCGCAGCAAACATTGCGGCCACAGTTTTAGGGGCATCTTCGAATAGCCAGCCGTTTAGCAGCCGAGATTCTTCTTGAGGCTCCGGTTTGGAATGCCACCAAAGTCTGACAACTTGCCAGTGTCTTCGACAGCGAGTTTATTGGTACTGTGACCTTTTTCCTTTCCTTTCGCTGATTCCTTCTTCTTTGGTTTCTTTATAGCCATACCTAATTCCAGAACAAGGAAGCACTATTTTCGAGATAGTTGGCCATACCGTATATTCGCCTTTATTTAAACTTAATCTAAATAAGGTGTCTTCTCCCTCGAAGTCAGTTGCGTCGATGAGACCCGGGGAATCGGCCGTGATATCGGGATTTACGGATGAGCAACTTTCTGTCAAATTGCTGGAGATGGGTTTTCTTCCCGGCAACGTTGTCCGGTTTAATTTCAGTGCTCCCTTTGGCGACCCGGTTTGCGTAAACATTTCGGGATTTGATCTTTCGCTGAGGCTGGACGAAGCGTCGACCATAATCATCCTCGACTGATGTTGCCAGGTTCATTCCGAAAAATTGCCTTGGTGGGGAAACCCAACTCAGGCAAATCATCTTTGTTCAATCAACTCACAGGGCTCAAGCAAAAGATTGGGAACTTCCCTGGAATTACGGTGGACAAGCGAACGGGTTCTTGCGTTCTGAATAGCAAAATTGAAGCGGAGATCATCGACTTGCCAGGCATTTATAGTCTCTATCCGCGAACGCTTGATGAAAAAATTGTCGTCGAGATTCTTACCGATCGCCGGGGGACAGATTATCCGCATGCACTGGCCGTAGTAGCCGATGCTACCAACCTCAAGAATTGCCTGCTGCTGCTGACACAACTGATTGACCTTCGACTCCCCGTTGTACTTGCGCTGAACATGATGGACCTGGCCGCAAAATCAGGATTGAGTTTGGATATAAAGAAATTGTCCAGTGAGCTCGGGGTGCCTGTTGTGATGATTAATGCGCGTGAAGGACGCGGGATTGACTTGCTAAAGGAAACATTGGCGGGGCAAATACCCATATCTGGCAAGCCGATATTCATCGCTTCTGCGGAAGTAGAAGGTGCGGTGCGCGAGATAAGAGAGCATTTCAAATTAGATGCTCCCTATGAAGCCTTCCAGTATCTTCAACAATCTGACAATTTGAAATTTCTCTCGACGGCCGACAGAAATTTTATTCGCGAAGTCGCGGGTCGTCATGATTTCTTTCCGCACAAGTACCAGGGTATGGAAACGATTCACCGGTATGCGTTCATTCAGAATGTGCTTGATGCTGTTGTCATCAAGTCGGCAAGCAAAGATTGGAAAGGCACATCCTATCAGCTCGACCGGGTATTGACGCATCGGTTCTGGGGATATGGAATATTCTTTGTTATCCTGTTTCTGATTTTTCAGTCGGTATTTGCCCTTGCTCAGATCCCTATGGATGCCATCGACCGGGGTTTTGCCGGCCTTAGCAGTTTCCTGGCTCAGCGTTTGCCTGAAGGGCCCTTGTTTGAATTGATTTCCAACGGCATTGTTCCTGGTATCGGAGGCATCATCATTTTCATCCCGCAAATTGCAATCCTTTTTGCCTTCATCGCCGTGCTTGAAGAGACGGGATACATGTCTCGCGTTGTTTTCCTGATGGACAAGGTGATGAGGAAATTCGGGATGAGCGGCCGGAGTGTGGTGCCCCTGATTTCAGGAATGGCGTGTGCTATCCCTGCCATCATGGCAACGCGCACAATCGACAACTGGAAGGACCGTCTTATTACCATTTTTGTTACCCCGCTGATGAGTTGCTCGGCTCGTTTGCCCGTATTTGCCATCCTCATAGCATTAATCATCCCAAAGCACCGTGTTTTGGGAATCATCAGTCTGCAAGGCATAGCGCTGATGGGACTTTACCTTCTGGGGTTTGCCGCCGCCATGGGGTCTGCGATGTTGATGAAAGCCATTGTACGGGTAAGGGAGAGAAGCTACCTGATTATGGAAATGCCGACATACCGAATGCCGAAATGGTCGAATGTTGGTTTCACGATCCTTGAGAAGACAAAGGCGTTTGTTGTGGAGGCCGGCAAAGTAATCATTGCCGTATCCATCATCCTTTGGGTATTGGCCAGCTATGGTCCTGCCGATGTGATGAACAATGCCAGAAAAACAGTTGCTGAGGAAACGGCAAATATGCGACTTAGTGAAGAGGCATATGAGAACCGCGTGGCAGCCTACAAACTCGAACACTCCTATGCCGGCACTATAGGGAAATGGATTGAACCTGTGATTCAACCTCTTGGTTTCGATTGGAAGATTGGCATTGCGCTGATAACCTCCTTTGCCGCACGAGAAGTGTTTGTGAGTACCATCGCCACCATCTACAGCCTTGGAAGTACTGATGAAAGCGCTACGATCAAAGATCGCCTGAAGGACGAAATCAATCCGGATACCGGCGGCCCCCGGTTTACACCCGCTGTAGGATTCTCCCTGTTGGTCTTCTACACGTTTGCCATGCAGTGCATGAGCACATTGGCCATTGTCAAACGCGAAACAAAAGGATGGAAATGGCCGCTGGCACAGTTGGTTTACATGACCGGCCTCGCCTACACCGCCGCCCTGATTGTTTATCAAGTCCTCGCCTGATTCTCTATCTTTCGGACTGAACCTACCCCGCGTTAAACGTGAGAACCAAACGCATCGGAATATTGGGCGGAGGCCAACTTGGAAGGATGTTGATTCAAAAGGGACTTGATTGGAATATCCCCTTCTCAGTTCTTGATCCCGATCCTCAAGCGCCATGCGCCGGAATTGCCTCGTTTACGGCAGGCAAACTCACTGACCATAACACAGTTCTGAATTTCGGAAAATCTTGTGATATCATCACCGTTGAAATAGAGAATGTAAATACCCGTGCTTTAAAAGAGCTAGCCGCCTTCGGAAAGCAGGTCTTTCCACAGCCAGAAGTCATCGAGCTCATTCAGGACAAGCGTACACAAAAAAAGTTCTTTCTCGATCATGGAATCCCCACCGCTGACTACGTACTAACGGCTGGCCGTGAGGACGTCATGCGTTATGTTGATTTTCTGCCGGCCGTCAATAAGCTGGCACGGGAAGGTTACGACGGCCGCGGGGTTCAACTATTACGTTCGGCCGCCGATTTTCCCAAAGCTTTTGAGGCCCCCGGTCTGTTGGAAAGGCTGGTTCAGATTGAAAAAGAAATCTCGGTGATTGTGGCGCGCAATGCAGATGGTCAGGTAAAAACTTTCCCTGCCGTGGAGATGGTTTTTCAGCCTGAGGCCAATCTAGTCGACTACCTTTTTTCTCCTGCCGGTATTCCGGAGGTGGTGGCCTCAAGGGCGAGTGCGATTGCTCAGGAAGTAATTTCTGAATTGAAAATGGTTGGACTGCTCGCTGTGGAAATGTTTGTTACGCCAGAAGGCGGTATCCTGGTCAATGAGGTGGCGCCGCGTCCGCACAACAGCGGTCACCAGACCATCGAAGGCAATGTGACGTCCCAGTATGAGCAGCATTTGCGGGCCATCCTGAATATTCCACTCGGTGATACAACCGTCACACAACCAACGGCGATGGTTAACCTGTTGGGTGAGGAGGGGCACACCGGTGACGCGCGATACCTGGGCATTGAAGGTGTTCTGGACATTCCTGGTATCTACGTCCATCTGTATGGCAAGCGATCAACGAAACCATTTCGGAAGATGGGTCATATAACGATTGTCGATTCGGATGTGGAAAGTTTGAAGAAGAAAGCCACCTTTGTAAAGAGCACATTGAAAGTAACCGCATGGCCAAACCCCTCGTCGGAATAATCATGGGAAGTCAATCGGATCTGGCTGTTATGAAGGAGGCAGCCCAGTTTCTGGATGAAATGGCAATACCTTTTGAAGTAACCATTGTGTCGGCGCACAGAACACCGGCAAGAATGGTTAACTACGCCAGCAAGGCACGTGAGCGTGGCCTGCGGGTGATTATCGCAGGCGCAGGAGGTGCTGCACATCTTCCTGGCATGATCGCATCGATGACCTCTCTTCCTGTTATTGGCGTCCCCGTCAAGTCATCCAATTCCATCGATGGGTGGGATTCCGTCTTGTCTATCCTGCAAATGCCGTCGGGGGTTCCGGTGGCAACAGTTGCGTTGAACGGTGCTAAGAATGCGGGTATTTTGGCCGCTCAAGTGCTTGGCTCCTCAGATAAATCAGTAGCCCGGAAACTCGACAACTTCAAGAAGTCGCTGCAGCAGAAAGTGGAAGAATCGGCCAAATCTATGGGCCGAAAAGGCTGGAAATCATCCTAAACGCCATTTTCCGCATAAACTATCGCCCGAGAGAACAGAATTTATTAACTTCTCGTCCATTTTACTCAGGCGATGAATCCTCGTTCGAAGGGCTGGCTTAAAGAATACCTTAAATTCAGGCAGGAGCTGTTTCAAAACATTACTGCCGAGGGACGCAAATCTGCACATCCCGATTTTTCGCTCTATCGACTCCTACAGCCAACCGGTCTGATGTATGGCCATCCTATAATACCTTTTGAAAGCGGTGCATCGGAATCCTGGACCGTCCGTGATCGCATCAAAATCCTCATGGCAGAAAGCCTCATCAGCAGTTCATTGCTTTTTCATGAGAAACAAGTAACCGACCCAGATGAACTCTCAGCGCTTCTGGTGCGCACAGTCGAGAACATCAATCATTTTTATCAACATGTCTTCCCGGAGATGGCTGCCTCATCCAGAACTCTTCTGGGAAGAAAGAAAGATTCGCTGGAACTGGCCGAGCAGATACTGGATCGTCGTGTGAACTCATTGGACCTTAAGGGCAACTTCTGGGTTCGTTTCTTTCACAATAGCCTGCTGTTTCTCGACATATTTATCTTTGGTCAGTGGATTCACACGCATGACAACAAGATCGTTTCTGAATTCTTTCACTACGAACGCGACGAATTGCGAACAGCACTGGCCCGTGTGATCGCAATAGCTTCTCATGCCAATCACAAACTTGAACCTGAGGAAAGAAAATTGATGGAATACTTTCTTCAGAGTACTGGACTTTCGGCAGAGCAAAGGGAGGAGTGTTGGGCGATTTTTGAGCAGGGATTGCCAATAGAAGAACTCAGCCTGCCCACCAGCAATTCATGGATACTGAAGAAGTACTTCCTTGAGATTGCTATACTTACTTTCTGGGCGGACAAGCGAGTGGAGCAACTCGAGCTAGACACCTTGAACCGACTTGCTGCAAGCATCTCCTTTCATTCGGATGATGTAGAATACAGCCTTCTGGCCGTTGAAGGGTTTGTACTCGAGCACTGGAAGGAACTGGACAGCCTTCAGGATAAATTGAGCTATGAGCAGGTGAGCAAGCAGTTTGTTGACCGCATGGCATCGATCACAGCCAAACACAAGACCAGGTTGCTTCAGGAAGTACGTTCCTGGAACGAATTAACTGCGTTGCTTAGCCGTGCACGTTCAACTGAATTGGATGCAAAAGAAAAAGAGGCACTTCGGGTGATGTTGGTCGACCTCCTCCGCAGGGTTCCTTCCTTCGTAATTGTTTCGCTGCCACAGCAGTTCCTTACCCTGCCAATGCTAATGCAGATTCTCCCGAAAAATTTTATTGCAGAAAGCCTGAGCGCTTAATCCAGATCTTCAATAATTGCTTTGTTCTTCTTGGGAATAACTACTGAGAAGACGATCGACAGGGTCAAGGTAAGAATGATGACCGAGAAGGACAGGAACACAGGGATATCAAAGTGAATGATCTCCAGTAACATTTTGGCGCCGATAAAGAAAAGAATGATGGACAATCCCTTCTGGAGAAGATAGAACTTGTCGATGATGCCGGCCAGGAGAAAGAACATGGCACGCAAGCCCAGAACAGCAAAGATATTGGACGTATAGATCAAAAACTCATTTTGCGTTATAGCGAAGGCTGCAGGAATTGAATCTACGGCGAATATCAGATCGGTTGTTTCAATAAGCACAATGACAAGGAAGAGGGGGGTGAAGTAGAACTTGCCCTTGTCGCGAAACACAAAACTCCCGCCATGCTCATCCTTGCTGATAGGGAGATAGGCTCGGCAAAAACGCATGATGGGATTACGCTCAGGATCAATTTTTTCATCACTGTCTTCGAAATAAATCTTGATCCCTGAATAAATCAGGAAAACGCCAAAGACATACAGGATCCAATGAAATTGGCCGATGAGATAAGCGCCAACAAAAATGAAGATACCGCGGAAAAAAACGGCACCTAATATTCCCCAGAAAAGCACCTTGTGGTAGTACTCCTCTTTAACTGAGAAGTATTTCAGGATGAGCAGGATTACAAAAATGTTATCGACCGACAGGGCATACTCCGTCAGGTAGGCAGAAAAATATTCAAGCAGGGCATCCGTACCACCGTCGGCGCTATCGTCAAAAACATAAACGAGATAACCAAAGGCAGTACTGACCAGTACCCAGAAAATGGATTGATAAAGCGCCGATTTGGTCGTGATTTTGTGGGCTGTCTTGTTTAATACACCCAAATCAATAAGGAGGAACAAAACGATGACGACGGCAAAAACACCAAACAAGATCGTCTCGGCTTGACTGTTATTTCTGAACAGGGAGAATAAGAGCATTTCTTACGGTGAGACGTGTAATTGGGGCAAAAAGGAGGTGATCATTGGGCAATAGTGGCCTAGTAATCACCCGCTCTTAAAGATCAAAGCTAAAAATTAATATGAAACCTTGAAACTACGTATCGTGTATCCCCCCATCTGTCAAAAGGAAACCGGGTATCATGATTGGTTCGGAATTAGCTTACCCAGAAGGGAAGAAGTTGATCTAGGCAAGAATCAACCCTACCACTTGATGGTTGAAACAAGCTGAAATCGTACTGTATCCCGCAGGACTACCTTTTGAAATCCGATGACCGTGTAACGTGTCAATACGGGCTTATCATTTTCCTCATCAAATTCCAAAGTCAAAATTCTTTCAGAGGTGTTTAGTATGGTTGTTGATGACAGACGCCCTTCAATTTTCCGAATCCTCGAGGGATCTTCCCGATAAAAGATCTTTAGCGATTTCAATGGGGATGCAGTGCTCGAATACTGCTCAATGAAAAGATTGCTGCGTGGATCGTCCAGAGGACCTTCATGCCGGTAGGTGCCCTGGTGAATGGCCTTGTTGACGATTCCCAGTTGCCTAAAAATAGCCAGCTCGGCTCTCCAGGCTTCCATTGTTGGCATAACTGTTGAGTCGGAGAAAATCCCATCCACGCGTGCCTCTTTAGAGAGTCCAACCTTTCGCTGACTCAAAAAGTTAACCTGATCGTCGATCAAGGTGTTGACGTCTACCGGCCCCATTTCAATCAACGCAGGGGTTGGTGTGCAACCGGCAACCAAGAGCATTATTCCAAAAGTGCGTAGAAGATGATTCACAAACCCTGTGATTCAGCGATGAGTTCGGCAAGGTCTCTTACCTTAATGGCGGCCTCCTTGTTCTTTGCTTTTACACCATCACTCATCATGGTCATGCAGAATGGGCAGGCTACAGCAATTGTTTCCGCACCGGTGGCAATGGCTTCCTCAATCCGTTCTACGTTGACATCCTTCTTACCTTTTTCTGGCTCTTTGAACATTTGAGCGCCCCCTGCACCACAGCACAAACCGGTGGTCCGACAACGTTTCATTTCAACCAGGTCGGCGTCGAGTGATTCCAGCAGCGAACGTGGCGCTTCATAAACATTGTTCGCTCGTCCCAGGTAACAAGAGTCGTGATAGGTAATTCGCTTGCCTTTGTAGGATCCGCCTTCCTTCATTTTGATTTTCCCTTCACCGATCAGCTGCTGGAGGTAAGTTGAATGATGAATCACCTCGTATGTACCGCCCAACTCTGGATACTCATTTCTCATCGTATTGAAGCAATGCGGGCAAGCTGTCACGATCTTTTTTACGTTGTATCTGTTGAGCAACTGTATAACATTGGTGGCCTGCATCTGGAAGAGAAACTCATTCCCCGCTCGGCGGGCAGGATCACCGGTACAAGACTCTTCAGATCCCAGCACGGCAAACCGTACTTCGACTGCCTGAAGAATCTTAACAAAGGCTCTCGTTACCCGCTTATAGCGATCATCATATGAGCCGGCGCATCCAACCCAAAACAGAATCTCGGGGGACTCACCCCGGGCTGTCATTTCAGAAAGTGTAGGAACATGCATATAGCGTATTCATCAGGAATTTTCACTGGCCCACTTAAACCGGTCGGAGGATGGGAATTTCCATGGAGCGAAATTGGTTTCGATGTTCTGAAACATGGAATTCCACTGTGCAGGCGAGCCCGATTCCTCCATGGCGACATACCGGCGCAATTCAAGGATGATGTCTAACGGATTTATCATCACCGGACAAGCCTCAACGCAGGCATTGCAACTCGTGCATGCGTTGATCTCTTCCTTTGTGATATAATTACCGAGCAGCGATTTTCCGTCAGCGAGCCCTGGCCCACCCTTGGCAATACTATTGCCCACCTCTTCCATCCGGTCGCGAACATCCATCATGATTTTTCTAGGGGAGAGCACTTTTCCCGTGATGTTGGCAGGGCATTCTGAAGTGCATCGCCCACACTCGGTACATGAGTAAGCAGAAAGAAGTGTAGTCCTGGTGAGATCGTTGATGTCCTTAGCACCAAAGCGACCTGTTTCAGCGGCCGGTTCCGACGACGAAGTTTCGAGCCCGAGCATTGATCGGACTTCGCGTGTCACTACCGGCATATTGCGAATCTTTCCCTTGACATCCAGGTGTGCATAGTAAGTATTCGGAAATGCGAGGAAAATATGGAGATGCTTGGAATAGGTAATGTAGATGGAGAATCCCAAAATCCCGACGATATGAAACCACCAGCAAAATCGTTCTACCCATACCAGCGAGGAGGCGGGCATTTCGCTGAGCACAGGAATCAGGAATGAACTGAAAAACAAGGATCCTGTAGCTGTGTAGTGTTCATTTTGTCCCTGCAGGATTTGATCGCTTGCATTCATGAACAGAATAGCCCACATGAGTATGATCTCGGTGGCAAGGATAATCGCAGCGTCCATGCGAGGCCACGATGTCATTTCGGCGCTCCAGAACCTGGGGATACGAAGCACATAGCGCCGGATAAGAAAGGCCAGGCAGGCAGCCATTACAGCCACGGCGAGAGCTTCAAAAAAATTCATCAGTATCGGATACAATGAACCTAAGTATGGTGCGAAGGTTCGATGGGTACCCAGCAGCCCATCGATAATGAACTCAAGCACTTCCAGATTGATGATGAGAAAGCCGGCATAGATGAAGAAGTGCAATAAGGCTGGCAAGGGTCGCTTGAACATCTTCTTCTGACCGAAGGCCACGAGCATCATGTTGCGCAACCGGTCTGAATGGTGATCGACAATGGGGCCTGCTTTTCCAAGTCTGATATTTTTCTGTATAAAGAGCACCCGTCGCCGGATGAGAATACCAGCGGCGACCAGAACGATCAGAAAGGCAATTTGCTGTAGCATTGATCGAAGTACCTATAGGATTTCAAATTAGCCAACTAATTCCGGAAATCCGCCACGGGTCTTTGAATTCGGGTCGGCAATTTGCAGCCTTTCTAAATTTATATACTTTTGTGGCCCCCGTCGTTAAAGAGGGGATATTCCTGGTGACGTAGCTCAGTTGGTAGAGCAAAGGACTGAAAATCCTTGTGTCGGGGGTTCAATTCCCTCCGTCACCACCAGAATGAATGCAAGGCGGACTCGGTCCTCATTCAGATTCCCCCGGATTATTTGAAAATATCTATTTGGCCAGCCAGTAGCTGGTCAAATGTGTCGCGCTGGCGGATGAGCCTTGGCTCTCCGTTGAATAGCATGACTTCGGCGGGCCGGAAGCGTGAATTGTAGTTTGAAGCCATAGAATAACCATAGGCTCCGGCGTTCCGAATAACCAGCAGATCGCCTTCACGCACTTCACTGATTTCACGGTCAGAACCAAAGGTATCCGTTTCACAAATATTGCCGACTACCGTGTAGGTGTGCCTGGGACCATTGGGATTCGAAACGTTGGCAATCTCGTGATAAGCTTCATACAGCATCGGCCGAATAAGATGATTGAGACCAGAATCAACACCTACGAAAGTCACGCTCGGTGTTCTTTTCACAACATTTGCCCGCACCAATAAATACCCGGCACTGCTAACGAGAAATTTTCCAGGCTCCATCCACAACTGCAAGCTTCGGCCATGGGTATCGCTGAAATGCTGGAATGCTTTCGAGAGTCGTTGCCCGAGGTCAACGATGTCAGTTGCAGTATCCTCCGGATGGTAGGCCACTTTGAGCCCTCCGCCAAAATCGAGGAACTGAACACTGGGATATTCAAGCGCGAAACGGAAGAGTATATCGGCCATCCGCATGAAGACATCTACGTCGGTTAATTCCGAACCTGTATGAATGTGGAGGCCCTGTACGTTGATTTTATGGCGTGCTACTACCTCTTTGATTTCGTCTGCCTGATGAATGGAAATGCCAAACTTGGAATAGCGGTGCCCGGTAGAGATCTTCAGATGCCCGCCGGCGAGTATGTCGGGGTTCAGCCTGAGCACGCAAGGATAACGGTCCCCATAATGAGCACCAAACTTGTCGAGTACCGAAAGATTGTCGAGGTTAATAGCCAATCCCAGTTCAACCCCCTGGACAATTTCCTCAAACGCCACACAATTGGGTGTGAACATGATGTCGGTAGGCAGAAAACCAGCAAGCAGAGCTATTTGTGCCTCCTGGATTGAAACAACATCGACCCCTACTCCATATTGTTTCATCAGCCGCAATACTGAAATATTGGTAAGCGCCTTGGCTGCATACTTGATGCGGACATTCTCAATCGCCTTTTGTAGTGCCTGAACCTGTTCCTCAATGCATGAAGCATCATATATGTACAAGGGTGTCCCAAACGATTGAGCCAGCGACTCAAAGGAGACACCATGAAGGGAGGTAAGAGGCGGTTTGTCCGGCATAGTGGTTTCAAATATACACTTCAGGGTGCGTACCTTTGGACGCATGAAGTTATTCTTTCGAAAGTCTGGTCAAGGGAGCCCCCTGATAATTTTGCATGGCCTCTTTGGCTCTTCCGACAACTGGTTCACACTGGCCAAAACTTTCTCCCAGCACCATACGGTTTATCTGGTAGATCAACGAAACCACGGCCAATCGCCGCATAGCGAAGAGATGAATTACGCCGTATTGGCTGAAGACTTGCATGACTTTGTTGTGGAACATGGATTGGAGAAGCCGGCTGTCATCGGGCATTCCATGGGAGGCAAGGCAGTGATGAATTTTGCAGTTCGTTATCCGAGCCGGATCGGAAAGATGATTGTGGTTGACATCGTTCCGAAGGCGTACCCGGTTCATCATGACGCAATCATTGATGGGCTTCACGCCATAAACCTTCAATCACTAAAATCACGATCCGAGGCCGATGCTTTGCTGGCGGCGTATGTACCTGAACTGGCCGTACGACAGTTCTTGTTAAAGAATCTCAGCCGGAATCCTGATGGCGGATTTGAGTGGAAGGTTAACCTTTCCGCTATTGACAAGAACATCGAGGCGCTGGGCGCAGGAATGATTTACTCAGGAAAACATGACGGCCCTTGCCTTTTCATTCGCGGAGAAAAGTCCAATTATTACAGGATGGATGATGAATCAAAGATTCAAGCCATTTTTCCGAATGCAGAATTTACCATAATGAATACAGGGCATTGGGTGCAAGCAGAAAGCCCGGAGGAGTTTGCACAGGTGACCCAGACATACTTGGGGGGCTAAATGGAAGATTTCAAAAACATACTTTTTATTGATATTGAGACGGTAGCCTGCGCACCAAACTATGCCGGGCTCGATGAGCGACTCAAGGTGCAGTGGGCACGCAAGGCCAATTTCTTTCGCCAGCGAACGGAAGCGATCACGGATGAGCAGTTATTTGATGAGCGTGCCGGAATCTATGCTGAGTTTGGAAAAATCATAGTGATTGCTATTGGAAAATTCACCACCAATGAAACTGGCGATCGCGTACTGAAGACGCGGAGTTTTGCACATCATGAGGAGTTTGCGTTGCTGAAAGAATTTAAAACAGCCCTTGAAAAAATGGACCAGGCACAGGTCCGGTTCTGCGCGCATAACGGGAAGGAGTTTGACTATCCCTACCTTAGCCGTCGAATGCTGGTACAGGGCATTGCGCTTCCTCCCGTGCTTAACCTTTCGGGAAAGAAGCCATGGGACAATCCTCATTTGGATACCCTGGAAATGTGGAAATTCGGCGACTACAAGCACTATACTTCGCTCGATCTGCTCACAACACTCTTTAACATCCCATCGAGTAAAGGCGACATGGACGGTTCGAAAGTGAACGAAGTTTACTATAGGGAGAAGGACCTGAAGAAAATTGCGGAATATTGTGTCGGAGATGTCGTGGCGGTGGCTCAATTGTTCCTTCGATTGAAAGGATGTCCGCTGCTTGAACCAGGGAATATCATTGCGGCCTGAGGACCGCTCAACAAAATCATTATGTCAAGGAAGAAGTTTAAGGAGCGGAAAGAAAAACACCTACAGGCTGAGTCCAAATCACTCCGCAAAATGTTGATGGAGTTTTTTGATGACAGCCCGGGCAGCTCGTTTCAATTCAAGCAACTGGTGCGAGAAGTCGGCGCAAAGAACAAGGTGCAGAACAAAGAAGTATTTGAATTGCTTGATTCGCTGGAAGAATCAGGAAAAATCCGAAGGCTGGCAGACGGCAGCTATGCGTCCAACAGGAAGGTAGAATCCCTGGAAGGGAGGGTAGACCATGTCAATCCGCGTTTTGCGTATGTCAATACCGGCACTGAGCCTGACATCTACATTCGCACCCAGGACCTTGCCACTGCCCTGCACGGAGATACGGTCAGGATCTCTATCATCAGCCAGCGCAAGGGCCAAAAGCCCGAAGGTCGTGTCGAGGAAATTGTGAAACGCAACAGAACACGGTTTGTCGGGCGCCTGGAAATGTCACCCAACCGGTTCGCCTTTGTTGTACCCGATTTCAAGAAGATCTATCAGGATTTCTTTATTTATCAGGAGAGCGTCGGAAAGGCGCAACACAATGACAAGGTCTTGTTTGAAGTCACCAAGTGGGGGGATGGTGAAAGAAGTCCCGAAGCAAAGGTCGTTGAAATTCTTGGCAAGACTGGAGAAAATGAAGCGGAGATTCACTCCATCATGGCGGAATTTGATTTACCCTTTCGCTTCCCTCCACACGTGCTCAAAGAGTCAGAAAAAATAAGTGAGCATATCGACAATAAGGAAATTTCCCATCGAAGGGATTTCCGGGACATCACTACCTTCACGATTGATCCGGAAGATGCCAAAGACTTTGATGACGCGATCTCGATCCATAAGCTGTCGAACGGAATGTTCGAAATTGGAGTTCACATCGCTGACGTTACTCATTATGTGCGTGAAGGAACATCGCTCGATGAAGACGCTTTTGATCGCGCCACTTCCGTTTACCTGGTAGACCGGACGGTCCCCATGTTGCCTGAACGGCTGTCCAATGAACTGTGTTCACTCCGTCCAAACGAGACGAAATTGACATTTGCTGCTGTGTTTGAGATGGACAGTCGCGGAAAGGTGCACCGTGAATGGTTTGGCCGCACCGTCATCCACTCCGACCATCGGTTTTCCTATGAGCAGGCTCAGGAAGTTCTTGAATCCCGTCAGGGTAAGTTTAGTGAGGAGCTGACAACACTTAATGAATTGGCGCACAAGTTGCGCAAGGAACGCTTCTCGAAGGGTGCCGTAAATTTCGAGACCACCGAAGTAAAATTTAAGCTGGATGAAAAAGGGAAGCCCCTGGCCGTTATCCCAAAGGTTCGGAAGGACGCGCATAAGCTGATTGAGGAGTTCATGCTGCTTGCCAACAAAGCTGTGGCGACATACATCTACAAGCTGGGTAGGGGCAGCGACAAGAATACGTTTGTCTATCGGACACATGATCTGCCCAATGCCGAGAAAGTGAATGACTTTGCGGAGTTTGCCAAGCAGTTTGGGCACAAGCTCAATACCGAGGAGACCGCTGTCTCCCGTTCGCTGAACAAACTCATGGACGAGATAGAAGGCAAGCCCGAACAAAATGTTCTTCAATCGCTCGCTGTGCGCGCCATGGCAAAAGCAAAATACACCACCGAGGCAAAGGGTCACTTTGGTCTGGCCTTCGATCACTATACGCATTTTACCTCACCGATCCGTCGTTACCCCGACATGATGGTTCATCGTTTGCTGCAACACTATTTGAATCAGGGCAAGCCGGTAAGCAAAGCGGATTATGAATCAAAGTGCATTCATTCCTCAGAGCGGGAGAAACGCGCAGCTGATGCTGAACGAGCGTCAATTCGGTACAAGCAGGTGGAGTTCATGAGTTTGCAGTCAGACAAGTTGTATGCTGGGATCATCACCGGCGTTACAGACTTTGGCATTTTTGTGGAGATCATCGAAACAAAATGCGAAGGAATGGTCAGGCTGGCCGATATGAAGGATGACTTCTATGAGTGGGATGAGAAGAACTACCGAGTGATCGGGAGACGGAGAAAGAAGATCTACCGGCTAGGGGACGAGGTGGAGGTCCGGGTGAAGAAGACGGATATTGACCGTCGCTTGATGGATCTTGCCTTTGAATCAACTGAGGGAGAAATGGATTATGGCAGGGAGGAACGCCGGTTTGGCCGCGGGAAAAGGCGATAGACCCTATGGAGGCATACCTGAGGCTCATTGAGGAGGAAATCCGGAAGTTTCGTTTTGATTCGAAACCACGGTCCCTTTACGACCCCATACACTATATCATGGCGTTGGGAGGCAAGCGGATGCGGCCCTTGCTGACTGTGCTTGCGTATGCGCTGTACAAGGATGACGTCGGCCCTGTCGTACGCTATGCGGCGGCCGTAGAGGCTTTTCACAACTTCACATTGGTGCATGACGATATCATGGATAAGGCACCGTTGCGGAGGGGCAAAGCCACGGTTCACAAAAAATGGGATGTGAATACCGCCATCCTTTCAGGGGATGTCATGCTGATCAAAGTATATGACCGCTTTCTCGAGTTGGAAGGGAAGAAATTGAAGGAAGTACTCAGGCTATTCAATGCCTGCGCGGCGGGAGTTTGTGAGGGACAACAGTGGGACATGGAATTTGAAACAGCGGCTCGTGTTAGCGAAGCCCAATATCTCAACATGATTGAGTTGAAGACCGCCGTATTGCTGGGGTTCAGTCTGGAGCTGGGGGCATTGTTGGCCGACGCACCATCGTCAGACCGGGACGCCTTGCGCCGCTTTGGAATCGATCTGGGGGTAGCCTTTCAACTTAAAGACGATCTGCTGGATGTGTATGGCGATAAGAAGACCTTTGGGAAGCAACAAGGCGGGGATATTATTACCAATAAGCGTACTTTCCTGTTGATTAATGCTCTTAGAAAAGCAAAGGGAATGCAAGCGAAGGAACTTAATCGTTTGCTCAAGGCAAAAGCCTTTGACAAGCGAAAGAAAGTGTTGGCAATAACGGCCATTTATGACGCATTGGATATTCGTGGGGTCACTGAAAGGAAGATCCAGGAATATCTGCTACGGGCTTCACAATCGTTGGACAGACTTTCCGTTGGTAAGAGAGTCAATCCAATACGCGAATTTGTCGAGGCCCTCTCCAGTCGGAAAAAGTGACTATGGATTGTTGACCGGTATCTCCTGAACCTGCGTGGAGTCCTTACCACGATTTCTTCGATAGAAATGTAGATTTGATCGCTCTCCCTTTCCATTTTCCCCCAAGGTGAAAAATCCGGAGCCGTTGACAGACCATGCGATGGATTCTCCCTGGGGCTCGCGGATGTAGGGAAGTTCTACCGGTGGGGCCAACAAAGCCTCCGTGACAGATTGTTGGGGAAGCCGCTTCCAGTAGTATATATGGTTATAACTTTTGAGAAGAATTTCCGCTCCATCGGGGCTAATGTCACCGGCAACCACAGAATGGATTGGCAGTGACAAGACTGGCTCGGCGATCAGTGTGTCAGCGTCAAAGGGAAATGTAACTTCGTAAAGCCAAACATTGTCTTCGCGCTTGGATACGAGGTACAGGTTGCGCGAGACAGGATCGATCAGGAGGGTCTCGGTATCCCGTTTCTTGTCAGCGAGCCGGATCAACAACTTGCCTGTCAGTTCAAGTTCGCCATCATTTTCCAGAGATGGTTCTTCCACGCAGTAGATGGTCTTTACCGCGTGGTGGGCATTGTTGTCGCCGATATCTCCGATATAGATGTAGTTGATGCTGTCAGGGCCGGGACCGAATGCGATGTCCTCCCAGTCCCGGTTCTTGGCGTCCTTGATACGAAAGGTTCGTTGGGTTTTGCCGAGCGAATCGAGGAGGAAGAGTTCTGGCGGGTGGCCGCTGTCATTGTGGGTCCACAACATTCCCGGGTGCCTGCGGCTCGCGACAAGTCCCGAAGCCTCTTCAAGGCGTTCATTGGTGTTTACACCCATGGCAATTCCTTCGATAAATGGACCATCGATGGGTTTTTTGGGTGAGCAGGCAACGACAACCACCAGGATAGACAAAAGGAGGCGCAGAACCATGTTGAAAGGTTAATCTTCGGTAGACATTTTCCAAACGATTTTCTGTGGACCGCCATTGAGTTCCTTCTGCGTACTTTTGCTCCGTGAAGAATCAATATGATGCGCCTGAAGAAGATCAGGACGATGAGCTATTTGAACACCATAGGATTGTCGTTGACGGCGGGCAGCAATTGGTGCGGATCGACAAATTCCTTATGGACCGGCTCGCCAACGTCACGCGGACAAAAATCCAGGATGGAATCCACAATGGTTTCGTACTGGTCAATGACAGGCCGGTAAAGCCCAATCACAAAATTCATCCTCGCGATGTTATTACGGTTTCTTTCCCTGAGCCGCCGCGCGATACGGATGTCATTCCTGAAAATATTCCTCTAAACATCGTCTATGAGGACGACCAACTCCTGGTTGTTAACAAGCCTGCCGGAATGGTGGTGCACCCGGCTTACCAAAACTGGACAGCAACGCTTGTCAATGCGCTGGCTTTTCATTTCCAGCACCTTCCGCAAATGGAGGGCAATGAAGGGCGACCAGGTCTGGTTCACCGCATTGATAAGGACACTTCCGGCCTGCTCGTCATCGCAAAAACCGAGAAAGCACTGACACAACTGGCTAAGCAATTTTTTGATCATTCCATCGAGCGTACATATTGGGCACTCGTGTGGGGAGAGCCGGTCAACGAATCGGGTACAATCAACGTTAACGTAGGCCGAAGCCTGAAGGACCGAAGGATTACCGCCGCTTTCCCAGACGCCGACTTTGGGAGGACAGCAATTACCCACTACAAGGTCCTGAAGAAATTCCGATATGTTTCGCTAGTCGAGTGCAGGCTGGAGACAGGCCGAACACACCAGATTCGCGCGCACATGAAATACCTGGGTCATCCGCTCTTCAATGATGCCACTTATGGTGGCGACAAAATTCACAAGGGAACCACATTCTCCAAGTATCGGCAGTTTGTCGACAACTGCTTTAAAGTCCTGCCGCGCCAGGCATTGCATGCCAAGACACTTGGATTTATCCATCCGACAACCGGAAAACATGTTCAGTTTGATTCTGAACTTCCGGATGATTTCCGTGAGGTGATCGAGAAGTGGGAGCACTATGTGAAGTATAACTAGTGAACCTCTCTGGTTGACCCGCAGACCGGGCATGTAAGAATGGATTTGGTCTGAATTTCAGCGCTCATGCCTACTAAATAGATTCGGCATAAAATACCCGCTTTACTCGATCGCTGGTGCTCGTCAGAATTTCGTATGGAATGGTCTCGATCCATTGTGCCACCTGTTCAATGGGTAAGGTCGGTCCGAAAATGATCGCCTCATCGCCTTCTTTCGCTTGTATTCCTGTAATGTCAACCATCGTCATATCCATACACACATTTCCCTTGACAGGCGCAAGTTGCCCGTTGATCAAAACATTGCCATTGCCGTTGCTAAACCTGCGGCTGAATCCGTCGGCATAGCCGATGGCAAGGGTTGCGATGGTGGTATCTCTTTCCACTTTCCCTCTTCGACCATAGCCAACGGTGTCACCGGCTTTGATTTGTTTGATTTGCGAGATGATAGTTTTTAGGGTAGCAACAGGCTTCAGGCTTGCATTTCCGGCTTCTGTTGGATCAATTCCATAGAGTCCAATACCGAGGCGAACCATATCAAACTGAAATGTGGAATGCCGCAGAATTCCAGAGGAGTTTAGCACATGACGCATTGGGCGGTAGCCAAGTACGCTGTCAAGTTTTTCCGCGATGGTTGTAAACAGCGCGGCCTGCATCCTTGTGAACGGATCGTGCACCCGTTCGTCGGCTCCCGAGAGATGTGTAAAGACCGAGGCCACACGGATGTTTGTATTAACCCGAAGCAACGCCTCCAAATCGCGGATGTCTTCCTCCTCAAGTCCCAACCGATGCATGCCCGTGTCAATCTTAAGATGTACGATGCAAGCTTGGCCTCGAAGAAAATCTGTCAAGGCGCTGAAAAGACGCATGCTGTAGATTTCCGGTTCAAGCCGATGTTCCAACATGAGCCCAAAGCTTTCTTCAGTGGGGTTCATCACCATAATGGGTAAGGTGATGTTGTTTTTTCTCAGTTCAACACCCTCGTCGGCGAAGGCAACACCGAGATAATCGACGCGGTGATATTGAAGGAGGTTGGCAACCTCTTCGCTGCCACTGCCATAGGCGAACGCCTTTACCATCCCCATGAGCTTTGTCTCTGGCGCCAGTCTGGACTTGAAGTAATTGAGATTGTGTACCATGGCGGTGAGATCGATCTCCATGACTGTACCATGTACTTTTCGTTGCAACCTTTTCACGATACGTTCAAATTGGAACGGTCGCGCACCTTTGATCAGGACGATGCTGTCAGCAAATATTATCGGATCAAGATTTGAGAGAAACTGGTCTGTTGCTTCGTAAAAGGTTCCTCCAGGGAATCGTTGCCTGTTCTCAAACAAGACCGGTCCAATTCCAATGATTTCCGTGACCCCATCGGCGACAATCAGATTTTTTATTTTGTCAACCAGATCATCCGGTGATAGCCCTGTCTGCAGAACATCGGAGAGGACAACGATCTTTCTGCCCTTTTGCTGACTGCGAAGGAAATCAAGACTGATCCTCAGGCCAGCCAAGTCATTGTTGTAGGAGTCGTCAATAATGGTGCTGCGGTACACACCCTGCTTCAGTTCAAGCCGCATGGGCACCGTGTGCAGGTGACTGATGCGGTTCTGAATGGTAGCAGGCGAACATCCTCGCAGCAATAGTAAGGCGACTACATGAAGTGTATTTTCGCACAGCGCAGGCTCCGGGAACGGGAGGAGGAGCTCAAATGTTTTTTGTTGGTAGGTAATACGGACCTGACGTTGTTCCACGCGCTCGACCTGGATATCTGCCTGGGTCTGGAAGCCCCATGACAGGGTTTTGATCCCGGATTTTTGAAGAGCCTGATCGACGAGTTGGTGGTCTTTGCAATAGACAACGACTTTACAATGGCTGAATAGTTTCACTTTTTCGGCAGCCTTTTCTTCCATAGAAGAAAACCCCTCATTGTGCGCGCTTCCAAGGTTTGTAAAAAGGCCGAACGTAGGCCGAATGATTTCCCGCAGTCTGTCCATCTCTCCGGTGGTGGATATTCCGGCCTCGAAAATCGCCAGTTCGTGCGCGACGCTCATACCCCAAACCGACAACGGCACACCAATTTGAGAATTGTAGCTGCCCGGACTTCTGACTACGCGCATCTCTGGAGACAGAACCTGGAATAGCCACTCCTTGATGGTTGTTTTGCCATTACTGCCGGTAATACCAACAACCGGGATGTCGAACAAGCGACGGTGTTCGATGGCAATTTGCTGAAGAGCCTTCAATGACGAGTTGACCTGCAGTATGTTGGCTAGGGGATATGATGCTGGTGACACTTTTGTCTCGACAATGAACTGTCGGATGCCCAAAGCATATAACTCAGCAAGATACCGGTGCCCGTCATGCCGGTCCCCCTTTATGGCGAAGAACACGGAAGTCTCATCGATAACCGGTTTCCGACTGTCTGTCACGAGGGTCTCCACCGGCCGGTCTATGCAAAGCTGGATCAGATTGCCGGAAGTGATTGAGGGGAGTAGTGAGAAGTTCATAGACATCAGAAAAGGCGCATACCATTGGGAACTTTCTTGTCGATCGTAGTCAGAACGACGTCACCGTTTTCATCAGGAAAACCTGTCACCAGGACTTCAGAGATGAAGGTGGCAATTTGCCTCGGGGGAAAGTTGACGACACAGGAAACTTGTTTGCCTGGCAAATCGTTGAGCGTATAATGGTGTGTAATTTGGGCGCTGCTTCTCCGAACGCCGATTTCCGGGCCAAGGTCAATCCAGAGCCTAAATGCTGGTTTTTTGGCTTCCGGAAATGGTTCTGCACGTAGAATGGTACCCGCACGGATGTCCACTTTTATAAATTCCTCCCAGGTTAACATCTATTGACTAATTTTGTATATTAGAGACCCTGTAGACGTGATTCGTATACTGAACGCAAGAACCGGAGTATGAAGTTATCACGCTTTCTGCTATTGCCGCCCGCCTTTGTGCTGTTTTCCTTCGCTGTCCAGGCGCAGGAAGAGACACCCTTGATTGAGGGGCCGGACGCCTACCAAAGAGGGGTCAATTTTAGCGAAGATAGGACTTTGATTCAGGATCAACCCACACAGCAGCCGGGGATCAAGGATTCCGTAGCAGTTTTGCCCAGGCCTATTGGCCGCACAAGCCGTCCTGAGAATAGCAAGGAATCGCAGAAGCCAAAGAGTGAAGAGGAAGCGCTTAAGTTTAATTTCCTCTACTACATGATCCAGAAGTACAAGCTCTCTGACATGATCGAAAATCAGTAGTTCCTTCTGCCGCCGTCCCGGCGCACTACGCAAAATTTTATTTCACACAATTCCGCTCGATTTATTTCCATGCTCATGGAGAGCATTTCATATCAATTGATCAATGAGCCCTGAAGACGGAGAAGCTCCGTTTCGGATACCTTGGCGTTGAACCGGGCAGCAATAAGCCGGTTGTAGGCGTCGGCCAGACTTTGCTGGGCGGTGCGCAGCTCGATGAACGTTGTAATGCCCCGGCGAAATCCCTCCAGAGCAATATTGACATTTTCCTTGGCGAGCAGAATGTTTTCTTCCTCAATCTGGAGAACCTTGAGCGCATTGGCGTAGCTGATGTAAGCAATCTGAATGCTTGCCATAACGATTGTAAGCTGCTGGTCATAAATCAGTTTTTGGCGTTCGAGGTTGATCTTTGATTGGCCTATGAGCCGCGTGACATTCATTCCGTTCAGTAGAGGTATTGATACAGACAATCCGTAGTTAAAACCACGGTTGCGGATGTACTTCTGAGCGATCGGGCTGGTGACAAGCTCGTTCTCAATGCGATTGAAGTTGTATGATGAGTTGAGGTTGATAATTGGAGAACGTGCGGCGCGGTTCTCGCGCAAAGACTGTTCTGCGACGGAAATGCTTTTGCGCTGTGCGGTTAATGCTGCATTGGACAGCTCAATATTTTGAGTGATTTGCTCAAGCGTGAGTGTCTGAAGGATGGGAATGGTGTCGGTGACCTCAAACTGATCAGGAAGGCCCATGTCAAGCAGGGAGTTCAGCTGATCTTTGAGCTGTTGAATCAAGGTTTCCTGTGCAATCGCAGCTGTCTTGAATGCGTTGAGGTCTACTTTCGCTTGTAACAGTTCGGGCTTGCCGCCGGTACCTACCTGGAGTTTGCGTTCCGCAAGCTTTACCCGTTCCTCACTGACCGAGGTTTGCTCCTGGACGGCTTTCAGTTGCTGTTTTTGGCGAACAATGCCATAGTAAGTTGTTATGACACCTGCAGCGGAGTTGATCATCTGATTACGCGCATTGAGTTGACCCAGGGCCTCTTGCTCGGCAAAGCGTTTGCGCGTGGCAAACATTTGGGTGCCGTCAAATATGGTCCAGACCAATTGCAGGGATGCATTGGTTTGGGTTGACTGAGCACCCGTCCGGATGGTCTCCACGTCACCAAACGTTACGTTGCGCGAATCGTTGTTGTTCTTCACGTAAGCCCCGGCTCCATTGATGTTTGGAAGAAATAGGCCAATGGCGTACCGGTTGTCATTGCCGGCCAACGCGGCCGCATTTTGGAACAAGCGAATGTCAAAGTTTTTTTGCAGTGCAATCTGCACCACTTCCTCAACCGTCACTGATTGACTCCATGCTGATATCGCCGTGAGGCAAAATAGCCATGCTACAAGGAGGCTACGCTTCATAGACAGGTTCCTTTGCAGGGGGGTTAATGTCCAACATGCCATAGTCGATTTTCCGCTTCTTTTTTGAAAAGTACATGTACATGGCTGGGATTACGTAGAGGGTCAGTATCAATGAGAACAATACACCGCCAACGATTACAACACCCAACGGAATCCTGCTTGTAGATGCGCCGCCCAATGATAGGGCCAGCGGTAGTGACCCAAGCGCCATCGCAAGACTGGTCATCAAAATCGGGCGAAGGCGTAGCTTGGAGGCAGTCAAAACGCTATCGACCTTGGAAAGGCCTTCTTCACGCTTCTTGTTGGCGAATTCCACAATGAGAATCCCGTTCTTCGTCACAAGTCCGATCAACATGATCATTCCGATCTGGGAGAAAATGTTGAGTGTCAGATCAAAGATGAACAATGAAATGAATGCCCCGCAAATGGCCAGCGGAACCGTAAACATGATGATAAGGGGGTCCACAAAACTTTCAAACTGTGCGGCCAGAATCAGGTAGATAAGAACAAGGGCAAGGAGGAACGCAAAAGTGGCATTACCAGAACTTTCCGCGAAATCGCGCGATGAGCCTGACAGTGACGTCTGAAAAGTATCATCAAGTTCTTTCCCGGCAATCTCTCGCATAGCCTCAATGCCATCTCCAATCGTCTTTCCCGGTGCAAGGCCTGCTGAAATTACTGCAGATTTAAAACGGTTGAAATGGAAGAGCGAAGGAGGTGTCGTGGATTCTTCCATAGTAACAACATTGTCAATGGAAATCAGCTCGCCGGATGTCGTCCGAACGTAGAGCCGCTTCAAGTCCTCCGGATCATCGCGATCCACGCGGGTAACCTGGCCGATAACCTGATATTGTTTGCCTTCTTTGACAAAATAACCGAAGCGCAGGTTGCTATAAGCCAGCTGAAGCGTCTGAGAAATATCCTGTACACTGATGCCCAGTTGAGTTGCTTTCAGCCTGTTAATTTTCACCAGGATCTCAGGCTTATTAAACTTCAGGTCGACATCGGCGTTTTGAAGAACGGGATGATCTTCAGCGGCCGCCAGCATTCTGGGAATTGACGCTCTGAGCTTTTCAAAATCATTATTCTGAATGACGAACTGAACAGGCTGCCCGCCCCTCCGACTCACCGCTATTGTCTGCTCTTGCGAGATGAATGCACGTCCTTCAGAGAACATCGGCAGGTACCGACTGACATGATCGACAATTTCTTGTTGTGATCGGTCACGCTCGTCACTGGGCACAAGAACCACGCGTACGTTGCCGGAATTGCTCGAACCGAATCCCCCACCGCCTCCGGAGAAGGAGACCACATTCTTGTATTCCGGCACTGAGTCCATCACAAACTTGGTGACGCGGTCTACATACGCGTCCATATAATCAAAAGATGTTCCTTCCAGGCCCGACAGGTTGATGCGGAATTGGTCGCGGTCTTCCATGGGTGCCAACTCTTCCTGGATATTGCTGTTGATCAGATAGACCACCGTGAGGCAGGTGACAATAATGACAAAAGCCATCCAACGGATCTTCATAAAGGCCGCCAGACTATTGCGGTAGCCATTCTCCATTCCAATGAAGAAGGGTTCCGTGACCCTGTAGAACCAGGAATGCGAATGATTGCTTCTGGTCAGCAATACACTGAGCACAGGTGTAAGTGTGAGCGACACAAAGGCTGAGATAAGAACCGCACCAGCCACAACGATACCGAACTCACGGAACAACCGGCCGACAAATCCGGGGAGGAATACAACCGGCAGGAATACAACCGCCAGAGTAACAGAAGTAGAAATGACCGCGAAGAAGATCTCGCGGGAGCCCTCGATGGCAGCCCGGTACTTATTCATACCCGCCTCCAGTTTCTTGTAGATGTTTTCAGTAACCACGATTCCGTCGTCTACCACAAGCCCGGTGGCAAGAACAATGCCGAGCATGGTGAGCACATTGATCGAGAAACCGAGCAGATACATGATAAAGAATGTCGCCGTAAGAGAAACCGGGATGTCGATGAGTGGCCTGATCGCTATGACAAAATCGCGGAAGAATAAGAAGATAATCAGCACAACAAGCAGGAAGGAGATGAGGAGGGTTTCTTCCACTTCAGTTATGGCGCGCTTTATGAATTTGGTCTGGTCAATCGAAACGTCAAGCTTGATATCGGCAGGCATTTCTCTGCGTATTTCCTCCAGTCGTTTGTAGAATTCATTGGCGATAGAAACATAGTTGGCGCCGGGCAAGGGGATTAAGCCAATGGAAAGCATGGGTGTACGGCTTTCGCGAAGGCTTGTCTCTTCGTTTTCCGGACCCAGCAGTGCCTGACCAACATCACGTACACGGATGTTGCCCTGTTCGGTAGATTTAATGACCACATTGCCGAAGTCATCTTCAGAATAGAGTTTTCCGAAAGTTCTTACGGTCAATTCAGTTGCATTCCCTGTGATTTTTCCGGATGGCAACTCAACATTCTCCCGGTTAAGTGCTTGCTGGACATCCAGTGCGGTGAGATTATAGGCACTGAGTTTGCCGGGGTCTAGCCATATGCGCATGGAATACCGCTTTTCACCCATGATTCGCACACTACTTACTCCATTGATGGTTTGGATTCGCTCAATCAGCACATTGTCGGTGTATTCGGTCAGCTGCAGCGCATTTCGTGTATTGCTCTGGACCGTCATGGCGATAATAAAATCAGCGTTGGCATCGGCCTTTTGAACTACAGGCGGAGAGCTGAGATCCTGTGGGAGCGACCTGGCCGCGGAAGAGACCTTGTCCCGAACATCATTGGCCGCGGCTTCGAGGTCAACGTTTAGGTTGAATTCAAGATTGATGTTACTGCGACCAGCCGATGAATTGGAAGTTATGTTGCGAATTCCAGGTATGCCGTTAAGCGCCTTTTCAAGGGGTTCAGTGATCTGTGACTCAATGATATCAGCATTGGCTCCGGAATACGATGTGCTGACGCTGATGTTGGGTGGATCAATCGCTGGGTAGTCTCTTACACCAAGGAATGAAAACCCCAGAACACCGAAGAGCACCAACGTGATGTTCATCACGAAAGTGAGCACCGGACGTTTGATCGATAATTCCGAAATGTTCATGCGTTTGAGATTTACTTGATCTTGGTAACGGATGAAATCTTCACCTTAGAACCAGGACGAATAGCCATGAGCCCCGTCGTTATGATGGTGTCGCCAGCCTTGATGCCACTCAGTACCTGTACGAACGAGGAATCGCGAATTCCCGTTTCGACTATCTGGAAGGCAGCGCTGTCTTTGTGAAAAAGAATGACTCGTTTGTTGCGTGCCTGTGGGATGACAGCCTGCGTAGGTACAAGGATGGCTTCGGTGTCTTTTCCCAGTTGCAAATGCACACGGGCAAAAATACCCGGCACGAGTTCAGGGTGTTTATGGCTGACCTGTGCACGAACTTTGAGTGTACGCGTAGTTTGCTCCACATTCCCTTCTGTGGCAATGACTTCACCCTGATGGTCTGCTTTGCCACCATCGACCCGGAATTTGACATGGGATCCCTTGGCAATGTTCTTGGCATATTTCTCAGGAACTGAGAACTCAAGTTTCAGTTGGCGGACATCTCTTAGAACCGTTATCACATCAGCAGGGGACAGGTACGCTCCAACACTGATGTTCTTCAAGCCGATTTGACCTTCATAAGGAGCGCGAACTTCTGTCCTTGAAATGGCTATCTCTGTCGATTGAATATCGGCCTTGAGGTTATCGACATTGAGCGCGCTCAGATCGTAGTCTTGCTGACTAATGCCATTAATAGCCAAAAGTTCTTTTTGTCGCTGCACGGTTTTGATTGCGATTTGCAGCTGAATCCGCAGCTTTCTCAGCTGGGCTTGTTGGTCCTGGTCAAAAAGTTTGACGAGGAGGAAGCCCTTGGGTACCACCGACCCTTCCGGGATATTCAGCTGAACGATTCGTCCACTGACTTCCGCGCGAATGGGTGTTTCCTCGAATGGAAAAAGCGAGCCGGGAACTTCAATATCCTCACTGATGGTGGAGGTCTGCGCTACAAAGGCATCAACGAACAATGGACCACGCGAGCGCTGGCTTTGACCCATCTGTGGACCCGTCTCCCTCTTCGATTCACAGGCTGAAATCAGGAGGGCACCAGCAATCAGAAAGCGGTTCATTGGAGTGAGCAGGAGCATAAGAAAGCGTCATTCAGGGTGCGAATTTCGCTGAATTGACAATGAAAACATGGAATCAATGGCGGACGGTCACCTAATTTGACCTATGGTTACTCCGCCATGTAAGAACAGGCAAACCGGACAAAAGTTCGTTCTTGCTGTTCAAATCCTAACCACGTGTCGAATACGTCCAAATCGGACGATCACCATGGTTGACAACCTCTTCGGCGATACTTCCTGCAAACAGGTGCGCCAGGCCCCGGCGTCCATGGGTACCCATGGCAACCAGATCAGCGTTGATTTCGCTGGCAAATTTCAATATACCGTAAGGTTCGTGAAATTCGTTGCGTGTGTTTACGGTATAGTTTTCCAGTTGATGCTGTTTGGCAAATGCGTGTATCCGCGCTTCCTCGTCGGCAGTCCGCTGAAGATTATAGGGTGTATTGACAATCAAAAGATGAAGTTTGGCCTGAAAGAACTGCTGAAGTGTCCGCAAGTGTGATAGTAGCATAGGGTTAGGGTTTTCGAGCGTAGTCGGGAATACGATGCTCCGGATGCTACTCAATGCCGGGGCCTTTCGAATGGCGAAGACGGGTACTGTCGAGAACCGAACAATTTTTTCCGTATTGGATCCGATAAGGTATTCCTCAAGTCCGGAAGCACCTCGTGTACCCATAACGACCAAATCAATGACCTGGTCTTTAATGAAATTCCGGATGGTCGGTGTTACCGCACCTTCAAGCACAGAGAAATCGACTGGCCGTTTGGTTGGGTGCGCGGCTTTCAGCTTTTCGAACTGAACCATGGCATCATCTTTCAACTCCTTGATCAACGTGGGATCAAAGTAGTAGGGTGCTGCTCCCAGCGCGCTCTCGTACATAACTGGCAAGTCAACAGCTTTCAACACATGGATCGAGCCACTTGTTTTTTCGGCTAAGGCGAGGGCAAACACGAAGGCCTCCCGGGATTCCGGCGAAAAATCGCAGGGGACGAGGATGTTTTTCATAGGAATTTCTTTCTCCCAAGATAGGCAGGGAAGCTCAGATACACGATGAGAAAAATCACTATTGAGGGTGATACCCCTGCCATAAGAAAGTGTACCCGGGACGGGACTTGAACCCGTACAGCCATTACTGGCCACAGGATTTTAAGTCCTGCGTGTCTACCAATTCCACCACCCGGGCCCTTTCGACAAGCTCAGGGCAAGCCGACAAGCTCAAGGCAAGCCTTCGACAAGCTCAGGGCAGGCCCCAACAAGCTCAGGGCAACCTTGGCCTGCGTTTGCAGCTTCAACTTCTACAAGATCGGCGGAAGCTGCAAATGAAAAAAGTGCGGCTGTTTACCACACTTTTTGTCAACGTCTATCTGATCATTGTCAACTGATCAACCGAGCGGGAAACGAGACTCGAACTCGCGACCCCGACCTTGGCAAGGTCGTGCTCTACCAACTGAGCTACTCCCGCATAAAAGCCCCTCATTCTAGAAAGGGACTGCAAAGTTAAACCCGATTCCCAAATCTGCAAATTCAGGTCATTTTAGCCCATCGGTAAAGTGCGAACGGGTCTTTTCCTGACTGAATTTCTCCTCATTGAACGAAGCCGAGCCACCCTTTGGGATACTCAACGAGTTGAATTCTCCGCCCTTCAAAATCTTCGCCTGGTAAATGATCTGACCGATATGTGAAGCGTAATGTGCCAACTGTCGCTGAATGGCCTCCATGACCGTTTGCCCTTCGTTTCGGATGTAGACGGTTTTGGAGACATCCTCAGGTCTTAGTGGCTCGAGAGCATTGAAGACGCATTTCCAGCCTTCGTTCCATGCAGTCATCATCTTGGCCTTATCGCTGTACGCTTCGTCGAATTCCCTTTCCCGGTCACGCCATGGTTTTTCTCCATCGCTGGTTAGAAAATCTGTGAAGCGTGAATGCATATTGCCACTGAGATGATGAACGATCAATGCGATGCTGTTACTGGAGTCGTTGGGTTTGTGCAGCACTTGTTCATCATTGAGTTGGGCGATTGCCTTCTCGCCAAGTCCCTTGTAAGTGCGGAGGAGTTTTATGGAACCCTCCAGAAAATTCTGCTCAATCGACGGTGACATCGTCTTCGATTTTTTGGGAAGCATTTCTGGCAACAGGCGGACGATCCTGTTCGTAGCGCCGCTTCAACTCCTGGGCTTCATGCTTGTTGCGGGAATATTGGATGTGCCTGGGAACCTCTTTGAGATCCCACACCAAACCAACAGCAGCCAAAGCACGCAGAATGTAGTATGTAATATCAATCTCCCACCAGAAGAACCCCTGCCGGGATGCTACTTCATAATAATGGTGGTTATTGTGCCATCCTTCACCCAAGGTAAGAAGGGCCAGCCATACGCTGTTCTTTGACTCGTCGCCGGTCTCGTAACGAGGCTTCCCAAACTTGTGCATGATTGAATTGATGGAAAATGTACCGTGGTAAAGAATTACGGTACTCAAAAAGAAGCCAATGAACAGGCTGGAAAAGCCAGCTGTGGTAAACATGGCAAAAATGCTCCCGCCATTGACCCAACCGCCAAGGGCCATAATGGTCAACGCCAGGAGCGTAGGGGAAACCAGGTAGTGCTTGTTCAGCCAAACGAGTTCGGGATACTTGGCATAATCGCCTATGGTTTTGAAATCCGTCTCTTTGAAGTCAGGGCCAATGATCCATCCGATATGTGAATACCAGAATCCGTAGACTTTCATTGAGTGAGGATCCTTTGGTGTGTCGCTATAACGATGATGATGACGATGATGGGCTGCCCACCAGAGTGCTCCTTTCTGCGCCGAAGTCTGTGCCATGAAGGCAATCACAAACTGGAACCATCGTGATGTCTTGTATGACTTGTGTGCGAAGTAACGGTGATAGCCTCCGGTGATCCAGAACATACGGAACACGTAGAAGAATAAACACATGATCCAGTCAAAAGCGGTTGCCCCTGTCCATAGTGCGCCGAGCGGTAACAGGTGAATAATAAGGAAAGCAATCTCCTGCTTGATGATAGGTTTTCTGCGTACCTCAGGCGTCACAGTGGCATTCATGATATCTTCAGTCTTAAGAGAGCAACAAAGGTACGGGTTTACGATCAGAATTTCTTTGCATCAGCCTGACAGCCAAACGACTGTAAGGTTAGGGCAAACAAACCAATACGAGGAAAGACCGTGAATAAGCCGTATCTTTGCAGCCATCATGAATCAGGCAAAAGCCATAGCGCTCTATCAGCCGACACTTCAGCGGATCGCCTACAATCTGGTGCGCTGCAAAGCGGATGCTGAGGATATTGTACAGGAGACATTTCTGAAATGGCTGAGCATGGAATCGGACAAAATTCAGAACACCAAGGCCTACCTGATGACTGCGGTGCGAAACAATTGCCTCAACCATCTGAATTCCCTGAAAAAGAAGAAAGAGGAGTACCTGGATGCCATCAATATGACGGAGCGGATCAATCGCTTCAAGGAGAATAACTTTGCTCACCTGGATCTGGAGGCTGATTTGGACAAAGCCTTTCGTGTCATTCACGCCAAATTGGAGCCTATAGAGCGGTCCGTTTACCTTCTGAAAGAGGTGTTTGACTTTGATTATGAGGCCCTACAGGCCCTCCTGAACAGGAAAAAGGACTATTGCCGGCAGGTTGTTTGCCGGGCGCGCAAGAAACTAAATGAAGAGACCGCCAAGGTCCATTTTGAGCTTCCTGATGTAACTCAAATGATGGCCAGTTTCAGGAAGTCCATCGAGAAGGACAATGCCCAGGAGTTCGTCCAGAGGCTGAAAAAGGACATTCTTGCATCCGTTTCGAAGAAAAAATAAAATTTCAGCCTGCTTTTGTCACAAACAACAGTCCCCCATGTCTTACACCGATAGTCCGTATTGGAAGGCGTATAAAACCTGTTAAACCTGACCTGAGATGTTAATCATTGTTGGCTTCTTCATAGCGCACTGGTATCTGTCACTGTTTTTCCAGACATTTTTTCTCCACCGCTATGCCTCCCACAAGGCGTTTACCATGAGCCCGTTCACCGAAAAGGTGTTCTATGTACTCACCTGGATTTTTCAAGGGTCAAATTATCTGAGTCCCTTCGGTTATGGCGTGATGCACCGCATGCACCATGCGTTTGCAGATACCGAAGATGATCCACACTCACCAAAATATGATGAGACCATTTGGAACATGATGTGGAAGACAAAAACGATTTACTCGGAAATTGCCAATGGCAAGCTGGTGCCTGAGAAGCGCTTTACCGAAGGGGTTCCTAACTGGAGTGCGTTTGACAAGTTTGCCAGGTCATGGCCCTCACGTCTGTTCTGGGGCTCATTATATGTTCTCTTTTATCTTCAGTTTGCCACCGCATGGTATATGTGGTTGCTGTTGCCGGTTCATTTCTTGATGAGCCCCATTCACGGTGCCATCATCAACTGGTTTGCGCACAAGTATGGCTACAGAAATTTTGAAGTCGGCGATACATCCAGGAATTTCCTCCCGGTTGATTTTCTGATGATGGGCGAGAGCTACCACAACAATCACCACAAAAGTGGCTCGCGTGCAAACTTTGGCGGTGTGCGCTGGCATGAAATTGACCCCACCTACCAGGTGATTAAGCTTTTGTACACCCTGGGGATCATCGAAATTTCCAATCAGAAGCAACTTCGCATTGAGCGAGTGCGCAAGGCAGCATAATCTATTGTTCATTTCTCGCTGAGGTGTTTGTTCGGCTTTGACCATCCGGATCGGATCCCCTTGTTGATCTCGCGGGTGGAGTGTACTTTCATGAGACTCAAACAATACCCGTATGAACCGGATCCCGCCAATTCTTGTAATTATTTCCCTGGTATGGAATTGCACGCCGAAAGCAGAGCAGGCATCTGTAGGCCCCTATCCACCAACCGATAAGGTTGATACCGTTGATACATATTTTGGGACACAAGTGAAGGATCCCTACCGCTGGCTCGAGGATGACACCACCAAGCGAACGACTGCGTGGGTTTCCGCGCAAAACGAAGTAACGTTTGGATACCTGAAGAACATTCCGTTTCGCGAGGCCATACGCAAACGCCTTGATGAAGTGCAGAATTACGAGCGGTTGTCGGCTCCACACCGGGAAGGTGCGTACTACTATTATTCAAAGAACAGTGGCCTGCAAAATCACAATGTGCAGTATCGGAAGAAGGGTATGGATGGGGTAGAAGAGGTCTTTCTTGATCCCAACACCTTCTCCAGTGATGGAACAACAGCCCTTGGAGGAATGTCATTTTCGAAGGATGGTTCGCTGGTTGCCTATCTCATCCAGGAAGGTGGATCGGACTGGCGAAAGGCGGTTGTCATGAAAACCGCTGATAGAACCCTTGTAGGAGATACATTGCGCGACCTGAAATTCACCGGGCTTGCCTGGCGAGGCAACGATGGATTCTATTACAGTAGTTATGACAAGCCAAAAGGATCGGAACTCTCGGCCAAAACCCAATACCACAAACTATTTTACCATAAGCTGGGAACACCCCAGGGGACTGACAAAATGGTGTTTGGTGGAGAAAAAACGCCTCGCCGCTATATTGGCGCGGGGTTAACAGAAGATGAGCGATTCCTGGTAATCTCGGCTGCTGTAAGCACTTCCGGAAATGAGCTGTACATCCAAGATCTCAGTAATCCGAAGGCAGGTCTGGTGACCGTTGTGGGCAACTTTGAAAGCAGCAATAACCTTATCGAGAATGACGGCAACACTTTGCTGATTAAGACCAATAAGGACGCTCCCAACGATCGCATTGTCGCTGTCGACTTCAACAATCCCGGTCCGGAAAACTGGAAGGATATAATCCCTGAAGGCGACGATGCCATGGAAGGTGTATCTACCGCAGGCGGGAAGCTTTTCGTCAACTATCTGAAAGATGCCAAGACGTTCGTCAAGCAATATGACTACAAAGGAACATTTGAGCGAGACGTGGAACTTCCCGGGATAGGAACTGCAGGAGGCTTTGGAGGACGCATCGAAGACGCAGAAGTGTATTACGTATTTTCGTCGTTCACAACGCCCGCGTCAATTTACAAGTATAGCATCGCTACGGGCAAGTCAAGTGTATATGCGCAGCCCAAGGTTGATTTCAACCCGGCAGACTACGAGACGAAACAGATATTCTTCATCAGCAAGGACAGTACAAAGGTCCCCATGTTTATCGTGCACAAGAAGGGCCTTGAACTAAACGGCAAGAATCCAACCTGGTTGTTTGCCTATGGAGGTTTTGGAATCAGCTCTAAACCTTCCTTCAGCACCTCACGCCTGGTATGGCTGGAGAACGGAGGAGTGTTCGCATTGCCCAATATAAGGGGCGGCGGCGAGTATGGTGAGAAATGGCATGATGCCGGGCGACTTATGAACAAGCAAAATGTGTTTGATGACTTCATTGCCGCAGGTGAGTACCTCATCCGGGAGAAATACACATCTTCCCAATACCTGGCCATAGCCGGCGGCTCTAATGGAGGGCTCCTCGTTGGCGCCACCATGACTCAGCGGCCGGACTTAATGAAAGTTGCTTTGCCCGCCGTCGGCGTTATGGATATGCTTCGATACCATAAGTTTACAGCCGGTGCCGGATGGGCCTATGACTATGGTACTTCAGAGGACTCGAAAGAAATGTTTGAATATCTTCTGAAGTATTCTCCGGTACACGCACTGAAACCCGGTACCTCCTATCCGGCAACGCTGGTTACAACGGCCGATCATGATGACCGCGTTGTTCCTGCACACTCTTTCAAGTTTGCGGCCACGCTGCAGGAGAATCATATTGGGAACAATCCGGTACTCATTCGAATTGATACCAAATCGGGACACGGCGCGTCAAATTTGTCAAAGGGTCTCGACACAGCCGCTGATCAATTCGCTTTTACCTGGTACAATATGGGGGTAATACCTCCGATGGTAAAAGAGAAAATGTAAAATGGGGACGGATGTCACAATCCGTATCGGCCGGAAGGAGGACCTTCCGCGGGTGCTGGAGTTGATCAAGGAACTCGCTGCATACGAACGAGCACCGCAGGAAGTGACCAATACCGTCGAGCAAATGGAGAAAGATGGGTTTGGATCCAAGCCTATATTTGGATTTTTTGTCGCCGAGCTGCAGGGCTTCATCATTGGCATCTCGCTCTATTACTGGCGCTATTCCACATGGAAAGGGAAACGTCTCTATTTGGAAGATATCGTTGTGACAGAGAAAGAACGAGGGCATGGCGCGGGGAAGATGTTGTTCGAGCGCACCATGGAACTCGCCATAGTAGAAAATTGCTCAGGTATGATGTGGCAGGTACTGGAATGGAATGAGCCGGCCATCAATTTCTACAAAAAATATGGCGCACGACTCGATGATGAATGGACCAATTGCAGCCTGGAGCGCGATCAGTTGATCTCCCTCACGCGCAAGTCATAGCGGATCGCTTGCAAACAATTCGTCGCACTTTCGGAACAGACTATTCAAGTCGGCTTGCGTGATATTCACCGACTTGTAGACCACCTTGCGACGACTGTATACGAGCACTGTGCTTTTTACGCGCTCATCGGGATTAATCTGGAAAAGCCCTGCGGTTTCCGGATCGTTTGCCGATGGAACTACCGTGAGCGCAACATTCCGTAGTTTGAGACGGGAAGCAACTTCTGAGGCCTGGCGAATGGCTTCACTCAATGATTTCTGTTCAGGATTCATGTACATAACGAACACGCGAAATTTCCTCAGTCCTCGCAATCGAATTTCTTTCTCAATTTGCAAAAGGATAGGCTCCAGCGCCTGCCAGTCTGCATCATTTACCCATAGCATAAACCCCTGGCGCGATCCGTACTTGCACATGGGACATGCCGTGGTGTTCCGATCGGGACCAGAAACATGGTGAGGGTCAAAAGCCGGGCAATCAGAACCAATTGGCAGACCCGAGGACAGATCCTGGGCAAGGCTGAAGTGCAGGGCCAGCAAGCAAAAGAGCGCTGCTAGTATAGTTTGTTTCATGGTTCAAAAGCAGTCAGTTTTCCGTCCTTGTCGCGTCGCTCGACACGCACATCATTCAACGCATTGTACTCCAATACCCACAATCGTCCGCGGGAATCCACCATTCCCCCTGAAGGCGCCCACGGGAAGGCGGTGTTGAGAACAATCTCTTCTGCGCCATCAATCCGGAATCGCTTCACCATGCGTTCACTCATTACAGCGGCATAAAGGTTGCCTTCACGATCTTCCCAGATTCCCATCACAGAATTTTGATTTTCAACCGTCGATGACCTCCACCCTTTGTTAGCGATTCTTGATGCCACCGTGGATACCACTCCTTGCGCACTGATTTTTTTGATATCCTGGAAGTCCACTACGGCGATACTTCCGTCCCGCAGAGCTTCTATTTTGCGAACATTGTGAAAGCAAGGAGTTTCCAAAAGAGTTGTTGAGTTGTCAGCGTTTCGTCGAAGTATCTTCTGACAAGCATTGCTACGGTCGGCCCAGTACATCCGTCCAAAATGGTCTCGAACGAAGCTGAATCCTTCCAGGAGTCCTTCCTTGTCAGGGATCACCTTGCTGACAACTCCGCTCGCTGAGAATTTCCATACATAGTGCCCCCATGTGTCCTTCTGTTCACCGTTATACCAAAGGTGTTCACCGTACAGGTTGTCCCCGGAGTCCAGGTACAACTCATGGGTATGCACTTGCGGCACAGCAACGACAAGCTGGCCGGAAGTTGTAATCTTCCAGACCTGTTTGAGGTCAGTGAAGAACACTTCCCCCTTACTGTTTTCGACAATGCCAACTCCCGGGTGTGCGCTGGCAATGGAAATGGCGACCAGCATGATGGAGATGAGTCTTAGTCGGCGGATCATTGTGGCTTGTAATTTGGAATACCACGGCCCAAAATAATATCCCGTGTTCCTTTCCATCCCCGGGTGTCACCCGTAAGTGTGATGATGCCTGAGCCGCCACGACCTGGTTGACGACGTTTTTCTTCTGCCGTGAGAACCGGATCGTCGGTGAATAAGTATTCATCAATCCAATAGTATCGTGTCTTGGATTCAACAACAATTGGATGAATATGCTGTGGATTCCGGCTGTTTGGATAGGATGCCGGTCGGATCGTGTTAAAGGAGTACCGACCGTTGGCATCTGACTTTATCCAACCGCGAAGGTGTCCGTGCCGCATTGCCTTTTTTTGATCCCTCCCTCTGGAGTAGAGACCTTTTGCGTCCGTGTGATACACGTACAGAATAATACCAGCTGCCGGTGTCTTGCCGTCGGATTGGAAGATAGTACCCTGAATTGTCAATGGCTCACCGGGTTCATTGGCAGGTGCCAGACGGGTTGATGACTTTATTTCGACAGGCATATCCTCGAATAATAGTTCGCAGTCTTCACAGCCATCAAATGACTGGGCGCCAGCCGATACCGCAAGAAAAGTGGCAAGGGAGAGAGAGCAGATCTTCATCATCATGTGGAGTCTATACCGGAAATAACGGAAAGGCGATGATGGAGATTGATAGAAAGGACCCATGGCAGCTTTTTCTTGACGAATGGCACCATTGGGGTGGAAGTGTACGAAATTCATTCGATTTGAGTGAAAACAAAGTTGAGTCGCTCGCCAATCGAGGGGTCGTATGGTCATAGTTTCTTGACCAATGACCACAAAACTCACGGTTGTCGCGTTAAATTCGTGTTGCATTGATTGTGAAGAAGTTCTTACAATATCACTTGGACCATGCCCTGTTCTGGGTTGTTACCGTTGGGTTCCACCTGTATACCTCGTCGTCACTTATTTCATCGGCCGGCTGGGGCTTCTGGCTACTGGAGGTATTTCTGCGCAATGCGCTTCTAGCCCTGATCATATACGCGCACTTGACATACTTGCTGCCGGCTTTTCTGCAGACGCGGCACTTGCTTCGCTACCTGGGCGGTTTGGCCATTAGCTTCCTGTTTTATGTGCTGGTAAAGAATACCCACGATGTCTTCCTCACGGTTTACACCGGTACTGCGGTGATGCCCTTCTGGAGGTATTCCTTCTACAATTTTTCCATTGCTTTGTTCTACATGGCCTTCAGCTCGGCACTTCATTTGAGCAAGGAGTGGTACCTTCAGCGCCAGAGGATGCGCGAACTCGAGGTAGAGAAACTTTCGACCGAATTGGAATACCTCAAAGCACAGATTAATCCGCACTTTCTCTTCAATTCACTCAACAGTATTTTTTTTCAGATTGACAAGAGCAACCTGGTTGCACGTGAGACCGTGTCGAAATTTGCTGATATGCTGCGGTATCAATTGTATGAATGCAAAGGTGATTGGGTATCGCTGGACCGTGAGCTGTCATACCTCCGGAATTTTGTGGACCTGCAGCGGTTGCGTAAAGATCACCGGTACCATATTGAGTTTTTGACATCCGGAGACTTCGGGGATGTGCGCGTCGCCCCCTTGTTGATGATGCCCCTGGTGGAAAATGCTTTCAAACATGTTTCGCACTTTCCTGATGGTAACAAAATCCTTATCAGCCTGCAACGGGTAGAGAAGCGACTGCGGATTGAAGTTATCAATACTTTTGAAGACCGCCCTGTTAACCAGGCTGGAGGAATAGGACTCAAGAATTTGCTTCGCCGTCTGGAGCTTCAGTACCCGGAGCGGCATACATTGGACCTCGAATGTCGCAAAGACACTCACACAGCCATCCTGACCCTTGAAATCGAATGAAGTTGCGCTCTCTAATTATTGATGATGAACCGTTGGCTCGTAAAGGGATGGAGGAGTACGTGGTTGGCGTACCCTTCCTGGAATTGGCCGGATCAGCCACGCAAACGTCAGAGGCTTCCACGATATTGAAGTCGGAAAGAATTGATCTGCTCTTGCTGGATATCCAGATGCCCAATCAGACAGGCATTGAATTCCTGCGAAGTCTCGCCGATCCTCCGATGGTCATTCTGACCACGGCCTTTGATGAGTTTGCCCTGCAAGGCTATGAATTGGATGTGGTGGACTACCTGGTAAAGCCGATTCGGTTTGACCGCTTCATGAAGGCAGTTGCTAAGGCCAGAGACTATTTCCAATACAGACGAAACCCGGCGCAATCCCAAGCGGATTACATGTTTGTAAAAAGCAACGGCAGACTGGAAAGAGTTGAGCTGGGCGAGATCTTGTTTGTGGAATCCATGCAGAACTATGTCATCATCCACAGACGTTCGGAAAAGCTAATGGTATACATGACCCTTTCTGGTTTGGAGCGACAATTGCCGGCGGGCAGGTTCATGCGAGTCCATAAATCATTCATTGTTTCCATTTCACATGTCAATGTTATTGATGGACATACGCTGCATGTTGGTACCCACCGGATACCAGTCAGCCGCGCGCTTCGCGAAGAAGTAAACCGAAGAGTGATTGGGGACGATCGGTTGCGGCGCTGAAACGTGAAACTGACCAAAATCATGGTTTTTGATCAAATTTGGGCTACCTTGAGGCTCTATGTCTGTTGAACAATCCCAACCGAAAGCGACACCTGTCTTGGCCGCCGAGGACAAAGAGGAGAAGCAATACAAAAAAGGGAAGAAGGAACTCAGTTTAGAGCGTGTCCGGCTCGCCCTCGAGCGCCTTCAATTGGCCTGGCTTCGTACGGCCTTTACCTTTATCGGCCTGGGGTTTACCGCATACAAGGTCTACTTTGAGCGTATTGAACATGGGCAGGATCCTTATCTCAGGCATGTCAATGGAAGGTCGATCGGGCTCTTTCTCATTTTCGCCGGTTTGCTTGGATTGGCCCAGGCAACTCTTCAACATCGAAAAAATTGGGAGAGGCTGCGCATTTACTATCCGAACTTGTCTTACTCGGTTGCTCTGATTCAGTCCTACCTGATTCTGACTTTGGCGTTCTTCTTGCTCATGGTGGTGATCTTTGAATTGTAGACCGAGAATACCCAAATCACAAATGATTCGCTCTTTCACAGTACTATTATTTCTTGCGATTGCCGTGAGTGCACTGGCTCAATGGCCAAAAGAAATCAGCACAAAGGGCGGAGCCCTGATCAATGTCTACCAACCGCAGCCCGAGTCATTGAGTGGAGACAAACTTGACGGAAGGGCCGCTTTTTCCGGTGCGGCGAAGACGGGCGATGAGTTGGTGTTTGGCGTATTTTGGTATACAGCTACTGTGGTAACGGATCGTGACGCCCGTACGCTTACCCTCGAGAGCATTGTCGTTAGGGAGATTAAGCTCCCCGGCATTGAGGACACTACCGTGATTGGCAATCTCAGGACACTACTGGAGACGGAAATCCCGAAATGGGAAATCGCAGGGTCTATGGATGATATTATTGCCACCATTGAACAGGAAGAGTCCTATGCCGAAGATATCCTTAAGAATGACCCTCCTGCGATCATCTACAAAACAGAATCGACGACCCTGGTATTGATTGACGGAGAACCGCGCCTCCAGGATGATGCGAATCTCAAGATGAAACGTTTACTGAATACCCCTTTCCTCATTGTGGAGAATCCGGATGATAAGAAATACTATTTATTTGCCGGCCAGTTGTGGTATGCATCGGCATCGATTAAGGAGGGATATAGCCCGGTATCAAAATTGCCTTCTAAAATCGGTGAGCTGGATCAACAAATAAAGAAGCAACAGAAGGAGAGCGGGGTTTCAGCTCCCACTACACCAGCTTCACCTTCCGCCATCATGGTCAGCACAACGCCGGTTGAGTTAATTCAATCGCGGGGTCCCGCCGACTACACCCCAATTTCCGGCACCAACCTCTTGTACCTGCAAAATTCCGACAATGATGTTTTCAAAAGCATTTCCGATCAGCAATTCTATGTGCTCATTTCCGGTCGTTGGTACACAGCAGCCCGGCTGGATGGTTCATGGACCTATGTTGCTTCGGACAAACTCCCCAAAGATTTTGCATCCATACCGGAAGGGTCGCCCAAGGATAATGTGTTGTCGAGCGTAGCGGGGACACAGGCAAGCAAGGATGCCATACAGGACGCCCAGGTTCCGCAAACAGCCAAAGTTGATCGCAAGACAGCCACGTGCACGGTTAAATTTGATGGTGACCCAAAGTTTGAAGTGATAGAGGGCACTTCACTCGAGCTGGCAATGAACACTAGCAGTACGGTTTTGAAATCGGGTAACAAATATTTTTGCGTGGAAACCGGTGTGTGGTTCGTATCAGACAAAGCCACGGGTCCCTGGAAAGTGAGCGATGAGCGGCCGAAAGAAGTTGAAAAAATACCGGCCAGTTCGACGGCCTACAATGTAAAGTACGTGTACGTCTATGACGCAACACCGGAGGTTGTGTACGTGGGCTATACGCCGGGATACATGGGTTGCTATGTTTATGGATCAACCGTGGTGTATGGAACGGGTTACTACTACAATCCCTGGTATGGGCCCTATTATTATCCCCGGCCCGTTACCTATGGTTTCAGCATGCATTACAATCCCTGGACGGGCTGGAGTATGGGTTTCCATTATAGTTCGGGGTTCTTTTCCGTGGGTATCTATGGACATCCGGGCTATTGGGGACCACCCATGTATCGCCCTCCCTACCATCCACCCTACCATGGAGGTATGTACGGAGGCCGGGGACCCACGTTCATTAATACCGGTGACATCAACATCAACCGCGGAAACACGAACAACATTTATAATAACAGGAACGGTGTCAGCACGCGTGATGTAAATCGTGGTGAAGGGTCGATGGGCAGATCGCCATCAACCCGTGATCAGCAAAGACCATCACAGGGCGGCCAGGGCCAGCGTCCCGCAACGCAACCTTCGCAAACGCCCGCAGGCGGGAGGAATAATGTGTATGCCGGAAAAGACGGAAGTGTGTATCAACGCAACGACAACGGTAACTGGAATCAAAGGGACGGAAATAACTGGAGTCAGGCCCAACAACCAGCCACTATGAACCGGGACTATGAGAACCGTCAGCGGAGCGCCCAGCGGAATTCGGGCTATCAGCAGACCAATCGTGGAGGCAACATGGGTGGATCGATGAATAGTGGAGGAATGCGCGGTGGCGGCGGCGGGAGAAGGCGGTAAGCTGTCGACCTTGCCGTGCTAGGCATCACTGTGTCGTACTGATTTAATGCCAGTGTGGCTCATCACGGCACGCAACTGTCCAAAGGTGTATTTTCCACCCAACTTTGCGAACAGGTCTTTTGAACTAAAGCCCTCTGGCATTTTCATTAACACATCGGTGATTATGGCCACGTTTGTCTCTGATACGAATTGGAATACCTGGATATGCCCATCTTCTACAGCCTTGGCAAGATGAGATTCGATTGTGCTGATTGCGAGACCTCGCTCCTTAGCGATGCCCTCGGCGTTGAGCCCGCTTTCAAGGAGTTTTAGCGTTAGCTTTTGGGTTTCTCCCTTAGGAGCCCTCTTCGATCGGGATTTTCGCTCTCGGATGGGGGTAGCACCAATCTGTGCCCGGATTTCGTCCAGCATCTTTGCCCGTTCCAGCGTCCTTTCCTCAGTCAGCCTGCTAAAATCAAAGTCATCGCGACCTTCCAGAATCCCTTTGATCAGGAGCATCGCCTTGTCGATAGCCTCCAGTTTTTTGGCAAAGAGTTGATCGAGGTCGGAAAGATGACCGACATAAGTCTTCACACGTTTGAGTTTCTTCATTTCCTCCAAATGCCGAAGGAGTAATTTGATTGCGGATTGGAGAACAGTCTTGAAATACACCGTGCCTTTTTGAGTTCGCTCAATAAGTTGTGCCTGATCGCGATTTTCAAGGAGGCTGGTCAGCTGCTTTTTGAACTTGATTGTATTTTCTGATTCTGACAGGAGCATGTTCTTGATTTGCTCCAATACTGGCTTCATCGAAGCGTTGTCAAGGTCTTCCGAATGACTGCCCGTCTTTTGGATATACGCTATCTCTTTGATCAGTTCGTCAACATCAAACGTGCGGATAATTACAAGATGGATATACTCAATCTGTTTCGCTTTCATCTGTTCTTGCAGTTCTTCCGGATGATGGTTGTTGGTCGTGAATACAACAATCTTCTTGTCAGTGCTGACAACCGCAGGATCAATGTGGGTGCGTAGGATCAATCCGTCAAGTGATCGGAGACGGGAAAGGGCAACGTAGACCTGTCCGTCAGCAAAGGCCTGGCCTACATCGATGATGGCCCGGTCAAATGTAAGACCCTGACTTTTGTGAATGGTTATTGCCCAGGCGAGTTTCACAGGATACTGCTCAAATGTGCCAATGACTTCATCGTCAAGATCTTGGGTCGCTGCATTGACCGTGTATCGCTTGTTTTCCCAGATTTCCTTCTTAAGGACATACGCTTCATGTGTTTCAGCCATAGACACCTCCACGGTTGTGCCTTCAATGGAAGTTACCATGGCCAGTCTTCCATTGAAATAGGCTTTCCCTTCATTGTCGTTCTTTGTGAACATGATTTGTGCACCTTTCTTCAGCTCCAAACGGTGCAGAACCGGATACATGCTTTCCGGGAAATCGCCCTTGACGGTTGCTTCCATGACACACAACGGACTGTCGATTGCTTGGAGGGCTTTGTGATTTAATTCATCTGCTTTGTAGTTGTGAGTAGTCAAGGTAATGACCTCTTTCAAGTGCTGGATTTCCTGTGGAGGTTTGTAATGCGTGTTGAGTTCAGCAACATCTTCGGCAGTTGGTTGATTGTTCCTGAGATTGTTGAGAATACGGATGAAACCATCGTCTCGCTGCCGGAAGATCTTGTCGAGCTCGATGTAAACAAAGCCATCATGCTGTAGCGCTCTCGCCTCAAAGAACCAGGGACTAGGGTAGTATCGCCGTAGTCGCTCTTCATCTTCCCGTTTCACCACCGGGGGCAATTGATACAGATCCCCAATCATCAATAGTTGTACGCCGCCGAAACTTTGTCTGAAATTTCCCCGGGCCGCTTTCAATCGGTAGTCCAGGGCATCGAGCAAGTCGGCGCGTAGCATACTCACTTCATCAATGACCAACATGTCGATGGATCGCAGAACTTGCTTCCGAAGACTGTTCAGCGGATGTCGTCTGGCAAGCGTATCCGATGTATAAACTGCACCATCAGATAATTCACTTGCTACCTGCCGGTCGGGCAGGAACATACCAAACGGGAAAAGAAACTGAGAATGAATCGTTACTCCGCCGGCATTGAGAGCGGCTATGCCGGTGGGAGCGACAACAACAAATTGTTTATGCGTGCGCCGCGCCAAGTTCTTTAGAAAGGTTGTCTTGCCTGTACCTGCTTTTCCTGTAAGGAAAATGTGACTCGCCGTACTGTTGACAAAGCGGATCGCGGAGGCAATCGTATCGGTCTCAGGAAGGTCATCTTGTATAGAAGCCATGATGGGGGACAAAGTAAGGGAATAGTGCGGGGTTTGAGCGGGGAAGGCTGTAAGAAAATCCTGATGAATATTTTCAGGATTGTGTTTCAGCCAGAATTGATGTCTCATATACATACGGAGAAGTGATCGACACCGTTGAAGAGAATGTTTTTTATTTGAAGAATTGGCTTTTCATCTTAAGGCGAAGGGAGATCCTTAGTGGGCCTGCTGATTTCCAGAAGCTGAGACACCTTACTATATTGTGGACTCATGATGAAAAGCACTCGATACCTCTTCTTGGGTTCACTAGTTCTGGGCACAACTCTTTCCGTGATGGGGCAGTCGACACCGGAAGATGTAACCGAATTTACCCTATACGGTTTTGGTCGCACCACATTCGTCTGGGATGACCAAGACATGAAGCGATCTGACCTGTTTGTACCGGCAAACATTACCGTCAACGGGAATAAAATACCGAATTTCTTTGTTGGCTCGAAACAAACGCGATTGGGATTTGATGTAAAGCACTTGATTGGCAGCAAGGTGCTTGACATAAAGATAGAGGGGGATTTTCACAATGACGCTACCGATGCAACGGGGCTGTTCCGTATGAGACATGCCTATGTCAATTATAAGTTTGTAATGATCGGAATGAACTGGAGTAATTTTTTTGATGAAGAGGTAAACCCGGTGGTGGTAGATTTCGAGGGCCCAAACAGTTCGACGCTTTCGAGAACCCCACAAATCCGGTTTTCAACCTATGCAGCAAAGAATGTACTTTCCATTTCTCTTGAAAACCCAATTGAAAATGTCACACTTGGGGGACCGGTAACCGTGCTGCCAGAGCGTTTTCCCGATGTCATTGCGGGCTACAGAATCAACGGCACTTTTGGATTTGTTAAGGCCGCAGCCCTGTTGCGTGAGTTGAGGTATGAGAGTGATCAGCCAAGGAGCTTACTGGGCTATGGACTTACCCTCATGACCTCCGTCAAAACCGGCAAAAGTGACAAAGTAAAGTTCCAGGCCGTTACAGGAACTGGAGTGGCAAGGTATATTCAAGGCGCCAGCGGACTGAACTATGATGCCATATACAATGGAACCAACGAATTGGAAACGGTTCCGATGCACGGGTCAAATGTTTCCTATCAGCACTACTGGAAGAACCACATGCACTCATCTCTTACGGTGGGATACCTGGGTATCGGCGATAATACCAACCTGGGGGCAAATAGTTTTAAGTCTGGATTCTACAGTTCTGCTAATCTGTTTTGGGATCCGGTGAAGAACCTTACTTTCGGATGGGAGGCAGTTCTGGGCCAACGCCGTAATACAGACAATGCTAGTGGTTCTGCCCTTCGCCTTCAAATGAACGCGACCTATAAATTTAACAAATCAATTAATTGACAAGCACATGAAAGCATTTACTGGAGTTATAGCCTTTGCGGTCCTTATCACAATCGTTGGTTGCGGACGGGCTACAAAGCAAGGCGAAGGCGCCTCGGCTGATTCATCAGCCAATACTGTCAAAGCCACTGCTCCCGATGCGAATGAGGCCAAGCAACAAGGTTATATCATGCCGGGATTGGATCACGGTTTTGAGCAATCCCCGATCAATATCAGTTCCACCCAAAGCGAAACGGGTAAGCACAGTATCGTCCTTCACTACAATGACGAAGTCAACAAAATCGAGAATCTCGGACATACCGTGCAACTTGATTTTGAGGAGGGGAGCACCATTACCCAGGATGACACCACCTTCAATTTCAAACAATGTCATTTCCATACGCCATCGGAGCATTTGATTGACGGATTGACTTTTCCTATGGAAATGCATATCGTGAATCTGTTGCCGTCAACGGAGCCCGATGGAACACCGCAATACCTGGTAATAGGTGTTTTATTCAAGGAAGGGAAGGAGAACAAGTTCATAGCCGATTTTCTCGATGCTATCCCAAAGGAGGAGCACAGTTCCGGCGAGCTTAGGGCGGGAACCGTACGACTGGAGGACTTGTTTGGCAAAATTCCCAAAGAAGTGAAGGGGCATTACTATTACTATCGAGGGTCGCTGACCACGCCACCTTATACGGAGTCAGTGCGCTGGTATGTTGGGCGGCATATATTTGAGGCTTCGGCCGCCCAAATTGAGGCAATCAATAAGGTAGAAGGGAATAATGCCCGTCATGTGCAGGCATTGTATGGCCGCAACGTTACATCCAAGTAACGGCCATTGGGTCAGGTGACCTCCTCCAGCAGCGTTCGGAAGGATACTGCGCCTTCACCAAATTTCTTCTTTGCATCATCTCTTAATGCAGGCGCAAATTTGTCAAGGTAGTGCTCAATCTTGCTAATGGATTGTGCCTGGTATTGGATGGCATAGGATACGGTGTCTGCATCTTCTGCGGTAAGCACGCGGTAAATGCGATAACCCAAAAACATTTTGGTTTTCATCACCTGGGGAATGTGGACCTCCTTCATCCAGATCAGCCATTCCTGTTCGATCGCTTTGTCTACGCCGGTGGTGACGTTGTAAATCAGCATGATCAAAAGTAGTCGACTTCATGTCGATTCACAAAAACCGATACTTATTCAGCTGGGCTTGGCGGAAAAGCGTTGACCAAGAAACAGGGCGATCAGCACAAGCAATGTGCCTACGATGGTATAACCGGAGATCGGCTCGTCAAGCAGAATGGCTGCGAAGGTGAGTCCAAAAATGGGACAAAGAAACAGCCAAAGGGAAGCGCGAAGGGCATCAATCTTCAAGAGATAAAGCCATAGCTGAACCGCACCAATGGAAACAGGAATGACCAGCCAAAGCGCACTGGCCCAAAATCTCCCGTCAAAGTGATTGACTTTTTGTGGAAATAGCATCGTGAATGGAAGTAGAAGAATCCCGCCAATCAATACCTGCCACCCATTGATGGCAGTACGAGAGAGATTCCAGGGTATCCTGGCATAGTACACTGCGCTGAATGAATATGCGATCATGCATGAACCCATCAGTGATATTCCGAGTACAGAAGCGTAACTGTTGATAAGCAGTGGATAGGAAACTATGGAGACGCCTGCCATCCCCAGGCCAATGCTGATCCATTGTAGGAGAGACACTCTCGTCTTGAGTACAAGTGCTGTCATGGCGCCGATCAATAGCGGATTTAGCGCCAAGGCAATGGACGTCACTCCGGCGGTGACTTCTTCCAGGGCGATGATGAAGACGCCGAGATACAAAGTAGTGTTGAATGCACCGAAAATGGTAAGCTGAACATATTCCTTTGCATTGGGCAGCCTATCGCGCTGTACAAGAGCGGAGTATGCCAGCAGCAGAACTCCGGCGATGATAAAACGTGTGGTAAACAACACCAGGCCCCCTGCCGATTCCAAACCAATTTTCGCGGCCGACGATGCCGAGGACCAAAGAATGGCAAAGAGCAAGCCTGCGAGAATGTATCGGGGTGAAGCGTGATTCACAGAAGCTGGCTGGATGAGCGCTCGGGATTATTCGGACACATACTCCCTGAGGTACGCAAAGTGCTTAGTCAGATTCCCCTTTTCAGCGATCGTTCCCCGGGCAATAATGCCTTCAGGGTCTTTCATCAGGAGAGGCTTCAGGATACGGTCGATTAGGTCGCGCCCAAATTCTTCTGAAGCGCTGCGCGGCAGTTCGCAAGGAAGATTGTCGATGGCCATCACCGTAACAAAGTCCGCGCCACTCATGGGCGGTTGGATGGTATCACTCTTCGGGTCATAGTCGTACAGGGGATCGGCGATGGATGTGGCCATCTTTGTGCTAGGCACCGAGCCATTGATATCACACGTAATGTCAGCTATCACTTTGATTTTGAAATCCGTTTTTCGCATATCTTCCAGTGTAAAGAGTACTGGGGCCTTGGGATTCCAGAACGCGCCTGCCAGCAACAGATCAGTGACCTTGGCAAAATTTGCGAACGTGGAATGGTATCGCTGCGGGTCCTTGTGGAATTCGTCGCGGTTGAAGTGACCGCCTTCATTTCTTACGTGGTAGTCGGCGCTGCCTAATTGTACATACACGGGCTCATCAAAAGTGCGACTGAGGTATTCAGAGGGGCTCACTTTACGAATTCCAGCAGTGTCCAGGGTTTCCATCGCGCCCTTCGCCACACGACCGGCACCCGTGAGGGCAATCTTGATGGATGGTAGTTTTACTTTGTGAACCTCCAGCTTCAGATCATTGATATCGAAACACTCATGCGCGCGACGAAGGGTAAAGAGCCCGAAACGTTTGCCATACGTCAGTAATCCGTTGTATGCGCCGACGATTCCTGCAAATCGCCCAAAGGCAACGAGCCGGTTTCCTTGTGAATCCCGTAGCGCCTCATAGTCAATAAGTCGGATATTCTTCTGGATGACCGCCTGTAGGAGCTTTCTGTTGTGAGGTTGTGCCTTCAGCGTGTGCGAAAAAAACAGATAGGTTTTGTTGGCGATCAGATCAGGTATCTGCACCTCCTTGATGCCCATGAGTATATCGCAATCGTTGACCGATGAGACCACCGGTATGCCATTTTCTTCATACTCTTTGTCCTGATAACAACGAACCGGGCTTGACTGGCACAACATGATCACGTGCGGGAAGCGCTGTACAATCTCCTCAGCCTGCAATGGTGTAAAGGGCACACGCTTGTCAGGAGGAACTCGCCCTTCGCGGATAAGGCCGATGGTGATGGATTTCATAGTTGCCTTTTGAGGATTTATGCAGCTATTCAAAAATACTCCGAATAGTTGACAATAGGCAACGGACAATTGACAGTGCCAGTGGCCTGTTGTCAGTTTATTGTCAAATGACTTAACTTTCGCTGTATGGGCTACCGGTTATTGATTGGCGGATGGATTTTGTATTTCATTCTCCACAGTGTGCTTGCCTCTAACATGGTCAAACAGGCTTTCCGCTTGACTTGGGAGAGGGGCTATCGTTACTATCGCTTGCTGTACTCAATCATTGCTACAGGCGGGCTGGTCGCTCTCCTCGTATTGAATGGGAAGATTGATGCTCCGTATTATTTTGAAAGTAACGGCATCGTACGATTGATCAGCATATTATTAACTACCGTGGGTGTCATGTTGATTCAGGTATCATTCAGGCAATATCGGCTAAAAGCATTCCTGGGATTGGTTCCTGAAGATTCAAGACTTCTAAAGGGTGGACCTTTAGGTTGGATACGTCATCCTATCTATTCGGGACTTATCCTGGTTGAAGTGAGTTTCTTTCTTTTCATTCCCAATCTGCCAACGCTGGTCACCTGTCTTTGTATTCTGGTGTATTTGCCGATTGGCATCTACCTGGAGGAGAAGAAGATGATCGCTGTATTCGGTCAGGCCTATCTCGACTACCGCAAGGAAGTTCCTGCGCTTATCCCCCGGTGGTCTCGCATCATCGGCCGTTAGCCTTCGAAGAGTCCACCCAGCAGCGAACTCGCCTCTTTGCGTCGGTTGGTACCATAGGGGGAAAGTGCCTGAACCAGCTTCCGGATTGGCATGGACTGCAACCAAACCTTCCCACTTCCGCGGAGTGTAGCGAGGTATATCCCCTCACCGCCGAAGATCATTGACTTCAGGCTACCCGTTGTCTCTACATCAAAGTCGACCTGGGATTCAAATGCAACAACACATCCGGTGTCGACGCGAAGGGTTTCATTGTTAAGGGTTCGTTCGATGACAGTGCCCCCGGCATGCACGAAGGCTTTTCCGTCGCCCTGAAGCTTCTGAAGAATGAAACCTTCACCGCCAACAAGCCCAGCTCCAATTTTTCGGTTGAATACGATGCTCAGTTTTGTTCCGAAGGCGGCACAAAGGAATCCATCCTTTTGAACAATCAGTTCATTGTTCCTGCTGGTGGCGAGGTCAACAGGTATTACCGTGCCCGGATAGGGCGCTGAGAATCCTACCTTGGCTTTCTTGTTCCCACGATTGGTGAAGTGGGTCATGAACAATGACTCGCCTGTGAGAACGCGGCTTCCGGCGGAAACCAATTTATCGAAAAGGCTTTGCTGAGCGGCAGAGCCATCACCCATCTTGGCCTCAAACAGAATACCTTCCTCCATATACAGCATAGCACCCGCTTCGGCAATCACGGTTTCCATCGGATCGAGCTCGACTTCTACGATCTGGATGCTTTCTCCTTTGATTTGGTAGTCAATAACATGGGAGTTCATGTGCAGGTGTAATTTTTATTTCTTGTCCTTTCCCTTTTTTTTCTTCTGCTCGTCGTGTTCACGTTGTTCAATCAACTTCTTGTCTTCTACATGCTCATCGAGAAATGCATTAATTTTTTCGATGTTCATGCTCGATTGGATTTCACCAAAGGCACCGATGGACACTTCAAGCCCGCTCAGATTCTTATGAACGCGGGGTTTGCGTGAGGGTTTCGGTTTCTTCTTGGCCATATTCAGGTTGTTGGCTGGGGTAGGTTTTTGAGGGCAGTGCGAATTCTCTGCGCCGTCTCTTGGCCTCCGAGAATTTCAATGCTTTGCATCAAGTCGGGGCCGGACATCCCCCCAGTCAATGCGATTCGTAGCGCGGCAAGCACCTGTCCAGTTTTGATCCCTTTCTCTGATGCAATACGCTCGAGGGTGAATTTGGCTTCCGTGGCAGTAAGGTCCGTCATTTGACTCACTGCGGCTTCAAAGGCTTGCAGTACGTTAGTAGCATCCGCGGTCCATTTCTTGGACACGGCGGAACTGTCGAATGAGGTCGGGGCGAGAAAGAATACCTTGCCCTGTTCCCAAAAATCCTTCGGAAAGGTAGCTCGTTCTTTCAGCGCCTCCACAATCTGTTTGGCGCGGGCGTGCGTGCAAGTAATATTCTCCTTTTGGAGAGAAGCAAGCAAATAACCGCTCAAGGTGTCGTTTGAAATTGTGCGAAGGTATTGCTGGTTGAACCACTGTGCCTTCTGGATATCGAATTTTGCTCCTGCCTTGCCCACGCGTTCGAGAGAGAAAGCCTGGATGAGTTCTTCCATGGAAAAGATTTCCTGTGTCGTGCCAGGGTTCCATCCGAGAAGAGCCAGGAAGTTGATGACGGCTTCGGGCAGATATCCTTGTTCGCGAAAGCCGGCAGACGTTTCTCCGGTTTTGGGATCGGTCCAGGTCAGCGGAAAGATGGGGAATCCCATGCGATCGGCGTCACGCTTGCTGAGCTTTCCATTGCCGTCGGGCTTCAGGAGCAATGGCAAGTGTGCGAAACGTGGCATTTGGTCTTCCCAGCCGAAAAAACGGTAGAGCAGTACGTGGTGTGGCGCTGAGGGCAGCCACTCTTCGCCCCGGATCACATGGGTGATCTTCATGAGAAAATCATCGACCACGTTGGCCAGGTGGTAGGTCGGCATACCGTCAGATTTCATAAGCACCTTATCATCCAATTGCCCGGACATAACGCGCACATCCCCACGGATAAGATCATTCAAATGAATTTCTTCATTGGCAGGTACTTTCAGTCTGACTACGTACGGTTGGCTGGCCAACATCTTTCTCACTTCATCGGCGGAAAGGTTCAGCGAATTCTTCATCAGGCTCCGATTGCTCGCATCATACTGCGCGTTTGGCATTCGTTGCCGCATTGCCTCAAGATCAGTTTCGGTATCAAACGCGTAATAGGCACAACCGCTGTCCACCAGTTGCTGTGCGTGCCTGGCATAAATGGCTTTTCGTTCGGACTGCCGATATGGTTCGTGAGGGCCACCGACACCGAAACCTTCGTCGACTTGGATTCCTGCCCAGGCAAGTGATTGCTGAATATATACTTCTGCGCCAGGAACGTACCGGGTCTGGTCTGTGTCTTCGATCCGGAGAATCATGGTGCCTCCGGTTTGGCGCGCCAGGAGAAAATTATAAAGTGCCGTACGGATTCCGCCGATATGAAGGGCACCTGTGGGACTGGGGGCAAAGCGTACGCGCGGTTTCATAGAATAGGGCCTCAAATGTACAAATTTGGACTACCCCACGATACGACGGATGGCCTCTTTGGTGGTGGCCAGGTGAATCCTAAAATTGGACCAGACGACAAAGTATACGAGAAAGAGAATGCAAGCGGCAATCCAAAGCGCATGGAGACTTTTCATCTCGTAAGAACCGATGCCGGCACCCAAGACAATGAGTGCGGTCCATAACTTCAGAAGCAGTTGAATGGTTGGGAAGAGTGTGTAGTGAAGCAACAGAATTGATCCGGTTGATGTGGTTTCTGCGTTCCCGATCACCAACGGCAAATAGTGGTTGGCACGTCGGGTTCGCATGGAGATGCGGAATCGATCGTTGAGAATCCAACCGGTGAAGATAAGTTCCGGTTCGTCGGGTTGAAGAAAAGGTTTGTCTGATGTACTGACGGTTAGCCGCTGAAGGATATCCTTCGTGGTGCGGGAGGAAACGAGCGTTTCACGGTACGATGGCAGCAGTGATATCACTTCACGGCGATACAGGAGATTTCAACATTCACGTCTTTTGGCAACCGACTCACCTCGACCGTTTCACGGGCCGGTGGATCGCTAGTAAAATAAGAGCCATACACGGCATTCACTTTCGGAAAATTGTTCATATCCTTTAGAAAGATGGAGGTTTTCACCACGTGTGAGAAGTCGAACGCGGCGGCGGCAAGGACATCTTTCAGGTTCTTCATGACCTGGTGCGCTTCATCTTCGATGGAGCCGGAGATGATATTGCCCGACGACTGCTGGATGGCAATCTGTCCAGAGACAAAGAGCATGTTGCCAGCCTGGATGGCCTGACTGTAAGGGCCGATGGGAGCCGGGGCCGAAGCCGAGAAGACGACATTTTTTGCCATACGATTCTGGTGTTACTTTTGATCAAATATCACTATTTCGGACATAAACTTAATGACTCCCGTCAGCTTCAGCATGGAGATCCTCATTATCGGCACGGAAGAGCAGTCCGCGGAGTGCCGGTTGAAATTCAGTGGAGGCCATATCATTCGAGCTGTTCCTCACGCAGATCAGGCCGGACCCTTGTTGAAAAGCACCCATGTTGTCTTTGATTTTGCGACAGCAGAAAACCTTACTCATGGCACGGTTTATCCGACCACCGAAGTTCCGATATTCTTTGATACATCCGTGGTTCGCCTGGCTGATATTGAAAAGCAATGTGGGCCATGGAAAGGCCCCGTGTTTGGTTTCTGTGGCCTGCGCACCCTGGTCAATCGGGATATACTGGAAGTAGTCCTCCAAAGGAAGGAGGATCAAACAGTGCTCGCCGCAGTTTGTGAGAAGCTGGGATCGGGTTACCGCATAGTCGCTGACCAGGCAGGCATGGTAACACCACGCGTAATCGGTATGATTGTCAATGAGGCGTATTTCACCCTGGAAGACGGAACCGCAACACGTGAGGATATTGATTTGGCGATGAAGTTGGGAACCAATTATCCGTATGGTCCATTCGAGTGGGCCGAGCGCATCGGACTGAAAAATGTGGTTACCCTAATGTCGGCCGTTTACCGGGAAACCGGCGATGAACGTTATCTGATTTGCCCGCTGCTCAAAAAGGAAGCCGAGACTCTATAGGGTGAGCATGAGGTATTTTGCGCCGACTATAGGATTGGCATAGTAAGATTGAATTTCAATAAACCCCAGTTTCTTGTACAGCGCATGTGCGGATCTCATGGAGGGCAGTGTATCCAGAACAACAGAGGAGTACCTCATATCCCTGGCAGTTCGAAGAATCTCCAATACCAATTGACGACCAATCCCCTTTCCCTGGAAAGCTGTTCGCACAAACAATCGCTTCATCTCCGCAGCGTTTGTAAGGCCGTCTGATTTCAGCGGACGCAAAGCGCAACAGCCGGCCGGCTGGGAATCATAGTATGCGAGCAGCAAGGCTCCGCCTGGTTTCTGGTAATCACCGGGAAGCTCTCGCAGCTCCTGCTCAAAATTCTGAAAGCAAAGGTCAATACCCAATCCAGTGGCGTATTCTTTAAATAGTGTACGGATCTCTGAAAGATGCTGAGGAGTGCGGGGTGCGATAAGGTCAAGCATCTGCATCGAAATAGCCCTAAAGAATCACTGACCCGTCAATGCAGACCACTACATCGCCGCCAACCCAGATATCTCCATCGACACGGTCCAGGTAAACACGGCCTTTGCGCTGAAGAATTGTTCCCTGGGAAACTACATAATGGTCCTTGGCCAGACCAGCGCCCATTAGCCATTGAGCCATGCTTGCATTAAGGCTGCCGGTGACCGGATCTTCGGGTACAGCAAGTGATGGGACAAAAGCCCTGACCTCAAAATCTGTGTCACTTCCTTTTGCCTGTGGCCCTATCACACCCAAAGCCAATGTACCCAGTCGCCGATAATCGGGTTTCAGATCAAGCACCTGTTTAGCTGAATGGAGCATCACGGCACACCAGCTAGGTCCATTGTCCACCCACTGGTGATGGAGAATTTCGTTTCGGGTCAACCCGAGGCAGGCGGTAATCTGTGTCAGGGTTTGTTCATCCAGGTTTCCGGTGCGGCGCAATGGTGGTGCCGCGAAAGCAAGCCTCGAACCATCCCGTCGGACCTTGACAAGGCCTACGCCGCATTCCTGGATAACATGCTGGGGTGATTTTGACTTGCCTCCCGCTTGCAGCCAGGCAAAACAACTGCCAAGGGTTGGGTGTCCCGCGAATGGCAATTCACCCTCCGGTGTAAAAATGCGCACCTTGTAATCCGCCTCAGGGTGTGAAGGAGACAACAGAAACGTTGTCTCTGAGAGATTTGTCCATCGGGCGAAACCGGCAAGTGTTTGGTCATCCAGTCCATCAGCGCCATGCACCACGGCAAGCGCGTTGCCGAGCAACGGTTGATTTGAAAATACGTCTACTTGATGGAATCGATATGTCTTTTTCATACCAACGTTGTTAAAGGGTTGAATGATATTCTTTGCTTCCAGTTCTGAAACAATACTCAGCGCGACAGCCACACTACCTGTAAGTTGGATCAGGCGATTGAGGAATACATCCCTTCGGATGGGATTCTGACAGTATTCCTTGATAAGTCTTTCGATGCGATGATCTTCCATGCAGGCCTGTTCAACCTATTGCGTCTCGCAGTTACATACGTTGTCCTTTTTTTGGACTTATTCCACCGTTACAGACTTCGCCAAATTCCTGGGTTGATCAACATTGGCGCCACGAAGTACGGCAATGTGATAGGAGAGAAGTTGAAGTGGAATGACGGAAACCAGCGGCATCAGCGGCTCAATGGTGTGTGGAACTTCCAGGGTGAACTCGGCCATCGCAGGTATCTGGGTATCTCCCTCGGTGACCACAGCGACTACCCGCCCCTTGCGTGCCTTTACCTCCTGAATGTTGGACACCACCTTTTCATACGAGCTATCCTTGGTTGCAATAAATACTACGGGCATCTCCTGGTCAATGAGCGCAATGGGTCCATGCTTCATTTCGGCAGCGGGATACCCTTCCGCGTGAATATAGGATATCTCTTTGAGTTTGAGCGCACCCTCAAGAGCCACCGGGAAATTGTAGCCACGGCCGAGGTAGAGAAAATTTCGGACATCGTGGAATTCCTCAGCCAGCTTCTTGATCTTGTCGTTAAGTATCAGCGCTTTTTCCACTTTTGCCGGGATGCTCTCCATTTCTACCAGCATCTCATGAAATTTCTGCTCGGTGATCGTTCCCTTTTTGTTTGCGACAATGAGGGCGATCATGTTGAGCACTGTGAGCTGTGCCGTGAAAGCTTTGGTGCTCGCCACTCCAATTTCAGGACCTGCGTGGGTGTAGGCACCGGCATGTGTAATGCGAGGTATGGAGGAGCCAACGACGTTACAAACGCCGAAGATAATGGCTCCCCTTGATTTGGCCAGTTCGATGGCTGCCAGCGTGTCAGCTGTCTCCCCGGATTGAGAAATGGCAATCACGACATCGCCTTCCCGGATAACAGGGTTTCGGTACCTGAACTCAGATGCGTACTCTACCTCCGTAGGAATACGACAGAACTCTTCGAAGAAATACTCAGCGACGAGCCCGGCATGCCATGATGTTCCGCAAGCCACGATCAAGATGCGGTCTGCGTTGACAAGCTTGTTGATGTATTCCCGGAGGCCGCCCAGAATGAGCCGGTTGGAGGCAGCATCAAGCCTTCCGCGCATACAATCCTGGATGGAACGCGGTTGCTCGAAGATTTCCTTGAGCATAAAATGTTCATACCCTCCCTTTTCGATGGCTTCGAGTTCGATGTCTACCGTCTGAATGTATGGAGTGAGGGGGAGGTTTGCGACATTCTTGATGGTCAGCTTCCCATTATCAATTATCGCAATTTCCTGGTCGTTGAGGTACACCACTTCATTGGTATACTCCACAATGGGTGTGGCGTCGGAAGCCATAAAAAATTCACCTTTGCCCACTCCGACCACGAGCGGACTTCCTTTTCGAGCTGCGATGAGGAGGTCGGGATTGTCAAACGACATGACGACGATGGCATAGGCTCCGATCACTTTGGTTAATGCCAGACGCACAGCCTCGTCTAGAGGACAGTTTTCTTTCTCCTTGATGTCTTCAATAAAGTGAATAAATACTTCTGTATCGGTTTCACTGAGGAAAGTATGCCCTTTGCGCACGAGTTCCTTCTTCAGCGAAGCATAATTCTCGATGATGCCGTTGTGAATTATGGCAAGATTTTTTGTTGCCGAATAGTGCGGATGCGCGTTTTCATCGCTGGGTTCACCATGTGTGGCCCAACGAGTATGCCCCATGCCGATATGGCTATGAAGGTTCAAACCCTTTAGGAAGGTCTCCAGTTCCGAGACTTTGCCCTTCTTCTTGTAAATGTTTAAGGCGCCATTGAGGAGCGCGATGCCGGTGCTGTCGTAGCCCCGGTATTCCAGGCGCTTGAGTCCTTTGATGATCACGTCACTGGCTTCACGGTGACCGACGTAGGCGACAATACCGCACATGATCTAGGGGAGTGAGGTTAATGGTTTCGAGTAGTAGATCTTCACTTTAGCCGATGAAGGATCTAGCCTGAGACTGCTTACAGTTTTTTCAAACTCATTCTCCTGTGGATGAAATGCAAAGGCCTTTGCACGGCGCTTGGACTTCTTGTTGACAATGATTTGCTGAAAAAATTCTGTCATAACCGTTGACCCGATCTTTCCCGTGGTTTGGTCGATGGATGCAGCTTGCCCGGTTAGCTCATTCAGAATGGCCAGACGGATTTCATCTGCACTAATACCCAGCGGAACAATGCCTTGTTGAATTTTGATCAGGTAGGGGTCGTTGATGCGAATGGTCTCGCCGGCGATCAATGTATCCAGGTACAGTCCCCTGAACTGGTTGACACTGTCGAGGAGCAGCAGTTCAAATTGCTGCGGGGGGCGGGCACTTGAAGTATTCTCGAAAACCATCTCGGCCGAATTGATGACAACATTTTCGATGGTATCGAAATATTCGTAAACCTTGGCCAGTTCAAACTTGGCCATAATGCCAAGGCCGCTCTGAACATACATCTGATTGTCAGCGGGGACAAAATCCTGGAAGGGAATTATTCCATTGAGAGGACCGGTACTCCTGTCAGATTCCACGAAACTGAAGGTAACCACGGGATTGAGGGTGCCGTTGATCGAGGAATAATAGATAGGAAAATCAACAACAACGGTAGTTCCGCTTTCCTTGTACTTAAGGATGACTTTGGAGTCCACGCCTGTGGGTGTAGGCAGGCTGTAAACAGGAGTGAAGCCGAGAATCTTGTTTCCCGAAGGCATCGTCACGGCAAAGCCAGGATACTTGGAACTGAATGCTACAAAATCCTCAAAGATCAAACGATCATTGACGAGATCATTGAGGATGTTTTGCCCCATGGGTCCCGAAAGTTTGATCGTAACAGTAAAAAAGGAATTATTGGTGGGGTCGTTGTCGATGTACCGGGACCATCCCTCTTTCAGTTCAGCCGGACCAGGCGTAATAACCGTATCACCGATCGGGGAGGCGCCAATGGCAATTTGTGTCCCGCTAAGGTACACCCTGTCTGCGGTCATGGGCTCTTCGACTTCAAACACGTTGAGCTGAAGATCACTGCTATCAGGTGTACCGTATGAATAGTAGTCAAATTTTAGTTGCAGCTCCAGTGATTCAAACGTTGCGAAGGCAGAAGGGAACGCAGTCTGAATGGGCGGAGAAAAGTTGAAGAAGGCCTTGGCTTCAATATTTCCCAACCCCGGATCGGAAACCTTGCCTACCAGAAGACGAGACAAGTCATCCTCGGAGGTATTTTGGGTTGATATCGGTTCGCGGAGAAAGACGCCGTACGTCAAAGGAATTTCGACGAGGCGCGTGGCAAGTCTTGGATCCTTGCGGAAGCCGACCAGCGTAGCGTCGTCCGTGCAGGAGGCGATAAGAAGAGAAGCCCAGGCCAGGGCAAGCACAAAGGTCTTAACCGGCCAGTTCCGTATAGAGATTATAAAACGACTCGGTGTAATTATCGTCCTTCTCGATGGTTTCAACTTTCTTCTCTTTAATTTTCTTAACTAATCCTTCCAGCTTCTTATTGTCTCCGGCCACAGAAACCACGTCGGCGAATTGGGCCCCCAATTTAATAAAGCCTTCGTAATCCCCCGTCTTCAGGTGACCGAGCATGTTGTCTTCGATGTCCATCATTTTCACTTTGCCCATCAGATCACCCTTAAATTTGTGGCTGAAACTGTTGTTGTAAATGGTGAATACAGTCTTTGTATTCTTAAACAATGGATCGTTCTTGTATGTTGTCTTCAGGTAAAGCGGAATGAAACTGGTGATCCAATCGTTGCAATGAACGATATCAGGACCCCATCCTAGTTTGCGTACAGTCTCAATCACGCCCTTGCAGAAAAATATCGCACGCTCATCATTGTCTTCATAAAAGCGATTCTCCTTGTCGTGAAACATCGACTTCCGGTGGAAATAGTCCTCGTTGTCGATGAAATAGACTTGCAGCTTGGCATTTGGAATAGACGCTACTTTGATGATCAGGGGTTTCTCTTCATCACCGACCGAAATATTAATCCCCGAAAGGCGGACCACCTCATGCAGGCGATTCTTGCGTTCGTTGATAAGGCCGAAACGGGGTACCAGGATCCGGATTTCCATTCCTTTTTCCTGCATGGCCTGAGGCAGCTTTCTAACAAATTCGGCAACCTCCGACGTCTGAAGAAAGGGGTTGATCTCACTGGCTACATAGAGGATCCGTAGTTTCGACATAGTTATGGTTTTTATAGAGAAACGAGGGCACAAAGATACGGGAATTTCAACCCTTATTCAACTGGCCCTCAATTATTAAGGGTATATTTGCTCCCCTCCGAAATAGGCTAGGAATGCACATTTTCACCGAGATCGCACCGCTGCAAACCCATCTGAATACCCTGCGATCCCCGTCAATTTCGGTAGGCTTTGTTCCCACCATGGGAGCACTCCACGAAGGCCATCTCAGCCTCATCCGAGCCGCTCGTTTGGAAAATGCAGCCACGGTTTGCTCTGTCTATATTAACCCTACGCAATTTGGAAACCCTGAGGACCTGGCAAAGTATCCACGAACCATGGATCAGGACCTCTCCTTGCTAAAGCGTGAATCGTGCGATATCGTGTTTTGTCCTGACAATTTTGAGATGTACGGAAGCTCCCCGCCATTGAATATCGCCTTTCCGAATCTGGATGACATCCTGGAAGGTGAATTCCGACCGGGACACTTCAGCGGAGTGGCGCAGGTTGTTGCCAAACTCTTCAATATCATCCAGCCCGACCGAGCCTACTTTGGTCAAAAGGATTTTCAGCAAGTTATGATTGTGAGGCGACTGGTGGAGGCCTTGAAGTTCAAGGTGAACGTTGTAGCCATGCCCATCATTCGAGAACCGGACGGCCTGGCCATGTCATCGCGTAACCAACGGCTTTCTGCTGATGAGCGTGGGAGAGCCGCGATACTTTATACCTGCCTGATGCGAGCCCGTGAGGGACTTCTGGCCGGGAAACCCGTTCACGCCCTGGTTGATGAGGTCAGATCGATGTGTGCTTCCAAAGGCGTCAGCCTTGAGTACCTTGCGGTGGCCGACACAAAGGAATTCAGATTGCTGAACAGTATTGACGATCCGAGCCAGGCAGTGATTCTTATTGCCGCCAGCGTGGGATCCGTTCGACTGATTGACAACATAATGGTTCAATCCTGATCACTGTGCACAAAGGCCTTCGCGCATTTCTACAATACCTGGTCATGATTCTCCTGACGGCGGTTTTGCTTTGGCTGTCCCTGCGCGGCCTGACTGTTGGTGAAGGGGAAAACAAAGTAGACTTTATCTGGAAAGCCTGGGAAGATTCCTCGAAATCATACTTGATGCTGATGGCGCTCGTAGCCTACATCAGTCACATCCTTCGCGCCGAACGGTGGCGTATGCTGCTGCTTCCAACCGGCAACAGGGTCTCACTCAGCAATAGTTTTTTTTCATTGATGGTCGGCTATCTCGTAAACCTCGCTATTCCAAGGGGGGGTGAAATCTCCCGGTGCTATAACTTACTCAAACTGGAGAAGACACCCGTGGAAGTCTCGTTTGGTACCGTTGTCGTGGAGCGGATCGTTGATGTATTGTCTCTCATACTGGTCATTGCCATTGCCTTTGTGGTGGAATGGGACAAGCTGGTGATTTTTTTGGATTCTCTGGGTGTTGGTGAAGGAGACGAACAGGTTCGCATACCCGGATGGGTCTACCTTGGACTTTTCGGCGCAGCGGCGGCTGCTGTTTTGTTGTATCTCTTCAGAAAGAATCCAAAGCTGCTCAAAATTGTCCATGGCTTTCGTGAAGGATTGCTTTCAGTCTTCAGAATGGAGCGCAAATGGCTCTTTGTTTTCTATTCCGTAGTTATCTGGTTCCTCTATTTCCTGATGAGCTATGCCGTCATCATGGCTTTTGACACTACCCGGGAACTGGGCTTTGGGGCAGTCCTCACGTTGTTTGCCCTGGGTGCAATTGCCATGGCGGCACCCCTTCCCGGAGGCGCCGGATCCTACCACACCATTGTGCCGATGGGTCTCGTGATGCTTTACCGCTTACCGCAGGCCGATGCGATTGCCTTCGTATTTATCTTTCACGCGTGGCAGACCATCACCATGATTGTCGGCGGTGTTCTATCTTTGATCGTCAGTTACTGGCTTATCCGATGGAAAAAACAGTAGACAAGATAAAGGATCTCCAGGCAGCCAAAGCGCAGGTGGCTGAATGGAAGCGGCAGGGCAAGCGGGTGGTGTTTACCAACGGCTGCTTCGATTTGCTGCACCTGGGTCATGTCGACTACATTGAAAAGGCCAGGAGCCTCGGTGATGTACTGGTGGTCGGACTTAATACCGATGACTCCATTGGGCGGTTCAAAGGGCCTCAGCGGCCAATCCAGGACCAGAACTCGCGCGCCAGGGTTATGGCTTCCCTCCAGGCCGTCGATATGGTCGTTTTCTTTAATGAAGATACCCCCTTGAACCTGATTTCGCATCTGCTGCCGCAGGTTTTGGTCAAAGGGAGTGACTATTTGGCAGAGGACATTGTTGGCGCAGAAGTTGTTAAAAATAGCGGGGGCGTGGTCAAAACAATCGACTTTGTGCCTGGGTATTCCACGACCCGAATTGTTGAGAAAATTAAAACAACATAACTTTAGATAACATATGGGATTTGGCGCATTAATCATTGGTGGTTTCTTCATGCTGATTGGCTGGATGGTTAGCTCCAGGCTGAAGAGCAAGTTCAAGGAGTATTCGCAGGTACACCTGAGCAGGGATCTGACAGGTGCTGAGATTGCCAGGCTAATGCTGGCCGATAGTGGCATTCAGGATGTGCAAGTAGTCAGCGTGGAAGGCCAGTTGACTGACCACTACAACCCGGCTACCAAGACCGTGAACCTTAGCGAAGGCGTTTTTCACGGACGCAATGCCGCGGCCACGGCCGTCGCGGCTCACGAATGTGGTCACGCAGTCCAGCATGCGACAGCTTATAGCATGCTCCAGTTTCGGTCAGCGATGGTGCCTGTGCAAAACATCAGTGCCAGCGTTCTGAATTTCATCTTTATGGCCATGATTTTCGGAGGCTTCTTTGCCGGCAACGTGCTTCCATGGAATACTGCCCTGTTGGTGATGATTGTATGTTATGGTGTATTTGCCCTTTTCGCCATCATTACACTGCCTGTTGAGTTTGATGCCAGCCGCAGGGCCCTTGCATGGGTGCGAAACCGTGGCATCGTGACTACTGGTGAGTATGATATGGCACAGGACGCATTGAAGTGGGCGGCCATGACGTATGTCGTTGCGGCCATCGGAGCCATCACCACGCTCATCTATTACGTGATGATGTATCTTGGCGCAGGCAGGGACGATTAGTCAAGACAAATAGCAATAAAACACTGACTCCGGATTTGATGTCCGGAGTCTTTTTTTGACGTTCCCCCAATCCTTACTACTTTCAATCCGCCATACATCCATTCAGGCAATGAACTTTCTACTCACCGAAGAACACCTCGCCGTACAACAGGCCGCCCGCGATTTTGCTCAAAATGAGCTGCTCCCCGGCGTGATTGAGCGCGACAGGCACCAGAAGTTTCCTGAAGAATTGCAACGGAGAATGGGGCAACTCGGGTTTATGGGTATGATGACCAGCCCGAAATACAACGGCGGCGGCATGGATACGATTTCGTATGTATTGGCGATGGAAGAGCTTTCCAAAGTAGATGCATCGGCATCGGTGATGATGTCTGTAAATAATTCGCTGGTATGCTGGGGGTTGGAGACGAGCGGTACGGAAGCGCAGAAAGAAAAATACCTAAAACCGCTGGCCGCCGGTGAAAAGCTTGGCGCCTTCTGTCTGTCGGAGCCGGAAGCAGGTTCTGACGCCACCAGCCAGCGAACGACGGCGGAGGACAAGGGTGATTACTATCTGCTGAACGGAACCAAGAACTGGATTACCAATGGGAGCAGCGCCAGTGTTTACCTGGTCATGTGTCAGACAGATGCATCAAAAAAGCACAAGGGAATCAACTGTCTTATTGTGGAGCGGGGCATGCCAGGCTTTGTAGTGGGGAACAAAGAAGACAAGATGGGTATCCGGGGCAGTGACACCCATTCATTGATGTTCACGGATGTGAAAGTGCCAAAAGCCAACCGCATTGGTGATGAGGGATTCGGTTTTTCCTTTGCCATGACAACGCTCAACGGTGGACGTATTGGTATCGCAGCGCAAGCGCTGGGAATAGCCGCCGGCGCCTATGAACTTGCGCTGAAATATTCGAAAGAACGCAAGGCGTTTGGCAAGCAATTGTGCGACCATCAGGCGATTCAATTCAAGCTGGCCGAAATGGCGACCAAGATTGATGCTGCACGATTGCTTATTTGGAAGGCTGCTTTTCAAAAAGATCAGAAGAAGAACTTTGTCAAGGCTGCGGCGATGGCCAAACTCTTCGCATCGCAAATCTGCCAGGAGGTGACTACGGAAGCCGTGCAGATCCACGGCGGCTACGGATATGTAAAAGAGTTCCACGTTGAGCGCCTCATGCGTGACGCAAAGATCACGCAGATTTATGAAGGCACGACCGAAATTCAGAAGATGGTCATCAGCCGCGAACTGCTCCGCTAATCATGCTTCACCGATGGATGCTTTTGGGAGTGGTGGCCATGATGTACGGCTGCTCTCCGAAGATCCAGCCTGTCAAAGTGCATTTTGATTTCGCCGCCGTTCCACCGGCACCAGACTATTCCCGCACCGAGTCCTGGGCGGCGTTGCCCGACAAACGTGATGCCGCTGACAGTATTCCCCTGAACTCCGACCTTCGTGATCTGCAGTCTTCGTCCAGGGCAGATGTCTTTTTTGTTTACCCGACAATCTACACTGGTAAGCCAAGCGATAAGTACCCATGGAACGCTGATGTGAATAATCAGTCGCTTAACAATGACATTCAGACATCCACAATTCTAAACCAGGCCAGCATTTTCAATGGGTCTTGTCGTGTGTACGCCCCCTTCTATCGGCAAGCTCACCTCTACGCCTTTTATACCACCGATCCGAACGATGGAAGCTATGCTCTTGAAATAGCTTATCAGGATGTGAAGTCGGCCTTTCAATACTACCTCGAGCATCATAACAAGGGTCGGCCGCTGGTGATTGCCTCTCATAGTCAAGGTAGTTATCATGCAATGCGCCTCATCAAGGAATTTGTAGATGGCAGGCCCCTTCAAAAGCAACTTGTTGTCGCCTACCTGGTGGGTCGGGCCATTGACCGCGATACATTCGAAAGCATTCGACCGACTGAGCGGCCGGATGAGACGGGAGTATGGGCATCATGGAACACTTTTGCCCGTGGCTTCAAACCGAAGAGCTATGATCAATACTATCGGAAGGCCTTATCGGTCAATCCGCTGTTGTGGAACACCCGCGAAGATTTTGCGTCAAAGGACTTGAACAGTGGTGGTGTTGGCCTGAAATTTACCATGGTACCCCAGCTCTCGGATGCCCAGAATCATCAAAACATGCTGTGGATCAACAAACCCTACATCAAGGGTCGCGCATTGTTACGTACCAAAGTGTGGCATCGTGCCGACATGAACCTATTCTACAATAATATTCGGGAGAATGTGCTGTTGCGGGTAGAGAAGTATCTTGGTGCAACAGACCCCGCTACATCAAAGAATTGACGGTTTCTGCCGCTACAGGCATGAACCGTCAGTTGTCAGGTGGGTAGCGTTGCCATCAAATCAATCGCTCCTGCAGGAAACTGAAACAGGTTGCCGGAAAGCCGGGTGGAGTCTGTGATGGAGTTAACCAGCCGAAAGTGTGGACCCTGAAAACTATTTCTCCACCCGCTGATTCCAATCATAAACCTGCTCACTGATTTCCGTGAGTAGTTCAGGGTCTTTCTCGAGCGCATTGCCAATCACAATCATATCAGCGCCAGCTTCCAGGGCCGTAAGGGCTTTCTTCGCATTATTAATTCCACCCCCAACAATCAAAGGGATGCTGATGGTTTTACGGACTGATGAAATCATTTTGGCGCTTATCTCGCGCTCAGCGCCACTGCCGGCATCCAGGTAAATCAAACGAAGCCCAAGCATTTCACCGGCCAGGGCAGTGCATGCAGCCAGTGAGTATTTGTCGTCGGGTATGGGCGTGGTATTGCTGATGTAGGCCACGGAGGATATGCGGCCCGAATTGATAAGGAGGTATCCCGTCGGGAGAACTTCCATTCGGTTGTTCTTCAGAATGGGCGCAGCCTGAACATGTTGGCCAATGAGCAAATCCGGATTGCGGCCGGAGATGAGCGACAAGAAAAGGATGGCATCGGCTGAAGGATCGAGTTGCAGGGAACTGCCTGGGAAGAGAATCACCGGGATACCCACATCCTCTTTGATGGTCTGAATAACTTCAGCCAGGTTGGTCGTGGTAATGAGACTCCCACCGACAAAGAAAAAGTCGATACAATTCTCATTGGCAAGATGAATGAGATGCCGAAGCCTTGACGCGTCATCAACCTTGTCGGGGTCGATCAAAACGGCGATCGACTTCTTTCCCGCAACGTGCCGCTGCTGGATGACCTCAAGAATGCTCATCCGGCTGGTTTCGTGACGCGAGATACTCTGATAATTTTTGGCGGGCAATATCAAGGAGGACAACAGAGGCCGCATTGAGAATCTGCTTACTCACTTGTCCTAAAATAGACGGGGTATCATCGTCTTCTTCAAGCTCCGAAGTATCTACGGGCTCACCAGCCTTAGCCGCGGAGGCGATTGCCTGTTTCTTTTTCTTCTTCTTACGCTTCTTAGAAAGCGTGCTGATGATCAGGAATGTGACGGCTAGCGAACCGCCAATGATGAGCGCGTTTTGCAGCATCCGGTCGGTCTTCTTCGTCAGGTCAGCCAACTCCTTCTCCATGGCCTTCTTGTGCCGGTCTGACGTCTCCAGCAGTCGCTTTCTCTCCGGGTCCTGTGTCTCAAGCAATTCCATCACTTCGATTTCTTATGTTTTATTACTTCCAGGAGCTTTGTCTCAAAGGTTTCATATATAGGCTTTCGGAAAAGGAAGAGCAAGAGAAAGAGCGCACCGTACAATCCGGCGACTGCCCAGTAACCTACATAGGCAGAATGAACGTACGCAATGATGAAGTGGGCGAGCCCAATGCTGAGAAACAGCAAAAAGAGAAAACCGACGAGGATCAATGTCACCACAACGATGCCGCGGGCCACGGTCTTTGCGATATCCTCACGGATCTCTACCTTCATCAACTCAATGCGCGCCTCAACATACCCGGTCACGTGGTTCACGAGGGTGTCCAGTTTCAAAAATTTCAGAATGGATTCAGCGATTTTATCCATAGGTGCAATATAAGTGATTTTGGACTTTCGGAAGGTTGCAGAAGTCAGTTTTAGCAACAATAAGCCCGGTTCCAGGCCGTTGATTAGTCCTCTATTTGCGTGTGATCGTGTTAAGTTCCTCAAGAACGATCGTCTGTTGAAGCGAATCCCGTGTTTCACGCTTAACCAGGAGATGATCGCCGGCGCTTATGTAACTCCAGGTTGTAGGAACTTTTCTCACGTCGTACTTCTTTTCGAAGACGTATACGGAATCTACGGTCAGCCCGCCGGACAGTTGAATCTGTGGGAGAATTTCACGGATGCACGTTGTGAATTTTCCGGCATTGTCTTCGCCGTCGCGACAGAACCCTGGCCGGTTTAGCTCAAAGAGCTCATTGTTGATGATGAGCAAATTGTTTTTGTGATAGACCGAGTAAATCCGAGAAGGTCCGTACCGCTGTTCGGCAGGGTATTCAGTCCAGCTGCTGATAAACTGGTTTGCATATGTTCGGGTGATCACCGTTGTGAAACTGATTGATCCATTTTCTGTTCGCTGGTAGGTAAGTTCCGTCACCGTTACGGCGTTCCGGTTCATATAGATGAGTGAGAAGGGGATAATGAAAAATGTAAGCAGCAGGTAGAGAAATCCTGCAAGCCGGTACTTCATCGTGAGGCGACCCAATCCTGTTGCCATCCTTAAGGGGAGTTCACGCACGCCAGGCAATACATAGAAGAGGATGAGTCCGATAAGATTGAACATGAAATGTGCTATCGCAATGCTGATCGCGGCATTTGAATTGACCATCGCAGCCAGGAATGCGCTGATGGTAGTTCCTATGTTGGCGCCAAGGATGAACGGAATCGCTTTCCGAAGTTTGACTACTTTCTGGGCAACCAGCGGCACCACCAGGGAGGTTGTCACAGTACTCGAGCGGATCGCTGCCGTGGTAATGACGCCCCAGCCGAATGATTTCCACGCTCTCTGAAAAAAGAATCGCTGGAATTGAGCTGACGATCCGAATCCCAATACTTGCGAAAGGACCCTGCGGAAGAAAAGAATGGAGCTGAAGAGAATGACCAGCGAGATGACAATCATGACAAGCGCATTGTCGACAACCAGCGTAATCCAGTCAGTTAGCCGGCTTATCCCACCACCAAGAAGTGTGAAATTGGCCCCCTCAAATCCGATCGGCTCGCTAAAGAATTTCTTGGCAATGAGCTGGGATATGTTGGAAAGGAATTGAAAATAGTATTCCAGCGGGAAGAGAACGATCGCGGTGAGGATATTGAAGAAGTCATGATAGGTACCTGCCGATACTGCACGCCTGAACTCTTTTTTGCGAGGAAGAAAGCCCAGCGAGACGATCGTGCTGGTAATGGTGGTGCCGATGTTGGCTCCCATGACAATCGGTATAGCGCTTTGCAGTGTTAGCGAGCCTGAAGCAACCAATGCTACAGCCATGGAGGTTGTTGCTGTGCTGCTCTGGATAATGGCAGACACCAATAGACCAATGAAAAGTCCGGTAAAGGGGTTTGAGGTTGCAAGAATGATTGTTTCAGCCGCAGATTTGCCCAGATGCTGAAGTGCCGACAGCATGAGGTCCAGTGCGAAGAGGAAAATCAGAAGGGCAAACAGGATATAGGCAGTGTTGCGGACAACCGCTCGCCAGTTGGTTGAAGTAGCCGATTTGTTAATTGGTTCGTGTTCGTCCATGTGGCCCTGTAAAGATAGAAACCCACTGGAGTCTGGAAAGGGATTAACAAAGACTTAATTCTGCAGGCAACTAATTTCCTAGCTGACGGATGGCCATCCAGGCCATCAATCCAGGACCGATTGCCAGAGCATCCTCATCGATGTCAAAGGTCGGCGTATGCACATAAGCGTCAATGCCTTTGGCTTCGTTGCGCGTTCCGAGCCGGTAGAATGAAGCGGGAACCACATGAGAGTAGTAGGCAAAGTCTTCTGATCCCAGGGTGACATCCAGATCCACAACATTTTCCTTCCCGACATATTCCTCCGCAGCCGCACGGATAATGCGAGTCAGTGACGGATTGTTTTCCAGATATGGATACCCCCGGGAAATCGTCACCTCGCACCGGCCACCCATGCCCTCAGCCATTGACGTCGCTATCTTCTCGATCTTTTTCAATCCCTCCTCACGCCACACCTCATTCAGTGCGCGGAATGTACCAGCAATATTCACTTCGTCGGGGATTATATTGGTGGCGCCTTCCGCCATCACCTTGCCAAATGAGAGAACGGTTGCCTGTCGCGGATCAGCATTGCGGCTGATCACCTGCTGAAGGGCAATAATAATATGAGCAGCGATCAAAACGGGGTCAACCAGCAAATTGGGTGCGCCGGCATGACCTCCTTTTCCAATGACTTTCAAATAGATTTCATCCGAGCTGGCCATGTACATGCCTTCTCGGAAACCTATGGTTCCCACCGGTAATAGCGGCATTACATGCTGACCGATGATGGCCGTCGGTTCAGGATTCTTCAACGCGCCATCGCGAATCATGAGTGATGCTCCGCCTGGATTTTTTTCCTCCCCGGGCTGAAACAATAGTTTAACCGTTCCCTCAAAACGGTCGCGAACCTGCATAAGTATCCTGGCTGTTCCCAACAACGATGAAGTATGCACATCGTGACCGCAGGCATGCATCACACCGGGGTTCTGTGAACGGTAAGGCGTCTCATTGGCTTCATGAATGGGGAGCGCATCCAGGTCAGCGCGGAGTGCAATGACATGCTTTGATGGATTTTTTCCTTCAATCACTGCCATCATACCTGTTCCAGCTATTCCCTCCCGGGGCTCAATGCCCATTTCACGAAGCGTGCGGGCGACAAATTTTGCTGTGTTCACCTCCTGGTAGGATAGTTCAGGATGGGCATGCAGATGGCGCCGCCAGCGAACTACTTCGGGTGCGATGGACACCGATTCCTTGCGCACAAATTCCAACAATGACATCAGCGTACAAGAATTTTTTCAGGTACCAGGATGGCGTTGGAGAAGAGCTTCTTGAGCCGGGTAAGGTCCTTTTGAGCTTCCAACCGTGAGTAGTAATTGCCAACGCGTACGCGGAACTTGGGCTGATTGTACTCCAATAGGGCGTTGAGGTATGTTTCGCCCGCTTTCTTCTTCACATTCATGGCCTCCTCACGGTTTTGCCCGGAGTAGATTTGAATGGTGTAGCCCTCGATGAACTTTCGGGTAACGTTAAACCGGTTGATGCTGTCAAGAACATCGTCCACCTTTTCATTTACATTGGCGGTAGCCGCCACAAACTGCTTGGGTTTGTGGGCCGCCTGCTCCAGTACTGTGTCTACGGGTTCCGCCAGCTTGGGCCGGAGCGAATACAGATCTTCGTGGTAGTATGACTTTGCAGATCGCTGCGCCTGACTAAACGGAGCAATGATCAGCAGCAAGAAAAGAACAAGCAAGGCCGGTATCCCGGAGTTTACTTGCTTCAATATTGCCTTTGCGAATCGCCTCATCTATTGTTCAATAACGATACATCGCCCGCTCTTTACGTCGTCCTCAACTTTCTTATACTTAACATCTTTCAGTACACGACCATCCGGATACTGAACCGTGACTTTGTCGTTGCGGCCAGCGACCCGTTCGGAACGCACCGGTGCAATCTTTTGTTCTACCTCACGTTGAGGGGCTGCTGCCTGGCCTCCGCCCTGCAGCAATGATTGTGATTCGTCCTTCTGCTCGCTGTATCGCTGACGACGCTGAGCACGAGCCTCCTGCACTTCATCCTGATCCTGAACAGGTATCTCTGCCTTCATCAGGAACGAAATGGTTTCCTCGTTAACACGCGCAATGAATCGCTTGAAGGCTTCGAAGCCTTCAAACTTGTAGATCAGCAACGGATCCTTCTGTTCGTAAACCGCATTTTGGACGCTCTGCTTAAGATCGTCCATATCACGCAGATGCTCTTTCCACTGCTGATCGATGATGGCCAGCGTAATCATTCGCTCCATCGAACGGATGAGTTCGTTGTTGTTTGTTTCAATGCACTTTTTCAACGAAGCGGCCACACCGATCTGCTTTAACCCGTCGGTGAAGGGTACGAGGATATTTTCGATGGTAGCGCCGCGCGTGCGGTTGATTTCCTGGAGTACAGGCAATGCCTTCTGGGCTACCATCTTGTTTTTGTCTTCGTAGTGCTGAAGTGCCTTCGCATAGAGATTTTCAGCCATTTTGTTCTGGTCAGTGGCGTTGAACTCTTCCGGAGTGATCGCAAAATCCAGGCCAAGGGTAGTTAAAACGCTCATGCGAAGCGTGTCAGCCGATTCCGCCGCCTTGGCGTTGGTCACGATATCGTCGCAGGTGTCGTAAAGCATATTGAGAATGTCGAGCTGTAAGCGTTCTCCATAGAGCGCATTCCGTCGGCGACGGTAAATGACATCACGCTGGGAGTTCATTACGTTGTCATACTCTAGCAGGCGCTTGCGAATGCCAAAGTTGTTTTCTTCAACTTTTTTCTGAGCACGCTCGATGGAACTGGTCACCATTGAGTGCGATATGACTTCGCCCTCTTTAAGTCCAAGGCGGTCCATGATTCGGGCGATTCGCTCGGGCATGAAAAGCCGCATGAGGTTATCTTCCAGTGAGACATAGAACTTTGACGTACCCGGATCCCCTTGACGACCCGAACGGCCCCTCAGCTGACGGTCAACGCGGCGTGATTCATGTCGTTCTGTACCAATGATGGCAAGTCCACCGGCGGCACGTGATTCGGGAGTCAGCTTAATATCAGTACCGCGACCGGCCATGTTGGTGGCAATGGTCACCGTGCTGGGCTTCCCGGCCTCTGCTACGATCTCCGCTTCGCGCTGGTGCTGCTTGGCGTTCAACACATTGTGTTTAATCTTGCGCAGCTGAAGCATCCGGCTCAATAATTCTGAAATCTCTACGGAAGTTGTCCCCACCAAAACAGGTCTGCCTTCTTTGGTCAAGGTCACGATTTCTTCAACCACCGCATTGAATTTTTCCCGCATGGTCTTGTGGACGAGATCGTCCATATCAACCCGGGTCACAGGCTTGTTGGTCGGGATGACAACGACATCCAGTTTGTAGATATCCCAGAATTCACCTGCTTCTGTCTCCGCCGTACCGGTCATCCCGGCCAGCTTGTGATACATGCGGAAGTAGTTCTGCAAGGTAATGGTGGCGTAAGTCTGTGTGGCGTCCTCTACCTTCACATTTTCCTTGGCTTCGATGGCCTGATGCAAACCATCCGAATAGCGCCGGCCCTCCAGTACGCGTCCGGTCTGTTCATCGACGATTTTTACTTTCCCGTCAACAATGATGTACTCAGTATCTTTTTCAAACAGCGTATAGGCTTTCAATAATTGGTTGATGCTGTGGATGCGCTGCGCCTTGGATGAATATTCCCGAATGAGCGTCTCCTTCTTTTCAAACCGTGTTGGTCCGTCAAGGCCCGGCTCTTTTTCAATCTTGTTCAGCTCCATTCCAATCTCTGGCAAGATGAAGAATCTTGGGTCTTCTCCTTCCCCGGTGATGAGATCAATACCTTTCTCCGTCAGCTCCACGCTGTTGTCTTTTTCGTCGATGACGAAGAACAGTGGCGCATCGGCCTTGGGCATTTCTTTCTTGTTGTCCTGCAGATGGTAATTCTCAGTCCGCTGAAGTATTGACTTCATTCCGGGTTCGCTGAGATACTTGATCAGGGGTTTGAATTTTGGCATGCCGCGATGCGCACGGAACAATGCGAGGCCCCCCTCTTTATCATTGCCCTCTTCAATCAGCTTCTTGGCATCGTTAAGGAATTGCGTTACCAGTTTCTTCTGGGCCTCAACCGCCTTGAAGATCCGCGGCTTCAGATCGTAGAACTCATGTTCATCGCCACGGGGAACGGGACCGGAAATAATCAACGGCGTACGGGCTTCGTCGACCAGTACGCTGTCCACCTCATCAACCATGGCAAAGTGATGACCGCGCTGAACCATCTCTTCCGGATCGCGGGCCATATTGTCACGCAGATAGTCAAAACCAAATTCGTTGTTTGTTCCGTAAGTTATATCGGCCTGGTATGCGTTCCGGCGCGCGTTTGAGTTGGGCTCATGGCGGTCGATGCAATCGACGCGCAATCCATGGAATTGGAACAAGGGCCCCATCCACTCGCTGTCGCGCGATGCGAGATAGTTATTGACGGTTACAATGTGAACCCCGCGCCGCGCGAGTGCGTTGAGAAAGGCAGGGAAGGTGGCAACAAGCGTCTTTCCTTCACCCGTTGCCATCTCGGCGATTTTTCCTTCATGAAGAACGATACCACCAATGATCTGCACATCATAATGAACCATGTCCCAGGTCACCAGGTTGCCAGCTGCAAGCCATTGGTTGGCCCAGACCGCCTTATCGCCGACAATCTTCACGTGCTGGTATTGTGCCGCAAAGCGATGATCGTTTTCGCTGGCGGTTACTTCCAGGCTTGCGTTTTCCTTGAAGCGACGGGCAGTGTCCCGAACAATGGCGAACGCAAGGGGTAATACTTCCAGAAGCACTTTTTCAAGCTCCTTATTGCGGGTTAGGGATAAGGCATCGATTTGTTGAAAGAGGGCCTCCTTCTGATGAAGGTCCATGTCAGGCTTGTCAGCGATGCTCTTGTGGAGATCGCTGATTTGCAGGTCAATGGGCTTTAAGGCATCACCGATTCTCAGCTCGACCTGCCGGGTTCGGTCCCGAAGCTCGTCGTTGGAAATCGTTTGAAGGGCCTCGTATTCGCGCTTGGTCGCCTCCACCAGCGGCATAACCCGTTTAATATCCTTTTCAGATTTCGTCCCGAAGAGTTTGGCAATAAATGTCAGCATAGTCAGTCAGCGTCCACGAACCGTGAGTCCACCGTGGACCAAGGGGCGTAAAGTTAAGGTTTTGAGGGTGCAATTATAGGTCCAAAATGCCTGAATTGGGCATTTTGGCAGTTGGTTTACCAAAAACGGCAGATCAGAACACAAACCCCATCCGCACGTCCATTTGCTCAGCTTCTTTGCCATGAGCCTTCAGTGATATCCCCACCGTAACTTTGCTGGCAATCAGATATGTGATGGCGTAACGCTGAAAGAAATCTGTACGGAAATCATAGTCGCGGTAGGTATAGTGACCTAGTTGCTGACTGAATCCGAACCTGCCAAAACAAAACTGATGTCCAACCAACAATGAGAAAAGCCATGGACTCACGGTTTCTCCTTCCCTGGCCCCTTTTTCCGGCAGGGAGGCATCATGAGAAAATTCAGCGCTTGCCATCCAGGCATTGGTTGTAGTGAAACGCTTCATGATTCCCCCATGGATTCCAAGTTGCCATTTGTTTACCGTCGGCTCCGTGTCGGTTGACAACACAGATCTTATGTTACCAAACGCTCCCAGGTAAGCATGCACGGTACGATCCACCGACGCCTTGTGTGATTGGGGTTTCACATCTACGGGATTGATGTTGTACTCCAAACCCAAATTCAGCGTGGGAAAATTCATTCCCTTGTTGGGCTGTTGCAATCCTCCATTGGAAATGTGATTGTAGTGTATCCCCAGGTTGGTGTTCCAATGATTCAGAAAAGAATAATGTGCAGAAAACCCCACCATCAGGAAACCGCTGATGGTGGAACTGAAGAATAGATTGGTTGGATTGTCTGTTCCATCGTAGATGTCTGTCAGGTACGTGAGGCCGGCTCCCGATCGAAACCTGAAGTTGAGGCGGCGGTTGTACGAAAGCAGCGGTTCCATATAGGCAATCAGATTGTAGGCGCTCCCCAGTACATCGGGATTTTGATAGTTGAAATAAGCAAAACTCAAACCCACCTGACTGTAGCAGTTGCATTTGTTCCAGGCGCGAACGGTCCGATTGATACGACTGACATCGAGCTGGAAACCGACAGGTCGTGACCCGGAGACATTGATGATTTCGGTAGAGTGTGGAATGATGAACCCGCCATGGGCCTTGACACCGATGAAATAGCTGTGTCTCAGGGAGTCGGGGTCTTGTCCGGAAGCGCTGCCCCAAGCCGCGGCAACCATGCCTGAGGCGATGAAAATGCACATTCTTTTCTTTACCTGAGTACAGAACATTTCTTTTGAGACATTTCTCTCGTGAAGATACGAGATAAGTGAAATTAGGAAGAACGGGTCTAGACGTCGAGCCGGGTCTCAAAAACAAGTTGTGCGGGACCGGTAAAGAAAATGTTCGTAAACGATCCATCGGGGTTCGCCAGGAACTCAGCCAGGAGGTACCCCCCACGGGCTTTAAGCAATACGGGAGATGGGAGCCCAAACCGCTGTGCACTGACCAGGGCGCAGGCAGTAGCACCCGATCCGCTGGAAAGGGTCTCATCTTCGACGCCCCGTTCATAGATCCGGAAAGCAATATGACCGTTGGGAAGGCGCTCAACAAAATTTACGTTCGTGCCATGAGAATATTCAGCACTATAGCGAACATTTCTTCCCTCCTCAAATACGGGATAATTATCGAGGTCGGTTACGAACCGAACATGATGCTCGGTTCCGGTATTGATAAAAAAGTCGTTGGGCGATTTTTGCTCAATGGTTTTCACATCGTTGAGCGATACCCGGATGTTGCCGTCGTCGAGAATTTCTGCGGAGTGCTGACCATCGTGTGCCATGAAGATGGCTTTGTTGCCGACAAGACCAAGGCTATGAGCAAAATGAACCACGGCACGGCATCCGTTGCCACAAAAACTCTGGCTTCCATCGGCGTTGTGATAGACCATGCGGAAGTCGCCTCTGGGATCCAGATTCAATAGTATGATCCCGTCAGCGCCTATGCCGAAACGTCGATGGCAAAGCGCAGAAATCTGTTCGTTGGTGAAAGCGTGGTCACCGTTGCGATTGTCGACGAGTAAAAAGTCGTTGCCGGCCGCCTGGTACTTGAAGAAATGCACGACACTCACTTTGATGAGAATTATATGGGTGATGCGGTGAGCGTGATGGGTATATTAATGGTCACTTAACCTCTTCGTAATCGACGTACTCACCTCCCTTGATGCCGCCGCGTTTTGGAGTTTGTTTGTCAGGGGTATTGCCGGTGTCATGCTGACGGTTGAATGGAGGAGGTGGCGGCTGGGGGCGTCCAACGACGCGGAAAAGCACCATGGAGATTTTATGCAACACGTAGATGACCAGAACCAGGACAAGAATAAGCTTCCACATACGATCTAGCAGGGGCTCAAAGGTAAAGGTTTCCATAGACTTTGGAGGCCATTTCGAGGCCATTGATGCGTTTTGAGCCATTTGGGAACGAAAAGCCCCAGCCTTTCAAACCTATTCAGGCTTTTCCTCGTCTTTATTCCATGCTCACCAATTTTATCCGGATAGCTGTCCGAAACCTCGTAAAACAGCGAATTTACTCCATTATCAATGTAATTGGGTTGGCCGTCAGTATTACGGCGTGCCTGCTTATTGTCCTGTATGTCCAGTACGAAACCTCGTACGATACCTTCCTTCCCAATGCCGACAGGATCTACAAGTTGGGATTGGAGCGGAAGTACCCGAATCACTCGACGTACTATGCGCTTGTTCCTCACAGCTACGCCGCCACCATGCAGAAGGATTTTCCGGAAGTTGAGAGCAACCTGCACTTGCTGGGCCCCAATCAGGGTGTAATTGTTAACTATGAGACGCCCGAAAAGGAGTTGATTTCACTTGAGCAGAACAACTTCTACTTTACCGACTCAACTTTCTTTTCCTTCTTTGATATACCCCTGATCAAAGGCGACCGTGAGACAGCTCTGGCGGAGCCTAACCAGATCATTCTGAGCAAGTCCGTCGCTGAGAGGTATTTTGGGAAGGAGGATCCTATTAACAAAACCCTAAAGGGCAACTTTGGTGAATTCAAAGTAAGTGGTGTTTTTGAATACCCTGACAACTCGCATGTGAAATTCGATTTGGTGGCCACTTTCAATTCAGCCCAGTTCTTCGCCACCGAGAATTATATCAGTTTCAATTCACAAACATACATCAAGCTGAGACCGGGCAGCGATGCGAAGGCCCTCGAGGCAAAATTCCCGAAGATGGTGGATACCTATGCTTCAGGACAGATTGAACGTGAACTCAAGCAATCATGGGAGGACTACAAGCGGGCTGGCAACGGGTATCGTTATTTCCTTCAGCCGCTCACGTCTATTCACCTTGATCCAACGAATCTCGAATTTACCACAACCCCAAGTGGTAACCGCAAGTATGTTTTTGGACTGTCAATGATAGCGTTATTGATTCTCGTCATTGCCTGCATCAATTTCATGAACCTGGCAACCGCGCGGTCGACATCCCGTGCGCGGGAGGTGGGCATGCGCAAGGTCATGGGGTCGTTGCGAAAGCAACTGATCACACAATTCCTGCTTGAAGCAATTCTTCTGGCCGCACTCAGCACAATTATCGCGGTACTGGCGGCCTATGCACTGCTGCCGGGATTCAACACGCTGGTAGAGAAGAATCTTCATTTTGTAATCGGTCCCGATGTCATCATGGGACTAGCGGCATTTGCTATTATCGTAGGTGTATTGGCGGGCCTGTATCCCGCTTTTGTGCTTTCTTCTTTCAACCCAGTTGAGGTTATGAAAGGATCCTACAGCCGGAGCTCCAGCGGATCACTTTTGAGGAATGGTTTGGTGGTCTTTCAGTTTATGATTTCAGTCTTCCTCATAGTCGCAACGCTCCTGGTGGGCCGGCAAATGGATTTCATGATGAACAAGGATCTTGGTTTTGACAAGGAGTTGGTTGTCATGATCTCAAGAGCCTTCTCACTCGACAAAAACGCAGAGGCTTTTATGGAAAAGGTCCGTCAAATGCCCGAAGTAGTATCTGCCGCTGGTACGAGTGCAAGGGTTGGCAATCGCGACGATGTGTTTGGACAAATGTTTCAGCCCGCAGGATCAACCGATGTGCTTACGGTGAAGTCCATGATCATCGATGATGACTTTGCGCCAACCATTGGATTTGAACTGAAGGAAGGAAGATTCTTTGCGAAAGAGACTTCGGACTCGATGAGCATTATATTGAATGAAACAGCTGTCAGTACCATTGGCCTGAAAGACCCCATTGGGCAGCGACTATCCAACAGCGATCTGTTCCGCGGGAATCCGGAACAGCAGAAAGAAAGGTTTTTTACAGTCATTGGTGTTGTGAAAAACTTTCACTTCCAGTCTTTGCGTGATGAGATTACCCCCTTGGTAATCTTTAGCAATGAGGTATTTGGTCCCAACCCCAACAGCAATTATGTGGCCGTTCGGATAAAGGCCGGCATGCAACAGGAAGCCGTAGAAAAAATCGGAGCCTTGTGGTCGGAATTGGTGCCATCGCGTCCGCTCAGCTATGAATACCTGGAAGATAATCTCAATCAGGGGTACGCTCAGGAAAAACAGGCCGGAAGAATTTTCCGTGTGTTTTCCGGACTTGCCATCATCATTGCCTGCGTGGGCTTGTTTGGACTCTCGGCCTATACGGCCGGCCAGCGCACCAAAGAGATTGGAATCCGCAAGGTATTGGGCGCCTCAGTGCCCGGTGTGGTGTTATTGCTGTCTAAAGATTTTACCAAACTGGTGATCATTGCTTTGTTGCTGGCAGTTCCTGTCGCCTGGTACATGATGAACTCCTGGTTGAACGGATTTGCCTATCGCATCTCCATTGGCATCGACGCATTTGTCATTGCCGGGTTATTGGCCATCGCGATTGCCTTGCTCACCGTGAGCTATCAATCGATCAAGGCAGCAGTCGTCAATCCGGTGAATTCCCTGCGAAGGGAATAATTGCCTACCGGCTGAGGTACAAATTCCGCTCGCCGTAGATGTTCATAAAATAATCATCCATCAGGTCGTCAATGAAGTAAATGGCTTCACCGGTCGATTTCATTTCGGGACCCAACTCCTTATTGACCTCCGGGAATTTGGAGAACGAGAAAACGGGCACCTTGATGGCGTAACCTTTCTTCGTTGGCTTGAAATTGAAATCCTTGACCTTCTTCTCGCGAAGCATCACCTTGGTGGCGTAGTTTACATACGGCTCATCGTAGGCTTTGCAGATAAATGGAACCGTGCGTGAAGCACGTGGGTTGGCCTCGATGATGTAAACTTTATCGTTTTTGATTGCGAATTGAATGTTGATAAGGCCGACAGTTTTCAATGCAAGGGCTATTCGTTTTGTGTGGCTTTCAATCTGCTTGATAACGAAATCGCCAAGGTTGTAAGGTGGCAGTACGGCATAGGAGTCTCCGCTGTGGATGCCCGCTGGCTCGATGTGCTGCATGATGCCAATGATGTAGACGTCTTCCCCGTCACAAATCGCGTCAGCTTCTGCTTCAATAGCCCCGTCGAGAAAGTGGTCCAGCAACACTTTGTTTTCCGGAAGGTGTTTCCAAATATCGAGGATGTGATTCTCAAGTTCCTTCTCGTTGATCACGATCTTCATGCTTTGACCGCCGAGGACGTACGAGGGTCGAACGAGCAGCGGGAAACCGATCGTCTTGGAAACTTCAAGTGCTTCGTCGGCATCGCGGGCAACGCCAAAGTGTGGATAGGGTATGTTGAGTTCCTTCAGCAGCGTGGAGAAACTCCCGCGGTCTTCAGCCAGATCGAGTGCTTCGAAGGAGGTGCCCATGATTTTTACACCATACTTGTGCAGTTTTTCTGCCAGTTTAAGCGCCGTTTGTCCGCCCAACTGCACGATGACACCTTCTGGTTTTTCGTGCTGAATGATATCCCAGAGATGTTCCCAGAACACGGGTTCGAAGTAAAGTTTATCTGCGATGTCGAAGTCGGTGGAAACGGTCTCGGGGTTACAATTGAGCATAATCGTTTCGTAGCCGCATTCCTTGGCAGCAAGAACACCGTGTACGCAGGAATAGTCGAATTCAATGCCCTGGCCAATGCGGTTAGGACCTGAACCGAGAATGATGACTTTTTTCTTATCCGTTACAATCGATTCATTTTCGGCGTCAAACGTAGAGTAATAGTACGGTGTTTTTGCTTCGAATTCCGCGGCGCAGGTGTCGACAAGCTTGTAAACGCGATTGATCCCGAGTGAACGACGCTTTTTATGCACTTCACTTTCCAGGCAGCGTATCAGGTGGGCGATCTGGCGATCGGCATATCCTTTCTCCTTGGCCTTGCGGAGCAATTCCTTGGGAATCGTGTCAAGGTTATATTTTTCTATCTCTTTCTCCAGTTCAATAAGTTCCCAGATCTGTTCGAGGAACCAGGAGTCAATTTTGGTTAGCTTCTGGATCGTCTTCATCGAGATGCCCAGCTTCATAGCATCATAGACATGGAAAAGGCGGTTCCAGCTGGGATGCTCCAGACTAAAAAGAAGATCGGCCTGCTTGGTTAGCTCTTTGCCATCCGCGCCGAGACCGTTTCGGCGAATTTCCAGCGACTGGCAGGCTTTCTGAAGCGCCTCCTGAAAATTTCTCCCGATCCCCATCACCTCACCAACAGATTTCATTTGGAGCCCGAGTTTGCGGTCGGCACCCTGAAATTTGTCGAAATTCCAGCGGGGAATTTTGACAATCACATAATCGAGGGCCGGTTCAAAGTAAGCCGTCGTCGTTCCCGTAATGGCGTTCTTGAGTTCGTCAAGATTGTATCCGATGGCCAACTTCGCCGCAATTTTGGCGATCGGATATCCAGTGGCCTTGGATGCTAGCGCGGAAGAACGTGATACCCGCGGGTTGATTTCAATGCCAATGATTTGATCGTCGTTATCAGGGTTGACAGAGAATTGCACGTTGCAGCCGCCGGCAAACTTTCCGATGCCATTCATCATTTTTATGGCCAGGTCACGCATGTGCTGATATACAGTATCAGGCAAGGTCATCGCCGGCGCAACCGTGATGGAGTCGCCGGTATGAATGCCCATCGGATCAAAGTTTTCGATGGAGCAAATGATGATGACGTTTCCATTTCCGTCGCGGAGTAACTCAAGTTCATACTCCTTCCAGCCCATGATGCTTTGTTCGACCAACACTTCGTGGATAGGGGAAGCATGAAGCCCCCGGTTCAGGGCTTCGTCAAAGTCTTCGGGCTTTTCAACAAAGCCGCCGCCGGTGCCACCGAGCGTAAACGAGGGACGAATGACCAGTGGGAACCCAATTTCCTGAGCAATTTCTTTTCCCTGAAGAAATGAAGTAGCCGTTGCGCCCTTGCAGACGCCGACACCCAATTCATTCATTTTAAGTCTGAACTTCTCACGGTCCTCCGTCGTCTCGATGGCATGGATATCAACGCCGATAATCCGAACACCATAGTGCTGCCAGATTCCAGCTTTCTCACAGTCGATGCAAAGGTTGAGGGCCGTCTGCCCCCCCATGGTGGGCAACACCGCATCGATGTGATGGTTTTCGAGAATTTCCTTGATGTACTTCTTTTCCAGGGGCTTCAGATAGACATGATCGGCGTTGATCTTGTCGGTCATGATCGTTGCCGGGTTTGAATTGATCAGGACGACCTCGATACCTTCTTCCCGCAGTGAACGGGCAGCCTGTGTGCCAGCATAGTCAAACTCACACGCCTGGCCAATAATAATAGGGCCGCTGCCGATGATCAGTACGGAGCGGATACTTCTGTCGCGGGGCATTCGGGATCTGGGAATTTAGTTTAAACCGGCGACAAAAATACTGAGGAAAATTCAGCATGGACGCCAAACCCCGTACTTTAATTATGCGAAATAACAGGATGCCCCTGTCAGTGAATTTTTACAACCTTCTTGTTGATTATCCGGTCCTGGACGGTTATTCGGACAACGTAAATGCCATCAGGGAGATCAGCAACGGAGATCTCGAAGCCCGATGTGGAGAGGCCTGGTTGGCGGAAGACCACCTGACCCTGGAGGGTAAGCAATTCTGCCGAATATGCTCCGGACAAATTGCGGTCAACTTCAACAAATACTGTTGAGCGTGAAGGATTTGGGTAAAGGGCAATCAACCCTTCCGGGAAATCTTCCAATCCGGTAATTACATCAATGGTCTGCACGGAAGTATCCTCGCAACCATTGGCAGCTTTCACGCTTAGCTTGACTTCGAATGGGGCGGACGTCATGTAGGAAGTAATCGGATTTTGGAGTGTGCTGGTCTGTTCGTTCCCAAAGTCCCAGTTCCAGGCAATGGCCGCTGTACTTTGGTCGGTAAACTGAATGGGAGCAAACGATTTGATGTCTGCTGGAATTTGAAAAGAAGCCAAGGGCGAAGGCATCGTAGTAACTTCTACAGGAGCAGAAGTATTTTGACAAACTGGTGAAAGGCTTCCGACCGTCACAGTGAAAATGCCCGGACCACCGACTTCAATGGTTTGCGTGGTTTCGCCGTTGCTCCAGAGATAGGAGTCTGCATCGGAGGCAGAAAGTATTAATGAGGCGTTGTCGCAGATGATCGTAGAGCCCGATGTGGCCACAGCGGGATTCGCCTTGATGCTGACATTGGCGGCAGTACGAACACTCTCGTAGAATTCGTCGGCATTCGACACAAAAAATGTGGTATCGTTCACGAGATTTCCTGTGGTGAAGTCAGATCCCGTATGGAAAGGTGTCCCACCGGTGAATGTCTTGTACCACTTGTAGTCGGTTGCCCCGGTGGCCGTTATTGTAGCGCCACTGCCGTAGCATGCATTCACATCAGCAATGACCGGCATGGGGGCATTTAGCGTAAAATTATAAACGCTATCGGCGTATTTTGCTGAAAGCAGAAGGTCATCAAACGTCATCGCTGCATGAAGGGCAAAGGCGATCTTGATTTCCTGGCCGGCGGGAATGTTGTAGGGTCCCGATCCCACCATGTGACTGACATCATTGCCATTGGTTGTCACACCTGCCTCTGCCCGTCCGAGGCCTCCACTGAGAGAAGAGAACTTTTCTGTGTCGGTAAAACCGTCATACAGGCCGAACGGATTTCCCGCCACGGCCTGGTTGTTATCGATCGCAAAATGGGTTGGAGCCCCGGTAAGCAGTTGAATCCCCGCGTGAGGCAGCGCTTCCGCTGAAACAGGATAAACGTAGCCTAGCTTATGGTCATTATCCCACTTGGCGATGTCAGTAGTGCCGTTTTGGGTGATGTCCCAGTCGGCAAACAGCCCGAGATAAAAATTATTCAGGGCGGTCGCAGTGGGGTTGGCAATCGTGTATTCCACGATAACAAATTTGTCGTAGGGCTGTTCTTTCCAGGCGAGACTTCGGTACTTCATCTGGAAGGTCTGTGAAGCCGGTGTGGCGCTGTTGCTCAGTGTTCCAAATACTTCCGATGACGATCGCTCACCAGGGGTGATCTCTTTGATCTTTTGTCCGATGGATATGAAATCCTGATCGAAGTTTCCACCAATCCCCCGCACGTTGTTGTACAATTGTGTCCCCGTGCCTGTACCCATGATAATGCCCATCTCGTACAAGATGGACAAGTTGTCGAAAACAAAACCGACTCCCTTCTCCGGTGTTTCGCTTTCGGGATCTTCATAACCAATCCGGCCAGTGTTGCTTATCGTGGTTGTCACAAGATTCTCATCGATATCAATGAACGTCGGGTTAAGGAGGAATGTGATCTCCTCCTGATCCACATAAGTTCCATCCTTGTAGGTGATCGTGATGGGCATTATGAAATTCTCGGGTACGGTTGTCGAGATCTGGATTTCAAACGGAAAAAGGTTATTGTTAATCGTTGCTCCGCCTGGTATAGCCCCGGGCCTGATGGTTCCTTTTACAATGCTGATGAAGGGTGAGTTCTCGAGGATGCTTATTTCCAGGGCGGATGTGGTGGACGCGAGAATATTCTTAAATGTAAGTGTGAGGAGTCCCTTTTCACCAGCCTCAGCGGGAGCGCCCGTGGCATTTAGCAGGCGGGGCTTGGACGCCCTTACAGAAGGAGAGGTAGCGGTTAGAGCAGCGGCAATATCCAATATGCCCTTGCCCAATTTTCCGAAATAGGCAGGGTTACTGTTGTTCAGATCCTCACTGTTTGCCGTGACCCGCAATTGTTCGGCTACTTGTTGCGGCGTGTAACTGGGAAATTTCGCCATCACCAGTGCCGCAGCACCGGCAACAATGGGTGATGAAAAGGAGGTACCCTGGGTTGTGGTATAAGCATTGCCAAAGGAAGTCGTGAAAATACCAACGCCTGGTGCAGCAATGTCAACCCATGTTCCGTAATTGGTAAAGCTCGCCCTTGTGTTCTGCTGGTTGACGGATGATACAGAGAGAACGTTGTCATAGGCCGCCGGGTAAAATGGGGCCTCAATTCCTCCGTTCCCCACGGCCGAAACCAGTAACACGCCGAGGTCTTCCGTAATGAAATTGATCATATCCTGGATAATCTCACTGCGGAAAGAGCCGCCCCAGGAAATGTTGATAATGTTTGCCCCACTAAGCGCGGCATACAAAATGCCATCATAGCCAAGGTATATGCCGGTGTTGGTAGGCTGGTTGTCTGCTGAATGTTTGGTGAACATGAGCTTTGTCTTGAAACCTACGCCCGCTATCCCAATACCGTTGTCGGTGACTGCGCTGGCACAACCGGCAACATTCACACCGTGACCCACCGTACCACCGGTGGTCAATTGTGGATTGTTGTCGCCGATGAAGTCAGGGTCGCTCAGGTTAGACAAATCATTGCCGACAAAGTCCCAGCCCTGGGCATCGTCGATGAATCCATTGTCGTCATTGTCAAGCCCGTCAATGATTTCCAGTGGGTTGGTGTAGACGTTGGCAGCCAGGTCTTCATGAACAAGGTCGCCCCCGGAGTCAACGATGGCGATGACAATCGATTCATCACCCTGTGTCTCGTTCCAGGCTTCAAAAGCTCTGATATTGGCAAGATAATATTGACTGGATTGTGCCGGATCATTCGGCGTAAGGGCCATCCGGTTGACATATTCCGGTTCAACAAGCTCAAAGTACCCGGTATGGTACAAGCCATTGATAAATTCTTCGATTGGAGTTCCAGGCGTACAGGCAAGACGATAGTACAGGTTAATGTCAATCGTGGAAATGGAACGTCGTGGTCCTTGTTTCGCCCTGGCAGTCATCGCACCCCGTGAAGGAATAAATTCCCGGACACCCACAACGCCAACCTCTTGAGGGATGGCTGCGGTTGTGCGATTGTTTGTCTGGCGGAAAAGGTCACGATGACCCGGCTTCAGTTTGACCAGCACATGTTGCGGATCATAATCGGCAGGGGTTGCATGATTTGGAAGTCGGAACGACTTGCCGGTTGGCTGCCCCATGGCACCTGTACACAACAACCCGGAGCAAAGCACGATAGCCCACTTCGTCAATTGAAAAGTGCGACGATAGTTGTGAGGGGTGTTCATAATTCGCTATTAATGCCGGGTATGATGCTCTGGTAATCCACCGGTGTTTACATGGTTTGTGCAGCCACTTCTGCCACCCGCTTCCATACCCGGAAGACATTGCCAGAGCATATTTTTTCAATATCTGACTCACTGTATCCGCGTTTGAGGAGTACATAGATGAGGTTCGGATACTGCGAAACATCTTTCAGGCCGGTTGGAAGGCTGTCACCCACGCCATCGTAGTCTGAGCCGATACCTACATGGTCGATGCCCGCGAGTTTCACTACATGATCAATGTGATCTGCCACGGTTTCAACATCGGCGTAAAGCGATGGGTTCGATTTTCTAAATTCTTCAATGATGGGTTTGGCCTCCTCATCACGCATGCCGAGTCCTTTCTCGGCGAGCAAGGCGCGCAGTTTATTGCGGTTGGTATTGTTTTGTTTGACAACGGTTGAGTCGAGGAAGCTGGAACCAAAATTGATCTGGATCACACCACCATTCTCGCCCAGTTTCCTGATCATGTCATCGCTCATGTTACGCTGAAAGCCGGGGGTAAACTTGCGGCATGAAGAATGGGAAGCAATGCAGGGCGCCTTCGTGAGTTTCATGACCTGATAGAATGTGCTGTCGTCAACGTGTGAAATATCGACCATGATGCCTACGCGGTTCATTTCAGCTACTACTTCACGACCGAAAGGACTTAAACCGTTCCAGGTATGGACAGAATCGTAGGAGGAATCACAAATCTGGTTGTCCTTACCGTGGGTGAGTGTAATGTATCGTATGCCGCGATCGTAGAAGTACTTTACATTATTGATGTCATTGCCAACCGGAGCGCCATTCTCCATCCCCATGGGCAATGAGATAAGTCCTTTACGGAAGTTCTCCTGTACTTCCTCGACAGAACCCGCCAAAGCGAATTTGTCGGGTATGTTTTCCACGATGCCGTTGATCATATTGATCAATGTATCAGCTAACGCTTTGCCCATGTCAGGCTGGAGCTGATAAGTGGATGGAATATAGATTGACATGAAGGGTGCATCAAGTCCTCCTTTACGCGCCCGCTCAAAATCAAAATCACCTTCATCTGTCTTGATCGGGATACCCATGTATTCGCGGCTGACAACAAACTTGTCCATCTTGAGTCGGTAGGGAAGATCAACGTGACCATCGGTAATGATATACTTATGGGCAAGTTCATCGGCATAAGCCTGAAGTTGTTCATCGGTCATTCGTTCTGCCGGCTTTTTCTCTGTACACGAGGTAGCCAAGAGGCCAACGAAAGCCAACAGGATAGTCAAAGATTTCATAGGTTTGGGTTTGGAATCTGAAAGATAAAAAGTTTAGGATTCATGGGTCTACTTTTTCACCCAAATCCATTCTGACGGGGATATTTTAGCAAGTAATCTGCCATCCGTTAACCCATGAGGAGTGACCTCCCGGTAATCTGGTCAGCACAACCAGCCATGCTGAACGGTCAGGACAAGCCCCAGGAGTGGATTGCGAATAAGGAGTGGTCTACGACGGTACCTCATCAAGACTTTGGCACGAAGGAAAGCACCATGAGCACTGGGTAGGGCATGACCTCACACGAGTTGCCGGACGCCCCAATACCGACGAGGTGTTAACCGGGTTTAAAACACTCGGCCGGCTCCCCGCTAATTCTGAATGAGTTGTTTCAGTTTACCCGAATTGACCGATCTTTGATCACTAACTTTGCAAAATGATTATCATTGCTGACAGCGGTAGTTCAAAAATTGACTGGCGACTGCTGGATGGCAATGGAACCATTCGTCAGGCGAGCAGCGCGGGTTTCAATCCGTACTACCAGCCGCTGGATCATTTGAAAACAAGCATTCGCGAATCACTGGTTCCCATCGTTACGGGCAATGTTGCCAAAGTATTCTTTTATGGAACAGGTGTTTCCTCGGAGCGAAACCAGGACCTCGTTCGGTCTGCCTTCCTCGAGTTTTTTCCTGGGGCCACGGTTGACATTGAATGGGATTTGCTGGCGGCCGCCCGTGCCTTGTGCGGCCAGGAGAGGGGTATCGCCTGCATTCTCGGCACTGGCTCCAATTCATGTCTTTATGATGGGAAAGTTATCACGGAACAGGTGGCCAACCTGGGCTGGATTCTTGCCGATGAAGGCTCGGGCACCAGCCTGGGCAAGACGCTCCTCGTTGATTACCTTCGGAAGAAGATGCCTGAAAATTTGTCAAGGCAGTTTCAGCAGCGTTTTCCATTCACGCGGGAGGAGTTTCTTGAAAAAATCTACCAGCAGGAAAGGCCCAGTACTTTTCTGGCCACATTTTCCAAGTTCATTTTTCAGCACTTGAAAGAGCCGTATTGTTATCAGTTGGCATACAATGGTTTTTCCGATTTCTACGAGCACAATGTGATGCAGTACCCGAACTATCAGGATCTGAAAGTCCACTTTGTGGGGTCGATCGCTTTCTACTTCAGTGATTTGCTCAGGCAGGTGGCCAATGATAAAGGCATTACTGTAAAGAATATCCTCGAGACACCCATCGCGGGACTTACGCTATACCATCAAAAGGATGTTGACTGAACCATTCGGAGTCCTTCTTACTATCTTCGTTAAATGACAACAACCACCGAATCATCTTCCCGCTACGATGACCTGGAGAAAATGAGCATCAGGAAACTTCTGGTGAGCATTAACCAGGAGGATGCTGCGGTGCCATTGGCCATTCGGAAAGTGATTCCCGAGATGGAGAGACTCATTAAGGTGATTGTTTCGAAGATGTCACGCGGGGGGCGTTTGTTCTATATTGGAGCGGGCACCAGCGGCCGGCTGGGTGTAGTCGATGCGTCAGAAATTCCACCGACCTATGGCATGCCCGAGGGAAGGGTGATTGGCCTGATTGCTGGCGGCGACAAGGCCATTCGACGTGCCGTGGAGCACGCCGAGGATGATCCGAAGCAGGCATGGAAGGACTTGAAAAAATTCTCCATCAGCAAGAGAGACGTTTTGGTAGGCATCGCGGCTTCGGGGCGAACGCCCTATGTGATTGGAGGATTATCGGATGCCCGGGGAAAAGGAATTACAACAGCCTGCATCACGTGTAACCGTGGCAGCGAACTGGCAAAGTACGCGGACCACCCCATTGAAATTGTCGTGGGTCCTGAATTTGTTACTGGCTCCACCAGAATGAAAGCGGGTACTGCGCAGAAGTTGGCGCTGAATATGATTTCGACGGCTACGATGATACGCCTAGGTCATGTCAAGGGCAACAAGATGGTGGACATGCAATTGACCAACAATAAACTTATTCATCGGGGCACGAGAATGATTATGGCGGGGCTCGGTGTAGATGAGAAGGCTGCCGGACGGCTATTGAAAAAGTATGGATCTGTAAGAAAGGCAGTCCAGGCAGCCGAAGGGAGATAACTAGTCGGGATTTCTAATAAGGGTATCGGCTCCGATGAGATAAATACGGCGTGAGGATAATTCACGGCAGCGTACCCGGGTTCGCTGCATTTTTCCCTTCTCAAACCAACGACCGCGAATGTGGAATGTGCTTCCTTCCGGAATATCACGCAAAACGATCGTCGACTCACTCCTGGGATCAAATTGCCTCAGGGCATGGGTCAATGCCGCATCGGCAAAACTGGAAGCTTTGGGATTGCGCAGGTGATGCCGAAGAGCCTGGGCTAGTTCATCTGGGAAGACGCCGATCCTAAGCAGGGGCTCGAATAATTTCTGAAAAGTCAGCTTCCATTCCTTGCCGTGCGGAGCTACTTTCCATCCATGTTCCCGGTGGACATGGAGGTGAGCGACCTCGTGGACAAAGGTGATCAGGAATACAAATGGGTGGCTGTCGGCGTTAACCGTAATCCGTGGCTCCCGGCCAGGGCGGCAAGAAAAATCGCCCAGCTTGGAAACCCGGGACTTTCGGAGAATGAAGTTAAATGGATACGCCTCCCATAATTGCAGACAGTAAGGCAGGGCCCCTGGCGGGACATGCTTTTCAAGAACCGTAGATAATGATCCGGATAGCATGGAAAAACAAAAAGGCTTTAGAAATCTAAAGCCTTCTTTGTTCAATCTTTCTTGGAAGATTGGCGAACAACCAATTAGTTCATCTGGGTTGTGTCAGTCATGGTTGTGTCAGTGGCAGTTGTGTCTGCTGCAACTGCAGTTGTGTCAGTAGTAGATTCCGACTCCGTAGTCGTGCTACCGCCGCCGCAAGATGCAAATGCAAGTGCAAAACCGCATACCATTGCCAGTGCGATTACTTTTTTCATAGTTTACAGGTTTTAGGAATTAGGCTGCAAAATTAACTGATTCCCTGAGATATAGGGCATTCTAGGTGAATATTTTTTGGCGAATCCCTGCTGGAAGCCCAAAAAGGCAGAAAGACTATTTTTTCCGGAAGAAGAGTCTGACCGGCACGCCGGTGAAATCAAAATTGTCTCGAAGCTTATTCTCCAGAAACCGCTGGTACGACTCCTGTATGTATTGCGGCAGATTGCAGAAGAATGCAAACGTCGGTGTTGCGGCGTTTACCTGTGTTATGTACTTGATTTGGATGTGCTTTCCCTTGGTTGCGGCTGGAGGGTAGTGGACAATTTCAGGGAGCAGCGCGTCATTGAGTTGAGAGGTTGGTATTCGCTTGATCTTGTTCTGATATACTTCCACAGCCTTCTCAATCACCTGGAAAATCCGCTGCTTATTCAGAGCGGAGGCGAAAATAATCGGCACATAGGTGATGGGTGCCAGGCTTTCGAGCATCTCCTTGCGCAATCCGTCTGCCGTTTTGCTGTCTTTTTCGATCAGATCCCACTTATTGACCATCACAATGATGCCTTTGCCCTGCTTTTGAGCCAGCGCAATAATTGAGACGTCCTGAGATTCCAGTCCCCGCTCGGCATCAATAACAACGATACACACATCACAGTCCTCCAGGGCGCGGAGTGAGCGCAGTACAGAGTAGAACTCAATGTCTTCGTGCACTTTGCTTTTCTTCCGGATACCGGCTGTGTCGATAAGAATGAAATCCTTTCCGAACATCGTGTACCGCGAATGGATGGCATCACGGGTGGTTCCAGCCTCATCGGTAACAATGCTTCGCTCTTTGCCAAGCAAGACGTTCAGGAAAGAAGACTTGCCAACGTTGGGCCTGCCCAGGATAGCAATCTTCGGGATACCGGCGTCAGGGTCTTCGACGCCTTCCTGAGGAAAAGTTTTCACCAAATCATCCAGCAGCTCGCCGGTACCGCTGCCATTCTCGGCAGAGATCGGATAAACCTCCCCCAGTTTTAGTCCATAGAATTCGCTGGCCAAAACACTCTTATCCGGCGTATCAGCCTTGTTGGCGGCCACGAAGACGGGCTTCTTGGATTTTCTGATGATGTTGGCAAAGTCCTTATCAAACCCCGTGAGGCCATCCCGGCAATCAACCATGAAAATGACGGCAGAGGCTTCCTCGATAGCGATTTCCACTTGCCGCCGTATTTGCGACTCGAACTTGTCCTCAGAACCGATCACATAGCCGCCCGTATCAATGACCGAAAAGTACTTCCCGGTCCATTGGGCATAGCCATAGTGACGATCGCGGGTTACACCCGGCATATCGTCCATGATGGCTTCGCGTCTTTCGATCAACCGGTTGAAAAAGGTCGATTTCCCGACGTTGGGCCTACCCACGATGGCTACAATATTGGACATGCGTTCTGCTAAAAGCGCAGCAAAGGTAGTTAAAGGATTGGTTGCATCCCGAAAGAGCGGGCGAAGGCTATTCGAGGTATCCGAAGCGACGCAGTTTGTCTTTTTGTTTTCTCCAGTCGTTGGCAACTTTTACGTGCGTTTCCAGAAAGACTTTCTTTCCGAAGAACTGTTCCATATCGGCCCGCGCCTCGGTTCCTACTTTCTTTAGTGACGAACCGGCTTTACCGATGAGGATACCTTTCTGTGAGTCTCGTTCAACAAACAAAGTGGCGCGGATGCGCAGAATTTTCTCTTCGTCCTTGAAATCTTCGATTCCGACTTCGGTGCTGTAGGGAATTTCCTGGTTGTAGTTGTAGAAGATTTTTTCCCGGATGATCTCAGCGGCAAAAAAGCGTTCGCTGCGATTGGTGAAGTCTTCTTTCGGGAAATAAGCAGGGTGTTGCGGCAACAGGTCCAGCAGCGCTGGCAATATTTTATCGACGTTTTCGCCCGTCAGCGCCGAAACCGGAATGACTTCTTTGGCAGGGGTGAGGCTTTTCCAGTACTCGATCACTTGCTTTCGATCTGCTTTCGGGGCTTTGTCCACTTTGTTGACGAGCAACAGGATGGGGGCGCCAAGGGTTTTGAACCGTTCATGTGCCGAGGCATCATATCGTTCTCCATATTCAATGACCAGAAGTATCACGTCAGCGTCTTCCAGCGACACCTTCACGTAGTTCATCATGGCTTCGTGAAGCGCGTACTTGGGCTCCAGGATGCCCGGAGTATCGGAGTATACGATCTGATAGTCTTCTGTATTCAGAATACCCATGATGCGATGGCGGGTCGTCTGGGCTTTTGGACTGATGATGGAAAGACTTTCACCGACCAGCCGGTTCATGAGGGTCGACTTGCCCACATTGGGTTTCCCTACAATACTGACAAAACCCGCTTTATGGCTTTTTTCCATTGAATTTCTCTACAAACATACGGTTTTAGGGTGTTCACCTTTGGATTCCAGAGGGTATTAATGAGTGAATTGAGGCGTTATGAAAAAGAGTGTGATTATCCTGGGTACCGTGCTGATGCTTTCATCCTGCATGTCAGAGTATTGTGCCACCTACAGTGGAACTCGACGCAAGGGCGAAATGGTGATTGCGTCGAAAAAGCAGAAGGAAGTGAGAGACAAGACCCCCTATTACAAGGTGGTCAAACGGGCTGAGATCGATTAGGGTGTTTTGGGTTTATAAGGTTGAAAAGGTCCCGACGTGTCGGGGCTTTTTCTTTTTGGGCCAAACGGGTAATTTCAGGAGATGAAGAATTCAGAGAAACTGATTGCCCGAAGAAATGCGATCGTGCCCGAAGGCATGGGCATGTTCACCCCGCTCACCATTGCATCCGGAAGCGGCGCGCTGATCCGTGATGTCGACGGCAAACAATACATTGATTTCGCGGGAGGGATTGGTGTGCTGAACGCAGGACATTGCCCCAAACCGGTTGTGGATGCTATCGCCAGGCAATCGAAGCAACTCCTGCACGCCTGTTTCCCGGTGGCGATCTATGAGCCTTATGTCGAACTGTGTGAGACACTCGCCAAACTTTTTCCACATGGCAGGAAGTCCAAGGTCATGCTCACCAACTCGGGAGTGGAGGCCGTGGAAAATGCCGTGAAGATCGCGCGCCAGGCAACGGGTCGCCAGGGAATCATCTGCTTCACGGGTGGATTTCACGGCAGGACTTTGCTCGGCATGTCCCTGACATCGAAGACGGGATACAAAATTGGGTGTGGACCCTTTGCGCCGGAGGTCTATCGATTGCCTTTTCCTGATTACTACAAACGCGGCGATGGTCTGTCGATCACAAAATTTGTTCAGCGCGAGCTCCAGGCGTTTGAAGAAGCCCTCCACAACCAGGTGGATGCATCGCAGGTTGCTGCCGTCATCCTCGAACTGGTACAAGGCGAAGGTGGATTTGTTGTGGCGCCAAAGGAATATGTGCGCGGGCTTCAGAAGATTTGCAAGAAGCACGGCATTCTCATGATTATCGACGAGGTGCAGACGGGTTTCGGACGGACGGGTGCCTGGTCGGCATATGCCCACTACGGGATTGTCCCGGATATTTCTACGTGGGCGAAGTCCATGGGAAGCGGGATGCCGATTGGCGCCGTGATTGGTAACGCGGTGGTGATGGACAAGACAACAAAGGGAACGCTGGGTGGAACATATCTCGGCAACCCAGTAGCGTGCGCGGCTTCGTTGGCTACAATCCAGTATATGAAGAAGATCAAGATCAATGATAAGGGGAGGAGCGTTGGTCGCACGGTGATGGGATTCTTCAGAAAACTTCAGAATGAATGTCCTGCCATCGGCGATGTCCGCGGGCTGGGCGCGATGGTCGCATTTGAACTGGTGAAGAACAACGACCCGCATCAGCCCGATGCCGATCTTGCGAAGAAATTGATCGTGGCTTGTGCGGAAAACGGACTGCTGATCATCACCGCGGGAACATCGGGGAATGTGATCCGGGTGTTGAGTCCGTTAACCATTACCACGAGCCAGCTCCAGCGTGGGTTGACCATTTTGAGAAAGCAACTCCTTCGCCTGACAACCCAAACCACACGATGAAAAAGCTTCTAGTCCTTTTTGCTGTATTGATCATCACGGGTGCTGCCTGCGCTCAGAAGTTAAAGGCTCGCGCACGCGATCTCGGAATTCCTTTCGATGGAACGCCTGGGGCAAACAATGCGATCACCGACGTAAAGGGCATTGAAGTCGGATTCAAGACGCTGATTTCAGGAAGCGGCAAGCTGGTGACAGGGAAGGGTCCGGTGCGTACAGGGGTTACCGCTATTTTTCCGAAGGGTAAGGGCTCAATGGACCGTGTCTTTGCGGCTTGGCACACCCTCAATGGCAACGGAGAGATGACGGGTACAACCTGGCTGAAGGAATCCGGTGGGTTAGGGTCTCCGATACTAATTACGAACACCCACAGCGTTGGCGTAGTTCGTGATGCGGTGATCGAGTGGTACACAAAGAGCATGAAGAAGAACGCTGACTATGGCGACATAAGCCTTCCTGTAGTAGCAGAAACCTGGGATGGGTTTCTCAATGATATCTATGGATTCCATGTGACAAAACAAGACGCCTTCGATGCCATGGAATCGGCTACCTCCGGACCCCTGAATGAAGGGAATGTGGGGGGAGGTACCGGGATGATCGCTCATGGGTTCAAGGGTGGAACGGGAACTTCTTCGCGGAAGTTGGATGAAGCTCAAGGCGGATATACCGTTGGTGTGCTAGTGCAGGCTAACTATGGTCGTCGCGACCTGCTTCACATCGCCGGCGTACCCGTGGGAAAGGAAATTAATGATCTCCGGCCACAACCGGGCAAATCGGACAGCGGAGATGGCTCCATCATTGTTGTTGTGGCTACAGACGCGCCATTGCTTCCGCATCAGTTGGAACGTGTGGCCAAGCGAGTTTCAGTGGGTGTTGGTGTGATGGGCGGCCGCGGTGAGAATTCTTCCGGCGACATATTCATTGCCTTCTCAACAGCCAACCCAGAAGTTTCCAGGAATTCGGGCATGATCCATCTTGAAATGCTGCCGAATGACCTGATCAACCCGATTTTTGCTGCCACTGTTTCTGCCACAGAAGAAGCCATTGTCAATGCATTGGTCGCAGCCGAGACGATGGAGGGAGTGAATGGGAACAAGGTCAATGCGATTCCGCATGATCGACTGGTGGCGGCGATGAAGAAGTATGGGAGGATGAAGTAAACTTTTACATTCTACATTCAGTGTTTTACATTTTACATTGAATTGAACGGACATAACCGCAAAATGTAAAATGGCCAATGTAGAATGTAAAAGGAGGTTGTCTATGACTTCTTCTTTTTGGTAACTGACTTCTTTACGATGGGCATCTTGGATAGCGTCTTCGTGTAAACGCACACCTTCTCCATCACACACTCTCCGCACTTCGGATTACTCGGCCTGCAGATCTCACGTCCCAGAAAGGAAATCGCCATGCCAACATCCCAATCCTTCGGCTCCAGCACATCCATCATTTGCTTTTCCAATTTCTTTGGATCCGTTCCGGTAGCAATCCCCAGGCGAGGGGCTACGCGCACGACGTGCAAATCGACGATGATCCCTTCCGTGGGCTTGCCCATTTCCCTCAAGATGACATTGGCTGATTTTCTTCCAATCCCCGGAAGGGCTGTGAGTTCTTCGAGGGTTGTGGGAATGTTCTTATTGTCCTGGATCTTTTTGGCGATGGTCAACAGCCAGCCTGTTTTCTTATAGTGACCGCGAACCATTTGCACAAAGGGAACTACCGCCTCTTGTGTGGCCATCGATAGCGCCTTCATGTCAGGGAAGGCGTTGAAGAGTTTCGGTGCCAGTTTGTTGATGTTGCGGTCGGAGTCTTGGGCCGAGAGCACGACCATGACGATCAGTTCGTAGGGATTGCGGTAATTCAGCGGATGCTGCTTGCCTTTGTATTTCTTCAGCAGCGATTGAATTTCCTTGGGCCAGTTGACAGGTTTCATAATGGGCACAGTTAATACTTCAGAATGTCATTCAGTGTTTTGACGAACTGAGAAATTTCCGCAGGGTCCACCTCACCCAATCGTTTTGTCAAACGGTCTTTTGAAATCGACCGGATGTGAAACACCAGCATTTCTGATTCGGTTTTCAATCCATTGGTTTTTGTAGGATGCAAAACGGGATTTCCCTTGTATCGCTTGATCTTCGTTGTTAAAGGTGCGGCAAGAACGATGTTGAGGTGTTCATTCAGCAGGTTGCCGCTAACAATGACCACGGGTCTCAGGCCAGCTTGCTCACTTCCCCGGGATGGGTTTAGATTGGCATACCAGATCTCTCCTTGTTTCATGACCGAAGCTGACGCAGATAATCTTCCATACCTTCTTCAGCCATAGTCACGATGTCTTTGTCCTGAGCGCCGGCCTTATATGATTTGATATACTCCGCTTTCTCCAGGTGCTCAAGATAGAGTGTCAGCGCAGCTTCGATAAGTTTGTTTTTCGGAAGCGACAGGGCCTTGGCCTTCTCTGCCAGAAGGTCAAGGAGTTTGTCGGGGAGGGTACTGGTGAAGGTGGCCATGGGGAACTTCTTTACTCAAAAGTATAATATATACATATAAACTACAAGTATGAAGTATATGTATTTGGTCGGGCTTTTGGCCATTAGCTATAGGTGGCTTATCCAAGCGCGCAATGAGTAACTGACTCTCTTAGGAATTACTCTCAACCTTTTTGCAATGACTAAGGTCGGCCAATCACCAGCAGGGCTTCATCAACCCACTTTAGGCGATCCTCATTTGCCCTTTGATTAGTGACTTCGTCATTCCAGCCAGCCAGTCGACCCAGGATCATGAAGGCAGCATGTGCGTGCCCGGTACTCTTCCAACGGGACATATCAGCGAGTGAATACAATGCCTCCCGTTTCAGTTTTGCCATCAAAGAAGGTTGACGGTCCCAGGTGAGTGACAACAAAATGTTGGCGCTCTTGTTGCGGTCTGACCACGAGATAGAGTTCATCAGTTCAACAAAAGGCGATGGGTCAATTCGCACGTCCACTTTTGTTTGCTTGAAGTAATTGTCCAGGATGCCAAGGGCCCGGATCGCGTTGTTACGGACATCCTCGTTGGGATCGCCAACGGCAACGACAAGGTCTCCCAGGATTTCTTTCTTTTCCGTGTGGAAAGGAATCACCCAGCAAGCCACTTCGCGGTCCTTCACTCGTTGCGAAGAATGCAACACGTCGCGCAGGGTTTTCAGATTGGTGGCAGCATAGGAGTTGAACACTTCCTGTGATTCAGCCGCTTTGGGAAAGCGGAAGAGCGCATGACCCTTCGAGTCATCTTCGTCGGCCTGACCCGTTTGGATGGCATTTAAAAGTCCGCCCAACAGGGTGTCGTAGGCAGCAATGACATTGTCAGGAAGTTGGGTGTCGGTAGAGAAAGCTCGCTTTACGGCAGGAGCTGCTTGTTGAGACACCCCAACAAAAATCATGGCCCGGTTCTTCTCATCGCAACAAACCCCCTCGAGAGTAGCTTGCTTGACGCCGGGGAGTTTTTTCAAACAGGCAACGGAAGGATCCCCCCAGACATTCTTACTTTCTCCATCGATCTGCATTCCTGCTTTGAAAGCGAGGCATCCATCCACCTGGACTTTGGTTGGAGCCCCCGGGGAGGAAAGTCCATAGTATTCAACTATACCGATCTCAAGCTTCTGAGCCTCGACGGAAAAGGCAATGGCGAACAGGGAAATGCAAAAGCCCAGTTTCATAATGGGTACTGATAGCTAATAAATATACGGACTTAAAGCCTACTCACTTCGCTATCACGGGCAACAAGATTCTCGACGGATATTTCACCCCGGAGTGCACTGTATTCCTCGCCGGTATCAAATTCTTCTCTTCCGCAATCACCTTCCCCGTATTTGGATTCGGATCATAATGAGGCGCCTTGCTGCTGGTGATAGCCAGGCGGATGCGGTGGCCCTTCATGAACCGGTTGGCCGTGTACACCTGGCCGATGCGGATCTTGTAAACGTCTCCCGCCTTCATCAATTCCTGGAATTCAAAACCTCCCCGGTAACGCATGCGCAGATAGCCGGCATCAAGACCATGTAAGTTGATGGAGCGCCCATCGGGGTACACATCGGACAACGTAATGCTGAAGTCGGTGTCTGTTGCACCCGAACTGACAAAAAGCTCCGCGACAATCTCACCGATGACTTCAACCTCTTCAGTTAGGACTTCGCTGGTGTACACCAACACGTCTGGCCTCGATTCATTTTCGCGCTGGTCGTAGGGATACGATTTCTCATACGACTTGTCCCAGAAGGGGTTGGCTGGGTCGAAAACGTAGGTATCACGCAAGTCCTTGCCCGGTTTGGCAACCAAGGTTCCGGTCTTAGCAGCCCCGGTTCCGGAAAGATAGAACGACGTCGGTACGGCCCGTGTCAGAGGCCACTCGTTCTCCTCCCGCCACTCGTTGGCCCCCATGACGAAAATGTTCACCCGAGGGAATCCGGATTCACCCTTGACTCCTTTCAGATTCTGGTCAAAGAATCGCAGCAGTTCGGCATCGTAGTCCATGCCGGCATTCGGGCCGAAATCGACTTCGCCGAATTTTGTCTTGCGTGTGTTCAGTGAAGTGTGGTTCCATGGACCAAGGACCAGGATGGAATTGTCTCGTGCCTCCGGAGTGGCTGCCTCTTTTCTCATCTTGTTGAATCCCCGTGTTGCACCCTCTGGTCCATACGCAGCGTCGTACCAGCCACTCTCCAGGAAGGCCGGGTTACGCATCTTTCCAAAATCTTTCTCCACGTTCACAAAATCCCACCAGGAGGATTGCTCCGGATGACCCAGCCAGGCGTAGTACTCAGGCGCATATTTTTTTAACAGGGGCAAGTCGGCCAGCGGGCGATATTGGTACCATTTCTTTCGGTCAGTCTTTTCCCATTCCTCCGTAGCCGGTTCATCATCCCACGGTCCCGAAGTGTCGTTGGCGCGCTTGCGCTTGTCGGCGAAGATGTAGGGAACAAACCAATCGATCCACGGATGCGAGAATGCGCCACCGTAGTAAAAGAAGTGATGGCTGCTGATGGGCGTCATCTCCGGCGCGGCGGCCGCCAGGTGTGGAGGAGCCTGCGACATAGCCAACCACTGCACGATGCCAGGGTAAGATCCTCCGTAGGTGCCCACCTTGCCTGTACAGAAAGACTGTGTACCCATCCACTCGATCACATCATAGCCATCCTGCTTCTCGTTGCGGTAAGCTTCGAATTCTCCTTCGCTCCGGAGACGCCCTCGAACATCGACGAGGAGCACTGCATATCCCTGCTTCGCGGCCTTCAGCGGGAATTCGGCGTAAACATCATAATCGTCGACACCGTAAGGTGTGCGATACACGATACCCGGGACTTTTGCGGCTTGAGCGGGCCGATAAAGGATTGCCCCCAGCTTGACACCGTCGCGCATGGGGATGGTCACCTCCTCGCGGATGAGATTGTACGGGTGTTGGGCCTGGCTGCCCAACGAAAGGATTAGCAGGAACAGGGATAACGTTCTCATTTTTTCTTCACGATAAACTTTTGATAGTAAGCCCTTGCTGCGGCCATGTCCTTGAGAACTTCAGCTCGCTCAGCCTCATTTCTAAAATTAGTGTTCTCTTTCGCCATCTTCTCTACGCGATCGATCCATCGAAGAAACCAGACAGCGGAAGCATAAGACGAAGATGATGGCTTCCCCTGATGAATAAAGACCGGGTTGGTGCTGGCATACGGATAAACGTCAAAAACGTCCGGATGCGGTCCGGCGTTGTATACTCGGAGCAGTACCCAACCGTCTTCTCTCAAAGCAATGTATTCAGAAACATCGAGCTGTGTCGTGGGCTCTGGGCCCCCGTGCGAGGCTACAACGTCGCCATTGTACACTACTTCAATTTTCTCAATAGGAACATTACTGCGCACCCAGGCTTTGTAGGGAACTGATTTCTTTTTTCCTCCCAACGACAAACTGTCGCCTGGTTTTGAATCACCGAGTGTGAAGCCGATCATCGGTCCGTTGGTTACGAATCCTTGGCCTTTCTTGATCCCTGCGAGAAACTCCTCTGATGTCATGCTAGCAGGACCTGGTACGTACACGCGATTCAAACCAACAGGTCCTCGCAAGCTGGCGTAGTTCGCCATGGCATCGGTTCCACCAGCAGCCCCGAGCCGGATCCCGGTGTTAAGCAGGTGATACCACACCACGCTTGTCGCGTGAGGATCGGAAAATCCCAATAGCTCGTAATAATCTACACGGCCCAGCGCTGCATCGACTGGGTCGGTGTGACTGATGGTTGATGCCTGATCCGGGAAGATCTCGGGAATCTCGTACGGATGAACGTAGCCGACAAAGGCCCCTTGTTTTCGGGCCTCATCGGCCACAAAGCCATTGTGCGGGTAGAGACTTGAAACCGCCGTGTGCGGATAGCCTACATAGTCGGGGAGGATCAGATGTTCCTTCAGGTTGAGCAAACCGAGGTGGCCCCAGAAACTGGTGTGAAACTCCTGGCCGTGAAGAATGGTCACGTTCTTATTGGAAGCCGGATCAGGCCCTGGCATGAAGTAGCTGATATCCGGGATACGCTGTTCCTTGTTAACAATAAGACTGTACACGAAATTGAGGTCTTCGGCCTCGGCCTGTTCAACAAGTCGCGCTGGCGTGTTGCGGTAGTTGCCGCCGTAGTTCATGTGCACGTGCACGTCTCCACTTCGCCACGACCCAAAGTCGGTGGGAAGTGGCAGTCGGTTGATTTTTACCATTAAGTTGACAGCATCTACTTGCTTTGCCCAGGCCTTTACACGGCTGATGCCGTAGGCCGGACCGTGCGATGCGGTGATCCAGACGCTGTCTTTCGGAACCATTATCGTAACCGGACCGCTTGCCCGAAAGTAGTGGCTTTCCATTTTATTGATAGCCGGGTATCGGGAGTCATCGGCATGGATCCACGCGTCGCGGGGCGCATAGAATCTTCCGCGGCCGTCGCTCACGCTGAACCGCGCAGGGATTGGTTGCCCATCGTTATCTACAGCCGTGAGGGTGAGCGGCACTCGCGCTGTGAGGAAGTTCATTTTTTCCGCACGGATTGTCTCCTGTTTTCCCGTGAAGGCATCAAGGATATGAAGCGAAGTGTTGCCGTCCTGGTTCGATATGAAGGCGATTTTCCTTCCATCAGGAGACCAGCGAGGACTACTCTTGTCGTAGTCACCATACGTGAGTGGAACAGGATAGCCGCCACCTGCCGGGAGCATCCAGAGTTGGTGCCAATTCTGTCCGAGGTAGCCACTGTAAACAATGCGCGTTCCGTCGGGTGAAACATCGGGCCGCATACGCCAATTCGTTTCCTCTTTTTGTATCAGGTTGATTTCACCGGAGGCGACATCAATGGTATTTAAGTTACCAGTGCCATGCGCGACATCGTGATTATTGACAAAGAAGATCTTTTTTCCATCGCGCGACCAGGCCGGATTGATGCTGTGGTCCCAGGCACTGTAGTAATACCGCTTTGCCTCGGTTTTGCGGTCGGCGATGAGAACCTTTGTGTCTTCGAGTTGATTTCCTTTCAGGGTCGCGGTGTGCAGGAGAAAATGACCGCTTTCATCGGTTGAAACAAACGCAAGCTGAGATCCGTCGGGTGACCACCGCGGTTCGAGGCTTACGCTCTTGCCGTCTGTGAGCAAAAATGACTTCCTCTCTTCGAAGTTGAGGACCATCACGTCCATGGATTCACCAGAGTATCGCACAAAGAGCACGCGCTTTCCGTCGGGGGAGACATCGGGTTGGTAGTCGTAGCCCACATCATCGGTGAGTTGCTGTGCGTTTGGGCTTCCAATGGCCTGCATCCATAAGCTGCCTGCCATGGAATAAACCAACGACTTACCATCGGGCATCCAGGCAGCCGAAGACGGGCCGCTGGTGAGTTGGGGGAGGTAGAGTTCGTGGTAGTAGTAGTTGTGAGGGAGATCGATCTGGTTAAGTACGGGAACTCGCTGGGCGGACGCCGTTATCGGCAGGAGGAGGAGAAAGAGCGTTAATCTTCTTGTCAGCGAGTGGGCCATACATTGACAATAATAAAGTGAACTTACGAATTTGTTTCACGCAAAGGCGCAAAGACGCAATTAAGGCGCAGAGAATTTGTACCACACGTTCATATCCTCCATTCCCGAGTAAATCATAGAGTACTTTGTCATTCGCCCACCGGGAGGAGAAAGAGAGTTAATCTTCTAGTCGGTGAGTGGGCCATATAGGTCAGCTTATAAAAGTGAACTTACGAATTTGGTTCACGCAAAGGCGCAAAGACGCAATTAAGGCGCAGAGAATTTGTACCACACGTTCATATCCTCCATTCCCGAGTAAATCATAGAGTACTTTGTCATTCGCCCACCGGGAGGAGAAAGAGAGTTAATCTTCTAGTCGGTGAGTGGGCCATATAGGTCAGCTTATAAAAGTGAACTTACGAATTTGTTTCACGCAAAGGCGCAAAGACGCGATTAAGGCGCAGAGAATTTGTGCCACACGTTCATATCCTCCATTCCCGAGTAAATCATAGAGTTCTTTGTCATTCGCCCACCGGGAGGAGAAAGAGAGTTAATCTTCTAGTCGGTGAGTGGGCCATATAGGTCAGCTTATAAAAGTGAACTTACGAATTTGTTTCACGCGAAGGCGCAAAGGCGCAATTAAGGCGCAGAGAATTTGTGCCACACGTTCATATCCTCCATTCCCGAGTGAATCATACAGTTCTTTGTCATTCGCCCGCCGTACGTATAGCCCAGTTGATAGAAGGCTTTGTTCATGCCGAAAGACTCGGCCCGGGCAATTGTATAATGACAACGGATTCCCCGGGAGTAAAGATGTCGCTCCAGTACCAGGAGAAGTGCGCGCATGAATCCACGTCCTTCGTAACCGGCCGCGGTGGCGCAGTCGGTGAGCTCGGCATTATGATATTTTGTGTTAAGCTCCGCAGAGGCCGCGCTAATTATCTTTTGTCCTTCGCGCACGAGAACGTAAACGGTTCCTTCTTCCATGGTCTTTAGGATGTGAGCAGGGTCGTTGACGGGCGTAGGGTAAACACGGAATGAATCAAGGTAGAGTCTGGCAAGATCTTCAGCATCATCCGGTGAGGCAAACTGAACGTTGACCTTTGGGACAGAAGTACCTGTCTGTGGAAGAAGCAAGACAGCCTGGACAATGGAGTCTTCATCGGCAACGTGCGACGAATGACTCCGTTCATCGGAGAGATAGCGCACCAGGAAGTGCATGTCGACACCCGAGAAGTAACCTGCGATGAAGGCTTCCTGCTGAAATCCTTTGCCCTCGAAAAACGGTACGTCCTGCGGGCGCACCTTGAGAATGAGTTTCTCGGTCCATACTGGGATGTTCTGATCAATTGCCTCAAGCACGTCCTCCAAGTTTCCGGAGTAGTCGTCTATACGGATGCGCCGACTATACTCGTCCTTATACAAGACGACGGATGCACGCGCATGGGAAAGCGACTGGGTCATTCACGGATTGGAAATGCCGCACCAATCGAGCAAAGTTTTCGCGAAGACTTTCGCCGCACGAACCATTTCGCTGACTTCAATGAATTCATCGGGATAGTGGGCGACCTTGGTTTCGCCTGGGCCAATGATAAGCGTTGGAATGCCCCCTACTTTACCCAGCAGTCCTCCGTCTGTACCCCAGGGAGAAGCCTCCAGCGCCACCGGTTTGCCGTAAATATGGGCATATGATGTCTTCATAGCCTCTGCAAAGGGATGATCTTGAGCCAAAGTGTTAGGCACCCACTGGGCTCCGAAGAACTCCAATTTTACAGGATGCTCTTTGAGCCAGGGGTCTAGTTCACAAAGGTCTTTCAGGCACTCATCCAATTCGGATTTTACGGCACTCATCTCTTCTTCAGGTGCCACACCGATGCGTCCTTCGATAATAACAACATCCGCGACCGAAGAGGGCCATGAGCCGCCTTGTATTTTGCCCATGTTGATGGGCACAGGGATAGGAATGTTTTTGTACAGTGGATCAGTAATCCGCGCATTGCGTTTCATTTCGAGTTTGAGGATTGCCTGGTGCACCAATATCGCCTTCTCAATGGCCGACACACCTTCATAGCGAGTTCCCCCATGGGCAGATCGCCCTTCAACCATAACCCGGAACCACATCGAGCCTTGCTGCTTGATGAAGAGCTTCATGTTGGTGGGTTCGGGAATAATCGCTGCGTCGGCCTTGTAACCTCGCACCAAGGTGGCCAACGTGCCGATGCCACCCGATTCCTCTTCGATCACCGATTGAAAAATAACGTCACCTTTCAGTTTAATGCCTGAACGGATAATGGACTCCATGGCCAGCATGAGCGACACGTTGCCCCCTTTCATATCGGTCGTTCCCCGGCCATAGACTTTTCCGTCCTTGAGTTTCCCGGAGAATGGATCGTCCGTCCACTTCGTGCGGTCGCCTTCAGGGACGACGTCGATGTGTCCGTTGAGGATGATCGATTTGCCGCCACCCGTTCCGCGCAGCGTGCCCACAACATTGGGACTCCCCGCGTAGGTTTTGCGGGAAGGAACGAAATACGGATGCCGTGCCAACACACTGTACTCGGGGTCCCACACATCCACCTCAAGACCCAGTGACTTGAGTTTTTCAATGACTATGGATTGAACACCCTGTTCGTTGCCTTGGGTGCTCGACTGCTGGACCAAGCGGCTCAGGAGTTCAACAGCGCTTGCTGCATTCAAGTCGATGTAGGTAAAAGCTTTGGAAATTGACATCTTGAGAAAGTTAACTACTTCGCGCCTTATTTGCGACTTGCCGAGCTTTGCGTGAATAATGCATTTCTCGCGAAGGCGCGTAAGGCGCAATTAAGGCGCTAAAGTCGTAAATGGGGCTCCGGTTCTCTCTTTCACATCAGCCAAAGTGGCCCCCGGCATTAATTCATCCAGTCTTAGTTTTCTGTCGATGATACTAAATACAGCCAAGTCGGTGATGATCTTTTTTACACAGTGATAGGTTGTGATGGGCAAAGAACAAGTCGTCAATATTTTAGGACTGCCATCCTTCTCGCAATGCGTCATCAACGCGATGAGATTTTTTGCTCCATAAGCAAGTTCCATGGCCCCTCCCACACCGGGCACGCGTTTACCGGGAACAATCCAGTTGGCGAGATCGCCTGTGGCGCTGACTTGCAGGGCGCCAAGAATGGAGACATCGATGCAACCGCGGCGAATCATTCCAAACGCGATGGCACTGTCGAAGTAACTTCCACCGGGAAGCAACGTCACGGGATAGCCGGCCGCGTTGCTGAGATTACCATCGGCATTTTTTGCGGGCGTAGGCCCCATTCCCAGGATGCCATTTTCAGCCTGGAAGAACACGCGGAGCGATGGATCGAGATAATCGGGCACCAGGGAAGGTATGCCGATCCCCAGGTTCACAATCATCCCGTCACTTATTTCGCGGGCGGCTCGTTGCGCAATGATTTGTCGGGCATCTCCCATATCCATTTCCAGTTGTAGCCCCTCGAGGGCACGATGTACTTCACATAAATGCCGGGCACAATGATTTCCTCAGGGTTTAACTCACCCATGGGCACGATTTCATCAGCCTCCACGATGGTGTCCTTTCCGGCCATGGCCACGTATGGATTCGTGTTGCGCGCAGTCTTGTCAAAAACAAGATTGCCGAAGGTGTCCGCCTTCTTTGCATATACAATACTGACGTCGCCCGTAATGGGCCCCTCATACATGAGCACCTTCTCACCGACTTTAATGCGTGGTTTTTCGTACTCGAGTTTTGTGCCCAGACCGATCTCGGTAAGAAATCCGTTCAATCCCATGCCACCCGAACGGATCCGCTCAACAAGGATGCCCTGCGGAGAAAACTCGACTTTGAGCTTGCCTTGATTCATTAAATCACCGGCAACTGGATTTGATCCAATGTGTGATGCTACCAACGAGGAAGCGCGTTCCAGACAAATGAACTTGCCCATACCAATCCACGGGAAGCCGGCGTCATTACCGATGAGGTTGACGTCTTTCACACCAGATTCTATCAGACAGTCCACGAGACCTGGAGGCGAGCCCACGCCCCCAAATCCACCAAACAACAACGTCATGCCGTCGAAGAAGAGCGGCCGGACAGTGTCATAGTCGGTGACCTTGTTGAAAAGATTCATAGGCTGGCCAATGATTGTTCCACTTTCTGAAGAAGTTCATCTGCCTCTGCGCGCGTGATGATAAACGGCGGCGAAATCAATACACCGTTTTCATCTTTTCCTTCAGGTCCTCCGACCGAAGGGTAGACCAAAAGTCCATTCTGATAGCAACGATCAATGAAACGCGCTTGAAATCCCTTTTGGGTGGGATCATACTCCACGCCTATCATCAGACCTTTGCCACGGATGGCACGAATGACCACGAATCTCTCTTGAAGTTTCTGTAGTTCGCTTTTGAGGTAGGCACCTTGGACATTCACATTGTCGAGCAGGTGATCTTCCTCCACCACGTCCAAAACCTTCTTGGCTGTGGCACAAGAAAGCGGGTGACCGCTGTAGGTATGACCGCTCATGATCAGGCCAGTGCCTTTTCGAATAGGCTCCAGTACGTCGTCGGTCATCAAAGTTGCCGCAATGGGAGCGTAGCCTGCGCCGAGACTTTTTCCTACCGCCACAATGTCGGCCGTGGTGTTCCAGTGGTCAAGACCAAACCACTTCCCTGTTCTGCCAAGACCTGTCATTACTTCATCGGCAATAAACAAGATCTTGTGCTCACGACAAATGGCTTTCATTTGTGTGTAGTACTCCGGCTTGGGTGTGAGCGCGGTTCCTGCAGCCCCAACCATTGGCTCAGCCACAAACGCAGCGATATTTTTTGCGCCGATGCGTTCAATGACCTCCTGGAATTCCCCCGTCTGCTTTTCAATCGTATCATTTTCAAGGTCGGCCGACAAGGTTGGATACTTTTCCAGGGTGCTTTCAAAGCGTTGTCGGCGTAGCGGATGGCCTGATAGTGACAACGCTCCTACCGTAATACCATGGTAACTCTTCCATCGGCTGATAAACTTCGTTTTTTCGGGGTGTCCGCTTTCCTGCCAGTGTTGCACAGCTACCTTCATGGCTGTTTCTATTGCCTCTGTGCCGCTGTTCACAAAGAAGGTGTGGCTGTAGGCATTCCTGGCGGATAATGAAAATAATTTGGTTGCAAGCTGTTCGGCTTCTTCGGAGCCAAACTGCGAACGGTAGACGAACTGCAGTTTGTCGAGTTGTTGCTTGATAAATGGAATAATCTTAGGGTGAGAGTGACCCAGCGAACATGCGACTGCACCGGAGGAGCCGTCCAAGTATTGTTTACCATTCTCATCCGTGATATAGACACCTTTTGCCTTGACGGCTTTCAGGTACTGCTTGTTGAGCAAAGGCTGAATGTTATGCGTACTCGGCTCGGCCATGGCAAGGCTATTTACCGAAAGTATCGGGGTTAGTCAAGATAATTGAATCACCTTGTGGTGAAGCCAGTACCGGTAAACGCAAAGGGCTCAGAGGTTTGCGCAGAGGACGCAATGGGAATCCTCTTTGTGCACTCAGCGTGCATTTCTTCGCGAACTTTGCGTTTAAGCATTCTGTGATTATTGATACCTTTAAGAGGATGGCTGGCAAATTTCCGCACACCTTACTCATCATCGTATCATTTATTCTGCTTGCCGGAATTGCCACCTATGTGTTGCCAAAGGGTGAGTACAACCGAAAGATAGACCCGGCAACGAATCGTGAGGTGGTTGTACCGGGATCATACCATGCAGTAGAGGCAAAGCCGCTATCACCTTTTGCCATCGTTGTGGGGATACCAAGAGGTATTGCCGCCGGCGTTGAAGTAATCGTTACGATCTTTATTGCAGGCGCTTGCTTCTACGTGGTGGAGAAAACGGGAGCCTTGAAGGAGGGGATCCTGTTTATTACCAATCGCCTGAAGGGACGTGAGCAACTCACGCTGGTCCTTACCGGTGGCTTCTTTCTGATGGGAGGGACCTTGGAAGGAATGGAAGAAGAGTTGATCCCGCTAACACCCATATTGCTGATGCTCACCCGTCGACTGGGTTACGATGCCTTCGTTACCATCGCGGTGAGTTATGGATCTGCCGTGATGGGTGCGTCACTAAGCCCTTTCAATCCCTTCGGTGCAATAACCGGTCAGAAGATCGCCGGTGTCCCGCTGCTCACAAGCATGACTTTCCAGTTGGTGGTCCTGGTTGTTGCCTTCGTGCTTTGGATGGCGATGATTATCCGGTACGGAAACAGGAACCGGTTGCCTAAGGAAGAAACGGGGATTGTCCCGGCGACGATTTCCGCAAGAAATGCTGTGATTCTCGCCATTGTCGTTGCTGCCTTTCTTCTGTTGATCATCGGCATGATGACGCTAGACTGGGGCTTCAATGAACTGTCGGCGGAATTCTTTCTGGTTAGCGTACTGGTAGGCCTTATTGGAAAGTTGGGATGGAATGGAACCTGCACAACCTTCGTCGAAGGCTTGCGCGAAATGACGTTCGCATCGCTGATCGTTGGGTTTGCGCATGGTATTTCTCTTGTGCTGATGGACGGAAAAATTCTCGACACCATCATCAACGGCCTTTTCGTTCCCATTGAGGGACTGCCGCCGAATCTGTCGGCCATTGGAATGATGTTCTCCCAGTCGCTGCTTCATGTGATTATTCCTTCCTACACGGGTCAGGCCGCGCTGACAATCCCTATCTTGGCGCCACTATCCGATCTCATCGGGCTTTCTCGCCAGGTGTGTGTGTTGGCCTTTCAGTACGGAGCTGTCTTGATGAACCTGATCAGTCCCACCAACGGGGCGTTGATGGCCATTATTGCGCTGAGCGGTATTGGCTACGACAAGTGGTTTGGCTTTGTGATTCGGCGGCTGATTGTTATCTGGCTTTTCTGTGCCGCTATGTTGGTGGTTGCCGGATTCTTTGTTTGATGAAAATTATAAGTCCTTATCAAAGACGCGATGAGTGAACAAAAACAAAAACTGAAATGGGACCGTTGGGCTTGGGCGGGCTTTTGCTTTTTCCTGGCAGCCCTCGCATTGTTTGCGCCTGTCTGGCCTGGCAATGCCATTGAACACTACCTGGGTGAGTTGCTCGTGTGGGCAAGTCTCGTTGAGCTCTACGATGGGTTCAAGCGAACCGACGGCACTTCACGGATTTCAACCCGGCGGAGCGCTGCCCTGAGTTTACTGATGGCCGTTATCCTCATCAACGCCATTCTTTTTCAGGCGAAGGCACTGTATCTGTTTATCATCATTGTCTTTGGCATCGATGCGTTGCGGTATCTCTGGATCTTCATCAAGGCACGGCGTGAGCATAAGCATCGTTGGCTTGATTTAGCGGCAGGCATTGGCAATTTGTTGCTGGTGAGTTCGCTGCTGCTTCACGAAGGCCAGGGATTTACATGGCTGCTTACTGTGGCGATAGGTCTTCGGATCGCCGATATTGGGATTAATTTATTAGCGGCAAAAACAGGACAACTTCAACGTGTCGATGAAGATGTGGCCGCAAAGATCGGGCTTGCCGGTGAGCCTTACATAGCAGTCATCACGGAGCGGATCAAATTGGAAGAGGAGCAGAGTGCGCGGCACGACCGTCGATGGATCATCACCTTTATCCTCGTGCTTTTCTTTATTCATCTTGGAAGAATGGGATTGGACAGGAGCTACCTCGGCATTCTTTCTCCTGTAATAGCCACGATTGGCGATATGGTGATCGCGCTGGTTGTCACCTTTGTCATCATTGCACCGCTGCGGCTCTTGACACTCAAGCTGATGCGAAAGAGAGCCCAGCGGCTGTGGAAGTGGATCTCACTCGTGGACGAAAACGATCGGCGTTGGTGGAGTCTAAGGTCTTTGCTTGCCGGGTGGCTTTCCATACGAATTCGGGCCGAAGTCCGGTTTATCAAGGTGGGCTACTCCATGGCGACGGCCATTCGGACGGGTCTTAAGTTCGGCCTACCATGGGCCGCGCTACTCGTGGCTGTCATGCCCGTGTTGGGAATGAGCTGGTATTTTGATACAGAGAACTGGGCGTCGGGGATCTGGGACAAATGGGCCGCGAACAGGGCTGATCATTGGCGAATGGCCATGATAGAAAGTTCGGGTGAAGGCCTGGGGGCGCAAGCATTTCGCCTTCATCCCAACGGTGTGCCAAATCACGGAGATTTTTCTTTTGTTGTGATTGGCGATCCTGGTGAAGGTGATGCCTCCCAGCTGATACTCAAGGATCAGTTGTTGGCCGTGAGCAATCAGGCTGATGTGAAGTTTGTAATGATCTCTTCCGATGTGGTGTACCCGACAGGCGCGCTCCGGGATTATGAGAAGAAATTCTGGATGCCATTCAAAGGAGTGACCAAACCGGTGTTTGCCATACCTGGCAACCATGACTGGTACGATGCGCTCGATGGTTTTGTCGCAACATTCTTTGAGCCAGAAGCCGCCCGCAAAGCGATGTTGGCCCGGGCTGCTGCGGACCTGAAGATCACATCAACCACCGAAGCGAATATCGAGGAAATGGTAACCCAGTCCGATGTTTGGCGAAAGGAGTATGAGGTTTCCACTGGCTTTCAGAAGGCCCCCTTCTTTCAGGTATCGACCGATGCATTTGTGCTGATTACCCTGGAAACAGGTGTCGAACGTCAGATTGACTCGCTTCAACATCAGTGGCTGGTCAATGTTCTGGAGGCATCACGGGGAAAATTTGTAATGGTGGTGTTGGGTCATCCCTTCTATGCCATCGCCGAATATCAGGGGTCGCTCAATCCGCGTTTCGAAGCGCTACACGCACTACTTCGTTCGTACAACGTGCCGCTGGTCATGGCCGGGGATACACATGATCTGGAGTATTACCGGGAGGAAGGTGATCAGGTAATGCATCACTTTGTCAACGGCGGAGGTGGGGCCTACCTGAGCATTGGCGCCGCGATGGCAGATCCGGCCAACATGCCGACGAAAGAGTATGCTTTCTACCCGTCACGCGCACCGCTGGAAAAAAAGATTGAAGAGAATACAAAATGGTACAAGCGACCTGCCTGGTGGTGGACAACGCAGTTGAATGGGTGGCCATTCTCAGCCGAGTGGCTGTCGGCCATGTTTGATTACAATGTGTCGCCATACTTTCAGAGCTTTATGGAAATTCGTGTAGAGCATTCCCGGAGCCGCGTAGTGCTCATTCCATACAGTAACCATGGAAGGCTTCGTTGGCGTGATCTGACAAGCACGGAAGGGTCTCGTCCAGATGGAAGCACACCAGACAGTCTTGTCGAATGGGTGATTGGGATGCAGTAATGATCATGCTTCATATAATTAATAAGCCGCGCTTTTGGAGAATTTGAGGCCTCGATGATAATCGTGACTTGTTAATTGCCCCTGAACGACCTACTTTTGTACCCACCAAATCGCGGGGTGGAGCAGTTGGTAGCTCGTTGGGCTCATAACCCAAAGGTCGCAAGTTCGAGTCTTGCCCCCGCTACAAAGAAAATGGCAACCCAGCGGTTGCCATTTTGCTTTTGGGGCATATTCCACGAATCCCCTTAGTGCCTTTTTTGCTACTTTCGACTTCCGTTAAGATGTTGTTATGATCGTTGATTTACGCAGTGACACTGTCACCAAACCCACATCTGGAATGTTGGAGGCGATGATGAACGCCGAAGTAGGCGATGATGTCTTCGGGGAGGATCCCACAGTAAGGAAACTGGAAGAAAAGTGTGCCGGATTGTTGGGCATGGATGCCGCTGTCTACTGCCCCTCCGGCACCATGACCAACCAGATCGGCATCAAGGTGCTCACTCAACCGTACGATGAAGTGATCTGCTACAAAGGAGCACACATTTATAAGTACGAAGGCGGCGGGCTGGCTGGCAATAGCAACGTCAGTGTGCGACTGCTTAGTGGTGACCGTGGCAGAATCTCCGTGGAAGAAGTTGCGGCCAATATCAATTCGAGTGACTCTCACTATCCCCATACCTCGGTTGTAGCGCTGGAGAATACGGTCGTGCGTGAAGCCGGCAGCTATTATACTTTGAGCCAAATCGCTACGGTCTGTGATTTTGCGAAGTCAAAGGAATTAAGAACTCACCTGGATGGCGCAAGACTTTTCAATGCGCTCACCGAAACCGGTGACCGGCCCGACAGCATGGGCAGGCATTTCGATACGGTCTCCATTTGCTTGTCCAAAGGATTAGGTGCGCCCGTCGGCTCTGTGCTGGTGTGCAAAAAGGAACACGAGGCCAAGGCCCGCCGCATGCGGAAAGTATTCGGCGGAGGGATGCGGCAGGCCGGTTTCCTGGCGGCGGCAGGAGTGTACGCGCTGGATCATCACATTACCCGGCTCAAAGAAGACCATGTGCGCGCAAAAGCAATCGGCAAGGCGGTGAGTACACTTTCTTTCGTAAAGTCGGTTATGCCAGTGGATACAAACATTGTGATCTTCGAACTGGCACCGGCGGTTACACCAGAAAAGTTTCTTCATGCATTGCTCGATCACCAGATAAAAGCCCTCGCCTTCAGCGCCACAGAGATCCGTATGGTCACGCACCTGGACTTCGATGATCGTATGCTGGAGAGGACTGTCGAGGCATTGAAAAAACTTCGCTTTTGAGATGGACCCCATTGAAACGTTAGCAGCGGCAGAAGGAGCGGCTGGTGCCGAACAATCGGGCAAGTCGGGTGGGCATAAGAACTGTCTCAACTGCGGCACTGAGTTGAAAGGGCTTTATTGTCATGTCTGTGGACAAAAAGACCTGCCTCAGCGCCAAAGCACGCGCGAACTGCTGGTAAACTTCATTTCCTCCTTCACGGAGTACGAGGGTAAGTTCGTCAATTCGGTAAGGTATCTCATTACACGCCCTGGATTCCTGGCGCTGGACTACACCGCTGGCCGGCGCGAGCGCTATTTCCACCCAGTGCGGATGTACGCCTTCATCAGCTTTGTTTTCTTCCTCATTTTCTTCAGCCTGCCTGATGACACCAAGGAAGACAAAGAGAAGGATGAGGTGGAATTGACGGATGAAGATAGGGAAGCCCTTCGGCAGAGTCCGGATGAAATCAAGAAAGGCTTGTTTCAATACGGTGTCGATACATCTGCTTTGGAGATTGATTCCACCATGCTGAGTTTTACGAAAAAGGATTCAGCGACGACCCCAAAGAAGAGGAAGAACCGCTTCAACTATGGATTGCAAGGGATTGAATACAAGACGATGCGTGAGTACGATTCAGCGCAGGCCACGCTTTCGGTGGAAAAACGTGACGGCTGGCTAATGAGGCGCCTGACGCAACGAAGCATCGAATTGAATCAGAAGTATGGTGACAAGCCTGGCGAATTTGCCAATGACTTCTGGAAAGCCTCTTTGGAAAACTTCTCGGCGGTATTGTTTTTCCTGTTGCCTGTCTTTGCCCTGTTGCTGAAACTGCTCTATGTGAGACGCAATTATTTCTATAGTGAACACCTCGTTTTTTCCATCTACTACTACAACTTCTTCTACTTTGCCGGCTCCGTCATGATGCTCGTGGGACTTGTTCCTGCGCTTGGCTGGCTTTCGACCCTGATCGGCTACATCATCTATTTCTATTTGCTGGTGGCTATGAAAAGGATGTACGGACAAGGTTGGGGAAAGACGGTGGCGAAATTCTTCGTCTTCAGCTTTATTTTTATGCTTTGTTTCTTCTTCGCCTTCCTGACCAATCTGTTTGTCATCGTTATGATCCTCTGATGTCCTTGCTGAGCACATCCTCGCCGCCGCTGGCCGAGCGCATGCGACCGGCCAAACTTGATGATCTTATTGGTCAGCAGCACCTTGTTGGTCCGGGCGGTATCATTCGTGTGGCGATAAATTCAGGCAATATTCCGTCGATGATACTCTGGGGGCCTCCCGGTGTGGGCAAAACGACGATTGCCAACATCATTGCGAATGAAGTAAAGAGACCTTTTCATACTTTGAGCGCGGTAAGCGCAGGGGTGAAGGATGTCCGCGAAGTTATCGAGAAAGCCAGGCATACAAACCGGCCAATACTCTTCATCGATGAGATTCATCGGTTTAACAAATCGCAACAGGATGCCTTGCTTGGAGCGGTTGAAAAGGGAACCATTACCCTGATTGGCGCTACTACGGAAAACCCGTCGTTTGAGGTCAACTCCGCGCTATTGTCACGTTGCCAGGTTTATGTACTTAAACCGCTGGTGGAGGATGATCTGCTTCAATTGATGCACAGGGTGATCGAAAAAGATCCGGAACTCAAAAAGCGCAAGATTACCATTCAGGAGCACGTTGCCCTCCTCAACATCTCGGGTGGTGACGCCCGAAAGGTGCTTAACCTGCTCGAACTCATTGCTGAAACAATAGCCGGCGACATCGTCGTTACCGACAAATTGGTGATGGACGTAGCTCAGAAACATATCGCCATCTACGACAAGAGCGGTGAGCAGCACTACGACATCATTTCGGCATTCATTAAATCGATTCGGGGTAGCGATCCGAACGCGGCTGTTTACTACCTCGCCAGGATGGTGGAAGGCGGGGAGGATGTAAAGTTCATCGCCCGCCGGCTTGTGATCCTGGCCTCCGAGGACATCGGAAACGCCAATCCGACGGCCTTGGTACTGGCCACCAGCGCTTTTCAGGCCGTCAGCATGATTGGATATCCTGAGGCAACATTGATCCTGAGCCAATGTGCCACCTACTTGGCAAGCTCGCCAAAGAGTAATTCAGCAACCGTGGCCATCGGCAGTGCCATGAGTAAAGTAAATGAAACGGGAGACCTCCCTGTACCGTTAGCTGTACGTAATGCTCCGACCAAAATGATGAAAGACCTGGGTTATGGGAAAGATTACCAGTATGCACATAGTTTTGAGGGTAACTTCGCTTCTATGGAGTTCTTGCCGGATGGGGTGAGGGGGATACGTTTTTATGATCCGGGGAAAAATCCTCGTGAAGAGGAAATCAGGGTGTTTCTCAGGAATTTGTGGAAGGAGAAATATGGGTATTAGGATACATCGGGAAGACGGTGTCCTGTTGATCTTAAGCGAGACTTGGTAATGACATGCAGCGCCTGATTTTTGAATATAGTCCTTTGTATTTTGTGATATGCCTGGCACTCGGCGCCGGTTATTCCTGGTTGCTGTATTCAGCACGGTATACCTGGTCGAGATTGCTCAACCGCATTCTTTTTGCCTTGCGCATGGTTTTGGCCACCGCATTGTCGTTTCTGTTGCTTGGCCCCGTCCTTCGTCAAACAACAAACTTTTTTGAGAGACCGGCCCTTGTCTTTCTCATCGATAATTCCCGATCGGTGAGTGAAGCCTGTGATACGACTCGTTTGATGACCGATGTCTTACGTGCGGCAGAGGCACTGCGTGGAAAGAATTGGGATGTGGAATTAAGCGCATTGAATGGCGAATCCGGGAACATTCAATTTACTTCTGGCTCTTCGGATCTGTCTTCGGCGCTAAAACACACAGTCAACCGGTATGAGGGCAAAAATCTTTCCGGTATCATCCTGGTATCTGATGGGATCTACAACAATGGGATATCACCACTATACCAACCTTTGCGGGTTCCGGTGTATGCGGTTGGAACAGGCGATACCATTCAGCGGGCTGATCTCGTACTGCGAAATGTGGCCTATAACCGTGTCGTCTATCAGGGTAACAAATATCCGGTGCGAGCGGAAGTTGGTGTGAATAGTCTCCCCAATCAGGATGTTACGGTAACTGTCCTGCATCAGGGTAATGTATTGCAAAAGCAAACCAGGAATACGGCAAACAAGAGCTTGCTGGATTTTGATTTTCAGCTTGAGGCTGCTGTCCAGGGAATACAGCGCCTCGAGATACGCATAACCAAAGACGTACGTGAGGTCAATGGCGAGAATAACCGTATAGCAGCGTTTGTCGAAGTCGTCGACGGGAAGAAGAAGATACTGGTGCTTGCTTCATCACCGCACCCTGACATCAAGGCTTTGCGCTCTGTTGTGGAGAAGAATCCAAATTATGAGTTTCTGATTCATATGGTTGGAATCAAGGAATTACCCCCGGCTGCTTTGAATCCCAGAGAGATCGATCTGTTGATCGCTCACCAGAGCCCTGATAACCTGGGCAGAACCACCGGCCTTCTTATGAATTTTCTGAAAGCCAAAGTACCGACACTCATGATTGTTGGTGGACAAACCCAACTGCGGTCGCTTGCTCCTTCCGGCGTGCCTTTGGCCTTTGAACCTTCATCGCAACGTGACGAGGTGCAGCCGGTTTTAAACCCAATCTTTCACGATTTTGGTTTTTCACCCCAGTTGGGTTCTGTGGTAGCTCGCTATCCGCCTGTCACCATACCGTTTGGGAAATTCACTTTTCCAGCAACATCCCGAATCATCCTTAATCAGCAGATCGGAAATCTGGTGACGGAACGGCCCATGCTGATTACCATGGTGAGAGATGATCATAAGCTCGGTGTGCTCGTTGGCGATGGCATTTGGAAGTGGAGGCTCAGTGAGTTTCAGGAGACCGGCAAGACTGCTGGGTTTGATGAATTGGTGTCAAAGCTTCTGCAGTATCTCAGTACGGATGATGATAGAAAACGATTCAGGAGTTTTCCCGTTCAGCACGAATTCAGCAGCGATGGTCCGGCGGTAATTGAATGTCAGGTATTCAACGATCTGTTTGAGCCGGTTTACGGGAATACAATTGATATTGAACTCAAGCATGAGGATGGGACCGCGTCAAACTACCGTTATGTCACAGGACCTGGCTCCGGCAGCCGGTATCGTATTGGCGGGCTGCAGGAAGGCATATACCGGTATACGGCCACCACCGAGGTGAATGGAAAACGGGAGGCGGTGAAGGCCGAATTCCTGATGATCGAGCAGAATCAGGAGTCACGCCACCTGACGGCGGATTTTGGATTGTTGCGGAAGTTGGCGGAGACTACCGACGGCAAATTTTATCACGCTGAAGAAATTGCAAGGCTGACCGATGATTTATCGGCCAATGTAGCCAAGGCAACCATTCATACCGAGGAGAACTTCAACCCCCTGATTAATCTGAAGTGGGTATTCCTGCTGTTGCTTTTTTTAATTTCAGCAGAGTGGTTTATGCGGAAATACGCGGGATCTTATTAAAATTGAAATTGTCATTAAATAATGAAGGACGCCCGTAAAAGGACGCCCTTCAGTAGCTTTCAGAGAATTCTAGTTTTTTTCCTTTGATGCTTTCGTCTTCTTGACCTTGATGGTCAGTACATCACCTTTGCCATCATAGTCGGCAAGGATGGTTCCTCCTTCTTCCACTTCACCCTTCAGGATTTCCTCGGCAACCGGATCCTCCAGGTACTTCTGGATGGCCCGGTTCAGCGGACGTGCCCCAAATTGCTGGTCATAACCCTTCTCTGACAGAAAGTCCTTGGCTTTGTCGGTAAGTTCTACATGGTATCCGATGGCGAGAATGCGGGCAAACAGTTTGGCGAGTGTGAGGTCGATGATTTTGTGAATATGCTCGCGCTGCAAGGAGTTAAACACGATCACATCATCGAGACGATTGAGGAATTCCGGTGAGAATGCCTTCTTCAGGGCGCTCTGGATGGTGCTCTTCATGATCTCCTCTTCGTTTGCCTGCTTGGACTTGGTGGCAAAACCGATACCGGAGCCGAAATCCTTTAGGTCTCGTACACCGATGTTGGAGGTCATGATGATGATCGTATTCCGGAAGTCCACACGTCGGCCGAGGCCATCCGTGAGTATGCCGTCATCAAGTACTTGCAGTAGTATGTTAAATACATCCGGGTGCGCCTTCTCAATTTCGTCGAGGAGTACCACACTGTAAGGCTTGCGACGTACTTTCTCTGTGAGTTGACCGCCCTCTTCGTACCCAACATACCCGGGAGGAGCACCCACGAGGCGTGATACGGAGAACTTCTCCATGTATTCGCTCATGTCGATGCGAATGAGTGCGTCATCTTTGTCAAAAAGGTAGGTAGCCAAAACCTTTGCTAGCTCGGTTTTTCCTACACCCGTGGGACCCAGGAAGACAAAGGAGCCGATCGGCTTCTTGGGATCTTTCAGTCCGACACGTGTGCGCTGGATAGCCTTTGTTAGCTTCTTGATGGCTTCCTCCTGGCCGATTACCCGGCCGCTGAGCTCATTCGTCATGCCCAAAAGCTTGTTGCTTTCTTTCTGGGCGATGCGATTGGTGGGGATGCCGGTCATCATGCCGATCACGTCGGCCACGTTGTCTTCTGTCACCGTATATTTTTCAGTGCGGGTCTTTTCTTCCCATCGCGCCTTTGCAAGGTCCAGTTGTTCGATGAGCTTCTTCTCTTTGTCACGCAGTTGTGCCGCTTCTTCGTACTTCTGGCTCTTCACCACACGGTTCTTTTCTTTCTTCACATCTTCAATGGCCTCCTCAAACTTGACAATATCCTCTGGTACGTGAATATTATTGATGTGTACTCGGGCGCCAGCCTCATCGAGAACGTCTATGGCTTTGTCTGGAAGAAAACGGTCGCTGATGTACCTGTCAGAAAGACGCACACAGGCATTGATGGCTTCCTTCGTGTAGCTCACGTGGTGGTGATCTTCGTATTTCTCTTTGATGTTGTCAAGGATCTGTATCGTTTCTTCCACGCTCGTGGAGTCGACCATGACCATCTGGAAGCGGCGGGCGAGGGCGCCGTCTTTTTCGATGTACTGGCGGTATTCGTCTAGCGTCGTCGCACCGATGCATTGGATTTCTCCACGGGCAAGGGCGGGTTTGAACATGTTGGACGCATCCAGCGATCCGGATGCCCCACCAGCACCGACGATGGTGTGCAACTCATCGATAAAGAGAATGACATCGGCAGATTTTTCGAGTTCATTCATCACGGCCTTCATGCGCTCCTCAAACTGACCGCGGTATTTTGTTCCGGCAACCAGCGATGCGAGGTCGAGGGTCACAACACGCTTTCCGAAAAGAACACGCGACACTTTTTTCTGAATAATGCGCAGGGCCAGGCCTTCTGCGATGGCTGTCTTACCCACACCAGGCTCACCGATAAGGATGGGGTTGTTTTTCTTGCGACGCGAAAGAATCTGTGCTACGCGCTCAATTTCCTTCTCGCGCCCGACGATGGGATCAAGTTTGTTGTCTTCGGCAAGTTTGGTCAGGTCCCGGCCAAAATTGTCGAGCACTGGCGTGCGGGACTTCTCCGCACCTTTCTTTTCCTTCCCTTGTCCGGCGCCGGCACCGGAACCAAACATCTTGGAGGAATCATCATCCGGATCATCGGTATCCGAAGATGCGGTGGGCTGATCGTTTTGGTATTCTAGCATTTCTTTCACGACGTCGTAAGAGACGTCGAATTTGTTCAGGATTTGAGTAGCAAGGTTGTCAGGATCGCGGAGGATAGACAACAGCAGGTGCTCGGTGCCGATCAGTTGTGCCTTAAAGACCTTTGCTTCGAGATATGTGATCTTAAGAACCTTTTCTGAAGCCCGAGTAAGTGGAATGTTCGAAAGGTTCTTCACCTGGTGCGTAGCCGTTCCTTTTGATACCTTCTCGATCTCTCCACGGAGTTCGTCGATGGGTACGCCCAACTTCTTGAGCACCCCCACGGCCACGCCCTCACCCTCGCGGATCATTCCAAGGATCAGGTGCTCGGTGCCAATATAATCGTGTCCCAACCGTAGCGCTTCCTCCCGGCTAAGGGAGATCACTTCTTTCACGCGGTTAGAGAATTTTGCTTCCATGCAGGAGATGGGATTTTATGGTTATAAATGTAGGCTGACGACGATTCAAATGCAACAAGGCCCATTTGCCCCGAACCCCCAGCGCTCCCTACTATAAACGCCGGAGTAATTTTATTTGTTCAAGTCACCGGACGAAGCTTGTATTATGCGCCCGGCATCGGGTCCCGCACAACAAACCAGGTCAAGGATGCTGAGGTTCGGTACAAAAGATTTGCCAAAGACCTGCTGGTAGGCAACAGGCCGGTAAACTGTCCGATGACCGAAGTCTTTCTTTGCGGAAATCATACCCCGGCAGTCCCGCAAATCGGTGTCTGGCCCGTAGGAAGCCGTGATATTGACGGTTTTCTCCCATCGCAGCCAGTTCAGACACAATGACAGGAGCCGGCGGTTTAGTTCGAGTAGCGTGGATTCCGCGGAGAATAGTTGTTGATGCAATTCATCCCGGTAATGTTCGAAGAATGGCGCCTTGGCGTAAGCGCTTTGGATCGTCCGCCAGAGATTATTTTGCCACCGGTCGCCGGCGTGAATCCTGACTGACGCCATCGACACTTTGCCATGCTTTTCTGTGATGGGCACGGTTAACCGTTCTTTACCATGCGCGGTCAGAATATAACACCGATTGCGGTAGGATTGTTTTACATAATGTTCGTGTGCTTCAAGCATTATCGTGTCATGCGACATGAGTAGGCAGAAGTACTCGATGCTTGGAAGAAAATGGGATTCGATGAGCAGTCCTCGCATATCAAAACGGGAATTGTCCAAGCCCCTGTCGGAGGATGACCGGTTCGCCGGAAGTAAAGTCGACAACGGTCGACGGTACGTTTCCACTCACACCACTGTCAATGACCAGGTCAACACGGTGTTTGAAGGCTTCAAAGATTTCCAGGGGGTCAGTTGTGTATTCCTTAATCTGGTCATTATTCTTCACGGAGGCTGACACTAATGGATGGCCGAGGATCTTCACGATTTCCCTGGACACGGGATGGTCTGGTATGCGGATGCCAACGGTCTTCTTGTTGACGCCCATGATCTTCGGTACTGATGAGCCAGCTTTGAGGATAAAGGTGAATGGTCCGGGCAAGGTATGCTTTAGGATTTTGAATTCGCTGGAGCTTAGTGGTTGCACATATTGTGAAATGTGGCTGAAGTCGGAGCAGATGAATGACAGTTGAAATTTTTGCGGCTTTACATCTACTATTTTGCAAAGCCGGTCGATCGCCCTTCGGTTCATCAGATCACAGCCAATACCGTAAACCGTGTCTGTCGGATAAATGATCACCCCGCCGTCAGACAAGCACTCCACAACCCGTGCGATCTTGCGGGGTTCCGGATTCTTCGGATGAATGGCAAGGACCGGACTGACCATGATGCTGACAAAACTAGCGCTTTCTATCCCAAGTCGTTTTGTTATTTTTGCATCCTTAATACGATGGCTCAATTCCAGAAAGCAAAAATGGTTGGTTTCCTTGTCGGGTCAACCCTGCTGATCACGTTCGTCTTCTATTTCTATCAAATTGTATACACGCCCAATGTACTTGTTGACGGAGCCGACAGGCTCTTTGTCATCAAGTCTGGTACAACGTATCGCGAAGTGCTTGTCGATCTCGACAAGCAGCGCATTGTCAGCGACATGGTCTCATTCGGGTTTTTGGCGCGTCTGAAAGATTATGACCGGAAAATTCAGCCCGGCAGGTATTTGCTGCGCCGTAACATGACCAACCTGCAGGCCATTGAATCGCTTTCCGCTGGTAGGCGGGAAGCCGTAGAAATTACTTTTACGCACGTGCGATTGCTGAGCGATCTTGATGACCGCATCACAAAAAACCTCGGCGTCACACCGGAGGAGTTTCAAGAAGCGTTGGATGATTTTATTGCTGATAATACAGAAGGATTTACAAAGGAGAATATTCTCAGCATGTTTATACCCAACACCTATCAGGTGTATTTCAATGTTGTCCCGGAGGAGCTCGTGGAACGTATGCATACGGAATACCGTCGGTTCTGGAATGACGAGCGCAAGGCGAAGGCTGCGGTTATCGGCCTGACCCCTGTTGAGGTGTCGATTCTTGCGTCGATTGTTCAGGCTGAAACGGCGAAGCAAGATGAGGCCCCTGTGGTGGCGGGGCTCTACCTCAACCGGATAAGAAAGGGCATCCCGCTTCAAGCCGATCCTACATTGGTGTACGCTCATGGAGATTTTACCATCAAGCGTGTCCTGGACAGGCACAAAGAAATTGATTCACCGTATAACACATACAAGTACAAGGGTCTGCCGCCAGGGCCCATCAACATGCCGACCATTGCCAACATTGATGCGGTGCTCAATTACAATCAGAATGATTTCCTGTACATGTGTGCCCGTGAGGACTTCTCAGGATATCACAATTTTGCGAAAACGCTGAGTGCCCACAATGTCAACGCGGCGAAGTATCAGCGGGCGCTTTCGATCGAAATGCGCAAGGGTGCTGCTTTGCGCCGAAACAAGCGCTGAAAGCTTAGCGGTTGACAATTGACAAGAAGCAATTGACAACATCCTGACCCTCTTGTTCAATTGCCCATTGTCAATAGTCAACTATTCATTCACTAACTTTCCATCGATGTATACCTTCGAAACCCGAATCCGCGTACGTTACAGTGAAACGGACCAGATGAGGTACGTTTATTACGGTCACTATGCCACGTACTTCGAGGTGGGTCGTGTGGAAAGCTTGCGCAATCTGGGCATGACTTACAAGGAATTGGAGGCGATGGGTATCATCATGCCCGTTCTGGAGAATCACTCCGAGTTCCTGATGCCGGCATTGTACGATGAATTGCTGCGGGTGGAAGTAACTATTCCGGAGAAACCTGGTGTTCGAATCCGGTTTCTGTATAAGATATTCAATGAACAGGATACGCTGATCCATCGCGGTGAGACTTTGTTGGCTTTTGTCAATCAAAAGACTGGTCGTCCCTGTCGTCCTCCGGAAGCATTTATGCAGGTATTGGCTCCATATTTCTAACTTTGTTGGGCCCGGATCATGCATTACCCGATTCGCAAACGCATTCTTCAGATTCCAACGGCCCGGACGTTTCGAGGCTGGCTGAAGAACGTCAGGGTGCCCGGCCACCAGCTGTCGTTGTACAAGTTCTTCAAGATCTTTGCTGACAATATTGAGAAGGACGAAATCATGGATCGCTCAAACGGTGTGGCCTACAATTTCGTACTGGCGATTTTCCCGACAGTAATTTTTCTCTTCACCCTTATTCCGTACATCACTACTTATTTTCCTGCCATCGACCGCGACAATATCATGCGGTTTCTGGGTGAGTACATGCCGCAGAGCATGTTTGAAGTAATCTCAACAACTGTTATGGACATCATCGGGAAGCAGCGCGGCGGGTTGTTGACTTTTGGTTTTGTGTTCGCCGCATTCCTGGCGACCAATGGCATGTTGGCGCTCATCAGGGCCTTCAACGCCTGCTATCAGACGGTAGAGAAGCGAGGATTTTTTCGAATGCGGTTTACGGCAGCCGGACTCACGCTACTCCTGGCCATTGTGTTGTTGTCGGCTGTGGTGCTGCTGGTGGTAGGAGAGATTGTGCTCAACCAGGTGACCTATCAGCTATCGGATCTTAGTCATGTGCGGCTTGATGGATATTCGCTCTATGGCTTATTTGCCCTGCGGTTCCTGGTAATCTTCATCGTATTCTTTTTTGCCGTTTCCTTCATCTACTATTTTGGACCGGCCATCCACTATAACTGGAGGTTCTTTTCCATCGGTTCTTTCCTGGCAACGCTGGGATGCCTGGCGGTGTCATACGGCTTCTCCTTCTACATCACGAATTTCGGAAGTTACAACAAGGTGTACGGATCAATCGGTGTACTCATCGCGCTGATGATCTGGATACAGTTGCTCACCATGGTATTGCTGTTTGGCTATGAAATCAATGCCAGCCTTCACTATGGCCAGAAACTGGACGCCATCGCCCAGCATCAGCGTGCCAAGCGGCGGGAGCGGCTGAAGGGTTCGAAGTCGTTGACGATTTGAGAAAGTTTTCCTGGCCTTACCGTCCCAAGTGAGGATTAGCTGTGCAGATCCCTTGGGGGGAGTGTCAACACAACAGAACGGCAAGGTCGCTATCGCTCCCTTTTATGTTTGAATGGCCCGAGCCGAAGCCCTAGCGCATCCCCAACCTGCTTCACTCGCCTCCTTCAAAACAAAAAGCCCCGACAGGGTCGGGGTGGCTTAACCTGAGATTTTACCCGTTTTGGAGACTTAACAGGCAATTTTACCCATTTAATAGTGAGTTAACTTGAAATTTTACCCAAATTGGACAATAATTGCCGACTTAATGGGAAAAATTTCCCCTTCGCAAATCCAGGAAATCATCTTCGCTTCCTCCGAAAGGAGCGAGTCAAGGCGGATAACTGCCCTTCTGAAAGAAAAGAAGATCAGAAAAATTGCTCCCAGGATATATACGTCCAACCTGAAGGAACAACCAGCAGCAATCATCAAGAGAAACTGGTACTTGATTCTGGCTCGACTGTTCCCTCAGGCTCTGCTCAGCCACCGGAGTGCACTGGAATTTAAGCCGACTCCCAAGGGTCACATTTTCCTCACCCGGTCGTACGAGTCAGATATTAAGATGCCGGGTCTTACTATCCATTTTTTGAAAGGCCCTGCTCCCATTGAGGGCGACAATCCTTTCTTTGAGGCCCTCCATGCCTCGCAGGAAGCCAGAGCTTTTTTGGAGAATCTTCAGGAAACCCGAAAGGGCAGTCGGGATTCCAAATGTTTGCCAATCTCTGAAATTGAAGAGCGGCTTGAAACGATTGCCCGGACCAGGAGTGAAACGGGATTGAATTCACTGCGTGATAAGGCTGGAAAAATTTCCCCTGCTTTAGGAATGCAGAAGGAATTCAAGAAGCTGAACACCTTGATCAGCGCTCTTTTGGCAACAGGAAAATCAAAGCGATTAACTTCACCCGTAGCCATAGCCCGATCAATGGGAGAACCTGTTGATCCTGCCCGGATAAAATTGTTCCAAAATCTGTACGAAGAACTCGCTGGAAAAATATTTCCCGAACATAAAGTATCGGGATCGATAAAGAGTTACAAAGCTTTTGCTTTTTTCGAAGGCTACTTTTCAAACTACATCGAGGGAACTGAATTTACAGTCGACGAGGCAAAAGAGATCGTACTTACCGATACGCCGATGCCCACGAGGGATGAAGATTCTCATGATATCCTTGGTACATACCGGATCGTTTCTGATAGAAGGGAAATGTCAATCTGCCCCGCTTCGGCTGATGACCTTCTTGCACTACTCCGGCGCCGGCATACCATTCTTTTAGAGGCACGTAAATCGAAGAGGCCAGGCGAATTCAAGGACAAGAACAACCGCGCTGGTACAACTGAATTTGTGGACTGGAACCTTGTGAATGGGACATTGAAGAAAGGTTTTGATTGGTACACACTTCTCAAAGATCCATTCGCTAAAGCTGTTTACATGATGTTTCTCGTAAGCGAAGTACATCCCTTTCTCGATGGAAACGGTCGGGTTGCCAGGGTCATGATGAATGCGGAGCTTTCCTCAAGAGGCCTAACCAAGATTATCATCCCAACAGTTTACCGAGAGGACTACATGGGGGCATTGAGAAAGCTTACTCGACAACAAATTGTGGATCCCTATATCCGAATGTTGGCACGAGCTTATGAATTCAGCGCCACAGTCAATCAACAAAGTATTGACGAAATGGAGCAATATCTGGTAGCATGTGATGCATTTAAGGAGCCAAAAGAAGGAAGGTTGAAATTCTGACCTTAGAACCGATCCGCTCCCGCATGCAGATATTTATAGAATGCCAAGGGAAGTGTTACGCGATGAGAATGAGAGTTTACAATAGAACTATTTGAGTGGAATGAAAATAAGCGAAGACTTCAGCAATGAAATGCTCTATTAAGTCAGGTTGTTCCTGGAGCCCACAAAAAAGCCCCGACAGAGTCGGGGCCTTGTGTTTGGATTGCAGAGGAGGAGGGATTAGCTGCGCTGATCCCTTGGGGGGAGTGTCAAGAGAAAGAACGCAAGGCTGCTTCGCACTTTTTGTTTTGAATGAAGCTCGCTGAAGCCCAGCCCACTTCCTGCCCGCTTCGCTCGCCTCCTTCAAAACAAAAAGCCCCGACAGGGTCGGGGCCTCGCTTTTCTTTCTCTTGCAGAGGAGGAGGGATTCGAACCCCCGGACTACATCATTGATTATCAAGTAGTTACAGCAATACTATGTTCTCGGTTACCGCAAAGGGTACTCAATTATGCGTATGATTTTACTCCTATTGGGAAGCTAATCCCGTTGCTTTAGCAAGCTCCTTACAATATTTCCCTGAACCAGTAGGTTCAACTTCTAGAATACTGGCCTCCCACATCCAATTACCACTGTCTCTGATACTAATCCCAGCAGGATACATACTCAGTTCCTTGACTTCTACATCAAATAGGTCACTAGGTGCAATGTCAACTTCATAATCCAATGTCTTGCTAAAGAACTCCTTGTAGCTGTCTCTTTCAGATAGAATCAGTCTTAGTTTCAAATGCTTCACCCTTTCATTATTTCCATTTCTGATCCTTAAAACAACATTCTTAAACGTCTTATCTCCAGCTGCGCTCCACAGGAAAGTTTCAACTCTCACATCAAGTGCCGCGAGCTCTTCAAACCTGCAATACTTCAAAAGATTCCTTAGTACGATACTTTTAATGTTGACTCTTCCTAAAGAGTCCTGCTCATACTTGAAGTCCATGAGAAACAAAGAGGTATCAATTTTCAGGTAGCAGGTAATGAATTTTGAATTGGTTTTTCTTCCAGTATAATCCATTGTGATTTCACTCATGGTATCCAATTTCATGACTTCATAGTTTTTGCCCTTAAATTCCAAGATGTCCTTATGAATATCAGCTTTGATGTCTTCATACTGATCCACTTCTTTCTCATCCCTACTTACCTCATTGGGAATCCTTCTCATTTCAAAGATTCTAAGTGAATCGCCAATGGAGTACAACTTTACAAGCTGCTTGCCAACTTCAATTGGATTTTCAGACTTGCTGCTACAGGAACTTAACAACACTGCTCCAAATACCATCAAAGCACCGAATATAAACTTGAAAAACTCCTTCATCTTGCTCAGGGTTTTGGATTTGCAATGAAATTACTTAGAAAATTGAATGTTGCCAATTGGCAGTGTTCTGAGGTTACCCCTCTGGATAGCTTAGAACATGCAAAAGGGACCTTCAGTAGAAGTTATTTTTGGGAGAGTACTGCGACAGGTTAGAGAGGAGAAGAAACTTACCCAGGAGAAACTTGCTGAATTGGCTGATGTGGATAGGACTTATATCTACAGATTGGAGAATGGGAAAAGGTCACCGTCTCTTTCAATCATACTTAGAATAGCCAAAGCTCTCAAGATTTCTCCTGGATCTCTTCTGGACAAAATCTAAGAGTGGGCACTTTGAGTCAAAGGTACTACTGGCATACCTTATCATACCATCCTGAGATTACTTGCTTATTCTTGTCACTCTTTTCTAAGGAATAGGCTTTCTTGAAGTCAGTACACGCTGAACTATCCTGAAGAAACGATTTAGCGACTCCCCTCAGAAAATAGCTCATACCCGTAATGGCTCTGTCTGAATTAATATATCTATCCAAATCATCTACAGCTTCCTTCCAGTATTTCATGTCGATGTACAGCATTGCCCTGTAATGAAAATACTCAGGTTGGTCCTTATTCATTTGTATGGCAGCAGAAATGCTCTTTAGCGCCTCCTCCATATTTCCGGTAGCCTCAAAGAGAAAATACATATTGAAATAATATTGGTGTTCAGTGGGCCTGAGGGCGTTAGCTTCTTTGAAATAGGCCAATGCACCAAGACTGTCTCCTAAGACATAGGAAATAACACCTGCCAGATTCTTCATAAAGTCATTGTGATTATTCCTGGATGCACGATCTAGAATTATAACGGACGCCTTCTCAAATTCCTTGTCACTCAGTAATGTCAAGCCCTTTTGAAAACTGGAGTCATTAAGGAAGTTGTCATTGGTTAGTTCAGAGGATTTAGGCAGGTCGATATTGTAGAATGACCAATCCGCTCCTTGCATTCCTTCTTTGATGTTAATCCTCTTTGCACCTCCGATGGAAGGAAAGAGTAATTTGAATCTTTTAGCCTCCCCCAACCTCAAATATGTTCCAGTCTTTGCGGAACTGCCAATTGTCGAACCATTGGCATAATATTTCTCTTGCGTTTTACTGTCCTCAATGTAGAATGATTGCTCTACGTCGTCTATTGCAGCAAAAATGAATGCACTATCTCTGTAGGCCAACGAGGTATTTATGAAAGTGAAATTCACAATTGTGCTTTCCTGAGTGACTTCAATGGAATTGAGAATTAGATTTCGCTCAGTTCTACATACTATGTTCAGAACAAACAGGTTCCTGGAGTCAACTTTGGAAAGCCTGCTATCTGAGATTTGCCCTTCAACCTCAGCTAAGCTCAACATTGCCAAGAGCTGGATGCATTGGAGATATTGGATTTGCTGTCTCATTAATGACTTGGTGAGTGTTTTGATAGTACCTCTTAAAAAATTGAATCTATTGAGAATGTAGCCAATTGGCAACTAACGGAATGTGAGATAATCACAAAGCTGCTTTTCTAACTTTTATGGAACACTTTTACTTCCTATATTCCTTGGTAAAATATCGCCCATTGGATATACCCGATCTTTATAGCAAGAGAAATAAGCAGGAGATAAGTACTCTCTTAATTCACGATCATATCCCGCCAAAACTTAAGAACCAGATCTTCCATGTTTGGGATGAGTACATAAATCAAAAAGGAATTGATGATAAACTAAAGGATGTTTTCTGGAATTTGGCGTACAAGTTAATTTGTAAGGAGCATGGTTATGGAAGAATCATATATGATCAGCCGGGAACAAAACAAACCAGCAAGTACCAGTTGGAACTCCATTACCAAGTCTTGCAGGATGTCCCGCTTATTCTGGATGTTATCGAGGCAATATTCCTAAATCTGCAAAGGGTACAGAATTACTTTGACAGGAATTTCAAAACTCTTGGAATTCCCTTAGAAGCCAGTATTCAAGAGTTAAACAGAAGATTTCGCGAGAATAGCTTTGCATTCAGGTATGAGCAGGGAAAACTTATCGAGATCCAAAGTGAGATACTGTATCAGGAAGCAATTAAGCCAGCATTTGAATTGCTCAATGACAAGAAATTCTCTGGGGCCAACAAAGAATTTCTAGCAGCACATGAACACTTCAGGAATGACAGTTATGAATCTTGCATAAATGAATGTGAAAAGGCCTATGAAAGTGTTTTGAAAATTATTTGTACCGAAAAGGGTCTAAGGTATGCTCAGGGTGAAACTGCGAAACCATTAACCAGGAAATTAATTGATGCTGGACTTATACCCGAGTACTTGCTTGATTACTTATTGAGTGTTGCTACAATAAGAAACAAAGTAACAGCTCATGGCAAGGGGGTTTTGAAAATTGATGTGCCGGAATACCTTGCTTCCTTTGTTCTGAATCAGACAGCCAGTATTGTGAAATACCTCATTGAGGCTTTCAAGGCTCCGTTGCCCAAGTCTTGAACCCCTGATGAGGACTTTCTTCCTAATCGCTTGCTCCTCGAAAAAGAAAGAGGGGATTTCAAAGGCAAAGGATATGTATCAGGGCACACTATTTAAGAAAAGCTGGGACTATGCAAATGCGCGGAACCATGATGCAATATTCATCCTTTCTGCTAAGCATCATCTGCTTAATCCCAACAAGCGTATTAAACCTTACGATGTTACATTGAGCAAGGTTCCAAAGAAGAAGCGCAGGAAGGCCCTACAGATTCTTAGCTCCTCTGAGAAAGTGAATTGGGGGATGAAAGTAGTTTGCCAGCTTGAGAAAGTTGTTGACTTGAAAGTGGATAGAATCATTGTCCTTGCCGGAAAGGAGTATACGGACCCAATAATGCTCGCGCTATCCAGGATACAGACACCACTGAAGGGACTGAGATATGGTGAACAATGCAAGTACCTTAGAAAAATAGATGATGCAGCAGGCACTTAACCAACTATATCCCGGCAGAGTGACATCACTTCAGAACAGGGATCAAATTCCAGCCATTGGGTTTATGGTGTATGTTCTTGGGTATAATAATGAGGCAATTGTGCTTGGCAGTGGTGGGAGGAGGAGGTCAGAAGTAATTTTTGATGATGTCACTCATATAACCAATAGTCACATCAAGGCTCTTGCAGTAAGGCTTTATACCCTCTTTGGCACTGGACGCTTTAGCAGGTTCATAATTCTCTGTAAGAGCAAAGAGGAGGCTGCGGTAATTGAGAAGCACCTGCATACCAAGCTTGGGGGCAATACTTTAATTATTCAGGATGAAATTTGCTCTAAATTATTTGAGAACATTGACCCCGAATCCACGACCTATTTCGTTCTGAAGCTAGCTTTGCTTTCATACTATGATGGACTTTCAGATCTTAAGAAATGGAGAGCTAATGGTCTGCTGAGGGACCATGTGTGGAAGGAAATATGTACGAAACTCCAACTTAATCAGGTCAAGAGATTTGCAAAATCAATTCCTCTTGATCAAGCGAATAACAGTGAAGGGACTGAGGAAACCTGCACAACCAGTTAGAATTTAGGTTCACTCGGAAATAGTCTAAAATCTGAATAATACAATTTATCAATTTGAACTCCTCCGAGATTCTTGGCTATTGAGGGGTGATAATTTAGATCGAAATCAACACCAAGAATGATTCTGTTCATAGATTTCTTGATTGAGCAATACTCGTTATCTCGGCTTTCACTGAAGTAAATAAGTCTACACTCGTTTTCAGAATCCCATTCCCGGTTCTTCTCGAAGAACAGGTGATCCACGTGTTCAGGTAAAAATACCTCCTGGACATATTTTGAAATACCCAACCTCCTCACTTCAGCGTGATCAACTTCTTTGTGACTCTTATGCGCCCTGGCATTGTAGTCTTCATACTTAATTACCCGCAGTAACAATGGATCAATCTTATCAGGGTTTTCCTTGATAAATTTGTTTCTATCCAACTCGATACAAACTCCTTTGTGATTATCCCCATAAAGCGCCCACATTCTAGAAAACTCATACCCAAAAAGATTTTCCAGATCCATAGAAAAGCAGATCACTTTGCAGTTCCTTCTAATTTCTTCACTTATATCAGAGCTAACATTATCAAGTGAAGTAGAGAAATCTATATTTGAATGGGCAAAACTGAAACACTTATTTTCTCTTGGATCATTAGTTTTCCCAAAAGGGTTCAGTAACAACCTTGTGTGAGGAAGGATGTGCTCTACTGCCGTCTTCAGAGAGCAATAATGGTATAGCTTGTCCGTGAGCACAGTTCTTATATATAATAGGCGAATTGCCTTCTCTCCTCTTTCCAGTTTTCAGTAGCAGTAAGAATACTTCCAATGGTGTCTGAGAATCTCAATGTCACTGGTTTGCCATCTCCATAGATACAAGTGTTGTAATTCAATTTTGTCAAAGCCATAATATCCTTCAAGACCAATTGAATGTCTGCAGACCCTCTGGAAATTTTCACGTGAAGAGGATTAGGTATTTCTAAACTGGAACTTGTATTTAATCTTGGAATGAACCCACGTGTAAATAAATACGCTTCGTCATCATCTACGAGAAAAGCAATGCCTCTCATCACCCCAAAATTTGCTTTTTCCTCCTCAACATCACGGAATAGTTTTAGCGGAGAACCATCCTTAATGACGACACCAACTAAGTTTGTATTTGCGTTGTGTCTCACAATGGCCTTCTGAAATCCATTCCACTCATTGTCTGAAAATCTCGCTCTACCATGGATAAAGAGTTCCTTAGGATAAGTACTGTTGTTATTCTCGTAATAGTCTTTCAGGGCCAGGCTCAAGAGGTTTAAGGCCTCATTTTCATCCAAATGATGCTCGTTGGAATCTTCTCCAATCCACAGCCCATTGTTCCCTCTAAACACCGTACCATCTCCATCACTCAAGAATAGTTGAGCGGCACTGCAAACCATGTTCTCATTAGATTTGCTTTGAAATTTCTTGAACACTAAGCCCAAGTAGCAAACACCTTGTCTAATGTCAGCCAATTTCCAGGGCTTTTTTCCAAGCTTATAGTAAATAGTTGTTGAAAGAGACCAGCTCAAGTGAGACCTCATATCTTCACTGTACAGAATGTTGCTTTCAATATCACGAAACTGAAGTTTGGGCTCCACCAATATTTGTAGTGGGGACTCAATTCTCTCTTGGTTCGCTCTAGCCTTTAGAAGGTGATGAAAATCAGAACTTGACTCTAAATAGCGGCCAATCTCTTCTCCAAACATTTGTTCTTCTGTAAAAAGAGAGCCCTGACCTTGTTCTTGGGACTTGAAGTAGTCTAGAGTTTCTTTTCGAAAATCAGTACCAGATCCTTTTTGTGATCTGCAATTATTATAAATCTTCTTTGGGACCAGGACGAACCAGATATTAACTCTTGTCTCCAGCCCTTTCGACGCTTTGACCATTCCTTCGACATAGAGATCAACAAGTTTCGCTGTCCTTATTCTTCTGTTGGTGGTTTCACTAAAAATGGACTCAATTTCGACCGGCTTTATTTCAACAAATGCATCTGGCTCCGATGGCCAATGAATGTTGAAAACAGCTTCAAAGCCAGGGAATGATGGCCTTTGGGTTTCATTTGAAACAATGATCCCCTGCTTATTTCGCTTTGTGGAGATAATGGGCTTTCTAAGCTTTTCAACAAAGTCCCTATACTTTCCTAGAGCTTCCTTGGAGCCTATGACGCCTGCAGAGACTGAATAGGCATTGAACTGAAATATGTCACCCCATTTTTCGTACGGCCCATATAGCAAAAGCCCATCTCTAGGATCCTTGGATCTTTGGTTTCCACCAAAGATTAGTTCAGGCTCATCACAGTAAATGATTTTACTCAGGAATGTCATCTGGTTCAATGTATCCAATCAAGGAAGTCCCGCTAAATGGTTCATTGCAAATCTTCATAACTACTCCATCATCAACCTCAATTTCCATGTGTTCAGATTCAGGGGAAGGAGAAACCTTAAGTACTGCTGCAAGCAATGTCTCAAACCATTTTCTATTAAACCAGTCACTCGGAATACTCCTTCTCAGTTTGTGATGAATTGCTTTGCCAAATCTCTTAAAGTTCTTGTCTGAAAATACTAGCCCATATGAAACCTTATAGTGTGGAACGGGGTCTATGTCAGCACTTGCTGTCAAGGAAAATGCCCAATTCACTTGCTGCTTTGAGCCCTTAATATCTTCGGTAACCTGTCCAGTTAAGGCTCGCCTTCCTAGAGGCTTACCGTATCTCTTCAGGTTGACCATTTTATTTGAATCGTGATGCCTAAAGTAGAATTCCTTGGTTTTTGAGGACCCTCTTACCCAACATATCAAGGCCTTATTTCGAAGGTTCTGTTGAAAAGCATTGTTGAGAAGCCTAATCAATTTCTTTCTAGGGTCCATCAATATGAACCCATCTTCACAAACTATTTTGTCATTGTTGAAGAACTCTTTGATAGCAATTCTATGAGAAGTTTCAACAAGTGAGGATTTCTCGATTGCTGGTTTGCTTGCAAAGGTTATTATCCGATCTGCCTCTGGCGTAAGTGGATATGGAATTAAGTACAGTTCTTTGGACGAAACTCCAATAAGTTTGTGGATTAATACGAAATCTGGTAGCCTGAACCCAAACCAGTTCGAATAGTATTTTTCAACTTTTTCAATTGGTCTATTCTGTGCCCTTACTGTCTTAAACCAAATTGCTGTTGGATCCTCATGCTCAATTTTAGGAAAGGAAATCTTCTCAAGCTCATTCACAAGCTCAATGAGTCCCTTCTGCCAATTGCCGTTAAAATCAATTGCCTTCCAGCCATTGTACTGATTCGGGAAGTCATTGTAGGGAATGTCATCAAATCTTGCTGGCAAAATGAAATTATGTCCCAGTTGCTTAACATTAACCAGCGCTGCGCTGCTAAGCTCCTTTGATACACCTGAATTCTGATCTGCCGCCTTTGATGTGTAGCTCCTGGTTGTTAATGCAATAAATACTCCAGATCTCTCTTTGATTATGGGATCAATTATTGTGTTGAATGCATCACCGGCGCTAAGGTCATCGAGGTCAACCCAGGCTTTGTAGCCAATTACTTTCAGCTTGACTGCTAACCAAGCGGCTAAGTAATCGTCCTGGTGAGTAGAATGTGATATGAAGATGGTGTCCTGGGTCATCAGTTAATAGCCAGAGCTTCGTTGACGATTCTGATCCTATTTGAAATCCCCCCTTCACAGTCCTGCGTTCCGGTCACTCTTAGTCACAATTCATGCCAATCAAAGAGTCAGGCAGGATTGGGGTCTATTAACCCGTCACCTTGTCAGCAATCAGGTCCCAATAGGGGCATCCAGAACCTGGCATTTCATCTGTTTCCGAAGAAAAGCGGCCTCACCATTAACAGAGTAGGGAAAATGAGAGTCACCTGCACTAAGATGACCCTCATTTCAAATTCAAACTAAAATTTCAAGAAATATCGAAGTAAGAGTGTGGATATGCACAACCCATAACTTCAAACAAGAGTTGCCCCTCAGTTCCTAAAAGAACTCTAGACACCAAAATATTCATGCCTTTTCTTGAGTCTTTGATGTCACACCGGCAAGTCACAATGAACGGCGTAGATATCCTCCTCAACCCTCTGGGGCCAATTACTAGGATACTGTGAGGACTTGGATACTTCCTGATTTCATCAAAGTGGTCTGAACCAAGCATCAATTCAGAAACCAGCTTTGGTGATTGTTCTCAAGGGCATCTGCTAGCTGCAAGATAAATCCATGTGCGTTGGACCCCCTTGAAAGGAATGTGTCTATGTAGCTACTCTTATTGCTTCCTGTGAATAGGTTGAAAAGCCTCCATAGGTTGATCTGTCCCTCCTTAATGCAGAAGTTGGGATCGCTATAGAACTGCTCTGCAACCCTCCCAATTTGCGTATCTGTTAGCAAGAGCTCTGGAATAACCTTCTTGTCTTGGGGGCTCAGGTAATTGTACAATCTGCACCTCCCAAGAATTTGAGCAAACTGCCTTTCAGTCAATTGTAAGTCTGAAAATCTCTGCAATTGACTGATATGGGTTAGGGCATCATACTTTTTCCCTAATTCAATTACTTTGCTATAAAGCTCATCACTGCTCCTTGCCGTAATTGATTCAGAGAAGCCGTCAGTCCAGATGCAAAGATTGGTACAGACAGTGTTCTTAAAGCCAATGAAAACTTTGAAATGCTCATCGATCCCTTTACTGCTACTGAAGTTGTCCTCGTTGTAAGATTTGACTCCTCCAATTGTAAGTTTCAATTGATTCCCTTCGATGTTCTGCTGCAGATTACCCAACTCAGCTACGAACGCCATTCTCTCATAATACAGAGTCTTCTCATGGTCCTGTAATTCTCCCGCTTTTTTGTACCTGGCTTCTGGAGTCCTGCCCTTAATGGGATGTGAAACCCTAATTACTGGATAGATTTCCTGTGAACCAAACATGTCTGTGGCAGCCTGAGATACAATCTCAATAAACTCGGCATGGGAGATCGCAGGTTCATTGTCCTTCACAAAAACCGGTATCACATGCTCACGCTGTAAATCCGACAGCGTTACATCCAAAGTGTTTCCTTCTATGAAGGGTGTTTTCTTTGGAAGTAGAGCGCCTATTTCCTGGTGATTATTATTTAGTGCTATGGTTTCCATTTGATGTTGCGATGATGGTCTTGACAATACTTTCATTCTTACCGGCAAGTAAGGCTGGAGTTGAGCACCAGTCCCTGATCTGCTTGCCGGTATGTTCTGATATTATGAATTCTGGTTTATCAGAAAAGAGCCCACTTCTATCCTTTGTTGCGATACAGAAGTGCTTCTGGTTTACTTCAAGCACCACAGTAAATTCGTAGTCAGTGCCTTCTCTGGCTACTCCTTTCAGCCCCACTTTTTCTGGCACCATTTTTCCGTTCCTCTCATTGAGCACGTAGTCCTGCTTGCTTCTTATGGTTGCTATAATGTGACAGCTACTCTGGAGAATTGCGTTGATGAACTTGTTGTGCCTGGGTGTGAGTTTGTTCCAATTGGTGAAGCTGTTACCCATCATAACAGCATGTACATCCAGTATTCCTCCTTCTCCTTCCCACTGATGGGATATTGAATCCAGGATCACAATCTGCATTCCGGCATCCTCACATATCTTGATTGCCTGGATATACTTCTCAGGACTGAATGGAGGTTCTAGTGGAAGTACAGAGTAGCTTCCCAAGTGTGCATATAGATCTGCAGAGTGGTGCTCACTATCTACCACTGCAACCTTCTCCAAAGTTCCAGCCAGCCCTTTAGCCAGCAGCAGCGAACTATAAGTCTTTCCTGATCCAGCAGGACCTTGCAATGCGAGCCTAATCTTTGACTCCTCTCTTCTAGCTTTTCTAAGTTGTAACATAATTTTGTTTGTTTTAGTTGACAAAAAAGAAGCAGGCCCTTCCGAGCCTGCTTCAAGTGCTGAACCCTTAAGACTACTTTCCGAACACAGCTTCCTCCACTGTGGGCTCAGGCATGTACTGGTAGCTGTGGTTGAGCACCAGTACTTCTCCCGTTGATGGGTTATTGTAGCTGTACTCAGGCACTTCTACCCTTACAATCCTTCCTGGCAGTTTCTGCCCAACCATCGTCTCTGCAACTTCTCTTGGAAATGTGCAGCTTATGCTGGCTTTCAACAGTGTCAGGTAGGGCTTACCTGAAATCTGTGAAACTTTGATTGTTGGCTCTGCAGACAGCAGATCCAGTACTACAAACTTGCCAGAAGCACCTTCCAGCTCGCGCATTTTTTGGATGAGAACCATAACATTAGAATTTAGAATGTTTATAATAGACGGCCCGGGTACCTCCCAAGCTCAAAGAAGAGTGGGGGTTGTTTATTGGGTAGCCGGAAACGGGGGACACTTCCTCAAACTAAGAATTTTCAAATCTGGCGTTCCACTTGCCTACCAAATTGTCCTGATTTCAATACATGTTTTTGGACTATTCATTATGAGTTACCTCAGGTAATTGGAGTAGTTTTGTTAAAACTTGAAAATTCAAAATGTTAAGAGGCGAAAAATCAATCCTTGAACCATATTTCCAATCAGAGAAAGGGCAGGCGTATTTAGGTGATAGCCTGAGCTTATTAAAGTTGGTCCCGGAAAACTCAGTGGATCTCATACTTACATCGCCTCCGTTTGCTCTAACACGGCAGAAAGAGTATGGGAACAAACCAGAACAAGAATACTTGGACTGGTTTATGCAATTCTCATCTGAATTCTACAAGCTGCTGAAACCTTCTGGTTCCCTAGTAATTGATCTTGGAGGAGCGTACCTACCAGGACACCCAATCCGCAGCATATATCAGTATGAGCTGTTAGTAAGATTATGTCGAGAACAGAAGTATTTCTTAGCCCAGGAATTCTTCCACTACAACCCCTCCCGTCTACCAGCTCCAGCAGAATGGGTAACAATTCGCAGAATTCGAGTGAAAGATTCCGTGAATATCGTTTGGTGGCTTTCCAAGACCGAGAATCCAAAGTCAGACAACAGACAGGTCCTTAAGCCATATTCAGATAGCATGAAATCCCTTCTCAAGAATGGCTACAAGGCTAAGCTAAGGCCCAGTGGCCACGACATATCTGAAAACTTTTCTACCGACAATGGGGGGGCTATTCCTCCAAATCTGCTTGAGATTGCAAATACAGAAAGCAATAGTCACTACATGAAGCGATGTAAAGAGCTTGGCATCAAACCACATCCTGCTCGGTTTCCAAAGAGCTTTGCCGATTTTTTCATAAAGTTCCTCACTCTTGAGGGCGATCTGGTGCTTGACCCATTTGCAGGAAGTAATACCACGGGTTACGCTGCTGACCTTCTTAATCGTAGATGGTTAGCATTTGAAATCGATGAATCCTACCTTGAAGGGAGCAAAATAAGATTTGAAGAGGAGCCCAATCTTTTTAATCAGAATTTGAAGAAAAATGGCCGCACATAGAAAGTACGACCTTCTTGAGGGAATTGTTCAGGCAATAAACGAAAGTGGCTGGAATGCACTTTATGTAGGTGACATTCATGACCACCCATTCCTTCTCAGAGTTTACAATGAAAGAGAAAGCCATTTGATTAGGGTATACATCTGGAATTTGACACATGGAGGAGGTCAGGCAAGACCTGAAGATGAGTACAGAATTCAAATTACAGGTGTAACAAGATTCGAACAAAGGCCAGATGAGAAGACTTTGATATTGGGGTGGTGGGGTCCAGTTGGCGTTTACGCAGGTTTTGATTTCAATAAGCATAATGGCCAGTTAGGTGCCTCCCCTTCCATACAAATCCGAGAAGTGAATCTGCGAAATGCTCTTTTGAATGGATTCTCCCCTTGTGATCGTGGCAACGGTGAAATTGCAATCGCCTTTCGACCTGATTTCCTTGTTGAGTACATCAGAAATCTTGACAGTCTTCATCAACTTGGCACACATGCAGGTGAGATCGAGGTTGTAGACCGGGTTGCCGCAGGAACATTAGAGATAAATAGTGCTGCCGTTATGGGTCTCCCAGAACAGAGACAAGTAATCATAACAACCATCAACAGGAGACTCCGAGAGAATAGTTTTTCCAGGCGTGTGCTGACTGCATATGGCGATCAATGTGCATTCAGCGGCATGAAATTGAAACTTGTAGATGCTGCACACATTCTCCCGGTAAGTGAAGCAACCTCCACTGATGAAACATCAAATGGGATAGCACTCTCCGCTCTATATCATAGGGCCTTCGATAGAGGATTGGTCACTCTCAATACAGACTACCAAATCATCGTTAATGAAAACAAGATTGGGAGGTTGCGAGAATTGGGCTTTGACGCTGGCGAGGCAGCCTTTAGGGCATCCCTTAGGCCCGTCATTATTGTTCCCCCATCTTTAGGCGACAGGCCCAATGTCTCTTTTATTAGGTCAGCAAATAGCCTCAGAGGCTGGTGACACCTTTGCCTTACCGGTAATGCAGAATCCACAATGTTCAATTCATTGTAGATTTTTCGACATTTTTCAGAATTGACTGTAGAATTTCGCTCAATTTTCTACAAGGGCTGTAGAATTTGTGTTGAATCTGGGATGTCGCCCATCCCTCATTTTCAGACTCCAAAGAGTAGAAACTTCCTATTTGATTCTATTCTTTATTTCAACAGGACTTAAAATTTAAGCTCTGAAATCCGTAAATTGTCCTACCCATTTGAGCTAAATGCTCAAGCCCTAACTAAGAAAAGGAGGCCTAAAAACCTCCTTTTCTTTTGCTCCTGGGGTCATGTTGGGTAGGTGGAGCCTGAAACAGAACCATATTAAATTGATATAGGTGAGTTTGGCACTCCACCCTGATTGGGTATCAGGGAAATGTTAGGGCTTATGGATTTGATTCAACTAAAGGCTGGAGAGTACTTTAGCCAGGAATTCCTTCCTGCTGGAATTGTGTACAAGAGTAGTACAGGAATTGGCGCTACAGAGCATGAGCTGAATTCTCCCAGATATAGTATAGTTATATCCCCCCTTATAGCAATCCTGAAGAGCAAAGAGAAAAAAGGAATTCTCACGCTGTCCAGCGAGTTCTTTAAGGATCCTAGTTTTGAGGCCATATTAAACGAATACTTCTCTTCAAGAGGACCCAAATTCAAAAAAATACACACCACTATAGAATCCTTGTGGAGGCTTTTGAAGCCACTAAAGAAGCTTGGGTTTGATATGTTTAAAGACTTCCATTTCATGTTGGATGAAGCACATATGTTTCAAATGGAATCGAACTATAGACACCTACTTCCCATTGCCTTTGAATACTACAAACGTTTTCCGGCCTCCCAGCGAACATGCATAAGCGCATCCCTCTACAAATTCAGTGACCCAGTGCTTCAGCAGGAGCAAGCAACTTCAATAGTTCGGGCAGACTCAAACTCGAGAACATTTGAAACCCACCTAACAAATGATCCACTCCAAAAACTAGGTTTTATTCTGGCAAACGTTAATGACAACGCACACATCTTCGTAGACTCAATTGACTATGCTCTTCAAGCTATCAAGATGAATAATCTTAAAGATGCCGTGATCTTTTGCGGAGAACAAAGCAAAGAAAAGGCTGACGTCCATTATGCCCCATTTAATTCTAACCCCACAAATAAGTATTGTTTTTACACTTCAGCATACTTCACTGGATGCGACATTTATGCGAAGGGAACCCAGATTCTAATCACTGGTGAGAATCCTGGGAGAGACTACCGGCTCACCAAATCAGACTTGATTCAGTGTCTTGGTAGGATGAGGAATGGTGCGAGTCAATGTATTGTTATTGCTACTCATGGCAATAACTCAACCAAAGCACCAAAGAACAATGCAAAAATTCTCCTCTCTATGGCTTTGACTGAATTGAAGAGATTCTCTGCCCGCCTGAAGAAAGCCAAGAAACTTACCATACAGGTAATCAAGGAAAGGATTAACAAGTCTAAGGGGTTTATCATGCTTGACTTGGACAGTAATCCTGTAATCAACTACCCTTTAATTGACCGCCGTATCAACAGAGAAATGGATCTGTACGATTTATATAGGAATTCTGAGTCGATGAAAAAATTCCTGGAACATTATGGTTCAGTTAAGGTTCATCAGGAGGTCTTCAAGGGCCCTGTCCGTCATCTCCCAAAAGTTGGCAAGAAATCTAAATCCGCTGAATTCAGCTCGGCATTCATCAAGATTTCCGGCTATGAATACAGTATTGATCGATTGAAAGAAACTTCCTCATCCCTGTTTGATCCTGTTGCTTTCGACAGGGATGTTACTTCCACGTCAACCGGTCTTGAAAGAAAGTTCTTGGTTGAATACAGGAGAAATCCTGATCTCAATTCCTTTGCAGAAACCAATGGAGACTTTACCAAGTTTCAAGCAGCAAGAATTAGAAGACTTGTCTCTGAAGATGTTGTCCTTTTTAAAATGCTAGAAAGAGATTTACCAGTGGGGAAAAGGATTACGACCTCAGATTTGCTTCCAATAGTTAAGAGATTGTTAGCTCACATTCTAATGAACGACAACATAACCACACATAGTGTCAAGAAATGGCTTCGTCACTTTAGGGAATTCAAAAACATTCAACTGACACATAAGAAGCATGATGGAGTATTAATAACAGGCTAGTTTCGCTTAGCGTTTAATTTCAGTTCTCTCAGCAACTTTTCGTCAGTAACCTCTGAATATGCCTCCTCGGTAATCCTAGTGTTGGCGTGACCTAGAAGCCTGCTTACGGTAGATATGGAAACCCCATTCAGCAGGGTTACGGTTGTGGCAAAGGTCTTCCTTGCAACATGAGTTGTCAGGGTCTTACTGATCTTGGCCAAGTCTGCAAGCTCCTTCAAGTAGCCGTTCATCTTCTGATTGGTTGGCACCTGCAGTAACCTAACGGGTTTTAAAGTAAGTTCCATTTCGCTATTACTTGATTTCCTAGTAGAACTGGATTTCGATCTACTTACTTCCTTAGTAAGTTCCTTAAGCAACTTCTCTGCCTTTGGGAGGAGTGGAACCCTGAGCCATTTGTTTGTCTTTTGCCGGTGTATTTTCATCCAGACCTGTCCATGGCTACCCAGCTCAAAGCTTCTCTCTGAAAGGCTATAAAGCTCTTTGTAGGCTAGTCCTGTATAGCATGAAAGAAGGAAAAGGTTACGGATTGTCTCCAGCCTGGGAATCCCTGTCCTTAGACCTTCCAGCCTACTCATTTCCTTGTTGGTTAGGAAAACAATCTCCCTCCTCTCCTTCTTGATCCTGTGATCTAGGAAAGGATTCTTGGGTATCCAGCCCTTCCTTATTGCCAAGGCTACAATCTTATTCAAGCGCTGGAGCTTCTTATAGACTGTATTGTTTTGGTTCCCCTTATCTACCCTGTAGAAGACCTCCAACTCCTCAATGAAGTCTAGGTCAAGTTTACTGAATGCTATGTCCTGTACTCTGTACTTGGATCTAAGGAACTCCTGGATCTCCTTCCTGGTGATTTCGTAGATCTCGTAGGTTGCCGGAGAATAGCTCTTCCCCACAAGCGACTGGATTCTGTTGTTGTGCTCCAGGAATAGCTCAAGCAATGACCTGCTCTCCTCACTCTTGCCGGTAAACTTCTGCCTTATCTCTACAAGTCCTAACTCAGCTCCTTTGCTCAGCAATTCTGTCTGGATCTCTATGATCCTGCTTTTCATCTGCTGGAGTTGCTTATTTGCCAAGACTGCTGCTGCTGAATTACCTCTTACTTCCTGACGCTGACTATTCCAGTCTTTAATTGAGAGAAATACTCCTGTGGATAGCTGAAACTTCTTCTTCTGGTCAGAAACTCTGAGGTATACAGGTGCTTTTCCTGCATCATTCTGCTTTGACTTATAAAGCCAAAACAATACTCTGATCTTGTGCATGTGTTCCCGGTTTAATTTTCAAAAGGTTACCTGGCGGCTAGGGTTACCTATTTGGTTACTGGAACTACTGCTTAACTGATAATAAGAAAGCCCCTGAGAGGATTTCTCAAGGGCTTAGTCCACACTGGGCAGAGGAGGAGGGATTCGAACCCCCGATCCCCGTGAAGGGATGCCGGTTTTCAAGACCGGTGCAATCAACCGCTCTGCCACTCCTCTGGAAAGGTTGAATTTCAGGACCGCAAAACTAAGGCTTTGTTTGGAACTGCAAAAATTGCCTATTCCTCACTATAGTCCGCAAACGTCTTCCTGATTTCCTTGCCTGAAGGCACAGGTTGGGGTTCAGCAGTCATCTTCAGCGATGCCACCGATTCGCTATTGATCAGTCGAGCCAGATCATCACGGTCGAGTTCGAATTCAGCATTCCGGCGGTTGGATTTCAACGCGTACTTGCGTGCGAAGTAGTTTCCTTTCAATTGAAGTTGATTGCGAAGATCCCGGTTGGTCTTGATCTGGTTCTGATACTCCTGCGCATTTTTCCCGATCACCTGCCCGGCCTCCAGAGAGTTCAGCGTCAATACGGAAGTTCCGCCCACAACGGAAACTGTCTTCGACTGCTCGGTTGGAAGTACCAGGGGGGATAGCCCCGTCATGGCACCCAGTGATGCATTGAGGATCGTGCGATTCTTCTTGCCCTTGCGGGCACGGCGATACAATTGTTCCAGTCGCTCGAAATTATTGTCGAGCAACACCAGCAGGTTGTAGGCGCTGATCATCGATTGCGCGTACTTCTGCGTCAATGTCTTATCCTTTTCCTCAATGTTTTCCGTATCCATCACAGTAACCCGCAATTTGCGCTGCGACCGGTTGTTACTTTTGTCAATGACGAAGAATGTGATCACGACCTCCTTCTTCTGCACAAGATCACTCACATAAGAATACCCCGGTACCCAGGCAAATTCCCGTTGAGTAAGCGTGTTTTGCTTAAGTGCCGACTTCGGAATATTCACATCTGAACTGACAAAGTCGACCTGATCAATGTTCTCCTCCCCATTTGGATCTGCCACGTATATTTTAAAATAAACAACTTCATTCTCATTGATTGTCAACAGACTGTCGGCGGGGACAAGAAACAGGTTGGGCGGCAGGTCCAGTTGCGTTTGCTTCACGATGATCTTGCAAATGGATTCAAGCTTGCCCGGCTGATCCTGCACAATGGCCTCGATGGTCAGCGGCGTGGTTTTTAATGCCAGAAACTGCGTACGCGACGGAGTCCAGGATAATTGTCCCAACGAAGAAATCGTTGCTCCTTCCGGCATAGTCGTTTCCCGGGGCTTGACAATGATGGGGTCGCCATCGGGATCAAATGCGTACACCGTACTGATCTGGTAGGTGTTTGGAACGCCCTGGCGAACGTAGAAGATGGGAAGTTCCTCGGTTACCGGCGGACGGTTGACATGCACCAGGGTAAAAGTTGCAGGATGCCGAAACCGTTTGCCGTCAGGGAGCGTGGCGTGAAAGATCACACTCATTTCCTTTTGCAAGGTCAGGCGGTCAACGAGGTCATACGATGGTGTCCATGAAAAATTTCCCAGAGAGTCCATGGCCATGTCCAGTTCTGGGCCGCCTTCCAGGGAAAACTTCGTACCCGGGACGGGCGTTCGCAGACTCACCTCAAACCGGAGCAACTTGCCTTCTTCGACATGCCCCCAGTCCGACATATCGGAAAACTCCAGCTGCTGCGCCGGTGACCCGAAAACGATCAAGGAGAAAAAGAGTAGCGTGAGGGTGCAACGCATGGGAGCACAAAATTAGAGGATGTTTTCAAAAGTCTTGGATTCGTTCACGTCTTTTAGTAAAATGATTCCTTGTATGGCAAAGAAGAAACAGACACTGGACAAAGAAGAACCTAATTTCTTCAGCGACGTCTATGAAGTAGTTAAATTGATCCCCAGGGGCCGCGTGACCAGCTACGGGGCCATCGCACGTTACCTTGGTACAGGCATGAGCGCACGTATGGTCGGGTGGGCCATGAATGCTGCCCATGGAGAACGGGGCGTGCCAGCCCACCGCGTAGTGAACAGCCAAGGTCTCCTTACAGGGAAAATGCACTTCGGTTCGCCAACTGCTATGGAGGAAAGGCTGAAAAAAGATGGAGTGAAGGTCGTCAAGGACAAGGTTGTTGACTTTGAGAAACGACTGTGGGACCCTTCGAAGGAACTGGGATAATCAGAAAGACTTGACTTCGCCCTGCGGCTTCCCGGAGATCATCCACAAACCGATCACCGTCAGCGCACCGTTTACCAGAAGGATTTCGTAACTGAACTTGTATCCGTCAAACCAAGCCACGGAGTTCACGCTCAGCCCAAAGGAAAGTACAGGTGCCAATACGCACACCAAGGGAACGAGCTTGTCGTTGACAGTACGATTCGTAAAGAGTCCGAATGCGAAAAGACCCAGCAAGGGACCATAGGTGTATCCGGCGACATTGAGTACAGCGTCGATCAAGGCTCTTTCATTAATTTCTTTGAAGATCAGGATGATGACCAGAAACAATATGGAGAATCCGACGTGAACGATATTTTTCTGACGTCGTTTTACCGACTCGGGCTTTTCGTTGAAATGGAGGAAATCGATACAAAAGGAAGTTGTTAGTGCGGCCAAAGCGGAGTCAGCGCTGGCGTAGGAGGAGGCGATAATTCCCAGGAGAAAAAATACCCCGGCCACCAGCCCAAACTCACCGAGTGCAAGGCGGGGAAACAATTCGTCGCTGAATTCAGGAAGCGCCAGGCCCTTGGCCGTACTATATAAGTAGAGCAAGGCTCCAAGTGTCAAGAAAAGCAAGTTGACAATGACGATGGATGCGGTCAGCCAAAACATGTTCTTCTGTGCGTCCTGCAGATTTCGGCAAGTGAGGTTTTTCTGCATGAGGTCCTGATCCAATCCTGTCATGGCGATGGCAATAAAAGCCCCACCCAAAAATTGTTTTGGAAAAAATAGCGTGCTGTTCACGTCATCGAAGTGGAATACTCTGGACAAATCGCTGGCGTACACGGTATTGATCATTTCACCAAAGGAGAGTCCAAGACGGTCGGAAATCAGGTAAACACAAATGATGACCGATGAAACCAGAAACGTTGTCTGGAAGGTATCTGTCCACACGATGGTCTTGATGCCGCCTTTAAAGGTGTAAATCCAGATCAGGAAAATGGTAATGATGACCGTGATATAAAATGGTATGTTCCATGCGTCGAAGAGAAACAACTGCAGCACAGTGGCCGAGAGGGCCAGCCGAAGAGAAGAACCGAGCGTGCGAGACAGCAGAAAAAAGGCCGCGCCGGTCTTATACGACCAGCGGTCAAAGCGCTTTTCAAGATAGGTGTAAATAGACACCAGGTTCATTCGGTAGTAGAGGGGCATAAGCACCGTCATAATGACCGCGTACCCAACGATGTAGCCCAAAACAACCTGGAAGTAGGCGAAGTTTGTTTTGCCTACGTTGCCGGGGACTGATACAAAGGTGATTCCCGAGAGCGATGCCCCGATCATACCGAAAGCAACCAGATACCACGGAGACTGACGGTTGGCGGTAAAAAAAGTGTCCGTGGTAGCCCCCTTCGATGTGACGATGGAAATGCCAATCAGGGCAATGAAGTAGACAACCATCACGGTCAGAACCAGCAAAGGACTCATCGGGCTCGTTTAAGAAGGTCAAACTTGGTAATTTTTTTTACTTTTGGAACCAGTGAGAACAACAAATTGTCTGTACGACATGTGGAACGCAGATAAAGGGACCAAACCCCGGCATGAGCAGGAGACATCTGTTGAGTTGCTCGAGGAGGATATTGATGTGAAAGATCTCGTCGTTTTTAATGACGACTTTAACACCTTTCAGCACGTCATCAATACCCTCATCCGTGTGTGCAAGCATGGCCCGGAGCAGGCTGAACAGTGCACGTGGCTCATTCATCACAAAGGCAAGTGCACGGTGAAGTCGGGGTCTTATGACGAACTCAAGCCTATGAAGGATGGTATTTGCGAGGCGGGTATTGACGCGAAGATTCTCTAGTTCCACCCGATGAAGCGGGGTATTATTTTTTTCGCGCTGGCATGGATTGGTTGCTCGGAAAGCAAGACAGATGAGGGGCCCTGGGTTAATATATGCCCCGACCTTGCCTGGCTGGAATCTTTGAAGGGATCCATACAGCAAAGCGGCAACAAAGGCGAAATCTACCTGACTCGCTACAAGGAGCAACGGGTTTTTGAGGTTAACCCCTGCGTGGAGTGCGCCGATATCGTAACAACCGTGCACGATTGCGAAGGAAATGTTGTTTGTGAATTTGGAGGCATATCGGGACTGAATACCTGCCCTGATTATTCGCCGAATCCAAGTACAAAGCTTTTGTTCTGGAAGAATTAAGACCTGGTCCATGGAGTTTCCTTCGAAATTGATTGAAGATGCTGTCAATGAGATTGCCCGCCTTCCAGGTATCGGCAAGAAGACGGCGCTGCGCCTGGTCCTTCATTTGGTCAAGGAGAAGGAAGACAAGACACGTGCGCTGACCGAGGCGCTTAACAAACTGCGCGCCAACATAAAGTTCTGCAAGACCTGTCATACCATTTCCGACGAGGATGAGTGTACCATCTGCCGCAGCGGCCGGCGTGATCACAGTATCCTCTGCGTGGTCGAGGAGAGCAAGGACGTGATGGCCATAGAAAATACGTCGCAGTTTACGGGAGTTTATCACGTCCTTGGCGGAATCATTTCCCCGATTCAGGGCATTGGGCCGTCAGAATTGAAGATCGACTCACTCATCAGCCGAATCGCTGCTGATAAGTGCGAGATCAAAGAGGTAATCCTGGCGCTGAGCCCGACCATGGAAGGTGACACGACTGCATTCTACCTGCATCGACGGATGAAGGACTACCCAGTGAAAATCACCAGCATTGCCCGTGGAATACCCATGGGCGGCGACCTTGAGTATGCTGACGAAATCACGCTGGGACGAAGCATTACGGCCCGAGTGCTCTTTGGCTGAGACCACTTTGGCATTTGCTTACTAAGGGCATTAATTCCGTTCTTTGTTGCTAACCAGTCAACCTCCGGCCTATGAGCAATCCGTTATCCCGCCGTCTCGAATCCATTGAAGAATCGGCAACCCTGGCCATGGCCAGCAAAGCGCGTGAATACAAAGCGAAGGGCATTGACGTTATTAGCCTGAGTCTGGGCGAGCCTGATTTCAAGACACCACAACACATCTGTGATGCAGCGAAACGGGCAATCGATGAAGGAAAATTTTTCGCGTATCCGCCGGTAGCGGGCTATCAGGATCTTCGCGAGGCCATCGCGGTGAAATACCAGAAGGAGAATAATGTTCCGTACAAGGCTGAGAATATTGTCGTTTCCAACGGAGCAAAGCAATCCATCGCCAATGTGATGTTTGCCCTGATTAATCCAGGCGACGAAGTGATTGTCTTTTCGCCGTATTGGGTGAGCTACGATGCCATCATACGTCTCGCGGAAGGCACACCGGTCATGGTGCGTGGAACACTGGAAAGTGATTTCAAAGTTTCCGCCAGCCAACTCGAGAAGGCCATTACCCCAAAGACGAAAGCAATCATCTTTTCGTCGCCGTGCAATCCCACGGGTTCGGTTTTTTCAAAAGCAGAACTTCAAGCCATCGCGGATGTTATTCTGAAGCACCCGGGCCTGCTCATCATTGCCGATGAAATTTATGAACACATCAACTTCACCGGTGACCAAACAAGCATCGCCTCGCTGCCGGGGATGTTCGATCGCACGATCACGGTGAATGGTTTTGCCAAAGGTTTTGCCATGACGGGCTGGCGGGTTGGGTACATCGGAGCGCCAAAATGGATCGCAGACGGGGCCAACAAAATGCAAGGCCAACTGACCTCAGCCAACAGTTCCATTTCACAGCGAGCTGCCCTGGCGGCCATCACGGGTGACTTGACACCCACATTGAAAATGGTGGATGAGTACCGCCATCGCCGTGAACTGGTGTACAAACTGCTAAAGGAAATTCCTGGTGTAAAGGCCAATTATCCACAGGGAGCTTTCTACTTCTTTCCTGACGTCAGCCACTTTATTGGCAAGAGCGACGGAAAACATACCATCAGGGACGGAGATGATCTTTGTCTCTATTTACTGGACAAGGCGCACGTATCACTGGTACCTGGCGGCGCTTTTGGTGACCCAAACTGTATGCGGATTTCGTATGCGGCTTCCGAAAAGGACCTGGTTGAAGCCTTGCGGCGACTCAAGGATGTCTTGTCCAGTCTTAAAGCCAATGCCAATGCGGTCGTGGCCTGATATATTCAACGATTTCAGTAATCTGCGTGTGCTCGTCATCGGCGACGTAATGCTGGATGCCTATGTGTGGGGCGTGGTTGAGCGCATCTCTCCGGAGGCCCCTGTTCCGGTCATCCAGGTAACGCAACGGGATAACCGGCTGGGTGGGGCTGCCAACGTAGCGTTGAATATTCTTTCGTTGGGTGCAACACCCATACTCTGCGGTCTGGCCGCGAATGATGAGAATGGCCGTCTGTTTATGGGGTTGATGAGTGAAAGGAAATTGTCGACAGATGGTATCGTGATGACTTCTTCCCGCCCGACGACGGTAAAGGCGCGGGTGATCGCCTCTCAACAGCACGTGATTCGCATTGATCAGGAATCAGACCAAAATGCAACACTCACCGAGGAAGCAGAGCTCTTGAAGCGGATTGAAAAACTCCTTCCCTCATGTGATGTCGTTGTCTTTGAGGATTACGATAAAGGCGTAATCACCCAATCACTTATCGCGAAGACGGTGGCCTGGGCCAAAGCCAAAGATATTCCAACTGTGGTTGACCCCAAGAAGCGCAACTTCCTGTATTATCAGGGGGTAACACTGTTCAAGCCTAATCTGAAGGAACTTCGTGAGGGACTGAAGATTGAGATTGATGTCAACGACCTTGTATCCGTGAAGGAAGCGGTGCGGTTGCTGAAGGAAAAACTGACGGTTGACGGGGTTATGCTGACCATGTCTGAGAAAGGTGTGTTCATTGATTACTTGGGAATCCAAGAACTAATCCCGGCACACAAGCGGGAGGTTGCAGACGTATCAGGTGCTGGTGATACCGTTGTCAGCATTGCGGCACTGTGTGTGGCGTTAAAACTCTCCGCCGAGCAAATTGCCCTCTTATCCAATCTTGGCGGGGGGTTGGTTTGCCAGCATGTTGGTGTCGTACCGATCGATAGGAAAGAACTGGAAGACGAAGCAACAATGCTGTCAAGGTAGCCTAAGCCAGACGCTCCCTGGTCTGCTGAATATTCTCCGCGACCCTGTTGAAGAACTTGGATCGCTCCTTTTGGGCGTTGTTGCTGATGAGCGTGGATTTGCTGATCAGGTTGTTGATGTGGGCTTCTGTCTGGGAACAGAAAGAATCCTGAGAGGTGGTTAAAATATCAAAGTTGTTGGCGGTGATGAACGTTACCCTTTTTTCACCCATTTTGAACAGTACGGTGTTGTCTCCGATCAGCACCTCATTGTGATAAAGGCTATAGGGTGCGCCATCGACATAATGTGGTGCAGTACCCTTCCGGCCTGACTCAGCCTGTTTGTTCAGATTCTCATTCAATTCGTTGCAGGCGTCGCAAAGTCTCAGGGCATCCGCTTTCGTTTCAAATAGTCCGCACTCATGGGCATATTCAATATTCCGAAGTGTGGCATTCATCACTTCAATGGTTAGCAATTCCGTGCTGGGGATGGCGGCATATTTTTCCCAGATTCTCATGCCCAAGCTTAGCAAGTCCTGACTGATTGATTTGGGGTTGTATTTCCCAATGCGGAGGTTTGAATTTTGAGTGAACGACTTGATCCAGAAATACATTTTGAATGACGAGAGTTCAGGATACTGGAAGTAGTGAAAAATAGGAAGGTCCTTGGCATTGTAGATCAATGTCTTTTCAGAAAACTGTCCGATCATCGTGAGGCTGTCATGAATGGAGTTGAGCCACTTCTCAAAAGAGAAATTGTCCATATCCAGCGCGCGTACCTGAAAAGTTGCGATTTCTGAAGAGGGTGACAGCGCATGATCGAGTGAGATCCTGAAGTGATCGCAAAGCTTCTTCACCTCATCCAGTGACAAGAGGGTCTCCCCACGAATGCGGCGGTACGCACTGTCACGACTGATGTTGAGCAATTCGGCCAACTCATCGGCAAAAGAAAGCGAAGGCGGCAGTTTACTCCTTACCTGATTCAGGAAGGAGGACTGAATATTCTCTTTTTGGGTCACGGGTAAGGTCTATTAAATATACCTTTTTTCATAAATAAAAATACCCCGGGACGGATATGAAGCCTTTTTTTGTTACCGCTTCCTTTCTTTTGCCCAGGGAAACATGTGTTGACCCGGCGAACTATGGCGCGCGCAAAAGGTCCAGTGGGATTTGTTGATTATCGCAAAACAGGTGGCCGTCGAAATCCTTTTTACAGTCGATGGTGACAAAGTAATCCTCGTGGAGACGGTAGAGGGTTGTTGGCAATGGTGGCTTTCAGGCGGCACCCTACAGATTATAAAGATTTCTTTTGGTCATTTCTGACAACGGGGGGCAAGCCAACTGTCTGAAAATGCTGAAATGACCTCCATGCCTGCGTTTCATTGCCCCGGCGTTAATGCCGGGGCAATGAAACAGGCAGAACTTTGCAATTGTGGCTTGACGCTTATGTAGAATTCGGAGAAAGCAAAGGCTCAAAGCTCTTTGCAGATGGCACCAACAAGCAACCTTGTCCTATTAATTGATTCTGGCAAGGTTTCATCCTCATGATGTTGCTAGTACTTGCCTGGAATGCAATAACCAGGGTCCCGAGTTCGTCGGATCCTTGTGGGTGTTGATTCGATGGACGATGCGGCGTCGACCAAAAATGTCTAAAGGCCGCTTTCTAGATTCCGGCCAATAGATCCTGACTGATTGATTTGACCAATCGCTAGTCCTTCACAAACTGTTTTTCCAACGGACCTTCCTGCTCCAGGTCAGCGATGATCTTTTCATCCAGTGGGCTGGCTTTGATCACATTGTAGTTATCCCAAAAAGTTTTGTTGTAGGGCTGATCCTGATACTGTAGTCCATAGCGCCGCATCTTGTGTGTAATGGGAATTCGTTCATGGGTTTCCGGGAAAACTTTGTTGACCAGCAGGTGCTGCGAAAGTTCGGTTTCGAAACGCAGACTGTCGGTTTTGATTTCGTACCAATTGATTTTCGAGAGTACTTCGATATAGTTCAAGTAAAGTTTGCCCTGGTAGTACTTATAATCAATGGTTTTTTTCAGGTTGACGAATTTGCTGATCAATCCCCGTTTCTTGTTGATGGGTTGCACGGCACTATTTTCATACTCCAGGCGAAGAATGCCAAAAGTCTTCTGATCAATGTACAATGTCAGTCGATAGTCAGTATTGTGTGAGACCACATACACATCATGCCCATCATACTGGGTATTTTTTTCGCGGGAGAGACTTGCATAGAATAATTCTTCTTCAGGAAACTGACGGTATCGGATATTGTTGTGCAGCAGTACTTCTTCCAGCAGGTTGTCCTCATCAAAATAGGTTGTAAAGCGATTGCTATAGCCCAGACTTCGCCGTACCTCGATGAGTTGAACCCGTTCCCGAAGTTTGAATTTGTTGCGGGGTTCTCGAAAATCCTCATCATAGATCTTGATGGCAGCTTCAAGCAAAGAAACATAGGTGTCTGCAACTTTCTTGATATCGCGATAGAATCCTTCTACAAGGTAGGGTGCTGAAGGATGATTGACGTCCATTCGGCGGATGGCAATCTGCAGGATGTCGCCGCCAGAAAGTGAGTCGGAGACAACGACGGGTGTCAGAATGGTGTTTGATTTCTCAAGCAGCAACTCATTGACATCGGCCTGCAACAGGGATGCAGCAGGGACCTCGAAGTTGGCATATCCAAGCATGCTAATGACCAAAGTTTGATCAATCAGCAAGGCCGGGAAATGGAAATCGAATTCACCCTGGTAGTTGGTCACGGTACCCAGGGGATGCCCTTTCAGGCCAACGGATGCGTATCCCAACGGTTCGCGAGTTTCCTTATCGAGGACTTTCCCTGACAGGGTAATCATCTGCGCAGAAGCGGCGCCGGCCAAAAGCATCCAGGAAATCGTAAGAATGGCGAAACGCATTCGGCTGGGTTAGCTGCTAAACCTCTAAAGTTACGTCTTTGAATCAACTCTTGCCCCGGCCACTTGTCGACGTAAACGTCGTTTCATCCGCGCATTCAGCACTTGGCCTTCCAAACCCTACTTATGCCTAAATTTATACTGGAGTTTACATTTTAGCAGAAGCGGGCATACACACTATGCGGTGGTTGGACAACATTCCGGGAATATGGAAACGGGCATACCTGTTGATATGCCTGTGGTACGCCATCAACTTTGCCATCAGTACATTTTTTGAATGGAAACTTCGGCGTCCTTTCACTTATGTGCTATGGAACGGGCTCTACCTTTGGGAAGCGTTGTGCGTTCTCATCTTATTGATCTTCCTGTATTCACACTGGCTCTTTCGCTTCCGGCCGGTTATGCAAGTCCTGGGTCATGCCATCGGGATTGTAACATTCTTCCTGATCATGGGAACACTTTCCTACTATTTTACCGATTTCATGGATGGCCTGGTTTACCTGGAAAACTGGAAAGAGTACATGGTAGAACTTCTTAACTGGGATGCGCTTCGGTTTTATGATCAGTACATTATCACCGTTGGCATATATTATGTGATCTCCTATTTTCAAGGACTGCAGCGAGAGGAAAAGGAAAAAACCGAGCTGATTCTCAAGAATACCGAAATGCAGATTTCCCTGCTCAAGTCGCAGATCAATCCACACTTTCTGTTCAATACCCTCAACTCTATATCAACCCTAATGCACTCCAGCAAGGAGCAGGCACGCAGGGTAATCACCCAATTGTCAGACATCTTCCGCTATGCACTTGATTCACACTCGGGAAAAATGGTGAAACTAACCGAGGAGGTTGATTTTATTGACAGTTACATTCGGATCCAGCAGGTGCGCTTCGGTGATCGGCTCAAGTTTGAAAAGGACATAGATCCTTCTTGTGTGGGACTTAGCATCCCCCCGATGATTCTGCAGCCGCTGGTGGAGAATGCTGTGAAGTATGGGATCGCGCCCAAGGAGGAGGGAGGAACTATTCATCTTGTCGTCAGGCACCAACGGTCCGGAGTCTACTTCGAGGTTTCCGACGACGGACTGGGCAGTAATGCAAAGAAAGTTATGGACGGAAGCTCGAGCGGTGTTGGCATGAAGAATACCGATATGCGACTTAAGAGCTACTATGGGCCAACCGCGGGCCTGGTTGCCAAGGCCACAGCATCAGGATATACCGTTTCCTTTACCATACCTGTACTCGAATCTTTGCAACAAATTGGGAAAACCCAACAACCATTGGAAAAACAACTGCTATGAAAACCACATGTTTAATTGTCGATGATGAAAAACTGGCACGTGAATTACTCCGTGAATTCTTGGCCGGTTACCCGGAAATTGAAATCATCGGAGAATGCGAAAAGGGAAATGAGGCAGTGGAGCAGATCAACAAGCTGAAGCCCGACATCCTCTTTCTCGATGTGCAAATGCCCGGCATGAATGGCTTTGATGTCCTCGAGGAAATTGATCACGAGCCATACGTTATTTTCACAACGGCATATGACCAGTATGCCATCAAGGCTTTTGAAAAGAACGCCGTAGATTACCTCCTCAAACCTCTCGATGAGGAGCGATTTCGATCTGCGGTAAACCGTGCCCTAAAACGGAAAACCACAGAACACGGCAGTGTGGAAGAGCTCCTGAGAAACTTCCGCTCGGACAATCGCAATTTTGAATCGCACATCTTTGTGCAGAAGTCAGAGAAGCTGTTTAACCTTCCTGTTGAAGAAATCGTTTACCTAGAAGCATCGGGGGACTACACCATCATCACGACGCGCAACGACCAATTTGTCAGCTCTTCGGGCATCGGCAAGCTGGAGGAAATCATGGATCCCGACACCTTCATTCGGGTTCATCGTTCGACCATCATCAATATCAATTACCTCAAAGAGATCGAACGGCATTTCAACGGAGGCATGGTGGTGAAGATGCAGAGTGGAAAGAGTTTCCCGGTAAGCCGAACCTATGCAAGGCAAATTCGCAAGAAGGTAGTTTAGCGTTCAGCGCGTGGCATTAAAAGCCAATGTCACCGACACCGTTGTCGCCAGTGATTTCCCTTGATGGATCGTCGGTGTCCATGATGGACCGGCAGCGATCAGCCGGACAACTTCCTCGTCACATCCGTATCCCAGACTTTTCTGGGTGGTAAATGAAGTTAATGTACCATCCGGCTGGACTGTGAATGAAATGGTGACCTTTCCCTGAATGCTGGCCGATTGTGCCTCGCGAGGCATACGTTGATTGTCGATCAGGTAACGCCGATAGGCATCCATTCCACCGGTCGGCTCGGCGAGTGAGGTTGAACTGTCGGGTTGAACTTTCGGAGGAAGTATGATGACCTCGCTTCTGGTTTCTATATCATCTTTCGATTGCGAAGACTGCGATCGTCCTTGCCCAGACGGTGCGGGTACTTGTTTCATGCGACGTGCGGGCTCTTCCGCTTCTGCTTTCTTGGTGTCATCTGCACTACTGAGTTCGGTGGCTGCGATTGTCACTTCGGCCGGATTTTGAATTGGTGGCTGCGCTGGCTGCGTGCCTTCTGCCTGCGTGGATGTTTCAATACCAGTTGCGGGTGAATCATCCGCTGTCGGACCTGCGACGTCGATTGCTTTTGTTAACTCCTTTTCCCTTGCATCGGTAGATTTGGAATCTGTGGTCACGGGGGTCTTTTCTGTCGGTTTTGCGAGCGTCAACAATTGTGATGTTGAATCACGAGCAGGTGTTGAGATGGAGTCTTTCTTTTGTAAGGCGAGCGGCTCCGGCACAAGGTTGGTATCGCGGAACATCAGCCATCCTAAGGTAACTACCAGAAAGATGCCCGCTGCGATGCGTAACGGAATTTGCCATCTTGAGGGTGCCGAGTTCCGAAGCTTCTTCTTGATCTGGTCAATGTCTTTGGCGTACAACGCTGGTTCTATTTTCTCTGCGCCCTCCAAAGCGTCGGAAAGAAAGGGATCAAGCAACGCCCGTCGTTCAAAGGCATTTCGCTCCGCTTCACTCATCTGGTTATTGCGGTAGCGAAGAATATCGTCGTTGTCTTTACTCATTCCGTTCCATGCATTGCCTAAGGTTCCTCTTCCCATTTTGAATATAACTCTTCACCTGGTTGTGATCAAAGCCGGTGAAGGCGATGATCTCCCTGTAGCTCTTGTCCTCCAGGTAAAACAGCGATACGCACTGCTGTTGAGGCGCCGGCAGTGTTTTGAGGCACGCCGCAAGCCGTTCATGATCTTGTGCCAAAGCAATATCATCTTCAGGATGATAAGATTGACCGTTTTCCATAAATGCCGTTGTGATTTCTTCCTTTGGGTGGCTTTTCTTCGACCGCAGGATCATCAGGCAGTGATTACGGGCCGTGACATGCAGCCAGGCTCGAAAATTGGAGACTTCGTGCTGGCGGAGGCTAATGATCAGCCTTTCATGGATTTCCATGACGGCATCCTTGGCATCATCCCTGTCCTCAAGATATTTGAGGCAAACGCCATAAACCAGCGGGGCATAGCGCAGAAACAGGACACTGAGCCATTCCAGTTTGCCCTCCATCCGGTAGCGTTGCACCAATGCCTCATCGGATTCATCACTATGGCCGCTGTGCAGGAACACCCCTCAATTTAGATTTTTTGGAACGCTTACGGAACACGGAGCCATCATCATTTTTCACCTGACCCGGGCTGTGAAAATTGTAGCTGGCGATGCATGATCAGGCAAAATCCATCTTTTCTCGCTAGTTTTGTTGAATGGTTAAGATCAGCGGGGTCATCATTTCTTTCAACGAAGAATCGAACATTGCCCGATGCATTGATTCCATGCTGCCGGTGGTCGATGAAATTGTTGTCGTTGATTCACTTTCTACAGATCGAACCAGGGAAATATGTCTTGAGCGAGGTGTCCGTTTCCTGGAACATCCGTTTCGTACCCACATCGATCAGAAGAATTATGCCGTTTCACAAGCTACCTATCCTTACATTCTATCACTCGATGCGGATGAATACCTGTCGGCCCCTTTAACCCAGTCTATTCTTAAAGCCAAAGCCAACTGGACAACAGAGGCGTACCGCATGAACCGCCTTTCGAGTTACGGCAATAAGTGGATCAAGCATGGTTCGTGGTATCCTGACAAAAAAATTCGTCTCTGGAATCGGAACTTTGGATTCTGGGGTGGAGAGAATCCGCATGACCGGGTAATCATCAAGCGAGGGATCCGTATTGAGCACCTGAAGGGTGATATCCTTCACCGTGCCTATAAAGACGCCAAGGAATCCCTTCAGAAAATCCAACGATATTCGGACATTTTTGCCATTGAGGGCCTCAGCGAAAAATCAAGTTCTGTTCCGATCATCTTCTTCCACACATTCTTTGCGTTTGTAAAGAGTTATCTCATCAAGAGGGGATTCCAGGATGGCTATGAAGGCCTGATGGTCGCGATGGGCGAGGCCAACCATGTGTTTTACAAGTATGCGAAGCTCCTGGAGGCCAACAGCAAGCATGCGCTGGGTAACCGGGTGATCATTAGCCGAACCGACAACCTTGGCGATGTAATCCTCACACTTCCCCTGGTGGGATATCTGAAGGCCGTTCGACCCTCTCTGAAAATATTCTTCATCGGCAAACAGTATACGCAACCTATTGTAAACAGCTGTGCCCATGTTGATAAGTTTCTGGATCACGATCAAATCCTGAAGGATCCTTCAATATTGGCCGAAGTAAATGCTGATACTATCTTCTTTGTGTATCCCGATCGTGAACTGGCCAGGATTGCCGAGCAGGTATCCATTCGAAACCGGATTGGGACAGGGCATCGTTGGTACAACTGGCTGTACTGCACACATCGCATTGGTTTTAGCAGAATACGATCTCTGGAACATGAAAGTCAGCTGAATTTCAAATTACTGGCTCCTTTCAAGATCTACTGGGATTTTGATGTGAAGGAAATGGCCAGCCTATACGGTCTTTCTTCGGTTGTCAGAAGTCATAATGGCGACTTGTCCCCAGATCGTATCAACATCATCTTCCATCCAAAATCAAAAGGAAGCGCAAGGGAGTGGACGCTGGACAATTATTTGGCGCTGGCCAAGATGTTTTCTCCCGACGAATACAACATTCTGATCACGGGACTTAAGCATGAGGGTGAAAGCATCCGTCAGCAGAAACCCGAGCTCTTCGACCTGCCTCACGTCAAGGATATGACGGGAAAGCTGGACTTGTATGAATTGATGTCGATGATCTGTTTGGCAGACGGACTCATTGCCTGCAGTACGGGGGTGCTTCACCTGGCTGCTGCGCTGGGGAAACCCTGCGTTGGACTTTACTCTCCCATGAAACCCATTCATCCAGGTCGGTGGATGCCTATTGGCAAGAAGGCTTCCTTTCTGGTCGTCAACAAAGAGTGCAGCGACTGTCGCAACAGCAAATCCTGTCATTGCGTCAATGAGATTGCCCCATCCCTGGTGAAGGCAACGATGGAGAAAGCTATCCCGGTTGCGACGACAGGCAAATACGCTCACTATTGATCCATGTTCACCAAAATCCGGGCAATTGATTGCTGACTTCGGTAGTCATATAAATTCTTGAAATAGGGCATATCCATGCGGGCTAGTTTTATTATTTCATTCTACAAGAAGATTGACATTCTTCAAATGATTCTTGAGGCACTGGAGCGGCAATCGGTGACAGATTTTGAAGTAATCATTGCGGATGATGGTTCTCCTGACGATGTGGTGAAGAAAATGCAGGAGGCCATGACCCGTTCGAAATTGTCCATTCAGCATATTTGGCATGAGGATCTCGGGTTCAGGAAGACCATTATACTCAATCGTGCCATCCTGGCGAGCCGTACGGATTATCTGATTTTTATCGACGGGGATTGCATTCCCCATGCCCGGTTTGTGGAGGCACACCTTGCGGAGCGTGAAAAGCGTGTTGCCCTGGCCGGCCGTCGGGTTAATTTGTCGCCCAAGCTTACCCTTCAAGTAACAGCCGAAAAAATAAGAGCGGGGTACCTGGATGGTTCCTTTCAGACTAACGTGTGGTGGGATGGCCTCTTTGGAAAGACGACACACGTCGAAAAAGCATTTTACCTGAATTCAAACTGGATCGGAAAATCGGTACCTTCCGGTGATGTGCATTTACTCGGGTGCAACTGGTCGATTCACAAGAAGGATATTATGGAGATCAATGGATTTGATGAGCGATACCAGGCGCCGGGATGGGGGGAAGATACCGACATTGAGGAGCGTCTTCGCTGGAATGGCGTCCGCCTGAAGACTGTAAAGAACAGGGCTATCATGTACCATCTGTATCACGACCTCCTTGACCGTCCATCGGAAAATGAATCGATATACAGGAGCGTGATGAAAGAGAAAGAGGCCATAACACGATATGGCATTGAGAAAATTGTAAAATGACCATCGAGTGGCTGAAGAGGAACTATGAATAAAAAGGCGCACAAACGCATTTACAGGAAGACCCGAGAGCGCAACCTCACTTTCCAGCATGTTTGTGAAGTTGGTGTGTATTTGCCGGAGACTTCCAACATCCGTGACTTCATATTCGACAAGGTCCGGGCTACGCTTGTGGAGGCCGATCCGCAGATCATTGATAAAATTCATCACTACTTCAAAGATGGTAACATTCAGGTATTTCCTGTTGCCGTGTGGGATCACAATGGCGTGCTGCAGCTTTCGAAAGCGGAGGCATCAACGTTTGCCACGGCCATAGGACAAAGCCCTGCCATAGTCAATGATCGATATCATGTGGAAACGGCTAACACCTTTGAAGTTCCCTGCAAGATTTTTTCTGAGATCGATGATGGCACCATAGACCTATTAAGCATCGACATTGAAGGCGGCGAGTGGTATGTGATCAAACATATGGTGAGCAGGCCAAAGGTGATTTCCGTTGAGACACATGGCAAGTACTATACCAACCCCTTTCTGAGCAATATCACTGATTGGATGGAGCGGGAAGGTTATCGGGTGTGGTTTCGTGACCAGAGTGATACGGTTTACGTTCGCGCTGGACTCTTCGAACCGGATTGGGGGGATCGGTGGAGCACGTGGCAGGCCGATACTTCGGTTCGGTGGAAGAAGTTCAAGGGATTGGTGAAAGGCGCTTTGAAGAAATAGACTCCTGCGCATACCATGAAAGTCTGCGGTTTCACGATTGTCCGAAATGCTGTCCGGTTGGATTACCCAATTACGGAGGCCATACGATCGATTTTACCCCTTTGCGACGAAGTAGTTGTCGCTGTTGGCAGATCTGACGATGCCACGCTCGAAGTCATTCGTTCCATTGACCCAACAAAGATTCGGATCATCGAGACGGTCTGGGATGATACACAGCGAGAGGGTGGTCGTGTGCTGGCTTTGGAGACGGACAAGGCATTCGCCGCCATTTCAGCGGATGCCGATTGGTGTTTCTACATTCAGGCCGACGAAGTGCTTCATGAAAAGTATTACCCCGCTGTTAGAGATGCCATGCAGAAGCATTTGAATGATCCCGAAGTGGAGGGATTGCTTTTTCACTACCTCCATTTCTATGGATCCTATGATTATATAGGTTCGTCATGGAGTTGGTATCGACGTGAGATTCGGATCATTCGGAACAACAAGCGGATATTTTCTTACCGTGATGCCCAGGGATTTCGAAAGCACCCAAACGAGAAACTCCAGGTTCGTCTCATCGATGCTGTGATGTATCACTATGGCTGGGTACGCGAGCCAAAGGCCATGCGGCTCAAGCAACAAGCCTTCAGCCAATTGTACCATGATGATCAATGGATTCGCGACAACGTACCCAACGGGGAGGACTTTGACTATAGCCAGGTTGATAGCCTGGAGCGTTTTACGGGGACGCATCCAAAAGTCATGGAGGATCGGATCCGACGACTGAATTGGAAATTTGATCGGGACCTTTCAAAAAATACTTTGTTCTTCCGTGAAAGACTCAAGCGGTTGGCCAGCCAACTGCTGGGATATCGTGTAGGCGAGTACAAAAATTACAAACTCCTCAAATAGTCCTTTCATCCTCTGCCCTTTTGGCTATTTTTGGCTGTATGGAAGAGGGGGTACGCCAACATTATTCTGAATCCGAGAAGGCAGAGATATTTGACCGCGAGTTTCTCCCGCACATCCACTCGATGTATAATTTCGGATATCGACTCACCCTGGATCGTGATGACGCCAAAGACCTCGTCCAGGACACCTATTTTAAGGCATTTCGCTTCATGGAATCGTTCCAAAAAGGAACTAATGCCAAAGCGTGGTTGTTCCGGATTTTGAAAAACAGCTTTATCAACGACTACCGGAAGAAGAGCAAGGAACCCGGAAAAGTTGATTACCAGGAAGTCGAATCGTATTACAATTCGGATGATGTAAACCGGCAGATCACACCAGATCTTCGTGTTGATGCACTGAAGGATATGATCGGCGACGAGATTTCCAATGCGCTGAATTCACTGGATGTTGATTTCCGAACCGTTATTATCCTGTGCGACCTCGAAGGGTTTAAGTATGAAGAAATGGCCAAGATACTCGACATCCCGATTGGAACCGTGCGAAGCCGTTTGCACCGCGCCCGTCAACTGCTGAAAGAAAAATTGAGTGAATATGCCAAGTCCATGGGTTATTAAACCATCTGTTTTATGAGTGATTCTACCAATCCTTTCACTACCTCTTCAGGCAAGCGCGCCACCTGCATGGAGATGCTGCAATTAATTCTGGATGGTGAGGTCACCACCGAACAGCGTGAGTATTTCAAAGCGCATATGGACATGTGCATGCCTTGCTTTGAGACATATCGCGTTGACATGGCGATCAAACAGTTGGTGAAGGACCGATGCTGCGGTGATGAAGCTCCCAACGAACTTATTATGCAGATCCGTTCTCAGATTACGCAAAAGAACATATAATGGCGGGTAAGGCCCTGATTTTTTCCGCCCCTTCCGGTTCTGGAAAAACCACGCTTGTCCGGTACTTGCTTGATCACAATCCTACCCTGGGGTTCTCGATCTCAGCATCAACCCGCGACCGGCGAGGACGCACGGAGGCGCACGGCAAAGACTACTACTTTCTGACCCCCGAGGAATTCAAAGAAAAGATTGACAAGCAGGAGTTTATTGAATGGGAGGAAGTATACGCTGGAAATTTTTATGGAACACTGAAGTCGGAGATTGAACGCATTTGGAAAGAGGGAAAAGACGTTATTTTCGATGTCGATGTTAAGGGAGGAATTAATTTGAAAAAGTACTTTGGCGAAAAGTCGCTGGCTGTCTTTGTGAAGGTGCCTTCACTGGAAGTACTCGAGCAGCGTCTGAAGCGCCGAAGCACCGAGTCTGACGAAAGTCTCTCCCGGCGTCTATTCAAAGCAAAATTTGAAATGGCTTTTCAGGACAAGTTTGATACGATTCTTGTCAATGAGGACCTGGAGAAATCGTGCGCGGAAGCACAACGGATGTATGATGAGTTCCGAAACCGCAAGGCGGGAAATCCAGCTGCTTGGAAAACGTAGAGCAAAAAACCGGCCTGTTCTTTGGCTCCTTTAACCCCATCCACACGGGGCATCTGATTATTGCCAATATCATGGCTGAGAACACCGACCTGCAAAAAGTATGGTTTGTCGTCTCACCGCAGAATCCATTCAAGCCATCCAAGTCGCTCTTGCACGAGTTCGACCGGTATGATATGGTCAAGGCAGCCATTGCCGGCAACTACAAGCTCGAAGTGTCCGATGTGGAATTTCATCTTCCGAAGCCCAGTTATACCATTGACACCCTCACGGTATTGTCTGAGCAGTACCCGGCCAGAAAGTTTGTTGTTATCATAGGTCAGGATAATCTTGACAATTTTGAAAAGTGGAAAAACCATCAACAGATCCTTGATTTCTACGGTTTGTACGTTTATCCCAGGCCCGGTGTAACAGAATCGCCAATTCTTCGTCATAGGCACGTACGTCTGGTTCCAGCCCCATTGCTGGATATTTCGGCCACTTACATCCGCCAATGTGTTCAAGGTGGGAAGTCGGTACGATACCTCGTGCCGGAACCGGTTGAAGAACTCATTCGGATTCGCAACTTTTACAGGTAAATTGTTTCGGGCCAGCAACCACTATGATCAACTTTTCGTCTAGAAGAGCAGTGAGGTTAATCGCTTTCATTGTGGTATTGCTGGCAACTACTGCCTCTGGCTTCGCCGGCGGTGTGCGTGGGACCATCAAAGGTGATGATGGGACTCCGCTGGCCTATGCCACCATCTATGTTCGCCAGACGGAGTCGGGCGCCGTAAGCGATCCGGACGGAAAGTATGATGTTACCCTTCCACCGGGGCAATACGATCTCGTCTTCCATTTTCTTGGATTTGAGACCCAGAGTCATTCTGTCGTCGTGGCCGAAACCTTTGTGGAGCTCAACATCACACTCAAAGCACAGGTGATTCAGCTGCAAGCGGTCACCATCAAGGCGGGAAAGGAAGATCCGGCTTACACCATTATGCGCAAGGCTATCGCCAAAGCCAAGTACCACACGCAGCAGATCGACAAGTACACGGCAAAGGTCTATATCAAGGGAAAGGGACAGTTGAAGGACTACCCATGGTTAGCAAAAAAGGCACTTGAAAAGGAAGGCATTACCAAAGACCGGGTCTTCATTCAGGAATCAGTGAGTGAGATCACCTATACACGACCCAATAAATTCGATGAAAAGGTAATTGCCGTATATACCAATGGGAACAGCCGCAACACGTCGCCCAATGCTTATGTTTTTGGCAGCCTGTATGAACCGGAGATCGCAGAAACCATTTCTCCGCTGTCCCCCAAGTCATTTTCGTATTACCGGTTTACATACGAGGGAACGTTTAAGGACCGCTCGTACTACGTAAGCAAAATCAAAGTTACTCCCCGCTCCCGGGGAGATAATGTTTTTGACGGGACCATCTACATTGTAGAGGACTGGTGGAGCATTCACAGTGCTGAATTGAATGTAAGCAAGCTGGGCATAAAGTTCCACGTCAAGCAAATCTATAATCCGATTGAGGATAAGGCATGGCTTCCGGTCTCACAGCAATTCTTTGTTGGAGGAAAAATTTTTGGATTTGAGTTCGTAGCTGAATACCTCGCGACCGTCAAGGATTACAAAATCACGCTCAACCCTGCACTTCCGCAAGAGATGACGGTGATCGATGAGACAGTACAGAAGGAGCAGGCGAAGGAAGTTGAGAAGAAGTACAGCAAAAAGGGGCAACAACTGCAGGAACGGCTTGAAGCGGGAAAGGAAGTGACGCGGAAGGAACTCAATCAGATGGTGAAGGAGTACGAAAAGTCGGAGCGGAAGGAATTGAAGGAGCCTGAAGTAATTGAAGAGACCAGTTTCAAGGTTGATTCGTTGGCCTACAAGAAGGACTCGACTTTTTGGGCGGAGATGCGTCCCGTGCAATTGACGAAAGAAGAAGTCAGGGGATATGTCGTGAACGACAGCATTTCGGAAGTTCAGAAGCGACGTCAGGAAGGCGATTCCCTGAAGCCATCCAAGAGCAAAGGTTTTCAACCATGGGATGTACTCACGGGTGATACGTACAAGCTTGGCAAGACAAGCGATTTCCAGATTCATATGCCCTTTGGCGGATATAATACGGTGGAGGGCTGGAATATTTTCTATCGAATGAGTTTCTATAAACGATGGGTTAAGCGTGATTCTCTCAAACCCGACAGTCCTCCCAGAACCTCACGACTTCAGATAAGTCCCATCATGCGCTATGCCTTTTCCCGCAAAGTGTTTTCCGGAATTCTCCGGGTTGATTTTCGGAATCGCAACCATCGGTTTACACTGGAAGGCGGCCGGTACATCCATCAGTACAATGGGGACGAGCCCATTCACCATGTTGTCAACACGCTTACAACCTTATTCCTTGAGGACAACCTCATGAAGCTTTATGAGCGTCAGTACATCGACTTTAGGTGGCGCGACCGAATCAGTCAGTATTTTACAGCGTATACTCAATGGACATGGTCGCGAAGAACGGAACTTTCGAATACCAGCGATATCACGTGGGTCGATTACAAGGAGAAGGATTATACGCCCAACGCGCCGATCAGTCAGGAGTATGGATCTACAAGCTTCCAGCCGCACAATGCTTTTGTTGGCGTCATTGGTATGGAGGCGCGTCCATGGCAGAAATTCAGGATCCGCAATGGCAACCGCCAGCGGGTCAGTAATTCGTCGCCCTTATTCACCGCCGAGTACCGTCGCGGCTTTGGCGCTCTCAACAGTGACGTGTCGTTTGAGATGCTGGAACTGGGCGTGCGTCAGCAATTGAAGTTTGGAATTCGCGGCACGCTTGATGTGCTGATCAAAGGGGGTACGTTTTTCAGCGGACGCCGGATGTTCTTCATGGACTACAAGCACTTCCTTGGAAACAAGACACCCTTTGTTACTACGGATCCCGTGGGCAGCTACCGATTGCTTGACTACTACGCATTCAGCACGCATGACAAATACTTTACTGCCAACGTCCATTACCACCTTCGTAAATTTCTCATCACAAGGATTGCCTATGTCAGACTGGCCGGCATCACCGAAAATATTTTTGTCAACTATCTCGCCAGCCCAACATCAAACAACTATACGGAGTTAGGTTACGGTCTTGATGGCATTCTCCGAATATTCCGCCTTGAATTTGCCGCCTCCTTTCAGCAGGGAAATTACGTAGCCAACGGCTTCCGTATCGGCATCGCCTCCAACATTGGCGCCTCTTTCGACTAGGGTCATCATACCCATCAGAATGGTACATTTGTGGTTCAACCACACCCTATGCAGCTGTCACTCGAGGACTTTCTATTGCAGCGCAATGAATTCCCTGTGATCGACGTTCGATCAGAGGGAGAGTATGCGATGGGTCATATTCGCGGGGCTTCCAATATTCCCTTGCTGAACAATGCCGAGCGCGTAGTGGTGGGGACAGCCTATAAGCAACACGGTCAACAGGAAGCAATTCATGAGGGGTTCCGACTGGTGGGTCCCCGCCTTGTCGACATGGTTGCCGCAGCGGAGGATTTGTCAGATGGGAAGGACGTGATTGTTCACTGCTGGCGTGGAGGCATGCGGTCAAGTAATTTTTCCAAGTTCATCGGAATGGCTGGCATCAAGTCACGCACGCTTGAAGGAGGCTACAAGGCATACCGCCAGGCGGCATTGGCGTCCTTCCGCCAACCCATGAAGCTCATGACGGTAACGGGGTGTACAGGTAGCGGGAAGACTGATATGCTACGTGAACTGGCAAGGCAAGGTGAACAGGTGATTGACCTTGAAGCCATGGCCCATCACAAAGGGTCGGCTTTTGGAGGACTCCTTCAGTTACCGCAGCCGACTACGGAGCAGTTTCAGAATGATCTTTATGAACGACTACTCACCCTGGATCTCAGCAAGAGAATCTGGGTAGAGGATGAATCCATCGCCATCGGCAAGATATTTCTGCCCAGCGATTTCTGGAATCAACTTCACGGAAGTCCGTTGGTGCGAATGGAAGTCTCAAAGAAAGTGCGTGTGGCGCGCCTCGTTGAAGAATATGGACCTGCAGACCGTGACGAATTTTTGCAGATCATTACCAAAATAACGAAGAAATTGGGTGGACAGAATTTCCTTCAGGCGAAGGAAAGACTGGTCGCCAACGATATGACTTCTGTGATTGATATTCTTTTGACCTACTATGATAAGGCCTACCAGAGAAGTATGGATAAACGCCCACAACAGTTGAAGATGACCGTGACCTGGGATGGTAGCAACCTGAGCGGTCTTGTCAGTGACCTGATCAAAAACTCATGAGCGAAGTAAAACTTACACAATTTTCACATGGCGCCGGCTGCGGTTGCAAAATTTCTCCCGCCGTACTGGACTCGATTCTCCACTCCGACATTGCTCAACAGACCTTTCCACAGTTACTGGTTGGCAATGAGACAAAAGATGACGCAGCCGTTTATGACCTTGATGGCACCACTTGCCTGATCAGCACAACAGATTTCTTTATGCCCATCGTCGATGACGCATTCGACTTTGGAACGATTGCTTCCGTCAATGCAATCAGCGATGTCTACGCTATGGGAGGGAGGCCGTTGATGGCAGTGGCCATTCTTGGGTGGCCGGTCGAGAAGCTGTCGCCGACATTGGCGCAAAAAGTACTGGATGGAAGCCGTAAACTCTGCAACAAGGCCGGCATCCCGCTGGCCGGAGGCCACAGTATCGATAGCCCTGAGCCGATATTCGGATTAGCCGTAACGGGACTGGTAGGAAAGCAACATATCAAGCGAAATTCAGGGGCACATGCTGGCGATCGGATTTATCTGACGAAGCCTGTCGGTTTGGGAATTATCACAACTGCACAGAAGAGAGGACTGGCGGCCCCGGCCGATCTCGCTGAGGCGGTGCGCATCATGTCACAGCTCAATTCGGCAGGAACGCAGTTCGGAACTTTGTCATCGGTTACTGCAATGACCGACGTTACAGGATTCGGTTTGTTGGGGCACCTGATAGAAGTCTGCGAAGGAAGCGGACTGTCAGCCGAATTGAACTATGCCAGCGTCCCGCTGATCACTAACCTTCATGATTACACCGGCAAGATGATTTATCCCGACAATACGATGCGGAACTGGAGCAGTTACCAGTCGAAGGTCGACCGGATCGGGAGCGAGTCGCTGCTGACGCTGGGCGACCCCCAGACCAGCGGCGGATTGCTGGTTTTCGTCAGCGCAGATCAGTCTGAAACTTTTGAAACGATACTCCGTGCCGAAGGCCTGCCTGTGCACCAAATCGGAAGGATGATTCCCCTTGCGGAAAAGGTGGTTTATGTCCGGGAATAGGCCAAGCTGGTTAGGCTTCTTCCGGGATGATGAACCACATGACAATGTAAATCAGGGTTACCGGAACGACCGCCGTAATGAGGCAGATGAGCACCACGCCAATACGGACGAGTGATGGGTCGAGTTTGAAGTAGTCGGCGATGCCGCCACAAACCCCTGCCAGCATGCGGTCCTTCTTCGAGCGAGTTAATCGTTTTTCATTCATGGTTAGAGATCGGTTCGTTTCGATTCCGCGATTTCCATAATGAGGTCAGCCCCAAAGGCCATGGCCGGCGTCTGGTAGCCTTTCTTGAAATTACCACCGAGAATTTTTTCGGCAATAAGTACCGCCGTTAAGGCTGTCAAAGTGTATCCGCTGGCCGTGACCAAACGCGAACTGCGCTCCTCTCCACTTGCGTTCCATACTTTTCCCCAAAGAAAGCTTTTCCCTTTTTGACGACGCTCTTCACTGGGACCCGGAGGCCTTCGGTCGATTTGCTTCATCATGAAATTCTTCACGAATGGGATTCGGAGAAGCCAGCCCACATAATTACTCAATCGGGCGTTTCGGATCATGGAGTCGGTAGCACCCATATAGACTTCAATATTGGGAATGCCGGTACTTCGCCAAGCGGTTGAGATGTCACCCCATGGAATGCACAGCGCATTGATACGGAAAGCACCGAAGTCAACGTTCATCACTTTCTTGCCAAGGGGTACCGGTGTCAGTTTGCCGTCTTTGCGAACCAGGCCGTCATAGCCCAATCCTTCTATCGAGGATTTTTTCGTGCCCCGTGACAGACCCGGTGCTGTTGTTGCAAACGCCAGTTGGAGGTGCGTGGCGGACGGAAGACGGGATTTCAAGTGAACGGCAAGACAATCGGAGGGCACCACATCAAATCCGGTCCCTGGCATGATCATAATACCTGCATCCAGCGCTGACTGGTTCATGCCAGCAGCCATTTCGAAAACCTGATACTCCCCAGTAATATCTGTGTAGTGTGTTTGTGTTGCGAGACACGCATCGACCATCGTCCTTGCGGTGTGCTTGAACGGTCCGCCGCAATGAATGATAACAGTGGCAGGTGTCAGAAGTCTCTTCAATCCCTCCAGGTCACTGCTGTCGACCGCTACGTAGGGATAGCCCGAAGTTTTGCTTTGCCTGGCCAGTGCCTCACCGTTTCTTCCTGCGAGCACCAGTTCCAAACCTTTTTTCCGACATAGGTCAACAATTAATGAGCCTGTATAGCCGTAAGATCCGTAAACGACAATGAGCGCTGAATTTTTCAAGGAGACTATTGAACGCGTTCAACTTTTGTCACAAATACATTTGTTTCGCCCCGCCAGGGGAATCGCATGTATCGCTTTTTGAAGTAAAGATTGACGCGTTCGCCGCTCAATGAAACCTGCTGCAAGGCTGTCAGTACATCAGTCTCTTTATTTTCCACCGAAAAGTCGAATGTTTCGGCAATGGGGCTGGCCCCTTTCAAAGCGCCAAATGTCTCAAGATTGAGCTTTCCTTCGTGGGTCTTGAAAATGATTCCCTTCTCGCTGACCCGGACTACTTTACCAGCCATGACACCCTCTTCAAAGGTCGCCCAATACAAAAATGAGAACACAACCAGTCCCAGGACCAGGGCGATGAGGATGAGTTTCTTCAGGAAGCTCTTGGTTTTCCTGGCGACTTTCTGACTGAGGTTTTCTTCGTTCATGTGTGGTTTCTAGACGGTCAGGATTTCAGCCTCTTTCTTCTTCATCAGTGCCTCAATCTTCATGCTGAATTCATCGGTAAGTTTCTGGACGTCATCTTCCGCGGCCTTCACATCATCTTCAGGGGCACCTTTGATTTTCTTGAGGCTCTCATTGGTTTCTTTACGTACGCTGCGGATGCTCACTTTGCCAAGTTCACATTCATGATGAACTTGTTTCACCAGTTGTTTGCGGCGTTCCTCCGTAAGCATGGGAATGTTGATGATTACCTGGTGTCCGTCATTTTGGGGCGTGAGTCCCAGGTTGGCGGCGAGAATGGCTTTTTCAATTTCCTGGATGAGCGTCTTCTCCCATGGTTTGATAAATAACGTACGGGGGTCGGGTGAGGTGATCGATGAGATCTGGTGAAGCGGACTCATGGCTCCATAATAGGCTACCTGGATACCATCGAGCATAGCAGGGTTAGCCTTTCCAGCTCTGATCTTGGTAAGCTCGTGGCCAACATGCGAAAGGACCTTCCCCATTTGCTCGCGCGCATCGTCGAGGTAGAGTTCAATTTCTTCCATACATCTAAATTAATACTTCCTACACAATGAAGAACAAGGCGTCAACGGATGAGGGTTCCCGCCTCTTCTCCCTGGGTTACCCTTTTCAGGTTTCCCGGTTTGTTCATATCAAAGACAATGATCGGCAACTTGTTTTCCATGCACAGTGTGAACGCCGTCATATCCATAATATTAAGATTTTTCTCGTACGCCTCCTGAAAGGTTAGCGTGGCATAACGAGTTGCGTCTGGGAATTTCTCCGGATCCTTGGTGTACACACCGTCGACACGGGTTCCTTTCAGTACCACGTCGGCCTGTATTTCAATGGCACGGAGACTGGCGGTCGAGTCGGTGGTGAAATAAGGGTTTCCGATGCCGGCACCGAAAATAACGATGCGGCCTTTTTCCAGGTGTCGGATGGCGCGCCGGCGAATAAAGGGTTCACAAACCTGTTCCATTTTTATCCCCGCCATCAGCCGGGTGTATAGTCCATGGCGCTCAAGTGCACTTTGCAATGCCATGGCGTTGATCACCGTACCCAACATCCCCATGTAGTCACCTTGAACACGATCAATACCCAGCGCTTCAGCCTGGCCGCCCCGAAAAATGTTTCCTCCCCCGATCACAATCGCCAATTCAACACCCAGTTCATGGACGGCCTTGATTTCCATGGAGTACTGCTCAAGAACCTCCGGATCAAGGCTGGTGGTTTTTGACTTACCCATCAGGGCTTCACCGCTTAGCTTAAGGAGAATGCGTTTGTACTTCATGGGGAGACAGGTCTAGGATACACAAATATGTTCAGGATTTTTCTCAATGAAAAGCGGGGACTTGCGGTTGGCATTGCATTCAGGGCCTGTATGGTAAATAGTATCTATCTTTACTGTCTAATTTCAAGCTTATGGTTGAGGTTACTTCGGCGAAGGAGGCCATCCAGTTGGAGGAAAGGTACGGCGCGCACAATTATCATCCGCTCCCGGTTGTGCTGTGCAAGGGAGAAGGTGTATTTCTGTGGGATGTGGATGGCAAGCGCTACTATGACTTCCTCTCTGCGTACAGCGCAGTCAATCAGGGGCATTGTCATCCCCGAATCATTCGCGCACTGACCGAGCAGGCGAAAGAACTTACACTCACATCGCGCGCTTTTCACAACGACAAGCTTGGTCTGGCTGAGAAGTACATTTGTGAAACGTTCCGATATGAGAAGGCGCTGTTTATGAACAGCGGTGCTGAGGCCAACGAAACGGCTATCAAACTGGCTCGCAAATGGGGCTATACAAAGAAAGGGATTCCTGATGGTCAGGCGGTAATCGTGGCGGCAAAGAATAACTTCCATGGTCGGACTACGACGATCATCTCGGTGTCTACTGATCCTTCGGCAAGGGATGGCTTCGGCCCTTTTATGCCCGGCTTTGAAGTGGTTGACTATGACCGGGTCGATGTATTGGAAATAGCGTGCGCCAATCCCAATGTTTGCGCATTGTGGCTTGAACCCATCCAGGGTGAGGCGGGCGTTTACGTTCCGCAGGATGGCTACCTGAGGGAAGCTGAGCGTATCTGCAAGAAGTACAATGTCCTGCTCATGATGGACGAAATCCAGACTGGCATCGCACGCACCGGTAAGATGCTGGCTTCGGACCATGAAGGTGTCCGACCGGATATCCTGATCCTGGGTAAGGCACTCAGCGGTGGCGTGCTGCCCATATCTTGTGTGCTGGCTGATGACAAGGTAATGCTGGTGATCAAGCCCGGTGAGCACGGATCAACCTTTGGCGGAAATCCCCTGGCGGCAGCGGTTTGCATGGAGGCACTGCAGGTGGTAAAGGATGAGCAACTGGCCGACCGCGCGGAAAAGCTCGGTGTGTTGTTCCGATCCAGAATGTCCAAACTCAAGGAAAAAACAAAACTAATCTCATTGGTGCGCGGCAAAGGACTGTTGAATGCCATAGTCATCAATGATACGCCAGACAGCGAGACGGCATGGAATCTCTGTTTGAAATTTGCGGAGAACGGATTGCTTGCCAAGCCCACCCATGGCAACATTATCCGGCTCGCACCACCCCTGGTCATTACGGAGGAGCAAGTTCACGAGTGCTGTGATATCATCGAGCGTTCACTGATGGGGTAACCGGATGCGGTGAATGTGGTTGGTGGCATAAGCAAAACAAAGCCCCATGAACACCATGCCTGTCAGTATGACGGGTGGTAAAAAGGTAAAGAGGAGCATCATGAGAAATGCACCTCCAAAGACAACCAGACTAATCGATGTCAAGCCTTTCCAAATTTGAGCCGTGAGATTCTTCTGTAGCAGATAGAGCATCGTCATTCCTCCAAACAGATACAGAAACGAGAAGCACGAGCTGAGTGCAACAAAAATATCGCCCTGCGTTGGATGAAAGTACGGCCCCAGGTCCGGTCGCGCCGTCGCCATCAACTCATGGAGTCGGGCGTTTTCGGGTGGGGCATCCTTCAGAAAGCTCATCGCATGGACGGCCGCTGTGATGATCTGGAGAATGGCTGTCGTTCGGATCCAAAAGAGATAGCGGTTGGCCATATTCATTTCGGTATTTCGAATCTAGAAAAATCGACCGACTTGAAGAAGAAAAAACCCTGGCGAAAACGGTGATTACTTCTTGAGGGCTCCAAAAACGAGCGACTCAATGAATTGCTGCAACCGGGCATGCCGGTCATTCAGTGGCAATTTTTTGTCAATACTCGACAACGTAGGCAGATGCTGAATAAAGAACATCTGTTCGTTGGCAGCCAGCAGGATGGTGGAAACAAGGGAATTGGGATATTCATACTTCGGCGCAAAATCATGGATAAATCCCGAAACCTTTGCTGTCAGCGTTTTGAATCCTCCAAACAACCCGGCTTGATTATCATCGTCCACCCACTTGGTTAGGTAGGTCTTTTCAAGTTCGTTTACCACGATGCGGTGCAGGGCCTCCTCATCGACGTGCCCAAACGAAGGATCAAATTTCTTCACTTCGGTGATCACACGAATTGAGGCTCGCAATTTCGCTTCTGGTGACGTCAGGCTGGTGGTGGCCAGGTCAATCCGGTAGTCCAGCCAGCTCCAGTACCAGGCTGTGAGGTAGTGGAGCAGACGGTGTTTGTTTTCAAAATAGCGATAGACAGATGGCTCTGTTGAATTGACCTCCGTGGCCAGTTTCTTGAAGGTAAAGTGCTCGAATCCCAGGGAATCGATCATTTCGATACCTTTTTCAATGATCTTTTGTCCCAACACAGTTGACTGTGGGTCCCGGACAAAGAGCTTTTCGTTCAGCTTGAAAGTAAGTTGGCCCATGACGGTACATCTACTCTCAAAGATAACAGTATTACTACTTTTTTATTGTTTAATTACTTTACTCAAGTAAACTAATAATTACAGGAGAACCTCTTTTGACAAGACAAAGAGCCCGGTCAGAAGGACAAACCAGCCAAACACGCGTTTGAGGGTCTGGCCGTCTACATATCGTGACGCGCTGTTTCCAACAAAAAATCCGACAACGGCCAGCATTGTCAGGAGCATAAGAAATGGCCAATCCATCGGGTAGTTCAAAACATCTCCGGTGAAGCCAAATAATGAATTGACAGCGATGATAAACAGTGAGGTACCAGCTGCTTTCTTAAAGGGAAGACCTGCAAAAAAAATCAGCGCAGGGATGATGAGGAATCCACCTCCAGCTCCTACTAGCCCCGTGAGGAATCCTATGAGAAGCCCCTGAGCAATCAATGGCCAGGTTTTGCGCTGCACGGGTTCAAGCGAAACCTCCCGCTTGGTTCTAATCATTGGCAGGGCGGCCAACACCATCAGGATGGCAAAGAGGCCGAGCAGAAGCATTCGTCGTGTAACCGTGAAATCACCCGAAGACAAGACCACTTCGGGGATGGCCAACACAATCCATTTACGTGTGATGAAAATGGCAGCGATCGAAGGGAGTCCGAACAACAGGCCGGCCTTCAAATCCACAAAACCGTCACGATATTTTGGGACGACACCAACCAGACTGGTCATGCCGACGATGAAAAGCGAATACGCCGAGGCTCGAACAGGCTCTACGGCAAACAGGTAGACAAGGATGGGTATGGAGAGAATGGATCCTCCTCCGCCCAGCAGCCCAAGAACCAGTCCGATCAGCAGAGAAGCTACATAGCCCAGGAGTTCCACGTTAGTTTGGCTTGGAAATTTGCATCATCGCATTCGGTCAAACTCTGCGATGAAAGCATCGGGGTACTTATTCCTGATGGAGGCCTTGAACTTGTCGGCTTTCTCCCGATTGGAAAATGGTCCGAGGATGAGCGCATAAAACTTGGCACCATTGAGGTTCTTGACCTGAACAATCACTTTCTTCTTGTAGGAATTCTTCAGGTTATCGGCCAGTTGCATCAAGTTGACCAATTCCTGATAAGTACCAATTTGAACACCAAAGCCACCGGGCTTAACGCGTTTGATTTCAAAGTCATAAAATTCCTTTTCCTCGGCTGGGGGTAACGCCGGGGTTACAGCAGGCATGGTCCCTTTTCCGTCGCCAGCGTCAATGACTTCAATGGTGACGTCCGTCAGGCCTTGACTGACAAATCCGAGTTTCTCGGCAGCTGATTTTGAAAGGTCGATAATCCTGCCTTCGGCATAGGGTCCACGATCGTTGATGATAACCTCTACCTGCGATTGATTGGCCAGGTTGGTGACACGGACCCGGGTGCCAAATGGTAAAGTTTTATGAGCGGCTGTAAGTTTGTTGTGTCGATACTTTTCTCCGTTGGCTGTCGGGCGCCCCTCGTACTTGTCGGCGTAATAAGAAGCCTTTCCGGTTTGGTTTTGCCCGTAAACACTCAGGGTGATGCCCATCAGCAGCAAAGTCAGCATTCTATTCATTTGGCCTATGGTTGGTCAGGTTGTGGCTTGCAGTGCAAAGTTCGCGTGTGCAAATATACGATTTGCCGTCGGTGCCTTCCTGATTTGGGCGACAAGGGATTGGATTGTCAATTCAACTATTTCACCTACCTTTGACCGGCAAATAAACGATCCTAATTTATTTGCCATGGCATTAGATCCCGCCAAGTTCCTTTTTGAAGCACTTACCTACGACGATGTCCTCCTTGTTCCGGCGTACAGTGAGGTCTTACCCCGCGAAACCAGCACGGTAACCCAGCTTACAGGCAATATCAGACTCAATATTCCGATTTCCTCTGCGGCCATGGATACGGTAACAGAGTCAGCGCTGGCCATCAGTATGGCGCTGGAAGGGGGCATCGGCTTTATCCATAAGAACATGTCTATTGAGGAGCAGGCCGAACAAGTGCGCAAGGTCAAGCGATCTCAAAGCGGAATGATTCTGGACCCTGTAACCCTGCGGATAAATTCCACAGTGCGTGATGCGGAGAAGATCATGCGCGAATTCAAGATTGGGGGTATTCCTGTTATTGACGGAAATGGCAAGCTGGTGGGGATCATCACAAACCGTGATCTGCGCTTTCAGAAGGATATGACGATTCCCGTTGAGGACATCATGACAAAGACAAACCTGATCACAGCGCCTGAAGGCATAACGCTTGAGAAGGCGGAGGTGCTCTTGCAGAAATACAAAATTGAAAAGCTTCCCATTGTGAATAAAAAGGGAAAGCTCACGGGCCTGGTTACTTATAAGGACATCCTGAAGAAGAAAAATAAACCCCATGCCTGTCAGGATCAGTTTGGACGGTTGCGCGTGGGTGCTGCGGTCGGAGTTACGCCCGATATGATCGCGCGGATTGAAGCACTGCGGACGTCGGGTGTGGATGTAATCAGCATCGACACAGCGCATGGTCACTCCAAGGGAGTGATTGATGCGGCCAAGCTTGTAAGGAAGAAGTTTCCTTCCATGGATCTTATTGTGGGAAATATTGCCACCGGGGAAGCGGCAAAAGCCTTGGTGAAGGCTGGAGCTGATGCGCTCAAGGTCGGCGTGGGTCCAGGAAGTATTTGCACTACACGTGTCGTTGCCGGTGTAGGCCTGCCGCAGTTGTCGGCGGTCTATGAGGCGTCTAAGGCGATTAAGGGATCAGGCGTGAAGATCATTGCCGATGGAGGTATCCGTTTTTCGGGAGATATTGTAAAAGCGATCGCGGCAGGAGCCGACAGCATCATGATTGGTTCGTTGCTGGCCGGCACTGAAGAAGCGCCGGGTGATGTGATCATTTATGAAGGTCGCAAGTTTAAATCGTACCGCGGCATGGGGTCGATGGAGGCCATGGACGACGGCTCCAAGGACCGTTACTTTCAGGATGCTGAAGACGACATCAAGAAATTGGTTCCAGAGGGCATATCAGGCCGTGTTCCGTTCAAGGGGATGGTGGCTGAAGTGCTTTACCAATTGGTTGGCGGACTAAAGGCGGGGATGGGTTATTGCGGAGCCAAAAACATTGAAAAACTCAAACAAGCCCGCTTCGTTAAGATAACGGCCGCAGGGATGGTTGAAAACCACCCCCATGACGTAACCATTACCCGTGAGGCACCTAATTATAGCAGGAAGTAGTTCGAAAAACTTACGATCTTAGCAGGCTCTGCGTATTGCAGAAATGAACAAACTGTCCATTGAAGACCAAAGCGCTCGCTCGTTTCTCATTTCTGGCTGCCACGGTCGCGTGGCTGGTGATGGTTTTTTCCGATGTAACGGTTCTTTTCAGTGATCTGAAAGGGCTCACGCCGGATATCCCGGTTTGGCTGCCCAAGGTCATGCTGGACCTGTATGTGATCAGCCTTTTTTACTATTACAAGTTCAAGATTGAGCGCGATGAGTCGCTGAACTTTACGGACCTTCTGTGGCGCGTTTTTGCTACAGGGCTGGTGGCTACGGTATTGTCACTCGCCTTGCGCCTGCTGGATTTTCTCCTAGGCTCAACCAAGCTCTCGTCCAATATTTTCTTTGTCGACGTTGAGTACCTCGTCAACCTTGGCCTTTTCATCAGCTTCCTCACAGCGGCCTTCACCTGTTGGAAGCGACTCATCCTGTACCAGAAATCAAAATGGTTGATTCGCGGCTGGGCCTTGTTTGAACTGGCTCTGTTGCTGGTACTTCTCTCGGATATTGTTCAATTATTTCAAGAGGAGTGGCTGCTCACGATGGTCAGTGTCCTCACCGGACTCCTCGCCCTGGTGCTCTCGGCGAATATGAAGTGGGTTGCTTACCTCAATTTCAGACAAAAATGGACTAGCCTGTTGTTGCTGGTGCTTTCTTTCTTCTACCTGGGCTATTTCTTCTACACCACCAATCGGTTCTCAGAAGAAGTGGCCCTTCAGTCAACAGCGTTCCTTGAATTTACGGGTCACGTATTCAACATCTACTTGTTTTCCTTCGTGATGCTCTATGCGATCTTCTCATTTCTTGTCATTCTGTTCAACCTTCCTACCTCGTCGGTCTTTGAACAAAAACTGGAGGAAGTCGTCAACTTCCAGCGCATCAGTCAGTCGGTGCAGACAGAGCAAAGTGAGGAAAGTGTGTATGAAATTTTGCTGGAGAGTTCGGTGAGTTCGGTTTTTGCTGACGCCGCCTGGCTGGAGATCAAGGGGGATCATGAGCAATACAAATTGCAGACTCGGCAAATTTCCGAGAAAGAGGCGCAACGTATCCAGGAACATCTCAACGGACGCAATGTAAAGGGTGTTCTTGACCAGAGTACCGACCGTACGCGCAACTTGTCTACGCATCTTTCCAGTCTGAAGGGGACACGGTATCGGTCGATCATGGCCTTCCCGGTGCACGTCAAGGGCGAGAAGATTGGAACGTTGGCTCTGTTGAAAGAATTGCCAGACGGATTCAATAAGGAAATGGCCCAGATTGTCTCCGCGTTTGCCAACCAGGCCGGAATCTCCATCGAGAATTTCCGGCTGATGAAGGAGGCTATTCAAAATGAACGGTACAAAGAGGAGCTGAAAATTGCCAAGACTGTTCAGAAGAGTTTGCTGCCGACAGCCCTGGAAGCCGGAACTGATTTCGAAATCTCTGCATTTTCAGAATCGGCAGACGAAGTGGGCGGTGATTACTATGACACCTTGCGGATTTCTGACCACCAGGTGGGCCTGATCATCGCAGATGTCTCTGGAAAGGGAACCACTGCGGCATTTCACATGTCGCAAATGAAGGGAATATTCCATAGCCTTTCCCAGATGTCCCTTGATCCGAAGGACTTCATGATCCGGGCCAACCAGGCGCTGCGTTACTGTCTCGAGCGAGGTTCATTTATTTCTGCCACCTATTTTGTGGTGGATAAATCAGAGAAAAAAATCTACTACTCGCGGGCCGGCCATTGCCCGGTATTGTATTATCGGGCCACCGATCGTAAGGCCACGTTCCTGATCGACAAGGGTGCTGCCCTGGGCATGGTGAGGGGCAAGGAATACTGCAATCATGTTGAGACCAACGCGATTGGATATGAGCCGGATGATGTGATGGTGCTTTTCACGGATGGTATTACGGAAGCCAAGAATCCGAAGGGTGAAGAGTTCGGCCTTGAGCGCCTCCAGGCAACCCTGCTGGACGTGGTCAACGGCTCACCCCGCGAGATGCAGGAGCACCTCATCGGCAAACTGTACGAGTACACCGGATCAGAAGATATTGATGACGACTATACCACCATGATTGTCAAGTTCAGGAAGTAACAAGAACATTAGAAAACCAAATACGTTAAAAGCTTATGGTCCATATCAAGCGCTTGCAGGAAGACGGGGCAGACATTCTGGCCGTCGTGGGCGAAATAGACGCCAGTTCATCCATCGAGCTTGACCTCGCGATAGCGAAGAGTGTCGGTGAGGGATTCACGAAGATCCTCGTGGATTGCAGCGCGCTGGAATATATTTCTTCCGCTGGCTTGGGTGTCTTTATGTCCTACATCGAGGAATTCAGAGACAAGAATATTACCATGGTCATGTTTGGAATGAAGGAGAAGGTGATCAATACCTTCCAGATTCTCGGACTGGCTGATCTCCTTCATATTCGGGATTCAAAACTTGATGCAAAGAAATTTCTGAATGAGCTATCGGCATAAGATAGGCTGCAGCCTTGAAAACCTGAAGGGCATCAGGGACTTTGTAAGGAAGTCCCTGCGGACGCATGTTGCCTCAGAGGTTGTGCTGAATGAGATCATTCTGGCGCTGGATGAGATGTGCTCCAACCTTATGATTCATGCGCACCATTGTAATCCCGATCACTTCCTGGAATTAACCATTGATGTTCCGGAAAAGGATAAGCTGGTGTTTGAAATCATCGATGATGGAGAGATGTTTGATATTAACCGCTTCCATGAACCGGCGATCGACAACCTCGTCCATGAAAAGCGCAAAGGAGGCCTTGGTATCCGGCTCGTCAAATCCATCATGGATGACGTGGAATACCTTTCCCGCAATGGGCGTTTTATCTGCCGGCTTTCCAAACAACTGAAATAGCCGTTTTGGCTATACGGGGACACCTCGTATTTTTGCGGGTTCCTATGTTCACCAAAGTGCGCTTTTGCTTTCTTTTTGCTGCTTTGCTCCCAGCGGTACAGGGTTTTGCCCAAGATCAGGCACCGGCGACCAAGCCGCTTGTCCTGTTCTCAGTGAAAGGGAAAGATGTGCGTACGGATGAGTTCACGTACCTGTTCCGCAAGAATCATCCAAAGAAGGAGGACTATACAGATGCGAAGGTGAGCGAGTATCTGGAGCTTCTGGTCAACTTCAAGATCAAAGTGGCTGAAGCCGCTGCCCGGGGATATGACACCACCAGAGCCTTCAAAAAAGAATTTGCGACTTACCGCGAGGAACTGAAAAAGCCTTACATCGCCGGCAAGGATCAATTGGATCGACTCACCAAGGAGGCCTATGAACGTATGACAATTGAAATACGCGCATCTCACCTGCTCGTGTCGCTGAGCGCCGATGCATCACCGGCCGACACGTTGACGGCATACAATAAATTGATGGCGTTTAGAAATCGGGTGCTTCAGGGAGAAGATTTTTCATCATTGGCCCGCCAATACTCGGAAGACCCAAGCACCAAGGCGAATGGCGGTGACCTGGGGTATTTTACGGTAATGCAGATGGTTTATCACTTTGAAGAGGCCGCTTACGGGCTGAAAACAGGGGAATTGTCGCAACCAGTCCGCACGCGTTTTGGATATCACCTGATCAAAGTAACCGACCGACGAATGGCACGCGGTGAGGTAGAAGTCTCTCATATCATACTACGTACGGGTACGAGCGATGACAAGAAAGTCAAGGCCAAGATTTTCGAAATACATACCCAGCTGCAGGGTGGACGGTCGTGGGATGAGTTGTGCAAGGAATTTTCTGATGACCAGGCAACGCGCAACACGGGCGGCCGGCTCAGGCCTTTTGGTGTTGGCGCTTTGGCGGGAGTGCCTGAGTTTGAGCGTGTCGCTTTTTCATTGCACGAACCCGGTGAACTTTCTGACCCATTTCAGTCAGCGTATGGATGGCACATTGTGAAGATGGAGCGGAGAATACCCGTACCACCGTACAGCCAGGTGGAGGAATCACTCAAGCGACGTGTCAGCCGGGATGAACGGCTTCGGATTGCCGACCAGCAGGCCTTTGGTGATAAGTTGAAGGCGTATGGGTATGCGGTGCAACCGGAGGCCGTGTCCTATGTACGCAGTTTGGCCGACAGCGCGCTGCAGCGTGGTTCGTGGCGTTACCGGGGAGATGTGGCGTGGCTGTCAAGGCCTTTGTTTATGCTTCGCGAGAAGCCATTTACCGTCGGGCAATTCGCCGCATTTGCGGTGGAGGAACAAGATCAGAGCGGGTTGCCTCCGGAGGCAATCATGAATCAGCTCATCGACGGTTTTGTTCGCCGATCGGTGGATGATCTCGAAGAGGAGGAAATCATGAGAAGCAATCCAGAATACAGGAGCCTGGTCCAGGAGTATCGGGAGGGTATTCTTTTGTTTACCATCATGGAGAAAGAAGTTTGGGATCGCGCTTCGGTGGACACGCTGGGATTACGTTCGTTTTACAACGCGAACCAATCCAGGTACACGGCCGGGGAGCGCGTTCGTGCGCGTGTTCTGTCGACCGAGGACTCAGTGTTTGCCGAAAGTATCCGTCGGAGGCTGACTGCCGGTGACTCGATCAGACGCGATGAGTTCCGGAAATTCAAGTCCGTACAGGGACCAAGAACTTTTGCAGCAGGCGAAAACAAGGCAATAGACAAAGTCCCCAAATCGGTTGGTACACACTTCACACAGGTAGACGCTACCTTTTACCTCGTTCAAATTGATAACTTGGTGGCTGCTGGGATCCGCGGGCTCGGAGAAGTGCGGTCGCAGGTGATTTCTGACTACCAGGAAAAACTGGAGAAGGACTGGGTAAAGATCTTGCGCACAAAATATCCGGTGAAAGTCAACAGCAAGGCAAAAAAATTCGTTATGCGTGAACTGATGGTGCCATGAGAATCGGTTTTGGACGATATATGTTGGGGATAGCGCTGATGGCCCTGCTGCTGGCTGGATGCGATCTTATTCGCAGGAAGGTGGAGGAACCCGCAAAAGTGGCTGAGGGTCCAAGACCCGTGGCGAGGGTGAATGATGTCTATTTATACGTGGATGATTTGAAGGGCATTGTCGATCAGCGCACTTTGCCCGAAGACAGCGCAGCAAGGGTTACCGCGTACGTTAACAGCTGGATCCGCAAGCAACTGATCATTCAAGAAGCTACCCTACGGATGAACATTGATGAGGCTGAAGTGGAGCGCAAAGTGCTTGATTACCGTTACAGTCTTATCGGCTACGAGTATCAGAACTACTATATCCGCCAGCACCTTGACAACAACGTAACCGTCCAGGAGATCACCGAATATTACAGTACGCACCTCGACAACTTCGCCCTGAAGCAAAATATTGTGCGTGGGACCTTCATCAAAGTACCCCGCAGTGCTCCGCGCACCAACAAGGTCAAGGATATGATCTTCTCCAGGAAGGCAAAAGATCTCGAAGAGTTGCGCTCATATTGTTTGAGTTTCTCGGCTGCCTATCACCTCAGTGACAGCCTTTGGATGGAATTTGATAAACTCGTTGTTAACTCACCGATTGCCGAGATTCCGAACAAGATTCAGTTTCTCAAGACCAATCCCTACTACGAAACGAGTGATGCCGAGTATCTCTATTTCCTCAAAGTCGACGACTATAAGATTTCCGATAACGTATCACCCCTTGAATTCGTAAAAGAAGACATCCGAAACATTCTGTTAAACAAAAGAAAAGTAGAACTTGCGAGGGCTTTGGAAGACGAAGTGTATGAAAATGCTGTCAAACAAAAGAATTTTGAAATTTTTGATCGTTAGCCTCCTCCTTGTGGGGTGGGTCCGTCTCGCCAATGCCCAGGAGAGTAACGGGTTTGTGGCTGACAAGATCATCGCCAAAGTTGATAACTACATCCTCCTGAATTCTGAATTCGAGGGCGCTTACCAAAACTATCTTTCCAATGGTGGCAGGGCTTCAGAGCAGGCGCGCTGTGGAATCTTCAGTCAGTTGGTGGTGAGTAAATTATTGGTGGCTAAGGCGGAGATTGACTCCGTGATCGTTACCGATATTGAGGTTGATGCGAATACCGACCAGCGGATGAACATGATTCTTCAAAATTCAGGCAATTCTCCCGAGCAGCTCGAGCGGACGTATGGAAAGACCCTTGATCAGATTAAACTTGAGTTGCGCGACCAGATTCGGGAACAAATGCTGGGAAATGCCATGCAGCGCAAGATCACGAAAGGACTGAATGTAACGCCGGCAGAAGTGAAGCGATTCTATGCGAAGATTCCTCCCGACAGCCTACCATTCTATTCCGCCGATGTGGTGGTGGCGCAGATTGTGAAAAAAGCACAGATCAGTGATGGCCAGAAGTTCGAAACCAAACGAAAGCTTAGTGAAATACGACAGCGGATTCTCGATGGTGAAGACTTTAACGAACTGGCGTTGAAGTACTCCGAGGATCCGAGTGCACAGTACAACGGCGGCGAAATGGGCTATGTTGGCCGTGGCGCCATGGTGCCGCCCTATGAGGCGATGGCCTTTCGCATCAAAGAAGGTGAGATCTCACAACCCTTTGAGTCTCCCTTTGGATTTCACATCATGCAGCTCATTGACCGCCGGGGTAACGAATACAACTCCCGTCACATTTTGATTTCAGCGGTGCCATCGAAGGAGGATCTTGTACGGGCCGAGAGGTATCTTGACAGCCTCCGGCTTGCGATCATGAGGGACAGCATTTCCTTTGAGGAGGCAGCCAAGAAGTATTCGGACGATCAGCGGACGAAAGGCTTTAGTGGCTACTTTACCGATGAGGATGGAGGATCAAAAGTTTCTGTGAAAGATATGGATCCCATTGTGTACTTCAACATCGACACGATGAAGGTGGGCAGTATTAGCCGCCCGACAGTCTACCGTACCGACGATGGGAAGGATGCGGTACGCATACTCTACTTCAAGGAGCGTCTATCACCCCACCAGGCAAACCTCAAGGACGATTGGCACAGGATACAGGCAGCTGCCCTGGCCGAAAAGCGCGACAAGATACTTTCCAAGTGGTTTGAAAAAGCGCGCCATGATGTGTTCATTAAACTTGATCCGGCCTTCGACAGTTGCGGGATATTGCAGTAGCAGGGTATAGCGGATCTTATTCACCATTTACAAGTAATTCGAATGCAACAATACGCCAACGATATCGACGCCGCCAACGGACTGGCCGATGCTTACAACAAACTCCGCACTGAGATTGCACGGGTGATCATCGGTCAGGACGAAGTAGTCCGGCTTGTGCTCACCGGCATCTTCTGCCAGGGGCATTCACTGCTGGTTGGCGTGCCGGGCCTGGCTAAAACCTTGCTCGTGCAGACCATTTCCAGCGCACTGGACCTTCAGTTCAAACGCATCCAGTTCACCCCCGACCTCATGCCTTCTGATATTGTCGGGGCTGAGACAATGGACAAGGAAAGGAATTTTCACTTTGTCCGTGGTCCCATCTTTGCGAACATCATTTTGGCGGATGAGATCAACCGGACGCCACCGAAAACGCAGGCGGCCTTGCTTGAATCGATGCAGGAGTATGCCGTAACAATTGCCGGCCAACGGTACGAGCTGCCAAGGCCATTCTTTGTGTTGGCCACACAAAACCCGATAGAGCAGGAGGGGACCTATCCGCTGCCGGAGGCTCAGTTGGACCGGTTCATGTTCAATATCTTCCTAGATTACCCAACCTACCAGCAGGAACTGGACATCGTAAAGACAACCACCGCCGACGACATCGCCTCCGTACAGAAAGTGCTTTCAGCTGAAGATATAGTTTACTTCCAGCACCTTGTTCGCCGCGTACCGGTTGCCGACAATGTTGTGGAGTATGCGGTGAAGCTCAGCCATATGACAAGACCTGGCCGCAACGGCTCTGTCATTGCCAATGACTACCTTGAGTGGGGTGCAGGTCCGCGGGCATCACAGTTCCTCGTGCTTGGCGCCAAGTGCAATGCATTGCTCAACAACAAGTATTCGCCCGATATCGAGGATATCCGAGCCATTGCTTCGGCCGTTCTGCGTCACCGTATGGTGCGCAACTTCAAGGCCGAGGCCGACGGCATTACCGTCGATGGTATTATTGATAAGCTTATTGCAGCCCACTAGCTGAGCGTGATTACTCGCGGAAGCGGCGGGTCATCGCAATCAGGAAACCGATGGTCACAAGACCAGTCCCTAACCACAGGATGTTGATGAAGGGTTTCTCCATGGCCTTGATGATGACCCAGTCCTTTTGACGGGTCTGCAGGCCAAGCACAAACTCGTTGCTTTCTGGATGAATGTTCAGCAACGTGATCTTGACGCCGAGTTCACCAGTCTCTGCAGCGATGCGCCCCACTTCAGTTCGATCCTTGATCAGGAACATGGGTTCAAGTTCATAGGTATCGTGTTCTGCTTCAATCTGGATCTTGATTCGAACGGCCACATCCTCATCCGTGAGCCTTACACCGGGAAGGTCTGTAACCCGCTCAACTTTTTCCAGGGTGGAGACATAATCGTTGATGAAGAACTTCTGGCCCGGTTGAACCCGTATTTCCTCCAGTTCCGACCATTCCGGCTCTGCCTCCCGGTTCATGGGGGCAGAGACATGCGTATAGAGGTCGCGATCGAAATTCTTGCGGATATCAGGCGATGGCAGGATGCCGCCCATGCCCGGATTCATCTGGACCCTCGGATACAAGGTGGCAACTACCTTCCCCTCCTGGCGCAACTGAATCTCGTAAAATGTGTTCTCGGGATATATTTCGAAGGTGTCCTTGGCTTGATAGAGCACACCGCCATCAAATACAATGTTCCTCCTGGCAACTACCTTAAAGGGATCAGGGGTAGTCTCTACATCGTTGCGCTTCACATAGCCTGACTTGTTGCGTGGCTCAAGACGTTCACCCAGGAATTCAATTTCATAGCCACCCATGGAACGCGGCTCGTTGATGAAGAGCAGGAGATTGTCGCGGTTGAACTCCGTGCCCATGTCGCGGTTGTACAATAGGCCGGTATTATTAAGGGAAACCACTTTGGAATAGCCTGCTGAGTAAAGTATGCCGATCAGCATCAGGCCAAGGCCGATGTGGGCAACCGATCCCCCGGAAAGTCGGGGATTCAGTTTCAGCGTCCGATAGAGGAACTTTGCGTTCGCGATGATGACATAAAGTCCGGCCAGGGCCAAAGCCATAAAAGTCGGATCTGTAATTCTGGTAAAAAGGATCAGGATGGCCAGCAAGACGAGGGTGATCATCACAGGGCCCAGAAGTTCTTCTTTCAACTTGGAGCGGTCCATCTTCCTCCACCAGAAAAACTGGCCCGTACCTGACAGCAGGGCCACCACAACAGCAAACCAAAGTTGAATTTTTGAATAGAACACCACTTGATTGGCGGGCGGTGCAAGATTGGATCGCATTCCGAACAGTTCGACGACCTTGTTGTAGACCGGAATGGAAGTGGGCACGAGCACCTGGAAGCCCATCAGGCAAAGCGCCGCAACGCCGAGGAAAATCCAGAACTCTTTTGAATAGGTAGCGATTTCCTTTTCTGACGAAGGTATTTCCTTCCAGCGGCTTGCGGTAAGGATTATGGCGGCCAGTGTAAAGAAAAGGAGGTATATGAGAAGTTGCCCGGACAATCCAAGATCTGTGAACGAGTGCACGGAGGCGTCGCCCAGAATGCCACTGCGTGTCAGGAAGGTGGAGTACAGAATCAGAAGGAAAACGGAAAGCGCCAGAATCATCGACAACTTGAGGCCCGTCGGATTATTCTTGTACACCAGCATGGTGTGTAGGGATGCGATGAGCACGATCCAGGGCACGTATACGGCATTTTCCACCGGATCCCAGTTCCAGTACCCGCCAAAACTCAGTGTCTCATACGCCCAATAGCCTCCCATCAGGATGCCCACCCCGAGAATGGCGCCGGCCAGGAGGGTCCAGGGCAGTGCAGGCTTGATCCAGTCGGTGTATTTGCGCTGCCACAGTCCGGCCATGGCAAATGAAAAGGGAACCAGGGTGAGGGCGAACCCGAGGAACAGCGTAGGCGGGTGTATGACCATCCAGTAGTTCTGGAGCAGCGGATTTAGTCCGTTACCGTCTTTGGGTATGAAATCAGGTTGCAGGGTAAAGATCGGGTCGTCCATCGCATCGCGCAGGAGGATGAACGGTGAACTGCCGATTTTGAGACTGAGGCCGGGGATGACAACACCCAGGATCATCGAAGCGAGGAAGGCTTGCACCAGCGCAAAGATGCTCATAACCGGTGCCTCCCAGGTCTGACGGATGTAGATCAGGACAATCCCAATAACAGCATGCCAGAACATCCAGAGCAGGAAGCTGCCTTCCTGTCCTTCCCAGAAGCAGGAAAGCATATACTGACCTTGCATATTCCGGGAAGAGTGAGCATAGGCATAGTGATACTCGAAGTAATGCTGGTAGATGATGGTGAAGAGGCAGGCGATGATTCCCACCACGGCCACAGCATGCATGATGAAGGCGATGCGACCATTGGCCATCCATTGATGGTGAGCAGGCAGGTCCGTATTAACCGTTGCTCGCCAGTAGGCAAAGGAGGCAACCACCCCCGTCACAAATGACGCAATGACAAAAAGATGGCCGAGGTTGCCGATGAGGTAATGGAGCATGGGCAAAAGTAACTAAACCCTTGCGTTAAGTTTTTGCTCCTGGTACTTGGATGGGCACTTTAGTAGGATTTTCGACGCGACAAACCGGTCACCCTGGTATCCGCCGATGACGACGATTTTTTCGGAGCGAGTGAAGTCGGGGGGCATGGGTTCACTATAGTACACGGTTTGCTCCTTCTTTGCTTCATCCACCAAGATGAATGAAAATGACAACCTGTCTGCACTGGATTCGAGACCCACCACTGATCCATCTGGTCCTTTCTTCAGTTCGCCAACCACATGAATGCTGTTGGTGTTCCCTGACGAGGCCATTTGGTAGGCCTGGTCAAAGGACACGTAGGTGCTCGCGTCGCCCGCCGTCGATACAATGATGGCGATGGCAGCGGCTATGACCAGGATGGCAATGATGTGTGTCTTTTTCATAGATAAAACGGGAAGAACCAAAATTAAGAAATATCCCCGCTCTCAGGAAGTGCGAAATTCACCTGGGTGTCAATGGGAGAAACAATTCAATACGGTTAGTCGGGGTAGTACGCCCAATACCCTGACATGTTTTTCTTAACGTAGGCACCTGTACTTGCGTGCTGAAGCGGATAATTTTTTCTTTCGGACCATGGTCCGATATAATACTCACCCAGTGGTAAGCCCGTGCCCGCTCCTATGAGTCCGGGAGGTGTTCTGTCAAAATACGTCTTCCACCATCTCTCGGAATAGAACAACGCAACATAGTCAGTACCCCCGCATTCATCAGTAAAGATATACCCCTCATCAATCAAATGTGGCCAGATACACTTCACGCAAGTGTGCAAGCTCGCCTCCAGGTCAACATCCAAATAGGCCAATAGTACCGGCTGATTCAGAGAAGGAAGTGTATCCTTAAACCATCCCTTAATGAATTCGCAGGAATCGATACTGCCATATCGGCTAATATTTGACTTTACTTCATCCAGCATACCTGTATAGTCACCCTTCTTGTATAGATGGGCTTCTCTATCACCACGTTCACCCTCTGGAAGCCCCTCAAAGGAATCATAAATCATCAATTTTCGCCCCGTAATTTTGCATACCAATGACAAGTTGGCGGCACAGCCACCCTTCCAAGTACCGCATTCCATTACAACACCTACTGACTCTGGCGGGGTCTCAAGAATTTTCAGCGCCATGGCTAGATGTGCCTTGTACGTGGATCCGGTTTGAATTCTACGACTATTCAGGAACATTTTGAATCCTAGCATAAGTTTCTTGAAGAAGCTCATGCGATAGGACTTGTGAATTGTCGGTGAATTCAGAATAAAGAATATGCTAACAGGTACAGATAGTACGTAGTAGCTTTTCATTATAAATCGCAACATGTCTTGGAGTTATTAGGTGTTCAACTGATAATTAGACACTTTCAATGTCAACGGAATAGGGGATCATAAGCAATGGCACTATTCTGGTTTGCTTCTTTGGGCATCACTTATCTTCTTCTCGAGCCGACTTACTTTTCGATCGATCGTAACCAAATAAGTGAGTAGCCCAAGTAGAATGGTGACCAGAATCCCAACGACAACATAGATCTTTCCTTCCGACCGCATATTATCGGCCATTTCAACATCTTGAGCAATCCCAGGGAGCGCAACGAATAATAGCGCGATAATGCTAGTTATTTTCTTCATAGTCTAGATCTAAAATGGTTTCTTCAATTCTTTGAGCACGAATGCGTATCGTGGCAATCCAGACACCCAACAGTATCCACCCAATCACTGCAGGATAGAAAACAATTCGCATACTGCTATCCAGATCATACATATTGAAACCTGGATTTCCTCCGCTGCCTGGGTGCATGGAGCTGGTCATTCGGGGGATGATGAAGATCAGCGGGATCATGGCTGCGAAAGCAAAAATGGCGTAGACAGAACTCAGACGAGCGCGTTGCTCTTGGTTGTCCAGTGAGCCCCGTAAAATGAAATACGCAAGGTAGATGAGCGTAGCGATGGCGGCGCCATTTTGTTTGGGGTCACCGTGCCAGGGCGATCCCCACGTGTAATTGGCCCAGACCATGCCCGTCAGAATGCCCAAGATGCCGAAGATTAGTCCCGTGTGTGCGAAACCTGCTGAGACCAGGTCATGTTCAGGGTTGCGCGTACGAAGATATTTTACCGCATAAACCACCGATACGAGAAACATCACCACCATCCCAAACCACATCGGTACGTGAAAATACAAGGCCCTTATCGTTTCGTTGATGATCACCAAACGAGGGACATGCATAAGCAGTCCGCCGGCCACGGTATAGACGAGAAGAAGGATGGTGAGAATCTTCCACCACGAGGATTTCATTTTCGTGCGCGTTTAGCTTCGCCAAATATAGGGGAACAGGAGGTAGGTAGATGCTGTAGCGATGAGATTTATGGCCACGAGCAGAAGCAGTTCATCGAAACTGGCAGCGCGATCGAGCCCATCAATCGTGTTTCTCGTGATCTTAATAGCCATCAAAAGAATACCGAGGATGATGGGAAAACTGAGGATGGCCATCACCATGCTTCCATTGTTGGTCTTGGCGGCAATAGCAGAAAGAATGGACAGCGTCGCTGAAAATCCAAACGAGGTCAGAAGAAGAGTGAGCAAAAAGAGCGGTGTGTCCTGAATGGGATTGCTCAGCCAAAGGGCGAAGAAGAGGTAGCCGGCCATGGAAATTCCAATGCACAGGACAAATCCGTACAGCAATTTCGCCATGATGATCTGCTCTGGCGATGCCAGGCTGTAGAGGTAGCTCAGGGTACCCGGGCGGTCGTGGATAAAACTTTTTGCCACGGCGTTCACAAGCGCGGAGAGCAAAGCCATCCAGAACAGCGCGCTCCAGATGGCCGGAGCCAGCGACCGGTTTTGAATGCCCAGTGCGAGGTAGTTGATAAATACGAGCGAAACCAGATACAGAATCAGGCTGAAGAGGATGGACTTCTTCCTGAATTCGGAGCGAAACTGGTAAATGAGCAGTTCCTTCACGGCCCTGACGCTATTTGTCGAGCGCCATTTTGAGAAGTTGCTTTGCGGTAAGGATACCGATGGCTCCAAAGAAGCCGAGGGCAAAGCCTACCAGGAGCATGATCGATAATTTTGGACTGGCAGGCTTTTCGAAAGGCGTAAACCCTTCGATGAGCTGGATGCTGTTGAAGAGTTCGAGATCGTTCTTGTACTTGATTTGCTGCTGCGTCAACTCAATGATCTTTGAGTAGATGTTGGTGGGATCCACGAGCATCATTTCAGAACTTTTTGTATAAACGGGCTTTCCTTGAAACAACCTTGTCTTCAGGCTATCCAGAGATTGAATTTCCTCTTCAAGCTTCTCAATGATTAGCTGGAGACCTTTCTCGCGTTGGAGGACACGAGTTTTTACAAATTCATTGTTGCGGAGATAATTGATGATTCCCTCCTGGAGCTTGGTAAGAAGACTTTTTTGATCGACCACAGCCGTTACTAGGAATGTTGAGGCTTCAGTCTTGTCAGAACTTTGCGTCTTCTTGACGCTTTCAATTTCAAGGGCCTTAATGCCGCTCGCTTCGGTTAGCGTGAGACCCAATCTTGTTGCCAGTATGGAATCATTCTGTTCTTTGATTAGTCGATCCAGATTGTCTGTTAGCCGATCACTGTAGGATTCCGTGAGGATATCCGACTGAAGGATCATTTGCGACTCAAACTTTGGCGGCAACAGTTGATAACCCACCATACCAAGTACAAGACCTGTCAAAGTTGAGAAAGCAATGAACTTGAAATATCGCATGAAATAGCGAACGATATTTACGGCCAGAACCTGGAGATCGATTTCGTCGCTGTTGGGTTGATTCATAATCTGAATTGCACCGCAATATTACCAAAATGGCGTTGTGGATAAAAGTTTTTGGGGTCAATTGATTAGTTTTGCGGGCTCTATGACAACTTCAAAGACGCTCATCACGGGTTCGGCTGGGTTCATCGGTTTTCACCTTTCACAACGACTCCTGGCTATGGGCAGGCAGGTGTTTGGGTTGGATAACCTCAATGACTACTATGATGTCAATCTTAAGCTTGCCCGGCTGAAGTTGCTGGAGGCTCATCCAAACTTTACATTCGTCAGACAGGACTTGGTGAACAAACCGAAGCTCGATGAGCTGTTTAAGAAGAATCAATTTCAGTTTGTTGTCAATCTTGCTGCGCAGGCCGGCGTCCGGTATTCACTTACCAATCCATATGCCTACCTCGACAGCAACCTGACAGGTTTTCTTAACGTGCTTGAAGCTTGTCGCCACAGTAAGCCTGAGCATCTGATCTATGCCTCATCAAGTTCCGTTTACGGAGCCAATAAGAAATCACCTTTTTCGGTGCATGACAATGTCGATCATCCCCTGGCGCTTTACGCGGCGTCTAAAAAGGCGAATGAGCTGATGGCGCATGCGTACTCAAGCCTCTACCAGTTGCCGGTTACCGGTCTCCGTTTTTTTACGGTTTACGGTCCTTTCGGGAGACCGGATATGGCGCTGTTTATTTTTACCAAGGCCATTTTGAGCGGAAAGCCCATTGATGTCTACAACTTTGGGAAGATGAAAAGGGATTTTACTTTCGTTGATGATATTGTGGAGGGAATTGTGCGCCTTCTGCCGAAGGCCCCCCAGCCCAATGCGGCGTGGGATGGATTGAAGCCTGATCCCTCGTCGAGTTTTGCACCCTACCGACTTTTCAATATTGGCAACAATAAGCCCATCGAGCTCCTGGACTTTGTCCGCGTATTGGAGGACAAGCTTCAGAAGAAGGCCATCCTGAATTTTCTTCCCCTACAAGATGGTGATGTGCCGGAGACATGCGCTGACATAACGGATCTGGAGGAGGTGACCGGCTTCCGGCCTGTAACCTCCATTGACATGGGAATCGATATTTTTGTAAAGTGGTACAGGGAGTATTATAGCAATCAACAGTGATGGACAGAATCGGGATTATTGGATTGGGTTACGTGGGACTGCCACTGGCCGTGGAATTTGGCAAAGTGACTGACACGATCGGCTTTGATATTAACAAAGAGCGAATCGAGGAATTGCAGAAGGGAATCGACCGGACCCTCGAATGTGAACCGGATGAGCTCGCGAAGGCTACCAGACTTATCTACTCCTTAAATATTGATGACCTCAAGACGGTCAATTACTTTGTTGTGACCGTACCCACACCGGTTGACGATTACAAGAAACCGGACCTGACACCACTGATCAAAGCAAGTGAGACTGTTGGCAAAGTTCTTAAGAAGAATGATGTGGTGATTTATGAGTCGACTGTTTATCCCGGCTGCACGGAAGAAGTCTGCGTTCCTGTCCTGGAGCGCGTCAGTGGTTTGAAATTCAACAAGGATTTCTACTGTGGCTATTCCCCGGAACGTATCAACCCCGGCGACAAGCTTCACAGGCTCGCCGACATCAAAAAGGTTACCAGCGGGAGCACACCCGAGGTGGCCAGGCGCGTCGACGAGCTGTACAGGAAAATTATCAGGGCGGGTACACACCTGGCCTCCTCGATGAAAGTTGCCGAGGCTGCCAAAGTGATAGAGAACTCCCAGCGTGATCTGAATATTGCCTTTGTCAACGAGTTAGCCCTCATCTTTGAGCGGTTGGGTATTGATACACATGAAGTGCTGCAGGCAGCCGGCACCAAGTGGAATTTTCTTCCCTTCAAGCCCGGACTGGTCGGAGGTCATTGCATTGGCGTTGATCCCTATTATCTTACACACAAGGCGGAAGGCGTTGGCTATCGCCCCGAGGTGATACTTTCCGGTCGGAGGATCAATGACAATATGGGCGTTCACATCGCTACCCGCGTAGTGAAGTTGATGGCTCAGGCTGACTTGCCAATCCGCGGTGGCAGCGTGCTGGTGCTGGGCCTGACTTTCAAAGAGAATTGCCCGGATATCCGCAACAGCAAGGTGGTGGACGTGATCACGGAACTGAAGACTTACGGCCTGCGTGTAGATGTCCACGATCCACACGCCGATGCAAAGGAAGTTGCCCATGAGTATGGCCTTGAGCTAATTCCTTCGCTGAAGAAAGCCTATGACGCCATTGTGCTCGCTGTGGGGCATGATGAGTTTAAACAAATTTCGTGGGGTACGATCCGAACTGAAAAGTCTGTGGTTTATGATGTCAAGGGCATTCTGGACAAATCGTTGATTACCGCTCGTTTATAAGGAAGATGTCGCGCAAAGAGGTTCTGGTTACCGGTGGTGCAGGTTACATTGGGGCGCACACCCTGGTTGAACTTCTGCATGCTGGTTATTCACCCGTGGTGATTGACAACCTGTCCCGCAGCAGCAAGCGATTGCTGGAAGGTGTGACCAGTATTACGGGCAAATCGTTTCCGTTCTATCAGATAGATTGTACCAACCGTGGAGCGCTGCAGGACGTATTTGCCCGGCATCCTGACATTACCGATGTCATCCATTTCGCTGCCTTCAAATCAGTAAATGAATCAGTGGAAAACCCGCTGATCTATTTTCGCAACAATCTTGATTCCATACTGTCGTTGCTGGAGGTCATGCAGGAGGTGAAAGTCTACCGACTTGTATTTTCATCTTCTTGTACCGTTTACGGTCAGCCCGACAGCATCCCAGTTACCGAGGAGGCACCCTTTAAGAAACCGGAATCACCTTACGGAGCCACCAAACAAATGGGTGAGCGGATTCTCGAAGATCTTGTGGATGCGTGGCGTGAACTGCTGGTGGTATCGCTGAGATATTTCAACCCGATCGGGGCTCATCCGACAGGGTGGATCGGTGAATTACCCTTCGGCGTACCCAATAACCTCGTGCCTTACATTACGCAAACGGCGATCGGCAAACGTGACAAGCTCACAGTCTTTGGGGATGATTACAGCACGCCCGATGGGAGCTGCCTCCGGGATTTTATACACGTTGTGGACCTTGCGCAGGCACATGTTGCGGCGCTCGATGCCATGGAAAGATTGCCCCGTCGTTTTGAGGCGTTTAATCTGGGGTCGGGGATTCCGTGTTCTGTGCTTGAACTCCTCAACAAATTCATGAAAGTCACCGGCGTTCCGGTAGCGTATTCAATCGGCCCTCGTCGTACGGGTGATATCGAGAAGGTTTATGCCGCACCGGCAAAATCAAATCAATGGCTTCAATGGAAGACACACCTTACCACGGAAGATGCCTTGCGTGATGCGTGGAACTGGGAACAAAAGATAGATCATGCAACCCATTAAGATGGTGCACCTGCTGGGTCAGTACCAGCAAATAAAATCGGAAATCGACAGCGCCATACAGCAGGTGCTCGAGGGAACGGACTTCATCCAGGGAGCCGCCGTGAAATCTTTTGAGACGTCACTATCGGGATACCTTGACAATGCCCATGTTGTCACCTGCGGGAACGGGACAGATGCACTTCAGATCGCCATGATGGCACTCGACTTTCAGCCGGGTGATGAAATTATCCTCCCGGTGCACACTTATGTGGCCACGGCGGAGGTAATCGCCCTGCTTCGTCTTGTGCCCGTCTTTGCTGAAGTCAACGAGGAGACTTTCACCCTTGACCCGAAAGCGATTGAGTCGTTGATCACGATGAAAACTGTCGCGATTGTACCGGTCCATCTGTATGGTCAGTGTGCTGACCTTCAGCCCATACTTGATATTGCTCAAAAGCATGGTTTGCATGTGATCGAAGACGCGGCGCAGTCCCTGGGCGCGGACTATATCTTACCGGATGGTACCCGGCGAAAGGGTGGTACGATGGGCATTATCGGAACCACATCTTTTTTCCCATCCAAGAATCTGGGCGCTTTTGGCGACGGCGGGGCGATGATGACGCGCGATGAAAAGGTTGCCGCGAAACTCCGGATGATCGCCAATCATGGGCAGCAAAAAAAGTATCAGCACGACATCATCGGTGTCAACAGCCGGCTGGATACCTTGCAGGCGGCCATTCTCAACGTAAAATTGCCACATCTCGATCACTATGCGGCCCGCCGTCGTGCCGCCGCCGACTATTATGATGCGAACCTGAAGGATGTTCCTTTTTTGAAGACTCCCGTTCGGGCTTCGTATTCAAGCCATGTCTTCCACCAATACACAGTGCGGACAGTGGGTATTGACCGTGAAGCGTTGAAGTCATATCTCCAGGGTAAAGGTATTCCCACGATGATTTACTACCCCATTCCCCTGCACCTTCAGGCAGCCTACCGCCGTGCGGGTTTTGGCGAGGGTTACTTTCGGATTACCGAGCAGTTATCGCGCACGGTACTCAGCTTGCCGGTTCACACCGAAATGGATGAGGAGCAGTTGTCCTATATTTGTGATGCCATTACCAAATTTGGTTAGCATGGACGCGAAGAAATATTTTGCTCATGAAACCGCTGTGATTGATCCCGGGTGCGACATTGGCGAGGGAACCAAGATCTGGCATTTCTCACATATTATGCCGTCGTGCAAGATTGGCAGGAACTGCAACATTGGACAGAACGTGGTGGTGTCGCCAGAGGTTGTACTTGGAAACAATGTCAAGGTGCAGAACAATGTTTCTATTTACACCGGCGTCATTTGTGAGGACGATGTATTTCTCGGGCCTTCGATGGTATTTACCAATGTCAACAATCCTCGCAGTGCGGTGAATAGGAGAGGCCAGTATGAGAAGACGTTGGTGAAGCAGGGAGCGTCTATCGGTGCCAATGCGACGATAGTTTGCGGAACTGTGTTGGGTCGATTCGCTTTCATTGGGGCAGGGACTGTTGTAACGAAGGATGTTCCTGACTATGCATTGATTGTGGGGAATCCTGGACGACAGATTGGATGGATGAGCGAGTTTGGGTCACGATTGAGTTTTGATCAGGAGGGGCGAGCTATTTGTCAGGAGAGTGGCGAGGCCTATGAGCTGGCTGACAAAAAAGTCAGGAAGGTGCCCACACGGCAAGATTCTCCAGTTCAGCGCTGAAGTTTATTATTCATGAAAATCACTCAGACACCATTTGAGGGACTCTTGATTCTGGAGCCGAAGGTACTGTCTGACAGCCGGGGGCATTTTTTTGAATCGCTTAACAGGAGGACTTATATAGAATTGGGCCTTCAAGTTGATTTCGTTCAGGAGAATCAATCTCGTTCCAGGAAGAACGTCGTGCGTGGTTTGCATTTTCAGAAAAACCCTTATGCGCAATCAAAGCTGATAAGTGTGTTGAGCGGGAGAATTATGGACGTTGTTGTTGACTTGCGCAAAGAGCAGTCCACATTCATGAAGAGTTTTTCCATTGAGTTGTCATCCGACAATCTGAAGAGACTTTTTGTCCCCAAGGGATTTGCGCATGGGTTTTCGGTGCTGACTGACTCAGCCGATGTGCTCTATCATTGTGATGAGTACTACCATCCGGAATTCGAATCAGGGATTCTCTTCAGCGATCCATCTCTGGGGATTGACTGGGGAATAGATCCCGGCGAATACGTTCTTTCGTGTAAGGACTTGGCATTGCCGTCTGTGGGGCCTGACTTATATACATTCTGAAAGGTTGAGGATGGATCCCATTCCTGACCAAGAACAACAAGGGAAATATCTGCACTTTTCGGTACGATCAATTTCGTACGGAAAGTATAATTTCAGAATGGATGAATTGCAGGATGCGATTCTTTTGATTAAAGTTAGACGCTGCATTGGTGAATGGACTTTCGCGCACTTGGAGTTGCTCTATAATGGATGTCTATTAACTAGATTTACTAGCAACCGTCCTGATTGTGTGACTCGTGTTCATAATCTTGGGCATCCAAAATTGAGATTTGCTTTGATGCTATTGACAACACTTGGTTTTGAGACAATTTTGAATACCAATTCTGCGATAACACAAATTCCTTGTGGGATTTCTTAAGTAATTCCTATCTCCAATGAAATCCTCACTACAGTCAAAAGCTGCCCGGGTCCTCCTATTTCATTTAGAGGTCATTTGCGTAAGAATGACATTGGCAATTACCTGTCGTAGTCTGAGCCAATGGATGTCAAGCTCAATAGAAGTTTTGCTACCTTTGCTACTTTTAAGTTCTTAGGCCACGATTTACGTTTTTCAAATTAGGTGACATGAAACTATTCGCACTAATAGGAGTCGCAGGATTTATTGCGCCCCGTCACCTAAAAGCCATCAAGGATACCGGAAATGTCCTTGTAGCCGCATTGGATAAGTTTGATCAGGTTGGTATACTGGATTCGTACTTTCCTGAGGCAGACTTTTTTACTGAGTTCGAAAGATTTGACCGACATCTCGATAAGTTACGAAATCAAGGTAAGAAGATTGACTATGTTTCGATTTGTTCACCAAACTACCTCCACGATTCACACATCCGATTTGCACTTCGTCATCAGGCAGATGCGATTTGTGAGAAACCTTTAGTATTGAATCCGTGGAATCTGGACGGGCTGAAAGTCATTGAGCAGGAATCAGGCAAAAGGGTATACACCATTCTTCAACTTCGCTTGCATCCCAATATTTTGAAATTGAAAAGACAGGTAGAAGAGGCGCCTAGTGACAAGCGCTTTGAAGTGACGTTACGCTATATAACCTCGCGGGGCAAGTGGTATAATTATAGCTGGAAGGGGGATGAATCTAAGTCCGGAGGAGTAATTACCAATATCGGAATCCATCTGATTGATACACTTCTGTGGCTTTTTGGAAAGCCTCATGGTAATCAACAAGTAAAGCGGGGACTGAGAGCCGCCTCGGGAGTATTAAATCTTGAAAGAGCCAGAGTTAACTGGTCACTAAGCATTGATGATGCAGACCTTCCAGCTGAAGTTATAACCAGCGGGAAAAGAACTTATCGCTCATTAAAGGTAGATCAGGATGAAATTGAGTTCAGTGATGGATTCGCGGATCTTCATACTTCTTGTTATAAGGACATCCTCAATGGACGGGGATTTGGAATAGAGGATGCAAGGCCATCAATCGAAGCTGCTTATTCTTTAAGGCGAAGTTGAGAATGAAAGTTATACTATGGTTGATCAGCCAAGGATAATCCAACTTCCAAGAGTGGAAGATAGCAGAGGAAATCTATCCTTTATCGAAGAGGGTGGCCATTTTCCTTTTACGATGTCGCGAGTGTTCTGGATTTATGATGTTCCTGGAGGTGAGCAACGAGGCGGACACGCCTATAAGACTGCGCGAGAGTTTATTGTTGCGCTTAGCGGGAGTTTTGATGTTGTATTATTTGATGGGATGATGGAAAGTCGGTTCAGCTTGAATCGGTCGTACTATGGTTTGTTTATTCCCAAGATGATTTGGCGACATATGGAAAACTTTTCAACGAATTCACTAGCGCTAATTGTTACGGATACTCACTACTCTGTGGCTGATTATATACGCGATAGGTCAGACTTTAAGAAGCTAATCGATGAAGCTAAGATACACGATCAATGACTGCAAGATTATTTCCTTACCAAAGATTTCAAATCGGGCAGGGAATATAACAGCCATTGAAGGACTTTCAACAATACCCTTTGCAATCAGGCGTATCTATTATTTGTATGACGTTCCTGGTGGTGAATCGAGGGGGGCGCATGCACATAAAGACCTTGAACAAATTCTGCTTGCGGCAAGTGGCAGTTTTGACATAACCATTGACGATGGGTGTAACCAAAGGACCATTAACCTGAACAGACCTTATTTAGGCCTTCATTTGATGCCTGGGATATGGCGTGATCTATCAAATTTCTCATCTGGTGCCATTTGTTTGGTAATTGCGTCGCTCATATACCAAAACAGTGATTACATACGGGATTATCAGGAGTTCCTAAGGCTAAGGTCAAGCTCATGAAGGTCTTGATTACTTCAATTGGCTCCAATACCTCCATTGGTGTTGTCAAGGGGCTGAGAATGGCCTTTCAGCAAAGTGTGCATATTGTCGGCACTGACGTATTCTCAAGAACGGAAAGCGCGGGTTCAGCGTTCGTTGATGAATTCCATACCCTAGCTCCCGTTACTGATAAATTGCAGTATGAAAATCAGTTGTTAGATATAATCCGTAATCAGTGTATTGATTGCGTAGTGCCAATACATGATCTTGAGGTGAGTTTTGTCTCTTCATTGGCAGAAAAATTTCCAGACCTTACTTTTTGGGCTGTTAACAAATCGGAGGTTGTAAACATATGTAGCAACAAGATTCTTTCAAATCGCTTGGCGGAAGATGTCGGCCTTAGTGTTCCTAGCTATGCAAGTTCATTTTCCCTGCAAGGATTTGGTGAGTTCCCTGCAATTGTCAAGGATGTGGACGGTGTGAGCAGTCGTGGAATGTTCAAAGCAAGCAGCAAGGATGAGGTATTACGAGGGATTGTGGTTAAGTCCAAAGAATCCATAGTCCAGAAGTTTATTGATGGTGGAAATGAGTATACCGTTGATTGTTATTGTGGGTACAGAAGCAGTTTCATGGGTGGGTTGGCGAGAAGGAGGATAGAGACAAAGGATGGAATATCCACTAAAGGGGTCGTTGAGGATCTCCCTTCCCTGATTCAGAAATGCTTTGGACTTCTCGAAAGGTTGAACTATCGCGGGGCTGCCAACATTCAATTTATTATAAAGCAGAATGAGGCCTACTTCATTGAGATAAATCCTAGATTTTCAGGGGCAGGAATCTTAAGCTATAAGTCCGGATTCAATAGTCCTGCCTTTACTGTTAGTGAGGCGATGGGACGTATTCCGAATTATGCAGAATTGAAATTCAATTTTGGAACACAAATGACTCGTCATTGGGATGAGAGTTTTTATGACCCGCAAGGCAATCGTATTTGATTTGGACGACACACTAATATCTACGCAACGAAGGCACCACGAGGCGTATTGTAGAATTGTTTTACTCAGCGGGAAGGAGCACCCTGTTTCTTTTGACCAATATGTATCTTTTCGATCAAAATATGGTTACAGTAATGCTCAGGCGACAAAAGAACTTCATGACATTGATGAGGCCTGGTCATTGGAATTGTGGCGTAGTATTATAGAGAGCAATTTCTTTCTAAAATATGACTCGCAAATTGTGATCGACAACTACTTACAGCTAGCAAGAGAAGGTCATGACCTGTACTTATTGTCGTTACGTGCGAATAGGGAATCTGCCTACCGTCAGGTCAATTCTTTCAATTTTGCACAATACTTCACGGAATTCTTCTTTGTCAAGCATGATGATCGGGTGCGAAACCCAAAAGTTGGAATACTTGAACTATTGAGAGAGCGTCAGGAGGTTTTGGGATTTGTTGGAGACTCAGGCAAAGACATGGAAGCGGCCAAAGTGGCTGGAGTGCCCTTTTTTGGTGTGAGGACGGGGTTACGGGTTCCAGAAGCAAACGCGGCTAAAGAATTTCCGACAGTAAATGATTATCTTCGCGCCCTAATTAAGAAGGAATGAAGAAGGATGTGGAGAGGAACACGTTGGACAGGGTGGCAAAGAATTCTTTGTACACCAGTATGAGTAATACTATGATGATCGAGTATTGCTCGATGATATTTGATCGATTTCTGGTTGAAGGTTCTATTCTGGAGATGGGACCTGCAGAGGGCGTAATGACACAATACTTGGCTTTGAAAACCAGTGATTTAGTACTATTGGAGGGCTCGAAAGTATTTGCAAAGCAACTTGCTGAAAAGTACCCAACAGCATTGATCAGTACAGAATTGTTTGAGGAGTATAGCCCAAGGAAAAAATTTGATAACATTGTCTTGGGGCATGTATTGGAACATGTTGAGAATCCCGTTTTGATCCTTGAACAATGTAAAGAATGGTTAGCGGAAAACGGTAGAATTCTAGCTGCTGTTCCCAACAGTAGATCATTGCATAGGCAAGCGGCTGTAGTGATGGGGTTGCTCCATTCGGAAGACGCAATGAGTGAACTTGACCATCATCATGGCCATAGAAGGATATATAACCCGGAAACATTCCGACAGGATTTCTTGAAAGCGAAGCTAAGAATTAATCACTTTGGAGGGTATTGGCTCAAGCCACTATCAAATTCACAGATCCATACGCATTGGAGTCCTCAGTTATTGCACTCGTTTATGGTCCTTGGCGAACGGTATCCGGATATCGCAGCCGAGATTTATGTTATAGCAACACGGTAGATGATTCCGTTTGTCTCATTGGCTTCTCAGCACGCTCAAGTTCGGAGCGAAGTATTGGAAGAATTTGAGAAGTTGTTTGATGCTGGAAATTTTGTCCTGTCAGACCGTGTGGCTGAATTTGAAAAATCGTATTCAACGTTCAATGGTGTTGGTCACGTCATCGGTGTGAGCAATGGCCTGGATGCCTTGCATATTGCGTTAAAGACATTGGGCATTTCTGCTGACGATGAAGTTCTCGTGCCTTCAAATACTTACATCGCTTCAGCTTTGGCGGTTTCTTTCGTTGGGGGCCGCCCTGTCTTTGTTGAGCCGGATCCAGTGACCTACAACGTAACAGCGAAGGCCTTGGCGGGTGCAATATCACCCCGTACCAAGGCAATCATGCCTGTTCATTTGTATGGGCAGGCATGTGAGATGAGCGCAATAATGGAAATTGCGCGTTCACGGAACCTGTGGGTAATCGAGGACAATGCGCAGGCCCATGGGGCAAGCTGGCAGGGAAGATTAACAGGGAGTTGGGGGCACATCAATGGTACAAGCTTTTATCCAGGCAAAAACCTAGGTGCCCTGGGTGATGCAGGTGCTGTAACTACCAATTCGAACGAGTTAGCTGAAAGAGCGAAGTTGTTTAGAAACTACGGTTCAGAAAAGAAGTATCATCATGATGTCATTGGCTACAACATGCGGCTAGATGAATGCCAGGCTGCATTCCTAACTATCAAGCTGAAGTATATCAATGCTTGGACACAACAGCGCCAACAAATAGCTGAGTGCTATATATCGGCACTCAGGGGTATTGGCGATATAGTGCTGCCAGTTACCAAAACTGGAGCAACACATGTATATCACTTGTTTGTGATCCGGACAAAAAAACGAAATGAGCTTCAATATCATTTGACATCGCTAGGCGTGGGAACGTTGATCCACTATCCTGTACCACCCCACTTGCAACCTGCCTACAATGACTTAGGATACTGCAAGGGCAACTTCCCTATTGCGGAAGAATTGGCCGAAACGCTACTTAGCCTTCCACTATGGCCCGGCATGACGGAGCAGCAAGTTGAGTTTGTGGCTGATTCTATAAAAAAGTTCTTCAATTGATTCGGCATCTTCTAAACTACCTTCAGCAGCCGTTCATTAGGGTAACTGGCTATACAGCCTTGTCCACGTTTGTTAAGATGGGTACAGGCTTTGTAACAATGAAGTTCCTGGCCTTGTATGCTGGGCTGGCAGGCGTAGCAATCTTTGGGCAGTTAATGAATGCTTCTACCATACTTGTCACATTTGGGATGGCCGGCATCGGAACAGGGGTAACAAGATATATTGCTGGTGCTGCAAGTCTGCGGGAGAGGATGATTATCATCGTCACGTCACTTCGCATTACGTTAATAAGTTCAATTGTCATAGGTGTTCTTTTGCTTTTTCTTTCTGACCCAATCAGCATGCTCCTTTTTGGTACGAGCAGTTATGCTTTGGTCTTTAAGATTTTTGGCGCAAGTATCATTTTTGCATGCCTTAATAGCTGGCTTTTGTCCGTTATCAATGGCTTTAAGGAGTACAGACTTTTCACCTACTCCAATTTAGGTTCGAGCCTACTGATTGCGTTGCTGACAGCCGTATTTGTATTTCTTTGGGGCTCGGAGGGCGCGCTAATTGCATTTGTTCTCGGCCAGTCAGGCGTTGTTTTTATAACATTGGCCTTGTGTAAGAAAAAGTGGTTTCGTTATAGCTTGTTCAAGTACAGCCCAGACGCTGGTGTAACAAAGCAGCTCCTTGGCTATTCTTTGACGACCCTTGCCGGAGCAGTTCTGCTGCCGTTATCTCAGATTATAGTAAGATCCGCTATCGTGGATGAGCTTTCTGTCAATGATGCTGGAATTTGGGAGGGGATGACGAGGATTTCATTTGTATATCTTTCAGTGCTCACGGCAAGCATTCAAATCTATTATCTTCCACGATTGGCGGAGATCAAGTCAACGTCTGAGTTAGTCACTGAAATTAAGGGTACTTATAGGCTGATTATCCCACCGTTGGCAGTTGTAGGAGTGATTGTTTTTTTTCTTAGAGATTTTATTATTTACATACTTTTCACGCCAGAGTTTGGACCAATGAGGGACCTTTTCGCATGGCAGCTAATTGGTGATTTCTTGAAGATATCTAGTTGGCTTCTGGCATTCGTAATGCCAGCGCGTGGATTAATCAAATCTCTTTTGTTAACAGAGATTATATTTAATGGAACGTATATATTATTCTCACTAGCCTTTTTGTATGCCTCCGGTCTTCACGGTGTGCCAATTGGCTATGCGCTGAATTATCTGCTATATGGTATAACAGTATTGCTAATTGTTCGAGGTCATGTCACGTACAAGTAATACTCTTGTTTCCGTTGCAGTCGTTACCTATCAGCACATTAATTTCATTGGTGAGTGCTTAGATTCAATTCTGGCTCAAGATTATCGTCCGCTTGAGATTGTGGTGGCTGACGACGGCTCTACCGATGGAACCCAAGATATTGTTAAAGCTTATGCCTTGAGGAATCCAAGGGAGTTTGTGCTTAGATTGTCGAGTACAAATCGAGGCGTTACCTCAAACTGTAATGCAGCACATTTTGCATGTACAGGTAAATACATTGCCTGGATGGCTGGAGATGACAAGATGTATCCTGGTAAAATTCGGAAGCAGGTTGACCACATGGAAGAACATCCAGATTGTAGTATTTCATACCACAATCTTGATATTATTGACTCTACTTCAGGAAGAAAAATTGGAAGATATAATACAATTTGGAATATACACACTGGAGACGTGTATTGCCTTATCCGATATGGCTCCTTCAATGGTGCATGCTCCAACATGGTTCGTAGGGAGAAGACACCAACCGCTGGATTTGACAATACACTTCCAGTAGCATCTGATTGGTATTATTGGATTGAGATATTATTCAACGGAGGAACAATAGACTATATTGATGAAGTTCTTGGCATGTATCGTAGACACTCTCAGAATGTGACGAACAAAACCTCCGCACATTATTTTCAGGCCATTTTGGATCACATTAGCACATGTGAAAAGACTGTCAAGCGTGATAGGTATCTTAAGGCGCCAGCAAGGATCCAGCTAAGTAATATATATCGTGCAGGAAGACACTTCAGTTACGAGAAATGTCTGAAAAGAAGCATCCTATATAATAGACTTAATTTAAGGTCGTTGATCATGCTGGCGGTTTATCGAATTACCGGAAGAAAGTGGATGATATAATGAAAATGGCGCGTGAGTATGGGGCTTTGGATTAATACTGCGAATTAAGTATTGGACTATGTGTAGAATTACAGGGTTTTGGGACACAAACTTTCGTGGCTCCTACGATTTAGAAGAAACAGTATTGGCGATGACTACAACTCTTGCGCATGGGGGACCTGACGATGCGGGAAAGTTTGTTGACAAAGAGCATTGCTTAGCCCTCGGTCATCGCCGACTTTCCATTATTGAACTTTCTTCGCTAGGGCATCAACCCATGGTATTTGAGAACCTCATCATTACCTACAATGGTGAGATATACAATCACGTTGAAGTCCGTCGCTCGCTTGAAGAATTGGGGTACTCATTTAATTCTCATTCTGATACAGAGGTCATTCTGAAAGCCTTTCATAAGTGGGGGATTGACTGTGTCCTTAGGTTTAGGGGTATGTGGTCGTTTGCTATTTGGGACAAAGCAGAGAAGAAACTGTACCTGTGTCGTGACCGCATGGGTGTGAAGCCGTTGTATTGGTATTTTCAGGATGGCTTGTTCATGTTTGGGTCAGAGCTCAAGGCATTTCATCAACACCCAAGGTTTAAGAAGGAAATCTCTAAGGATGCGGTGGCTCTTTATCTTAAGTACAGTTATATCCCTGCACCGCATTGCATTTTCAGAGGCGCCCATAAGTTGGGGCCAGGCAGCTTTTTAGTCATTGGTAAAGATCAAAACCCTGTGACCAAAACCTACTGGGATATTGACGAGTTCTACTTAAAGGGAGCCGCGGATCGAAGCAAGTGGTTGAAAAGATCCGAGGCAGACGTATCTGCTGAACTGGAAGACATCTTGACAAACGCTTTTAAGCTCCGCATGGTGTCGGATGTCCCAGTAGGTATGTTCTTGAGTGGGGGAGTAGATTCCTCTCTGGTTACAGCTTTGCTTCAGAAAGAGTACACAAGTCCACTGAAAACATTCACGATTGGATTTAATGAAAGTACGTACAACGAGGCCATGTGGGCACGCAAGGTTGCCAAACACCTGGGAACTGACCATACAGAATTGTATTGTACACCAAGAGAAGCATTTGAAGTAATTCCTAAGCTAAGTGAAATCTACGACGAGCCTTTCGGAGACGCCTCGGCCATTCCAACATATCTTGTTTCAAAGTTGGCATGTCAGCAAGTAAAAGTGGCCCTGTCAGCGGATGGCGGTGATGAACAATTCTGTGGGTACCCACGGTATATCAATATTGCGAGAATTGCCGGAATGCCCCACGTACTTCGAAGCACATTGGGGAGCTTCCTGACAGTGACTCCACCATCGTTCGCGGTTGCTCTGTACCGAATGCTTCGATTTTCCTTACCAAAATGGAAGAACTTTGACGACAAGTATCTCAAGCTAATTGACGTAATGAATGAGCGTGGCGCGCAAGTACAATTTGATGTAACAAAGAGCTATTTCCTGAAGAGGGAAATGAACGGTTTAGGAATGCCGCAGGTGAGTCAAAGGAATAATATTAAGGACTTGGCTGTTGATGATATTACTTCGCTCATGAGGATTGACATGAAAACTTCACTCATTGATGACATGCTCACCAAGGTGGATAGAGCCTCGATGAGTGTGGCTTTGGAGAATCGAGAGCCTTTCCTTGACAATAAGGTGATTGAATTCTCCTCGCAGATGCCAATTGAATTCAAATACAAGAATGGTAGGACCAAACACATTCTTAAGCAGATTCTCCGAAAGTATGTTCCCAAAGACTATTTTGACAGACCAAAAATGGGTTTTGAAATTCCTATTCATGATTGGTTCAAGGCAGACCTTAAGGACATCTATTCCGAATATTTGTCTGAAGCAAGACTTAGAGAGTCCGGTATCTTTCAGAAGGAAGTGGTTAGTGAATTGCTGTCTAGGCATCAACAAGGCAAGATGGTTGATGGTAACAAGCTTTGGCTGCTTTGCAATTTTGAAATGTGGCAGGAAAGGTGGATGAAATAGAATGAATTGATGAAAGTCACTCCCCGAACCATCGCCTATCTAACGTTGCTTGTTCATTGGGGACCGTCAAATGCGCTCTCTTATGGATGGGGCTTCCTCATTCTATTTGTGCTACTTCTCGCCAAGCCTGAATGGTTTCATACAAACGGAGTCTACTCTACAAAAGCAATTAAATACACATCTTACTTTGTCGGTTTCTTTTTACTAAGTGCCGTTGCGAACACATTTCTGACTAAGTCATCAATTAACAACCTTTTCTGGAGCCTATTCACTTACGGATCTTCGTTGTGCACAATTCTCGTGTTTCTGTGCTTGCCATTTCGAAAAGAGGATGCTGCAAAGGTCTTCTCATTTTCTCTGTACCTGACTTTCTTTCAAGCAATTGTTGGATATGTTCAAATGCTTGCGGCCCAATCATTCAGCAGCCTCAGCCCGTTCGCGGTTCTTGGCCCAGCTGCCGGTGATTATTTTGTGGGCACTACATTTGATTTTGGCATTGGAAACATTGTGGCGATTAAGATGTCACTGACAACAATACTATTTCTCCCAATTTGGTTTGCAAATAGGAATTTCAAGAATTCCTTGATCATGATCGGGCTTGTTGTTGGCTGGATATTGCCTTCAGCTATTTACACCTTGCTAATTGGATTTCTTGTAATCTTCTACTTCTTTGTTGTAAGAGGATCCCATCGATCAGTGTTTACTTTCAGGATGCGTCCATCTGTATTTTATGCAATGATAACCTCCATTTTGCTGCTTGGTACTTTTTTGATAACGCAGCGAGAAAATCTGGGTTATGCTACTGAATCAATAAGGCAGATATACTTAACGGCACTGGGCAGGGATGTTTCGCAGGTGGCTCGGAAGGTAGTCTATTATCGGGAGACATTGACTGAATTACCTTTGGAATACCCTTGGGTACCTTTTGTAGGAGTTGGACCGGGCAACTACTCAAGTAGAAGTGCCTGGATTGTTTCTGGAGAGTACCTGGTGGTTCAACCTAGTTATATTCCCGTTACACCTTCGAAAGTAGCAACAGACTATACAATTGCCTTATGGGGCAAAAGACTTATTTCTGATGAATACAAAGGCGGTGGAAGCATTACGAATCAGCCGTTCTCAACCTGGCTTTCTATTCTTGCGGAAATGGGTGTCTTCGCATTGTTTGCCTTTGCGATGTTGCATGCTACACTTTATCAAGCGTTCGCCTACGCTGAAAAAAATTCAAGGGAGCAATTTCATAAGATGCTGGCTGTTGGAATGTTGATGGCAACGATTTATTTATCAATCCTGTATTTTGTAGACAATATTTTCGAATGGCCCATGGTGGTTGCTCAATTTATCATTTTTGGAGCTTTGTCTTTACGGCAAATAGAGAATGAGCTTAAAGAAGGAATAGTCTGATGACCTCTAAAAGTTTTTGGAGCCCAATCACGATACACTTGAATTCATGATTGAAAAGCAGAAGAGAAGGATACTTTTTTTTGTTCCGCTTCCTCCTCCCATTACCGGTGCGGGACTTCGCAACAAGTCGCTTGTCGAGAGTGATTTACTTAAGTCTGAATTTGACATTGAAGTAATTCCATTCAATTTTGCCAAGGAGGTCGACGATATTGGAAGATTTTCCATAACCAAAGCGTACCGATCTGTATTCAGGTTTTTTGAGATCTTACTAGCTGTTCACCGCTTTAGACCGCATTTGGTATACTTTAATTTTTCGCTTTATGGCTTTGCTCTCTATCGTGATTTCATTTATGTACTCCTTTTCAAGTCTCTTGATTGTAATATTCTCTATCATCTAAGGACACAAGGTATTCAGAAACAGATCGCAAGGAGTAAATTAAAAAAAGGCCTATTTCAATTTGTATTCAGGAATGAGGATATTATCTGCTTGTCACACTATTTAGGCGCCGATCTAAAGGGTGTCTACTCGGGTAGCCCCTTAGTAGTCAACAACGGAATTGAGGATGTCAGTCATCGTTATCCAGTAATTGACCGCCTGCCAACTGACCCTCCAAGGGTGCTATACCTAGGTCATCTGTGGAAATTCAAAGGAATCATTGATCTTATTCAGGCTGTCGGAATTTTGAAGGGTGCTGGATTTGCTTTGAGGGCTTCTATCGTAGGACCAGAAGGTGATTTGAGAATAGAAGAATTATCCAAGATGATTTCTGATTTGAACATTGGCGATTGCATTGAAATTCGTGGATCAATTGAGGGCGATTCAAAGTATGCATTGTTTCGTAGTGTTGACATTCTTGCACTCCCAACACACTGGGAAGCTTTTCCAGGGGTTGTGCTGGAGGCAATGCAGTTTGGTCTGCCCGTGGTAGCAACCAGAGAAGGAGCAATTCCAGAAATTGTTGATGATGGACTAACAGGTCTATTACACGATAAAGGAGATATTGACGACTTGGCCAGAAAATTGGGCAGCCTTGTCAGAGATTTGGAAACCCGAAGGGCTATGGGAATACGTGGAAGAAGAAAGTTTGAGCAGTGCTATGCGTTGCACCTCTTTGAATCAAACATGAAGAACGCCTTTCTTCAGGTTTTGAATAAGAGGTTAGTGTAATACGATACAATCGTAATTATTTAGTTTTGTGTTTGTTCACACTTGTTATGATTCCGGTGAAGATTGAGAACTTGAAAATGAAAGAGGCAGTAAACAAGATTCAACTCTTCCTCCTGACTGGTCTTTCAGGAAGTCTCGCGTTTTCAATTGACTCTTTCAGATTGACAGGATTTCTAGTTATTCTAATTGCGGTATTTGCATTAACATCCCGCTTTATACTAAAGTTGGCTCCCCGAAAGGATTTCACTACGCTTATCATATTTTCCTCAGTGTATATCCTACACGTCGTTGGCTACTTTTACTCCACCCACAAGGATGTTGCTGCCTTTGAGTTGGAACGGAAGTTATCAATGCTCATTCTTCCTTTGGCCCTGTACTCGCTACCCGGATTGCGGAGTCACGAGTTGAGAATTGTCATGTTGGGTTTTGTAATTAGTTGCATTGGTGTTCTGATTTTCTGCATATCGGTCGCTGTGCTCAATTGGCTTGGAGGGGCTGACCAAAATGTACTATTCTACCATAGCCTTAGCGGGATTGTGGGGATGCATGCCTCATACCTATCGATGTATTTGTGCCTGTCCATCACCACATTGTTGGTAGGGTATAACCATTTGTTGTTTTCCATAAAGCGAAGAAATGAATCCATCTTGGTGCATGGGGCCATTTCTATACTCATCGTTGGCATTCTCCTGCTTTCATCACGTATGCAACTTGTGATCATGATCCTTGGATTAGCATTCTTCATTGCTAGCCGGCTGGCAAGAAGAATAGGAATGGTCCGCGCTCTTCTTATGGGTTTTGCAATGATTCTACTGTTACTTTGTGTTGCTTTGTTATTCCCAGTAAATCGGGAAAGGTTCAAGCAAGCAATCAACTTTCGAAATGAATATTCAATAAATTCAAAGTGGGGCGAAATGCAGATGCGACCATTGATTTGGATATGTGCTGGGGAGATCATTAGGGACAATCCGATTGTAGGTGTTGGTATTGGTGATAGTAACGAGGCTTTGGTGGCATGCTATCAAAAGAACAAGTTTGGCTCGCTTACCTACTTTCCAAATGTACAGTTTAATGCACATAATCAATTGCTTGAGACGACTATTCAGCTCGGAATTGTGGGAATGCTTTTGTTGATCCTCAGCGTTGCGTACCCGCTCTGGCGGGCCATTCGCGAACGGAACCTGTTCTATGTTGTCTTCATTGCAATATTCGCCCTTTCCTGTATCCCGGAATCAATGTTGGAGAGGCAAAGTGGCATAATTTTCTTTGCATTATTTAATTCGATGCTATTTTGGAATCCATTTCGGGCCATGAATCAAATGCAACGTAAACAAGAATCAGAATGAAGATATTGGTAACCGGCGGGTCCGGATTCATAGGAACAAACTTGACAAGCCGATTACATACCAGTGGGATTGAGTTTGTCAATCTTGATGTGGTGAAGCCAAAAGTGAATGAACTGGAACCATTCTGGGTGCCTTGTAATTTGTTAGATCCAAAAGCTGTCGAGGCTGAATTCCAACTGGCGCAGCCCACTGTGGTAGTTCACCTAGCCGCAGAAACTGACACAGACCCGTCCAAAGCCCTGGAGGATTATGTTGTCAATACAGAAGGGACAGCAAACGTCTTGAATTCAATTCGTTCGTGTGGTTCTGTTGAGCGATTTGTGCTCACTTCGACTCAGTTTGTGAATCAAAGCAAGATTGGCCCGAAGCACGATGAGGATTTTGCCCCTCATACCATTTACGGTGAAAGCAAAATAATAAATGAGCAGCAACTACGGAGTGCGAAACTGAATTGTTCGTGGACAATTATCCGTCCAACAAATATCTGGGGCCCTTGGCACCTACGTTATCCATTTGAATTTTGGAAAGTTCTTGCGGAGGGAAAGTATTTTCATCCGGGTCATAAACGAGTCAGGCGGTCTTACGGATATGTGGGAAATGTTGTTGATCAAATTATGAAGATTGTTGAGCTCCCTGAAGCCGTCGTCAATGGCAAAGTATTTTATGTTGGAGATCAACCAATTGATTTGTATGATTGGGTCAACGGCTTTAGCTTAAAGCAAAGGGGCAAGTCGGTAATTGTTGTGCCGCGTTCTTTCGTCTTTGGCCTAGCACTGATAGGGGATATCCTTCGATTGGTCCAATTAAAGTTTCCGATTACAACGTCCAGATTCAGGAGCATGACAACCGATAATCCCGTTGATCTCACGAAGACAATCGAAGCTCTTGGTGAACCAAAGTATACACTGCAGCAAGGAATTGATGAGACGATATCCTGGATGCGGAAGGTTCATCCTGACTTGGTTAAGGTATGACCAAGGATCGTTTTTCAACTATTAGGGTGCTGGATACGGCATTGTTCGTCGGGAGTATCGAGGAGGCCGTTGCTGTTATTATTGAATCCATTGTTCGTGGAGAACGATATAATAGGTGCATCAGTGCAACCGGAGCACATGGGATGGTCCTTGCCACTCGCGAACCGGAATTCCGTCAAGTCCTAGCAGACTGTTACATGAACTTACCGGATGGCATGCCAGGTGTTTGGATTGGCAAATTGAAGGGGGCAAAGGCTATGAGGCGTTGCTATGGACCAGAGGTGTTCAGTGTAATGATGAGGCGATCTGCCAGTAACTCGATCAACCATTTTTTCTGTGGAGGGAACATGGGTGTCGCTGAAAAACTGAAAGAAGCGGTCGGCGAAAAGTTTAACAACCGTCATGTTTCGGGCACTTACTTTCCCCCGTTCTTGCCGGTTGAAGATTATGACTATCCAGCTATTGCCAAAATCATCAATGAAGCCAAGGCAGATATTGTATGGATTGGATTGAGCACGCCAAAGCAGGAAAAGTTTGCCTGGCATCTGGCAAACCACACGGATGTTTGCTATATTATTTCTGTTGGGGCGGCATTTGATTTTCACACCGATCGACTTCGACAAGCACCCCACTTTCTACAAAGGGCTGGACTTGAGTGGTTCTTTCGTTTGATTCTTGAGCCGAAGAGACTCTTTCGACGCTACTTTGAAATTGTACCGTTGTTTATTTTTTACAACATGCGAGAGGTCTTTTCTGGAAAGCCGAAGCCGGACGGGCACTGAGACTTGGTGACGAATGAAATTTCGACAGGTTCCAGATTGTTCTATCTTTGCGTTAAAATTGAGAGATTATGAAGAGAATTTTGGTGTGTGGTGCCGGTGGTTTTATTGGCGGCCACCTTGTAAATCGGCTAAAACTGGAAGGATTCTGGGTAAGAGGTGTCGATCTTAAACACAATGAGTACAGTCCTTCAAAGGCAGATGAGTTCGTTATCGGGGACCTTCGCGACTTTTCAACCTGCAAGGAGGTTCTTCATGATATTGAGGAAGTGTATCAATTAGCAGCCGATATGGGTGGTGCGGGTTATATTTTCACTGGTGACAATGATGCAGCAGTAATGCATAACTCGGCCACGATTAATCTCAACATGGCCGAGTTGTGTCATCAGGCCGGAGTGAAGAAAGTGTTTTACTCTTCTTCAGCCTGCATGTACCCGGCATACAATCAAATGGATCCTCTTAATCCGAAATGTAACGAGGACAGTGCGTATCCTGCTGCGCCGGATAGCGAGTATGGGTGGGAGAAATTGTTCAGTGAACGCTTATACCTTTCCTACCTCAGGAATTACGGATTGCAAGTGCGCATAGCCCGCTTCCACAATATTTACGGTCCAGAAGGAACCTATAAGGGCGGTAAGGAGAAGGCGCCTGCAGCCATGTGCAGAAAAGTAGTTGAGGCGCCTACGAAGGGAACAATGGAAGTCTGGGGTGACGGCAAGCAGACACGATCATTTCTCTATATTGATGATTGTATTGATGCAGTTCGTTTGCTCGTTGAATCTGATTTTGTGGGTCCGGTTAATATTGGATCCGAAGAGATGATCTCAATTAATGATTTGGCGCGGTTAGTCATTAGCCTTTCGGGAAAGGAAGTAACGATCAAAAATGTTCCGGGACCTGAGGGGGTGCGCGGAAGAAATTCTGATAATGCACTGATTGAGGCAAAACTCGGTTGGAAGCCCAAGTTCACTCTTAGGCAAGGTCTTACGGAAACTTATCAATGGATCAATGGTCAGATGGTGCCATCGGTTTCCGTCTGAATACTCAAGTCAAATGCCCTGATAGGGTTCGTTGAGACAAGTTCACATATAAGCCGAGATTCGAAATTGAATTTACGGGTGTAAGTAGGTTTTTCTATTGGCGCGCATGATTAGGCAATTCAGTACTGAGTCAGGATCAAGGATATTGATTCTTGGTATCCTTGTTTTGTCCTTTTCTCTTCCGATCTCCCAATGGATGAGTGTTAGAATATTAATTCTCGGCTTGGTCTTCTCCCTCTTCATTAAATCCAAAGAAACAGGAAGAGTTGGATTTCTTGCGCTTGCCTGGGATCCTGTGCTCTATTTGATTGTTCTTCTTGTGGGACTAGAATATTCAGTTGATTTGCAAACAGGATGGCGAGTGGTTGAGACAAGCTTAAGCCTGATAGCACTTCCTATCATGGTTAGCAAGATTGAACCCTTCAAGAAGGATTATCTAAACAACATATTTCTTGCTTTCAGCTTGGGGGTCATCGTAGCATCAATAATTTGCCTCGTAAACGCCTGGTACTTGTATGGCCGGACCGGCTCAATTGATGTCTTCTTCTTCGAAAACCTAACGGACATCATTGATTCTCACCCAACATATCTGGCGTATTACCTTATCGCTTCAATCACCTTTGGGCTATACATCCTCCACTATGAGCCAGGCAACCTTCCTTCATGGTCAATTGTTGTTACGGTTGCCTTTCTCTTTCTGATGTTGATGCTGACAGGCGGAACGACATCATTTGTTAGCATGCTCTTTATACTGGCTTTTTTTATCTTGAAGTTCATGCTGGATGAAAAGAAGAACAGGCGGATCTCAATGCTATTTCTTGTTACTTTAATGATCGCCGGTATGTTTGCATTTAATGAGTTCAATCGGGGCAGTTCGGCGACCTTAAGGAATGATTCGTGGGAGCGTTTTGTTCTTTGGGAGTCGGCCATCAAGGCCAATCCTAATGTGCTGTTTGGCGTTGGTACTGGAGACTATAGGAGCGTTCTGAATACCTACTATGACTCGCATGACTTACGGGATTATGCGAGTGTGAATTTGAATTCACACAACCAATTCATTTATACATATTTTGCAAATGGCTTGCTGGGTTTGTTTTGTCTGATCGTCCTATTAGGCCGACCCATTTACCTTTCAGTACGAAATGGAAGCACTTTGGGAGCTCTCATCTTCTTCCCCTTCATCATTTATGGGGTGACAGAGGTATTCTTTGGCCGCTACCAAGGTGTCGTACTCTTTGCACTCATGCAACAGGCCTTCTACGCCTACTACCTCAGCTATAAGCCCTCCTTCTCGTTGAAACGTGCCTGATTTTTCCGAACTTGTGGCGTGAACCTCAGCAGTGCAGAAAACAGAAGGTATGGGATTTGTTCTTCGTTTAGGATTCTTTATCGCTGATTTGTTGCTACTCAACGTAGCCATCTTACTTTCTTACTCCTTGTTTGGTGTTGAGGTTTTGGGACCGGAGCGCGTGAACACGATATACCTGTTCGTTTTTAGCAATCTGACTTGGTTGTTTCTGGTAGTTGTGTCAAATCCATACAATGTTTCGGTTACCTGGGGACTCCGCAAGATCATCAGGAGCCAGTTGAGCTTCATTCTAATCCATTTGCTGGTCGTTACTGGCCTGATTATTCTTCTTCGTAAGAGCTTTCTACCTCAGCAGCTCGCTGTGATGTATCTGATTTTTGTTCCGACTTTCTTTTTGACAAAGTATCTGACATTCTATGGAACATCTTTTTTTTCTGGAAAGAATGACGATGTAAGGAGATACATCATTATCGGCAGCTACGACCTAGCCCGGGAAATACGACGTTATTTCTTGCTCCATTCGGACCTGCAGCATCGGTACTTTGGACTTATCGAACCAGGAATTGGTGAATGGTCCATGACCAAGGTCAGGATGTATTGTGAAACGCACAAGATAAATGAGATCTATTGTTGCCTCCCGGAAATGACCAACTCGGATATCCGTCGGTTGGTTGAGTTTGGCATGGATGCCATGATCAAGGTGAAACTGATTTCGGATCACCGGTCAGTTCGCCAACGTGCTTTAGCCCTGGAGCATTATGATCATGTTCCCGTTTTTGATATCACAACCATACCACTCGACGACTGGCGCAATCAATGGCTGAAACGAGCTTTTGACATGGTGTTCTCGGCTTTGGTGGCCGTATTTCTTCTTACGTGGCTGATCCCCTTAATCGGAATCCTCATCAAGTTGGAGAGCAATGGTCCTGTATTCTTTAAGCAAATGCGAAGTGGAAGGGGCAACAAGCCCTTCTTCTGCGTGAAATTCAGGACCATGATTGTTAACCTTGAAGCTGACACCAAACAGGCGACAACGAATGATCCGAGAATTACAAAACTGGGTGCGTTTTTGAGGAAAACCAGCCTTGATGAATTCCCCCAATTTTTTAATGTTATTGCGGGAGATATGTCTGTTGTGGGGCCCCGACCTCACCCGATTAAGTTGAATGAAAAATTCAAGCCCTTGATCAACAAGTATATGATCCGACACTATGTCAAGCCTGGTGTTACCGGATTGGCGCAAGTGATGGGCTACCGTGGCGAAACCAGGCTGGTGCGGGATATGAGAAACCGAATCAGGTTAGACAGATTCTATATTGAGAATTGGTCATTCTATTTTGATTTGAAAATTGTGTTCAAAACGGCTGTTTCGGTAATTACCGGTGACGAAAAGGCTTACTAGGCATGACGCTCCCTGGCCAGCTTATATTCTCTTTGATCGCTTTCCTGATTGCCTTCCTGCTTTTCCCCGTCGTCATCAAAATCTTCAAACGCCTCAACTGGCTCGATCAACCCGGCACTCACAAAATTCACTCGGCTACCACGCCTTCCATGGGTGGCATACCCATCCTGATCGGCGCAACGCTGGCGCTGCTGATGTCGCTGCCGTTGCAACAGTGGATCGCCATGAAGTATTTCTTCATTTCAGTTGCCTTAATGTTTCTCATCGGACTCCGTGATGATGTGCTGGCACTTTCACCGCGGCAGAAACTGGTCAGCCAGTTTCTTCCGGTCTTCGTGCTGGTGTTCCTCGATGGCGCAAGACTTGTATCATTCTATGAGCTTGGCGGGGGTTGGACATTCCCGGTTGCCTTAGCCTACTTCGTTAGCCTCCTCACCGTGGTCATCATCACCAATGCCTACAACCTCATCGACGGGATCGACGGACTGGCCGGGACAGTAGGAGTGCTGGTGTTGTTTTTTTTCGGCACCTGGTTCTACCTGGCTGAGGATGGATACCTCAGCCTCGTCGCGCTCTGTTTTGCCGGAGCGTTGATGGCATTCCTTCTCTTCAATTGGCAGCCGTCATCCATCTTCATGGGCGATACGGGTGCCCTGACGATCGGCCTGGTGCTTTCTTACTTCGCCATTCGATTCATCAACATCAACGTGGCCCTGCCCGCCGATCACGAGGCAAAGTTCACAGCGTCCATTTCTACGGCCGGCTGCGTGCTGATCGTCCCGCTCTTTGATACGTTGCGGGTAATCATTTTCCGCCTGAGCAAGTTCCAGTCACCCTTCCATGCCGACCGCAACCACATTCATCATCGCTTCCTGGGTATGGGCTTGACACACGCAGGGGCCACATTGTGGATCGGGGGAATCAATCTGGCCTTTATCGGCTTGGCGGTCGGCCTGAGACATCAAAGTGACCAGGTATTGCTGCCCATCATGGTAGTCATCTGCTTGTTGATTAATTTCGCCCTTCGGTGGAAGCAAAAGTCGTCCGCTGACACGTAGACCCATGCTTGAACAGATCGTATCAATTCAGGGGGAAATTGAGTCCCAGCAACCATCCAATGCGGAGGAACTGGAATCATTCAGGCTGAAGTACCTGAGCCGCAAAGGCATTGTCCCCTCGCTCTTCGACGACCTGAAGCAACTTCCTCCCGAAAAAAAGAAGGCGGTTGGAAAGCCGCTCAATGAGCTGAAACAACTGGCAGAGGCAAAATTCCGTGAATGGACCGATAAACTGAGCAACGCCTCAAGTACAGCCGGGACAACCATAGACCTCACGCTCCCGCCAGTACCCGACACGCTGGGCAGTATGCATCCGCTGACCCTGACGCGCTACCGGATCATAGAAATATTTGAACGACTGGGATTCAATGTCGCCGACGGTCCGGAAATCGAGGACGACTGGCATAATTTCTCGGCATTGAATTTTCCGGAGAACCACCCTGCCCGTGAGATGCAGGACACGTTCTTCATTTCAAAAAACCCTGATGTGCTGTTGCGCACGCACACCTCCAACGTACAAATACGGCTGATGGAGAATCAGCGGCCACCGCTACGGGCCATTATGCCTGGCCGCGTGTATCGCAATGAGGCCATATCTGCCCGGGCTCATTGCTTCTTCCATCAGGTGGAGGGATTGTATGTCGATCGCAATGTCAGCTTTGCTGATCTGAAGCAAACACTGTATCACTTTGCCAAAGAGATGTTTGGCAAGGACACCAAAATTCGTCTGAGACCTTCATTCTTCCCCTTCACAGAACCAAGCGCGGAGATTGATGTCTCCTGCTTCATTTGCCATGGCAAAGGCTGCAACGTCTGCAAGCATTCGGGCTGGGTCGAGATCGCGGGTTCGGGCATGGTGCATCCCAATGTGCTGCGTCATGTGAAAATTGACCCGGAGGAATTCACCGGGTTTGCGTTCGGCATGGGCATCGAGCGTGTGACCATGCTCCGTTACGGCATCAATGACTTGCGGCTCTTTTCAGAGAATGATGTCCGCTTTCTCCAGCAGTTTAAGCCGGTGATTTGATGACGTCAATCCGCTCTGTCGGTGTGGTAGGCGCCGGGACCATGGGGCTCGGCATAGCCCAGGTCTGCGCGACGGCAGGATTCGAGACGCTACTGTATGATGTCAGTCTTGCCCAAGTACAACGGGCCCTGCAGTTGATCGATAATAACCTCACCGCAGCTTCAAGCAAGGGCAAACTTGACGCCGCAACCAAAGAGGAAATTCTTTCGCGGATCAAGCCAGCGCAATCACTTTCTGAGTTGCATGTCGATCTCGTCATCGAAGCGGCTGTAGAGCGACTCGATGTCAAAAAGGACCTCTTCAGGCAGTTGGAAGAGATCAATGGGGGAAAGACTATCCTGGCGACCAATACATCATCGATCCCGATCACCCAAATCGCCACCGATCTCAAAGACCCATCGGCGTGCATAGGCCTTCACTTTTTCAACCCCGCCGACCGGATGAAATTGGTGGAAATCATTTCTGGCGAGGCCACCAGGCCCGCGATCAGGGAGTTGTTGCGTGAATTTGTGGGTATGCTGGGAAAAGTTGCCGTGATCGCAAAAGATTCTCCGGGTTTCATCGTTAACCGTGTGGCACGGCATTATTATGTTGAATCGCTGAAATTATTGGAAGATGGCGCTGCCGATGTTGAAACCATTGATGCGTTGCTGCGCTCCTCGGGGTTCAAAATGGGCCCGTTTGAACTCATGGATCTCATCGGTGTCGACACCAACCTCTCAGTTACTACGTCCATTTATGAAGGCTTCGGTCGAGCGCATAAATTCAAGCCAAGCAAAGTCCAGCAGCGTTTGGTCGCCGAGGGTCACTTCGGCCGAAAGTCTGGACGGGGATTTTATGATTACCAGAACACAGGGAAGTAGGATGCGGAGGAGCATCATGATGTTTTTGTGGGCGTCCCTCATCCTTTCCTGCCAGCCGGACCGGAGCGATGACCCCATTCCGTTCGTGGCTTTTTCACCATATCTGATCAATCTATCTGCGCCCGAATTCCAGCCCCTGACTATCAATGGCGGCTATAAAGAGATCAATTCCATCGGGGTGCGCGGCGTCATTGTCTATCGGCAGGATGCCAGTACATTCCTGGCTTTTGAGAGAAACTGCACCTATCGTCCCAACGAAGCGTGCGCGACAGTCAATGTACATTCGTCACTGCTGTACATGGAGGATCCTTGCTGCGCTTCCACTTTCAGTTTTGCGGGAGGAATGCCGACAGGAGGGATAGCCACGCGGGCACTTCGCCAGTACGCCACCGAACTGGTGGGACTGCAATTGACCATTACAGATGAAATTATCAACTAGGGAAGCGGTCAACTCCCCAGTGCTAGTGTTTTGTTAACAAAGTAAAAAGTTGACAGTTGACAAAAAGGCAATTGACAAACTAGTACTTCGCGTGCTTCCTTCCGTAGAAGTAATAGATCACCAATCCGATCAGCAGCCAGCTTCCGGCGATGACGAAGATGATTGTGTTAAGGAAAAACATCACGCCGCCGCAACAAACGATTCCCAAAATGGGTACCACTGGAAACAGTGGTGTCTTGAACGGACGGACATATTCAGGGTGCTTGTAGCGAAGGATGAGGATGCCTAGGCAGACAATCATGAAGGCGAGCAGCGTGCCAATCGACACAAGTTCCCCCAGGATGCCAATCGGCAGCAAGCCGCAGGCGACCATGGCGATGCTGCCTGTAATCACGGTGGCAACGGAAGGCGTTTTGTATTTCTCATGAACCTTTGAAAAGGAGGAGAAAAAGAGTCCGTCGTTGGCCATGGAATAGAATACGCGTGTTTGCCCCATGAGCATCACCAGGATCACTGAACTCAAGCCGGCGATGGCGCCCAGCTTGATAAAGGGACTCAACCAGGCAAGCCCTGAGCCCGCTTTGTCGATGGCCACGGCGATGGGTGCCGCAGTATTCAGTTCGGTGTACGGCGCGATACCGGTCATCACCAGGGCAACGAGAATGTATACGATGGTACAGATGAACAAAGAGCCGAGGATTCCCCACGGCATATCCTTTTGCGGATTCTTGGCTTCCTGTGCCGCGGTAGATACTGCGTCAAAACCAATGTAGGCGAAGAAAATTACAGCTGAAGCACGGAATATTCCCGTCATTCCAAACTGGCCGAAGGTGCCTGTGTTTTCCGGAATGAAGGGTACCCAGTTGTCGGTGTTGATATAGTTCCATCCAAAGAGGATGAACAGGCAGATAACTGAAAGCTTCAGGATAACAACCAGGTTATTGAAGTTGGCTGATTCTTTGATACCGCGAAACAGGAGGATGGTGATGATAAACACAATGAAAACCGCCGGAAGGTTGATGATGGACCCCGTGAACACCATGTTGTTTGCTTGATCAAAAATTATCGGAGCACTCGAAAGTTTGTCCGGAATATGGATGCCAAATGAATCGAGAAAGTTAACCACGTAGCCGGACCAGCCCACTGCCACCGTAGCGCCGGAAAACAAATATTCGAGCACCAGGGCCCAGCCTATGATCCACGCGACGATTCTTCCCATGGTAGCGTAGGCGTAGGTATATGCACTGCCAGCGATGGGAATCATGGCTGCAAACTCAGCGTAGCAAAGTCCCGCAAACGCACATGCTAAAGCAGAGACGACGAATGAAACGGCCACTGCGGGTCCGGCATATTGCGCGGCCGCCTGACCCGTAAGCACAAAGATGCCAGCGCCTATGACAGCCCCGATCCCAAGGGCAATGAGGTTGTATCTGCCCAGGGTCCGTTTGAGCCCCTTCTCACTGCCTGATTCGGCCTGAAGGACGTCCATCGGTTTTGTTTGAAAAAGAGAGTTGGCCATTTCGGTTGGTTTGGGTTAAGCCCTAAAAGTAGAAAATATCCTGAATTGACAATGGCTTAATTCCATGGTCACTGGGAATCAAGCCAACGATTCTTTACCAGAAGTCCAGTGATTTTTTCGCGGAAGTCATATACGTCGTAGGGGGCATTGTACAGAACGGCGATGAATACCTTCTTCGAGGGGATTGTGATATAATAGGCCGCAAATCCACCCTGGTGACCGGTATGAGAGATCACTTTGTGTCCATCGGGCGTTTGGTCGATGAACCACGACCAGCCGATGAATGGTGGCTTAGCGCCCTGCCATTCCGGAAATTGCCTGATGGCAGCGGATGAATCGATCGAAGCCCCATCCAGAAACAATGCGTTTCGCAGCGCAAGCTCATACCGGGCAAGCTCTTCGACTGAACTCCATACACCTCCATTACCCGCCGCACAGAATGTGGGCTCCTCTCCGTAGTCATCCTCACGCCAACTACCACCAATCTTCGTGTATCCGTGAGACACACCTGATTGGGGATGTGCGCCGTCGGTAATGGTGCTGGTGGCCATTCCTGCTGGCGTGAAAATTCTCTCGTCGATAAAGTCCTGCCATTTCTGGCCGCTCACTTGTTCGATGATCAGCGCAAGGGCGTTGAAGGCCGGGTTGGAGTAATGATAGTCTGTGCCAGGCTCGAACTCCAGCGTATCGGTTTGCGTCACGGGATACCAGTTCTGCTCATCGTTGGCAGAAAGATAGAAAACGGAGTCGGCGCTCACCGGCCTGTTGTCGGGAAGGCCGGAGGTATGGGTCAGCAGATGCTTGATCTTCACGCGTTGCGCGATGCTTTTGTTTTTGAAGCCTGGAAAGTACTTATGCAGGCTGTCTTCCACGGAGAGCTTTCCTTCGGCTTGCAGAATGAGGATTCCATTTGAGACAAATGTTTTAGAAATAGAGCCCAAATTGAACAGTGTCTTTGTGGTTATGGCTTCTCGCGTGTTCAGATCGGCTATGCCATATCCTCTGGAGAAGACAATGGAAGTATCCTTCATAATCATAACGGCACCACCGGGCTGGTCAGCCAACAAGTGAGTCATCATGAAATCATCAACCTCGCGGGCAAACTGATTTTCATTTTCAGGTGAACATGACAACACTGCAAGGAGGAGAAAGAGCGGTGCGTTTTTCATGTTTTGAGACTCGTCCTGCCTAATCTTCAATGGCTCTTCGTTTATTTTTTCTTTGGCAATTCCGGCAAACTGAAATCATCCAAAGGGCTGGGGAGTTTCATCATCGCCTCGATGTCTTCGGCCTTTCGGGGAGCCAGGGTTGACAAATGATCGTGTCCGTCTTTGGTCAGGAGGTAGTCATCCTCGATGCGCACTGCGATGCCCCACCATTTCGGATCACATTGGCTGTTCTCGGGAATGTAAATTCCGGGCTCAATGGTGATGGCCATGCCTTCCATGAGCAGATCACCATCACGACGGTCGTGTACGTCAAGCCCGATTTGATGACAACATCCGTGGGGATAATATTGATGCTGCTGTCCGTCACGGATGATGCCCAGTTCTTTTAGTCCCTGATCAACAATGGTCCGCGTAGCCTGATTGAGCTGTGAAATGGGGGTGCCGGGCTTACAGATCTTCATCGCCTCTTCCTGGGCTTTCAGGACAATGTCATAGATCTGCCTTTGTTCTCGGGAAAATTTTCCATTAATCGGTATGGTACGGGTTATGTCCGCCGTGTAGCCCCGATACTCGGCACCAAGGTCCATCAAAATCAGATCTTTGGATTCAATGCTGGGTTTGTAGTTCTCTTCGTAATGCAGGATGCATCCATTGTGGCCGGACCCGACAATGGATGGATAGCCAATATCTTCCGCCTGATACTTCTTGAAGACATATTCATGGATGCCTTGAACTTCGAGTTCGCTCATACCGGGCTTCATCGCTTTCATCACTTCCACCTGGGCCTGGCAAGAAATCTGAACCGCGCGGCGAATCAACTGAACTTCATCTTCGGTTTTGATTTGACGCAACTGTGCCATGAATCCGCCGAGCGAGCGTGTGTCCAGGTTACTTTTCTCAGGTTCAGTACGGACGACGAGTGACGATGGGTCAGGATAGTTCACTTTCTTTTTGAACTGGACAATCAGGTCTGCCAGGTCGGAGGAATCACGCGGATTGTCACGCACATCGTTCTTGAAATCAAAAAACAGCACTTTGTCAAACCGCGAAAAATCGACCCCATACTTTTTGAACTCCTTGTTGACAAATGTTTGCTCAATGCCCCATTGCGCTTTCACGCCTTCCACACCCAGTCGTCGGCCTGTCCACATTTCTTCATTGGGATTTCGGGGCTGTATGAAAATAATCTCGTTGTAGGATCCGCCCTCCGGAGCCTGTTGCTTGTCCTTGAAAATCAGCAAAACAGCGTGAGGCTCTTTGTAGCCTGTGAGGTAATAGAAGTCGGCATCCTGATGGAATTCATAGTTGACACTATTGGAGCGATTGCGCACGGCAGCGGCGAAGAAAACAGCGACCGAATTGGCCGGGAGCTTCTCCCTCAGGAGCTCGCGACGTTGACGGTGAAAGTCCTTCGACAGAAAGTCATCAGGCAGATCTGGATTTTGGGCCAAAACAGATGTCATGGTGACCAAAAGGCCCAGGCAAATGAGGGGAATGCTTAAACAGTGGTTTGTTTTCATAGTCCTGTAAATTTCAAATGTAACTTCCTTTTGGCATTGCGCCGAACCGCCTTTCTAAAATGGGCAAGGGTATTCTTTCAGTGACGTCATTTGCGGGATTGGTGGTTTTTTCAAGAGTCTACTGACCGGGAAACTGCAGAAGAAGCCAAATTAGCTATCTTTCGTTGATACTGCCTCGATTGAAGGTTTCGCTGACGATACTACTCGCCTTATGGTTTTTTGTGGCTGCCGGCCAGTCTATCCTGAGTATAAAACTGGATGGGACCGAGCAAGACAAGAAACTGATTCAATTTCTGGAAGAAGTTGAGCGTCAGCATTCCGTGCAGTTCTATTTCCTGGAAGACTGGCTGTCACCTTATACGATCGAAGGAAGTTATCAGGACCAGACGTTGGGAGATATGTTGTCAGATCTCCTGGGTGGTTCTCACGTGACTTTTGTTATGATTCACGACCACGCGCTGGTTTTTGTCAAGGACCCCGTTTACGAAATGAGTCGAAGGGAAGCATTGGAAGTTGCCTCACGACGTCAAAAAATTGTGGAGCAACGAATGGTAGGGAATCCTGATTTGTACCGGCCGGGAAAAATGGTAATCCTTCGCGGCCGGATCACAAATGAGGAGACCAAGGCACCCGTCTCCAATGCCACAGTTTCTCCCAATACCTCAGACGGCACAACTACTGACTCCCTGGGCCGGTATGAGCTGCGACTTCCGAGTGGCAATCATGTTCTTAACGTCGGTTACGTAGGCTTCAAGGATCGGGTGATCGATTTAACTTTGTATGAAGGGGGAAGCCTCAACATTGGCATGCAGGAGGCTCCTGTGCTGCTCGAGGAGGTGGTGATCAGTTCTGTGCCCATCAATGAACTGACCGGGAGTCGTCCGGGCCAGCTCCAGCTTGCTGTTGGCGCCATGAAGAAGCAGCCGGCACTGCTGGGCGAGGCCGATCTTGTTCGGCAGTTGCAGGCGCTTCCCGGTGTGAATACGGTTGGTGAGGCCGCGGCTGGTTTTAATGTAAGGGGCGGCAGCGTCGATCAGAACCTGGTGCTCTACGATGGCATGCCGCTGTTCAACACTTCGCACGCTTTGGGATTTTTTTCCGCCTTCAATTCCGAGGCTGTTCGCGAAATGACATTTTATCGCGGGGGCATTCCCGCAGAGTATGGCGGCCGGGTGTCGTCGGTGCTTGACATACGCAGCAAATCGGGTGACCCGGAAAAATGGCGTGTCAATGGCGGCATTGGACTTGTGTCGGCCAACGTGATGGTCAGGGGGCCGCTGCAAAAGGACAAGACCACGCTGGCGGCCAGTGTGCGGGGTACATATGCAAATTGGTACATTGACGCATTAAGCGATACCTACAAAGATCTTCGCAACAGCGAGATTGGTTTCTATGATGGTGAGCTTCGGATTGATCACGCACTGAGCCATCGCTCGCGCCTGTCATTTTCCTACTACCGAAGCTTTGATAACCTTCGCGTGCGCGGCGATACCAGTTTTCAATGGGTCAATCAGCTGGCCTCCGTCCGCCTGGATCAGATATTCTCCCCGCGCCTTTCAGGAAGCTTTCAGCTGGGGGTTGGTGACTACAATTATACGGTTTCGAATGTGGTGCCCGCCCAGGGCTTTGATCTTGACTACAAGGTAACCTACCCAGCCCTGAAAATGGACTTCCTCTATACGGCGGGGAATCATCGTGTAGCCTTTGGGGCGCAAACCACCTACTATGGCTTCAACCCCGGTGTGCTAAAGCCTACATCGACGGAATCAAGCGTCAGAGCAGTAACCATGGAGCGACAGCAAGCCCTGGAAAGCGGTATCTATGCCTCCGACGCATTTTCGATTACTAGTCGTCTGGTCCTCGACGCTGGCCTGCGATTGTCTGCATTCGTCAATATGGGTCCGGGCACCGTCAATGTGTATGATCCGCCATCGCCGATCTCTGCTCCGAACCTGGTTGACAGCGTCAAATATCCTTCGGGAGATGCCATAGCCTCATTTACGGGGCTTGAACCACGGGCCGCACTCCGGTATTCACTTGATGATAAGTCGGCGCTGAAATTAAGCTACCAGCGGATGTACCAATATCTGCATCTGATCAGCAACACAACGGCCGTAACACCTGTGGATATCTGGCAGCCCAGCAATACCTTCTTTAAACCCCAATTGGCTGACCAGCTCTCACTGGGCTACTTTCGTGACTTCGGCGAAAAAAAATATGAGGCCTTTGTTGAAGGATATTACAAACAACTCGACAATGTGCTCGACTTTAAGAACGGTGCACAACTGATCTTGAACAAGACTTTGGAAGCCGACTTGTTGCAGGGAAAGGGTGAGGCATATGGTATTGAGACATATGTTGCAAAAAACCAGGGCCGGTTCACATGGGCTTTGAGTTACACCTGGTCTCGATCACTCCGCACCATTCAAGGTGCCTCACCAGAGGAATCCATCAATGGGGGCATGACCTTCCCCTCCAGCTACGATCAGCCACATATGTTCAACGCGTCGTGGAACTACCGGTTTTCGAAGCGTTGGTCATTTAACGGAAATTTTGCTTATCGCACAGGTCGACCGGTAACTGCTCCTGTTTTTGGATTTACCCTGGACGGATATGGGGTTGCCTATTTCTCCGGTCGCAACCAGTTGAGAATTCCTGATTATCATCGTCTGGATATCGCGTTTGTTATTGAAGGAAGTCACAAGTTGAAGAAGCCATGGACCGGTTCATGGGTAATATCGTTTCTCAATGTGTATGGCAGGAGAAATGCCTACTCATATTTCTTCGCAAGCGATACACCAGGCCAGATCAATACCTATCAACTGTCTATTTTAGGGACCGTCATCCCATCGATAACCTATAATTTTAAGTTCTGATCAGCATGAAACTGAAAGCAAGCGTAACCTTGGGTGTTCTGGTGATCTGGATAAGTTGTGTCGACAAGGTTGATGTTTCTCTGCCGTCAACAGAATTGCCATTGATCATAGAGGGTGAGGTTACGGATGACCCCGGGCCTGATACGGTGGTACTTACACGGGCCTATCCGGTCGATGGAAATTTCTACACACGGCAAGGTGTCACGGGCGCTCAAGTGATCATCAGGGATAATGCCGGCAATGAGGAGTTGCTCACGGATATCTCCAGGGGGTACTATGTTACCCAAACACTTCAGGGGCAGGTAGGCCGGACCTACCAACTTGAAGTAAGGCAGGGTGGGACTACTTTCTTGTCAACACCGGAGCGAATGACCCCGGCGGGGACCATTGACAAGATTTATTTTGAGTACACGACCAGGTTAAACAAGGACAAGAACATTGAAGAGGAAGGATTCAACATATATCTGGATGGAAGTGTTGATCCGAGCAGCAGCCGTCGGATGCGTTGGAAATACAATGGAACTTACAAGGTTACGACTGATCCCGCAGCGCTCACGATTACCCTTCCGTGTGATGTACCGCCTTGCCCTGTGATTCCATTACCCTGTTCCGAAGGTTGCTTGTGCTGCACCTGCTATGTCTCTGTATATGATAGTTCCCCGAAGGTTGCGAATCCTACAACCCTTGGAGCATCGCAATTCTCCAAAGTTTTTATCCAATACATACCCATCAACAGCGCGACATTCAGTGAAAAATACCGCGTTGAAATCACACAGATGGAGTTGTCCGAACCCGTATTTGATTTCTACAATAATGTGCGCAAACAGATTGATAACGCATCAAGCCTGTTTCAGCCACCGTTCTTCGAATTGAGCGGTAACATACAAGCTGTCAACAGCAACGTAGGAGTTATTGGGGTATTCTCTGCGGCTGCGCAAACAAGAAAGCACATTTACATCTACAGGAGTGATATCCCGCATCCCTTTACGCCATCAGTGATTATTGGGGATTGCAGGGCGGTTGCGGACCATTCCAAACTCGAGATTCCACCGTTTTGGGAATGAGAAGCTTGTCTATATTCCTGTTGGCCTCTTGCCTCTCTGCTGTGGTTCACGGTCAGGATGATGTGGCCCGTGAAATCAGCAGACAGCTTGAAGAAAGCAGGACGAAATTTCCCGGTATGCGGCCGCATATTTTCTTTTCCCAGGATAAATATGCACCTGGAGATACTGCCTTTTTTCGTGTGTTCATACTGACAGAAGATGAGCGCATCCTTGCCGAGCGATTCCTGCTGACCCTTGAATTGGTCAGCCCGGGAGGAACCGTGGTAGCCAAACAGAATGTTTCATGCGTGACTTTCGGGGCTGCCAGCCAGTTGATGCTGCCCAAGGAACTGATTCCCGGCCATTACGAGATTCGACTGTACAGTGACCGAATGAGCAAGACCTATGGACTTTCGACAACAATTACAATCGTTGGGGAAAAGGAAATGAAGTCAACCCCGGCGGCGACTTCCTTGAGCATTTTTCCGGAGGGTGGTCACATCATCGCAGAGGCGCTCAACCGGTTAGTGATACGTGCTTCGGGAAAGGTGCCTGAATCGGCGGCTCTATACTCGGGAGAAGAGAGAATAATGACCGTAAACTTTGAAAAGGACGGGCTTGCTACGTTGCTGTTTATCCCTCTATCAAATAAGTCATACAGGATAGAGTTCGTATCCGCAGGTGAACTGCAATCTGTGCCGGTGCAGGCTGCCGAACCGGATGCCCTTACCATGCGCGTCTATGGGGGCCCGCGCAAAATGTGGGTGCTGGATATTCCTAGCGGTCCGAAAGGTCCGAAAACAGGGAATCTGGTGCTGGTCTCTCATCGGACGGTCATTCATGCCCAGGAAATTCGTATCTCGGGCGAAGGCCGGGGGAGTCTTCTGGTTGCCCCTGATTTCTTTCCCGATGGGTTTTCTGAGCTGTTCATCGTGGATCAGCAACAGAAGGTCTTGTCTTACCGTCCGGTTTATCGTCAATCGAATGGCACAACCTCAGCGACAATTACTGGACTACCCGAAAACGCCAAGTTGCGGGAATTGGTGTCGGCATCAATCCGCTTGACTGACAGTACTCAAAGCCCAGTCCTGGGCGCCCTGTCCGTTTCAGTGGTAAGTGATGGCGCGCGGGTTCGTCCATTGCGCACTCCCGATCCTTCCGTTGCCCTTTACCATGATCAATTGGAAGTTGACATAGAGCAGTCCGCTGATCGTGTGGAACTGGAACTGATGGCAAGACCGATGCCACTGCATGTTGTTCCGGAATATCAACCTCTTGTTTACAATTCAAACCTGAATCTGTCCGGACGCGTGTACTCCACCGATCCGGCAACACCTCTGCCATACGCTTGTAAAATAGTTATCTATTTGCATAAGGATCTTATTCGGTATGAGGCACCGGTAGAGGGTGATGGTAATTTTCACTTTCCTAAAATTTATGACTTCCTGGGAGAGGACCACGTCTTCTACAAAGTGGTTCAGCAAAACAACAAGGATTTGCCTCGCGTCAGGGTAGAATGGTCCAGCCAAAGTTCAATGGGTCGAATAAATAATATTCAATTCGCTCCAACCGACCAGACTGATACCTACGGAGACTTGCGAAAACGCAAGCATGTTATAGATCAATCCTATAATTTCTTTCTTAGTTCGCCAGCGGAGGGAACAGAGGAAATCAACTTGAACGGAGCTTTGGAAGACGAGTTTCAGGAGGCGGATGTCACAATTTACCCCAGGGAATACACGCCCTTTGAGACCATGCAAGAACTCATCCTGGAAGTTGTCCCCTCACTGCTTTTCAGGGCGAGGCAAAAGGATAGCCTGGTTGAAGTAACCTTAACGACGCGCTCTCCATTTGTGGCACAGCGCTACGCTGAAGGAAATGCTCTGTATATCATTGATGGCTGGATGACGACGGATACACGCTACCTCATGTCGTTGTCACCCAAAGAAGTTGTTGCCGTCAAGGTCATCAATGATATTGGCAAGCTGGATCGGCTGGGTATCCTGGCGAGAAACGGTGTACTCTTCATTCAAACATCTATTCCGGAAGTAACACGGCGAGATCTCGCTTCCAGGCTTTATGTCATGGACGGATTCAGTCCCACATTGTCTTTCAGTGAGCGATATCCGGTTCAAAAGCGCGTTCCGGATCTTCGTAGTCTCCTCTACTGGAATCCTCAGATTTCGACCGATAGCACAGGAACCGCAAATTTCACCTTTCGCACCTCTGATGTCCCCGGTACATATTGGCTGCGAGTCGTAGGCGCCACTTCAACGGGACATATGTTCACCATCGAGAAGCCATTTGAGGTGAAGTTCAGGTAACGCTCCAATGATCTTACCCGCGCACGGGAAAATGGCTAATTTTATGACCATGAAGAAGATCTTCTCTATTTGTGTAATGGTGGCTGTATTAGGAGCATGCTCATCGCCAGGTCCAGACCGAAACTGGAAGAGCATCGAGAAATCACTGCAGGTGCAGCTGATCACAGCGACCGATGGTGATACCATAGACATCCCCGAAGGAAACTATATGTTCACGCGCAGCCTGACGATGGATGGAAAGGCAAACGTTGTGATTCGGGGGAAGGGCATGCATCGCACGGTGCTATCGTGGAGAAATCAAAAGGAGGGTGCGCAGGGTTTTCAGGTCAGCAACTGCAGAAACATCGTTCTTGAGGATTTCTCTGTGGAGGATGCCAAGGGTGACAATCTTAAAGTGAATGATACACGGGGCATAACGCTTCGCCGCATCCGGTCAGTGTGGTCGGATGGGCCGAAGACGGAAAATGGTGCTTATGCTCTCTACCCGGTATTGTGCAAGAATGTCCTGATGGAAGAGTGTATAGCGGTGGGCTCTTCAGACGCGGGCATTTATGTGGGGCAGTCTGATTCGGTGATCATCCGGAACAATACCGCCTATTGGAATGTGGCGGGGATTGAGGCGGAAAATTCCCGGTGGGTGGAAATTTATGGGAATGAAGCTTATGACAACACCGGCGGGCTCCTTGTTTTTGATCTCCCCGGTTTGACACAGTACGGCCACACGACGCGGGTATACAACAACCGGATTCATGACAACAACCATGACAACTTTGCGCAGGCGGGAAATATCGTCGCGAGCATACCGCCGGGCACCGGGGTAATGATCCTTGCCACGCACGGGCTCAACATGTATGAAAACGAAATCGTCGACAACAAAACGGCAGGGGTCGCGATTATCAGCTATGAATTGGTGGCAGCCATGAACGAGGGTGTTCAGGAGCAGGAAAATGCCATTGGAGGAGCGCAGACGGTGAACAATCGATTTCGTGAGGATACATTGTATAATCCGTTTCCGTACGAGATCGCGATTTACAGGAACCGAATCTCCAATTCCCACTGGTTTCCTTCGACAGCGAATCACATGGGGAAGTTGCTGATGTGGTATTCGCTGTTCTCCCCACCCGATATTGTGTACGACGGCATCACTGATCCCAAACGGCCCGATCGCAACATTTGTTTTTCTGAAAATGGTGAAGTCCGGTTCATAAACCTTGATGCTGAGCATGAGTTTGAATCTCTTTCAAGAGACATTGCGCCATTCATTTGTCCGCCGTCCGGCGAGAAAAATCAGCCATGAGGATTTTTGCCATGCTGTTGATATTGCTTCTCCTGGCTTGCCAGTCGGGGAAGGTGGAGGACGCGGTCGTTGCTGAGGAGGAAGAACCTGTTGACCTCTCTGGGATGGGGAATAGCACGTTGTCGAGCTATGGATTCTTTTCCGGCGAATTGAAGGAACTTGAACCGGCTCCGGATGTCCATCCATATTCCATCAACTCGGCGTTATTCAGTGACTATGCCCTCAAGAAACGGTTTGTTAGGATACCCAATGGAAAACAGGCTGCTTATCAGGGTGAGGAAGTATTTGATTTTCCTGAAGGCACGGTGCTGATCAAGAATTTTTATTACCCGGGAGATCTCCGACAGGCAGATCATGATATCCGGCTGCTGGAAACCAGGCTGCTCATGCTGAAGGACGGAACATGGAATGCGCTGACGTATGTCTGGAATGAGGAGCAGACGGAAGCATTCCTGGATGTGGCTGGAGCCTCCATTCCTGTTTCCTGGATTCATACAGATGGTAAGTCAAGAAATATTGACTACTCGGTCCCGGACGTCAACCAATGCAAGAGCTGTCACTTGAAAGGTGACAAGGTGATGCCCATCGGGCCGTCGGCAAGGCAACTCAATCTCGGGGATCAATTGACCCGCTTGCGTGATCATGGGGTATTGTCCGGGCTCCCTGATCTTTCGTTGGTTCCGCACCTTGTATCCTATGAGGATGAGCAGGAGCCTATCGCTGAACGTGCCCGCGCATGGCTTGAGATAAATTGTGCCCACTGCCACCGTCCAGATGGCCAGGCGAAAACATCGGGTCTTTTTCTGGCGGCCGACATCACCTCAATGATGGAATTGGGTGTTGGTAAAGCGCCGGTGGCGGCCGGCAAGGGTTCAGGCGGAAGGAGCTTCAGCATCGTGCCAGGTCGCCCTGACGAATCCATTCTCGTCTATCGGATAGAATCAACCGACCCAGGAATCATGATGCCGGAAATGGGCCGAAAACTGGTACACGCGGAAGGCGTTGAGTTGGTCCGAGAATGGATACTCGCGCTGAAATAGCTAAGTCAGATCGCGTATTTCAAAATCCATTCCCTTCCCGAACTTGTAAATCTCCTTGAGCCGGTACCGTTCCAGTGTGTGAATGTCTTTCACTTTGAAGTCCCCATCAGGAAGCGCCTCTTCCACTTCGACATCATGTTGGTCGGTGAAGTTGATAATCCGGTAGCGTTTTCCAACGCGCAAGACATCCAGGGAAAGGCCGCTCATGAATTGGTGTGTTGAGTATTAAGATGAAAATGTTTCAGTCTCGTCAGTGCTGTCGACTTCATTCTCTTTCCAAGATGAAAAATGCGTTTTGTTCTTGCAAGTGGCCTTCGACTGCGCTCAGGCTGACAATGCCTTCGACTGCGCTCCCGCCTGCGCAAAACTTCGGCGGGCAGGCAGGCTGACAGTGCCCTTCGGTTCCTCTGGGCAACAAGCTGGAGAAATCTTCTTGTCATGCTGAGCGCAGTCGAAGCATGACGGGACTCAGCCTTGTGATAGCCAGCCCGACCTACTCGTCCTGCTTGAAAAGCGATCCTTGATCTTTGTCTCTGGCCTTGTCAACATCCACATTGTAAAGCGGTAGTTTGTTCAGTTCGCGGCTGAGTGTCGTATCCTGGGTGAGGATGCCTTTCTGGTTGGCTTCGCTCTTCAGCCGTTCCGTTTCACTTTCCAGTTCTTTGGTGTTGATTTGTTTGGATCGTTTTTCAATGGGCGGATTGAGTTTTTCCGACTTCTCAAACTCCATCACCTTATCAAGCATTTCCTTTGGAATGTCGGCCTCGCTGCGGTACACAAGTTCAAAGAATTGTTTGGCAAAAAATCCGTCAATCTGTATCCTTCGTTTCGATAAGTGAACAAACTTCCCGATCACGCGACAGATGTTTTCACGCTCTTCGGGGCTCAGTTGATCGGCAAATTCGTATTCTTCAATTTTCTTTAAGGCAAGAATAATGGGTTCCAGCGCATCCAGCGAGATAATGTAAACGGTGTAATCGGCAAGTTTATACTCAAACTGCTCAATGGTCTCCAGGGTATTGGTGGGCACGACGAGGAAGACTTCCTTTCGTACGTCTTCTTCTCGCACATATTTGATGGCGTTTTCTACTTGATTTTTCAAGTAGGAGGGGAAGTTTGAAAGGTCCTCACCCCAGGGGCTCTTGGCATCAAAGACGATGTACTCGTCTTTGATTTTCAGGGTATTGTCAGGACTGCCGCGGAATGGAACTTTCTCCACATACTCCACGGCGTGGCGCGCACAGATCGCTTTGATTCTGGCCTTGACGCGTTCTTCGTGCAATGACCAGGTTTCCTTGAGCCGCTCCAGCCGTTCAATTTCAAGACGATGTTTTTCATTTTTATCGTCGGCTTCGCGCCTGCGTTGACCCTCGGTGAGTTTATTCAGATTATCGATGGACTGATCATGTTCCTTTCTTCGTTGCTCTTCGGATGTCTTGTAACGGGTAACCTCCATACGCAGCTGCTGATTCTGCAACTCAAGATTTTCATTTTGTTGTTTCAGCTCGAGTCCCCTCCGCATGAAACTTTCGTTTTTTTCTTCAAGACCGGCAATCTTCTTCTGATTTTCTTCTTTTTCCTGCATCACGCGCTGTGATGTCTCCCTCAACGCAGACACTTCCACTTTGGCCTGATGCAGTGCCTCTCGGAGATTCCTGGTTTCGTTTCGTTCGACTTCCAGTTGGCTCTCGGCCTTTATGGCTGCTGCACGGACGGCATCCAAAGATGGTGTGATCCGCTGCAGGTCACCGTTTGCATCGACAAGCATAGATTTGACCCGGCCCCAGCGAAAAACACGGTCCCACCAACTGAGCGTCTTCAGTTTCTCCAGCAGCCGTCTCAGGTATTCAATGGAAATGTCCATAGCTAAAATTCAATCATCACCTGCCCCTTTTCCACGCTGTCACCCTTCTTGATGGCTACTTTCTTGACCGTCGCATTGCCCGGTGACTTGATAATGTTCTCCATTTTCATCGCCTCAAGAATGAGCAGCGGGTCTCCGGCTTTAACGGCGTCGCCGGCCTTCACGCGCAAGTCGATGATCAAGCCCGGCATTGGGGCCTTGATTGAATTTACCTTCCCGGACCCGGCGGCATTCATGCCCATTTTTTCCATCAACAAGTCAACTTCCTCCCGAAGTCTGATCGTATAATGGTGTCCCTTGACTTTCAACTCCACCATCTTGGCATCGCGGTCAATCTTCACCACTTCCGCCGGATAGCTCTGGTTCTGGTAGCGAATGTGATATTGACCGTTGCCCAACACAACCAGGTCCCAGTCGAGCTGCTGACCATTGATCAGCATTCCATCGTTGTCAGATTGAGCATCGAACGATTTGCCGTCAAATTGAGCCTTGTACATGGCATCAAAAATAGCAGGTGTTGACTGGGTTTGATTTAAAATTGTCAAATTTGTTTCTCACCGTCAGGTAATCCCGATACAACCTTTGAACTGGACACAGCTTCTCTCTTCCGCCCGAATCGGTCAAAAGCCGTCAGCATCCGAGATTTCACGCAGCGCTTTTGAGCAGGATTATGACCGCATCATTTTTTCATATCCGTTTAGACGACTTCAGGACAAAACCCAGGTTCATCCGCTCCCGGAAGATGATTTTGTGCACACCCGCCTTACACACAGCCTCGAAGTCTCCTCTGTAGGACGCTCCCTGGGTAAACGCGTTGGCGAAGTGCTGTTGCAAAGACATTCCGATCTGCGAAATCAGTTCTCCCTTTTTGACTTTGGGGCGGTTGTGGCGGCGGCTTCGCTGGCTCATGATGTCGGGAATCCTCCGTTTGGCCATGCGGGCGAAGATGCCTTGTCGGATTACTTCATCAAGCGGCCCGGAATTCGCGATGAAGTGTCGCCCGCTCAGTGGCAGGACCTGATTGCCTTTGAGGGCAACGCGCAGGGTTTCCGGATCCTCAATCAGCACAACTATGGTCTCAAACTAACCATGGCCACGCTGGGTGCTTTTACCAAATATCCTTGCGCATCCCTCTTGCCCGGAAAGGATATCAAACGGAAGAGTCAAAAAAAATATGGATTTTTCGACAGCGAACGCGTTGTGTTTGCTGAAGTTGCCACAGCCCTTGAGCTTCCCTCAACAGGCGCCGATGCATGGTCACGCCACCCGCTGGCCTTTCTCGTGGAAGCGGCAGATGATATCTGCTACAGCATCATTGATCTCGAAGACGGATGCAACCTTGGGCTTGTCAGCTTCGACGAAACGGTCGAATTGCTGTCGCCGATACTCGGCAGCAAATTGGATCTTCAGAAGGTCAGGAAGGACGAAGGAACTCACCGTAATCTGGGCATTTTGCGCGCTATGACCATTGGCGAGTTGATTGATGCGTGTGCAAAGATCTTTCTTGACAACGAAGCGGACATTCTCGAAGGAAGATTTGACAGCGCCCTTACAGACCTGAGTTCGTTTCGTGGCGCCTTGAAAGAGATCAGTACACTTTCCGTGGACCGAATTTACCACGCCCGGCAAGTAGTCGAAATCGAAGCAGCGGGTCATGAAGTGCTGCCCGGCTTGTTGGAAGAGTTCATTACTGCAGGACGTGTTCTCCGTGAAAACGGGAAATCGCGAAAGTATGAGAACCTTGCGCTGATCTTTCCCCGTGAGATTCGTTCCGCCATACGGCAATCACCGGATGTGTACGCCATGCTAAGACTCATCATTGACTTTGTGTCGGGACTCACGGACAAGCATGCCCTGAATCTGTACCGCAAGATCAAGGGGATGTCGCTGCAATAGCTGTTGTCAGGGGTCGTTCCGCCGATGTAAAGAACCCCGCGGAAGGCTCGAAAACTGCTAAAATTCAGTTAGTTTTGCCCCTTATTTACAACCGGATGTGGTCCCGTATAGCCGATAGTATCATTCGATTCCGCCTCCCGCTTATGAGCGGGATTGTCGTCATTACGGTGATCATGGGTTACTATGCATCTCGGGTTGAAATGAGCTACGATTTCGGCCGGGCTGTTCCCCCCAATGATCCTGAGATGGTCTTCCTCACCAAGTTCCGTCAACAGTTTGGGGAAGACGGCAACATGGTCGCTGTTGGCCTTCGCGACAGCGCCGTCTTCAGGCTGAAGAATTTCGAGGAGCTCCGCAACCTGAGCCTGAAATTGCGCGCTATCGAGGGTGTCAACGAGGTGCTTTCATTGCCGCGCATGAAGGTCATCATGAAGGATACCGCACAGCAGCGCTTTTACCTGGTATCCCTTTTTCCTGATTCGATAAAGTCACAAGCTCATCTTGACAGCCTGTTGGCGGCGGCACAAAATCAGAAATTCTATGCCGGCCAGCTCGTCAATGCGGGCAACGGCGCAACCATGATGTTGATCTCCATCGATAAGGAATACGCCAACTCGGCAAAGCGGGTCAAGCTCACCCAGGACCTTCAGGCTGCCGGCGAGGAATTCCAGACAAAAACCGGGATCGATCTGAAGTTCGCCGGACTTCCATTTATCCGGGCCGTTGTCGCAGAGCAAGTACGCAAGGAGCTTTCGCTTTTTCTTTATTTGTCCGCGCTGGTTACAGGCACCATCATGCTGATCTTCTTTCGATCCATCCGTGCGGTGATCTTTTCGATGATCATGATTGGTGTGCTCGTTATTTGGACATTGGGAACCATCACATTGCTCGGCTTCAAGATCACTTTGTTGAGCGGGCTGATACCTCCCGTCATCGTAACCATTGGTATCACCAATGCCATCTATCTCCTGAACAAGTATCATCTGGAGTACGCGAAGCAAAAGAATAAGATGGAAGCTATCCGGGTGGTAGTTCAAAAAATGGGCCTGGCCACTTTTCTGACCAACCTCACTGTCGCCATTGGCTTCCTTACCCTGCTCTCTACTGATATCCTGCTCTTGCGTGAGTTTGGCATTGTGGCAGGCATCAATATTCTTGCTTTGTTTTTTGTGAGCCTGGTCATGATTCCCGGGATCTTGTCCTGGCTGCCTGAGCCCTCATCGAAACACCTCAGCCATCTGAACTTCAAAGTACTGGGGGCGTTTGTGAGTGGGATTGATCTGCTGGTGCACCGGCATCGTGCCTGGATTTATACAGCAACGTTCTTCGTCACGCTGTTCGCCGTGTTGGGGATGTTGCGCCTTCACTCTGTTTCATTCATGGTGGATGATATTCCTGAGGATAGTACGATCAAGAGGGATCTTCATTTTTTTGAAGCCAATTTCAGTGGTGTAATGCCTCTGGAAATCGTGATCGACATCCACAGCAAGCGTAAGCGACAATTGCTCGAAATCAAAAACCTGGAAGCGATTGATCGTTTTGAGCAATCTCTGGATTCGATAACGGTAACTTCCCGACCGGTTTCCATCATTAGTCTGGTGAAGGCTGCCAAACAGGGCTTTTACAACAACAATCCTGAACGGTATTCGCTGCCGACAAAGACGGAGTCGGGTTTTATTCTGCGCTACATGAAAGGCCAGTCTGACAGCAGCGGCCTGGTAAAGTCCTTTGTTGACTCCACGTTTAATAAGATGCGCATATCCATGCAGATGGCTGATATAGGATCGGTTAGAATGGATTCGCTGATCAATGATGTCATTCAACCAAAGGCTGATACGCTGGTGAAGGAACTCAGTAGATCACTCAGATCGGAAAGAGACTCGGTTGCTGTGGCGGTGACCGGAACCTCCAAGATCTTCATCAAAGGCAACAAGTTCCTGATCAACAACCTTACAGAAAGCCTGATACTTGCTTTTATCCTGATTACGCTTTCCATGGCTTTCCTCTTCGCCAATGCACGAATGATTCTCATCTCGCTTATTCCAAACCTGATTGCCATGATGATAACGGCCGGACTGATGGGATATCTCGACATTCCGCTTAAGGCAAGCACCGCGCTGATCTTCAGTATCACGTTTGGCATTTCTGTCGACAATTCAATCCGGTTTCTGGCCAAGTACCGGCAAGAGCTTCTTTCCAGTGGCTTTTTTGTACCTCGTGCGGTCAGTGAAAGCATTCTTGAGACAGGGAAGAGCATCATTTATACTTCGGTGGCGCTGTTTGCCGGTTTCATCATCTTCGCATTTTCCGACTTTGGCGGCACCATCGCCCTGGGTATCCTGACTTCGACCACCCTGCTGATCTCCATGTTTACCAACTTGATTTTGCTTCCTGCGTTGATCATGACATTTGACAAGCCGAATAAGGAAACGCAGAAGCGGCTCATCGACGATTTTGATTCCAGTTTTTACGGTGAGGAGGAAGACGAAGAGATTGACTTGAGCAAGATCCGAATCCATGACCGGGTAGGTGCCGCTGAATGATTACCCGCACACAATCAAGAGAACACTGCTATACGAAGTCGAAAGATGAGCGCGAAATACAACGAGGATAAAGAGCTGAATGTCGGTGCGATTGCCGAAGGGATACTCGCGTTTTGGAAAAGGGAGAATGTTTTTGAACAATCCATAACGAATCGCGATGGGGCACCCGCTTTTACTTTTTATGAAGGACCCCCATCCGCGAACGGAACACCGGGCATTCACCATGTCATGGCTCGAACGGTCAAGGATATTTTTTGCCGTTACAAGACACTGCAGGGATTCCAGGTAAAGCGCAAGGGTGGATGGGATACGCATGGCTTACCCGTAGAACTCCAGGTGGAGAAAGAACTCGGGATTAACAAAGACGATATCGGAAGAAAGATCAGCATCGCCGACTACAACCGGAAGTGCCGTGAGACGGTCATGAAGTACAAAGATCAGTGGGATGACCTGACCGAGAGGATGGGCTATTGGGTCGATCTGCAGCATCCCTACATCACCTACAACAATGATTATGTTGAAACACTTTGGTGGATCCTGAAGAAATTCTATGACAAGGGTCTCCTATACAAGGGATATACAATACAGCCGTACTCACCTTCAGATGGCACCGGACTGAGTTCACACGAGCTCAACCAACCGGGCTGCTACAAGGATGTGAAAGACACGTCAATTGTAGCACAGTTCAAGGTTCAAAAAGACAAGAATTCTGAATTTCTCTTTGACAAAGACCCGCGCGACGTGTTTGTGCTTGCCTGGACAACCACGCCATGGACATTGCCATCGAATACAGCGCTGGCAGTCGGAGGTAAGATAAACTATGTGCTCGTGTCGACGTATAATCCGTACACCCATAAACCTGTGCGGGTTGTACTGGCCAAGGATCTTGTTGGAAAGTATTTTCCGGAAAAGAACAAGGACCTGCCCATGGAGGATTATCAACCAGGTGTCAAAGCGATTCCTTTTCAAGTCGAGAAAGAGTTCATCGGCAGTCAACTCGTTGGGATCCGATACGAGCAACTCATGCCTTATCTAAAGCCACTGATGGACGTTGAAAAAGCATTCCAGGTGGTTGCCGGTGATTTCGTCACTACGGAAGACGGAACAGGCGTGGTGCACACTTCACCGACTTTCGGTGCCGACGACTTTCGGATCGCGAAGCAACACGGCATTCCACCATTGACACTCCGTGATGAATCTGGCAATGAGGTGCCCACGGTCGATCGCAAAGGAAAGTTTGTAAGGGAGATTGGAAGGAAGTTGCTGGAAGGCGTTGCCCAATACAAGATCAAGACACATAAACCATTGGGTGAGGACGACTTTTACGTCAAAAATTATACAGATGAAGATGAGGGCAACCCCGATTACAAGACGACGGACGTCATCATTTCGATCATACTGAAGGAGGAAAACAAGGCTTTCAAGGTGGAGAAGTACGAGCATACTTATCCTCACTCTTGGCGAACGGACAAGCCCGTATTATACTATCCGCTTGACGCGTGGTTCATCCGTACAACAGCTCTCAAGGATCGCATGGTTGAACTCAACAACACCATCCATTGGAAGCCCGAGTCGACCGGTACCGGCCGTTTTGGTAACTGGCTCGAGAACCTGGTGGACTGGAACCTTTCCCGTTCCCGTTTCTGGGGAACACCGCTGCCCATTTGGCGAACCAAAGACGGCAAGGAGGAAATTTGCATCGGTTCGCTGGAAGAATTAAAAAAGGAGGCCGAAAAGGCAGAGAAAGCCGGAATTCAATCTGGTGTGAAACCTTCCGATCCTGGTTTCGATTTGCACCGTCCTGCTGTTGATGAAATTGTGCTCGTCAGCAAGTCAGGACTTCCCATGTACCGTGAGCCAGATCTCATCGACGTGTGGTTCGATTCGGGCGCCATGCCTTACGCCCAGTGGGGGCTGGATCCCGAAAAGCTCAAGAACAATCATCCGCAACCCTTCCGGTCCGGATTTGAGGGCGCATTTCCTGCCGATTACATCGCTGAGGGCGTTGATCAGACGCGTGGATGGTTCTTTACCCTGCATGCCATTGCTGCCCTCCTCTATGACAGTGTGGCGTTCAAAAATGTTATCTCCAACGGACTGGTGCTTGACAAGGATGGCAACAAGATGTCGAAGCGGAAAGGCAATGTCGTTGATCCGTTTGGCACCATACAGAAATTTGGTCCCGATGTGGTACGATGGTACATGATCGAAAATGCCCCGCCATGGGACAACCTCAAGTTTGACATGAACGGATTGGCAGAAACGCAGCGTCGTTTCTTCGGAACACTGATGAATACGTATTCATTCTTCGCGCTGTATGCCAACATCGATGGGTTTATTAAGGATGAATCCAGCGTGGTGCCACATGAGAAACTCTCAACCCTCGATCGCTGGGTCATTTCAAAGCTACAATCACTCATCATTGAAGTCACGAAGGCCTACGAAGCCTATGAGCCTACCGCAGCCGCCCGCGCAATACAGGAATTTGTCAACGACCACCTCTCGAATTGGTACGTCCGGCTGAACCGTAAGCGTTTTTGGCAGCCACTCACCCGGGGCGAACTCTCCGAAGACAAGCGGGCAGCCTATGAGACGCTCTACGAATGCCTCATGGTAGTCGGTCAGCTGATGTCACCCATAGCGCCATTTTATGCCGAATACCTCTATAAGAATCTCACCGATAATATCCGTGACAAGGCAAAAAAACTAAACAGTCCTCTCAGGTATACATCGGTGCATCACACGTTGTTGGTCAGGCCGGAGAAATCACGAACCGACGAAACGCTCGTGCGATCGATGGGTTATGCGCAGACCATTTGTTCGCTGGCTCATTCTATCCGGAAGAACAGCAAGATCAAGGTGCGGACCCCATTGCAAAAGATTCTCCTTCCTGTGCTGGATGATACGTTTGCCGGATCCGTGAAGGGTGTTGAGGAAATTATCAAGTCTGAGATCAATGTAAAATCGATCGAATATATTGACAACGCTTCTGGGTTGTTGGTTAAGAAAGTGAAGCCCAACTTCGCCAAGCTGGGAAAGCAATATGGATCCAGAATGAAAGAGGTATCAGCGGTGATACAATCGCTGACAAAAGTGGAAATCGCTGATCTGGAGAGAAACGGTTTGTTGAACAAATCCGGATTTGATCTTGTTCTGGAGGATGTTTTGATCAGTTCAGAGGATATTCCTGGATGGGCGGTGGCAAGTGATGGAGCCATTACCGTAGCGCTCGACATTCAGATAACCGATGAACTTCGACAGGAGGGAATCGCCCGTGACTTTGTGAATCGTGTTCAAAACCTGCGCAAGGAGTTGGGCATGGAAGTGCTTGATAAAGTAGTCATTGAGATAGAAGCCATGGGGGCAGACGAACAAGTGATACGTGCCATCCGTACATTTGCAACATACATCACCCGTGAAACGCAGGCCTTGAAACTGGACATTATTAGCGGGGTCAAAGGAGGTACGGAGGTGGATATGGATGATTTTGTGCTGACCGTACGGGTAACAAAAGGGTGACAGCCCACATAAATGTTTAGTGAATTCGAATGAAAGGAAGCAAGTATTTCTTGATCGCTCTAGGTGTGATTCTTATCGATCAGGCCAGTAAGTTGTTGGTAAACCATTACATGGAACTCCACCAGGAAGTGAATGTGTTGGGTGAGTGGTTCAAGTTGCACTACTTGCTGAACCCCGGCATGGCGTTTGGCATACGGTGGGAGAATGAGTTTGGAAAACTGGCGCTGACAGCTTTTCGCATTATCGCCATGGTGGGTATCGGTGTTTTTCTTGCCCGCTCAGTCAGCAAGGGTGCCCATCGGGGGTTTCTTGTTTGTCTGGGAATGATCCTGGGCGGGGCTATTGGCAATGTGATTGACAGTACGTTCTACGGTGTCTATCTACAGAATGCACCGTTTGATTCACCAACGCCATGGTTTCATGGACAGGTAATCGATATGCTGTTCTTTCCGCTCGTAGAGTTTTACTGGCCCGCCTGGGTTCCTCTTTTCGGTGGCGATTATTTCCTGTTCTTCAGCCCTGTATTCAATATTGCCGACTCTGCCATCTTTCTTGGCGTGTTGTTTATCCTGATTTTTCAAAGGACATTTTTCGGAAGCAAGGATGCGGATCATGACGCGTCGTCAGAGCAAGCGCCACCAGTGGATACTTATACAAAGGATGGCAGTATACCCGAAATTTCCGGAGATGATTCATCACCCTCAATGACTGTTTAGCGTGGCCGAACAACTTCATATTGCGTCATCGACCGACAAGCGTGAGCGGTACAAGATTCTTGTGCCACAAATTGAGGCCCTTATCTCCGGCGAAAGCGACCTCGTGGCCAACCTCTCAAACGTTGCAGCCGCCCTTCGACAAACCATGAATTTCTTCTGGGTGGGATTTTATCTTGTTAAAGATGACCAGCTTGTTCTTGGGCCTTTTCAGGGACCGATAGCCTGTACCCGAATTGATTTTGGGCGAGGCGTTTGTGGCGCTTGCTGGAAGGAGCAACGAACCATCATTGTGCCGGATGTCGATCAATTTCCCGGGCACATTGCATGCAGCTCTGATGCAAAGTCTGAAATTGTCCTCCCTGTGATGAAGAATGGCAAGGTTATGATGGTTCTTGACGTTGATAGCAACTTGCTGAATGATTTTGACGATGCAGATAAAGCGGGACTCACCGCCATCGTGGGCATTATCGAAGGCCTTATTTGATTTTTCTCAAGGATTATGGCCTTCCGGCAGGCTACGGCACCTGCATACTTTTTCTTTACCTTTGTGAAACCCTCATTGCGTGGTCAGGAAGTTCTTTCCGCATGACAAGAATTACCTCCTCGAAGATGCACAGCTTCGAATACGGGACCGTCTCCTCACCAAATTGATCGACAAGGCTGTGACTGCATACCAGCGTGCTCACAACCCATTGGGACTCAATGATGCATTCAGTGAAAGAGTCGCAAGTTACTATCCAACCAGTCTCACTTCCCTTTACGACTTCTACGAAAAATTGGCGGGAATCTACCGGTTTAAGTATGGTGAAAACCAGCTGGCATTTCTTTGGGACGGTGGTGACCACAGCGAGAAATACAAATTGGATTGGTCGTTGACCTTTGAGGAATGGACGGGCCAATTGTGCCAGCAAGTGCAATTTGCGCAAGCCGTCCTTGACCTTACGGTGTTCTTGCCCGAGAAGGGGGCATTTGTCCCGCTGGCCGGGAACCGGATGAATGCCGTGATGCTTGACCAGTTTGAGGTTAGAATCCACAAGCAACGGGGAATTGTAGGGCTTCGTTTGTCCTGACTCCCGCTGCGCTGATCCGGCATTGCCCGTTTTATCTATTGGTCAAATCCTTATATTTGATAGGAAACCCTAACCGCCATGAGAAAGTTGTTTGTTATCGGCAGCATTGTCGTCACCGCCTTGATTATTTTCTGGGCGTTTTACTGGATTGATGCCTTGTTTCTTTTCCTGATTGTTGTCCCCCTTATCGTGATGGGCATCCAGGACCTGGTACAGATCAGGCAATCCATTCGCATCAACTTCCCCGTTGTCGGTCGGCTTCGATATGTCTTTGAAGACCTTCGCCCCAAAATCCAGCAATATTTTGTTGAGTCTGACACAGATGGGTCGCCGATTAACCGTAATGAGCGGTCTGTCATCTATCAGCGAGCCAAGAAGCAAATTGACACAATCCCGTTCGGTACCCAGCTCGATGTCTACTCGGAAGGTTATGAATGGAGTACACATTCTATCGCTCCCAAAGATTTTCACAAAATGGATCACAATCCACGAATCATGGTTGGGGGGAGAGATTGCAAGCAGCCTTATGCCATGAGTGTCCTGAATATTTCCGCTATGAGTTTTGGGTCGTTGAGCAAGAACGCCATTCTCTCTTTAAACGCAGGGGCAAAAATTGGCGGATTTGCTCACAACACCGGTGAAGGTGGATTAAGCCCCTACCACCTCCAGCCTGGCGGCGATATCATTTGGCAAATCGGTACTGGTTATTTTGGCGCACGTACTGAAGATGGAAAATTTTCGGATGACGCGTTTAAGCAGAATGCGACGAGGCCCCAGGTGAAAATGATAGAGATCAAACTTTCTCAGGGGGCCAAACCCGGACACGGAGGGATTCTTCCAGGCAAGAAGAACACACCAGAAATTGCAGCCATTCGACTGGTCAAACCTGGAACAACAGTTTTCTCACCACCCTTTCACAGCGCTTTTTCTACTCCCACTGAACTCCTCCTCTTTATTAAAAAATTAAGGGAACTTTCCGGCGGGAAGCCAGTCGGCTTTAAATTGTGTATTGGCAGAAAGACCGAATTTCTCTCGATCTGCAAGGCCATGGTTCAACTTAATATATTCCCGGACTTTATCACCGTGGATGGAGGCGAAGGAGGGACGGGTGCTGCGCCACCGGAATTCACCAATCATGTAGGCATGCCCATGCTGGATGCGGTTGCGTTTGTGGATGATGCCTTGCGTGGGTTTGGGATTAGGGATGAAATGAGAATTGATGCTTCAGGTAAGGTGCTCACTGGCTTCCACATTCTACGGGCCATGGCGCTGGGTGCTGATGTCTGCAATTCGGCCCGGGCTATGATGATGGCGCTTGGATGTATCCAGGCGCTGGAATGCAACAAAAATACGTGCCCAACGGGCGTCGCTACGCAGGATCCGTATTTCATGAAGGGACTGGTGGTGGAGGACAAGAAAAACCGGGTTGCCAATTTTCACAAGAATACAGTGGAGAGTTTTGTGGAACTCATGGGGGCCATGGGAATTGACAATCCGGAAAAAATCAACCGCACACATGTTTACCGTCGCGTCTTCATGAACATGGTTAAGACCTATTCGGATATTTATCCCAGCATCCCGGATGGGTGCTTGCTCGAAGGTGGCGATGTTCCCTTTGACTACGAGTCATATCTGAAGAAGGCCTCCGCAGAGACTTTTGAATTGGCTTGATTTCTTCCTTAAGTCATGGAAGTCCCCAAGCTAGATGGCTCTTCTTTTTTTAGACTCAAGCTCGAGCGTTACCAATCGGCTTCGATCCTGGGTCCAGAAATCAGCATTCTTTCGAAGGAGTGCGCGAATGGTCACGGGCGTTGGATAATGAATCCAACATAACCTTTGGGCTCGACTTCTTCTATGACAAACGTCACCACACGGGCGCGGGGAGGCCCTTTTTTGCACCAGTCAACAAATGATCCGATGGTGGGTTCATCACCCTCAACTTCCACATACACACTTCCATCGGGTTCATTTCGCACCAGGCCGGTGACGGCCAGCCGGTCCGCCGTTTCTTTGGTTGATGCCCGAAAGAATACACCTTGCACTTTTCCAGAAACACGAATGATGTATCGCTTCATACATTCTGACTATATTCACATGGATTAACCATTCATCATGGAAACGGCTGATGAGGTGCCAATACGGTCAGCGCCAGCGTCAAGGAGTTGGATTGCCTGCTCCCGTGTTTTGATTCCCCCGGATGCTTTTATGCCTACTGTACCTGGCAACACAGCACGCATCAATTGAATATGCTCCACTTTGGCCCCTGATGACACAAATCCGGTACTGGTCTTTACAAAATCCGCACCGGCATCTGTGCAGAGGAGGCAAGCCTGCTTGATTTCATCATCCGTCAGATAGGCTGTCTCAATGATCACCTTGAGCAAGGTGTGTTGATCATGGCAAGTCTTTGCACACTTGGCAATCTCAATCTTGGTCCACGGCATGCCCGTCTTGAATGCGCTGAGGTTCCAGACAACGTCCACTTCATCAGCGCCGTTGTCAATGGCCCGTTTGATTTCATCAATCTTCGTTTCGGTCATGTTATAACCCAAAGGGAAGCCGGCAACAGTAACAATGGTGATGGGGTCTTTGTCAACTTCTCGTTTAGCCCGCTGCACCCAAAAGGGTGGCACACATACCCCAAGGAAATTGAATTTTCGCGCCTCATCCACGAGCTTGTCAATGTCACTGATTGTGAGCGTGGGACTAAGCGCGGTGTGCTCGATATGTCGGGCGAGGTCCATGGGGTGTATTCCCCACTATATTAGCAAAAAATTGGCTGGCCCACCGTCAGACTTCAGAGACAGTGTCAGTTTATGGACATTGGAGTGTTATCATTTAATGCCTGATACCACACTCCTTGCAGTACCTCATCTTGTGCGGCGGTCTTTTCTTTGGAATCTTCTTGTGGCCTAGATGGCGATGATCCGAGAATTGCGGACGTGAAAGGTACTTGAGAATGCGTTGCTTTTCTTTGGCCGCCTGCTCTACGCGTTCATAGAACTCATATTGCGCGGTGTGCTGTACTTTCTGCTTCTTCCTTTTTGCGACCTTGGCATGCCGGGGACTGTGTACACCCTGATTTTTTCCTGGTTCACGCGAATTTGGAAGTTGTGATTGAGCCCGGGAAACGAAACCTGCGGTTATGAGTACGGACAATAGGCAGAACAGGCGAAGGAAGCTCATTGTCCTATTGAACGTACTTTTATAGGGAAAATTGTGTTGCCAGAATGTCGGCTGGCTTCAGGAATCTGCCTGGCGATGAAACTCCCACCTAATCCATTCGGTCCTGGTGGTCGGCTGAGCAAAAACCCAATACCCAACAGCCCTTCAGATGCTTTTCGCCTCAGCCATTGTTTGTTGCCTGCGATATACCCACGGTGGGGTAGGATTGGGGTCTTGCCAAAGCCCCGCATACTTTTGGCGGGCTTCCTCCTTTAATGCTTCGAGTTCCGGGTCAACAGCCTTCTCCGTTGTCCAGGCGAGGCCGGCTTTCACCAGTTCACGCTGGGGATTGGGAGCTCCGTCGATGTGAATTTCACCCAGACGATTACCATGGCGATCCTTACCGTGGATGGTGATCGTGACGGACTTCTTCAACAGTAGGCTCTCCAGCATCTGTTTAGATTCAACGGAGTAGTCCTGTCCCGGCTCCGGACTGTCGATCCCGTGCAACAGAATCTTGTGGTTCTCATGGTCCCAGGTTTCAATCATTATCGTGTTGCCGTCAATAACTTCGCGAACCATCGCATGAATTTTCTCCTGTGCCACGACAGGGAACATGAGGGTTAAGAGGGGCATGATCAAGATCACAATCTTCATACGCACATTTTGATGACTCAAAGATCATGGAGGATTGGTTACGCTGCGATACTGACCTACGCGACTTCTATCACATGTAAGATTTCCGGGCAGGCTTGACAAAATCTGTGCCTCAGCAAGTCTATTCATTGAATATTTCAACGTAATCATTGAAGTACTCCTTGAGCAGGTGTCGCTGATTTCTCAGTGTACGTCACATCTCCCCCGCAATAAACCGAATGATGAAATACACCAACAAGCTGCTCACGACCAGCAACCCAAGGACTCGCGCCCGACGGTGATAGAATTTGTAAGGAAACATGTTCATGGCCGATGGTTTTTATGCGCGATTACGTTCGCGTAACATAGATCGACCATCCAAGACCCCGAAACATTGCTTTGTCGACCAGCGACGGGTGGAGACTTTGAATGGTACGACGGTTGAGGTGAACAGTCGGTTACTCTGTAGGGAGTCGACCCTGTTCAGCCTTCGACTGCGCTCCCGCCTGCGTAAGACTACGGCGGGCAGGCAGGCTGACATCATACTAAGCTAGTTCGAATTCGTGTGGTCGGCACTCCTGTCATGCTGAGCGGAGACGAAGCATGAGCGAAGACGAAGCATGAGCGCAGACGAAGCGTGACGCTGGTGAGTCCTCTACAAGTGGATCACTTCTCCGTAGGCTGCGGCCGCTGCTTCCATGATAGCCTCACTCATCGTCGGGTGAGGATGGATGGACTTGATAATCTCGTGGCCCGTGGTCTCCAGTTTGCGGGCCACCACCACCTCTGCAATCATTTCCGTTACGTTGGCTCCAATGAAGTGCGCACCCAGCCACTCACCATACTTTGCATCAAATATGACTTTCACAAAGCCATCTGATGCGCCAGCGGCCTTTGCTTTGCCAGAGGCCGTAAACGGAAACTTACCAACCTTTACCTGGTACCCTGCTTTTTTGGCTGCTTCCTCCGTATAACCGACGGATGCGATCTCCGGTGAGCAGTAGGTACAACCGGGAATGTTATTGTAGTTGATCGGCTCCGGCTTTTTACCAGCAATGTTTTCCACGCAGACAATTCCTTCCGCGGAAGCGACGTGAGCCAATGCAGGGCCACGCGTTATGTCGCCGATGGCATAGACGCCGGCTACATTGGTCTTCCCGAAATCATCAACAACCACTTTGCCTTTGTCTGTCTTTACCCCAATTTCTTCGAGGCCGATATTTTCCAGATTGGTGGCAATGCCAACGGCAGAAAGAACGATATCCGTCTCAATCTTGATTTCACCGGTTGGTGTCTTCACCGTGGCAATGCAGCCAACACCGCCGGTATCTACTTTGGTAACTTCCGAGTTGACATGAATGGTCATTCCAGCTTTCTTGAATGATTTCTCCAAAGCCTTCGAGACTTCTTCGTCTTCAACGGGTACAATGCGGGGCAAGAACTCAACAATGGTGACCTCCGTACCAATGGTATTGTAGAAATATGCAAACTCCACGCCGATGGCACCGGAACCCACGACCAGCATCTTCTGCGGACGTTTTGGCAATACCATGGCCTCGCGGTAACCAATAATTTTTTTCCCGTCGATCTTCATCGCCGGGAGTTCTCGTGAGCGCCCGCCCGTGGCAACGATGATGTGCTTCGCTTCGTGTTCCGTTTTCTTTCCTGAGCCGTCTGTGACCTCTACTTTGCCACCCTTCTTTAGCTTGCCGTGTCCAACGAGTTGTTCGATCTTGTTCTTCTTGAAAAGAAACTGCACTCCCTTGCTCATTCCTCCGGCCACATCACGGCTGCGCTTAACCATCCCGGCCAGGTCAGGAGCGGCTTCCTTTACGGTGATGCCGTAATCTGAAGCATGCTGTAAATACTCAAACACGTTGGCACTCTTGAGGAGTGCTTTGGTCGGGATACATCCCCAGTTGAGGCAAATACCGCCCAGTTCAGCTTTTTCCACAACGGCCACTTTCATGCCCAGCTGTGAAGCACGGATCGCAGCTACATAGCCACCGGGGCCTGAGCCGATTACGATAAGGTCGAAATTTGCCATACTGAAGTTAAAGTTTCGGCCAAAGATAACCGCCAAAGGATCAAATGAAAAGCGCTATTTTTACCCGATTGATTTCATTTTTCGAACCAAAAAATCCCTCCGAATGAAACTTCTTCAGAATAAAACGGCGCTGATCACGGGCGCATCCAAAGGAATTGGCAGAAGCATCGCGATGCGGTTTGCTGAACAAGGGGCCAACGTTGCCTTCACGTATTTGTCCAGCGTGGAGCAGGGGCAAGCGCTGGAGGCCGAGTTAACTTCCAGGGGCATTAAGGCCAGGGGATTTCGTTCGGATGCATCAGACTTCGCCCAGGCCGACAAGCTGGTTGCTGATGTGGTCGCGGAATTCGGCACTTTGGATATTCTGGTGAACAATGCGGGAATTGCCATGGACAATCTTCTCCTGCGGATGACAGAGGAAGCCTGGGACAAGGTGCTGCAGGTCAATCTCAAGAGCTGCTTCAACACTGTGAAGGCCGCTTGCAAACCCATGATGAAACAAAAAGGAGGATCCATTATCAATATGACATCCGTAGTAGGATTGAAGGGCAATGCGGGTCAGTCGAACTATGCCGCCTCGAAGGCCGGCATTATTGGTTTTACAAAATCCATCGCGCTCGAATTGGGCTCGAGGGGCATCCGCTCCAACGCCATCGCTCCCGGATTTATTGAAACAGAAATGACAGGCAAACTTGACGAGAAGGTGGTGCAGACCTGGCGTGATGCCATACCGTTAAAGCGCGGTGGCAAACCCGAGGATGTGGCCGATGCTTGCGTCTTCCTGGCATCCGATATGTCTGCCTATATTTCCGGACAGGTGATCCAGGTTGACGGCGGCATGCTGACTTAACTCCTCAATTCCAATACAATGACTTGTCCACGGGACATTCAGGAAATTTGATGGTTTTGCAATTCAACGAGCGCAAGCTCCAGCCCTTCGCATAGTGTGTACGTCAGCCTGGGAATCCGATGGTAATCCTTCTTGTAAACCAGTTCTTCGATCAACGAGGCGTCTCTTCGGAAATCTTCGAGGCCAAGCATAGATAGCGAAGATTTGATCCGGTGCACTGATTCGGCCAGTCTGAGCCAGTTCTTATCCTTAAGCTGTTGTTTGATGTTCATGATACTGTCAGGAAAACTGATCACCATCGCCCGTACCATCGTTTGAACAAATTCAGCATCCTGGCCTGAAGCTTGTTTCAGGTACTTCAGGCTAATCGTTTTGCCGTTGGTTCTTTTTGAAATTTTTCTGGTTTCAATGACCGGTTTGAATTTCTGCAGTCGACCAAAGAGCTGTTCAGGAGTGAATGGCTTGGCAATACAGTCGTTCATCCCGGCTTCCAGGCATTTTTTGACATCCTTTGCAGCCGCATTGGCTGTCAGCGCAAGTATGGGTATCCGACTGAAAGGCGTTTGTCCTTTACGGATGATGCGGGTGGCTTCAAAACCATCCATGACGGGCATTTGGACGTCCATAAGAATCAGATCGAATGTGCGTTCGGTCAGTTTCTCCAAAGCAATTTGTCCGTTTTCTGCAATCTCTACGTGGCACTTCCATTTCTTGAGTAATGTACCGGCGTAAAGTCTGTTAATCTCGTTGTCCTCCACCAGCAAAATGTCAAGGGGCTTGAAGGCTTGCGATTTTTTTGTCGGTGATTTTTTCAGAACCCGTTTCGGGCGAATTGTCCGGGTTACAGGTAGCGGGAGAATGACCGTGAAAGTTGATCCCTGGCCTGGTTTGGAGCTTACGGATATTTTCCCTCGCTGTTGGTGGACAAGCTGCTTCGCTATAGTGAGTCCGAGTCCGCTGCCGCCATATTGCCTGGTAATGCTTGCATCGGCTTGCGTAAAACTTTCAAATACCGTGACCAGTTTGTCGGAGGCAATACCGATTCCGGTGTCTTCAATAGCAAATCGGACACGATGCACCTGGGTTTTGTTGCTTTGCAGGCTGCATCGGAGCATCACATGTCCTTTGTTTGTAAACTTCAACGCATTGCTGATCAAATTGGTGAGGATTTGGTTGATCCGTACCGGATCGCCCAGAAAATTTTTATCCACTTCTGGTTGTATGGCCAGCTGGAGGGCAACATTTTTCTCGCGTGCCTGGACACGAAAGGTCTGGATCAGATTCTCAAGCAAGTGGCGCATGTTGAATGCAATGCGCTCGTATTGCATCTTGCCGGATTCGATGGATGCCAGATCTAGTATGTCGTTGATGATGACCTTCAGATTTTCAGCGGCGGTCCGAATCGCGGCCAGGTAGGCTTGTTGCTCCTCTACACTGGTGGGTTGATCCAACAGTGAAGTCATACCCACGATGCCATTGATGGGCGTTCGGATTTCATGACTGATGTTGGCCAGAAACAAGTCCTTAGCTTTTTGTGCCTGGATAAGTTCTTCAGCAATTTTCTTGCGCTGGGTAATATCCCGGCAATCGAGGATCAGCGCTTGAAGGCCTTGCTGGTGACGGAGATTGATCGCGTTGTACTCGAAATATCGTCGCTCACCTGTCCGGGTGACCAGCTGAAGTTCATTGGCTTCAGAAAATTTCTTCTTACAGCACTTTTCAAAAGTTGTGCGACTGATCAAGACGGTTTCAGCGGGCAGAAAATCAAAAAACAGCTTGCCATTCAGGCTCCCGGCGCGGTAACCAAGTTCACGGACCGAGCGATTATGATATAGAATCCTACCCTGATAGTCCACCACGAAGATCAGATCAGAGCCATCGTCAACTACCGTTTTGTAGAAGAGCCCTTTGTCAACGTAATCTCGAAGGGATTTCATATGCCTGACTCCTCCATCTCCTTGAGATACCTGTAAATGGATGACTTGCTGATATCCAGTTTCTTGGCGACTTCAGGTACGTTGTTGTTATACTTGTCAAGATAAACTCGTATGAGCCGGTAGGTGTGTTCTTCCAGCGTCATTTCCTTCGATGGTCCCGTGGGACGGTCAGGCACACGGGCGAACGTAATGTCGTGAGCCTTCACCTCTCCATTTTCTGCCATCACGGCAGCCAGATCCATGACCGACTTGAGTTCGCGGACATTGCCGGGAAAATCATACGCAAGAAGCTTTTCCTGGGCGTCAGCCGCCAGACGGAATTTGCTCAGTTTGTTTTCAACACTGAATGCATCAAGGAAATGCTTGGCCAGCAGAAGGATGTCTTTCCCTCGCTCCGTCAAGGTGGGCAGGTTGATGCGCAGGCCCAGCAGGCGATAGTACAAGTCCTTTCGGAACCGATCTTGCTGAACCTCATGCTCCAGGTCGCGGTGTGTAGCAACAATGATGCGGACATCCAGCTTGATCACATCACTTCCCCCTACCCGGGTAAGTTCTTTTTCTTGTAAAACGCGCAGGAGCTTGGCCTGCAGGTTAAGATCCATCTCACCGATCTCATCGAGCAGGAGAGTGCCCCCTTGGGCTTCTTCAAAGCGGCCGATGCGTCGGGCTGCCGCGCCGGTGAATGATCCCTTTTCATGACCGAACAGTTCGCTTTCGATAAGTTCGCGCGGTATGGCGGCAATGTTGACGGCCACGAAAGGATGAGCCTTTCGCGATGAATTGTAATGAATGGCCTTCGCGATGAGCTCCTTGCCCGTGCCGGTTTCTCCGGTTACAGTTACAGTGATGTTGGTCTTGGCCGCTTTTTCCAGCAGTTGAAACATTGCTTTGACAGGAGGACTGGTGCCGACGATGGTCTTTTCAAATTCATACTTCTTTCCGATTTCCTGCCTAAGCCTGCCGATCTCGCGAATCAAGGAATTTCTCTGGAGCGCATGTTGCACCGAGTTGAGTATCCGGTCCTTTGCGTCCTCATCTTTGCTGATGTAATCGAACGCTCCAGATTTGAGAAGTTCGACGGCTGTGCGGATTTTTTCCTGCGCAGATATGATAATGACAGGAATGTCGGGATCAAATTCCTTGATTTCGCCGAGGACAGATTCTCCGGAAAGATCGGGAAGGGAGTAATCCAAGGTTACGATCGCGGGCCGGCGGTGAAGCTGCTGGAGGAATTCCCTTCCTGTTGAGAAACAGGTTACTTCAAAATCAGGGTTGAGACCCAACACATACTTCATGAATTTGGTGTATACCGGGTCATCCTCGATGACAAAGATGTGCACGGTATTCGGTTCAGGCATGGCTGGGCGTAGTGAAGATTATGCTGTTCAAGTTAGTCCACAGAATGCAAAAACAAAAGGCTGTCCGTGGACAGCCGTTTGAGGTTGAGATACCCGGCAGATGACCTGCTGCGTATTACGATGATACTCTTCTGTGAGTGACTACACTGCGATTTGCAATGCTACCGATTCGCGCCTTTCAGCAGCGGTTACAATGCGGATGCCTTTCTTGATGGTCGTTTCCGAAACATGGTGCCTGCAGGCAAGAACTCGTACGGATTCACGGTAGGTTCTTCCTTCCAGTTTAAGTTGATTGAAATCCTCGTAGTACTGGATGTAGGAGAGGATCGTCGGGCTAACAATCCTGGTCTTGACCAGGTAATCCATCACACCCTTGTTGTACAATTCCATCAGTGTTGTCATAGCGCCTTCTTTTTCCTTTTGTTGAGTAATAAGCGTGCCATTGCGTTTTTGACCCCATTTTGACCATTTCTCATCATGTAAAGGCTCATTTTGAGATGAACTGTCTCAATTTGGGACTATCAATTGGGGTAATACCAACGTAGTGGCCACGACCCGATTTTGACGGCTTGACAAGAATTTGATGCATGGGTAAGTTCGCGTATGGCCACTGAAATCGATCGAATCTCCCGAATGCTCGAAAAGACTTTCGACAAGCACCCCTGGTATGGTCCTTCCGTCATGAGTATACTTTCGTCTGTTACATCGAAGGAGGCTTCATGCCGTGTCGGACAAAGTCATTCCATCATTGAACTGGTCCTTCACATGACCTCCTGGCGAGCTTTTGCGACAAGCCGGCTTCTCGGCGACAATAACTTCCAGGTATCTGATGAAGCCAACTTTCCGGCGCCGGCATCTTGGGATGAAGCAATGAAGAAACTTGGGCAAAGCCAGGCAGCCTTGTTGGCCGCCGTGAAGGGATTTCCGGAAAGCAAACTGGGTGACTTGGTTCCAAACGGGACGAACAAATACACCTACTATACCCTTCTCCACGGAATTTTACAGCACGATATTTACCACATCGGTCAAATCCAGTTGATCCTCAAATCAATGGCCTCATCCTGACGAACATTCTTTCGCTAACTTCCTGTAGCCGTGGTATTTGAACCTTTGTTAATGACGGCCTCTGTTCACCACTTTCAAGACTGAATGAACGACTGTTAGGCGGGAGTCAAATAATTTATTTGAGCTTCCCCTTGGATAGTTGGTGGACGGTTCGCTTATCTTTGCGCACGTTCTTTAAAATTTCGCTTATCAAGAAAGGCAGAGGGTAATGGCCCGATGAAGCCTTGACAACCTATCCTCCCGATGAATATCGGGATTGCGATAAGGTGCCAAATCCATCCCTGAATGTTTCAGGGACAGATAAGTTAGAATCAGCTTCTCGACATTTCAAGAAAATACGAAAGCTCTTCTGATTTATCGGAAGAGCTTTTTGCTTTTTCCGGTATGCCGTTCTCGGTAAGTGATCATGTTAAATCCTAAAAACAATCATTACCATGAACAAAACAACACAACTCATCCACAGCGTCCCGGTCGACGAGCTAACGGGTTCCATCTCGGTTCCGATCTACCAAACCGCAACCTATGTGCAAGAGGCGCCGGGGATCAACAAAGGCTACGATTACGGCCGCTCCAACAACCCCACACGGCACGCCCTTGAGAAAATCGTGGCAGAACTCGAAGGTGGTTATTCGGCTTACGCTTTTGCCACGGGCCTTGCTGCTATTGACGCCGTGCTGAAGGTGCTGGGTGCCGGCGATGAGATCGTCGCTGTCGACGACATTTACGGAGGAGCGTATCGTCTATTCACGCATGTTTACCAGAAGTTTGGTATCACCGTGAAATACGTGGATACCACCGATGTCGGGAATCTGGTGGATGTGGTGAGCGACAAGACAAAACTTGTATGGCTGGAATCGCCGACCAACCCCACGCTGAAGATTTCCGACATCGAAAAAATCGGAGCCATCGCACATGCCTGTGGCGCATACGTTGTGGTGGACAATACTTTTGCGTCGCCCGTGGCACAGCAGCCATTGCTTCTGGGTGCTGACATTGTGGTGCACAGTGGCACAAAATATCTTGGCGGTCATTCAGACCTGGTGGCCGGGCTCGTCGTTGTACGGACGGAGGAGCTGGCCGAAAGGATCAAGTTTATCCAGAATGCATCCGGCGGAATTCTCGGTCCGCAAGATTGCTGGCTTCTCATCCGCGGCATTGAGACAGTGACATTGCGGGTGGAACGTCAGTGCAAGACCGCGCTGAAAGTTGCAGAGTTTCTTGCATCCCATGAGGATGTTGAAAGGGTCTACTACCCAGGGCTTCCCACGCACAAGAACCACCAACTGGCCGCTCGTCAGCAGAATGGACTATTTGGTGGCATTGTGTCTTTTACATTGAAGGAAGATACCGAGGAGGCCGCTGTGAGCTTTGTGACTTCGACTACCTACTTTAAGTTGGCAGAAAGCTTGGGCGGAGTTAAGAGCCTTCTTTGCCATCCGGCGAGGATGACACACAAGTCAATTCCACGGGAAAGGCGTATTCAATCTGGCATTGCCGATTCACTCATCCGACTCTCCTGCGGGATTGAGGATGCCGAAGACCTTGAAGCTGACCTGAAAAATGCTTTCCGGGCCGTGAAACGTAAAAAGAAAGCTGTGTCGGAAAATGCAAATGTCGAGATATGAAAAAGAAATTGACACTAGGACTATTTGGCTTCGGATGTGTGGGCCAGGGACTGTATCGGGTGCTTGAAGGGACGCAAGATTTCGATTCGACAATCAAAAGGATTTGTATCAAGCATCCGGAAAAACACCGGACTGTTCCTCTGGAGAGATTTACAACATCGCCCGGGCATCTGCTCCTGGACCCAGAGATCGATGTGATCGTTGAATTGATTGACGATGCAGATGCCGCCTGGGACATTATTCGCGAGGCAGTCAGGCACGGGAAGGCGGTGGTCACAGCCAACAAGCGCCTGGTAGCTGAGAAGATGGATGAAATCATTGAACTTCAGCGGACCTATGGACAACCGATTCTGTACGAAGGTGCTGTTTGCGGAAGCATTCCCATTATCCGAAATCTGGAAGATTACTACAACAACAATCGGATCACTCGGCTCGAAGGAATTGTTAACGGGAGTACGAACTACATTCTCACCAAAGTTGCTGAGGACGGCAAGCCTTACGAGGAAGCGCTGCGCGAGGCACAGGAACATGGCTTCGCTGAGTCTGATCCCCGCCTGGATGTTCAGGGATTCGATCCGGCTTTCAAACTATCTATCCTCGTGATGCACGCATTCGGCCTTCGGTTGAACCCCTCCTGTATTATTCGGGTAGGCATTGATCGACTTGCTCCAAGTGACTTGATCTATGCAAGAGAAAATCGATTGCGAATCAAGTTAGTAGCTGGTGCGTATCGTATCGGCGACTCGCTCTTTTCAATAGTCGGTCCAAGATTGGTGGATGAAGTTCATCCGCTTTTTGCAGTGAACAACGTTTTTAACGCGGTCATGGTAGAGGGTTTGTTTGTGGAGGAGCAGTTGTTCGTAGGCAAAGGCGCCGGAGGCAATCCAACGGGCTCTGCTGTCCTTTCTGACCTTTCGGCGCTTCGTGATGACTATCGGTACGAATACCGAAAATTGAACCAATCGAGATCGCTCCGGCACAGTCTGGAGGGGTCGATCGAAATAGTTGTTAGCTGTTTGCCAAAAGTCCGGATATCACCGTTGGAATTTGTCCATTTTAAGGGCGGAATACGATCAAAGCACATTCACCGATTGTTCGGTGAGGTTAGCCTTACAACATTGGCCGAATGGACTCAGCGTGAGGACTTGAGCATCCTCCTGGCGCCTGGAGCCGTGCCACGGCCGCTGGCGGCTGGAATCAGGGACAATCGGGTGGCTGCCTAGGGCCGCAACGAGGTGTTTTTGTGATGAGATTGCCTGTTTTTGGGACCCGGTGAATATATTTGTGAACTAATTCCGAAAGGCATGCTCCCTATACTTTCCCTTTCCATCATCGCATTTACGGTGGTTATCCTTTTGCTGGTTTTGCTGCTCATTTATGCCCAGAAAAAGCTGGTCCAGACTGGCCCGGTCAAGATTACCATCAACGGTGAAAAAACAATTACCGTATCGGCCGGAAGTTCCTTGCTGACAACGTTGGGGAATGAGAAAATTTTCCTTCCATCTGCTTGCGGTGGAGGGGGTACATGCGCAATGTGCAAGTGCGTGGTGGAAAGCGGCGGTGGCGATGTGCTACCCACCGAAGTGGGGCACCTTTCCCGTCAGGAGAGAAAAGATCATGTTCGTCTTGGCTGCCAGGTTAAAGTGAAACAGGATCTCAACATCCGAATCCCGGATGAAATTTTTGGTATCAAAAAGTGGGAGTGTGAGGTTGTCTCCAACTACAACGTTTCTACATTCATCAAGGAGTTTGTCGTCAAACTGCCGCCCGGTGAGACCTTGAAGTTTGAAGCGGGGGGTTATATCCAGATTGACGTGCCACCCATCAGCGTCGATTACAAAACCATGGACATCACACCGCATCCGGATCTTGGGCACAAGCCGGATGTTTTCAAGAGTGATTGGGACAAGTTCAAGTTATGGGATCTGAAGATGAAAAATGATGAACCGATCTTCAGGGCCTACTCCATGGCCAACCACCCGGCCGAAGGAAATATAGTGATGCTGAACATTCGTGTGGCCACTCCGCCGTGGGATCGCCAGAACAATAAGTGGATGGATGTCAATCCCGGAATTTGCTCTTCGTATGTTTTTTCGCGGAAACCTGGTGACAAGGTGACGATTTCCGGACCTTACGGTGAATTCCATATCAATAAAACACAACGTGAGATGATCTATGTTGGTGGCGGTGCCGGCATGGCACCCCTTCGTGCGCAGATCTTCCATCTTTTCCATACGGAAAAGACTAACCGCAGAGTGTCCTATTGGTATGGTGGTCGGTCTAAAAAGGAATTGTTCTACACAGAGCACTTTCGGAAGATTGAGAAGAACTTTCCCAACTTTAAGTTTTACATCGGCCTGTCCGAGCCCCTTCCGGACGACCATTGGAAGGTCAACAAAGGGCTTGATGACAAGGAAGGGGATGGTTATACCGGCTTTATCCATAAGTGTCTCTATGACAATTATTTGAAAGACCACCCTGCTCCCGAAGATGTTGAATACTACCTGTGTGGGCCGCCCATGATGAATGCAGCCGTTCTTAAAATGCTGGACGACATGGGCATCCCGAAAGAAAATATCCGGTTTGACGATTTTGGAGGTTAATTCCCTTGTCTAATGGGCTTCAAAAACCTTCTGGTCTTTTCGAGCCGGAAGGTTTTTTACTTCATAAGGCTTAGTTTTGATAAACACTAACCCGTGGACCTTACCCTGTTCTTTTCCCCGGTAGATGAATCCATACACGGGTCCATCCAGTCGGTTTCAGCCTTTTTCAAAAACATTCGTGTTTATGCCGAGAAGATGCCCGACTACAAGGGTGCACACATCGCGCTGATTGGTATCAATGAAACGCGTGGCGCTGGCCATCACCCAGGGAAGAGTCATGGGCCGGATGAGGTTAGAAGGAAGCTGTACGAGCTGAAGAAGGGGACCGGAGCCTATCGGATCGTTGATCTGGGTAACCTGAATCCTGGCGTCGACCTCGATGAAACTTATGTAAGACTAAGTGAAGTGTGTCGTATACTTTTGGAGAACAACATTCTTCCGGTGGTTATTGGTGGATCACATGACCTGGATTATGGTCAGTATTGGGCCTATGAAGGATTTGATAAATTGGTAAGCCTCCTCAACGTTGATGCATTTTTGGATCTGGAAGACAAGCACGGTGTTTCGGCCGATCGGAGGCACTTGCACAAGATACTGCTTCACGAGCCCAATTATTTGTTGAGCTACACACACCTGGCCTATCAAACCTATCTCATCGATCCGTCGTCCATCAGTGTTCTGGAGAAACTTTACTTTGAAGCATTCCGGATCGGACAGATGCGTACCAAGTTGTCAGAGATGGAGCCCGCCATACGGCAGGCTGATTTGCTCTCATTTGATGTTTCGGCTATTCGCTCATCGGATGCGCCTGGCAGCGATCGGGCTCAGCCGTTTGGCCTTCATGGCGAAGATGCTTGCCAGATTGCATGGTACGCAGGGATGAATGAGAAACTCAGCTCGTTTGGTATTTACGGCTACAACCCCATGCTGGACGACACACACCACAAAACCGCCTCGGTGGTTGCCACCATGGTCTGGTATTTCATAGAAGGCTACTATCACCGCAAGAACGAGCAGGACTTCAAAAGCAATGACTTCACGAAGTTCACCGTGTCAATGCCTTCGGATCCCGATACACTGGTCTTTTACAAAAGTAAGTTCACCGAACGCTGGTGGATGGAAATCCCCGGCCCCTCGAAATCGACATACGGAAGAAAGAGCATTGTGCCGTGCAGCTATACGGATTATCAGACAGCAACGGCGGGTGAGTTGCCGGACCGGTTTATCACAGCCCTGGGAAAACTTTAGGGAAGTTCCGCGATGATGGTGCGCCCACCTTCGGTGACATCGTCTATCTTGACATTGACTTTGCTGTCGAGGGGCAAGAAGATATCAACCCGCGATCCGAATTTAATAAAACCAAACTCCTGACCCTGCGCCAGAGTATCGCCTTCCTTGATGTACCACTTAATACGGCGAGCCAGTGCCCCGGCAATTTGACGGAACAAGATCTCCGTGCCGTCTTTCATCCTCACCACGACCGAAGTGCGTTCGTTCTCTGTGCTTGATTTTGGGTGCCATGCCACCAGGTATTTTCCGGGATGGTAGCGGAAGAAGCTGATCAGTCCTGCGGCGGGCATACGATTCACGTGCACGTTGATCGGCGACATGAATATAGAGATTTGCTTACGACGCGATTTGAGGTATTCGGTTTCCTCCGTCTCTTCAATGACCACCACTTTTCCGTCGGCAGGAGCGAGAATGTGCTTTTCATTCTGGTTGACTGTAAAAACAGGGCTGCGGAAGAATTGCAGGATGACCAGGTAGAAAATCAGGCTCAGGGCAATACAAATCTGCTGGGCCACAGTTGCTTCGGGAAAGAAGTTGCTAAGGAGCCAGTTCAGCCCAAAGAGCACTACGAGGAGTACAAACAACAGGGTTCTTCCTTCTTTGTGTATGGTCATGATGCCTGTGAAATGAGATCAGCGACTTTGGTTGTGTGCAAAGATACCCCAAAGGTTTGTAGAAATTGACAGTTGACAAAAGGCAATTGACAAGGCGCAAGGCACTTGTCAACTGTTCATTTTCACTGGACTTCTCCCTGGCTAAAGCGTTTAGTATCCGCCGCGGAACTTATAGGTCTTTGCCACCTTATCGATGGCCACCATGTAGGCAGCTATTCGCATGGAAACTTTGTACTCGGTAGCCACCCGGTGCACATTATCAAAGGCATCCTTCATAATCCGGTCACTGCGGCGGTTGACGCGCTCAGCCGTCCACTTGTAACCAAGGCGATTCTGCACCCACTCGAAATAGGATACCGTAACACCGCCTGCATTCGCCAGGATATCGGGCACCACGCTTATTCCCTTCTCATAAATGATATTGTCGGCCTTTGATGAAGTGGGCCCGTTGGCACCTTCGACGATCAATTTGGCCTGGACTTTCTTAGCGTTGCTGACGGTGATAACGTCCTCCGTAGCCGCAGGAACCAGAACATCGACGGGGAGGGTAAGTATGTCACTGCCGTTGATCTTCTGGGCTTCTGTATAGCCGTCAAGTGTGCCTTTGTTACCATCGCGGTATTTTACGGCCTTGTCGATGTCAACGCCGGCTTCATTGTAGTATGCTCCGGAGAGGTCACTGATAGCGACCACCTTCAGGCCGCGCTCGGCCAACAGGCGGGAGGCCCACATCCCCACATTGCCAAAACCCTGAACAGCACAGGTGGCGTTGTAGGGATTGATTTTCAATTTGCCCATGGCGGCCAGTGTCGTCACCATAACACCGCGACCCGTGGCCTCCGTGCGCCCAAGCGATCCACCCAATACAATCGGTTTTCCCGTCACCACCGCGTTAACCGTCATGCCGCGGGTGCGGGAATACTCATCCATGAGCCACGCCATCTCGCGGGGGCCGGTGCCCATATCCGGAGCGGGAATATCTTTGTCAGCGCCGAAGATGTCGACCATGGCAAGCGTGTATGCGCGCATCAGCCGTTCAATTTCTCCGGCTGACATTTCCCGAGGATTGCACTTCACACCACCTTTGGCGCCACCGTACGGGATATCAACCACGGCACACTTCCATGTCATCCAGGCAGCCAGTGCCTTCACCTCGTCCAGGTTGACGTGCATATCGAATCGGATACCTCCTTTGGAAGGACCGAGTATCGTTGAGTGGATAACACGATAACCCTCAAAAACACGGATCGTTCCGTCGTCCATAGTCACTGGCAATGAAACGATGACTTGTCGAGCGGGTACTTTCAGCACATTGTACACCTGTTCTTCCAATCCGAGGATTTGTGATGCGGTCTGAAACCGGGACATCATCGCTTCGAACGGATTTTCTTTATCAAGCAGCGGAGCGGGTTCGATGTAGGCCATAAAGATCTTTTTGTATACGACTTCTGTGAAATCTCGAATTCTGCAATCCGGTTCAGAAATCGGTTGCAAAGATATAGAAATTAGTCATTGCAAAGGGCTTTTGAGGCACTTCGCCCCTTGTAGAATGTTTCATGAATGACGGGGCCGAATTCCTTAGAAAATAGCTTGTATTATGGGTAATCCTGGCAATACCCCATGATGCATCGTTGACCTCCTTGGGGCTGGAAATCTGGTCAAAAGATCTCCAGAAATGCTACAATAAAGGGAGCCGAAATCAGCAGTCCATCAAAGCGGTCAAGGAACCCTCCGTGGCCAGGAAGTGTATTTCCGGAATCCTTGATTTCAATGCTTCGCTTGAGGAGAGATTCCACCAGGTCACCGTAAGTACCTCCGACAATGATGATGGCGCCAACCACCATCCACTGCCAGGATCGGATGGTTGGTTCATGACCGATTGCCGAAAAAAAATAGGGGAGACCATACGCAAATACAAACGCAAGAATGGCTCCACCAACAAAGCCCTCCCACGATTTTTTTGGTGAGATTCGCTCAAAGAGTTTCCGCTTTCCAAACAGTGTGCCTGCAAAGTAGGCTCCGGAATCACTGGCCCAAAGAATAAAGAGACAACCAAAGATGATCTGGTAATCGTACTCCCGATTTTCAAATGTGGCGATGTTCAGCAGGGCGAATGGAACGGCCACATAAAAAACACCCAGCAGTGTAAACGCGATGTTGGTGAAAGGCTTCCGCTCAAATTTTTTGTAAAGTTTGATCATGTACACGCATGATGCCATCGGGAAGATGAGAAAGTAATATCGCCAACTGATGATATCTGATTCGATGAGAAAGGAAAGTACGAAGACCACCAGACCGGTGATGGTGCCAAAGGTCTTTTGTACCACCATGCCGTCAAGTCCGGCCAACGCGTAGAACTCGCGGAGTGTCATAAGACAAATGAAAAAGAAAATAGCAAAGTATGTCCAGGGGCCATACAAGATGCATGAGATCAGGACTGCAGACCCGACGAAAGCCGTGATAAGCCGCTGCGTTAGATTGCTATATTGATTAAGTGCTGTCACGCAGAAATTTGATTGAAGGAGGTTAAGTTTTTCCGGGAATGGTATAGCAGTGCGGCCAACATCAGGATGGCGGGCAGTACAAAGTAAAGAGGGGCGCTTTCGGTACTTTCTACGTCAAAGTTGATGACCTCGAGCTGGCGCAAGTATAGCGCTATAACTTGAAGTCCATTGTTCAGAAAGTGCAGCACGATCGGAATCCATAGGTTGCCAGACCAAAAATAGAAGTAACCCAAAACAACCCCGATAAGAAGTCGGGGAAAGAATCCAAAAAACTGGAAGTGAAACGCGCTGAAAAAAGCGGCGGCCAGCCAAATCCCAACGTGCGGATTGCCAATCGCCCGCTGAAGTTCCGTCTGGATCAGGCCCCGGAATACCAGTTCCTCACCCAACGCGGGAATAATCGCAATGACAACGAAAACGAGAATAAACGTGGCTGGCGTCAGGTCACTGGTAAATGCCTTCACCATGATCTCCGCCTGCCTTTCCATCTGCGTGAGAAAATCGCCCAACCCACCTGTCCAGGGTGGAAACTCCATACCCGCGTTCCATTCAGCGATGGGTGATAAGGCGATGGCGAGCACAACAACGGTTGCCGTCAGGATACCAAACCAGCCGGCCGTAGGAATTTTTCCAATGAGTCGGGCTGGCGATCTGTTCTCAAATGTCTTTAAATAGAACCAGGGAATGAAGACCAGTCCAACGAGGGAAGCCAGACCCTGCGCAAGGAGCATAATGTTCCGAATGTCAGGGTGCGCTACTGGATTGGACAACGCTTCGACGAGGTTGCCTTGATAGAGCAAGGATACAACGAGAAGGGCAATCACGTTACCCATAACGATATAGCCAAAGGCGACCATGGCCAGGATTCTGAGCAGAGAAATCGAGGCGGGGCGGTCGGAAACAAGATTCGCACTCATGTGGGTCCTTTTGGCTACTTTTGCGCCAAATATGGTGAATTCTTCACGTTAAGACAGCAAAGTGGCGCAATGGTAAAGATCGGTGACGTTTCATTGGGTGAATTTCCACTCCTCCTCGCCCCCATGGAGGATGTGAGCGACCCGCCGTTTCGAGCAGTCTGCAAAGCGGGAGGCGCTGACCTTATGTATACCGAGTTCATTTCATCAGAAGGATTGATCCGCAATGCTGCAAAGTCCCGTCAGAAACTCGACATTTTTGAATATGAGCGCCCCATTGGCATCCAGCTTTTTGGCGGTGACATCGGGAATATGGTTGGCTCGGCGGAAATTGCTACCGCTGCCAGGCCCGATCTCATTGATATCAACTATGGCTGTCCGGTAAAAGCCGTTGCCTGCCGTGGTGCCGGAGCCGCCCTTCTTCAGGACATTCCGAAAATGGTTAGGATGACCGAGATGATTGTCAAGTGCACACACCTGCCCGTAACAGTCAAGACGCGGCTGGGTTGGGATGATCGCACCAGAAATGTTACGGAAGTAGCCGAACGCCTGCAAGATATCGGCATAAAGGCGCTCACTGTGCATGGACGCACACGTGTTCAGATGTACAAAGGTGAAGCCGACTGGACGTTGATCGGCGAGATCAAGAATAATCCCCGAATTCACATACCGATCTTCGGCAACGGCGACATCGACTCGCCTCAAAAAGCACTGGAATACAAAAAGCGCTACGGGGTTGATGGTATAATGATCGGCCGCGCCTCTGTGGGTGCGCCCTGGGTTTTTCGCGAGATCAAACATTATATGAAGACGGGTGAACTTCTTCCTGGCCCTGATGTCAACGAACGTGTGCGTGTTTGCCGCGAGCATGTGGAGTTCTCCATACGTTGGAAAGGCGACCGCCTGGGTGTGTTCGAAATGCGCCGACACTACGCCAGCTATTTCAAAAGCATCCCCGACTTTAAACCATACCGCACGCGCCTTGTTGAAGCCGATACGGCTGCAGAAGTTTATAACATTCTTGACGAAATCAGCGATGTGTTCTCTCCTCAGGCTGTATTGGTGTGAGGGTGTCTCATCAGTTTGAACATCGGGCACATCTTTCTTTGAATACGCATATTGGAAAATAAGAGCCAATCTCTTCCGGTCATTCTGATGCTCACCCTCTCGCTGATCTGGGGAACATCATTCATTCTAATGAAGAAGGGACTTGTGGCGCTTTCTCCCGGTGAGGTTGCTGCCCTCCGCATTACGGTAGCTGGTGCGCTGTTGCTTCCACTGGCTATCGGCAGAATCCGCGAAATAAAAAGCGATTTGCTCGGTCGATTGTTTTTCTCCGGTTTGCTCGGTGTTTTCATCCCGGCATTTCTGTTTACAACGGCGCAACAATACATTGATAGTTCAGTAGCTGGAATTCTTAACACACTCTCACCGCTGTGGACCATGATCATGGGCGCTGTGTTCTATCAGCAAATCTTTCGAAGGCCCGCCATCATCGGTATCTTTGTGGGTTTGTTGGGTACGGTACTCCTCATGGTTTCCCGATCGGGTACGTCGGTTACCGGCTTCAATGCCTACGGTCTGCTGATTGTGTTGGCTTGTGCCTTCTATGGATTCAACCTCAACTTCATCAAATTCAGAATCACAGGTCTTGGATCATTGGCCATCACGAGTGTTTCCATCGCGTTAATTGGTCCATTGGGGGCGATCTATCTTTTTGGATTCACAGATTTTGTCAACACCATGAAGACCGTGCCTGGCGCCTGGACATCGGCAGGGTACGTGTCTCTTCTCGCGATGATGAGCACAGCCATTGCCGTACTCATTTTTAACAAGCTTGTGCGAATCACCACACCCTTGTTTGCCAGCACGGTTACTTATATCATGCCACTGGTATCGGTAATGTGGGGTGTGCTCGACGGTGAAAAGCTGTACCTCACGCACTTTTTGGGAATGGCGGCGATACTCGGTGGAGTCTATCTCGCGAACAGAAAACCCTAAGTCTTATTATCCAACCTCGATGAACACGGTTGATGCAATCATTGTCGGGCAGGGGTTGGCAGGCTCAGCACTGGCATGGGAACTCCTTCAACGAGATAAGAAAGTGGTGGTATTTGATGAGCCGCAATTGAACCGTGCATCAAAGATTTCTGCGGGTATATGCAACCCGATTACGGGAAGAGTGATGAGCAGAACATATCTCGCTGATCGCCTGTTTCCATTCTTGAATACATTCTACCCTGACGCAGAGAAGATTCTTCATCGTCGGTTCTTTCATCCGCTTCCCATCTACCGGCCCTTCATTTCATTGGATGAACAGCTGCAATGGAAAGAGAAGGCGCTATCAACGACCTTGCAGCCCTTTATCACAGAAGTGCGCGCGACCCCGTTACGGCCTGATATTCTGAACAATTCTTTTGGCGGATTGTTGATTGCTCAGGCAGGTTATCTGGATGTGGAGGCCTGGGTGACTGCCGTGAGGGAAACGCTGATCGATCATCAGTCCTATCGTGCCGAATATTTCGATGAAAAGGAAATGAAGACCGGAGAGGTCATTGCGTACAAAGATCTATCAGCCTCGAGCATTATCTTTTGCAATGGGCTGGCCGCCAGGAAGAGCGATTGGTTTGATTGGCTGCCCTTGGAACCGTTAAAAGGGGAGACGCTCACGGTACGAATGAAGTTTGATGCTAATTGGATCGTAAGTCGCGGAGTGTACATTGTTCCGGCCCGCGAAAAGGACACGTTTGTAGTGGGTTCAACTTATCAGCATGCGCCGATAGAGGAGCGCATTACGACGGAGGCCAGGACGCATCTTGCGGCACGGCTGGCAGCGGTGGTTTCTGCTCCTTTCGAGATCATTCACCAAGACTGGGGTATTCGACCCACCGTGAAGGACCGCAGACCGTTGCTGGGTCAGCATCCCGGGCAGAGAAACGTCATTATTTTCAACGGGTTAGGAACAAAAGGTGTAAGTTTAGCTCCCTATTTTGCCAAGGCGTTGGCCGACGGGATGAACAATGGCCCCGGCCTGCCCGAGGAAGTCAATATTTCAAGGTTCAAATCGTTATATTCGAGGTGATTGACGTGGTGGTTATGCGAAGGTGGACAGGCTTACGATGCGTGCTGATGATCGTCGGCCTGATATTGCCGGCAGGTGCTGCCTTTTCGCAGATGGCCTCTGAGACTTTCGGGCGCAACCGCGTACAGTATCGGCAATTCAACTGGCAATACGTCAGTACCGATAACTTCGACGTCTATTATTATGATGAGCGAAGAAGGGTAGCCACGGAGGCAGCCCAGTACCTCGAAACAGAGTTCGATCGTATCACCGATCTGATCGGCTATCCGCCGTACCTGAAGACAAAGGTATTTCTCTACAACTCGGTCACCGACCTTCAACAAAGCAACATGGGTATACGGGGGCGGCAATTTCGCGTCGGTGGCGATACGGAGTTTATCAAGCCGTATGTGGAAATTGCGCATCCGGGATACATCGACGGATTCAAGGAAGAACTAGTTTTGAAAGTGACCGACCTCATGGTCAATGAAATGATGTTTGGTGGTTCCTTGAAAGACATGTTTCAAAATGCTGTGCTCCTGAATCTTCCGGATTGGTTCATTGACGGTGTCTCGCAGTATGCGGCCAAGGGTTGGAATGCGGAAATGGACGACTACACGCGCCAGTTCGTTCAAAGCAAGCAGGTAAACAAAGCATTGAAGGTTGATGGTACGGAAGCAACGCTGATTGGACAGTCGATATGGAACTACATCGTTGAAAAATACGGCAAGGCAAGCGTGGCTAACATTCTCAACTATACACGTGTGATTCGAAACGAACAAAAGAGCATATACATCACACTGGGCATACCTTTCAAGCAATTGATCGCAGATTGGAAACGATTCTACAGTGAGGATCAGCAACGCATAGTGGCCAACTACCAACCCGCTGCTGATTCGGTTCGCATCACACCACGCAACCGCAAAGGAATTGTGTACACAACGATGAAGCTTAGTCCTGACGGAAAGTACATTGCCTATGCCGAAAACGATCGCGGAAAATACACTGTAATGGTCAAATCGCTCGAGACAGGGAGGGAAACGACGATCCTCACGGATGGGAACAAGGTATTTCGCCAAACGGTTGACACGAGTCTCCCGCTATTGAGCTGGGCCGATGGTCACACCCTGGGGGTAATCGGTGTTCGCTATGGTCAACATATATTCTGGTTGTATGACCTGACGACGCGAACCAAGATTCCACGACCCCTGGAGCGGTTTAGCAATATCCGTAGCCTCAATTTCTCCGACAATGGACGGCTTGCCATCATCAGTGCCGACATGGACGGCCAGAATGACCTTTTTCTGATCAGCAGCCGGAGAGACCGTACTCGTCGATTGACCAACGATATCTTTGATGACTTTGATCCATCGTTTGTCCCAAAATCAAATACATTAATTTTTAGTTCGAATCGGACGACTGATACGGTCAATACCGTTCGCCGGGACTTCGGAAAGGTTCCGTCAAACTACAACTTGTTCAGCTTTAATCTTGACACGACGCGTGATGTGGTGACACGTGTGACCAACACCCTCAGCAGGGATTACGCGCCAAAGGCCATCGACGAAAACACAGTGTATTACCTCAGCGACCAACGAGGCATTGTCAACCTGTTCAGATTCAACAAGGCCACCGGCGTTTATGCCCAAGTGACCAATTTCCAATCCAGTGTAAAGAGCTTTGATGTTCATGTCGAAAATGGTGTCTTTGCCGCAGTGATGGCCAACAAGCTACGTGAAGAAATTTTTGTTTATCGGAATTTTGACTTCAACAGACAGGTTTTCACGCCTGCCACCAAGCGCAAGGAAACACAGCAGGTCCGGAACCTCACCGAACGGCGGAAACGCGAGGTGCGTCCGGGCGTGAGTCTGAAGCAACTGATCAACGAGAGGCTTCAGCAAAAGCAAGACACGCTGACAAGACCCAAGCCGGTCGATTCAGTCAAGTTGGTTATGCCGAGTGATACAATCCGAAATGTGCTGAAACAGGATACGTTGGCTTTGGATTCCGTAAGACTTACGCCGAAGACTGGTGAAATCAATGTTGATGATTATGTATTCGAGCAGGAGAAGACAAAAACAGATACTTTGCTATTGCCACCCATAGTTCCCGTGACGCCAAAGAAGGAACCTGACTTGAACACTGACGACTACCGGTTTGAAGATGAAGTGGTCCAGGCTCAAAAGCCCGGCGAGACATTTCTCAGCCGCTACATGAAGGCCCGGGAGAGCAGCAGGACTACCGGACCTTTCCCGTACCAGCCCAAGTTTAGTTACGAGAACATTGTTTTCGATTTTGTTGTGGATCAGCTCCGTGGGTTCAGCATAAAGGTTGAAACGCAAATGGTCGACATTCTTGAGAATTTCAGAATTTATGGAGGCATTCAAACCGCTTTTGATTGGAAGAGCGGCGATGTATTCGGTGAATTCCATTACTTGAAGCATCGGTTAGATTTCAGCGTTCGTTACGACAGGAAGGTGATTTTCTGGAATCAACCTCAGGTTGAGAGTACGTCAAGCTCCCTGGCCGATCGCCAGCAAAAGTATTCCTGGCAAAAGATGGAGTTTGGCGTCGCATTGCCACTCGGTGTGCGCACCCGTGTGGCCATTAAGCCTTTTGCCGGATATACGCTTTATCAGGACCTGGGTCCCGATCAACGTATTCAATCCCCTCCTGTGTACGCTGCATCCAAGGAGCAATGGTATACTGGTGCGCGGGGTGAACTCGTCTTCGACAATTCCATCAACAACGGCCTGAATCTGATGGAGGGGACCCGTGGAAAACTGAATTTTGTCCACTATGAAGCCATTGGCAACAAGAATGCGAGTTTCTCGCAGGTTTCCCTCGACATCCGTCATTACCAGAAATTGTATCGTGAGATTGTGTTGGCCGTTCGCGGTTACACGGGAACGTTCTTCGGCAACGCGCCTAAACAGTATGTATTGGGTGGTGTTGATAACTGGTTCGGTAACGTCACCAACTATGAGGGAGTTAAGAACCCATTGTATGTAAAGTCCGGCTACAATGAGAACCTTGTGTTCACCGAATTTGCTACCACGCTTCGCGGATTTGATTACGCTACGTTGTATGGAACGAGCGTAGCCATGTTCAACGCCGAATTTCGGCTTCCGCTGATTCGCGCGCTTTCTGGTGCGAATGTGTCGTCCAGTTTCTTTCGAAACATGCAGTTTACCGCATTCTACGATATTGGCACCAGTTGGACTGGAGCCCCTCCTATAAATTCCGAGAACAGTCTCCGCACAGTGGAGATTAAATCGGGCCCCTTCACCGTTGATCTAAAGCAATACCTCAATCCATGGCTCTACAGCTATGGCTTTGGCTTCCGCTCGATGATGCTCGGTTACTACCTCAAGTTTGATTACGCCTGGCCCGTGGAAAACTTCAAGGTGAAGGACCCCCGCATCATGGTTTCGGTCGGTCTGGATTTCTGATCCACTCCGGTTTGCCGGATTGACTTATCTTGCAATAAACTAACTCTATGCTCCGATCAATGACCGGTTTTGGACAGGCCTCCGTCATCGTCGACGATGGCTCCATCAACGTGGAGGTGAAGTCACTGAATGCAAAATTTTTGGACCTTACACTGCGCTTGCCCTTCGGGTTGTCTGAAAAGGAAATTGAGATACGCAACTTGATTCAGGAGCGACTGGAACGTGGAAAAATTTCCGTTGTGGTAACTTATGACCGAAGGATTTCCGAAGAAGTACCCCAACGATACCATGAAGCCCTTTTCATCGCGCATTACCAGGAATTGAAAAAATTGGCTGACCGGGTCATGGCCCCATATGACAACCTATTTGAAATAGCACTGCGATCGCCGGATATAGCGGTGGAAAATGAAGTCAAGGCATCACCGGGGGTAGTTGAGAAATTTATGAACGTCATGACTGCTGCCATCAATCAATGCAATACGTTCAGGCAGGACGAAGGTGCCGTTTTGGCCGGAAAGGTAGGGGGTTACCTGAGCACGATTGAAGCTCTTCTCGACCAGGTGGAAAAACTTGATCCAGGGCGTGTAGAGAAGATCAGGAAAAGGATACGAAAGGGCGTGACCGAATTTTTTGGTGAGGAGGGCTTCGATACCAATCGACTTGAGCAAGAAATTCTTTTTTATATTGAAAAGCTTGATATCCATGAAGAGCGCGTGCGACTTCGTTCACACCTTGCTTACTTCCTGGAAGCCATGAATGACACATCGTCGAATGGAAAAAAACTGAACTTCATAGCACAGGAAATTGGCCGGGAAATCAATACCATCGGCTCCAAGGCCAACGATGCGGAAATACAGCGCGACGTTGTGAAAATGAAGGAAGAATTGGAGAAGATCAAAGAGCAATTGAGCAACATTCTCTGACGTTGACTCCTGTGCTGCCACGCAATATTTTCCGGTTTTGGCTTGTAGCATTTACAATACTTCTTTCAGGTGTTGGATTCGGGCAAGAAAATAGTGTATTGACAGGTACCTGGAAAAGCGGACAATTTGGAGACCCGCTGGTCATGCAATTCAACGCGGATGGTACCGGGACTTTTGATGAGACCAATCTGCAATACCGGGTTGATGGAAAGCAATTGATCATACGGATTCAGAAAGTCGAAACCATTTACATGTTTGTTGTTAGTGAAAATCAGCTGGTCCTTTCCGGGGGTGACCTTGAGCGACCGATGACCTTTGTCAGAAATCCGGAAGATGATGACGCGCGATCGTTCCGTGCAATATCTGACGCGTTGATCGGCTTATGGACAGGTGCGGGTGACATGATTGAGTTCAGGGCTGATGGTAAGTGCCGATACGGTCAAAATCTGTATACCTATAGTTTGTCGGCGGGTCACATTGTCCTGGAGACATTGACAGGGAATATTGTATTTGAGTATTCAATGAAAGAAGGTCAGCTCATACTAACTGCAAATGGCCAGCGATCGGTATTTACCCGGCCTGCGGGATCTGAAGTTGATGTATCAACCAGGAACGAGGTGAGGAACCCGGCTGATCTAGTCGGGCAATGGTGCTACTTGACGACTACGACCACAGCCAACGCGAACCGGTGCATAATCTTGCATGCCGATGGAACATACCTCTACAAAAGAGAAAATTTGAGAGGCATTGCTCCAGAAGAGTTATCCGGGGGTAACGCGGTTCAGGGGACAGACTCGGGTACGTGGTATGTTAGAGGCGGCAGGCTGTATTATCAATCTCAACTTCGAGGAAGTGGCTCTTATCGGCTGGAAAGACGGAATCATCCTACCAGTCCCAATAGTCCCATGATTGCCCTGGATAATGAGCTGTTCGTGACCATGGAAAACCGGCCACCCTGGAGGTAGCCTTAGTCTGTTTATTTTATTACTTTTAATTACCCATTTCGGAGATGTGGGATTCAGCAGTGTTTTGCCCGGTTTCATCAACACTAAATAAACAATAATATGAGTGCACAACTTTCACGCAGAGCATGGTTCAAGTCAGCCATTGCTGTTGGTGCCACGGTTCCCCTGGGCCTTTCTTTGGTTCAGGAATTGATGGCTGCCCCGATGAGTCAGGCAGAATGGGAATGGATGGCGCTGAACGGAAAGCTGATCCGGCTTGGCTCCAATGAGAACCCGTATGGGCCTTCCCAAAAAGCGCGTGAAGCTATTCAGCGAATTGTGACGGAGGGGAACCGATACCCTTTTGAGGCCACCGAAGAACTCAAGCAGATGATTGCGGACCGTGAAGGTGTGAGTACGGATCATATTCTGTTGACCGCAGGCAGTGGAGAGGTGCTGGCGCTTACCGGCACAGGTGTTGGTCTGGAAGGAGGTTCCGTTCTGTCGGCATGGCCAACATTTACCATGCTCATGAACTTTGCTCAGAAACACAGCGCCCGTTGGGACAAGGTTAACCTTGATCAGAACATGGCACACGACCTGGAGGCCATGGCTTCGGCCGTGAAGCCGGATACCAAAATTGTTTTTGTAGTCAACCCGAACAATCCCACAGGAACGATTGTCGACAATACCAAACTTCGTAATTTCTGCATTGAGATGGCGAAGAAAACGACCGTCTTTTCTGATGAGGCATACCTGGAATTCCTCGAGCCGTCCCAGCAGTCCTCGATGGTTGACCTGGTAAGGCAAGGACACAATGTTATTGTCTCGCGTACATTCTCCAAAATCTACGGACTGGCCGGCCTGCGCATCGGGTATGCTGTAGCCAAGCCTGACTTGATCAAAAAATTGACCAAGTATCAGATGGGCACCATCATGAACCAGGCTGCGCTTGCGGCTGCAAAAGCCAGCCTCGGTGATGATGAGTTCATGACCTATTCGCGTAAGATGAATGCTGAGGCCAGGAATTATTTTACGGATTACCTCACACGGAAGAAGTGGTTCCATGGCAAGTCCTATACCAATGTCGTTCTTTTTCCCGCACCCAAGGACGGGAAGATGATTCTGGAGCAGACCATGAAGCGCGGATATCAGATCAGGGTATGGGATTACCAGGACAAAGAGTGGTGCCGCGTCAGCATAGGCACGCTGGATGAAATGAAGTCCTTTACAAAGGCCTTCGACGAGATTGTCGCTTAAGGATTCTGACGTTGTAACCGGAGCCTGAAGGCGAGGTACATTGTCACAAGGGCAGTAGTCACGGCCATCCAGGCATAGTGGCCTTGGGGTATTTCCAGCCAGGAAGAGATGGACTTGTCAATGCTGTGTAAACCCAGGATGAGAACACTGCTAAAGATTGCGAGCAGAATGATGTTGTAATAGACAGAAGGCCGGTGATCCTTTGGGATAATCATTTGGTCATTGATAAGAAGAACAAGGAAAGCCGTCAGCAAGGGCAGTACAAGACCATTCAAAGCTTGCACCATGAGGATTACGGGAATGGGTCTGACACCGCTGATGCCAAAGAGAAATCCAGTAAGCAGAACGAAGCCCCAAACACGTCGCTGATTTGTCAGATTCCAGGAAAATACGGTCGACGCTATTACGGACGCCGCAAAGGGAGACGTAATTGAAGAAGAGAATCCCGCGGCAAACAAACCGACACCAAGCGCTGTTGCGCCAACAGGTCCAAGGGCAGCACTAAGTGACTGACTCAGTTCAGCGAATTGAGTGAAAGACCCAACGGCACTTCCGGCAATAAGTATGGCCGAGGTAATCAGTCCGCCAATAACAACAGAAACAGTAAGCCCTGCGCGCATCAAGGGTACTGTTTGTCCTTTGCTTACCCCGGACCCGAGAAAGATATTGTAGGGTACAATGGTAGTTCCAATCAATCCGAGGACCAGCAGTTCAGATCCTGGAGGTATGCCGGGAGAAACAGAGGCAGCAACATAATCGGTGAAAGAGAATGGTCGTGTGTAGGCCAGTGCGAAGAATGCTGCGCCCATCAGCGCCACCAGGATGGTCATGAGCCATCCGATGGTTTGGCGCCTGTTTGTCCACAAAACAATGGCCACTATAACGCTGAGCAGTGTAGTGGCGAGGCGGTTGTCTACCGAAATAAAAAGTTGAATGCCAGAAACACCGCCGAGGATATTACCGGCTTCGTAAGCCGCACACCCCAAAATGACCGGACCACCAAGCAGAAAGTTTAAGTAGCGGCCTCGTGCTTCACCGTGTTTCTTTGTGATGGCCTGACCCATGGTGAGCCCGCTGACTATCGCCAGCCTGGCCGATACTTCCTGAAGAACAATACATGCCAGCGTGGAGAATATGACTGCCCAAAGCAAATCCAGTTGAAACAGAGCACCGGCTGATGCTGCCGTAGTCACAGTCCCCGGCCCAATGAACGCAGCCGATATTACAGACCACAAGATAACCCCGGAGATGTTCTTCTTGAGTTTGGTCACTTAGGCACTTGAAGTGTTTGCAATCTCACTGGCAATCGCTGGACTCATCTGGCCGCCTCCGCTCTCAGAAAACCACCATAATAAATTGCATTCATCAGCATCTTGTTAGTGCCGAACCAAAATGCCCGGAAGGCAAGGTCTTCGGTGAACCCAATGACCCGGCCCCTGCCCATTGTGGCGATTCCAATCCCTGAACTGTTCTTGAATTTCGGATAGTTGCGTTTCGACATGTATCCGCTGACAAGCGGAGAGGACCCGTATACCAGAGGATTGGCGTACGGGCTTTTGGCTTTTTCCATATACAGGTTGTTGGATTTGAACATGGTAAGTTTTGTGTTGTAATAGCCAAACAACAACGGATTGGTTATATCCACGTCCGCTTCGACGATGGCTCCACTGGTTTCCTGTGCCCTACCAGCATCCTGAATTTCTGCATAGGGACGGGATGAGATTTCTTTCTTCTCATCGGTGCCGAGGCTTCGCATTTCAAATTTTCCGAGACCAGACGCGTTGAACCAGCTCAGGGCTTGCTCAAAGCCGATCACTACCCCACCGTTTTGGACCCAGGCCTTTAGTTTCTCGCGCGCGGATTCGCTGATGGCACCATAAGAGCCAGCCGGGAAAATAATGGTTGTGTAGCGATTGAGATTGGCAGCGTTGAAAACGGCAACCGGCATGCAGGTAACAGGGATGTTGAAGCGCTGATCAAGCAGATGCCAGATTTCACCTGCATCAACCGGGGATACACTGCTGAATCCGGATCCTCCCTCCACCAGCATGGCAATACTGGGTTTGTTCAGGACTTGAAATGAACTGCTGCCCAGACTGACACCCCGATAATCGAGTCCGGTATTGAAGGCATAAATGTCGATGGCGTCTTTCTCTGCAATTTCCCGGAGGTAGACTTCAATCTGCTCGGGATTCTTGTCCTGGTTTTCGAGTGAGACCATAATGGAACCCGCCTCAAAGCGCTTGCCGGAAGAATGAAAGAAAGCTTCCGTAGACACCTTGGTTCGAATGCCATGGCTGACCAGCCGGTAGATGGCTCGCGGTGAATAATATCCGTAGGTTTCAAAGGCGTAGGCGTAATTTCCTTTTTCCCCAATAATTTTTCCTGTGGGCATGGCAACCTCGGCAACCGGTGCGCCCAAGGAAGCAGGAGCCCTTAACTCTTCGTAGTCAAGCCCAAAGGCCAATGGCAGCGTCCAACTGGATATATCATAGAAAATGCTGTCTTTGAATTGTGTCATCTTGCCAAACATGCCTTTGACCAACCGGTACTTTGGCTGATTCAATGGGACAACATAACTGGATTCAACAGTGAAGTTCTTGCCATTAATCGTCGTGCCAGAGGATGGCGAATACACGTTTACCTGGTGGCGCTTGATGACATCAAGCATATGATACAGCCTCGCCTTGTCTCTTGAGGTAAAAATGTAGGCCTTGACAGGATCTTTCGAAGCTTCCGTTAATGCACTCTTATAGAAATCGCGTTGACAATTGAGCAGTTCCTCGCGTAATTCATTGACAGCTTTGAGCGAACTCAGCATGGTAACAAAATGGTTGCGGACAGTGAAAGGAAATGTAAGAATACCATTCACGCTTTCCTGAGCATGGCCGCGTGAGCTGGCCTGTTCGAACAGGATGCCGATGGCACCTTCAACGTCCGGGTATGTGGACCCCTTCCCATAGTAGAAGTCGTCGTATCCTTCTTGCGTAAAATACAGCGAGCCTATCTGATCAAGTGCCTTGGCGTGGTATTCGCCCATCTTCCTTGTTAATTCCTGATTGCGGTCTGGTGTAATGGGATTTACCCGGGTGGGTTCCCCTGGCATGAAGAAGAACGTGGCGTTCGTTCCCTGCTCGTGATGATCTGTAAGAACGTTCGGCTTCCACTGCTGGAACTTGGCAATGCGCGCCTGTGATTCGGGAAGTTGGGCGACAAGCCAGTCGCGGTTCAAGTCGAACCAGTAGTGATTGAACCGGCCACCGGGCCAGGTCTCGTTGTGTTCCATGTCGTTGGGATCAGGGGATATCAGTTTGCTTTTTCGGCTGTTGGCCCAACCGGAGAAGCGAGTTAGACCATCGGGATTGAAGCTGGGATCGAAAAGGACAACAGTGTTTTGGAGGTACTTGTCGATTTCCGGGCCCTCGGCTGCGGCCAGGTAGTAAGCCATGACCAACCCGGCATTGGCGCCGCTGGGCTCGTTGCCATGGATGCTGCATCCCAGGTAGAATACCGCGGGCATTGACCTGGTATCTGCATTGCCTGAGGTGTTGGGATCAGAAAGCTGTAGGTGCTGTTTGCGAATAGTCTCAATATTCTGATGATTGGCGGGTGAAGTAATGGTTAGAAGGAGCAATGGACGCGCCTCATAGGTCTGCCCGGTGACTTCGAGGCTTATCCGGTCAGAGGCCTTATCAAGCGCGTACATGTAATTCACCAGGCGGTCGTGACTTATGTGCCACTCACCAACCTCGTGTCCAATGACCGAAGCCGGGGTGGGAATCGCCGGGTTGAAACGCACGCCCTCAGGGAGGTAATAGGATAGATCTACCTGGGCCGTTCCAGTCAATGACGCGATCAGAAGGATCAGAAAAAGCGCATATTTCTTCATGGTCTTTAAGTAATAGTTGAATACAACATTAGCAATCTTGGTGATTTCAAGCAACATAACTAGGAAGTGTAATGCTGGCCGGAGATAAATTTGATGTTAATCAAATGTGCGTAACATTTAACCACATGATAAAGACGGTGTGGCCGAAAAAAGAATAGTTTTGTCAGCAAATCACCAAATCCCACGCCTATGAGGAACATTATACTGTTGATCGTTTTCTTCCAAGTGATGACCTTTTCTACTGGTCTCGCGCAGGGTGTCACCACTTCATTCTTAGGAGGGGTGATCAAAGACAAGAATGGCACCGTTCCCGGCGCCAACGTTGTTGCCGTTCACGAGCCAACAGGCACGACGTACGGGACAGTTTCCGATGCTGACGGAAAAATTCTTATTTCCAACATGCGGGTTGGCGGACCATACAAAGTGACGATCTCCTTTGTAGGATACATGACGCAAACCTATGAGGATGTTTATCTGAAGCTCGGGGAGACCTACGTGATCCAGCACACGCTGGAAGAGGAGGGAACTCAACTCAATGAAGTTTTGGTTACCGGTTCTACGGAAAAATTCCTGAACGCTGAAAAGAATGGGGCTGTTACCAACATTTCCAGTACGCAATTGCTTACGATGCCGACCATCAGCAGAAGTATCAACGATATGCTCCGGATGACTCCACAAGGTTCTTCAACCAGTCCGGGAGCCATAGGCGGCGGTAATTACCGCCAAAATAACTTCACCATTGACGGTTCTGATTTCAACAACTCATTTGGAATTGGCGGCAACCTTCCTGGCAATGGGAACCCGGTTTCTCTGGATGCTATCGAAGAAGTCTCCATCAACGTGACACCGTACGACATCCGGCAGTCCGGATTCATTGGAAGCGCCATGAACGCTGTGACTCGTTCAGGGTCCAATACATTTACAGGTTCGGCCTACATGTTCTTCCGCAATGAAAATCAACAGGGGAACAAGGTGCAGAACGAAACACCTTTTACACTCCAGCCACTGGATATAAAGACTTACGGTGCGCGCCTGGGTGGTCCGATCATTAAGAACAAACTGTTCTTCTTTGCCAACGTAGAAACTTCGCAAGAAACAAGGCCAGGCCAGAACAATGTTGCGGCTACAACGGCGGCGCCCTTTGGAAGTTCTCCCAACGTAGCCAGGCCACTGGCTTCTGATCTGGATTTTTACAGTAACTATTTGAATACCACCTACGGTTATCAGACAGGTCCTTATCAGGGCTATAATTTCAAGACGGACAACACCAAGATTACAGCCCGCATCGACTGGAACATCAACTCCAATCACCGTTTGAACGTGCGCTGGAGCCAGGTGGAGAACAAGACGCCGTTCTTCGTAAGCACCTCTCGTAGCCCCTTGGCGGCTTTCTCACAAACCAGAACCAGCATCAATGCGCTGCACTTCCAGAATTCCAACTACTTCCAGGAGAACAATTTGTTCTCTCTGGCCGCTGAATTGAACTCCACCTTCGGAAAATTCTCCAATACATTCCGGGCCACCTACACCAATCAGGATGAACCGCGCAGCACCAACAGTTCGAATTTTCCATTCGTGGACATCCTCGACGGAGCTGGCGTGCCATACACTTCATTTGGGTATGAACCGTTTAGTTTTGGCAACCTCCGCGAAGTTCAGACGCTTTCATTTGTTGATTATGTCAGCTGGGTATCCGGCAAGCACTCCATCGTGGCCGGCGTCCAGGCCGACATGACCTCGACACGGAATGGATTTCAGCGGTTTGGCGCTAGCTATTACACATTCAACTCGTGGAGTGATTTCGAAACCGGTGCAAACCCACGGGATTTCGCCCTTACTTATTCTCTATTACCCGGCTATGAGCAGGCATTCCCGACAGTCAAAACCTCGCAGTACTCGGTCTATGGACAGGATGAGTATTCCTTCAGCGACAAGTTGAAGGTTACACTTGGTCTGCGACTCGACCTGCCAATCTTCAATGAGACAAAAGAAATTCAAACGCATCCTCTGGTGGCAGGTCTGACATTTGAAAATGGAAGACAGATTGACACGGGTGTTTTACCTGAATCGAGATTGCTCTTCTCACCGCGCATAGGATTCAATTACGATGTGAAAGGAGACCGTTCGATGGTTGTTCGCGGTGGTACGGGGATTTTCACCGGCAAAATCCCCATGGTGTGGATCGTGAGCCAATCGGGCGATGCGGGACTAATTCAGTTTACGCAAACGTACATCGGGCAAACAAATACCCCGGGACCTTTTAATCCGGATCCGACTGCCTACCGCCCGAGCCCCCAGCCTACGCCGGGAACCGCCATTCCCAGTACCGTCAGCGCGCTTACGAGGGACTTCCGTTTCCCTCAAACCTGGAAGTCAAGTCTTGCCCTCGACAAGAAGTTGCCATGGGGTTTGATTGGTACGGTGGAGCTCATCTACAACAAGGATCTGAATATTGCCAAGGGCGTTAATCCAAACCTCATGCCCAGCACACCACTGAACGTTGCTGGATATGGCGACACAAGGCCCATCTATCCTGTCAATAACAGGGATAAGTTCATCAACCCCTTGACCAATACTGGCCTTCCCGTTCCCAATGGTGATGCCACCGGCAACAGCGCCTTCAACCCGGTTGTACTGACCAATGCAAACGATGGGCATTATGCCTCGATGACACTGAAACTCGAGAAACCTTTTGCCAAGGGTTTAACGGCAATGGTCGCTTATACCCGAAGCACAGCCAAGGTTTTGTTTGACGGTAGCGGCGATCAGCTCCTGAATACCTGGTCACTTACGCAAATTGTCAATAACTCCAATAACCCCGAACTGAGTCATGCGAACTACGTAGTACCCGACCGTTGGGTGGCTTCGCTAACGTATCGCAAGGAGTACCTAAAGAACTTTGCTACGAGCATTTCGTTGTTCTATGAAGCATCCATCCAGGGAAGGTTCTCTTACATATACTCCAGCGACTTCAACAAGGATGGCCAGACCAATGACCTGATCTATATTCCGAAGGATGCTTCAGAGATCAATTTTGCTACACTGACTAACACTCAGGGTACTTGGACTCCACAACAGCAAAGTGATCTGTTCTTCCAATACATCGATCAGGACCCCTACCTGAGAACGCGCAAGGGCCAGTATGCAGAGCGGAATGGTGCCGAAATGCCCTGGAGAGACCAGCTGGACCTGAGAATTGTTCAGGATATCTTCACTGACATCGGGGGCCGGAAGAATACACTCCAACTGACTTTGGACATATTCAATTTTGCCAACTTCCTGAACAAGGATTGGGGAGTAAGAAAGTTGGTTAACAACAGTGCATTACTGGTTCCGGCCAACGCAGCCGCTATTGTTCCAGGTGGAACCGTTGCGCCTCAGTTTCGCCTGGCCACATTTCCTGCCACCAACGGAACTCCAGTGACAAGCACTTTCAGAAACGACAACAGCATAAATTCTACCTACTATATGCAGTTTGGTATCCGGTATACCTTCTGAGAAAAGTGAAGTGTCATAACAAAAGAGGCCCCGAAGGCCTCTTTTGTTATTTAGGGGATTTCCGTATTTTACATAATGGCAAGAGCAATATTTAGCCGTTGTTTCCTGCTGGTTCTCTTGCTTTTCGCCAGCTGCACCTGGACCGCTGAACAATCACGATTCGCGGCGGCACCGGAGGTCACTATCGACCTTCAGCAAATCAGGGAACGGGGCTTCCTTCAAGCCATTGTCGACAACAATTCCATCAGCTATTTTATTTACAGAGGGCAGCCCATGGGATACGAGTATGAGCTTCTCCAGAGCTTGACGAAGTACCTGGATATTGACCTCAAAATCAAAGTGATCAGTGGAATTGAGCAGTCGATCGACTTGCTTAACCGTGGCGAAGGAGATTTAATAGCATTTCCCCTCACAGTTACCAAGGAGCGTACCGAATACCTTTCCTTTACCGACACCCAATTCAATACCCACCAGGTACTGGTTCAAAAGAAACCTGCCAATTGGCGAAGGATGCCTCCAGCCAGAATAGAGCGAATGCTGATACGGAACCCTGTCGACTTAATTGGCAAAGAGGTCCATGTTATGAATGAATCCGCTTTCAAGGAGCGCCTGGAGAACCTGTCACATGAAATCGGAGGGGAAATTATCATTGTAGAGGACAGCGCCCGTGCACAGACGGAATCACTCATTGAGCAGGTGGCCAATGGCGAAATTCATCTTACTGTCACGGATCAAACGCTGGGTTTAGTCAACTCCATTTACTTTCCAGACCTCGACGTGAGCACCGTGCTGAGCCTTCCTCAACAAATAGCCTGGGCGGTAAGGAATAACTCTCCTGACCTTCGCGTCGCGGTCAACAATTGGCTGAGCATGCTCAAGCAAAGCGGTCGTTTCAAGATCTTGTTTGATAAGTATTTTAATAGCCCGCGATCCTCGCAACTCAGGATCAGCAGCGATTATTCCTCACGGGGCGGAAGCAAGCTTTCGCCTTATGACGAGGAGATCAAGCGTGAAGCGCAGAACCTTGGATGGGATTGGCGTCTGCTGGCATCTGTCATCTACCAGGAGTCCAACTTCAGGCCCAATGCGGAATCCTGGGCGGGGGCGGTGGGGCTGATGCAATTAATGCCGGCCACAGCCCTGGAGTTCGGGGCGATCGACCGCACCAATCCACATCAAAGTCTGCGGGCGGGTGCCCGGTATCTCAAGTATCTTGACAAACTGTGGTCAAGGTATGTCCGTGACGATGGTGAGCGTACCAGATTTGTTCTGGCCTCCTACAATGCGGGTCTTTCGCATATTATTGATTCGCGAAGCCTGGCGAAGAAATATGGCAAGAACCCAAACAAATGGGATGATGTAGAATTCTTTCTGAAGCAAAAATCTAATCCGAAATTCTATCGGGACCCGGTTGTGGTGGCAGGCTATTGCAAATGTATTGAGCCCGTCAACTATGTTCGTGATATCCTCTCCCGCTATGAGGAGTACAAGATTCTTATTGCAGCGGTTTAAACTGGTCAACGATCTCCTTAAAGTTCAGTTGTTCCCACTTCGCGTGTATGTCTGGCCTTCGCATGACAGCATCCATGATCATCGTTTGGCGACGACCCATTTCCAAAGCTTCCGAATATCGAATATCGTCGTGGAAGGCCACCATGGAATATAGTGGGATCCATTGTTTCGGAAACAATTCGTGAAGCCGGGCCTCAATCTTTTTTCTTAACAAGAATTCCGGGTCCGCCACCAGGTCGCGCATCTCCACAAAATTGTCAAGGGCCAGCTGGGCGATGGCATCAGCATCTGCCTTTCTTAGTTGCTGATATTCAGGCACAGCTTTCTGCCAGTTATCCTCGTGGGTGTCGAGCAGGCGGTTGAGTACAGAGCAATCTTCAAAGCCGGCATTCATGCCTTGTCCGTAGAACGGAACCACACCGTGCGCCGCGTCACCGATCAACAAAGTGCTTTTCTTTGCCCATGGATTGCAACGAATGGTCACAAGCGAGGATGTTGGATTGTCGCGAAAGTCTTCCAACAATGAAGGCATCAATGCGATGGCGTCCGGAAAGGTCTTTTGGAAAAACGAGGCAATGTCTTCGTTGCTTTTCAGTGTCTCAAATGACGGATCACCCTCAAACGGAAAGAACAAAGTTACGGTAAAGGTAGCATCGGGATTTGGTAAGGCGATCAGCATGTAACTTTCCCGCGGCCAGATGTGAAGCGCTTCCTTTTCAAGAAGGAACTCACCCTTTTCTCCAGGAGGAATACGAAGTTCCTTGTAGCCATGTTCGATGTAATGCTGAGAGTACTCAAACCGATCAGAAACCTGAAGGGCAGCGCGTATAGCGGAAAAGGCGCCATCAGCTCCAATGATGAGGTCAGACTGGTGATGGCGAATGTCATGCTGATTCTGAAAGGTCAGTTCGGTCTTTTCCAGGTTAACATCAATGCACCGGTGCTCAAAAAAGAATTTGACACCTTGCCTCTCCGCCTCGCTCATCAGGAACATATTCAGTCCGCTTCGGGAAATGGAATTGATATATTGTCCACTTGTCCCGTAAGGCTGGTAAGTCAGTTTGCCGTCTATTCCATGCATGAGTCGGCCCTTCATCGGGACGGAATGCTTCTTCATTTCATCCGCAAGGCCAACTTCCTCAAGGGCACGGATACCTCTGTTGCTCAGCGCCAGGTTGATAGACCGCCCACCACCAAGGAAGTTTGTTCGCATATCGAAACGCCGCTCATAAACGGAAACCTGGTAGCCGCGACGTGCCAGGTAGATCGAGAGCAACGAGCCAACAAGGCCGGCACCGACTATGCTGATGGTTGTGGGTTTCTTTTTCATGCCAAATTTCGGTTCATCAAGATGGTAACTGGCCGGATTCAATCATATGACGAAAGTCAGACTACACTGGTGATGCGTGCCATGTGAAAATGAGCGGCTAGAGCGAGCGCGAAAAGATCTCAGCGAAACGGTAGACATCTTCAAATGTATTGTACAAAGGTATCGGGGCCACACGAATAACCCCTGGCTCACGCCAGTCGGCAATAACGCCATGCTTTGTGAGGGTATCGAATACTTTTCGTCCATTGTTTCTCATCAGGATGGAAAGCTGGCTGCCCCTGGAAGAGGGTTCTGAAGGTGTAATGACCACAAATTTTTCACATTTCGCATCAATGCCTTGCAACAGGTCGGCAAGATAGCCTGTCAACTTCACGCTTTTCGCGCGCAGCGCTTTCATGCCAGCCTGGTCGAAAATGGCCAACGAAGCAAGATGGGCCGCCCCGGAAAGCACTGGAAAATTGGATAGTTGCCAACCATCGACACCACTCATCGGTGTAAATCCCTTCTTCATTTTGAAGCGCTCCCTTTCGTTGTGACCCCACCATCCCGCCATGCGCAGGAGTTCGCCACCGGCATGCCGATCGTGCACAAATGCACCTGCGATACTTCCGGGTCCGGAGTTGAGATACTTATAACTGCACCACACTGCAAAATCAACGTCATCGGTATGGAGACGGAGCGGAACATTTCCCACCGCGTGAGCGAGGTCAAAACCCACAAAAGCCCCGACGGAATGACCGGCAGCCGTGATGGATTTGATGTCAAAGAACTGACCGGAATAGTATTGGACGCCACCGAAGAGGACCAACGCCAGTTGGGGACCATGCTCCTGGATTGCCGACACGATGTCATTTGTTCGCAGCCAGTGTTCACCGGACCGCGGTCTCAGCTCCACCAGCGCAATCTGAGGGTCAAGCCCATGGAGCCGAATTTGCGATTCAACTGCATACTGGTCGGAAGAAAACGCGCCAGCTTCGGTGATAATCTTGAATCGTTCCGCTGATGGCCGATAAAATGAGGTCAGCATCAAATGGAGATTGACCGTCAATTGATTCATGGCCACGACCTCCGATGGTCTTGCGCCCACCAGCCGCGCCAGGGGCTTCTTGGTGAGGTGGTGATAGTAAAGCCAGGGCCTCTTTCCGTGGATATGTCCCTCAACACCCATCTTGGCCCAATCCTGAAGCTCCTCGAGAACGAATGATTTGACTGACTTTGGTTCTAATCCAAGGGAATTTCCGCAGAGATAAATGGAATCCTTGCCATTGACTTTGGGGATGTAAAATTGCTTTCTGAATTTCTTCAGGGGGTCTTTGCGGTCGAGATTTCTGGCAAAAGCCAGCGAATGTGGTACAATCATAGAATCTGACTATGCAACCGGATGCGTTGTGTCTATAAGTTGGTGATGGTGCTGTGCATGGTAAGCAGTAAAGTAGAGCATCTCACGAAGTGTCAATTTACCAAGCAACGGATGGGGAAGAATAAGTTGATCAAGTTGGTCTTCTGAATAGGTTTCCATGCGATGGCACAATAATGCAACAGTTTTTTCAAGGGCGGCATAAACTTCAGCCGGTTTCTCCGGTACTCCGGGTATGAATGGCTTTGAAGCAATTCCGCCTGCTGACAGCTTTGCCTTGTACTTGATAATGAGATCATCATACGACCGGCTTTTTCGATTGGCCTTTCCAAAAACCAGTCCCAGCAGGAATTTTGGTATAGAAAATGCCAGTGTTACAGGCTGAACACTTTTGACCAAGTGCTCCGCTTGTTGTGCTGGCGACCACTTTCCTGGGGCAGCCTGATGTACCTGTGTGTCGGGCATGGCGCGCAGGCGTGCAGTGAAGGCTGCGTAGTTCTCAACCAGTGACCGTTGGATTTCAGCTTTGTTCATGATCAAACAAACCTGGGATCGGCCTCCATAACCGCACCGCACTTCTTGCAGGTGCGAAGATCCTCTGAGCCGTAGAATTCGCGGAACCGGGGGATGAAGTCCGTTTCAATATTGTTAAGGTGAAATGTGTACTGGTGCAGCTTGTTGTTGCAAGACTCGCAGAACCACAACAGGCCATCATCTTCGTTGGCATTGCGTTTACATTCTATCACCAGACCGATGGAATTGGGTGTCCGGATTGGCGAGTGTGGTACCCTTGCCGGAAGCAAGAACATATCACCCTCGTTGATGGGTATGGAAACCGCCTGGCCGTCTTCCTGGATCTTTACGGTAATGTTTCCCTCCAGTTGATAATAAAGCTCTTCGGTTTCATTGTAATGATAGTCTTTGCGGGCATTCGGTCCTGCAACAATCATAACGATATAGTCACCGGCATCGGCGTAAAGATTTTTGTTGCCCACGGGTGGCTTGAGCAAATGGCGATTTTCATCTATCCATTTCTTCAGGTTAAAAGGTCTTCGAATGGCCATATTTGCATTCTGTTTTGAGTATGTAAATCTAAAGCTTTTCGCTCTATCTTTATCACCATGGAACTCGGACTGACTGGAAAACGAGCCCTGGTTTGCGGGAGCACGCAGGGAATTGGAAAAGCTTCGGCCATGGAGTTGGCCGCGCTCGGCGCAAGCGTTACGCTGGTTTCGCGGGACAAAGCAAAACTCAAGGAGGTCTTGAAGGAATTGCCGCACAACAATGACCAAAATCACAATTCGTTGGTGGCGGATTTCAATTTTCCTAACCGATTGGAATCAGCCCTGGAGAAATATGCAGCCAGCCAGGTGGCTCACATCCTTGTGAACAACACAGGTGGACCTCCGGGGGGCCCAGTCTTTACTGCGACCCTTGATGAATTTACCAAGGCTTTCGCCAATCACTTGTTATGCAACCAGGTACTTGTCCAGGCGTTGGTGCCGGGCATGAAGAAAGAAAAGTTCGGCAGAATCATCAATATCATCTCCACCTCAGTGAAAATTCCTATCCGTGGATTGGGTGTTTCAAACACCATAAGAGGTGCGGTGGCAAACTGGTCGAAGACCCTGTCAGTGGAACTTGCGCCTTTTGGCATAACCGTCAATAATGTATTGCCCGGGGCATCAATGACTGGGCGGCTGGAAGCGATTATTCGTGACCGATCAGTGAAGCAAAAGAAGACTCAGGGGCAGGTGATCGAGGAAATGATCAACGAGATTCCAGCCGGCCGAATATCGTCTCCGGCTGAAGTTGCTGCCGCAGTTGCTTTCCTGGCATCTCCGGCGGCAGGGTACATCAACGGTATCAACTTACCTGTCGATGGGGGTAGAACAGGGAGTTTGTAAGAATTACATCATGGAAAAGATAGCGAACTATATCAACGGGGAATGGGTGGCCCCGGTCTCGGGTGCATACCTTGACAACATTAACCCGTCAACCGGCGCTGTGTACAGCCTTATCCCGGATTCTGATAATGATGATGTACAGCGAGCAGTTGCGGCGGCACAACAGGCCTTTGATTCTTGGTCGGGTATGCTGCCAGAGAAACGTTTTTCCATCCTGGCACGACTGGCGGATCTGATTGACCGAGATGCGGATGCGCTGGCGATGGCAGAAAGCGTTGATCAAGGGAAGCCAGTGAAGCTCGCCAGGAACATGGACATTTACCGGGCTGGGGCCAATATTCGATTCTATGCGACAGCCTCCATGCATGTGGCTTCTGAGGCGCATGCAACAGGTACTGAGGCCATTAATTACACCCTCCGGACCCCGGTAGGCGTGGCCGGGTGCATCTCTCCATGGAACCTGCCGCTCTATCTGTTCACCTGGAAAATTGCACCGGCATTGGCGACTGGCTGTACGGTGGTAGCAAAGCCCTCAGAACTCACGCCGATGACAGCATACTTGTTCACCAAACTTTGCGCTGAGGCGGGCCTTCCTCCGGGGGTATTGAATGTAGTACATGGCCTTGGTCCGAAGGTGGGTCAGGCCATCGTGGATCACCCCGGCATTCCTGCCATTTCATTTACCGGTGGAACGGTGACTGGAAAAAAGATCACATCAAGTGCCGGCCCTCTGCTCAAGAAATTATCGCTCGAATTAGGAGGAAAGAATCCGAACGTAATTTTTTCCGATGCCGATTTTGAAAAGGCCGTAAGCACTTCGATCAGCAGCTCGTTCACCAACCAGGGTGAGATTTGCCTTTGTGGTTCACGGATTCTGGTTGAACGGTCTCTTTACGATCGGTTCCTGACGGAGTTTGTCCGCCAGACCAAGGAAATTACTGTCGGCGATCCACTGGAGGAGAAAACCAGAATGGGATCGCTGGTATCGGAAGGCCACTTGAACAAGGTATTGTCGTATATCGACCTGGCCAGAAAGGAAGGCGGAACCATTGTCACAGGAGGCCGGCGTGTGACGATTGCTGGCCGGTGTGAGAAGGGCTTTTTTGTCGAGCCAACCGTGATCACAGGATTAACCCAGGATTGCCGCACCAATCAGGAAGAGATTTTCGGACCTGTTGTCACGGTGATGCCTTTTGACACGGAGGAAGAGGCCATCACCTTGGCCAACGGAACAGCGTATGGATTGTCTGCGACACTGTGGACCAGTAACCTTACCCGCGCTCATCGTGTCTCTGCAAAGTTGAAGGCCGGCATTGTGTGGGTTAATTGCTGGCTTTACCGTGATCTGCGCACTCCTTTTGGCGGCACCAAACAGTCAGGCGTTGGCCGCGAAGGCGGATGGGAGGCCATGCGGTTTTTTACAGAAGCGAAGAATGTTTGCATCAAACTCTAGAAGTTGACAGTTGACAAAATGCAGTTGACATCAAGCCTCCACATTGTCAATTGTCAATTCTTTTAAATGGGGAATTCAAACATCACCTATGTCCTTCTTCGATCACCGCACTATATTTTTCTCTATCCTCGGTTATCCGATGAGTTACCTCGAATTCTTCGGGACACTTGCCGGTGGTGTGGCCGTTTGGCTTTCAGCCCGTGGCAACATCTGGAGCTGGTCAATCGGAATTATCAATGTTGTCCTTTTCTTCTTCCTGTTCTACCAGATTCAGCTCTATCCTGATATGTTTCTCCAGGTATTCTTTTTTGTCACCAATTTGATCGGTTGGTGGCGGTGGGCTCACCCACGTCCTGGTGAAGAAGATCGCAGGAAGGAACTCAGGGTAAGTTGGATGCCACCCGGTGTATCACTGATGCTCGGCGGATTAGTGCTGGCGGGGACACTGTGCTTTGGGTACTTCTCGAGCAATCTCCATGAATGGATACCGGTACTTTTTCCGCTGCCAAGCTCCTTTCCTTACCTTGATTCATTCGTTATGACCGTAAGCATAGTCGCCACGTATCTTATGGTACAGAAGAAAGTTGAATGCTGGGCAGCTTGGATTTTGGCCGATGTTGTAGCAACGTACCTATATTTTTCCAAGGGCATCCTGGTGGTAAGTATGGAGTATTTTGTGTTTTGTCTGATCGCTTCGTTTGGCTTGTGGCAGTGGCAACGGGAGGCTAAAGCGTATGCTGCATGAAGCGAGGGATCGTCACGGGAAAGTTTATGCCTTTGCACAAAGGGCATATTGGCCTGGTCAGGTTTGCTCTGGCCCACTGTGATGAGTTGATTGTATCCGTGATGGCGAACGCCAGCGATCGAATTCCAGCTGAAAAACGGTTCAATTGGGTTCGTGATGAGTTTATGCGCTACGTGAAGATAAAGGTGGTTCAAACGGAAGTACCGGGTCCTGATCATCAGACCTGGACTTCGAAAATGAACGATCAGTTCGGTCCCTTTCAGTATGTTTTTGGCTCCAGCGACCTCGATGAAGCTCTGGCTGAAGTGATGGGAGCAACCTATGTTACCTTTGACCCGGGCAGAACTGAAAACCCGGTCAGCGGCAAAGATATTCTCAATCATCCCTTCCGGTACTGGGAATTGATCGCAACCCAGGCCCGGGGCTATTTTGTGAAGCGCATTTGTTTCTACGGTCCTGAGAGCACCGGGAAGTCAACACTGGCTCAAAGAATGGCAGCGCGCTACCAAACAGAATTTGTTCCCGAGGTTGCCAAGGAGTTTATTACCTCCAATCAGTTTACGGTAGATGACATTATTAGAATTGGCCACGCACAGCAAGAACGAGTACAGCAAAAAACAGCTGTGGCCAACAAGATTCTGTTCTGCGACACGGATCTTATTACCACTGAGATCTATTCTGATGTTTACCTCAATACAGTACCTCCGGTTTTGAAGTTATTGGAATCCAAGACCTCATACCATCAATATTTCCTGTTCGACATCAGTGTGCTCTGGGTGGCAGATGGGTTGCGGGACCTTGGAGGGAAGCGGTCAGAAATGTTTCAGCGCTTCCGGAGTGAACTGGATCAGCGCAGTATTCCCTTTATTCTGCTTTCGGGGACGTATGAAGATCGTGAGAATCGGGTAATTCAATTTGTTGATTCGCTGTTGGCAGAAGGCTGACAACGTCATGCATTAACCCTGGACCTTCCTGCCCGATGGCCCTTTACGGCATAGAAGAGGATGTAGAAGTAACATGGAACCACAATCCAGAAGAAAGCCGCTGGAGGCCCCATAGAAACGGACGCCCTTGCGTACACCTGCGGTATAATGGCTCCTCCGGCGATGCCCATGATGAGCAGTGCGGATCCAATTTTGGTGAATGATCCGAGACCGTCAATTGCCAGGGGGAATATGGCTGGCCACATCAGCGCATTCGCGAATCCCAACAAGGCGATAAAGACGATGGATGTGTACCCGTCAGTCATATAGGCCAGCACACTGAACAATACACCCACGACAGCCGAGATGGCCAGGGCATTCTCCTGCTTAATGTACTTGGGTATGGTGAGGATTCCCAAAATATAACCGACCACCATTGACCAGAGTGTATAGGAAGTGAAATTTTTGGCATCATCGAGGCTAATACCAATGGCCTTGCCATAAATGCTGATGACGTCACCGGCCATCACCTCGACACCAACATAAAGAAAGATGCAAAGCGCTCCCAATAACGTGTGAGGAAACGCTAGGATACTCGTTTTGCCCTTGGTTTCTGGAGCTGCATCATCGTCAGAAGAATCGATTTCCGGCAATGCAGAGTATCGAATCATGACTGCGAGCAAGAGGAGAACGGCCGCCATAATCCCATACGGTAAAATTACACGTTGCGAGAGTTCTTCGAGGAGCATGATGCGTTGCGCGGGATCAGTGGCAGACTGAATCTGGCCTTCAATGTCGCTGGCGTCCCGCAATACGATAGCTCCCAGGATCAGCGGGCTGATTGCTCCAGCGACTTTGTTGCAAATGCCCATGATGCTGATGCGGCTCGCAGCGCTTTCGAGCGGACCAATCACAGATATGTATGGATTGGAGGCAGTTTGCAGAAGCGAGAGCCCCATGCCTTGAACAAAAAGTCCGGAAAGGAAGAGCGTGAAGTTTCGATCCATTGCCGCCGGGATAAACAAGACGGCGCCAACAGCCATGGTGGCTAATCCAAGGGACATGCCGTTCTTGAACCCGGTTTTCTCGAGGATCATCGACGACGGGATGGCAAGGAAGAAATAGGCCATGTAGAACGCAAACGTTACCAACAGCGCCTGAGCATCAGATTGCAGGTCGCAGGCCAGTTTAAGAAAGGGGATCAGCGTGCCGTTGAGCCAGGTGACAAACCCGAAAATGAAGAACAGAGCCCCGATAATCGCAATGGACATCGCGTAGCTGGAAGGACGCTGGGAAGCAGACATGTCGCTAAAGTATGGATAAAGTTTTGGATTGAATGCGTATTTTTAGGCAAGCAATATCTCCAACATTAAACTACACCAGCGTTGAAAACAAACAAGACTCTTTCGCTTCTCGTCATGGCTGCCGGCATGGGGAGCCGATATGGGGGCATCAAGCAGATTGATGGCTTTGGGCCGAACGGCGAGACCATCATGGATTATTCCCTCTTCGACGCCCTGCGCTCGGGCTTTGGGCGTATCGTGTTTGTTGTCAGGCAGGAAATCCTTGAGACGGTCAAGGAGATGTTTCTTCCCAAACTTCAGGGTAAGGCGGATGTTCACTTTGTCATACAGTCTCTCGACAAGTTTGTACCTTCAAAACATGGCACCGTCGACCGGAAGAAACCTTGGGGAACAACGCACGCCATGCTCTGTGGCAAGGAAGTGATTGATGGTCCATTTGCGGTTATCAACGCGGATGATTTTTATGGTAAGGATGCCTTTGCCTCTTTGGCAAACTTTTTTCAAACTGCCGGTCCCGATGAACATGCTATGGTGGGCTATACCTTGAAAAATGTGCTTTCTGATCACGGAAGCGTTTCACGCGGCGTTGCAGAAGATTGTGATAGCGACGGATATCTTCGGGTGCTCAGCGAATTGGCCAAGATTGTGAAACGCGAAGGAAAGATTTTTTCATTGGAAGATTCCGGTGAGCGGGAATTGAGTCCCGAGCTCCCGGTCTCCATGAACTGCTGGGGATTTCAGGCCAGTGCCTTTCCGCTGGCAGAGGAAATGTTCAGAGAGTTTGTGGAGAAGAACATCAGTAAACCTTCTGCCGAATTCTACATCGCTCTGTTGGTTAATGAGATGATCAACCAGGGGCGGGGCCGGGTGAAGATTGTCTCGGGCGGAAACACCTGGTTTGGTGTTACTTACAAGGAAGACAAAGCGGAGGTTTCTGGCAAGATTCAGCAGTTGGTGAGTTCGGGTGTCTACCCGAGCCGGTTGTGGTAATGCCCTGCGTGAATCATCTATGACAGAACCGGCAACCGTATTGCCTTTGTTTGGCCTGCGTGTAGCTGATTACATCATTGAACGGGTAGGCTCTGGGCATATTCATCAGACGTACCGGCTCGACGGACCCAATAGCCTTATACTCCAGCGGGTTAATAAGGATGTCTTCAGGGAACCGGAGCTAATTGCTTCGAATTTGCGGATTGCCGCCAACTACCTGAAGGAGAACTTCCCAGCCTACAGTTTCCTCACGTGCTTACGTTCAGCGGCCGGCCGCGAAATGGAATATGACAAGCAGGGATTCCCCTGGCGACTATTTCCATACATCCCAAACACATTTACAATTGATTCCGTGTCAACACCGGAGCAAGCACTGCAGGCAGCCAGAGAGTTTGCCCGATTGACGCGACTTCTGGATCTGGTTGATGTGAGTAAGTTTCGTCAAACCATACCTCGTTTTCACGACTTGTCCCTGCGCAAGGAGCAGTTTGAAGAAGCATTATCAAAGGCGAAAGAACCTCTGAAGAAAGCCGCTTTGGACTGCATCCATCAATGCCAGGCATGGTATCCACTGGTTGATCAATATGAATCATTGATTGCCAGTGGAGCGCTTCGATTGCGTATTGTCCATAACGACACCAAGATCAACAACGTGCTCTTTGACAAGGCAACGGGACTCACGGCTGGCGTTATTGATCTGGATACCCTGATGCCTGGGTATTTTATTTATGATCTTGGCGATATGGTTCGAACGTTCGTGAGCCCGGTGAGTGAAGAGGAGAGGGATGTCTCGAAGGTCAAGTTCCGCAGTGACATTTATGAGGCGCTACTTTTCGGTTATTTGTCCGAAATGAGTGCCGTCATGACGAAAGAGGAGCGAGGCGCTATACCCTTTGCTGGGAAAATGATGACGTATATCATGGCATTGCGATTTCTCGCCGATTTCCTGCGAGGAAGTACCTATTACCACATCACATACCCTGAGCAGAATCTTGTCAGGGCTGCGAATCAATTGAGATTGCTGGAGGTTATTTCAGAAAATATCCCGGAATGAAACCTAGTCGAGGGGGATGTTAACGTGCCGTTCGGCATGGTAGGAAGAGCGCACCAGCGGACCCGACTCAACGTATTTCAAGCCACGCTTCAGGCCTTCCTCCTTGTACATGGCAAACATGTCGGGGTGAATGTATTCGGCGACTTCCAGGTGCATTTTGGTTGGCTGGAGATATTGACCCAGCGTTAGAATCAACAATCCGTGGTTGACCAGATCATCCATGGCTTTGAAGACTTCTTCTTTGGTTTCACCGACGCCGAGCATAATCCCACTCTTCGTGCGTTTTCCTGCCTCGCGAATTCGTCGCAGTTGCTCAAGGCTCCGTTCGTATTTAGCCTGCGGCCGTACCTTACGATACATCCGCTCAACGGTTTCCATATTGTGACTGACGACTTCCTGCCCGCCTTCGATCATCCGGTTGAGGGCATCCCAGTTGCCTTTTGTGTCTGGAATGAGCGTTTCGATTGTTGTGCCAGGGCTTTCCTTTTTGGTGAGCACCACCGTCTGATACCAGACTTCTGCGCCACGGTCCTTAAGTTCATCCCGGTTGACGGATGTGATGACAGCATGCTTGACTTTCATTAACCGAATCGCTTCTGCTACACGGCGAGGTTCATCCTGATCATACTCGGTCGGTCGCCCTGTAGCCACTGCGCAGAAGGTGCAGCTACGGGTACACACATTGCCCAAAATCATGAAAGTGGCTGTGCCGGCACCCCAGCATTCACCCATGTTCGGACAATTACCGCTTTCGCAGATGGTGTGCAGTTTGTGAGTGTCAACCAGCTGGCGCACGTTGGCATAGGCTGGCCCCACGGGCAATTTCACCTTGAGCCAGTTGGGTTTGCGCCTGCGGCTTTCTTCCGGAATAACGGGCAGCTCGATCACCTAAGTCGATTTAATCAACCAACAATTTACTTGCCAATAAGTTCCTTGTATTGGGCATCGCTGAGAAGGCTTCCAAGATCGACTGGATCCTTCAGTTCGATTTTCACCATCCATCCTTCCCCATAAGGGTCAGCATTTACTTTTTCCGGACTCCCATCCAGGACTTTGTTCACCTCAAGTACCTTGCCGGAAACGGGCATGTAAAGATCGCTCACCGTCTTGACCGCTTCGACGGTACCAAATACTTCATGCTCAGACACCTCCTTGCCAACGGTAGAGATGTCGATATACACGATGTCACCCAGCTCGCCCTGGGCAAAATCAGTAATTCCAACGGTTGCGGTTTTTCCTTCGACGCGGACCCACTCGTGATCCTTGGTGTACTTAAGTTCTGCAGGTATGTTCATATGGATTGATTGAATAAAAGGTCAGCAAAAATAGGCCTAAAATCGTTAAGGTAGAAATGGATTGGAGGCCCATAGACCCAAAACGCATTTCGGACGGGAATCCTCCGGGACTACTGAGATAGATTGAAGAGGACTTTGAATCCAACGCGGGTAGTGGACCGGGGGAATGAGTTGGAAACCAGTGGTTCGTTTACGTTGCTGTCGACGTAAAACTGGACGTTCAATTTACTGTTGACGGTATAGCTCACGTTCGGTCTGACCTGAATGTTTATGTTACCATTGGTAATGGTATTGACTTCATCGATTTTACGTTGTATGGTCTGGTTATTGGTGACGCTGACGTTCAAACGGAAGTTTATTTCGTTCTTCAAGGTGATTGTCCGTCCCTGACTCTTCCAGGGCATCTTCATGTTGTTCTTGATGAAGCCTACTTCCAATGACCAGTCTTTGGCATTGACTTCTGTGATCTGCGCATTGGAGACATTAAGGGAAAGATCACGCTTGGTTTTATATTCCAGCCGGGCAGTGAGTTTGCTCTTTGTGCGCACACTGATACCAAAGAATGGCGCAAACTGTTCGGAAATCATCACCTGGCTGATCACATAAACGGGGATGAGTTGCTGCTGACTATTGTACTGCGTGGCATAAATCCCGTCATTGTAATCAGAAAGAGGGACGTTGTTTGTAACATTTGTGTACTCGAGTGAGTTGGTAAAATTTGCTACCGAATAGGTTGACGAGTAGGCATGCGTAATACTGATGCTTTGGAACTTTTCTTTCAGGAAGCCCATTTTGGTGAGGCCGGTATAGTCCAGGCGCCAGTTGGGAAGTGGCGTGGAAGGGAACGGGGTAAGCCCCACTTTGTTGGCGTCCTTCCCTGTGTAGGCGGCAATGAAGGCAGGAATCAAAACATCTTGTGATTTGCCTTCGTAACCGTTGCCGGTAACGTCCGTGAATCTTTGCTGGATTGTAGCAATGTTCTTTTCAAATTGTTTGAATACCGTTGATGACAGGCTCTCATTGTTCTCAAAGGTAGTGCCGATTGCGATAGTGGAGATGCGATAGCTGCCCGTTCTGCTTGGACTGAGCTCCGCATAGTCATCGATCGACTCGTCATACCGGAATATTTCCTGAAAGGAGGATGTTGTGCTTTTCTTGACGTCGAGTTGAATCTTGAAATCCTGCGTTAGCTCCAGTGCCGTTCGCAGCCCGAGATCGCGGGTATCCGTTTGCACAAAAGGAGAAGTGAGATTGGTTGCTTTGGTAAGCCATCCGTTTTCAGCGGCGCGAAAGCGGATCTCCGGGTCTTGGCTGCCAAAGATAAAACCCCAACCCGGTGCGTCGAGCGTATTGTCCATCCCAAGGGCGTCAGGAGTGCCAGTAAACCCTGTGAGAATGGTACCCTGGGTAATATTGTAGGTGCCGGTAATGCTGCGCATGGACATCAGGAGGCGAAGAAGTGCATTCATTGCCGCATAGTCAGGCGGACGTTTTACCGTGTCGGGCTTCATGCGGGCTTTCTCCGCCGGCGTAGGCGCTCTCTTTGGTGTATTGATTTTTTTCAGGTACCCTACCTTGTTGTACAGTTTTAGAAGGTCTAGCCGTCCGTTGAACCCCTGGTCGCGGTTGTTTTGGATGATGTTACCCAACTTGAGACTATCGGCACGTTCCACGGGGCCCGCGCGCCAGAAGTATCCTACGTTGTAGCGGTACTCAAGCCCAACCCAATCTGTCAATGGAAGCTTGTCGAAAGGAACAGTATAATTGGCTGTTACGGTTTGTTCAAAGTTCTTCTTCCGTCCGAATTTCTTAAGGTTGTTCACAACGGAATCCTGGTACTCTTCGGCGGTGACGTATCGTCCGAGCTTGGCCGAGTAGCCGCCGGATGGATCCACATCGGGCTCGTCAATGATGGCGTTGACCCTGGCGCTGTAATCGAGGGTGAGTGACTTGGCCAGGTTCCAATGGATGTTATAAAATCGGTTGAAGAGGAAAAATTTCTGAAGGTTAGGCGGTGTTGATGAGGCATTCTCAACTGAATTTCGGTAGACAATCTTGCTAAACGACCGATCCAACTCGCCTCGAAGACTTATCGTTGACGGCATGGGATTGAAATTAAAGTCCTTGATCAGTTTGAGCCAGGGAGACTTCCACGCATTCTTGGCAAATGGGTCAAAGCCTTTGAATGTAGGATTGAATTGCCACCCCACAGCACCCTTGATGTTGCGCTGTGTGTTTTCAATGAGATTGAAGTTGGTACGCGTAGCTTCACTGTACGCATAAGTAAATGAGAAGTTCTCGATATCGTAAAGGTGACTCCGGGCATCGGGTTTGACCTTGGTCTTGCGCACATTGGTAAAGTTGATACTTCGTCGGATGGCATTGTCCTGGATGATCGCCAGATAATCGCTTCGCTGTTGGTCTGAAGTGAACGATTTCTCCATGGCTGATATGCGCATATCCGGATTGGCCGGATCGAAGTTTGGATCAATGGTTGTCTTCTCGTAACTGACGAACATTGGGATTTTTAGTCCCGTATTGCGTGGCAGCAGTTTATCAACCATGATGTTGGCGGAGATGTCGAAGGAGGTGGTGGTACCCCGCGCCCTTTCAGAAATCTTTGATTGAACGCCGCCGAAGCCGTAAGTAATGTGGCGGAGCGAAGTAGAGATATTTCCAAGGTCAGCCAGTTTGGCGTTGAGTACGCCATTAACGGCCCAGCCTGCCGTGCGATCGAAGTCTGTCAGTCTCATTTCGTCTGCCCACATGCAAACGCTCAGTGGTTTGGTGTCGTCGCGGGGGTTGATGACGCCAATCATCATGAGTTTGACCTGGCTCAGGTCAGGTCGGCCAAAAATGCGGATGCCGTGACGGTCAATGGGCTTAGGCCCGGCTAGTGGATACAACTGGTCAAGTGGATATTTTTCACGGTCTCGCGCTGCCTTCAGAGCATAGAGTTCGTTAAGGTCAAGGTCAATCTGATTTGCATCGGGCCATACGACGCTTACATTGGGATCATTGCCGCTGGGCGTAATCTTGAGCGGCAGCTGTATTTCATAGTAGTTTTGATCAAAGTCAGTCCCTAGGCGAAGAAAGGCGATGAGTTGGTCGTCCTGCAGGTTTTGGCCATGAGCCGAAAGGAACATTTTGATGCGGCCATAATTGAAAAAATCAAAGCTCACATTCTTGTAGATGGCCCGAGCGTCACCGTCTTCGAGGCTACTGACGCACATCTGTACCGATTGCTCATTGAGACGACGCTGAATGGTTGAAGTAATGTCACGGTCTCGGGCTAAGGGTGGAACATAGGCAGGCTTTTCAGCATTCCCTTTCCCATTTTCTTCAACGTTCACCACAGACACAGAAAAATTGTCGAGGTTGGGCTCTAACTCTTCACTGAACTGCGATTGGGCAAGGCGAGCGGTATAGCGTCTCCAACGATTTCCAACAGCACGAAAGTTGGAGAAGCGAAGCACGACCGGCTCCCGGAATCCGGTCAGGATCATCCGGGCATATCGAATGGATTTGAATCCATTGATGGCGCCAAATTTGTCTTCGAACTGCCGGATGGGTATCCGTACCAGATACCAGGTTACATCAGCAAACCCCTCCGGTGTAATCTTGTCAACAATGTATTTTTGACCCACATCAAGCTGGCCTGGGTTCAAATCGAGGTTGAAGATGTAGTACTCTTCCAGTTCACTCAGCGTGTTGTCCTGGTTCAGGTCCTCATTTTCAGGAATATTGGAGCCCGATTGCGCAAAGGGTTGGCTGCCGTCCAGAATGGGGGAGTTGTTCTCCAGACCATTGATCTTCTTGTATCGCTCCAAAATCTTGGCGTTTTCGGCATCGAGATTCGAACCCAGAAAATATTGAAAGTCATCGGCTGAGGGGTCTTGGAGTACGATTGGTCGGGCTGAGCCATTTACCTGATCGATAAAACTCTGAAAAATGGTTTGTTCTTTGTCGTTCCCTACGCCATCAAGCCCGACATCCTGATTGATACGGGCTTCTGGATTGTTGTTGAACGCATTGTTCAAGTATTGTTGTGAGGTCACCACGCCCCAATTGTTTTGCGTGACACTTCCTGCCGTCAGGTTGCCATCGGTTGGAAGGCCGTTTTCAAAGGCGTGTTTACCATCACGCATCAAGTCCTCTGAAATGCTGCCAAGGTGAAAAATGAGCTTCCCTCCGGTTGTGTTGGACTTGGGTTCGTTGATGCCGTCGTCAATTACCCCGTTGGGGTTGTTGATGAAGGGGTCCATGAGCCAGAACTCAACGTATTCCACATTTGATTTATCAAAATCTACTTCCGTTCGGATAGCGGTAGTGATACCGGCCCAATTGTTTTCCGGGGTCTTTAGGGTTCCATCAAAGTTTAGATCAGGGTTGAAATTGTAGGGACCCCGTTCGGAAGGGTAGTAAGCCAGATCGAGAATTTGTTCGTAGAAATTGCCGACGTAGGGGTCCTTGTATGGGAAAATTTCCTGCGGAAGAACAGGTCGCACATAGTGATTCTCCAAATCTTTGGAGGTCACGTTGTCAGGTTTGTACTGGCTGGTTTCGCGGTAGAAGAGGTTGTCAATCTGGTACCAGGCCAATCGGGCCCGACGATAACCGGCACGCAAATCATCTTTGTCGCCGACAACTGCCGACAGATCAAAGCGAGAATCGGCTGGCGTGTGCGCCAACTTCCAGCCCACCGGATTGAGGAGGCTATAGGGTGTGGCTGTATTCTCAAAGTCATCAATGAAGGAAGTGCCATCCCCCTCAACAATGTTGGAGGTGCCTGGCAGGAGCTGGGCGAATTCGGCATTCAAGGTGAATGAAGACTGCTCCTTGGTTTGAAGAAAAGGAAGCGCGTCCACCAGTTTGGTCAGCAGGCGCGAGTTTTTGCGGAGGTTCACATCAAGTCCGTACTGGTAGTTGGCCGCTGGTTCGCTCCCAATCAGGTTTCGTGTAATCAGCGGACGTTCATTGTAGTACAGGAGTGTACCACCGAAATTGACATCATCATTCAGTTTGTAGTCAAGTCGGGTGCCAAGGAGTGACCGGGTCTGGAAGGCAAAGGGGTCCTGTTGCTCATAGGTAATATTGATGGTCTTGCCTGAACTCAGTATCCCCTCATTGAGAATGGTCACTTTGCCAAATGTGTAATCAACGGTGTAGTCAACCTGCTCACGCAGCGGAGTTCCTCCTGCGTACACCTTAACTGAACCTGGAGAAATGTTGAAGCCCTGAATGATGATGTCCTTTCCGGCACCTGCTTTGAAGGATCCGGTGATGTAGAATTTATTCTTGGTCGCCACCAGTTCAGCTTCGGCTTTTGCTGTACGATACAAGGTGTCGTACACGTACTTTTGCACAAGCAGTTGCTGGGTGTTGGGATTGGGCTCCAGGGCGAATAGCTTCCGCAGCGCAGTATTGAATGGCTCGAGGAATGGAAAAATGATAAGCCCCGTTTCGGGATTGATGGTGATCTTTTCTACATAGTCAAAGTTCCCATCCGGCTGTGGGTCGTTGTATGGGTTTAGGCGGTCGAGCCCAAAAACTTCAATCAGCTGTTTTGTGCGGGCAATATCACCTTCCTGGAGTTGGGGGTTGTCGATACCCGAACGGTCATCGCGGTAAATCAGGCGCAGCTGGAAACCATCGCGCTGAAGTTGTGTGACGTTCAGATTATAGATGTTCTTCATCATCAGGTTCCACGTTGGGAGTATCTTTCCAAGATCATCTTTGACGGCGATCTTGCGCGGGCGCAGCATCTTGAGGTAAACCACATCCTTTTCACCCTTGTTGGAATAGTCTTCTGAGAGTTCTCCGACTTTGTATTTTCTTCCGTTGTAGGTGTACTCAAATGCTACAGCCAGGGCTTCATCATTCTGCAGTTTGCGTTGCAGGGTGATATAGCCCAATTCTTTGTTAAATGTGAATTCGGTTTGCTGCAGTTTCCTGGCGCTGGTGATCTTTTCATAGTCTGTGCCGCTGATGAAAGGTCGACCGGCGGCCTCACCTCCAAACAAATTTTGAAGCTGCTGGTCAATACCATCGGAAGCCAGAGGCAGCTGACTGACCAATGAATAGAGGTTGTTATTGCTGTTGTCGGTCGGCGATCCATCGGGCACCACGGTGTTGTAGTAATCCTTTCGGTAAGCCTTATCCGATTCCCCCAAGTCCATCAGTCCAACGACATCGCGCAAAGTCTGGGTGTCGTTCTGGCGATTGAGGAGGTAGACTTCAACCCGTACGATGTTGATGCCGGAGGTAATCTGCGGCAGGGTTCCCAGCCATGCTTCAAATTTGTCACGAAAGAACTGCCCAAGAAAAAAGTGGCGATTTTCATCGTAGTTGGATCCGACTATTTCAAAAGGACGACCCTGCGCCGCGCCATCCGTGCTCCCGTTGATGGAAATGGTTGACTGCTTGCCACGCTGTGTGGTGGCTATGGCCGTGGCGAATAGCTTGCCAAACTGAAACTGACCCTTGATACCAAACAGATTTTGTGCGCCGGTGATGAGACTGTTGTTCAATGGCAGGCTGACATTACCAATTTCTAGCTTCTTCAGAATGTCTTCCTTGAATCCTGTATACTCGATCTTCATTTGATTCTGAAAATCAAAGGAGTTATTGTTGTCAAAGTTTGTTGTGATCTTGAGTTTTTCGCCCACTTTTCCAGTCACGGCAAGATTGATCTGCTGATCGAATTCAAAACCGCCGTTGGTTTGCTGACGGATGGGTATGGCTGGGTTCTGAATGTTTTGCCATTGACCGCCAAAATCAAGCGTGACGAATCCGCGTGGGATCAGTTCCACATAACTGCCGCCGAAGATCCGGTCGAAGACGGGACTGGTATATAGCTTGGGAAGCAGGTTGCGGCTGCTCACGGCACTTTCACCGTCCATCACCTGGCTCTTACTTCTCCAATATCCTTTCTGGCTGGACTGGTTGTGGTACTTGTTAATTTCGTCAAAGGTCATGTATGATGGTGACCGAAAATTGACAGGGCCAAAACGCTCATAAATGGTGAATGTCTTTCCTGTGTCAGGCTGAACTTCAATCTGCAAATTCTTGGGATCCCTAAGAAAAAGCGGTGATTGCGTTGTGTAGTTGGAGAAGGGATCGCCATACCGGTCTTTCGGAAGAAAGCTCGGCAGATACTTTGGTCGGTAGACGGAATCCGTTCTTAAAGTGTCCGGCCGAACTTGTCCGTGAACAAGCGTAGACAACAGGAACAGCACCAATGTCGCCCCCAGTCCAAGGATGAACCGCGTTGTCCCGGATAAGTAGTTCAAACGTCCTCTAAGCGTTTTTAAGAGCCTGTTTCACCAGGTCTTCTAAGCTAATGGTAATTCCTGATTTACGTAAAATGGCGTCGATGCTGCTCTCGGCCGAGGCCCGGGAAATGCCCAGGGTAACCAATGCTGTTAACGCCTCCTGGCGCAAGGTATTGCCTGATGTTCCGGGTAAAGTTGGGCTGCCGTCGGCAGGGGCCTTCCGAAGCTTATCCCGGAGCTCCAAAATGAGCCTCTGAGCCGTTTTTCCGCCTATTCCCTTGACAGCCTGAAGCGTCGCGGCGTCTTCGCGCAGGATGGCAGCCCGGAGCTCGGCAGGGGGTAAAGACGACAACATGACCATTGCGGTGTTGGGCCCTACACCGTTGACGGAGGTCAGGTTAAGAAACATGGACTTCTCCGCCTCTGTGGAGAAACCAAATAGCAAGTGGGCATCTTCCCGCACATGGAGGTAGGTGGCCAATCGGATGTCTTCCTTGTCTTTGATATCGGCGAAGGTATTGAACGAGATCGAAGCCTGGTAGCCGACCCCCCCGACATCAATGATGACATGGGTCGGTTCCTTGTGGACGAGTTTGCCGCGGAGGTAAGCAATCATAGGGATGTAGGATGAACGTGTGTCTCAATTCATGTTGCACTATTTCCTCTCTGTAGCCATGGCGATTTCTTCCACCTGTGCATCGACAACGGCAATGGCAGTCATATTAATGATTTCGCGAATGGAACTTCCCAACTGTAGAATATGCACAGGCTTGCGCATCCCCAGCAACACCGGACCAATGGTCTCTGCGCCACCGATTTCCATGAGTAGTTTGTAGGCAATGTTAGCCGATGACAAGTTTGGAAAGATCAATGTATTGGCACCTTCTTTGGAAAGAGCGCTGAAGGGATAGAGTTCCCGTTGCAGTTCCGTGTTCAGTGCAACGTTTGCCTGAATTTCACCGTCAATAACCAGATCGGGGTACTTGATTCTGGCCAGCCGAACGGCTTCGCGGGTTTTGTCCGGCACCTCGCCTTTGCTCGAACCGAAATTGGAGTAGGAAAGAACGGCCATGCGCGGTTCTGCCTCAAAGAACTTGGTTCCCCGCGCAGTCACACCAATGATATCAACCAGCTCTTCGGCAGTAGGATCTACATTGACTGTGCAGTCACTGAAGAAATAAGTGCCATTCTTGTGGAGAATGATGTACATGCCTGCAACGCGCTTAACCCCTGGCCGCATACCGATAATTTGAAGAGATGGAAGAATGGTTCTTGGGTAGTCACGCGTAAGCCCGGAAATGAAAGCATCGGCTTCTCCGAAGTGAACCATCATGGCGCCAAAAACATTGCGGTCGCGTACAGCCCGCTGCGCATCGATGACGCTAACTCCTTTTCGTTGGCGCTTTTCATAGTAGGTCCTGGCATATCGTTCGTCACGCTCTTTTTCTTCACGTGGATCCACGATGGTGCATCGGTCCAGTTCAAGTTTATGTTCGGCAATAATTTTCTCAATCAATTGCCGGTTACCGAGCAAAATAGGTATAGCGATCTTTTCGTCCTGGAGAATTTGTGCCGCCTTCAGAATCTTTGGATTCTCGGCCTCAGCAAAAACGACGCGCTTCGGTGATTTTTTTGCCCGATCAATTAACTTATTAACCAGCTCTTGATCGATGCCAATACGTTTTTGCAGTTGTTGATGGTACAATCCCCAATCTGAAATCGGATACTTGGCAATGCCTGAATCCATTGCCGCCTTGGCCACAGCAGGTGCAATGGTGGTAATGAGGCGGGTGTCCATAGGCTTTGGAATAAGGTATTCCCTTCCAAACTCGATCTTATCTGAGTTGTAGGCCATCATGACACTGTCGGGAACGGGCTCCTTGGCAAGTGTTGCCAAAGCATAGACAGAGGCGAGCTTCATGGCCTCATTGATTTCGGTTGCACGGACATCGAGAGCACCGCGAAAGATGTAGGGAAAACCAAGAACATTGTTGACCTGGTTGGGATGATCTGATCGGCCGGTCGCCATTATCAGATCTGGGCGAGTCTTTCTGGCCAGATCATAGGCAATTTCCGGATCGGGATTGGCCAGCGCGAAGACAATCGGATCTTTGGCCATCGCCTTGATATCATCAGGAGTAAGGATGTTGGCTTTGGAAAGGCCCACGAAAACATCGGCGCCTTTGACCGCCTCTTGCATCGTTTTGACCTTTCGGGTGGTAGCAAATTCTTTCTTAACGGAATCGAGATCCTTTCTGTCGGCGCGAATCACACCCTTGCTGTCGCACATAATGATATTTTCTCTCTTCAATCCCAGTGCGATGTATAGCTTGGTGCAGGATACCGCGGCAGCACCGGCCCCGTTGACAACCAGGACAACATCGGTGATATTTTTACTTACCAACTCCAGGGAGTTTAGCAATGCAGCACTTGAGATTATCGCCGTCCCATGCTGATCATCGTGCATGACCGGGATATTCATTTGCTCACGAAGTGCCTGCTCAATCTTGAAGCACTCGGGGGCTTTAATATCTTCGAGGTTGATGCCGCCAAATGTCGGCTCAAGTGCCTTGACGATTTTGATGAATGCATCAGGGTCTGTTTCATTGATTTCAATGTCGAAGCTATCAATGCCGGCATATTTTTTGAACAGAACTGCCTTACCTTCCATCACCGGCTTGGCGGCTTCCGGACCAATGTTGCCAAGACCCAGCACGGCCGTACCATTGCTGATGACGGCGACGAGATTTCCCTTGGATGTATATTTATAGACGTCCTCCTTGTTGATGGCAATCTCTTTACAGGGCTCTGCCACGCCCGGCGAATAGGCCAGAGCGAGGTCCAACTGTGTGGTGAGCATCTTCGTGGGTACAACCTCGATCTTCCCAGGCTGACCATTTGTATGATAATTGAGTGCGTCTTGTTTTCGGATCTTAATGGACATGGTGTTGGTTGAATAAGCGAGCTAAGTTAGCAGATTCATGACAAACAACACGATGTTGGAGCTCCCAGAGGCTCGCGCGGGAATGGTTGGAATGCGGATGCTATGACCGCGCCTATTTCTTTGCCTCTTCTTGCGCGGGCAGGTCCTGACTGGTCTGGAAAGTGTACAGAATGGTCTCGATTTCACGCATGATTTCGCGTTGATCGCGTGAAGGGCTTATGGTAAAGCCCTCAATGTAGTACAGTTGTTGCGTCCCTTCATCCACAATGGCATACCCCAGAAAGGGCCCACCCACACCAGGGTTATGGGTCCGGAACAATCCCCGCAGCTGAATGGCAAACCGTCCATTGAAATTGATGGTGTCTGCGGTGACTGGAATGTAGGGTATGGTCGTTTCGGTGATGAGGTAGGATTCTGGATCATCGGGATCGCCATACAGATACTTGCGGCAAACTTCGTTGCGAAACTTGATGAGACTTTCCCGACTGAAATCCGCCTGGTTTGTATAGGCTTTTCGGGAAACAAAGACATTCTTGTCATCGCGCGGGTTGATTTGACGCACCCAAAGAAAGTCGGATGATTTGTCTGCGAGCTTGTAGCCAAATGGGATCTTGAGCGAGCAATGAAATTCACTGACAAGGATATCGGAGATCCCTTTCATCTGACCCGATTTAAACAGCGACTTTGTCAGCCGCTCTCGTTCACGCAAATTGAAATAGGACACCAGCAAACCGCCCTTTTTGCGCAGGTTACCGGCTAACGTGGCTTCGTCCTTCCCAAATAGGTAAGCAACTTCTTGTCCGCGGGCATAAACATCGGCGGCAGTGGTCATAAACTGCTCAGGGGTCTGCTCGATTTGCGTAATTGACTCCGGTGTAAAAAGCCGTCGGACGATTGCAGCCCCCTGTGTTCGCTGATCGAGGGTCATTAGGTAAATCATATTGCGACGCTCTTTGAGAATGTAGTTCAGCCGCCTGGCGTCGACCCAGTGAATCCGGAAAATTGGTTCCGTCCTCGGCAATCCGGGCATTTCGGCCGAGAGAATCGAATCCAGTATCTCGCCCAGCAGTCCTTTGCGCTGGGCTGAATCCATGACCACGTACAGTGCTCCTGGTTCACCTTTGGCCAACGCAAGATTCTTCGTGTCACTCCCACAGGCAGCGCCCAGGAGCACAACAAGCAAAATAAGAAGGTATCTCATGCGATCGTAAACCTAGAATGTCAACAAGATCAATTCGTCACAGTTGCTGCAAGAATAAGATTTCTACTTTTCAGGATTGAGCACTGCCTGGAAGTAGTTGGTCATGTTGAAGTACTTTCGGGCTCTGTCCTGCACCTCTTTGGGCGTGATTTCATTCATTCGCTTCTCCGCGGTCAATATGCTTGAGGGATTGGTACCCAATTCCGCGCTACGCTGAAGGACATTCATCCAATAGCCATTGTCTTTCAGATTTTCCTGCTGCTTTTTGCTATAGGCTTCCTTTACTTTGTTGAGATCCTCGATGGTTGGGCCACGGTCCTTAATTTTCTGGATTTCACCCAGAGCAGCTGATGTCAGCATATCTACATTTTCTGGTCCGCATGGAATCACAATATTGACCGAATAACTATTGTATGGGTTCTTGCTGAGGCCTCCTCCAATCTGAGCGGTATATGCGCCACTCAGCTTCTCGCGGAGTGTTTCGGTTAGCTTGATATCAAGCAAATCGATAAGCGATTGCAATTTGAGTTGCTCTTCGGCCACGAATGGTGTCTCACCGTTGAATGTTATGGATATCAGGCTTTGCGGCTCTACCCCTTTTCGAATTTCCTTTTTTACTACACCCTTTACGGGTCGTATTCCAAGGTCCTTGAAAGAAGGCGGTGGGCCGGCTACCGATGGGAGCGAACCCAGATACTGACTCACCAGAGTTTTCATTGCCGCCATGTCAAAACTGCCGACGATGAAGAAGGCCCATCCGTTGGCATTGCCAAACCTCTCCTTGTAAATCTGCATTACCCTGTCAAGTGACACATGATCAAAATCGGCTGGCCGCGGAAAGCGCGGTGCCCGGCTGTGCATATTGTACATCATTCTGCTGATGGAATCCTGAAAAATTGTTCGGGGATCACTGAGCATGTTTTGTATGAAACCCTGCTGCCTCGACTTGAACGATTGAAACAGTTCCGGATCTTTTCGCGGTGCCGTGAAGTACAGATAAACCAGTTGAAGCATTGACTCAATGTCGGCCGAACCGGATTGCCCCCCAATCCCTTCTGTCAGTGATGACATTCGGGGTGATGCACTCGCGGTTTTGCCCGCCAGGACTTTGCGGAGGTCGGTGGGCGTGAAGTCGCCAACACCCATCTGAGAAACCATCGAAGTGGCATACTGTGCGTTGTGCATGTCAGCATCGCTGTACAATGAACTTCCGCCGAAACGGAAGCCCGAAAGTAGAACCTGATCGTTCTTGAAATCAGTTTGCTTGAGCACAACCTTGACACCGTTTGACAGCATCACCTCGGTAACACTGACTTCAGCAAGTTCCTTTTCCGAAGTGATTTTACCCGCTGCAGGAGGTATTGCCATCAGCGATGTGGCAACCGCCTTTTCTTCAAAAGGTGTGACCGGCAACTGTTCGGCAATTGTTACAGCTGCCAAAAGTTGTTCATTGGTAGGAATCGGGAAATCGGCCTGGTTGGGGCCCTGGAAAAGCACCAGTTTCTTTTCAGCAGAAGAGGGGATATTCTTTGCTGCGTAGTCATTGACTTCCTGCAACGTGATCCCGTCCATAAATTTCTTGTAGTAGGCATACTCGTTGTCGATGCCTGGGATGGGCTCGTTGTTAAGGAAATTACGCAGGTATTCATCGGCATGATCTGCAGATTCAGTTTTTTCCCGCTCGTTGTAGGCGCGCTCCATACTACGAAGGAAGGATTTCTTGGCCCGATCCAGCTCCGCGGCAGAATAGCCATACTTACGTGCCCTTTCGTTTTCAACGATAACAGCCTCGATGGCTGGAACTACGCCGGCCTTTCCGATAGCCGAAAACCCGAAGTAGGATTCATAACCGTGAACAAACTCGCTCTCCCCGCTTCCGCCAAACAGGAACGGAGGATTGGACTTCTGCGTGAGTTCCTGCATTCGCAGGTTCAGCATTTGTCCTGACAATGACTTCACAATTCCCTGACGGTAGTCGCCAACAGTCGTTGAAATTCTTGATTCTTTTGTTGCATAAAAGATTTGAAGAATGTGGTTGGTGGCTTCTGCGTCGGTGATAACAAGTCCCTCTGATTTCAAACGTGTCGGTACTTTGGCGTATTCACGCGAACGAGGCTTTTCTGGTCCTTTCAGTTTTTCAAAGTGCTTCCGGATCAGCGCCTCGGCAGCTGGCGGATCAATGTCACCAACCACGACTACGGCCATCAGGTCGGGCCTGTACCAGTCTTTATAGAATCGTTTGATCGTCTCCGGTTTAAAACTTTTAAGAATTTCCGGAGTTCCGATTGGCAGACGGTTGGCGTACTTCGACCCCTGAAGTATGTACGGTAGCGCTTTCTTGTTCATTCGTTCTTCGGCACCCTTGCCCAGGCGTTCCTCCTCCAATACCACGCCGCGCTCCTTGTCGATTTCCTTGCCGTCGAAGAGCACGCCATTGGCCCAGTCTTCCAGTACCAGGAAACCCTTGTTGAGGTTATCCGGTTTGTCTGTGGGAATGGGCAGTATATAAACGGTCTCGTCAAAGCTTGTGTACGCGTTAAGGTCGGCGCCGAATTCAACGCCGATTGATTGCAGATAGGATACGAGATCGTTCTTCTTAAAATGCTTCGAGCCATTGAAGGCCATGTGTTCGGTAAAGTGTGCGAGGCCTAGTTGGTCATCATCCTCGAGGATAGAGCCGGCTTTGATGGCCAGGCGTAGTTCTACCTTTTGCTCCGGCTTGTTGTTTCTCCGGATGTAGTATGTGAGTCCATTGGACAATTTTCCCGTGGTAATCTCCGGTGCAACGGGAATGATGTCGGTCAGGTCCTGAGAAAATGCACCGGGGCCTACAAGGGCCAAACCGACCAGCCACAGCAGCAATGATTGAAATTTCTTCATGACAATTTTTTATAAGTTGATTGGTAAGTTAATGTGCCCACTCCTCTGCAATAAGCGACTGCATCACAGCATGAATCTTTCCGGCTGCGCATATTTGTCTTCCATACAGAAAGTTGTTGCCGCCTTGAAAATCGGTGACCATGCCACCGGCCTGTTGCACGATAAACGCTCCGGCCGCAACGTCCCATGGGTTTAGATTATATTCAAAGAATCCTTCAAATCGTCCGGCCGCGACATAGGCCAGGTCGGTGGCGGCGCTTCCGAGACGGCGAACGCCGTGCGACTGTTTCAGAAACTTGCGTATGATATTAAGATAGGCTTCCATCTCCGGAAAATCGTAGTAGGGGAATCCCGTTGCGAACAGACTTTCATTTAAAGAATTTACCGGGGAAGCGTGGATCACCTGATCGTTGCAATAGGCTGGGTGACCCTCCACGGCATGGAACATTTCTTTTTTTGTGACTTCGTAAACTACACCAAGAACTGGCTTGTCGAGATAGGTCAGCCCAATGCTGATGGCAAACGGCGGCAGTCCATGCGTAAAATTGGTCGTGCCATCCAGCGGATCGATGATCCAAAGGTAGCCATTGGTGGTTTCCGCGGAGGCTCCTTCCTCACCCAAAATTCCTGAACCGGGAATGAGTTGTGATAGTGCGCTGACAATTTTCTTCTCTGATTCCTTGTCAACGTAAGAAACGAGGTTATTGAAGCCTTCTTTCTGAAGAATCCGTGTCCGGTCAAAAGAAATGCCCTCGATGCGGATGAACTCGCCCACATCATGACAAACGTTCATGACATGTTTTTCAACGGTGAGTAGATCGATCATCGTTTTCTTGTTTGATGCTTAACCAGGGTAAAAAGCAGGATTAAAGCCGAGATCCAGGCAGCCGTGCGGACCACCAGCTCTCCGCGCGCAAGATAGGCAACATCTGCGAGCCCGGGCTCCCCTTCATATAAATTGATCATATCCTGACGGGTTATGGGGGAGATGCTCATAGTAAATGAATAGACAACCGGGCCTGCCCAAAGAATCACGGCCACTAACAGCCAACCCCAATGAAAAGTATCCTTATGTAGAAAAGTCTGATACCAGCACCAGTTGACGGCAAGAATCCATATTGAACTTCCAAGGTATCCGGTATGCCGGGTCCATCGGGTCCAATCGCCTTGTAGAGAGAGCGTGTCCGCCAGGAATATTCCTTTCTCTCCAATTAGCTTCAGAATCACATACTCTTGGGCAAGCCAGAAAAGTATCAGTGTAATCTTTCCGGTGCGCATCCCAAGCGTTTGCCTGACCCATGCATAAGCAATAAATGAAAGTGTAAACAAAATCGACGAAACCAATGCCATGACAATAGACCCCTGGCTAAGGAAGGCATGAAGCAAGAGTGATACGCCGAGCGCGAGCAGTACAAGTTCCAAATGCTCAACGATGGGCCTCCCGGTATCAGTTTTGTCTGCAAGGGCAAAGAGAGGTGCCAGGCCCAGGAATATCAACACCGGAAGCGGAGCCATCAGCCATCCGGCGGAGAGCAATCCCGTTGCTGCAACGACCAGCAGCCATGGTGAATAGCTACGTGTCCTTTTTCCCATCGATGACAATAACGATCTCGCCCTTAACTTCCTTCTGTGCAAAGTGTGACCACACCTCCTCAATGGTTCCTGAAACGGTCTCCTCATGCAATTTGGTCAGTTCGCGCGATACAGAGATCTTCCTGCTCTGACCAAATAGTGGTTTCATTTCTTCGAGTGTCTTCACCAGCCTATGCGGTGATTCATACAGAACAACGGTACGGTCTTCTTCCGCCAGACGTTTCAGCATGGTCATCTTTCCTTTTCTGTGCGGAAGAAAGCCCTCAAAGACAAAACGATCCGTTGGAAAACCAGATTGCACGAGTGCCGGAATCAGCGCCGTTGGGCCCGGAAGGCACTCGACGACCAGTCCTGCCAGTCGACACTCACGAACCAACAGAAATCCAGGATCAGATATTCCGGGTGTGCCGGCGTCGCTAACCAGCGCAAACGTTTCACCAGCCACCATGCGATCGATTAACCGTATGATGGCTTTGTGTTCATTGTGAATATGAAAAGACTGCAAGGGCTTCCTGATTCCAAAATGAGCCAGGAGCAACCCCGATGTTCGGGTGTCTTCAGCCAGGATGGTGTCAGCGTTTTTTAGGGTCTCCAGGGCTCGCAACGTGATGTCACCACGATTCCCGATTGGGGTGGGCACCAGGTAGAGGGAAACCTGCTTTTTCACGATCAGCTGAGTTTATCGATGGCATCAGCGAGTTTCCTGTCCTTTGCGGTTACCGTATTGCCCGCATCATGTGTGCTGAGTTCGATGTCCACCCGGTTCCAGGTGTTTGTCCAGGTGGGGTGGTGGTTCATGGTCTCCGCCAGGAGTGCCACACGCGTCATGAATGCAAAAGCGTGGCTGAAATCGGAAAACAGGAACGTCTTCTTCAGTTTGTTGTCGGCTTCCTTCCACATAGAGGTATTTTTTATTGGTTAATGTTACACATTTTTCACCTCAACGGCCGGTGCAAGAGGATCTCATCAAAGCGCCACAATGCCATCGATGGCGGCCACCTTCTTATAAACTTCGATGACGGACTCACTCGAAGGCATCATCATGGGATAGGTCAGACTGACATAATTGCCCTTTTCGGAGCGCTTTTCCGTGGAGGTTACATGGAGCGGAAACATTTGCCGCAGTTCTTCCTGCTTGTTGGCTGGCACAATGAATTTGAACGTATAAAGTGCCGGCCAGGCATAGTGCCTGTCAAGTTTTTCCCTGAACGAAATGAACCAGTTTGGGTCCATATGAGAAAAAACCGCGACTAGCTCAGTGAAGTGTCGCCGTTTGCCTTAGTGAGATCAATAGAACTTATAGCGCTTGTCTTCCATCCTGGCGGCTTCTTTGAGGGCCTCAGTAATGTAATATCCGCCGCGGCTGCTAAGGGTCTGCAAAAGTTGATTCTTGAACATGGAGAAGTCGCCGATGGCGGGAGCCTCTGTCTTGTTTTGAAGTTCAATCACCACAATACCGTTTTCTCCAGCCAATGGCAATGAACGCTTGCCACTCTCCAGTGAGAATACCGAACCAACCATGACCGGGTCAAAACCGACAGAGGGCATGGAGTTAGAATTCATTTTCAGATCACTGGAACTGTTAACCATGGCATCGCGGCTGAATAGTTTGGTGAGATCTTCAAGGGCTTCCGTCTTGCCCTTCAGTTGCTCCTGGATATACTTGCCCTTAGCTTCATTGCGAACCAGCGGTGTGATTTCATCCTTTACTTTGTCGAATGTCTTGAAACCCTTCTTGGTCTCACCGGTCATAACGGCCACCACATAGGTAGTGGATAAATCAAATACAGTGGAAACCTTTCCTACCTCCGCTTCGCGGAACAGCCAGGTGACGATCTGACGGGCATCGCCGAGGTTGCTGATCCGGCGTTCAGCCGTTCCAATATCGTTGGCATCGAATACCGTCAGGTTTTCTTTCTTGGCTTTCTCTTTGAATTCATCAACACCCGACAAGTCTGCGGCAAAGGTGTCTGCTTTGCGAAGGGCTTCATTCAATGTTTCATCGCTCGGGGCTATCGCACGATCGACAATGGCTACATTGTAAAAGGTGTTGTCTTTGATGTTGGTGACCTCAATGATATGATAGCCGAATTGGGTCTCCACCACATCGGCCAAAAGACCTGTTTTCTTGGCATCGAAGACTGGTTTTTCAAATTCCCTGACCATCTGACCGGAAACAAACCAGCCCAGGTCTCCACCAGACGAGGAGGTTCCATCGGTTCCAAATTCTCTCGCCTTGGCAGCAAAACTTGCGCCTCCGCGAATGTCGCGTAATATCTTCTGAGCTTTTTCTTTTGCAGCCTTCTTGCCTTCCGGTGTGTCGGTATCCCATTTGATTAGAATGTGACTGGCTTTGGCCGTATAGGTGGTATCCTGACCGATGCGTGAAACTTTGTAGACGCGGTAGCTTCCGTCCTCAAGCAAGGGTCCGATAATTTGTCCCTGTGTCAGCGATGCACGCTGATCGAGCAACGTTGGAGGAAGACTTGCAATGGTATACTTTCCAAATGGAGCTGACCCGTCCGTGTTAGACACCGCGAAAATAGAGTCTTCAGTGATGTTCTTGAAATCAGTCGTGATGCGGGTAATTTCTTCGCGGATGGCAAGCGTATCATCCGGGGAGGCATTTACGTCGAAGGCAACGTAACTCAGGCTTCGCGTGTTTTCGGCTTTGTATTTCTGCTTGTTTTTCTCATAGTACGCCTTCAAAGCAGCGTCATCAACCTTCACAAGCGAATCGTTGACGGCATAGTAAGGGATGTATAAATATTTGACCTCGGCCACATCGTTTTGGTTGTGGTAATCGCGCTCAGCTTCGGCCTCCGTTACGTAGGTTGTCTTGATGAGTAGATTCTCATACTTCAGACGTTCGCGCGACGGCATAAGGTCATTCTTGAAGATGTCCCATCGGATGCGCGCCTCGGAGGCGACCGGCATGGCTTCCACGGATTTTAGGTACTGGATAAGACGGTTGCGATCAAAGCGACCGACACTGTCTACAAAGGATGCTTTTATGCTCTCATCGACATTCTTTCCTTGCACCATGTCCCAGACCTCGTCGGTAGTCACTTTCACACCTACTTTTTCGTATTCCGGTTGGATGGCGTTCTGGCTGATCAACATTTCCCAGGCCTGAGCTTCCAGGGTCGGATTTTCCCGTTCGCCCGGCTGTCGGCCAAAGTTGAGTATGTAGCTGTTCTTTCGCTCCTGAATGGCCATCTGATATTCGTCCAGGGAAATGGATGTACCGGCTATTTCGCCTACTTCCCTGTCGTCCCCACCAAATATTGAGCTGGGACCGCTTCCAAAAAGATCACTGCCAACGATAAACGCGCCCATCGAAAGGGCAATAGCCCCAACGACCCATTTCGTCATTTTCTCCCGTAACGTACTAATAAGTGCCATAGAACTAAGATTGTTTACCCTGAGTCAACTGCTGACAAAAGAGCCGCAAATTTAAACGGTTTGATGTATTCGGCAAAAGACGGGAAAAATGACCCTAACTGCCCGCCTGGGGCATATGTCAATTGCTTTCAGCGTCGTTGTTGACCTCTACTTTTACCGTTTCAATACGGTTGCCCTTGGTAGACTGAATAATGAATGTGTAGGGCGGCATGATAACCGTTTCCCCCTTTTTGGGGAAGTCTTCAGTAAAAGCAAGGATCAATCCGCCCAAGGTCTCATACTCTCCCGTTGGCAGCCGCCAATGATACTGCTCGTTGAGGTAGTCAACTTCCAGGCGGGCACTCAGTAGATAGGTGCGTTGATCCAGTTGCTGCTCGATCAAATCGTCAGCGTCGTGCTCGTCTTCGATGTCGCCAAAGATTTCTTCGATCACGTCTTCCATGCTGATGAGGCCGGCTGTACCGCCAAATTCGTCGACTACAATCGCCAGGCTCCTACGCTCACGGATCAATTGAACCATGAGATCATTGGCCATCGCTGTTTCCGTAACCAGGCTGATAGGCGTTAAAATTTCTTCAATGGTCTTGGGATCCTTGAATAACGCAGCAGAATGGCAGTAGCCGATCGGGTCATCAATGGATTCCCGGAAGATCACAATCTTGGAATGACCGCTTTCGATGAAAACAGCTTTAAGCCGCTCGATGCCCTCATCCAATGCGATGGCAACGATTTCTGTACGGGGTACCATGCACTCGCGTACCTGTACCGTACCAAATTCCAGGGCGTTGTGAAGAATTTTCTTGTCTAGGCCAATCTCCTCATCCTCATGACTCACCTTCTGCATATTGCGAAGAAAGTGATTGAGATCGGTGAGACCGTATACTGGTTTCTCTTCGGAGTAGTCCATCCTGAACAAATGTTTTAGCACAAGGGTCGAAAGTTTGAGGATGGAGAATGTGATGGGCTTCAATACCACATAAGTGATGGCAAAGGGCACTGCCAGGGCAGAGAGCATCAGGTTTGGGTTGATCAGGAAGAGGCTTTTGGGGAGAAATTCCGCTGTAACAAGAATGATCAGGGTAGAGATGACTGTTTGCGTAAGGAGCAGTGAGGGTCCACTATTGAATGATTCCGGTAGTCCGGTGCGAAGGATGGGCTCAAAAAGCAGGACCATGGTATTCCCGAAAATTACCAGCGCCAAAGTATTGCCTACAAGACAGGTTCCTATGAATCGGGATGGATCATTGAGAAAGTAGGCCACAAGTCTTCCCGACCAGGCGCCCTGCTTGCCCTGGAGTTCTACCTGCAGCCGGTTGGCAGAGAGAAATGCGATCTCAATCCCGGAAAAAAAGAAGGAGAACACCATCGAGGTAGCAATCCATGGAAAGAGGGATTCCATCAGGCTTTGCTCCTTTTTCTGTACACTAACCAAAGAAAAATGACCGTAGAAGGCATGAGGAAGGCATAGGCAAACAAGAGCCCTCGTGTCATTACCTCATAAATGCCCATGATCACCAACGCTACACCGATGGAGAGTAAGAGCGTGTCAAAAAGCTTCATATCGATAACCCGCATTGGCTTTCGCTGTATTTCTGAAATGGCGGGGAACAAAAATACGCAAATTTCCGGCGGCCTTGAATCCGTCAGTCTTTGATGTCGAAGACGCCTTCCGGCTTCTTTATTGTGTAGGTTGAAAGGTCTTGCATGGCATCGAGACCCGTACCGTAAAGCACTTCAGACTCCAGGGTGATGGTCACGAACTTCTCGGTAAATATCCTTTTGGTCAGCGGCCTCCAGAAAAGCTCCTCTGTATTGAGTTGCTGCTTTTTTGGAATGTTCTTCACTTCGACTTTGCCACGGCCCCTCCATTGATCGTCTCTCTTGAAATAGTATGCATGGTTGGCCTTGAGACTGGAGGTCATTTGTCCTGTTTCATCGAAGAACTCCAAGTATAGCCCGTCAGGAAATTCCTGGTCGCCATTCTTGAACTCAAGGATGCGTTTTGCTTTCAACTTCATTTTGATCCGGTCTTTCTCCGAATACAGCATGTCGACATCCGTCGCTTCCTGGAGTGGCCCCTCATACTCCAAAGGCTCACTGGCTTCCTGCGTTTTGCAACCCAGAATAAGCAGAGCGGAGAATAGCGTGAAGAGGGAGCGGCGCATAACAAAAAAGGCCCCTTGTCGGGGCCTTCTAATGGTGTAGATTAATCTCTGGTCATTAACACAACTGACTCATTGATCCAGCAACCGACCCGTTGAGTTGATCCTTTCTCCCAGTTGAGCAAGAAGATCTCTTCTCTGGAAGGAAACTGTGCCTTGGCGCGTGCCATGCCTGCGCTATTGCCAGCCTTCTGGTACATTTCATATGCGGCAAGATAAACCAGCCTATCTTCAGCCAGCTGTTGCTTCTTGGCACAATCATCGAAGCTGTTATAATACAGGTCGCCGATCTTTTCCCAGGCCTCCTTGTCGGCAGGGTTGCCGGCAGCTGCTTGACGGAATAATTCGCGTGCGGCCGGGTAATTCTTTCTCTTGGCCTCAATACTCCCCATATAACGCTGCACTTCGGCTTTATCTTTGTCAGTCACAGCAGGGATGCTCATAGCCTCCTTGAACAAACTCTCAGCCTTATCATAATTCTGGTTGGCCAGATGTGTGGCTGCGAGCGCCTTCAGGAGACCAAAATCCTTTTCCGGACTGAGCTTGTACACCGCTTCACCAGCTTCGAGCCATAGCGGGTCGTCTGTACACTTGCCATCCAGCATGAACTTGAAAATTTTCTTCGCTACCGAAATGTCAGTCGGGTTTTCCTTAAACTTTGGTGCCAGGTTTTTCCGAACAAAGTCGCAGTCTACTTTAACCATGCCAATCAGAAGGCCATCGACTGCATCTTTGTACTCTTTTTGTTTTGCAGCATCTGCTGTTTTGCCATCCTTCGTCGCTTGGGCCATATTCGCATCTATCACGTCCATGATCTTGTCATATCGCTGCAGTATCTGGTCGTCGGTGACGTTCTTGAGATATACCTTATTAGCCTTGACCGTAGTCATATAGGCCACCAGGTTGGCATCACTGACGTTGTTGCCGCTGACTTCATACACCTTGTCGAACAATGCAAGGAGAGCAGGAAGGCCCTCTTTGTTCTTGATATTGTACTTATAGGAGGCAAAAGCTTTGCGGTTGATCACATTGATTTCATCGCCACAATTCTTCACCCTGAGATCAAATATCATCATGAGCGAGTCGACGAGAATCTTCTTTTTCGCGGGGTCTGCCTCTGCGTCGGCGAGCCTGTCGTACAGGGTTACTCCATCAATATAAAGTTTTGTATTCCACTGCGGTGCGTTGGTCAATAACCACTGAAAGGATGGTACAGCGCTCCGGAGATTTCCGCCTTGTTTCATAGCATCGCCCCAGATGGCAACGCACTCATCGGCCTTCTTGCGGTCTTCCGGCCACTTCCATTCCTTGCATTGCGCAAAGGAGGTCATTACAGGGGTTGCCAACAAGGCGATCATCGTGATCAAAATTCTGAATTTCATAATCATGCTCATTTTCTAGTTAATCAAATCGACGTTTTATAAACCATTGGTCATTAAAAGTGATGCCAAAATAAAGCTTGAAATAATTCTCTTCAATCCCGTTCAATGCCTTATCACCTTTTTTACCCCACTTGAAGGCAAGGTCCAGGCTTGAAATCCGGTTAACCGGCAAAGAGAGGCCAAAAGTAATGCCAAAATCCTTAACAGTGTTCCCATTGGCCAAAAAGGGGTAATTTTCTACACTAACACCCGTTCGGTACGTCACCCGTTTGAGATAATTGCTCAGGGAGGTCCTGTCTGGAGTGATCTCAAATCCGCCCGCAACACGCCAACTGTTGGATTCATATTGGTTGGTACCCTCCAAATTTCGGTATTGTGAGTAGTCGGCAAAGGAGGCATCCAAGGCTGCCATCCACTTATAGGGATAGGGACTAAAAGACATGCCAAACATTAAGTTTGCGGGCATGGTAATATTCGATGGCTGGTTGGAAATCACCGTTGTCGAGTCCAGCAAGCCCGACAGGTTCCAGCGCTCAATACGCCGGTTAAATCGGGCACTCAGGTTGGTTTTAAAATCATAGACAAGGCCGAAGTTTAGTCGATGGTTCTTCCTGCCAACGGAATCCAGGTGAACGGACACCGCTGGGGTAAAAACAAAATCTGAAATGAATGTGCGGTCGTTGATTCTGGCGGACATGGGAACCCTCGAATCAAGGAGCAGATTGCCATATGCGCTTTCCGTCGAGCTGAACAAATAGGCTGCCTTGATGCCCACCGAAATATTTCGGTTGATGGAAACACCATTGGCCCAGAAAAACTGATTTACTCCGCCACTACCTTCTTCTACAATATCAACGTAATCCGGTGTCCCCGGAATGGGGTCCTGATAATTTAGCAGGTAATTGAGCCGCGTGTAGGGCATGAGCACAAAGGAAGTTGTCCACCAACCGGCTATGACGGGTACGGAAAACGCAAGGTAATTGAGATTGCCGCTACCGCTTTTTTCGTTGACCGAGTCCGACTGCTGGTTCCGTTGCTCACCGATAACACCTGCCTGGAAGGTGGTCAGACGGTTGTACACCAGAAGAGCCGGATTCTGGTTATTGATATAGAGAAATTGCGGATTGCTGAATCCAACCCCGCCCATTCCTTGTGCTGGCGCCAAAGCGGTTCCGTACTGCTCTCCGAGTCCATAGGATGAGAATGGACTCCGTGCTGCCTGACCCACAGCATGGGAGGCTGGCCATATGAGTACAATCAGAAAAAGAAAAACGAACTTATTAGGGGACATTATGGAGTAAAATGCTGTTCAGTCCGTCCAGAACCAAATCAGGGGCTACAAAGATGGGAGGTTTCATAAGTTTTTCAAAAAAATGAGCATCACCCCCCGTTAAAATCACCCGTATGCCGGGGGAGACGGTTCTGTAACGCGCCACAATACCGTTTATTTCCTCCTGAACACCATTCATGACGCCGCTTTCGAGACAAAGCATGGTAGTTTTTCCAGTGAGCGGGGTATCGCGCTTCGCTTCTGCCATCGGCAGCCGGTCTGTCATCCTGTGCATGGCCTGAAAGCGCATGTTCACCCCCGGAGAAATGGCTCCTCCAAGGTATGCGCCCTTGTCATTGATGTATTCGTAGTTGATGCACGTCCCAAAGTCAATAACCAACGAGGATTCTCCTGGATACAAACTCCATGCCCCACAAGCGGCTGCCAGTCGGTCGGCACCCAGGGTTTGCGGTGAAGCGTATTGATTTTGAATGGGAAGAGGGAGAGACGGTGTTAGAATCAGTCGTTGACCATGAATCCGGGCAGAGGCACCAAGCTGCGCGCCTTCATCTGTCACTGAACTCGTTATCTGGTGTTCAATGACTTGGCCCAGGATAAATTCTCTGGCAGAATCGACTGTGGCAAATACCTGAACTTGCTTCATCGATGCTCCTTCGAAAATTCCTACTTTGGTACGGGTGTTCCCGGCGTCTATAACCATGTTCATGACGGCGAAGCTAGGAAGAGAGGATGAATTTTCAGCCCATCTCCCCGGGGACAGAATGAGAGCCACAATGACAAAGACAAGAAAATACCGGGTACTGGGACTGATGTCGGGCACGTCACTGGACGGGCTGGATCTCGCTTTGGTAGAGTTTACAGCTGGGAAACGATGGACTTTTGATCTACTGAAAGGTGCAACGTATGCATACGATCGCAAATGGGAGAAGATCCTTGATACCGCGCATACCTTGTCCGGGAATGATTTAATTGAGCGCCATGCAGCATATGGCCGATATCTTGGTGAAAGGTGTGTTTCGTTTCTTCAGAAGGCCAAACCAGATCGGATTGATCTCATCGCATCTCACGGTCATACCATATTTCATCAGCCAGAAAAGGGAATTACCTTCCAGCTAGGTGATGGTGCTGCGCTTCATGCTGTCACAGGTATTCCGGTAGTATCAGATTTCCGGTCGCTCGATGTTTCCCTGGGGGGAGAAGGTGCTCCGCTGGTACCGTTAGGCGACCGGCTGCTTTTCCCATCGTACGATGTATGCCTTAACCTTGGTGGCATCGCCAACCTGTCGATGGAGGTTAAGGGCATTCGCACTGCTTTTGACATCTGCTTTTGCAACATGGCCCTTAATTATCTTATGAAAGAGAAGGGAGAATCATTTGACAGGGATGGGCGCCAGGCCTCACAAGGTGCAGTCAACCAGGTCTTGCTTAAGGAAATTCAGCAAGCCTATCGGGGTGTTCGAAAGAAACGCGCTTCGCTCGGAAGGGAATTTTTTGAGAAGGCGTTGAAGCCATTGTTGAACAATCGCAGCATTCCACACCAGGATCGATTGCGGACTGTTTGTGAATCGGTTGCCTTCGAACTTAAAAATGCGCTGCCAGTCGGAAAAAAACTTCAGATTCTAGCCACCGGCGGAGGGGCACTGAATAGATTTCTCATTAGCTCTTTGCGGACACACCTGAACGGGAATGCCATGATTGTCCTGCCATCAAGAGAGATCATCGACTACAAGGAGGCAATTATTTTTGCCTTTTTGGGATTGCTCAGAATCAGGAATGAAATTAATGTTCTCCGCAGTGTTACGCGTGCCCGCCGCGACTCGAGCAGCGGTGTAATTTCCGGAGTCATCGACAATGGAAAAAAGTGATCAGTGCATCAGCTGGTAAATAGCCAGGTACGTGCCACAGCCGGCAAAGTATCCCAACATGGCGATCAGGCTGATCCGCTTGAGGTACCAGATGAAGTCAATCTTCTCCATGCCCATCACCGCAACCCCTGCGGCTGAGCCGATGATCAGAATGCTCCCTCCGGTTCCAGCACAATAGGCAAGGTATTCCCAGATGAAGTGATCCATGGGATACGTTTCAAGGCTGTACATACCCATGCTGGCAGCGACAAGGGGCACGTTGTCGACAATTGCAGACAAAATTCCGATTAGCGTAATGATGATGGATTGGCTACCCACAGTAGAGTCAAGCCAGACTGCAAATTGTTGCAGCAGGGTCATTGACTCCAGGGCACCAACAGCCAGCAGTATGCCGAGAAAAAATAGAACGCTGGAAGTGTCGATACGCTGCAAGGCACCTGCGGCTGTATAAGGTTTACGGAGCGCCTCGTCCGCGTGAGGGTTAATCAACTCTGATACCACCCAAAGAACGCCCAGTCCAAGAAGCATTCCAATGTATGGAGGCAGGTGCGTAAATGTTTTGAATATGGGTACAAACACCAGTGCCCCGACGCCCAATGAAAGCATGGCGGAACTTCCTCGCACCTTCTCGTGCCCGTAACCGGTGTGCTCATGGGCGGGGTTTGGGAAATCACCAAGACTCCCTTTTAGTGTGAAAGTCAGGTAGACCAAGGGAACCATCAAGCATGCAATGCTGGGCAAAATTAATGACTCGATAATCTTCACTGTAGAAATCTGACCACCTATCCAAAGCATGGTAGTTGTAACATCTCCGATCGGTGACCAGGCTCCACCTGCGTTGGCGGCGATCACGATCATGCCGGCAAAAAACATTCGCATGTCCTTAGCGGGAATCAATTTTCTTACCAGTGATATCATCACGATCGATGTGGTGAGGTTATCAAGGATGGCTGACAGGAAGAAAGTCACCCAGCAAACGAGCCACAAAAGCTTCACCGGGTTCTTCGTTTGTATTCGGTCGGTGACAATCCGGAAACCCTGATAGGCATCCACAAGCTCAACAATCGTCATCGCGCCAAGCAGGAAGAAAAGAATCTGGGCGGTTTGACTGAGATGTTCATTGAGATGATGATTGACCTCTTCAATATGCCCCGAAGTCAGCGCATACAAAGTCCAGCAGAGGACGCCGGTGAGCAGCGCTGATGCTGTCTTATTGATCTTGATTGGATGCTCGAGCGCGATGGCTGCATAGCCGACCACGAAAATGAGAATGATCACAACATCCATAGGGTGGAATGGTTAGGTCTCTCATAAAGATATATGAAAAACCAATTGCAGTGGCCCGCGATAAGATAATTCTCAGCTAAATCGTATAAGCGGTCAATCCCCCGCCTTGAAGGCGAGTGGCTACTCCCCGAGATTAAAGAGTCCCTGATTGAGAAGACGGAGCGAATGTTCCTTCTGGGTTGTATCGACCAGGATGGAAATATTGTTCTGACTGCCGCCAAATGAAACCATCCTTACCGGGATGTCGCCCAGGGATCGGAATACTTCATTCAGAACTCCTTTCCTTTCGGCCAGTTTGTTGCCCACGATGCAAATGATGGTCTGATTTCTGTCAACCTCAATGGTTCCGAAGTGCTGTAATTCAGAAACGATGGTGTCGAGGTTTTTCGTGTCATCAATGGTTAGTGAAACGGCAACCTCGGATGTGGAAATCATGTCAATAGGTGTCTTGTTGCGCTCAAACACCTCGAACACTTCGCGGAGGAAGCCAAAGGCCAGGAGCATGCGTGATGACTTGATGTTGATGGCGATGATTCCATCCTTGGCGGCAATAGCTTTGATGGATCCTGCCGTGCCTTTGTCGCTGATCAATGTCCCCGGTGCCCGCTCATCAAGGGTGTTCTTGAGCCGAACGGGAACGCCGCGCTTTTGGGCGGGAACGATTGTAGAAGGGTGAAGAATTTTCGCCCCGAAGTAAGCTAGTTCAGAGGCCTCATCGAAAGTGAGCTCGGCAATCGGAATAGTCTTCTTGACCACCCGCGGATCATTGTTGTGCATCCCATCAATGTCGGTCCAGATTTGGATCTCCTCGGCCTGAATGGCAGCCCCGATTAATGAAGCCGTATAATCGCTCCCACCGCGCTTCAGATTGTCAATTTCATTGCGATGGTTACGGCAGATGTATCCCTGCGTAATCAGGATCTCCTGCTTATGCATCGATGGAAGGAGCGCTTTTAGTCGCTCGCCTATCTTGTCCAGTTCAGGTTCCTGGTTCTCGTCGATCGACATGAAATGGAGGGCCGGAAGCAGCCGACATTCAACCTTTCGTTCTCGGAGGTGGTAGTAGAAAAATTCCGTGGATGCCAGTTCGCCCTGTGCGAGTAATTCCCGGTAACTGCGATCATCGAAGCGGCCGGCAGACAAAAGGCGAATAAGACTGAAATACCGGCTTACAATATCCTGACCGATGGCCTTATACTCGGGCGTTGAGAACAAATCAGCAGCGTAGGGTTGGTAATGCTGCTCCAGACGAGCGATTTCACTTTCGGCCGCTTCGTTCTGGCCAGCCATAAGGTGGTCGCCGATGGCGACGAGTGCATTGGTGGTGCCACTCAAGGCCGATAAAACGACAATCTTCTGTCCCGGAGTCTGGAGTACGAGATCGCCCACCTTCCGGAGACGCTCCGGCTTTCCCACGGAAGTGCCGCCAAACTTGATGATTTGCATAGCCAATAAAGGCTGCAAATATAGGTTACTGAATACGGATTGACCTACTTTTGAAAGTAGTAACTCGCGCGCTCCATCTCTTTCAACGATTGAAAGGCCTTTGGAGGGCTCAGGTATCCGTTGATGAATTTATAGACTTTCAAACGGATTTCCTTGCCGACCTTGGTATCAATGCGGTCAAAGATATGGCCCCCTTCGATGTTCTCGTAAATCTGGTATTCAAATTTTTTGTTTTCGGCTTTCAGTGACTTGATGAGCTGCTCTACCTCCAGCGAGTTAACATCCTCGTCGTTGGTATTGGTATGTATAAGGAGCGGTGTTTTGAGCTTTTGTGTATTCCATACCGGAGACCGCTTCCGGTATTCCTGGACATTTTCGCTGGCATCTTTACCAATGTGGTAGTCGGCTGAGAACAAATCGCGATAACCCTGACTCTTGTACCCCATGCGGGCAATAAGATCACTGACCGGTACGCCGGCGTAAGCCACTTTATACTCATCGGGATTGGCAAAAATGTCGAGAAGTGTGATCATGCCACCATGACTCCACCCGATAACCCCAATGCGGTCTTTGTCAACAAATGAGTAGTTGTCGACAACATAGTCTCTCGCTGTGTTGGCATCGATCACCTCCTTATCCCCATAGTCGATGGCTTCCCAGTAGCCTCGGCCATAACCGGTACTTCCCCGATACTCGGGTGCGACAACCACGTAACCCTGGCTGGTCAATTCGCGAACGATGTGCGCTGAGAATGTATTGAAATCGCCATGCACACCACCATGAGAATACACGACCATTGGATACTTTTTGCTGACATCAATATTCCTTGGGATAAATACGTATGCGTAAAATACCATGGGATTGCCCGCGCCTTGCGCGGTAGGGTTCTTGGCTTTCACTGGAGGCCCGGTGATGGACACCTTATCGATAAATGCCACATCGCCCAACTTCTGATACCATAGGATATCGTCATTGGTCTTGCGAACGCGATCGATTTGGAAGCTGAGATTCCGCAGCTGGTCTTTTAATTCTTTGATTTCTTCGGATGTGCTGTCTTGCGCCGAGGCACAAACGGTGAGTAGTAGCAAGGCGACTACACAGGGTATAACTTTCATGGTGGGTTGATTTTTGAACAAGCTATTGCTTTGAATCAAAACGCACAACATGGTTTTGACGATTGGCCGAAATCACCAAAGGATATTGAGAAATGCAGTGACCTCTGGGCTGATTCAATACAAATAAAAAAGCCCTGACGCGATTCCGTCAGGGCTTTTGACTGAGCTTGTGTGCTTACTTTTTCACTTCTTCGTACTCCACATCGGTCGCATCGCCATTCGCCTGGCCTGAGCCGGCGGAAGGTCCGGAACCATTTGCACCGGCACCGGGCTGTGTGCCACCGGCCGCGCCTGAAGCGGCGTACATCTCTTGCGAGGCAGCCTGCCACGCCGTATTGAGAGCGGCGAGGGCCGTTTCAATGGCGTTGAGATCCTGGCTCTTGTGCGCCTCCTTCAGTTTCTCAAGTTCTGCGCTGATCGCGCTCTTGTTGCCGTCAGAAAGTTTGTCGCCGTATTCCTTCAGCTGTTTCTCCGTTTGGAAAATCATTGAGTCGGCCTGGTTGATCTTCTCGATCTTTTCCTTCTCTTTCTTGTCCGCCTCAGCGTTGGCCTGGGCCTCAGACTTCATTTTTTGAATTTCTGCATCGGTTAGACCGGATGAAGCTTCAATACGGATCTTCTGTTCTTTGCCTGTGCCTTTGTCTTTCGCCGAAACGTGCAGGATCCCGTTGGCATCAATATCGAAGGTTACTTCGATCTGGGGAACGCCGCGGGGAGCTGGAGGAATGCCATCAAGGTGGAATCGTCCAATCGTGCGGTTATCCTTTGCCAGCGGACGCTCACCTTGCAGAACGTGGATCTCCACGGATGGCTGGCTGTCGGACGCCGTCGAAAATACTTCTGATTTCTTGGAAGGAATCGTTGTATTGGATTCGATGAGGCGCGTCATGACGCCGCCCATCGTTTCGATACCCAGAGACAGCGGAGTAACATCCAGCAGGAGTACGTCCTTCACCTCGCCGGTGAGCACACCTCCCTGGATGGCGGCACCTACGGCAACCACTTCATCCGGGTTTACGCCCTTCGACGGCTTGCGGCCGAAGAATTTCTCAACTTCTTCCACGATTCTCGGGATGCGTGTGGAGCCGCCGACGAGGATCACCTCATCAATTTGTGAAACATTTACGCCCGCATCAGTCACGGCCTTCTTGCAAGGATCCAGCGTGCGCTTGATCAGGTCGTCGCAGAGTTGCTCAAACTTGGCGCGGCTAAGCTTCTTGACCAGGTGTTCCGGCACGCCGTCAACCGAAGTGATGTAAGGAAGGTTGATCTCCGTCTCGTTGGAGCTGGAGAGTTCAATTTTTGCTTTCTCCGAAGCTTCTTTCAGACGCTGAAGGGCCATCGGGTCTTTGCGAAGGTCAATGTTTTTGTCGCTCTTGAATTCATCCGCCAGCCAGTTCATGATGCGTGCGTCAAAGTCGTCACCGCCAAGGTGAACATCCCCATTGGTCGACTTCACTTCGAATACCCCGTCACCGAGTTCAAGGATGGAAATATCGAACGTACCGCCGCCAAGATCATAGACGGCTATCTTCATGTCTTTGTTTTTCTTGTCCAGACCGTAGGCCAGTGCGGCGGCCGTTGGCTCGTTGATGATGCGCTTTACATCGAGGCCTGCGATTTGACCCGCCTCCTTGGTAGCCTGACGTTCAGCGTCATTGAAGTATGCCGGTACCGTAATAACGGCATCGGTCACCGTGGTGCCGAGGTAGTCTTCTGCCGTGGACTTCATCTTCTGAAGAATCATCGCGGAGATTTCCTGTGGTGTGTACAGACGATCACCGATGCGCACGCGAACAGTATCATTGCTGCCGCTTTCAACCGCGTAGCTCACCATCTTCATTTCGCCACTCACTTCCTTGAACTTTTTGCCCATGAAGCGTTTGATCGATTGCACCGTATTTTTCGGGTTGGTGATGGCCTGGCGTTTTGCCGGGTCGCCCACCTTACGCTCGCCTTTACCATTGTCAAGGAATCCGACGATCGACGGTGTTGTACGGCGTCCTTCGCTGTTGGCAATAACCACCGGTTCGCTGCCTTCCATGACGGCCACGCAGGAGTTGGTGGTACCCAGGTCAATTCCAATTATTTTTCCCATAGTCGTTGTTAGAGTCTATATCCCAGCGGCAAATGTCAATGATTATGCCAAGGGGCATTTCCGGGCACATTTGTGACAGAGTGGCAGAAACAGGTCCGTGGTACCAAAAAGTACGGTCATGCTTGCCAGAAAACTCTATTTCTTGATCTTCTGAAGGTACGTTTTGGCGTCCTGATTCCCCTTTTGGCTAGCCTGCTTCAGTTGCTTCTGACTATTGAGTCCCTCATTCAGGAATGCCTGAACTTTCCCATCCATCTCCCAGCGGATGAAGACATCGCGGTACTCGTAAATGTTTACATATGGCCGGTACTCTTCGTCCAGGTACCTGGACATTTCAATTTGAGCGCAGGCCGCAAAGGGCACACAAAGGATAACGCCGATCAGGTTCAGTGGCCGCACCCGCAAAGGGCTACTTCCTTCGGCACTTCTCAATGATCTTCTTCCTAAATTCGTTGTCGTCTTTCAGGATGCTGTAAAAATCCTCAATATATTTCTTCATGGTAGAATAATCGCGAGGGAGAAAACTCTTCTCGTACGAGGCCAGAACCCCCATGATTTGAGGTTGGGCAGCGAGGAATTCTTGCCTCACGAACTGCACGACGCCCTCATTCCGGCAAAAGCCCCTGTAGACCCGGTCGCGTATGTCGCTCTGACCAAGTTCTTCGTTGGGCACACCGTAGGGAGGGTTGACAAACCCGGACATATCGAAGTCATAGGCGATCGGAATATACCGGTTGCCTGGCTGCATCATCACCTTGGCATTATGCAAAAAAGTTGTTGACCAGTCGAGATTGCTGATCATATACTGAAAAAGATCATGCCGTAAAGAAGCGGTGTCATTCAGCCGAAGGGGGTGGAGATTGAGATTCTCCATGATCTTGCCGTTGTGACGCTTTGCCATCAGATCGTCATCTTCGATAAGGTAGGTTGTTAGCTGATGTGACTTTGACTTTTTCCCATCTTTTTCAATGAACTCCATGTTGGCTGAACGGGTGCTGAAGAAGTATGGAGTGAGTTTTTCATACATCTTGTAGCACACCAGCTCCTTGGTAACCAGCTCATTCTTGTCTCCACTGTTCTGGCAAGGCATTACCAACTTGAGACTCTTGTTGCCTTCCAGGATGGTGCCTTTCGAGGCCTCTTTCTTTACCCTTATCCGGATGGGCGCGAAGTAGCAGTTCTTTCTTCGGAAAATGCCGCGTGCCCGGACTTCGATGGCGATGGAGTCCCATGTTCCGCTGGTGTTCTTCACATAGAGATGAGAAGGCAAGTAAGTCGAGTCATTCGTCTTCTTTTTGATATCCTTAATGGAAGTGGTCAGCTTCAGCTCGAGTACCTCCTGGTTCTGGAACAGGGCCGTCAGTACCCTGTCTTTTTCTTTATCCTTATCTTTATCTTTATCCTTCTTATCTTTATCCTGCTGGGCGCTGAGGGGGGAGGATAGCAAGGCGAGCAGTGCGAGGCAAATCAGATTTTTCATAAGCAAGGGTTTAGATTCAAAAAAGCCGGATAACTATATGACTCGTTACTTACAGATTATAAATATCAGGACTTTTACGGTCTTAATCATCTGTCTGACCACATCTTTTTGTGTGCTGGAATACGAGATCAAGTACAACTTTGACCTCACCATAATCAGCATTGCCATCATTTTTCCGCTGGTTTTCACCATCCGGGCGGCCTTCCGCCGCCGGGAGAAGGCGCTTGATCATCTCAGCCGGTTCAAGTCTTCCCTGCTGATCGTTCACCGCTGCTTCGAGCGCTGCAAGAAGCTTCCTGAAGATAAAATGGCTGAAATCAAAGGCCGGTTGCAAAGTGTTTCTGACTCCATGATGGGGTACCTGGCAGAGGGAACCAACGACCAGGTGTCGCTGAGAAGCAACCTGCGGTTTGTGTCGGAATTTCTGATGGTTCATAAAGAGGAAATCGGTTCCGGTGAGGCGTTCAAAATCCTCCGTTTCATGAAGGATGTTCATGCCAGTGTGGAAAACACCATCGCCATCTTTACCCACCAGACGCCGGTGAGCCTCCGGGCTTACTGCCAGATTTTTATTTATGTTTTTCCTTTTATCTATTCACCCGCCTTGCTTCATCGACTCGACCAGGGAACACCCAGCTGGGTTGTTTATGGACTGAGCTGTGTAACCGGGTTCATCCTGATTTCACTTTTCAATGTTCAGGATCAGATGGAGAATCCCTTTGACCAGCATGGACTGGATGACATCAGGGTGAAGGATTTCAGGCTCGAGCTCTAGATCCACCTCCATTTCCGCCCGAAGCTCCGGAATTAACCCGCGAATCTTTAGATTTGCGGCCTTATTCACGCATGACTATCGACCAGGAAATTGCCCGCCGCAGAACATTTGGTATCATCAGCCACCCGGATGCGGGGAAGACGACGCTTACCGAGAAGTTGCTTTTGTTTGGCGGTGCTATCCAGAAAGCGGGCGCGGTGAAGTCCAGCAAGATCAAAGACCACGCCCGCAGCGACTGGATGGAAATCGAAAAGCAGCGGGGGATTTCGGTCGCAACGTCTGTCATGGGTTTCACCTACCAGGATACCAAGATTAACCTGCTCGATACACCCGGTCACCAGGATTTTGCAGAAGATACGTACCGCACCCTCACCGCGGTGGATTCCGTCATCATGGTTATTGATTGCGTGAAGGGAGTAGAATCACAAACTGAAAAACTGATGGAAGTTTGCCGGATGCGCCAAACACCGGTGATTTGCTTCATCAACAAACTCGACCGGGAAGGCCGTGATCCGTTTGACCTGCTCGACGAGATTGAAGAGAAGCTGAGCATAAAAGTTCGCCCGCTCAGCTGGCCCATCAGCATGGGGAAGACTTTCAAAGGGGTTTATAGCTTGTACGAAAAAAGTCTCCATCTTTTTACGGCAAGCAAGACTACCGTGGAAGCAGGCATTGAGATATCCGATATTCATAGCCAGGAACTGGACAAACTCGTTGGCGAGAAGAACGCAGCCCAGCTTCGTGCGGATGTTGAGCTGATCGAAGGTGTGTATCCCGATTTCTCGGTCGATACCTACGCCTCCGGGGAGGTAGCACCTGTATTCTTTGGCAGCGCTGTCAACAACTTCGGGGTAAAAGAGCTGCTCGACACCTTTATCCGCATTGCGCCCATACCCCGTTCGCGTGAAACCACCATCCGGAACGTGGCTCCCAATGAGCCAAAGTTTACTGGATTTGTGTTCAAGATTCATGCAAACATGGACCCCAGGCACCGTAACCGTATCGCTTTCGTACGGGTGTGTTCCGGGTGCTTTCACCGCGGCGAAACTTACTTTCATGTACGCCATAGCAAGGGATATCGATTCTCCAACGCTACAGCCTTCCTGGCCCAGGACCGCGAGACCATTGATGAGGCGTGGCCCGGAGATATTGTGGGTATCTACGATACCGGTAACCTGAAAATCGGCGACACGCTCACCGAAGGAGAGAAATTTCAATATACGGGCATCCCTAGTTTCTCACCCGAGATCTTCAAGGAGGTAGTGAACAAAGACGCTATGAAGAGCAAGCAACTGGAGAAGGGCCTGCTTCAGTTGATGGAAGAAGGTGTCGCGCAGTTGTTCACTTATGACGTGGGTAAGCGCAAAGTCATCGGGACCGTGGGAGCACTTCAATTCGAAGTAATCCAGTTCCGACTTCTGCACGAGTACACTGCGACGGTGGATTTCCACGCCTTGAATATCTACAAGGCATGTTGGATCAGCAGCCAGAATGAACAGTCGCTCAACGAATTCGTTCAGTCGAAACTCCGCCATATCGCACGCGACAAGGATGGAAAGCTGGTATTTATGGCGGAATCAAAGGCCTGGCTGCAGATGGTTCAGGATAATTTTCCGGAAATCAAATTTCACTTTACGTCGGAATTTAAGGACTAGCAGAATTGGCTGCATTCGGCCCACTTATTTCTGCATCACATAATCGTAAATTATTTTCGAGACCGCGGCCATTGACTTAATGGCGGCTGGCTCGTCTGTAAGGTTCTTGGAGAGAATAACCAGCGAGTAGCGCCTTCCATCGGGCATGATAACAATACCGGAGTCGTGTTGGACGCCCCGAATAAAGCCGGTCTTGTGAGCCACTTTGACGTCATCGGGCAGCAGTGCCGGGATGATCTCGTTAAACTGCTGGTCGAGCAGGATGGCAATCATTTTATCGGAGGTTGACTTGTCGATAATTTTTCCCCGGGCCATCTGGTCATAAAGAATCAACAGGTCGAAGGCGGTTACTGAGTTGTTCAACCCTTTCTCGAAAGCCTTGCTGTCTTCTACGCCCCGCAGCACCTCGATATCCATCGCGCCGAGCGTGCGCATCGTATGCGTAACATTTCTGGCATCCACCATTTCGATAATCAGGTTCGTAGCCAAATTGCTGCTGGAAATAATCATTTGATACATGACATAGTAGATGGTCCGTTTCTTGCCGATGACCTGGTAAAGAGCCGAGAAACTGTCGTCCTCCTGATTGAGTTGGTACAAACTTCCGTCAACGATGCTGGCGAACTCATTCCTGATAACCATTGAGTCGCTGATATTGAATTTTCTTGCTGCCGCCTGTTTGAACACTTCGATCATGACCGGGGTCTTCATGGTACTGGCTGCATGAAATCGCTCGCGGTCATTGATAAGTAATTGTTCACCAGATGCCGCGTCCTTGAAGGCCACAGCGAACGTACCCTGGTGCTGGCTGAGCTCCTTACGAATTTGCTGCGTCAGGTTTATTGTCTCGGGCGCCTGAGCAAAAACTTGCGAAGTGACGATGAAGATCAGCGAGCCAAGCCATCGAAATACCTCACGAGAGCGCTTCATGACGATTCAGGTTAAAAGTTATACCTTCACGAAAGATAACCACTATTATCGTCAACCGTGACAGAATCACTCACGTTCAAAAAGGGAATCAGAAATTCAATCATCCGACAATTTCCGACCGATTCTGACCAAGGACAGCTATTTTGCATCCTGCAGAACCGTGATGCAAAGAAAAATGCACGGCACATCTGTTTCTGATGGATAGCCTCGAGGTATTGCTGGAGGACAATCATCTCCTGGTTATCAACAAAGTACCCGGGGTACTGGTGCAAGGCGATGAAACCGGGGATATGCCCCTTGTGGAGGAAGCAAAGGCCTACATCAAGTCGAAGTACGGGAAACCCGGTGAGGCGTTTCTTGGCGTTGTACATCGACTTGACAGACCGGTTAGTGGCGTTGTAGTGTTTGCGCGTACGAGCAAAGCACTTTCCCGCATGAATGCCCTGTTCCGTGACCGCCAGACGGAGAAGATTTATTGGGCTGTTACCGACAAGCGCCCGCCTCAATCAGAGGGCACGTTGGTTCATTGGCTGCGCAAAGACGAAAAGAAGAACAAGACAACGGTCTTCTCCCGCGATACGCCCAACGCTCTCAAAGCAGAGCTTTCCTATCGGTTGATCGGGTCTTCAGGCGGAACCTATCTGCTGGAAGTTCATCCGACTACAGGTCGCTCCCACCAAATACGCGTTCAACTGTCATCGATGGGATGCGCTATTCTGGGTGATGTAAAATATGGCTCAGGTTTTCAAACCGGCGATGGCAGCATAGCCCTTCATGCCCGCCGCCTCACATTTGTTCACCCCGTACAAAAGGAATCCGTAACAGTGACGGCCGATCCGCCAAAACGATCCTGGTGGATGATTGCGGAGAACAAATAGTCACTATTTTTGGAGTCCTTTTCGAAAACCATGGCCCGATTTGCCGATCAATTGAAAGTACGTTGGAAAGTAAAAAGCACCTTTCAAGTGGTGATGATACTGATTGTTTTCGCGTGTACCGGAACGACTGTTGCGCTCATAGCCAAGCCGTTGCTCCGTTCAATTTTTACTCCCGATGAAGTGCCCACATGGGCAACCATTCTCTACTATGTGCTGATATTGCCGATCTATAATTTGCTTCTTCTTTTTTACGGCTTGTTGCTGGGTCAGTTCGCCTTTTTCTGGAATTTTGAGAAGCGGTTCTTCGCCCGTATTTTCGGACCAAAGCGACAATAATGAAGTGGCGTATCTCCTCGGCATCGTTGCTTGTGATTGCCTCCTGCTCGACTCCCAAGTACACTTACTTCTTTGATCAGCCGGCGGGGTCTGCCAAAGAGATCCAGGCAGTTGCGGTGGTTGTTCCAGACAGTCTTGTGGCCCCGGTACGGCTTGATCTTGAAGTCAGCACATCACCAACACTTGCATCCAGCGGGGTTGCTTCCAGGTCTGCAATCCAACGAAAGCAAGTCAAAGGCAGTGAAGTTCGTCTCCAGCCGGAACAACCCGCAACCTCGAAGGCAACGGCCAAAATGGATGTCGATTTGAAGCGCTCGGCTATTTTTACCGTTTCCGGAATAGTTGCCCTCGTCATTGGCGGCCAGGTATTCTGGGTTCTGGGCGCCGTGTCACTACTCATTGGCCTGATATTCGGTATCAAATGGTTGCTTAGACAATAACCAAAAAGGACGGTCAGTCCTTTGCTTTTTTTTCAGAAAATATATTTTTGCAACCTGTTCCATCAACCGAAGAACTATGGAAATTCAGATAGAATCGCTCTCAAAACACTATGGGCAGCAGCGGGCCGTTGATTCCATTTCATTTGACGTGAAGCCAGGCGAAGTTCTTGGCTTTCTGGGGCCCAATGGCGCTGGAAAAAGTACGACCATGAAAATGATCACCGGCTACCTTTCCATTGGGGAAGGCGATGTTCGCGTGAACGGAAAATCAGTGCGCGACCATGGCGATGAGCTCAAGCGACACATTGGGTACCTCCCGGAAAACAATCCCTTGTATCATGATATGCCGGTCATGGATTATCTCACATTTTGCGGGGCGCTTCAGGGGATGAAACGGGAGGATGTCAATCGCAGGATGCGCGAAATGATCCGTGTTTGTGGATTGAACGCTGAAAAGCACAAGAAGATCGGTGAGCTTTCCAAAGGTTTCCGCCAACGGGTTGGACTGGCGCAGGCCATGATTCATGACCCTGAAATTCTTATCCTCGATGAACCCACAACAGGCCTGGACCCAAACCAGATCGTAGAAATTCGAAACCTGATCAGGGAACTCGGCAAAGCCAAAACGGTGGTGCTCAGTACCCACATCTTGCCTGAAGTAGAGGCTACCTGTGACCGGATTCTGATTATCAATAAAGGAAAAATTGTTGCCAACGGAACGGCCGACACCCTACGGAAGCAAGCGACAGGACAGGAGGTACTGCGGCTGCGCATTGAGGATGCCGGCATCGATGAAGTCGTTGATGCCCTCCACAGAATGCCTTCCGTCGATACGGTGGACGTGGTCGACAAGGAGCTGGGGCGCCTCGAGCTACAGAGCCGGACCGGCATGTCATCGAAACGGGAGATATTTAAACTATGTGTCGAAAAGCACTGGGTGCTCAGTGAATTGACACCACTCGAGACAAGACTGGAGGATATATTCAGAAACCTAACAACCAATTGATATGCACGCAATGTGGATCATCGCCAGGAAAGAACTGCAATCCTATTTTGACTCACTGATTGCCTACATCCTGCTGGCTCTCTTCCTGGGCTTCAGTGGGTTTTTTACATGGCTCTTTGGCTCGGATATTTTTATAGTGGGTCAGGCAAGCCTGCAATCATTTTTCAGCATCGCCTATTGGACACTCTTCTTTTTTACACCAGCATTGACCATGCGGCTGCTGGCGGAGGAGAAAAAAACGGGTACGATCGAGCTGCTGCTGACCAAGGCTGTTTCTGACCGTCAGGTGGTCGTAGGTAAATTCCTGGCAGCCTTCCTGCTGGTCATGATCGCGCTCGCTTTTACCGTTCCATACGTTGTGACATTGTCCAACATAGGAGACATTGATGCTGGTCAGATTCTCTGTGGCTATGCAGGACTGGCATTGATGAGCGGTGCTTACATCAGCCTTGGGCTATATGCAAGCAGCATTACGAACAATCAGATCGTGGCATTCTTGCTGGCTCTTTCTATCGGTATCTTCTTCCACATCATCTTCGAGGTGCTGGCTGGCAGTTTCACCGGTGTCACTGCACAGGTGTTCTCCACGTTGAGCCTGAACAATCATTTTGAGAGCATATCACGCGGTGTAGTTGACACCCGTGACATAATTTATTTCGGTTCCATTATTTTTCTAGGCCTGTTCTTCTCAGAATTATCATTGACCAAACGAAATTTGAACTAGTGTATGAAGCAGAAATTGTTTGTGACCACCTTGCTGGTTGTGGGTATTGTGCTGGTGATCAATTTTCTTTCCAACGAGCTTCATGTCCGCATCGATCTTACCGATGACCGCCAATACACCCTGAGCCGGGCAACGATCGACTTATTGAAAGATCTCGAGGAACCGGTGACCGTGAAGGCCTATTTCTCCAAAGACCTTCCGGCCAATATTGCGCAAACCCGCAAAGACTTTCAGGACTTGTTGGTGGAGTACAATAACCGATCCCAGGGAATGATAGCCTATGAGTTCATCAACCCAAATGAAAGCGAGGCAACGGAGCGCCTGGCTTTGGAGAATGGCGTTCAGCCTGTGATGATCAACGTACGCGAAAAGGATCAGGTGAAGCAGCAGAAAGCTTTTTTGGGTGCCACCATCAGCCTGGGTGAGAAGGTTGATGTGATCCCCTTTGTGCAGCCTGGATCAGCCATGGAGTATGCGCTGTCAACCTCTATCAAGCGAATCGCTGTGAGCACCAAGCCGGTTGTTGGATTTGTTACCGGGCATGGCGAACCGCCCATCAGCGACATGGGCCAAGTAGCAGCGCTGCTGGATGTATTGTACACCCCCCAGGAAATCTCCCTGGACTCGGCGGATATCCCTACATCCATCAAGGCGATGGCAATGATTCGCCCTCTGGATAGTGTTCCAGCAGCACATCTTCAAAAACTGGATGCCTTCATGGCCCGTGGTGGCCGTTTACTTTTGGCATTAAATCGTGTTGACGGCGATCTTCAGCGCTCCTATGGGATGGCCGTCTCCAACGGGCTCGAAGACTGGCTGACGGCCAAAGGCCTTTCCATAGGGGATGCCTTCGTTGTCGATGCAAAATGTGGCGCTGTGACGGTTCAGCAACAGCAGGGAATGTTCAATTTCCAAACACAAGTATCATTCCCGTACCTCCCGGTTGTTGGACGATTTGCCGATCACCCGATCACGAAAGGACTGGAGACCGTGTTGCTCCAATTTGCCAGCCCCATCAACTTCATTGGCGACACCACCAAGCGATTTATTCCGCTCATCTTCAGTTCTGAGCGATCGGCTATCCAGAAGGCGCCCCTTATGTTTGATATCAATAAACAATGGACGGAGAGTGATTTTCCGACGCAAGGCATCGTCATGGGTGCCATCCTGGAAGAGACGCGTCCCGGTGCTGAATTTAAGATGGTTGTATTCGGAGACGGTGATTTTGCGATCAACGGACCGCGACAACAAGGCCGTTCGCTTCAGCCTGACAACGCGAGTCTGGCGGTGAATGCGATCGACTGGCTATCGGACGACACCGGACTTATTGACTTGCGCACAAAGGGCACCACCAGTCGACCATTGAAACAATTGGACGAAACAACGAAGCTGATACTCAAGTACACCAATTTCCTTTTGCCGATCCTCCTTGTGGTCGTCTACGGACTGGTGCGTATGCAGCGCAGCCGGATTACAAGACTTAAGCGAATGAGTGAAAACTATGAAGAACGTTAATCATTGGAAGCTCGCTACCATTCTGGGTGTACTAATCCTGGTTTTTGTTGCGGTCAAAACTTTTCGATCTCCGGGCCTCGAGAGCAACTTGCCGGCGTCCCTGGCCAAAATTGACACGGCGTCTGTTACTGAATTGGTCATCATCCCGGGCAAGTTGCGAACTGAAAAGGTGCGCATAGTAAAGTCCGGGCATTGGAAATTGATGCGCAACAATCTTGAATTGCGCCTGGAGCAGGGCGCCGGCACCAACGCCCTGCGCATGCTGGCAAACCTGAAGCCGGAACGCATGATCTCCAAGCGGAAGGAAAAATGGGCCGAATTTGGTGTTGGAGACAGCACGGGAACTCACGTGAGGGTCATGGCCGGCAACGCTACCGACGCGGAATTGATTATTGGTCGTTCCGACTTTGGCCAGTCGGCGGGGCAGGGTTATGGTGCGCCCTTCACATTTGTAAGGGTCGCCGGCAGCCCCGAAGTTTTCGCTGTGGCGGGGTTCCTTGATGCTCAGTTCAATCGTTTGACTGATGATTGGAGAGACAAGAGTTTTCTGAGATTGAAGCGCGACTCCGTTACGCGCATCAGTTTTCGTTATCCGTCCGACAGCAGTTTTGTGCTGGAGAAGCTGGCGGGCAAGTGGAGGCTGAACAATGATCCTGCTGATTCGGCCGCGGTCATGTCCTACCTGAGCAGTATGGAATACCGCAATGTTCAGGCTTTTGCTTCCGTTCCGCCGGCTGGTGATCCACTCATCGTGATCAGCTTTGAAAGAAATGGAAAAGAGGAAGTTACCGTTGAGGGCTGGCCAGCACAAGATCACTGGACGCTCCGCAGCTCACACCAGCCAGACACATATTTTGATGCGGAAGCGGCAACGGGCCGCGATATCATTCGGGGCCGGAAGCGGTTTCTGCCCAAGCCCTGAGCCGGGTGGAATCAAAACAAAAAAGGCACCGTAGGGTGCCTTTTTTATGATGCAATGGTTCATTACTCCTTGATTCCGTCGGCAAGCACAATGACTTTGTTCTTCAGTACCTCAACAACACCACCGGTAATTTGCACGCGTTGGCGCTGGTCATTGGTTTTGTACTCTACTACCCCGGCAGCCAACAGGCTGACCAATGGAGCGTGATTGTTCAAAACCTGAAAGGAACCATCCGAACCTGGAAATGTGGCTGAAGACACATCGCCTTCAAAGACTTTCTTTTCTGCAGTCATGATTTCGAGGTACATATATCTTAAGCTTTAGCTTCGGCCATGAGGCGCTCTCCTTTTTCGATGGCTTGTTCGATGTTTCCAACAAGGTTGAAGGCCGATTCGGGTAGGTGATCGAGTTCTCCGTCCATGATCATATTGAAGCCCTTGATGGTGTCCTTGATATCGACCAAGGCACCCTTGAGGCCGGTGAAAGCTTCTGCAACGTGGAAAGGCTGTGACAGGAAGCGCTGCACGCGACGGGCGCGGTTTACCACGAGCTTGTCTTCATCGCTCAATTCATCCATACCAAGAATGGCAATGATGTCTTGCAACTCCTTGTAGCGTTGTAGTGTTAGCTTCACACGTTGTGCGCAGTTGTAATGCGCATCACCCACGATGTCAGCGCGAAGAATGCGTGAAGTTGAGTCGAGCGGGTCCACCGCGGGATAAATACCCAACTCGGCGATCTTACGGCTTAGCACCGTAGTGGCGTCGAGGTGTGAAAATGTTGTAGCGGGAGCAGGGTCCGTCAGGTCGTCTGCAGGTACATACACGGCTTGTACAGAAGTGATGGAACCATTCTTGGTCGAAGTAATACGTTCCTGCATGGCGCCCATTTCGGAAGCCAGTGTTGGCTGATAACCCACAGCGGAAGGCATACGGCCAAGGAGAGCAGACACTTCAGAGCCTGCCTGCGTAAAGCGGAAGATGTTGTCGATGAAGAACAGGATGTCGCGGCCTTTTCCTGTGCCATCACCATCACGGAAGTACTCCGCGATGGTCAGCCCCGAGAGGGCCACACGGGCACGGGCTCCGGGGGGTTCGTTCATCTGACCGAACACGAATGTAGCTTTTGATTCGCGCAACTTGGCCATGTCCACCTTGGACAAATCCCAACCGCCCTCATGAATGGATTTGCGGAACGCATCGCCATAGTCAACGATACCTGCCTCGATCATTTCCCGGAGCAGGTCATTTCCTTCACGGGTGCGTTCGCCAACGCCAGCAAACACGGACAAGCCGGAATACGCTTTGGCGATGTTGTTGATCAATTCTTGAATCAATACTGTTTTACCAACTCCGGCACCACCGAACAATCCGATCTTACCCCCTTTGGCATAGGGCTCGATCAGGTCGATAACTTTTATACCAGTAAAAAGTACTTCGGTCGATGTGGTCAGGTTTTCGTAGGCAGGTGCGGAACGGTGAATGGGGAGGCTCTTCTCGCGCTTGGGTTGTGGAATGCCGTCGATGGCTTCACCCACTACGTTGAAGAGGCGCCCTTTGATGTCGTCTCCAATAGGCATCTGTATCGCGGTGCCCGTGTCGATCACCTTCATGCCACGCACCAGTCCTTCGGTACCGTCCATGGCAACTGTGCGAACACGGTCTTCTCCGAGGTGCTGCTGGCACTCGAGAACGATCCGGGTGCCATCACCCTTGGTTACTTCCAGGGAATTAAGAATATCGGGAAGCTTGGTGCCTGGTTCGTCGAATGCTACGTCCACAACGGGACCAATCACCTGCGTTATTTTGCCAAAATTTGCCATGGAGTAAATTAGGTTTTGGAGTCTAAAATCAGGCCACAAAAGTAGCTTTCGTTGACGGTATCACCAAGTCGCGAACCTCAAAATTCAGTCTTTTCTTTGGACAACCAAGTCACTGACGATCAAGACGAAACGCTATGCGCTTTGCAGCACAATCCTGAATGTTGTGCCCTGGTTTTCCTCGGAGTGTTTGACGAATATCTTGCCGCGGTGGTAGATTTCGATAATGCGCTTGGCCAGCGCCAGCCCGAGTCCCCAGCCCCGCCGTTTGGTCGTGTAGCCGGGCTTGAAAACGTTCGGAATGATGGACTTGGGCATGCCTTTCCCGGTATCGGAAATATCGATGAACACCTTCCGCTCACTGCCGCGCAGAATTTTTATTGCAATGGTGCCAGTGCTCCCCATTGCGTCTACCGCATTCTTGCAAAGATTTTCGATCACCCACTCAAACAAGGGTGCGTGAACCATCGCGGCAATAGATTCCGACAGGGCGTACACTTCGAAGTTGATCTTGTTGGATACCCGGGGTTGAAGATAACTAACCACATTGGCAACCAGCTGATGAACATTCTCCTCCTTGAGTGCCGGCGTAGAACCGATGCTGGAAAAACGCTCTGTCACAATCTTCAACTTGGCAATATCCTTATCAAGTTCCTCGACTATACCTTTGCCCTTCACCTGCGGATCGTCACGGAGCACTTCCACCCACGCCATGAGTGACGACAGGGGTGTGCCAAGCTGATGGGCAGTTTCCTTGGCGAGACCTACCCATACACGATTCTGCTCGGCCTCCTTGGAATAGTTGAAAGCCAGATAGGAGATGAAGCCGAAGATTGCGATGACTGAGAGTTGGATATACGGGTATGCGATGAGTTGCGTAAGCAAGAAGGAATTCTTGTAGTACACATACTGCTTTCCGAAGACTTCTTCGTTGGTAGGATCGCGAAGGAGTATGGGAATCGCGGGGAAGGCCTTCTTCATATCTTCGAGCTGAGAAAGCAGTTCTCGCTCCTTCCGCTCAGATGTCCACTTCGGGTCGATCAATACATTGGTATAGTTAAGGATCTTTCCCTCTTCATCAACCAGCATGGTAGGGATGGAGTTGTTCTTGTAAATAATCTCTTCCGTGATGAAGAGAATGTTGCTGGTAGCATCGTTGGAGGTGTATTCCAACGCTTTTGCAAAGAGACGCACCTGATTTCGTTCACGCTCTTTGAGTTGATCGACGAGCAGATTGGTATAGTAGATGCTGCTAACGCTGATGACGATCGACACGGCGAGAATGATCCACTTCAGGTTGGCATTATCCTGGTAGAAATCGATGCTGGCGATACGTGGCGTCTTGGGCATTGCCAATGAAATTAACAAATAATCCCGAGTCGCAGCGCCAGACCGTATGCCACGCGGTGAGTGACTGGCAAATCAGTATGTCATTACCCTTTCTGGAGGAACCACTTGGCAAGCACCTTGTAGCTGACTTTGGTGCCGTGCATGAGAATGCCTACCCGATAAATCCTGGCGGCGAACCATGTTGTTAGAACAAATCCTCCAGCCAACAAAGCCATTGATAGTGCCAATTGCCAATCTGGGACGCCGAAGCCGATACGGCCCATCATGGCAATCGGAGAGGTGAGTGGTATGATGGACAGCCAAACACTAATGGGTCCGTGCGGATCTTCAAGGATGAAAGTGAACAATCCAAAGTAGGAGATCAGCATGGGGATGGTGATTGGAAACATGAATTGTTGGGCTTCCGCCGGGCTGTCAACAGCTGACCCTACGGCCGCAAACAATGCTCCATAGAGAAGATAGCCTCCGATAAAGTAGAAAATGAAGGTTCCGATGACATATGTCCACTGAATCTCGCCCAGGGCCCTCAGGAGTTGCAGGGAGCCAGGACCTTGAGCAGCGGCCATTTGGGCCTGTTCATTCATCTGCATCATCTCCTGCGAGGGCGACTGTAAACCAAAATACCCCATGACCACAGTTGACAAGGTTGAAATTAAAACTATCCAGATAAGAAATTGCAGGAGGCCAACAGAAGCAAGTCCAATGATTTTTCCCATCATCAGCTGGAACGGCCTCACAGACGAAACAATCACTTCAACCACCTTGCTCATCTTCTCTTCGATGATGCCTTGCATAATCTGCGCCCCATAGATGAAAATGAACATGTACATGAGGATACCACCGGCCATACCGACACCGAAGAGTACCTTGCTGTCGGACGATTTCTCCTGACCACCTTCCGACAACTTGACCGTTTCGATATTGACATTGGTCTTTAGCTTGTCGAGCAAAGCTTGCTCGATATTGAGCTCAACCATTTTCTTATCGCGAATCTGGGACTCAAAAATCTTTTCTATGTCGGATATGTCGGTAGGGCTTGGGTTGATTTTGGTGAATAACTTGATGCCCTGGGGATCAGCCAGGTCTATGTTGGGGATGTAGAGCAGGCCGAAATTGTCCGATTTCTCGAAGGCTCGCTTTCCGTCTTCCAGACTGCCGCCAAACGGACTAAAGAGATATTTCGAGGTATCGGGCCTGAAAAGCCCGCTTTCATCGATGTACATCACCACTTCCTTGGTGGCGTTCTTCTTCTGCTCAACGGCCACATACACGAGCACTGCCATCAGCGCCGGAAAGATCAGTGGAATCAGGATAGTGGCAACAAGAAACGATTTTTTCTGGACCCGGTTCAGAAACTCGCGTTGAACAATCAACCAGATCTTATTCATGGCTTTCTCCTTTTACCAATGTGATAAATATTTCGCTCATCGTAGGGACCTTCTCCGAAAAGGAATGCACCTCGGTTACCCGGGTGAGATCCTGGATGAGTTGGTTGGGGCTTCCTGTTACCTTCATGCGCACCACCGACTGAAGGAAGTCGTCTTCCAGTTTGTCTTGCCGCACAAGATCATATGATCCGTTGTCGAAGGTAAAGGTACCGCGGTGTGTCACAGCGAAAGTATTGGTCTTGAATTGAGCCTTTACTTCCTTTTTCGTGCCCTCCAGGATGCGCTTCGATTTGTTGATCAAAGCGATGTGATCGCAAAGGTCCTCGACAGTCTCCATGCGGTGGGTAGAGAAGATAATGGTTGAGCCGCGCTCCCTCAGTTGGAGAATTTCTTCGGTGATGAGTTGCGCATTGACGGGGTCAAAGCCGGAAAAGGGCTCATCGAGGATGATCAGTCTTGGTTCGTGCATGACTGTGCTGATGAACTGAACCTTTTGGGCCATCCCTTTGGACAAGTCCTCGACTTTCTTGTGCCACCAGTCCTTGATCTCGAAGCGTTCGAGCCATACTTTGATCTTGGTCACTGCATCATGTTGGCTAAGGCCCTTGAGGCGCGCAAGGTAAATGAGTTGTTCGCCGACCTTGAGTTTCTTGTACAGGCCGCGCTCTTCCGGCAAGTAACCGATGACGCCAATGTGTTCAGGCTTCAGCCGTTCTCCAAAGAGGGTAATCTCCCCTGAGTCGGCATTGATAATCTGATTGATGATGCGGATCAGCGTGGTCTTGCCGGCGCCGTTGGGTCCCAAAAGGCCATAAATCGCTCGTTCGGGAACGGTAATGCTAACCTGGTCAAGAGCCGTGTGGTTGGCATATTGCTTGGTGATACCATTTACGGAAAGTGCATTCAAAACGTCAGGGGATTTGGTTCGACTGAATGAGCTGCCAAAATAGGCAGATATTTACAACCCATCAAAACAAATTCCAGGCGTTCTGTCCAGCTACCTTAAGGTGCTTTCTCTTTAAAAATGATTTTACCCATTGAAACATCGAGGTCGAACGTCAGGGCATTCTTGGAACTCTTGGCGTAAGCAGCGTTCGTGTAGGTATTCTCTCCGGTCTTGCGAAGACTGCGCGACAACTTCATACTGCAAAGCCAGGAATCGTTGATTGTCACTTTCACGGGCACGGAATCATCCGGCAGGATAATGACCATGTTTCCGGCGCCCACACTTCCCCGCACCATCGGAGTGATGGTCGGCGTATTGCCGAAGTCAAGCAGCATGTTTCCGAAGCTTACTTCTGCCATGACAACCTTTGATCGCGAAAGATTGACCTGGTTAACATGCAAATTGCCCAAGTCCACCTTTACGTAAAAGGTGTCCATGTCCACCAGGTTTTCGGCACCGCTTTCGTACGATACGTGGACGTTGGCGCTTCCAGTGTTAATCTTTAGACGCGAGATGGCCAGCCCGGAAAGATCCACATTGGCGTGACCCAGACCATAGTCAAGGTCCAATGAATACGGCTTGGCGTCGGTGAGATACAATTTCCAGAGTTTCTCTGTGTTGCTACGCTCTTCACGACCCAGCACCTGGTATGAAATCTTCTTGCTTACTTTGGTATTCCCCTCGTGTTCGAGGCCAAGTTTGATATAGCAGACCGCGTCGCGCACATCGTTGCTGAACGTGTGTGCGTACTCCTCAATATCCTGGTTACTGTAAAAATTAAGTAGTTCGGGCGATTGACCGGGACGGATCATGCAATTGCCTGTTTTCGCACGAACCTTAAGATGAACTGACTTGCAAGCCTCCTGATTCTCCACAGCAAACTGCTTCTTCATCTGGCCTACGACCATGCCCGTACCCATCACCCCCACAAAGACCAACAATGCCTTTTTCAGCATGAATGCATCAGCGTTTTAGATTTCCCGGTTAAAAAGGGCAACAATGCGTTAAATCATTGTTAATTATCACCCGTAATTGGTCATATACGGGCAGCAGGCAGAAAGGTTGAAGAAATTGGGACCAAAGGGCAAAAATCCCTATTCCTGGCCAAAATACTCCTTCATTCGCTCAAAAAAGCCCTTTTCTGACTTGTCCGGATTGGGTTGAAATCCAGGAGAGTTCCGGAGCTTTTCGAGGGTGGCTTTCTCTTCGCTGGTGAGCTTTTTTGGAGTCCAAACATTGACGTACACCAGTTGATCTCCGGTTCCGTAGCTATTGACATCTTTGATGCCCTTACCACGGAGTCGAAGGATCTTCCCGCTTTGCGTTCCCGGTTCGATTTTGATCCGGACCTTTCCGTTGATGGAAGGTACTTCAACGTTGGTACCCAGGGCGGCATCCACGAAGTTGAGATGCAGATCGTAAATGAGGTTATTCCCGTCGCGCTTGAGCTCTTTGTCTTCCTGCTCTTCCACCATGATTATCAGATCGCCGGGGGCTCCTCCGCCTGGTGCCTCGTTGCCTTTCCCGCTCATCGACAGTTGCATGCCATCAGCCACGCCAGCCGGAATTTTGATGGTGATGAGGTCTTCACGAGAGACCAGTCCAGAACTGTCGACTCCAGACGGTCGCTTGTCAATGGTCTGCCCAGAACCTTGACAGGTAGGACATGTGGATGCCGAGACCATCTGGCCGAGCATGGTGTTGACCACCTTACGGATCTGCCCGTTGCCTTGGCAGGTCGAGCAGGTTTTGAAAGTTACGCCTTCAGCCCTGACCAGGCGATGTACCTTTATTTTCTTTTCAACGCCATTGGCAATTTCGTCCAGCGATAGCTTCAGTTTTATGCGAAGGTTGGAACCTCGGCGCTGGCTGCCGCGACTGCCGCCTCCGAAGAAACTGTCAAAGGGGCTACCGCCTCCGCCAAAGATATCGCCGAATTGGCTGAAGATATCCTCCATGTTCATGGTGTGCCCGCCGCTGAAACCGCCAGCACCCGGACGGGAGTGACCAAAGCGATCGTATTGCGCCCGCTTGTCGGGGTCGCTCAGAACCTCATAGGCTTCCGCCGCTTCCTTGAATTTTTCCTCAGCTTCTTTATTTCCGGGATTCTTGTCAGGATGAAATTGAATGGCCGTTTTGCGGTAAGCTTTTTTTATTTCTTCCGCTGAGGCGCTCTTTGCGACACCCAAAATTTCATAGTAGTCTCTTTTTGCCATGTAGGAGGTAGTTGGCTGTTGGGTATTGGCTGTTGGGTGTTGGGTGTTGGCTATTCTTCTAGTTTCCAGAAATCCAGTATCCAGTTTCTAGCATCCAGTATCCAGCATCTAGTTTCCGACGATAACTTTCGCAAAGCGAATCACCTTCTCATTCAGCAGGTATCCTTTCTCCACGACATCGATTATTTTTCCCTTCTGGGATTCATCGGAGGCCGGAACTTGGGTAATGGCTTCATGCAGATCGGCATCGAAAGCGCTGCCAAAAGTGATATCCATTGCTCTGACGCCGTACTGTTCGAGAATCTTCTTGTATTTGTTCTGGATGAGGAAGAAACCTTCCGCTTCTTTTGTGCTGATGTCCTTGAATGATTTTTCTGCCCGCTCAAAATCATCTATGACGGGCAGCAAGGATCTTAGTAGCTGCTCGTTCGCGCCCTGGATCATTTCCAGTTTCTCCTTGGAGGTGCGGCGCCGGTGGTTTTCGAATTCAGCGTATAACCGCACGTACTTGTCCTTGGCTTCTGCCAATTCGTCCTGCAATTTCTTAACGGGATCCGTTTCAGCGGCTGCCGTCTTGGGTGGGTCTATTTCGGGACTCTGTCCCGGTGGCACCTCTTGTTGTGATTCCTCGTGTTTTCCCAATTCCTGCTCCGTATTGATCGTATTATCCATGGTTTCCGTTCAATTCAGCCCCAAAATGACAAGAATTTTGCCAACCCTTCAGAATGTGCCAGAATGGCCTCTTTTTTTGGACTTCCGTAGGGTTCAGTTGTGGAGATTTTTCCAAATCATATCTTTTAAATCGGTGATTCCCTGGTTGGTCATTGCGGAGATGAAAATGGAAGGAATGCCTTTGGGCAACTCTTTCCCGATCGCGACGCGAAGTTCTTCGTCGAGCAGGTCGGACTTCGATATAGCCAGGAGACGCTTTTTGTCCAGCAGTTCAGGGTTGTACTTGCGGAGTTCATTGAGAAGAATGTCAAACTCGGCCTTGATATCGTTCGCATCTGCGGGTATAAGAAATAGTAATAGCGAGTTGCGTTCGATATGGCGGAGAAAGCGGATCCCCAATCCTTTGCCTTCAGCGGCGCCTTCAATGATACCGGGTATGTCGGCCATGACAAACGATTGGTTCTCGCGGTAGGCCACAACGCCCAGGTTGGGTGTCAGTGTAGTGAAAGCGTAGTCTGCGATTTTTGGTTTCGCTGCAGAGACCACCGACAACAAGGTTGACTTTCCTGCGTTTGGAAATCCCACAAGACCAACATCGGCCAGCAATTTCAGTTCGAGGATCACCCACTCTTCAACACCGTCTTCGCCTGGCTGCGCATATTGGGGTGCCTGTTGGGTCGGCGTAGCGAAGTGCGCATTGCCTTTGCCGCCACGGCCTCCTTTTGAAAGAATGACTTCTTCACCATCCTTGTTGATTTCACACAGGATCTCGCCGGTCTCCGCACGTCGAGCAACGGTTCCAAGAGGCACTTCTATAACTTCATCCTTTCCTTCGGCGCCTGTCATGTTTTGCCCTTCGCCGCCATGACCATCTTCCGCTGAGATATGCTTGCGATACTTCAAATGCAAGAGTGTCCACAGCTGCGCATTCCCTCTCAGGATCACGTGACCGCCACGGCCTCCATCACCGCCATCGGGACCGCCTTTGGCCACGAATTTTTCCCGGTGAAAGTGTAGGCATCCGGCACCGCCGTGACCGGAGCGCGAGCGGAACTTTACGTAATCAATGAAGTTGGGGGATGACACGACAGCTAGAGATGACCAAAGACCAGGAGAGCGACGACACAATAAATAATAACAACAGTAGCGAGCGCAAGAAACACTATGCGAAATACACGCTGGTTCTGCTGCTTTGTCAGTGGTTTTCTATTTCCAAAAAGCGAGGCGAGGAAGGGATTCATTTGGCGTCCAGTGCGGCAGCGATATCGGCGGCGATGGTCTCGATGGAGCCTATGCCGTGGATCGTCTTCAGCCGGTTTTGTTTTTGATAGTACGGCAGCACGTGGATCGTCTTGCCAAAGTATTCCGTGATCCGCTTGTTCAATTTTTCATCCTCATCGTCGGCACGGTTTTCAATGGTGCGCCGTTTGGCAATGCGGCTGCGCAGCTCTTCTTCAGTAACATCCAGGGCGATGACATGATGAATGGCAGTGCCGTTTTCTTGCATGAACCTATCAAGCGCTTCGGCCTGCGGAACGGTCCGCGGAAAGCCGTCGAAAAGAAACCCTTTTGCCTGGGGATTCTTTTCCAGCTCTTCCTTGAGCATGGCGATGGTAATCTCGTCCGGTACCAGCGCACCGCTGTTCATGATCTCCTTCACTCTTTTACCAAGAGGCGTATCGTTCTTGGTGTGCCAACGAAACAAGTCTCCCGTGGAGATATGCACGAAGCCATACTTCTGAATGAGCTTGTCGCTTTGTGTACCCTTGCCGGCTCCCGGAGGGCCGAAGATGACAACGTTGATCATAGCCAATGGATTTGGGCCTGCAAGGTAGGCATTCCGAGCGAAGCGAAGGAATGGGCTTACCCCACCGGATTCCGGGTTCTGGGTTCCGGGTTCTGGGTACTGGATGCTGGTAGCTGGATCGTCATTCCGAGCGAAGCGAAGGAATCAACCCTCCTTCGCGGTCCCTCGCGCCTTTCCGCCTTCGCGGTGGTTACCCGCTAGTTGATGGGTGGGCCCACTTCCACCCCACCGTTCACCGATCACTGCACACAAAGGGAGACTAATCAATCTTAGAATAGATGTCTTTGGAATTCCTCCCCAGTCCGTCATAATCCAAACCATAGCCGACGACGAACTCGTTCTCCAACTCAAACCCCACATACTTGATCTCAATGTTCTTCTCCCGTGCGGGTTGTTTGCGGAGGAGGGCGACGGCCTCGACAGATTTGGTTCCAAGCGCCTTCAACTCACCACTGATCTTTTGCAGCGTGAGACCGGAATCAACGATGTCTTCGAGAATGATGATATCGGCGCCGAAAAGGCTTTCATCGTGACCAATCAGTGTCTTGAGTTGTCCGGTACTGGTGGTTCCGGTATAGGAGGAAATCTTTACGAAAGAGACTCGGCATGGAATTTTGATTTCCTTCAGCAGATCGGAGGCAAACATAAAGGAGCCATTGAGGATAGGAAGAAAGACCGGGGTTCTGTCTTTGTAGTCTTTTTCAATACGTCGGGCCATCGCCGCGACCTTCTTCTCAATTCGGTCAGCCGCAATAAGCTTTCTAAATTCCAGGTCCTTGATTTTCATGCCTTCATAACAACGCGGACGCAAGTTAGTTATAATTGGCCGATGACTCAGTAAGTGTCATCCAGGGCAAAATCGTTCTTCCGGTACATCCATTGGCCGCCCGTGAAATCAGGAAACTCAACAGAGGCACCGCCCAACTGAATGGAGGCTTCCGACAAGGGGGTGATGGCGCTCCAGGTCACGGCATCATATACATCCTGAGGTGTTTGTTTTCCTTGCCTGGCCGCTTCAATAAACGCGTTGAAGACAAACCAGTCCATGCCGCCATGACCGGCACCTGAGGCATCGCTTCCATACTTCTTCCAGAGCGGATGGTCGTACTTTTCCAGCCACGGTTTTGCATCCTCCCATCGATCATGCTCAGCGCTTTGCCCCTCAATGTAAATGGACTTGTTGACATCCATCCAAATACCGTTTGTTCCCTGCACACGGAATCCCAGCGAATAGGGTCTCGGCAGGTTGGTGTCATGCTGTAAGAGGATGGTTTCGTCCTTTGCGGTCCGGATCATGGTAGTAACAACGTCTCCCAGTTTGAAATTCAGTTTGGCGTTGGGGTGATTTTCTCCGCCTTTTGCAACAACGTAGTTATGAAGCCCCCTTGCTTTTGAGGAATAGGAAGTAAGTTGTGTAAGTCGATTTCCGCGATTCACATTCACCATCATGGAAACTGGACCAATGCCATGGGTTGGATACAAGTCGCCGTTTCTGTGTAGGGAATGGTTCGTACGCCATTGTGCTTCAGTGAAGGCCTTCTCGCCAAATTCGGCACCTGGGCCGAGTGGTTCTTTGCCATCATTGAACTTGATGCCCCGCAGATCGTGCTGGTAGCCGCCCTGCAAATGAATGAGTTCACCGAAGACATTCTGTCGCACCATGCTGAGCACAGCCATGACATCGCGCCGATAGCAGACATTTTCCAGCATCATCAGTGGCATTCCGGTACGTTCGCTGGTATGAACCAGCTCCCAGCATTCCTCGATCGTTGTGCCCGTGATTACCTCACACCCCACATACTTCCGTGCATTCATGGCGTCAATGCACATGGCCGTGTGCCACTCCCACGGCGTGGAAATGATGACAGCGTCGATGTCTTTGTTTTCGAGCAACTTCTTATACCCGGTTGGACCGTCGAGTATTACCTGGGGTTTGGGTTTGCCCGACTTGGCGACACGCGCCAGTGCCATATCCATCATCCGATGTTGAATATCACAGACGGCGATGACGTCCACATCGTTTCGACGCAAAGCAAGGCTTAGGTGACCCTGGCCACGATAACCAACGCCAATGAATCCCAGGCGGAGTTTGGAAGCTTTCACATTGGAGAGGGCGGAAAAGGAAGGGAGCACGGAAAGCCCTGCTCCGGCAGCGGCCGTGGTCTTGATAAAGTCTCGTCGCGATTTCATAGTTCTTTCATAAGGTGATGGTATAACTCAATCATGGCATGAACATCTTTCTTGAAGACTTTCTCGTGCGGTGTATGCGGATGCTGATGCGGCGCTCCCACAAAACACCAGTCGAATGGATAGGGAGATCGCTGCAGTTCACCGCCGTCGCTGGAACCGGTGCCTTCAACTTCAAGTTGAAAGTCTACGGCGTATTTTTCGGCAAGAGCCACTATTCTGTCTACATATTGCCGTCGGGGAATGTTGCGGTCTCTCAGCGAGATCACGACACCCTTGCCATGGTCCACACCATCCGATACCCAGGTGATGTCGGAGATCAGTGCCTGGCGCACATTCCACTTTTCATAAATGAATTTGGCGAGAAATGGTACGCCGCCACCACCATGTTCTTCCCAACAACTGAAGACGATGACGCCGTCAGTGAGCTTCCTGGCGAGTTCGAGGGCGACGTAAATCCCTAAGCGGTCGTCGAGGTAGGCCGATTCGATGGCTTGTTTGGTTTCGTGGAAATTGACCTTGTACGAAAGCGGGGTACCCCGGTCGATCACGCGGCCGAATTTGTATAGGGCGTGTTGTGCTTTGTCGAATTGCAGTTCGCATTCCACTTCGCCCTTGGAGTCCCGGCCTACGAGGCTGGTGCCATCCTCTGCTTCCGGCCCACCAATTGGAACAAGTTGGTTAAAGTAACGTACGGTAAATCCTACAGTGTCCATGTGAGCGAAGACGGCCGTGCGCGGCTTTCCGAATTTCAGCACCAGGGAATCCTGAAAGTCGTCGCCGCAAAAAATCTCAGGCTTCAACTTCCAGTTCTTCTGCTCCTTCCTTATGTACCTGAGCAGAAAATCACGGACCGCTCCTTCATTTCCTGAGGTGCCGGCGATTTCACACAACTGTCGGAGGAGGGGCGTGTTGAGTTTCATCGGTCAAAGATAGTTGAAGGGGGCAATTGACAAACGGCAATTGACAGTTGACAAAATGTTGAGCAATTTGGGAGGCCTTGCCTTGGGTCATGGATTTTTGTCAACTGCCCTTTACTTCCGATAGTTATAGGGTAAACCGCCCAACAGAAGGAGCCCTTGTTGGCTCACCAGAGAGATCATTGTCAACTGTCAACTACTCGCCTTCGCCATCTCCCATCCAATAATACTCTTCTTCCTCATCGCCGTCCACCGGTACTCACCGAGTACGCCATCTTTGCGAATGACGCGGTGGCAAGGAATAAGGTACGCGATGTGGTTTGAACCCACCGCCGAACCCACAGCCTGCATGGCTTTTGGATTTTCAATTTTCTCGGCTATTCCCTGGTAGGTGGTCACCGTTCCCATGGGCAAGCGTAAAAGTGCTTCCCAGACTTTCACCTGGAAGTTGGTGCCTTTTACAAAGAGATGGAGCTTCTGTGGTGACATGACATCGTGGGCTCCGAAGATCTGGTTCACCATCCCTTGTGTGAGCGCCTGGTTCTGGTGGAAGACGGATTGGTGCCAGTGTTCCTTCATGCTCTCCATCTCCGATTTCGGGGTGGCTTCCTCCGAAAGGAATGACAGCCAGCAGATGCCACGATCGGTTACACCGATGAGGCACGTGCCAAACGGTGTGTCGTGGAAGCCGTACTCAACCGCGATGCCGTTGCCGCTGAGTTTGTACTCCTGCGGTGTTACCGCCTCGAGTGTGGTAAACAGATCGTACACCCGCGACTGGCTTGAGAGTCCAGCAGCGTCGGCGGCCTCGACAAGATTGCGTGATTCTTGTAACTTCTGCTTGAGGAAATCGACCGTGAGGAACTGGAGGAATCGCTTGGGGCTGATGCCCACCCAGTCGGTGAAGAGCCGCTGGAAGTGGAAGGGGCTCAGGTGCACCTTTTCTGCCACTTCATCCAGTTCCGGCTGACGCTGAAAGTTCTCTTCCAGGTATTTGATCGCCTGCTCGATGCGCTGGTAGTTAATATTGGTTTCGTTGATCACCATCATAAAAGTAGTTGTTTTGTGGAGCAAAGGTGGGGGAAGGATGTAGTGTGCTCAACCTGTTTCTTGCGGAAAGGCGTTTGAATCGGAGGGTTCCAGCAGATTTACGCAGATTTTAATACCGCAGATTTGCACAGTTCAAATACAGAATACCGAATACTTAGAATTCCGCGCTAATCGGCATTGACTCAATCTGCGCCAGCCTGACCACTGTATGATTGATCAAGGGTAACTCCCGGCGGTCGGGCGAGGGAAATGCATTCTGCACTATCTTTGCCAAAACGCACCACCTCCATGAAGCACCTCCTCGTTTTCCTGCTCCTGCCGATGTCCCTGCTCGCGCAGCAGAATTTCGACACGGTAAAAATCCGTCCATTCAGACTGGCAAATAACCTGCATATGTTGACAGGTGCTGGGGGAAACATTGCCTTGCTGACAGGGAGCGAAGGGAACCTGATTGTGGATGATCAATATGCGCCCATGTCGGAGAAGATCGCCAAAGCCACTGACGCGATAAGTCCAGGCGGCATCAAGTATGTAATCAATACCCACCTGCATGGCGATCATTCTGGGGGCAATGAGAACTTTAAGAAGCTGGGTGCGACCCTGATGGCGCACGACAACGTACGGGCAAGAATGATGAAACAGACTGTAAATCGTCAGGGTGCCATTGTGCCGCCACGCGACAAGGATGCCTGGCCGGTCATTACGTTTGAAACAAAGATGAATGTGCATTTGAACGGTGAGGACATTGATCTGATTTTCATTGACCGTGGGCATACGGATGGTGATATCCTTGTGCATTTCCGTCAGGCCAACGTGATGCATACGGGCGATGCGTTCGGGCGGAAGCGTTATCCTTTCATAGACATTACCAGCGGTGGTTCCTTCCCGGGTTTTATCAACACATTGGATATTATCTACGCGCTGTCCAATGACAACACGCGTATCATCCCTGGTCATGGAGTTCTCAGTACGCGTGCCGATATCAAGGCCTACCGTGACCTGCTTGTCGACATTCGCGATCAGGTTGTGGCTGCCTTGAAAAAGGGGACCCGTGTTGAGGAATTAGCATCCCTGCCGATAGCCTCGAAGTATGATGCAGAGCTCAGCGGGGGATTTGTTCGCGGCAAAGACTTTGTCGTGCTGGTGGCGGATCAGATGAAGGCTACAGTGGAATTGAAGAAGTAAGTGCCAGGAGGTAATTGAGAATTTCCGTGTCAAGGGTTGCGCCAGGCTTCGTAGGCTTTACCCAGACAATGTCCGCATGGACGATACCCTGACTTTGTAGCCTCCTCCTTATCTTGAAAGAACACGCGGTTCGCTCGTTTCATCCGCTTTCCCGAAGGGCAGGTGAGCAACCCGAATATCTTCAGTCGCCTGTTCCCGGCCATCGTAATCACTCCATCGGCTATCATCCTCCGGATAACCTCCAGGGTAACATCAGCGTGTGAAATCATGCGGCATCATGGAAGATAATTCCGCAAGCATACCGTTTTCCCGACCGCACTTCGCTCACACCGTGCTTCATGCGGGCGCGGTAGTAGCCCTTCGTTCCCTGTACAGGCCTGAAGTTGGTGGTGAAGATCACCGCATCGCCCTGGTGCGGGGTCACCACAGTGGCTTTCGATTGTGCACGGGGAAGTTGATCGGTGAAGACGAGTTCGCCACCGGTGTGATCACGCCCTGGCTCTGTGAGAACAATCACAACCTGGAAGGGAAAATACACATCGCCATATAAGTCCTGGTGCAAGGTATTGAACCCGCCAGTTTCATATTTCAGAATCAATGGTGTGGGACGGGTCTGCTTTGCTGCGAGACATTGCTCAATGAAGGCTGAATGGTCGAGAGGATATTCAATCTTGGACGATAACGCGGTCATCCACCGATTGGCCAACACGGAGAGCGGCGTAAAAAAATCTGTGCGAATCTGTGTAATCTGTGGCAACAACGGATAGTTGAAGTACTTGTACTCCCCCTTCCCAAAGCGGTAACGTTCCATCAATATGACGTTGCGGTAAAGTTGATCATCGGTATAGATAGCAATGAGTTCTTCGCATTCATCACGGGTTAGCAGGTCAGGTATGTGAGCGTAGCCGGAAAGGTTCAGCTGTTCGTAGAGAGCGGGCCAGGGGAGAGAGGGGATAGGTTTCATGGGGGGAAAGTGAGGGGTTATTAATTGGAGGAGCAACCCGATAATTGCTATTTGTGTAAGGGGAACGTGTGGAAATATTTCTCGCAAAGGCGCAAAGACGCAAAGGAGGAGAAGTAACTTTCCGCACGATGACTATAGAAGTTCGAATACCAGGTGATTTCAATTTTAGGCACTCGCTGGATTATCTGAGGCGTTCACCGAAAGAAATACTGCATCGGGTGGAGGGGGAGCGTGTGTCGAAAGCGTTGGTGGTGGAGGGGAAGGCGGTGGTGTTGCGGGTGGGGCCGGGCGAGGATCATCTGCGGGTGGAAATATTAAAAGGAGCTGTGTCTGAGCAGGGATGTAGGGAAATTGCTAAGTACATAGGGGACTGGTTTGATCTGGGAACGGACATCAAACCTTTTTATAAGATGGCGGCCAAAGACGAACTGCTCAAGCCGCTGGCGAAGAAATACAAGGGTTACCGCATCGTGGGCCAGCCCGATCTGTTTGAGTCGCTGGTGTGGGCGGTGCTGGGTCAACAGATCAACCTGACATTCGCGTACACGCTGAAGGAGCGATTCGTCAGCACGTTTGGTCAGCGTCACGATTGGGAAGAAACTCCGTATTATGTTTTTCCGGAGCCTGCTATCGTCAGTGAAATCAAACCCGAGACGTTATTGAAACTTCAATTCTCCCGTCAGAAGGCCGCATACACCATCGGTATTGCAAGAGCTTTTCACCAGGGAGAGATTTCCAAATTGGCATTGGCTGGCTTGCCATTGGAACAGGCCAAAGAGAAGCTAATGAAGATTCGAGGTGTTGGAAACTGGACGGCGAACTACGCGCTGATGAAGACTTTCCGCTACCCGGATGCCTTCCCGCTGGAGGATGCCGGACTGCACAACGCGATCAAACAGCAACTGAATCTGAAATCGAAGCCGGACGTAGCCCGCGTAAAGAGAATTTTCAAAAAGTATAAAGGCTGGGAAGCGTACGCGACATTGTATTTGTGGAAGAGCTTGGGTGGGGAATAGCTTTTGGGTATTGGCCATTGGCTCTTGGTAGCCAACAGCCAACACCCAATTGCCAAAAGCCACTACTTCGGTTTGCGCAAGTACACATTCCCATACTTCGACTCCAGCGAATACGCGGGCCCTTTCCCCAGATTGGCGGAAATTTCCGTCCAACGTTTTCCTCTGCCTTCCACCGGAGTCTGGTTGAATTTTGTTTCCAGGTTGGTGAGTATTTCGCCGTATTGGGTTCGCGCGGTAAGCTGCCCGGCGGTTTGCGGTTGAATGGTAGCGTCGACACCACCATACTTGCTTTCAATGGTGAGCGGGCCATCGAAGCCGGACACTTCTATCAAACCATGCTTGGCGTTCACCTTCGTCGGCGTGTTCTTCGGAATAAAAATGGTCAGCGAAATTTCCTGGATAATCCCGTTGGACATGTACGAATAGTCGGAACCGTTATCAGCAAGAAACTTCTGAATTTCGGGATCCCGGTAGTTTTTGGTTTTGAAGTAGTACTCCCGATCGCCTTTCTTGATTATGATGCGTTCGGGGATGCTCTCCTTGTCCATGAGCAACGCAGTGACCACGAGCTCATTGCCCGTGGTCGTTACGTCAAGCTGAAACGCCTGGTCATGCTCTCCTTTGTTGATACTGACTGTGCCAGTGATCATTACCTCGGACTTGTCCCAGGTCTGCAGCCTGGCTTCGGGGTAGTCGAGGTTGAGGACTACAGTCTGTCCGGGTTTAACCGCGATCGACTTCTCTACCTTGGTCTGGGCTTCTGCTGCGAAGGTCACGCAGGCAATGCCCAGGAATAAAAGGGTTTTCATAAGCTGGTTGTATTCCCTTAATCTCTCGCGACTATTTCTTGCGGAGGTAGATGTTGTTGTGGTGTGACTTCAACTCGATGTCGATACCGCCGCCATTGATCTTTCCGCTCACTTTGCTGGAACTGTACTTCACCATGTCGCCTTTGGTTTCTACTTCCAGTTTTAAAGCCGGGTCGACGAAAATCTCCCCGAAGTTGGTGCTCATGGTCATGTTGGCCTTGGTCGCTACCGGGATGGTGAGATCCACCAGACCGTGCTGCGAGGACAGGACGATGGGGCTCTTGATGCCGGCACTGAAATCGGCTTCAATTTCACCATGGACAGTCTTGATGGTCATCGGACCCGTCACATTTTCCAGATGAATGCCGCTGTGTACGGTGGATGATTCAATCTCACCCTCCACGTTACGGATCTTGATGTCGTCGCCATAAGGGGAGGAGTGACTGATGGAGATGGTCACGCCTTTGGGAACAGCGATCTTCACACGCGGTCCGTCCATCTTCTTGAGCTGATAGACTTCGTACGTGGTTCCTTTGTCCAGAACAGCGAGTCCAACGCCGGTGTTGTCTTCCAGGCCCATATTGCTGACGGCACGAAGCCCCTGCGCGCGCGAATCTTTGTCACGCGACCCGTCCAGGGAGGTGAAGATGATTTCATTCCCGGTGGTCCCTTCTATTGTGAGATGGTTGACGTCTTTGATAATAAGTTTGCCGGTGCTCTTCGCCAGCTTGTACTCCTGTGCATAGAGCAACGTGGAGAGCATGAGAGCGGCGGCGGTTAACAATACATTCTTTTTCATGTTGATTTGATTTTTTATTTACTACCGGTAACCGTTCATTAGGTTACATCAATTGCTTTTCCTGAGATAAACATTTCCGTAGGGCGACTCAAACCGATAGGACGGACCTGTGCCGGGCTTCACGGACACCAGCGTGTGAAAGTCTTCTTCGCGAACGCGATCGTTATTGAGTTTTATGTTGAGGTCGCTGTAGATGTGTCCGTAGTTGGTTTCAGCAATTAACTCGCCCGTGGTGCTTTCGGTTACCGTGGCATCCACACCACCGTACGTGGCCTCCACATGAAGCGGGCCTTTGAAATTCCTGACCTCGACCATGCCGTAAACCGACTCCACGGAGGTCTGCATGTTGGCCGGAATCTTGATATCGAGTTCGATATCCATGTCCAGTCCACGGTTCATCATCTGGTAGGAGCCTTTTCCGTTTTCCTTCTTGTATTTCTGCCACTCTGCTTCATTTCGGAATACCGTCTTTACGCCATCACGGACAATTGTGATGCGGTGCGGCAGGTCGTCCATGTCATTAATCTTACCGGTGATGCGGATGGTGCCGCCGTCCTTGATATCCAGCACGAAGGCCTCATCGTTTTCACCGTTGTTGATGCTCACCGTGCCGGAAATCGAAATTTCATTTTTGTCCCATGTACTGATGCGGATCATTTTGGGGTAATCAAAGCTGATGCGCACCTGCTGCCCCGCTTTGACGGGAACGGTTTTGTCCAGTTTGGTCTGCGCCTGTGCCATCAGACCGAGGGTGAGCAGCGCGGCAACGAATGCAATTGTCTTTTTCATTTGTTCGTGATCATTTCTTGCGCAAGTACACCTTCCCGTAACTGCTGCCGATATCGATGTTCATTCCGCCGCCGTTGATCTTTCCGCTCACGCGGTTTTCGTCGTCAAGGCTGCGGTCTACTTCAATCTTGAAATCAGGCGAAGCGTAGAGTTCACCGTAGGATGTGGTTAGCTTGATATTGGCCTTGATACTGGCCGGGAGCGTGACATCGGCATAGCCGTACACCGACACGATCGACAGCGGGCCTTTGACGTTCTGCTCGAACGTGGCTTCCACGTGACCGTAGATGGTCTTTACGGTGAGGGGTCCGGTGACGTTGACCAGATCGATGCTATTGTATTGAGCGGCTACTTCGATTTCAGATTCAATGTTCTTGAAAGACACGTCACCGCCATACTGCGAATCAAATTCGTAGGCAATCGTCACGCCTTTGGGAACCTTGATGATGATCTCGGGCGAGTTTGTCTTTCTCAACTGCCTGACCACGTATGAAGTCCCTTTATCTTCCACGTTGATCCCCAGACCCGTGTTGTCATCCAGGCCGAGCCCGTTGATTTCTTTGAGGCCTTTGGCACGCTCGTCTTCTTTCTTGTTACGGTCTTTTCCTGAAAAAATTATTTCATTGCCCGCATAACCCTCGACGGTCACCTTGCCGATGTTGATCACCAGCCGACCAGAGCTCTTTGATAGTTTAAATTCCTGTGCCCAGGCGCTTCCCGTAATAAGGACAGCGGCAAAGGCGATGATAATGTTTTTCATGTTCATGTTGTTTTGATCAGGATAGCTTCAGTATCCCGTTGTAAGCTTCGTCTTTGACAGCTTTGATGTTTTGTTCGTCTTCCACCATCCGCTCCAGGTCTTTGACGACACCTTTTTCCCTCATTCTCACCAGCAGCTGGATAAGCGCGATCTGGACGATGGGGTCTTTCTGCGTTGTGAGTGACTGAATGAGCGCCGTGCGCACGGCAGGCTCCTCCTGGAATTTGGCCAGAGCATCCAGCGCGGCAAGCCGTACGTTGGAGTTGGCATCCTCAGTCATGGCTTTGACCAGCGCGGTGACCACTTCATCGTCGGCCTTCCCGAACTGGAGCGCTACGTTAACGCCCTGCAACCGCTGACTTGCGGAGTTGGGATTTTCGATCATGGATTGCATAAGTCGCTTGGTCGTTTCCACTTCCTGGCGCAGCGCCATCATCTCTTCCTTCTGGCGGATGTTCCCGTTAATCCAGAACCCAATCGCAATTCCTGAAATCACCAGAGCCACAGCGGCAGCGACGCGGAAGAAGACGGGCTGGAAGAACACTACTCTACCAGCCGGCTTTGCTTTCATTTCATCACGCAAGGCTTGGTCGAACGACGCCCTCAGCCGGGTGGACGGCACCAGTGGTTCTGACTTGTCAATAGCCGTCATCACGACTTTCAACTGTTCGTACAGTTGATAAGCCTCGGTATTTTTGGCCAGTTCATGTTCCAGTTTGGCGCGCTCCTCGGCCGACAATCGTCCGTCGATGTAATCGATGATGCGGGTTTCAAGCTCTGCTCGTTCCATATTCTTTGTGTTTTTCCTTGACGCGTTAAATCTTTTCCAATTCGAAATAGTGTTCTCTTAGCTTTCCAATTGCACGATGTACTTTCACTTTGATATTGGCCACCGTGGTATCCATCATTTCAGCCACTTGCTCATACTTCAGGTGTTGGAACCGGGTGAGGACAAGGAGCTCTCGCTGTTCTTCGTTTAGCAAAGCCATCGAACGATGGAGGAGGTGTTCCTGCTCCTCCGAATTGCGGGCGTCTGCGCTGTCTGGAATCTGGTCGCCAATTTTCTCGAAGTCCATAAACGTGCTTTTGCGGTTCTTGCTGGACTGGTAGTGGTCCGAAAACACGTTGCGGGCTACCTGGTAAATCCACGACTGGAACTTAAGTCCCTCTTTGTAGGAGGTCCTGTACCGGATCATGCGGACGAAGACGTTTTGTGTGAGGTCTTCGGCCAGGTCACGGTCCATGGTCATGCGAACGAGATAGTTGAACAGCCGCTTATTATAGCGGTCGAACAACAGGGATGCCTGCTGCAGATCGCCATGCTTCACTGCTTCCATAAGCTGCTCGTCCGTCATTCGTTCTCGCTCAAGAGGGGAAGTCCAATAAAATCCAACTGCTCCTATTACCGGGGGGTGGCATAAAGGTTACAAATGGAAATTTAGCGTTTCCTGACTTTAGTATTTGCATGTCTGTTGCCCCAATCGTCATGTGACGGTGTTCTTGCAGAATCTAAGGCGGAAGACGGGTATTTCGAGGTTCCCGCACTGACAATTGTCACCTTGCAAAGACCGGCAGGATTGTATCTTTGTTCCACAACAAACGGATAGTCACAACATGAGGTTTACCTTGATACTTGTCAGTTCTTTCATGCTGTTCTGTAATGCTCAGGCGCAGGAAAATTCCATCGCCTTGTTTGGCGGCTACTCGTTTGGCACAGGGAGTGTGTCCGATGCCAAACCAACGGGCTATAAAATCAATCTTTTGTATGAGTTTGCTCCGGGTGCATCGAGTTGGTCGGTGGGCGGGTCGGTTGGGTATATCAGCCTGTCAGGATCTTCATCGGGTGCGCTGGCTGGTTATTCCTTCAAGGTACAAGCCGTACCTATTTGCCTAGTGCCCAAGTTCAGTTTTGGAAGTGAAAAGTTTAAAGGGTACTTGAAAGGTGCAATAGGTACCGGCATTACAACCATAACCTATACGGGAACCCTGGTGGGGACGAACGATAACCAATGGGGGATGACCTTAGGTCTCGGTGCTGGCGCCTCCTACTTTTTGAATGACCGGCTTTTCCTCAGCGCTGACTACGAATGGCTTCGGATCTCCAATATTTATGAAGACAGCGGTGGCATTAGTTCAGCCTCTGCGGGGATTGGGTTAAAATTCTAACAACAAAAATATGCCCGCTTGAACTCGATGCTGAGCCAAGCGGGCAAGTCGGGATGACTGGATTCGAACCAGCGACCTCTACGTCCCGAACGTAGCGCACTAGCCGGGCTGTGCTACATCCCGAAAAAACCGGAGGTAAACTCTTCTGATGTACTCCTTATTCTTCAATTTCTTCAATTCTAATTCAAATCTATTCGCTTCAACCTTAGCGTCAAATCCTCTTATAAAAATCAGGCGCCATGGACCTCTTCCTTTTGTAGACTTGTTTTGACCCAGATTGTGCTCTTGCAGTCTACGATCAGGATCACTGCTATGTCTATAGTACCATTTCTTGGCCCCTTCAGATTCAATTATATAGGTAAAGTACATCCCTATCCAATTCCAATTTATCACCCCAGCGACCTCCCCGACTCGTCGGGGCGCACTAGCCGGGCTGTGCTACATCCCGATGGAGGGGCAAAAATACGGATTCAACGGAATTTACTACCTCCCGCATAGAGTTTGTTTAAATTTCAACCGCACCGAAGGTTGTCATTAACAAACCCCATCATTCCTTGTTTAATGACGGAGAAGGGATTAATCAATATCTTCGCGCCGCTATTTTGCTTTTAGAGGTCAGAATTGGCTCACAGGAACGATTGATACATGGACACAACAGACATTTGCATTATCGGAGCTGGCCCCGTCGGGTTGTTTGCTGTATTTGAAGCGGGTTTGCTGAAGATGCGCTGCCACGTCGTTGACGTGCTTCCGCAGGTTGGGGGGCAATTGACGGAGATCTATCCGAAGAAACCCATCTATGACATTCCCGGATTCCCTGAAGTCAATGCTCAGGAATTGATCAGTAATCTCTCGAAGCAAATTGCCCCTTTTCACCCAACGTTCACCCTGGGAGAGAAGGTGAAGTCCGTTCAGAAGCAGGATGATGGAAGTTTCCGGGTTACTACTTCTGATGAGACCATAATACAATGCAAGGCCATCGTAATCGCCGCCGGGCTCGGGAGCTTTGAGCCGCGCAAGCCGGCCATCGAAAATCTTGAAAAATTTGAGGGTAAAGACAAAGGTATCCTGTACATGATCAAGGATCCAGAGGCTTTCCGGGGCAAGCGGCTTGTGCTGGCTGGTGGCGGCGATTCGGCGCTCGACTGGACCATCTTCTTATCATCTGTCGCCGGTCACCTCACGCTCATCCATCGCAATGAAACATTCCGGGGCGCTCCAGACTCAGGTGAAAAAGTATTCAATCTCGCGAAAGAGGGAAAAATTGATTTATACATGAACGCCGACTTGCATTCAGTGGCAGGCTCCAGCCGGATTGAGTCAGTTACATTGATCGACAAGGAACAGAAAGAAATTTCAATTTCCGCCGACTACCTCATTCCGCTATATGGCTTGAGTCCGAAGCTGGGCCCTATCAGTGAGTGGGGTCTTGCCCTCGACAAGAACAATATTCAGGTCAACACGTTTGATTATTCGACCAGTATTCCAGGAATCTATGCCATCGGCGACATCAATACGTATCCCGGCAAACTGAAACTAATTCTTAGCGGTTTTCACGAGGCAGCGCTCATGGCACACAGTGCTTTCAAATATGTGTATCCCAATCAGAAACCGAGCTTCAAGTATTCGACGGTGAGTGGTATCAATGAATTTTGACCATGATTTGCTTGATGTGCTGATAGCTTGATTCTGGCTTAAAAAATAAAAACCTCCGGAAGGAGGTTTTATTATTTTCAAATGTTACGCTTATTTCTTGGCCTTCGGCGGGTAGGACACGAAAATCTGTTTGATGGCGTAGTTGATATTCTGTTCCTTTTTCTCCGGCGATGGATTTTCGGCCAATGTCTTTGTTCCACGGCCCTGCCATACCAACTTTTCTGTTGACTTGTCAATCATATTAATGAACAGTGTCCCGTCAACATAATTCTCTACGTTGACATGCGTTGTGCCGCCATATCCACCTCCCCACCCATACCGGTAAGCGCCATATCCTCCCGTATTGGTGGCGGTCGCCGTCTGCTTCTGCTCCAGTTTCACCTGCAGGTCAATCATAACGTCGGGAGAAGAAGACTTCGTGAATCCTTTTGCAACCATTTCCTTTTCGATAGCATCGAGAACGCGCTGTCGGTCAAGTTCCTGAATGGGGAAATTCTTGGCCTCATCCGTAAAATCGAAGGCCTTGTACTTTGCAAAATCAGCAGACTTGTCATAGTCATAGGTGACTTTGATGCTGCTGCAACCAGCGAAAAGGAAGAGACTGGCTGCCAATAGAATGTTCTTCATAAGAGGGATTTTTTAGAATTTGTCAAAGGTAGACTTTTTTTGGATGGCGGAAAGCTGTCATTTGTCGGCCTCAGAAGAATTCACCGAGGTTAATGTACCAGTTCCAGCCCTCCTTGCCATAGGCAAAGTCGAGTGTAACATTAGTATCGGAGTGTCGGTTGAACTTGAAGCGAAGGCCGAATCCCCCGGCAGGGAGTATATGGTCGAAGTGCCCTTCGGTATTGGTATAACTTTGAAGGTTGGCAAACAATACTGCTCCCAGAAAGCCGTGAGCGGTGATATCAAATCGATACTCGGCTTCACCGTAGAGCCAGTGCTTGCCACGAAAGCGGTCGGTAAGGTAACCCCGGCCGGCCCTGCTACTTGGATCCTGAAATGTGGCAGGAAGGTTGAAATATGGAACATCGCCGAAAGTACCCCAGTAAAAGGTGCGGCCTGCTAGAATCTTGTGACGTGTCTTTGAGAATGATTTGTAGCGGCGCAAATCAAGAAAAACAGAACCCCATTCGTAATCGCTGCCCATCGGCTTCCGGTTGACGCGGACTACAAAAGCGCTGTAATAACCATTTGACGGATTCACGGAGTTCCGACGGCTGTCACGAAGTATGTTGAAGGTAACCCCGGATGATACTGTGGTGGGTCCGGTTCCGATGCCGTAGCGCCGGAAATCACTCGGTGTTTCAGGAGTAGGGTCATTTTCTGAGACTCCATAAAAGTAATCGAGGTTATAACCCACACCCAGGTAAAAATTTTTTGCGACGCGTGTATGTGCGGTAAAGTAGGTTCGTACCTGAAAGTGCTCGATGACAGTAAAATCAGAAGGAGGAATGCCACCACCGAGGCCAAAGTCGCGAAGCCCATTATACATGAATCGAAAATCGCCCGTGCCGTTCCACTCATTCTTTGGAAACCAGATATACGGGGAGAGTAGAATTCCGTAGCTCGTGCTGAAGTTGGTGTAAGGGAAAAAATATATGGAACTTAGATTGGTCTCTTTATCCATGTAGAAGGAGGCATTGATCGCCGATACCGAAATCTCACCTTTTCCTGATGACGAGGGGGCGATGGGGATTACAGAAAAATGAACCGTTCCTTCTTCTCCTGGGCGATCTTCCTTTTTTGATGATGGGCGAAAGAGCCTTGATGCGAAGTCAATCAGGTCTGTCTTTTCCAGTTGCTTGAGCGTCGGAGACTCATCTGACTTTTTTTGCGCCGCAACGGATAAGGAAAATGCCAGGTAGCCTGCCAAGCAAATCAATGTAAACGGCTTCGGCTTCCTGCTCTTCAACACCATGAAGTAAAGATAAGCACCCACCGCAGCTTTTGAGGGTGCGATCGGTAAGTCGCACGATGATGGGGTTCATTGGTTTACCAGCCGCCGCCGAGCGCCTTGTACAGCATCACCGTCGCCTGCAGTTGCCGTTGCAACGTGGTTGATGCCTGGAGTTCAGCGTCAAGCAGTGTCCGTTCATTGTCCAGGACTTCGAGGAAACTTGTATAGCCATTGTTGTACCGTTCTCTGGAGAGTAGGGTTGCACCACGGATGGCTTCCACCTGCCGCACACGGGCTTCATATTCCCTTGCGTAGGTACTCACAGCGATGAGCGCATCTTCTACTTCACCAAATGCATTGAGCGCAGTCTTTTCATACTGGAGGCGCGATTGTTCTGTCTTCGCCCGTTCGATTTCCACGCGGCGCTTGTTTTTATTAAACGAAAAGATCGGCCCGGTAAGCGATCCGGCAAGGTATCCGATACCGGATCCGGTGGTCGTAATGGTCGACAGGTCGTTGCTGGCAACGCCCAGCGCACCCGTAAGGCTTATGGTCGGGAACCGCGCAGCCTGATAAACACCGATGCGTTCATTTTGAGCAATCCATTGTTGTTCGGCTTTCTTCACATCCGGGCGACGGTTCAATAAATTAGAAGGGAGGCCTGCTGGAATCTCGACGATCTTTTGTTGCCTCAGTTCAACACCGCGATGAATGTCGCCCGGAAGATTACCCAGGAGAATGCTCAACGCATTTTCAGTCTGCCGGATGTCGCGTTCCAGACTTGGGATAAGCGCTTCGGTGATGGCTTGTTGGCTTTCTGCCTGGAATTTGTCTAGTTCGGCAACATCACCGCCTTTGAATCGGAGGGTAATCAGGCGAGTAGCTTCTTTGCGGATGCTCAGCGTTGCCTGGGCAATGGCCAGGCGGTCGTCCAAACCCCGCAATTGGAAATACAACGAGGCCACCTGCGAAACCAGGCTGGAGGTCACAGCCCTTTGCGATTCGATGGAAGCCATCAGTTCTGCCTTGGACGAACGATTTCCATGTCGCGCCCTTCCCCAGATGTCAAGTTCCCATGACAGCAGCCCCATTCCGTAAAAAAGATCGCGTTGGGAAATACCCAAATCGTTGGCTTGGGAGTTGTCGAGGTTCAACTTGCTGCCACCCACCCCATAATTTAGACTAGGGTAAATGTCCGCTTTGGAATAGCCTGCGGTTGCACGCGATTCGTCGATTCGTGCCATGGCTGTCAGCATGTCGTAATTCTTCGCCAAGGCAGTTTCGATCAGCGTCTGCAGTACCGTATCCCCGTACACCTCTGCCCATTGGAGAACTTTAGCCGAGTCACTTGCTCCGGTTGACGATGGGGTACGGTAGGATTCGTTTTTGGGCTTCTCCGTTTTTTCAACTTTGGGCCCTACCAGGCATCCCGACAGGAAGAGAGCACTAATGAATATCAGGGCTTTTTGTTTCATGCTTTGGGCCCCTCCACGGCTTTCTTTTTTGCAAACTTTTCAATCATGACAAACAGCGAAGGAACCAGGATGACACCAAGAATGGTCGCGATGAGCATTCCACTGAATACCGTCATGCCCATCACTTTTCGTCCTTCGGCGCCTGCACCAATGGCACGTACAAGCGGAACAACGCCGAGGATGAACGCAAATGCCGTCATCAAGATTGGTCGCAGACGGAGTCGCGCAGCCTCCATCGCTGCGTCATAAGCACTCTTGCCTTTTTCAACGCCTTCCTTAGCAAACTCAACAATAAGAATGGCATTTTTTGCGGCGAGTCCTATAAGCATCACCAATCCGATCTGTGCAAACACATTATTTTCGTAGCCTACGAGGAAGAATCCGGTGATCCAAAGACCAAAGAACGCGCCGAAGACCGCAAAGGGGGTACCCAACAATACGGAGAAGGGAAGGGACCAGCTTTCATATTGTGCAGCAAGGATCAGAAAGACAAAGAGCATGGCCATGAGGAATACCACACTGCCACTTCCTGCAGCTTTCTTTTCCTGGTAAGACATGTACGCCCATTCGTAACCCATATCCTTGGGCAACGTAGCTGCGGCAACTTCTTCCAGCGCGATGAGTGCCTGGTCGGAACTAAAGCCCGGTGCAGGAGCACCACCCAATTCTGCGGCGCGATACAGATTGAATCGGTTGGTAAACTCAGGCCCGGTGGTGCGCGTTGCGATCACCAGTGTTGACAGTGGGACCATTTCCCCGCTGGGTGTTCGAACAAATATCTTGTTCAGGTCCTTTGGATCAACCCGGTACTCTCCTTCGGCTTGCAAAAACACTTTGTACTGCCGGCCAAACCGGTTGAAATCGTTGATGTACGCAGCACCCAGCGCGGCACCAATGGTTTGATTGACGTCCTCCAGTGTGAGTCCAAGCTTCAATACCTTGTCGCGGTCAAGATCAAGGTTGACCTGAGGGACATTGGTTCGGTAGGTGGTATAGATTCTTCCGATTTCGGGCCGCTGGCTGGCGGCCTGGATAAAGCGTGTCGTGTTGTCGGCGAGGTACTGAGGAGTATTGCCACCACGATCCTGGAGCATCAGGGTGAAGCCCGCCGCGTTGCCCAATCCCTGGATGGGAGGCGGTCCAAACGCCATCGAGTTGGCTTCAGGTATCTCGAGCATGAAACGCCGATTGATCTTTTTCAACACATCCGACACTTTTGTATCCGGCCGGTCTTCCCACGGTTTCATAGACACAAAGAAGAAACCGAAGTTGGGAGAGTAGGCATTGATCAGGAGACTGAATCCGGAGATACTGGTGAAAGTCTCAATGGACTCCTCTTCAGCAAGCATCTTCTCAATGGTTGCGAGCGTCGCGCGTGTCCGTTCAATGGAGGCAGCATCTGGTAAGGTCACGTTGACCAGGAAATAGCCTTGATCCTCTTCCGGAACAAATCCGGCAGGGATGCGCTTGCCAAGGAAAACGATGACGCCAACCAGAACGGCTATCAAGATGACGGTACGAATGGTCTTCTTGACAAAAATCTGTGCAACACCGACATAACTGTTGGTAAACTTCTCGAAGACACGGTTGAATCCATCAAAGAATTTTTGCAGGAGGCCTGTTCCCTTCTTTTGCGGACGTAGGAGCATCGCACAAAGCGCCGGACTCAGGGTAAGTGCGCTGAAGGCGGAGAAGGCAACCGAGATGGCAATCGTGATGGCGAACTGCTGGTACAGACTGCCCGTAATGCCACCCATGCCTGCAACCGGAACGAACACCGCGCACAAAATAAGGGCAATGGCCACTACCGGTCCTGACACTTCTTTCATGGCCTGGACGGTAGCTTCACGTGGAGTCTTTCCCTTTTCAATGTGGTGCATGACCGCTTCCACGACAACAATGGCGTCGTCAACGACAATACCAATGGCCAGTACGAGACCCAAAAGGGAAAGTACATTGATCGAGAACCCCAGCAGCGGGAAGACCATGAATGTTCCGATCAATGAAACAGGCACTGTCAGCAAAGGGATCAGTGTGGCGCGCCAGTCCTGGAGAAAGATGAAAACCACCAGGATGACCAGCAGCACGGCTTCAAACAATGTGTGAATGATTTCCTCAATACCGGCGTCAACGGCTAGCGTCGTGTCGAGGGTGATGGCATAGGAAAGATCTTCAGGGAAACGGCCCGATAGTTCCACCATGGTTTCTTTGATCTTTTCAGCTACTTCAAGCGCATTGGATCCAGGAACCTGGAAGATGGCAATGGTTGCTCCGGGCTGACTGTTGATCCTTCCCTCGGAGTTGTAGTTCTCGGTGCCAAGCTCCAGCCGCGCCACATCCTTGAGACGCACCTGTGATCCCGATGCATTGGTACGAACGATGATCTCGCCGAATTCTTTTTCGCTGACCAGGCGGTCTTTGAGTAGTACCGTATACGTCATTTGTGTTCCTTCCGGAGCCGGATTTCCCCCGAACTTGCCCGCGGGTGAAATGGTGTTTTGCGCGCGTACGGCCTTGATCAGGTCAGGCATCGTTAACCCCAGTTTGGCGAGCTGATCGGGCTTGACCCAGATGCGCATGGAATAGTCGCTCCCGCCGAAGAGCTTTACATCACCTACGCCCTGGATACGGGAAATAACATCGACGATATTGATGTTCGCATAATTGGAGAGGAAGTAGTTATCGAAAGTGCCTTTTGGAGACTGTAAACCCACCAGCATAAGCGGAAAAGCCAATGCTTTCTTTGTAACCACCCCCATGTTCTTCACTTCTGTGGGCAGGATGGCTTCCGCCTGATTGACGCGGTTCAGCGTGAGCATGTTGGAGTTATCAAGATCGACTCCGACTTCGAACGACACGCGAAGGGTGAGTGATCCATCGCTGGCATTGATCGACTTCATGTAGATCATGTTCTCCACACCATTGACTTTTTGCTCAATGGGCGTGGCAACCGCACGTTCCACGTTGATCGCATTAGCGCCCTGGAATGTCGTCGTTACCTGAACCTCAGGGGGTGTAATATCGGGGTACTGCGCAACGGGAAGTGAGCGCATGGAAATGAAGCCCACCAATACGATGATGATCGAGATCACCATGGCCACGATGGGCCTTCTGATAAAGAACTCTGACATGGTGGGTTAAGGTTTGGTATTTTCCGCCTTCACGGCAACGGGCGTGACCAAGGTATTCACCCGAAGCGTTGCATTGCCAACGAGGGCCACCTTGTCGGTAGGATCAAGACCTTTGCTGATGATCCAGTTATCACCATACCGGCTACCGGCTTCAACCGACTTGATCTGAAGTTTGTTTTCTGCATCGACAACATACACCTGATAGGTGCCCTGGATTTCAGTTACCGCACGCTGAGGCACCATCAGTGCTCCCATCAGTGTTTCCACCACCATGCGCACTCGGGCAAATTGGCCAGGGCGCAGAATCTTGCTGGAGTTTGGGAATGTTGCCTCCAGGGTAAGCGTACCTGTGGTTGGATCGATTTCCCGGTTAGCAACGACCAGTTGACCTTTCTCAGGATGGATACTGCCGTCAGAGAGGATGAGCGTTGCTTCAGTTTTGATTTTTTCTCCTGCCATTAGCCGTTTCCGAAACGTCAGGTATTCGCGTTCTGAAATGGCGAATCGAACACGCATGGTGTTGAGGCTGGAAACGGTATTCAATACCAGTAAATTGATTCCGCCAACATAGTCGCCGAGGTCAGCCTTGCTGATGCCGATGGTGCCGTCGATGGGTGCGGTCATTCGGGTGTAGCCCAATTCAATCCTTGCATTCTCGTAATTGGAAACCGCGGCTGCCTTGCGGCCCACGGCAGCATCATATTGCCCTTGCGCGGCCACGAGGTCGCGCTGACTGACGGCGTTCATTTCGGCCAGGGGCTTGGTGCGATCGAGGTCACTCTTGGCTTTAGCAAGCGCTGCCTCTGCTTCGGCTACCTGGCCGCGCGCCTGGTCGGCCTTGGCCTGATAGGGTAGTGGATCAATGGTATAGAGCAGTTGTCCTTTTCTTACTTCACTTCCCTCGATGAAATGTATTTTCTCCACCCATCCTTGCACGCGGGCACGGATTTCAATATCCGAGCCACCATAAATTTGCCCTACAAACTCCTCGGAAATCTCTACGTCCTGCTGAATGACAGAGGAAACGGGCACCTCAGGGGCTTGTTGTTGGGCCGCTTGCTCCTTCTTACAGGAAGTAACGATCAGCAAGGCCAGGAGGATAAGTAGACGATACATAGCTGGGAATTTAGTTCCGGATAGGTTTCAATTTATAAGCATCTTGGGAAACGCAATTGCAGGCGATTCCAAAGATCGCATAAAAAAAGGACCAGACTGTCAACCTGGTCCCAGAAGTTCTTAATGATCTTTATCAGTTCTTGATAAGGGAATTTGGCGAAGGTGCTTCTTTGAATTTTTGAGGTTTTTCGCCAATAAACGTATAGAAGAAGATGCGGCCGTATTCCATATCTTCCGTTTTAAAACTTACACTCATGCCATCATGAATGGCAAATAACTCATCTTCTGTCAGTCCCTTCATAAACAGGGGGTCGAGTCGTTTGCCGGATAGTTTACCAAATGTATCGAAGGTGCCGTCCTCTCGTTGAACCATAACAGGGGGCTTTATCTTGCCTCCGCTTACCTCCACCTTGCCCAAGTAGCACTTGCTAGTCCCGTCTGCGTTATTACGAATACTGATAATAACATTTTGGATACCATCGGTTACGACTGCGGCGCCACGTTCGGTAAAGGTAGTAAACCATTCTTTGTAACAATTGGACGAAGGATTCTGAGCGCCTTTGCCTTGAGATGTGCCTTTATCACTTTGAGCCTTTTGTGGCGCTGCCTTTTGAGCGAAGACGATCAATGGCGCAACAAGCACCAAGGCAAAAAGAAGTTTGCTTAATATTTTCATTGGGGAGTGCTTTAGTTCTCAAATATAGAAGTTTCTGTCTTTACCACCATCCTTTTTGATGATAGGATAAGGAAGACATCGTTGGAAGCTTTGAAACCTGAGTATTTGCCAACGTTGTGGGCACTTAGAGCGGTGCCGGCGACGAAAGACCTCGAAATAGTTAGCTTTACGCAAATTGATCTGAAACCCTGAATGACATTTTGGCGCCTGTCCCTTCTGATTTTCTGTTTCACCATAACCATTGCCAAGGCCCAGGAAAGCGATTGTGTTGATAAAGATATTACCGATGTGCTGCGAAAGCAGGGTAAGGTGGTGGAGCCCAAGGTAGTGGTTGTCAAGAGGCCCTCCATCATTCTTATCCCGGTAATTGCTTCTTCTCCGGCAACAGGGTTTCAAGTGGGCGTCGCAGGACAGGGCGCATGGTACAACGGACCGCCAGAGAATACGCGTATTTCGCAAGCCTCCGCCAACGTGACATTGACGGCTAAAAAACAGGTCTTGATTACGGTGAAATCTACAATCATGGGAAAGCAAGACAAATGGATATGGGTCGGTGATTGGAGGTACTACTTCTATTCACAATCAACTTACGGTCTTGGTACGAACTCGCCCGACAGTGCATCATTGGATTATGGCATCAATGTGGGGGGTGTTGAAACGGAAACCAATCCCGGTGAACAGCCCATGGATTTCCAGTGGATACGCCTGCATGAGACCATGTACCGTGCAGTTGGAAAGAACCTCTATGCGGGTATTGGTTTCCACCTTGATATATACAGGAACATTCTGGACAAGAATCTGGATCTGCCCAATAATCAGCAGACCGACCACTATCAATATTCATTGAGGAACCGGTTTAATCTAGACCAATATACCCTGTCTGGCGTAAGTGTGAATTTTGTATTTGACAGCCGTGACAATCAAATCAATCCATACAAAGGTTACTATGTGCATGCCCAGCACAAGTTTCACAGCGCGGGTTTCGGGAGTACACAAGACAGTGAGATGGCCTGGATCGAGGCGCGAGCTTATAAACCTTTATCGAAAGAAAAACCCAGACATCTGATCGCGGCCTGGGTCTTCGGGAATTTCGTGACCAGCGGATCAGTACCGTATCTGGCATTGCCAGGTGCCAACTATGACATGCGAAACCGCTCAGCAAGGGCGTATGTGCAGGGGCGCTTTCGCGGGGAGGATATGGTCTACGGTGAACTGGAGTATCGCTTTCCTATTTCACCTTGCAGCGGAGTGCTTGGTGGCGTATTATTTGTGAACGGCATTACTACTTCCAATCGCGATCCCGTTGCGCGTGTTTATACATTTGACTATACCAAGGCAGGGTATGGTTTTGGCCTTCGCATTGCTGCTGACAAACTATCCCGAACAAACATCGCCATTGACGTTGGGTTTGGTGAGAAGTCGATGGGAATCTACTTTGGCGCTGCTGAAGTCTTCTAGTACCTGCTTTAAGGTCCCGGGTCGCTGGCACCGGACTTCACCACCTCCGTTTCCGCATCAAGCCATTCAGTGGCCAGCTTGTAGGTAAGTGAGAGAATGACCGCGCCAAGAAACAGGCCGAGAAATCCTATTGCGATGAAGCCGCCAATGGCGCCAAGGAAAATGACCAGCATGGGTACAGGGGCACCTTTACCCAGCAGCAGCGGTTTCAGTACATTGTCAATGACCAGCACCATGATCGACCATCCTGTAAACAAACTGGCCGTCAAGGTGTCGGAGGAGGACCATACATAAATAATGAGCGGTATCACCACCGGGCCTACACCTATTTGCACAATAGCCAGGATCAGTGAGATGATCGCCCAGAGACCAGCGGCAGGAACGCCTGCCACAAAGAAGCCGATGCTCGCCAGGATGGTCTGAATGAAAGCAACTCCAAGGATGCCCTTCACAACCTGGCGGATGGTTGTCTCGGTGAGTTTGACAAATTCTTGCCCGCGTCGACCGGCAAGCCGGATGAACACTCGCTCTGTAGCCGCGCCACCCGACTTGGCAAAAGCCAGCATTACCCCGGAGATTATGATAGCTACTATGAATTCCACTATCCCCAACCCGACACCGGCCAGTGTACGGACCATCCACCGGATGACATCTGCCAGTTGCTCTTTGTATTGGACAAGGAATGTTTGAAGGCTTTGGGCAGCGAGACGCCATAGATCGACCACTGGCTTGGTAAATGCAGGCCATGACTCCACACGTGCATCCGGTGGAGGAATTAGGTGGCCGTTCTGATCGTAAGTTTCCTTCAGGTGACGGATTCCCTCAATGAGCGAGTCAGCAAGAAGCCAACAGGGAACCACGATGATGGCCAGCATCGTCATGACAATAAGTGTTGCAGAAAGATTTTTCCGACCGCGAAGTTTTTTCTTGAGCTTTTCAAAGAGTGGAAATACTGTTACCGCAATAATGATCCCCCAAATCAAAAGTGAAATAAATGGTGACAGAATCATCAGACACCAACTGACCAGTGCGATCAGCAACCCGATTCGGATAGCAATCTCTATGGCTTGACCCAGGTAGGGCTTTTCGGATGGATTTGCGCTGTTTTCGATCATGGGGTTGGTTAAAAGTACAATATCGCAAAAAAGACAATGGCCACTTAGTCTCCCCTGGATGACTAACGTCATGAAATTGGCGTCTGATGGAAGCCATTTTTGGACTGCCATAGTGCGAACGGTGTTGTTTAATCTATTGTAATCAGATTGTTAACCATGGCAATATCCCATTGGTAAATGACCTTTAATTACCTACTTTTGCCCACCAAAATTTTGACTATGAAATATTTCAAGATGAAGCTGTTCGCTATTCTCATTGTTATGACAACGGTTGCTGCCCCGGCATTCAGCCAGGGGCTGAAGCTAACCGCCTTTGGGGGATACACGATTCAGGACAAAGTCTATGGCTATTATGGTGATATTATTATCGGCGATGGTGCTCACTACGGTGCATCCCTGGCCTATGAGCGGTCAAGCAACCTTGCTGCCGAAATAACCTACAGCTATCAGTCCACCTCATTTGATGTCAAGGACTATTCAATTGGGATAGGACAAACCGGCAACTACACTGGATCTGTCAGTTATCTGATGCTTGGTTCAAAGCACAGCCCCGACTTCAATGCAAAGGTCGCTCCCTACGGAGGCGTCATGTTGGGTGCCGCTATTTTTAATTCCAAGGTTACCTCGGAAGCCTGGAAGTTTGCTGTGGGTGCAAAACTTGGTGCTGTTTATCATATCAATGAGAAATTCGGCATCATGATCCAGACACAACTGATGATTCCCGTTCAAGGCTTGGGTGCATATTTTGGAACTGGTGGAGCCGGCGTGAGCACCACATCATCGGCTACTCAGCTTGGGTTTACGGGTGGTCTGGAAATCAAATTGCGTTAATAGCACGTTTACGAATTATAATACGAATGAACATGAGAAAGCTGATTGCTGTATTGATGATAGCCTCGCAGTTTGTGCTGTGGGGTTGCGCCTTCGAGGGGGCAGAGTATACCGAGGAGTTGGATCTTGTACTGACAAACTATGACAACACGTTTGACTTCGCGGGTAAGGCCACCTACTCGCTGCCTAGCCAGATAGTAAAAATCACCGGTGACCCCACGGCGCCGCCAGAGTATATCAAAGATATTTATGGCATTCCAATCCTTGCCGAGATTGAAGCCAATATGGCGGCGTTGGGCTGGACCAAGGTGGATGTCAATGCAAGCCCGGATCTGCAATTGCTGCCCGCAGCATGGACAACTACTACCATTGTCTACGGTGGTTATTGGGGTGGCTATTACTGCTGGTACTGGCCATACTACTGCGGCGGTGGTGGATGGTACTATCCTTACTCACCGGTGAGCAGCTACAGCTCGGGAACAATGGTGATGACCATGGTCAATCCAAATCAGGAGAGTACAGACGGAAGTCTCGGTTTGGTATGGACATCAGCCATGAATGGCCTTCTGAGTGGTACTTACGAGATCGATCGCCTGAAGAAGGGTATCAATCAGGCTTTTGCACAATCGCCTTATCTGAAAACGAACTAGTACTCCGGTAAAAGAATAATCAATATGAAAAAAATCATCTTCATTGTGTTGATAACCGGAGCGTTTATCACACCTGCTTTTTCGCAAAGTTCCTTTTCAATTCAATATGCATTGGGATTTGGCGGAACCATAAACAACTACATTACCTCGACCAGTGTCAGGGGCGCTACATTTGAGTACAAGCTTTACCCCCAACCCAACATCAGCATTGGTCTTGATGCAGGATGGAATCATTTTTATGAGCGCAGGGCTCTCGATACCTACACAAGCGGTACGCTCTCGCTTACCGGTGTACAGTATCGCTATGCCAACGCAATACCCATCTACCTAACCACAAGCTACTACCTTTCGCCGGGTGAATCCATCAACCCCTTTATTGGTGTAGGGGTGGGTACCATTTACATGGACAGGTACACTGACATGGGCATCTACCGTGTTACGGAAGAGGAATGGCATTTTGCCCTTAAGCCAGAAGTAGGTGTACTCGTTAGCCTTAATCCCGAAATGGACCTGATTCTGGCGATGCGATTCAATAACGCATTTGCTACTTCCGATACGATGGAGCAGAACTACCTGGCCTTCAATGTTGGATTTGTTTGGAAATAATAAATTGATCACCCTTACCTAAATCTCAAAAAAATGAAAAAATCCCTACTTCTGGCAATGTTCCTGATGAGTGCCCTTCTACTCAAGGCACAGCAGCCTACACCCGATGAAATCGGTTTAATCCAGAGTGCATACGGTATGGAAAAAAGAGCCATCGTAGAGCAAGTCATGAAGCTGACCGAAGCCGAAGCGCCTGCCTTCTGGAAGGTGTACGATGAGTATGAAGTTTCTCGCAAGGAATATGGTAAGAAGCGCGTGGATAATATCGTGGATTACGCCAACAACTACGACAAGATGACGGATGCCAAGGCCACGGAGCTCATAAAAGCTGCGCTGAACAACCAGGCCAGCTTCACCAAACTTCTTCAGAGCACCTACAGCAAAATGTCCAAAGCTACGACGCCGACACGCGCGGCACAGTTTCTACAACTGGAGTACTACCTGGAGAACGTCATTCGCCTGGGAATTTCCGATGGAATTCCCATGATCGGCGAGTTGGACGACACACGTAAGAATTAATACTTGCGGATAGCAAACAGAAAGGCCGGTACATCGCCGGCTTTTTTTATTTGCACTGGTCGCTGACCGCTACAAAGTACCGTTCACCACCGGCAAAAACTTTCTCTTCCTTGATGGTCAGCTCAACCGTAAGTTCCGGAAGGCCCTTGTCGAAGACAAGTTTGAGCAACGCCCTTTCCCCGACACCCTCGGCGGTCCACTTGCCAGTCATCTTTCCTTTGTAGGCAGGGTTCTGATTCTTTAGAATGCCCTTCTTGGCCACCTTGGCGGTGAATGTACCATTGGGGCAAAGATGAATGGTTGTTTCCTTGGAGCCTTGTTCAAGAAAGGCATAGGTAGTTACCATGTGCCCTGAAAGAAAATCTTTCCATACCAGGTCCGCATAGGGGGAGGCCAACGAAGGGGGCTCAAAGGCCGCGGTCGCCATGAAGGCGTCGACAACTTTTTTTACCTCATCAAACTGTTGTGTTGGCATAACAGCGAGACTGGAAACACACGGACCACTTTCACTGCAACGCGCCACTGCATAGGCGCGCATACTCTTGTTGATATAGGAGCCCACGGCGATCACTTCAGCACTCAGGGTACCGTCCTGAATGGCCGACCCCTTTGCCTTCAACCGGATGTTGTCATCCATATCGAAACCGGTATCCCATGATTTCTTCATGCTGTTGAGGTCAGATTCCAGTTTGCCCATCACAAAGATTTCTGCGGGTGAGGTCAGCGACGTAAGCAGGAATACTTCGCTTTCTCTCGGCAATACGCCTGTCCAGCCGGCTGGAACAGCTGCCTTAAATCCCAGGCGCGGAGCGTAAAGTCCTTCCCCGGGCTCGTACATTTTTCCTGGCTGCAAACGCTTCGGAGATTGTGCGGATGCAACGATCGATACAAGCAGACAGAATAAAACGATGCGTACCATGATGTGTGCGTTAGAATGCTAAAATACGATTAATACAAATGAAGGACTATTCCCTGATCAAGAATGACCACCTTCCGATGTGAATGCTTCATAATCCTGCGGCGTGTCCAGATCGATGGTTCCTTCCGGAAAGTCAACTGTCTCCACCGTCTCAGGTCGCTTTCTGATGAGTTTGGCGGCCCCTGCCTCGTCGCCAATGGTTTGAAGATCGGGCAAATGTTCCTTCTTGAACAATGCCGGAACGCCAAAGGTGCCAGAATATGCGGATGCGATAATGGTCTTTTCCGTTTTTCCGGATTGTTGCTGCAATCGAAGCAGGTGTGCTGAAGAGATATTCGGTTGATCGCAAACCATGATCGTCACTGTTTGCAAATTGGGCGCCTTCTTCAGGAGGTCGATTAGTCCGGCTTTTATGGAACTCCCCATGCCCATCTTCCAGTTCTTATTTTCAACAAGCATCACAGGCAATCCCAGGAGTGCCCGCTGGTGATCTTCATACCGGTATCCAAGGACGACAGCCACGATTGGCGCAGCCCCGCAGGCTGCTTTTGCGGATCGGATAAGAAGCGCTTCGCCTTTCACGGGTAGCAACTGCTTGGATTGTCCCATACGGGAGGAGGAACCAGCGGCGAGGAGGAGGATGGTGTGCATGAGGGGGAAACAGAATTTTTCAGGAATTCAATACTACTGCGTCATCGGCAGTAGTTCAGCGCCCCGTTTTAAGCCCACTCGCTTCATCTCCATGCAAATACACCTGCTTAAAAACCTGGTCTGATCCCGAAGCACGGTGGTGGATCGGGCCCGTGCGGTATTTCAAGAACCCGCCGGAACGGTTTGCGAAAACACTCTGGATCTCGGCGATGATGGAGACCGCAATTTCGTCGGGTGCCTCTGCACCGATATCAAGCCCAATGGGTGAATGAATTCTACTCAATTGATCACTTGTCAGCGCAATCCCTTGCTGAGTGAACTCTTCGATCATCTTGTCAAATCGCTTACGGGGTCCAAGGATGCCGATGTAAGGCGTTTCTTTGGTGATGAGTTTTTGTAATACATCGCGGTCGTAGTCATAGTTGTGCGACATCAGCACACAGGCGGTGTAGGGTGTCACGACGAAGTCGCGATCGATGAATTCCCGCTGGCACAACGAAAGCCTGTCGGCATCCGGAAAGAAAACGGGAGCAATATGGGCGACACATTCATCGGTCACCTGTACGTCCCATCCCATGGACTTTGCCAACTGGCTCACTGGCCGTGCGTCAAAGCCTCCGCCGAAGATGATCAGCGAGACGGTAGGTTGGATCAATTCGATAAAAACATCAAGCGCTTCTCCGTTTACCGAATAGGTTCTGGCTTCTGATTTCCGCGAAGCAAAAAGTCTGTGCATGTCTTCGGTTAGCATCGCGGGCGCTGGTCGTTGCGCGCAGGAAGTGAATTCACCTTGAAATGTCATGAAATACTTGTCTCCGGCATATTTGGCCGGCGCATAGACGGTAGCCAGAACCAGCGGTTGTTGTTCGGCAAGAAAGCGCTCAAAAAGCGTTACCGGATTGGTGACCGAGGCAGGAACAACGGGTTCGATCAGCACATCAATGACGCCATTACAACCAAGTCCGATACCGAGGTTCTGATTACTTTCTTCACGGGTGTCGTAGGTAACCGTAATCCCTTGGCTCTCGGTCATCACTTGGCGTGCTTTTCGCAACGCATCACCTTCGAGGCAACCGCCGCTGATGGAACCGACCCAGCGACCATCATCCGTTATCAGCATGCGGGCACCCGGGCTGCGGTACGAGGAGCCATGTACTTTGATCACCGTGGCCAGCGCTGCACGACGTTTGCTAAAATCTATTTTCCGATGTTGTTCGACGATGGCCCGGAACTCTTTCATGGGTTATTTTCAGGTTGGCAGTAGATCGCCTGATAGGATAGGCAATTTATGAATTCTTTTCCCTGTGGCCGCGAAAATAGCGTTACTTAATGCTGCAGCGAGCGGCGGCAGCGTCATTTCGCCCATCCCCTCGGGATCTTCGTCATTTTCCACCAGAACGACCTCCACGGATGGGGCATCCTTCATTCTCAACAGGCGATAGTCATCGAAGTTACCTTCTTTCACCATGCCACCGTCAATATGAATGGCTTGGTTCAAGGCGGAACTTAGTCCATCAATAATGCCACCTTCCAGTTGATTCATAGCATTGCTGGGATTGATCACCAGTCCACAATCCGCTACTGCGACAACGTTTTCAACCTTTATGTTTTTTCCGTCAGGGATTGAAATACTGACGACCTCGGCGATGTACGCACCAAACATGAAATGAGCCGCAAAGCCACGGAAGATTCCTTTGGGTGCCGGCACGTGCCAGCCGGATTTGTCTGCCGCAAGACGGATGACATGCTTCAGTCGCTTTGTAGAATAGACCGGACCGCCATGATCGCTGTAGGGCATCAGCTTGTCATCAGCGCCAAGCAGTTCCAACCGAAAATCAACGGGATCCTTGCCTGCCAGGTGTGCCATCTCATCGATGAAGCACTGATCAATCCACGCAGTGATGTTGTGTCCGGGTGCCCGCCAGGCGCCTCGGGGTACACGGCTCGAGGTAGGGGCATACTCCATTCGGAAGTTCCTGACAAATCCCGCAGGGAATCCGTCGGGGAAGACTTCTGTTTGGTAAGCCGGTGACGAAGAACCGGCAAAAGTATATCGGGAGGTTGTGGTCGACTTGATATGCCAGGCGATCAACCGGTTATTTTCATCAAGTCCACCCTTGATGGTGAACATTCCTGCTGGCCGGTAGAAGTCATGTTGGATGTCATCTTCCCGCGTCCATACCACCTGAACCGGTTTCCCTATGGCCTTCGACAAATAGATAGCCTCACAGGCATAGTCGGCCATCAACCGGCGACCAAACCCGCCACCAACCCGGGTCATGCGCACATTGATCTTGCTGGCGGGAATCCCAGTGATCTCTGCTGCGCGGGCCCGAACACTTCCGGGAACTTGTGTCGGTCCCCAAACATCAACTTTGTCGGCTTGCAAGTCGGCGATGTAATTCTGGGGCTCCATCGGCGCGTGGGCGAGAAACGGTGCTTCGAATGTAGCCTCATGCACTTTCTTGCAGGCGGCAAAGGATTCCGTCACGTTTCCATCATCACGAAGAACTTCTCCGTTTGTTGAGAGGTTCTTTTCAAACAATTTTCTTAGCTGCTCATTACTTTCCACTTCACCCTCGGGCAGCTCCCACTCAATCTTCAGCGCCTTGCGGCCTTTCATCGCCGCCCAGGTATTTCTTCCAATGACGGCCACCCCGGCAACCAGTTGCGTTGGGTTTTTTGTTGGCTCAATGCGAACAACTTGTTCCACACCGTTCACGCGCAAGGCAGCGGTTTCATCGATGCTCTTGATTTTGCCTCCGAAAGCCGGACTACGCTCGACAGAGGCCACGAGCATGCCTTTCGGTTTTGCGTCAAGACCAAACTCCGCCTTTCCGGTTACAATCGCGCGATTGTCAACGCCATGTAACGGCTTCCCTATGATCTTGTAGTCCTTCTTGTTTTTTAGGACAGGATTTTCACGAACGTTTAGTTTTGATGCTGCTTCTGCGAGGTCGGCATATGCCAGGCGCTCTTGTGTGCCATTGCGATAAACAAACCCTTCGCGGGCGTAGCATTGATCAAGAGATGCCTGCCATCGGCGGGCTGCGGCTTCGACAAGCATTTCACGTGCGGCGGCGCCGGCATTTCGCAAGGCCGTGAAATTGGTTTTGATACCTGTGCTTCCACCGGCAAATTGCGCACCGAAGCGGTTGTCCAAAGCACCTTGCTGCACCTCAACCTGCTTCCAGTCAACTTCAAGTTCCTCGGCAAGTATTTGTGGTAGGGCTGTCTTGATGCCTTGTCCGATTTCTGGATTCTTGGAAAAGAGAATGATGCGCCCGTCGCTGCGAATGCTGAGGTAGGCACTGGGCTCAAAGGCCTTTTCGGTCGCAGGACTCTCAGCAAGCACGGTCTTTGCGGTGGCATTGCCTATACCGATCAAAAATCCTGCTGTCGTGAGACCCGTAAGCTTTAGAAAATCGCGACGATGAATTGCAGTGGTGCGCTGAATGCCCAGGTCTATTCCCAGCTTATCCAAAGCTCCTGTGTCAGTCTTCAATGATTTTGCCGATGTAGAAGATGAAAACATTTTTTTCATGACTTACCCCCCTTCCTCGCGGCAGCCTTGATGGCTTTACGTATGCGTGTATAAGTTCCACAGCGACACAAATTTCCTGACATGGCAGTGTCGATATCTGCATCAGTTGGATTTGGTTTGCGGGTGAGCAAAGCTGCTGCCGACATGATCTGACCTGCCTGACAATAACCGCATTGTGGCACATCAGCCTCCATCCACGCTTGCTGCAGCGGATGACTGCCGTCTGCGGAGAGTCCTTCTATCGTTGTGATTTTTCCTTTTACTGCCGCCATCGGCAAGCTGCACGAACGAACGGCATTGCCATTCAGGTGTACCGTGCACGCACCACATTGGGCCTTGCCACAACCAAACTTTGTTCCCTTGAGTTCGAGCTCATCTCGTAGCACCCAAAGTAGGGGAGTATCGGCGTCGGCTTCTACCGTCACCGGGCGATTATTAACGTTCAATGAGTAGTTTGGCATAGTGCAATGGGGTTTAACATCCATGTTGTCCCTAACGGCAGTCGGGGATACAAGATGCCAACGGCAGACGCCTTGCTGGGGTTTTACTTTTTACGCAAAGCGGCAACCTGGGCCGGCGTAACGGCTCCTCCTTTATTGCCAAAGGAATTGCGGATGTAGTTGATCACATCGCTGACTTCTTCGTCCTTAATATCAACGCCAGTCATTTGGCCATTATACACCTTGCCATTGACCTTCATCTCCCCCGAAACGCCGTAAAGCACCTGCAGAATGGCCCGGTTTTTATCGGCCATCAGGTAGTCGGACTTGGCTACGGGTGGGTAAATACCCTCAATGCCCTCTCCCTGGTCCATGTGACATGAAAGACAGTAGGTCACATAGATCTCACGACCTCGTGTCACGCTGGCTTTAAGATCGAAGGCCGGATTCTTTTGAAAGGAAGGAAGTAAAGTCAGCATGCCTGTTGACAAGAAAGCCAGAATCAAAATGGTTTTCAATTTCATGGGAAGGAGTTAAACATTGAACGTTGCAAAATAGACGGGATGCACAAATAATGCCAATCCAACTTAAACTTCATCCATAGCGAAAGGCAGGACCCGGATGCGTTTTCCGGTCAAATCAAAAATCGCGTTGGTTAGCGCTGCGGTGAAGGGCGGTAGCCCCGGTTCACCCACGCCTCCTGCCTTTTCCTGGTTTTCCATGATATGCACCTCAATTTCCGGTATGTCCAAGATTCTCGACATTTTATAAGTATCGAAATTGCGCTCTACTGCCTTTCCATCGGCAAAAGTGGTGGCATGCTTGGTCGCAGCGCCCAGCGCCATGACGATACTCCCCTCCACCTGGGCTCGGATGATGTCGGGGTTTACGAACCATCCGCAGTCCATCACGGCCCATACTTTGTCGAGCCTTACTTTCCCATCAGTACTTCGCGACACCTTGGCAACCTCGCCGACGATGCTGCCAAAACTTTCTGCAATGGCTACACCATAGCCTTCGTTCTTCTTTCGGTTACTCCAATTCGTCACTTCACGCAGTTTTTCGATCAAAGCAACATATCGTCCATCATGGAGGTGCTGCTGCCGGAAGTCCAATGGATCCTTGCCAGCGGCTATTGCCATTTCATCGAAGAAACTTTCAAAGGCAAAGGCATTGGTCGACGCATAGACCGAACGCCACCACATCACAGGGATCGGAACGTCAAGCGGAGCATCTCCAAATCGGTAGTGCGGAATGGTTTCAAAGTATGGCTTCGGTAGCCCTTCCACCACTTCACCGTTATACCGTGTTTTATCAGCACCAGGGCCTTGCGCTGACATGTTCTGTCCGGAAGCGTTGGTTTCCAGCGCAGCGATTCTGCCGCCGCGACTCAAGGCACCGCGACATTGATAGACCATTCCTGGGCGAAATGGCCCTTGGGTCATATCATCCTCGCGGGTCCAGACAACTTGCACGGGCTTCTTGATTTCTTTCGATAGAGCAACTGCTTCATGGGGATAGTCCGTAAATGCCTTTCGGCCAAGACCGCCTCCAAGAAATGTCATATGTACACTTATTTTTTCGGGAGGCATTTTAAGATACTCTGCAACGGCTCCCTGAATCCAGTCGGGACCCTGAATCGGTCCCCACACATCGCAGCCGTCTTCACGGACATCGGCGATGCAATTCAGGGGTTCCATGTTGCTGTGTGATTCGTAAGGTGTTTCGTAAAGCGCCTCGAGTTTCTTTTCAGCCTTTTCAAACATGGCGTCAAAATTGCCTTGAGTCCGGACAGAAAGAATTTTTCCTGTCTTGAGGTTGGACTTCATCGCATCGTATAATTGTGCTGTATTGAGATGTTCAAACCCGCTGTCGTCCCACTCGACACGCAGTGCTTTGCGCCCCTTCATGGCAGTCCACGTCGAATCGGCGACCACGGCAACGCCCTCCAGCATATTGCCAAAAACGTCGCGCTGCACTTTGATGACGTGTTTTACCCCAGCGACTTTCAATACCTCCTCCGCGTTGAAAGACTTCACCTTTCCCATGAAGCGCGGATTTCGTTCTACAACCGCATACAACATGCCCGGGAGTTTCTTATCTAAACCAAAGACAGCCTGACCATTTACCTTCATGGGGTTGTCGATTCGGGGAAGCGGCTTCCGGATGATTTTGTAATCGCGAGGGTCTTTCAAAGCTACCGTCGCGGGCACTTTAAGTTTGGAGGCATCAGCCACCAAGTCACCGTATCCAAGTTTACGTCTGGAATCGTGATGAATGACCGAACCAGCCTCCGCATAACACTGTGATCTGGGAACACCCCATTTCTTTGCTGCGGCCTCTATCAACATTTCACGGGCCGATGCGCTAAGTCGAAGGAGACGCTCGTATGAGCCTCGAATGGTTGAACTGCCTCCAGTTACCTGGTCACCATACTTGGCAGGGTTACCTATTCCGAAAATGACCTCGACCTGGTTGAGATCCACCTCAAGTTCTTCGGCGATAATTTGCGGGACCGACTGGTAAGAGCCCTGGCCCATTTCAGCGCGGTGGTTGGTCAGCGTGACCTTGCCGCTGGTGTCGATGGATATCCACGCATTGAGATCGAATGATCCGCTTTCTGCCGCATTCAGGATTTTGCTTTCCTTTCCATTGGAGGGTAAGGAGAAACCCAGTGTGAGGGCTACACCCGTAAGGCTGCCGGCTTTGATGAAAGCTCTACGTGATATTCCTGGTTGATTTTGTTTCATAGGACCTTATTTTGCCGTGGATTTCGATTGTGATAACCGGGCAGCGGCTTTGATGGCCTTGCGTATTCTTGGATAAGTTCCGCATCGACAAATATTTCCCTGCATGGCTGCATCGATATCTTTGTCGCTGGGATTGGGATTTCGTTTTAACAGTGCCGTGGCAGCCATAATCTGACCGCTCTGGCAATATCCACATTGAGGTACTTGCTCGGAGATCCAGGCGAGTTGAACAGCATGCGTATTGTCGGTAGATAATCCTTCGATGGTGGTGATATTCTTGTTGGCCACGGAGGAAACAGGGATGGAACAGGCGCGAACGGGAATTCCGTTAAGGTGAACGGTGCACGCTCCACACTGCGAAATACCGCAGCCGTATTTGGTTCCGGTAAGTCCCACAACATCGCGGATTGCCCACAATAGGGGCATGGATGGGTCTACATCGACCGAATAGGGCTTTTGATTGATGAGAAGTTGGATGGCAGCCATAAGTGGAAAAATGAAGGTGAGTTGTAATTTAGAAAAATCGAAGTCAAAATGCGTGTGAATTCATTCCAGATTGCCTGAATCAGTTACTATGCCGGTTAGGGCAAGATTCCTCTTAATAACGATCTTCATAACCCTGGGTTTGACGAGGGTGCCGGTTTGCGCCCAGGTTCGTGTAGAGGTCATCGTCGAGAATTTGAAGGATACGGCGGGATGGGTCCATGTCGCCCTCTTTTCAAGCCAGGATTCGTTTCTGAAAACACCCCTGAAAGGGAAGACCGTGAAGACCCTCTTTAGAGAAGTAACCGTTGTCTTTGAAAATGTTCCTCAAGGTGTGTATGCGGCAAGCATCATTCACGATACCAACAGAAATGGGAAGCTCGATACCAATTTTTTCGGTGTACCAAAGGAGGGTTTTGGATTTTCCAACGATGTCATGGGCACGCTGGGCCCTCCATCTTTTGATAAAGCAAAGTTCTCTCTCCAATCACCGCTGACGATACGTATTCGTGCCCGATATTTTTGATGATTCAACCCTTGCGCCTCCGCTTGGATGCAAGCCGGACTTTATTGACAACTACGGCTGAATTCTGTAGTTTCAACCTTTGAGGAATACTGTAAATATGGGGAAACAGTTGTTGATGGTGGGGTTTGTCTTGTTGACGCTTTCGTGGTCAGCCGGGGGACAGTCATGGAAGGAAAAATACTACCAGGCGCAGGCACTGTATGCTAAAGAGGACTACGACAAGGCCCTCGCGGTGGCCAATGAGTCGCTGAATGGTTACCTGGCTGAGGGTAGTACTACCATAGAGACTCACGGTGCCATTCTCCGGTTGCTCTCCACCATCTGTTATGCTCAGCAAGATCTGAAGCATGGACTTACGTTTGCTGAAAAGGAGGTTCTCTTGCGCGAGTCCCGAAAGGATACTGCATTTGCTGTAGCCCTTGAGAATAAGGCCCTTTTTCTCGAGCAATTGGGTGAGTATGAAAACGCCATTCAAGAGTTGATGAGCGCCCGCCCAATTTTCTCCCGTTATTATTCGCAAGAACACTTGTCGGTGCTGGAATGCGGTATCCGAATAGGAATCAATTATTACTTTTTGAACGAATACAACCGTGCCTCCAAGTGGCTTGATTCCGCGCTCCTCGTCACCGAAAAGAAGCAGGAATATTCAGAAGACATCCTTGGTGGATATTATTATAGAGGGATGGTCTATCTCGAAACCGGTATGAACACCCAGGCTGCTGATGCGTTTAATCGCGCCGATGAAATGTATACAGCCACATCCATGACGAACTCACAGAGTTACCCCATGGTCCTGTTCGGAAAGGCACGGGCTTACCATGCCTTGAATCGGTACGGTGAAGCTGAGAAGGCATACAAAGAAGCTCAGACGAAGTATGAAGGTATTTACGGGAACTCGGGTGAAGGCTATTTCGCTATTCTGGGCGGGCGTGTGCTAAACCTTCACCAAATGGATCAGCCCCCGCTAGCCGATCCGTTGTTGGTCCAATTGAAAACTGCAGGGGAAGGGAAGGCTTCATATGCCAGCACATTGGCGTCTCTTGGTGTGCTTTACCACGGACGAGGCGATCTTGAAAAGGCAGACAGCTACTATCGGGAAGCTTTGAAGACATTCGACAAGACCAGGGAGCAGCAGTTGCTGGCATTTGCGGAAGTCAACCTGAATCTGGCCACTCTCTGTGCCGACCAGGGAAATTTTACAGAAGCGCTCGAACGTGTTGGCGAAAGCAGAAGCATAATCGAAAGCAAAAAGAGTTCGCAGAAGCGACTTTATCTGGTGACCCTTAATCGAGCTGGTGTTATCCAGTCTCGGGCCAACAATCTGGTGGCTGCCGAAGCGGCTTTTCGTGAAGCCCTTTCGGTTTTGTCCGAACTGAACCCAATGCCAGAATCTGAGCAGTGTATCCTCATCAATGGTTTGGGAGAATTGGCATGGAGAAAGGGCAACTATCATCAGGCGGATTCGCTTTTTCAAGTCGTATTGTTGCCCTATCAGGCTCAGGGTAAGGTACGTGACCGGTACATGGCGGCAGCGTTGACCAATCTTGCGGCCTCCAAGCAATCGCAAGGGCGTTTCAATGAATCCCTCAACCTCATTCGTCAGTCGGTGACCACCACCCGTGCATTGTATGGATCGACCAGCCTCGCCTACGGAAATTCTTTGGAGAATGAGGCTCTCCTCAGGATACGGCTGGGTGATCTGGCAGCGGCAAAAGGGCAACTGGATTCTGCCCTGCAGATTTATGAGCGAAGCAGCGGCAAACAGTCCGTACAATATGCCAATGGACTGATGAGCCTGGGACGATTTTGCCAGGTCTCGGGTGATTACACCCAGGCGGAACCGCATCTCAAGAACGCGCGCGAGATAATACGCACGAAGAAAGGTGATCAAAGCGCTGAATATGCTGCCGTGCAGAACAGCCTGGCATTACTTTATCAGACACTCGGCAATTACCGTGATGCGGAAAATTCACTCAAAGAGGCCAAAGCGATCACGGCAAGAACCCACGGTGACTCGGATGCAGAATATTCCACCATTGTTCAGAATCTTGCCGCACTTTACCAATTGGAAGGTGACTACGGTCGCGCTGAACCACTGCTTCGTGAAGCACTGGAAATTGACCGGAAGGTGCTTGGCGAAAGGCATCCACAGTACGCCATCACACTTCAAAATCTTGCCACACTCTACCAGAAATTAGGCAAAAGAGATGAAGCACTGGTGATGTTGGAAAGCGTGCTCTCGATCACGTCGGCGCAATTCGGAAAACGTCATCCATCGTACATCACGACGCTGAGTAACCTGGCAGCACTTTACCAGGACCAGGGAAATTACCCGCTGGCGGAATCCACCTGGAAGCAAAGTGTGGATCTCAGGAAGGATGTGCTGGGAGAAGATCATCCTGATTATGCCCGCTCGTTATATGGACTGGCAGGCGTCTACCATGCACAAGGTCTATGGGCAAAGGCAAAGGCCTACTATGAGCCCGTCGTCGAAAAATACCAGAAGCAGGTGGTGGAGTTTTTTCCGGCACTCAGCGAGAAGGAGAAGAGCGCGTTTTATGCCAAGATCAAGCCGGTCTTTGATGCTTACCAGGATTTCTTTGTGCAGTATCTCCATGCGTTCCCGGCAGAGCGGGAGGTGACGCTCGGAAAACTTTATGATCTGCAATTGAGCACAAAGGCAATATTGTTGAATGCAACGAACAAGGTCCGCGCCCGTATCCTTGCCAGCGGAAACCCTACGCTCCAGGCAACATTCCGTGACTGGTTGAGTACCAAGGAGCAAATCGTGCGGTATTATGCTGCGTCGCAGGAAGAGCGGGTGAAATCAGGTCTCAATATGGCATTGCTGGAAGGCCGGGCGAATGACCTGGAGAAGGAATTGTCGGCGCAGTCGGATGCCTTTCGGTCCCAGTTTGAAAAAGACCATGTTACCTGGAAAGAAGTTCGCAACTCACTTGCTGCAGAGGAAGTTGCCGTTGAAGTTCTCCGCATTCGCAGAAAATATGTCAAGGACTCCATTTATTATGTCGGCCTTATCCTTCAGAAGACCAGCCCGGCGCCCGAGATGATCGTTTGGGCCTATGGTACACAACTGGAAGAGAAAAAATTCAAGTATCACCGGAATACCATCAAATATCATGTCAATGATACGGTGTCTCACCGATTCTTTTGGAGCCCCCTTCAGGCCAGAATCAAGCCTGGCTCGAATGTATACTTGAGTTGTGACGGGGTATTTAACAAAGTGAATTTCAATTCCTTGTTTGAATCCGCCACGCGGCGATTTGTCATCGACGATTACAGGTTGCACCAGCTCAGCAACACCCGTGAGCTGGTTGGCCGGCATCCTGTTGCCAAAGCATCCGCGAATACAGCCGCCTTGTTTGGTTTTGCAGACTTCAATCTCGGCGCGGCCGATGTGGTTTCACATTCCTCCAAGCGCAACCTGGCTCGCTCACTTGGATTCGATGGTGAGAGTATCCCGGTATTACCGGCAACAGAAAAGGAGGTCAATGAAATTGAAAACGTGCTCAAGAAGTATGCCTGGAATGCCCAGAACTTCAAGCGGTCAGACGCTACCGAGGATCACTTGAAGGAATCCGAGAATCCCAAGGTGATCCACATTGCCACCCATGGTTTTTTTCTGAGTGATGTAGACCTCGATGATTCTGAGAACAGCGAATTGGCGCAAAATCCGCTCTTCCGCTCTGGCGTCCTGCTGGCCGGTGCCGGAGCTGATCGGGATGGATCGGTGCGGAAAGAAGATGGTGTACTGACAGCCTATGAGGCGATGAACTTGAATTTGGATCAGACTGAGCTTGTTGTACTCTCAGCGTGTGAAACCGGCCTCGGCGAAGTTCGCAATGGCGAGGGCGTTTACGGGTTGCAACGCTCATTTCTTGTAGCCGGCGCCAATACTGTGCTGATGAGCCTCTGGCAGGTTGATGACGTCGCCACGCAGGAATTGATGAACGCGTTCTACGCATTTTGGCTTTCCGGCACGGAAAAACATGAAGCCTTCCGCAAAGCCCAGCTGCAGATGAAAGAAAAATATCAAATACCGTATTTTTGGGGTGCATTTGTTTTAATTGGAAACTGATTCAGGCCTGAACCCGCTATGCGCCTTTTCTTTTCATCGATTTTGCTTCTCACGACCGTTGTAACCGGTTGGGCACAGGCGTTGTCTGCGAGTGCAGAACAACCATTCGACTCGATGGCCTACTATAATAATACCAAGAAGCCAGCCATCAGCGACCCTAATCTGATCGAATATTCTCCAACAATTCAGGCTGACGGTAAGACAATAATTCTCGAGCAGGCGCAGGCTGGGAGCATGTACGCCTTGTATGAGAGCCGGCTTGAAAATGGGATATGGGGCAAGCCTAAGTCACTCGACCGCATCAACAGCGCTGGCAGCAATACGGATCTGGTGGGAGGACCTTCCCTCAGTTTTGATGGCAATACTTTGTTTTTCTTCAGCTCAGTTGGAATGGTCGGTGACCACGAGATTTTCTTTTCCGAGCGCACCCGCGATGGATGGAGTGCGCCAAAGAATGTGGGACCGCCCATCAATACCCAGCCCGTAGCTGACAAAGATGGCGCCTACACCGGAGGATACGAGGCCTTCCCATCGGTTTCCGCCGACGGATCAACGCTCTATTTTGTTCGGAAGAACGACGATGGCCCTAAAGACAAACTCCTGAGAAAGGACAAAGACAATCTTTTCTGTCTCTGTATTTACAAATCCTCTAAAGACAAGGACGGAAACTGGATGAAGCCAGAGAAGTTACCGTGGCCTATCAACCAGGATTGTGAGAAAGCGCCCAGGATCATGGCCGATGGACGAACCCTGATTTTCTCCTCCAACAGGCTTGGCGGGAAGGGTGGGTATGATATGTACCAATCCAGACTTAACGACCTCGATGAGTGGACCATGCCCGTACCGCTTGATTTTGTCAATACGGACAAGGATGACCAGCTTCCCTGTATTTCAGCCGAAGGTGACCTTATGTATTATACATATAATAATGAGGATGTGTACTCCGTGGTGATTCCACCCAAATTGAGACAGTTCATGAACAACATTGTTCAGGGCTTTGTGCTGGATGAAGATACGAAGGCCGGTGTTGAGGCGCATATCGAGGTTACGGATGCGCTCACGTCGGAGACGATCATGAAAGTGGAGAGCAACCCGGCAGACGGCCGGTACACGATCGTGTTGCCGGTAGGAAAGAGTTTCAACATTGAGTATAAGAAGGCTGGCTATTCCTCATTTACACAATCGCTTGACCTCCGGCAGGTACATAAGTACCAGGAGAAAACCATTGACGTCCATCTTTTCAAGACCGTTAAGCTGGCGCTGAACATCAGTGACCACGAAATCTATGAACCCATCCCGGCCGAGGTGAAAATTCGTGAGAAGGGCCAAAATACATTCCTGGCCGACATTCACAACAATCCAAAGGATGGCCGTGCGTATGTCGATCTTGCAGTGGGCAAGGACTATGAGATCATTCTGAGTGCCAACCACTTCAAGAGCGAGATTATTACTTTCAATGTTTCGGGACTGGTGATCTACAGGAATTTTGATAAGTACGTTGAACTTGTTCCGGAAAAATCAGAAGTGATGGTCAATGTTTCTGACCTGGTCAACAATTCGAAGGTCAAGGCAAAAGTCATTTTGAAAAACAAGAATCGCGACGAAGTCATCGAAGTGACAGGTAACCAATTGGTTTCACTGCGGACAGGCGACAGGTATGAAGTGGAAGTGACCAGCGACCAGGGTTACGCATTTAATTCCACGGTATTGGATTTGTCCGGCGGTGGGACGGTCGCACCATTGGATATCCGGCTTTTGAAACTGGAGCGTGATGCCAAGCTCACACTACGGGACATCAATTTTGAATCGAACTCTGTCCAGCTTTCCGACATTTCCTACACTGAACTCCGGCGTGTGGTGCAGTTGATGAAGGAAAATCCCACTTTAAAAGTGGAGGTTGCTGCGCATACTGACGATGTGGGTTCGGACACCTACAACCAGGTGCTCTCGCAGAAACGGGCCCGCAGTGTGGCCGACTTCCTGACCGAGAACAAGATTGATCAGTCACGTTACGAGGCCAAGGGGTATGGAGAATCGCAGACAAAGGTTGCCAACGACAGCGAGGCGAACCGTGCCATCAATCGGAGGGTAGAACTAAGAATCCTAAGCATTTGACGATGCGAATACTTGTTGTTCTTCTGATCGTACTGGTGACAGCTCCTTCGGCAAGCGGCCAGATCAAGTACAAGGACCTGGTACCTACGCTGACCGGTATGGGCAAGGAAGAGCTCAAGTATGCTTTGAAAGAATATCTCATGCAGGATTTGGATCACCCCAATGCCAATTTTCGCTTCGCCCTTCTCTATGAGTCGAACTATCGCAACGCTGACGTGCTCACCCGATATGAATATGTGATCGCCAATGCTGAGCAGGCCCGTCTTAGGTTTACCAAAGCCAGACAGCTTGTCGATGAACGTGAGGTGAATAGAAATAATGAATTCTATGCCCCCTTGTTCAAGACGGTGGATGCCAAGGGAAGGCCCAATGCAGAGTACGCTGCCGTAGCCGCCAAGATCAACACCGGACTGGACTCGGCCTCGTTGTACATGGCTAACATCCCACCCATCTACCGGTCTTTTACCCGTAGCGTTAACTTTTATGACAACGCGGTGAAGCTCTTTAGCGAGATCAACAGCGAGTTTCTCAGTCTTGATGACATCTATCTTTATTTTGACGCGAACTTTGACAAAAAACTGACGCATCTTAAGCAGAACTACGATTCGGCGCGGTTTTACTTTGACCAGTACCTGGCCCTGACCAAGACGTTTCCCATTCCTTATCACAAGCAGAAATATCACGTGAAGCCTATTGTGACCTACCGACTGGACGGATTGATTACAAGGATGAACTTTCTAACATCCAATGTGGAGTTTTGGGACTACAGCAGTTGGGTGGACCATGTCCGCAAGTCCGTGGCTGATGAAATTCTCTCGTTGCGGAGCCGCCTGAATCAGAATGAAGTGCAACTGAGTGAAAACCTGGTAAAAATCAGTGCATCCAACGGTGAGGGTGTGGCACCCGTCGGTCTCGACAAGCAGGTAGTGTTCAATCTGAACAATTTCGACAAGCAATCCCTGGTGCTGGCACTGCTGGACTACAAGCATTTCAAGCAGGATTGGCTGCTGAAATCAAAAACATTCATACCGGATACGCTCAACGGTGAGCGCAATGCAACGATTTATTCAACACTGATCTATTCCAACCGAACTGCCGATACATTGATCACCACCGTCAGAAATCGCGCAACCAAAGACAAAATCAGAAAGCACCAGGAATTTATCAATCAGCATTACGGTGGATCAGAAGGTCTCCACAAGTTTATTGAAGCGGAGGCTGAGGGCATCCATACAACCTTTCAACAGTACACAGGAGGATTGCGGTCGGCGCTGCTGTCGATGGCAACTACACCTTTGGCCGCAGGAGCTGAAAAGCTGGTGCGTTTTGGGCGGTGGAGCGTTCCGTTGGCTGTTCACGAACCCACACCCGAGGGTCTTTTAAAGGGTGATCCGATTACGCTCCAGAGCCGCCGGAGCCCTGATGGTAGTTTGTACCTCGCGGGTATCTACAAGCCAGACAAGAAGACCAACCTGACCGTAACTTATGTAGCCCGTGTCAACCCCGACGGAAAGCCTGGCTGGATGCAGAGTTTTGCCTACAAGGTTGACAGTCTGGCGCCTGCAGTTGACGGTCACAACTACCTGGGCCCCTTTGAGCTGACACAGGAAGGATGTGTGTTCGTAGCCCGGACTGTGCATTTGACACAGCCTGTGGCTAAAAATGTATTTGTCTATCTGAATGAGAAAGGAGTGGAGAAGTTTCACGTCAGGCTGGCCGACAGAAGTACCGCCAGAAAGATCACTTTCAGCGAACGCAGCAATTCGTTTGTGTTGCTGTTCAAGGGACAGGAGGAAGCAAATAATTACAGCACACTTGAAAATCTCTCCTTGGTTGGCATTAATGCATTGGGTGATCGCCTATGGCGCAGACAAGTAACCCTTGCAGGAGGATTGACCGAATTTGTGAATCTCATTGACGGACATATGCTGGCGGGGAACTACACGCTGCTACGCGACCTCGCGGGGAAGGAGTATGTCGCCAAGGCCGGGGAATCCAATCCGTTTTTGGTTAGGTTCAGCGACCGCGGTGATATCACTTGTATTCAGCCCTTCAGCACGACAACACCTGTTTACATGACCCATCTAATCAAGGTAACGGATCGGTCTATCAACCTGATCGGGAAAGAAGGCACGCAGACGTCCTTGTCTGGCAATCCACTCTCCGGAAACGACGAACTTGTGCATATCATGAGCAACCGGTTCTGCGAAATTGTTTATACGAACCTCCCCAAGTAGTAAAAAGTGAAACGTCCTAGCCCTGTAGGGGCGGCAATTTGATTGGCCCGGGTTTCAACCCGGGGATTAAGGAAAGAATCAACCGAGGGCCACAGGTAAATCTTATTCTGTGAGGCTGCTCCATTTGGCCCGCACATGCGCATTATATCTGTGCGTCTTCCCATCCCCGGTGCTGACGCGACTTGTTCCCCCGCCCCCGACCCCCTGAAGGGGAAGAAAGATTTCGATTGACGTTCTAGACATTCTAGTCCTGTAGGGGCGGCAAATTTGATTGCCCCGGGTTTTAACCCGGGGATTAAGGAAAGAAAGCAACCGAGGGCCACAGACAAGTTTTATTATGTGAGGCTAATCCATTTGGCCCGCATGTGCGCAACTATTGTTTACCGACTTCCTCCCTCGCCCCCGACCCCTAAAGGGGAAGGAAGATTTCGTTTTGCCTGGGAATAAGTGAAACGTTCTAGCCCTGTAGGGGCGGCAATTTGATTGGCCCGGGTTTTAACCCGGGGATTAAGGAAAGAAAGCAACCGAGGGCCACAGACAAGTTTTATTCTGTGAGGCTAATCCATTTGGCCCGCACGCGCGCACCAAATCTGTCAATGTTTTCTTAGTTTCGCACCGCTTTATAATCCGACAAAACAAGACACATGATCGAAATCGGCTCATTGTTCCCTTACACCTTCGACGAGAAATATTCAAAGCCGGTAGCTTATTTCTCCATGGAATTTGCCATCGACCAATCATTGAAGATCTATAGTGGTGGCCTGGGATTTCTCTCAGGATCGCACCTGCGCAGCGCATTTGAACTCCGTCAGAATTTCATCGGCATCGGTATTCTTTGGAAATATGGTTATTACGATCAGGTACGCAATATGGACGGTACCATGAAAGTGGCTTATGTTGAAAAAAATTACTCTTTCCTCACCGATACCGGGATCGTTTTTCCGATTATGATCCACAATCACGAGGTCAAAGTGAAGGCCATGCTGCTGAGACCCGAGGTTTTTGGCACGGCCCCGCTATTTCTGTTGACCACAGACCTGCCGGAGAATGATCATCTTGCCCAAACCATTTCCCATCGCCTTTATGATTCCCATGAAAGTGCCCGCATCGCGCAATCCTCGTTGCTCGGTTATGGCGGAGCCAGATTGCTCGAAATTCTCAATCGGGAGACGGAGATATACCACCTGAACGAAGGTCATGCATTGCCCCTTTGTTTCTTCTTGTGGGACAAGTACAAGAGCCTCGAGGAAGTTAAAAAACGCGTAGTCTTCACAACCCACACGCCCGAGATCGCAGGCAATGAAGAGCATGACGCCTCGCGCCTTGAGGTGATGAGTTTTTTCGATGGTGTTTCAAAGGGAGACTACCAATCTTTGATGGAGCCGGAGAGCAAGCGACTCAACTATACGCTGGCTGCATTGCGGATGTCAAAAGCGGCCAATGGCGTTTCCAGGTTGCATGGCAAGGTGTCGAACGACATGTGGACCGGATTTGCCAGGATCTGTGAAATCAAGTCCATCACTAACGCCCAGAATTATACCTATTGGCATGATGCAGCATTGCACAGCGCTTTCGAGAAGGGGAATATGAAGCGCGCAATAGAACGAAAAAGGGAGATGAAACGTGAACTGTTTCGGGTTGTCGCCGATCAAACCGGAAAACTGTTTGATGAGAATGTGATCACCCTGGTGTGGGCCCGTCGCTTTGCTGGCTACAAGCGCGCCAACCTTTTGCTGCACGATTTCGCCCGTTTCTTCAGGCTCGTCAGCAAGCCTGGCAGGAAGTGTCAGGTCATCTGGGCCGGCAAACCTTATCCCGAGGACAAGGACTCCGTGGCCATGTTCAATGACATTTACACAAAGACAAAGGCATTGGCGAGTTGCGCAGTTCTCACGGGCTATGAACTGGGTCTTTCAGCTTTGCTGAAGCGGGGGTCAGATGTCTGGGTCAATAATCCCAAGATTTTCCGGGAGGCATCGGGCACATCCGGCATGACGGCAGCCATGAATGGAAGTGTCAACCTTTCCATTCCGGACGGATGGGTGCCAGAATTTGCCAAGCATGCCAAGAATGCGTTCTGCGTTGATGCCGCTGACCGTACCCTCACGGAGGTGGACCAAAACCGAATGGAGGCCAATACACTGTATGATATACTGGAGCGTGATGTATTGCCTACATACTATGAGAAGCCTGAGATGTGGTTTAATATCATGAGGCAGGCCTGGGTTGATGTGAAGGACGATTTTGATTCTGGTCGGATGGCCAGGGAGTACTATGAAAAGCTCTACTTGTAAGAGGTTCTTATTCCGGCAATTCAGATTCCTCCTGCTATATTAAAGACAGGACTTTCAAGGTGCTAGCGTGACGATGCCTGCTCACGGGTGGGATTTCCAGGTGTTAAGTTAATTTTGATCTTTGCGATAAACATATCTTGCCCGGCCGTTCAATGCCCAGTACAACCTTGTCAGAAATCTGGATTTACCCAGTTAAGTCACTGGGAGGGCTTCGCGTAGCATCCGCTAAGGTTATGGAAAAGGGGCTTGAGCACGATCGCCGGTGGATGCTTATTGATGATAACGGCCGCTTTCTTACCCAACGGGCGTTTCCCCAAATGGCCCTGTTCAAGGTTGGCAGGCATCAAGATAGTTTCACCGTCATCCACCATGCGGATCGTCTTGAGCTTCCCCGGGTGGGAGTAGGTTCTGTTGTACACGCAAAAATATGGAGTGACGATGTAGATGTCATTGAGCCGTCAAAGGAAGCCAGTGGTTGGTTTTCCAGCAGAATGGGAATCTCTTGCCGTCTTGTGCTCTTCCCGGAGGTGAATCCCCGGGCGATTGATCCGAAATTCAGGATTGGTACAGGGAACGTGAGTCTTGCCGATGGATACCCTGTGCTCATCATCGGGCAATCATCGCTGGATGATTTGAACAAACGATTGGAGCATCCGGTCCCAATGAATCGCTTTCGTCCAAACCTTGTCTTTGCCGGTGGCGATGCATATGAGGAAGACACCTGGAAAGGCTTCCGCATCGGGGCCAACCGGTTTGCGGGTGTCAAGCCTTGCAGCCGATGTGTCCTTACTACGGTTGATCAGGATTCAGCGAAGACAGGGAAGGAACCCCTGCTGACACTTTCCCGATACAGGAAGCATAATGATGGAATATATTTTGGTCAAAATGTTATCCCGATCGATTACAATGAAATTCACGAAGGCGATGAAATCATATTGGAGTAGAATTCTGCTTTTTGGTGTATTGGGTGGTTTGGCTGCATGTGCCGGTGGTGATCAGCGCCTTCCGGTATTGGGTCTTCGTGAATTCAATGGCAGTGACACCGTGTATCATACCATTGCCCCATTCCAGTTTGTCGACCAGGACAGCGTCATCGTTACCAATGCTGATTTTCGTGGCAAGATCTATGTGGCGGACTTCTTCTTCACCTCATGCCGTACGATCTGTCCGATCATGAAGACCCAGATGTTGCGTGTCTATGAAGCCACTGCCGACATGCCTGATGTGTTACTGCTTTCACACACCATCGATCCCGAGTGGGACACCGTTGCGCTGCTGCATGACTTCGCAGAGCGACTGGGTGTTGAAAGTCAACGGTGGCATTTTGTTACAGGCATAAAGGACTCAATCTATAACATTGCCCAGACAAGTTACTACGCCACCGCTATGGAAGACCGCACGGAACCTGACGGATTCATCCACAGTGGCGCATTCCTGCTGGTTGACCGGAAAGGACGGATTCGCGGAAAGTATGACGGAACCATGGAGCAGGATGTTAACAGACTGATTGGTGACATCAAGAGACTTCGCCGGGAGAATGAATGACTTGGCTTTCAGGATCACTTTCCTGTTGCTGCTACTTTTTTCAGTAGCCAACAATGCCTGTACTTCGGCGGATCCAAAGTTCAGGCAATATATGGTTGAAGGTGAGCAACTATACCGTACACACTGCAGCAATTGCCATCAGGTTGATGGTAAGGGACTACGGCGTGTTTATCCCCCATTGGCCTCTTCTGATTATATGGAAGCTAATTTTGAGCGGGTGATCTGCGGTATGAAATATGGTCTGCAGGGAGAAATTGTTGTCAATGACATTGATTACGTACAGGCGATGCCCGGCGTTCCCTCACTGACGGAGTTGGAGCTGGCCGAGATTGCGACGTACATCTATAATTCCTGGGGTCACCAACGTGGTTTGGTGGAGCCCATGGAAGTGACCACTTTATTGGATTCTTGTTCGCTTGTTCAAGCTTACCGATAGCGAATGGCTGGCCTTTTTTAAGACTCGCTTTTTCCGTTTCTTGCAAGGCAAATACCCCATGTTGTTCCCAGCCAGATGAAGGGTCCAAGTTATCGGCGAGCCATCGCCCCGATTCTTATCGTATTCACGGTTTATGGAACCCTCATTACAATTCTGCTGAGGTTGGAGAGCGGGATGGCGGGGAGTAAGATTAACACACTTCAGGATGCGTTGTGGTACCTGGTGGAGACACTCACCACCGTAGGTTATGGAGATGCCCTTCCCATCACATACTGGGGGAAGATGATTGGCTTTGTATTTCTCTTCTCAAGTTTTGGCGTGTATGGTTTTATCATTGGACAGATCGCAAATTTTATGACAACACTCAGAGAACAAAAAGAACTGGGCCTGGGAGGAACCCAGTTCAGCGGCCATGTGGTCATCATTGGCTGGAATGAATTCGGCCAAACTGTGGTAAGTACCCTCGTCGCTGCCGGCCGTCAGGTCGCCGTTGTCACTAAAGACAGGTCAAGCATTTCCTTCATCCGGGAATATTATGACGAGAAGCAGGTATTTACACTTTTTTCTGACTATAATAATTTTGAGTTTCTTGAGAAGGCCAATATAAAGGAGGCTACAATCATTTTTATCAACCTAAACGACGATACCGAAAAACTGGTTTACATAATCAATCTTCGCAAACACTACCCGGGATTGAATTATGTGGTAACCCTGGACAATGGAAACCTCAAGGGAACATTCTCCAACGCCGGATGCACCTATACCATATCGAAAAATGAGATCTCATCCAAGCTCCTCGCCAGTTACATTTATGAGCCCGATGTGGCCATTCTTAGTGAAGAGTTGATTGCCTATGCTCATGAAGGCCACGAGTATGATATGAAAGAGTTCATGATCAGGGGAAGCAACCCGCTGATTGGTATGGCCTACGAGAAGGCATTCTTTGATCTGAAGAAACAGTCTAACGTAATTCTATTCGGACTGGTGCGCGTTCAAGCGGGCAAACGGACACTCCATAAGAACCCGGAAGGAGACATGGTGATTCAGGATGGCGACTATCTCATCATGCTGATGGATCGCAAAGGATTGGAAAAACTCCGCCGTATTTTCCTCATCGAAGAAGGCGTTTAAATTGAAAATGCTCACCAAACCCTGGAAAAAAGGCCTGGCCATTGGCGTCATAGCGGCCGGGATTCTGTTTTATCTTATTATTCCCATTGGGCTGGAATGGTATGTCGAGCGCAACAGCGAGTCACTCACCGGGCGACAAATCCGCGTGGATGATATCGACCTGAATATTCTCACTGGGGGTATTTCCATCGAGCAACTTGTTGTGATGGAAGCCGATAAGCAATCGGTTTTTTTTGAAGTAGAAGAAATATATGTGAATGTGGCCGTTTGGCAGCTGTTTATCGGCAGGTTTTCACTGACAGAAGTATCTGTGAATCAGCCGCAAGTTACTGTTACACAGCTAGGCGCCTCATTCAATTTTGATGATCTCATGACCCGCTTCATGGTGTCTGACACAACAGCACCGCCGCCCGCGCCCTCAGATCCAGTGCAGTATCGGGTTGAAAATATCGGAATAACCGGTGCTGTGATGACCTATAAGAGCCTCGATCTCAGCAGTGAAATCAAGATCAAACAGTTTAATGGATCTTGCCCTCTCATCAGCTGGGATGACCCGAAGGAATTGTTCGCATTTGATTTTCTGTTTGACAAGGGAGGAAAGGCGAAGGGAACCTTTCTGATGGACATTCAATCGATGGATTACCTCGCTGATTATTCCCTGGATTCAATGAACATCGGAATCTTCTTCCCTTATGTGACTGACTATATGCGTGCGGGTGAACTTACGGGTCTTCTCACCAGCCACCAGATGATTTCCGGCAACCTGAATAAGCCTGCGGATTTGGCTACCGCCGGGCTTCTCCGCATGAACAGCTTTTCACTGACCGATCCAAAGCAAGACCGGCTTTTCGCATTGGATGAGGTGACCATTGCCATCGACTCGGTCAATATTGGGAAAGAGATCTATAGTTTTGATTATGTCAGCGTGCAAAAGCCTTATCTCAAAGTGGAGCTGTTTGATGAAGGCAACAATTATTCAAAACTGATGAAGGAAGCGCCGGCAGAAGGCTCCGGCATCTCCTCCGACTCGCTTTCCAAAGCAGCTGCTTACGGGAATGTGTTTGCGCTGATGGCTGCATACGTCCGGGAAATGTCGCATCTCTACGCGTTCAGTGATTACAAGGCCGACAGCCTGGTCATTCGCCAGGGTACGTTGATCTTCAACGATTTCACACTGCACAACAGGTTCAACTACCTGTTGGAGGACCTGCTGGTCAAGGCCGACAAGGTTAGCTCTTCCAACAATAACATCAAGGTGGAGGCCGCTTCGATTCTTAACCATTCAGGCCGCCTGAAAGGTCACCTGTTGGTGGACCCGCATGGCTTTAACAACATGACTATTGAGTACTCCATTACGGGACTCAAAGTATCTGATTTTAATCCGTACTCCGATTATTATGTTGCTTATCCGTTCACCGATGGAATCTGCTCATATGTCAGCAAGAGCACGGTTAAGGACTATCACCTCAAGAGTGATCACGTGTTGGACATCAAAGCGATCAAGGTCGGAAAGAAGACCAAAAACTCCACAGCCCACAATGTTCCCGTCCGCCTGGCAGTGGCTCTCCTGCGTGACAAGAATGGCGACGTGCACCTGGAACTTCCCATTGAAGGAAATTTGAACGATCCGAACTACAAGGTTGGCAAAGTAATCTGGCAGGTATTTCGCAATCTTATCGGAAAGGTCGTAGCAGCACCCGGCAAGTTGCTAGCAGGGAAAGCAGGCGTGGAGGAAAAACTACTGGAAGGGTTTGACTGGAAGCCGATGCAGTCGGAACTCAACAATGACCAGCTTCAGTCGCTGGATGCCTTGGCCAAGTCTTTGGAGACGACTCCCGATTTGAATGTCGAACTGATCCGGATGTTCAATGATCCCCGCGAAATGGATGAATTGGCCTTGCAAGAAGGAAAGAAGCGGTTCTTGTTCCATCGCCGCAAAATCAATTCCGTAGACAGTATGGCATCCCATGAACAGGCCATTGTCGATGAGGTCCATCCCAATGACTCCACCTTTAACAGTTACCTCAATCAGGAGGTCAATCCGCAAGGTGAAATGATTTCTGTTTACGAAAAGTCACGAAGGATCACCGGATCCGAGCGACTCCGGAGAAAACTGGCTGGCATGTATGCGCTGCGCTCTGAGAAAGTGTATGCTTACTTGACGACCGTAAAAGGTGTTTCACCGTCCCGGGTAGCCATTGGCGACCCCGCTACACCACCGGCCATTCCCTACGCCACAGACTCCAGGATGGTATTCCGGTTCTTCGTGGACGATAACTGATTACGCTACGACTTCAGCATCTTGGATGTTGTGGAAGGCAAACTCCACATCATTCTTCATGTCCACCTGGATAACGGAATCCTTTGTAATCGCACCCGAGAGTATCTGCTTGGAAAGCTCATTGAGCAGTTCGCGTTGCAACACACGTTTCAGTGGCCTTGCGCCAAATTGTGGATCGTACCCCAGCATGGCGAGCCTGTCCTGTGCTTCTTCAGTAACCTCCAGATGTATGCCGCCTTCCAACAGTCGCTTCTTGATGATGCCAACCTGGATCCTGACAATTTTCCGGACATCCTGTTTGCTCAACGGACGGAACATCACAATCTCGTCGATCCGGTTGATGAATTCTGGACGGACAGTCTTCCGGAGCAGGTCAATGACTTTGTCTTTGGTATCCTCCATCACCTCGAAGTAGTTGTCGTCACGGATTTTTTCAAAGCTTTCCTGAATCAGTGACGAACCGATATTCGTTGTCATGATCACGATCGTATTCTTGAAGTTGGCCATCCGGCCTTTGTTGTCGGTGAGCCGGCCATCGTCAAGAACCTGCAGGAGAATGTTGAATACATCCGGATGCGCTTTCTCGATTTCATCCAGAAGGATGACAGCGTACGGCTTCCGGCGAACAGCTTCGGTCAGTTGACCGCCTTCATCATAGCCCACGTAACCGGGCGGCGCGCCAATGAGTCTGCTGACGCTGTGGCGCTCCTGGTATTCGCTCATATCGATGCGCACCATCGCGTTTTCATCGTTGAACAGATATTCGGCAAGCGCCTTTGACAATTCAGTTTTCCCCACGCCGGTTGTCCCCATGAAAATGAAGGAACCGATCGGGCGTTTGGGATCCTGAAGACCGGCCCTGCTGCGCCGAACAGCATCCGACAAAAGACGAATGGCCTCTTCCTGACCTGCCACCCGCTTGCCAAGCTCAGCCTCCAGCGACAAAAGCTTGTCGCGTTCACTCTGAAGCATTTTGGTTACCGGTATGCCGGTCCACTTGGCAACAATTTCAGCAATGTCATCGCTGTCCACTTCTTCTTTGAGCAGCGAACCGTCGGCCATTGTCTTCATTTGAATCTGGAGATCACTGAGTTTTTTCTCCGACTCGGCAATCTTGCCATAGCGGATCTCAGCCACACGGCCATAGTCACCTGATTTTTCCGCCTGGTCAGCTTCAAACTTCAGTTTGTCGATAGCCTCTTTTTCTTTCTGGATACCGTGAACAATCTCCTTCTCACTTTCCCATTTGGCTTTCAATTCGTTGCGCTCCTCCGAGAGTTCGGCGATCTCCTTGCTGAGGCCGGTTTCCTTCCCGCGATCCTTCTCCCGGCGGATGGCTTCACGCTCAATCTCCAGTTGCATGATCTTACGGTTCAGCTCATCAAGCTCTTCCGGCATGGAATTCATCTCAATCCGCAGCTTGGAGGCGGCCTCATCCATAAGGTCAATGGCCTTGTCGGGGAGGAAACGGTCGGAAATATAACGGTGCGACAACTCCACGGCTGCAATGACGGCATCGTCCTTGATGCGAACGCCGTGGTGGAGTTCATACTTGTCTTTGATGCCGCGAAGAATGGAGATACTGTCTTCTATGGATGGCTCATCGACCATAACGGCCTGAAAGCGTCTCTCCAGTGCTTTATCTTTTTCGATGTATTTCTGATACTCTTTCAGCGTCGTTGCGCCGATGGCATGAAGCTCACCACGGGCAAGGGCGGGTTTCAGCAGATTGGCGGCGTCCATGGCGCCTTCGCCTCCGCCGGCACCTATCAGTGTGTGGATTTCATCGATAAACAGGATTACCTGACCGTTGGAGTCCGTGACCTCCTTAATGACTGATTTGAGGCGCTCTTCAAATTCGCCTTTGTATTTCGCCCCGGCAACAAGCAAACCCATATCCAGGGAGATCAGGATCTTGTCTTTGAGATTGTCTGGCACATCACCATTGACGATCCGTTGTGCCATGCCTTCAACAATCGCCGTCTTGCCAACACCGGGTTCACCCAGCAGGATAGGATTGTTCTTTGTACGGCGGGCAAGAATCTGAAGAACGCGGCGGATTTCTTCATCGCGGCCAATAACAGGGTCAATCTTGCCTTCTTTGGCCATCGCATTGAGATTCTTCGAGTAGCGCTCCAACGATTTGTATTTTCCTTCTGCATTGGCATCCGTTACGCGAGAATCGCCTCGAAGACTCTGAATGGCCTTGATGAGCGCTGGCCGTGAAAAACCTGCCTCTTTTAAGATGGTGGCCACACGGTCTTTTGAAGCGAGAAGGGCCAGCAACAGGTGCTCAACGGAGATGAATTCATCTTTGAATTCTTTCAGCTCCTTTTCAGCCCCCTGCAATATGGCGTTGGAAGACGAAGAGAGGTATGGCTGGCTTCCGGAAACACGAGGGTAGGATTTTAAAATTTCCTCGAGCCGGCTGTCGAGCATCGACTGGCTGATGTTCAATTTGGCCATCAGGTATCCGATGACATTCTCGTCTGTTTCCATCAATGCCTTTAGCAAATGGCCTGGCTCGATGGCTTGTTGCTGAGCCTGCAAAGCAATTTCTGCTGCTTTCTGTAAGGCCTCCTGTGATTTTATTGTGAATTTGTCAAAGTTCATGTTTCATATCCTCCGATAGACCTCTCTTCAAATCATTCGCCAACGGAAAATATCGGGGAAATCATGAAATTTTGTCTTGTTATCTTAATCCAACGAATGAATAATCGGTCATTTTGGCCTGATCTCAGCTTAAAATCATTTTTTGATTGTATAGCAAATTGAGTGTAGCTTTTAGAAAATATGTCGAAGGCTAAGCCATCCGTAGGTTTCCCGAAGTCGCTGCTCATAGAAGTAGCATGGGAAGTGTGCAACCAGGTGGGAGGGATTTACACCGTGATCCGGTCAAAGGCTCCGGCCATGGCCGAACACAAGAATGGCCCGTTCTGCATGATCGGGCCTTACACCGGAAAGAATATTCAACCGGAGCTCGAGCCGCTGGATGATGTACAGGATGTATTTGGTCTTGCGGCGGCGAACCTCCGCAAACGCGGCTATGACGTTCACTATGCTGAGTGGCTGATTACCGGCAAGCCAAAAGTGGTTTTGCTCAATCCCAATGTGATTGAAGACAAAGCCCTCAGCGTCATCAAGTATTTGCTTTGGAAAAACCATGGAGTCAGCACGCCCCAATCACATACGCTGATCAACCAGGTTGTCGCATTCGGGTACCTGACCAAATTGTACATCGACGAACTGGTTAAACTTTCAGGCAAAGGGCAATCCATCGTCGCTCATTTTCATGAATGGATGGCAGGGCTTCCCATTCTGGATATCCGTCGGGAGAAGATGCCTGTGAAGACCGTGTTTACGACCCATGCCACGCAACTGGGGCGTCATCTGGCTATTAATTCGCCACTCTTTTATGCGCACCTTCCATTTTTCAACCGCGAAATCGAGGCGAAGAAGTTCGGTGTGGTTACCGAAGAGGTCATCGAATATCAGGCGGCCCAGCATTGTGATGTGTTCACCACTGTCAGTGATGTAACCGCCCGCGAGTGCAAACACCTCCTGAAGAGAAAGCCAGATGTCATTGTTCCCAATGGGCTCAACGTGGAGCGGTTTGAAGCACTGCACGAATTTCAGAATCTCCACGCCCAGTACAAACGGGAGATTCACGAGTTTGTCATGGGCCATTTCTTTCATTCCTATACGTTTGATCTGGACAAGACCATCTACTTGTTCACTTCAGGTCGCTATGAATACAAAAACAAGGGATTTGACTTGACGCTGGATGCGCTTTGGCGACTGAATGAAAAACTCAAGGCAGAGAAGGCCGATATGACCGTTGTCATGTTCTTTGTGACCAAGCGGGAATACTACAGCATCAAACCGGAGGTACTTCAATCGCGTGCCATGCTGGAGGAAATCCGTGAGACTTGCGCGACCATTGAAAAGGAGGTGGGTAAAGGGCTTTTCTCAGCTTCGACCATGCGGCAGGATAACCGGCTTCCCAGCCTGAATGATTTTGTCAGCGATTACTGGAAGTTGCGCTATCGTCGAACGGTGCAAAGTTGGAAGAGCAACAAACTTCCCATGGTGATCACGCACAAGCTTGTGAATGAGGATGGCGATGAAATTTTGCAATACCTGGTGCGCCGTAACATGCTCAACCGACCAGAGGACAGGGTAAAAATTGTGTATCACCCTGATTTCATCACATCAACCAGCCCGCTGTTCGGGATGGACTATGGTCAATTCGTGCGGGGATGTCACCTGGGTGTGTTCCCGAGCTACTATGAGCCATGGGGATATACACCGCTCGAATGTATGGCAAGCGGTGTACCGTCAGTGACCAGTGATCTCTCGGGTTTTGGAGATTACCTCACACGAAACTTCCCGGATTATGAAAAGAACGGGATGTACGTCATTGAACGCGGACGGCGCACTTTCGACTGGAGTTCGCGCCAGCTGGCCGGAACCCTGTATAGATTTCTGACGCAGACCCGCAGGGACAGGATCATGCAACGCAACAATGTTGAACGTTATGCCTCGGCTTTTGATTGGAAAACCCTGATCCGCAATTATCAGCAGGCATATGACATGGCCATTCATTCGCGCGAATGATTGTTTGATACCAGCCACAGGGAAAATTCAATTCTTCGTAAATTTCCTCTTCCATAGAACCCATGACGGTACGCAACCTCGGTGAAACCCACTCCATCGCCAACCAGTACCTCGCGGAGCTTCGCGACCCCGCGAAACAGGCCAATCGATTTCTTTTTCGCCGAAACCTCTCGCGGTTGGGTGTGATTATGGCGTATGAAATCTCGAAAGAGATGAAGTACCACCAGGAAGTCATCACTACTCCGTTGGGAAAGAAAGTCATGCATCTGCCCGAATCCGAGGTGGTGCTGCTGACGGTGCTTCGTGCTGGCTTGCCCTTCCTGGAGGGATTTCAACATGTGTTCGATCAGGCCGACACCGGATTTGTCGGAGCCTTTCGTGTAGAGGGTGCCCAGGAACTCAGGATACAAGCCGGGTATGTGGCTGTGCCGAACCTGGAAGGCAAGAAAGTGATCCTGCTGGATACGATGTTGGCAACAGGTAAGTCATTGGCTGAAGTGTTGCGGCTTCTGAAGGGTCATGGTCAGCCCGAACATTTGTACCTCGCTTCAGTTCTTTCCGCCCCTGAGGGCGTCCGCTACCTCACGGAGCATGTCCATGGGCCTGCCTCATTGTGGACGTTTGCCATTGATGAAAAATTGAACAAGGAATTCTATATCGTTCCCGGTCTCGGAGATGCCGGTGACTTAAGCTACGGGGAAAAGTGATATGTTGGAGGAACTGCTGAAGGCCATCCCGGTCTTTTTGTCGAGCATGGTAAAATTCATTCTGGGCCCGATCATAGGATTTGGTGCAGGACTTCATTTTGTGACGACCGTGTTGGCAACCATCGGCGGTATGATGACTTCCGTTGTGGCCTTTACCTACTTTGGCGAGTGGCTTCGCAACATCGTACTGAAGCGGCTTTATCGGAACCAGAAAAAATTCACGAGGCGCTCCAGACGCATCGCGGGATGGAGGAAGTACGGGTTGACTTTCATTGCGCTGCTCACGCCGGTGGTGCTCACGCCCATCGGAGGCACGCTGCTGGCTGTCGGTGGTACCAAATCCAAAGAAAGGGTTATCCTAGTCATGCTCGTCAGCGCCACATTCTGGGCGGTGATTTTTTGCGGCGTTGTTTACTTTCTGGGCAGCGATCAATTCCCGGAGTTCATGAAGTGGATTTTTACCAATTCGCCGCCGGGCCTGAAGTGAGTGTGGATCAGTTGTTGACCAAGTCTAAACAAAACGCTCACTTGAAAGGAGACACGATCATCAAACATGTAGATGTTTGAGAATAATTATTGTCACCCTATTGGAATCAATCAATCCGTTATTGTACCTTAATAAGAAACACATTAACCCATGAAAACACTGATCTTTGCCTTGTTTCTTGTTGCTTTAATGGTTTGCTGCAAGAGCAGCGATCCTTCTCCGACCGCAACCGGCGGATGCACGGTTCAATTCAAGGGGGTAACCCACACCTTGAGTATCGCAATATGTTCGGATGGCAGCCTCGCCGGTTTGCCAACTGTTGACGGCCTGTCGGCAGCGGAAACAACGGGCAGTAAATCGCTGGTTATAGCAAGGGATTCGGCAGATCCTGCGTCCAATTCGGTTACCTTTATGCAGGGATCGGCTACAGGAGACACGTATATAGCTGCTGAGGGAATCACCAGTCAACCCAACATTACCCGCAGTGGTAAATCATGGACGTTCAGCGGAACGGCTTCCAATGGAACAGAGTCCGTGGCGATTACCGGCAACTGCACTTGCAGTAACTAGATTCAGATCGCGCGGGCAACTTTTGTTGCCTGGAATGCTGATGTTCGTTAAGTAAGAAGCCAGTTTCTGGCTTTTTACTTTTCCCCCTCGTCCGGCAGCATTTCGATGTCGCGGATCAACACGCGCTTTGAAATTTTCTGCGCCGTAGCCGTGGCGGCCAGACCACCCAGGGCGGTTTCTTTATAGCGAGTCTCCATGCTGGCGCCAATTTCGCCCATGGCTTCAATGACTTCATCGACAGGGATGACACTACTCACGTTGGCTAATCCGATTTGCGCCGAGCTGTTGGCTATCGCTGCCGCACTGGCATTGCGGACAACGCAAGGTACTTCAACAAGTCCGGCCACCGGGTCGCACACAAGGCCCAGCATGCACTGCACCGTGATGGCGACGGCGTTGAAAATCTGATCGGTGTTTCCGCCAAGGCAGTAGACAATGGCGGCTGAGCCCATGGCAGCGGCCGTACCCGTTTCAGCCTGACATCCGCCAACGGCTCCGGCGATGGATGCCTTCTGCTCCATGATGAGCGCTACACCCGCAGCAAGCAACATAGCCTCCAGGATCTTCCGGTCGGGCACCTCGTGAATCTCCTGTAACGTGAAGAGAACGCCGGGCATGATGCCACTCGCTCCGGCCGTCGGCGCCGCCACGATCCGGCCCATGCATGAGTTAACTTCTTTGGCGGCGAGCGCCCGGGAAATCAGGTTCTGAAATTCTTTTGAGAGTACCGGTTTCGGATAACGGTAGACTTTTTTTGCGCCGTTGTTGATCATGCCGGAGCGTGAGGTCATATCCTCTTCGAGGCCTGTACGGACAGCGTCTTTCATGACGGTCCAGGCGTTGTCCAAACCTTGCCAAATAGTTTCGGCGGTGCGGCCTTTCTGCTCGATTTCGTATTCCAGCACAACATCGACGAGCGAGATGCCTTTCTCTTCGCTGTACTGCCTCCAACCGCTAAATGAATCAAATAGGAATGCCATGGTGCTATGCTCTACGAAGTTAACCGTTTGTATAGGTATTACAATTTCAAGGGTCGGAAAGTTCTATATTCGCGACATGTCCAAATTCTACCCATTTTGATTATGAAGTACACTTTCCTCTTTCTGCTCATCGCATCGGGAACCCTTTACGGACAGTCCAGCGACGAATACACCATTCGGAAAATCTATGACAAGGCTCTGGCCGATGGAAAATCCTACGCCATGTTAGATTACCTCTGCAACAAGATCGGTCCGCGCCTGAGCGGCTCACCGGGTGCCGCCGCCGCCGTAGAGTGGAGCCGACACGTCATGGAAGATTTCGGATTCGACTCCGTGTGGCTGCAGCCTGTCATGGTACCGCATTGGGTGCGCGGACAGAAGGAAATTGGCCGTATTCTGAATTCAAAAAAAATGGGCACCGTCGAGATGTCCGCCTGTGCATTGGGCGGATCGGTGGGAACGGGTCCCGAGGGTGTCACGGCCGGCATCGTGGAAGTGAAGAACTTCCAGGAGCTCGCACAACTGGGCACCAAAGGTGTGCAGGGCAAATTTGTCTTTTTCAACCGCCCCATGGACCCTACGTTGCTGCAAACATTCGCGTCCTACGGCGGTGCCGTTGATCAGCGAGGCGCAGGAGCTTCGGAAGCTGCCAAGTATGGAGCGGTCGGGGTCATAGTACGCTCGATGGGCATCAATGCTGAAGATTATCCACACACTGGAGGCATGCGATATGCCACCGGCGTACCCATGCTACCCGCTATGGCCATCAGTACGAAGCATGCAGATTTGTTGAGCCGCCTTCTGAAGGACGACAAGGGTATCACATTCTATATGGAGATGCATTGTCAGATTCTCGAGGATGCGCCCTCATTCAATGTGGTGGGAGAAATCAAGGGGTCGGAATACAAAGACGAGATCATCGCTGTGGGTGGTCACCTCGACTCGTGGGATCTCGGTCAGGGCGCGCACGATGATGGTGCGGGTTGCGTGCAATCAATCGAAGTGCTGCGCATATTCAAGTCGATGGGCTACAAGCCAAAACGAACCCTCCGCGCGGTGATGTTCATGAACGAAGAAAATGGTCTTCGCGGCGGCACGATGTATGCCGAAATGGCGAAGAAGAACAAGGAACATCACATCGCGGCGATGGAGTCTGACCGCGGAGGATTTACGCCCCGTGGCTTCACCATCAGCGCTCCCGATCCGGTACGTGCCAAAATCCAGGGATGGAAAACATTGCTTGAGCCTTATGGGCTTTCCGACTTCAGCATGCCCGGCGGTGGCGCCGACATTGGTCCCCTGGCCCCCCAGGGTGTCGTCCTCATCGGCTACCTGCCCGACTCGCAGCGGTACTTCAACTATCATCACACCCCAGAAGACACCTTTGACAAGGTAGACAAGCGCGAACTGGAACTGGGTTCCGCATCGATGGCGGCGATGGTGTACTTGCTTGATCAGCATGGGCTAAAGTAGTTGTCCGCTATTCGTTGTTCGATGTCCGTGCCGCAGACTCGCCCTTATCCATGTTCGCTTGGATCGACGTGGCCGCCATTCACCACTTACTACTTACCACTTACCACTTACTACTCACCACCCTCTCCCAATCAAAACGTCACCACCTCCAAGACAATCCTCCAACTCCCACCTTCCAATTTCCACACCCGTACAAACGTCGCTTTCTTGGTTTCCGAAGTTCCGTTCTTTGCAAGGCTCACATCAACGGTTCCATAGACGTAGCCCAAATCTCCCGATGAAGCGGTTTCCGTACCAAGTATTTTGGGATGGGTTTGTACCGGACATTCATGGAGGTAGTTGCCAAGTTCTGATGCCCCGACGAACGGTAATTGTCCGGTGACCATCATGCGTACTTCCTTGCTGATGAATTTCTGGTACGCCTCCTGACGATTTCTTGTTAATTCTTTTTGGAAGGTCTGCTCGGCAGAGAGAGCGGCATCTATCCCTGTGCTTTTGACCACAAGCAGTGGTTTGCTGGTGGTTGACCACTTGACCGGATCAATCGGAGGTCCGTGACTAATGCCGATATCAAGGACATTCTTCCATGAGCCATCGGAATGTTTTTTCCAGATGGAATTGAATTCACCCCATGCTACAGGTTTTTCATCCGTTTTGTTGGATCGAAATTCCCATGGTCCTGTATTGAAGCCGAAGTCGCCAGATGCTGCGATGTCGCTGTAGCCGACCTGCCAATAAAGCCAGTCGTTTGTCACCTTTTGTTGCTCAATCCTGGCTTTCCCCTTGATTGGCCCCTCGGGTCCTTGGGTGACAGCACTATCACTCAGGTGGAAAAGAAAGGCATCACGACGGTTTTGCACTTTGGCCATTTCAATAAATGCCCTTTCGGCATCCACCATGGTTTGAAGTTCAGAGTGAGGTTGGGCAATTGCGGTGGATATCGAGGTGATCAATACCACGAGCGAGGTGAGGAGTTTCATTGGCTTGACGATTATGGCCACGGATTACACGAATGAACACGAATAATGTTCTTAAGTTTTCAGTGGATGTCGCTGCTTACTGCTGTTGGTCGACCTGCGGTCCACGACACATTCAAAGGTAGATCGAGTTTCAGCGAATTACAGATATGGTGCGCACATGCGGGCCAAATGGATCAGCCTCAGAGAATAAAGCCTGCCTGTGGCCCTCGGCCTTTTCTTTAACTTAATCCCCGGGTTAAAACCCGGGGCAATCAAAATGCCGCCCCTACAGGGCTAGAGCGTTTCACAAGCTCTCCCAGATGTCAAACGATTAGCGAACTAACAAGACTCGTTCTCCCCCTTTAGGGGTCGGGGCGGGGGCAAAAGTTGCATCAACAAGTTTCAGTGAATCAACAAAAATAGTTCTTCCCCTTCAGGCCTGCCCTGAGTTTATCGAAGGGGGGGGTCAGCCTGCCCGCCAAACGGTAGAGAGTCAAACTCAAATCCAATACGCAGGCGGGGGGCGAGGGAACTAGTCGGACCAGGGATTGAAAGACGCACAGATATAGTGCCCACATGCGGGCCAAATGGATCAGCCTCAGAGAATAAAACCTGCCTGTGGCCCTCGGCCTTTTCTTTAACTTAATCCCCGGGTTAAAACCCGGGGCAAACAAATTGCCGCCCCTACAGGGCTATCATGTCTCAGACATGTGTGACCCCCTTGAATTGAACGGTGCATCCGCCAGTTGCGGTTGGAGAAGGGGGGGTAACTTTCTAAGCCTGCCCGTACACCTCCATCGGCAAACAACTGCAAACCAGATTCCGATCACCATACGCGTTGTCAACCCGGCTTACACTGGGCCAGAACTTTGCATCCTTAACGTAGGGGAGAGGATAGGCGGCTTTCTGACGGCTGTAAGGGAGCGACCAGTCGTTGGCAGTGATGACCGCGGCGGTGTGCGGCGCGTTCTTCAAAACGTTCTGCACTTTGTCGGCCTTGCCCTCTTCTACTTCGCGGATCTCCTTGCGAATTTCAATCAACGCATCACAGAAACGATCGAGCTCTTCCTTCGGCTCACTCTCGGTGGGCTCGATCATCAAGGTGCCTGCGACAGGGAAAGAAACCGTCGGAGCGTGAAAACCGTAGTCCATGAGACGCTTGGCAATGTCTTCTACCTCGATGCCTGACTTCTTGAACTCCCGGCAGTCAACGATCATCTCATGGGCACAGCGACCATGCGTGCCGGTATAAAGAATGGGATAGTGCTCACTGAGACGATCTTTGATGTAATTGGCATTCAGGATGGCAAGTTTCGTCGCGTTCGTCAGTCCTTCAGCACCCATCAGGGCAATGTAGGCATAGGAGATCGCGAGAATGCTCGCGCTTCCCCAGGGAGCCGCAGACACCGCCGTGATCGCATGGTCGCCGCCGGTCTTTATTACCGCATGGCCTGGAAGGAAAGCCTTCAGCTTGTCATTCACACAGATCGGCCCCATCCCGGGACCACCCCCACCATGAGGAATGCAGAATGTTTTGTGCAGGTTCAGATGACAGACATCCGCGCCAATGTTGGCAGGCGATGTGAGACCCACCTGCGCGTTCATGTTGGCGCCATCCATGTAAACAAGGCCGCCATGGTTATGTATGGTTTTGCAGATCTCTACGATCGACTCTTCAAAGACACCGTGCGTGGAGGGATAGGTTACCATCAGACAGGCCAGCCTGTCTTTGTATTGTTCGGCTTTTCCCTTCAGATCAGCCACGTCAATTTTACCCTCACCGTCGGATTTAACAACAACAACATCCATCCCTGCCATGACCGCACTGGCCGGGTTGGTGCCGTGTGCGGAGGCTGGGATCAATGCAATGTTGCGGCTCTCCTCCTGATGGCTCGCGTGATAAGCACGGATCACCATGAGTCCGGCATATTCCCCCTGCGCGCCACTGTTTGGCTGCAGCGATACGCCGGTAAAGCCGGTGATCTCTTTCAGCCAGTCCTCCAGGTGCGTGATCATCTCGTGGTAGCCTTTTGCCTGGTTGGCAGGAACGAATGGGTGCATGTGCCCGATCTCAGGCCAGGTCACCGGGATCATCTCGGTGGTGGCATTGAGTTTCATTGTGCACGAGCCCAGTGAAATCATGGAGTGAACCATCGATAGATCCTTGTTCTCGAGCTTCTTGATATACCGCAGCATCTCGTGCTCACTGTGATGCATGTTGAAGACAGGATGAGTGAGGAATCTGGAGGTACGCACGAGAGATGCCGGCCATGCTACCGCATCGGGCTCAACACCTTTGCCGGGGAAAGTCTTCTTTGTTGCGGCAGCAAAAATGTGGAGTATCGCGCTGACGTCTTCCGTGGTGGATGTTTCGTCAAGGGAAATACAGATACGATTGTTGCCGGGATAACGGAAGTTGATCTCGCGCTCAATGGCTTCCCGCTCTACTGCGCTGGCATCAGCAACCACAACTTGCAAAGTATCAAAATAGTTTGCGTTGCGTTGCTCAAGGCCGAGGTCCTTCAAGCCGTTCTCCAGCATACGAGTAAGGCCGTGAATACGGCCGGCAATTTTTTTCAGACCCTCTGGTCCATGGTATACGGCATACATGCCGGCCATCACCGAGAGAAGTACTTGTGCCGTGCATATGTTGGACGTGGCCTTCTCGCGGCGGATGTGTTGTTCGCGCGTCTGAAGGGCCATGCGGTAGGCTGGATTGCCCTGGCTGTCGACGGAGGCGCCAATGATACGACCTGGCATCAGGCGCTTGAATTCATCGCGCGTTGCGAAGAATGCAGCGTGCGGTCCACCGAAGCCCATCGGCACGCCGAAGCGTTGCGATGAACCGACAGCGATGTCGGCACCCATTTCGCCGGGCGACTTCATCATCACGAGACTCATCAGGTCTGTGCCCATGACGATAAACACTTCTTTCTCGTGCGCCGCTGTGATGAGGTTGGTGTAGTCTTGAATGCCGCCAAGTCCGCCAGGATTCTGGATGTAAGCCGCAAAGAGATTGGTGTCCGTCAGATCAAGTTTGTCGGGACTGCCCACGATGAGGTCAACGCCAATGGGAGCAGAACGGGTTCTGAGCAGGTCGATCGTCTGCGGGAACACAGTCTCATCAACGAAGAATTTGGTCGCTTCTTTCTTTGTGCCTTTACGCGAAGCGAATAGCAAGTGCATGGCTTCGGCGGCGGCCGTTGCTTCATCCAGCAAAGAAGCATTCGCAATTTCCAGCCCGGTCAGGTCAATCACCATCGTTTGGAAATTGATCAATGCCTCAAGACGCCCCTGGGCGATTTCTGCCTGGTAAGGTGTGTAGGCGGTATACCACCCTGGGTTTTCCAGAACGTTTCGGAGAATAACGCCCGGGGTGAAGTTGTCGTAGTAGCCTGTGCCGATGTAGGATTTGAAAATTTTATTCTTCGATACGGTCTTCCTGAAGTGTTTGAGAAAAGCGGCTTCCGACAGGGCGGCGGGAAGATTCAAGGCCTTGCCAAGGCGGATGTCTGCGGGCACCGTTTCTGCTATCAGCTGATCGAGCGATTTGGCTTTGACCACCTTCAGCATCTCGTCGATTTGCCGCTGATCGGGACCGTTGTGCCGCGTTTCAAATTTTTCGGAGTGGTGAGGATTGATCTTCATGGGCTTGGATGGTCTGGAAGAGCTTTATGTCATGGCCTTGTGCACCATGGACTATATTTTAAAACAAGGTCAGGATTTGTCCTGACCTTGGAGTCTAGTTTTCGGTGCGCTCGAATTGCGAGAAAAAGAAGTTGCCCTCGATTTCGGCATTGGCATTGGAATCGGATCCGTGAATGGCGTTGGCATCGATCGACTTTGCGAAAAGGGCACGGATGGTGCCGGGGGCCGCTTTGGCGGGGTCGGTGGCGCCGATCAGCTTGCGAAAATCCTCAACGGCGTTGTCTTTCTCCAGGATCATGGGCACGATCGCTCCGGATGACATATAAGCGCAAAGATCTTTGTAGAACGGCCTTTCCTTGTGGATGGCGTAGAACTTTCCCGCCAAAGCCGCCGAGAGCGATGTTTTCTTCATCGCCACGATTTTGAAGCCGGCCTCCTCGATCATTTTGGTAATTGCTCCTGTTTTTCCTGCCGACACCGCGTCGGGCTTGATCATCGTAAAGGTTCTGTTGGTAGCCATTCGTTTTTTGTGTTGTTGAATGTTTTAGGTGTCGCTTCCTGCCTTGGTCTTAGGGGTAATGCAGTACTGAATTTCGGCCGCAAAACTATCAAAAGAAGGTAGAATCAGGAAGGAGATTCCAAATCATTTGTTCCGTTTCGGGTATGGTTTCGGCCCTTCCGGGGAGAATAAATTCCAAAACGACCGCAGATCCTCAAATCTGTTTAATTTTGCCCCCTTCATGGAAAATATCCAATCCCTCAAGCGCCTGCTGGAGTCCCCCAAGGAGGTCGTCATCGTCACGCATTTCAAGCCTGACGCCGACGCTTTGGGCTCCTCGCTTGGGCTGGCTGGATTCCTGAAAAAGAAGGGTCACCGGGTCCTGGTGATAACCCCCAGCGATTATCCCGATTTCCTTGCCTGGATGCCTGGAAATAAAGAGGTGCTCGCACTCTCAAAGGACGCTTTGTCACGGACCGACAAGGCCAAAAGGGCCATTGGTCAAGCGGAAGTTATATTCTGCCTCGATTTCTCGAATCTGAAGCGTACGGAGGATCTTCAGGATGCCATTAGGCAATCGGCAGCCGTGAAAGTACTGGTGGATCACCATTTGGAGCCAGAGAAATTCGCCGACTACGAACAATGGGCAACGGATGCGGCTTCGACGGCGGGACTGATTTACCAGCTGATCGGTGAACTTGGTGACCATCGCCTGATGGATGGTGACATCGCTAATTGTCTGTATGCAGGACTCATGACAGACACGGGCGGTTTCCGCCATTCCAATACCACGCAGAAAGAATTTCTGATTGCTTCTGAACTGGTAGGCCATGGCGCCAATCCAAGTCAGGTAGCGAAACTCATTTACGACAACAACTCGATCGAGCGCCTGCGACTGACGGGTTATGTCCTTAGCCAGAAATTGCAGGTACTCACGGAGTACCGGACGGCATACATGGTGCTGAGCGCGCAAGACCTGAAGCAATTTGGTTCGCAAACGGGCGACACTGAGGGATTGGTCAACTATGGCCTGTCCATCAGCAACATCCGCTTGTCCGTATTGTTGCATGAACGGAAAACGGAAATCAAGTACTCCTTTCGGTCATTGGGAGATTTTTCGGTCAATGAGATGGCCAGAAAACATTTTGAAGGTGGCGGCCATAAGAATGCGGCGGGCGGAACGTTTAACGGTACCCTGGAAGCTGCACTGAAGAAATTACTTGACCTGTTACCTGAATACAAAACGAAGCTAAATTCCTAATACAAACTACGAAGATGAAAATTGCACAACTTCCCATGCTGGCCCTGGTTCTTTGCGTGGCATGCAGCAAAGAGCGTGAGGCACCCAATGGTCTTAAGATAAGGGTACTCAAGGAGGGTACAGGCAACTATGCCGCCCCCGGCGAGTTCCTCATTACCAGCATGATTATCCGCGACGCGAAAGATTCTACCTGGCGTGATACACACGACCAGAATCTGCCGATGATCATTCCTGTTGGAGATGAGTCAGCTATCGCCACAGAGAAGGGTGTGGAAAGCGCCTTCCGCGTGATGAAGCTTGGCGACAGTGTGGCCGTCGATGTGGAAGCCAGGGTCCTTTTTGGCGACCAACCTCTTCCGCCCAATGTGAAGGAAGATGACAAGATGACTTTCATCTTCGCCGTTCAGGACATCACTGATCAGGTGGGTGTCAACAGAATTCAACAGGAACTCCAGGCCCGTCAATTTGAAGAAAGCCGGAAAACGGAGGCAGGACAGCTGGGTATGGATACCGTGTCGATCGATGCATACCTTTCAGCGAAGAACATAAACGCCATAAAAGACAAATCCGGCGTTCGATATATCATCACCCGAATGGGCAAAGGGGCGAAACCCGATTTGAACAGTACGCTGTCATTTAAGTACAAAGGTTCGCTGATGGACAACGGTCTGGTCTTTGATCAATCCCTGACACCGGTGGAATATCCCCTAACCAGGTTGATTCAGGGCTGGCAAATAGTTTTTCCGTTGCTTCCGAAAGGCACGACGGCTACCTTGTATGTGCCTTCAACGCTGGGTTACGGCCCCACCGGCTTCCAGCCCGATATTCCGCCGAATGCAAACCTTGTATTTGAAGTTGAACTGGTTGATTTTAAATAGACTTTAAGAAAAGAAAAAGAACGTATCGTATGAAGAAGTATGTGATAGCAGCACTGATGCTGATCCTTGCGGGATGCAGTACTGACAATGTGTTAACGTATGAAGAGCAACTCAAGAAAGACTTGGCTACCATTGACAAGTACCTTGACAAGAACGGGATTGTTGCCACGGAAGACCCGTCGGGCCTTCGACTTGTCATTGAAGAGGTGGGTACGGGTTTGTTCCCGTTGTTCACCAGCAAGCTGACGGTAAAATACAAGGGCATGTTCCTGAACGGAACGGTTTTCGATGAGTCGCAACCGGATGCCGCAGGTCAGGTACAGCCGTTCCCAACTCCGCTGTCCGGCTTGATTGAAGGCTGGCAAATCGCGTTTGGGAATTACATAGCTAAGGGGGGAAAGGCTACCCTGTACATCCCTTCGGGTCTGGCCTTCGGTCCGGCCGGCAGCGGCCGCGTTCCCGCAAACGCCAACCTCATCTTTGAGGTGGAGCTGATCGGGTTTACAAATTAGTGACAGATATCAATTGACAAAGTGTTTTGTCAATTAGACCACTACTAATCCAATGAGGATTTGCTTCGCGACCAACAACAGACACAAGGTCGATGAGGTGCGTACCGCATTGGGACCGGGGCTTGAACTGATCACACTCGAAGAGGCGGGGATTGTCGAAGAGTTGCCGGAGACCCAGGACACGCTGGAGGGCAATGCACGCCAAAAGGCTTTGTATGTGTTTGAAAATTACGGTGTGCCGTGCTTTGCTGACGACACCGGCCTCGAAGTGGACTCGTTGCAAGGAGCACCAGGTGTTTTTTCCGCCCGCTTTGCCGGCCCGCAACGTAATAGTGCTGACAATACGCGGCTCTTACTTGAGAAACTTGCCGGGCAGCCGCAGCGCTCGGCACAATTTCGGTCGGTGATATGGCTTGCGTTGCCTCAGGGGCAGTGGTCGTTTGAGGGAATCGTCAGGGGAACCATACTCGAGACACCCCGTGGCAGAGGAGGGTTTGGTTATGACCCTGTTTTTCTTCCCGAGTCATCGGTGAAGACACTCGCGGAAATGAATATGGAGGAAAAAAATGCGATAAGTCACCGTGGAATGGCGGTAAGGAAGTTGTCGGAATTTCTGCGGGTCTTGTAGGGGTTTCTGCTTTTTGTTTGCGATTTTGCCCTTCGAAGCTCTGCACGTGAAAAAACCTTATACCCTTGGCATAACTGGTGGAAGTGGTTCGGGAAAGACATTCTTCCTCGAGGGGATTTCTGCGAATTTCACGCCGGAGCAATTGTGCCTGATTTCACAGGATAACTACTACAAGCCAAGGGATCAACAGCCGAAGGACAAGAATCAGGTGAAGAATTTTGATCTCCCCACATCCATAGACCGTGAGGCGTTCCATCGTGATCTCCTCTTACTAAAGAGTGGACAAGTGGTTACTAAACTGGAATACACTTTCAACAATCCTGCCAGGGAGCCCAGGCAACTGACTTTCAAGCCAACTCCGATAATCATCGTGGAGGGACTCTTTGTTCAATATTTTGAGGAGATCGCTGCCGAACTGGATTTGAAAATTTTTATTGAGGCCAAGGATCACGTAAAATTCGGCCGTCGCATCATGCGCGACCGTATAGAAAGAGGCTACGACCTCGATGATGTCCTTTATCGGTACCAGCACCACGTCATGCCGGTATACGAATCAATGATTGAACCTCTCAGGCACCACGCCGATCTGGTTATTCCCAACGACCATGGATTTGAGGAGGCATTGAAAGTGGTTACGGGCTACCTCCGGACACTCCTGTAGCCCTGTCAACTCACACCATCTTCAAATTCCTGGAATTCTGATATTCCTATGTTCTGTAAGAAATTCTGATACCTTTGTGTCCCCAAACAATCATGAAAAGCAGGATAATTGGTCAGGATTCGATGATTGCCGTGTGCATTCTTGCGGCACTGACCGTCCTGTTTTCTGCCACGTTCGAGCAGGAAGCTGCCCGGTTGTTGTCGGAGGCCAATACCGAAGCCCAGGAGGCAGGTCAGGAGAAGCAACCAATCTTCATTGCTCCCTCTGATGCCGTGACCTCCAGTCAGGCGGTTGAAGTTGAAGCTGCCAATCCCTTCGTCGTTCAGGAAATTATCACGGAAGTTGAACGCAGGACCATGCCGTTGCTGCCGCACATACAACTTCCGGCCTCGGTTGTAATCACGCTATTACAATCCGTCATTTCTCCGCAGGCTCCCTAGCATTTGCCATTCTTTAAGGTATGACCTTCGCTCTGGTGAGGTTGACCTGTTTCCTTGTTGTTTTTATTGTGTAATCCATTAATTGTAATTGTATGCGTAATAAAGGAGTTGTTGTTGTATTAGCCATTATCATCACGCTGCTGTGTGTGTACTACCTCTCTTTCACGTTCGTATCGCGAAGAGTGCAGCAGGACGCGGTGAACTTTGCCACCGATTCCAAAGGGGCATTGAACCTTTCGAAGAAACAGAGCTATCTCGATTCCATCTGGAATCTTCCTGTTTATACCCTCTTTGGCGTCGAGTATACCTACAAGGATGTTAAAGAGAATGAATTGAGCCAGGGTCTCGACCTGCAGGGCGGGATGCACCTCGTGCTTGAGGTTTCCCCCGTTGACATTGTTCGCGGCCTGAGCGGAAACAACCAGGATCCCGCGTTCATCACGGCATTGCAGAAGGCACGCGAGCAGTACAAGACCAGCAATGAGAATTTTGCTGACTTGTTCCGCGCATCCTTCAAGGAAGTTGCCCCTGACCGTTCCCTTGCTTCAGTCTTCGTGTCGACTGCCAACCGCGGCCGCGTTAACCTTGGTGATAGCGATGAAACTGTTGTGGCATTTCTCAAGGAAGAGATTGAACGTGCATTTGACCGGTCATTTACCATTCTCAAGACCCGGATAGACAAGTTCGGTACATCGCAACCAAACATCCAGCGCCTGCAAGGTGGCGGGCGAATTCAGGTTGAAATTCCCGGTGCTGACAATCCGCAGCGTGTGCGGAAACTCCTCTCGGGCGTAGCACGGCTCGAATTCTGGGAGGTTGTGGAATACAATGATCCACAGCTCAGCCAGGCGCTTCTGGGTGTCAACCAAATGCTTTTGAATGAGCAGAATTCCAAGAGGGCCTTGCAGACTCCTTCGACCAAGCCAGCGGCGGATACCAATACTACGGAAAGTGTGAAGTCGGATAGCACATTGTCAGCACTCGAGCAGCAGCTTACGCAGGCCGCTTCAGACACTTCAGGCAATGCACTGGATTCACTCAGGAATCTTTCCGTGTCGCCCTTGTTTGCCTTGAGCGACCCGAGCTCACCATTCCTGTATGCCATAAAGGATACGGCAGAAATCAACCGGCTGTTGAAGCGCGAAGATGTACGTGCCAGGATTCCACGCACCATCGGGTGGTTTTGGGATGTGAAACCTGAGCCCAGTCTCACGCCCGACCGCGACGACCTGCGCCTCAACTTCATCAACATAGGTCGTGCCGCCAAGCCATTGCTTTCGGGAGAAGTGATCAATGATGCGCGGCTTGACTATGACCAGTTTGCACGTCCGGCTGTCAGCATGACCATGAATGCGGCAGGCTCTCGTGTGTGGGCAAAAGTGACTGCCACAGCGGCGGCTAAACAGCCCCAGGGCCGGATCGCCATTGTACTTGACAATTATGTTTACACGGCGCCTACCGTACAGGGTGAAATTCCCAATGGCAATTCGCAGATTACCGGGAGCTTTGATCTCGAAGAAGCCAAGGATCTTGCCAACGTTCTGAAGGCAGGATCACTCCCCGCGCCCACGCGCATCGTAGAGGAAGCCTATGTCGGTCCGTCCCTGGGTCAGCTCGCGCAGAATCAAGGTTTGATTTCAGCAGCCAGTGGTCTTGTATTGGTGATCCTGTTTATGGTTATCTATTATTCCAAGGGCGGACTGGTGGCCAACGTTGCCCTGATGTTCAATATCTTCTTCATCCTCGGCATTCTGGCGCAGTTCAATGCCGCGCTAACATTGCCGGGAATTGCCGGTATCGTGCTCACCATGGGTATGGCCGTCGATGCGAACGTGCTGATCTATGAACGCATCAGGGAAGAATTGCGCCATGGAAAGAAACTTCGAGAGGCGATCAGACTGGGCTACCAGCGTGCGTTCTCCGCCATCTTCGACTCCAACCTGACGACCTTTCTCACAGGCATGTTCCTCTTTATTTTCGGGCTCGGGCCTTTGAAAGGATTTGCAATCGTTTTGATGATTGGTATTGGAACATCCTTTTTCTCCGCGGTCTACATCTCGCGAGTAATTATTGAATGGATGGTACGAAAAGGTGATGAAACGAAGCTTTCATTTGAAACCGGAATCTCATGGGCAGTGCCCAAGGACCTCATTATTGACTTTGTGTCCTACAGGAAAAGAGCCTATATATTCTCGTCCATAGTGATCCTCGTCGGATTCATTCTCATTGCCCTGCAGGGATTGAATCTTGGGGTGGATTTCAAGGGTGGCCGTTCTTTCATTGTGTCGTTCACACAGCCGGTTGAAGCGACACAACTGAGGTCTCAACTGGTGGCCAGTTTTGAGAACGCCAGCACGGAAGTCAAGAACTACGGTGGTAACAATGTCATGAAGGTGACAACATCCTATCTGGTGGATGATGAATCTGAGGAAGCTGATGAAAAGGTGAAGGCCGCTATCATTGGTGGCCTGGAGTCAAGCACGGGCAAAAAGTATACGGAGAATGACCGCCAACTCGACGACGCGCATTTCACCATCCCGTCAACATCCAAGGTGGGGGCCACCATTGCTGACGACATCAAGGGTTCGGCGATGACCGCGGGAGGTCTTTCCATTTTGTCAATCTTCCTCTACATCCTGATACGCTTCCGCCGGTGGCAGTTCAGCACGGGCGCCATCGTCGCACTTGTGCATGACATGCTGTTTACCTTCTCCGTGTTTGCCATTGCCAGGGTGTTTGGCTTTGCGCTGGAAATCGACCAGATTTTCGTGGCGGCCCTTCTGACCATTATAGGTTATTCCATCAACGACACGGTGATCATCTTCGACCGCATCCGTGAGTACATGGGCCTGGGTACCAGCCACGAGGTAAAGAAGATTTTTAATAGCGCGATTACGAGCACGTTGAGCCGAACCATTGTCACCTCTGGAACGGTGCTTATTGTGGTGGTTATTTTGCTGTTCTTTGGTGGTGAAATCCTGCGTGGATTCTCCTTTGCTCTCGTCATAGGCGTTGTAATAGGTACGTATTCCTCCATCTTCATAGCAGCGCCCTTGGTGCTGGATCTTGATAAGAAGGGCCTCGTTCCGACCGCAGCGTAACTCAAAAAGCAACAAACATGAATAATCCCGATCGGTTCACCGGTCGGGATTTTTGTTTGGAGTGAGCGAGTCAGTTTATTAGAATGTAGCAGAGAGCACCTCCGGCGTATCCCATAAATGCCAGCAGGGTTATCCGTTTCAGAAACCAAATGAAGTCGATCTTCTCCATACCCATGACGGCAACGCCAGCGGCAGACCCGATAATCAACAGGCTTCCACCCGTGCCGGCACAGTAGGCCAGGTAATGCCAGAGCATGGAATCCACCGGATGGGCTTCGATAGAATACATCCCCATGCTGGCGGCCACCAGGGGTACGTTGTCGACGATTGCCGAAATGACACCAATCACTGTGATAATTATCCGGTGATCCCCGATCCAGGAATCGAGGTTGTGCGCGAAACGGTCGAGGGTGTGAATCGACTCGAGGGCTCCGACGGCAAGTAAAATGCCAAAGAAGAAAAGTACGCTGGGCACATCAATGCGCGTCAGAGCCGCGGCAACGGAGTACCTGGCCTTTTCACTTTCATCGAGTTCCGGATTAATCAGTTCTGAGACTACCCAAAGTACGCCCAGTCCCAGGAGGATCCCCATAAATGGAGGCAAGTGCGTAAGGGTCTTGAATACCGGGACAAATATCAAGGAGCCGACGCCAATGATCAACATGACTTTGCCGTTGCCGGCATGCGATTCCTCCCGAGGTTTTTCAAAGCCCTCGATCTTGCCTTTTAACCGAAACGAGAGAAATGTGAGTGGAACGAGCAGGCAAACCATGCTGGGAACAATGAGGCTCTTGATAATGCTCCAGGCGGTGATCTGACCGCCAATCCAGAGCATGGTCGTTGTGACATCACCGATAGGCGACCAGGCCCCTCCAGCGTTGGCGGCCACAATGATCATTCCCGCAAAAAACATTCTTGTATCACGATATGGGATGATGCTGCGAATTAGGGAAACCATCACGATCGATGTAGTAAGATTGTCAAGGATGGCCGACAGGATGAAGGAAAGCCAACTGATTATCCAAAGCAGAATTCGGATGTCGGATGTCCGGATGAGCGATGTGATGAAACGGAATCCGTCATGCGCATCAATAAGCTCAACGATGGTCATGGCACCGATAAGAAAAAACAGGATTCCGGAAATGCCGCTCAGTTGATGAAACAATGCCCCGTTTAGAAATGTTGAAAGTTGTGTGGCATCGGTCAGTATCCCCTGGCTCACCAAGGTGTCTATAAATTCAGGCGTTGACAGAGCCAGTAGCGCCCAGCAGACTGTCCCGGTAAGCAGGGCAGTGGCTGTTTTGTTTATGCCAACAGGGTGCTCCAGGGCGATCAACAGGTATCCGACAAGAAATACAATGATAACGAGCAGTTCCATGTGGGAATTTAATTCAAATTTTTGTCAGGGAAAGATACTTACCTCGTAACCTCGTAACTTGACCCCAGGGGCTTCTAACCAAATTCTAATTTTGTTTATGGAAGAGAGGAAGCCCTTATGAGTGTAAGTTTAGTCATGAATATTCTACTGATCGAAGACGAGCCAAAAACACAGGCTTTTATCAAGAAGGGCTTGGAAGAGAACGGGTATCAGGTTGACGCCGCTTCTGATGGGCTTACCGGAAAGCAATTGGCGATAGCGGGAGGATACCAGCTGATCATCAGTGATATTGTCTTGCCAGGGCTCGATGGTGTCACTTTATGTCGGGAATTGCGGGAATCCAGAAATAATACGCCGTTGCTTATGTTAACAGCCCTTGGAGGTGTGGGTCACGTGGTGGAGGGCCTAGACAGTGGCGCTGATGATTATCTGGTGAAACCTTTTGAATTCCGGGAGCTGCTTGCACGAATCCGAACCCTGACCAAGCGGACACCTCCGCTTCAGCAGGAGAATATGATCCTTGGTCTTGGCAATCTGGAAATGGATGTCGTTACCCGCGTGGTACGGCGTGGCGGAAAGGAAATACAGCTAACGGCAAAGGAATATGCATTGCTGGAGTTTTTTCTTCGCAATAAGGGAAAGGTCCTTTCACGACAGGAAATTGTCCGGCAGGTATGGGGTTTGGATTTTGATACGGGCACCAACATGGTGGAAGTCTATGTGAACTATCTTCGACGAAAGGTTGACAAAGATTTTCCCGAGAAGCTCATCCACACACAGTTTGGTCTGGGCTATGTAATGAAGCAAGCGAACTGAATATGCAGATCCGCTTTCGACTTACGCTGCAATTCACATTGGTTGTTTTTTTCTTTCTCGCTTTGTCGTTTGGGCTTGTTTATTTTTTCATGCACCAATACAATCAACAGCAGTTTCATCAGCGGCTGGATGATAAGGCGGTGACGTCAGCAACACTTCTGCTGCGAATCGATGAAGTAGACTCTTCGCTGCTCAAGGTCATTGACCGGGCCAAGCATGATGTACTTTTCAATGAGAACATCACTGTTTATGACTCTGCCGACCAGGAGATCTATACCAATAATGATACAATCAATTTTGCGTTGACGCCGGAAACAATGCAGGAGATACGACGATCAGGCCGCTACTATTTTCATTACCATGGATTTGAGGTCTCTGGTATTTTATTCCACAACAAGCATTCGGAGTATGTAGTGGTGGCAGGCGCAATGAATGTGAGAGGCGATCGTCTGATGGCCAACTTGCGTGTCCTGCTATTGGCCCTGCTCTCCGTCACCATGATCATCGTAGCCTTTGCCGGATGGGTGTACGCAGGTCGGGCGCTTAAGCCGATCAATTCCCTGATTGGTGAAATTCAGTCCATTTCTGAACAAGATCTCCACAAGCGCCTCAAAGAACGGATTCCCAATGATGAGATTGGTAAGCTCATCAGGATATTTAACGGTTTGCTGGCTCGGATAGACAAAGCATTCGATCTCCAGCGTTCCTTTGTGAGCAACGTTTCTCACGAATTGAAGAATCCTCTCACAAAGATTACTTCCCAACTGGAAGTTACGCTCCTCAATACCCGATCGGATGATGAATACCGAAAGACCATGGAGTCTGTGCTCGAAGACACCCGTGAACTCAATATGCTCTCTTCAAGTCTGTTGGACCTGGCTTCTGTGAATGATGAGAACCGTACATTTGCGGTCACCAGGTTGCGGCTCGATGAAATTCTTTGGGAAGTCCTGGAGAAGACCAAGTCACAGAACCCCGGATATCAAACGGAGATTGTAACCCTGGAGCTGCCCGATCAGGAGGAGAGGCTTTGTGTTTATGGCAACCCCTATCTATTGCAAACAGCGCTGAGCAACATCGTTGAAAACGCGTGCAAATTCTCGACTGACCAAACAGCCAGGGTCTCATTGGTTTGTTCCGAGCGGGAGATTCACGTTCGCGTTTCAGATCAGGGGCCTGGAATAGAAGCGGCTGAACTGGAGAACATTTTTGAGCCCTTCCACCGGGCTGATCGGACCTCACGTACAAAGGGCTATGGCATTGGCCTTTCGCTCAGTCAACGCATCATCAAGCTTTACAACGGTACCGTCGACGTGAAATCAAGCTTAGGGGTGGGGACTGATGTGACCGTTAACCTGAAAGCAATAGTTGCTTTCTAATCCATTTCTAATCAAAACAACACATGCCTTCTTGAACCATCTGTTTCCTTTGTGTCATTCATAGTAGAATAAGGTTCAAGGAAGTATGGAGGGGCTTTACAGGGCCCCTTCTTTATTTTTCATCGGTTGTGGATCTCCTGGCAACCCGTACGCCTACAGCCAATATTCCCTGGAGGGTATCCTGTCGCATAAATTGTGTCAGCTTCACAGAGTATTTTCCCCTGTTTGGGAAGTTGAACTGAGTCCACAGAGGGAACTGGTGGTCGTAAAGATCCCCCAGTCCACTTTCGCCGAATGGCTTCCCTGATTTCTCATCAAACAGATCATTATAAACCATTTTTCTCACCATTTCCCTACCCGTAGAATCGTAAATCGTGCCTGTGACGAAAATTCTGGCGTAGGGGTAATCCAGTGAATTGCGCACGTTATAGTAAAGCGAATAGGTCTCGGCAGAATCAAGCACCGCAAACTCAAATACCGGCTCGTCGGTAACGATCCATGACCTGTTCTTGAATTCCAGGTTCTCTTCGAAGACCCGCTGCTTGTCACAACCATCGATAAGGATGGCCGCGCAGGCCAGGAGGAGCAACGTAATCAGTGAACCACTTCTGAGCATCAGAAATACTTAACCTGGTCTTTTCGTATTGCCGCCAGCGCCAGGCTTCCGCCCTCCTCCTCCACGGTTGTCCCGACGAGGCGGGCGCGACCGGCGCTTGTTGCGTCCGCCTTTGTTGCTGAACTTCTTGTCGAGCCGCTCGAGATCCCTGTTAAGTACGGAAACTGGCTCACGTTCTACCAGTTCATTCAATTCGAGGGTGGCAGGTTTACGCCCCTCTTCGTTGAGTTGCAGGACCTCTTTGACGCGGTCAACGCTCAGCGGGAACCAGGCACTTTCATCCTTGTAGCCGAACCACATGATCCTACGGAAAATGTCGGTTTTCTGCAGTGATGCATCACCTTTTTCAGTCTGCAGGGGCCTGGAAATATCTGGAATGTCCTTGAGGGCATTCATGTAGTTTTCCAATTCGTAGTTCAGGCAGCACTTCAGCCGGCCGCATTGACCACTGAGTTTGCTGGGATTCAAAGAGAGGTTTTGATACCGGGCGGCACTGGTTGCCACATTCTTGAAGTCGCTGAGCCAGGTTGAGCAGCAAAGCTCGCGGCCACAAACGCCGATGCCACCGAGCCGGCCGGCCTCCTGGCGAAGGCTGATCTGGCGCATTTCCACCCGCACGCGAAATTCTCCGGCAAGCACCTTGATCAGTTCACGAAAATCAACGCGTTCCTCGGCAGAATAAAAAAAACTGGCCTTCAGGTTGTCAGCCTGATACTCTACGTCGCTCAGCTTCATGTTGAGCCTCATCTGACGGATGATCTCCCTGCATCGGTGAAGTGAAGGAAGTTCGCGTTTTCTTGCCTCTTCGAACTTTTCCAGATCGCGCACGTTGGCGATCCGGTATATCTTGCGGATTTCTCCATCGTTGGCCACATTCTTCTTCTTCATCTGAAGACGGACAAGCTCACCCTGCATGGTAACATATCCAAGGTGGTGCCCATTCTGCACTTCGACGACCACGGGGTCACCCGCGTGAAGGTTCAGACATTCAGAATTACGGTAGAAATCCTTTCGGCCATTCTTGAAACGAATCTCGACGACATCAAACCGCTCGGCCACCGGCATATCCATGTTGGATAGCCAGTCGAACACATTCATTTTATTGCAGCCACCCGTTTCGCAAGCTCCGTTGTTTTGGCAGCCAGCTGTTTTTCCGTTCGTTTTGGTACCACACGCGCAACCCATAGTTGTATGTTCAGCCAGTCGACTCTTTCTGATCGATATCAGTGTTTCCCGGTTTGCAGCAAATCTACACCAATATCCCGTCTGAAGCAGGCCTGCTCAAATGAAATGAGTCCCAGGGAATGGTAGGCCTGCGCGCGGGCCTCCTCCAGGCTGGAGCCTCTCCCGGTCACGGCAATGACCCGCCCTCCGTCAGTGACTATATGCTCGCCTGACAAACGGGTGCCAGCATGGAAAATCAGCGCTCCGTTTTCCGTTGACGGGAGTCCCGATACAGGCTTGCCTTTCACGTACTCACCAGGATATCCCCCGGATACCATCATGACGGTGACTGCGGATTTAGGAGATATGGTTATCGACTTGTCCTTCATTCTTCCTTCGGCGCATGCGATGAGCAATTCAACCAGATCGGATTCAATCCTTGGAATAACGACTTCCGTTTCGGGATCTCCCATACGTGCATTGTACTCAATGACCCGCGGCTCACCATCAACGTTGATCAAGCCGAAGAAAATAAACCCCCGGTAGGAAATTCCTTCTGATCGAAGTCCCTTCAGTGTGGGGGCGATGATTTTCGAAGTGACCGCTTCCATGAAGCCCTCATTGGCGAAAGGAACGGGAGACACAGCGCCCATGCCGCCGGTATTGGGACCTTGGTCTTGTTCTCCGATGCGCTTGTAATCTTTTGCCTCAGGCAGCAGTACATAGTCGCGACCATCGGTAAGTATGAAGACAGAGAGTTCAATGCCGGACAGAAATTCCTCAACCAGTACGCGGGCGCTGGCGGCTCCAAACAAATGGCCTGCAAGCATTTCACGGAAAGATGCTTTGGCTTCTGTCGCTGTTGAACAGATAATCACACCTTTACCGGCCGCCAGTCCATCAGCCTTTAAGACGATAGGCAGTTTACATGTATCGAGGTATTGGAGCCCCTCATTCAATTCGGATTCTGTGAATGTTCTTGCCTGGGCAGTTGGAATTCCGTGCCTAATCATAAACTTCTTGGAGAAATCCTTGCTGCCTTCCAGCATGGCACCGGATTGGCCGGGGCCAACAATCAACAGGCGCTCTAAGCCCGGCTTCGCTTCAAGAAAATTGCGGACCCCATTTACGAGTGGTAATTCCGGACCTATCACAACAAGTCCGATATTCTTTTCGCGACAAATGCTTGCAATTCCCTCCAGGTCGTCGGGCTTTACTGGAATATTTTCACCGACAAGGGCGGTACCCGCGTTGCCGGGGGCGATGTAGAGGGCATCGGTTAACCTGCTTTGGCGGATCTTCCACGCCAGCGCATGTTCACGTCCACCGTTACCAATTAAGAGGATGTTCATTGGGAATGAAAATGCCAAAGATAAAGAAAGCTTCTTGCTGATGCCGGCCTAATTGGCGTATTCGCTGAGGAATTTGATACGCATAAGTCGCATCTCCTCTTCACTGAAATCTGAATTGTTGTCGTCGGCCATGGCTTCATCCAGACTGTCCGTTTCGGAATTGAGGAAATAGTCAAAAATCTGATCCTGCTTGTTCTCATCCAACACTTCGTCAATGTAGTAGTCGAGGTTGAGTTTTGTCCCGGAGTAACAAATATTCTCAATTTCCGTCAAGAGGTCTTCAAAGGAAAGGCTTTTTGACTCGGCAATTTCTTCCAGATCTACCTTGCGATCGATTTGCTGTATGATGAAAATCTTGATTTTCGATTTGTTGACTGATGACTTGACGACCACTTCGGTAGCCGTCTCGATGTCGTTGTCGTCGATGTATTTCTGAATTAATTCCAGGAACTCTTTCCCAAATTTTTTCACCTTGCCCATGCCAACGCCGTTGACGGCGGCAAGATCTTCCTCGTTGGTGGGATACGTTGTTGCCATCTCCTCCAGGGAGGGATCCTGGAAGATAACGTAGGGTGGGAGATTCTTGTGCCTGGCTACCTGCTTGCGCAGGGTTTTGAGCATGTCGAAGAGCTTTTCATCGTACGACTTGGATGTAACGGGCGAGCGATCGGAGGAAACTTCTTCGTCTTCGATCGCTGTGGTAAAGTCATGGTCACGGGCAAGTTCTATCGGATGGGGCTTTGCAAGAAACTTCTTGCCTTTCTCGGTAAGCTTGAGAACGCCAATATTTTCGATATCCTTTTCGAGGTACTGATAAATCAGCGCCTGGCGGATCACCGATTTCCAAAAATCTTCACTTTCGTAGTCGCCAGTGCCGTAGACAGCAAGATCAAAGTGCCCATAACTCTTGATGTACTCGTCTACTGTTCCACGAATGACATGGATGAGGTGATTAAGACCAAATCGTTCATTGCTTTGCCTGGCGGCTTCAAGAACCGTTTTGACGGCATCTGTTCCGTCATAGCGCTCCCGGGGATGAACACAATTATCACAGGAACCGCAATTTGCCTGCATGAATTCTTCTCCGAAATAGTGCAGCAGCTGCCGGCGACGGCAAACGGGTGACTCGGCGTAAAATTCCATTTCCTGCAAAAGCACCCTGGCATTTTCGCGTTCCTGAACAGTCTTGTCTTTATTGAATTTCTCGAGTTTGTTCAGGTCGTTGTGACTGTAAAACATCAGGCATATTCCCTCTAGGCCATCACGGCCTGACCGGCCGGTTTCCTGATAATAGCCCTCCAGTGACTTGGGAACATCGTAGTGGACAACAAAACGGACATCGGGTTTATCGATGCCCATACCAAAGGCAATGGTGGCCACAATAATGTTTACTTCTTCGTTTAGAAAGTCATCCTGATTCTTGATGCGTACATCGGGGTCAAGACCGGCGTGGTAAGGTGCCGCGCTGAATCCGTTGACATTGAGCAATTGAGCTATTTCCTCCACTTTTTTCCTGCTCAGACAGTAGATGATCCCCGACTTGCCCTTGTGCTCCTTCATGAAGCGAATGAGTTGCTTCTTGGTTTCCTTCTTTGGCCGTACCTCGTAGTACAGATTCTTGCGGTTGAAAGATGAGATAAAAACATCAGCCTCCTCCATTTGGAGGTTCTTCTGAATGTCGAGCTGTACTTTGGGCGTGGCCGTTGCCGTGAGGGCGATAACCGGGAGATCACCCAACTGGCCTATCATGGTCTTGATCCGGCGATACTCTGGACGGAAATCGTGGCCCCATTCAGAAATGCAGTGGGCTTCATCAATGGCGACAAAACTGATTTTCACCTTCTGCAGAAAAGAAATGTTCTCTTCTTTGTTGAGTGATTCAGGAGCCACATACAACAGCTTCACGGAACCGTTGACACAATCTTTTTTCAGTCGGGTAATTTCCGATTTGCTCAGTGTGGAGTTGAGAAACCGTGCGTGGATGCCATATGCGTTAAGCTGATCAACCTGGTTCTTCATCAGCGCAATCAACGGTGAAATAACAATGGCCAGGCCATCCTTGATCATTGCGGGCAACTGGTAACAAAGTGACTTGCCCGCGCCGGTTGGCATGATCACGAAGGTATTTCGGCCGCTTAGTATATTCTTAATGACAGCTTCCTGGTTGCCACGAAACGAAGTATATCCAAAGTTTTCTTTGAGGTGCGCGCGTAATGTGTCCTTTTCTTCTGCTACTACCATGGGTTCCTGAGTCGATTAAATCCTTACATTTGCCTTCCGCAATCGATGGAAGAGGAAGGGTCATTGAATATACTAAAAAATAGGGAAGTTGGTTCAACGATTCCTGTGAATAGTTGGGTTGTATGGATGAACGGACAGATGGTCAAATTGTTATTCTAAGCGTGTAGATGGACAGGAATTTATTTGTTGTGCTCATGGCTGGGGGCATCGGCACCCGTTTTTGGCCCTACAGCCGGAATGCGAAACCCAAGCAGTTTCTTGATGTCCTGAATACGGGCAAAACGCTGGTTCAATCCACCTACGAGCGGTATCTCACAGTATGCCCGCAGGAGAATATATTGATTGTCACCCACGAAGAGCACGCAGGGATGGTAAGTGCTCAATTGCCGATGGTGAAACCTGAACAGGTCATTCTGGAGCCCATGCGCAAGAATACCGCGCCCTGCATTGCGTATGCGGCCAATCGTATCTTCCTTCAGAATCCTGATGCGGTTATGGTGGTGAGCCCATCTGATCACCTTATCCTTAATGAGAAGGAGTTCCTGGACACCATACAGAAAGCGGCCGAGCACGCTGCCGCCCAGGACAAGCTTATCACGATTGGCATCAAACCCTCGCGTCCAGAAACAGGATACGGTTATATCCAATTTCTGGAAGGAAAATCGAGTCTTAAGAAGGTTAAGACTTTTACCGAGAAGCCGGCCCTGGCCCTCGCAAAAACCTTCATAGAGAGCGGCGACTTTGTTTGGAATTCCGGTGTATTTGTCTGGGGTGTCAAGGCCATTCTGCAGTCCTTTCAACGGTACCTGCCTGAAATGGCGGAGGCCTTCGAAGAGATCCGGCCGCGACTGCTTACACCCGATGAACGAAAGGTAGTGTCGAAAGTCTACGGACAAACCAAAAGCATTTCGATTGATTACGGTATTTTGGAAAAGGCTGACAACGTTTATGTTGCATTGGGTGAATTCACCTGGTCAGACCTGGGGTCGTGGGCCTCGCTACATGACACGTCTGGCAAGGATGGTAACAATAATGTGATTATTGGCGAATCCCTCGTTTACAATACAAGAAATTCCGTCATCATCGGGCCTCCCGGTACACTCATCGTGTCACAGGGCTTAAACGGCTATCTCGTCGGTGTCTTCGATAACGTGGTGATCATTTGCGAAAAGGACGATGAAGATTTGTTTCGTCGCTTTGTCAATGATTTGAAAGCGCGGCCTGATGGTGCCGAGTTCTTATAGATTACTTCTGCTTTGTCATTGCGGATTTCTGACGCACAGCCTCGTATATGGCTATGCCCGCCGCAACGGAAACATTGAGCGATTCAATTTTCCCCTTCATGGGAATTTTTACCAGCATATCCGCGTCACGCAGCAGTGCGGGTGAAATGCCATCTTCCTCTGAGCCCAACATCAAGGCAGTGGGCCCTGAAAGATCAGCGGTATAAATGGACTGTGTCGCTTTTTCCGTGCAGGCAACCACCTGGATGCCATTCTCACGGAGGTCTTTCATAGTCTGTTTCAAGGACTTCACTCGACACACGGGCAAGTGATGCAACGCTCCGGCTGATGTTTTTACCGCATCGCTGGTCACCGGTGCATTTCCGGTTTCTTCAATCACGATCGCATCCAGGCCCGCACACTCGCATGTCCTTGCCACAGCCCCAAAATTCCTGACATCGGTAATTCGATCGAGAAGCAGAAAGAATGGAATCCTACCTTCGGCATAGGATTGATCAATAATGGCTTGCAAAGACGCGTACTGAATGGCCGACAGGTATCCAACAGCTCCCTGGTGATTCTTGGAAGTAAGCCGGTTAAGTTTTTCCGGAGGTACCCAACTGAACGGGATGCTGTGTTCCTTGAGGGTCGTAACAAGTTCCTTCATCAGGTCATTGTTCACGCCAGCCTGAAGAAACACTTTCTCCATATGCCGTCCCGACCGTGCTGCCTCGATGAGCGCACGGGTTCCGTAAATTAGTTCAGTTCTCTCCATGCCATAAAACTACCACGAATTTGACAATCATGGGTGCGTGTTTGATATAGCCCACTAAACACGGTCAATTAAAGTCTGCTCTTGCGCCACAGGTCGATGGTCTGATACCAATATTCCGTATATCCCTTTTCCCGTACGAGAACGCTGTGATCAGGATGGTAGACACTCCCGGCTTTTGCAAAATTGAATGATTGTCTGGGATTCTTGTATTTCCAGGTTTCGTACTGGCCGTCAACCTGTACCTCGTCGGGCCTGCCAAATATGGTGAAGATCATGCCCCTATCCGTCTTCCAGCCTTCCTTAAAAGAGGTAAAGTAGAAGTTTGCAAACTCGATTCGCTTGAAGTAGTTGCGCATAAAGGTGCGGGCGCGGTCCTTGTCTCTCGTAATGTCTAGAATAACCTTGTCAAATTTCGCCTTGTCTTCACCGGCAAGTCCTAGGGCATCGTTCTCCTCTTTGGTGGTCACGAACAACAGGGGGCCCTTCAGATCGGCGAGTTTGTTGTACCGAGGGTAGGGAGATCGTTTTGCAAGAAAGGAAAAACCTTCCGACGCTGTTGTGTCCTCTTGTGCGAGGTAAAGTCCTTCTTGGGTAAATGGCCCTACGGCGGCACCAGGAATCACAGTAAATGTTGAATCAGGAAAGACAAATCGATCCATCTTGATTTCCTTGACGACGAAGGGCGGAGAGGGTGTAGGAAAATTGTCTTTATAGTAGGAGAAGTGTATGGGCCTCCCGCTTCCGCTACCACGCACGGTGAATCTGTTCTCTGCAGCAACAAAAGACGACCATTGTTTCTCTGCTCCTTGCTCAAGGTAGCCGTTCACGGGATAGTGCGCCTCGATCTGGCGGAAGAAGAACCAGCTTTTGCCGGTCGCATTGTTGATGGCTTTGACCACCAGGAGCCAGGGCTTGGCAGGTTTTCCGAACACGAACCGACCGTGAGTCCACTCGCTGGTGAGGCTAACCGTGTCTGTAGATCGAATGGCAGTTCCCGCACGCTGACCGAAGGAATCTCTTTTTTCCCACTTCAGCAGATAGGTTGTTGCCGATGGAACATTGCCCTTGACCCTGTAAAATACTTCAACACTGTCGCCATGGTTGACGGGCATTATTTGCAGAATGACTTCCGTCAAGGGATCATACCAATGGCTGAAATTGATCGCGTTGACCGCCTGCCCCGCCGAGGGTGTCTGTGCGAAGAGGAGGGAACTGAAGGTAAGTAAGATTGAGCAACGCATAGTCTGTTACAAAATAACGAAGAAAGAAATAGAAACGGTGCACGAAGAAAACACGTAATTTTGCCGGCCATGTCCAGAATCTATACTACAGAGATTGCTTCAGACCAACTGGCTTCCGATAACCCGCTGCATCAGCGGTTGTTGAAACCCTATGTCGTTTCCGGAAAATGGATACAGGGCGACCTCCTGGAGGTTGGTTGCGGTGAGGGCCGTGGCATTCAGCATCTAATTTCTCATGCCCGGTCCTATTGGGCGATCGACAAGATCGATTCGGCCATCGATTCCCTTCGTATTCGTTTTCCATCCGCCCATTTCGTGGCCGGAAATCTTCCACCGCTTCCCTATCCGGATGCATCTTTTGATTCAGTGATTAGTTTTCAGGTCATCGAGCACATTCAGAATGACAAATTCTTTCTCAGGGAGATCTACCGCGTCCTCCGATCCGGCGGTGTAGCGTTGATAACAACGCCTAATCGGCTGATGTCGTTGTCGAGAAATCCCTGGCATATTCGCGAATACACGGCAGCTGAGTTGACGGCGCTGGCCCGAACGGTTTTTCCAAATGTTGCTATGAATGGTATCACAGGGAACGCGAAAGTGATGAGTTACCACGAAGAAAACCGCAAATCGGTTAACCGCCTGATGAGATGGGATATCCTGAACCTTCAACACCGGCTTCCGGCCGCCATGCTGCGAATCCCTTATGACCTGCTAAATCGCCTGAACCGCACCAGACTCCAGAAGAATGCTGATACCCTGGTGACGGGCATCAGTCATGAGGATTACCTGATAACCGATCAGCCGGAGGACGCACTTGATCTTTTCCTGATCGTCAGGAAGTAGATATCAATAGTCGTTGCGGTTGCCACCGCGGACCTGCAGACCATCCAGAATCCGTTGATAAGAATCTTCGAATCGCTTGGCGAGCTCCAGTTCCTGATTCTCATACAGGATCCGTTGCAATTCGCCAAGAACGTACAGGTTGCGTCGGACTTCCATGGATATGCCAGTGTATTTCTTGACCTCGTAGTTCACCATTTCCTCAGCACGCGTACCGAGTACGGCGGCGATCTCGGCTGCTTTTGCCTTTTCTCCGGCCAGAAAAAGCAATTCTACCGTTGATACGGTGGTGATATCGTATTTCACGACTGCATCTGGCATCCTGGCAAGGTTGAAGTAGAGCACTTCCTTTCCGCGTTCAATGTCACCCTGATCCAGCAACGCTTCCGCAAGGGAATTCAGCGAGCCACGGTGGTTCTGAATAAAACCGCGGTAGTCTTCATTGAAATACAATTTTGGATTGTCGAGTCCCCGGTAGCCGAAGTCATTCAACATTTTACGATAAGAAGATTCCACATCGACCAGGTTTTCCCGGTCAGCCCTGTTGTTTCTTACCGGGAGAACGCGATAAGCATTGCCTTCTTGAACTACATAGTCGCGGATGTCCAGATTCAGCTGGGCCATTGATGTGTTGTTCAGGTAAATAGGGCGTTCCCAATTGTTGGTGGCCAACACATCCAGGAATGCAAGATCCTTTTTTTCCAGGGTTGTTCCTTTCAATCGAAGGCGCATCTGGTCAACCACCAGGCTGTCCATTCCCTTCGGGATAATGCCTTTGGCAAGAACGGCATTGCGGTCCACGTCAAGGGTGAAGACTTTGCTGGGCACAATGTTGGTGCGGTCGTAACGAAGCTGGGGATAGTTTTTCTTCAGCAGATCCAGGTATTGACGGAGATCCATGCTGGGAATCTTCAGGTCAGTAAAATAAAGAACATCGTTGGGTCCGCCTTGACGGTAATTGTCTCTGGTCAATGTGTACTTAAAAGGTTCCGATTGATTCTGCTTCAACATGGATTGCTCGATGTACCAGTCGGTATTGTAATAGCTGAAGACAACCACACGGACATCGGTGCGGTGACCCTCCACTTCTTGCGCGTACCAGAGCATGAACGTGTCATTATCGCCGCCGGTATAAAGGATAGCGTTGGGTTCGCACGAGGAAAGATAATTCTTGCCGGAATCAACTGAGAAGTACCGGTCGCTGCGGTTGTGGTCGTCCCAGCCCTGAAAGGCCATCAGGACAGGTGCCGACAGGGCAATGACGGTGGCGGCTACCGCGCTTGCCTTCATGCTGCGTATATATTGATTGAAGAACGCCACCATACCAATCACGGAGAACCCAATCCAGAAAGTAAATGCATAGGTTGATCCTGAATATATATAGTCGCGTTCACGGGGTTCTACCGGAGGAGAATTGAGGTACACAACAATGGCAACACCCGTCATGACAAACAGAAGCCCCACGACAGCGAAGTTCTTGGTGTCTTTGAGAAATTGATAGAACATGCCGATCAATCCAAGGACAAAGGGAATCATGAAGAAATTATTCCTCGCCTTATTCTCAGCCAATTCCTGCGGCAGCTCTTCAAACCAATCCCTCGGCCCAATCCAGTCCGCGTCCTGGACATCACTGGCGCGGCCGGCGAAGTTCCACATGAAGTAACGCATATACATGTGGCCGATTTGCTGACGGAACATGTAGTACATGTTCTGTGCAAATGTAGGCCGTTCACCCTCGGCTAATCCGAGAATATTGCGGTACTGCGATTTGAATTCCGGGTTCCAGGCGCGTGGCAGTATAGTCTCCTGTCCGGGCTCATAAATGTAATCGTACTTCCGGTCAGTGATCTCGTATTTGTCTTTTCCCTTCGTGTACACAGCTGATTTCTCCTTCAGATCAATGATGCGCGAGGTGAAATAGGGACCATAAAGTAGGGGGCGGCTGCCGTATTGCTCACGTTTCAGGTAACGAACGAAGGACATCACATCTTTTGGCGCATTTTCGTTGATTGGCGTGTCGAAATTGCTGCGGATCACAATCGTGGCGTATGAGCCATAGCCGATCAGGATGAATGCCGTAGATAGAAGGAATGTGTTGAGCAGGGGTTTGTCCTTCTGGTGTGAATAGCGGATGCCATAGGCAAGGCCTCCGATGAGCAGCAGGCAGAAGACAATCACACCTGAGCCGAAAGGCATGCCCAGGTTATTAACAAAGAACAATTCAAATCCTCCGGCAAGCGATGGAAGTCCGGGCACAATGAAATCATTGATAAATATGACTATGCCTCCGCTGACGGCCAGTGCGGCGATGATGCCCCATCGGGAGGGTTTGTACTTCTTGAAGTAGTAGATCAGTCCCAGCGCGGGGATGGTGACCAGGTTGAGCATGTGAATGCCGATCGACAATCCCATCACATAGGCGATGAAGATCAACCAGCGATTGGCGGCACGCTCATCTTCAATGACATCCCACTTGAGGATTCCCCAGACGACGAAGGCCGTAAAGAAGGCAGACATTGCATACACCTCCGCTTCCACAGCAGAGAACCAAAATGAATCGGAAAAGGTGTATGCCAGCGCGCCGACAAGCGCGGCGCACATCACGGTCCATACTTGGCCTTCAGACATATCTTCATCGCGCGCGATGCCCATCAACTTGCGGCCGAAGAGGGTGATGGACCAAAACAGGAAAAGAATGGTGAAGGCACTGGATAAAACGCTGAGGCTGTTGATCCAGTAAGCTACTTTGGTAACATCCCCGAAAGCGAGAAACGAGAACATTCTCCCCAGGAGCATAAACAAGGGTGCTCCCGGAGGGTGGGAAACTTCAAGCTTGTATGCCACTGCGATGAACTCGCCGCAATCCCAGTAGCTGGCCGTTTCCTCAAAGGTGAGCCAGTAGGTGACCAGGGCCACGGCGAAAGCGAACCATCCGCCTATATTATTAATCGATTGAAATTTCATGAATGATGAACAAACTTTAAGGGGCGAAAATAGTCAATCTGCCATCAATGGCCCGATCTTTTGCCAAAAACCTGTTCAGGTGTATCCGTTCAATAGACAATGGTGTAGAACAGCAGCCAAAGCAGGAACAAGGGAACATAGAACCCCAGAACAATTATCCAGGCCGGCTTTGTTTCTTTTCGGGTGAAATGGGTAATACCGATGACCAGCAGGTACCAGTAGAGCGGTTCAAACAAGTTGAGCGCCTTGCACGGATAGCTGTATTCCGGTGGCAGGGTCCTATAGTCCACCAGGTTCATCAGTGAAAAAGGATAGAACGCTCCGATGTCGTAGAAGTTTGGATCCGTTTCAACAAAAAGAAACCAGCTTACTTTGATAAGTTCCGGAATAAAGAAGACAAACTCGGCGACCATCACAATCTTCCAGCATTGGGAGTAAGTAACCCGATAACCGAAAAGAAAACAGCCTACCCAGATGACAAACCCCAGCGAAGTAAACTTCCACAGGTAGATCAGCGGAATGGAAATGTATTGAGCGGCGCTTCGCAGATACAAGACCGAACCTTGTGGCTGGTCGGCCAGAAATTCAAAAGCTGCCGTTTCATTCTCGATCATCGACTTTTTGACGAACAAGACGGCCAGCGTTGCCAGGCAGATGAGCAGAAACAACTGGCGCGTGGGTGCGTTGTAGATTGATTTGTGTTCGTCAGCGAGGGACATGGTGATTACTGCATTCGGGGTGTTACTTTTGCAGGGTTGAAAGATACAGGTAAAATAGTATTTGCACTGTTGCTGGTGCTGAATTTCAGAAATTCGGCGGCCCAGGAGAAGAAGGACACGACCATTATCCTTATCAATGACATTGCCATTCAGTTGGAGGCCACGCAGGCGCTCAACGACATGTACAATTTCAAGTTTACGAAGGCGGAACAACAGTTCCGTTGGTTCAAGCAGAAATACCCATGGCACCCGTTGCCGTACTTCCTCCTTGGGTTAAGCGAATGGTGGAAGATTATGCCACGGCTGGAAACGCGTGATCATGATGAAAGATTCCTCGCCTACATGGACAGTACAATTCTCGTAGCGGAGAACTTGCATGACAAGTATCCCGAGTACCGGATCGAGGCAGCTTTCTTCATGGCGGCGGCGTATGGTTTCAAGGGAAGGCTTTACTCAGACGAAGATCGAAAGGAGTGGCGCAAAGCCGCTGTCGCCGGGAAGCGCGCGTTGCATTACCTGGAGGAGTGCAAAGAAATGAACTATTTGAGCCCGGAACTTTTATTCGGGGATGCGTTGTACAACTACTTCTCAGTTTGGGTTCGTGAAAACTATCCGGCGCTCAAGCCACTGCTCTGGTTTTTTCCAAAAGGCGACAAGGAATTGGGTCTGAAGCAACTTCGGGAAGTTTCATTTAACGCCTTTTATACGAGAACCGAGGCCATGGTTTGGCTCATGCGCATTTATAACAGCTATGAAAACCAGAATGAGCAAGCACTGCAATTGTCCGAGTATCTTTTCAAGACCTACCCGGACAATCCATACTTCCACCGCTACTATGCCCGCATGCTGTATACGCGGGGTCTGTACAATGATCTGGAACTGGAGTCTAAGGCCATTCTGACCCGCATCGACAGTGGCGACCTGGGGTATGAGGCGACAAGCGGGCGTTATGCTTCATTCTTCCTGGGGCAGTTGGGCGAGGCCCGTCGGAAGCCTGATGACGCCAAAAAATACTATCTGCAAACGGTACGGTTTGCCGAAGAGAGTGGGGCAACCAAAACAGGCTATTATCTTTACTCCCTGATAGCCCTGGGTGAGATAGCCAACAAACAGGGGGACAAGGCGTTGGCTCGCAAGTATTTCGAGGACGCCAAGAAGAAGGCAGGCCGTAAGGACGAGGCATTCAAAGATGCCAAGCGACGGCTCAAAAACTTGGAAAAAGGAGATTAAACGATCATGGCATTGAAGAAGAAAGCATTGGTTACCGGAGTGACAGGTCAGGACGGCGCTTACCTGAGTGAGTTGTTGTTGTCGAAGGGATATGAAGTCCACGGCATTAAGCGTCGATCCTCGCTCATCAACACCGGGCGGATTGATCACCTGTACCAAGACCCTCATGAGGCCAAGCCGTCCTTTCATTTGCATTACGGAGACCTGACCGACGCCATGAACATTACGCGGATCATTCAGGAGGTTCAGCCGGATGAGATCTATAACCTCGGTGCGATGAGTCACGTCAAGGTTTCTTTTGAAGAGCCAGAGTACACGGCCAATGCCGATGGCGTTGGGGCGCTGCGCATCCTGGAGGCCATTCGCCTGTTGGGCATGACGGAGAAAACGAAATTCTACCAGGCGTCGAGTTCGGAATTGTACGGGCTCGTTCAGGAGGTTCCGCAAACCGAGAAGACCCCGTTCTATCCACGATCCCCGTATGGTGTTGCGAAGTTGTATGCCTACTGGATCACAGTGAACTACCGCGAAGCGTATCAAATTTTTGCGTGTAATGGAATTTTGTTCAACCACGAGAGTCCACTTCGTGGTGAGACATTTGTGACACGGAAGATTACCCGGGGCGTAGCGCAGATCGCACTAGGTCTGGGTGAGAAGATATTCATTGGCAACCTCAACGCGCAACGTGATTGGGGTCACGCGAAGGATTACGTGGAGGCCATGTGGCTCATGATGCAGCAGGCAGAGCCGGATGATTATGTTGTGGCTACCGGCAAGATGACAACGGTGCGCGATTTTTGTGTGATGGCATTTGCTGCGGCAGGGATTCAGATTGCCTTCCAGGGCAGCGGTGACGGCGAGCGGGGTGTGGTGGTGAAGAGTTCGAACCCGGAGTTTGATGTAAAGCCAGGGCAGGTGGTTGTGGAGGTTGATCCTCGCTACTTTCGCCCCACAGAAGTGGATCTGCTCATCGGTGATGCCGCGAAGGCGAAGTCGAAATTGGGATGGCAACCGAAGCATACGCTCGCCGACATGGTTAGTGAGATGGTTGCCTCAGATCTGGATATATTTCGCCGTGACATACACCTGAAGCAGGGTGGTTACAAAGTCCTGCGCCGCACCGAATAAATGAAAACCACTGCAAAGATTTTTGTCGCAGGTCACCGGGGCATGGTGGGATCCGCGCTGGTCAGGAAACTGCAGCAGGCCGGCTATACCAACTTTGCATTGCGTACCTCCGCTGAACTCGACTTGCGCGATGGGGCTGCCGTGAGAGCATTTTTTCAGGCAGAAAGGCCTGAATACGTATTTCTTGCTGCTGCCAAGGTAGGCGGTGTAGTTGCGAACAACACTTTCCGTGCAGAATTTCTCTACGACAACCTGATGATTCAGAGCAATGTCATCCACGAGTCTTTCAAGGCAGGGGTGACAAAGTTATTGTTCCTTGGGAGTTCCTGTATTTATCCCAAGCTGGCGCCACAGCCCTTAAAAGAGGAATATCTGCTGACCGGCCTGCTGGAGCCAACCAATGAGCCTTACGCCATCGCCAAAATCGCTGGCATCAAGATGTGCGATGCATATCGCAGCCAGTACGGGTGCAATTTCATTTCGGCCATGCCGACGAACCTCTACGGTCCGAACGACAACTACGATTTGCAGACGAGTCATGTGATTCCCGCTTTACTTCGTAAATTCCACGAGGCGAAAGTGAAAAATGAGCAGAAGGTTGTGGTGTGGGGTACCGGAAAGCCACTCCGGGAATTCATGCACGTAGACGACCTGGCGGAGGCAAGTTTGTTTTTGATGGACCGCTGGGATGAGCCCGGGTTCATCAACGTAGGTACCGGTTCTGAAGTATCGATTGTCGATTTGTCTAAACTTATCGCGCGGATCGTTGAGTTCAAGGGTGCGATTGAATTTGACACGACCAAGCCGGATGGTACACCGAGGAAATTGATGGATGTGGGGAAAATTCATGCGATGGGGTGGAAGCACAAGGTCAACCTTGAAGCGGGTTTGCGCCAGCTCCTACAGGAAGCAAGCTCCATTCCAGAAAGTCGTTAGTCAATGGTTGCCCAAGTCGCCATGCACGAGGCTTGCTTATTGTGTGGATCAACTTCTTTGGCTTCAATGAAAGGCTATGAAGTGGCCAACCTGGTAAAGTGCGCTTCGTGTTCTTTTGTCTTTTCCGGCCGGGAAGTTACAGAGCATGAACTAACAACATTTTATCAGGGCTACCCCCGGAATACACCATTGTCTTTCGTCACCCGCGGTCGTTATCTAAATCTGTGTGCATCATTTGAAAAGTACCGGAAGTATGGCAACCTGCTCGATGTTGGGTGCGGCGATGGTCACTTTCTGTCTATTGCCAGGGAAATGGGCTGGAATGTGTATGGTACTGAGTACACCGATGAGGCGGTTGCCGTGGGTGAGGCAAAAGGAATCGCGATGCGAAAGGGCAGGCTCAGTAAAGTTTCTTTTGACCCTGAGTTTTTTGATGTGATCACGTCTTTTGAAGTTATAGAGCACATTGACAATCCCGACGAGGAGGTAAAATCAATGTTTGCTTTGTTAAGAGGCGGCGGTTGTTGTTACTTGACCACCCCCAACTTCAATTCGCTTTCACGCTACTTGTTGAGATCGGGTTGGAATGTTATCGGCTACCCGGAGCACCTTTGTTACTTCACCCAGGGAACCCTCACGCGGTTCTTTCAACGTTCCGGTTTCAGACTTGAAAGCCTGGCGACCACCGGGGTTTCACTCGACAGATTCCGGTTGGCCGGAAAAGGTGTTGTGTCCTCAGTGGGAATGGATGAATCCTTTAGACAGCATGCAGAAAGAATGGGAGTATTGAATCTTGCCAAGCGATCAGGGAATTTTCTGCTCAATCTCTTTCGTGCGGGAGATACGTTGAAGGCGACTTTTGAAAAACCCTGACAGATGGAGCTGAGAGACCTCGTTGTAACCCCGCTGATTATCCTCCTGATCTATTGGGTTGCCTACCTTATCCGTCCGTTTGTGACTGACGCCGTTAACCGCATCTATTACTTTCCCGCGATTTCGGTAAAATTGTTTGGTGCGATTGCCCTGGGCGTAGTTTATCAATTCTATTATGGGGGTGGCGACACTTTCGTTTACCATACATATGGCAGTCGGCTCATTTGGAATGCTTTCCTGGACGAACCTTCCACAGGATTCAAATTGCTACTGGCCAACAGTCAGGATCCGGGCGATGTGTACCAATACGCATCCCAGATCTATCTTTTTCGTGACCCCAATTCGTATATGGTGATCAAGATCGCGGCCATCTTTGACCTGCTGACCTTTTCGACCTATTCGGCTACTGCCTGCCTGTTTGCGGTTCTCAGTTTTGTTGGATCATGGCAATTCTACCAAACCTTCTACAAGCAATTTCCTCACTTGCATGGCCAGCTTGCCGTCGCTGCTTTTTTTATTCCCTCCGTTTTCTTTTGGGGAAGCGGCATTTTGAAGGACTCCGTTACTATGGCATTCATGGGTATCGCCACGTATCAATTCTACAAAGTGTTCATCGAGCGGAAATTCACGATTTTAAACGTGCTGCTTTTGTTGATCTCCCTTTATTTTATTTTCAGCATTCGGAAGTTTGTGCTTCAGGCTTATTTGCCGGCCGTAATCATCTGGATTGGCGCTTCACAGATCTATCGCATTCGCTCTGTTATCTTGCGTATCATGGTGGTTCCTTTCGTAGCGGGAGTTCTGATGATGTCGGGGTATTACACGGTGATGAAGATAGGAGAGAATGACGACAAATATGCAGTATCGAAGATTGCGGCCACAGCAAGGGTGACGGCCTACGACATTCGCTATTGGTCGGGCAGATTTGCCGGGTCGGGATATTCTTTGGGTGACTTGGATGGCTCATTCAACTCAATGTTGCGGTTAACCCCAGGGGCGATCAATGTATCACTCTTTCGTCCCTATCTCTGGGAAGTAAAGAACCCCCTGATGTTTTTTTCCGCCGTCGAAAGTTCTCTCCTCCTCGGACTTGTACTTTTTGTGATAGGCAGGCAACGTCACAACATATTCGCGGCGTTTTCGAAACCGAATGTGTTGTTCACCCTTGCCTTCTCCCTCGTTTTTGCTTTTGCTATCGGAGTTTCCACCTACAACTTTGGAACATTGGTTCGTTATAAGGTGCCTCTGCTGCCTTTCTTTGTTACGGCGTTAATTCTAATCTTGGATTACTCAAAGAACGAGAGAAAGGTGGATCGATTGGATGCTGTAGAATAGCTTTCGACGACCTTGCGTCGCCCGGCATCTCCAAGTTGGCGACGGAGATCAACATCAAGGATGAGCTTTCTTAGATGCACCAGCCAGGCCTCCGGAGTATCGCAGAGATACCCGGTAGCTCCGTGCTCAATGATCTCAGTATTTACGCCAACCCGTGAGGCCACGGTAGGAATGGCCATAGCCATGTACTGCAATGCTTTCAATCCGCATTTTCCTTCTGTCCAGGGATCGTTTGTCAACGGCATAATGCCAATGTCCAAAATCGCCAAGTCGGCAATTTCACTTTCCTTTTTCCATTGAACGAACAACATGTTCTTCAAACTTATCGTCGGGGCACGGTCAGCAATTACTACAAAGCGAACCTTGTCGGGAAATTCTTGTTCCAATTGGACCATAACCGATTCAATGAGGTTTAGGTATTTCAGTGTTGAATGACTGCCAGTCCAGCCGATGTGCACGATATGGTCTGATCGTTCCTTCTGCGCGGGCGGCTTGTGAACATTTGCGGTATCTATTGTGGTGGGATTAATGACCACGCGACCATTGTACTTGCGGGCAAACGAAGCCAGATAATGGTTGCCTGCGCTCACAACATAACTCCACCGGCAAATGCTCGCCACCTTGCCGTGCCATTTCATTCCCGCTACAAGCGCGTTCTCCTCGCTGGTGTTCGGAAGCCAAATCGCGTCATCGAAATCATAGATAATCTTCTTTCGAAATACACGCGCAATGAGAAATTCCAGAAACGGCGGACCTACCGGGCTGGCCTCACGGTGAATGAATACAAAGTTGGCGCCTGGCACGGATGAAAAGAGCAGGCCAACCCTGTTCAGGTACCCCAAAAGCATAGCCAACGACTTGCGTACCAGATTGCCACGGGTGTAGAGTATACGCCATCCTGCTTCATTCACGAATGGACGGAAGTCTATGATAAACCCTTCTGACACCAATGCATCCAGGTACTGTTCGAAGCGAAATCGCTGCGAGGGAGCCTGACCTCGCGGGTAAGGACAGAGAAAAAGTATTGTTCTGTTATTTTTCTGCATTTTTGCAAGGAACAACGCGTACAACGGAGAGGGAAAGTATGGCGGATAACAGTGAATACTACTTCGAATTAAAGCCAAAAAATACCTTCAGCCTAAACCTGAAAGAATTAATTGAGTACAAGGAGCTATTTTACTTTTTTACCTGGCGCGACATCAAAGTAAAATACAGGCAGACAGCGCTTGGCTTTTTGTGGGCCATTCTTCAGCCCATCTTATTGATGGTCATTTTCACGTTCTTTTTGGGGAGAGCGCTGAACGTGCCATCTGATGGAATGGAGTACCCGGTCTTCGTATTCTCCGGGCTGATGTTGTGGCTGCTGTTTTCTTCTGGTATCGCCAATGCGGGAAACAGTATGGTGGCAAACGCTCAGATCATCAAGAAAATCTACTTCCCCAGGCTGATCATCCCATTGTCTTCCGTTCTCGTGGCTGTCTTTGATTTTGCGATGACAGCCATCGTTTTCATTCCGCTACTTCTTTACTTCGGCGCTGCGGTAACCATTGGCGAAGCTGTGTGGTGCTGGCCCGCAGGACTTTTGCTGGCAATCATCGGATCATTTGGACCGGGCTGCCTGCTGGCTGCCTTGAATGTGAAGTACCGTGACTTTCGATATGTTATACCTTTTCTGGTCCAGGTACTTCTTTTTGTGACCCCGGTGATTTACCCGATGTCCATCGTGCCGGGCAAATGGCTTCCTTACCTCGTGGCATTGAATCCCATGTATGCAGCTATCACGATCTTCCGGATGCCCTTCACCAACATAGCGCCCGATGGTACGCTTCTGATGGTCAGCATTATTTCCGGCCTTGTACTGCTCATCCTCGGCCTGGGCTACTTTCGGAAAACCGAGTCCTATTTTGCCGACCTCGCCTGAACATATCGCATGAAGCCCATACTGGAAATTCAGGATGTCTCGAAAAAATTCAGGATTCGCCACGAGACCCAGCCGTACCTGAGCTTACGCGAATCGCTGGGCGGGCTCTTCCGCAAAAGCACGGCAACCGGTGAAGACTTTTGGGCTTTGCACAATATCAGCTTCAGCGTGAATTCGGGTGAGTCTTTGGGAATCATCGGAAGAAATGGCGCGGGAAAGTCCACCCTGTTGAAAATTCTGTCGAAGATAACGCCACCCACGAGCGGTCGGGTCATTGGCCGCGGACGAATCGCCAGCCTATTGGAAGTGGGCACAGGATTCCATCCTGAGCTCACCGGTCGTGAAAACATCTACCTCAATGGTTCCATCCTGGGAATGAAGAAAAAGGAGATCGACCGACAATTTGACGCGATTGTGGCTTTTGCCGGAACCGAAAAGTTTCTAGACACGGCGTTGAAGCATTACTCCAGCGGCATGCAATTGCGGTTGGCGTTTGCCGTGTCGGCATTTCTTGAACCGGAAATATTGATCATTGATGAAGTCCTCGCCGTGGGTGACGCTGAGTTCCAGAAAAAATGCATGGGAAAAATGGAAGATGTCAGCCGTAGCGGTCGGACGATACTTTTTGTCAGTCACAATATGGCGGCTATCACGCGCCTGTGCGGCAGAGCGATACAACTTGAGTCAGGCAAGATTGTCGCCTCAGGTGCCGTCGCAGAAGTAATTCAAAACTACCTAAGCGATCCAAGCCAGGAAGTGTTGATGACATCAGGGACGATGGTGGCACCGGCCGATTCAGGTAAGCCAGTCAGAAAGGTAGAATTGCTCTGTGACGGGGTAGGGACCGGTACGATGTATATGGGATGTAGCATGGAAATTCGGGTACACTTTGCATCCACGCAGCCACTCGATGCGCCTGTGCTTGGTATTATAGTAAAAGATAGCCAGCAAGCACCTTTGGTAGGCGTAAACAACAAGCACTACACCGGAGCCATGACCGCGCGGCCGGTTTCCCAGGGATACATTTCTGTATTGATCCCGCAACTACCCCTATTTGAAGGTGCTTACAGCCTGGACATACACTTTGGAAATGGATTCAAAGACATCGAGGTGTTGCGTGACGTTTGCAGGTTTATGGTAGAGCCTGCTTCCTTTTCAGCTTCTGGCGTAATGCCAGACCGACAGCTCAATCGCTTTTTCATCCGGGATGTGGAATGGGCTGTGCATTCAAGTGAGTCGACCGCATGATTCAGGGCATCTATCGCAAACTGAGGTTACTCTATCTGCGGACTACCGTCGGTTCCTATGAACAGTTCTTACAGCGACAACGCAATTTGCATGCATTGGACCAACACCTACAGGGTGAGTACCGCGAAAAGCTGAGACCTGTTTATGAGCACTATGTGCGTGATGTGTCTTCACCGGACATGGCTGCTTCATTGGAGCTCGCCGCGTTCTTGTATGGCCTTTGCAAAGCCAATCAGTACAACCGGTTGCTTGACCTGGGATCAGGGTTTAGCTCTTACGTTTTTCGCCTATATGCCCGGGAGACGTCCGGTGTGGAAGTCATCTCGGTCGACGACGATGCGAGATGGCTGGAAAAAACAAGAGACTTTCTCGTTTCATGTAACCTTGATACCAACGGGATGATGACAATGCAAGAGTTTGTTTCTAACGACTATGGCAAATTTGATTGCATTCTCCATGACCTGAACTTTGTGGAAGAACGAATCAAGTACGTTCAGCGGCTGTTGCCGATGGCTAAGCCAGGAGGTCTCATGGTACTTGACGATGTTCACAAACCTGAGTACATGCTGGGGGCGCTGGAAATTCTCTCTCCTGCTCATGGCAATATCTACTCCCTGATACCGGCGACATTGGATCGGTACGGACGTTACTCAATGGCTTACATCCGACCTTTCTGATGGAAATCAGCATCATCATACCCACCAAAGACCGCGGGAGGATCTTTGAAAGGACGCTTCTGGCGGCCGTCAATGCTGTTCACGATATTCATGCAGAGATTATTGTAGTAAATGACTCCAAAGTCGCATCGCCCCCTGTTCCCGATGCTTTTCAAATAGTGCGTGTAGTCAACAATCCCTCACAGGGAGTTGCATCGGCAAGGAATCTTGGTGCGCAGATGGCAACCGGTAAGCTGATTCTCTTTCTGGATGATGACATCATTATATCCAGCGCTTCCGTGCGGCATGTTATGAATGTCCATCGAGAGAAGTTGGGCATTGCCCTGAATCCGGATTGGATATATCCGCCAGAGCTGCTGAACACGCTGAGCCATATTTTTTTCGGAAGATTCTTGATTGCACACAACATGACAACTTTCAAGGGCTGGTATGCTGATGAAACCTGGCGGGAAAATGCTTTATTTCCGTCATTGTCTGTGGCTAGTTTCCATTTGTCGATGAATAGAGCCGACTTCCTCTGCACGGGGGGGTATGATGAGCAATTCCCGATGGCTGGATTTGAGGATTACGATTTTCCCAGACGACTGAAGAAGGCCAACATTGCCTACTGGATAGATACTCGCATCACCGTTCAACACAACGAAGAAGACAGGATGCAATTGTCCGCATGGCTTGACAGCCAGGAGCGCAGGGCAGCAACGAGGGCCATCGCCGTTGGACGAGGCTACCCGGAGCTGGCTCTGAATTATTCGGTCGGTAAGCGAACGATACTTTCCATACTTTTGGCCATGTACCCGGTAATTCTGGTTGTCATGAAACTATTACCGCGTGGGATTGAGTGGGATCGTCTCCAGTTTCGATTCATCGGTGTGCTGCAGGCTGCAAGAATCTATAAAGGGTACTCTGCGGGAATGAAAAAATGAATCTGCCGTTCAAGGTAAGGGTGTTGAATGTCTTTCGACGGGTGTGGATGATTCCTTTTCTGGAGTCGTTCCTTGCCCGCAAAACGCCAGGATTGGCACCGGATCATTGGATTTGCAAGTTTGTACCAAACCCGTATCAATACGAAGCCGGATCATTCAGAATCATCAAACGCAGGGGTATCAACATGCAAGTGGATATCAGTGATTACATCGGACACTATATATACTTTGGATTTGATGACCCATCGTACCATACACTCTTTTCGCTGTGCTCGCAAACATCACGCGTTCTTGACATTGGCGCGAACATTGGTTGGACTGCTCTTTGTCTGGCGGGAATAGCCAGTGAAGGCCGAGTCATAGGTTTTGAGCCCGATCCAGTGAACTTCGATCGATGTCAGTCAAATGTGGAGCGCAATGATCTGAAGAATATCCAGGTATATTCGCTGGCATTGGGCGATCATCCGGGAAGCGTTCCAATGGAAGTAAGAACACCGTCGAATAGGGGTGGAAACCGAATTGCTCCGGGCGTAACAACTGCTGGAAAGATGGTAGAAGTCATGCGACTGGACGATTTTCTCTCAACCCATCCGCTGGATCGGGTTGACTTGATCAAAATGGATGTAGAGGGATTTGAGGTCCGTGTTCTTCGTGGCGCGGAAAAAACGCTGCGACTGTTTAAGCCAACCTTGTTCATCGAGGTCGACGACAATAATCTCCGGGACCAGGGTGATTCCGCATCATTGCTCGTCCGTTTCCTGGAACAACTTGGATACGCCAACATTCTTCAGGCTGAAACAAGTCAACCGGTATCTTCGGGCATGAATTTCGGTGGTTGCCATTTTGATATCATCGCCCGATAGTGCATGCAGAAGAAGCACCTCGTATATATTGTATCTCACGTTCAAAAGTCATTGGCCTTTGAGTGGATTGCAACGCGTTTGCATCATGAATACCACCTGACCTTTCTGCTCCTCAATCCCGGGCCTTCACCGCTGGAGTCGTTCCTTCACGGGAGCGGAATTGAAGTTCGAAGAATGACCTATCGGGGTAAGGTTGATTTCTTTCACACTTTTCTTAAGACACTCCTTTTTCTCCTTTGGCAGCGACCCGATGTTATTCATGCTCATTTGTTGGACGCCCAACTTGTTGGGCTCTCCGCAGCATGGCTTGCCGGCATCAGGAAGCGTGTGTACACAAGGCATACTAGCACGTATCACCATCGCTATGCACCGGCTGGCGTCAAATATGACAAGCTCAGCAATCGGCTGGCAACACAGATTGTCTCGATCAGCCAAGCGACAGATCACGTGTTGCTAAGGATGGAGAACGTATCAGCAACTAAGATTGTTCGGATACCCCACGGGTTTGACTTTACTGTTTTTGAGGATGTTTCCGAAGAACGGATAGGGAAGGTCAAGTTGAAATGGAATATTCCGGATTCAAGGCCCGTAATTGGGGTAGTCTCGCGGCATATTGCATGGAAGGGGATCCAGTTTATTATTCCAGCCTTCAGCGACTTTCAAAAACAATTTCCCAATGCCCTACTGGTTCTAGCGAACGCTTCCGGTCCGCACCATGATGCGTTAATGAAACAACTGGAGGCACTCAAGAAGGCTTGTGTTGTGCAGATACCTTTCGAGGATGACATCGCAGCGTTGTATCGCGTGTTTGATATCTTTGTGCATGTTCCTGTAGATGCCACAGTGGAGGCCTTTGGTCAGACATATGTAGAAGCTATGGCATCTGGTATCCCTTCTATACTCACACGATCCGGCATTGCCAGTGAGTTTGCAGAAGACCGCATCAACGCAATGGTAGTCCCGTTCCAGGACAGCGACGCAATCACAACAGCATTGCTTGCGCTCTGGAAGGACAATGCCCTCCGTCAGCGTCTGGCGAGTGCCGGGAAGCGCGATGTGGTTTCTCGTTTCGGGCTTAATGTCATGCTGACTTCGTTGACGCACCTTTACAATGCCTAATCCCCGGTTCTCGATCATTGTGCCCACATATAATCGGGCTGCCTTCATCCGGCAGACGGTTGATTCCGTGCTCCGTCAGACTTATCGTGACTTTGAGATCATTATTGTGGATGACGGGAGTACCGATGAAACAGAATCCGTGGTGCGGGAAATCAAGGATGAACGTTTGCGATATATAAAGCAAGCGAACCGCGAACGAGCCTCGGCAAGAAATCGTGGCATTCAGGAGGCCCGTGGGGAATATGTAAATTTTCTGGATTCAGACGATGTACAGCATAATAGCCATCTGAAGAATGCCAACGAATACCTGGAGAAAGTGAACCCAGACGTATTCCATTTTGGCTATGATGTTAAGGATCCGGATGGCAACCTTATTCGCATCGTAGCCGATATTCGTTCCGTCACTGATCAGATTCTGGATGGGAATATCCTGAGCTGCAACGGCGTATTTGCCAAGAGGAACATCCTTCTGCAAAATCCATTCAACGAGGACCGAACCCTTTCGGCCCTTGAAGACTGGGAGTTGTGGATTCGCTTATCGGCACGCTATAATTTTAGATCAGAGAACATCGTCACATCGACTGTTATTCACCACCCCGAACGCAGCGTTGTGTCAGATGATGGATTTCGAATCGTTGAGAAGGTCAATGTATTCGTCAAGTACGTCATGGAAGATGCCAGGAATGTTTCTCACTATGGAGCCAAACTGCGCCGCGCGACAGCCAGCGCATACACGTACGCGGCACTTCATCTCCTAATAGCTAAGTCCGGGAGATCCCTGGCGCTATCCTATTTTTGGAAGGGCGTTCGACAGTATCCGGGCGTGGTGCTCACAAAGCGCTCCGTGATCATTGTGTTAAAATTGATTGGCATCCGATGAAGACCACGCAGAACATACTGGTCTTGACTTACTGGAGCTTTTCAGATGCGCTTATTCAAACGTACACGTTGCCTTACCTGAAGATTATTCAAAGACAATTATCCCCTGAGAGCACCATTCAACTCCTTACCCTCGAAAAGGATTTCGCAGCATCAGGCAATCAGGTCGATTCAATTAGCTCAGCCGGCATTCAATGGATACCCTTTGCGTACCACCCGTTTGGTTTGCGTGCATTGGGTTCATGGCTCCTCATTGTGCTGAAGTTGATGGTGATGATCCGAAGGAAAAGAATTACAACCATCCACTGCTGGGCTACGCCTGCCGGATCCATAGGTGTTGTACTTGCCTGGCTGACCGGGAAGAGCCTCGTGATCGACAGCTATGAACCCCACGCGGAAGCTATGGTAGAAAACGGCACCTGGAAGAAAAATTCCCCGGCATTCCGGTTGCTCTTTGCCTTAGAAAAGTATCAAACCCGACGTGCCAAGTATCTCATCGCAGCCCATGAAGGTATGCGTGCTTACGCTTTGGAAAAATACGGCGTCAATGTCAGAAGAATGCTGGTAAAGCCGGCCTGTGTTGACATGGTTTTGTTTGACGACTCGAAGTCAAAGGACAGTGACCTTCTCAAGTCATTGAACCTCGTTGATAAGATTGTCTGCGTCTACGCCGGGAAGTTCGGCGGAATCTATCTCGATAAAGAGGTCTTTGATTTTCTGAAGGAAGGCCACGTTCGTTGGGGTGACCGTTTCAGGGTATTGCTGTTGACCAGCCATAACGAAGAGGAGATCAACGGATACTGTCTTGCCGCGGGCCTCGACCGGTCGATCATCATAACACGGTTTGTTCCTCACCACGAGATCCCCAAATATATCGGCCTTGGCGATTTTGCCCTGACACCCGTAAAACCAGTGCCCACAAAAAGGTATTGCACCCCGATCAAAGATGGTGAATACTGGGCGATGGGATTACCCGTCGTCATCACCAACGGTATTTCCAACGACTCGGAGATTATCCGCGCGAATGGTGTCGGAGCCGTGCTGGACCGACTCGATACGGCAGCCTATCGAAGTGCACTGAACACCATCGATGCGCTTCTTGCCCAACCCCGCGAGGCGCTGCGGAAGAAAATCAGGGCGATTGCCTCCGTGAACCGGAATTTTGCGATCGCTGAGCAGGTCTATCAGGAAATCTATGGCCATTGAAGTCAGCCGACTTTCCTATTTTTACCGCTTCAAATAATTCTGGCCATGGCGAATGTGTTGATAACGGGAGGTGCAGGGTTCATTGGCAGCTCATTGGCCGATCGATTGCTGCAAAATCCCAAGTACAAGGTGACCCTGGTCGACAACCTCTTGACCGGCGACGTCCGCAAAGTTCCCAAACATCCCAACTGCTCCTATATCCCTTGTGATGTCAACCACTACGAGGAAATAGCAGCCATCATGACCAGCCATGCTTTCGACTTTGTTTTTCATTATGCTGCCGTCGTTGGCGTGAAACGAACAACCGATAATCCGGTGATGGTTCTCAATGACCTTGACGGCATCAAGAATATCCTGAACCTAAGTAAGAACACGGGTGTAAAGCGTGTTTTCTTTTCCAGTTCATCGGAGGTGTATGGTGAACCCGTCGAACTGCCGCAGCACGAGGAGACCACACCGCTCAATTCGCGACTGCCGTACGCCGTGGTGAAAAATGTCGGAGAGTCGTTTTGCCGATCTTATCAGAAGGCGTTTGGTCTTGACTACACTATTTTTCGATTCTTTAATACTTACGGTCCCAAGCAAAGCACGGACTTCGTCATTTCAAAATTTCTTCGACTTGCGCGGGCAAACCAACCCATCCCAGTGTACGGTGCCGGCAACCAAACGCGGACCTTTTGCTACATCGATGATAATGCAGAATGCACAGTAAGGATTCTTGAGCAGAATCTGATGGTCAATGAAGTCATCAACATCGGCAGCGAGGTGGATGTTACCATACTGGAATTGGCAGAATTAATCATTCGCCTGACCGGCTCAGCCTCGCGCGTGGAATTCCTGCCTCCATTGAAAGAAGGCGATATGACCCGCAGACAGCCAGACGCATCAAAAATGAAAAGCATTCTTAGCAAAGACCTGATTTCACTTGAGGAAGGACTCCAAAAGATACTGGAATCCGGAGGGCCTTTCACCCAATAATGCAGTCCCCGGATGAGAAGGGTCATTGTGTTCCTGCTGCTTTGCTCCACGGGTTTTCTATGCCCTTCCTTTGCTCAATGCCCGACAACGGATTTCACTTCACTGGCATCCGCTTGTCGAAATCAGACGTTGCCCATGACCAACCTGTCGGCAGCCGGCACCTACTCATGGGATTTTTGTTCTGGAGATTTTAGTCTCACGCCTACTGCCGAGCTGGCGTTTACACTGGCCGGTGTCAGTGGACGGCCAGGCATCGAATTTGCCTTCGACACCAAGTGGTTTGCTTTTGTCACCGGAACCAACTTAAGCCTGATGTACCGCCTGGAGTTTGACAATGGCTTGCAGGCTGCGCCCACAAGCATGACCAATCTTGGTAACCTCGGAGGCACGCTGAATAATCCCGGCCAACTTAGGCTCATCCAGGAAGACAACCAGTGGTACGGCATCCTTCACAATACAACTGGCGAGCTTCTCAAGTTGTCATTTGGCGGACAGCTTAGCAACTCACCTGTCGTAACCACGCTCATCACCGGTATTGGCTATGGAAATTCCGGTTTGGCTGTTGGGAAAGACGTTGTTGATGGATATGTGTGCGTCGTGTCAAATGCCGCCAATGAATTTTCGATAATTCGGCTCGGGAACATGCTGGGTGCGCCCAACCCTGTGAGTGATGTGATCACTTCGACTTCCGTGCCAAACCCTAACAACCTGGGTGATCTGGATATAATCAATGTGTGCGGCAATTGGTACGGAGTTGCCGACAACCTCGGCAACGGAAATATCTACCGTATGGATTTTGGCGCATTCCTATTCAGTGTACCAGTGATAACGGAGATCCAGACGGTGCCGGCCGACAACCCCGGTCGATTGCGACTGACCAAGGAGGGTGAGGAGTACTTCTTTCTGATAATGACACTTGATGGAGATTTGATCAAAGGATCGTTTGGCGCCAACATTACCAGCGTCCCTGCCATAACAAACGAAGGCAACATGAGCGGTGTCCTCCCGGCCAATATGTATGGGCTGGCCATGGTCAAGGAAAATTCCGACTGGACTATACTGGGTGTGAGCCAGGCCAACGGTCAGGTATTTAGGGTGATGTATGCCGACAACTGTTCGGCGACTCCAAAAACCTCATCGCTCTTGAGTCCCTCGGTTACTTACGCTCAAAGCGGCACCCATACAATTGCTTTGGAGAATGAAACGATCACCGGACGGGGCGCCAAGTCCAGCGTGGTCACCATATCAGGTTTGGATGCGCCGGATATAGAATTTGGTTCGCAAAACCAATGCGCACTTGCGGATGTCCTGTTCACATCTGTCAACACTTCCGGCGACATCATCGGGTACGATTGGGATTTCGATGATGGCCAGAACGCCGCGACAGCCAATCCCATCCACAGCTTCATCGCGGGAACGTATGATCCCCGCCTCACCGTCACGGCATCCAATGGTTGTGTCAATACGGTTACACATCCGCTCATCATCTTCAACGCTCCCCAGGCTGACTTCACGGTTCCAGCGGTCACGCCTGTTTGTACGAATCAGCAGTATGCTTTTTCAAATACCTCCACATCCGATCCCGGATCCAATCCAACCTGGGAATGGCGGGTAAATGGCATTTTAACAGCTACCCAACAGGACCTTTCAACAACATTTACCGGCGCGGTATCGCAAGAAATCCGACTGAAAGCCTTGATTCCCGGCTGTGAGAATGAATCAATCAAAATCATACCGACTGTATTGGCCGGTCCTGTAGTAGCATTCCAGGTTAACGACGAATGTGCGATGGAGACTGTTGGGTTGAACAATACTTCATCTGGTGTTGACGCTGGCTACTCCTGGGACTTTGGCGACGGGACTCCGGTCTCAACACAGCCTTCACCCTTGCACGCTTATGCAAGCCAGGGAACTTACCAGGTTTCACTCACCGGCAGCAACTTGGCGGGATGCCAGAACCAAACTATTCATCCTGTGACCATCTATTCTGTTCCACAGCCTGATTTTTCTGTAGGACTGCCTCCATTCTCCTGCAGTAACACGTCAACGCCCTTCAGTAACCATACGCCACCGCCCACCGACAGCAACATCATCCAATGGTTGTGGGATTTCGGGGACGCCGCCGGCTCAACATCCAATGCGCAATCACCCTCCTTTACCTACGCCTCGGGTGCGAACTACTCGGTAAGCCTGACGGCCACCACGGATTTCGGATGCATCAATACCGCATCAAAAGTAATCACCATCGGGGCATCACCGGTAGCCGATTTTGTCATGGGCCCAACGTGTGTGAACAAGCCTACCCAATTCAATGATATCTCCAGCGGCGGTGTACAGTCGCGCGTGTGGCAGATTGGCTCCGGAGTTTTTTCTTCGCCAAATCCTGCTTATACGTTCACAGCCCCCGGCCCTTACACTGCCTCGCTGACTGTCACAGCACCAGGCGGGTGCACGAGCATCGTGACAAAGCCCATCACTGTTCCGATTGCTCCGTCGTTGTCATTTTCAACGCTAAACCCTTGCGCAGGTCAGGCAACGACTTTTGCCGATGCATCCGTTGCTGTTCCCGATGCCGTGGTAGGCTGGAATTGGCTGATGAACGGTAATGCCGTTACTGGCAATCCCGCATCTTTTGCATTCTCCAACGCGGGATCATTCAATGTGACCATGACGACAACACATGATTCCGGTTGTCAGTACACCGCATCAAGTACGATTCCGATTAATCCTTCACCCGTAGCAGACTTCCTTGCCTCACCCGATCGCGGTGAACCGCCGCTCACTGTTCAGTTTCAAAATTTGTCAACGGGTGCCAATCAATATACCTGGGTGTTCGGCGACAATCCCCCATCGTCCAGTACGCAAGACGACCCGGTACATACGTTTCTCCAGCTAGGCGAATACAACGCTCAACTCACGACCTCCAACAGTTTCGGTTGCGCGAGCATGATCCAACGAACCATTATGGTGTTGTTGCCTTCGATTGATTTATTGCTGACCAATTTTGCAGTTTCACCTGATGCGCTGACAGGAAAATTGAAATCAACGGTGACGATCGTCAATAACAGCAACATCCCTGTTCAATCGGCCGAAGTGGCGCTGCATCTTTCCGCGAAGGCAATCGTCAATGAGACACTCATGGTAAACCTTGGGCCTGGCATGTCCACGTCTCAAACACTTTCGTTCACTTTCCTGCCAGACCAGTTTGATGCCAGCTTCGTATGTGCAGAAATTCTATCGGAAAAGGACATCCAACCGGACAACAACAAGCGTTGCATCTCATTTACCGGTGAAGACTATATTTTTGAGCCGTATCCAAATCCCAGTTCCGGCATGGCCAGGATCGATTGGGTTTCTGAAAAGGCCGGGTCGGTGCGGATTACAGTATATAATTCCAAGGGGCAGCGTGAATACGAATGGGAGACACCCTCGGCCTCAGGACTTAATCAGTCGGTTCATGACCTTTCGTTTCTGTCGACCGGGATGTACTTCATCACCATTCAAACGGCCACTTCACTGCAAACGCGGCGTTTTCTGCGGCAGTAGGGCGCTTGCGCATTCATCCTTCTTGCTACCTTTAGGATAAATTGGCTTACTCCATGAAGATTAAACTCGATCCCATCGACAGAAAAATACTGGAACTGCTTCAGGCAAATTCCAACATCACCAACGCCCAGCTGGCCCAGGAAGTTGGCTTGTCGGCCGCCCCGACCCTTGAGCGCGTCAAGAAACTGGAGACAGCCGGGGTTTTGCGCAGCTATCACGCGGTGGTTGATCCGGCCAGCGTAGGACTTGGGGTGAGCACTTTTGTGATGGCCTCTTTGAAGGGTCACAACAAGGACAACATTTCCAAATTCATGAGTGCCATCGCCAATATTCCTGAAATCGTCGAGTGCCATCATGTTACCGGTCAGGCCGATTTTATTCTCAAGATTGTCTGCACCGATATCCCATCGTACCAGAACCTGATGCTGGAGAAGGTCACCAATATTGAGGTTGTTGACAATTTGCAATCGATGGTCATCCTCTCGACTTTCAAGGACACAAAACGAATTCCCATACCGGAATCATGATGTCAACGAAAACACAGGTACTTAACGACAGCCAGGTGCGTCAAAAAATCCGCCGCATGGCATTCCAGATTTATGAGAGCAACTTCTCTGAAAAATCGGTTGTGCTTGCTGGTATCGATGGGCAGGGCTATTCACTGGCGAAAGGCCTGGCCAAAGAACTGTCGTCAATTTCTCCCATCAAGGCCATTCTCGTAAAGGTGATGCTCAACAAAGACACACCCGACCGCGGTGAGGTTACCCTTGATGCAGAGACTGCAACGCTGAAAAAAAAGGCAGTCGTTCTCGTGGATGATGTGCTGAACACAGGTCGAACACTTGCCTACGGAATGAAGCCCTTCCTCAAAATGGAAGTCAAGAAGATTGAAGTTGCCGTCTTGGTCAACCGCAGCCACCCGCAGTTCCCGATTCAGCCGCAGTATACCGGTTACGAACTCTCCACAACATTGAGCGAACACGTTGCTGTGGTGCTCGGTGAGAAGTCAGCGGTTCACTTGCATTAAGCTTTAAACCAAAACTGTTTACCATGGCCTCCGAGCGGAAACGCATCACTACGCATCAGCTACAGGAAATGAAATCCCGCGGGGAAAAGATCGCCATGCTCACCGCTTACGATTATAGCATGGCCCGCATTATCGACAAGGCCGGCATTGACGTGATTCTCGTAGGCGACTCAGCCTCCAATGTAATGGCGGGCAATGAGACGACGCTGCCCATCACCCTCGACCAGATGATCTACCACGCTACTTCTGTGGTTCGGGCAGTCAAGCGTGCCCTCGTTGTCGTCGATATCCCTTTTGGGTATTACCAGGGAAGTTCCGGAGAGGCGTTGCGGTCGTCGATCCGGATCATGAAGGAGTCTGGAGCACACGCGGTGAAACTGGAGGGAGGGAGTGAGGTGAAGGATTCCGTGTTGCGTATCCTCAGTGCCGGTGTGCCAGTCATGGGCCATCTTGGCCTTACGCCACAATCAATCTACAAATTCGGAACCTATACCGTTCGCGCCCGGGAAGATACCGAGGCTGCCAAACTGGTGGAAGATGCAAAACTGCTGGAAGCGAGCGGCTGCTTTGCGCTTGTGCTCGAAAAGATACCGGCCGTATTGGCGGAGAAAGTTGCCAGTATTGTCAAGATCCCCGTCATCGGCATTGGTGCCGGCGCTGTGGATGGTCAGGTGCTTGTCATGCAAGACATGCTGGGCATCACGCATGAGTTTAAGCCAAGGTTTCTGCGAAGGTATGCTGACCTGAATGAGATTATTACGTCGGCGGTGGGTCAATACGTCTCGGATGTGAAGGCGGCCAAGTTTCCTGGGGCAGAGGAGAAGTACTGATTCTGATAGTTCCAAGGCACCCACTTCGGTATTGGGCATTGGCTATTTGATATTGGATATTTTTTGGAGTGTTTGTGGATGAACGATTTTCCAAAAGGGTGGGGAAGTTGTTGATTTTCGGTCACCCAAAAATTTTCAATATCAAGCACTGAATGTCCAATATCCAACGGTTCACTTGGACAACGCATCACTTCGACATTCGAGATTGGTTATTTGATATCGGATATTTTTTTGGAATCTGAAGTATTTGAATCAGGAAATTTGTGACAATAGTTCTCCCCCTTTAGGGGCCCGGGGCGGGGAAACAAGTGGCGTTAACTTGTGCACCAAAAATATCCAATACCAAACACTGAATATCCAATATCCAACGCGTCACTTGGATATTCAACATTGGCTATTTGATATTGGATATTTTTTGGAGTGTTTGTGAATGAACGATTTTCCTCAATCGGTGGAGAAGCGTTAATTTTCGGTCATCCAAAAATGCCCAATATCAAACACTGAATATCCAATATCCAACGCATCACTTCGACATTCGAGATTGGCTATTTGATATTGGATATTTTTTTGGAATCTGAAGTATTTGAATTAGGAAATTTGTGACAATAGTTCTCCCCCTTTAGGGGCCCGGGGCGGGGAAACAAGTGGCGTTAACTTGTGCACCAAAAATTTCCAATACCAAACACTGAATACCCAATGCCCAACGCGTCACTTGGATATTTTACACCGGTTATTTGTCTTTGCAGACCGTAAGACTTGACGCATCCTCAACGATTCCAAACCAAACAACTGCATACTTTCCATAGATTCCTATCCCAATTGCCTTCCACTCCATCTTCTCCCATGTCCCCAGGTTGATGAGCAGCGGATTGTGCCCGGGGCTTTTTTTCCATCCCTCAATGCCTTCTTCTGCCTCGGCACCGTCGGAGCTGTAGTACGCAATTTCATAGCCTTCACTGTCGTAGCCGGAGATCTCTTTCGGTTTGTCCCACATGCACTGCGCTTGTTTGTGGTCGGACGTATAGCAGCAAGCGCTCCATGTGCCTTTTGATGACCAGCTATGGGGATTACAGTCGCCGCGGTTGTCGTAGTCAAATTCTTGTTCCAGGTCGCGCACATGGGCTTGGGCCACCCGGGTAAGTTTTTCGGAGAAGGGGATAGGCTTCAGTTTCTTAGACTTTCGGTACTGTGAAATCAGATCGTAAAGCTTCTTCTCTTCAGAAGAAACGCAAACCGGCTGCGCGGCAACGATTTGGATGCTGAACAAAATGAGAATCACGCCAATGGTATTTTTCAACATAGTATGGCAATGGTGGGCATCGGATCGTCAAGTTGGCAGATAACGCCTTTAGTTGTGTAAAATTACCCTTTATATGATGTTATTTTCCTAATTTACCCCCTTATCGACATTCTGAAAGTAATTAAATAATCGCACCCATGAGTAAGCAAAAAATAACTATCAGCAATGGAAAGTTGACGGTACCCGATCAACCGGTCATCCCTTTTATTGAAGGCGACGGCACCGGCGTTGACATCTGGCCCGCATCGCAGCTGGTATTCGATAAGGCAGTTGAGAAGGCCTACGGAGGCAAAAGAAAGATCGAGTGGAAAGAAGTTCTGGCTGGAGAAAAGGCCTTTAATAAAACGGGTAACTGGATGCCCGAGGAAACGCTGGCTGCCTTCAAGGAGTACCTGGTTGGCATCAAGGGCCCTCTCACAACTCCGGTTGGCGGAGGCATCCGCTCACTGAACGTAGCCCTACGTCAGGATCTCGACCTCTACGCCTGCGTGCGCCCTGTACGCTGGTTTAAAGGGGTGCCCTCACCGGTAAAGGAGCCGCACAAAACGGACATGATCATCTTCCGCGAAAACACGGAAGATATTTACGCGGGAATTGAATTTCAGGAGGGAACGGATGACAACAAGAAATTCCTGGCCAATTTCAAGGAAGCATTTCCCAAGCATTACAAAAAAATTAGATTTCCCGAGAGCTCGGGCATCGGAATTAAGCCGGTTTCGCGGGAAGGCACAGAGCGGCTGGTTCGCGCAGCATTGGAGTACGCCATTCGCCTGAAGAAACCCAGCGTTACGCTGGTGCACAAAGGAAATATAATGAAGTTTACTGAAGGCGGTTTCCGCGACTGGGGATACGAACTGGCTAGACGCGAATTCGGCGCGGTTGAACTCGACGGCGGGCCTTGGCATGTAATCAACAGCAACGGTCACAAGATTGTGATCAAAGACTCCATCGCCGACGCATTCCTGCAGCAGATTCTTTTGCGTCCGGATGAATATTCGGTCATCGCCACTCTGAACCTTAATGGTGATTATGTTTCAGATGCCCTTGCGGCCATCGTTGGCGGTATCGGCATTGCTCCGGGAGGAAACATCAACTACAAGACAGGCTTTGCGATCTTCGAAGCAACCCATGGTACTGCACCAAAGTACGCAGGCCAGGATAAAGTAAATCCAGGATCTGTCATACTTTCCGGTGCCATGATGTTTGAATACATGGGCTGGGATGAAGTGGCCAACCTCATCTACAAGGGCTTGGAGAATGCCATCGCAGGAAAGCGTGTTACGTATGATTTCCATCGGTTAATGGAAGGCGCAACGCTCCTGAAGTGTTCTGAGTTTGGAAGGGAAATTGTGAAAAACATGTAGGCCCTTGCCTGGTATTTTGTATTCGGCCGTTACAATTCTTTGGCTTCAGATTCCTGGCATATTGAGATCCAGGAAATAATTACAACTAATCGCAATAACGATGTACAGGCTAAACTTACTGATCTTCCTGATCGCCTTGGTTTCGATGACCCGGGGATACTCGCAATCATTGAATGATCTCGTTGGCGAGATGCAGGCATCCTTCACAAAAGTGGAGACAGCCAGTTTTACCTATGAGCATGAGATCAAGGTACTGGAATACTCAACGCTGCAATACGATTACAAGCAGATCGACCTCAAGGGAGTCAGTTCATCTTACCAGAATCAGTTTAACCTGGCCGACGTTGACCCATATGCTGTGCGGCAAGAAACGGTCAAAGATATTATTCTGGTGGTGTTGACGGCCAGGAATAAACAGAAGCTGTTTAAGATGGTCAAGAATGGTAAGACTGAACCCTTCGATGACGAGGTCAAGATACACGCCAAGAATGTTGACCATGCGCGCCTGATCCTGGATTTGGTGAAGAAGGCCATTCCCCCGGCTGAAAAGATGATGACAACCAAGCTTAAGCTCGAGGGCTATGATAACATGATCAAATGGTTGGAAGAGCATGTAGGCAAAGTAAGTGATGGCGTGAAGTCGGTAGAGCAAAGCCTTCAAAGGCAAACCTTCCCCGGCAGTTTCAAGTTGCAGCAGATTGAGTCGGACGGAAAATCATCCAAACAGGAGGAATATACGTTCAATGCCAATGACATCAACCTGAATAGTCTTGTGTTCAAAGTGTCGGGCAACAGCTTTGGGTTGGAGATCAGTATGCTCGATCGCCTCAAGTCGGTTTCGCTGGTTCGCGATGGTGTTAAGAAACCTTTTGTCGACGACTTGATCATCTATACCAATGGCGTCGATGAAGCGCGGGATATTCGCACCGTGCTTACGATGATAGCTCCGCTGGTACAAGCCAAGGTCAAAGCTGATTTGCCTGAGCCAAAGAATGCGGATGAGGCATTGGAAAAACTCGCGACGTTTGTTAAGGATGTCACTATCGGCGCCAACACGTATTCGCAAACTATCACCCCGAAGTGTGTCACTACGTTTTCGGTCACACAACAGTCGGCAAGCTCAACAGAAAAAAATACTTATACGTTTAACTGGATGGATGTGAATCCGAACTTGTCGAAGCTGGCCGTGTCTGGCGAGAAAATGACCATGGATCTTCCGATGATGGACAAGAAGAAACTGGTCAACCACTACAAAGACGAGAAAGTTGTGGCTTTTGAGAACGACGCCTCTATTTATGTGGAAAACATGGAAGTGGGCCGAAGACTCCGTGTGCTGGTCGATAAAGCGATCAACTATTGCAAGACATCGTACAAGCCACCTTTCCCCTCCGACACAGAAGGCATTGTCAATTGGATGAAAAACACAATCGGTGAAGTAACAGTTGATCAAACCACGGTCAAGCAAGTGTTGGAACCCGCCGAGGCGGGCAACGTCAACAAGATTAAATTCACCAACATCGAGATCAAGTCTTCTTCGTCTGTTGAGGAGATCTATGAGTTCAACCTGAGTGACATCAATCCCATGAGTGTGGATTACCAGCCGAGCGGCAAATGGCTTCGGGTGAAGTTTGAAACCAATTTCAAGAACAAAATCATCAAGGCTTATAAGGCAGGAAAAATCATGCCCTACGTTTACGCCCTGGAGATTGCGGTAAAGGATACTGAAGAGGCCCGGAGCCTTATTCTTGCGCTGAAAAAGTGCGCCGAAGACTTGAAAGGAAAGTAGTTGCCGAAGGTTCAGGTTGTTTATCGCCTCTTTGGTTTTCAGAAGATTGATTTTCTTCGTTCGATGGAATTAGCCTAAATTTGGACCTAAATCAATTGGTATGAAGCGCATTGTTGTTGGGTTACTCTTCTGCTTTCCAATCATAATTGCCTCATCTCAGGATGAAGGCGCTGTGGTAAAAAAGGAAAGAATTCAGAGAGACAAAAGCCTTTTTCTGGGCGGTGGCATTTCGATCCTGGGCGGTGACAACCTGGGTGACTACGGCAACGGAATCAACTTTGAAGGGGGATACATGAAGCGGTTAAACCGGATTGTGTCTATCGGTGCTTCCGTTTCGTACCTTAGTTTTGCGTATGATCCGACCATCAGCAGCAGACCGGATAATACTACAGGAATTAGTTCCGATGTTTATTACGACATGACCGCAACGCCTCCGGAAGCCTACTTCCTAACCCTTACGGGCGGAGACGTTAGTATGATCTCACTGGCGGCTAACCTGAAATTTAATTTTGTTCCGGTCATGGACAATTCTGTCATATCGGTTTACGGTTTTGCGAAGCCTTTTGTGGCCTCTGCCACCGTTAGCAGTATCAGTGGTTTTGCCGAGTATTATTACTTTGATGGCTCTGATTGGCAGGCAGACCCTTCGTTTGACGGTTCGGGTACCTATGAATCCGCGACTTCCATCACCGGAGGAATTTTCCTCGGTCCTGGCATTGAAATTAATCCAGCTAAGCCGATTTCCATCTTCGTTCAGGCATCGTTTGGCTACACTTTTCCCCTGGATGTAGTCAGCACCCGGTCGTACACCAATGATATCTCCACGTTGATCAATGATAACTTCCCGCTCGCCAGCCTTGGCTTTACATCAATCAATTTTTCAGCCGGTATCTCGTTCAATCTCGATTAATCAATCTTCGCCATGAAAAGCAGCTTTCTTGTTGCTTTGATTCTTTTCTCCGGGTTTCTGGCCAACGCCCAATTCAAGCTTTATGAGCAGGGCATCGAGGCCTATCAGAAAAAGGAGTATTCAAAGGCGATCACTTTCCTTGAGGACTACCTTGACAGAAGTACACGCGATAAAGCGCTTGACGTTGATGTTCATTACTATCTGGCGCTTGCTCATTTCAAAACAAACTCACATACCAGCGCTGTCCGGGAGTTTGATGAAGCCCTTCAGCTAGGGCACAAGAACACAGGCAATATCCGCTGGTTCATGGCCAAATCGTATGTCGAACTAAAGGCATATCCTTTTGCATTGGACGAATATGGAAAAGCGCTGGTGCTGATTCCTGACAAAACAAACCAGGGAAAATTGTTCTATGAGCGGGCCCTCGTGCATGACAGGATGAACAACCGTGCCCTTGCCCTCGAGGATCTACACAATGCGGTTACCAGCGACCCCAGCAACGTTGAGGCACGCAAGACACAGAAGGACTGGGGTGCGTCGCCACCCACCCTGGTGGCCGGCACACCAGCGCAGACTCAGTCTACGGTTGATGCCAAGACAGCGGATTCAAGGGCTACTGATAAGAAGGCAAGTGATGTTCCAGCCAATACAAAAACCGACAAGGTCATGGTGCCATCACAACCTATCATCGGCGGCGTGGCGGCCGTGACGGCTACGTCTGTGACGCTTGCCGACCAGTTCAAAGGGGAGAAGCGCTACGCGCTTGTGATTGGCAACAGCAAATACAAGTTTGTGTCACCGCTTCGCAATGCGGAGAATGATGCCAACGATATGGCCGCTGAGTTGGAAAAACTGAATTTTGAAGTATTCAAAGTCATCAACGGCGACTACAACCAAATGCGGGATATCTTCAAGAAATTCCATGAGAAATTATCGACCGGGCCCAAAGACCAGACGGTCGGACTATTCTATTATGCCGGCCACGGCATTCAAAATCAGGGAGAGAATTATCTTGTGCCCGTAGAGGCCAACGTTCAGTTTGAAGATGACATTCCCAGGACCTGTTTCCCGGTTCAACGCATTGTGATGGCCAACATGGAACGGTCGAATTCAAGAATCAACATCCTGATATTGGATGCCTGCCGTAACAATCCCTTCCCATCTGGATACCGTTCTGCAGAATCGGGACTCGCGGAGATCCGTCGCGCGAAAGGGTCATTCATCGCATATGCAACGGCTCCCGGCTCTGTTGCATCCGACGGCGAAGGCAGGAACGGACTTTATACACAGGAGTTGCTCAATGCCATGCGAAAGCCCGGGCTGTCTATCGAACAAGTTTTTAAGGAAGTCAGGAGGAATGTCTTGCAACTTTCCGGCGAGCGGCAGTACACATGGGACAGTTCCAATATCATTGGCGACTTCTACTTCAAGTTCTGAAGTTGAAGCCGGCATTCTGTACTAGTGCAAAAGCATTTGCATCACGGTCGCTGCAGCTTCTTCACCTTTGTTTCCGAGTTTCCCACCGGCTCGTTCCAGTGCCTGGTTTTTGGTTAGAGTCGTAAGCACACCAAAAGCCACGGGCTTTCCAGCAGAGAGTCCAACTTGCATGATGCCTTGCGCCACCGCCTGGCAGATGTAGTCAAAGTGAGGCGTATCGCCCTGGATCACGCAGCCGAGCGCAATCACTGCGTCCATGCCCTTTTGTTTAGCCAGTCGTTGAGCGCCGAGCGGGAGTTCGAAGCTACCAGGAACATGGGTGATGCTGATATTACGTTTCTTGACCCCCGCCTGAAGAAGAGCAGCCTGGGCGCCAGCCAGCAGGGCTTCGGTCACGTCCGGGTTCCAGTCTGCTACGACAACCCCAATCTTCTTGCGGGAGAACTTTTTGCTGTGAGTAAGATCACGGATGGTAAGGCTGCCGGGCATAGTGTGGAAATTAGGGAATCAAAAGTAACAAGAAAAGCCGCGGTATGTATGAGAGAAATCGATGGTAACAAATTGTCAATGGGATGCCATGGACAATTGACCATGGACTATGGACCCTTCGGAAGCCACACCCTCCTACATACTCTTGATAAGTTGAATGAAATAGGTGGCTGAGACCTTCGAGCAACCGTGGGAGGTTAGGAATTACTCTCCAACCGCGCCTTGAACTTCCGTGCGTTCTGGTAATCACTGCTTTCCCAATACTCGTCGATGACACGCTGGTAGGCTTTGATGGCGCGATCCTTTTGATTGGCCTTCTCAAAGGCCAGACCGGCTTTCATCAGGTAAGTCGGGGTAAAAAACTTATTGGGCTTGTAGTTGGATGCTTTGTCATAATAGGTAGCAGCCTCCTCGTATTTCTGTTGCTCCATAAACGCGTCTCCGATCAGACTGTAAGCCCTCGCCTGAACCAATTGGTCATTGGCCTTGAAGTCCTGGAGATATAAAACCGCGAGGGGATACTTGCCTTGCTTCAGGCAAATGGCTCCGGCATAAAAGTTGGCCAGATTGGCCGCGTCGGTCATGCCGTAGTCGTCAATGATCTGCTTGAAGCCAAGGTTGTTGCCATCGCCTTCCATGGCCAGATTAAGGCTGTCGGATTCGAAATATCGAACGGCCTGGAACATCTCCTTCTGTGCAAGATCATCCTGACTGCTAATCCAATAACGATATCCAAAAAATCCTCCTGCTACGACAATCAGCGCAGCGAGAACGCCAAACACGATCTTGGGATTCTCCTCAACCCAATGCTCTATTCCTTCGACTTTTTCCGCCAGAACCTCCGGGTTCTCCAGCAGGTCCTTGTTTTCTTCGTTTTTTGCCATGATTTGTAAAAAATAACCCTTCAGGTCCTCCCCTTTATGCTTTCAGGCGGGAAATAGAAGGGCTGCAAAACTATACATTCGGGCCCATTTAACAAATGGTTGTCTGATTCGGGAGCCGGTCATGGCCACCTCGGAATGGGATTAAGTTGACAGTTGACAAAATGCATTGTCAATTGCCTCTTTGTCAACTGTCAACTTAGGCGACCAGTCTATCCACCCTGAACCAGATTAAGGCTAGTCGGTTGTAAACGGATAATCCGCCTGCACATAAATATCCGTCATCGCTTCCTTGGGGTCGGGGTAATTGGATTCCTCTGCAAACTTGACGCTATCCTCGACCTGGGCGTTTACTTTTTCGACAATGGCCTCCAGCTCTTTTTCTGTCGCAAATTTTCGATCGAGAATGACACCCCGCACCACCTCGACCGGGTCGCGACGTTTATATTCATCCACCTCTTCTTTGGTCCGGTACTTTTGCGGATCGGACATCGAGTGACCCTTGTAGCGATAGGTACGAAATTCAAGCAGCGTAGGTCCTTCACCGGCACGAGCCCGATCTGCGGCACGAGCCACGGAAAGATGCACAGCCTCAACGCTCATGGCATCAACTGGCTCGGAAGGAATATCATACCCTTCTCCCAATGTATAGAGTTCGGTGACGTTGGATGTTCGCTTGACCGATGTGCCCATCGCGTAACCGTTGTTCTCAATCACAAATATGACTGGCAACTTCCACAGCATGGCAAGGTTAAGAGCTTCGTGAAAAGCTCCCTGGCGTACCGCTCCGTCGCCCATGTAGCAAATACAGACATTGGATGTCTTGTTGTATTTCTCGGCAAATGCGATGCCGGCACCCAATGGTACCTGACCACCCACGATACCATGACCGCCAAAGAAATTTTTCGACTTGTCAAATATGTGCATCGACCCTCCCTTCCCTTTGGAGACGCCGGTTTCCTTCCCGTACAATTCTGCCATGACGGCCCGGGGATCTGTGCCCAGTCCCAGTGGATGGGCGTGATCGCGGTAGGCCGTAATCCACTTGTCATCGGCGGTTAGGGCCGTTATGGCACCAGCCGCGCAAGCCTCCTGGCCAATGTAGAGGTGACAAAAACCGCGGATTTTCTGCATGCCATACAACTGGCCTGCGCGATCCTCAAAACGACGCATCAAATACATCATCTCAAACCAGCGCATGTAGGTCTCTTTCGAGAACTCAACTTTGTCCTTTGTGGTTTTTGTTTTGGCTTGGGGCATGGCAGACATAGAATTACTTTTGAAGCGGACTGCGAAAATAACCCCCATTTCCTCAATTCCCAACTCCTCCCGTGCGCCTGGAAAACCTGCATTTGCTGAACTTTAAGAACTACCCGGAAGCGGACGTTGCGTTCGAGGGATCCATTCATTGCTTTTTGGGTCGAAACGGGAGCGGGAAGACCAACTTGCTGGAAGCGATTCACTATCTCTCACTGACACGCGGCGCTTCAACCAATCCAGATACCGCAAGCATCCGCCATGGAGAAGATCATTTTTTGATCCGGGGGGCGTTTCGGATTGGAGACAAGCGTAAGGAGGTCAGTTGCACCTATACACCTGATCGCAAGAAGAAAGTGGCTGAAGATGGCAAGGAGTATGCACGATTTTCAGAACACATCGGGAAATACCCGCTGGTGATGGTGGCACCGGTAGATATTGAACTTGTGTGGGATGGTGGTGAAGTGCGGAGAAAATTCTTTGACACATTGCTCGCGCAACTTGACAAGGAATACCTTGAGCAGCTCATGGTATACCAGACGCACTTGCGCCATCGCAACGGACTGTTGAAAATGTTTGCCGATCGAAGTTCGGTTGACCATCAACTTTTGGCCACGTATGACGAGCGGCTTGTCTCATCAGGCAATTACCTGCATCAACGACGATCAGCATTTGTAACTGAGATGGCCCCCCGGGTCATCAAGCACTATGGTTACCTAGTTCAGGGAGGTGAAGAGGTACCGGGAATCACCTATGTATCGGACATGGAGTCCATTGACTTTCGACAAGAGTTACTGAACAGGCTTGATCGTGACATGGTTCTGGGCAGAACCACCGTTGGTGTCCACAGGGATGACTACCGGTTTTCCTTACAGCAGTATGATTTGAAAGTCTATGGATCGCAGGGCCAGCAAAAGTCCTTCTTGATCGCCCTAAAGCTTTCAGAATTTGATTGCCTTGCAGAAAAGAATGGCTTCAAGCCTTTGCTGTTGCTGGACGATATTTTTGACAAGCTGGATGGTCAACGAATCGTGCAGCTTATGAAACTGGTGGCTGGAGGTTTGTTTGGGCAGATTTTTATTACGGATGCCCGTCCCGGGCGCAGCCTGGAGGCGCTTGATCAAGCGGGTATCAAAGCGCAAAGATTTCTCGTGGAAGGTGGTACCTTGAACTTATTATCATGACCTCCCAGAAGAAGGATAGTACCCAGCACATCAGTCAGGCCATCCAGGAGCTTTTGAAAGCCCAGCACCTGAAGCCGAAGTTTGACGAGGCCAGTGTGGTTGTTTCCTGGGAACGCATTGTGGGCAAGTCGATCGCCAAACGCACAAAGCGAATCTATATCAGAAACAAGGTCTTGTTTGTTGAACTGTTGTCACCCTCATTGAAGCACGATTTGGGCTACCACAAGAGCCAAATGCTTGATCTTTTCAGGAAGGAATTTGGGGAGGGGGTAGTTGCGGAGATTGTGTTTATGTAGGAACCAGGCCCCGTTTCAATGCGCCCGTAAATTCTGTTTCCGGGCTTGTCTATCAATAAAAAGCCATTAATTTTGCACTCCTGTTTTTGGAAACGAGGGAAGGAAGGTAGGGGAGGTCCAAACAGAGAACGTTCTATGAAATAAACAACACAGTTTTCAAGCTGAGCTGGTTGGGCGAGTTGAAAGGTGTTGCAAGCCCGGGGGGATACTCAAGCGGCCAACGAGGACAGACTGTAAATCTGTTGACTTATGTCTTCACAGGTTCGAATCCTGTTCCCCCCACAGAAGTCGAACTTCGCCAGGCGGGCCTGCCCGCCGGAGCGAAGCGTAGGCGGGAGTAGCTCAGTTGGTAGAGCGATAGCCTTCCAAGCTATAGGTCGCGAGTTCGAGCCTCGTTTCCCGCTCTTAAAGAGCCGTTAGCCTCTAGCTCTTGGCCATTGGCAAACGCTGCCAAATGCCAACGGCCAAAGGCCAATAGCCTCTTGCCGTTGTAGCTCAGTGGTAGAGCACCCCGACGTGTCGGGGAGGTCGACAGTTCACTGAGGAGATGGAGAGTGTAAGGCCGTTGTAGCTCAGTGGTAGAGCACCCCGACGTGTCGGGGAGGTCGACAGTTCGCTGAGGAGATGGAGAGTGTAAGGCCGTTGTAGCTCAGTGGTAGAGCACTTCCTTGGTAAGGAAGAGGTCGACAGTTCAATCCTGTTCAACGGCTCTGATGAAAACCATGGTTCCAGGCAACGGTCAGGAACAGAAGATTTTTGAAATGAAGTAGACAGAGAGATTTTTCGATCACCGATGGGTAGCGACCATCATGAAGGTACCGGAGATCCCCATGCCACGTGGCAACGAATAACCCTTATTCGACAGGCTTAACATGTTTAGGGTGTATAGGCTTCTCAGGCGGAGAAGCTGTGAATTGGTAACTTAATTAATCAGTTTATACACTTTTAAACACTTAACCGGGATTTTCAAATATGGCTAAAGAAACATTCGATCGTTCGAAACCACACGTTAACGTGGGGACAATTGGTCACGTTGACCACGGAAAGACAACCCTTACTGCAGCTATCACCAAGGTACTTTCTACCAAGGGACTTGCTGCCGTCAGAGACTTTGCGTCTATCGACAACGCTCCTGAAGAAAAAGAGCGCGGTATCACCATCAATACTTCACACGTTGAATATCAGACGGAGAAGCGCCACTACGCACACGTAGACTGTCCGGGTCACGCCGACTATGTGAAGAACATGGTTACTGGCGCTGCACAAATGGACGGTGCGATCCTCGTAGTCGCGGCTACCGATGGTCCGATGCCCCAGACACGCGAGCACATCCTCCTGGCCCGCCAGGTAGGTGTTCCTGCCCTCGTGGTATTCATGAACAAGGTTGACCTGGTTGACGATCCGGAATTGATCGAGCTCGTTGAAATCGAAGTTCGTGAACTGCTCACAACCTATAAGTTCCCGGGCGACAAGATCCCTGTGATCAAAGGTTCTGCACTCGGTGCCCTCAATGGCGAAGCCAAGTGGGTTGAGAAAGTAGAAGAACTGATGAAGGCAGTGGATGAGTACATCCCCCTCCCGGTTCGTGCAGTCGACAAAGACTTCCTCATGCCGGTGGAAGATGTGTTCTCCATCACCGGTCGTGGCACGGTAGCTACCGGTCGTATTGAGCGTGGTGTGATCAAGACCGGCGACCCAGTTCAGATCCTGGGCATGGGTGCTGATAACCTGACCTCCACCATCACAGGTGTTGAAATGTTCCGCAAGATCCTCGATCGCGGTGAGGCTGGCGACAACGTAGGTCTCCTGCTCCGTGGTATCGAAAAGACCGATATCTGCCGCGGTATGGTTATCTGCAAGCCAGGTACTGTAACGCCCCATGCCAAGTTTAAGGCAGAGGTTTACGTCCTGAGCAAGGAGGAGGGTGGCCGTCATACGCCATTCTTCAACAAGTACCGCCCCCAGTTCTATTTCCGCACGACCGATGTTACGGGCGAAATCATGCTCCCGACAGGTGTTGAAATGGTGATGCCTGGTGACAACGTTTCGATCGACGTGGAGTTGATCAACAAAATCGCCATGGAGAAGGGTCTCCGTTTCGCTATCCGCGAAGGTGGCCGTACCGTTGGCTCTGGTCAGGTGACCGAAATCCTGGACTAATTCCCCTGCGGATTCGGATGGCCAAAACCATCTAAGTTCTTGATAATCAACAGTGAGCGTTTCCAGGAAAAATCCTGGAAACGCTTTTGTTTTGAACCCTTTTAGTCTACCTTTGCAGTCCTTTTGAATTTAGGGTACGGGTGGAATTCAAAGGGCCGTCGGTGAAAGACCAAACGGGTGTAGCTCAATTGGTAGAGTAGCGGTCTCCAAAACCGTTGGCTGGGAGTTCGAGTCTCTCCACCCGTGCTAAAAATGTGGTAAGAAAAACAGGTTGATAATCCCCGGAAGGGACGATAGATGGAAAAGGTCAAAAATTACGTACTGGATTCAATCGACGAGGTTCGCAATAAGGTTTCCTGGCCCAAGTTCAATGAACTTCAGGCCAGTGCGATTCTCGTGCTGGTGGCATCGTTGATTTTTGCACTCATTATCGGGGTAATCGATCTGGGCTTCAACAATGCCTTGGCCTGGTTTTACCGGGAATTTTAAGCCTGAGAAGCCATGGGAGAGTTAAAGTGGTATGTATTGCGCGTCATCAGCGGCCAGGAGAAGAAAGTGAAGTCCTACCTGGAAACTGAGATCGAGCGTTCAAAACTAACGGAATCGATACCCCAGGTGTTGATTCCTTCCGAGAAGGTGTACGAGATGCGCAACGGAAAGAAGAAGATGCGCGAAAAGAACTTCTTCCCCGGCTATGTGCTGGTTTCGGCTGATCTGGCGCATCCGGAGGCCCACCATACGGTGACCAACATTCCAGGCGTGCTGGGATTTCTCGGCGGAGCAACGGGATCGGCAAAAGATCCTGTACCCCTGCGCCAGACTGAGGTAAACCGAATTCTGGGCAAGGTTGATGAAGTAGATGAAGTGGGCGAAAAGCTGGAGCGCCCGTTCATCAAAGGTGAGTCGGTTAAGGTAATGGATGGGCCGTTCAGCGGGTTCACCGGCGCCGTTGAAGAGATTTTTGAAGACAAGAAGAAGCTGAATGTGATGGTGAAGATCTTCGGGCGTAACACACCTGTTGAACTGAGCTACATGCAGGTAGAAAAAGTGGACTAGGACTAAGATTATAGGATTGTAGGATTTAGGACTTAAAGGGATATGGCAAAGGAAGTAACAGGTTATCTAAAATTGCAGGTAAAAGGTGGCGCGGCAAACCCGGCACCCCCTATCGGTCCTGCACTGGGTTCGAAAGGTCTCAACATCATGGACTTTTGCAAGCAGTTCAATGCTCGCTCCCAGGACAAGCCCGGTCAGGTATTGCCCGTGCTGATTACTATTTATAATGACAAGTCATTCGACTTCGTCATCAAGACTCCTCCGGCTGCCGTGTTGATCATGGAGGCCATCAAGATCCAAAAAGGATCGAAGGAGCCGAACCGCACCAAAGTGGGGTCAATCACCTGGGCGCAGGTTAAAAAAATAGCCGAAACGAAAATGCCAGACCTCAACGCCTTTAAGGTGGAGTCGGCGATGAAAATGATTGCTGGAACTGCCCGGAGCATGGGTGTCAATGTAAGTGGCGCTGCTCCCTGGGACAAATAATATAAGGATATGCCAAGGATCTCAAAGAACAGAAAAGCGGTCATCGCAAAGTATAACGCGGAGAAGGAGTATTCGCTCGATGACGCAGCCAAGCTGGTGAAGGAAATTACCTTCACGAAGTTTGACGCGTCCGTGGATGTCGATATCCGCCTGGGTGTTGACCCGAAGAAATCGGACCAGATGGTTCGCGGCGTTGTATCGCTGCCGCACGGCCTGGGTAAAGTCGTTCGTGTACTCGTGCTCTGTACACCCGATAAGGTGCAGGAAGCAAAGGATGCCGGCGCTGAACACGTTGGGCTCGATGATTATGTGACTAAAATTGAAGGCGGCTGGACAGATATTGATGTGATCATCTGTACGCCCACCGTCATGGCTAAAGTAGGTAAACTGGGTAAAGTGCTCGGACCCCGTGGTCTGATGCCCAACCCGAAGTCAGGAACCGTAACCCTGGAAGTTGGTAAGGCAGTTAAAGATGTGAAAGCGGGTAAGGTGGACTTCAAAATTGACAAACAAGGAATCATACACGCCTCCGTTGGTAAGGCTTCCTTCAGCGCGGAAAAAATCAAAGAAAATGCCGCTGAACTTATCCACATGGTAGCGAAGTTAAAGCCGGCCTCTTCGAAAGGAACCTATTTCCAAAGCATCAGCCTTTCGACAACCATGAGCCCGGGTATAATGATTGACCGGAGTACGATTGGCGGACTCTAATAACTAAAACGATGACCCGCGAAGAAAAAGGACAAGTTATTGACGAGCTGGCAGAGAAATTCTCCCAGCATAATCACTTTTATGTTACCGATGCATCGGGTTTTACGGTTGCGCAGATCAATGCCTTCCGCAGAATCTGTTTCCGTCAGGGCGTGGAGTACAGGGTGTACAAAAACACCATGATCCGCAAAGCGCTGGAAAAGCAATCAGGTAATTTCGAGCCCATGTTCAAGGTATTGCATGGCTTCTCGGGCGTGATCTTTTCGAAAGAAAGTGGTAACGCCCCCGCAAAAGCGATCAAGGAATACCGCATTAAGAACCAAGGAAAGCCGGCTTTCAAGGCGGCCTCCATCCAATCCGATCTGTTTTTTGGCGAAGAAAGTCTCCCTGTGCTCACCGACCTCAAGTCGAAGAACGAGCTCATCGGCGAGGTGATCGCAGCCCTCCAGTCACCAGCCAAGAATGTGCTGTCTGCCCTGTTGAGCAGCAAGCAAACCGTGGCAGGATTGGTGAAAACGTTGGAAGAAAGAGCAAAATAATTGTTGAACTGAATCTTAAACACTTACTAAAATGGCTGACATTAAAGCAATTGGCGATCAACTGGTAGAACTTTCTGTCAAGGAAGTTACCGAACTGGCATCTTACCTGAAAGAGACTTATGGCATTGAACCCGCAGCAGCAGCTGTGGCGATTGCAGGCCCCGCAGCAGGCGGTGGTGCCGGTGCAGCGGCTGCCGAAAAGACAAATTTTGATGTCGTTCTCAAAGCTGCTGGCGCCAACAAGCTCCAGATCGTGAAGCTCGTAAAAGAATTGACCGGCCTTGGCCTGAAAGAGGCAAAGGACATGGTTGACGGAGCTCCCAAAACCATTAAGGAAGGCTTACCGAAAGACGAAGCAGAAAACCTCAAGAAGCAACTCGTGGAGGCTGGTGCCGAAGTTGAGTTGAAATAACTTCTTGAAGACGCTGGGTACCGTCTAGCCTTACCACAGGCCCCAACTCCGATAAATCGGGGCTGGGGTTACTGTATTTTCTACCCACTTGTATTCTGGAACCGGGAACCTAAAACGTAATGCACCTTGGCTAAGAAGACCATCAACAACCGGATTGACTTTTCGAACATCGAGCGGATCATCGACTATCCCGATTTCCTCGATCTTCAATTGCAATCTTTCAAAGACTTCCTGCAGATAGAAACACCTGCCGAGAAACGCCAAAACGAGGGCCTCTTCAAAGTATTTGCAGAGAACTTCCCCATCTCCGACTCACGCGAGAACTTTGTTCTCGAGTTCGTCGATTATACCATCGACCCGCCGAAATACGACGTCGATGAGTGTATCGACCGCGGACTGACTTTCTCCGTGCCACTGAAGGCCAAACTTCGCCTCACCTGTAACGACGAGGACAACGAGGACTTTGAAACCATCGAACAGGAAGTGTTCCTGGGTAATATACCCTACATGACCGAGAAGGGTTCGTTTGTCATCAATGGCGCCGAACGCGTTATCGTTTCCCAGTTGCATCGCTCTCCCGGCGTGTTCTTTGCCATGAGCAAGCACACCAACGGTACCAAGCTGTATTCGGCCCGGATCATTCCTTTTAAAGGATCCTGGATTGAATTCGCCACCGACGTAAACTCGGTGATGTATGCCTACATTGACCGGAAGAAGAAGTTCCCTGTCACCACACTCCTCCGCGCTATTGGCTACGGAACAGACAAGGACATCCTTGACTTGTTCGGCCTGTCGGAAGAGGTAGAGGCAATCAAGCCCACACTGAAGAAGGTCGTCGATCGCAAACTTGCCGCCAGGGTACTCAAAACCTGGACGGAAGACTTTGTGGATGAAGATACCGGTGAAGTGGTTTCCATCGACCGGAATGAAGTGCTCCTCGAGCGTGACCACGTCCTGACAGCCGAGGACGTTGATGTCATTATCGAGAGCGGCGTGAAGTCGGTTATCCTCCATCGCGATGATGTCAACATCACCGACTACCACATCATTTTCAATACCCTTGCCAAAGACAATTCAAACTCCGAGAAGGAAGCCGTAGAACAAATCTACCGCCAGCTCCGGAACACGGAAGCTCCTGACGAGCAGACCGCCCGCGATATCATCCAGAGTCTCTTCTTCAGTGAAAAGCGCTATGACCTTGGTGAAGTGGGACGGTACCGGATCAACAAGAAGCTCGGCCTAGAATTGAGCGCCGACCAGCGTGTGCTGACTACACAGGATATTATTCTTATTGTTAAGTACCTCATTGGCCTGGTGAACTCGAAAGCCCTCGTCGATGATATTGACCACCTGAGCAATCGCCGTGTTCGCACGGTAGGTGAGCAATTGTATACCCAGTTCGGCGTCGGCCTGGCCCGTATGGCCCGCACGATCAAGGAACGGATGAACGTCCGCGACAACGAAGACTTCAAGCCGGTTGACCTGATCAACGCCCGCACATTATCGTCAGTGATCAACTCGTTCTTCGGGACGAACCAGCTGTCACAATTCATGGACCAGACAAACCCGCTGGCCGAGATCACACACAAGCGCCGCATGTCCGCACTCGGGCCCGGTGGTTTGTCACGTGAGCGCGCTGGCTTCGAGGTCCGCGATGTGCACTATACCCACTATGGTCGTCTGTGTACGATCGAGACGCCGGAAGGCCCGAACATCGGTTTGATCTCCTCACTCTGCGTTCATGCGAAAGTGAACAAGATGGGCTTTATCGAAACACCGTATCGAAAGGTGGACAGCGGTAAGGTCAAGACGAAGGATATCATTTTCCTGACGGCCGAAGAAGAAGATACACACAACATTGCGCAGGCAAACGCACGCCTGAAGCCGAACGGCGAATTTATCGCTGAGAAAGTGAAGGCGCGGTTTGAAGGTGACTTCCCGGTTGTGGAGCCCAAAGATGTGCGCTATATGGATGTGGCCCCGAACCAAATCGTGTCCATCGCCGCTTCATTGATCCCCTTCCTCGAGCACGACGATGCCAACCGCGCCCTCATGGGCTCGAACATGCAGCGTCAGGCTGTACCGTTGATGCGTCCCGAGGCGCCCATCGTTGGTACGGGTCTAGAAGGCCGCATCGCGCTGGATTCCCGCTCGCTGCTCCTTGCTGAAGGAAGCGGTGTTGTCGATTACGTCGACGCAAAAAAGATTGTTATCAAGTACGATGTTTCAGAAGAGCAGCAATTGGTTCGCTTTGATGATTCGTACAAATCATATAGCCTGATTAAGTTCCGTAGAACGAATCAGGACACCTGCATCAACCTGACGCCACTCGTGAAGAAAGGCCAAAAGGTGGAGAAAGGTCAGCCGTTGTGCCAGGGCTATGCCACCGAAAACGGTGAACTCGCTCTTGGCCGCAACCTGCTGGTAGCCTACATGCCCTGGCAGGGATACAACTTTGAGGACGCTATTGTTATCTCCGAACGCGTTGTTCAGGACGATATCTATACATCCATCCACGTGGAGGAATTCGAACTCGAAGTACGCGACACAAAGCGCGGCGAGGAGGAGTTGACCTCTGAGATACCCAACGTCAGCGAGGAAGCAGTTAAACACCTCGATGAAAACGGGATCATACGGATTGGTGCGGAAGTTCGCGAAGGCGATATCCTCATCGGTAAAATCACACCGAAAGGAGAGACCGATCCTACACCGGAAGAGAAACTGCTTCGCGCCATTTTCGGAGACAAGGCCGGTGATGTGAAGGATGCCTCCATGAAGGCACCGCCATCATTGAAAGGCGTTGTTATCGAAACCAAACTCTTCTCCAGACCCAAGCGCGACAAGGATATCCGCACAAAGTCGAAGAAGGAGCTTGAGGCGTTGAAGAGCCGCTACAGCAAATCATTGGGCGATCTGCGCAATGAGATGATCAAAAAACTGACTTCCATTCTGACTGGCAAAACCAGCCAGGGTGTGAAGCACAAGTTTGGCGATGAACTCATCAGCAAGGGTGTGAAGTTTACGGGTAAAGTGATCGAAAGCAACCTGTTCCCGGACAAGAACATCTATCGCGACGAAAGCAACTACAATGTACCTGAAGAGGTTAACCTCATCGCCGACGTAAGCCTTGAGTCGTGGACGACCGATGATCATTCCAATGAACTGATCACTGAAATCGTCAAGAATTACCTCAACAAGCGCAATGCCATCTCCGGCGAATTCAAGCGTGAACGATTTACGCTGGAAGTCGGTGATGAGCTTCCTGCGGGTATCGTGCAGTTGGCCAAAGTATACATCGCCAAGAAGCGTAAGCTGAAGGTGGGCGACAAGATGGCCGGACGTCACGGTAACAAGGGCGTTGTGGCCAAGATTGTGCGCGATGAAGACATGCCGTTCCTCGAGGATGGTACACCCGTCGACATCTGCCTCAATCCGCTTGGCGTTCCTTCGCGTATGAACCTGGGTCAGATCTATGAGACCGTGTTGGCATGGGCTGGTAAAAAACTCGGCCGCAAATACGCGACCCCGATCTTTGACGGTGCGAGCCTCGAAGACGTATCGGCAGAACTGAAGGAAGCCGGCTTGCCGGAGTTCGGACGCACTTACCTGTACGATGGATTGACGGGCATGAAATTCGATCAGCAGGTCACCGTTGGGATGGCTTATATGCTGAAACTGGGTCACCTGGTGGATGACAAAATGCACGCCCGTTCAATCGGACCCTATTCGCTCATCACGCAACAGCCGTTGGGCGGTAAAGCCCAGTTTGGTGGTCAGCGCTTCGGTGAAATGGAAGTGTGGGCTATTGAGGCGTTCGGCGCTTCACATATCCTGCAAGAGATTCTTACCATCAAGTCCGATGACGTTATCGGAAGGGCAAAGGCCTACGAGTCGATTGTAAAGGGCGAGAATATGCGCAAGCCGAATATTCCTGAATCTTTCAATGTACTTGTGCACGAACTGAGGGGTCTCGCACTGGAAATTACGATGGATTAAGTCGATAGTCGATGGTCCATAGTCCGTGAAGGCTATCGACCATCGACTATAGACCATGGACTTAAATAGTATTTGACGTAACTGAAAAACTATCCAAGTATGTCATTCAGAAAAAATAGAAAGATTAATAACGATTTCTCCAAGATCACCATCAGCCTGGCTTCCCCGGAGTCTATCCTGGAAAGCTCACACGGCGAGGTGACACAGCCGGAGACCATCAACTACCGGACCTACAAACCGGAAATGGGTGGGCTTTTCTGTGAGCGGATCTTCGGCCCTGTCAAAGACTGGGAATGTCATTGTGGAAAGTACAAGCGTATACGTTACAAAGGCATTATCTGCGACCGATGCGGCGTGGAAGTAACGGAGAAGAAAGTACGCCGTGAGCGCATGGGCCATATCGAACTGGTTACACCCGTAGCACACATCTGGTACTTCCGCTCCCTGCCCAACAAAATTGGTTATTTGCTCGGCCTGCCGACCAAGAAACTGGATCAGATCATTTACTACGAGCGGTACGTGGTGATTCAGCCCGGCATCAAGGAAGAAGAAGGTGTCAGCCGCCTGGACTTTCTGACCGAAGAAGAATATCTCGACATTGTCGACAAACTGCCGCGCGAGAACCAGATGCTCGACGACAACGACCCGCGCAAGTTTATTGCCAAGATGGGTGCCGATGCGCTCGAGATGCTGCTGAGCCGCGTGAAACTGGACGAGCTTTCCTACGAACTGCGCCATCAGGCCGCAACCGATACTTCACAGCAGCGCAAAGCCGAGGCCCTCAAACGCCTCAAAGTGGTTGAAGCCTTCCGCGAAGCCAATACCCGTGTTGAAAACAGGCCCCAGTGGATGATCATCAAGATGGTCCCTGTGATTCCTCCGGAATTGCGCCCCCTGGTGCCGTTGGACGGCGGTCGATTTGCGACGTCTGACCTGAATGACCTGTATCGTCGCGTTATCATCCGCAACAACCGCCTCAAGCGCCTGATCGACATCAAAGCGCCTGAAGTTATTCTGCGCAACGAGAAGCGCATGCTGCAGGAAGCTGTCGACTCTCTTTTTGATAACTCACGGAAAGTGAACGCTGTCCGTTCGGAAGGAAACCGCGCACTGAAATCCCTCAGCGACATGCTGAAAGGAAAGCAGGGCCGCTTCCGCCAGAACCTCCTCGGAAAACGCGTCGACTACTCCGGCCGTTCGGTGATCGTCGTCGGTCCTGAACTGAAGTTGCACGAGTGCGGTCTGCCTAAGGACATGGCGGCAGAATTGTTCAAGCCATTCATTATCCGCAAGCTCATCGAGCGCGGAATCGTGAAGACGGTGAAATCAGCCAAGAAAATTGTTGACCGCAAGGATCCGGTCGTGTGGGATATTCTCGAAAACGTGTTGAAAGGACACCCCGTGCTCCTCAACCGCGCTCCAACATTGCACCGTTTGGGTATCCAGGCTTTCCAGCCGAAACTGATAGAAGGAAAAGCTATCCAGCTTCACCCGCTGGTATGTACGGCTTTTAACGCCGACTTCGACGGTGACCAGATGGCCGTTCACGTACCGCTGGGACAGGAAGCCATCATGGAGGCCTCGATCCTTATGCTGTCGTCACACAACATTCTCAACCCGTCCAACGGAGCGCCGATCACCGTGCCTTCACAGGACATGGTGTTGGGCCTGTACTATCTTACCAAAGGACGTAAAGGCGAACTGGGTGAGGGAAGAACATACTATTCGCCAGAAGAAGTAATCATCGCCTACAACGAAGGACGTCTGTCCAAACATGCGACCGTCAAGGTTCGCGTGAAAGTAAAAGACAAGAATACCGGTGAAATTGCCACGAAGATTCTCGAAACCGTTACCGGTCGCGTTGTCTTCAACCAGGTGGTACCGGAGGAAGTAGGCTTCGTGGATGAGCTTCTCACGAAGAAGAAGCTCCAGGGCATCATCGCCGACGTCTACAAGGCTGCCGGTCTTGCCAAGGCCGCAAAGTTTCTCGATGACATCAAAGAACTCGGGTTCCAGATGGCCTATCGCGGCGGACTCTCCATCGGTCTGAACGATGTGAAGATCCCTGCTGAGAAGGAGAAACTCGTCGCAACAGCCCAGAAGGAAGTTGACGGCGTGTGGAACAACTATATGATGGGTCTCATCACGGACAACGAGCGTTACAACCAGGTGATCGACATCTGGACGCGGACGAACACGTTGCTCACCAACACGCTGATGAAGCAGTTGGAAGAAGACGAAGGTGGCTTCAATTCCATCTACATGATGATGCACTCGGGTGCCCGTGGTTCACGCGAACAGATCCGTCAGCTCGGCGGCATGCGCGGACTGATGGCGAAGCCTCAGAAGAACCTGGCTGGCTCCGTAGGTTCCATTATTGAAAACCCCATCCTCTCCAACTTCAAAGAAGGATTGGATGTATTGGAATACTTCATCTCTACGCACGGTGCCCGGAAGGGTCTTGCCGACACAGCGCTTAAGACCGCCGATGCCGGTTACCTGACCCGCCGTCTTGTGGACGTCGCTCAGGACCTTGTGATTACAGAAGAAGATTGCGGAACGCTCCGTGGATTGAAAGTCACCGCCCTCAAGGACAACGAAGATATTGTTGAGCCTTTGTCTGAGCGCATCCTGGGCCGCGTATCGGTGCACGATATCTATGATCCAATTACCGAGGCGCTCGTATGTGCTGCCGGCGCCGAGATTACTGATGAAATTGCCAAGCAAATTGATGAGACAAGCATTGAAGAGGTCGAGATTCGCTCGATTCTAACCTGCGAGTCGAAAGTAGGCGGATGTGCGAACTGCTATGGCCGCAACCTGGCAACGGGCCGCATGGTACAGGCCGGTGAGGCTGTCGGTGTTATTGCCGCGCAGTCGATCGGTGAGCCAGGCACACAGTTGACGCTTCGTACTTTCCACGTAGGTGGAGCGGCTTCTAACATCGCGACAGAAGCCAGCATCAAAGCAAAATTCCCCGGCACAGTCGAGTTCGAAGGGATACGTACCATCGATATCGAAAAGGATGGCGTGAAAGCCAGGGTGGTTATGGGGCGTACCGGTGAAATCCGGATCGTAGAAAAAGAAAAGAACCGTGTCCTCATTTCAAACAACGTTCCTTACGGCGCGTTCATACACGTGAAGGATGGCCAGAAAGTTGAGAAGGGCGATGAGCTCTGCAACTGGGATCCATACAACGCGGTGATCTTGTCGGAGTTTGACGGCGAGATTGAGTACGAATCCATCATTGAGGGAATTACTTTCAAGGAGGAGTCGGATGAGCAAACTGGCCACCGCGAGAAGGTGATCACCGAGACACGTGACAAGACGAAGAACCCCGCCATTGTTGTCAAAGGCAAGACGGATACGAAGTCATACAATATCCCTGTTGGCGCCCACCTGGCCGTTGACGAGAAGGAACAGATCAAAGCCGGAACTGTGCTGGTGAAGATCCCGCGTGCCGTGGGCAAGTCCCGCGACATCACCGGTGGTCTGCCCCGCGTAACGGAATTGTTCGAAGCCCGCAACCCGTCAAATCCTGCCGTTGTGAGTGAGATCGACGGTGTGGTCACCTATGGAGGCATCAAGCGTGGTAACCGTGAAATCTTCATCGAGTCACGCGACGGCGTTCAGAAGCGCTACCTCGTGCCGCTGTCGAAGCACATCCTGGTTCAGGACAACGACTTCGTTAAGGCCGGTCAGCCGCTCTCAGACGGTGCGATTACACCTTCCGATATCCTTTCGATCAAAGGCCCGACGGCTGTACAAGAGTATTTGGTCAATGAAATCCAGGAAGTTTACCGCTTGCAGGGTGTGAAGATCAACGACAAGCACATCGAGTGTATCGTCAGTCAGATGATGCAGAAAGTGGCGATCATCGACAATGGTGATACCAGCTTTTTGCAAGGCGAGTACGTCGACAAGCTCGAATTCCGTGAAGTGAACGACCTCGTTCTGGACAAGAAAGTTGTTCTCGACGGTGGGGATTCCCAAAAACTCAAGCCGGGGATGATCATCTCTGCCCGTGAATTGCGCGATGAGAATTCATCGCTCAAGCGTAAGGATCAGCGTATTGCCGAGGTTCGCGATGCCATGCCGGCGGTTTCGATGCCGACGTTGCAAGGGATCACCCAGGCCTCTCTGAAGACGGAAAGCTGGCTCTCGGCTGCTTCCTTCCAGGAGACGACCAAGGTACTCAGCGAGGCCGCCATCCGTGGAAAGGCCGACCAGCTTGCCGGTTTGAAAGAAAACGTGATTGTTGGACACCTGATTCCCGCCGGTACCGGTCAGCGCATATTCAACGATCTCCTGGTGGGTTCTGAAGAAGAGTACGAGAAGATGGTGGAGGCCACGGCAGCGCCCGCCGCTCCCCGTAAAGAGAAAGAAGTGCAGTCCATACAGTGATTTATTGATCTGGTGATTGGGTGATTTTGAAGGCGTCACCCAATCACCAGATCCTTTATTCAACCAATCACCAAATCATTATGGCAGACGACAAGAAGCAACCGCCGCCCCAGCAGAACCAGATTAACATCGAGTTGAGTGAGGAAATTGCGGAAGGCGTGTATTCGAATCTGGCCATGATCGCGCATTCCAACAGCGAGTTTGTGATTGACTTTATCCGCCTCATGCCGGGTGTACCCAAGGCAAAGGTCAAGTCGCGGATTGTCATCACCCCGGAGCACGCCAAGCGTCTCCTGTCCGCCCTCAAGGACAATATCGAGAAATATGAGGCCTCTTTTGGCCCCATCAAGCGGACCGATGAGTTGCCCAAGTTCCCCATGAATTTTGGGGGGACGATGGGGGAGGCTTAATGCCTGAAACTTTCCAGGTACCCCAACCTTTAGGCATCAGGTCAAGGCTGCGTTGGCTATGTCGATGACGGATGGATTTTGGAGGAACGACGACGCCCAGCACCATACGGAAATTCCTGATAATCAGGGTAATAGGTTGCAAAATTCTTTAAACTAAGGGGTTTGTATCCTATTTTCTTTTAAATACCTTTGCAGTCCTAAATTTTAAGGGTCAACAATACAGATACTAGATGCCAACCATTCAGCAACTCGTACGGAAAGGCCGGAAGAAATTGACGTTCAAGTCGAAATCACCCGCTTTGGACTCCTCGCCGCAGCGCAGGGGGGTTTGTACACGCGTGTACACCACGACACCCAAAAAGCCTAACTCAGCCCTCCGCAAGGTGGCGCGGGTTCGCCTTACCAACGGCAAGGAAGTGAACGCCTACATCCCCGGTGAAGGCCACAACCTCCAGGAGCACTCGATCGTGCTCATCCGTGGTGGTCGTGTGAAAGACCTGCCCGGTGTTCGTTACCACATCATCCGTGGCGCACTGGATACCGCCGGTGTGAATGGAAGACAACAGAGCCGTTCGAAATACGGTGCGAAACGTCCCAAGGCCGGTGCCGCAGCACCCGCAGCCAAAGCAGCACCCGCCAAAAAATAATCAGCAGCAGACATGAGAAAGTCGAAACCCAAGAAGAGATATCTTCTCCCTGATCCGAAGTTCAGCGATACCCTTGTTACCAAGTTCGTCAACTACATGATGGAGCGAGGCAAGAAAAGCATCGCCTACAATATTTTCTATGATGCCATCGGTATCGTAGAGAAAAAGGCTGGTGAGCCCGGCCTCGAAGTGTGGAAGCGCGCCTTGAGCAACCTTACGCCTGCTGTGGAAGTGAAGAGCCGTCGTGTTGGCGGTGCTACTTTCCAGGTTCCCGTTGAAATCCGTCCCGAGCGCCGGATCAACCTCAGCATCAAATGGCTTATCGACTACTCCCGCGCCCGCGGTGAAAAAACGATGATGGACAAACTCGCTGGCGAGATCCTCGCTGCCTCCAAAGGCGAAGGCGCTGCCATCAAGAAGAAAGACGACACGCACCGCATGGCGGAAGCAAACAAAGCATTCTCACATTTCAGATTCTAATCCGTAATGGCACGCGACTTACGATATACTAGGAACATTGGTATTGCCGCTCACATCGACGCGGGTAAAACAACAACCACCGAACGCATTCTTTATTACGCCGGCGTAAATCACAAAATCGGCGAGGTGCACGATGGCGCCGCCACGATGGACTGGATGGAACAGGAGCAGGAGCGTGGCATCACGATCACATCCGCCGCAACGACGGTTTTTTGGAAGTACAAGAGCAACGATTATCACGTTAACATCATCGATACCCCCGGGCACGTGGACTTCACCGTTGAGGTGAACCGCTCCCTGCGTGTGTTGGATGGTCTCGTGTTTCTCTTCAGCGCCGTTGACGGTGTTGAGCCTCAGTCGGAGACCAACTGGCGTCTTGCTGACAACTATAAAGTAGCTCGTATCGGTTTCGTCAATAAGATGGACCGTGCTGGCGCTGATTTCCTCGGCGTTTGCCGCCAGGTGAAAGAGAAGTTGGGCAGCAAAGCCGTTGCACTTCAGTTGCCTATTGGCGAAGAAGAAAATTTTAAAGGTGTTGTTGACCTCGTTGGGAACAAGGCCATCATCTGGAACGAAGCCGACAAGGGCATGACCTTTCAGACGCTTCCCATCCCCGCTGAGATGGTTGAAGAAGCCAAAGAATACCGCGAGAAACTCCTCGAGGCTGTGGCCGAAGTGGATGAGACACTCATCGAAAAATATTTTGAAGACCCGAATTCCATCACGGAAGCCGAGATCCTGAAGGCCTTGCGTGAAGCAACGGTCAGCATGAAGATCGTTCCCATGGTGTGCGGTTCTTCGTTCAAGAACAAAGGCGTACAAACCATGCTGGACTATGTCATGGAGTTGCTGCCTTCGCCGATGGACAAAGACATTATCGTGGGTACCAACCCGGATACCGGTGAGGAAGTCTCCATACGCCCCGATGAGAAGGAGCCGTTTGTAGCGCTTGCATTCAAGATTGCCACAGATCCTTTCGTAGGTCGTTTGTGCTTCATCAGGGCCTACTCAGGAGTGCTTGAGTCCGGTTCGTATGTGTACAACACCCGCTCGGAAAACAAGGAGCGCATCTCCCGCGTGTTCCAGATGCACGCCAACAAGCAGAATCAAATTGAACGCCTTCACGTGGGTGATATTGGTGCGGTCGTTGGGTTCAAGGATATCAAGACAGGCGATACACTTTGTGACGAAAAGCGCAAGGTCGTCCTCGAGTCGATGGTGTTCCCTGAGCCTGTCATTGGCTATGCCATTGAGCCCAAGAAACAAGCTGATTCCGACAAGCTCGGTATGGCCATCTCTAAGCTCGTGGAAGAAGATCCTACGTTGCGCGTGAATACGGACCACGAAACGGGACAGGTAATCCTCCGTGGTATGGGTGAATTGCACCTGGAGATCATTATCGACCGTCTCCGCCGCGAATTCAAAGTAGAGATCAACCAGGGCGCTCCCCAGGTTGCCTACAAAGAAGCCCTCACCAAGTCGGTTGAGCACAAAGAAGTTTACAAGAAGCAGACCGGCGGTCGTGGTAAGTTCGCGGACATCGTGTTCGAGATCGGACCCCGCGAATTGGGACCTGAAGACAAGCCCGGCCTCGAGTTTGAAAATGATATTGTCGGCGGTGTAATTCCCCGTGAATTTATCCCCGCGATTGAAAAGGGCTTTGCCCAGGCAATGGTCAACGGACCGCTGGCTGGCTACCCCATCGACTCAATGAAAGTGCGTTTGTTTCACGGATCATACCATGATGTGGATTCCGACTCACTGTCCTTTGAATTGGCCGCTCGCATCGGCTTCAAGGAGGCGGCACGCAAGTGTGGTCCCCAGTTGCTCGAGCCCATCATGGCTGTTGAAGTTATTACTCCGGACGAATACACCGGTTCGGTGACCGGTGACTTGAACCGCAGGCGCGGCATTATGAAAGGTATGGACACCCGTGGCGGCGCCCAGGTGATCAAGGCAGACGTGCCGTTGTCCGAACTGTTCGGCTACGTGACTGACCTTCGCACGATCACTTCCGGCCGCGCATCGGCGTCCCTGACGTTTGCACACTATTCACCGGTTCCCAAGAACCTGGCTGACAAGGTAATTGATGAAGTAAAAGGCGCTGTCGCCGCAAAATAAGACGTGCTATGAACCAAAAAATTCGCATCAAACTCAAGTCGTACGATCACAACCTCGTTGACAAGTCATCGGAGAAGATCGTTCGCGCGGTGAAAGCAACGGGCGCTATCGTCAGCGGACCCATTCCGCTCCCGACCGAAAAGGAAAAGTTCACGGTGCTGCGTTCACCCCACGTGAACAAGAAGTCGCGTGAGCAGTTTCAGCTCTGCACCTTCAAGCGCCTGGTGGATATCTATTCCAACAGCGCCAAGACGGTTGATGCGCTAATGAAGCTTGAGCTTCCCAGCGGCGTGGACGTGGAAATCAAAGTGTAGTTCAGCGCTTATCAGAACATTAAAATGCCCTTTCCCGTATCTTCGGGACAGGGTTTTTTTATGACCAGGAAATCATCCAAGCCAGAGGACAAACCACCCAAAGACGATCCCGACTTCTACTGGGAGAACGGCTTCATGGTGTTTACAGAGGCCTACCACAGGAAGCGGGGTTATTGCTGCCAGTCAGGTTGCAGGCACTGTCCCTATGGGTTTAAGAAGCCTATTAGGTGATTTCGTCTTGTCATGAATGCGAACCCAAGGCAACGGCGGAGCCTTTGGGCCGTTTGATATTTAGAATCAAACACATTCATCATGAAGTCCTTCGGCATCCTTCTCGCTACTTTTTGTGCGACAGTTGTTTTTGCCCAAACCGGTCAACTCACCATCCGCAATCTTGACCCCGTCGGTGTAGCACTTGAACAAGTGGACTACAAAAGCAAGCCGGCCATCAGCGTCATTGAAAAACCAGACACGAAAGGTAACGCCCTGGCCATCGTGAAAGGCACTGATTTCAAGAACGGCACAATTGAAGTGGAACTTACCGGCGACCGTCGTCCTGAATCCGATACTACCAATCGGGGCTTTGTGGGGATCGCCTTCCGTGTTCAACGAGAAGACACAATGCAGTTTGAGTGCTTCTACCTCCGGCCCACCAACGGGCGCGCCACCGACCAGCTGCGTAGAAACCACACGACGCAGTACATCTCAGAGCCCGGGTACCCCTGGTACAAACTTCGCAAAGAGAACCCGGGGGTCTACGAGTCGTACGTCGACCTGGCCGCAGGTGAATGGACGAAAGTGAAAATCGTCATCAAGGACCGGCAGGCAAAACTTTACGTCCATGACGCGCTACAGCCCTGCCTCATTGTCAACGATCTGAAGCGCAAACCGGAATCAGGACCCGTAGCGCTGTGGATTGGACTGGGGACGATTGCTCACTTCAGAAACCTGAAGGTGACGAAGGTGGAATAGTTCGTCGATCGTTTGTTGGCGAAGGCAATTTTTACTTACTCCGCTTTCTCTTCATTAATTCCTCCCACAGCAGGGCGCCAGCCTCGGCAGGCAATAGTTCACTCTTTAGCACTTGCTTCAGCAGTTGCCCCTTTCTTTTCATCACCCAGTTTTCCTGCAGGACCTCCCTGAAGTGATTGTCGACACTTTCGGCAAGCCAGTTGGCCTGCTGCTGGCGGCGGTTCCCGGCGAAGTAACCATTGGCGCGGGTGTGTTGCTGGTATGCCTGTATCATTCTCCATGTTTCATCGACCCCTTTATTTTCAAGCGATGAAATGGTAATCACTTTCGGTTTCCATCCTGAAGCGGCTGCCGGGTGATAGTGCAACGCCTGTGTGGCGTCTGCCTGGGCTTGCCTGGCAGCTTTGATATTGTCGCCGTCGGCTTTTGTAACGATGATGCCGTCGGCCATCTCCATGATTCCTTTCTTGATGCCTTGCAGCTCATCACCGGCACCTGGCAAAACAAGAAGCAGGAAGAAGTCGACCATACCCCTAACGATAAATTCCGATTGGCCAACGCCTACTGTCTCAATGAGAAGAACATCAAAGCCGGCTGCTTCGCACAGCAGGATGGCTTCGCGGGTGTGTGACGTCACACCACCCAAGGCGAGTCCAGCAGGTGAGGGGCGAATGAATACATTGGGATTTCGACTCAGCCGCTCCATGCGCGTCTTGTCACCCAGGATGCTGCCTTTGGTTCTTTGGCTGGTGGGATCAACGGTAAGCACGCCGATTTTTTTTCCTTCTCCCGCCATTCGCTCGCCAAATACTTCGATAAAGGTGCTCTTGCCAACGCCGGGAGCACCGGTGATACCGATGCGGATCGAATTCCCGGTACCAGGAAGGAGGCGCTTCAAGACTGCGCCGATCCTCTTTCGGTCAGTGGCGTGCCTGCTTTCGGCCATGGTGATGGCGCGCGCCAACAGCGACCGATCGCCGCTCAGGATGCCCTTTGCAAGTTCTGCAGGGCTGAGCGAAATGCGTTTGTGGGTTGCCATGGCTTCGTTGATTTACAAAGCTAAATCTTTAATTTTACTCGTTACCCATACGGGTTGTCCAAATGAAGAAGTTCTGGCTACAAAGCTTTCTGATTACGCTGTTTGTGTTCTTCATGTTGTGGGGAGCCAACAAGATCACAGACTTTAAGATGTTCACGGCATTTGACACAATGGGTCAGGCGCTGAAGGACTTTCAATTGACGGACTATGCCTTCTCCAACTTGCGACCTGATCCTACCGTTGATGAGCGAATAGTGCTCGTCAATATAGGCCGGTTGACCAGGCGTGAAATTGCTCAACAAATCCAGATGATCAGCCAGTTCAAGCCAAGAGTTATTGCATTGGATGCACTTCTCAGTTGTGAGGGCGGTTTGCGTGACAGCGTGAATTGTCCGGCGCTGAACGATATTATGGGCAACTATATGTTGAGCAACGCCATTATCGAGGCTGGTAACGTTGTGCTTGCTTCGAAGTTATTGCAAAGTGATTCACTGAGTCAGTTTGATACTAACGAGGTTGATTCTCTGGAGGTCATTGATTCGATTTTCAGTGACCATGCGTTGGAAGGTTTTGTCAACTTGCCCACAGATGCCACATATCAAGAGGATGTCAAATTATGCCGCTCTATTTTCCCGCGGAAGAACGTGAGAGGGGAAGAACAGCTTTATTTCGGTGTGCAGATCGCCATGCAATATGATTCGACAAAGACAAGAAAGTTCCTTGCGCGAAACAAGGAAGAAGAGCTACTGAACTTTAGGGGCAATATCGAGGTGATGCAGTTGCGAGTCAAGAGCCTGAAAAACGAAGAGACTGGAGCCACAAAATTTCCAACCATGTTTTACGTGGTTGACGCGGGAGAAATGCTTCGAGGGGAAGTGCTCTCTGAACCTTTCAAAGACAAGATTGTCATCATGGGGTATCTCGGCGATTACCTGGGGGATGCGGCCTGGGAAGATAAATTCTTTACACCCCTTAACAAGAAGGTGGCGGGAAGGGCTAACCCTGACATGTTTGGTCCTGTGGTGCATGCCAACGCGGTGGCGATGATTCTCAATGAAGACTATGTTGATGAAATACCGGAGTGGGTTCAGTATAGCATCGCATTTATAGTATGCATTCTCACTGTGGCGCTATTCATTACAATTGATGTCAGGATACCCCAGTGGTTTGATGCCTTGTCGGTGATTATTCAGCTCATCGAAGTACTCATCATATCCTCTCTGATCATTTATGCCTTCGCTGAGTGGAGTCTGAAACTGGAATTATCAGTTGCAATCGGTGTTTCAGCCCTTGTGGGCCCATGTTATGATATCTTTAAAAGTGTTCAAAATGAGGTTAATCGCAGGCTTACTAAGCGAGAACAGGATGTATTAACCCAATAGATTGGCACGTTTTTTATTACTTTCGTAGGCTAAATGACAGAAAAATGAGAACAGGAAGGATTTTGATGGTACTGGGCCTGATCGCGCTCGCCTTGACGGGTTATGCCCAGGCAGACTATGCCTTTAAGGTATTGGCCAACAAGGGAGCCAATGAGTACAAGTCGGGAGACACCTGGCAGCCGATTAAGACCGGCCTCAGCCTGAAAGTGGGCGATGAACTCAAAGTCTCTGAAAACGCCTATCTCGGACTTGTCAGTGCTACGGGCAAACCGCTGGAGCTCAAGAAGCCGCAAAGCTACAAGGTGGCTGACTTGCTTAGTCAGATTGGCACTGGCACGAGCGTCATGTCGAAGTACACCGATTTTATCCTGAGCAGCAATTCGGCGGAAGCCAAGAAGAACAGACTCAGCGCTACGGGAGCCGTTCACCGCGGGGGTCCAAGTTCATTGAGTGTCTACCTCCCAGATGCCAAGAGTTCCTTTGTTTTCAACAACGCCATGTATGTGGTTTGGGAGGCTCCTGCCACGGGCGGGCCATACGTAGTTACGATCATGGATTTTATGGAGGATGAGATCATGAAGATGGAGACCCCCGAAACCAGTGTAAAGATTGACTTGGCAGATCCTAAACTGGCCAAAGTCACCAACTTCCTGGTTCATGTTGCCAGCAAAGCAGATTCTAAAGTCAAGTCAGAAGGACATGCTGTGAAGCGTCTATCAGCCACTGAACAAGAAAAAATCAAGAAGGACTACGCCGACATCTCGAATGATGTAAAGGAGGAAACACCCATTGCCAAGTTCATGCTTGCCGGTTTCTATGAACAGCATGGACTGCTCATCGATGCCCTCAGCGCCTATGAAGAAGCCGTGAAGATGGCTCCGGACGTAGAGTCTTTCGTTGAAGCGAAGAATGAGTTCCTGTACCGGAACAAGCTTGCTGTACAGAAGCAGTAGTTCCTTTCAGGATTCCGTAATAAGAGCCCCGGCAACCCCGGGGCTTTTCATTTGGCCATCACCTTTATTATTCTAAATTTGTAGGGTACCCAAACCGCACAACCATGAGTGTACTCGTCAATAAGAACTCGCGTATCATTGTTCAAGGCTTTACCGGCTCCGAAGGCACCTTTCATGCTGGCCAGATGATTGAGTACGGTACCAATGTGGTTGGCGGTGTGACGCCTGGCAAAGGTGGTCAGATGCACCTGGGCCGTCCGGTATTTAATACGGTCAAGGATGCTGTACAGAAAACCGGCGCAGATGTTTCAATCATTTTTGTGCCTCCGGCTTTTGCTGCAGATTCCATCATGGAAGCCGCGGATGCCGGGATTAAGGTAATTGTCGCCATCACGGAAGGCATTCCGGTAAAAGACATGATGATGGCCAAGCAATATATCAAAGAGCGCGGCGTACGACTTGTCGGCCCCAACTGTCCCGGTGTTATCACGCCCGGCGAGGCAAAAGTGGGTATCATGCCCGGCTTCGTCTTCAAGAAAGGCACCATTGGTATTGTCTCAAAATCGGGTACCCTCACGTATGAAGCGGCTGACCAAATTGTAAAAGCAGGCCTGGGCATCACCACCGCTATCGGCATCGGCGGCGACCCAATCATCGGGACGCCCACCAAGGAAGCCGTCGAACTTCTTATGAATGATCCTGAGACGCAAGGCATCGTGATGATCGGAGAGATCGGCGGAAACTACGAGCCTGTGGCTGCACGATGGATCAAGGAAAACGGAAACAAGAAGCCGGTTGTTGGCTTTATCGCCGGACAAACAGCTCCTCCCGGACGTCGTATGGGTCACGCCGGAGCCATCATCGGCGGGGCTGAAGACACCGCGGCAGCCAAGATGAAAATCATGCGCGAGTGCGGCATCCATGTGGTCGAATCTCCGGCACTCATCGGGGAGACAATGGCCAAGATCCTAAAAAAGTAAGATTGATTTGGGTAGTCTAAGGTGGAGTAAGTAACGAGTCATCGTGAATTGCAAACGTTGACACGCTGGCCCATTGACACGCTGGCCCATTACAACAAATCGTTAGCCAAGTTTGCCAATTCTGAGCGCTCTCCCTTCTCAAGCGTAATGTGCGCGTAAAGCTCGTGATCCTTAATCCTGTCAATCAGGTAGGAAAGTCCGTTGGACTGTGAATCAAGATAGGGCGTATCAATCTGGAAGATATCACCTGTGAAAATAATTTTTGTGTTCTCACCCGCGCGGGTGATGATGGTCTTCACCTCATGAGGGGTCAGGTTCTGTGCTTCATCGACAATGAAGCAGATATTGGATAGACTTCGGCCCCGGATGTAGGCCAGCGGCGTGATGACCAATTTTTCGTTGGTGACCATCTCTGTAATCCTGGAGTACTCCTTGTCGCTCTCGCTGTATTGGTTCTGTATGAATTTGAGGTTGTCCCAAAGCGGTTCCATGTAGGGGTTCAACTTGGACTTGATGTCACCCGGCAGATAGCCGATATCTTTGTTACTCAACGGAACGATGGGCCGTGCCAGGTAAATCTGTTTGAATTCCCGCTTCTGTTCAAGTGCGGCGGCCAACGCAATGAGTGTCTTTCCTGTACCGGCTACACCCTGCATGGTAACCAGTTTGATTTCCGGTTTGGTTACAGCGTGGATGGCGAAGGCCTGCTCGGCATTTCGCGGTTTGATGCCATACACTGCCCGCTTTTCTACATGCTCCACCATTCCGTTGGCGCTGTTGTAGAATGCCAGGATCGACTTCTTTCCGCTGCGCAGAATGTAATAATGATTCTTCGTCAACGAAGCGTCGCCCAACAGGTCTTCAGGAGGGCAGTAGCCCTTTTCATAAAGCAAGTCAATGACATCGGGGTCGACATCGTCAATGACTGTCTTGCCACTGTAGAGTGAGTTTAGATTCTGGACCTTGCCGGTTGTATAGTCTTCGGCCTGCAGCCCCAGTGACTTTGCCTTCAGACGAAGGTTGATGTCTTTCGACACCAGTATGATATGGCGGTCTTTTTCCTCTTTCTGCAACAGCAGCGCGGAATTCAGAATGCGATGATCGGCTTTGTGTTCGTTGAATACCTTGTTGGCGTCAAGCGTGCCGTTACTGCCGGTTTCCATGAGCACCTTGAAGTTGCCCTTGCTCTTACCATTCAGTGGGTTCCACTTGTGCAACATCTGGTCTTTCGCCAGTTTGTCAATCAACCGGATAAATTCACGGGCTTCGAAGTTCTTGGTGTCGTTGCCTTTCTTGAAGTTGTCAAGCTCCTCCAGTACAGTTATCGGAATGCCGATGTCATGCTCGGCAAAGTTGAGAATGCTGTTGTGCTCGAATAAGATGACAGATGTGTCGAGAATGAAAATCTTCTTTTCTTTGCGCGTTTTTGCCATAGATCAAAAAGTGTGTGAAACCCGGACAAAACAAAACCGCGAAGACGGTTCCCCACCTGGAAAGACATTCCGGCAAGCAAGAACAGTATCTTCGCGGCTTCCAATCGATAACTAAAACTATACAAAACCGGACCTTAAGTCAATAAGGTCGGCATTTTTTGTTGTTTGGTTAACAATTTGGTCACGTGGTTGCTGAAAGTTTGCTTTGCTTGGTGATGCACCCAGTTCGTCAAGCAGCGAGGGAACAAGTGATAGGGGGCGGAGGAGAAAATCGGTAAGTAGTAGATCGGACGTGCGGGCCAAATGGAACGATTAGCGAATCAACAAGACTAGTAGCCCCCCTTCAGGCCTACCCTGAGTTTATCGAAGGGAGGTCAGGGGCGAGGGAACAAGTCACGTCAGCACCGGGGATGGGAAGACACACAGATATGGCGCGCACATGCGGGCCAAATGGACCGGCCTCACGGAATATAGCTTACCTGTGGCCCTCGGTTTCTTCTTTCCCATTATCCCCGGGTTAAAACCCGGGGCAATTAAATTGCCGCCCCTACAGGGCTATCGCGCACACGCAAAAACTGGTCACACTTTTCTCTTGTCGGCAGACATCACACGAAATCTTTCTTCCCCTTTAGGGGTCGGGGGCGGTGGGAACTTTCAAAAGGTGCGCTCGTGTTCCGTGCGCCCATGCGGGCCAAATGGACCGGCCTCACGGAATATAGCTTGCCTGTGGCCCTCGGCTTTTTCTCTCCCCTTAATCCCCGGGTTAAAACCCGGGGCAATTAAATTGCCGCCCCTACAGGGCTAGAGCGTTTCACTAGTTCTCCCAGATGTCAAACGATTAGCGAATTAACAACACTAGGTTTCCCCCTTTAGGGGTCGGGGCGGTGGGAACAAGTCACGTCAGCACCGGGGATGTGAAGACACACAGATATCGTGCGCACGTGCGGGCCAAATGGAATAGCCTCACAGAATAAAGCTTGCCTGTGGCCCTCGGCTTTTTCTCTCCCCTTAATCCCCGGGTTAAAACCCGGGGCAATTAAATTGCCGCCCCTACAGGGCTAGCGCGTTTCACTAGTTCTCCCAGATGTCAAACGATTAGCGAATTAACAACACTAGGTTTCCCCCTTTAGGGGTTGGGGCGGTGGGAACAAATCACGTCAGCACCGGGGATGTGAAGACACACAGATATCGTGCGCACATGCGGGCCAAATGGACCGGCCTCACGGAATATAGCTTACCTGTGGCCCTCGGTTTCTTCTCTCCCTTATCCCCGGGTTGAAACCCGGGGCAGTTAAATTGCCGCCCCTACAGGGCTAGAGCACTGATAAACAATGAGGCACTGATCGTGACATTGCACTCTGGATACTCTATCAATTGGACCGGTTTCCAAAGGTTCCATCATCGTCCTCTTCTTCGTCGGTTTCACTCTTGGGTAAATTGAACATTCCGCTGATGAGATCCTTGAACTGGAGTCCGCGTTCGAGGCGGTGCTTGCTGATGAGACTGTATTCCGCCAGTCCGTGCAGGACAAACTCCATCAATACCAGTTTGGTTGCTGGGTCCTGATTTTTCTGGAATTCGTTGACACACTCCAAAAGGCCTGAAACAGACCGGAGCTGCTTTTCATATTCGAGGTTTGAAATCTCACCGAGGAGATCAAGGGTATTGCCATCGCTGAACCATTGTGTGATCTTGCGATACGGGCTTTTCTCTTTTTGCTTTCTGAATTTCTCCGGGTCCGGAAAATAATGAAGGAATTGTGCCCGGATGGCTTTGCCGACAAGATTCTGGGCGACAATGCCAGGACCTTCCTGCTCACCTTCATACACCAGCTCAACTTTGCCGGTGATGGCAGGAACCACCCCGTTGAAGTCGCTCAGGCGGACCGTAACGTTTTTTTCATTGTTCAGCAGCGCGCGTCGTTCGGCGGAAGCAACCAATGACTCATAGGCAGAAATGGTGAGACGTGCCGACACACCGCTCTTCGGATCGACATATTCACTCTTGCGAGCCTCAAAGGCAATCTGTTCGACCAGGTCGCTGGCTAGTTCTGGAACAGTGACAAGTTTCTGCTGGTCAGCTGTGATGGTGGCTTCCTGGTGCGTGATCTTCCTTCCGATTGCAATAGTCTTCGGATAATGGGTGATGATCTGGCTGCCGATCCTGTCTTTCAGTGGGGTAACAATACTGCCCCGGTTGGTGTAGTCCTCCGGGTTGGCTGTAAATATAAACTGAAGGTCCAGCGGGAGTCTCAGACGGAATCCGCGGATCTGGATGTCGCCTTCTTGCAAGATATTGAACAAAGCCACCTGGATGCGCGCCTGAAGGTCTGGCAATTCGTTGATGACAAAGAGCCCGCGGTTGGCACGAGGGATCAAGCCAAAGTGGATCACCCGTTCGTCGGAGTAGGGAAGTTTCAGCGAGGCTGCCTTGATCGGGTCAACGTCGCCAATCAGGTCGGCAATGGACACATCGGGTGTGGCAAGTTTTTCTGTATATCGGTCATCTCGGTGTAGCCAGGCAATGGGTGTAGCGTCACCCTTCTCGGCAATGAGGTCGTGACTGAAGCGGGACAATGGCTTCAGGGGGTCGTCGTTGATTTCCGAGCCGGCCACAACGGGAATGTATTCATCGAGCAGGTTAACCATGAGGCGCGCCAGCCGGGTCTTGGCTTGACCGCGCAGCCCAAGAAAATTGATGTCATGGCCAGCAAGCAGGGCGCGTTCGACGTCCGGGATAACGGTTTCTTCGTAGCCCCAGATCCCCTCAAAAGCGTTTTCCTTCTTCCGTAGTTTGACGATAAGGTTGGACCGGAGTTCTTCCTTGGTGGTCTTGCTTGTATAGCCGGCTGCTTTAAGTTGCCCCAGGGTTTCGATGCGTTGTCTGTCCATGTTCTGTTTAAAGTGTTTTGCGCCGGTTGCGTTTGAAGTCCTCAAATACAAGATTGCCCAAACCCTCCAGGTTGCTGTAGTATGCGTTGCCGTTATTCGCTTTTGTAAACTCACGCACAAATGCCTTGAGATACGGATCTGTGGCAATCATGAAGGTGGTCACTGGAATCTTGATCTTCCTGAGCTGGTCGGCCAGGTTGAGTGTCCGGTTTAAAATTTTGTGATCAAGACCAAAGCTGTTCTTGTAGTAGTTGATTCCCTGCTTAATACAGGTTGGTTTGCCATCGGTGATCATGAAGATCTGTTTGTTGGAATTTTTTCGTTTCCGCAAAATGTCCATACCGAGTTCAAGTCCGGCAACCGTGTTTGTATGGAAAGGGCCTACCTGCAGGTAAGGCAAGTCCTTTATTTCGATTTGCCATGCATCGTCTCCAAAGACCAGTATGTCGAGCGTGTCTTTGGGATACTTTTTCGTGATAAGCTCGGCCAGGGCCATGGCAACTTTCTTCGCCGGCGTGATACGGTCCTCCCCATAAAGGATCATGGAGTGAGAGATGTCAATCATCAGCACCGTTGACGTCTGCGTCTTAAATTCATTCTCTACCACTTCAAGATCACCTTCTGTCATGAAGAACTCCTCAAGGCCATGGTTGATCTGCGCATTGCGCAAGGAGTCTGTCATGGCGATCTGTTCCATGGTGTCACCAAACTCATAATCGCGGCGATCCGTGGTGGGTTCATCGCCACGGCCATTGTGGTTGGTCTTGTGTTCACCACCCCTCGTTTTTTTGAGCCTTCCGAAGATTTCCTCGAGCGCGGATTGGCGAAGGTTTTGCTCGCTCCTGGGTTTGAGTTTTAGTTCACCGTTTTGTCCCTGCTCGCCGATGTATCCCTTCTTCTTTAAGTCATCGATGAAGTCACCCATTCCGTAGTTGTCGGTTGTGATCTTGTGTTGACGATCCACTTCGGTCATCCACTGAAGGGCCTCACCCACATTGCCAGCGGTGATGAGAACCAGCTGCATGAAGACTTTCAGCAACCTGTCAAAGTCACTTTGCTGCTCGCCTGGCGGCGGCGTGTATTTGGAAAATCGGTATCCCAGCATGGCTTGGCACTCAGTCGTTTAAACATAACCAATAAACGAGGCTTTCTGTTTGCCTCAGGCAATCAAATTTACCTGAACGGCTATTCTCCTTGGAGGAATGCCATTGGGCGGCAAGAAAAGGGCCGTATGGGAAAAAGGTAGGTGAGTTCCGCCTACGCGGCGGCCTTTGCCTTTGAGTCCGACTTCTCGCTCATGGTACCGTATATGTAGTCCCAAAGCGGTGAGGAAACGCCGAAGACCGCCTCGCCATCCTTGTAGTGATGAACCGCATGATTGACCCACAATGCGTTCATGAAGTTTTTTGGAGGTGGGTAAGCATGCACCATGTAGTGCACAGAAAGGTAGGCTGCATAACCGGCGAGGAAGCCCGGCAAGAAAGAGAACACCAGGTCGCCAAGGATTAAACGGAAAATAAGCAGCAGGATTGTGGAAAGCGTGATGCTCAGGAGTGGCGGCATGGCCAGCCGGGTCTTGTCTTTGGGAAATTCGTGGTGAACACCGTGCATCGTATACTGCATGTTGGCCTTTGTCTGCGTGGTGGGGGCCATGTGAAAGACGTAGCGATGAACGTTGTACTCAACCCAGGTGAAGGCAATCAACCCAATCAAGAACATGGCAGCAGTAGTTCCCACCGTGAGCGTGGTATGGGTTACACTCCAGTAAAGAAGGCCACTGGAGTAGAGACAGAAAATTGTTACGGGCACTGCAATGTGGGTGCGTGATAGCCTCTCGAGAATGGGGTTCTTGAAAAGCTGCTTGGTGCCTTTGTTCTGAGGTTTTATCGTGTGGTCCATAACCAAATCATTCTAGAGCCGCAAATGTACCTCCGAAGCATGATTTTTTCAACCCATTTGTCGTTCTGAACAGGCTATTCGACCGTTTTTACTGCCTTTTCGATGACGCGCTGGTATACTTGCTCGTAAAGTGGCAAAATGTTGGAGATTTCGAACTCCCTGGCGCGCTTTAGGGCGTTTTCCTTAAATGCAGGAAGGTTCTTCTTGTCGAGGATGAACAGGGCTTTTCGGCTCATGTCTTCCACATCACCCACTTCACTCATAAACCCGGTTATCCCCTGGACGTTCAGTTCCGGAAGTCCTCCGGCGTTGGATGAAATCAAAGGGACCTCGCAGGCCATGGCCTCCAGAGCGGCAAGCCCGAAACTCTCTTTCTCTGATGGCATGACAAACAGGTCTGCCACAGAAAGCACTTCTTCAATGGCCTCCAGTTTTCCAAGGAAACGGACATCGGCTTCAATCCCCAGTTCTTTACTCAGCGCCTCGGCTTTGTTGCGGTCCGGGCCGTCACCAATCATCAGCAGTTTGGATGGAATTTCTTTGTGAATGTTTGCAAAGATGTAAATCACGTCAGTGATGCGTTTCACCTTCCTGAAGTTGGAAGTGTGTACAACCAGAGCTTCCCCGTTCGGACAGATAGCCTTCTTGAAGTGATCTTTCTTCTGCTTCTTGAATTTGTCAAGGTCAATGAAGTTGGGGATGACATCGATGTCGACAGTAATTTTGAAGTGCTCGAACGTCTCTCTTTTCAGATCCTCCGACACCGCCGTGACACCATCGGATTGGTTGATGCTGAAGGTCACCACAGGTTCATAGGAAGCATCTTTGCCGACGAGTGTTATGTCGGTACCGTGCAACGTTGTTACCACCGGAATCGTTATGCCTTCCGATCTCAGAATTTGTTTTGCCATGTAGGCTGCCGATGCATGCGGGATGGCATAATGTACGTGGAGCAAGTCAAGCTTTTCGTTTTTGACTACGCTCACCATTTTGCTTGCCAGTGCGGATTCGTATGGTGGATATTCAAACAGGGGATAGGAACGGAACTCAACCTCGTGGTAGAAGAGATTTTCGTTGAGAAAATCCAACCGTGTTGGCTGGGAATAGGTAATGAAATGAACCTTGTGACCTTCTTTGGCCAGGGCTTTTCCCAGTTCGGTGGCCACGACGCCACTGCCCCCGAAAGTAGGGTAGCATACAATTCCAATGTTTATTTGATCCACAGGCTTTGGGTTGGTATATAAACCATCAAACTTGACTTTTGGTTTCAATTACTTATCCGCGCAATAGGTGAACATCGATTGGTAAATGACTTCCTGGATTCGCGTACGGATATTGGCACTATTAAAACTGCTGTTGCGGCCAGGATGCACCCGGTTAGAAAGGAATACAAAAACCAGATCAAATTCAGGATCAACCCAAATGCATGTTCCTGTAAAACCTGTATGACCGTAGGTTTGTGGGGATGCATAGCGTGAAGTAGGGCTGTTCCATTCGCTCTGAAGGGGCTTGTCCCAACCCAATCCCCTTCGACTTGGCTTGAATTGTTTTCTTGTGAACAATTCAATCGTTTCGGGCTTGAAATATTGATAACCTCCGTAGTATCCCTTTTGCAGCAACATCTGACCAAGTTTAGCGACGTCCCCGGCATTGCTGAAGAGTCCCGCATGTCCGGCAACTCCGCCGAGGACCGCAGCGCGCTCATCATGAACAGTGCCGACAACAAGGCCTTTCCGAAACTCGGTGTCAATTTCCGTAGGGGCAATCTGCGCACGATCAAAACGATCCAAGGGTAGGTACCCTGTCGTTCCCGCACCGATGGGATCGTAGAAGTTTTGTTGAAGGAACTCATGAATAGGCTGATTGAGTAATCTTTCTGCCAGCCTGTAGAGTATCCAAGGTCCCAGGTCGCTGTAGCGCAAGGTATAAGGTGTCCGTGGGGGTTTTTCCAGCAAGTTGGTTTGCAACATCCACTTCCACGAGGAATCTTTCAGGTGGACAGACCCAAACAATTCCGGGGCAACCTGATAAGGGTGCTTTTCACTTCTTGTCGAACTATAGTACAGCGAATCATACTGGCTATTGTTGATCATGGTCTTTGGCCAGACGGGAATAAAAGGTAACAGGCCTGCCTGATGTGTCAGGATGTCGATGATGGTGAGATCTTCCTTATTGGTTCCGCGCAACTCGGGCAAATACACCGAAGCTTTTTTGTGGATGTCAATAATTCCCCTTTCATACAGAAACATCATGGTGGGCACCATCCCAAGTACTTTTGTCATGGAGGCGAGGTCATAGATCGTCTCTTCGTTTACTGGTTGTTGCATGTCGTACGTCAGCCAGCCGACTGATTGCTCATAGACTATCTTCCCGTCTCTGGCCACCATTGCATAGCATCCTGGCGTTCCCTTCGAGGCGACGGCCTCCTCCATAATGATCTTTATTTTTTCCAGCATGCGGCTGTTGAGTCCGGCAGCTTCGGGAACGGCATAAGACAACCGGCCAAGAGGTTTTGTTTCCACGGATGTCCCGTTGCTCCATGGGCCGGCAGTCAATGGTAACTCACCGGTTGCGGGTAATGCACCAAAAATAACCTGAGCAGCAACCGATGGCATGTGATCGTGTTCGGTATAGGCTGCAATGACTGCATCGGCGTAACTGTATGCTGTCAATGAGGCAGGGTGTCCAAAGTGAACAACAACTACGCGACCGCCGGCAGCCAGTCGCTCGATCCACAATTTCAGTTCTTGCTCGAGTACATTGGCGTAAGGAAAGATGCTCACAATCAGAAATTCATCGGGACTAAATCTCAGCACAGCCGTGTCTTGGACATGCTGAATACTGTGAGTGCGGATGGGAGCATATTTTTTAAGAACCTTGTCGAATGCGTTCCCTGATTCCCTGCCGATCGCTACGGAGACAAAGGTTGTACCCTCAATAAGCCGCACCGGCAACAGGGAATCCGTTTGCTGAATCACCGTCACAGCTGAAGCAGCAACGGCCTCATTCACCCGCCGATATTCAGGATTGTTGAGTCGCCGGAAAAGATTGTCTGTATTGACCGGAAGGTATTGGTGCAGGCCAGCATCATACTTGGCAGCGAGGATTTTCCTGACACTGGAATCCAATTGTTTTTGAAGGCCGACGTTCTTTCGCGCCGCACTTGCAATCTTTCTGATGCCCGCAGAGACATCCACCGGGTTGAGGATGGCGTCAGCACCGGATTGAAACGCGAGAAGTTCGGCGTCGCCGGATCGGACTTTGCCAAGACGCTGACGAATGCTGCGGGCGTCTGAAAATACAATCCCCTGAAAGCCCAGTTTCTTCTTCAACACTTCCGAAACGAATACCTGAGAAACGGAACCGGGTACAATGCCTTGCGCGTTTTCGATAGAAAAGTGAAGGTAGTCGGTCGAGATGCCGGCGACCTTTTCGGCAATAAGTTGCTGCAGGGGCTCGAGGGTTTGGGCATCAATGCGATTGAGATTCAGGACGACCATGGAGTCGGGCAGGGCGCGCTCATCGCTCCGGTGGCGGGGAAGGTGCTTGGCCACGGTCATCACACCTTCTTCCTGCATGCTGCGCACAAAGGCCGACGTGCGCTCGCCGTTCCTTTTCTTGTTGTCACCAAAATATCGGAGGTAATCACCGGCAAAGATTTCGTCATCGATGTTGGGGGCGAAGTTGATATGGAATCCCAGTGTCTTCATCTGGCGGGCCATGGCCCTGGACCACATCCCAACCAGGCTATCTGATGATACAGCGCCTGCCACCATTGGCTTTTGGAATGCATCTACACTGTCAAGGGTCTGCCGGATGCCCCATTCCGCCGATGCCCCCACGAGCAGACGGCTGGGAGCAAATTCTTGTAACTTATTGACAAGTTTGGCGTGACTTAGGGGTCCTCCATGCGTTATCACGATGCCGCCGATACCATCTTCCACGAAATCCTCAAGATCATCATATTCGTCTTCGGAAGGATTGGAGGGGGTGAAGACAAAGAAGAGCTGGGCGGCTTTTTCCTGGCGGCTAAGCGTATTAAATACACTGTCGACCCAGCGCTCACGGTCTTGTTGAGAATACGCTGGCACCGATAGTACGGAAAACAGGAAAACCATCGAAAGTTTATGCCACATGCCCGTGTTATCTTTGTATTTGGTAGCGAATAAAGCAATTTTGCCCGGAAGAAAGATGGGGGAGTAATTTTTGGAGCCAACCAGTGTCCCTGGCCGGGTTATAACCGAGAGCAATCATGAAGTTTGTTTCACTTTTCAGCAAGATACCCAATCACAAGAAGTTCAATTACACTCCGAGGTACTATGATCAGGAGGCCGAGGAGCGGAAAGAGCGAGAGGAGCGCATACGTCGTGAGATTGAGAGGGAAAAAGGAATGCATCCCGAGGACTCCGGTGACTATCGTTCCAGGATTGCGGGGTCGTTTCACTCGGCCCGCCGCCGATCCAACAAGAGCAAGAGTGCCCTGAATACTGTACTCCTGCGCAGCAGCGTTCTGCTGTTCCTAACCCTGTTTATCATGGCCTTTCTGACTTGGGGGAAAGATGCTTTGTACAGTTTGATCATCTTTGTGCCGGTCTATTTCTATTTCCGGTTAAAAAAATAGCTTTTTCTTTTCCCTCTCACCCCGATGGCTGACATCATTCATTTGCTTCCCGATGCCATTGCCAACCAGATTGCAGCTGGCGAGGTAGTACAGCGCCCAGCCTCCGTGGTGAAAGAACTTATGGAGAATTCCATCGACGCCGGTGCCAACCGCATCCAGGTCATCATCAAGGAAGCGGGCCGAACATCGATCCAAATTCTGGACAGTGGTTCGGGAATGAGTGAGACCGATGCACGCATGAGCCTTGAGCGGCATGCCACTTCGAAGATCAGAAGCGCTGATGATTTGTTTTCGCTCCGCACGATGGGATTCCGCGGTGAGGCGCTGGCATCCATTGCCGCCGTCAGCCATTTTGAGATGAAGACGCGACTGGCCGAGAGAGAACTCGGTACGCTGCTGGTCATAGAGGGGTCGGACCTCAAGAGCCAGGAGCCCGTGCCCATGGAGAAGGGCACCTCGATTATTGTCAGGAACCTGTTCTATAATATTCCTGCACGACGCAATTTTCTCAAATCCAATCCGGTTGAGATGCGTCACATCGTGGAGGAGTTCCAGCGCATTGCACTCGCCAATCCCGACCGCTCTTTTTCCCTGATGCACGGCGATGAAATGCTTTATGACCTTGAGCCCTCGAAGCTCGCACAGCGCATTGTGGGGTTGTTTGGGAAATCATACCAGTCGCAGCTCGCCCCATGCAGTGAAGAGACCGACCTCATGGCGGTTTCCGGGTACATAGGGAAGCCGGAATCGGCAAAACGAACCCGCGGTGAGCAGTTCATCTTTGTCAATCAGCGATTCGTACGTAACAACTATCTGAACCACGCCGTCGTGAGCGCCTACGACAGCCTCCTGGCCGATGGTTCGTACCCATTTTATGTCCTGTTTATCACCATTGATCCAAAGCACATTGACGTCAATGTTCATCCGACAAAAACGGAGATAAAGTTTGACGACGAGCGTGCTGTGTACGCTGTGGTGCGAGCCGCCGTCCGCCAGGCTCTGGGTGCGCACAACCTTACTCCGGCGCTTGATTATTCAGCGGATATCAACCTTGTTACAAAGATCACGCAGGCGCAGGCATTGAGCCGGGAGCAGTACCTTGATGAGCAGTTGGGATCCGGCCTTCACCGGTCCAATCTTGAGAACTGGGAGAAATTGTTTGAAGGTGAACGTCCGGCTCAATCGGCGTTGTTTGGCCAGGCAGAGGCGGCTTCTCATGGTTCTGCCATGACCTCTGCGCCTGAGCGGTTGCCGGTGTTTCAACTGATGCCAGGATATATTGTGAGACCCGTTAAGAATGGATTGATGATCATCCATCAGACGGCCGCCCATGAGCGTATTTTGTATGAGTCGTTCATTAAGAAGATGAAAGACAAGACCGGATCCACCTTGCCTTGCCTATTTCCTCAGACGGTAACCTTGAGTACGGCAGATTTTACGCTTGCCATGGAAATGGAAAGTGAGATCAAGTCTTTGGGGTTCCAGTTTGAAGTGTTTGGGAGGAACACCCTGGTGGTTAACGGGGTCCCCGCCGAGGCTTCAGGTAAGAATGAAAAGGAATTGTTTGAGGGGTTACTGGAGCAGTTCAAAATGAATCAGTCAGCATTATCCGTTCCCTTGCAGGAGAACCTTGCCCGGTCGCTTGCCCGTCGCGCTGCGGTTCGGATAGGTCAGTCGCTTTCGAAGGAAGAGATGGAATCGCTTGTGGAGCGCCTGTTTTCGTCCAACAATCCCAACTATTCCCCTGACGGGAGCACAACATTTTTTATTTTTGAAACGTCTAAGATCGAAACACACTTCCGCTAATGTTCAGTGTAACCCCCCTCGTACGCACCCTCATTATCATCAATGTGGTTGTATTCATTGTCCAGAATCTGGCCCCTATCTCGATTACGCGCAACATTGAGGGGCAGGAAGTCGCATTGGGACTTACCCACTTGATCTCCCTTTGGGGTATCGGATCACCCCTCTTTGCGCCTTATCAGTTCTTTACATACATGTTTGCGCACGGTGGTTTTGGTCACATCTTCTTCAATATGCTCGCCCTGGCTTCGTTTGCCCCGATTCTTGAGAATTACTGGGGCGACAAAAAGTTCTTGATATTCTATATTGTCACGGGCATGGGTGCCGGCATACTTTACGCGCTAGCCAACTATTTCTTTTTTCCAACGGCCATTGGCAGCATGCTGGGTGCTTCCGGAGCGATTTATGGAATCCTCATGGCCTTCGGCCTGCTGTTTCCAAATCTTGAGATCATGCTGCTTTTTCCGCCCATTCCTATCAAGGCCAAGTATATGGTCTTTATCATGGGCATTCTCACCTACGCCATGGACAGGAGCGGAACGGTAGCACACCTCGCCCACTTCGGCGGCGCTTTCGTCGCCTTTCTGTTGATTTCCCTGTGGCGTGACAAAGGCCGCTAGCCATGTAAACAATCATTTGTGTAAATTCGCTGTCTGGTAATTTTCCAATAATCCATCAACCGAACCCTTCCATCCTTCCATCCTTCATCCTTCAATCCTTAAATCAAGCGAATCAAGGTCCATGTTTGAAGAGTTCAAGAACGCATTCAGCCGCCCCAACAACAGCCACATTCAGTTGATTCTCATCAACGTTTTTGTGTTCGCTGTGCTGGCCGTGCTGATGGTCTTCTCAAGGTGGTTTGGGTTTGACGCGTTCTTTCTTTCGGTTCACAACCAGTTTTCGCTTCCCAGCGAATTCATGGAGTTTATTACAAGGCCGTGGACATTGATCACCTATTTCTTTACGCACAACCTGATGGGGATCATGCATATCCTATTCAATATGCTGGCCCTTTACTGGTTTGGCAAGCTGTTGGTCAGCTATCTGGGTAGCGACAAGGTGATTGCGATCTACGTGCTCGGCGGTATTGCCGGTGGTGTATTGTATCTCATGGTATACAACCTGATCCCCAACCCGCCTTCATTTCTCAGTGGCCGTGCCGAACTGGTAGGTGCTTCTGCCTCGGTATTTGCCATCATGGTGGCCGCAGCTACCTTACTGCCTGATTATACTTTCTTCCTGCTTTTCTTTGGTCCGGTGAAGATCAAGTGGATCGCTGCGATCTACATCTTTCTTTCCGTCATTGGTTCAGTCGGACAAAATGCGGGAGGTGAGATTGCTCATTTAGGTGGCGCACTGATTGGTTTTATCTATATCAAGCAACTCCAGGTCGGCGTCAATTGGGGAGGATGGATAACCTCACTGCTGGGTGGAATCGCGGGACTTTTTTCATCAAGGCCTAAGGTCAAAGTCACCTATCGAAAGGAAACTGCAAAATCCCGACCGCACAGCGCCACACCCAGTGGCATCTCTCAGCAGGAGATCGACGCCATCCTCGACAAAATTTCTGACGGGGGTTATGAGAGTCTTACAAAAGAAGAGCGGGAAAAACTTTTCAAAGCAAGCAAGAAGTAATTGCTCCAGCTCAAAAGCCCTCGTTCCTATTTCTCAACTCCAATTCCTTTAATCCTATCCTTTAATCCCTATCCTTCCATCCTCAAATCAAGCGAATCAAGGTAAGGTGATGAGTGTCGCAATACCAAACGCCGCCGCCGCCGCGAGTGCACCCACCAGCGTGACCCTCATCGCTCCCTTGAATAACGGCTGTCCCGTAAGTTTGCTCTTGATGAGGCCGAATACAACGAGGCAGATCAGGGTGATGATGGATGAGTAAATCAAGCCTTCGCTGGATGTCTCGGTAAAAAAGTAAGCACTCAGGGGAATAAGGCCTCCGATGATGTAGCTGACGCCAATGACGACCGCGCTTTGAAGCGCACGATTCTGGTCTGGCCGCTCAAGGCCCAGCTCAAAGCGCATCATGAAGTCCACCCACTTCTTGGGATTCTTGGCCATCTCACGCGCTATGGTTTCCTGTAATTCATCGTTGAGTCCGTACTCTGCGAAAATCTCTTTTGTCTCTTTGATCTCCACTTCATGGAGTTTTTCGATTTCTACATATTCGCGGTGTTCTTCCGAGTCGTAATGCTCGATCTCTGTCCGCCCGGCCAGGTAGCCACCCAGTCCCATGGCAATTGACCCAGCAGCGATTTCGGCAAGGCCGGCCGTGATCACGATGCCTGTATCATCGATAGCGCCGCTGAGCCCTGCGGCCAGCGCGAAAGGCACAGTCAAGCCATCACTCATTCCAATGACAAAGTCACGGACTTTTTGCGACGACTGAAAATGTTGCTCGTATGGGCTTAATTGCATGACGCCGGGTTGATTATCAGCACTTCAAAAGTAGCGATTAGTCAATTGACCTCATGTATTGTCAATTGCCTTTTTGTCAATTGTCAATTCAAACCAAAGTCGTTACCTACCTCTGCCTTAGCTCTAAGACTTATTGGCCAACTGACCACAGGCCGCATCAATGTCCTTCCCGCGACTCTTGCGGATTCTGGTGGTAATGCCATGTCGTTCGAGCAGGTCCATATACATGTTGAGCGACTCATCGGAAGCCTGCTGAAATTCGCCATCGTCGATGGGATTGTATTCGATGAGGTTGACTTTGCACGGTACGCGTTTGCAAAATTTGAGTAAGGCCTGTGCATCCTCCATGGTATCGTTGATACCTTTCCAGACCACGTATTCGTATGTAACCTTCTTCTTTTGCTTCGAATACCAGTATTCCAAAGCGTCGCCAAGTTCTTCGAGTGGTGTTGAATCGTTGATTGGCATAATAGACGAACGCTTGGCATTGATGGCAGAATGCAGGGAAACCGCCAGGTTGAATTTCACTTCATCGTCGGCCATCTTGCGGATCATTTTGGCAACACCCACTGTGGAAACAGTCAGTCGCCTGGATGCCATGTTAAGTCCCTGCGGCGAAGTGATCTTGTCAATGGCGGCAATGACATTATTGTAGTTGAGCAGGGGCTCTCCCATGCCCATAAATACGATATTAGTCAGCGGCCGGCCGAAGAACAATTCTGCTTGCTGCTTGATGGCTGCCACCTGGTCATAAATTTCATCGGGGTTCAAGTTGCGCATGCGCTTCAGTCGTGCGGTTGCGCAAAACCGGCATGCCAGACTGCAACCCACTTGCGACGAAACACAGGCCGTAATTCTTTTCTCTGTGGGAATCAGGACAGACTCCACGATCAAACCATCGTGCAATTTGACGGAATTCTTGATGGTGCCATCCGCGCTGCGCTGCATGGTATCAACCTCAATGTGGTTGATGGTAAAATGGGTCTTCAGCAATTCACGCGTCGCAAGTGAAAGATTGGTCATCTGCTCGAAGTCCCTGGCCGACTTCTTCCAGAGCCACTCATAAACTTGCAGTGCACGGAAGGCCTTGTCTCCCTGCTGTACAAAGAAATGCTTCAGCTCATCGAGTTTGAGCTTTCGTATATCGCGCTTTTCTGGAACCTCGGTAAGCACTAGTTGATTCGGGTAAAAGACTTGGTCTCGCAGTCCTTGCTGGCCAGATGAAATTTCAGTGTCGTCGCTGTCAGTTCGTCTACAACCAGGTTTTGAGTCATGATACCGGATTTTTTGTCAAGGAGCTGAATCTCTTTTCCGGTCATCCGATAGCGGAATGCCGTCTTTCCAGTACCCTTCTTCTGACCGGCAGTGAATATGGCTTCTTCGCCGGTCCCGTTCTTTTTGAATTGGATCACCCGTGCGACACTGCTACGGGTAGACCCCATGTCTTTTGTCAGTTCGCGTTCCGTTTCGGATTCTGTGAATTGGGCGTCGAAGCAGGTCTTTTCCTCCACCACTTGCCAGGTTCCAACCAGTGATTGGGCTTGGGCTCCGTGGAGCACGCCAACCAGAAAAAACGACAGGATCAATTTCATTTTCATATGACTGCAAATTTACGATTTATTAGACGGCTGCGTGTCCAGGCCATTCATTTGGACTTTCGTTGCCTTTACCCGAATTTTCACGCACAATAACAATATGAACAAGAGTAATGCCATAGTGTTGACGGCCGGCTACCTTGACAGCGATAACGGCAAAACGGCACACGGATTGATTCGAGGCACCGAACGGTTTACGATCCTCGGCATCATTGATGAAAAAACTGCAGGACGTGATGCGGGTGAGGTTCTTGACGGAAGGAAGCGGGATATTCCCGTTTATTCAACACTTCAAGAGTTTGTCAGCAAGTCACCAGAAAAGGCAGAGTATTGCATCATCGGTGTCGCTACCAAAGGCGGTGTTTTGCCGGAAGAATTGCGCGTTCTCTTAAAAGAGGCAATCGAACTGGGCTTCGGGATTGTCAACGGACTCCATGATTATGTTTCTGACCATCAGGAAATGGTGGCGTTGGCCAACAAGAAAGGGGTGGAGATCATTGATGTCCGCAAGCCCAAAAAATTCAAAGACCTGCATTTCTGGTCTGGTGAAATCGAACGGGTGCACTGCCCGAAGATCGCTGTACTGGGTACCGACTGTGCTCTTGGAAAGAGAACCACCACGCGCTTCCTGACACAGGCTATGCGGAAAGCAGGGTACCGCGCTGAAATGATTTATACCGGGCAAACTGGCTGGATGCAAGGCGCCAAATACGGGTTCATTTTTGATAGTACACTTAACGATTTCATTTCCGGAGAAATGGAGCATGCCATCGTCCAGTGCTGGGACGAAGCCAAACCTCATATTATATTCATTGAGGGCCAGTCGAGTCTTCGCAACCCCAGTGGGCCTGCCGGATCAGAGTGGATCATCTCCGCCAATGCGGATGCCGCTGTCCTGCAGCATAATCCTCCACGGAAGCGATATAAAGGGCTGGAGGATTTTCCCGCCGATATTCCTCATCCCAAAGACGAAATTGCCTTGATACAGATCTACGGCGCGCCAACGGTAGCCCTGACTGTCAACACCATGAAAATGAAGGAAGATGAGGCGCGGCAGTATGCAGCAACAGCCCGAAAGGAATTGGGTATCCCCGTCATCCTTCCACTGGAAGACGGAGTAGACGAACTGGTGCCTATCTTCAAGCAAATGATCGACGATTTTGTCGCGCAGGTATAAACCGCAGAACACAACTATGCAAATCAAGAACATCACCGTTTGGAAGACGGACCTCGGGAACACAAAACCTTACACCATCGCGTTCAAGACTGTTGACGAGGTAAACAATGCGTTTGTAGAGATCACCCTTACCAACGGCATCACAGGCATCGGTTCCGGTTGTCCCAGCGAGTATGTAACCGGTGAACACCTTGACCAGACCATGACCTCCTTGACGGAGGCCAATCTTGAATTCCTTCGGGGAAGGGACATTCGGGAGATCAATCAGCTTCTCTATGAAGTGACGATGAAGTTCCCGACGACGCCGGCGGCCCGCGCAGCGATCGATATTGCCCTTCACGATGCCTTCACAAAATTCTTGGACATCCCGCTGGTAAAGTACCTTGGCCAGAAGATCAAGATGATGCCGACGTCGAATACCATTGGAATCAAGAACGTGGAGGAAACCCTGAAAGAGGCTGAGGATTATGGTCAGCGTGGCTTCAAGGCACTCAAGGTGAAACTTGGCAAAGACCTTGAGGAGGACATTGAAAGGCTGGTCAAGCTTCGCGAGAAGTTCGGGAAGAAATTCGCCATCCGCATTGATGCCAACCAGGGATACACGGCAGCTCAAACGGTGGATTTCTACAACAGGACTCGCTCATTGGATATTGAACTGATTGAGCAACCCTTGCCCGCCAAGGCAATCAACGAGGTTCGTCAGCTTCCGGAGCACATTCGGAGGTGTATTGCGGCCGATGAATCGTTGCTATCGCCGAAGGATGCGCTGGAACTGGTAAAGCCGCCCAGGGCCGTTGGGATCTTCAACATCAAGTTGATGAAGTGCGGCGGCATCGGCCAAGGGCTTCAGATTGCCCAAATCGGGTTTCAGGAAGGTCTGGACCTTTTCTGGGGTTGCAATGATGAAAGCATTATCAGTATCACGGCCGGTCTTCACGCTGCTTTTGCCTGTTCAAACACGAAGTACATCGATCTCGACGGGAGTCTGGACCTGGCGAAGGACATTGTCAAAGGTGGATTCATTCTGGAAGACGGGATGATGCGCTGCTCTGATAAACCCGGACTGGGGGTCGAGCGAATCGGTTAAATTGGTGACCTCGCAGGGGATGGTGTCCTAAACCTGTCAGGTGTAGGACAACCCTATCAACCCCTATTCTAAACTATTTGGCATTAACAGGTTGATTATCAGAGGGCTTCAGTGACTTGTTTGAGGCCCTTTTTAACAAACCTCCATCAGCCTTTCTTTTTTTGAAACTGCCTCTTGGTAACTCGGGCTCAGTTCCTATCTTTGCAGTCCTTTTTGCGATACAAAACCCGCAAAACGGTACAAAAACAGCAAAATAGGTTTAACCATGCCTGGACTATTAGGACGTAAGATTGGGATGACGAGCGTATATGGCCAAGACGGTCAGAATATCGCGTGCACTGTCATCGAGGCAGGGCCCTGCATCGTCACTCAGATCAAGAATGCTGAGACAGACGGGTACTCGGCTTTGCAATTGTCCTTCGGTGAAAAGAAAGAAAAGAATACATCCAAGCCGCTGGTAGGTCACTTCAAAAAAGCTAATACCACACCCAAGCGGGCTGTGGTTGAGTTTCGTGACTTCGGCGCAGAGTTCAACAACATTGCCGAGCTCGGCAAAGAAGTTCGTATTCAGGATGTGTTTGCCGAAGGTGATTTTCTGGATGCCGTAGGGACCTCAAAGGGTCACGGTTTTCAGGGGGTTGTCAAACGGTACGGCTTCGCAGGTGTCGGAGGCCAGACGCACGGACAGCACAACAGGCTGCGTGCTCCTGGTTCCATGGGTAATGCCTCCTTTGCTTCTCGTGTAATCAAAGGAAAGCGCCTGCCGGGTCGTATGGGCAACGATCGCGTGAAAGTCACCAACCTCAGGGTGGTGAAGATCATGCCCGAACATAACCTGATCCTGGTCAGCGGCTCTGTACCGGGTGCGAAAAACTCAACCATAATTCTGCAAAAGTGATGGACGTAGCAGTAACAAAATACAGCGGTGAGAAGACCGGCCGTAAAGTAAGCCTGTCGGACGAGGTCTTTGGCATTGAGCCCAACGACCATGCGATCTGGCTTGATGTGAAGAGCTACCTGGCCAACCAGCGCCAGGGTACGCACAAGTCCAAGCAGCGCAACGAGATCACCGGTTCTTCCAAGAAGATCAAGAAGCAAAAAGGTACCGGCGGCGCCCGTGCCGGTAATATTAAGAACCCGCAGTTCAAAGGTGGTGGCCGTGTTTTCGGACCCACGCCACGCGACTACAGCTTCAAGCTCAACAAGAAAGTAAAAGACCTGGCCCGCCGCTCGGCACTCACTTATAAGGCCAAAGACCAGTCTATTGCCATCATCGAGGACTTCAATTTTGAAGCACCCAAGACAAAGCAGTACATCGCCATGCTCAAGAGTCTTGGCGTCGATGCGCAGAAGACCCTTCTCGTTCTTCCGGAAGCCAATAAGAACATTGTCTCCTCCGGCAGGAACATTCAAAATACCAAGGTGATCACCGCATCGCAGATCAATACCTACGATGTGATTCACGCCGATAAGCTGATCCTGGTGGAAAGCTCTGTTGGAAAGATCGACACTCTTCTAAATAAGTAAGCCATGAGTATCCTCAAGAGCCCCCTGGTTACCGAGAAAGTTTCTGCCCTCAATGAGAAGGGAAAGTACGGCTTCATCGTTGATGTCGATGCCAACAAAGTTGAGATCAAGCACGCCGTTGAGAAGATGTACGGAGTGAACGTGACCAAAGTCAATACGATGCGCGTCATGGGCAAGCAAAAGGTTCGCTTTACCAAGGCGGGTACACTGGCCGGCCGCAAGCCGAACTACAAGAAAGCAATTGTCACCCTGGCACAGGGTGAAGTCATAGATTTTTATAGCAACGTATAAACGATAAGCGATGGCCCTGAAGAAACTCAGACCGGTTACCCCTGGCACGCGACACAGACTGTCGCCTGGCTTTGACGACCTGACGAAAGGCCGTCCGGAGAAGTCGCTGTTGTCTCCCATCAAGAAATCGGGTGGTCGCAACAACAGTGGCCGGATGACCATGCGCTACATCGGCGGCGGTCACAAGCAGAAGACGCGTAATGTGGATTTCGTTCGCAACAAGTTTGGCGTTCCTGCCGTGGTGAAGTCGATCGAATACGATCCGACACGCACCGCTCGGGTAGCCCTTCTGTATTACGCCGACGGGTTCAAGTCATATATTATAGCACCCCAGGGTCTGAAGGTTGGCCAGGAGGTTATCAGTGGTGAGGATGTTGCCCCAGAAGTAGGGAACACCCTTCCACTTTCCAAGATTCCACTCGGTACGATCATCCACAATGTTGAGATCAAGCCAGGCATGGGCGCTTCCATCGCGCGCAGCGCCGGGTCGTTTGTCCAGTTGCTGGCCCGTGAAGGGGAGTACGCCACATTGAAAATGCCTTCTGGCGAGATGCGAATGGTATTGGTTCGCTGCCTCGGTACCGTTGGTGCGGTTTCAAATCCCGATCATATGAACGAGTCGGTGGGCAAAGCCGGCCGTAGCCGTTGGAGAGGTGTTCGTCCCCGTACCCGTGCCGTTGCCATGAACCCTGTCGATCACCCGATGGGTGGCGGTGAGGGTCGTGCATCCGGCGGTCACCCGCGCTCACGCAAGGGCTTGTACTCAAAGGGTAAGAAGACCAGGCATCCTAAGAAGTATTCCGATAACCTAATCATTGCAAGGAGGAAAAAGTAATGGGAAGATCAATTAAAAAAGGACCATACCTCGACGCCCGCCTCGAAAAAAAGGTGAGCGCGATGGAATCGTCAGGAAAGAAATCCGTGATCAAGACCTGGTCACGTCGCAGCACCATTACCCCTGACCTGATTGGTTTCACCTTCGCGGTGCACAACGGAAATAAGTTCATCCCGGTGTATGTCACCGAGAACATGGTGGGTCACAAGTTGGGTGAATTTGCACCCACCCGCACGTTCAAAGGACATACGGGCAACAATAAGACAGAAGCTGCGGCTAAATAGATATTACGCCCATGGAAGCAACAGAGAAAAAAGTAAAGCGGTCCGTACAGAAACGGGAGAAGATCAAGGCAGTCAAAGAAGCTGCCAAGACCGGCCCCGCGGTCGCCTATCTCAATGACGTGCCCACCTCACCGCGCAAAATGCGTCTGGTGGCAGACCTGATTCGCGGCCAGCGTGTCGCCAAGGCGCTGAACCTCCTTAAGTATGAGGCCAAGCACCCTGCTGCCCGTATGGAGAAGCTCCTCATGTCGGCCATTGCCAACTGGGAGACCAAGAACAAGGATGTGAAGTTGGAAGAGGCTGACCTGTTCGTGAAAGAGGTATCTGTTGATGGAGGTCGCATGTTGAAGAGACTGCGTCCGGCTCCCCAGGGACGTGCTCACCGTGTGCGAAAGCGCTCAAACCACGTAACGCTGGTTGTCGACAAGATGCCCGCTGAGGCTGCAAAGGAAAACAAGGTTGAAGTAAAAGAAACCAAGGAATAATGGGACAAAAAATTAATCCTGTCGGCTTCCGACTCGGCATCATCCGTGGTTGGGATTCAAATTGGTTTGGCGGAAAGACATTTTCCGACAAGCTGGTGGAAGACCAAAAAATCCGGAAGTACATCGATGCCCGGATTCAAAAGGGAGGTATTGCCAAAGTGGTGATCGAGCGTACGATCAAGCGCATCACACTGACCATTCACACGGCCCGTCCGGGTGTGGTGATTGGTAAGGGTGGTACCGAGGTCGACAAGATCAAGGAAGAATTGAAGCAGCTGACAGGCAAGGACGTTCAAATCAACATTTACGAGATCAAGCGTCCTGAACTGGATTCCCGGCTCGTTGGTGAGTCGATCGCCCAGCAGTTGGAAGCGCGCATTTCATATCGCCGTGCCATGAAGCAAGCCATTGCTTCTTCCATGCGCGTGGGTGCAGAAGGAATTAAAGTGAAGTTGTCTGGTCGTTTGGCCGGTGCTGATATCGCCCGTACGGAACAGTATAAGGAAGGACGAATTCCGCTGCACACTTTGCGCGCGGATATCGATTACGCACTTTCTGAGGCACAGACCGTGTATGGAAAGATTGGCATCAAGGTTTGGATTTTCAAAGGCGAGATCTTTGGGAAGCGCGACCTGTCTCCGAATGTTGGCGTTGTCTCCCAGTCGGAAGGCAAGGGTCCCGGTGGTCCCCGCAGGGCAAGCGAGCGTCCGGAGCGCCGGAGCGAAGGCCGTGGTGGTGAGCGCAGAGGCGGTCGCGGTGGAGAAAGCAGGGGCGGAAGGAGATAAGCATAAGTACTAAATAGGGTTTACTGTCATGTTACAACCGAAACGAACGAAGTACAGAAAGTCACAGAAAGGCCGCGTAAAGGGCATGGCTACCCGTGGTCATACGATTGCCTTTGGATCTTTCGCGCTTAAAGCCGTGGAGATGGGTCTTCTCACTGCACGTCAGCTTGAAGCAGCCCGTGTTGCGGTTACCCGCGCCATGAAGCGTGAAGGTCAGGTATGGATTCGTGTGTTTCCGGACAAGCCGGTGACCCGCAAGCCTGCCGAAGTGCGGATGGGAAAAGGTAAGGGCGCGCCCGAATTCTGGGTGGCAGCGGTGAAGCCAGGCACGATACTCTTCGAGGCCGGTGGTGTTACCCGTGCCACAGCCCTGGAGGCCCTGAAGCTCGCCGATGGCAAGCTTCCCATCAAGACCAAGTTTGTAGTGGCCCGTGACTATGTAGAATAAGCGTTATGAAGAACAACGATATCAAAGATTTGTCGGTTGACGAGCTGAAGGAGAAACTCATCAGTGAGAAGGAGGCCTTGCGCAAGATGAAATTTGCGCACCAGGTTTCGGCCATCGAAAACCCTATCAGGATCAAGGCAACGCGTCGTCAGATTGCCAGGATCAACACATTATTGCATCAGAAAGCAAAGCAAAAGTAAATCGCCATGGAAGAAAGGAATTCAAGGAAAGAGCGTATCGGCAAAGTAGTGAGCAACAAGATGCAGAAGAGCATCACGATTGCCGTTGACCGCAAGGTGAAACACCCGATCTATGGCAAGTTCATGAAGAAGACGACCAAGTTGATGGCGCACGATGAGAAGAACGAGGCTGGGATTGGCGACACCGTACGCATTATGGAGACCCGTCCGCTGAGTAAGAGTAAGCGGTGGAGACTGGTGGAAATTGTGGAGAAGGCGAAGTAGTGAATAAACCGAAAAGGAAAGAGCTATGATACAGAACGAAAGCCGGCTTATAGTGGCAGACAACAGCGGAGCAAAGGAAGTACTTTGTCTCCACGTGTTGGGCGGCACAAAACGGCGCTATGCCTCAGTTGGCGATAAGATCGTTGTGACGGTTAAGTCGGCCATCCCGACCAGCCAGATCAAGAAGGGCACGGTATCGAAGGCGGTCATCGTACGGACCAAGAAGGAAGTACGCCGCAAGGATGGATCGTACATCCGCTTCGAAGACAATGCCGCGGTGCTGCTCAATCCCCAGGACGAACCGCGCGGAACGCGCATCTTCGGCCCGGTAGCCCGCGAACTTCGCGAGAAGCAGTTTATGAAGATCATTTCATTGGCCCCTGAAGTATTATAATATGGAGAGGAAGTTCAACAAGCAGCCCAAGGTGAAGATCAAGAAGGGTGATACCGTCAAGATCATAGCCGGCAACTACCGGAGCACCGCCGACAAAGTAAACACGGGCAAAGTACTCGAAGTACTGCTCGACAAGAACCGTGTCGTCGTAGAAGGTATCAACATGGTAACGAAGCACCAGAAGCCTTCGGCGGGCAAGCCGGAAGGGGGCATTAAAAAGACCGAAGCAGCCATCCACATCAGCAACGTCATGCTGGTGGATCCTGCCAGCGGAAAGGCCACGCGTGTGGGACGCAAGCTTAACGAAAAAGGAAAGCTTCAGCGCTACGCAAAGAAAACAGGAGAGTTCATCAAGTAAGTTATATAGCCATGGCAACGCCCAGACTCAAAGAGAAGTATAACAAGGAAATCGTGCCCGCACTGAAAGAGAAGTTTCAGTACAAGTCGGTCATGCAGGTACCCCGGATCAAGAAGATCTGCGTCAACAAGGGTATCGGCGCTGCGGTTGCCGATAAGAAAATGGTTGATGTCGGCATGGAGGAAATCACCATGATCACCGGACAGAAGGCAGTAGCTACGCGTTCGAAGAAGGATATCTCCAACTTCAAACTACGTGCTGATGTGCCGATCGGTGTGAAAGTGACACTGCGCGGCGAAAGGATGTATGAATTCATGGATCGTCTGATGAACGTAGCGCTCCCTCGTGTGCGCGACTTCAAAGGTGTTAGTGACAAGGGTTTTGACGGCCGCGGAAATTATACGCTCGGCGTGAAAGAGCAGATCATCTTCCCCGAAATCTCCATTGACAAGGTGACGAAGATCAACGGCATGGACATCACATTTGTGACTTCCGCCAATACAGATGCAGAAAGTTATGAGCTCCTGAAAGCTTTTGGGATGCCCTTTACGAACAAAAACTAACGAAAGGATAGTATGGCAAAGCTGTCGATTATTGCTCGGGACAAAAAGAAAGAAAGACTTGTAGCCCGTTACAAGAAGAAGCGCCAAACGCTGAAAGCGGCAGGTGACTGGGCGGCGCTGGATAAACTGCCCCGCAGTTCTTCTGCCGTTAGGCTCCACAGCCGCTGCAAGCTGACCGGGCGTCCCCGCGGATACATGGGCAAGTTCGGCATTTGCCGTAACCAGTTCCGCCAGATGGCCCACGATGGGAAGATCCCCGGACTGACCAAAGCGAGCTGGTAATTTGAATACAGTAAAGAAGAGATAAAATTTTGCGGCCCATTTTGTAAAAAGAATATGACAGACCCGATTGCAGACTACTTGACCCGGCTAAGAAACGCCATCAAATCACGCCACCGCGTGGTGGAGGTGCCGGCAAGCAATATCAAGAAGCAAATCACCAAAGTGCTTTTTGATAAAGGCTATATCCTGAACTATAAGTTCGAGGACAGCGAGAACAAGCAGGGCATCATCAAGATTGCATTGAAGTACAACCCGGAAACAAAAGATCCGGCGATCTCCAAGATCGACCGCGTCAGTTCACCAGGGCTGCGCCAGTATAAGCCTTCTGACGAGCTTCCCAAGGTTCTTAATGGACTGGGTGTGGCGATCATATCGACCTCGAAGGGGGTCATCACCGACAAGGAAGCGCGTACACTCAAGGTGGGTGGAGAAGTATTGTGTTACGTGTATTAACAGTAAGAGACCATGTCACGAATTGGAAGACTACCGATATCACTGCCCAAAGGGGTAACCTGCACGTTCTCGGAAGGGAACAAGAAAGTGTCGGTGAAAGGCCCCAAGGGAGAATTGCACCAGATCATGAAGGGTGACTTCAAGGTACAGGTGGAAGGCGACACCATTACAGTAACCCGGCCTTCAGAAGAGAAGTCGGACCGTGCCCTGCATGGCCTGTACCGCGCACTGATTGCCAATATGGTGAAAGGTGTCAGCGAGGGCTACAAAGAGCAACTCGAACTGATTGGCGTGGGTTATAAGGCATCCGCACAGAATAACATCCTTGAACTTAGCCTTGGCTATTCGCACAGCGTGTTCCTGGCCGTGCCATCCGAGTTGAAGCTGCAGGCCTCACAGGAAAAGGGCTCAAACCCGATGATCTTTCTGGAAGGTATCGACAAGCAACTGATCGGTCAGGTAGCTGCCAAGATCAAGTCGCTCCGCAAAGTTGAGCCTTACAAAGGCAAGGGTATTCGTTACATGGGTGAATACGTACGCAGAAAGGCTGGAAAAGCTGCTGCAAAATAATTGAGGATATGGCTATAAAAACGAAAAGCACACGTCGCGAAAGAATCAAGAGGGGTATTCGCAAGAATATGGAAGGCACGTCATCGCGCCCCCGCCTCTCTGTTTTCCGCAGCAATAAGGCGATCTACGCCCAAATCATCGATGACACCAAGGGTCATACGGTTGTCTCCGCGTCATCGACGGAATTGGACAAGAAATCCAAGCTGAACCTGGAGACTTCCAAGTCGGTGGGTAAGAAAGTTGCCGAGAAGGCGCTTGCGTCAGGTGTCAAAGAGATTGTGTTCGATCGCAATGGATATCTCTATCACGGAAATGTTAAGGCTTTGGCGGAAGGTGCCAGAGAAGGCGGTTTAAAATTCTAAGCACATGACTCAAAGCAACGTCAGTTCAGTTAAGGCCAGCGAAATCGATCTGAAGGAGAAGGTCGTCGCGATTCAGCGTGTCGCCAAAGTGGTAAAGGGTGGCCGCCGCTTCAGCTTCTCAGCCATTGTAGTTGTCGGCGACGGCAACGGTGTGGTAGGATATGGACTTGGAAAGGCCAATGAAGTTACTGATGCGATAACCAAGGGCATCGACGATGCAAAAAAACACCTCGTGAAGGTTCCGATCATCAAGGGCACGGTGCCCCATGACTCGATAGGAAAATTTGGTGGTGGATTTGTGCTGCTGAAGCCTGCTTCTCCGGGTACGGGTGTAATCGCCGGCGGTGCCATGCGTGCCGTGCTGGAAAGTGCTGGTGTTCACAACGTGTTGGCCAAGTCCAAAGGAAGCTCTAACCCGCACAACGTGGTGAAGGCAACCTTCAAGGCACTGACCAGCATGAGGGATGCGCGCACGATTGCCCGCAACCGTGGTGTAGAATTGTCAAAAGTATTTAACGGATAAGGTCATGGCGAAAGTGAGAATTACACAAATCCGCAGCACGATCAAGCGCCCGGAAACGCAATTGAGAACGATCCAGTCACTGGGACTTGGTAAGCGTGATCAGTCAGTGGAGGTGGAGTTTACGCCGCAGATCCAGGGCATGGTCCGCAAGGTGAGTCATTTGGTTAGTGTTAAAGAACTCTAGAAATCATGAAGCTGCATACACTTAAGCCGGCCTCCGGTTCCACGAAGACGAACAAACGCCTCGGAAGAGGACAGGGTTCGGGTGGGAGCACCGCGGGCCGTGGTCACAAAGGAGCCCAATCACGCTCTGGCTACCATAAGAAATTTGGTTTTGAAGGCGGTCAAATGCCCCTGCAACGCCGTATCCCGAAGTTCGGCTTCAAGAACAACAATAAGGTTTACTTCAAGGCGATCAACCTGGATGCTATCGAGGAGCTGGCCAAGAAGTCCAGCGCATCCGCTATCACGGTGCAGCTGATGGTTGAAAACGGTATTGTTGGAAAGAAAGACAAAGTAAAAGTGCTCGGTCGCGGCGAGTTGAAAGCGAAAGTGTCTGTAGAGGCACATGCATTCTCCGAAGCAGCCACCAAGGCCATCGAAAGCGCCGGCGGCAACGCCACAACGGTAAAATAAATGAAGCGATTCTTTACCACCATAAAGAACATTTTCTCCATCGAGGATCTGCGTGTGCGGATCCTGAACACGATCGGGTTCCTGATCATTTTCAGGCTGGGATCCTACATCGTCCTTCCTGGCGTTGACGCCAACGCGTTGTCAGGAAACCAGGGTGGTATTTTTGATTTGCTCAACACATTCCTCGGCGGATCATTCAGCAGGGCATCGATTTTTGCCCTGGGGATCATGCCCTATATCTCAGCCTCCATTGTCGTACAGCTGCTTACGGTAGCCGTTCCGCATTTCACAAAAATGCAAAAGGAGGGAGACAGCGGAAGAAAGAAGTTGAACCAGTTCACGCGTGTACTGACCATCGCCATTACAGCGGCGCAGTCGTATGGTTACCTGCGGGCAACCATCAACAGCGAAGCCATGCTGAACCCCGGCATGTTCTGGACGGTTTCGTCGATCATCATCCTCGTAGCCGGCACGATGTTCTGTATGTGGCTCGGCGAGCGCATCACCGATAAGGGTATTGGTAATGGTATTTCGATGCTGATCATGATTGGTATCGTTTCCCGTTTCCCGGCAGCCATTTACCAGGAAGCCATCGGCAAGGGAATGAGCGGCGCCTTGCTGTTCATCCTGGAGATGCTCGCTCTGTTCTTCGTGGTGGTTGGCGTGATCGCATTGACACAGGCCGTGCGCCGGATACCGGTTCAATATGCCAAGCAAGTCGTAGGCAACAAGCTGTACGGTGGCAAAAGAGATTTTATTCCCCTCAAGCTGAACTCAGCCGGGGTAATGCCCATCATTTTCGCCCAGGCGCTGATGTTTATTCCGCCGCTCCTGGCCGGTATATGGAGAGACAATGACATTAGTGCCTACGTTGGTTCGACGTTTGCGGACTTCACGTCATGGCAGTACAATCTGCTCTTCGCGATATTGATCTTGTTGTTCACGTTCTTTTATACGGCCATCACCGTTCCCTCGAACGATATTGCCGATAACCTGAAACGCAACGGTGGTTTTGTTCCCGGCATCAAGCCCGGCAAGCAAACCGCAGAATTCATCGACAGTATATTGTCAAAGATTACACTTCCGGGCGCATTGTTCCTTGCGGCGGTCGCTATCATGCCGGCGTTTGCCGTGCGTGCCGGCGTCACGCAGAACTTCGCACAGTTTTATGGTGGCACATCGCTCTTGATCCTTGTAGGTGTCGTCCTCGATACGCTGCAGCAGATCGAAAGCTATTTGCTCATGAGGCATTACGAGGGGATGATGAAGTCGGGAAGAGTAAAAGGACGTTCTCAGTTTGCGGCGGCATAAGGTTGGATGGTTCACCTGAAGACGGCCGAAGAGATTCAGATCATCAGGGAGAGTGCCAGGATACTGGCACAAGCCCACGGGGAAGTAGCCCGGCTCATAAAGCCAGGCGTCCGAACCAGGGATCTGGATAAAAGGGCCGAAGAGTTCATCAGGGATAACCAGGGGATACCCTCCTTCCTGAACTACAACGGGTTTCCGTCATCGCTTTGCATCAGCGTCAATGATGTGGTGGTGCATGGTTTTCCGGGCGACTACATGTTGAAAGAGGACGATATCGTCTCCATCGACTGTGGTGTGCAGTTCAAGGGCTATCACAGCGACTCTGCCTACACCTACCCGTTGGAGGGTGTTCGCGAAGAGGTGCTGAATCTTCTGCAACGGACCTACGATTCTCTCTTCAAGGGCATCGAGCAGGCCAGGGCAGGGAACAGGATCGGAGACGTGAGTTACGCCATCCAGTCGTACGTGGAGCAATTCGGGTACGGGGTAGTGCGGGAGCTCGTCGGACACGGGGTAGGCAAGAGCCTCCACGAGGATCCCGAGGTTCCGAATTACGGGAAGCGGGGCAAGGGCCCAAAAATTGTTGCCGGGATGGTCTTCGCCATAGAGCCGATGATCAACCTAGGGACGAGGAAAGTAGTACAGGAACGCGACGGATGGACGATCCGGACCAGTGACCGACAGCCATCGGCACATTTTGAACATACGGTGGCTGTGCACGAGGACCGGACGGAGATCCTGACGTCGCATGAAGAGATAGAAAAGAATTATAGGTATACGTGGCGAAACAAAAGTCGATAGAGCAGGACGGAACCATTATGGAGGCATTGTCGAATGCCATGTTCAGGGTTCAGTTGGAAAATGGGCACGAGGTTCTGGCCCATATTTCAGGCAAGATGCGGATGCACTACATCCGGATTCTGCCGGGCGACAAAGTGAGACTGGAAATGTCGCCGTATGATTTGACAAAGGGAAGGATAACGTTTAGATACAAGTAATATGAAGGTCAGAGCATCCATCAAAAAGCGCAGCGTCGATTGCAAAATCATCCGACGCAAGGGCAAACTGTATGTAATCAACAAGAAAAACCCGCGCTACAAACAGCGCCAGGGATAATTGCATTGCCGAACAACGAACAACAATTAACGAACAACGATTATGGCACGTATAGCAGGGGTTGACATTCCGGATAACAAAAGAGGCGAGATTGGTCTCACCTATATCTATGGAATTGGCCGCAGATCAGCGCAGAAGATTCTCGCCAAGGCGGGTGTCAGCCTGGACAAAAAGGTAAAGGAATGGAACGACGAGGAGTCGAACCTGATCCGTTCCATCATTGCGGAGAAACACCGCATTGAAGGTTCCCTGCGTTCAGAGGTTCAGCTGAGCATCAAGCGATTGATGGACATCGGTTCTTACCGTGGTCTCCGTCATCGCAAGGGCCTCCCGGTTCGCGGCCAGAAGACAAAGAACAACGCGCGTACCCGCAAAGGAAAGCGCAAGACTGTAGCGAACAAGAAGAAGGCTACGAAAGGATAATTAAGCATTGAACGAATAGCATTATGGCAAAAGAAGAAAAAGCCGCCAGTTCGGCACCGGAAAAAAAGAAGGACAAGAGCAAGAAGCGCACCGTACAAGTTGAGGCGGTAGGACAGGCTCACATCCGGGCAACGTTTAACAACATTGTCATTTCCATGACGAACTCAACAGGTCAGGTGGTGGCCTGGGCATCCGCGGGAAAGATGGGCTTCAAAGGTTCCAAGAAGAACACGCCCTATGCTGCCCAAACGGCGGCGCAGGAGTGCTCCCAAAAGGCCTTTGACCTGGGTCTCCGTAAAGTAGAGGTCTTTGTAAAAGGACCCGGATCAGGCCGCGAGTCTGCTATTCGTACGATCCAGAACTCAGGTATTGAGGTTCTGACGATCCGCGATATGACGCCACTGCCGCACAACGGCTGTCGCCCCCCCAAGAAGAGAAGAGTTTAAGCACAATTTCGAAGAGCATATACCATGGCAAGATACACAGGCCCCAAGGCAAGGATTTCAAGAAGGTTCAATGAACCCATTCTGGGCGAAAGCAAAGCGCTCCAGAAGAAGAACTACCCGCCCGGTCAACACGGCAAGACCAAGAAGCGCAAGGTTTCTGAATATGCCGTTCAGCTTGCTGAAAAGCAGAAGGCCAAGTACATCTATGGTGTGCTTGAGCGCCAGTTCGCCCACACGTTCGACAAGGCTACGCGCAAGAAAGGCGTAACTGGCGAAGTGTTGCTCCAGCTGCTGGAAGCGCGTCTCGATAACACGGTGTACCGCCTCGGCATTGCGCCCACACGTCGCGCCGCCCGTCAACTCGTGGTACACAAGCACATCCTGGTCAATGGCGAAGTAGTGAACATACCATCCTACTCGCTCCGTCCCGGTGAAACGGTGGCTGTCCGCGAGAAGTCGAAGTCACTGGAGTCCATCTCCAGCAGCCTCTCCATCGGCGGATCAAAGAAGTACCCGTGGCTGGAGTGGGATAGCACAGAGATGCTCGGCAAGTTGATCAACCTGCCGCCTCGTGCCGACATCCCCGAAAATATCAATGAACAGTTGATCGTTGAATTGTATTCCAAGTAGGAATAGGATTCATAGGATTTTTAGGATTGTAGGATTGATTTGTAGGATTATAGGATTAAGAATAAGAAGTAAGGTGACCGGAGTGGTCTGATAACATTTAAAATAACAAGCACTATGTCAATATTAGCGTTCCAAATGCCGGAAAAGGTGGTCATGGAGAAATCCGACGACTTCCATGGCTTTTTCACGTTCAAGCCCCTTGAGAAGGGTTATGGCGTAACGATCGGCAATGCGTTGCGGAGAATTTTGCTCTCTTCCCTGGAGGGCTATGCCATTTCCGGAATTCGCATTCCGGGTGTATTGCATGAGTTTTCCACCATTGAAGGTGTTGTAGAAGATGTAGCAGAAATCATCCTGAACCTGAAGCAAGTTCGTTTCCGCAAGATCGGCGACAACTTCGACAACAAGATCACGGTCAATATCAAGAAGCAGAAGAACTTCAAGGCAGGTGATATCACCCGCTTTACCTCCGCATTTGAGATTCTCAATCCGGAGCATGTTATCTGCACGCTGGATGAGTCTTCGCACTTCGAGATCGAACTGACGATCGAGAAAGGCCGCGGTTACCTCCCTGCAGAAGAGAATAAGCCGACCGAGCAAGTGTTTGGCTTCATTCCTATCGACGCCATCTTCACGCCCATCAAGAATGTAAAGTTCAGCGTAGAGAATACCCGCGTAGAGCAGCGCACGGACTATGAGAAGCTGTTGGTTGAGATTGAGACAGATGGTTCCATCCATCCGGAAAAAGCACTCGAAGGTGCCGCCTTTATCCTGATCCAGCACTTCCGCCTGTTCTCCGACAAGTCGATCGAACTCGAAACCGGAACCGACAGCGAAGTGGAGCAGGTCGACGAAGAGATGCTGCACATGCGCAAGCTCCTCAAGACCCCGCTGCACGACCTGGATCTTTCTGTGCGTGCATACAACTGCCTCAAGGCTGCCGATGTGAAAACGCTGGGCGACCTCGTGCAACTTGAAATTTCAGACATGATGAAGTTCAGGAACTTCGGAAAGAAATCACTGGCCGAGCTCGAGCAGCTGGTTTCCGACAAGAACCTCACCTTCGGCATGGACCTCGGAAAATATAAACTGGAAGAAGACTAATGAGACACGGTAAGAAAGATAATCACCTGGGGCGCAAAAAAGCGCACCGTGAAGCAATGCTCTCCAACATGGCTTCGTCGCTGCTCCTCCACAAGCGGATCACGACGACGGTTGCGAAAGCAAAGGAATTGAGGAAGTATGTGGAACCCTTGATCACGAAGGCGAAGACGGATTCCATGCATTCACGCCGGACGGTGTTCTCCTATCTCCAGAACAAGGAGTCCATCCAGGCGCTGTTTGGAGAGGTAGCTACCCGCACGGCTGAACGCCCCGGAGGCTATACCCGCATCATCAAGTTGGGTGATGTACGTCTGGGCGACAACGCAGAGATGTGCCTCATGGAGCTGGTTGATTTCAACGATACCTACAAGTCAGATGGCGCTGAGAAGAAGGGCAAGACCCGTCGCGGACGTGGAGGCAAGAAGCAGGAGGCCGGCAGCACGGAAGCAGCCGCTGAGGCACCAGTAGCCGAAAAGAAGGCAAAGGCCGAGCCCAAAGCCAAGGCTGAACCCAAGGCGAAAGCGAAGAAGGACGACAAGAAGGGTAGCGATAAGAAAAAGAAGAAGTGAGTGATACCCATTGACTTGAAAAGGGGCTGGACATTGGTTCAGCCTTTTTTTTTGCCTGCCTAGAGAAATGACGAGATGGATGTATTTTTGCCCCGTAACCGCCACTACCCTTGACTCAAAAAGCCTACATGCTCCTCCAGGACGGCCTGCTCGTGGAGGGCACCGCGATCGGCAAGATCGGCACCACGGGCGGAGAAATCTGCTTCAACACCGGGATGACCGGCTACCAGGAGATTTATACCGATCCCTCATACTACGGCCAGGTCATCGTCAACACAACAGCGCACATCGGCAATTACGGCACGGTAGACGAGGAGCAGGAATCGGACAAGCCAAAAATCAGCGGACTGGTCGTCAATGATTTTTCTGATTCATTCAGCCGGAAAGGAGCCAGGGAAAGTTTGCAGCAGTACCTGGAAAAACATGGAATCGTTGGCATCGCTGACCTGGATACGCGAATGCTCGTGCGCCACATCCGGAGCAAAGGCGCACAGAATTGCATCATATCATCGGTATTAACACCCGATCAGCTCAAGGCTGAACTGGCCAAAGTTCCCGACATGAATGGCCTGGAGCTTTCATCACGGGTAAGCACAAAGAAGCCCTACATTGTGGGAGATCCCAATGCCTCCATACGCATCGCCGCTCTGGACGTGGGGATCAAGAAAAGTATTCTGACAAATCTTGCGGACCGTGGGTGCCTGATTCACGTTTATCCGGCAAAGACATCTTTTGCTGAAATGGATACCTGGAATCCGGATGGCTACTTCATCTCCAATGGTCCCGGTGATCCTTCCGTCATGGATTACGCGATCAAGACCGTAAAGGAGATTCTTGATGCCGACAAACCGTTGTTCGGAATTTGTCTCGGTAATCAGCTGCTGGCCCTTGCCTGCGGAGTCTCAACTTACAAAATGCATCATGGACACCGAGGTCTCAACCATCCTGTAAAGAACCTGATCACAGGCCTTGGTGAAATGACATCGCAGAATCATGGTTTTGCTGTTAGCGAAAAAGACATTGCGAAGAACCCTGATGTGGAAATAACTCACCTGCATTTGAACGACCAGACCATCATGGGCATTCGCCTGAAGAGCAAGCGCGCTTTCTCTGTGCAGTACCACCCGGAAGCATCACCCGGCCCCCACGACTCGCGGTACCTGTTTGATCAATTCGTTGCCATGGTAGCCGAATACCAGCAACAACCCATAGCGAGTAATCGATAGGCAGTTCAATCACCGAATAAACGAATCACCGAATTAACCAATCAACATGAGTTACATCGAAACCATCCACGCCCGCCAGATTCTTGACAGCCGCGGAAACCCAACCGTTGAAGTTGATGTCGTCACCGAGTCCGGCGTTGTCGGGCGTGCGGCCGTTCCTTCCGGTGCGTCCACGGGTTCTCACGAGGCCGTTGAACTGCGTGACGGCGACAAGAAGCGCTACATGGGCAAAGGTGTACTGAAGGCGGTGGAGAATGTCAACGCTCGCATTGCCGAGGAGATCGTCGGGGTTTCTGTGTTTGAGCAGACGCTCATCGACAGGATCATGATGGAGATTGATGGGACTCCCAACAAGGGAAAATTGGGCGCGAATGCCATATTGGGTGTTTCCCTTGCAGTGGCGCGTGCTGCTGCTGCCGAAGCGGGGCAACCGTTGTACAGGTATGTTGGCGGTGTCAACGCCAATACATTGCCGGTGCCGATGATGAATATTCTCAATGGTGGTAGTCACGCCGACAATTCCATTGACTTTCAGGAGTTCATGGTGATGCCGGTGGGCGCTGATACATTTTCGGAAGCGCTTCACATGGGGGCGACGGTATTCCACACCTTAAAGAAAGTTCTGCACGACAAGAAAATGTCGACGAACGTGGGCGATGAAGGTGGCTTTGCACCGAACCTGAAGTCGAATGAGGAAGCCATCGAGGTTGTTCTCAAAGCCATTGAGCAAGCCGGCTACAAACCCGGCAAGGATATTTTCATCGCGCTCGATCCGGCAGCCTCCGAGTTTTATGACGCCAAGACCAAATTATATCATTTTAAGAAGTCGAGCGGCAAAAAGCTGAAGCCCCAGGAAATGGCTGAATACTGGACAAACTGGACAAAAAAGTATCCGATCATTTCCATCGAAGACGGCATGGCGGAAGACGATTGGGCCGGATGGAAGACCCTGACGGAAAAAGTCGGCAAGAAGATTCAGCTGGTGGGCGATGATTTGTTCGTTACCAATGTGAAGATCCTGCAAGAGGGCATTGACAAGGGAATTGCCAATGCGATCCTTATCAAAGTAAATCAGATCGGTTCACTGACAGAGACCATTGATGCCGTGAATCTGGCGAAGAAAAATGCCTACAAGAGCATCATGTCGCACCGTTCCGGGGAAACGGAAGACAGCACGATCGCGGACTTGGCTGTGGCACTAAACACAGGCCAGATCAAGACCGGTTCCGCATCGCGTTCCGACCGTATGGCGAAGTACAACCAACTGCTCCGCATCGAGGAGGAACTAGGTGATGTAGCCCTGTTCCCAGGGAAGAAGTTCTGAGGGCACGTTACTCGTTTACTGGTTCCGCCATCAACCGGCACATAGTGCCCCCAACCTAGTGTCCATCGCCCAGTGTCGCTGCACCTAGTGCCCAGCGGGCAAATATCGCGGACTTGGGACAAGGGGTCAGTTTACCGTTTTGTTTCGGAGGCTTGAGGGCTGACTGAGTGAATCGATTTTTTGAGTCAGTTCTTGAATTTCTTTGCCCCTGGTTTCTACGAGACTATTTAGATCGCTCGTCTCTTTTAAGAGTTGGCTTCTTTCTGTCTTTATTGTTTCTAATTGGTGTTCTAATTTGGTGTTCTTACCTGCTTGGACAATACCATACACTACTCCGATCGCTCCAATAATAGCGCAAATCAGCATTCCAACTTGGAGCTTCGTATTTGCCTTTATGTGTTTCCTATCGAATGCTTCCCTGTCAGTCCGGAGTCTTACTAGTTCATTATGCTCATTATTTTGTCTTTGCCAATAAGCCAGCCAGCCGCCACTATCGACAATGTCTATTCCCCTCGCGGTGAGCATGAATACCATGTCATTTTTGGTATAGATAAGATCATGAGTATCTCTCATATACCTCATCAGAGCATCGTGGATTGCACCAAACTCCCTAACGCTTTCCTCGCCCGGAAATACAACATCACAATCGTCAAAAAAGAAATGTTGCCCCTTATCTGCAAAATGTTGAAGCATTTTGTTGGTGCGTTCGTCCATTGTCATAAAATGAAGGTAAGGAAAAAGGCCCGTTTTATTGGGCCTTCCCAAGTCCGCGATAATCGCCGCCCAGCCCCTAGTGCCCTGTGCCCACCATCAAAACAATTGCCATTGCTGTTGTCCCCATTCTTGCTTAACTATCTATTAAAATCCAAACCATCCAGACCATGAACCGAATCCTGACGTTGTGTTTTGTTCTGCTTGCCGGCGCTCTGGCTGCTCAGACTTCGCTGGAAAAATCCATCAAAAACATGAAATGGCGGCCTATCGGGCCAGCGAACATGGGTGGAAGAGTGACCGATATTGCTGGCATTCCGGGTGACCCATCCACATTCTACGTGGCCGGTGCTGATGGTGGATTATTCAAGACCACCAATGGTGGAACAACATTTACCGCACTCTTCACCGACCAGAAGGCCTACAGCGTGGGGGCCATTGCCATTGCGCCATCCGACAAAGAAGTAGTGTGGCTGGGCTCCGGTGAAGGTGATCCGCGCAACAGCATTGGATACGGCAATGGCGTCTATCGATCGCTCGATGGAGGCAAAACATGGACGCACCTGGGTCTGGACAAAACCGACCGGATCAAACGGATCGTGGTGAACCCGCAGAACCCGGACGTCGCGTGTGTATGCGCATTGGGCCGCACCTGGGGACCTAACCAGGAAAGAGGTGTCTTTCAAACCAGGGACGGCGGGAAGACCTGGAAGAAGGTGCTCTACATTGACGAGAACACCGGCTGTTCAGACCTTGCGATGGAAATGTCAAACCCGCGGGTGATGTACGCTGGAATGTGGACGCACCGCAGAAGGCCCTGGCGGTTTGACGACAGCGGTGAAAAGACAGCGCTTTACAAATCGATGGACGGCGGCGAAACCTGGGCAAAGATTTCGCATCAAAACGGACTTCCCAATAAACCCATGGCGCGTATTGGCGTAGCGATTGCACAAAGTCAACCCAACACCGTGTATCTCATTACAGAATTCAAAGACGGTGGCACGCTCTTCCGCTCGGATGACCGCGGCGGATCGTGGCGAATGGTGAATGACAACCGGTCATTGAACTTCCGGCCATTTTACTACGCGGACCTGCGCGTGGACCCGAACAATCCCGACCATGTGTACACGCTCTCCGGCGGATTGAGCAAGTCTACCGACGGAGGAAAAACATTTGCTGGAATTTCGCAGGGTGTTCATGCCGATCACCAGGCCCTTTGGATTGATCCAACGGATTCCCGTTTTGTGCTGAGCGGCTGCGACGGCGGCTACCAGATCAGCTGGGATGCGGGAAAGACTTGGGAAATCATCAACAACATCGAGTTGTCCCAGTACTATCAGGTCTTCGTTGATGACCAGGAGCCGTACAACATCTATGGCGGATTACAAGACAATGGCACCTGGGTAGGACCAAGCAACTCTTTGCTGAATGCAGGCATCATGAAACGGCATTGGAAGGCCCTCGCTGGCGGCGACGGTTATTACGCCGTTCCTATTCCGGGTAGTGAGCATGAGATCTATGCTAACCTGCAGGGTGGTGTCCCTTTCCATGTCGACACAAAGACCGGCAACGTGCGCAACATTCATCCTTATCCCAATAAGACAGGTTCGGCCGGTGATGCCATCGAGCATCACAAATACCGCTTCAATTGGGATTCTCCCATTCATGTTTCGCCAAGCGATGGTAACACGGTGTACCTGGGTTCCAATGTGGTGTTCCGCAGTCGGGACAAGGGATACTCGTGGGAGGAAATTAGCCCGGACCTCACGACGAATGATAAATCGAAACAAGCCACTTCCGGTGGAGCGATTTACCAGGACAATACTGCGGCTGAATTTCACTGCACCATTCTCACCATCGCTGAGTCGCCGGTGCAGAAGGATGTGATTTGGGCGGGCACGGATGACGGCAACGTGCAAGTGACCCGCGACGGCGGCAAAACCTGGACGAATGTAAAGTCGGCCATCACGGGCCTGCCGGCCTTCTCCTGGGTATCCAAGATTCACGCGTCGGAGCATGATGCCGGCACAGCCTTCGTAGCCGTTGACCAACACCGCATGGACGACTACAATGCATACGCGTTCATGACCACCGACTATGGCAAAACCTGGACGAAGATCAGCACGGGCCTGCCGGCGGATTGGGTGTATGTAGTGCGGCAGGATCCACATAATGCCAACCTCCTGTTCGCGGGCATGGAGCATGGAATATTCATGTCGGCCGATAAAGGCAAGACCTGGAACCGAATTAACAACGATATGCCACCGGTTTCTGTGCGCGACCTGCGAATACAGAAGCGGGAACGCGACCTCGTGGCTGCGACACACGGCAGGGGCCTCTGGGTGCTGGACGACATCCGGTGGATGGAAGAAATGGATGCCGGTGTTATGGGCAAAGAGCTGCACGGGTTTCCGGTGAAGGCGGCAACCGCCTGGAAAATGTACAACCAGCTGGAGAACCTGGGCCACGAAACGTACCGGGCGCGGAATCCTGATTATGGTGCGTACTTCAATTTTTATCTGAAGGGCGACTTGAAAGAAAAGGGAAAGGTGGAAGTGACCATTTTGGATGCTGATGGCAAGGCGGTGCGCACCTGGAGAGATTCCACCGCGAAGGCCGGGGTTAACAGGATTGTATGGAACCTTCGGTACACACCCGCAACCGCTGCGGTAGGTGCCGGTGGTGGAGGCGGAGGTGGAGGCGGTTTTGGGTTTGGTGGTGGTCCGCTGGCAGCCCCGGGAGAGTACAAGGTGCGACTGGCAGCAAATGGTCAGACAGTCGAATTGCCCTTTACGGTTCGGAAGGACCCCCGGATTCCCGCAACTGTGGAGGACTTGAAGCTTAAGCACGCCACGGCCGTAGCCATACGTGACATGCTCTCGGAAACGAACCGGATAATCAACGAGTCCGACGCGGTGATGCGTCAGCTTGATGAGGTGTCGAAAAAGCTGAAGACAACGGATGATAAAGTGGCCGCAGATTTAGTAAAAGAGGCTGCACGCAAATTGAAGGAATTCCGTGATGAGGTGCTGCGCCGGCCGCCGCCGACCATGAACTATCGAACAAGACCCCGACTGAGAGAAGAAGTGCAATCTCTGATGGGTACGGTAGATGGTGCGGAGGCGAGGCCGACCACGCAGCAGTTGACCCGGGTGAAGGAGCTGGAACAGGAAGTATCCGAAGCGAAGTCATCATACCGAAAGATTATTGATACCGATATCGCACAGGTCAATGAGAAGGTTAAGGACATGCCGCAGATTGTGGTGGGCAAGCCGGTGAAAACGGATATGTAGATAGGTGCTGGGTACTCGGTTCTCGCTACTGGGTTCTCTGTACTCAGAGCCCCAAAATTGTCAGGTTTTCCGTCAAGGTATTTGTTGTGCTTGTTGGGATATGAGACGACATTGTCCTGATGAGTTACTATTCCTTCGAGATGTGGGAGCTTGCAGGCCGGGTGTGCATTCCTGAAGCCATCTTCCGGAAAGTACAATGACTGGATTATACGATAGATCATCGTATATTTGCATGATAACACAAAAAGGAGGATCATGAATATGAAAGTCACAGCGCTGATTCCGGAGGAATTGATATCCGAAACGAGAAAGTTTTCCGGAGGCAAGAACATCACGGAAAGCCTGCTTATTGCACTTAGGGACTACATTGCCCGCAAGCGAATCAAGAGGGCTGTCGGCAAACTGAGGTCAGCTCCGCTTGAATTCAAAGAGGGCTATAGCGCCGGGAAGATCAGGAAACTGAACCGGGCATGATGGTTCTGGTGGATACCTCGGTATGGATTGAGTTCTTTCGGCAAAAGAATGCGATGATCGATAAGATCCTCGGGGAGCTATTGGAAGCAGGCGACGGGGTGGCCCTTAGTGCCGTTTTTGGTGAACTTTTGCAGGGTGCAAAGAATGAGCGGGAAACGAAAGTCATTCTTGAGTTCTGGCAGTCCTTGCCAAAAGTAGAAGAAAGTGCGCTCTTTATAGAGGCAGGGAAAATATCGCATGATCTGCAATTTGTCAGTAAAGGTGTCGGGCTGGTGGATAGCTACATTTTGGCGGCTTGCCAGAGGAGCAAACTTTTCCTCTGGACGCTTGATAAGAAATTGAGCAAAGCCTATTCAGGGATGTAGTATGCCAGTCGGAGGTAGCGAGCTCCGACAACCGAGTCCGAGCCTTTTCTCAAGTCGCTTATGAGGTAGGCTTCTCGAACCTGTCGTACTTTTCGAAGGTCTTTAGGGAAGAGTTTGGTCTTGCCTTCGGAATATGAATACTTGAAATACGTCGGTAATTGACCCCAATCAATGCAATTTCCCATTGTGGATTGAAAACTGTCCCGGAAATGTGATTCCAAATGCCGTGGAGCACATTTATCTTTAGGGTATGGATGCTCAAGAGCCTGAAGCGAAAGAACCTGATCTCTCCGGATCATACACCTATGCGGACTACCTCACGTGGTCATGGGACGAAATGGTCGAGCTCATCCATGGCAGAATTTTCAAGATGTCACCTGGACCGGGAAGTAATCATCAAAGCATTTCCGGAAATCTGTTTGTCCCGATTTGGAGTTACTTCCGAGGCAAGAAGTGCAAGGTTTTTTCAGCCCCGTACGATGTCCGCCTTCCCCATTCCTCGAAAAACGATCGGGACATTGTCACGGTTGTTCAACCCGATATCTGTGTGATTTGTGACCCTTCAAAAATTGACGCACGCGGCTGCCTCGGCTCACCTGATTGGATTATCGAAATACTGTCGAAGCACACCAGTTCCAAAGATATTCGTCTGAAGTTCGATGTGTACGAATCTTCGGGGGTAAAGGAATATTGGGTAGTACACCCGGAAGAACAAACAGTATTGATCTATTCCGTTGAGAATGGAAAGTACAAAGGCAGCCTTAGACCTTTCGTGGTGCCTGACAAGATTTCGCCTGTCAACTTTCCGGATTTGATTATTGATCTGGAGCAGGTGTTCTCGGACGGGATCTTCTGATCCAAGAGCACGGGCAACTATCTTGTAAGAAGCAAGTCCATAAGATCACCGCTCAGGATATTCAAGGCGAGATGGCATTTATAGCACTTGCCGAATGCGAATGGTACTGAAGGTTGCCTGCAGAAAGCTAAATGCAAAAAGCCAACAGCCTTCCTACCCTGCCACCATAAACGCCAAAAACATCCACACACTGAGGATGAAACCGAACATGAAGATGCGATAGGCGGTATTGATCAACTTGTACTTGCGGGTGAGGATCATTCCCTGGTTGTGAAGGTCGATGCTCATCGTTTCGTAAACGTCTGAATCTGAATCGAGGAGCGTTTTCATCCGCTCGAGATACTCTTGTTGATCGTACTTGGAGATCTCACCGAAAAAGATCAGGCTGGTCTTTGTCTTGCTGGTGTCCAGCGCCATCGGTGAAATCATCTTGGGTTTCGCCGCCTGGATCGCGAATATGGTTGAGGTGAGACAACTTAACAGGATCAGCGCAATGGGAATGATGATGCTTGACTTGTCGTATTGAAAACGGTCGGCCATCATACCGTAGCCACTCACGGCGATGATCGATGAAATAACCAGGGTATTGATGCTGATAATCAGATTGGCTTTGTTGTCGGCAATCTGGACCAACGCGATTTGGTTGCGATAGGCTACCCTAAAGAGCGTTTCCTTGCCTTTGCCACCCTTCTTCTTCTCCTTCTTTTGGTCTGATTCTGATGCGTGGTCTTCCATATCCTAAAAGTAATAATCTGTGGTCAAAAGTGGAGCTTTAAGTTGACAGTTGACAATTATTCAATTGACAGCATGTATTGTCAGTTGGCTATAGCTTACACCTAGCTCAGCGCTGTTTCTTCAGTTTTTCAACAATTTCACTTAAGTGTTGCTGCTTCTTGGGCTCCCGATTGGCCTGCGAAAAGGCCGTATGGTAGTGATGGTTCTCCAGAAAAGTTTTTTGGATGAGATTCCACTCCCGCTCGGTTTCAATGGTACCGGACTCCCGCAATTCATCGTGCAACTTTTGGCCAATGGTGTAGAAATCGTCACGGCCAAGATAGTCGAGATCTGCATCGCAGAGGATCTTCTCAAGTTGGGTCTTCGGTGATTGTGGAATCTTTGTAGCCATGATCATGCCGCAGATGATATCCAACTGATCCTCATTGAATCCGTAGGAAGGCAGTAACTGCCGGGCAAGGTCACATCCTTTTTCTTCGTGCTGCTTGTGCGACAGGGTCATGCCAGAATCATGAAAAAGAGCACCGATTCGGAGAAGCCGGACTTCATCGGCCTTCAACTGCTCATGTTTGGCAATAGCAAGGGCCGACTGAAGAACATCCTCAACGTGTTCAGTATTGTGATAGTGGAGTTTTTCAGAAAGCTCCTGGCGAAGTTTTTCCTGTATGAAACGCTCGGCTCCGGCATAATCCGGTGCGCTGTAACTTTCCCGTAACGGTGCGAGCAAAGGGTCAACCGAATACCAGATGAGATCAATGTCGTTGGTCTTGCGCGCCATCGCCAGCCACTCCTTGGCCTTCTCCAAGTTCCCCATAGCTATGTAAATGTGTGCGATGTAGAGGTTCACGCCCTTGTCACGGTTTCCACTTCGTTCGATCAGCTCATCCAGCAGTTTGGTTGACTTTTCTTTTTCGTTGAGGCCCAGGTGCGCGATGGCCATATACGCAATCATCGAGGGGGGCCGGAAGGTGACTGTCTTAAGCCCGGCGTTGACCGTGCTAACAGTCTCCTTGAACTGGCCTGTACTTACCAATGCCCGCGCAAGATGATCATAAAGTCGGAGTACGTACGGATACAACTGGATTGCTTCGCGCACAAGTGCTAAGGCTTCGTCATGGCGTTTGAGCAAGTACAGGGCAACGAACCGCGAATGGAAGCTCGATGCGCTGGTGGGATCCAGGGGCTTTGCCTTCTCCACCTCTTCCAACGCCTCCTCCATACGACCCATCATGCTCAATACATAACTGTAGGTGTAGCGGATCTCGGCGTTATTAGGCCCTATCTCCATCGCCTCTTTTAGCTTCCTTTCGGCTGCCACCAGGTCCTTGTTGACGAAAAGCTCAACGAAGGCCTGGGTGAGGTAGTCGTTGTCGGTGGCCCCGCGCTTGATGGCCTCCGGAAGATATTGATTGATCTTGATGAGGCTTTCTTCCGGCGACAAGTCACCGTTCCAGGACATCAAGGCAGTGTAGGTGCTGGCGAGGTATGAATACGCTTGCGCGAATTCCGGATCTTCTTCCAGCGAAAGCCGGAAGTATTTCTCAGCGGTCCGGTAGCCTTCAAGGTTCCAACGGTTAAACGCATGGCGACCTTTCAGAAACAAATCAAATGCCTTTACATTCCTGGTTGGCACCTCTTTGAGTTTCTTGTTCTCATCAGGCATCAGGGAAGCTCTCAACTCCCTGGTCACAAATTCCGCGACATTGTTCTGGATGGTAAAGATATCGTCCAGGCTTTCTACAAAGGCCTTTCCCCATACAGGCTGATCACTTGCAGCGTCGATCAGCTGTACATTGATTCTCACTTTGTTGCCGTGAGCCTGCGCACTGCCTTCCAGAATATACCGCACACCCAATTCGGTGGCTATCTCCGGCAGCGACTGTGTTGTCTGGCGATATCGCATCACCGATGTGCGTGATATCACCTGCAATTGCCGAATCCCCGCCAGTTGAATGAGGATATTCTCCATCACACCGTCAGCAAAATATTCCTGGGATGGATCCTGTGTCAGGTTAACAAAAGGCAGCACCGCGATGGAATGGTCGTTGACTTTGGAAGATCGATCTGGCGTTTTGGAGGAAAATGCTTTTGACTCTTCGCCCTTGGTGGAACTTTCAACGAGCCTTCCGGGATACTTGATGGCGTAGACAAGTTCTTTTACCGCGTTGGCCACTTTGTTGACTTGATCACGGTAATCGGTTTTATTATGGTTCTTGTCCGGATTGTCTGTCGGGCCAAGCGGACGGTTGACACCAGTGTACTTGTAGATGAACTCCACCGACCGGATGGCTCCGCCGATTTCTCGTTCCAGGAGAAGCCGGTCTTCGGTCTCCAGGTCGTGAATTCTAACGGGAAGGATCCGGCTGGCCACATTGCCGCTGGCCAATTTCAAATCCCTGCCCAAAGGATCAGACTTGGAGAGCCGGTTGAAGGGCAGGAACTCATTCTGCCATGCAAAGCACTTTGGGTCACAATAGGTCTGCGACACGATGGGAATAAAGACCAGGCACTTCAATTTGCCCTCCAGGCTCTTGTCGACATGGTGCGTCTCCAGCAACCCGCCTTCAGGATTGGCATCAAAATAGACAGCAAGGGGATCCTTGATGGTTGCTGCCAGTTCTTCCCGGAGACTCTTGACGAATTCAGTAACCCAGCCACGGGCATTATCATTCTGGCGATAGCTGATGAATATGTCGTACTCGTATCCGGGGACCAGTGAGGGCATCGTCGATGGGAAAATGGTCGTGGCCACCAGCCGGCGTAGTCTACTGAGCCCAGCGGGGAATGGCCAAACCCAAATATAGGAATGAAACAGCGGCTTTTGCTCAGTCTCCTTAATCCGGGGTTGGCTTGTCCTAATCAAAAACAATTTCCTATCTTCGTCCAACCATTTTTTAAGCTTATGTTCAAGCGATTCCCTCCCGTCTTACGGAACTTCTACTCCCTGACGGGTATTGCTTTTCTGATTTGGATGACCTTCCTCGATTCCAATGACCTCATCAACCGGTATCGGCAGTCGTCCAAACTGCGGTCACTGGAGCATGAGAAGGAATACTACCAGGAGAAAATAAGGGAAGTTGAGAAGGATCGGGCTGAGCTGATGGGTACCACCGAATTGCTGGAGAAATTCGCCAGGGAAAAGTATCTGATGAAGCGGGATACGGAAGATATCTTTGTCATCGAGGAAGCAGACTAATCCATGAAAAGGGGGCTGATTGCAGTTTTGTTTCTCCTGATATCGGCCGGGGCTTACGCCCAGCTTGACGTGTTCGATAATTCAAAACTTTCCGACAGGCTCTACTTTGGTGGGGGCATGGGGCTCAATGCGGGTACCGATCCCTACTCCGGCAAATATTTTTACATCGCATTGTTTCCCATCATAGGGTATATGGTAAACAATCAGTTTTCTGTTGGCACAGGAATTACCTATCAATACTATAGTTATTCTGATATAGGGCAGGAGATTCATCAATATGGTATAAGCCCATTTGCCCGATATAACTTTGGACAGATGTTCCTGTACGGAGAGTACTCCCTGCTGAGCACGCCGACCTATTATGGCCCGACTTCCCCACGGAAAGTGTTCGATCGTCTCCTCCTCGGCGTCGGATTCTCCCAGCCGATTGGTGGAAGAGGATCGATCAACGTGATGGGCCTCTATGACGTGATCTGGAGACAAGGCGATTACGCCTTCACCTCCCCATGGGTCTTCCGTGTGTTTGTATCGTTCTGATCAGAACGTCAGGCTGAATCGCTCCCCCAGTTTTCTCAGATCCTCCTCAACGCTCGCGTGCAATACAATGCCTTTGTCCTTTCTCAAAGCATGCGACTCTCTCTCAGGATCGCCAGGAATTACCACCGCCGGTTGCCCATCAACTGTCCTCGCTGATCGAAACCGCGTGATCCACTGATCCATATGCAGTTTGAATTCCGTTGCGGGTCGAAACGCATCTACGCGCATCGCGCCGAAGAAGTGACCAATGCCGAGGCCAACCGGATCGGGGGGAGGTGCGAGAAAGCTGACAAAGGGAGGAACCCATGGACCATAGTTGGCTCCTGAAAGGACGGCTGAGAAAATATCGACCCATGCGCCGAGGCAAAAGCCTTTATGGCTGCCATGGTCACGGTCACTGCCGAGTGGAATCAATGCGCCGCCTTCCTTGAGTTCATGGGGATTGGATGATGGCTCTCCGTTCTTCTTCTGGATCCAGCCGAGTGGCGCTTCCTTGTTCTTTCGTTGCAGCAATTCCAATTTTCCATTGGCTGCTGTTGTCGTAGCAAAGTCGGCAACAAAGGCCGGCTGTTCACCGGCAGGTATGGCAACACAAATGGGATTGGTGCCCAGGAGACGTTCAACCGAGAATGTGGGCGCCACCAACGGACTGGCATTGGTCATGGCGATCCCAATCATGTCGTGTTCGAGAGCCATCATGGCATGATGCCCGGCGATGCCAAAGTGATTGGAGTTGCGGACAGCTACCCAGCCTGTGCCGCAGGTCCTTGCTTTGTCAATGGCAATCTGCATTGCCTTCGGGCCTACGACAAGCCCAAGACCTTGATCACCGTCCACCACAGCAGTGCTGGGCGACTCGTGGACTACATGCACATTCGGCTGACTGTTCACACGCTTGGCTTCCCACAGTCTGACATACCCGCTCAGTCTGGCCAGGCCATGGGAGTCAATCCCGCGTAAGTCGGCGTTGAGGAGAACATCCGCTGCCAGGCGGGCATCATCCGGAGGGCAGCCCATATGCACAAAGACATCGTGGGCAAACTGCCAAAGGATTGGGTGTGGGTAAGTGACTTCCTTCATCCGGCAAAAATAAGGAACCTGCGCATGGGTAAGTCATCTCAGGGCAAATCTCCTGTCCCGGCACAGCAATTGTTGATGGTAGATCAGTGACTTTTGCCCCAATTATTTCCGGGGTGGAGTATGGAATCGCCCCTCCGGCCGCATCATTACTATAAATTTGATCTTATGAACACAAAACGTGCATTTCCCATGATCCTGGCAGCAATCTGCCTGCTGGGGCCCTACCTGACCTACGGTCAGACCGACAAGCCTGTGGAATCCGGCATTAAGGACATTACCGTGTTCCTTGCCCGCGCGCAGGTCACTCGTGAAGTCAAGACCCGCATTGAAGCTGGAAAAACCAATCTGGTCATACCCGGCCTAGCCGCACAACTGGATCCGAACAGTATTCAGGTTGCTGGCAAGGGCAATTTCATCATCCTGGGAACAACGCACCGTCAGAACTTTTTGCAAGAAATGAACATGCCCAAGTCGCTGCGTGTCTTGCAGGATTCGCTGGAGTACTATCAGCGTGCCCTTGTTGTAGAGCAGAGTCAGAAAGAAATCTTGAACAAGGAAGAAGCGATGCTGGCTGCCAACCAGCATATTGGGGGAACTACATCCAATCTAACAGTGGCCGAACTTAAGGCCATGGCTGATTTCTACCGGAGCCGTCTGGGTGATATTGTGATCTCCCGTATGAAGCAAGATGGCCTGATAAAGAAATTGAATGGCAAGATCGCCCGCATTCAATCGCAGATCAAATCGCAAAATGAACTCCTAGCGCGCAACTCCAGCGAAATCGTGGTGAGCGTTTCTGCCGAAGGCGGTACACCCGTCGAACTCGAGGTAAGCTATATTGTATCGAGGGCGGGCTGGCATCCGGTGTATGATCTGCGCGTTGCGGATACGAAGAGCCCGGTTCGACTTGGTTATAAAGCCAATGTATTTCAAAGTACGGGAGAGGAATGGAAGAACGTCAAGCTGACGTTGTCTACAGCCAACCCCAACCTGGGCGGGCTCAAGCCAGAACTCAGTGCTCAGGTTTTGGATTTCCTGCAAGTGGTAGCCTATCGTGATGGCTACAACAAGCGTGCTGCGAAATCGGCGCCGATGGCAGCCGGACGAGAGGAAGCGGCCGACATCGAATTGAGTGAGGCAGAAACGGCTGCTTCTTTTGTCAGTGAGGTGGAGACAGCCGTTAATACGGAGTTTGTCATCTCCATGCCCTATTCGGTCTTGTCATCGAATAAACCTACGCTGGTCGAGATTCGAAATCACGAATTGCCGGCGATTTATCAATATGCTGTAGCACCCAAGCTGGACGCTGATGCTTTTCTCATGGCGCGGGCCACGGGCTGGGAAGATTTCAGCTTGCTGCCGGGCGAAGCCAATCTGTTTTTCGAAGGAACCTATGTAGGAAAGACCTTCATCGATCCCCGGTCCATAAAGGACACGCTCTCGCTCTCCCTGGGCCGCGACAAGCGGATTGTAGTGAAGCGTGAGAAGGTTAAGGACTTCACTTCCCGTAAGGCCATCGGTTCCAACATCCGGGAAACACAAGCCTACGAGATTTCAGTGCGCAACACCCGGCAGGAGGCCATCACCATTGTCGTGGAAGACCAGGTGCCCATATCAAGGAACAGTCAGATAGAAGTAACCGTGATCGATGCCGGTGGTTCTCAGTGGAACAAAGAGACCGGTAAACTGCTATGGACCAAGACGCTGCAGCCTTCAGAGACGTGGAAAGCAACCTTCAAGTTTGAAGTCAAGTATCCAAAAGACAAGTCGATCAGCGGCTTGTAATCAGAAGAAAGCCCGGCCATCGCCGGGTTTTCTTTTTTGTGGGCGTCTATCTACTTTTATGTATGCGCAGCGTCCTTGTTTCTATTCTACTGCTCAGCTTGTCAGTACACACCGTGGCGCAGGTGATCAACACCACAACAATGGATACGGTGGAGACAACCATTATTGGCCATGTAGGATTGGGAGGCTACGTAGACGCCTACTACGGATACAACTTCAATCAGCCGGTCAACGGACGTACACCCTACCTGGTATCATCAGCAGATGACAATCAATTTGCAGTGAATCTTGCATACGTTGATGTCCGTTACAGAAGCAAGTTCATGCGTGTCCGTTTTGTGCCTGGATTTGGGACCTATATGGATGCTAATTACCAAGGTGAGACGGGCTCCATGCGGCACATGGTGGAGGCCAACATCGGTATTCTTGTTTCATCAAAACGCAACATATGGATAGATGCCGGCGTTTTGGGATCTCCCTATACCAATGAAAGCGGTATTTCCAAAGATCACCTGATGTATACCCGGTCCATGGGCTCGGAAAATTCGCCTTATTACCTTTCAGGGGTCAAGGCAAGTATACCGCTTAGCCAGAAAGTCAACGCTTATCTCTACCTGATTAACGGATGGCAGGTGATTCAGGACAATAACGCTGGCAAATCCTTTGGGACACAACTGGAGTATCGCCCGAACAATGTCATGCTTTTTAATTGGAATACATACATAGGTGACGAGCGATCGTCCGTCAATCCCGAATACAGAACCCGTTACTTCACGGACGTTTACTGGATTTACAAGTCAGGCCGCAAGTGGTCAGCCACTTCCAGTGCCTATATGGGAATTCAAGATCGGTCCAATCAGTCAAGTGCCACTTGGTGGCAGATTAATGCTATAGGGAAGTACAACTTCAACAATCAGGTTTCCTTATCCGCGCGACTGGAATATTTTCATGATCCCGAAAGTATTATCGTTTCTCCCAACAGCGGGTTTGGGGGATTCCGAACGATGAGTTACGGACTGTGTGCGAACCTGAAATTGCACAAGCTGGCGGTATTCCGACTTGAGGCGAGAAAATTTGAATCCAAGGACAATGTTTACAGTGATCATAATGGCGCTCCAACGGCCAGTGCCCTGATGCTCATCACCAGCCTGACTGCTTGGTTCTGATCACCTTAGCTCGACTGCATCATGCTTGCCAAAACACCCTCCTTCAACGAGTATGATGAAACGCGAATCTTGTTGAATGAATGGCTGTTTAACAAAAAGTCGATCAGGCAACTGGCTACAACAATCATGTCCACGCGCATAGCAATCATTCCTGGTATCTCCATGCGCTCTTCGCGATTCTTTTGAAGAAGTTCTGCATGAATCGTGTGAAAGCTCTCTACGCTCAATGGTGTCTCCGGTTGGCCTTCTTTGTAGGGTATTCCATTTCGAAGGCAATGGATTTCACTGAGTGTATCAAATGTCCCGGATGACCCGATAAGGGCGATTGGCTTCCATGTTGTCATGGCGGCTGCTAATGGTGCTAAAGCCACCCGGTAGAAATTTTTGAGCGCCTGTTGTTCAGTCCTGTGCATTGGGTCGTGCCGATGAAATTGCTCAAGCATGCGTTGTGCTCCGATATCAAGGCTGGTTTTCCAGAATATCCTGGCTCGATCAGCTATGATGAACTCAACGCTACCACCACCAATATCGACAATGAGGGAGGGGCTTGTGCCAAGGTCCATCGCCGACTGAACTCCGAAATAGATGTATTCAGCTTCCACCGCTCCACTGATAATCTCGGCCTTGATGCCGGTAGTTTCACGAATGGCCTGGATTAGTGTTGTTCCATTGGCTGCGCTGCGGACGGCGCTTGTTGCCAACGCTGTCACGCGGCGTACTTGCTTCTTGTCGATGATGGTCTTGAATTTCTTGAGGCACTCAATGGCACGGTCGATGGCGTCTTCGCGAATGACGCCTTCGTTGATGCCGCCCATGCCGAGTTTTACGGGTTGTCGTTCCCGGTGTAAGATAGTCATGGCACCTTCTCCGATTTCGGCGATGAGAAGATGGAACGTATTCGTCCCCAAATCAATGACCCCAACGCGCTCCTTCATGTGGTAATTTACGGGCCAGGCAAGTTAGTATATCGGTCCAAACTATACTTATATTTGGCGGTCAACCGCGGACATATGAGTCAGGAAAAAAACACCAACAAGGATAAATTCAAAGAGCTGGACCGTAAGAACCAGGAAGCGTTACTAGGTGGCGGCGAGAAGCGCATTGAGCAGCAACACGCCAAAGGCAAGCTCACCGCGCGAGAACGTCTTCAGCTTTTGCTTGACGACGGATCTTTTGAAGAACTGGGCAAGTTTGTCATGCACCGCAGCAAGGACTTTGGCCTTGACAAAGAGCACTACCTTGGCGATGGTGTGGTAACCGGATATGGAACAATCCACGGACGCCTGGTGTATGTATTCTCGCAGGATTTCACCGTATTCGGCGGATCCCTTTCGGAAACGCACGCTGAGAAAATTGTCAAGATCATGGAGCTTGCGATGAAGAACGGAGCCCCGGTGATCGGATTGAATGACTCGGGAGGCGCCCGCATCCAGGAAGGCGTTGTTTCGCTGGGTGGTTATGCCGATATCTTTTACCGAAATGTTCTCGCCTCGGGCGTTGTCCCCCAGATTTCCGCTATCATGGGCCCTTGTGCAGGTGGTGCAGTCTATTCACCGGCCATGACCGATTTTATATTCATGGTTGAGAATACATCATTCATGTTTGTTACCGGGCCAAACGTGGTGAAAACGGTCACCCATGAGAATGTTACGGCCGAGGAACTCGGTGGAGCCTCGACGCACAGCACCAAGAGCGGTGTTACCCATTTCGCTTGTGCCAATGAAGCCGAATGCATTGCACAGATCAAAACGCTCTTCAGCTATATCCCTCAGAACTGCGAAGAGGAGCCACCCCGGCTTTCCTATACACCGGGCAACGAAAAACGCGAAGTGCTGAATGGCATCATACCGGAAATTCCGAACCAGCCTTATGATATGCGTGATGTGGTCAACGGCGTGGTGGATGAAGGATCATTTTTTGAGGTTCACAAGAATTTTGCGGAAAACATCATCGTCGGATTTGCGCGCCTGGCTGGCCGAAGCATCGGCATCATCGGAAACCAGCCCGCATCACTGGCTGGTGTCCTGGATATCGACGCGAGCATCAAGGGCGCACGATTTGTTCGTTTTTGCGACTCATTCAATATCCCCCTGCTCGTTCTGGAAGATGTTCCAGGATTCCTTCCGGGAACAGACCAGGAGTGGAACGGCATTATAGTGAACGGCGCCAAACTGCTCTATGCTTTCTCGGAAGCAACTGTTCCGCGCGTCACGGTGATCACCCGCAAAGCATACGGAGGAGCCTATGATGTGATGAACTCCAAACATATTGGTGCCGACCTGAACTATGCCTGGCCTACCGCCGAGATTGCCGTGATGGGCGCGAAGGGGGCTGCCGAAATCATTTTCCGAAAGGAGATTGCCGAGTCCAAGGACCCGGAAGCCAAATTGAACGAGAAAGTTGACGAGTACACACGCAAGTTCGCCAATCCCTTCCGTGCAGCGCACCGCGGCTACATCGACGAGGTTATTTACGCCGACCAAACCCGTGAGAAACTGATCCGGGCCTTCAAGATGCTGGAGAACAAGGTGGCCACGCTGCCGAAGAAGAAGCATGGGAATATTCCGTTGTAAGGTGCCGATGGGCTAATGAGCACGTTCTGAGCCATGCTTCGACTCCGCTCAGCATGACCTGGTAAGTAACCAGCCCGGGCAACTAAAATGTCGTCCCTGTATGGATCCCATCGTTGATTATTCCGCCATTGAGATTGGCGAGACCGTTTTTTCGACCATTGTTCTGATGCAATATTCTAGCCCCGTAAGGGGCGACAAGTTTGTAGCCCCGGGCTTCACCCCGGGGTAAATGTGAGATTTGAGTTGAGGGCCACAGGAGATTTATATTCTGTGAGGCCTGGCGAATTGGCCCGCATTGCAAACCCGCTGATCAGCACTGGTTCTCCTCCAATTTAGGTTCCGCATGATGATTGTAAGTTGCGGAGGTCTTCATGCAGGCCAATAAAACTTGGACTTTGCCATCAAAAAGTCAAATGAGTACTTTTACTCAGTTACTGAACAATTAATCCCATTGATTGGCTATGGACAAGAAAAGCAAGACGTTCCTTTTTGATTACCTCAACAACTCCTCACCCACCGGCTTCGAGCACACCGGCCAGCAGATTTGGCTGGATTATCTCAAACCCTACATCGACGACAAGATCATCGATGTGTACGGCACGGCCGTAGGTGTTATCAACCCGAAGGCGCCTTATAAGGTAGTCATCGAAGCGCACGCGGACGAAATATCCTGGTTTGTCAACTACATCACGGAAGAAGGCTATATCTATGTACGCCGCAATGGCGGTTCGGATCACCAGATCGCCCCCTCCATGCGGGTGAATATTTATACGGACAAAGGAATTGTTAAAGGCGTCTTCGGCTGGCCTGCCATCCACGTACGCGATGCCGGCAAGGAAGAGGCGCCCTCTTTGAAGAATATCTTTATTGACATCGGCGCGGAATCGAAGAAGCAGGTGGAAGAATGGGGCGTTCATGTAGGATGTGTGGCAACATTTGAAGATGAACTCATTGAACTGGGAAAAAACTATTTTGTTGGCAGAGCGCTCGACAACCGCATGGGCGGATTCATGATCGCTGAAGTGGCCCGCCGACTAAAGGAAAACAAGAAGAAACTTCCGTTTGGTTTATATATCGTCAACTCCGTCCAGGAAGAAATTGGTCTTCGTGGCGCAGAAATGATCTCCCGACGGATCAAACCGGACCTTGCCATTTGTACCGATGTCACCCATGACACACAATCGCCTATGTACAACAAAAAGGAAAGTGGCAACCTGAAATGCGGGAATGGCCCGGTGGTTTGCTATGGTCCTGCGGTACAGAACAATGTGCTCAAGATGATCATCAGCACAGCGGAGAAGAAGAAGATGAAGTTTCAGCGTCAGGCGGTGTCACGCTCAACAGGTACCGATACCGATTCATTCGCCTACTCCGCAGAAGGTGTAGCCTCGGCTTTGATTTCCTTACCACTGAAGTACATGCATACCACCGTTGAGATGGTACACAAGGATGATGTGGAGAATGTGATCAGACTGATCTATGAGGTGCTGCTCCAGGTGAAACCGGGGCATGATTTCCGGTTCATTAAGTAACCCGCTTCATTGCCGGTGTCCTGGCTCTCCACCACTGATCAAATGGGCTTCGCAGTGAACCTCGCGCGCCCTCCGCAACGCATCGTTTCATTGGTGCCTTCACAAACGGAGCTTCTCTATGATTTGGGACTGGAGGAGCGCATTGTCGGTGTCACGAAATTCTGCGTTCATCCGGAGCGCGCCAAAAAGACCAAGGCCATCGTTGGGGGAACAAAGAAGTTCGACATCGATGCCATCCTCCGGCTCAATCCTGATCTCGTTATTGGGAACAAGGAGGAGAATTACGAAGAAGGTATAACAACGCTCCGTGCCAGTGTTCCAGTCTGGATGAGCGACATCACTACCGTGGATGGAGCCCTTGCCATGATCCTTTCGGTAGGCGAGGTTACGCAAAGTCATCTGGAGGCGATTCGTCTGGTGGAAGAGATACAACTTGCATGGCAATCAATGAAGTCGCTTCCAGCGAAATCAACGTTATACCTGATGTGGTATGATCCCTGGATGGGCGCGGCGAGCCAAACGTTTATTGATGCTGTTATGACAAAGTCAGGACTCACCAATGTACTTCACGATGCAGCACGCTATCCGGTATTGACAGAGGAAGTACTTCGCGATACAGCCCCTGAGATTGTACTTCTTTCTTCTGAACCTTTCCCGTTCTCGGAAAAGCACATACACGAAATCAGGAAGCTGCTTCCCGCGGCGAGCATTTTGGGTGTCGACGGTGAGTTCTTCTCCTGGTATGGAAGCCGATTGCGATGGGCGCCTCGCTATATTGATTCCCTACGAGAGCAACTGACCTGAGTAGCCGGGTCAGACGCCAAGAATAAATCCTAGCCCAGCCATGTCATTCCAAAAGTCAGGGTATGATTTCCGGACAACCTCCGGCTCTTCAATGGTGATTTCTGTCAAAGCCGACCATGGAGCAAACCCCATGGCCATTCGGTGATCACCGTAGGTGCTTATAAACAGCTTCTCAGGCAGAGGACTCTTTCCGGGAAGCAATGTCCACGTCCCGTCACTTTCCTCCAGCGTTGCACCCACTTTCTTCAATTCAGTTTGCATCGCAGCGACCCTGTCCGTTTCCTTGAGGCGCAGACTGTTCAAGCCCGAAAATTTGCCAGGCACGCCCAGCGCAGCGCTTACCGGAATGACGGTTTGTGCCAGGTCAGGGCAGCCTGAAAAGTCAAGTTGAATGGATTCCACCCGTGTGCCGCCACCGGTAAGTCTGAGTCCCTCATCCTGGAAATCTGTGATCACCCCGAGTTGCTTCATGATGTCTACAATAACCCTGTCACCTTGTGAAGTTTTGGCGGAAAGGCCGGGCAAGAGGATGTCCGCTTTTTCGGCCAATGCGGCAAACCCAAACCAATAGCTGGCTGCTGACCAGTCGGGCTCAACACGATAGGTGGCAGGGCGGTAGCTGCCTGCTGGTATCAGGATAGTATTGGCACTCATTTTCGGTTGAATCCCAAAGTGACCCATGATGGCTGAGGTCATTGAGAGGTAGGGGCGACTGGCAATGGTTCCGGTAAGTTCCAGTGTCAATCCATGAGGAAGTACCGGGGCGACCAGCATCAGCGCGGAAACAAACTGGCTGCTGATGTCGCCACGAAGGGTCAGTTTGCCGACGGACTGGCTGTTAAACCCACTGATGTGAAGTGGCGGGTACCCTTCCACGCCCCCATACTCAATTTGGGCTCCAAGACTTCTGAGGGCATCGACGAGTTCGGCGATAGGCCGCTTCAACATTCTCGGCGTACCGGTGATGACGCACGTTTGGCCGGTAACGGCAAAATAGGCTGTCAGGAACCTCATTACGGTGCCGGCATCCTCTACATCGATCACTTGGTTTGGGTGATCTAGCAACCTGGTCATCAGTCGGGTGTCATTGGCGGCCGAGAGGTTCTCAAGGTTGGCTTTGCCCCCCAGGAGCGCATTGATCAGCAGTGCCCGGTTGCTCAGGCTCTTTGAGGATGGCAGATTCCTGACAGACCCGCTAACGGTTGTTTGTTGCTCGATGTGGATACGGTCGGTCATTGATTAATGCTTGAAGACATTATTTCCTCGTAAATATTTGCCCGTTGGATGAAACAATTTAAATTCAATTTTAGTTAATGCTAGTATGGGTTCAACACGTAAAGTTGCTATCGGCCTCGGGATTGCCGGAGGGGCGTTACTGGCGGCTTGGTTGCTTACCGGCTCAAGGAAGAGGAAGACCAAAGACTTCATCACCCGGGCGGCAACCGACCTCAGAAATTCCTTCCAAAAGAAGACCACAACCCCCGAGGATACCGATGTAAACTATGTCTGAAGAGACCGATAAAACGCGACAGCATCACGGATATTCCGTTCGCTGACCGGTATGTCGAATACGGCCTTCCCGATTCCTTTGGGGAGCGCCATCAGGATTCTCTTGCCTTTATTTTTCTTATCCTGCCGCACGATCGGCAATAGTTCTTCCGAATCGGGAATTTCAACCCGTCCGTAAGTACTCAGGATGTAACTGGCAATTTCCTTCAGGTCTACTTTTGAGAGCAGTTTAAGGGCATGGGCTATGTGGGCCTCCATCACCATCCCAGCGGCAATGGCATCCCCATGCAGCAGTGGCTCCTGATGGCCAATCGCAAACCCCTCCAGGGCATGACCCATGGTGTGACCTACATTCAGCACCTTGCGCATTCCTTTTTCAAGTGGGTCTTTGGCGGTGATTTTTGACTTTAGACGCACAGAATCCTTCACCAGTTTTTGCCAATCCTGCTGCTCGAGGGGCTTCCTTCCGAGCATGTTCCATTGGGTGCGGCTGGAGATCAAAGCATGCTTGATGACCTCCGCAAAGCCAGACCGGAGTTCAGCCTTTGGCAAGGTCTTCAGAAAGTCAGTGGCGATCCATGTAGCCCTGGGTGCCGCGAAGGTGCCGATGTGGTTCTTCAACGAGCCGAAGTCGATGCCTGTTTTGCCCCCAATGCTGGCGTCAGCCATGGCCAGCAGGGTGGTGGGCATCAGGACGAAATCCATTCCCCGCTTGAAGGTGGAAGCGCAGAAACCACCCATATCACCTGGAACGCCACCTCCGATGATGATCAGCAGGGAATGTCGGTCAAGTCCGCCTTCCGCAAACTGCTCCCAGATCCGTTGGCATGTACTCAGGTTTTTATGCTGCTCGCCGGCTGGTACCACCAGGAGGCCATGGGGAGGTAACTGGCGACGGACCTTTTCATAGCAGTGGAGGAGCGTATTGCTGTCGACGAGCACTGCCACCCGGGAATACCCTCGAAAGAATGCTTTGGGGAGAATGGGTGCAGCCTGAATGCGGATGGATGTCATGTATTTGGGTGACTAAAATAACGGAATAAAATTCACCATTCCTGTGCCTTTCCTTTGCGCAGGCAAACGCGATTATTCTTTCCCGTTTCAATCAATCCCACCCTATATTTGGGCCGACAATTCTACCCCCATGGATATCCGACCTTCGGTAAGCTTCGAGGACACTGCCATTGCCTTTCGGTATAAATCCGATGGCGAGCTTCGCAAGGCAAATTTCATTTTCACCATTGTCAACCACCCATGGGTTTCTCAGATGGCCACTGGCGCTGTCAAACTCGGTATGGCTTTGGGTTTGCCGATTCGGGGCCTCGTCCGCTCAACAGTTTTCAACCATTTCTGCGGCGGTGAAACCATCGACAAGGCAGAGCATACCATTCAGCACCTCGGCGAGTATAATGTGAAGACCATCCTGGACTATTCCGTAGAAGGTGAAAAATCAGAAGCAGGATTTGATCGGACAGCTGACGAGATTCTTAAAACCTTCGATAAGGCGAAGAGTTCATTGCATGTTCCGTTCTGTGTGTTCAAAATGACAGGCATGGGCAATGGGGACCTTTTTGAAAAAATCCAGGCGGGACAAGTGCTCAACTCCGCGGAGGAAGAATCGTACCTGAAGGTTCGTGAGCGCGTTGACAGGATTTGTCATCGGGCATCGGAAACCGGAATACCGGTAATGATTGATGCAGAAGAGTCATGGCTTCAAAACCCCATAGACCAGATCGCTTTTGAGATGATGGCACGGTACAATCAAACGAAGGCCCTTGTATTCATTACGTATCAGATGTACCGCACCGATAGCATGACCAATCTTAAGGACGCGTTTCACCGGGCGGCGATGCACAATTACTTCCTTGGCGTCAAGCTTGTACGAGGAGCATACATGGAAAAGGAACGGGAGCGTGCGGCTGAGCGTGGCTACGTCAGCCCGATATTCAATACCAAGGAGGAGACCGATCAGGCCTTCAACAAGGCCCTGGTCTTTTGCATGGACAATAAGCAGCGGGTGTCCATGATGTGCGGATCGCACAATGAGTACAGCAATCAATACCTCACCGTTCTTATGCAGAAGCATAGCATGATGCCCAATGACCCGCGCGTATGGTTCGCCCAGCTGCTGGGGATGAGCGATGTAATTTCATTCAACCTTGCCAGCGCCGGTTACAATGTGGCCAAGTATGTGCCTTATGGACCTGTTGAGTCTGTCATGCCTTACTTGTTGCGTCGGGCCACCGAGAATACATCGGTTGCCGGCCAAAGCAGTCGCGAGTTGCTGATGATTCGCCGGGAGCTGGCCCGCAGAAAGCAGCACCGGCGATAATTAATTCCTTCGCAATTTCCTCTATTTTTGCTCTCCCATCCTCATAAACCTATTCATCATGCAGTTAAGCGAACAGGAGATCATACGCCGACAGAGCCTGGAAGAGTTGCAGAAACGGGGTATTAACCCGTATCCGGCCGAGTTGTTCACGATCACCACGACTGCCAAAGCGATTCACGAAATGTTTCCAACAAACCCGGAGGCATTCAAGGAAGTATCGCTGGCCGGCCGCATGATGAGTCGCAGGATTATGGGCAACGCTTCGTTCGCCGAACTCCAGGACGAGACCGGGCGTGTGCAGGTGTATTTCCGCCGCGATGACCTGAGTCCGGGCGAAGACAAAGATCTCTACAATGTCGTCTTCAAGAAGCTTCTTGATATAGGTGATATTCTTGGTGTCAAAGGATTTGTTTTTACCACGCAGACCGGAGAAATTTCTATTCACGCCACTTCACTGACCATACTCTCGAAAGCCCTTCGTCCCTTGCCGGTAGTAAAGGAAACCACGGATGAAGCTGGCGCTGTGCACCGTCACGATGCCTTTTCCGACCCTGAACAGCGTTACCGAATGCGGTATGTCGACCTCATTGTCAATCCACAGGTGCGGGATGTTTTTGTCAAACGAACACGGCTTGTCAATTCCATGCGCGACTACCTGAATGGAATGGGCTACCTCGAAGTGGAAACACCGGTGCTGCAACCCCTGTACGGCGGCGCGGCTGCCCGACCGTTCAAGACTCACCACAATACGCTGGACATGACGCTGTACCTGCGAATAGCCAACGAATTGTATCTGAAGCGCCTCATTGTCGGAGGATTCACCGGGGTGTATGAGTTTTCCAAGGACTTCCGCAATGAAGGCATGTCGCGCTTTCACAATCCGGAATTTACACAGGTAGAGTTGTACGTGGCATACAAGGACTACCAGTGGATGATGAACCTGGTGGAGGAAATGATTGAGAAGGTGGCCTTGGATCTTCACGGAACAACCGCTGTAACCGTCGGCGACAAAGTGATTGATTTCAAGAGACCATGGAAACGCTTTACCATGTTTGAGGCCATCCAGCATTTTACTGAGATAGACATTTCATCGATGGACGAACAGGGCCTCCGCGATACTTGCAAGAAGCTCCATGTGCCCATGGACGACACGATGGGCAAAGGAAGGCTCATCGACCAGATCTTCGGCGGAAAATGCGAGCCGCACCTGATCCAACCGACCTTTATTACAGACTACCCCATAGAGATGTCACCCCTTGCCAAGAAGCATCGCACCAGAGATGGCTTGGTGGAGCGCTTTGAGGCGATCTGCAACGGAAAGGAAATCTGCAATGCCTTCTCCGAATTGAATGATCCCATCGACCAGCGCAATCGCTTTGAAGAGCAGCTCGAGCTGGGCAAACGTGGTGACGAAGAGGCCATGACCCTGGATGAGGATTTCCTCCGGGCACTCGAGTATGGCATGCCGCCAACAGCAGGTTTGGGTATTGGAATAGATCGCCTGTCGATGATCATGACCAACTCGCAATCCATCCAGGACGTGATCTTCTTCCCGCAGATGAAACCGGAGAAGCATGTGCCCGCATCGGATGATCAGGCCTTTTTGTCAATTGGTGTACGTGCTGAACTGATTCCCATCCTTCAGAAGATGGGCATTCAGTCGGTTTCCCAGTTGAAAGCGATGAAGCCTGGAAAGTTGCTGAACGATATGGGTGGTATGCGCAAGAAACTGAAACTTGACCAGGTGCCTCCGGTTACGTTGCCCGAAATCGAAGGCTGGCTGAATTCCTGATCAATTATCGAAGAAAGATCGGGTCCGGTTCATGCGGAGGTCTTTGAGCAACGATGACTTGATACCGATGAAAAAGGTGTACGACTGGTATTTTCCAAAGGGTACCCAGCTGAGGTTGACCTGCCAGCAATGAAGATCCCTGGCAATGGTGATGAAAGTCTGAGTGATTTCATTCCTTTCGAAGTCGTATCCTGAATTGAAGGCAACTTTCCACGCCCTTGTAATCGAGAAATCTCCGTCAAGCCGCATGGTCTGTGTCAGTCTGGGATCGCTGTTCAAAACGTGATTGTAATCGACGTTGTAGTTGATGCGGAGGTTCCAAGGTATGTCAAAGTCGATGTAGGCATCGGGGTTATTCAGGAGATATTGCTTGTCCGCCTCTGGAATGTTGGCCTTTCCGAGTTTTGCGCGCATGTCATTGTCTTTGGATTGTCCTTTGGGACTTAGGTTTGTGCTCAGCGCTAGATTGGCATTTGTGATCCGACCGATGCCCGATCCCTCTTCTACCACGTCGTAACCCGCTGGCGCTGTGTAGGGGTTCCAGGCAAAGTACCGGGTACGGATTTCCCGTTTGGCAAGTCCTGATGCCGGGTCACTGGAAGCAATGGTCACGTATTTATAAGGGTCGAGCGATGCGGTCATGTTGATGTTAAGCTTGTCGTTGAGAATGTTCGTATTGGCCGCCATACCGAAAGGAGCCAGCTTGAATGAATCGGCCCTCAGGTTATAGCCGCTGTTGATAGAAAGCGTATTGAACAGCGCGATCTTTCTTGCTACTGTGTCTTTCTTGCTTTTGACTTTCATTTCAACGGTATTATTTACGCCAAACCCCAGTGTGGCGCTCTCGCCAAAGCGCGAAGATCCATAGACAAAACCTTCATGCACCGATTTGTACACAGGACTTGCGTTGCCGGTTAGCTGAAGTTTTTCATAGTAGCCGTAGCTGGGATCACCAAAGTCTGGCTGAAATGACATGGATATGGATGGGTTGATAACGTGGCGGATGGCCTGTACACCCGTGCCCCCCTTGAAGAAGTAGGTTCCGTAGATACGTGTGTTCATGGAAACACTGGTAGAATAATTGAACACGCGGTTGAATCCACCGATGGTGTCGACAACCACAGCCTTCAGGCCATCGGGTGAAGTCCCCCATTTCAACTTTTCAAAATACCAGAGTTCGTCGAAGGAAATGCTCGGGCTGATAGTAAAGAAGTTGAAGAGCTTGAAGGATGTGCCCACTGGAACATTATGGCGAATGCCTTTCTTGGCCCGCTCAAAAAGGAGGGGAATTGTTTCTGAATTGATAGCTGCGATGCTGTCTCTTGTATACGGATTGCCTTCGGCGTCCAGGAAATTGCGCCCCAGGTTATTGGTAATTTGATTAGTGGCCGAAGTAGAAAGACGCAGCGCAAGATTTTGCAGGAACATTCCCTTAGAACGCTTCAGCGGGTATAGGTTATTGATATTGAATGTCAGATCCGGCAACGCCATGTCTACCTGCCGCGTCGATAAGTCCTGGTTCAGCCTCATATTGGCACCCAAACTGTAGCGGCTGCCAAAAGTTTTTGAGTAAGAGACATTGGAACTCAGCTTTCGTGTTGTGTTGTCAAGTCGCGGCGACGAGGGGTTGGTATTGTAGGCGAGGAGGTTGTTGGTGTTATAGGTTGCGCTTGCCGCATTGACTGACGCAGAGAATCTTCCGCTGCCCTTCGATTGGGGTGAATGACTCCACATGATGCGGAAATCCTGAACCGTACTGTTGTCTTCGATGTCATCGCTCAGTCGGTTATTCGAGTAGCTGAAATTGAAGTTGCCGCTGTACTTGTACCGTTTCAGGTAGTTGCTGTTGAGGTAAAGAGCCGAAGAACCCTTTGAATAGATGTCGCCGGTTGCCGAAACTTTGATATACTCGGAAATGTCAAAGAAATAGCCACCGTTGCGGAGGAAGAAACCCCGGTTCTTTTCTTCTCCATAGCTGGGCACAATAACACCGGAAGCACTGCTGCGTGGTGATGGGAAAATGCCAAAAGGAAAACCCAATGGGATCGGCACGTCATTCATCGCCATGTAGAATGGACCTACTACCATTTTATCGCCGGGAATGGCCTTGGCCTTGGTGGCAATAATCTCGTAGTGTGGATGAGCAAGATTGCATGTTGTGTAGGCGTTTCGCACGCTAAGCAGCTCATCTTGATCATTCTTCATCACGGACCTTCCGTGCAGGAACCCCTCGTCTTGTTTGGTGACAACTTCCGAAATCCTGGCACGTCGTGTCTTGAAGTTGTAGTCTATACTTCGGGTTTCATACCGCTCGGCCCCGTTGATGAAAATGGGGTAACCGACGCGTCGACCGGCCGAGTCAATTTTTCCTTTGGCTGAGATGGTTGATTTCTCATAATCGATAACAATCTCCTCGGCCATGAGCTCAATGGTACCATATTTGATCTTGGCATCCCCATAGAGGTACACGATCTTCCGGTCGACCCTAGAATTGATGGAGTCACGGGCTGAATAGGTGATGGTGGTTTGTATCTCGCTTTTTCGTGTTTTGGCCAGGGTGTCTTGCTTGACGGTATCTACTTTTGTCGGGTCAGGTCCTGCAGGCGGCGCTTGGCGTGCCTGGCCGCCCAAGGGACCTTGAGAATGCACTTGCAACACGGTCGAAAGGATCAGAATAAGAACAAAAAATCGTGTCATGTGGCCTGGCACAGGAATGGTCAAAATTTAGCTTTTAGCGAAAAATTCACGATTTTGTGCGAATTTATGTCAAATTAGCTCGTATCCCTACCCCTTGAATCTACGAACCAAGGTCCTTTTGTTAGCAATAACCTTGCTAAACTCCTCGGCGACGAACCGGCCGTCGGTGAATACTGTGGATACGGTTGTTATTGACGCCGGTCACGGCGGCAAGGATCCGGGCACCCACGGCCAATTCATGAAGGAAAAGGATGTCGCGCTCAAAATTGCACTTCGGGTTGGCGGCTACATCGAAAAGAACCTGCCAGGCGTAAAAGTTGTCTATACCCGCAAGGGAGATCAGTACCTGGCCCTTGATGAACGGGCAGCCATCGCCAACAAGCACAAGGCCGATTTGTTCATTTGCATCCATGCCAACGCAGTATCCCGGGAAGAGATTTATGGGACCGAGACTTACGTTATGGGACTTCACAAGTCGGAGGGTAACCTGGACGTAGCCAAACGCGAGAATGCTGTAATCTTACTGGACAATAACTACGAGCAGCGTTATGAGGGATTTGATCCCAATAGCCCGGAATCATATATATTGTTTTCACTGGCACAAAGCGCATACCAGGAGAGTAGCCTTAAGTTTGCCGAAAAGGTGGAGTCTCAATTCAAAACAAGGGTGGGAAGGAAGAGTCATGGAGTGAAGCAGGCGGGGTTTTGGGTGCTTTGGCGCACGGCAATGCCCAGCGTACTTATTGAAGTGGGCTTTCTCACCAATAAGAAGGAAGAGAAATTTCTCTCCGACCCCAACGGACAAGACTTGATTGCGTCGGGAATCTATCGGGCATTCAAAGAATACAAGGCTCAAGTAGAAGCCATAAACTAACGATGACGTGAGAAATAAAGAATTCAAGGTCGGTCTTTTTGCCGTGATCGCCATGGTAACATTGTACTATGGCTTTTACTTCCTCAAAGGCATTGATTTATTCTCGACTACCACCAAGTACTATGTCGTCTATGAAAATGTCGACAATCTGGCCGTCTCCAATCCGGTATCGGTAAGTGGTTTTGCGGTTGGACGTGTCAGCGACATCCGGATTCTCACTGACAGGAGCCACCACGTCCTTGTTGAAATTGATATCAATTCCGATATAACACTCGGGGACTCCACAAAGGCCCTCCTTGACAGCGAACTGCTTGGAGGCAAATTCATTGTGCTTAAAATCGGAGACATTGGGAAACCCAAGAAGCCTGGGGACACCATCCGTTCAGAACTGGCCAAAGGAATGTTTGATGTGCTGAAGAATACGGCAGAACCCGTTGCCAGTAATCTGCAGACGACCCTGGGCAAGTTCAATATTGTCATTGACAACCTTAGTAAAAATTCGCAGCGTCTTGATTCAATCTTCAAAAAACTGCAGAAGACACCCGACCTCCTCAATGCAACACTCATGAATGCCAATGACAAGATCACCGTTGTCTCAGGAAGCTTTACCGATGTCACATCCAATATCAATGGTACACTGAACGATCTTAAGCCCACCTTGCGCAATTTGGCTGTGTTATCGGATTCACTCAAGCGCATGGAGTTGAACAGAACCCTAATGAAAACGCAGCAAACGCTAACCAGTCTCAATGAAACACTGGGGAGACTAAAAAAGGGAGACAACACAATGAGCAAGCTCATGACGGAGGACAGCCTGTATGTCAACCTGAACCGCCTCCTCTTGCGGATGGACAGTCTCGTGGAGCACATCAATCACTACCCAAAACACTTCACCGCCCCACTGGGCAAGAGCCACAAGAAGGTAGAGCGCGACCTGAAGAAGATGGAGGAGGAGAAGAAGAAAAAAGCAGCTGGGCAAAACCAGAACTGAGCAAACGTACACATCAGCATACACATGAACCTGGAATTCAACAGGAATGAAGACCTATTTAAGCAACTCTGTTTCCAGTTGGAATCAAAGATCAAGCGCATTGGCCTTGGCGGCGGCGAAAAGAAAATTGAAGAACAGCATCAGAAGGGAAAGCTCACCGCGCGCGAACGCATAGCCTATCTGATTGACAAAGAATCGACCTTTACCGAAATCGGTACACTGGCGGGAGAAGGTATGTACACCGACGTTGGCGGATGTCCCGGTGGCGGCGTAGTGACAGGTCTGGGGAAGGTCTCCGGAAAATTGTGCGCCATTGTGGCCAACGATGCAACGGTCAAGGCTGGTGCGTGGTTTCCTATTACTGCCAAGAAGAATCTGCGGATACAGGAAATTGCCATGGAGAACCGTATCCCGATCATTTACCTAGTCGACAGTGCCGGTGTCTTTCTGCCCATGCAGGATGAAATTTTTCCAGACAAGGAGCATTTCGGAAGGCAATTCCGCAACAACGCAAGAATGTCGTCTATGGGGATTGTGCAGATCGCCGCCATTATGGGGAGCTGTGTGGCGGGCGGAGCCTACTTGCCGATCATGTCGGATGAGGCGATGATTGTCGACAAGACCGGATCAATTTTTCTGGCTGGGTCATATTTGGTCAAAGCCGCCATTGGTGAGGAAATTGACAACGAAACGCTGGGAGGCGCCACTACACATTGCGAAATCTCAGGAGTCACCGATAAAAAATTTCCCAATGACCAGTCGTGCCTTGATTACATCCGCTCGATCGTCAGCAAGATCGGTGAAAAGGCCCGCGCCGGGTTCGACAGGGCGACACCGGCAATGCCAAAGGAAAATCCGGGCGATATCTATGGCATTTTTCCGGCCGACCGGTCCAAGCCCTATGATACCATGGAGATCATTCGTCGATTGGTTGATGATTCAGCCTTTGACGAGTACAAGGGCCTGTATGGGAAAACCATCATTTGCGGATATGCCCGCATCGACGGCTGGGCCGTTGGTATTGTTGCCAACCAGCGCAAGGTCGTGAAGACCAAGAAAGGTGAGATGCAAATGGGTGGTGTCATTTACTCTGATTCCGCCGACAAGGCAGCGCGGTTTATTATGAACTGTAACCAGCGCCGCATTCCCCTGGTATTCCTTCAGGATGTGAGTGGATTTATGGTGGGAAGCAAGGCAGAACAAGGTGGTATCATTAAAGACGGCGCCAAAATGGTCAATGCGGTGGCGAATTCTACGGTTCCGAAATTCACCGTTATACTGGGGAATTCCTATGGTGCCGGCAACTACGCCATGTGTGGCAAGGCCTATGACCCCCGATTGATTCTGGCCTGGCCCACGGCACAGATTGCCGTGATGAGTGGGGCGTCGGCGGCCAAGACGTTGTTGCAGATTCGTATCAGCAGCCTGAAGACAAAAGGCCAGAAGATTACGCCGGAGGAGGAAGCGGGACTGTTGAAAGAGATCACCGACAGCTACAACGACCAGCTTTCGCCGTACTACGCCGCCGCGCGGCTCTGGGTAGATCAGGTCATCGATCCGCTTGACACCCGGTCGTACATTGCCGCGGGCATTGAAGCGGCAAATCATGCTAAAGTGAAGAAGTTCAACGTGGGTGTGATTCAGACTTAGCGCATGGAGGAAAAGGAGATCAAGGCGCTCATTTCGCTCCTCGATGATGAGGATAAGCAGGTGGTTGCGCACGTCGAGGAGAAGATTCGCTCACTTGGCAAGCTTGCCATACCGTATCTCGAGAAAGAATGGGAAGCCAGTTTCAGCCCTGCCCTTCAGGCACGTATCGAAGAGATCATCCACGATTTGCAGAGTGAAAGGCTGAAAGAGCGATTGCTTGAATGGTACAACGGCGGACAGAAGGACTTACTGGAAGGCATGTGGATCGTCGCAACCATCCAGTATCCCGACCTCAGCCTTGACAAACTCAGACAGGATCTCGAGCAGATCTATTATGAAACATGGCTGGAATTCCGCCCTGATCTCCACCCGATGGACCAGGTGAAGGTGATCAACGGCGTGTTGTTCAATAAACTCAAGTTTGGTGCCAATACAAAAAACTTTCATTCCCCGGGAAACTCAATGATCAACATTGTGCTGGAGACACGCAAAGGGAATCCTATCACGCTGTGTGTGATCTATATGCTGGTGGCGCAGAAGCTCAAACTCCCGGTATTCGGCGTTAACCTGCCCAATCTGTTTATCCTGACTTACAAGGACGCGCAGAATCCTCCCTTCTATATCAATGCGTTCAATCGGGGATTGATTTTTACGAAGCAGGATATTGAAAACTATATCCATGAACTGCACCTTGTGCCCCAGTCCTCATTCTTTGAGCCATGCGACAACCTGGAGATCATCCGTCGTGCGCTGCGAAACCTCATCATGTCCTTTGAAAAAATGGGCGAGCATGCGAAAGCGGAGGAAGTAAAGCTCCTGCTTGTCGAAATCTCGGCTGGGGGTGACCTGGGTGTCTGAAAGTTGGATGACCTATTTCTTGCGGATCGAACACCCGGATGCACGCACATGTCGATGAGCCACCTGCTTTCCGGAAAGCATATTTTCAATGGCATCGCGAAGGTAAGCTGAGGTAACCGCTGCTTCTTCCTGAGGGTTGTCGTCAATGGCGCCGCTATACAGGATCTCAAAATTTCCCTTCACGGATTTAAGCAGGAATACCTCCGGCGTGCGACGAGCGCCCAATGCCGCCATGGCCACCTGATCCTTGTCGACAAGGTAAGGGGCCCGGAATGGCCAGGAGGATGCCTTTGTCTTCATTTTTTCTTCAGAATCCTCGGGATCAAGGTGGGCATTCACAAGCAGGAAAGGAACCCTGCTTGAATATTTGGTAATAAGGGAAGCCAGTCGATTCATATAATAGATATCGAACGGACATTCATTGCCTGTAAATAATACGACTACACCGGGCGATGATGCGTAACTGTCAAGAGAAATCAGGTTACCGCTGATGACATCCACCAAGGCAAAATTCTTGACGGGCGTCTGCGCCGAAATCATCAGCGTGTTGAAAATCAACAGCGATAGAAGGGTGGCTTTCATTGGACTTGGGACATTGACTCTGTAAATACCAGAACATACTCTGACGTAACGCGATAGCCAAGCTGAACTTTCATTTTTGTCGGTGGCACGTCAATTTCTCCAACGATGGTTCCGGCCGAAGTTCGCACAAAAGGCTGAATCCGAAGATGGTCGCTGAACAATAAATTTCGCTTTCCGTAGATCTTGTACATAGATTCTTTCGCGCACCAATAGATACAGAGTTTCACCGCATCACCTTGCGCATCCGCAAACTCTTCGGGTGAGAGAATACGCGGTCCGACTTGATGGAGCTTCTCCTTCACCTGCTCCACATCGATGCCTACAAGCTGCGACTTGTCGATCTGTGCCGCTACGTAGGGGTAAGAATGCGACAGCGAGATGGCGTGCGGGTGCTCCTTCAGGAATGGCTTGCCAAATTCATCCTTGGTAAGCCCCTCATATGAAAGCCCGATGTGCTCTGTCAACGCGCGAATCAACGCGCGCCCAGCCAGCCACTCCAACCGTTTTTGCGGATGGACAATGTCATCCGGGCAACTTTCGAATGAAAGGAACGACAAATCGGGCTCGGACTCCTCTATCTTCCAGAGAGCCCAGGCCCTGGCCTTTTCCAGCGTTTCGATATTTGAAAGCGGCATTAGGTAATTCTTCGGGACTGAATCAATTTTGTGAAAGTTAATTGTAAATAGGGATACTTTCCTATGCAGACGATTCAGGTAAACAAGATCATTTCGTTGACAGGTCACCGCGATGCTGTTTACGCGCTCGAGAGCATCCCGCAACTGCCTTCGTTCTTCTCGGGTGGTGGCGACGGCATGATTGTACAGTGGACCATGGGCAGTGAAGAAGGCGTACTGATTGCCCAGATGCCGGCATCCGTGTATGCCCTGCGCCACGATCCGACCACAGGACTGTTGTTAGCGGGGCAAAACTTTGAGGGACTTCATCTGCTGGACTGGCAATCGAAGAAGGAGGTTGGATCCCTGAAGCTCGCCCCCTCTGCCATATTTGATCTCGCCATTATTGGTACGCAGGCTCTCGTTGCGGCCGGGGATGGTTCGGTGTCGATCGTTGACTTGCGCAACCTGACCTTGGCGGGTAGTTGGACGGCCTCGCAGCAAAGTGCACGAACAATTGCCGTTCATCCCCAGGGAAGTGAAGTGGCCGTGGGATACAGCGACAATTGTATCAGGGTATATCGAGTCGGCGATTACTCCCTTGTACGGGAGTTTTCGGCTCATACCAATTCGGTTTTTGCCCTTCGGTACTCTTCCGATGGTCAGATGCTCCTCAGCGGATCACGGGATGCCAGGCTTAAGGCCTGGAATGTGGCTGAAAATTATGCTTTGATGCGGGAAATTGCCGCCCACCTCTTCGCAATCAACGACATCCGGTTTAGCCCGGATGGCAAACATTTTGTAACTTGCAGCATGGACAAGTCGGTCAAGGTCTGGCGTACCAATGACCTGACGCTTCTGAAAGTTATCGACAAAGCACGGCATGCGGGTCATGGAACTTCGGTCAACAAGCTGCTGTGGTCTTCGTATAACGATCAGATCGTGAGCGCCAGCGATGACCGGACGATATCCATTTGGGACGTAATTTTTTAAACTTAACCCGGTACGTCATGAAAGTAACACCGCTGGAAATCCGTCAGAAGACGTTTGAGCGTACTCTGCGGGGATACGACAAGGATGAGGTCAACGCATTTCTGCTATCACTCTCTCAGGAATGGGAAAGGATGATGGACGAGGTAAAAGAAATCCGTTTGAAACTGGAAAGCAGTGAACGCGAGGTTGCCAAGCTGCGTGAGGTGGAAACATCGCTGTTCAAGACGCTGAAGACAGCCGAAGACACCGGTGCCAACGTCATCGAGCAGGCTGGCAAAGCAGCCGAGTTGCACTTGCGCGAAGCGCAGATGAACGCAGAGGCCATTCTCAACGAGGCCCGCGACAAGGCCCGCAATACCATTGAAGATGCCGATGCGACATCGCGCCAGATGCTGGTGGAAATGGAAGACAGCCTGAAAGAATTGGCACAGCAATACAAGACACTGGAGTCGCACCGCAACAACATGCTTGACGATCTGAAACGTCTGGCCAACGAGGTACTCGATCGTATGGAGCGTTCCAATCAGTCGGTGAATCGCTTCAATGTGGAGGAGCATCTGGTTTCCGCCAAGCGCGAAGCCAAGAAGCTCTCCGGTGATCCCGATAATCGCCGCCTTCGGGTTCCGGTTGCTTCCGGGCAAACGCCGCCTCCGGCAGACCCCACCCGATCGTTCTTCGATGAGGTGGCATGACCGGTACGATCAGTCTTGAAGGCTTAGAATTTCACGCGTATCATGGTGTTTATCCCCAGGAGCGATCCTCGGGCAATAAGTTTGAAGTCGATGTCTCCGTCGAGACGACCATCAATCCATCTGCTTTTGAAGATGACCTCAGTGGCACCATCAACTATGAGTCACTCTACGAGATTGTGCGCTCGGAAATGGCCAGTCCATCAAAACTCCTTGAGCGGGTAGGTCATTCCATCGCGGCCGAAATTCTTGCAAAGTTCCCTCAGGCGGTGTCGGTCCAGATTCAGATTTCGAAGTTCAACCCACCGATTGGAGGCGTATGCAAGAAGGCGTCTGTGACCATAAGAAAACAGCGGGAATAGTGGCTTGATTGCCTGAATACGTATTCAGTGTGGTTCGCTATAAGGCCTTTATCGTTGCTGACCTGCCGCTGGTTACAAATGATTCATTTCTCATCCCGCCCAACAAAAACAAACCCCTTGGCGTCGGCGCCCTCATAGAAGTCTATTTCCTTGCCGATCACATACATCATGTGCTTCTTGTCAACGTAGACCGGGATACCTTCAAATGTATACGCCAGATCAGTGCCTTTTTTCTTATCAAAGCCTAGAATAAGCTGATGGCCGCCGCAGCCGGAGCCGCCCCGGATGCCGATGCGCAGGCCATAGTCTGGCGGTATGTTCTTCGTCTGCATAATGGCCAGCACGTGCTCCGCTGCTTTTTTTGTGAGGGAAACGGGTTGCAAGGTTGTCACAGACTATAGTTTGGTCTTATTCGTTCCATAAGCATAGGCTTCTCATGGTCAAAATTATCTAATTTTGACCACCCTTTTACGGAATACAAAATTATGGATGCACTGATTGAATATGGAAAGATCCTCCTGCCAGCCTCTATCGTCCTTTATGCGGTGTATATGATGGTGAGGTCGTTTATCAACAAGGAAATTGAACTGAAAAAACTGGAGGTACGCGGCCGGTCTATCGAGACAATCCTTCCCAACCGCCTGCAAGCCTATGAGCGGATTTGCCTTTTTCTCGAGCGGATCTCCCCGCCCAATTTGCTTTTACGCATCAACAATCCCGTGTACTCTGCCCGTGAACTACATAAGATTCTTCTTGATGAGATCCGCAATGAGTACAACCACAACGTATCGCAGCAGATCTATATGAGTGAAGAGGTTTGGAATATGGTGCGCAATGCCAAGGAAGACCTCGTGATTATGATCAATGAAGCGTCCTCACAGATGAGTGGTGAGGCCTCAGGGCTGGACCTCTCACGCAAGATATTTGAACTGACGCTCGAGAAGAACGTTGAGCCAATCAGTCATGCTTTGTCTGAGCTGAAGAAAGAAATCCAGCAGACTTTCTGATGGCTGTGGCCGTTATCGCCGGCAGTACCGGCCTTGTGGGCAACCTGCTCCTCGAATTGTTGATAAACGATGATCGCTACACGCGGGTGATCGCATTGACCCGGAAACCGCTGGATCGCCGGCTTCCCAAACTAGAGAACCTTGTTGTTGATTTTGACCGGCTTGACGATCATGCCCCGCAACTCAAGGCGGACGACATTTTCTGTTGCCTGGGCACCACAATCCGTCAGGCAGGTAGTCAGGCGGCATTTCGAAAAGTGGATTTTGATTATCCATTGAATCTTGCGCGTGTCACAAAAACGCAAGGGGCAAAGCAGTTTTTGTTGGTCACTGCCCTTGGAAGCGACAAGGCCTCTTCCATTTTCTACAATCGGGTTAAAGGCGAAGTAGAAGAGGCCATCAGCCAAGTGGGCTTTGATGGTTATCACATCTTCCAGCCTTCCATGCTGCTCGGCGATCGCAAGGAATCGCGGGCAGGAGAAGGTGTGGGGAAAGTTGTTATGACGGCGCTGGACTTCCTGATTCCAAAAAAGTATAAGGCCATCAATGCGGCCAAGGTGGCAAGGGGGATGGTGGCTATAGCCCGGCAAAATCTCCCAGGAAATAACATCCACGTTTCCGGCGAACTTCAGGACTACTGATTTATGATTGCTGTTATCCAGCGGGTTTCTCAGGCAAGCGTAACGATCAAGGGCAGCATGGTGTCCTCCATCCAAAGAGGACTGCTGGTGTTGGTAGGTATCGAGGAAGCCGATGGGGCGGATGACATTGAATGGCTTTCAGCCAAGATTGTCAACCTCAGGATATTTAATGATGCCGAAGGCGTAATGAATCTCAGTATCAAGGAGGTAAACGGTGAATTGTTGGCTGTCAGTCAATTCACCCTGCATGCCAGCACAAAGAAAGGCAATCGCCCTTCCTACCTAGCGGCTGCACGCCCGGAGACCGCTATACCTATCTATGAAAGCTTTGTGAAGGCACTGACTTCAGCGCTTGAAAGACCGGTGCAAACGGGGGTGTTTGGGGCAGACATGCAAATCAACCTGATCAACGATGGTCCAGTGACCATCATCATCAATACCAAGGAACGTAAGTAAATCAGATTACCGCCAGTGTGATGAACATCACATTGAGAAAGACGAACAGGGCCACAATGATTCTGGCGCCACGACGGTTGGTGCGCTCGGCAAGCGCTTTGTTGCCCATATCAAATTGCTTGAGTGCGATGGCGGAAACCAGCAAAGTGCCGAAAATGGCAATGAAGGTGAGCGCGTGAAGGGTATCCACGAGGGAGAAGGAAGATGATTCCGGCAAAAGAGAATCGATGATGTATTTGTTACCGACGGCGGCAAACAACCCGCCCACCGGCAAACCGAAGCGTGGATCCATTTCAGACGGGTGTGGTGTAAAACTGATACATGCAATCAAGAAAGCAATGTACATACCAAGGAAGATCTTCATAAATAGCCCCCATGCGTCGCGCTCGATATCGAGATCGATTGTGAACTGAGAAAATGTCTGATGGTCGTGTCCTGGCCTTGGGTCACCAAACCCTGTGGAGTAGACATTGTCGCGCACGCCAACCCTGAAGTTGCTGATGGCCCAACCATCGATGGCCTCTTCATCATCAAACTTGCTTCCTTTGAAGTCCGGACGAAAGATCAGGGCAGCGTTGTCCAGAATACTGTTTTCAATCTGAACCTTCAACTGTTGCTTGTCAAAGGGAAAGTCCTGAACGCTCCAGTTCTCCTTCATCGTACACTTCATTTTAAGCATCACCCATGTTTTGCCATCCACTGTATCGATGATGGACTCCGGCGGCTCGATAGTTTTTGCATTGGGAATATCCAGCTGCGTTGTAAAGTCAAATTCAGGGTTGTCGTAAAGGAACCACAACCAAAAACGCATGGTGTACTCTTTGTCGTGGAAATTGATGTCGTGAACGCTGATCACATAGGCACCGACCACGACAGTATCCGGTGCCTGCGCGTGAAGGAACAGTGGGGAAATGAAAAGAGTCGCACCCAGAAACAAGTGTCTGAGTCGGTTCATACAGGTAAGTAAGATGTCACCGGCTTACTTTGATTGAACCTTGGCTTTCATGTCAGGATTACCTTTCACGTATGTCTCCAGCATGTTATCCATTTCCCATAGCATGTGCATGATAGACTCTTTTGCGCGGTAGCCGTGGCTTTCATAGGGAAGCACTACATACCGTGCAGTTCCTCCATGACCCTTGATGGCATTGTAAAACCGCTCTGTCTGTATAGGAAAAGTTCCCGAATTATTGTCTGCCTCGCCATGGATTAACAGTATTGGCGTTTTGATTTTGTCGGCGTGCGAGAAGGGTGACATCCGCTCATACACATCGGGTGCTTCCCAGTAGGTGCGTTCCTCACTCTGAAACCCAAAGGGCGTGAGCGTTCGGTTGTAGGCGCCGCTGCGGGCAATCCCGGCCTTGAAGAAGTCAGTATGGGCCAACAGATTGGCGGTCATGAAGGCTCCGTAGCTGTGTCCACCCACACCCACACGCTTAGGATCAACGACACCAAGTGAAACACCATAATCAATTGCTGCCTTTGCACTGGAAACGAGTTGCTCAACATACGTGTCATTCGGCTCTTTGTCACCCTCTCCGACAATCGGGATGGACACGTTATTCAGGACCGCATATCCCCTGACAACCCAAAAGATCGGGCTTCCTGAACTGATCCGCGTAAATGTGTGTGGTGAGCCCTTTACCTGACCGGCCGCCTCCCTGGATTTATATTCATCCGGGTAGGCCCAGAAAAATGTGGGAAGCGGACCCTGTTCTTTCTTATATCCCGGAGGAAGATACAAATCGGCGGTAAGGTCAACGCCGTCAGCACGCTTGAACTTCAGCACCTGCTTCTTCACATCCTTGATCTGCGGATAGGGATGCGGAAAAGATGTTATCGCAACAGGCGGGGTTTTTGACCCGGCCGTCCGCAGGTAGAAATTCTGGGTCTCTGAATTGGATTCCCGGGCGGTAATGAAGGTCATCTTCTTGTAGTCGGTGATGGCTATAACGGATTCATAATAAGGAGACTCACTACGCCATATCCGTGTGATCTTACCGGATGCAAGATCCATCTTGTCCAGAAAGGGTCTGTCACCCTCGGGTGATGAACCCGTGCCCGTCATGAAAGTTGAATTGTCGGTACCAATGTGCATGACGAGGCGACCGAAGGAATTATATGACATTACGGGATCACCCGGATCACCATAAGCATCCTCCGTTGACCGGTCAAACACGACTTTCTTTTTTGTCGGATTGGAAGGATCGATTTGATACGTCCGTGTCTTGCGGTCGCTCCACCAATATTCGTACACCCAGGCCGTCTTGTCATTACCCCATGCAATTCCGCTGTATCGTAGCGGAAGACTGATCAGGGCAGAAGGAGAACTGCTAAAGGGTGCGCTCCACATCATCACCTTATCGCGTATTTCTGCCTTCGCTTTTGGATCGCCTCCATCCTGCGCTTCTGTCCAATAAACGGTAGCAGGCTGGTCGGCACGCCAGCCGTGACTTCGAGGTCCTTTGATGGCTGAACTGAAGCCCACTGGAATATTGTCACCCAGCGGGATGTCAGCCAGTTTCTTTACCGCTTTCCCGGTGAAATCAGACACTTGAACAGTCTGAGGAAAGAGGTATACAGGTACCAGGTACGAGTACGGGCGGCTTACCGTGCGGGTCATCAGGAGCGTTCCATCGGGTGAGGGACTGAACATGGCATGGATGGCAGGTGCCCCGAGTGGTTTCTCAATTCCATCAACGTCAACCAAGGCCAATTGCGAGGTGCAGTAGAAATCAAATGCCGTCTCGTCATAGGTGTTCTTCAGGAGATCCTGATAGGTCCGCGACGGCGCCTTCCTCCCAAGGTTTTCTTCAATGACGGGACCATCAGGTATGCGTGATTTTGCGTCAAGCTGCTTGCCTTCGTTGGCGGCTGCGAGGAAAATCACCTGCATGGAGTTGGGGGTCCAAACCACAGGATTGCTGTATGTGGCATTGACCCTTCGTTTGGAAAGCTGACGGGCAGCAAACGTGGTGAGGTCCACCATCCAAAGTTCAATACGGTCAGGATAGGTTTGCAGAAAGGTCGCCTTCTTACTGTCAGGGGAATAACTGAAGTTGCTCATCTGGACTGGTGAAGGCAGTCCCGTGACAGCATATTCCTTCATGTCCTTGAGGTTTTTGAACTTCAATCCGATAAATGGATTGGTTCGGCTTGGCCCAAAATTATCCGGGTTGATTCGGAGTCCCGCAATACGCAACTCCGGCCTCGAGAGTTCTTCAATGGAGGGGAAGTCAGACCTGTCAAGCATCGCCATCCAGGTCTTGTCAGGGGAGAGCGACAGAGCGGGTGTCAGGGGCGCGTCAACGAGCTTGGCAATTTCTTCCGGTGGACGTTGATAGCCGGTGGGGGATTGTGCCTGAACGACCAGGGAGAGACCAGCGGCCAAAAGGATAAGAATATTTTTCATAGTGGGAATTTGGAGAAAGGTACATACGGGAGTGCAAATTAACCACTGGATTTTGACCGTTGTCATCAACAGCAGCCGGATGCCCGGATATTCAGTACAAAGGTCTATTTTTGCTTCAAACAAATGCTTATGTACACAGGACTACTCCATACACATTCCATGCTGCGCTTTCTGGTTCTTGTGCTCCTTCTTGTCGTGATCATTACTTCTTTCCTTGGACTTACCAACAAGAAGCCCTTCTCAAAGCTTGATAATATCCTGGGACTGTCACTCTTTTCGGTTACGCATACCCAGTTGCTTGTCGGCATACTTCTGTACTTCAATAGTTCGTTTGTTTCTTTCAGCAAGGAGACCATGAAGAACGCCGAATCCCGCTATTGGACGGTCGAGCATTTCACCATGATGCTCATAGCCATTGTGCTGATTACCATGGCCCGGATCACAGCCAAAAAAATGCCGAATGACGCGGCCAAGCATAAAAGAATGCTGGTGTTTAACTCGATCGCGCTGGTCGTCATTCTGGCGACAATTGCCATGAGCAAGCGAGGTTTATTCTCGATAACAGGGATTGCCGGAATGTAGCCGAATGGGCGCTTACGACGTTCCTGCAGGATTTGAAGCTAGCAGTAGCTCTATAATAAAGACGAAACTTCTAACTTTACTGGGAAATGTCATGGGAATGAGATTCACACTGTTTGCCTTGGCTTGGTTTGTCGGCTCCATTGTCAATGCTCAGACTTTTGCACCACGCTATGAACTGAGCAAGATCAAGGAGGTCAGTTCGCCGTATCACGATGCCGCTCCGGTGGTATCTCCCGACGGCAAGAAGTTATACTTCTTTGTGGTGGACCACCCATCCAATACGTATGGCAAGACAGGTACTCAGGATATCTGGATGAGCACCAAGGATGACAAGGGTATGTGGTCTCCACCGCAGCACCTCGGCTCACCGTTCAATCAGAGCAAAACCAATCAGGTTTTCCAGGTATTGCCCGACGGTACATTGCTTGTGCGGGGAGGTCGGTCGAAGAATTCAGTAGGATTCTCCCTGGTGAGCCCCGGAGCAGGCTTCAGTGAGCTCAAGATTGCGGATTTTGAAAGCATGGCCAAGGGCAGGTTCAATGGGGCCACAATTTCTTCTGACCGCAAGCACATGATCCTCTACTTCGCCGAGCAGCAGGGCGCCGTTAAGAGCGATCTCTACGTCACGCACGAACGGGGAGGGAGTTGGACACGGCCAGAGAAGTTGAAGTTCAGTAATGCGACGGACGAATTCGCGCCTTTCATTGGCCCAGATGACAAGACTTTGTACTTCGCCAGCGACCGGAATGCTCCGGGGAAGCAGGGCGGCGCAGATATTTACAAGACAACACGGCTTGATGATACCTGGAATACATGGTCGGAGGTGACGAACGTTGGCAAGCCGGTGAACACAGCCGCGGCCGATGATTACTTCTCGATGGATGCGAACGGCAGTGTGTATACGGCCCGTGCCAACAGCCGTGTTGATGGCGGCAATCTTGACATCTTTGTGCTTATCCCTAAATCCATCAAGGTGATGGTGGCCGGAACAGTTTATGATGAAAAGACCAATCAACCGCTGGTCGCATCTGTTACAGTGACCATAAAAGATACGAAACCATTGGCGCTCAAGACCCCGGCTACCGGAAAATATGAAGCACGCATTCCGGAGACGGATGCTTATCAGCTTAGCGCCAGTTCGTCAGGCTATCAACCAAAAGAAATACCGGTCACACTCCCCACGCTCGGCGGAGATACTACGATAGTGACAGACGTATACCTGACACCCATCGCAAAAAAACTTATGATTTCGGGAACCGTGTTCGATAAGAAAACCAATCAGCCCATCAGGTCCAAAGTAGATTTTACGCTTCGCCCTGACAGCAAGAGTACGTACTCCCTTGCAGCTGAGGCAGGCAAATTTGATCTCGAAGTCGGTAATCTGGGCACATATGTTCTTGCAGGGTCTGCGGAAGGATACCTTTCATCCTCTGACAGCATCGACTTTACCAGTGATGACCTTTCACCAATGAGCAAGGATCTGTACCTGACACCGATCGAAGTAGGCCTGACGGTCAGGCTGAAGAATATTTACTTCGACTTCAACAAGACGACGCTCAAGCCGGAATCTTTCGTTGAACTTAATAAGGTCGTTGATTTCCTGGAACAGAATCCAACCGTTGAAGTAGAAATCGCCGGTCACACCGACAGCAAAGGCACGGATGAATACAACAATAGCCTTTCGCAGGGTCGGTCACAGGCGGTGGTTGATTATATTGCCAATCAAGGCATCGATGTGACAAGGCTTGTCGCAAAGGGTTATGGCGAGTCGAAACCCATCGATACCAATGACACCCCGGAAGGTCAGGCGAATAATCGCAGGGTGGAATTCACCGTGCTGAAGAAATAACATTAAGATCCCAAATCCAACCCTATGAAGCGGCTTACCGTCATCTTCTTCTTTTTATCGGCTACCCTCTATGCCTCAGACACAACGCGCTTTACCGTGTTGTCGGCTGGCAAGATTGCCGGAAAACAAGTCACATGGTCTGATGGTCAGGGTAAAATCCACTATCGCTACGAATTCAATGACAGGGGCCGGGGACCAAAACTCCAGGTTGACATCAGGCTGGAAGGGGGAATAATTGTTTCCCGCAAGGTTTCTGGCGTCGATTATTTCAAAGGAGCCGTTGACGAGACTTTTGAGATTGTTGATGGAACTGCCCGGTGGAAAAACAAGATTGAAAACGACCAACGCGCTGTTAGCGGACCGATCATCTATTCTCCGATGGAAGGGGTACCGGGTGAAATTGAATGGGCATTAAAGCAATTGCTGAAGCACGGTGGCCATGTTCACGAAATGGACATGTTGCCATCCGGAAAACTGAAAGCTGTGCACGTGAAGAACCACCGAGCACTGGTCAACACCTTTGAGGAGGAGCTTGAACTGTACGCGTTTTCAGGTTCAGGCGGCCCGCCAGCCTACGTTTGGGTTACACCCAACAAGGCATATTTCGCCACCATCAACGGTTGGATGTCGACAATCCGGGCAGGCTATGAGTTTCTCATCCCCGAGCTTCAGAAACTCCAGGACGCGGTAGAGGAGGAGTTCTTTGCTCTGCAGGAAGACAACCTGACTCAACGCAATGACCTCCCGGTAGCCATTACCCATGTCAGTGTTTTTGATTCAAAATCCGGCAATGTTATGACCGATCAGACCGTTGTCTTTGACAAGGGGAAAATCACGCAGGTTGGAAAAGCAAAGAGTGTCACCGTCCCCGCAACCGCTAAGGTTATAGAGGGCAATGGAAAAATGCTGCTCCCGGGGCTATGGGACAATCATGTGCATTATTCCATGTCGCAAGGACTTTATCACCTGGCCGCAGGCGTCACCAATGTCAAGGACATGGCCAATTCGCTTGACCTTCCGGAGATCAAGAAAAAGGTGGACGCCGACATACTGCTTGGACCTGAGATTTCTTCGATGTCTGGCTTCATCGACTTTGCCGGGCCATATGCGGGGCCTACAGGAAAGATTGTCAAGACGTTGGAGGAAGGCATAGCCGGTGTGAATTATTACGCTGATCATGGCTACCAGCAGGTTAAGCTATACAGTTCCATCCCGGTTGAGTGGGTAAAACCCCTGGCCGCGGAGGCCCACAAACGTGGCATGAAGGTCTGCGGTCACGTTCCTTCGTTCATGACGGCCGAAAGAGCCATCAACGACGGGTACGATGAGGTCATCCATCTGAATATGATCATGCTCAATTTCATGGGTGACTCCATCGATACCCGATCAATGGGAAGATTCATCAAGGTGGCAGAACGTGCCAAGAACGTTAACCTCAATAGCCCGGAGGTGAAGCGATTTGTGAAACTGCTGAAAGACAAGAAAATTGTCGTCGATCCTACAGCCGCGATCTTCGAAGACATGTTTACCAATGAGCCGGGCAAACTCGCCGCAGGGTATGCCCCGATTCTAAACATGTTCCCTCCTGAATTCCGCCGAAACCTGTATCGTGGCGGCCTGCCGACCATGCCAGGTCATGAGGCAGATTACAAACAATCGTACGCCAATATGCTGGGTATGCTCAAGTTGCTGCACAACAGCGGTATTACTTTCGTACCTGGTACTGATGATTTTCCTGGGTTTGCTTTGCACCGCGAACTGGAATTGTATGCCAAGGCGGGTGTTTCCAACAAAGAAGTGTTGCAGAAAGCTACTATACTGTCGGCACGCATCGCGGGCAAGGAGCAGGAGTTGGGTTCCGTCGAAGTTGGCAAGAAAGCCAACCTCATCCTTGTTGACGGCAACCCGGTGAAGAATATCTCCGACATCCGCCGCGTGGAGCTAACGATGAAGGGCGGACACATCTACGATACGAAGACCTTGTATGCATCGTATGGGTTTGGGTTCTGGAAATAAACCCACTTACCACTACCACTTACCACTTACCACCACTCACCCCTCACCCTCCTCGGTAAGCACCTCCCGTACACGCTCCTGGTCCTTCTCAAAAATGTGCAACCGCACGCCGGGAAAGATGTCATTGCGCAGTGGATAAAGACTTGTAAAATTTTCCTCTGTCAGGAAACATGGAATGCCATACGCATCAAGTTTGGTTTTAGCCAGATTGGCCAGGATGTAGGTATCGAAGGATTGGTAAATAATGATTTTTTCGTCGTTCATGAGGTGGGGCTCGCACAGGTGCAATAAGAGGCTAAGTAATTTTTAATGATGTCATGGAGACAGAGCCCATGGAGAGTTTGTCGTTAAAGAATTGGACAGATTCTTTCTTGTCCTTCAGGCCGAGTGTGTAGATCAAAGGGAAGTAATGATCCGGTGTCGGGACAGACAACTTGGCGGCGGGGCCGAGCTGGTTATAATTCATGAGGGAAGTGTGATCGTCCTTGCTGATTAGTTTCTTGAAGGTCTCATTCATCTCTACAGCCCAATCGAAGCCGGCGTCGGGTTGCTGCCAGATGAGCATGCCGAGGTTGTGCACCATATTGCCACTGCCAATGATGAGCACACCCTTATTTCTCAACGCGGAAAGATCCTTCGCCAGGTCATAGTGGTACACTGCAGGCTTGCTGTAGTCAATGCTGAGCTGGAGTACCGGGATATTGGCTTGCGGGAACATTTGCCTTACTACCGACCAGGTGCCGTGGTCGAGTCCCCATTCGTGGTCTAGTCCAACCGTTGTTTTCCTGATCGACTTTGCCGTCTCCATAGCGAGCACAGGATCTCCCGGCGCTGGGTATTGAACGTTAAAGAGCGCTTGTGGGAATCCATAAAAGTCATGGATCGTGCGCGGCTTCTCCATGGCGGTGATCCAGGTGCCATCGGTGAGCCAGTGGGCGGAAATACAAAGCACCGCTGTGGGTTCCGGGATGGTCTTACCGAGCTCAGCCCAGCTTCGGCTGAATTCATTATCCTCGATGCCGTTCATTGGCGAGCCATGACCAATGAAGAAAGCGGGCATTCTGGCGTCCTTGATCGGCAGGCTGCCGGAAAGCGTATTTAGGTCCTGTAAGCTTTTCATGGATAGTGCTCTAACCCGGTGAATCGTTGTGAAGTTCCTTCCAAGGTGGGAAAATAGCAGTTTTTGGTGCGGAATAAGTAATTTCGTTGACTTGTAACAAACACTGTTGACCACCGTCTAGCTCTTGAAATCGATGACATTGGAGTCCTTTCAGACCATTGTTTACCCTGTTAAGAATAAGCTGTATCGCTTTGCGTTCCGGCTTTTGGGTAACAATGAGGAGGCCAAGGACGTTGTGCAGGAGGTCATGATTAAAGTATGGAACGGCCGGGAACAGCTTGGCGAAGTGCAGAACATGGAAGCCTGGTGTATGCGGATTACCAAGAACCTCTCGCTTGACCGGTTGCGCCAACAGCAGCGGAGGCCGACAGATTCACTGGAAAAGGGCATGCATGTCAGTCACAACAGCCTTAGCCCGGCGGAGTCAACAGAAATGGCAGAGCGTATGAAGCGTATTGGTGAGTTAATGGCGGAATTGCCCGACAAACAGCGGCAGGTGATGCACCTCCGGGATGTGGAAGGGTACAGCTACATCGAGATCTGTGAGATCCTTGAGATCGATATGAACCAGGTGAAGGTGAGTTTGTTCAGGGCCAGGAATGCGGTGCGGGAGAAATTACTAAAAATGGATGCGTATGGACTTGCATGAAGTAGAACGGTTGCTGGAGAAGTACTGGCAATGCGAAACAACGCTGGAAGAAGAGAAGCAGCTTCGCGATTTTTTTGCATCCGGCAGTATTCCTGCCTCGATGAAGGGAGCATCGGATCTATTTGGTTTCTTTGAGGCAGAGCAGAAGAAAGCGCTGGCACCAAATTTTGAGACTGGTGTAACAAAGCAGTTGCGTACTCGTCAAGGATCAAAGATTGTCTCGATGATCAGTTACGGTAACATGGCCAGGATAGCCGCAGGTATTGTTGTTGTGGTGGCAGCCACCTTCCTGATACGGCAGGAGATTCGGAAATCGTACCCTAAGGAAATGCAGGATACATTTACGGATCCTCAGATTGCCTTTGAGGAAACGAAGCGAGCCCTGCAGATGATCTCGAACAGTTTTGGGAAGGCCAAGAAGGAAGCCAGCAAAATGCAGATGTTGAATGAGGCCGAGAAAAAGATTCAAGCGAAAAGCGAAACAGAAAAAATAAATATTTGACGCAGACGACTGCATAATTAATGAACTAAACAGAAAATGTTAATCAAAACGCATATGAAAAAGTTAATGATGGGATTGGTGATGGTGGTGATGTCGGTGGTAGCCCAGGCTCAAGGGGAGGCGATCACGAAATTTTTCAATAAGTATCAGGATAACCCCGACTTTACACAGGTGACGGTCAGCAGCAAGATGTTTGGATTGTTCACCAATATGGAAGTTGAAAAGCCGGAGGACAAGGAAATTCTCGAGGCCATCAGCAAGATCAAGGGTCTCCGTGTGCTTGCCAAGGACCAGGCCCGTGATTCGCGGGAACTGTACAAGGAAGCGCTGTCGATCGTGCCCAAGGACTATGAAGAGCTGATGTTCGTCCGTGACAAGGATCAGGATATGAAGTTCCTTATCAAGGAGTCGGGTGGCAAGATCAGCGAATTGATCATGATTGCCTCAGGTAATGATGACTTCAAGATGCTTAGCCTCTTTGGTGAGATTGATCTCAAGAAGGTGAGCCGCATAGGCAGCAAGATGAATATCGATGGTCTGCAGCAGCTCAACAAAATGGACAAAGGCGAGAAGAAAGGTAATGATTAAGCCAGGAAACGGCTATCTTCGTTCCCCGCGAAACCATTCGCGGGGAACTTCGTTTTCGGACCGTCGGAAGTTAATATCGGAAATCCTATCATGAAGAAGATCGTTCTCTTAATGACATTACTGCTTGCTGCCACGGGTATCCGGGCGCAAAGCAAGACTACGGAAGCCCTCCAAAAACGCTTTGAGGGATCACTCTCCCTGTATTTTTACAAGAACACACTCCGGATGCTGAATCAGCAGGAGAACAGGGAGTTTGATGAGCTTATCCGAAACATCGAGAAGATGAAGTTCCTGATGGTGGACAAGACGGCTGTAGGCTTTGAATCAAATGACTACAGAGAGCTTGTTGATGATTACACGGCGGAATCCTATGAGGTGATCGTCACCAGCCGCATGGATGGCCGTAATTTTGACATCTATTTGCGTGACGCCAAGGGCACCAAGCCCGGAACAGTGGTTCTTGTCAATGATTCTTCCAGCCTGTATGTGCTGGATATTGTGGGTACCATCGATGTGAGCAAGGCTGGAGCATTATTCTCTGCCATCGACAATAATACCGATATTGGAAAGCGAATTCGTGGTTTCACGGATCAAAAACCGGACACTTCCCGGCAAAAAAGAAGACGCAAAGTCGATTAACCTCCCTTACGTTGGAAACTGTTCTATCCATTCACGAGCTGACCAAGAATTTTGGCAAGCTCTGCGCGGTCAACAAGCTCAATCTTGAGGTAAAGCGTGGCCAGGTCTTCGGGATGCTTGGACCCAATGGCAGCGGCAAGACCACGACGCTGGGTATGCTGATGGGTGTCACCAACCCGTCTTTCGGAAACTTTTCCTGGTTTGGTCAACCACCGACCAACGAGCTTCGGAAGAAGATTGGTGCTGTGCTTGAGCACCCGATATTCTACCCTTATCTCAGCGGGCAAAAAAATCTGGAGCTCATGGCCTTGATCAAGGAAGCTCCGGTAGAAAACATTCCAAAGGTACTTGAGCTCGTTGAGCTGTCTTCACGCCGCAATGACAAATACAGGACGTACTCGCTGGGGATGAAGCAACGGTTGGCCATTGCATCGGCATTGCTCAACGATCCCATCGTGCTGATTCTCGACGAACCTACCAACGGACTTGATCCGATGGGTATCGCGGAGATCCGTGAAATCATCAAACGCATTGCCACCGATGGCAAGACCATCATCCTGGCAAGTCACTTGCTTGACGAAGTGCAAAAAGTGTGTTCGCATTTTGCCATTCTCCGCAAGGGAAACCTGGTGCACTATGGCCCTGTCGACGATGTGGGCAAAGGTGAAGAAACCGTGGAGGTTGTGGCCTTTCATGATGACCTCCCTTTGATCCTTGAATCCTTCCCGGGTGCCGAATCAGTCAGAAAGGATGGACCCCACTATGTGGTGAAAATGAAAGAAGGATTTCATAGCCTGGAGCTCAACCGGTTCCTTTTTGAGAAAGGCCTGGTGGCATCTCACCTGGTGACCCAAAAGAAGAGCCTGGAGAAACAATTCCTGGAAATATTAGCCGAAGCCGATCATGCTGCACTTGCTAAAAGTTGACCTGAAGAAACTCACCGACTACCGCACCTTCTGGGTGATCTGCGGGCTGTATTTCTTTATGCTGTGCATGGGTGCCGCCAGCGGGATGGAGTTCTTAAAGTGGCTGGCGAGCCTCATCGAAGGTTTTGGCCAGAAAATCAATATCACCCGTATACCGCTGTATCACTTTCCGGATATCTGGCAAAACCTCGCTTGGAGCGGCGGGTTGCTGAAGATGGGTTTGGCCGTCATGACCGTGATCTCCATTACCAACGAATACCAATACCGGACGATTCGGCAAAACATCATTGACGGATTATCCCGGGAACAATTTCTCTTGTCGAAGGTCATGATGAATCTCGTCCTCAGCGCACTCAGCATGGGCATGGTATTCCTCATCGCCGCGGTCGCTGGACTTATCTACACCCCCCAACTGGATTTTCCGTATGGCTTTACGGGCATTGGATTTTATCCGGCTTATTTTCTGGAAGTTTTCGGCTTTCTGTCCTTTGCTTTGATGCTGGGCATCTACATTCAACGCTCAGGATTGACAATCATTCTGCTCCTGAATTCATACCTCATTGAATTGATCATCAAGGAGAACATCGATGAGTATGTACCCCAGGTCATTCCCTACTTCCCGCTCGAATCCATTATGAACCTGGTCCCCATGCCCTTCGCACGCTATGCATTCCAGGAAATCAGGGACTATGTGACTTTTGAGTCCGTGGCCATCGCGCTCGTTTGGGCGGTGCTCTTCAACTACTTTGGATATCTGAAGCTGAAGAGGTCGGATATTTAATGCTTCGACTCAAGCTGACAATCACGCCAAGATCGTCCGTAGATTGACCCTCTTGTCATGCTGAGCGGAGACGAAGCATGAGCGCAGACGAAGCATGACGACGAAGTGTGACTGTGGGTCAGCCTGAGTCGAAGACCTTTACCCTTTCATCGTTCCTTCGGACAATTGCTCATCTCCGGATTGATCAGTGCAGTCGGCGCTGGCGCAAGGCTCATTTTCCCATTCGGTTTCCAGCGTGATGTGGCGGATGTGATGATGGAAGAGCGCCTGCCGGAATTTTTCTTTGATCGTGTTCTCTAGTTCGTGGCCTATATCCTTCTTCAATACCAGATGTGCCGTTAGTGCATTTTCCGTGGAACTGATAGCCCAGATATGAACATGGTGCAATCCCGCGACACCCTCCAGTTTTAAGGCGTGATCAGTGATTTCCCTGACTGAAACATTTTCCGGCACGCCATCCAGCGATAGCCTCAGGCTCTCTTTGAGTAGCTTCCAGGTACTGATAAGAATGAATGCCACCACCGCCAGGCTCAACGCACTGTCGATCCAGTACCAACCCGTGAATAGAATCGCAATGCCGCCAAGCACAATTCCTGCAGATACCAGGGTGTCGCTAAGTAAATGCAGGTAGGCACTCCGGATGTTAATGTCCTTGTCTTTTTCCCGAAAGAAGAAGAATGCGGTCGTACCGTTGATGATAATGCCGATACCGGCCACCATCGCAATCGTAGATCCGGTTATGGGCTCGGGTTTAAAGATCCTTTGAACACCCTCAAAGGCAATGGCACCGATAGAAACGAGCAGAATGACCGAATTGAACAATGCTACAAGAATGGAAGTCTTGCGGTAGCCATAAGTGAATTGATCATTGGCCTTGACTTTCAGCAGGCGAAATGCTACCAGCGACAGCACCAGGGTTCCCACATCCGCGAGATTGTGGGCTGCATCAGACAGGAGGGATAGGCTGTTGATGCTGAAGCCAACACCCGCTTCGACGATGACAAAGAGAAAGTTCAGCCAAATCCCAATGGAAAAGGCGGTGGTTACTCTCGACCATGCGGGTAAAGCGTGCTGATGAATTCCGTGATCGTGTCCCATCGATACAAAATTACGCAAAGGTACTTCGTCTAATCTACGATCGAATGGTATATCATCGTCTTGATTTTTTCATTCATGTTTCGATAGGGGGAGGTGAGCAGGTTTGTATAAATAAGCACAACAAGCTTTTCTTTGGGATCGGCCCAATAGCTTGTGCTGAAAGCTCCTCCCCAGGAAAAGGTCCCCAGTGAGTAAATCGACTGATAATCATTCTTGTCTGTTTCCAGGCCAAAGCCAAGACCCACTTGTGTGGTGATGGGCGGCTGTGTCTGATTGGTCAGCATTAGCTCCACTGTCTTCCGGCTTAGCAAGCGCACACCGTTGTATTCTCCTTTGTTCAGGAACAACTGGAGGAATTTCGCGTAATCTTCGGCGGTAGAGCTGAGTCCCGCGCCGCCTGAGTAGTATTTTCCCTCAAGCTTGGGATAATCAAAGTTAACGCCGTCAAAGCCGGTCGTTGTGACCTTGGAAAGATTACCGTCTTTCACCTGATATAACGGAACGAGCCGGCTATGTTTTTCTTTTGGTAAGTAAAAATAAGTGTCGTTCATGCCGAGAGGCTGAAAAATCCTCGACCGAAGAAACTGATCAAACGACATCCCGGAAACAACTTCCACCAGATAGCCCAATACATCGCAGTTCAGGCCATAGGTGAAGGCTTCGCCCGGATGGTGTTTCAAGGGGAGCGTCCCTAGAGTCTTCATCTTATCGGCCAACACCATATCAGCCGTGCCGATGCCGCTTGGAATACCAGCTTTCGCGTAGATCGCCTTGAAATCCTGGCTGCCAATAGCAGGATAGTCGAGACCGGAAGTGTGTGTAAGTAGTTGTCGAATGGTGATTTCACCCTTGGCCGGTTGCGTAGTGTATGTGGTATCGGCCCAGTTAAGCGTGCCAAGCACCTTGGGATTTCTGAACTCCGGAATGTACCTGGAGACGGGGTCGTCCAGGAAGAACTTCCCTTCCTCGAAGAGCATCATAACGGCCAGCGAAGTAATGGCTTTCGTCTGGGAGGCTATTCTGAAGATATCATCCTTCTTCATCGGGACTTGTGCCTCCGCATCGCTCGAGCCATATGCCTTGTAATGGACGATCTTGCCATTGCGCGCAATGAAAACGACTGCGCCATTTAGCCATTTCTTGTTTACGTGATCGAAAATGAGTTGATCCATCCGGTTCAGACGATCTACAGAAAGCCCGTTTTCACCAGGCTTGCCGGGCTGAAGGTTTTGTGCTTGGATCCATGAGGAGAGGGCAGTTAGCCAGATGATGAGTATGGATTTCATAGGTTTCAGATTATTGCGTTCAGGTTTGGGCTAAGGAATTTTTATCTCATCGATTTTGAGAATGGTTTGCGTGAGCACACTGGCTCCATTGGCCATGTCTTGCGGTGAGGTGTATTCATCGGGTGCATGGCTGACACCATTCTTGCTTGGGACGAAAATCATCCCTGTCGGCGCAATCGTGGCCATGTCCTGCGAATCGTGACCTGCACCGCTGGGCATTACCAACGAGGTGAGGCCAAGTTCTTTGGCGGACTGCGCCACGATTTCCTGAATGCGCTTGTCCGTCAGCGCGGGCATATTTTCGTTGGTCAACATGTATCGGATGGAGGTACCTGTCACCCGCTCAATCTCCTTGCTTTGAGCCTGAATTGATGCGAATACAGCCAGAACTTTTTCATGTGACAGATCCCGAATCTCCAGCGACATGATCACTTTGCCAGGGATAACATTGGGGGCCCCAGGCTCTGCACGAATTCTTCCCACGGTGGCAACCTGACGGCCGGTCATGGCCAGCGCAGCTTCGTTGACGGCAATGGTCAGTTTAGCTGCGGCCAGCATCGCATCCTTCCGCTGGTTCATGGGCGTGGTGCCGGCGTGATTGGCCTTGCCGGTGATTGTCACTTCCCATTGATTGATGCCGACAATGCCCTCGACTACACCAATGTTAATGCCTTTCTGATCGAGGATACCGCCCTGCTCGATATGCAGTTCGACGAAGGCTTTGTAGTCTCCCTTCTTGCGTACGGCTTCCGAAAGTTTGTCAGGATTCCCGCCGATATCGATGATGCCTTGCCGGATGGTCTTGCCGCTGCTGCTGACCAGGTCGAGCGAAGTTGAAGGGAGAATGCCGCACATGGCCTCACTGCCGATGAGTCCACCCTCCTCATTTTGGAAGATGATCACCTCCAGCGGATGTTTTGTTATGATCTTCGCTTCATTCAGCAGTTCAATGCACTCAATCGCGCCAAGAGACCCGACATCACCGTCATAGTTTCCTCCACCAGGGACACTATCGATGTGAGAGCCCAGTGCGATGGCGGGCAGGGCATTATTCTTACCGGCCCGCCGCCCAATAATATTTCCGGCGGCATCCAATCGTACATCCAGTCCGGCAGTCTTCATGAGTCCCATCACATAGGCTCTGCCAGCCAGGTCGGCTTCACTGTATGCCACACGGCTTACACCACCTTCCGGGTTTGTTCCAAATTTTCCAAGAGCCATGATCCGTGCCTCCATACGTGATGGATTTCCTGTCAGCGCTTTTTGGGCATGGCTGCTTACAGTCATTGAGAGACACAGGAGGACAAAGATTACTTTCATTGTTTTGTCAGTTTAATGTGTGCGTCCCTGCCAACGAGTGTCATCTGGACATTGATGACTTTGGGAAATTGACAATACACAAGTTTAAGGTAGTTCCTGTTTTCCATTGCCATTACGACCGAGAAGACAGTTTCATAGGTTTCTGATCCGCCCGCAGCCTGCATGGCATTCACCATCGCCTCAGACCTGCCCTCAGAGAACAATGCCCGCAGGATTTTTTGTTCGATTTCATTCATAAGGTCTAGCGCTTCAAAATGGCGGCAACCCCCATGCCGCCGCCGGTGCAGATGGATATCAATCCGGTGCCACTTCCTTTTTGAGCCAGCAATTTTGCCAATGTGCCCACGCACCGGGCACCGGTTCCGCCGAACGGGTGCCCCAATGCAAGGCTACCGCCTTTTACGTTCATCTTGGCCCGGTCGATCGACCCAAGTGCGCGATCAACGCCCAGTACCTTCCTGCAATAGTCATCGCTTTCCCAGGCTTTCAAGGTACACAACACCTGTCCGGCAAAGGCTTCATGAATTTCGTAATAGTCAAATTCTTGGAGCGTCATGTTGTTTCGCTTGAGCAGATTGGCCACGGCAGCGGCAGGTGCCATGAGCAACCCGGCGCCATGCACATGATCAACGGCGGTCGCCTGAACGTCTTGCAGAAATGCCTGAACCGGAAGTTGGTTGGCCTGGGCAAACGTTTCCGATGCCAGCATGACAGCGCCTGCTCCATCGGTAAACGCAGTGCTGTTGCCAGCGGTCATCGTTCCATTTTGACTTTTGTCAAAAGAGGGCCTAAGTACGGCGAGTTTTTCCAGTGTGGTATCGGCGCGAATCATGGGGTCGCGAGCTACGCCTTTGAAAGGGAAAACGAGATCTTCATAGAATCCTTCTTCGTAGGCTCTCGCTGCCTTGTGGTGGCTTTCAAGCGCCAGCTGATCTTGTTCGCCGCGGGTAATGCGCCATTCCTTCACCATCTTCTCGGTGTGTTGTCCCATCGACAACCCTGTACGGGGCTCAACGATCGCGGGGTAGGCGGGGGTCAAATCGCCAGGACGTATGCTGAGTATTTTGGAAAGCCTTTGACCGAATGACTTCGCCTGATTAATGTCGATGAGTTTCCAGGCCAGGGCGCGCTGCACCATGATGGGCAAGTCACTGTTGGTATCACTACCGCCGGCGATCCCTGAGTCGATTTGTCCGGCGGCTATCTTCAGCGCGATCAGATTGAGCGTCTCCAGACTGGTGGCACAAGCGCGTTGCACATTGAAAGCGGGCGTGTTTGGGTCGAGGTTGCTGCCTAGCACCACCTCACGTCCGATGTTCCACTCGATGGAACTTGTCATCACGGCGCCGACAGCGACATCACCCAGCCGCTTTCCTTCCAGTTTGAATTTTTTTACCAGTTCGCTGATCGTTGCGATAAGCATCTCCTGGTTGGTGGTCCGGCTATATTCGCGGAAAGAGCGGACAAACGGCGTACGCAATCCGCCAACGATAGCTACCCGTTGCTGATGGTTGAGCATTAGGAAAAGGTTTTCAAACGAGGAGGGAAGTTACGATTCTGGCAGCTATGACGGAAATAACGCCAGATCACTCAATCACCCCGATTCGCGAAACGCTCCATCGGGCCCAGCTAAATCATTTAATTACTCAGGACGCAGCCCGCATTTCCGTGATCATTTCACGTTCGCGATGCGTAAAGCCTGTGTCGGGTGTGCCTTGCTGGGAGGCCATGAAATCTTCGAGTGTAAGATAGAAGCGAAGACGGTGCTTCCAGATGAGTTTTCCGCCAATCTGCTCCTTGAGTTTGCGCAAGGTGACGGTTCCGTCCAGCCAATATAGATCGGCAGGATCCTGCCCAGGATGGGTTTCGATATACCCGGGCATGTGGGGAATGGAGGAATGCTCAAGCTTTCGCTTGACTTCCGCACGGAAGTCCGACTTTCCTGAAATATATACCGTAATCCAACTCATAAAAATCAATACCAAATAAAACTGAAGCTTCAGCATCCTTCGCCACCATTAAATTTGGTGCTCACCCCTATGGACCGTCTTTCATTCTTCTGTCTAAAAAAGAGGTGACGTGTGAAGCACGACGGCAACTTTATAACGCAATCTACGTCAAAGAAGTTGCTCTTTGCGTAAAGACGCTTTAGTTAATCAAATGTTAATTTTGGATTGATAATTATTTGCCGGGCGATTTCTCCATCGGCAATTCTTTGATACGACTCCATTCCTGGATAGATCCATCGTAGAGTTTCATGTTGTAACCCAGGATTCTTCCAGCGACGTAAACTACGCTGGCCGTCTGCCCGATGAAGCAGTAGGCTACAAGTTCTTTGTCTTTCTGGCCGACGGGCGTGAAATAGGTTTGCAATTGTTCTGATGGTTTGAAAACATAAGTGGCCGGATCCAGCATTTCCGGATAGGGTATATTCTTGGCGCCTGCGATGTGTCCATCGCGCGGTTGGCCGGCAGGGTCACCATCGTAAATACCTTTCACGCGGGCATCTACGATAATGGTTGAGGAGGAGTTCAACCGCTCCTTTACGTACTCCTTGTCTACCAACAGCGGGCTCACCACCGCTTTGAACTTTTCTCTCTTTACAGTAGGGACTTCGGTTGTCACGGGAAGGCCGGCCTTCTTCCAGGCTTCCAGTCCGCCGTTGAGAAACAGGACTCTGCCCTTCATACCAAGTTGTTCCAAAACAAGAAACACCCGAGCGGTTTGGCTTACTTCATTGCGAACATGACAGAGTACAATGGTGGAACCATTGGAGATGCCGAGTGACCCCAGTAGTTCATTGGCTTTCTCAACTTCCGGAGCGTTCATGCTCCCCTGGGGACTATCAGGAGAAAGCGAGGGAGGCCATAGGTACCTCGCACCGGCAATATGCTCAGCATCGTAATCCAGTTTGAGGTAGTTGGGTTGCAAAATGACCAGACCCGGATCATTCTTATGCTCGTTGAGCCATTGAGGGGTAACAAGCAGGGACTCCTGGGCAAACAATGATGTTGTCAGAAGCAGAAATAATGCGCTGAATGTTTTTTTCATGGTTGGGGATTATTCTATGTGTTTAGCGCCCTCTTGTGTACTAACGAGAGAAGTGGCGATGAAGTTGGCAAGTTATTGTGAAGGATTAACCTGGCTGGCAGCGGCAACCTTTCTGGCGCGAAAGAGCATGTCGGAGGACTGGAGCAATTTGTTGCGAAGGTCCTGTCGAAGCGACTTATTTTCCTCGAGATACTTCAAAACCGCGTCAGCCGCTTCTTTCGATTGATGTCCGGCAAGGGTGGCATCGAGCCAGCCTTTGGGAAAGAAAATGTCGCCGGTGCGCTGCAGTTCTTCGAGCAGCAGTAGACTGGGATAAACATACTGAACGGAGGTCTCCGCACGCAAGGGATGGTGCAAATACCGAATGGCCTCAAGCACCCATGGTTCCCGCGTGCGGTTGGCCTTGTCTTTAATCCGTTCAAAAAAAGCGGACCGAACTGCTGGATCGGCCGATAGCGCAGGCATGACAAACTCCATCTCTTTTTTCCGGTCAGGGTTTGTTATCTGCAACATCTGTTGACGGAGGATTTCTTCATGCCCCTCAACCTCTCTGACCGCAAGTGCGTAAGCCAATTGGATGTGATCGCGTTCGGAGAGTTCCAAACCAAACGACAATTCATCGGACCATAACTTCTTCAAGTTGGCAATACCGTCCGGACTGATGGCCACGGCGCGATACACGTTGAACAAAGTCCGCTGGCAGGACTTGTCTTTCTCCTTGGCAAGTCTGCGGAGGATGCGAGCATCGCAATCTCTGGATGCCAGGGCTCGTTCAGGAGGCGTGAGGAACTGCCAGAAAGTACGGTCGGTCTTGTCGGTCAGGTATTCCAACAGGAGGGGATCACGCTCGGCTTCTAAAGCGTCTAAAATGTGGCCAAAGAACTTTGTCGCAGGAATCTCACCGCGAAGAAAGACTTCCCAAAGAGTCATCCAGATTCCCGCCCTCACTTCAACATCCTGCTGCTGAAAAACTTCAGAAAGCAAGTATTCCGGTGAGGCGTGAAAATAGCCGTAACCCTTTCCTTTGTAGTTGGGAATCAGCTGCATTTCCGGTGCGACCCATTTTGACAGCAGGGCACGTGGTGTTATACGGAAAACAACTTCCTGGGTGACATTGGTGTCTCCGGCCTTGATCCTATAGGTTACCACTTGTGGCCAGACTACGCCGGTTGAGTCGTTCACAATGGAAAGAAACTTCTTACCATCGGGATCTTGGGTTACATCAATTTCAGGCATCCCGGCCGTTTTGATCCAGGCATTATTCCACACCTCAAGGTCTTCGCTGGCGTAGGCTTTCAGGCTCTTGACCAGATCATCCCACGTTGCGTTTTGGTAGGCGTAAGTCTTCAGATAATTATTTAAGCCTTTCTTAAAATTGTCGGCACCCATCCAGGTTTCCAGATTCCGCATCATGATGGGTGCCTTTTGGTAGATGATAGCGCCGTACACGCTTCCCGCATTCCGGAGATTGTCGAGCGGCTGTTGGATGGGATGAGCCCCCGCACTGCGGTCGATGTCATAAGCGGAAGGATAGTGCGCCATGAGGAAGCGCAAATCGTGATTGATGGTCGGAAAGGACGGACTCACCATCTTGGCGGCCATGAAGTTGGCGAACACTTCTTTCATCCACACATCGTTGAACCATTGCATGGTGACAAGGTTGCCAAACCACATGTGCGCTGTCTCGTGTGCGATGAGACTCGCCCGTCGCAATTCCTCGTTGATAGAAGCAGAGGGTTCGAGAATCAAACTGCTCTCGCGATAAAAAATGCTTCCGGGATGTTCCATGCCACCGAATTGAAAAGCAGGCAAAAGGGTGAAATCAAATTTTTCATAGGGATATTCGATTTCGGTATACTTTTCCAGCCATGCTATGGAGTGACGGTGAAGCTCGAAAATCCGGCTCACATTGCGTGCCACCTTGACGCTGTCGGTTTCGCGGTAATACATGGTCATCCCGGAAACCGGGTCAGTGGCTTCTTGAAAATTTCCAGCCGCGAAGGCGAATTGGTATGAGCTGGTTGCTTTGGTATCACTGAATTGTATCCGTTTTCTGTCGCCGGCAACAACAGAAGAAATGACCCTGCCGTTTGACATCGCCTTCCATTCCGCAGGGACCATCAGTTCGAGGCGGTAGACTGCCTTTAGATCTGGTTGGTCGAACACAGGGAAGCATGTCGAAGCCCTGCTGGGAACAAACAGCGTGTAGAGATAGTCATCGTTCCGGTTCAGTGCGGCCTCGCCGGCGATGAATTCAATGGTGATTGTGTTGGAGGGACTGTTCAGGCTGCTACCGTCAAGAAGAACATGCTCGTTCTCGTACCTGATGCTGGCCGTTCTTCCGTTCACTTGCATGCTTTTCAGTTTGGAGGCTTCAGGAAGAAAATCCAGTTGCAGGTCCGTGGGCTCTACTTTCCAGTCGAAACGGACCGTGACGCGGGCAGGAATGCTGTCGGTGCGGGAAGCAGGAATATCAAAGAAGAGATCGTATTGAACGTTGGTGATGGATTGCTTCCGGTCTTGGGCAAGTGCCAGAGGAATTCCCGGCTCAACCTGTTTTCTTGTTTCACAGGAACTTAGGGCCAGCAGCGTCAGCGCGAGGCATGGCAGTTTTTTTCGGAGATCCATCATCATAGTCCTTTCGAAGTCATACCGCCATCCACAAGAATATTCTGACCGGTGATATAACCAGCCAGGTCCATCGCGAGGAAGGCGGTAAGGCCGGCAACTTCCAGCGGTTGTCCGATGCGGCCCATGGGTGTGCGTGCCAGGATGCGTTCAAGGCGCTCAGGTTGTGAAAGAACGGACTCCGTGAGCGGTGTCTGGATGTACCATGGTGAAACCGTGTTGACCCGTATGGTGGGTGCCCACTCCACGGCCAGGTGGCGGCCGAACTGGATGATCGCGGCTTTTGTCATTCCATAGGGGGGTCCGCTCTGCACATCGACAGCGCCTGCCACGGATGCAATGTTGACGACACTGCCGTTGCCGGACTTGACCAGAAGGTTGTGGGCCGCCTGGGTGAGGGCCATCATGGCGAACAGGTTTGTTTCAAAAAGTTTACGATACTCCTCTTCCGTGTACTCGACAAATTTTTTCCGCACGTTGGTGCCCACATTATTAACCAGTACATGTACCATACCCCATCGATTGCTGGCTGTGTAGATCAGCTGCTGACGGAAAGTAGGGTCAGTGATGTCGCCTTCAAGGTACTGTGCTTTGGGATTCTTCTCAGCGAGGCTAAGGTCCCTGGCCACGGCTATGACGTCTGCGCCCAGGCTGACGAATTCATCGACGATGGATTTGCCAATGCCTTTTGTGCCACCTGTGATGATTGCTTTTTTTCCCTGAAGGGACCAGTTACTCATATTTTCCGATGAATGCGAAAGATACTCACCCTAAGTGGGATTTTTTGCCTGGCAGAAAAGGTCTGTCGCCTATTGCGGAACCGGGCGAAATTTCTGAACGCGCATGCCTGGACGTACTTCAGTGGTGTACAGATTTCCTTTTGAATCCATGGCCAGGTTGTGCACCCAACCAAATTGACCAGGCCCTCGTCCGCCCTGACCAAGAGATCCGACAACCTTCATCGAAGCCCTGTCAAGAATCCATACCTTCATGTTCATGCCATCAGCGATATAGAGGTAGGTTTGGCTTGTGTCACGTGAAAATTCAATATCCCACACGGCGCCAATCCCCAGTGTATTGGCCGCTACAATTCCTTCGCTGACAAATTTACCATCCTTTGAAAATACCTGGATCCGGTTGTTTGTCCGGTCGGCTACATAAACCAGATTGTCAGCGGATAGGCCCACAGCATGCACGGGATTGCGAAAGTATCGGGATGGTTTGCCTTGTGGGTCGTAGGCGGGGAGTTCACCATCGTTAGGTTCTTCTCCGTAAGCGCCCCAGTGCCGCTTGTATTCACCAGTGTTGGAGTCGAAGACAATGACCCGACGATTGCCGTAACCGTCAGCTACATAGACCTCGTTCGAAGCCGTATCGACGGCCATATCGGCGGGCCTACCAAGGTGAGACTTGTCCTGACTTCCCTCCGAGACGCCCCATTCCCCAATTTGTAGCAGCAGCTCTCCATTCGCAGAAACCTTCAGGACCACGTGATCCTTTTCGCTGTTGCCGCCAATCCATACGTTGTTCCTGTGATCCACAAAGATGCCATGCTCCGTGGAGATCCATTGTTTGGTGGTGTCGGGGTTTCCCCATGCCTGAACGACATTTCCTTCCGGGTCAAATTCAATCACAGAAGGTGCGGGAGCGCAGCATTCAGATGCCGGCGGCTGCAGGGCGGCGTTCACTTCCCGATCGGTTAGTGAACTTGGTCGTTGGACAATCCACACATGATCCCTGGCGTCAACGGCAACGCCAGCGACTTCGCCGAGGATCCAGTGATTGGGCAGGGGCTTGGGCCAAAAGGGATCCACTTCAAACTGGACAGGTTTTTGAGAAACATATTCCTCACCGGTTGAAAGACCTCCTCCAGGTTTTGAACAAGATGATGCGATGAGGAGCACAATCAGAACATGGGGAAGGCGTTTGTGCAGGGAACTCATGCGCATTGCTTTAAGTGTTTCGATCCCGATATATTGTTCGACAGTCTGCTGTACGCGAACAAACGAATTTAAGAAACTAATTGGCAAATTGGTTCGACCTCAGGTATGTTGTTGACCGAGATCCTCCTTAAGTACAATCAGGAAGCAATTCTTGTCAACGGACACGTATCCCTGATCATAGCAGTAATAATAGACACCTCCATCCCGGCCTCGGTGGCTTGTCGTATGGTAGCGGAAATCGAACCCTTTTTCTTTCAGACGAGCGGCTGACACCTTGACTTTGCCACCGGGATTAAGGGAATCCAGTATGCGGCGGTTTTTGCGCAGGACGTTGTTGACTTCGCGCACATACTTATTGGGTTCGCTGTTGCGGCGGTTGTTGTGGGTGCTCCGGCATTGGTCGGAGCAGAATTTTTTGTCGATGCGGCCCCGCACCGGCGTCCCGCATTCCTGGCATGTGCGTTCGATCATGGCGTGAATGTAGTTTGTCAGCGAACGAACGCGGTGCCGAAGCGTGTAAGAAAAACCTGATCATTTTCCGGATTCACACGGATAGAGCCGTAAGTAAACGGCTTTAGCCGGGTTATCCGGGCCGCTGTTCGCACGTTTGTTCAGGCAGGCAAGTGTCCTGCCGTTATGTCAAACCAAAAAAAACGTTTTATGAAAAGTTTACGGAACAGCGTCACGCTCATCGGCCGTCTGGGCAAGGACCCGGAGGTCAAAGTGTTCGAGAAATCGAAGAAGGCCAGTTTCTCTGTTGCAACCACCGATGCCTACAAGAATGCCAAAGGCGAGAAGGTGGAAGATACGCAGTGGCACGTGTCGTCATTTGGGGAAAGCTTGCTGAGATTGCCGGCAAATACCTCAAGAAGGGGAATGAAGTTTGTGTCGAAGGCAAACTTATTCATCGCGCATATGATACCAGCAAAGGCGAGAAGAAGTCCATCACGGAAGTCCTTGTCAATGATATGTTGATGCTCGGGGGAAAGCCGAAGGAGTGATTTGCCAATGAGTCAATTTGAAAATTTGAAAATAGGATAGACACTCATTTTCAAATTTTCAAATTGATCCATTTTCAAATTAGTCAGAAGGAGTATTTCAACGTCATCCCAAACGTGAACTTCTTAAAGTCATCGGTCAGATAGAACTCCGGCACCATGCTGAAGCGACTGTTGGGGATGGAGTGTGTGATGAAGAACTTGCCTGTGTTCCCGGTAAAATAGTCGCCCTTTTGCCGTACCAATAATCCGATTCCCAAACCGCTCCAGCTGGCATCGGCTGTTTTCCGGTTGAAATTGAATTCGAACGCACCAGAGACAAATGTATTCAGGTTAGTAGTGAATCCGGTGGCGGATGATTCGGCGAAGAACAACTGATTTGCGATGATTGAAGTTCTGAAGTTGGGACGACGCGACCTGTCCCGGAAGGTCAAAGCCAGTTTGAGGGAGAGTTCGGGGTAAATGATATTCTGGACCAAACCAATGCCACCCTGAAGGCCAAGCCCGATCTGATCGCCGGGAAACACGAAGGAGGTTGATTGCTGGCTGACCTGCTGATTCTTGATGATCAACTGAGACTCAATACTTTTTCGCCCGATTGTTTTCATACCCTCATCCGCCAGCATGGCATCGGCCACGATGCCGAAATCCTGCGTTGGAATGCTGTCGAGGAATGAGAAGGTGGAGGCGTAAATCTTGATGCGATAGTCTTTTGCGTTCAGATACATTTCCCAACCCGGTGGCAGAAGTTCTACAATGCCGCGGTCTTTCACGATGGTTACGTCCGTTTGCAAAGGTGCCACCGGACGAATGGTCATTTGCTGCTTCTCGCCGAATGGTTTTATGCCCAACCCCACTTCTTTTGTCCCCTCGGGCATGGTATTCACCTCAATGCGCAAGGGTCCCGAGTCTGAAAGGTTTTTGCCTGCACTCTTCTTCACGTTGTCCAGTACATCACGGAGTGTTTGGGAAAAATTCCGGATCACGCCTTCCGCTTTCAAAAACTCACGTAGTTCGAACACGACGAGCGCATTGAGATCCGGCATCTCGACACGAATTGAATCCGGATACATTTTGAATTTCGGCTGGGCCGTGCCGGGCATTATCATGACGAGCAAGAACCAAAAGGTACATATGTAAGATTTCATAGAATGTGTTTAGTTGTGAATGCCCGCCAGCGTGGTGACGGGAGCAGCAGGCACCGGCGACAGATTTTTATTGTGATCGTCAATGAACAACCGGAGTGTAAAGCGATCATGTTTTGTCGCTGAGGCAGGTGGTATGGACCTTCCGAGAATTACCTGGGGTGGTGAGATGTCAGTGACCGCCGATTCTGCCACCACGATGGGCGTTGCCTCTGAGGAGGCGATTGGCTTGGTCTCCGAATCATTGGTTACCGCAATGAACGATTCGGTTGCGTCAGAAGTCACTGATTCAACGGGTTGAGCTTTTTCTTCTGATGCCTTCATAGGTCTGGCGCGCCGTGCCGTAGGTCGTTCTTGTGGAAAAGGGAGCGTGCTTTCCGGACAGGCTGATTCCTGAGTAACTGGATCCATTGATTTTGACGTGGAAGCTCGTGATGATTTTATCTGCCATTCGATTTCTGCCAGGCGTACCTCCAGTTCTCTGCGATGGGTAAACTCAAGGCTGGAAATCACAATGGCTGCCGAGAGCATCAGCGAAGCGGCAGCATAGTATACGGCGATCCGGTGGAAGGATCGCTGGCCTCCCGGCAGGAACACGGATGACCATGCGCGTTCCTTGTCCCATGCGGATGGCACTTGCTCGTATGCCAGTACCTTTTTGCGTATGCTCATTTCATCGTCATGTTCCATATTGAAACCCCTCCCTGGTTAATATTTTCTTAAGTAGTGCCTTTGCCTTGTATAGCTGACTCCTCGAAGTATTTTCAGAAATCTCCAGCATCCCGGCAATCTCGGCGTGATTATATCCTTCGATCACGAAAAGATTAAATACCGTTCGATATCCATTGGGCAGTTCTGCCATGAACCGGCAGATCTCTTCGGCCGGTAACTCACTGAACCCGCCCAGGTCAATGTAATCGGTGTTGGAATCGATGCTCTCAGTCAGGTTGAAATTATGCCTCCGACGAAGCCACATCAATGATTCATTGACAACAACCTTCCGTATCCAACCTTCCAGACTCCCATCACCACGATCCTGAAAGCTGCCGATGTGAGCAAATACTTTCGTGAAAGCCATGATCACTATATCCTCACTATCGGCCGTGCTGCGGATATACCGGCAGGCTAGCCTGAACATCGGATCGGCATAGCGATCAAAAAGTAGCTTCTGGGCTTTCCGGTCAGCTTTCTTGCACTTCGCTATGAGATCAGGTTCGTTCAGGAATGTGGGTTTGGATGTAAAATGCAGAAAAGATCCTTCGCGTTGCCTGGGGGAGGAAATAATTTGAAAATGATCAATTTGAAAATTTGAAATTGACCGTTAACTGTTCATACCTAATCATGGCCAGGAGCCAAATGCCGTGAGGGGTTTTCGCGCAGCCTGGGGGAGGGGAATAATTTTGAAAGTGAGTCATTTGGTACCGATAGCAATAAGGATGAGCTTGGGGTTGACTCGCACTATCAAATTCTCAAATTTTCAAATTGATTCTTAGCTTTACCCCCCATGAGTTTCGCTTTCCCCCTCTTTCTCTGGGCCCTGGCCGCGCTGGCGATTCCGATTATTATTCACCTCTTCAACTTCAGAAGAACAACCCGCATCCTGTTCTCCAATACGCGTCTGCTTCATCAGATTCAACAGGAAACAACCCAACAGCGCAAGCTCAAGCAATACCTCGTTCTGGCCTCAAGGCTGCTGTTCGTCTTTTTTCTGGTCATGGCCTTTGCGCAACCTTTTCTTCCGGCATCCGAGCAAATCACTCCGGGCCGGGAAGTCATATTATATATAGACAATTCTTATAGCATGACATCAGGCATCGGTGAGCAGGCACGTGCCCTGGATGCAGGACTCAACTTTGCCCGTGAGGTGGCCTCCCTTTTTCCTGCGGATACGCGCTACAAATTGATCACCAACGACTTCGCGCCAAACTCCAATAGCTACAAGGCACGAGCAGAACTGCTCGACTTGCTCACCCAGGTGCGGCTGTCACCCATCTCCCGGACCTTCCAGGAGGTCCGCGATCGAACTTCCGGGGGCAATGATGAATTGTTTTGGATCTCGGACTTTCAAAAGTCAACGCTGGACCTCGCTGCCGCCTCTCCAGACAGCACACAGTCACTACATCTTGTCTCGATTCCGCTGGAGCGGGCCTCCAACGTATTTGTAGATTCTGTGTATCTCGAAGACCCGTTCATCGTGGCCGGACAACGCAACACACTCCATGTCCGGGTACGCAATACGGGAACTAAATCGCGGGAAGGACTCATCATCAAACTAACGAATAATGAAATACAATCGGGGACGGCCTCGGTTGACCTGGAACCCAATGGTATGTCAGTGGTGAGTTTTGATCTCGTTCAGGGCTTGCAGGGGATGAATCGCCTCGTGCTCAGCTTTACCGACTTTCCTGTCAGCTTCGACAACGTATTCTACCTTACACTGAATTTCTCCGGCAAAATACGTGTGGTGGAAGTAAGAAGCACCGGGGGATTCGTGGAGAAAGTTTTCGGAAATACGTCTGTATTTTCTTTCCGCGCCTTCGCACCGGGCAATGTTGACCTCGGGATCTTGTCGCAGGCCGATCTTGTCATTCTCAACGGGATCGACAACCCGGACGCCGGACTGATAGCCACTCTTCGGGAGTATCAGCGTGGGCCTGGCACTTTGATGATTGTGCCCTCAGCGGGCAGCAATCTAACAGCCCTTCGCGGATTGACGGGAAACCTGGCCGTGACGCGTGCTGAAAATGCCGTGCTGCAAGAGCTCGACAAACCGGATTTCCAGAATCCGTTCTTCGAAAACGTGTTTGAAGAGCAGTCTGTGGCCATTGCCATGCCACGGGCAAAGCCGGTGCTGGCCTGGGGTTCCGATCGGTCAGCCTTGCTGACCTTCAAGGACGGCACACCTTTTCTGTCACGAACCGGAAATACGTACGTCATGGCAGCTCCCCTGGAGGTTGCCTTCTCCGACTTTCAGAACCATGCGCTCTTTGTCCCGGTGATGTACCGGATGGCGGCCTCGGGGCATCGGGTAAGCCAGAAACCCTATTATTTGTTGAGTGACCGGTTGGCGACACTTCAGGTGGACAGCCTGACTGGAGAATCTCCTGTTGTACTTTCGGGAAAACAGGAAATCGTGCCATCGCAGCGACGAAACGGCGACCGGGTCATCCTGGAAATACCACGTTTTTCCATTGATCCGGGGTTCTATGCTGCTCGAATCCTGTCTGACACGATAGGGTTGATTGCCTTTGATATGGATAAACGCGAGTCGTTGCTGGATCAATGGACCGGCGAAGAGGTGAAGTCTATGCTGGGAGGCGGGGATAACATCTCCATTTTCAGACCTGTTGCGGAAGGTTCTTTCAGTAACGAAATAAAAGAAAGATATTTGGGGCGGCAATTGTGGAAGTACGCGCTCATTGCCGCCTTGTTCTTCCTCCTTGCCGAGGTTTTGCTCATACGGTTTCTCAAATAAACCCCACGACGCCAGAATGAAGATCCTGATCCAATCCGCAAAAATCCTGAATGCGGATTCACCGTTTCACAAGAAGATCAAGAACATCCTCATTCACAACGGACGGATCACAGAGATTGGCGACAAGAAATATTCTTCCGACAAGGCTTTCGATGCCAAGGGCATGATGCTGACCCCCGGATGGTTTGATCTCGGGACCTTTATCGGTGACCCCGGGTATGAGCAGAAGGAAGACCTCGCCTCGGCTGCCCGCGCCGCCGCCGCCGGAGGATTTACCGGGCTTGCCATGTTGCCCAACACCAACCCCAGCGTCCAGTCGAAAAACGAAATTGGTTACATTGTTGCCGGCAACAACAAGCGGCTGGTGCAGATTCACCCGTTGGCATCCATCACCCGCAACAACAAGGGTGACGAGCTGACGGAAATGATTGACCTCCGGGAAGCCGGCGCGGTTGGATTCAGCGACGGACTAAAAACTGTTTGGCACACAGACATTTTTCTCAAGGCCCTGCAATATCTGCAGAAGTTCGACGGTCTGCTGGTCGATCATCCTGAAGACACCTGGCTCAACCTGTTTGGTCAGATGCACGAAGGCGTCAACAGTACGATGCTTGGATTGAAAGGCATGCCAGCCATCGCTGAGAGCCTCGCATTGAACCGCAACCTGGAACTGCTGAAATATGCTGGCGGAAGACTTCACGCCGCTCGGCTATCAACGGCCAGGAGCATTGAACTCGTCAGGTCGGCGAGGAAAAAAGGCCTGGCAGTTAGCTGTGATATTGCCAGCTACCAGGCGCTGCTGGATGATAGTTCTCTGATGAGCTTCGATACGAACTATAAAGTGAACCCGCCGTTGCGCGAGAAGGCTGATAACGATGCACTCATCAAAGGCCTGGCCGACGGCACGATCGATGTTATTTGCTCGGGTCATACACCGCAGGATGAGGAGTCGAAGAGTCTTGAGTTTGACCATGCTGATTTTGGAATGATCAACCTGCAGACGTTTGCTGCCAATCTTGTTCAGCTTTCCAAAGAGATCGATTGGGAAGAGCTGATGGAAAAAGTGACGTCCAACCCCCGGCGGCTTCTGGGCCTGCCTTTGCCCCGCGTCGATGTTGGAGAGCAAGCCAACCTGACGCTGATGGATCCGGCAGAAGCCTGGGTCCTCGATGCGAAGACCAACCGATCAAAGTCCATCAACTCTCCGTGGTTTGGTCAAAAAATCACAGGGCGAGCCGTGGCAGCGTTCAACAACGGGATGATGTCTACGGATGCGGAGTAATATTTACCGCGGAGGCGCAGAGACGCAGAGAAGAGGCTTTAAAAGAAAATATTCCTCAGCGTTTCCGCGCCTCTGCGGTGAACAACATCGTTATTGAATGCTGAACAAGATTGTACAAAACCCCCTGCTGCGTGTCGCTTTCCGTTTTGGTGTAATCAGCGGGATACTGGTGATGATTTTTGTCGTTTCCCTTTATTACATGGAGAAGCACCCGTACCTCGTCAATCCCTTTCTCGACCCGCGCATTCCGGTGCTGGCCGTGATGCTGCTCTTTGCATTGAAAGAAATACGAGACTTGCACCAGTCCGGTACGCTTTATTTCGGGCAGGGTATGGCGGCTGGATTTGTAATGACACTGGTTTGCGCTGTGTTGGCCTGGATTGGGATTTGGTCATTCGCGACGATCGAACCGGGTTTTGTCAGCGAATTCATCAGGCTAGCCACTGAGCAGACCCTGACTTTTTCTCCCGAAGACATTGATCGTATCGGAAAGGAAACGTTCGAGCAGGGTCTGGACGAACTCAAGCGAGCTGACAAGTACTTTATGGCCAGCCGGTATTTCTTTCAGACGTTCATCATCAGCTTTTTTGTCAGCATTATTGTGACCATTGTTTTAAGGAAGGTACCGGTAGAGGCGTAATGGATGGCTGGTGGATACCGGCCCGTGAGTGCAATGATGCTAGGGGATATGAAGGACTTGCGGTGCTTCGCGGTCAAGTGTCTCTGCGTTGTTTACCCTGCATTCTTCTAAACATCTATTAGACTATTCAGGGAAAGTCTGTAATTTTAGGAGATTGAGACCTCCACCTAAACCAATAAGCAGATGGAAGACCAACCAACCGCCGAAGCGGGTTCGCCCAGCCTGATGAATCACGCCCTGAAGCATGGCACCATCCTCGGAGCCATAAGCATTATCATTGTTGTTGTTTGTTATGTTGTCGACATCTCAGCCATGGCCAGCTTCAAGTTCATTGGACTGATGCTGCTCATCGGGCTGGGTTATGTAATTTATTCCGGAATTAATTTCCGATCGGAGGGCGATGGATTCCTTGCCTATGGGAAGGCATTTCAGCACGGGTTCATTGTCCTTGCCGTTTCAGGCGTCATTGGAACGATCTTCGGGATCATTCTCTATGAAGTCGTTGATCCTGATCTGGCTGATCGTATGGTAGCCGTTATCATCACCAATACGGAAGAAATGATGGCAGGGTTCGGTGCTCCGCAGGAAAGCATTGATCAGACCATCGAAGAAATGCGTAACGACCTACCGAATCAGTTTACCATCAGCGGCCAGGCATTGAGTTTTCTGAAATCATTGATATGGTATGCGATCATCGCGGCGATTACTTCCTTGTTTGTGCGGAAGAACCAACCGGTAGAGATTTAAACCAATTACCCAATTCCCTAAATCACCAAATCACCAAATAACTATGGAAGAGTCTACAAGCCCTGCAGTCACCACCCGCTCTGCGGGTACCCGTTACGGTGTCATTATGGCGGCGATTTCAATCGTCGTGTTTTTGGTCATGTCTTTTGCGTCGATCGATATGAGTTCCGGCATCGGCCGCTGGGCTACACTGCCTGTCTATCTTGTCGTGATCTATCTGGCACAGAAGTACTACCTGGACAATGGAGACGGCTTCATGTCGTATGGACAGGGCTTGGGTGTTACCTGGTGGATTTCCCTGGTGTCCTCTGTGATCTATTCCATTTTTTTCTATGTATACATCAAATTCATAGACAGCAGTTTCATTCAGATGATCGTGGACAAACAACGTGAAGACATGCAGAACCGGGGCATGTCGGATGATCAGATTGATCAGGCCATGAGTTTTTCCGCTCCGTTCATGTCGCCGGAGATGATGCTGGTGTTTGGTCTGATCGGTGGCATTATTATGATCATGATTTGCGGATTGATTGTCACGATCTTTACGCAGAAGAGCAACCCTGAGCCTTCCATATAGGGTATCAGATCATTGAAAATTTTAATAATTGGACGCGTACCGAATGACGTGCAGATGAGACCACGTCAATGTTATCCTGCCCATTGAAAGACAACGTCAATATATCCATCGTTATTCCTGCCAAAGACGAGGAGCAATCCATTCCCGAATTGGGCGCCTGGATTGACCGCGTCATGAAGGCAAACGGATTTTCCTACGAAGTGATATTTATTGACGATGGCAGCAGCGACCGTACCTGGCCTGCGATGGTGGCATTGAATGCCGCCAATCCTTCCGTGCTGGCCATCCGGTTCAACCGCAACTTTGGAAAGTCGGCTGCGCTGCATACCGGATTCCGGGCAGCCCGTGGAGAAGTGGTGATTACGATGGATGCCGACTTGCAGGATAGTCCGGATGAAATACCGGGGCTGTACAGGATGATACGGGAGGAGGGATTTCAGCTTGTGTCAGGCTGGAAGAAAAAGCGACGCGACCCGTTCACAAAGACTTTCCCGTCAAGATTTTTCAATCTTGTCACCCGAATGATTTCAGGGATCAAGCTGCACGATTTCAACTGCGGCTTGAAGGCTTACTCGCGTGTGGTGGTTAAGAGTATCACAGTTTACGGCGAAATGCACCGGTACATTCCGGTCATCGCCAAGTGGGCCGGTTTTACCCGTATCGGTGAGAAGGTGGTTGAGCACCATGAGCGGAAGTACGGCCGGAGCAAGTTTGGCTGGGAGCGTTTTGTGCGTGGTTTCCTCGATTTGCTTACCATCACTTTCGTAGGCCGCTTCGCGCGCCGTCCGATGCACTTCTTTGGCGCCTGGGGAATGGTATCTTTTCTTGTTGGTTTCTTTTTTACAGCAAAGATTCTCTGGGACAAGCTGGACTCCGTCTACATTTCAAAAATCCCGCTCAAGCGCGACGTCACGCAGCAGCCGATATTTTACCTGGCGCTGGTGGCTGTGGTACTGGGAACACAATTGTTTCTCACCGGATTTCTGGCCGAGATGATCACCCGACAATCGGTGTCGAAGAAAGAATATCTGATTATTGACAAGGTGGGAGAGATCGACCAGTGACCATTGGCCGGTAGTTCCCCGGGCCTAGCGCCCAGTGCCCCGTACCCTGTTCCGCTTCTACTTCCCTTTGATCTTCCTAAAGATTCCTGACGGTACCAGCACGAGCAATTTTGATCCGGAGTCAAACACGATTTTGGCAACCTTGTCCTTTGCCATTTTGTTGACCGACTTGATTTCGCCTTTTCCATAGTTGATATGGAATACCGCATCGCCTGCTTTGAGGGCATCCAGTCCTTCCATCTCCAGGATGGGGTCGCCCACATAGTCGGGGACGGGACTGATGACCGGCAGGTGGCTTTCAGCTTTCTGAATTTCATTGTCGGTGTCGGACGATTCTGATGGCGCGGCGGCAATATCCAGGCGGTTGAGCAGTGAATTCCTTTCCGGCTTGTTGGCAAACGTATGGGTGAGGAGACCGCTCAGTGCTTCGATTTCATTCTGCACGGTATCAATGCGGAGGGAATCATCGTATTCCACTGTGCCGAATGCCTGGAGTTCCACAGCGATGCGGGTTTTGGCATCGTGCATCAGCGTGACGGGCAGGTTGAGTGCCTGACGGATGGCAAACGCGTAGAGTGCGAGAGGGAATTTTGCGCTCAGGTCGCAAATGACCATTTCATACTCAATGATGTTTTTGAGGATGTCCATGGTAGTATCGCTGGCGATGGGGTCATCCGCCCGGCTGGGGGAGAACCCGGCGAACCGGCAGGCGGGCACTACGATATATTGGTATACCCGTCCGGAGTGCCCCTTGGCATAGCCCTCCGGATCAGTTTTTGGCATGATGATGAGGCAGCGTTTTTCCATGGTGAGTCGTAAGAAGATTAGGACCGACAATTTAGTGAAAAGATGTTAACTCACCCCGTCCTTGCTGCGCTCGGACACCCCTCTCTACTGCGTAGAGAGGGGGAGGCAAAGCGACGATTTCAAGTGTTGAGGCCAAGCGAGTCCCTTACCGCTCAAAACTGCCAAAATGAAGGTGTGAAGAACGGGGTAAGTTGCGAAAAACACCGGCTACTTTGATATGCGCCAAAGTCTTCCACATGAACGACCTGATTCAACGACTCTAAAGGAATAAAATTGTACTTCTATTAGCTGAGTTCAATTCAATCAATGCCCATGAAAAACCCACCCGATGCGAATTGACCATTGCGTGATTTGAACATGATGTAATTCGTTCCTTTCTTTAGCGAAACAGCTACACGCTTTCCTTCATGTTCTTTGTTTGTCTGAAAGTCATACCAGGCATTCCAATCTAAGGCTGTTTTATTACCATAACCCTGCCGGTAAATAAAGCCTTGAAAGAGACCATTTACATAAAGACCAAGCTCTTCGGTTGAACTAATATGCAGCGTAAGCTCCTTATCAGAATCAAGATCAATTTTGGTGCGGAAATAAGCGATGTCCCGGCCAGCATCGTATTCGGTGATCCGGGCCGTAATTAGTGCTCCGCGTGCATCGGTATCAATCGTCTTCCACGAAACACTTTCCCCATTAATACTTACCGTGCTTTTCATTCCGATATCGGTCTCTTCCAGCGGGATCACGGATCTTTCAAAAGGCCCTAAGTATTCCCAAGAGGTAACAAGATTTTTTCTTTCATATCCTATGTCTGGTATGGGTTTGCCCTGATAACTTAAATCGGATATTTTGGTGACCTGAATGTTATCAATCATTACCGGATAGCCTGCCACTCTGGTTTGAAAGCCTATAGTACCTGCGTTACCTTCATAGTGCGAAAATGTAATCTTGGGCAGAGTCATGTCATCGACATAAAGATGGCATTCAGAACCATTTACCTCCATTTTAAATTTATGCCATTTCCCGGTAACAATTTTAGACTGATCTTTCAGTGGCGTTCGGTACTCTTCATACAAAAGCCTCGAGGCGTTGCCATCACGAAATGGATTCACCCGTATGTAGCTGTCGTTACCTTTGATATATATACTTCCGAAGTCGATTCGCCCATTTTGTTCAGTTTGATTGTAAATAAAGCCTAAGTAGTTATCTGAATTATCGGGAAATTGAAATTCTCCGCTCATGGCAATGGGCCCCCATTTTTCGCCATCCTTTATGAGCGCATAAACAAGCCCTTCTGATTTGAGGTGAAGTACTTTGCCATGATCAGCATCCCCATCTACAATGGAGATTGCACGTGCACCGCGTAATTTCCATCGGTTACTGAGTCCGCTTTCAAAATCCTCTTTAAATACTTCCTGTGCTATACTTGAACAGCCACTGATAGAAAAAAGAAGAGCGGGTAAAAAACTTTTTACAGTAAGCATACTCTAATTGACTTTTGGGCCATCCTATTATCAAATCTTCCCATAAACCCACGGAGCCGAGAAGTTCTCTCCATAAAGCATCGATAATCAGGATTGCAAAAAAACGCGATAAAATAGGATTAGGCTTATCATGTATTGCTTTTTTCCCAACTATCAAAGTGCCGAAGAAGAGACCAGATTTGGTGTATCAAGATGAAATTTGTGCGAACTGAAATCCTGCCTGCTTCGGCCAAAGAACTCACCCCGTCCTTGCTGCGCTCGGACACCCCTCTCTACTGCGTAGAGAGGGGGAGAGATGATCGAAGAGGGTGGATCATAGGGAGCGACCGTGATAGCCGGAACGCCTACAAGGCCAAAGTGGAGCTGCAGGGAATCGAACCCTGGTCCAGAGAAGATGAACGTGTACGTTCTACATGCTTAGTTGACTTTGATTGTCGGGAAGTGCAAGGCAGGCAACAGCCTAAGCCCTTCCGTAGTCGCTGTTGTCTTGACACCCGTGCGCGACACACGAGGGCCCAGTTTTGCTGATCGACACCGCATATCCGGCTCCCGCAAAACAGAGGCGCCGGGCGATGATGGCCCCCCGATTCTTAATCGGGGTAAGTCAATCTAACCTTAGGTCAGATTAAGCAGCCATGGCGTAGGTATTCTCGCCACGTAGAATTCGAGAGCAGTTTTTAAGGCTCTACCCTCACGAGCCTGCATGCTGGCATACACCCCCACACATCCTGTCAAAACCGGTCAGCCCCAGTTATAGTAAAACGAGTTTGGTCGCCAATAAGGGAGACAAAGGTAGGAGAAAAATAGTTCATGAAATGCTCGGGTTGGGGATTTGCCAATGGATTTGGGAACGAGTATTGGTATCGCTCACCACAACTCCCCATTTCCCTGCTCAACTAATACCACCATAACAGGCATCGGTGTTACTTTTATTATTTTTGCTTTGGCTATCTACAATCCATCACATTCATGTACCGATCCTGCTTTTTCATTCTTCTCCTTATCGTCACCGCTTGTTCAGGCCCTGAGAAAAGTATCCCCATCGGCATCTGGCGCGCAGCCATTACTATGCAGGGGGAGCAACTGCCATTCAACATGGACCTCTCGCAGGAGCCCGATGGTTCATACGTGGCCAGAATTCACAATGGCGAAGAACGCATCCGACTCGATGAGGTCACTGTTAAAGAGGACTCTGTCAACTTCACCATTCACACGTTTGATGCGGCCTTCAAGACGATTGTCCGGGGCGACAGCATGATCGGAAGGTTTGTCATCAACTATGCAGCAGGATACAGCCTTCCGTTCGCCGCAGCCCTCGGGCAATCGTACCGGTTTGTCCCGCGAGACACAACGGCAATGGTCACTGACTTTTCAGGAAAGTTTGAAGTCACCTTTTTCAATGAGACCAGCACGTCCAACGCCTTGGGCATTATCGAGCAGAAAGGAAACTATGCAACAGGCACTTTTCTCACGCCCACCGGTGATCTTCGATACCTCGAAGGAAATGTTGTGAATGATACGCTGTGGTTGAGTGCGTTTGACGGCAATCACCTGTTCATTTTCAATGCCGCCAAAACCGGCGACAGCACCATCGCAGGCACGCAGTGGCTTGGACGGGGACGCAACAGACGGTGGGAGGGAAAGCGCAATGAGAATGCCTTGCCACCGGAATCCGAATCACTCACGTATCTGAAGGAAGGCTATGATAAAATTGACTTTGCCTTTCCGAACATCGACAGTGTCATCGTACGCTCTGACGACACACGATTCAAGAATACGGTTGTCGTGCTCCAGATCCTCGGCAGTTGGTGTCCAAACTGCCTGGACGAAACACGGTTCTTGGTTGACTGGTACAAAGACAACCACGACCGGGGTGTGGAGATAATCGGGCTAGCCTATGAACAAAAACCGGACTTTACCTACGCCAGCCGGCGCGTGAAGAAGATGAAGGACCGGCTGCATATACCGTATGAAGTGCTGGTAGCTGGCGTAAATGATTCCAAAAAAGCATCTGAGACTTTACCGGCCCTCAACCAGGTCATTGGTTTCCCCACAACGATTTTTATCGGCAAGGACGGAAAGGTGAAACATATCCATACCGGTTTCTCCGGCCCGGGAACAGGAGCATACTACGAGCAACAGAAAGAGAAATTCAATCAAACGATCAACGAATTGTTGAAGTAGGCCGAGTAGTAGGCTGGGTACTGGGCGCTGGGAAGGCTGGAGCTAAGACGTTGACCGCTTGCCAAGTGAGTTTCCAGATCACTGAGCTTCCACAAGAACGATCGCTTTGTCTTTCTTTCCGTTCACAAAGAACTGCATTACCGGAAACCCATCCCTCCGCTCAATGGCAAAGACCCGTGATGCTTTTGTTGCTGCGGCCTGCTGCTCACCCTGCTGAATCGAGAGATAAACATCAATGGTCGATTCCCCAGTCTCAACTTTGTCCATGACAATAGTCGTCAGCCCGGTATTAAGTTTACTGGCAACTGCAATGACATAGTTGATGAGAAAGTCGGGATTGCCGGTGGAGGCTGTTGTGGTGCCAAACTTGCTATTGAGGTCGTCCTGGTTGGCGATGAGGAAGTAGTTGATGGTGTCGGGTAAATCGAGTTTGCGGTCTGCGGTGAATCCATCGAAAGCGCTGAAGGCCAGCTGAGGCCAAGCAGGCGTTGTCGCCAGCGTGCTGTCAACAGCGACGGTGTCGATGGGGGTCTCCGTGGTTTCAGCCTTTTTGGTTGAGCAGAATTGAAGGAGCATCGTGAGCAGAAGCAGACATGGCAGGGTTTTCATTTCTTTTTTGGTTTGGTTTTCCGGCCGGTTGTGAGGAGCATGCGGGTCTCCCGAACGGCGATCTTCGGGAGGGTTTCCTCATTCAAATCTACGTACTTTTTTATTGCTGCCTTATGATTCACAGCCCCACAACGCAACACCCACGAAATGGCCTTCGTGATAATGACTCCCTTTTCACGCTTCAATCGATTGATGTTTTTCAATGCCGCTGGAAGCAGTCGGGGGTCGTCAGTTTTGCGGAGTGGCGTGCAGAACATCACCAGCGAAGCCCTTCGCTTGTTAATGTTTGGGCTGCGGGAGAGATCATTCAGAATCTTCTTCCAGACGGGCCATTGCCTCGGGATTTCGGTCGCCGCAAAGTTGCCGGTACACAGCGTGTCAATTTCAGCCCACCCTTCGAGGTGATCCAACCATTGTTCAATGAGTTTTGGTTCAATGGCACGAAGATCACCCTTGGCAAGGTTCAACAACAAACCGGCTAAAAACTTCTCGGTGCATGATTTTCCGTTGACCAGACTGGTAAGCACGGCAGAGAAAGTCTTAACATCTGTCTTTGCGTTCTTATGAATCCAGTCTTTGGCAATTGCCCGCATGTCCGGAACATTGATGGAGTAGCGGGGGTGGGAGGTGCCCAGATAGGAGTCAGGGGCGGTGTTTGAGGGTGATTTTTGGGTGTGCCGTCTGACAATTTCTAAAATTACTTTGTGCTGAGGGTGCATGTTGCGCCAAATTGGTATTTTGGAGCAAGTTAGTAAGTCTTTCCACGGATGGATTTCCCGCTGATGTAGCAGATTAAAACGCAATTTTAGCGGAAGGAAAATGGGCCCGATCTGCGGGAAATTTAAATAGAGGGAACGCCTCATAAACCAAACACATGATCACCGAAAAGCAAGTTCACATTCTCATAGGCTGCGCGGATGCCCGGGACCTGAGCCAGGTCCAGCTCGATGCCGTTGATGTAGTCACGAAAGAATATCGAAGTAGGGGCGTCGAGATCGAGTACCACGTCGTTCGCGCAGCGGGATCATTTGTCACGCCTGATGTGGTGATGGATATCAAACGAACCATCGAGCAGGCCGAGCGAAGCCTGGTGGGACGCATGCCGGTCCGCTATTACGTTCACATTCAAACGCATGCCCACCTCACCGAAGACTCCAACGACGACTATATCAGCCACGTGCATGACCTGCATGTGGTACCCGGCTCACCGCTCAATTGCGGTATGCTCAATGCTTCTACGGTGGGCGTGGAAATCGAGCAGATGATCGTTGAGCAAAAGCCGGTACTTGAACTTGATGGCAAGAAAGTCACCGTCGACAATGACACGAAGATCAAGCTCCTGCTCCGTGAGCACTATGCCTATGACGGCTACCTGGCAGGCGACTGGATTTTCAGTATCGACCTGCTCCGCACACACCCGCGTCACCAGCGTACACTACTGGAAAAGGCCATTGACGTTGACTCGGAACTAAAAGTTCTGGACATCCAGATCACCTGCGGTATCATGGACTACTCCATTCACTCCCTCATTCGCGTGGATGACGGCGATCCATCCGTTCCCTTCTGGGACGATGTGCAGAAGTATGTCCGGGAACATTCGGAGAACGAGCGGACGAAGGAAGATTTGCTGATTGCGCAATCACAGAAACAGAAACCCATGGCCGGCCTACTTTGCATGAGCGACCCGCGCCAGTCATCACGGCTCCATGCCTCGGAATTCTATATGAAACGTCAAGGCCTTCAAAGCTCCGGACAATACATGCCCAACACGGTGTTCAATATGACCGGGAGCTCGTTCGATATTCCCAACACGCCGTTCGGACCTTATGTCATCGCAGGGTTCTTCTATGCAGTAAAGCACCTGGGTCTCACCGACCAAATGGTGATGGGGTACGATAAGGAGCAAACAAACCGGATCATGAACAAGATCAAGAATGATCCGATTATGAATATGATTGTGGAGAAGTTTAAAGTGAACCTGATACCGTTGAACCATGTGGATGTTTACCACGATTGAGGGTTGGTTGCCACTGATTGCACAGATTAACACAGATTCAAATTTTAAATATCTGTGAAAATCAGTGCAATCTGTGGCAAAAAAGAAATCATGATCTAAACAACATAATGCATGACCAGAATATTCATTTTCCTGATGCTGTGTGCCGGTGTGGCCGGTGCGCAGAACAAATTCATTAATCCGGAAGGACTGAGTAAGCCGACCAGCTACACACATGTCGTCGTGTCGGGCGGTACGATCTACATTTCGGGACAGGTTTCTTCCAATGAGAAGGGTGAAATTGTGGGTAAGGGTGACCTGCGGACCCAGGTTGCAAGGGTATATGAAAACCTGTCGGCGTGCCTGAAGTCGGTCGATGCGGGTTTTAGCGATGTTGTGAAGATGAATACGTTTGTCGTTAATCTTAAACCGGAGGATCTGGCGATTATTCGCGAAGTGAGAAAGAACTACCTGCCCGCCGAAAACCCACCCGCCAGCACGCTGGTGGGTGTGACAGCACTGGCCAATCCCGATTTCCTGGTGGAGATCGAAGTCATCGCGACAAAGAAGCAAAAGCCGTAGCGAGAGGGAATGTTGCCACAGATTACACAGATTTTCACAGATAAATATAAAGATTGAAATGCGCTTATCACGAATTCAAAAAATTTGAATTGCATTTAATCTGTGTTAATCTGTGTAATCCCCGCCTGCCTGCAACGCTCATCCTAAATTTCTCTTAGGTACTCTGGCATGGCGGGCAGGTGTGGCAAACCTGCATTAAACATCTCTCTTATTCAGCCGATAAAACTTCATCGCCTCTAAAATCGCCAGCATGGATCCTGCGGCAATGATGGATGGAATGAAGTGCTTGTACCCTGGAAATTCAAAACTGAAGAGATCGCGCATGCCCGGTATACTAATAACGGCCAGGAGCATAAGCAATGCAATGGTCATGATGAGTGTTGCTGCATAGTTTCTTTCGGTGAATACGGAAAGGAAGCTTCTGGTTTTTGAAAGGTCGGTAAGAATGAGAAATATATTGCCGATGATCAGGGCTGAGAAAGCGATGGCTCTGACTTCGCCTTCCGTATGGCCTTCATGCAAGGAAAGGAAATAAACAATCAGCACGGTGCACAGCAGGAGAAATCCGGAGAATACGCTGAACATCATGCGCCGAAGACCAAAAAACCTGTGTGAGGGATTGCGGGGCTTTCGTTGCATGATGCCTTTCTCTGGTTGTTCCGATTCAAATGCCACACTGCACACCGGGTCGATGATGAGTTCCATGAAGATAATATGCAGTGGTAGCAGCAATAGTGGAAGTGAAGTAGCGAAGGCCGGCATGAGGGTTAACCCGATGATGGGGATATGAATAGCCATGATGTACGACATGGCTTTTTGGAGATTATCGTATATCCGTCTTCCGGAGCGAATGGCGCCGACGATTGACGCGAAGTTATCGTCCAGGAGAACGAGCGAAGACGCCTCACGAGCGACATCGGTGCCCTTGTTGCCCATGGCGATGCCAATGTTGGCGGCCTTCAGTGCAGGTGCGTCATTGACACCGTCACCGGTCATCGCGACCACCTCGCCATTGGACTTCAGCGCCTGTACAATACGAAGTTTTTGGTCGGGGATCGTGCGCGCGAAAATGGTTGTTGCGTGAATTTGTTCTTTCAGCTGCTCATCGCTCATGGTCTGCAACGCCTGCCCTGTAATGATCTTGCCTTCTGCCGGCAGACCGATTTGCCGTGCAATGCTCCTGGCTGTCGTTGGAAAGTCTCCTGTGATCATGATTACACGAACCCCGGCCTGATGACATTCTTCAATAGCCCCTGGCACCTCTGGTCGAATGGGATCCTCCAGTCCCAATAAGCCCATGAAACGGAAACGAAACCCAGACTGCTGATCCGGAAGGGGGTGAACCGGTTCTGCGCTAGCCAACGCAAGCACACGAAGTCCTTGTTCCGCAAGTTCCTGGACAACATTCATGTGCCGCTTTTCTTCCTCACCGGTGAGATGGCATACCCGCAAGATTGTTTCAGGTGCTCCCTTGGCGGAAACAGCCATCGACTGATCATTCGAACGCTGTGTCACACGGGTCATGGCCAGAAATTCCCGCGTCAGTGGATATTCCTTGATGAGCACGGTGTGTTCATCGACCTCTGCGGGAAACTGGCTGGCGATGTGAATGGCCTGTTCCATCGGGTCGACGGATTTTGACTGTGAAGCACGTGAGCCGGTTCTGAGAATATGTTTGAAGTGCTCATCCATCGATGAGAAGTCCTTTCTTTGGAGGACCCGATGACCATCGTACAGGGCGGCCACTTCCATTTTATTCTGGGTAATGGTGCCGGTCTTGTCGGTGCAGAGTACGGTGGCTGATCCAAGTGTCTCGATCGCCGATGGGTTGCGGGTGAGCACGTTCTTCTGCGAAAGTCGCCAGGCCCCGAGGGCCATGAAAATGGTGAGCACAACCGGGAACTCTTCCGGTAAAATGGCCATGGCTGCCGCAAGACCGTTGAGCACGGCCTGCAAAAAATTGCCTCGCGTAAAGTAGAATGCGGCGATAACAAGCAGGATCACAACGATACCCGCAATCCCCAGCCTTCTGATCAGCACCTTCATTTCCTTTTGTAGGCGGGTTTCGTCTTGTTCGATGGCATTCAGGGATACGCCGATCTTTCCGAATTGGGTGTTGACGCCGGTGGTGTTCACTTCGGCGATACCTTTACCCTGCACGACGAGTGTGCCGCTGAACACAGCTGATTTTTCCTTTTCCGTTGTTTTCATTACCGGTGCAGACTCGCCGGTAAGGAGGGATTCATCTACACTTAAACTGACTGCGTCTACCAGCGTTGCATCGGCGGCGATGCGGTCGCCCTCTTGCACAATCATAGCATCACCAGGTACCACTTCTCGCCCGGCAATACGGACTTCCGTGCCGTCACGAATAACAAGAACGCGTGGCGAAGAAAGGTTTTTCAAGGCCTCCAGGGCCCGCTCTGTCTTTCGGTATTGGTAAAAAGTGATGCCGATGATGACAAAGATCGCCGACAGGAGTACGAAGCCCTCCTGGTAATCGCCCAAGATCATGTACAACGAACCGCAGGCCACCAACAAAAGAAACATGGGCTCTTTGATGACTTCCAGGGCAATGCGCCAGATTGACTTGGGCCTTGCCGATGGAAGCTCATTGAAGCCGAAAGTCTTCAATCGCTCCTTTGCTTCGATAGTGGTTAGTCCTTGGATCATGTGTTCTTGCGGGTTGACGTTAAACATTGGCGCAATCCAATTTTCAGGAACCCGGATGTTCGGGAACTCCTGAACCAGTTTAACTGTCTTGTTCGCGGTTGTATTCCTGTCAAAATTACTCAAATGTCAGCGGTGATTTACACCCAATCAAGGCGATCCTCCCATCAAGCGAATCAAGGTCCAGACAACTTTGCGCCACCTTCGAAGGAGTGCGCCCCATCGATATTGATTTATCCGTGCGGGCCAAACCGTCCTGCCTCACAGAAAATAGTTCTCCTTTGGCCCTCTCCCCAATAAATGCTCAGGATCCCCGGCTAAAGCCCAGGGCAAACATGTCGCCCCGATGGGGCTGAACGGTTCAGAACCTAATAAGGCGATTCTTCCACTGTGAACGGTCATCCTACAGAACCCCAATCAGGCCTATCCTCCCATCAAGCTCATCCTCTCATCAAGCTCATCCTCTCATCAAGCTCATCCTCCCATCAAGCTCATCCTCCCATCAAGCTATCCTCCCATCAAGCGAATCAAGGTCCAGACATTTTTTGTACCTTCAAATTTTAGCTTTCTACCATGATACGGAATCTTGTCTTCTCATTGTTTCTGCTTGCGGTGCACTGTATTGTCTCTGCGCAGGATGCTCGGGAAATCGTCCGGCGCTCGGATGAAAAAATGCGTGGCAATACCTCGCAGGCTGAAATGACCATCCGCATCAGCCGTCCGACCTGGACGCGCGAAATGTCGGTCAAGACATGGATGTCAGGCACAGAGTATGCCATGATCCTGATCCTTTCACCAGCCAGGGACAAAGGCACCGTCTTTCTCAAGCGGAAGAAGGAAGTCTGGAACTGGCTGCCGACGCTCGAGCGATCCATCAAGCTTCCGCCATCCATGATGACCCAATCGTGGATGGGTACCGATTTTACCAATGATGATCTGGTGAAAGAGTCTTCGATCGTTGAAGATTATGACCATCGTCTGTTGGGAGATACAACGGTTGCTTCCATCAGTTGCCACGTCATTGAAATGATTCCTAAACCCAGCGCGGCCGTGGTATGGGGCAAGATCATCGTCGTTATTGACAAGAAAGACTACCTGCAGCTTCACTCGCGATTCTATGACGACGACCACACACTGGTCAATACCATGCATGGATACGATGTTAAAGTCATGGATGGCCGGCTGATCCCAACGCGCATGGAGATGATCCCAGCCGAAAAGAAGAATCAGAAAACAGAAATCATTTATACAAAGATGCTCTTCAACCGCCCCATCCCCGATAATTTTTTCACGATGGACAAGATGCGTAACCTGAATTGATATGTGGCTGGTCCGTTTTGCATGGAAGAACATGTGGCGAAACCGCCACCGTACGATCATTGCCATGTCGGCAATCTTCTTTGCCGTCGTGCTTTCAGTGGTTACCAACAGCCTTCAGGACGGCGTTTTTGACAATCTTATTAAGAATGTCGTGAGTTTCTACAGCGGCTATGTGCAAGTGCACAAGCAAGGTTATTGGGACGAACGAATTCTGGATAACACATTTGTTGATTCCGACAGCCTGGTGCAGCGCATTCGGCAAGATGAAAATATCACAGCTGTTGCACCACGCCTGGAGTCCTTCGCGCTGGCATCCTCCGCAGAACTGACCAAGGGTTGTATGGTGATCGGAATTTCCCCCTTACGAGAAGATGAAATCACGCATCTCTCCGGCAAACTGGTAGAAGGACAATACCTTGATGAAAATGATAAGGGAATCTTGCTGGGACAGGGCCTTGCCCGCAGACTTAACCTGCAGGTTCTTGACACGCTCGTTCTTCTTGGCCAGGGTTACCACGGGGCTTCGGCTGCCGGCAAGTATGCCATAAGAGGATTCGTTAAATTTGGTTCACCGGATCTAAATGATCAAAGCCTGTTCATTTCATTGAGGGAGGCTCAATTGCTGTACAGTGCTGATAATCTTGTAACATCCTATGTTCTCGCATTGGAGAATCCCGTCAGTATGGACGCGACGGCATCGAAGGCACGTTTGGCCATCGGGCCTGAATTTGAAGTACTGACTTGGGAGCAGATGATGCCGGAAATTGTCCAGCATATTGAAACGGATACTGCCAGCAACTACATCATCCAGGCTATCCTCTACTTTCTTGTCGGACTGGGCATATTGGGAACCATTCTGATGATGATGGCGGAGCGCAAGTATGAAATGGGCATGCTGGTGGCCATTGGCATGAAGAAATTCAAGTTGATGCAAATGATGATCATCGAATCGGTTGCAACGGTTTTGTGCGGATGCGCCTTCGGTCTGGGGGCCAGTATTCCGCTTGTCTATTACCTCAAGATTTACCCCATCCGCTTCACGGGTGGTATGGGAAAAATCTACGAGGAGTATGGGTTTGAACCGATCCTACCGGCATCCACCGACCCGGGAATATTTCTATCACAGGGAATTGTAGTGCTTATCGTTGGCCTGGTGCTTTCTCTGTACCCACTGGTGCGCATTGCACACCTTGATCCTGTAAACGCAATGCGACGGTAACATGATACTGACAATGGCATGGCGGAATGTTTGGAGAAACCGGGTGAGGAGCCTGCTCATCATGGGCTCTGTTATGATCGGTCTCTTTGCCGGCATTTTCGTTTTGGCACTCTATGAGGGTATGCTGCGGGCACGCGTTCGTGACGTCATTGACACGGAAGTGTCGCACATTCAGATTCATCATCCACAATTCCGAGAGGATTATGATCCGGCGTTCTGGATGGAAAAACAAAGTGAGGTTCATGAAAGATTAAAGAATATTTCGACTGTCAAAGCCATTGCTTGCCGAACGGTGACGCAGGGCATGCTGTCGACGGCAACCGGGAGTTCGGGCGTAAAGATCTTTGGCGTTGATGCGGAAGAGGAAATTGAAGTTTCCCGCCTTGACAAGAAGCTCTTTGAAGGCGACCTTTTGAATGCAGAAAAGAGGAATGGCGCTCTCATCGGCAAGAAGCTGGCCGAGCGAATGAAACTCCGTCTGGGTTCAAAGATCATTCTTACTTTCACCGACCAGGATCAGAACATTACTGCCGGGGCCTTCCGCGTGGTCGGAATTTATCGGACAAACAATTCTCCGCTGGACGAGGTCCAAGTCTTCGTTAACCGTGAAACCCTGAGTGAGTATCTTGACGTTGGTGAGGCCATCCATGAGGTGGCCATCATCCTGATCAATGACAAAGAGCTCGACCCGGCCTCTGCAACAATAAAGAGCATATTTCCGAATCGCGATGTGAAGACCTGGAGAGAGATTTCTCCTGAGACAGAGCTGATGGTCAATACCATGGATCAGTTTTCATACATCATTATCGTGATCATTATGATTGCCCTCGCATTCGGCATTATCAATACCATGCTGATGGCTGTCCTGGAGCGTACCCATGAGATTGGCATGTTGGCAGCGGTGGGGATGAATCGTCGCCGGGTGTTCTCTCTTATCCTCACGGAAACCCTGATCCTGACTACCGTTGGTGTGCCTGTGGGATTTGTGATGACGTGGCTCACGGTCGACTATTTTGCACGTGTTGGCATTGACATTGCTTCCTTTTCTGAAGCAGCCATGTCCGGCTTTGGGTTTAGCAGCATGATTTATCCGGAGTTTCCCTGGAAGAGTATCCCAGGCGTGATGGTCATTGTTGCCGGCACGGCCTTGGTTTCCGCACTCTTTCCTTCCATGCGGGCGATCCGACTTGAGCCTGCGGATGCACTGCGCAATTAGTAAACAAAATATATCGTGTATGAACACCGTCATCGACGCCCACAACATCAGCAAGACATTTAATCCGGAGACCATACCGGTTGTGGCCGTCAACAACGTAGACCTGCACATGGAGCGCGGAGAGTTCACCGCCCTCGTGGGGCCTTCAGGGTCCGGGAAGACAACACTGCTCAACCTCATCGGCGGGCTTGACAGACCCGATTCCGGTACGATTGTCATCAATGGCATTGACATGACAAGCCTGTCTTCCAATCAACTCATCGACTTCCGCCTCCACAACATAGGCTTCGTGTTTCAGGCATTTAATCTGATCCCTGTTCTGACTGCCCGCGAAAATGTGGAGTTGATTATGGAATTGCAGCGGCAGAAGAAAAGCGATGTGGAGAAGAGGGTTATCAATTTATTTGACCAGATCGGACTAAACGACAAGTTGGATGTGCGTCCTGCGAAACTTTCGGGTGGACAACAGCAGCGGGTGGCAGTTGCCCGGGCACTGGCATCAAAACCCAAGTTTGTTCTGGCTGATGAACCAACAGCGAACCTTGACAGTAAGTCGGCCGCCAACCTGCTTGATATTATGTCCAAGCTCAACAAGGAGGAAGACATCACTTTCATTTTCTCAACGCATGATGCCCGGGTTATCGAGCGTGCCGGGCGCGTGATCACCCTGGTGGATGGCCAGATTAATTCCGATACGGCCAGTCCGGGCCACTCGCAGTCCGGGGATGACGGCAAAGGGTAACGCCATGCGCTCCTGGATAGTCACCGGAATGATAGTCTTGGCAACCTATGCCGGGTCGATGCGGTTTGTCTATGGACAAGCTATCGACAGCGCAGGCGTAAAGAAGATAATTCAAGTTCGAGGATACGTCAAGGACATGCAGACAGTGACCTACGGCAAAAATCCAGATAGCTTAATCACCGGCAATCTGCTGCACAATCGTATCAATGTCCGATTTACGCCATCGTCCAGAATCACGGGCGCGGCGGAGTTTCGTACACGTTTGTTTTGGGGCGAAGAAGTGAAGCTGGCTCCCAACTTTGCCGATCAGATTCGAAACCGGAACGAGGCCGTCAACATGTCGCATATCTGGTTCAAAACCTCCAGCGCTGTGATGCAGACCACGATCGACCGCCTGTGGCTGGAGTACCGGGCCTCGAAATGGGAGACCCGCGTGGGCAGGCAGCGGATCAACTGGGGGATTGCAACACTTTGGAATCCCAATGACATTTTTAACACGTATAACTTTCTTGACTTCGACTATGAAGAACGACCGGGCCGAGATGCAGTCAAAGTGATTTTTCATCTTTCGGATCAGTCCAACCTGGAGGTGGCCGGCGCTGCTGCTGACCAAGCCAACAAGGCCGTGGCCTCGGTAAAATATTCAATCAACCGATGGAGCTATGACTTTCAGTTTTCGGGAGGTGTATTTCATGAGATTCCCACCTTCGGAATGGGATGGTCCGGGAGCATCAAGGACGCAGGATTCAAAGGTGAGGCCCAATACTTTGCTGCGCATAAGGACACCGCGGCACTGGTCAACCTTACGCTCGAATGGGATTACATGTTTGCAAAGGGCTGGTACGTCGATGCTGGCTTCTTGCTCAACAGCGCAGGGTTAAGCGATCCGATCGACAACTGGAGCCTGGTAAATTTTCAGCTATCGCCTCAGACGCTGATGCCGACAAAGTACAATACGGTTCTTACGATAGGGAAGGAGTTTACGCCATTGCTTTACGGTAATGTATCCTTCATTTACTCCCCGGGCACCAATCTGTTGATTGCCATCCCTTCTTTGCGATATAGTCTCGGCAGCAACATTGATGTCGACCTGATCTGGCAGTCGTTTTATGCTGAGCAGTACCAAACATTTGATGCAGTCGTATTCCGCGGCTTTCTGCGGTTTAAGTGGAGTTTCTAGGTCGAAAAAACAAATGGTGAGGCCAGCCAAAATGTGATACCCGGAATGGCTCTGGCGAATCACTTTTTTGTGCTGGTGTGGTAAAGCAGCCGGCAATAAGCCAATCTATAAAGGATTGACAAAAAAGGCCCATTCCAGGCCTCTTTGGGCCAAAAATGCGAGTCTCGCAACCTCATTAAATGATGGAATATGCGTCCAAAAAATGCTATCTTTGATGCTTACTACAAAAATTCAATTTCTTATGGGCAAGTGGTCGTTGAGAGCTGTATTGGTTTTCATTATTGGGTGCTTTGGCTTGGATCTCACTGGTCAGGATATCACCAACGTACGGGCGTTCCAGGAGAATAACAAAGCCGTGATTGTTTATGATCTGCTGTCGACAGATCCGAAGAAGGAATTCTATGTTAAACTCTTTGCCTCCACCGATGGAGGTAAGACTTACGGTAACATGTTAAGCGAAGTCACCGGCGATGCCAATGGTATTGTTAAGGCCGGAAATGGCAAAATGGCCGTTTGGGATGTTTTGAAGGAATCAAATTCTGCCAAGGCTGACTTCGTCTTCCGGTTGGACGCATCGTCCGTCGGCGCTGATGGGGTACTTCCTTCGTACGAGGGCAATGGCGTGAACATTCAGTTTATTGACATAGCCCGTTCAGGCAATGATGTTGTCCTCAAGGCGCTCATGTCGAACAAGACGCAACTGAATTCACAGTTTATTTTTGCCAACTTTCTGGTTGTGGACGATACAGACAGAATTAGCCGTGAATTTGGCGGAGATATCAACCGAATTCTTACCGTTGAGCAAGGGCAGAAGCGCGTCATCTCCTTTGTAGTCAAGAATGTGAACCCCGCGGCCAAGCACTTCTCTCAATTTGATTTCGCTGGATCGGGACTTTTCGTCAAGCTGAAGAATGTTCCCATTTCCTCTGGCACACACTAAAAAATTCGTTATGAAAAGCATCAGTGTTCTCGTCGTTTTCCTGCTCTCGGCTTCGATGGTAGCCGGGCAGAATCAGGTTATTCGCAAGACAAGCAATACGTTGCATTTCCAGTCCGGGAAGACCGGAAAACTTGTGTCGGACCACTCCAACGTCCTGAAGTTTGGTAATCACGGCGGACATTTGATTGCAGTTTCCAATCATATGCCTTTTGGGAAGGGTAAAGACGTTGCTCCTCAAGTGATCGTCACGCCGCAACCAGAGACAATAGCCACAACGACCACACAAAATGCAACGGTTGAAAAGCCCGCGGAAAGGGCTGTAGAAACCGGGGCAGCATCAACGGGCAGTTCCGGAACCTCAGTACCGGTGGCTGCTCCTGCCATCGTGACCGCCGCCGCTGTACCCGTGGCGGTTGAGGCGAAGAAGTCAGTCGGCGCAGAATTGGGTGACGAGTACGCAACTGCCTTACCAAGGTACCATGCTCTGATCATTGGTGTGTCAAAGTATACCTATAGCGGCTCCGGATTTGAATCACTGGAGAACCCCACGCGCGATGCCAAGGAGCTAGCGCGGGTTTTGACGGAGAACTATTCTTTTGAGAAGTCTGACGTTACTTTCCTTGAAGATCCTACCCGTCACCAGATCATTGACGCCATGGAATTGTTGTCTACCAAAGTAGGCCCCAAGGACAATCTTTTGATTTTCTATGCCGGTCACGGTTATTATGACAAGCAAAAGGAATTGGGCTATTGGCTCCCATCCGATGCCAGGCTTACCAGCAAGAGTGAATGGATAGCCAATAGTACGGTGAAGGATTACCTTAGCACAATCCCTTCAAAGCACACACTGCTGGTTACAGATGCATGCTTTGGTGGCAGTATTTTCAAAACCCGTAGTATCGACTCTTACGCCATGATGAAAGTATACGATCTCTACAAGGATCCAAGCCGCAAGGCCATTACCAGCGGCAATCTGACCGAAGTGCCAGACAAGAGTTTGTTTCTGGATCAGCTTCTCAAGAAGTTGAATGACAATCAGGATGACTTTCTCCCGGCTCAGAAATTGTTTACCAGGATTTACGAACCCGTCACGAACAATTCTTCCGCAATTCCCAAATTCGGAGTTATTCAGGGAGCAGGTGATGAGGGTGGTGACTTTGTGTTTATAAAGAGGCAAAAGTAGCTTCAAGCGGATTGTATTCTTTGCGCTAGACTGCACATTCCACTGCGGAGCAAGGTTCAATGACGCGGAAGCATTCACGATTGCTCCGCTGAAGAGTTTTTGTTAGCACTTATTTTATGAAGATAGTTGTCCTTCTCTTTATTCTGACCTTTCTGGTATCCTCGCCGGCCTTGCCACAGTCCACTGATGGCTATCGCGTGGTGCGCATCGTTGGTGCGGTTCAAAGTACAAAGCTCAACAGATCGCTCAAGACGGAGGATGTGATTCCGCCTGGAGACAACCTGAAGTTTGGCTCTGCGAAGGACTATCTCATTGTCTTCAGCCCCAAGGGAGGACGCAAACGGATTGTTGGTGTACCGGACAACGCGCCCAGAGAGCTCAGTAAGCTATTGGAATCATTTGTCAAGCCTGATGAGCGCAGTACCGCCACACGAGGATCAAACCCCGCATACCTGGATGTGATCAAGACTGACTTCCAAGATACTGTTTTGATCCTGGGAAGCGGTTTGATTGAGTTGGATCCCAAGCAGATTCCAATTACCGCTCCTGGTTCTATCAAGGCCCAATACAAGACCCGGGAAGGCAAGAATATGATCATCCGGGTTTCGGAAGGACAGACACTCCACCTCGATCGGGCTACGTTGTTTCCCGAATCCGTTTCACCGGCATCGCGGATCATGTTGTTGTATTACGAGATTGATTCCAATAATCCCCTTGATTCCAAAGACCTACTGGGGAACTTTTCGCCGATTTTCGCAGATGACACTAAGCTCCTTCCTGAAGTAAAGTCAATTGTTGAAGCGATGAAGGGGAGTAGTCCTGACCTCATTGAGAAAGAAGTGAGTAATTACCTGACGCAGGAGTATGCCAAGCCGTCGTCCTTGCAGCTGAATGCCTGGCTAAAATCCAATCGACTCCTTCCATAGTCATGGGAGGGAAATTGCCGGGATTCCTTTCGTCTCACCGGAGGCCCATAATCTTTTCTTGCTTTCATGCGACCCTGCTTGTATTCGCAACGTATGGTTGGATGAACCTGAATCTCTCGTTTGCCGACGAGATGGTAAAAATTGCCCGCGTAAACCAGGTTGTTCAATTCCTTTTGCTGGATAAGGATGATGAGACTACGGCGACCGTCAAGTCGAAGCTCATTCTTATCAATTGCTCTTACGACAAAATGCTGGTCCCTTACGAAGATGACTATGGCTCAGGCACACGGGCCGTCATCAACCGGCAGTTGCTAGCCCAAATGGTCCGAATCGTTCGCCAGGCCAAGCCCGAGATGGTCATCTGGGACATTCTGCTGGACAACCCTTCGGATTTTGATGATTCATTGTACGCTGAACTTCATGAAGTGCCGTTCCTGATTATGTCATCTTATTTGAATGAAGACGGAACGTTGAACAGGCCCCGGGAAGGATTCCCCCATGCGCGGGCTCAGTACTCTACAAACCTGAATACTTTTCTCAAGTACCAGCTCATGGACAGTGACACCATGAAGTATGTGCCGTCGATCATGTACGAGCATACGACGGGCGACACGTTGCGCCGCATCGGCCCCCTGGTTAAGTCACGACGAGGGTGGTGGCTGAATTCGTTCATTGTCGACTTGCCTATCCGCCAGTCGCATATTGACGTCAATGAGGTGACCATGTGGAATCTCGGCGAGGCGTTGAAATATACTGCTCCGGAAGAGATTCAGGAGCTGACCGCGGGAAAGATCGTGGTGATTGGTGATTTCCTTGAGTTTGATGTACACCAAACACTGCTCGGTGAACAACCAGGACCCTTGATCATGGTAAACACATACATTGGCCTTCTGAAGGGTATTCCGATGCTCTCAGCATGGGCCTTCTTGCTGATTTTCATGCTATACTTTGTTTGCAGCTTCTATATCCTGCGAATGCATTCCTTTCGCAGGCATTTGCAGACCAATCGCGTGTTTCGCATGAAAGTGATCAAGTTTGTCTTGCGATACTTCAGCTACATTGTCATGTTCTCGGCGTATACCATGATCCTTTATCTCCTTACCGAGAAACATTTTGAGTTGATACTGTTTGCACTTTATTTCAACCTGTTTGAATTTATTGTACGGAAGAACAGAAGAAGTGTTGAGGCCATTCTCTATCCGCTCAAGGCCTCGACTGCTTCAGGTTGAGCTACGTGCCAATCCAGTTCAGAAAAACACATCATGCAAGTACCGGCCTGGTACAAAAGTAAATCCTCCGGCTATAATGATTGCGCCGAAGTACAGGATGATCATTTTCTTGCGATGGGCCTTCACATCGCCCTTGCGGATGGCCATGTAGGCGGTCGGTACACTGTAGATCGTCAGCAGGCTGAAGCCGTGGATCCAGCCGAAGTGATCAAAGATCCTGGGCCCAACCTGGGCCTGCATGAACAGAGTTACCGTGGCCGTGAAAAGCATCAGGATCATGTAGGGCTTGCCGAGTGTTTTGTGGAGGGTCGTTCCCTTCTTGATGAGCAATAAGACGGTCCCCAACAGGAAGCAGGGAACAACTGTGGCGAGGTGTATGTACATCAGGGTGGTGTACGTCATTTCGTAGCCAGTTTTTTTTAACTAGTTAACGCCTTAACAAGAAAGTCGTAGTTGCCGGGTTTGGGAACAGGCACTTCGACCAGTCTCAGGGGGTGCTGGACTTTGGAGAGGTCAGCGGTTTGGTGAAGTTGCCATGCTTTCATGGTGATGGTCCGGCTACCCATGAAGATACCAAAGACATTCAGAACAATCCCCTTTTGGTTTATATTTGCAGTCCCTTGGGACAAAATATCTGCTGGCAAGGAATATTCAGGGGCATTTGGCTCGTAGGGGATAGAAAGTTGTTTTTTGGCTCCGTATTTCAATGGATAGAATTTCACCCCGACAATTCAAAGGGGGGAATCGACACAAGGGAATGGGGAATTTGGTCCCGTATTTCAATGGATAGAATTTCAGATTCCGATTCTGAAGATGTAGGTTCGATTCCTACCGGGACTACCACAACGATAGGCGTGTCGGGGCGATTCTGAAGATGCAGGTTCGATTCCTGCCGGGGCTATAATGGGAGCAAAATTAGACTTCTCTCTGAACTCTGGTAGCCAAATCCTGTCTGGAATTCCTGACAATTATTAAGGGACTAACGGTTCAGTCACTCAACAGGTTGTTTACCTACGGGCATCAAAGGTTAGAATCAAGTGATTCAGTCTGGAGTGCCAATGCACGCTAAATAGGCTGGTTCGGCCCAGTGCCTTGGCATTCCCACTATTCGATCGAATACTCAACCGAGACAACGACCCTTACCTTCTTAAATAAATCACGCTTTCCGGAGCCATAGTATCCACCGTCGCCCTGTGCGGAGCCCACATCGTCACGGTCAACGATGGTAAAAAATCCCTGGGTGGCCTTTTTGAGCTTGCCCAGTTCGGTACCGCTTTCCTTGCAAAATTCCTCAGCGGCCTTGCGAGCGCTACGGGTGGCTTCGGCAAGCATGTCGGGCTTGATGGAATTCAGACCCGTATACACAAAGCTGACACCGCTGTTTTGCCAGTCGGTCTGGGATGACATCACGACACCGGCTCGAACGAGTTCGTCAGTCATTTGGCTGACCTTGAATATGTTGTCGACATTGGCCGACCGAACTAGGATGGTTTTTGTTATGATGAACCGCGGAGCCGCCGTATTCGGGTTGTATTCGTTGGCGCTACGGTCGGATACCTGCATCTCTTTTTGACTCACCTCTTTATCTGTAATGCCATTCTTGGAGAGGAAGGCAATGATTTTTCCTTTCGAATTTTCAACTTCCGCGCTGCCCTGGGCGAGATTCTCTGATGGTACGCTGACTTTCAGCGCCCATACGGCCAGATCAGACTTGACCTCGCGTTCGGAGAAACCTTTTACTGATATGGTGCGGTCTTCCCGGTTGAACCGTTCGATGGAGCGGCCCAGAAGTACCGACCCCAGAGCGACGGCGCCGATGAGTGCGACGGATTGCAGGAGGGTGTTGGATTGCTTGGACATGTGCTGATGAGTGTGCGAAGCTATGGAATTTTCTATTGTCGGCCGGATCAAAGTTCGATGCTATCACCGATCTTAGGAAGCGTTGCGGTAATCTTGTATTTCATTTTTATTTTCTGGGCAAGCGCCATGCGCGGACCATCTTCACCGTGGGTAAGGACCAGCCGAGGTTTTGCGTGCACCAGGCTGGAGAACCAGTTTACCAGTTCTGTTTGTCCGGCATGAGCGCTAAAGCCTCCAAGCGTGTGCACCTGCGCCAGAACGCGCTTTCTTTCTCCGAAGATGGAAATACTGGGTTCTTTTTCCACAAGTCGGCGTCCGAGAGACCCATAGGATTGATACCCAACAATAATCACGTGTGTTTTCTTGTCTTCAAGGTTATGCAAAAGGTGATGGAGAATGCGGCCACCATTGCACATGCCGGCACCGGCCAGGATCAAACACGGTCCATTTACTTTATTGAGGGCTTTGGAAGTTTCCGGTGATGCACTGGGAATGAAGTATTTTTTGTTCAGCGGGAATACGCCACGGCGCTTCAGTTCCAGATACTCCTCGTCCATCAGGTCCTGGTGATTCTTGTAAACATCAAAGGCCTTCAAAGCCATAGGGCTGTCAAGATAAACCGGAAAAGGTGGTACCACTTTCTTATGGAACATTTCAGCTAGGTGATAGACAATCTGTTGGGCACGACCAATGGCGAAACTTGGTACCAGCATTTTTCCCCTTGCATGGTAGGCCTCGGATACAATCCGTTCAAATTCATGCAAAGTATCAGCGTAAGGTTTGTGGTCCCGGTCTCCGTAGGTCGATTCCAGGAAGACCAGGTCGGCCTTACTAAATTGTTCGTAAGGCCGTAGCATGGGTAAGGTCAGGGGGCCCAGGTCGCCTGAGAAGACAACGGTTTTCTTTTTGCCTTTCTCTGTAACGACAACTTCAATGCTTCCGGAACCGAGCATGTGGCCAGCTTCAATCCACCGGGCGGTGACGTCTTCGGTGACCTTGATGGGCTTATTGAATTTGACTGGCCGGGTGAGTTCTTTCATGTAGTCCACATGCTCCGTATTGTACAATGGTTCGCTCATTGGACCTTTCTTGCGCCAGGCTTTACGATTCTGCCGCATAGCATCGGCTACCTGCAGACGTGCGGAGTCTTGCAGAATAATTTGTGCCAGTTCCAGTGTTTCGCGTGTGCTATAAACTGGGCCGTTATAGCCATACTTGATCAACAGCGGAACGCGCCCGGTGTGATCGAGGTGCCCATGGGTTAATAGAATCGCATCTATCCGGTCGGGCCGGGCACCCTTGGGTAGTTTGTTCTTGGCTTCCGATTGTCTGCCGCCCTGGAACATGCCCGCGTCAACCAACACAAGGGACTTTGCTGTCTCGATGAGGTAAGCGGAACCGGTTACTTCACCGCCGGCAGCGCCGTATATTCTGATCTTCATGGAATCGATTCGTTAAATGGTCCTCCTGCGTGGAGTCAGTCAGTCCGTAAATATGGCGATAAAGGGGATTGCGTGCGGCAGTTATGGGGAGGATATCTTGATCTTTTCCTTCTTAGGATTATCGAACAGGCTACTGCCGTTGTTCGAAAGGCACGACGATCCCCCTCTCCACGTAATTCTTCAAGCCCGTCAACAATGTTCCCCAGCAAAAGTTGCTGATCCGAAAGTGTTCATTGGGTTCTCGCCAGCCTTCGTGAAAAAAATCGGCCAGGGTGCTGTTGCCTGTTTGCGAAAGCCGAATGCCAACCCGTGTTCCCATCCAATCGTCCATCGCCTGCGTCATGGTCCAGGTGATTTCCTTGCCAGGAACAATATGCGTCACTTCCGCACGCCAGTCGTATTCGGAACCAAAATATAGTCTATAAACCGCACCCTGACTGGGTTCTCCGGATGAGTCTAAAGCCCACCAGTCATTCAGTCCCCTGGCGGAGCAGAAGGCATTAAACACCTTTTGTGGCGGAGCCTCAATCTTGAATTGGTGTAGAATGTCCGGCATACAAGCTAAGTGTTGTTCGTTGCTGACATTATTTCTTAGTGGCTGATAAAATTACATTAAATTCCAATCCAACCTTTGCGCACTCCACGTGTATTTCCTTTGAGCCCTTAGCGTTTAAACCTGCGTTTAAACGCAAAGAACGCAGAGGCCCTAGCAAAGGTCGCTGAGAATGCAGTAGTGGATTTGAATTTACTGTTGTGATTTGTAGCTTTCATAGATTACCATCCCGATATGAAGCGCCTCATCATACTCATTGTATTCGCCCTGTTCATGAAATCAGCTTTGGCACAGACATGGAGTACCACTGTCGTGCAGAAGCCTTCGAATGAATCCATCAATAAATTCTATCACACCAACCAGGCCCCTCTTGTTCCACAACACCTGGTTAAACTTCCTGTCGGCGCTGTAAGGCCGGGTGGGTGGCTGCTCAAGAGTCTGGAATTGCAACGCGAGGGATTGACCGGAAAACTCGGAGAGATTAGCGCCTGGCTCACGAAGAAAAACAACGCCTGGCTCAACAAAGACGGTAAGGGCGACTGGGGATGGGAAGAGATGCCCTATTGGCTCAAAGGCTACGGCAACATCGGGTACGTCTTGAACGACAAGAAGATGATCGATGAGACGATGATTTGGGTCAATGGAACGCTGAACAGCCAGCGTGACAACGGAGACTTTGGCCCCTATGTCATTCGCAAATCCAATGGCAAGCGCGATTTATGGGCGCAAATGCTCATGCTGTTTGTATTGCAGTCGTACTACGAATACCATCAGGATCCACGAGTGGTCACCCACATGACGAGGTACTTCAAGTGGCAGATGACTATACCCGAAACTGATTTTCTCACCGACTATTGGGAGAATAGCCGGGGAGGAGATAATCTGTATAGTGTTTATTGGCTTTATAATATCACCAGGGAACCGTGGTTGCTCGACCTTGCGAACAAAATTCACCGCAATACCGCCAATTGGCGATTGAAGAACTGGCTCCCGAACTGGCACAATGTCAACATCGCACAGTGTTTCCGCGAGCCGGCTACCTACTATATGCAAAGTAAGGACCCCGCCGACCTTCAGGCCAGCTACGACAATCAGCGATTCATCCGTGAAATGTTTGGTCAGGTACCCGGCGGCATGTTTGGTTCTGATGAGAACTCCAGAAAAGGCTTCGTTGATCCGCGTCAGGCCGTGGAGACTTGCGGCATGGTCGAGCAGATGGCTTCGGATGAGATCATGTTGCGCATCACCGGCGATACCCATTGGGCAGAAAATTGTGAAGACGTAGCCTTCAACACATTTCCGGCCGCGTTCATGCCTGATTACAGGGCCTTGCGGTATCTCGTGGCACCCAACATGGTGATCAGCGACAGCAAGAATCACAATCCCGGTATCGACAACCCGGGACCTTACCTGATGATGAACCCTTTTAGCAGTCGTTGCTGCCAACACAATCATACCAGCGGATGGGTGTACTACGCGGAGAACCTTTGGATGGCGACACCTGATAATGGCCTGGCCGCCGTGTTGTATTCTGACAGTGAAGTAACAGCCAAAATAGGTGACGGTACAGAAGTGACGATCGCCACACAGACGCACTATCCGTTTGATGAGCAAGTGAATATGAAACTGACACTCGCAAAGCCTGTTTCATTCCCGCTGTACTTTCGTATACCGCTTTGGGCTGACAAAGCAACAGTGAAAGTCAACGGACAGCCCCTGAATGTGACTCCGGTTGCCGGCCATTACGTGCGGATTGCCGGAAACTGGAAGAATGGAGATGCCATCGCGTTGACTTTCCCCATGAAACTTCAGGCACGCACCTGGGAAAAGAATAAAGGAAGTGTCAGCATCAATTATGGCCCACTGACTTTGTCACTGAAGATTGCAGAGAATTACTTGAAGTACGACAGCAAAGAAACGGCGCAATACGATTCAAAGTGGCAGGATAATGTAGACCAAAGCCAATGGCCATCTTTTGAGATTCTTCCGGCAGGTCCCTGGAATTATGGATTGCCCGGCGACCTCTCCAACCTGGAAAAGAACTTTACCGTGGTGAAGAAGCCATGGCCAAAGGACAACTTTCCCTTCACTACGCAGGCCGTGCCCATCGAGATCCGTTCGAAAGGAAAACAGATTCCGGGATGGGGAATCGATCAGTACGGGCTGTGTGCAGAACTCCCGCAGAGTCCGGTTGAGACGACTGCTCCGCTGACGGAAATTACTTTGATCCCCATGGGGGCCGCCCGGTTGCGCATTTCAGCATTTCCCCTGGTAAAATAAGGCTATGGTCGTTGTTGCAGGAATACCGCTGGATGAGAATTCGTCATACCTCCGCGGGCCGTCACTGGCTCCTGCGAAGATTCGGGAAGCATTCCACTCCGACTCAGCCAACTATTTTTGTGAATCGGGCAGAGATCTGAAAGGTGATTCGCTCTGGTCTGATATGGGCGACATGGATGTTGGCGGTAAGGAAGCCTTTGATAACATTACAATTGAGGTAGGCAAGATGTTGAGTCACCATCGAAAGGCTTTTCTTCTGGGTGGTGATCATTCCATTTCCTATCCGGTGGTGAGGGGGTTTCATTCGGCGTACAAGGACCTCACCATTCTTCACCTGGATGCACATTCCGATTTGTATGATGATTTCGGTGGCAACCCACATTCACATGCGAGCCCATTTGCGCGCATTCTGGAAAATGGCCTTGCCAAACGATTGATTCAAATAGGTATCCGGACGCTGAACACCCATCAGCGGGAGCAGGCTAAGCGATTCGGTGTGGAGATCATTGAGATGAAGTACTGGCGCGACGACCACAAGTTCGCCTTTGACGGCCCCGTATACGTTTCGCTGGATATGGACGCCATTGACCCAGCCTATGCGCCAGGAGTGTCGCACCTTGAACCAGGAGGCTTTACGACGCGGCAAGTGCTTCACATTTTGCAGTCGTTGAAGGGAAATGTCGTTGGCGCTGATCTCGTTGAGCTCAACCCCACCCGGGATCCGTTGGGCATGACGGCCATGCTGGCCGGAAAGTTGTACAAGGAAATGATCGATATGTTGATCCGAACAGCTCATTGATGAAGGACCGCTTTTCAGGCTACGCCTCTCAATACGCGGCCTTTCGTCCTCGCTATCCGCAGGCGCTTTACGACTTTGTTTTTCAACACGTACAATTCTTCGATCTTGCCTGGGATGTGGGTACAGGCAACGGACAGGCTGCATCCATACTGGCCAAAAAGTTCACCAAAGTGCTGGCCACCGACATCAGTCCGAAACAACTGGCGAATGCGATAAAAGCAGAAAACATTACGTATGAAGTGGCGGGTGAGAAGACGACCCTTCCAGATCATTCGGTCGATCTGATCACCGTTGCCCAGGCTGTTCATTGGTTCGACAGGGATACATTCTATTGGGAATTAAGAAGGGTCGGAAAGCCGGGGGCGGTTGTAGCGGTCTGGGGCTATGACTTGCTAAAGATTTCTGATTCCATCGACTCAATCATTAACCACTTCTACACATCCGTTGTGGGCCCGTACTGGGATCCTGAGCGCAAGCTCGTTGATCAGCGATATGCAAGCATGGCCTTTCCATTCCACGAAATCGAAGCTCCGCTATTTGAAATGCAATTTGAATGGACGCTTGGCGAACTGGAAGGCTATCTCAGCACGTGGTCGGCGGTACAGAAGTACGTTAAAGAAATGGAGAAGAATCCAGTGACAGAGCTAATGAAAGAGGTATCTCAGAAATGGGAGAGAACTACGATGACAATCCGGTTTCCAATATTCATGCGAATAGGCAGAATTTGAAATGTCGGAGTAGACACAAACTTTTGCCACAGATTGCACAGATTACCACAGATTTTGGGTTTGTGTAATTTGTGGCAGGCCAAGTGCACCCCATTCACTAGGCATACAACGCTTCCTTCTGCTCTGCCACCCGCTCGCTCTCGATATACTCATCATACGTCATGAGTTTGTCGATAAACCCGTTCGGTGAAAGTTCAACAATGCGGTTGGCTACGGTTTGGGTAAACTCGTGGTCGTGCGAAGTGAACAGAACAGTGCCTGGGAAATCTTTCAACGCGTTGTTGAAGGCCGTGATGGATTCAAGGTCGAGGTGGTTGGTCGGCTCATCGAGAATGAGGAGGTTAGCACCTGCCAGCATCATCCGGCTGATCATGCATCGCATTTTTTCGCCACCTGAGAGGACACTACACTTCTTAAATACTTCTTCTCCCGAAAACAGCATCTTGCCAAGAAAACCGCGAATGTAGACTTCATCTTTATTCTCTTCGGTAGCGAACTGACGAAGCCAGTCGATGAGATTGTCACTCGACTGAAAGTAAGACTCGTTATTGACAGGAAGGTATGCCGGCGTGATGGTCTGACCAAAGGTGAACGTGCCAGTATCGGCTTTTCTCTCCCTGGCAAGAATCTGGAAGAGGGTTGTTACTGCGAGACTGTCCTTGCTGAGGAATGCGATCTTGTCACCTTTGTTGACGAAGAGATCGAAATTCTTGAATAGGAGATTCTCATTGACGGAACTACCGAGCCCCTCAATGTGCAGCACCTGGTCGCCGGCCGGGCGGTTTTGCTGGAAGATGATGGCTGGATAGCGACGTGTGGAAGGCTGGATATCGTCGACGTTGATTTTTTCGAGCAGTTTGCGTCGGCTGGTCGCTTGCCTCGACTTCGACGCGTTGGCGCTGAAACGGGCGATGAATTCCATCAGTTCCTTTTTCTTGTCCTCCGCCTTGCGGTTGGCCGCCGAGCGCTGTTGAAGGGCGAGCTGGCTAGACTGATACCAGAATGTGTAATTCCCCGTATAAAGCTTCACCTGGCTGTAGTCGATGTCGACAATGTGGGTACAAACCGTGTCAAGGAAGTGACGATCGTGAGAAACGACGATCACCGTATTTTTAAATTCGAGTAGAAAATCTTCGAGCCATCCCACTGTCTTAAGATCGAGATCATTGGTCGGTTCATCAAGTATGAGGATATCAGGATTACCGAAAATGGCCTGGGCAAGGAGGACGCGGACCTTGAGGTTACCGCTGAGTTCCTTTACCAGTTTAAAGTGATCTTCTTCCACAATACCCAGGCCGCTGAGGAGGGCCGCCGCATCGGACTGTGCGTTCCAGCCGTTCATTTCGGTAAACTCGTGTTCCAGCTCGGATGCCCGGATGCCATCGGCTTCAGAAAAATCAGGGCGGGCATAGATTTCATCTTTTTCCTGCATGATGCTCCACAGCCTGGCGTGACCCATCATGACGGTATCCAGTACACTGACTTCGTCAAATTCATGGTGATTCTGACGCAGGACGGCCATTCGCTTGCCGGGGTCGATGGTCACATTGCCGCGTGTGGGATCAATATCTCCCGCCAGAATCTTCAAAAAGGTAGATTTCCCTGCTCCGTTGGCACCAATGACGCCGTAGCAGTTGCCATTGACGAACTTGATATTGACTTCGTCAAACAAAACACGCTTTCCGAACTGTAAAGAGAGGTTATTGGCTGCAATCATCGGTTTTCAAAAAATGAGGCACAAAGATAGCAATTTGAAAAGTAAGCTACTTTGCCCCGATGACTTATTGGGATGAAAATGTGATTCGACGGGAGAGATGGATAACCAGTCTGGCGTGAACTTGAACCTGAAAGTGACCTATTGACTTCTCAGTGTCTCTGTTGGATTCAACTTCACGACCTCAAATGTGTGGTACACGATGGTAATGATCACAAGACCGATGGCAGCAATGCCTGAGAGCAATACGATCATCCAGTCAAATGCAGTGTGGTATGCAAAACCTTCCAGCCATTGGCTCATGGTGTACCAGCTGAGTGGAGCGGCAAAGATGAAAGCCACCAGAATGAGCCGGACGAAATTCCCGGACACGAGGACGAGGAGATTGTTCAGCGACGCTCCCAGTACCTTACGGATGCCCAATTCTTTGGTCCGTTGCACAATGGAGTAGGAGGCCAGGCCGAACAGTCCCAGGAAGGAGATGAAGATGGCCAGGATCGCAAAAACATTAATGATGTTGCTCAACAGTTTTTCTTTGTCATATAGTGACTCATACTGGTCATCTAGGAAATTAAGAACAAAGGGTGAGTCAGGGTTGATTGCTTTCCAAGCACCTTCCAGCGTGCTGCGGATTTCATCGGGAGAGCCCCCCGTCCTCACCAGGAGGCTGGTGTAGTTCCCGGCGCCCTTTCCGGAGAAGATGACCAGCGGGGCAATCGGGCTGTGCAACGAAGAAAAGTGAAAGTCCGCTACCACGCCTGTCACCACGCCTTCGGTTTGCCACACGCGGAGTTCTTTGCCAACCGCTTCTTCTGGCGACCACCCCAGAAAGGCGGCGGCGGATTGATTGAGCAGAATTTCCCAGGTATCGGACTGGCTTTCAATTCCAGGCGTCATATCTCGTCCGGAAATAAGCGAGAGTCCGATAGTTTTTGCAAAACCTGATTCCACGCACACCGCATTCATAAGCTTTCGTTCCGCTTCAGTTTCATTCTTCAGGCTGAGGGCCGTCTGGTGAGTAATGTTGAAGGGTAGCTGGTAGGTGGCGGTCGTTGATTCCGTACGGCTCTCGTTCTCCAGCCTGGCTTTCAGGGGCCCTAGTTGTAGGCGCGAAATACTGTCCAATGACAACGAGACCAGCTGATCGCGGTCAAATCCTGAGCCCTTGCTCTGGATGAAGTGTATCTGGTCTGAAACCGTTAGTGTGCATATGATCAGTGTAATGGTGATCAGGAATTGTCCAACAACTAATCCGCTGCGAATGCGAATGCCGAGAACTGAATCTTTAAGTTTTCCTTTCAGAACCTTGACAGGCCGGTAGTTTGAAACAAAAACAGCGGGGTAGATTCCGGCGAGCAGACTAATACCCAGGCTAGCCAAAAGAATGATCATCAGACTACGGCTTTCAAGCACAATGCCGAAATCCAATACATTGCCCGTTAGGAGAGTAAAGCCAGGCAAGGCAAGCCGCGCAAGGGTGAATGCAAACAGCAGGGAGAATGTGGTCAGGAGGAATGACTCGCTGAGGAATTGATAGAATAGTTGAGCGCGCACAGCACCCATTACTTTTCTCACGCCGACTTCCAGGGCCCGTTCCACGGACCGTGCTGTAGCGAGGTTGATGTAATTCACGGTGGCGATCAGAAGAATGAGTACGGCGATTACTGAGAAGACTTTGACATAGATCACATCGCTTGTGTTGGGCACTTTGTAAACGGTGTTTCGTAAGTAGACGTCATTTAGCGGCACCAGGTCCAGTTCCACCACTTCGCTGGCTTTGGGCCAGAACATCGCGTTCATCTTGGCCGGAAACTCGCTGACGATTTTCGCAGGATCAGCGTGCGCATTCAGTAGCACATAGGTGTAAAACTCACTGTTATCCCAAGACAGTTTTCTCGCAGCTGGCAGGCTGCTGAATGAGGCGACAAAATTGTATCGAAGGTGGGAATTCGTTGGTGTGTCCTCTGTGACGCCCGTAATTTTGTACAGCTTACCGTTGGTTCCTTCCATGGCCATGCCCAGGATGTTCTTGGAGGCCCAGCCTTCACCAAAGTATTTCTCCGCACTGGTGCGAGTGAGCACGATGGAGTACGGCTCAACGAGCGCTTTGGCCGGGTCGCCTTCAATCAACGGGAAGGTGAAAATTTTGAAGAAGGAAGAGTCAGCGTAGTAGACGTCGGTCTCCTTGATGACTTCGTCACCTTTTTTGAATGACTGGGTCTTCATGCTGATGCGAACATAATCCTCCACCTCCGGAAATGCCTCTTTGGCGAACGGCCCACCAACGCTGCAATTCGCTCCGGTAGAGACTTCCGTCCCGTTGAAATGCCATGTCATGGGTAAATGGTAGATACGGTCAGCATTCTCATGGAAAGTATCGTACCGTAGTTCGTGGGCCACGAAAAGGTAGATGAGCAGACTAAACGCCAGCCCGATGGATAGCCCCATCATATTGATGGCTGTATGCGTTTTCTGCCGAAGCAGGTTGCGCCCGGCTACTTTGATGTAGTTGGTCAGGAGTCCCATGGAATGTATGGTTGTCGATTCGTTTTTGTAGCTGATCGCCCGGTTGGTGAATACACTCATCGCGTCGATCCAATAGAAGAAATTGGCCCTGGTCTTACCGTATTTTCCCACACGGTGCTGATGTAGTTCGTACAGATCGCCAAGCAGGTTGGAGACTTCCCTGCCCGACCCGTATTGTTCGATGAGCCAGGTGGGTATCCGAGGAGGGTTTGTGGGGGTCATGATTCCCTGGATTGAACAGATACCGAAGGGATGGCATTCCACATGCTGTTGCGCAGCTCCCGCGATTTTTCCAGTGCACGTATGCCTGACTTGGTGATCAGGAAATAGAGCTTTCTCCGGCCGCCGCGTTCGGGTGTGCTCTCGCTTTCTTTGGACTCCAGGAATCCCTTTTCCTCAAGCCGGTTCAGTGCCGCGTGCAGCGCGCCGATACTGGGGTTTCGTTTGAGGCGTTGGCTGATTTCCTCTCTTATGGAAACGCCATAGGCCTGCTCGCCCAGGATGGCCACGGACAGCAATACAATTTCCTCGAATTCGCCTAATGAAGTGCCTTTCATTCAATCAATATTCCTAAATGTATACTTTGAACGGACGGTCTGGCCAAAGGTTGGATTTAGAATGCAGAAAAATGAGTGGTGTTAGCGATTTTCCCGGTCGATTCGGTAGAAGGAGGTGGGTTTGGCGTTCATGGATTCATCTTTGGTGTGGCGCATACCCAGTCGTTCACACACTTTGCGTGAAGCCAGGTGTGCCGTGTCGCACGAGGCGGTCAAAAATTCAAAGTCAAGGGAATTAAAACTGTAGTTGATGATGGCCTGTCCAGCTTCTGTTGCATAGCCTAAACCTGTTTTGTCCGGTAATAGCCCGTACAATAACTGAGGCTGGTGTTCTTCAAAAAACATCCATAGCCCGGCAAACCCGACATACGACTGATCAAAGCGCGAAGTTACTTTCCAAAGCCCCCACCTTCCGGTGCTGAAATGCCGAGCGTTTGTTTCCAGTACGTCCTTTGTCTGATCCTTGGGAATGACAGTATTGTCCCACAAATACTCCCGAACAAAAGGATTGGTAAAAGTCTGATGGAGGAGGTCAAGGTCATGGAGCGTAAAGGGTTCCAGATGCAGCCGGCTGGTCTCGATGATGAAACGAACTTGCTCCATACACAATGCGCTGTAAGCCTGAACTTCAGTTTTCTTTCAGCCTCCTCCTTATTTCATTCAGGGCCTGTTGATCATAGTATTTTCCTTGCCTCACCACCGCATTGATTTTTTGTGTGTTCCTGATATTCTCCAGCGGATTGGCATCCAGGATCACCAGGTCGGCCCACATATTTTCCTTGATGGAACCCAGTTCATTTTCAAGGTTGAAATAGCGTGCAGGATTCAGCGTAGCGCTTTTCATGGCTTCCTGAGGTGACAGACCCGCTTCGACAAGTACAATCAATTCTTCATGGAGACTTAAGCCAGGGGTAAGGAAGCCAATGGGTGTGTCGGTGCCGGCCATCATCGGAATTCCGGCTTCATGAATCTTTCCGGCCATGTTCAGCAACCATTGTGTGTACTCCTGCCGGAAGGGTGACGTCTCCCCATTCATCGAAGTTTGGATCGCTGCCCTCCACTGGTCACGTAGCTCATCCGGAAGGAGCTCAAAACTCTCCTGCCATTCGGGCTGACTGTAGGGGCGCCGGGTGAAGCCTGTATTCAATGCCATCGTCGGGATCTGCCAGGTTTGATTCTTCAACAGCACCTGAAGGATTTCATCTGCTTTCCTTTCGTCGTAGTTCCTGACGGCAATTTCCCTTTGCGCCGAATGAATGCTCGACCTCAATTCACCACCTGCCATATTCTTGCCTTTTGCCAGCATGGTCCGACGTTGTAACAAGAGTTCATCGGCATTGGAGGCGCAGGAGATTTCAAGGTTGCGCATGTGTTCCATGCTGTTGAGGCCGGCATTGGAAGCACTGGTTACGTCCATGCTGAGCGGCACGTGACCGGTCACTTTGTATCCTTTTTCCTTTGCCAGTTTCATCACTGCTAAAAATTGTTCGGGTGTAAGCATCTCATAAGCTTTGAGAAAATCAACACCGATGCTGTCAAGTCTTGCTATCAGGGCATTGACTGCCTCCACTGAACCTGAGCCGACAGAGAGGGGCGGATGTCCGGGGTCGCTGCCGTCGTAGACGTTGGGCATCCCATCGAGCAGTGGCCCGGCGATCATAACCCGCGGGGCATCTGTGGGGTTGGCCAGCGCGGCCTCCTTCCATTTTCTGACAAATGAAATTTCACCACCTGTATCCCGGACACTGGTGATACCATACGTCAGAAACAAGTCAAACATTCTCGGCGCTAACGCTTCGATGTAAGCGAAGTGCACGTGGGAATCCCATAGTCCGGGAATCATGTATTTTCCTGTACCATCAATGCGCTGATTCTTTGCAGAAAGCTTTAGTTCAGCAGTGGGTGCAATCTTGAATATTTTACCATCCCTGATAATCACCGTTTGGTTTCCCCGCAGGCCATCGGTGGGATCTACGGTTGTGATGTTTTCAATGCAAATGGCGTTCTCAAAAAATTCACCTCGCGGCGTGCAGGAGAATGTCAGCAATGCGACGAGCCAAATTGAGTGCAGTGGTTTCTTCATGAGTACGCTGGATTTTTCGATGGGCTTATCTGAGGTGGTGAAGTTACTTTTGTTTCGGGAAATGTTTCGACCGATTGCCACAAACTTTAATCCGCATGATACCATTGGCTCCGCGCTAAAGGGGAGTACTATTCCCCAAGTATGGATTTTTGTTGAATCGGCCTATCTCCCTTGCCCCGGCCCCTAAAGGGGGAATACTATTTCCCCAAAATGAAGAAAAGAACGGAATCTGACTTCCCCTTTAGGGGTCAGGGGCGGGGGAATGAGTAGACGCAAACTTGGTACCGCGCAACGCATTGTCGAACAGCTCCCTTTCCATGAGACGGCTTCGGCCTTACGTTCAACTCCTAAGAATGGTGATTGCATCGCCCGAGCTCATTTGCCCCCGGCCCCTAAAGGGGGAATACTATTTCCCCAAAATGAAGGAAAGAACGGAATCTGACTTCCCCTCTACGGGTCAGGGGCGGGGGAATGATTAGGCGCAAACTTGGTACCACGCAACACATTGTCGCACAGCTCCCTTTCCATGAGACGGCTTCGGCCTTAGGTTCAACTCCTAAGAATGGTGATTGCATCGCCCGAGCTCCCTTGCCCCCGGCCCCTAAGGGGGAATACTATTTCCCCAGAATGAAGAAAAGAACGGAATCTGACTTCCCCTTTAGGGGTCAGGGGCGGGGGAATGAGTAGACGCAAACTTGGTACCGCGCAACACATTGTCGAACAGCTCCCTTTCCTTGAGACGGCTTCGGCCTTAAGTTGCAACTCCTAAGTATATGTAGATTGACAATGGTGATTGCATCGCCCGAGCCCCCTTGCCCCCGGCCCCTAAAGAGGAAATACTATTTACCAAGAATGCGGAATAGAGTGGAGTCTAACTTCCCCTTTAGGGGCCAGGGGCGGGGGAGTGATTAGACGCGCGCCGAATCACCGAATCACTACCGGGTGATGGTCTAACGGCATCGCAAACTTGACGCCACGCAGTACATCATCGTAGAGTGCGCCTTCCTTCATACGTTCTGCAGACTGCTTCGGCGTAACCACTTTAATGATGTTTCCGCGTTCGCGAAGGGTTAGTGTCAGAGATTCTTCTGTTTGTTTCACTTCCAAAGTGTAACGAGGCTTGATGTTGAACTTGGCAATCTCGTAGGGATAAATGTCCACACTAATCGTAAGATTACGGAGGTTGTTGAAGCGATAAGTGTGGGTTGTTGTCGCGGAACTTTTATACACATCCGAGATATTGCTTTCGCCAACCAATGAACGGTATTCAAGTTCGGTTATTTCTTCAGGTATCCGGGGTGCCAGCGTAACGGAGTTGTTGGTCAAATCAGGTCGTATGCCGAGGAACCATTGGTTCCAGATGCGGAGCTGTTCGGCATTTGACCACGCGTGCAGGAAGCCTCCTGTCTGCTGGGGCAGTGCCTGACCTTCGGCGGGATAAGCATCGAGGTTTTCGCTGAGTCCGCCGATGGCACCACGGTTCAAGGCCAGGCGGTTCATACTCTTGAAGAGCGCGTAGGCAGTTTCTGTCTGTCCGGATTCAATCATCCGCTGCATGGCGATGCCGTTCAGCCAGGGCCAGATAGCGCCATTGTGACGGGCGGCATCTTTTGGATACTCCGGTGAGAGATGAAAGGGACGGAAAGATGGATCATGACTGTCCAGCGTAGACACGCCCCATGGGTAAACCAGTTCTTCCCACACTTTTTTCAGGATCTTTGCTTTACGGGTGAGGTCGTCAATCATGTCGAGGGCAAACAACTGGTTGGGGCGGAGCTTGAAATCGGTCTTACTATCTTTCGTTAATCGATCGGCCAGGTAGTCCTGCTCTGAATTCAGGTAATCTTGCTGGAAATTTGCTTTCAGTTTTTCGGCCAGTGCGGTCCACTTCTTCTGGTTTCCAGTATCGCCCATGTATTCGGCGAAATATGCCCCGGCCCGAAGCTGGCGGTACCACAAAGCCTGGACGTCGTTGGCGCGGTTTCCCCGAGGCGAGTAGGGAATCAGGTTGATGTCACGTGCATCCATCCATGTTTCATGGTCATTGTGAATAAGATAGCCGCTACCGTCCACCCAGTTTTTAGTTGCGCCTTCTATGCTGTTAACGACCATGGGGTACAGCTCCTGAATCAGGGAAGTGTCTCCCGAGTATTTTAGGTAATTCTCCAATTCAATAACCAACTTGGGCGTGGCGTCAGCCGTGTGGTAGTCAAGGTTGCCGGAGTCAAGGATGATCGGCACACGACCAATGAATATGGAGGACTTGTCCTTGTTTTGGTATTCGGCCAGTGATTTGAGAATCCTTCTGCCGGCTTCAAATTGTCCCGACACCAGCATGGCTCCGGGGAAAGCAATGAGCTCGCCGCGACTTGCGTACTTGTTGGACCAAGGGAGTCCTGTATAAATACCATCACCCTCCTGTTTGGTTACCAGCTGATTCATGGTCATGTTGAGCCAGTTCAAAGCCAGATTCAGGGAATCAAGGTTAGACTCCACGAACGCGTTGTACTCCAGGAATCGCTCCATTCTTCTGACGCGATTTCCTTTGAGTGTAATGATATTTTGTTGGGTTGCACGGATCAGAGCCTCCGCCTCACTATCCGACTTGGCCACGGCAATGTAGAACCCGCCGGCGTCTGCTTCCGCTGAAAGTTTGTTGTCCTTGGCCGTGATAGGATGAAAAGTCTTTGTCGACACGGCGATTGAATAATTGCCTTCCATGGAGCTAAGAAAGACAATGGTACTTGTTTGACTTGTCAGGTTGATTCCCTGCCCTTTTAAGGCAATCCCAATAGATTCGTCTGCGCCGGTCAGGCCGACCTCGATGATATTGCGGTTGTCAAGCATCCACAATTCTTCTGTTAAACCACTTTCATGCTTTCTTACGAGCTTGTAGGGATACATCAATACTTCCGATTTTTGATTATCGAGCCCCTGCTCATCGGCAAACAGATCATATCCTCCAAAAATCCGTTTCGTAGCCACATTCATCCCCTCAAAATCGCTGTGTTCAGGGTGATTGGCCACGTGCGTTTGCGTATAGTAGTAGGCTGCCTCCTTGTTGGTGAATGACACGGCCCGGTTGAATTCGCGAGGCACAGAGATCTTCAAAGCATCAAGGGGAGATAGGGGTAGTTGGGGTGCTTCGCAGGAAATTGCAGAAATGAAAATACTAAGCAGTATGATTGGGGTTCTTGACATAGCAGGCCGATTGTACACCGACCAATATACGGAAGTTTTCAGGGTGAGATCGTCCTGATACACTGGATGAAGTCGAATTTGCTGGCCAGTAATGGATTGTTGTCAGGCTGTTAGTATAGATCCGCATGGTTGTCACAGTAACGTGGCGCCACTTTGCGACTTGGCGTCTTCGCGGTAAAACAACTGACACTCATCACGCCGGACGAATCCTTCTATGAAGCCCAATCTCTATCTCGGTATCTTTTTGCCTTGCCCATCCCCCCATTTTTAAGTTACTTACTCAACCATCAAACCCTTCTCCCCATGAAAAAGCTCGTTTTCGCCCTTATCCTTTTGGCCTCAATCTCCTGCAAGAAACAGGAATACGATGTTGTCATCCGCGGGGGTACAGTCTACGATGGCACTGGCAAGCCTGGCATCGCCACCGATGTAGCCATCAATGCTGACACCATCGCCGCCATCGGTGACCTCTCCAAAGCCATCGGCAAGACGGAAGTTGATGCGAAAGGTATGGCTGTAGCGCCGGGATTCCTCAATATGCTCAGCCACAGCTGGGAGACGCTTATCCTTGATGGTCGCGGCCAGAGCGATGTCCGACAGGGGATTACGCATGAGATTCTTGGAGAGATTTCCATTGCGCCGATGAGTGATGCCATGAAGAAGCAAGCGATGGAGTCTATGGAGAAGTACCCTGACTTCAAATACCCCATTGAATGGACGACGCTCGGAGAATACCTGGAGTATCTCGAGAAGAAGGGGATTTCTCAAAACATCAGCTCATTCGTCGGATTGAATACAGTGCGTGCCCACGAATTGGGCTACGCCAACCGTGCTCCGAATGCAGAAGAAATGGAGCGCATGAAGGGACTGGTGAAACATGCCATGGAGGAGGGGGCACTAGGCGTGACAACGGCATTAATCTATGCGCCTGGCAACTACGCGACCACGGAAGAGTTGATAGAACTGAGCAAAGTGGCCGCACCCTACGGTGGCATGTACATCGCGCACATGCGCAGTGAGGGCAACAACATCTTTGGAGCCGTAGATGAAACCATCCGCATAGCCCGCGAAGGTGGGCTCCCAGCTGAGATATATCACCTCAAGATGGCCGGCATCGACAACTGGGGCAAACTGGATTCTGTTGTGGCTATGATTGCAGCAGCTAACCAGTCCGGGCAGCGCGTTACTGCCAACATGTACACGTACACAGCCGGAGCTACCGGTCTTGATGCGACGATGCCCACTTGGGTCCAGGAAGGCGGCATCGACGAGTGGATCAAAAGGCTGAAGACACCGTCTATTCGCAAGAAGGTACTGAAAGAGATGCAAACGCCTACCGACAAGTGGGAGAATATGCTACGCACCTGTGGCGGACCGCAGAACGTTTTATTTCTCGGCTTCAGCAAAGACTCACTAAAGCAGTATATCGGCAAGACACTCGAGGAGGTTTCGAAAATACACGGTAAGTCACCGGAGGAAACGGCCATGGACCTCGTCATTGCGGATCGCACGCGCGTAGAGACAGCATATTTCATGATGAGTGAGGAGAACATCAAGCGTCAGATCGCGCTGCCTTATGTGAGTTTCGGTTCTGATGCCGGCTCACCGCCTGCCGAAGGCTTCTGGCTCAAGTACAAAGAGCACCCTCGCGCTTACGGAAACTTCGCCAGGCTGCTTGGCAAGTATGTGCGTGACGAGAAGGTCATTCCCCTGGAAGAAGCGATACGTCGACTCACCAGTCTCCCTGCCGGGAACATCGGTGTAAAGAAGCGCGGAACGTTGACTCCTGGCTACTTCGCTGATGTGGTCATCTTCGACCCGGCAAAAGTTCAGGACCACGCCACCTTTGAAAACCCGCACCAGTACAGCACAGGCATGGTGCATGTGTTTGTGAATGGGACGGCCGTGATCAAGGATGGGGAACATACCAACGCCCGACCAGGACGTGTGGTGAGAGGGCCGGGATGGACGGGATGGAAGAAATGATCAGCTGAAACCCAACAGGGAGAGACGCCTTGCATTTCTCTGTGAACCTCTGTGCATTTCTCCGTGAAACTCTGTGAAATATTGTATTTGGAATCAACCTCACTTCTCCTGAAAAGCGAGAAGCTTCATTATTTTTTTGTACGGCTACTTGTCAAGTACATCCTCAAATTCCACTGTTCGATCAAACACTGACTTGGCAAAAGGACATAGCGGCAGAATCTTGAGATTGTTCTTCCGTGCATGCTCCACCGCGGCAGCGACCAGTTGTTTTCCGGCGCCCTTGCCTTTAAGGGCTTCGCCTACTTCGGTGTGATCAATGATGATCAGTCCGGTGCCGGCACGGGAGTAGGTCATTTCGCCGATGCGGGTGCCGCCTTCTTCGATGTAGAAGGAGCCTTTGGTGGGGGATTCCTGATGTTTGATTTCCATAGGAGTGTAAAAGAGTCTTGCCACGAATGACACGAATGGGCACGAATAAGTTCCTGTTAATCGGTGAAGGCAGTCTTCATGGCGACGTCTTCCCACTTGGAAATATCCTTTTCAACCTGTGCCATTTTCTCCCGCATTCCTTGGATGGTTGCCTGGCCTAGTGGTAAGCGAAGGAAGTCTTCCTTGGACTCTACTGCATTGATCATAGCCTCAGCGGCCTTGATGGGGTCGCCAACCTGTTTCCCGTGCGCGGCCTGGTAGTACTCGCGCATCTTGCCGGCAGTGGCGGTGTAGTCGGGGATGCGGTTCGGGGTGTCGTTGATGGAGCGGCCGCCGAAGTCGGTCCGGAATGGGCCGGGCTCGACGAGGACCACACGGATCCCGAGCGGCGCAACTTCTTTGGCCAGAGCTTCCGATAGTCCTTCGAGGGCAAATTTGGTTGCATTGTAAATAGCGGCCCCTGCAATGGCGCGGAACCCGCCGATCGAAGAGATGTTTACAAAATGCCCACTGCGCTGATGACGAAAATGTGGAAGGATGGCGCGGGTAACGTCAAGCGCACCGAAGAAATTGGTTTCCAGTTGTGCGCGAATCTCGGCATCGGTGACTTCTTCGACGGCACCGATGAGTCCGTAGCCCGCGTTGTTCACGGCGACATCGATGTGGCCAAAATGTGACAATGTTGCGGTGATCGCTCGCCTAACCTGATCGGGTTTGGTTACGTCCAACTCAGGGCAGATGATCCGGGATCCATATTGTTTCTTCAGGTCGTCCAGGGCAGCGGGATTCCGCGCTGTGGCGGCAACGGAATACCCTTCCCGCAGGCACACTTCGGCCAACGCGCGACCCAGGCCGGTGGAGGAACCGGTGATGAACCAGACTTTCTTGGACACTGCCATATTGGATGGATGATTTCGGTAAAAGGTAAGGGTTTACGCAGAGAGGTCAAATGCAGGTTGCCACAGATTACACAGATTGGCACAGATTAAACTTAACCCTGACCCTAAACTAAAAGGCCCCGTCTCCGGAGCCCTCAGTTTTACTGGTTGCGACCGGATTACCGATAACTGATTACCGATTACCGATCACTGATCACCGATCACTACTTCGCGTACGCCACACTCCGCATTTCCCTTATGACAGTCACCTTAATCTGTCCGGGGTACTGCATTTCTTTCTCGATCTTTTGGGAAATCTCAAAGCTGAGCTGCCCGGCGCGTTCGTCGGTGGCTTTGTCGGCATCAACGATGACACGAAGTTCGCGGCCGGCCTGGATGGCGAAGCACTTATCCACCCCTTCAAAGCTGAGACCCACCTGCTCAAGTTCTTTCAGTCGGCGAGTGTACTGCTCAATCACTTCACGGCGTGCACCGGGACGCGCGCCGCTGATGGCGTCGCAGGCTTGCACGATGGGTGAAATGATGTTGGTCATTTCAATTTCGTCGTGGTGTGCACCGATGGCGTTGCAAACAGCCGGATGCTCCTTGTATTTGATGGCCAGGTCCATGCCGACAATCGCGTGCGGTTTTTCCAATTCTTCGGGCATTACTTTGCCGATATCGTGAAGGAGCCCGGCGCGCTTGGCTTGCTTTACATTCAGACCAAGTTCGGTAGCCATGATGGCACAAAGATTAGCTACCTCGCGGGAATGTTGGAGGAGGTTTTGACCATAAGAGGAACGGAACCTCATCCTCCCCACCATTTTGATCAATTCGGGAGCAAGTCCGTGAATGCCCAGGTCGATGACAGTGCGTTCACCGATTTCCACGATTTCGTCGTCAATATTTTTTGTGGTCTTGGCAACGATTTCCTCAATGCGTGCAGGGTGAATGCGGCCATCCTGAACCAGGCGGTGGAGGGAGAGGCGGGCGATTTCACGGCGAACAGGGTCGAACCCTGAAATGATGATGGCTTCGGGGGTGTCATCTACAATAAATTCGACACCCGTTGCCGCTTCCAGTGCGCGGATGTTGCGCCCCTCACGTCCGATAATTTTTCCCTTGATATCGTCGCTTTCGATGTTGAAGATAGAGACAGAGTTTTCCACCGCATGTTCCGTGGCCGTACGCTGGATCGTGTCGATCACCAGTTTCTTGGCGTCTTTGGTGGCCGTCAGTTTGGCCTGCTCCATAATATCCTTGATGTAGGAGTTGGCCCTGGTTTGAGCCTCTTCCTTCAGCGACTGAACCAGTTGCTCCCGGGCTTCATCAGCAGTGAGTTTGGAGATGCTTTCAAGCACCTGAACCTTTTGCTGATTGAAGCGGTCAAGCTCTTCCTTTCGCTTGCGTACCAGGTCGTGCTGCTGGGCGAGGCTCTTTCGATCTTCATCCAATTCCTGTTCTTTTCGCTTCACGTGCTCGAGCTCTTTGGAAAGCTGAGCTTCGCGTTGCTTGATTTTCTGTTCGTTGGATATGATCTGGTTCTTTTTGCGATTGGCCTCTTCTTCAAATTCCTGCTTCATTTTCAGGAATTTCTCCTTGGCTTCCAGTATCCTGGCGTTTTTGGTATTCTCGGCCTGCATTTCGGCCTCTTTGATGATCAATTTGGCCCGTTCTTCATGCTGACGGATGTTCTTTTTCACCTTGCGCTTGTACAGCAGCATGCCTATCAGTAAACTTAGCACGATGGTCAGCCCGGCGCTGATCATTGCAATCACTTGGATGTTCATGGTCGGTTCATTTTACGTTAAAAAATACCCGGCACGGTTATGCCGCGTAACGAAAGGGAACCGGAGGAAGGAAGATGCTAGAGAATTACCTGCGAGACCATTTGATTGAGGTGGTTCACTTTATCTACCACCGTCTGGTCAATGGCGTGATCACTTTCTTCGGCAGCCATTTTTTCAACCAGGCAGTCGAAGGCGGTCATCGCCAGGAGGTCTTGTTTATCGTCAAGGCCGAATTGCTCACGGTAAGACTTCAGTTTTTCGTTGATCACCTTTCCAGCAGCCCGAACACGTTCTTCTTCGTGTTTTTTGACCTTCATGGGGTAGTCCCGGTCTGCTATCCTGATCTTGATTGAAAGTTCGTCCATCTACAGTCTGCTTATCGGCTTAAGTGAGCGATGCATTTGTCTATCTCACGGATGTAGTCATCCACTGTCTTCCTCAACTCCGAAACACTTCCGTCTTCCGGGTGAATATTATCCACAATCTTAGTGATTTTAATCTGATTTCTAAAACCATCCAACTGCTCCTCCCGCTGCCGGAGGGACTGTTTTAGGTCAGAATTCGCTGTTTTCAGCGAGTTTACCTCCTGTTTGAGGTTCTTATGCTCGTTGATCAGAACGACCATTTTTCGTTCGAGGCCGTTGAGACTGGATTTTAGTACATCTTGCTCCATAGGGGTGTGGTTGTATAAATATCTATTTGCGGATGATGGCACCGAGCTGTTTTTCGAACCCGGCCATCAGACCGCTCATGGTCACATCAATTTCTTCGTCTGTAAGAGTTTTGGTTTTGTCCTGGAGCGTGAATCCAAGTGCATAGGCTTTTTTGCCTTTCGGAATGTTGTCGCCTTCGTACACATCAAAAACCGTCACGTCTGTAATTAACTTTTTAGCATTCATTCCGACAACTGCCTTGATCTCATCAAAGGTAATGGTCTTGTCAATGACTAGCGAAAGATCGCGCTTTACCTCGGGAAACCTGGGCACTTCCTGCATGTCGAACTTAGGGTTTGCTCCTTGGAAAAGCAAGGATGTATCCAAATCAGCGTAAAAAATTTCTGACTTTATCCCGAATTCCTTCGTGATGGCGGATCGAACCTTGCCCAGGATGCCTACGGTGCGTTTGTTCCGCACGATTTTCATCCCATATTCCAGTTGTGGATCCTCCGACTTTTCCAGGGAATAGTCAACGACGTTTGACTTTTTCAGGATCTGACTTACAAATTGCATCAGGTCATGATAGACGATTGCACGGGGCTTCTTCTGCCAGGACTCACTTTCCAATTGACCACCCATATACAGGGCAAGGCGCTCATCTTCACGAAATCCTGTTTCTGAACGGCCATATGTTCGCCCAAATTCAAAGAACCGCAGGGAGACTTGCTTGCGATTGAAATTGTAGGCCATCACTTCCAGTCCGGTAAACAGCATTGTCTGCCGGAGGATGCCTTGTTCCTCGCTCAACTTGTTTAGAATCTCTACAGGCTGAGCGTCAAAGCTCACTTTCTGCCTCGTCTGGTAGGCACTGCTGGTCAGCGAGTTGGTCACGATCTCAAAAAAGCCATTACCGGCCAGCAATTCGCCAATCCGGCGCTTAAAAGCATTGATGTCACGTTCAGGGAAGTCAGCCAGGTAGTCCGCCTTCGTCGATTCGCTAAGGGGAATGCTGTTAAAGCCGTAAATACGCAGGATTTCCTCGACAACATCGGCCTCTTGTTCCACATCCACGCGATAGGGAGGGACGCTCACCGTAAATTCTGTTTCGGTTTGTGCGGTCACCGCAATGTCCAGGCGTTTCAGGATATCCGTAACCTCCGACCGGGGAATAGCTTTCCCGATCAGACGATTAATGTTCTTGTCTTTCACCTGAATGGTGCGGTTCGAAATTTTGGCAGGATAGATATCTACAATTTCCGATGAAACGGAGGCTCCGGCCACTTCTTTCAGCAGGAGGGCTGCCCGTTTGAGGGCGTAGACAGTAATCCCCGGATCTGTTCCTCGGACGAATCGAAATGCCGCATCTGTTTTCAGCTGATGATGGGTGCTGGTCTTCCGGATGTAGGCCGGTGAGAAACAGGCACTTTCCAGGAAAATGCTCTTCGTAGCTTCGGTGATTCCGGATTTGATCCCTCCAAAAACACCGGCAATACACATCCCTTCCGAAGCGTTGCAGATCATCAGATCAGCGGATGTCAACTCACGCTCCTTGTTGTCAAGGGTAACAAATTTCGACCCCGCAGGCAGAGTTTTGACAATGACTTTGTTTCCGGTTTTGTCCGCATCAAATGCGTGTAGGGGCTGGCCCATTTCGTGACAGACGAAGTTGGTGACATCAACCACATTGTTGATTGGTGCCAGACCAATGGCTTGCAGACGGGCTTTGAGCCATTCTGGGGACTCCTTAACCTGTACATTCGTCAGCGTCAGTGAAGAATACCTCGGGCAAGCCTCAGTATTTTCTACGACCACATCGATTTTGAGTTTTTGGTTGTCTATTTGGAACGCATCTACAGAAGGCCAACGGACTTCGCGTTTCCTGGCTGCTTTGATGTCACGGGCAACGCCAATGTGTGACGCGGCATCAGCCCGATTGGGCGTCAGGCCGATCTCGAAAACGCTGTCGGATTGAACCTTATAGAATTGTGCCGCAGGGGTGCCGTTTGACAGCTTGGTGTTAAGAACAATGATCCCGGCATGGCTTTCGCCAATTCCGATTTCATCTTCGGCACAGATCATACCCTCACTTTGCTCGCCTCGGATCCTGGCAGACTTGATGGTAAAAGGTTCGCCTTTCGTAGGATATATCGTTGTGCCGGGGACGGCCACAATTACCTTCTGGCCGACGGCCACATTGGGCGCACCACAAACGATGGGAAGTGGTGAAGAATCGCCAACGTCCACCGAGGTAAGGGTGAGTTTGTCTGCGTTTGGGTGCTTGGTGCAAGTGAGGACTTCGCCGATCACCAGCCCCTTGAGACCACCTTTGACTGACTCTATGGTATGGACGCTTTCTACCTCCAGCCCGGTGGAGGTAAGGGTATCTGCGATTTCTTCCGCGGACTCTGGTAAGTCGATGTACTCCTTAAGCCAATTATGCGAGATGGTCATTCAACGAAAGTGAGCTCAAATATAGTGTTTAAACCTATTGAGCACAGCCGCACTAAAATTCCCAGTCGAGCCCCAATTTGTCTTTGAGTTCCCTGAGGTATGGATATTTTTCGGCGAGGTGCTCGAACTTTTCTTTGCTGGTATAGATCACCTTTTTGCCACCGGCAGATTGCATGGCTGTAACAATGGTGATTTCATTGTTTTTAAATCGATCGCGCAGGTATTGGATCAGATCGCGCCGGAAATTGTCGAGCAAAGACTCCTCGACTGGATTAGTTAGGTTAATGGTGATCACGGGCGCTTTGTAGTGGTATTCCCTCAGTAATATTTGATATTCTGCGGCCTGGTCCTTGCGCTTTTCGGCATAGTGTTCCCACGCCTTTCGGAGTTCGGCAGGTTTGATGGGCTCGTTGGTAGCCACTTCGGCGGGTGCGACAACGGTTTCAGGCTCCGCGGGACCGTTGAAAATGCTCTTCAGGCTTGGCGTTGTCCTGGTTTTTGGAGTTGCCGGAGGCGGCGCAAGACCGGCGGAAATAACCGGGGCACCGGCTGGTACTCCGATTTTTGGTGCTTCAGGGAGGTTGTCATGTTCCAGCGAAGGAGCAGGGGACGTTGGCAATGGCTTAACGGCAGCGGAGGGTGCTGCCGGTTCGGGCATGCCGTTCGTTATTTCAATTTTTTTTTTACTTCTGCCTGGAGAGCAGGTGAATCAGCTTCGGCTGAGATCACGGATCGCACATGCGCCATTTTCATCAGTGCCAACTCGACGATCAGCCGCTGGTTGCGGCTCATTTTATAGTTGATGTCGCACTGGTTGCCAATGCTGAGCCAGGAAAGGAGCAAGGAATAGGGAGAGGCTTTGGCCTGCTCAACATATTTCTTCTTAATGGTATCAGGTACTTCGAGCAGTTTCACGGTGCGCTCGTCCTGCGTCATCATGAGATTGCGGATATGTTCGCTGAGTCCGACGATAAAATTCTGCCCATCGAATCCTTTCTGCAGGATTTCATCGAAAAGCAGCAGGGGTATAGTAGGATTCTGCGCCAGGAGGCCATCAACGACCTTGAAATAATATTCGTGATCGAGGATGTGTAAATTATTGAGCGCATCCTTGAAAGTGACAGCTTTCCCATCGGAGAATGAGACCATCAGGTCAAAAATCGAGAGCGCATCACGCAAAGCGCCATCTGCTTTCTGGGCAATGAGATGGAGGGCAGCCTCTTCTGTCTTGATTTTTTCGCGATCTGCAATCTTTTTCAGCTGCCGTGCAATGTCAGAAATCTGGATCCGGTTAAAATCAAAAATCTGACATCGTGAAAGGATCGTTGGAATGACCTTGTGCTTCTCCGTGGTAGCCAATATGAAGATGGCATAAGCGGGTGGCTCTTCCAGGGTTTTTAGAAAGGCGTTGAATGCCTGGTTGGAGAGCATGTGTACCTCATCGATGATATACACCTTAAACCTTCCGTACTGCGGTGGGTACCGCACCTGGTCAATCAGGTTTCTGATATCTTCAACCGAGTTATTGGAAGCCGCGTCCAGTTCAAAAATATTGAGGGAATTGACCTCGGCTTTTTCTTCAAAACCGTTGATCATCCGCGCAACAATGCGGGCGCAGGTGGTTTTGCCTACACCCCGTGGGCCACAGAAGAGCAGGGCTTGCGCAAGTTTATTGTTGTCAATGGCATTCTTGAGTGTCGTGGTGATGTGTTCCTGGCCCACCACCTCGTCAAAGCCGAGGGGCCGGTACTTGCGGGCGGAAACGACAAAGTGATCCATTGGGGTGGCAAGATAGTAATAGGAATAGGATTTTTAGGATTAATAGGATTGTAGGATTAGCAGAATTGTAGGATTAGGATTGAAAGGATTATAGGATATTAGGGTAAACGGAATGGGAAGATTGCCAAAGAGGAAGATGGTAGGTATGGGGTGTTTGGTTTTGTTAGTTTTGCGGATATGTCAGCCCCCAAATACAGCATCGTCATTCCCGTCTACAACCGACCGGAGGAATTGAGGGAACTGCTGGAAAGCCTGACACTGCAGACCTACACGGATTTTGAGGTTCTTATCATCGAGGATGGTTCTACGAAACGCTCGGAACCGGTTTTTGAGGAATTTACGAAACGACTCAGGATTCAGTACTACTCCAAACCCAACACCGGCCCTGGCCCAAGCCGGAATTTTGGATTTGAGCATGCTGCGGGGCAGTATTTTGTCGTGTTCGATTCTGATTGCATCATTCCCGCTGACTACCTTTCTATCGTTGATCACTACCTGACCGACAACAAACTCGATGCCTGGGGTGGCCCCGACCGGGGACATGAATCATTTTCTTCTCTGCAGCAGGCGATGGGATATACGATGTCATCGGTACTCACGACAGGTGGTATCCGTGGTGGAAAAAATCAGGCTGAGAAGTTTCAACCACGGAGTTTCAATATGGGCATGAGCCGCAAGGTGTGGGAACAAACCGGTGGATTCCGTTTCAATCGACTTGCTGAGGACATTGAGCTGAGCATTCGCATGCGCAACGCCGGGTTCAAAGTCGGACTGATTGCCGATGCGTTTGTCTATCACAAACGCAGGACCGGACTGGCCGAATTTTTCACTCAGGTAGAAGGATTTGGACGGGGACGGGTGCGGGTGGGAAAGGTTCATCCATCCGAGATAAAACCGGTGCACTGGCTCCCTTCGCTGATACTGATTGATTTTGTTCTGCTGCCGGCAGTCATTGTTTTGCATCGGCCGCTGGCTATTCTCGGATATGGATTCTACTTCGTGTATTGGTTGCTCCTCATGGTCGATTGCTTTCGGGTCACGGGATCTTTGTCCGCGGCCATTCTGAGTGTGCCATCGGCGATGGTCCAGTTCTTTGGGTATGGATGGGGTTTCTTGAGTGAGATGTTTCGGAGATAGCAAGGGTTCAGCCAGACTACTTCCCTTGGGTCAACAAGTATCTCGCCACCGCCAGGTCCTGAATGGCATTCCCAACAGATTTAAATACTGTAATCTCCTCTTTTGAAGTTCGGCCGGGTTTGACACCCGCGACAACCTCCCCGAGTTCAGCGCGTATGTGATCGGGTGAAAGTACACCTGCTGCTACCGGAATGGCAATTTCACCTGCTTCCTCCAGAGCGGCTTTGCGCTGATCTACAATCAAAGTACATCGGCGGATGATGTCCTCACCCAGCTCACGCATGACAGGTTTGAACGCGCCCACAGCATTGATGTGGGCACCGGGGCTGACATCTTTGAGCGAGAACAACGGCTGATGCGATGTGGTGGCCGTGCAGATCACATCCGCTTGAGCAAGATCGCCGATGTTCATTAACCGATCACACATTAGCCCATGCGTATCGCCAATCGTTTTGCAAAATTCGGCCTCGCGTTCGATTGACGTTCCTTTCACCAGCACTTTCTGGATCTTCCTGACGGCCAGAACGCCGGCAATTTGCGTCAAGGCTTGTGCGCCGGTGCCAAAGATGGCCAGGGTGGATGCATCAGGAAGCGCTAGCAGATCTGTAGCCAAGCCGGAAGCGGCACCCGTGCGCAAAGCCGTGACCGAGGCGGCATCGAGCATGGCAAGTGGTGATCCATCGGCTGCGCTCATCACCATCATATTACCCTGAACAACGGGGATGGGCGGAGTGTTGGACGGAAAAACGGACACCATTTTCAGACCAAAAAGTTCCCACGCCGACGCGTAAGAAGGCATGAACAAAACCGCGCCGCCTTTGTCGTGTGTTTCGACAGCCGTCCGCAGCGGAATCTCGACACGCCCTTCGCTCAAAAGATGAAAGGCTTCATTCATTAACCCCACCGCGGTCGTCATGGAAATGCGATTGATATCAGCGGCGGAAAATATCTTCATGGCCTGGTGAGATTTCCGGTTTGGGATGGGTAAATTATTTTCCTGCGAAGTCGAGGAGTAGATCGAGATTCAGCTCATGTTTTCCGGGAAAGGTGAGTTTTCTTGGCTGGATATTCAGTTTTGCTGCCAGCTGATCAAATTCATTCATTCGTTCGGGCGTAAGGAATGGATCCTGATCGCCAATAACCATGTAGTTCTCTTTTGCGGAGAGAATGTCATGGCCTTTTGCAAAGTTCATATCGGGCGGATACAATCCGGCCCAGAGGATGAGGCGGTTGAATATGGGATGTCCGTCGACAGCCCATCGGCAAACGGTGGCGCAGCCCTGGGAGAATCCAAACAAAGTCACTGGAGCCGTATTTTTCGCCAGCACTTTGCTGTAGACCGTGTCAAGGTATCGGATGTAGTTGTCAATATCGGTTTGCCGGTCTTCGCGTGTCATCCAGGTCGACCCAACTTTGTTGTCGGGGCGGCCGGTAGCGGTGAGTTCTGAAAGATAGAACCGTGACAGTCCCTCCGGTGCGATGAGGAATATGTTTTTCGTTGAGAGTGGCTCGAATTTTTTGAGAAAATACTGAGCCAGCTGGCCGTATCCGTGAAGTACTATCCAAACCTGACGTGTGGAGGTATCAAGCGTGCCCGCCGTGAAGTACCGTGCTTCAAAGTCGAAGCGGATATGATGCTCCTGCATGTGGCTTGTCAGTCTTTCAGGTGACTGATATCGAAGCTGAAGGGAAGCAAGGTGGCTGTTGAAGCGCACCGGATCCACTTGTTATCATGAAGCATCACGACTTCGATGGGGCTTCCCTGGCGTACTTCATATTCGCGCATCACCTGGCGACAGGCGCCGCATGAACTGGCGTTGACGAGTTCCTTGTGATTCTTCTTATGTGCAACGACGGCAATTTTCTTGATTTTCTTGCCGGGATACTGTGAAGCGGCTGCATAAAGTGCCACACGCTCGGCACACATACAAACGGGGTATGACGCATTTTCCTGGTTTGCCCCGGCAACGTAGGTACCGTCGTCCAGAAGCAGGGCCGCGCCAACGTAGAATTTGGAATAGGGAGCGTAGGCATGTTGGGTGGCCTCCTTGGCTTTGTGTACCAGGTATTTCGATTCGGCATCCAGTGCTTCAAGGGAGGAGAAGAAGGTAAAGTCCTTCATGGCAATCGTGATTAGACGTGGTTGATGAAAGTTAAACCATTATGAGGAAAATGGAAAATGAGTGATGATTTGAGGATAAATTGCAGTAAAAACAGACCTATGCGATCCATTTTGGTTCTTGGTGCAGGCCGCTCCTCATCAGCGTTGATTGACTATCTCCTTCTCCTCGCTTCTGATCGCAATTGGAACGTCACGGTCGGCGATGTTTCAGAAAGTGCGGCGCGTGAACGCGTAGGCAAATCACCGCACGGGAAAGCCATCCTCTTCGACATCCAGCAGGAATCTGCAGCGGCCATCATTGCAGGTCATGACATCGTTATATCGGTGCTCCCGGCAACCCTTCATCCCGTAGTGGCGAAAATCTGCTTGACGCATGGCAAACATCTCTTGACGGCAAGCTATGTATCGACGGAGATGAAGGCCATGGATGCGGATGCCAAAGCGAAGGGTCTGGTGTTTCTCAACGAGTGCGGTCTTGATCCCGGCATCGATCACATGAGCGCCATGCAGGTGATTGATCGTATACGTCATGATGGCGGTTTACTATATTCTTTTGAGTCATTCACCGGCGGCCTGATCGCACCGGAAACAGATCCAGAGAATCCCTGGCGTTACAAGTTCACGTGGAACCCCAGAAATGTTGTAATGGCCGGACAGGGCACGGCGAAATTTTTGCAGGAGGGTCAGTACAAGTACATCCCTTATCAGCAGCTTTTCAAACGAACCACGCCGGTTGAAGTTCCGGGTTATGGCCACTACGAAGGTTATGCCAATCGTGATTCATTGGGTTATCGATCCTTGTATGGATTGGAGGAAATCTCCACCATGTTACGCGGCACATTGCGCAATGCGGGATTTTGTTCCGCGTGGGATGTCCTCGTTCAGCTGGGCTGTACGGAAGACACCTATAAAATGGAAGGGGTGTCATCGATGACGCACCGGTCATTTCTCAATTCGTTTCTCGGTCATCACGCCGAGCAACTGCTGGAAGAGAAGGTGGCGCGGCAGGCTGATGTGGCGGTCGATGGTCCTGAGATGCAACGCCTCATCTGGTCGGGACTTTTCGATGAGACACCCGTTGGCCTGAAGGAAGGTACACCTGCACAAATCCTGGAGCACATTCTGAACAAGCGATGGAAGCTTCAACCGCGGGACAAGGACTTCATTGTGATGTGGCATCGGTTCAGGTACCGGAAGGAGAATTCAGACTATGAAATACAAGCTACTTTGACCGTAAAGGGCGATGACGCTATACATACGGCGATGGCGAAGACCGTGGGGCTGCCATTGGGTATCTCAGCCAAATTGATTCTTGATGGTAAAATTAGTCTACGGGGGGTTGTTGTGCCGGTTTCTCCGGAATTCTATGATCCGATCCTGCTCGAATTGAAAGGGAATGGGGTGGAGTTGAGTGAAAGAATTGCAACCAAAAACTAAAATTGGGGACTAAGACTGAACACGTCGCGCCCGCAGCGGGGAGGGGAAGGTGTACAGATATGGTGTGCCCGTGCGGGCCAAATGGATCAGCCTCACAGAATATAACTCACCTTTGGCCCTCGGTTTCTCCTTTCACTTTAATCACCGGGTTAAAGCCCGGCGCAATCAAATTGCCGCCCTACAGGGCTGGAGCGTTTCATTAGTTCTCCCAGATGTCAAACGATTGGCGAATCAACAAGACTAGTAGTCCCCCTTCAGGGGTCAGGGGCGAGGGAGCTAGTCGAAACCTGGCGCAATCAAATTGCCGCCCCTACGGGGCTGGAGCTTGTCATTAGTTCTCCCAGATGTCAAACGATTGGCGAATCAACAAGACTAGTAGTCCCCCTTCAGGGGTCAGGGGCGAGGGAGCTAGTCGAAACCTGGCGCAATCAAATTGCCGCCCCTACAGGGCTGGAGCTTTTCATTAGTTCTCCCAGATGTCAAACGATTAGCGAATCAACAAGACTAGTAGTCCCCCTTCAGGCCTGGCCTGAGTTTATCGAAGGGGGTCAGGGGCGAGGGAGCTAGTCGAAACTCAGGGCAATCAAATTGCCGCCCCTACAGGGCTGGAACGACTTAGTCTTTCGCTGCCAATTCATACTCCGAATCAATCTCAAGATCGTACCCCTCTGAAGCAGCCACCGCCAGTTGATCGCATCGCTCATTCTCGGGATGCCCTGCATGGCCCTTGACCCATACGAACTTCGGTTCAAATTTTTTGTGGAGTTTGATGTAGCGCTTCCAGAGATCGGGATTCTTCTTGTTCTTAAAATCTTTCTTCTCCCACCCCCAGATCCACCCTTGCTTCACGGCCTCGACGACATACTTTGAGTCGGAGTAGATCGTGATGGGAATCCCGTGTTTCTTGATGGCCTCGAGACCCGCAATCACTGCCATGAGTTCCATGCGGTTGTTGGTGGTGAGTCGATAGCCCTGACTCAGTTCCTTTTCGTGGCCTCCAAATTTAAGAATAGCACCGTAGCCCCCCGGGCCGGGATTCCCTTTTGCCGCACCATCCGTAAAGAGCTTGATCACCCGATAAAGATATTGGTCTTGAAGATCTTCACCGCGATGGATAATAAAATCACACCAAAAACCTTGCGGAGAATGACGAAGCCTGACTTGCCAATCTTGTGTTCCAGCCAGGTGCTGCTACGGAGAACGATGTAAACGAAGATCGAGTTGAGAAATATACCGACGAGAATGTCGACTTCATCGTATACGGCACGCAATGAAAGAATGGTTGTAAGGGTGCCGGCGCCCGCAATGAGTGGGAATGCGATCGGCACGATGGAGCCCGTGCCCTTGGCGTCCGGGTCGTCCTTGATGAGCGTTATGCCAAGAATCATTTCCATCGCAATGATGAACATAACAATGGAACCCGCTACGGCAAATGAGCCGATGTCAAGCCCAAAGAGATTCAGAATAGACAGTCCCAGGTAAAGAAAGACGACCATCAGGGCGGCAGCGATGAGTGTGGCCCGTTCTGCGTAGATCCGGCCCTCCCGCTGACGGATGAGGATGACAAAGGGAATCGAACCCAGGATATCGATCACAGAAAAGAGAATAAGTGTTACTGAAAGGGTATCCCTCAGATTCATGACGCAAATTACTCAATTTGAAGGTTAGACAATTGGACTAAGTTCAGGCATAGCAGACTTGCCTTCGACACCTGGACAATGGGTCGATGATCGGTTCCATGCTGAAGAGATCGGCAAACGGTATTCATTTCAAGGGATTCCCGCGGAACTAAATATTGTGGTTTCCTAATTTGACCGCCATTGACCATTGACCAACACCCTGTATATTTGCAACCTTCTATGATTCGATATTCTTCAATCTTGCTCATACTTATTGCGGTTAGCCTCCTTGGACGAATCGCCGTGGGCTCCTTTGCACCTGGACTGGCCAAATTTGCCTTAGCATCAGCTACCACTCCTTCTGATTGGAGTGAGGAGTCGACACAAGAGGATGAGCAAGGAGAGGAAGACAAATTTCTTGGTGGCACGCATGCATGGTGCGCCATTATGGTACGTGACTCCACACCCGGCAGGGACGGTGGCTCCGTGTTGCCTGATCTCTCCCAGGAGATTCTTGTACCGCCGCCACAAGGCTAAGTCACCTACATCAGGATAATCATCCCGGTATTGACTGCGATAGTCAGTGAATTAAATTCTATAGACCACAACCATTGAAAATAGTACCCGCTGAGTTATGCAAGAGAAAATTTCCTTTAAGCCGTTAGAAAATCTTTCCCATGATGTCCCTGCGGCACTGGTGGTGTTTCTCGTGGCCTTGCCTTTATGTCTGGGCATCGCCCTGGCATCGGGTGCCCCGTTGTTTTCAGGTTTGATTGCTGGTGTTATTGGTGGCATCGTTGCAGGATCGCTGAGTAAGTCCTCTCTGAGTGTCAGTGGCCCTGCGGCTGGTTTGGCCACGATCGTTTTCGCTGCGATCCAGGAGTTGGAACATTTCCCGCTCTTCTTGCTCGCGGTTCTGTTGGCCGGGGTCATCCAGGTAGTACTCGGATACTTGCGTGCAGGGACGATCGGCCACTTTTTTCCTGTAGCTGTGATCAAGGGGATGCTGGCCGCCATCGGTCTCATCCTTATCCTTAAACAGATTCCACATGCGATGGGTTACGATGCCGACTATGAAGGAGACGAAAGTTTCTTTCAGTCGGACAATGAGAACACATTCACCGAGATTCTGACTGCCCTTGATTATATCACGCCAGGGGCCCTTATTGTATCAGTCTTGTCACTGTTGATACTGGTGATTTGGACAAAGCCCTTCATCAAGCGTTTTTCTTGGACAACATTTGTGCCTGCACCGCTGGTCGTGGTAGCCTTGGGTATTACCCTGAACCATGTCTTCTTGTCCTACTTTCCGGATCTGGCCATCCAGGAAAGTCACCTCGTAAATTTGGGTGGGTTTGATGGACTCAACAGCCTGGATCAGGTGATCATGTTTCCGGATTTTTCCGGGTTCTCAGACCCGCGGGTCTACCGCATTGCTGTGACCATTGCACTGGTAGCCAGTATAGAATCACTGCTGAGCATTGAGGCAACAGATAAGTTGGATCCGTACCGTCGTATCACGCCGCTCAATGTGGAGCTAAAGGCCCAGGGTGTGGCCAACATGCTCAGCGGATTGTTCGGAGGCCTTCCGGTGACCGCTGTGATTGTTCGCAGTTCCGCCAACATCATTGCTGGAGCGCGCACAAAGGCATCCGCCATTTTGCATGGGATCTTTCTTGTTGTGGTCGTGTCAACGATGCCATCGATGCTTCAGAAGATACCGCTTGCAAGCCTGGCGGGCATCTTGCTCGTCGTGGGATATAAATTGAATACGCCAACGCTGTACCGTGAAGTCTTTCGTAAGGGTGTCGATCAACTCCTCCCGTTTGTCGTGACCATAGTTGCGATTCTGTTTACCGACTTGCTGATAGGCATCAGCATTGGGATTTTGGTTGCTATTTTCTTTGTACTGAAAACCAACGTTCAGACTGCTGTCATTGTGGTAAACAATGATTCTCAGTTTCTGATCAAGTTCACCAAAGATGTCTCTTTCCTTCATAAGGCGATGCTGCGTAGATCATTCGCGAAGGTGCCCGAGAACTCGACAGTGATTATTGATGGTAGCCGGAGTCAGTTTCTCGATGCGGACATCGTAGAAACGATTGAAGACTTCATTAAGAGTGCCCCATCGAAATCGATTACCGTTGAACTTAAGAAGGCCAGCGGTGCTGCTTCCCCACTCTTCAGAAAGACCGAATAACTATGAAATCCTACGAAAGATTGCTACTCGAAAATCGGGCCTGGGCCGCTGAGCAGCTCGACAAGGACGCTGAATATTTTTCGAGACTATCGCATGTCCAAACGCCGGAATTCCTCTGGATCGGTTGCTCCGACAGCCGTGTTCCGGCCAATGAAATCACCAACACCTCGCCCGGAGAAATCTTTGTTCACCGGAATATTGCCAACCTAGTCGTCCATACCGATCTGAATATGCTCAGTGTACTCCAGTATGCCGTTCAGGTGCTGAAAGTAAAGCACATCATCGTTTGCGGCCACTACGGGTGCGGCGGCATACGGGCAGCGATGGGGCGTCAGAATCTCGGCCTTATCAACAAGTGGCTGCGCAACATCAAGGATGTGTACTACTTCCACAAGGATGAACTGAATGCCATAACGGATGACAATATGCGTGCTGACCGGCTCACCGAACTCAATGTACAGGAGCAAATCATGAACCTGGCGAAGACTTCCATTGTCCAGATGGCGTGGAAGGAACATCAACGCCCTACGTTGCATGGATGGGTATACCGGATTACCGATGGTATTCTTCATAATTTGGTCAAAATGGACCCGAATTCGCCGATAGACTCGGTTTATCAATACGACGGATAACCACCGTTCACCGTTTACCGTTTTTCGCGCCACGGATGTCACTAATGAGCACGAATAAGTCCCAGTCAAAGACCACCGTTTACTGTTTACCGTATACCGTTCACCGATCTCATGCCACGGATGTCACGAATGAACACGAATGAGTGGAGGCCGAAGCCTCTTCCTTGCGGTTTCATATTACCACCGCTTACCGATAACTGCTTACTGATCACTGATTATCTTGCCACGGATGGCACGAATGAACACGTATCCATCGACCGCCGTTAACCGTTCACCGTTCACCGTTTACGGTTAACCGATTACCGATCACTGATCACTGATCACCGATTACCGAAACTTCCCCTCACCACCCTCCTTTTTGCCCGTAAACCATTTTTTAGAAAGGTCTTTCCGGCGGTTAGGTCTTTGGCGAGTTCCTGGATGGTCTTCTGATTCATCGCATTGCGCAGATTTTCCTTTGTAGGCCTTTACCTGGTCGTGAATAGGGCAAGGAAATCGATCTGAACATTCCTTCAGGCCGATACCGCAGCGATACAGCGAATCGGTGCCATCGATGGCCTTGACAATGGCCGACAAGGGAATCGGTCTTGATTTGGGATCGAGGTAGAAGCCCCCGCTGGGACCCTTCGATGATGCAATGATACCTTCCCGTGAAAGACTCTGTAGAATTTTAGCTGTAAAGGGAACGGGAGAATCTACTTCCTGGGCAATTTCCTTCAAGCCCAACTTGGAACCATGATTGCTCTTAATGGCAATGTAGAGCACCGCACGGATTCCGTATTCACAAGCTTTCGAAAACATGACGATTCAAGATGACTGGAAATTAATACATTCCAGCACCACGCACAATGCGATCAGAAGAAGACCTGGTACTGCAGCACTACCTGCCCGCGCGATCCAATGTGCCGGTAGTCATTGCCATTGGGCTCGTAAATGGGTCGGTGCTGGTAGTCCAGCGTGAATTTGCTCATATGGCCCTTGAGAAACCAGTTGATGCCGACATTCCAGACATCGACTGCCTTGTCGAAGCGCGCATACTTCCCCGACATCAACGAAACATAGGGCATGAGGGTCCCATTACCTTCGCCGAGTAGGTTCTGCCGAAAAAGATATCCGGCCTGCGCATAGACGACCTGACCTGTTCCAAACATGGGAAATGCATTACCCTGGCTGTTGACCGGCATCGTGGTGATGGCCTGACCATTGGCGGGATTCATGATTCCGTTATAGCGAACATATCCGGGTCCAAAATCATAATCGTAATAGCCGAGGTAGGAGGAAATCGCTGTGCCCTTTTCCTTGTTAAGTGGTGTGTCATAGAAGGCGGCTACAGAATAGAGCCTCATGTCGTGAAACTGGTTGGTGACACCGTCGCCTGTCCACATGGCGTTGCGTTGACGAATGAAACCTGCCTCCAGATTGAAGACTTTCTTCTTTCCAAGATAGGTACCCGTCATGTACGGGGTAACGTGCGATTCCTTTTCAAAGAAGTTCCACATGAAGAAACCCTGGTACTGGAGCTCGTGGCCGACCTGTGCAAATGAAGCATTGGGACTGTTGGCAACCGAAATGGGTGTTGTGACTGTTCCACTGGTGGTGATGGGAAACGGGTCGCTGAGGATCAAACGGTAGTCTAGCCGGCCGATTTGTCCACGGGCGAAGACACTCAACTTGCGGGAAAACTCATCAGTTTGGTCGACCGTAGCCTGTGCGAAAATCGGTACGTCCATGGTCATAATGGTGCCAATGCTTGGCTGGCTGAAGCGCGAGAGTCCATTGGCGATGGTCAACCCGCCGCCGAGTACAAGGGCCTCGCTCGTCTTGCTGGCTTTGTACTCCAGCAGCGCATCGTGAAAAAAGGCCACAAGCTTCCGGTTGCCGGCGTTGTTGGCCAGGTAGTTGAAGTTGTTCAAGCCGTACTGAAAGTAGAAGAAGACCCGATCGGTCAGTTGCCCGTAAAATTGAAATCGTGTCCGCCTCAGCCCAATGTCAAATGTCGAGGATGACGGCTCGCCCATGACGAGCGACCCCGGGTTACTCTCATTTTGACGCAACCACAGTTGATTGAGAAGCGTGAGCTTAACATAGTGTGATCCCGAGGGGTTCAGCTTAAAGCGCAGTTCCTCCGTCTCCGTTGGTATCTCCGTTGATTGTGCTTGGCCGGTGAGACAAAGAAGGCCCAGCGCCATGGTCGCAAAGTATCTGCTCATATCCGGGTAAAATTAGGCAGTCTGAGCCTTCTCCTGCGTAATTACCTCCAGAAAATCTTCTGCGAATTTTTCGGTGTACAGGATCTCATCGGTCTGGAGCAGGTTGCGCTTCTTATAAAAGAGCAGCTTGTTTTTGTGGCACTCAATATGAATGTCTTCCCGATTCTCCAGAAAGGCGAGGATTCGTTTGGTAAAGAACTCCCTGATCTTTTCTTCATGCTCACCCTTAAGGAAGTATTTCTTTGAGAACCCGCGTTGATCCATGAAGTCGATATCCTTGGTGCCTGCCAGTTCAGAAAACTTCGTGAGCAGGCCTTCAGGTTCCAGCGCAAACTCGGGAATGGGCACATCGATTTCTGTTATCAAGACGAGCGTGATCTGTGTTTCGGTCGTGGACGACAGGGCGCCCTCCGTCAAGGTTACGTCGGAAACACTGATGCGGCCCTGCTCAAGATACTTCTCCAGGATATTCTCCTCGTAGTTGATCTTCATCCCACGTTGAATAGGGAAGTTCTTGTACTTCAAAGCGCTCCTTACTTTCTGGGGAAAGAATGTGTACTCATTGGATTCGGCAAAGGAACGAAGGTCCATCTGACGGGGGGTGAGCTTTATTTCGTATTTGGTGCGGGCATCAGGGTCAAACTTGCGCGTGGCAAACGGATGGTTGGAGAAAGCCTTAAAATTGTCAAATCCCTGAATGGCAAGTGCGCCTCCGGAATGATTATACTCCTCTTCAAAGTGATGCAAGGATTCCATGAAAGAATGATCGACAATACGGGCATCATCGAAGTGAATGCTCACCTTGTTCCCTGGCTTGAGCCGCTGAAGGAGTTTCTTGTAACCTACCAGATTGGAAAAAATCGCTGAGTCCTTGACCTTGATGTGGTACCCGTCCTGTCCTTCATAAAATTCATATCGAGCTCTGAAGAGACTGCGCAACGGTGCGCCGTTCAGGATGTGAAAGAAGAATTTCATGGCGATACCGGCTGCAACGCCAACCAGCAGGTCGGTTGCCACTGTCACGATGATGGTCGTAACGAAGATGACCAGTTGCTCGGAGCCGATTTTGTAGGTCTTGAAGAATTCATTGGGGGAAGCAAGACGATAGCCGACGGAAATAAGAAGGGCCGCCAATGCAGTGTTGGGGATCATCTCGATAACAGGAATAAATGCGATCATGGCGATCAACAGAAATAGTCCGTGAAAGAAGTTTGCCCACCGGGTACGACCGCCAAAGGAGATGTTCGCCGAGCTTCGGGCAACCTCTGAAATCATGGGCAGACCACCCAGCATGCCGGAGACACCATTGCCGATACCGACTGCTATGAGATCCTTGTTGGGCTTGGATATTCGCCTCCAGGGATCAAGCCCGTCGATGGCTTTCACAGTCAAGAGGGACTCAAGGCTGTTCACAAACAGAAACATGATCACATACTTCCAGAAGACGAAAGTCCCGATGGCCGAGAAATCTGCACTAAACCCTACCGTAGACCAGAAGTCGCCGATCTTCACCATATCAAAAGCCGGCTCCGTGTGCTTGAAGTCCATGAGTAGGGCCATCGGTATGGTTACAAGGAGGACGACCATGGGCGGAGGCAGCTTTTTGGTCAATGGGAACTTCAGCATGGGTAAACCGAAGATGATAATCAGTGACACAACTCCAACAAAAGTCACGCGAGGATCTTCGTGCATGATCGAGCTTGGAATCATCTCGAAGAGTTCGATGGGCTCAAGTCCCTTCAGGGTTGCCGGATCAATGCCCAGCAAAACGTGAATTTGTTTAGAGAAGATGATCAGTCCGATGGCTGCCAGCATGCCGTGAACAGCAGAGTGTGGAAAGAAGTCGCTCAGAGACCCGAGCTTCAGAAAACCCAACCCGACTTGCAGAATGGATGCCACCACGATAACACCCAGCGCCAGCTGCCAGCCCTGGGTTCCTCCACCGAACTCGGTGACGGCTCCAGCGCAGATCGTAATGAGGCCTGCGGCAGGACCCTTGATGGTCAATGGAGAGCCAGCAAAGAAACTCACCATCAGTCCGCCAATCATCGCAGTCAGTACGCCCATGGCAGGGGGAAACTCGCTGGCCTTGGCAATGCCCAGGCTGAGTGGGAGTGCGAGCAGGAAAACCAGAAAGCCTGACATGGCGTCTGAACGCCAGTTCTGTTTCAGGCCTTCAAGGCCATCTTTGGGAATTTCAGCAGTCGTCATATCGATTACATTTTCCGTTTTCTGATTAATTCAAGAACACCGTTGATGAATGTGAGTGGATGCGGAGGATTCCCAGGCACATACAGATCAACTGGATGATTGTCAAGAAAACTCCGGTTGAGGCCTTTGCTTCCCGAGAAGATTCCACCACTGATAGCGTCGGTGCCCGCAAGGATGATGAGCTTCGGTGATGGAATGGCCTCGTAACATATCCGGAGCGGATCAGCCATGTTCTCGCTGATGGGTCCTGTAATGACGATGCCATCGCAATGCCGCGGCGAGGCGAGAAATTCAATACCGAAGCGCCCCATGTCAAAGTTGGGGTTACCGCAGGCATTCAATTCAGCTTCATCCGCGTTGGAGCCACCGGCTGAAATCTGGCGGAGTTTCAGCGACCGGCCAAACAGAGAACGAATCTCCTCGCGAACCGAGGCATTATCCAGTTCAATCGGTGATGTATCGCCTGCGGTGACAATGAGTCGCTCACGCACATTGGTCGCAATCTTGTAGTCTGAGGTGAATTTTATCTTATTCGGAAAAGCAAACGCGCACTCACCGCACATCACGCATTTGCCCATATCGATGGACACCGGTGATCGGCCGATGGCCCCAGTCGGACAAAGCGAAGCAAGCTCCGCTTCGTTCACAGGATCAGTGGAAATTTCAGGACGACCCTTAAACGGGCCGGGTACTTTGGGGAGAGTGACATCGGGGATGTACTGCTTCCCAAGGCGGTTGAGTATATGAACTTCTGGAAGAATTGGCATGTTGGTGATATTTGTCTGTTAAAGATCGAAGCCGCAGTAACTGAGATTGTAGCTTTTGTTGTTGATGGGGAAATCAGAAATCTCCAGGTCTCGCAGGCTCAGTGCAAGCGCCAGCCAGTTGTGGAAGGAAGGATCCTTGATCTTGTAGTGATCGATGAATCCCCATGCATCAGTGATGGCGCAATGGCAAATTTCCCCGCGCCACCCTTCTACCAGAGAGATGCTCAAAGTATCCGGCGTCAACGACAACGACTCTCCCTGGGTGGGTGTTTCTGGTGTGGCAGCCGGTTCCCAGCGGCGCGCGATGTCTCGAACAAACCGGCTTGAGTCCTGCACTTCGAGGTTGCGGAGCATCATACGGGCCCAGACATCCCCCTGGGGTAATGTCTGCGTATCGATGGCGTATTTTTTATACCCGGCAAAGGGATGCGATTGCCGGATGTCGGACCGGACGCCGGCTGCACGCGCAGTCAGGCCGACCGCGCCAATAAGGCGCATTTGATTTTCCGTAACCCTTCCAATGGTCTCAGCGCGCATTAAAAAACTCGGCAGAGAAAACAGTCGATCAGACATTGGTTCCAGCGTGGTATCAACCTTGTCAAGCAATGCAAATAGTTTCTGCCGGATGTCATCATTGAAAGGGTAGTGTGTTCCGCCAACACGGTTCAGGCCTTTGCCAAACCTGTTCCCGCACCATGTTTGCATGAAGTTGATGACTGGTGTGCGAAGGGTACCATAGACGGATGATGCAAGCTGGTATGCCATACCGATGTTGACATTTCCAAGATCACCAATATGCATGGCGATGCGCTCCAGTTCGAGCGCAATGGTGCGCTCAACTTCAAGTTGCTCACTTATCCGGATGTTGCCCAACGTTTCCATCATGCTGACGAAAGCCAGTGAATGTCCCAGTGCGGTGTCGCCAGCGATTGATTCAGAGAGCACCGTCCGCTGAATCAGCTTTTTCTTTTCTTTGAATAGGGCCTCGATTCCGCGGTGTTGCCAACCCAGCTGAATTTCCAGGTGAAGGACAGTTTCCCCGTTGCAGAGGAAACGAAAGTGCCCGGGTTCTATAACACCGGCATGAATGGGTCCAACACCCACCTCATGGAGTTCACCGCCATCGATGCGATAGAAGGGATAGTTGTTGATCACCTTGTCCCGATCGTCGCGGTTCCAGGCGTAGCGCACCGGCTTGGGCCATGGGTGGTGGATAAACGCGATGCCAAAGTTCTCCGTAATCTCCCGCTCAAACATCTGCATGGAGTAATGCGCGGCCGACAACGATTCAAGTGTGGCTTTTTTGTCGACCAGTGATGAGAAAGCATGGATGTTGTGATGGTAGTCGTCTGCGATACAACAAATAAGTTGGATCTTGCCTTCGTTGTGATAACCAAAGCAATTCACACAGTGATGTCCCTCCCTGCGCAGCAGGTCATCGGCTGTTTGGAAGTAGTCAGTGTAGGACAATACCGGCAGGTCTTTCATGGGCAGAACCCCCGGATTATTCAGTGTTGCGTAATTTTGTGTGCTCATAGCGGTAGTGCCTTCAAGGCGATCTCAATGTTTTGTACGATGAACTCGGGCCGGAAAAGACCGATGTAGAACACAGCCAGGATCAGTCCGAGTTGAAGGATGGATTCGAAAGGGGAGGCGCCGCTGGTGTTGATGCGCGCCAGGGGCTTCTTCAGAAACAGGATACCAAGGAGACGGACCGCGAGACCGTAAATAATGACGAGTACAAGGATCAGAATAAGTATAGCCACCCACCAGAAATTTTTGGCAATGAGTGCCTGGAACATCATCAACTCGGTGATCAACATTCCTGACGGTGGCATGGCGATGATGGAGAGGAAGCCCAGCAAGAGGACAAGTCCGCCCAAGGGATTGACGCGGAGGTAGCTGCCAATGCCGTCGTCCCATTTACTTCCATAGATCCTGTGCATCTGAGAAACCTGAAAGAACAAACTTGACTTGGCCAGCGAGTGCATGATCAGGTGAAGGACGGCGGCGAAATACCCCACCCCTCCGCAAGAGAATGCTATCATCACCAGCGAGGCATGTTCCATGCTGGAATAAGCAAAGAGCCTTTTGATGTTCTTGACCTTGAGCAAGTAGGCCGCGGCAAAGAAAAGCGACACCAGACCGGTGATCATCAGCAGCTTGTTCATCCACGGAAGGATGGTCGTTCCAGAGAATGCATCATAGAATCGATAGATGGCTACAAACCCCGCGTTCATCAACACACTCGACAGACTTGCTCCTACTTGAGAAGGAGAGGCATCTTTGGCGTCAATGTCAACATTGAAAAGTGGGACCAGGCCCATTTTGACGCTGAAACCTGTGAGGACAAGCAGGAAACAGGCTTGCAGCCAAACCGGATTGAGCCGACTGGCCTCCAGTTTGATTGCGGCAAAGGAGAAATCGATGTGACCAACTTTGTGCGCTGCAAGACCGAGGAACAGGATACCGGCAAATGCGATGGCAATGCCGATGGAACAAACGAAAAGGTATTTCCAGGTTGCCTCCAGGGAGTCCTGATTGCGGTTGTGATAGATGAGTACCGATGCGCCGAGGGTGGTCGCCTCCATGAAGGCCCACAAAGTGCCAAAATGCGATGTGAAGAGAACGCCCACGATGGCACCCGTAAAAAAAATCGTTCCTGCATTGTGAAGAGCCACCGAACTGGCAATCACTTTTCGGTCGTTGACAAATTTGATGTAGTGGATAGCCGACAAGAGGCTTACCACGATGAGTACCATGTAGAAAATCAGACCCAGCCTGTCGGCGAAAAAGAACTCGCCCAGCGACTCGCCCACCTCGGCAGAAAGCGATACCCCCAGCACCACCATCAGTCCCACGAAGAGAAAGACCAGGCCGTGGCTTACGGCGATGATCCTTACAAAGTACGTGGCTACTGCCAGGATCAGGGTAATTAATAAGAAAACAAGCATGTCCATCCGATCAGTCTTTTAGTTGTGATAGTTGTTCCATGTCCGTATTCTGGAAGTAATCTTTTAAGCGGTTGAAGAATATACCCATGATGAGCACGCTGGTGAAGATGTCGAGTAGGATGGCAGCGTTGACGAACATGGGCATTTCGGAGCCGAGGGCCAGGGACAGGAGGAAGATTCCGTTTTCAATAACCAGGTAAGCAATCAAGTGTGTAACGAGGTCGCGATTGTTGATTGCGATGAACAATCCGATGAGAATAGACGATGTGGCCGCGGTGAAGTACTTGACATCCAGAAATTCATCGTGCATTTCATGCGACGTGATGAAGCTCAGCACGATAATTACAAGTGCAATGAAAACAGCGTAGTAACCCTTCACCGGCGTATGTTGATGCCGGTGAATTTTGCCTTTGGTAATTCGCAACAGGAAGGCCGGGACGAATATGGCCTTGAAGATCAGCGTTTCAAGAAGTATGAAGATCAGCTGGACAGCTTTTACTTCGTGCAATTCAAGAAGCGCCAGCGCAAACAGGAGTACACCCTGGAGACCCATGAGCGGATAGTAGCTCTTCACCATCTCGACTTTGGCCAGATAGATAAGCGTGATGATGAAAAATATGATGATGAAATTGATCATGGATTTCAGATTTTGTTATTGAGAATGATGATCACGAAAATGAGGATCATGGAAATGGCTGAGATAGATAATATGTATTGGGCGTTCATCGCCATTTTGTTCCTTGCACGGAACGACTCGATATAGCCTATGCCGATGGCGAAGCCGAATTGGATGATGAGATAGACAGCCAGTTGCAGTCCAACATTCCACGTTTGAGGAATAAAGCAGTTGGCGCTGAGTGTGCTGAACAGTACAAACTTGATGTTGTTGGCGATCTTGATGAATCCAAGGTCTATGCCGCTATGATCCAATACCATCACTTCGTGTACCATGGTGAGCTCCAGGTGGGTCAACGGGTCGTCGACAGGCAGGCGGCTGGTTTCTACGAGGGTGAGATTGACCAGCACAAAGCCGGCGATGATGGCAATGATCACTGAGAAATAATCCTGGTAGTGAAGGTTGATAAAGATTTCGTTGAAAGAAGTATAGCCGGTAAACATGGCCAGCGACCCCATAAGGATGAAAAAGGCGGGTTCGGCCAGCATGGAATAGAACGCTTCGCGATTGGCACCCATTCCTTCAAAGCCACTGGATACGTCAAGCGCACTGATGATCAAAAAGAATCGCCCCAGACCCAGCAAATAAGCGAACATGACGAAATCACCCGGAAAGGAAATCAGCGCTGGATGCTGGTCAAAAGGAATGAAGAATGCGGCGACCAGTACCGTCGACAGGTACACCGTGGCTCCGATCTGGAAGACGTAGCTGGAGACAGTGCTGTACACACTTCCTTTCTTCATCAGTCGGATAATGTCAAGCCACGGTTGCAGCAGACCAGGGCCCTTTCTCCCGCTGAACAGCGCTTTGGTCTTAACAATGACTCCCGGAAAGAAAACACAGACAATCATGATAACGGCTATGGAAAGCATATCAGATGAATTTAAAATGTGTTAGTAGCAAGATGACAATCATGAATATGACGGGGTACATGAGGTAGTGATGAATGAGTCCAGTTTGCGCGCGGCCTGCCATGGGCAGGTACTTGACCAGTAGTCCGATAAGTTTGGCAACAACCGATTGTTCTACCCTGTCGGCCGAATGTGTGTGGAAGCTGCGCGAAGCAGGGAAAATTTCAGTCTCCTTCATGGGAACGTATTCCCTCTTGTGCACTATTACTGGGTTTACAATGTCAACCAGACTGTCAGCGTAAGAGGTCGGTGTATATTGATGACGGAAATCGCCGGCCGCATAACCGCAGCCCCAGGTTGGACCTACGGCCCGCGTTGCCCAGTACTGTTGCAGGGCACGCAGTCCGTAGATTCCAGCCATTAAGAACACGAAAAACACATTGGTCAAGCCTATCGAACGAAGTGTCGAGGAAACCTCAATCAGTGCGGGAGATCCCGGAGTCAGATTGGAGAATGAAGTCAGGGCACCCGTCAGCGGGACTAGTATGACTGAAGGGAAAAACCCGATGAACGTGATCACCGCGCCGAGAATAAGCAGTGGGAGAATCATCAAGAAGGTGACCGGATGGATCGGCGTAGGATGCATGGAACGCCGTGAGCCGAGGAAGGTCAGTCCGAATGCTTTTGTAAAACAGAATAGGCACAGTCCGCCGATGAGGACCAGACTGACTATAGCGGCGAGACCCGCGAGCGACATTTCAAACGTCGCATTGGTGAAGTTGGCGATGATGCCGCTGTAAATAAGAAACTCGGAAATAAATCCATTGAAAGGTGGTATGCCACTGATGGCGATGGCTCCCAGCAGGAAAACCAGCGAAGTTGCCCGTGCATGATGAACCAATCCACCCAACTCATCCATGTTTACGGTACCCGTGGCATGATGGACATTCCCTACGGTGAAGAACAACATCGACTTGAACAATGCATGGTTGACACTGTGGAGCAATGCTCCGGCCATGCCCATCACAGCCAAGGCCTGATCACCGTTAGCCAAACCAAGGATGGACAAGCCGATTCCAATTCCGATGATCCCAATATTCTCCACACTGTGATAGGCGAGAAGTCTCTTGAGGTCGTGCTGCATAATCGCTAGGATCACACCCAAAAGTCCGGACACAATACCCACGACGAGTACAGTGCTGCCGATCAGGGTGAGGTCTGCACTTACAAATGAGGTTACCCGAAGAATTCCATAGATGCCCATCTTGATCATAACCCCGCTCATGATTCCCGACACGTGCGATGGCGCTGCCGGGTGTGCTTTGGGCAGCCAGGTGTGGAGGGGTATAAATCCCGCCTTGATCCCAAAGCCGGCAAAAAAGGTCAGGAATACAATCGTGTTGGAGTGGGTTGCGAAGTAGGGCCCCAGCGCGTCAAAAGACATTTCGCCGGTAGCGTCTTTGACCATAAGAAATCCAAACATGATCAGCGCAAACCCAAAATGCATCTGCAACAGGTAGTTGATGCCTGTTCTCAGGGTTGCCTCCCGCTGGCCTTCGAAGATGACGAGGATGAAAGAGGTAAGTGACATGAGCTCCCAGGCCAACAGAAAACTTAGTCCGTCACTCATGGCTGTAACCAGCACCATGGAACCGTTCAGCCAGAGTAGACTGAAGAAGTGAAGAGAAATGATAACGTCCCGCTTCTTGGTTAGCGATGGTTTTAGATAACCACCGGCATATAACATCCCGGCCAGGCAAACAAAGTCGATAATAAGGATGAAGAAAGCGCTGAGCTTGTCAATTGTCATGATGATCTCGCCACTCCAGGTAGCCATACCGAGGGGCACTGTCACGATCATTTCGCCCATCATCGCCTCCAGCGCCCATGAACTGGTTGATACAACCAGCATCATTTGCAGCAGCAGCGTGACCGCGTACTTCAGGCGCTTCGGTACAACGAAGAGGATGAATGAGATCAATAGCGAAGCATGGAAGAGCGTGAGCATCTTACAGGAGTCCAAATCGGGTAAGCAACATGATGATCAAAAGGAATAGCAGGGGATAAATGAGGTAGTGGTTGATTTTACCTGTCTGCGCCCAGCCTATCAGCGTCATCCGGTCTATGACTTTGCGAACTGGCTTCTTCACCACCTCTTCTTCAAAAATATCCTTGCTCACAGTCTTGAAACTTCTGGCGACAGGAAAGACTTCAGATTCTGGAATGGGTGTGTATTCGCGTTGGGTGGGTACCAGAGGCCCGGACAGTTCAGCGAGATATTCGGAATATGACGTCGATGTGTACTGGTGGCGTGCGTCTCCGGCATTGTATCCGCATCCCCAGGTTGGGCCGTAGGCTGGAGGGTTGCGTTGAAGTACCCTGCGCAACAGAAGTACACTTCCGATGATGGAAATAAGAATAACATTGATCATACTGATGTTGCTGAATGACGATAGTATGGGTGTAACCATGACTGGTTTCATGGCCATGTGATCAAAGAGCGGCATGAGCAAACTGACTTGTGAAATAGCCCACGGCGAAAAGAGCAGGATGGCCACAATACCGGTCACAGATACAAAAATTGGCAAGCGCATCCCCAGAGGAACCTCCGCTGCGTGTAGCTCGCTGCGGGGACTTCCCAGAAAGGAAAGTCCGAAGGCCTTGGTGAATGTGTAGACCGAAAGGCCTCCAACAATTACCAGCGTGAGAATTACGGCGAGAAATATCATCGACTCCCCGAAGGTTGCCGATCCGATGTGCGTGAAAATGCCTTCGTAGATCAGAAACTCGGAGACAAAGCCGTTGAAGGGGGGAATCGCGCTGATAGAAAGTGCACCCACAAGAAACAACCCACCTGAAACCGGCATAGTCCTGATGAGTCCGCCCAGTTTGTTCATGTCGCGCGTATGGGTTGCGTAGTAGACATTGCCTGCCGTGAAGAAGAGCATGGATTTGTACAGACCGTGGTTGACCAAGTGGAGCAGGGCTCCGGCCATGGCGAGCGCAGACAGCGACATGTTTTGGTAATATTGGCCCAGGACGGCAATCCCGATGCCTATGCCCATGATGCCGATGTTTTCTATGCTGGAATAGGCGAGCAGTTTCTTCAGATCATGCTGCATGCCTGCATACAATATGCCCACCAGACTGGTTATCAATGACACGACCAGAATGATCAGACCGATGATCAAAAAATCACTCTGTACAGCCATCAACGTCCTGAGGATTCCATACAAACCCATCTTGATCATGACTCCGGACATGATGCCAGATACCGATGATGGTGCGGCGGGGTGTGCGTGAGGCAACCATGTATGCAGCGGAATAAATCCTGCTTTGATGCCAAACCCCAGAAACATCACCAGGAAAAGCACCCAGTTATTGTGCCGGGCAAAGTATGGTTCGAGTCCCGCAAAGCCGAACAATCCGGTTTCTTGCGAAACCCAGAGGAAGGCGAGGAGCAGAAATGTAAAACCGGCGTGCATTTGAATGAGATACTTGATGCCGGTAGAGAGGTTCCCCTCGTCTTCGCCATCGAAGATGACCAGGATGAAAGAACTCATCGCCATCACCTCCCAGGCCATCAGGAAGGCAAATCCTTCTCTCACCATCACCACGTGAAGCATAGAGGCGTGCAACAGGACCAGGGCCCATGCATGCAATGAGAGTGACATTCCGCTTCTTGATGTCTGGTAGGGAGCCAGGTAACCTGCGCCAAACCAGGTGCCAATCAACGAAACAATGTTGATCAGGATAATAAAGAAAGCGCTCAGCCGGTCGATGACGAGAATGGGTGAGCCGCCCCAAAAGGGAATGAGCAAATCAATGGTCACCACAGCATCGGACTGCCATGCCGCGAGTGCCCATGATGTGGTAGTAAGACCAAGGACAAATTGCAGGCTAAGACCGATGTACGCCTTTCCTCGTATGGGAACAAGGAAAAGAATAGGTGATAATAGGAGGACTGTCTTGAATAATGATATTCCGAACATAACAACGGGGGAATGGTTGAGAAATGGAGATGCCCGACCCGTTCATGACAGGTCACGCACATTCAACCCCGGTTGTTCAGATGATCAGCTTACAGAGGATGGTGTAAAGGGGGACGGTTCGCGGATGGAAATTTGAGCCCCAGTTGGTGTTGTTCTTGCTAAGTGCCGCGGAGGGGAAAAAATACGGATCTTGTATTTCACACGCTGCATACGGTGAGTCGTTATCCCGTTCGTCGCGCTCTTCATTTTCTTCAGCGATGAGGTTGAACAGCGATGGTATATCCTGCTGTGAAATCGAGTGCTTGCGCGAAACATTGCCAGAATCGTCCTGGAGTATCGATGCCAAGGCTATGCTCTCTGAGGAGAACAGCAACACCAGCATGGCTGTCAGTACCTGACGGATGGACCTTGACATTATGGGTAAAAGATGATTCAAAGGTTCCTAAAAAGGTTTTTCAATTCCAAATGTGCATCCGGTAGGCAAATATTAAGGCCATCTGGTAATGGGTCCGAAACGCCGTTTTCCACAATTTTGATGGCAATCGGGCCCTTTCCTTCCTTGCCCAAAATCCGACTAGCGAGAATCCAGCGTTCTATTTTTCCGTTAGTTGCCGGTCACCCTTAAATGTAACCATGCGCCTGCGTGTTTCCCTGTAGGTCTGCCAAGCACACCATCCGGGACAGAGAAAATTTTTCAGGTCGTCCGGTTCATCAGGTAGATGAGGGCCAGTACATAGCCCTGAAGTCCGAAACCACTGATCATCCCGGCGCAGTTGGCGGAAATCAGACTCCGGTGCCGGAATTCTTCGCGCGCATAAATATTCGAGATGTGCACCTCAACAACCGGCGCCGTGATCGCTGCGATGGCATCATGAATGGCCACGGAAGTGTGCGTGTAGGCTCCCGCATTGAGGATGATCCCATCGTAAGAAAATCCAACGTCCTGAAGTTGGTTGATGATTTCTCCTTCCAGATTGGATTGAAAGTAATAAAGTTCCACCTGCGGGAAACTCTGCATCAACGTTTTGAAGAAGGCCTCAAATGACTGTGTGCCATACACTTCCGGCTCACGCTTACCGAGCAAGTTCAGGTTGGGCCCATTGATGATCTGTATCTTCATGCGCTACTTCTTGTGTTTGATAGGTAGGTAGTAGAACATATCGTGAATTGCTTTTCGAATGGTATAGTCCACATCCGTCGTGTAGTCGATATCTTTTTTTGACCATCCGCGCCAGAGGAGCTTGTTGGTTTTGAGATCGTACATATCAATGATCAATGTCCCCTGCTTGTAATAGTCTGCGGTAATCTCGCCTCCCGCAACGGGCACCGAGCCACCCACGTAGTACCCAGGGCCTCCATAATATCCGGGATGACCCATGCCCACGCCCACGCCTACGCTGACAGTTGGTGACTGAGAATAGCGGACGTGATCTTCGAGACGTGTATCAAAAATAAATACCGCGTCAGGATTATGGGTATCCACTTGCATGCCTTTCTTCTGGAGTTCAACATCCGAAGCCTGTTGGATGGTTCCCGCATACAGTTTGTCATCCCGACGGTGCCCAAGGACCGTGTCGCCTGGGGCAAGCCATGCGTATGTCTTATAACCTTTGAGGTCAACACCCTTGGCTTTCCAGGAGGAGGTCTTCGATCCGCTGGAGCAGGAAGAAAGAAGTGCGACAAATAACAATACAAAAACTGGCGATTTGATGGACATGGTGTTGGTCAGGTTGACGATCTTTACAAATGTCGCCAAATATTCAGGCTAACGAAACCTCATGAGCAAGAAATCGTGGTCATTGGACATCCGGGATTTTTCCAATTACCTGAAGCTGGAGCGCTCCCTGTCGTCCAACTCGATCGAGGCTTATGTGCGTGATACCGAGAAGTTGTCCCAGTTCGTTGCGTTGAAGTACAACGATCTCCGTCCTGAGGATGTCACCTATCGCCAGCTCCAGGGATTTCTCCAATACCTCAACGAGCTGGGGATGAGCGCTCATAGTCAGGCAAGGATACTCTCCGGGGTAAAAGGATTTTTTAAGTACCTGCTGTTTGAGGAACGGATCGACAAGGATCCAACGGCCTTGATCGAGGGGCCAAGACTCGGTCGCCGCCTTCCCGACACACTTGATTACACCGAAATTGTTCGCCTGCTGGAGGCCATCGACCTTTCTTCAGCGACAGGCGGACGCAACCGGGCCATGCTGGAAGTGTTGTATAGTTCTGGACTTCGGGTCTCCGAGCTGGTCGAGTTGAAGCGCGCCAACGTCTACTTTGATCTGGGTTTCTTGCGGGTGGTGGGAAAGGGAAATAAAGAGAGGCTCGTTCCCGTTGGCCGGGATGCCATGAAATATCTGAAGATCTATATCGATGAAATCCGTGTCCAGCAACAAGTTCAAAAAGAATTTGAAAGCTATGTCTTTCTTAATCAGTCAGGTCGAAAGATTTCGCGGGTTAGCGTATTTCTCATCATCAAGTCATTGGCTGAGAAAATCGGCCTGAAGAAAAGTATCAGTCCGCACACATTCAGGCACTCCTTTGCTACCCATCTCATAGAAGGAGGTGCGGACCTGCGGGCAGTGCAAGAGATGCTGGGCCATGAGTCGATTACTACCACCGAAATATATACGCACCTTGACCGCGATTACCTCAAACAAGTGATCCGGGAATTTCATCCGCGCCATTGAGCCGACTGATAACCTAACAGCTGATTTTTTCCCTTTCGAGTATCAAAGCGACAATCCTTTCTTACCTTTAGGCATGCGTGTGCCGATCCTCATTTTCTTCCTCTTTGCCGTTGTTAGGGCTGTCGGTCAGGACATTTATGCCGAGTATGACAAGAACCGGGACCTTTCACATTTCAAGACTTTCACCGTTGGTTCCGGCGAAGTCATTACCCCGAAGGATCGACGAAAGGTCAAAGAGGAATTGTTGCATGAGTGGGTTAGGAAATCCATATCAGAGGAATTGCGTGAAAAAGGTTTGGCTGAAGTTGACTCTGCCGGTGACCTGCTGGCTACCTATCTGGTGGGCACCCAGCAAAGAAGCGATTTCAGTCAGCTAGGCCCGCTGGGCATGACGCCAGACAGCAACAGTCGTACGTGGAGCCGTGATTACGTCATGGGAAACCTGATCATTGACCTCAATGACCGGAATGCCAACCTCATTTGGCGCGTCAACGCAACAACGGGAGCCTCGTCCATGGATATTGAGGTGTTGATTGAACAGGTCGTTTCAGCAGGGTTCAAAAAGTTTTCCTTAAAGCCGAAGAAGGTGAAGAAGGAGAAAAAGAAGTAGACCAGTTGATGCTGATGATGGGGACAAAATCAAGACACTCCGGCTGAACAATCCAAATCCTGATCACCCAATAGCCTCAATGTACAAAGCGCTTCTCCGCCCCCTGCTGTTCCTCCTAAGCCCCGAGCGCGCCCATCATTTCACCTTTCGTTTACTGGCCACCATCACCGCCATTCCCGGTGCCAGGGCTTTGCTGCGGACTCTCTTCACCGTCCGTGATGCGCGGCTTGAGAGAAAGATACTTGGACTGACTTTCCATAACCCTGTCGGACTGGCTGCTGGTTTTGACAAGGACGCGCGCCTGATCGATGCTATGGCTTGCTTCGACTTTGGATTTATAGAGATTGGAACACTGACACCACGACCCCAACCGGGCAATGACAAACCCAGGCTCTTTCGCTTGCAAGCCGACCAGGCATTGATCAACAGGATGGGCTTCAACAATGACGGTGCCGAGGCAGCTGCTGGACGAATCCGCAAGAGGACTTCAAAGGTGATTGTCGGTGGAAACATCGGTAAGAACAAAGCGACACCCAACGACCAGGCGGAGGACGACTATGCCGCGGGCATGGAAACGCTGTATCCTTATGTCGATTATTTTGTAGTGAATGTGAGTTCGCCCAATACGCCGGGCCTCCGTGAACTGCAAGAGAAGGAGCCGCTGAAGAAATTGCTTCTTCGGGTGAAGGGCATCAGCAGCGCGAAGGAAAATCCAAAGCCTGTCTTGTTAAAAATTTCTCCAGATTTGACGCAGGGCCAGCTGGATGATGTGGTGGCCATACTAAAAGAGAGTGCAACGGATGGCGTCATCGCCACTAACACGACGACAGCGCGTGAGGGGTTAACGGTCACAGCCCAGGAACTGAAATCAATCGGTGCCGGCGGTCTCAGCGGCAAACCTCTGCGGGGGCGTTCAACGGATGTGATCCGCTATTTGCGCGAAAAGCTGGGTAAGGACTTTCCCATCATCGGCGTAGGAGGGATTATGACGCCTGAAGACGCATTGGAGAAACTGGATGCCGGCGCGGATCTGATTCAGATCTATACCGGTTTTGTTTATGAGGGCCCGGGGTTTGTGAGAAAGATAAACCAGGCATTATTGCGTCGCCTCGAAGGCTAACCGTGGTATTTTGATTGAACATGGGCTTCGCTTTTTCAATCAGCCGAAGACTTTTCTCTAATTTTTTGTTGGATCACCAGCACAATGTTGAATAGGGCAAGAGCGACGGCCTAGTGCCATAAGCAATCCAATTGAAAGCTCTAAAATATAGGAGTGAAACCTTCCTCTTCTGAAATAGTTAAAATACCTTTAGCGTTCCAGTCAAAAACAACGAAACAAACCTTTTAGCTATGAAAATCAAGCAGTTACTTATGGTCTTTGCGGTATTTTGCCTCACAACCGCTCAGGGGCAGTCCGTGGATGACATTGTTAACAAGTATTTTGAAAACACGGGCGGCCGCGCAAAGTGGGAGGCTCTTCAGGGTTTAAAGATTACTGCCAAGATGAACCAGCAGGGTATGGAGTTTCCTCTGGAGATTGTGCAGTTGAAAGATGGCCGAACGATGTCAAAAATCACTTTCCAGGGGAAGGAAATCAAGCAAAATGTGTATGACGGCGATATCCTTTGGTCGCACAACTTCATGAACATGAAGGCCGAAAAGAGTGACGCGGAAACAACAGCCAATTTTAAACTTGATATCGGCGAGTTCCCGGATGCGTTTCTCAACTATAAGAAAAGAGGATTGACAGCGGAGTTTCTTGGCAAGGAAACAGTCGATGGTACAGAAACCTACAAGATTAAGCTGACGAAAAAGCCCATCAGCGTTGACGGAAAACCGGCTGACAATGTCGTCTTTTATTTCTTTGACACAGACAGCTATGTCCCCCTCATGATGGAAGCAGAAGTGAAATCAGGCCCCGCGAAAGGTATGATCAGTCAAGTGAAATGGAGTGATTACCAGGAAGTCGGAGGTATCATGATGCCTTTCTCCATGAGCCAGGGTGCCAAAGGTCAGGGAAGCAGTCCCTTGACCATCACCAATATCGAACTGAATCCCAAAGTGGATGATGCGGTATTCAAGTATGTAGAAGGCAATTAACCACATCTGAACATTCGAGCAAGGGCCGGCTTTTGTCTGCCCTTGTTTTTTCTATCTATTACAACAGCTAAAACCAATTCCGATGAAGCGATTATTCTTCCTAATTCTTTCTCTGGTGCATTGGGCCCCATTGCATGCTCAAACACCGGCTGATGCTATCACAAAAGGCAAGGAACTCTTTGGTGACCTTCGTGCCCGCCATATCGGGCCCGCGATCATGAGCGGTCGTATTACTGATTTGGATCTGCATCCAACCAATGACCGCATCATTTGGGCAGGTACTGCTGGGGGTGGTGTGTGGAAAAGCGCCAATGGTGGTGCGACCTTCACAGCTACCTTTGACGACTACTGTCAGTCAATTGGCGCAGTCGAAATTGACCCTTCGAATCCCGACAACGTGGTTTGGGTGGGCACCGGAGAGACCTGGACGCGGAACAGCGTTTCGGTTGGCGACGGCCTGTATAAGACAGTCGACGGCGGCAGCAACTGGATCAAGATGGGCTTTGATAAGTCAGAGCGAATTGGCGGGATTCAGGTGAATCCGAAGAATCCGAATGAAGTTTACGTGGCGGTGCTGGGTCCTCTTTGGAGCGACAGCGAAGAGCGCGGACTCTACAAGACCACTGACGGCGGCAAGACGTGGACCAAAGTCCTATATGTTGACAAAACTACAGGTGCCAGCGACCTGACGCTGGATCCCAAAGATCCCAATATTGTGTATGTCGCCTTCTGGGAAGTGCGCCGCAAACCATGGGCTTTCAATTCCGGAGGCCCCAACAGTGCCTTGTATAAATCGACGGATGGAGGAAAGACTTTCGCCAAGATTCACAAGGGCTTCCCGGCAGGAAAGCTCGGTCGTCTGGCCATAGCCGTCGCGCCATCTAACTCCAATATTCTATACACCGTTATTGAATCTGAACAGGATAAAGACAAAGGCATGTACCGCAGCGATGATGCCGGTGCCAGCTGGAAGCAATTGAACAATGATTTCGGTATTGTTGTCCGTCCCTTCTATTTTTCACGCATTGAAGTGGATCCCAGAAATCCTGACGTCGTGGTGAAAGCCGGCTTGTTGGGTTCTATTTCCCGTGACGGAGGAAAGACTTTCAAGAACCTTGGCCCCAACCACTCGGATGTACACGATATTGTTTTTGATATCAACAATTCAGATCGCATGTATGCGGCCACGGACGGCGGTATTTACCGTTCCTGGGATGGAGGAACCACACTGGAGATTGTGGAGAACATCCCGGTCTCACAGTTCTACCATGTCAGCGTAGACAACGAAGAGCCTTACAATGTTTACGGCGGCCTCCAGGACAATGGCTGCTGGTTTGGGCCTTCCAAATCACCTGGCGGCATTGAAGCCAAAGACTGGGTGCGGGCCGGAGTTGGTGATGGGTATCGGGTGTACCGTCACCCCACCAAGAAGCTGGTTTACTCCGAAATGCAGGGCGCAGAAAATGTCTGGCGATTCGACCCGGCAAAAGATCAGGCACAAACCATTCAGCCGCTGGCGATGAAGGGCGATCCCAAACTTCGGTTCAACTGGAACGCTTCGCTGACCATCAGTCCAACGGTGGCTGATCGCGTGTACATCGGAAGTCAGTTCGTGCACCGTTCCGATGACATGGGTGAAACCTGGGTGAAAATTTCCCCCGACCTCACCACAAACGATCCGGCCAAGCAGAATCAGGAAGATTCCGGTGGACTTTCCCGGGACAACTCAGGTGCGGAGAATCATTGTACAATTTTCACGATTGCTGAATCGCCGCTCGACCAGAATGTTGTTTGGGCCGGAACCGATGACGGCAACGTCCAGCTTACCAAGGACGGCGGCAAGACCTGGACAAACGTTGTCGCCAACGTTCCCGGACTGCCAAAAAACACCATGGCTTATCATATTGAAGCCAGTGTTTTCAACAAGGCCAATGCCTACGTGGTTTTTACCGGCTACCAGACCGGTGACATGAATACCTATGTTTACAAGACAACGGATTATGGCGTTACGTGGAAATCGATCACCTCACCGGATATCTACGGCTTCGCGCGAAATATTCAGGAGGACTATGAGAATGAGAATTTGCTCTTCCTCGGGACGGAATTTGGGTTGTTCATCACCCTAAACGGCGGCAAGAACTGGTACAAGTTTACCAACAACATGCCGGCCGCCAATGTGCATTACATTGAGATGCACAAGAAGACCAATGACCTTGTGATTGCCACACACGGCCGCGGTGTTGTTATCATTGATGACATCAGCCCGCTTCGTCAGTTGACCGATGAGAACATGGACAAAGAATTGTACTTCTTTAAAACACGTCCGGCCACGATCCCCGAGTCGAATGGATTTGGCGGCGCAAGCACGGAGACACAATTCATTGGTGAGAATCCCAGTTCCTCGGCGAGAATCATGTACCACCTGAAGAAGCGACACTTGCTTGGAAAGATGACCCTGGAAATTCAGGATGCGAGTGGCAACAAGGTGACGGAGCTTGGCCCCGGGAAATCAAAGGGCATCAACGTGGTGAACTGGAGTTTCACGACGAAGCCTCCCAAAGTTGCCACTGGAAAGACATTTACGTTCGGAGGTTTCACGACCCCACGCGTTCCGGCAGGCACCTACAAGGTGGTGATCCAAAAGGGGAAGGAGACTTACACGAACGATCTGGTGGTACAGTATGATCCGAATTCATCGATTTCACTGGCTGACCGTAAGTTGCAGGAAGCGGCTTCGAAGAAGATGTTTGATATGTCCCAGGAACTCGCCTACACTGTTTACACGCTCGACGAATACCTGAAGATGGCTGAGGCAGTTAAAGCCAAGAGTCCACAGGGCGCCAAAGTTGCCAACCCCATGATTGCAGAGCTTACCAAGCTCAAGGAATCGCTCGTTGTGACCAAGGGTGACAACTACGTTGGAGCCGCGGAGCCTCAGCTTCGTGAGAAGATGACCGACATCTATGCGAAGGTGACCTCCAGTTATTACAAACCCAACCAGGCGGAGTTGGACAATATGGAGGCCGTTGAGTCTCGCTTCAGCACGGCGAAAGCGGATTACAAGAAGATCAAAGACAAGCACTTGCCGAAACTGAATGCTTTTATCAGCAAGGACAAGTTGCAGCCGGTGGTGATGAAGACCATGGAAGAGTACTTGCAGATGCCGTAATTGAAGCTGTCGCCAAAGAAAGGGCCTCCGCGAGTGGAGGCCTTTTCTTTTTCGAGAAAAAGACGGAGCACCTGATAATTGTCATTTTCTGACGGGTTCGGAATGGTCACCTTTCGCAAGGTTTACTCGCAAGGAGCCGGGGCTCCGAATGGATAGAAGAGCAACATCATGGAAGGAGCCAAGACATTTAAGCTTGCAGAAAGCATTGATTACACGGACGGCGCAGTAGTGAGCAAGGCCATTGTGAAGAAGTCTACAGGCAACATTACCCTCTTTGCTTTTGATGAAGGTGAAGGACTGGCTGAGCATAGCTCCCCATACGATGCGTTGGTCCAGCTCCTGGACGGTGTGGCAGAGATAACGATAGGTGGAAATACACACCGCCTGCAAGCGGGTGAGAACATCATACTTCCGGCGAACATCCCGCATTCACTCAAGGCTGCCGGCAGATTTAAGATGATGTTGACGATGATTAAAGGGTAGCAAAAAAGCCTGTCGATAGCTTTCCGGCAGGCCTCGATGGAAAAACTACCTTCTTAAGGAAATAAAACCTGTTCGTTTGTGTGCGCCGCTGTCGAATTCAAGGATGTAGGAGTAGTTACCTGAAGGCGATCGCTGTAGCGAATGAACCCCTAGCTTAATAACCAGTGCTATAACCTTTGGTAAGTAACTAGAAGTTAGTTACCTTTGGTTACTTCTTGAGTGCAATCATGAAAAAAATAGTCAAAAACGCATTTCCAGTCAATGGTTACCAGGGCGAGGAGTGGTTCTGCAACCGGACCATCGAAACCCGGGCTATCCTCGATGCCCTGGTAAATGGACGGAATGTTACCCTTCATGCGCTCCGCAGATTGGGGAAGACGGATCTGATTCATCACCTGTTTTACCTCCTTGAAAAGAAAGGCTTCATTGTTATCTACGTGGATGTTTATTCTACGCAGAACCTAAAGCACTTTACCGAGGCGCTAGCCACTGCAATTGGCCGGGCTCGTCCGGAAGAAAGTACAATGGGTAAGTCCATCTGGACTTTCATTAAATCGCTGCGTCCGGTGATCTCGTACGATGATTTTTCACAAAAGCCTGAAATTACATTTGCGTTCACCCAGGAAGAAAGCAAGAACCAGACTGTTCAACAACTCTTATCAATGCTTGAAGGATTGCCAAAGCGGGTAATTGTGGCATTCGATGAATTTCAGCAGATCACGCAGTACCCTGAACAAAGGCTCGAGGCTTGGATGCGCACGCATGTTCAGTCACTCAAGAATGTCAACTTCATATTTTCAGGGAGTCAGCAGCATCTCCTCAGTCAGATGTTTGCGGGAGCTTCACGGCCTTTTTTTGGCTCTACGCAAATGTACGGCCTTTCCAAAATTCATGATGCGGAGTACATCACCTTTATCATGGAGAAATTTGCGAATGCACAAATGAAAATTTCTGAGAGTCAAATACAATCGATCCTGAAGTGGACGAGGTCACACACATTCTACGTTCAGATGGTGTGTAACAGGTTGTTTGCCCTGCATTCAAAAATTGTGAGCGATGAGGAAGTGAAGACCGTTTTTGCCAATATTCTTCAGGAGAATGAGGCTGCTTACTTCAATTACAAGAATATCCTTCCTGAGACCCAATGGCGCTTGTTGTATGCCATTGCCATGGAAGGCTCTGTTTCATCCCCCACTTCCAATTCCTTCATCCATCAGTACAGGCTGGGCAGTTCCTCCGCAGTTCTCAAAGCTATCAAGAGCCTTCTGGATAAGGAATTCATCTATCAGGAAGACGAGGGAGGCAGGAAGGTCATTTTTGTTTATGATGTATTCTTCAGTCGCTGGCTGGAGAAACTGAAGGCGTAATGATGCTTTGATGTCTTATGTGAATACAAGCACCATTCCGGGAGGATCATTTTTGGAGATCCGGAGTCACAAGAATTGTTATAAGGCAAGATTCACCATGGATCGCTAAGATCAGCAACCCCCCGGAGTCAATACGTCTTCATCGCCCGATCATGAAATGCCGCAAGAAGTCAGGAATGCAAATTGTACTCGGACCCTTTGCGGTGGTCATTTAATTCAAGATTCTCTTAATGATATCGGGGTGAGCAGAACCAGCAGGTTGTTTTCGAAGTTCAAGTGCCTTGGAAGGTGTCACCACCCGGCTACCGCTTGATGGGACATTGATCGGGGAGAAGTTTGTAAAACTGGAGCCCACCTTATCAAAGGTCTGGACGAGTATGGGATCAACATTTGAGACATCCCACGCATTGATGTTACTCAAAGTATAGGTGCCATTGGTCGAAGTAATTAGGGTGTCATCACCGTTGATGAGAGAAATGAAGGAGACTAGAAAATTCATAGGGTCCTTTGTGCCCTCGTAATAGGTATAGCTAAGCCCGTAAGTGTCGTCATCAATCACTGCAGGCAGAAACAGGAGTTCGGGTGATTGAAAGCTCGCGCGACTGGAGAATATATTGGTAAGCATCAGGTTGGAGCTTGCATCTGGCGCCCAAAGGAAGAGGTCCATGTCTACGTCGGTGTAGGTTTCACCCGCTCCTACACCCCACTCCAGAAGCACCACCAATCCATCCTCCTGCAACAGGGAGATTTCAATATCATCGTCTCTCGTAATTTCAATGTTATCGTCGTCCGTTCCTTCGATTGAAATCACGATAGTCTCAGTATTCTCAATGATGAAATCTGAATAGAGCTTGATTTCGATCTCCCCGGTAGTTTGCCCTTTGGGAATTTCCACTTCCAGGTAGTCGCTGACGATCTCATAGTCAAAGGCTGGACTTGAGCTCGTGGCCTTTACCTTGTCAATGGCAGTACCACCAAGCGAATAATCTATTGTAACGTCTTTGTCGTAGGCTTTGTCCAGCATCACATTGACAATGATTGTTTCATCCGACTCCTTGGCCGTCATCGTACGGTTTTCCATGGACAGTTTTGGCTTTACGAAGGGTGCAGGCTCATCCTTATTGCAAGAGGCAAGGATTAATGTGCCCGTCACAACGGTGGTGAGCATCAATAGTGAGGCGGATTTGTTTTCCACGATCGGTTTCTTTTGTCTACCACAAAAATAGGACAATTATGGACTTATCTGCTTACCGAGAGATGGGTGATTAGAAGGAACTAATTTTTCACCCACTTCCTCATTATCAACTTGTTTTTTAGTGCTACCTGAACGATGTATATGCCATCGGCTAGTGAGTGGGTTTCCAGTTTTACATTGAGGTAATCCTCACGTTTGGCAAGCACCAGGGGGCCAAGAACGGGGACCCCCAGCACAGAGATGACGTCGATTCGTACGTCTCCCCGGTATGAATTCTCAAGGACCACGTTCACGTGTGAACTGCCCGGATTGGGGAACAGAACCAGCTCTTTTTCGGTTTTCTCGATTTGCGTGACAAGATCCGAAGTATAGATCTTCGCCGATGCCGTTGTGTTGCATAGGTCAAGACCCGATCCGGTTGCCGTATAACTTGTCGTTGCCTGGGGTCGCACCTTTAGTTGAGGTCCCGGGAAATTGACAACGGACCCATCGCTTGAATTCCAAACAAAGACACTTGCGCCGCGTGCGTTCATCGTTACCTCCTCACCGGGCGCGATCAGGAGTTTCGAGGCTGCGATCTGCACCGATGGATTGACCCCTACAATTGACTGTATATCGAGTGCAATATTTGCCCCGAGTGCAGTGGCAAAAGGACTCCATAAGCCATCTGAATTTTGCACCCAGGATGTGGATTCGGTAGCCTCGTTGTTGGCCGAGGAGACAACTGCCAGCGTTTCACCACCTTCGTAGTCAAGTTCAATGCCCACGTGATAGGGTCTGCTGAATACCGGGGTCTCCCGGTCAAATACAATGGTAGTTGGCTGACCTGCAAGGACATCCTCTTTGATTTGCTTTAGCAAGATGGTCTTCCTTTCTACAACTGACCCTGGACCGTTCTGGGGACCTCTTGCATTCCATACAACCACCGTCAGGGTTGCATCCTCAACAGATTCCTGGAGATGACCGAACTTGATCTTCACACCGCTTACATATTCATAGCCTTGTTGATTTATAAAGAATTCAGAAATGCCCTTTGTCCCGGTGCTGTTGTGGCCGGTCAAAAATCCGGAATAGGCTCCAAAGTCTGACATCTGTAAAATGGATTCCGTATAGGTTGACTTGTAGTTGGACACCTCGCTGCAGAGGCCTTCATCAGACACGGTTACATACGCAATCAATTCCAGGGGCGTGGATGTGCCCAATGAATTAGAAGCCGATAGGGATACTGCATAGACACCCGGCACATTGTATTTAACCTTGGGATTCCGAAGGGTTGATGTATTTGGATCGCCGCCTTCAAATGTCCATGACCAGGCCGTGGGAAAATTGCTTGATAGATCGGTGAAACCAATTTGACCACCGAGCAAGACAAGCTGCTTGTCCGAAATAAAATTCGCCGTGGGCACATCGGCTACGATCGGGCTGCAGAGATTGGCGTTTATCAATGAGCTCCTTCGCGGGCTTAATTCCATGACGGCCATCATTCTTGATTTCTGTCCATTGGTGAAGATATTCATACACGCATCATCGGAGTAGTCCATGTAGTTTTGTATCATGGCCGGCGTTACTCCATCGCAAGCAAGTTTACCCGTTGGGCAGCCGCGGCTTTCATTCAGTACAGTTGGGGTGTCGGAGACAAAATCACTTGAACAAGGTCCGTCACCCCAGATATGGCGGAGACCCAGCCAATGCCCGGTTTCGTGGGCAAGGGTTCGTCCCTTGTTGTATGGAGGCTGTTGATTTGCAAAACCTGATCCGATGGCATTGTACTGAACGACACTCCCGTCTGTGGATGCAGGCCCGCCGACTTCATTCAGACCCGACAATCCTGATTGATCCGGGAACTGCGCATACCCCACCAATGAGGCGTCAGCTCCGCCGAACCGGAGCGTCCAAATATTGTAGAACAGATTGGGATTCCATATGGTTGTCGGTTTGAGTTGATTTTCAATTTCGTTTCGGGTCCAGGAAGACTTGTTGCCGTTGTAACGATGTATCCCCGGTTCAGACATCGCTACACCGTTGTAGTCAACAGGTGAAAGGCAAAATTCAATCTCCACATCAGCCCCAGCAGGATGCGTATTATGCCCCGGAGTGCCCACCAACTTTCGAAAATCTTCGTTGAGGACCTGCACCTGCGATTGCACCTGAGCTTGGCTTAGGTTGGTTCCTGTGCCAACCGGTTCTCCGTTATGGACAATATGCACAATAATGGGAATGGTCAGGACAATACCTTGCTGCGTGAAACCCCCTCGGCGCGCGGCGATGTCCAATAGCTTTCGCTGAAGTTGATCCTCAAATTCATCGAGCGTCCCTCGTTGCGGGAACCGTGCCCGGTTAATGCTGTCTTGTTCCATTGTAGCACACCCCCGGGGTTGAGCAGGTTGTCCCATGGCGGTGAAGCCAATAGAAACCAAGAGCAATGACAATATACTTAGGGACTTCATATTGATGCTATTCTTCGTCAACCAGGATGAAGTGAATTCGGTAACTAGCTGTATTACTATCAAAGAAGATCTCCAGTTCCATCTTGTTTTTCTCGACATGACGAACAATGAACGGCAAACCGACGTCTGGGGTAAAGAAGGGCATTATCATAGTCAGGGTAGACGAGCCAATGGCATACGACCAGGTGTCCTCAATGATAGCATCCTCTGCTGGATCGTAGCATTTTTCATTTCCTGTCCTGATTTCAAAGGAATGTTCGAAGTCATTGATGAAGGTGTAAAGATCGTCTTCTGCACAACCAATTGAGAATCTATCGATTACCTCTCCATTGAGCGTCTCTTCGATGAAACGGATGGCCCAGGTTTTTTTATTCTCGCCGGTGAAGATCTGTGTATAGGTATACGGTTTAGGATCTAATTCCTCCGAGCAAGAGAGACTACACGAAACAAGCAATAACAAAATCAACTTCTTCATTTCAATCCGGGATATAGGAAACGGTTATGACGGGCTGATTTTCAAAATCCACCAAAGTAATGTTCAGGATGATCTTCCGGGTTATCGGATCGACCACGCCCGTTCCTGCAATGGTCGCAAACGCTTCAGAAATCTGTTCCTCTTCCTGAGTGGGAATGGTCAGTGTATTGTCCCCATTGTCTATGAACCTCAAATCCATGGCCACAAGTGTATTGAAAGCGCCTATGTTCCAGTTTGATAACAGATAGTTCTCGCAGTCTGAACTGCTGATGGTTACCTGATCGGAGGCCGAACCCAGGCTTCCAATATAGGTGCCGCCTAGAATGCAATCATCCAGAATAGTAAGTGTAAACTGTTCTCCAATTCCGCTTTCACCCTGACCGATTCGTAACCCCGCTGTTGAGCTCTTCAAGACAAGTACAAGGTCTTGTGAGCGAATGATGTTGTTGGAATTGTTGATCAATTGAATTTCAATGGTTCCAAAGTACTCTCCCTTTGGAATAGTTACCTGGCCAGGGGTACCGATAATCCTGAAGTCAATGTTCTGGCGTGCATTTCCACTCATGTCATAGAAGACAATCAAGTCTTCATCCAGCGCAGGGCCGCCGTTGTGAATGACTACCTGAATGGGCTTGGTCATGCTTTCTTTCTCGGTTTCAGCTATGGAAGAAAAGCGGACGAAATATGGACCCTTGAAAAGTATGGGTTCTGTCTCGCACCCTATAATCAGGATGGCAAGAGAAAGTAAGCACAACCTTGATACACGTGATTTCATATTTCTAGTATCCAGGGTTCTGTTCACCGACCAAAGAGGGATTATTCTGGAGTTCCCGTTGTGGTATCGGCCAAAGTTCATACGTATCCTTCCAATTAGGTGAGAAGGCAGGCATAACTGTCTTCGCGCGGTCCGTTCGCACCAAATCATACCAGCGATGTCCCTCAAAAGCGAGTTCATACAGGCGCTCATTCTCTATTAGCAACAACATTTGGCCTTGACTAACCGACCCGACCGCGGGTGCATTGGCCCGGGCCCGTAATATGTTGATGTCCGACTGGGCGCTTCCGCTGCCGGTGATCTTGTTTTGTTGGGCCCTGGCTTCAGCCCTGATAAGATACATTTCACCAAGTCTCATAACAACCACATTGTTGTTATCCTGATCCGCTGTTCCGTATTTGGCCACTGACCATCCGTTGTCATTGCCTTGCAACAGATTGGCATCAAACACTATGGAGGTAAACCGGTCTCCGGATTCCGCAGAGGCGAGTGCCACGACTGTCGTGTTGGATGGAATAATTTCTCTGCGTCCAAGGAACAGGTTGTTCAGGCCAATGCTGGCACTTGTGCCCGGATCATCAGCCAAGGTGTAACCCACTTCAAAGATTGCCTCATCAGTGAAATCTTGGTTGACGAGGTCGGCGTATTGGGCTTCTAGTTCAAATTGGTTTGAGTTAATGACCTGTGTGGCGTAAAGCTCAGCATTGGCCCAATCACTGAGATAGAGATAATATTTCGCCAGGGCGGCGCGAACGGCGTATTCACCGGCAAAACCTGCGCTGGTGGGGTTTTCAGGTAACTTTCCAAGAGCCTCCTGAAAATCTTCGAGGATAAAGTCGCGTACCTCAGCTTCGGTTGCCCGTTGTATGTTGCGGTTTACTTCGATAGATGTGCCCGTCACAAGGGGCACACCACCGAATGTAGTCAAGGCAGCAAAGTAAGCGTATCCCCGTAGAAAATGAGCCGTCCCCATAACCCTGTCACGGGTAGCTTGTGTAACACCTGGTACAGTCGGGAGTCGTTCGAAAATGAAGTTGGCTATGTAAATTGTATTGTAGAGACTTCCCCAGAGGGTTAAAGCTGATGCATTGGCGGAAGTAATCTGCTTGTTCCCCAATTCCCTGTATTGTGTGAACGTGCCATTGTGAATCAACATGTCCGAGGTGCAGTCCCCGGCAATGACCAGAGAGGGAATAATGGGGCGGAAAGCGCTGTAAAGTCCAATTTCTATATTGCCAACGTCCTTGGCCTCATTCAGGACGACATCGTCGGTGAGCAAATCTATTGGTTCCGGGCTAAGCAAATCGTTGCAACTACCCAACACCAGGGCAAGCGTGATCAGAAGAGTATAGCGCGCTTTCATTTCAGTGTTGCATTAATCCCGACGGCAATGGTCATAACCTGAGGGAGCGTAAAGAAGTCAATACCCTGGGCAGAAGTTGATCCGTCCAGTGTACTCACTTCAGGATCCGATCCATTGTACTTTGTCCATGTCCAGATGTTGGTGGCCGAGACATAAAGCCGGCACTCCTCGAACCACAGCTTATTGGCCAGATTCCTTGGAAGGCTATAGCCAAGGCTTATGTTCTTCAACCTTAGGTAAGAACCGTCTTCGAGTATCCTATTGCTGTGAAGGTTGTTGGTTGAATTCCCCAGTTCGTAACGCGGGACGTCAGTAACATCACCGGGTTTTTGCCAGCGACGAAGGGCCTCCGCCAATTGGTTTGTTTGGATGTCATTACCCATATTGACCAACGACGATTTGGAGAAGTTCAACACCCGGTTGCCTACAGAGAAGTTGAAAAGAAAGGACAGGTCGAATCCCTTATATTGAAAAGAGTTTGCCAGCCCACCTATAAACAGGGGTTGCGAATTGCCAATTACCAGGGCGTCTGAGTTATTGATCAGGCCGTCCAAATTCCGATCCTCGTACATGGCATCGCCAGTGCTGGGATTGACACCGAGGTAGTTTAAGCCCCAGAAGGACCCAAGCGGTTCTCCAACTTTGATAATGTTGGTTCCATCGACTCCTTCGCCGGAGTAGCCGCGATAAAGGGGTATGCTATCGGCAAGGAAAAGAACCTGATTCAGGTTCTTGGAGAGGTTAAGCGTCGTTGTCCACCTGAGTTTCCGCTGAATGTTCGAAGAGCTGACTGTAAACTCTATTCCCTTATTCTCCATCTCGCCAATGTTGTCCAGGATCCCCCCAAAACCTGTTGTCAGGGGATAGGGCCGGGTAAGCAGCAGATCGTAGGTCTTGTTATAGTAAACGTTAAGCGTGGATTGAATTCTCCCATTCAGAACAGCTACATCGACTCCCAGATTTACTTCCCGGGTAGTCTCCCATTTAATATTTGGATTGGGCACATTGTTGGGTGTTAGTCCAGTATTTCCGCTATAGGTAGCTGCTCCCCAGGTGCCCAGGAAGTTGAATGCGCCAATCCGTTCATTTCCTGTGAATCCAATGCTGCCACGCAGCTTCAAGTCACTGACCACGTCGGATTGAAAAAAAGATTCCTCTGAAATCCTCCAGGCAGCAGAAAGCGCGGGAAAGAAACCATAACGGTTGTTTTGCCCAAAATTGGATGATCCATCAGCCCGAAAACTTGCTGTCACCAGGATGCGATCATCGTAATCGTATCGCCCTTCGCCGAAGAACGAGAGAATACTGTGTGGGGGTTCACGAAAAGAGAATCCGTTGTCAACAATGCCTGCCGAACCTATGTAGGTGAAGTCATCGCTGGGAAACAGACGTCCCTGCACACTTCCTCCGGTCGAAGAGTTTTGATATAATTCGATGCCCGCGATCGCACTTATTTTATTCCTTTCATTGAATGACTTGTCGTAGTTGAGCGTCACGTAGGCATCGATATTCGAAAGTGTGGTAGCCGTAAAGATGCCATAACCTTGCCCGCCAACGCTGGGCAAGAATCCGCCTATCGCTGTCTGGGATGATTCGTATTGATCTTCGGTGACATTATTATAATCGAGACTTATCTGGGTCTTCAGCACAAGTTCAGGCCGGATGAGGAACCTTGTATTAATGTTGCCCAGGAGCTTTACGGTTGCCGTGCTGAACCGTGGGAGCAGGGCCTGACCTACCGGGTTGAAATTGGGAAAACCGGGGTACAACGAAGAACCCGGCCCAACCAAATTTCCATATTCATCATATGGGGTATAATAGGGGAGGCTTTTAATGGCCCCGGAATATACGCCATCGAGGAAGTTATCCCCCTTTACCCGGTCATTCTGCGTTCGCGAAAGCGTTAAGTTGGTGGCAAGCAAAACTTTTTCTGAAAGCCGCTGGTCCAGGTTGAGTGTTAGACTCAGCCGTTGAAACTTGTTGTTGAGCTGGATCCCTTCTTCATCCCGAAAGCTTCCGCTGACATAGTACTTGGTAAGCTCATTACCGCCACGCACCGACATTTGATACTGCTGAAGAATTCCGGTACGGAGAACTTCGTCCTGCCAGTCGGTGTTGACAGCGTCTGTTACTCCGGATATCAATCCGAACGCGTCCGGATTCTGGCCTGAATTCGTTACCGCCTCACGCTGCAGTTCGAGCAATTGACTCGCATTCAGGAGATCGAGTTTGTGAACGGGTCCAATGACTCCACGCTGGATATCGAATGACACCTTGGCTTTTTCCACCTTTCCTCTTTTGGTGGTGATAACGATCACTCCATTGGATGCCCTGGATCCATAGAGTGCCTTGGCGGAAGCGTCGGAAAGTATATTGTAGGTTTCAATGTCGTTTGGATTGATGAGGGCCAGCGCGTTGTCATTTTGTCCGCCGAAACTCCGCACTCCCAAGCTCCCCGTTTCAACGGGTATTCCATCAATCACATACAATGGTGTATTACCCGCACTGATGGATGTTGAGCCTCGTATTCTTACCGATACCCCTCCACCAGGTGTTCCTGATGATTGCGTGACCTGCACGCCCGCCACCTGTCCTTGCAAGGCCTGATCAAGGCCGTTAATGGAGAATGTCTTCATCTTGTCGGACGACACCGTTGTGATGGCGCCGGTAATATTCCTTTTCTCAACACTGGAATATCCCACCACGACTACTTCACCCAGTTCCTCCGAGGTTTCTTCAAGAATTACGGCGATATAGGATCGTCCGCCAACAGCAATATGCTGGGTTCGGTGTCCGATAAAAGAGAAGATCAGGCTGTCACCGGAATCAGCTTCCAGAGTAAATTCTCCCCTCAGGCTGCTGATGGTACCGCGGGAGGAACCCTTTACGGTTATGTTTACACCGGGCATGCCATTCGGCTCTGTTGGCGATGTAACTTTGCCGGTGATCGGAATATCTTGTGAAGTCCCGAGCAAAGGGATTGCCAGAAGGAAAGGAATTATCGCCTTGCGCATGTGAAATGTACCCGTCTAAAATTATCGAATTCAAATCGAAGTCCAAGCAAGAATCAAGCTTGAGTCGACCAAAACGTATAGGTAATATGCGGTAGAACCTTTTGGTTGATTATCCTCTCACCGCATTTAAGGTATGAAATAGATGAGGTATCAGACCTTCGGTCGTTCAAACTTCAACCCAATGGCAATCTTCTGAAAGTCCGACAGTGTCCTACACCTGTCAGGTGTAGGACACTCGCACAGCGGTGTCAGGATTTCCGGAACGCCAAAATCTGATTTTCAGAGCGAGCAAGGACTAATACGTCTTCATCGCCCGGTCATGAAACGACAGGACATGCATGGACAGTCCAACCGTGATCTCGTGGGTGGTGAAGTTCAGGTTGGAAGAACCCACGGGCAATTCAAAAACATAACCGAAGCGGAATTTGTCAACCATAACCTGGGCGAGAATCCCGTAGGTATTGAAATTTCTGGTGAAAAGTCCACCGGTATACAGTTCCTTGAAGGTGAAGGTTGCATTCACATCGAATGAAAGCGGGCTTCCCTGTGTGGCTCGCATCAGCACCGATGGTTTGAAGCGCACGTTCTCATTGAACAACCATGCGTAGGAACCAAAGACATAGTAAGTCTGCTGGTAAAGCTCAATGGATTGACCCCCTTGACTCACGGTCGCCGGCAGTAAGCGGGGTACGGAAATACCGAACATGTAGTTGTCGCTCTTGAGAATAACGCCCACACCGGTGTTGAACTTGGTTTCGGTAAGCTGTTCGAAGGCCGGGTCGCCGGGATCGAGGATGGTGAGCTGCGAAGGATCCGTTTGATAGCGAATGAATCCCGTCTGCATACCAAAGGAGAGCCAGGAATTGCTGAGCTGAATCTTATAGGAAAAAAGTCCCTGGAACTCAGTGTTCTTGGTGTCGCCGAGTTGGTCCTGGATGACCATCAATCCGGCGCCGATCTTGTTTCGAAAGGCGGACGTATGGGCCGAAAAATTGACGGTGGTAGGGTTAGCATCCAAACCGGCCCATTGGGTGCGGTACTGCAGCGAACCGTTGAGCATGTTGTTGCTGCCGGCGTAGGCGGGGTTGATGGCCAGCGGGTTCATCATGTAGGAGGCGTAGATGGGGTCCTGCTGGGCGGAGGAGGAATGCAAAATGCAGAATGTAAAATGTAGAATGTAAAAGGTGCGTAAGATCATTCGGCCGGGCCTTGCCAGATTTGCTGTGATGGTTAGAGATGTTTTCATGATGATCATTTTCTGAGTGAAATAAATCCTGTACGTTTTTGAGCGCCACTGGAGAATTCAATGGAGTAGTAATAGGTGCCTGGCGGAAGTTCATTGCCGTTGTTTCCAAATCCTTTAAATACTTTATCGGCGTTGTCGTAATTGGTGGTTTCAAACACGACACTGCCCCAGCGATTGAAGATGGTGACTTTGTTTTCCTTGGTATCGGGGAGTTTGTCGATGTTTTCGATGTAGAACATCTCGTTCTTGCCGTCACCATTCGCAGATACAGCATTGTATAAGACAAGGTCGCCCGACACCTCGAGAACAACATCGCCGGAAGTGCAATTGCCAGCCTGATCGCATACCGATATGGATAGGCGATCGGTGCCCGTGAATAGTAATCCGCTGAAATCGACACTCAAAATTCCATTGGTAATGGTTGCTATCGCGCCACTGGTGGGCTGTGCCGTGATCTGCCAAGAGGAAGGATCAAGAGGCGCGCCAGCAGCAGTAGTAAGAGCATTCAAATCCAGGGTAGCAGACCCGGAAACCTGAAGTCTTATTGTGGCAGCTTCTATAGCAGGCGGCAAGTTGCAATTCATTAACTGCAGGGATACCACCGTTCTCGGCCCCTCGCATACGCCGTTGTTCAGCGATACATAGTAGGTGATGGGAGCTGTGATAATCGGAGTAACATAGGTGGCATTCACTTCTCCGACGATGGCCGTGCCACCCGTGGCCACGGGGTACCACCTGTACTCACCGTTACTCCCACCGCCCATCGTCAAGGTTGCCGGTGACCCTTCACATACCTGGTTGGGTGACACAACTGTTGGTGCTGATGGAATGGAAGTAAGAGACACCATTACCTCTGCGCGCGGCCCTTCCTGATCTTCGATGGGGTTGTAGAAGCACACATAATAGCTTGTGGTGGCTGACAACACAGGCGTGTTGAAGGTTGCTGCCGTGCCAAGCAGAGGACCGCCGCTGGCTGCCGCGTACCACCTGTACTGCTGCGCGCCAAAGTGACCGGAGGCCGTCAGCGCCGCGGAATTGCCGGCGCAACCTTGGGCATTTGTGACAACAGGTATAAGATTTACCGGTGTGCCGATAACACGCGCAGCACGCGTTCTAATGACCCCGCCATAGTTAGTAAAATCCCCGCCAATCAGAATTTTCCCATCCAGCTGCATTTTGCTTGTCCGGACCCAGCTGTTTCCTCCAACGCCAGGATTGAAGACATTGTCCAGCGAGCCGTCAGCATTGATTCGAGCGATGTATCTCCGGGTGATCCCATTGTAAGATGTGAAATCACCTCCAATAATATATTTTCCGTCGAGTTGAAGTGAACTGGTTAATACCGGGCCAGAGGCGCCAGTTCCCGGGATAAATGAAGCGTCATTGGTTCCATCAGTATTGATACGCGCAATGCGTACTCTGCCTACACCATTGTAGCTGCTGAAATCCCCACAGATAAAAATTTTGCCATCCAATTGAATAAGGTGGGTTCGTATCCAATCGTTTGCGCCCGATCCCGGGTTGAATCCAGTATCCATTGAGCCATCGACGTTGAGCCTGGCAATATTGTTTCGCGAAGTACCATTGAAACTTGTGAAAGATCCGCTGATGACCAATTTCCCGTCTTGTTGTGGCGTGCAGGTCAAAACTGATCCGTTCGTACCTGTTCCGGGATTGAAGGCTGCGTCCAACGATCCATCTGTGTTAACCCGGACAATTCTGCCTCTTGAAGTTCCATTGAACGTGAAAAAGTCACCACCTGCAACTATTTTTCCATCTGGTTGGAGATAGACTGAATAAATGATTCCGTTTGCTCCAGTTCCGATATTGAACGAAAGATCCAACGAGCCATCGGCGTTGAGCCGGGCCAAATAATTTCTCGGTGTCCCATTGTAGCTCGTAAAATCTCCTCCAATCACAAGTTTACCATCAGGTTGAACGGCAATGGATCTTACAGCTCCGTTTGCTCCAGAGCCTGGGTTGAACAAAGGATCAAGATTTCCATCCTGATCGAGTCTTACAATGCCATTTCTCGGGACCCCATTGTAAAAGGAGAATGCGCCTCCCAGCAGTATTTTCATGTCGGGCAGGGTCTGAATTGCCCTCACCAGGTTATTGGCGCCCGTTCCAGAACCTGCGTTAAATGCTCCGTCATTGGTGCCATCCGTATTCAGCCGTGCGATACGGTTTCTGGTAATGGAATTGTATTGTGTGAAGCCCCCACCAACGAGGATTTTTCCGTCAGATTGAATCCGGCAGATGTCGACTGTGTTGTTTGTTCCCGTACCTGTATTGAAACCAGCATCCAGTGTGCCGTCGGAATTCAGTCGCACGATGCCAAACTTGGGGATACCGTTGAAACTTTGTATCACCCCCCCGATTACAATCTTTCCGTCGGATTGAATAGCGATGGTTTCAACCTGGTCATCAAAACCAGACCCTGGATCGAATGAGGAATCCAGTGACCCGTCCGTGTTCACCCTGGCAATCCGGTTTCTACCAACTCCTGCATAGGTTGTAAATCTCCCCCCTATGAGTATTTTGTTGTCAGCCTGAACAGTAATATCCCTTACCTGATCGCTGGCACCAGCCGATGTGTCGAAGGAAGTATCCAGGGTGCCGTTCGTATTAAGTCGCGCAAGTCTGTTGCGAGGCGTTCCGTTAAAGGATCCGAAAAGCCCTCCAAGGACAATTTTACCATCAGCCTGCAACGCAAGTGAAAAGACGGAGTTGTTGGGTCCGGTTCCCGTAGCAGTGCCAAATGCCGAGTCAATGGTACCGTCACTATTCAGTCTTACGATTTGATTGACGGCTGATCCATTGTATGTTCCGAAGGAACCCCCTACAACGACCTTGCCATCCGTTTGAATCTTGATACGAGAGACCTGGTCATTAAACCCTGTGCCGACGACAAAGCCCCCATCCAGGGTACCGTCCATATTTAGTCTTGCTATTCCATTTCGGCTGATCCCATTGATAGAAGTAAACTCACCTCCAATGATTACCTTACCATCAGCCTGAAGGGCCATCGTCCATATCAGGCCATCAGCGCCTGTTCCCACATTATAAGTTCCATCGAGTGTTCCGTTGGAGTTTAGACGGGCAATTCTATTTACTGCCGTTCCGTTGAAGGAAGTAAATAACCCGCCGATGACAATCTTGCCATCCGTTTGGATAGCCATTGCCAAAACGCGGTCGGATGCGCCAAATGGATTCCCAATGTCTCCCGGGTTGAAGGTGGGATCATTGTTTCCGTCAGGTGGTGGCGGAGGAGGAGGGGGCGTGCAACTTATGATCGCCTCCCAGCCCGCAGCCACTACCGAACCGTCGGAGTGGAACTTAAAAGTCAGTTCACCCCCAGGGGCTGTGGAGTAGTATGAACTTGGCAATGATGTACCAGCGAGAGTTTGAAGCAATGGAGCCGCAGTACTCGGCCCGTCATAGATTGTCAAATTGTCGCAGCAGGATTCTGTGCTGAAAGACAAGAACGTAATTCGTATTACCTCGCCGGCATTGACAGGCCTGAATGTCTGCGTGAAATCCTGAGAGTTGGAGTAGTTCAAGAGCCCACCAGGGTCGAGAAACTGGACATCACAGGCCTGGACCATGGTATTGCTCATGATGGCTTGAGACCCAGCAACAATGAACGCGCTGGCGCTCGTTGCTGTCTGTCCCGATACCGTAACGGTAATCGCCCCAGTGGTCGCCCCGGCAGGCACGGTGGTGGAGATCGAAGTGGCTGTACTAGTGAGTACGGTCGCGGATGTTCCATTAAAGCTGACAATATTGTTAGCGGGAGTGGTGCTGAAGTTGCTCCCTGTTATTACTATAGGGGCTCCCACTATTCCGCTTAGCGGATTAAAACTTGTAATGGTAGGCTGTGCAAAAACCGCTGGAGAGAGAAGTGTGACAAGCGCAAGGATAGAAAACATCGCTCGATACCTCATCCACGGCCTCGTTCCTTGAGTGAAGGCCAAGATCAGACTGCTGGCTAATAGTTTCTTGATGGGCGCTGTTTCTTTTCTCATACTCCCTATTTTTTCAATGAAATAAATCCCGTGCGTTTAGGTGCGCCACTGGAGAATTCGATGGAGTAATAGTAAGTACCTGGCGGAAGTTCGCTTCCGCTGTTTCCAATACCCTTAAAGACGTTGCCGGCGTTGTCGTAATTGGTGGTTTCAAACACGACACTCCCCCATCGGTTGAAGATGGTGACTTTGTTTTCTTTGGTATCGGGAAGTTTGTCGATGTTTTCGATGTAGAACATCTCGTTCTTCCCGTCGCCGTTGGGTGACATGGCGTTGTAGATGCCGATCTCGCTGGAAAGGTTTATGGTGAGGGTTTCATCCGTGCAGAGCCCGGTCAAATCGCACACCCGAAGAACAATCGTCTCGATGCCCGGAAAAGAAATCCCGTTATAGTCGATGACAAGCTCTGTTCCTTCAATGGTGGCTGTGGCTCCGCTGGGCAGGCCGCTGATGATCTGGATGGATGCGAGATCAAGATTATTCTCCGGGTCGGAAAGCAGCGAGGCCAGGTTGATGCGGATGACAGTCGGCAGGAATGGCGCCGAAACATTGGGGGTAATTACCGGCGGACTGCAAGCCTGAACACTGGCAACAACTGAAGTGATCTGACTTTCACACGTTCCGTCAAATATGGCAACACCGTATGGGCGGTTGGCAGACAAGGGAGGAGTCGTGTAAGTGCTGGTGACTTCAAGAGGGATCAGCACGGTGCCGTCATACCAGCGATAGTTTCCGTTGGTTGTGCCTGAGGCGGTGAGCGTAGTAGGGGTACCCGGACAGACTGGTGAGGGATTGGTTGCTGTGGGCGAGGCGGGAAGTGGGATCACACTTGCGGTTGCCGTTTGACGCCCGCTTTCGCAACCCAAAATATTTATTGAAACATAGTACGTTGGGGTAGCGGCTGTGGTCAAGACCGTTGAGTAAGAATCATTGACTGCACCTGCAATGGGAGTGCCGCCACTAGCCACGGTGTACCAGCGATACCCTCCGGGCGAAGCGCCAGATGTGGAGAACGTGAATGTCGAACCGCTGCACGAGGGGCCAGTCACAGTAGGTGCTGACGGATCGGAAGGGATTGGGTTGATCACCGCATTCACCGTGGTCCTCGTGGCGCTTTCGCAGGTGCCGTCGTGAATGGAGGCATAGAAAGGTGTAGTCGCCGCAACAGACGGGGTTGTGTATGCAGCCGCTGTCTCTCCTGTCAAAGCTGAGCCACCCGACGGCACCGTGTACCAGCGATACTGGCCGGCGGTTCCGCCAGAAACTGAAACAACAACTGACCCGGGTCCACATCGGGTACCGTCAACGGGTGTGGTGGGCGCTGATGGAAGGGAGTTTATCGTCGCGGTCACCGGTGTCCGCGTGAAGCTTTCACAGGAGTTCAGAATGATTGTCGTGTAGTAAATGGCCGTGGCGCTGATTAGCCCGGTGGCGTAGTTGTCGTTGACTTCGCCAGGAATGGGAGTTCCTCCTATTGGTGTCGTGTACCACCGGTACTCACCGTTTGTTGCTCCGGATACTGAAAGCGAGACATTTCCTGGTCCGCATGAACTTCCATCGACTGGTGAGATTGGAACAGGCGGAGGAACTCCAATTGTATTTCGAAAAACAGAAACTACGTTGCTACCGCCAACCCCAACCACTATTTCAGGTTTCCCGTCATCCTCCAAATCGCCTATGGCAATATTGGTGGGGCCCACTCCTGTAGAAAAATCAACCCTTGACGCAAATGAGCCAACGGTAATGGCACCTGATATACTTAAATTTTTGAAGAGCCCGATGGAAGCACTTCCTCCATTGGCAACTGCAATATCAGGCTTGCCGTCTCCATCCAGGTCATCAATAGTGACTCCATGAGGATTCGATCCAGTGACAAAATCTACTTTCGGTGCGAAAGACCCAGGTGTAATTGTGCCGATGGAGGTTGTATTCCTTAGAATCGAAATTGTGTTGCTATTGAAGTTTGCGTAAACCAGGTCTTGCTTGCCGTCAGCGTCAAGATCACCAATGGCCATACTTCTGGGATATGAACCCGTTGTGAAATCAACCTTGGCTGCAAATGATGTTCCGTCAATTGTGCCAGGTGTTGTAGTGTTTCTCAAGACTGAAATTGTGGTGAGGTTTCCACCGGTTGCCAGATCCGGTTTTCCATCACCATCCAGATCGCCAATCATGACACTGGAGGGCCCTGACGCTGTAGTAAAATCAATCTTCGTCGCAAGCGAGCCGGAAGTGAATGAGCCGGCAGCACCTATATTTTTGAAAACAGATACAGAGTTGCTATTGTAATTTGAAACAACCAACTCAGGCTTCCCGTCAGCATCAAGATCGCCAATGGCAACACTAAAAGGGTTCAGGCCCACGGTGAAGTCCACCTTAGTTGCAAAGGACGAAGCTGTGATAGAACCTGGCGTGCTGGTATTCCTTAGTACCGAGACCGCATTACTTTGATTGTTTGCCGCAGCGATATCGAGTTTGCCGTCTCCGTCAATGTCTCCAATTACGACCAGGTATGGCTGGCTGCCTACCGCAAAATCAACTTTGGATGTGAAGGAAGTCGCATCAACAGTTCCCGTTGTACTGGTATTTCTAAATACTGAAATAGTATTGGAATTCTGGTTTCCGGTAACAAGGTCTGCTTTACCGTCTCCATCAAGATCGCCGATGTATGTGCTCAAGGGTGTTGTGCCGGAAATGAAATCCACTTTCGGCGCGTATGAACAGGCGTCAATAGTTCCGCCTCCTGGGAATGTGACCGCAAATGGAGTGCTGGAAAAAGCGATTAACCCCGATACCTGAACGGTAATGGGTTGATATGTTGCACCCGCCGGAACTTCAACCGTAAGCTGGGTAGCCGATGCGGCAGTAACTGTTGCTCGCGTTGCCCCAAAGTACACAATGTTGTCGGCAGGCATGGCGCCGAAGTTGTCACCGGTAATGGTTACGGTTGTGCCGATGGGGCCGGAGGTGGGGGCAAAAGTTACAATGCTGGGAATACAGGTGCTATTGCTCAAGGTTCGAAGTAGGGTGACTCTATTGCTACTAAGATCAACGGAGACTATATCCAGACTTCCATCCTCATCAAAGTCTCCCGTGGCTACACTATACGGTTGGCCGCCAACGGAGAAGCTCGTGTAGGCCCCAAAGCCTCCCGTGCCATCGCCAGGAAAAACGGTGACAGAGCCACTACCAGCATTACCCACTACCAAATCTAGCTTGCCATCGTTGTCCATGTCAGCAACAGAAATCGTAGTCGGGTAGTTTCCGGTGGAGTATGTAGCTGGACCGGAGAACGATCCCGAGCCGTTATTAATAAAGACACTAATTGAATTCGCAATGGCGTTTGCGACGATCATCTCGGAGCGACTGTCGCCGTTTAAGTCTTTCAGTACTACATAGTGCGGGCCTGCTGCCGAAGGATAAGTGATTTCCGGGGCGAAGCCCCCAAGTCCATCGTTGAGGTAAATGCTTGCTGTCCCGCCAAAGTGGCTTGCGATTGCCACATCGGGATAGGTGTCTCCGTTAACATCGTCGGATGCGACGAAAAAGACTGATCCATTTCCGCTTGGGAAATCCACACCGGTGGCGAAAGTTCCGTTACCATTGTTGTAAAGGACGCTGAAGGAGCCGGAAGGATTCTCATTCGCGACAATCAGGTCAGGCCAACCGTCTTTATTCAAGTCCCCCACATTCACGTGGTTTGGACTTCTCGGGGTTGGACTCGTGGTATAGTCGGTTTTTGGATCAAAGTCAATTCCATTGCCAAGCAGCACACTGAGTGAACTGCTGTTGATGGCTCCCTTTGTTACAACCAAATCCAGAACGTTGTCCTGATTGAGATCAGCGAGCGCCAGGCCATGTGAGTTCGGACCGGTATTAAAAGTTTGCGCACTTACGAAACATCCGTTTCCCACGCCCTTTTGAAGACTGATACTACCGCTGCCGAAGTTCGATGTGATGATATCTTTGTGTCCATCCACATCAATGTCGCCAACAACAACCTCTCTTGGTGTTGTGCCGACCGTCACCCTTAAGGGCGGTGTATACGATATATTGAATGGCGCCACCATGAAAGCTGCTGCACTTGTTGCTGTATTGCCTGCGACGGTTACCGTAATCGGCCCCGTGGTTGCACCCGTTGGAACCGTCACTTTGAGACTGGTAGCGGAGGCCATAGAAGGCGTTGAAGCCGGTACACCATTGAATGCTACGATGTTATTTGCTGGTATAGGATCAAAGTTTGTTCCTGTAATGGTTACAGTTGTGCCGATCGGTCCAGAGAGGGGAGTGAAGGAGGTGATGGTGGGTACTGAGGGAGGGGCACAAACTGTACCGGATGGTGTATCACCCGTAATTGTCCATCCCTTAGTTGTTGTCAAATTAGTTCTTGCTGCTACGGCATTGGTGCCGAATTGCCTTCCTGTAGCCCCAAGTGTTCGGCCATTGGGTGTGGACGGATTGGCACTCCAGCCCATTAATGTGGTGGAATAATTATTACAATCCATGCCACTATCGTCAAGCATGTTAGTCAAGTTAACTCCTGGATTTAGCGCCCACGAACCAATGTTTTGATTGAAGGAATTTGCACTCCAAAACATCCTGAACATGTTGGAAACAGCAGCCGTATTCCAGGCGCTAATGTTTTGATTAAAGGCAGTTGCACCCAAAAACATATCTGACATATCAGTAACATTGCTAGTATTCCATGAACCAATGCTTTGATTAAATGCGGTTGCCATCCAGAACATCGCTGACATATTGGTAACAGCCTGAGTATTCCACGCGCCAATATTTTGATTAAAGGCAGTTGCCACAAGAAACATGCTGTTCATATCAGTAACAGCGCCAGTATTCCAAAAGCCTATATTCTGATTAAAAACAATTGCACCACGAAACATATTCCGCATATTAGAAACAGACGCTGTATTCCAAGTGTTTATGGAACCATTCCCTCCGTTGTTAAAAGCACTTGCTGAATAAAACATGGATGACATATCCGTAACCGCTGCGGTATTCCATAAGCCTATATTCTGGTTGAAGGAATTTGTTCCAAAGAACATCATGCTCATATTGGTAACGGAGGCTGTATTCCAGGAGCCAATGTTCTGGTTAAAGGCACTCGCACCAATAAACATACTTGACATATTAGTAACGGCTCCAGTACTCCACGCGCCAATGTCTTGATTAAAAGCCGCAGCCCCACCAAACATAAGGGCCATGTTAGTAACAGCGCCAGTATTCCAAGTCGCTATATCTTGGTTGAAGGCGCTTGCCTCCGCAAACATCCACGACATATCGGTAACAGCAGCCGTATTCCAGGAACCAATGTTTTGATTAAAGGGGGTTTGAAAAAACATAGCTGCCATATTGGAAACTGCTCCAGTATTCCAATTGTTGATAGAACCATCACCACCATTATCAAAAGTGGATGCTGATGCAAACATGCTGTTCATATTAGTAACGGCTCCAGTATTCCAAGAGCCTATATTCTGATTAAAAACAATTGCCCCATCGAACATGCCGCTCATATCAGTAACAGCCCCGGTAATCCAGTTGTTGATTGAACCACTTCCTCCATTATTAAAGAGACCTGCTCCAAGGAACATGTTTCCCATACTGGTGACGGCACTAGTATTCCACAACCCAATATCCTGATTAAAAGCAGTTGCTCCAGAAAACATTCCCCCCATTTTAGTTACGTTAGCCGTATTCCATAAACCAATGTTTTGGTTAAAGGCACTTGCATCTTGAAACATTGATACCATATCTGTAACGGCTGATGTATTCCAAGACCCAATATTTTGATCAAATGCGCTGGCTTTAAAAAACATGTATGACATGTCCGTGACATTGGCAGTGTTCCATGCGCCAATGTCTTGATTAAAGGCACTTGCCTCGTTAAACATCAGTCTCATTGTAGTAACCGCAGTAGTATTCCAACTATTGATATTGCTTGGTGAATTCAAGCTGGTACACCCACGGAACATGCCGTCCATGATTGTAACGAACGATAAATCAGGTACATCAGAGGCCGTTACTTGCAGATTTGAGCAACCATAAAATGCTTGATTCATATTTGTCCATGTTGTGCTGCCCCAGTTTTCGACTTGGGTAAGTCTGTTACGATCTGAGCCATTTCCGATAAAGATTCCTTGGAAGTTGGTGATTCCTCCCAAGTCGATGGGCACTATCTGTAACCGAATAGTAGCCCCAGCAGGCAAGCCCGTGATGGTGAGTGTCGTGCCACTCCAGGAGCCACTGCCTGTTGCACTACCGGGTGAAATTTCCTGCCAAGTATAGTTAACAGAGCCACTGGTTGCTGTGCTAAAAAATAGTTGTGTAGGACCAGAACCTGCGGTGGCAAGGTTCCATTGGGTGATGAAGTTTTGGGCTGTGGCCAGGTGTCCGGCACAAAGCAAAACTATAGCAGACAAGGTTTTGTAATAAGAGTTCATGTGCTACATGTTCAGGTTATCCAGTTGCTTGACTATTTTGCTCTATGGTCTTCATGGCGGTTGTTGGATGAAAATCGATCATATCCGTGCGCTTAAACGTCTAATTGTACCCTAGCCAAAGCACATGCCACCACGGCCATACTGCTTTGGCGATTAGTTTTTAAGGTCTGCCCTGGAGGCCAGTCATTTTTTGTCACAAAATGAAACACCTCGGTTGTTTCATTTTGGAACATTGTATGCTGAAAATCTAAGAGTATTGGAGCTTTTCCACGGGTTTTCACTATTTTCCTACCCGGCACCGATTTCGCTCCTGCGAACCCGAATGTTCCTCAACTACCTCAAACTCTCCCTCCGCCTCCTGGTAAGAAATCCGTTCTTCTCGGTCATTAATGTCTTTGGACTGTCAATAGGATTTGCAGCCTTTATTGTCCTGTGGCAATACACCAATGCCGAACTCAAGACGGATCAACATTATGTAGACTACCAACGTATGGGAAGGATTGGTTGCTTCTGGAAATGGAAGGAGGAAGTATCCGTAGGGCAAATGACATGCGGTACCATCCCGGTTGAGCAGATGCTCAAAATCGCGGCAGATTTCCCTCAGATTGTGGACTACACAAGGATGGACGAGGCAAGGTTGGTAGACCGCTTCAACAGTCTTAGCGGATTTCTTTTTTCAGTCAGCCATGGTTCAAACGAACGAAAATCGTTCAAGGAGACAGATGTTGTGTTGGCTGATTCGAATGTATTCGATTTTTTCGGCATCTCATTGCTCCGCGGCGATAGCAGGACAGCCCTTGGTGATCCAAACACGGTGGTGCTGTCGCGGACTACCGCAGAAAAATATTTTGGGGAGGCGGACCCCCTCAATCAAATCCTGATATTGAACGACAGCATTGCCCTCATGGTGACAGGTGTATTTGAAGATTTTCGTTATACGCATTTGAACTTCCATGTGGTGCTTTCCAACAGCGCACAGCTTGACCAATGGAGCCACACGACCGGGCAATGGGGCTTATGCTACTTCAAACTCAGTCCCGAAGGAGATTTTAAGGAGTTGGAACGAGCCATTCAACGTAACAAAATGAAGTACTGGGGTGAAGAACTCAAGTCATGGACGGCGTCAGATGCCGATTTCTTTGTTCAACCTCTGTCGGAGATAGCGTTCAGCAATCACTTCTGGGGGGACATGTTCTGGCCGAAATCCAAATTCATGCTCTACGGACTCCGGATAGTATCGATTCTTATCTTGGTGATGGCATGGATCAACTATATCAATCTGACAGTGGCGCGTACCGTGCGAAGACTAAAAGAGGTAGCCGCACGTAAAATTAACGGAGCGGGCCTGTCGGACCTCACCACGCAGTTCTTGGTGGAGTCTGCCATCGTTCACGTGTTGGCGATCAGTCTGGCCCTTACCTTCATGCAACTCATCCGCCAGCCTCTCCACATCTTCTTCGGAGTTGATATTCCTCCGATCGACGAGATATCACAAAGCAACTGGATAGCCATTGGCGCGACGGTCATCAGTGGGATGGTGGTGACCGCGTTGTATCCGGCACTGACTTCGGCTTCGTACAATTCACGATCACTATTGGCGATACATGTAAAAAGGGGGTTTGGAGGTCGGGTCTCGACGCTTCTTGCCACGTTTCAATACACATCTGCTGTTATTCTCATCATTTGGGTCTCAGTTGTGCTCTCTCAGCTTTATTTTATTCTTCACAAGGAATTGGGCATTAATACATCCAATGTCATTCTGATTGAAGTTCCAGCCTCCCGGTCTAAGTCCTACGAATCAAGATTTGACTCTTTCATGCGTACGCTTCGGACTCGGCATGAGGCCACGTATGGCCAGACACTGATGGGCGATGCTACACACTTCCGCGTACGGGTGAGACACCTCAGGCAAGACGAGTATTTTCAGTCAGACTCTAACGGCGGGGTGGACGAAACCTTTATTCCATTCTTTGGCATTCAACTCTTGGCAGGCAGGAACTTTCTTCCCGACGATCGCGCCGATGTGGTGGTTGTCAGCAAGTATGTGACAGAGCGATTGGGCTTTTCAAGAGCGGAGGATGCCATTGGCAGTCTAATCGACATGGAACTTGAATCAGATAGGAAACTTGAGGTCGTAGGAGTCATGGAAGACTATCCTCTTCGGCCATTTGTCAACTATGGTGAGGAAACAGGCCACCCGAACAAAAGTCGTGAAGACGGTATAGTGCTGACGTATAAAAACAAAGTCTTCCCTCTGATGACCCGTGGCAAGGCAGCCGTGCGCATCGCCCCGCAGCATTTCGAAGCATCCATCCGATCAGTCGCTAATGAATTCGGGAGAGTGTTCCCCGAGGCTATGTTCACGTGGTATCCTCTCGACAACCACATCAACCGTTCTTATGATCAGGAAAAGACCCTCAGCCGTCAGATCATCCTGCTTGCGATACTGGCTATCGGAATCGCTTGCCTGGGTCTTCTTGGAATGGTATCTAACGATGCGGAGCAGAAGGTAAAGGAGATCGGCATTAGGAAGGTGATGGGTGCAAATCTTCGGCAAATCGGAAGACTGCTGCTTCGGTCGACGGCCTGGCAAATGGTCATCGCCATCATGATGGGGGCACCTATTGCCTGGTATCTCGGGCAACAGTATTTGGAAAAGTACTCGCAACGTGTTGATCTGAACGGGTGGCATTTAGTTGCGCCGGTTGCGCTCCTGTTGGCTATTCTGTTCAGTTCGACAGCATCGGTCCTGTGGAGGGCAGCGAGGAACAGCCCCGTGGAAGCCTTGAAACATGAGTAACTGAAATCCACCATGCTCCTCAACTACCTCAAACTCTCCCTCCGCCTGCTGGTAAGAAATCCGTTCTTTACCATGATCAACGTATTGGGACTTTCCGTGGGGATTGCTGCCTTCCTGGTTCTTTGGCAACACGCTACTTCAGAGTTGAAAATGGATCAGCACCACAAGGACTATCAACGGATGGCGCGGATTGGTGCGCACTGGAACTGGAATGAAGAAGGGCAAATCGGTCGCCTCACTTGGGGTAACATCATGGCGTTCCAGTTCAACATGATCTTGGAAGATTTCCCTGAAATAGAAGACTTTACCCGATTTCAAACGGAGAGTTCGAAAAAGATAAGGGTCCAAAAAAATGGTGAAAGAACGCTTCACAATGAAACTCGATTGATCCGCGCGGACACCAACCTATTCGACTTCTTTGCGATACCCTTGATTTACGGGGACAAACACCAGGTGCTTAAACAGGCAAACGCCGTTGTGTTGTCGCAAAGGACTGCCATGAAGTATTTCGGCGATGTCAATCCAGTGAATCAACTGCTCACTATTGACGAGACCACTACGCTCGTGGTGTCTGGTGTTTTTGAGAACTTACCTCACACCACCCACCTGGAATTCGATGTGGTCCTGTCCAATGTTGGCAGGGAAAAAGAGTGGAACGGAACATTGGTCTTCTGGACTCAGTGCTACGTCAAGCTCAACCGACCCTATGCATTTGATGAACTCACCGATAGGTTAGACCAGCACAAAGACAGGTATTGGGAGGCCCTCATCAACCTGTATCCTCAAAGCCGGGGTGATATGTTTGCTCAACCCCTCGAAGAGATAGCTTTCAATCCTGGTAGTGGTGACAGCTTTAAACCCAGGTCGAGGTTTTCATTGGTAACCCTTGCGACTATTTCAGTTTTGATTCTTGCCATGGCATGGATCAACAGCATCAACCTCAATGTTTCCAGAACGTCAAAACGATTAAAAGAAATAGCCACCCGAAAAGTTTCAGGAGCACAGACGAAGGACTTCCTAAAGCAATTCCTGATGGAATCGGTGATTACGAACCTCCTAGCTGTTGCGGTCGCCCTTACGGCAATCCAACTAACGCGTGAGCCACTATATTTCCTTTTCGACATTCAACTCCTGGAGCTTAAATCGGTTCCGTTGGGTGATTGGATTGTGGCCTGGCTCTTTGTTGGTTCCGGAATTATTGTCACATCGATGTATCCAGCGCTTATGTCAAGCGCCTTTAGCCCGCGGTTGTTGTTTTCCATCCACGCAAGACCGTCGTCAAAGAGTGTCTTCCCTGCACTACTGACCACCGTTCAATACGCAGCAGCCTTCGCACTCATTACCTGGGGATTTATCATGTATGCGCAGCTAAACTTTATTCTTCATAAAGACCTGGGTGTTGATAAAGCCAACGTGGTCATTCTGGATGCACCGATCGTCAAGCCATCCACGTATGATGCCGACATGCACTACCTTTTGACCCAAATCTCCAGCAGGCACAGCGTCACGTTTAGTAATTCCATTTTTAGGCTGCCTCATGTAGAGGAGCTCCGGGTAAAGCGCCCAGGGCAAGATGTGTACAAGGTGATTAATTCTAATGGCGGAGTTGACGAAACATTCATACCCTTTTATGGGATCAGGATGTTGGCTGGAAACAATTTCAGAGCCAACAACCGAAAGGATGCCATCATCGTCAGCCGTCATGTCACCAGGCGTTTGGGTTATGAAAGATTTGAAGATGCCCTGGGGGCTAAAGTCGAGGTGCTCCTGGGAATTGGCGAAACACAGGCCACACCTGTGGAAATGGAAATAACAGGCATTATCGAGGATTACCGACTTCGTTCCTTCCTGAACGATGGGAATAGCGACACGCAAGACGAAATCGGACGAGGCCTTGGCTTTACCTTCAAGAATGCCATGTTCAGCGACATGGTGCCAGAGCATATTTCGATCCGCTTACCGATGGCAAATGTTGAAGAACAAATGTCAGAGATTGAGGACGCCTTTGAGAAGGTCTTTCCAGGGAGTGTCCCCCATTGGTATTTCCTGGAAGATCGAATCAACGATGTCTACCGCCAGGAGAAAATCTCGGGAAATCAGATTGCTTTATTTACATCATTGGCCATCTGCATTTCCTGTCTTGGCTTGTTGGGAATGATTTCCAATAAGGTGGAAGAGAAGACGAAAGAAATTGGAATTCGCAAGGTGCTGGGTGCGGGCATTCAGCAGATCTGCAATGTACTGCTCCAAACGACGGTGCGCCAGGTCGTGGCTGCAACACTGTTGGGTATCCCCATTGCGTACTACATGGGTAACCAATACCTGGGGCGGTATTATGAACGGATTGATTTGCAATGGTGGCACTTCACGGCTCCGGTAATCTTGTTGCTGCTGATCCTGTTCGCCACAATTTCTTCGATGCTCTGGAAAGCAGCAATGAGCAACCCAGTGGAGGCCTTAAAATACGAATGAGTCGAAAACCAAGAACCAAGTACCCAGAACCTAGCACCTAGCCCATGCTCCTCAACTACCTCAAACTCTCCCTCCGCCTGCTGGCCAGAAATCCTTTCTTCACATTTATCAATGTGTTGGGATTAGCCGTGGGTTTTTCCGTGTTTATTTTCCTGTGGCAATACTCGCAGAATGAATTGAACAGCGACCGCATGTGGAAGGACTGGCAAAGGATTGCGCGCATGGGTTTTGTCTGGACCTACAATGACAATGACGGGAAAGGCTGGCGTGACGTCCTTTGTGGCGCGCAGCCCGGCAGGATAGCGCCACAGCTAAAGCAGGATTTTCCAGAACTTGAAGATGTGACGCGCACTTCAGGTATTCAGAGCCCTCTGCTGATCTCAAGAGTGCATAACCAGCAGAAAGTAACCTTTAAGGAAGAGAAAGTTGTCTTTGCAGATGCCAACTTCTTTGCATTTTTTGACGTTCCGTTTCTCTACGGCGACGCAAGAGAATCTCTTGCTCACGGGAACTCGGTTTCCGTATCCCATTCTACCGCGCTGAGATATTTCGGAGAGCGAAATCCGCTGGGAGAAATCCTGGTAATGAATGATACACTATCCCTCAGGGTGGCTGGCGTGTTCCAGGACTTCCCGGACAACAGTCATTTCGATTTTGACATCGCGATTTCAAATGAAAGGCATTTAAATGAATGGTCAGCACTTGTGATTTTTCCATGGAGACAAACGTTTGTCAAGGCGCGATCGGTTATTGATTGGACCATCTTTGAAGAAAAGGTTGATTTGCTTAAAGGCAAATACTGGAGAGAATTGGAACGCAGGCACGGCGCCGGTGAAGTTAAAAGGATGATCGTCGAACCACTTCCGGACGTGGTCTTTAGCGGCGGCAGGGGTAATCCCTTTCAGCAGAAATCACGATCGATGCTGATCATTCTTGGTTTGACCGGGTTAGTCGTGCTAATCATTGCATGGATCAACTACATCCTACTGGCACTTTCAAGATCAAAAAAACGAATGAATGAAATGGGTGTCCGAAAGGTCGCCGGTGCTTCATTCAGGGATTTTGCTGGACAGTTTATCACGGAAGCGCTGGTCGTGAATTTGGTTTCTCTTGCATTAGGCATTACACTGCTGCAGTTCATTGGGGGAACAGGTAAATTGGTTTTCGATCTGCCGTTTTATGGTCTTGAGGGAGCTGACAATGGAACCCTCGCAATTCTGATCTTATTTTTGTTGGCCGGCATTGTCACAAGCGGGCTGTATCCAGCCTTGGTGTCAGCAAAGTATAACCCGAGTGCGCTGTTCAGGATAAGAACCGGGTTATCCAAAGGCGGACGCGTGGTCCATTGGTTCAATACAGTTCAATATGTGTTTGCCACCATTCTGATTTTATGGACGTTCACCGTTTATCTTCAGTTGGACTACGTGATCAGCAAAAGCAGGAATGATGCAGGTGATGCAGTGGTTGTTGTCGAGGCGCCGATCCTGCGTTCTCACGGCTATCTCTCGAAGATGGAACATTTTGAGAATCAATTTGCCTTTATAGATGGTATATTGGATAAAACAGTTAGCCGCAGTGTGTTGGGAGATGAAAGCTACGAAAGTTTGGAAGTCTATCAACCGGGTAAGACGCATTGGGTGGGCATTGACACCCACGGAGGCGTGGATGAGAATTTCATTCCCATGTTTCACATTCAACTGATAGCCGGGAGAAATTTCATTTCTACAGATAAGACCAATGCAATTATTCTCAGTGAAGGAGCACTCCAACGACTGGGGTTTGACACACCGGCAGGGGCAGTAGGTGCAAAGGTCAAAGTTGGAGAACCATACCATACAGAGATGGAGATTATTGGAGTGATCAAAGGCTACCCATTCAGACCCTACTTTTTTGATTATTCGGACGTAGAGCGGGCAGAGGCAGACCACGGTGTCGCCCTGACCGTCAGAAATTATCAGGCTGAGAATTTCTCCCCCGAGCGGATCATAGTGAAAGTAGACCCACAAAAGGTGGAAGTGATTTTGTCCAAGGCAAAGAGAGCTTTTGAGGTTGCTTTTCCCGGTAATATATTCCATTGGTATTGGGCAGACGAACATGTGACAAGGCATTATCAACGGGAGAAAACGAACCGGAGCCAGATAATAGTTTTCACCTGCATTGCAATAGGAATTGCCTGCCTCGGGTTGCTGGGCATGATGAGTCACAAGGTGTTGGAGAAAACCAAGGAAATAGGGATAAGGAAGATCCTTGGCGCCCAGCTGCGGCACATCGCCCTCGTTCTGCTGAGGAGCACATTCAGGCAGGTTGTCATTTCCCTCGCATTGGCATATCCTGCTGCGTACTACCTGATGGGCCGATACCTTGAGAGGTTTAGCGAAAGGATTACACTCCAATGGTGGCAGTTCGCAATACCCGTGGCCATGCTTCTATTGATCATGCTCGTCACGGTTGCGACAGTAGTGTGGAGAGCAGCAAAGAGCAACCCGGTGGAGGCTTTAAAATACGAGTGAGCCGAAAACCCAGAACCTAGTACCCAGAACCCAGCACCTAGCCATGCTCCTCAACTACCTCAAACTCTCCCTCCGCCTGCTGGTAAGAAATCCATTCTTCACATTTATTAATGTGGCGGGATTGGCGGTGGGGTTTGCATCGTTTATGGTTCTTTGGAACTATTCGCAGCATGAATTAAAGAGTGATCAGTTTCACAAAGACTACGAGCGAATTTACCGTCTGTATGTGCTTGGAAAATTTGCAGATGGTGATGCCATTGCCGGAGCGATTAATCCCGAAATAATAAGAAGGGCAGCGACTGATTTCAAAGAAATTGAAGAATATACAAGAATTGTTAAGCAAGATAATTTTGTAGAAGGTTCCTTGCCTCACGGGCGCCAGCTTTTCTTTTCTTACACGAATATGGAAAACCAGCGATCTTCTTTTGCGGAGACGAGAATAGCCTATGCAGATCCGAATTTTTTTGATTTTTTCTCCTTTCCATTGCTCGCAGGGAACTCGCGTATTGTCTTGTCTGAATCCAATTCAGTAGTGGTTTCTAAAAGCATGGCAAGAAAATATTTTGGAGCACACGAGCCGCTCGGTGAAGTGTTGTATCTTAACGATACCATTCCGCTTCGGGTAACCGGTGTGTTTGAAGAGCTTCCGTCAAACACTCACCTGGTTTTTGATATGGTAGTTTCTACTTTGACCATTGAAAAGTACCTCCGCCAGCCAGACTCACAGGCCTTTACCCATGGCTATTATAAGCTACAAGGGAATAGTTCAGTGGCAGCTTTTGATAGCACGTTAAACGCGTATGTTAAAAGAAACTTTACGGGCACGCTTGACAGAACTTTTGGGCCAGCAACGTACGAAGCTCACCTTCAGTCCCTGGAAGAGCTTGCGTTCAATAGGCATGCGTTAGATAGTTATGTACCAAAATCAAAGTATTTGCTTTCGGTACTTGGTCTGGTTTCCATTTCGGTGTTGTTGATGGCTTGGGTGAACTACATGAATATGACCCTTTCCGCCAATCAAAAGCGAATGAAGGAATTGGCCGCCCGAAAGGCGGTGGGTGCCAATGCTATTGACTTTATGCGGCAGTTTATCATTGAGGCAATGCTCGTGAATGGGGTTGCGCTTCTGGTAGCCGTTACCCTGATTCAATTGATCCGAATTCCGGCTCAGGTATTTTTTGGATTCTACGTGGTCTCTTGGAGTGACATTTCTTTGACGGTCAAACTGCTCATCGGTAGCGCGATTTTGGCAGGAATAGTGGTCACCGGGATGTATCCGGCCATCGCAACGTTGAACGTCAGTCCTGGGGTTTTGTTTGGCGAAAAGCGTTTGGCGAAGAGCAGTTTTAGATTCATTCACGTGCTCACTGTATTTCAATATGGTGCTGCCATGGCCTTGATCATTTGGGCGTTTTCGGTTTACCTGCAGATAACCCACGTTTTAAATTTCGACATCGGCTTGAAAAAGGATCAGGTGGTGGTTATTGATTTGCCATTTCACCAGGACTCACTGATAAGGTTACAAGTGAGGCATTTTGAAAGCCAACTTTCATCCAGTTCTTCCATAATGGATTATACGTTTAGCCATGAGGTGATCGGAGCTCATGGCGGGTTCCTTAAACGAAACGACCGGAGCGAAGCATTCATGATGGAGGAATATACGGTCGATGCGCGCTTTATTCCATTCTATGGCATAGAGCTCATTGCGGGCAGGAATTTCTTGCCCAACAACCGGGCCGATGAAAATACCATTATTCTCAGCAGGAAGGCTATTCGGACATTAGGATTTAAAAGCCCGGAGGATGCATTAGGTGCACAAATTCTCGTCCCTCAAGATCTGGTGGGCCTTTCTGATTATGCACCCTCAACTGTCATTGGTGTTTTTGAAGACTATTTTGCCGTCCCATTTTTTACTATTAATCAGGGCTATACGTCGGGCATGTCCCTGTTTCCAAGTTCCTTTAACACCACGCTGCGGAAGGTATCCGTGAGGACTTTTCCTGGGCAACTCAAAAAGGCAATGAGTCATCTACAAGGAGCCTATGCCTCAACTTTTCCACATACCCTATTCAACTCGAATGTTTTGGAGGATCAAGTAAGTCGCGCCTATGACGAGGAAAAAATGGCTAGCAATCAAATCATTTTGTTTACGCTCATTGCTATTGGTATTGCTTGCCTGGGCTTGCTGGGCATGATGAGCCACAAGGTAGTCGAGAAAACCAAAGAGATTGGAATCCGAAAAATCCTTGGCGCAGGGCTCTCGAACATTGCACTCATTATGCTGAAGAGTACGGTTAGTCAGATTCTCATCGCACTCATTATCGCACTGCCTGTGGCCTATTATTTGGTATGGCAATATCTCCAAAAATATACCGAACAGATTCCGCTTCAGTGGCGGCAATTTGCTTTGCCGGTGTTGATTTTAATAGCGATTCTGTTTGCTACAATTGCTTCGGTGTTGTGGAGTGCAGCCAAGAGCAACCCGGTGGAGGCTTTAAAATACGAATGAGTCGAAAACCCCAAACCTAGTACCCAGAACCCAGCACCCAGCCATGCTCCTCAACTACCTCAAACTCTCTCTTCGCCTGCTGGTAAGAAATCCATTCTTTACCCTGATCAATGTGCTGGGATTGTCGGTGGGCTTTGCCTCATTCTTCATTCTCTGGCAGTATGCATCCTCAGAATTGAAAGCCGATCAATACCACAAGGACTTCGACCGAATTGTTCGTCTCTGCCTAAATTGGCGTTTTACGGACAATAAGGGGGATTCGGGATTGCTCACCTTCGGGAGCATCCGGGCTCATCAGGCACCCACACTCGCACAAGACTTTCCCCAGGTGGAGCAGTACGTCAGGATATTGAGGCAACCCGAATTTGAGACCGATTTGGTAGGTCACGGTAGCAGGGTTCTTGTTTCTGTGGGCCGCGAAGACGGGGGCAGGGAACTCTTTGAGGAAACCCGGATGGTGTATGCTGACTCCAACCTGTTCAGTTTTTTCAGCATACCCCTTGTGCACGGGGAAAAAGAAGCTGTGCTGAAAAATGTGCATTCCGTCGTCCTTTCAGAACATACTGCCAGTAAATACTTCGGAGCCAGAAGCCCGATAGGGGAGTTGATCCAGGTCAATGATTCAGTTTTGCTTCTGGTTACTGGTGTCTTCCAAAACCTCCCGCACAATACCCACCTCGCCTTCGACTTGGTCGTTTCCATGCCTGACTTCATAAGCGATTGGCCGTACAAGATGACGCACACCTACATAAAAGTGGACAGGCATGCGGACATGGAGGACTTTGCCGGGGAGATCAACAAGAACTCTGCAAAATACTGGGCGAGGGAAAAAACCGACCACCCTAATGTGAAGCCTGAAATATTTATTCAACCACTGAAAGACATCGCCTTCAGTGCGCCTTATGAGCGAGACTACCTGGTACCTAAAACAAAGTCCGCGCTGGTGCTGATGCAATTTGCTTCGCTTCTCATTCTCGCCATGGCCTGGATCAATTACAACAACCTGGCGGTATCAAGAATGATGAAGCGGATGAAGGAGATAGCCACACGTAAAATGACCGGGGCCCTTTCGCCCGACTTTGCGAAACAATTCTTGACCGAGTCCTTTTTGGTAAACGCCCTGGCCGTTGCTGTCGCATTTACGATCATGCAGTTGGTGCGGGTACCCTTCAACGAACTATTCAAGATCCATGTCACGGCATTTAGCTCACTAGGTTATGAAACTTGGTTAGTTTTCACTTTGGCAATCCTTTCGGGCATCCTGATTTCCGGGTTCTATCCAACCATCATGGCATCCTCCTATGACCCGCGAACCCTGTTTTCCATGTCCAGAAAGGGCGGCTCAAAGCGGTGGGTGCAGACAGTGCTATCAACCAGTCAGTATGTGATGGCCCTGGTCCTCATTCTGTGGGTCTACATGGTCTACCTGCAGCTCAATTTCATACTTAACAAAGACCTGGGCATTCAACGAGATCAGGTACTGATCATTGATGCGCCGATCGTCAAATCAGATGCCTATATCAATGAATTTGAATCGTTTCTCCAGGAACTTCGCTCCCTGAACGGAGTCGTGGAGGCCACGTACAGCGCATCCATCATTGGAGACACGGATCCGTTCTTCGCATGGGTGAAAGGTCCTGGGCAGGTCGGTTTTGGCACGGCATCTTCAAATGGAGGAGTCGATGAAAGTTACATCCCTTTCTACCGCATTCAGATCCTGTTGGGTCGCAACTTTGTAGCGAACGACAAGCCGGACGTAGCCATCGTGAGCCCCCAGACGACCCGAAGGCTAGGTTTTGCCCGGCCCGAAGATGCTATTGGCGAGAAAATCAGCATCAATGATTGGCCAACAAAGACGGTTGAGATCATTGGCGTTGTTGCGGACTATAGAATACAGCCCTTGTTCAATCTTGCCAACACTGCGACCGAGCTCCGTGACGGTTTTGGTATTTGCCTCACTTACAAGAATGGTATTTACCCGTGGCGCGTTCCTCAGCGTATTGCGGTCAGAATCGAAATCGAAAAATTGGACGAAATCATGTCGCAAGTCGCGGTCCTTTATCGCACGACGTTTGATGGAAATGTTTTCAACTGGTACTTCCTGGATGACCATATCAACAAGGCCTATGCCAACGACAAAATTGCCCGCAACCAGATTGCGCTCTTTGCTGGCATCGCCATTGGACTATCCTGCCTGGGCCTGTTGGGCATGATGACAACGATCGCTGAGGAAAAGGTAAAGGAAGTCGGCATTCGCAAAGTCCTGGGAGCCGGGGCATGGCAAATCGCGCAACGACTCATGAGAACAGTATTTTTGCCGGTGGCCCCTGCCATCGCAATTGCCATACCCGTCTCCTATTCCCTGGTCGACCAATTTCTCGATCGATACTTGGAGAGAATAAGTTTGCACTGGTGGCATTTTGCAGTGCCGGTGCTCATCCTATTGACCCTATTGCTTGGCACGATTGCCTCCTTGCTACTGAAATCGGCCAACAATAACCCGGTGGAGGCGCTGAAGTATGAATGAAGCAATTAATAATCAAAACTATCGACCCTGATATGCTATGCTCTTCAACTTTGTAAAACTTTTTTTTCGCCAAGTTCGTCAGAATCCATTTTATGTGACGGTCAATGTCATTGGTTTGTCCATCGGGTATTCTTCATTCCTTTTTTTATGGTCGTACACACAGGCAGAATTGCAAGCGGATCAGTTTCCAAAGGATCATGAAAGAATCTACCGCGTGTACATGCGAGGCAAATATTTTCAAAATGCGCCGGTCGATCTGGCAATAGGTGAACCTGCCGTTGTGAAGCATTTAGCAAATAACTTTCGTGAAATTGAGGATTATACGCGCGTGTTCCATTTCTCAAATCTTGCAAAAGAGTACGTTCCGGACCATGGGCCAAATGCGTTCTTCTTGTATACCAATGCGCATGGCAATCCAAGCCGCTTTGAGGAGTCAAGGTCAGCCTATGTAGATCCCAATTTTGTGGATTTCTTTTCGGTGACTATGGTCGAAGGCAATGCCAAGTCCTGCCTGGCCTCTCCATTTGCAGTGGTTTTGTCAGAGCGCGTTGCGCAAAAATATTTTGGCCAGGAATCAGCATTGGGCGGCACGTTGCTTCTGGATGGGAAAGTGCCACTGACTGTAACCGGGGTGTTCAAAGAGTTGCCCAGGAACTCACACCTGGACCTCGACCTTTTGATTTCCACCGCATCGATCGAAAAGACAATCAACCAAATCATTCTCGCTTCGGGCGGACCTTGGTGCTATATTCGGATTCAGCCCGGGGCCGACGCTGCATTGCTCGAAGAGAGAATCAAGCCTGTATCGTTGAAATTGGACGAAACCGTAATCCACCAATGCGGGGACTGCTCTCTGGAATACCGCCTTCAACCCCTGAAGGAGATCTATTATTCGGGCAGTTTCGTGTTTGATTTACACCAGGGTCGATCAAAGGCCATCCTCATTTCCCTGGCTGGAGTCTCCATTATCATTCTTGTGATGGGGTGGATCAATTATGCAAGCATTGTCGTTGCGCTTCAGCGAAAGCGAACGAAGGATCTTATGGTGCGCAGGGCAATGGGAGCTCAATCCATAGATTTCTCAGCTCAATACCTCGTAGAATCGGGTATCGTAAACCTGTTGGCCTTGCTAGTGGCGCTAACAATCTTGCAGATTGTTGGGTCACCGCTTCAGGAGGAGCTTGGTTTGTATTTTCCTGAATGGGAATTCTTGTCAACCAATGTCATTCCAGCTATTCTATTCTTTTTCATTTCTGCAGTATTCGTCACTGGTCTCTACCCGGCTTTGGTGGCCAGCCGGTCTGCCCGAGCGCGACTGGGAATTCCGGGCCTTGCCAGTACAATCCCGAAAATGCCAGTAGGGGCGATTCAATTCTCTTTTGCGCTCGCCCTCATTATCGTTATGTTCGTAATATCAGATCAGTTGAATTACGTTAAGGCCCTGGATGTTGGGTTCTCCAAAAAGGATGTGCTCATAGTAGACTTGCCATTGAATGGCATTAGTCAACTTGACGCAACCATCAGTTCATTGCTAGACCAAGTATCGGCCATTGACGGCGTAGAGGGTGTCTCAGTGAGTGCCTATTCGTTCGACGACACTCCCGAGCTTGTTATCCGGCAGTCCGAGAGTATCATTTCTCCTAAAACATTGGGGGGAATTGATGAAAATTTTATTCCTCTGTACAGCATAAGACTCGTGGAAGGGAGAAATTTTATGGCCGGGCATCCAGCCGATCATAAATCGATTATTCTGAGCCAGAGAGCCACCCAAATGCTGGGATACTTGACACCCATTGAAGCTATTGGCAAAATGGTCTCCATCGAAAAGTCAGAATGGTCGCTGGATTTTGAGGAAGCAGAGATTATCGGAGTAACGGAGGACATTCGAATTAAGCCCTTCTTCAAGGCTGAGCGAGAGGGGCATGGAGTTGCGTTTATCTATAAATCCCATTTAACCCCGACACTTACGCAGGCCAGAAAGCTTTCCTTGCAAATCAATCCAGAAAGATTTGTGCAAACCTCGGTTAAAGTCGAAAGGACTTGCCGGAATTCCTTTCCGGGGGAAATGGTCAGCTCCTACCCATTGCAAGACCGACTGATCCTTGCATACGGGCAGGACGATGCCACCAGCAAGAGGCTCTTGGTGGCATCTGGAATTGCCGTCTCCATTGCCTGCCTAGGATTACTGGGTATGGCTGTAAATCGTGCAGAGTCAAAAACCAAGGAAATCGGGATTCGCAAAGTCCTCGGTGCGGAGATCACGCAGCTCGCATCATTTTTGTTCCATTCCACCTTCCGAGATACTTTGTGGGCACTATTTCTTTCCATCCCCCTCGCTTATTTTCTTGCGCAGCAGTATCTGGAAAAGTTTACAGACAGGATTGCCTTCGCTTGGTGGCATGTGGTGATCCCATTGATACTGGTTCTTGTCATCATAGTGGCCACGATTTCACAGATTCTTTGGAAAGCAGTCCGTGCAAACCCTGTGGAGGCACTTAAGTATGAATAACCAATTGACTATTTTCGAAAGACCATGAAGAAGTACTCCGGCACCATTCTCATTGTAGACGATGACGACCATGTCCTCGTCACCGCCCGGATGATTCTCAAAAACTACTTTGAGAACGTAGAAACGCTCGCCTCGCCAAAAACGCTGGATACGCGTTTGAAGCAGCAGGATGTGGATGTAATTCTTCTGGACATGAACTTCATGGCTGGGGTTACTTCAGGCAACGAAGGCATCTTCTGGATGAACCGGGTCCGGCAACTCTCTCCGCAAACCCAAGTGGTGATGCAAACCGCTTACGGTGACATCGAACTGGCGGTGAAGTCCATCAAGGAAGGCGCTGTCGACTACCTGCCGAAGCCGTGGGACAAGGACAAACTGGTCACTACCATATTGAATGCGTACCAACAGGCCGTGGCGCGCAGGGAGAACCGGGAATTGAAGACGAAACAAAAGGCGCTGCAGCAACATCTCAACCAGCACTCCCATTCCTTGATTGCCCGTGCACCCAGTATGCAACCTGTAATGATGGCTGTGGAACAAGTGGCTCCCACCGATGCCAACGTGCTCATACTGGGTGAGAATGGAACCGGAAAAGAAGTCATTGCTCGAACTATCCACCAACAGTCATCGCGTGCCGATGAGCCCTTCATCGTGGTGGACCTGGGTGCGGTGCCGGCAAGCCTGTTTGAGTCTGAGATGTTTGGCCATGAGAAAGGCGCTTTCACTGATGCCAAAGAGACGCGCATTGGAAAATTTGAGTTAGCCAACAAGGGAACCCTTTTTCTCGACGAGATCGGCAACCTCTCGCAAGACCTCCAGGTAAAACTGCTTTCCGTCATTCAAAGCCGGACCGTGGCGAGGCTGGGATCAAACAAGCCGATCACGCTCGATGTACGTTTGATCTGCGCAACAAATTCTCCCATTCTTGACCAGGTGCAACGAGGCATTTTCCGGCAGGATCTTTTCTACCGGATCAAGACGGTTGAAATTCAACTTCCACCCTTGCGGGAGCGGAAGGAGGACATACCCTTGCTGGTAGCCCATTACCTGGATGAGTACACCAAGCGCTATCACAAGGCACTTACGATGGATCCTTCGTTACACCAGCACCTCATTCAGTACCATTGGCCGGGCAACATCCGGGAACTTCAGCATGCAGTTGAGCGAGCGGTGATTCTCAGCAAGGACGCTGTTCTAAGTATCAGTGACTTTCAGCTAGTGCCTCTTCGGGAATTCAATAGCCATGACAAGACGCTGAAACTCACCGATGTTGAAAGAGAGGTAATTCGCGAAGCCGTGAGAAAATCAAACGGTAATTTGACCAAGGCGGCTGAAGAGTTGGGTATTGGCAGAACAACACTGTATAGAAAAATGGAGGAATATGGCCTCAACTCCTGATATTTTCATACATCGTGAGGAAACGAACGGCTCCGTGGCAATCCCAAAGAGGCTTACGAAGTCATTCAGTTTCAAAGTAGCCGTGCGCCTCGCAGGCATCTGTTTCTTTGGCTGCGCAACAGGGTTTCTCCTTTTTGACTCCCCATATTGGATGGCCTCCATTTGGACTGGACTGGCCACGGCTGCTTTGTTTTATGAAACGGTACGGTTTGTCAACCAGTCAGAAAGAAAGCTTACCGCATTCTTACAATCCATCAAGCAGAACGACTTCACCGTTACATTTTCAGAGAACCAGAAATCGGATGATTACCACCTTCACCAAGCCTTCAATCAACTGAGTGAGACCTTCATGGACCTGAGGGCTGACAAGGAGACACAGCACCAGCTGCTTCAAAGTGTTGTGGCTCACGCGGCGGTGCCGCTGGTATGCTTTGATGAAGTCAATGACGAAGTCTACCTGGTCAATGATGCCGCCAAGGAACTCTTCCAGGTGGCGTTTCTTCGGAAGATAGACTCCCTGCGCCGCGTGGAGGGAACGTTGCCGGATTTTCTGAGAAACATTCGCGACGGAGAGAAGGCATCCCTGAAGCTCATGCGAAACGGTAAGTACACTTTTCTTTCGGTTACGTCGAGACATCTCTTGTTCAAGGAGAAAAAGCTGAAGCTTATTGCCCTCACGGATGTCAGCAGTGAATTGGCCGCGCGTGAAGCAGAAGCCTGGCAAAAGCTGCTTCGAGTCCTCACACACGAGATTTCTAATTCGGCCATTCCGCTCTCCACACTGTCATCATACATTAGCGAAATGATGACGGTGGCTCAGAAGGAAAACCGGGAGCTTTCAACCGAAGAGCGCAAAGATGTTCTGGAGAGTCTGAAGACCATTGATCAGCGCAGCCGGTCACTCAAGCAATTTGTGGCTAATTTCAAGAGCGTAAACCAGATTCCTGAGCCTGAAATGACAAGTATTCCCGTAGACGAATTGGTTCTCGAAGTGGGGCGACTTTTCAGTAAGGATATGGAACAGCAGGCCATTGCATTCCGGACTGAGGTGCCAGAACTCAGATACGTTACTGCAGACAGGAACCTGACGATGCTGGTGCTGATCAACCTGATGAAGAATGCCATGGAGTCAATGGCGAATATGAAGGAGGGTAAGTCAATTGTGATCAAGGTTGAGAGTACGGGAAGTCATTTTACGCAAATGCACATCATCGACAGCGGTTGTGGCATACCGGCAGAGGATGTCGAGCAAGTCTTTGTGCCTTTTTATTCTACCAAAAAGGGCGGATCGGGGATTGGCTTGAGCATCGCCCATCAAATTATGCAGAAGCAAAAGGGTAATCTGTCTGTCGTTTCTACCCTTGGAAAAGGAAGCCTGTTTACCGCCAGTTTCCTGAACTAGGAACCGGTTTTTCCCCGGAGAGTTTAAGCTAATACGTCTTCATCGCACGGTCATGAAACGACAGCACGTGCATGGCCAGTCCAACGGTGATCTCGTGGGTGGTAAAGTTCAGGTTGGATGAACCCACAGGCAACTCAAATACATACCCGAAACGAAACTTGTCAACCATAACCTGGGCGAGAAGTCCGTAGGTGTTGAAGTTTCTTGTGAAAAGTCCACCGGTATACAGCTCTTTGAAAGTAAAGGTGGCATTCACATCGAAGGAGAGGGGACTTCCCTGTGTGGCTCGCATCAGCACGGATGGTTTGAAGCGCACGTTTTCATTGAACAACCAGGCGTAGGAACCAAAGACATAGTAAGTCTGCTGGTAAAGCTCAATGGATTGACCTCCTTGACTCACGGTCGCCGGCAGTAAGCGGGGTACGGAGATACCGAACATGTAGTTGTCGCTTTTGAGGATGACGCCAACGCCAGTGTTGAACTTGGTTTCGGTAAGCTGTTCGAACGCCGGATCGCCGGGATCGAGGATGGTGAGCTGCGAAGGATCCGTTTGGTAGCGAATGAATCCCGTCTGCATACCAAAGGAGAGCCAGGAATTGTCTAGCTGAATCTTATAGGAGAATAATCCCTGGAATTCGGTGTTCTTCGTATCACCGAGTTGGTCCTGGATGACCATCAATCCGGCGCCGATCTTGTTTCGAAAGGCGGACGTATGGGCCGAAAAATTGACGGTCGTAGGATTGGCATCCAAACCGGCCCACTGTGTGCGATACTGCAGCGAACCGTTGAGCATGTTGTTGCTGCCGGCGTAGGCAGGGTTGATGGCCAGGGGGTTCATCATGTAGGAGGCGTAGATGGGGTCTTGCTGGGCGAGGGATGAGAATGACGCCGCCGACAGAAGCGCAATTATGGCCACCTGTACAGCCCACACGGGTAATTTCAAGTTCCAGTGCGAGATGAGTGTGGGCTTCATAATTTGATAAATTTAGAGAATTCGAGTGAGTCGGAATGCATCAGGTTCGTGTTAATTATTACCTTCTTAGTGATAAATACCCCGTTCGCGGCGGCATCCCGTCCGGGAAGTCTATTCGGTAGTAGTACGTGCCTGGAGGCAATTCGCTTCCGCTGTTACTCAATCCACGGAAAATCCTCGCTTGGTTGTCGTAATTGGCCATTTCGAACACAACCGCACCCCATCGGTTGAATATTGTGACATTGTTATTCGGAGGAATATTCTGCAAAGTGAACTGGTCGTTCTTGCCGTCACCATTGGGTGAGACGGCATTGTAGACTACAAGGTCCAGGCTGCCAATGTCAATGGCGAGCATTTGCTGCGTACAGGCCTCGAGCAGGTCGCAAACTTCGATGGAGACAGTGTCTGTCTTTGGTACAGTTCCGTCATATTCGAGTTTCAATATGTAAGAAGATGCATCAAGCGAGGCGGCTGCACCCTGCTCAGACACATTATTAAGCAGACTCAGCGATGGCAGGTTAAGGTTGTCATCAGGATCCGAAATCAGCCCAGTCAGGTCTATGGTTACTACACCGCCCGCGTGTGTTGCGCTTGTGCTGGCCTGAATCTGCGGTGGCTCATTGGCTACTTCCGTGGGCAGATCAAAGATTGCGAAGTACTGACCTGCGTCATCAGGCCGGTCGAAAGAAAAGTTACCCCCCACATAGAGTTTAGTTGTTGAAGCAAGCACGGTATAGACTGAGCCTTCCGAATCATAAACATCGTCAATGGAAGGTTGCCAGAGGGAAGGGTTCCCTGACACAATGCTTACACGTGCCAAACCCGGGGAGAACCCTCCGCAGATATATGCATAGTTCCCCTGGATCGCCACTTGACTCGCAGAGTAATCAGGTGCCCAGTTGTCCACCGCACCGTTGTTCGCATTGACGCGTTTGACGTCACTGCCGGCAAGGTACAGCTTGCCGTCATGTATAGTGCTGATAGTGATCTCTTCGAATGGAGCGAGGGTTAACTGCGGCGCCCAAGCGAGCAGCGTACCGCTGGATGCATTCCATGCCGCCAGCTTCGTCCTGGTGATGCCTCCGTCTATGAGTTCAAAATCACCTGAGATATAAAGCACATCATTGGAAACGATCATCGACCAGACATCCGCTCCATTGACAGGGGAGGAAATAGCAAAGGGCAGCAACGCTCCATTCGCCAGGTTAACGGCTGCAAAGTTGGATCGTGGCGTGCCATTGACCTGCGTAAAGTCACCTGCGATGTAAAGCGTGTTTGCCGAGAACGCCCACGCAGTCACTGTACCTGTAACCTCGACCGCCGCAAAAGTTGGATCGACTGAGCCGTCATTCGGATTCAGGGCACCAAAGGCTTGGACGGGACTCTCATCAAGGGATTGCCAGTAGTAGAGTTTGTTGTCTTGAAAATGTATGTCCTCGGTGAACCAGCCAGAGAATATGGAGGGAAGTTGGGGCACCCAACCCACACCTTGCCCGGTTGCTTCATCAAGAGCGGCCAATTGCCTGGTACCCGACTCACCAGAAATACCCGCCAAGTTGTAGCAACCCACCAATACTTTGCTCCCAACAATAGAGATGGTATAGACTTCGTCGCTGAAGTCCCGGTCGGCGGTGGAGACAAGCGCCCCGGTTGTTTTGTCCAGTACGGCAATTTTGGCTTGATCCGTATCGTTGACAGAAAGAAAGTCGCCACCCACGTAAAGATTCGTGCCGCTGATCGCCATGGAATTGACAGGGCCATCATAGGTTTCAGAAAAGGTAGGGTTAAACGAAAGCAGAGAACCTGTCCCGGTGTCAAACGCGGTGAGCCCATATCGGGAAACACCTCCGATTTGGGTGTATTCGCCTGCGATGTACAGGGTTGTTCCGTCCAGCAGCAAGTCGTGTACGTGATTGTCTGGGCGTGGATTGAAAGTCAACAGTGCGCCGGTGGTGGAATTCACCGCTGCGAAGTTCCTTCGTGATGGACTTCCGCCACCGACGTTAGAGAAGTTCCCCCCGAAGTATACTTCGGTTGCGGTAGGTATAATGTCAAGTACATAGCCGAAACTGGAGATCGCATTCGCGTTCCATGATGTGGTAGCCCCCGTTGCCGCGTCTATGGCGGCAATCTTGTGGCGCGTGAGTCCGCCAATTATCGAGAAGGGGCCGCCAACATACACTGTGCTTCCAAAGACAGCGACCGAGTACACCGTTCCATTTGATCCGGGATTCCAGGAGGTCACGGTGTTTGTTGTAAGATCGATTGCGGCCATGTAAGCTCTTGGCGTGCCGTTGACCGAAGTAAACTGCCCGACGACATAGAGGATGTTGCCGGATTTTGCAAAGTCATATAGGAATGATCCAGTGAATGTAATGGGGAGTATTTCAAAGGTCTTATCGGCCTTGAAATGTCCGATGGCTCCGTCACCCAGGGTATACCAACCACCAGCGTCATCTGCGATAGAGCGCGTTGCTCTATATTGAATTTTGGGAAAGGTGTCATCGTGCGATAAATCCAGGTTCAATACGGGGATGTTGCCGCCATAGATTTCACCGAACCACCTGAACTCTCCGCTCAGGAAGATCTTCCCATCACCACGCGTAATATGACGTACGCGGCCATCCGGCATCCAGGCATTTGGATCTGCAGTTTGAGAAAATGTTGTAACCCCAAGTAGGACACCGAGTGTCAATAGGAGGATGTGCTTCATGGAACAAATCTCGAAACCAGGGGATAGCAAGAAAATCACATAACCATGTGATGTTGCCAGGGTCAAACCTATACCAGCTTCTCCTGAATGGCTTTGCTTACAGCCTCTGTTTGGGAGTGCACGTGGAGCTTTTCGTATATTTTCTTGATGTGCGTTCGCACGGTATCGAGGCTAATGTCAGCCTGGGCAGCGATCAATTTGTAGCTGTTGCCCTGACTCAATAATGTAAGGATCTCGGTTTCGCGGGGAGTAAGCTGATAGGTGTTGCCCGCTGGCTTTTGCATGGAAACGATCACCATTCGTGCTATGGTAGGGGACATGGGCGCACCGCCAGAGAGCACTTCATCGATCGCATCGAAGAGTCTCTCTGAAAGGTGTTTTTTCAAAAGGTATCCGGAAGCCCCGGCATGTATAGCCTCCAAGACGTGCGTATTGTCGTCGAAAACAGTGAGCATGATAATCGGTACGGTGGGATTGATAGCCCGAACCTGTCTTACGGCTTCAATCCCGGTCATTCCAGGCATATCGATATCCATGAGGATGAGGCCAGGATTCAACGCTTGCACCTGCGACTTAACCGAGAGTACGTTGGGGAATGCACCTATCAACTGCATGTCCTCATTCAGGCCAATGAGGCTGCTGATGCTCTCTCGCAGGAGGAGGTTGTCTTCGAAGACCAATACAGACAGCGCCATGATTTGGTAAAATAACAACTGCGGGAGATCAATTACTATACCCTGATCATGTGAGGGGTACTTCAAGTAGAATGAGGCTTCCTTTGCCCATTGTGCTGTTTTGCGTGAGCCGCCCCTTCATCCCTTGCGCGCGATCTGTCATGTTCTTCAGGCCGTTTCCCGGGGCAGAAGTGGCTGCGTCAAATCCTTTTCCGTTGTCGACTACTGATAGTTTCAGACTTCCATTTTCACGACTCAGTCGTATATCAACACGATGAGCCTCGCTGTATTTGGCTGCGTTATTTACTGCCTCTTTGAAAATCAAGAAGATGTTCTTCCTTCTTTCAACATCCAGTTTTGTGCTAAGGATGGCATCATCAACGTCAAACGTATAGCTGATTTCCTTTGGCTCGAGAATTTCGGCGGCGAATTCCTTCATTTTTGCCGTCACTTGCTCCAACGAGTCATTCTGGGGGTTTATGGACCAAACAATGTCGCTCATGTTCTCCATCAGGCGTGACGAGTGCATGGCAATCTTCTTGAGATTTGCGCCGCCATTGGCACTGTCTTGCAAGGCGATTTGACTCATGATGTTGATGCTCGAGAGCGTGGAACCAATGTCATCATGAAGGTCGCGTGCAATTCCTTGCCGCATTTTCTCCATTTCGAGTTGACGTTTGATTCGATTCATCACCCGGTACCGGTTGGTGAGGAGAACACTTATCACCACAACAGAAATCAACGCGATGATGATGAGCGTCGTGGTGGCACGCTCACTTTCCAATGCCAGGCTTTGCAGTTCCTGATCCTTCTTCAGCAACGAAATCTCTTGTTCTTTCTTTTCACTGTTGTACCTCTCTTCAAGGTTCTTCATGTCAATCAGGACTAAGCTGCCTTTGATGCTGTCGTTCAAAGCCTGCTCCTTTTTGAGGTAAAAAAGGGCCTTGTCGTATTGCTTGCTCAACTCATAGTATTCAGCAAGGCGACCGTATTCAATGGCTTCGGCATTCCTGTCGCCGGCTTGAATGATGGTACTCAAATCGCGGAGTAAAGCCTTCTCATTTCGCATGGTCTCCTCTTCTTTCATGTCGATGCCGGCCAGCCATGACCTGATTTTGGCGACAAGCAAACTGTCACCGGTGGTTTTGCCAACGGTAAGACTTTGTGTCATGTAATCCCTCGCTTTTTCAAACTCGCCCATCTGCTTGTAGAGTAAGGCCAATTGGTGCAGACTTCGAGACTGTTCGGCAGGCACCTTGATTTCCTGTGCCAACTTGAGGGCTTGAAAATAGCTATCCTCTGCCACCTGGTATTGTCCAATCTCTTTTTCGACGTCACCCAGGCTCATGATGGTGTTGACCATTCCACGAGTGTCCTTGAGTTCCTTTTTTATTTCAAGTGATCTCTCCAGGTAATTCCTGGCGGGGCCAAGCTGCTTGAGATTAGAGGATACAACCCCCAGACTATGCAAGACGAAGGACTGCCCCCTCTTGTGATTCAATTTTTCAAAAAGGACCAAAGACTGGAGAAAGTATTCTGTACACTTCCTGTAGTCTCCAAGGTCATTGTAGGTATTGCCAATATTTAAATACAACCCCGCCCTGTTCTCACCGGTGATGATATCTATATCGAGATTCTTCAACAAGTAAGTGAGCGCCACCTTGGGTTGGCCGATGTTCTTGTAGTATAAGCCTGCCGACTGGTTAAAATTGGCAGTCATTCTCTTTTGCGTGGGATTTGCAGCAGAGTGCTTCTGAAACAGACCCAGATAGAACGTCGCGCTATCCAACATGCCTCTGCCGTGAAATGAAGCAACCATGTAGGAATACCCGCTCCCCAGTCCCCGAACGGCATGGAGGGATTTGGCCAGGACAATAGATTGTCGGGCGTATAGTTCCACTTTGGCCAGGTCTCTGCGCAAGTGCTCGTTGGCCAGGTTGAGCAGGGCCTCAAGTTCAACCGTGTCACGCCGGTTCAGGGCAACGACCCGCTCAAGGCTATCAATGACCTGGGTTTGTGCTGCGGCCAGTTGGGCTGAAAGGAGGAATACCATGGACCATCGTACCGCGCTCATGGAACTACCTCCTTAGAGAAATGAAGCCGGTCCGCTTCGCCTCACCACTGGTAAACTCGATGGTGTAGTAATAGGTGCCCGACGGAAGTTCGGCCCCGTTGTTACTCAACCCGCGGAAGACATTGCTGGTGTTGTTGTAGTTGGTAGTTTCGAAAACCACCGAGCCCCAGCGATTGAGGATCGTCACTTTATTTTGTTGTGTTTCGGGTAGCGCATCGATGTACTGGATGACAAAGATGTCGTTCTTACCATCGCCGTTGGGAGACAGTGCATTATAGATTGTGATCTCTCCGATTACATTGATCTGGACTATCTCCTCCGAACATTCTCCAAAGGTATCGCAAATCTGGATGGTCAGGTTGTCTGTCCCCGTGAAGGAAACGCCGGAGTAGTCAAGTTGAAGGACCGTGCCATTGAGAATTGCTTGTGCCCCGCTTGAAGGCGGTATCAAAATAGACAGGGTGCTTACCACAAGGTTGTCTTCCGCATCCGAAATAAGCGGAAGTAAATCAATGGTAAGTTGAGACCCGATGGGCGTGGTCAGCGGGTTGGCAGCGATGACAGGAGCGGTGTTATTGCAAGGAGCGGGGACCACCACAACGTCGGTCGCGATGGAGGCAACACTGGTGCAGCCCGCTCCATCCGTTACACTAACCTGATAGCTTCCGCTGACCATGGGCGAAATCTGCTGCGTGGTTTCGGTGGTCGTCCACAGATAGCCGGCGAATCCGGTGGGGGCTGTCAAGGTAAGAACGGTGGAGCCGCAAACCGTAACAGTGCCGCCGACAGCAGGGATGCTAGAGGTGACGATTGGTTGGGGAGGTGGAGTGTTGATCGTTGCGGAAACGGCAACGCGCGAGCTTTCGCATCCGCTCAGCTGAATGGATGTGTAATAAGTTGCCGAGGCGGTCAGGGAAGGCGTGGTATAGAGCGCATTCATTTCACCGGGAATAGGCGTAGGGTCGACCATTGAAACGTACCATCGATACTCTCCATTGCTGGCACCTGTGGCTTGCAGGGTGACAGACCCCGGACCGCAGCGTGAAGACGGCACAACACCGGGAGGAGATGGTGTAGCAATGACTGTGAGCACCGCTGCATTGCTGGTCACACTACCGCACCCATTACTTACCACACATGTGTAAGTGCCAGCGTCACTGCCAGCCACCGGGTTGATTGCAAGATTGGCAGAAGTTGCACCTGGTATCGGCGTCGGACCTTTGTACCATTGATAGGTCAGAGTTGGGTTCCCGCTGGCTACGACAGCTAACAGTATGCCGAGCCCTGTGCATGTGGTTTGGGTCAAGGGTTGCAGCGTGATGGTCGGACAACCCACCGGAACGGTAATGTTGATGAGGGTACCAAGGTAGTCCTCATAAATGTTGAACGAGGTAGTGATAACATCCATTTTACCGTCTCCGTTTACATCGTGAACCGCTGCCCGGTACCCGCCGGAATCGTCGTGATCAATATAGACCGTACCGGAAATGCCTGTACCCGTACCTCTGAACACAAGAATCTGTCCACCTTGAGAGGAAATCGGGTTTTGGGAACCTACAATCAAGTCCTTAAAGCCGTCCCCATTTATGTCGGTGTAGGCGAAGGCTTGTCCCCCGAGACTGGCTGGGATGGTGGTTCCGGTAAAGGTCCCAGTTCCGTCATTGATGAAGTAGTCGCTGCCCGTTCCGCTGTTGGAAAAAGCGATGACATCGGTTACGGCATCGCCGTTGATATCGGCGACCAGCAGGTTCGCATTGGCCATCGGGTACTGTGTTGCGCCTTCGGTGAAGGTTCCATCCCCATTGCCCGTCAGAAGAACCATTTGGTTGACGTTGCTGAGATTGGCGACCAGGTCCATATCGCCATCGCCATTAAAATCAGCTGCACCAATGTACTGAACATTTTGAGAGATGGGTGTTGCGGCCGGTGCGACAAAACCAGATCCTGTGCCGGCAAGAAAACTCACCTGATTGTTGGTGGCGCCGGAAACCACAAGATCGGGGAATGTATCATTATTGAAATCTGCTGATACGATCTGTGAGCCTGCAGCCGATACAACAGAAATTGTTGTGAGAATGGAAAATGTCCCGTCCCCTGCGCCGGTGAAAACCATGATGGAAGTTCCCGACTGGTTAAAAACAGCTAGGTCCAGGTGATTGTCCTTATTGTAATCGAAGGTGATCAGATCGGCTGGAAAATTCCCCGTAGCAAGGTTGCTGATGGTCTTGGTAAATTTTCCACCTCCACTTCCAAGGTAAATAGTAATGATGTTGCCAACACTATGACACAAGGCAACATCGATTTGACCATCTTCATTGAAGTCACCTGTGATCATATCCCGTGGATCGGTGGGTGTGGGGTATTTGGTGATGGAGTTTGTGAAGTAGCCCGTTCCATCGCCCAGAAGTATATCTACGCGTCCATCCGAAGAGACAGAGCCTGCGCCGATGACGTCAAGTTGACCGTCATTGTTGACGTCAGCCAATTCCAGCCCTCTTGCATATACGTTCATTTCGGTCTTGTTCAGCAAGGTGAATACGCCAGTGCCATCTCCGATATAAACACGTGTGTTGGACCGGTTGGAGTTGTTGTCGGTAGTTGCGATGTCTATGTTGCCATCATTGTTCAGATCACCGGTGATATATTCTTCATCCGATTGGGATAAGATCACGCGTGCCCCGAAAGTTCCGGAACCGTTATTCATAATATAGCCCGGTGCGGCGATGATGTCCATCGCCCCGTCGCCGTTTAGATCGCGTGCGTCGAGGTCTGGGTTGATAGCCATGCTGGTGATGGTCTGCGTAACAGAATAGGAAGTCCCTGAACCATTGCCAGTCCAGATTTGAACGGTATAGACGCCCGCGGTGGTAATGGCGAAGTCCGGATTGGTGTCCAGGTTAAAATCGGCGACGGTGATGTCATAGGTGGTATTGGTAGGATTGGATAGAATCACTGGAGCCGCGAAACCTCCGGCACCATTGCCGAAGTATATGTAGATATCATCCGGTGTTCCACTGTGTGAAATCAACACATCGAGGTTGTTGTCTTTGTTCATGTCGCCAACAGCAATTCCGTGTGGCCGGTCACCTGCGGCAGTGTTAAGTGGGGCTCCGAGGTTTCCGGTACCGTCACCAAGTAAGAGGGAGAAATTGTCATTTTGGTCGCTGCAGGAAACCACATCCAGGTTTCCGTCTTCATTGAAGTCACCCAAGGCTACGTCGATGAGAAAAGTGGATGCGGCAAAGTTTCTGAGGTTACCGCCAGTGAAGGTTCCGGACCCCGAATTGAGCAGGACGGTAACCTGCTGGTTAGCAGAGCCGGTAAAATTGGCGGTGACGAAATCCATCCGGCCGTCGTTGTTCATGTCGCCTTTCGCCAGCTCATACGGTTCGTTGGGCACATCGATGGATGTAAGGGTGCGGAAGGTTACCTGTGCCTGGACAGACATGGGTAGTAGGCAAGACAGTATCCAAAAAGACAGTCTTAGGTAACATTGGCTTTTTCTTTTCTTGTCCATGTAAGACTTATCGTCTTAGTGAGATGAACCCTGTGCGCTTCGTTGCCCCGCTGCTAAATTCCAATACATAATAATAGGTGCCCGACGGAAGTTCGGCCCCATTGTTACTTAACCCGCGGAAGACATTGCTGGTGTTGTTGTAATTGGTCGTCTCGAAAACCACCGACCCCCATCGATTGAGGATCGTCACTTTGTTTTGCTGTGTTTCGGGTAGCGCATCGATGTATTGAATAAAGAAGACATCGTTCTTCCCGTCGCCGTTGGGAGAGATGGCGTTGTAAACGGTGATGTCGCCGGCCACCTCGATGGTGATCACCTGCTGAACACAGGCACCGCTTACATCGCAGACCTGGATGGTGAGCTCATCAGTGCCGGCAAAGGAGACGGCACTGTAGTCTACAACAATTTCGAAGTTGGCATTCACCGAAGCGACAGCCCCGCTCAAAGGCTGAACGACAACCTGAAGCGTGGTCATGTCAATATTGTTGTCCAGATCAGATGCCAGCGAACTGATGTTGATGGTGACACTACCCTGTATGGTGGTGGTCACCGTCGTTGGCTGAATGACGGGCGGCTGATTGCAGAATGCAGATGTAAAAGTGACCGGATCAGACAACGGACTGGGGCATCCACCGGCGGAGGTAACCGTCAGCGTGTAGGAACCGGCCAGGGTGACTGAAATCACCTGCGTGGTGGCGCCGTTAGACCATGAATAACCTGAGAATCCGGGCGTACCGGTGAGCGTTGCGCCGGTTGCCGTACAGTTGGAAGTGACGATCGTGGGCTTGCCAACGACTTCTATGGTTGCCACCACCGGGGTTCGGATGCTTTCGCACGTGCCATCGAAAAGGGCCGCGTAGTAGATCGTAGTGGTGGAGATAACAGGTGTGGTATACGCATTGTTTACTTCGCCGGGAATGGCTGTTCCTCCGGTTGCTACGTCGTACCACCGGTAGTCTCCGTTGACACCTCCCGAAGCGGTCAATGTGAGTGCGGCGGGCGTGCAGTTTGACGCGCCGATGGTTGACGGAGGTCCTGGCGGGATATTGATGGTGGCAACCACTGGGGTTCGTGACGCGCTTTCGCAGGTGCCGTTATGAATGGACACGTGGTAGGTGGTGGTGACGGTGAGTACAGGTGTTGCGAACGAAGTGTTTACCGCTCCGGCTATGGGACTTCCCCCCGTAGGAACTGAATACCAACGGAACTGCCCATCGACGGCTCCCGTGGCATTGAGGATGATGGAACCGCTTCCGCAGGCTGATCCACCGCTGGTACCCGGAGCCGATGGTAGAAGATTAATAGCAAGTCCAACATTTGCCGTGATCACCTCAACGGCCAGATCGCCGTTGATGCGGCACTGGTACCTGCCCGCGCCGAAAATACCCGTTGTAGACACATTGAGCGTGGTGGTTGTTACACCCGAATAACCGCTACCATCAGCGATATCCGCAAAGGGAACGACACCATCCGGTGAGAATTGCCATTGATAGGTGATGTTCAATGCGCCAGTCGCGGCTGTATTAAATGAGGCAGTCGCACCTTCACAGACGGTGGCGTCCGATGGTTGCAGGGTAATGGTAATTGTTGGAGCAGAATTGAATCGCAGAACGGAGACCGTGTTGTCTCCATTGTTGGCTGTTGCAATATCGGTTTGGCCGTCGTTGTCAAGATCGCCCAAGGCGACCTCAAAACTGTTGGCTCCGGCTGCAAATGCGACAAAGGCGTTCAGCGAAAGGGTACCTGGTGAACTCGTGTTTTGCATGATGGCTAATCCGGGGGAGCCAGCCGGCATGGCTGTGGCCACATCAATTTTGCCGTCTCCGTTCAGGTCAGCGAGTTCCACGCTGTTGTTGGGGCCAGCAGTAGCGAAGTGAACAGCGGGTGCAAATGAACTCAGGTTGAGCGGTCCAGCGGAGTGGATATTGCGCAAGATGGAAACGGTGTTTGACGTCCCCAGGTTGGCGGTGATGATATCCTGACTTCCATCACCATCGATATCCCCAATGGAGAGCTTGGTAGGACCGACATCGACCGGGAAAAGGAGAGCGGGAGAGAAGGATGCAATCTCAAGTGTGCCGGACACTGATACATTTTCCAACACTGAAACGGAATTACCCAATTCGTTGGCAATGGCGAGATCTGGCTTGCCGTCGCTATTGAAGTCGCGGATAGAGATGTCCGTTGAACCAGCTCCTGTGAGAATATAGAATCTGGGTTCGAAGTCGATGAACCCGGGGGTAGAGATGTTTCTGACAATAGTAATCCTGTCCCGGTCAAAGTCGGCAGTAACGACATCCGGACGGCCATCGGCATCCAGGTCCTCTACGTCCACGTTTTTCGGTGAGTCAGTAAACCCGACGTTGAATTCCTGGGGTGAATCGAAAGAGGTTGCATCGAGGGTACCAGGTGTAGACAGATTCAGATATACGGAAAGTCTGTTGTTAAGGACATCGACTGCGAGAATCTCAAGTTTGCCGTCCCCGTCAATATCAGCCAGTGCCATCCCCTCCCTCACGGAATTGAGCTTGATCAAATCAACCGGTGGTGCAAATGAACCCGGAGTTATGCTTCCTGCCGTGCTGGTATTTCTGAATACAGATATAATTCCGGTTGTTCCTGATTGCGACGAGACGACCATGTCAGCCCTTCCATCGCCATCGAGGTCACCCAGATTGATACTTTTTGGAGCGGCAGTATTAATGAAATCAACATGGGCTGCAAAGGAAGATGGAATGATGGGGCTTCCATTGGCGAAGGTTGGTATGAATGGCTTTGGCGAGTAGGCAGTCAGGTTGCCCACTGTTACGGTGACGGGTTCAAAGGTAGCACCCGCAGGTACGGTGACAGTAAGTTGGGTCGAGGTTGCCGCTGAGACTGTTGTTTTTGTGGCGCCAAAGTAGACAATGTTATTTGCCGGTGTTGGGCTGAAGTTTGTGCCAGTGATGGTTATTGGAGTACCGATGGAGCCGCTGGCAGGCGACACATTGGTGATGGTAACAATACTCTGCGGACCGGATTCTATGCGCGCAAATCCAAAACGTGTATTGCCATCATAGTCTGTGAATTCTCCAACGATGAGAATTTTGCCATCATCCTGGAGTGCTATATCATAAATAGGATTGTCCGTACTGGTTCCGGGGTCAAATTCGCAGTTCAGAGAGCCATCTGCGTTCAGCCTGGCTATATTTTTTCGATCGGGTCCATTGATGGTTTCGAAAGAGCCTGCCACGACGATTTTTCCGTCTGATTGAATGCGAATTTTGGAAGCATAAGATCCCGACTCGCCGAGATCGGATATGCCGATCAGGCTAAATGTCATGTCCGTGCTACCGTCAGCATTCAGCCGCGCAATTCCAATGCGTGGAATGGCATTGATGGTTTGAAAAGAACCTGCAACGACTATCTTTCCATCCGATTGAAGTGCTAAATCGTAAACAGGTCCATCAACCACTACATTGAAACTCATATTGACATTACCGTCGGCATCCAGATGTAATATTTCGTCCGGGATTCCTCCGACAAGGAAGGAATCATCGGGCAATACCCGGATAATCGATGCCTCTTTGTTCGCGAGCACGGTGAATGAAGGATCCTGAGACCCATCGGTGTTGAGCCGTTCAAGCCGGATGCTCCCATCCTCATTCACGGAAACGAGAATTTTGCCGTCACTTTGATAGGCTACGGCGTTGATGTAAGCCGCGTAATAGTTGGGCGCACTAAAAGTGGGGTCATCGGTTCCATCCGCATTGAGACGAACCAGGGTTCCTGAATTTGTCGCAACAATCCTGTCATCTGGCAAAACAACAAAGGGTGCGCGATAGTTTGTAAATGGGAATGTATTGTCAAGACTGCCATCACTATGAAGCCTGACAATCCCGCTGATTACATTCGACTCTATGGTGGCATCTGCCTGAACGAGAATTTTTCCATCACTTTGGGTCTGAACGGCATAGAAGGGGGCAGGTCCACTGATGTTGGGATCAAAACTTATGTCCAGTTCTCCGGCGGTTCTGACGCTTGCTGCGCAAGGATCAGTTGAAACAACGTAAGGTCTGGAAACCAGTGTTAACCCGACAACAATAGCATTGGTAATCTCTACATGATAAACCAAGGCGTCATTCATGGTCATCCCTGGTTTGACCAGCGTTGCATCGGTGGCACCCGGGATAGCAACCCCGCCGGCGTACCATTGATAGCTGTTCGCTGTACCGCCGGTTGTAAATGGAATGGTTAGTGTACCTCCCAGGGTGAAAGAAATATGTCCGCCTGGCGGAATCTTGGCTTGAGGTACATAACGGAAGTCAGTGACGGAGATGTTAGGCTCGAGGTCATCAAAGGTTAGTATGTTATTACTCACATCCACAACCGTTATATTGTAGTAGGAGGTAAAATCTGGCAAGTCATTCAGCAGATTGTTCTGGACATACAACTGACTCATGTTTGTTGAAGAGACACCAATGGCGGGGACGGAGCCCGTTAGGAAGTTATTATTCAAATAGACATCTACGAGTTCGGTCATCGATTCCAGTTCTGCCGGGATATTTCCGGAAAGCCAGTTGTGCGAGAGGTCCAGAAATTCCAGGTTAACCAGATTACCCAATTCTGCAGGAATGTCGTTGTCAAAATAATTTGAGGAAAGATTCAGTTCGGTCAGCGTGGTGATGTCACCGAGGGTGGAGGGAATTGAATTGTACAGATTGTTACCACTAAGGTTCAGCGATTGAAGTTGGGCAAGAAACCCCAACTGTACGGGCAGTGTACCACTGAGGTTATTGCCGTTGAGGTCGATGCCTGTAACATTGCAGCCTGTCACCGTCACACCATACCAGGTACTTTCCTCAGGGCTCAACCAATTGCTGTTATCCCCCCATCCCGCGCCGCCAGCATCGTTGTATAATGCAATCAAGGCATTTCGTTCTGCTGCTGGAACACAAGAGATGGTGAATACTCCACCACTGGCTACCGTATTGCAGCCAATGGTAACAGAAATTGTACCTGTCGTAGCACCCGTGGGCACAACGACGGTGAGGTCTGTAGAAGTCGCCGCGGTAACAACGGCTGTGACACCGTTGAACTTGACGGTATTGTTCAGCGGTGTGGTGCTGAAATTTGTTCCGGAAATTGTAACAATGGACTCAGCATTTCCGGCGGTAGGAGTAAACGATGCGATGGTGTGCACCGGGAGTGACGAAACGGTATTACGCAATACGGAGACCGATCCTACGCCGGCACTGGCTACGGCAAGGTCTGGCTTCCCGTCACCATCCAGGTCTCCAACGGCTGCAAGACGGGTATTAAAGAGTGCTGCAAACTCAACAAAGGGAGCAAAGGTGATTACTCCAGTGCTTTCATTTTTCAGCAAGGAGACAGAAGGGCCAAATTGATTTCCTGTGGCCAGGTCCGGCTTCCCGTCTCCGTCAAGGTCGGTTATGACGATGTTTTCCGGGTTGGGGTCCGTTGTAAAATTGCCCACGGCTCCAAATGAACCAGCGGTGAACGCACCTGAGGTCGTTGCGTTTTTTAGTATTGTGAGATTGTTACTAGCATAGTTGGCCACAGTCACTTCCGGTTTTCCGTCGGCGTCGAGATCGCCAATGGCCACGCTCAAGGGACTTGTTCCCACGCCATAGTCCACCGCCGATTCAAATGAACTGGCATCAATGACGCCGCTGGTGCTGGTGTTTCTATAAAGTGAGACCGACGAACCGATATAGTTCGTTACGGCCAGGTCAGGCTTTCCATCAGCATCCAGATCTCCGATAGCCAATCCATAAGGATACGATGCGGTATTGATGTCAAATCTGGCGGCAAATGATCCCGCGTTGATGGTGCCAGGTACGCTGGTGTTCCTGAATAAGGAAACCGCATTTCCACCGTTGTAGGCTGTTACGGCGATGTCAGGTTTTCCATCAACATCCAGGTCGCCAATCGCTACGGTGTACGGGCCCGTATCGGTGGCGAAGTCAACCTTGGCTGCAAAGGAGCCTGTCGTAAGTGTTCCCGGTGTGCTGATATTGCGGTATATGGAAATATTGTCGCTTGTGTAATTGGAGACAACGATATCCTGCTTGCCGTCACCATCCAGATCGCCGATGGCGACGCCAAATGCTCCCGTGTTGGGAGTAAGGTCCAGGGTAACAGCGGGGGCAAAAGAAGTGGCATCAATGGTTCCGGTGACGCTCGTATTTCTAAGAATGGAAACCGAATTACCCGCAACATTGGTAACGACCAGGTCAGTCTTTCCATCGCCATCCAGATCACCCATGGCTGTGGTGTAGGATCCGCTGCCGGTTATAAAATCAACTTTTGGCGCAAAGGAACAAGGCGCGGAAAGGGTCCCACCATCCGGAAAGGTTACCAGAAAAGGGCTTGCTGAGTATGCTGTCGAGCCGCTCCGGGTTACCGTGATCGGCTGATAAGTTGCTCCTGCAGGAACAATGACCGTGAGTTGTGTGGTGGTGGCCCCGGAAACCAGTGCGCGTGTTGCGCCAAAGTAGACCAAGTTGCTCGAGGTGGAGGTGCTGAAATTGGTTCCTGTAATTATTACCGTTGTTCCGATCGGTCCGTTGGCTGGAGCAAAACCGGTAATGGTGGGCGTTGGGAGAGAGACAATAAAGTTGGTTGAACTCGTACCTGTGTAGCAACCAACGCGTACCGAGATTGGCCCTGTGGTTGCCGAGGCCGGGACGGTAGCTGTGACGCTGGTTGCTGTCGACCCAGTGACTGCAGCAACTGCTCCGTTGAATCTGACGGTATTGATGGCGGGTATTGGGCTAAAGTCTGTGCCGGTAATCGTGACTGAAGTCCCTACAGGGCCGGAGCCAGGAACAAAGGAGGCGACCCCGGGTGTAAACCCAACGCTCAACTTTTGAATAAATGTGTCCGTGTTGCCGGCAGAACTTAGGTTGGCAGTTGTACAGGTAGGATCAAAATCGGCGGTATTGTAGAAGAACGAATTTAGGTAGACATTGCCCGATGCATCGGCGTGAATGGCGTAGGCAATATCGGTGCTTCCCGACCCTGTTCGGGTAGCCCAGACAAAATTTCCGGAGGCATCAAGCTTCTGGATGAAGATATCCTGATTTCCTGCGCTGGTCAGGTTGGTGACGCCTGCACCCGGATCGAAATCCACCGTGCCTCTGAAGTATCCGGTTGTGTAAACACTTCCTGCGCCGTCAACAGAGGCCGCGTTCACTTCATCGGCCGAGGTACCACCGGCTCTTTTAGCCCATCGTAAATCCCCTAAGGCATCGTAGTTTACCACAAAAATATCCGTTGATCCGGCCGAACTAAGATTCAATGTACCCCCGGGATCAAAGTTGACAGTACCCGCAAAGTAACCGCTTACCGTAACATTCCCGGCAGCATCAACACCCACGCCTCTGCCTGCATCAATGGACGTTGAACCCATTCGGTGTGCCCACTCAAAATTTCCGTTGGCGTCGAGTTTTGAAACGAATCCATCATTATTGCCAGCTGATGTCAGGTTATAGACGCCGCCTGCAGACGGGTCAAAGTCAGAAGTCGATTGAAAGGTTCCTGTCGTGATGACTTCGCCTGACGGACCAACGGCAATGTCGCTTGGTCTGGTGGGGCCCAAGGGATCCCCGAGGTTTCGGGCCCAGATAAGATTGGCATCCAGATCTAGTTTGAGTACGAAGGCGTCTCCATTCCCCAAGCTATTGGGAATGGTTATCAGGTTTGTTCCATCAAAAACTAATGTACCCTCAAAATAGCCCGTGAGGTATAGAAGCCCTCCACTGGACTTAATCTTTAATCCGCTGGCATTACCAAGGGATTTAGCCCAGACAAATTCGCCGGCGGCGTCAAGTTTAAGAATGAAATCTCCACCAGCCAGGGGAAAGGTTCCTCCTGTGCTAGGATCAAAATCCACAGTACCAGCAAAGTATCCAGCGACATATACATTGCCTGCCGCGTCGGTGGAAATGGATGTCCCGGCATCAAGCCCGCCAGCTCCAATACTGTGAGCCCAGACAAAATTTCCGCTGGCATCAAGTTTTGAAATAAAAATATCGCGGGAAGCTGGCGTTAGTGTAAAGACTCCTGCGCCTGGATTAAAGTCGGCCGCCTCCGTGAATTCACCCGTACTGAGAACATTGCCTAAGGCATCCGTGGTTACTGCATTTCCGTATTCATAGCCCGGCCCCGCAGCGGTATGTCTGGCCCACTGGAAAACGGGTACCTCTTGAGCGCGAATGGAAGTAATAGTAAATAGAACAACAGCCAGGCTGAGAAGGTGAGTAAACCCACATTTTGATAGGCCAGGCTTCATGCGTAATTCCAGCTTCGGTCAGTGCTGTATTCTTGTTGTCAAATGAAGGTAACAAAATACAAATTTGAGGCGTAAAGGCGTACCCCTCGGGCTGAATGAGGTGGATTCATTTAGGGGAATCCTTCCAATTCCCCTTTTTCGAAGGTTTTACTTGCCTGGTAAATTATCGTCTCAACGAAATAAACCCCGTTCGTTTGGAAGCGCCGCTGGTGAATTCCAATACATAGTAATAAGTGCCGGTTGGTAGTTCCGCCCCGCCACTACTCAACCCTCGAAAAACATTACTGGTGTTGTTGTAGTTGGTGGTTTCGAAAACCACTGAGCCCCAGCGGTTGAGGATCGTCACTTTGTTTTGCTGTGTTTCGGGCAGTGCATCGATGTATTGAATAAAGAAGACATCGTTCTTCCCGTCGCCGTTGGGAGAGATGGCGTTGTAAACGGTGATGTCGCCGGCCACCTCGATCGTGATCACCTGCTGAACACAGGCGCCGCTCACATCGCAAACCTGGATGGTGAGCTCGTCGGTGCCGGCAAAGGAGACAGCACTGTAGTCTACAATAATTTCGAAGTTGGCATTCACCGAAGCGACAGCCCCGCTCAAAGGCTGAACGACAACCTGAAGCGTGGTCATGTCAATATTGTTGTCCAGATCAGATGCCAGCGAGCTGATGTTGATGGTGACGCTGCTTTGGATGGTTGTGGTCACCGTCGTTGGCTGAATGACGGGAGGCTGATTGCAGAATGCAGAGGTAAACGTGGTCGGATCCGACAACGGACTGGGGCATCCGCCGGCGGAGGTAACGGTCAGCGTGTAGGAACCGGCGAGGGTGACATCAATCTGCTGTGTGGTGGCGCCGTTGGACCATGAATAGGTGGGGAATCCGCCAGGACCGGTGAGGGTTGCGCCGACTGCTGTACAGTTGGAAGTGACGATCGTGGGCTTGGCAACAACTTCGATGGTTGCCGTCACAGGCGTTCGGCTGCTTTCGCAAGTGCCATCGAAAAGGGCCACGTGGTAAATCGTGGTGGTGGTGATCACCGGTGTGGTATACGTATCGTTCACCTCGCCGGGAATGGCTGTTCCTCCGGTTGCTACGGTGTACCAACGATATTCACCATTGATCCCACCTGCCGCCGTGAGGGTCAATGCGCCTGCGGAGCACGAAGAGGCGCCGGTTGTGGTGGGTGCTGATGGGCCGGGACTGATGGTCACGGTGACAAAATTGGTATTGACTGCTGTTGCTCCATCGCCAGAAATAACGCAGCGATAGAAATCACCGGTAACGGGTCCCAGGGAAGGATCAATCGTCAGGGTACTTGTCGTGACACCCGCATAAGCTCCCCCATTAGAAATATTTTGGATAAGCGAACCTGCCAGTATGTATCGTTGCCACTGGTAGGTGATGTTGGTGGTTCCAGCGGCGTTTGTGGTGAGAAGGGCTGACGAAGTTGTGCAAACAGTTGTATTCACTGGCTGAAGGGTTATCGTGATGATGGGTACTCCTCCGTTATTCACCCGGGCTAACCCGTACCGTTGTGTGCCATTGTAATCCGTGAAGTCGCCCGTGATCAGGATTTTTCCATCAGACTGAATCGCAAGTCCACGAATGACCGTGTCGGTACTGACCGCGGGATCAAAGCTGCAATCCACCGTTCCATCGGCATTCAGGCGTACCAGGTTTCTGCGACTCGCGCCGTCAATCGTTTCGAAGAGTCCTGCCAGAACAATCTTTCCGTCTGGTTGGAGCGCGATTTTTGTGACGTAGTGGCCCGACTCGATATGATCTGTAATGCTCAATGACAAGAAGGTATTGTCAACACTTCCGTCGGCGTTGAGCCGTACGACGCCGTAATGGCGAACGTCGTTGAATAAATAGAAAAGACCGGCAACAAGAATCTTGCCGTCGGGTTGCTCGACGATATCCATAACAAAGTCACTGGCTGTACCGGAGAAGGTAGGGTCGAGCACTCCCGTAGGATCCAGACGCCGGATGCCACCAGAGAATTCTCCTCCAACCAAAATGTACCCATCTGACTGAACGGTCATCACGGTGATGTAGAGATCGTCAGCGTCAGGAAGCACGCCGTCAGATGTTCCGTCGGGATTCAGCCGTTCCACAAAGGGTGGTGTCATATAAGCAGTTCCTGCGACCAGAATTTTGTTATCGCTGGGTTGGTATGCTAAGGCATTGACGGAACCGCTATAATACTGCGGAGCGTTGCTGTTAAATGTCGCATCGTCTGTTCCGTCGGCATTCAGCCGGACGGGGAAGGAATATGTTCCATCGAAATGAGTCGCGATGATTTTGTCATCGGGTTGCACCAGGAAGTGACCAGCATAGGGGTTTACTGAAAAAGTGTTGTCGAGCGTTCCGTCCGTGTTGAAGCGAAGCACGCCACTTTTGCTGGTACCGTTCTCAACCGTGTTTGAAGTTGATGTAATGATCTTTCCTGTGCTTTGTATCCATATGTCATTGAAATCACTCGGGACGCTGATCAGCGGAGCGAACCCGGTATCGAGATCACCGGTTGTGGGTGTCACGCCGTCACAAGGATCCGTTATTACAACAAATGACTCAGAAGTAAGTGTGAGCAGCGGCACGATGGAACTGGTAATGCGGACTTCATACGTGCCCACGGCTGCGGCAGTCGCGCCGGGCAATGAATAACTGGCTGATGTGGCACCAGGGATAATCACATTGTCCTTGTACCACTGGTAACTATTGGCTGATCCCCCCGTGGAGAAAGGAATGTTCAAAGTTCCGCCGGGAATGAAGGAAACTATTCCGCCGGGAGGGATTCTTGCCTGGGGGTCATAAAAGAAGTTTGTGATGCCGACATAAGGCTCAAGGTCATCGAAGGTGAGCTTGTTGAACGAAACATTAATAAAGTTGATAGCCGGATAAGTCAGGAAATCGGGTATATCGGTGAAGTTGTTGAAACGGACATCCAACGAATTCATACCGGGGGAGTTCCTGCCGAGTAGGGGAAGTGTGCCGATGAACAAATTGTTATTCAGGTAGGCATCGGTGAGGTTGTCCAGGTTTTCCAGTTCAACCGGCAGGTGACCCTCTAACGCATTGAAGCCTAGGTACAGCACTTCAAGGCTGGAAAGGTTTTCCATTTCAAACGGAACGTTCCCCGACAGGGAGTTAACGCCCAGATTGAGATAAATCAACGAAGAGAGGTTTCCGATTTCTGGCGGTATGGAGCCACTAAGTTGGTTGGCGCCCATCTCCAGACTTTCCAGGAATGGAAAGTTTCCGATTTCAGTCGGAATATTCCCGACCAGGTTATTCCCGTCCAGTTGAATACCCGTTATGTTGCATCCGGTTACTGCTACGCCATGCCAGGTACTTTCATCAGAACTTAGCCAGTTGGTATTGTCTGTCCAGTTAGCGCCGTCGGTGGCATTGTAGAGGGCAATGAGGGCGTTCCGCTCTGACACTGGAACGCATGATGTAGTGCTTGTATTCCTTAGTACAGAAATTGTATTGCTGTTGACATTGGCCACGGCAAGTTCTGGTTTCCCGTCACCATCAAGATCTCCGCTCTTAACCGTATACGGACGTGTTCCAGTGCCATAACTTACGCTTGCTGAAAAGGATGCAGCGGTAAATGGACCTGATGTGCTGTTGTTTTTAAGGACCTGGACAATCGTACCGTTATTGTTGCCCACAATCAAATCCAGTTTACTGTCGCCATTCATATCACCCAATGAGACATAGGTCGGATTGCTTGCGCTCGTGGCAAAACTTACAGGCGCGTCAAACGATCCCGTCGTAATGGTCCCCGGTGTGCTGTTGTTCCTGACAACGGAGACCGTTCTGGACGTCGAGTTGGAGGTTACAATATCAGGTTTGTTATCACCATCCAGATCGCCAATGGCTACTCCAAATGGCTGTGTAGCTGCGCCGATGGCGATATCGACCCGGGCATCAAGTGAAATCGTGCCTGGTGTGCTGGTATTCCGAAAGACGGAGACAATGTTGGTGCCTCGGCTGGACACCATGACGTCACTCAGGTTATCACCGTCAAGATCAGCAATGGCTACATCATATGGGTTGGTGCCGGTTGTAAAATTCACCCTTGGCGCAAAGGAGATTGTGCCTGTTGGACCGGTGTTGTGATAAATCGAGACGGAGTTGCTGCCGGCGTTAACCAGGGCAACGTCGGTTCGGCCATCTCCATCCAGATCGCCGATGGCAACGCTGACCGGTGTGGTCCCTGTAGAAAATGAAACGCGAGGGGGAAAGTTGATGGTCCCAGGAGAGCTGGAGTTACGATAAACAGACATTTGCGCAGCCCCGTCGCTGACTGAAATTAAGTCAAGAAGGCCATCGCCGTCGATGTCACCGACTTCCATGCCTTGCGAACTACTGCCCCCGGCAAGGTCAATGCGGGCATCAAATGAAATTGTTCCGGGCGTGCTTGTGTTTCTGCGCACTGAAACGTTAGAAGACAAGTCGTTGATGGTAGCGATATCCGCTTTCCCGTCTCCATCCAGATCCCCGAAAATGATTTCGGAAGGACCTGATGCCATGGTAAAATCCACTTTGGCGGCAAACGTGGAGGCATCAATGTTACCATTGCCTGGGAATGTAACTACAAAGGGTTTGCCAGAATACACCGTGCGACAGCTAACCAGCACGGATATCGGCTGATAAGTTGCGCCCAGGGGAACGGTAACAGTCAATTCCGTTGATGTAGCAACCGTTACTGTTGCCCGGGTAGCGCCGAAATAAACAATGTTGTTTGCTGGCAGTGGATCAAAGTTGGTACCTGTAATTGTAACCGAAGTTCCGATCGGACCCGACGTCGGAACGAAAGATGTAAAGGTCATCGGCGGTAGCGTAGTCCCCAACCCCAATTTCTGGATAAAGACATCGGCTGCGCCCGCGGAAGTCAGGTTGTTGTTGCAACCTCCGGGCTTGAAGTCAACGGTTTGCTCAAACTCTCCTGTGGTATGAACGTTCCCCAGCGGACCGATGGAAATTGAAAACACTTCATCCCATCCGGCACCACCCATGGAGGTTGCCCATTCGAAATCTCCAATGGAATTTAGTTTGAGGATGAAGGCATCATAATAATCAGCAGTAAGGTTGTAAACACCAGCGCCGGGATCAAAGTCAATCGTTGAAGCAAACACTCCCGCATAGTACACGTTCCTGGAAGCATCGATGCTCATTGTACTTCTGCTTACCGTCAAACCCGGCACTACCTTTCCCCACACGAAATTACCGTCAACGTCCAGCTTCGATACGAACCCTCCGAAGGGGACGGTCACTATTCCGGGTCCCGGGTCAATGTCTGCGCTCGCGCTGCCAATCCTTCCTCCAGTATAGACATTTGCGTCAGGATCGAGTGCCAATGAGACTCCATAGTCAAATCCTGTACCGCCGAATGACTTTGCCCACACGAAATTCCCTGCTGCATCCAGCTTTGAAATGAAGACATCACTTTCAGCTGACGTGGCAGAAGTCAAATTGAATGTCCCGCCTCCCGGATTGAAGTCGGTTGTACCGGTGAATACCCCGGTTGTGTACACATTTCCAGTGGCATCAACGGCAATGCCATTTCCGGTGTCAATGTTGGAATCTCCAACCATAGACTTGGCCCACACAAAGTTTCCGTCGGTATCAAGCTTTGAGATGAAGATGCCATAGTCACCGCTCGGATCCATGGGGAAGGAACCCGTGCCTGGATCAAAGTCTGCCAGCCCCCAGGAGACGCCGGTTGTATGTACGTTTCCAAAAGCATCTACGGCGATGGCATTTGAAAGCTCTCTGGCGGTACCGCCAATCGATTTTACCCAAATGAAATTTCCGGCTCCATCCAGTTTTGCAATAAAAACATCTTCAGATCCAGCGGAGGTAATGTCCTCCGGCCCTGGCCCGATTGGCTCTACATCCAGGGTGAAGTGATAATAACCTGTAGCATAAACATTTCCGGAAGGATCAAGTGCTACGCCGTAAGCCTCGTCAACGTTGGATCCCCCCAAAGTCTTTGCCCAAAGTAAATTCCCATCGACATCATATTTGGCGATGTAAGCATCGTAACTACCTGTGGCTGTCAGATTGAAAACACCTGGGCCGGGATCAAAGTCAGCGGTTACATTGTATGAGCCTACAACGTAGACGTTGCCAGAAGCATCCAGTGTAATGCCATGTCCCTTGTCAATCCCGGTCCCGCCTATAGTTGCTGCCCAGGCAAGATCGGGCACTTGCGCATTGGCCGCAAAAGCCAAAACCAGCATTGAAAATCCAAAGAATAAGACGGAATCACGTAATCTCATGCGTACTCACCTCTAAGTGACACCCGTGCCGAAGGTAGAAAATTGGGCTCTGTGTTTAATATGAAATTTCTTAGTTCTAGGTTTCTGACTTTCTTCTCATCGGCTGTACCCTCCAATACGTCAGCGACCGCCAAAGCCACTCCAGTGGACCAAAGTGGAAACGATTGAGCCAGGGCCTGCTGTAGATCAACTGGAGCACCCATATGCCGAAGACAGCATAATAGATCTTGTAATATTCAACTTCAGCGTAATAATTAAGCCCGTATCCGAAGAAGATGAACGTACAGATTAATGTGTGTACGATGTAATTGGTAAACGCCATCTGACCCACGGCACGAAGGCGCTCCAGAAGCCAGGGTATCCAGTTTGCCTGAATCGCCAAGAGCATCAACGCCGTATGGCCCATCATCAGGAGTATGCGCTGCGTGGGATAAACCAGGTTCATCCATTCGATGGGCGTGGCCTCCATGTGCTTCAGCGAAGCGTCGAGTGTGGGAAAGTTGATGTAGTTGTAATAGAAACTCCAAATCACCAAAGGAAAGCCTAGACCGTATCCAATAAGTAGCGTCTTGATGTATTGAGCCCTGGTCCATTGAAGTGTGAGAAACCCCCACTTAAATAAAGCAATGCCCAGCATCATCAGAGCTAGCGGATCCCAGATACCATAAATCAGATACTTCGTCTGTCCATCCCAACTTATTTTGCGGATGTAAGAAGCCACACTGGCGTAGTTTCCTTTCATCAACTTCGTGTGTTCGGCGGCATCTTCTTTGTTCGGTATGAGATTGATTTCAATTTCCCGCCAGTCGGCCAATGCCTTTGATTGTGCTTCGGATAAGGATTGACCGGAGGATTGAGCCGCGACAGCCTCCACATAAGCAATTCGCTTTTCCCGTATGTCCTGAAAGAAGATCGTGTTGGCCACAAACTCCACAATGGCGACGAGTGGAATCGCCATGGCGAGGTAGACAGGTTTCATCTTCCGGAATAGGAAAGCGATCATGCCAATCACACCATAATAATAGAGTATCTCACCAGCCCAAAGCAGGATGTGAGAATGGATCAGGCCGAAGATCACCAGCCAGGCCATGCGTCGGTAAAACAGAGCCGTCGCCGATCCGCCGTCGCGCTCTTTATTAATGGTGAAAAGGATAATGCCGGCCCCGAAAATGGCGGAAAACAGTGCCCGCATTTTCCCCTCAAAGACGGTGTTGACAATCGCCCGCACCCAGAAGTTGATATCCTCCGGATTGCTCTTATATGCCTCGGATGAATATTCTGCCATCGAGAACCCAGGGATGTTCATCAGTAGAATGCCGAGCAATGCCGCGCCACGAAGAATATCCATGGCCACAATGCGGCTCGATTCGGAAATGGGAGCAAATTTTGACACGAGAACAGGTGTTGGCTAAGCTTAAAGATAGTGGTTTCAAGAAGCTCTTGGCTCTTAGCTATTGGCTGTTGGAGGTTTGCTCCTTCGCCAACGGCCAAAAGCCAACAGCCAATAGCCATTAGCCGCCTGCTCAGAATTCCCCTATTTTCGTTAGTTTTGACTTACTTTTTAAACTAGGATGGCCGAAAACACCTACAAGTCAAATACCTTTAAGAAACCAGAAAAAGAAAAACGGAGCAAAAGCAGTAAGTCCGGCTCCCGATTCAGTTTTGCGTTCTTCAAAGATCCACGCCTTCACCTGGCAGTTGGTTTCTTTCTGCTCATCACTTCCCTGTTTCTGCTTACGGCCTTTGTGTCGTACCTATTCACGGGCAAAGCCGATCAAAGTGTTGTCGAGGCCGTAGGCGAAACAAGCCTGGTCGAATCTGCCAGAGAAGCAGAAAACTGGTTGGGCTATGCCGGTGCCTGGGTTTCGCATTATCTCATCTTCCGGTGGTTTGGGATATCAGGGTTCTTCATTCCACCACTGCTGTTCCTCCTGGGTTTCCGGTTGGTCTTTAAGCGCGAACTGCTTTCCTTTTTTTCCGCTTTTACATTCTCATTGTTCGCCGGGCTTTGGCTGTGCTTGTTATTGGGCTACATCACCCACAGCATCTCGGGCGCCACAGAAGTATCTTTTCTCAGTGGCGGACTTGGATTCGAGCTCGCTGCCCTTGCCGATAGCATGCTGGGCTGGGGAACGTTTCTGTTTCTCGTGCTGACACTCTTTATTTTCATCATCTACTTCTTCAACGTCACCTCGATCAATGCGTTCCAGGTCAGAGACCCAAAGCCGATGGGCAATGATGCACTGGACGGAGCAGGTGTGTCAACCTATACCGATGAGCGCGACAACTGGCCGGATCTGACCACGGCTGTTCCGGAGCCTGCTCCTGAATTCGTGAGCAAAGTAGTTGAGCCCGCACCAAGTGCAGTGGTTGCTCCGGAGGTTATTACACCGAAAGCAGAAAGAGCAGAGAAGATCGAAAAGAAAAATGAACCCGAGTTCACTATTGAAGAATCAAAAAGTGATACCGATATCCTCGCCGAACAGCTGGTGGAGGAAAAAGGATTTTACGATCCTGCCCTTGATCTCAGCGGATACAAATTTCCACCACTGGAGTTGCTCAATGAATATGACACCGGCAAAGTTCAGGTAACGCAGGAAGAACTTAACCAGAACAAAGACCGCATCATCGCGACACTGGTCAACTTCAAGATTGGCATCCAAAGCATCAAGGCGACCATCGGTCCGACCGTGACACTCTATGAAATTGTTCCGGATGCGGGCATCAAAATATCCCGCATCAAGAACCTGGAAGACGATATCGCGCTGAGTCTATCCGCGCTGGGCATTCGCATCATCGCGCCGATACCTGGCAAGGGTACCATTGGTATCGAGGTGCCCAACAAGAACCGTGAAATGGTTGGCATACGGTCCGTGCTGGCTTCTGCAGCATTCCAGAAAACGGACAAGGAATTGCCCGTGGCCCTGGGCAAGACCATTTCCAACGAAGTGCTTGTCATCGACCTGGCCAAGATGCCGCACTTGCTGGTGGCAGGGGCTACAGGCCAGGGCAAGTCGGTGGGATTAAATGTGATCCTCGCCTCTCTATTATATAAGCGTCATCCAAGCCAGCTCAAGTTTGTGCTCGTTGACCCGAAAAAGGTTGAAATGTCGCTCTTTAGCAAAATCGAAAGACATTACCTGGCCAAGCTGCCCAACAGTGAGGAGGCGATTATTACAGACACCCGAAAAGTGGTGCACACGCTGAATTCGCTTTGCATTGAAATGGAGAACCGGTATGAGATGCTAAAGGATGCCGGGGCCAAAAATTTAAAAGAGTACAACGCCAAGTTCATCGCGCGCAAGCTCAACCCGAAGGAAGGTCATCGCTTCCTTCCATACGTGATCCTCGTGATCGATGAATTGGCCGACCTGATGATGACATCTGGGAAAGAAGTGGAGACTCCGATTGCACGACTTGCGCAACTTGCGCGGGCGATTGGAATACATCTTGTTCTGGCCACACAACGACCTTCCGTGAATGTGATCACGGGAGTGATCAAGGCAAACTTCCCGGCTCGCCTTTCTTTCCGGGTGATGTCGAAGATTGACTCGCGCACAATCCTGGATACCGGCGGTGCCGACCAACTGGTAGGAATGGGCGACATGCTCTTGTCGGCCGGGTCAGATGTTATTCGTTTGCAAAGTCCTTTTGTCGATACCCCTGAGATTGAGCGTATCTGCGAGTACATCGGCTCTCAACGCGGTTATGATTCTGCTTATTTGCTTCCTGAGTTTGTGGGCGAAGATGAGGGTGGTCCGAGCGATGTGGATCTTTCTGAGCGCGATGCCTTGTTTGAAGAGGCTGCCCGCCTGATCGTGATGCACCAGCAGGGGAGCACCTCATTGATCCAGCGCAAGCTGAAATTGGGCTATAACCGTGCAGGACGCCTGATCGACCAATTGGAAGCGGCCGGGATCGTGGGTCCGTTTGAGGGGTCCAAGGCACGGGAAGTGCTGATCAAGGATGAAATGAGTTTGGAACAATTATTGAGCACGCTTAAGGAAAAGCACGACCAATAATTAAATTTGCGGCCGGTTCGTCAAAATCCCGCTCCGATTCCATGAAAAACACCATTCTTGCAGGATTCCTCCTCTGTCTCGCGACCTCCCTTCAGGCCCAATACGACCCCAAAGCCCTGGAGATCCTTGAAGCCATGAGCAAACGATACAAAGCCATACCTTCATTCGAGGCAAATTTCTCCTATACGTTGACCAACGAGACCGAGAAAATCAACGAGGAATTCAAAGGCAAAATGATGATCAAGGGCGACAAGTATCGCCTCGTACTTCCTGAGCAGGAGGTGATCAACGATGGCGCAACGGTGTGGACCTATTTGCCCGACGCCAAGGAAGTGAACATCGATAATTTTGATCCTGCTTCTGAAGACCTCAACCCATCGAAATTTTTTGATATCTACAAGAAAGGCTTCAAGTACCTGTACCTCGAAGACAAGACCGAAGGCGGCGTACTGTGCGAAGTGGTGGACCTCGTTCCTGAAAAACGTGATGCACAGTATTTCAAGGTTCGCATGAACATTGTAAAGAAGGACAAGAGCATTCAGAGCTGGACGATGTTTGACAAGGCAGGGAATCTCTACAAATATTCCATTACGAAGTTCAATCCTGCCGCCAAGATTGATGATGCCACTTTTACGTTCGACACGAAGAAATATCCCGGTGTCGAAGTCATTGACCTCCGCTGATCATGGATGAGGACGGACTTTCACGCGAAATATTCTCCGCCTCATGAACCGCCAGGGCCTCATCGCCGAAATCAAAAGAAAGAAATCCTATCTGTGTGTCGGTCTCGACACGGACCTTGAGAAGATTCCGGCTCATTTGCGCGGCCTTCCTGATCCCATTTTTGAGTTCAACAGGCAGATTATCGACGCGACAATCGATCATTGCGTTGCGTATAAACCCAACATTGCCTTCTATGAAGCCATGGGCCCCAGGGGATGGGAGAGTCTTCAGAAGACGATGGAGTACATGCCCAGAGAAGCATTCACCATCGCAGATGCCAAGCGTGGCGACATCGGCAACACCTCAACGATGTACGCCAAGGCCTTCTTTGAGCAGATGAACTTTGATTCCATTACGGTGGCACCTTACATGGGTGAGGACTCGGTCAAGCCATTTCTGGCGTTCAAAGACAAGGTTGTGATTTTGCTCGTCCATACCTCAAATCCAGGCAGCGCCGATTTTCAACTCTTCACTTCAGCTACCGGAAAGAAACTCTACGAAGAAGTTATCCTGAAGTCGCAAGCCTGGGGTAGCCAGGACAATCTGATGTACGTCGTCGGGGCGACGAGGGCCGACAAGATTGCGGAAATCCGCCAGCTTGCTCCGGACCACTTCTTTCTGGTGCCCGGTGTCGGCGCGCAGGGCGGTGATTTGGAAGCTGTTTCTCGACTGGGCATGAATAGTGAGTGCGGACTGCTAGTCAATAGCGCTCGCGCAATCATCTACGCTTCGTCCGACAAGGACTTTGCTCAGGCCGCTCAAAACGAGGCCGGTCGTACTCACCAGGAGATGAGCCGATACCTCGACGAGCTCGTTCGCTGGTAGTCCATCCTGGCAATCAGGTAATCCTGGTTGTATTCATCATGATTTCCGTAAGGGTGCACGCGATGATATGAGCCCGGCCGGTGCTAAATCGCTCTCATGCAAGAGAGTTTGCTACACCATCTCTGGGGCCTTCAATACTTTGACAAAACCGATCTTAGGACAACGCAAGGCGAGCTTGTTAATCTGTTTGATCCCGGCGTTCTGAATTCGGATGCAGGTCCTGATTTCTCCAATGCCCGTCTTAGTATAGGGCCTATCCATTGGGTCGGCAATGTGGAAATCCATGTGCATTCCTCAGGATGGCTTGATCATCGTCATGATGTCGACCCGGCCTACGACAGTGTCATTCTGCACGTGGTCTGGCAAGAAGACAAGTGCATTGTGCGAAGTGATGGCACGCCGATACCTACCCTTGAATTGCGGGGGCGTGTCAACGAGCAACTCATCCTTGACTACCGGCAGCTCATTAGCAGTTCGTTTTCCATTCCTTGCAAGAAAACTTTTCCACAGTTGGATGAGGTATTGAAGGTGGCCATGGTTACCAAAGCCCTTGTTCACCGTCTTGAGCGCAAATCCGAGGAAGTGCAGTCAATATTAAAGTTGAATGGGAATAGTTGGGAGGAGACGACCTACCAATTGCTTGCCCGGGCTTATGGTTTGAAAATCAACAATGATCCCTTCTTTCAGCTTGCAAGGACTATTCCGCAGCGCATCATACAGAAGCTGCATCAGCTCGTTCAAATCGAGGCGCTCATGTTTGGTCAGGCTGGGTTCCTGGAGGCTCCGAAAGGAGATGATTACTACCTCAGTCTCAGACGGGAATATAATCTCCTCGCCCACAAGCACTCACTCAGGAATGGGCGCATGTCGAAATCGCAGTGGCGGTTTCTGCGGCTCCGCCCGCCAAATTTTCCCACGCTGCGTTTGGCCCAGTTTAGCGCATTGATCTTCAACCGCAAGGCTTTGTTTTCTGCCATCCTGGAATTGCAGACAATCAATGACCTGATCAACTTCTTTTCAGTTTCAACATCTGAGTACTGGCATGACCACTATCAATTCTCAAAAATCGCCGCCAACCGTGGTCATGAGCTGGGACGAGGGAGCATTGACGTTATTATAATAAATGCCGTTGTGCCACTGCTGGCCGCCTATGCGCAGCGTATGGATGACCAGAAGTTCATGGACCGGGCGTTGCTTCTCCTGGAACAGCTTCCTGCGGAAGAGAATCGCATCACTCAACGATGGGCCGATCTTGGCCTGCCGGCGAGAAATTCCTTCGACGCGCAGGGGCAGATTGAATTATTTAATACCTTTTGCCAGCGTAAACGATGTCTGCAATGCACCATAGGGACAGCCATCATCCGCCCGCCTGACAATGAACCTGTTTATCCTCTTGCTTGATGTAGTCATAGTTGTTTGGCTGTCCTGGATTCTTTTCAAACGTCAACCGGCGTCACTGAGGGTATACTATTGGCCTGCACTAGCCGCCAAACTCACAGGGAGTATCAGCATTGGTGCACTCTACTTTTTCCACTACGGCTCCGGTGACACGATTTCGTTTTGGCAGGACGCCCTGCAGATAGCATCGTCGCTCCGTTCGGCGCCGACTAAAACGCTCTTGTTTCTCTGGGATGAGTCTGGGTATCCTGAACTTCTGGGATCTCTTCAGCAATTGGGCCCCCGGTCACTGTTTTTCTCCAAGATCTGCGGTCTTCTGGCGCTCATGACGGGAGGCAATTACTGGATGATGGCCTCGCTCATGGGCGTGATATCTTTTCTTTCTGCCTGGTATCTTTTCCGTTTCGTCGCAGAGCGGTTCCCTTCCATGACAGGCGCCGGGGCCATCGCATTGCTGTTCTTCCCTTCGGTAGTCTTTTGGTCATCCGGACTTATCAAGGAAAGCCTGGGGCTGGCATCACTGTTTGTGATGATTCACATTGGGCTTAAGGTCGTCTTCGGCCAACGCCTGAAAGTGCAGGACGGACTGTTGCTGATCCTGGCGCTTTGGGTGGGGTGGAACCTGAAGTACTACTGGGTTGGCATTTTTCTGCCAGTGGCATTGCCCACGTTGCTGGTCTCCAGGTTGCGGCAGTGGAAGCCGGAATTGGGTCGCTTTGATATAATGCTCTGGTTGTCGTTGTTCATTCTTTTCCTCATCGCCGCTACCAATGTTCATCCAAATTTTTACGCGTCGCGTTTCCTTGAGGTGATCTACCAGAACAATCTTGAATTTACCAGGCTCTCGGACCCGCCCCGGATTGTGCAGTACCTTAATCTTGAACCGATCATGGCGAGCGTTTTGATGAACGCACCGGCAGCCTGGATTGCCGGGCTCTTCCGGCCGTTTATCTGGGAATCATTCAATGCCCTATCGTTAATCGCTGGCCTGGAAAACCTGGTGCTGCTCATCCTTGTTTTGCAGGCAATACCATCGGTTCGAAAAATATTCAACTCGGAATACCGATTGCTCATATTGGCAGCATTGACCTTTGTCTTCTTCCTGATTACATTCCTGGCTTTGTCGACGCCGAATTTTGGAACGCTTTCGAGATACAGGATCGCAGCAATCCCCGTGCTGGTGATCCTTTGCCTCATTCCCAGCACCATGCTGGGGCGGTGGCTGAACCGAAAATCGTTTGGGTGAAGGTCGATTTCACTCTACCTTTGCGCCACTTCTGAGCTATGGAAAATCCGGTAATTATTTTTGGGGCCAACGCATTGGGGCGCTCGGCCAAAGAGATATTTGAGAGTAACGATGTGGTGGTGTATGGCTTTCTCGATGACAACAAGAAGCTCCATAGCACGGAAGTTGACGATGCCGTTGTTCTCGGTAGCACCGACGACGATGGTTTTCTCAAACTTATTGGCAAGAAGTGTGAGGCGTTTATCGCGATCGACGACAACAAAGTGCGCAAGAGTCTGGTGAAACTGTTGCGCGAAGTGCGGCACGTTGAGCCGGTGAACGCAACCCATCGCTTAGCCGTTCTTTCGCCCAGGGTTACCATTGGCCACGGCAACTTCTTTGATATTGGATTTTCGTGCGGCCCTGGATCAACCATTGGAAGCTATGGTATTTTTGGCGCCGGCAGTCACATAGGCGCCGAATCCGTCGTAGGGGATTTTGTGCAACTGGGAGCAGGTGCCGTCATCAATTCCGGAGTCACCGTGGAAGAAGATGTCTTCATCGGCTCCGGATCCGTTATTGTATCAGGCGTCACACTGGAGAAGGGATCAAGGGTTGGTGCAGGTTCTGTGGTCATTGCAACCGTGAAAGCAGGCACAACCGTCTTTGGCAATCCTGCTCACGTTCTAAAATCCTGACCCATGCGCATAAGCGATACGGATCTGATTCTCAATGGCGACGGGAGTGTTTATCATCTTGGTCTCGTGCCCGATCAACTTGCCGACACCATCATTGCCGTTGGCGACCCCGGAAGGGTGGAGCAGGTCAGTCATTATTTTAGCAAGGTTGAGTTCAAAAGTCAGAATCGGGAGTTTGTCACGCATACCGGGATCTATCAGGGCAAACGGATTTCAGTCATCAGTACGGGTATTGGTCCGGATAATGTTGAAATATTCTTTCACGAAGTAGATGCGTTGGCCAACATTGATCTTTCCCGCCGTGAACCACGGGCAGTGCATCGGACACTCAATATCATTCGCCTCGGAACTTCCGGCGCCATGCAAGCGGATATCCCGGTCGGCTCCCACATGGTGAGTGACTATGCGGCTGGCCTCGACAACCTGATGAATTTTTACAGCCTCTCACACCGGGAAGAGGAGTATGCAATGGCGGAGGCACTGCAGCGTCATGCGAAGATTTCATTTCAGCCCTACCTGGTCAGGGGCACTGTTTCGTTGCGTGAGAAAATCAGCGACGGCATGCTGGTGGGGAATACGGTCACATGTCCGGGGTTCTACGCTCCGCAAGGCCGACGGGTTCGCATTCCTATCCGATATCCTGCATTGCTGACTGATCTGAGCTCATTCAGGTCGGGGAGCATTTATTTCTCCAATTTCGAGATGGAAACATCCGCCTACTTTGCCTTTGGCCGGCTGATGAACCACGCCACCGCCAGTGCCAATGCCATTATCGCGAACCGGGTTACCGGTGAAATTGCCCGGGACGGGCACGCGATCATCGACTCCCTGATTGTCAAAGTCCTCGAGCAGGCATAAAAAAGCCCGGGTCAACCGCAACGGTCACCGGGCATTCAAAGTATTGGTGCTGTTTCCTTACGCTGTCGTCATGCTGTCCATCCGGACGATATGCTTGCCAGCCTTGTAAGGCTCATTGTTGTAGAATCCAGACAAGATGCGGTGAGCGATCTGCTCGATGACCAACTCTTCTTCCGTCTTGCCTTCCTTACCTTGCCAGAATACGCGCAATGGGTGGCGCTTCATGTCGTCTACGTAAGACTTGGCATGGTGGTACTGTTCATCAGTAAACGTGATGGTGAAGCAGGTGCGAACTTTTTGTGTTTCCATAGGTATAGCTGTGGTAATAATCTTTTTGCAAGCCGTATGCCACGAATTTCATGCTATTTTAAGAAATTCCAGCCGTTCCCTCCAACACCCTCGACCGCAGGCGGGCAATGGTGTTCGGCATTGAGACAATTGGCCCTGACCTTCTAACTTTGCGGCCCATTCCATGCGCGAACATTCTATTCATACACTTAAGAACGGTATACGGGTTGTCCATAACCAGGTTGCAACCACGAAGATTGTTCACTGCGGTATCATGCTGGACATAGGCAGCCGGGATGAAACTCCCGCCAATCAGGGGATTGCTCACTTTTGGGAGCACATGGCCTTTAAAGGAACGCGCAAGCGAAAGGCTTTCCATATCATCAACCGGCTGGAGTCTTTGGGTGGAGAGCTGAACGCTTTCACCGACAAGGAGAAGATTCTCTTCTACGCTTCCCTGAGGGACGACTACTTCGAGCGGGCTGTCGAGCTGCTGACAGACATTACTTTTCATTCCGTCTTCCCAACGCCACAAATAAACCGGGAACGCAACGTCATCCTTGAAGAGATGGCCATGTACCACGATGATCCCGAGGGATCATTACAAGATGAATTTGACCGGCTGGTGTTTGGAAGCCACCCACTGGGGATGAACATTCTGGGGACTGAAAAAACGGTGAAATCATTTCATCGCGCTGACTTCACCCAATTTATCCATGAACACCTGGACACAAGAAAAATGGTGTTCTCGGTCGTAGGCAATGTAACGTTTGATGAAGCGATCCGACTCGCGGAAAAACACCTGGGAGCCATGCCCCGCCGGGAGAGTGTGAAAAAAAGGAAGCCCTTTGGCATTTACAAGCCAAAGGAAGTAACACTTCACCGCGAAGTAAAGCAGGCGCGATGCGCCATGGGGCGCCCGGCATTATCGGCCAGCGACCCCCGGAGGAGTACTTTCTTCCTGCTCACCAATATCCTTGGCGGCGGAGGTTTGAATTCAAGGCTGAATCTTTCCCTTCGGGAGAAATACGGTTTCGTATATTCCATCGGGTCGCATTTTGTTCCCTTTACGGATACCGGCTTGTTTGTTATTTCTTTTGGAACAGAACCGTCGCAACTGTCGCGAAGCATCAGGCTGGTTCATGAAGAGTTGCGCAAACTACGGGAAGGTAAACTCGGCGTTCGTCAGCTGACTTCTGCCAAGGAACAGATCATGGGACAGGTGGCCATGGCCGAAGAGAGCAATATCGGTTTCATGATGATGATGGGACGGAGCCTCCTGGATCTGGGACGGATTCCACCTCTGGAGGAAATTTTTTCCCGGATACGAACAACTACATCTGAAGACCTTCGGGGAATGGCCACAGAAATTTTTGACCAGGAGCGAATGAGCTATCTGCGGATGGAGCCAAAGTAAATTAAACGGTATGAACATTGAAAACCCTGCTGTCAGTCGCTACGCTGAAGCTATGACTTCTCCGGAGTCGCCCCTTCTGAAGCGCATCAACCATGAAACCCATGCTGATGTGCGTATGCCTCGAATGCTTTCGGGCCATTTGCAGGGAAGGTTCCTGGCCCTGATCAGCTCCATGATCCGGCCGAAGAGGATTCTCGAGATCGGAACCTATACGGGCTACTCAGCGCTGTGCCTGGCCGAGGGACTTGCCCCTGGAGGAAGGCTCATCACGATCGATAATAATGATGAACTGGAAAAGCGGGTTCGTAGCTACTTCGCGGAGTCACCCTGGAACGCCAGCATCGATTTTCGCGTGGCCGATGCGCAAGCACTGATCCCTGCACTGCCCGGCCCGTTTGATCTGGTCTGGATCGACGCCGACAAGGAAGGCTATTCCAAGTACTTCGACCTGGTTATCGACAAAGTTTCTTCCGGTGGTTACATCCTCGCTGATAATGTCCTGTGGAGCGGGAAAGTGCTGGAACCCGATCCTGACAAGGATACCCGCGCCATCATGGCCTTTAGCGAGAAAGTTCGCAATGATTTACGGGTGCAGACAGTGCTGGTACCCTTGCGCGACGGGATTATGCTAATGAGAAAAATTTAGCAAAAACCCTTATCTTTGCTCTTGCAAATGAGACTTCTTGCTCCAGCGCTTATTTTTTGCGGAGCCGTAGCCAGTTTTGGCCAATCTCCGCAGGTACCCCACAAAATGAAATTTGCGGGAATGACCCTGACTATCCGCGATGATGCACGACGGGAGATTCAGTCCGATGTCGATGCACTGACACGCAGCCCGAAGTATTTTGGTATCAAGGCCGAGCGCGCAAAAACTTACTTCCCACTTATTGAGGAGGCCTTCGAAGAAGAACGTCTTCCGCTTGACTTCAAGTACCTGGCGCTGCAGGAGAGCGCGCTGATTGCCGATGCCGTCTCGACTTCTAACGCCGTTGGATTTTGGCAGTTTAAAGACTTTACAGCCGTGGAGATGGGACTTCGTGTGGATAACGCTATCGACGAACGCATGAACATCGCCAGTGCCAGCCGGGCGGCAGCCAGATACCTCAAGCGGTGCAATCACTATTTTAACAACTGGATTTATGCCCTTCAGGCCTATCAGATGGGTGCCGGCGGAGTTATGCGCGTAGTGGGCGATAAGGATCTCGGCTCGCGTCACATGGAAATTACTTCCGAGACTTATTGGTATGTCAAGAAGTTCCTGGCTCACAAAGTGGCCTTTGAGGGTGTGGAAGGCAAACCCTCCCTGGAAGTAACAATTGTCCCCAATGCGGGCGGCAAGTCATTGTCCGACCTTGCGCGGGAGTCATCCATCGACGAAGAAAAGATCAGGGAATTCAACAAGTGGCTGAAGACGGACCGGATTCCGGACGACAGGGCCTACGTAGTTCTGCTGCCAAAGGGTGAAATGGCGGCAGGCTTTAATGTTTTGTCTGTTGCCGCTGCTGCGAAGATTGCAACGCCCGACAAGAATGCAATCGTTGGTCCGGAACAAAAGGAGATCAACGGCCTTCCGGTCATCCAAGCCAGGGATGGAGAGACGCTCGCCGCTTTGATTGCAAGGGCAGAAGTTAGCATGAGCCGGTTTCTCAGCTATAATGATATGGACATTGCCATGCCCGTACAGCGTGGGCAGTGGTACTTTCTCGCCAAGAAGAAAAAAGCTGGCCCTCAGGAACTTTATACCGCCGGACCCAACGAAGATGTTTGGTCTGTAAGCCAGCGATTTGGTGTGCGAATGAAATCGTTGCTGAAGTACAATGATCTGGAAGGGCAGGGTAGCCCGATTGGTGGTAAGACACTCTACCTGACTCACCACTCGCTGGGCAGTGCTGTTTATATGCCCGATAGCGCCATTGCGGTGCTGGATGCTGAGGGGTCGTTCGACTGGGATGTGTCGCTTTCGCCAACCCGCAGCGCGCCGTCGGCTTCTGTGTCTTCTGCGACAACGGCAGGAACTGAGCAGCCCCAAACAGAAAATCCTGCAAATGGACTCGCTAGCGCCATTCATGAAGTCAGGCCATCCGATACATTGTATAGTGTTGCCCGTCAGTACGGCGTCACCATCAGAGAGATTATGGAGTGGAATGGGAAGAAGGACTTTAGCCTTGCCGTGGGCGAAAAACTCAGGGTGGCCACCCAATGATCGGAGAATTCAGCAATTTATCCACTTTCCTTACCTGCAAATTCCTATTATTTTTTCCAACATCTTTGATTCTGTCGGAAAAGGATAATTTTGTCGCGAGTCCCTTTGGATGACAAGCCAGAATGAACCTATGAAGAAGCCGATCGACCTTGTGATGTTGGTAGACGATAATGACACTGATAATTTTATCAGCAAGCGGATCATTGAGATTACTGAATTTGCAGAACGTGTAGAAGTAAAGAATTCCGGAAAGAGTGCGCTGGACTACCTGGCCGAAAATGAAGACATTCCGGAAAACCTTCCCAACATCATCTTTCTTGATATCAACATGCCGGTTGTAGACGGCTTTGTGTTTCTCTATGAATTTGAGAAATTCCGCGAGCTGGTAAGAACCAAGTGCAAAGTGATCATCCTTTCGAGCTCGGATAACAAGCGGGATATCGATAAGATTGTCAATAATAATTACGTTATCAAGTTCATTACCAAGCCATTGACTGAGATTTCTCTTGAGGAAATCAGGCGGAAACATATGTGAATAGGCCGGCTTTTGTATTTTTGCCGCCTAAACCCATTTTATGACCCGTCGCTATGTTCATGCCCTGACTGCCGGCATTTTGCTTACCGCAGCGCTCACCGTCGAGGCCCAGGTAGTTAAAATTGACTCTACTACCCATTGGAGAAAGTCCATGAAGGCCGGACTTAATATCAACCAGGCCGCGTTTTCGGGAAACTGGAAAGGTGGTGGTGTGAATTCGTTTGGATTCAATACACTGTTTAACTACAAGGCCAACTACAAAAAGGACAAGGTTTCCTTCGATAACGAAGTTGATTTGCTCTATGGCATGGTCAACAATGAAGGGCAGGGTGTCCGCAAGACCATGGACCGGTTCTATATCGATACCAAGTATGGTCATGCGCTCACAGAAACATGGGATGCGTTTGTGGCCATGAATATTCTGTCACAATTTGCCAAAGGCTTCAAGTATGTGAAGGATGCCAATGGTGTTGAGCAGGGCCAGCTGATCTCGGACTCGTTCTCGCCAGTCTTTATTACAATGACATTGGGTGCCGAGTGGAAGCCGGAGAGCTATTTCAAGATGCGCTTTTCACCCATCGCACCGCGCGTGACATTACTTCGCGAGAATGATGGCCGCTACAGTGCCGTTGATCCGGTGGCACCTTATGGCGTACCCGTAGGTCAGGCCGACCGCTTTGAGTGGTATGCGTTTCAGATGACCGCTGACTTTGATAAGGACATTGCGAAGAATGTGAACCTGAAAGCACGCTACATGATGTTTGCCAACTACAAAACCCTTGAGATCAACATGATTGACCATCGCGTAGACTTCTCGCTTACTGCGAAGGTGGGGAGGTTCTTCAACGTGAACCTGGGCAGTATTTTCATTTATGACTTCGACCAGGACCACAGCCCGCAGTACAGCCAGGCGCTGTCGCTCGGTGTATTGTACACGTTCCAGAATTTTGCGGAGAAGTAGCTATTGGTGAATGGCAGGTGGAAAGCAACTTCCACTCACCACTTACCACTTACTACTCACCCCATGGTAACCCTTCGTCTCACAACCCCCTCCGACATCCCCGGGCTGCAACGTCTAGCCATCGACACGCAGGTCGACACCTTTGGGGCTTATAATACCGAGGCCAATATGCAGGCTTTTCTCGACGAAGCGTATAATGTGGAGAAAATGCATCAGGAACTCGACGAGCCAGGATCCCACAACTACCTTGCTTTCGTTGATGACGAGTTGGCCGGCTTCATGCGACTGCGGCTTTCATCGGAAGTAGAACATCTGTTGGGCAAAAATACCATCGAACTGCAGCGTCTTTACGTGGATAAGAAATTTCACCGTCAGGGCGTGGGCACTGCCCTGATGCGTGAGGCCATAGACCTGGCACATGCCGGCCGCTATGAATGGATATGGCTCGGCGTGTGGGAACGCAATTTCAAAGCGCAGGAGTTTTACACGCGCTGGGGATTCGAACGGTTCTCTGACCACATTTTTCAAATGGGAGAGGATCCACAGACAGATTGGCTGCTGAAAAGGAAGGTCTAGTCAGTCTGGATCCACCCATCCTCCCAATGGGAGAGTGTATGTTTGTCCCCCTTTAGGCCTGCCCTGAGTTTATCGAAGGGTGCAGGGGCGGGGAGTCTGGTAGATATAGGTTCTGACTCCACTTCAAATTACTCATCATTCACTCTTCAGGGTAACAGCTGGATTCACGCTGTTCATCGCGAAGTACTTCGCAAAACCGATGCAGACTACCAGCGCCATCATCATCAGGATCACAGCGAGGAAGCTTATGCCATTGAGCTTGACATGTTCACTAAAGTTGGTTAGCCAGTTTGACATCAGGATCCAGCATACGGGTGCGGCCAATGTACCAGCCAGCATGGCAATTCTGAAGTAGGAGGTGGTAAAGAGTCGGAGCAGTTCACCTGGCGATATTCCAAGTACTTTTCGAATGGCTACCTCCCGAGTACGGTTTTCAATGGCGAAAGAAATGAGTGTGTAGATCCCGAGTAAGGCGAATCCCACGGAGACCGCCGTGAGAACTACGACAATGTTTCCCATCCGTCGTTCGGCCTCATAAAGCCTGTCGATGTTGTCATCGAGGAAATTGAATTCAAAGAGCAGACCGGGGATGGCAGCCTTGAACCTTTCTTCAGTGGCCTGCAAGCCCTCCGGGATACTTCCGGCAGCCAGACGCACATAAAGTTGGCTGAAACTCCGTTCAGGGTAAACAACTATTACCAGCGGGGCAATCTTGTTGTGCAGCGACCTAAAGTGAAAATCTTTTACGACCCCGGTGATCGCTTTTTTGTTTGCCTCTCCGAAAGGTGACAAGAACTTCCCCTTGCCCTCTGTCCACCCAATGTAGTCGCGGGCCGATGCGTTGATGAGCATCTGCATTTCGGTTCCAGCGAGAATTTCCTCTTCGGTTCCCTCCAGGAGCTCCATTTTCATGGTTCCGATAAATTCCTTGCCCACGGTAATTACGTTCATGGACTCGGGTTCAAGCTGACCTTCCCACCAGGTAGTTTGATTCCAGTTGGCACGACCTGCCACAAAATCGGAGTAGGCAGCGTTTTCAACGACGTCAGATGAAATCAATTCCGTTCGCAGTGAAGATAGAGTCGCCACAGGCACCCCCCGGGGCAAGGTGACTGTGATCACCTGATCTTTGTCGAAGCCGAGGTCCTTGTTTCTCATGTATTGCATCTGACGCACGATGACCATGCTGCTGATCAAGAGAATGATGGAGAGCGTAAACTGGAAGAAGATCAGGCTATGTTGAACGAGATTCCCTTTTCCACCCTGCGCCTTGCTGCCTTTCAAAATTGCGCCGGGGCGCAACCGGTTGACATAAAAAGCCAGGTAACCGACTGATACGAGAACAAGCAATGCTGTTACACCGGTCACGAAGAAAAGGAACAGCGGATCGGTATAGGGTATCTCGACCGGACTGCCCAGCCAGGAAGAAAGCAGCGGCTCAAGGAGTTCCACCAGTACGATGCACACGATAAGGCTGATCAGAGAAAGACCGAGGCTCTCCAGGATGAACTGGATGTTCAGCTGTGCCCCTGTTGCGCCCACTGATTTTCGAATGCCAATTTCCTTAACGCGTTTCAATGCCAGCATGGCGGTGATGTTGAAATAGTTCATGAGGCAAATGACCAGTACCGACAAAGCCAGGGTGGAGAAAATGAAAATGTACCGGACATCATACGAGGGCATTTGATTGCCCCTGTTGTGCTGAAAGTGAATGTCGGTGATGGGTTGAAGCTCAAACTTTTTAAAACTGACCTGATTCTTTCCGGGGAGGTCAACAGTTATGGCCTGGATCTTCGATACGACGGCATTTCTGTTGGCAGCCGGATGAAGTTTGATGTAGGCGAAATAATTGTATTGGTTCCACGACTCGCTGCTGCCCTTGCCGAAAATACGGTCCAGATTCTCGAATGAAACCAGGTAGTCGCAGCGCAAATGGGTATTGGCAGGCAGATCGTTGAAGACACCGGTAACGGTAAAATCAAGTTGGTTGTCCTTCAGTCTGATAACCTTGCCGACCGGGTCGTCTTGACCAAAGAGTTTGGAGGCTATAGTCCGGGAGATGGCAATGCTGTTGATGTCGGCAAGCACGGTGGAAGCCTGTCCGAATGCGAGCGGAAAGTGGAAGACCTGAAAAAAATTGGGGTCTGCCATCAGGAAGTAGGGTTCGAGGAATGTTTTCTCGCCATATTCCACCACCACCTTTTCACTGTATGTTACGCTGTGCAGCCGTACGAATTCTTCCACTTCGGGAATTTCCGCTTTAAGTTTAATCGGAATTGGGGGTGCCGTCTTTACCCATGAATCTGTGGTTGACGGGTCTCCGTTGACCATCCTGAAAATCCGGTCGCCATCAGGGTGGAACTGATCAAAGGAGAACTCGTAGCGAATGTGAACGATGCACACCAGACAACAGGCAAGGCCAAAGGCCAGACCTGCCAGGTTGATGCTGTAGGTTGTTTTGAATTTCCGCAACTGGCGGAGGAGTGTGTGTGCGTAGTTTTTCCACATATCCAGATGTTTAATTGCTAAGGACCCCGAGCGCCAGGGAAGGTTGCGTAAATTACCTTTGGATTTCAATTACCTGGAAAATTTCAGCGCCGATAAGGCTTCGGGACACAATGAGGTCCTGAAATTTGCGTGAGACAGCCTACGGGAGCCCACCCAAATAGGGGCGTATTTTTTCCAGCCACTTTTCATCGATCAACTTTACCCCCCTCAATTGTCCCAATGAATCCAGCTTGCCGTGCTGCGACCGATAGGCGAGAATCGCTTGTGCCTGCTTGCGTGATATGTAGGGATGTCTCATGAGTTCCTCCAACGTCACCTCGTTGAGTAGGAGCACTCGTGGAGAGAAACCAGATCTTACTTCGAATTGAATTTCTAATCTTTTTATCACTGCGCTATCCAGGCCATAGACTTCCCTCAACTGCTCGAAAGCTACAAAACCCCCAAGCCGGTCACGGAAGGTTATTATCCGCTTTGCAAGAACAGGGCCAATTCCGTACACATTGATAAGTTGCGTTGTGTCCGCTGTGTTGATATCATCCCGCGACTTTTCGCGTTTGGATTTTGAGGCAGTCTTAGGTTTGTCTTGTTGAGTGGAGGTGATCATCATGAAGGGCTTTGCCCGCCGATACCACGCAGTGTCCATACCGTAGATCCGCAAGACATCTTCCTTTTTGTGAAACTTCCCGCCTTTCTCCCGGTAGCGCACCATCCTGGAAGCCAGAGACCTCGACAACTGCAGAGAAACCAATTCTTTCTCGGAGGAGATGTTGGGATCAAACCTGTGCATCGCCAACGTGTCTGACTTCACCACTGGGGCTAGCCGTTCCTGTGCCTCGATCCAGGCCAGCAAACTGTCGGTGCGATCAATGTCAAGTGGAGTGCGGTACTCTATGAAATGGTGATAGGCTGGTTCGCTGAACAGAATCATGAAGATGAGCGGGATGAGCAGGAGGAAGGCATTGGTTTCCATCCTGGTAAAACCGAAGAAGGCACGGATGAAAAGACGGAGGCGTTTCACATCCTGAAAATAGCCAATGGGGATCTGTTTGAAATAGCTTTTGACTGACGGTTAGCGGGATGAAGTTTGTCAGGATTTCGGGATGAGTAGTACCGCACGAGGTGAGCGTTCGTTTACTGTCAATGGTAGGCGCCATAGAAATCACAGATTGCCTGCGTTTCCTTGCCCCGGCATTAATGCCGGGGCAAGGAAACAGGCAGAACTGTTGAAGAGACGAGAAGGAATAATGTTTCTGTCATAGGGATGTTGCTGAACTGGGGTTAACAATGCAGAATTTGTCAGGTTTCCAGGATGAATGTTTTACCGATGAGGCGCGGAGAAATGCAAATTTTACCGCAGAGACGCGGAGGCGCAGAGAAAATATAGCGGATAAAATTTCTATAGGATGTGGAACGCGAAGCGCTGCCTTCGAGAAACCTGGGGTAGCTGTACACAAGAAAAATCTGTGGTAATCTGTGAAATCAGTGGCAACCCCAACTGCCAAGACGTTGTTCGCGCCTCCGCGGTTCAATCCTCAACCCAAAAACATCCTATTCTCCGCCAAACATTTCCCAAGCTTTCGATACAGCAACATCAACGCCGCCGCACTCAAATCTCCATGCAGTGCATTCATCATGCGCTTGGCCAACGGACCTTCATTCAACACGACACCGATCTCTTTGTCCCAATGCCTCAGGCTAGAGCTGTCGATTGTCAACAGTCTTTCGTAAATATGTTTCCAAAGCTGTCCCGCAGTACATGGCGCAGCGAACCCAAAAGTTTGAGTGTATTCCGAGGACAGAATTTTGGCATCGGCCCCCAGTTTGGACGAGTCATCCAGGATGCCGGCGAGCATTTCTGTCTTGCGGTGCATCTGCTCTTCCAGGTTAACGAACTTCTCCAGCGTCAGGGCGCGAATGGTTTCAATCACCAGCGCTTGAATCGCCAGATCAGCCGCTGGGCATTCCTGAATATCCATTAGCCGGATTTCAATGGAGCCGCGGTCAAATCGTGGAATAGCGCCGCGCGAGTTGACCCAAATGGGATCAAGGATTTCGTCGGCATTATGAGGCGCAATGTCGGCTTTGATCCGTTCATACACCGTATTGAAATACTGACGCTTTGAAAAAACACCTTCCGGAATCACCTTGCCCGTGATTGAAGGAATGACTTGCTGGTTGGTCTTGTAGTAGACCATTCGGGTATCCAGATAGCCGGTGGGTACTCCATCAAGAATCGGAGAACTTGCGCACAGAGCCGGCAGTATCGGAAGCACTACACGAATAGCTGCGTGCAGTTTAGCGAACTCCTCATCATCGTAGAAAGGCATGTTCAGGTGGGTACTCTGCAGATTCGACCAACCATGCCCCCGACAATCGAAAATCTTGTTGTAAATCTCGTACACATCATTGCTGTCGTGTGGCCAGAGCCTTGTCTCGGTCTGCGGGTTCATCCAGGGATGCGCCGCCGTAGGCAGAAGCATGGCATTCCACTGCCCCAGGACTTTGTTGATCCTGGTAATGTTGTCACTGAAGCCACTGGAAAGCGCGTAGAGATCGCTCTCAGGTTTGGTGGACTTCAATTCAACAACGTGCATAACCAGCTCGTTAGACCACGTCACAAGGCCATTCTCAAAATCGCTGCCGTATTTACCCAGCTCGGCCTTCAGCAGTTCGTCGGCAACCGGACTGACATTCATTGTGTCGCGGTCAACAATCATGTACTCGAGCTCTACACCAAAGGCCTGGAATAGGTGGAGACGGGAGGGCTGTATCATTTCGCCGATTTTATTTTGTTGAGAATGACCTCCATAATCTGGTCGTAGAGTCTTTCTTTCAGAATCTTGTCTTCAATTCCCGCGTCTATGTTGGGGTTGTCATTGACTTCAATGACGTAGAATTTGCCATCCACCTCCTTCATATCCACGCCGTACAGACCTTTCCCAATCAGCGTGGTTGCCTTCAGGGCTGTCTTCAGAAGTCCGGCAGGTGACTGGTCGACGGGCACGCATTCAACTTCTCCGTCGCGCGAAGCTTCTTTCTTGGCACTCCAGTTTACAATCTGCCAATGTTTGGTTGCCATGAAGTATTTGCAGACGAATAACACCTGCCCGTCAATGATGCCCACACGCCAGTCGAACGGAGTAGGAAGAAACTCCTGAGCGATAATCAGGTCAGACTTCTCAAACATGCTCTCGCGCACCTTCTTGAATTCCTCCAGGTTGTTGATTTTTACAACGCCCTTGGAGAAGGCCCCGTCCGGCTGTTTCAAGATGAATGGAAAATTCATCTTCTGCGGCACACTGTCACAATTTTCAGCGGTCAATACCAATGACCTTGGCGTAAGCACTTTGTTGGCGTTGAGCAGTTCGTGCAGATAGACCTTGTTCGTGCACTTGGATATTGATTCCGGATCGTCAATGACAGCTAAGCCCAACGACTCAGCTTTCTTGGCAAAGCGGAAGGTGTGGTGGTTGACATTCGTTGTCTCGCGAATGAACAACGCATCATATTGAATTAATTGATCGATGTCATTCCGTGTGATGAACTCGGTATTGAACCCTGCTTCCAGGGAAGCTTTGTAAAAACGTTTCAGCGCCCGGTTGTCGGATGGAGGACTGGATTCATCCGGGTTCACGAGAATGGCCAGGTCGTACTTCTTCTTGTCAGGACGATAGTCACGTTTTCTTAATAGATATTTCTCCAGCGCACTTTCGAGGATGGGCTGGTCTGTTTCCGGCATCTCACTTAAACTCAGGGGCCGGATGCTCTGCAACACCCATTTGCTTTTCTTGGAGAATATAGCCCGAACCAACGGAGCCTGTACAAGCTGAAAGAGTTGCAAGGCCAGCTTGTTCAGGTGCTCGGACTGTGAAGATCCGAAATAGACATTAAATTCGACCTTGTCGTAAGGTTCATTTCTGAACGTGGATTGAATCAAGGTGTCAAAGTCAAGCGAGTCATCCCGAAGGATGGAGGGAAATCGGAAGTCCTGGATGGTGGTAACCTCCGGCAGCACTTTGTGTCCGCGTGCTTCAGCGAGCAATGAAACGTAATAGCCCTCGCTCTGGTACTGATACGATTTGCACAGATTAAGGATCTTCAGATTCTTGACGGCCTGAAACCGCTCATCGGTGATGTACTGAGCCGGCGTGATCACCTCAACGTCTTCCAGGCGCAGGTTCCATCGTTTGGGCTTTTCGACGATGATCAGTTTTGGCATGGGGAAGGCGCAGGATCGTGCGGGGATGGGTTGTCGGTTGTCCGGGGGGCGATCACTTGGGCTCGATGATTAACAAGTTAGCATCATAGGTGACAATCCCCAACATAATGCTATTGAGAAGCCGGTCGAACGTGACACTGTAGTACTGAGATTTCAAGGGGTTGGGGTTCATGGGGTCAGCCAGCGACACCATGCCGTGATGCCCATCGTATCCGTTGATGATGGCAAAATGGCCCACCGGCTCCCCCCTGACGCTGTCATACTTATTGGTTTTGGGATTCTCCCGGGGCGTGCCGTACAGATACGTAGCGCTGAGTCCAGCCATGACCGGGGTTGATTTCTTCAGATAGCCTTTAATCAGATGCTCATCCAATTCGGCGCTGAGGAGCTTACCTCCGGCTTCGAGAAAGTTGATGTAAGCTTTGCTGGCTATCTGCAACTTGCGACGTTTGGGCTTGTATCGAATCTGCCGATGAAGATTCTCGATCACTTTTCGCGAGGACAACTTAAACCAGGTTGGATCCATCACGTGGAGGTTATACGTATAGATGGACGCCTGGTAACCCCGCTGCAGCGCATGGTTACCCATCATAACCGCCAGTGTACCGCCATTCTTCAGCTGCTTAACCTCCCTGATCACTTGCCGTAGAGAAATCGAATCACCGTAGTATTGGTACAAGGCATGCAGACAGGTCGGGCCGCAAGTCACCTCATCTGGCTGTGCCTTGATGTCAAAGTCGAGGAAGAGGGCCTTTTGGTGAACCATGTTCAGAAGAGTTTGGAGATAAACAGATCAAAAACCTCAACCAGAATGAGAAGAATGATAATCAATTCCAGGAAGCTGCTCTCACGCTGTGCACTTATTTCACGGAAGACCCGAAGATTGTCTTCGATAATGCGCAGTGTGTACTCGATCTCGCTGAAGCGGACGCGCAAATCGTAGTGTTTCATCAGGCCCTTGTTCAGGTTGTCAAGGTATTCGTTTTCCCACACGATTTCCGGAGCGTCAAAGATATAGATGTTGTCGGCGATGTCATTGTTGGTATTCAGCGCCCGGCCTATAAACTTCATCATATTGCGGCGGTTGATTTTCAATTTGCCGGTCGCTTCAAGATGGTTTGTGAATCCGCGAATTTCAGTGAGCAGATTTTCGGAGGTATGGTGGTAGTGATCCAGTGCTACAGACTGTGCCAGGTTGAACATGCCGATGCGAACGACCTTGTCGTCGATGTGATCAACAATAACTTCGTTGAATTCGAACTGGAGCACGCCTTCATGTACACTGATTTCATGGTCATCGCGAAGCCACGTATCGGGACTTTTGAGAAACGGCTGGATAATTTCGGTTGCCTGTTTGATCTCATCCTCACTGTGGCCCGAGAACGCAATCACGCCGTAGTTGAAGTAGTACTGGTATTTGTCGTTACCCAGTCCATAAAAAAGTTCAGATGATGAGTCCGCCAGTGGTTTCAAGTCCAGGAATGCTTTGATGGCTTTCAGGTCGAGCTGGTTGGCTATGCGGATGGCAGACAGTTTCATTCCTTGAGTGACTTGTTGTGGCTAAGCGCGCATTTCCTTCCAAATGTTTCCACCCCGGTTCAGATCTCAAGTTTCAGGTTCTCCCAGTCCCGCAACCTATTGAGGTCTCAAAGATAACCGTTATATCATCGACAATAAATGGGAATCACCTAATTTGCGCCGCAAACCTTCAATGCTGATGAAAGTCATATCTGTAATTGCCATTGCCTGCCTTATTTCGATTGAGAGCCATGGGTGGGGTGCCACAGGGCACAGGGTGACCGGGCTGATCGCGGAGCAATACCTGACAACGAAGGCCAAAAAGAAGATTGCTGCCATTCTTAACCAGGAGTCATTGGCCATGGTGAGCAACTGGATGGACGAGATAAGGTCCGATTCAACTTACAAGTACACAGAAATCTGGCACTACACAACGATCCCGGATGGGAAACGCTATGAGGAGGTAGCCAACAATCCAGACGGCAAAGTGGTTGAGATGATCGAAAAGTTTGTTGCAGATCTCCGCAGCAAGAAATTAACCAAGAAAGAGGAATTGGAAACACTCAAGATGCTGATTCATCTCGTCGGCGACATTCATCAGCCCTTGCACGTTGGCAAGCCCGGCGACCGCGGGGGCAATGATGTCAAGGTGAAGTGGTTCCGCAACGAGTCCAACCTTCACCGGGTTTGGGACAGTGAGATGATCGATGACACCAAACTCAGTTATACCGAATTGGCAGCCTCGCTGGGCAAGCCCGATGATGCCACGGTGAAGGAGTGGCAGTCAGCATCTGTTCGTGACTGGGCGCATGAGTCGATGACCTATCGTCAGCAAGTCTATGATATTGGTAAGGGGAACCTGAGCTATCAATATGGGTACAAGTACTTTGGAATCGCCAGACATCGCATGCTCCAGGCGGGTGTAAGACTGGCGGGTCTTCTAAACCAAATTTACGGCAAATAGGGAATGACGCGTCAAGCCATGGCTGATCACCCATGCGCAAGCCTCTATACCCTTTCTACGATCTCATAAGGAAACCCCCTTAAAGCAATCTTGAGTGCATCCAATGTGACATGTTCTTCGCGGACCACCTCAGCGCTGTTTTCAACTAGTGATACCTGGGCGTCATGAACACCTTTAACATTCGATAGCAAGCGCTTGACGGTTGTGGCACATCCGCTGCACGTCATGCCGGTGATCGTATACGTCTCTTTCATAGATCAGGATCAGAATTTAAGAATTAAAGAATGGGACAATTACAGATTATTTAGACAATACAAAAATTGTCACGGTTCAGTTCGGTGAATAGGAAGGATTTTTGATGGTGGCCTCTAGACGCTGCCATTCTTGCCTTTCGCGAGTTTTGGTTACCTTTGAACTTGATTTTTTGAATGGCTGACGAAATTAACGCTCTGACCCAAGCATACCATGCTATTTTCCCTATGACCTTACGAAGAGCGTTTTTTGGCTTTGTTCTACTGGGGGTATTCTCTTCAACGGTGAGCACCGTGCGCGCTCAAGAGCAGGACACAGCAGTATTCGATATTAAGGACCACAGTTTCTTACTTCCACAGGCCAGGCCCGCGGGCAAATACTCACATGCGATTTATCTGCTTTATGTTGTTCCTCCCAAAGACTGGACATTGGATGCCATCGTGGCTCCGATGTTTAATTATACCGGGAAGTACACCCTTCCCAAGGGTTTTAATGTTCAAGGGGGTGTTTCGTCGTTGATTATTTCGAACCGATTCAATGCGGGTCCCTTTTGGAATTATTCCACAGACAAGTTCCATTTTGGCGTAGGTTACCAGGTGGCTTTCAATTTTGGCGTGCTGAATCAGTTTGGCTTCAATACGGTGTTGACCGGTTGGGAAACGCAGCCTTCCTTGTCGGTGGGCTACAGTTTTGAAAGAACTGCCCTCACGATTCGCGCTGATATGTACAATACGCTTGACATTAGCGTCAGTGAAGGCGGCAATACCATTTCCAATAATGAGACATTCATCAATGGCTATAGTGTGACCACAAGCTTCGAGCAGCGTCTTACGAAGAAAAGGGTATTATCGATTGGGTTTAAGATGAACTATCTGCGCTATCACATTGTCGCGTGGCCAGCTTTGCCGGCAAGCAAGTATCGGTACTTCATGCCCGAATTTCAGGTAGGGTGGAATTTCTAATGAATGGATCATGAACTTTCTTTGTAAACTGTTTTTCGCTTCCCTTATTATTCTGGCCGGTTGCTCCAAGAGCGAGATTACGGCTCCTCCCGTTACGGATGATGGCAATTTGGCAGGCACAACAGCTATACCCTTTGTAGGCCCGGCATCCATCAAGGCAATGGAAGGAATATATACCCTTGCAAGTGGCACAGAGAATATGGGTACTTCGTTTGTGTGCAAGGTTTCAAAGTACAAGGTGTCTTTCTTTAGTAACGTAGGCGGCCTGCACATCATTCTGAAGTATGGATTCAAAGCCTCCGATGGCTCAATCCAGTTTTCAGGATTCTGGCGGTATACCGAAAGTCCAAATCAGGGAACAATCCAATTCTCCATGCCGGCGGCTGATGGGGCTGCGGAATTGCTCAATGGCATTGCTACCAACGCGAAGTTGAGCGGTACCTTTGGCGGTGCCGCGGTTTCGATCCAATATGAACGTCCATTTACCGCCTACGCGATCAACAACCCCATCATCATTTTTGCCCACCATGGTATTCAGACTACTGTGGATCCGCCCTTTGCGGAGAATTCGCTTGACGTCGTTCTCAATGCGGAAGACTACGGCGTTACCGGTTTGGAGCTGGATGTTCGGATGACAAAAGACAATGTCCCGATTCTCATACATGATCCGACCATCAACACCCGATTAACGAAGAAGGGGCCCTTGTTTGGCTATTGGGACCAATATAGCTTTCCGTTCATTTCTCAGTATGTCGAATTGGTCGATGGTCAGCGTGTTCCTTCTGTTGAACAGGCGCTGAATGCGTTTATTGACTCCACAACAATGAAATACTTTTGGATGGACATCAAGGGCAATAAAGATGTATTCAAATACCTCGAACCGATCGTACGTAAAGCGTATGAGCGGGCAGCAGCAAAAAATCGCGATGTGGTTCTCTTTGCCGGCTTGCCCTCACAACAGGTAATTGATGAGTTAAACAAAGTCCCCACCTACAAGGCAGGCAATCCGGATTATCCTTATTTTCTCCCACTGCCCACACTGGCAGAGGAGACGGTGGATAAGGCCATCGCCAGCAATTCCGAGTTCTTTGGTCCACGATATACCTTGGGCCTGCTCTTACCCGACGTGCAGCGGGCGCACGACAACGGAATTAAGGTGATTAGTTGGACTTTGAATTCACAGGCATTGATCAGCAACTATCTCAAGAACGGGCAATTCGATGGCTTTATAACGGACTATTCGGCCTACGTTGTGTATGAGTTTTACACCAAGTTCTAAAGCCGTAGCAATGAAATTAACGACGATTATCGGATGTGCGCTCTTATGCTCCTGGATGTTTACAGCCAACGGACAAACCGAGCAGCCCGTGTCGGCTAAGAAACAACACCGCTGGGTTGTCTATGGAGGTATCGGACCCAATGTCTATATCAACAATCTCCAGGTGGCTGCCGATAAAGTCAAGCCCGTGAACTACTCGTTTGTGGCGCGCCTCATGTGGGAGCCTGAATATTTCCTGAGCCTGGGATTTGAAACGGGTTACAATCAGCTTTATAGGATGTCGGGGACGAATCCCACGACAGGGGATGTGAGTATTGTCAATGCGTCGATTCCTATCCAGTTTGTTGTCTCCATGAAATTCCTAAAGGGGTTTTATTGGAACTTTGGGATGGGCCAGGCGTTTCTAATGAACAACGTATCCACTCAAAATCTGGGCAATTACGATGCTTCCGTCGTATCGCTTGGCGACTTCACGGCAGCCGTTGGTTATCGCAAGGATATCAGCGAGCGCTTCACCCTGGGTGTTGAGTTTAAGGGCTACTATTCCGGTAAGCTCGAGGACAAGAATTTGGCGTTGGTATGCATGGCCGGCTACCGTCTCTGGTAGGGCATCTGGTCAGCTTTTTCGTCGGACGCTGACTTTTTGTTTCCTGTAGCAGAAAGGCTTCCTATCTTTACGCCCTTTCAATACCATCATGAGCGAGGAAAAAAGCCTGAACTTCCTGGAAGAAATCGTTGAGAACGACCTGAGTTCAGGAAAGTACACGAGAATCATCACCCGCTTCCCTCCGGAACCGAACGGCTATCTGCATCTGGGTCACGCAAAAAGCATCTGCCTTAACTTCGGGCTGGCACTGAAATATGGTGGAGCTACCAATCTTCGCTTCGACGATACAAACCCGGTGACTGAGGAAACCGAGTATGTCGACAATATCAAGAACGATGTGCAATGGCTCGGATTCAACTGGGCACAGGAACTGTATGCTTCCGACTATTTTCCGCAACTGTATGCTCTTGCCGTCAAACTGATTCAGAAGGGACTGGCTTATGTGGATGATAGCACGAGCGAAGAGATTGCGGCGGGAAAGGGTACCCCCACAACACCCGGAAAAGACTCGCCATACCGCAGCCGCCCTGTCGAAGAGAACATGAACCTCTTTCAGCAGATGCGCGACGGTAAGTTCAAGGATGGCGAGAAGGTATTGCGCGCGAAGGTGGATATGGCACACACCAACATGCACATGCGTGATCCGATTCTCTACCGCATCAAGCATGCCCGTCACCATCGTACCGGCGACGCCTGGTGCATTTATCCCATGTATGATTTTGCGCACGGGCAAAGCGATTCGATTGAGAAGGTGACACACAGCATTTGCACACTCGAATTTGTTCCGCACCGGGAACTGTACAACTGGTTTATCGAGAAACTGGAGATTTTCCCTTCCAGGCAATACGAATTTGCACGGCTCAACGTAACCCACACGATGATGAGCAAGCGAAAGCTCCTGCAGCTCGTCAATGAGGGTCACGTAAGCGGTTGGGATGATCCCCGCATGCCAACACTTAGCGGTGTGCGTCGGCGCGGTTATACTCCAGAAAGCATCCGTGATTTTTGCAACCGTGTTGGCGTTGCCAGACGCGATAACCTGATTGATATCGGCTTGTTGGAGTTCTGCGTCCGTGAGCACCTTAACAAGATCGCCCAGAGACGCATGGTGGTCTTCGACCCATTGAAGATTGTGCTCATGAATTACCCGGAAGGGCAAGTGGAGATGCTCCGCAGTGAAAATATGCCGGGCGATGAGGGGGTTACCTATCGTGAGATGCCTTTTGGCCGCGAACTTCTTATTGAGCTGGACGACTTCATGGAAAATCCCCCCAAGAAATATTTTCGCCTCGCACCTGGCCAAATGGTGCGTTTGAAAAGCGCGTACATCATCCGGTGTGAGGAGGTAGTGCGCAAGCCCGATGGAACCATCGGGGAAGTCCGATGTACGTACCTGCCTGAGAGCAAGAGCGGTTCGGATTCATCCGGAATACAAGTAAAGGGTACACTCCACTGGGTTAGCGCTTCCCACGCAGTGCCCGTGGAGGTGAGGTTGTATGATCGACTTTTTAAGGTAGAAGACGTGAGTACCATCGAAGGTGACTTCCGTGACCACCTCAATCCCAACTCCCTGACGACTCGTACGGTCTATGCAGAGCCCGAGCTAACCAAGGCAGTCGATGGTGATAGCTACCAGTTTCTTCGGATGGGATACTACTGCCTGGATGCTGACGCAACACCAGGGAAACTCATCTTCAACCAGACAGTGACGCTCAGGGATATGTGGGCAAAGAAAAATTGACCACAAGAAGGAATCTCATCCGCGTTCGTCAGGATTTATCGCTTGATCATTCTATGAAGGAAACCTTCTTCCCTTCGTACTGACTGATGATTTCACGCAGGGCCTTGAATGTTTCGTAGGGAGCCTTGGGGGCCACCATGTTGACAATCCACGGCGGGACAGAACCACCAAGGTCGATGTCGATCATATATTCTACGGCCATTTTCCCTGGAGCAACAGGTTTAATGTTCCATCGGGCGCGGGAGTATGGCACGCGGATCACATTGGCTACGGGAGGTAGATACTCGGGAATACTTACGGCTTCAACGATAATTCCCTTGGTCATTGGATCGGGGTCAATGGTCAGGCGAATGACAAAGTCACGATTGCTTGTCAAAACCGGCGCCTCCACTTCCGTGTAGTAAACGAGTTCGCGTTCACTGACGCTCTTCAGAATCCGGGCACTGACCGTCTTGTATTGCCAATTCCCGTACTGATCTATGTCCAGCAAGGCAGCGGCGAGTTGAGATAGCGTGCTATTGACAGTAAATGTCGACCTGACCGTTTTGTACCTTGAATCCGGGCGGGGGCAGGTGTAGACCTTGATGCTGTCCTTCTCCTGTTCAAGTTTGCAATCCACCTGGGAAAGCCCGGTCTGGATGATTAATGACAGCAGCAGTGAAAGGCGGAGGCGCATCTAGCGAGCAGATAAGGAAAATGAAAGACCTTCTTCAAATCCCGAAAAATCATTTTTTAGGTAGCGTGACGTCAGACAAAGTGTTTGCTGGTGGCGTTTGACGAGGAGGTAATGGAATTGCGGCTTGTAGGAGCTCGATAAATCTGTAAACTGCTTTTCCGATTTTGACAGGGGCTGTGTTAACCCGCCACCGCCGCCGATAACCAGGAAGTCTTTGCCTTTGTACTGGAATTGTTCGTAGTTGTGCGAGTGTCCGGTGATGAAAAGTTTGGCTTTTTTGGATTCAATAAAAGCCGGGACAAAATGGTCCTGAACACGCTGCGACGACCCTACAATCTTGCTGTTGGAAAATGGTGCGTGATGGCATGCCACCAGGGTGATCACGATGGCGGGGTCAGCATCCAAAGTACTTAGGGTACTTTGAAACCAACGCTGCTGGGCATCGAGGTCTTCGTGCGACAGTTTGCTAAAATTCGAGTTGAGAAAGATGATAGCGATCGAGTCAACTACCTGATAGAATCCCGTACGGTTGTGGTTGGGGAAGCGGCGCTGGAATTCGGTCTCGCCTTTTCTGGAACGTGTCATGACATCATGGTTGCCCAATAGTGCAGAAACCTGGATCCCTGCGCGGCGACAACTGTCGAGGTAGATGTCCATGCGGCTCCACTTCTTTTGCTTATAGCCCAATGTTACCACGTCACCGAGAATGAACAATGAAGTTGGACGTTTTTCGAGGATGTCATTGAATGCCAATTGGGTGGCCTGCACGTTGTTGTTTGATTTTAACACAATCTTTTCCACCCACATAGGCGCCTGCGTGTCACTGATGAAAGCGATCTCATGCTGTCCATAAATCTGGATGGTACCGACCAGAGAAAAGATCAGCGCAAGGGACGCCCGCAGTCTGGGTTGTAGTAAAAACATATATCTTTGCCGCACTTCAGCACATGCTCAACCTTCATGCCGCAAAATAGGTTCACAAAAATACTGATATTAACGCTTCTGGCGGGTGGGTTGTCCTTAGAAGCCCTGTCACAGGAGAAGGACACCTTTGACATTGTGTCTGCTAGCCTGTATTACCCGCACCGCTTCAAGCCGGGTGACTTCGCCATGGAGTTGGGCATGTCGCAGGTAAGTCTCCCATTCGACTGGCTGGAAACCGCCGTGCAGGCCCCGCTGTTCCATTTTCACGCAAATTATGGCCTTCCCAAAGGCTTTGCCATCGATGGACGGTTCTCGTCTCTTCTTGTGTCAAACCAGATTTCCCTCGGACCACGATGGAATTACGAAGCCAGAAACCTGACTTTCAATCTCGGTTGGGATGTGGCATATGCTTTTGGCTTTCTCAATCAGTTTGGCTTTGATACCAGCGTGCAGTCATGGACAAATTATCCCAATGCCTCGATTGGAGTGAAGTTTAAAGACGTTGCCTTCACCCTGAAAGGTGAGTACGTGGTGGTTACTTCGTTCAGTTCCAAACAGGGAGAGAATGAAATTACCAACGACAGGAACTTTGCCAATGGATTTACTGCGGCGCTTTATGTAGAGCAACGCATACACAAAAACAAGGTGCTGGTTCTCGGACTGAAGACATCCTATGCCAAGTATCACTTTATGGCATGGCCGGCCTTTTCGACTTTTAATCGTTTCTACAGTATCCCTGAGTTTTATATCGGTGTCATCTTATGAAGCGCACCAAAATTATCATTGGACTTTTCCTTGGCGCCATCTGCTGGACGTGCTCAACAGAATATCCTGTTGTGATCCCCAACCTTCAGCCGTCAATCGCTTCGATGGACGATGTGCCGGGGATATCCAAGCCCCTCATGGAGGGAGTGTATACGGTTAGCGCAGCTGACGCCCGTTTTGGCGAAGAAGTTGTCATTAAGTGGGCCGGCAGCTACGTTTCCATTTTTACAAGATCAAGCTACATGATCCTTGAAACCGGACAGCAGGATATGAACATCTATATGCGGGGGTATTGGCGTGTTCCCACCGGCGATGGAACGGGCCTTGTTGACCTGGTTATTCCAAACGCTCAGGGGGGTTCGGACATTCTGAACGGCATAATGCCTGCATCCTTTGCGATCACGGGTTTTTATGGCGATCAGAACAACTTGCCAAACAGAGCCATTACATTCACCTACAAACGTGGCTTTTCGGCAAAAGTCACTTCTAAGAAGTTTCACGTCGTCGGTCACCGTGGCGGCGGACGTACGTCTGACAGGCTGCCAGTATCGGAGAACAGCATTCCGATGATCGGTTTTGCCGAGCGGTTGGGCGCGAACGGCATTGAAATTGATGTGCGTCTTACAAAGGACAAGAAACCAATCCTCTATCATGACGGCGACCTGAATATTCGCCTGACTACCAAAGGCCCCTTAAACGGTCCAATAAAAGACTTCAATTGGAACCAACTTCAGACCTTTGTCCGACTCATTCGTGGCGAAGAGATTCCTTTGTTGGACGATGTTCTCAAGTATGTGGTTGACAGTACAAACCTTCAGTTTGTGTGGCTCGACATGAAAGACGCAGAGGCGGTTGCCTATACGGAGCCTATCCAGCGGTTCTACCTTGACTATGCCCAGTCCAAAGGACGCATTGTGGATATTCTCATTGGTGTTCCTGCCGATGACGTGTTGGCGGCGCTCAAGGCACTTCCTGGCTTCACTACCATTCCTTCCCTTTGCGAGATTAGCACAGATGAAGCGCGAATCCTCAACTCCCGTGCCTGGGGTCCTCGATGGACATTAGGAACACAAAATGAACTGGTTGCCCAGGTGCAGGCAGAGGGACGAATTGCCCTTTGTTGGACCCTCGATCTGCCAGGGTATATCAACCAATTTATCCGTGATGGTCAATTCGATGGTTTGTTGACCAACTATCCATCCACGGTGGCCTATTACCATTATATCCAGGAATGAGTATGCGCGCTTTATTTCTACTCATCATGGTTTGTACGCTGGTAGGTCCTGAAGCCTTTGGACAGGACAAAAAGCCGAACAATTGGTCCGTTGGTGGGGGGATTGGGTGGTTTCACTATGTCAACACGCTGGAGATTGGTGCAGGTCAGGTTAAGCCCAACCAAGTGGGTTACACATTCCGGTTTATGTGGGAGCCTGAACATCGACTATCTATGGGTGTTGAATCAGGGTACTATACGCTCTACGCCATTGATAAGAAGGCAACAACCGCCAGCCCTTTGGAAGGCCAGGCCAGTCTGACGGCCATTCCCATCATGCTCTCCCTAAGGATGAGATTGCTCCCCAATTTATTCTTGAGTGGCGGCCCGGGCCTAACGCTAATGAATTCAGAGGCAACTGCGTTTGGAAGTACTGCGAAAAGCAGTTTTTTATCATTGGCGAACCTCCACCTTTCGGGCATGTACCGCAAGAAAATCAACGATCGGTTTGACATCGGCGCCGAAGGGAAATTCCTCTTTTTTGGCAAGACTGAGGATTATGGATTTTCCGTTCAGATTGTTGGCGCATATCACTTCCGCTTCAGGAAGTAGTTCAGGCAATCCATTTTTTCCACCACCATTGAAATACAACCAGCGCCCAGACACGGGCATGCACATCGCCTGGACTTATCGCAAACAACTGGCGCTTTAGTTTTTGTACTTCGGGGTAATGGAAGATCCCCTGCTCTTCAATAAATTTCTTTGACAGCAATTCATTGCGAATCAATCCCTTCAAATCCTTCCGCAACCATTTTAACAAGGGGACCTCAAATCCTTTCTTCGGTCGTTGATAAAGTTCTGCCGGAAGCATTTCCCTAAACGCCTCTTGCAACAATTTCTTCCGCATGGTGGAGTCAATCTTGTAGTGATCGGGCAGCGAGAAGATAAAATTCACAACGTCCACGTCCAGAAATGGATTTCTCACTTCAAGCCCATGGGCCATGCTCATCCGGTCGACCTTGGTAAGCATATCATTGGGCAGGACCAGCCTCATGTCGGTCAGCAATATATCGTTCATTGTTTCTTCGACGGGAAGGGTCCTGAGAAGTTCCTGTCTTCGTGTGCTGAACAGTGGGTGACTTCGCAATTCAGGTTTGATCAACCGGTCTGCCTGCTTGCCACTGGCCAGTGATGCCCAAAGCCAATATCGATCAGCCGATTGGAGGTTTGCCCCACGGGCATATCGATCGAGTTGACGGACGGCGTTTGAGAATGGCGCATGCCGTGATTTGGGCAGCAACATCCAAAGGGGCCTCAGTGCGGCGACGGTTTTTTCAGCACCTCCGGGATGCAGCGCACGGTAGAAGGCTGCGTGCTTGTTGTATCCGCCCAGCAGTTCATCGGCACCATCTCCCGATAGTGCCACCGTCGCGTGTTTCCTGGTTTCACGACTGAGCATGTACACTGCGATGGCTGACGAATCTGCAAACGGCTCATCAAGGGCATCAAGAATGTCGTGCAGATGCGAAGACATCTCTTGGTTGCTGAGTGAAAAAACCGTGTGGCGAGTGCCAAAATGTTTGGACACCAGTTCTGCATAGGGAGTTTCGTCAAAGAATTTCTCGTCACTATAACCAATTGAAAACGTCTCAAGGTCCGGTTTGTGTCGCTTGGCAAGCCCGGTGATCACCGACGAGTCAATGCCTCCGCTGAGGAAGGCACCAAGAGGCACGTCGGAGACCAGTCTGCGTTGAACCGCCGTGTCCATCAATTCCCGAAAGGTGGTCTGAGCGTTCAGGTAGGACGGGGGTGATTGAATTTGGGAAGGATCGTATGGAATGGTATAGTATGATTGCACCGTGGCTTTTCCCGAATGTACGCGCATGAAGTGGCCTGGTAAAAGCTTCTTGACGCCACTGAAAATGGTGTCAGGCGCGGGGATGTAATTCAATTGAAGGTAGGTAAAGAGAGAATCGAAGTCGATGTCCTTCTTTATTCCATAGGAAAGTATAGCCCTCATTTCGGAGCCAAAGAGGAATTTATCCTCATCGAGCAAATAGAACAGCGGCTTTACTCCATAGCGGTCGCGGGCGAGGAAGAATGACTGCTCCTGCTTGTCGTAGATGCAGAAAGCGAAGAAACCGTTGAGTTGGTTCAGGCAGTTCTCGCCATCGCGGATGAAGAGTCTGAGGAGAACCTCCGTGTCTGACTCCGTGGTGAAGGCAGAACCATTTTGGCGCAGGGATTCCCGAATATCTTTGAAGTTGAAGATCTCCCCGTTGAAAATGATGCACCACCTGCCCGTTTCGTCCCACATGGGCTGATGAGCAATCTCCCGCGTATCGATGATGCTCAATCGCCGATGCCCCAGGCATACCCATTCATCGACGTACACATCATGGAAGTCCGGGCCCCGGTGTGCCAGTGAAGCAGTAGCCGACGCCACATTGATCTTGCTGAACTTGCCGACAAGGTTGAACGCGAATACGCCGGTTATGCCACACATTCTTCAAAGATAGGATTCTTATTCGTGTGCATCCGTGTCATCCGTGGCAAGAATTTGATTGCCACGGATGACACGAAAAGACACGAATGAATGCTAGAAGATTTTGCCAGGATTGAGAATCCCCTTTGGATCAAAAACTTTTTTGATACCGCGCATCAGGTTCAGATTTACTTCGCTCATGGCTATGGGCATGTAGGGCCTCTTGGCAATGCCAATGCCATGCTCACCGGAGAGCGTGCCACCCAGGGAAACCGTTAGTTTGAAGATCTCGCCGATGCCTCTTGGGATCTTATTGGACCAATCCGCTTCCGAGATGTCTTCTTTCAGGATATTAACATGCAGGTTGCCGTCGCCAAGGTGGCCGAAGCAGACCGTGTTGAAGCCATATTCCTTTCCGATTTCCTTAATGCCCCTGATCAGTTTGGGCAGGTTGCCACGCGGCACGACAACATCCTCGCTCTTTGTAAGTGTGTACCAGTTCACGGCCGGTGATATGTTCTTGCGTATTTTCCAGAGCTCCTCCTTCTGCGCAGCGCTTTCAGCAAAGAGCACCTCGCCGGCGTTGAAGCGATCCAGCACCTCGGTCACACGTTCGGCGTCTTTCATGAGCACTTCCTCATCATTGCCATCGAGTTCACAAAGGAGATAAGCATTCATGCCTTCGACCAGCTTGGTGGTCACGGGGCTGTTGAGGACTTTATCGCAATACTCAAACGTTTTTGCAGCGGCCTCCTTTTCGAAGAACTCCATGCCGGATGGCTGGATGCCGGCGACAAAGATTGCAGCGATCGCTTCGCATGCTTCTTCGTTGCTCACGAACGGGATCATCATCAGCACATTCTTCTGAGGGAAGCCCCGGAGCTTAAATACGATTTTCGTAATGATACCAAGGGTTCCTTCGCTGCCGCACATGAGTTGCGTGAGGTTGTAGCCTGTGGAATTCTTGAGCACATTGGCGGCTGTCCAAATGATTTCTCCGGTCGGCAGCACTACCTCCATGTTGATGACGTAGTCGCGGGTAACGCCGTACTTCACGGCTTTGGGTCCTCCCGAATTATTGGCCAGGTTGCCACCCAAAAAGCAAGAACCCTTGCTGGCTGGATCGGGTGGATAGAAGAGGCCTTTTTCCTTAACCGTGTTCTGAAACACTTCAGTGATCACGCCAGGCTCAACGGTGGCTTGCAGGTTGAGTTCGTCAATATGCAGGATCCTGTTGAAACGTTCCATAGAAACGACCACGCCATTTTTTACGGGTAGCGCCCCGCCACTCAGGCCGGTTCCAGCCCCCCGTGGTGTGACAGGAATGCCCCTCGCTGAGCAAATGTTTAGTATCTGGCTTATTTCTTGCGGTGTTCCAGGTTTGAGAACAACATCCGGGGCAAAGAAGTAGTCTTCCGTCTTATCATGGCCGTAATCTTCCTTGCCACCCTGGTCCAGGATAATATGAGCGTCACCCACAATATTCCTCAATTGACCGATGGTCTCTTCCGTGAGGAGTACAGTGCCAGCTTCCAGGGTTTTCGTTTGTGCCATGAATGCCTTAAATTTGATTACTTTTTAAACTTCAGGTACATGTGTTTGGCGAGCAAAGGTACGCAAAACTCATTTTACTATTCGATCTTCTTCCTGGCCTTGCTATCGGTTTTTCTCTCCTGCAGCAGCGCACGCAAAGCTAAGGTTCACGAGAAGAAGATAGCAGCGGTCATCAAGACAGCGCGAACTTATACAGGCACGCCTTACAAGTGGGGCGGCACTTCACGCGCAGGCATGGATTGCTCCGGACTAACTTCCAATGCATACCGGGCCATCGATGTCAAACTTCCGCACCAGGCCACTGACCAGGCCAAGATGGGAACGAAGGTTAAGATCAAAGACGTTAAGGAGGGCGACCTGCTATTTTTTGCAACCGGAAAGAAAAGGAAGGTGATAACCCACGTAGGGATTGTCACCGATGTGAAGGCAAAAGACAACGTCAAGTTCATCCATGCCTCCACTTCCCTCGGTGTGATTGAGACAAACCTGTATTCTGATTATTATATCAAGCGCTTCCGCCTCGCCCGCAGAATCCTTGAAGAGCCATAACCCCTGTCTCTTTGCGCCTTCTTTGCGCCTCTGCGCCTCTGCGTGAAATATTCTTTTGTACCTTTCTCACTGGCTAATTCACAGAATATGTATCCTACCCGTCGCCGATTTCTCAAGACTGCCACTGCAATGGCATCATTCTTTTCGTTGAACTCCGCTGTAGCACGCTCAACAACTGCAGCCTCCGCACCCACCGTTATCTCCACCTGGAACTTTGGCAAGCAAGCCAATGCTGAGGCATGGAAGATACTCTCAGCCAATGGTCGTGCCCTTGATGCCGTGGAGCACGGCGTGTGGGTACCAGAAGGAGATCCAAAAGAAACGACCGTAGGTCTCGGCGGCCTTCCCGACCGCGACGGCCGCGTAACCCTGGATGCCTGCATCATGGACGAGAAGGCCAACTGTGGCTCGGTGTTGTGCCTCGAACATATTGTGCATCCCATCTCTGTGGCGCGTATGGTAATGGAAAAGACGCCTCACGTGATGCTGGCCGGTGAAGGCGCCTTGCAGTTTGCATTAGCCAATGGATTCAAAAAGGAGAAACTTCTGACGCCAGAGTCGGAGAAAGCATGGAAGAACTGGTTGAAAGAAGCGAAATACAAACCCATCGCAAACATCGAGAATCATGACACCATTGGCATGTTGGCGCTGGATGCGTCATCCAACCTGTCGGGGGGCTGCACGACCAGTGGCATGGCGTACAAAATGAAGGGCAGAATAGGCGACTCACCGATCATTGGTGCGGGACTCTTTGTAGACAATGAGGTTGGTGCAGCTACTTCAACAGGCGTAGGTGAGGAGGTCATTAGAATTTGCGGGTCACACCTGGTGGTTGAACTCATGCGCCAGGGTAATTCACCCCAGGATGCCTGTGAGAAAGCCGTGATGCGTATTGTGAAGAACCAGCCACAGAAGTCGAAGGAGATCCAGGTAGGATTCCTGGCAATCAACAAGGCAGGGGAGTACGGAGCTTTTGCTCTCCAACCCGGGTTTACTTTTGCGGTGTATTCCAACGAAGTGCCCAACACCATTTTTGACGCAAAGAGTTTCTACAAAAGTTAAGTTCAATCTATGATTTGCGAACTGGTAGTCTACAATGTCGAGTCAGCGCTGAAAGCCCAGGAAGGTGGCGCCGACCGTATTGAATTGTGTGACAACCCTGCAGACGGCGGTACAACACCTTCACTAGGCACAGTGGAAGTTGTACGCCCCAACGTGAGCCTGGATGTGTATGTCATGATCCGCCCCCGTGGCGGAGACTTTTGCTACAGCAGCTATGAGTTTCATGCGATGAAGCGAGATATCTTCCACTTTCAGAAGGCTGGTGTCGACGGATTTGTCTTCGGCATTCTGAATGCTGACGGGACGCTTGACAAGAAGCGATGCAAGGAACTCATTGACAAGGCCAAGCCGCTAAGGTGTACTTGTCATCGCGCCTTCGACATGACCCGTGACCCATTTGAAGCCTTGGAGGATTGTATTGAAGTGGGCTTTGAGCGCATCCTCACCGCTGGCCAGCGGCCCAGGGCGGCTGAAGGTGCAGATTTAATCAAGCAACTGATTGAAAGAGCCGGCAACAGGATAAAGATCATGCCTGGATCGGGTGTAAATGAACAAACCGTCAAAGACATTGTCGCAAAGACGGGCGCGAAGGAGATTCATTTCTCGGCAACATCGGAAAGGCCAAGTCCAATGGTTTTCCGAAATGAAGCCATTGCCGCTATGGGTGAACAGGGTAGCTCGGAGTTCATGCTGCGGACAGTGGATCCGGCGAGGGTCAGGAGGATGCGGGAGTTGGCGGAGGGGTGAGTAGTTGAATTGAAGCTGAATTAATACAATACCGCAACCCGCCCGGCTTGGGTCCATCCGGAAAGACATGGCCCAGGTGCGCATCGCATACATTGCACAGTACTTCCACGCGAACCATGCCATAGCTTGTATCCTTGTGATAAGCGATGGCATGCTCATCAATCGGTTGCGTAAAACTCGGCCACCCGGTGCCAGATTCGAATTTTAGTGAGGAGTCAAACAGCAGGGTATTGCAGCAGCGACAGGCGTAACGCCCCGGCTCGTGTGCCTCACAGTATTCGCCGCTGAATGCCCGCTCAGTGCCCTTCAACCGAGCGATCTGGAAAACATCTGATGGCAATAACTCCTTCCACTCACTCTCTGTCTTTTCAAGACGTGACGGAGGGACAGGGTTGCCATGGCTGGCAAAATCCATTATATCAGTCCATTTCAGCATATGTGTTTTAAGAACTTTAACTCTTCACCACCTTACTACTTTCTACTTACCACTTACACCTTTCTACTACCACCCATTATCACCCCCAGAACCACAGTTTAATCGCCATCGCGATAATGGAAGCGATCATCACCCGCTTGATCCAGACTTCACCCGCGGAGACTGACCACCGACTGGCATACCAGCCTCCGAGGGCATGGCCCACGGCAAGGACAAGTCCGGTCTGCCACAATATTTTGTCTTCCAGCGCAAAGACCAGGACCGAGACTCCCGTGTACACAATGGCGGCAAAAACCTTCACGTAGTTGCTCTTCACCAGGCTAAGCCGGTTGACAAGGCTGAGGACAGCAATGACCATAAACCCAATGCCGGCCTGCACGAACCCTCCGTATATTCCAAGGAAGAAAAAGCAGATGCTGCCGATGACTTGACTCTTTGTATCGAGTTTTTCATCACCTTTTGATTTGAAAGGATCATAAATGATTAGGAAGACGGACATAAACATGATGCCTACAAAAATCTTGGTGAAGACCTCATCGGCCACACGAGAAGCCAATAGGCTGCCCAGGACTCCGCCGATTAAAGTTGATAGACCCAGATAGATACTATACGGCCAGGGTAACTCCACTCCTTTGCTCTTGAAGCCGATGACAGCAAAAATATTCTGAAAGAGGAGGGCCACCCGGCTTGTGGCATTGGCACTGGTGATGGGCAGGCCAAGAAAGGTGAGAATGGGTACGGAGAATAGCGATCCCCCGCCACCGACCGTGTTCATAAATGCAGCAATAAACCCAACAAATGTTACAAGGATATATTCGTACCAGGCCATCAGCGCACTTTGGCTGTCCGAACGATACGCGCAAAAAGATCCGGAAGAAGCCGCTTCAGGTATATGGCGCTGACTTCTTTCAGCCCTCCGATATAAACTTCATTTTTTCGTTTTTCTATGGCCCGAATCATCTTCTTCGCAAAAACCTTGGGGTCGAGGCCGTCCTGCGTGGTGGAGTCCATCTGGTTAAGCTTGCTTCCATCACCGAGCATGGCATTGAGAGAGATGTGGGTATGCACCCAACCCGGACAGACCAGCGTGACATGAATGTTCTTGCTTTCTTTCCAAAGCTCGGCACGAAAGGAATCAAAAAAGCCATGCAGTGCGTGTTTTGCGGCAGCATAACCCGAACGGTAAGGCGTGCCGATGATCCCCATCGCGCTGGTCACGACAACGTAATGACCGCTTTTGCGCTTCAGAAAATGTGGGAGGAGGTATTTTGTAACAGAGAGTGTACCAAAATAGTCAACCTCCATGATCTTTCGGTCTACGTTGATATGAGTATCCTTGGCCAGGCTCCGCTGACTGATCCCTCCATTATTGACGAGAATATCTACATGGCCAAAAAGATGGACAGCGGCCTCGGTAATCAATTGGAGATTGGATGCTTCGGCCAGGTCGAACGGGAGGAGTTTGATATCGGCCTGCGCCAGGGGATGGCAATTACCTTTTACGCGTTCCAGTTCTTCCTTTCGGCGCGCTGAGAGGATCAGTTTTACTTTTTTGCGGGCCAGTTGGTATGTTAGAGCCTCGCCAATGCCCGATGACGCGCCGGTTACCCAGATAACTTTACCCTTCAGGCTCATTTTGCATGGACATTTTGTTGCAGACGATGATCCTCCGCGTATACCCAGATGGTGTAGATGCCGATGGCCGTTCCAATGGGAAAGGAAAAGAGTTTAAGGCATCCAACAATCAGCACAAGGGTCATGGCCCAGGACTTTTGCGTGAGCAATCCCCAACCGCCAATCAGGGAAGGAAGCGCCATCAGGATAATGACGATGGCGACGATCGTTCTAACAAAGGGGACCACCCAGACGAGCACCCATTGTTCGTCGATTTGGGCATGGTCAAAGATCATTGGAAACACCATAGAAAATACCAGGGAGACGACAAGCATTCCCAGGATCAGCATGAGTCCGGATACGACATAAAGAATACCGAGAATGCGTTTATGGGACTCCATGGGGTGGTTTGGTTAATTGCGTTCGTAAATTACAAAGTCGAAGGCATATGCATGCCTTTCATCTGCCGGGTGATGACGTCGGGAGATTTCCTTCCACTCGGATTTGTTGAATTCCGGGAAATGGGTGTCGCCAGGCAAGATCGCAACAATTTCAGTCAGATAAAGCCGATCGGCCAGGGGCATGCCAAGCTTGTAGATCGCTGACCCGCCGATGATGAACAATTCTTGCTCCCCGGCTTTGCGGCCGATATCCACGCCTTCCTCCAGTGAATGAACGATGATGCAGTCAGGTGCCTGCAATTGGGGTTGGCGGGTAACTACGATGTTGGTTCTATTGGGCAACGGTCTGAATTTTTCCGGAATAGAATCGTAGTTCTTCCGGCCCATAATCACATGGTGTCCTTTGGTAGTCTGCATGAAATACTTCATGTCATCAGGAAGATGCCAGGGGAGATCGTTGTTGCGACCGATGACACGGTTGCGGGTGAGTGCGGCGATGAGGGAGATGATCATGTGGGTGCTGGATGCTGGATACTGGATGCTGGGTGCTGGAAACTGGGTGCTCGATCCGCCACTTACCGCTTACTTATTACCGGTCACTGATTACTGTTTACCGATTACTGTTTACTGTTCACTGTTTACTGTTCACTGTTTACTGTTCACTGTTCACTGTTCACTGTTTACTGTTCACTGTTCACTGTTCACTGACCCACCTCCAACCTATTCCCTCTAAAGAACTCCCCAACACTCATCCTTCTCTTCCCTTCCGGTTGCAACTCATCCACGGCAACCCAGCCATCACCTGTCCTGAAGTAAAGATAATTTTTATTGTCGGTATGCCATAAACCCTTTGTGGTGTGAGGCCATGCATCAGACGGAACCACGCTGACGCGGAAGATCTTGAAGACTTTGTCCTTTATGGTTGTCCAGGCTGTGGGGTAAGGGCTAAGACCGCGAACGAAATTGCGGACATTTTCGGAGGATTGACTCCAGTTGATAGCGCACGTTTCCTTGAAGATTTTTGGGGCGGTTTTCGTTTCGCCCGAAACCTGCTGTTCATTTGGTTGGTAGTCACCTGTCTCAATGGCTTGTACAGTATGCAGAACAAGTTGAGCTCCTTTATTCATCAGCCTTTCGTACAAGGTACCCGCATCATCGTCGGGTTGGATGGATTCCTTTTCCTGGAAGAGGATGTTGCCCGTGTCGATCTCGTGACGGAGGAAGAAGGTGGTAACACCCGTTTCTTTTTCGCCATTGATGATAGCCCAGTTGATGGGCGCCGCGCCGCGGTATTGCGGAAGGAGCGAGGCATGAAGGTTGAAGGTACCCAGTCTGGGCATCGACCAGACTGCTTCGGGGAGCATGCGGAAGGCAACGACGATTTGCAGATCTGCCTTGTATTGACGCAGCGTTTCGAGAAAGTCCTCCGATTTTAGATTCGTCGGCTGTAAAACAGGAATGTTGTGCTTCACGGCGCACTCCTTTACGGCTGACCCTTTCAGTGATTGTCCTCGTCCCTGTGGCTTGTCAGGTGCGGTTATAACCGCCGCGACGTAGAAGCGGTTTTGAATGAGAATCTCCAGGCTGGGAACTGCAAATTCTGGGGTTCCCATGAATATGATGCGCAACTGATTCATGGCTTTAAGTGGGCAAAGATGAGGAATTTGAAAAATAAACTATACCTCCTGTATTGATATATTGGATTATGAGGTATATGTTTGATATATGTATTCAAAAGAGCTGCTCAAGGGCACGATTTCGGCCATTGTGCTGGAATTGCTTGCCCAAAACGAGAGGATGTACGGGTATGAAATTTCACTGAAGGTGAAGGAACTCTCACAGGGGAAGATCCTCCTAAAGGATGGTTCGCTTTACCCGGCCCTTCAGAAAATGACCGTCGATGGCCTGGTCACCTTCCGTGAGGAGGAGGTGGGTGGCCGAACGCGAAAGTACTATTCGTTGACGAAGCTTGGTCTCAAGGAACGGGCCATCTACGTTGCCGAACTGAAAGACTTTATCGAAACACTGAACCGTATTGTATTTCCACACTACACGACAGCATGAGGCTATCGCGCAACCAGGTCCAGGGTATCCGTACGCTAGTCGAATCGAGTGGCATCGCGATCGCGTCGTTACGCGACGACGTCATTGATCATTTATGTTGTGTCGTAGAGATCAAAATGGAACGAGGGAGATCATTGGAGACTGCGATCCAGGAGGCCGTCGAAGAACTGGCCCCTAACGGACTTGAAGAACTTCAGCGTGAGACTGTCTATCTGTTAAACTCAACCAAAATAATTCATATGAAAAAATTCATGTATCTCGTCGGCCTGCTGTCGGCTATGTCGTTCGTCGCGGGCTGGGCATTTGGCATCCTGCACCTACCGGGTGCTCTTGAGTTGTCGGCTTATGGCTTCCTCGGGTTTTCATTTGGGTTCATGCCGCTGTATGCCATCGACTACTACAAGACCAACATCCAGCGGGCGCTGTCAGAGAAAATGAAGTTCGCCATGGGACTGTTCAGCAGTATTTTGATGGCGGCATCGGTGGTATTCAAAATTCTTCACCTGCCAGTACTACCGACGTTCTTTCTTATTTCCGCTACAATTCTTTTTGTCTTTGGCTTCTTACCGTTCTTGTTCTTTGGCCTGTACAAGAAATCCGTAGCGAAAGGTTAATGCCGAAGGTCCTTGCGTAAATGCTTCTTGCAGATAGGGCAATTTGTCCATACATGTCCCCGCGCCGGACAGAACCGCCTGCCAAAGTAGATCATCTGCAGGTGCACTTTGCCCCATTTCTTTTCAGGAATGAGTCTCTTCAGGTCTCGCTCCGTTTGCTCTACGCTCTTTCCGTTTGACAACCCCCAGCGATGGGCAAGACGGTGAATATGCGTGTCGATGGGAAAGGCGGGCTTGCCAAACCACTGTGTCATGACAACCGACGCTGTCTTGTGACCCACCGAGGGTAGTTCCTCCAGCGCCTCAAAATTGCTGGGCACCTGGCCATCATATTTTTCCAGGAGAATCTTTGAAAGACCATGGATCCCTTTTGATTTCATGGGTGAAAGGCCGCAAGGCTTGATGATCTCGCGAATTTCCTCCACCGACAGACGAACCATGTCTTTGGGATTATTGGCCTTGGCAAAAAGGACCGGAGTTACTTTGTTGACACGTTCATCAGTGCACTGGGCGGAAAGTAACACCGAAATCAGCAACGTGTACGCATCCTTGTGATGCAATGGGGCCTCGACTTGGGGGTAGTGCTTGTCGAGGATCGAAAGGATATCGCTGACTTTCTCCGATTTAGTCATCAATCGCCCGAATGCATCAAGGATAAATGAGATACTTTGCCCGAACCGTCTTGAACTTCTCCAGGTCCGGCTTCCAGGAATCGCGAATCTCCTGATCTGTTTTTCCTGCCCGAATCTGCTCTTTCACTGTTGTGTTGCCTGCCAGTTTGTCGAAGTAAGAAAGGAAGAACTTGTCCTTGTCGGGGAATGCCTGGTACATCATGATCACATACTTCAGCGTAACTTGATTGGGAATGGCTTCGTTTCGCATATCGATGCCGAAGCACTTCTGGTCCTTCAGTTTTGGATTCTTATCCATGCCATCGATGGCCACAGGGGTGAATTCATACGGCTGCCCCTTGAGATCGGGGTGCCCTGTAACTTCAAATGGATTTTTTGTACCGCGGCCGATGCTGAGGGCAGTTCCTTCAAACAAACACGTGGACGGATACATACCGACGGCATGGTCATTGGGAAGATTGGGAGAAGGCCGGAGCGCGAGCGGAAGACGGTCTCCATGCTTCCAGTTTTTCATGGTTACAACTTCCAACGAGCACGAGCGCTGACCGGCAAGCCATCCCTCCCCATTTATCATTTGTGCATATTCTCCGATCGTCATCCCGTGAACAATGGGAATGGGATGCATACCAACAAAAGACTTCTGTTCAGGGGCGCGGACGGGACCATCCACATAGCTTCCATTGGGATTGGGCCTGTCAAGCACGATGAGTTTCTTCCCATTCTCGGCGCAGGACTCCATGAGGTAGTGCAGGGAACTGATGTAGGTGAAGAACCGGGCTCCAACGTCCTGGATATCAAAAATTACCACATCCACGTCCGACATCTGTTCGGGTGTGGCCTTGTAGTTTTTTCCGTAGAGAGAGACCACCGGAATACCCGTCCGTGCATCTACGCCGTCTTTGATCTCTTCACCGGCATCGGCAGTGCCCCGGAAGCCGTGTTCCGGTCCGAATATTTTCACCAGATTGACTCCGGACGCTTTCAATGTATCGGCAAGATGACGCTTGCCAACCAAAGCTGTGTGATTGACCATGAGTGCCACGCGCTGGCTAGCGAGTTTTGGCAACAGGATATCCAGTTGGTCGGCACCGGTTTGAAGCCGGTTTGACTGACTGCAGGCCAACACTGGTAAGACCAGCATGAGAAGAAAAAGTCTTTTCATTTTACGTTCTTTACGGTGACGCATGTCAAAAATACGGCAATCTTGAACCTTTCCTATTTTCTTTCACAGCGGATCATCCGGGGGCACAAGTCCGGACTTTCATCGGCCATCCACGGAATCGCCATCATCACACTTTCCGTTGGCCTTGCGGCTTCTATTGTGTCGTTCCTCATCATGGAAGGGTTTGAAACGACTGTCAAGAACAGGGTGTACAGCTTTAGTGCCAATATTCTGGTCACGAAAGTCAGTTTTAGCAACTCCATGGAGGAGCAGCCGATTGATATTAACATACCGCTCTTCCGCAATCCAACGCAGTATCCCAATGTCCGCCATGTTCAGGAATATAGCCACAAGACAGGGCTGGTAAAATCAGACAACGATGTTTTGGGTATCGTTATCAAAGGTGTGGGGAAATCGTTTGACCAGCAAACCTTTGGGGGCAATCTGGTGGAAGGAGAATTTCTTCACTTTCCGGACTCAGGCTACTCACGCGAGATTGTGGTGAGCCGCATCATTGCCAACAAAATCAATATTAAGCCGGGCGACGAAATCACCATCCACTTTTTTCAGGACCCACCGCGCTTTCGCCGCCTGAAAGTGTCTGGAATTTATGAGACCAACCTCTCCGAATACTTTGATAACAAGTTTATCATTGGTGACATGCGTCTCATTCAACGGCTCAACGACTGGCCTGACAGCATAGCCGGTGGCCTTGAGGTGTTTGTGCATGATATGAAGAAGATCGATGAGACTTATGAGTATATCGGCGAAAGCATGGACTTTGATTTGCTGGTGGAAAAGGTTAGCGAGAAGTTCGTCCAGGTCTTTGAGTGGCTCGGGCTGGTCAGCCGCCAGGTGAACATCCTCTTGGGTGTCATCCTTATTGTTGTTTGCGTGAATATGATCTCGGTGATACTTATTCTCGTCATGGAGCGCACGCAAATGATTGGCATGCTCAAGGCGATGGGCAGCACCGAACGCACCATTCGGGCTGTGTTTGTTTACCAGGGCATCCACTTGATTGCCCGCGGGCTTCTCATCGGAAATATCATAGGATTGGGACTGTGCTTCCTTCAGGACACTTTTCAGGTCATAACACTCAATCCACACGATTACTACATGAGCTATGTCCCGATTGCCTGGAATTGGCCGGTGGTCTTCTTTCTCAATGTGTTGATTTTTGCGGTTGTGTCGATGGTGCTTTGGGTTCCCACAGCCTTCATTTCGCGCATCAGCCCCATCAAGGCCATACGCTTCGATTAGGTCGGCCGGGCGTAGCTGCGAAACCAGCTGTTGATCTTCATCTGCAAAACGCCAAGGAAGGCTTCCTTGAAAATACCCGTTGACATTTTCGATTGACCCCTGGTCCGGTCGGTAAAAATGATGGGAACTTCTACGAGCTTAAATCCAAATTTCCAGGCTGTGAACTTCATTTCAATCTGAAACGCGTAACCCACAAACCTGATCCGATCCAACGGGATGGTCTCGAGTACTTTGCGGCGGTAGCAGACAAATCCCGCTGTCGTATCCTGGATGGACATGCCCGTGACCAACCGAACATAGATGCTCGCGCAGTACGACATGAGTACCCTGCCCATGGGCCAGTTCACAACGTTGACCCCCGTCACGTAGCGTGAGCCGATGGACATTTCTGCGTTACCTTTCAGACAGGCATCGTGCAATCGGCAAAGATCCTTGGGATCGTGTGAGAAATCGGCGTCCATTTCGAGGAAGAAATCATACCCTTCGCGCAGTCCAAAGCGAAATCCTTCGATGTAGGCGGTACCCAGCCCTTGCTTGCCCGCCCGCTCGATGAGGTGGAGACGTTGCTCGTCCTTGTTGTACTTTTCTTGTAGACGTTTGACGACCGCCCCGGTACCATCCGGCGACCCGTCATCGACAATGAGCATATGAAAGGGTGTTGGCTGTGCAAACACGGCTTCAATAATGGCCTCGATGTTTTCGAGCTCATTGTAGGTGGGGGTAATGACAAGGGGTCTGGACACAGGGAAGGTGACAAAAACAAACTTAAGGAAAAAGGCTTGATATTTGGGTTATGAATCGATGCGTTTTCCTTGACCGTGACGGCGTCCTCAATGAGGATGATCCGAACTATACATTCGAAGTTGATAAATTCAAGATCATTGGCGGTGTCATTCCTGCCCTTCAGATGCTTAAGAAGGCTGGATACATACTTGTCGTGGTGACGAACCAATCAGGCATTGCCCAGGGAAAGTACACAGTCTCGCAAATGAAGGCGTGTCATGCCTACTTGCAGGACCAAAGCGGAGGCGTCATCGATCATTTCTACTTCTCACCGTATCACCCATCGGTTAACGCCTCGCTGTTGCGCAAGCCGGGATCGCTGATGTTTGAAAAGGCGATCGCGAGGTTTGATATTGATGTATCTCAATCCTGGATGGTCGGCGATCGCAGTAGGGACTTGATCCCGGCTCGTTTACTTGGCATCAAAACGGTTCAGGTTGGAGATGAAGTCGATCCTGAGCATCGAGGTGACTTTAAGGTGAAGAGTCTGCTCGAGGCTGCCCATCTTATTCTTCAATAAAGTTGCGTCCGCCTAGCCTGATGGAGATGTTATTAGCCGTGAGTTTGCACGGCAGGCGGAGATTTCACAGATTACCTCAGATTGTATCCATCTGTGTAAATCTGTGTAATCTGTGGCAAGCCTGTACTACGCCAGTTCCAACTCACTCACCTTTGTCTCCCTCGCCAGTCTTGTTTGCAGGTCCATCGGCACCGGAACAAACTCGGCGAAAGTCTGCGTGAACGTACCGCGTCCCTGTGATAAAGATCGCAGTGTGGTGGAATAACGATCAAGCTCGGCCAGCGGAGTCCTTGCTTTGATGACCTGATAGTTGCCTTTCGTATCGATGCCCATGATCAGCGATCGACGTGTTTGCAGGTCACCCATCACATCACCGACAATTTCCTCAGGCACCATCACCTCCAGATCATAAATGGGCTCAAGCAGTTGCGGCTCAGCTTTCATGAAAGCATCCTTGAAGGCCATTTGACCTGCAATCTTAAAGGAAATGTCATTGGAGTCAACAGCATGCATTTTGCCGTCGAAAACACAAACCCGAACGTCGCGTACGTAGGATCCTGTGATCGGACCTTCCTCCATTTTGGCCATGACGCCTTTGAGTATGGATGGAATGAAACGTGTGTCGATGACACCGCCGACGATACAATTGTAGAATGCTAGTTTGCCGCCCCATTCGAGGTCGATGATTTCCTTACCTCGCACACTGTAATCTGTGGGCTCCGGCATGCCTTCGTAGTAGGGTTCAACCTTCAGGTGTACCTCACCGAACTGTCCCGCACCGCCCGATTGTTTTTTATGGCGGTAGCTAGAGATCGCCGGCTTTCTGATTGTTTCCCGGTAGGAGATCCGCGGGGTCACGAAGTCGACATGCAAGTTGTACGTCTTCTCCAGAAACCACTTGCACACCATTAAATGTAGTTCGCCCTGCCCCGCGATGATGAGCTGCTTCAACTCGCGGGAGTATTGAACATCCAGGGTTGGATCCTCCTGATGAATCTTGTTGAGCACTTCACCAATCTTCTCATCATCATTCTTGCTCTTGGCCACGACTGCAGTGCGGATGCGGGGTTCGGGGAACTTGATGGGCTCAATGGCAATATCCTTGCCCTTTTCGTGCAGGGTCTGGTTGGTGGTTGTATTTTTTAATTTCAGCGTCGCTCCAATATCGCCAGCCACCAGTTTCTCCACGGGCTGTCGGATCTTTCCGTCCATGATAAACAGTTGGTTGAACCTCTCAGAAGACCCTGTTGCGCTGTTGATCAGTTCTGTGGCCGGCGTGATGGTACCCGAAATGACCTTGAAAAATGACAGCCTGCCCAGGTTGGGTTCGAGATGTGATTTGAATATGAAGAGGATAGCCGGTCCTTTGGGGTCGAAAGCAATTTCTTTCCCATCCGTGGTACGCTCGGGCTTTGCTTCCCGCGGGGTTGGGGCAACATTGTCGATAAAGCCCATCATCCGACCGCTGCCCATGTTCTTCTTGGCACTCATGCAGAAGACAGGAAAAACGTCGTGGTGGATCATTCCCAGTTTTAGCCCTTCGCGCATTTCATCTTCGTCAAGTGTTCCCGTGGCGAAGTATTTTTCCATGAGCTTCTCATCATTTTCTGCAGCTTTCTCCACCAGCGCGTTGTGGAGTGCATTCGCTGTCTCTTTTTCGGATTCCGGTATGGGCAATTTTTGCGGCTTGCCGCCTTCGGCCGGAAACTTGTACATCACCATTTTCAGTAGATCGATGATTGAATCAAAGCCCTCTCCCTGGTTAAATGGATATTGCATCTGCGTGACGGCCGACCCAAAGCGTTGCCGCAGCGATGACAGCGCGTTGTCAAAGTCAGATTTTGGATGGTCAACCTGGTTGACTGCGAAAATGACTGGTTTCTTGAATTGCTCAGCATAGTTCCAGATCAGTTCGGTGCTCACTTCCACGCCATGTTGCGCGTTGATGACCATCACGCAGGTGTCGGCCACACGAAGTGAGGAAATCATCTCTCCGGCGAAGTCGTCAAACCCCGGGGTATCAATAATGTTGATTTTATAATCGCGCCACTCGGTGTGAAGGCTAGTGGCGAAAACGGAGTTGCCGCGCTCCTGTTCGATTTCGTGGTAGTCAGAAACGGTGTTCTTACCCTCAATGGTACCCCGGCGGTGGATAATGCCTGCTTCAAAAAGCATGTCCTCCGCCAGGAGTGTCTTTCCCGATTTTGGGGCTCCCAGCAGGGCGATATTTTTGATGTGTTTTTCGTCGTATACTTTCATGGCGCTGGTGGTTAATGGTAAATGCTGACTGACAAATGAAGTTAAGAAAAGTTGTGACATTCAATAATGAGAAAGGACATCGACGGAACTAATCTTGTTCGGGCTGGCCAATTTGCGGATATTTGACCTGTTCAAAGCCGAAATCGACGGCCCCATACCATGAAAAACCTGATCCTGTTTTTCCTGTCTTTTATCACCTTCGCCGGCCACACGCAGACCTTCGAGGGTACCATCCGATGGACCATGAACCTTGAGATCACCGATCCTCAGATAAAGGCTCAAATGGCTGAAGCCCAGAAACAGCTGAACGACCCTGAAGCCCAGGCCCAGTTGAAGGAACTGGAGGAGAAAATGAAGGATCCCGAGATGAAGAAAATGATGGAACAAAATCCGCAGATTAAGGCTGCCATGGAGAATGCCATGAAGTCGGCGAAGACCGGTGGGGCTCCTCCTACGATGGATAACATGATGCCAAAAGGGATGATCATCAAAATCAAGGCGAGCAATATGCTAACGCTAATGGAAGGTGGAATGACTGACGGCATGGAAGTACTTCAAAAAGGCGGTCAGGCGCCGGTGCGTATCAATCGCCATGACAAGACTTATTCAAAATTGCCTGATGGAAATCCAGCAGAGGAAGCGAAGGTGAAAGTGATTTCGACCGGCGAAACGATTAAGCTGTTGGGCTACACCTGCGAGAAGTATGTTGTAGAGATGGACCAGGGCAGTCAGCAAGCCACGCAAATCGTGTGGGCAACTACCGAGATTAAGGATATCGACATCAAAACCTTGTCGGGTCAGCGCACCGGCCAGGGGCAGCCGCTATTCTCCGATAAGATTGCTGGTTTTCCGATGAGAATTGAAGTCGCAGCTCAACAGGGCAACATGGTGATGGAAGTGGCGGAGATCAAGCGGGAGAAGCTCAGCGATAATATTTTTGTTGTTCCGTCAGGCTTCAAGGAAGTGAAGATGTAAATGCAGATACTTACCCTGCAAAAAATTCCTAGACTTTTAGCTTTGTATCGGCCGGAGCTTCTTTTTCAATGATTTCCTTCTTGGTCTCGCCGTTTGAATAGCCAAGGACTTTCATCATACTATCGCTGGTTTGTTCGGGTGCAAAAAGGCGCGTTGTGATTTCGCCATCCTCGTTGCGTGATACGAGAACGTGCTTGGGTGCTGGCACCAGGCAATGTTGAATACCTCCATAGCCGCCAAGGGATTCCTGATAGGCTCCCGTGTGAAAGAAGCCGATGTAGAGACGCTCTTCATCATTGATCATCGGGAGGAACACTTCACCGATATGGGCTTCGGAGTTGTAGTAGTCCATACTGTCGCACGTCAGGCCGCCAATATTCACCTTATGATAGGGGTCATCCCATTTGTTGACCGCCAGCAGGATGTACTTCTGGTTGAGCCCCCATGCGTCGGGCATCTGGGTAATGAACGAGCCGTCGATCATGTACCACAGCTCTTTGTCGTTCTGCAGCTTTTGATCAACTACGGAGTAAAGAATGGCTCCACTTTCACCAACAGTGTAGCTTCCAAACTCGGTAAAAATATTGGGTACGGGTACGTTGTTCTTGTCGCAAATCCACTTGATGTTCTCCACGATTTGTTCGATCATGTACTTGTAGTCGTAGGAAAACGTGAGGGATGTCTTGATGGGGAATCCACCGCCGATGTCAATCGAGTCGAGGGTATCGCACATTTTACGCAACTCGCAGTACTTGAAGATAAAGCGGCTCAGCTCGCTCCAATAGTAGGCCGTATCTTTTATTCCTGTATTGATGAAGAAGTGGAGCATCTTCAGCGAGGCCTTGGGACTGATGGCGATCTTTTCCTTGTAAAGTGGAACAATGTCGCTGTAGCGGATTCCCAAACGCGAGGTGTAGAACTCAAACTTGGGCTCCTCGTCGGAGGCTACGCGGATCCCTACTTTGTAGGGAACATTGATCTTCTGCTCATAGGTATCTATTTCTCCGAGTGTATCAAGCAGAGGGATGCAGTTGTGAAACCCCTCGTTGATCAAACTGGAAACATTGTCGGTATAAACGGGCATTTTGAACCCGTTGCAGACCACATAAGTGTCCTTGTTGATCCGGCCGCGCTCAAACAACGACCTGACAATATTGATGTCGAAACCGGAGCTCGTTTCAATGTGTACGTTGTTCTTCAGTGCCTCCTCAAGTACAAAAGAGAAGTGCGAAGACTTGGTACAATAGCAGTAGGTATACTTGGCGTTGTACTTAAACCGCTCCATGGCATTGTTGAACGTGGCTTGTACAAAGCGGACATTTTCACTGATCCGGGGAAGGTAGGTGAGCTTGAGCGGCGTGCCGTACTCTTTGATAATGTCCATCAGTGGGACATCATTGAACAGTAATTCGTGTTCCCAAACCTTGAACTCTTCCTGAGGAAACTCGAAAGTTTGTTCAATCAGTTCACGATAGCTCTTCATCTCCGGTGCTGTGGGTTAGGGGCAGAAAGGCGCAATATTGGAATAAATTTGCCATCTTTGCAATACATCGCGCGTATGCAAGGCCATCAATTTCTTCGCTGGATCGCCCCTTTGCACGCCCTGCCTGATCTCTGAGGTAGGACGGATTTCCTGTTGGGTATCTGTTCTGCGTTTTTCATCTTTTAACCTGGGATTTTGTGAGCGAGAAAATAAGAATCATTCAAGTGAAGTCAGAAATCGGCGCCGGCACCCGAGGGGCCAGCCTGGGCGTGGAGGCAATGAAGATTGCCAGCCTGGACTTGAAATCGGATTTTTTCCGGACATATGATTCGATTGAGGTCGAGAATGTCAATGAGCTTCTGTTTAATAGCGCTGAACACGCCTATGCAAAGTTCATAGACGGTGTGCTCATCATGGAAGAACGGGTTTGCCTGGAAGTCTATGAACAAATTTGGGATGATTACTTCCCCATCGTGATGGCCGGTGACCACAGCACGGCCTACGGTACCATCGCCGGCATCAAGAAAGCACATCCGAAAAAACGCCTGGGTGTTATCTGGATTGATGCTCACGCCGACCTGCATTCGCCCTATACGACACCCTCAGGCAACATGCACGGCATGACCCTTGCCATGGCCTGCGACATTGATAATCTTGAATGTAAAGTCAATGACCCCAAAGGGGAGACCATTGAGTATTGGGAGCAGCTGATGAATGTTGGCATCCCTGGCGCCAAAATCTATCCGGAAGACCTTGTATTCATATCCATGCGGGATATGGAAAAACCGGAGAACTACATCATCAACAAGTACGGCATTCCTAACTTCACGCCAGAAGAAGTCAAACGCATCGGCCCTGAAACCGTGGCCAAGGAGGCGCTCAAGTACCTCGACCATTGCGACTTGATCTACGTCTCTTTCGATGTCGACAGCATGGACAGCCGAATTTCGCAGGGCACAGGAACGCCCGTACCCAATGGACTTACCGTAGATGAAGCCAAAGTCCTGAATGTGACCTTGGCTAAAAGCCCCAAGCTGTGCGCATGGGAAATTGCCGAAGTGAACCCGACCCTGGACACACAGAATAGCATGGCGGAAAGCGGCTTTGAGATTATGGAAGCGACGGCGAAGGCGGTGATGAGCCGGCCAGTGCTCGCGGAGTGATTCATGATTCGATAATTCGGTGATTCGGTGATTCGATGATGTGGCGATTTGGTGATTGCTGCTCAAGCTTTTGTATGAGGAGGTACGGTCAAAACCCTTATCCTCTCACCACCGAATTATCGTATCATCGAATCTTAACGAATGTTACACGCTCAGCCCTGCTGGTACTTACCTCCAGTCGATCAATGACTCCTTTCCTTGAGCGCTGAAATTCATACAAATCATAATCGTCGGATAGAAACCCATCGTAGAACGAGGGTGACAGCTTGATGGCTTCGTGGGGAGGGTTGATGAGCCAGAGATCCATCCCACGGAGTTCGATGGTATAGGTCACATCAGCTTCGGCCGAAGTGTATGTTCCAGTGAGTAACTTTAGATAAGTGGCATCGGCTACTGGTGGCTTGACGCGAACGTAGGTGTTTGTATCGTTGGGATTCTTCAAGAGAATCTGCCCGGGCTTCCTGACAATCCAAAGCAAACCGTCGAGATTGAGTGTGTCTGGATGGAGGACGTTCAATGGTTTGTCGTTTGCCCAGACCTTCCCCTGTGAATAGACCAGGTTGATGACGTCGAAACCGCGAACGCTCCTGAACTTTCCGTCGAAGCGTCTAAGTTGATCTTCTGTTGCGGAGACGTTACGCGCGACGGCCTTTGCCGCGATCGCCCTTTTGCCAAGAAATATTTCCGCAACGTCCGTAGCTCCCCGACCTGGGTTGAAACTACCGTCGTTGCTCAGTATGCCGATGGACAGGTCCCTGTCAGGATAGTAGTGAAGCACGGCGCGATAGGCTGCTGTGGCCCCTGTGTGCGAAATCTCGGTGAGCCCGTTGAACTTGCCAACAACAATGCCACTGGCATACGTGATCACCTTGCCGTTGTTCAGCTTGCCTTGTTTGATTCGATTCTGATATACCTGATCACCGCCGATGGCGTGCGTTTTCAACTGGCGGTTCCATTTGATGAGGTCTTCTGTCGTGGTCAGCAGGCCTCCGTGACCATGCACGTTTTCAAATGGCATCTCCTGGACCCAGGCACCCGACTCGCGGCGATAAGCGATGGCTCGTTGGGGTATCACATCGCGAAAGTTGGTGCGCCATTGTGTTTGGTTCATTCCGGCCGGACCAAACAGACGCGATTTGGTAAATTCTGCCAGTGATTGTTTTGACACCCGCTCAACAATGGTCACCAGCAGACTGTAATTTGAGTTGCTGTATGAATACTCGCTTCCGGGAAAAAAGTTCAGCGACTTCTGCCGGCAAATGATTTGCAGGGCCAGTTCCTGGGTATAAACCCTCGTTGTCCGTGGCCAGCCTGTGAGTCCACCCACTGACCCCCAGTCTTTCAGTCCGGAGGTATGGTTGAGACATTGTTGGATGGTGATGACGCCACCGTATACCGGTAGCTCTGGTATGTACTTCCTCACATCGTCCTGGGTTGACAGCTTACCTTCTGCCTCAAGCAGGAGAATGGCGGCGGCCGTAAATTGCTTTGATATTGACCCGGCTTCAAGAATGGTGGTCGTCGTATTGGGCACGTTGTGCTCAAGGTCCGCAAGCCCAAAGGCTTTGTTGTATATGATTTTCCCGTTGCGTTCCACGGTGACTACGCCTCCCGGTGTCGCATTGTTCCAGCGACTGAAGAGCATGTCGATGCTGCGTAGGGTATCCGGGGATTGCCCGTTAGCCATTGGCAAGGAGCACCAAGCGAAGCAGAAGATGATAAGTTTTCTCATGGTGTGAAAATAGGCGATTGACGGTGAAACCCCATATCGACAAGGCCGCCTCGTGCCAACCCCCACATTTTCAAATTTTCAAATTGCCTCATTTTCAAATTGACTTTATCCTATCTTCGCCCAAAATTCTACCTGCGCCATGAGCCAAAACCGTCCCATCTCCAACTTTATTGAAAAGAACTTCCTCCACTTCAACGCGGCCGCCATGGTGGATGCCGCGAAGGCTTACAAGAAACACATTGCCGAAGGCAAGAAGATGATGGTAACCCTGGCCGGGGCCATGAGTACCGGCGAACTGGGCATCAGCTTTGCGGAAATGATCCGACAGAACAAGGTTCATATCATTTCGTGTACGGGGGCAAACCTGGAAGAGGACATCATGAACCTGGTGGCGCACAGTCACTACGCCCGGATCCCAAACTATCGTGACTTGACGCCTGAGCAGGAGTGGGGCCTCTTGGAGAAGCACCTCAACCGCGTGACGGACACCTGCATTCCTGAAGAGGAGGCCTTCCGCCGTCTGCAAAAACACCTTTTCAAGGTGTGGAAAGACGCCGAAGACAATGGTGAACGCCTTTTTCCCCATGAGTTCATGTTCAGGATGATCAACAGCGGGGATCTCAAGCAGTATTATGAGATCGACCCAAAGAATTCCTGGATGATCGCCGCGGCAGAGAAGAATATGCCCATGGTGGTGCCAGGATGGGAGGATTCAACCATGGGAAACATTTTTGCATCATACTGCCTGACTGGCGAACTGAAGGCATCGACCATGAAGTCGGGAATTGAATACATGGTGTGGTTGGCCGACTGGTACACAGAGAATTCAGGAAAGGACGGCATAGGTTTCTTCCAGATTGGCGGCGGTATTGCCGGCGATTTCCCGATCTGCGTGGTGCCGATGCTTCACCAGGACCTTGAAAGAAATGGAGTGCCTTTTTGGAGCTACTTCTGCCAGATCAGCGACTCCACCACAAGCTACGGCTCGTACTCGGGTGCTGTACCCAATGAAAAAATTACCTGGGGTAAGTTGAGCATAGAGACACCGAAATTCATTGTGGAGAGCGATGCGACGATTGTTGCGCCGTTGATGTTTGCCTATATCCTCGATATGTAATTAAACCGCAGAGGCGCGGAGACGCAGAGAAATGGTTGAGGTTGTTTTACTAAACAATGTATTCCTCCGCGTCTCAGCGTCTCCGCGGTGAAAAATACTCCCATGGACATTGATGCAGCACTAAAATCCGCCACTGGCACCGTCATAAAGGAGCTTTTCGGCGAGGCACCGGACCAGCTTCAGTTTCAACCGACCAATCCTGAATTTGCAGGTACGCATACATTGGTATGTTTTCCGCTGGCCAAACTTTCAAAGGAAAAGCCAGAGAAGACAGCCGAGATGATTGGGAATGGGCTGAAGAACAAATATCCGTTCATCAGCCAGTACAACGTTGTCAAAGGATTTCTTAATCTATCGATTGCCGACAGCGCATGGCTAAAAATATTTTCTGAAATCCTGGCAACGAAGGAATACGGTCGCTTACCCCAAAGCGATCATGAGATCATGGTGGAGTACTCTTCACCCAACACCAACAAGCCCCTTCACCTGGGTCATTTGCGCAATAATTTTCTTGGCTATGCCGTGGCGGAGATCTACAAGGCGCTCGGATACAAGGTTCACAAAGTTCAGATCATCAATGATCGTGGTATTCACATTTGCAAAAGTATGGCGGCGTGGACCTTGTTCGGTAAGGGCGAAACACCGGCTGGCAGTGGATTGAAGGGCGACAAGCTGGTGGGAAAGTACTACGTTGAGTTTGACAAAGCGTACAAAGCGCAGGTCATGGAACTTGAGGGGAAAGGGATGGCCACCGAACAGGCTGAGAAGGAAGCGCCCATTATGAAGATGGCTGTGGAACTTTTGCAGAAATGGGAAGCAAAAGACTCCGCAACGCTGCAACTCTGGGAGACGATGAACAGCTGGGTGTACGCCGGCTTTGATGCCACCTACAAACGGATGGGCGTTGATTTTGAAAAGCTGTACTATGAATCCAACACCTATCTGCTCGGTAAGGAGGAAGTGATGAAGGGACTTGATGCGGGTGTGTTCTTCAGGAAGGATGACGGATCGGTTTGGGTAGACCTGACGGCGGAAGGCCTGGATCAGAAAGTATTGCTACGCTCAGATGGCACATCGGTGTACATGACCCAGGACATAGGCACTGCCATTTTGCGCTTCCGTGATTTTCCCAAGATCGAAGGGCAGGTCTATACCGTGGGCAACGAGCAAGAGTATCACTTCAAGGTTTTGTTCCTGATCCTCGGCAAACTCGGCTATGTGTGGGCAAAGAAGTGCTATCACTTGTCATATGGAATGGTTGACCTTCCCTCCGGCAAGATGAAGAGCCGGGAAGGCACGGTCGTCGACGCCGACGACCTCATGGACGAGATGGTTTGGGAAGCCAGTCATCAGACGGCCGAACTGGGCAAGACCGAGGGAATGCGTGAGGATGAGATCGCTGACCTGGGTGAGATGATCGGGCTGGGTGCTTTGAAGTATTTCTTATTGAAGGTTGACCCTAAGAAACGAATGCTTTTTGATCCCAATGAGTCGATCTCATTGCAGGGGCATACGGGCCCGTTCATTCAGTATACGCACGCGCGTGTCCGCGGCATGCTTCGCAAGGCAAAGGACAGGGGCCTGTCATGGGGCGCTCAATCTGCCGATGCAGTAAAGCAACTCGAACCTGCAGAGCGTGATGTGATTGTCAGGCTCAACCAATACCCGGCAAAACTGCAGGAGGCTGCCAGAGAGTATTCCCCGGCGGTGGTGGCCAATTATGTCTACGAGTTGGCCAAGGACTACAATCAGTTTTATCAGACGATTCCTGTCTTGAACGAGACGGATCATGCCAAATTGGAATTTCGCCTGGCCTTTTCCCAGGTGGTGGCTGATGTCATCAAGAGTGGTATGGCGGTGTTGGGAATACGGGTGCCGGAGAGGATGTAGCCATCCAATAGCCAGCTACTGACCTTTTAATCGGATGGGTTTGCCGAGTTGTCAACAAATTCCTTGCGGGATACAATTGTTCAACGACTTCATCGTTCATTCATCGTCTATTTTTGGTGATACTGCGTACACCCTTGTAGCTTTTGATTTCACCACCCCTTCATGAAATATTCCCTTTGGTCACTTGCATTAATCGTGTGGATAAATAGCTCTTGCACCCGCGGAGCGTTCCAGCCTGTCAACAAAGGCCGGGAATATGGCGATCCTGTCCCATTGATGGTTTCTCATATCGGTGACGGCAGCCCTCACTACATACTTCAGAATGTACTTTGCTTCGATTACCTCTGCAGAAAGAAAGCTGGAAAAAAGAAGGCGATGAGGGCCATCAGTTTCGAGGATTTCAAGAAGCGTATCAGAAAAAATGCGAAGAAGGGTATGTATAAAAACCTGACACCGCCGAGGAAGGCAGTTGCGCCTGACACCATGTTGATAAAAAAGACCGAGCCTGTGGTTGTGCCAGCACCGCCAATAGCGACTGAGCCGATCGTGAGTGAACCCATTCTTAAGTCTGATAGTCTGATTACATTGAGTGACCTGCTTTTCGAAACAAACAGTGCCAAATTAAAAGGGGAGCATTTTGCCGCATTGGACTCCCTTGCCAAATTCCTGCAAGAGCATCCGACACTGGAAGTCGAAGTCTCTGGCCACACCGACAATACCGGTACGGAGCGACACAATGTAGCGCTGTCAACACGTCGCGCGGAGGCGGTTATGGACTATTTGGTCAGCCACGGCGCGACCTTTGACAAGATTTCATTTGAGGGCTTTGGAAGTTCAAGGCCGATCGCTCCCAACACATCCGATGCAGGCAGGGGAAGGAATCGCCGTGTGGAAGTAAAAATCAAGAAGGATGACTGAATAGATTCTCGTCCCCTTCCAATGCAGCGAAACAAGCAGCCGATGGTGTTCATGTTTTGATTTCCCTGGTGACCAGCCCCGTAAAAGGCGCAAATTTGCCATTTATAACTAACCCCTGTTTTTTGGAACAAATCCTCCCGACATTTGTTCATAGTTCAAACCCCTAAAACCATGAAAGCTTTGCTTCTGACCTTCCTTTCCGCTTTTCTGATTTCATCCGCTTCACTCTATGAACTGAAAGTGAATTCAATCGAGGGCAAATTGATTGACTTCAGCCAGTACAAGGGTAAGACACTCCTCATTGTGAACACGGCCTCCAAGTGTGGATACACGCCTCAATATGCCGATCTGCAGAAGTTGCACGAGACATACGGAAGCAAGTTGATCATCCTGGGTTTCCCCGCAAACAATTTTAAAGGCCAGGAACCGGGTTCCAATGCTGAGATTGCGGAGTTCTGCACGAAGAACTACGGCGTAAGCTTCCAAATGTTTGAGAAAGTTTCCGTACTGGGCGAAGATCAGCACCCGCTCTACACATGGCTCAAAGAAAAAACCGGACAGGAACCTACATGGAACTTCTGCAAATACCTCATCAAAGCCGATGGCTCTGTCAAGTTCTACAGCCAGAAAGTGAACCCTATGGCCAAGGAAATTCTCGATGAAATCTAAAATATTGTTCGTTACAGTTAGCATTATCATGCTTATGGGTTTAGGCGCATTCCTTTCTGATAAATTTGCTTCCCCTCAGGGTCCTGTGAAAAACTCTATCTATGAGTTTAGAATCAATGGACTCGATGGTAAGGAAATCGACTTCGCCCAGTACAGGGGCAAGAAACTGTTGATTGTTAACACGGCATCGAAGTGCGGCAAGACCCCGCAATACGCCGGCCTGGAGAAGCTGCATGAAAAGTATGGCAACGAGGTGACTGTCCTTGGATTTCCGGCCAACAACTTCTTGTGGCAGGAACCTGGCACCAGCGCCGAGATCGCTGAATTCTGCGAGCGCAACTATGGTGTGAAATTCCAAATGTTCGAAAAGGTCTCAGTCAAGGGTGGTGATCAACATCCTTTGTACCAGTGGTTACAGTCGAAGACCGGCAAGAAGCCGGACTGGAATTTTGCGAAATATCTTGTCAGTGAGGATGGAACCCAAGTCACCTTCTTCAATTCTTCCGTCCAGCCGCTCGATGGTGAATTGGTGGCTAGCATCACCCGGTAGTCATCGCCTGGCAATTGATCAAATCTTCCTGTTCTATGGTGGTCGCTGAGCACTTGATGGAGTGATAAAGAAGTAAGACCTTCACGTTTGTATGCAGATTTCGAACTGGATCGGCGCCTTCCGACTACGGACCCTTCCGCTTGCCCTGTCATCCATTGGTATGGGCGGATTTCTGGCTGCCGTGCAGGGGCAATTCAAGGGCGGCATTTTCGGACTTTGCTGCTTGACCACCGTATTGCTTCAAATCCTGTCGAACCTTGCCAATGACTACGGTGATACGGTCAACGGGGTGGACCATGCTGGGCGTAAGGGCCCGAGCCGTGCTGTTCAAACTGGCGCAATAAGCGCCGGAAGCATGCGAAGCGCCATCGTTCTCTTTGTAGTTCTTAGCCTCGGAAGTGGCATCTCGCTGCTTCTGGTTTCATTTGGAGGCGATGTACGACTACTGACAACTTTCCTGGCATTGGGTCTGCTCTCTATCGCCGCGGCCATCCTCTATACAATTGGAAAGAAGCCTTACGGGTACGCCGGTTTTGGAGATCTGTCAGTACTGATCTTCTTTGGTCTGGTGGGTGTGACGGGGTCACTTTTTCTGTTCACCAAAACCTTTGATTGGTCGAGTTTGTGGCCTGCGGTGGCTTGCGGCTTCTTCTCCGTCGGCGTTCTCAATATTAACAACATGCGGGATATCGAATCAGATCGCGATGCGGGCAAGTACTCCATACCCGTGCGCATCGGAAAGGAGAATGCCGGGGTATATCATTGGTTTCTCTTAATTGGCGGAATGACAGCGGCAACGGTTTATGTGGTGATAAATTTTCAATCACCCATCCAATTGTTGTACCTCCTTTCGTTGCCGCTTTTTATTTCTATCGGAAGGGGAGTGAACGGGAAGCCATCAAACGCGCTTGATCCATACCTGAGGCGGATGGCATTGACTACGCTGCTCTTCGTGGTTCTCTTTGGTGTGGGTCAGCTTATGGCTTAGCAAGCAATTGCATCAATTGCCTTATCGCCTCCTGGTTGATGTCGGAGTGCATCGTTTCAACCACACCCTTCTTTTCCCTTGTAGTCAGGCGCCAGCTCAATGAAGCGCGTGTGCTGTGTTGCCGGATACTGTCCATGTTTTGCAAATTGGGGAGATAGCTCATCGGCATGTACTGGATGTCGACCCGGTCAATAGGTCCGTCAAACCACGATCGGGCATAGCCAACAAGGTTGTCGTTGGTGATGTCCTGAAAGTTCTCAAAATTGTTGTAAACGCTGGCGATGGGTTGCGTGAAGTCATCAATGATGGTGTTGTCCTTCTCCTCGGTGATGGACGTCACTTTTGGGGAATCACGAATGGAGAGGATCACAATGCCCGCCGTGTTGTCGGCAATCCATTCCCTGAAACTGTAGATAAACCGGACAGCATCCATGATGCCAAAGTTGTCTGATATGCCGGCATCCATAATTTTGATTGGAGGCTGCGTAGGGAGTGTCGTGTTTGGCGTGATGTAAGGGAAGGTGGCGTTCATGCGCAGGGCAGAGAGGAATCGCAGGCTTGGCCCACCGTGCTCTTCAAACATCAGCTGGAAATCAACGCCGCTGAGCTTGTAGTTGTTGTAGCTTGGAAAGTTGAGGATTTCAGCATTCATGAAGGCCACCGGTTGCGCTGAGATGTATAGTTTTCGACCATCGTTGACGATGGTAGGTGACAAAATCATCATGGGTATGAGCGCTTGCGCTTCGGGCTCGTGGTAGTCGGCCAGTGTCTTGTCCATCAAACCTTCCGTGTCGAGGTCCAGCTGCTCTTCAAAGGTATAGCCACGGTCTTTCAGGTAGGAATGACCTTCGTATTCAAATCGTGTGAACCCGACGAAAAGATCGTTGGCGAGGAGACTGAAGATAAGCGGGTTGAGATTGTCGGTGGCAATTTTCTCGCGGTGTTCATTCGAGTGGGGGTCCACCGGCTCGCCCAGCTTCTTGCGCAGAACAGCTTCCCGAAAATAGCTCGCACCAATCAGGCCACCCGAGGCACCCGTGATGAGCATGGTATGTTCAATGAGCTTGCCGCCACTGATACTGTCTGCTTTTTGAAGGGCAGCAAGTGTCCATAACGCAGCCCGCTTGCCGCCACCGCTGGCACAGATGAAGACCATCTTCGGTTTGACGGTCGTGTCAAACTTCTTGCGCCAGTTTTCGAGGATGCCAATGGTGTTTTTCCTTGCCAGGGCAATGTTTGTGCTGTCGTTGTGTTTTCGGAGGTTTTCAATGGTATAATCGACCGGCTTGCTTTGATAGTCGAGACCAAAAGCGGGATACTTCTTGGTGAGCAATCCTTCACCGACGAAATGGTTGAGTACAAGAAAAAGTACAAGGGCGGCAGTTGTCGACCAGCCCCCGAACCAATAAGAGAATGCCCCCGAGAGCATTACAAAAATGGTCAGAAAGATCATGGTACTCGCGGCAGCAGGAAATTGGAACGACGGGTAATCTTTGAAAATCCCAAGAATCAATACCATGCCGAAGATGAGCAGCTCGATAATGACCAGGTTGAACTGATTTTGGTCGAACACTTTCATGAGCGCCTCCTTGTCGTAGAAGTCCTTTTCTTCGGTTACTTTCTTGAAGCGTAAGCTGTGTGTGAGGTAATTGTCAACACGTACTTGTTTTTTGCGTGCCAGATCTGATTTCTTGATTCCGCTTGCCCGAGTGATGTTGACGGTTTTTTTGCTCACCTCATCCAGACGGCAGACCATGTATTTGAAAATATCCTTCTGCGTGAAAATGAAATAGATCTGAAGAAGACCCGCCATCAGCAGAATACCAGAAAAGAAGCCAGCGAGGTCGAGGGTTAGCTGATAAGCCGTGGTATACTCGTTGTTGATCTGAAACGTAACCAGCTGATAGAGATACGTCAGGAAGAATATGATGGGGATGATGCTGTTATTGAGACTGAACTTGTTGAACGGATTGGACAAGGTCGCAATAAATGCAAATCTGTGACCGTCGGTGATATAACAAGTGATATTGAAGGCCGCCGTAAAACCTGAAACCATGACACCGATGATGAGGAAGCTGGTAAAGTTGACCTCATTCAAATATTCGGGGTCCAGGAAGAGATACGGAATGCCCAGGTACTTTCCGAAATTCCCCGTAATCATGGCAAACAGGATGATCCAGCACAGTATCAGCACGTGGTTGCGCCGTAGGTTGTTCAGCAAAAGCTGGATCGGGAAGGAGTAGAAGACGGAATCTGCGATCCGTGCGAACCTGGCCATAGGGGAGTGTTGGCTCAAGATAGGAAAAATAGGGGAACGGCTGTTGGCTTTTGGCCCTTGGCTATTGGCTTTTGGCTCTTGGCTGTGCCGCATTCATCATCCTGAGGGTATACCCTGACTTTCGTTCCCGAAAGCCAACAGCCAATAGCCTGCCGGAGCTAGGGAACGCGTTTCGCCTTTACCGGGTAACTCCCAAATTGCCCGAGTGCCACCATGCCCGTCATCTCATCGCCGCTGATGATCGACTTGACTTCGATGGTGGTCGTGTTGGGGCCGAAGCTCATGTCATAGGTGTAGATGAGCTCGTTGCCATTGAGGTTAACTGAGGAGAGCGGGATCTCGCGGTTTGTACGGGAGCTGACGATCACGCCGGTATACTTGTCGCCATCCTTCTTGATGGTCAGTGTGCCACCACCACCTTGTGGTGATTCGACCGTGTACGTCCATGTGCCTTCAGGCTGTACGATGGCTGTTGGGTCTGCAGGAGTGGCTGTTGCAGGACGGCTAGCTGCTGCTACCGCTACCGGGGCTGCTGCCGCCGGACGCTGACCGGCACCACCACCCATAGCGGGAGCTGCCTGGACTTCACCGCCACCGCCATTGTCACCACCACCCTCTTTCAGGTCGTCGTTGCTGATGGACCTTCTCCGACGCCGCGGAGCATCAAAACTCATCTTGCCAATGCGGTAGCTGAAAGTGACCTTGAAGTTCATATTGTACAACTCAGTCACGGCTTTCTGGGATATCGTGGGTGATTGGGTGGTGTTCTCAATCCGAAGAGCCGAGGTCAAGAATTGGTCGGCACCAAGACCGATGCTGCCTTTCTTATTGGCGAACTCTTTTCTGACACTCATGCCGTAATAGTAAAAGTTACCCTGTCTGCCCTGAAGGAGTACCTGGGGACCGCGATAGAATCCGAAGAACTGCAAGCCCCATCCTTTCGTGAGCGTGTAATTGCCGAAGAGGCGAATGTTGTAGACCCATCCCTGGTTGCTGGCCGAATACAGGGGATTGGGATCGTTATTGCTCAAGACGGCGTAATAGACATCCGTACCGGCATTCATCATGAGTTTGCTCGAGATATTGACGCTGGCAAATATGTTTCCGCCGTAAGCATCCTCACGTCCAATGTTTTGGAACGTGGTCTGAACGGTATCCGGATCGGCCGGATTATCACCAAAAACTGTCCGCAGACTTTGAATTCCGCTGTCTGTATTCCTCACAAAGGTTGACATGTTCAGATTAACAGCCTTGATCGATGTGCTGTAAGACAATTCATAGTTGTTGGTGTATTCCGGGCCAAGATTTGGATTACCATAAGTGATCGAATACGGGTTGCTTCCCTGTACGTTGGGGTTAAGAAATTGTATGCTCGGCCGCTGTATGCGACGATTGTAGGCAATCTTAACCGTTCCGGTTTTCAAGCGCTTGGAGAGGTTGATACTCGGCACGATGACTTTATAAGACGGGATTTCAACCGGACCCTTCTCATTGGCAAAATTGGCATCGATGGCAGTATACTCGTAGCGAGTGCCGGCTTTGAAACTATACCCTGACTTCGAACTATAGGTGTATGAAACATAGCTTGCCGCTATCTTCTGATTGTAGGTGAAGATGTTGGACAGATTGCTGTTGGCAACCGGTACATAGGGATCCGTGGCACCAGTAGCAGAAAATGACGTATAGTCGCTGGATACCTTCCTCATGATCAACTTGCCGCCAAATTCCAGCAGTTGATTGGTGCCCAGAGGTGTCTGATAGTCTGCCTGCAGGGTTGACTCTTCGTTGAAGCTCTTATTGTCATTGCGTATTCGGCTCGTGACCGACTCATCTAACTCGTTGAGGATAAAATTGTAGAAGTTATTGTTCCGGTTGTTGCGGCTGTACTGTCCAAGCAAGCTGAATTCTTGCTGAGGTTTCTTGAATAGATGCGTGTAGGTAAGACTCGCATCTACCGTACCTGATTTGTCATCCACTTCCACATCGCGAAGGCTGCTGGTGGTGAGCAAGCTGTTCTGGTAGATCTGCGAAGTGAGATTATCCTGAAAGTTGTTTCCATTGCGCGTGCCGTAGCGTACAGAAGCCGCCACGGAGTTACTTGCATCGATATCCCAATCCCAGCCAAATTGACCATTGCCAAACAGGTCATTGCGGCGAGTTTCGGCCATTTGAAGGTTGGTAGACTCCAACCCGGTCGTGGATGTGGTCGTCTGATTATTGGTGAATTTACCATTGACGTTGTAGCTGCTTCGCGCAAAGCCTCCGAGGGAAAAGCCCATGTTCTTCTTTCGGTAGTTGCCGTTCAGGCCAAGGTTGGATCCCCGGTAACCGGCGCTTCCATCAATATTGAGGGTAAGTCCCTGCAGCGTGTTCTTCTTGGTAATGATATTGATGATCCCGGCTGACCCTTCGGCATCATACTTGGCGGAAGGAGAGGTAATCACTTCTACTGTCTTGATTTGGTCCGCCGGAATCTGCTTCAACGCATCGGCAACGCTGCTGGCGGTTATGGTCGATGGCTTATTATTGATGAGCACCCTGATATTGGAGTTGCCGCGGAGCGAGACATTGCCATCCATGTCGACAGAAAGCATGGGAACACGCTTCAATACGTCGGTAGCATCGCCGCCACGGGCTGTCGCATCGTTCTCAGCATTATAGACGGTGCGATCAACCTTCTCTTCGATAACAGCGCGCTCGCCTTCCACTGTGACAGCCTCAAGCTCTTTGTTGCCGGTGGCCAGCATGATGGAGCCTGTCTCTATCGTTGACTTATTATCGGAAATGATGATGTTTTCCACCACCTTGTTTTCGTACCCGATGAAGGAAATAACAAGCCAGTAGGTCCCTGCGGGGACTTTCGTAATGGAGAATCTGCCCTTATCATCACAAATGGCACCATTGATTGGCTTTTCGGAATTGGGCTCAGTCAAGGCCACAGTGGCAAACTCGACGGGCTGCCGGTTGCCTCCATCGATCACCACACCGTTGATCTTACCTTTGCCTGCAGGTTCCTGTGCCTGCACAGCGAAAGTGGCCATCATTGTCAAAACCAGTGAAGCAAATCCCTTTATCATTGTGTTGAGTATCAAATATTTTCTGCCGAAGCCATTTAAACAGTTTCTGCGCTCAAAAGTTGGCCCAGCAGAGCAACTATTATGTTGTTGGCCGTTTTGCCTTAAGAGCGGCGGCAAAGGTAACGTCTGTTGATGCTCGCGAAGTGTGGAATTCCGCCAGCGGTACGATCATGCAGACTTCACAGTTTCGGATTCTTCTGTGCTTGGCTTGTACCACGGAAGTTTCTTCGGCAAACATTCAGCAATCATGGGTTCGCCCCTGTTCCACAAGGCCTGACGAAGTATCTGCCTGATTAGCCGTACCTTTGCAGTCAATCTAATGAAATGAAGAACTTTGAATCACTGGGCTTATCCCCGGGCCTGGTCGAGTCGGTTACGCTCCTGGGCTTTGAAACGCCCACCCCCATTCAGGAAAAGGCTATTCCTGTCTTAATGAAAGGCAACCAGGACTTTGTAGGCCTGGCCCAAACGGGTACCGGTAAAACGGCGGCCTTTGGCCTTCCCCTCCTCGAGTTGGTCGACGATAGCAGCAAATTTACGCAAGCCCTTATCCTGGCCCCGACCCGGGAACTCACGCTCCAGATTACCAGTGACCTGGAGAACTTCTCTGAGAAGTTCAAGCGGTTTAACATCACTGCCGTCTATGGCGGCGCGAGCATCAGCGAACAGATACGCAAGGTGAAGCGCGGCGCACAGATTATTGTGGCCACGCCAGGTCGCTTGATTGACCTCATCGACCGAAAGGCCATTAGCCTGGCGACCATTCAATATGTTGTGCTAGATGAAGCCGACGAGATGCTGAATATGGGTTTTAAAGAAGACCTCGACAAGATCCTCTCGTTTACACCAGAGACAAAAAATACCTGGCTCTTTTCGGCGACAATGCCGCGCGAAGTGCGCGCGATCATGAAGAACTACATGACGGACCCTTTCGAGTTAACAGTCGGAGAGCAGAATAAGGGCAATGTCAACATTGAGCACCGGTATGTCGTCGTGCAGGAGCGCGACAAGTATCTTGCGCTCAAGCGAATTCTGGATTTCACGCCCGACATCTTCGGACTCATCTTCTGCCGCACCCGAATCGATACGCAGCGGGTCGCTGAGATGCTGATGAAAGATGGCTACAATGCCGACTCCCTCCACGGTGATCTCACCCAGCAGCAACGCGACCGGGTGATGATGAAGTTTCGTGGACGGTCCCTGCAGATTCTGGTGGCCACCGACGTAGCAGCCCGTGGCATTGATGTGGAAGACATTACGCATGTCATCCACATGAATATGCCGGACGAAATGGAATTCTACACCCATCGCAGCGGTCGTACGGCCCGGGCCGGTAAGAAGGGAATCTCTATCGCGCTCGTTAGCCGGGCCGAGCAGTACAAGCTGAAGCAGATCGAGAAGTCGCTTAAAGCACCTGTGCAGCGCATGATGGTCCCGACAGGCGCAGAAGTTTGTCAAAAGCAATTGCTCGCCCTCATGCACAAAGTGCGTGAAGTCAAAATCAACGAAGAGGAGATTGTCGCGTTTCTGCCGGCGGTATATGAAGAGCTAAACGACCTTTCCAAACAGGACCTCATCAAGCGATTCGCTTCGATCGAGTTTAACCGGTTTCTGGATTATTACCGCAACGCCCCTGACCTCAATACTGAGGGGGGCAGAACCAGAGACGGGGAGAAGGCACGTTATTCGTCAGGTACGCGTTTCTTCATCAATCTTGGCAAGATGGATGGCCTGGAAAAGTCACAGATGTTGGAAGTGATTGATGAATTCACGGGGCTTGAAAAGAAGGACATTGGCAAAATCGATATCAAGGGTGCTTATTCATTCTTTGAGGTTGAAAAAGGCCAGGAGGACAAAGTGACCAAGGGTTTTGAGGGTGTTGAATATCAGGGCCGGCCCATTCGTGTGGAGGTTACAGGTCCTGGAGGTGAATCGGAGGGACGTCAGGAGAGACCGAAGAGGCGGACGTATTCCAGCGCCCCGCACAGCGGAGGCTCGTATGCAAAGAAGCGCAAAGAGGGCGGGTACAAGAAGCGTTGGTAGGGGAATGAGCTGTTGGGTATTGGTGATTGGCTTTTGGCCGACTGTAATAAATCCAAATCAAACAGCGAGAAGCCTTCAGCCACAGGCTTCCAGGTCCGTCAGTCAAAAACTATATTGACCCCGATAGATTAACCAACGGAGTTTCGTACTTTTTGCCGTTTATTCGGTGTTCCCAGTATGGCCAAGCTCAAGAATATTATTAAACAGTTGTCGGACAAAGACTATCAGGCAATCTATGATTCGTTGATTGCCGGCAATGCCGAAAAGTCTGCCTACCTGTTGAAGGCCATGCGCGAGCGTCAGCTGTCTGAGCAAAAGGTGATGGTAGAACTGGATATCAATGCCAACGCCTACTACACGATGCGCTCAAGACTGAGCCAGAAAATTGAGGAATACCTTGTGCAGCAGATGGAGAGCCCCCGTACGGATCTTCTCCGAAAAGTGGCCAATATCAATGAGGTGTTCTTTACCCAGAAGAAAACCATCGCCATCACCACGATGCGCAAACTGGAGAAGGAACTCATTGAGGCCGATCTGGTCGGCGAACTGCCGACGATCTACAAGCTCCTGAAGAAGTTGCACCTGAATTCTCCGGAATACTTCCAGTTTTCTCAGCTCTATAACAGGCACGTGGCTTATATGTTGGCCGTGGACAAGGCTGAGGATGTGGTCGCCGATTACTTCAAGAAATATGGAAATTATTTTCTGACAGGTGATCCCACTGAAAAGCTGAGTCTTGACCTTCTTACAAAGGAGATCCACAGTATTTCCAATTTGTATGAGTCACACCGGCTCTACGTGTACAAGTCCTGCATGGTTATCTTTCACCGCTTGTTTGTGGAAGGAGAGGAGAACCTGCATCAGGATGAAGAGTCCATTGAAGATATTTTTGCACGGGTACAGGATATCTTCACGCGATACAACCTTGATCCGGTTTACTATCATCTGAACCTGCTTTTTGAGTTTCTTAAACTGGAATATTATAACCACTACAAGGTCTATAAGCAGGCTGAGCGTTATTTTGAGGAAGTCAATGATGCCGCTTCCAACTTGCTGGTCAATTATCCTTACTACACCTTTTCCATTCGCTTCCTGATTTCTAAACTCGAACGGGCATTGCGCCTGGGTACTGAGGGAGAGTTGCATGGTGAGCTGGGGGAGATCTTTGCTGATTTTGAGCCCGATGTAAATAATGTTCCGCAGCATATCATCCATTCTGTGTACTGCGCCCTGGCTTGTTACTATTCGGGCAAGTATGAAGAAACGGCGAGGCTGTTGAACAATTTGATTAACGATGTCAGTCTGAAGAAATATCCGCTCGCTCAAATGGAAGTGAAAGCGCTCCTGTGCCTGCAGTATTGCATGTTGAAGGACATTGACCTTTTCAATCAGCTTTCCAACAGTGTTCAGCGTAACATCAGAATCATTGGCAAAGATGCCTGCGAGAACATTCTCACATTTTTGAAGATTCTCAAAATTGCGGTCAGTGAAGCCAAGAAAGAGAAGGACAAGAAGATTTCGGCACTGATTCCAAAATTCCGATCACTGACGGTTAATTATTTTGCCCCTACGGCCTACATCCGCATGGATGAAAAGTTTGTCGAGCGACTGATAGCACTCGAGATTCAGGGCGGCGGAAGTGACGACGACGAGTAATCAAAGATTCAGATCCATGATACTTTCATGGGTGAGGGGCTTGTTCAGGTAAAGCTTCACGTTGGTGTATTTCTTTGAACGGTTGACATCCTGCGGGTTGATCGAGGAGGTGAGCATCACAATACGGCATTTTTGCCTGGTGCTGGCCATCAACTTCTCGAATTCATCCAGGAATTGAAATCCATCCATCAACGGCATGTCGATGTCGAGAAAGATCAAATCAGGAAGTACTCTATCGGCCAGGTCGAGTTTTTCAATGTTGCGAAGAAATTCGATTGCGCTCTTGGCTCCGGTGTGAATATAAATGTGGTCCGTAATGGAGGCAGCCTCCACCATCTTCTGATTGATAAGGTTATCAATCTCATTATCATCAATCAGCATGACGGAACGATATCTCTTTGACTGCATAGGTGGGTTCAAAGGTCCAATGTAATGCGCCTGAAAACCAATTCCAAGACCGACTGTTGGCCCTTGGTTAATTGCGTGGGTTGTTTGCCAACATACTGGAAGGATGACGATGGGAGAAGCCCAAAAGCCAATAGCTAAGAGCTAATAGCCCTGTCCCACTACACATCAAACTTAATCCCCTGTGCCAGCGGCAACGTCGAACCGTAATTGATGGTGTTCGTTTGCCGTCGCATGTAGACTTTCCAGGCATCAGATCCTGATTCGCGACCACCGCCTGTCTCCTTTTCACCACCGAAAGCACCGCCGATCTCTGCCCCGGAGGTGCCGATGTTGACGTTTGCAATGCCGCAATCACTGCCCGTAGCCGATAGGAACTGCTCCATCTCGTTCATGTTGGTGGTCATGATTGCGGAGGAAAGACCTTGCTTAACGCCGTTTTGCAAGGCAATGGCTTCTTGGATGTTCCTGTATTTTATCAAGTAGAGAATGGGGGCGAACGTTTCTTGCTGCACAATGTGGAACCCGTTCTTCACTTCCGCGATGGCAGGCTTCACGTAGCAACCCGATGCATAGGCTTTTCCCGTCAGCAGACCACCCTCAACAAGAAACTTTCCACCTTGCTTCACCACAGCCTTCAAAGCATCCAGATATTGTTGAACGGCCAGCTTGTCGATGAGGGGCCCTACGTGATTTCGGGTATCCAATGGGTCGCCAATCTTCAATTGTCCGTAGGCCTTACGGAGTTTCTCCTTTACAGTGGCGTATACCTTTTCGTGAACGATGAGCCGCCGTGTGGTGGTGCAACGCTGACCGGCAGTGCCCACGGCACCAAACAGCGCCCCTCTGATCGCGATGTCGAGGTTGGCATGCTGCGAAACAATAATGGCGTTGTTGCCACCCAGTTCGAGTAAAGGACGACCAAGCCGCTGCATCACCGCCGCGCCAACGGCCTTACCCATCCGCACCGATCCCGTAGCCGAAACGAGCGGAATGTCCTCGCTGGCGGAAAGCCATTGCCCCACTTTGACATTGCCGTTGACGATGCAGGAAACGCCTTCGGGAACGTTGTTCTTCACGAAAACGTCTTCAATAATATGCTGACATGCGATGCTGCATAGCGGCACCTTTTCTGAAGGTTTCCAGATGCAGGTATCACCACATACCCAGGCGAGAGCCGCGTTCCATGACCAAACAGCGACCGGGAAATTGAAAGCGGAGATAATGCCGACAAGCCCCAGCGGATGATACTGCTCGTACATGCGATGGAGGGGACGCTCAGAATGCATTGTAAGCCCGTGCAACTGACGCGAAAGGCCAACGGCAAAGTCACAGATGTCAATCATCTCCTGGACCTCGCCGAGCCCTTCCTGATAAGATTTTCCCATTTCATACGACACCAGCATACCCAACGCCTCCTTCTTCCTTCGGAGTGCTTCACCCACCTGGCGCACTACCTCACCGCGTTTGGGAGCAGGAACCTGCCGCCAGGATTCAAAGGCGTTCTTCGAAACCTCGACGACCTTGCGAAAAGATTTCTCATCGGCGCTCTGGACTGTCGCAATAAGTTTTCCATCGACAGGCGAAACTGATTTCAGCACAGGCCCGGAAGACTTGATCCATTTTTTTCCGGTGGAGACGCCAGGGTTAACGCCTCTGATGCCAAGTTCCTTGAGTACAGATTTGATTTCCATGGGAGTAGAGATAGTGACTAGTGATCAGTGTGAGAAGTGGCAAGTTATAAAAACCCGTCGGCACTTTGCTTACCAAAAGCCAATAGCCAACAGCCAATAGCTACTCTTCTCACCACACCACCCCAAATGCCGCCTTCTCACCCGATGCGTACATCCCCTCTACCAGCATGGCGCCGGACTTGTATTCGAGTATGCGGTTGAGATCTTCCACATTGTCGACAATGACTTTGTCAATATGGGTTATGATAAAATCCTTTTTGATGCCGGCATTCATCCATTTGCCTGGCGACAGGGAGCGGATCAGAACGCCGCCCTCCAGGTTCCTTTTGGTAAGCTCGGAATAACCAACGTCCTCCAGACGGGCGCCATCAAGCTCGTAGGACACAGCCGGCCTCGTGATGGACTCACGTCCTTCAAAATTCTTGAGTGTTGTCTTCACGGAAATGGACTTGCCATCGCGGCGGTAGGTGACCTGGACGGTGTGCCCCGGGCGGTGACGCGCAACCAGTTCCTGCAGTTCGGAGACGCTTCCGACACTTTGCCCGTCGATGGCAGTGATAACGTCACCATGCTCAATACCGGATTGCGCCGCCGCGCTGCCCGCATTGACACGATTGATAAACACTCCACGAACGACATCAAGATGTTGGTCCTGGGCCAGCTTGGCGGTGACATCACGAATCTCAACGCCCAGAAGGCCGCGCTGTACGAGCCCGAATTCCAGCAGGTCATCCATAATCTTCTTGACAAGATTTACAGGAATCGCGAATGAGTAACCGGAGTAGCTGCCGGTCACCGTTGCGATCGCTGAATTGATGCCAATCAGCTCGCCCTTCAGATTCACCAGGGCCCCACCGCTGTTGCCGGGATTGACAGCGGCATCCGTCTGAATAAATGACTCAACCTGCAGATTATTTTTGTCGCGCAGGATGCCAATGTTCCGCGCCTTGGCACTTACTATCCCTGCAGTTACCGTCGAGTTGAGATCGAAGGGATTCCCCACCGCCAATACCCACTCGCCGGGGACAATGAGATCGGAGTCTCCGTATTTTAGATAGGGCAGGTTTCGTGCCTTGATTTTGAGCAACGCCAGATCTGTACTCCGATCCTGGCCAATGATTTTTGCGAAGTAGCGTTGGTTGTCGTTCAGCACTACTTCGATACCGGTGGCATCCTCGATCACATGCTGGTTGGTAACAATATACCCGTCGTCCGAAATGATAACGCCAGAGCCTGATGGCCGGGCCATCGGATCAAAATTCAGATCCATGGGTGTGAGACTGAATTCACCTGCTCCGAAGACCGTGTTGATGTTGACTACAGCGGGCGTCACCGCACGGGCGGCATTTTCAAAATTGATGACTGGTGATCCTCCTCCCGGAGAACCTGAAGTGCGCACCTTCTGGTGGTCGACGATGGAAGTATAGTCTGGAATGCTCTCTACATATTGGAGGGTGTACACCGCACCAATCACGGCGCCTACGCAGGCAGAAAGAACTACCGAAGCAATAAAAAGGAACCGACGCATATGCGAAATTAATGCTAATCGGTAATGGAAACGAATAATTCCGGCAAATGGATGCTTCTACCCATTGAATGACCTTCATCGGGGGATATGCAACGAAAAGGGCGCCTACCTCTCGATAGACGCCCTCGCTAACCAACCCCTCAACCAAAAAAATTCAAGTGTACACAGTATATGGCCCATGGCAGGATTGCCTGCAGTGCCACTTTCTGCGCTAGTTTACTTTTATCGTGGTCTTCAGCGCTTTCTTCTCATCCTTCGGCACTGTTACCTCGAGGATACCATTGCTGTACTTAGCGTTGATCTTGTTGCTATCAACGTTTTCTGGCAATGCGAAAGAACGGCTGAATGCTCCAAACTGGGTCTCGATCGAATGCCAGTTGGCATCCTTAGACTCGTTGGTGAACTTGCGCTCGCCGCTAACGGTCAGGAAGTTGTCCTTGATCTCGATCTGGAAGTCCTCCTTGTTCATACCGGGTACAGCAACATGCAGTTCAAAAGCTTTTTCGTTTTCTACGATGTCGACACGGGGCTGGAAAGTGCTTCCGCCCGAGCGGGTCATGCTATCGTTGAAGAAACGGTCGATCAGGCTGCTGAATGAAGCAGGCACATAATCATTGGTGTTATAGCGTATCAGGCTCATAGTATTTTTTGTTTTGTGGTTAGTAATCAGTTTTTCTTACCGAATAGCCTATCAGGAAAATCTGTGCCGATGCTAAAAAGTGGAGCATAATATGCCAATATGGCATTAAACGGAGTCAATCCGGTAAGTAATACGACAAAATGGCTGCTAGTTCAGGACAGTTGATCCCAGCTAGTAAGGTTGGTCAGATAATCAGGATCCAACATTGTCTTCGCGCAGGCCTCCGCGTGCGGAAGTTCATAGCGGAAGAAGAACTTCATGGTCTTAAGCTTTCCCTCAAAAAAGGTTCTGGGCGTTGAACCCAAGTCATGCGACTTCAGGCTCGCCTCGGCTGCCACTGCCATCTTGAGCCACTGCCAGCCAATGACCACAAGGCTCATCTGTTCCATAAAGACCGTCGCATCTGAAAGAAAGCGGTCGATATCATTGGGTGCATATTTTGTAACATGGGCTAAGACGGAATGGATTCTGGCGATTTCATCATCGAGCTTCCTGCCATAGGGTACAAGTTCGGCGGACTTTGCTTCGGTGATGGTGCCCTTGATGGCCGATATCAGGGATGCCAGTGATTTCCCTTTCTCCATGGTGACCTTTCTGCCAAGCAAGTCGAGTGATTGAATACCTGTTGTTCCTTCATAGATGGACATTATCTTCAGATCCCGGTAATGTTGCTGGACCGGAAAGTCCATCGTAAACCCATAACCGCCGAGGGCCTGCACGGCCAATGCTGCCGAACGGCTTCCCTGTTCGGAAGAATAGGTCTTGACAATCGGTGTGAGAATTTCCAATAGTAACCATGCCTCGCGCTGCGTTTCACCTTCGGTGGCATGGGCAAGATCGTAGAGCTTATTGCATTCCATCGCCAATGAGAGCGATCCTTCGGCGATGGCTTTCTGCGTGAACAGCATTCGCTGAACGTCGGGGTGCCGGATGATTAGCGTTGGCGGCTTTGAAGGGTCCTTTTCACTGGCGAGCCTTCCTTGCGATCGTTCTCGGGCATACTGCAAAGACGCCTGGTAGGCGGCCATGGCCACCGAGGCGGCTGTTTGCCCTACACCGATGCGGGCTTCATTCATCATTTGAAACATATACGAAAGCCCCTTGTTGGGCTCGCCCACCAGCCAGCCGGTACAATCATCGTTATCACCAAAGACAAGATGGGTAGTAACATATCCCTTCTGTCCCATTTTCTGGAAATCGCCGGCACAGAATACGTCGTTGTACTTCAATGAGCCGTCAGCCTCAGGGCGGAACTTGGGAATGATAAAAAGTGAAATGCCTTTAGTGCCAGGAGGCGCGCCTTCGATGCGGGCAAGGGTAAGGTGTATGAAGTTGTCGCAGGCCTCATGCTGACCACCGGAAATGAAAATCTTTTGACCTTTGATACGGTAACGGTCCTTAGCTATAGGCTTGGCGCTGGACGTGATATCTGTCAGAGAACTTCCAGCCTGGGGCTCAGTAAGAGCCATGGTGCCTTGCCAGAGGCCATCGAACATTTTTGGAACAAAGGTGTCAATCTGTTCTTTTGATCCGAAGCTGGTAATGAGCGCTGCCGCACCGCTGGTGAGGCTGAAGTACCCCTGGCATCCATTGTTCGCGGCCTGGAAGATGTGTTGACCCGCATTGAACACCATCAGGGGCATCTGCATCCCGCCAACTTCAAACGAGGCTGCACCGTTGATCCATCCCTGGTCGGCAGCTTGCCGGATAATGGTCTGCAGTTGCGGATGGGACGTCACACCTCCCTTTCCATCGTAGTGCACACCCCGTTCGTCCATCTCCTTGAAATACGGCGCCATGTGTCGATCGGCCAGTGCCTTCGCCGATTCGACCATCATCCAGGTTTGCTCCCAGTTGAGGTGAGAAAACCTCGGTAGTGAGAAGAGGCTTTGAACGTTGTGTACGTCCCGGAGAAGAAACCTGAGGTGATTGAGGTTGGTGTAAGTGCTCATATGGACCGAATGGTGGAGTTTAAATTAGCATTTTTTTTCTCGTCAAAGCACTAACTGCCTTCTCTCGCAAGTGATCAGGCTCTTTCTGCAAAATATAATAGCAATCTGCAAAATTGAAAGGGTGGCGTATCGCTTCAACGTGCACTTTTGGAAACAAAAACATAAAGCACAATGAAAGCACGTTTAGGAATTCTTGTTATGCTGGCTGGTGTCAGCATGATGTTTGGCTCTTGCAAGAAGGAAGATCCTGCACCATCCAATACTCTGACGGCCAGCAGTCTGCAGGGTACATGGGCAGTTGCCAACGCAGAGGGTACGGAGTGGCAAAAGGGGACGGGTGTGGTTACGCCACGGGCTAGCGATCCCGGTACGATTGGGCTCAAACTCACCATCACTGGAAGTCAAATTACAATTAAGGATATTACTGGAGCTGTTGTTTATGGTCCTGCAACGTTTACTTTCAACGAAACGGACAAGACCATTCTTATCGGAGCCAATGGCAATACCGGTCTGGGCCTATTCAACATTGCTGATTTTGTTTCAGGGCCAGCAGGCACAATGACATGGAATCAGCGTGAGCCCATTGATGCTGACTACAGACCTGAAGCAGGATGCGGCTGTGAATTGTACTTTCAAAAATTCTGGGCCCTTGTCAAAATGCCGTAGCCTCCAACCGGTTATTTGACGCGATCGCCTGCGGGAAGGTATTTCTTGGCAGGCGATTGCTTTTTTTGAGCGAAGGGGTCGTATCTTTTCCAACCCAACCAGGCGAGCGATGAGGTCGTACTTGCTTCACTTTATTTTTCTTTTGATTGCCCAGACCGTCACTGCGCAGTGCGACACCGCGGCTGTCAACCACGAGGTTCGCGAGATTGAGCGTATAATCTGGACTTCATATCCACGTGTACTTTCCTTGGCAACAGCCATTGTGGAGAAGTATGCGAATGAAGGCGGATGGTGCGAAGCCCGGTCCCGCTATATTTTGGGCAAGACTTTGTGGACGAATGGTGATTATGAAGAATCCATCCGCCTGTTGCGCAAGGCTATTCAGCTGACCGGAAAGTCACGCGATCTTGAAACGAGAGCCCGCTGTCATCTGGTAATCGCCAACAACTATTACTACCAAGCCTACTACGATTCTGCAGAAGTGAACTTCAGACGATGCCTAAGTGGATTTTTGGGATTGCATCATCGTACCGGCCAGATTGAAGTACTTCATGACATGGCGCTCATGTATCACCGCCGCGGAAGTTATGCGGCTTCTTTGGAGGTGCTTCTTGAATCGGAGCGCCTGAAGGAAGAAGAGCCTGATTTCATTCATTATGTTGGAGACTTCACACGCGGTAACACCAACTTCATCGATACCCTTTACTATCGCAATGTTATTGCCAACGAGCGGACGCTTTCTGAAAAATTCAGAAAGAATGGAAATCGAATCGGGCATTATCAGAGTCTGATCAACATCAGTGTAGCTTTTCACGAGCTATCCGACTATCGTAGGGCCGGCTACTATGCAGTCGTAGGGTCTCAAGCTATGAAAGAGCTTGGGCACTACCCGTTCTGGTATCTGGCGGCCAAGGAATATGGATTGGCAGGAATGGCGGACTCCTGCTTCTACTTTCATGCCCGGGCCATGGAAGAGTTTCCAAATGCTACAAAAATCAAGATTGCCACAACTTATCAGCAGTTGGGTAACTCTTACCTCCAGTTTATGCAGCCGGATTCTGCCTTGGTCAACTTTGAGCGGACGCTGCGGATGAGTGAACAAATGAATAATCGTATAACCATTCCTAATGTGCATTTGAGCATTGCCAAAGTCTACCGAATGAAAGGGAATTATGAAAAGGCAGAGGAGCATTTGCTGAAAGGACTAAGACTCGCCCAGGGGATCTCTGTACTTCATGTCAATAGCTTGTATGAGTTCGGCGTGGAGCTCTATGAACATCTCGGTCAGCCTGCTAAAGCACTCTTGTTTGCCAGGAAGCATGAGCAGTTGGCGGACAGTATTAGACGGAATGAAGACGCCATGGCGATGATCCAATTTCAGGCTCAGTATGAAACGGCCAGGAAGGAGAGGGAACTCGAAGCGGCCCGGCTTAAAATTCGTAACCGGACGATTACACTTGTTTCCCTCGCGGTGGTATCGGCGCTTTCTATTGGATTTGTTGGGCTATTTTATGTCCAACGCAAGAAGATTATGCAACAGTATGGGAAACTCGAGGAATCCAATGCCGAACAAAAGGCCCTGATGCAGGAGATTCATCACCGGGTAAAAAACAACCTTCAGTACATCGTCAGTATGCTTAGTCTTCAGGCAAAGAATGTTGACAACGACGAGCTTTCGCAGCAGATTGAGGAGATCAAGACGCGCATCATGACGATGGGTCTTATCCATCAAAGACTCTATCAGATGCACGGCGTCCAGGCGGTAGACCTTCCTTCCTTTCTCCAGGAACTTGTTGATAATCTGATGCAAGCCCATACATCACGGGTTAAGGTCACCAGGCACCTGGCCATCGCCCCCATACGCGTGGATGTCGAGTCTGCCATCGCTTTGGGATTACTCATCAATGAAATTGCCACCAATGCGGTAAAGCATGCCTTCGGGAATCACCAGGCTCCGAAATTCACATTGGAATTGCTGCGCGTGGACGAAGGTATCAGCGTTCGTGTGACAGACAATGGTCCCGGATTTAGCGTCCATCAATCCTTCGGAACTGGGTTCGGTATGCGATTGATCGAGCTATTGCTTCGTAAACTGAAAGGGAAGCTTCATCAGATCAATGCCAACACCATTGAATTGACCATGACAGGAGTTATCGTTATAGAATAACTACAAAGCGTTCAGCGTTGAGAGGAATTCGTTCCGGTAGGTTTTACTGATGGGGATCGGGTGCTTGTCGATGTAGATATAGCTTTCATCGAAGGAGTCTACATGGTTAACATTGATGATGTAGGACCTGTGCACACGGACCAGCAACGGGAGCTGTGCCTTGCGCAAAAATGCGCTCAGGTTTTGTGTGATGGTATGCTGTCCGTTAGAAGTAACGAGCCTTGCGTAACTTCCATCGGCTTCAATAAATAGCAAGTCGGTTAACTTTATCTTCTTGTGCCGCCCGCCTTCCCGAATGAAAAAGCCGTCCTGAATGGTAGCCTGGAAATCTTTTCTTTCAAGGGTGGAAGCATCAAGAATGGACTCGGCCGTGTTATTCTCAGAGAAGTTGTATAGCGCCAGGTCAACCGCCGCCAGTAGTGTTCGGGAATTGAACGGTTTTACAAGAAATGCCTGGGGCTTGGTCTTCTTGGCAAGCTGGTAGGTATCCTCATCGGTATTGGCCGTAACAAAAATAATGGGCACCGTGTACTCCGCCCGAATGGTTTCCGCAAGATCAATTCCCGTAAGCTTGCCCTTCAGCCGGATATCGATCATGACCAGGTCTGGCTTTACGGTTTTAAGGTGTGATAGAGCTTCCTCGGCCGACTCGAAGCAACCGGTAACATCGTATCCCTCATCAAGCAGAATCTGCCGGAGGTCTTCCGAAACGATCAACTCATCTTCGACTACGGTTATCTGGAGATTGTTCATGACTTGCTTTCAAAGATAGGTCCGCGCTGGTCATGCCCCGTGTCCTTTACAAAGAAAATAACCCTCACCGCAAAAAACCCCTTAACATACTGCCTCCGAATCCACAACTAGCTCGCGCCACCACTAACCACTTACCAGTTACCACTGACCACTACCTCGCCGCACCGCCATCGATGGTCAGGCAAATTCCGCTCACAAACCGCGCCTCATCCGAGGCGAGGTAAACATATCCGTTGGCGATATCTGTCGGTTCACCCCAATACCCTACAGGAATGTGTGCGAGACTGGCCTTGCGCACTTCTTCCGGCATGGCATCGGTCATCGCTGTCTTGATGAAGCCCGGAGCAATGCAGTTGGCGGTGATACCGAACCGACCGAGCTCCAGGGCCCACACCTTGGTCATGCCAATAATCGCCGATTTGGTTGCGACGTAGTTGGTTTGTCCGTAGTTGCCCCTGATGGCTACGTTGGATGAAGCGGATACAATACGGCCGTAATTTTTCTCTTTCATAAAGGGCACGACAGCCTGGGTGCAATTAAAAACACCGGTGAGGTTTACGCCGATTACGTCATTCCATTCCTCGCGACTCATCTTCAGCAGGGTACGGTCCTTTGTAATGCCAGCGTTATTGATGAGGATGTCTATCCGACCGAATGTCTTCGCGACGGATTCCGTAGCGCGCAACACCTGGTCATTGTCGGTCACCGAGACTTTTGTAAATGTTACGCGGTGACCCGCTTTGACGAGCCCTTCAGCAACCGCTGCACCCTTGTCGGATACATCCCAAAGCGCGACGGAAGCACCTTCCTGTACGAAGGCATTTACTGTGGCCAGGCCAATGCCCGCGGCACCACCGGTTATTATTGCAATTTTGTCTTGTAATCTCATTTTGGATGCTGGTTACTGGATACTAGATACTGGTTACTGTTACTGATTACCGGTCACTAGAATAGGGCAGTGATTATTTCGCCGACGTAGGCGGGTTTTTCTTCACCTTCGGCTTCCATGACGCATTCAAGAATCATTTTCGTTCCGCCGCCGGGCATCTCTTCCACTTGCTTGATCTGGCCCGACATGCGGATACGGCTGCCTGACTTAACCGCAACCGGAAACCGGGCCTTGTTGAGACCATAATTGATGGATGTGGTCACCCCTTCAATGGTCAGTAGTTCGAAGAAAAACTTCGAGGCCAGCGACATGGTTAGATAACCGTGGGCGATAGTCTTGCCATCGGGCATATGATCCTTCGCCCGCTCCGTATCAACGTGCACCCACTGGTAGTCATGCGTGGCGCGGGCGAAGTCGTTGATCATTTCCTGAGTGATCGTAAACCATTCACTGACGCCCAGTGATGTGCCAACTGATTTTTTCAATTCACGAAGTTGGAGAACCAAAGGTTCATTGGGCGTTGCCGTAATTGGTTTCGCAGTCTTGGTTTCCTCTTCAACGATATCTTCTGTTTCTTGCCAGTCCCCGACCTTAACTACAGCTTTTCCTGTAATTTTCCGGTTCATAAGATCTGACAGCGCCTGCGCGGCGTCTTCAAGTGGATAGATTTTGTGGATGTGCTGTTTGATCACGCCGGAATGGATGAAGCCCAGCAACTCGCCAAAGTTTTGAAGGCTTTTCTGTGGTTCCCGTTCGGCGAAGCTTCCCCAAAAGACACCGACGATGGCGCAACCCTTCAGCAGCGGTAGGTTGGCAGGAAATTGCGGTATGGTTCCGGATGCGAAGCCCACCACGAGGTAACGGCCCTTCCACGCCATAGACCGCAGGGCTTCTATAGCCAGGTCACCTCCGATAGGATCATAAACAACATCGACACCTTTGTCATGGGTGATCTCCTTGATTCGCGCCCTCAGATTTTCCTCACTGTAGTTAATAAGGTGATTGGCTCCTTTTTGTGCACAGGCAACCAGTTTATCGGCCGAAGAAGCGGCGGCGATAACAATAGCTCCCATGAGTTTCGCCAACTCCACGGCAGCAAGTCCCACGCCACCTCCGGCACCCAATACCAGCACGATCTCATCACGTTTCAATTGAGCACGGTCTTTCAGCGCATGGTAGGAGGTCCCGTATGTATAGAGCGTGCAGGCACCGTTGATGAAGTCCATTCCTTTGGGCATTGGGAATACACGCGTGGCTGGCACAACGACTTGCTCGGCAAAACCTCCATGGCCGCAAAGCGCAACAACGCGGTCGCCGGGCTTGAGATGCTTTACCTTTTCTCCTACGGACAACACAACGCCGGACACTTCACCACCAGGCGAGAACGGTAGAGGAGGTTTGAATTGGTATTTGTTTTGAATGATGAGTACGTCAGGAAAATTGACACCGCACGCCCGCATCTCAATGACCACCTCCCCAGGACCGGCTGCCGGTTCGGGTACCGTTGCCAGCTTAAGTGTTTCGGGAAGGCCGTGTTCGGTGCAAAGTAAAGCGTTCATGGACCGGGTTTTATCCGAAGTGAAGGATGACTAATGCGGATAAGTTAGCCTGAAGACAGCAGAAAACAGTTGGGTGGCCCCAATTTTTTGAAAGGAGGGATCGGAATGGGAACAATGGTCAGGAGACGACCCAAGGGAGAGGCCATGATGAAGCCAGTTGTCACGGAGCCATGGGCCTTGCATAAAACCCTTTCGCGTGAATCAGAATATTGGGTTGCCGGTTGGGTGCTTTTCCCGGAAAGTAGGCATATCCGGCAATTCCTGTCTGCAAAGAAGAGGGGAAATCGGTCCGGATGATCTCACGCAACAGGATCCATTGTCTTTTTTCTTTTGAGTAGTAGTGCAACGCAATGCGGCTGCCTGTCCGCCGGAGCCGCAGCTGAAGTTGATTAACCTCCACGCGTGTGACTTGCATGCTCGATTTTCCGTTGACGGTATTCTGACTGATCAATTTTAGTTGGGGATTGCCCATGCAGCCCAGTCCGAACAGAATGTAATTTTCATCTACTTGGTCTGCGCGTACCATGAGACCTCCCAATTGAAAGCCAGCATCCGGTATGGCCGAAGTATCTTTTGCCTGAGTTATCCGAAGGCGGGTGTACATTTCAAAATTTCCCGATTGTGTTTTCCAAAGGAGAGGTCCCTGCTCATTGTCTTTCCAACGTGATTCCATGAATGGTTTGAGAATAAACGTTGAATCGCGTTGGTAGACTCTCACCCCGGACGCCTGCAAGAGATTCCAGCCGTGGGGAATGCCGGTTGGCAGTGTGGCTGCCTTCAATACATCCATCGATTGTACCGCCGCTGTGAGCGATTTCTCCGGTTGAATGTAATTGTCGACACCCCAGAACCCTTCATCAAATTCACCGGGAAGATTTTTGACAAGTTGGTTTTTCTGCCACGTGTCATTTTTTGAAAAGGGAACCAGCGATACGGTTGTTTGTGACAAGGCGAGCATATCGGCTTTGAGCGTAAACTTTTCGTCGATCGATTTACGGGGCTGGCTAAAATGTATGTCCATGACCAACCTGGCTTCATGGAGCGACCATTTAGATCCGGTTCGACGATAGCTGTAATGAGTCGACCGATTCAGTACTTCATAGTCAATGCCCAGTACGGCGGCCATCATCTTGTCGGTACCGGATAAATGTTTGCGGTACGCAAGTCCACGCTGACTCAACGCAAAGTTGATGTCGATGAAGGCGAGTGACTCCGCATCGAGATAGAGTGTTCCGGCCCACAGATTTTTTTTCAACGTTGCTTTCTGGTCGAATCCAATCACAAAAACATCGCGCCCGTCATATGACGTGATGGAATCGATGGCGTACTCATAGTCTGAGAAATTTCCTTCCTGGAGAAAATCGGGGAGATCGACCTCCAAGGCATGTGACATCAGGTAGTTTGGACCACCACCCGGGTGATAGTCTTCAAAAATCCGCGTGCTCTGCACGGTCTCGCTCCGCCTCCCCTGGATCAGCTTGAGCTTTGTCTCGTCAGCGCCCTGACCGGGGTAGAGTTGACTTTCAAAAACGGCTTCTGCCACGGAAAAGTAAATCTGATCCTTCCGGATTTGTTCGCGATAGAATCCCCTGACCTGGAAAGAGGAATTTGTGTAATTGTGTGGAATAGCCTTTACAGCATCACGTATCAACTGGAGTGGTGAGGCCGGCGTAACCGTGAGTGCATTCAGTGCGGTAATATGAGGCCGGAGAAGAACAACGAGGGGGCCCTCACGGAAGTTCGTGGGTAAAAACACCTTACTCTCGTATCCAATGCAGGTTATGCGAATGGAGTAGAACTTCCGAACACCAGCAGACCAAGATGGCCCAGCACGTGGACGCCCGGTAAGGCCTCCCTGGTTTCAGCGTCAAGTACTTTGCCGTGAACTGCCTCCTGGGCACATGAAGGAAGCCATACGGTGAGGAATATAATACAATGAACCAAACGCGGCATTCTCAGATCAAGATGGAGAAAGTGAGCTCAAGGTTGCTTCCGTTCTTAATTTCTATCGGTTTGCCTTAACTGCGCTCACTTTCTCCTTTGGCGCGTCCATTCACTCTTTGGTAAGCGGCAACTTGGCTGATTGCCATGCGTCGATGCCGCCATCCAGCTCAAACACAGCTTTGAATCCAAGGGAGCGCATCTTTGAGGCTGCTGAGGCGCTTCGACCTCCTTTTTGACAATAGACAAATACCGGCTTCGTTTTATCTAACCCCATTAGCATGTGTTCAAAATGACCTCCGTTCCAGTCGATGTTCCTGGCGTTGGCCAGGTGGCTTTCTGAAAATTCCTGCGGTGTACGAACATCGATAACGGTGCCATCCGGTGTCTGTGCTATCTTATCAGCAAAGGTCAATGCCGGGAGACTGGACTCGTTCTGTCCCTGTGAACAGCCAAAAGTCAGTGCGAGCAAAAGGAAACCGGGAAGCAAGTGTCTGGTTTTCATGGTGGGTGGATACTTAATGTTGAGAGCAAATCTACAACGTGCAACCGGATTTTGTTTCTATCTACGACCTTTGCCCCAGGATTGCCCGTTTGAAACATCCTTTGCTATCAGAAAGTCCGCGGACTTGCTTACTGTTTTGCCACCTTGATTGTGATTTCGTGCATAGCGACAAGTGCTTCGCCAGGATCTTCCGGAACCTGGACCGGAAAGCGGATTTTGTAGGCCTGGCCGCAACCGAAGTTTTTTATTCCCGTTGGAAGGGGTACATTCGATACCCATGGAAAAAGCCAAGAAAACGGTTTTCATTGTAGAGGATGATCCTTTTCAGCAAAAGATGCTGAAGATCCACTTTGAGGAATCATTGGGAAACTACACGGTGAGGACTTTCGCCAATCCTGACGATTTGCTAAAACATGTCGATGAGAAACCCTACGCGGTCGTACTGGATCATTATTTTAATGGGATTCAGAAAACAGGCCTTGACTATCTCACAGAACTTCGCAAAACACACCGCAAGACACCCGTGATCTATCACACCACATTGGATGATGAGAAGATAAGGAAGCAAGTATTGGAACTCGGCGCCGAAGCCTACATCATCAAGGATTCCGCTTCCCTCGTCCGCCTCCGCACAGCCCTCGACCTGCTCGAAGAGAAGATCAGAAAGAAGGGAATACTTGGAAGACTGTTCGGAGGTTGATTTTAGTTGTTCGTTGTTGACTACAACCACTAACCGCTTACTACTTACCACTTACCACTTACTACTTACCACTTACTACTTACCGCTCACCGCCCACCACTCCTACTGTGGTATCACAATAGTAAACTGACTTCCCTTCCCCTCTGTACTTTCTGCACTCAACGATCCACCGGCGTTGACGAGAAATTCGCGTACCAGTGACAGCCCGATGCCGGAGCCGGTTTCCTTGTCTGTGCCTTCACGGCTGGATGATCGTTGACTGGCAAGGATTGTCTCCATCGTTGAAGGATCAATGCCAATACCATAGTCCTTCACCTGAAGGTGTATGCTGCCGGCTTTCCGGATGGCGGCAATGTCGATTCGACCGCCGGGATGGGAATACTTGATCGCATTGGCGATCAGGTTGCGCAGCGCGAGGTTTACAATATTCTTGTCCCAGGTAATTTCCAATCCATCGGGGATCGTGGACGCGATTGTGATTTGCTTGGTGTTGGCAGCAGTCTGGTAAAGCTGGATGTTGCGGTTGACCAGTTCACCCAGACTGAAGAGGTCATGGATCGGCCGGGCACCCTTGAGCTGAGAGGTTGTCCAGACAAGGATGTTCTCCACCAACAAGCCTGTATTGCCCAGGTGATTTTGGATCTTCTTTGAGAACTCTTCAAACTCTTCCTTCGATACCATCCCACTGTTGTACAAGTCGAGCATTCCCTGAAGAGAGTTCAAGGGACTGCGCACATCGTGGGAGATTACTGATAACAGCCGGTCACGAACAACGTTGGCGGCGATGAGATCCTGCGTTCGCTCGTTCACGATGCCTTCCAGGTTGATGTTCATCGCCTCCAGCGCCTTGTGCGATTTCGCCTGGTGGTTGGCGAGCAGGTAAACCTGGAACAGAAGGAAAACGAGTACGCCCAGTTCGACATAGTACATTGACGGAATATTCAGTCCGATGAAGGCTGAGTTTTTCATGATTTCCACCAGGATAAACGGGAAGCACGCAAGAATACCAAAGAGGATGATTCTTGCATCATGATTGCCTGCACGCAGCGCCCGGGTAATCACATAGACCGCGTAGACAAAACCAAGGAGGTAACCCAGGTGCGCAATCTCCAGTAACTTTGTAAAGATTGTTAGTGGGGTTACCATGACAACGGCCGAACACAGCAACCCAACGGTAACAAAGACCAACATGGTTCGGCGCGGAGCGTGCGCTTGAAAGAGGTCATACACATACAGAGGAAAGAAAGCGACAATGGCGTAAACGGATCCGTATTCCATACGCTTCCAGGTAATCCACGAGATGTCTGGAAACATATCGGGCAGCAGAAATGAGCCGCCGTGAATCACCATGGAGCGTATGGCTACACCCAGGCAGATGAGGGAAAGCCAAAGGAACGGCTTGCCCTTCCGGTAAAGAAAGAAGAGAATGAGCTGGTACAGGCAGAGTGCGATGAGGCTGCCAGCGAAAAAATTTTGAATCCCGTTCGAACGGTTCTTGGCTTCCACCAGGTCAACGGTGCGGTCGATGGTAGGGTAACTCCAGAGTCCTCCATTGGGTTGGACAAAATTGGCTACTTGAATGATGATGTCAATGGTAGGCTCTTTCTCGGGCAAAGACACCAGGAGACTGGTTAGTTCCGCGCGGAAGATCTCAGGTTTGCTGCTCACCATACCCGAGCCGCCAAGGAGAACGCCATTCACCCAGATGCGGCTGGCCGCGTTGATGGCGGGGAAGTAGATGGACAGTCCGCGTTGATGCTCTGACAGCAGGATGCGCATGCGATAAGTTCCGACACCCAGGTCGTCAAAGCCGCCGGAAGTCCATCCGTTTGGACCACTGAGCCAGACAGGATCGCCGGCAGAACGGATAGTAGACGGTGTTAGAAGTTGATTCCAGTAGAAGGCCCAGGGTTGTGTAATGCGTACAGCCTCCCTTTGTGCAAACGGATACCTGCTGAGGTCGACAATCCCGTTTTGGGATGGGTCCTGCCCGCACACGATGCCCGGGAGCAAGGTGATGCATAGCAGGAGGCTTCTTATCATACTATAAATATGCGTGTTTTTGTGGGTTCTTCCTCGGGATGTGTGACCCTGGTGGTACTGGGTGCTGGGCGCTTGTTGGTCGGTGCTGGGCACTGGTTGCTGGGCACCGGGTACTTGTTGCACGCGTCTCCTGCGTCGACGTCCTTCGAAGGTCCAATTGGCGCACCAGGAGATCGATAGCCAGTACGATACCACCTTAACTTTGGTCGGTGAAAAAAGTAACCCAATCTACATTCGCCCAAAAGCCCGTTGGATTGGGTTGTGTTGGAATTTTCTTTTACCTTGTATAGGCGAAGATCTTGGTAAATCAACATGATGAGAAGGGAGATCTTCAACACAACAAACTCCAACCAGCATTGATATGAAAAGAATCCTGTATACGCTTGTGGCCGGACTATTGATCCTTGGCCCGATTTCCTGCAAGAAGGATGATCCGGCACCGGTTACCACTGGGCTGCCTAGCGCTCCCGAGGCATTGGCCGAGCACAACAACAAAAGCGGCGGAATCTACAAGGGGACTTTCGCCGATGCCACCACTTCAGGTACCATCAAGGTGATTCTCCAAGGTGGGAAGACGGAAATTATCGTCGTGTACGGCGGCGTGACCCGCACCCTTACGACAACCGATCTTGCAGGCTGGACATCAGGACAAGATATTGTGGATATTATTTTCACCTCTACAGATTGGCAAGTGTTGTTCGCCTCAGACGGTGCCGGAAGCAGCTTTGGCTTCGGACTTAGCCTGGGTGGGAAAACTGATTTTGAAGGTCTTATCGTCAAGGAGCTTTCTACCGCCCAGGTCAGGGTGTATGAGGGAACCTATGCAGGCGGTTCCGAAGGAAAGTGGAACTTCGCCACCCAGGGAAACTTTCTGGCAGGCGTTTATACCGGGTCGAGCACTGGAACCTTTGATGGCACCATCGCCGGCACAGCCATTACAATCACGTCGACCGGAACCAGCGTTACAGCCGCCGGGACATTCAATGCGGAAGCAACCTCCTGCTCCGGAACCTGGACCAGCGACTCCTCGAACGGCACCTGGTCAGGGACACGAAAGCTATAGGTCGTCCTTATACCATTAATAAAGAGAGGCCGGTCGTCCTCTCTTTTTTTGTTGCGGGCTAGTCCAAGACTTTCGACCTTACGCCTCAGTCCTTAAACCTTCAACATATTGCCATGCCAAAATTTCATTTGTACGATCTTCGAGTAGAAACGATCGAAGGTGAACGGCCCTTCGTCTGCAGTCACACCGTTGGCGAGTCATTTGAAGTGCGGGGTGAGAATCTCTACTTCAAAACCGACAAGCCATTTTCGTTGTATACGCTTGCGGCATTGCTGCCATTGCTTCCCGCCAAGCAGCGTCCGCTGAATCAATATGATTGGATGGCAACCGATCACATCATCGCCTGTCCGGATCCCCATTGCGGGGCACGGTTCAAAATCACCCGTATCGGAAAACGGATGTTTGAGCGTTCGGAAACAACAGTAGTTCCGCTTCCTGAAAATAACGACTGGATCGAAAAGCCATGAGCGTTGAACTCATTGAGATAGCTCCTGGGTTTTCTATTTCGAAAATAATAAAAGGAGGCTGGCAATTGTCATCGGGCCACAGTCAGTCTACCGGCGTAGATCCGATAGAAGACATGTTTTCTTTCGCTGACGCCGGGGTGACTACTTTTGACTGCGCAGATATTTATACCGGTGTGGAAGAACTCATCGGCAAGTTTCTCGCCGAACGAAAGAAGCGCTGCGGCTCTCATGAGGATATTCAGGTGCTCACCAAGTTTGTTCCGGACTATGATGCCTTGCCAACGTTGAACAAAGCTTACGTCGGTCGCATCATCGATCGTTCTCTTCGGCGCCTGGGTGTAGAGCGGCTCGATATGGTGCAGTTCAGTTGGTGGACGTATGAAGTGCCGGGTTGGGTGGATGCTGCGGGCTGGTTAAAAGAATTGCAGCAGGCCGGGAAGATCAGATTGATTTCCGGAACGAATTTTAACACGGAAGCTACGCGACAAATTGTGCAAGCCGGCGTTTCACTGGCCACGATGCAGGTGCAGTACTCAGCCATTGATAATCGGCCCGAGAAGGGGCTTACCGATTTGTGCGCTGAGCATGGCATCCACTTGCTGTGCTACGGAACTGTTGCGGGAGGATTTCTCAGCGAACAGTGGCTGGGCGAAGCGGAGCCGCTGCCTCCCTTTGACAATCGCTCACAGGTGAAGTATCGTTTAATGATCGATGAGTTTGGTTCGTGGATGCTCTTCCAGGAGTTGCTGCGGATGCTGAAAACCATCGCCGACAAACATCACACCACCTTGACTAATGTGGCTACACGTTTTATTCTCCAGCGACCACAGGTTGGAGCCGCGATCATCGGTGCGCGTACCGCTGTTCATTTAAAAGAGAATCTGGGTGTATTTAACTTCTCTCTCGATGAGGAGGATGTGGATGAGATCCGTGGCGTCATTGCCCGGCGGCGGGGACCAACCGGTGACGTGTTTGATCTCGAACGCGACAAAGAAGGGCCGCATGGATCGATCATGCGATATAATCTGAATAGCGCAGATTGAATGCATGATCTCGGGCGGGGAAATGCATTAATCTGCGCCACATTTCCGTGATTGTCACCAATGACTGAACACCGTACGCCCACCTGGTCCTCCAACTATCTCTTCCTGCTTGCTTCCATCGGCAGCACGGTAGGCCTATCCAACATCTGGAAATTTACCTACCTGGCTGGTGAAAATGGTGGTGGAGTGTTTGTGTTGGTGTATCTTCTTTCCCTCCTCATCATGGGGATCCCTATTTTGGGCGCCGAACTGATGATCGGAAGGCGAGGAGGCAAGAGTATGGTGGGTACCCTGGAAGTGCTGTCAAAGAAAGATGGCTTGCATCCCCGCTGGACCATCTTCGGATGGGTATCGATGATCGGCGTGTTTCTTATTCTCAGCTTCTACAGTGTGATCGCCGGCTGGACACTGGATTATACGGTGACCTCCTTCTCAGGCATGCTGAACCAACTTGACGCGGAGTCGGCTGTCCGTTTTTACAACAACCTCCTCGACAGCCCTCTGCGTATGATGATCGGACAGGGTCTCTTTGTTCTGGCGACCGCCTGGATCGTGGCCTTGGGGTTGCAAAAAGGACTCGAGCGATCGGTGTCGTGGATGATGCCAGCGCTTTTCATCCTCCTCGCGGCCCTGGTGATCTACGCGATGTGGGCCGGGAAATTTTTGCAGGCGCTTGAGTTTATGTTCGCCCCGGATTTCTCGAGGCTCAGCGCAGGGACCGTGTTGGCAGCTTTTGGGCAGGCATTTTTTTCGCTGGGAATCGGCGTGGGGGTGATGCTCACTTATGGCGCTTACATGCCGCGCACCACCCACGTGTTGAAGTCCGCCACTGTCATTGCCTTTTCAGACGGGTTTGTATCCATGCTGGCTGGCCTGGCTATATTTCCCATCGTCTTCCAATATGGCTTGTCGCCGGCGGAAGGGCCAGGATTAATTTTCATGACTTTGCCCATCGCGTTTGCTGAGATGCCAGGAGGTGGATTGGTTGGAGGTTTGTTCTTCTTGCTGCTCGTTGTGGCCGCACTGACATCATCAATATCCCTTTTGGAATCCATAGTAGCACACATGGTGGCAACGACCCCGTACAGCCGCAAGCAAATCGCTGTTGTCTCGGGTATGATCCTTTGGCTGATTGGCCTGGGCACCGTTTTCTCTTTTAATATATGGAGGGACTTCACACCGCTTACGTTCGGTCCCCTCGTTGGAAAGACCATCTTCGGCCTGCTCGATTATTTTGGTTCAAATTTGCTCATGCCTGTGGGTGGTATTCTTATGGCGGTGATCGCGGGATGGATATTGTCGAAGTCAGTTTGTGAGGAGGAACTACTTCATCCCAAACCAGTTCACATGAAGGTGTGGAGGTTTTTGATCCGCTATGTAGCGCCGGTGGCCGTAGCCATAATTTTTATTGCAAACATCTAGTAACGATTGCAGCAGATATTAACACCGCAGATTTTTGCAGATCAATGAGTGTACGGAACCTGAAAAATTCATCCAGTGTTGATTTTCGTCATTATTTATCTTGAATATTTTGTTCTTAATTGCAGTCAGGCGATTTGACTGACAGTCAACCACACACCATGAAACGAATCAAGTGTAAGCTCACGGGCCTTTCTTTTGCGATACTCATGATACTGTCCGCCTGCCAGGCTCCAAATACTGAGCAAGCAGTTCCAGCAGGTGGCATCGATCGAACGGTTCTTCCAATCCAAGAGCCTCAATATCCCAACGAAACGATACTTGATGCCCGCGATGCAAAGGCACCGGCTCGATTTGAAGTCAAAGCGCCGGAAAAGGCACCCAACGTGGTCGTTGTCCTTATTGATGACATTGGATTTGGCGCATCGACTTCCTTTGGCGGTCCCTGCAACATGCCCAATGTTGAGCGGCTGGCTCAGAACGGTCTGAAGTTTAATCGCTTTCACACCACCGCGCTATGCTCGCCAACACGAGTAGCATTGCTCACCGGGCGTAATCACCACCTCAACAATGCAGGAGCGATCATGGAACTCGCTACGGCATTCCCCGGCAACACGGGAATCCGTCCGCAGGGCGTGGCACCGCTCGCCGAAATGCTCCGGCTCAATGGCTACAGCACGGCAGCCTTCGGCAAGTATCATGAAACTCCGCCCTGGGAAGTATCCACCTCCGGACCGCACGATCGCTGGCCCACGCACTCCGGCTTCGATAAATTCTATGGTTTCATTGGCGGCGAAACCAATCAGTGGGCGCCGGCAATCTATGACGGCACGACGCGTGTTGAACATGAAAAGAAGCCCGATTATCACTTCACTACCGACATGACGAATCAGGCATTGAACTGGGTTCAGGCACAGCAATCGCTGACGCCGGACAAGCCATTCTATCTCTATTTTGCTACAGGAGCTACACACGCTCCTCATCACGCACCCAAAGAGTATATCGAAAAGTACAAAGGGAAGTTCGATCAGGGCTGGGACAAACTGCGCGAAGAGACGTTTGCCCGCCAGAAGGCTTTGGGCATCATCCCGCAAGACGCGCAGCTGACGGCCCGACCCGACGCCATCGAAGCGTGGGAGAAATTGACGACCGACCAGAAGAAACTCTTCGCCCGCCAGATGGAGACGTATGCCGGCTTTGCCGAACATACCGATCACGAAGTGGGCCGACTCATTGATGCCCTTGAGCAAATGGGCGAACTCGACAACACGTTGTTTTTCTACGTTATCGGTGACAACGGCTCCAGTGCGGAAGGCGGACCGGAAGGCACGTACAACGAGATGATGGCCCTGAACGGCATCATCGGTCAGGCGTCGCAGATGATGCCGTACTATGATGAATGGGGTAGCCCCAGCACCTTCCCACACTTTGCGGTGGGCTGGGCGCATGCCATGAATACTCCGTTCCAGTGGGCGAAGCAAGTAGCCTCGCACTTCGGTGGCACTCGAAATGGCGTTGTCGTGCATTGGCCGAATGGTATCAAAGCCAAAGGAGAAGTTCGCTCCCAGTTTACACACGTGACTGACATCGCGCCAACGGTTTTGGAAGCGGCAACACTTCCGTTCCCGAAAACGGTTAACGGAACGGAACAAATACCTTTTAGTGGTACGTCGATGGTATATTCTTTCGACAACGCCGCAGCGCCAGAGACGCACTCCACGCAGTACTTCGAAATGTTCGGCAACCGTGCCATCTACCATGAAGGCTGGGTTGCCGCCGCTCGTCACTCCATTCCCTGGCTGATGGCACAACTACCGCCCCTGAGCGAAGATGTATGGGAGTTATACAATGTAAATGAGGACTTTACCGAGGCGAACGACCTGGCCGCATCCAACCCGGAAAAACTGGCGGAGATGAAGAAGAAATTCGACGAGGTCGCCTCGGCCAACCACGTGTTTCCGATTGATGACCGCAGGGTGGAGCGGTTCAACCCCGAAACCGCCGGAAGACCGGATCTCATGGGTAACCGAACCAGCCTCACGTTGTATGAAGGCATGACGGGATTGATGGAGAACGTATTCATCAACATCAAAATGATGAGTTACTCAATCACCGCGGAGGTCGATGTACCTGCCAATGTGAATGGCGTGGTACTGGCCCAGGCAGGCCGCTTTGGTGGATGGTCATTGTACGCCAAGAACGGCGTTGTGCATCATGAGTACAATTTCTTCGGAATCCAGCGTACCAACATCGCCGCGCAGAGGCCACTCAAGCCCGGTAAGCACACGATCCGGTATGAATTTGTCCCCGATGGCCCCAAGCCGGGTGAAGGCGGTACATGCGTTCTGTATGTCGATGGTGCAAAAGCGGCAGAAGGGAAGATTCCCAAGACCCAGCCCTTTGTGTTCTCGGCAGACGAGGGCACCGACGTAGGCATGGACGGGGAGACAGCTGTTTCCAATGACTATAAGGAAGGCGACAACCGGTTCACGGGTAAGATTGGTAAGATCGTCGTGGAACAGAAGAAGTAGTATAGCGACAAACTAAAATAGCATGAGAAGAAAAATCAAGCATCAATGTGTGTTGTTTGGAATGGTCACCCTGCTGGCAGCCTGTCAGGCTCCCAAGACAGAGGAGGTCGCAACAGGTGGTGGGCCGGACAGGACGGCGCTGCCTATTCGCGAACCGCAAAGGTCTACGTATAAAGATCTTGATGTCCGCAACACAAAGCCACCGGAACGTTTTGAAGTGAAAGCACCGCAGGGTGCGCCCAACGTCATCGTTATGTTGGTTGACGACATGGGCTTTGGTGCCTCCGAGGCTTTTGGCGGACCGCTCCATATGCCGACCATGCAGCGATTGGCCGACAATGGACTCCGTTACAACCGGTTTCATACAACGGCCCTCTGCGCACCGACGCGCACGGCCCTGCTGACGGGCTATAACCACCATTCCAATAATATGGGTGTGATCACGGAGTTGGCCAGCACGTATCCTGGTTACAGCGCTGTTCGGCCCCAGACGATTACGCCCGCCGCCGAAGTCCTGCGGCAGAATGGCTACAACACGGCACAGTTTGGCAAGTGTCACGAAGTGCCACCGTGGGAGATATCCAACAATGGTCCCCAGGATCGGTGGCCGACACATTCCGGTTTCGAGAAGTTCTACGGCTTCCTCGGAGGCGAAACGAACCAGTGGGCTCCGCTGATCTATGACGGCGTTACCCTCGTGCCGACACCGGAAGATCCCAACTATCACTTCACCACCGACATGACCAACCAGGCCATTTCGTGGATGCGCTTCCAGCAGGCGCTGCAACCGGATAAGCCATTCTTTATGTACTACGCACCCGGCGCCACACACGCCCCGCACCATGCGCCTAAAGATTTTATCGACAGGTACAAAGGAAAGTTCGACCAGGGATGGGACAAGATCCGCGAGGAAACCATCGCCCGTCAGAAGAAGTTAGGCATCATCCCCGAGTCTACGCAACTCGCGCCCAAGCCTGCGGAGATCAAAGACTGGGAAGCGCTCTCTGCCGATGAAAAGAAATTATTCTCACGCCAGATGGAAGTGTACGCCGGCTTTGCCGAACACACCGACTACGAGTTCGGCCGCCTGGTGACAGCGCTGGAAGAAATAGGTGAAATGGATAACACCATCATCATCTTTATTGCCGGCGACAACGGTGCCAGTGCGGAGGGTCAGATGAACGGGATGTTTAGCGAGATGACGTATTTCAATGGCGTTGTTGAAACCGTGCCCGATATGCTGAAGCACCACGAAGAGTGGGGCTCGGAGAGCACGTACCCGCACTTTGCGGCTGGCTGGGCGGTAGCGATGGATGTTCCGTTTACCTGGACCAAGCAGGTGGCCTCCGACTTCGGCGGCACACGCAATGGCATGGTGATTCACTGGCCCAACGGCATCAAGGCGAAGGGTGAAATCCGTTCACAGTTTGGACACGTCGTGGATATCGCACCGACGATCTATGAGTTGGCGGGAATCCCAGCACCAAAGACAGTCAACGGTATTGCGCAAGATCCTATCGAAGGAACAAGCCTCGCCTACTCATTCAATGACGCCACTGCCGCCGAGCAACACAAGGTGCAGTACTTTGAAATGTTTGGCAACCGCGGTGTGTATCAGGATGGCTGGTTTGCACGCACAATACACAAGGCTCCCTATTTGCCCCAGCCCTACACGGCGTTGCTCGAAGACAAGTGGAATCTCTATAACACCCAGGAGGACTTTAGTCTTACCAATGACATCGCCGGCCAAAACGCCGAGAAGCTAAAGGCCATGCAGGATGTGTTCATGAAGGAAGCCGAGCGGTACCATGTGTTGCCCATCGACGACCGGACCTTTGAACGCATGAGCGCAGCAGCGATGGGCCGGCCAACCGTTATGGGAGATCGCACCTCGGTCACCTACAGTGAGGGTATGAAAGGCATGGGCGTAGATATCTTCATCGACCTGCGCAACAAGAGCTATTCGATGACGGCCGAAGTCGAAGTTGGCGCCAACGGCAGTGGTGTCATTGTCTGCCAGGGCGGCCGCTTCGGCGGACTGTCGTTCTACATGAAGAATGGCAAGCCGGCTTTTTCGTACAATTTCCTTGGACTTCAGACGACCAGCATCATGGCGAGTCAGGCACTGAAGGCAGGAAAGTACACCATCGTTTATGATTTCGCCTATGAAGGCGGCGGGCCTGGCAAAGGTGGTGTCGGTACGATTACCGTCAACGGATCGAAAGTGGCCGAAGGTCGCCTCGAACGCACCCAGGGCGGTATCTTCTCCGTCGATGATCTAGCCGACGTCGGTATCGATGAAGGTACGATGGTGGCGGACTATGGGGGGTCAAGTCGCTTCAAGGGTAAATTAAATAAAGTAACGATTGAGCAGAAGAAGTAATGCTTGGGAGATAGGAGTCAGCTACTCCTGTCCCCACTCCAAGTAAATACAACATAACCATCAAATCACAATCAATATGAAAAAAGTACTTGTTCTCTTTTGTGGACTATTCATCACCACCCTCAGCCTCGCACAATCCGACAATGAAAAGCTAGCACTGGCCATCAGCAAAGCTGACGATGCCAATACGGAAAAATTAAAAGGCTACATCTGGAAACGCAAGTCGGATGTGTCGATGGACGGTCAGGTGAAGCTGACGACGCTGACCGAATTCAGCTTCGATGCCGCGGGTAAACTCCAGGCCAAGATGGTTGATGCGGAAAGTTCGGTACAACAGAAGCGCGGATTGCGCGGACGCGCGCAGAAGAGCGCCATCGAAGACAAGGCGGAATATGTTCAGAAGGCGCTGGAGTTGTCGGTAGCCTATACCTTCATGACCAAGGGCCAACTCATGGACTTCATGACGAAGGCAACGGTGACCAACGCAAACGATGTGATAGAGGCAACGGGCACAGATGTCTATGTCAAGGGCGACAAGCTCACTATTCGTGTTGATGCCAAGACCAACCTTTACCTTGGCAAAAAGTTCTCAAGCCTCCTGGGCAAGGACGCCATCGACGGTGAGATCAATTATGAAAAGTTCAGTTCCGGCGTGAACCATGGAACCACGACCATCCTGAACATGCCTGCGCAGAAGATGAAAATCAACGCGGTGAACCAGGATTATACGCAACGGGTGAATTGAATGGCTGTTGGCTGTTGGGTGTTCGCTTGAAGGTTGGCTGTGTATTCTCCGTGTACCTCTGTGTGCATTCCTCCGCGGAACTCTGTGTAACAAATCAGATGGGCTGTAATGAATGAAGGAATGAAAGATGGAACGCTAACAAACCTGGAGGATCAGTTCAGCAGCAAGGATTTGTTTGATGCCTTTAAAGTGCAATTGGCAAGGGATTTTGAGCAAGGCAACTTTAGGTCTGACTTTGTGGCTACGCTGGAGCCAGATTTTAATAGCATCCGCAAAAAAATTGAATTTGAACTCCAGGGCACAGAAGTAAATAACGGTTTTCGTTTGATGCCATTGCTTTACCGCATTGATATTAGCGAAGCTCAATTGAAGAAGTACCTGGAAGTAGACCCAAGCAAAAACTATCTGGAGGCTATCTCAGAACTGATCATTAAGCGGGTATTGCAAAAGGTTGTTATCAAGCGATACTATTCCAGTAATGAGGAGAAGCCCAAGTAGGACGGACCTGGTCGCTTACTCGCTTCGCAGCGAATCCGCAGGATTGACCACGGCCGCTTTGAGCACCTGCGCATTCACGATCAGGATCGAGACGAGCATGACCACAAATCCTGTCAGTAGGAAGACCGGCCAGCCCAACTCAATGCGGTAGTAGTAGTCTTTCAGAAAGCTCTGCATCGCATAGTAAGCGATCGGGCAGCCGATAAGAGAGGCGATGAAACTCAGGCGCAGGAAATCCGTGGACATGAGCGAGACAATGGTCGCGGCTGAGGCGCCAAGGACCTTCCGGATGGCGACTTCTTTCTTCCTGCGCTCTACGGTGTATGCGGCCAGCCCCAGAAGACCGAAGCCTGCAATGATGATAGTCATGCCTGTGAAAAGGAATGCCAGCGAAGAAATCACACGCTCGTTGTTGTACAACCGTTCGAAGTCTTCATCGAGGAACGTGAACTGAAAAGGAAAATCCGGGTTGTACTTCTTGTACAACGCGGTGAGTTCGGCCACAACCTGCTGCGTCTGGGTTGCGTCATACCGCACAAACACCTGCCAAGCTCTCTGTGGCTGAAGGAGAAAGATGACAGGGTCGATGGCCTGCTGGAGGGAACGACTGTGGAAGTCATCCACCACACCAACGATGGTCCCTTCCGTTCCCCACTGAAATATCTTCTGACCCACCGGATTCTGCAGACCCATCACCTCCACTGCGCGGCGGGTAACTACCAGGTTGTTGGTATCCGCGAATTGCCGGGAGAAGTATCTTCCATCCAGCAACTTCAGCTCCATGGTTTCCAGAAAGTCGTAACCAACCTGAACGGTCCGAAACAGTATGGGTTCTTTGTCGTCTTTGCCCGGCCAGCCCACCGAGCCATTCTGGTTGTTCACCTGCACGAGCGAATTATCCGAAAAGGACACGAGCTGTATGCCCGGCAACTGCACCGCCTCGGTTCGGAAAGCTTCAGACTTGCTGGAGATACCGGCCCGGGCAGAAAAGGCGATCACGCTATTGCGGTTGTAGCCAACATCCTTGCTTTGGATGTATGCGGCCTGCTGGTACACGATGAGGGCGCTTGCGCCGAGGATCACGGTGAGTGAGAACTGAAAGGTGACCAGAACCTTGCGCAGCGACGACCCGGTGAGCATCGACGCAGAACTTCCTTTCAACACGCTCACGGGATTGTATGCTGACAAAAAGAAAGCCGGGTAGCTGCCGGCGAGGATTCCTGACACAAGGACAATCAGCAGTACGGGGAGGAGGAGTGAAGGGTCCAGCAGGTTCAGCGTTAGGGATTTTGACACGAGCACGTTGAACAAAGGCAAAAACAAGAAGACCATGAGCAGGGCCAGTACCATGGAGACCGACGAAAGGCTTATGGACTCCAGCAGGAACTGCCGGATGAGTGATGGGCGTTGAGCGCCGATGACCTTGCGCACGCCTACTTCCTTGGCACGGATGGTAGCCCTTGCCGTGGCCATGTTCATGAAATTGATGCAGGCCACGACAAGAATGAAAATGCCCACGACGGAAAACAGTTTCACGTACTGAATGCGTCCCCCGACGGATTTGCCATTTTCAAACTTCGAATGCAGGTACATGTCTTTGAGCGCCTGAAGTTGGTACGTCACGGGTGCGCCGCCATCCGGGTTGTTGGCGTCCTGTTCCTTCCTTCGGGTGTTGATGCGCTCACCGATTTCATCGGCAGCGTTTTTGTCGGTGAGCTTCACATAGAGTGGATGGTCGAAGTTGCCCCAGTTGAAGCCGTCGCCGCGTATTTCTTTGAAAATTTCGAAGGGCAGGATAAACTCAAAGCGTAGTGAGGAGTTAGCGCCGACGTCGGCCAGCACGGTCTTCACCTCCACGTCATACTTCTGACTCACCTTGATGACTTTTCCGATTGGATTGGCGTCGCCGAACAGCCGCTGCGCCAGGCTTTGCGAGATAGCTACCGACGCTTTATCTGTCCCGATGGGATGGGTCGAGCCGGCGACGACGGGGTAGTCAAAAATGTTGAAGAAATCGGGATCGGCGTAGAAGCCACGTTCGGAGAAGGCTTTGTCTTCATATTGAAACAGGATGCCGCTGGCCAGTTGTGTTCGGGCGGTCACTTCGACACCAGCGATATTGTCACGGATGTCATCGGCCAGGGGTCCCGGTGTGATGGTCCAGGTTACGACCTCACCGGGTTTCAGTTCCAGGTTGGACACAATCCGGAAGGTTCTGTCCGCGTCGCGGTGGAATTGGTCTTTGTTGAGTTCGTCGGTCACCCAGAGGAAGATCAGCAACACGCAGGCGAGCCCCGTAGATAGACCGATCACGTTGATGGCCGAGTAGAATCGCTGGCGCAGAAAGCTGCGGAAGGTGACGAGCAGGATGTTGCGGAGCATGGGCAGGCGTTGGTTAATTGTTTGCTGCGGCGGTGGGACACCACCTATTTCAAACGGCAGGAAAAGTACGGGGTTTTTGTTTGGGGAAAATACCGTGGGGTTGGGGAGGGGGAGAAGGGGCTGAGGTAGGGGTGCTGGGTGCTGGATGCTGGATGCTGGGTGCTGGATGCTGGGTGCTGGATGCTGGATGCAGTGTCGGTGCGGGTATGCTGCCTTCATTGCCCACCACTCCCAAGTCTTCTTAGGACTCTGGAAGTCAACTATTTCCGATCCATCGGAGGAGTGTTTGTAATGCGGAGGCGGACATCGCGAAGAGCCTTAGCTCCGTTTGAGACTCTCCGTGAAATCCCGTAACTATACATCCCAATAACCAAACCAAATTCAAATGAAACCCTTCACCACTCTCGCCTGCCTGAGCGCGGCATTGATCATGTTTTCATGCGGCCAGCAGCCCGCCCCCCAGGAAGCCGCTGCTTCGTCTACCGTCCGAGTCAGTGTGATGGTCGCTGACTGGCAGCGGGCCAAAAAATTTACGCAGGCCTACCTCGACTCCGCCGATGACAAGACTATCGCCTACAAATTGTCTGACAAAACCCCTCGCTCTTTCGGCGGACAACTGCTCCACCTTGCCGAAGGAAACTACGGCCTTGTGAAGGCTGGCGGCGGCAACGCCACGGACCTGGGATTCGGCAGCCTTGATGGCAAAGCTGAGATCGCCACGAAGGCGGATGTGGCAAACGCTGTCATGGCGAGCTACGACTACGTCATCGCCTCCCTCGGATCGCTCAACGATGTCGAACTGATGGACACAGTGAAAGCGGAATTGTTTCCCGGCTTTAATGTGGCCATGACCAAAGAGGCATTTTACAACAAAGCCTTTGAACACCAGACCCACCACCGAGGCCAGGCTACACAATACCTCCGTGCCCAGGGAAAGACGCCACCGCAAGAGATGTTGTTCTGATCGGTCGTAGAATTTGGGTAGCAAGTTGAAGGACTGGATGCTGGGTAATTGGCGATCGTCGCTGTTGTTCTGGGCAATTGGTGCTGGGTACTAGGCGCTGGCGTCATCTCCGGGCGACTGCTACCACGAAGATGGTGGTCTAACCAGCCTAACAAACAAAAAAAGGTGCACATGGGGCACCTTTTTTATACTGAGATTCTTGCTCCTCCTCTTGGACCCCGACTACGGAAACCTTCGTCGGGGCAGGCTTGAACCAGTTTCAGAGGCAGATTCAGCCCGGGACTTAAACGCTCCTCCTCTTGGACTTGAACCAAGGACCCTCTGATTAACAGTCAGATGCTCTAACCAGCTGAGCTAAGGAGGAGTTTGTGCGGTTTTCCGCCCTTTTCTGGTTGAAAAGGACTGCAATATTAAGGGTTTCAGGTAAAAAGACCAACATATGAGAATTCACTTCCATAGATGGATTAGTCGGGTGCCACCTGTGGACCTCGCATCAGGCTGTCTCTAACCACTTGCCGACTGCATTACACCATTTGCTATTTTCGTGGTCACCCTACTTCCCAACCTCACCCGCATGCGCCCCTCATTCTCACCGCTATGGCTCGCCCTGCTCCCGGTCATGGGCACCGCCCAGCCCGACTCGCTCGACGATAGGGACAAAGTAGCCTACATCAACAAGAGCTACTACGCCCTCTACAGCGCCAGCCTCCCCGACGCGCTGGAGAAAACTCGCTGGGCGGCGGAGACGGCCGGCAGGGAAGGATGGACAAAGGAAGAGGCCCGGGCCCAGATGGCCTGGGGCGTGGTCACCTACCTCGGCGGCGACTACCCCAACGTGCTACCCAAATACCTCCGGTCACTGGAACTGTTTGAATCCCTCAACGACCCGACAGGGATCGCGGCGGTCTGCAACGAGATGGCGGTGTTCTATTCCAAGCAAAACGACATGACCAACTGCTTTCGATACCTGGACCGCGCCGAGAAACTCGCCCGCGACAACAATGACGCCGAACGCCTCGGTACCAACCTCGGCATCCGCGGCGCCATACTGCGCAAGCACGGCAAAATGGATGAAGCAACGCCCTATTATCGCGAGGTCTACGAAATACGGAAGAAGACCGGCGACAGCGTCGGACTGGGTTATGTGCTCCTCGATATGGGGGAGATCGCTGCCCATGCCGGCAATCTGCCGGAAGCGATAAACTTTGTCGATCAATCGGTGCGAATCCGGGAACGCATCCGCGACATCAGTGGCCTGGCTGAAAGCGAGGTGACCAAAGGTGAGATCTATGAACGGTTTGGCAGAGACCAGGAGGCTCTCCGCGCATTCGAGCAGGGTTTAAGGTCCGCCGACTCGGTCGGGTACACAGACCTGGCGCACTTCATCCACCTGAAGATCGCCAATGTCCGTGAACGTCAGGGCGACTACAAAGAGGCCCTCGCTCACTTCCGTCAGTACGATATGCTGAAGGACAGCCTCCTCAGCAAAGAGAAGGTACGTGCCATTCAGGAAGTGCAGACACGCTATGAGACAGCGAAGAAGGAACTACTCCTTGCTGAGCAGGAGATGAAGTTGAACCAGACCCGCTACCTGATCGCGCTGCTGAGTGTACTCATCATACTCATCGTGGTGGTGGTCTGGATCTGGCGGCGGCGCATCCAGGCCGATCATGCGCGGACGCTCCAGGAACAGCTTACCAGCGCGGTGATCGACCTTCAGGAAAAAGAACGCGCTCGTTTTGCCCGCGACCTTCACGACGGATTGGGCCAGCTGATTTCATCGGTGCGCATGCAGTTGAACCGCAGCCAGGAGTCATGGACATCTCAAGCGGTGGGCCTGCTGGACCAGATGCATCAGGAGATCCGGAACATTGCCTTTGCCTTGCTGCCCCACACTTTGGTATCACAGGGCCTTGGCCCGGCTTTACGCGAACTCGCGTCGCGGTTGTCTGGGCCGGCACAACTAAACATCCATGTGGATACGGCGGAGGCGGAGGGAAGACTCGACGCGCGGGCAGAAGTGTCGATGTACCGGGTCTGCCAGGAGTGGATCAGCAACGTCATCAAGTACGCCGGCGCGCAAACGCTGCACATCACATTACTGATTCAAAGTGACGGAAGCGCTTCACTGACCCTGGAGGACGATGGCACTGGTTTCGAGCCGGCAAACCTGGAACAAGGCCAGGGCAACGGTTGGCGTAACATCCAGTCGCGCGTGCGCCTCCACCAAGGCACCGCCTATGTGGATTCGCTCACCGGTCGTCGCGGCACCACGCTCGTGATTGAACTTCCTGCCGTATCTTTCCGGCAACAAAACGTTGCTTGATCATGAAGTTGGTGCTGGTTGACGACCACCGCATTGTCATTGAGGGAATCCGACTCATGCTGGAGGGGAATCATGACGTTGCCGGCCTGTTCACCGACCCGAACGAGGCACTCGGGTTCTTCCGACGTGAAGATGCCGAGGTGTTGATCACCGATTTTGAGATGCCGGGCATGAACGGCATTGAGTTGTTTCGCAAGGTGCGTGGAGCACGGCCCCGGCTCAAAGGCATTTTGTTAACCATGCACGACGAGAGCGCCGTAGTGCGGCAGGCGCTGAAGGAGGGCTTTTCGGGATTTCTTCTCAAGAACGTGTCGCGGCAGGAACTCAACCTGGCGCTGGAGAAAGTGAAGCAGGGGCACACCTACGTCAGCGCGGAGCTGACACCCAAGTTGGTGACCGAAAAGGAGGGCTTGTCACTTTCGGAACGAGAGCAGCAGGTGTTGAAACTGATCATCAAAGAGAACACCAACAAGCAGATCGCCGATGCGCTGTTCCTGAGCGAGCGCACGGTAGAGACGTACCGCAAGAACCTCTACCGCAAAGCGAACACAAACAACCTCGTGGGTTTAGTGAAGTTTGCCTATGCAAATAAACTGGTAGAGTAGGCGCCAGGCCACTTACTTCTCACCACTCACCACTTACCACTTACCACTTACTACTCACCGCCCCCCGTACCAGTACGGTACTCACTTCACGGGAATTCCGGTAGGATCGCGCATTGATCGGGTACCTAGTTTTGGTGTATCACCAAACCGGAACAATCATGAAACATTACCTACTCGGATTCTTGCTGGCAGGGTTTGCCGGCACAATCGCCGCGCAGCCGGCGAAGATTGAAATCAAAGACGTCTCTGGCTACGGTCAGGGGAAATTCAAAAGGTCTCCCAAGAAGATCTTCATTGCTCAGTTCAGGGTAAACTACCAATTGCTCTTCAGTCAGGAAGAGGTTTCCCAGGGTGGTCGCCAACTCGGGGGAGGCTATCGCGGCGATGTAAAGGCCGGTCTGACCATGGCGATCAAGGGAGTTTCCGCTGTTGACCTGCAGGAGACCACCGATCGGCTCTACAACGACTATGTGGCCAGACTGAAATCGGCAGGGTATGAAATTCTGTCTGCCGATGCTGCGGCAGGTGCCAAGGCTTATGATGGCTGGGAGCGGAAGACAGGAGGGACCCTGAACGAAGCGCAATACCCCGGCTTCATCACAGGTGTGCCCACAGGTTATGAGTACTATGTGAAGAAAACCAAGGAGGATGGAAGGGAGAAGGGTTCTTTTACGGACAATACGCTGAAGATTTCCGATCAGATCGACGCGACGGTGATCAAGGTGAATTTGGTCATACCGTTCGTTGAGGATGCCGAATCTGGCGCCAGCAAAGCACTGGGCAAGACCCTCGGGGGAATGGCCAAGGTTGTATTGCGTCCCTATCTGCGTCTCGAGAAGGACCCGGCGGGCACGGCAGGGACATTCAGCACCGATGCAGCCCAGACCAAAGTCACTTATGGCTTTCAGGAGAGCATGGGCCAGCTTGCGATTTCATACCTCTGTCTGAAAGATGATGTGCCTATGCCAGGCATTTTTGAAGACAAGAAATACAAAGCGGTGGAGACGGCGGATACCGACCTCTGGGGAACGGACGTGGGCGCCCTGACCATCTTCAACGTATCTGACAAGTACCTGGCCATGACCCAGCCCCTGCCATGTGATCCTAACCAATACAAGGAGGCCATTTACAATGTTTGCAACAAATACCTGGAAACCACTTTCGCTGACTTTCAGTCGTACATGAAATAGTGACCAGGCCACCGTTCCGGAACTGCAACCTGTTTCCAGTTCCGGTACAGGAAGCAGTGGGACCCCGCTCTTGGCGGGGTCTTTATTTTTTTGTTGATTCAACGGGAATGTGATGGAGCTGGAGCGATTCGTCATTAACTTTGTAGTCAAAGCTATCCCATGAAAACTGTCTTGATTTCTTTGCTGGTCATCGCGGCAATGCCCCTGAGTGCCCAGAAAAGGACCTATACCACCACCGGCGGCGAACTGATCTTCTCATTCGCAAACATCAACATCAACGGAGCCGATGTGTCGAGCACCATAAGGTTTTCGCCATTCTTCAATGTGCAGTCCCAGGTACACCACGATCTGAGCGATAAGTTCGGTATCCTCACAGGCTTCAACATCCGCAACGTTGGATTTATTTTCGATGACCCAGTAGCCCCGGGCACCTATTATAAGACGCGAAACTACACCGTGGGACTTCCCATTGGGATTAAAGTCGGAAGAATGGACGGCAGGTTTATCTTCGGGGGGTACGAAATCGAACTGCCCTTCAACTACAAACAGAAGACATTCGTCAACGACGAGAAAGTGGATAAGTTCGACGAATGGTTCAGCAAACGCGTACCTACTTTCTACCACTCTGTATTTCTGGGTTTCGGCCTCGCTGAAGGCGCTCAGCTGAAATTCAAGTACTATCTCACCAACTGGTTTCGAAAGGACTACACGGACGGGACCGGCGCCCAGCCATACGCCAACTTCGATGCCAACGTCTTCTACTTCGCCCTGACGTTCCAGATTCTTAAAGGAAGGCATTTCTATTACTCTGAGAAATCATCTTCGGGGACATCTTTGTAAGAAGGCCTCGCATTGCCAGAATCCCTGATCTACCAGGGGATATTGTTGAAATCCAAGTTATTCGGCAAATACGAAACAAATAGACCGGAGATTCGTATGCACCCTTTATGAAGGGGACCAACCTTGGAGAATTTGAAGAACTGGTGCTGCTAACGGTAGGCGTCCTCTTTGACGAGGCCTACGGCGTAGCGATTCAATCAGACCTGGAAACCCGGTGTGACCGAAAGGCAACACTGAGCACGATTCACGTGACCTTGCACAGACTGGAAGAAAAGGGATACCTCGATTCCCGACTCGATGGCGCGACCGGTGAGCGCGGAGGCAGGCGAAAGTTGCTCTTCAGGGTCACCAAATCAGGTCAGGCCGCGCTGGCGAACACGCGTGCCACGCGGGAACAACTCTGGAAGGCATTCCCGAAGGCCGCACTGAATGTCCAGACGTTATGAAGGACCGGCGTCATCAACCGCCGGCCTGGGTCGAAAAAATTCTCCGCCGGTTGCTCACCGACCGCCAGCTGGAAGTCTCGCTCGGGGACCTCGAGGAAAAATACGATCATCATCTGGCTGGCGGCATGTCGCGACACAAAGCGAATCTGAAATATATTCTCGAGGGGTTGGGGTTTATCCGCATGGCTACCCGCAATCGCATACAACATCGTGCAAACTCTTTTGATATGCTACGCAACTACATCACCATTGCCTGGCGAACCCTGATTCGCGAACGCGGCTACACGCTCATCAACCTGTTGAGCCTATCCATCGCCATTGCCTTTCTGGCACTCGTGACGCTCTACCTTCGTCATGAATTTAGTTTCGATCGGTTTCATTCCCGCACCGATAGTATTTTCCGGTTAAGCCGCACAACTTACGAAACCGACGGAAGCATCAGTGAACACGATCCTTACTTGCCGGCGCCCCTCGGCCCGGCAATTGCGGAAGAATATCCGCAGGTTAGCCGGTTTACCCGCATGATGGGCGATCAATTCCTCATCCGGGCGCAGGAGAACCTGTTTCAGGAGTCAGGGGCCTTCGTGGACCCGTCGTTTCTCACCATGTTTGATTTTCCGCTTCAATACGGAAATCCTTCCACAGCGATCAAAGGAATAAACGATGTGGTTCTTTCAGAGACACTGGCAGCAAAGCTATTTGCTCCCGGAAAGGATCCGGTGGGCAGCGAAATAGAGATCAACGTCGATGGCGCTTACAGGAACTTCACGGTCACGGCCATCGCCCGCGATGCCCCGTCGAATTCAACGATTCGTTTCGATTTGTTGCTGAACCTGCAGTTGTATTTATCGGGTGAGCGGGGCAGAAGGGTTGCCGATAACTGGTATTCATCTTTCTTACAGACGTACGTGCTCATGCACGATGCCTCCGGAGGGGTAGATCTTCAGAGCCACCTGCTGGAGTTTCGTCGCAAACACTATCCGAATGAAGTTCGCGAATTGATGACACGCCGGCTCTGGGAGGATTCGACCAAGGCGCCTGCCACTTACCATCTCCAGAATCTCGCCGACATTCACAACGAAGCGGGGTTTCCAGACAGCGTCACACCTCAGAAGTATTATAATCTGGGCGGTATAGCGCTGATGGTGCTGATACTGGGTTGTTTCAATTTTATGCTTCTGTCGCTCGGCAAGGCAAGAAGACGCGCGCTTGAAATCGGAATGCGCAAAACCCTCGGCGCCCGTCGCGGGCAGGTGGTCATTCAGTTCTGGAGCGAGAGCCTCCTCACGAGCCTCGTGGGCATGATCATCGGTATTGGGTTGATGTATCTTGCTATTCCCGTCTTCAACCAGGTCGTGGAAACCAACCTGGCTTTTATTGACATCTTTACCCTGAATCATCTGGCCATGTTGACCGGCATTGGTCTGCTCACGGGTTTCCTGGCGGGATTCTATCCCTCGTTGGTGCTGTCCGCCATGCAACCGGTAAGGATCATGCAGCAGAGAACGGAAATGAAATCATCCTGGTTTTCGAAATCACTGATCACGGTGCAGTTTGGACTGTCGGTATTTTTCATTTTGCTGGCGCTGGTGGTCGCCACACAGATCCAGTATGTCAAAGACAAGGATCTCGGGATCACTACGGAGGGAATCGTCCGCCTTTCGGTTCGGGGAGCTACGCCCGACAGAGTAGAGACGCTGAAGAAAAAACTGGAGTCTTATTCTTTTGTTCGGGGAACTTCTTCCCTGCGGTTCCGCTTCCCCGTGTACACCAACCAGCAGTGGAGCCATGAAGGCAAGGAGTACCGGGCCTATCTGCTGGACGGAGACCGGGATATGACCGACATGTTCGGGCTTCAATTGGTGAGCGGCAAGTTATTTTCTCTAACGGAGCCTGACACGGCCAACGTGATCATGGTCAATGAATCCCTGGCCAGCGCATTTGGTGGAGAGGACCTCGTGGGCAAACGGCTACCGGGATACTCCGGGAACTCAACGGTTATCGGCATCATCAGGAATTTCAATTTTCAGTCGCTTGAGAATGCCATTCAGCCGATGATCATTTCCATAAACCCAGTTAATCGCGGGTCAATCCGCCCGCGTACTACCCTGCTTGTGAAGATTGACCTTGAGAACAGCGCGGCGAACCTTCAAGTCCTGGAGCGTGAGTGGAAGACCCTTTTACCTGAATTACCATTTTCATACGGATTTCTTCGGGAAGACCTCCATGCTGAGTACGCCATGCATGAACGATGGAGTATGCTCGTGCTAGCGTCATCATGCATGGCCGTGTTTATCGCCTGCCTGGGCCTGGTGGGGTTCAGTACCCTGCACGTCAACAGCCGGCTCAGGGAGATTGGTGTACGCAAGGTGTTTGGAAGTTCATCATTGAACATCTTCCTGACCTTCGCTCGACAGTTTCTCACGTTGGTTGTGGCGGGCAGCATGCTTGCGCTTCCTTTCGCCTGGATGGAAGGTCATCGATGGTTGGAAAGCTTCGCCTATCGGACAGAGCTGACATGGATGTTGTTTGCCAGTGGGATTTTGCTCGCGGTAATCCTCGCGCTGGCGGTGGTGAGCTATTTGTTCATGCGCATTTCGCGTTTGAATCCGATCGCCATTCTGAGAACGGAATAATTTAGCGGACGCTAAACTGTTGTCGTAGGATTGGCGCCATCAGTAACAATGGGTGCCGCTTCCTTTGGCTCCTTCAGCTCCTTTTCCTTACGCACCCCAATCATCCCCACCATCATGATCAGGGCGCTGAGAACAATGACTTGCGTGATCAGGGAATTGTTGATAATTGACAGGCGAACGTTTGGGCTGATTGACAGGAAAAGAAGAATTGTTATCAGTCCCCGGGGCGCAATGAACAGCAGGGGCAACATGGGAAGTCCGGAGACCCAGAGTTGCAATGCCCGGATGCCGTAAATAAGTACAACAATTCCTGCCGACCAAATGAAAGTACTCGGGTCGAGTACTTCGGAGGTCTTGAGGAGGAAACCGAACAGCAGAAAGAAAACAGACCTAACCAGAAAGGTGATCTCCGTGATCAACTCTTCGAAGCGATTTACTTCCTTGTCGAGTTCATCCCAGGAGAAGCGCTTGAACATTTTCAGCTGGCTGATTTCCCGGGCATTTCCAATGAACAGGCCAAATACCATGATGAACAGAAGACTTGGAAGATGGTAAATTTTTGAAGTGGCATAGATCAGCACCATGAGCAGAACGATGGGCACAAACTTTACGGGGTGGCTGATGCGATTCAGGAGAAGCGACAACCCGATCGTTGCAATGAGCGAAACAATGATCATGAGAACAAGATCAAGTCCAAAATCTAAAAAAGCATGCTGATCAATCACCTCATTGAGTGCTATGAAGTTGAAGAGAATCACTCCAAAAATATCGGATATGCTTGACTCATAGATGACAAACTCCTTATCCCGCTTGATTAGGTTTGCCGCTGTAGGGATGGCGATCGCACTGGAGATAATGCACAATGGAATGACATTCGTCAGACTGTCTTTAAAGGGGTAGGGGCCCGTTTTACTGAGGACCAGGGCACCGGCAAAGGCCATGGCAAGGATTGCCAGCGGGCCACCGAAGGCAGCTTGCTTCAGCAACCGGATCTTTGACCTGTCCACCTCCAGCTCGAGCGATCCCTCCATAACGATGAGAATAAGCCCGATCGTGCCGATAATCGGAAGTACCGGTGAGAGATCGGGAGGAACAATTTCCAGAAAGGTCGTCAGTTGCTGCAGGCCCCATCCGAGCAATAAAAGCAGGATAACGGATGGGATCCTGGTTCTGGCAGATGTAATGTCAAAGAAATACGCCAGCAGGAGGAGAATCGAAAGAGATATGATAATCGTATTGGCCACGGACCAAGATAGAAATATCTGAAGTATTGACAATAGTCAAATTTTCCCCTGAGAGTGATTTTCGGTCACTTGATTTTCTTCAGCATTGCCTTCGCTTCGTTTTCAGCAACGCGAAAAGCGACGATATCGGATATCAATTTGGCGGGCAGGGGCTGATCAAGGGGAAACTGGACTGTACCCTTGGAGGTCTTGTAAGGCTTCAGTGCCTTCTTGAAAGTTGAGATGGCCGAGGCGCCGGGGTAAAACCCGATGTGATGGTCGTACCCGGCGAAGTAGACCAGCGTGCGGTGATACTTGTACCCAGGAATGCCATAACTGACTACTTCGGTGGCCTTGGGTGCCCGTTTCCTGATCAGCGCACGGAGCTGACGAAGCAGTTTTCGGGTTTTCGGCGGAAAGCCGCTGATGTAGGAGGCGACATTCTTGACAGGAGTCTTCATGGTTTTCATAGCAGTGAATCAGGGTTCAAATGTTTAATTTCCGATTTCCATCCTCAATTTCAAATCGACCAATCATCACATTTCTCGAAACGAAGGCCTTTAAATGACTAAATTTTCTTCCCTAACCCTATCCCATGAGACTATTCTTTATTCTGCTGTTCCTCGTTTCTTCAAGCGCAGGATTTTCACAGGCCCAACCTGCCACCGGCACGGTTGATTCAAAATATTTCTCCGCCTTCAAGTGGCGCAACATCGGCCCCCAGCGCGGCGGAAGATCACTGGGAGCGAGCGGCAGCCCCGGACGGCCGAATGAATACTATTTTGGGGCAACAGGCGGCGGCCTCTGGAAGACAACCGACGGTGGGCAGGAGTGGGCAGCTGTTACGGATGGACAAATATCGAGCTCGTCCATCGGTGCCGTGGCGGTGGCGGAAACCAACCCCGATATTGTCTACATCGGCGGCGGTGAAACCCAACTTCGCGGCAGCATCACCCAGGGCGACGGCGTTTACAAAACAACCGACGGCGGAAAGACCTGGCGTCATCTTGGTCTGAAAGAAACACAAGCGATTTCCCGCATCCGCGTTCACCCCACCAATCCCGATATTGTCTATGTCGCAGCCCTCGGCCACCCGTATGGCGAAAATGAAGAACGCGGCGTGTTCAGGTCTACCGACGGCGGCAATACCTGGAAAAAGATATTATATGTGAGCCCGAAAGCCGGCGCGGCGGATCTCATCATCGACCGCACCAATCCGAAAATCCTCTATGCATCCACGTGGCAGGTCTATCGGAAGACATGGAAGATGTGGGGTGGCGGACCAGACTGCAAGCTCTGGAAGTCGGAGAATGGCGGCGACACCTGGACCGATCTTTCCAAAAACCCGGGGATGCCTTCAGGAACGCTCGGCAAAATCGGGATTACCGTGTCGCCGGTCGATAACAAACGTCTCTGGGCCATCATCGAGGCTAATGAAGGAGGCGTCTACCGTTCCGACGACGCGGGCGCTTCATGGAAGAAGACAAACGACGAACGCAAACTTCGCCAACGCGCGTTCTACTATTCCCGCATCTACGCCGATCCTTTCGATCGCGAGACGGTCTACTGCCTGAACGTTGACTTCTTCCGAAGCACCGACGGAGGATCGAAGTTCGACAACATCAACACCAAACACGGCGATCATCATGACCTCTGGATTGATCCCAACAACCCACAACGGATGATCCTGTCCGATGATGGCGGCGGAGTCGTCTCGGTCAATGGCGGCAAGTCGTGGACCGAACAGGATTATTGTACCACCCAGCTCTATCACGTAACGACAACCAACCACGTTCCTTATCACGTGGCTGGCGCGCAGCAGGACAATTCAACCATCGCCATTCCCAGCGACGGGTGGGGAAACATGAACGAACTCGGCGAGTGGGGTTACGATGTGGGTGGCGGTGAGTCGGGCTACATCACGTCGCACCCCGACAATCCCGATGTTTTTTACGCCGGTAGCCAGGGCGCACTACTCACAAAGTACGACCGCACCACAGGACAAATTCGCGACATTCAGGTCTACCCGCGGTTCTTCTCAGGTGAGCCGGCCAGTGCGTTGCCAGAACGTTGGCAGTGGACGTACCCGATCGTGTTCTCCCCGCTTGACTCCAAAACTTTGTACACCTGCTCACAACACGTCTGGAAAACAACGGATGATGGACAGAGCTGGACCGCCATTAGTCCCGATCTGACCTACGCCGATCCGGAAACCCTCGGACCCACCGGCGGTGAGATCACCAAAGACATGAATGGGCCGGAAATCTATGCGACCGTGTTTGCGCTGGCTCCATCCTTTCACGATGTCAATACCATCTGGGCCGGATCCGACGACGGCAAAATACAGATCACGCGCGATGGCGGTAAGAACTGGACAAACATTACGCCAAAAGATCTGCCGAAGCACTCGGTTGTCGCGATCATAGACGAGTCGCGTCACAACGCGGGGACGGCCTATGTGGCGGCTTTCCGCTACCAGGTCGATGATCGCCAGCCGTACATATTCCGCACGAGGGATTTCGGAAAAACATGGACAAAAATTGTCAACGGTGTCAAAGACGGTCACTTTGCCCGGTCAGTACGCGAGGACCATGTTCGCCCTGGTTTGTTGTTTCTGGGCACCGAGCACGGCGCTTACGTGTCGTTCAACGCTGGCGACAACTGGCAGTCGCTGCAATTGAATTTACCCGACACGCCGATTCGCGACCTCGTTGTGAAGAATGATGACGTCGTACTCGGCACACACGGACGCGGGTTCTGGATCCTGGATGACATCGGTCCATTGCGCCAGCTTACCCCGGAAGTGATGAAACAACCGGTGACGCTGTTCCAACCCTCCGATGCTATTCGTGGGGTGTACAATGCCATCTTCCAGTACTACCTTGACAAGCAAGTGGATTCAGTAAAAATTGAAATTCTGGATGGCGAAGGTAAGTTGGTTCGATCCTATAAAGGCACCCAGCCGGAATACAAGAGTGACCCGAACGTCCCCCGCTGGGAGCGCCGACCGAACCCCCCGACAACCAAGGTCGGATTAAATCAATTTACCTGGGACTTGCGATATCCCGGTGCAACGGTCTTTGAAGGCATGATTCTCTGGGGAGCCAACCCGAGGAACGGACCCAAGGCACCAACCGGGAAATATCAGGTTCGCCTTACTTCAGGCAGTTACTCCAAGACTTATTCCTTCAACGTCAGGATGAATCCCAATTTGAAAGGGGTGACCGAGGCTGATCTGAAGGAGACCTTTGATCTTGCCATGAAAATCCGCGACCGTGAAACCGAAGGCAACGAAGCCGTCATACGCATTCGTGAGATCAGAAAGCAGATGGAGGCCGGGCTGAAAGAGACATCGGACCCTGCGATCACCTCGTATGCCAAGGACCTGCTTGCCAAACTGGCTGTCATCGAGGAAGATCTTTATCAGGTTCGCAACCAATCCGGACAAGATCCGCTGAATTTCCCGATCAAACTGGGCAACCGGATCTCTGCGGTGCGCCGCAGCCTTGAAACAGGTGACGGCAGACCCACCGCCGGAGTCCACAAAGTATTTGCAGAACTCAGCAAGGAACTGGATGACCAACTGCTAAAGCTAGACAATACACTGAAGGCCGGCATCGACGGCCTGAACCCGATGCTGCAGAACAAACAGCTAAAGGGGATTGTGGATCGAAAGAAGTAGCACCCCTCAGACGCTTTTTGATAGATTTGCTGCATGAAGCATGTCTTGTTGTTCTCATTCTATGTGGTGGCCATCAGCGCCGCTACGGCGCAGAATAGTTCATGGGGAGTTAAAGGTGGTTTGAATAGCGCCGCGCTTAATTTTTCTATTGCCGGGAGCACTGTTCATGCCGATAGATTGAATGCTTTTCATGCCGGGCTTTACGCCACCATCATGACCACGGAAAAGTTTGGCGTTCAGCCTGAACTAATGTATTCAATTCAGGGAAGTAAGGTGGGCAGCAGTGACATAAAGCTTGGATATCTGGTCATTCCGTTCATGTTCCGCTACAACATCATTAATCCCGTGAGTCTGCAGGCCGGCCCACAGCTTGGTGTACTGCTTTTGGCTACAGATACCGGCGCAGATGCCTCGAGTCAATTCTCCAGTCTGGATTTTGGATTGGGAATGGGTGCCGCCGTTGATTTGCCACTTCGCCTCAGCCTCACCGTGCGTTATGTTATTGGTCTTTCCAACATCAGCGCCATTGATCTGGAGACCATTACGGGGATTCCGGGAAACAAGCTGGTCATCAACAATCGGACGCTGCAAGCATCCCTTGGATTCAGGATATCAGGGCGGTAGAAGTCTAATATTCAGAGGATTTACCCATTCCGGCGTATTCCGGAGAAATCCGTAACCTTTGTCTAAACCCGGGGTTAACCCTATGAAATTTGGTGAATTGGAAGCGCTGGCCGACAATCAATTGATGGGAAAAGTCCGCGATGGCGACCTTGACAAGCTCGGGTTGCTGTTTGAGCGCTATAAAAGGCCGCTGTACGGCTTTTTCTATGGTATGAACAAGGAACAGGAGCTGAGTGAAGACCTGGTCCAGAATACTTTCCTCAGGATTCTGAAGTACCGGCACCTGTTTCGCGGTGAGGGCGATTTTAAAACGTGGATGTTTCATATCGCCCGCAATGTCAGTCACGATCACTATCGGAAGACAAAGATCAAAGTGAAGGAGGCGGTTGAGAAGTGGGAAAATCGTCTGGGTCACGAGGAGAACATGGCCACAGACATGCAGCACGCCGACGAGCACCAGATACTTGCCAGGGCGATGGACTTGCTCCCGGCCGACAAACGGGAGATTCTGCTGCTGAGCAAGTACCAGGAGAAGAAGTACAAGGAGATTGGTGAGATTCTCGGATGTTCGGAGGGCGCTGTGAAAGTGAAAGTGTTTCGCGCGTTGCAAGAACTTAAAGGAGTGTATCAGCAACTGGAGCGGAGGATGTAGTTGGGAATTTGAAAATGGGACAATTTGAAAATTTGAAAATGGGATCACTGAGAGGATTGAAACGTTGTCATGCTTCGACTGCGCTCCCGCCTGCGTAAAACTACGGCGGGCAGTCGAAGACTGACGTTGGAAGCTCTTGAACTATTGAACTATTGAACTTTGAATTATTGAACCCTGAACTCTGAACCCTGAACTCTGAACCCTGCACCTTGAACTATTGAACTTTAGAGATATGAAAACCGATGAACTAATCGCCAAGTACAACGAAGGCCTGGCCGACCCGGCCGAGATCGCTGCGTTGGAGAAGATGATCGAGAACGGTGAAGTGGAGCTGACGCAATTGCGTGAGCTGAACAAGCTGGACGATCGAATATTTCAAACGGATGAGGGATCACCCACGCTCCGTCTTGATGATCAGTTCTTTGCCATGCTGGGTTCAGAGAAAAGGAAGCAGAAGGGGTTGACCATACAATGGCCGTCCTGGAGTTTCTTGATGCCACGCCTGGCGATGGCGTCGGTGTTGCTCGTGATGGCATTTGCCGCAGGCTACTGGCTCCGTCAGCCAAACACAACTTCGGAAGTATCGGCCCTGACCCTGGAAGTTTCTGAATTGAAAGAGATGATGATGCTCTCATTGCTGGAGAAGGAATCGGCCTCTGATCGCCTCAGAGCCGTGAGCTTGACCGGCGAGATGGACCAGGCCAGCGAAAAAGTTACGAATGCTTTGTTTGCCACACTGAATTACGACCCCAATGTCAACGTGCGGTTAGCAGCGCTAGAAGCGTTGATTCCCTTTGTCAGTCAAGGAGCTGTCCGTGAGAAACTGGTGCGCTCGATCTCACGGCAGGATTCGCCCCTGGTGCAGGTCTACCTCGCCGAACTGATGGCGGCCATGCAGGAGAAGAAGTCTGTCACTGAATTGCAGAAAATTGTGGAAAGCGACAATACCCCGAAGGAAGTCAAGGAGAAGATTATGCAGTCCATTTCGGTACTTATATAATAATAGAGTTGCTATGAAAAAGAATCTGATCATCGGATTGGCCCTCCTGGCAGCAATGCCGGCCATGGGCCAGGTATTTACCGAAACGCTGACGCGCGAATTGGTGTTTGAAAAGAAATCGGCATCGAATACCATCATGATATTCAATATCAACGGTGAAGTTAAAGTGGAGGGATATACCGGTGACAAGGTCCTGGTAGAGGCCAGGAAACGAATTTCAGCCAAGACAGATGCGCGCATGGAATTGGGCAAAGAGGAAATTCAGCTCGGCGTTATGGACCGTGCTGACACCTTAATTCTTTATATCAGGGGCCGGCAGGACTTCGGCAAACAGGAGCGGCGGCGGAATTGGAGACGCAAGTACAATGGATGGGGCTACGAGTGGAATGACCACGGAAACCGGGATAACGACGCAAAGTATGATTTCACGATGCACTTCACCATCAAAGTGCCTTCCGGCATCAATGTGCTGGCGTCAACGATCAACAACGGCGATATAGAGATTCAGTCAGTGAACGGATCCGTGCTCGCCGACAATGTCAACGGCAGCATCCGCTTGAATAACATTTCAGGCACCACCAACGCATCAACGATCAATGGCAGTTTAAATCTTGACTATTCCGGTAACCCTCCGGGGGATTCGAGGTTTTACTCACTGAACGGCGACATCAACGCCAACTTCCGGAAAGGCCTGACTGCGCAGCTGACGTTCAAGAGTTTTAACGGGGATTTCTACTCTTCCATCGACGACATTTCCCCGATGGCCGTGGTGGTGGAGAAGTACGAGAAAGGCGATGGCATCCGCTACAAAGTGAATGGCAACCGCTACAAAGTGAGACAAGGGGGCCCCTTGCTTGATTTTGAAACGTTTAACGGTGATGTTTATTTGAAAGAGAAGTAAAGAACTGGAAAAATTGAAAAACTTAAAGTAAGGATTTGCGGCCAATGGTGAACAAGTAAAATGGAAAATGTAATCCGATTACAGAGATTCTTTGGCCTGGGAACAAAAATTTAAAAAGTTAGAAAAATGAAAACGATGAACATGAAATTGAATATGCAACGTGGCGTTGTGACGGTAATAATTCTGTTGTCTGCCTGGATCGCCAGCGCACAGGGGGGAAATGAGTTCGTCATCCCGTTGAGCGACCCGGCGAAAAAAGGTAAGCTAAAGGCTCATCTGAACTATGGATCCATCACCGTCAAGGGCACCGCACGCAAAGATGTGCTTGTCCGATACGTGGAGAAAGCGGATGAAGAAGGCAGTGGTAACAGGCATAGGGATAAAAGCAATTCCGAACGCGAAGGGCTGAAGCGCATTGCCGGCGGAGGACTGGATCTGAATGCAAGCGAAAATGCCAACCTGGTCAAGATATCTTCCGGAAGCTGGAATGTAAAGACCAACCTGGAAATCGAGGTACCGTCAGGAATGGACCTCAATGTCAGCACCTACAATGACGGTGATCTAATGATCACCAACATCGTGGGAGAAGTGGAGCTTACAAACTACAACGGCGAGATTGCCGCGCTGAACATTTCCGGTTCGGTGATTGCGACGACGTACAACGGTGACATTAAAGTTACTTTCGATAAAGTGACCGAAGGCAAGCCAATGTCATACGCCACCTACAATGGTGACATCGATCTGTCATTTCCTGCTGCCACCAAGGCCACGTTCAAGGTAAAAACCGAGCAGGGTGACATCTTCACCGGTTTCGATATGAACATTGTCAGCAGTGGTCCCGTGAAGCAGCAGGATGCCAAGACAGGCTCGTTTAAGATCAAGATCGATGAGTGGAAGAAGGGGGATATCAATGGCGGAGGACCGGAGATCACTATGAAGAACTACAACGGGGATATCTATATCCGGAAGAAGTAGGCAGACCTGCCCCGATGGAGCTCCTCGCGGAATAGGGGTGATAGGGTGAGTTGGTGATTTAGTGATTTGGCGGTGGTCTGACCGCAATCACTAAATCACCATTTTGCTATATCACCAAATCAGGCCATAAAACTGCAACCTTGGGGCCGGAAAATCAGTTGACATATCCTGAATGATGCTCAAACTGATATGATCCGAAACTATATTAAAGTGGCCTACCGGAACTTCGTCCGGGGAAAGCTGTACTCGATGATCAACGTGATCGGACTGGCGATCGGGATCACGTGTTCGATCATGATCTATTTGTACGTTTCTGATGAACTGAGCTTTGACCGATTTCACAGCAAGGCGGATCGTATCTACCGGGTCACGGAAATTTATGAAGCCAACGACGGAACAGGCGAACGATCGTCAAGCGTGCCCTTCCCTGTTATGGATGCCCTGCAGCTGGACTACCCGGGTGTGATTGAACATTCGGTCCGGCTGTTCAATTTCCAGGCACCTACGATTGCCGTGGCCTACGAGCTGGGCGACAAGGAGTTCAATGAGAGAAACTTCTTCTTTGCTGATTCAACATATGCCAAAGTGTTTGACCTTGACCTGGTCAAAGGTGATCCGGCAACGGCCCTGAACAACCCCAACTCGGTGGTGATTACCGAAAGCACCGCCAAACGATATTTCCTGAATGAAGAACCCATCGGCAAGCTCCTGAGAGTTCAGGCGCGGGCTGATCTGGTTGTTACAGGAGTAATGAAGGACATACCGCTGAACACACACTTCCGTCCGGACTTCCTGGCATCCTTTTCTACCGTGCGCGAATTCTATGGAGGCCAATATCCGCGAGGTTGGTTCTGGAACCCCTGTTGGACTTATGTGCTTCTGACCGAAGGCACCAACCCTGAGACCCTGGCCGCGACCTTCCCGAAGTTTGTAGACAAACACTTCCCCGACGCTTTCAAGAAGGATGTGACGATGAAGCTTCAGGCGCTGACTGATATTCATTTGCGTTCTCACCTCGAGTACGAGATCAGTCCCAACGGGAAGGAATCCAACATCTATCTCTTCTCCGGAGTTGCGATTTTTGTACTGCTCATCGCGTGCATCAACTTCATGAATCTCTCGACCGCCCGATCGATCAACCGGTCGAAGGAAGTGGGTATGCGCAAGGCAGCTGGCTCTTCCAGGGGTCAGCTGGTGTTTCAGTTCATGCTTGAGTCGATCCTGATGAGCATGCTGGCCGTCGTACTATCGGCAATGGTTGCTTTCATAAGCACACCATGGTTCAACAGTTTTGCACAGAAAGATCTTGTATTTGATCTGACACAACCCCAATTGCTTCTGGCCATCGGTCTGTTGGGGCTCGTGGTGGGTTTTCTTTCCGGCGTTTATCCGGCATTCTTGTTGACGTCATTCAATCCCATCAAAGCACTTAAATCGGGTGCGCAGCAAAAGGGTCTGAATTTCAGGAAGGTCCTCGTCGTGGCCCAGTTCACCATATCCATTGTCCTCATCATTGCCACGGGTGTGGCCATGTCGCAATTGAATTTCTTGCAGAAGGACGAGGTAGGATTCCGGAAGGATCAGGTCATCCTTGTACCGGTGATGCGCACCCCCATAGGAAGGCAGTATCAGGCTTTCGTTGACGAAGCGATGCGAAACAAGAGCATACTTTCGATGACGACGATGGAGGAGGTTCTGGGGTCCAAGTTCCAGACGGCCAACTATACCTTTGAAGGCATGGAGCGTGAAGCACTTTTTGCCCGGCTCAATGTGCGTCATGATTTTCTCAAGACGTTCGAGATTCCGCTGCTGGCCGGCAGAGACTATTCCCGGGAAAGTCCAACCGATGACAGTCTGGCACTGGTGGTGAACGAAACATTGGTCAGAGGCCTTGGCTGGACACCCGAGCAAGCCATTGGTAAGCCATTCTCCTATGGACGGTTCCGCGGACAAATCATCGGGGTAGCCAAGGACTTCAATTTCCAATCCAAGCACGCGCCCATTGGGCCGCTGGTGCTTCATCTGAATACCTTTCCGGGAGCATTCAATTTGTTTTTGAAGTACATGGCTGTTCGTTTAGATGGCGAAACAGCCAACGAAGGCATTCAGGCGACCGCTGATTTGTGGGGCAAGATGATTCCTTCAAAGCCTTTCGAGTACTTGTTTCTGGACAGCGAACTGGAAAATCTTTACAAATCAGAATCCAACCTCAGCAAAGTAACCGCGATATTCTCGGCCCTGGCGATCCTGGTAGCCTGCCTGGGATTGTTCGGACTCGCGTCGTTCAACGCGGAACAACGGCGAAAAGAGATCGGTATCCGCAAGGTGCTCGGCAGTTCGATTCCCCAGATTCTGATCCTCGTGTTCTCTGATTATGCAAAATTGCTGTTGGCCGCCGTGCTGATCGCATGCCCTCTGGCATACGCCGGCCTCAGCTATTGGCTATCATCCTTTGCCTACCGCATTGATATGCCAGTACTCATTTACGTTGCTGCATCGCTGACCACCATTCTCATTGCACTTTTCTCGGTGAGCTACAATTCGGTTTCAGTGGCGCGGTCGAATCCGGTGGATTCGCTGAGGTATGAGTAGGAGCGGGCACTCTTGTGAGAGAGCAGTTGTTGAGTATTTTTATTTGCTTAAATTGAGTGCAAGCCCACCAAAATACTCACGCAATGAAACTCAAAAACCTAATCTATGGAGTTCTTACCCTTGCGCTGTTTCAAAACTGCCAAGAAAAAGAAAAGTATGAAGTAAGGACGGAGGAAGCCAATGGTTACACTTATGAGTACGTAACCAATGACCCGCTCAACGTGCGGATCTATACCCTGAAGAACGGGCTGAAAGTATATATGAGCCAATACAAGGCCGAGCCCCGTGTCATGACTTCTATCGCGGTGAAGGCTGGTGGCAAATTTGATCCGGCGGATGCCACCGGACTTGCGCATTACCTGGAGCATATCATGTTCAAAGGCACCAGCGAGTTTGGAACGCAGAATGGAGTAAGGAGAAGATCTACCTGGATAGCATTGAACACATGTTTGAGCACTATCGCACATTGACGGATTCGATGGAGCGCTTGAAGCATTATGCATTGATCGATAGGGTTTCGAACGAAGCTGCCCGGTTGGCCATAGCCAACGAATATGATAAAATGGTTTCTGAAATCGGTGCAAAAGGAACCAACGCTTATACAACGGAAGACAGGACTGTTTATACCAATGATATTCCGGCTAATCAAATGGAAAATTGGATTGCCATTGAGAGCAATCGATTCCGCCAGATTGTACCGCGTTTGTTCCATACCGAGTTGGAGGCTGTCTACGAGGAAAAGAATCAAAGTCTGGATAATGACTACTGGAAAACCTACGAGGCTTTGTGTGCATCAGCCTTCAAGAAGCATCCGTATGGAACACAAACGGTCATCGGCACCATTGACCATCTCAAGAATCCATCGATTACAGAAATCAAGAACTACTTCAATAAATACTATCGCCCCAATAACGTAGCCATTTGTCTCAGTGGTGACCTTGACTTTGATAAGACAATTGCCCTCATCGACAAGGCTTTTGGAAGTTGGGAACCGAATGCTGACCTGAAACCTTGGCAGCCGGTTGTGGAGGATGAGTTTGCAAAACCCGTGGAAGTCCAGGTCTATGGCCCCGATGCCGAGTGGTTGAATTTGGCCTTTCGCTTTAGGGGAACCGGATCGGAGGATGCGAAATTGTTACGGCTTACGGACATGATTCTCTCCAATTCTCGGGCAGGGCTTATTGACCTGAATCTGAAGCAACAGCAAAAGGTATTGGAGCCCTCCAGCTACGTCAACTACCTTAATGACTTTTCCTTGCACATGTTTACCGCTAAACCAAGGGAAGGCCAATCACTGGAGGAGGTTAAGGACCTTCTATTAAACCAGGTCGAGTTAGTGAAAAAAGGTGAGTTCGATGAATGGCTGATTGAAGCGGTCATCAATGATCTGAAGAAGAACGAGATCAACTATTCGCAGTACAACTGGTCCAGGTCCAACGACCTGGTAATGGCCTTCACCAATGAGATCCCGTGGAGGGATTATGTCTCGAGGACCGATGCGTTGCGGAAGTTTACCAAGAGCGACATAGTTCGATTTGCGAATGATAAATACAAAGACAACTATGTTGCCGTGTACAAGCGGAATGGCAAGGATCCAAATACTAAAAAAGTATCCAAACCCTCCATTACAAAAGTATCCCTCAACAAGGAATTGAAATCGGCCTTTCATGAAAAGTTGCTGACCAATCACGTGGAGAAGATTCAGCCGGTGTTTGTGGACTATGAGAAGGACATCCGTAAACTTCGTATGAACAAGGATGTTGAAGTTCTTTATACCAAAAATTCTGAGAATGATCTATTTACACTCTACTACTTGTCGGATGTTGGCACAAACAACAATCCCAAAATGAGACAGGCGGTCGAATATTTACAGTACTTGGGGACCAACGATATGACCGCTGAAGAAGTCAATAAGGAGTTTTATAAGATCGGAGTAAGCTTCGGCGTTTTTGCGGCTGAGGATCAGACTTATGTATACCTGAATGGTTTGGCTGAGAATATGGATAAAGGTATTCAGCTGTTTGAGAAATTATTGGGCGATCCGCAAGCCGATGAAGAGGCCAAGGGAAAGATGATCGACGGTATATTCAAGCAACGGGACGACATCAAGAAGGACAAGTGGGCCATCTTGTGGGAAGGGTTGCTGAACTATGGAATTTACGGGGAGAAGTCGCCTTTCACGAATGTTCTTACCAACAAAGAGTTGAGAGAATTGAAATCCGGTGAGCTGGTAGAGATCATCAAGGGTTTTACCAAGACGATGCATCGTGTTCTGTACTATGGACCACTGCCGGAGGACAAACTGATTGCTTCGCTGAATTCCTATCACATCCTCCCTGAGCAATTGTCTCCGGTGCCGGAGCCAGTGGTATTTGAGCCCAGGGATATCGACAGCCCAAAGGTATACTGGACGAACTATGATATGGTGCAGGCTGAAATCCTTTTGCTCTCGAAGGGTGAGAAGTTCGATGCGAACAGAATTCCGCAAGCCAGGATGTTCAATGAATATTTTGACGGTGGCATGGCTACACCCGTATTTCAGGAGTTGCGGGAAGCACAAGGGCTGGCCTATTCTGCGTTTGCTTCATACAGCATTGCGGGCAAGAAAGCGGACAACGATCAATTCTACGGATACATTGGAACACAGGCTGATAAACAAGCAGACGCCATGAAGGCCATGACGGAACTGCTTCAGAATTTTCCGCGGTCGGAAGGCGGATTTGACGTAGCGCGCAATTCGCTGATGAATAAGCTGGAGAGTGAGCGAATTACGAAGACAGGTATTCTTTTCAACTATGAGACGGCCATGCGACAGGGATTGGATCATGACGTCCGCAAGGATATTTATGAGGGAATCCAGAATATGACGATCGAGGATGTGGAATACTTCCAGAAGCAATACATCAAGGGGAGGAAATTTAATGTTGCTTTGGTGGGCGATCGAGACAAACTAAACTTCAAAGACCTTCAGAGGTACGGTGCCATAAGGGAGCTGACCCTCGATGAACTTTTTGGATATGAAAAGCCTGTGAGCGTTCGACTGGAAAGTAAGTAGTACCGTCGGCTGAAGGTCGACCCTTCAAGGGTTACTCAGACTCACGATGCCCCAGCGCATGGAGGACCTCTTGGTCGAGTCGGTGCAATATGTCTTCCCGACCTGAATAAAACCCGCGGGTAAACCGCTTTGACTTGGTGCCAACCTGCATCTGTTCGCACACCATCCAATCCTGTTTGTTTGTCAAGTCCCAAAACTTCACGGCTGAATCAATCCCTGCACGAGCCTTTGGATCGTTGATTACCTCAGGACGGAACAACCAATAACAGTCGTTGGTGATATGGTCAGGACCCAATGGCGTAATGTGATGAAACATCACAAAGTCCGGATGCGGCGTGAGGAGCATGCTTGGGAAAATGGAGTAATAGTAGACTCGCTGCAGGTCATCACCAGACACATTGCAGACAGGGGGAGCCGCGGCTTCACCATCCATGGTCATGCTGCCTCTCTTTTTGGTCAGGTCCATGTAGCCACCAATGACGGCTCCACTGCTCACATCGTGCTGGGCCGATTGAACCGGCGTTAGCTCGGTCAGCAGAGGATGTACCCCTGGGCAATGATAGCACTCCTGGTAATTCTGGAGTATAAGCTTCCAATTACACTTTAACTCATACCGGATGTGATGAGCGATTCGGAGTTCAGCCATCTTCCAATCGCCGAATTTGCCCATGAGTGCTTCCATCTGCGTCTCAAAGGGTACAGGATTCTTAGCCAGGTTGATGAAAACAAAACCTTCCCAGATATGGATGGCAGCTTGGGGAAGGGAACACTCGCTCTTCTGAAAGCCATGACCCTCTTGCATCAGGGGCGCTGCCATAAGTGTACCGTCAAGACCGTATGTCCATGCGTGGTAGGGGCATTGGATCGATTTGGATTTGAAATTGCCCTTAGGCTCAGTGCAAAGCTGCGTGCCCCGATGACTGCATACATTAAAGAGCGCCTTGATCTGAGAGGACTTGTCCCGGACCAGGATCAGACTTTCATCCGCAACCTGAATGAGCTTGTAGTCGCCAACGTTGGGGAGTTCCTCCTCGCGACAAGCATACAGCCAGAAGGTGTAAAAGATCTTCTCAACTTCTTCCTCGTAAATTTCCGGGCTGTGGTAATATTTCCCCGGCAAAGTCCTGACGCCGTCAATGATAGGGTAGTCTACTCCTCTTTTCTTGAATTGTCGTTGCTTCATACCACAGAAGTTTTAGATCATATTTCTCGAATCACTGATTTTCCAGTATCATTTTTGCTCCCAAGTAGCCAGGCATGCATGTAATTCCCCCTCCGGGGTGTGATCCGCTGCCGCACAGATAGAGTCCCGGGATTGGCGTTGCATATCGGGCGCATGACGGAATCGGCCGTGTGATAAGCTGGTCTACCGCATGCTCTCCATGAAAGATATGACCATTGGTCAGGCTGTACCTTTCTTCCAGGTCTGCTGGCGACAATACTTCTGATCCGGCTATCGCACCCGCAATTTCTGGAGCATAAGTTGTCAACGTCTTGATCACTGTGTTCGATAATTTATCCTTTGTAGTATCCGACCAGCCCTCATCGAAGTGGTGGGGCGCAAAATGAACCAGGACAGACATGGCAGAATGACCGGCTGGCGCCAGCGAGGTATTTTCCAAGGATGGGATGTGTATATCCAAAATTGGTTCATCGGAGAACCGCCTGTATTTTACCGGATCAAAGGCGCGTTCCATTTCATCAAATGAGTTCCCTGTTCGTATAAAGTCTGATGCCTCAACGCCATTGAAATTTACGGATTTATTCAGTGCCAGATTCACCTTGGCTGTTGTTCCCCGTGACCGGTAGTGTTTGATCCCGTGCTCCAGTGCATAGCTGATGTGGTTGGGCATCAACAGTTCATAGAAGGTCACCCGCGGGGTACACGAGGAAGCAACCAGGCTGGCCCTGATTTCTTCGCCGCCAACCAGTTTTACACCGGAAACTTTCCTGGTTTCATCGAGCGTGATTTTATCAACAGGGGCGGTTGTTCGAATATCAACCCCCGCTTCCCTGGCTGCCTTTTCGAGGGCTGTAACCAGCGCCTGAGGTCCGCCTACCATACATTCACCCGCAGTACATTCAGCGTTGAGCAGGTTGAGGGTAGTGTAGGATGACCATGGGCCCGTGTATGATCCATAGATGGCGGGGCCTGCGATTCCTGCCTTGATAAAATTGGTTTCAAATTTTTCATTGAGAAAGTCGGCGACACTCATCGGCGCTACTTTCAGGAATTCCAGCATGGTCTTCTTGCCGAGTCTCTTCAGTGCCAGTCCGCGTTTCGCCAGCTCCCAAACCTGTTTGGTTCCAAAACTGGACAGATCAGGAGGCAATTCATTGAGGAGCCCCTGAACAAAACCACTGATTTTGCTAATAAAAACGCGGTATTCCCGGTATGCATCCGCATCCTTTTGTGAGAATTTTGCGATCGCCGCACAGGCAGTTTCCAAATCGGAACTCAAGAGCAAACTCTTTCCGTCCCTTGAAAGAATTGTTACAGCAGGCTTCTTCGTCTTTAGTCCATACTTTTCAAGATTGAATTCCTTGATGACTATCGGGCGCACGCCTGTTGTGTCGTGCAGCAGGCCTGTCGTTGAGTAACCCGGGTGAAATTCTTCACCGGCGGCAATACCCCCCAGTATCGGTCTCTTTTCAAGGACGAGAACCTTTTTGCTCTTTTTGGCCAACGCAATAGCCGCAGTCAGTCCGTTATGTCCGCCGCCAATGACAATGATATCGTAAGTCTTGCTCATAGTTTCAATAATTATATGGCCCGGGATGTTAGCATCGTCTTCGCACACAGTTCTCCGCTGGCGCCCATGATTCCGCCACCCGGGTGGGTTCCGGAGCCACACATCCACAACTTGGGAATTGACGTCTTGTATTTTGAAAAGTCAGCCATCGGGCGCTGGAAAAGCAATTGCTCAAGACTTAGCTCCCCGTGGAAGATATTCCCCTCGGTAAGGCCCATCGTCTGTTCGATGTCCCACGGTGTAAGCACCTGCCGGTGCAGGATCTTGTCACGCAATCCGGGAATGTATTCAGCAAGTGTATCCACAACGGTATCGCCAAAGGCCTCCCGGTACTTCGGCCAATTCTCGGCACCTTCCTTGATATGGTAGGGGGCGTACTGCACAAAGCAAGAGAGGATGTGTTTGCCAGGAGGCGCCAGCGTTGGATCGGTGAGTGTTGGTATGACCGCGTTGATGTAAGGGCGTGTCGAAAACTCACCGTACTTGGCCTGATCGAAAGCGCGCTCCAGATAGTCAATGCCCGGAGCGATGGCAATGTCACCACGGATGTGTTCGCCATCTCCGGGCCGGCAGCTGAATTCCGGCACACTGTCAAGTGCCAAGTTCACCTTTCCGGAACTTCCCCTGAGCTTGAACCGATTGATTTCTTTCAGGACATCCGGATCCAAATTATCGGCGCCAACCATTTTCAAATACGTCCTGTTGGGATCGAGGTTGGAAATCACTGTCTTGGCGCTTAGTTCATCACCATTCTCCAACACCACGCCGGTGGCCACGCCGTTCCTGAGCAACACCTGCTTCACGGGTGCTTCTGTCCTTACTTCAGCTCCAAAACTCATGGCCGATCTGGCGCAAGCCATACTGATACCGCCAGTACCGCCTTTTGAAAATCCCCATGATCTGAACACACCATCAAGCTGGCCCATATAGTGATGCAACAAGACATAGGCAGTTCCCGGAGACCGAACCCCCTGAAAGGTTCCTATGATACCGCTGACTGACATCGGTGCCTTGAGAACATCCGATTCGAACCATTGGTCCAGAAAATCCAGCGCACTCATGGTCACGAGCTTGGTGTTGAGGTGCAACAAGTCAGGACCAAGATCTTTGAAGGCATTGCCCAGCCGGAGAACATTGGCGAGTTCTTTCGGATTGTATGACGTGATATCGGGGGCCGGGTAGTCGATAACGGCTTTGGCCAGTTTACCCATGTGCGTCATCACGCGGCTGAACTCAGGGTATACTTCTGAGTCTTTCTTGCTGAAGCGGGCGATCTCCCTTCTCGAACGGTTGCCGTCGGCCCATCGTGCCAGCGAATCGCCGTTGGGAAGCGGTAAGAACGAACAATCCATCGGGATAACCTCATAGCCATGTTTGGCCAGTTCGAGTTCCCGGATGATATGGGGTCTGAACAGGCTCACCACGTAAGAGGCTACCGAGAACGTAAATCCGGGAAACACTTCTTCCGAAACAGCCGCACCGCCCAGCACATGTCGTTTTTCCAGGACGAGCACCTTCCTGCCCGCCTTGGCCAGGTATGCGGCACAGATCAGTCCGTTATGACCTCCTCCGATAATGATGGCATCATACTTCTGGCTCATGATTTCTTGCTGTTAGGGTTGGAGGTTTTGTGCTCAGGGTTATAGAACTGCGACTTGCTGACAATGGCGGAGACCGTATGACGTTTATGTTCTACGGTGACTTCAAACTGCAGCTCTGTGCCGATCTTGTCATACGCCTTTTCCACGGTGGCCAGGGCGATGTTCTTCTTCAGGATGGGAGACCATGTTCCGCTGGTGGCATACCCGATTTGTGTTCGCTTTTCTTTGTCTGCATATATGGGTATAGAGCTGCGCCACGCGTGACTTCCAACGACGGGAGGCAGTCCGACTTTATAATACAGTGCTTCCAGTTGAGGCCAGTCGATATCGAGTCCAACGATGGACCATTTTGAGCCATTCACTTTTTCAGCTTGCAGGGCCGCCTGGCCGTTGAAGGGATCCCGGTTGAGATCAACGGTCCATCCCAGGGAGAGTTCGTAAGGTGAGGACATGCGGTCGGCCGTCAATGCGTGCAGGGAATTGTGATAATCTACATCTTTGAGAATCAATCCTGCCTCCACACGTGTGTTGTCCAACGCGTCGAGCCCGGCGGGACGGATGTCGTAGTTTTTGCCGGCGTTCATGATGGCATCCCAGAGGGTCAGCGCATTTTTGTTTTCCACCCAGATCTCATAGCCGAGATCACCGGTATACCCGGTACGAGAAATGTTCACGTCAAATCCATCCGCTTTGGCAGTTCTGGTGCCGAAGAACTTGAGTGTATCCAGATCAGTATCAATAACTTGCTTGAGAATGTTCCGGGATGTGGGGCCTTGAAGGGCCAGGCCGGCGACCTGATCGGAGATGTCCTCCAATTGGACATCATAACCCCGCAGAAATCGGGAGAACCATGAGTAGCTGGGGTCAGCGGAAGTAACGAAGAATTCCTGTTCTGATCTGCGCATGACGGTGCCGTCGTCAACCACTTTCCCGTCGTCGTTGCACCAGCAGCAGTAGGAAACGCGTCCAACTTCGAGTTTGCTGATGTTCCTCACCATGATGCGTGAAAGAAAGGCGGCGGCGCCGGGGCCTTTCACCCGATATTTGAAGAGTGGTGTGACATCAAGGAGTCCCGCCGAATTCCGGAATGCGTAATACTCTGGCTCGTGCAGGGTATCGTAGGAGCAGACGGCATAGTATCCGGCCCATTCCTTGTACTTCATGCTGGTGCACAGCAGGGAAGTACGGGGAAAGAAAGGTGTTTGTATCGGCATAGAGAGGTATTTTGATCTTGTGTATGCTCAGCGTTGAGAATACGATTATATAAGTAGGATTCAGAAAACAGGGCAACAGTGGCGAAGTGTCGCCGGGCAGAACATCACAATCCGGGGCTGAGGACCCAGGGGGACTTTGATTTGTCGATGGTTCTGTTGTTCATGAGGGCGTAAATGTAGGGATTTATTGCCTCATCTGTTGATGCGATATGAACCTGTGGCACAAATTCTCTGCGCCTTAATCGCGTCTTTGCGGCTTTGCGTGAAACAAATTCGTAAGTTCACCATCATAAGCTGACTTTTATGGCCAACTAGGTAATTCTGATTGATAGAAGAGGGTCTTCCCGGTAGAAGCCAAAGGCATCAGATCACCAATCACTGGTAATTTCGAGCGGGAAACGGGATTCGAACCCGCGACCCTCAGCTTGGGAAGCTGATGCTCTACCAACTGAGCTACTCCCGCTTTTCATCAATATATCCAGCGACCCTCCCGATTGAGATCGGGATGCTCTACCAACTGAGCTACTCCCGTTTATCAATCAAGGATTCTAAATACTTCCTACTTTTCTTCTTCTTTATCTCAAGTTCCCGCCTGTTTGCCTCAATCTTGGTTTCGAACTCCTCGAAATATACGCAATCCCAGGGTCTGAAGTTCTTTGTTGAGGGGACCCTGCCTTCATTATGTCGAATGAGTCTTGCGGCCAAGTCTTCCGTATGTCCAATGTAGTAGCGATCATTATTTCTCGAATATAGTATGTATGTCACAAACATTTGTCCTTGTAATAAGAACCCAGCGACCCTCCCGATCGAGATCGGGATGCTCTACCAACTGAGCTACTCCCGCTTCAAATTAGTTCGTTGATCGTTATTCGTTGTCCGAACTACGATGAAGTCACTCCTCAAATGTATAAAAATACCGGTACTTCCGCTTCAATCTGCGTGTATTCAATCTTCATTTCGGTACCAGCGCGCCTTGACCAACCACCTGCGATTGATCTGGTTTATCCCCGGCGGCTGGGTGGGGCAGTCAGCACTAGCATGATCATCAGGTGGCTAGAGTTAAACGGGCCGAGCTGTATGGTTTTACCGTTGGTCGGGACCTGTGGTCCCGATCCACTCGAAGCTCAATCTAGTTCGGATAAAGTGAGTGCTTCGAATGGGTCCGGACGCCCGCCTGCCTGACCTGCTTCTTTTTGCGTTGACTTGTTCAGCAAGATCAGTCGGGCAGGGATATCCGGACCAACGGGATTGCAGCAAACTCAGAGGGAGATAGGAGTCAGAAACCACTGCCTTCCTTCTTTTTTCCCATTACTTCTTAAAAATAGAAACATATTCCCGTAGACTGCGTAGAATTGCATTACAGACTGCATTTCAATGAAAGCACACCTTGGCGAATTTGAAGAACTGGTCCTGCTAACCATCGCGAGCTTGGGCGATAAGGCTTATGGGGTATCGGTCCAGGAGGCTATTGAACAGCGATCGGCCCGAAGTATCAGCATCGGCTCCCTGCATTCGACGATCACGCGGCTAGAAGAGAAGGGTTACCTCACCTCGCGACTCGGTGACCCCACGCAGGAGCGAGGAGGCCGCCGCAAACGACTCTTCGAAGTGACGCACAGCGGCAAGGTCGCTGTCCATCGCCAGAAGGAGGTCCGCGATAAACTGTGGAAGGTCTCAAAATCGTCCCTGTCGATCTCACGATGAATAAGAACAAGATACAACCCCCTAAACTGGCCCAACGACTGTTGTCTTGGCGCGCCGGTACCCTCGCTGAAGATTGGCAAGGTGACCTCGATGAAGCATTCGCAAAAAATGTGAGCCGAATGCCTGTCCGCCGGGCAAAATGGATCTATTGGCGGGCTACGTTTAGCCTTCTTTTCTCGTACGCCCTTCGTTCCAGGAAAGAGCGGGCGTCGGCCCACGCCTGGTCAGATGCCACCTTGAGTTTTCCAATGCTTCGCAATTACTTCCTCACCGCAACGCGCAACCTGGCGCGTCACCGGTTCTTCACAATACTCAACGTCCTGGGCCTGGCCTTCGGCATGTCGATCTCCCTACTGTTCATCGCCATGGGGGTCTCTATTTATAAGTATGATACGTTTCACGTCAACCGCGACCGTATTTACCGCGTCATTTCTCACATCGACGACCTGAATGGGTCCGATGATTTTGCCGTCGTTCCTAAAATTCTACAAAGCCAACTAGTCAATGAGGCTGATCAAGTGGAGAAATGGGTGCAAATCAGTCGGGATTTTGGTGGTGCGACCACGTGGCAAGACCGGGTGTCTGAGTTGAAAGGCTATCGCGTGGGCAAGACGTTTTTTGAAGTCTTTACTTTTCCTTGGATCAAAGGTGATTTCAGAACGGCATTCGACAAGCCCAACTCGGTGGTCATTACGGAGGAAGCTGCGTTGAAAATGTTTGGAAAGGAAGACCCTCTTGGTGAGGTGATTTCCGTGGGCACCTTGGGAGAATTTGAAATTACCGGCGTCCTGGTCACGCCATCGAGAAGCTCACACATGTGGTTCGATGTCCTCGCTCCTTACGTGGAATACGAGGGTGGATCAATTCCCGAAGCGGAGGCGTGGCAGTCCTTTGAGAGGTCCTACCTCTACCTCATGCTAAAGGAAGGGTCGAGCCCCGGGAACCTGGCGGCGATTCTTGAACGGCTCGAGAGTAACTACAAGGACTCTGATCTTAAAGCGAAGTTCGAATTGCAGGCCTTGAATGATATTGTACCAGGACCGCCGCTCCATCGCGAACTGGGTGTGAGCTGGGACTACGCTTCGCTGAGCATCTTTCTTTTTTTGATGCTTCTCATTCTTCTCCCAGCATGTTTCAACTATGCGAACATCTCGGTCGCCCGGGCACTAAGGCGGATGAAAGAAATTGGCCTTCGAAAAGTAATGGGGGGTGGGGCCGGTCAGATCTTCACGCAGTTTATCATGGAGACAGTGATCATCTGTATGCTCGCCTTGGCTCTTTCGTATTACCTCTTTACGCTCATTCGCCAGGAGTTCATCAACATGCTGGTTGATGGAGCTGGTCTTTCTCTTGTTCCGGACTTCGTGACGGTCGTTTATTTTCTATTGTTTACACTTTTTGTAGCTGTCGTCGCTGGGGTCATACCTGCCTTGTACTTTGCACGGCTCAACCCGGTGGAGGCGCTGAAGAGTAAGCCCTCAGGCCGACGAGCCTTTGGCGGAAGAAGGGTCATGCTGGTGCTTCAATTCGCGCTTTCACTTGGCTTCATTATGAGTGTGATGATCGCTTTCAGCCAGTATCGCGAGACGATGCATTTCAATTTTGGGTTTAATCAGGAGAACATACTTGATGTAAGGCTGCAAAAGGCAGACCCCAACTTGGTAAGAAATGAGTTCACTCGGTTGGCCTCTGTACAAAAATTGTCGATGGCTTCCGACATCGTAGGTACGGGCTTACTCCCTCTGGAGTGGATGCGAAAGGGGGGAGAGTCAGACTCTTCGGAGGTCAGTGTGATGTCGATTGACGATAACTACTTGGACAACCTGGGGCTCACCCTCATCGCCGGAAGGAATTTTACACCCTCCTCAGCAGGTCGCGAAGTTATCGTCAACGAGACCTGGGTGAAGAAGCATGCAGGAGGACGACCTTCCGATGCCTTGGACATGGAGATACTATTGGACAAAATAGTGAAAGTGAAAGGCGTTGTAAAAGATTTTCACTATGCCCCATTGACCGAACAAATCGGTAACCTCGTGCTGGTTTACGAGCCAGAAGACTTCCGCTATGCCAATTTGAGGGTGAAGACAGACGACATTTTTGGCACGATTACGGGCATGGAAGCTGTTTGGAAGACGGTCGGCGGAGAAGAGAAATTTGAAGCCAGGTTCTTTGATGAGGAACTGGAAGATGCTTACTCCTTTCACTTTTCTATTATCAAGATTTGTGGAGCCCTTGGCTTGCTGGCAATCTCTATTTCCTGCCTCGGCATACTGGGGATGGTAGCTTTCAATGTTGAAAATCGGTTTAAAGAAATTGGTATCCGGAAAGTCATGGGCGCCACTTCGACGTCTGTTACCTTACTATTGTCAAATGAATTTGTTCGCCTGATGATGTGGTCTGCGCTTGTGGCCACTCCGATTACCTACTTTTTTTTCGACCAGATCTATCTGCGGCAGCAGGCGTATAAAATACCCATCACCTGGTATGAAATTGTTTCAAGCCTTCTGATCATGTTTGGCATGGGGTTGTCTGCCGTATTGTCCCAGACCCTCCGCGCAGCACAGTCAAACCCAGTTGACGTGTTGCGTACGGAGTGACCCTCGCAGGAGGGTGGCAGCTATATCTTTTGGACCTGTCGGTCGAGACTGCAAGTCCGGACCAACAGGAAACTGCCAGAGCAAACCCTTGCGAATGGAATAGGGACCTCAATCAGCCGTTCTTCCCAAATAGAGGGTGAATCCTAGCTTCACACCAATGGAGGTTTTTGCCGGGAAGGGAATGGCCCCATACCCAGGAATGCCTCCCTGGTCAGGATCGGTCGCCAGGGTGTACATGATGGCAGGTTCAACAGCGATGTTCTTTGTCAGGAATGCAACAACCCCCAATTCAATAGGAACACTTCCAAAAGAAGTCGTACCTCCGGGTGAGGTAGAGATTGAATTGTATCCAGCACCGATAAAGACCTTCTGCATGTAGTAACGGGCGAAGAAGCCAATCGTTGTATAACTGTTGGTACTGCCCTGGGCCATACTCAGATAATTCAGGTTGATGCCAAGCGCAAAATTGTCAGCGACGAAGTGTCCGGCCCTGATGCCGATGTCGAACATGGTGGCGTCTGTTCCGCTCGCAGCCGTGTAACTGTTGAATCCCAGGTTGGAGTTGGCACCGAGCAGCCAGGTTCCATTTTCAATTTGCGCATTGGTTGTCCCTGCAGCAACAACGACAAGAATCGCGATGATGAGCTTTTTCATAAATACAAATGGTTTTGGGTTGAGTAATCAGTAATTGATGTGAATTTTTCTTACTACATAGCGTTGTGATCGACTTCCGAAAAGTAGCCGCGATACAGCGTCAGGCTGTTGCTGATTCAGTCAATCCGAAAAGCATTTGTTGCATGGATTGTCTCGAAATGGAAGCAGACGCGGAGGACTTGCAGAAAATGCAAATCGAGCCTTTATTCCGGTTCTTTGATTGCAAAATCTGCAAATGGGCTGGGCATGGACCCGGTGAAACAATGGTTGCAGACTTGCGGAAATATTTTCAGAACTTGGCCTCGATATCCAGCTATGGTAAGAAATCAACACAATAGAAATACCCGCCGTGACTTTCTCAAGAAGTCCGCGCTGACCATCGGTGCATTCACCATCGTGCCACGGTTCGTGCTGGGCGGACAGGGTTTTCTGGCACCCAGTGACCAACTGACCAAAGGCATCATCGGTGTCGGGGGCATGGGCCGGGGGCACTTTGACTATGAAGGAAAACTGCTGGCCGTCTGCGATGTGGACACCAACCACCTGAAGTCAGCACTTGATGCGGCAGGAGCAGGCGTGCGAGGTTATTCCGACTTCCGCGAATTGATCGCGCAACCTGACATCGATGTTGTGCACATCGCCACACCCCCGCATTGGCACGGCATCATGTCGGTCATGGCCGCCAGGGCAGGCAAGGATGTATGGTGCGAGAAGCCGATGACACGAACCATCGGTGAAGGCAAGCGAGTGGTGGAAGCTATTGAACAGTATGGTCGCATGTTCCGGCTCAATACCTGGTTCCGGTTCACGGATACTTTCTACGGCATGTCTACCCCCGTGAAACCTTTGAAGAAATTGGTCGACAGCGGCATCCTTGGCTGGCCGCTTAAAGTTACGATCAGCGGGGTGACGGGCTTCAACTGGAAATTTTATTGGGTAGGGAAGGACAACCTGGAACCCATGACCGTACCCGCCCAACTCGACTACAACATGTGGCTTGGCCCCGCTCCCTATAAACCTTACAACCCGCACCGGGTGCATGGCACCTTCCGTGGCTACTGGGATTACGACGGCGGTGGGCTTGGCGATATGGGCCAGCATTACATTGATCCGGTCCAGTACATCCTGGGCAAAGACGATACGAGCCCGGTGCGCGTGGATGTCGACGCCCCTCAACAGCATGATGACGCGGTTGGAACCTGGCGCCGTCTTGAATTTACCTACGCCGATGGATGCAAGATTATTCTTGACGGCGAGAACAAGGACACGCAGGCTCCATACATCGAAGGACCTAAAGGCAAAATCTTCCGGGGGTTCCGATCCGATATTCCCAACCTGATGAACTTCCTCGATACACTGCCGGAACCAACGCCGCAAGTCACCACCTTTTCGCAGTCGGTGAAGACACGGCAACGGTTTGCACTTCATGAAGGCAATGGACATCGCTCTTGCACAATTGTCAATATGGGCAAGATCGCGCTGCAACTGGGACGCTCGCTGGACTTCGACCCGGTAAAGCAAGAATTTATCAATGATCCGGCTGCCAACAGCCTGATCGATCAACCCATGTCCGGACCCTGGAAAATCTAACTCTGAATCAAAGACTTTGTATGAAGATAGTTTCGTTTCGTTTCTCACTGATTGTTGTATTAACCATGACCATTGGTCTTTTCGCTGCTGTAGCGCAAGACCAAAGGACAACCGCCACCAGGATTGCTGATGCGCTCGCATTGTTGCCAGCCAAAGACAAGGCAACGGCAGAAGGTGTTCATAAGGAACTCCTGGCACTGGGCGATGAGGGGCTTGCTACAATAATGTCCGGTGTCAGGCCTTCCGGTGACCAGCTTGGCGTTCCTTACAGGTATGCCGTAGACCTGATCGCATTTCAGTCTTCAACACCGAATGATAAAGCCATCGTGGAAATGGCATTGGTCAAGGCGCTGGAACGGACGAGCAATGCGGAGATTAAAGGGTACTTCATTCAATCGCTTGCCCTTGTGGGTTCTTCCCAATCCATGGGTGCGTTGTCGGATGCCCTTCGTACCCCCGGACTTGCAGAATTTGCCATAGGTACGCTGCAGAAGATAGGTACACTGGAAGCACGCGGAGTATTGCGGGAAAACCTTGCCCGGACATCCGGAGAAACAAAGCGTCGCATCGTAATGGCGCTGGGTGAACTTCGTGATGAGGGTTCGGTAGGTGTCATCACACCATTGGTGAAGCCAGAAAATATGGATGTGCGCAAGGAAGCGCTCTGGGCCCTTGCACGCATAGGTGATGCAACCTCCGAAACTGTCATGCTGGAGCAAGCCCGGTCAGTGGATTTTAAGTTCGATCCATCGGGAGCTATGGATGCCCTGGTCGAATACATGAATCAGCAAATGGCCATGAAAAAATCGCCACTCGCCATTCGAACGGCCATCCTTGACAACACGACTGGCCTCGAGCAACAATACTATCGACTGGCTGCGCTTCGGAATTTTACCATGGAGGATGCATCCGGGTCACAACCAGTGCTGGTCAAAGAGCTAGAACGATTTGATATCGAATACCAGCGTGAGGTGCTTAGAATTGCTTCGTTGGGTGTCCGCGACAATCCGGCTGTTTTCAGTGCGTGGGAAAAAGTGTACAAGAAATCCAAAGGTGAGCGACAGGCAGAAGTGCTGGCCATGCTTTCGCGTGGTAGCACGGACCCCCTGTTTGCCGATCGTTATTTGGTACCCGCTCTTGACTCTCGCAGTCTACCAGTTCGAATGGTGGGATTGAAGGGTCTGGCGGCTACGCGCAACAGAAAGTATGGCGACCCTGTGTCCGCTTATTTGATGAGACCCGATATTTCCACCGATGAGTTGAAGGTTGCGAGCAGTGCATTTCTACAATTGGCTGATCCTGCACAGGTGTCCGCACTTGCCAGAAACCTGGAAAAGGCCAGGCCCGCAACGCAAGCGGTCATCCTTCAAATCCTGGCCGAACGCCGTGATGTGAGCAATGGCAAGATGGTGTTGACGCTGACAAGTGCTCAAGATCCTGGTGTCCGATCGGCTGCCTTCCGTGCGTTACCATTTGTATCCTCTCCAGAAATGCTGGGTTCACTGCTGTCTCTGGTGGCAACAACATCGTCAACTGAGGAGCTCTCGGAAATCCGCAAGGCGCTGATCGCCATCGCTTCGCCGGCAACAACCCCCGCCTTGTTAAGCGCCGTGGAGTCTCAAAAGGAAAGACTTTTTCCCATACTTCCGTACATTCAGGATCCTGCTGCACTCACCATGGTGCAGAATGGATGGAACTCGGGTTCGGCCGGAGAGCAGAAAAGGGCATTTGATGCTTTGGTGAACTGGCAGAATGGCGATGCCGTGCAGACCCTGTTTTCCATTTGCAAAGACAAGAGTCTGGCGGGGTATCATACAAAGGCATTCGCAGCCTATGTTCGTCAGGTGATGGGTACCCGGTGGCCCGATGACCAGAAGCTTCTCAAGCTTCGCGAGATTTTTCCGCTGGCTACGACGACGGAGCAGCGACGACTGGTGATTCGTGAAGCAGGGGGCGTTCGCACTTTTCTTTCATTTGTTTTTGTCTCAACCTATATAGAAGATCCGGAGCTGGGTTCAGCAGCAAGCCGATCTGCCATGAGACTCGCGTTGCCAACGGCTGATGCGCAACCAGGGCTTTCAGGCATGGAAGTGCGCAATGTCCTGGGGAAGGTACTCAGCAAACTCACCGGTCCTGACAGTCAGTACGACCGCATCGATGTTCAAACCTACCTCGACAACCTTCCCTATTCGCGGGGTTTTGAATCCATCTTCACAGGAAAAGATCTCACGGGTTGGCAGGGCCTCGTGGAGAATCCCATCACAAGATCGAGAATGACGAAGGAAGAACTGGCGCTGAAGCAAGCAGCTGCCGACGCGAAAATAAGTGAAAGTTGGTCGGTCAAAGATGGCATGATTTGTTTCACGGGCTCCGGAGATAACTTGTGCACAACAAGAACCTATGGTGATTTTGAGTTGTTGGTAGACTGGCGCATCAGCAAGAATGGCGATAGCGGTATCTATCTTCGGGGATCACCGCAAGTTCAGATCTGGGATACTTCGCGCGTTGATGTGGGCGCACAGGTTGGCTCTGGCGGATTGTACAACAACACGGTCAACAAGGATCCGCTGGTCGTTGCCGATAATCCTATCGGGGACTGGAACACACTTCGCATAACCATGATCGCCGACCGTGTGACCGTTTATCTGAATGGCGTCCTGGTGGTGGATAATGTAGTGATGGAAAATTACTGGGACCGCAAGCTTCCGATTTTTATGGATGGTCCCATTGAGCTACAGGCTCACGGGACGGAACTGGCCTTCAGGAATATCTATGTCCGCGAACTGAATAAACCATTCAAGTTGAGCACCGAAGAACAACAGGAAGGCTATGAGGTACTCTTTGATGGAAGTGATTTGTCAAAATGGGTTGGGAATAAAACAGATTATGTCGTTGACGATAATGTGCTCGCGATTTTTCCTACAGGGACAGGAAAGGGAAATCTATATACGGCGAAGGAATTCAGTGATTTCATTTTCCGATTTGAATTTCAGCTCACGCCGGCTGGGAATAACGGACTGGGTATCCACGCTCCCCTGGAGGGTGACGCGGCTTATGTGGGTAAGGAAATTCAGATTCTTGACGACGGCCATCCTGCGTACGCCAAGATACAGCCATACCAGGCGCATGGATCAGTTTATGGCGTCATGGCTGCCAAGCGTGGGTTCCTGAAGCCCACCGGGGAGTGGAACCAGGAGGAGGTGGAGGTGCGCGGTGATTATATCAAAGTCACGCTCAACGGAACGGTCATCCTGGAAGGGGATATGCGCAAGGCCTCCCGCAAAGGCACACTGGACAAACAAAACCACCCCGGTCTCGATCGACATATGGGGCACATTGGTTTCCTTGGGCATGGTTCGGTGGTCCGGTTCAGGAACATCCGGATCAAAAATTTGAGCAAATAAGACCGGGAAGACCTGACGTTCGTCATTTCCCTTTTTACCGAAGTTCCCCTTCTTTATGTTATGTTATTGTTACGTTATTGTTAAGACCGATGAGGTCTAATATGTATTTTGCTGCCCAAAATTGCTGTATATGAAGTTTTGTATCACGCTCCTCCTTTTGGCGGCTTCCTTGAATTTTGGTTTTAGTCAGGACAACAAATTTGGGCTCACTACCTATTACCGCAATGGTCGAGGCGTTGGCATGGTCGCTAATGACAGCACATTTTCTCTCAATTTCCAGTTTCGCATTCAGAACCGTGCGTCCTACAGTACCATGAACGTGGACGATTGGTCAGCCCAAAGCTATGAATTTCGTGTCCGTCGCCTTCGCATGAAGTTCACAGGATTTGTCATTGATCCCCGGTTGACGTACTACATACAGCTGTCCTTTTCTCGTGGTGACATGGATTGGAGGGGCCTGGATGAGTCGAATGTCAATCTCAGTCCCAATGTGGTGCGTGATGCGGTGATCTACTACCAGGCGACGAAAAAACTGCGACTGGGCTTTGGTCAAACCAAACTTCCCGGGAATCGCCAGCGGGTAATCTCGTCAGGCGACCAGCAATTCCCGGAGCGGTCGATCGTCAACCTCAACTTTAACATTGACCGTGATTTTGGTTTTTTTGCTACTTACACGGCGCCGCACTATGTATTGAAAGGAGCAATGACTTCGGGTGAAGGTCGCAACTCGGTGGTCTCACTCGGCGGGCTTGCGTATACCGGACGAGTCGAATGGCTTCCGCTGGGTCATTTCACCGGAATCAACGATGATATCGAAGGAGATTTGGAGCGTGAGCCGACTCCCAAAGTGTCGATCAGCGGAACTTATCACTACAATGACCGGGCAGAGCGACAGGCCGGGCAAACGGGCAACGACCTGTACGAATTTCGGAGCCTGGTGAGCATGGAGGCAGATATGGTGTGGAAGTACAATGGTTGGGCGTGGTACACTGAGTACATGAACCGGAGCACCTCCAATCCTGTTACCGTGAATGCATCCGACATTACCGAAGTAAGACCGGTGAATGTTGGTGAAGGGTTCCTGAGTCAACTCAGCTACTTGTTCAAGAACAACTTTGAAATTGCCGGCCGTTATGCAATCACGAAACCCAACAAAGCCCTTTATAGCGATCCGGCTTTTCCGTCAATACATGTGAACCAGAATGAGCAGTACGAGTTGGGTGTGACCAAGTATCTGCGCGGTCATCGGGTAAAAATTCAGGGCAGTTTCCAGTATCTGGTACCCACAGACCTTGCCATTGGAAAGCGCTTGCCAGGTTATTATGCCGGCACTTTTCAGTTTGAACTGGGCATTTGATGTTCTTGCAGTGCCTCCAGTCGTTTGAGCAATGGGGGATGCGAATAGTGAAAAAAGACGTAGACCGGGTGAGGATAGAGATTGCTGAGTGAATCAACCGATAGTTTTTTGAGTGCTTGCGCCAACGCGCCAGCGCTGTAAGTCTCCCGCGCAAACGCGTCGGCTTCATATTCGTTGCGGCGACTGTACATACTCATCAGCAAGCCGGTTATGCCGCTGATAGGTGAAAACAGTATGACAAAAGCCAGCAAATTCAGGTGGATCGCAGGCTGAGCGCCGCCACCCAGCGCCATGGTTAGTTCAGGGCTGAACACCATTCGTGAGAGGACGAACAGCATGAAATAAATCTGCAGGATGGAAAGCACATAGCTGAATACAATATGTTTCTTTTTGAAGTGCCCTACCTCATGTGCCAACACAGCGACCAATTCTTCCTTGGTGTGATTCTGGATGAGTGTATCATAGAGTACAATCTTCTTTTTCCTTCCGATGCCTGAGAAAAACGCATTGGCCTTTTTCGATCGCTTCGACCCGTCCATAACAAAAATATTGTCCAGCGGAAAGGAAACTTTCCTCGCGAAGTCTTCTATGCCCTCCTTGAGTTCGCCATCGGGAAGCGGAGTCAGCTTGTTGAATAGAGGGAGAATCACCGAGGTATAGAACATGTTGATGAGCAGCACCAACACGGCAGCGATTGTGCCAAACCACAACCAGAATCCAGGGCCTGCATACCGGATGAGAACGATGAGTGCGCTCAGCAACGGTCCACCGATAAGGATCCCCAATAAATACCCCTTGATCTTGTCGAGCACGAAGGTTTTGGGTGTTGTCTTGTTGAACTCGTATTTCTCCTCGATCACAAACGTCGAGTACCATTGAAAAGGTATGGTAATAATGTCAGAGGCGACAAACAAGATGCCGAAGAAAGCAAGCGCGAGCAGAATCTCGTGCTGAACGAATTGACGAAGGAAGGTATCCAGGAGTCCGAAGCCGCCAAAACCCAACATTAGCAAAGAGATCAACGCGCCGACACCTGCTGTGAGGAAGCCAAACCGGGTACGGTCGCGGTGATAGTCCAGCGAACGGAGATACTTTTCCCGGTCATAGAATGAGGAAATCTCGTTAGGAATGTCTCGGCGCTGGGCCCGGAGATTCAGAATGTCCAGGAACGTTTCAAAGAAATATCCGCCGAGTGTAATGCCGATCAGCAGAACGAGTAACAAGGCAGGTGTCATTTCTATTTAGCATCAAGCTCTGCCGATGCATAAGCAAATCCTGCCCACTCTTTCGATTCCAGGATCTTCTTGTACAACGTCTGAGCCTTGACTGAATCACCATGATAGACATACCAGTTGGCTAGTCCGTATAACTTGGTCATTTCCAGCAATGTCATTTCGCCAATGGACTTGTTTTCGTCCACCAGTTCATTGGGTTTGATGACATCATTGAAAAGCAGCAAGCGACGATAGTACGCGTAATCCTCGTTTTCTATATCAAAGTCAAGGGTAAAAGGTTTGGCAACGGCCGCCGCCTTGTCTGTAGCCCCTGCGCGCATATAACAGTTGTACAACCAATCGCTGGCACCGGCCGTGTCTCCGCCGGTGTGTGAAGTGGCCAGGCTCTTCTCAAAGGCTTCGGCGGCAGTCGCATAGTCACGTTTGAGGAAATGATATAGTCCTATGTGGTACCAGATTTGATGCTGGTAGGTGGCACCGGGTTTGCCGGCGGCATCCAATTCAAACACTTCGGGTTCGGTCCGGATGAGTTCCTCGGCTTTGTTAAGATCAGCGATGGCGTTCTCAAGCTGCCTCAGATTGATAAACCGGTGGCCACGGTGCCTCAGCAGTTTGTAAGAGTCTGGATATTTTGACAGCCCTTCTGAATAGGCTTCAATGGCTTTCTTGAAGCGATTTACACCCACCAAAGACCGGCCGATGGCTATGTAGTCGTCTTCGGAGAGTTCGGATTTGCTACGAAGGGCCGCAATCAGGCTATCGCTTTTTGCCACGGAAGAAGAGTCAGCAATTTTTGCGAACAGCGGCTGGCCGGAGAAAGAGATGGCTTCGGGTTGCGGGCCGACAGTCTCCTTTTTGGGTTGGCTGCAGCCCATCACTACGATAAGCGCAAGCAATACTGGAAATGTTCTCATGAATGATGAAGTTATTGCAGTAGTTTCTTTAATGCATTCTCAACGTGTGAAAAATGAAATGCCTGTATTTCTTTATCCATTAAATTCTTAATTTCTTCATTGCACAAGTTACCAATACTTCCTTCGTGGCTATGATGCAGGCTCCGAGTCGGATTGAATTTGCCTTGCTGAATGTCTGACCCAACCTTCTGGTAGGCATCCCGGAAGGGCACGCCCTGGAGTACCAACTTATTGACTTCTTCCACGCTGAAGAGGTAGCGGTACTGGTCGCCATCAAGGATGTGTTCTTTGATGACCATGTTGGATAACATCAGTGTGGTCATTTGAATGCAGTCGCGGAGACTTTGGAAGGCAGGAAAAAGTTTCTCTTTGAGAAGCTGCAGATCGCGATGGTAACCGGAAGGCAAGTTGGCGGTGAGGATTGTAATCTCATGGGCAATCGATTGAATGCTGTTGCACCGCGCGCGAATGATCTCAAATACATCCGGGTTTTTCTTGTGGGGCATGATGCTTGACCCGGTTGTCAGTTCTTCCGGAAAGCTGATGAACCCAAAATTCTGATTGAGGTAAAGACACGCGTCCATGGCCAGTTTGGCGAGCGTACCGGCTACATTGCCCAATGCGGAGGCAACGATCCTTTCGGTTTTTCCCCGACCCATTTGTGCGTAAACAACATTGTAATTCAGATCATCAAACCCGAGCAGTTGGGTGGTCAACTTACGGTTCAAAGGGAATGATGATCCATACCCTGCGCCTGATCCAAGGGGGTTCTTGTTGGTTATGCGATAAGCTGCGTGAAGTGTTGTGACATCATCGACCAGGCTCTCCGCGTAAGCGGCAAACCAAAGCCCAAAGGAAGAAGGCATGGCCAGTTGAAGATGAGTATAGCCCGGCAGCAATTTGTCTTTATGTTCTTCGCTCTTAGCAAGCAAGAGGTCAAATAGTTCCTTTACCGACTCCACCAGCACCTGGAGTTCATTGCGCAAAAATAATTTGGTGTCAAGAAGCACCTGGTCATTTCTCGAACGGCCGCTGTGAATTTTCTTCCCTGCATCGCCCAGCGTACGCGTGAGTTGCTTCTCCACCTGTGAGTGTACGTCCTCCACGCCAGCCTCGAGAACAAATTTGCCGTCTGCAATATCCTGATGAATTGCCTTCAACGCTTTGGAAAGCTTCTGCAATTCTTCCCCAGTCAGCAAACCAATGGATTCCAGCATTTGGATATGCGCCAATGACCCAAGCACATCATACCGTGCCAGGTAAGCATCCCAGGTCAGGTCGTTGCCGGTGGTGAAGTCGGTGACGGCTTTGAGGGAAGGGGTGGATTTTTGCCACAGAGTCATGCTAGGTTCGGGGTTCGGGGTTCTGAGTTCCGGGTTCTGGGTTCGGAGTTCTGAGTTCTAGGTTCAAGGTTCGGGGCTCTGGTTCTGGGTCAAGATGGCTGATTTGCAAGTTAAAGGTTGTCTGGGGAATTCCCACCTCTGACTCCCTGGAAACCAACTGTCGCTACAAGCTTTCAATCAACCTCACATATTGTTCAATCCCATCCAGCACTTCGTTTACATGGATGTACTCGTCTGCACTGTGCGACCGACCGCTGTCGCCCGGGCCCATTTTGATGCTTGGTGCCGGAATCAACGCCCGGTCTGAGGTGGTGGGGGAACCGTAGAGATTTTTCTGCATCGCCGAAGCGGCTCTCACCAGGGGGTGTTCTGAAGAAATTCCGGAAGGTTTGAGTCGGAGCGAACGAGGGGTCACCGCACAGTGGGTATGCTGTCGAATGGTATCAAGGACTTCGTTCAGTGTGTACGCATCGGTAACGCGAACATCGACTGTGAAAGTGCACTCGGCCGGAACCTGATTGTGCGCCTGTCCAGCTTGAATGACTGTTACGGACATCTTGACCTTTCCCAGTGTGGGTGAGGTCTTGGGAAACTCATAGGTGCGGAACCATTCAATATCCTGCATGGCCCGGTAGATGGCGTTGTCACCTTCATCACGCGCCGCATGACCAGCTTTGCCCATTGCTACACAATCCAGGACAAGCAGTCCCTTTTCCGATACGGCAACGTCCATCAGGGTTGGCTCACCCACTATGGCGCAAGCTATGGGAGGGAGTTCTGGCAGAAGGCTCTCAATGCCATTCGTTCCCGAGATTTCTTCTTCTGCTGTAATGGCGAGGACGAGGTTGTAATGGAGGTCAGTTTTTTCGAAGAGTTGCACAAACGCCATGGTCAAGGCCGCAACGGCTCCTCCGGCATCATTACTGCCCAGGCCGTAGAGTTTCCCGTCTTCAACGACTGGCCGAAACGGATCACGGGTGTAGCCTGGATTCGGCCTAACTGTGTCGTGATGGGAATTGAGCAACAAGGTTGGCTTGGTTGATTGAAAATTTTTGCTGACAGCCCACACGTTGTTGCCTTGGCGCTTGGCTGGGATTTGAAGATCCCTGAGGAAAGCTTCTATGATGCCTGCCGTCTTGTCTTCTTCGCGACTGAACGAAGGGGTTGCGATCAGCTTCTTCAGCAGCTCGATGGCCAGGTCGTTGCGTTGATCGCGGTTCAGCATTTTCGATTTATAACGTGATGAGTGTTCCCTCGGTATCCACCCGCGTATTGCGGATCAAGTCGGATGCCTCGCCGATGAGCACTTCCTTGACGCCGGAGTGGATAGCCGTGAACGCGTTCTCCAATTTGGGCAAAATTCCATCAGCAAATGCGCCTTCTGTCAAAAGCCGTTTGTAGTCCGGCTCGTTGAGCTGGCGAATCACTGATTTTTCGTCGGTCACATTGCGCAGGACGCCTTTCTTCTCGAAGCAGAAGATCAATCGGACATCAAAGTGTTTGCTGAGCGAGATGGCCAGCACCGATGCAATGGTGTCTGCATTCGTATTGAGCATGTGCCCATCGGAATAAGTCAGCGGCGCAAACACGGGCACCACATTCTGCTTGAGGAGAAAGTATAAAAGTGTGGAGTTGACGCTATCGGGGGTAATGTCGCCGACATGTCCAAAATCAATATCGTGAACGGGCCTTTTAACGGCTTTGATCATGTTGCCATCCGCACCGGTTACGCCCAGGGCATTGCATCCCCAATGCTGCAGGTGCGCAACGATTTGTTTATTGATCAATCCGCCATACACCATCGTCACGAGGTCAAGCGTCTGGCGGTCGGTAATACGCCGGCCGTTGACATATTTTGACTCGATACCGAGTTGGTTGCCAATCTTGGTGGCCAGTGCGCCCCCGCCATGGATGAGAATCTTGGGCGACTGGATGGATGCAAAGTCTTTCAGAAATTTGTCCAGCGCTGCTTCGTCGTCCAGAACGTTGCCACCAATTTTCGTGACGTAGAGTTTATTCATAAAAGGTGCTTGTTCATATTGCTTTGAGAATTTCTGCAAGAACAGCCTGTGCCGACCACACACGGTTGCCGGCTTGTTGTGTTACCACGCTCGACGGGCTATCCAATACAGCGGCACCAAGTTCAACATTTCGTCGAACAGGCAGGCAGTGCATCACACGGGCATTGTTCGTGATACTCAGTTTCTTCGGCGTCAGCATCCAGGATGGATCAGACGCTGACAGCTTTCCATACTCCTTGTAGGAACTCCAGTTCTTCACATAAACAAAGTCAGCATCCTTTAGCGCTTTGTCCTGATTGTGCGTGACCATCGCACCGTGCGTAAAACTGCTGTCAAGTTCAAAGCCTTCAGGATGTGTAATGACTACTTCGGCCTTGCCCCAGGCAATTGCCCACTGGGCGAAGCTGTTGGCTACGCATTGAGGCAGTGCTTTCACATGCGGTGCCCAGGTCATCACTACTTTCGGCTTGCGTGTCAATTCACTCAGTTCGGTCATGGTAATAATATCAGCAAGGCTCTGCAGCGGGTGGAGCGTTGCGCTTTCCAGACTTACTATGGGGATTCCCGCGTGGCGGATGAACTGATTCATGTACAATTCGCTGTAGTCTTCCGTGCGATCTTTCAGTGAGGGGAACGTGCGAATGCCGAGAATATCAAAATACTTTCCAAGAACCGGTGCCGCATCGCGCACATGCTCTACCGTCGTTCCGTTCATGATCGTGTCATCACCAAACTCCAGCGTCCAGCCTTCCTGCCCCACGTTAAACACAACGGCTTCCAGCCCCAGGTTGCTTGCGGCGATTTGTGTGCTGAGCCGCGTGCGCATGCTGGGATTGAAGAACAGAAGTCCGATGCGCTTGCCGGAACCCAAATGCTTATCGGCAAAGGGACTAGCCTTGTAGCGCAAGGCTTTCCCGACAAGGTCGTCAAGATCTGTTACGTCTTTGATGGAGGTGAAGTGTTTCATCCGAGTTCCTGGGTGAGTGCGGTGAATAGAATATTTCCTTCGGCTGCCGTAACAGCCAGAGAAGGCAGCAGGCGGATCGTAAGGGGTTTTGCTTCGCCGGTAAATATTTTGTGCACCGACAGTAGCCTGTTGCGGAGATCCTTTTGCTCAGCAGGAAGGTCAAAGCCGATCATCAGGCCGCGGCCCCGAACTTCGAGGATGCTGCTGTAAGACCGCAGTTGATTCATCCATTCAGTGCCCAATTCGCCGGCATGGGCGATGAGTGATTCTTTTTCCAGAACTTCCAATACGGCGAGAGCGGCAGCGCATGCGAGATAGCTTCCTCCGAAAGTTGTGCCCAACATGCCGTGCCAGGGTTTGATGTCGGGATGGATCAACACGCCGCCAACGGGAAATCCATTGCCCATGCCTTTGGCAACGGTGATCATATCGGCCTTTATTCCGGCATACTGGTGAGAAAAGAACATGCCCGTACGCCCATATCCCGATTGAATCTCGTCGAGGATGAGCAAGCTTTGATTCTTTTTGCAGGCAGCCGAGGTAAACTGCAGGAATCCATCATCGGGTATATGGATGCCCCCGACCCCCTGGATGCCTTCGATAATAACCGCGGCCACGTCCGATGTCAGTGCCTGTTGAAGGGCTGCGATATCATTGAGAGGAAGGAATTCCACATCATGACCCGCATTGAAGGGAGAAACAATCTTCGGGTTGTCGGTTGCCGCCACAGCGCCGGAAGTCCTTCCATGAAACGCCTTCCGGAAGGCGATGATCTTCTTTCTGCCGGTCACGAAGGAAGCAAGCTTCAATGCATTTTCATTGGCCTCAGCGCCGGAGTTGCAAAGGAATAACTGGTAGTCCTCATATCCTGACATCACCCCCAGTTTGTCGGCCAATTTCCTCTGAAATGAATTTTCTACGCTGTTGGAATAGAAGGATATCTTCCCAAGCTGATCGGTGATAGCCTTCTTGAATGCAGGATGGCCGTGCCCGATGGATATCACGGCATGTCCGCCATAGAGATCAAGATACCGGGTTCCCTTTTCGTCCCAAATCCACGAACCTTCAGCACGAACAGGTTCGATGTTGAATAGGGGATATACATCAAATAGTTTCATTCCAGGTTCTTGATCATTTTGGAATTCTGCGGCAGAATTTTCGGATCAGTAAATGCTTCCCTTCAATTGAAGACCTTCCATTTCCTCCAGTCCGAACATCAGATTCAGGTTCTGGACTGCCTGCCCTGCTGCACCCTTGATCAGATTATCTGTAACAGTGTGGATCGCCAACATGCCTTCAACTTTCTCAAGGTGTATCAGACACTTATTGGTATTCACCACTTGTTTAATGTCGACCATACTATCAGACACGTGGGTGAATGGATGCCCGGCGTAAAATGTTTTGTACTGATCCTGCAAATCTGTCAGTGATTGATCGGACGGCGTTACCGATGTAACGAAGATTCCCCGTGTGAAATCACCGCGCCATGGCACAAAGTGAACGTGACCGAAATTGGGCTGGAGTTTCCGAAGCGTCTGGTGAATCTCTCCCAGATGTTGGTGCTGAAGGGTCTTGTAGGCCGCAATGTTGCTGTGGCGCCATGTAAAGTGCGACCAGTCCTGTAGTTTTTGTCCGGCACCCGTTGAGCCCGTGATGCCCGTTGTATGCACGGTGCCAAGTTTTCCAGTCTTGGCCAATGGGAGCAGACCGAGTTGGATGGTGGTGGCAAAGCATCCGGGGTTGGCGATGTTGTGCGCCTTACGGATGACGTCACGCTGGAATTCAGGCAATCCATAGACAAACTTGCGGTCTTGAATAGCATCATCCAGACGAAAGTCATTACCCAAGTCAATGATCCGGGTATTCTTCGGAATGGCATGCTGTTGCAGAAACGTCCTGCTTTCACCATGACTCAGGCAGAGAAAGAGTACGTCGACAGGACTATCGAATGCGGCAGTGAAAATCAAGTCCGTATCACCCTCGAGGTCACGGTGAACCGAAATCACCGGTTTTCCTGCCTGACTACGGCTTTGCACAAACACCAGTTCAACGGAAGGATGCCTCAGGAGCAGACGCACGGTTTCGCCGCCAGTATATCCGGCGCCGCCGACAATGCCCGCTTTTATCTTCTGTATTGCCATTCCTTATATTATTCTCAAACTAGCTAATTGCTGTTGGCATTTAGCTATTAGCTTTTGGTTTTTGACCCTTCCGCCACCTGATGATAAATAGCCACCTGATTGCCAAAGATTTTGGTAAACCCTTTCACATCCTCACCGGTCCATCCGAGGTTCATTTCGCCATACTTGCCAAATTTAGCCGACATAAGGTCGTATGGTGATTGGATCCCATTCACCTGAAATCGGTAGGGTAGCAAGGTAACACTGACTGATCCGGTCACATGTTGTTGGGAGGAGGTCAGGAAGGCTTCCATATCGCGCATGATGGGATCAAGATACTGACCTTCGTGCAGCCAATTGCCATAGAACTGGGCAAGCTGATCCTTCCATGACAGCTGCCATTTGGTAAGCACATGCTTTTCCAGGGCGTGGTGAGCTTTGATGATCAGAACAGGCGCTGCTGCTTCGAAGCCGACACGGCCTTTGATGCCGATGATGGTATCGCCGACGTGAATGTCACGTCCAACGCCGAAAGGACCCGCCTTGGCCTGGAGATAGTTGATGGCCTCAACGGGATGAGGGAAGGATTTTCCGTCAATCGAAGTGATTTCGCCTTTGTCAAATCCAAGTGTTACTTCTTCCGGTTCAGTCTTGGTCACTTTTGTTGGCCAGGCTTCCTCGGGTAGCATGCCCAATGAATGGAGGGTCTCGCGACCGCCGACGGAAGTACCCCACAAGCCCTTGTTGATGGAGTAGGCGGCCTTCGATGCGCTATAATTTATGCCTTTCGACTTCAGGTACGCTATCTCTGCCTCACGACTTAGCTTTTTGTCGCGGATAGGGGTGATGATTTCCAATTCCGGAGCAAGGATCTGAAATATCATGTCGAATCGAACCTGGTCATTGCCGGCACCGGTGCTGCCATGTGCTATGGCTTCAGCCTTGATTTCAACGGCATATTGTGCAACCGCAAGGGCTTGCGTCATCCGTTCGGCGCTGACGCTGAGTGGGTAGGTACTGTTCTTGAGTACGTTGCCATAGATCAGAAAGCGGATGACTTTTTCATAATAGTTGCGAGTTTCATCAACTGCCTTGTGAGACGCCACGCCAAGATTTAGCGCACGCTTTTCAATATCCATCAGTTCGGCCGGAGAAAAACCCCCCGTATTGACCGTAAGGGTGTGCACCTCGCAACCAAGGTCCTTGGCGAGATAGATCGCGCAATACGATGTGTCCAGTCCGCCACTAAAAGCCAATACCACCTTCTTCATAAAAAGGGTTTAAGCGTAATTGTCCAGCCCGCAAATTACTGGCATTAAGGGCAAATTACCCGTTTTGATCACCAGAAGAATAGGAAGCTGAGGATGGATTTGCCCTTCTCCGCTGACTCACCCTCTTTTTTTCTCCAGCCTTTGAGCATGACAAACTGTTTGAATTGGACCCAGCGGTTGAAAAGCGACAGGTTTTCGGCCATCACACGACGGTGCTTCTTTTCGGCAGGATCGTTCATGGCAACCGTGTGACCGTTGACCTGGTTGGCCTTCTTCTCGGCCGGGTCGAAGAGCATGGCGGTGCACATGCAGTTCGTGCGTCCTTTGCTCACAAGGATCTCGTAGTTGACACAGCTACGGCAACCTTTCCAGAATTCCTCATCGGTTGTGAGTTCGGAGTAGGTGACCGGCTCGTAGCCCAGGTCTGAGTTGATTTTCATCACGGCGAGCCCAGTGGTCAAGCCGAAGATTTTGGCTTCAGGGTAGCGCTTGCGCGACAGGTCAAACACCTTGCGTTTGATCTCTCGGGCCACGCCTGATTTGCGGAAGGCCGGGGCTACGATGAGGCCAGAGTTGGCAACGTACTTGCCATGTTGCCAGGCTTCGATATAGCAAAAGCCCACCCAGGTGCCATCGCTGGTCAGGGCAATGACCGCCTTTCCCTCGTCCATTTTGGTCTCAATGTATTCAGGAGAGCGTTTGGCAATCCCGGTACCGCGAGCCTTGGCTGATTCGGCCATTTCGAGCGTAATCGCCTCTGCGTATTTCTTGTCGTCCGGGGTTGCTTCCCGAACAATTAATGATGGTTCCAATTCTTGTCGTGATTCTGATGATAAAGTGAAATAAATGAAGGCAGGCGTGTCTGCTCCAGCAGACCGCCGCGTAATGCCGCAGGATGCGGTATCAATTCCGGATAAGTCGTCGGAAACTTCTAATCACCAGAGGAAGGGAGGCAAACCGGCGGCGAAGCAATGCTTCGTGCTCGGAGAGGGTGAAGGGGTTGTTCAAATTCGTTGTTCCAAATTAATCGTCTACGATCAGTTCGAAATGCTGGTACAAAATTAAGTGATAATTAAATCACATTTCCATGTTCCATCTACGTTTTTTTCAAAGGAAGGTTGGCGCTGAACTGTCAGGACGGGAAAGTACCTTGCGACGTTATGGAAGAGTTTCTTCATCAATACGGATATCTGGCGTTAGCCATCGGGACTTTTCTAGAAGGTGAGACAGCCATATTGGTGGCGTCGTCGCTCGTGTACACGGGTATTTTCGGTGGTGTACAAACGGTCCTTTTTGCCTTTTTCGGGTCTTTTGTGAGTGATTGGCTCTATTTTCTCATAGGACGGTTCAACGGTACGTACTTCATTGACCGTCGGCCAAGGCTCAAAGTTATGATGGAACCCGCGCAGCGTTTCTTTGAGAACCACCGCGTCCAGATTCTGATGAGTTACCGGTTCCTGTACGGTTTTCGGGTCATCCTGCCAATCATGATCGGGCTCACAGGCGTTCGGCCATTCGTTTTCCTCCTCTACTCGGTCGTGGGCGGACTCCTCTGGGCTACCGTGGTGAGTACTGCCGGCTTTCTGGCAGGCAAGATCTTCCATCTGACACCTCAGTCTTTCGAGGAAAATGGACTTTATGTCATCCTGGGTTTTGGAACCTTTGGCCTGCTGGTCGGCACCATTGTCAAGCGCTTTGCCGCCAAGCGCCTCGACATGCCCAACCGGAAGACCTAGACCTACTCGTACCGCAGGGTGTTGGAGGGATTGGTCATGGCAGCCTTTATCGTCTGGGTGCTCACCGTAACCAGGGCCAACAGGACGGCCGCGACCGCTGCCCCTATAAACACCAGCGGGTTGATGCTTACATGAAAGGCGAAGCTCCCTAGCCACATATCCATGAAGTACCATGCCATGGGCCAGGCAATCAAATTGGCAACCACGATAAGGATAACAATTTCACGAGAGAGCAGCATGAGTATGCCGGGTACGGAAGCCCCAAGAACCTTCCGGATGCCAATCTCCTTTACGCGCTGCAAAGTATTGAAGGTAGCCAGGCCAAACAGTCCAAGGCAGGCGATGAAGATGGCCAGGCCGGAAAAAAGGCTGAACAATTGACCTTGCTTTTGCTCCGCGTCGTATAGCCGGTCATACCGATCGCTGGTGAATTGGTAATCAAACGGCCGGATAGGAAGGAAAGATCTCCAGGTCTTCTCCAGGTGCTCGAGAGCTTCCTTATTGTTGCCTGCAAATTTTACCGTGAGGTTGTTGTAGAAGTTGTTTTGAACAAAGAAGGACATTGGGACATATTCCTGGTGCAGTGATTCAAAGTGGAAGTCTTTAACAATGCCTATCAACTTGCCCCTGACGCCGCCATAAACAAAGTCCTTGTTGATGCCTTCCTCGTTGGTCGCCCATCCCAGTTTCCGGGCTGCTGTTTCGTTGATAATAAAAGCCAGTGAGTCATCCGTTGGAATGGATTTTGAGAACATCCGCCCGCTGGCCATTTCAATATTGTAAGTATCAAAAAATTCATAATCAATGGCCACCATCTTAAGGGTTACCCCAGTGTTGATAAGACTGTCACCTTTCATGATGCTGGGGCTACCCTGGCTGTCGAGCAGACGTCCGGTGGGTATTCGGGAAGAACGGGTTGCATTTTTGATCAGGGCTGATCGCGTAAGTTCATTATAGAAGGCGTCATAGGAATCTGAAAGCTCGTTGTAGTATGGAAGGGTGATCACGCCTTCTTTGTCAAACCCAAGCTCGCGGGAGTTGAGGTAGTTCAACTGCAGGGTGGTGATGCCGGTAGCGATGATGAGAATGATTGAAATGGCAAATTGCGATACGACAAGCACCTTGCGGATTGCTGCATTGCCCTTGGATGATCCTTGCTGACCTTTCAGCACATAGGCTGGCTTGAACGAGGAGATTACAAATGCGGGATATACACCTGCCAGCAGTCCAACACCTACGGAGAATGCGAATAGTCCCAGAATTACTGGAACACCTGACGTCATATCCAGTATGATCGACTTGTCGGTGAAATCGTTCAGCCAACGCAAAGCCAGGAACGACAGCGGCACGGAAAGCGCAAAGGCGAGCAGCGACACCAGGACCGACTCGCTCAGGTATTGCGTAATCAACTGTTTTCGGAATGCACCAACCACTTTACGCAGTCCAACTTCCTTGGATCGTTTTGTAGCACGCGCAGTTGACAGGTTGATAAAATTGAAACAGGCAATAAGTACGATGAATGCACCGATAACGGTCATCATGTAAACATTGTTGATATTGCCTCCAACCTCCAACTCGTCATCAAGATGAGATCTCAGGTGGATATCGGATACTTTTTGCATGAACAGCGTGGTGACCTTGGATGCCACGAAAGTTGGTGGCGCTCCAAAGTTGGCAATCGCAAAAGGGCCGAAGTGCTTGTCGAGGAAGCCAGGAAACTGCGCTTGCAATTTAGCAGCATCCGAACCGGGCTCCAGGAGCAGGTAGGTGGTGAAGGCGTTGTTACCCCAACTGGTCTCCAGGCGACGGCGGCCATAGATGGTGCTGTCATTCAACGTGCTGAATGAAATAAGAAAGGATGGATGCCAGTGCGATTGTACCGGAAAGTCTTTATACACCCCGGTCACCTCAAGGTCCAGGTTTTGCCCAGCGCGGAGATGCTTGCCAATAATATCAGTTGTTTCAAAATACTTTTGTGCCGAAGACTCCGACAACATGACTGACATGGGGCGATCGAGCGCTTTGTCAGGGTTGCCAGACACTATTTCAATATCGAATATGTTCAGGAGTTCAGGTTCGGCCATGTAGGCGTCATTTTCTGTGGCGATCTTTTTGCGCTCACCATTTTCTTCTATGGCCATCACCGCGCCAAACTGCAGCGTGCGCGCCATTTGCTCAATCTCACCAAAGTCATTCTTGAGCAGTGGTCCGATAGGGGGTGCAACGGCCGCAAGATGGAGTCTGGGGACGCCATTCACATCCAGAAAATTTCTTGTTACCCGGTAGGTTCGGTCAAGTTTCGCATGATGCTTGTCGTATCGAAATTCATCGGTGACAAACAGGAAGATCATCAGTGCGGATGTCATCGACAACGCCAGGCCGGCAACATTGATGAAGGCAGTGAGCTTGTTGCGCTGGAGGCTGCGGAATGCGGTGGTAAGGTAGTTTTTTAACATTGCGAGGGGATACCTCGGAAACGTCCGGGTTTGTTAAACGTTACCAAATGACATCCGAAATTTCAGAAGGATGCCTCTGAAGCAAAAAAAACCGCGTCCGGGCGTATCCGGAATCAATCCAGGCCGATCATCATAAAGGAACCCCAATAAATGGGTTCGGGGTACTCCACCCTTAATTCCTTCTTGGCATCAATAAAACTTTGTCTCAGATTGCCAGAATTGAGCCACTTTTTATAGAAGTTAAGGATGAGCTTTTGTGTCGCCTCATCGTCAACCTTGAAAATACTCATGATGAGTACCTTTGCTCCGGCGACAAAGAAAGCGCGCTGAAGTCCATAGACACCCTCCCCGTTGGAGATTTCACCCAGTCCGGTCTCGCAAGCGCTGAGCACCACCAGGTCTGTCTTGTCCAGGTTGAGACTCATTGCCTCGTAAGCGGTGAGAACGCCGCTTTCCATATTGTAGTTATGCTTGGTCTTGGCAAGTATGTCACCGGCTCCTGTCAATAAGAGACCTGATTTCATCAGTGGATTTTCAGCCATCATGGCCTCATTTTCAGTCAGTTCTTCGAGCGGTTTATGGTCTTCAGCCTTGGCATAAAAACCATGCGTGGCAATATGGAACACACGCGGACTGTTCAGTGATTTCACTTTTTCTTCGCTGGCGTCCGATTCCATGTACTCTTCGGCAATCCAGCCTTTCTGCTTGAGTAGCTTGTTCAACTCATCCACTTCCTTTTCTGTGCCGGGCAAGTCTGTCCATTCGCGCTGGCTGGAGGCTGTCAGGTAGAATTTTGGATTGCCAAACATAGACGCTTTGTTGGAGGAAGTGCCTTGCGCCAGCTTGCTCTTCACCTTGCGCAAATACAGATCCTTCGTGTTGCTCACCATGACGATGTTGGAGTTGTCGATAACGTACTTGCCATCGGGTGTAGCAATCGACTCCAGGTTGATCAGATTGTAAACACCGTCAGGAGAAAAATACATGGCGGTGTACTGCCCGATATCTTTTTGAATGGGTTCCCAGAAAATTTTGTAGGAATACTCATCCGGTGTTTGCCTCATGATGCTGTTCCGGTAGTTGCGGTAGTAACGCCCCTCCATGAGGTGTCCCTGTGTAAGTTGAACAACCTTGGGCCTGGCCTTGTCACCCCGGACGTAGAGGGCAACGTAAATTATGGAATCGGTAAACGTATGGTTGAAGTACCGGAATCGCACCATTTCCATGGCAATTTCCGTCTTGGTGAGCGCCGATTGCACATTTTCATACGTGATTCGCTTGCTTTCAAACCCTTGACCAAAAATTTCTGACTTCTCGCTCAGCTCGCGTTCCAGTTTTTCAACCTCCGCATTCAGAACCGCTGGATCAATGCCATTGTCCAATAGTTGCTGACTGCTCATGGAGAGTACGTTGGTAAGGTGCTCCTTCTTTTGTACCCAGGAGGCGTAGCTGGCCTTGAGCGTCGTGTCTTTGCTGTTGAGGATGCGCTCGCGAATTTTGATGGAAGAACTTAACAGCAATGCCTTTGTGAGCAATTGATAGTTGTACACCTTTCCGCTCAGGTCGCGGAAGTCTTCCAACTGACTAAAGGCAAGGGTGTTGTAAAATTCAAAGTCACCCTTGATAGTATTCCAGTATTTCGCTTTTTCACGCTCGCTCAGGGCGGGGAAGAATTGTTTTATGAAATTTTCATAGTTGTTCAGCGCCTGCTCGATGTTCTTCTTGGCTCCCTTAAAATCCTTTTTCATGTAATAGACCTTGGAAATCTTTGAAAGGATTTTGACATACTCCGGATGTGTGTCGCTGAAGTATTTTTCATAGAGGTTTTTTCCATTCTTGTAGAATTCCTCCGCCTTGTCGTAGCGCTTGAGCTGGTAGTACACATCACCCGTCAGCGCGTAAATGGAAGCTGCTTGAACACTGTTCTTGCGGCCGGTTTTCTGTCGCCAGATGGCTTCCGCCTGGGTCAGCGAGTTGAAAGCCACATCGTATTTTTTTTCTGAAATGTACAGGACGGCCACGTTTTTGAGAATATCGGCGTATTGCGGGTTGTCCTTCCCGAGCTTGGCACCCATGATGTCGCGCGACTCAAGCATGATCTTCTCAACTTCCTTCTTGTTGTCGCCTTTGTAGAACTTGATCAGCGCCAATTGGGAGAGCGACTTGGCCACTTCAATGTGATTGCGTCCAAATTGCTTCTCCTGGCTGGCCAGCGCCTTCATTATCATCTCTTCAGCATTGTCATAGTCGCCAATGGTGTAGTCAATATCACTGAGCAGCTTCTGGGTAACGGCGGTCTTCGTCGACTTCTCCGAGTAGATGGTCATGGCGATCTTATGGGCACTTTGCCCTACCTTTTCCGCCTCGGTATAGTCACCTTGCACCAATAGCAGCTTGCTCCGGTCAACCAGCGGTCCGATGAGTCGAAGTGACTGATCCCCATAAATCTTTGTGTACTCGGTGATGGCATGGGTGAGTATCTCGTCAGTGTCGGAATACCGGCCTAGCTGGATGTACAGATTACAGAGGTTGAGAACAGTGCCCAGTTCATCAATGTTCAGAGGCCCCTCTGCCTTCTCGATGATCTTGCGGGAACGCGCCAAGGCATCCTCAGCTTCATCGAACATACCTTTGATTCCGAATAGGACGGCCTGCGTATCGACGGCCTCAACGAGAAGACCCTTCCTGGCTTCGTCTTTCCGAAATTCCTCCAGGATCACGAGCGATTTTCCAATGTTTGCCTCAGCTTCTTCGTATTGGCCAAGCCTGATTTGAAGCCTGGCAATACGGGTAAGTTCTTCGCCGTACTTGTAGTCTTTGTCGTCATACTTTGCCCGGGATACCAGCGACGCCTTGTCGAGGGCGGCAACCGCCCGTGTGTACTGGTCTGTCATTTCATAGTATTGGGCCAGGTGATTGAGCAGATCCAAATGGTCCTTGTGCCAGTCTCCAATTTCTTTTTCCACTGCGCCGGTATAACTCTTCTCGTAGATCTCACCCGCTGCAGCGATTTTGTTTGTATTGTCAAGATAGAAATTGGCCAGCTGCAATCGGGCCAGGTGTACTTCCGGAGCATTTTCACCGAACAGATCGGTCTTGATTTCAATGACCTCTTTCAGATACTTTTCCGCGCCACCGTAGTATTTCTGCTGAATGGCGAGGGTGGCAAGAAAGTCATTGACCTCAGCGGTCAACAGGTTGATACGCGGCAGCGACGCATTGTTGGTAATGAGGGCAACCGCACTTCTTTCCAGGTTCTTGGTATTTTGGGAGCTTAGCTGCTTGTCAAATTCCACGGCCTTGTAGCGGACTTTGAAGATGCTCTTCTCAGGAAACTCCTTATTGATCATGCGTTCATACTCAGCCTTCGTGTTTGCATAGCGCGATGTCTCTTCCGTACGAAGCAGTTCTTTCAGGTACTCCTCATACAGTTGAATCCCCAAATAGTGCGTAGGATAGAAGTAGGCTTTCATGATCAACAGGGTGCGATCAAATTCCAATTCCTTTGGCAAATTCTCGTTGCCGTTTTCGACCAGCATGGTGGCATTGTTAAACTGGTTTTTTACATACGGAATGGAATGATCATTGATGTTCTTCCTGATCCATGTTGCAGCAAACACAAAGGCGGAATCGGCACTTCTCAGATTGCCCTGCTTGCCATAGGCGTTGCCAATCAGTGTCAGCACGCGGGCATAGTCATTGAGGCGGGGCGTAAGTTCCTCTTCAGGAATTTTCCTGCTCTTGAGCCCGCCCTTCCCATCCGGAATGGTTTCCTGTTTTACGGCGCGCTTCGCATAGTAACTCTCCCTCGACCGAGCCAGTTGCAGTGCCTCGTTCCAGTAACCCTGGCCAACCATTGTTTCACCCAGTATGATGTCAAGGCGCGAGCGAATGGCATCTTTTGTGAAGGTACCAACATCAATAACTTTGAGAGCCTTGTCGATGTATTCCCGGGCTATTCGGAATGACCCGTTTTGATTGTAAAGTTCTGCCGCATCCAGGAGTACGCCCGCATATTTCTCGCCGGTTTCTGAATTGGCTATAGCGCTGGCCTTAATGGCGCTCTGAAGATTGCTTTCAAAATCCTTGGGCATGCCGAGACCCAAATCGCATTGTGCATCCAACAAAAACATCTTGGCAGTCAGCGCATTCTGCGCACCAAGCTTGGCATTGATTTTCTTCTTGGCTTTGGTTAACGCACTCTTGGCCCCTTTGTAATTGCCATTGACATATGCCTCTTCCGCCTTCGCCAGGCTCTTCTCATACTTGGCGAGCTCCTTTTCCGCCTTTGTTTGCGCTACTGCCAGCGAAGAGGTGAGCAAGAAAGCGGCTGCGAGGATGTAGATCTTGTGTTGCATGGTGGTGGGGCGAGTTCCAAATTTAAAGTTACATATTTTGGAAGTTCAGAGACAACGCAAAAAGGCGGTATTATAACTCCGCCTTGACGAAGGCCGTTTGGAGCCTTTCAAGCCCGAAGCAGGCGTTTGAGTATTGTTCTTGCAGCCGTAGTAACCGGTGTACCTGGGCCGAAAATTCCAACGACACCGGCCTTCTTGAGAAAGGCATAGTCTGCAGGTGGGATGACGCCGCCGGCAACAATAAGGATGTCCGGCCGGCCCATTTTCCTGAGGGCTGCGACAAGTTCCGGTACCAGGGTTTTGTGCCCGCCGGCGAGACTGGAAATGCCAACCACATGCACATCATTTTCGACAGCCTGTTTGGCCACCTCATCCGGTGTTTGAAACAGGGGACCGATGTCTACATCGAAGCCCAGGTCGGCAAATCCGGTGGCAATGATTTTGGCGCCGCGGTCATGACCATCTTGTCCCATCTTGGCCACAAGGATACGGGGACGTCGCCCTTCCTGTTTGGCAACCTGATCCGAAATCCGGCTCACTTCGTCGATGACGCCTGAGTTTTTCATCTGGCTTGAATATACGCCCGAAACGGTTCGGATGGGAGCGGTGTAACGCCCAAAAGTGCTTTCCAGTGCTGAAGAAATTTCACCCAGTGTTGCCCTTGCCCGCGCAGCTTCGACAGCAAGCGCCAGCAGGTTTCCCCCTTGACCAGCCGCGCACTGTGCCAGTCGCTGAAGGGCGGCGTCAGTTTTTTGTGCATCGCGGCTTTTTTTCAATTGAACCAATCGTGCCACCTGTTCGTCACGAACGGCAGCATTGTCAACCTCGCGGATGTTGAAGTCGGGTTGCTCATCGATGGTAAATCTGTTGACTCCGACGATGATTTCTTCTCCGGAGTCGATCCGGGCTTGTTTTTCGGCGGCAGCTTCCTCGATGCGGAGTTTAGGTACACCATTTTCAATTGCGCGCGTCATGCCACCGAGACTCTCTACCTCTTCAATGAGCGCCCACGCTCGCTGGACGAGCGCATCGGTCAGGTACTCCACATAGTATGAGCCTCCCATAGGGTCCACTACATGGGTGAGTCCGGTTTCTTTTTGCAGATATATTTGGGTGTTGCGCGCGATGCGAGCAGAAAAATCCGTTGGCAATGCAATCGCCTCGTCAAGGGAATTGGTGTGTAGTGATTGTGTTCCGCCCAAAACGGCAGCCATCGCTTCAATAGTTGTGCGCGTTACATTGTTATACGGATCCTGCTCGGTGAGGCTCCATCCGCTTGTTTGGCAGTGCGTGCGCAACGCCATGGACTTGGGATTCATGGGGTGGAATGGCTCAACCAGTTTCGCCCACAGCATACGGCCGGCACGCATCTTCGCAATCTCCATGAAGAAGTTCATGCCGATGCCCCAAAAAAAGGAAAGCCGTGGTGCAAAATCATCGATGGCAATGCCTGCTTTTAGCCCGGCGCGAACATATTCCAATCCATCGGCTAGTGTGTAAGCCAGTTCAAGATGTGCAGGGGCGCCAGCCTCGTGCATATGATAGCCACTGATGCTGATAGAATTGAACTTCGGCATATGCTCTGCGCAGTATGAAAAAATATCCGCAACAATCCGCATGGATGCCTCAGGAGGGTAGATATAGGTGTTGCGCACCATGAACTCCTTGAGAATGTCATTTTGAATCGTGCCATTGAGTTGCATGGGTTTCACACCCTGCTCTTCGGCGGCAACAATATAAAAAGCAAGAATCGGAAGCACCGCGCCGTTCATGGTCATCGAAACCGACATCTCCTGAAGTGGAATCTGATCAAAGAGGATTTTCATGTCCTCCACAGAATCGATGGCTACGCCCGCCTTGCCAACATCACCAGCTACCCGGGGATGGTCAGAGTCATAGCCGCGGTGCGTGGCCAGGTCAAAGGCAACGGAAAGGCCTTTTTGTCCGGCGGCCAGATTGCGGCGATAGAAAGCATTGGACTCTTTAGCAGTCGAAAACCCGGCATACTGGCGGATGGTCCAGGGCCGCACCGTGTACATGGTTGCGTACGGCCCTCGCAGGAAAGGCGGAACACCAGCCGTGAATTTCAAATGTTCGAACGGCACGTGTCCGAATTCCGCGTGTATTTCTATTTTCTCCGGAGAAGTCCAGGGGGAGGCTGTCGTACTCATAAAGCAATTCCGGATTGAACTTTTTTCCAAATCTGATCGGCCAATTGTGTGGTCAGGTCATCCACCAAATAGGAGCCGGCCAACGGGTCTGCCACTTTTGAGAAATGCGATTCTTCCCGCAAGATGATGGCCACGTTGCGGGCAACTCGGCTCATGGTGGCTTGTTGGTTGTCTTCAGCATCGATGGTAATGGCATCGCACCCGCCAAGAATTGCGGCCATGGCCGATGTCGTTGCTTTCAACAGATTTCCATGTGGGTCATAGGCTTGATGGGTCCATGTCCTGGCCCAGGCATGAATGCAGAGCGGTTGGAAAGTAGCTTGGGTTTCTTGCAGAAGTCTCTTCCATACAACGCGCAGGGCTCTGAGCTTTGATGACTCGACAAAGAAATCCGACCCGATTTCCACGCTGAAAGCCACATCGCCGGCATGGGTTTGAAATCGATTACCCAATTGTTTCCGTGCGGTGATGAGTGCGTTGGCCACGGAGTCGGGTGAGGATGAAAGCAATTGTCCGGAGAAACGAAAGGAACCGTGCGTTGGAAGGGGGGATGCGGGGAGTGTCCCAAATAGCCCGCCCGTTGCCGGGCCCTTTATTTTTTCAAGGTAATCGCTCAAGTCGCTCGCAATACCCTCCATATTTTTTTTTGCCACAAAATGGAGTGAGCAGATAGACCAATCAATAGACTTTAGCAGAATGCTAAAATCCACGGTATCCTCCAGCTCGAAAAAAATACCATCCGCGCCTTGTCCAAGATGCTCAAGTGCCTCAATATTTGCTTTAGTCGGGTTATTGACGGTAACTCTCGGGCAATTGTACCATGTTCTTGGCCCCAGAGAAGTGCTACGGGCTACCGGGAGTTGAAAGTAGGGAGTTGCGGAAGTTTGCGAAACATAGAATGGCTTCAAGACCACGCCCTGGCTTACCCGGGTAAGTTTTTGCCAGGGGTCGGCTCCCTGAAGTTCTTCAGCGGCCGCACGTTCCCACTCAGTAATTCCGGAGGCAGTAAAGACATCAAATATTTTTTTGGAGGTTTTCACGGTCGCAATCAATATCGATGGTAAATTCAACCATATAACGCATTTAAACAATTTTTCTCTGTGAAATGCCCAATACAGTTCAGCAAAAAAAAGGGAATAATCAAGACAGACCTTTGTTTTTTTGTTCTACTGATTTTTTACACCTTTGTCCCCCTCCCTTTTTTCGGGGAGAAAAAAATTCCATCTGACGCGATTCTATATGGAAGTTGATTCTGCAACTGTCTGGACCGATTGTCTCGACTTAATTCATAAGCAGGTAGACGAGCAGAACTTCAACACGTGGTTCAAGCCCATCGTTCCTTTGCGTCATGAAGGTGATGTACTGACCATCCAGGTACCGTCCCAGTTTTTTTACGAGTGGCTGGAGGAAAATTACGTCCACATCCTGAAGAAGGCCATCAATACCGTTTTGGGAGAAAATGCACGTCTTGAATACTCTGTGATCGTCGACAGCGGCAACCAACGCAATCCTCCGCTCACCGTCAACTACCCCAACGGTAAGGGAAAGTCCAGTTCCGCCGCGACCGGCAACTCAAATGGCAACGGCAATGGCAATCTTGAGGATTATTCCCCCTTTACCCTGCGGACGCTGGATCCCAGGACGGTCAATTCACGGCTCAATCCAAGCTATCGCTTCGAGAACTTTGTGGAAGGTGACTGCAACCGCCTTGCCCGATCAGCGGGTGTCGCCGTTTCCAAGAAGCCAGGAGTAACTTCGTTCAACCCCCTGATGCTTTACGGTGGTGTCGGTGTGGGCAAGACACACCTGGTGCAGGCTATTGGAAATGAGATCAAGCAGAAGCTACCGGAAAAGATCGTGCTCTATGTAGATCAAAACGACTTTACCAATCAGTTCTTGAACGCCCTGCAGAATCATAAGCTCCAGGACTTTCAGAACTTCTACCTCCAGGTTGACCTGCTTATCCTCGATGACGTGCAATTCCTTGCTGGCCGTGAAAAGACGCAGGAGATGTTCTTTCACATCTTCAACCAACTGCACCAGACCGGTAAGCAAATCATCATGACCAGTGATTGCCCTCCGCGCGATTTGAAGGGTTTTCAGGAGAGGCTGCTTTCCCGTTTCAAATGGGGGTTGACGGCCGACCTTCAGGAACCCGACTTCGAGACCAAATTGGCCATCATTCACAATAAGATGCAGTCAGACGGGATTCAGATCCCGACAGAGGTTGCAGAGTACCTTGCGTACAGCGTCGACACCAACCTCCGCGACATGGAGGGTGTGCTGAATTCATTGATGTTCCACGCAACGTTGCTGAAAAAAGAAATTGACCTCGACCTCGCCAAGGAGGTCATGAAGAATATTGTTAAGGAAATACAGTCTGATGTCAGCGTGGACTTCATCCAGAAGACCGTTGGCGACTACTTCCGCGTGAATCTGGATGCCATGAAAGGCAAGATCAAGAAACGCGAGATTGTTATCCCCCGGCAGGTAGCCATGTACTTCTGCAAGCGCTATACGCAATTGACGCTTGCGCTCATCGGCGAAAATTTTGGGGGCCGCGATCACAGTACGGTGATTCACGCGCTGGAGTCTGTCGAAGACATGATGAAGACGGATCCTAATTTTAAGAATTCCGTCGACGAGCTCTCCAAGAAGCTCAAGATGAGGATGGCTTCTTAGCGCGGGAGATCGCGCTTATTGCAGCGTGAACTGCAACGGATACTCCTGCTTCGCGCTGTTGATTCCGTAGATCAAAACCCTTCCACGATACTTCTGAAAAAAATCGATCACTTCCTGCGGATCCTTGACACGCTGACGGTTGATGGAGATGATCGTGTAGTTTTCGGGGATGCTGAGCCTCCTGAATAGTCCTTCCTTGATCTTGTAAACCTTTACGCCGTAATCCACTGCTTCCAATTCTGCGCCTAGCATTGCATCGCTGTAGATTTGTCGTTTGATCAGGCTGGTACCACCGTTCTTGTTCACCAGCGTGAGCCCGACAATACCCGGCTTTCCGTCGCGTAAATAAGTGACTGTCAACTTCTGACCGGGATAGTGGTAGCTGAGCTCCTCTTCAAATTCACTCTTGCTGTTGACTTCAATGTCGTTGATTTTTATGATGATATCGCCAAGCTCGAGTCCGGCACTACGGGCGATGCCCTCTTTTTCCAGTTCCGCGAGTACCACTCCTCTGAAGTCTCCGCCGTCGGTTTTTAATCTATACTTCTCGGCCGTTTGATAGTCGTAGTCGAGAACGCTGCCACCCCAGAATGCCTTCTGAACGACTCCGTGCTTGATGAGGTCGTTAACGATTTTCTTGGCAATGTCGATTGGAACGGCAAAGGCATATCCGGTGTATGATCCGGTTGGAGAAGAGATTGCTGTGTTAATCCCAATGAGTTCACCATCCTTGTTGACGAGCGCCCCACCACTGTTGCCGGGGTTGATGGCCGCGTCGGTTTGAATGAATGATTCAATCGGGAAGCGGTCTTCCACAATATTGATGCGACGACCCTTGGCGCTGACGATGCCCGCCGTCACCGTAGAGGAAAGGGAGAAGGGGTTTCCAACGGCGATTACCCATTCGCCGACGGCCAGGTTCTTGGAATTCCCCAGGGTGGCTGGCCGAAGGTTGGTCTCGTTGATCTTCAAAACCGCCAGGTCAGTAGACGGATCGGTTCCAACAAACTCGGCATCATACACTTTTTTGTTGTAGATCACTTGTAACTTTTCCGCCGCTTCGATCACGTGATTATTGGTGACAATGTAGCCGTCGGATGTGAAGATGACTCCTGAGCCGCTGCTCACACGTGTGTTCTGGCCCCCACGCCCGAAAATCCAGTCCCAATGGGAGTATGTATTGCCGCTTTGCGAAATGCTGTTGATGTAGACTACACTGGGAATCGCTTTCGCTGCTGCCGCACTGAAATCAACATGTTCCATGGTAGAAGAGCCTGAAGGCTCGGCAACGGAAGGCCGATATTCGGTTGCCGGTTCATATGGATTGACGGCATAGGATGCCGGGGATTCCCCGCCTTGCGATGGCTGATTTTTTTGCTGGTAGCCGACAAACACATAGGCACCGGCAAGGCCCGCGATAAACGCCACAACAACCGTTCTTATCAGATTTCCCATACTTGCTGGTTCAGCTTTTAGCAAATATAAAACGATGCTGATTTTATTAAGTTCCGAATGGTACCCACCTTTGTAATCTTTATCTGACCATCCATGGGATTTCGTTCAGTTCTCGCCCGGCCATATGCCACTCTCGTGGCCCGTCAGACGCGCAACTGGGCCTCCAGACCATCCTTTTTTCAGGACCAGATTCGAAAGGAAATTGTTGAGCGGGCCGCCCAAACCCGTTTTGGTCGCGACCATGGTTTTGAAAGCATCCAGCATTACGAAGACTTCAAGCGTCAGGTGCCCATACGCGACTACGAAGCTTTCAGGCCCTACATCGAACTTGTATTGCAGGGGCAACCGGATATTTTGTGGCCGGGTTTGCCACTTTACCTTTCCAAGACATCGGGCACAACATCGGGGGTGAAGTACATTCCCATTACGCGTGAGTCGATGCCCAATCACATCAACAGTACCCGCAATGCGCTACTGAGTTATGTCAACGAAACAGGCAAATCCGAATTCCTGGATGGGAACATGATCTTTATTCAGGGCAGTCCCGAACTTGAGAAAAAGAATGGCATCCATACCGGCCGGCTGTCCGGGATAGTCAACCACCATGTTCCTGGATATCTGAGGGGAAATCAGAAGCCCAGCTGGAAGGCGAACACCATTGATGACTGGGAGGAGAAAATTGAGCGGATAATAGATGAAACCCTGACAGCGAACATGACGCTGGTGGGTGGCATCCCCCCCTGGGTCCAAATGTATTTTGACCGGATCACGGCACGTACCGGCAAAAAAATTAAAGATGTATTCACCAATTTCTCTCTTTACGTCTATGGCGGCGTCAACTTCGAACCGTACAAGGCGAAACTCTTCGAGACCATCGGCAAGCCAATTGATTCCATAGAACTTTATCCGGCCTCTGAGGGATTTATTGCTTATCAGGATTCGCAACAGGCAGAGGGATTGATGATGATGCTCAACAGCGGCATTTTCTTTGAGTTTATCCCGGTTGAGGAATACTTTAATGAACGCCCCCGTCGCCTGACTATTCAGGAAGTGGAAATTGGGAAGAACTATGCACTCATCATCAATAGCAACGCGGGTCTGTGGGGATATTCTATTGGAGATACCATCAAGTTTGTATCCGTGAATCCCTATAGGCTGGTTGTCACCGGTCGCATCAAGCATTTTATCTCTGCCTTCGGCGAGCATGTAATAGGTGAGGAGGTTGAAAAAGCGATGAACCGGACAATGGCAAAGTTCCCGGAGGCAGCACTGGTGGAGTTTACCGTGGCTCCTCAGGTGACGCCATCGGGCGGACTTCCGCATCATGAGTGGCTGGTGGAATTCAGCAGGCAACCACAAGATATCGAAGCATTCGCGACAGAACTTGATCATCAGCTCAGGTCACTCAATACCTATTACAACGACCTGATCGCCGGCAGCATTTTGCGCCCGCTGGTGGTAACGGCGATGAAGAAAAATGCATTCATCGATTACATGAGAAGCCAGGGAAAGCTAGGCGGGCAAAACAAAGTCCCACGGCTATCCAATGACCGGAAGATTGCTGACGTGCTGCGTACTGGAACTCTTAACGATTAGCCCAAATAGAATGTCCATCTTTGCGCCTTCAATTCGATATTCGATATTGGGCGTCCGATATTTAATGTTTTGTTTTTTTTCATCCTTCTGAATGGCCTCCTCCTCTAAAAAACGCATCGCACTCCTCGGCTCCACCGGCTCCATTGGTCGGCAAACACTGGATGTAATTTCATCTAACCCGGACCATTTTGAAATTGAGGTTCTCACCGCACAGAATAATTCAGGGTTGTTGATTGAGCAGGCAAAGGCTTTCAAACCCAATGCGGTGGTCATCGGAAATGATGATGAGTACATTACTGTAAAGACAGCTTTGGCCGGTGAACCCATCAAGGTTTTTGCAGGAGAAAACGCATTGGCTTCCGTGGTTCAAATGGATACCATTGATTTGGTTGTCACAGCCCTCGTTGGCTATGCGGGATTGAAGCCCACCATCAAGGCCATTGAGAACGGAAAGACTATTGCTCTGGCGAATAAGGAAACCATGGTGGTCGCCGGTGCCCTGATCACGCAATTGGCCCGCGCAAATCAGGTCAATATACTCCCGGTAGACTCAGAGCATTCGGCCATCTTCCAGTGCCTGGCGGGTGAAGTCCATAACCCGGTAGAAAAAATCATCCTCACCGCATCCGGTGGACCCTTTCGAGGAAAGAAACGCGATGATCTGAAGAAGGTGACCAAAGACCAGGCGCTCAAGCACCCGAATTGGTCTATGGGTGCAAAAATTACGATTGACTCTGCTACACTGATGAACAAGGGACTGGAGGTCATCGAAGCTAAATGGCTGTTTGGACTTAAGCCCTCTCAAATCGAGGTCCTCGTTCATCCGCAGAGCATCATTCATTCCATGGTGCAATTCGAGGATAGCTCCATCAAAGCGCAACTGGGTCTGCCCGACATGCGATTGCCCATTCAGTATGCCCTGACATACCCCGGGCGGCTAAAAGCTGATTTTCCACGCTTTGATTTTGCCAACTATCCTTCATTGACCTTTGAAAAGCCTGATACAGAAACTTTTCGTAATCTTGCGCTCGCTTTTGAGGCACTGGACCGTGGAGGCAACATGTCCTGTGTGTTGAATGCGGCAAATGAGGTGGCGGTCGCTGAGTTTTTGAATGACCGCCTTACTTTTTTGGGAATTTCGGAGGTTGTGGAACAATGTCTCCTAAAATCGGATTATGTACGGGAACCCAGCCTTGAAGATTACGTTGAGACGGATAGAATGACCCGTATTCGGGCAAAAGAATTGATAGGAATGCAAACAGGTAAATAAACAGTGACATGGAGGGAATGATTATGACGGCCCAGCTTCTGCTGAGCCTTTCTATATTGATCGTCGTACACGAATGGGGCCACTTTATTACGGCCCGTACTTTCAACATCAAAGTCGAGAAGTTTTACCTCTTCTTTGATTTTCTTTTTCCAATGGCCAATGTGCTGAATTTCTCACTTTTCAAGTACAAGAAGGGTGACACGGAATACGGCATAGGCTGGTTCCCGCTCGGTGGTTATGTCAAGATCGCCGGGATGGTCGATGAAAGTATGGACAAGGAGGCGATGAAGGCCCCTCCTCAGGACTGGGAGTTCCGCGCCAAGAAGCCCTGGCAGCGACTGATCGTGATGTTGGGGGGTGTCATCGTCAACGTCATCGTTGGTATCATTATTTTTATTGGTATCACATACTTCATTGGCGAGCAATTCATCCCGATGAAGTACGTCAACGACCACGGTGGTGTACAAGCCCTTGAGCTTGCGCAGGAACTTGGCATTCAGACGGGCGACAAAATTATCAGGGTCAACGGCCAGGAGGTTGTCAACTTTGATGATATAACACGGCCGAAGGTCTTATTGGCCGAGAATTCAAACTACACGGTCCTGCGCGATGGCAAAGAGGTACGGATTGACATCCCGGTTAATTTTATTGAGCGGTTCAATTCACGCGATGCGGTTTCACGATTTGTGCTGCCGCGCTTGACGCCGGTCGTTGTAAGTGTTCGAAGCGGATCGGTGGCCGAGCGAGTGGGAATGCAGAAGGGCGATCGTTTGGTGGAGCTCAATGGGAAGTCCATTTCCTATTTCGATGAGGTGGTTTCCGGATTAGAAGGTTACCGGCAAGACTCTATTCAGTTTGCCGTGCAGCGCGGTGCAGAATACGTCAGTCATACGGCTTATTTCAAAGGTGATTCGGCTATCGGGTTCTATATTGACCGGATACTGGTGCCAAAATCGGAGTTGGTAAATAAGACATATACGTTTGGACAGTCGCTCGTTCTGGGTCCTATTCGGGCTTTTGATGTGATCGCAGTTCAACTCAAAGCCTTCAAGAGAATTTTCACCGGCGATATCTCCTTCCGCAAGTCATTGTCAGGTCCAGTGGGAATGGCGCAGGCATATGGCGGCACGTGGGACTGGGAACGATTCTGGACCATGACCGGGCTTTTGTCGATGGTGCTTGCTTTCATGAACCTGTTGCCGATCCCTGGATTGGATGGCGGCTATGTGATGTTCTTGCTTTATGAAATGGTCAGTGGCCGCGAACCAAACGAGAAAGTCTTCGAAACTGCTCTCAAGATTGGCATGGCCATCCTGCTGGTGCTGATGGTCTTCGTGTTCTACAACGACATCGCAAAAGCGATCACAGGAAACTAGGAAGGGGTTGACATCCTACAATCCTAAGAATCCTAAGAATCCTAGCTCTTACTTGCCTTTCCTAAAATCCAACGGAGGCTTGCGGTCCCCAATCATGGACTTATATGCGAACCCTGGCCCCACGCGTTGGGCAAGCTCGTCTTTCGCTTTCTGGAGTATTGAGGGATTGTTGAACAGATCCACGCCAGTCATGGCGATGGTCTTTGCCGCGTTGAGCATGGCTTTTTGTCCGATGCTCATACCGCCGGTGGCCACAGCTTGCCAGGAGTGTGCTGGTGCGCCGGGTACCCAGGTGGCGGTGCCTAAGCCTACGGTAGGAACAACCCATGTGATGTCGCCTACATCCGTTGAGGCGGGAAAGAATCCGCCGGTCTTGAAGGGCTGAACAATTTGCGCCTGCGAAAGGTCGGGGGCTTTGGGAAGTGTCTTTTGAATTTCTTTGGCAAAAGCAGCCTCTTCCGGCGTATAGTTCACTCCACCAACCACAACAAGATTATTGTACATCTGCCGTGCCAGTGTCTCGTTGGGGACGAGGTTGTACGATCCGGAGATCACTTCGTACTTCATCGTGGTCTCGGTACCGGAGGCGGCACCCTCTGCGGCCTTCACAATCCGGTTCCAGATCTCTTCCACCATTCGGGCGTCCGGGTGACGCACCATAAACTCAGCTTCAGCAAAGTCAGGAACAACGTTGGCGGCCAGACCTCCTTTGGAAATGATATAGTGGATGCGTGCATCCTGGGGGATGTGCTCGCGCATCATGTTGACCATAAAGTTCATAGATTCAAGGCCATCCAAGGCCGACCGACCGGCATCCGGAGCGGCCGCTGCATGGGCGGAGCGACCGTAGAACCGGAACATGGTCTGCTTGATTGATAAGCAGGAAGATGGGCTGGCATCGTTGGCCGATGACGGGTGCCAGTGCAACACGGCGTCGACACCATTAAAAAGCCCGTCACGGACCATATATACCTTGGCACTGCCGCCTTCTTCTGCCGGTGTTCCATAAAGTTTTATTGTGCCTGCTTTCTTGTTCTTGATAAGCCACTCTTTCAGAGCGATGGATGCAGCTGCTGAAGCGGTGCCAAAAAGGTTATGACCGCAGGCGTGACCGCCGGCGCCTTCGATAATCGGCTTCTTCGAAAAGGCAGTGTCTTGCGATAAACCTGGCAGCGCGTCAAACTCAGCGAGAAGGCCAAGTGTGGGGCCGCCGTTTCCGTACGAGTACGTGGCCACAAAAGCCGTCGGCATTCCGGAAACGCCGGCTTCAATGGTGAAGCCGTTACCTTTCAGTAGACCCTGGAGTTCGGCCGTGCTCTTTATTTCATTGAAGCCAAGTTCGGCATGGCCCCATATTTCTCGCGACACTTTCTTGTACACAGCCGCGTTCTTGTCGATTTCACTTTGGATGAATTGTTTGTCCTTGTCGCCTTTGACCTTTGGGTTGATTTCGGTTTGGGCGAACGCCTGAAAGGCAAGAAAAAAAATTAGGGCCGATAGGTTGATGCGCATAGGGATGGATTTTAGGTTGAGCCAATATGCTAAGAAAAAGTGAATTCTGTGGACGCAAAGTAGACGGCCAACGTCAGGAATGTGTCAATGGCTCTTGCTGATTTCGAACTCCACCCTTCGGTTAAGTTGCTTATGGTCTTCGGAGAGTTCCTGTGTTGCCGGTTTTGCACTGCCGTAGCCGATGGCTTTAATACGGGAATCATCTATGCTGAACGATTTGACCAGGTATTCCTTGATGGCATCCGCTCTGGCCTGTGATAAACGGAGGTTGGATTCTTCTTTACCGGCAGAGTCGGTGTGGCCGGAGATGGTCAGGTGCAAGTCGGGGTGATCGATAAGAAAATTCGCAAGTTTATCCAGATCGGCATGCATCACCGGAAGTATATCGGCTTTTCCGTTTTCAAACTCCAGCGACTCAAAGGCGATTTTACTCTCCAGGGGTTCTGCCACCTTGTTGATTTCTTTCTCTCCATCCATAAAGAATGCTTCTTCAATTCGGAAGAACTCGTCACCCTGGATGATCAGCAGGTAATTGCGTTTATTGATCAGGCTGAAATCAAAAGTGCCATCCTCACGAAGGTACTTAGGTGCCACCTCCACACCCTGGTCGAGGTCAATGATGGATACAATACCCTTCAGTGGATCACCTTGCCTGTCTTTCAGTGATCCGCGCAACGCCGCGGTAGCCTCAGGCTTGGCCTCCATGGGCACGATGAAGGAAAAAAGATCAAGATTCTTCTTGTCCTCGGCCTCAGATCGGGCGTAGTACAATTCCTGCGATTTGGAATCGATGGAGAAATAGTATTCGCTGCCGGCGCCATTGACCAACGGCCCGATATTTTTTGGTTCGCCCCAGGAATTCGGTAAACGCATGCTTTTGTATATGTCGAAGTCACCGAAGTTCAGGGTATGACCGTTGGAACTGAAATACAATACGTTGTAGGCGTGGTGATAGAAAGGGCTGACCTCGCTGTTGACGGTATTGATGATCGGCCCGGCATTCTTGGCTTTGGTCCACTGCCCGCTTTCATCCTTTGTCGAAAAATAGATGTCCGAGAGTCCGAAGCTTCCTACGCGGTTGGAAGCAAAGAAAAGTGTATCGCCACTGTGCGTAAGGGAAGGATGAGAGTCCCACCCGCTGCTGTTGAGATTCGGCCCCATGTTCTTCACATTTCTCCAGGCACTGTCGAGGGCTGGTCGTTCGGCGCTGTACAAATCACAGTTGTTATCGAAGCACCGGGAGAAGATAAGCAACCTGCCATCCATGCTCATGCATGCTGATCCTTCGTTATAAATGGTATTGATCTCGTCAAAGCCTTTGGCGGGCTGCCAGATGCTGTCGATCCGTTCACTGAAGAAGAGATCTTCATCGTAATGGCGTGTATCAAGATCATGTTTGTTTCTCTTTGATGTGAAAAGGAGAAGGTTGTCGACATGGCCGATGGTTGGACCGTAGTCTTCCTTGAGCGAATTCAGGTTGTCACCCATGTTTACCAGTACCGCGTGAGGAGGCCTCAGGGTGTCGATCTCTTGCCGGTAGGCAACCAGTTGATAGTAGTAGTCCAGGGGTACATAGTATTCCTTCTTGTCGCGTTCCAGCGAGTCGTACTCACGGAATACGTCGTCGATGTTCAAGCCCTGCCGATGATGCTTGAGTACAAGCTTGTAAAGTAATACAGACTCTCCCGGCGGGCCAACTTTGGCCGAAAGCCGTGCAAGTTCCCAGATCATCGCCGTGCTCTCATGAAAATTCTGAATGCCGAAGTTGGAGACATAGACTTTCAATAGCTGATAGTACTCGTTCGTCGAGCCGGTTTGCTTCAATTCCTGAAGCTTCTTATAGCTCTTGCTGTTATAATAGAAGTTAATCTTGTTGATGTTCGGGAATGTGAATATGTCAGACTGGCCGAATGAGGTTAGCGAGTCGTTCAGGAGCACCGTTCCGCCGCCCTTGAATTTCTTTTTAGGCTTCTGCCCGTAGCCCTTGGCGGCCAAAAGGCACAGAATGAGGACAATAAATACAAAAAATGACGTTTTCACGGGTTGGGAAAAAATGAAATCACCACCGGATTACCGAAAGTTCAAATAATTTTGACTGATAAACAACGCTTTGGCACCCCGATTGAGCATATTGACAGCCTCCTCAAGCGGCATAACGTTATAAAGAGATTGTGTCATATTGACATCCGATGAGCATGTTCAAACAGTTAGGGATTACACCCATGGTGCAGGAAGACGGTGAGGAACTGGTGCAGTTAATCAATCCTGACCAGGAGTCTGACCTCAGACCCGAAGATATTCCCGGTGAACTGTTGATCTTGCCGATCAAGAATACCGTGTTGTTCCCTGGTGTCGTGATTCCGATCACGGTTACTCGCCAGAAGTCCATTCGTCTTATTAAGAAGGCCTATCAGGGCAACCGAATGGTGGGCGTCATTGCTCAGAAGAACAAGCTCACCGAAGATCCGGCGGTAGAAGATATTTATCGTTACGGCACGATTGCGCGTATCATCAAGATGCTCGTGCTGCCCGATGGAAACACAACGGTCATCATGCAGGGCAAGAATCGTTTTGCGATTCGCGAGTTTAAGCAGGAAGATCCCTACCTCACGGCAAACGTCGATCTTCTTATTGAGCCGGCGCTGGACTTGGAAAGCAAGGAAGTCCAGGCACTCATCCAGTCCTTAAAAGATGCTGCTTCAAAGATTCTGCGTCTGAATCCTGAAATTCCTCAGGAGGCGCAAGTAGCGCTTGACAATATTCAAAGCACGCACTTCCTGGTCCATTTTCTTTCCAGTAACCTCAATGTTGAGGTGAGTGAGAAGCAAAAGATACTGGAGACGGCCAACATCATCGACCGGGGTACGCTTTTGCTTCAGTACATGCTGAAGGAAATTCAAATGCTTGAAATCAAGCATGAGATTCAGAAGAAGGTTCATACAGACATCGATCAGCAGCAAAGGGATTATTTCCTTCGGCAGCAGATCAAAGTCCTCCAGGATGAGCTTGGCTACGATGGGCCAGACAAGGAAATTGAGAAACTGCGACTTCGGGGCGCGACAAAAAAATGGCCCAAGGCGGCTGCCGATCATTTCAACAAGGAGCTGGACAAACTTCACCGGATGAATCCTCAGGCGGCCGAGTTTCCGGTCTCCATGAACTATGTGGAGTTGATGCTCGATCTGCCCTGGGACGATTACACCAAGGACGACTTCGATCTGAAGCGCGCGGCCAAGATTCTGGATAAGGATCATTTTGGACTGGAGAAGGTGAAGTCACGCATACTCGAGTACCTCGCTGTCCTTAAGCTGAAACAGGATATGAAGGGACCGATACTTTGCCTCTATGGTCCTCCTGGCGTTGGTAAGACATCATTGGGAAAATCCATTGCGCGTTCCCTTCAACGCAATTACATACGCATGTCGCTGGGTGGCGTGCATGACGAAGCTGAGATCCGCGGACACCGCAAGACCTATATCGGTGCTATGCCCGGCAAAATCATTCAGAACATCAAGAAAGCGAAATCATCTAATCCGGTATTCGTACTGGATGAGATTGACAAAATCCGCAGCGACTTCCGTGGTGATCCATCTTCCGCCCTGCTGGAAGTGCTTGATCCCGAGCAGAACAATACTTTTGCCGACAACTATCTGGAAGTAGAGTACGACTTGTCGAAGGTGCTTTTCATTGCGACAGCCAACTCCCTCGACACGATCCAGCCGGCCTTGCGCGATCGTATGGAGATCATCGAGATTACAGGCTACACGGTCGAGGAAAAACTTCAGATTGCATTGAAACATTTGGTTCCGAAGCAGCTGAGAGAGCATGGCCTGGGAGATGCTGAGATCAAGTTCTCAAAAGAAGCGCTATTGAAAATCATTTCGCACTACACCCGTGAATCAGGTGTCCGAAGCCTCGAAAGGAAAATCGGCTCTGTTGTCCGCAGCATTGCAAAATCGGTGGCAATGGACGAGAAGGCCTTGAAGCAGGTGAACGAAGCCTATGTGGTGAAGATTCTTGGTCCGGAAGTGTTTGATGAGGAATTGTACCAGGACAACGAAACGGCTGGTGTTGTTACCGGACTGGCATGGACACAAGTCGGCGGCGATATCTTGTTTGTGGAATCGAGCGTCAGCCGTGGAAAGGGACAGTTGACACTCTCCGGCCAGTTAGGCGATGTAATGAAGGAGTCTGCGATGGCCGCACTCTCGTACCTGAAGTCAAATGCGCAGACGCTGGGCATCGATCACCGCGTGTTCCAGCAGTATGACCTTCACGTGCACGTCCCTGCCGGCGCTGTGCCCAAAGACGGACCCTCGGCGGGAATTACCATGCTGACATCGCTGGCATCTATCTTCACGCAACGAAAGGTAAAGGCCAAGTTGGCCATGACAGGTGAAATAACGCTTCGTGGCAAAGTACTTCCGGTCGGAGGGATCAAAGAGAAGATCCTGGCAGCCAAGCGAAGTGGCATCAAGGAGATCATTCTCAGTGCAAAGAATCGCAAGGATATTGAAGAGATTGAAAAGCAATACCTGAAAGGGCTGGTTTTTCACTATGTCAGCACCGTGGAGGAAGTATTGAAGATTGCTCTATTGAAGGACAGGGTCAGGCGGCCCCTTGAATTTACGCTTACCGAGGCGAAGGTCGCCTGAGTTTTTTTCTACTTTTATAGCTCATGGACTCACCACATCTCACGCCGCAGCAGATTGTTGCGGAATTGGACAAATACATCATTGGCCAGGACGAGGCAAAGCGGAATGTGGCGATCGCTCTGCGTAATCGGTGGCGGCGGATGCATGCTTCGCCTGAAATGCGGGATGAAATTGTCCCAAACAATATCCTCATGATTGGTGCCACCGGCGTTGGCAAAACCGAAATTGCCAGAAGGCTGGCGCGCCTTGCCGATGCACCTTTCGTCAAGGTGGAAGCGTCAAAATTTACCGAAGTGGGTTACGTTGGCCGCGATGTGGAGAGTATGGTGCGTGATCTTGCCGAGCAGGCGGTCAACATGGTAAAGGCCCGTAAGAAAGAGGAGGTCAAGGAAAGAGCCGCTCAGTTGGTGGAAGAAACGATCCTGGATGCGCTGATACCACCGATGCGTTCCAATGGTACGCATAATCCGGAGACCGGGATGAGTGCGGCCGAAGTTCCGACTTCGGATATCGAACTCAATGAACGAACCCGCAATCACTTTCGTGAGAAGATCCGGCGAGGCGAACTGGAGGATCGGAAGATTGATATTCAAGTGAAACAGGGTGGCGGAGGCAATGTCGGTATGATTGGCGCTGGCATGATCGATGAGGTGTCGATGATGAACCTGCAGGATATGATCAGCGGCATGATGCCGAAAAAGCCCAAGAAACGTAAGGTTACTATTGGTGAAGCAAGGAAAATCCTTCTCGAAGAGGAAGCGGCACGACTGATCGATATGGACGAAGTAAAAGAGGAGGCGCTTCGAAAGGCTGAAGAGACGGGGATTATTTTCATCGACGAAATTGACAAGATCGCTTCAGGCGGCGGTAAGGGTAGCGGCCCGGACGTGAGCCGCGAGGGCGTTCAGCGTGATCTTCTGCCAATCGTCGAGGGTAGCACAGTCAATACCAAACATGGCGTATTGAAGACAGACCACGTTCTGTTCATTGCGGCCGGAGCCTTTCATGTTTCCAAACCATCGGACTTGATTCCCGAGCTCCAGGGAAGGTTTCCCATCCGCGTAGAATTAAACAGCCTTACCAAGGAAGACTTCGTGCGTATCCTGAAGGAGCCGCGCAATGCGTTAACCCGTCAGTACGAAGCCATGCTGGAGGCTGAGGGGGTGCACCTGCATTTTACCGATGATGCCATCGAGGCTATTGCGAAGACAGCTTTCAATATCAATGCAGAGATGGAAAACATCGGAGCCCGAAGGCTGCAAACGGTTATTAGTAAGCTCCTCAACGAACATCTGTTTGACGTGCCTGACAAGATCGTAGCCGGAACAACCATCGAAGTTACCCTGGCTTTGGTTGACGAGCGACTGAAAGACTTGATCAAGAACAAGGATCTTAGCGAGTACATCCTGTAATGAAGTATACCTGGATCTGCATACTCCACGGGTTGCTTATCCTGACAGGCGTTGCATCCGCCCAGACTTTCGATTCTACTTATATCAAATCCTACAAGGACAAGTTTTTTCTGTGGCCTGTCACGAAACAACGTCAATTGGCCTTTCGTATGCAGGACCCGGATGGTGAAAAGAATACGGAATTCAAACCCAACAACGCAAGCAGCCTGGGACTGGGTTTCTATTTGTTCGATTTGGGGTTGGAAGTTGTCTTTCCACTTCCTCTACCGCAAGAGCGAGAAACTACATTTGGGAAGACGAGTTCCACCGACCTCCAACTGAATATCCTAGGCCGGAATTGGGGTGCTGATCTTGTGTATCAGCGGTACAAGGGCTTTTATCTCTCAAATCCTGACACTCCCGTTGCGCCCGGTATGGCCTATCCACAACGTCCGGATATTGTTACGGAGAATCTGGGCGTAAATGGTTTCTATGTATTCAATGCTCATCGCTTCTCATTTCGATCTTCGTTCACCTTTGCTGACAGACAATTGCGTTCCAGCGGGGGATTCCTGGTGGCAGGCACATTCAATCTTTTTGAGATCGATGGTGATTCTGCCATTCTGAATCCTGCCTATACAGCTCTGCTCGGACAAACCACGCAATTTATTTCGCTTGATTTGCGGACCTATAGCCTGGCCCCCGGATATGCGCATAACTTCATTATTAAGAAAAATTACTTCGTCAGTTTGATGCTGGCACTGGGTCCGGCGCTTCAGGATTTCCGGTACACTGATGTTTCGGGCAACCAGTTTATCGATACAGGGGTAAACAGCTTTGTTGACACCAGGCTTGCGCTCGGTTATAGTAACGATCGCTTTTTCGCGGGGATCACACTTTCTGCGCAGCTTCGAAACCTGGTTTTTGAGGAGATCAGGTTCACGAGTACCAGCTCAACGGCCCGGATTCTTTTTGGGTGGCGGTTCATGGAGACCGGGTTCCTGAAAAAGAGCGTATGGGATCTCCTGCCACCTTGGGGGAAAAAGGAGGTGGAATAATTTTTGGATTGCCCACGGATGGCACGAATAATCTGTGGTAATCTGTGCAATCAGTGGCAACCCTTTTTATTTCTTTTTGGGATACTCATACAGGACCATCTCTCCACACCCCCAGTGCGCCTCTTTCCATTGATTGATGTTCAGGCGTGCCGAGACAAAACCCGCGGTGGGAATATTATTGATCTCTTCGTTTAGCAAATCATTGGCAAACTCGGTGAGGCCGGGATTGTGACCAACAACCATCACGGCTTTGTGACTGTCACTTAGCGAGTGGAGGACATCGAGGATCGTATCTCCGCCAGCGTGGTAAAGTTTGGGTTCTTCGTGAATCGATTTGGTTTTGTAGCCCAATTCTCCGGCCACGAGCTGGGCAGTAGCCAGTGCGCGGTTGGCCGGGCTGGAGCAAATCAGATCGGGCGAAACATTTTCCTTCCGGAGCCGCTTGCCCATGCGCGGTGCGTCTTTTTTGCCCCGGTCGTTCAGCGGCCGCTGGAAATCATCAAGGTCAGGATCTTCCCAGCTTGACTTGGCGTGACGAAGGATGTAGAGCGTCTTCATAGGGTGAAGATAGGGATTGACGTTGATTAGATTTTGACATAAATCAAATTTGAAAGATTAAGAGACATGAATTGAGGTTCACGCGAAGTTTGTTCTGGCCTGCTCCTCAACATTCTCTATCCACAATTCGCCATTCAAAGCTATCTTTGCCCCCATGAGCGGGATGCCAATTCGCAAACGACTGAAGTACACAGCGATTTATTGGGCGGTATTGTCCACCATTTTCATTTCCCGACTGATGCCGCGCACCTGGTGGCTCAGCTTGTTTGGATGGATCGGAAAAATCGTCTACCGATTTCCATCCCGCTACAAGGATCTGGTCATTCATCACCTGGGTCTCGCCTTTGGAAAGGAGAAGTCATCGGAGGAGATTCTGGCGCTGAGCAAGGAAGTGTACGTCATGTTGGCCAAGAATGGCGCAGATGTCATTCGTTCATGGAGCGTGGAAACGCTTGAGCAGCTCCAGAAATTTGTCAAGATCGAGGGCAAGGAGTACGCAGACCGGGCATTGGCTAAAGGCAAAGGCATCATTTATTTCACTGGACATATTGGTGCATTTGAGCTGATGATCACCGCCATGGGGCTCAATGGGATGCCGTTCATGGTGGTTGGCACCGCCCTCAAAGATGAGCGGCTCAATGACATTGTTGTTCGCTTCAGGGCCAAGCACGGTTCGGAACCCATTTCTCGCGGGAGGGAGACGTTTAAGCTGATCAAGGCACTGAAGTCCGGCGGCGCCGTAGGCATGCTCATCGATCAGGATACCAGGGTGAAGAGCCGTTTTGTGGATTTCTTTGGTATGCCGGCATCTACGCCCGTTGGTGCCGCGCTAATGGCCATGAAGACCGGCGCTGCGGTAGTCCCTGCGTTGATTCACCTGGGAGAAGACAATCTCCAACACATGATCCTCTACCCTGAAGTAGAAATGGTCAACACGGGCGACGAGGAGAGAGACATGGTTACGAATACCCAAACGCTAAGCACAATACTTGAAAACGCTATCCGTCGCCATCCGGCCCAGTGGGTGTGGATGCATGAGCGGTGGAAAACCAAGCCGGGGGAAGAAGTGGTTTAATTTGAAAATTAGACAATTTGAAAATTTGAAAATGGAGCGGCCCTTGTCATGCTGAGCGGAGACGAAGCATGAGCAGACGAAGCAGGACTCAGACGAAGCATGACAACGGGTTTCCCTCGTCAGAATCGTTCAGTGCCTGACTACTTCCGCTGACTGACAGTAGTCTGAGATGTTTGTGGTCTGCCTGTCGCTGACTCAGCCCTGTTGGGGCGACATTTTGATAACGAACGCATCTCCCCACGCGTAAGGTTACTTCGCTTCATCGCTTAAAGATGAAGTACACAGCCAGTACCAGGAACACGAACCCAATCATGTGGTTCAACCTGAACGTTTCATTTTTGAAGAAGATCAGTGAAAAGACAACGAAGACCACCAGTGTGATCACTTCCTGGATCACTTTCAGCTGAACAAGTGTAAATGGACCTCCAAACTCGCGGAAACCGATGCGGTTGGCAGGGACCTGCAAAGCGTACTCGAACAGCGCTATGCCCCAGCTAATGAGGATGATGCTCACCAGGCCGAGGTTCTGGCTCCAGGTCATCTGCTTGAAGCGGAGATGACCGTACCAGGCGAAGGTCATGAAGGCGTTGGAGAGGGCGAGGAGTGCGATGGTTGTTAGGGCTTTCATCAGCAGATTGTGAATTGAATTTCTGGTGTGTGTCCACTCGAGAAGTTGACAGTTGACAAAGGGCAGTTGACAAGGTGCCTCCCAGACGTCGGAGCATCTTGTCAATTGTCAACTGGCGTTAACCGCTCAAGTAGATGAGTCCGATAGTCATCCTTTAAAAGGGTACCATTGTCAACTCTTCCACGGGCATCTACTTCACTAATTTCTTGTATTTGATTCGATGCGGCTGATCATCCCCCAGTCGCTTCTTCTTGTTTTCTTCATACTCGCTGAAAGTACCCTCGTACCAGAACGCCTGTGAGTCACCTTCAAAGGCCAGAATGTGCGTACAAACGCGGTCGAGGAACCACCGGTCGTGCGAGATAATCACGGCACAGCCACCGAAGTTTTCGAGGGCCTCCTCCAGGGCACGGAGCGTGTTCACGTCAAGGTCGTTGGTCGGCTCGTCCAGGAGCAGCAGGTTGCCACCCTGCTTGAGGGCGATGGCCAGGTGGGCACGGTTGCGCATACCTCCGGAGAGCTCTTTTACCTTCTTCTGCTGGTCATTGCCGTTGAAGTTGAACTTGCCGACATAGGCCCGCGCATTCATCTCCTTACCGCCAATAAGGATCAGGTCGTTGCCACCTGTGATCGCCTGGAACACGGTGTCGTCAGGTTTCAGATCATCGTGCTCCTGATCCACGTAGGCGATCTTCACGGTATCCCCGACGGAGAATGTGCCAGCATCAGGCTTTTCTTTGCCGGTAATCATTTTAAACAGTGTGGTCTTTCCCGCGCCGTTAGGACCGATGATGCCAACGATTCCAGCCGGAGGAAGCGAGAAGGTCAGATTTTCATACAGAAGTTTGTCGCCATAGGCCTTTGAAACGCCATTGGCCTCAATGACTTTGTTGCCAAGTCGCGGTCCGGGAGGAATGTAGAGTTCCAGTTTCTCTTCCTTCTCGCGGGCATCCTCGCCCAACAACTTCTCGTAAGCGCTCAGGCGCGCCTTTCCTTTGGCATGCCTTCCCTTCGGGCTCATGCGTACCCATTCCAATTCGCGTTCCAGGGCTTTCTGCCGCTTCGATTCCGTTTTTTCTTCCTGCTTCAACCGCTTTTGTTTCTGATCCAGCCAGGATGAGTAGTTCCCTTTCCAGGGAATCCCTTCACCACGATCCAGTTCGAGGATCCACCCGGCAACATTGTCGAGAAAATAGCGGTCGTGGGTAACAGCGATGATGGTGCCCTTGTATTGGCGAAGGTGTTCCTCCAGCCACTGCACGGATTCTGCATCCAGGTGGTTGGTTGGCTCGTCAAGCAACAGTACATCGGGTTCCTTCAACAAGAGTCTACACAGCGCGATCCGTCGCTTTTCTCCTCCGGACAGGTACTCCACTTTCGCATCGGGAGGGGGACAGCGCAGGGCATCCATGGCGCGTTCGAGTTTGTGGTCGAGATCCCAGGCGTTGACTGCATCCAACTTCTCCTGGACCTGTCCTTGCCGCTCAATAAGTTTCTCCATCTTGTCCGGATTTTCCATGATTTCCGGATCTGCAAACTTCTCGTTGATCGCCTCAAATTCTTTGAGGAGGTCGACAGTCTCTTTCACACCTTCTTCGACGATTTCTTTAACTGTCTTCGTCTTGTCGAGTTGGGGTTCCTGTTCAAGCATACCCACTGTGTAAGTCAGATCGGAGACCACTTCACCCTGGAACTCCTTGTCGATACCGGCGATGATGCGAAGTAGGGATGACTTACCCGAACCATTGAGGCCGAGCACGCCGATCTTGGCGCCGTAAAAAAAGGAGAGATATATATTCTTGAGTACCTGTTTCGACGGGGGGTAGATCTTGTTGACACCCGTCATGGAAAAAATGATTTTTTCGTCGGCCATAAAGAAATATTGCGTTGAGGGCGCAAATATGCAGTTTTTCGTTGGGAGTCCAACTGTGTAACGGGGCTATTTAGGCGCTCTGCGGGGGGTCTGGGGGAAAGGTCCCAACAATGGCAGGCATGGCTATTGACTATGGGCTATTTAATTCTATTTTTGCGGGAATTTTAAACGCCACTATGTACTGGACACTGGAATTGGCCTCATACCTGGAAGACGCGCCCTGGCCGGCTACAAAAGACGAGCTGATTGATTTTTCCATTCGTTCCGGCGCACCGCTTGAAGTGGTGGAAAACCTCCAGGAACTTGAAGACGACGGTCAGCCATACGAGAGCATCGAAGAGATCTGGCCGGATTACCCGACGAAGGAAGACTTCTTCTTCAACGAAGACGAGTACTAGAATTTGAGAATTGATCAATTTGAGAATTTGAAAATGGGAGTTCAACCTGGGCTCCCCTTTCTTTTTTGCAGGGACTGTTCGAACGGCTATTTCCTTCTTCCGAGCAACGCTTCTGCCACTATCAAGTCCTCTGCGGTGGTGATCTTAATGTTTTCGTAGCTTCCCTCAAACAAGGAAATCATATGCCCCGCACGCTCAGCAACGCTGGCGTCATCCGTGAGACTGGGATCTTCCTTCATTTCGTAAGCTTTGCGGATTAGATCGAGATCAAAGGTTTGGGGTGTTTGAATGAGGCGGAATTTTGAGCGATCAACGGCTCTCGTCGTATCCTGATCGGTCATCCTCAAGGACTCCTTCAGACGTACCGAGGCAATCGCTGTTCGGTGCACGGCAGCAAGCCGGAAGGAGGCGCCGATGATATCCTCGCTAACCAACGGCCGCACACCATCGTGTATGGCAACGAGTCCGCTGCCTGATATTTTCTCAAGACCACGCTTTACGGACTGAAAGCGGGTGTCACCGCCGGTTTGTAGCGTCACAGGGAGTGCGAAGTCATATTTTTTCACCAGGTCCTTCCAGGTGATCATGTCATCTTCGGGAAGGACAAGCACGATGGGCAAAGCGGATGAATACCGATGGAAGGCCTCCAGGGTATAAAAAAGTACAGGCTTGCCATTCAGTTCAATGAACTGCTTGGGCGTGGCACTCTTGATGCGAGTGCCCTTTCCGCCGGCGACAATAAGCGCGTGTTCTTTTCGAGTCAAGCGTGAATGAATGTAGCGTGCAAATTAGTGAATTGGTTAGAGGCCACAAGATGAAGGGATGCCGGGGCGCGGGGTCCTGGGCGCGGGGTACTGGATGCTGGGTACTTGGCACTGGCTCAGTCTGGTTGTTGGATCGCCCTTTTCTTTAACTTTGGTAAACCCTTAAGCTATGCCCCGCATAATTCTGTTGTTTCTCAATGCTGCCGCCATTGGATTTCTCATTCATCGTCTGTTGAGAATCTACGAGCAGGTCCCTTCCGGCACCAAAAAGAATGTGATGCTGGCATCGGGCATTATATTGTTGTTACTGCCGGTGACCATGGTCATTGGCTTCATCCAGCCAACGCCCGTATATATGATCGTATATCCGATTGGAATCGGAATGTTTATCTACCTCGTGCGCCTTCAAATCAGATGATCAGCATCGCGTCGCCGTAGGTGAGAAATTTGTATTTCTCTTTCTTGGCCGTCTGATACGCTTGCATAACCAGATCAAAACCTCCGAACGCGCATGCCATCATGAGCAGGGTGGATTCGGGCTGGTGGAAGTTGGTGACAAGTCCGCTGCAGATCTTGAACTCATAAGGGGGAAAGATGAACTTGTCCGTCCATCCTTCACGTTCTTTAAGGCGGTTGTTAGCCGATACGGCAGTCTCCAGGGCGCGCATCGACGTCGTGCCGATAGCGCAGACTTTGTTTTTCTCGTCGAGTGCCTTATTTACAATCTTCACGGCTTCCGGTCCGACAATAAAGTTCTCGGAGTCCATTTTGTGTTTGGTCAAATCTTCGACATCTACTGCTCGAAAGGTTCCAAGGCCAATGTGCAGTGTCACATATGTCATGTCAATCCCTTTCAGTTGCATGCGCTTCATCAGCTGGCGCGTAAAGTGGAGTCCCGCTGTGGGAGCGGAAACGGCACCTTTCCTCTTTGCGTAAATGGTCTGGAACCGGTCTTTGTCGGCCGCTTCAATCTTTCGCTTGATGTACTTCGGTAACGGTGTTTCGCCCAGTGTCTCAACAATCTTGTCGAAGGCCTCAGCATCTCCGTCAAACAGGAACCGGATCGTTCGTCCACGGGAGGTTGTATTGTCAATGACTTCAGCGACAAGGTCTCCGTCGCCAAAATAGAGTTTATTGCCAACACGAATCTTCCTTGCGGGATCAACGAGCACATCCCACAAATGCATCTCGGCATTCAGCTCACGGAGCAGGAACACCTCGATCTTGGCGCCGGTTTTCTCCTTGCGGCCATATAAGCGGGCCGGAAACACGAGGGTGTCATTACCGACAAATACATCACCTTCCCCGAAGTAGTTGACAATGTCTTTGAAAACTTTGTGTTCGATCTTGCCGGTTTCTTTATGGATGACCATCAGGCGCGCGTCGTCGCGATTTTCGGCTGGGTGCAGGGCAATGAGATTGTTGGGCAGATCGAATTTGAATTCGGATAACTTCATAGGGAGCAGGTGTGTGTATTCGGGTGGATTATCTGGAAGCCGGCAAGGTACAATACAGGAAGCGGGCCGGACGTTCGATTCATAAGCTTACGGGCTTGTGGCCTCCTCGCGGATGAGGCCTGTTTTTAAATGAGGCAGCAAAAATAAGGCTTTTGTTTTAATTCGGGCCATTTTACAACCGAAATGAATTAATTCGCGTTTATTTGTCCATGCTTGTACTGCGTCTGATAGCCGAGAGTTTTGCCTTTGCCTGGAAAGCCCTCAAAGCCAATGTTCTGCGAACTATCCTCTCCCTGCTGGGGGTAACGGTTGGTATTTTTGCCATAATCGCGGTTTTCACGCTGGTTGACTCGCTGGAGAAGAACATCAAGGAGAGTTTCAACTTCCTGGGAACCTCCACAATTTATGTAGGCAAAATGCCCTGGGCCCCTGAGGGGAACGGCCCCTACAAATGGTGGGAGTATTTTCGTCGTCCCACGCCTTCGGTCAATGAGTTTCGATTTCTGAAAGCCACGTTGCGCAACAGCACGGCCATTTCCATCCATGCGGCACGAGGCGGGGTGACAATAAAAAGAGGCAGCAGCAGTATCGGCGATATTGGACTACGGGGTACTGGCGATGGATATGATGAGGTATTCGATCTCAATATCGAAAGCGGTCGTTTCTTCACTCCTGAAGACATCACAGCCGGACGAAGCGTTGCCATCATGGGGTTTGAAGTCGCCCAGGCACTTTTCCCCAATTCCGACGCCATTGGCCAAAACATTAAAATCAAGGACCTCAGCTACAAGGTGGTTGGAATTCTGAAGCGCGAAGGTCAGAGTTTCATCGGCATGCGAAGCAACGATTTCTCTGTCCTGGTACCTTACAATTCTTTCCGCAAATTATACCAGACCGGTACAGGCAACTGGCGTGAGGTGGAATCCACGATCAGCGTAAAAGGATCCGAGCTCGACCTTGGCCTGGTAGAACTTGAAAATGAAATGCGCGGGCTTATGCGCGGAAGACGCGGCATACGTCCTGGAGATAAAGACAATTTTGCTTTCAACCGTCCGGAGGCCATAGCTAATGCCATCAGCGGATTGTTTGACGTTGTTGGTGTCGCTGGCTGGATCATCGGCGGGTTCTCTATCCTCGTTGGAGGATTCGGCATTGCCAACATTATGTTTGTCTCCGTCAAGGAGCGTACTCCCATTATTGGTCTCCAGAAATCGCTCGGCGCCAAAAACTACTTCATCCTCTTTCAATTTCTCTTCGAGGCCATTTTCCTGAGCCTTATCGGAGGACTGGCGGGGATTTTCCTGGTCTTCTTGCTCACGCTGGCACCCTTTGGAACCTTGCAGGTGGCGCTTAGTGCCAAAAACATAATCCTTGGGCTCGGGGTTTCCTCTGTCATTGGGCTCATTTCCGGAATTGTCCCTGCCGCAGTGGCCGCCCGGCTTGATCCTGTGATCGCTATTCGGGCCAACTAGCCGTTGGATCATATTTTTTGATAAATGGTCATGCACAGCGCATGACCATTTTCTATTTTAGCACGAAGCCGAGATCCTCGCGCAAACCTAAACGCACCGTTTCATGAAGCACATCTTGATTTTCCTCCTGGGTATATCCTTGATCACCCATGGTCAGAAGGCCCCGAAATGGGATGTCGCCAATCCGACAGGCCAATGGAATCACAAAGATGTCCCGCTGTCAACCGATGAAGGAACCTGGATGAATCTTGATGTCAGTCCCGACGGAAAGCTGATCGCATTTGACCTGCTGGGGGATATCTACATCATGCCGGCCAGTGGCGGGGAAGCCAAAGCACTTCGCAGCGGGCTACCCTTTGAGATTCAGCCTAAATTCAGCGCCAATGGAAAGTACATTGCTTTCACGAGCGATGCCGGCGGTGGCGACAATATTTGGGTGATGAAGACAGACGGATCCGAGGCGCGGCAAGTAACGAAGGAGGATTTCAGGCTACTCAACAATGCAGCCTGGACACCCGATGGCAACTACCTCATCGCGCGCAAACACTTTACATCCCAGCGCTCTCTGGGTGCCGGCGAGATGTGGATGTATCATATCTCCGGCGGAAGTGGCATCCAACTCACCAAGCGCCGCAATGATCAGCAGGATGTGAATGAGCCGACAGTTTCGCCTGACGGTAGGTATTTGTATTTCTGCGAAGACATGTATCCGGGTGGTTTCTTCCAATACAACAAAGACCCCAATCAACAAATATATGTGACGCGTCGATATGACCTGCTGACCGGCGACATGACCGACATCACGGGGGGACCAGGTGGAGCGGCGCGCCCACAGATTTCCCGCGATGGAAAGAAATTGGCCTTCGTGCGTCGTGTCAGAGAGAAGACAGTACTTTTTGTCCATGATCTGGCTACCGGTGAAGAACGCCCTGTGTACGATGACCTCAGCAAGGATCAGTCGGAGGCCTGGGCCATTCTGGGCGTTTACCCAAACTATGCTTGGACCCCCGACCAGTCGGCCATCATACTCTGGGCTAAGGGAAAGATTCGCAAGGTTGACTTGTCCACCCTGACTGTATCGACCATTCCATTTAAAGTATCCAATAATGTCAAGGTTGCTCAGGCACTACATTTCAAGAACGATGTCTTCCGTGATAATTTTACCAGCAAGGCCATCCGGGGTGCAGTCACGTCACCCGATGGCAAGACATTGGTGTTTAATGCCGCAGGGTATTTGTGGAAAAAGGAACTTCCTGGAGGAACACCGTCAAGGCTCACAACCGGAACGGACCTGGAGTTTGAGCCGGCCTTTTCGTCCAATGGATCGGAAATTGTTTACGTAACATGGACTGACGAACAGCGGGGTGCCATTATGAAGTTCAGCCTGACCGCCAAGGGCGCCAAGCCAATCAAAGTGACAACCGAAAAAGGAATCTACCGTCAACCATCCTTCTCACCTGACGGAAGCAAGATTGTCTATGTGAAGGATGACGGCAGTGATCACATGGGGCATACGTTTGCGACAAACCCCGGCATGTACTGGATTCCGGCAACCGGAGGAACCGCCATGATGATCAGGGCCGAAGGCAACTATCCGACATTCAGCAAGGATGGCAAACGGATTTACTATCAAACCGGAGGCGGTACCAAGTCATTGAAAAGTGTAAAACTGGATGGAACAGACGAACGTGTTCTCGCTACATCGCGCAATGCATTCCGTCTCGCGCCCAGTCCGGATGAGCAATGGCTGGCGTACGTTCAACAATACAAAGTGTATGTGGCGGCCATGCCGATGACGGGCAAGACGCTGGAAATGGATGCCAGGGGTGACAATGTTCCGGTGAGTCAGGTTGCCCGTGATGCGGGAATCAGCATTCACTGGACAGGCGATAGCCGTAAAGTATGTTGGACGCTGGGTGACGAATATTTTTCAAACGAACTCAAAGACCGGTTTCGTTTCCTGGATGGTGCTCCCGCTACGCTTCCAGCGATTGACACCCTGGGGACAAAAATCGGGCTCTCAATCAAATCAGATGTTCCCGATGGCAGGATAGCCTTTCGGGGAGCGCGCATTATTACCATGGAGGGCACAGAGGTCATTGAAGATGGTGTAGTCATCATCAACAAGAATAAAATTGAAGCCATTGGCAAACGAACGGACATCCAAATCCCGAACGGTGCCAAAATCATCGAAGCTGAAGGGAAGACCATCATGCCGGGCCTGATTGACGTCCATGCGCACATCGGCAATTTCCGGTTTGGCCTGAGCCCACAAAAGCACTGGCAATATTATGCCAACCTGGCATTTGGGGTTACAGCGAGCCACGATCCTTCATCCAACTCTGAGATGATTTTCAGTCAAAGTGAGATGGTGAAATCAGGAGCCATGGTGGGTCCGCGCATTTTCTCAACGGGAACCATTCTCTATGGGGCAGAGGGATTGGCCAGAACTGTGGTCAACAACCTCGACGATGCCCGAAGTGCCATCCGCCGGACCAAGGCCTTTGGCGCTTTTTCGGTAAAGAGCTATAACCAACCCCGCCGTGATCAGCGGCAACAGATCATACAGGCATCAAGGGAAATGAATGTAGAGGTTGTTCCTGAGGGCGGATCGAATTTCTTTATGAATATGTCCATGATCATGGATGGACATACCAGCATTGAACACAACATTCCGGTGGCCCCCATCTACCAGGATGTATTAACGCTGTGGGGGAACAGTGGAACGGCCTACACGCCGACATTGATTGTGAATTTCGGCGGCATGAGCGGAGAATACTATTGGTATCAGCATTCCAATGTCTGGGAGAATGATAAACTGCTGACGTTCACACCTCGTTCCATTATTGATTCACGGAGTCGTCACCGGACCATGATTCCGGAGAAGGAATATGAAATCGGCCACATCCTCACCTCGCAGGCATGTAAGAAACTCAGCGATGCCGGTGTCAAGGTGAATGTCGGTGCTCATGGGCAGATACAGGGCATTGGCGTGCACTGGGAAATGTGGATGCTGGCGCAGGGGGGGATGACATCCATGGAGGCACTGCGGGCGGCTACCATGAATGGGGCAGCACTGCTGGGTATGGATGCAGAGATCGGATCACTGAAGGCTGGCAAGCTCGCTGACCTCATTGTGCTCGACAAGAACCCATTGGAGGATATCCGGAATTCCAACTCCGTTCGCTATACCATGATCAACGGTCGCCTGTATGAGTCTGCGACGATGAATGAGATTGGAAATTATTCCAAAGCCCGGTCCAAATTCTTCTGGGAGCAAAGCGGTTACAGTCCGTCGTTCAACTGGCACGAAGAGGCCGTTGGATGCAGCTGCCAGCAGAATTAGCCTTCGATCAACTTCGATCAAGGCTTCGGGAGCCTCAGGCACCTTCGGGTACCCACCATCGGATGAGGCGTCTGAGGCCCTCGAAGACGCCGACATGCTCTCGAAGACGCTGAAGCGCTACACCGCTGCTGCCTTCTCCAGGGCAACGGGATCGGCCATCAATTTTTCTTTGATCTTCTTCTCCAGTTCATCACTTAGTTCGGGATTGTCTTCAATGAGTTGCTTGACTGCATCGCGGCCTTGTCCGAGTTTATTCCCGTTGTAGGCAAACCATGAGCCTGACTTCTGTATGATGTTCAGCTCGACACCGATATCGACAATTTCGCCGGACTTGGAGATCCCACGGCCGTACATGATATCAAACTCTACTACTTTAAAGGGAGGTGCAACTTTGTTTTTTACAACCTTGACCCGTACCCGGTTGCCGGTAATGTCATCGCTGCTTTCCTTGATTTGGCCGATCCGGCGAATATCCAAGCGGACAGAGGCGTAGAATTTCAAGGCATTGCCCCCGGTTGTTGTTTCCGGGTTGCCGAACATGACACCGATCTTCTCGCGCAACTGGTTGATGAACACGCAGGCGCATCCGGTCTTGCTGATCGTGCCGGTAAGTTTGCGCAGGGCCTGCGACATCAGGCGGGCATGAAGACCCATCTTGCTTTCGCCCATCTCACCTTCCAATTCTGCTTTGGGTACCAGGGCGGCGACCGAGTCGATAACAATAATGTCGATGGCGCCAGAGCGTATCAGGTGGTCGGCAATTTCCAGTGCTTGCTCGCCGTTGTCGGGTTGTGAGATCAACAGGTTCTCCGTGTCGATACCCAATTTTTCAGCGTAAGCCTTATCAAAAGCGTGCTCGGCATCGATGAACGCAGCCAATCCTCCTTTGCGCTGTGCCTCGGCAATGCAATGCAGGGTCAGCGTGGTCTTTCCGGAAGATTCCGGACCATAGATTTCGGTAACCCGTCCTCTTGGAATGCCGCCAATACCGAGCGCTACGTCCAGCCCAATGGAGCCGGTAGAAATGGCCGGAACATCCATGACTTTCTCGTCACTCAATTTCATCACCGTTCCTTTCCCGTACGTCTTGTCAAGTTTGTCGAGGGTCAGTTGAAGGGCTTTCAGTTTTTCTTTTGCGTCGCTCATATATTTTAAGTATTGAAGTGTTTGTCCATTCCTCTGCAAGGTAAGTATTCGATGTGTCAACTTGTGTCACCGCGAAAACATTGACTTCCGGAAGTGAACTACACCAGCCAAAAGTCAGGTTGCGAAGATGAAATTACCATTCCAATACTACTACGGAAACTGACTCCTGCCTAATTCTCGCAGTCCGGAAAACCTGACATTATTTTAAGTCACTAATCCTTAACGTTTAACGGGCAACAATCTTAATTTGCACTTTCATGCGTGCACTCCTGATTCTTTTTTTTGCCCTCCGGGTGACAACGGGCTGGTGCCAGTTGAACAACCGGGTCTTTGAGGACCGCATGGCCCTTGACCCAGCTGATTCCGGCAAATTGTTTGTCGGCGTCAATACTTTGGGTTTCTTTAAGAATAACGAGTATAAAAAAACCCTTATTGAGGGATATACCCTCTTTGGCTATCAGTTTCAGCCATTTCTCAGCTACCACCTGACCCCCAATATCCGGATTGATGCTGGAGGATTCTTTCAGAAGGACTTTGGCAACAATAACGTTTCCACCGCGGCCCCGGTGTTTTCCATTAAGTGGAAATCCCGCCACTCGTCAGTCATTTTTGGAACGCTCGAAGGGAGCCTGAACCACAGACTCATCGAGCCCCTCTACGATTTTGAGAGGGTGCTCATCAATCGCCTTGAAACTGGGATACAGTTCCAGTTTGAAAATGACGGCCTCTTTGCTGATGCATGGTTTGACTGGCAAAACGCGCAGTACTGGCGGGATACGAAGCAAGAGCAATTTGTCGGCGGACTTTCCCTGCAAAAGCGAATCGCTCAATTTGGACCCGGGGCCTTGTACGTGCCGCTGCAGATCGTCGGTCGTCATCAAGGCGGTCAGCTCGATATTGCCGGTCTACCAGCCCAGACAGTGATCAATTCAGCAGTGGGTGTCAAATGGGTTCAGCCAGTCAACGGTTTTGCCAGGGAATTCTCATTCAGCGGATACTATGTTTACGATAAAGATGTTTCCCTTACCCGGCAACCATACCTTGACGGCGACGGGGTGTACGTCAACGGCAGTGTGACTACCCACTTTGGTCTTGAGGTAATGGCTACCTATTGGCAGGCGCGTGAGTTTCTTTCCATCCAGGGCGGTCAAATCTATCCGTCTATCTCACCACAGGACAGCCGGACACTTCAGCCCTCGCCCAATTTGGTCATGCTGCGATTTCTCTATGATTATCGTGTAGCCGACGATTTTACCCTCTCCCTGCGCTATGAGCCTTACTACGACCTTGCTTTTAAGAGCTTTCAGTATTCGTATGGGTTCTACCTCAACTACCGGGCGCGATATTTCCTGACCAAGCCTGTACGCTGACTATGCTCAAACGAATTTTCGTCGTTGCAGCCATACTGCTGACCATTGCAGTCGTGTATTATTGGCCATTGATTAATTATGGCATTGGGCAAGGCCTGGGTCAATGGAAGATCATCCGTGAGGCCCGGCCTGTGGAAGAATTCCTGGCCGACCCTGATTTTCCCGACTCCCTGAAGACACGCCTTCAACTGATCCAGAAGGCAAGGCGTTTTGCGATTGACTCACTGGGCCTCCAAGACACAGAAAATTATACAAAGATGTATGACCAGAAGGGCGAAGAGCTGATGTGGTTGGTCATTGCCTGCGAACCCTTTCGTCTAGTAGAGAAGCGATGGGAGTTTCCCATCATCGGTTCCTTTCCATACAAGGGTTTCTTCGCCAGGGAAAAGGCTCAGAAGGAACGGGAAATGTTGGAAAGTCAGGGTTGGGATGTGGGAATCCGGACGGCCGGCGGATGGAGTACTTTGGGTTGGCTTACCGATCCTATTCTCAGCGGCATGTTGCGGCAGAGCGAAGGAGATCTGGCGAGTACCATTATTCATGAGATGGTTCACGAGACCATTTTCGTGAAAGACAGTTCGGAATTTAATGAGAACCTCGCCTCGTTTATCGGCGACCGAGCCGCTGAGCGTTTTCTGCTCCGGACGTTTGGCGACTCCTCAAAACAATACCAGGACTATATTCACCAGGACGACAACTATCGAAAAGTCATCGATCACTTGTTGCGGGGAACAGCATCACTGGACAGCCTTTACCAGACAATAAGAGAACTGGAGCCCATCGACGAAAAGAAAGCAAAGAAAGAAAAAGTCATACGGCGCATTGTTGAAACCTTTGACACCATCACCTACAGTGATGGAAGGAAGCGGCCGAATCGCTTTGGCGATCGCTTGCCCAACAACGCTTTCTTTATTGCATACCGAACGTATGAATCCAAGCATGACTACATGCTTGAGGAATGGAACAGAAGATTTGGGAAAGATCTGAAGAAAATGATTGATCATTATCGCAAGGTATACCCGTCATTGTAAACGAGCCCAGATTAAGGATTTGTTAATACCTCTGATTCCATTTTACATTGGGTGAATGTTGGGTAGCTTTGATCCGCAAAATAAGCCGCATATGGGTAAAAAACCCGCAAACAAGATCCTGGTTGTTGATGATGAAGAGGCCATACTTGAGTTACTGAAATACAATTTGGAGAAGGAAGGCTACGAGGTAAAAGTTGCCGCCAACGGCCAAACGGGTGTTGAGGTCGCGCGCAAATTTCGGCCCGATGTGGTACTGCTCGACATCATGATGCCCGTCATGGATGGTGTTGAAGCTTGCCGTCAGCTGCGCGCCAATCCCGACCTGGTCAATACCTTTATCGTTTTCCTTACCGCGCGGTCGGAGGAATACTCAGAAGTGGCTGCCTTCGACGTAGGGGCCGATGATTATATCACCAAGCCGATCAAACCCCGAGCGCTGATGAGCCGAATCCAGGCGTTGCTGCGCAGGGAAGCCAAAGGCTCAACAACCTCGGGGCAGATTAGCCTGGGCGATCTGGTCATCGATCGGTCCAGCTACACCGTGCGCCTGCAGGGAAAGGAAATCAACTTGCCGAAGAAGGAATTTGAGCTGCTCTACTTTCTCGCACAACATCCCAACAAAGTCTTCAGCCGTGATGATCTTTTGCAGAATATTTGGGGCTCGGATGTATATGTACTGGCGCGCACGGTGGATGTTCACATCCGTAAGGTTCGGGAAAAGATCGGGGATGACTACATTGCAACCGTAAAGGGAGTCGGTTACAAATTCAACCAGATTTAAGCATGGTATACAGCGCCAGGTCGATGGCCCTGCTACTGGCGGTGTTCATCGCCCTGGTGACAGTGCTATTTCTGTCGCTAATCAAGAGCGTATCCATGGAGGCCCTGCTCGTCGCCGGCCTGATCAGTTTTTCAGTTTCTTACCTGCTCGTCTATGTCACCCTTGAGTTTCTTGTGTTCCGCGAGATCAACAAGATTCATAAAATGCTGGCCAAGGTTCGCAAGAAGGAGCTTACGAATGTGGCAGGGCAGAAAGCAGGTGCCCTCAACCCACTGAAGAACATACATGAGGAAATTTCTGCCTTTGCATTGCTCAAGCAAAAGGAAATTGACGAACTGAAAAAACTTGAGCAGTTTCGGAAAGAGTTTGTTGCCAATGTATCACACGAACTGAAGACTCCGATTTTTGCTGCCCAGGGATTTATCCACACCCTCCTCGACGGTGCCATGGATGACAAGAATGTACGGGGAAAATTTCTCAAGAAGGCAGCCAAGAGCATGGATGGCCTTGACATGCTGGTCCAGGACCTGCTCACGCTGTCACAAATGGAGACCGGCGATATCAAGATGAAGTTTGATTACTTCGACCTGGTCACGGTGTGTGATGATGTGGTTGACCAGTTGGAGGAAAGGGCCAGGAAAAAGGAGATCAAGCTAAAAATGGTCAACCCGCACCAGAAGTTGCTGGTATTTGCCGACGTGCACCGTATTTCGCAAGTGGTAACCAATCTGGTCTCCAATGCCGTCAACTATACGCCGGAAGGAGGCGAGGTGACGATATCCTTTGACGTCAGCAAGAAAAACGTTACCACACTCGTTTCCGATACTGGTGAAGGAATACCGGCACAGCACTTGTCCCGGATATTTGAACGCTTCTACCGTGTAGACAAAAGCCGCAGCCGCGAGAGGGGAGGAACCGGCCTCGGACTCGCCATTGTCAAGCACATACTCGAAGGCCACAGCACCCGGGCGGAGGTTGAAAGTACAGTTGGCAAGGGATCGGTATTCAGCTTCAGATTACCACGCGCCAAGGATGACTGAGCTGATTCTATTTGTTGATAATCGAGTCACCCGACCGGCGAATTCTATAGCTTTGTCATCCAGTTATGGCGAAGCAGAAATCCATCCTATTCCGTGACCTGATCATCCACGAGGATCAGGATTTCATTGTCATTAATAAACCTCCTGGCCTCTCCACGCTGGAAGATCGGGTGGATACCCAAAACCTGCTCGCCATGGCAAGAGGATATGAACCGCAGTCCCAGGTTGGCCACCGGCTGGATAAGGACACCTCGGGTGTACTGGCCATCGCACGAAGTCCGGAGGCCTACCGGCACCTCAGCATGCAGTTTGAACACAGAACTGTCACTAAAATCTATCATGCCGTCGTGGATGGCAGGCACGATCTTCATGATGTAGTGGTCACGGCCCGCATTCTGAAACAGCCCGATGGTAATGTCAAACTTACTTCCCGCGGGAAGGATGCGGAGACACGGTTTTCTACCCTTGAGATCTTCTCAAAACACACCTGGGTGGAATGCAGGCCGCTGACAGGGCGGATGCACCAGATTCGCATACACCTTGCATCGCTGGGGGCGCCCATTACCGGCGATGAACTTTATGGTGGTAAACCGTTCTTGGTTTCCTCGATCAAGCGAAACTTTCGCATTAAGAAGGACACGGATGAACAGCCCCTCATGAAGCGGATGGCGTTGCATGCCTATACCCTGGAATTCAAGGGGTTGGAAGGGGCGTCGGTTTGCTGCACAGCCCCTTACCCGAAGGACTTTTCGGCCCTTCTGAACCAGCTAGGCGCAAAGCTCCCCGTAAAGTCCTGACCGCTCTTGCATAATCGCATTATTGGGTCTACTTTTGTGTCCCTTTTTGAAAAGGGCCTTTTTTAAGTAGTTAAACCGATTATTCAAGTGGATTCGATCAGTTACAAGACCAGGAATGCCAACAAAGCCAGCGTTGAAAAGAGCTGGGTTTTGGTGGACGCTGAGAACCAGGTTCTGGGCCGTGTGGCCAGCCAGGTTGCCAAGGTTATTCGCGGCAAGCACAAGACCAGCTACACGCCTCACGTAGACTGCGGTGACAACGTCATTGTCATCAACGCGGAGAAGGTGAAAATGACCGGAAAGAAGTGGACGGACCGCGTGATTTTCACGCACTCCGGATACAATGGCGGTCAAAAAGAATCGACCCCCAATATGATCAAGGGCAAACACCCTGAGCGTTTGATCGAGCACGCCGTTCGCGGGATGCTGCCGAAGAACAGCATTGGGCGTCAACTGTTCAGAAGCCTGCATGTGTATGCAGGTACTGCCCATCCGCACGAAGCACAGCAACCTAAAGTCATTAAATTCTAAGCCCCATTCATGGAGATTATCAATACCATTGGCCGCAGAAAGACATCCATCGCAAGAGTGTATGTGAAGCCTGGAAAAGGAACCATCGTGGTCAACGACCGCGAGCTGGCCGCCTATTTTGTATCTGAAATTCATCAGACTACTGTGAAGCAGGCGCTGACACTCACCAAAGCCGACGGCAGTTACGATGTAACAGTCAATGTTGAAGGCGGCGGGAGCAAGGGACAAGCGGAAGCCATTCGGCTTGGTATAGCCCGTGCCATCGTGACAATCAACAACGAGCACCGGCCGGCATTGAAGAAGGAGGGCCTTCTGACGCGCGATTCCCGAATGGTGGAGCGCAAGAAGCCGGGCCGCAGAAAGGCAAGAAGAAGATTCCAGTTCAGCAAACGTTAATATTTAGTATCCCATCGCATGGCAGATAAACTCACAACCCAGGAACTTATGGAAGCCGGTGTTCACTTCGGACACCTGACGCGGAAATGGAATCCCCGTATGGCGGAGTACATTTTCATGGAAAATAATGGCATCCACATCATCGATCTGAACAAGACACAGAAGGCCCTGGAAGAAGCAACGTATGCTATTAAGAACATTGTCCGCTCCGGCCGCAAGATCATGCTGGTGGCTACCAAGAAGCAGGCGAAGGATGTCATTGTGGAAGAAGCTACCCGACTGAACATGCCTTTCGTCACGGAGCGCTGGCTCGGCGGCATGCTGACCAATTTCGCGACAATCCGGAAGTCCCTGAAGAAGTTGGCCCAGATCGAGAAGCTGATGAAGGAAGATGCCTTCAACAATATCGCGAAGCGCGAGCGACTCATGATCTCCCGTGAAAAAGCCAAGCTGGAAAAATTGCTCGGTGGTATCACCGACCTGAACCGCCTGCCGGCTGCACTCTTTGTGATCGACGTAAAGCGCGAGCACATTGCCGTCAAGGAAGCTCAGAAATTGAACATCCCGGTTTTTGCGATGGTAGACACAAACTCGGACCCCTCTGATATTGATTTCCCGATTCCTGCCAACGACGACGCCTTCAAGTCGATTTCTATCATCACCAAGCACATCGCCAGGGCCATTGAAGAAGCACTGATGGAGCGCAAGAAGGACAAGGAGGAGACTGGCATCAAGAAGGAAGAGGACGAAAAGCGCAAAGTGGACGAAGCCGTTCAGGAAGCCTAATACTCTCCGGAAGCTCTCATTCGTCCTGCTTACCTGATCCGGAGGCAGGACTTTTTTTATAGGGAAGGGGCAGATTGAAGCAAACGAACAACGAACAACGATTAACGAACAACGAATATGTCAGCGATCACAGCACAAGATGTTAACAAGCTCCGCGCCATGACTGGAGCCGGAATGATGGACTGCAAGAAAGCCCTTACCGAGGCAGAAGGCGACTTTGAAAAGGCTATCGAAATTTTGAGAAAGAAAGGTCAGAAAGTATCTGCTTCACGTTCAGACAAGGAGGCAAAGGAAGGTTCGGTGTTTATTAAAGTGTCTGACGACAAAAAGGAGGCGGTGTTGATCGCCCTCAATTGTGAGACTGATTTTGTAGCGAAGAATGAGGAATTTCAGTTTTTGGGCAAGATGATCGCCGACACGGCCTTCGCCATGAAGTCAGCATCCAAAGAGGCACTTCTGAATGAGAAAGCGGGAGCGCTCACGCTGTCAGAAAAAATCACGGAACTTGTCGGCAAGATCGGTGAGAAGCTGGAAGTGAGTGAGTATGTGCGCATGAGCGGCGAAGTTGTGGTTCCTTATATCCACGCAGGCAGCAAGTTGGGTGTTCTGGTATCGCTGAAAGGTGTCAATGGCAAAGATGTAACCGATGCCGGTAAGGATGTGGGTATGCAAATCGCTGCCATGAATCCTGTGGCTGTCGATGAGACTTCCGTCGACAAGACGGTCATTGAAAAGGAACTTGAAATTGCCAAAGCGCAGATCCTGGCCGAAGGCAAACCCGCCAACATGGTCGACAAGATTGCCCAGGGGAAATTGCAGAAGTTCTACAAGGATAACACGCTGGTACACCAACTCTTTGTGAAAGACAGCTCCAAGACCGTAGCGCAGTATCTGGATAGCGTGTCCAAGGGTTTGTCGGTGGCCGAATTTAAGCGAGTGACTATCGGGTAATCACCTAGGCATTGTAACAGGAAGGGGGATTTTACATCCCCTTTTTTATTTGGTTGTTACCACCAGGCTACCGAGACCCGGAATCTCAAAATGGAAACTTGAAACCCGAAACACTATTTTCCGTATCCTTGTGTTCATAACAAGGTATAAAGCCTATGAAGTTGTTTATCTGATTCAATCCCAGACAAAGCTGGCTTGAATCACCCTGGCCTCCCGGCCGAATCCATGTCACCCATCAGTGGGTGTTGATTTGCATTTTATACCTTTAACAACTTCCCATGGAACTCCTTCGCAAAGCGTCGTCCTTCTTTTCTCTTTTCAAACAGGCTGTCCTCGGCACGGAACAAAATTTTACCGAAGGCAGCATCAACCGCGCCATATTTCTTCTGTCCATTCCCATGATTCTGGAGATGGCCATGGAGTCGCTGCTGGCTGTTGTCGACATTTTTTTTATCAGCCGGCTTAACGACAACAACGCGGTGACAGCCGTCGGACTTACTGAATCGGTGATCGCCATCGTTTACTCGCTGGCCATGGGCCTGGGCATGTCTGCCACAGCGATGGTGGCCCGGCGTGTAGGAGAGCAGGATCGAAAGGGCGCGGCCATTGGTGCTGTCAATGCCATGTACATCGGTGGGGTGATATCCTTGTTCATCACGGTTATTGGCCTTTTCTTTCATACAGACATTCTCCGGCTCATGGGTGCGAGCGATGAGGTCATCGCCGTTGGGTCGAATTACACGTGGTGGATGCTCACCGGAAATTTTACCATCGTTGCTCTCTTTCTGGTGAATGCCATCTTTCGCGGTGCGGGAAACGCCGCCATAGCCATGCATTCCCTCTGGATTGCCAACATTCTCAACATGATTCTCGACCCCATCTTCATTTTTGGCTGGGGACCGGTTCCCGCCTTTGGGGTGGAAGGCGCTGCCATCGCGACAAACATCGGCCGGGCATCGGGTGTCCTCTACCAGGTATTCTTTCTTCTGGGAAATCGTGGTATCATCCAGATTCAGCGGGAGACACTCACGGTTGACTATGGGGTTATTGGCCGGCTCCTAAAAGTAGCGGCTGGCAATGTCGGTCAATTTCTGATCTCGACGGCAAGCTGGTTGTTTCTCGCTCGCATCATCGTGAACTTCGGCAGTGGCGCGTTTGCCGGTTACCAGATAGCGATTCGCGTCATCATTTTCACGATCCTGCCATCCTGGGGCATGGCCAATGCAGCTGCAACGCTGGTGGGGCAGAACCTGGGCGCGAATCAGCCGGATCGTGCGGAGGCCTCCGTTTGGAAGGCTGGATTGCTCAACATGATCTTCCTCGGCCTGATCTCCATCGCCTTCTACTTTGTTTCTGAGCCGATCATGCGGATTTTCTCCGGTGATGAGGAGGTTGTGAAGTACGGCACGCAATGCCTGCGCATCGTTGCGTTTGGGTATGTATTCTACGGTTACGGGATGGTGATTGTACAGGCGTTCAACGGCGCCGGTGACAGCCGCACGCCGACGATTCTCAACCTTTGCTGCTACTGGTTTTTCCAGATTCCCCTGGCCTATGTGCTTTCGATGGAAATTGGCCTCGGTGCCCCTGGCGCATTTTGGGCGATTGCCATCGCCGAGTCTGTCATCGCGGTGGTCGCCATTCTTGTCTTCCGTCGCGGAACCTGGAAGCATGTCAAAATTTGAGGACTGTTCTTGAAACCAAAAGCGTTTCACTGTTCACCGTTTACCGATCACCGTTTACCGATTACCGTTTACCGCTTACTGCTTCCCACTTTCCGGCTTCCGAAACGCCGCCTTGGCTGCGCGCTCCAATTCATCGCCGGCTTTCTTCAGCGCTTTTCCACTTCCTTCCATCGCTCCTTATTTCCTGCTTCGGCCTTGAGCTTTTCGGCGGATATTTTCAGTTCTTCGTATTTCTTCCGGAGGTCGACCTCCAGGCGTGATCCAGCCTCATTGGCTTCACCTAAGAACTGATCGAGTCTCTTTCCGAAATCCTTAAGAATTTTCTCCGCCTTCCCTTCTTCGTTGGTTTCCATAATGGCACGTATTGGTATTGATTTCCTAAATTACGGACTTTAATTGAATCTTATGGAATCAGGTGCCGAAATAGATCCGCTGGAGAGAATACGGTTGTTACTGGAGTACAAGTCGACCGCCAAACAAGTCACCTACAAGAAGCTCTTGGCTGCCTTTGAATCCCTCGCCAAGGAATCAAAACGCGTCATAGCCGAGTTGAAGAAAAAAGTCCACTCAAGCGATGCGGATGTTACGCTGGAATACACGCGTGTCAATGACCATGAGTTTCAGGTCAAGCTCGCCGGCGATCTTATCATATTTGTGCTACACACCAACATCGTGACATTTGATGATACGCACGATGTGATGAAGGATCCGTATATCCGGTCGGCCGACATCAACCGGTATTTTGGACAAATCATGATCTATAATTTCATGTCAGATTCCCTGCAATTTCATCGCATCAATGATCCAGGGTATCTGCTGGCCCGTTTGCTGATCAATCATGACGGGCGTTACATTATTGAAGGTGAAGGAAAACTGGGCGTGGTGTTCAGCCACATTTCGGACGCGCCGATTACGGAAGGTGACCTCAACATCCTGGTGAAGCTGGCCCTTACGCTGGCCATAGAGAATGACCTGATGGCGCCGCCATACCCCCAAGTTAAATTCATCACCCTTCATCAGAAAATTGAAAAAACCCAGGAACTCGGCGCTGGCCAAAAGATTGGTTTTCGTATGAGTTACCACGCAAAGATTGAAGGTTAGAAAATCGGAAGATCTTCCCATATCGGTGGCTTTTGTTCTAATTTTGGATCTTTCCGGTTTGAAATAGAAAATTGAAAATTGAACATTGTTAGTTCCATAATACGCCTGACCCGTCAATGCCGCATCGGCTTTCTTGCGGTGATTATCCTGTTTTCGAGTGCGTGCGCGACGCACAAGCACAAACCACACAAGAAGCTCAAACCGGGCAAGCCAATTCCGTGCCCGATGAAAGACTGCTGATGCGCAAGATCATCATTGCCATCGATGGCTACTCTGCCTGTGGCAAGAGTACCACAGCCAAAGAGGTAGCCCGCATCCTTGGCTATCGTTACATCGATACCGGCGCCATGTACCGGGCGGTAACCCTTCATTTTCTGAACAAGCATGTTGCCCTGACTAACCCTAAGGAGGTATCAAGAGCACTCACAGAGATCCATATTACTTTTCGTGTTAACAAGGCCGGGTTGAGTGAAACGTACCTCAATGGACTCAATGTTGAGAAAGATATACGCGACATGCGTGTTTCCGAGTGGGTAAGTCAGGTGAGTGCCATTCGGGCCGTGCGGCACGACATGGTCGAGCAACAGCGCAGAATGGGAAAAGAGCGTGCCGTCGTGATGGATGGACGGGATATCGGAACCGTGGTATTCCCAGACGCGGAATTGAAGATGTTCATGGGCGCCGACATTCTAATCCGGGCTTTCCGCAGACAACGGGAACTGCTTATCCGTGACGAAATGGTTGATATTGACACCATCATCGACAACCTCCTGAAGCGCGACGAGATTGACAGCACCCGTAAGGAAAGCCCACTTCGAAAGGCTGCCGATGCTATTGACTTGGACACCACCCACATTACCATCGAAGAGCAGGTTGACGAGGTCGTCAGGCTGGCTGTTTCTCGGATTGTGCAAGGTCGTCGGTAAGCCATCGGCACCGTCAGTCAAAAAGAGTCAAAAAACCCCAAAAAAACCTTGCAGGGAGTGGATTATTACTAATTTTGCCTTGGCCTAAAACCCCTATTTCTTTATCTGATTCCATGGGCAAATTCATCCGTCTCAAGAAGGGATTTACTATCAATCTTGCTGGCAAAGCATTTCCAAAAATCGGAGAAACTGCACCGGCCGATACGGTTGCCATCAAGCCGTCCGATTTTCAAGGAGTTTACATACCCAAACTGATGGTCAAGGAGGGAGACCCGGTCAAGGCGGGCACTCCATTATTCCACGACAAGAAACTCGAAGCCGTTCAGTTCACCTCTCCGGTAAGTGGAGAAGTTGTCCGCATCACGCGCGGTGACAAACGCAAGCTAATAGAGGTTGTTGTCCTTGCCGACAAGACTACAGAATACCACGCCTTCAAAAAATACTCTGTATCGGATATCGCCAACCTCTCCGCCGAAGAAATAAAAACGCAGATGCTGGCTTCCGGTGTCTGGACCAACCTGGTGCAGCGTCCGTTTGGTGTTCTGGCGGAACCAACGGCAGTACCCAAGGCCATTCATATTTCCGGATTTGATTCTGCTCCGCTCGCACCCGAATACAGTCTTCTTTTCAAAGGGCAGGATCATTTTTTTCAGACCGGTGTGGACATATTGAGAAAACTGACACCTGGGCTCATTCACATTAACATTCATACCGGCAGTGATCTTTCTACCGTTTTCTCCCAGGCCAAAGGAGTTGAAGTCAACAAGTTTTCCGGGCCGCATCCCGCTGGCTGCGTTGGCGTGCAAATCCATCATATCGACCCGATCAACAAAGGTGATGTTGTCTGGACGATCAATCCTTTCGGCGTCATCCAGATTGGCAAGTTGTTCCTTCAGGGAATCTATGATGCGTCAAAACTGGTAGCCGTCACTGGGTCGGAGGTGAAGGATCCGCAGTACGTCCGCACGGTAACCGGTGCATCCGTAAAATCACTCATTGCCAACAACCTTACCTCTGAAAATGTGCGCGTCATTTCAGGAAATCCGCTTACGGGTACGCGGGTTGACAGGAGTGGCCACCTGGGATTCTATGATCAGCAGATTACAGTGCTGCCGGAAGGAAATCATTATGAGTTCGTGGGCTGGATCATGCCCGGTGCCAACAAGCTGAGCTTTCAACGTGCATGGGGCTTGTTTTCTTTTCTCATGCCAAACCATGAATACAAGGTAGATACCAATACGCATGGTGAGCCTAGAGCACTTGTTCAAACCGGTGTGTTCGAGCAGCTTGTGCCGATGGACATTCTTCCGGGCCATCTCATCAAGAGTATTCTGGCGGAAGATATCGACGAGATGGAAGCCCTGGGTATTTATGAAGTTATTGAAGAAGACTTTGCTTTGTGTGAGTTTGCCGATGTATCCAAACATAATGTGCAGGAAATTCTCCGGGATGGACTGGAATTGATCCGCTTGAGCTAACGGCCTATGAAGTTCTTGAGAAACCAGCTTGACACGGTCAAGCATCATTTTGAAAAAGGAGGGAAGTGGGAGAGGTATTTCTACGCCTACGAGGCGTTTGATACATTCTTGTTTTCACCCAACACAACGACAGACCCCAAGGGTGCCCAGATCCGCGATGCCATCGATCTGAAGAGACTGATGATTACGGTCATCATTTCCATGACCCCCTGTCTGATTTTTGGTATGTGGAATGTGGGCCATCAGCACTTTCTGGCAACAGGGCAAACCGGAACATTTGGCGACGAGATATTTCTTGGGCTGATTAAGACCGTACCCATCATTATCGTGTCCTACGGCGTAGGTCTGGGAATTGAATTCATTTTTGCCACCATGCGCCGCCACCCTGTCAATGAAGGGTACCTGGTTACCGGGATGCTGATTCCCCTGGTGATGCCTCCCGATATCCCGTTGTGGCAGGTAGCGGTAGCTACGGCTTTTGCCGTCGTGATTGGAAAGGAAGCTTTTGGCGGAACGGGTATGAACGTTGTGAATATTGCCCTCACGGCGCGTGCCTTCCTTTACTTTGCCTATCCATCTCAGATTTCAGGTGAAGTGTGGACGGTTCTCGGGGAGGGCTCGAAGACAGTGGCTGGCTACTCCGGCGCGACACCCTTGGCGATAGCAGCTTCCAGCACGACAGATGCTGTAACAGATCTAACAACCTTTGGCGCTGGCTGGGCTACAGACATTTATAGTGCGTGGAATTTGTTTCTTGGAGTTATCCCCGGTTCTATTGGCGAGACATCCACCCTGATGTGCCTGATAGGCGCATTCATTCTGATCGCCACCGGAGTCGGCAGCTGGAAGATTATCGTCAGTGTCTTTGCCGGCGCCTGGGGAATGGGCCTGTTTCTCAATGCCGTTGGCACGTCACCGTTTACTCAACTTCCTGCGCATTACCATCTCATCATGGGTGGGATGGCTTTCGGAGCCGTATTCATGGCCACAGACCCTGTAACGGCAGCGCATACGGAGACAGGAAAATGGTTTTATGGCTTGCTGATTGGTATGTTTACTGTGTTGATTCGTGTCTTTAATCCCGCTTATCCGGAGGGTATCATGCTGGCGATATTGCTGATGAACGTATTCGCGCCGCTGATCGATTATTTTGTAGTAAGTGCCAACAAAAAACGAAGAATCCAACGTGCGACAGTCTAATACCTACATTGTTCTCTACGCCATGGGTATTACAATATTCTGTGGTGGCCTTTTGGCTTTTGTTTCCGTCAGCCTCAAAGACAAGCAGGATGCCAACATTGCTATGGAGAAGAAAGAGAACATCCTTTCTTCGGTCTTGATGCTGAAGGAGACCGATGATATCAATGCACTCTATGAGAGCCAGGTCAAGGGATTTGTTCTCGATTTTAACGGCAATGTCAAAGAGGGCATGATTCCCGAGCAAGTTGATCTGGCAAAGGAATACAAGAAGGCGCCCGCCGATCGTCTCCTTCCGGTATATGAGTTCCGGAGTGCCACAGACCCTTCAAAAGTTGAATACGCGGTAATGCCCGTTTACGGATTTGGCTTGTGGAATAATATTTGGGGATTTGTCGCCGTGAAGTCCGACTTCTCGACCATTCAGGGTGTGAAGTTTCAGCACGCAGGTGAGACACCGGGACTTGGCGCGCGGATCGTTTCAGATGAAATTCAGGATCGTTACAAAGGAAAAGTCATCTTTGACGGCGACGTCCTTGCGTCGGTAATGATGCAAAAAGGTGAGGGCATGGATTATTCCAATAGTCCGCACAAGGTGGATGGGATGTCAGGGGCTACCCTGACCGGTAAAGGAATCAACAACATGCTAAAGGATTACCTGGCATGCTATGAGGGTTATTTGAAAAAGAATGCAGCCATTAATCAATAAATACATGAGTGCAACAGCGGACGTCGTTGAAGAAGTGAAGGAGAAAAAGGCGGAGCCCCTATTTTCCAAGAAGAACAAGAAGCTGGTTTCCAATCCTCTGGACATTGACAATCCGATTACCGTTCAGGTTTTGGGCATTTGCTCTGCGCTGGCAGTGACAACGCAAATGAAGCCTGCCTTTGTACTTGCCATGGGGTTGATCATTGTAACCGCTACCTCCAATGTGCTGATTTCCATGATGCGCAATACGATACCTTCCCGAATCCGGATTATTGTACAGTTGGCCGTTGTCTCCATGTCGGTTATCCTGGTCGACCAGGTACTGAAGGCCTATGTTTATGATGTATCAAAGCAATTGACAGTATTCGTGGGCTTGATCATCACCAACTGCATTGTGATGGGCCGTCTGGAAGCATTTGCCATGGGCAATAAGACCTGGCCTTCCTTGCTTGACGGTCTTGGCAATGGTCTTGGCTATGGATTGATCCTGATGACCATCGCATTTTTCCGGGAGCTCCTGGGGGGAGGTTCGCTCTTTGGTTATAAAGTTTTTGCGGAATTGGGAATTCCCTACCAAGGCAATGGCCTCATGCTCCTGCCTGCGGGTGCATGTATTTTATTGGGCGTTATCATTTGGGTGCAACGCACCTTGAACGGATTCAGAGAAGCACACTAAGCATTCGATATGGAGAATTTGATCAACATTGGTGTTCGCTCGATTTTTATCGAGAATATGATTTTTGCTTACTTTCTGGGGATGTGTTCCTTTCTGGCCATATCCAAGAAAGTGAAGACAGCTTTTGGTCTTGGTGTTGCCGTCATATTTGTCATAGGTATCACGGTACCGATCAACTGGCTTATCCAGAATTATGTCCTGCTGCCCGGTTCATTTGCTTGGCTGGGTCCAGAATACGCCAGCATTGACCTGACCTTCCTTCAGTTCATCGTATTCATCTCCGTCATCGCAGCGATGGTTCAACTCACTGAAATGGCAGTAGAAAAATTCTCTCCAGCACTCTATGGCACACTCGGTATTTTTCTGCCGTTGATTGCCGTCAATTGCTCCGTACTTGGCGCGGCCCTGTTTATGGTTGGAAGACCGTATAACCTGGCCGAAGCAACCACTTTCGGACTTGGCTCCGGTATCGGCTGGATGCTCGCTATTGTGGCCCTGGCCGGTGTGCGTGAGAAGATGAAGTACTCCAACGTACCCGCTCCTTTGCGAGGATTGGGAATTACGTTCATACTCGTCGGATTGATGTCATTGGGATTCCTGAGTTTCCTCGGGTTCTCCCTATGATCGAATGAATTCTAACGGGCCTCCTCCGTCTCCAGGACTTTCGGGAACCGGGGAGGCCTTCGCATGATGAGAAGTCTTGCCGGAAAAATCGCCCGCTACTTTTTTAACGGAACGCTATTCATCGTTCCGCTGGTGGCGACCATCTACGTTGTTATCGAGGCGTTCCGCTGGCTGGATTCACGTCTCAACCTTCCCTATCCAGGGGTTGGCTTTGTCATCATCCTCACGGCAATAACGCTGTTCGGATACTTCACGACCAACTTCGCGTTCCAGACGTTTTCCAACTGGTTTGATCACCTGATGAACCGAATCCCCATGGTCAAACTGATCTATGGCTCCATCAAGGATCTGCTTGCCGCGTTTGTTGGCGATAAGCGGAAATTTGACAAGCCGGTGCTGGTGACCATCAATAAAGACAACACGCTGCACCGCATAGGGTTCATCACCCAGCAGGATCTCTCGGAGATTGGCATGGCCGATATGGTCGTCGTCTATTTTCCGCAGTCGTATGCCTTTGCCGGTGATCACTTTGTAGTTTCCCGTGACAATGTGAAGCCGCTGAATATTTCCGGGACGCAGGCGATGAAGTTCATCCTCTCCGGAGGAATCTCGGGATTTAAGGAAACCTCAGGTACCTTAGCGCCATGAACCGGTTCGTCATCTTACTATTGCTGCTGATGGGCTGCCAGTCGGATGAAGCGGACAGGGCGGAGCTTCTCACCAAGCCAGCGCAGCAAATCGGACAGACAAGCGCGGTGCTTGAGGCGGAAATTCTTCAAATGGGCCCTCTGCGCCCAATAACCTATGGGTTTCTCTACGATGTGCAGAGTGATTTCACGATCGCTTCAGCTGCCAATCAGTACATCGGAGGATCAACCTCAGATCCGATCACGTACAGCATCAAGGTTGAGAGCTTTGTGCCCAATACCACCTATTACTATAAGAGTTTTGCAGCCAACAGCGACTTTACGCAGATTTATTATGGGGCTGTTGTGTCGTTTACCACACTTCCCTAACCGTTGGGCAATTGTGCCGCGCGGTTAAGTTGACAGTTGACAAGAAAACAATTGACAAAATGTATTGTCAATTGCCTTTTGTCAATTGTCAATTCAAACAGGTTTTTATGTCACCTTTATTTTAGTTGATAACGCCGGACCCAACCAGTTCCTCGCCGTCATACCACGCTGCAAACTGGCCGGGTGTGACACCCCTTTGTGGCCGTTCGAATACGATATAAACACCTTCCGCTTGGCGATGCAGTGTGCACGGCTCCAGTGGCTGCCGATAGCGTATCCGTGCCATGAACGTTTTTGATTCACCCACATTGGGATTAAGATCTTCGCGCACCCAATGATCGTCATCGGCAAGGAATAGACCACGTCGGTAAAGGCCCGGATGATCTTCACCCATACCTGTATAAAGAATATTTTCACGCGTGTCGGTACCGATGATGAACAAAGGACGTTCAAAGCCGCCCAGATTGAGCCCGCGCCGCTGGCCAATTGTATAGTAATGCGCGCCGTTGTGTTCACCAACCACTTCGCCTGCGTCTGGTGTTAGCTCGTAGGGCTGTGTCACCTCAGCGAGTCCAACGGCATGCGCCGCGCCGGCAAATACTCCGGAGGAGGCCGGTACTTCAATGACCTTGCCCTTCCGTGGTTTCAATTGCTGCTGAAGGAAATCGGGGAGGTGCACTTTGCCAATGAAACACAGCCCTTGCGAATCCTTCTTCTCCGCGGTTGAAATGCCGGCTTTTCGTGCAATGTTGCGCACCTCAGGCTTTAGTAATTCGCCGACCGGAAACAGCGCTTTGGCAAGTTGATCCTGGCGAAGCTGACAGAGAAAATAGCTTTGATCTTTATTGGGGTCTTTTCCAGACAACAACCGATAGACTGTTTTTCCATTCACGGTCGTTTCCCCTTTCCGCGCGTAATGACCCGTTGCCACATAGTCTGCACCGAGTTTCAGGGCGGCTTTTAGAAAAATGTCAAACTTGATTTCCCGATTGCAGAGGATGTCGGGGTTGGGCGTTCGGCCGCGCTGGTATTCAGCGAACATGTAGTCCACGATGCGCTCCTTGTATTCGCTGCTCAGATCGATCGTTTGAAAGGGGATACCCAGTTGTTGGGCAACAATCATGGCATCGTTGCTGTCGTCGAGCCAGGGACATTCGTTGCTGATGGTCACGGTATCGTCATGCCAATTCTTCATGAACATGGCAATGACTTCATAGCCCTGCTCTTTCAGCAAGAAGGCTGCTACACTGGAATCAACCCCGCCCGATAGCCCGACGACAACGCGCTTCATTATTGTGTTTCGATGGAAGAAGTCATTTTCTTGCTCAAAAGTTCAGGAAGTCAGTTATATACCTTTTGGTCTTGAAAAAAACCCTTTGAGTATGCCAACGAATAGAGGCAAAAAGCCCATCTTGAACTGATCATAAGTGCAAAAATAGGGAAATGTTCACGAGCCTGAAGGTATTAGAACTGGCATCAGTTTTGGCGGGCCCCAGTGTGGGACAGTTTTTTGCAGAGCTGGGCGCGGAGGTGATTAAGATTGAAAATCCCCGGACAGGCGGCGATGTGACCCGCAGTTGGAAAGCCACCGGCGAGCAGACAGACGATCGTTCTGCCTACTTCTGTTCCTGCAATTGGGGAAAAAAATCGGTGGTTCTGGATTTGACAATGCCGGCCGACCGGGAGAAGGTCCTTCAGCTGGCCGCTCAATCCGACATCATCATCGCGAGTTACAAGCCTGGCGATGCGGAAAAAATGGGCGTAGGATATGATCAGATCAAGGCCCTGCGGCCTGCCATCATCTATGGATTGATTAGCGGTTATGGTTTAGACGATGACCGCGTAGGTTACGATGCTGTCATTCAGGCGGAGTCAGGTTTTATGGACTTGAATGGAGAGTATGACGGACCGCCAACAAAGATGCCGGTTGCTTTGGTTGATGTGCTGGCAGCGCATCAGCTGAAGGAAGGCTTGCTGCTGGCCCTGTTGCGAAAGCAGCAAAGTGGTGAAGGGAGCCTGGTCCAGGTTTCACTCATGGATACGGCGCTGGCATCACTCACCAATCAGGCAACGAATTGGCTGGTGGCCGGTAAGGTGCCCAGGCGCCAGGGATCTGCGCATCCCAATATTGCTCCTTATGGCGACGCGTTCAAGACGGCAGACGGAAAGCGCCTACTGCTCGCCGTTGGCAGTGATCGTCAGTTTGAAACACTGATGAGCATCTTGAGATTGGATCCCTCAGATATCCTGTGGACTGCCTTTAAGACAAACCAACAGCGGGTCAATAGCCGCGAAGCCCTGAGGAAGCATCTGGCAGAGGTCATTGAAAAATTACCGAGTGGTCCTTTGCTGCAAGAGCTAAACCGCCAGAAGGTACCTGCTGGACTGATACAGAATGTAAGAGAGGCGATGGACCTTGCACTCACCAGCGCCATCCGCCTGGAAGCTGACGGGATTCAGGCCGTAAGGAGTTTCATTGCTTCCGGCCACGATCGATTGCCATTGTCTCCGCCTCCCCATTTTGGTGAGCATACTGATGAGGTGTTGAGTAGCGTTGGGTGATCTCGCAGAGGCGCAAAGTCGCAAAGAAATGCATCCACCCTCCCCACTTGGCAGCTCCATTTTTGCAGTTTTGATCAGTTGATTTGGAGTGTCCACCCGAACTGTTCGAAGGGTTGCAGGTGATTGTCTACGAAAAAAGTCTCGGAAGAATAAAAGTAAGACACAGCCAAATCGTTAAATTCGACCATGTTCTACCTTACCGGGGTCGGCCTGGCTTTTTTCCTGTGCCTCTTGCTGGTAACCAAGCGGAACAAGTCCACTGCGGACATACTGCTGGCAACCTGGCTACTTTTGAATACCCTTCACCTCTTGTTTTTTTACCTTGACAGAACCCGTCAGTATCCCCAGTTTCTCGGGGCTGCCATGCCATTGCCGCTCGTTCACGGTCCGTTCCTGTATGCCTACACAAGGGCCCTCACCAATCGGGCACTACCAACTAAAGTCCTCATGCTTCATTTTCTTCCTGCTTTGGTGGTACTTGTCTGGATGATCCCCTTCCTCCTGCTCACTACTGCGGAGAAACAGGTGGTTTTCGACAACCGTGGAGTCGGGTACGAGACGTTCAACACTATTCGATATTCGGCGGTTGTCCTATCCGGCATTCTGTACGTCATCCTTTCAAGCCTCGTTCTACAACGACACCGCCGCAGCATCGCAGAAGAGTTCTCCTATACGGAAAAAATTAACCTGGCTTGGTTACAATATCTTATCTACTGGATTGGCGCCATTTGGTTGGGCGTCCTCCTTTCCAACGAAACCATGATCTTCTCCACTGCAGTACTCTTCATGGTGTTTGTTGGTTATTTCGGTATCCGACAGACCAGCATTTTTCATGTTGGCATTGCACAAACAGGTTCCGTACCAGGCACTGAGCGAGCGGAGGCCGAACCACATGTTACAGCTGAAAAACGGAAGTATGAAAAGTCCGGGCTTACCGTCGAGGCAAGCCAAAGCCTCCACTTGAGTCTGATAAATTTAATGGAAAGCGAAAAGGTTTTCAGGGAATCGGAGCTTTCCTTGACAGAATTGGCAGCCCGACTAAACACCCCACCCAACTACCTTTCCCAAGTCATCAATGAGCGAGAAGGGAAAACATTCTATGACTACATAAACACGCTCCGCATCGAGGAATTCAAACGCCTTGCTGCAGGTCCCGATAGCCGCCGCTACACGCTGCTGGGCCTGGCCCAGGAATGCGGTTTCAATTCCAAATCTTCATTTAATCGCTATTTCAAGAAGGTGACTGGAACCTCACCCTCCCAATTCGTTCCCGAACTGCACTAATCAGGTGCCAGCCTTCACGGAAGGCCCTTTCCAGCCCAATTTCGATGATCTCAGGGTAACCCGCACCGTTATCGTGCTCTAGGCAACCGGTCGTGTTCAGGCCTGACGATGGCTGCCGAAGTAGACAAACCAAAAACAAAAACAAATGAAAAACCTGTTATTTCTTGTGGTTCTATTGATGCTCTTCACAAGGTGTGAGGAGCTCGACCCCCGCGAACCCGGGTTACTGGTTCCCAGAACGGCTGATCAGGATGCCTCCATCCCTTCGATCTTCGTCAACAACACGGTGCTGCACTCGGAAGCCTTCGGCAACCCTGCTGACCCGATGTTGGTCATTCTACACGGCGGTCCCGGTTCTGACTACCGCTATCTGTTGAACTGCAAAGCGTTCGCTGCCGAGGGTTTCTACGTCGTTTTCTACGATCAGCGCGGCTCCGGTCTTTCGAAACGCGAAGAGAAGTCGACTTTCTCCTTGCAAATAATGCTCGATGATCTGAGCGGTGTAATTGCGCACTATCGCACAGCTCCCGATCAAAAAATCATCCTGGTGGGCCAATCGTGGGGCGCCATGCTCGCCACCGCTTTCATCAACGAGAATCTGCAGCAAATTGCCGGTGCCATTGTGAGCGAACCAGGCGGACTGGTCTGGGAGGATATCGAGGCGTACATGAAACGTGCACACAAATTTGGTATTACCAGTGAAAGCCTGAATGACGCCACGTATCTGGATCAGTTCATTACAGGCAATGAAGCAGACCACGCTATGCTCGACTACAAGCACAGTTTATCCTTCGGTTCGACTGCCTCTCCGGACAACCCTACCGGGGATACGGAACTTCCTCCTTTCTGGAGACTGGGTGCCATCGTGAACCAGGCCGTGATGGAAATGGGCAAACGTGACAAGCCAGACTTCACGACAAACCTTGATGCCTTTACAACTGAGGTCCTCTTTGTGTACAGCGAGCGCAACAGCGCATATGGACCGGAATATGCTCAGCATGTTTCCTCCGCTTACCCAAGCGTGCAGTTGAAGCGCATTGATGGTACAGGTCATTCATTGATGACCAATCCAGTTGGCTGGAACAACTTCTTCCCTATTGCTCTAAACTATTTAAACACAATAAAATGAAAACAGGAATATTGGCTGCGATCCTCATTGCCGGACTGGCATTCCCTACAGCCGCTCAAACACTCAACTGGTCGGGTATGCAGGAAGATCAGAGACACATTATTAACGCGAATGTTAGCTGGGACTACGCGGCAACAGTTGGTGTGGGGTACGGTTACCGAATCGAAACCAAGGTGCCCACAGTCTTCAGCGCCCAGATCTCACTCCCTGCCGGCGAAAACGTAGGAGATGATTTCAAGGCGAAACTGGGCGGACAAGTACGGGTGGTTCAGCGCGGAAGGTTCCAGGCAACGGTAGCCATTTTTGGGCTGTATCGTCAGACCACCAATCACCTCGTGAAGCTTCAGAACTTCGGTGGAGAATTTACCGGGGTGATCGGGTACTATCGGCCGCGTTGGTTTGTTGCAGCGGAGTGCGGGTTTGACAAGGCTATTGTTACCCGCATCCGCAACAGCGAGGCCATGAAGCACATTTATCCGGGTGTTCGCGATGGGTGGTACGTACCTACTGGTGGTAACTTTGTCTTCGCACTTCAAGCAGGCTACTCCTTCTCCAGCCTTGATATCGTTCTCAAAACCGGAAAGACGGTTGATCAGAACTTGAACACGTCTGCCATGATGCCGATCACCTTTCAACTGGGTGTCAACGCGCGCTTCTGAACTAATTTCTCTTCGATTGGTCGGGAATCTACTCCCGACCTATCGAAGGGTGCTGGTGGGGCAAAGGCTGGATGATCCTGAGGGATTCCGGCCATAACGCGTTTCATTGCCTCAGGACAAGATTGCTTGCCATTGTCTCCGCCACCGCATTTTGGTGAGCATACGGATGAGGTGTTGAGTAGCGTTCGGTGATCTCGCAGAGGCGCAAAGTCGCAAAGAAAAACCCTTCGCGCCTTAATGGCGTCTTATGCGTCTTTGCGTGATAAATTTTCTCGACAAAGCCGCAGAGTCGCAAAGAAATGATCCATTCAGAGCCACCCTGTCCCACTTTGGAGATCCCCAATTTGAAGGTTTTGTAAGGCACTCATTCACAATTGCTTAGTCGGCCACTCCAATTCCAAAGGTGAGGGATTTGGGTTGTCAGAAATGTGCCTATTTATTCTGATTTCAATGAAAATAAGCAAAAAAGTGGGTTAAAGTGGAGGAAAGTGGGTCGAAATTGCATAAGTTTGCTTAAGAAGGACCCGTAAACCGTTCCGACACCAATGTTATTGGGGTGTCGGGTGGATCGGGGAGATAAGACAACCACTAAACGTCTATGACTTTCTTCACCAGTGAATTTGAGTGTAAGCTCGACGCCAAAGGCAGGCTTGTCCTGCCATCGCGGATCAAGGCCCAGCTCCCGGATGGGAGCGAGGAGCTCGTGATCCGTAAAGGCTTTGAGCCATGCTTGATTCTGTATCCTGTGGTGGAGTTCAAGAAGGTCTTCTCAAAAATTTCCGGACTAAACGAGTTCAATGAGGAATACCGCAAACTGCAGCGGAATTTCTTGTCGGGGGTCGTGACTGTGGAGCTGGACAACAATGGCCGCTTCCTGATCCCCAAGAACATGCTTTCCTACGCCCAACTTGAAAAAGAGGCGGTGCTGGTGGGAACGGGCAACAAGGTCGAAGTCTGGAATCCCACCGTCTACGAGAAGTATCAGATTACAGACCCTGGTGAGTTGTCAAAGTTGGCCGGGAAGTACCTTAACGAATAGGGATGAACACTGAAATTCAGGTGTCTTGCTTGAAGGTCAGTTCCCATGAGAAGGTATCGGCGCCAACGAAAAATGAAAGCATGGTGATGGCTAGTAACCTTCGCCACAAAGGAAGCCAGATGAGCTTCCACTGTTCATTGAAAAGGATTTGCGGATAGCCGTGTACCATCAACCGGTCATGCTGCGGGAATGCCTGGAAGGATTGAACATTGATCCCGAAGGCACTTACGTCGACGCGACGTTTGGCGGAGGCGGACACAGTATGGCGATCCTCGAGCGACTGAAAGGCGGAAGGCTGATCAGTTTCGACCAGGATGATGACGCAGGGAAGGAAGCAAAGAAAATAGAGCATCGTTCTTTTACATTTTGTCAGGCGAATTTCCGGTACATGAAACAGTACTTGAAACTGCAGGGAGTCAACCAGGTGAATGGCATCCTGGCGGACCTCGGCGTCTCGTCGCACCAGATAGATGCCCCTGAACGGGGATTCTCTACCCGCTTTTCAGGCCCCCTCGATATGCGGATGGATTTGCAAAGCAAGGTGACGGCCGCCAGCGTGATCAACAGCTACCCGGAAGAGAAACTGCACAAGGTCTTTGGCATGTACGGCGAACTGAAGAACGCGCGTACTGCCGCCGGTGCGGTGGTGCGGGCGAGGGCAGTAAGGAAACTGGTTACTACGCAGGACCTCAAAGAGGCCTTGCAGAAGGTCGCCCCTCGCGGAAAGGAGAATAAATACTTCGCCCAGGTGTTTCAGGCGCTGCGCATAGAAGTGAATGAAGAGATGCAGGCACTTGAAGATTTTTTGCACCTGAGCGGCGAAGTTATCGCAGGTGGCGGCAGACTGGTGGTTATGAGCTACCATTCGCTGGAGGACCGGATGGTTAAGAACTATGTGGCTACCGGAAAGGTGTTCGGTGAACTTGAAAAGGATTTCTACGGCCATATCGTGAGGCCTTTTGATCCGGTGAACCGGAAACCGATCAGGGCCTCTCCGGAAGAGGTAGAACAAAATGGGAGAGCACGAAGTGCAAAATTGAGAGTAGCGGAACGAAGAAAGTAAAAGGAAGACAATTGAACAGCAGTATGGCAGAAAACAAATTCAGACTTGAAACCGAACGCGGCAACCAGCCGAGAGAAAAGTCATCGGGTGGCGGACCTGCACTTTTTTCCGGGATCGAACGACAGCTCAAGCTTGAAAACTACTTTGAGGAAGGCTTCCCAGTACAATATCTGCCAAAAATCCTTTTTGTAATGATGTTGGGGCTTCTCTACATCAGCAATACACACAACGCCGAGAAGACCGTACGACGGATTGATCAGCTGCATTCCGATGTGGAGGACCTCCGTGCAGATTACACCACCCTGAAGTCAGACCTTATGTTCGCCAGCAAGCAGAGCGAGGTTGCCAGAAAAGTGAAAAGTATTGGGCTGAAAGAGAGCCTTAATCCCCCCACCAAAATTGTCATAGAGGACTAGTGAATATCAAGAAGTCCATATTGATCCGCGTGCGCATCGCCTTCCTGGCGGTGGTGGTCTTTGCACTGTGCGTCGGCGCAAAGGTTGGACACATTCAGTTCGTGGAAGGGGAGAAGTGGATTCGGATGGGCAACGACATTTCCTTTGATTACAAGAAGGTCAAAGCCACCCGTGGAAATATCTACTCTGACAATGGTAGCCTGCTGGCCACCTCCCTACCTTTTTATAAAGTAGCCATTGATCCTACGCTGGCCAAGGATGACCTGTTTCAGGAAGGCATCGACTCCCTGGCTTTCCTGCTGGCCCGATACTACAAGGACCGGTCGGCCACGGACTACAAGCGCCTGATCCGTGATGCACGCGAGTCGGACAAACGATACCTTATTCTTAATCGCAAGCAAATCAACTATCAGACAAAGAAAGAGATGTCGACGTGGCCCATCTTCCGCGAGGGCCGTCTGCGTGGTGGCGTCCTGTTTGAAAAAATGGATGTTCGCTATCGCCCCTTCAGTCATCTAAGCCGCCGAACCATCGGGTTTGTCAACGAAAATGGCAATGGCGCGGGCATTGAATACAGTTTTGAACGCGCACTTGGCGGACAAGACGGTGAGGCTCTCTTTCAGAAGATTGCAGGCGGAACCTGGAAGCCAGTATTCGATGCCAACAACATCAAGTCCATCGACGGACTGGATGTTCAGACAACACTTGACATCAACCTCCAGGATGTTGCGGAGACAGCATTGTATGACGCCATGAAAGGGCATAATGCCGATGAAGGCACGGTGGTGGTCATGGAAGTGAAAACGGGAGAGATCAAAGCCATCTCCAACCTGAGCCGTGATGGCAATGGTGACTATGTCGAAAAATTCAACCATGCTGTGGGAGGCTCTTTTGAGCCTGGTTCGACCTACAAGCTGGTGACCATGATGGCACTGCTGGAAGACACCAATGTCAAACTCACCGACCTGGTAGAGACCGGCAAAGGTGAGTTCACTTTCTACAAACACAAAGTGCGCGACCACGAGGAGGGAGGATATGGCACCATCACCGTCCAGCGGTCGTTTGAAGTCTCATCCAACATTGCCATGGCAAAGCTGACCGACAAACACTTTGGGCTGAAGCCACTGAAATTTGTAGAGTATGCCGACCGGCTGCATCTGTCGAAGCCCCTGGGATTGCAGATCACCGGGGAGTCAACACCAAAAATCATCCGCCCAAAGGATAAGGACTGGAGTGGAATCACCTTGCCATGGATGTCTCATGGATATGGATTTGAAATGAGCCCGATGCATACGCTGGCGCTTTACAATGCTGTTGCCAATGACGGTAAGATGATCAAGCCGATTATCGTCAAGCGCATTCAAAAGGCCGACAAGGTCACCGAAGAATTCGAAACCGAAGTTCTTAATCCAAAGATCTGCTCCAGCAGCACCCTCAACCAGCTTCGCCTGTTGCTCGACGGTGTGGTCGACCATGGTACGGCGAATAATCTGAAGAATGCGCATTACCGGATTGCCGGCAAGACAGGAACTGCCCAAATTCTCGAGAACGGCCGGTACACAAAAAAATATGTAACTTCTTTTGTCGGCTACTTTCCGGCTCATGCGCCCAAGTATTCGGCGATCGTACTTGTCAAGAATCCCAAAGGTATCTACCAGTATGGTAACAGCGTTGCGGGCCCTGTCTTCAAGCGGATAGCCGACAATATCTACTCCCGCGACCTTCAGTTGCACCTCGCCATGGAGAAGAAGCCGGTGGCCGACCCGGGCGTCTTCCCACTCATCCGGGCAGGCCGGCAGGAAGAGCTTACCATGCTCTGCAATGAACTTGGAATCTCAAATCATTCCACCACCGAGGAAGAGTGGATCAAAGCGGTACGAAGTGGCAATGCGGTGACCTGGAAGAAAAACCCTGTGATCAAGGGCCTTGTACCCGATGTGCAGGGTATGACGCTGCGGGATGCGATATATCTGTTGGAGAAGAACGGACTGAGGGTCTCCGTTCGTGGCCATGGTCGCGTATCCGAACAGTCAATTTCTCCAGGAACCCGGATCATGAAGGGATCACGTATCTATTTACTGCTCAGCTGATGGCCGAAATACGCGACATATTATATAATGTACGGATCACATCGACGGTGGGCGATATGAATGTCGACGTCAAAGGGGTAGCGTTCGACTCGCGAAAAGTGGAGCCAGGTTTTCTCTTTGTGGCAGTCAAAGGCACCCAGGTCGACGGACACGCCTTTATCGACAAGGCCATCACGTCTGGAGCGGCCGTCATTGTCTGCCAAAACCTTCCTGAAGCAACGAACAGCAGCGCTACCTATGTTACGGTCAAGGATACTTCGCTGGCCCTTGGCGTCATCTGCGGGAACTTCTACGGCAACCCGTCCAGGAAGCTGAAGTTGGTCGGTATCACCGGGACTAACGGAAAGACGACAGTTGCCACCCTGCTCTACCAGTTGTTCACCGCTTTGGGCCGGAAATGTGGATTGCTGTCAACCGTTGAAAACCGGATTCTCGACAACGTACTGCCGGCATCGCACACCACGCCGGATCCCATACAACTCAACGAATTGCTCTCGTCTATGCTGGCCAATGGATGCACGCATGCATTCATGGAGGTAAGTTCTCATGCTGCTGCACAGGGTCGGGTTCAAGGACTGTATTTCACCGGGGGGGTGTTTACCAACATTACCCATGATCACCTTGACTACCACCATACCTTCGAAAGTTACATCCGCGCCAAGAAGATATTTTTTGATGGCCTGTCATCAGACGCATTTGCGTTGATCAACGTCGACGACAAGCGCGGCATGGTGATGTTGCAAAACACGAAGGCGAAGAAGCAAACGTACGGCATCAAAAAGATGGCGGACTTCAAGACAAAAATTGTGACCAACTCACTGGACGGCCTCGAACTCACCATTGACAGCAAGAATGTGTGGTTCAGATTGATTGGTGATTTTAATGCCTACAATCTCCTGGCGGTTTACTCAACCGCCATGCTGCTGGGAGAAGATCAGGAGGATGTGCTCTTGCGTCTGTCGTCGCTATCCGGCGCTGTCGGACGGTTCGAGCGCGTATTGCCGGGATCAAAATTTACAGCTATCGTGGACTACGCCCACACACCCGATGCCCTCAAGAATGTTCTGGAGACCATCACCAATTTCAGATCGGGTGCTGAGCAGGTGATTTCCATATTGGGTTGCGGCGGCAACCGTGACCGCAGCAAGCGTCCGCTGATGGCGGCTATCGCATGCAAGTATTCCAACAAGGTCATTTTTACAGCTGATAACCCTCGTGATGAGGATCCGCTGGAAATTATCAAAGAAATGCAGAAGGGCGTTGGACCTGCTGACGCCCGGAAGACGCTCGTGATGGTAGACCGCGAAGAGGCCATCAAGACAGCCTGTATGCTGGCCAAGGAGAAGGACATCATCCTCGTTGCCGGCAAAGGCCATGAAACTTATCAAGAGATTAAAGGCGTGAGGCGACCATTTGACGATCGGGAAGTTGTATTGAGGATGCTTAAAATGTTTGCGAATTAATGCTCTATTACTTTTTCAGCTATATCGACCAGCAGTTTGACTTCCCCGGGGCAGGTGTGTTTCAGTACATTTCCTTCCGCGCCGGTGCAGCGGCTGTGCTTTCGCTGCTCATCACCATCACCTTCGGTGGAAAGCTGATCGGGTATCTGCAAAGGAAGCAGGTCGGCGAAGAAATCCGCGACCTCGGGCTGGAAGGCCAGTTGCAAAAGAAGGGCACACCTACGATGGGCGGACTGATTATCCTGGCTGCCATACTGATACCCACTTTACTGTTTGCCAAACTTGACAATGTTTACATCATCCTTCTGGCAACAACCACCGTGGGCCTGGGCCTCATTGGTTTTCTGGATGACTACATTAAAGTTTTTCAGAAGAACAAAGAAGGACTCGCTGGTCGTTTCAAAATTGTGGGACAGGTCCTGATTGGTCTAATCGTCGGCGTTACCTTATTTTTCAATTCAAGTGTAGTCATAGGAGAGAAGTCGGTGAATCCGGGTAGCCGGGATGCAGGGGTAGGGGCCGCCACAGCGGAAACGACGATAACCTATGTCAAGTCGATGAAGACAACGGTGCCGTTCATCAAGGACAACGAACTGGACTATGCACAGATCGTTCCTTTCCTTGATGCTGATTATACGTGGATCATTTACACGCTGGTTGTTATTCTTATCGTCACGGCGGTTTCCAACGGCGCGAACATTACCGATGGTATCGATGGCCTGGCAGCGGGAACCTGCGCCATTATCGGCTTAACGCTGGCAATTTTTGCCTACCTCTCCGGACGCGTTGACTTTAGCTCATACCTGAATATTATGTACATCCCCAACCTGGGCGAGTTGGTAATTTTCTGTACAGCGTTTGTAGGAGCCTGCCTGGGCTTTCTTTGGTACAACGCTTTTCCGGCGCAGGTCTTCATGGGAGATACCGGCAGCTTGTCGCTTGGAGGTATCATCGCCGTGGTCGCCCTGGCGGTGCGCAAGGAACTGATGATCCCGCTCCTGTGCGGCATTCTTGTCATTGAGAACCTGTCGGTGATCATGCAGGTGTCGTATTTCAAATACACGAAGAGAAAGTACGGTGAGGGACGGAGAATATTTCTGATGTCCCCGCTGCATCACCATTACCAGAAGAAAAACATCCATGAGTCCAAAATCGTGACCCGCTTCTGGATCGTGGGAATACTATTGGCCATTCTCACGCTGGCAACACTGAAGCTACGATAACATGAGCGAGCGCATCGTCATACTTGGAGGAGGTGAAAGCGGAACGGGTGCCGCGATCCTGGCAAAAGCCAAGGGCTTCGATGTATTTGTCTCCGAGCAAGGACAACTCAACGAGAAATATCGAAACGACCTGGTAGAAAATGGAATTGCCTTTGAAGAGGGTGGACATACCGAGGAAAAAGTACTTTCGGCAGGTCTGATCATCAAGAGCCCCGGCATTCCGAAGAAAACAGAAATAGTGAAAAAGGCAAGGTCGAAGAAGATTGTGGTAATCGACGAAATTGAGTTTGCCTGCCGTTATCTGAAAGGAAAAATCATCGCCATTACCGGCACCAACGGCAAGACAACTACCACGCTGCTGGCCTATCACTTGCTAAAAACGGCCGGCCTGAACGTGGCCCTGGCAGGGAACGTCGGTGAAAGTCTTGCCCGCAAAGTGGCGGCCGGTGACCATGACTGGTATGTTCTCGAGATCAGCAGCTTCCAGCTTGATGGTACAAAGAAATTCCATCCGCATATCGGCGTCTTGCTCAACATTACGCCCGATCATCTCGATCGCTACGACAACAAGATGGCGAATTATGTGAACAGCAAATTCCGTCTTATTAAGAATATGACCTCCAGAGACTACTTCGTCTACTTTGTTGACGACAAAATTTCCGGACTGGAGGCAAGACATCGCTCCACGGAGGCCTACCGTGTTGAGATCTCGCTTGACCACGAAGCCATTACGTCGGCACACTTTGATGGCAAGAAGATGGTATTCCAGTTTGGAAAAAAATCATTCAAGATCGCTCAATCGGATACGACCTTGAGGGGCGCGCACAACCTGGTCAATACAATGGCCGCGGTTTCTGCCGCGTATCTGGCCAAGGTACCTGATGCCGCCATCAAAGAGGGGTTGAAGACTTTCAAGAATGCGCCCCATCGGCTGGAGAGCATCGCGCTTATCAAGGGTGTTGAATTTGTGAATGACTCCAAGGCCACCAATGTCGATTCCGTGATTTATGCCCTTGGCAGCTACGAGAACCCCCTTGTTTGGATTGCAGGCGGCATTGACAAGGGCAACGACTACAATCTGATCCGTGATGCAGTGAAGAAAAAAGTGAAGACACTGATCTGCCTGGGTAAGGACAACGAGAAGTTAAAATCCTTTTTCGGATCGATAGTACCCAAAGTTATGGAGACGCAGGATGTCTCGGCACTGGTGCGGATGGCGCTCGAAAATGCGAAAGCCGGCGATGTGGTCTTGTTGTCACCAGCCTGCGCCAGTTTTGATCTGTTTAAGAATTACGGCGACCGGGGCGACCAATTCCGCGAGGCCGTCCTGAAACTTAAAGAAGAGAAAGAAAACGTAAACGCTCTGTGAAATGAAAAAGGTCAAAGAGTGGTCTGATAAGAATCTCCAGGGAGACCCTGTTATCTGGGCAGTGGTATTTGCATTGTCTCTGATCAGTATCCTGGTTGTCTACAGCTCCATTGGCACGCTGGCCTACAAGCGCACCACAAGTCCGGAGATGTATCTCCTCAAGCATACGTTTATGGTGTTCCTCGGCCTCGGAGCCATGTGGATCGGTCACCGAATTGATTACCGCTACTATTCCAGACTGTCGCGCCTGGCTTTGTGGGTTAGCGTACCCCTGCTGGTGTATACATTCACCAACGGTACGACCATCAATGATGCGGCTCGCTGGATCACACTCCCAATCCTAAATACTTCGTTCCAGCCCTCAGACTTCGCGAGTCTGGCCCTGATCATCAACCTCGCCAGCATGCTGTCCAAGAAACAGCAGAATATTGAAGACATCAAAGACTCGCTGATACCCATGCTGATCTGGTGTGGCGTCATCTGCGGACTCATTGCCCTCACCAACTTGTCGACAGCCGTGCTGCTTTTTGCCACCTGCATGCTGGTGATGTTCATCGGAAGGGTTCCTGTGAAATACCTCGCCATGCTGGTGCTTATTGGACTCCTCGCTGGCACCGTGGCATTGAAGTTTGGGGTTAGGGGGGAGACGGCAAAAAACCGGATCATGAGCTTCATCAATGGCAATGAGCTCCCGTTCCAGGCCAAGCACGCCCGGATCGCTGTGGCAACGGGAGGAATTTTTGGCAAAGGACCCGGCAACAGCGATCAGCGGAACATCCTGCCGCACCCTTATTCGGATTTTGTTTATGCCATCGTCATTGAGGAATACGGAATGATCGGAGGTGCCATCGTGCTTCTGCTCTACCTCATCCTATTGCACCGTGGAATGAAGGCCGCTTATAATTCTGAACGCGCCTTCGGCGGACTGCTGTCGGCAGGACTGAGTTTCGACCTGGTGTGTCAGGCGATGGTGAACATGGGCGTGGTGGTTGGGCTTGGCCCGATCACCGGACAACCACTGCCACTGGTCAGCATGGGGGGAACGGCGATGTTGTTTACCGGTCTTTCTGTTGGCATTATCCTTAGTGTGAGCCGCGGTGAACAAGAAGAAAATTGGGGACAGGCGAGCAGTGATGAGTCAAGAAATGTTGAAGCCAAGGCAGCATAAACATATTGAAATAATGGGAGATCAATCACCAACGGCATTTTGAAGAATCAGGAACCATATCGTCTGATTATCAGTGGCGGCGGCACCGGCGGTCATGTTTTCCCGGCGATCGCTATTGCCAACGCCTTCCGCGAGCGTCATCCTGATGCAGACATCCTTTTTGTCGGCGCTGAAGGCAAGATGGAGATGGTTCGGGTGCCGGAGGCCGGATATAAGATCATCGGGTTGTGGATCGCGGGCATTCAGCGAAAGCTTTCTTTTTCCATCCTGACGTTCCCCTTCAAGCTGCTGGCCAGTTACCTGAAAGCAAGGAACATTGTAAAGGGTTTCAGACCGCATGCCGCGGTTGGAACGGGCGGCTATGCCAGCGGCCCGCTGATGCTTGCAGCAACCAGTATGGGTGTTCCCTCTCTTTTGCAGGAACAGAATTCGTATGCCGGTCTTACCAACAAGCGGCTTGCGGCGAAGGTGCAAAAGGTATGTGTTGCTTACCCGGGCATGGAGGCGTACTTCCCAAAAGAAAAAATTCAAGTGACCGGCAACCCGGTTCGCAAAGACCTGTTGGATGTGTCCTTAAAAAGACCCGATGCACTGCATCACTTTGGTTTCACAGAAAGCGACCGGACACTGCTGGTCCTTGGCGGCAGCGGCGGCGCACGGACGATCAACGAGAGTATTCTGGCCGGACTCGATCAACTTATCAGCGCCAATGTGCAGGTAATCTGGCAGACCGGTAAAGTGTATTATGAAAGCGTGAAAGCCCAGGTCGCCGACAAGGACCTGAGAAGGGTTAGACTATATGATTTCCTGAAAGAAATGGATCTCGCCTACGCCGCTGCGAATGTTGTAGTGTCGAGAGCCGGTGCGTTGTCAATTTCAGAATTGTGCCTAACACGCAAGCCAGCCGTGCTGGTTCCCTCGCCCAATGTGGCTGAGGATCACCAAACAAAAAACGCCATGGCATTGGTGAAGGAGCAGGCGGCGTGCATGATTGCCGACAAGGATGCCCGGGTGCAACTGACGAAGGAGGTAATCGACTTGCTGGGCGATGCCAGGCGCTGCCAGGATCTCAGCGACCGAATTGGGGCATTGGGCAGGCCTGAAGCTGCCCGGGACATAGTAGTCGAAATTGAAAAACTGATACAGTGAAGTTCAGTGACTACGATAGCATCTATTTCCTCGGTATTGGCGGTATCGGCATGAGTGCGCTTGCCCGGTGGTTCAAACACAAGGGCTTGCGGATCGCCGGGTACGACCGTACACCCACACCACTCACGCACGAATTGATCGAAGAGGGGATGGAACTGCACTTCGAAGACAATGTAGCCTTCATCCCGGGGTACATTTCGAGAGAAAGAACGCTGGTCATATTCACACCGGCCATTCCGAAGGATCACGCAGAGTTCAATTACCTGAAAGAGCAGGACTTCACCATCCTGAAACGATCGGAAGTTCTGGGATTGATCTCAAAAGATTATCACACGATTGCTGTCGCAGGCACGCACGGCAAGACTACGACTTCGTCCATGGTCGCCCACATTCTTAAGTATGCTGAACGCAATATGGTTGCGTTGCTTGGAGGTATTGCGGCCAACTATGATTCAAATCTCGTTATGCATGGTGAAGTGACCAAGGATACCATCGTGGTTGCCGAGGCTGATGAATTTGATCGATCATTCCTCCGCTTGTATCCGAATACGGCCGTTGTGACTTCGGCTGACGCTGATCACCTGGATATTTATGGTGATCACGCTACCATGCTTGCGGCCTACCGGGAGTTTATTTCGCAGATCGAACCGAAAGGCTCATTGGTCATTCACCATCGTGTAGCTGCGCTGGCGAGTGCCAACGCAAACGTGAATGTAAAGACTTATGGACTGGACCAGGGACAATTTTTTGCCAGCAACATCACTGCCAACAGCGGGCACTTCACCTTTGACGTTCAAGGGCCGGGCCTGAAGATGGAAGGGATACAGCTCGGCGTCCCTGGTTTCCATAATGTGGAAAATGCAATCGCTGCCATACTCGCAGTGCGAAATCTGAACATTGAGGAAAGCCTGATAAGCAAGGCACTGGAATCCTTCAAGGGTGTAAAGAGGCGCTTCGAAATGGTCTACAGTAGGAACGGCTGTGTGTATGTCGATGACTATGCGCATCACCCGGCCGAGATCGAAGCCTTCCTGCGTTCACTCAAAGCCATGTATGCCAGCAAAAAACTCACGGTCGTGTTCCAACCGCACTTGTTTACACGAACTCGCGACTTCGCCGATGGATTTGCCAACAGCCTGAGCCTTGCCGATGAATTGATTCTCCTGGATATCTACCCGGCCCGCGAGTTGCCCATTCCGGGTGTGACTTCCGATATGATATTCAACCAGGTAACCTCACCGGTAAAAATCAAGACGTCGAAAAAGGACCTGCTGTCTACACTCGATTCCATGGACATTGAAGTGATTGCCACCGTGGGTGCCGGAGATATTGATCTTTTTGTTAAACCAATTCGAAAAATGCTCAGCAAACGCTATGAAGGTTAAATTCTCCATACGAAAGGAAATCTGGATCGTAGTTTTCGCCGGACTGCTGTTCTTCCTCATTGCATTCGCCGAGCGTAAGCAAAGTGGCGTTTATTGTAAAGGCGTCATGGTAGAGCTCGAAAATATCCAGGACAACCATTTCCTCGACGAGGCAGACATCATTCGTCTCGTAGAGAAGAGCACACCATCGCTTCGTGAAACACCCATCAATCGCCTCGATCTCAAGGCTATTGAGAAGACCCTGCTGATGGACCGCCACATTCGCGATGCCGAGTTGTATGGCGACTTGAAAGGAAACCTGATTGTCGGTGTGGAGTTGCGGCGGCCTGTCGCGCGTATCGTCCAGGATGATGCACCCGATGCCTACATCGCGGAAGATGGCATGGTCATGGGTATTTCCGACAAGTTTTCATCCCGTGTCATGATTGTAAGCGGCCAGGGAACCAAGCCGCTGGTGGAGGCGGGTAACCTCTACAAGGCAGAGGGTGGAGCCGAACTCATGGAGATGATTGAATTCATTTTGGAGGATCCCTTCTGGGCGGCCCAAATCGCCCAGGTTGATATCACCAGCAAAGGACTGATGACCATCTACCCTCAAGTGACGGGGCAGGTGGTGGAGTTTGGGACATCGTCAAATTATGAAGAGAAATTCAGGAAGCTCATGGTTTTCTACAAGGAGATCCTGCCTCAAAAGGGTTGGACAAAGTATGGGCGCGTCAATTTGAATTACGAAGGACAAATCATTGCACACTAACCACTATACACCAATTTTTTAAACAACCACTTTTAAAATTTTTAGCTATGGAAAAAGGAAAAATAGTCGTAGGTCTCGATATCGGCACAACGAAAATTTGTGCGATCGTAGGCCGCAAGAATGAATACGGCAAGCTCGAGGTACTCGGCATGGGCAAGGCCGAGTCCGAAGGCGTTATCAAAGGCATCGTGACCAACATCGACAAGACGGTCTATGCCATTGAGAAAGCCGTGAAAGAGGCCAGCGACATGTCGGGGATCGATATCGGGGTTGTCAATGTGGGTATCGCCGGACAACATATCCGGAGCACCATCCACCATGGCAGCATCACACGGTCGTCCAACGACGATGAAATCAGCATCGAAGACGTCAGCCGCCTCACGGAAGACATGTACCGCATTGTCATTCCGCCCGGTAGCGAGATCATCCATGTCATGCCCCAGGACTACACAGTAGACTACGAGGAAGGCATCAAAGACCCTGTTGGCATGAGCGGCGTGAAATTGGAGGCAGACTTCCATATCATCACGGCCCAGACGAGCGCGATCAACAACATCAACAAGTGTGTTCGCCGCGCCGGGCTGGAGATCGACAACCTCATCCTTGAGCCGCTGGCTTCCAGCCTGGCCGTGCTGAGCAATGAGGAGAAAGAAGCCGGCGTTTGCATCATCGACATCGGTGGGGGAACGACGGATATCGCTATATTCTATGATAACATTATCAGGCATACGGCTGTCATTCCTTTCGGAGGAAACATTCTGACCAACGACATCCAGACCGGACTCATGGTCATGGCCAAGCAGGCCGAGCAACTGAAGACCAAGTTTGGCAAGGCCATCGGTGAGGAAGCGAACCCCAATGAGATAGTTTCCATTCCGGGCATTCGCAACCGCTCGGCTAAGGAAATCTCCGTGAAGAATCTTTCCAACATCATCCAGGCACGCATGGAGGAAATCATCGAGATGTCGCACACCGAGATCATCAGCTGCGGCTTTGAAAATCGACTGGCCGGCGGCATCATCATCACTGGCGGCGGTGCACAACTCAGCAGCCTCAAGCAGCTGGTTGAGTATATGACCGGCATGGACACCCGCATCGGATATCCCAACGAGCACCTTGGCAAGAGCAAGCTTGAAGCCGTGAAGAGCCCCATGTATGCCACCGCCGTGGGCCTGGTACTTGCCGGTTTCCGCTCTCTCGATGAGCGTGACGAACGCTACCGTGAGGCAATGGAAAACAAGGTGACGGTGAAGGTGAAGAAGGGTAAACCGACATCCGATTTCTTCAACAACATCCTCAACAAGACGAAGGGCTTGCTCATTGACGACCTCGATGGCAAGAACGAATACTGACCATGATTCGCATGATATTAAGATTCAATGATTTAATGATAACCACTAAACAACCATATTATGTTTCAATCCGGAGCGACATACAAATTTGACTTGCCGGCGCGACACGCGAAGTCGATCATCAAGGTGATCGGCGTTGGTGGCGGCGGAAGCAATGCGGTCAACCACATGTACCGTCTCGGCATCAAGGATGTTGAGTTTATCGTGTGCAATACCGATCTGCAGGCACTCAACAGCAGCCCGGTACCTACCAAACTTCAAATCGGCACCAACCTCACAGAAGGTCTCGGATGCGGCGCCAACCCTGAGGTGGGACGTGCGGCTGCCATGGAGAGCCGTGAGCAAATCCGCGAAGCTTTTGCCGATACGAAGATGGTCTTCATCACCGCCGGCATGGGCGGTGGAACAGGAACAGGCGCAGCCCCCGTGATCGCCAAAATTGCCAAGGAGATGGATATTCTCACCGTCGGCATCGTCACCATGCCCTTTGGGTTTGAGGGACGGAAGAAGATCGCTCAGGCACAAGCGGGACTCGATGCCATGCGCGCAAGCAGTGATACGGTACTGGCCATTCTCAATGACCAGTTACGCCAGATGTTCGGCAACCTGTCGATCAGCCAGGCCTTCGGTGAAGCCGACGGGGTGCTGACGACAGCAGCCAAAGGCATCGCGGAAATTATTACGCTGGCTGGCTATGTCAACGTTGACTTCCAGGATGTCCGTACCGTCATGTTGAATGCCGGCGCTGCGGTCATGGGTTCTGCCGAGACCAGTGGAGAGGATCGTGCACTCCGTGCTGCACAGCAGGCGCTGGCATCACCGCTTCTTGACAATTGCGACATCATGGGCGCCAAGCGCATTCTGCTGTCAATCATCTCGGGTGAGGCGGCCGAACTCCAGATGGACGAGTTGAGTACCATTACCGAATATATTCAGGAGCAGGCCGGTGAAGAGTGTGAAGTGATCTTCGGACATGGCGTCGACCCTGCACTGGGTGACTCGATACGTGTTACCGTGATTGCCACGGGCTTTGCCTCTGAGGGCAGGGCCATGGCGAAGCAACTCGAAGAAAAGAGAGTACTTGACCTGGAGAAAAGTGCGTCGGTTGTGGAGGAATGGACTGATGAGACACTCAACGACCGGAACTACGATATCGAACTGAAGATTTCCGAGGAGACTTCATATGCTGAAGTTGTTTTGGACAAGCAGGCCATGGACTTTGATCTTACGGATGTCAATCCGGAGCCTGCTGTCGAAGCCGAGGAGTCAGAGCCTGATCCCGAACCGGAGGAGGAGTTGGTGCCCGTGCTTTCATCTCCAATGCCAGTTCATGCGCAGTGGGATATGCCGGTTGCTCCCGAACTAGAGCAAGAGGAGAAGCCCGAGGAAGCAACGGCAGAAAGCGCTGAAGTGAATCAGGAAGAGGAAAAGAAGGTTGCGAAGAAGCCTTTGCGAAAGGAGGAGACCCCTTTGGAAGAACGACACTATACGCTGAGTCTGTTCGACCAGGAAGATGTTGTCGCCCGGAAAATTGAGCACAGCGAAGAAGAGGATCATGAAGAGGAGGATGACGATGACGACATCTCCCGCTTCAAGGACGATCAGGAGGAGTTTGAGGTGGGAAAGGAAATAGCCGGTGACCAGGTAATCAACGAAGAAGGAATGATGGATGTACGTAAGACCAAAGAGCGCCTTGAGCAGCAAGCCAAAGAGCGCCGCGAGAAGTTGAAGGCTTCGCGCAAACAGGAGATGAGCAAGGAAGAGTTTAATGAAAAGTGGACACTTCCGGCCTACCTCCGCAGGGGCGTGAAAATGGAAAATGCCCCGCATTCGTCCGAGCGCTTCATTTCCAAGTACAACCTGAATGATGACAACTCGTTGTTGGGCAACAACAAGTTCCTTCATGACAATGTTGATTAGAATCGTAGTTCAGCTTACCCTGAACTGCCTAGGACTTGTTCCGGCTTGCCCCGGACTTGTTCCGGGGAAGACATGGCATTTCCGGCGCGACTGGTCATTTGCTCCATTCGTAGTGGTTGTTGGCAGCAAATATTTTTTGCCGGCGCCGGAGTGCCTTCTTTTTGATCGGACGGTCCCGGACTTGTTCCGGGATGGCAGCCGCCAAAGCCTGCGTTCATTGTCCCTGTTACCGGCACCGCTGGTGAGAGAGGGCTTTGACGCGTGGCGGGGGTGATTTTTTCCTGCTCCCGGTCGAAGGTTTTTTAATCTGGAAAGCCGCCTGTACGAGGGCGGCTTTTCTGTTGTAGATGAATGCTGGGTGCTGGATGCTGGATGCTGGGTGCTGGGTGCTGGGTGCTGGGTGCTGGGTGCTGGGTGCTGGATGCTGGGTGCTGGATGCTGGGTGCTGGATGCTGGGAGCTGGGCACTGGATGCTGGTGTTGGGCACTGGCGCCCTTCGATAAACTCAGGGCAGGCCTACAGGGAAAGTAAGATTGTGCTGATTTCAAAACATGAATCAACAACAATAGTCGTCCCCCTTTAGGGGTCGGGGGCGGGGGAACAAGTCGCGTTGACAAGTTTCATCAAGTCACAAGAATCTTAAATCCATCAGTCAGTTAACAAAGTACATGGCAGTGTTGACGTGCTTCGTCTTAGTGCCTCCCAGGCCCCTGGCCCCTGAAGGGGAAGTAAGCTTGTGTTTGATTTCAAAACATGAATCAACAACAATAGTCGTCCCCCTTTAGGGGTCGGGGGCGGGGGAACAAGTCGCGTTGACAAGTTTCATCAAGTCACAAGAATCTTAAATCCATCAGTCAGTTAACAAAGTACATGGCAGTGTTGACGTGCTTCGTCTTAGTGCCTCCCAGGCCCCTGGCCCCTGAAGGGGAAGTAAGCTTGTGTTTGATTTCAAAACATGAATCAACAACAATAGTCGTCCCCCTTTAGGGGTCGGGGGCGGGGGAACAAGTCGCGTTGACAAGTTTCATCAAGTCACAAGAATCTTAAATCCATCAGTCAGTTGACAAAGTACGTGGCAGTGTTGACGTGCTTCGTCTTAGTGCCTCCCAGGCCCCTGGCCCCTGAAGGGGAAGTAAGCTTGTGTTTGATTTCAAACCATGAATCAACAACAATAGTTGTCCCCCTTTAGGGGTTGGGGGCGGGAACAAGGTCGAGTTGACAATTTTCATTCTTCTCAATTCACTGATTCGAGATCCCGTCTTGACAAAGGACCTCCACATTGCTGAGCACTTTTGTCCCGTTGACGCTTCAGCGCAGGTGGGTCAACTTTGTGGCATCTGCCAGTCATTTTACTACCTTTATTGAAATCAAGCCCTCATGTTCAAGCGTATCGTCTACATTACTTTCCCGATCATTCTGCTCATTGGAGTGTATGCGTTGGGGCCCGAACCGGCGAGACCTTACTGGGATCCGAAACCGGTTGTTGTCCCGGAAGATCCCGATCAGCTGGAGCAGTATGTGGCTGCCAATGAAGCGCGGCACACATTGAAGCTCGATAATGAGGCGAGGATCATCTGGGCCGATTCGAGCCGGAAGCGCACGGAGTACAGCGTGGTGTACATCCACGGATTTTCAGCCAGTCAGGAAGAAGGCGATCCGGTGCATGAAGGTTTCGCGAAGACATTTGGCGCCAATCTTTACCTGGCGCGGATGGCCGATCACGGGATCGACACCACTGAACAACTGTTGTATTTCAATGCCGAGCGCTGGTGGAGGAGCAGTCGGGAGGCGCTGGCGATTGGCAAGGCACTTGGCGATAAAGTAATTGTCATGAGCACATCCACAGGGGGCACGATGGCTCTCGTGTTGGCATCTTTTTACCCAGAGGACGTCTTTGCCCTAATCAACATGTCCCCCAACATTGCCATCAATGACCCCAATGCCTGGCTGTTGAACAAGCCTTGGGGACTTCAAATTGCGCGGATCGTCATGGGCGGCAAAAGCCGGCTAAATCCTGATACCGTGGAGTACCCATACTGGAATTCTGAATACCGCTTGGAATCAGCAACTCAGTTGCAGGAATTGGTCGAGGATCGGATGACAGCAGAAACGTTTTCAAAGGTGACCTGTCCAACATTAAACCTTTACTATTACAAAAATGAACTGGAGCAAGACCCAACGGTCAAGGTCAGTGCTATACTCGAGATGCACGAGCAATTGGGTACCCCAGATTCACTAAAAGCAGCTATTCCAATACCTGGCGCGGGAGGCCATGTGCTGGGGTCACATGTAGTGTCGAAGGATATTGAGAGTGTGATTAAGGCCGTCACTCAGTTTGCGATTGAGAAGTTGAACATGCGTCCGGTCAACCCTCAATCAATGAACCAACAAGACTAGGCATCAGGTGTTAGGGGCGCGGGAACAAGTCGCGTCAGCACCGGGAATGAGAAGACGCACAGATATGGTGCGCACATGCGGGCCAAATGGATCAGCCTCACAGAATAAAACTTGCCTGTGGCCCTCGCATTCTTCTCGCACTTAATCCCCGGGTTAAAACCCGGGGCAATCAAATTGCCGCCCCTACAGGGCTGATCACCGATTACCGATCACTGATTACTGATCACCGAACCCCACTACCTACCCTGGCTGATGCTTCTCAAATGAATCCGCGCCTTCTCCAGATCCTCCGGCGTATCAATACACATCCCTTCTTCCGCGTCGGTCTCCACCGTTTTGATACGGTATCCGTTTTCAATCCACCGCAGCTGCTCCAGTGACTCGGCGCGCTCGAGGGGAGAAACGGGCAGTTTCGTAATGGCACGGAGGATGTCCTGCCGATATGCGTATAAACCTACGTGACGGTAAAAAGTGGCGTGGTGAAGCCAACTTTCCTGTGATTGCTTTTGAATGTAAGGGATCGGTGACCGACTGAAGTACATCGCCTCATGCCGGCTGTTGAGCACCACCTTGGCTTCGTTGGGCGACAAGAGTTGCTCTCGTGCTATGATTTTCTGAATCAACGTGGCCAGTTCCGTGTCTTTGTCCAGAGAAGCACAGAGCAGATCAATCTGCTTGGGATCGATGAATGGCTCGTCGCCCTGAATGTTGACGACAAAGTCAAAACGGTCCTGCTGCAGCGTCATGGCTTCGCAACACCGGTCCGTGCCGCTGGGATGCTGGTCGGAGGTCATACAGGCATGACCGCCAAAAGCAATCACATGATCATAAATCTTCTGGTGCTCCGTTGCAACAACGATCTCCGTAAGATATTTTGATTTCTTGCACTGCAAGTAAACCCGCTCGACCATCGACTTGCCCAACAAATCGGCAAGCGGTTTCCCTGGAAACCGTGAGGAGGCATGTCGGGCAGGGATGACACCGAGTATCCTCATATTGATTTCTTCACCCTGATGGAGGAACCTTCCGCGCCAATCACTTCGACGCCTTCTCCCTTTTCAATATACTCGCCCCGCGAAAAGGCATCGTAGAGCGTGTCGTCGATCAATATTTTGCCACTGGGTCGAAGCACGGTAAAGGCTGTGCCGGTTTTTCCGACAAGGGAAGAAGTGTTTACATTGGAAGTATAGCCCTGTCCTGTGTCTTGTGTGTCGGTAAGCGCAAATCGACGAAACGCTTTCGTTTCGGTGATTCTGGGTGCACCAAAAAACAGCAGCAACGCACCCCCCGAAATCCCGCCCAGCGTGGCAAAGAGTGCCACCACGATGTCGCCCATGGGAACAAAGTCAAAATTAAAGAAATCGTTGTTGAGCATGATAAGTACAAGTGATGAAATCGTCAGCGTAATGCCCAGCACACCGGCCACGCCAAATCCAGGAATGACAAACAGCTCCAGCACAATTAAAATGATGCCCGCGAAAAGGGCCAGAATTTCCCAGTATGCTGCCAGTCCGTTGAGGTAGTAAGGAACGAGGTACAGGATCAGCGCCACAATCGCGGCGAACAGCGGGAAGCCGATGCCCGGTGTCTGAAGCTCAAAGTAAATTCCCCCGATGATGATGAGAATCAGCAATCCGCTGATAAAGGGGTTCAGAAAGAACGCAATGATCCGCTCACTAATGCCGAGTTGAAATTTTTCCAGATCGTAGTCGACTACCTTGTTGCGCTCCAGAATCTCTTCGATCGACGCCACTTTGCCTTCACAGTATCCGTTCTCGATCGCTTCAGACGTTGTGAATGTGATCACTTTGCCGGCGTGTTTAACGCTGTCGATAACAACCTTTTCGTCAACCATTCCCTCGGCGATGCGGGGATCACGGCCATTTTCCTCCGCTGTCGAGCGCATGATGGAGCGCATGTACGACTGGTATTTGTCAGGAGCGGCCTCCCCGCCAGCCCCCGAAACAACGGTGGCAGCACCAATACTGGCTCCGGGCGACATATAAATGCTATCGCAGGCAATGGAAATCAAGGCACCGGCAGAAGCCGCGTCGGAATTGATATAGACCCAGATGGGTTTCTTAAAGTCCATAATCAGATCGACAATTTCCTTTGCATCGGTAAGGATGCCGCCATAGGTGTCCATTTCGATGATAACAATGTCGGCTTTGATTTTTTCTGCATTTTCGAGCGCCAGTTTTACATAGCGAAGCATTCGTGGATCAATATCTGCCTTGATCTCCATAACCATCACTTTTGGCCTGCTTTGTGCATGCACATCGCCGAGCCACGCCAGAGTAAGAACGATCGCCAATCCAAATGCCTTCATGATTGTGTTTTTGACAAAAATACTAAGTAAATCGACGTTTCGGGGTTGTGCGATGGCCGGTGGAAGTGGTAATTTTCGAAAGAATTGACTGACCTATGCTTAACATTTTGCTGATTAGTCTCGGTAGTCTCCTTCAGGGTGATTCACTCAGGATGGAGATGATTAACGGTAAGCCGCATGTGGTGCACCAGGTGGGCGAGAAAGAGACGCTTTACAGTTTATCAAGACGCTATGGCACCACCGTACAGGACATTCTGGCACAGAATCCCACGGCCGATGCCGGCCTGGAGATTGGACAAATTCTCAAGATCCCGTATGTCGGAAAGCCAAAGGCCCCTGCCGCGGTAAAGACCGCCGATGGTATCGTCCACCGGGTAGCGGCCAAGGAAACCCTGTTCAGCATCGCCCGACATTATAATGTATCGGTCGATGACATCAAGGCCTGGAACAATCTAAAGGATGGGTCCTTGTCGATCGGGCAGGAGATCCTGATAAAACAAAAGGTTGAGTCACCACCGGCGGTTGCGGCGCCCGCTGTACCGACAGCCGCGAAAACGCACACCGTTGCGCCCAAAGAAACACTTTTCTCCATCGCCAAAATGTATGGCATGAGCGTATCACAACTGAAAGAGTGGAACGGTATCCCAACCGATGAAGTCCGGATCGGTCAGGTTCTCACCGTTGCCGCACCAACGGTTGGACCAACACCTGCCTCTCCCGTGGTGCCCGTAGCAACGCCAGCCACCGCGACACCTGCTGCAATTCCTGCTGTCGCCACTGTATCTGAACCGGCAAGAATTTCGGAAGGGCTTAGCGGAGCCAGCGAGGTCAAGGAGACCGGTGTCGCATCGCTGATACAGGGCTCTGAAGGAAACCGGAAATACCTCGCGCATCACGCGACAGTGAAGCCGGGAACGATTCTGAAAATTAGGAACCTGGCCACCAACCAGGAGGTGTTTGTAAGGGTAACAGGACCCCCGCCCGCGGCTGATGCGTCAGTATTAATTCATATCTCCCGATCAGCCTACGATCGGCTTGGCGCCACGGAGCCTAATTTCCGCGCTGAGATTACCTACTACAAGTGACGCCATGAAGGTGATCATGGCGGTTGTCATGGCATCCATCCATGCCGGATGGTGTCAAAACCTGGTGATCAACCCGAGTTTTGAGGAGCGTAACCGCTGTCCGAACAACTTCAGTGCGCACAGTAATGACTTCAATTTGCCTGGCTGGAAGTCGGCCAACAGGGGGACACCAGATTATTACAATCAGTGTTCGTGGGGTGACTGCGATGTGCCCTTCAATTGGGCTGGCGAATCCAATGCTCATTCTGGTGTTGCTTATGCTGGTATGTACGTGTGGAACCGGCCCAATGCAAAACCCCGGAGCTACCGCGAATACATCCAGGGTGAATTAGCAGAGCCCCTGGTAAAAGACAAACGTTACAGGATTGAATTCCATTTTAAGCTGGCCTCTTACTCGGTCTACACAGCCGACCGAATTGGACTTATGCTTTCGGACACGTCGTTTTTTCAGCCAAACGACCAGGTGATCAACCGGGTGCCCGCATTGTCATGGATTCGCAACGAGCCGATCACATCAGGAGGGTGGGAGTTGGCCACCGGTGACTACAGGGCAGTCGGAGGAGAGAAATTTCTCGTGATAGGAAATTTCTTTGATAACCTCACAACCCAGTTTAGCGCTATGGAGGCCCGAAAGGGAAAGAGTCCAATGCTCGCGGGCAGTGCCTACTTCTATATCGATGATGTCTCGGTCACACCGCTGGATCCCCCTACGCCGCCGGCATTAGTCTGGGACAATGGTGTTGAAGTGAAGCCTGAGGAGATCTATGTGCTGAAGAATATTCAGTTTGAGTTTGACCAGTATGTACTGCTTCCGGTATCCTTCACCGAACTGGACAAGCTGGCTTCAATCCTCACAATTCAATCATCGTGGAGGGCCGAACTGGCGGGGCATACAGATGATGTCGGCAGTGAAGAGTATAACCTGGATCTCAGTCGCAACCGGGCCAACAGTGTTCTCCAGTACCTTGTTTCGAAAGGGATAGCCTCCGACCGTTTGACGGCAGTGGGTTATGGCAAGCAGCGACCGCTGGTGTCTTCAAAGGACGATGCGGCGCGCACCCTCAACCGGAGGGTGGAGGTCCGTTTCCTGAAAGGATCGTGAGGGACCGGAGAAAAAATACAGAAGGCCTCCGGCAGTTCCTGGATGAAATGGCTGATCGTTTCAACCGCCCGAACTTTATCATAAACGACCCGGTTTCCATTCCGCACCAGTTTACCAAGACACAGGATATTGAGATTGCGGGATTGTTTGCATCGGTTCTCGCCTGGGGGCAGCGAACGACTATAATAAAGAACTGCGGTACGCTGATGAAGTTAATGGACAATGCGCCACATGACTTTATGATAAATCATCGTCCTGCCGATCTCCGGCGGATGGCTGGGTTCAAGCACAGGACATTCAATGATATTGACTTGCTTTACTTTATTGACTTTTTCCGGTCGCACTACAAGAAGCATTCCTCACTGGAGGGTTTATTCCGGGTCGACCCTCACGACCTAACCATTGAAAGTGGTCTCGCCAATTTTCACCGTGAATTTTTCAGCCTTCGTGACTTTCCAGAACGAACCAGGAAACACATCGCGACGCCAGAGCGCAAGTCGGCATGCAAGCGCCTGAATATGTTTCTGCGGTGGATGGTTCGCGATGACGGGCGTGGTGTAGATTTTGGAATCTGGAAGTCAATTTTGCCAAGACAGTTGGTTTGTCCATGCGATGTCCATGTAGAGCGGGTGGCGCGTGAGCTCAAACTGATACGACGAAATGCTTTGGATTGGGAAACGGCACTGGAGCTGACAACCAGCCTTCGTGCGCTGGATCCTCACGACCCTGTCCGTTATGACTTTGCTCTGTTTGGATTGGGGATTACGGACGTAAAGCTGCAGCCCTTCGCAATCGGTCGTTGATGGCGCGGCCCAGTCCATGATTTGGAACCAACTCGGCCACCACGGCATCAACAGGTTGTTGGTCAAGATCGCGCATCATGCCAAAAAGATTGCGCGCAGCCTCATGAAGGTCGCCGGAAGGAGAGAGGATCCGGTGCATGCCATTTACCTTGACAGACTTGGCGAAGGAAAGTATGCCAGGATTCTGTAACCCATGGGCGTTGACAAGTTCCTCAATATTCCCAAGGTAAAAGGGCTTTGAAGGGGCATAGTGACTTTCCATTTGTCCGGGGGCAAGTGGTTTGGAGCCGGAGTGCGGCTGAACACTGACCGTACCGATCATTGATTCAATCTGCTCAATGCTGATTCCGCCCAGCCTGTAAACAACGGGTTTGCTATCTTCCCAGCCCACAATCGTTGATTCTATACCCACACGGCAAGGACCGCCATCGAGGATGTAGGGAATCTTTTTTCCTAGTTGAGCATTGACGTGTTGAGCCGTCGTCGGACTTACGTACCCAAACGGATTGGCACTGGGTGCGGCGAGAGGAAAGTCAATTTCATCGAGAAGTTGGCGGGTTAGCAGATGATCCGGGCAACGCAATCCGACACGGTCAAGACCTGCTGTAACCAGGTCTGGTACAATGGGCTGCTTTGGCAACAACAATGTCAACGGGCCAGGCCAAAACTTCTTTGCGAGTGCTTCTGCACCATCCGGAGCTTGGGTCACAAAGTTTTTTGCACGGTCCCACGAAGGTACATGAACAATGAGCGGGTCAAAACGCGGTCTTGCCTTGACCTCGAAAATACTGGTGACCGCATCCGCATGGAGGGCATTTCCCGCCAGCCCATAAACTGTCTCTGTAGGGATAGCCACAAGCTGTCCGGCCTCAAGAAATTCCCGGGCGGTGGCAACCGACTTTCCAATGACAGCAGACATAGGCAGCAAAGTTGCACCAAAAATTGATAAGGTTATTGTCCTGTGAGCTTTTCGCGGAGGCGAAGGAGGGAAGGTTCAGCATTGTAGCGTTCGAGTTCATCCAGCCTGACCCATCGTACATCGTGTGACTCCTCACTGACGACAACCGTGTCGAGGGTTGATGCCTTAACCAGATAACGGATGTCATAGTGATCATGCCTGGGAAAGTCCGTTCGATCCGGTATGGGATGGATATCGAGATCATAGATTGATGACGACACCAACGCAAGGCTAAGAATACCGGTTTCCTCCGCGGCTTCACGCAACGCCACATCGATCACGTTTTTATTGCCGTCAGCATGACCACCGGGCTGAAGCCAGCGGTTCAGTTTGGCATGATGAACCAGCAGTGTTTGCTTGAAATCCTCTGAAACGATAAACGCCGAACCGGTAATGTGACCAGGCAAGAGCGTCCGCAGAAAGGCGTCAGGATGTTCAAGAAGGGACAGATACCGAAGTCCTTTCTCTTCTTCAGCCGGGAATCGTATCAGGTATTCGTGCAGTGCCTCCTTGACGGGATCACCCGGCGTCATTCAATGACAATATTCGCCTTGTTGAACTTGTTGGCTTCCAGCTTGCCGACTTGTTCACCCTTTCCGCTGTTGTCCTTGTCATCTTTGCGAGCAATGACAAAATAAGAGATGGACTTGAGATCCTTAAACTTGACGATACCTTTCTTGTCGGAGACACCAGTAGCTATCGCATTCTTCTCAGCGAGATAGTCCGCCTCCGTTTCATATAATGTCACGGAAGCACCTGGTACCTGGTTGCCGATCTCATCCAGGATGGTCAGTGTGAGGGAGGTCTTGATGATTTGAGCCTGTGCCTGCGGAAGACTGATCATCGTGGCCATGAACAGGGTAGTCAGTATCTTTTTCATGGTAGTGGGTTTTGTACAAATATACGGACAGGCGGGCTTCAGTAGCCAATGGAGGAATTCAAAATTGATTATCCCTCCGCGCTTACCGGATAAGCGCCACACCACCCCGTTTCTCCTGAATTCCCCGGTCAGGATGGAAGGAACTAACATACTGAATCACGTAGGAATAGGAACCGCCGGGTGCTGGCTGGCTCAGCGTATTGTTGACTCCGCCATTCCATGTGAAATCCGCTTCATTGGCCGTGAAGACAAGCTCTCCCCATCGGTTATAAATGAAAATGTGAAAATCGTCGGTGATGAACTTGGTGATTACGAAGAAGCTCTTGTTGGCATCAACAGCCGATGTGGGGCGGAAAGCGTTGGGTGACTCGATGACGGGCTGACAATCGTTGAGGACTTCGACTTCATCGGGCGCGACGCAGCCAAATGAGTTGGTCAGGTCGACCCGGTACTGACCTTCGCTGTCGGCCGTAAGAACCTGCTGCGAGTAATTCAGTGTCAGCTCATTCTTGAACCAAGCATATTGATTGAAGACACCGGGATCAAGATCCACCTCACTCGTGGCCGGATCAGTGTTGTCCGGGTCGTTGCAGATTACCGTACGGTTTGGCAAGTTACCGACAGGCAGCGGTGCACGATCAATGTCAATGCTTGCTTCTGCCACACAGGTGGCCTTGGATACTTCAACCTTGTAACTTCCTTCAACCGTCTGGCTGGTTGTTGAAGAAGTCTCTCCGGGAATGACAACATTTTGGCGGTACCACGCATAATTGGTACCTGTGGCAGTCGTCACAGCAGTTAGCGTGAACGGCAAACCATCCTCACACGCCGGCGTTGATGTAACCCCCGCATCCACAATACCGGTTACCACAACTGTTTTCACCGCTGACCTAGGAGAAGTACAGCCACTGAGTGTGCTGAATACCTCAGATTGGTAAGTGTCACCGTCATCCGGAAGCCCCAGTGAAAGGAACTGGCCCAATGCGGAAATGGTCAGGGAACCGTTTCGGTACCACCGGTAAGTATAACTTCCTGATGGTGTGGCCGTGAGAATGACTGCGTCCTGACAGGGATCGCTCTGCGTAAAGTCTGCTGTAGGGTTGTCAAGCACAACTGCGTTGTCCAAAGTATTGGGACACGCACCAGGGCCGGTGACATCAACCGTGTAGGTGAATGAACCCTGCCCTGAAACTTCTATCGTCGGGCCATTGGTCGGACCCACGATTGTTCCGGTGCCCGACCAGGAAAAGGTTGCGGCCCCGGGACTGACAGCGGTAATCGTTGGCGGGCTTGCACATATATCGCTGGTGAACGAAATGGGTAGCGGTGCATTGGGCGTGACTGCAAAGTTGTTGATGATAAGAATACAAGTGGCGGCATCGGTAATTTCGATGGTATAGGTTCCCTGAGGTACCGGCGTTGTGTTGAATACCGGCGTAACGATTCCGCCGGTTGGCCCCGTGACGGTACCGGAGCCGTTTTCGGTCAATTGATATTGCAGAGGGAATGCGACTGCGTTGGTGGTCAGCTCAATGGTGACGGGATCGCAATTGGGTGCCAATGGAAGCGCAGTCGCCGTGAAAGGTGCATCCGACAATCCGAAAGATTGTGAGATGGTGCATCCGGAAATCTGATCATTGACTATACCGGAATAGGTTCCGGCGCTCAGCCCATTGATGTTGACTACCTGTGGTGCAGTTTGGTCAATCCCCTGTTGATTGAATCCTCCGGGTCCCGTAATGAAGTAAGCGTATGGACCCGTTGGCGGTGCTGTGACATTCAGCTGAACAGCAAGGGTCCCGTCCACGCCGTTGCAAACCGTTGGATTTGTCCCTGAAAGTGCAAATGACGGTGATGCAATGATCGTGTAGGTGACAGCCTCAGTGAGTGTACATGTCGTGATCGGGTCTAAAATCACAACCTGGTAGTCAAAAACTCCCGGCACCGTCGTATCGAGCGCACGGCTTTGACCTGTGGTGAGTCCTCCGCCATTAACCGTCCAACTGTAATTGGTTCCGGGGTTGAGGGCATTTAACGCCGAGGCAAAGGAATTTTGACACAGCGTTTGGTCTGGACCAAGGTCCAGTTCTGGTCGGTTATCGGCCACGAGGCTAGTCCCGTTTGAAGTGCAACCGAACATATCCGTGATGGTAACCGAGACAATGGATTGTTCCGTTATGACGAGTGTTTGAGTTGTCGCACCACCGGTCCAGAAATAGGTTAAGTCCGGAATGTTGCCGGTATTGGCATCGAGGGTTACTGGTCCATTGCAGAGTGCAGCTGCACCTGGAATGGTAGGCGGTCCCGGTGGATTGACGATGGTCACATTTCTCGTCAAGGTTGTGTCCAGCCCGCATCGGTTGGTCAATCGCATGCTGACCAGGAAAGTGTTGGCTGAGGCATAGGTGTGCTCTATCGTGGCGCTGTCCAGTGCTGTTGCCCCGTCACCGAAGGCCCAGAAGAATTTGTCGATCGCATCCGTAGGGGTTCCGACAAACTGCGTGGGCGTGCCCAGGCAAACACCGGTGTAGTCGATGCTCGGCCCACCAAACGCATTGGTAATCTGTTGGATGAAATTGGGCAAGCCAAGTCGTGAATTGGTGCTTGCGGCCAGGGCGAAGCCATTCAAAGTAAATGATGAGAAACGTGTGGTGTCGTCATCAGCTTGGATGGTGCCCAGAAATTCGCTCCCGGTTCCATTAACGGCGACATAGAGTGTTCCGTCAGGACCCTGCTGGATGGCACCCAACTCAGCAGTTTCCGTAATTTTCTGTTTGAAATAAGGATTGCCGATGGAGTCGATGAAGTATTCGAAGATGTGCGATGACCCCAGGCTGTTGTTCACCGTGGCAAACACTTTGTTTCCGCCGGGTGAGAACTCAACGCCGTAAACCTGACCATTGGGTTCGTTCAAATCGATCCTGCGATAGTTGACCAGCGCGCCGGAGGAATCAACGAGTGTAAAGAGTTCGAGAAGATTACTGGTACCTGGCGTGGAGAGCGCAACCGCCAGGTTATTATTGGGGCCAAGCCTCATATAGCCTTCAGCGTTTTCCGTAGGACTGGGCCGATGATCAGAGCCAATGGCGGTGATAGTAGGAGCACCGATCCCTGCGGCACTGATGGGATAGGCTCTGAAACTATTGTTCCCGGCTTCGTGAATGATAAGCCACTGGCCACTGGCGGTGAGGCGCTCGGTGCTGCGCGAGAATAGTGGTAAGCCCTGCTGGACGACTGCGCCAAGGCCGCCGTTCTCTTTGAGGTCGAAAAGACTATACCGGACCATATTGGCTGATCCGCCGTTGACCGCTTCGTTGGTGAATATATAATAGAGTGTTTCATCACCTGGTACAGGTACAATGATGCTCGACTGCGAAGCGAGGGGGTCGCCGCCAATGCCGGTCGCAATTTCTGCGTGCGTTTTGTCATAGACTTTATCGCCATCGGTATAAAATATCGTTTTTCCATTCCGGTCGCAAATGATCGCGCACCCTTCGGGAGCATCCATGGCCCCGTCCGACAATGCTACGGGTGGCGGAATGTTGAAATCGATGCCCGCCTTGTTTCCAAAGTACCAGATATTTGATCGTTGGTCTTGAAGTCCGTATTCTTTCACGTTGACACCTGCATACGTTGAACAGCCCGATCCGTCGCTCACGACAACGTAGTAGTATCCAGCTGAGTCAGGGAATAGTGTATCGGTAAGGTCTCCGTTAGACCATACAAAGCTGGTAGCTGTGCCGCCTGTTACATTAACCTTGACGGAGAACCGGGTAGGTGAGGAAGTTCCGCGGGGTGGAGGAAACTCGCTGCGGCATGCTGTTGTATCCTGAACAAGGTCAAGTTGCAATGGGAAGGCAAGGATGTTGACGGGTTTGGTAATTGTTTCAGTTTGATCTTGATAAAAGGCAGTAAGCGTGACGTTGTAAGTCTGCGGAGCGCCGTACGTATGCACAGGGCTCCAGGCGTTTGAACCGGCCATGTCACCGAAGTCCCAGCGCAGGCTGTCAGCGCCTGGCGTTACAGTTGGAAAGAATGTTGTGGCATTGTTTTGGCATGTTCCGGCAAACGTGAAATCGACTGTCATGGTAACCTGTGTGCGTGGAGCAAACGATGGAAACTGGGTACCGTCAAAAGAGACGGCACTGAGTACGGCAGGCGCATACAACGTTTTTGCGGCAATGCTGTCTGGATCGGTGATGCGTCCCAGCAGAAATGGTCCGGCAGCAGCAGCCTGGTACAGATGATAAATCATGCTGTCAGGGGCCATCTGAACGCCGAAGCTTCTGAAAACAGGAGCGGGCAATACCGACAACATCGTGGATGTGGGATTGGCATAGTCATACTGCAGCAGTTCGGCGGTGAAGCCAACTTCCCCATGGCGCGACAGGTAGAGAAAATTTCCATTTGCAGACCACTCGATATCGTAGATGGCCTGGTTCGTGGTGGGCGGATTGGTGGTTTGAAGTCCTGAATTGAAAATAAACCGGTCAAAGGCAAGGTTGCCGTTGGCCGGATCAAACGTTAGAATGAGCGCATCCGTGTTCAGGTCTTGCGGCGCGACAGCGATTCGGTTGGTGCCCGCGTGATAGGAAAAATTCGCCACCGAGATCGGGAACTGCGTAAGGCCGGCAAGTGTATTGGTTGTGTATGTCCCCGTGTAGCTGGCCGCGTTAATCGGGGTTACAGAAAAATCCTGTGAATTGATCGGCTGTGTTATCAGGTAGAAGTCGATACCGTTGGCGTCTGGTATGATAATCATTCCTTCAGCCCGGTTAATCAATCCAGGTATGGCTGTGTTCTTTGATTCGAGGTCACCGAGTGCTGGTGCAGGGAAGAGAGCATTGCCAAACTGGTTCATGTCAACTACACTCACACTGATCGCTCCGGCAGCAGGGAAGTTGGCAGTATTGGTAAAGAGGAAGTACTTCCCAGGCTGTCCGGGCACAGGACATATTGCGGTGGGCTGATTGGCTGATGAAGTGCCTGTCAGACCGCCACCGTTGGGCATCACAATATGATTCGCGTCGAAGACGTTATTGCCGTCGGTATAGAACAGTAAGTTTCCATTGGCCGGGTCAGATGCTGTTGAACCTCCGCCGGTCCCAAATGGAATGGATTTCGCCACAATCGTGGGGATCGTGGTGGTGCGGTTAAAGCGGATCGCCTGACTGGAGTTGCCAAAATACCAGTTGTATCGCTCCAGATTCTGTGAGAAACCTGCAACCGCCAGCATATTCAGGAAGAAGAAAAGGAATAGTCTAAGCATTCGTGCCCGTTCAATCATCCGCTTCATCACCCAACCTGCTGATTCTTAGTTACCATCGCAAACTTAAAACGATCAAACCACACGAAAGTATATAATTTGGCTGAATTTGTCGTTAGGTATACGGCTTGGTAATGGACTTTCATAAGAGACTCAAATAGATTTACTTTGCTTCAATGAGGATACTGCTTTACCCCAGGATGGTGTACCGGATCGTGCAGATTCTGGTAGCGTTGATTCCAGCAGCTTCACTTTCGGTAACTGCTCAGGACCCTCAGTTTTCACAATTTTATGCAGCGCCGTTGTACTTGAATCCCGCCTTTGCGGGATCTACACAGCAAGGACGGGTGGGTATTAACTATCGCAATCAATGGCCTTCCATCGATGCAAACTTTACAACGGTTTCAGCATACGCCGATTTCTTCATTGAAGACAAGAACAGCGGCATTGGCGGAATATTAACCCGGGATTATGTTGGCGTTGTTGGACTGCAATCGATCAGCCTGGGTTTGCAGTATGCCTACCAGCTTCAGATCACAAAGGAAATTTCTTTCAGACCCGGGGTTCAGGTGGCCGTGTTTAACCGGTCAATCAACTTTGATGACCTTCGCTTCGGCGATCAGTTTGATCCGAACACGGGGCAATTGATCAATCCCACGGCAGAAGCACTGAACAATGGTCAAAGCGCTTTCTTCCCGGATATTTCTTTCGGGGGATTATTCTTTTCCAAGAATGCCTGGTTGGGTGTGGCCATGCATCACATCACAGAACCGAATCAATCCATTCTGGGTGAGAATGATCCTTTGCAGAGAAAGTTTTCCCTGCATGGCGGATGGAAGTTCTTTTTCAGGCCCGGCGTTTTGGGCACCGGTTTTTTTGCACGACCACGCGAGCGAAGCATCGCACCCGTGTTTCAATATCGAAGCCAGGGCCCGTTCAGCCAGGCCGACCTGGGTTTGTACTACACATTTGAACCGTTGATCATCGGTACCTGGTATCGCGGCATCCCGTTCAATGAAGTAAACGGTTACGCAAACAATGAATCTATCGTCTTGCTCGTTGGTCTGACAATGAAAGGAGAGAAGGACATCCTGAACATCGGTTACAGCTACGACTACACGATTTCACAATTGGGAACCGCTAGCGGAGGCGCACATGAGTTCAGCCTGGTGTACTCCTGGCCAACGCGCAATCCACGAAAGCCACCCAAGGATAAACTCATTATCCCTTGCCCGGACTTCTAGTTGTTGGTTGTTAGTTTTGAGTTGGTAGCTACTCACCACTTACCACTCACACTCACTCATTCCCATACAACTTGCAGTGATCATCCATGCCTACATGCATCAATGCATCACCGGCGTTGACCACGGGGTTGTTATTGATCCCAACAAGGTATCCGGTAACCGGTGATTTGATTTGTTCGTGGAACTCACCGAACGGGTCAGTGATGTTGCCAACCAGTTGGTTCTTATTGATAAGATCACCGGCAAGTACTTGTGGGTGAAAGATGCCGGCCGTCCTGGCACGAATCCACGATGAGTTCCAGATGATTTTTGATTCGACCTTGGGTTCCGGCGCCCAGTCGATCATGTTCAGGTGCTTCATGAGCCGTAGCGTACCATTGACACCTTCCTCAATGGCGTGAAAATCCATCCGCAGGCTTTCGCCGCCTTCGTAGACGATGATATTCTTGTTCTTCTTCGCGGCAGTTTGGCGCAGCGAGTGAGGACGGAAAGGAGAATCAATGGTAAACGGAGCGTGAAAGGCATGGGCCAGTTCCACGTTGCGCGGCTCTTGCATCACACAGCGTACCTGAGGAAAGTTCGTGCGCATGGCACCGCCTGTATGAAAGTCAATGCCGACGTCGATATTGGGGATCACATCATGGGTGAGATGCCAGGCCACGCGTGAGGCGAGCGAGCCGTTCTTGCTGCCAGGGAATGAACGGTTGACATCTTTACCGTCAGGTACATCGCGTGAGTAGTTCAGGAAGCCGTACACATTAATGATGGGCATGCATACGGTTGTGCCTCGCGCAACTTTGTTGTGGCCGGCATCAATGATCCTGCGAACAATTTCCATCCCGTTGATCTCATCACCATGCATCCCGGCTGTTAGCGCCATGGTGGGGCCATCGTGGGGGGCGCGGTAAACATAAATAGGCGTATCAATCTGCGTGCGTGATGGCAGGCGCGCAATGTTGATGATGATCTCCCTGAATTCGCCGGGACGGATCGATTGACCGGCTATGACAACATCTTTCATTTTTGTTGGCCGTTGTTCGTTGATCGTTGTTTGATGAAGGCCATACTATTAGAAATAGATAAGTATCAAATAGAGGATAATGCTTCCGGTAGCCAGGGCAATGCCTGATAAGGGGATACGGAACCAGTACGCTCTTGCGAGGCCGAGGTAGACCAGAGAATTGAGCAACGCAACAACCTGAAGGGTTATCGACTGTTCAAAAGTTGTGTTCTCTGTTATGGAGAAGTAGATGAGCACAAATCCGTAGAACATGGCCCCTGTACTGTGGCTGCTGTTGAACCCCATCCAGCTCCTCCACATTGTCGTTTGTCGTGTAAGTCGGGGATTGGTTCGCTTCATCCCTTGCTCGACCAGAGCATCAAAGGGTCTGAATTTTGGTGTGAAGAAGGTATAGAACAAATGTAGGGTACCCAATCCAAAGTAGATTGCACCACTAAAACCTAACAGCCATTTGATCGTCATACTTCTTGTGAGTTAGTGTTGGATCAAACCCTAAGCATTCACTTTGTCCTTCTGAATCTTCATCTTTCCGGCATGGTGCTCCAGGTAGCTGATGACCCTGCCTGCAATATCGACTTTTGTGGCGCCCTCAATTCCTTCAAGTCCGGGACTTGAGTTCACTTCAATGATCAGCGGTCCACGTTTGGAAGGGAGCATGTCAACACCGGCAACAGCAAGCCCCAGTTTTTTTGCGGCGGTTATCGCACTGTGTTTCTCATGCCGGTTCAGTTTTACTACGCTGGCACTACCACCCCGGTGAAGGTTGGACCGGAACTCACCATCGCGGGCCTGACGGCGCATCGCACCGACTACCTCCCCATCGACAACAAATGCCCGGATATCGACCCCTTTCGCTTCTTTGATAAACTCCTGGACAATGATTCTTGCTTTCACACCATGGAAGGCTTCGATGACGGACTGGGCAGCTTTCTGGTTCTCAGCCAGTACGACACCCAGACCCTGGGTGCCTTCGAGTAGTTTGATGACAACGGGTGCACCGCCGACTGCCTCGACCACGCCTTCCGTGTCACGGGAATAGTCCATAAATATAGTCTTGGGAAGTCCCAGCCCGGCCCGTGAAAGAATTTGCATGCTTCGAAGCTTGTCGCGCGACCGGATGAGCGCCTGCGACTCAACGGCTGTGAATACCTTCATCATTTCAAATTGCCTGACGACGGCGGCGCCGTAAAACGTAACGGAAGCACCGATGCGGGGAATAACCGCATCGAAATAGTCGAGCTTCCGGCCGTTGTACCAGACCATTGGATTTTTCTTCTCGATCACCAGCATACACTTCATGTGATCGATCACCTCCATCTTGTGCCCCCGTGCTTCACCGGCCTCTTTGAGGCGACGGGTGGAATACAGTTTTGAATCACGGGAAAGGATGGCAATGTTCATGGTGCGTTGGAAAGCGGCGTGCCTTTGGATAGACCTTCCTGTTTATGGTTGAAAGATAAATCTTTTTTGGTCACATCGATGTGGAAGCGATGACGCAGAATCTTTCGGCCAAGGAGAACCGGAAACCGGAGGTTGCCCCGGTTGCTAAGGGAGAATTCAGCCTTGATCACGCGGTCAAATATTTTTATTCGGGTCCGAATAACGAAGCGTAGCTCAGCTTCACCGAAGGAATTTCTTATTTCACGTTGATCAAATTTTTTTACCCGGAAGGGCATGCCGGTGAACTCAGGATGCTCCTCATCCAGCAACACAAATTCCAGAATCCCATTGATGACCTGGGCTGAACTGCAGTGGAGGCTTGAGGTATAGGCTCCGGTATCAATTTTTGCATGGATATTTTCAAGGCCGAGGTCGGGCAAATCGACCCGGTCGGATCGACCCAGGGTATGCAATGGACGTTCGGACAGGTTCACCTGATAAAGCTTTTAAACAAAGGAAATGCAATTTTTGGACAGGCCGTCTGACTTTTTGACGGTTTCTGCGTCAAAAAATCAGATTGGAATCTGGACTGGTAGTATTACTACCATTTTAACTAGTAGACCAAGATATTATATATTCATTAAGAATTACCCTTTATTGCGTTTCGAATTGGACCATACGTTTTTTAACTTTATCACTTTCTAACTTAAACCATATACTATGAGGAAGTTTCTACTAGTAGTATTCACGTTCGTTTTTGCGCTGAGTGCCTTGGCGCAGGAACGGACTATTTCCGGAAGGGTTACCTCCGTCGATGATGGCGGCGGCCTTCCTGGAGTAAACGTCGCACTGAAAGGCACTTCTACCGGTACGGTTACCGATGCCGAGGGCAACTACAAGTTGGGCGTACCGTCTGCCGGTGGCACACTGGTATTCTCATTCATCGGTTTTGCCACACAGGAAGTGGAGATTGGCGAACGGTCAGTGATTGATGCCGGATTGAGTGCCGACATTAGGCAACTGACCGAAGTGGTGGTGACTGCACAAAGTATCCAGCAGGACAAACGAGCCTTGGGATATTCAGTTACCAGCGTGGGTGGCAACATCGTGGCGCAAAAGCCCGAAGCTGACCTGGCCCGCTTGCTGCAGGGAAAAATCCCTGGCGTGAACATTACCAACACGGGTGGTGTATCCGGAACAGGTACCAACATTATCATCCGGGGTTATACAACCATCACAGGCAACAAACAGCCTTTGTGGATTGTTGACGGTGTTCCGTTCAACTCGAGCACCAACGCGCAGGGTAACTTCCTCAGTGGTAACCAGGCGACCCCAAGCCGCTTCCTCGACCTTGACCCCAACAACATTGAGCGTATCGACGTACTGAAGGGTCTCAGCGCAGCCGTTCTTTACGGAGAGCAGGGTCGAAACGGTGTTATGATAGTTACTACTAAGAATGCCCGTAAGAAAAAGGAGAAGTTCGAGATCAACCTTAACCAGTCCTACTTTGTAACGGAAATCGCGTCGATGCCGGAGCTTCAGGACAATTATGGTAACGGCTTCGACCAGAACTGGGGATTCTTCTTCAGTAACTGGGGCCCGAAGTTTGGTGCACTGGGTTCGCCGGATTCCATTCCGCACCCTCTGTCCAACGCACCGGCTGCAATCTCCAGTCAGTTTCCGGAGTTCATTGGAAAGAAAGTCCCTTACAAGGCCTACCCGAATAATGTTCGGGACTTTTTCAAGAACGGTTATTCATCCAACACATCATTGAATGTGAATGGCGGCTCTGAGAACCTGAGCTACAACGCTTCACTTAGCTACCTGGATGACGCAGGATTCATTGAAGGCAACACGCTCTCCAAGTTGAACTTTGGTATCGGCTTCAATGCCAACGTCACCGAGAAATTCTCGATGAGCACAAGCTTCAACTACGCAGCTACCGACCAGAAGACTCCGCCGATTTCTGCCGGTAACGGTTCTGGCGCGGCCGGTGCCGGTGTATCCATCTTCGCTGACGTATTCTATACGCCACGCAACATCGACCTGATGGGCATGCCTTTTGAAACGCCGGTCACCCGCCAGAGTGCTTATTTCCGGGCCGGCAATGATATTCAAAACCCCCGTTGGACTGCCAAGTATACGTCCTCTACCAACGACGTTCGCCGTTTCTTCGGTCGTACATCGTTCAGCTACAAACTTATGGAAGGACTGGACATCACGTACCGCGTGGGTCTTGACACTTACACCGAGTATCAGCAATACAAGGTTAACAAGGGCGGTCCACAGAACATCAATGGCTTGTACAGGACTGTAACAGGTCAGAATACCATCTGGAACCATGACGTTTTTGTTTCCTATAACAAGGACCTCAGCCAGGATTTGAACCTGAACTTTGTGCTCGGATTCAATAACCGTCGCGACAAGTACGCACAAGATGGTATGGAGAGCGCCCAGCAGGTGGTGTTTGGGTTCATGAACCATTCCAACTTCCTTACGCACAACAACATCAACAGCTTTACCGGGGCTAACATGAACTTCGAGGAGACATCTATCCTCTACGGTTACTACGGAACGGCTACGTTAGGATACAAGGATTTTGTTTACATGAACCTCCAGGGCCGGTATGATCAAAAGTCGACCGTGGAAGTGGCTAACCAGGGGATCTTTTATCCTTCAGTTAGTGTGTCGTTCATTCCCACGACTGCTTTCGGATTCGAGTCAGACAACATCAACCAGATCAAGCTCCGTTTGAACTATGGAACCTCTGCCGGATATCCCCAGCCTTACGCAACCCGCGGTGTGCTGAGTTCGGATCCCCGTGCATTCCTCGATGGCGCGGCTCAGCCGGTTGTTGTCAACTCCATCTCCAACCGTCTCGGTAACCCGAACCTGAAGCCAGAGCTCCAATCCGAAATCGAAGCGGGTGTTGAAGGAAGCTTCCTGAAGAACCGCTTAGGCATTGACTTGTCAATGTATACCCGCACCACAACTGACCTGATCACGGATGCTCCATTGGATCCTTCTACTGGTTATACGGTAACGCGGATCAACGTTGGTGAGATATCCACGAAAGGTGTTGAATTATCACTGCGTGGTACCCCGGTGAAAATGGGCGACTTCCAGTGGGACATTACCCTGAACTGGTGGGCATACCGTTCCGTTGTAGAGAAGTTGGGCAGTGGACTGAGCCGTGTACAAATTCCTGGTGGTGCGTATACCGACCTTGGTAACTACGCCGTACCTGGTGAGCCTTACAATGTCATCTATGGATCTTTCGTACCTACAGATCCGGCAACCGGCGAACGCATCGTGGGCAGCACAGGTGATTACTTGTTCTCCGATGATATCAAGCGAATAGGCGATCCTAACCCGCTCTGGAATGCCTCGCTGTTTAACACATTCATGTGGAAGGGCTTTACCCTTAGCGCTCAGATGGAATACCGCGCAGGCGGCGATATCTGGTCTTTGACCACAGCCACACTGATCGGTCGCGGTGTTTCGAAGTTTGTTGACTTCGACCACGACCGCACGTTCGTGTTGCCAGGTGTGAAAGAAAACCCCAATTTTGGAAGTCCCGGCGAAGCACAGTATATCAAGAACGATATTCAGATTACTTCTGCTGCCGTTTACTTCAATAACGTGGCTTTCGGTCCCAGCGACCTCCAGATCTATGACGGTACGACCATCCGCCTTCGTGATGTCAGCCTGAATTATGACCTGCCTCAGTCGCTGCTGCAAAAGACTCCATTCAAGAGGATAACCGTGGGCGTCTCCGGCCAGAACCTTTGGTTCCGTTCGGTGAACATTCCTAAGGAGATGAATTTTGACACAGACGTGCTGAGCACCGGTGTTGGTAACGGTCTTGGTTTCGACCTCTTTACCGGTCCCAGTGCCCGTCGCTATGGTGGTATGATCAGACTTACCTTCTAAGCCCAAAATGATGAAAACAATGAAAAATAAGATATCCAATTTCGCAAAGGGGGTAGTACTGTCGGTAGCACTGATTGTCGCTTCCTCTTGTAACCTGGAGGATCACCTGGTGAACCCCAGCGCCTTATCCCCCGATCAGGCCAGCAATGATTTTGTGTTCAATAGTGTTCAGCTAAGCTTCGCGGGCTTCTTCCTTACTGCAACGCAGTTCGGTATGGACAATACCCGCATGCTGGCCATGTTTGGTGCGACCTACGAGAATGCTTATAGCGCTAACACGTTCAATGGCATTTGGCAGAACGCATATTCCGATCTGATGATCAATGCCAATCTGATACTCGACAAGACCAAGGAAGACCCTGCAACGACGGAGATCGAATACAATCCGTACTTCCAGGGTACTACGAAGATCCTGAAGGCGTACACGATGATGACGCTGGTCGATTATTTTGGAGATGTTCCGTACAGCCAGGCGTTCAATCCATCAGAATTCAATCCTGGTGTGGATGCCGGTTCGGACGTTTACAATGCAGCCAAGACGCTCCTCGATGAGGCGGTGGTTGATCTTAACGCGGTAACCACAACAACAACCAAGCCCACGCAGGATCTATACTATGCGGGGAACGCAGGCCGCTGGCGCAAATTGGCCAATACACTCCTGATGAAATGGCACCTTCAGCGCCGGCTTATCGATGCAGCCGGATCGCAGGCTGGTATAGCCGCGCTGATTGCCGGTGGCGACATGATCAGCAGTGCTGCTGAGGACTTCCAGTTCCTGGCTCCCGCCAATAGCGTTAGCGCTCCGAATACCTATCACCCTTGGTTTTTTGGCAACTACCAAACCAGCGCAGGCCAGTACATGTCCAACTCGTATATGAAGGAATTGTTTGATGGTAAAGGCTTCAAGGATCCGCGAATACGCTACTACTTCTACCGTCAGGTTAATGCAGAGACGACGGATGTAAATGAATTGTCCTGCTCAATCCCGACTTCCCCGTTTGTGGGTTTCCCTCCGTTGCACTATCCTCCTGGTTCGGCTTATTGCCAGTTGCCTGAAGGGTATTGGGGACGTGACCACCTCAACAACGAGGGTATTCCTCCGGACGGCCTGAAACGCACAACCTATGGATTGTATCCTGCCGGCGGCCGTTTTGATGCCAACGATGATGTGCCGGTATCTGATCAGGACCTGGCTTCGGGTGCCCGCGGTCGGGGAATTCTGCCCATTATGATGCATTCGTTTGTTCTCTTCATGAAGGCAGAATATGAACTTACACTTTTGGGTGATGCTGTGACGGCAGGTACTACGCTAGGGCAAGCCATTAACGCGTCCATCAACAAAGTAATCAACTTCAATCCGGCTGTTGTGAACCCTGGATTTATCCCCTCATCATCTGGGATTGCCAACTATGTTACCGCTGTGATGAACAATTACAATGGTCCAGCCATTCCTCCAAACGCAACCGTTGCACAAAACCAATTGGATGTGCTTGTAAAGGAATATTGGATTGCCCTGTGGGGTAATGGCATCGAGGCATATAATACAGTGCGGAGGACAGGCAAGCCTGCAAACCTCCAGCCTGCGCTCGCCCCGAACCCGGGCCTGTTCTACCGTTCGTTTACCTACCCTGCGGTATTCGTTATCCGCAACAGCAACGCGGTGCAGAAAACGACCAATACGGTGAAAGTGTTCTGGGATAACAACCCCGACGGATTTGTCAAGTAATTCAATAAATGAATCACAACATGAAAAATAAGATCAAATACATAACCGTCCTGTTCCTGATGGCACTCGGTTTCTCGTGTACGGACGAAAGCACGTACCCGATTGACTTTGACCTGGTCAATAACTCCAATGCGGGCATCCTGTCGCAAATAACTACGCCTACGACGTCTGTTACATTTGATAAGACGGATATCCCCAATGCCAGGTATGAAGTAGTCCTCCAGGCCAATGACCGGGACCGCGGCAAGCTGTTCACGAAAGTTGAACTGTTTGTTTCCTTTATCGATCGAACTCCGGGGAACGGCACAAACAACAAAGCCGAAGTTCTGATGCAAACCTATCAGGCTTCAGAATTTGTTGCCGATCCGACGACGGGACTTCCAAGGATAACCATCAACAAGACGGCAATAGAGACAATTGCTTTGCTCGGCCTTGATGTGGTTACTGAGGTGGATGGTTCTGACCAGTTCTTCTTCCGCCATGCGATGCACTTTCCTGACGGAAACATTTACACAAGCACAAATGTAAATACGGCCATTTCGGCGTTGGGTGGTGTGTATAAATCACCATTCGGTAACATTGTGGCTGTGGTATGTCCTTCCGATCTTGGAGGTATGATCGACTACGTATCGACGATTACGCTAGGCGGCGCCGGCTCAGCTGGTTCTGGCACAGCAACTGGTTGTGTTGAACCCATCGTTGGTACCACTGAATGGACAGTTACTGGTCCGGGCATCTACGAGATTGGCGATGCCAGTTTCGGTGTATGGAACATGGATTGTCTTGCGTATGGCAACTCGGTGGGCAACACACTCAGTGATGCTTGTAATGTGCTTGCCATCAGCGGAACAGATCAATATGGTGACTCGTATACGTGGACCAATTTAGTTGTATCGCCAGATGGCTTAACATTGAGTTTTGACTGGGGGAATACTTGGGGTGATGGGGGACATGTTGTTCTTACTCGTCCTGGCAAGACCTGGCCTCTGGGATTAACATTCTAAAAATCCTCCGACCGCTTAACAAGAAAGCCCGGCTAGTTTAGCCGGGCTTTTCTTATTATTGCGCTTATGAAATTCTTTCTCCCAGCGCTTTGTATTGTTATTTTTCTCCCGTTGTATGCGGTAGGGCAAATCGGGAATGAAGACCTGAAGACCATGCGACTGATTGGCGACCTCGAGCGCGAATCACGGCCGTTTCGCTCTGCGGGAAATGGTCCGGAGGTCGAGGGGAGTCCATACTATGCTCCGAATTGGAATCCGGGATCGGTTACCCTCTACCGTGAAAACAAGACCTATGAACTAAATGGGATCAAGTACGATATGTACAACTATGGGATTGACATACTCTTCGACAAGACGATCAAGTCGCTCGATGGCAATCTCGTTCAATCATTCGAGTACAAGGATTCCGTTTCCAATATTCCGTATCGCTTTGTCAATGGCAAGGATTTTACGCGCAATGGGGCCCCGATCCGCGGTTTCCTGGAAGTGCTTTGCTGGGGGAAGGTGGACGTATATGCATTCACGGAAACAACCCTCCTCAGACCCAACTACAATACCGCCATCGGCTCCGGAAACGAGAATTATGTGATTTCAAAGAAGCGGTTTCTGCTGTACAGCCCCGGCACCGACTTGCGCCCGCTAAACAAGAAGGAATTAACAAAAATCTGGAGCGAACGGACCGAGGAGATGAAGAAATTCCAGAAAGTAAATAAGCTGAGCTTGTCGCGAGAGCGGGACCTTATGCTGATGGTTGACTACTTCAACACGCTTTGATTTGGATAGGTGTCCTACATCTGTCAGGTGTAGGACACCTAATCAAGTGATTCCTATCCTTTCTTAACTTTAAAGGCCACCAGCGTATTTTCCCACTGGAGCGTCACCTGGCCTTTGTCTACACCAATAGCAAAGGTTTCTACAAATGCCGGTGCTTTGCCAGGCTTCACTTTTACCCGAAGCACATCGTCTGACTCTTTGTAGTCATAGGCTCCCCATTGCTTCCGGTAGTTCTGAAAAATGATTGTCCACTCAGACTCGCCTGGAATGGTAAACAGCTCATACTTGCCGGCAGCAAGCGCCTGTCCCTCCACCTGGATGGGCTTGTCGATTTCGAAGACAGTGGCTTCATTGGCGCCGGTACGCCACACTTTTCCGTAGGCCTCGATGCCACCCAGCATTTTCCGTCCTTTCGCAGAGGGAGCGGAGTAGTCAATCTTAATGGTAGCACCGTCAACAGTGCCTTGTACGTTTACAGGGGGGCTGGGACGTTTGCTCTTGTCCTGGGCAAAGACCATGGTACTGGCCAGTCCGAGCACGAGTACCGCAAATAGGGTTCTTTTCATAAGGTTGAAGGTTTAGTGGAACAGAAGTTATGGTTAATACAGTGCATTACTAACGGCGGATAAGGGTCGTTGGTTCGACCCCCGCGTGAACATTTTGAGTTTCTGAGCGGTTACCGCCCGAACGGATTCAGCGCAGACAGTGCCCGCTGGCCACCACCCATCTTGTTCATTGTCTTCATCATCTTGCGCAACTCGCTGAATTGTTTGAGCAGTTGATTGACTTGCTGAACGGAAGTGCCGCTGCCCCTCGCAATGCGCTCTTTACGGCTGGCGTTGATGATCTCCGGATTTTCGCGTTCAGTGACGGTCATGGAACGAATGATGGCCTCCAACGGCTTGAAGGCGTTGTCATCCACATTGATGTCTTTGACGGCCTTGCCCATCCCGGGTATCATGCCAAGCAGGTCTTTCATGTTGCCCATTTTCTTGATCTGGGCCAGCTGGTTGAGAAAATCGTTGAGGTCGAACTGGTTCTTTCGGATCTTCTTTTGCAGCCGTGCGGCTTCTTCCTGGTCGAAAGATTCCTGGGCTTTCTCGACAAGTCCGACAACATCACCCATGCCGAGAATCCGGCCCGCCATCCTGTCTGGATAGAAGCGGTCGAGTGCCTCCATTTTTTCGCCTGCACTGGTAAACTTGATAGGCTTTTCAGTGATCCGGCGGATGGAAAGGGCTGCGCCGCCACGGGTGTCGCCGTCCATTTTGCTCAGGACAACGCCATCGAAGTTGATCCGGTCGTTGAATGTCTTCGCCGTATTGACCGCGTCCTGCCCGGTCATGGCATCAACCACGAAAAGAGTCTCCGAAGGCTTCAGTGCATCTTTGAGTGCCGCGATCTCATTCATCATGGCCTCATCAACGGCCAGGCGTCCAGCCGTATCGACTATTACAATGCGATGATTGTTCTTTCGGGCGTGTTCCACAGCGGCTTTGGCTATCTGCAGCGGGTCCTTTGTTTCAAGGTCTGCGTACACGTCAACACCTACCTGAGCACCCAGCACCTTCAATTGTTCGATGGCGGCAGGACGGTACACATCACACGCGGCCAGCATAACCTGGCGTCCCTGACGTTTGAGATAATTGGCAAGCTTGCCGGAGAAGGTTGTCTTCCCTGAACCCTGCAAACCGGCGATCAGGATAACGGCCGGGTTGCCTTCAATGCGGATATCCTCACTCTCGCCGCCCATGAGCCGTGTGAGCTCGTCGTTGGTGATCTTGGTAAGCAGCTGGCCCGGAGAAATGGCCGTCAATACATTCTGACCCATGGCCTGAACCTTGATCTCGTCAGTAACTTCCTTGGCTACTTTGTAATTGACGTCAGCATCAATAAGCGCTTTGCGGATTTCCTTGATGGTGCCGGCGACGTTGATTTCCGTAATCCTGCCCTGGCCCTTAAGGGTCTGGATGGCTTTCTCGATTTTCTGACTTAAACTTTCAAACATGGACCTTGATTAAAGGATTTGGGGATTGAAGGATTCGTGCTTGTTCGTTTTCCGTTCAACGTTTACCACTTACCACTTACCAATTTCGAGGTGCGAAGTTAATTGTATAGACCGGGCCCCGCAAACAGAGCCTCAATAAGCACCCCTGAAGGGAATCAGGGGGAAGGCATCACCGGCGGTACAAACAGGTTTTCCCTGGGGGATTTCAAGGAAACCGTTGACATCCCGAAGGTTGGCAAAATCGCCTGAGCCTCCACCTGGGACGGGTGTGGCCATGCGCTTACCGTCTTCGTTGGAAACACGAACCTGAAGGAAGTGTGTAAGGTCACCGTTCTTCATATCGATGTCCTGCGTCAGGATGGCAAATTCATCACTGGGCCGGGTGCCAATGGTTTGAAGAAGCCAGGGCCTTACGTAGCGATAGAAGCACAGGAAGGTCGATACCGGATTACCGGGAAGTCCAAAGACAACCTGCTTGCTTGTGGTGCCGAAAAAAATGGGCTTGCCGGGCTTCTGACTTACCTGGTGAAAAATGGTGGTGACACCAAGCGATTGCAACACAGCCGGAACAAGGTCAAATTTTCCTTTTGATACGCCACCACTGAGGATCACCACTTCATACTTAGTAAACAATTTTCCCAATTCACGTTCCATGACATTGCGGTCGTCTGTCAGGTGAAAAAGGTCCGAAGGACAGCCCAGGGTATGCAAGGCTGCGCGAAGTGCATAACTGTTGGATCGGCGTATCTGGTGAGGGAGCGGGCGATCATGGATGTCGACCAACTCATTGCCGGTGGATACGATTGCAGTTTTTGGATAGCGATAAACATCCGTCTCCAGCCGGCCGACCGCAGCCAGAAGCGCTACCTCGCCGGTCGAAATTCTGATTCCAGGAGAAAGAATAACATCTCCACGACGCGCATCCTGCGCGCGCGGATGGATGCTCTGTCCCTGGGTAATGTTCTTGGCCTTTACTTTGGCTATATCATTGACGATGACAACGTCCTCATACCGGATCACCGTGTCGCAGCCGATAGGAAGCATCGCACCCGTCATTACTTCGATGCAATTTTTGTCGTTCTTCAGGGTTAGGCGTGGCTGCCCGGCGGGTTGCAAACCTTCCACACGGAAGCCTTCCCAGCCTTCTTCAATCGCCTTGTATGCCACCGCGATTCCATCCATCGCTACACGGTCAAACGGAGGAAAATCACGGTCGGCTTTAATGGTTTCCCCGAGTACACGTCCCTCAGATTCTTCAATTTTTACCCGCTCCAGGCCGGGGCGGTACAACTGTTCTTGAATAAGCCGGGTGGCTTCCGATACACTGACCATGAAATGGTTATTTTTGATTCAAGATAAAAAGAAATGAAGAGGAAGCTAAGTCATGTGGATGCCTCCGGCAATCCTAGAATGGTCCATGTAGGAGCCAAGCCTGTGACGGCCCGCACCGCCAGTGCTGAGGCCAGGGTCTGGCTCGGCCCCACCATTATGAAGCAGCTGAAGCATGACGAATTGAGATCGAAAAAGGGACCTGTCTTTCAGACCGCAGTCCTTGCTGGCATCATGGGGGCAAAGAAAACTTCAGAATTAATTCCACTTTGCCACCCCATCGGCCTGGATGACTGTACAGTAGATATTCAGGTGGACGGGGAGTATGCCGTGATCGTGTCAACGGCCAGCCTGGAAGCAAAGACCGGCGTCGAGATGGAGGCACTGACCGCAGCGGCCGTGGCGGCACTCACCATCTATGACATGTGCAAGGCCTTGTCGCACGACATACGGATTGAATCCATTCAACTGATGAAGAAGAAAGGTGGCAAAAGGGACTTTGTTCGCAAGAAATAAAAGAGAAAGAACCGTTGAATCCGGCGGCGTTGTTTTGAACAGTATTTTATGGATCTAGTTCACTGATGGTATGGCCTGTTTTTCCGGGCGTGCACCGATCCACTCTTCCCCGTCCTCGAATACTTCCTTCTTGAAGATCGGTACTTGTTCTTTCAGTCTGTCAATAATGAACTGGCAAGCCTCGAATGACTCCTTACGGTGCTTTGTGGCCACCGCCACAATGACCGCCACTTCGCCAGGTTTGAGCGTACCGATGCGGTGACTCACAGCCCATCCCATGAGAGGCCAACGGTGAGCTGCTTCGTCGATGATCTTGCGCGTTTCGGCAACGGCCATGCCTTCATAAGCTTCGTATTCCAGCCACACGACATTCTTATTGTGGGCGGTGTTGCGTACAGTCCCTATGAAAACATTAACGGCCCCCGCACCCAGGCTGGAGGCCGTTTCGATGACTTTTTGAATGTCAATCGGCTTTTCGGTGATTTTGATCATATATCAGGTGTTTTGGGAAAGCGTGTTACATGGAATGAATGTACCTATTCACCTGAATGGAGTCAATGAGAATTATCAGGAAATTTCCCCCACCGCAATCAATCCATTGCAGATGCCCACGAGGTCCTATCCACCGCTTACAGGCGGTATCAGCACCACCTCGTCATTGGCGTGGAGAGGTGTTTCATCGCCTGCGTATTGTTCGTTGACAGCAACCATGAGTGATGCCAGGTCTGACAATGCGGGATATTCACGAATGAGCGTCTGCCTGAGGGCACCTACGTTATCTCCCGGGATTTCGATTTCGCAGGATCCTCCGAGGATTTCGCGGGCAATTCCATATGCTTTTACGCGTACTTTCATGGGATTCGAAGGGTCAAGCTACAATTTTTGGCCGTCTGTCGCTATCTTTCGTACTCTAGTCATGCTGTTCGATAACCACAATCGCCCGATTTCATACCTGCGGCTTGCCGTTACAGACCGCTGCAATTTGCGGTGCTTCTATTGCATGCCGGAAGAGGGCATTCGTTATGTGCCCAGGAAGGAACTGCTTTCCTTTGAGGAAATCGAACGCCTGGTTCGACTGATGGCCGGTATGGGTATTACAAAAGTACGTGTCACCGGGGGAGAGCCCTTTGTGCGTACCGACCTCATGAAATTGCTGGGAACCCTCGTGGCTATTCCCGGAATTTCCGATGTCCATCTGACCACAAACGGTGTGCTCACCAAGGCGCATGTACCTGCGCTGAAGTCGCTCGGCATTGCGTCGGTGAATCTCAGTCTGGATACCCTGGATAGAGAGCGGTTCAGGTCAATTACACGGAGGGATGAATTCGACCATGTATGGGAAACTTTCGAGGCGCTGCTGCAGCATGAAATTCCCACAAAGATCAACGCTGTTGTCATGGATGGAAAGAACATCGAAGACCTCATTCCATTGGCCTTACTGACCAAACATTACCCGGTGTCTGTGCGATTCATCGAGGAGATGCCGTTCAATGGCGAAGGTATTCACTATCCTGTGTTGAAATGGACGCATGCGAGGATCCTTGAGGCCCTGAAAGCATCGTTCCCTTCCTTGAAGCGTCAAGAGGATCCAGCGAATGCCACAGCCAGTCATTACAAAGTTCCGGGCCATTCGGGAGATTTAGGCATCATAGCGGCATTTACCAGAACTTTTTGCGGAACGTGTAACCGCATCCGCGTTACCGCGCAAGGAGATTTGAAGACCTGTCTGTACGACCATGGCGTAATGAACCTGCGCGATTTGATGCGGAAGGGGAACTCGGACAAGGAATTGCAGGCAGTACTACTTGCGGCTTTCACAAACCGTCCAAAAGATGGATTTGAAGCGGAGGCATCGCGCGGGGTGGCTGGAAAAATTCATGAATCAATGTCCACAATCGGGGGCTGATCTGGCATGGACTACTTGCTGCTGATTTCATTTCTTCTTATTGCGGCAATTTATGCTTCCGTCGGTTTTGGCGGCGGAAGCAGCTATCTGGCGCTGATGGCGGTCATGGCGGTACCTTTTGAAGTGATGCGGCCGACGGCTTTGATGTGTAACATTGTTGTGGTAGCAGGAGGGACCATCATATTCTATCGTCAAGGCTTGCTGGACTTTCGGCGCATCTGGCCATTCCTTCTTTCCAGCGTTCCGATGTCCTTTTTGGGCGGCTACTACCCGATACGGGAAGCGGCATTCTTGCGGATCCTGGGTGTTACGCTGCTGGTGGCGGCCGTAGTCCTCTGGTTTAACGACCGCTATCCGTCAAGGCAGTCCCAGGAGAATACGCAAAGTCGAACCGTGCTGGCTGCCGTCCTGGGGGGTGGCATAGGTTTCCTTTCTGGTCTGGTCGGAATTGGCGGGGGTATTTTTCTTGCTCCTGTATTGCATTTCGTGAAATGGGACAATGCCCGAAAGATTTCGGCACTGGCCAGTGCCTTCATCATGGTCAATTCCATCAGTGGGTTGTTGGGGCAGCTGTCGCGGCCGACAATAATGGATTGGAGTTTCACGGTCCCGCTGATGTTCGTCGTTTTACTTGGCGGTTTGGTTGGCTCAAGACTCGGTGCACTCAAATTCAGCATGATACGTATTCAAAAGGTCACGGCTTTGCTGATTATGGTGGCGGCCATCAATATCCTGTATAGAAACTGAGTATGAAAGCGAATGTAGCCGTCGTGAACTCGGAGCGGAGGTTGGTTAAGCAAATGCGGAATGCACTGTTCGGGTTACTTCATCCAGGCACGAAGGTCTTTTGCGTTTATTGCGGCAAAACATTTGGTAAGTTTTTGCATGAGGGCGTCAAGGCTGAAGTATTTAAGAAGTATCGGGTAGCGGGTGGTGGCTACAAGCTGAATGTTCAATGTCCGCATTGTGGGTCGGTTGATCGCTCACGGCTGCTCTATCTTTTCTTTGAGCTCAGGACAGAAATTTACAAGAAGAAGACCATGCTTCTTCACATCTCCCCCAATCGTGAGATTGCAAGGGCCATCGGGTCAAATCCAAGTGTAGAGCAAATTTGTGGAAGCATTGAACCTGAATCCTACCCGGAGTTTAATACCGTATACATGGATGTTCAGAAAATAGGCGGACCAGACAACCTGTACGATGTGGTAGTTTGCTGTCACGTGATCGAGCACGTGGAGAATGATAAGGCCGCCTTCAGTGAAATCTACCGGGTGCTCAAGCCAAATGGTTTTGCCGTGCTACAGGTTCCTTTGGCTTTGAATCTGGAAAAAACTCTCGAAGACAAAAACGACCGAACTGCAAAACAGAGAAAAGTAGCTTACGGACAGGTTGACCATGTTCGACTGTATGGACTTGACTATCTAGACAGAATACGGGCAGCGGGTTTTCGGGTTGTTCTGGATAACCCATTTATCAATGCCTGGCTGCCCAAAGAAGAACTGGAAAGGCATCGGTTGGATCCCATTGAGGATGTTATTGTTGCTCACAAGGATGCGTAGCAGATTTACCTTTATCCATTCATCTTGAAATACTAACTACTATGAAATACCTGTTCTTCCTACTACTGTCCATAGGTGCTCTGTCAGCCGAGGGGCAAACCCCTTCGAGGGTAAACCCCATCATCAAGAGTGAGGGTGGCATTTTTGAGGTTCCCTTTGCCCTGGAGAAGCCAGATCCAGGTATGAAATACAACATTATCATCGAAGTCGAACGTCAGAGTGAGAAGCCAGATACCATCAACTGGGCTTTGAATAACGTAGCGAGACTCCTGAATCTTCACGCCGTAGGCGGCGTGCCATCAGCCAATATGAATGTCGTGGTGGCCATCCACGGCGGGGCTGCCTACACAACGATGAACAATGAGCAGTATCGCGCCAGATACAAAGTAGATAATCCAAATTTGAAATTGTACCAGGAACTTGAGGCGGCTGGTGTGAAGCTGTTCATCTGCAGCCAATCGATCCTGGCCCGTGGAATCGACCGCAGCCGGGTGGTGCCTGAGGTGAAGCCGGCCGTTTCCATGCTGACAACGGTGACCACCTATCAGCTTAAGGGGTATGCATACCTGAAATTCTAAACTGGCTTGCCGTCAAACCAGTTTTTGAATTCGCTTACTTTTTCACGGCTTACTATGATTTCCTTGTCCCACGATGGTTGTGTGGTGATCTTCAATCGGCTGTTGGAATACATCACAACGTCGTGAATACCATTGATGTTGAGGATATATGTCCTGTTTACACGGAAGAAGATGGCTGGATCCAGCACCTCCTCGAGCGCCTCAAGGGTAAAGTCTATGATGAATTTTCTGGATTGTGTTGTTACCAGATAAACATCCCGGCCGTCGGCAAAGAAGAAAAGCACCTGATCGGCAGTGACCGACCGGATGTGGTCGCCGACCTTGACCATAAACCTGCTCTTGTATGACTTTGGACTTTGATCGCCAGCCAGTGCTTTGACCTTCTCGGTGCGTTCATCGTTCAGTACAAATTGGGCTCTGAGGTTCTCAAATTTTTCAAGACTGGTTTTCAGATCATCGAACGTAACGGGCTTGAGCAGGTAGGCAATGCTGTTGACCTTGAAGGCGTCAAGGGCATATTCATTGTATGCCGTGATAAAGATGACAGGTTTTTGCACCTTCACCTGGCTAAAAATTGAGAAGCTGACTCCGTCCTTCAACTGAATGTCCATGAAGATCAGATCGACTTCGCTTTGGTGTGCTTCAAGCCAGGCAACAGACTGGGCAATGCTTTCACAAACCTGCGCGACCTTGATGCCGGGACTGAATCGTTGTAGGTAGCGCTGGAGTTTCTCCACAGCTGGGGATTCATCTTCAACAATCAATACGTTCAGGGAGAGGCTCATGCAGTGACGCTAATGGATTGTTGGATGGTGATCATGGGAAATTTAACATAATTTTCTCTCCCGGCCTTCACCTGGATGAATGGTTTGTCGCTGTAGATACTGTACGACCGTTGCAACTGTTGAAAGGCCAGCAGACTTTCAGGGTGCACCATCAATTTGTCGTTAAGCCCATGCGTGAGTACAATGTAGTCTTCGTCTTCCTGATCGAGCGATAGAATAAGCGGCGATGGCTCGGAGATCAAAGTATTGCGGATGATGCTGTCAAGGGTGGTGAGGAGTGAACCCTGCATGACGTGGATGGTGTCGGTTCCCTCAACGGATATGCTCCACCGGATCTGGCTGGGGTGCCTCGCGTTGGCAAGACGGAGTAGATGGCGAACGGCCTGCAGCTCTTCTGCCAATGAAACAAACTCCTTCTGACGGTTGACAAGCTGGTACCTGTAGAGGGCCGCGAGACTGTCGATGAGTTCCTCGGCAACCTCGGCTTGCGTGTGCATGCAAAGGATCAGATCCTCCAGACTTTCGTACAACAAACTGGGATTGACCTCTCGACGGAAGGATGAAAACTCCGCTTCAAGGTTTTCTCTCAACTTCTGTTCCTGCTCGAGAAGTTCTTTGTTCTCGTGAAGGATGTACTGATTCCCGAGGTAAAGCGCGTTGTAAAGGATGGCTGTGAACAAAAAGATGGTGCCAAACAAAGTCAACTCTCCCGGACTGATGGCGAAACCTATGACCCACCTGTAATATTGACTGATGGCCAATAGCACAGTCGCGATGGCGGCCAGGGATGTTGCGAGGAACTGCAGAGGCATTTTTCGACGCTCGGGAATCCTTAGCCTCTCCAGCAGCACGATGGTAAGCCGCATTGACTCAAAAGCAACCAAACTCAGCGCCATACTGACATACACTTCCTGGTTGCTGATCAGTGTGGTGATCTGCTCAACATTATTATTGACCAAGAGAATGATGAGATAGACCAGGATGCCGTACACCGGAGGGGTGAGGATGCGGAAGAACGGGTTATGAATAAACAGCTTCTTCATAGCGCCGGCCTGGTATCACCGTTCCTCAATACTGGCAATTGCACCTGGAACTTGCTTCCATCCTCTACGACAACCGGTATGGGGGTGAAGAAGCGGTACCGTTTATGAATATTCTCAAGCCCAACACGGAAGCTATTGACCGGCTTCAGGGCCTCTGTCTTCGTATTGTATACGATAAGATGTGTATTGTCCTTAGCGCCAATGTAGACAAGCAATGGTTGATCTTTGCTCACTGCGTTATGCTTGACAGCATTTTCCACCAGCAACTGGAGGGTTATGGGGGGAATCCAGGTCTCCAGGATACTTTGGGGGACGTTGATTTCCATCTGCAAGTGATACTCGTATCGAACCTGAAGCAAGAAGTAGTAAGCCTTGACGAATTCCAGCTCCTCGCGCAGTGTGACGAGTTTGTGTTGCTGATGGCCAAGTACGTATCGGAATGTGTCGGCCATCCGGCGAACAAACTCCTCGGCAATGCGCGAGTCTTTGTAAAGCAGCGATGAAACCGTATTGAGGCAGTTGAAGAGATAATGTGGACTGATCTGGCTTTTCAAGGAAGCAAACTGAAGCTCCATCTGCCAGCGTTCGGATTGAAGAAGTTCTGCCTGGGTAACGGCGAAATATCTGTAGGAATAAAAAAGCCCGTAGAAGATTTCATAGATAAACACCGTAATGATGAACAGCATATTCAGTTTGAGGATGACCTCGGTCGTTGAATGAAACCAGAACTTGCCGGCCAGGGTGAAGTAGACCATAACCAGTACGGTGTTCACGCCAAGCCCGCTGATAAAACGAAGAAGGAAATTGGATTTCCAATGGATGGACTTGTCGAGGAGTCTGTCAATGGAGAATACAATCAAGCCAAAGAGGAAAGTACTCAGCGCGGCGAGCAGCATTTCGTCAAGCCGCTCACGGATCACGGGCAACCGACCATTTTCTCCGTAGTACATGAAGAGAAAGAACAATATGCCCAGCGAGGAGCTCACAGCTGCCAGCAGGACATACTTCTTGACTGATGCAGGCTGAATCCTGGCACGTACACTCATGACACCTTGAAGCTAAGGATTTTTTCGGTCGGACAGACGGTACTTCATTAGTCGATGGCCCGCATGGCCCTGCCGTAGTAGGTCTCGGAGCCTATTCTCTTGGCTGCGGCACGGTAGGCATCCTTCAGGCTGGCATCTCCGCTGTTACGGATGAACGGCGCCAGATCGACCAGTACCTCGGTGGTATAATGGTCCGAATCGATTGATCCTGCCGAAGTGAGAATGACCTTGATATTCTCCTTTGAAAGGTTCTGACGATCGGCCGCAGCCTTGAGGAATTCTGCCGTGTAATAGTCGCTCTGGTGTTCGGCCATTGTCTGAACGAGTTTCTGAAACGCGTCATCACTGAGGTTGACTTTCTTCAATATCTGCTTGCCAACTACGGTAATGTAATGATCGGAATCAATCGATGAAGTAGCCGTGATCAGGATCGTCTGAACGTCGGGCGCAATGGAATTGTTGAGAAGGTCTGTAAGCACTTCAGTCTTGTAGTGGTCGCTGTCCATCTCTTTGACAGATTCCAGGGCGCGTTGGAAAGACTTCGACGACAATCCCGGTTTTGCCAGCGCTCTCTTCAGCACCACAGTTCGGTAGTGATCAGAACTCATTTTCATGGTCGCCGTGATAATTTCAGCGACAACCTCATCGGTAAGGCTGGTCTGCTTGAGCAGCGAAGTAAGCACTTCCGTCCTGTAATGGTCGGAACTCATGTCGCTGGTAGCCTGCAACGCGACTTTCACGCTCTCGAGGGAAGGTGTTCCTGCCTGAAGGGCGTCCTTGATTACTTCAGTCTTGTAATGATCCGAGTCGATATCGCGTACGGCGGCAAAGACTGCTGATGTGGATTCATTGGATGCGAGAAATACCTTTATGTTCTTCGTAAGGAACTGGGTCTTGTAGTGATCAGAGTCCATGATCTGGCATACCCGGCTAATGACCAGGGGTATGTTCTGAGATGGCATGTTCACGCTGATCAGAACGTTGGCATAGTGAGCCCTTACGTAGTCGCTCTCAATTACGTTGATTTCATCCAGTACACCATTCACACCGGAATTGCGATAGATCCGGTTCACGCGACTCTCTGCAGCGATGGTTGTGCTGCGCACAATTTCAGGAAGGATCTCGCCGAGCCACTTGCGGCCGTCGGGCTCAAAGGGAATAAGCCTTCGCCCTTCGTAATATTCTTTCGTCAGCCCGTTCGTCGTCGGACTGATAACTATCGTTCGCTTGCTGCCAAACACTGTCTTGGTGATCTCCAGATAGCCATCCGGCGACATGCTCTTGATATCCTTGTCGTCATCGGTGACTTCTATCTTCCCCCGGCTCTCGACGCTAAAGCTGGATACGCCACCGCGGTTGTAGGTGGTGCGTTGGGTGCCCCCTTTCGACTCTACGGACACAGATTGGCCGAACAAGGCCTGGCTCAGAAGCAGAAGGAGAATCGAAATGCGGGCTTTCATAACGGGTTTTTGATCATTACACGCACAAAGGTGGGGTGCGGGTTTTGCCAGCCCAAGGGTATTGACATGAGTTGTGGAAATGGTGTATTGAGTCGCCTGGATACCTTACTTGGCCCCAAAAGCGCCACCTGATGCAAGGTTGATGCGAAAGATTTCCAGAGGTTGCGGATGCCAGCTGACGGTGATCACGCCAGCATAATCTACCGAATAGTGGCTTACATCCAGGGATAGGGTGGAGGAGAACCGGGCGAAAGCATAGACGGCGCCGGTAGGAATGTGAGCATGGAGGTCCCGAAGGCGAGAAGCAGGCTCGGCAGCGAAAATCTTTCCTTTTTCTTTTGGCCCTGTCTCAAGAAGGACGGGACTCGCGTACAGGCTTACCCGCAGTTTCTCGATCAAGTAATGCGACTTCATCTCCCTGACAATGATCTTGGCTACGTCGATAGCGCCAATGACAGATCGGAATGAAATGATCATCATTTCATCCACTTCTACGGTGACAGGAGCCAGGACTGGCAGGTCCAATTTCTCTTCCACTTCCTTCCAAAGTTTTCTTTGCTCTTCCGGCTGGAGACCAGGAAGGTCGGCGCACACCGCGTATACTACCGGTCGGTCGATTGGCGTAAATGCCGGCTTTGGATTCTCCTGAGCGATAGAGGGTGGAGGAGCGGAGCCGGGTACGATATAGTTGTCAGGATTGATATTGACGTACCGGTTGGGGAACGGCCAGAGATTGATGGTGTCCCGTGTACCGCCTTCCTTTGACTTGAGATCTGTTTCAGAAAGTACGGTGAGAAGGGTTGGTTCGGTATGGTTCATGGAACTCCGGATGACGGCCGATCCGAAGATAACCCGGTTCTGGAACGAGAAAAGATCATCGAAGCCGCCATAGGGTTCGTAGGTAAGGTACGTCACCGGGAACCTTGCGATGAGGCTTTCGAAACGCTCGACCCAATGACTTCCGGCAAACCGGACACTGGCATTGAGGAAGTCCTCTTTGGCAAAAGGAAGCCAGATATTCACCTCACCGCCGGCGGCAGCCATGGCCTCCGCAAAAAGGATGTCGCTGCCGCAGGCCAACGAACAAAAGCCAATTTTCGCATTGAGTGTATTGATGGCGGAGACAATGGCATCGTAAACCTGCTTTTCAATAGATGCAGGGAACCGCGGCCGTGGCCGGGTTGGATGATCAATCATATGACCGATGAACGATACAACGCCGGGAGGATTGAACACTCTCAGCACTTCCTTGGGGACCGGTACATAGTGGTTCAGTAGCCATAGCTGATTGTGTACAGTGCTGACCTTTCCCCAGTCGGTACCGGCCATTTTTTTTGCCTCAATGTAGGTGGTCACTGCCTTTTCGCGATTCTTGGTGAGCAGCAGCGCTTCTGCCAGTGTTACCAGCTGCCAGAAGTCTGTGGGGGGCTGCGGGATCTGATCGATTACCTCAGCGGCAATTTCCCTTCCCTTGGCGACCTGTCCGGCAATCGCAGACATGGTGGCCGCATTGATGCCTGTATAATAATTGTGGGTGAGGGAGAAATTCTTCAGATAAGTATCGCGCGAAATCAGGGCATACTTCGTGTCCTGGTCTTTGCGAAAGATTTCCTTATAGATGCCGCCCATAATCCCTGCGGTTTCCGGGTCGTCGGCGTGCTCACGGTAAACAGGCTCAAGAATTTCTGCCGCTGCTTTGGGAATCCCGGATTTTGACACCGCGAGGGCATACAACTGCGTGACACGAAGGTCATCCGAGCCCTTCAATGTAGCCTGAGCCATGGCCCGAGCTTCTAAGTACCGGCCCTGATTGATCAGTGCCTCAATCTTTGCAGCTTGTTCGGTCACAGTATAGGACATTGGAGTGTGGGTAAAGATAGAATTATTGACGGGATTTCCTGATCAGGTTTTTGGTTTGATAAGTTTTGTATCTTCACTTTCGTATAATTATTAATTTCAAGAGAATGAAATTTGACCTTTCACAAATGAACAGATTTGGCTACCGGGATTTGGGTAACCGCAACTGGAAGCCGATCCTGGTTTCTTTGCTCACCTTGGCTTTGCTGACGGTACCATTTGTCTTTGCCATGGCGCAAGGAGCAACGCCAGTTAAAGCGTCAGTTAAGCCACAGTTGTTTACCTTGTTTTTTATAACGAGGTTTTCCATTGACATTATCGCCATTATCGTTTTGGTGCGTTATGTTTATTTCCCCATTCACAAAAAGAAGGATTTCTACTTCTCCTTCTTTACGCTGAATATCCTCGTATTCATACTTACCTATCTCTTGAGCAAAACGGCATTTGCTGCAGTATCGGCAGTAGGTCTCTTGGCTGCTTTTTCTATTCTTCGGCTTCGTACGGAGACGATATCCATTAAGGACATGACCTATCTGTTTGTTGTTCTTACGGTGGGTGTAATCAATGCAACAATGTCCGGACCTTATTATGAGCTGATCACAATGAATGTTGCAATCGTATTATTGGTCTTTGGTTTGGACAGGGAGTGGATTTCCAAGAGCATACATGTTCGCGAGATTGAACTGGATTCGCTGGAGAATATCATGCCCCAGAATATGGACAAATTAGTGGCTGACATGCGCGCAAGAACCGGCCTCGATGTTCAGCGAATCAAGGTTGAATCCGTTGACGTAGGAAGGAATCGCGCGAGAATTAGCTTGTTCTACTACTAGATGTTTGGACGTGCGAATGTCTTTTGGACACCTTAGTGCTCCAGTGATAATCTGATTTAGGCTGCCGGATTACCGTGAGTGTTTCCTGCATCCATTGGAAATTCTGTAAACTGCCCGCCCGGAATCCATGCATCAATTGTTTACATCACGGTTTGCGTCTATTCTCACACTGTTGGGAGTGTCGATTGGCCTCGGAAATGTGTGGCGCTTCCCTTACATGATGGGCCAGTACGGTGGAAGTGCTTTCTTGATCGTGTACCTGGTCTTTACGCTTTGCTTTGCATTTCCAGCCCTGGTTGCCGAGATGACCCTCGGGCGCCGGAGCGGAAAGGGTACAGTTGATGCGCTTCGCATAACTTTTGGAGAGCGCATCGGGGGAAAACTGGGGTATATGCTGTTGGCAGTCATTACAATATCCGGCGCCTACTATTCGGTGGTGGTCGCCAATGTAATGTTTACGACCTTTTATTCATTGCTCGCAGGATTTGATGGGGGAGATGATCCCCACTATGCGCGGATGCTGTCAAACGGTTGGCTGCAATATGGAATTGCAGCAGCGATAATCTCGATGTCAATCTACGTGATTCATCGAGGCCTGGTGAAGGGAATTGAAAGATTGAGCAAGACTGTCATGCCGCTGTTCTTTCTGGCATTGATCTATATGATCGCCCGGGCCTGGATGATGCCCGGCGCCGTGGAAATGGGTAGGCAATTTCTTCAGCCGGACTGGGGTGCTATGCATGCTCCCGAATTATTTGCTGCCCTGGGTCAGGCTTTCTTTTCGGTTGGTCTTGGCGGCACATTTGTAGTTGTTTATGCCGGCTTTCTTCCCAAAAACGAGAACATACCCAAAGTAGCCCTTGCCACCGGACTCGGAGATGCCAGCGCTTCTCTCTTGTTCAGCCTTTTTCTGGTACCATCGGTTCTCGCTTTGGGGATTTCCATGGATTCGGGACCCAGCCTTATTTTCAACACTTTCCCAAAGCTGTTTTATGAGATGCCCGGCGGACGATGGGTTGGCTCATTGTTCCTTCTGTCATTGTCGGTTGTTGCCTTTCTTTCACTGGTCGCCGCTTATCAGGTACCTTTTACAAGCCTTCAGCACGAGTTTCCTAAGCTTGACAAAAAAAGGTTATTGTGGATTATAGGTTTTACGCAACTCACGCTTGCCTTGCCATGCGCTTTGCTCCCGCAGATCATCGGTGTTCTGGACCTGATTTTTGGCTCTGGGATGCAGGTACTCGGCAGCGCGTTGTGTATTCTCGGACTGACCTGGTACCTCAAGAAAGAGGAAGTCCTGGCCGACATACTGCAATCGGTGAAACCGGGCACTATACACGGGTACTTATATGCGTGGATGCAGTGGATTATACCACTTGCACTACTGGCTGTCCTTGTGAATTATATTATTGAAATCGCATTCTAGAAATTGTATATTTCATAAACCCTTTTATGGTTACTAACATGAAAAAAATCACTGATAATATCGAGCTGAACGCGGTTGAGGATCATGGAGGAATTCTTACTATCCGTGGTGGCGGTGGTAAGCGCGATTGGAACGGTATTCACTACAAACAGGGGATGTCGGCCAAGAATGTGGGTTCGACGAAACTTTCGTGCAATGTGGCTACAATTCCTCCGGGTGGAGTGGCCTATGCGCATATCCATGATGGATTTGAGCTGATGTTGTATATACTGGAAGGAAATGTGCGACATGAATTCGGCGACCACCTCAAAAAGGTACTTGAGAACAAGGCTGGTGATTTCATCTACATCAAATCCGGCGTACCGCATGAAGTCTTCAACATGAGCAAGACCGAGCCTGTCGTGGCCTTCGTTGCCCGTTCAAGTGCCAACGAGTGGGACAACATCGTTCCTTATGACCGTGAAACAGGAAAAATAATTAAGGAATAGATATTCCAGCTTAATGCCCCAAACATACTATGAGCCAAAACAAAGGAATCGAAGCCCTCAACCAGGATTTTAGAAAGTACGAGCAGGTTCAAAAGGATCAGGCCTACCACCTTTCGGAAAAACAAGGCGAGGATCAGTTTGACGATGCGTACGAGATCAAGACATGCGACATGGGCCTTTACTTTCATGGAGGCGATGCCGGAAAGCAGGAATTCGCCCGGCAGTTGGGTGAGGCGATGCGGGGAATAGGTTTTGCTATACTCACCAATCATGGTGTAGATCCAAAGCTTTACGACGAAGCTGAAAAGAAAACTGCCGAAGTATTTGAGTCGACCACCCGTGAAGAGCGAATGAAGTTTCATGCCAGGCGTTTTGGGTCTGTGAACCAGGGTTATTTTCCTAAAAAGGAGACAACGATCATTCACCCGGACCTGGTCGAGGGTTGGGTCTTCTGTCGCCGGGCATTTAATCTCGACAACGATCCAACCTTTATGGAATCCGACTTCTGGCCGCGTCCCGGATTTGAACCTTTCTTCCGCAAGCTCGTTGTCGAGCATGAGAAATTGATTCTGCCCATCATGCAGAGTATTCTCACTAACCTGGGTGTTGATCCACACTTGTATGACAGGAAGTTTACGAAGACAAACTTTGGGTTTCGCCTGAACTACTACCCACCGCTTTCTGCAGAGGATGAAGTCAGCGGTGGCGGTCGCATGCTGGGTCACGAGGATGTTGACTTCTTCACGATCCTCCCAGCCCAGTCGGTGGATGGACTTCAGGTCCTCAACATGGAAAACAAGAAGTGGATACGGTTGCAAGCCCCAAAAGGCAGTATCATTCTCAATACAGGCGATTACATGCAACGCATCACCAATGATATACTCCCTTCAACGACACATCGCGTGAGCAAGCCAAAAAACAGGGCCCTGTATGGAAAGCCACGTATAAGTTTTCCGATGGCGGTTTATGTTTGGGAGAATGAGATGCTGGAGGTTTTGCCGAATACCGGCACACCAAAGTATAAGCCCGTTCGTGCTGAGGAATTTCATACGAAAATCACCAGCAAGTATTATGGCGATGACTATACCAAAGCAACAACCAAATAAATTCATGTTTATGAAGACATTATTTACGCTCATGCTAGGCGCCGTTGCCTTGGGGACGATGGCGCAACAGATTGCTTCTGCTGAAGACCAGATCATGATCGCCCTGCTGGCAGCGCCGCCTGAATTGCGTGACGGCGCCATGGTTTACGGATACAATGAAAAAGGTGAACTCACCGTGCTTCGAAATGGAACAAATCCCTTGATTTGCCTCGGTGACGATCCGAAGACTAAGGGGATCAGCGTCTCTGCCTACCACAAGGACCTGGAGCCATTTATGGCCCGCGGGAGGGCGCTGAAAGTTGAGGGCAAGACCTTTCAGGAGATTTTTGACCTGCGTGAGGCCGAAGTCAAGGCAGGCAAGCTAAAAATGCCTGTTAATCCTTCGACGTTGTATGTGTACACCGCGGACGAGTGGGACGCGGCAACAGGTACGGCGAAGAATGGTTATCTGCGTTTTGTGGTCTACATAGCCTACGCCACCAGCGAAAGTACAGGGTTACCCGCAAAACCAACGGGCCCAGGTGAACCCTGGATTATGGATCCGGGGACTCACCGGGCGCACATCATGATCAGCCCAGCAATGCCCGCCAAAAAGAACTGATCATGCGTTGGTTTCTCCTGGCTGTTGTTTTCGCATTGTCATTTTCTGTTGGCGCGCAAAAGAAACCGGCCTATCCGGATGGACTGTATGCAGAAGTTATGACCAGCAAAGGGCTGATCGTTCTGCAGCTAGAATTTGAAAAGACGCCGATGACCGTATCGAATTTTGTAGGGCTTGCCGAAGGGACCATCGAGAATAGTGCAGTTCCTTTGGGTAAACCTTACTACGATGGATCCAAGTGGCACCGTGTTGTTCCCGGGCACGTGATTCAATGTGGGATTCCAGCGAATACTACGGCTGGTGGGCCAGGATACTCCTTTCCTAACGAAATAGTCTTCCCCGAACTCAACCACAGCAGGGCCGGCATGGTAGGGATGGCGAATGCCGGGGCGCATACCAATGGGGCGCAATGGTATATAACGTTGGCCGATCGTTCGTATCTCGACCCGGATTACCCGGTGTTTGGTCACGTGGTGAAGGGACTAGAAATCATACCATCTATTACACAAGATGATTTCATTAAAACGGTTCGAATTGTACGAGTGGGAAAAACTGCCGAGGCGTTTCGTCCGACGACCAGCGCCTTCAAGGCAATGGTCGAAGCGATGAAGGTTACTGTAAGAGAAAAAGAAGAAAGGGCTAAGGCAGAAGTGGAGGCCTTTATTCAACGTGAATGGCCGGATGCCAGAACTTATATGCGGTATGTAGTCAAGCAGGAGGGTGAAGGATCAAGGCCGTCTGTCGGAGCCCGGATGACACTCCGTTACAAGGCGCAGATACCCGGTGGTGAGTCATTTGTCAGTACTACCGACGCGGGGAAGCCGTGGTATGGTGCAGCTCCCGAATCCTTTGAGTTTGTCGTCGGCTCTACATCCATCAATCCCGGTTTTGATGCCGGCGTCTCAAGAATGCGGAAGGGTGAGAAACGCGTGCTGATCGTTCCCGCAGAGCAAGCTTATGGTTCTCAAGGTTACTATCCCCCTGAGCGCAAAGGAGAGAAGCGGTTTCATGTATCGCCGAATCAGGTGATCATTTATGAAGTGGAAGTTGTAGGGGCGGTCAATTAATTTGATGAGGATTGGAATTTATGAATACGGGTCTCATAGCACACTGTGACTCTATGTCTGATCCATTTTATCTTGTTTTCCGTACATCCTTTGATTGTTCATGTTCACCGGAATGTGTCAATTTTGCCGATATGGAGGAGAAGTTTTCAGATCCATAGCGCTGAGCTATTTCTTCACGGATAATTGGATGTCACAATTTGTGACATCCAATCTACTACCAAGAATCAGTTGAATATTGGATAGAATGAAGTAGAAACAGCCATGGTAACAGATGAGTTTGTCATTAACAGAATCTATTTAATTCGAGGCAGGAAGGTCATGCTGGACAGAGATCTTGCTGAGATGTATGGGGTGGAGACCAGACGGCTTAATGAGCAAGTAAGGCGCAATGTCAAACGGTTTCCGGAAGACTTCATGTTTCAACTGACGGGCCGAGAATTGAAAAATTGGATGTCGCAAATTGCGACATCCAATAAAGTAAAGATGGGGCTTCGTAAATTGCCCTATGCATTCACAGAATATGGTGTTGCAATGCTTTCCAGTATTCTGAATAGTGATACTGCCATTGATGTAAACATCAGGATTATCCGCGTATTTTCTAGAATGCGGGATATGTTGATGGCGAACAAGGACATTCTGCTTAAGCTTGAGCGGATGGAGAAGGAACTAATGAAACAAGGGGGAAGGCTCAGCAAGCATGAAAAGGAAATGCAATTGGTATTCACCGCATTGAAGGAGTTAATCCGGCCCGAAAGGCACTCAATGCCAAGCATTGGGTTTAAGAGAAAGGATGAAAAACGACCTCTCGTAAAATTGTTTTCTGACAAAGCATAAACTCGCTCAATTAATCTCCAGTTCATCCTTCGACGGCAATTTCGGAAACGGCGCATGCGGTTCTGTCTGGTACCAGTAAGCCACGGATGCAATGTCCGACTGCTGTGGCAAGTATCGGCCATCATGTCGCCACCCGAGATCCTGGATGGTGATCCGCAAATCGTTTTCAAATCGGATGGGATCGGGGATATGCCAGCGGTACATGCCGAAGCGCTGCATCACTTTGTAGTGTCCGTCACCGCGAATGACCTGATGCAGACCAGCATAGGCGGTAGAGAACTCCGTGTAGGCCGTCATGTCAACAGCAGGTTCTTTCTTTCTGGTGTCGAAGTCGTAGGAGCCGCAGAAGTAATCCTCTGTACCGGTTCCTGCGATGGTAGGAAATTCCTTGTCGCCGTCCATATAGAACTTGATCTCTCCCTCGCCCCACCAGCCATTGTTGTGTACGCCCCAGGCCATATAGGTGCCGACGTAGTGACCACGGCCCTTGATGTTATCGACGATGGTGTAGACATCCTTGTACTTCACGGGGTTTGTTCTGCGGTACTGCGCGTGGAAGTAGGCAGCGTCATCAGGAATTTCGGTGAGCGTGTAATCGACCTGGTAGAATATCCGCACTTTCTCAGCGGCGATGTTCTCGATGGTGATCTTGCATTTCTTACGGAAGGGCATAACCCAGTAGCTGTTGAACGCACTGCCGGGGTTTACGCATACTGCGAGTGAGTTCAGATAGGAATACTCCCCCCAGCCCATGCCGAAGAAGTCGCCAAGTGGTACTTCCACAGAAGGTGTGGTCTCATCATCCCAGTAGAAGCGGATAATTGAGAATCGCCAGATGCCAGTTGGTGTGAGCCAGATGTGCTGGACAGCGCCTGGGCCGGTGATTTCGGCCAGCGTGTGGGTCTTGCCGGGTTCGATGATCACGTAGGGGCTTACTTTCCAACCCTGGCCCAGTTCCTTCGAGGGGCCGGAGGCAACGCCTTCTTTGTCCATGGCTCCCTTTCCTTTTTCACCGGTCGGGTTCTCGGCGCTGATGGAGCGGGTCTTTGCTTTTGAAAGGCGGTAGAGGTTGTCCATCCCAACACCGACGCCGTTGAAGGGCTGGGCGGGAAGCAAGAAAGAGACGAGGGTGAATCCCAGGATGATGGTGAGTTGTTTCATTGGATCTAAAGGGTTGCCACAGATTGCACAGATTACCACAGTTTATGCGGCGGCCATTTCTTTAAGGGCGTTGACGAAGACATCCAGATCTGAAGTGGAGGTGTATACGTTCGGTGTTATCCGACAGCCGTGTACGTTGGCGCCGTCGATGGCGACTGTGTAGATCTTGTATTTCTTCATCAAGGTGTCGGCGAGCTCGGAAGGCTTCATGGTCTTGATGCCGACGTTGGCGATGCCACAAGAGCGTGTCGGATCTTCGGGTGTATTGATCACGATGTTGGGAACGCTCCTTACTTTGCTGCTCCAATAGTTCTGCAAATATTTCAGTCGGGCTTCCTTGCGTTCAGGGCCAATCGCCAGGTAGTAATCGATGGCGTTGTTGATGGCCAGGTCGGTGTGCACCGGATGGGTGCCGATGTGGTTGAGGCGGTAGATGTCGCCCATGTTCTTGTTGCCGTCGCCGATAAGCGGCCACACGTTTGGGACATGTTCCTTCTTCACATACAAGAAGCCGGCGCCCAACGGGACGCTGAGCCACTTGTGGAGGCTTGTCCCGTAGAAGTCGCAGCCGAGGTCGGGAATGGAATACCGGATATGCGCAAATGCATGAGCGCCATCAACGAGCACCAGCACGCCTTTGCTGTGGGCCATGTCACAGATCTTGCGAATGGGAAGGATCTGTCCGGTGATGTTCACCATGTGACACACCATCAGCAATTTTGTTTTTGGCGTAATGGCATTGGCGTAGATGTTGACAATCTCGTCGTCCGACTGCGGATGGTTGGGGACGTTGATGCGTTTGTTGACAACACCGAAGCGGTTGGCGATCATGGTAAAGTGGTCGAGCATGGCGCCATAGTCTTGTTCAGCCATCACTGCCTCATCACCGGCTTGCCAGTTTTGGCCGCCGATGATCATGTCGAGCGACTCGGTGGTGTTGCGAGTGATGATAAGCTCTTCGGGGGAGCAACCGGCCAGCTGGGCGAGTCGTGCGGCGACTTTCTTCTTGTTCTCCCACTGGACAGTGCGCATGTAGAATGATCCCTGATAGTTCACCTCGCGGACATGGTTGATGAAGTTTTCGAGAGTTTCCTGGGGTTGGAAGCAGTAGTACCCGTTTTCCAGGTTGATGTAATCGGGTTTGAGCTTGTAGCCGCTGCGGATGGCGGTCCAGAAGTCTTCGTCTTTGGCGGCTTCTTCGGGCCGAATTCCGTCGATCCGGTTCAGGGGTTCAGCGAGGCCTTCAAAAGCCCTCAAATTGGCCGTGGAGATGCCCAGGAGGGTCAGGGATTTGAGGAAAGTGCGTTTGTTCATAACTATAAATCTAGAAAATTCTATGTATTGTGAAATCTCAAGTGTATCTGAATGGAAAAAAAGGCCATTTGCATAAAATGCAAATCTCTATCGTTGATCGACGAGGGTCAATTTGCTAATTTAACATTATAACCCTAGCAATTATGAGCACTTTTTTTAGATGGGCTTGCTGTGTACTTGTCCTTGTCGGTATTGTGGTAATCTTGATGAAGACATGTTCAACAGAAGAGAATACAACAAAATTGCTGGAGCGGTTGCCTGAACAGAAATCGGATTCTTCGAAGAGCAAAATTCAAAACAAGCTTCCGGAACAACAAATTTACGTTGTTACACTGACAAAGGAGATCCCATTGCTTGCGCTGACTGACAAACAAGGCGAGCAGAAGTACGATACGAGGAGTAAAGAAATTGACATCAAAGTACTTGGTCTTTGTGATAGGATCGGGGTGAAAAATCCGAAAGTACTCAAGCACTCATCTGTTGGCTTTATTGGTGTTATTTCCGACACGACGGTCGCACGAACTGAAAGCGGTATGTCCGCCGTGGAAATGGTATTTGAACCAGATTTCCAGATCCAAGGAGAACCCATTCAACAGGGAGAGCCGATTCAGCAAGGGGAGCCGATTCAACAAGGGGAACCGATACAGCAAGGTGAGCCCATACAGCAGGGTGAACCAATTCAACAATCTTGGGGGTTGGTTTCCTCGTTTGAGGATGGAAGTTTAGCTTCATGTGCCATATACCGTGCTGGGGGAGCAAAAGATGCTTCAAGCTCCACTAAGAATCTTTGGATTGTTGATACCGGGATTGCACTTGATCGTGTTGATATTTTTAACATTGTGCCGGACCCCGTGATTTCAGGTGCTACACTTGGTAGAAACTTCACAGTGGAAGATACAGATCCGAATTTCATAAATGTCGAAGATGACAATGGGCATGGGACTATGGTTGCAGGCATAGCCGCTGGAAAGTCAGTTGTTTGGGGTGATTGTAGGCTCAACCTAGGAATGGCGGCGGGCGCCAGAATTGTTCCGATCAAGGTATTGGACAGGAGTGGAGTCGGCAAATATTCCAATTTAAGATGGGCACTGGAATATATTGCAACCAAATCTGAAGATCGGGATGTTGTAAACTTAAGCATTGGGGGATTCCCCGTATTAAACTGCAATAGTGAATTGAGTCTACTTAAGGATGCGATGGAGTTGATGGCATCTAATCGACCTGATCGTAAGACTGTTTTCTTTGTAATCGCAGCGGGAAACAACTTTGGGAATGCAATGGAATCATTGCCTGGTTGTTGGGGCAATGATGGTTCTGGTATGAAACCCAACCTTCTTACTGTGGGAGCTGTAAACTGCAATACATCATGTGCATTGTATTCAAATACTGGGACAGTTGTTGATTGGGTTGCTGTAGGAACCAATGTGCTGTGCCCCGGACTGAGAGACGCAGCGGGAGCTTACATCTTTAGGTTGGGCACTGGGACGTCAATGGCCACTGCTGTTGTTTCAGGCATTGTCTATGTTGATAATGGGCGACCAAGTCAGAGCCCAAATAAGTTTGAAGTAAATTGCATGTACCCCCATAACCCCAAACTGAAAATAAGGATTGCAAAAAGAAAACCTTAGCGGCCTGCCGACTTACTATTGGCTATCAAACGCATCGCTGAAGTTTTCTTCCTTAGTTGAGTTGCGATAATCACAAAGGCAGAGTCCTGTAAGTACCTCTTGAGGTAAGGCCCGAATTCGATCATGGCGTAGTCTACCCACCCCTGATCAATAGCCCTTTGCAACCACTCCAATGCCTTCTCCCGGTTGCCCCGAATCGCATAAATGGAAGCAATGTAGTAGGGCAGATCTGCACTCTGTGAACCGTGATCCACTTCTGTCATAAGGTTGTTCATCGCTTGGGTTAGGAGGACCTCTGCATCCACACGCTTGCCTTGTTCAAGGTAAATCTGACCCAGTCCTATTGGACTATAGGTATTGCGATCATCTTTGTATTTGGAGTTTTTTTCGATGGATTGCTGGAAGTACATGGCTGCTGTTTCGCGGTCCCCAGCAAAATTTGCGATGAGACCTGCAACTTCAAGAACCCGGGTGTTGTTTGTGTCCTCCTTGTCAAGCAACTCTGGGATCAATTTAAGAGCCAGGTTTTTCCTTCCTTGAGCTACGTAAGTATAACCCAGGTGTTCATAGGTATCATACCCTACGCCCTTGCCAATCTCCAGTGACCTTCTCAACCATGACTCAGCTTCAGAAAGATCGCCCATCAGTCGATAAGTCCAGCCTACGAGCTGGTATGGAATCCAATTCTTGGGATCCATACCAGCACTTTTCTTCTCCCAATCAATAGCGTTAGGAAGGTCTCCGCGCAACAAATAGTTGGTGCCAAGGTTACCAACCGCTTGTGAGTTGGTAGGGTTCAACTCAACCGACTTTTGCAGTAATGGGAAAGCCCTGTCATAGTGTTTCCGATAATTGTGAGCGTTGGCAAGCGACTTATAGGCGTCTGAAAGTGTTGAGTCAAGGGCAATCGCCTTGTGACTTGCTCTCATCCCAGAATCAAGCCAGAAACTTTCAAGGCCATAACGACCACCCATTTGCCCGAAGGCATCGGCCAGCCCCGCCCAGGCACTGGCATACTCCGGATCTTCCGCTAGAGCCATCTTAAATTGCTGTACGGCGGAGTCGTTTGCTTCAGCGCTGTACTTGTAATATAGACTTCTCCCTTTGAGATAGTAGTCGTAAGCCGTTGGGCTGCCGGTGGCCTGCTTATTTAAGCGCAAAAGTTCCAGTTCATTTAATTTGACCTTCAGTTGTTCGGCGATCTTCTTAGCAATTTCGGTCTGGAATGTAATAAAATTTTCGGTGGTCCTGTGGAATGTATCCCCCCAGAGGTAGAGATCATTAGGTCCATCAATGAGTTGCGCCGTTACGAGAATTTGGTTGCCAACACGCCGCATGCTACCCTTCACAATGATGCTAGCTTCTAGATTTCGCGAAATTTCTGGGAATGGAACTGTTTGTCCTTGATACTGGTGGGTAGCCTTTCTGCCAACTACCTTCAATTTGCTGATGATGGTCAGACGATTAATTATCTCATCGGTTATTCCTTCGGCGATGTAATCATCAGCTTCCGACTTGTTTCTATTTTCAAAAGGCAGAACGGCAATCGTTATAAGTTTACCTTCGGATGGTGGCTTCGGGTCAATGAACATCTCTACATAAACTGCGGACAGCGCCAAAGAGGAAATGAGCACAAAAACCGTGGGTCCGCCGGTTAGCGGTTTTTTTCGTGATGGTGGATAGGGATTAGCTGCGGCTTCTTCCGATGTGGTTCGAATGACGCCACGTGGACTAATCTCGTACCTCCACGCAAGCAACAAGGCAAAAGGAAACCCGGCGGCAAGTATCCGGGCAATTAGTGATATAACGCGTTCTTCAATCTCTAGGATGGGCGTCAACAAGTTGATAACCTGTAGCAGGAGTAGGTACACAATTATGTACGTGATCCCTGCTCGAATCACATTTCTCCTTCTAAGCTCCGCCCAGAACCATGTCAATTGATTGGCGTGTTTAGGTGTTTCTGAAAGGTCGATTTTTTCAGTTAACTCATTGGGCTCCACGGCAACCAGGGAACTCAGAATGCCTTCGATTGCATTCGCGGTCTTGTTAATCTGATCCCGGTAAAATGTCTTACTTGAATTGTCGCCCCTCGAATCGCTCGGTGTGAGTGGTCGGTTGACACCCGATGAGCGAAAGATAAAATCGATTGAGCGAAGTGGATAACCTGTTTCCAGCTCAAAAGCCCGCTGATCCCGTGCATCCAGGTCATGGATTTGCAAAGGAAGGATCCTGCTTGTTACATTTCCATTGGGTAGCCGTACATTCATACCAACAGCATCTTCTTTTGCCATCCGGCAAAAAGGAAGAAACTCGTTGTTCCAGGCAAAGCTCTTGGTGTCGCAGTATGTATGTGAAAGAATAGGAATGAAGATCAGGCACCTTAGCTTGTTCTCAAGACTTTTGTCTACATGATGGGTGTCCTGAAGTCCATCATGCGGATTTTCGTCGAAATAAATATTGACCGGCTCCTTGATGGTAGCAGCAATCTCAGACCGAAGGTCCTCGACAAACTTCGTTACCCAGCCCGACCGATTGTCGTTCTGCCGGTAACTGATGAATACATCGTACTCGTATCCCGGAACGATGGAAGGCATTACCAAATATAGTGAAAATGGGGGCTTTTAGGGCATTGAGTTGCTCCAGACAATATTTGCTTTCGTTACTATGAAATGCTTTACCGGACGCGCCACCTCACCTCCGGTGAGGTAAGGCGCGTTCCGGTAGCCCGAGGAAAGTTGCACGAACGGAATTAGAAGTGAGGTGCACTTGCTATGGTAGGTAGTTTCGAAGTTGGTGGAGGTATTTCATAGGAAATTGTGCGTTTTGATTTCTGCGGGGTGCCGGTACTGCTGTGCGGGCCGATAGGGATTTCATAGGAAATTGTGCGCTTTGATTTCCGCGGGGTACCGGTACTGCTGCGCAGACCGGTACGACATTTCATAGAAGGAGCTTTGCCTATCTTATGTAATTTTTGAATTCCCTTGGATCATACCAGCCATCGCTAAGGTCTTTCCAGTCGGGATTCATTTGATTGATCAGGTTCTCCTTCCACTCGCGCTTATACCGCTTCAGCTGTTTTTCGCGATGCATGGCTATGCGGATGTCATGGAACTCTTCGTAGTAAGCAAGGTTATCGCAATTGTATTTTTCCGTAAACCCCTTATTGCGTTTTACTTTGTGTTCAAAAACGCGACGAACCAGATCGTTGGTCACCCCCACATAGAACACGGTATGACGACGGTTGAAGAGAATATAGACGGAATAGGTCCGAGACCTCATCGCGAAACCTAGGTAGAGTTTTGAGATGACGCTGATCTCTTCAGATAACTGTCAGGTAAACCGCACACTTTTTACTATGGATTGCTTTACCGGCCGCTCCACCTCACCCCCGGTGAGGTAATGCGCGTTTAGCCCGTGGAAAGCTGCACGAACGGAATTAGAAGTGAGTACGCGCAGTGGGAAGAAGGTACCGACGTAGGGCGGGGTATTTTATAGGAGATAGCGCATTTTGATATCCGCGGGGTACCGGTACTGTTGTGCGGGCCGGTAGGGTATTTCATAGGAAATTGTGCACTTTGATTTCCGCGGGGTACCGGCACCGCTACGCGGGCCGGTACTAGTCCTTTGAGATTTTTTTGATCTGCTCCAAAACGAATTCAATCTCCTCTTTTGTATTGTACAACGAGATGCCCAAACGTGTAACACCGCCCTCCTCCAGAAGTCCCAGCACCTCGATTGCGCGAATGGCGTAGAAGTGCCCGTCCCAAGCACATATGTTCTTCAACGCCAGTTGCTGACATACCACTTCGGGTGTTTTGCCTTTCATCGTAAATGAAACCGTTGGTGCTCGGCTGGTGGAGGAGAAGTCCTGTCCGATGGGAGTAACACCCGCGATCTTTTTCAGACCTGCATAAAGATAGCTCGCCAGTGCGTGCTCGTGCTCTGCAATGCGATCGTAGGCAGAAACGATTTGCTCACGCAACGAAGTGCCGCTGCCGAGCGAAGCGATAAACTTCACGGCCGCATCAACGCCCACGATGGCAGCATGGTTTAGGGTACCGGTCTCGATGGAGTACGGCGCTGACTGTCCCGCGGTGCGAAGACGGTCCGTCGGCAATCGATCCAATAGTCCTGGGCGACTGTAAAGCAATCCCACATGAGGCCCATAGAACTTGTACGCTGAGCAAAGCAAGAAATCACACCCGATTGCCTGCACATCGATGGAAAAGTGCGGTGCATAGTGAACGGCATCCAACAACAGCCACGCACCATGACGGTAAGCCAACTCACGGACGCGCTTGAAATCGTTCACTGTACCAATAGAGTTGGCCGACATCCCCAGGCACACCAACCGCGTCTTCTCATTGATCTTTGATTCAAAATCATCATAGTCCAGACGGCCATCCCTGAGCAATCGTACTTCACGAACGTTGATGCCGAATGGACGCAATGTTAGCCAAGGCCCGCGATTGGCTTCGTGATCCAGTTGTGTGATGAGTACTTCTTCACCCGGATTCAACACGCGCGACATCGCCCGGGCCAACGCAAAATTCAGCGTGGTCATGTTCTGACCGATTGAAACGGTCTCCGGGCCCTCAGCACCCAACAGAGCGGCGATAGAATTTCGCATCGAATCGATTACCTGATCCGTCTCCTGTGTGGTAGCGAAGGCCCCGTGCGTATTGGCGTTGGACGTGGTATAGTAGTTTGATATGGCATCGATCACCGACCGGGGTACCTGGGTGCCGGCAGGACCATCGATGAAGATCATCGGCAAGTTATTGACCTTGCGATGAAGGGATGGGAACAACCCTCGGACGGTTTCGGGTATTGAGGAGTTCATTGGATGGTCGTTTACGGGGGAAAAATAGAGAAATTCCATGGCATGGGCTATGACGTCCACCACTCCTGTAAGCTATTGCCCAGAGTCCGGTATTTCTTTTTACATTTCCGCCCTTTACGAATTAAACCCAAACCTTATACGCATGAAGCTGCGAATTCCATTTATCTCCATTGCCCTGTTCATGCTGTCCTTTTCTGTCATTGGCCAGGATGAGCAGGTTCTCTCTCCGGTCACCCGCACCTACGCCATTACCAATGTCAATATTATTCAGGCCCCAGGCCGTAAGATTGATTTGGGTACTGTCATTATCAAAGACGGTCTCATCAAGGCCGTTGGTAAGGGCATCGCGATCCCGGCAGAAGCCATCGTCGTCAAAGCCGACTCAATGTACGTGTACGCCGGATTTATTGACGGCATGACCCGGGCGGGAGTCACCCGTCCCAAAGAAGAAAACAGGGAGCGACCCAAAGATCCAGGAAATCCAACACCGGAGCGAGCAGGCATTACACCATGGCAGGATGTTCGATTCGCGCTCAATCCGGCCGACAAAGGACTCGAGGAGCTCCGCAATATTGGTTTTACCACAGTACAGGCAGTGCCCTACGGTAACCTGCTCCCCGGTCAGGCGGCAGTAATCCTTTCCGGAGGAAAGTCTGCCGATGAAATGGTCCTCCTTGGACGAAGCAGCATGTACTCAGAGCTCACTGGGGCCAGTGGCGTCTACCCTGCGACACTGCTTGGGGTCATGGCTACGTGGCGCGATCTGTATCGGAAAGCGGTCCAGGCAAAATCGTATGAAGGGATGTATGCCTCCAACCGTTCGGGATTGGAGCGCCCGGTTTCTGACAAGAATCTGGAGGCCTTTTACCCGGTCATCGATCAGCGGTTGCCCGTGATTTTCAAATCCGAGCGCTTGCTTGATGTTAATCATGTTCTGACCCTGAAGAAGGATCTTGGATTTACCGCAGTCCTTGCCGATGTGAAGGATGCATGGCCCATTGTCAACACCATTAAGTCTTCCGGTGCGAAGACTTTCCTCTCCATCGACTTGCCAGAAGAGGTGAAGAAGGATGATAAGAAAGCTGAGAAAAAGGAGTCCACCACTTCGGCAGCTCAGGCCGAGAAGGAGGCACTGGAGAAGCGCAAGGCTGAAGCCATTCAGGCCTATGCCGCCCAGGCTTCGGTATTTCAAAAAGCTGGAGTACAGTTTGGATTCTCTACGATGAGCGCCAAGGCGAAAGACATTCCGGCCAACCTCAGAAGAATGATCACTGCAGGACTCACAGAGGATGCAGCACTTGCCGCGCTTACTGTAAACCCAGCCCAGATGCTGGGCCTTTCAGACCGCATGGGCACCATCGACAATGGGAAAATGGCCAACCTTGTGATCACGGACAAATCCTACTTCAATGAGAAAGCCAAAGTACGCTATGTCTTCGTGGATGGTGTGATGTACAAAATGGATGTGAAAGAAGCGAAGAAGGGCGACCCGAATGCCAAGGTTGAAATCGAAGGAAGCTGGTCGACGGTAACCGAGAACCAACAGGGCAGAGCCGAAGGTATACTGACCTTCAAGAAGGAAGGCGGCAATTATTCCGGCAAGATTTCCGGTGGCCGCATGCCGGCGCCGGTCGACCTCACTGACGTGACCCTCGATGGCAATGCACTGACCTTCAAGTATACGATGACGTTTGGCTCCAACCAGGTGACCGTTGTCGGTGAAGTGACGGTGGAAGGCGACACATTCAAAGGAACGGTCAGCTTCGGTCAGAACAGGACCGCGCCGATTGAAGGAACAAAGGATCCCAAAAACTAAGACGAAACATAGACATGAAGATGAAAAATATACTACTCATACTCGTCGCTGTCAGCTTCCTGACCACCGGCCTGGCCCAGGTGGAAAAAGGCAATGTACTGATCAAGAATGGCACAGTGCTGACCATTACAAAGGGAACGTTGGAAACCACCGACGTTCTTATTAAGGACGGCAAAATCAGTCAGGTAGGAAAAGGAATCGCAGCCCCACAGGGAGCCCGCGTCATCGATGCTACGGGAATGTACGTCATGCCCGGTATCATCGATGCGCACTCACATATTGCGCTGGACCAGATCAACGAAGGAACCAACGCGATCACACCTGAGGTCTTCACGGGTGATGCACTGAACCCCTTCCAAATGAGCATCTATCGTGCGCTCGCTGGAGGATGCACCATTTCACACGCGCTGCATGGATCTGCCAATTCGATTGGCGGCCAATCGCAAACCATCAAGCACCGTTGGGGGACCTACGATGCGGAGACACTGAAGATGGAAGGTGCGCCCCGCACGATCAAATTCGCCCTTGGCGAAAACCCGACAGGCCATGGTCGCCGCGATGGGGTACAGCCACAAACACGGATGGGTGTGGAGTTTGTAATCCGAAAAGCCTTCAGCGAAGGGAAGGAATACGCTGCCAGATGGGATGCGTACAACAAGGCTAAAGGGGTCAAAGGTTTCCGTGGTGCGCCACCGGCCTACAACCTGCGCCTCGAGACGATGGCCGACATCCTAAGGGGAAAAATCATCGTGCATTGCCATAGCTACCGTGCCGACGAAATCCAGATGCTTTTGAGAGTGTGCAAGGACTTCGGCGTTACGAAGGTTGTTTTTCAGCATACGAATGAGGGATTCAAGGTGGCGCCTGAAATCGCGGCCGCCGGGGCCATGGCATCGGTATTCTCCGACTGGTGGCAGTATAAACTGGAGGTTTACTACTCCACATCCTACAATGCCGCCATCCTCGTTCGCAATGGTGTGGTCACCTCTATCAACTCCGATTCGCCTGACCTTATTCGGCACCTGTACCACGAAGCAGGCAAGACCCAAAAGTACGGCGGATTGTCCGATGATGAGGCGTTGTCACTCATCACAATCAATCCCGCAAAACAACTTGGCATCGAAAGCCGTGTGGGCTCCATTGAAACTGGTAAGGATGGTGACATCGCCATTTTCAAGAACCACCCGCTTTCCATTTACGGGGTTCCGCAATACACCCTGGTCGACGGTGTCGTGCGCTTCGATAGGGAAAAAGATGCCGGTGATCAGCGCATCATGGTTGATCCGAAGCAAACCATCGATGCAACACTTTACGAACGCGGACATGCATATGATTTCTGCATGCAGGGCGCTGAGTTTTTGTTTGAAGAGGGTAATGAAGGTAACAAGTAACAGTGATGAACATGAAAAAGACACAATCCATATTTGGCGTATTTACGGCATGCATCTGCTTGCTGATCATAACCGTGGAGGCGCAGTCGCCTAAAGGAAAGTACGGGACTTTCGCACTGACCAACGCCACCATTGAGACCATCACCAAGGGGACCATTGCCAACGGAACGGTCGTTATCAGCAATGGCAAGATCACGGCGGTTGGCACCAACATCTCAGTACCTGCGGGCGCCGAGGTGATCAATTGCAACGGTATGAAGATTTATCCCGGAATGATCGATGGCGGCACGAAGCTGGGCCTTTTGGAGATCGGACAGATTCCTCAGGGTAGTGACGAGCGTGAAAGTGGAGATATCAATCCGCAGATGCGTGCGCTGACAGCGGTCAATCCCAATGGTGCTGCATTCCCGGTTACCCGGATCAGCGGTGTGACCACCGGCATCACCATGCCGGAGGGCGGACTGCTCCCGGGCACAGCGGCCCTGATTAATCTTCATGGCTATACGCCAGATCAAATGTATGCGGGCTTTGAGGGGGTCGTGCTGAATTTTCCCAATACTGGACGCAGGGGTTTTGGCGATCGAAGAACGGAAGATGAATTGAAGAAAGCATCAGAGAAAGCCGTGGCCACGCTCAATGAAGTGTGGGAGAAAGCGATTCAATATCACAAACTTGACTCCGCTACCGGTGGCAAAGGTGTTTCCTATTATCCGGAGCTGCAGGCTCTTGTGCCTGTTGTTCGCGGCGAGCGTACTTTGATGATTGAGGTAAATCTGCAGAAGGATATTCAGGCTGCGCTGAAGTGGGTGGCCGAAAAGAAAGTGAAGAAAGTTCTGTTCATGGGTGTATCGGAAGGCTGGCGTGAAGCAGAAAACATTGCCAAAGCGAATATTCCCGTCATCGCGGGACCCGTTATTGCTATTCCCAATCGTGATTACGACCGCTATGATGCCCAGTATGCCAACCCGGGCCTTATGCGGAAGGCGGGCGTAAAGGTGGCCATTCGGTCCAGCGAAGACGGCAATGGAAACTACCGCAATCTGCCATATCACGCAGGCTTTGCGGTAGCTTATGGGATGAACAAGGATGAGGCTTTACGGGCGATCACGGTTGTGCCCGCCGAAATTTTCGGCGTCAGCGATAAGATGGGATCGATTGAAGTAGGGAAGTCGGCCAACCTGTTTGTCTGCGATGGCGACATCTTTGAGACGAAGACCCAGGTGAGCCATGTGTTTATTGACGGATGGAAGATGCCCATGCAGAGCCGCCAGACGCTGTTGTATGATGAGTTTCTCAAGCGCGAGCCAGGGCTTACGAAGAACTAGCTAACCGTATTTTAAGATCATACTTGAATTGACAGTTGACATATAGGCAGTTGACGTAGATTATCAACCGTAATCATAAACCGCCGTCATGGTTTATGTAACACGAGAGCCTGGTCAGTAAAGAAAAGACACCTCAGCCGAAAGGTTGGGGTGTTTTTATTTCGACTTTTTGAATCCACGTTGGCGGCAGGCTTCGAACGTCACAACAGCTGTGGCTGTCGAGACATTCATCGAGTCGATCGTGCCCTGCATGGGAATGATGATGTTGGCGTCAGCATGCTTGACCCAAATCTCTGAAAGTCCTGTGGCTTCCGTGCCCATGACAATGGCGGAGGGTGAGCGATAGTCCACCTCATGGTAGGGCTTTGAGGCCTTGAGGTACGTGCACCAGATGTTCATCTGGTTTTTCTTCAGCCAAGCGATGGTATCCTCCGAAGAAGCAGTAGCCACGGGTACTGTGAACACGCATCCGAGGCTGGAGCGCACCACGTTGGGATTATAGAAATCAGTCTGGGGATCACAAACAATCACCGCGCTAACCCCGGCCGCATCCGCCGTTCTGAGGATGGCGCCCAGGTTACCGGGTTTTTCGACAGATTCTAGAACGAGTACCAGCGGATTCATGCCAAGTTTGATGTCCTCGAGCCGGTTAGTCTTCATTTCAGCTACCGCGATGACGCCACCGGTGCTTTCGCGAACGGCTATCTTGTCAAAGACCTCCTGTGTGACGGGAACTAGGAACTTGTCGTTGATGTTGAGTGCGGCAAGGTCGTGTTCGGGAAATATATCGACACAGTAGAACAGGTTCCCGATGCGATAGCCGGCCGCAAGGGCCATGCTGATTTCCTTCTTACCTTCAATGATGAAGAGCTGTTGCTTTCTCCGCTCGCGCGGTTTCTCCAGGGCCAACAGACTTTTCACCTTTGGGTTTTGCGTACTTGTTATGACAACACCATCTTTCACCGGTTGCTGATTTGGTTATCAAGATAACATATTGCAGATGATGTTTGCTTTCGCTGGCCATCTAGGCGCCTTCGCGAGACGCTAAGGTAGACAAACTCCCACTGTCAGCCTTACCTTCGTGAGACGCTCCCCTCCATTTCCAGTTTGCAACATGGGGATTTTGCCGCATGTTTCATTGCCCCGGCATTAATGCCGGGGCAATGAAACGCAGGCGATCAATTCTCCTTCCAAGGAGTATTTAGGCAAGCGGTGTACTCCGTTATCCTAAATGTTTTAATATGTCAGCATTAATGCCGGGGCAATGAAACGCAGGCGATCAATTCTCCTTCCAAGGAAGCATTTAGCAGGCGGATACTCCGCTAGCCTTCATATTTCATTATGTCTGCATTAATGCCGGGGCAATGAAACACAGGCTCCCCAAACAAGGAGTATAAGTTTAGTTGATCTATCGGTTCATTTCTTACCTCACGGTTAATTTCGAGTCCAAGGCATATGCGGGGGCAAACGGTGGGCTACGCTATCCTGCATTTTTCACTATCCTGCATTAATGCCGGGCAATGAAACGCAGGCCGTCAACTTCCATTATCTTTACCCCAATGAATCTCTATCATCCTTCTTCCTGGACCGACTACGAACTGCTTGATGCGGGCGAGTTTGAGAAACTGGAGCGATTTGGAAAATACATCCTTATACGACCCGAGCCTCAGGCCATCTGGGAGCGGTCACTGCCGCTGAACGATTGGAAGAGGTTGGCGCATGCGCACTTCAACCGTGAGCAGACTGACAAGTTCCGGTTCACCGACGACGCGAAAGGTGGATGGAAGAAGTTGAAAGAAATGCCCGAACACTGGCAGGTGCAGTATGACTATGGCGACCTTCACCTGACGCTGCGGCTGGCGCTTACGAGTTTTGGACATGTCGGAGTATTTCCCGAGCAGGGCAGTAACTGGAATTTTATCTATGACACCCTTCGTGGATGGAAGAAGGAGAAACCCCGTGTACTCAACCTGTTTGCCTATACCGGCGCGGCATCCGTCGTTGCGAGAATTGCCGGCGCTGAAGTCACGCATTGCGACGCCTCTCGCCCCGGCCTCAACTGGGCGAATGAAAACATGCAGATCAACAACCAGAAGGATATCCGTTGGGTGTACGAAGATGCGTTCAAGTTCGTGAAGCGCGAGCAGAAGCGTGGCAACAAGTACAACGGCATCATCATGGACCCCCCGCCGTATGGCCGCGGCCCGGAAGGTGAGAAGTGGACTTTGCAAGAGCAATTGAATGAACTGGTGAAGATGAGCCGGGATTTGATGGAAGAGAAGCCCTGCTTCTTTATTCTTTCGATGTATGCCGTCGGACTTTCATCAACCGTCGGATTGAATGTGGTGAAGACGCATTTCCCCGATGCGCCTGTTGACTTTGGCGAATTCTTTCTTCAGTCGAAGCAGGGGAGGGATTTGCCCATGGGGACGTTTGTCAGGTTAGCGTGTCAACGTGTTTGAGTGTTAGTGCGTTTCCCCACTCAAACACGTTGGCACGCTGACACGCAAGCACACCTTTCCAAGTTCCCAAATTATCCCTAGCTTTCGCTTAGCCCAAACCAATTTGTATGAAGCTCCTATTGCCTATTGCCTCGTTGTTTGTCTTCTCCTTTCTTCTGATGCAGTGCGCGCCTCCGAAGGAGCAAGCGCCTAAGGCAAAGACCTATGACGAGTTAGTCACCCTCTTCCATGAATGGCGTCAATTTCAATCGCCGGAAATGATCGACGGCGTGCCTGACTACACAGCGGCTAGCATGAAGCAGCAGCAGTCGGAACTTTCGAAGTGGCAGGCACGTCTGAATGCGTTTGATACCACCGGATGGCCCATTAAGCATCAGGTCGACTGGTATCTCGTTTGGGCCGAGATGAACGGACTGGAGTTCGACCACCGCGTGGTGAGACCGTGGGAGAGAGACCCGGCCTTCTATGTGTGGTTTTATCTGTCACCTTCCGATGTACCCGAGCGAGAAGGACCGAATATCTTTGGTGCTGTAGACATTCCGTTCTACAGACAGCCGCTTTCGGCAAGCGATGCTGATGAGATTGCGGGGCGGCTGCGCAAGGCAGGTGCCGTGTATGAGCAGGCAAAGAAGAACCTGACTGGTGATGGAAAGGATTTATGGAACTTGGGCTCCCGAAGCTTTCGCGATTCGAACGATGAATTGAAATCTTTTGCGGCCTCCTATGAGGCAACGTATCCTGACCTCGCCAAAGCTGCGAATGAAGCCATTGAAGCAGGCAACGGTTTTGCGGAATGGATTGCCGAGCAAGCGAAGACCAAAACGGGCGTGTCCGGCATCGGCCAGGCCGACTACAACTGGGCGCTGAAGAACGTGCATCTTGTTCCGTACACCTGGCAGGATGAAGTGGTGTTGCTCGAGCGTGAGTTAGCCCGTTCGCATCAGGCACTTCGGTTATCGGAGAGCCATCTGAGCTCCATGCCGGTCCTGGAACGCGCGCCCTCAGCAGAGGCTTATGCAAAATCGCAGAACGAGGCCACCGATGAATTCATGAAGTTTCTTGGCGATGAGATGATGACCGTGAAGCCCTACATGGATCCCGCCATGCGTGCGGTGATCATTCCGTTCACACCTTTGGAAAAACCCGATGGATTGCGCGGCTTCTTTCATGAGATTGACTATCGTGATCCGATGCCCATGCGTGCGCATTTCTTCCACTGGATTGACAAGGCCAGGGAATTGGAGGAGCCAGTGGAGAGTCCCATACGCCAGGTACCTTTGCTCTACAATATTTTTGATTCGCGTGCGGAAGGCATGGCCACTGCTATGGAGGAGTTGGTGATGAATGCAGGCATGCTCGCCAATCGCCCGCGCGTGCCCGAGCTGGTCAACATCATGCTGGCACAGCGCTGTGCTCGTGGGCTCGGTGGACTTTACCAGCACGGACTGGAAATGGATTTCGATCAGGCAACGAAATTTGCATCGAAGTGGGTACCCTGGGGGTTGCTGCCTGCTGATGGAGGCACCATTCAGTGGGAGGAGCACTTCTATCTGCGCCAACCGGTGTATGGTGAAAGTTATGTCATCGGCAAAATGCTGATCGACCAGCTCATTGCCGAGTACGCCCGGCACCGCGAGGGGAGGTTCCGAATGAAGGAATTCATGGATGAGTTCAACACGAAGGGAATCATTCCAGTCTCCTTGCTGTATTGGGAGATGACAGGGGATAAGTCGATGTTGAACAGGGCTGTGATCAAGTGAAGATGAGGTGATCATTGGACACAAGCGACGGCCATCACATTGTGCCATAAGCTGACAACTGATTTATTTTGCAAAAAAAGTATGAGTAAACTGATTGCAGCCATCAACATGACCCTTGACGGTTTTTGTGATCATATGGCAATGAGTGCGGATGATGAGACACATCAGCACTACACAGAGCTGATAAGAAATTCCGGCACATTGCTATACGGAAGGACAACCTACCAACTGATGGAAAGTTACTGGCCGTCAATCGTTGAAAACCCTACGGGCAACAAGTCGACGGATGATTTTGCAGTGGCCATCGATAATGCCGCGAAGATTGTTTTTTCCCGCACGCTAAAGGGTGTTCATTGGAGAAATACAGAGTTGAGAGGGGAGGTCATAAAGGAAGATGTTGAAAAGCTCAAGCAACACTCGGACAGAAATATTTTGGCTGGAAGTCCGGGATTAATCGTTGCTTTGGCCCACCATGAATTAATTGATGAATACCAATTCTGTGTTCATCCGGTGATTTTAGGAGGCGGTAATCCACTGTTTAAGAACATCAATGATAGAATTAACCTTAGACTCCTGGATAAAAAGTCATTTGGTTGTGGCGCTATAATACTCTGTTATGAACCGACGGGAAGGTGAACGCCTGATGCTACAGCACAATTATCTTTGGAGTTAGCGGATTCTGTATATTGAATTTAATTTAGGTGTATGTCACGAAGTAGGGGCAGCCGTTCTTGTGCGTTGAAACTGTTTTCGACGATGTTGTTCAGCGTCATAATCATTGCGCAATCAATGGCGCAGCAAGGCCCAGCCTGCGGGGAAGTGAAAGAGGGGAAATTTCAATTTCACGACAAGACGGATGGCACATCCATCATCACACGGTCACGGGGCGTACAACGTGTGGAGAATGAAAAACTCGGTATTGTTGTGGAATTCCTTACCGAGTGGCTCGATGACTGCACATTCCGCCTGGTACCCTACAAGGTAATCCGAAACGACAACAACCTGGACATGGAAGGGGATTTGAAGCTAGAAATAGAAATCGTCGAAATCAGTGACAGCACCTACACCCAGATCACGACGGCCTGGGCCACCGGACAAAACAGGACAGAGGTTGTGAAGATTATTCGGTAGGCGAAGACGCAGGAACAACCCTTTGTCGAAAACTGCGTTTGTGCATTACAGTTTCGACGATTTTGGTTGCAGATTTCGATAGTGTATTAACAACCAAAAACAACCGATATGAAAAAAGTATTACTTCTTTGGGTGTTTAGTGCTTCCGCCATTGCTGCGGCAGCGCAAACTGGTAACTGGTATGTTGGCGGAGTGGCAGGGTTTGGCTCTTCCACCAATGAATCAGCGAGTGGCTTCAAATCGACGGACTCAAACTGGGCCTTCGGTCCAGAGGTGGGTACTTTCCTCAAGGATGATATCCAGTTGGGTCTCTATCTGGGGTTGAGTGGTTCATCACAGAAGAATGACAATGGTGATGTAGAGAGTTCTACCAGTATCAACCCCACAATTTATGGCAGGAAGTTTTTCAAGATCACAGACAACTTCAGCACGTTCGCCGGGCTGTACCTGGCTTTCATTTCAGGGACCACCAAGGACCTCACAAGTACGCCCACGACGGAGTTTACAAATTCCGGGTTTGGTGTCTCGTTGGGTTTCGGTATCGCCTACGCATTGTCGCCGCGTTTTACCGCGGTTGGTCAGTATGGCTTAGTAGGCTACCGTAGCATCACCAACAAGGTGGATGGCAATAACGCCGGAAGCAGTTCGGGTTTTGATTTTGGAGTGAATACCATTGGCAGCAGTTCTTTCAGCCAGGGCAATGGCAGCGGCTCGGTATTTAATATTGGGTTGTACTATACGCTGAAGCAGAGTAATTAGTCGCCCCTGTTCACATTGTAAAAACCCGGCACCTTAGTACCGGGTTTTTTCTTTCTGTGTCGAAGTTACAACCAATGGCGGATTGGAATTGATTCCTAACGGCATCAGCGGAGTGTCATTTCTTACTCCTGCAATTGACCATCCACATCACGCCGTACTTGTCGGTGAAACTTCCGAAATAAGCCCCCCAGAACATCTCTTGCATTTGCATGGTCACTTTGCCACCTGCTGAGAGCCCCTTGAACAACCGATTGGCTTCATCACGGGTGTTGGGCTCGAGGTTGATGTGGACATTGTTGCCGCTGTTCACCTTGAATCCCATCGACTCTGGAGCGTCGGTTCCCATCAGCATATGTCCGCCGGTGATCGGAAGTTCGATATGCATCACCAGATTCTTGTCTGCCTCTGCAATAGGTGGTGTTCCGTCAGAAGGTGGAATATCCTTGAACCGGGCAATGCCACCGCTGGTGAAATCACCGCCGAAGACGGACTTGTAGAAATTGAATGCCTCCTCCGTATTGCGGGAGAAGTTGAGGTAAGTGCTGGTGCGTGCCATGGGGTACAGTGTTGTTTGGTGCGGTGACGAATTTAATATCCAAAATTCAATATCCAATACTGAAGAGTGCGTGGTCTACTTCACTACCACGCTCGTCCCTGGTCTCAACTCATCATTTCCTTTTACCACCAATTGATCGCCTTCCGCCAGGTCACCAAAGATTTCGACCCCATCTTTCATGCTGATTCCGCTCCGCACGTCAACCCATTCTGTTTTGCCTTCGCGAACACGAATGACAAAGTGTTTTTCAAGATTGGTAACAACCGTTGAAAAGGGAACTACAAACGAAGGCTCTGAACGTTGAAGATTGAAAACGGCGTTACCATACATGCCCGATTTCAATTCATTGGCGTTGTTGGTGACTTCAAACTCCCATAGTTCCGACCTTGTCGTGGCATCGATTTGGTTTGATTTGCGGGCCAATGTGGCCTCGTAGACTTTGGAGGGCTGCGCGTCTACCGTGAACCTTGTAGTTGCTGCAGAAGGAATGGCCGACGTGTACATTTCCGGAACGGCAACCCGAATCCGCAGTTTCTTTGTGTTCTCCAGAACCAGCAGGGGTTTTGAACCTTTGCCGACCAACGTTCCGGGATCGACATTGCGTTGTGTGACTACCCCGTCAAAAGCCGCTCGAAGGATCAGGTAATTCCTCATCTGCGCATAGGCATTGGCAGCGGAGCGGGCGGCCTCCTTCATGGAACTGTCGGATCGCATCTGATTGCGGGCACGCTCCAGTTCGCTATCAGATATGGCCCCTGATTCTTTGGTGGCAGCCACCATGCGGTTGTAGTTGTCAAGACTGGAGTGGTACTTTGACTCTGCCGCCATGAGGTCGGCTGATGCTTTGGCATTGTTGGCAGTTACTTCGGGGGCATCAATGATCAGCAGCACGTCGTTCTTCTTTACGCGGCTTCCGATATCGGTTTTGAGTTCGCGGACATACCCCTCCACCTTGGCATATATTTCCGCCCGCTCCCAGGCATGAAGTTCCGCCGGCAGCGAAAGTGTTTTGACGACAGCCTCTTTCTTTAGCTTAAGCGTAGCAACGGTATCGATCGACGTGACCGTCTGAACTTGGCCAGGCCTGGATGTACAGCCTGCGATGATCGCAATCAGGAGCAATGGAAAGAGTCTATTCATGTGAGTAGGGTAATTCATGATGGTTTGTAAAAGCGGCTTTCTTTATCGTCAGGATCGAGGGACGGGCTGATGTATGAACGACCTCCTTGCACCCGGTGGTAAATCAACGGAAGCAACAGGAGTGTGCTGATCAGTGAAAACAGCAGCCCACCGATCACGGCAATGCCCAATGGTGCCACTTGCTCACCTCCATCACCAAACCCCAAAGCCATCGGCAGCATTCCAGCAATCATGGCCAGGCTGGTCATCAGTATAGGGCGAATACGAATGTAGGCGCCATCACGGTAGGCTTTCGGGTCGCCTTCCTTGCGGAGGTGTTCGCACTGTGTGATCAATAGAATGGCATTTGCAATAGCCACACCCACGGCCATGATCATACCTATGTACGACTGGATATTCAATGTCTTACCGGTGATGATCAGCAAAGTCAATGAACCTGCCACAACCGCGGGAACAATGGATAAAGTCGTCAACGGCAACTGAAATGACTGGAAATTCACAGCCAACAACAGAAAGATCACAACAATTGCTACGAGTAACCCTGTTTGCAGGGAAGACAAGGTATCTTCCAGAAGCTCTGCTTGCCCCTTGATCAAAATCTTCACCCCGCGAGGCAATTCACCCAGGGAAGCAATGGCCGAGTTGACTTCGTTCAATGCATAACCCAAATCTCTGCCGTGAATATTGCCGGTGATCGTTATAAAGCGTTGCTGATTCAAACGGTCATATTCTCCTGGAGTCAAGTGCTTACTCCATCGAGCAACGTCCTGGAGATATACATTGGGGTCGCTGGACACGAGGATCTGTTCGATGTCCTCCGAAGAGTTCATTTGATACTGTGGATATTCTACCTGTACCTGGTAGGCTGTACCTGTGCTTTTGTCCAACCAGTAGTTGGGTTGTGTAAAGCGGCTTGACGACGTCGCAGCAACCGTAGACTTGCTAATCTCATCAACACTCAGTCCGAGTTGCCCTGCCTTTACACGGTCAATATCAATCTTGATGCTGGGGTAATCGAGTGGGGTGGCAATTTGCACATCGCGCAAAGCGGGGATACCATGAAGTTTCTTCTCCAGTTTTTCCGCGATCGCCCGTGTTTGCTTCAAATTTCTTCCGGTAACAGCCAGTTCTACAGGATTCGTGGATCCCAAATTGATCACCTGTTCAACAATGTCGCCGGGTTCAAACGAAAGCAGAACTGTCGGAAGCTTGTCGGCAACCGCTGATCGAAGCCGCTCCTTGAAGTCATCGATGTTCATGGCGGTGCTTCTGTCGAGCTTGATTCTCACAACAGCCTCATGAGGGCCGCTCGTCCACAAGTGTACGAGGTTTACGGGGTAACTGGCAGGTTGGGTGCCGACAAACGCCGATGAAATCTCAACGCCATCCTGCGTTAGACTGTCGGCTAGCCGCAGGACTTCTTTGGTGACTACTTCCGTTCGCTCCAGGCGTGTCCCTGGAGGGAGCCTCAGCCGGACAACGGCTTGCCCTGCATCGGATTTAGGGAAAAGTTCGGTGCCGATGAGCATAGCAAGGGATCCGAGTAGACCAAGTATGAGTATGGAGTACATGGTTATGACCTTTCCGGACTTCCCGGCGTAGCGATCAAGAAGGGAGAGGTACATCGTTCGGAAAGTGTCAAACTTAGCCGATGAATGCTTCGGGACATGATCTTTCAGCAGCCAGTTTGCCATGACAGGCACAAAAGTGTTTGACAAAAGAAAGGACGCCATCATGGCGAAACCCACCGACAATGAAAGTGGGAGAAACATGCCACGCGGCAAACCACTCATGAATAGGGAGGGTACAAATACAGCCAGTATACACAGCAAAATGAGCAACTTAGGCCAAACCATCTCACGGCATGCATCGAGGATAGCGCGGGCTTTCGGCTTGCCCGATTCCTGGTGCCTGTGGATGTTTTCGATCGTAACGGTTCCCTCGTCAACAAGTATTCCAACAGCCAGCGCAAGTCCACCGAGGGTCATGATGTTGATGGTCTGCCCAGCAAGGAAGAGCAATGTAGCTCCACTAAGCATGGCCAGCGGAATGGTAAGGACAACGATTAATGCGCTTCTGCGGTCGTTGAGGAATAGTAATACCATCAATCCAGTAAGGATGGCTCCAAGCCCGCCTTCAAAGAGCAGGTTCTTTAACGCGTTGATGACATACCCGGATTGGTCAAAGGCAAAAGTCACTTTGATATCTTCGGGTATGGCAGCCTGCATTTCCGGCAATGCAGCCTTCACTTTCTTCACGACATCCCAGGTAGAGGCGGTTGAGCGTTTGGTGACCGGGATGTAGACGGATCGCTTTCCATTGATCAATGCATAGCTGGTGGTAACATCGGAGCTGAGCTGAACCTTGGCGATGTCACGAATGTAAACGGCTGCACCGGGTCCCATTGTAATGGGTACGGTCTCCAGTTCTTTGAAATTTTCTACGATGGTGTTTTGTGGCGTCAGCACGGTCTCATCTCCAATGCGCACATTGCCGGCAGGGGATATTGTGTTTGACTTCGCTAGCGCCTGGACCACCTCGTCCGCTGAGAGTTTGTAGTTCTTGAGTTTTTCTGGATCGACGCTGATCACAACGGTCTTCTGATTGCCACCGAAGGGTGGAGGAGCAGAAACGCCGGGCAGCGTTGAGAACATGGGTCGCACGCGAAACAAGGCGAGGTCAGAAATTTCTGCCAGTGAACGTGTCTCGGATGTAAAAACCAGCTGACCCACGGGAACACTGCCTGCATCAAAGCGCGTAATGAACGGAGGGACAGTTCCTGGTGGCATGAAGGCACGTGATCGGTTGACATACCCAACCATTTCGCCCATGGCCTGACTCATATCGGTGTCTTCCTGGAACTGGACCTTGATGAGCGTGGCGCCCTGGATAGATTTTGATTCAACAAACTTAACTCCTGTGACGTACAGAAAGTGATATTCATAATACGATGTGATGAGCCCCTCCATCTGCTCAGGCGAAAGTCCGCCGTACGGTTGTGCAACATAAATCGTTGGCAGGCCCAGCGTCGGGAATATGTCAATTTTCATGTTCCGAATCGCCAGTGCGGAAAAAAACACGATCGCCAGCACCGCGACTAATACTGTGATAGGTTTGCGTAGTGCCCCTTGAAGCAAATTCATAACCTTAGTTTACCTGGTTCAAAAAGATTTGCATATCTCCCTGCACGGCGGCCTTGTACAGCAGAGCCTTCCATGCATCAAGATACGCACGTTTCAGATCAGCTTGGGAATGCATGAGCTCATGTTGTGCCTCGATCAGTTCGGTATAGTTGACAAGCCCGGTCTGGTAGCGACTGAGAAGTGCTCGGTACGAGTATGACGCTGCGTTTAGGTATGCTGGGCTTTCGTTCGCAACCTTGATGGCACTTCTCAGTGTTACATCCGCCATCTGGTTTTGTTTGCTGAGATGGAGTTTTGCCTGGTTCACCTTTTCTTGTTCTGCGAGGATCAGTGATTCCTGAGCGTGCACCTGGTGACGTGCCTGGGTGAATTGAAGCAGCGGAACACTGAGCATAAGACCTACTCCGTAGTTGTACCGGCTAAAAGACAGACCTTGTTCGGACTCAACAACATTGTCATAGCGAATCCCTGATCCTCGGGCATAGGCGGTTCCCCAGAAAGTGAGTTTGGGATACCAGGAATTCTTCGCTGCCGCCCTCGCCTGTTCATTGATGGATACTCGACTTGCCGCCAACCTGATCATTGGATGATTGGATGAGGTGGTGTCTGGTGAGTTGCCTGGCAGCGTTGTGAAATAGCTGCTGTCCGCCGTGATTGTCACATCAATTCCTCCCAATAGTTCAGATAGTTGCAATTGTTGGTTGTCGCGAAGGCGTTCGTGGTTCAACAGTTCAATTTTCGCCCTTGATAATTCAGCCCGGAAAACGGCTGTGTCGGTTCCTGGTCGTAATCCGTTGTTGACCAGTGCCTTGATGATCCGCGCATTATCCTGAGCGCGCTGAAGGTTGTTCTCATACACTTTGACCAGTTGATGCGTCATCAGCGCATCCAGATAAGCGTGAGTCGTTTTGATACAATGAATAAATAGTTCCTGATCGCGGTCGGCCAGCTGGTATGCTTGATAGGTTTTGGCGGTGTTGATTCTTGTCTTCCGCTGCCCAAACGTGAAGAGCTCCCAGTTCATCAAAAGGCCTGCGGCGCTCCCAAACACGGCCTGGCTGGAGTTTGATGTTGATGGAGGCCCGCTGATCGGAACGAACCCCTGACTGACGGCCATGCCAGTGATGTTGTTGTAGGTGGCGTAGTTAACCTGATATGCCGCATCCAGTGAAGGCAATGCCGAACTCTGTGCAAACGACACCTGGTCTTTGCGGGCCTGTACTTCATGGCCTTTGCTCTTTAACAAGGGGTAGTTGGCTTCAGCCAATTTAAGCAGTACAGGCAGGGTTTGACTGTGACCTGACAGTGAGCACCAGGTCAGGCAGGCAACCAGGATCGTTGTTTTCATAATCTAGCAGTTTGATAATCAGGGACCTCCTCAAAAATACCGGATAATACCCAGAATGAAAGGACATTTGGATGACTGGCAGTGACCAGCAATGTTCAAGTCATTGTCGATGGAGGCGAATCAAAATTCAGTTGTCGCAGGGTTCTCGCCACGATTGCACTTCGCTTGCATAAGCCAAAAAAGTAACGCGGCTTTACCAGCCATACAATAGTCTTTGCCTCGCACCTCGCCGAGTTATTTTTTTCGGGTTGCCAGAAAGAATAGGAACACAGCCGCAAGGAATGGAATCGTAGATGCAACGATTTTAACATTCATAGAAAGTATTCCCGCCAGGAAGATCATCATCACCAGGGTTCCCAGGAGAAGAATGCTGGCCCACACCAGTCTATTGTTTGGTGTTGGCTGGAAAAGGGTGATTAGAAGAATCAATTGCCCTGAGAGCGGAAGAAAAACCAATGGATGGCTGATTGAATCGCTCAGTTTGTTGTTCACAATCAAGTCATACTCCGTTTCAAAAAGAAATCCGGACTGATCGGTTCCCCATTCCAGATAGCATACAAGGGGTGCGAAGAACAAGCCGAGGATAATGGTGCGCAGTCTGAAGAGCGACTTCATGAATGAAATCAAATGGTAGCTACTTTGATAGCTCTTGTTGAATGATGGTGCAAAGATGCCTTCATCTGGTCACGGAGGCAGGGCACAATTCTTATTGCCTATCTTACCTTCTCCATAAGTTCCACCATCAATTGCGTGGCCCGGGGATTCGAAGCCATGGAGGTATCCGATTTCATGAGAGCATCAAGGCTGTCGAGCGCGAGTTTGAATTGGCCCATCTTGTCGTAAGTACGAACTCGGTACCATCTCCAGCCTGATTCGTTCTTGGTATTTTGATAAGCAATTAACTGCAGTGCTTCTTTGTGCATATCGGCCTCTGAAAGCATGTTCCAAAGGATGCGGTACTGTCCAGCATCATGATAGTATTGTGCGGTGTCGGGTGAGTTCAGAATGCGCTGCTGTGTGGCAACCATGGTGTCGTGACCGCCGGACTGATAGGCGGCCAGCAAGGTGTCGGAGAGCGAGGCTTTCGGTGCATTCACCTTCTTCATTTTATACTGAGTGTAAACCAGTGTTGCGTTGGGCGGAATATCGTTGCCAATGCCCTTTTCTCCATAAGCGATCTGAGGAGGGAGTATGGCGACGATCTCATCGCCTTCGCGGAGTTTCAACGTTACCTCCGTGAAACCTTTGATCATCCGGTCTTTTCCCGCAATAAAAACAAAAGATGAGTCGGGCGGACCGTTTGTATTCCAGATCTCCTTGCCATTAACATCGAGAGCCAGGTACGTCCATACTCTGGAGCCTGTTTGTACCGCGGGACCCGTACCGACTTTGGTGAAAATGTACTTCAGTCCCGATTCGGTCGTGATGGTGTCGCCCAGGACAATGTTACGATCAGTCTTATCGCTGGTGCATGCAGCAGCTGCAAAAATCGTGATCAGGCCAAGCAAGCTCAGGTTCTTCATGGTGACAATTTTAATGATTTCCCGACTATCGGGTGTGAATAAGAAAGGATAAATGTAAGTGATCATGTAGTGAATGGCAAGTGGTAGCCTTTGCGCAAATATTCATCAGGTGTAGGTGCATTCAACCAGATTTGATCCAGCGCTTCGAGTGTCATCACCGAATCAACAAATCACCGAATCAAACAACAGGGTTCAATTCGGTATCGATGACTTCACCCACCCTGGCTCCCGGGCACCAAACTTCCCAGTCTTCAATCTGGTTTTTGTTCTCGGGTTGCTTGAGTCTCATGTCTTTGTCCATATAGATCACGGTCATCACTTTTCGGATCTGGTTGGTGGTATTCGCACCCGCGCGGTGAAAGATCCAGCCGGAATGGAAGCTCACCTCACCCAGATCGAAGGGTTCGATGATGTGCGGGTAGTCGGTTACCCGAAGCCGTTGCTGGATGGCAGCTTCGCTCTCGTCGCTGATTTTGAGGTCACGACCTTCCACAATCCGGTGACTGCCGGCACAGAATTCCAGCGGACCCATTTCAAGCGGAACGGCATGAAGAGGAATCCAGGCAGTAATGCACTTGTCGGTCTCGAGCGGCCAGTAATACTGGTCAGCGTGCCACGGCGTTATTCCGCCGCCGCCTTCCTTGAACAGCGCCTGGTCATGATAGATGCGTACACCACCGGTTTCAATCAGGCCGCTGGCGATTTGCGCAAGTCGTTTACTGAACACGAGCTCCCGAATGTCAGCATCCTCGCGCCACAGGTTAAAGACCTGAAGGAAGGCCTTGCCATAGGTATCGCGGGCAGCGAGCATGGGCTTGTCCTTACTCTTCTCGGCGACCTTTGCACCAATATAGTGGTTGAAGTAGTCGAGCACCGTTTCGCTCAAGACGTTTTTTAGTTTGATGTATCGATTCCTTCGGAAGTAGTCGATCTGCTCAAGGCTGAGTGTGTAGGGATTCTGAAGTTCCCGGTGTATTGTGGGAGAAATCATCTGGCTCTATAAATGGACTCAAATCTATCGAAATGTGTCCGACCTGATAAACCTCCGGAGGATATTCTTGCCACTGATTACACTGATTTGCAGATTACAAGCAACCTGAAAACTGGATTGTCATAGTAGTGACCCTAATCTGAGGTAATCTGTGAAATCCCCGCCTGCCTGCAACGCCCACCCTAAATTTTATCATAGGTACCTGGCAAGGCGGGCAGGTGTGGCAAACTGTATTTTGCATTTCAATTCGTGTTAATTCGTGTAATCCGTGGCAACCTTTCTTGCCACGGATTACACGAATGGGCACGAATAAATGCACTCTGCAGCTTTTGTTTCTCCGTCATTTCCATCTAGATTGGATCGATCAACCCAATTTATCCATGAAATACCTTCGTCTCTCATTCCTATCGGTCGGTTTACTGATGTCACTAGCGTCACTCGCCCAGCAAAAGCATTACTACCAGAATGACTTTTCCGTCGAGGAATTCGCTGCTCGACGAGCGCGAATCTATGATGCCATCGGAAGCAGCGCCATAGCTGTTGTACAGGGCGCCAGAGGGCTCGCGGGGTTTAGTGTTTTTCGCCAGTCGAATGAATTCTACTATCTGTGCGGTGTTGAATCAGCGCATGCCTACTTGCTCCTGAATGGGAGGAGCCGAAAGACAACACTCTACCTTCCGCACAGGGATGAGGGCAGGGAGAATGGAGAAGGGAAAACACTATCGGCCGAAGATGCGGAGTTAGTGAAGAACCTTACAGGAATCGACAACGTCCGGGGATTAGAGTTCTTGTCTTCGGATCTCGTGGGCGCCGACTTGATCAAACCGCCTGCACTGACGTTCTACACACCCCTAAGTCCAGCGGAGACGGGTAATGACAGCCGCGACGAACTACTTGGCGGGCAGGCGCGCGCTGCTGCGGATCCATGGGATGGACAACCTTCGCGGGAAGCGAGTTTTGTGCAGCTTGTCAGGCAGCGGTTTCCTCAATTTGAAATCAAGGATCTCTCGCCAACCCTTGATGCCATGCGGCTGATCAAGAGTCCGAAAGAAGTTGAACTCATCCGCAAAGCCACACAACTGGCAGGCCTGGGCATTATGGAGGCGATGCGCTCGACAAGCCCCGGAGTATATGAGTACCAGCTCGATGCTTCGGCAAAATATGTCTTTCATCTCAACGGGGCCCGTGGCGACGGCTATGCATCGATCATCGGTGGCGGAACCAATGCGTTCATGGGTCACTACTTTCACAAGACGGATGTGCTCAAAGAAGGTGACCTCGTGCTCATGGACTACGCCCCCGACTACCGATACTACACCAGCGACGTGACCCGAATCTGGCCGGTGAACGGGAAGTTTAGCAAGGCACAAACCGAGTTGTACAATTTCATTGTGGCGTACCGCGATGCGTTGTTCAAGTACATCAAGCCGGGTGTTACCTCCAATGATGTGCTGGACCAGGCGGCTGCGGACATGAAGAAGTATTTGGAGGGAAAACAATTTGCCAATCCGGCACATCTGAAGGCCGTCCAGGACGGCCTTGTCTTCCGTGGTCACTTTCAGCATCCCGTGGGTATGGCCGTGCATGATGTGGGTCGGGTGAGCCGTGTGCCATTGCAGCCGGGGATGGTCTTCACCATCGACCCAATGATCTGGATTCCTGAAGAAAAGCTCTACATCCGAATTGAGGATATGGCCCTTGTTACAGCTGATGGCGTGGAGAACCTCAGTGCCTTTGTGCCATCAAAGTTGGAGGATGTGGAGAAGACCATCAAAGAAAATGGCCTGATCCAGTTCCACCCGCCCATCCCGCCTGGTGCTACCAAGAAGTAGTTTTGTTTTGCCACAGATTTCACAGATTACCACAGATTAGGGTTAACATTTGCGCGCGCGTCTGGCTCTTCCAATCTATTTGTCTTTTTGTATTTAATCTGTGCAAATCTGTGTAATCTGTGGCAACTTTTTTTCTTACTTTACGCTAGATTGTCCGAATGAAAATCAAAAGTTACCTGATCGCCTTGTGCGTAGGCTTGTCCTCACCAGTCGCCGCCGACACCTACCCGAAGAATACCAAAATCGACGCGCTCAACTATGCGTTTAAAATAGAACTCTCGGATGCCACCGATGAGATCATCGTTGAACTGCAATGGGATGTCCGATTTGCGGGGGATGGCGTTCAATCGCTGCGGCTTGACCTGATCAATGCCACCCCGGAGCTCAGCGGGAAAGGCATGACGGTTTCCGGTGTGACTTCGGAAGGGAAGGCGCTGGTCTACACGCATACCAACAACGAGCTCATCATCAAGCTTGGTTCAGTGCCGACCGTAAATCAGCAGGTGCGTTATGTGATCACCTACCGGGGGATACCAGCCTCCGGGCTCAAGATTGCAAAGAGCAAGTACGGCGAACGCACATTCTTCAGCGACAACTGGCCCAACAAAGCGCGGCATTGGTTAGCGGTTATCGATCATCCCTATGATAAGGCAACCAGCGAGTTCATCGTTACGGCGCCGAATCATTACCAGGTTGTCTCCAACGGGTTGATGATCGAACGCTCCGACCTGCCCGACGGCAAGCGCCTCACGCACTGGAAGCAGTCGGTTCCGATTGCCCCTTGGTTGTATGTGTTGGGTGCGGCGCACTTTGCGGTGCAGTATGTAGACACTTTCGATGGAAAGTCCATCGAGACCTGGGTATACGCACAGGACCGCGACGCGGGGTTTCGGGACTTTGAAGAGCCAACTAAGAAAGTACTTGAATTCTATAGTGACTACGTCGGGCCATTTGCGTACGAACGGCTCGCCAACATCCAATCAAATAGTGTAGGAGGTGGAATGGAGGCGGCTTCGGCTATTTTGTATGGAGAGAACTCAGTGACAGGAACCAAAAGCCTTCGATGGCGCAACGTTGTCATTCATGAGATTGCCCACCAGTGGTTTGGCAACGCGGTCACCGAACACGACTGGGATGATGTGTGGCTGAGTGAAGGGTTTGCCACCTATTTTACGTTGCTGTTCATCGAGCAAGCTTACGGCAGGGAGGAGTTTGTGCAGGGGTTGCTGGACAGTAAGAAGACCATCATGAGTTTTTACACCAAAAATCCGAAGTACTCCATCATCCATAACAACCTTGACAAGATGGAGAATGTGACCAGTTCGCATACGTATCAAAAGGGAAGCTGGGCATTGCACATGCTGCGCGGAGTAATTGGTACGGAGAAATTTCAAGAGGGCATCCGCAACTATTACAGGAAGTACTTCAATGCCAACGCCACAACGGCCGACTTCCGTCGCATCATGGAAGAGGCCTCTGGCCAGGACTTGGGTTGGTTCTTTGACCAGTGGCTCTACAAACCCGGAACGCTGAAGTATTCCGGCAACTGGAAATACGATAGCAAAGCCAGGCAGGTGAAAGTCACGCTCAACCAATCTCAAACCGATGGAAGCGTGTTCAGGATGCCGATGGAGATCGGCGTGTATTTCAAAGGCCAGGAGCGTCCGACCATTGAAAGGGTGAACGTGAACGAGAAATCAAACGTGTTTACCATTCATGCGGAGAAGGAGCCGGAGGATGTTAGGCTGGATCCCAATGTGTGGGTATTGATGGAGAGTGATTTTGTTAAGGGCAAGTAGAGAGGCGGCACTTCCTCACCGCTTGCTGTCGACCGAATTTGCACAGCAATGACCGAATACGGTCAAATTCCTCGTGCCTACTTCATTTTCTTGCTTGCTTTGGGGGTATCCTATGGCACTAATATTGGTTAACCCCCGGGATGCTTCGATCCTATCTCCAAATAGCTTTTAGAATCCTAGTTCGCCGAAGAGGGTACACGGTGATGAACCTGGTGGGCCTGTCCATCGGTTTGGTGTCTGCGTTGTTAGTTGCCCTGGTCCTCTATCATGAATTCACCTACGACACTTTTCACCCGAAAGGCGATAGAACGTTTCGGCTGGCTGGCGTACGGAATTATGGGTTCTTCCCGACATTACCCATCCATTACTCGAACCTCATCAAGCAGGGCGAATACCCGGAGGTCGAGGATTTTGTCAGGATGCGAAGATGGCCGGCGAAATTCATAAAAGCGGCCAACAAAAAGATCTTCGAGGAAAAGGTATTGATGACTGACCCTGGCTCTTCATTCTTCCGGGTTTTTGGCTTTGAACTAATCAGCGGGACGCCAGAAACAGCGCTTGCACGACCATACTCAGTGGTGCTTTCCCGGAAACTCGCTGAGAATCTCTTCTCAACGACCGATATCATAGGCGAACGGCTGGAATACGATACCATGAGCCTTACCGTGACTGGGGTTATGGAGAACCTCCCATCCAACAGCCATCTGACGGCACAGGCATTGATAACAAACGAAAGAGCCATGGCTATGGGTTCGGGAGGATTCAGCTACTGCGTTTTCCGAGAGGGCGCCAATCAAAGCGATTTTGTAGGGAAGCTCGTGAGTAGTCATCCCGGCCAGGAGGGAAATGATAAGCTTGATGGCATCGAACTCCAACGGTTGGAGGATATTCACTTTGGCTCTGCGGCAACCTATGAATTGAAGCCTCCCGGGAATCTGCTGTACCTCATCCTTTTTTCATCGATTGGGTTTATCGTTCTTTTGATCACGACTTCCAACTACGTCAATCTATCGGTGGCCATGTACGCGGAACGGTCAAAGGAAATTGCCGTGCGCAAGGCAATGGGGGTAAAATCCAATGACTTGATGGCCCAGGTACTGGTCGAGACCCTATTGCTTAGCCTTTTGAGTCTTCCTCTTTCAGTGGCCCTGACAGATTTGGCTCTACCCTGGATAAACATGCTGTTGCAGGTCGATATCGGAAGCCACGTCTTCGCGAGGCCTTTGATCGCATTCTCTTTGATTTCGATTACGCTTTTCGTTGGCCTGCTTGCGGGTCTTTATCCAGCGTTGGCTATACCCAGATTTTCTACCATTGCCCTGTTCAAAAATACCATTGCGAGTGTTAACGGGCTGAGAATGCGGCAGAGAATGGTAATGGTTCAATTCTCTTTGCTGGTGTTGCTGGGTGGAAGTGCCTGGATTATTCAGCAACAGCTTCGGTATATTCAAACCATGGACCTTGGCTTCAATAAGGATGAGGTTGTCAAGCTGTCGAACGCCTGGAATCTGAGTTTATCGGAGTATAGCCGGATGAAAGGGCAATTGCTCGAGCACCCTTCCATTACCCATGTTTCGCAGGGCATTGCTCCCGGTGATGAAGAGTATGGATTTCCATTCCGAATGGCTGGTTCTGAGGAGATTTTTCAGGATCTCATCGTGACTACCAGTGACTTTGATTACGTCCATGCACTGGGCCTGGATATGAGCAGTGCCCCTGTGGATTGGAAGAACCCGCCCAATCTCCTGGTGCTTGTCAATGAAACGCTGGCCAAGCGACTTGATGGGAACCAGGTTGCCGGTCAGAAGATTATCCTGAATCCGGGCGCATCGTATGAACGTGAAAGAACCATCGATGGTGTCTTCTCCGACATTCACTTCCGCTCACTCCATCAGGCGGTTGGCCCGCACATGTTGGTATTACGACGAGATGTGACTGGAATTAACCAGAATGTCCTTATCCGTGCGGAAGGAGGGATGAACCCGGAATTGCTTGCATTTGTGCAAGGAACCATCAATGAAATTGCTCCGGAGCTTCCTATGCAGGTGGAGTCACTATCTGATGATATCCAGCGTTCCTATACCAATGAGAAGAACCTGGCGGACCTCACTATTTGTCTCGTGGTTGTCGCGTGTGTTACGTCGTTGATCGGACTGGTTGGATTCATTTCTTATTTGACGGAATTGCGCACCAAGGAAGTTGGGATCAGAATTATTCTCGGTGCGTCGAATTATGAAATCATTTTGCTCATGGGAAGGTCACTGCTGACCGTCGTCGCGATGGCCTCCCTGACAGGCGTGTTGGGCGCTTATTTTCTTTCAGGATACTGGTTGCAAAGCTTTGCTTATCGCATTGATACCACTTGGCTGCCTTTCATCGTTACCGGTTTGGGCGGAATACTGCTGGCCCTTGGTATCAACGTGTGGAAGGGATACCATGCCTGCCAGAAGAATCCGGTAGATTCTTTGCGGTACGAGTAATCAATGCTGGATCTTGCCTGAATGGCCATAAAGCAGGAATCTTAAACCATTGTGGTTTTACCCCGTATACCGAATATTCATACGCTGCCTATGCTCAGAAACTTTCTCAAAACGGCCGGTCGGGTGATCCTCCGCCAAAGGACCTATGCCGCCATCAATTTCATTGGTCTTACCTGTGGTGTGGCACTGACCTTACTCATCATTGCCTATGTGCGATCGGAGATAAACTACGACAGCTTCCATGAAAAGAGCAGCCGTATTTACCGCATCAAGTACGACACGCCCAATGGTCTCCAGCTTGCCACCTCGCCGCCACCCATCGCTCCGGTGATGAACGACTTCTTCCCGGAAGTGGAAAAGGCCGGCCGTATGTACAGAAGAAACGTAAGCATCAAGCGGCCTGACCAGGTAGAGGCGTTCGAGGAAACCGGTATCTACTTTGCCGACTCGTCGATAGCCGAAATTTTCACATTGCAGTTTGTCAAGGGCAGCCCCTATCGCGCACTTCATGACAAATTCACAGTGCTCATCACCGAGGAGATGGCCACCAAGTACTTTGGTCGCGAGGACCCCATTGGAGAATCACTGCTCTTTTCAGGCAAGCATGCATTTCAGGTGACAGGTGTTGTCAAGGACTTTCCGGAGAACTCGCACCTCCGTTTTAGCATGCTGGTACCATTCGAGAATATGTTTGACCTGGAGACCGTCCAAGCCGCTGCGGTCATGCGCAATAACCTGGCGAAGAATTTTGTGATCAGTCACTCCTATACGTATGTGCTGCTGAAGCCGGGCGCTGATCCAGGTGCGGTCGACAAAAACATGAATGCATTTCTTGAGAAGTATGCACAGCCGCAGGTTAGGGTAGGACAGGTGTTTACGCTGATGCCGCTGAAGGACATCCATCTGACTTCCACCGTGATGGCTGAGCCTTCACCGACCAATTCTGTGTCTAATCTACTCATCTTCATTGGTGTTGGCATCATTACTTTGCTCATTGCCTGCGTCAACTATATCAATCTCAGCACGGCGCAGTCGTTTACGCGAATCAAGGAGATCGGTATCAGAGTGATCATGGGCTCCAACAAGAGCCACATCGTGGTTCAGTTTCTCGCCGAAAGCTTCCTGTTCTGTTTTGTTTCATTGGTGCTTTCCTATGGCGTCTTGTATTTTACGCTGCCGTATCTCAATGAATTGACTGGCAAGAACCTTTTGTTCCAACAAGTGGTGGATGGCCCGCTGATCCTTCTCTCGGTCGGACTGTTGTTTCTGGTAACCATACTAGCCGGAGGATACCCATCATATTTCGTTTCGCGCTTCAATTCTGTAGCCTCTCTGAAGGGTGATGTCGCCACGGGCGGTGGCACTCAATGGCTTCGAAAGTCGCTGGTGGTATTTCAGATGACCGTGGCCAGCCTCCTTTTGGTGGGGTCATTGGCGATTATTGAGCAACTGGAATTTCTACAGAGCCGTCCCCTCGGTTTTCAGAAGGACCATATTATTACTGTTCCGCTCTTCAGCCAAAACCTGAACGGTATTTTCAGCCAGCGCGATTCGGTTTATCGGTCCAGGCTGCAGAGTTTTCGTGATGAGATTGGCGCGCTGACAGGCATCCAGCATACTACGTTGTCGTCCAGTGCTCCTGGACTGGGTGCCATCTACCGTGGCACCATCCCCGAAGGATTCACCCAGGAGGACAACCTGTTTACTGCCAACTTCTCCGTTGATTATGACTTTAATGCGACCTATGAAATGAAGCTGGTCGCAGGCCGGTGGTTCAGCCGTGAGTATGGTACCGACCCTGCAGAAGGATTTGTTGTCAACGAAACTGCCGTCAGAGAATTCAAGTGGGAGACACCTGATCAGGCTTTGGGCAAGACCATCAACCGGGAAGGGAAATTAGGTAAAGTGATCGGCGTGCTGAAAGATTTCAACTTCACTTCTCTCACCACGCCAGTTTCACCTGTTGTCATTGAGCTCAACCCCAACCAGTTCAACGCCCTTTCCATACGTTTCGACAATGATCAGGTGGAACGCACCATCGATGCCATTGAAGCCAAATGGAACAATTTGTTTCCTGAAAAGGCTTTCGAATTCTCGTTTCTGGATGAGCAATTGGACAGCCAGTATGCCTCCTATTCGAGCTTTGGTGCCATCATCCGGACTTTTACTGCCGTGGCTATCCTCATTTCATGCCTGGGGGTATATGGTTTGGTGCTGTTCGTCGTGCAGCGCAAGGTGAAGGAGATCGGGGTCAGGAAAGTGTTGGGTGCAACGGTGCCTCATATCCTGCGACTGATCTACAGGGAGTTTGTTGTGCTCGTTATCTTCGGTTTTATCCTGGCCATTCCGTTGTCGTATTACCTGATGAACCAATGGCTTGGCAACTTCACCTATCGCATCAGCCTGGATGTGGTGATCTATGCGGTAACCCTAGCCATCCTGACAGGCATTACATTCCTTACCATTAGCCACCAGGCCATTAGAGCATCACTGGTAAATCCGGTGAAGTCGTTGAGGAGCGAGTAGGGGGTGTATCTTGAATTGGCGCAATGCCAACCTGAGTGTTTAGTTTCATCTCTGTGGTTGAATCGAGCGAAGCCGGAAGTGTTTTGTCCTTCTTGGCGTCGTGGGCACCTTTTTGATCCACTTCGGAATTATTATCTATTTTGGTGCGGAGATTTCAGATCTTATGCAATCGGATCGCAAGAAGATATTGCTGGTTGAGGATGAATCAGGCGTTGTCTCATTCATAAACAGAGGCTTGACGGAAGAGGGATATGCCCTTAGCGTGGCCCTCGATGGTACCACGGGATTGCAGATGGCGCTATCCGGACAATATGACTTGATCATACTTGACATTATGTTGCCGGGCACAAACGGCCTGGAGATTTGTCGTGAAATCAGGAAGCAGAACAAGAAAGTTGCCATTCTGTTTCTAACGGCCCTGGGTACGTCTGAAAATGTAGTTGTGGGTCTTGAAAGTGAGGCGGATGATTATTTGGTTAAGCCTTTCAAATTTATCGAGTTGCTGGCGCGCGTGAAGTCGCTGCTTCGAAGAGCAGATCAGGGAGTATCCACGCTTATCGAGCCATCTCCTACCGATAAATTTCAGTTTGCAGACCTTTCGATTGACGATTACACGAAGACAGTCAGAAGGGCCAGCAAAATTGTGTCTTTGACATCCACCGAGTACCGGTTGTTACTCTTCTTCATCAGGAATCCTCGCAGGGTTTTGTCAAGATTGGATATTCTGGAGCACGTTTGGAGTATTGATTTTGATTTGGGAACCAACGTGGTCGACGTGTATGTGAACTACCTGAGAAAGAAGCTGGACCGCGGGGGAAATCCAAGGTTAATTCATACTGTGGTGGGTATGGGCTATGTACTGAAGAATCCCGATGAAGACACAAACTAAGATAGCGATCATTTTCTTCTTGATTTCGCTCGTCACGGTTGTTTCGTTGAGCGCGGGTGTGTATTTCTTTATCAATCGGTATTCTTTCACTGATTTCTATAAGCGGTTGGAGATTCGGGGTGTGGTTACGGCCAAGGCGCAACTCGATCAGGAAGAAGCCAGTCAGGAGGTCTTACAGGAGGTCCGGGATCTGCACCTTGAGAAGTTACCGGAGGAAAAGGAGCACTTCATCAGGATTGACACCGGAACATCCTTTGAGGATCATGCCAGGAAACTCAACCTGCCTATCCGCTTCTTCAGTTCAGTGCTGGAGAATGGGGAGGCCACTCACCAGGATGGCAACACCTTTTACGCAGGCATCTTTTACAAGGGAAAAAGAGGGGACTACATTGTAATTGTCTCGGCTGACAATTATTACAACCTCCATCTGCTTTCCAATCTGAGAAACATTTTCCTGCTGGCCATTTTCCTGGTCTCCTTAGTTGCTTTGTTGGTTGCTTTTGTCTTTTCCAGGCAGGTCTTTACGCCCGTTAGGGAAATTACTGACAGGGTCAAGGAAATCAGCTCACAGAACCTGCATCTCCGGCTGGAATCGGCTAAAGTAAATGATGAAGTCGGAGAGCTGAGAACCACTTTCAATAACATGCTTGATCGGCTGGAAACCTCTTTCGAGACACAAAACAACTTCATCAGCAATGCTTCGCATGAACTGGGGACTCCCTTGACAACGATTATTGGTGAAGCGGAAGTAACCCTCTCGAAGGACAGAACCCAACAGGAATACAGGGAAGCTATCTCCATTATGTTGAAGGAAGCCGGACGCCTGGAGGAAATAACAAGATCGCTCTTGTTTTTGGCTCAAACTGGACTCACCGGCAAGGCTCAGAAGTTTGGGAAGGTAAGGACCGATCAGCTGTTGTGGGATGTCAAGGCGACCATCGATAAAATGACTCCGAGAAACAAGGTTCATTTGAACCTGGATCTGATGCCCGAACAACCTGAGCTGTTGAAGATTACCGGCAATGAGCAACTGCTGCACCTTGCCATCAGCAACGTCGTGAGCAATGCCTGCAAGTACTCGAACAATCAGCCAGTCACTGTTTCGATAGCAACTTCAGGAGAAAACGTGATTATTGTAGTCAAGGACTCGGGTGTAGGAATACCTGTTGATGAATTGCCATTTATCTACGATCCGTTTTTCAGAGCTTCCAATGCGAAGCAGTATGAAGGCTATGGCATCGGTTTGCCATTGACCCGCAATATTGTACGCTTGCATAAGGGAGACATTCAGGTTAGTTCAACGCTCAATGAGGGAACTACCGTTCAGCTCACATTTCCGATCGGCCACTACAGTCTGGAGTGAGAATTCTCAGGCTTTTCTGAAAATAAGTAGCCGTCTAATCAGATCTTAATCTGGCTCTTAGTCCGGTCTAATCGGCTGGCCACAATCTTGTCCCATGAAAATGGCAGCGAGTTGTTTGATGCTTTCGTGCTGTCGCTGGAATTTCAAAATGGGAACATGAAACGGACAATACTCATCCCTACCGACTTTACCATCGAGTCGCTGAAGCCTTTCAAGGAGGCAATTAAATCCCTGGAGATTGGCAGTGTGAATGTCGTGTTTTTGCACTGTGTTCATTTGTCAGACTCCATTGTTGAATTGCTTTTTCTTTCCAAGAAGGAACTGACCGATTCGCTGCTGAACGCTGATTTCCTTGAGGCGTGCAAGGTCTTGCAGCAGCGATATGCAGCGAGGGTCAATTCCACACGCATTGAGTTGTTCATGGGCGGTACACAGCATGGCTTTGATGATTTTCTGGCGGGCAACAGGATTGAGGAAATCTATATGCTCAAGGATTATGTGTACAAGCTAGCGAGCAAGCGCAGTTTCAGTCCGGAACCCTACTTAAAGAAATGTAAGGTTCCGCTGGTTGAAGTGATATGGGAACCATCCGCTAAAGTTCCGGAGAAGAATACTCTGGCGGAAATTTTCCTTCTGTAAAAAGCGAACCGCAAAATCCAACAATACATTCTTATGAACGCAATATCCAACACTTCCACCATGCGACAGCGAGTCAAATTATTCTTTACATTTTTCGATAGTCGCTTCGAGGACCTGCACGCGCATAATTGGCGTTCGACGCTGTACCGGGATTTTAGTGCAGGCTTGATTGTTGCGCTTACTGCCATACCCATGGCAATGGGGTTTGCCATGGCGATGGGCCTCCGGCCGGAACAAGGTATTATCGCCGGTGCACTTGCGTGCATTGTTGGAAGGACGTTTGGGGGATCGAAGTACCAGGTGTACGGCCCGACCGCTGCATTTATTCCCCTTATCGCATCCATTATATTCAAGTACGGAGAGCAAAATGGGGGAACAGCGGCGGAAGCCCATGGTTTCCTGGTGTTTGTGTCCATTCTTGCAGGCATTGTGCTAATGATTCTCGGTCTGACCGGCATGGGGAAGTATGCTAAGCTGGTCCCGAATTCAATTGTTGTCGGATTTACCGTTGGCATTGCCATTTCCATTGCTTTGACCAACGCCGAAGACATTTTGGGAATTGAGAGTTTCGCGGACAAACTGGGACAGGATGAGGACATCAAAGGTGGCTTAATCCACAACCTGTACCTGGCCATAACCAGTTTGGGCCTTATCAACGTCTGGTCGTTGTTCATCGGTATTGGGACATTTGTGCTAACCAGAAGTCTTCTGAAGGTGTCCGTATTCATTCCCGCTCCGTTGATTGCGATTGCGGCGGCCACAGGTATCACGGCAACGTTACTTCAGGATAAAAACATAATCCTGGTCCGGGATATCTACGGAAGTATCCCCAACAACTTCTTTGTCTTTACCGGCCCTAGTATGCCTGACCTTACGGTTGGGGTCTTTTTGGATATCATTTACTTCGTGGTGGCCATTGTATTTATTTCCGGTGTGGAAAGCCTTCTTTGTTCATCCATGGCGGACCGGCTGGCCAATAATCAGAAGACACCATTCAATCCTGACAAGGAATTCTGGGGTCAGGGACTCGTGCAGATTATCACACCGCTGGTCAATGGTTTCCCCTGTACAGGAGCCTTGGCACGGACCGCAACAAGCATCAAAGCCGGGGCCGTCACTCCGCTCGCCGGGTACTTTAAAGGTGGACTCAAGCTGGTCATGGCCTATAACATTGCTCCGTACCTTGAGCTTGTGCCCATGGCCTGCATCGGTGGTATTCTGATTTGGGTTGCGTCCAACATGATCAAGCGTAAGGAAATACGCGAGGTGGTGGATACCGGCAAGTTTGAAATGTATATGCTGATCTACACGGCCGTCATGGTACCACTTACCGATTTTCTGACCGGCGTGCTCTCGGCCCTTATCATCTATTTTATTGCCAAGAGATTCATTCCAACCAACAGGAAGAAGGTGCATGAGACCTCTGCATTGGGTGGACCGGATAAGAAGATTGAAAAAGTTGAAGAAGTCGAAGAATTGGTTTGAGAGGCGCGAAGTGAACCAGCTTCGTTCTCTACTACTTCTTCCTTTTCTTTTTTGATGACTTGGCTACTTTATTGAACTCCAGGCAAAGCTGTATCCAATAGGTAAACTCCCTGCTGGTTTTCATACCGCTGTTGTCGACCATCACGTAGCCTTTCATGGGCCGCCCTGTAAAGTCCATGATACGGCAACCTGGTCTCTCCAGAGCGGTTTCCTGGATTTCCGGATCGATACGGCACATCATTTCATCCTTGATGATGCCCACACACATTTTGTCGTTGACCATAAACGTCAGGCCGCCCATCATTTCTTTCTCTTTTACACGCCGGGTGTCGACCAATGCCTCCCGAATGCGATCAGCCAGTCTTGTGTTGTATGACATAGTAGCTTTGGGGGTAACTATTCTCTATTTTGGCAAGTGGGCCACGAGTTCAACTTCAAGCTTGGCATCGGCCATGAATAAGCGTGACACCTGCACCCAGGTGGCAGCGGGAAAATCGCCGTTGTAGAATGCTTTTCGGACTGTGTTGTACTTCTTCATTGCCTCGATATCAGTAGTGTAAAGGTTCTCTTTCACAACATTCTGAAAAGTGGCGCCGAAGCTCTTGAGTGAGCGATCCAACGCCTGGTACACACGCGTGATGCCTTCTGGAGTAACGTCGCGCGCAACGGCACCGGAAATATAGAGTATGTTGTCAATCTTCACGACTTGCACATACCCGGCACTTGTATCTTGCTTGAGTTGATTGTCCCAGTGCCATTTGTCTTTGGATATGGATTTGTCCTGGGCAAATGTAGCGTAGCTGCACAGAAGCAGCGGTAGGATGAAGTTCTTCATGAACTACTAAAACGCAAATGTCGCGATAAGGGTTTTTGGACTCAAATTGTCATCAACAAAGCAATGCCAGCGCTACCTTGGGACGTGCCTACGCGGATAACATTTCGTATAAGGGATCAGCCAAAAGCCAATACCCCTCTGCCAACAGCTGCTAAGCCAGGAACTCTTTCACATCCGTATACCCCAGATTGAACGCTTCCGCCACCGCTTTGTAGACCACCTTCCCCTGAATCACATTTAGTCCTTTGCGCATTTCCATACTGTCCTGGCACGCCTTCTTCCAGCCGTTGGCAGCGAGTTTGATGGCGTATGGCAGCGTGGCATTGGTGAGGGCGAGGGTCGATGTGTAGGGCACGGCGCCGGGCATGTTGGCGACGCAGTAGTGAACCACATCGTCGATAATGTAAGTGGGATTTTCGTGTGTGGTCGGCTTGCACGTTTCGATACATCCACCCTGATCAACAGCTACATCAACGAGCACTGTTCCGGGGCGCATGGTCTTCAGCATGTCCCTTGTAATCAGCTTGGGTGCTTTTGCTCCAGGCACCAGGACTGCGCCAACGATGAGGTCATGCGTCTTGACGAGTTCGCGAAGAACATAGTCACTGGATGCCATGGTATGCACATTCTTCGGCATCACGTCATCGAGATAGCGCAGGCGATTAAGATTCAGGTCAGTGATAATCACATCCGCGCCCATACCCGCAGCGATCTTGGCTGCGTTGGTTCCTACAACGCCGCCACCGAGGATCAGGACCTTCGCGGGCATAACACCCGGGACGCCGCCAAGTAAAATGCCCCGGCCTTTCAATGGCTTCTCGAGATATTTCGCGCCTTCCTGAATGGCCATCCGTCCAGCTACTTCACTCATCGGCACCAGAAGCGGCAGACTGCCGTCTACACGTTCGACAGTTTCGTAGGCCAGACAAACAGCGCCTGTCTTGATCATCGCATGGGTCAACGGCTCATAGGAGGCAAAGTGAAAGTACGTGAAGACAAGTTGATCCTTCCTGATCAGGCTGTATTCCTGCTCGATTGGCTCCTTTACTTTCATGATCATCTCTGCGATGTTGAAGACATCCACCGCGGCGGGAAGCATCTTTCCGCCGGCGCTGATGTACTCCGCATCTGAGAATCCACTGCCTTCACCGGCAGTAGTCTGTATATACACTGTATGTCCGCGACGCGTCAACTCCTGTGTTCCCGCAGGGGTGAGGGCTACGCGGTTCTCATTGTTCTTGATTTCCTTGGGTACGCCGACGATCATGGGATAACGTGTTAATGTGTTTTTTCTCGGTGACGGGGTGCACAGACCCTGACTCCATTAAAGCGGGCCAAAGTTATAAGAAAACCCACTAGTTTTAGGCTTTTGCGGTCAAAATTGAAACATCTGCATTGAACCCGGATTCCATTTACGCTTTCTATGGTTCCCTTCGTCAGGGGATGAGCAATCACCGCAGATTTGAGCGGGGTATGACACACTTGTTCACGGAGAAATTGCCCGGATTTGTGCTTTACGCCAAACGCTTTTATCCATATGCGGTGAAGTCCACCAATCCCCATGACACGATTGTTGCCGAAGTGTACCAGGTAAAAAACCCAAGGACAGAACGCGCCATTCATGAACTGGAGCTGAGTGTTGGCTACTACTACGATGAAGTGCTGATTCGTGGTCATCGCGCAGGCATTTATCTTTTCGAAAAGCCGGGTCCCGAACCTTTGGTGAAAGACGGTGATTGGGTAAAATTCTTCTGTTCCTGATGGAGACTTCCCTAGATTCTTTTGAGCGGGAACAATCGTTTGAAGGCTGCCCCGAATTTCCCTAATTTTGATTCAATTCCTGCATGCATTTTTATCAGAGCAAAACACCGCTGCAACCATGAGCCAGACTAAAACGCTGAAGGGTCCAAACACAGACAGGCAGGCAGCAGTTGTCCTGGCAGACTATCGGCTGGCCTGTGCCAGTCGTGAGGCAAGTCTCATTGGACGCAAAGAAGTTTTCATGGGTAAGGCCAAGTTTGGCATCTTCGGTGACGGCAAGGAAGTGGCCCAGTTGGCGATGGCGAAAGTTTTTCGGCCGGGTGATTTCCGTTCAGGATACTATCGTGATCAGACTTTCATGTTTGCCATTGGCGAACTTACTCTTCAGCAGTATTTTGCCCAACTCTATGCGCACCCTGACGTAAACGCTGACCCATCATCGGCTGGCCGACTTATGAACGGGCACTATGCCACCCGCATGCTTGATGAGTCGGGGGCATTGAAAGATCTAACCAAGATTAAGAACAGCTCGGCCGACATTTCCCCAACGGCGTCGCAGATGCCGCGGCTGGTGGGTTTGGCGTACGCATCCAAACTTTTCAGAAACAACAAGGGCCTGGCCCAATTTAAGAACTTGTCAGTGCGAGGCAACGAAATTGCTTTTGGAACCATCGGCAATGCATCGACATCGGAAGGCATGTTTTTTGAATCGATCAATGCCGCCGGGGTTCTGCAGATTCCCATGCTGACAGCCATTTGGGATGATGGGTACGGCATTTCTGTGCCTGCGGAATACCAGACAACGAAAGGAAACATCTCAAAAATCCTGGCAGGTTTTCAGCGCACCAACGGAGAAACGGGGATTGAGATATTGACGGTTCGCGGGTGGGATTACGCGGCACTCTGCAAGACTTTTGAACAAGCCGAGAAGATCTGCCGCGAGGAGCACGTGCCGGTGATCATCCACGTCACCGAGATGACGCAACCGCAGGGTCACTCAACATCAGGTTCGCACGAGCGCTACAAGAGCAAGGAGCGATTGTCCTGGGAAGCGGGGTTAGACTGCATCCGCAAGATGCGCGAATGGATCCTTGCGGAAGATCTCAGTACGCCGGAGGCACTCGATAGTATCGAAAAAGAAGCCAAGACATTTGCCAAGACAGAGCGTGAGGCGGCATGGAAGGCTTTCAATCTGGACATTCAAAAGGATCAGCGCGAGCTTGAGTCGTACCTTGATGAGGCGGCCGGGGAGGTATCGGAAATCGGCGAAATCAAAATGAAGCTCACGACAACCATCAACCCGTTGCGGATGGACGCTATCAGGGCGGCCAAACGCGCGGTGTGGTTGATGCGTGGACAAACATCACAGTCACGTGACAAGATAGTGTCGTGGCTGGACCGGATGGATCAGGAGAACTATGAAAGGTTTAGCTCGCATCTTTTCAGCGAATCGGAGCGTTCTGCTTTGCGCGTGGCGGAAGTGAAGCCGGTGATTTCGGCGCAGGCCCAGCAGGTGGATGGTCGCGAGGTTCTGCAGGCTTGTTTCCGTGCTGCCTTCGACCGCGATCCCCGCGTGGTCGCCTTTGGTGAGGATGTAGGTAAAATCGGTGACGTCAATCAGGGACTGGCCGGCATGCAGGAGAAGTATGGGGAGCTTCGCGTAACAGATACAGGTATCCGCGAGTGCACCATTCTCGGTCAAGGCATCGGACTCGCGTTGCGCGGACTTCGCCCCATCGCTGAAATTCAATATCTCGATTATCTCCTGTACGCGATTCAGATCATGTCTGACGACCTTGCCTGCCTTCAATACCGAACAAAGGGAGGGCAGAAGGCGCCGGTTATCGTGCGCACGCGTGGGCACCGACTTGAGGGCGTCTGGCATGCCGGCTCACCCATGGGTATGATTCTTGGAAGCCTGCGTGGGATCCATGTCCTCGTTCCGCGCGACATGACGCAAGCGGCAGGATTCTACAACACGATGCTTCAATCGGATGACCCGGCCCTTATCATCGAGTGTCTCAATGGTTACCGCCTTAAGGAATATCTGCCCGAAAATATTGGCGAGTTCACCCTGCCGCTTGGAGTGCCGGAAATTTTGCGTGAAGGAGGTGATGTAACGGTGGTGACCTATGGCTCCATGTGCCGTATTGCCATGGAGGCTGCCGTTGAACTTGAGAAACTGGGCGTTTCCTGTGAGATCATCGACGTTCAGTCATTGCTGCCTTTCGATATCCATCAAGCGATTGTGGAATCCATTAAGAAGACCAGCCGGGTTGTGTTTGCTGATGAGGACGTTCCTGGCGGAGCAACGGCCTTTATGATGCAGCAGGTGCTGGAGAAGCAAGGTGCTTTCCGTTTCCTTGATGCACAGCCGCTGTCCATTACAAGTAAGGAACACCGGCCAGCGTATGGCAGTGATGGCGATTATTTTTCCAAGCCCAACACGGAGGAATTGGTCGACCGAATCTACGCGCTCATGCGTGAGTCTGACCCACAGCGCTACCCGGCACTTTACCGGGATTAACCACTCTTCTTGATTTGCTGAAGGGTAAACTCCGGCGACTCTACGGTGTTGCTTTGGTTAAGCGACCGATCCATAATCGTAACCCGCAGTTTTAATGTCTTGACACTGAACAGAATGAGGAAACCAGTTGATGCCATGGCATATCGGATTTTGCCATCGAGGGCAGCGGCCCGGGTCAAGTCTTTGGAAAGGACAGGGAAACGTCCGTCAAAGGTGATGCCGCACTGTGGATAAGCGAATTCTTCTGTCCAGTCAAATTCTTCAAACACACCTGAATTGTTCTTAACCAGGAAGTCGACGGAAATGTTGTGGTGGTTAGGATTTCGCTCAAAGTAGAATGTATCCACCTTCCCTTCTATGGTAATGATTTCCCAATTCACGCAGTTGAATGGTTTCTTGAACTCTGGAAGCGTATCGTAAGCAAGTTTGGGTTTCCAGCCAAAGCGGTTGGTGCGCCAGGTTCTGTAGGTGATAAACGCATCGCCATCGTAAGGAAAGTAATAACCCAAACTGGTATTCTTAACCGTATCAAAAAAAGTACGGCTCTGGTACGGGTAAAGCGTATCGTTGCCGTTGTTGGCATCCAGACCCATATCACCATCCCCATCCTTGAAGCGGATAGTCAGAATGAGTGAATCGGGATCGGATGTACTCGGCACGTCCGTATAGGTGACGCTCTCAAATTCGATCACTGGAATATTCGAGTATTCCGGCGGATCAAAGCATGATGCCAGAAAGAGGGCCGAAATACCCACCCAAGCAACCCAATTTCCCGGCGATCTCATTTATTATACATTTACAAGCCCGTAAAATTCGACACGCTTGCAGACTTTTGAAAGTTTTGCCCCCTATTTATATCCTCCCAACGACAGCGCGTTCGACGAAATTGCGCTGAATTTGTTTCGTTTTCAGGCTGAGCATAACCCGATCTACAAGCAATACCTCACTTACATCGGGGTAGTTCCTGAGGATGTAACCTCCTTACTGAAAATACCTTGTCTTCCCATAGCGTTATTCCGATCACACGACATAAAGACAGGGGAGTGGGAGCCTGAAGTAACCTACCTCAGCAGCGGCACAACTGCCCTAGCGTCCAGCAGGCACATGTTGCCTTCTAAGGCATTCTATCTTCAGCATAGTCAACGAATCTTTGAAGAGCTATTCGGCCCTTTGAAGCAATTCCACGTGCTGTTCCTGTTGCCTTCATATCTTGAGCGCACGGGTTCTTCGCTGGTTGACATGGCCCAGCATTTTATTTCAGAGAGCCACTCACCGCTGTCAGGTTTTTTTCTCCGTGATCTTGACCGGTTAGCAGATGTACTGAGAGCAAATCATGATGGCCGCAAGGTGTTGTTGTTGGGTGTTTCCTTTGCACTTCTCGATCTTGCTGAGCAATATGAGCTTGACCTATCACGTTGTATCGTTATGGAAACGGGTGGAATGAAAGGCCGCCGACCGGAGATTACCCGGGAGGAACTTCATGCCATCCTGAAGTCAAGGTTTCGCGTGCAGGAAATCCATTCTGAGTATGGCATGACCGAGTTGACCTCACAAGCCTATTCCCGGGGTAATGGCCTGTTTTACTGCCCGTCATCCATGCGTGTAATGCTGAGAGAATTGAACGACCCATTTTCGTCGTTAGCGGCTGGCGGGCAAATTAATGTCATTGACCTGGCCAATGCCCATTCATGCTCTTTTATTGAAACCCAGGATTTAGGACGGATGCATAACGGTGGTCACTTTGAGGTACTTGGCCGTATAGATGCCAGTGACGCCAGGGGATGCAATCTTTTGGTGGAATAGGCCTTTTTTTCGATAAATGAACAAAAATGCCCGTCGAATTTGTTAAAAAGGTCAGGATTCCTATTTTTGTTGGAAGTAAACCCGCTACTATGAAGAAAGTACTCGCCTTTGTCGCCCTCGTAGTTCTGCTTGCATCTTGCAGCCAGTACACTTGCCCGACCTACAGTAAGAGTGAGGTGAAGCGACCCGTTGGGCATCGCATTTAAGCCCCTAGACGTACTTTTTCACGTCCTCGGCTTTGATGGTGTCTCCGGCCATAATCACGAGTCTTTCAATCACATTCCTTAGTTCTCTGATGTTTCCTGTCCAAGGGTAACTTTCCAGTATTTTTTCCGCTTTAGGGTCCAGTTTTTTCTTCTTCGATCCGTATTCCTCCGCCAAGTCACTCAGAAATTTTTCAGCCAGAATCGGTATGTCTTCCTGACGCTCAGCCAGTGAGGGTACAGCGATCAGAATGACACCTAGTCGGTGATACAGATCCTCCCTGAACCGGTTTTCGGCAATCTCTTTTTTCAGGTCTTTGTTGGTGGCGGCCAGCACGCGCACATTTACGGCGATGTCTTTTTCCCCGCCAACCCGTGTTATCTTGTTTTCTTGCAGCGCGCGCAAAACCTTCGCCTGGGCGGCAAGGCTCATGTCGCCAATCTCATCCAGGAACAAGGTTCCACCCTCGGCCTGTTCAAACTTTCCGATGCGCTGTTTGACAGCAGACGTAAATGATCCTTTCTCGTGGCCGAAGAGTTCACTTTCAATCAGTTCGCTGGGAATGGAAGCGCAGTTTACCTCGATAAACGGACCGCTGCTGCGGTTACTCTTTTCATGGATGGCTCGCGCCACAAGCTCCTTGCCGCTTCCATTGGGTCCGGTGACAAGTACCCTGGCTTCGGTGAGCGCTACCTTTTCCACCATCTCGCGTACGCGCGCGAGCGCCGGCGAGGTGCCGATCATTTCATATTTTCTTGAAACCTTTTTTCTGAGCGATTTGGTCTCTTTGATCAGCGACTGCCGGTCAAGGGCATTGCGAACGGTGATGAGGAGTCGATTGAGATCGGGGGGCTTCTGCAGAAAGTCATAAGCACCCAAACGGATGGCATCGACAGCCATTTCGGTGGTGCCGTGCGCCGAGATCATCACAAACGGGCAAGCGATATTCTTTTGCTTGGCTTTTTGAAGCACTTCCATGCCATCCATCCTGGGCATTTGTATATCGCAAAAGGCGAGATCATAGGCTGTGGCCTCGAGCATCTGAAGGCCTTCCACCCCGTCCTTGGCCTCATCGATTTCAAGTTTGAGTTCATCCTGTTCCAGTAGGATATCTTTGAGCACAGACCGAATGCTGGCCTCATCTTCGATAATGAGAATCTTGGGCATGCACAAAAATAGCGAAACCTGCTGCGCTTTCACGCAACAGGTTCCATGTTAAAAATGCAAGCCTGTAAGCCGGGTTCTGTGTCCCCGACATGTCGGGGCTCCTATCATTTATCTGGCTTCGTCATTGCTGACGGGCTCAATCAGCCTACCCACCCCGATATCCCGACGAGTCGGGCGTAAGAACGAGCCGTTCTTGGATCGGGACTGTTTGGCTTTTCAACGCGTAAGGTTTGCCTCGCCCCCGGTATCACTACCGAAGCGGTGGGCTCTTACCCCACCTTTTCACCTTTTCCCTCCGGGACAAGTCCCAGGGGGTAGTCTGTTTTCTGTGGCACTTTCTGGCCCCCGCTCCCGTTGCCAGGTTCGGGGTCCTTCCCGTTAGGAAGTACGCTGCCCTTTGTTGCCCGGACTTTCCTCCCCGGTCCCTGAACAAATCCAGAGATTCGGGGCGATAGGATAGCCTGCGCGTCAAAGATACGAATATTCTCTGGTTGAGTACCGGACTTCAGTATCCGCTAATTTCCCTCAGTGGATGTCAGTGCCACTGATCTTCATCTCATACTGATCGGCCAGGTTAGCGACCTCCTGCAACATTTCTTTGATGTCTTCATCGGTCACGCCGGTAAGTGATGACACGGCCTCCACTTGGAGATAGTTGTCGGCGATCATGAAGCGACAATAATTGAAGAATGCGGTTTGTTCCAGGAGCATCTTGAAATCGATGTTGTCGTTCATCGGACAGACCTTGGAGGTGAAAATGATCACCCTGCGGTTATAAAGGCTGCTTTGCCTGATGGTGCCCATCACGGTCTGAAACCGATTTCCGGAAACAGGCATGATGATGACAGATAGTGTTTGGGTGTACTCGATATACTGCCCACGTATTTCGTCGGCATATCGCTTCATAAGTGCGGTCAGTTCCATAGGTTATAGTAGAATGGACTTGAAATTAGTCAATTCCTGTTAATGTCTTACTAAAAATAGATGGGATGAAACCGTATGCCATGAATGGAAATCTCCAGGGCAGGAGCGGGAACTTTGATGATATTGGGTATGTAGAGGAGCCCGCGCAACACACGTGAAGGAGTGGTGATGTGATTAAGATTCAGATCAATGGAGAGAAAATATCGCCGATTTGGGTGAAAGTCCATAGCCTCATTTTCGCTCATTCGTCCAAAAACCATTCCTTCGCCACCGACACCCACGGCGAGCGTCAACCATGGTGGCAGGGGAAGGCGAGGAATCCGGAAGCTGTACCAGAAGGTTTGCCCGTTATAGTCTTTCAGAACCTCTTCGAGCAAACCATTGCCCAGCACTTCGGGCCGAAGGGGGGCAAAGGAGGAAGGATGAAAGGAGAATTTTGGCCATACAGCTATTTTTTTCCAAACCATTCTTTGGCCAAGGAAAGCCGCGGCCCCCAGCGCGTTGGCGGCGATATCAAATAGTGAAGCGCCGTAGGCTTCGGAGAATCCATCTGCCACCTCGATGCCTGAGACAAAAAGCAATCCAAGAAGAGCGCCTGCGCGTGCCGCTCGCTCCTCGTCCACGGTTGCCCAATGCATGAGGCGGGTGGCAAGCGCGCTTACCTGGAATGTCCAGAAGAAATGAGCCAGCTTGTCCATCTGCTGCCATTCCGGGAGATCATTAAACCAGTGGAATCCGGAGATCCATTGAGGGGAGTACCAGGCATATCCCAGCGCAAGCATCATGAGGGCATAAATGGCGGAGGACAGCAGAAGTACGTATCGCACGCGACGACGCTTTTTTTCAGGATCAGTAAAATTCTGATTCACAGGGAGCGCTACTTGTTTTCCTTCGGATCAATAGGTAATTCTTCCTCCTCGCTCAGCATGGGATTCTTTTCCAGTTCTCGCCTTCGCCGTTCGCGGGCCGACATCAAGAGTTCGCTGAAGGTGTTGAAGTTCTCGGTGTACATGAGGCTTGTACCGGTTGTTACGGCGGCCGTTTGGGTATTGAGAGAGCTTTGCAATTGGTTCACATTGGACCGGCTGTACATTTTCACTTTAAACTTGCCGTCAGGCGTCAGTAGGTAATCGACGGTCCAGTCACCAGCGATGGTAGCCACATCGGAGCGGTTGGGCTGGTTGCCTCCAAAGGTCCCATCTTTACTTACACGAAGCCGGCCACCCAGGAATAGATAGGAGAGCCGCAGTTGGAATGTGTTAAAAGCTTCCTGGTCGAGGGTTCCCAGGTCAAGGTCTATTTCGAGATTCTGATCCACCTGGCTAAGCCAGTAGCTTAATTGATTTGACAGGAGCTCGCTTACACTGTTGTAAACGGTGCTGGCGTTGGTAGCAAATGCATTGGGCGGTGAGAGCTTTCTAAGAATGATCAAGCTGAAGACCTGGAGTTTCAGTTCCGACTCGTCCAGCTTGCTTTTGAAGGCCTCAAACTCAAAGCGCAGACGTATTGATTTCCCGTCTGCGGTGATGACGTTGTCAGGCAAATCGCGGGCCGCAATGTCAAACGTCAGTGTTGGACTCATCATTAGGCCATCGAGTTTGAGCAGTACTTCCACCGGGTATTTGCGGCGTATGGCAGGGTCACTCGCCACCGATTGATCGGAGAGTACGGGTGCCATGGATGTAAGCTGCCGGTAGCTGGCAGTGATGTTTAGGTTGCCCTCATAGGGATCGCCGTACCATGCGATGCTGCTGCCGGGCTTGATTTGAAATTCTTTGTTGATGAGATCATACAAGGTAAAGTTGTAGGCGCCTTCGGTGAAGTCTATTCTCCCGAACATGTTGAATTCTCCCTTTGTGTCGACCTGCAGACGGAGGTCTCCTCTGCCTCGTCCACGGATGATGTCGCCGGACTTGATGTCGAAGATGATTTCGGTGTATGCATCGGGGGTGACATCAATATTGAGATCGAGGGTTAATCCTGAGAGTTCCCGTTTTTGCGGCTGTACCTTCTTGCCTGTTTGAGCGGTTGGTGCGAACGAAACAAATTGGATGAATTCCTTTCTTTCCTGTGATGAAGTTGCGCTGCCCAGGGGTAGAGACAAGCGTGTGTTGCGATTTGTCGTGGCGGTGGCTGAAATTTTCAGATTGCTGAAGGGGCCGGCCAGGTTCACTGCCCCAGTACCAAAGGCCTGGCCATAGAACAGGTCGTTGTCCTTCAGGTTGGTATTGAGCAAATGGAAGTTGGAAAAATTAGCGTCCAGGCCGACGGCCATCTTGCCGAAGTTGCGATGGGTAATCTTCCCCTCCAGTTTTGCGGTATTCCTGAAGATGTCGGTGAGGGTGAAATTGCGGAACTGGATTTCGGTAGGTATCATGCCTACGGTGCCGGTCACTTTGTAGAGTGTCTTCAGGTAGTTGACCATCAATTGTGCGTTTTCCAGTTTGGCTTCGCCCGTAATCTTTGGCTCACTGAACGTGCCCTGTATGTCATATTGGCCCGTGATGGTTCCATCGAGTTGGGAGAAGAGATCCCTGACCACCGGCTCAATAAGCCGGAGGTTGGCCTTATCGAGAATTGCTTTGGCCTGCAGGGGGTTTTCTTTGTTGGTCGGATCATAGAAGCCTTCAATGTCCACGATCCGGTTGTCGAGCCGGTCGACTGTCAGGTTAATGTTGAAATAGTCGGTAACAGGATCCAGCGTATTGTTTCCATGGACTTCGCCGACCAGAAATTTGTTGATGGTGAGTGAATCGACTTCCAGAACATTTTCAATGAAAAGATCATCATAAATATCCTTCTGAATAATTTTTGCGTTGAGTCTCCCGCCAAACTTTTCGTTACTGAAGAAATTGAGCAAACTGAGATCGAGATCATGGATATCAATCATTAGCGCTTTGGTGGAGTCAGAGGAAATTTGGCCTTCGACTTTGACCGATTGCTCCTCGTGATAGAAACCGACATGGTGAAAGCTCCATTCCCGACCCCTTACCAATATATAGTTCCTGTCAAAGGTATCCCAGTCCTCACCCAGGAGACGTATGTTGGAGGGGAGCAATTTAATTTTGGTACTGTCGTCGAGAAAGTCAATCTCGGCATTCATACGAGCACGATTGTCGTATCCGACCTGATCGGCGTCCACTCGAACGTCGATGTGATCGAGGTTCCAAATCCCTTCTACGAAGAGATTCTTTGTGGATACATTTTTATTAATCTGCTGGCGGTCGGATGTCACGGTCAATTGGGCGAGCACCTGTGTGCTGTCTCGAATCTTGCTGCCATTGAATTCAATTTCATTGTCCATAAAGATTTTACCGGCATAGGCGACACTGTCAATGTGGGTAAATGCGCGTAGGCGCGAAGTAGTACTGTTGGAAAACTCTCCACCAATGGTCGTTTCGGGGGACACGTACAAATTCACATTCAGAAAATTGAATACCGGATTGGCATCGTGGATGATCGCCTGGATTTTTGCTTTATAGGATTGTTCGGTCGGCAGCTTGGCCGTATAGTAAGCCTCAGTAGCCACTGGATCATTCCGGAGGTTGAGAAGGAATTCGTGTACGAGCTTCTGAATGTCGTTGAACATGGTTGAATAATAGAAGTCACCGGTCAACGAAAGATCCGCAAGTGAACTTCGAAGCGTCAGTGCCCGGCCATCTGCGTGTTTTTCGGAGATGACGTGGATGGAATCAAACTGGATGGTATTTTCCCCCAACTGCAAGATCGTTTGTTTGAATAACGCGTTGCCGACAATCGAATCAAGCTGCAATCCCCGACTGTCAATGTCCACATACGATTGAAGGAAAATTCTTTCACGGGTTAAATTCAGTTGATGGAGTACAGCGGTATCGAGGTGGGCTTTAACCTTGATCAGCTCAATACGCTCACGCAGGTCAATAGATCCTTCCATGTTAAACTGGAGATTGGGATCATCAATAGTCAGGGTGCCCTGGAAAAGCTGGTTGGCAAACCGGGCGTTCGACCGGATGTTGACGTAGTTGTAGCCAAGCAGTCCGATGGAATTCACCTCACCCTTGAGTACAAAGTCGGCTGTCTCTTTTGAAAACCCTTTTCCGTTAATGTTTCCATTCAGTGTGACGTTTTGGAAATTGACCGTATCCTTGAAGAACTCACCAAGTTTGAAATTGGTGAGAGCCAGATTTCCCTGATACGAGGTGAGCCCGATATTTCCAGCGCTGATTTTGTAGTTGATGTTGGAAGCGATTCGACCCAGGCGGGTGACAAAATCCCCATCGGCAACGAAGTCGTTGGTGAAGCCAACAAAATTTCCCTGCAACTGCATTTTGCCGAGTGGGATAATGGTGTTGTTGATGTAATCAGGGAATAAAAAAGCCAGATCGGTTCCATAAGCCACCGAGGGACGCAGTTTGGCATTGATGAATGTTTCATCAATGGAGGGTAGGCCATCCATTTCCAGACTTCCGGAGACGGTGGTCGCGCCGATATTCAGTTCCATTGGCCGGAAGGTGAACCGACTTATCTTTCCGCGAAAGCGGCCGTTCATGGTAATCGTCTTCTTCCAGGTGTCAAGCCCCCTGGCAAAATGAGAAATGTCTTCCGGATGGAGTCTCGTGTCACGGAGTTTGGCGTCGATAGTCACTTTGTTTACAAAGTCACTCAGATCGCGCTGACTGTCATAGAGGAAGATAATCGTGTCAGATACATGACTCTGGTTGCAGGTGAGGTCGATGCCCAGGAATTCCATCGACTTCTGACTTATTCGGAAGTATGTACGTAAGCTGGTGATGTCCAGATTTGTCTTTGATTCCTTGATGCGAAGAGAGGTGAGGTTGAACTGGATGGTATCGCCGATGATTTGAAAGTTATTCAGATTACCGTCGTCGACGGCAACTTTGAAGTGACCCGGGTCGAATCCAAGTCGTACAGAGTCGGAATCAGTTTGGTTCAACGAGAACCGCGATTGGTGGATGAGTACTTCTCCAATATTGATTTTTGCGCCGCCGCCGCCAGAGGACTCCTCTCCGGATGAAAACTGTTTGCCGATCTCGGCGATGAATACGTCGATGTTCAGTTCCTTGGTTGAATCGCTGGTTGGGATAGTGACAAGATTGACGACCCCCTCCTGCAGAGAAACTGCGTCAATATAAATGTTGTTGCGCTCATAGACGGTGCTTAGTGTAAAATTGACGTAAAGTCGGCCAGCCTCAATGAGCGTGTTTTGCTGGGGATCAGTGATTTTCAGGCTGGTGATCTCGAGCCGGTCGTACCACATGAGGTAAAACCGGTCGTATTCTATCTTAAACCCAGATACCGCCGAGAGCTTGTCGGTGATTCTTGAAAGCAGGTACTTCTGAACGGCGGGAATCTGAAGAACACTGAAACCGATAATGAAGAAAACCAGGATTCCATAGAGGCCGTAAAGTACGATTCGCTTCAGCCATTGCAGAATCTTAATTTTGATAACTTGCCAAATCATTTCAATGAATATGCGGCCAACGATCCTTGCTATCGAGTCATCATGTGACGAGACGTCCGCCTCCGTGATTAGCAACGGCAAGGTACTCAATAATATTGTAGCCTCGCAAAATGTGCACCACAAATACGGCGGTGTGGTTCCCGAGCTGGCATCCCGCGCTCACCAACGTCAGATCATCGACGTTGTGGATGAGGCCATGCGTGGTGCGGGCATCAAGCCAACCGACCTCGATGCCGTTGCCTTCACACGCGGGCCAGGTCTCATGGGTGCATTATTGGTGGGTGGATCTTTTGCGAAAGGCATGGCCTGGGCTGCTGGCATTCCGCTCATCGATGTCGACCATATGCAGGCGCACATCCTTGCCCACTTCATTGATCAGCCATCCCCATCGTTTCCCTTTCTCTGCCTGACGGTCAGCGGTGGACATACCCAACTTGTTGTTGTCAGGGATTTCTCGGAAATGGAGATCATCGGGGAGACACAGGATGATGCTGCCGGTGAGGCCTTTGATAAAGCGGCGAAAATCCTCGGACTACCGTACCCGGGTGGACCGCTGATTGACCGGAATGCCCAAATGGGAAATCCCAAAAAATTTCGTTTCCCGGATACCGATATGCCCGGACTCGATTTTTCGTTTAGCGGCATCAAGACGGCATTCCTTTATTTCATTCGTGACCAGGTCATCGCCGATCCTGATTTTGTGAGGAAAAATCTACCCGATATTTGCGCGAGCCTTCAGGCCAAACTTGTTCGCATGCTGATGGATCGCCTCGAGTTGGCCAGTAAGCAAACCGGCATCCGAGACATTGCCGTAGCCGGAGGCGTTTCGGCCAACTCCGGATTACGCAATGAACTTCAAGAGCGCGCCGTCCGGAATGGCTGGAAAACATTTGTACCTGCCTTGTCTTACTGTACCGACAATGCTGCGATGATTGCGATGGCGGCGCACTTTAAGTACCTGAGGGCAGACTTTGCTGCGGCAGATATTGCCCCAGTTCCCAATCTTCATTTCAACGTTGAACAATAGTCATGAAACGATTGTTTGTCAAAGGTGATCAGAAGGTATTTCGTAAGACAATCACCGACCAAGACCTTGCTTCTTTCCACGGAGAAACGTTGCATGCCGTCTACTCTACATTTGCCATCGCAAGGGACTTTGAGTGGTCATCGAGGTTATTCTTTATAGAGATGAAGGAAGCTGATGAAGAGGGTGTCGGGACATTCCTGCAGATCAATCACCGGAGTCCCGCATTTTCAGGGGAGGAGGTGGTCATCGTGGCCACTATAGACACAATGGAAGGGATGGAATTGCGGTGCATCATCGAAGCCAGGGTGAATGACCGACTCATCGCAGACGGAATGACGGGTCAACGGATGTTGAAGAAAGAACGACTGAAAGCGTTATTTACCAAAAGCTGACATGGCCACTGATCGATTTGCGAAAACGGTAAATATCCGCAACAAACAGGCGGGTTTTGGCTATGAGTTATTGGATACTTATGTCTCTGGCATTGTACTCAAGGGAACCGAGATCAAAAGTGTTCGAGAAGGGAAAGTCAATCTTACCGATGGCTACGTTTATTTTCAACATAACGAGGCCTTTGTGAAAGGTATAAATATTTCACCTTTTTCGCAGGGAACCCATTACAATCACGAAGCTGCGCGCGACCGAAAGTTGCTGCTGAAGAAGAGTGAGATCGCCCGTCTGAAGTCACGGTCGGAGGAGAAAGGACTGACCATTGTCCCCACGCGGCTGTTTATCAATGACAGGGGATATGCCAAACTGGAAATAGCACTGGCCCGCGGCAAGAAGACACATGACAAGCGCGAGAGTATCAAGGAACGTGACATAAAGCGTGAATTGCAGCGCATCAAGTTTTAATGTAGTTTTCGATTTCATGAGAACAATGGAATTCGGTGTTTGCAGGCTTTCGGTCGTTTCCGTTCGTAGCGAACCCAAGCACACGGCCGAGCAGGTAACGCAGTTGCTTTTCGGTGACCACTACGAGGTTCTCGAGATTTCAACTGACCGGCAATGGACCTCCATCCGTTTACATGCAGACCAATCGGAGGGCTGGATCGATGTCAAGCAGCATCATTCAATTTCAGAGGAATATTTTAATCAGATCAACACCACCGACTACAAGATTACAACCGATGTGGCATCACCGGTATTGTATAAGAAGGCACCGATGACAATTGTTATGGGAAGCATAGTTCCCATTTCAAGTTCTGAACTCTTCAAAATTGAGGAACAGTTTGCCTTCAACGGCGAGGCCAAGAGTCTCGGACAGCGTAGGGATGCCGAGTTTATCAAAGTGACGGCGCGTAAGTATCTTTCTTCGCCTTATCAATGGGGAGGCAAGAGTCCATTTGGCATTGACCAGGGTGGGCTGGTTCAGATGGTTTTTCGTATTGGAGGGTATTCATTACCCAGAGAAGTCAAGCGACTGTCTGTTCAGGGCAAGCCGATATCCTCTTTTGCCGATGCCCGGTTGGGTGACATTGCATTTTTTGCGGTCAAGGGATCGACGCCTACGCATTGTGGCATTCTGATGGGAGATGACCGGATTATTCACGCCCATGGCCATGTGCGGCTCGATGCCATCAATGAGGAGGGGATCATTGTGCCTGAGACAAAGATCTACACGCATTTTCTCCATTCCATGCGCAGGGTTATCACCTGAGCTGTCATTCCTTGCAGAATCAAGGGTTTGGGACTATCTTTTCAGCATGGATAGCAGGGTTCTCGTGCTTAATCAGGACTTCAGCCCACTGATGGTGTGCTCTGTGGAGCGGGCGTTCGTTCTGGTTTACCTCAACAAGAGCGAGATGGTGCGTTCGGCCAACGGGCACCAGTTGCGCAGCATCACTCGAACCTTTCCCATGCCCTCGGTCATCCGCCTTAACAGGTATGTTCACGCCCCATACAAGGGTGTTAACCTCACCCGCCAAAATATTTTCAAGCGCGATAATTTCGAATGTGTCTATTGCGGTACCAAACGCGAGTTGACGCTGGACCATGTTATTCCCAGTTCGCGGGGCGGCCCGCACTCCTGGCTTAACCTGGTTACGGCGTGTAAAAGGTGCAACACACGCAAGGGGGACTACACACCTGAAGAGGCCGGGATGTCGATGCGTCGTAACCCATTTAAGCCATCCTATACGCTATTCCTGCGTGATCTGAGCGGGATGAATCAACAGGAGTGGGACGAGTTCCTGGCCTGAATTTCCTCAAGAATTCTGCCTTCAGTCATTGTAAATTTCTTTCTAAAGTGGTAAACTTTGTGATGTTTGAACGCTGTATGCGGCTCCATTATTCACAAAGAATTCACCATTATGAAAAGAGCACTCTTTGCATGGCTGGTGGTATTTCCATTGGCTGTTTGCGGGCAGGACTTGCCCAAGTCGGAAATGAGCGTTTCCGCCGGTTATCTGTTTGAAGGGGAAGTTTACGTTTGGCAACCCAACCAGTACGGTTCGGTGGGCGAAACTTTCTTGATCAAGGCCGATTACGTCGGATACTTCTCAGATTTTGTGGGTATGGGCGGATACGTTGCCTACGGAAGTCCCTGGTATTGGGCCTATGAGACGGTTGGCATGTTCGAAGTCGGTGTTGTCTTCAAGGCGCGATTCCAGGCTGGTGAGAAGTTTCTCTTTAAGGTGCCGGTTTACGTAGGCTATCGCTCTTTTGGTGATCCGGCAGGCAATGCATTAGGTATCAACCTTTCGGGTGTGCTTCAATACCAGGGAGAAAATGTGAAGCCCTTCATCGACATTGGCTTTCTCTCACAACCCATAGGTGGCAACGATGCTACCGACATGACCTTTGGTCCCGTGTTCCAGGCAAGCCTTGGTGTTGCCTTCACTTTCTGAAGCCTCAGAATTTCATCTTAAAAACAGTTTTGACCCCGGGCTCCGATGCTACGGTTAGATTTCCGTTGTGCATTTGCATGATCTGACGTGATAGGCTAAGCCCAATACCGGACCCTGATTTCTTGGTGGTGAAGAAAGGGACGAAGACTTTATTCATGGCTTCACGGATGATGCCAGGGCCGTTGTCGGATACATCAATGACAACGTGTGAGCCTGTGTAATAACCGTGGACTTTTACGGTACCATTTGGCGTATCATGCAACGCCTCCACTGAATTTTTAATCAGATTGATCAGCACTTGCTCGATCATTTCTTCGTCGGCCTGAACCGTAAGATAATCCGAGTCGCAGGCGGAATTTAGCTCAACGGAAGTCTTCCGGATATCAGGTCGCATCAGCTGAACAACGCGTTCGATAAAGGCACGCACGGCAACTGTCTTCAGTTTGGGTTGTGGTAGAGAAGTATATTCACGGTAGGCATCGATAAACTTGATCAAACCCTTGCTTCGATTTTCGATGGTACTCAGGCCTTCGCGCAGATCCTCGGCACCTTCATCTTTGAGTTCATAGTGCGTATTCATTTTGGTCATGTCATGATCCAGAATCTCCCGTAACGTCGATGTCAGGGAGGATATGGGTGTGATGGAGTTCATGATCTCATGACGCAGTACCCGGGTGAGGTTCTGCCAAGCTTCGATTTCCTGCTGCTGCAATTCACTCTGTATGTTTTGCAGTGTAAGCAGCTTCATGGTATTTCCCCGAATGCGGAGTTCGGTCGCCTGGATGGTAAGCAAAATGTCCTGGTTGGACTTAAACAGTGTACTTTTTCCCGGCCCCACCTCAAGGATGGCATGCAGCAATTCCGGATTTTTTACTTTCAATTCATTAATGTTCTTCATGGTAGTGACCCCCATGAAACGGCGCGCATTAGCATTGATCAGCTGCACATTGCCATCCGGATCAAACGAGAGAATCCCGGTGCGCACTTGCTGAACCACTGTGTTGAGGTATTGCCAGTGTTCTTCTTTCTCTGAGCGTGCCTTTCGGAAAGCTTCCAGCACTTCATTGAACTCGGCGTTAAGATCGCGGAAACTGGCACCCAGTTTGTTGTCAGCCGTAAATCCGGATATGAAATCTGAGTACTTGACAGATTCCAGGAAGCGAGTAAGTTTTCGATTGGTCTGCGAGGTGAAGTTGTACAGTTCAGCCAGTTGCCCGAGTATGATGAGGCCCGTAAGAATGGCAGCAAAAACCATGTTAGGGTGGCTGATCATAAATACGAGCAAAGCCATGACCAGCCCAATCAACATGACACGGAACGCAACCCGAAAGCGAAAGTCACGGAAAAGTTTCATGGCTCATCAGCAGAAAGGCGAAGGTACTTGTTTTCAGCAGTGCAGGCGCTACAGTCCATGTTTCTCCAACCGCCGGTACAAAGACGAGCGGGTGAGACCAAGTTCGGCAGCTGCCTGTGTGATATTCCCATTGTACTTCTTCAGGACCTTCCGTATCAGCAGCTTTTCGACTTCATCGAGATTGAATTGATCAAGATTGAGTGGCTGCTCACTGTCCTTTCCCGAAGTTGTGTTAAACGTAAAGTCTTCGGGTTGCAGAACAGTGCCGTTGGTCAGGATTACAGCCCGCTCGATCGCGTGCTGCAGTTCACGGATATTCCCCGGCCATGGGTGCTTGTTCATGCGACTCATGGCGCCCTCACCGATTTTCATAACGCTCTTGCCGTATTTTTCGGCATAGTGTTTCAGGAAGTGAATGGAGAGCAGCGGAATGTCTTCCATCCTGTCGCGAAGCGAGGGGATCTCAATTTCAATGGTGTTGATCCGATAAAGCAGATCTTGGCGAAATCGATTTTCTTTTACCATGTCGTACAGTGGCATGTTAGTGGCGCAGATCAGGCGGATGTCTACGGGCGTATCCTTATTGGAACCAACGCGGCTTACCTTTCGGTTTTGCAGCACGGTGAGAAGTTTGGCTTGCAGGGGCATGGAGAGGTTGCCTATTTCATCGAGGAACAGCGTGCCTTTGTTGGCGAGTTCAAAGCGCCCCGGGCGGTCTTCCTTGGCATCGGTGAATGAGCCTTTCTTATGGCCGAATAATTCACTTTCAAACAGTGTTTCTGTGATCGATCCCAGGTCGACGCCGACGAATGTCTCTTGTCCGCGGCGCGAATTGCGGTGTATGGCGCGCGCGACCAATTCCTTACCCGTACCGTTTTCACCGAGGATCAGGACGTTGGCATCTGTGTGGGCCACACGGTCTATGGTCTGAAAAATGCGCTGCATGGCAGGGCTCGATCCAATGATGTCGAGGTACTTGCTGTTGATTGCCTGGTTGATCTCCTGGTTCTTGATTTTCAGCGTTTCCACCTCATCCCGCGTTTCCCTTAGGCGCATGGATGAGTAAAGGGTCGCAAGCAGTTTTTCATTTTCCCATGGCTTTAAGACGAAGTCGGTTGCTCCCGCCTTAATCGCTTTTACCGCCATCTGGACGTCGCCATAGGCGGTGATCAGGACAACGACCGCCGAAGGATCCAGTTGGAGGATCTTTTCAAGCCAATAGTAGCCTTCGCTGCCGCTGCTCACATCTTTCGTGAAATTCATATCGAGCAGGATGACATCGTAGTCTTCATTGTTCATCAACGCCGGTATTGCCTCAGGATTCTTTTCGACGTCAACCTGGGCAAAGTAACGTTTGAGGTACATTTTGGCAGCCTTCAGAAGGTCTTCGTTGTCGTCAACGATCAGAATCTTACCACGCTTTTGGTCAGTCATAAGGGGTCATTTTGTTTGCCGTCGCCCGAATCCGGCAAAGTTGGTACCGATACACCGGAAGGAGCCATAGGGGCATCCGCTGGCATGCCGGGTGTTCAAAGGTACTCATGCTTTGTCCGCAATCGGACATCGACGTTCAGCTATGAACGTAGATTTCGCAAAAAGGATAACCTTTCGGCCCATTTACCCGTTGGCACGGATGTTGGCAATGGGGGGAGGGCCCCAAGGGACCAGTAACACCCAAAATCAGGAATCGAAGAAAGGATGGATAAGCAGCTCAAGAAGAAGACGTGGACCCTAAAGCGAATTGTTACATATGGGGGCATTTCCCTATTGGTCATTTTTATCGCGTATCAGTTCATTTTTGCCGACCGCCGCTCAAAACTGGTGGTCGAAAAGGAGAAGATAACCATTTCGGATATCCGGATGGGTCAGTTCAAGGAATACATCCCGCAGACGGGTGAAGTACAGCCCAGCCGGACCGTTTACCTTGACGCACTCGAAGGCGGAAACATCAAGCGGGTGGTCCGCGAGAGTGGATCGATCGTGAAGAAGGGCGATCTGATCATGGAGATATCCAATCTTAATCGTGAAATCGCTGTATTGCAGCAGGAAGCCCAGCTGGTGGAAAGCATAAACCGTTCGCGGGATACCCGTCTCGGAATTTTGCGCAACGACCTGGATCAACGTCAGGCGTTGGCGTTAATTGACAATCAGTTGGCCATTTTGCAGCCGCAATACAACAGGCAGAAAGTATTGTATGAAAAGAAACTGATTGCCAAGCAGGATTTTGAGCGCACGGAAGCTGATTACAAGTACAACGTTGACCGAAGAAAGTTTACCTATGAGGCTTACCGTCGTGATTCCGTAGGCCGCATTCAATCACTGAAAGACATTGATATTTCAGAAGACCGGATGAAACAGAATCTTGTTTCTGTTCGAACCATCCTCGAGAATCTCAATATTAAAGCACCTATCGACGGGCAGTTGTCGACGCAGACACACTGGGAAATCGGGCAGGCCATCAACACGGGACAGCGACTCGGGCAGGTCGATATCATGGGCGCCTTCAAGGTACGTGTACCCATCGATGAGTTATATTTGCCTCGGATTGCTACCGGTTTGGAAGCAACGACGGATTTTGCAGGGAATACCTACACCTTGGTCATTATGTATGTTTATCCAAACATTGTAGGTGGGCGATTTGAGGTGGACATGGAATTCAAGGGAGAGACACCTCAAGGCCTCCGCCGTGGCCAATCGTTGCGACTGCGCATCGAGCTGGGTCAACCCTCTGAGGAGCTCTTGTTGCCTATGGGTGGATTCTACAAGGATACCGGTGGAAACTGGGTATTTATCCTCGACGGTGAAGACAAGGCAGTTAAACGTGATGTTCGGCTTGGCCGAAAGATGGGATCCGAGTATTTTGAGGTTCTGAATGGCCTGAAACCCGGTGACAGGGTCATTACTTCCTCCTATGAGAACTTCGGAACCAATGAAGTATTAATACTAAGGTAGTGCAACTATTTGCCCCAACCAGCGTCTAATGGACTGTAACATTTTGAATAAACAGGAGTATTGAGTAAAACTATTTCTTAACATAAGACATCTAACCTCTAAAGCTTACCACTATGATACGATTGAAAAACCTTGAGAAAGTGTACACCACGGAAGAAGTGGAAACCACCGCTCTCAACTCCATCAATATGGAGATCAAGGATGGCGAATTTGTAGCCATTATGGGTCCCTCAGGTTGCGGAAAGTCGACACTATTGAATATCCTGGGCTTGCTCGACAACCCGACCAATGGCGAGTATTATTTCGGTGAACACGAAGTAGCCAAGTACAGCGAGCGTCAGAGAGCCCAATTACGTAAAGGCTCTATTGGCTTCGTATTTCAGAGCTTCAACCTGATTGATGAGCTTACGGTATTTGAAAACGTTGAACTTCCACTCCTGTACATGAAAGTACCTGCTCAGGAGCGCAAGAAGCGTGTAGAAGAAGTGCTCGAGCGGATGAACATCATGCATCGTCGCAACCACTTCCCTCAGCAGTTGTCTGGTGGACAGCAGCAGCGGGTTGCTATTTCCCGTGCTATTGTAGCAAAACCGAAAGTGATCCTCGCTGACGAACCGACGGGTAACCTTGACTCCGCCAATGGTGAAGAGGTTATGAAACTTTTGTCGCAGTTGAACGAGGAGGGTACAACCATCGTGATGGTAACGCACTCACCTTACGACGCCAACTACGCACACCGTATTGTCAACCTGTTTGACGGCAAGGTCGTGACGGAGAATATCAAAGAGCACTTCCATATCTAGCATTTCGCTTCCATAAACTGGTGAGCAGTTGGAAGCAAAGAGTTCAGGCACACGTTGCCCTGATTCGTTCTTATAGTTTTAGGTTTAGGTTAGATAAACCCATCCCCATCGTAACACCGACAGGGGGTGGGTTTTGTCATTAGACTCACTTCGCCAGCGCACACGTGAGTGTTCATGGCTGAACACAATAGGTATAGAATCATCGGAATTTGGACGCATTTTGATATGGCACGCGATTTGGCCTATTGGGTGCAACCTTTTCCTTTGGTTTTCAGTCTTTAACCTATATCAAACCCCTCCTATGGTCAAGAACTACCTGATGATTACGTTCAGGAGCATGTTGAAGAACAAGCTCTTCCTGTCAATCAATATCGTTGGCATGGCCATCGCAATTGCTTGTTGCATGGTTGCATACTTCAACTACGATTTCAATGTAAGTTTTGACCAACACCATGTCAAGGCCTCAAGCATTTATCGGGTCAACTCCATTCGTGAATTTCAGAGTAGACAGCAGGTATACGGCCATGTCCCTATAGCACTGGGCAATGCCATCAGGCAGAATGTCTCAGATATTGATGCCGTAGTACGGTATTCTCCGGGGGGAGGTAATTTCAGAATTGGCGAGGAGTTGTTCCGGACCAATGTCACCAATGTTGATCCGGAATTTTTTCAACTGTTCACTTTTGACTTCATCGAGGGAAACGGAGCACTGAGCGACAAGAGCCAAATCGTCATCAATGAGGAATTGGCGGCGAAGTATTTTGGCAAGGAAGGCGCTTTGGGCAAAATGATGGTGCAGGTGCTTGATAGCGGAAAAACCAGGGAATTCATGGTTTCAGGAGTGTTTCGCAAACAACCCACCAATTCGAGTTTCCCAGACCCGGCTTTTTCATTGTATGAAAATCAGTTTGCCGGGGCAGTTTTGAGCGGCGACCGTGTTTACAGCGAAAACTCCTGGTACTACCGAAGCACACTTTTTATTCAGGTAAGAGACCCAAAACGGGTTGCCTTGGTTGAATCGCAATTGCAGCAGTACATCGAAAATAATAACAAAGTCAGGGAAGATTTTATCATCAAAGCATTTCCTCTTCGGTCTTTTGTGGGAATGGCCGTCGATGATGGCTACAATGACCGGCCAGGTACGTGGACCCGTGAAGGTTCGCCGATTGCCGCGGTCGTGGGTATAGGCGTAATGGGAATCTTTGTGCTCCTCATTGCGTGCTTCAACCTGACCAATACGGCTGTTGCGATCTCATCGCGGCGACTCAAGGAAATTGGAATTCGAAAGGTAATGGGAAGCACGCGCAAACATTTGATTGCACAGTTCCTTGGCGAGACGACTCTGACCTGCTTTTTGGCAATGATTCTAGGCCTTTTCATAGGTGAATGGTTGCTCATCCCTGCATTCAATGAGTTGTGGCCCGATCTTAAGCTTGAACCTGATTATTTTGGAAGACCCAACTTCCTGCTGTTTATGGGCGGCGCCTTGCTGTTCACGAGCCTTTTGGCCGGCAGCTACCCGTCCTTTTATATCAGCAAGTTTCAGCCCACCAGTATCCTCAAGGGCAAGCTCAAGTTTGGAGGCACTAACTATTTCACCCGTACATTACTGACCCTGCAATTTGCCATCTCCCTGACCGGCATCGTATGCAGTTTTGCCTTCACGGAAAATGCAAAGTTTCAGCGTGAGTTCGATTTGGGATTCAACAAGGAAGGACTGGTGTATACTTATGTAAATGGGCGAGGTGAGTATGAGACTTACCGGAATGCACTTGCGCAAAACAATGACATCATTTCGATTGCCGGATCACTGCACCACGTGTATTCCTCATCCTTCAACGACCCCATCAAACATGAAGACAAAGAGATTGAGGTTGATATTCTCGATGTGGGAGAGGACTATGTTCCAACGGTTGGACTTACTTTGTTGGAAGGAAGGAATTTTGTTGCTGACTCAGAAACAGACCGCAAGGAATCAGTCATTATCACGGAAGGATTGGCCAAAGAACTGGGCTTGACGAAGCCTGTAGGCAAGGAACTCGTATGGATGGACACTGTCCGATACTATGTTGTGGGTGTGGTTAAAGATATTTACAACCGTGGTTTATGGAATCAGATGGAGCCATGCATGTTCAGATACGGTTCAAAGGACCGTGTAAACCATATTCTGGTAAAGGCGCCTGCAGACAAGCTGAAGTCTGTGAACACATTTATGGAGGCCAAATGGAAGGAATTGTTTCCCAGCAGGCTCTACAATGGCCGCTATATGGATGAAGAAATTGTGGAGGCCAATACGGTCAACAATAATATTGTCGTGATGTTCATTTTTCTGGGTGCCGTTGCCTTGCTACTTTCTGCAACAGGATTGTTCACCCTGGTTTCATTGAATATCATTAAGAAGATGAAGGAAATTGGCGTAAGAAAGGTACTTGGGGCCTCTGTGGCGAATCTGACTCGGGTAATCAATACGGAATTTGTCATAATCCTGCTTATTGCCTCGGTGCTGGGCGGGTTCCTCGGTGCCTTTATGGCCGGGATGCTGATGAAGAACATTTGGAAGTACTACCTGGATGCCACGCCTGCAACGCTGATCATTTCGGCTGCCATCCTGTTCATGGTCTCTGCCTTATCAATCGGGTACAAAGTGTACAGCACAACACAACTGAATCCAGCGAACGTCCTGCGAGACGAATAAGAAGCACTTTCTTTATAACCGGGTGTAACATCCGGTGGGGTCCCGGCGTCTAAGAGACAAATCCTAATACCTCGAGACGATGCTCAAGCCTGTCAAAGCTGACGGGAGGATATTGTATTGCCCTTAACCAACGAAAAGTATGCTTAAAAACTATTTCACTATCGCGCTGAGAAATATCCTGAAGTACAAGTTTTTCTCGATCATCAATATAGCGGGTCTGGTCATTGGGATGGCTTGTTGCCTGATGTTGTTCATCTACGTTCAGGATGAGCTAAGTTATGACCGGTTCCACCAGGGATATGAGAATATCTACCGTGTTGGCTTGCATGGAAGAATATCCACACAGGACATCACGACATCAAGTTCAAACATCCCGGTTGGGCCGGCCATGAAAGCTGAGATTCCAGGCGTTGAAGACTTCCTGCGGCTGAAGCTATCAACCTATGGCGGTGGCTTGGCCATGCGGCACGAGGACAAATTATTCACGGAGGAAAAAATATTCTATGCGGACTCAAACTTCTTTGAGTTCTTTTCATTCAAGTTGTTGAAAGGAGAACCACACACAGTGCTGAGTGAGCCCAATTCGATGGTTGTTACCGAAGAACTAGCCATCAAATTTTTTGGAAATGAGGATCCTATCGGTAAGACCCTGATCGTAGGCAATGACCGAAAGGCCGTGAAGATCACTGGAATTGCCGACAAGTCACCTTCCAATTCGCATTTCCATTTCCGTGGCGTGATATCCTTCGCCACCGTTGAAAAGGAATATTTTCAGGGATGGGGCGGAAATTCCTGGCAGTCGTATGTTCGTATTACACCCACCGCTAGTGTGCATGAAATCAATACCAGACTGGATGAATTGGTTGCCAAGTACATGGGCAAGGAAATTGAGGAAGGCATGGGAATTTCTTTTGCCGAATTCAAAAAGCAGGGCGGCATCTATAGCTATTTCCTGTACCCACTCGCCAGTTCCCACCTGGAAGGCATGCCTGATGATATGGAACCGGGAGGGAGCAGGGCATACGTTTATATATTTTCAGGTGTAGGTCTCTTTATTTTGATCATTGCCTGCATCAATTTTATGAACCTGTCGACAGCCCGTTCTGCCGGTCGGGCCAAGGAGGTAGGTCTTCGAAAGACCCTGGGTTCACAACGTGGACAAATGATCGCTCAATTCCTGTCAGAGTCATTTATCTATAGCCTGGTGGCTGTAGTGTTGGCTGTGGCGGCGTCGTACCTTCTCTTACCCTATTTCAATTTGCTCACAGGAAAGCAACTAACGCTTGAGGTACTTCGCTCACCCATCTTCCTGGGGGCCTCAGCATCATTGCTGGTGATCGTGGGCCTCCTGGCAGGAAGTTACCCGGCCTTCTATATGACCTCATTCAAGGCAGTTGAAGTTCTAAAAGGCAAGATGCGTGCGGGTATGAAGAGCCAGGGGGTGCGCAGCTCGCTCGTGATCTTCCAGTTTGCGATTTCGACCTTCCTCATCATTGCCACCGTGGTCGTGTTCCAGCAACTGGACTACATGCAGGCCAAAAATCTTGGTATGGACAAGAGCAATGTAATCAATGTCACTGGTACCAGGCGACTTGGTCTCAATGCGAATGGCTTCAAGGTTGCTGTTGAAAATTTTCCAGGTGTTGTTTCTGCCAGCTACACAACGAATAATTTTCCTGGCGTGAACAGTACAACGCTGATGAGAGAGAAGGGTTCCGAGATAGACCGCCTGGTTGGGTTGTATCATGCTGACTGGGATCACCTTGCAACCCTGAAAATTTCAATGAAGGAGGGTCGTTATTTTTCGCGGGAAACCAGAGGAGATAGCCTGGCGGCAGTTATCAATGAGGCAGGTGTCCGGGAGTTTGGACTAGAAAATCCAATTGGGATGCAGATAACTGATTTTAGCGATAGTTCTCCCGTGCATGTGACCATCATTGGGGTTATCAAAGACTTTAACTTTGAATCACTAAAGGAGAAAGTGCGCCCGTTGATCATACGGCTTTCTCCGGAGGGCCGTGAATTGACGGTACGGTATGAAGGAGACCCGCGCGCGGTAATTGCCCAACTCGAGAATCAGTGGAAGGCAATGGCACCGGGCGAGCCCTTTGAGTACTCATTCCTCGATCAGGAGTTTGACGCGTTGTTCCGAAATGAAATGCGTCTGCGTGATATTTTTACGGTATTCTCCGTATTGGCCATCGTCATCGCGTGCCTGGGACTCTTCGCACTGGCTGCATTCACCACGGAGCAGCGGACCAAGGAAATAGGTGTCCGTAAGGCAATGGGTGCAACAGTATCGAGTCTGACCCTTCTTCTGTCGAAAGAGTTCACACGCCTTGTGCTGATTGCACTGATCCCGGCTGTTGCCGGAAGCTGGTACGTAGCCAATTGGTGGCTCAGCTCTTTTTCCTATAGGATTTCGCTTTCGCCTATGATCTTCATCGGTTGTTCGCTGGGTGCCATTGTCCTAGCCTGGGTTACAGTGGCGTATCAGGCCATCAAAGCCGCTTCCGTTGACCCGGTGAAATCATTGCGGTTCGAGTAACCTTTTCCCCAAAAATATTATCCACAGATTGGTAGGTAAACCACTGTTTATCAGTCAATTGGCGATGTTGACAGATTGTTCACTTCTTGGCACATGTCCAGAGGTGACTTCTGGATATGGCGTAGTAGCTTTGGAAAGGCATTAAACCTACCTGTATGGAAAAGAAGAAGGACAAGAAAGAGAATAAGAAAGTGTCCAAAAAGGCCCTGCGCAGTCTGTTAAAAGATTCGGTGCAACGGTCGATCATATCATTGGAACTGCCGGAGCCCAACAAAAGGGTAAAAAAACTGATCAGCCGCACAGCCAGGAAAATGGCTTCGGAGTTTTCACACTTGTTGAAGAAGGAGTTTAAGCGCAGCAAACCAAAGAAGGCCAAGATTGAGCCTTCGCAGGTGGCTCAGGTTGCCTGATTACATACGACATTAGAGAGTTTTGCCATAGTTAAAGCCGGCGCAATTTGTGTCGGCTTCTTTTTTTTTCACCATCTGTCACAGCATAGCCGATGAGTGCATCCTTTGGCTTTTAACTTCACTGTTGTAGTAGTATCTTACTCAGCTAACATCGAATCATGAGAATATTCTATCTGATCACCCTGACCTGCCTGTCTGTAACTGCAGCGGCTCAGACTCCTGACGCCAAGACATTTTCCCAACTAAACTTCCGGTTTATCGGTCCTGATGGTAACCGTGCCATCGCTGTGGTTGGCGAACCAGGCAACCCCAACGTGTCCTACATTGGCGCCGCATCGGGAGGCATCTGGAAAACAGAGGATATGGGCTTCCACTGGCGCCCGGTGTTCGATCAAACCGACGACTCATCGATTGGAGCGCTGGCCATCGCGCCCTCCAACACGAAACAGGTGTGGGCAGGAACTGGAGAGACCTTTCTTATCCGGCCAGCTCACGCAGTGGGTAACGGGGTCTACAAATCCTCCAATGCAGGCAAAACATGGAAAAAAATGGGGCTGGAGAAGACATTCCTCACCAGTCGGGTCATTGTTCATCCCACCGATACCAACATCGTCTATGTGGCCACCATGGGTCACGCTCACGGCCCTTCGCAGGACCGTGGTATTTACAAAACTGTCGATGGTGGCAAGTCGTGGGAGCGGGTATTGTTTGTAAACGAGAATACTGGAAGTTCAGATCTGTCTATGGATCCCAAGAACCCCGATATCCTGTATGCCGCCATGTGGGAAGTTGAAATAAAAACCTGGAACTTAAAAAGCGGAGGAGCCGGAAGCGGCATTTATCGCACGAAGGACGGCGGCAAAACCTGGGAGCCGCTTCGCAACGGGTTGGAATGCGGTCCCGGGCATCCAGTTGGCAAGACGTCGGTCGACGTTGCCTACACGAATCCCAGAATTGTCTACGCACTGATTGAAGACATCGAGCCCCGGTTGTACCGCTCGGAGGATGGTGGCGACAGCTGGAAGCTGATGCAGAAGAATCATTCAATGGGTCAGCGCGCAGGATACTACACGCGGTTGCGCGTGTCGACCAAAGATGAAAATGAATTGTACACCATCTGCGTGGGTATCATGAAATCCATCGACGGTGGCAAGAGCTTTGTCAAGAATTACAACCCGTGGGCGGCTGGCGGCGATAACCACGATATGTGGTTCGACCCGAAATTACCTGACAGGATGATGTGCGCGCACGATGGGTGCGCCAACTTATCATTTAATGGCGGCAGGACCTGGACTAACATCAACTTGCCCATAGCCCAGATGTACCACATCGCAGTAGATGATCGGGTTCCTTACTATGTATACTCCAACCGTCAGGATGCGTGGTCTTATCGAGGTCCGAGCCGGAGCCTGGAAGGATGGAACATCCCCCTAGGCCTGTGGCATGGTGTTGGTGGTTGTGAGAGCGGCTTTGCTCAACCTGACCCGTTCGACAATAACATTGTCTGGTCAGGATGCTATGATGGTGGACTCGATGTATTTGATCTCACAACACGGCACATGCGCGATGTTCGTGTTTGGCCCCAAACTCAAATCGGAAATAAGCCTGCCGACGCGAAATACCGCTGGCACTGGAATTTCCCCATGGTACTCTCCAGGCATACGCCCGGAAAAGTTTGGGTGGGCAGTCAGTTTGTTCATGAGACCTCCACGCGAGGTCAGAACTGGCAGGTCATCAGCCCTGATCTCACCACCAACGACAAATCGCATCAGCAGAATTCCGGGGGAATGGCCAGTGACAACCTCATGACGTGGGATGGCTGCACATTATTCTCGATGGCCGAATCGCCGGTGAAAGCTGGAATCTTGTGGACGGGAAGTAATGATGGCCAGCTGAATGTCACGCAGGATGGTGGAAAGTCATGGACCAACGTGTCTGCAAACATTCCCGACCTACCAAAGTGGTCAACGATCCGGCATATTGACGCCTCGTACTTTGATGCCGCAACTTGCTACATCGCCGTTAACGCCATGCAAAACGGTGATTTTGGGTCTTATGCCTACAAGACAACAGACTTCGGGAAGTCATGGACGCGCATTGCCGTCAACCTGCCGACATCAAACTCCAATGGTATACATCAGCTTATAGAGGACCCGGACAAAAAGGGACTACTCTGGCTTGGAACTGATAATGGCCTTTATTTTTCACCTGACGACGGAAAGCAATGGATTCGGATGAAGAATAACCTTCCACCGGTGCCGATCTATGGACTCACCATTCAGCGCAACTTCCGCGATCTGGTGATCGCAACATATGGGCGCGGCATTTATATTCTGGATGATGTAACACCAATCCGTGAATTCACGGAAGCCGTTCAACAGGCCAATGCCCATCTATTTTCAGTTCGACCTGCCTACAGATTCCAAGACCAGGATGCGATCAAGTCAGGCAGCAGTTTTGTCAACGGGCAGAATCCGCCATTTGGTGCCGACATCAATTATTATCTGAAAGCAAAGTCAGCGGATAGTGTCCAGGTGATTGTGCTGAATCAGAAGGGTGAACCGGTTCAAACGATCAAGGGCAGAAACAGGTTGGGCGTCAATCGTGTATACTGGAATCTACGCCTTCAGTCATTCGAAATGCCCAGGTTACGGACGAGGCCCCGCGGGAAGGAGTGGGTGCCTCTGGATACTGCGGGTACCCGCGATTTGTTCATGCCCGATCTTGACATCGGACCTGGATTGACGCCGCCGATGGCACCTCCGGGAGAATACACCATTGTGTTGAAGGCCCACGGTAAGGAAATCCGGCAGTCGTTGAAGGTGCTGAAGGATCCGAATACGAAGGCGTCAGAGGCTGATATTCAGAAGCAGTTTACGCAAGGAGTAGCGCTATACAACTCCATCAAGCAGGCGTTACAGTTGATCGATGAGATGGAGCGTAGCCGTGCCAGTCTGCTGGCGATGGTCAAAGAGGGGAAGCAGGCAAAAGCTGCGGCTGCTCTGGAAGAAAAGGTGTACAACCTCGAATCCCGTCTCTTCGACATTCATGCAACCGGCGCACGTTGGGATATTTTCCGCAACCCACCTCAAGTGCTGGAGCGGTTTCTTGCCATGGGCAAGGAAGGTATCGTCTCGAGTGCCGACAGTCCCCCCACCGACCAGCAACTGGAAGTATACGCCATCACCAATCAGCAATTGCAAGAGGTTGAAAAAGCCTACACGTTACTGAAGCAGAATGCAGATTGGAAGAAGATGAAAGTGAATTGAATTAATTTAGCCTTTAGGCAACACTTTACAGTTAGCCCCACCAGGGCTGACATTTTGGTAGCCGGTGTCGGTGTTAATTTTTTGTATTAGCCCCGCTAGGGGCGGCATTATGATAGCCGTTGCCAGCGATAATATTTTGCATTAGCCCCGCTAGGGGCGGCATTATGATAGCGGTTGCCAGCGATAATATTTTGCATTAGCCCCGCTAGGGGCGGCATTATGATAGCGGTTGCCAGCGATAATATTTTGCATTAGCCCCGCTAGGGGCGGCATTATGATAGCCGTTGCCAGCAATAATATTTTGCATTAGCCCCGCTAGGGGCGGCACTATGATAGCGGTTGTCAGCGATAATATTTTGCATTAGCCCCGCTAGGGGCGGCATTTTGATAGCAGGATTTGTATTAGCCCCCCATCGGGGCGGCATTTTAATTACCACATTTGTACGGAAAACCGTCAACAAAAAAATTTCATTCATAACATTTGAAACCGATGTTTGCTCCGTTAGCAAAATTGTATTCTCATGGCAAACACCTTTACCCAAATAACAATCCAGGTAATTTACGCTGTAAAATTCCGGGAAAATGTAATTACCTGTGAATGGAGGAATCAATTGCATCAATATATCTCCGGCATCCTGACTGGAGATGGGTTGAAAAGCCTCGCTGTTGGAGGATGGAAAGATCATGTGCACATGTTTTTTGGCATGCCACCTACGCGTAACCTATCGGATGTGGTTCGTATCGCGAAAGCCAGTAGTTCGAAGTGGGTGAATGAGAACAAGTTTGTCCGCGGCCATTTTCAATGGCAGGATGGTTACGGGGGATTTAGCTATTCAGTAAGTCAGCGAGATCGGGTGATAAAATACATTATGAATCAGGAGCAGCACCACGGTGGAATGACCTTTCGGGATGAATACCTGTCTATGCTAAACGAATTTGATATTCAAGCGGATGACCGGTATTTGTTTGATTTTTATGATTGATGGTCTATGGTTCGATACCATCAAATTGTCGCCCCCTGACGGGGCTATCAAAATGTCGCCCCTGACGGGGCTATCAAACTGTTGCCCCCCTGACGGGGGCTATCAAAATGTCGCCCCTAACGGGGCTATCGAACTGTTGCCCCCCTGACGGGGCTATCGAATGTCGCCCTGACGGGGGCTATCAAAATGCCGCCCCTGACGGGGGCTATCAAAATGCCGCCCCTGACGGGGCTATCAAACTGTCGCCCCTGATGGGGCTATCGAACTGTCGCCCTGACGGGGCTATCAAAATGTCGCCCCTGACGGGGCTATCGGACTGTCGCCCTTGACGGGGCTATCGGACTGTCGCCCTTGACAGGGCTATCGAATTGTCGCCTTGACGGGACTTCAAAGTTCTTGTTAGCTCCGTTAGGAGCGGCACTTTGATAGGACTTGGATTTTTATTTGCGAAGCCCCGGAGGGGCGACAGTTTCTTCGCGAATGACCTACCGTTTCGCCATTTGGTTTATCCGATGCTCATAAATGACCACATTCATCAAGATGAGTAGCATGCCGTAAAACACATCCTCAAACGGAATCGTCCCCATCCGTATACCCAAGTTTTCCGCATCATTGTACCACACCACAGGCTCATCGATCATGGACCCTGTAAGAATTCCATTAACAATAAAGAACGGGATGAGAATGAATATGTAACTGAAATAGAATCGTCCAAGATAATTTGGTTTCACAACGAGGATAATGAAAAGGAGAAAGACTGCAAGACTGATAAAAGTCACTGCTGTGTACCAATGATCATAATCGCGGATTCCTATGGCCGTCAATCCGGCTATAAGGATCCAGGAAACACGCTTGCCGTTGTCGGGTAGGGGTTCAGTCTTGCGGAGGTAATTCACCGCGGTGTAGGTGAACAGACAGGCGTATGGTATGCAGATGAAGAAAAGGACTTCTTCAAGGGGAAGATGTCCGATAGTTATTCCGGTTAAATAGCGAGGGTTGAAGCCCCAGACACCCATTGACGTGAACCATTCGTCCCAGATAGTGAAGATAATCCCGGGGATTAGGATAGCTGGGACCCAGCTGCGCCATTTTGATGCAAAGTGGGCTTTCGGATAGAAACTAAACAATAGGGGAATCAGAATTGAAGAGAAATTCAATATAAGGTATAGATATGATTGCATGTGTATGGTCGTGCCTTACTGCGTTTCCCGCCGATCCTTCTTCAAGGTGAAGATTCCTGGCTCGTACTTCTTCGGAGCGTAAAGAAAGCCGAAGGCCTCGCATCCCTCCTTGGTGTGCTTGGCATGGTGGATGTAGTGCGCGTGAATCATACGCTGGAGGTACTTGCTGCGGCGTTCCGGGCGCCATTTGATGCGTTGGTGAACGATGATGTCGTGGAATATGAGGTAGAAGAGGCCATAGCAGAAGATGCCAATACCGGCTGCTATGCCGTACGGACTGTAAGCAACGAGGCTGTAATAGTAGATCAGACCTATGGATGGTATACTGAACACCACGGCGAACCAATCGTTTCGTTCAAAGGCGTGGTCGTGTACGGTGTGATGGGATCGGTGCCAGATCCAAAGAACCCCGTGCATGATGTATTTGTGGGTAAACCAGGCTACAAATTCCCAGAAAAGGAACGTGCCCACAGTGATCAACGAGCAAAGGACAACGGTGGTCAGGGAGGTCTTATCCATTATTTCCTAAAGTACGACTCCAGGACCTGAAATCGGTAGTCAAAAATACGGTTTACTTCACGCTCCACAAAGAGTCCGTTTGCCAACTGGCCAAGATGCCCCATCGGTATGGCATACTTCACTTCGTCGGTCATTTCTACACCTCCTGCTTTTTCCACGAAGGTGTGGGTGTGACGCCACAATGCGTAGGGACCCACTCGTTGTTCGTCGGTGAAGCTCTCCAGATTTTTTATACGGGTGATTTCAGTTACCCACGATACACGGATGAGTGGAAGGATGGTTATCTTGTACTTGATCACTTGACCTTCATGCATTGGCTCACCGCCTGATTGCGAAATGATTACAAAATTCATTCGTTTCGGCGTGATTTCACTCAAATTCCTTGGGGAAGAGAAGAATTCCCATGCGGACCGCAGGGGTATTGGCAGGAACTGCTTTCGATATAGGGTATAAACTTTCATCACAGATTAACAGTCTGGTATTGGCTTTGTTCGGCTTCACGTATTTTAGTTGTTGAGAGCGTGCTTAAAGACCTGCAGCACACGCTTTCTGGCCATTTCGTGATCGACTACCGGTTTAGGATATTCCGTGGTATCTAGTTCAGTTACCCATGTACGGATGTAGGTTCCCTCGGGATCAAATTTCTCGGTTTGAAGATAGGGATTGAAGACACGAAAATAGGGTGCCGCATCGCATCCGCAGCCGGCGGCCCACTGCCAGCCTCCGTTATTGGCGGCAAGATCGAAGTCGAGAAGTTTTTTGGCAAAATAGGCCTCGCCCCAGCGCCAGTCGATAAGGAGGTGCTTGGTCAGGAAGCTGGCCACGATCATCCGAACCCTGTTGTGCATGAAGCCGGTGGCATTCAGTTCGCGCATGCCTGCATCGACAATTGGATAGCCCGTTTTGCCTTCGCACCATTTCTGGAATTCCTCAGGATTATTTCTCCAAATGATTTGGTCATAAGCCGGTTTGAACGATCGCTCAACTACACGAGGAAAGTGCCACAGGATCGTATGATAGAATTCACGCCAAATGAGTTCGTTGAGCCACGTTTCGTTCGTCTTCAAAGCAAGTTTCACCAGTGAACGGATGCTGACGGTTCCAAACCGGAGATGGACACTCAATCGTGTTGTGCCCGTGATTCCAGGGAAGTCACGTTGCTCGGTGTACTTGTTGATAATGGCGGCGCGGATCACTCGCTCAGGAAACTGGATAGTAGAGGATGTGAAACCAAGGCTGGCAAGTGTCGGGAGCGGAACCGGTTTCGTTCTTTTCAGATTCCCAAATTGTTTTGTTGTGGCGTATGATTGAGCCGGGAATGCTTGAAGCCGTTCCTTCCATTTCCTGCTATAGGGTGTAAAAATTGTATAGGGTGTCCCGTCATCCTTGATGACTTCGTTCTTTTCAAAGATGACCTGGTCTTTGAAGGTATGGAAAGGGATGTGTTTTTTGGCCAGGATTTCTTGAACGACTGTGTCCCGTTGCCATGCATAAGGTTCGTAGTCGTGATTGGTATAGACGGCCCGTGGTTCTAGGGTTGCGAAGATCTCAGACGGCTTGCCATGAAAGACCAGCAAACTAGATCCGTGTGCCTGTAGTTCAGCGTGCAGTTTCGCCAGGCAGTCATGGATAAAGGTTACCCGCGCATCCGAAGGGTCGTCAAGCCTGTCAAGGATATTCGTATCGAATATGAAAATCGGGAGAACATTGCTATGTTCTTTCAGTGCGTGAAACAGGCCGACATTGTCATCCAGCCGGAGGTCGCGCCTGAACCAGAAAAGCGTGGTTGATGGATCAACCCAACTTTGTGCCGTGGATGGGCTGATGTCGCTCAATTTCTCCTTCGAGGTTTTCGATTTGAACCATTTTCTCTGCGTAGAGCCGCAGGTTGCCGCTGCGCTGCGTTAGCATGGCCTCTTCAAGGAGTCGATTCCGCTTCTTTTGAAGGTTTTTTAGGGGGTCTTTGGTGAATAGTCTGAACATAGACGAACAACACCCGAGGCTCAAAATTGTTCAGGATGGCTTCCAATGTTGGATGCTTAATGGTCGATTTACTCCTTTCAGATCGGAGAAGGGGCTATTTCCGGGGACTTACCGGGTGACGATCGACAAACCGATTGTGCGCGTCTTTGAATCTCTCGTGCCGGTAGGTTCCATTGATGGGTTTTTCCTTTCCAGCCTCTGCCTTCCTGACCAGCTCGTAGTAGGCCTGGGGGTACTCGTCGGAATACATGTGAGGAATCGCATTTATCTTTGTCAGTCCAAGGTAGAGCGTGAAGATGAGGAACAGGGTCATCAGAACCAGCGATGCGTCGTTTGACTTGCGGAGCCACTGGAAGGCTGACGTCTTTTCGCCATCTTGGAGGAACGTTTTGAAATAGAACGCGCCAGACAGAAAGGCGATCATCAAGGCCAATGCAGCCATTCCCGCCGGCTCGGAAGCAACAGGTAAAAAGGCCACGCTTAACATGCTGAATGTATAGAAGATGATGCTCAGGTAGAAACTGAGGAAAACCCACAACCAAATGCCTGATTTACCCAGGGATCTGGAGGCTTGAAGGAGTTTCGTTCCATACACCACGATAAGCAACGCACCGGCAGCCGCGAAAATCATTTCCACAAGGGGGAAGTGAATATGAAATACCCTGAGCGCCATGATTGCTGCGAGGATGCTAAGGCTGATCCACTCAGCAGGATGGATCCATTTCCGGGTGCCAGACGACACGCTGTTGGATAGTTGGGTCAGAAAAATCAAAGCAAACGTGATGGCCACCAGGCCCAGAATGGTAATGCCGTAGTCGTTTTGTGCCATGGCGGCAAATCCCCCCATGACCAGGAGTACAAACAGCAGATAATATAGCGTGTTAAGTTGCCTCATCAATTTGGTTGGAAGAAGATGTAGTCGTCAAACCATGTGAAATATGAATCCATTGCCTTCCAATCCCGGGACGTTGTGGAGCTTTCCTTTCGCTTGCATTCCTGCCACAGGATCAGTGCCCTGGAGCCAAGTTCCTGGGCTTCTGTAAAAGCTGCCGGGATCGATGTCAGTGCCCGGTGGAAATTTCCTTCCCTTGACATTCCATAGATCATCTGGAACGTACCGCCCGTTCTGGCGTTGGCATTAAAATCCCTAAGGATTTCGAGCGCCCGTGCATTCAGTTGTTCGCCGCCAATGGATGCCAAGGTGGCCACCATATTGAAACGAGCATCCAGAAATGTGGTGCTGAAATCTATTTGTTGGTAAAGTGAATACGTAGAGTCAAGATACACCATGGCGAAGTCGCTGGTGTCTTTTCTGTACATGGATTCGGCCATTGCCAGATAGATGTAGATTCGTCGGTAGTTTTCCTTGGTTAATTCAGTGAATTCTACGGCTTCCTGGTGCCAGCCTGCCAACGCAAGGTTCACACCCAGAGTTTTCATTTGATTAATAAAGTAGGTCTTTTCAATGTATTCATATCGATCGCGGGACCGCTGTATGGATGCCAGGTCCATTTCCTTGAGGTATTGCCTTCCCCTGACCGTGTCGCCCTTTTCAAGGAACCTGTTAACCAGGATGAGCGCCGGCAGGTTCTTGTCGAAACCTTTTCCTTCCTTGTGATCATTGACGAACTTCAAAAGGTCTTCCAGTGTCTGATCAGGCAAGGGGTAGTCATTTCGATACCTCCCGCTGTTTTGGAAGGGGTGAACCTCATGAGCTTTGGCGATCCACAGATGGAGCGATTGCAGATCGTTAGCAGTTTGATACAGTTCCGGCAGCAAATTATTTCTCTTCATATACGAGAAGAAGGCATCCGAGTGGTAAGGACGGCAAAACCAGCCATCCATGTAGTCAGGATAAATAAATACCTGCCGACGTGTATAGGTTCTGGGGCGAATGCCGTCCGTGTAATAGGGGATCGTAATATTTATGGTAGCATCCAGGTAAGGGTTCTCCACAAGCCGGAAATGGGCAACTGCCTTCTCAAAGAGCGCGTCGAGCACCATTTGGTCAACCGGCAACTGTCGGTCGTAAGCATACTTGTGAATGAGCATGCCTTTTCGCTTATGGTACATGGCCAGCTGGAAATTCCGTTCTGCGGGATCTTTGATTTCGCGAATGGCGGTCTCATAATCGTCCGTGAGTTCAAGGAATACCTTTCGGTCACTCAAGGCCAGGTTTGGGTAGAGGTTGCCCCGGTGGGCATTCGTTTGTTTGCTGATGTTGATCTGGTAGAGGTGGTTGATATAGCCGGCACGCAGCACCGCATTTCGATAAAGTGTAATGGGTGGATTACCCTGCGAATTTGATCCAATCCAACGGATCAGTGTGGGGACCTGGTCGCGATGACCAAATTGGTATAGGTAACCCAGAATGTTGATGTGGTTATTGAAGACATTGGGGAGTTCCAGGTAGTTCCGTTGCCCATTCTTAAGGATGGCGTCGATGCACTGAATAATCCTATTCACATCGCCAGCGGCAGCAAAGAGTGATGCAAGTGTATGATAACCGCCGTTGAAATCGCTGTTTTCACGTCCGTTGGGCTCAAATCTACCTTTGGGAAAGTATGTGTTGAACGATACAATTGCTTTTTCATCGAGGAAGGGAGAGAAAGTGCTTATTAGTTGTTGGATTTCTTCGACACCGGGCTTGCTGAAGGTCAACCAGTATTGAATGGCGAGGTTAATGTCTGTTGGAACGCTAGGCCGGAAATATTCCGGATGCGTCAGGAAACTCGCGGTGAGCCGGCAATTCGCGTTGGCTGTTGCTTTCAGGGCTTCCTTCTTTGAATCGCCCGGGTTGTAGTATTCATCCATGGCCAGGAGTACCATGAATTTATTTCGCTGAGACAGCAGGAATTCGGCGTCGTCTCCCGAAAGCGTCTCCGGGAAGGATTTGGTGATGAACGCAATCAATTCATCCTTGATGGGTAGTGAAAAGTGCAAGTCAAACTCAATTAGTTGGCGATAGACCTCTACCGATAATCCCACCTTGTTCCTCATATCAAGTCCGCCGAGGAAGGGAATGAGTGTTCCAGGCGTGTGCCGTTCCTCGGTGATTAGGTAGGTGCCTTTGGTAAAGTTGTCGATTTCGGGACTCGGAAGCAGAACCCTGGCCTCGGTAAGCACACGTTCGATTACCCGTTCATTCCGTTTTTGTTCCGCATCATACCAGTAGAACCCGCTGAGTCCGATCATGATTATCATGGCAAGCACGGCGGCAATCCGCTGGGTGCCATACTTCATAAATGTGCGTGCAATGAGTGCTTTTCGAGCACTCTTCTTCAGGAAATCGTGAATATCCGACAATGTCTCTTCGGCCTCCCTTCGTGCCGCCGTGGAATGGCTGGCATCGCCATAGCGGCTGATCCACCCCGCATTGGGTTTGCACTTGATGTACCAGTCTTCAAAATAGGATAGCGGACCAATGGGCAGGAGATAGCCGTTGCTTTTTCCGCTATTTTTCCACCGGTCTAGCTGGGCCCTGAAGTCCAGGTACGTTGTATAGTACTCGTACTCTGTTTTGGCCCATTCGTCCAGTTTATTCCAGTTCCGAATCAGGCTTTCGTGCGTAATGTCCAGGACCGAATCAGGCCTCAGCACATGGGTGGACGGGTCTTCCGTCTTGAAGGGTCGGATAAACGCATTTCCCTCCTCACGATAGATGCTTAGTACTTCTCCCACCACTTCGGTCGTGAGGCTTGGCGTATTGATAATATCGGTAATCTCCTGAACCGTCATCCGGTTGCGCACCGCCCGGCTGTTGTCGATTTTGGTCAGGCAGGCAAACGTCAGCGCTATGATCTTCTTTGCTTCTTGCTTAGTGATGGGCCTGTCTGGGTGAACGGCCATGTAGTATTCCCATGCGCCTTCATATAGGGAGTTGGCGTGGATTTGAATGACCTTGTTGAGTCTGCTAACTTGGAAGTACTCGCGTTTATGGGCCGGAAGCCCCTGGAACCAGTTGGAGAACCGGTGTTGCTGATCGTCCGGCAGTTCGTGGGCCGGCATGCCGCCTACCATGGCATAGTGTAACAAGTCCATTTCCTCCCGGCCATGATCGGCAGCTAGCCAGACCTGGCTTAGCGCGTGCTGGAGGATCGGGAGTTGGTCAATTCCCTCGGCCAGGTCGAACACCAACCGCTCGATGAGTCTTTGGCTGATTCGGTTGCCGCTGAGTATGGCGGGCTCTTCAATGACTTGCTTGAGATCTTTTCGCTTAAGTCGTGGGACAAAGAACTGCGAGAAGCCGATGTACTCGGGTAATCCCCGGAACGCGGCACATTGCCCGATAAAATCCGAACGCATGGTGCAGATCACATACACAGGCAGGTTTCTTTTCAGTGCGATCCGCGCCGTTTCCAGGGCGAGGTTGACAACGATCTGGGAATCCTGGGACGGCGCTTCCCGGTGGAAGTTCTCCGGATTGGTGAAGAATTCCTCGAACTGGTCGACAATGATGAGCAGGTTGGCGGCCTTCCTCTTTTTTTCTTGTAGAGCGGGTTCAGAGAGGTTCTTTCTTTCTTCTTCGTCGATGTAGTATTCTGAGTTGGTGTACAAATCCACCAGGGAAGAGAACCCTCTACGAAGTTCCGTTTCAATGCTGGCCGGCTGCTGGTGGAAACTCGCCGCCAGGGCATTGGCCATGTTTCTCACGGGACTGCGCTCGGGACGGAAATCGGCCACGACCCAATTGGTATAGTGCGCTTTGAAGAAGCCGGCTTTCGCGTTTGGTATCAAGCCGCCATAAATCAACGAGGACTTTCCTTCGCCCGACGCACCGGTGACCATAAGGAATTTATTCTGCTCCAGCAAGGCGGTGATCTGATCCACCTGTGTGTCCCGGCCTTTGAAATAGAGGCTCTCCTCTTCTGAGAAAGAGCGAAGGCCGGTATAGGGGCAGATGGTTAGAGTTTCCAGCATGGTTAGCTACAGGTGTTCAATTGGCTTCGTTGATATAGAAAAGCGTCTGCGTTTTGTTAAAATTATAGTTGTCAGTCCAGTTTTTCCATTCGGGTGACGTATTCTGCTGCCCCTGGCGATAGCCGTACAGGATATTCCAGATGAAATTGGCGTGGTCCTGGTCGGAGAGATTGTCCAGAAACTGGCGCTGGGCACCGTACAGATTTCCATGAAATGCAAAGGACCGGCAAATCCGGTAAGTGGGATCAAGTTTGTTGCCAATGTTCTTGATGACCGCATAGGCGGCTTCCGAGTTGTGTTCGGGATCTTGCATAGCCAGTACATGTGCGATGATTTGTCGGTTCGGCTGCCCCGTTGCCAGGTTGGTAATTCGATTCAATTCGGCCTTGGCCGAATCCAGCAAGCGGTCACTCATGGCCGGGTTGACTTTTCTCTCCAGCAGGTTGCGTGCGGCAAAGGCGTAGAGTGAAGACCTGTTGATCGGGTTCTTGAATTGACGAACATAGCCTGCGGCATTTTCCAGGCTGTCTGAGGCGGAGAGGTTGGTGACAGCCAGTGCGATTTTATGGAAGGCGGCGGCCCGCACTACCCCGTTGGCGTTCCGGAGGAGATTGGACAATTTGGCCTTGTTGATCTTTCCGTAGTAGGCTAGCCCCCGGCTTATATCTTGGTCATGAAAAGCCTGTCGTGCCAGGTGGAAATAGAGCAGGTTAAGATCCAAATTGCCGGAAGCCGATCGCTTACTAAGCACTTCCTCCAGCCGACCCAGTGTTTTGGGGTCAGGGGCAAAGCACACACCATCGACCCCGTTCGCAAACAGGGTTATGTCCAATTCAATATTCTCCAGCCAACGTGTAAAATAGGTAAGCTCCTGGTCGGAATAGTAGCGGTTCAGCAAGTCGGCTTGCAAGAGGTACTCAATGAAGAGGGCGCTCGTGTAATAGCCGTCAATGTTTCTTGGTTCAAGTACGGAAAACCCAGCCCGGTAGTCTGGGTAAAGGAAAAGGAAATTGCGCGGTCCCTGAATGGCATCAATATCATTGGTATTGGCCATGCGAATCTCTTCAAGGAGATACGAGGGATCAACGCGTTGATAAAAGAGGAATGCCGTATCAAGCTTTTGAAAAATCAAAGTTTTTTCAGCCTCGCCACGCAAGATGCGAAGGTTGCCCCTGAGCATACCTTCGTCTTTGTACGACAACGCAAGCAGGAAATTCTGCTCATTGCTTGACTTAATCGTTTCCCGGATGGTCTTCCGATAGCGGTCAAAGACATAGGCCAATGCCGGCTCGTCGCTCTGTTGGCAGTTTAAGTTTCGCAGCGTTCCGCCCCCAAACTCGTTCAGGTCGCCGGTTAAATTGGCGGAAGCCAGGTCACGGCCTATGAGCCGCTGAAAAAACTCAACCTCACTGATCTTCTTCCGTGCACAATATCCTTCGATGAAGGCGTCCAGTGCTTCTGAATGGTCGTAGACGTAGAAGATCATGGCAATATTGGTGGCATTGTCGACGGAAGCCCCATAGTCATTGCCGAAATAATTCTGATTGTATGCCAGCAGCGAGTCTATACACTGAAGTGCCGTGCTGGTATTGCCTTCGGCAGCATAGAGGTAAGCCAGTTGCTGGTAGAGTCCATTGAACTTGAATCCATAATTATAGTCGCCGCGTTCAGCCAGGTTGTCCACGGCATAGGCTTTGAGTACCCAGGGCGATCGTTGCTGGTTTTCAAATGGCGAAAGGATATGAAGCAGTTGCTTGCGGTCAGTTTCCCCTAGGGCCTTATGATGAATCGCGTTTTCCAGGGCGGCGTTCAGGTGGTTGATTTCCTTGAACCCTTCCGGCTGCGTGTTTAAAATATGCATAACCAAATCACCTGAGAAACTGGCGACCTGTGTACGAAGTTGGCGAAGGGCGCTGGTGTCAATATAAACGGAAGCCAGGGCAACACCATTCCTTAGGTAGTTGGTGTTATTCAGCAGCAATGTCAATTGTTGAACATTAGCCTTCTTGTATGGATACGTTGAAAGGTGATGCTCCGCCTGGGAGATGGCTTGCAGCATTTCACTGGCAGGCTGACCCTGTCCGAAGAAGGCAAGAGCGCCCGCAACACGGCTGGTCACATAGGACTTGGTTAGCGTGTCCGGGATGTGGTCGAGGATTTCCTCCAGTGTGGAATTTCCCGACAAGATCTGTTCGATAAGTAAAGTTGATTTGTCGTAGAAGTTGACTTTTGGACTTAATGCCAGGCGGAAGATATCCGACTTCATACTTTCCAGGATATAGCCGTTCTGCCGTTTGAAGTAATTGCTGGCCGCAAAGGAGCTCAATACCAACAAGCCGATAATCCCCAAACCGGCGGCGATGCGTCCCGGGCCGTACTTCATTACGGTGCGTGTCACCAGGTGCTTGCGTATGCTACGCCGGATAAACTCATCAGCATGAGCGAGGATGACTTTAGCTTTCTCCAGCTTTTTGGACTGATCAGTATCTTCGGGCAGGTAACGGGCAATCCACCATGCGTTGGGTTTGACTTTCGTGTACCAGTTTTCAAAGTAGGTGAGAGGCCCGATAGACAGCAGGAAGCCATTTGATTTTCCACTATCCACCCAGCGGTTGAGCTGCTTTTCGAAATCCAATGAGATGGTATAGTTTTCAAATTCCTCGTTGGCCCAAGTCTCCAGGTATTCCCAGTTCCGGATCAGGCTTTCGTGGGTAATGTCCAACACATCATCCGGGTGTAGGGTGGTTGACTTGGGGTCGTCAGTAACAAATGGCCGGATGAACGTGTTGCCAGGTTCGCGGAAGCCCTGTAGAACATGTCCAACCGTCGCAGTGCTGATGTCGGGCAGGTTGAGGAGGTGCGTGATTTCCGCCAGGGTCATGCGGTTGCGGACCGCGCGACTTTGGTCAATCTTTGTCAGGCAGGTGAATGCCGTCTTTATGATTGTTTTGGTGGTCTCATCAGAGAGAACCGACCCAGAGGTGAGCCGGTAGCTTTCTGCTGCAGACTCATAGAGCTTGTTGGCATGCGTATCCAACACGTTTTGAAGATTGGGCTCCCGGTAGAATTCCCTGATTTTTGCCGGCAGGGTATCAAACCATTTCTTAAAACGCGTGGCTTGGTCATCCGGCAGCTCGGAAGGGCTCATTCCACCAACCATGGCGTAGTGGAGGAGATCCATCTCTTCCTTGCCTTTGGCGGCGGCATGCCAGATTTGATTAAGGGCATGCTGAAGAATTGGAAGTTGATCAACGCCTTCGGCGATGTCGTGGATCAGGCGCTCTGTAAGACGGCGGGTGATTCGATTGCCACTCAGGGTAGCTGGTTCCTCGATCACTTGCTGTAGCTGTGTCCGATTGAGTCGGGGAACAAAGAACTGAGAGAACCCGATGTATTCAGGGAGCGAACGGAATGCTGCGCACTGTCCGATATAATCGGAGCGCATCGTGAAGATCACATAAATAGGCAGGTCTTGCTCGAGCGCGATGCGGGCGGTTTCCAATAGAAGGTTCAAGACAAGGTTGGAATCGCGTGAAGGCACACCACGGTGGTAGTTCTCCGGATTGGTAAAGAATTCTTCAAACTGGTCTACCAGGATAATCAGGTTGGCAGCCCTTCGCTTGAGGGTGTTCCGCTGCTGGTCGTCGGCCTGCTGCCATTCAACCGACTCCATGTCGGGATAAAGCGGGGAATTCTTATATAAGTCAGCCAGTGCCGAAAACCCATGCTGGAGTTCTGACTCTGCGGTGGCCGGGTTGGGAATATCCAACTGCTTTGCGATGGCGTGGGCGAGGTTTCTGAACGGAGTTCGCTCGGGTCGGAAGTCGGCCACACACCATTGGCTGAACTTAGATTTCAGGAATCCGGCACGGGCATTTGGGATAATCCCCGCATAGACCAACGAAGACTTCCCATCACCAGAGGCTCCCGTCAGCATCAGGAACTTCTGACGCTGCAGCTGCTCGGTGGCCATGGCGATATGCTCCTCACGGCCTTTGAAGTACAGCGACTCCTCTTCCGTAAAGGAACGCAGACCGGTATAGGGACATATCTGGTAATCTTCGAACATGCGTGTGATGAAGCGTGGGTGGCGGCGAGGATTTTTATTTCAACTCGATGACGGTGGTATACACCTTCTTCACCTCGTCCGGAATGTTTTCTTTGGGTATAATGCTGGAGACCACCTTGGGCGCTTTGAAATTACGGGCCATGTTGCTCTTGGGATCATCTTCTCCAACCAGGAAGAGCGGCGTGGGAGAGGAAGCGCCGCCCACCTGTTTCCATATCTGTTTGATGAAAGGCAATGCCCAGTCGGCGGCATACTTGAAATAGATGACAGCAAGTTTGCTGCGTTGGATCTGCTGTGAGGAGATGTCGCGATAAGCGTCCTCACCGTCGGGCAGAATATTCATAATTTCCACCGGGTATTCTACGCTGAGGCGGTCGGTGATTATCTTAGCGTCAAACTCATCCTGCTGATTGAAGATGAAGAAGATATCCGTGTCTTTCGAATCGTAGGTTATGACGTCTTGTTTCATCATGACTACGCGAATATCATCTACGAGCTGCATAGGGCCTGGACTATTGGAGAACATCATGTTCTTGGTGATGTTGTTCCTGATTTGCTTAATGAAGTTCTGCTGGGCAGGTTTCATGGCCTCAGTATCCGGGACTTGCCAGATGAATGTGCTGAAACCTTCATCGCTGCCTAGCCGCTGGTGAGCCGCTTCAAATTGATACTGAGGGAAAGAAACCTCTTCATCTTTCTCAAACCGACGCCCAAATTCTCCGCTGAGCATATGCAATGAACAGGTGCATTTACCCATCTCTTCGGTGGCTCTTGCTTTAAAGGTTTCGTCATCGGCAGGACAGTCAATGGCGGGCAGTACATTGAAGCCGGCCTTCTGAAGGATGATGGCCATTTCTTCGCGCTGTTCCTTCAGGTCGCCAGAGGTCCATGCTAGGTAAATGCTTGGCTTCTGGCGGTCGATCACCTGGACCCGCAGCGATGAGGGCAGCGACGTGGTGAACGTGTTTGGTGCAATGCGTCGCGCCGTAAGATCGTGGGGCACGGGTGGTGGAACTTCACCTCGCTGACCCGCCTTGATTCCTTGAACGATCTCCTTTATGGCATTGGCCAGTTTATTGATTTGGTTTCGATACAGTACGCGCGATGATCCACTGGCCAGTTCATCATCGACGGGACGCAGCGAGCGGTTGACACCTGCGTCACGATAAATGAAATCAATGGATCGAAGCGCTCCGGCCAATTCGTTTTCCAGCAGTTTGATATCCTCGGTTTCGATATCGTGAATTTTTACCGGTAGAATGCGTGAGCCAAAATTGCCATTAAGCAATTTGATCGTGCGACCAATACTGTCCCGCTCCGACTCGTCTTTAAATACCTTGAACTCTTGAACCCAGGCAAAGGAACTGGTGTCACAATAGGTTTGGGAAATGATGGGTATAAAAATCAGCGACCTGATCTTGGTGTTGATCGACTGGTCTACATGATGCGTATCCTGAAGGCCTTCTTTGGGATTCTTGTCAAAAAAGATTGTGAGTTTGTCTTTTAAGGTCGCATTCAGCTCCTGGGTGAGCTTATCCACGAACTCGGTCACCCACCCGTCGTACTTGTTGTCATTGTGTCTGTAGCTTACAAAAATGTCGTACTCGAAGCCGGGTAGTAATGACGCCATGGTGAGTATGGGGTATTTAGGCTCTTATATTAGAAAGAATTGAAGGCAAAAGCAAAAATCTACCTGTCAGAGTGTCCCACGGAGACCCCCGACCGTTTGGAGCCACATCGAGCGTGATCCTTGGCCTCACAAGGCCTTGGTTTTCTTAGGCGTGAGCAGCTTTTTCTGTAAGGTTAGATTCCGTTGACTTGCCTGCAAGGTATTCGTGGATCGCGGCGGCGGCCTTTTTGGCTTGTCCCATGGCAAGGATGACGGTCGATCCACCTGTGATGGCATCACCTGCTGCGAATACGCCCATTTTACTGGTCTGACATGTAGCAGGATCTGCGATGATAACGCCCCATTTGTTGGTGTGAATCTCAGCGTCGGTTGATGGTATGATCGGATTTACGCTGCACCCAAGCGACATGACTACCGTATCACAATCTTCAATGAAAAATTCACCGGTTGCAACGGGTTTTCTGCGCCCGGTTTCATCAGGTTCCGAAAGTGTCATCCGTTCACATTTGATTTGTTTGACGAAATTATTCTCATCCACAATAAATTCGACCGGGTTTGAAAGCCAGCGCCAGCTGATGGCTTCCTGTTCGGCATGCTTGAGTTCTTCAGACCGGGCCGGCGCTTCGTCATGGGAGCGACGGTAATAGCAAGTCACATCAGCACCAAGTCGTTTGGCTGTCCGCAGCACGTCCATGGCTGTGTTTCCTGCGCCAATGACAGCTACTTTCTTCCCGGACGAAATTGGTGTGCTGTAACGTGGAAAGTGATGAGCATCCATCAGGTAGATGCGGGTCAGATATTCATTAGCAGAGTAAACACCATTGGCGTTGGATCCCGGAACATTGAGCAGACGGGGCAACCCGGCTCCGGTGCCAATCATGACAGCATCGAAGTTTTCCTGATGAAGCAGATCTTCAATGGTGAGGACTTTTCCTATAACCATATTGTAAACAAACTGCACACCCAGCCTTGAAAGGAATTTGATGTCCTCATCGACGATGCGCAGAGGCAAACGGAAGCGGGGTATTCCATACACCATGACTCCGCCGGCACGATGGGAAGCCTCAAAGACAACGACCTCATGACCGCGGATGGTAAGCTCATAGGCAGCGGAGAGTCCCGCAGGTCCTGAGCCGATCACCGCCACCCGCTTGCCGGTTGGCATACTGATGGGTGGAATTTCCAACAAGTGATTGTTACGTTCGTAATCAGCAGCATACCGTTCGAGATTGCCAATGCCCACGGGAATGTTCTTTCTTCCAACGACGCATACTGCCTGGCATTGCTTGTCTTGTGGACATACCCGACCGCAGACTGCGGGCAGGAAGTTCGTTTCGCGAATCTTTTTCGCCGCACCCGCTACGTCACCTTTTTCAATAAGCTTGATGAATGCCGGAATATTGATGCCCACGGGGCACGCACCGATGCAGGCAGGCTTCTTGCATTGAAGACAGCGCATGGCTTCCTGGTGAGCCTGGTCGTCTGAGTACCCCATGGGTACCTCGTCAAAGTTTTTAATACGCTGAGCGGCATCGTTCAATGGCATTTCCTGGTGAGCGATGCCCATGCGTTCTCTGTTGCTGAGCGGACGAGCGATGGGAGTTGCTACTGTTGGTTCCATTATGCTTTACTGCGTTCGAAGGCAATCTTTTCTTCTTTGATGAACATTCTCTGACGCTTCATCAGGTTTTCAAAGTCGACTTTGTGGCCATCGAAGTCGGGGCCATGGAAGCAAGCGAACTTCGTTTCGCCACCCACGGTGACCCTGCATGCTCCACACATACCAGTGCCATCGACCATGATAGCGTTGAGGGATACAAATGTTGGAATGGCATCCGGTCGTGTCATCTCACTGATGGCTCTCATCATTGGCACAGGTCCGATGGCAAGGACGTAGACAATATGTTCGCGCAGGAGTATATCACGCAGTGCGTCAGTAACCATACCGCCAATGCCAGCGGAGCTGTCGTTGGTGGTGAGGATAACTTCGTCACAAACGGCTTTGAGTTCATTGACCATGATAAGACTGTCCTTGCTTCGGGCACCAACAACGCCAATAACTTTGTTTCCAATCGCTTTAATATCGCGTGCCGTAGGGATTATAGCACCTGTTCCATAGCCACCTCCAATCAGTACGCAGGTTCCTGAATTGACCGGCATGGATGACCGCTCTCCCAAGGGTCCCACAACGTCTTCAAAAGCATCGCCGACGTTCATTGCATTGATTTCAGTTGTTGTCTTCCCTACAGCTGAGACAATGATGTCGATGGTGCCCTTTTCTCTGTCCCAGTTGCAGATTGACAGTGGGATGCACTCGCTGAAGATGTGTGGACGTACGATCACAAACTGACCCGCTTCAATGCGCCGAGCAATCAACGGTGTGTCCAGTGAAATATGATATGTATTGGGGCACAACAGCCGCTTGGAAAGAATCTTGAAGCTCTGAACATAACGTCGAACTGGTATGGACTCCTGGTTGAAGTAGGGGAGAAAATCCTCAGCCTCCCGACGGACGATAAAGTCGCGATCCCAATTGTGATGGTCATCCCGGCCTGTAATGGAAAGAAAAGCCTTGTAAGTCTTTTTTTCATTCTCCTCCGATAGCAGTCCTTTCCTCAGCAGTTTACCCAGCGTGCGAGCTGCATTTTTTCTGACCAGGCCTTGCGTATGAGATAAGAAACGGAAGCAGGTATTGAAAATAAAGGATCGAAGTTCATCGCTGAAAGCGGAGGAAGGAAGATTCTGTGCGAACCTGCCGACCGTGTGCAGCGCTGCCGAGGTTACCTGGTGATTGACATGCTGGGCCACACTAAGTACGAAAGGGACTGTAGTGGTGGCTTCCGGTATCTTGAAATAGGAAAGTGCCTGCAGATGGTTGATCAGGTTGTGATTGCGATCGCGATACTCGGCAAGTTTAGGGATGAGGTAGTTGAGACCTTCCGTACCGTTTCGTGCCAGCGCTTTTCCGATATACACCGCTGTTTCACTGTCTGCTTCGATGAGGTGTTTGAGTAAGAGAGGAATCATTTCGGGGCCGAACTTGGCGATCCTCTTTCCCGCTCTTACAGCCACCTTAGGCATAGAGGAAGAGTGGGTATGATGGGCGTGGGCAAATACTTCAAATAATGCTTCGGTAAGGCATGCCTTCTCGTCGTTGGACAGGTCCAGGAATTGTTTGGTTTGGTCAAGAGCGCGTGTGACGGACTCAACGGACCGGGGATCCAGATCCTTGACGATAGTATGAACGCGGTCGGTCATGGACTAAGCGGGTACGTAGTTGCTACCACCCGAGACTCGATTTAGGAAGTTTGTGTGACCATACTCATGATCAAAATCAGGTCCGCGGAAGGCTTTTGTAAGGAATCACTTAACTGACGGAAGTCACGCATGACCCGGCGAATGTGCACTTGCTTGGGCGGTTAGGATTCTGAAAAATGATGCTGCCTCACCAATCTGGGGTATTTTTGTTTTTGAACTGGTGACTTCATGGAGGATTGAATCTGGTTGGCCAACTTTTGACCCGCTGGTTCGTTGAATGGGTACTCCAAACAATAACCATTAAGCCGACTTATGAAACACACTACCTCATTCTTCCTATTTGCGTTTTTGGTTTTCGCGCAGTGCAGCCTTTATGCCCAGGCCATACGCTTGCCTGACGGCGGTGTAAACCCAAAGCGAATGCTGGGTACCCGCGTAGGGGTTACTGACATTGAAATCAACTGGAATGCCCCCGGTGTGAAGGGTCGGGAAGGCAAAATCTGGGGCACGCCAGTGGCTTACTACGGTTTCAGTGTACTCGGATTTGGTTCCGACATGGAGTCACCGTGGCGAGCCGGCGCGAATGAAAGCACGACCATCACTTTCTCCACCGATGTAAAAATCAACGGCAAGCGACTTGCCGCCGGAACGTATGGATTCTTCATAGCGGTTTATGCCGACTCATGCACGCTTATCTTTAATAAGAACACCAAGGGATGGGGGAGCTACTTCTACGACAAGAGCATGGATGTCCTCCGCGTAGGAGCACGGCAGCAGAAGGACCTGAAGGAAAGTGTGGAGCGGCTGGAATATGTTTTTGCCAACGAGACAGACCGATCTATTGAAATAGCCCTTCAATGGGAGCGGTGGCGTATTCCTTTTGTGGTCGAGGTTGATCTGATCAATACTGCGCTGACGTCCATTCGCACAGAGCTCAGCGGCGCGCTTGGCTTTGATCCGCCCAGCTTGCAGGCTGCGGCGCAATGGTGTCTGGCGAATCAGGTCAACTACGAAGAAGCACTTGGATGGATCAACCGTGCTACAGATCCCAACCTGGGCGCGGTGAAATCGTTCGCGGCGCTTTCAACAAAGGCTGACCTTCTTTCAAGGCTCAATCGCCAGGCCGAGTCAGACAAGATCATGGTATCGGCGCTTGAGAGTGCTTCCGCACTGGAGATGCATCAATACGGACGTCGTTTACTGAACGAGAAGAAGACCAAAGAGGCGATGGCCATTTTTGAACGGAACTTCAAGCAAAACAAGGGGGCCTGGCCAACACACGTTGGAATGATGCGTGGGTATTCGGCAACAGGCGACTTGAAGAAAGCGTTGGAGCACGCGAAGCTGGCCATGGCGCAGGCTCCGGATGACCTCAACAAACGAAGCCTGGAGCAGGCTGTGAAGACGCTGGAGTCAGGCAAGGCGATTTGAAACAACTCCTTGTCACTGAGAAGTAACCAATCAACGAACTAACTCGCTACTTCAATCCTTACCTTAGTCTTCTTCAACTTCTCATTCTTGATGGTCCCAAGTACTTTGCCAACCATCGAGCGTCGGATGCAGGCGTAGGAAGAAAAGTCTAGCGTGGTAATGAGTCCTATGTCTTCCGGTCGAAGACCACCCTTTTTCGTGAGCAAACCGACAATATCTCCCTTGCTGATTTTGTCTTTCTTGCCCGCGCTGAAGTAAAGACACTCATAGTTCGGTGGCGGAGGAAATTTCAAAGCCTTGTCGAGGACCCGTTCGGGGATGTTTTTGTCCATATAATCTGGAAGCTTCTCATCGTTGGCCAGTATAAGGTAGGCCTGCCCATCTGCGTGCATTCTCGCGGTACGGCCGTTGCGATGCATGAAGGCTTCCTCCTTGGGAGGCAACTGGTAGTGGACGATGTGCCTGATTTCGGGAATATCCAAACCACGTGAAGCGAGGTCGGTTGCGATGAGTACATTGTGTGCTCCACCTCGATACTTGATCAGGTTCTTTTCGCGGTCGATTTGCTCGATGGCCCCATGCAGGATACCATGGGCGAACTGGTGTTGCGTGAGCAATGCACTGATACGCTCTACAGCCTCGCGGTGGTTGCAGAAAACCAAAGTTACTTCCTGGTTAAAGCTGGCCACCAGTTTCATCAGGGTCTCCACCTTATCGATGCTCTTGGTGTGAACGATGCTGATTTTCAATTTTGAAGCAGCCTCGTCAAGAAGGAAGTTGACGGTCTCCGGACGGGTAAAGGGGATAAAGTCCGGCCAATCATGCGCGCGTGTCGCCGACGTCAGGATGTGTCGCTGCCGTCCGCTCAGCGCTTTAAAGATCAAACCCAATGAATCCTGAAATCCCATCTGCAGCGACTTGTCAAACTCATCCAGCACCACGATTTTCACTGTGCGTGCGTTGAACGATTTTCGAAAAATATGGTCGGCAAGCCTCCCTGGTGTTCCGATGATCACGGCTGGCGCTTCACTTAAACTATTTTGCTCAACGATCATGGAATGTCCTCCATAACAGCAGCTCACCTTGTAGCCTGACTTCATGGAGCGAAAAACTTGCTCAATCTGCAAAGCCAGTTCGCGCGATGGTGCCACAATCAAAGCCTGAACCCCCGGGGAAGCAGAGGACAGCTGCTGCACAATGGGTATTAAGAACGCGAGTGTCTTCCCGGACCCGGTGGGGGCCAGCAGCATCAGATTCGGTGAACTGGCCGCTTTCTGAATGGCAGCCTCTTGCATTGGATTCAGGCTGGCAATGGAGAGATTCTGGAGAATTTCAGCAGTGGCCTCTTTCAGGATAGATGTCATCGCGCAAGTTAGCTCAAAATAAGCTGCCCTTGCTGGTTGCGTGGTGATTCAGCGAGCACTGCTCTTTCCAAAAAAATCACCTTGATTCCATGTCGGCCGTGGGATGGTATTGGCTACTGAATAACTGATTAGAAAATTCAGTTGCACATACTTTCTCGCCGCCTCAAAATCAAATGTATCGTTCAACTCATCAGATGGTCGATGGTAGCTTGCATCTCGCCATTTCTTGGTGAACGCTACAAGGTCAAAGGCGTTGTCCTTGGTCAGCGATCCATACTTGATATGAAGTGCGGGGATACCTTGAAGTACGAAGCTGTATTGATCACTGCGCACAAATCTGTTCTCTTCCGGCATTGGATCCTGCTGACGGACAATACCCAGTTGCTGGCAGGCAAAATCTACATTGTTGACAAGGCTTGAATGTTCAGCACCAAGTGGAACCACAGAAAGCAGGGGTGCGATCACGGTAGGCATATCGGTATTCACATTCGCCACAATCTGCGATTTTGGTACGGTGGGATTTCCCGCAAAATAGGCGGAGCCCAATAGACCCATCTCTTCGGCGGTTACCATCACGATCAGGACAGACCGTTTGGGACGGGCACTCTGCTGATAAATACGCCCGATTTCAATCAGCGATGCCACCCCTGAAGCATTGTCATGTGCGCCGTTGTAAATGGAATCGCCCTTAACCGGGACGCCAATCCCAACATGATCGAGGTGTGCAGTATGAATGACGTATTCTTCTTTCAACTTCTTGTCAGAACCAGTAACCTTACCTACTACATTTTGTGTTTCGATATCTGTGAAGGTTGTTTTATAGCTTAGTTTTATTGAAATGTTTAGGGGGACGGGTTTAGGATTTCCCTTCACAAGTTCATCCAGCGTTTGATTCAGGCTTCTGTCCGAATTGAAAAAGAGTCGTTGCAGTGTCTTGTATGTTGCATAGGTGACGGTCTGCAATCCGTCAACGGCAGAACGTCCGTAGGCTGCTGTCTTATCCGGGTTCATGGCGACGGTCGCCCTGGGGGCAGGAATCCTGCCGGTTGGTGTGCGTGAGGCAATCATGATGCCAGCCGCTCCTTTTTGTGAGGCTACTTCCAACTTCGAGCCGGCGCTTCCAAAATGAGAAACGAGTGTAGAAGTCAGACCCAGATGCTGCGGAGACCCACTCAACACAACCACAAACTTTCCTTTGACATCGATACCATCATAGTCGGAGTATTTGCCAGGTATATCGATGCCGTAACCGACGAAGACCATTGGAGCCTCAAGGTTAGTTTCGTTCCTTAAGAAGGAAGGCATCAGGACAATTTCATTGCCAGGCTTCAAGGTGTCCGCGTTGCCTGACTTGTCGCGCAATACGGCAACAGCAGAAGTAGGGTCTGTCGATGCCTGACGAATGATCAATCCTTGCGTAAAGCCACCTTTGTCACCTGCGGGCGTCAATCCGATTTCTTTGAACTGATTGATAACATATTCGACGGCCATGCGATACCCTTCTGTGCCGGGCTTTCTTCCTTTCAGTTTATCGTCCGCCAGATAGGCAATGTGGTTTCGGATCTTCTCTTTGCTGACCTTTTCAAGCGCTGCTTGTGTTCGTGTGTCGATTTTTACTTTTTGTGAAAATGAAATCATGGATGCCAGCAGAAGAATCGATGTAACGACTGCTTTCTTGGGGGTATTAAATTCGAATAGAGGTGCCATTGGTCAAAAAATTGTTGTTCAAGATTACTTTCAAATACTCAACTATTCAAGTGACATTATGCAATGTAAGAGCGATTTATTTCTTTGATTGACGCTGTCCCAGCTTGTCCCATCACCATATAAAGCTCATCGCGAAGAATCTGCAGTACAGCCTCCACGCCCTCCTGACCAAAGGAAGCAAGTCCCCAAATGTAGGGTCGGCCAATACCAATACCGTCGGCGCCCATCGCCAGTGCTTTGAAAATGTCGGTCCCCCGTCGAAAGCCTCCATCAATCAATACGGGGATCTTTTTGTTGATGACGGCAGCAATTTCCGGCAGTGACTCGAGGGTTCCACGACCTGTTTCGCTGGCGCGGCCTCCGTGGTTGGAAATGATGATGCCATCGACGCCGTGCTGAAGGGACAATTGTGCATCTTCAGCAGTCTCTATGCCTTTGATGACCAGCTTCAGCTTCGTAGAGGCTTTGAGTTTGTCGACATAGTCCCAGGTGAGCTTTTCTTCGAATTCAATACCCGCCTTTTTGGAGACCATGGGTTTCCGCTCAAACCGGTTCTCGGAATGGCATTTGGAACAGTCCCGGGTGTCGATGCGGGACATACGCTCCAGGGTAAGGCGGTTGCTGCCGGCGGCAAGGTCAACGGTAAGAACGAGAACCTCCGACCCCGAGTCTTCCGCTCTTCGAATCATGTCTTTCGTGGCATCCCAGTCGTTGAGTGGATAGAGTTGGTACCACACCGGTGCGCCCCGCTCTTTTGTTACGTCCTCAATGGATGTTGTAGTCACTGTAGAAAGAACCATCAGGTGGTCCTTCGCTTTGGCAGCACGTGCGGTTGCCAGTTCTCCGTCTTCGTGAAAAGCGCGCTGGCTGCTCAGAGGTGTTAAGTAAATCGGTGTAGGGTATTCTCGACCAAATAGGGTCACGCGCATATCGACGTTTGTCGGATCGATGAGTCTTCGCATCCTCAACTTGACTTGGTCAAACGCATCCCGGTTGGCCTGAAGCGTTCTGTCGCCGTCAACACCAGTAGCGAGGTATCCATAATGCGCAGTAGGAAGCTTGCTCTTGGCCAGTTTTTCAAAATCAAAGACGTCCAGAGCATCAGAAGCCTGCTCAATGAGATCGGAAAGCGCCTTCGTTGCCTCAGTTTTTTCTTGCGGTGTCGAACAAGATGTAAGGGAAAGAAGGGGGCTCCCGAGCAGAAATTTGAGCAAGAGTCTCCGATGTTCTATTTGCGAAGTATTTCTCATTTCAATTTTTGGGTCGTAAAAGGACTATAAATGATGCGAGCGGACTTCCTCAATGTTTGCTGGCCGATAGGAGTGTATTGAGAACGGCCTGCATGGACTTCAATGTTGTTTCGGTTCCGGGGGTACCCATGAGGTTCTTTAACTCAAATGGATCATTTTGCAGATCATACAATTCATCCATCCCCTGAAGCTCTTCATAGCGAATGTATTTGTAGCGTTCGGTCCTGACAGCTTTATAGCCCATCTTGAACATCCTTGGAAAGACGGTGTCGCTATAATATTCGATGAGGATGGACGTTCGCCAATCGGCAACCGGACCTTTGAAAAGCGGGACCAGGGACTTGCCATCGCGGGGGGTGGAGGAGGATGCGCCGGCAAGGTCCAGCAACGTGGGTGCAAGGTCAATGCTTTGTACCATGCTTGAAGAAGAGGCTCCAGGTTGAATGACTCTTGGATAGCGGATCAGTAGCGGTATCCTAATCGACTCCTCATACGCCAGTCTTCGCTCGTAGTCCAGTCCGTGCTCTCCATACCAATAACCATGGTCGCTGGTGAATACGATAATGGTATTGTCGAGTTGCCCAAGAGTTGTTAGCGAGTTCATGATTCTGTTCAAACTCTCATCCACGGCCATCAGCATTTCAGCACGGTCGCGGATGGTTTGCTCGGCCGTAGCCGTTTGCGGACCCAGTGGGGGCAGATCCCCGATTTTCCGTAGCAGCGCCGGTTTGTCGACGGGTGGTATGCCATGGTTGGGCCTTCGTTTGAATACAGCCGATGCATACATCCCCTTGTGGCGATCCGCTGCGATGAAGCCCCCTTCACCAATATCGACGGCGGAACCATCGTCTCGTTGGATCAAATTGGGATGTAGGGCCTTGTGAGAAAGATAAACCAGGAAGGGTGCCGATCGCCTTTTCTCCATGAACTGAATAACCTGGTCGGTGAGAATATCAGTAACGTAACCTTTGATGACTTGACGGTTGCCATTGATATTGAGGTTTGGGTCTGTAGCTTCGCCTTGACCTTTTAATGATACCCAGTGATCAAACCCGGGTCGCTGGGAATCATCATTGCCCATGTGCCACTTTCCGAAGAACGCTGTCTCGTAACCTGCTGCGTCCAGCGCGCGAGGGAAAGTTTGCAATTGGTGACTTTGCGCATTGCGAGCTGTATTATCGGTAATCCCATTGGTATGAGCGTACTGGCCGGTGAGAAAGTTCGCGCGACTGGGAGAGCAAAGTGGTGTTGTGCAAAATGCGTTGCTGAATGTAATACCCTCAATGGCCACCCTGTCAATGGCTGGCGTCTTGATGTAGGCGTGACCTGCTTTGCCGTATTCATCCCAACGCATATCATCAACCAGCACCACGACGATATTGGGCTGCGCCGGTGAACAGAAACTGGTGACTTCAAATGCAAGAAGCAGGAGCAGGTACTTGTTCATAAGCAGTGTGTTTGCATCATCATGACGGCGATAGTATTTATCAATCGAGAACTTCGCAGACTGTCAGCGGGCTATTCTTATTCTTCAGTACAACATCTCCTACCTTCTTGCATTGAAATGAATCCTTGATTTTGCTGTGAGCAGATTCAGGAATGAGGATCTGACCGGGTTTTGCGAAGCTTTGCAGACGCTGAGCAGTGTTGACCACATCGCCAATGACTGTGTAATCAAGTCGTTTGAGTGAACCGGAACCAATATTTCCACAGACCATTTCACCGCTGTTGATGCCTATTGAAACATGAGGTGTGTAGTTGGTTTCTTTGGGAAGCTCTTCGATACGTTTCCGAATGGCCAGGGACGCTTCTATGGCGCGATCGAGATGATATTGGCCCTTGAAAACAGCCATCACGCAATCGCCCATAAACTTATCAACGATTCCGTTTTGCTTAATGATCTCCCGGACGATCAACTCAAAATAGCGGTTCAATAGTTTGACTACCGTATCAGGCGACTCCTTTTCACTGATTTGAGTGAAACCACAGATATCAACGAAGGCCACCGTAGCCTCGATCGTTTCGCTGGCCATCAACGACTGCTCATATTCCCGTGTGCCCATAAATTGGAGCACATTGGAGTCGACGTACATCTTGAGGATATTGTTTTCTTTAATCGCCTGGAGTGTATCCCTCATCTGGTTGACATGGCGGATCGTTTTCTCCATCGTCACCTCCAGGTCTTCAAAGTTGACCGGTTTTGTCACGAAGTCGAACGCACCACGGTTCATGGCCGTGCGGATGTTATCCATATCACCATATGCAGAGACCATTACGGTGCGCGAGAGTGGAGCGAGTTCATTGAGTTTGGTGAGTAGGGTAAGCCCATCCATTTCTGGCATGTTGATATCGCTAAGGATGATGGCGATGTCAGGATGTTCCTGCATTTTGGTCAGGGCATCCACACCATTGATGGCGAAAACGAATGTGTAATGCTGGTCCCTGATCTTTTGACGGAATTTCTGCCGGATCAGGACCTCCAAGTCTGGCTCATCATCGGCTACAAGGATCTTTGTCATCAGCCGATCAGGTTTAGCTTTTGTTTTAGTACATTGAAATCGACCGGCTTGGTAAGAAAATCGTCAGCGCCAAGCTCTTTGGCTATTCGCAGATTTTCCGAATCGCCATATGCCGTGATCATCATCACGACGGGGGGAGGTTTCAAGTATTTCTTTTTAAGCTGCTCCAATAACTGGAAACCGTTCATGCCGGGCATGTTGATGTCAGAAAGTATAAGTACAGCTTCATGCTCCATTCGGCTCATGCAGACCAGGGCTTCTTCCCCGGAGAATGCAAAGAAGAACTCCACCCGTTTTTCACGGATCTCTTTTCGAAATCGCTGTTCAAACAATGTCTGGATATCCTGCTCGTCGTCTACTACAAGGACTTTCATGATTATTGGTTAGGAATTGTTATGGTGAATGATGTGCCCTCTCCTTGGCTGGTTTCAACCTCAATTTTTCCGCCATGGCCTTTCGTCACAATATCGTAACTCATGCTCAGACCCAGGCCGGTACCATGGCCGGATGGTTTGGTTGTAAAGAAGGGTTGAAAGATCTTGTCGACGATACTTTGTGGGATACCATTCCCGTTGTCATGAACAGAAATCTTAATCCCGTTGCCAAGTCTCCGGGTGGAAACAGTCACCGTAGGTTCATATCCGTTTTGCGCCGACTTTTTCTTTTCAGTAACCGCGTAGAAGCCGTTGGTGATCAGATTGAGGATAACCCTGCCCAAATCCTGCGGTACTACATTGACTTTTCCTAGTCCAGGATCAAGGTCCGTTTTCATGGTTGCGTTAAACGATTTGTCTTTGGCGCGCAGTCCGTGGTAGGCGAGACGCAGGTATTCATCAGCAAGCGCGTTGATGTCTGTAGGCTCTTTCAGGCCACTGCTGGCACGGCTATGCTGCAGCATCCCCTTAACGATGGCGTCGGCGCGCTTTCCATGGAATACAATCTTGCTTTCATTTTCTGCAATGGAGGCGGCAATGGATTTTGCTTCTTCGGTGTCTCCTTTCGCCAAGGCTGTATTCATTTCCGCGATGAGCTCAGCGTTCACCTCCGAGAAGTTATTGACGAAGTTCAAGGGATTTTGGATCTCATGGGCAACGCCGGCTGTGAGTTCCCCCAGACTCGCCATTTTTTCGGACTGAACCAGTTGAGCCTGAGTGGATTTAAGTTGGTCGTAGGCCTTCTCTATGTTTTGTTTTGCTTTTTGCTTCGTCTGGTTATTCCTGTAGAGGAAGAAGGCAATGACGAACAGCGTAAAGGTACTGCCCAGGAGAATATTGGTTCTCAGTTGGACTTGAAACTCTTTTTTTGCCCCTTCAATTTCATTGACTCGCTGCTGTTCGTCATAGTCGATGTTTTGAAACTGTTGAGCCTGCTTGGCATTGAATGTCTCTCTGTTGATTTGGATGATCAGGGATTGGTACTTAACCGTGCTGTCAATATTACTATTCTTGTAAATATCAACAAGAGCGGTATAGCATCGCAAGGACAAGTCGGGAGCATTAAGGTAGTTGGCCACACTCAGCGCATGACGGATATGATATAGGCTGGAATCGACTTGGCCGGAAATCTTGTAGAGGGCTGCCAATTCGAGATCGCTGGCGGCGGCACCCCTGAAGTAGTTATTCTCCTGACTTTCGACCAGGGATTTTTTGAAGAGGTCCTTGGCGGTTTCTGGATCTTTCAAATTCAAGTACAGGCGCCCCATATTCAACAGTATACTGCCTAAGTATTGTTTATCGTTCGATTGCAATGCCAGTTCACGGCCTGTCTGAAAACTTTGCAGGGCAGAGTCCAATTCATTCAGGAACATATAAGTCCTGCCCAGAGTGATGTAATTAATGATGAGAATTGGCATGTTCCCAGATTCTTTGGCGAGTGGGACACCGGCGCGTATGTAGCTCAGCGCCTTCTTATAGTTCTGAGAATTGCTGTACAGAATGGCGGCAAATTGTATCACCTTGCTCTGCACGGATAGTCGCTGCATGCGGGCGGGGGCATGTCGATCCAGATATTCATCATAGGGCGGTATCGTGGCTGGAAGGATGACATCTTCGGTCGCGGGATCCTCAGCAAGGGCAATGGCCTTCAGAAGAACCTGTAGGGATCGGGGATAGTTTCCCTGGTTTAGCAGGGCATAGCCAAGTTCACCCAACGCAGAGGATTCCTCCAGGGGAAGCTTAAGTTTCAATGCCTGCGTCAGCATGATGTCGGCATATCGATACGTACTGTCCGGGTTGATTTCTTTGTATATCCGGGCGATTCTCCCGGCGAGAACCAACCGCATGGTATCGTTCTTTTCAGTCTCGAATTCTCTCTTTACGCTATCAAGGTCATGCTGTTGTGCCGAAACCGTAGTTACGGCCATTAGGCAGATCGCCGGGAGAATGAATCGCAATGACATCATTTGCTGTTAAGTCCTGATCCTGGCATTCGATAAAGATAGATAAGGTAATGCAATTTGCGTAAATCCGGCCATTCAGGATGAGAGGGCACGAATTCAGGCGAGGCATGGGACTTCGCAGGCTTTACAAAAAAAATAGTTTGAAAATTGGCCATTGGAATAGATATTTAAGGGGCAAACAGCTCAATTCAATTTCTTGATCGGCCGATTAACTCCCTTCAAATGAAAAGCAAAAAGGAAAAACCCAAACAGGATCGTCGTTTGTTTCTTGGTTCGCTGGCATCGGGTGCCGCCGCTTTCGGAATGGCCACGCTCGGGGTTTCAGTCCCCGCCGAGGCGACTGAAGTTCCTCTTCAGAATCCTGAGCTGGAAGCCTGGTTCGATAAGATCAAAGGCAAGCACAAGATGGTGTTTGATGTTACCCGGCCGCACGAGATATTTCCCTTTGCCTGGCCGCGGGTATTCCTGAATTCCAATGTTGCTACGGGTACAGCGGAAAAGGACTGCAGCGTAGTGGTTGTATTACGGCACGAGGCGACCGGATATGCGTTTGACGACCGTATCTGGGAGAAATACAAGTTTGGCGACATGTTCAAAGCCAATGATCCGGCTACGAAGGCGGCTGCCCTGCGCAATCCATTTTCGAACCCTCAGCCGGAGGAATACAAGGTACCCGGCGTAGGCGCAATTGCTATTGGTATCAACCAACTCCAGGCCAGCGGCGTCATGTTCTGCGCTTGCAACACCGCCATGACCAAGGCCTCGGCCGTGTTGGGTAAGAATATGAACCTGGATCCCGCGGAAGTGAAGAAGGATATGCTTTCGGGACTCCTTCCCGGTATTCAGGTGGTTCCTTCTGGTGTTTGGGCTTTGGGTCGGGCACAGGAGCGGGGATGTGGGTATTGCTTCACGGGATGAGTCAACGGACTGAAGTCCGCAGTTACAAGATGTGCGAGGCTATGCCTCTAAGTTCTGTCAAGAATGGTTCATACGTCTCCGAGAGCCGTAGACTCGATCGATTTTGTAACAATTGGGCCATTTTAGAATTCAATATTGCACAAACTTATTTTTTTGCTTGGACGTTTCTGCAAGGTGCTTCTGACGAAGCAAAAAAGCTGTCCGGTGCTCTCCGGTATGACTCCATCCTGGTGGCATGACTATATAAAGGAGTTTATTGAGCAGTCCTGGTGCAGCGATGATATCCTTGGCGAGAAAGTAAAACTCGCCGAAGTACACATCCAGGAAATTCTTTGTGTTGATTGTACGGGTAATGCCGTATTCGATTGGGAATGTGCGTTGCTCAGGCTGGTAGGTCTTGAAGATCCGGTCCCACACGTTAAGTAGGTTACAGAAGTTGGTATCCATGTACAGTGGGTTCCGCGCATGGTGCACACGATGGTGGGAGGGAGTGAGAATAAGGTTGCCCAGGAATCCAAACCGTGTGTCCTTCATGAAGTTCTCACCCACATGAATGAAGCCACCCCAAGTACCGTCGACGAACATGATAGCAAAAAGCATGACCGGGTCTACGCCGAGTACAATACAAATGCTTGTTCGAATGAAATCGGCGTACGGTGCTTCCAGAATAAAGTGTGCATAGGTTACCGACAGATTCATCGCCTCGGGCGCGTGGTGGGTAGAATGCAGACACCAGAAGAGCCTGACTTTGTGCGCGAGGTAATGATAAATGAAGTGAGAAAATTCCCAAACCACATACCCTACAATGAACCCGTACCAGGTCAATGGAAGGCTCATGATGGCATAGGGCTGTAGCCACGCAATGCAGAATCCAATCACACCCAAGGAAATGTACCGGCCGAGAACCCGGTTGAACACGTAGGTGAAGAGGGGAATCCGATACTCCGCCGCATGAAACTTCCGGTGGAGGAATGCCATTCCGATCTCGACAATTATAATGAAGGGAATGAGCGGTGAAATTGCTTTCGTGACCCCTCCCCAAGTGCTCAGGGAGCTGTAGTCGCCCGATTGGATCAACTCTATGAGCCCGCTAATGGAAAAGAAGGCCAGTAATTCGTCTCTAAGTAGTTCGAGAAAGTACATACTGTTTATTCTCTGTGCCCCTCTGTGCTACCTCTGTGTAACTCTGTGGAATAGCTTTGGTTTCGCAGAGTTGCGCAGAGAAAGACACAGAGGTTCGCAGAGGCTATTTCCATTGAAAATCCCAGATTGGAGTTGCACCCAGCAGATGCTCTACAAAATAGTTCCACCGTTTCTTTGTGAAGTAGTACTGTTGTGGGCCCGTGTACCCGTGTTTTTGGCTGGGAAAGATCAGCATATCAAATTGCTTGTCCGCCCGGACCAGCATTTCTGCCAGCTTGAACGTCGCTGAGGGGTTCACATTCTCATCAATCCCGCCATGGGTGATGAGCAACTTGCCTTTGAGTTTGTTGGCCATCGTGATCGTTGACTGCTGATGATAGGTAGAGTCCACCGGCCATCCCATGTACATCTCCGGCCACCAGGCTTTCTCCATGCGGAAGTCGTGATCAGCGCTGCTGGCGACGGCTACCTTATAGAAATCAGGGTATTGCATCATGGCGTGACCGGCATCATAACCGCCGGCCGAATGACCGAAGATGCCAACGCGAGTCGTATCGATCCAAGCATGCAGAGCAGAGAGCTGGCGGATAGCGCGGACATGATCCTCCAGGTTGTAACCCATTCGCTTGTACGAGTGGTTGTGAAATTCCTTCGAACGTCCGGCCGTTCCGAGCCCATCAACCATCATCACAATGAAACCAAGTTCTGCCAGCGATTGATTGTTGATACCAATACCCCGCGCAAAGGTCCGGGGTACAATTTGTCCGTGCGGACCCGTATAACTATGGTCAACGATAGGATATTTTTTGGATGCATCGAAGGTGGTCGGTTTCCAAAGCAGTCCGTAGATTGTTGATTTCCCGTCTTTACCGATGGCTGTGAACGGCTCCGGCGCTGACCACTTCATGGCGATTAATCCTGAGATGTCGGCTTTTGTCAGTTCTTGAAGGACTTTGCCTGACTTGCGGTCGCGCAGCCATGTCCGCGTCTGTTGTTGCGGTGTGGAGTACACATCGCAAATGAATTGCCGGTCAGGAGAAAGGGTTATTTCATGATTGCCTGGCTCTGAGGTAATCAGTTTCAGTCTTTTGCCGTCTATCGACACACTGTATAAGTATTGCTCATAGGGATTGCGCCCCGACTCTTTACCTGAGGCGAGAAAATAGACGAGCCCTTCTTTGGCATGAATGTCAAGTATGGAGTTTACAAAGAAGGTCCCAGTGGTCAACGGTTTAATGGCATTCGTTTTCAGGTCAATGATGTAGAGTTGCTTCCACCCGCTTTGCTCGGAGGTGAAGACAATTTTGTCCTCCTTTTCGGAGAGGAAATAGGAGAACCCATCGACGTTGGTGTCGGAAGATTCTGTAAATAGTGGCTGCTGTGTTTGCTTTACCAGGTCGACCAGAATCAAATGTCCCTTTTTGAAACCCCGATCATTATACCGGAGGAGTCCGGCGCCTGATTGTTTGAGCCATTGAAATCCATAGCCCGTTTCATGCGCCACTCGAGGCATTTCCAATTTCGTCTCCTTACCGGAAGTGATATCAAATACTATGGGCACCAGGTGAACCACTGTGGTATCGCCTGGTGAACCTCGATAATAGGAGAGGAGGCGTGCCCGGTACAGTGTATCGACACCCCAGTCGAGGAGATACATCTTTCTGCCAAAGCGCAGATCGCAGATAGAGGTTTGGATGTATCTGGAGTCGGGCGACCATTGGGCAGTAAAACGTTTCGGGCGTTCACCGTTCTCGCCTTCGATGATGTCGCTCCAGCCGTAGTAGCTGGCATACTCGTAGTTTTTGAAACCTTTGGAGCTGAGTTGCTTGACGGTTCCGTCTGTGGTTGACTTGATGTAAAGGTTGTAATTTTCGCTATAGGCGATCCACTTTCCGTCGGGTGATTTTGACTCCATGAAGTTGCGCCCTTCTTCCTTGTCATCGTTCGTCGAGATGGCCATCCCATTCCAAATGAATCGCTTGCCTTTCGCAGTGAATTCAATGCGGGAGGATTTTATATACCGGATGTTCTCCAGGGGCAGTTGCTTTGAATCTATGGTTTCGCCCAGCAAGGCACCTACCTGTGTGGCTACGACAGCATGATCAAACAACGGTTGACGCTTCAGAGGCTTGAATGTGACCAGTTGATACATCTTTTCAGTCGCCGACTGGTGGATAAACCAAAGTCCTGTGCTATCGGGCAGCCAGTTTGGTATCGTGGTTAGGTTAAAAGCTTTCTTGTTGTTTACGTTTTCCCAGAGAAAGCTGACGGCGCGAGTGTAGTCAGCTTGGGTGATGGGTTGGGCGTTCGAAAAGATGGCAATGAGTGCAAGAAGTGAAGTGGCGAGTAGATTTTTCATAAACGAGAAGTGGGTCTTTTCAAATATAGTAAATCAAAATTGAACGCTCCGTGTACCTCTGTGCTGCCTCCGTGTTACTAATAGCTCTTTGCGGCTCTGCGGCTTTGCGAGAAACAATCTCACGCAAAGGCGCTAAGACGCAAATAAGGCGCAAGGGCAACATGTTCTCGGTGTTACTGCATCTCTATACAGATTTACGCGGAGGAATTCCAGGAATAGCCAGGCTCCGATGTACTCGTGTGCTGCCTCCGTGTTACTAATAGCTCTTTGCGGCTCTGCGGCTTTGCGAGAAACCATCTCACGCAAAGGCGCTAAGACGTAAATAGGGCGCAAGGGTAACATGTTCTCGGTGTTATTGCATCTCTATACAGAGTTATGCGGAGGAATTCCACGAATAGCCATGCTCCGTGTACTCCTGTGCTGCCTCCGTGTTTCTAATAGCTCTTTGCGGCTCTGCGGCTTTGCGAGAAACCATCTCACGCAAAGGCGCTAAGACGCAAATAAGGCGCAAGGGTAACCTCGGTGTTACTGCATCTTATACAGAGCTACGCGGAGTTGCGGTGAGGAATTCAGGGTCGCGGAACAATCACCCGCAACGAAGCAGGTTGTATCTGCACATCAAAGGTCTTGGACGGTGTCCCAGGCTCTCCGTCAAGATGAATGGGCTGAACGGTGGATAGTTCAGCATGAAAGTGTCTCGCTTTGATTATTGTAACGAACCGTGATTGTTCAATTTTCCCTCGGAACATCTTGATTAGGAATGGGAGAGCTTCTGTAATGCCAACCCTTCGAATAAAACACACATCCAGGACACCATCACTTACCGATGCATCGGGAGCCACAAGCGCATTGTTTCCGAACTGAGATGCATTGGCCAACGCTACCATGAAGGCGCGATGCTTCGTTTTGTTTCCGTCGGCATCCGCTTCAATATCAAACTCTTTGTAGTTCAGGAAATCGCCAAGCACCAACTTGGCGTAACCCAGAAGGCCACGTGTTCCATCTTTGCCGAACTGGCTCGCTACATGTCCATCGAATCCAAATCCGGAAACGTTGACCGAAAGTCCGCCATTGATACGGAGCGTATCCATGGAGATAATATCGTAGTGCATCAGTTGCTTCAAGGCTTCCGACGTAATCAGTGGAACCCGCAGATGCCGGGCAAGACCGTTTCCGGAACCAGAAGGAATAATTCCCAGCGCAGTCGGCGTATTAACGAGGCTCCGCGCTACTTCATTTACTGTGCCATCGCCGCCCATGGCAAAGACACGCGCAAATTTTTGCTCTGCTGCGTGCGCGGCAAGTTCAACGGCATGTCCCCTCGTCCTGGTAAATTCAATTGTTGCTTCCAGATTGGCCGCTGAGCATGCATCGATAACTTTTCCGTCAATGCCCGGTTCAAAGCCTTTGCCTGAGTACTTATTGATGATGAAGAATACTTTTTCTGCCATACCGTTACCGCGAGGGAATTCGGATGGGTTTACTTGCCAGCTTTCTCGAGCTTATCCTGAATGTAAGCGACGGCTTGTCCGATGGTTTGCAGTTTGTCAGCATCATCGTCAGGAATCTTGATATCAAACGTCTGCTCGAACTCCATCACCAACTCCGCGTAATCGAGTGAATCGATGCCCAGATCTTTGACGAAACTAGCATCCGGTGTGATCTCGGATTCCGGGATTCCGATCTTATCGGTCAGTATGGTGGTGATTTTCTTTTGGATCGTCTGCATAGGCGCCAAATGTAGGAAAAAAGGCTAAAACTTAAGCAAGAACTCGGTGCCTTCTCCTAACCGTGACTTAACCGATATTCTTCCTTCATGCACACGCATAATCTGCCGGGAAAGGCTTAGTCCAATGCCTGAACCCGACTTCTTGGTTGAGAAGAACGGAATGAAAATTTTCTCCAATGCTTCCGCATCGATGCCTGCACCGTTGTCACGAACACTGATGACAGGACGACCTTTGTCACTAATGAACGCGTTGAGTTCGATTCGTTTCTCCGTTTGCTCATCAAAAGCCTGAATGGCATTCTTGATCAAGTTGATAAGCACTTGCTCAATCATGTTCTTATCAGCAATGGCGGTGAGTTGTGCTGGTTCCGTCTTCGTGGTAAGGGTGATGCCACGATCGCTTAGTTCCTTCTTGTGGAGCATGGCCATTTCTTCCAGCAAAGGCTGGATGGCGATTTCGCTGAGTCTGGGCTGCGGTACTTGCGTTAGACTGCGGAATTCTTTGACAAAGCGAATGAGTCCTTCGCTCCGCCGACTGATGGTCTGTAGGGACAGGTGCATGTCTTCCATTTCATCCTTCGGGATCTCTGGTACTGGCGCTTCCAGTTGTTTCTTCAGTTCTTCCTCCACCGTCACGGCGAGAGAAGAAATGGGCGTGACCGAGTTCATGATCTCATGGGTAAGAACACGCACGAGGTTCTGCCAGGCTTCCATTTCTTTCTCTTCCAATTCACTCTGGATGTTGCTCATCGAAATGAGTTTGATCTCTTCTCCGCGCAAGGTTAGCTCGATGGCAAATACGGAGAGTTGCACCGTATCGTCCCCAATTTTGAGATGGATCAGCTCCCTGCCACCGGTTTTCAATTTTTGAAAGGCCTCGACGAGTGTAGGGCTGTTGTCGTTGAGCTGGCTGATGTTGGTGATCGGCCCTACCCGGAGAAGTTTTCTGGCGGCACTGTTGATTATCTGAACGGCGCCGTCCTTTTTGAAGGTGAGCAATCCAATACCGACATGCTGGACAATGTTTCGAAAGAACTGGTAGTCCGAATCACGGTCACGACGGTTGTTTCTGGTAGCCGCGAGCGCTTCATTGAGTTTCTTGCAATGCTGATAGTCGGTATCGCTGTTGGAATTGGTTTTGAACGTCTGGCTGGTTTCATCAAATACAATGGCTGAAAGATCCGGAGCTGACAAACCGGAATCTGTTGGTGGAGGCGGTGACTTCATGTCATCGGGTAGTTGTCGCAAGATGGGCGCCAGTCGGATAAACTGAAATGCAATCATGATACCCAGCGCGGCAAGGACAAATGATGATGTATCACGACCGAGAAGGTATCCAAAGAGCAACACCGAGCCGGCAAAAACCATTAAACGTGTTATCAGCGGTGATCGCGGGTTTGGCTCCATAGGGGTGGGGTTCCCGGTCAGAGACCGTATTTCTCCATCCGTCTGTACAGCGACGCCCGTGTGAGGCCGAGTTCGTCTGCCGCTTTGGAGATGTTTGCATTGTGCAGTTGCAACGCTTTGATTACGGCAGCCTTTTCCACTTCATCGAGATTGAGCGTGTCGGGACCCGGTGTGCTGTCGCCCTTGCGGTTGAACAGAAAATCTGATTCTTGCAAGGTCTTGGAATCGGCCATGATCACGGCGCGCTCGAGGGCGTGCTGCAGTTCACGAACGTTGCCCGGCCAGGCGTACCGCTTCAGTTTGGTGATTGCCTCGGGCGTCAGCGAGATCACATCTTTGTGGTATTTCCTGGCGTAATAGTCCAAGAAGTGATTGGCCAGCATCGGAATGTCATCCACGCGCTCGCATAGTGGAGGGATGCGAATTTCCACGGTGTTAATTCGGTAGAGGAGGTCTTGCCTGAAGCGTCCGTCTTTCACCATTTGTTCGACGGGCATGTTCGTTGCGCAGATCAGCCGTATATTGACTTCCACGCTGGTATTGGCGCCCACGCGGGTGATTCGTCGTGACTGCAGCGCACTTAATAATTTGCTCTGGAGATTGAGGCTGAGATTTCCGATCTCATCGAGAAAAAGCGTGCCGTCGTTGGCGAGCTCGAAGCGGCCGGGCCGGTCTTCACGCGCATCGGTAAAGGCACCCTTCTTGTGTCCGAAGAGCTCACTTTCGAACAGGGTCTCCGTGATCGCTCCCATATCGACAGCAACGAACGAGTTGTCTTTTCTCAATGATTTTTGATGAATTGCGCGGGCTACAAGTTCTTTACCTGTACCGTTCTCGCCAAGAATGAGGATGTTGGCATCGGTCTTGGCCACCCGGTCGACGAGGTCAAAGACTTCCTGCATGGTGGTGCTGGTACCGATGATATCCCGGAAGGGTTGGCTGATCTGTTCCTCCAGCATTTGCTTGGCTTTGCGCAGCTTGTCCACTTCATTGTAGGAGCGTTTGAGTTTGATGGCCGTGGAAATGGTGGCAATCAGTTTCTCGTTCTGCCAGGGCTTAAGGATGAAGTCTGTTGCGCCTTCCTTGAGTGCTCTCACAGCCATCTCAACGTCACCAAACGCAGTGATCATGATAACCACAGCCTGTGGGTCGCGTTCCTTGATTTTGCTGAGCCATTCAAACCCTTCCTTGCCGCTGGTGGTATCCTTGCTGAAATTCATATCCAGCAGAATGACATCATATACGTCGTTATTGAGGAGGAAGGGAATCTTGTTGGGGTTCTTCTCGATGATTACCTGAAAGTTGTGCTTCTTGAGCAGCATTTTTGCGGCAAGGAGCACATCCTCGTCATCGTCAATCATCAAAATCTTTCCGTCATTCACCGGAGGCGTGGTTTAGGTAGGCCTTACTAAGGAAAAACTGTGCCAGTGGTCCAGGGGCTCTGCGGGGCCGTTTTGTTGCCCGGACTTGTTCCGGGGCGTACAAATATGTTCATAAATGAACAGTAACTCAAATCCAGGACCGTAGGCTATGTTCTTTCGTATTACCTTTGGAAAGAATAAAGCATTAACAGAAAGCTTAAAACACCCCTTATGCAAAGATTGCTCTACTTGCTCGTATTTCTCTGTCTGGGAATAGTCGGCAACGCAAACAACGTCACGGTTGCCAATGTAGCCTTGTCGGCAACCCCGAACACGGCTATGGATTACACCACGGTGAATTTTGATGTGGACTGGAGCAACTCCTGGCGAACGAACGTGGGGCCAGACAACTGGGATGCAGCATGGATTTTTGTCAAATACCGGCTGAAGAATTCCATCGTATGGAAGCATGCGACATTGAATTGGGCAGACGGCACAGGTACCGGCGATGGCCATACAGTCCCGGGCGGTGCAGTCATATCAAGTTCGAATGACACAGGTTCAGGTGGGGCCAAGGGAGTCTTTATCTATGCCAGTGGCATTATGGCTCAAGGCAATGTTTCCTACACGGGCGTGGAACTTCGATGGAATTACGGTGTTGACGGGCTGGCGGATGATGACCGAGTGGAGGTTGCTGTATTTGCCATCGAGATGGTTTATATACCGGAGGCGAGTTTCTATGTTGGGGATGGGAATCCAACAATCCTTGGTCAGTTTCGCATTCAGGCAAGCAATACGCCCTTTCAGATAACTTCGGAAGGTGCTTTGACTTTAGGGGGAGGTGGCGTGGCTGACCTTCATAACAACAACGGCACAGGCATGACGACGGCCGACGATTTTAACAATGCAACATCAAGGACACTTCCGGCCGCTTTCCCCAAAGGATTCAACGACTTCTACATCATGAAGTACGAAATTACGCAGGAGCAATATGTTGAGTTTCTGAACAGGCTTACGCGGGCCCAACAAGCCCTGAGATTTCCCTCCACGACAGTGGGAAATTTCATGGCGGCTGGCGCAGGGCAAACAACACCCTTGAACCGAAATGGAGTCAAGTTGATGGTAGATCCAGGGGTGCTTGACTTGCGTACCTATGGGAATGATCTTAATAACAATGGAGTTGCCGGCGAAGCCGGAGATGGACAGAACATCGCCTGCAATTTTTTGAGCTCTGTCGATCTTCTCGCCTACCTGGACTGGGCAGCCTTGCGACCCATGACCGAACTTGAATTTGAGAAGTCATGCCGGGGAACCAATGCCGCGGTAGCAGGAGAGCACGCCTGGGGATCCGTATTGATCTCAGGAGCAACGGGAATTACCAATAGTGGAGCCAATAACGAAGTTGCCAGCAATCCGACAGCCAATGTCGTCTATAACAACGCAGGAGGCGTTCCGGGTCCTATGCGCGTTGGAAATTTTGCGGGGGCAGCCACCACGCAATTGCAGGCAGGTGCCGGATACTATGGAGCCATGGAACTTTCCGGCAATGTATGGGAGGATGTCGTTCTGGTCGGGAGCGTTGCGGGCAGGTCTTTCACCGGGCTGCATGGAAATGGTGACCTGAACGTACTTGGGCACGCGGACGTGGATTTCTGGCCAGGAATGAATGGTAACAATACACCAGGTAACCCCAATGGCGTGTATGTCGGTCCGAATGGCTGTTCTGGATATGCAGGCATAAGTTTTACTGGAGGAACCTGGAACATTGCTTCCTGGATTACAACCTCGGATCGGACTTATCGTGGAACCGGATGGAACGGCATCAATGGCCGGGATACCCGCAACGGCGGCAGGGGAGTTCGCACCGCACCGTAGAATCAACCTTCCAGTTTGTTCGACGTGCGCTTTACCTCCATTCTTGTTACGTCTCTTGCGCTGACATCTTTGTCTGTGGTGAGTTCCTATGCCCAAAGCATTTATGCTGGCGGGAATGGAGATGGTTTTGCAGTAAACAGTTTTGCACAACCAGACAACATATTGTACAATATATATGCCGGAGGTACTGATGACGGCTTCTCCGTAAGTTCATTTGCGCAGCCCGACAATGTCCTGTTTGACATTTACAAGGGAGGAGATGAAGATGGCTTCTCGGTAAGCTCCTTCGCGCAACCGGACAACGTACTGTTCGATATTTATAAAGGAGGATTCGAGGATGGATTTTCCACTAGCGCTTTTGCACAGCCCGACAATGTCCTGTTTGATATTTATAAGGGCGGGATCGCGGATGGGTTTGCATTCAATAGTCTGGGTTCAATCGGGTCGGAGGTGCCTTTACCTGTCGAGCTTGTAAGTTTTGAGGGGAAATATCAAAATGGGGCTGTGTTGCTGACGTGGACTACGGCGTCAGAGTTGAACAACGAGCGATTTGTTCTTGAACGATCCCCTTCGGGACTTGAATTTGAGGCATTGCATTCTGTCGACGGCTCAGGTACCAATACAGCGCCCAGAGAATATGACTATACAGACAAGCGCCCATTTCAGGGTTTAAACTACTACCGGTTGAAGCAAGTAGATTTTGATCAGACCTTTACGTTCTCAAGAATTATCGCCGTTGAAGCAACAGAAAAACCTGGCGCACCGATAGTCCTCTTTCCAAACCCTTCTTCCAAAGACGACCTGATTCAAATCAGGATGGTTGGCCTGGTGCCGGGTACTGCCCTATTTGTGAGCATTAAGACGACAAGCGGTCAAAACCTTCACTCCTTTGAAACCACAATTGATGATTTGAATCAGTTTGCCATTGACACCAAGATTAGTTCCCAAATGGCCCCGGGATTTTACTTGATTTCAGTGCAGTTCAACGCCGGATCGCACACTGCAAAGTGGATTGTTCGCTAGGTCCTTTATACTGAACCCGCCTTCATTTTTCAAAGTCAATGTCACCTCACTGCCGTTGGAATCGGCAGGTCCCTCTTGAGCAGCGCCTCACGATTGGCTAGCTCCCAGGCCGTGTAGAAGATCAGCTGCGCGCGCTTCGACAGCAACTTGTAGTTGATCTTGTCGGCGGTGTCGGTCGGCTTGTGGTAGTCGGGCCTTGTCACCCCATCGGTATAGAATATGATGGGAATTCCAATCTTGGCGAAGTTGTAGTGGTCGCTCCGAAAATAGATGCGCTGAGGATCTTTCGGGTCATTGAACTTGTAGTCAAGTCCCAGTTTCATGTACTTTGCGTTGACCGATTCACTCAATGGTTTTGATTCTGTGCTGATCTTGTCGTCGCCGACCACGTAAACGTAATTGAGCGAATCAGCCAACTTGCGGTCAAGATCGATCCGGCCGACCATATCAATATTCAGGTTTATTGAAATTTTTTCCGGAGTAACGGTCGGGTGTGCGGCATAGTACGCCGAGCCCCATAGTCCTTTTTCTTCGCCGCTCACCGTCATAAAAATGATGCTCCGGCGAGGACCTTTACCTTCCGCTTTGGCCTTCGCAAAGGCTTCTGCAATTTCCAGCACACTCACAACACCAGAACCGTCATCATTGGCGCCATAGTAGATGACATCGCCTCGCTTCCCGAGATGGTCGTAGTGCGCGGTGATGACGAGATATTCATCCTTCTTGTCGGTGCCTTCGATCAAACCAAGAACATTTGAACTCGACAGTTTCTGAACTTTCCTCTCCAGAGAGACTTCAACTTCCGCTTTGAATATTTTGGGTTCAGGATTCTCCGTTTTTAGTTTTTCCTTCATTTCGTTCCATCCGGGTCCCACCATGCGTTCTGCCGTAGCGTCTGTAATGAGATAGGTTGGTGGATATTGAGCATCGCGATACAAGCTGAAGTACATTCGTCGACCGAACACATTGGGCGGCAGGGTTCCGCTTACAATGAAAATTGCGGCAGCACCCTTGTTTCGCGCGTGTGTTACCTTTGCCTGGGTTCCGGTAGATGAGAATCTTCCGGCGCCGCCACGCAATCCCGTTGGTCCGCCCCCCATGACGATGACAGCCTTGCCCGCTACTCCATAGTTGCCGTAACTGTTATAGGCCGAGTCGACAATACCATACCCTGCGTAGACGATTTCGGAAAAGAAGAGCTTCGAATCAGGCCCGAAGGTAAGACTGGGTTGAAAATCCCGATCAGCGGCAAGTCGAACCCCATTTACCTCCATCCTCGCGGTGACGGAAGAGTCCTGGTAAACCGGGTAGTGTTGCTGGTAGCTTCCCTGGTTGCCAGCGACCAGGTTGAGTGATTTGAAGTAATTTTCAATGTAAGCCGCTGCCTTGCGTTCTCCTTCCGTAGCTGTTTCGCGCCCTTCCATCTCAGCGCTGGCGAGGATGTCCAGATGCCGCCTGAGGTCGGCCTCTGTAATTGAAGCTGCGTAGGGTTTGGGGTTGGAGGATTTTTGGGCAGACGTAGCTATGGTCACTACAATCAGCAGTGAGAAAAGGGAATACTTCATGTGGTAAAAAGATGTTGGTTCAGGCGCGTTCAATGGTCGTAAAGATGTTCAATTTTTACTTGTGGCGGTAATTTGTTGAAAAGGAAGTGGGATGTATCAGGGGAGAACGGAAAAAAATGTCAGGAAAACCTTCAGCCGTCTGGACCTTGATTTGCTTGATTTAAGGATACCTTGATTTGGGATGCCTTGATTTAAGGATACCTTGATTTAAGGATACCTTGATTTATTGATTACTTGATGGAGTAGGAGGTTTGATATATATGATCTATGAGGATTTGACTCGGCGGATTATTGGGTGTGCTATGGAAGTGCACAATCGGCTTGGGAATGGTTTCCAGGAAGTCATCTATCAACGTGCCTTGAAGAAGGAGATGGAGCATGAAGGACTCCTGTTTGAACGTGAAATGGAAATGCCTGTCTACTATCGCGACGAAAATATCGGAACCCGACGAGTTGACTTCTTTGTTGAGAACAAAATCATGGTAGAATTAAAGGCAGTAATTCATATGGAGGATGCCCACCTGTCTCAAGCAATGAACTACCTCGAAGCGTATCATATGCATATCGGTCTTCTGATCAATTTTGGAGCCAAAAGCCTTGAATTCAAAAGAGTGCACAACAACAAACTAATCAAGAAATCAAGCAACCCCTGAATCAAGCAATCCGTGAATCAAGCAATCCTTAAATCAAGCGAATCAAGGTCTGAACTCACTAATGGTGATTGCGCGTCCCGCAATCCTGTACATCCTATCCTCATTCAACAGGACAAACTGGAATTTCGTACCGGTCAGCAGCGGAAGCTCACGCCGCTCGCCCGTGTAAAGGTCAATGAAGATGATATCACCGGCGACAATGTAGTACAGCTCTTCGCCGAGAAAATTGAAGTATGACATATTCTTATCGCCCAGCGTGCGTATGTATTTGCCCAATGGATTGAAGACATGCACGCCGGCCGTCTTGTCCAGCAAGAAGACATAGTTTTGGTATTCACGCAGAGAAATAAAGTCGGTGATCTTCTTTTCCGGCAAGTGTTGCAAAGCATTCTCCAGACTAATGGCCGTTGAATTCAGCGCAGTTTTCTTGATACTGAAGTCGCCGGAGTCCAGTATCCAAAGCTCGCGTAAGGCAGGACAAACGAGCCAGGGACTAACGGCAAAGGCAGGTTCGACTTTTTTCCGTTCGACTGTCTTGAAGTCGTAAGACATGGTTCCATACGTTTGATCCTTGCGTTGGTAAAAGAAAGATTGAACACCATCGAGAGGATCGAGGAGGGTGGGAGGTGCATTAAACTGATGAGAGCCAATCTTCTTGCCGGTCTTGTCAAATTTCTGAACGTCACCGTTGGCCAACACGACGAAGAGGTCGCCAGGGCGGTCAATGCCAGCCCAAACCACCTCGTCTTCAACAGAAACAGAAATCGGCAAGCGCTGTGCGAAAGAGGGGAAGCCTGGAAGCAGTGCGACCATCAAGGCGATACGACAAATCATGCCGTAAATGTTTTTAATTCGACGTTGTTGCCGTCATAAACGCAGTACGTGCCCTGGTGATGGACCCATTCGCCAATGTTAAGATACCGACTGTTGGGAGTCACTTGAAGGTCCAGGACCAAATGCCGATGGCCAAAAATATAGAAGTCGCGATGTGTCCGCTGTTCTTCTTCGCGACACCAGACAAAGAGGTATTCGTTTTCTTCGCCATTGAACTTCTCTTCTCTTTTCATGTTGCTGATACGGCTCTTCCTGCTCCAGTATTGTGCAATCCGCATGCCGAGATTGGGGTGAACGCGGGCAAAGAGCCACTGACAGATGCTGCTGTTGAAAAAAGCTTTTAGAATTTTGTAGCCCTTTTCTCCTGGCCCAAGCCCATCGCCATGACCTACCAGCAACCGCTGTTGGCCGATTTGCAATTCGATGGGTTCTCGGTGTATTGGAATACCCAGTTCGGTTGGAAAATAATCGAACATCCACATGTCGTGGTTGCCAGTGAAGAAGGTGATATGGATGCCTGCATCCCGCAACTCCGCCAGTTTGCCCTGCAACCGGATAAAGCCTTTCGGGATGGCACGACGGTACTCAAACCAGAAGTCAAAGATGTCGCCTAGAAGGTAGATCGCATGCGCATCGTTGCGGACAGACTCCAGCCAGGCTACAATTTTTTTCTCCCGCTCCAGGCTGGAGGCGGCATCGGGAGCACCCAGGTGGAAGTCTGAGGCAAAGTAGAGCTTCTTGCTTTGGGGAAGGTCGATCTTCTTGGTTACCATGATTCAAGTCAGGGCAAAGGTAATTCTTTCACCGCTTCTGGCATGTTGATTTGTCCAACAAACCTTTGTGCGAGCGTAACGGAGGGCCTTATTAAACCGCAGAGGCGCAAAGTCGCAGAGTTATTCTCTGCGTCTCCGCGCCTCTGCGGTGAAAAAGAATTGGGGGAACACTATCCGTTTTCCTGCGGCGGAGTAGGAACCGGTGTTGGTTCAACGGTTTTTTCGGCAGCAGGGGCTCCTTCTTCTGCGATGGGTGCTCCGTTGGCGTTGGTGAACTTCTCGTAGGTAGTCTGGTGGCTGAAGGGCCGCTTGCCAATCAGTCGCTCCAGGTCGTTCTGAAAGAGGATCTCTTTCTCCAGCAATTCCTTGGCTATGATCTCCAGTTGTTCACGGTGATCATTCAGTAGCTTTTTCGTGCGCTGGTAGCAGAAATCAATAAGTGCTTTTACCTCCTTGTCAATCTTCTCAGCCGTGTTGTCTGAGTAGGGTTTGGAGAAGTTGTACTCCGACTGCTTGCTATCGTAAAATGAAATATTGCCGATCTCTTTGTTCATACCGTAGACGGTCACCATGCTGTATGCCATCTTGGTGATGCGCTCCAGGTCGCTCAGGGCACCGGTCGAAATTTTGTTGAATACGATATCTTCGGCAACCCGTCCCCCGAAGGCCATGCACATCTCATCGATGAGCTGATCCGTCTGGTAGAGGAACTGCTCCTTGGGCAAATACTGCGCATAGCCAAGCGCTGCTATTCCTCTTGGCACGATGCTCACCTTGACCAACGGGTCGGCATGCTCCAGGTACCAACCCGCTACCGCGTGGCCGGATTCGTGGTACGCAACAATCTTTTTTTCTTCAGGTGAAATGAGCTTGTTTTTCTTTTCAAGTCCGCCGATAACCCGGTCAATGGCATCCTGAAAGTCGATCATCTCAACTTCTTTCTTCTCCTTACGTGCCGCAATCAGGGCTGCTTCATTGCATACGTTGGCAATCTCCGCGCCGGCAAATCCAGGAGTTTGGGCGGCCAATTTCTTCACATCCACTTCCTTCGAAAGTTTGATGGGCTTAAGGTGCACTTTGAAGATTGCCTCACGTCCGTTGATATCGGGTTTATCGATGCTGATCTGCCGGTCAAAGCGACCTGGACGAAGGAGTGCAGAATCCAGAACATCGGGTCGGTTGGTGGCGGCCAGAATAATCACTCCACTGTCGGTGGCAAAACCATCCATTTCTACCAGCAGGGAGTTCAATGTGTTTTCACGTTCGTCGTTGGCGCCAGGGACCTGGCCTCGGCCTCTCGAACGACCGATGGCATCGATTTCGTCTATGAAGATGATGCACGGTGCCTTTTCTTTGGCCTGCTTGAACAGGTCACGCACGCGCGCGGCGCCTACGCCGACAAACATTTCGACAAAATCAGAACCTGATAGCGAGAAGAATGGTACGCCGGCTTCGCCTGCAACGGCTTTTGCCAGCAGAGTCTTTCCCGTTCCGGGTGCCCCCACGAGCAATGCGCCCTTGGGAATCTTGCCACCCAGTTTGGTGAACTTCGACGGATTCTTCAGGAACTCCACGATCTCCATGATTTCCACCTTTGCCTCATCGAGGCCTGCGGCATCTTCAAAAGTAATTTTGACTTTGCTTTCTGCATCGAAGAGCGCTGCCTTTGATTTCCCAATGTTGAATATCTGTCCTCCGGGACCGCCGCCACCTGTCATCCGGCGCATCAGCATCCAGAAGCCGAAGAGCAGCAAGAACAGGAAGCCCCAGTTGAAGAGCATGCCGCCAACATCATTGCGCTCCTCCACACGGAGGTCCACTTGTTGTTCACGAGGAATCTTGGCCGTGAGTTGCTCGTACTTATCGAGGAATTTGTCGATGGATCCGATCTTGAGCCGGTAATGCGGCCCGTTGACGCTGAGGCCAAACGGACTGTTGCGCTCAATTTCTTGCTTGTATTTTGCGTTTTGAAGTGCTTCCGGCTTCAGGGTGATCTCGATCTGTTCTTCGTTCTTTACCAGGACCAGTTTCTTGATGTCACGGCTCTGAACCATGTCTTCAAACCGGCTCGTTTGAATTTCTGTGAGGTCGCTCGTCCTGCTGAAATAGCTTACACCGAGAATTACGGCCAACAACCCCAGAATGATCCAGATCTGGTAGTTGGGTTTGGGCATACGTGGTGGCCCCATATCTTTTCTATCCTTGTCAGCCATGCTGTTCTATTCTGAATTTGGGTGGTTAGTGCTTAACGCGCTCTGCGTGAATATGTTCAGTCCTTGATTTCCGTGATCTCCGCATCTCCCCAAAGCCGTTCCAGCGCATAAAAGTTCCGGAGGTCCTTTCGGAAGACGTGGGCGACCACACTGCTATAGTCGAGTAACATCCACTCTTTATTGTTCTTGCCCTCAGTATGCCAGGCAGTTTCTTTGATTCCCTTGTATACTTCGTCGCTGATGGAGTCTGCAATGGCATCCAGCTGCTTATCGGAGTTCCCGGTGCCTATTACGAAGAAGTCGGCAACAGCGTTTTTCACTTTGCGAAGGTCCATAACAACGATGTGGGTGGCTTTTTTCTCCTGCATTCCCTTCACGATCAGCTGACTCAGTCTTTCAGATGGGTCGGCCTTCCTTCTCTTCGCCATTCACTATCTTCGGTTTATTCCAAGGCGTAAAACTAACTAAAATACCTTGTATAAAATCCCTGCCAATACCCTTTTCACAGGTCAAAAGCTCATTTATGTGCCAGAATGTCATTCTACAAATTCTTCATTGGTCGAACTCCTGGCGCAGGCCGACTTACCAGAAGGAACAGTGATGGTTACGGACCACCAGACTCAAGGCAGGGGCCAGCGTGGAAATAGCTGGGAGTCGGGTCGTGGGGAAAATCTAACATTTTCGTTGCTCCTCAAGCCCCACTTTTTGGCCATACGGGATCAGTTTCAACTTAGTATGACCATGTCCTTGGGGTGTGCCGCCGGACTCTCAGGCTTTCTCAAAGAGGCCGTTACGGTGAAGTGGCCCAACGACCTTATGATTGGCGATCGAAAGGTGGGTGGCATCCTCATAGAGAATCAATCGATGGGTAGCCGGTTGACGAGCTCCATCGTTGGGATTGGGATCAATGTGAATCAACCGAAGTTTTCTCATGCGAATGCCTGCTCGTTGATCCAGTTTACCGGCAAGGTTTTGGAACTCAACGATATCTTCCATTCGATCCTATCAATGCTCGAGGCACGGTATGTTCAGCTTAGGTCGGGTGGTGCTGAAGTCATTCGAAAGGACTACTTAAAGCACCTCTACCGTTTCAAGGTGCGCCAAACTTTTGAGTCAGAAGGTAATCAGTTTGTTGGTGCCATTAGCGGTATAGACGAGTCAGGGATGCTTTGTGTCGACACTGGAAATGAAACGAAGAAATTTTCGATGAAAGAGATCAGGATGGTATCCTGAATCCCCTGAACCTAGATCGCGTTGGCCCTCCGCTGAAAGTACGGTCGTAACACCGTCCGGTCAAGTACCACAAAGGCCAACACCAGGTTGATGCCGATGAGGATCTTCATGATCAGCTTTCCATTGATATTCATTGAAGGGATTGAAGGGGTGACGTACTTTTTTACTGGTTCAATTTGGTCTAAGCTAATCAGTCCGGTAATCTGATCGAAGGTGCCCGCGCTGATCATGATCACGAGCATGCCCGAAGCAATAATAACGCCTGCCAGAAGCATAAGTCCGTTCTTCGGTGAGGGTTGAATAGTGATCGTTGCACGTGAGAGATTGCGCATAACCCGGTCAACAAACAGGGTGGAGGGTGACTCCAGTGTGTTGGTCTTTAGATGCTCATGGACCAGGCGAAGTTCTTCCAGTCGTCGCTGAAGCGCTGCAGACGTAGCAAGATCCTGCTTCAATTGCTGAAGCGCGGGGCCGTCCAGATTTCCGTCGATGAAATCCTGCAGGCTATCTTCCTGGCTCTTGGTAATCGTGTCCATACATTATAAAGTTAATGCTTCTGTTTTCAATATCCTTGTCAGTTCATCAGCAAGGCGCTGTCTTGCCCGATGCACACGTACCTTGAGGGTGTTGACCCGCTGCCCCGTCATTTCTGCGACTTCCTCCAGGCTGAACTCGCGAATGTAGTACAATTGGATGGCCAGCCTGTCGGCATCGTTGAGGTGTGCCATGGCTTGCGCAATAAAGGCCTCTTTATCATGGCGCTCAAGGGTTGAGCCCTCGTGGTCACTGCCCTGGTCGTGGTTTTCGATGTTTTCCATCACGTGCCGGTTCTTTCTTTTATAGCTGATGGCTGTGTTGAAAATTATGCGGTACAGCCATGTCGAAAAGCGCGCCTTGCGGTTGAACGACTTCAGGTATTGGAAAGCCTTGATGAATCCATCCTGGGCCGCCTCTTCGGCTTCGGGCCTGTTGTTCAGGATCTTCATGGCAATGGTAAAGGCATAGCTCTTGTAATGGTCCACCAAACGAGCATAGGACTCCTGTTTGCCGGCCAGAATCTGGTCGATCAGCTCGTTTTCCTGCTGGATTGATATCACGGCTCTTGGACGCCTGGTGGAGCCTTGAAGTTACATCATCCATTTTGAAAAGAAATGCAGGATTTCTTCTGAAGGGTGTAACCGGCTTCAAATACCCGGCGTCAAAGGGGAAAAACAAACGCTATGGACCGCGAACAAGTTATTCTCCCGGTATTGGGCATTCTGCTCCCGATAATCATCACGCTGGCCGCATTTATCATGATCGTTTACATCCGCAAGTTCGAGAACATCGAACGGATGTCGATGATTGAAAAGGGGGTGTCCCCCGAGCTTTTTAGAAAGGAAAGATCTGCCGGTGGTGGCACGCTTCGGTGGTCATTTCTGCTGATCGGTATTGGCATTGGCTTTCTGATGGGCTACTGGCTGGACCGCACTTTTGATATGGAAGAAACCGGCTATTTTTCCATGCTTTTCATATTCGGTGGCCTTGGCTTGGGGATTTCCTACTTTCTCGAAGAAAAGAAAAATCAGAAGTCATAACGCTGCTGGCGTAGACAGTGTCCTACACCTGACAGGTGTAGGACACCGATGGCTCCTGCTGCTTCGGCAGGAGCTTTTTCTTTACTAGAATAACCACTGAATGATCGTAAGCCCCACAAGGGTTATGATAACGATGCAGGCGAGATTTAGCCAGATTCCTGCCTTCATCATATCGACCATACGGATGTGTCCCGTGGCAAAAAGCACGGCGTTGGGCGGCGTGGATATGGGCATCATAAATGCACAACTGGCGGCAAAAGTCACCGGCATTGCCAGCCAGATGGGATTGATGTGAAACCCATCCGCAATACCGAATACGACTGGAACGAAAATAGTTACCAGCGCTACATTGCTCATCATCTCTGTCATGAATAGCGAAATGCCAGTCAGTGAGATAATGAGAATTGCCGGGTGAATGTTTTGCTGTTTGGCGAAGAAATTGCCTACCAATTGAATGAGCCCCGACTTTTCCATACCGTCGGCAAGGCACAGACCTCCTCCGAAAAGCAATAGTATTCCCCAGGGCAGCTCTTTCATGTCTGACCATTCGAGCAGGAACTTGTGGTTGCGGAAATCCAGGGGCACCAGAAACATCAGTACCCCGCCGGCCATGGCAATGGTGGTATCATCGAGGATGTTCTTTCCGATTAACCCGTTGAGGTACTGGCGAAATATCCAGAAGAAGCAGGTAAATGAGAAAACCATCAGCACAAGCTTTTCAGCCTTGGAAAAAGTACCCAGTTCCTGGTACTTCCGCTGAATGAGTTGCTGAGAGCCTTCAATGGAGGGCAATTGATTCACAAACAGAAACCGGGTGATCAGCACATAGCAGCAAGCCAGACACAGTATCGTGACGGGAACACCTACCATCATCCAGGTTGTGAAGCCGACATCCAGATTGTAATACCGCTTTATGAATCCAACCATAACCACATTGGGTGGGGAGCCGATGATGGTTGCCATACCGCCGATGTTGGCCGAGTAGGCGATGGCCAGCATGAGTCCGGTGGCAAACTTGGCAAAGCGCGGATCCTTTCCATCGCCGCCAACTTCATTGGCCAGTAATCCGACTACTGAAGTGGCAATGGGGAGCATCATGATGGCCGTGGCAGTGTTGCTGATCCACATGCTGATGAGGGCGGTGGAGAGCATGAAGCCCAGAATGATTCCGTTGCCGCTGGTACCTGTCAGTCGAATGAGCCCCAGGGCAATTCGCAGATGCAATTTGTGGCGCTCCAACCCGAGGGCCAGGATGAAGCCGCCCATAAAAAGGAAAATCACCGGGTCCCCATAGGGCGCTGAGGCTTCGCGTACCGTAGACAAGCCCGACAGGGGAAAGATGATCATGGGCAGTAGGGCAGTGACGGGAATGGGCATGGCCTCTGTAGCCCACCAGGTAATCATCCAGGCGGCCAATGCCAGGACGATGATACTTTTATCGCTGAGAACCCCGGGAGCAACTGCGTACAAAATGAGACTGAAGAACACCGGCCCGAGAACCAGCCCAATGACTCTTACTTTGGAAAAAATCCCGTTCATTCCCGCGAGGTTTTCAGCAAGATACACGAAGCTTCAGGCTGATCAAAAGAGAACGCCACCAAGGTATCGCGGCCGCTTAAGTTAGAAATTCTTGTGGTCGGCTATTCCGGCTTGCTTTCGCTGGCAGGTGGTATTGTTGGATCTGGGCGTGGGTTGGCCTGCTTAACAACAATGGGTCGGCCGTCAAGTTCCGTTTCGTTGAGTCCTGCGATGGCGCGAAGGGCTTCCTCATCGTTGGGCATTTCCACAAAACCGAATCCCTTTGATCTGCCCGACAGGCGGTCTTTCACAATCTTGGCCGAAGTTACCAGGCCATAGGTTTCAAAAGCTTTTTGTAAATCCTCGCGCTTTGTTTTGAAATTGAGGCTTGCGACAAAAATGTTCATAAAACATAGAACATGATGCTATCACAAAATAAGTGATTTGCAGAAAAAAAACAATACTTGTTGCATTGGTTTTATGCGCCAAGAAGTTCGCGGGCATTTTCTTTGGCCAGCGTTGAAGGCTTAGCCCCTCCAATCATTTTGGCGATTTCTTCGATGCGCTCTTCTTCGCCAAGGTGGTGTATCTCTGTGCTTGTTTTCTTACTTGTGGTGTCTTTAAACACAAGGAAATGAGCGTGGCCTTTGGCTGCTATTTGTGGTAAATGTGTAATGGCGATCAATTGATGACGAAGAGCCATCTTCTGCATCATAACCCCTAGTTGGATGGCGATCTCGCCAGAGACTCCTGTGTCTATCTCGTCCAGCATCAACGTGGGCAGTGCGCTTTTTTCGGCCAGTACATATTTTACGCAAAACATGAGCCGGGAAAACTCCCCGCCCGAAGCCACTGCCTCCAACGGACGAGGTGCGATGCCCTTGTTGGCGCTGAACAAGACTTCTACCAAATCAGAACCGCGCGGTCCTGGATCTGTAGTACGGCAATCTATTTGGAGTACGGCCTGTGGGATGCCGAGGGGCTTCAACAGATTGACAAGGTCCTTGCACAAGGTGGGAAAAATGGCTTCACGTGATGCGTTCAGTTTCCTGGCAGACTCCTCCATGTTCTTTTTTGCAGCTGCGAGTCGTTGGGCAGCAGCCGCCAGGTCTTCATCAAGGTTGGTGGTTTTTGCTGCCTGCTCCTCGAACCGCCGCTGCAGGGCAAGAAGGGATGAAATATCCTGAAGCCTGTGCTTCTGTAAAAGCCCGTAGAGCAGGTCAAGCCTTTCCTGGACTTTCCTGGTTTTGGCGGGATCGAACTCAACCGCTTCTTCTTCCCTTTCGGCTTCATGCAGAATATCTTTCAACTCGATCCGCAAAACGTCCAGCCGTGAGGCAAGCTGCTGCAGTGATGGCGAGAAATTGCGGATGGGCTGCAAGAGGCTGATGGCTTGCGCCAATACTGACTGAGCCGAGGCTTCAGATTGTCCCAGCAGGGCGGTGACTTGAACAAGCCGGGATTTAATATCCTCTGCGTGTTCCCCGACGTTCAATTCAGATTCCAGCTTCTCCTGCTCGTTTTCTTCAAAGGCCGCATCCTGCAGTTCCTTCACTTGAAAGCGAACAAAGTCAAATTCCGCTTTCAGTTTTTCAGCCTCGGCCGACAAGTTCTCGAAGGCTGTGCGTGCATATTGAAACTCTCTCCAGTCGCTTTGGTACCTTTCCATCAACGCTTGATTGCCGGCATAACTATCAACCAGATCAAGCTGAAACCGGTGTGTGCCGAGTTCAAGGGTTTCGTGCTGAGAATGTACGTCCATGAGGTGGCTGCCAATTTTACGCAGCACATCCAGCGTAACCGGTGTATCATTAATGAATGCGCGGCTCTTCCCTCCGGGGCTAATTTCGCGGCGGAGCACGGTTTGATCATTGTAGTCGAGATCGTGTTCATCAAACAAGGGTCGAAGCCGGTAGGGGCTGATCTCAAATTCTCCTTCCGTGATGCACTTCGATGAATCATCCCAAAGTACTTTGGTGTCGGCCCGGTTGCCCAGCAGAAGGCCAATAGCGCCGAGCATGATAGATTTGCCTGCGCCGGTCTCACCGGTAATCACATTCAGCCGCGCAGACGGCTTCATCTCCAGATGGCGGATGAGGGCGTAGTTCTGTATGGTCAAGCGGGTGAGCATGCCTGACCAAAATTAGCAAGGGATTTTAATTTGTCTCGATAATCTTTTGGTATGTATTGCGCTTGGCATCGACCACCGACAGGATGTCGAATGCCTCACGCCTCACACTGAGACTGCCTTCCGAGAAGACATTGACCAATTCATTTGATTTTGCATCAAAAAACGTGATTACAAAGATGGAGTTTGGGTAAATCTGCCAGACATTCCTTACTGCTTTCAGTACGTTAAGGATGACTTGTCGACTTTCATCAGGAGTCTTGTCGAAGGTGTCCAGTGCCTGCCGGTGATACCGGTACATGCTCTTCCGCATCTCGGCCATCTGCGGATTGTTAATGTTCTCTATCAGGTTAAATCGGTTCCTGGTGCTTCCTATCGCCTGCCAGCCCGGGCGGTTGGATGATTGCGCATTGTTGACCACCATGAGGGCACTTTGAAAGAACGGATCACCTCCACGCTCACTGAATGAATCGTAGTCCATACCCAGGATGATGTAAGCATAGTAGGCGAGCATGGATGTCAGGTTGCTGATGTAGGCATTGTCATTATACTCGAGAGGTAAGGATTCAATGTATTCAAACTCCCACTCCCGGTCAGCAAAATTGAGAAGCACTGTTTCGTAGTTGGAGTTGTACACCGGACGAGCAACGGTAATTTGTGCGCTGGCCGAGAATGAACCAATGGAGGGCATCCGGCTGATGTTAAGAAAAATGGCACAGTTTATCCGTTCGTGATTCTTATAGCTATCGTTGGTCCACTTGCGCGTGTTCATGAAGGTGGCGATAGCCCTCTCCATATCCTTAAAAATTCCGCGATCGGATGTCTGAATCTGATCGGCATTGATGGTCACCTTGCAGTTCAACTCCTGCCCGGCGACTGGTACCGACAAGGCTACCAGAAGAAACAGAAGGCTACATGATTTCATGCTGTTCGAGAATAGCGTCAACAATATCTTTGGCGACGTCTTGCTTGGACTTGAGCGGGAACACCCTGGTGCCGTTCTTATGGCTCAGGATCTCAATCTTGTTGGTGGTTCCTCCGAATCCGGCACCCGGATCATTGAGTGAGTTGAGTACAATGAAATCAAAATTTTTGGACACGAGCTTCTTCTCAGCATGCTGACGTTCGTTCTCAGTCTCCAATGCAAAACCTACGAGTACCTGACCGTTTTTCTTTTGTCTGCCAAGTTCGGCCGCAATATCTTTTGTGCGCGTAAGATCCAGCGTAAGGGGGCCATCCGCTTTCTTGATCTTCTGTTCCGATCGGGTCGCGGGCTTGTAGTCAGCAACGGCTGCGGCAAGTACTGTGATATCTGCCTGCGGGAACATGGATGTGCATAGTGTGTACATTTCTTCGGCTGACACAACTGGATGAACTGCAATGTCCGCCCGTTGCGTGCGTTCATGGGTTGGACCGGTGACAAGGTCGACCTGGGCACCGTGGTCAGCAAGTACTTCTGCAATGGCAAAACCCATTTTTCCGCTGGAGTGATTTCCAATAAAACGAACGGGATCGAGCGCTTCGTATGTAGGGCCTGCGGTTACGAGCGCCTTCTTACCTGTTAGCTTTTTTTTTGAACCCAACGCCTTAACAAGGAAACTTACAATTTCCTCGGGTTCTGCCATACGGCCATCACCGATCAGGCCTGAAGCCAGTTCTCCGACGTTGGTTGTAATGATTTGATTCCCATAGGTGCCCAAAGTGTCCAGGTTTTTCTGGGTTGCTGGATGGGCCAGCATGTCGAGGTCCATGGCTGGTGCGACCATCACAGGGCAGCGGGCAGAGAAGTAAGTGGCGAGCAACAGGTTATCGCAGATTCCATTGGCCATTTTGGCCAGCGAGTTGGCGCTGGCGGGCGCAACTATCAGGGCATCCGCCCAGAGGCCTAGTTCGACGTGGTTATTCCAGACGCCGGTCTCATTCTGCTGAAAGCTGGTCAGCACCGGATTCCGGGAAAGTGTGGCGAGCGTGAGGGGGGTAACAAAATCCAGGGCGGCGGGTGTAAGGATAACCCTGACTTCTGCTGATTGTTTGATCAGCAGCCTGACAAGCGCTGGCGCTTTGTAGGCGGCAATGCTTCCGGTTATGCCAAGCAGGATTTTCTTTCCCGACAGCATGGGATCACTCGGCAGGTGTCACCTCATCAGTACGCTGGCGATACATGATCTTTCCTTCCATGAATTCATCCAGGGCCGAGGTCGTCGGCTTGGGGAGGCGCTCATAGAACTTTGATATCTCGATCTGCTCGCGGTTTTCAAATACCTCTTCAAGATTGTCGACGGTAGTGGCAAACTCGGCGAGCTTGTTATTAAGTTCTTCTTTGATGTTGATTGCAATCTGCCGGGCTCGCTTTGAAATAACAACAACAGACTTGTAGACGTTGCCAGTCTGCGCTGCAATTTTGTCGACGTCGCGTGTGACGATGGATGGTTGATTGGCCATGATTCTAGGAATTTTTGTTTTTTAGTTTGTTGATCTTGTCCAGACTCTCTGAATACATTTTTTCAGCGTCCTTCAAATAAGTGCTTTGCGGGAAGTTGTCTACGAGCTCCTGATAAAACAACACTACCATACCGTAGCGTTCTTCTTGCAGCGATGGCAAACTCTGGTGTGCCAGCCGGTATTCTGCCTCAATCTTGAGATAGGCTATTTCCTCAAGGTATTGTGAATCAGGGTAATTCTTTTTGAAGTTGTCGAATGCAATGACAGCCGCCTTGTAGCTCTTGATCTTGAGGTACTGCCGGGCATTTTCAAAACCCTTCTTTTCCAGTTTCCGCTGGCTGGTCACGATCACCTCATTGGCGCGTTCACGGAACTCGCTTTGTGGGTATTGGTTGATGAAACTCTGCATGGCATTCATACCTTCTACCGTACTGGTTTGATCAAGGTTTTCATCCGGGGCTGATACGAAGAGGGAGTAGGCGAACATGAAATATGCTTCCTGGGCGTTGGCACTCCGTCCATAGGTCTCGTAAAAGGTCCTGAACTGGTTGGAAGCCAAAAGGTACTGTCTTTCATGAAATTGACAGTAGGCGAGGTTGAATTCCACCTTTTCGCCTTCCGGGAGACCCCGCACGATGGGCAGGATTTCCTCGAAGAGAATGGCCGTGTGGAAGTAGTCCTTTTTTTCATAGTAGCTAAGCCCGGCGTCGTATTTGATGCGCCAGTCCTCGCTCTTTTGTATTTGACGGAATTTGCTGCACGAAGCCAACCCAAGAGCCCCAATCACCATCCAAACGCCTAACCTAAGATTTCTACCCATAAAGAAGGGCGCAAATATACGATTCAGCCCAGACATCCGAAATCAGTGCTAAAACAACAGGACCGGTTGATTATTTCCGTACCACCAGCTTTCTGGTAAGCACGCCAACATTATCGAGGTAAACCGTATAAAAATACACACCCGAGGAGAGGTCGTCTGCCTGGATTTTGACCCGGGTCTCAGAAGCAGGCATCTCGTGCTCGCCTATCGGGCTTCCAAGGATGTTGTGAATGACAACTTTCGCCTTGACGTTTTCATTAGAAAGGGCATAATCCATGAAGGCCAACTGCTCCGTAACAGGGTTGGGGTACACATCGTGGACGGTAATGTCCCTCGACTGAAAAACAAACGAGCGGGTGGGTTTTTCCTCAACGCTGAGCAAAAACGCATGTTCTATGCCCATCTGAGGGCTTCCTTTTTGGTAGACTTCGATCCTGAACGAGTTGGAGGTTTGGGACAAACCGGTCTCCACAACATAGTAGATGTTGCCGGCGGTTTCGCCTGGTTCCAGCTTCCGCGTCACCTGGTCTGTACCCACATCGAAACACTCATCGCCCACACAGAAATAGCCCTTTTGGTTGGCATTGAGGTCAGCCGCAGCTCGCCGGATGATCAATGTTTGTGGTCGTTCTGTAGTATTCTTGATTCTTATCGGGATCCGGGCATTCTGACCCAGACCTGCCTGGTAGGTCTCCTGTCGGTCGATCCATTCGATACCCTGACCGCTTACCGTCAGGCCCGCCAGCAATAGAAACAGGATGATATACCTCCGCTTCATAATTACACACCCACTCAGTGAAAATATAGGCTAAAATATGACGAAATCAAAAGAAAACCCTAAAAAAGTGGGTTATGGAAACAATAAATTCTGCCAGCGGTCCGTTGCCTAGGGTTTTCTTTTGATCACCGTCCCCCGGTTAGGGCGATCAGCCTCCCGCCAACGGAATCCTTTCAGGACCGTCTGATCTTTGCTGAGTTCATGCGGTGGAATGAACGAGGCGTCGGGTTTGACGTAAAAACTGATGTTGTGGATCTTGCCTGTACGAAAGTTGAGCCGCATGTTGCTGCAAATAATTTTGTTCATGCCCGATACAATGGGCACGCTGACGGTGCTGTCGCCCACTTTCTCGTCGAGCTGCTGCAAGGCGTAGTAGATGCTCTCGCCATTTCCTTCGACAATCACGTGGTGTATGTTTTTCTCATCAAAGAAGGCAGTCATCTTTCGTCCTTTGATCTGGTTGAAATTGTTCAGCGAATCGGTTGAAGCAACAAATGCCGAAGAGACCATGTAGATTCTGTCTATCTTCTTCATCCGGAGCAGCACGTTGATCGAGTCAGCTGTCATTTGGTTGCCCTCCGTCCAGAGCACCGGATCTCCGTAGAAGTAGATGGTTGAATCGCTGGATTGGTACACCAAAGAATCGGCGCGGCCCTGAAGATCACTCTTGAAGATTCGGACGTTGTGGTAGGCGAGAAGCCGTTTCTGGGATGGATCCGGGCTGTCAATCGAAACGAGTGTGTCAGCTGAGATGAACATGGTGTCGAGGTCGTCTCCCACGCGAGCCACATAGGAATGACCGTAGACTTTGGAGATCTGGTTTTTCTTGTCATAAAAACCGTCGTCGCCGTAGATGTTCATGTTCTCCTCTTTCGATGTCAGCACAACATCACCTTTGGCTTTGTAATATTGACGCACATCATCGAGGAAGAGCTTGGACCCTTTCAATTTGTATGCCTGCGTTTCAAAATCTCCGCGGACCAGATCGGATGTCTTTTGCTTGGTGTCGTAAAAGCCGTTTTCATAGTATCCTGTTCTACCCAATTTGTCCTTCACCTCCGTGTACGCCCGGAAAAAAATGACCTTGCTCCGGGAATGATACTGCAACGTATCCGACCGCAACGTATTCTCTTTGTTGACGCCAACTACATCAGTCTTGAATGATGCCAGGTTCTGATTCAGGTCGTAGTAGCCCTTCAGGCTTGTGAGTGTATTGGTGCTGTCGACAAGCTTCCCATTATTAAAGTAAGTAGCCATGTTTCTTGCCCTGTCATAATCCAGGAAGTCGGTGTACAAAGTTGCTGTCTCCAGTTTGTTGAATATTACATTCCTGCGCAGGTAGGCTATCTTCTTGTTGCCGTCATAGGTAAGACGCGAGGCAGTAACTGTCACCGAGTCGCCTTCCGTTATCCGGATTCGTCCATAGGCTTCCACGGAGTTCTTCACCCTGTTGAAGATGGCAGAATCGCAATAGATGGTGGTTTGGTTTTGCTCGAAGACGACATTGCCAATCACCCAGTCGACCCGCACACCGGCCTGCATGGATCCTCTCAGTGTTTCCGCCTTCTTCAGCTTCACCTTTCGTTGCCCAAAGCCAGCGGTGGCCATAAGGATCAGTAGGGTGAAAAGTGTGAATTTCTTCATTTGCGGGGCAAAGTTAGGAAAGGGAGGGAGACCGGCGGACTTTTGATATTTTTGAGCAGTGCTTACCCGCTTCCGCGACTATATCCATCAACATGACCTCATCGGTCCGGAAGACCGTATCCTCCTTGCGGTCAGTGGTGGAATTGACTCGATGGTTATGGTACACCTTTTTCGCACTGCGGGTTACACCTTTGGCGTTGCCCATGGGAATTTTGGGCTCCGTGGAAAAGAGTCGGATGGCGATGAGCAATTCGTAAAAGCATACTGTGAGGAACATGGCTTCCCGTTCTACGGTAAGCGGTTTGATACCAAGAACTATGCCGAAGAAAAGAAGATATCTGTCCAGATGGCAGCCAGGGAGTTGCGCTATGCCTGGTTTGATGAATTGATTGAGAAGGACAGGTATCATTGGCTGGCCACGGCACACCAACTCAGCGACAATGTGGAGACGGTTCTTATGCGCTGGTCAAACGGCGCGGGCCTCCACCAGCTTACGGGTATACCTCGCAAGAACGAACGCATTGTTAGGCCGCTGTTGTTCGCCACCCGCGAGGAGATCGCCGCCTTTGCACGGTCGTCGGGAATTGCCTGGCGTGAGGATTCCAGCAACCTGGCTACGCATTATCAACGCAATTTCATCCGTCATGAAATCATCCCGCGACTGAAGGAGATCAATCCTTCCCTCGAGGAAACGTTTGCCGTCTCGCTGGAAAAATTGGAAGGTGCGACTGAAATTATGAATCGTGGGCTCGAGCAGCTTCGTGATGCAATGACGCGCACGGATGGCAGGGATTTCCTGATTGATAAGAACCTGCTGTTGTTGCTGCAGCACCCGGCCTTTGTTTGCTATGAATGGCTGCGACCGTATGGATTTGAACTTGACCGCTGCAAACAACTGGTTGGAGCCCTGACCTCTCAGCCGGGAGCCAGATTTCTTTCTGCGACGCATGTTGCCGTCATTGATCGTGAAAACATTATCGTGTCCCCGGTGGAGGAAGAGTTCCATGATGTGCTGCTGGAGGATGGTCAGGACAAGGCGGCGCTTGGCCCCTGGGTGATGCACTTAAGTACCCAGAAGGGCCGTTCAATTTCCCCAGACCCGCGTGCCGCCTCCTTCAATTTTGCCAGCATCCGGTTTCCCTTACTCTGGCGAGGATGGAAGCATGGAGATACCTTTGTGCCACTGGGTATGAACAAGTCCAAGAAGGTCAGTGATTTTCTTGTCGATGAGCGCGTCCCGCTTACCCAAAAGAGCCGGGTCACGGTGATTATCTCGGGCGAAGATATCATTTGGGTTGCAGGCTATCGCGTGGATGAGCGATTTAAGGTTACTCCCTCCACCAAGACTACCCTTACGCTAAGGCTTGAGGATCGGAAATAACGACTTTCATCATTTTTCTTTTTTGAAGGGAATGATAACTTGCGCACCGATCAGCAGGCGACCTTTGTGCAAAATTGCGATGAAGACCTGGCTGGTCACGAAACGCTTAACCACATACCTATGAAAATAACTGTAGTTGGTGCCGGCAATGTTGGTGCTACCTGTGCCGATGTACTTGCTTACCGCGAGGTGGCAAATCAGATTGTACTTGTTGATATAAAGGAAGGGATCGCCGAAGGGAAGGCCCTTGACATCTGGCAAAAGGCACCCATCGACCTATATGACAGTCGTACCATCGGATCGACAAATGATTACTCGAAATCAGCGGGTTCGGACGTAGTGGTTATTACCTCCGGTTTGCCCCGCAAGCCGGGCATGAGCAGGGATGACCTGATAGGTACCAACGCCGGCATTGTGAAGTCGGTGACTGAAAACGTGGTCAAGCATTCACCCGATGCCATCATTATTGTTGTGTCAAACCCGCTGGATGTAATGACCTACCAGGCGCACCTGACTTCGAAGTTTCCCCGTACCCGTGTGATGGGCATGGCAGGAATCCTTGACACAGCGCGCTATCGTGCATTTCTGGCGGAGGCTTTGAATGTTTCACCAAAAGATATCCAGGCGATGCTCCTCGGCGGCCACGGCGATACCATGGTTCCGCTTCCTCGCTATACAACGGTTTCTGGTATACCGGTTACTGAATTGATGGATACAGCCAAACTCAATGCCATTATCGATCGCACGAAGGTGGGTGGCGGTGAGCTGGTGAAGCTGATGGGTACTTCAGCATGGTATGCCCCCGGATCGGCGGCAGCCCAGATGGTGGAGTCGATCGTCAAAGATCAGCGCCGCATCCTGCCCGTGTGTATGCAGCTCGATGGCGAATATGGTATAAAGAACTGCTACCTCGGAGTGCCCGTTGTGCTTGGCAAGAATGGCATCGAACGTGTGATTGAGCTTGAACTGAATGAGGCGGAACGTGGTTTACTGGAGACCAGCCGCCAGCACGTACAGGAAGTGATGGACGTACTGGATAAACTGGGAAAGTAACTTCCCCATAATCAACGAAAATGCCCGACAACCTCGGGCATTTTTTACTACTGGGGCTTAACGGCTTTGTAAAGGATCTCGGAGGTCGAGATTCCGTACCGGTCACCATTGGCAATCTCCCGGGCATACGTATCGGGCTGTGCCAGGAGTCCACTGCTGTTAATCCGTTGCGGGTAGTCCTTGCCATACTTTCGTACATGGTCATCTTGCCCGAAGTGGATCTCACGATCGCGCGGTGACTTTACGGAAGGGTCTTCGACAGTGGTATCAGGTACCGGAGCGAAAAAAGGTACCTGAAGTATGGCCCAGCCTCCGGGCTTCAGCACACGATGTATTTCGCTCAACGCCTGGATATCGTTGTCAACGTGCTCCAGCACATGATTGCACAAAACAACATCAAACGTATTGTTGGGGAATGGCATCCGGTGAATGTCCATTTTAATTTTGGCCAATGGCGACTCAATGTCGGCGGTAATGTATTGGGAGCCGTGTCTTTCTTCAAAAGGCTTCATGAAGCACTGCTCTGGCGCGATGTGGAGAACGTCCAAAGGCTGTTGAAAAAAATTGGTTTTGTCGCGCAGGTAGAGCCAAATAAGGCGGTGGCGCTCGAGTGAAAGGCAAGAAGGACAAAGGGCATTCGGTCTGGGGTTGATGCGACCGTAAGGCAGGAAACGACGGTAGGTGCTCCGGCATACAGGGCACTCCACCTTATTTCCGGAGTAAAAAAGTCCCATTACCCGAAGCCCAAGCCCACTGAGCCTAAGCAGATACCTTCTGGGTACATATCGGATCAGCAGGGCAATGAGGTGTTTCACGGTCGCAAAGATAACCGCCGGGACCTTGTCATGCCGGGCCGGGCAAGTTGAAAAAAGCGCAACTTTGTCAAACTATTTGAGCCACAGCGGCATCTAAGACGTAAAAGCAGGTTGTCGGACAACGATCGAACAAGCAGTGACACAAACCTATCCCGAACAGGCCATGATGCATGCCGATGCCCTCGTAGCGCGCGCGCGTGAGGGGGACAATCTTGCCCAGGGAAAGCTGATGCAGACCTGGTACAAGCGCATCTACAATTTCGGGTATAAGTTCTTTTTCGATCATGACCTGGCCATGGAGGTAGCGCAGAAAACGTTTATCGCCATGCACCGCAACATCGCCAATCTGCAGGATGCTGGCAGGTTCCGCCCCTGGTTGTACACGATTGCGGTAAACTGCTGCCGGGAGGAATTGCGGAGGAAGAAGAGCATGAAGTCAGTTTCAATTCACGACCTCCGCCAGGACGACGCAGAGGGGACGCTAACGTGGGAAGTTGCCGGACATCGCAGGGATAACCCGGATAGGGTCCTGCGTCAATCGGAATTGTCGGACTTGCTCCAGTCGTGCCTGCGCCAGCTCAGTGACGAACAGCGCGAGGTGGTGATTATGAAGGAGTATGAAGGTTTGAAATTTCGCGAAATCGCCGAGGCGCTGAACATTTCTGAAAATACGGTGAAGTCGCGGATGTATTATGGACTGGAAGCACTCAAGAGGATGTTGGAACGAAAGAAGATTACACGAGAAACGATTGGTTATGAACTATAAACCCGATGAAGCGACCCTGATTGCCTATCACTACGGTGAGTTGGAAGGGGACGTACGTGCCAATGTTGAGGCTTACCTCGATCGGTTTCCTGAGGAACGCCGGCGAATGGAAGAATGGTATGACACGCGGGCGATCATGGGTCACTTGCGCGACAAGGAAGTCATAGCACCCCCCATTGTCTTTGGGGAGAGTGAAAGGTCTTTCTGGCGTGAAGGTTATGTGCGGATGAGCCTGGGTATCGCCGCTGCTTTGATGATCGTGGTGGTGGCAGCGCGCCTTCTGGGAATGTCAGCCTCGTATCAAGGTGGTGAGCTTCGCATCGGCTATCTGAAAGAACAAGTTGCGGCGCCGTCATACAGCACGCTCAGCGAAGAGAAAGTAGCAGACATGATCAAGGCTTCTCTCAACGAAAACAACAATGCGCTGCAGGCAAGCTGGAATAGTGACCGAAAGAATCTGGAGGACAATATTCGGCAGAATATTTATTCGAACTCTGAGCGCCTGGATCAACTGGTGCGGAAAGTTTCTGAAGGTCAGCAGCAACAAGTGCGGCAATTTGTTGATCAACTGCAGGCCGACAACCTGAAGCTGATGAAGGATTATCTGCAGATGTCGAATGAAGGACAAAAGCAATATGTGGAATCCCTGTTGGTTGATTTCTCCAAGTATCTCCAGGAGCAGCGCAAGCAGGATGTTCAGTTCTTCCAGTCGAGCCTGACCGACATGCAGCAGGATACGGAGCAATTCAAGAAGGAGACCGAACAGATTTTGACTAGCCTGATCAGTACCGGTAGGAGTGATACACAACGGATTGACGATTGAGGCTGGTCTGCGGATAGGTAAGGCAGATGATAAAAAATTATTGCGTGAACATGATAAACCGAATGAAAATGAAAAAGATGATGATGTGTGTGGTGTTGATGGTGTTGGGAAGCGTTGCGTCCATGGGGCAGGACAAGTCCGCGGATCAGCGGATGGAGCAAGACATTGAAGTAGCTGAAAATATACTGGGGACGCTGCTGAGGCAAGGGACAGGGAGGAGGGGATTCTTCCCCATTGAAGTCAAGGGCACCTACGTTCAAGGCTACGGTGTGACCTTCCGACTGCCGATGGGCAGAGGTTTTAACAGGATAATGATAGCGGGTTCTCCGGAATTTGCGCCGAGTGCCGTAGAAGTCAGTCCCGGCGGATATTCATACTCCTACAGTCGCTTGGAGTCGCAAGATGAGGCCAAGCGTGAGCAGGAAAGGGCTGTTCAGCGGGAAAAAGTTGCGGTGAGGGACCAGAATAGAGCCCAACAGGGTAAGCAAGTTCGATTCGATGAGGATAGTCTGGCTGCCGCTTCGCAAAAAAGATTCATGGAGGTGGCCAAGAACTTCCTGGCAGATTACGGCGATGTGATCAGCGGCCTGAAAGCAGATGAGAAGATCATTGTCACCAACCGAGCGGATGACTTTGCGCAGGATTTTGATGTGATTTGGATTAACGGCCGTGATTCACGCAGACAACTCTTGTCTGTCGAAGCACGCCGCAGCGATGTTGACCAACTGAAGCAGGGCAAAATCTCCCGTGCCGACTTCATGAGCAAGTTGAAGATTGTCAGCACTGAAGCTACCGACGCGCTGGATCCTGACCTGGAGGTATTCTCCAGCATGTTCGGCCGGCTTTACCGGGAAGACCTTTCACACACTTACTATGTGCAGGGCAACATCAACTACGAACGCATGAAGGATTATGGCGTGATCTATTATATGAAAGTCTATTCCAGTATCGAAATGGATGACGACCGGTTTGCGATGCCCACTGTGGCCATGCGTGACGTCCCTCAGGCGGAACGTGATAAAAAGGTGAAGGAACTCTACCCAAAATTTGAGAGCGAACTGAAAGAGAATATCGTCGAGTATGGCCGCACACTTCGGAGCCTGAAAGACGAGGAACTGCTGGTGTTCAATGTCAGACTCACCAAATGCAAAGGATGCGGCATACCGGAAGGACTGGAAGTGTCCATCAAAGGCGGCGCGCTGAAGGAATATAGTTCGGGCAAAGCATCGAAGGAAGCGACGATTTCAAAGATCTCTTTGAAGAAGACGGGCGTGCAGTAACCGGGAAACGACGGTTTGACGCTGTGAGTCGGTGCAACTGGCTCACAGCGTTTTTTTTCGCCTACATCAGTTAGATGCCGGTATAAGTGAAGGGTGTAATGGCAAGCATTTGCCGCTTCAGGTGCTCAGGTACTTCAAGGGACTGAATGAAGTCCGTTATGCTTTCACGGGTGATCGACTCGTTTGTTCTGGTAAGTTCCTTGAGCGCCTCGTAAGGATTTGGATAACCCTCTTTTCGTAAGATTGTCTGAATCGCTTCGGCAACCACTGCCCAGTTGTCTTCCAGGTCGCGCCGAAGCGTAGCTTCATGGAGTTCCAGCTTCTTGATGCCCCGTTCCATCGACTTCAACGACAGCCAGCTGTGGGCCAGGGGCACGCCGATGTTGCGCAATACCGTAGAATCGGTAAGGTCGCGTTGCATACGTGAAATAGGAAGCTTGGCAGAAAGATGTTCGAAGAGCGCGTTTGCTATGCCCAGGTTCCCTTCGGCGTTTTCAAAATCGATTGGGTTGACTTTATGTGGCATGGCGGAGGAGCCCACCTCGCCGGCCTTGATCTTCTGTTTGAAATAACCCAGCGAGACATATTGCCAGATATCGCGGCAAAAGTCAATGAAGATTGTATTGATCCGCTTCAGGGCATCAAACTGGGCTGCCATGTGATCGTAATGCTCAATTTGTGTGGTAGGGTGACTCCGGGTGAGGCCAAGCTGCAAGGTGACAAACCGATTGGCGAATTCAATCCAGTTCACGTTTGGATAAGCGACATGGTGTGCGTTGAAGTTGCCGGTGGCACCGCCGAACTTTGCCGTATGTGGCACAGCCTCAAGCAAGGTCAGCTGATTGCGGAGGCGTTCAACAAACACTTCCAGTTCTTTTCCCAACCGGGTGGGAGAGGCCGGCTGACCATGGGTGCGGGCAAGCATCGGCACATCTTTCCAGGTCTCGGCCTGACCCGCCAATAATGTCATAACCATCTTGATCTCCGGAATGAATTCATCCTGGAGGAACTCACGCATGAGCAAGGGTGTGGCTGTATTATTGATGTCTTGCGAGGTAAGACCGAAGTGAATGAACTCTTTGTATTTTGAAAGCCCCAGGCTGTCAAACGCATTCTTCAGATAGTATTCAACCGCCTTGACGTCGTGGTTGGTTGTTTTTTCAATTTCCTTGATGATTTCTGCCGAACCCTGGTCGGCCATTTCATATAAAGCCTGAAGGTCAATGTACTTGTCTTTGGGGAAGTCCTTCAGTTCCGGCAGCGGCAGGTCACACAGCGCGATAAAGTATTCGATTTCAACCCGAATGCGGTATCGGATCAGCGCAAGCTCAGAAAAGTAGACCGACAGCGGCTGGGTTGTCTGGAAGTAACGTCCATCAATGGGAGAAATCGCGGTAAGTGGATTGAGCTGCAAGTGCGGTTATTAGACCGCTAAAATAATTCTTTTTAACCATTACTCTGTTTTTTTCGTTGATTGACTGACATTCGCAGCGCGAAAATTTGACGCCAATGCCCTTGCTCCTTCGGTTGCTTCCACTGATACTTCTCGGATTAACGGTTGTGCCGGTCACACAGTTGGTTGCCCAGGAAAAGCATCTGCCGGGCACCGAACTTTCTATACGCAAGGCAACAGGACCAATCGTGCTGGATGGCGTTTTGGATGAACCGTCATGGTCCGCAGCATCGGTGGCCGGTGACTTCTTTATGAATTATCCTGTAGACACCCTTCGGGCACGATACCAAACGGAAGCAAGGCTGGTGTATGATGACAATTCCCTCTTCATCTCATTGGTATGTCATGACAATGAAGAGCCGAATATCGTCCAGTCTCTACGACGTGACTTTGACTATACCAGCAATGATAACGCCTCTATCATGATCGGGCCGTACAATGATGGTCTCAACGGTTTCTATTTTGCTCTTACGCCGGAAGGTGTGCAACTGGAGGGAACAATTGCAGCCGGAGGACGCGAGGGTGGTAACTTCATCAGTTCGTGGGACAACAAATGGTACTCCAAAGTAGTTAAGTCAGCCGACCGTTGGGTGGCGGAGATCAGAATTCCATTCAAGAGTTTCCGTTACAAGAATGGCGCCGACACGTGGGACATTACTATTGTTCGTTATGACCTAAAGCGCAACGAGGTCAGCAGTTGGATTGCGACACCTATCCAGCTACTTCCGAATTCATTTGCCTACAGCGGAAAGTTGAAATGGGATAGCCCGCCACCACACCAATCTTTGAACGTTTCCGTGATACCGTACGTAGCCGGAGCAACAGCTGCCGATCGGACCTTGACGCCAGAAAAAAGTGAACAGGATCTCCAGGCGGGCTTTGACGCGAAGATTGGGATTACGCCATCGCTCAATCTTGACCTCACGGTTAATCCAGATTTCTCACAAGTTGAAGTCGACAGGCAAGTGATCAACCTCACTCGTTTCGAGTTTCAGTTTCCGGAGCGACGGCAATTCTTTCTGGAGAACAGTGACTTGTTCGATCGTGTTGGCTGGCCAGATGCCCGTCCTTTCTTTTCCCGTCGTGTGGGCATTGCTCAGGACACGTCAGGATTGCTGCGCAGGGTACCCATCGCGTATGGTGCCAGGCTGAGCGGATCGTTGTCTAGCAAGTGGCGCACCAGCCTGCTCCATATGAAAACCAAAGAGACGCTGGAGATGGGCCTCCCGGATCAGACCTATACGGCCGTCGCAGTTAGCCGGAATTTTTGGAAACAGTCAAACATCCAGTTCACCTATGTTGAGAAACTTTCACTCGGCAGCAACTTGTCAGATTCAGCGAAGTATTTTCATCCGAGCTTGTGGGAAGAAAAGGTCAACGGGATTAGTACGGAAAAGGTGCTTAACACGTACAATCGCACAGCAACCGTTGACCTGGACTTGCTCAGCGCAGACAACGCCTGGTATTTTAGCAGCTATTTTAGCAAGTCGCTGGATGCCTTTGCGTCGGACGACAACATTGCAGGAGGAGGTTTCGTGCAATACACGAAGCGTACGCTCCAGTTCTTTGTTATGCAGACTTTCATCAATGAGAATTTCAACGCTGAACCCGGATTTGTGCCGAGTCGTGGAGTATATCCTGGCGTGAGAAACTCTGCGGCCAGTATTAGCCGGCCCATCTATCCGGAAAGTAGGAAAATTGTGAAAATTGTTCCGCAGGTATCTTTCAATTTGTCGAGTATTCCAACGGGCGTTGTGACAGACCGAAGCGCCAATACGGGTGTAACATTTGAGTTCTTGAATACTTCAAATTTTCAGCTCCTCCTAAATCATACGTTTCAGGAATTGACGAATACGTTCAATCCCATTGACCCGGACAAATACACGAATTTTCTCCCCGGCGAGCAATATACATGGAACAATGTGCAAGTGTCGTATCGCTCTGATCAACGTAAACTGCTCAAGTACTCGGTGGGTACTTCTCCGGGGTCATTTTATAATGGAACCAACCTCTACCTCTTTGGCGAATTGAATTACCGGTATCAACCTTTTGGAAGTGTTTCGTTGCGCCTGGATTATTATGATGTAAAGTTGCCTGAGAACTACGGCGCTGCACAGCTGTTCATTGCCAGCCCTCGCTTTGATCTTACCTTTACGGACAAGATCTTCCTTACGACCTTTGTTCAGTTCAATACGAGAGCCGACAACGTCAATCTCAATGCGCGTCTGCAATGGCGCTTCAAGCCGGCCAGTGATTTCTTCCTGGTTTATACCGAGAATTACCTTCCAGGGAGTCTGACGAGCAAAAACTACTCGCTGGTATTTAAATTTACATATTGGTTGAATATTTGAGGTTGAAGGCTTGAGGGAATCGGCTTTCGTAGGTAGCTTTGCCGCTCGATCAGTTTTTAGCGATGGCATTCAATCTCTTCAAGAAATCACAACCTGCTCCGAAGCCGGCGGCGGATGAGAATCACGGAAAACACTATGTTAATCTTACCGTGAAAAACATTGTCCGTGAGACTAAGGATGCTATTTCGATCGTATTTGCCCAGCCGGAAGGACGTAAAATAAGTTACAAATCTGGCCAATTTCTTTCCCTGATTTCAGTTATCCAAGGCAAAGAGTTGCGCCGCTCCTATTCACTCTGTTCGTCCCCCTTTGTTGATGAGGATATTGCCGTGCTTGTCAAACGCGTTGATGACGGGTTGTTCTCGAATTACTTGCTGGACAACCTTAAAGTTGGGGACACGGTAAAGGTTATGGAACCTGCCGGCCATTTCACAACGGAGTATCAAAAAGAAAGAAAACGGCATGTGATTATGTTTGCCGGCGGTAGTGGCATCACACCGATGATGTCGCATATCAAGAGCCTGCTCAGTCAGGAACCCGAGAGTGTTGTGTCACTCATTTACTGCAACCGAAATCTTGAGGGTGTCATTTTCATAGACGAGTTGACCAGGAGGGAAATCGAGTATGAAGGCCGACTGCACGTCATTCATGTACTGGACGAGGCGCCCATGAACTGGCAGGGTTACTCCGGGTTGTTGAATCATGATATGCTGACCAAACTCTTTGAAAGGATACCGGACTGGGGTATTGAGAAGACCACGTATCTGATGTGCGGTCCGGAAGGCATGATGAAGAATGTCGAGACGTTGTTGGATCAGCGTAAAATACCCAAGGAGAAGATTTTTAAGGAAAGTTTTGTTGCGCCCACCATTGATAAAGAGTTGAAGAAGGAGATGGCGGCTGCCATTCCCTCCACAGAGAAGAAAGCCTATGAAGTGACTGTCCGCTACGATGGTCAGGAGCATAAGTTTGTTGTTCAGCCCAACCGCACGATTCTCGAAACGGCGCTCGACAAAGGCATTGATCTCCCGTATTCCTGTCAGAGTGGTCTCTGCACGGCGTGCCGCGGCAAGGCGATTTCAGGTACTGTCAAACTCGATGAGGAGGAAGGACTATCTGCCAGTGAAAGATCGGAAGGCTATGTGCTTACTTGCGTGGGCCATCCGATGAGTGATGATGTGGTGATCGAAATTGGTTGATGGCAGGGGATCACCTCATTCAACTCTTCTAAACTCCATCCCCTCAAAATTCAGTTTTTCAACCTTGCCGAAGGGAGAGAGTGTAAACTGCGCGAATGCATTTCCGTACCAGGCCTTATCCCACATTCCGTAAAAGGTATCGAAGTTCCAGTGCGAAAGGGTGGCGGATTCTTTGTTATTGACATTGACTTTGAGTGTAGTTCCGCTGATCGTAACATCAACTGTTCCGAAAAGCGGATCGGTGTATTTTCCAGCGTACGCCTCCATCGGTAATGAAGATGATGTGTTGGGGACACGTTTTGCTTCCTGCGCCTGCACTTGCTTTAGTTGTTCGGATTGGAGTCCTTGATACAGTGACAGGAGTTCTGTGCTCCAATCGCGTGTACCTCCGAGTGCAAAGTGGTCAAACGCTTTGTACATCAGCGCATGACGGACTTCAGCGTGATCATAGTTGCCCAGGAAGTAGTACCCGAGGTTTTGATCAGGAAGTTGTGCATTCAATGCTATGAGTCCGGACAAGCTGCCCGTGTGAAAGTTCACTTTGTGACCCTTGTAGTCATGCTGGAACCAGCCAAGACCATAGGTTGTCCAGTTCGGCTTGGTGAGTTTGGCCGTGGGGTAGAACTGACTCTCCGTAACGAATGTTTGGGGTTTGAACATCTCAGCCCAGGTGGCCGGCTTGAGCAGGCGACCGCCTGAATACTTGCTGCTGTCGAGCATGCACTGTACCCACTTGCTCATGTCTTCGATGGAAGACCACACCGAGCCGGCCGGTCCGACATGCTCGTCGTTGGTGTAGTCGATCACTTGAATCTTTCCGTTCACCTTATAGTGAGGTTTGGTGAAGTTGTCGTCTTTGATGTTTTTCAATTTGCTCGCTGTCCGCGTCATACCCAGGGGCTTGAAGATGCGCGCCTGAACAAAGTCATGCCATGACTGGCCGCTGACTTTTTCAATCACCTTGCCGGCGGCGATGTAGAACACATTCTGGTAGATGAATCCCGCGCGTAGGGAATAGCTAGGCTTGACCATCCGCATGCGGTTGAGGATTTCCGTTTCCGGGATATCCATGATACTCCAGAGGAAGTCCGTGTTGCCGACGCCGCTGTTGTGCAATAAAAGGTCGCGTACTTTCAGGTCGCGCGTGACAAAAGGGTCATAGAGTTGAAAATCGGGCAGGTACTTTGTGACAGGATCGTTCCAGCCAACTTTTCCTTCGTCGACGAGCATCCCCAAGCAGGCGGCGGTTAGTGCTTTGGTCGTAGAGCCAATGGAAAACAATGTTTCATTGGTGACAGGCTTTCCCGTGTTCAGGTCCCGCACGCCATAGGACTTGATGTAAATCACTTTCCCATCCTTGACCACAGCGACCGACGCGCCCACGACATCCCATTGTTTGAGAGCTATCTGGGTGTAGGCGTCGTATTCTTTTACTTTTTTATCAAGGTCTGTGTTGCCCTTCTTTTGGGCGAAGGTTGCAACGGTTAGGCAGAGCAGTGGGAGTAGGAGTAGGCTTTTCATTTCTGTAATTGTTCCCATGAAAGTAGGCGAATAAATGGTCAATTTGAAAAATTTGCCCTGATGGCTATCGGAGTGAAATGGGCTTCCTTTCAAAGCGTGACGGAATGCATAAACGCAAAGAGCACGGAGAAATGCACGCAAAGACCACAAAGGCTCTGCGGCCTCTGCGTATCCTCGGCGCACTTTGCGGTTAAAGTCTTTCAGCAAAACAGGATATGTCTACTCAACCAATCTTCCGGGTCAATCTCAACTGCCTCAACGACAGAAAGTGCAACCCATACGCCAAGGGTACCAGCATGCCCGGAAGGAGAACAAATGGAGGCCTCGCCACCAACACATTTACTGGTTCATTCATGAATACCCGAAAGGGCGTTGGCAATGAAAGGATCGCTATGGTGACGATATTGAGAAGCAATCCAAGAGACACAATATTGTAGATATAGAGCGCTGTCCGGTTGTTGGCCAGGAAATAGGCAACGAACGGCGCAGCCAGACCGGCGAGGATATCAAAATTGCGGCCCTCGAAAGTCATTTGAATGGGAAGCAAATGTTGAACGAAGGCTGCCCACAACAGCAGTTCAACAAATACCCTGAACACTTGCAGACGAATGATACTCCGGGGAGGAATGTGGGGTAAGAGTTCTTTCACCGGTTTCGAGAAGACTACCAGAACGATGGTCACAAGCGGTACACCCAACACAATCATAATGCGAGGGGGGAAGGCGGTGAAATCTTCAAAGAACCCCGTGGCAGATACGCCCAGGAGGAACAGGGCCCAAATCGTAGTACCAGCGAGGAAGCGCCATCGAATACTCCGCTTCTGATCGTCTGACCAAGCCGTGAGCGCAATGCCGGTCCTAAGTTCGCGGTACAGGAAAACATAGCAAATCAATGTGAGAGCAATAAAGCCCGCACTTGTTAAGTAATACAATGTGGATTCCATGGAACCGATGTTTTAGTAAATATAACGCGGAAACCCTTTGCGTCTTTGCGCCTTTGCGTGACCCTTTTTTCTCGTTAAGCCCCTCCTACGCGAAACGCTATGGCGGGCAAGCGCAGAGCCGCCAAAAGAATCGGTTATATTTGAGCATGCCCTCTCTCAACACCGAAATCTCAATCGACAAAGCGACAAGCATCCTTAAAAAGAGCAAGTCAGTATTTGTCGAACTCTTCAAACACGGCACCCTCGTCGTTGAATTCTATAAACCCGATAAAATTGACAAGCAGCAACCCCACAATCGTGATGAGATCTACGTCATTGCATCAGGAACAGGGACGTTTTTCAATGGCACAAAACGATTGAAGTTTAAACCGGGAGACTTTCTGTTTGTCGCCGCGGGAATTGAGCACCGGTTTGAGAAGTTTAGCGATGACTTTGCTACCTGGGTGTTTTTTTATGGACCGGTGGGTGGTGAGAGGTGAAGAGTAAGGGGGGAGTCGTCAGGGGCGCGGGGTTAGCCGGGCTTTCTCCGTTCACAGGGTACCTTCCAATAGCCTTTTTAAGCTTGTCATCGTTTATATTTGGCGCTTTGAATGCCCAACCATGAGCGCACCCTCCATTCCCCAACGCCCCACACGGCAATTTCTTTCTGAATCTTTTCAGGTCAGGACCTGGGTTGAACTGAAGCCTTATTTCGACAAGCTCCTTGAGCGATCAATCACCTCTGCCGCCGACCTCCGCCAATGGTTCCAGGACCGCAGCGAGCTGGAATCTGCCATCAGCGAAGATCTGGGATGGCGGTACATCAAGATGACGTGCTACACGGAAGACAAAGCCCTGCTTGACAGATACCAGGACTTTGTCCAGAACATCCAGCCTGAAATCGCTCCGGTATCCGACCAGCTCAACCGCAAGGCCGCAGAGTCACCGTACCTCGGTGCACTGTCAAAGGAGGAGGGATACGCCATCCTTATTCGCAACCTGAAGAAGGACATCGAGATCTTCCGCGAAGAGAACGTACCGATCTTCACCGAGATCAACATGGAGTCGCAGAAGTACGCGCAGCTTTCCGGGGCCATGACCATCCAGTGGAAAGGGCAGGAGCTTACCCTGCAGCAGGCATCTGTGCTCCTGCAAGAGACTGATCGCAATGTTCGTGAGGAGGTTTATAAACTAATATCGGATCGCAGGTTAAAAGACAAAGAGGTCTTTGATAGCTTGTATACGCAGCTGACCCAGCTCCGCCATCGCGTAGCAAAGAACGCTGGCTTCCTCAACTTCCGCGATTACATGTTCAAGTCGTACGGCCGCTTTGACTATACCCCCAAGGACTGTTTTGCTTTCCATGAGTCCATTTCCTCCGAGGTTGTTCCTTTGCTGGAGGAGCTTGCTGAGAATCGCAAAGCGCAGATGAACCTCGAAACACTGCGCCCCTGGGATAAAGCCGTTGACCCTGAGGGCAGGCCTCCATTGAAAGCATTTTCCGGTGGAAAGGATTTGACGTCCAAAGGAATTGAAGCATTTCGCAGGCTGGACCCTTTTCTTGGGGAGTGTCTCTCCACCATGGACGCCATGGGACACCTCGACCTTGAATCGCGCAAAGGCAAGGCACCGGGTGGCTACAACTACCCGCTCGCTGAGATCGGGATCCCGTTCATCTTCATGAATGCTACCTCCACCATGCGCGACATGACCACGCTCATGCACGAAGGTGGACATGCAGTCCATAACTTCTTAACCAAAGATCTTCAGCTTTCTGATTTCAAGAGCCCGCCAATGGAAGTCGCTGAGCTGGCTTCGATGGCGATGGAACTGCTATCTATGGATCATTGGGATGTGTTTTTCACCAACCCCCAGGATCTCGCCCGAGCACGACAGGAGCAACTGGAAGATATTATTGAGACGCTCCCCTGGGTTGCCACAATCGACAAGTTCCAGCATTGGGTCTACGAGCATCCTGCGCATACGCCGGAACAGCGCCTACGGCAATGGAACATCGTCTACCAGGAATTTGCCGACACGGTTACGGATTGGTCGGGCCTGGATGATGCACGGAACTTCATGTGGCAAAAGCAACTGCACCTGTACGAGGTTCCTTTCTATTACATAGAGTACGGCATGGCCCAACTGGGAGCGATTGCTTTGTGGAGGAATTTCAGAAAGAACAAAGCCGATGGACTTGCCGGCTACCAACGTGCACTGAAGCTCGGCAATCTGACTACCATACCCGAGATCTACAAAGCAGCAGGAATTAAGTTTGATTTCAGCAAGATCTATATCCGAGAGCTGATGAACTTTGTGAGGGAAGAAATGAGCAAATAGGGCGGCCCACTTTTACATTTTGCATTGGCCATTCTGCATTCTACATTTTATTTCGGGTAGATAGAACGAAAATGTAGAATGTAAAACGCTGAATGAAGAATGTAGAACGAGGGTAGTTCACTTCTACATTTTACCTTGGCCATTCTACATTCTACATTTTATTTCGGGTAGATAGAACGAAAATGTAGAATGTAAAACGCTGAATGAAGAAAGTAGAACGAGGGTAGTTCACTTCTACATTTTACTTTGGCCATTCTACATTCTACATTTTTTTCGGGTTGATAGAACGAAATGTAGAATGTAAAAGTTTAGCCACTAGCACGTGTGATCATAGATAGCCACCCACTTCCCATCAATCTTTTTGAAAATCAAAGTGAAAATACCATTCAGTGAATCGGTCACTCGTGTCACATGGTAATTACCCTGAACGACAAAGTGAGTTTGACCAATCGGTGTTACACTAAGAATATCAAAATGCAGGGTGCCCATGGCGGCCCGGTCGGGGTAGCCCTTCTGATAGCCTTCCAGCGTTTCCTTCCACCCCCGGTTGACACCGCGTTTGCTGACGAACTGCAATGAATCAGAATTCCAGTAGCCTTGCATGAAGGCTTCCAGATCGCCATTGTTCCAGGCAATCTGTTCGGCCTCCAGCACGGCACGTACTTCCGCTTCTTCTGCTTTCACATCATAAGCGGGCTTGGCCTGCTGACATCCGATTGCCAACATCCAGACGGCAGCCAGCAAGGAGTAGTTTTTCATGGGGTGTGGATTAAGCGAATGAAGGTACGAAAAAGCTGTTGGCTATTGGCTGTTGGCTGTTGGCGGGGCTGATTGTAGAGATAAGTCTCATTGGTTGGGTCGGTACCGATGGAACTTAAGGTGGATGGCCTCCGAGCTCTCTGCTTTACCTGCTGGTGCCAATAGCCAACTGCTAACAGCCAACGGCCTTTACGAAGCACAATCTCACTCCCAACAAGAATCTGCCAACACCCAGCACCCAATACCGAGGCAACAAAAAAAACCGTGCGATTCATTTCACACGGTTTCTTTGACTGTGTCACGATAGACTATCCGCCTACACGAATTTCCTTCATTCTGCCATTGCTGTTGATCAAGGTGACAACATTGTCACATCTTCCATCGCCGTAGTCAACAGTGATCTGACGGTTACCATGCTTGATCAGCTTCTTACCCTGAACGGGGATGAACACACCTTCCTGGGCACATTCGCGGTCGTAGACCAGGGGTTCGAGGATTTCGATCTGATATCCGCGGCCGTTGCGATGATTGCCCTCGGAAGTACCATAAATGATTAGACGCATAAGAATATTGCTTGTGTTGCGCTCGTGCTCACGGAAGTGATGCAGTCTGCGGCGGGCAATCCTTCCGTCGGGCCAGGTAGCGGTGCCATCTTCAACATCCACTTTGAATTTCAGCCGGGTGGTATCCGTGGTAACATTGAGTACCGTGCGGACGCCAGTCAGACTGATGTCATTGATGAAGTAATCTTCAAATGTCATGGACCAGGAAGATCCAGGAATAGCCCACTGTCCGGAATAGGTGATGATGATGGCGCCCCGGCGCGTGCGACCGCGAAGGTCCTGGCAGCCGTCGCCAAAGTCAATGCGAATGGTACCGGACGATTTGTCCCCTGTGCGTGTAACGTTGGCGCATTGAAAGCGATCATCATTCTCAGTCATCTTTCCGCCATCGGAGGTTTCGCTGACAAGCGCTGTCATGCCGATATCTTCTGCATCGTCGTGCGAAAAGTCATCGATGACATCGGTTGAAGCATCTTCGGAGTCTTCCAGGGAAAAGTCCGAGGTGGTGTCGTTGTTGGTGCATGATGAGATACTCAACATCACCAGGAACAGCAGCGCAAGAAATCCTTTGCTGTGTCGAACATCATTCGTTTTCATAGTTGGTTTGTTTTTGCGGGTTAGATGAAGCCCGCATAAGCAGGTTTAATGAAAGGAGGAAGATTTCAGAAGAATTTACTGTCTCCGATTTTGAACTGACCCTCTTGGATGACGCCCGATGTGAAAGGTTTAATCATTCGAAAATTATTTTATCCCTTGACCGGCTACTGCCGGTTTTCTGCCCGGAACCTGCCTCGGCTACTCGCAATGGGCAACCGCAACTATTTCGACATTCCTTCCTATTTTGCCGCCAAATCTTCCTATGAAACTCAAATTCACCAGCGATATTTTGCCTCACCTATTGGCTGTGCTCCTGTTTTTCCTGGTAACAATCACCTTTTTCAGTCCTGTCTTCTTTGAAAATAAGGTCTTGAACCAGCATGATATTCAGCAGCACGCCGGGTCGAGCAAGGCCTTGCGCGATTATCGTGAAGCGACCGGTGAGGAAGGCTTGTGGGCAGGAGCCATGTTCAGCGGGATGCCGGCTTATCTGGTTAATCTACAATGGAGCGATGGCGTCGTGGTGGGAATGAAAAAGGTCCTGTCACTGTTCCTGCCACATCCTGTTTCCAATATTTTTCTGGCCTTCATCAGCTATTATATCATGTTGCTGGTGTTTCGTGTTCGTCCTTATCTGGCTATGGCCGGAGCACTGGCCTTTGGACTTTCATCCTTCATGATCATAGGTCTCTCTGCGGGTCACAACGCCCGTATTGGTGCCATTGCGTTCATGCCGATGGTGATGGCCGGGATACACCTGGCTTTTTCAGGTAAGCGGCTTCTGGGGTTTGCAGTAACTTCAGCGGGCATGGCATTCCACCTTCGGGAAAATCACCTTCAGATGACTTATTATCTGATGATCATCGTGGCGGGTTATGGCCTGATGCAATTGATCCTTGCGGCAAGAGAAAAGAAACTGGCTGACTTCTTTAAGAATATTGGAATCTTGGTCCCTGCAGTAGCGATTGCCACCGGAACATTCTTCGGACAGTTCTGGGCTATCTCCGAATATAGCCGCTACTCCATTCGAGGTCCGTCAGAACTGGCGGGAGCAAGAAGTGAAAGCGTTGATGGTCTGCCCAAGACCTATGCATTCGAATTCAGCAACGGTATCACCGAACCATTTACCCTCTTGATTCCCAACTATCTCGGCGGTAGCAGTGGTGACTACATGTTCTACAATGAGCAAAGTGAATCGTACAAGGCTCTGGTCAATTCCGGAAATAATGAGATTGCCAACCAACTGGCCCCATATACTTCAGCTTACTGGGGCTCGCAGCGACTGGCGGCACCATACTATGCGGGCGCTATTATTTGCCTTCTTTTTGTCATTGGGATTCTTTTCGCTGAGAAGAAATACGTCTGGTGGTTAGCTTCGCTGGCTGCCATCAGCATCATGCTCAGCTGGGGCAGCAACTTTGCTTCACTGAATTACTTCCTCTTCGACTACTTCCCCGGATACAACAAATTTCGCTCGGTAACTTTTGCGTTGGTCATTATCCTGTTTTCGATGCCGCTGTTGGGATTGATGGGGCTGGAAAAGCTGCTTGGACTGGAATGGAACAAGCAGGTACAGACTCGCATCCTCTGGGCTTTAGTGGTTCCAGGTTTCTGCCTGTTAATTGCTTTGACTGGAGGATTTGGCACATTTATGAAGTCTGCAGAAATGGAACTTCCTGTTTGGTTCCGGACGGCTCTTCGCAACGATCGCATGGACTTGCTTCAGGGCGATGCGTGGCGTTCGTTTTGGTTCTGCTTGATTGCCTTTGGAGTCATCTTCGCAGCGAGCAGGAAATGGATCAAAGCGTACGTGCTGATATTGGCTGTTCTGGCGCTATTGCTGCTCGATCTTACATTGGTTGACAAGCGCTTTCTGTCCAAGGACAACTTTCAGCGCAAGCGACCTACAGCTTTTGCACTCACTGAGGCTAACCAGGCAATTCTGACGGACAAAGGTTATTACAGAGTGTATGACCTTCAGGGTTCGATCAGCGATGCCACCGCATCATACTACCACAACTCAATTGGTGGCTACCATGGCGCCAAGCTCCGCCGCTATCAGGATTTATATGATTCCTGCATTTCAAAAGAGACCCAAGAGTTGATAGCGGGACTTCGGGCAGGCAATGCGAGTTTTGATGAGCTGGGTGTGCTAAATATGCTTAATGTTAAGTACATCATGTACGGGGCGGATGCTGCCAACATCATACCGAACACGTCGGCCTGCGGTCCGGCTTGGTTTGTCCGGGATGTGATGCTGGTCAACTCTCCCTCCGAGGAGATCCGGGCTGTGGACGAAGTGAATACGCGCTGGACGGCGGTAGTCGACGGATCTAAATTCAAACTGCAATCGTCGGTACAAGCGGATAGCGCATCCTCTGTAACGCTCACTGAACAGAAGCCTAGTTTGATGAGGTATGAAACGCGGTCGTCTACGGGGGGGCTGGTTGTGTTCTCAGAAATTTACTATCCAAAAGGGTGGCATACGTTCGTCAACGACCAGGAAGTGCCGCTGCTGCGCGCCAACTACGTACTGAGGGCGGTGGAAGTTCCTGCCGGGAATGCTAAGGTGGAGATGCGTTTTGAGCCGAAGCCATATGTAGTGGGGAACAAGATCACCCTGGCGACATCGTGGGCGTTGTTGCTGATTGTGCTGGGGAGCTTTGGGTGGTCTGTGGTTGGGAAACGCAAGGAGTAGGCTCCGTAGTAGCTGTTGGCTCTTAGCTATTGGCTGTTGGCAGAGTAATGAAGTTGGCTGGAATCTCCATCCCATTGGAAAGTCTGCCAACAGCCAAGAGCCAACAGCTAACAGCCTCTCTCTACTCGTCTTTCAGCACATCCACCGGATTCGTCATCGCTGCTTTTACAGAGTGATAAGAAGTAATCGAGATGGCAATGATGAGGGTGCCCAGTCCGACTGCGGCGAAGGACCACGGTGATGGCTCAATACGGTAGGCAAATGTCTTCAACCACTGATTCATCATCCACCAGGACAATGGGGCTCCTATGAAAAAGGCAACGATCACCAGCGAACTGAAACTTCTTGAAATCAGCGTCAGAATGTTCCAGGTTGAGGCTCCGGCCACCTTTCGAATCCCGATTTCCTTCGTTCGTAGTTCCAGCGAATAGACAATGATCCCCAGAAGGCCCAGGCTGGCGATGAGAATGGCAAGTCCGGCCATGACAGTCAGTGCTTTCCCAAACTGCTCTTCGGCTTTGAAAGACTTGGCGAAGTTGTCATCGACAAACTTGTATTCGAATGGGGATTCACCTGCATGGACTTTCCATACCTTTTGTATTTCCTCCAGCAGGTTATTCCACTGCTCAGGATTCCTCGCATCGATGCGAAGCCCGATGAATTCTCTGGCGCCATCACCAATCAAACGTGCGCTCTTCAAATGAAAAATTCCAAGGGGTTCGATTTCTGTCTGCAGGGGCCAATAGTTGAAATCGGCCACTACCCCGATGACCTCAAATTTTCCACCTTCATATTCAATTTCTTTTCCGATGACCGACTCGTCCAGGTTCCAGCCAATGCGGTTGACGGCCGTCTCATTGATGATAAGCCGTCCTGTATCCGCAGGGATGTCGGCCGAGAAGTTTCTTCCAAACTTCAGCTTGATCCCAAACGTGGTCACCAGGTGCTCATCTGACGTGGTGAAGTTCATGGGAAATGTCCTGTTGTTCATCCCCGACGCGGTAAAAGTATCGCCTCCCCAGATGTAAGGAGGGAGGGACGTGGCTCGTGTGGCGTCTATGACTCCGGGAAGGTCTCTGGCCGCGGCAGTTAGCGTCTCACCACTTTTCGCAACTTCCACATTGCTGAGTACCAGCAAGTTTTCCTTGTTGAAACCAAGGTCCTTTTCGGAAACGAAATTCAGCTGTTGAAATACGATAACGGTACAGAGCATCAGCACAATCGACGCGCTAAACTGAAAAACGACCAGGCTGTTGCGGAGCGTTTTCCCATCGCCGCCCGTTCGCGCCCTGCCTTTCATGGCTTCTATGGGATTCAGCGACGACAGGAAAATGGCCGGGTAGGTACCCGACAAAATGCCCATGAGCAATACCAAGCCGGTGAGGGATGATAGCAGGCCAAGGTCATTGGACAAATCCAGCGTGAGTTGTTTCCCTGTGATGTTGTTGAATTCCGGGAGAAAAAGCTCAGCGAGGGCCAGGCCGGCAACCAGCGCAATGAGGCAGAAGGCCATCGCTTCCAGGAAATAGTGAACCGTTAATGTGCCTCGGCTGATGCCCAGGATCTTGCGAATGCTCGCTTCTTTCATTCTCCTCAGGAACTGCGCGGTGGAAAGGTTCATGAAGTTTACGCAGGAGAGCAGGACGATAAAGATGGCCGAGCCAATCAGCGAATAGATGATGGTGATATTCCCAACAGCTGCAATACGGTTGTAAACAGTTTCATGAGGCAGATGGATGGCGGTCAAGGGCTGGAGAAACAGTTCCCACTTCTTCCCTGACTTGACATACTCATCATAAGTCACATTCATTGCGCGGCGCAGCGTCAGGTCAGCGTGCTTTTTTGGGATTACAGCCAGTTTGGCTCTGGTATTCTCAACATCTGTTCCTTCTTTCAGTCGAATGTAGGTCTCCAGTTGTGTCCAAACCCAACTCCACGACATCCGGCCAATGACCGGGAAACTTGACATGGACATTAACATGTCAAACTCGAAGTACGTATTTTCCGGGCGGTCCATGACGACCGCGGTCACTTCATAGTCCTGTTGCTCGTCAGAGGTTCCTATCCTCATATGTTTTCCAACGGGATCCTCGGTCCCAAAGTATTTTCGAGCCATGGCTTGGGATATAACCAGGGTATTGGCCTCCCGCAGCGCCGAAGCCGGATCGCCCTGGATCATGGGAAAATTGAACATCCGGAAGAAATTGGAGTCGGCAACTAAGATCTTACTTTCGACGAATGAAGTGACATGACCTTCTCCATCACTGTGCGTTACGATCAGATCTCCCCTCGTATGCAGGCGTGAGATGAGGTCTATTTCAGGTAGTTCCTCCTGTAAGGCAAATGCCACACCTGGCCCGGTCGAGCCGAACTGATGATGATCTTGTTCTGCCCAGATGAAGGTTTGGTTCACCCGATAAATCCGGTCGGCATGTTCGTGAAATCTATCGTAACTGAGTTCGTGCCTCACATAGATGTAGATGAGCAAGGTACTGGCAATGCTCACGGTAAGGCCCATCAGATTGATGGCTGAAAAGAGCTTCTGCCGCCGAAGATTGCGCACGAAGAGTAAAACCAGGTTTTTGAGCATACCGTGTATTGGCAAACCCTATACCAATGCCGATGCCAGCTTATCAGCGTTGAATTGACAGTATGATTGTCCATTATTGAATGAGGGTGTCCGCTTTTGGTCAGTCCGTTAATCTTGCTAAACTTGTGAATGACTGATCTCGCATCCCGGATTCGCGCGGAGTTCCAAACCCGTTTCTCGGAAAAGCCACTCCTTGTGGTTGCACCGGGACGGATCAATCTAATCGGAGAGCACGTTGATTACAACAACGGCCTCGTTCTCCCAGGCGCCATCGACAAGCGTCTTCTGTTTGCCGTTGGTAGAAATGACTTGGACCGTTGCAACCTGTATGCCGATGACGTTCATGAGTCCGGATCGTTCTTGCTCTCAGATCTAAAGCCCGGAGGAGGCTGGATAAACTATTTCATGGGTGTAGTGGCCGGGTTTCGCGAGCGAGGTATCAGCATCTCTGGATTGGACTGTGTATTTGGCGGCACAATTCCAGCCGGTGCGGGTTTGTCATCATCGGCAGCGCTATGCTGTGGGTTCGCTTTCGCACTCAATGAAATATTCAAAGCCAATTTTTCGCGGTTGGACCTGGCATTGATTGCCCAATTCGCTGAACACAACTATGCCGGTGTCAAGTGTGGTCTAATGGATCAGTACGCATCCCTGTTTGGTGAGCAAGATTCACTTCTTTTGCTTGACTGCCAGTCGTCAACCCACGAAACCATTCCGTTTCCAACTTCCGGCTGTTCCATTATCCTTGCCAATACACGGGTCAAGCATTCCCTTGCCTCGAGCGCCTACAACGACCGGCGTGGTGCGTGCGAGGAAGGTGTGAGTGTTTTACAAAAACAATTTCCGAATATTAGGAGTCTGCGCGATGTGTCGCTCCAGCAGCTGGACCAGGCGAGAGGAGGTCTGCAACAGGTGGTTTACACCCGTTGTCATTTTATCATAGAAGAAATTGAACGCACCCGCCTTGCTGCGCGATTCCTCAAGTCCGGTGACCTATCTTCCGTCGGTAAACTCATGTTCCAAACCCATGACGGCCTTCGTGACGACTATGAGGTGAGTTGTCCGGAGCTTGATGTATTGGTCAACGCAGCAGCCTCGCATCCGGACATTGTGCTGGGATCAAGGTTGATGGGTGGGGGATTTGGTGGCTGCACGATCAACCTTGTGCTGCCCGGATCTGAACTGTCATTTAAGGAATTGATATCAAGAGAATATTTCACTTCCTTTAATGCAACACCGGAATTCCACTCTGTTACCCTTTCGCGGGGTACACATTTGATTTGATATCTAAACGAAAACCTAGCCACGCCGCATGCAAATTCTGGATTACCTCGTTTTCATTACATACTTCGTGATTGTAGCCGGCTACGGCATTTGGATTTACAATCAAAAGAAGAAGCAGGAGCTGGATTCCAAAGCTTTTTTCCTCGCGGAAGGTTCATTGACTTGGTGGGCGATAGGGGCATCACTCATTGCTTCGAATATATCTGCCGAGCAGTTTATCGGCATGAGCGGTGAAGGATTCTTTGTGGGTATTGCCATCTCGGCGTATGAATGGATCGCGGCGGTGTCGTTGGTCATCATCGCGGTTTACTTCATGCCGGTGTATCTCAAGAATCGGATTTACACCATGCCGCAGTTTCTTACCCGTCGTTACAATGAGACGACCGCCCTCATCATGGCGGTCTTTTGGCTTTTCCTATATGTGTTTGTCAACCTGACCTCGATATTATACCTCGGGTCGGTCGCCATCAATGGTTTGGTGGGAGGTGATTCCATGCACCTTATTCTCGTTTGCCTGGCGGCCTTTGCCTTGTTCATCACGCTCGGAGGTATGAAAGTAATCGGCTACACCGATGTGATCCAGGTTGCCGTGCTCATCGTGGGCGGTTTGGCAACGACTTACTTTGCCCTGACAATCGTGGCGGGAAATTTTGGTGCAGATGGCGCCATCGCAGGATTTCAGGTGCTGATGGAAAAGGCACCTGAGCATTTCCACATGATATTCGATAAACCTGGCCCGGAAAGTTCCCAGGAAGACATCAACAAATACCTCATCATGCCAGGTATCCTGATGTACGTGGCGGGTCAGTGGATCGTTAATCTCAACTATTGGGGTTGCAATCAGTATATCACGCAACGGGCCTTGGGAGCGAATCTGGATACGGCACGTACCGGCATCTTGTTTGCCGCTTTTCTTAAGTTGCTGATGCCCGTGATCGTCATGCTTCCGGGGATTGCCGCATTCGTCCTGGCCCAGAATGGAAATTTGCCTGAACTCACTACCAAAGACGGCGCCTACTCGGCCATCCTGAGCTTTCTGCCAGTGGGGCTGAAAGGACTTTCTGTGGCGGCTCTTACGGCGGCAATTGTTGCATCATTGGCCGGCAAAGCCAACAGCATCTCCACGATTTTCACCCTTGATATCTACAGAAAGTATTTTAACACCGAAGCCACAGAAATCAAGTTGGTATGGGTCGGACGCATTGCGGTATTCGTTGCCATGATCATTGCCATATTCTTCACCTGGTCGGATGTGCTCGGCATTGGCGGGGTAGGTGGGTTCACTTATATCCAGAAGTACACGGGTTTTATCAGCCCAGGCGTTTTCGCCATGTTCATTCTCGGTATGTTCTGGCCTCGTACGACCGGATCGGCGGCCATTGCGGGAGTGTTTACCGGGTTCATTCTCTCAGTGATTTTCAACAACTACGCTCCGGCGTGGTTTGGAAACGACACCTGGCTGTATACGGCCTATCCCAATGAGCAGGGTGTGTATGAGATTCCATTTCTCCTTTGCATGGCGCTGTCGTTCTTTTTCACCGTTGCGGTCATGGTAGCGATGAGCCTCTCGGGTCCAAAAATAAACCCGAAGGCATTTGAGCTGGATAAGGAGATGTTTAAAGTAAATGCCTCCTCAAAGGTGCTTATTATTACAATTCTCATGATTCTGGCTGCGCTTTATGTGAAGTTCTGGTAGGGATATTACCTTGCATTCGAATCGTTTGTTGTGCCATGAATCGTATCGATCGATTAACTGCCATTCTGATTCATTTGCAGTCCCAGAAGATCGTCAAAGCTGAGGAGATTGCTGATCGTTTTGAAATCAGCACGCGAACCGTTTATCGCGATGTCAAGGCGCTCATGGAGGCCGGAGTGCCGATCGGCTCTGAAGCCGGCACTGGCTACTTCATTGTTGACGGCTACCATTTGCCACCGGTGATGTTTACCCAGGATGAGGCCGGCTCTTTATTGCTGGCTGGCAAACTCGTGGACAAAATGGCTGACAAGTCTGTTCGCCAGGCATACACGTCGGCGCTGCACAAAATCAAAGCGGTTCTTAATGCCGATGGAAAGGATCATCTGCAACATCTTGATTCGAACATGGCGGTCTTTCTACGTTCAACTCAGGACGCTTCCAGTGAATTTCCCAATGATTTCATGACTTCGATCCAGGGCGCGCTGGCAAAGAAGCATGTCTTGCGAATAAACTACACCAATACGCATGGGTTGTGTACCGAGCGTGAGGTGGAACCTCTTGGCGTATCCTACTACGGCATGGCCTGGCATCTAATTGGGTGGTGCCGCCTAAGGAAGGAGTATCGCGATTTTCGTTCCGACCGGATCAAATCATTAATCAATACCGGCCAATCCTTTAAAGGACACGAATTGATTTCCCTTCAGGAGTACTTTCAAACCATGCGGCCCAAGGGTTCTATGATGCCCGTCATTGCGCTCTTTGACAAAGCAGCGTTGCGGGGAAGACCGCTCTACGGAAGTATTTCTCAAGTTGATCTTGGCGACCGCATTCGGGCAGAGTTCATGATGGACAACCTGGAATCGATGGCTCGGTGGCTCCTGATGTTCGGGACGGCTGTGGAGGTGGAGTCTCCTGCCGAGCTGAATGATGCTATTGCAGCCGTTGTTGACGAACTTCGTGAGCACTATGCCCAAAGGAACTTGATTTCCTGACTACCTTGATCCATTAATTCCGCCCGCATGAAAGAATCCACCAGCCAGGCCAAAAACAGACGTGATTTCCTTAGGAAACTAATGGCCGGCACTGCGGCAACCCTGGCGCTGCCTACGCTTACCCTCGCCGAAGGCGAAACACTTCCTGAAGTGTCGCCGCCAACAAATCCCGATGATGAAGGATATTGGGAAATGGTGAAGCGCCAATTCGCGGTTCCTGACAACCTGATCATGATGAACGCCGCAAACCTTTGCCCCGCTCCGTACGCAATCACGCAGTCGGTTCAGGCAACCCTGGCCGATCTAGGAAAGGATGTTTCGTTTCAGTTCAGGGACAAGTTCGACGCGCTGCGTGCTTCTGCCATCGAAAAACTGGCAGCCTACCTGGGTGTCGACAAGAATGAGGTGGGCATTACCCGAAATACAACGGAAAGCAATAACATCATTGTCAATGGCCTGGATTTCAAAGCCGGCGATGAAGTCATACTGTGGGATCAGAATCACCCCAGCAACAATGTCGCATGGGAGTATCGAGCCAAGCGACTGGGGTTTACCGTGAAAAAAATCAGTCTGCCGGCTGCGCCAAAATCGGCCGACGAACTGATTCAGTCATTTCAGAAAGCCATTACGCCTAAAACGCGGCTCATTTCTTTCTCTCACATCAGCAATGTGAGTGGGATTGCATTGCCTGTCAAGGAACTCTGCGCCATGGCCCGTTCAAGAAATATACTGACCATGGTCGATGGAGCACAGTCGTTTGGGTTTTGTGACCTGAACCTTCGTGAGCTGGGATGCGATTTCTATAGTGGGAGTACGCACAAGTGGCTCATGGGACCACTGGAGAATGGTGTTGTCTACATCCGCAGGGAGAGTATGGATCGCATATGGCCGCTGATCATCAGTGCGGGATGGAATGAAACCCATACCACCGTCGACGAGCGTTATTGCATCGTGGGTCAGCGCAATGAGTCAACCCCGGCTGCCATACCGGGAATAATAGACTATCACGGTGTCATTGGAAAACGGAACATCGAGAATCGTGTGCGTGCCCTCAATGCCCATCTCAAGGATCAGTTGCGCGCTAAAGTCCCTCAAGCAACGTTTATCACGCCGTTGTCTGCGGAACTAAGTGCCGGGATTACCATCTTCACCATACCGGGCAAGCCGTCGGCGGATATTTACCAGGCGCTCTATACGAAGTACGGAATTGCTGGCGCGGCCACCATGGGTGTAAGGCTGTCGCCCAACATTTACAATACAAAAGAAGACATTAACAAGGCCGTCGAGGCAGTCCGGGCACTGGCGGGATAAGTCTACGGGATGATCAGAAATACAATTCAGGGTATTTTTCCACCAGAGCCTGGGTTCCGCTTTCGCGGCAAGGAGGCAGGCCGGCTGGAGAATTTCAGCGATGCCGTATTTGGCATGGCCATCACATTGCTGTTAATTTCCAGCACACCTCCCAGCAATTTTGATCAGCTGAAGCGCTTCACCTATGAACTGTTTCCTTTCCTTGCCTGCATCACGCTGATTTCGCTGATCTGGCATGAGCACTACATTTTCTTTCTACGGTATGGGCTTCGCAATGGCAGAATGGTGGTACTCAACACACTGTTTCTCATTATCATTCTCTTCTATGTTTATCCGCTCAAGTTTCTTACCACCATGCTCATTGTGGGACCCCTGGCCTACCTTTCAGGTAATCAGGTGCTTTTGTCGGATATTAAAGCCATGATACACGCCAGAGATGTTGGTGAGTTGATGATCATCTATGGGATAGGCGCGTCATCGGTTTTTGTTGTATTGTCGATGATGTACCGATATGCCTTGTCGCAATCCAGTCTGCTTGACTTGAATGAGCTTGAGCGATACGATACGCGGATGAGTATGATCTCCAATCTGCTGATGGCGTCCGTGCCTTTGGCCTCGGTTATCGCGGCCGTGATCTTGCGCAATTCATATTGGGCGGGGCCGGTGGCCGGGTTTATGTATTTTCTTTACACACCGTTGATGTTCGGGTTTCACCGAAATGTTGAGCGCAAGAGAAAACGGCTCCTGGAAGCGTCAGTCCAGGCAAACCCTGACGATCAGTCCTGATTATTTTTCAACAAGCGTATTTCTCCTGACATAGGGCTGTCACCGTGGCTTCGTTTATTGAATCATGATGAAAATTCAGGTATTTGTCACCTCCGTCGATTCCGTCATGCAGGCGCGGCAATTGGCGCCTTCGCTTAATGCCCTGGTTGGCCCTTCAGGCTGGAATTTCGATCTGTTTGATTGTGACCGGATATTGAGGGTCAATGTTCCGGTTGAGGCCGGCTTAATTATCAGGCTGTTGACCAACCATGGATTCTTTTGCGAGGAGTTGGAAGATGTTGTCCCCGACACTGCAGAGACAATGGTCAGACACCAGCTTGTATGAGAAAGGTGGTTCTTGAGCTTGCTGTCTCGCTTGACGGTTATATTGAGGGACCCAACGGCGAGTATGACTGGTGCTTTACCGATCAGGATTACGGCATGACAGCGTTCATGCATCGTATCGACAGCATCTTCATCGGAAGAAAGTCTTTTGAACTTGCTCAATCGATGGGAGGGGAAAGTCCATTGGAGGGAGTGAAAACGTTCGTGTTTTCCAACACACTGAAGTCCGTTGAGGCCAAGGACACTGTACTTGTGTCGGGGGAGTGGGTTGCGGAAGTTGAGAAGATTAAGCAGGCACCTGGTAAGGACATCTGGCTTTTTGGCGGCGCTGTGCTGACGACGTCCTTTCTCAACGAGGACCTTGTAGACGAGTTGCGGCTTTCCGTGCACCCAATCTTGTTGGGATCGGGCAAGCTGCTCTTCCAGCAACTCGGCGAGCGGAAGAAATTGAAGCTGATGGAAGCAAAGACTTACGATAGCGGGTTGGTATCATTGAAGTATACCAGAATCCTCTGACTTATCCGGTTCTTCGTTTTAAATACACTTAACCGCAAAGAACGCGGAGAGAAATACACGCAAAGATCACAAAGACCTAAATTGTATTACTCTGTGTCCTTTGCGGGTATTCCTTTGTGCTCTTTGCGTTAAAATAGACTCTCCGTAATTGCGGGGTTTTGCAAAGAAACAATACCGCTATCTTTGCCTCATGGAGTTGGAGAAAATCGCTGCCGCGGTAGAGTCACTATTTGAAAAACTTGACGCTGAGATCAGGACATTCCAAAAAGCTACAACACTCCATTGTGGTTATGGTTGCGGCAAGTGTTGTTTTAAGCCAGACATTGAAGCAACATTGCTGGAGTTCATTCCCTTTGCCCTTCACCTCTACAAGGAAGGCAAAGCTGAAGCATGGTACGACCGGACAAAAACCGCTGACTCTTCTATTTGCCTTATTCTGAACCCAACATCACAGGCAGCCGGGCTTTGCTCGGACTATAAATACCGTGGACTCATCTGCCGGTTGTTTGGGTACTCGGCACGCACCAACAAGTACGGTAAAAAAGAATTGGTGACATGCGCCATCATCAAGACAGAGCAGACACAAGCATTCATCGAAGCGGAGTGCAAGATTGATGGCGGCTTATCCGTGCCTGTGATGAACCAGTATTATATGCAACTGACCGCCATAGATGGCGAAATGGCAAGAGATTTTTATCCCATCAATCAGGCAATTCATAAGGCGTTGGAGAAGGTACTGCATTACTATGCTTACCGGCCTGCGGAGGGAACGGCACCGGGTGTTTAGTGTTTGCGTCTACCAGGAAGTGGCGGGTCAAGTTGACAGTTGACAAAAAGCAATTGACAAAATGTATGTCAATAGCCGATTCATACCCGGGTCGTTAACTTCTTACTTAACTTAGAATTAAGGTCTTTTGAGGGTACTGGTTTGAACGTTGTGGACCAATTTCTTTGCGAGGCGTGGCAGGATGGTTTGGCCTGATGGCTTTGCCGCTGGCTTCACACCAGTTCCGGATTGATCCCGACCCAACTCAGTTTGACCGTTCCAGAAAATGGTTGTCAGCGTCACCAGGATGGCAACCGCCACACCCAGCAGGACAAGCCATATACGGTCAGGGTACGTTCTCATATGCTGGGAGTTCTTTGCAAAGCGAGTACCAATTGGTAAATCGTTCAAAACAGACAAATTTTAAGGGGTCGGTGTTCATACCCGTACAGATAGCTGTATCCTTGCGTACAGTAATACCACCAAACCGGCCTATGGTTACCCTTCAATCAATAGGAATATTCAGGCTGAAGGAACCTATTTTCTAACTACATTTGTTGCATGTACGGGCCTGTTATTACAATGGCATGAAGAAATTTGGATTGCTCTTTTTGTTGGTTTCGGTCGCCTTTTCCGGGCTTGCGCAGGAAGCGACTGTCGGACCCGTGAAGTGGATGTCCTTTGAGGAGGCACTTGAGCGGTCCAAGACTGAGAAGCGGAAAATCTTTATTGATGTATACACCGACTGGTGCGGATGGTGCAAGGTGATGGACAAGAACACCTTCAGTGAGGCCTCCGTGGCCAAGGTTCTTAATGAGAAATTCTACCCGGTAAAATTCGATGCCGAGCAAACCAAAGACATTGAATTCGCTGGAAGAACATTCAAGTTTATCCCCTCGGGCAACAAAGGTGTTCATGAATTGGCCGCGGCGTTGCTCAACAATCAGCTGTCGTATCCAACGGTGGTTTTTCTTGATGAGGAGTTCCGGATGATCCAGCCCCTGGCGGGCTACCAGAAGGCTCCCGAGTTTCACCGCATCATTTCATTTATTGGAGAAGATCATTTCAGGAAAATGAAATGGTCGGAATATCAGAACGTCTACATATCGCCTTATCGGGATGCCGCCGGTAACGGCTCAGGGCACTAGTCCAGCACAAAAAAACCCTCGAAAGAGGGTTTCGTATTTCAGATAGTCACTTGACTTAATGGTCTTTCTCGGCCTGTTCCTCTTCCTTCTTTACCTTCTGCATATCTATGTATGCCAGCGCATTCACGAATCCGAAGAGGATTGCGACAATGAGGATAAACAGGTTGGCACCATCTCCGACAACTTGGTCTATCATGGGGGCGAGGTTTATTGAATTCAAATGTAAGGCATCGTCGGCATAAGGACCAAACAAAGGCCCCAAAACTTAGTCAGATACCCAGTTCGGCCTTGTTTTGTTTGAGTATATCAATGATAAAGCCAATGTGTTCCTGGAGGTCGACCCCAAACAGTTCGGCGCCCTTGTATACTTCCTCCCGGTCGACCTTGGCAGCGAAGCCCTTGTCTTTCAGCTTCTTGATCACCGACTTTGGTTCCAGTGTGCTGATACCCTCAGGCCGGACCTGGGCGCAGGCTACGATGAATCCGGTAAGCTCATCGCACGCGAGCAACGCTTTATCGAGAAGGGTATCATAGGAAACGCCCCACTTGGTATAGTGCGCTGAGATAGCATGGGCGATGGTTTCGTTCCCCGACTCACGAAGCTTCCCAACGATCACGCCAGGGTGCTGGTCAGGGTACGCTTCATAGTCTGCGTCGTGCAGAAGACCCGCGATAGCCCACGCTTCAATGTCCTCGCCCAATTTCCCGGCATAGGCCTCCATAACAAGTTCGACGGTCCGCATATGCCGGAGGAGGCTTGCGCTTTGGGTCATGGACTGAAGTAGGGTACGGGCTTCGGTACGGTTGATCATGCAGCGTTCTTCTTCTTGCGCCGGCTAAACATCAGGTTGAAAACGGCGATGCCCGTAATGATGGTCAGGACGCCTGCTACGATGATGATCTGCGCATTTCGCAGGCGCAGGGTCTTGTTCTGATCGCTCAGGTGCAGCGTTTGAATTTCTTCTTCCTTTTCTCTGAGTTCCATGGCAACATCCATCTGTGCGATGCGCCTGCTGGATTCTTCACCAAAGATTTTTTCTTTCGCACCATCGTACTTCAGGAGCGCTTCATAGGCCTCTTTCATTTTGCCTTGCCTGGCAAAGTTGGCGGCCATGCTCTTCAATATTTGCGGAACAATGTAATGGGCATCGAGTTCCGCAGCGAGGTTGAGCGCATCGTCGAGGTATTTCTGTGCCTTGGCGGGCTGCGCCGCTTTCTCAAACAACTCACCCATGTTGGCCAGTATAGAGAGTTCCCCGGCACGGTCATTTTGCTGTTGGACGATGACCATGGCCCGCTCGTAATATTCAGCTGCACGCTGGTAGTTGCCCTGCCGGTAGTACAGACTGCCAATATTGGTAAGTGGATCCGCGAACGCTTGCCCCGATTTCTCGGCCATTTTGTATGCTTCCGTATAGTAGGTAATTGCCTTGTCATACATCTGAAGGTCGCTATGAAGATTGCCCAGGTTGTTCATCGAACCGATGATCTTGTCGGCAGAACCCAGCGCGACGAAGCCCTGATGAGACTGCTCAAAGTAATTGAGCGCCTGGGCATAGTTCTTTTTCATCGAGTAGATTGTGGCTATGTTGTTTTTGGTGGTTGAAATCCCTTCGGCATTTTGCAGCCGTGTGTAAATTTCAAGAGACCGCAGATAGTTGGACAGCGCAATATCCAACGCGCCCTGATTTCTGTATGCCACGCCCAGGTTGTTGTAGCAGGCAGCCTGACCTTTCTCATCGTTCACTTCAGTCGCAATCGCCAGTGCAGCGCGAGTGTATTCAACAGCTTTGACAGGATCTGAAGTAATGTATGCGCGGAAGAGTTCGTTCATCACCTTTACCTTATCGGCACCCTGGGCAGACTTTAGCAAGAGCTCAAGGCTATCTACAGGAGATGCTGTCGCGGGAAGCGTAGTGACTAACAACAGGCATACGATCAATCGGTGCATTCCGTCAAATTTAGGGAAAGTTGGGGAATAGCGATTGGTAATTAGCTATTAGCTTTTGGCAGAATTTCCAAGCTTTCGAAATGCTCCTTGCTAGTCGTTCACAGCCAACAGCTAATAGCCAATAGCCTCTACCCGCCTTTACCCGACAGTTTCTTCACCACTTCGGGCGGTACCTCACAACCCACTTTCCTTCGTGTATCCGAAAGTCCGTAGATCAGCCATTTGCCTTCAGCATTGCGGATGAGTTGAAACGCGTCGACGCCGCAGTGGTTGAAAGTGGTGTTGAGGTAAAAGGCATAGTCGACCCATACCTGGGCGAAGTCACCGTCGACAAGGATTTTCTCTCCCCAGATCAATTCGTTATAGACATCCTTGCGCGGCGTTCCTACTGCTTTCACAAATTGGGACAGGCTTTCCTTGCGCAGAGCAGGTTGACTGGTCTTTTGATCTTTAAGTACGGTAAAGAGCACTGCATCCGGGTGGAAAGCCGAGCGCACAGCAGCACTATCGGCTGTTTTCATTGCATCAAAGAGGCGGTGAATGGGTTCCATAATCAGCTTCTCCTCCTGGGCAGATACCAAGGCGGGGGAGAGCAGAACCAAAAGGATCAGTTTTTTCATGTCTACAAATATGGGGAAAATCGTTGTTCATTGTTTTGTTCGTTTTTGTCGACCCCAAGGCCTTTTCCATCAGCTTTTCGGGAACAATCGATGGCGTTTCTTCGTATGTTTATGTATGGTTCGTTTCCTGGCCATACTCCTTCTGGCGAGCGCCTCCGCTTTTGCCCAGCAGGATGAGATTCGAAAGAGCATCTACTTTGATGGGGGCAGCTACTATATCGACGAGTTTCAGGCAGCGGACCTTGCCCATTGGCTAGATTCCATTCCAAGTCTCCTCGACAAATACGAAATTCAGCTCATCAGTCATACCGATCCTGTCGGTGGCCGTCGCTTCAACGAATGGCTCTCCCGGATGCGCAGTGAATCTGTCTTTCAACTTCTGCTCCAAAGTGATATCCCTGAGAAGCTCATCCATATCAAAGATTGGGGACTGGAGAATCCGGTGTATGATAATTCATCTCAGCTTGGCCGTGTGATGAACCGGAGGGTGGATGTGATTTTGAGGCCAGTGCTGTTTTGAATGGCTGTTGGCTATTGGGTTTTGGCTGTTGGCAGTGTATCGTGCTATTTGAGTTTGGATATTAACGCATTTATTTGTCTCGTTTGACCTGACTTTTCAATCCATAGTCTTCATGTTTCGGAAGTTGATTAGCAACACGGTAAATGTCAACCACAAGGTTCATTCCCTCTTGCCAGATTCTTAATTCTCTGAAGTTTCGCATGCCCAAAACTAGATGTTTGGATTGATCATGAGCGAAGGGAAGGTCACAAGAAAACCTGACAAATTTCTGTCATGTAATCCTGATAGCTTGGTCAAACTTTCCCGTATTGGGCACACAGCCAAAAGCCAACACCCAATAGCCAACCGCCACTTCCCCCTACCGGAATACCTTACAGTTTCCTTCACAAAGAATATGACTGCATAGGCAATACTCCCAATCTCGGGCGCCCTGCCAACAGCCAACACCCAATAGCCAACCGCCACTCCCCCCGCCCGTTTCCGGACACCTTTTTTCGATCGCGGACGCATTTTATGCAACCATTCCTGAAATCTACCGTCTAATCCTCAGAAGTGCCCATGGCACCATTATTGGCAAGCAACCCCCTGAAATCCCCATGATCAAGCTCCACGACATTGACAAGTTTATAGATTCCCGGTTCCAGCGCACATTTATTCTCAAAGGCATCGACCTCGAGGTCGGGCAGGGGGAGTTTCTTACCATCATGGGGCCCAGCGGATCGGGTAAATCGACCCTGATGAACATCGTCGGGATGCTCGATGAGCCGTCTGCCGGAGAGTACTTCTTCTTTGATGAGCCCGTTCACAAGATGAAGGAGAAGCAGAAGAGCGATATGCATAAGAACTATATCGGCTTCATTTTCCAGGCATACCACCTCATCGACGAGTTGACCGTGTATGAGAACATCGAGACCCCGCTGCTTTACAAAGGCATTGGCTCAAGCCAGCGCAAGAGTATGGTGGCCGAGTTGCTCGATCGGTTCAGTATGGTTGCCAAGAAGGATCTGTTTCCCGAACAGCTCAGCGGTGGTCAACAGCAGCTCGTGGGCATTGCCCGTGCTATTGTAGGCCAGCCAAAGCTTCTCCTTGCCGATGAGCCTACCGGTAACCTTCACTCGGAGCAGGGCAAGCAGATCATGGACATTTTTGAGAAACTGAATGATGAGGGCATTACCATTATCCAGGTAACGCACTCCGAAGAAAATGCATTGCGCGGTAAGCGCGTGGTACGCATCGCCGATGGGGCGGTGGTCAAGGACGAGAAAATACGATAAAACTGATTTGTACGATGAAGAAGATTGTGATTGCGGGATGTTTGGTGGTGATTGCGGCAGCCGGTGCAGTGAAGGCACAAGAGAAGGTATTGACCTTTGAAGAGGCAGTGAACATCGCCATGAGAAACAGTGTGGCACTCAATACCCAGCGGAACAACCTGGAGATCAACCAGATTCAAAAGACGGCCAGCTATGTTTCTCTGGGACCTAATCTGTCGCTCAACGCCAACGCTGTCCGTATTGATGGTAACTCCTTTAACCCACAAGCGGGAGCGGTGATCAATGGTACGCGCGATAACATTACGGGATCACTCAACGGCAACATTGCCATTTTCAGCGGCCTCAGGGCGATCAATACGATCAAGCAAAACAACGACCTCCTTGATGCTCAGGCATACAATGTAAACCGGACTACCCAGGACATCATCAATACCGTGGCCGCTCAATACCTGACGGTGATGCTCGATGAGGAGTTGTTGAAGATAGCCAAGGAAAACTGGGAGGCCCTGGCCAAGCAGTTGGAGCAAATCAAGGAGCAAACCGCCGTTGGTGCGCGTTCGCCTGTTGATGAATACAATCAGGACGCACAAACCAAGGCGGCAGAACTCCGATATGTACAGGCGGAGATTCAATTAAACAATGACAAGGCCATATTGACACAGACCTTGCTCATTGATCCTTTTGAATCGTTTGATGTCGAGAGACCCAATTGGGATGTCAATCAGATTGGCAGCGAAACGCTGGATATGCAGGAGCTGGCCGAGAAGGCCAAGATTCATCGCGGTGACTATTTGCGTGCGGTCAAGCAGGAATCGGCGCAACGTTTTGGATTGGCAAGCGCCCGTGGATCATTGATGCCTACGCTCGTCGCCTTCGGTGGTATTGGTTCAGCCTACAACTTTCAGCACAATGTACCCGACTCGATTGTAGATGGTTCCGGCAATACGATTGCGAATCCCAGTGCGCCCCGTCCCTTCAGTGAGCAATTCCGCTCCGACAACGTTTTCAAACAATATGGCCTTCAACTAACCATTCCGATTCTCAACGGATTCCAGAATCGCGCCACCTATGTCCAGCAAAAGAAACTCTACGACAACAGCCAGCTGAACCGAAAGAATGTAGAATACCAAATTCAAAACGATGTCATTCGCACGATTCGCAACTACGATGGCGCCAAGAAGTCATACCTGGTCACAGTGGACCAGCTGAAATCGGCCGAGATGGCGTTCCAGCTTGAGAAGGAGCGCTATGAGTTGGGCGTTACCAACTTTGTGGATTTTGTCAACGCAAACCGTGCCTTTGTTCTGGCAGAAACCGACAAGGCTCGTGCGGAGTTTAACCTTGTTTTCCAGAAGATCCTGCTGGAGTACGCGGTGGGTACGCTTAAAGTGGAAGATCTGCAGAGATAGCTGTTGGCTAATGGCTGTTGGCCGTTGGCTATTGGCTTTTGGCAGTTCGGACTGATTTGCAGTGGGCACCTTCCAAGTCCTATAGTCCATAATTGAGAAATGGTTAAAATGTTGCCAATTTGGGCAGTTCACTCACATTTGTAGCGGACCCCTTCCAGCCCCATTGTCCCTAATTGGGTAATGGCTAAAATGTTACCAATTAGGACACTCTTCCAACAGCTAACAGCCAACACCCAAAAGCCATTTTTTCTGATTATCTTTGCGGCCCCCTAAACAGGTGGGGCCGCTTTCGTTGGTTCGAAAGCCGGACTACAAACCAAAATTGCTTCCGGCAGGCCCGTCCGGAGCATGTATCCAGGGCAATTTAAGTATGGCAAAAGGACAAAAGGAAAAAGGCTCTGAAAAGGGCGAAGCAACCAAGAAACCCCTTGCGGTGAAAGGCGCTGAGGCCGATGTTGACGTGAAGTCGGCGGAGGTAGAGCTTGAAAACGACGATCTCGCCGCCTTTAAGGCAGCCAAGCGCGCGGAAGAAGAAGAGGGCCTGAACCGGGTCATCAAGGACGTGACCGCCCGCAAGAGTGTAGCCGCTGCCGTTTCATTGGAAGGCTTCGATTGGGATGCGTTTGAGCGTAAAGGCTTTGGAGAAGGTTATTCTTCGGCCGAACGTGAAAACCTGAACAAGTTGTATTCGGGCACGGTTACCACGGTAGCCAACAGCGAAGTTGTAAAAGGAATTGTCGTGGGTATCAATAACCGCGATGTGATCCTCAATATCGGATTTAAGTCAGACGGCCTCGTTCCGCTGGCGGAATTCAAAGACATGCCGAACCTCAAGATCGGCGATGAAGTAGATCTCTTTATCGAAGAGCGTGAGAACGCCATGGGCCAGTTGGTGCTATCCCGCCGCAAGGCAAAGCTCGTCAAGGGCTGGGAGTATGTGCAGACGGCCCTCGACAAGGACGAAGTAATTGAAGGATTTGTGAAGCGCCGCACCAAGGGTGGCCTGATCGTCGACGTGTTCGGCATTGAGGCCTTCTTGCCTGGCTCGCAGATCGATGTGAAGCCTATCCGCGATTTTGATATTTACGTCAACAAGAATATCGAGGTGAAGGTGGTGAAGATCAACTACACCAACGACAACGTTGTCGTATCGCATAAGGTACTTATAGAAAAAGATCTCGAGCAGCAAAAGGCCGCCATCCTCACCAACCTTGACAAAGGCCAGGTGTTGGAGGGTGTGATCAAGAACATGACCAACTTCGGTGTTTTCATCGACCTCGGTGGTGTCGACGGTCTGCTCCACATCACGGATATTTCCTGGGGCCGCGTAGCGCACCCGGAGGAAGTGTTGAAGCTCGATCAGACGGTGAAAGTCGTTGTGCTCGACTTCGATCAGGATAAGAAGCGCATTTCGCTCGGCATGAAGCAACTTACGCCTCACCCGTGGGAATCACTTCCCGCAGAGGTCATCGTTGGTTCCAAGGTTAAGGGCCGGATCGTAAACGTTGCCGACTACGGCGCGTTCCTCGAACTGCAGCCCGGCGTCGAAGGCCTGATCCACGTCAGCGAAATGAGCTGGTCGCAGCACCTGAGAAATCCCCAGGACTTCATCAAGGTGGGTGATATCGTGGAGGCTGTGGTGCTGACCATCGACCGCGAAGAGCGCAAGATGTCGCTTGGCATCAAGCAGCTTTCTGAGGATCCTTGGACACGCCCTGAAGTGCTGTCAAAATATGCAATCGGGACTACCCACAAGGGGATTGTTCGCAACCTTACCAATTTCGGATTGTTCCTGGAGCTGGAGGAAGGTATCGATGGACTTGTACACGTTTCTGACCTGAGCTGGACGAAGAAGGTGAAACATCCTTCCGAGTTTACGAAAGTAGGGGAGAACCTTGAGGTGAAAGTCCTTGAGCTGGATGCGGCCAACCGCCGTCTCGCCCTCAGCCACAAGCACATGGAGCAGAACCCATGGGATACGTTCGAGACCATTTTCACTGCAGGCTCAGTTCACAAGGGAACGGTAGTGAACAAGAACGAAAAGGGAATGATTGTTGAGTTGCAATACGGAATCGAAGGATTCTGTTCGATCAAGAACATTTCCAAGCAGGATGGCGGCAAGACCGAGATCGGTGAATCATTGGACTTCAAGGTTCTTGATTTTTCGAAGGATGATCGCCGCATTTCATTGAGTCACCGTGCGATGTGGTCGGCTGATGTTGCGGAAGAGAAACCTGCCGTACAGCAGGCCGCTCCCAAGCGCAAGCCCGAATCCAAGGGTAAGACGATTGCCAACATCAACCAGCAGAGCGAGAAATCGACGCTGGGCGACCTCGAGGCGTTGAGCGCTTTGAAAGAGAAGATGTCGGCAGCGAAGTCGACTCCGCCTGCAGAAGAGCCTAAAAGCGAATAAGGCAGAATTGGTTATACAATAAGAGGGTGACTGGAGACGGTCACCCTTTTTGTTATTTCCAATGACGCGGCCTGGATGTTAGTAGTTGACAATTGACAAAAAGCAGTTGACAACCTGGATTCCTAATTGTCTGTGAATAGCCCCGTTCGAGAGATTTGTCAATTGCCCTTTGTCAATTGTCAACTTTGACCCTTATTGGCGATCGACCTTCTTCCAATTCTCGCGAATCGAAGCTATTTTTGCTGTTTCACTAAAAGGGTCTCGTGGCCGAGCGGTTAGGCTGAGCTCTGCAAAAGCTCCTACAGCGGTTCGAATCCGCTCGAGACCTCTATAATAGGTTAAATTCATTTGAGTTTGACCTTTTTTTGTTTCTGGGGACAAAAGGGGGACAGAACGGGCTCCGATACCCTGTTTTTCCTGGGCACAATCCCCTGAGGACATGTAGCACCAAATTGCTAAGCCGTTGAGCAGCACGACAGCGTGTGCATATCCTGGTCGTATCTCCACAACACGGCAGTCAATTGACGGATCCTAGCCACAGGTGGACAAAATCCATCGGGTTGTCCGATTCAGATCATCCTCTTAAATCCATTGGTGGTGACATATCGGATCTAGTCCTTATATGTTCTCCTAACCCACGATATTTCGCCTGTACCCAGTTTACCCATTACATTGAAAAAAAATCGTTTAAGAAATCTGTTTTCTTTATACCTAGCACTCTTAGGTGATTGAGAATAATGAACTCAGGAACCGGATCAATATGGGTTTGCAGAGTTAAGGGTCGTCCTAAGTCTTTTCTGGAGTATTGGAAATGCCCGCCTTTCGTTCTAATAAGTTTACAACCGATATGCTCCAAGTATTTACGATAATCAGCAAGACCAATATTTCTTACACGATAACTGGACATTTACGCAAATGCGGGCATATTCACTTGTTGGTTGGACTTCTTGTACTGTTTCTGCTCAAAGATGTCAGCTAAGTAATCGTTCTTATTCAGCATCTCAATCAAAGATGGTGGAGTACTTGCTTTCTTCTTGGACACCTTCCAGCCAAGTTTTTCTAATTCTCTAAAGAGAGTTTTCTTGTTTGTACTGTAATCAAAAAACTGTCCTAGGGTCTCGTCAAAAGAAGCCTTTGCCTCCTCCTCCGTTTTACCATAACCAGTTAAATCAAGGGCGGGGCTGTAGACAAAAAAGGCGTCCTCTTCTTGGAATGTGATGACAGGTAAATTGAAAGTCACACCCCCTCTATTGTTCTTAAAATTACCTTCTATTCGCAAATCCATAATTTGAGGTTTAACTCTACTTATCGAAAGATAATGCTAAAAATCGCCCACCAATAATTCATGCCCCTTTTTTGATGAAACCTTGCCATTTTACTGCCAATTTTGGCCAAAAACAGGTCAATTATGGGGAACAGTTTTGATAGCATCCCGCTTGCTAAACGTATTAATATTGTATCTGGTTCTACTCCGAAAACCATTCCAGGAAATCAATGTTAAGAAATTGGCTCAGCTTCTGCCAGGAATAGAATGCCAACCAATATCTGGAGAATAAATTTCATCCTGAATTTTGGACCCCAACCCCCAGAATAAAGCAATTTGGGGGACACCTTTCTAGGGGGCCTCTTTATAGCACATTCCCTATGGAGGAACACTGATCATTTGTTTAAACTCACCTATACTCTGGAAAGGATAATTCTGGAGGAAACTGCTTAATCAAGGCTAAATATGATTCACGGTAATTTGCCTTTGATAATTCATCTGCTTTGTCATATGTCCAAATGTCGTGAATTGGCAAATCAGTCGTGAAAGATCTACTGAAGCCCCTTTTAAGCTCGACCACGTCAATTATTTCCTTTATTAGCTCACAACACTTTGTTGGATACCTCACAACCTGTTCCTCGGAAAATCGTACGACTGGCCAACCGTTTTCTAGAATCTCTTCATCTCTGTCTGTATGAGTTATTTCATCGTTTCCGAATGAATCGTACTCCATTTTTAAGAAATCATCTGGTGAATTGTAGAATGGATCTGAATAATCCTTCCAGTGAATTGCCTCTCGCGTCAAAAGCGTGTAGGGCTCATCAATTTCTATGTCGATGTGTAAATTTGTAGCCTTGTCGAAATAAACAAAGTCGGGTTTATAGTTCTTCTCTGAAGTTCTCCCTCTTAACTTTAAGTCCACAAAAATTTTATCTTCAAATAAACTTTGAAGGTGATGAGAAAAAAATCGTTCTGATACTCCCTTTTTACTGACATCATCCTTCCTTAGTTTGCTCGCCTTCCGTACCTCATTTAGCAGGTAATTCCTTACTTCTTTTCTCCGATGCTCCAGTACCATATTTTGGTCAGCCCACAATGGTTCGCTAAGAATTTTCTCTTCTTGCCAGATCTCTTCGATCTTGATACGGTGCTTCCTAATTTCAGATTCATACTCTTTAATTTCTCGATCATAATCCATCAAGGCTACTTGATATGTTTCAAGTGACTTCAAGAACTCATCTCTTCTATGATTGTTTTCCTTTTCAGTGTAGTTGGAGCTGCTAATTGAATTAAAAAGTGTTAGTAGTATGTATGATATTATTATAAATCCTATTGCTCCAGGTGGTGCCTTCATAACTAAGGCTACAACTAGAATTGCAGTTGCAAAGAAGAGTCCGCCCACATTAAATCCTTCCGGGGTGACTTTTTCTTGCTCCTTGGGCTCCTTGGGCTTTTCAGGCTTTGAGGGTTGGACCGGTTTTTCTAATATAACTCTTGGCCTCGAAGAAATGGCTTGTTCTAACCCGTCTGGAAATAGAATTATGGGATATTTTGTATTGCCATACTCCATGTCAGAAATTGGCTCTAGTCCTTGTGTATTCTCCTATCCCCACGACATTTCGTGTAACCTTGGTACTAACCTAACTGAATATCTGATATTATTGCTCTTTCTTTGGAATCGAGATATAGGATTTCACCACATAGCCAATCAGAAAAATAGTTAGAAACATGATTGACTGAACGAAAAATATGGTTGCGGCGACACCGTCCCATTCCCGATAATTGAAAGTTCCACCAGCCAATGAAACACAGCTGTAAAGAAGAGCCAAAAGCAGGATCAGTACGGTAATATGTTGCAATATTTTCATGTCAAAGAGATTTACACGCGATCGGTGGTAGGGGTCAATTTAGTGATTGCATGGCGATTGTCTTAGTAGAGCGGGGCCTATTTGGCTGCATTGTATACCAACTGGTGATTTGGGTCCCTCTTCAAGTGCATTACTATAGTGAAGGTCAAAAGCTATCTACTTTGAATATCATCTTTTTTGTCCAGTTGATCTCCTCAGCCAGCCCTTCGCTATTGTTATTGGGATATTCCAACTTCTCAACTCTCTCTTTGATCTCTATCAGCGAGGATAGGTAGGTCTGAAATGCCTTCTTGGCCTCAACTTTATTCCCTAGGCGGATAAGTGTGATTCCCTCTTCTCTATGAACTGTCACCATCGGATCAACATTTAATATTTTCGCCTTCTGCAGCAGCGACAGAACCTCTTCATTTGACGCTCTTGTGTTGGAGCTCCGTCTTTTGACAATGGCCTTCACAATATAGTCAGATTCGGTAGCTACGCCATTTGAAATATTTCGATCAGCTAACATTATCGCCGTTTGATGATGTGAGAATCCCCATAGCTCAATCGCGGCACTAAAAGAGTTTACAGATGAGACCTTTCTCAAATAGGGTGCTTGTGTATAATTTTCAGGGCCTAAGGGTTTGCCAAGATTCTTGATTCTGCTTGTGAGGCTTGGGTGGGTGCCGCTTCCTGTAAGGGCAAGGTAATCTCCTGTTAGAATGCAATATTCCCTAATTCGCTGCAATGCCACCGAAAGCCCCAGCGTATCATAATTCAGAACACGTAATATTTGCTTGCTCGCATTGTCGGCCTCAATTTCCTGCTCCTGATTGTACTTTACTCCCAATCGCTCTATGGCATCGTTAGCAAAGGCCGTCGCAACCACCGCGGTAGAAACAGTTAGTACACCGGGTATATAGTTCTTGTTCTTTGATGCCATATAAACATCAGCGCCAGCAGCGAGCGCTGTTGCAAAGCCAGCCCAGAACTCCGCTCTCCTCTTCCTGTCAATCTCAGCATTATAGTTCATGACAGGATGATCTAAGACGAAATGAGCGACCTCATGTGCCAATATTCCGACAAGCTCGTCTTCGCTTTGTATTGAAGACAGTAATCCAGTTGTTACGACCACAAAACCATTTGGCAATATGAAGGCGTTGGGTCTGGAATCCATGAGTACCTTAACATAGATATTGCCCGGCCTTTTATCACTAAGCGTCCCAGTATGGACTCTGGCCAGCAAGGTGTACAGGTAGTCTTCCAGAAATCGATCATCGAAAAAGCGGTCACCTAATGTATTTGCAAAATCAATCGCGTCCTCATTAAGTTCTTGACGCAAGGAATATTGATAACCCTTTTTGAGCATGCTTTTATAAACATCATTTGACAGCAAATACATGTTCCAAACCTTGTCGGTATTGTCTATATCATCAAATTTGAAACTCTCAATCTTACTAGCGCTCAGATCATTCACAACTCCAGCTTCACTTTTGGCTTGCATGGTAATTGCCGTACCTACATCGCTAATGCTGTACTTGATTCCTGTTATGTAAAGAACAGATCCTACCTTGACCGTCGAATTAACTTTTTCAAAAGCCACAACCTTTAATGGCTCTCGAAAATCAAACTCCTGTTGTGCGCTTACTGCAACAAATACTAAATTCATAAGAACCACAAGAAATGTTTTCATTACAAGTAGGTTTGTTGGATGAATTAGAAAGGCTATGCAACTCTTTGCTGATACAAATGCTTCTGTAACTTATTAAACAACATCTTGAGTTTTAAGAGTTCAATTAGATTCGTCAAAGATGAGTCCATGTCTTTTTGCGGTTAGTTTTTCACCTACCTCACGGTGTAACTGGATATTTCAGTCTTGCCGTTAATAGTTGTAATAGTATAGTATGTATTGTCGATCTGATATGTTTCTGAAATGTAGCCAACAGATGAATACCTTGAAATAGACTTGCCACGCGCCCGGATATAGTCTTCTTGACTTCTTTCTGCTACCGGAGGATTATTGATTTCGTCATAGACAGCCCTCATGATGTGGTAATGTGTCTTGGATGGTTCAGGTAGTGTAGAAATATGGGCATAGGCAATCTTACCGTCAAATTCCACTTCATAGAAGTACCCTGATTTACTGTTTAGGTTAATCGATTGCCCCTTTTTTAAGTCCATCAATTTGTCAGCGCCAAGTTTCCCTTCCTTGTAGACAGTAGTGATCTTGCTTAGTTTTGTTTTAAAGGGATAAACAACTTCTGATTCCTTCCCCAGTATATCAACTAGTTGATTCAGTTGTCCAGTAATAGCCCAGGCCTCAAAGGTGTCCTTCCTGAATTTATAAAAGGCTTTGTCTGCCAAGATTACCTCTACAGTGTCCGTCTTGTCCGTGACCGCATAAATCTTGTCGGCCATATAGTCCCCTCTTTCCAAGAATATTTTTTGCCCAGCTCTGAGAATCACTCTGTTCCTGCCTTCTTGTCCAAACACTGAAAGTGGAAAAAGAGATAGGATACTGACAAGGACCACTTTTTTCATAGAATGAATTTAGGAAAACTTTTTGTCAGCCAAGGGAAGCTTTCAAATTTTCGTTATGTCATTTTAATCGGATTACAGACCATTCACCTTGTCGTGCGAACCAACTGAAAAACCTTGGGGAATGGAAATCGATTAGTTTAAGAATTAGGAACACGCCCTAATGTATCCATCAAAATGGCCTCTCTATTTTTTCCCAGTTTATCCTGCAAATCTTTAAACATTACGTTCTCTTGAGCATCCACAAGAGCGGCGTTATATGAGTCAGACGTAACCTTAAGGATAGCATCCAAACTGACCGTATACATACTTACTTTCGCTGGAGAGTTCTTTGCTCCAAACATTAGCTCAATCTCAAATTGATAATTGTGGTATTGTGTTAATTCAGTATCGGTGTTAATGTGAATGTGTCTAGAATGCGGCATTCCGTAGTGGACTACTCGGGCTGGATCGGACACAAAATTGATGCTTCTGTCTGGCAGGTTGGCACGGTCTAACGATAGTCTAAAGAATACCTCTTCTGCATTTTGAAGAGGTGACCAGTTATGAATCTGAACCTGAATAGCAATATCAAATCGAATTACAGAATTGTGTTTTACATGTTTTGCATGGACAATCTTGATATAGCCTTCAATATTGGGATAGCGTATCTTACGGAATAGAGCCTCGACGTAGTGGTGTGGGGCTATTCTTGTCTGAGCTTCAATTCTCATGTAGTATTGATGTTCTTTAGAGACCCGATGTGGTGAGTAGTCACTTTCTTGGATTTCGATTACACATACATACTGCTTTGAGGGACCCTCAATGAATCTCGGCCGTATCCCTCGTGGCAAAGCGGTAATTCGGTCAGAAATTATGCTTATCAGCCGGTCAATGTCCAATGTCTCAGTCAGTGGCACCAGCGGTCCGGAATAGGTTTCCTTGTCAGGTGCCTTTTGCGGTGCACCCCAAATTATGATTCCCCCTTTGGAGTTGAGGAAGGCGCATGTTGAAAGAACTATTTTGTCTAAGCCTTTAGCTAGAGTCGCAGAAAAGGACTTGAACTCGATTTGATCAGTCTCGGATCGCTCGTCTTTGAAGTACCCTTCAATATCTGCATAAGTCAGTTTGTCGATAGTCTTACCGAAATGGGGCGAGCATAAGTCCATATTGAAATAAGTTTTGGGACAGCCTCAACTTTGTGTTTACATGGATGAAACATCCTTTCAATTCTCTACGGTTACTATGTCATCATTTGATTCAAGTGTTGACATAGTTGTGACGTGCTTACTGAGTACAGAAACAAGCATCCCGATACTGTCCTTGTCGAGGATACAACTGCCCGTGCTTGCCCTGCCCCCTTTACCCGTAATTCGCATCTCCAACGTTAGCGAAACATCCTTATCCATAATAGTTTTGGTGAACAAGCAATTAGCCCCGTGCCCGTCTAGGTAGTATTCACTTGCTGAAAAGAGGCGACTTTCACTATCTTCAGCGAACCAAGTCAATAGTCTTTCGCCCGATCCATTGACGAGCTTTCTCCGTATAGTCTTCTTTTTCATGCTGATGTCTTTTTGTCCTTAAGTCTAAGAGACTGCGATTGGTTTCAGTGACTTTATCACTTTTTGGTAGTCCATGAATGCTTTTGAGAATTCCTCTGAGGACTCATAGTTACTAAACATATACTCCTCATGCAGACCCGTAGAGGTCATAAGAAGCAAGCCACCGTATTTCACTACAGGTATTTCATAATTATCCTTGAACCTCCTGTCAGGAGACCCATTCTTATTGACCCTCGCCCATGTACGGTCGATTACCTTTGTGTCCGACGGAACAGTCTTTGTCTCTACATACCTGACGGCACTGTGCTGAAAGCCCAACTCAGCAAGCCCTACTAAGCCAAATTTGGCTTTTGCTGAATGCATCACCACGAATCCCGGATAGAAATAGAGGTCAGCACCATTGGCATTCTTCATCCACAAAGGTTCAAATTCTGACTTTATGTCTTCGAGAGTTTTGATTCCAAATCGCACCTCGGTTGTCTTAATGCTCGTGGACGCCGCTGACCGCGTTGTCACCCGGTCGTTCGAATAAGCCCCCGTGACATCCCAAATTCTCTGTGAATGCGTTAGAGCTTTGAATGTCTGGACAACCTTTTCGTAAAGGACTCTGAATTCCGCATCGAATCCGACATCAAGCTTGACAAAGCAATTGCTAATTTGCTCCTCCAGTTGTCGGATTGCATCTTGCTTTGAGGCAATATCAGTTTTAATGCTTTGGGCGAGTGACTTGCTGAAGAGGCCGACTAGAAGAATGTAGCTCAAAATCAATTTCAGGTTTGAAAGAGTCCTTGAGAATTTGATTTTTTCCAAATCCTTTTTCAATTCATTTCTCTGTTCACGGGCTGCTATGATTGCTTCCTTGACGCCTTGCATATCTTGGCTCGTGATCTCTTGCACTTCAGCGCTGAAAATATTGTCGGCAGGAGTTATACCTGGGACTTCTTGAGGGGGTAACACTGGAGGTTGGATAGAGCTGCCTCCAGAAATCTTTTGCCGGTTATAGATTCCTGTGCCTGGGATACCAGTATTGAAGTACGTCCCCTTTTGCCCAAAGGTTAGACTTGCACCTCTGACTCCAATCGATGTACTGACTCCCCCTTTGGAGAAATTCAAATAGACTCCGGGAATAATCTTGAGTCGCCTTCTAAAATTCCAAGCCATATAGATTCAGCTTGCGGATTAATACATTTGTTGCACTAACCGAAGGTAATTCAATTGTCCGGAAAAGTGATAATCCCCTGTTGGTCGGAACTTGTGGTCCCAGACCAAAGCCCACTTACCACGTCGTCGGCTTGATATTCTGCGCCGCCCTGAGGATATCGCGGCGGCTGATCTGTCCGATCAGGACACCGTTCTTGACAACCGCATATCGACGGATAGGGGAGTTCAAAAATTCGATCGCCGCCTCTACAACATTGGTGGTAGGAGGAAATGACGATACGTTGGTGGACATGTAGTCCGAAACTTTCAGCGATTCTACCGGCAGATTGTGATAAGCCTGGTCGACAATAATTCTGAGGCAGTCCTTCTCGGAGAGGTTGCCAACCATGTGCCGCTCAGGATCCAGCACGGGGGCGCCAGAAATCTTTTGCGCTACAATGGTGGCCATGGCCTCGTGAATACTTTGATCAGGCCGAAACGTGATCATGTTATTCAGCGGAACCATGTACTTCTCAATCGTTTCATAGTTCCTCGCGTGAGGATCCTTCTTTTCGAATTCTGGTTTGAAGTTCATAATCGTTGGGTTTTTTGGATTATGGCCACACTGGTTATGCTTACTAAAGCTATGTATTTCCTTTGGGAATATCAACGCGGATGGCTCAGGGCCTCAGGGACCCGATATCATCGATTGGATCAGGGCCATGAGAGATTCAGGAAAAACCCCAATCCAAACCAATGAGAGGGTCAGTACGGCTACAGAAAGGCCACTGATAATATACACCATGGGCTTGAGCGAGCCTGCTGATTTTTCTGTCATTTCCTGCTTCTCACACATCAACGCGATGATTCGTATATAATAGTACAGGCCAATGGCGCTGTTGGCAACCAGCATGATCACCAATAGCCAAACATTGGCCTGAACACCCGCCGCCACCACATAAAATTTGCCAACGAACCCGGCCGTCAACGGAATCCCCGCCAGCGAAAGGAGCATGGCGCTAAATCCTGTAGCGGTCCACGGCCGACTCCAAAACAGCCCCTTGAAGTCATCCAGGAATTCAGCATCACGTTCACGGTCCGACAAAGTTGTCAGCACACCAAACGCCCCAACCGTGGTAATAAAATACGCTACCAGATAAAATGATACGGCCTCCAGGCCCAATTTACCGCCTGCCAGAAATGCCACGAGAATGTATCCGAGATGCGAAATGGACGAGTACGCCAACAATCGCTTTACATTGCGCTGCTGCAAGGCGAGGAAGTTGCCAGCAAACATGGAGGCAATGGCAATGACTGTGAAGGTGCCCACCAGCGAATCGTATTGATTTCCGTGAACCATGGCGTAAAACCGAACAAGCAAGGCTACAACTCCACCCTTGGAAACCGTCGCAATAAATGAAGTCACCGGTAGCGGAGCTCCCTCATACACATCGGCCGTCCACATGTGGAAGGGGACAAGCCCTAATTTAAATCCAATACCTACAATGGCGAGTCCGAAGCCGGCCGCGACGATCAGTGGCAGTTCTGACAATGAATGGAGGTATTGGCCAATGGCCACAAACTCCATGGTTCCGGTTTCATAGTAGATCAACGCCATTCCAAAGAGCAAAAACGCGGAGGAGAGCGCAGCGATGATCAGGTACTTGATTCCTCCCTCGTCTGAGCGTTCGCGTTGCCTTAGGTAAGCGATCATCGAGTAGAGCGAAACACTCAATATCTCCAGACCCAGAAACAAGGACACAAAATGTTTGCTGATCGCCAGGGTTCCGGCGCCCAGGGTTGCGAGGATGAGCAGGATATAGTATTCTTCCTTTCGCTCCTCGCGCTGTTCAAAGTAGGCATAGGAGAGCATCGTCAACGCCAGTGCCGTCAGGAGGATCAAACCCAGGTTGAACTTGCCGAATCCATCGAAAATGAAAAGTGGTTCTACCGTCCAGATAGCAGGGGTTTCAGCTACAGCGAGGTAAATAACATCGGCCACCAGCGAGAGCGCCGTAATGGCGTAGATCACCTTATGATTGCGCTTCACGGCAATAGAAAACAGAATCAGAATAGACGCGCTCGTCAGAATGAACAACGGGACGATGCTCAGTAAATCCTGTTTACTCATAACCGCCTCCTTCCTGTTGTGTAACCAAGAATGCTTCCTTGCTGCCGGGATGTTCAATGGCCCCCATGACTGCCGGTTTTTCCAGGATGTCCTTGATGGGCTGACGCGATGTGTTAAGTACCGGCTGCGGGAACAACCCAAGCCATAGGATGGACAAAACCAGCACCACCATAATCACTTTTTCTCTGAGGGAAAGATCTGTCAACACCTTTCCAGGAGCCAGCTCCCCATAAAATACTCTTTGGAGAATCCTCAGTGAATAGATGGTGGCAGCCACCAATCCGAGTGCGGCCAGTATTGTCAGTTTGTGCGTTGCACGCCATGAACCAACCAGCGTAAGGAACTCGGCGACAAAATTACCGAGTCCGGGCAATCCCAGCGAGGCCATGACAAACACGAGGGTACACGTACCTAGGAACGGCATCGCCTTCCAGAATCCACCCATCTGTCGGATGTCCCGGGTATGGAGTCGCTCATAGAGTACGCCGGCAATAATAAACAGTGCGCCCGTGCTAATGCCATGGGTCACCATTTGCATGACCGCCCCCTGGGCGGCCCACTCATTGAAAGAGAAAACACCCAGCATGATGAAACCCATGTGACTCACGCTCGTGTAGGCGACCAACCTTTTCACATCAGTCTGCGCGAAGGCCAGCATGGCTCCATATAAAATGCCCAGCACGCCCAGTGCCATGGCCCAAGGTGCTATCATGGCTGCCTCATCCCTGAACAATGGGACTACAAAACGAAGCAATCCGTAAGCACCTGTCTTCAGCAAGAGTCCGGCGAGGATCAGGCTGCCGGCTGTGGGCGCCTGCGAATGGGCATCCGGGAGCCAGCTATGGAATGGGACAATCGGCAACTTCACGATGAAGGCCGCCAGAAATCCAAGCATCAGCCACATACCAACGCCTGAGTTGAATTTCGTTCCTAGTAAAGAAAAGTAATCGAAAGTGAAGTCGCCGGTTGTGTTGCCGTGCACGAAGTAGAGACCCATGATGGATAGTAGCATCAGCAGGCCGCTGGCTTGCGTAAAAATGAAGAACTTGAAAGCTGCATACCGGCTGTCTTCGTGGCCCCAGATGATGATCAGGAAGAACATCGGAATGAGCATGACCTCCCAGAAGAAGTAGAAGAGGAACAAGTCCATGGTGATGAAAACACCGGTGATCCCACTCAGCACCCACAGGAGACAGAAGTGATACAGTCCCACCCGATGTTGGATTTCCTTCCACGAGATGAGGACGGCCAGTATTCCAAGGAAAAAGGTCAGCAAGAGAAGGAGCAAACTCAGTCCATCCATGGCCAAATGGAAACTGATGCCAAAGCTCGGGATCCAGGGTACCGCAAAATCCAGCAACCAGGTACCCGACGATTGAGTTTCGGGCGACTGTATCCACAGGATGAGCGCTCCAAGGAAGTTAAGGCTCACGACAAGCAGCGAAATCCATCGGGCCAGCGCGGGATTACTCCTGGCAACGATCCAGGCAAGGATCCCGCCGAGCATCAGCGATAATATGAATCCAGGGAGCATCATAGCAGCAGGCCAAGGGTTAGTACGAGGATGGCGCCCAGCACCACGCCAATCAGATACCATCGCAGGATTCCGCTCTGCGTGTAGGCGACCATGCGATGCAGGTAATTTGTTGCGTTGACCAGTCCGCGGTAAGGAGCATCAACGATGTCATCCTTGTTCAGCGTGGAGAAGTAGACGAACGGTTTTACAAACAAGAGATCGTAGAGCCAGTCGAATCGCCAGCCGCTGAGGAAGAAGCTGTGAAGCTGCGGAACGGCCTCCTTGATCTTGATGTGGAGATTGGGGTGTACGACATAGAAATAGTAGGCAAGGAAGGCGCCACCAATAGCCAATGCCGCGGCTGTCAGTTGGACCATCCACTCGGACTGTACAATACCGGGCTGCAAGGTTACTGCCGGCAAGGCAGGGGTAAGGAAATCCGTAAACCATTGAACGTGGCCCAATGTGTGAGGAAGTTCAATAAATCCCGCAACCGTTGAGAGCGTGGCGAGCACCATGAGCGGCAAGCTGATCCGCATCCCCGGAGAATGTGTCACGTGCGATTTTTCTTCGCCGAAGAACGTGAGGAAAACCATCCGGAAGGTGTAGACGGAGGTGATGAATGCTCCAACCAGGGCGGCAAGAAAGAATCCTGTGTTCCCTTTTTCTCCAGCAAACGACAGCCATAGAATTTGGTCCTTGCTGAAGAAGCCTGCGGTGATCAGCGGCAAAGCGGCCAGCGAGGCGGCGCCGATGAGGAAGGTCAGGTAGATAATGGGAATCTTCTTGCGCAAGCCACCCATTTTGAACATGTCGTGCTCGTGGTGTACAACCATGATGACAGCGCCCGCAGCGAGGAAGAGAAGGGCCTTGAAAAAGGCGTGAATCATGAAGTGGAAAATGGCTGAAGACCATGCACCCACACCTAGCGCAAGGAACATGTATCCGATTTGGCTGATCGTGGAATAGGCCAGTACCCGCTTGAGATCATATTGCGTCAACGCGCTGAATCCGGCTATCAACAAGGTAACAGCGCCAACTACTCCGACGACAAACTGGGCCAAGGGAGCGAGTTCAAAAATCGCGTGTGTGCGTGCAATCAGGTACACCCCAGCCGTTACCATGGTGGCGGCATGGATCAGTGCGCTGACCGGTGATGGTCCGGCCATGGCATCCGGCAGCCAGTTTTGCAGTGGAAGTTGTGCGGACTTTCCTACGGCGCCTCCCAATAAAAGCAATGCAATCCATGTTGCTTCCTCAGAACCTATTGCCCATGCCTCTGGCGCCTGGTCATGGATGGCCATAAGGCTCAGCGTGCCAAAGGTTTTGAATATCATGAACAGCCCAATGGCCATCGCTGTATCACCAATACGGGTAATGATGAAAGCTTTCCGCGCAGCCCATCCATTCTTTTCTTCCCGGTACCAGAAACCAATCAGCAGGTAGCTGCACAATCCCACACCTTCCCACCCAAAATACAGCAACAGCAGATTGTCGGCCAGCACCAGGACCAGCATGGAGCCCACAAACAGGTTGAGGAAGGCGAAGAACCGGGCGTAACCCTCGTCACCAGCCATGAACTCGGCAGAGTAAACATGGATGAGGAAGCTAACGAACGTGATCACGAAAATAAAGACCAGGGAGAGCGCGTCAAGGTGGAAACCGATCGTTGGTGTAAAACCGTTTACATCCATCCAGGTCCACGCCACTTGTCGCACAACAGTGCCGGGGCCTGCGGAAATAAAGCTGATGCCGATAGCGATCGTTATGAGTGCTGCGATGCCCACGCTGCCCGAGCCGATCACGGGTACCCATCGGGCGGGCAGCCGTGAACCGGTGAGGATCAGAATAAGTGATCCTGCAAACGGTAACGCGGGTATCAACCAAAGCAAGTCGTTCATATCAACCTTTCATTTTGCTGGCTTCGTCGCTGTTCAACGTTTTCAATTGATGATATAGCTGGAGAATCAGTGCAAGACCAACCGAGACTTCCGCCGCGGCCATCGTGAGGATGAACAAGAACATGACCTGCCCGTCGGGTTGATCCCACCGTGATCCTGCCACAATGAAGGCAAGGCCGGCCGCATTGAGCATGATCTCGACAGAAATCAGCATGAAGATGACGTTGCGCCGGATCAACAGGCTGATCAGCCCCAGAACAAAGAGTACTGCGGCAAGCACTAAACCATATTCTGCGGGGATGGCAATCATTCTTCCTGATTTTCGAGAAACCGATGTACAATTTTTTTCTTCTGCCGACCGAGGTGATAGGCGCCGACGATTCCCGCCATCAGCAGGATGCCGCAGAGTTCAACGCCGATCACATAGGGTCCGTACAGCGACAAACCCACCGCCTTTGCACCAATCACTTTGCCGGAAAGGGTCATGGGTGTGGCTGTCGACATCATGTAAAGCAGTTCTGCCGCCAGTACAGCCGCTAGCACGAGCGGGCCAATGATGATGTTGGCATTCAGCCACTTTTTTTCCTGTGCGACTGATTCCTGCCTGAGGTTCAACATCATGATGACGAAGATCATGAGCACCACGATGGCCCCGGCATAGACAATAACTTCCAGTACCGCGATAAATGGAGCTCCGAGAACATAGAACACCATAGCGACCGCAAGGAACGAGACAACCAGGTAGAGCAGGGCATGAACAAGGTTGTGGCGTGTGATCACCAGCACAGTGGAGATGACGGCGACTGCGGAGGCTATGTAGAAGATGATCAGCATATCAAGGCATTAGACTTTTTACATCCACAGGTGGTGATTCATTTTCGGCCTGTCCTTTTCCTTTTCCGCCGATGGCAAGGCCCGCAACCTTGTAGTAGTTGTATCCGGGGTATTTGCCTGGTCCATCAATAAGGAGTTCCTTTTTCTCGTATACCAGATTTTTGCGGTCATACTCGGCCATTTCAAAATCAGGGATCAGTTGGATGGCGTAGGTGGGACAAGCTTCTTCGCAATAGCCGCAGAAAATGCACCGCGAAAAATTAATCCTGAAAAACTCGGGATACCGGCGCCCGTTTTCATCTTCCGTTGCCTGGAGTGAAATGCAGTCAACAGGGCACGCTGCCGCGCAGAGGTAGCAACCTACACATCGTTCTCCCATGTCGGGATCGCGCGTCAGCACGATTCTTCCCCTCCACCGTGTGGAGAGCTTGTTCTTCTGTTCAGGATATTGAACGGTTTCACGTTTATGAAACATGTGAAGAAATACGAGCCAAAGACTTCGGACGATGCTTATCATGGTTTGTTTGTTCGTGCTTTGTTATTCATGTTCCCTTATTAAGTAATATGATTCCTGCGGTAACCACCAGATTGAGCAGTGTCAGCGGCAGCAAGACCTTCCACCCGTATTCCATGAGCTGATCGTAGCGCGGACGGGGCAAGGAAGCCCGCAGCAGAATGAAGAAGCAAATGAATGCGAAGGTCTTCAGTACAAACCAGACCAGCGGCGGGAGAAAATCCGGGCCGAGCCAGCCTCCGAAGAATAGCGCTACTGTAACGGCGGAAATGAGAATGATCCCCAGGTATTCACCAACGAAGAATATTCCGAACTTCATACCTGAATACTCCGAGTGAAAACCGGCTACCAGTTCACTCTCCGCTTCGGGAATGTCGAAAGGGAGCCTGTGTGTCTCTGCAATGCCGGCGATAAAGAAAATGACAAAGCCCAGGAATTGAGGAATGACGAACCACATGTCGCGTTGAGCCTCCACGATGGTATGCATACTGAATGAACCTGACATCAAGACCACGCCCATCATCGAAAGTCCCATAAAGACTTCGTAGGAAATCATTTGCGCCGCTCCGCGCATCGAACCCAGGAGTGAATACTTGTTGTTGGAGGCCCAGCCACCAAGAATGATGCTGTAAGCCCCAAGCGATGAATTAGCCAGAAAAAAGAGTAGTCCAATATTCAGGTCGGATACGATTACCCCGGGCGCAAAGGGCACAACGATAAAGCTCATCAGCACGGTGACCACCACAATTCCTGGGGCTAGGATAAAGACAAAACGATCCGAAAACGGTGGGATCCAGTCCTCCTTGAAGAAAAGTTTGAGGGTATCGGCAAGCACGATGAGTAAACCGAGGGGGCCAGCGCGATTGGGCCCGTATCGGTCCTGCCACAGGGCCAGCAGCCTGCGCTCGAGCCAGATGAGTCCTGGTGCAACGAGCAACAAGCCGGCCAGCACCCCGCCGATAATTGTCAGTCTATGTACGATGGCTTCATCCATAATTATTTTCTTAACGAGCCCCATCCCGGCAGGTCGGCATAAGAGAGCTTGGGCAAACCCACGGGCATGCCTGCCATACCTGCCGAAATTGAATTACTTGACTGTACCGGCAGCCGGAACACCTGTCCGTCAATTTCAAACTCCAGTTCGTCGCGTTCGTTCAGTTTCAATTTCTCCATGTCAATTTTGTTTAGGAGAATGTATGGATCCGGCACGCGTGAGTTGACGGCAGCAGACATGGCACTTAACTCTTCCGAACCATAGATGTGATGTATCGGCACAACCCACAACTTGTTCATTTCAGCCTTGAACCTCGATGGTATTTCGGTTGAGTACGACTTAACCTTCGAAGGTGATGCCGTGAAGAGCTGGATGCCAGGATCCCCTCCGCGGAGGTGGGCGCCAACTTCTTCCTGGTACTTGTTGACTGACTGAACCGAATTCCATCCGGGTGACCAGAAGAAAGGAATCATGGCCGACGGCGGCAACGCACGGGAACCCTCCATCGTGTAAGACATGCCAGAGTCGGTATCTGCGGGTGGTTTAGCTTCGCTGATGTTTTGGTGTGCGTTCATCGATGTTCGGCCGCTGTAGCGGTGCGGCTGGCGGGGAACGCGTTGCCCGTCGGCCATGCGATTGGCGGAAGGAGGCGTTACATCCTTGATGCCACTAAGTTCTTTGTTGTCCTGCGCGATATCATTCGTCAGGCTGTCGATGTCTTGCCACTTTTCCATGGCAACATTTCCGCTGGCAGAACCAAGCATTGCCAGCCATCGCCAGCTTTCCTTGACCTCTGCCTTTTCATAAACCTGAAAGTAGCGCTGTGCGCGTCCCTCATTGTTTACAATCGTTCCGTCAGCTTCGGCAAAAGTGCCCGCGGGAATCAGCCATTGTGCTTTACGCGAAGTTGCGTGTCTGGTGTGATCTATCACGACCACCGTTTTGCATTGGGACAGAAACTCATCAACCATCTGGCCAGGGCTGTGTCGATACAAGTCGTTTTCCAGTATTATCAGGGTGTCGATGCCGGTCATTCCTCTCTCAAAAGCTTCTTCGAGTGGACGGCCGCCAATCAGTATTGAACCGGCCGAGTTGCATTCGTCCATGGTCAAAACAATTCCTGACGCCTGGTTGTGCTTCTGAAGTGCCATGGCTACCTGGCCGGCCGCTTTCAATACGGCGTCACTTCGACAAGATGTGCCAGAAATAATCACTGGAGCCTTGGCGGCCTTCAGACTTTGCGCGATGGCTTGGGCCAACGACTTCTCTTCCGGATTGAGATCGACAACCTCCGGGGCTGATGGGTCTATCGCGTGGGCCACAGCAAAACCCAGCCGGGCCAGGTCATCCGTGGCCGCATGAAAGGTCTTCAAGGCGAGGTTATCCAATTTCGTTTCAGCCACTGTGGCGATGAACAGTGGGCCTTTCTTATCCTGAATGATTTCTCTCGCAGCGGCGTCATTCCATTCTGGTACAGCCATTCCGTTGACCTCCTGCATGGGAAGTTGCCTGACGGATTGTCTGACTGCCAGGGCAAGCATCGGCGCGGTATTCGTCAGGTCTTCCCCCAGCACAAAAACCGCGTCACATTTTTCCACCTCTTTCATGGAAAGGCTCCTTGCCGGCCCTTCTCGCAAAATGTTGACAGCATGTTCCGTCAGCTTCTGTTCTTTTCCGGAAACGCCGCTAAAGAAATTCGCATCACCTACCAATCTCTTCAGGGCAAAATTTGACTGGAGCGATGCTCGCGGAGAGCCGATCCCGATGACATTCGTATTCCTGAGCAACGCAGACACTTCACGGACCATGACATCGGCGTCGACCAGTTGGTCCAGATGCATCGGGGCGTTTATGCGATCCTTGGCATTCACAAACTCATACCCGAATCGTCCGCGATCGCAGATAAAATACCCGTTGATCTCTCCATGATACCGGTTACCTACCATCCGCAGCTCCCCATACCGCTCACCTGCAATGGTGTTGCACCCCAGGCTGCAGTGCTGGCAAATGGATGGCGCCATGGTAAGGTCCCACTTCCGCGTATAATGCTGTTTGAATGTCTTGTCCGTAAAGACCCCGGTAGGACAAACTTCAGAAAGGTTGCCGCTGAATTCGCTTTCCAAAGTCCCTGGCTCATGCCTCCCAAAATAGACATTGCTCTTCGAGGCAAAAACGTCCAGGTCTTCGCCACCAGCGTAATCTTTATAGAACCGCACACACCGGTAGCACTGAATACAACGGTTCATCTCGTGGTTGAGAAATGGGCCGAGGTCCTGATTGACATGTGTCCTTTTTTTGAAGGCGTACCGGCGGTAGGCATGTCCGGTCATTACAGTCATATCCTGCAAGTGGCACGAGCCGCCCTCATCGCACACGGCGCAGTCGTGTGGATGGTTGGTCATAAGCCACTCAATCACACCTGAACGGAAATCAACGGCATCCTGATCGGCTATGGACAGGCGCTGGTTGTCTGTCACAGGCTCCATACACGACATAACGAGTCGCCCTGTTTTGTCATTCGCATCGCGGAACATCTTAATGGCACATTGACGGCAAGCACCAACCGAACCAAGCGCCGGATGCCAGCAGAAGTATGGTAAGTCGAACCCTAACGTGAGGCAAGTCTCCAGAAGATTTTTGCCCGGCTTTACGGTGTATGGTTTGCTATCAATGTAAATCGTTACCATAATTTCTGTCAGTAAGGGCAACGGTGCTCGTTGACGTGTCTTTCAAAGTCTTCTTTAAAATATTTCATGGCGCTCTGTAGCGGTTCCATGGCCCCGGGGGCAAAAGCGCAGAATGTGTTCCCGGGACCCAGGTACTTGGTGTGGTATTCCAGCAATTTCAAATCCTCCGCCGTCCCCTTACCAGCGTCGATGGTGGATAAAATCTTTTCTACCCATGGAAGTCCCTCTCTGCACGGTGTGCAGAATCCGCAGGACTCTTGCGCAAAGAAGTGTTCGAGGTTTTCAACGAACCCAACCGGGCAGGTTTTGTCATCGAGCACCACCAGGGTGCCGGTACCCAGCCGACTGCCGGCGGCAGCCACAGAGGTGTAGTCAAGAGGAATGTCCATATGCTCGGTTACCAGGAAGTCGGTTGATGCGCCGCCTGGCAGGGCGCCGCGGAAGGTGAGGCCGTCCTGCATACCTCCGGCATGCTCTTCTATCAGTTCGCGCATGGTCGTACCCATCGGCAGTTCCCAGGCACCGGGTTTCTTCACTTTTCCACTCACACCGTAGAGTTTCGAACCAGAGTCGCCGGTCCGGCTTAGCTTTTCAAACCACGATGCGCCTTTGTTCACGATGTGTGGAATGTTGCAAAGTGTTTCAACATTGTTCACAATGGTGGGCCTTCCAAATAGTCCGCTTACCTGCGGAAAAGGAGGCTTGGCCCTCGGCGTGGCACGCTTGCCTTCCAGGGAATTTAGAAGCGCTGTTTCCTCCCCGCACATGTAGCGTCCAACGCCCGTGTGCAAGTGCATGTCAAGGTTGAAAGAGGATCCAAGGATATTCTTCCCAAGATAACCGGCCTCATAGGCTTCGTGGATGGCTTTCTCGATGGCCTGGGCTGCTGTCTTGTATGCCCAGCGTAGAAACACAACCGATTCACTGGCCTGAATGGCGAAGGCAGAAATGATCATCCCTTCGATGAGTTGATGCGGTGTGCATTCCAGCAGAATCCGGTCTTTGAATGTACCGGGTTCCATTTCATCAGCGTTTGCAATCAGGTATTTTGGTTGCGGGGCATCCAGCGGAACAAAGCTCCACTTGAGGCCGGTTGCAAAGCCGGCACCGCCACGACCCCTGAGTTTGGAATCCTTCACCAGTTGTGTAACAGCAGACGGAGACAATCCCTTCAGCGCCTTCGACAAGGCAGAGTATCCACCGACCTTTTCATATTCTTTTAGTGAAAGGGGTTGACGGTCGGCGCGGATATGTTCTGTCAAAGGTCTCTCCATAAAAATCCTCAGTCGTATTTTTTTAAGATCTCATCCAGTTGATCGGTAGTGACATTCCGGTAAAGGTCATTGTCGATCATGAATGCCGGTGCACAATCGCAGGTGCCCAGGCAGCAGTTGGGTAGCAGGGTAAAACGTCCATCCGATGTTGTTTCACCCAGCTTGACCTGCAGTTTGTCGCTGATGTTCTGGAGCAATGGTTTGTAGCCCATCACCCAACAACTGATGCTGTCACAAATTAAGATCACATGGCGTCCTACCGGCTTGCGGAAAAGAAGATTGTAGAATGTCGACACCGAGTCAAGCGCTTCAGGCGACATGCTCATGTAAGCAGCCACCTCGTGCAGTGTCTCATCGGATATCCACTTGCGATGAGCCTGGACAACCTTCAAGGCCTCAATGCAGGCCGCCTGTTTTATCGGCACCTGCTTGATCGCATGATCGATTTCACGTTTTTCTTCGGGAGATAACATCAGTCTTGATCAGTTTGAAGCATCGTGTCAATTATTCTTGGTTCGTTTATCGGTCAATATCTGCCAGTACATAATCCATTGCGCCCAGGATGCTCAGCAGATCCGCCACTGTGTAGCCTCTGCTGATATAGGGGATCATTTGCATGTGGGCAAACGATGGTGTCCTGATTCGCATACGATACGGTGATGTGTTGCCATCGCTGACCGCGTAATAGCTGTTCGCGCCTTTGGTGGCCTCAATGCAGCTCATGGCTTCGCCGGGTGGTATGACGGGCCCCCAACTAACGCCAAGAAAATGGGTGATCAGCGTTTCAATATCTTTCATCGTATGTTTCTTGATGGGTGGTGTGGCCAGGGGATGGTCTGCCTTGTAGGAACCTTCCGGCATATTTTTGAGACATTGCTCAATGATGCGCAAGCTCTGGCGCATTTCTTCCACGCGCACCAGCGCCCGGTCATAGCAGTCACCATTCTCAGCGGTTGGAATTTCAAAATCAAAGTTTTCGTAACCGGAGTAGGGACGCTTTTTGCGGAAGTCCCAATCCATGCCGCACGCTCTAAGACCTGCGCCCGTAGCGCCCCATTCAATAGCCTCCTGTTTCGTGAAAATGCCGATTCCCACGGTGCGCGCCTTGAACAATGAGTTGCGGAGTACAAGACGGTCGTATTCTCTCAGTCTGGCCGGGAAGTAATCGATGAATTTCTTCACCAATGTTTCCCAGCCTTTGGGCAGATCCTGCGCAACGCCGCCAATGCGGAACCAATTGGGATGCATGCGCCCGCCGCACACAGCTTCGACCACATCAAATATCCGTTCGCGGTCGGTGAACATGTAGAATACGGGTGACAGCTGACCGACATCCTGTGAAAAGGTTCCAAACCAAACCAGGTGGCTGGCTATCCGGAAGAATTCACACATCATGACGCGTATCACCTGGGTGCGTTCCGGCACGGTGATGCCAGCAAGGTTCTCGACGGCCAGCAGGTAGGCGAGGTTGTTGTTGACACCGCCGAGGTAATCCACGCGGTCAGTGTAGGGTATGTAGGTATGCCATGACTGCCGTTCAGCCATTTTTTCAGCGCCACGATGATGGAAGCCGATATCCGGCACGGCGTCGACGATGTCTTCACCATCCAATTGCAACACAATTCTCAATACACCGTGTGTACCCGGGTGCTGTGGTCCGATGTTGAGAAACATGAAGTCGGAATCCTCACTGTGCCGTTGAAGGCCCCAATCCTCGGGCTTGAATTGAAGGGCTGATTGTTCGAGGTCCTGCTTTTCTTCCCACAATCGGAAAGGTCCCATTTCTGTCGCTCTCGCAGGATGTTCTTTGCGCAGGGGATGACCATCCCATGTCGGGGGCATCAGGATTCTGCGAAGGTTCGGATGGCCTTCAAAGCGGATTCCGAACATATCATATACTTCGCGCTCATACCAATTGGCATTGGCCCAGAGATTGCAAATGGATGGAACGACGGGGTATTCGCCTGTCAGCGCTACTTTGAGTCGGATGAATTCATTTCGATCGAACGAAAAAAGGTGATAGACAACCGTGAAGCCGGACGAGGGATATCCGGGATCTTTCTTGCGGCTACGTTCGTCAATGGCGGTGAGGTCATAAAAGAGGAGGAAGGGCTTTGGTAGTTCATTCTTAAGGTAAAAAAGTACCGTCTTCAATTTCACCAACGGGAGCCATACGGAAGCAATATGGTCTTTCGTCAACGGCTCAGCGACGACATCGTCGCCGAACCGCAACTTAACCTCTTCCGTTGGACTCAGATTGGTTTCCAAGGGTTTTAAAAGTTTTATAGCCTACCTACCTTCTTTCTCTCAAGTCATCATTTACATTTTAATTCATCATACATCACCGTTCTCCTGATTATTCAAATTTCGTCCGGCGAACGAAAATTGACCATTGCGTTCCGGGCTTCGTACCGTCGTTCCTTCACCGGGAATTTTTCAGGTTTGATTACGCCCTGCTCACCGAGCGTCCAGCTCAAGGGACGTTTCTCTTTTCCAACGGATTCAGCCAATAACATAAGTCCTTCCATAAAGGCATCGGGTCGTGGGGGACAACCGGGTACATAGACATCAACGGGCAGAAACTTGTCGACGCCCTGCACCACGCTGTAGATATCGTACATCCCGCCTGAATTAGCACAGGAGCCCATGGAGATTACCCAGCGAGGTTCCATCATTTGCTCATGCAAGCGTTTGATAATGGGAGCCATTTTGATGAATACTGTTCCGGCTATAATCATGACATCGGCCTGTCGGGGGCTGCCACGAATCACCTCAGCGCCGAAGCGGGCTACGTCGTACTTCGGCGTCATGCTGGTAGCCATTTCCACAAAGCAGCATGACAATCCGAAATGAAACGGCCACATGGAGTTTCGCCTGCCCCATGCCAAAAGATCCTGAACCGTGGTCAGCATGATATTCTGCTGAACGGTCTCTTCAAATGATCCCGTTCCCGTCAGCGGCGTGGTCTGGCCAGGTTTGTTGGTCCACCAATTCATGGCTGAATGATTTTGGACTGTGCTTTCTTGGATGCCTTCAGAATCTTCATGCCATCAGGGCCGAAATCCAGGGCGCCGTTCCGCCACTCGTAGATCAGCACCACCACCAGCAGGATTATAAAGATCATTACGCCAAAGTATCCGTACCACCCAAGTTCTTCAAAGGCAATGGCCCAGGAAACGATGAACATGGTCTCCACATCAAAGATGACAAAGAGCATGGCGATGAGATAGAATTGTGAGGAAAAGCGTGCGCTGGCTGATCCTGTACTGAGTATGCCCGATTCGAATGGTTCGCCGGTAGCTTTTTCTTTATGGCGCTGCCCCAGGAAGTAGGATATTCCAAGCATCGCACCCACCAGGGAAAGTACGATGGCCCCGTATACTACGACTGGCCAGAACTGACTTGTGCTCTCAAAGGACTCGTTCACGGTGTTTTGCCTCCATCAAACTTTACACTAGTAAAAACTAAAGTATAAGGACCCGACTGAGGAGAACAGAAAAGGGAGACCTTTTTTGTTTGACAGGTAAAATAGTTTTTTTATTAGGATTAGTAAGCAGAATACCGGGAATAATTTTGAGTGGCATCTCCGACTACATGACCGGCGCATAAACCAATTCGTTCCGAACTTGGCTGAAAGCTCTTTATTAAGGTGTGCCTCATGGATGGAACCAATTTGTTGGCCATCGCTCAGGTTTCGCCCCTGGCCGCTTGCCCCGAACACCAATCTTTAATATACTTGATGAAACAGCTTGTCACCTCACCCTTGATTGCCTTTCACGAAACCCTGAGACCGGATGCTTTGAGTGGCGGGGAATTGGACCTGTATCTTGCCCGGGGCTGGTACCGCATGCATCAAACCATTTTTACTACTACCCACCTGCTCCATGATACCTTCTATCGTGTCCACTGGTTGCGGTTCCCGCTTGCTCTAATCCGGAGTCATGCCTCACATCGGAGAATTCGAAAACTTAATGCGAAGTTCAGCGTTGCTATCGAGGACTTTGAATCCATTCAGCCGGAACATGAGAAGCTTTATAGCCGGTACCGGGAGACGATCAACTTTGATGGAGCCAGCTCCATTCATCATGCGCTTTATGGTGATGAATCTACCTCTCGAAATATCTTTAAGACCAAGTGTATTTCTCTATTCGATGGGGACGTATTGATTGCAGCTGGATATTTCGACGTAGGGGAGACGGCTGGTACTTCAATACTGCACTTTTTTGATCCTCTGTATGGCCGTTCGAGCCCTGGCCGGTACCTGATGCTGCTCACGATCGATTACCTCCTTGCAAACGGGTTCACAGACTACTACCCCGGGTATGTGGTGGCCGGCAATGATAAGATGAATTACAAGCTCTTCCTGGGAAAGGAGGCCGCGTACTACTTTGAACCGGGCACGGACCAATGGCGGCCTTACGACGATATCATTCTTTTGCCAGAGGTTTTGTCTGAGGAGGTTAAATTGGAGATCGCGCTGGCGTTTATTGAGTAGGAATTTGGTGGTTGACAGTATTATGGCCGGCCGGTGGTCGCGTCCATGAGAATTTTTTGCGTAGGATACGCAAAGCCGATCCCCCGTTGGTTGAATTCTTCCATGATGCGAAGATTGATGGCTTGCTGGATGTCCATGTAATCTGTGTACTCTTTGCTAAGCACAAAGTATACAACTTCGAAATTCAGACTAAAATCTCCGAACGACGCAAAGTGGGCCCGATCGAACGTAGTGTTTGGCTGTTCCTCAATGATTTTTCTAAGAAGAGGAGACACGGCTTGTACTTTTTCCAGAGGGGTCTCATAAACAATGCCGATAGTGAACACAATGCGGCGCTGTTCCAACCGTTTGAAATTATGAATACGGGCATTGGTCAGGTTGGTATTGGAAATGATGATCTGCTCTCCGCTCAGACTCTTAATGCGCGTAGATTTCAAACCGATATACTCCACCGTTCCCCGCTTGTCATCGATGACGATGAAGTCACCCACTTCAAAAGGCCTGTCAAAGAAAATGACGAAGTAGTTGAAGAGATCGCCCAGGATGTTCTGCGCTGCCAATGCCACGGCGATACCTCCGATACCCAGGCCGGTTATGATGGCTGTGACGTTGTACCCGAGGTTGTCGAATAAGATGACCAGTCCCACAGCCCAGACACACACATTGATTACGATGGTAATGCCGCGCAGTTGTTTGACCTTCAGTTCACCGTTTTCTTCCTTTTGTACGCTGCTTTCCAGCAACTGGTTTATCGTGCTGGTTACGATCCGGATAGCAAAGTAGGCGATCACCGCAGCGACTGTCACGCTCAACACGCGGGCCGCGGTTTCGCTCAGTGTGAGGTACGAGATGGCATAATAGATCAGGATCAGGTTGAGAATGGGGAGCATAAACTGCTCGATACCCTTTACGACAATGTCGTCCAGCTTGGTCTCAGTTTTTTCCGACCATTTTCGAAGACGGATAAGAATCCTGCTTCGGAAGAATCGCAGCAGAACCGTACCGACAACGAAGCCTCCTATGGAAATAAGGTAGTCCTGTACGGTATTTTGAAAATAGGTCTGCTGAAGAAATTCTTCCATAATGAGCACTTTGTTTAAATGAACAAGTCCAGAAAGGCTTATCTGGCTCGTTGGTTAAGAATACTGATCAAATTTAGCCAATCACACTACGTCATGCAAAAGCAGGGACGAAAGCCATGGGAGTAATTTTGGTTGTGGGGCGGAGCGTTTTAGGCGGCAGCGATGCATTTTTTGCAAATCATTTTCTGTGCGCTTGTGATTATTGCATCGGCCCGATCTTCATAGGAGGAGATATTCACGGGCAATATGAACATCAAAATGAAGCCCCCGGCCGTTTTTTCCTATATCCTTCGGATCATCCTTCTGACGGGTATCCTGGTCTCTGAAATGGCCCATGCTCAGATAGAAAGCACCTTCAACCTTCAGCGCGTAAGCGTGGAACTCATGAACGGCGAAGTTGTGAAAGGCGAACTATTACGCGTGACCGAGGATGTGCTGGTCATGTCAGACGAAAGGATCAAATTGGAGCCCGGATGTCAGGTCAACTTCCGCCTTTGGGGTGTGCCTCTTGATTATCAAGGTAAAGTGGAAGCGGTTACCGACAGTACTCTTTCGGTCCGCCTGGATTTGAACGCTGAGGTTAATCTCGTCTTAAGGAAGAGGATTGAGAGATTGACCATCACGTCCCGAGCGTGGGGAACGGGCCAACCACGGACGGTGGACATCAATGCTTCATCCATACGCAGCATTCAATTGCGCAGGAAAGGCTCTGGGGCTGTCGGTTTCGTGGTTGGCGGACTGGCGGGAGGTTTTCTTGGTTCAGCACTGTATTCAGGAACATACGAACCGCCAAAACCAAATGTCCAAACTCCTACCCAGGTGGTCAATGTCTACTTTGAGCAGATGTATGTTGGTGGGAGCTACATTTTTGGGGGTGTGATCGTTGGCGGTACAATCGGGGCCATTATTGCAACTGCCGGCAAGAAGTACCCGATCAATGGTGACCGAAAGGAATTTGATGCCTTGGTCAAACGGATCTATCGCTGAAGATAAGAGGTTAGAAAAAATGGGGACGCAGCAGATAACCCACTATCAAACTTTTGCAGTAATTTCCCGTTTCAGCAGTCATGAGCAAGATCATTCAGTTTGGTGAAGAGGTAGATGGGTATCAGGTGAAGGTTCTCAACGAACGTGAGATCCGGGCTGCGGCGGGAATCATGTTCTTCTTCGCGTTTCTGTCCTTACTGCTGATTTTGTTCAAAGGCGACTTCGTACTCGCCAAGTTTGTCATCTATCTTTTCTTTATTGATTTCACCATCCGCGTGCTGATCAATCCAAAGTTTTCACCCACGCTGATTATTGGCCGGATGATCGTGGGCAACCAGACTCCGGAGTATGTGGGGTCGCCGCAGAAGCGTTTCTCGTGGTGCATTGGTCTCGGCCTTTCCGGCATTATGTTCGGACTGATGGTTGTGTACAACACGTGGAGCATCTTTACCGGCCTTTCATGCCTGATTTGCCTGATCTTTCTATTCTTCGAAGCCTCGTTTGGCATCTGTCTGGGTTGTCTTTTCTACAATTACTTCTTCAAGGAGAAAGCAAAACTCTGCCCTGGCAATGTGTGTGCGCCTGAAGAGCGTGCTCCAATTCAGAAGGTCTCAGGCTCTCAGTGGTTATTGGCCCTGGGTTTTATTCTCTTTGTTGCTGGTTCCGTTTATCTCTTCACCGATGATTTCAGCACAAAGCCCATCAACCTGTTCAAGAAGATGGGAGTGGAGGTGAAGAGGTAATTTTGAGTTTCTAGGATCTGGCGAAGGTTCGGCCGTAGGCAATGCCCTTTCTTGCAATTTTATTTTAGGGGACCCTTGAACGGGTTACCGATCCCGTTCTCTGAGAAGTTGACTATCAGAATAGTGATTAAGCCTAAAGGAACAACAACCACAAAGGTTGTGAGAACTGGATCGAATCTTAACGCCTGGATTTCTGAAATGCTGGAAATGGGTATCGCTTTCGTGTCGTTAACCAATCGGATACTGTCTGGCCAGACGCTATCAACAATCATCTTGCCGGTGGTGTGGCCGTCCGTGAAGATAATTTTCACTTTTTCTCCCTTCTTCAGTGAATTGGGTATGCTGCTGGTCAGGGGATGATCAAGGTAGGTGAGGCTCTTGCAGGAGGAGGTGATTACCATGATCATGGCCAATGCGATGGTCAACAATTTTGAAGGTTTCATTCTTTCATGTTTTATCCAAATATGAGAAGGTCAGGGTCGCCGCCCTACTTGTTTTCCGCATCCAGATCCAAATCTGAGTTGCATTTTGTGCAAATGGGTAGCAGAGGAACTGATTGAGCAGCTGGATTTCCCAATAGTACCCAAATCGGCTAATCAGGCTATTTCTTATGCTGCACAAAATTTAAAGGGTGGAATTTGCTAACTTAGTATCCTTTAAGCAATACTCCGTCGATTGTCATGAATTTGCGGATTCCAATTCTTGCAGCAGTACTTTTCTCTCTACTGCTACCCAGACATAGTCTGGCACAGGAACCTTCTTGCCCGGCATTTGGATTATTTTCTCCAAGTCAAACCAATAATTCAGTATCATTTAATTGGAACAATGGCTGCGGAAATGGTCGATTGGTTTTGGTTGCTCCGGTCGGCAGTGGAGTTTGCTCACCGATGGATGGAATTGTGTATGGATCCAACCCGGACTATGGCGTTGCACCTCCGGTATGCGGTCCCTGGCGCGCGGTGTCTTCGGGACCAATGAGTAGCGTGATGGTTACCGGGCTAGCCTCGAGTACTGCTTACGACTTTATGGTTTTTGAGTACAATGATTTCGGATCAATTGACTACCGAGTCTTTGATGCACCCTTGGCGACATTTTCAACGACTGGCGGCGGTGGCGGTGGACCATCAGTTCAAGCAGGACTTGGCGTAGTCTCTGTCGACGCTGGAAGTGTAAGTCTGACCATAACACTGGGAAATGGCCAGGCAACATTGGTCGGTGCAGAACCTGGAACTTCTTTCACGGGTTTTCCGGCTAATAATTTCAAGTATTGCGTAAACAACTCCTACGCATCAGCACAGCCGTTAAATGGTGGTGGTGGGTTGGCGCGCGCCGTTGGCCTTCATCGCCATGGCCTTTGTGGCGCAGGAGTGGATTGCTCTGAAAATCCGCAGACCTTTATAGTAACTGACCTGACGCCTGGTGCTACTTACACATTTAAAGCCTTTGAATTTGAAGGCTGCTCTTCTCCAAGCTACAACCTAAACGATGGGTTTCCCAGTCCAGTGACAGTGGATATTCCATTCAATCAGCCAACGACCCAGGCTACCAATCTCTCCTTTTCATCCGTTACGACAACGTCCATGACGGTTTCCTGGGCAAATGGCGATGGGCAGAATCGGATTCTTGTTGTAAGTCCTGCAACACCCGTGACCTTTCTTCCGGCCGATGGGACGGCCTACTCAGCGAATGCCAACTATACGCTGGGTCCCGATCTGGGCGGTGGTCAAAAAGTTCTGTATGCTGGTCCCAATGCATCCGTGAATATTTCTGGATTGTTGACTGGAATCACTTACCACTTCAGGGTGTTTGAGGCCAATTCGCCGACGTTTGGAAGTTTCACCAACTACCTGACTAACACTGCCAGCGGAAATCCTGCAAGCAGGTCTACGTTGTTTGCCGAACCAACCGTTCTGGCATCTGGCTTGGGAAGCAGCGCCATTGCCACTAATTCAGTAACATTAAATTGGACATCTGGCAACGGAACTAGCAGGATGGTAATTATGGATGACGGCCCGTTAACTTTTGTGCCTATGGATGGCATATCATACTCCGCGATTTCAAATTATGCTTCAGGAACTGACCTTGGCTCGGGAACAAAGTGCGTTTACAACGGCTCGGGAAGTTCCGTAGCTATTACTGGATTGGGCGTGGGCTTGCAATACAACTTTATGGTGATTGAGTATAATGGTTCGTCGTTGACGACCAATTACCTGTATCCAGGTACAAGTGGACCGTTTGGTACACTGTCACCTGAGCCATCAAGCCAAGGTAACACGATTTCCTTTTCTAGTGTGAGCATCAACGCTATGACGGTTTCATGGACGAATGGTAATGGCAACCAACGAATTGTCGTTGCAAGAGCATCCTCTGCAGTGTCATTTGTTCCGGTTGATGGAGCTAATTATGGTCCAAATTCAAATTTCTCAACCGCGGTTGATCAGGGTAGCGGTAACAAGGTGGTTTACAATGGCAATGGCAGCTCAGTTGACGTTACCGGACTGGCATCTGATGTCAATTATCATTTTCGTGTCTTCGAGTATAACCTATTTGGACCCTTCAACCCGCCTAATTATTTGACATCAACAGCCACAGGCAATCCTTCGAGCCGGTCAACACTCGCTCCTAATGTGACAACACAGGCCAGTGGCATCGCTTTTACTTCAGTGCAGGCCACATCACTAAGTTTGAACTGGACGAGTGGGAATGGGGCAAGTCGAATGGTTGTCATGGATGACCAGGTGATAACTTTTGCCCCAAGTAATGGTTCTACGTACGCGGCCAACGCCAACTATTCCGTTGGCACTGACCTCGGTAATGGTCAGAAGTGCGTATTCAATGGCACAGGGAACTCTGTATCTATTACCGGACTTTCGGCCAACACAACTTACCACTTCAGGGTCTTTGAGTACAACGGTTCCGGACTTACATCAAACTACAATGTTGCAACGGCGACAAACAACCCAAATAGCCAGATAACACTTGTTTCTGAACCCACAACTCAGGCTTCAGCGATTTCTATCAATTCATCTCTAACGACCGGCTTCACTGCTTCCTGGACTCCGGGAAATGGTGCAAACCGAATTGTAATTGTTGACGATGGAGCCATCACTTTTATTCCGACTGACGCGACTACAATAGCTGCCAATCCAAACTACGGGGCTGGGATTGATCTTGGGGGAGGGCAAAAGTGTGTATATAACGGTTCCGGAACCTCTGTGCCAATCACCGGACTGGCCACAAACACATCTTATTCAATTCGGGTCTACGAATATAACGGGACTCTTACGCAAATCAACTACTTGACAACGACAGCAACAGGCAATCCTGTTGTCAGGAAGACACTGGTTGCGGAACCTGCAGCACATGCTGCCGGTTTCATTGCCACGGCGGTGAGTTCGGCACAGAACAATCTTAGTTTTTCGGCTGCAAACACAATTACAAATGCGTCAGGCTACATTCTATTGCGTAGATCCGATGGGGCAGATCCCACATCGGCTGGCGTGAATGACGGACAAAGCCCGGGATCTCTTCCCTTGGTTGCGGGCACAATGCTTGTGTCGGTCATCAGTAGCGGTGCTACCATGGCGTACAACGACATTGGACTCGCTTCCGGTATTCAGTACAACTATGCACTCATCCCATACGGATTTGATGGTACCAACAATGAAACATACAATTATCGAACAGCTGCCATTATCCCTGTTGCTAACGCAACAACTTTTGTTGTAGAACCGCCAGCTCAGCCGACTGACTTGGCGTTTAGTTCAGTTACCCCAACATCATTTACGATATCATTCACACCGCCCGGTACAGCGCCTGCCGGCTACCTTGTTGTTCGCAAGACCGTATCTTCACCTTCTTCAGCAATTCCTGTTGATGGTACATCCTATTCTCCAGGCGCAAATTTGGGTGATGCGCTCATTGTCTACATTGGCACAAATCCGACTTTCAATGAGTCAGGACTCACGCCTGCAACGCAGTACTTCTACGATGTTTTTGCCTACAATGGTACCGGTGGCCTTATCAATTACTTGAATGCAAGTCCACTGGAAGGAAGTCGGACAACGTTTTCGAATCAACCGTCAAATCAACCTACGGCAATCAACTTTGGTTCAGTAACAGCAAGTACGTTAACCCTTTCCTTTACTGCTTCGGTTGGAGGCGCTGACGGATACCTGGTTTTACGCAGTGGTACAGCTCCTACAGGAGTTCCTTCTGCCGGGACGACTTATGCTGTAGGGAATGCTATCGGTGATGGAGTGGTTGTTTCATTGGGAGCAACCCTGTCGATCCTTGAATCTGGACTATCTAGCAATACAACTTACTACTACGCCGTTTTAGCCTACAATGGAAATGGTGCATCTATAAACTACCTGACCACTACTGCCCTTGCTGGCTCACAATTAACACTCCCTCCAAAGCCCAATTCTCTTGGTGCTACTACCCTGGAGCAGACATCGTTCAACGCCAATTGGGAAGCCGTTGGTGGCATTTCAGACTTTTATATTGACGTTTCCTCTGACAACTTCAGCACGTATGCTCCTGGCTATCAGGATCAGTTGATCAATGGGACAACATTGACTGTTGGCGGGCTTGCCTCTGGAACAAATTATAAGTACCGTGTGCGTGCCGGAAACGCAGCAGGACAATCGGTCAACTCGGATGATCAGAGTGCTCTGACCAAACCGGCAACCCCCACGACATCAGGGCCAGCCGCTGTAACACAGTCAGGCTTCACGGCGGCGTGGGACCCGGTCACAGGAGCGGACAACTTTCATTTGGATATTGCCACCGACAATGGGTATACCAGCTTGCTGACAGGTTATAATAATTTATCATTGCCGGGCACCACCTTGACAGCCTCTGTGACGGGATTGCCTTCGGGAACCACTTATTACTACAGGGTGAGATCCTCCAATCAATCCGGTACATCACCAAATTCTTCGACGGTGACCGTTCCCACAATTCCTGCTGCGCCTACAATTGATATCCCAACCGACAACCGCACATCTAACAGTTTTCTTGTTACCTGGACGGCTATATCAGGTGCGACAAACTACTTTCTTGATGTTTATGATATTTCATCCACCCCGGTATTTGTGACAGGTTACCAGAACAAATCGGTAACTGGTACTTTTCACAACGTGACGGGACTTAACGCCGAAACCAACTACCAGGTCATCCTTCGATCGGCCAACAGCAGCGGGTCGTCCAATGACTCCAACACGAAGTTTACTCAGACCAAGGATGCAACCGGAACCGATGATCCTGCACCAACGGTGAATCTTGGCGGAACGGCCTCAGTTAATTCAGTTTCGGCCAATGTCACCGATGGAACAGACCCTAAGACGATCGTTTTCTTCCATCGTAAGATTACTGATACCGCGCCGCCAATAGCCGAGTCATCGGTTGAGGTGGCATCTGGGACGTACTTGGTAAATGTCGCAAGTGCGGACGTTGATGAGATCGGAATGGAATACTATTTTGAAGTGACTGACTTTATTGGGCGAAAAAGTACCAGTCCAAAGGGTTATGTCTATCGAACAATTAGCAATCAGGCGCTTCCAAATTTGTCTGTTGGCGGACGTGTGGAGAACTACCGCATTTTTTCAATACCGTTGGATTACGGCGGGAGCAACAACATTAGCGACATCTTTGCCTCCGTTATTGCACAATTTCAGGGGTACAACAAGGAGAAGTGGAGGCTTTTGCGATATCAGGGCAACAAGAATGTTGACTATACTGAGGGGCTACAACGCATCGAAAAGGCAAAGGGATATTGGTTCAATTCTGTAGAGGCTATCGATTTGCAGGTTTCTGGAACTATTATTCAGGCAAATCAAGACACACCCTTTATACTCCAACTCGATGACGGCTGGAATCAGATAGGCAATCCATTCACTTTTGATATATCGTGGTCTGATGTTCGGGCCAAAAATCCAGCCGCCACTGGTGTTGGGCCATTATATGTTTACAATCCATCTATTAAGTTTGACCAGAATGATAATCTCCGGGCGTGGGGTGGCGGATTTGTTCATAGTGACGGAGCCACAACGATTTCCATACCCGTTACTGTAGCTCACGCATCAGGAAGGCTTCAGAGCGAGCGTGTTTCCGCAAACCTGGGTTCCGCTACTTGGTTCGTACCCCTTAAAGTCGTTCAGGGGGTTGCTGTCAATGACATTGGTGGTATTGGCATGAATCCCTCGGCTTCGAATTCCAAGGATTTGTTTGATGAGTTATCCTTGCCGCGTTTTGTAAACTACCTCGAATTGAACGGGTACCATCCCGAGTACAAGTGGACTCGGTTTATGCGTGACGTAGTTACTACGGCAAACTCATACACATGGAACTTGAAAGTAGAATCAAACTTCGGTGGACCAGAGACCACACTCGTATGGGATAATGCAGATTTTGGAGACAATGATTCTAAACTGATTCTGTTCGATGTTGACGCTCAAGTAATGGTTGATATGAGGCTGAGTTCCAGCTATACGTTTATGAGCCAGAGTGAGAAAAATCTGAAAATGGTTTATGCCCGCTCAGCATCCGATTTCGCTCCCGGGTTTTCCAGCCTGGGCCAGCCCTATCCTAACCCATTCAGCAACCAGATATATTTTCCTGCAATTGTCGACGGTCAATCAAATATTATTGAGCTCTTTGTTTACGATATGGTGGGTAGAAGTGTCTGGGCCGGCAATGCGACGGGCCTGGCTGGAGGGATACACCAGCTGGTATGGGACGGCAATGATTTTGCAGGGTCCAGATTACCGGATGGGGTTTACGTTTACCGGGTTCGAATTAATGACGGCAGCGTTCGCCTAGGCCGAATCGTGCTGAAAAAGAATTGAATACCAACGATATGAAAAAGTATTTTGTCCTGATCGGTATTTTGACCACCTGGGTTTGCTTCAGGTCAAATTCACAAAACTTTTCATCCAAAACGGATGACATCTACTTCAACTTCAAAAACCCGGCCGTCACAACCGGACTACCATCGGTGAGGTGGGTTAACCCAGCGATGGAAAACACGAATAGCACAGTAAACCGTGTGATAATTGAGGCTACGGTTCATTCGGATTTGGTACTCAAGTCATTGACACTATCACTGAGTGACGGAAAAAGTGTGCCGATGCAAAAAACCATGGAGCTGGTAAGTGGGAATATTCAGACTATTAAGCAACCAATGAACTTGCTGGATGGAATGAATTATATCGAGATCATTGCCGAAAACGTCAATGGAGGTAAGATTGGAAGTACTCGTTCTATTCTCGTGGGAAAGGATGCCATTGCCGATGCAATTTCTATTGACCGTAAGGACTATGCACTTTTTTTTGCTACCGACAAATACGACAATTGGGACGACCTGGTTAACCCTATCGAGGACGCCCACAGCCTGGCTGATATACTTAAGCAGAAGTATGGATTCATTGTGGAGGTTGTCGAGAATCCATCCCAAGACGAAGTCGGTATCAAGATACGTGAGTATACCAATCGAAAGTTCAAGCCACAGGATCAATTGTTGATCTTCTTTGCAGGCCACGGCTACTTCGATGATACATTCAATGAGGGGTACGTGGTAGCGAAGAACAGTCTCAGGGTGGATCCCGCAAAGAACAGCTACATCTCTCATGTACGCCTGCGGTCATTGATCGATAATATTCCGTCGGAGCACATCTTCCTCATCATGGATGTATGTTTCGGTGGCACATTTGATCCCATCGTTGCCCGTGCGAGAAATCTTGAGGGCGTGGAGGCAGCTGATGTGGAATTCCTCGTCCGCAAGCTGTCAACAAAGACCCGCAAATACCTCACGTCAGGGGGCAAGGAGTATGTGAGCGATGGGATTCCGGGAAAGCATTCCCCGTTCACCTTAAAGCTTTTGCAGGCCCTCAGCGATGGGGGAGGTGGAGACAGGATTCTGACAATTTCAGAAATCCGCACCTATGTCGAGAAACTTGTACCCGAACCCCGGTCGGGTGGCTTTGGTGATGATAAGAATGACAGTGATTTTGTTTTTGTATCCAAGAACTGATGAGAGTATTGCACAATCTCCTCTGGATTTTTTTGTTGCCCAATTTGGCTATTGCGCAGCGGTTCGACATTAAAGGCGTTGAACTTGAAGGAGACCGTTTAAACATATACTATGACCTGATCGACAGCAATCCGTCCAATACATACACTATCAGCCTTTATTCTTCGCGTGACAATTTTATTTCCTCGTTGACTAAAGTAGCGGGTGACCAAGGTCTTGAGGTCCACCCCGGCATTAACAAGAAGATTGTATGGAATGCAAAGGAGGAATTAGGGCCCAATTTTGAGGGTAAGGTGGCTTTGGAAGTTAGGGGTCGTGTGTACATTCCCTTTATCAAGCTAGATGATTTGCAGAAGAGCTTTAAGCGGGGAAAAGCGACTCAAGTTTCTTGGTCTGGGGGATCCTCGCAGGCTGTCTTGAATTTTGAATTGTATAATGGTGAAAGAAAGATTGAGTCATATCCCCCCGTGCCGAACGTGAAGAACTATGAATTCATGGTTTCTACATCCGTCAAACCAGGAAGTGGGTACTACTTCAGGATATCCGACAGCAAAAACAAGGATGATGTTGTGTTGAGTCCGAAGTTCTCAGTAAACAGAAAAGTACCTCTTGCGCTCAAAGCTGCAGGAGCGGCGGTTGTTGGAGGCGCTGTCTATATGCTTCTGGGCACCGGTGGGAATACCAATAAAGACATCCCAAATCCACTTACACCGGATACGATTACCAATTAGGTACGATTACAAATAAGTGGGGTCTGAATATTTGAACGACATTGGAGCAGGGTACACTGTCGCAATGAAATTCATATCTTTGGAAGTATGCCCTCCATTCTCTCTGACTACGAATACGACATTTTCATCAGCTACCGCCAGAAGGACAACAAGCGCGACGGCTGGGTAACGGAGTTTGTTGCCAATCTGAAGGCTGAGTTGGATGCCACCCTGAAGAATCCGGTTTCCATATACTTCGATGAGAATCCGCACGATGGGCTCCTGGAAACCCACCAGGTGGATGCCTCGCTGTCCAGGAAACTCAAGTGCATTGTCTTCATGCCGATCGTTTCGCAGACATATTGCGACCCGACCAGTTTTGCCTGGCAGCAAGAATTGCTGCCCTTTATCCGTATGGCATCGGAGGATTCACTTGGCATCAACGTCACGTTGGCCAATGGCAATGTAGCCAGCCGGGTTTTACCTATCCAGATTCACGACCTTGATGCCGGTGACCGAATGGCGATCGAATCAGCCCTTTCAGGCCCTCTTCGTGCCATCCCGTTTATCTATGCGGCCCCTGGTGTGAACCGCCCGCTGCGGGTGAATGAAGAGCATCCCGAGAATAACAAGAACAAAGCGAGCTACCGGGATCAGATCAACAAGGTGGCCAACGCGCTCAAAGAAATCGGAACGGCCGTGCTGCAGCAGGAGAAAGCACGGGATGATGACGATGGTACTGCGAGCTCGGAAAAGCAGAGTAACAATCATCAACGTCAGGGCACTTCACCATGGGGGAAGGTTAACATTGCTGCTGCTGTTTTGTTGCTGATCGTGGTTGTGGGATATTACCTGTTTCGGTCCGGCCCAGGACTCGATGCCTCGAAGGCCAGTATTGGCGTCATCCCTTTTCGAAATAATACCGGCGACCCATCGATGAGCCACTATGGCGTGGGCATTGCTTCCGAAGTAAGCACGCAACTGGGGCTTACCAAACAATTTGACTTCATCAGCTCACTCCAGGCAACCATTCAGTACCAGCAATCCGACAAGTCGCCGGAAACGATTGGCCAGGAACTCGGTGTCACCCACATCCTTACAGGTATTTACCAGACCGCCGGCGACAATATTCAGGTGCTGGTGGAACTCGTGGATGTCAGCGGCAAGGTGATCTGGAGTATTCCGTACAAGACACGGTACAAGGATATTTTTGACGTTCAGTCGAGCATTGCGAAGCGGGTCATGGATAAATTTGCTGTGAAGAATGTCGATGAGATACCTGTTTCGACACCGAATCTGGAAGCGTATGCCCATACCATGAAGGGCGTGGAGATTTCTCTGAAATCGAATCGTCCGGAAGACCGTATGAAGGCCATTGTGGAATATCAGCAGGCCATTGCGCTTGACTCTTCGTTCATCGAGCCCTGGTGGGGCATCATTAAGGAATACTGTTACTACTACTGGAACCGAAGTGAAGAAATGAACCTGACGCTGGAAATGATTCAGCCTTACATGCAGTATGTGCAGGATCATTTTTCGGATGATTGGCGAAAGAAGACCATCATGGGAACCTATGAGTACTGGGCACTGGCCCACTACCAGAAGGGACTTGATCTGTTTCTCGAGGTTTTGGAAGAAGCTCCTCAGGACGAAGGTGTGCACTCCATGGTTGCAGCAATATACAGGCGTCAGGGGAAATTGAATGAAGCCTTTGATCACATCTCCGTTTCATTAAGGCAAAATCCGGGTGGCGTCGTTTACTGGAATGAACTGATGGCCGTGATGTGGATCAATGGGGACTACGACAATGCGATCAAGGCAGCGTCGACCATGTATAGCCTCAACGACGAACCTTCCATTACACTATACAGATTTCGATTGCACAATGGGACGCTCGACCAATTGCCAGAACGTGTGAAAAAAGAGATGGGCCACATATTTCTTGCGGACCAGATGTTGGAACGTCGGGACTTAAAAGGCCTTTTGTCTTTGGTTGCCTCAGCATCCGATAGCCTGATGCCGAGAAAAGTACGGTTATACTATCAGGTCGTTGGCAATTACCTGTTGAAACGTGACGATCAGGCAAGAAAAATGGGAGCGGAATACCTCTTACAAGACGATAAAAATCGGGAACGGAAATCTCATGTGCAGGCAATACTTCGCATGGAGAGGGAATTTCTTGAATCCACCAAGCAAACTGTCGGTAGAAGCCTCAACGAGGATATTCAGATGCAGTTTGCGATTGAATTTGATTGGCTTAACTACCTTATTCTTTCGGGCAACTATGGTGAAGCCGACAAGAAACTGAGACAAATCAATGTAGATTTTCCCCAAGTAGGTAGTTATGCCGTGCTCCATTCGCCGATTTATGATCGGATCAGGGAGGAGTACCCTGCCTTTGCGGAAACGGTGAGCCAGTTGAAGCTGCCGCCGAGGATTATGGACTCGAAGATTGTAAAGATGTGAGTGTGAATGGCTTTTAGTAGTTGGCTATTGGCCATTGGCTGTCCCGGCCGCGGCTGACGAAAATCATTGGATCTTACCTTCACCTTGAGTAAAATTTGCGTGCAGTTTATACCTGCATTGCATGACCGTTAAGATGTATGTCACCCGCTGGATCGCCCGCATCACGGCCCTGATCTTCGGCGGAGGATTTGTGCTGCTGCAAATAGCCGCAGCGATCGACTCAATGGTAACGGGCAACCTTGAACCACCGGAGATGAATGCGCTGGTTCAGTTGACCGTTATGCTTACGGGCGTAGTGGGGCTGTTGTTGGCTTGGCGGTGGGAACTCGCCGGAGGGATTCTTTCCGTTGTCGCCTTTTCTGCACTTGGTGTCATCAATCCGGCGACAATTCCATTCCCGTTGATTGCATTTCTCTTTCCTTCTGTCTTGTTCCTTATTACCGGTTGGTTCGGCACCACGCCGTTTTCCACCGCAGAGACGCAGAGGCGCAGAGAGAAAATTTAGCCATATCTCCGAATAATTGCGCTCTCCGGTGTTTCTGTGAGCACTTGCCAAGAGCCTACACCTACCATTTTGCATTCCTCTGCGTCTTTGCGTCTCTGCGGTAAAGAGCCTTCCCGGGGTCGCTTTTCCCTGACGTAAATCAGCCCCTCCCGTGACCTGTGACAGAGGCATCAGGGATCAAAAGGGTCAACTTTCAACTATCAAAGTCATGCCATGAATAGCCAATACATCAATACCGATGGTAATTCCGCTGTCGCCAATATCGCTTACGGATTTTCGGAAGTAGCGGCGATTTATCCCATCACACCATCATCCGACATGGGCGAGCGCGCCGATGCATGGGCCGTCGAAGGTCGCAAGAACATTTTTGGTGAACGTGTGGATGTTGTTCAGATGCAATCGGAGGGCGGCGCCGCCGGTGCGGTACATGGTTCTCTGACTGCCGGGGCCATGACAACGACATTTACAGCTTCACAAGGCTTGTTGCTCATGGTGCCCAACATGTTCAAAATCGCCGGCGAAATGTTACCCGTGGTTTTCCACGTCTCGGCACGGTCCCTGGCCTGCCAGGCACTGTCCATCTTTGGTGATCACTCCGATGTGATGGCAACGCGCGGAACAGGATTCGCCATGCTATCCTCTGCCAACGTTCAGGAGGCGCAGGACTTCGCCGTCATCGCGCACCTCGCTACCCTCGAAGCCAAAATCCCTTTCCTGCATTTCTTTGATGGTTTCCGCACGTCGCACTCCATTCAGAAGATAGTTCCTGTCAGCTACGATGCGTTGAAGAGCATGCTCGACATGAAGTTCGTTGAGGAGTTTCGTGCCATGGCCCTCAAGCCGGAATCACCAGTGTGCAAGGTGGGAGCACAAAATCCCGACGTGTACTTCCAGGGAAGAGAGACCGTCAATAAATACTACGATGCCTGCCCTGGACTGGTGAAGAAATACATGAAACTGTTCGCCGAAAAAACGGACCGTTCTTACAAACTATTTGAATATGTCGGCGCGCCCGACGCTGACCGCATCATCATTGCGATGGGCTCTGGTGTGGAGACCATTGAAGAGACCATCAACTACCTCAACATGAAGGGAGAGAAGCTGGGTCTTTTGAAGGTACGACTTTATCGCCCTTTCGCGGTGGCTGATTTCATTGCTGAAATTCCTGCTTCGGTTAGGAAGATTGCAGTCCTCGACCGTACAAAAGAGCCTGGATCGATTGGTGAACCTCTCTACCTTGATGTGGTTGCTGCGCTTTCCAACGAAAGGCAAGACATTCGTGTCGTTGGCGGCCGCTACGGACTTTCCTCCAAGGAATTCACGCCTTCGATGGTAAAAGCTGTATTTGATCATCTGAAGAATGACGGGTGGCACAACTTCACCATCGGCATCAACGATGACGTTACCAACAAGTCAATCAAAGTCACTGAGGAAATTGATACCGAGCAAGAAGGCATTGTACGGTGCAAGTTCTGGGGCTACGGCTCCGACGGCACGGTGAGCGCCAACAAGAACGCGATCAAGATCATTGGCGACAACACCGACCGGTTTGTTCAGGGCTACTTCCAGTACGACTCGAACAAGTCGGGTGGCTGGACGATTTCACACTTGCGCTTTGGGAAGCAACCCATTCACTCGGAGTATTTGTTGAATAAAGTCGACTTCGTGGCGCTGCACCGCCCGCAGTACATCGGGCAGTACGATATTCTGGAAGGGATCACGCAAGGAGGAACCTTCCTGATCAACTCCAGTCAGAAACCGGAGAATATCTTTCGCTTGTTCACGAAGGACATGCAGGAGACGATCCGCAGAAAGAAGATCAAAGTTTACGCCATTGACGCATCCAAAATTGCCAAGGGTGTTGGCCTGGGCGGGCGAATCAGCTCGGTCATGCAGACGGCCTTCTTTAAGGTGTCCGGTGTGCTCCCGCAAGAGGAGGCCATTGAACTCATCAAGAAGTTTGTGGCTAAGCAGTTTGCGCGGAAAGGGCAGGAGATTGTTGAAATGAACTGGAAAGCTATTGATGCTTCGGCCGCCGCGGTTATTGAAGTTCCGATTCCTGCCGAAAGCGACAAGTTCGCCGAGATTACACAAGTCGTACCACCAAATTCTGGTTGGTTCGCCGACCATGTCATTGATCCGATCCTGCGACTCAAAGGTGATTCGATACCTGTCTCGGCCATGCCGCTCAATGGCTCGGTGCCCACAGGTACGAAGCGTCTTGAATATCGCGGAGTTCCTGGTAACCCTGCAACGTGGATTGAGAAACTTCCATTTGTTGAGAATCCCTACGTTGCCGAACCCTATCTCGAATATCCGCCGAGTTGTTCGGGATGCGGAGAAGTGCCCTACATCCACCTCGTCACTCAACTGTATGGCGATCGAATGGTCATTGCCAACGCAACGGGATGCACATCAATCTATGGGGGAACCTTCCCGCTGACACCTTATACTAAGGACAAGAATGGACGTGGGCCCGCCTGGGCCAACTCGCTCTTTGAAGACAATGCGGAATTTGGTCTTGGCATGCGCCTGGCTATTGATGCCAACCGTCGGCAGTTGAAGACCAATCTGGAGACATTCCTTCCCACGCTTGCCGATAGCCCACTAAAGACAGCGCTGGAAACCACCATGCGTTTGTTTGACGAGGTGAACAAGGAAGCAAAAGAGCACGCCGATCAGGTGAAGAAGCTTTTGGCTGAAGAAAGGAAAGGGAATGATAGTCCTGTACTGGGCAAGATCATTGAACTGGAAGACTATTTCGTCGATAAGAGCGTGTGGATCTTCGGTGGCGATGGCTGGGCATACGACATTGGATTCGGCGGGCTTGATCACATCATGGCTTCCAATCGCAATGTCAATGTTCTCGTCATGGATACGGAGGTTTATTCTAACACTGGCGGTCAGGCGTCAAAAGCCACTCCGCGCGGAGCGGTTGCCAAGTTCGCTTCCGATGGCAAGAAACTCGGCAAGAAAAACCTGGGGCTTATGATGTCATCCTACGGTAGTGCTTACGTGGCTTCGGTGAACATGGGTACCGATCGCGAAAAGACAGCCCTCGCATTTGTGGAAGCGGAGAAACACAAAGGACCTTCCATCATCATCGCCTATTCGCCTTGTATCGCACACGGATACAACATGGTGCTGGCGAAGAAGCAGTCGGAGAAGGCCGCCAAGAGCGGATACTGGCCGATGTACCGGTTCAATCCCGATCTCCGCGCGCAAGGTCAGAACCCTTTCACGTGGGATGGCGCTGAACTAGATACAAAATTCGAAACGTACCTCGATGAAGAAATCCGGTACAAGACGCTCAACCTCTCCAACCCCGAAGAAGCGAAGCGTCTGGTCGAGCTGGCAGAGAAAGACAACGAACAGCGGTTTAAGGATATTAAACATTTGTCGGAAGCATAAACCCCCAAACTATGGCAATTGATCTCACCACCGATTATGGCGGACTGACGTTGAAGAATCCGATCGTTATGGGCGCCAGCAACATTGTAACGGATGCCGATAATCTGGTAAAACTGGAGCAGGCCGGCGTAGGGGCCATCGTGTACAAGTCGCTGTTTGAAGAACAGATTCAATTGGAGTCGTATCAATTGGATCAGGTTCAGGAGACCTACAGCGACTGGGATGCGGAACACGTTTCTTTTTTTCCTTCCGCCCGTCATGCCGGTCCGGCTGAGTATCTGCGTCAATTGAAGGAGGCGAAAAGCAAGTTGACCATTCCGCTCATCGGCAGTCTGAACTGTGTGAATGATGAATCGTGGTTGGAGTACGCCTTGAAGATGCTGGAGACCGGCATCGATGGATTGGAGTTGAATTTCTATAATAACAATGTGGATTTCACGCTAAAGGCAGCCACGATTGAGGACAAGCAATTGAAGACACTGGAACTGGTTCGTGCTGGAGCGCGGCAAATTCCGTTGTTTGTAAAGCTCAGCCCTTTCTATTCCAATCCGTTGTCAATGATTTCGAGAATGGATAAGATTGGCGCGGATGGATTTGTATTGTTCAATCGGTTGTTTCAACCGGATATTGATATTGATCTGGAAGAACATCACTTCCCATACAACTTCAGCAGCGAGACTGACAACCGGCTGGCGTTGCGTTATGCGGGGTTGCTGCACAAGAAGATCAAGGCAGGCGTGATTGCCAACACCGGTATTCTCAGCGGCAGGGATGTGATCAAAATGATCCTGGCCGGAGCCACGGGTGTACAAGTGGTGAGCACAGTCTATAAGAAAGGCATTCATCAAATCGAGGTAATGCTCGAAGAGATGAAGGCCTGGATGAGCAAGAAAGGGTATAACAGCCTGGATGATTTCCGCGGGAAGCTTTCCAAAGAGAACCTGTCAGACCCATTTGCTTACAAACGCGCACAGTACGTCGACATTCTGATGAAGTCGGAGATGTTCCTCCAATACCATCCCAAAAGGGGAGAGCTTCCCCACAATGAGGACTATTAGAAATGAAGAACAGAATAGATACCACACAGAACCACCAAATCCTCCGCGCCTTCGCGTCTCTGCGGTTCATTTTCCTACGCGGCCCACAACGAAAAACTGGCTTTGTAGGCAATCATAAAAATTTTAACTCAAACCCTTAAATACTTCCCTTATGTCAAAAATTGGAATTTTCTTCGGTTCAACAGAAGGCAACACCGAGAGGGTCGTTGGCCAGATTCAGGCAGCCTTTGGCGCCGATGCAGAGTCGTTCAATGTCAACTCCGCGACTGCGGACGACATACAACCCTTTCAGTACATCATTTTCGGTTGCCCTACATGGGAGATCGGGCAGCTCCAGGAGGACTGGGACAGCTTCATCGATGAGATCGAGAAGGTAGACTATGCCGGCAAGAAAGTGACCTACCTGGGTCTCGGCGATGCCGACGGATATCCCGACACCTTCCTCGATGCGTTGGGCACTATTCACGATCGCATCAAGGACAGAGGTGCAACTTTCGTTGGCGCATGGCCTACCGACGGCTACAACTTCGAAGCATCAAAGGGTGTGGTTGACGGCAAGTTCCTGGGCCTGGCGATTGACGAAGACAATCAGAAAGATTTGACGGCAGGCCGCGTTGAGAAATGGGTGGCCGAGTTGAAGAAGGAGTTTGTCTAAATCGTGTTTGAGTGTTTAAGTGTCAAGGTGTCAACGTGGGTTATTTTCAACGTTGACACGCAAACACGTTGGCACCCAAACACATTGACACGCTGACACGCAAACACGATCCCCATGGCTGCGATTCGCTACAAGAAGCCAGTATACCCGGTCAGCGAGCCGCTTCTGAGTTACCTCCGCCAGACCCACCGTGAGACTGACGTTCCGATCGCCTACGAAGACCTCCTCCATCATACGAATGCCATTACCCTCTTTGACAAGAAGGGGAGGGATACGCTGTGGGAGACACTTGTCTACGGGGAATCTGATCGGCAATACATCCACGACTGCCTGAAGAAAGTGTATGCTCAGCTCAAGGTGGGTGGCGATGTGTGGATCATCGATCACCTCTACGTCGACCGCGTTGATTTCTGTTTGTACGCCAACACCCATCCCCTCCGGGTGCGCGTAGTTAACCGCCTCAATGATCTTTTTGATTACTTCTATGTCAAGCGTGCCGATGCCTCGCGCATTTACGGCATGGAGCTGGAGCACCTGCTTTCACCCAACAAGATCAATTACCTCGTCAAGGGGAGTACGATGGTTGAGGAGCATATCCCGGGCATTCACGGCGATACGTTCATTAAGGAATACCTTCTCCGGGACGACTATAATCCGTTGCGCGTTGCCAAGGAGTTTGTCAAGTTCAACGAGCGCAGCCTCGTGCAGCTCGTGGGCGACATGCGCAACGACAACTTCGTCGTGGAGGTGGTCCCTGATTTTGATGAGCTTTACTTTCGCTTGCGGGCCATCGACTTCGACCAGTTTGCTTATGAGGGCGATGTGAAGATTTATTTGCCCCAGTTCTTTAAGGAGAATAATCCCATCATCAACCTTGGACTGAAGAGCATGACCACCGTGCTCGAGCTCCAGTATCAGAAGGAAGAGCGCACGCGTCTGCTCACCCGTGTCCGTGCCGGCGGCGCCCATCTCGCCAACCTACTGGAGGCTATGCGTCAGGAGGACTTGTCAACACCGGAGAACATCAGGCAACTACGCGAATCGCTTGCCGATCTTTACCAGGATTCGTCTTTCCTGTTGGCTGGAACGATGGGGGAGATACTGAGGAATAGTTTGCGGATGCTGGAGGTGTATCCCATCCGTAAACGGAGTTCTGTCCGTGCAAAAGCTTAGCGATATTTTCACCGCAGAGGCGCAATGGCGCAGAGAAAGTAATATTGAGTGATAGAAACGGAGCTATCGGAGTATACTAGCCAAATTTCAGATTCTTCTCCGCGTCTCCGCGTCTCTGCGGTAAACTACCGTATCGCTCAATTTGCTGTGCCAGTGCTTCGAAGTACTCACCTCCAACTTGAACGTCCCGGATTTTTCACCGCTAAGGCGCTAAGACGCGAAGGACGCATTAAAATTGCATTATTACCGAATGCCGTCCCTGGTTCCCAACTTCGAATACGACATCTTCATTTCTTATCGCCATAACGATAACCGCAGTTTTCTATCTACTTTGACAAGAACCCCCACGACGGCCTGCTCGAGACCCACAGCGTAGACAAGAGCCTGGAAGGCCGGTAACATTGGTTACGAATTGGCCGGAAGAGCTAAAGAAGAAATAGTTGGGTTGTTGATTTGCGATGTTGATGAATTATCATTGGCTAGTATCTTCTTTGCGTCTCTGCGTCTCTGCGTGAAAATGCATTGGTTCTCGCAAAGGCGCTAAGGCGCAAAGTTACATGAGGGCAGCAACGTAATCGTACACCCCACTCACAAACCCAATTACCACAATACCAGACAGGCAAATAGTGAACGCCACCTTCTCTTGCCATGTCGATTCAAGTTTCCCTACCGGCGCCTCACTCTTGTTGATGAACATTGCCTTGACGATGAGGAGGTAGTAGTAAAGTGACACCGTGGCATTCGCTACTGCAATCAGCACAAGAATGTAAAGTCCCATCGAGGCGGCGGCGGTGAAGAGGAAGAACTTGCCGAAGAAGCCCGCAACAGGAGGGATGCCGGCTAGCGAGAAAAGAGCGAGCAGCATGATCAAGCTTAGCTTGGGATTGGTCTGGTATAAGCCGTTGAAGTCCTCGATGTTTTCTTTTCCTGTGGCGTTGAATACCATCGACAACACGCCGAAGATCGCCAGGTTGGAGAACGAGTAGATCAGCATGAAGTACACCACCGTCGTCATTCCCAGGTCGCCGCTGTTGACGAAGCCCAGCATAATGAAGCCTGCCTGTGTGATGGAGGAAAAGGCGAGGAATCGTTTGAGATTCTTTTGGCGAATGGCGAAGAGGTTACCAACAACCATGGTTGCTACCGCCAGAAAGTACGCAGCGAGCGTCCACGCTTTGGGCTGAAGACCGAAGACGGTGTATAAAACAATCATCAGTGTAAACAACGCAGCGCCTTTTGATACTACAGAGAAGTACATGGTTACAGGCAGCGGAGCGCCTTCATATACGTCGGCAGTCCACAGGTGAAAGGGGACCAGCGAGAGCTTGAATCCAAAACCGGCGACGAAAAGGATCAGCCCGAAGATGGAGAGTTGTTGTGTGTCGGCTAGGGGCGCCATCTCTGTATAGTGAAGTGTACCGTATGATCCGTAGAGCAGCGACAAGCCCATGAGCAAGACGGCCGACGATACCGCAGAGGACATTAGCAGTTTGATACCCGCCTCCGCAGAGCGACGCAGTTTCTTATCAAAGGCAGCGAGTAATGTCAACGGCAATGTGGCCGTTTCCAACCCGAGGTAGAGCATCAGGAAGTTGCCGGCGGAGATCATGAACGACATGCCCATCAGCGTCGAGAATATCAACATATAGAAGGCACCCGTCTTGGGCTGATTCTCCGGTTTACGCAACCAGCTGGCCGATTGTAGCAATATAATCAAGGTCGAGATGTTCAGGATGTTCTTAAGGGTTGCGCGCAAAGGGTCGTTGACGAACATATCACCAAAGAGTGTGACCGATTCAGAAGGCAGGAAACCGGCGATGGTAATGAAGGTGAAACCGATGATGGTGCTGTTAACGAGATTCCGGTTGTCTTTGCCTTCGGTCAGATCCGCGACGAGGTGGACGAGGACGATCAGCGTCAGGAGGATCTCGTTACGAAGTATATAAAGTGTATCCCAGGTCATAGTCGGGCGATTAAACGATTGATGATGTCGCCGAGTGGCTCACGGATAAGGGCCGACAACCAGAAGGGCGCCATGCCGATGGCTGTGATCGATACGAGGAGCGTCAGCGTACTGACTTTCTCAAACCACTTCGCATCGGTGAGATCATTGAAGTGCTCGTTCTTGATAGGCCCCAGGAGCAGGATGCCCACCACGCGCAGGATGTAGACCGCTGTGATTACGATCGATGAGGCAGCTACGATGGTGGCTACACGATGGAACGTATCGGTGTTCTGGAACGATCCGACGAAAATGGTCATCTCGGCAACGAAACCGCTGAGTCCGGGGAGACCGAGTGACGCGAGACCGGCGATGACGTAGACTACGGATAAGAAAGGAATCACTTTCATGAGTCCACCCATCTCATCGATCATGCGGGTATGGGTGCGGCCGTAGATCATTCCGATCAGGGCGAAGAAGAGGGCTGTCATCAGGCCGTGGGAGATCATCTGGAGAATCGCGCCAGTTGTTGCTGTCTCATTCATCATAAGCAGGGCGAAGAGTACCAGTCCGCAGTGACTTACAGAAGAATAGGCGTTGATGTATTTCAAATCTTTTTGCCAGATAGCGCCGAAAGCTCCATACACCACGCTGATGCCGGTAAGGATGATAAAGAACCACGCCATCTCATGTGCGGCTTCGGGGAGGAGATACATGGCTACGCGGAAGGCTCCATAGCCGCCGAGTTTCATCAGCACACCTGCGTGCAGCATCGATACGGCTGTGGGGGCGGAAGCGTGACCGTCGGGTGACCAGGTGTGGAAGGGGAAGAGGGCGCCGAGTACACCGAAGCCGATGAAGGTGAATGGGAAGAAGAACATCTGCACGGCGAGCGGGATGTGGACTTTAGCGATTTCAGTGAGGTCGAAGGTGAGCGGACCACCTTCCGGGGCTGAGTTGAAATAGATGCCCAAGAGTCCAACCATCAGCAGCGCCGATCCACCCATGAGCATCAGGGTTAGTTTCATCGCTGAGTATTCTTTCGGTCCGCTGCCCCAGATGCCAATGAGCAGGTACATCGGGATCACGGCTATCTCGTAGAAGAGGAACATGGTAAACAGATCGAGAGAGATGAAAAATCCGAACACGCCTGCTGCTAGGATAATGAGCGATATAAAAAACTCTTTGGTGAGGTACTCCACCTGCCAGGAGGCAAAGATCCCAGCGAAGGTGACGATGGCCGTTAATCCGATCATCGATAACGAAATACCGTCGATGCCAATCTTAAATTGAATGTTGAAGGCCTCATACCACATATTCGTTGATACAAAGAGCATGGCATCGGTATTTCCGGCATTGCGGAGGGTGTAGAAGGCATAGACAAGATATCCGGCAAAGAGCAGCTGCGCACCCATGCCTATCGCGGAGATGACCCGTACTTTCTTCAGGTCGCTCACCCCGGCAATGGCAACCGCGGTAAGTAGCGGGATAATAAGGAGTATAAGTAGTGGGTTCATGACCGGTTTCAATTAAGATAGAGTATGACCAGGGCCAGCAGCAGTACGCCGGATGTAAAGTACCAGATATACAGTTGTACGTGCCCCGACTGCATTCTCTTGATGGCGCCGGAAAAGAAGACCGTGGTATTTCCAATAAGGTTCATTGTGCCGTCGACGATATGCCTATCGAACCAGGCCACGGGGCGGGAGATGAACTGGAAGATGATGTTCTTCGTGATGAACAGGTAGATCTCGTCGATGTAGAACTTGTGGAATGCCATGGTATACAGGCCACTCATGCTCTTTGCGATATTATCCGGACGAGGACTCTGCTTATAATAGAGTATTGCGGCGATTGAAATGCCGACTACTGCTATGGCAATGCTCGGCAGCGCGATCATCCAGTGAAACTCGGTGTGCAGCGGCAGGCCATCCGATGTTACGAGGTGATGGAAGGGTACGAAGCCGGCTAAGATGGACGCCGTGGCAAGGAACATCAGCGGCACGGTCATAGTCAGCGGTGATTCATGGGGCGGATGATGATAGGCAGGTTCCTGGTTCCAGAACACCCGGAAGTAGAGGCGGAACATGTAGAAGGCAGTGATGCCGGCCACAAGCCACTGTACTGCAAAGATGAGTTTGTTGTGCTCGAATGCGGCTACCAGGATCTCGTCCTTACTGAAGAAACCGGACAGGGGAGGAATGCCTGCGATGGTAAGACAAGCAATGAGGAAGGTGATGTGCGTGATCGGCATCGTCTTTCTCAATCCGCCCATCTCGGTCATGAGATTGCTGTGCACAGCGTGGATGACAGACCCGGCACCGAGGAAGAGCAGGGCCTTGAAGAAGGCGTGGGTGAAGAGATGGAACAGGGAAGCCATGTAGCCCAGTCCATTATCGGCATAGCCTGATACACCGAGGGCGACCATCATGTATCCGATTTGAGATAGTGTTGAGAATGCGAGTACACGTTTGATGTCCAGCTGCGTGCAGGCGATGACGGCTGCGAACAGCGATGTGAAACTGCCGATGTACATGATGACTTCAAGTGCATCGGGTGAGGAGAGCGCGTAGGCAGGGAAGAGCCGTGCCACGAGGTACACACCAGCAACGACCATCGTCGCGGCGTGGATGAGTGCAGACACTGGCGTCGGACCTTCCATGGCATCGGGCAACCAGATGTGCAGCGGGAACATGGCCGACTTCCCTGCACCGCCCATAAAGATGAGCAGCAATGCCCAGGTGGTGACGGAAAGCCCCATGAAGGCAACCGTAGAAGTTTGTCCGATCACGGGTCCGGTTACATCGGTGAGTGTCCGGAAGTCGAATGTGCCGGTGTTGAATGACAGGATGAGAATACCTATAAGAAAGCCGAGATCGGCGAACCGTGTAACGATGAACGCTTTCTTCGAGGCAGCCACAGCAGATGGCCGCTGGTAGTAGAAGCCTATCAGCAAATAGGACGAGACGCCGACGAGTTCCCAAAAGATGTACATCTGGAAGATGTTGGTAGCCACGACGAGTCCGAGCATCGAGAAGGTGAAGAGGGACAGGAAGGCATAGTATCGTGTAAAACCTTTCTCACCTTTCATATAGCCGATGCTGTACAAGTGCACCATCGCCGATACTAAGGTAATGACGACGAGCATCATCACTGAAAGGGGATCGAGCAGAATGCCGAGATGGATGGTTAATTTCTCCGTCAGCGGCAGCCAGACAATTTGAAACGCTTGAACAGCGCGGTATCCTGTCTCCGCCGATTCTCCTGAAAAGTAGGTGTATGCTGTAAAGACTGACAGCCCCGCGATGATGAACAGGTTGGTTGTGCCGATCAGTCCGGCCAGTGCTTCGGGAATTCGCTTGCTGAGCAATCCAAGTGTCGCGAAGGTGACCAGGGGAAGGAGAACAATGATCAGTGTGTAGGTGTAGTCCATAGCACTTAGAATTTCAGTTCGTCAACATCGTCCACACTGACGGTGGCGAACTGCCGGTATATATTAATGATCAGCGCAATCGCCACAGCTGCTTCAGCAGCTGCGATGGCCATGACGATGAGGGCGAAGAAGTGTCCCTCCAGGCGGTGGGGGAACAGATAATGATTGAACGCTGTAAAGTTGATGTTCACCGCATTCAGCATCAGCTCGATACCCAGGAGCATAGTGATCAGGTTTCTGCGTATCAGCACACCCATCAATCCGATGAAGAACACGAGGATGCTCAGGATGATCATGTAGTCGAGCGGTATTTCGGACTGGAGGTTCATGCGCGGTTCTTTAGAGCGATGAAAATGGATCCCACCAGCGCGGCGAGAAGTAAAATGCTGATGACTTCAAAGGGCAGAGCGTAGCCATGGTCCCCGGTTCCCATCAAGGCAAGACCGATGGTGCGCATGTCCGTCCCAATGGGAGCGGCTGTGGATGGTCTGAAAGTAAATCCGAGAATCGTGACCGCTGAAAGGGCAATACCCCCGATGGCGGTGAATGCTCCGGAAAGCAAGTGGGTACGCTTCGGCGGTTCCAGTTTGGAATTGATCTGGCTGGTCAGCAAAATGGAGAAGATGATCAATACCACGATACCTCCGGCGTAGAGAATCAATTGCACGGCGGCGAGGAACGGGTAGTTCATCATGTAGTACAATCCGGCGATGGCTACCAGTACAAAGAGTAGGTATATCGCTGCGCGCAGGATCTTCCGGCTGGTGATCGAAAGGATCGAGAACACCACGATGGACGCAGCGAGGATGAAGAATATAATTTTAGGGCCTGTCATTCGTTCACGGTTTTAGAGCTGGAGCCGGGCTTGTTCAAAATCTTCACCAGCTTGGTACGGTCGAATACGGCGTGTTCAAACTCCTGATCCCACCGAAGGGCATGTTCGTCGCAGGCGGGCACGCACAGTCCGCAGAAGGTGCAGGTGTCGAGATGGTACACGTATTTGTCCAGTATCTTCTTGGTGCGGCCGTCGGCACCGACTACTTTCTTCGAAATGATTTCAATGGATCCGTTGGGGCAGCGACGCGCGCAGGTGTTGCAGACGTTGCAGCTGTGAAGGTTGTTTTCGTCGTGGATGAGCTCCAGCTCACCCTTGAAGTTGCCGAACATCTTCAGCTCGGCGCGGTTCTCGGGGTACTTCTGGGTGACAATCGTGCTCGGCTTGACAAAGTACTTCCCGGTCACTTTCATGCCGTTGACCAGCGAGGCCACACCTTCGTAGATCTCACGAAAGTAGTTGCCGACTTCTTTTATGGTTTTCAGAAGTGCCATTGCATCAGAATTATAAAGGATATCAGAATCAGGTTCATGAGATTGATGGGTAGCAAGTACTTCCACTCGAGCGCCAGAAGCTGGTCGATGCGCAGGCGCGGGAAGGTCCACTTGAACCACATCATTAGGTAAATCACAAACGCGGTCTTGGCAAAGAACCAGAATATGGGAGGGATGTAGTCCATGATCCCGTTGAATGCCGTGAAGTTGTAAATATGGAAAGGCAGCCAACCGCCCAGAAAGAGCGTGGTAGCCAGCGCTGCGATGATGAACATGTTCATGTACTCGGCGAGGAAGAAGAAGGCGAACTTGATGCCGGAGTATTCGGTGTGAAAGCCTGCCGTCAGTTCCGACTCTGCTTCGGCGAGGTCGAAGGGTCCGCGGTTGGTCTCGGCTGTGCCGGCGATGAGGTAGATGACGAAGGCGATGAAGGCGGGAATGTGTCCTTTGAAGATCCACCAGCCATCTTGCTGTGAGGCGATGATCTCGGATAGTTGCATAGAGCCGGCGAAGGCGATGATGCAAAGCAATGCAAGGCCCACGGACAATTCATAGCTGATCACCTGGGCTCCACTGCGCATGGCACCGATGACGGAATACTTGCTGTTGCTGGCCCAGCCTGCGATGAGGACACCAATGACACCCATGGACGAGATCGCCAGAATGTAGAGCACTCCGATGTTGAGATCGACGGCTTGCAAACCTTTGGCGAAGGGCAAAGCGCCAATGGCCATGATGGAGGCGACGATGACAATGAACGGCGCAATGTTGAAGAGCAGACTGTCGGCGTTCTTGATGAAGATCAATTCCTTCATGAGGAGCTTGATCAGGTCAGCGATGGTTTGAAACAATCCGCCAGGACCGACGCGGTTGGGCCCCATGCGGTTTTGCATGCGAGCGCAGATCTTGCGTTCGGCATATACGAGGTACAAGCCAAGTACCGCATAGAAAGCCAGAATCACCACGCCCAGGAGGATCATTTGAATCGCGCCGGACCAGAAGGGACCAAAGTGCGTGTCCAGGTAGTTGGTGATGGCGGTCGTATAGGGAGCGAAGTCGTACATAACTAGCGGTCGATGTCAGGAATCACTAAATCAAGCGAGCCACTGATGGCAACGAGATCGGCGATCTTGTGTCCGGCAGCAATTTTATTGATGATGAACAGGTTCGAGAAATTTGGTGTGCGGTACTTGATGCGCGCCGGTGAGGGCCCGCCGTCGCTAACGATGTACACGCCCAACTCACCACGGGCTGTCTCCACACGCTGGTAGAATTCTCCTTTCGGTGGCTTCACGGCTTTCAATTCCAGCATGATTGGTCCTTGCGGGATGTTGTCAACGAGCTGATCGAGAATGTCCAGCGACTCCCACATCTCGCGGATGCGGACGAGGTAACGGTGATAGGTGTCGCCTTCGGTGTAAGTGACCTCGTTGAACTTCACCAGCGGGTAAGCGCTGTAGGGAGCAATCTTCCTGACGTCGCAATGGAAACCTGAACCACGGCCGCTGGGACCGGTGACGCCGTAGTTGATGGCGTCTTCGAGGCTCATGACGCCTATGCCTTTCGTGCGTTCTTTAAAGATGACGTTGTTGGACAGCAGTTGATCATATTCCGGCAGTTTCTTGCGGAAGTACGTGATGAACTCACGGATACGCTTTTGAAAATCCGGGTGCACGTCGGCCATGAGCCCACCCGGAGTGATATAGCTCTGCAGCAGCCGTGCGCCGGTCGACTCTTCGAAGATGTCGAGGATCTTTTCGCGGTCGCGCAAGCCGTAGAAGAACGTAGTTAACGCGCCGAGGTCCATGCCGAACGCCGACCACCACAACTGGTGTGAGGCGATGCGGGTGAGTTCGGCGAGGATGGTGCGGATGTATTTTACACGGTCGCTGACTTGTACACCCATGGCATTCTCAACACAGAGGGCAACAGCTTCATTGTTGATGTGGGCCGAGAGGTAGTCCATGCGGTCGGTGAGGTGAACCAGTTGGGGATAGGTAAGCGACTCACTCATCTTCTCGATCCCGCGATGGATGTATCCGCAGTGCGGGATGATCCACTTTACTTTTTCTCCCTGGAGGCACGTCTCGAAACGCAGCACGCCGTGCGTCGATGGGTGCTGAGGGCCCATGTTGATGACGTATTCCTCGCGCTCTTTCAAATCAAGATCAACCATCGTTTCTTCCATACATCAGCGCTCAAGGGTGAACGAATCTTTATAATCCTTGCGAAGGGGATAACCTACCCAGTCATCTTCCAGGAACAGTCTTCTTAAATCGGGGTGGTTTTCGAAGCGAATCCCGAACAGGTCGAAGATCTCGCGTTCAAAATACTCAGCAGCTTTCCACAGGTCGCTCACCGTTGCAATCACGGGGTTCACTTTGTCGGCCAGCACCACGCGAAGCACGATGACGTGATGCAGAGTCGACGAAGTCATGTGGTACACCATGTGAAACCCATCTTTGCGATCGAGGGCGGTCTCGCAGAATAGATAATCCATTTTTGTTGACGGAGTGTCTTTCAACGCTTTGGCAACCTCATGCAGACGGTCGGTCGGAATGATGAATTCAGGATACTGCTTGCTCACCCCTGGCGTTGCCGTGGGAACAAGCGTAGTAATGAATGATGTTAGCTCTTCGGTTTGCATTCTTCTGTGCTTTGTTCCGATGCGCCTTCGGGTTGTAGATACCGAGATTGGTCTACCGTTGATGTGTCGAGTTTCGGATCAATGACCGGGTCATTTTCGCTGGCCATTGTCTTCGCCTGGATCTTCCGCTGCAACTGCATCACGCCATAGAGCAATGCTTCCGGGCGTGGCGGGCATCCGGGGATGTAGACATCTACAGGAATGACCTGATCAACACCGCGTACGACGGAGTAGGAGTTGTAGTAAAACGGTCCGCCCGAAACTGCACATGCGCCCATGGCGATGACGTATTTCGGATCGGCCATTTGGTCGTAAAGTCTTTTTAATACGGGCACCATCTTGCGCACAATCGTCCCGGCAACAACAATCACGTCGGCTTGCCGTGGTGAGGCGCGGTACACCTCGATGCCGAAGCGGGCGAAGTCGTGGCGTGGTGCTCCGGCGGCCATCATCTCAATGCCGCAGCAACTGGTGGCGAAAGTAAGTGGCCACACCGAGTTGGAGCGTCCCCAGTTGACGATGCTGTCCATGGTCGAAAGCCAGACGGGCGCGCCGCCTTTGCGGAGTTCTTCCAGGGTCTCGTTGTCGTTAAAGTCCTCGTAGGGTACCGATTTGATGTCTATTCCCATATAAGTGCTTTTTTCTTCCAGGCGTACAACAGCCCCAAACCCAGTACAGTGAAGAAGATTAATATCTCAACGAAGGCAGTAAGTCCCACCTCGCGCATGACGACGGCCCATGGGTAGAGGAAGACCGTCTCCACATCGAAGATCAGGTAGATGATAGCGAAGAGATAGTAGCCGACATGGAACTGAATCCATGTTGGTCCTTCTGTAGGAATGCCGCACTCGTAGGGTTCTGATTTTACAGTGCCGGGGGCGTAGGGGGCAGCATAATGTGAGAAGAGGATGGCACCGCCGACCAGGAGACCCGCGGTGAGGAAGAATGTCAGTAGCTGGTAACTTTCCATGATTTTTTGATGTTCCAGGGCATTTCGGTGCCCCTTCTTCAGCTACTAAGTAGGTCCTTTCTCTTTCCTTAGGTAATGATTAAGGTGGATTGACTTGGTGACTTTTGTCAGTTTCTCCCTTTGCTTATGCATTAGCAACAAATTGCCGAAGTGCTCTATAAGTCAGAGTTGAAGTTCCGAAGCTCATTCGCTCCACGTGAGACAGAGACTATTAACCGCGAAGACGCGAAGGCGCGAAGAGGCTCAGAATTTATTGACGTATCTTTTGAACCCATTCTTAAGTAATGGGACATTGAAGTTGATTAGAAAGCCCATTCGCTTGTCAGCCAGTTTCAGGTAGCTTAGTATTTGGGCCTGGTGAACAGGGAGTACTCCCTCCACAGCTTTCAGTTCGATTATGATCTCCTTTTCAACGAGAATGTCGACAATGTATTCCTTTTTCAGTGCCTGTCCTTTGTAAAACAATGGTACCGTGACCAGGGTCTCTACCGAAACTCCCCTGATCTGTAATTCCGTCACCAAGCAGTGCTGGTATACTGCCTCGAGCAAACCGGGACCCATTTCTCGATGAACTGTAATTGCTGAATCCAGAATTACAGTCGCCAATTCCTCATACTTGCTTTTTTCCATGCTCGCAATCAACAAAAAAATGCGAGCTAGGGCCAAATCTTTCCCTGACGGAAAACCTGACTACTTCGCGCCTTCGCGTCTTCGCGGTTAATAGCCCCGTCCAATCTGGAATACAAAACTTCGTTACTCCCCCCGAAGACTCACAACCTCCAACGCCAGCCGAATCATATCATCCGCCTGTCGCTCCCGCTGCTCCGCTGAAGCCTCCTTGCCAGTAATGAGGTTATCACTCACTGTGAGCAATGACAGACTCTGAACATTGAAATATGCCCCCATCGCATACACCATGCTCGTCTCCATATCTACGCCCAAGACACCTTGCTGGATGGATTGGCTGAACCGCTGATTGTCCTCGCTGTAGAATAGGTCAGTGCTGAACACCGGACCTTTCCTGATGGCAATTCCCAATTGCTGAGCTGACGATTCAGCCGTCATGAGTAGTTGTGGGCTGGGTTTCGGAATGTTTTTGGAAAATTTCTGGACAGCAGCGGAGTCGGTCAGGGCCTCGGTAGCTACGACGACATCACCGATTTGCAAATCAGCTTGCAGCCCTCCACACGTCCCAATCCGCATAATGCAGTTCACACCGTACCCGTGAATCAACTCGTGAACGTAGAGTGCTGTGCTGGGGATGCCAATGCCGGTGCCTTGAATCGAGATTTTCTTCCCCTGATGGGTACCTGTATATCCCAGCATCCCACGAATCTGATTGTAGCAGACGGGATTCTCCAAAAAGTTCTCTGAATAATACTTCGCCCGCAACGGATCACCGGTGATCAACACGGTCGATGCAATTTCCCCATGTCTGGCTCTGAGATGCAGACTCACTTTTATTTACTATTTATTAGTACCCAGTGCCTATTAAATTGCCCAGCTGCTTCCCCCAGCCAGCAATGCCTCCAGGTTTCCTTCGCCCTTTGTTTCAATCTCGTGATTGATCTGATCAGACACGCGCACTTCGTACGGTGTTGTCTGCAATGTTTGAAAAATGCCCATCGGCCGCGGTAACGTTTCGCTGTACGTCATGTTGGCAAGGATGAATGCCAGGGTGGAGTCTTTCTCATTGTGGACAAGGAGATCATCAATCGAATAGCCGCCTGCGTCGATCGATACTACTTTTGGTGTATATCCATCGAGGATGATGCCTTTGTTCTTCTCCTTACCAAACACAAGAGGCTTCCCGTGCTCAAGAAAAATTGTGTGATCATCGCGGGTTTCCGCGTTGGTATAGAGGTCGAAGGCACCGTCGTTGAAGATGCGGCAGTTGGTGTAGATCTCAATGAAGGATGTTCCTTTGTGATGATAGGCTCGGCGCAGCAATTCTTGTAACTGTGTACGGTCTTTATCATGACCACGGGCTACAAAAGTCGCTCCGGAACCTAGTGCCAGGCCAACCGGATTAAACGGATCATCAAGCGAGCCAAGGGGCGAAGACTTCGTGACTTGTCCACGGTGGGATGTTGGTGAGTACTGACCTTTTGTGAGGCTGTACACCTCGTTGTTGAACATCATGATATTGAGGTCAACATTTCTCCGGCACGTGTGGATGAAGTGGTTGCCGCCAATGCTCATGTTGTCGCCGTCGCCGGTGACAACCCAGACGCTGAGGTCCGGCCGGGAGATCTTTAGTCCCGATGCGATGGCCAAAGCCCTACCGTGGATGGAGTGAAAGCCATACGTCTCCATATAATATGGAAAGCGCCCCGAGCATCCGATGCCCGACACATACACGATCTTTTCCTTGGGCAGCCCAAGTTCCGGCATCAGCCGTTGTGACGGTGACAGGACGGATATTGCACCGCAGCCAGCGCACCATCGCACATCGACACTTGGTTTGAAATCTTTGGCGGTGTAGACAATACTGCCTTCATGCGGCCGTTCCAGGAGGTTATCAATTGCAGTCTTCATACAGGTACTTCTTTTTCGGTGAGCAACGCAGTGATTTTGTCGACGAGTTCGACGGACTTGAACGGTCGTCCCTGCACTTTGTGGATGCCGGTGATGGGCTTGAGGAATTTGGCCTGCAGCATCCACTGCAGGTGGCCGGAGTTCAGTTCAGGGACAATAACCCGGTTGAACCGTTTCAGGATGTCACCCAGGTTTTTCGGGAACGGATTGAGGTAGCGCAAATGCAAGTAGGAGAGGCTGAGGCCTTTGGCGATCAGCTTTTCATATGCCGTACGTGATGCACCAAATGTGCTTCCCCAGCTGAGTAGCAATGTTTCACCTTCCTCGGGTCCTTCTACAATCGCGTCGGGGAGATCGTTGGCTATGCCGTCAATCTTTTGCTGACGCAGCCTGACCATCTTCTCGTGGTTGATGGCATCATTGCTCACGTTGCCGTTGCCGTCTTCTTTCTCCAATCCACCGATGCGGTGTTCCATGCCCTGGAACCCGGGGATGGCCCACTGCCGGCGAAGTGTTTTTGGATCACGGCGATACGGAGCGAACTCTTCGATGTCGGTGGCGAAGTTGGCTTCTATATCGGGCAGGTCGGCGATTTTGGGAATCCTCCACGGCTCCGAGGCCTGACCGATGTACCCATCGGAGAGCAGAAGTACAGGGGTCATATATTTCAAAGCGATCCGCGCTGCTTCCAGCGTCATCGCAAAGCAGTCGGAAGCGCTCGCTGCGGCCAGGACCGGCATGGGAGCTTCGCCGTGGCGACCAAACATGGCCATCAGCAAGTCGCTTTGTTCAGGTTTGGTAGGCAGGCCCGTGGAAGGGCCAGCACGCATCACATCGATGATGATCAGTGGAAGTTCCGTCATAACGGCGAGTCCCATGGCTTCGGTCTTCAGTGAGAGTCCAGGGCCGCTCGTTGTAGTGGCAGCCAAACTTCCGCCAAAGGCAGCTCCAATGGCACTGCAGATGCCGGCAATCTCGTCTTCAGCCTGCAAATGTTTGACACCGTATTTCTTATATCCAGAAATAGCCATCAGGATTTCCGTTGCCGGTGTGATGGGATACGATCCCAGGAACAGAGGCAGGTTGGCCTTCCGTGCAGCGACGACAAGTCCGAGGGCCACACCCTGGTTGCCCGAGAGCGTGCGGTAGCGGCCGGGCGGCAGGGGTGACTTGTCAATAATATAGTTCATGGTGAACGCGTCGTTCTTCTCGGCGTAGTTCCACCCCGCGCGCAATGCGTGGATGTTGGCCATGATGACGTCGTCTTTTCCCTTGAACTTGGTGTTGATCCAGTTCACGGTAGGCTCAAGCGGCCGGTTGAACAGCCAGTAGGTGAGTCCGAGGGCGAAGATGTTTTTGGTTTTACTGGCAATTTTGGTCGGTATGTTTAGTTCGGCGAACTCCACCTTGAGTTCTTTGCCGAAGTTGATGGCATGGACGGTGTAGTTCTGGAGGCTGCCGTCTTCGAGCGGGTTGGCTGTGTATCCCGCCAGTCCGAGATTGCGGGCATCGAAGCCTTCGGTGTTGGCGATGATGATGCCGCCGTCTTTTAGATTGGCTTTATTGACTTTAAGTGAAGAAGCGTTCATGGCCACCAGTACGTCGATGTAGTCACCCATGGTGTGGATGTTGTTGGTGCCGAAGTGCACTTGAAAAGCGCTCACCCCGTAGAGTGTTCCTTCTGGGGCGCGGATCTCGGAGGGGTAGTCGGGGAAGGTGGTGACCTCATTGCCGGCGAACCCGGACGTTTCAGAGAATTGGGTGCCGACGAGCTGCATGCCGTCGCCCGAGTCGCCCGCAAACCGGATCGTGACGTCCTCGAGATGTTCAATAATTTTACTCATTTTGCTTGAAATCAGGGTTTCTAATGCCCTGAAAATGTAAACCTGTTGGGAGGCGGGAAAAATGACAATTGTCAGGCAGGGGACTGTTCCTAAGCAGGGTCCTGGTTTGCCACAGATTCCACGGATTATCACAGATTATGAAGGAACAAACTCTAACAACTTTCCCGGGTAGCGGAGGTTAATTCAGTCTGCGTGTGAAGTGCCGGCTTCGAAGTATTGCAATTCCAGTTGAACGACCCTGCAATTCACCGCGAAGACACGAAGGCGCCAAGGTGCGCCATGTCACATGAACGCTGACTACTGATCACGATTCAAAAGATAAGACAATGGTCCAAGGGTGTGGTAATATGCAGTTGACGCTATCGTTGAACACCGGGTTGGGCGTGCAATTTGTTGCTTGAGCGGCTTGATCACCATGGCAAAGGTCAATCATTCACTGACCTTATTTCTTCTATTTTTCTGTAGTTAAGACTCGTCGCGACCAAGAAAATGGTGAAATTAGTGGATAATTCAATCTGAATGATATGCACCTGTTTCCTTCGACGATGGCCAGACCCAGTCCTGGTTTTTTTTCCTTGACTGAATCCAAGAGAAAGTATGGCTTATTAGACTGAACAAATTAGCACCGCATGATACAGATTTATCAGTTTCATAATAGTGAAATGCGTACCATCAGCCTGGAGGAGTTTGGGCAGAAAAGGGCGCGTAATGAAGGAATCTTCTGGATGGATCTCGAGAGTCCGGAAACCGGGGAGGAAAGGGAGATCCTTGAAAACCTGTTGAGGCTGCCTGTGGATGTGCTGGAATCCGCAAGGGCAGGTCGTGGGCGTGAGGTGCTTTTGCCTTCACTGGAGGATCACGCCGAACTTCTTTATGTACGAGGCAATGCGGTAACGGTCTTGGATAGATCGGAAAAAATGGGCAGCAAGCATGAGCGTCAGTTCGTTAAGACCCAATTGAATATATTTCTGTTTTCTCAGCTTCTGGTCACCCACCACTACGTCCCCGTTGCATCAATCGCCTACACACTGCAAATGTGCACGCGAGATCCATCGCTGGGAGTGAAGGGCCCAGGGTACCTCTCCTATCTTATTGTTGATAGCCTGGTTGACGGGCTTCCCGCAGTGCTTGGAAGAATCGGTGTGCTGATCGAGGAGTACGAGGACCGAATATTGATCGACCGGGATGAAAAATCCATCAATCGATCGCTGAGTTTGCGAAAGGACGTTATCAGCGTCCAACGGATGACCTACTACCAGCGTGAGGTTTTGCATCGATTGGCCCACGGGGAATTGGCGCAGATCAGTGCAGCGGAAAAAGTGAAATTTCTAAGCACTTATGAACATATTACGCGGCTTACCGAGGTGACAAAAGCATTCCGGGATGGTATCGGTGGCCTGATGGATGCCTATCTCTCACTGACCTCGGAAAGCACCAACCGGGTTATGAAGTTTCTAACTATTACCTCAACCATTTTTCTGCCGTTGAACATCATCACTGGTTTCTACGGAATGAACCTGGCCTTCCTTCCCGGTGCAGCTTCGCCCTACAGCTACATCCCGGTCATCCTGTCGATGGTTGTCATTGCTGGTGTGATGATCTTTGCATTTCGATTGCAAAAGTGGCTCTGAAAAAAATGGTTGTCGATATGATGCGGTTTGGCAACGGGACTCTTTAGTCATTATTCAGGACCAAAACGGAAGCATTAATTTTGCTTGACGGTCTCACCCTTCCCAAAGGCCGCGGCCTTTCCTCCTTCCAGCACCTTTGTGGCATCGATGAGGCCATATAGTTCGATCAACTTGGCCACCAGTCCGGTCCAGCCGGTTTGGTGACTGGCGCCCAGGCCGGCACCATTGTCGGCGTGGAAGTACTCATAGAAAAGGATATTGTCTTTCCAGTACGGGTCATTCTGGAATTTCTCCGATCCTCCAAACACGGGCCGCCGACCATTCTTGTCGCGCGTAAATGTGCTAACGAGCCGGTCTGAAATTTCCTTGCTGACTTCAAACAAGTTCATCATGCGGCCGGATCCTGTGGGGCACTCAATCTTGAAGTTGTCTCCGTAGTACATGTAGAACTGTTGCAATGCTCGGATAATCATCGCGTTCACCGGCATCCACACAGGGCCACGCCAGTTGGAGTTTCCGCCGAACATTCCGGTATTCGATTCCGCTGGTAGGTAGTCGACCCTGTATTCCTGACCACCGACAGAAAATACGTATGGATTCTTTTCGTGAAACTTCGAGATAGCCCGAATTCCATGAGGACCGAGAAACTCATTCTCATCGAGCATTCGGGAAAGAATTCGGCGCAATCGTTCCGGTTTGACCAAGGCTAATATTCCGCGTTCCGCAACTCCCAAGTTCCCATCACCAGTTGGATGAATGGCGTCTTTGAGAACAGGTATCCTGCTAAATCTCTCCGTGATGGCGGCTGTCGCCCGGGGTACACGCTCGCGTTGTTCTTTTTCAATCACCGTGGTAGCGCACAGCGGCAGCAATCCAACCAGTGATCGGACTTTGAGGCGCGTCGAACTTCCGTCTGGCATGCGGAGGAGGTCATAATAGAAACCATCTTCCTCATCCCACATACCGTCGTTGCCGGGCTGGTTCATGGCCGCCGCGATGAACAGGAAGTGCTCGACAAACTTGAATACCATTTCCTCGTAGGCAGGATCGTGATCCACCAGTTCGACGGCAAGTTCCACCATGTTTTGACTGAAAAGAGCCATCCAGGCAGTGCCATCAGCTTGTTCCAGGTGGCCACCGGTAGGGAGAAGCGCACTGCGGTCGAATACGCCGATATTGTCGAGCCCAAGAAACCCACCTTCGAAAACATTCTTGCCAAACCGATCTTTCCGGTTTACCCACCAGGTGAAATTCAGCATCAGCTTATTGAACGTGATCTTGAGGAACTCGTAGTCCTTCTTGCCACGAAGGGCTTGGTCCGTTCGGTTCATAAAAAGGGTGGCAAAGGCATGCACCGGAGGATTGACATCGCTGAAATTCCATTCATACGCAGGCATCTGTCCATTGGGGTGGAGATATCTTGAGCGCAACATGAGGTGCATCTGTTCTTTAGCAAAGTCGGGATCAACGATAGACAACGGAAGGGTGTGGAAGGCCAGATCCCACGCTGCGTACCACGGATATTCCCACTTATCCGGCATGGAGATGATGTCCTCATTAAGCATATGGTACCATTCCGAGTTGCGGGAATACTTGAATCCTTTGTGGAGTGGATTCGAGTCGTGCTCTGTAAGCCAGCTATTTCCATCAAAAAAGAAATATTGTTTGCTCCACAGCATGCCGGCGAGCGCTTGGCGCATGACGTTGGCTTCATCTGCGTTAACGGAAGCCGGTGTAACGGATTTGTAAAACTCGTCGGCTTCGCTCAATCGACTGGCGAAGATCTCGTCAAATTGTTTGAAAGGTTCAGTGATCGGGTTTTCAGAAACGTTGGTCAGTCGGAGGCGTATGGCGGATGTTTTGCCGGCGGGAACAGTCAACACGTAGTGAGCTGCGACCTTGGTGCCCTGAAGGGCAGGATTCACCGCTTTGGCGTTGCCCTGCACGATAAAATCGTTGATACCGTCCTTGACATAGAGACTCTCATTCGCTTGTCCCGGAAAGAGTCGTTCGTGATTGGTTTCGTTTTCACAAAATAAGAGCGGCGCATTGCCCTCGCAGAAAAATCGAAAGATCCCCAGTTTCGGGTGAACAGCCTCTGCGGTGCTGCATTTCGATGGCCCCTTCACCTGCTGGATCGACGGCTTGGAGGCTGCCCGGTTGGCTTCGTTGATCCATTGAGACCAGTTATTTCGGAACCACAGGGTTGGAACGAGGTGAATTTCGGCGGCTTCGGGTCCCTGGTTGGCTGCTGACACTTTTATCAGGATATCATCGAGGCCTTCTTTGGCATATTCAACGAAGACATCAAAATAACGGTTGTCATCAAAAATTCCTGTGTCAAGGAGTTCATACTCCATCTGCTCGCGGTTGCGCTGTCCATTGGTCCGCACGAGATCCTCATAAGGGAATGCCGCCTGGGGATACTTGTACAGGCACTTCATATAAGAGTGAGTCGGTGTGCTGTCAAGATAGAAGTAGTATTCCTTTACATCTTCGCCATGGTTACCCTGGCTGTTGGTCAGGCCGAAGTGGCGTTCCTTGATGATGGGGTCTTTGCCATTCCACAGGGCCAGTGCAAAACATAAGAGTTGTTTGTCATCGGAGATTCCAGCAATTCCATCTTCGCCCCAGCGGTATGCCCGGGAACGGGCCTGGTCGTGGGTAAAAAAGTTCCACGCATCACCATTTTCACTATAATCCTCGCGTACGGTTCCCCATTGACGCTCGCTCAGGTAAGGTCCCCATTTCTTCCAGTGGATCTTCTTTTCCCTGGCCTCGTTTAGTCTTCTTTCTTCAGTGTTCATATCAAATGTGTTGCTTGAGTTTTAACGCCTGGTTGCGTCCCCCTGACAACTGTCAATTCAAGGTCATTTTATTGGGAGCGATAATGGATTGAGCATCCTTGTTGGCAGTGTCAGTGCTCCTGTTGCGTGATGTTGTGCTTTACCGGTTTCCTTACGGAGCCTTTTGATTGATATCCAACGGTAAACACGTGATAGCCCCAGGCTGGCATATTGAAGTACATCCCTTTCGACAGCAGCTCACCGCCATCTCGGTCGTATTGCGCTGTGCTGGTTAGGTCTCTGAAGGGGACTATTTGGTCGGCCAGATCCGAGTAGTGCATGCGAACGAAGCATTGGCCTTCCCGTGGAGCATAGTTTACGACAACGACAGCACGCGCTCCGTCTAATCCATCCCATGCAAAGGCGAGAAATCCGTCCCACGAGTCATTACCTTCCCATACAGGAACGCATTCCAGTTGGCTCCACTGGCCATTTCTGAATATTGATTTCTTCAACGCGTTTAAAAGAGATCCATAAAACCTTTGACTTTCAGTGCTGATAGGCTCATGTGGCGCCCGCACCAGGTGAGGTGAGATACGTTTCTTCCTTCCTTCGAATTGCCCCTGGTGAAAGAACCGTAATCCCGGTGAAAGGTAAGTGATGACAGCGGCAGCCCAATGTCTCTTGTCATCAAATGTGGCGGCGGCCCTGGGCTCGTCGTGGTTTTCGAGAAAGCGCGCAAGTTTATTCTGGTAGTCCATTTCTGCGCGAAGGTGATCGCGCACGGATTGAGCGTGCCCTTCCGTTAAGCGATCATACAGTCGCTTGTCATAGGCATAGTCAAAGCCCTGTTGCTGCAGTGTCCATTCCAGATCCCAATAAACTTCAGCCATAAAAAGGAACTCTGGATTCTTTTCGCGCACCGATTGTATAGCTTCTGGCCAGAAGGAACAGGCTTTACGTCCCCAGGTCCTTTCAAATATTTCCGGAAGAATCAACATCGCCATGTCGCACCGCACGCCGTCGCATTGACCGGAAATGCGAAGCAATTCCTGCTTCATGGCTTCTGCGGTTAACGGATTACTGTAATCCAGTTGGAAAGTGTCCAGCCATCCATCAAAGTAGGGGTCCCTGCCGTAGGCGAGTACGGTTTCTGTTTCACCGCGCTTTACCCGTGTATAATTCTGGGGATTTCTTTCAAGGTCGAGTACTGTCCCCGAAACAAAATATTCCGGGTGACTTGCTACCCAAGGATGATCCGGGCCCATATGGTTGGGAACAAAGTCGAGCATCAATTTCAGGTTGCGGGCCTTCAACCGCTCGCGTAACCGTGCCAGTGCTTCGTTGCCGCCGAGATCCGGATGTACGACATACTCGGCGATGGCAAATCCCGAACCTTCGATGTCCTTTTCCTTCAAGTCCCACAATGTTGACTGGAAGTCCTTGCGGTAAGTTTGATTTTCTCGTGAGACTTTTCTTCCCAGTTCACCGGTGCGCCAGACGCTGAGGAACCAAATCCAGTCAAACCCCATTTCGGCCAGGCGATCCAGCTCAGCATCCGGGATGTCATCCAGTGTGGCCTGCCTGTTCAGTGGCCGGGACAGTTGCGTAAGCCATACGCGCGTATTGATTTGATAAAGCGATGGGTACTTGGGTTTGTTCATACAATGTAAATCAAGGCAAGGTCTGCTCAGATCTGGGATGAATTCTCGCGTATGCAGCCGATTTCAGTGTTTGCAAATCTGGCTGACAAATCCTGAGACTCATAAAGATGAAAGTACGCAATACCAATAACTATGAGATAAGTCAGGTTCCATGAGTATTCTGAATGGACGTGGTACTCAGCGCTTGACTATTTTCATAGGTATTCATGATGGTATTCCTTATTTTGGAATTATTCCAATACCTATGAACCAATCACCGTTTCTGTCGGAAGGGAAGGACTTCTCCATCGTTCTTGGTGGACCATTCTTCCAACTCTTGCGAAAGGCTCATCTGACGGGTGATTCACTGGAGTTACTGAAGAAGAGAATTGTTGTCATTTCTTTGGTGGCATGGCTGCCGCTGCTTCTCCTGTCTCTCATGGAAGATAATGCCTTGCCTGGCAGCGCCAAGTTACCATTCATCTATGATTGGGACATACACTTTAGATTTCTCCTGGCACTTCCATTGTTCATTGCTGCTGAACTGACAGTTCACCGGCGCATGATGAATGTAGTCAACCAATTTCAGATTCGGCAACTGGTGCCGGAGCCATCATTTCCGCGATTTAATATGGCATTGTTGTCAGCGATGAAGTGGCGCAACTCGATCATTGCTGAGTTGGTGATGTTGGTTATCATATACGGAATTGGGTTTAACATTGTCTGGAAGGAGGCGGCAAGCATTGATGCGACGACTTGGTATTCACAAAGCCAGGGTGATGGTCTTTCGCTGGCAGGAATGTGGTTCCGGTACCTGAGTTTGCCCATCTTCCAGTTTTTGTTCCTGAGATGGTACTACCGGATATTTATCTGGGGAAAGTTTTTGTTTCAAATGTCTCGCATCCGGTTGAATCTCCGTGCAACACATCCGGACAATGTAGGTGGACTGGGGTTTCTTAAGAATGCTTTGCATGCTTTCAAGCCCCTGGCTCTGGGCCATGGTTTTATGCTGGCTGGGATGATCTGCAACCACATATTCTATGAGGGGGCTTCGCTGCTCGATTTCAAGTTTCAGATTGTCATCATTGCTGTTTGGGTACTTTGTCTGATTATGCTGCCCCTGTTCGCATTCTCCTCACAGCTGGAAGAAGCCAAACGAACGGGCGAACGAGAGTTCGGTCTGCTGGCATCGCGGTTTACGCTGGAGTTTCAGGAAAAATGGATAAAGGACAAGTGGCCAGAGAATCATGCTGAACTGGGGTCAGACATTCAATCGCTCTCTGACCTGGCTAACAGTTCCAGTGTTGTGAGCAGCATGAATCTCGTTCCTGTCGACAGAAAGGCGGTGATTATGCTGGTGATGATTACCCTGGCACCCATTGCTCCGCTCATCCTTACCATGATGCCATTGTCAGAAGCCCTTAAGATGTTGGCGGGCATATTGTTCTAAACTAATATTTCAGACATACGGCTTATCCGTGTACGTCAAATCAGACGAATTTTATTGCTATTTTGGAGGATGGTATCCGCATCCGCCAGCGTTATGCAAAGAGGGTTGTTGACAATCCTGGCCCTGTTGTTCGTTTGGGTTACTGCCCCTAAGCACGGCTTGCGCACGACTGGTTTTTCCGTTCAGGTAGAGAAATACAGCGGGGTGCAATTGTTGTCACAACAAGACCTCATCAAAGGGCATCTATCAAACTCGGTAGCCAAGGATTTGAAGTACTTCCAGAAACCCACGGTAGATTTTTCTCCGATAGCGCAACTCGTTAAAGAACTCCTGTTCATCAGTCATTTCATGCGGAGCGTGTATTACATTCATTTGACTATCAACGCCCCGTGACTTCATCATTTCTTCGGGCGTAGCCATCGCCACTTGCGTTAAGCATTTTTGTCAAGTTTATTGTAGAAGGTAATCGACCGTATTCACGTTATACCAGGTTAAGTCAGGCACTCATGACATTATCGGCAGAGAACATATTACTTTTTGGATCCATCCTGCTGTTCATCAGCATCATTGCTAGCAAAACGTCTTTCAAATTTGGTGTTCCTGCACTGATCCTCTTCCTTTTGGTTGGTATGCTGGCCGGTTCAGAAGGTCCAGGCGGCGTATACTTCAATGATCCGAAACTCACCCAGTTTATGGGTGTTGTGGCCTTGACTTTCATTCTCTTCTCGGGTGGCCTTGACACAAAGTTGGAAAGCATTCGCCCGGTCCTTAAGAATGGCCTTGCGCTTTCCACATTAGGTATTTTGATCACGGCAGGCACGGTGGGTGTTTTTACTTCCTATCTTTTGAACTATAGCCTGGTAGAGGGCTTGCTGTTGGGGGCGATTGTTTCATCAACAGATGCGGCGGCAGTGTTCTCGATCCTTCGAACTCGGAATATTGGATTGAAGGGGACACTCCGACCCTTGCTGGAATTTGAAAGCGGTAGTAACGACCCAATGGCATTCTTTCTGACCATCAGTCTGGTCGAACTGGTGATTCATCCGGAGGCTTCACTGGCATTGTTGATTCCCAAGTTTGTCAAGAGTATGGTTCTGGGCGCCGCCTGTGGTTTCGGCGGCGGTAAATTGATGGTTTATATTGTGAACAGGATCAATCTGGATGTGGCAGGTCTGTACCCGGTGTTGGTCATGTCGCTCATGTTCTTCACATTCTCGTTTACCGATACCATCGGTGGCAATGGTTTTCTTGCCATTTATGGCGCTGCTATTCTGCTCGGCAACAGCAATTTGATTCACAAGAAGAGCTTGATCAAGTTCTTTGACGGAATGGCCTGGCTCATGCAGATTATTATGTTTCTTACCCTGGGGCTGCTCGTATTTCCATCGCAAATGGTTCCTATACTTGGAGAAGGTATCTTGATCTCAATATTCCTGATCCTGGTCGCGCGGCCTCTGGCGGTGTTTATCGTTCTGCTGCGGTCAAAGGATTTGAATTTCAGAAAGAAGGTTTTCATTTCGTGGGTTGGACTCCGGGGCGCGGCACCTATAGTCTTCGCGACCTACCCCCTGATCGCCGGTGTTCACTATGCGGATACTATCTTTAACCTTGTGTTTTTTATTTCTGTTTCGTCAGTCGTCCTGCAGGGGACCACACTGACCTTCATGGCCAAGTGGCTCCATGTCAGCGTGCCTGAAATCGTTAAGCGAAAATTTCCCATTGACCTTGAGTTAAAAGACAATTCAAAATCGGAACTGCTCGAATTGGATATCGCTGATGAGTCGCCATCGGTTGGCAAGCGGATTGTGCAGTTGAAGCTCCCGAAGTCTTCAATGATCGTTTTGATCCATCGCCATGGCAAGTATTTGACCCCCGACGGAGACACACAAATTCAGGGAGGAGATCATCTCCTGGTCCTGGCCGATAGCAAGGATTCACGGCTTCAGATCTTAAGTAGCCTTGGAATCAATCAAGATCATGTATGAATCGCGCCGCCATTGAAATGTTTTTGCCTGCTTTTATGATCGTCTTTTTCGCCTCAGTCGAAGTTTGGACATTTTTGCAGCGCCGGAAGAAGGTGAGAATACTCAAAGCCAACTCCGAATTAGGCAGGAAAATGCGAACCGTTGAGAATGCCTTCAGGCTGATGTATGGTGTATTGATCTTGATTACGATTGTATACGCATATTTCCCGGATTACTACAGCATGTTTTCGCCCATTGAGTCACTCGACCACCCCATGATAAATGCCGCAGGAATACTCATTCTGAAATTGTCACTCGCTTGGGTAGTTGTTGCCCAACTGACGATCAATCGATGGACTTATCGGATAAATACAGGGATCGATGAGTGGAGCTACCATCGTTTACTGTTGTATTCGGAGAAGCTGATTCTTTCCGGGATGCTTATGATGTTCTTTGGCTTTTTCATAACGATTTCCAGCTTGGTTGCAATAATTGTCTGCGCCATCGGGCTAGTATACTTTGTCCATTTTTACAGAGTTCACCGATCAATAGGCTAACAGCTTTCGACCCCATTTAGATATTGTATTGGACGAGAGTTTGTGCCGATATCCGTCTGGTTGAGTGATGGTTTGTGCAATGGCTGCCCATATTTGTTTTACTTTTGCATATGCTCTCTATTTATAAAGGCCAGCATTTGACAGGCTTTTTGCGACTTATTGTTCTTTCGGCACTACTGGCAGCAGCGCAAATTGTTCAAGGACAGGTTATTGTCTCGCTTCTTCTTGGCGACGTACTCAACAGCGGCAAAGTGGAATTCGGTCTGGACGGCGGACTGAATCTTTCTGACCAAAGCGGTCGGAACGGAAGCGGTATGCTCTCGAGCTTCAACCTCGGTTTCTATTTTGATATAAAGACGAAGAAACCGTCGTGGATGATCCATACAGGTGTGATCGTCAAATCAAATATGGGGGCTGGTAATCTGGAGGTCTACCCACTGGGGTCACCCGATCTGGACAATACCTTTTCTGGTGGAACGGTCGAAAGAAAACTGAGTTATTTCAACGTTCCTGTGTTCCTAAAGCATAGTTTTCCAAACAACCTTTATGTTGAGGCCGGGCCACAATTGGGATTATTGTATCAAGCCTATGATGTGTTCACTAATAATGTCCAGGGCGGTGATGTAACGTATGAAAGAAATATTCGTGACGCTTTTCACCCATTGGATGCCGGAATGGTTGCCGGAATAGGTTATCGGCTAATGGGAGGCAATGGCATGAACATCGGTATTCGATACTACTACGGGTTGGTTGACGTTGTCATTGATGATTCAGTGGACGACGTAGCCAACCGGTCATGGTATTTCACCATAGGAATCCCTATCGGCGTTGGAAAAGCAAAAGAGCGGGGCAATTTTGACGAAAAGTGAACATGATGTTGGATATTTGCCGCACCATGAGCATATAAGCTCATAGTCCTATGCGCAAGCAAAAATTTATCAAGCCTTTTGGTGTTCTGGTATTGGGTGTCTTCATGACTGGCAACTCCATGGGCCAGGTGTATTCCAATATGGAGGTTGGTGCGAAGAACAAAGCGCTGGCCGACAGCCTCAAGGCATCCGAGTACCCATACATTCTTCCCATTTGGGGAGACAAAGCAACCAAACGCGGATTCAGCCTTCCATACTCGGCCGGCCTGGGTGTTAATTATTTATGGCAGAAGTCGGATCTGGTTATTGAGAATCTGATGCTGGGTTTTAATAATGGTCCGATGACATCGCTATCAGAGGTTGTCAGGTTCAACAGCGCCAAGTCCGAAGCAAATGGTCTTAACTTCCGCCCGGATATCTGGTTGTTTCCGTTTCTCAATGTGTACGGTATCGTGGCGAAAGCCCAATTGTCAACAGCCGTGGATTACTCAATTTGGATACCCGATGCGGCGGGTGTTTGGAGTGAGGCGGTCAACTTGAAATCCCGCGCTGAATTTAATTCAACCTCGGTGGGGCTCGGTGTCACACCGACGATTGGCGTGGGTGGTGGATGGCTGGCCCTTGATATGAATTTCACCTGGTCAGATATTCCCGAGCTGAAAGATCCTGCATTCGCATTCATATTCGGACCTCGGATGGGAAAGACTTTTAAACTCAAAAAACCCGACCGCAACGTAGCTATCTGGGCCGGCGGGTTCCGGCTAAAGCTGAATACGGGAACATCGGGTTCTCTTCCGCTCAATGAAGTGTTCCCGGTCGACGACTTGCAGGTGAGGGTCGACAATGGCATCACCAAGGTGGGCGATGCCCAGACGCAGGTAGACAGTTGGTGGAATGGACTTTCGGGTCTCGAGCAAAACAACCCTGTGAACAAGGCCAAATACGAGACTGCCAATCGTGCCCTCGAGGCCGCGGGAACATTTCTGAATTCCATGGACGAAGCGTTGAATGATCAGAATGTAGCCTCCGTTCAATACTCTCTAGACAAGCGTCCGAAAGACATGTGGAACTTTGTATTGGGCACACAATATCAGCACAACAAACACTGGATGGTACGATTCGAGTACGGGTTTATGGGAAGCCGTACACAGATTATCACGGGAATTCAGTATCGTTTTGGTCTGTAGATCATGTCAACTGATCTCGTACTTTCTGCTTTCGCTTCAGACATGGTAGCAAGATAACCGAAGATTGATTCCATAATATGCAAGTCAACCCCAAGAGGCTTCTCGATCGAATGGAAGCTATGAACTCTATCGGGTCAATTCCAGGCGGTGGCAACTGCCGTCTCTCACTTACTGACGAAGACAAGGCTGCCCGTGATCTGCTCGCCGTCTGGATGCATGATGAGGGGCTCGAAATCAAAATTGATGAGTTGGGCAATATGTTTGGCATCCGCGCAGGCAAATCCACGTTACCAGCGCTGGCTATTGGATCCCACCTCGATACCGTTTCCACGGGTGGCCGGTACGATGGCACCTACGGTGTGCTCGCCGGTCTGGAAGTGATTTCTGTATTGAATGAAAACAACGTAATCACCGACCGACCCGTGGTGCTGATCAATTTCACCAACGAAGAGGGGGCACGATTTGCACCCGATATGATGGGCAGCCTGGCTATTTCAAAGCCAGAACTCCGCGACATGATTTGGTCGGCGCGCGATCTTCACGGGAGCGGTGCAACGGTCAGGGAGGAGTTGGAACGTATCGGATACCTCGGTGCAGCCAAGCTGGGTTCGGTCCCCGTGGGCCAATTCATTGAGCTGCATATTGAGCAGGGACCGGTCCTTGAGAAGGAGAATATCAAGATAGGCGTCGTGGAGAGGGTGCAAGGCATCTACTGGACGGAGTATGTGCTGGGTGGTCAGGCAGCGCATGCCGGGACTACACCTTTGGTCTTAAGAAGAGACCCCGGACTATTGGCTTCTCGCATCAATATCGTCATTCGTCAATTGGCAGAGGAAATTACTGGTCAGCTGGGCACGATCGGGTTGATGGAGTTCCATCCAAACGTTATCAACGTAGTGCCTGAACAGGTCCGGATGGTATCTGACTTGCGGAACCCGGACAACAGCAGGTTGATGGCCGCTCAGAAGCGGTTGGACGAATTTGTCAAGACAGAGGCAGCAGCCTGGAATATTTCTGTTGGCCGCACCGAACTGGTCCGACTGGCACCCGTGGAATTTTCATCCGGAATTGTTGATAAGCTCGAGCAAGCGGCAACCCGGTTGGGGCTTACATCGCGTCGTATGGTCAGTGGTGCAGGTCACGACGCCCAAATGATGGCCGCAATTTGCAAGGCCAGCATGATCTTCGTACCCAGTGCTAAGGGGATAAGCCACAACGTCAAGGAGTACACCTCTCCTGAAGACCTGGAAAACGGCGCCAATGTCCTATTACACTCGGTTGTTGAATTAGCAAGTCAGCAGTAGGACCCTGGAGCCTTTCGGACCATTCAATCGTTCTTGCTGATACATAAAAAAAGACCCCAGCATTCCTGCCGGGGTCCTATTTGGTGATAGGCTTATTATCCTACTTTCCTCCGCCGAATACGTATCGAACGTTAAGTCCGAAGCTGTTCGTGAAGTTTGTGTTCTCGATGATGACGAACGTGGGGCGCCAGTCAAGGCCAAGGACAAGTGGTATACTGGGAAAGCGGTATTCCAATCCAATTTCACCCGATGCGCCTAAAAGGAAGGGGTCGCCCAGGAACAAGGATGGACCTACGCCGACATACCAGTTGAGCGGAGTGTCGCTCAACGGGCGATACAAAAAGTCCCAAAGGGCTTCAACGCCTACGCCACCGCCAAAAGAGACGTTGGCATGGATCCGGTTATATTTACCGGTTCCAAAAACGGCATCAATGGCAGCGCTGTTCTTGTTTCCCAGGGCGTTGCCAAAGCGAATACCTAATTCTTGGGCATTGGCGGTAGTTGCGCCAGCCACAGCAACGATCGCAACGATAATGATTTTTCTTAAGGGAGTCATGGTTGGTTATTTAAATTGAATGCAAGTATAGTAATGTTTCAGATTCTGCAACTGAGGTTTGTCATCAAATTCCAATCTTTTCCCGTTTGGTCCATATCTCGTGGATTGGTTCACCTTTGCTGCTGAGGCCTTTGTGCTGCCAGTCACCCTCAACCAGCGAGAAGTCGAAGCCCAGACTGGCGCCCACACGGGTATTGTCGCGGGAGAAAAAAGCAATGTTTTCAGTGTATTTGCCATCAACGGTTGAATAAGTGCCGCCGCCTGTGCCGAAGAATTCTTTCGTGTCAACGTTGTAGGCAATCCATTGGAAGCGTGTGCCTGAAAGAATCTTCATGGTTCGCCGCGCGCCCGGTGTTGAGCGCCGGATTTCTCCTTTATCATTGATGCGGCCGGTAATGAGCCAGGCGCCTGCCAACTGACCAGGTCCACCGTCGTCAGATCGTGAAAGTTCGCTGGAGCCCATCGACACTTTTTTGCCGTCCTTGGATAGTGTGACCGCGACTTTCACTTCAGTCCCCACGCGATCCGGATTCCGGGTATCAAACTCGATGATTTCTGTCATTTCATTCTTTGTCAGGGTGTACTTTCCGCCGAACGTCCCTAGGAATTGTTTCCCATCAACATCATAAAAGCTTACAGCAAAATGATTGCCTGCATAAATCCTGGATTCTGTGGAAGTGCCATCCCAGCGCTCCCAGGCGCCCGTGAGTGAAGGCTGGGCAATGACATTGCCAAAGCAAAGCAATGAAATAATCAAAATGAATATTCTCATCGTTTAGGGTTTAATGAATTGTGAAGTTTAATATAATAAATTTCTTCACGTCGTACAACGAGTAGTTTTATGAAAGGCGGACCGACGGAATCGCTTGGCGTTTAGGAGTGGTTAGGCGCTATTATGATACCGCTAGTCCTGACCCGTCTGTATAGGCTGTCCAGGTTTAGAATCATACGAATCGAAACGCGGCGGACATCTCCTCTCTTTCTGTTCTTGATATCCCTTGATCTTCAGCTACGGTGTTCCATTGACTGACGGATGACTTTACATTTTCGATGATTTCGCCTGCTCTTTTTTCAGAGACTCGAAAGTAAGGCGCCACTTCGATTGCCAGATCCAATTCCTGGGCATTGTCCGTCTCAGAAATATTCAGGCTTAAGCCGCTTCCGGTTTCTACGGGGTTTACGTCGTATGCCGGAGAAAGTACCCAACCCCGATCAGTCAGCAGAAATCCATGGTTCCGCAAATGGTCGTCTGTATTGCTTACGCAAATAGAAAAGACGATTCTTCGCCATAGTTCATCCAGATCGCGAGCAACATTGGCTCCACTTTTGGAAATGAATTCAACGAGATCTAGATATCCTGCTCCACTTTTGAAGTCAGCTCCGTCTGTTTGACCAAGCAATGTCATGGCTGATGCAAAATGGATCCGCCCACCTGCAACCGTTCGATCGAATCGTTTGGTTAAGAACGTGTGTTGGTTGGTATAATACTTTCCGGCCATGGCTTGGGGTACATGGATGCCGGCATTTATCGCCAATTGATGAGTGACCATCTCCCAGGCGCCAATATCACGTTTGTCGTTACCGCTGGGAAACTTCGCGATCCATAATTGTCCCTTAGGGTCCACTATGCTGGCTTTTGGTCTTGCACCTCCCAGTGAAGACCCGGGAGCCAAGAGCATATTAAGCCACTTTGATTGTGCTGCGTCGCTGGAGGTGTTTTTTTCCAGTTCAAGGCAAGCATGTTCCAGCTCTCGAATTGAGGTCCAAGGGGGCGAGGCCAATTCATTATTGTTGTTGAGAAAGGGCCCTTCTTCGCGCTCCTTGAATCGTATAGCCCCCATTCGGTGACCGTCAAAGACACCGAGGAGATAGTCCGTCTCGAGTAGCGGCCTGGGCTTTCGGTTTTCCTTTCTGGCCAACATCGCTTCGCGCCGGTCCATCAGTGTTCTCCCCCAGCGATCAGGGGATGAGTCCAAAAATATTCCAAAATTACGTTTCTCTTCTGTCAAATACTGCGGACCGGAATACAGGAGCAGATCAGGGTCAAGACTTTGTGCATTTCCCGATCTTAACCAGTCATTATTGTATTCAAATGAAAAGATCTCCTTTCCTCGCACCAAGTCCGAATTCAAAACGCCTAGTAGGCGTGGCTCCTGGTGCGCGGTAGAATGGAAATACACCAGGACAGATCGGTGAGTATTCCTGATAGCCATATCATTTGATCTTTTTTGGCCCCCTTTTTTTCACGAGTAGTTTGGCGTCCTGGAGCCTTCGACCCAGTGCATCATCAGCACCGATTTTTAGCAAGTCCTTTTCCAGACCTAGTACAAATAAAACCTGCGCGTAAAAGCCAATAGCAACCTGGGGTGAACCCTTTTCAATTGCCCAAAGCGTGGTCCTCCCGAGGTTGGCGCGCTCGCCTATCTGCTCCATGCTTAGCTTTCTGCGTAACCTGGCCAGTTTGATATTTTCGCCCATTTCAGCCAGGATATTCGCTGTTTTTGGCAACAATAAAGGTGTCTTGGACTTCATAACGTTTACTGTAACACACAAATATATGATAAATGTTCGTTATAACGAACATTAAAGAATTGTATAGAACGGTGAAACAGTTGCTTGTAGAAGTGAGCTACTTCTTATAAAACTTCCACGAACTCTTAAAATCCCTGGTCAACGGTTGGTTGATCAGAATGGCCCGCACCATCTCAACGGGCATGGCATTTTCTTGCAGAATGGCATCGTGAAATTGCTTGTAGGTCATTTTACCGGAATCAACCAACTCTTTCTTCAGCGCATAGAACTGAAATCCACCAGTCATGTACGCCAATTGATAGAGCGGCCCGTAGTTGGTAGTGAATGACCGCCGCACTTCGCCTTCCGCGTTGGCGCGTTCATGTCCTACACGATCCACCAGAAAGTCAATGCATTGCTGGGGTGTCCACTTGCTGAGGTGATAATTGAGCGAAAAGATAATCCGTGCACAGCGGTGCATGCGCCAGAAAAGCATGCCGATTTTGTCTTCCGGACCACGGGGGAAATTCAAATCCCAAAGTATAAACTCCCAGTAAAGCGCCATTCCTTCATGCCAGAAAGGAGTTCGGAAGTGACGGTAGGGCTTGTTGCGGTTGTTCATAAAGCCCTGCAAATGATGTCCGGCGATCAGTTCGTGGTGAACGGTCGCACGGGAAAAGTGTGGGTTATTGCCACGCATGCTCATGAGCTTATCCTCATGGTTCATCTCGTCGGTCGGGTAGGAGATCTGGAGCACCTCGCCGCCCAGGAAAAACGGGCTGATCAGTTGTTGCTTCGGAGGAATCATCCGCATGCGCCACGTTTCTTCGGCAATGGGCGGGATGGTGAGCAGGTCATTCTTTTTCAGGAAGTCAACTGATTCATCATACAGCTTTAGCATAGCTTCCGGCTGGTATCCCTCCGGTACATACGACTGTTTCACTTTTTCCTGCGCCTGTTTCCAGTTGTCGCCAAAGCCCATTTCACGGGAAGCCTTGAGTAGCTCAGCATCACACCACGCGAATTCCTTGTTGGCGATTTCTATCAGTTCCTCCGGTGTATAGGCGATCATGTCCAACTGAAGCAGTCGGATCAACTCATCACGACCGATCGGGTTGCCGATGATACCACTGCCATCATCTTTGGGTTGTGTTGCGGGATCAACCTTCTTGCCCAGAAGACTCGCATACTTGAGCAGGGCACTATCCAACTGCCGGTAGGGCCGGGTTACCCACCAGGTGAACTGCGGGTCGTACCCATTATAGAAGTCAAAAACACTTTTCAGCGCAGCCTTCTGTCCGGTCACAATGGCGCTGGCGCGGGCGGCCAGATTGGGCGCCAGATTCGGCTCCTGGGGAAGTTTCTTTGTTGCCGCGAGAACATTCTTTTTTATTTCATTCAGTTGCCTGGCAACATCATCGCCCTTGAGGTGAAGGCCCCGGCGACGTTGCTTTTCCAAAGGATAGATACCGTCAGCGTAAGACACGTAACGAGCCACTTGTGCCGCTTCCTTGGCTTCCTGGTTGAGCAGAAAAAGTCTGTCTTCCAAATCGCGACGGGTGAGGAGGAAGTCCACCTTTCCGCCTGTAGAAAAGGTCTCGAAGGGCAGCTGGTCAATTTTTTTGAGATTGTCCTTAATGAAGGTGATCATCCGTTCGCGTCGTTCAGGCGAACCGGCAATGGCATAAAACCGATCCAGGCTTCCATAATCGGCCTCCATGCCAACAATGAAAGCATACATTTCCGTTGGTTGATTTTGCGAAAGGCCGATTGTAATAGAGAGTAAGAAAAATGAAAGCAGGGTGAGGGCTGATTTTCTCATGGCGAAGCATTGGTTATCGGGGAAAGCTACACGATTTGTCAAACTGATCAAACCCAATTTATTCAGCCATCACTGGCGTTTGATCAGGGAAGACTTTCCGCAGAGCCACGCTGGCCTGATTGAAGGTTTACCTCGGTTTTGTGACCGGTATACATAGTCAACCTTAGTGCCCTTGGCGACCCGTTGGAACTTCGTACATTAAGGTTGAGAATGCTTAACTGATTTATCTACAATCAAACCCGTATTCCGATGAAGAATGCCCGGATTAAAGTCATGATGTTAGCGCTTGGCGTCATGTTGTTTTGGTTTCAGCGTGGCCAAGCTCAAACTTGCCTGGAAGGTGATTGTTTGAATGGATTTGGAGAGATGGATTCTGGTGATTCGTTTTACGTGGGTTCATTTCACAATGGAAAGTGGGATGGCCCGGGCGTACATTATAATAAAGCAACCGGCTCCATCACCATGGCATTTTACAAGGATCAGCAACCAACGATTTCAATTGTGGAGTTTCACTCTGGTACGCTGGAATTTGGGTACAGGAAGAAGAATGAATCCGACGGAAGAATGTATTTGAATAATGGGTTCAATTTCACTCAAAGCGGGCTCTACAAGTTTGTAGAGGGCAAGAAGTCTGCATTGGATTTTGATTTCCGTGCCAGCAAATGCCTGATCGGGAATTGCCAGGATGGATTTGGTGCTGAGTACCTGATTGCTGTCGACGTGAAGAAGGACACGGCAGCTTTCCTTTTCGTTGGCTATTTTAAAGCTGAGACGTGGAGTGGAGAAGGCGCGTACTTTGAGTTCAACACCGGCGATTTTTTTGTTGGGAGATTCCTTAATAATACCGAGTGGGACGGAGCGCTGATCAATAATGAAGATGGACTGGCGTCGTTCATGGTTGGTGGCAAGGAAGTCAAGACGTTGGGGTATGAGATTCCTGAGGCACCGCCTGGACAAGCGGGAGGCATGTCGGCAGAACGGAAGAAGGGATCATTTTGGAAAGGCCTAGGTGACTTCGCGGAGGAGGCATCTACGCCTGCTGCTGGTGTGCGCGAAGAAATAGAAGTGGTGAACAGCACAGGGATGAAGATGAGCAAGGTGCTGGTCTCAACGCAGGAGAACCCGGTCTGGAGCACCGATATTCATGACCCGGAGTTAGGCGCAGGTCAGTCGGCCAAGCTGGTCATTCCATCCACGCACAGAAAGTCATGCACGGTCCATGTTCGAGCGGTGTTTGAAGATGGCAAGACCCTTACATGGAACGAAATTGACCTCTGCAAGCATCACACGTTTGAGCTGTTACCGGCTGGTAAAGTAAAGCCTGTGGTGAAGTAGTCATTAACCTTCGACCGCCAAAAGGCTACTCTATTTCTTGGCCACCTGGTAGGCTTTCTGTCCCTGGTGTTCAGTCTCCCGGACAACTCCGAGTTGCTTCAGTTCAGAGAGCATGGCCTGCACAGCCGGCTCGTTCTGGGTGCCCAGATGATTAACGAGCTGGGAATAGGTTTTGATGTCGTTCGGGGACTTGCGGAAGTCGGTGATGTAATTGAGGATGTCGATTTTTTTCATCTGCAGAATGAATTTGGTGGAGATACGTACGGAGGATGGAAAGGGTTTCAAAAGGGATCACGGTATCGATGGGCCCACCGCACATCCATAGCCCCACCAAGGGTTTCCTTCGGCGGGCAAGCCTATAGGGCCCAGCCGCAAGTGCGGAATCAACTGTGGTAGAAGCGCGAGAGCGAATCGACCAACCCGGATTTTCCTTACCTTTCTTTCATGAAACAGCATGTAGTAATTTTCCTGTTGGCTTCCCTGATCGGTTGCTCACCCCGGAAAAAGGAAACACCTTTGTCGAGCGTGAACCCTATTGAAAAATCCCAACTAGAGCTCTATACGATCCGGAATGCCGCTGGCATGACGATGAACGCGACAAATCTTGGCGGCCGCATCGTATCCTTGTGGGTACCCGACAAGTCCGGAGAATTTGGTGATGTCGTGCTTGGGTATGATTCCGTGGCACAGTACATGAACGGAAATCCATATTTCGGCGCCATGATCGGGCGGTACGGCAACAGGATAGCCAACGGAAAATTTACCCTCGACGGAAATGAGTACACTCTGGCAACCAACAACGGTGCAAATGCGCTGCACGGTGGTCCCGGAGGCTTTCACAATGTGCTTTGGAATGTTGAAACCATTGAAACCGAAACAAGCGACAAGAAGTCATTGATCATGACGTACACAAGTCAGGCAGGAGAGGAAGGCTATCCTGGAGCATTGTCTGTAAAAGTCACCTACTCGTTAACAGCCGACAATGCGCTAGTGATTGACTACGAGGCAACAACGGACCAGCCGACCGTTGTCAATCTCACGCATCACTCTTTTTTCAACCTTGCAGGCGAAGGCGTCGGTGACATTCGCAATCACACCATTACGATCAATGCCGATCGATTTTGTCCGGTAGACGAAGGTTTAATCCCAACCGGAGAATTAAGGTCCGTAGACGGAACACCCTTCGACTTCCTGCAGCCTCACAAAATTGGAGAGCGCATAGAGTTGGACGATCAGCAATTGAAGTTTGGCAAAGGGTATGATCACAACTGGGTATTGAACAAGAACGGCAGTGAGTTGACACTTGCCGCCACGGTCACTGAGCCCACAACCGGACGCATCATGGAGGTGTGGACCACCGAACCTGGCCTTCAGTTTTATTCCGGTAACTTCCTGAGCCCTTCCGAAAATGGGAAGGGGGGCAAGGTCTACGACTTCCGCACTGCCTTCTGTCTTGAAGCCCAACATTTTCCTGATTCCCCCAATCATCCAGAGTTTCCTTCAACGGAATTGAAACCCGGGGAAGTGTACACGCAGAAAACAATCTATCGCTTTGTTGTTCAATAGCCAGCGTTCCCAGCATCCAGCATCTAGCATCCAGCATCTAGCATCCAGTCCCCATCATAGCCTTGGCCACCCATTCCCCCAACGCCGGTCCATGCTTGAATCCATGGCCGGACCCGCCGCCAAGAAAGATTATATTGCCCGCTTCGGGATGTTTGTCGAAAATGAAATTACCGTCAGGTGAATTTTCGTAAGGGCAGACGCGACTCTCTACCAGGGGGGCATCCCGCAGTCCGGGGAAACGATGCCCGATAAATTTTCGCGCGCGGGCCAGGACCTCTGGATTCAGGGTTCTCTCACCGGAAGTTGGATCAAACTTTTCGCCTCTCCGGTCAACGCCGATCTTAAACCCCCGGTTCAGGTTTCCGGGTATTCCATAGTAAAAGTCATCACCATCGACGTCGACCCACGCAGGCATGGCATCATAAACATCACTCTCAGCTTTTGGGACACCAAAATAATAGGCCTCCTGTTTTGTGCAAGTGATGACATTGGCAAGCACTTCTGGAAATAGTTGCCCCATCCACGAGCCGCAGGCAAAGATGTATGCATCGGCCTGGAGTATTGAACTGTCTGAGAGCTTAACTTCTGTAAGTTTGCCAGATTGGATAGCTCCCGGCGCAGCATTGGCCTGGATCAACGTTCCGCCTTCATGAACAAAAGCTTCCGCAACGGCCTGGCAGCTTTCACGTGCTTTCAGATAACCACCAAAGGTATCCAGCCAGCCATGATGCAGGTCCTCGACATTCACCGTGGGATATCGGCGAGTAAGGTCTGCCTTGTCGATGTACTCGTACATCATCTTGTGACGCTTGGCAAAAGGAATGGAGTCATCAACCAGCGGCGTGCGTTCTTCGTAACAAAGCCAAAGCACGCCGGACGGGTAAAAGAGCTTTTTGTTCCACTTCTTTTCATTTTCCTTCCACAATTCCAGTGCCCTGACATTCATATCGAAGTAAAACTCATTGGCCCCGTATGTTGACCGGATCACCCGTGTTTCATCGCCTGAGCTGCTGCGTGAGTTGCCAGGACCCCAGGCATCGACAAGTGTCACGCGGACACCGGCGCGGAGGAGACTCAGCGCGGTCCAGCCACCAAAGGCACCTGCGCCGACCACCACCACATGGGCAGATCTGGATATCAGCGAAAGTTCCGGTTTGAGGAAAGCAGAGGGAGGGGCAAAGGTGTTAGCGGCCATGAACCAAGATTATGCGGCGATGAGCCACTCATTAATATTTAGGATAATCCCTGCAATCATAGAAAGCAATAGGGCAATCGCCAAGAACTTATGCATGCCTTCGGTTACAAGCTTCCGTACACAACCGTACAATAGTGCAATAAACACTATTGCGTTGACGATCCATCCTTCAAACCCAAGGTCATGGATATAGATATTCTCAAGCGCCGAAATAGACGACAGCATCATGACCATCACGAACAATTTGCGATAGTTGTTCAGGTAGAACATTCGCATATCAGCGACATCTTTGTCCGTTGACATCGGAAAGAGAATACGGGCGAGGATGAAAAGGGATATCGGGTAGAGCACCTGGAAGAGAAATGCCGGCAATCGCCAAACTTCAATGTCTTTCAACTGATAGATCAACCACCACTCCTGCACATGAAGAATGAAAACCAGGACTATCCATAAAATGTGCGGCCAGTACAATCTTACCCGGCCCCATTGATGAATCAGGTCGGCTATGCCAGACATGATTTGTGTGATGCCAAGACCCAGGATAATGGATCATCAATACCGTTACAAACTCAAAGGGGCTCATTATGAAGGGGTTTGAGTCAAAAGGGGCTGTTTTGAATCATTCTAAGCAGCATTGGCTGCCTTAATCCTAACTCGAACGATATCGCCGTAACGACAAGTTAAGGAGCATTTTTTTAAAGATTAAAACGCTGATTGGAGGCCCAAAATAAGTTTGAAATAATGCCATGAGCGTGTAGATTTGTGCATCTCCGTATAAAAAGCGGAATCCTAAACCACATGATGAAGCGCTCTATCTCTTGTTTCTCTCCTCGTGTTGTAACCGCTCTAGTCTGTTTCCTATTTAGTATCTCACTCCAGGCCCAGGACATTCCTACGGACCCGGCTGTGATCAGCGCGGGAGAGGCTCTGTTTAATGGCAATTGCAAGACTTGCCACCGGGTAAAGCAAAAGCTGATCGGACCGGCTTTGGCGGGGGTTGAAACCCGGGTTCCGTCGATTCAGTGGATCTATGACTGGGTGAGAAACCCTGCCAAAGTCATCGCCAGCGGCGATGAATACGCCAACAAAATCTATGCAGAGTACAACAAGAGCCAGATGACGGCTTTCTCCAATTATAAAGATGAGCAGATTCTGAGCATTTTGGCTTACGTCAACGCAGAAGCCACCAAAGTGGAAGTTGCGCCGGCACCGGTCGCGGGGGCTGCCGGTGGCGGTTCTGCAGTCCCTTCAACCTATCTTGATACCATCATGGTAGGCATGATCGTTATCCTGATCCTGCTCGTCATCATCCTTGCGCTCATTGTCAACGCCCTTCGCAAGTTCCTCAACCAGAAAGAGTTGAGTGAAGAGGAACGTGAGCTTGTTAATTCTCCCATTACATTCTCAAGCGTTACCCGCAGTCCCGGATTTGTTTTCCTCGTCGTGTTTGTCGTTGGTGTTATTGCGTTTAAGGGTGTAATCGATGGCCTCTATTCCATCGGAGTTCAAAAAGATTATCAGCCCAAGCAGCCGATTGCATTTTCACACAAGGTTCACGCCGGGCAATATGAAATCGAGTGCAAGTACTGCCATACCGGCGCTATGAAAGGCAAACAAGCCAACATCCCCTCACCAAATATCTGTATGAATTGCCACTCGCAGATCAAGGAAGGTACCATTACCGGTACTGGTGAGATTGCCAAAATTTATGCTGCCGTTGGTTTCGATCCTATGACATCAACCTATACGGGCGTTACCAAGCCTATCGAGTGGGTACGTATCCACAACTTGCCCGACCTGGCCTACTTCAACCACTCCCAGCATGTCAATGTCGCCGGCGTAATCTGCCAAACATGCCACGGCCCCATCGAAGAGATGGATGTAGTGAAACAGTACAACTTGCTAACCATGGGCTGGTGTATTGACTGCCATAGAAAAACTGATGTGAATACGAAGGGTAATGCCTACTATGACAAGCTCGTTGAATTGCACAACAGCAAGAATGCTATGAAGGTTGAGGACATTGGCGGATTGGAATGCGCAAAGTGTCACTATTGACCGACTGATCCTGATACTTGATCAGTTAACTGGATTTTTAAGTCGAACACACGGATAAATTAAGGAACGACCAAATATGGGTACTACGAAAAAGACTTACTGGAAAGGACTGGAGCAACTCAAGAATGATCCATCCTACATTAAGAATGCTGACAAGGAGTTTGTCAACCTTGGTGTAGAGGAGGATCCCGGTCATTCCCGCAGGGATTTCCTCAAGATGATGGGGTTCAGCGTAGCGGCCGTTTCACTGGCTGCTTGCGAGACGCCCATCAGGAAAGCCATCCCTTATGTCAACAAACCCATCGATGTCGATCCGGGTATCCCGAACTATTATGCCTCCACCTATATTAATGGTGGCGACTATTGCAGCATTGTGGTCAAGACCCGTGAAGGCAGGCCGATAAAAATTGAGGGCAACTCCCTTTCCAGTGTGTCGAAAGGCGGAACGAGCGCCCAGGTAGAGGCCTCAGTGCTCTCCTTATATGATAATTACCGCCTACGCGGTGTCCGGATAGCCGATAAGGCCAGCGATTGGGAGACGCTGGACAAAGAAGTCATGACCAAGCTTGGTGAGATTTCCAGTGCAGGCGGACAGATACGCATTGCCAGCAATACGATCCTGAGCCCGAGCACCCTTGCCGCCATCGAGATATTCAAAGCGAAGTACCCCACTACGCAACACATTCAGTACGATCAGGTCTCGAACTATGGTATGATGAAAGCAAATGAGGAGTCCTTTGGCTCAGCGTTCATCCCATCTTACGACTTTAGCAAAGCCAATATTATAGTCAGTTTCGGGGCCGACTTCCTCGGCACATGGCTGGCTCCCATCGAATTCACTAAACAATACGCTGCAAACCGCAAGATCGACGAAGATAATCGCGAGATGTCTCGTCACTACCAGTTCGAAGCCAACCTCAGCCTTACTGGAGCCAATGCAGATTACCGTACGCCCATCCGCGCATCACAAAGCGGGCTGGCGGTGACACAACTCTATAACCTCATTGCGGCAAAGGCTGGCAGGGATTCGGTTAGTGGTGGTATGGAAGGTGTTGTTAACCTCGATAAGGCCGCAGAAGATTTGTGGGCAAACCGGGGTCGCTCTTTGGTCGTATCACGGTCCAACAATAAATCCGTCCAGGTTCTTATTAATGGTATCAACGATATGCTGGGCAACTATGGATCGACGATCCTGCCCAATTTGCCCGTTAATTACCGCAAAGGAAATGATCAAGCCATGTCGGCACTCATTTCTGATGCTGAAGGTGGAGGCATTGCCGGTGTGATCTTTTACAACTGCAACCCGGTTTACGACCACCCGATGGGCGCAAAGCTAGAGGCTGCACTCAAGGGCATCTCGCTGACGGTGGCAACCAACTACACTGAAGACGAAACGGGTGCTTCGGTCACCTACAAGGCGCCGGATCATCATTATCTCGAATCATGGAACGACGCGGAGCCGAAAAAGAATTTCTTCAGCCTTTCGCAACCAGCCATCACGCCTATTTTCAAATCCCGACAGGCCCAGGAAAGTTTTATGGTGTGGGCTGGCCAGACAAATGTTGACTACTTCAATTTTGTTAAAGAGAACTGGAGAACCTGGTTCTATTCAAAGAACAGCGGTGGTATGGATTTCCAGTCGTGGTGGGACAAGTGCCTGTACGACGGTGTTCTGGAGCCAGGTGCCGATCAGGCAGCCGCACTTTCTTTCAAAGCGGATGTGAGTGCAGCGGCCTCTGCGGTGGCTTCCCGCTACAAAGCGGACAACGCTGGCATGGAACTCGTTTCCTATGAAAGCTATGGCTTGGGTAATGGCTCGCAGGCTAACAACCCGCTTCTCCACGAATTGCCAGATCCGATAACAAAAGTAGTTTGGGATCACCCGGTCACCATATCACAGAAAGATGCTGTCACGCTTGGATTCACAAATGATGGTGAAAGCAATACACATTATGGTGCGCTGACAGTTGCCGGCAAGACAGTCAATGTACCTGTTCTTATTCAGCCAGGTCAAGCCATCGGTACCATCGGTATCGCTCTCGGCTACGGAAGAACTAAGGTTGGCAAGGTTGCCGAAAACCTTGGTGTGAATGCGTATACTTTTCTTGGAGGAGATGGGTATGTAGCGCTTGCCAATTATGACGGAGTATCGCTTGCCAAAACAGAAACACCCTTTCAGCTTGCGCAAACCCAAACTCACCAGACCTACATGGGACGCGGAAGTGTTATTCAAGAGTCGGTACTGAGCGAGTTCAAGAAGAACGCCGGCGCTGGTCGTGAATATCCCAAGGTGACCAAATGGGATGAAAAGGTAGACCCGGGAACCTTGAGTCTTTGGAAGGGTCACGATTATAAGGATCACCACTGGGGAATGTCCATCGACCTGAATTCATGTACAGGTTGCGGTGCTTGTATTGTTGCCTGTAATGTTGAGAATAACGTCGCCATGGTGGGTAAGGATGAAGTCATCCGTCGCCGCGAAATGCACTGGCTGCGAATTGACCGTTACTACAGCAGCGATGGAGAGCACGGTGATTACCTGGCGTTGGAAAAGGCTTCCGAAAACCCTGAAGTTGTATTCCAGCCCATGCTTTGCCAGCATTGCAACAATGCACCTTGCGAGACGGTTTGCCCGGTGGCGGCAACTACCCATAGCACCGAAGGTCTGAATCAAATGACTTATAACCGTTGTATTGGCACTCGCTACTGCGCCAACAACTGCCCCTATAAAGTACGTCGCTTCAACTGGTTCAAGTACCATGACAACCAGCAGTTCTACCAGGCGAACCCGGCGATGAACACAGATCTCGGACGGATGGTCTTGAATCCTGAAGTCACTGTCCGTTCACGCGGTGTGATGGAGAAATGCTCGTTCTGCGTTCAGCGCATCCAAACCGGAAAACTCAACGCCAAGAAGGAGCGGAGGACCCTTCAGGATGGAGAAGTCATTACGGCATGCCAGGCAGCCTGTACAACGGGTGCCATTGTATTTGGCGATATGAATGACGCTAACAGTGCCATTACCAAGCTGCTCAAGATTGAGCGCGATGAGAAGCGGCCCAATGGCATCGATAAGAAAATCGGAAACCCCCGTGCGTATCGCGTGCTGGAAGATATCGGTGTGAAGCCAAACATCTTCTATCTCACGAAGATCCGCAACAAGGAAGGTGTCAGGGGAGAAGCGTAATGAAAATAGGAGACAGCAAGAAATCGAGAACATAACCTATGCAAGCATCATCAGTTTTTAGAGAGACCTTGGTAACGGGCGGCAAGACCATGGCCGATGTATCGCACGACATCAGCTGTCAGGTCGAGAACAAGCCCTCAAAGCTTTGGTGGACAGCCTTCGGCATATCGTTGGTGCTGTTGATCTATGGCGGCTACTGCTGCTGGATGATGCTGTGGCACGGCATCGGGATGTGGGGATTGAACAAGACTGTTGGTTGGGCGTGGGATATCACCAACTTCGTATGGTGGGTCGGTATCGGTCACGCAGGTACGCTGATTTCAGCCATCCTCTTGCTTTTCCGCCAGCGTTGGAGAATGAGTATCAACCGCGCGGCCGAAGCGATGACGATCTTCGCCGTTATTTGCGCACTTAGCTTCCCCGCTTTCCACATGGGACGCCTCTGGTTGGGATTCTACTGGGCGCTGCCGCTCCCCAACGCGTTCGGATCACTCTGGGTAAACTTTAACTCACCGCTGCTCTGGGACGTATTTGCCATCTCGACGTATTTCTCGGTATCACTGTTGTTCTGGTACATGGGCCTCATCCCTGACTTCGCGGTCATACGCGACAGGGCCGTCCGCATGGGCCACATGACCCGTGCCAGAATTTACAATGGACTCAGCTTCGGATGGGATGGTGCAGCCAAGACATGGATGCGCTATGAGTCGGTTGCTTTGATCCTCGCCGGACTTTCAACACCGCTAGTGCTTTCAGTTCACACGATTGTATCGATGGACTTCGCTACTTCAGTGATCCCCGGATGGCACACGACCATCTTCCCGCCATACTTTGTTGCCGGAGCCATTTTCTCAGGATTCGCCATGGTGCTCACGCTCCTCCTGGTAACCCGTAAGGTGTTCAAGTTGGAAGATTATATCACCATCTACCACGTTGAGTTGATGAATATCATCATCATCGTCACTGGTTCCATCGTGGGCATCGCCTACATCACGGAGTTTTTCATCGCCTGGTACGGACAGGTGCCCGCTGAAAGCTATGCCTTCATCAATCGTGCAACCGGCCCGTATTGGTGGGCTTATTGGTCCATGATGACATGTAATGTTATTTCTCCTCAGCTTTTCTGGTTCAAGAAACTCCGGACCAATCTCGTGGCGACGTTCGTCATTTCCATTATTGTTAATATCGGGATGTGGTTTGAGCGCTTTGTGATTATCGTCACCTCGCTTCACAGGGACTATGTCCCTTCCAGCTGGACCATGTTCCACCCAACCATGTATGATATAGGTCAATACATTTTCACCTTTGGAATATTCTTCACCGCGTTCTTCCTCTTTGCGAAGTTCTTCCCGGTGATCAACATGGCAGAGGTGAAGAGCATCATCAAGGCGACATCAGAGAAAAAGGGTTCTAACGCACATCATTAATAGCGAAAGCAATGGCTTCGAAAGAAAATTTTCTGGTAGGCATTTTTGACGATGAGGATGTACTCCTCCACGCCGTCGAAAACATCCGCGACAAAGGCGTGAAGATCAAGGAGGTCTACTCACCTTTTCCTGTTCACGGTTTGGACGAGGTGTTGGGCTATCGCCGCACCCGGCTGCCCATCGCCGCATTCTTGTTTGGTATGACTGGAACCATTACGGCGCTGTCGACACAGATCTGGATGCTGGGATTTGACTGGCCGATGATTATTGGTGGCAAGAACTTCTACTCTATTCCTCCTTTTATTCCGGTTACCTTTGAATTCACTGTGTTGCTTTCGGCTTTCGGCATGGTCGGAACTTTCCTGGTGGTCAGCGACATGAAGCCCTACAAGTGGCCACGTCTTTATGACAACCGGTGCACGGATGACAAACATGTGATGGCCATTGATTTGGGTGCCAACAAGATTTCGAAGGATGAAATCAGCCGGATCCTCAAGGATAATGGTGCAACGGAAGTAAACGAAAAAAGCTTTTAGTCCATGACGATGATAAATCTTAAGAATACGTTGGTCGGAATCGCCGCTGTCGCGCTGATAGGATGCGCAGGCGGTGACAATCCGGGCCGGGAATATGCACCCAACATGTACCACTCTGTTGCTTATGAGCCCCTGACACAGATAACGGATGAGCAGGCCGGAGCATGGGCAAACGCGCTGGACAATGGACGCGGTGAGTATTTCAATTCAAATAAATACAATGAGTTTCGAATGAACATGCGGATGCCGCCAGCCAATACGGTGAAGCGTAATCAGTATGGCTGGCTTCCTTACCGAAACAAAAATGTCCCCAAGGACAGCGTTGACATCGTCATCAAAGGCTTGACGAACCCCCTGGAGGAGAATAATCCGGTTTATGTAGCAGAAGGGAAGGCCCTGTACGATGTATACTGCAAGCATTGTCACGGTGCCACCGGAATGGGCGATGGAAAAGTCGCTGACAAGTACGCCGGTGTTGCCAACCTGAAAGGTGATTCTTACCTCGCCATGTCCGAGCCACATATTTTCCATGTCATCACTTATGGTGCTGGTTTGATGGGGGCACACGGATCTCAAGTAAGCCCCGAGGATCGGTGGAAGATAGCCCGGTATGTGAAGGCATTGCAGAATCAAAAATAACCGTTGATAAACGATCGCGCGAATGAACGCTACACACGAAGTTTCTGAAGAAAGATTCACCTTCAAACCGGAGCTGCGGTCCAAACTCCTCATGCTCTTGGGGGCTGGCATTGTCCTCTTTGCTCTGGGCGTCTACATGGCCATGTCGGGTGGACACGAGGAGCATGGTGCGGCGGAGCACGCATCGGCTTCCATTACCCAGGGCATGGTTGCCAGCCTTGAAGCACCGGTGGCAGATGAAGCAGGCGCTGAACATCACGGTAGCCCGGCTTGGCTCAAGAGAGTGTATACCACGCTGTGGATGAATAATGTGTTCTTTACCGGTCTGGGTCTCATCGGTTTGTTCTTCGTCGCAATACAATATGCTGCACAAGCAGGCTGGTCGGCAGGCGTAAAACGAATCCCGCTGGCCATGGGCCACTGGATCCCTATTTCGGGAATCCTGATGCTGGTGCTGTGGTTCGTTGTGAAAGGGGATATTTTCCACTGGACTCACGCTGACCTTTACAACACGGAAAGTGCGGATTACGATAAGATCATCGACGGAAAGGGCGGATACTTCTTCTGGCCATTGGCCAAGGGCACATTCCCGGCCTTCTTCATTGGTCGCATGATTTTGTTTTTTGGTCTGTGGTACCTCTTCTTCACCTGGATCAAGCGTGAAATGCTGGCCGAGGACCTGGACGGGTCAACCCAACACTGGCTTTCAGCCCGCAAATTCTCTACGATCTTCCTGATTATTTTCGGCTATAGTTCTTCTGTTGCTGCCTGGGATTGGGTAATGAGTATCGATACACACTGGTTCAGCACGATGATGGGATGGTATGTATTTGCCAGCTGGTGGGTCACCGGTTTGGCGATGATCACGCTCATCGTAGCCCTGCTGAAGCAGGCCGGATACCTCAAAGTGGTGAATGCCAATCACCTCCATGACCTCGGCAAGTTTGTGTTTGCTTTCAGCATCTTCTGGACGTATATCTGGTTTAGCCAGTTTATGTTGATTTTCTATGCGAACATTCCTGAGGAAACAGTGTATTTCGTGCAGCGAAGGAATGTATCACCTTACAGTTGGATATTTTTTGCCAACCTGTTTCTAAACTTTGCCCTCCCGTTCTTGTTGCTGATGATGCGTGACTCCAAACGCCACATCGGTATGCTCAAGGTAGTTTGCCCCATTATTATCCTGGGCCACTGGTTAGATTACTACCTGATGGTCACACCGGGTGTCATGAAGGGTGAGGGAGGCCTGGGCCTGCTGGAAATTGGTATGGGAATTATCTTCCTGGCGGCGTTCCTGCTGGTTACGCTGAGCAGTCTGTCGAAATTCCCGCTGGTGGCGAAGAATGACCCCATGTTGCAGGAGAGTCTTGGACATCATATTTAGTAGGAGAGAAGGAGACGTTAACGAACTTAGCCATGATGAACTTAATTATTGGATTTGGGCTGGTGCTGATTCTGGTGATCGTGTACATGATCTTCAAGATCACCAACCTTGTGAGCCTGGTAAAAGGAGAGAACGAAAAGCCCGACTCATGGAACAGCATGAATGCGTTTCTATTCATGGCGTTTATGATTGTATCGCTGGTCGGATTTTACTGGTATTCATATGCGCATTTTGACAAATATGTGCTGCCGGTAGCTTCAGAGCACGGAGAGATCACTGACCATCTGTTTTGGATTACGATGGTAATTTGCGTGATCGCGTTTACCATTATCTTCATCGTCATGTTCTGGTTCACCTACAAGTACCAGTACAAGGAAGGACGCAAGGCGGAGTATCTTATCGACAATCATAAGCTGGAAATTCTCTGGACGCTGGTGCCTGCCGTGGTAATGGCTTTGCTTATCTTCCGCGGACTCCGTGCCTGGAATGACATTACTGGACCTGCATCCAAGGAAGCGGTTGTCATAGAGCTGATTGCTCAACAGTTTGCCTGGACTGCACGCTACCCCGGCTCCACCGACGAGGAACTAGGGAAGACAGACTTCCGGCTAATCGACGCCAGCAACGAGTTTGGTCTGGATCTTACCGACAAGAATACTTTTGATGATTTCAAATCTCTGGAGCTTCACCTTCCGGCCAATAAGGAAATTCTCTTGAAGATACGGGCCAAAGACGTGTTGCACAGTGTCTTCCTTCCGCACTTCAGGGTGAAAATGGACGCTGTGCCTGGGATGCTCACCACCTTCAAGTTTGTGGCTACCAAAACGACACAGCAGATGAGGGAGGAGACGGGTAATCCGAACTTTAACTATGAGATGGCCTGTACCGAAATCTGCGGTAAGGGTCACTTCTCCATGAGGTTTCCGGTGGTTGTCGAAGATGAAGAAACTTACAAGAAATGGAAGGCCAGCCAAGAGTCGTGGCTGAAGCAGAATCCCGATTACCTGAAGCGGGTCCCTGAAAACCTCCGCGAATTTGCAATGATCAAGTCAGGGATGGAGCCTGACAATGGCTCAGCCGAGCATGGCGTTTTGCAAACTGTATCCAACCGCTAATCCGAAAGAATTACTACCATGGCAACAGCAGATATTAAAGTACACACCGAAGCTCACCACGATGATCACGACCATGATCATGAGCATCACGGCAATTTCTGGACGAACTACATCTTCTGCCAGGATCATAAAGTTATCGCCAAGCAGTTTCTCCTTACCGGGATGGCGTGGGCGCTTATCGGAGGCATTTTGTCAGTTATTTTCCGTCTTCAACTGGGCTTTCCGGAGGCTTCATTGGAATGGTTGCGTCCCATCCTTGGTGGCTGGATCACACCGGAAGGCAAGCTAGACTCTGAATTCTATCTCGCACTGGTGACCATGCACGGCACCATCATGGTGTTCTTTGTGCTCACAGCCGGCCTCAGCGGTACCTTCAGCAACTTCCTCATCCCGCTGCAAGTGGGCGCTCGTGACATGGCTTCCGGCTTCATGAACATGCTGTCATATTGGTTCTTCTTTCTGTCCAGCGCTTTCATGTTCACCTCCTTGTTCCTGTCAACAGGTCCTGCAGGTGGTGGTTGGACGGTCTATCCTCCTTTGAGCGCACTTCCTCAGGCCATCCAGGGCTCCGGGCTGGGCATGACGCTGTGGCTGATCTCGATGGCCCTGTTCATCGTGAGCACGCTGCTGGGTGGTATCAACTACATCACAACGATTATTAACATGCGGACCCATGGCATGTCGTTTACACGCATGCCACTGACAATCTGGGCGTTTTTCTTCACGGCCATTATCGGATTGTTGTCGTTCCCGGTGCTGTTCGGCGCTGCTTTGCTTCTGATCTTCGACCGCAGCTTCGGCACTAGTTTCTTCCTTTCCGATATCTACATTGCCGGCGAGGCTCTTCCCAATGTGGGAGGCAGTCCCATCCTTTTTCAGCACCTGTTTTGGTTCCTGGGCCACCCTGAAGTGTACATCGTATTGCTCCCTGCTCTGGGAATCACTTCCGAGATCATTGCAACGAACTCGCGCAAGCCTATCTTTGGCTACAAGGCCATGGTGGGATCCATGCTGTTCATCGCCATCTTGTCCTTTGTGGTTTGGGCACACCACATGTTTGTTACAGGAATGAATCCGTTCCTGGGATCGATATTTACGTTGTTAACGCTGATCATCGCGGTACCATCGGCGGTGAAGATTTTCAATTATGTGACGACGCTCTGGGGAGGGAACATTCGATTTACAGCAGCCATGCTGTTCTCGATAGGTCTTGTATCGTTCTTCCTAACGGGTGGGATTACTGGATTGTTCCTGGGCAACTCCGCGGTCGATATCCAATTGCACGACACGTACTTTGTGGTAGCTCACTTTCACCTGGTGATGGGCAGTGCTTCGTTCTTCGGAATGATCGCCGGTATCTACCACTGGTTCCCGAAGATGTTCGGTCGTATGATGGATGAGCGACTGGGATCAATACATTTCTGGCTCACTTTTGTGGGCGTTTACATGGTGTTTTTCCCGATGCATTACATTGGTATCGCCGGCTTCCCGCGTAGATATTACTCTTGGACCAACTTCGAGACTTTTAGCTCGTTTACCGACCTGAATATGCTGGTGAGTTTGGCGGCCATCGTTACCTTGGGCGCACAGTTCATTTTCCTCTTCAATTTCTTCTACAGTATTTGGCGCGGCAGGCTAGCTCCGGCTAACCCATGGGGCGCAACTACCCTTGAGTGGACTACACCGCGCCACCCTGGTCATGGAAACTGGGTGGGCGAAATACCTACCGTCTACCGCTGGCCCTATGACTATAGCAAGCCAGGGGCGAAGGAGGATTATATCCCGCAGACCATACCGTATTCAGAAACGCCCGAGTCGAATTTGCCCCATGAGAATGAATTGATCAAACTCGAGATGGGCAATTCTGGTGCAATCACGCCTGACAGCAGCAAACACTAACCGGCTCTTTCAGGCACAACGTTGATTTCGACAGCGACCAGACGGTTCCATAAGCTCTGCCTGGCCACGCTGGTCGCTGTCTATTTCCTGATACTGGTGGGTGGTGTTGTCAGAGCCTCTGGATCCGGCATGGGCTGCCCCGATTGGCCTACTTGTTTTGGCCGGTGGGTGCCTCCCACAAGGGTTGATCAACTTCCTCCGGATTACAAAGACCAGTACGCTCATCACCGTGACAAGAAGAATCAAAAATTTGCGAAGTATCTGTCTATGGTAGGCCTCCGGAATACAGCTGATAAAATTTTGGAAGATAAATCAATCCTCCTGGAGGCGGACTTTAATGCTACCAAGACATGGGTTGAGTACGTCAATCGATTGGTGGGGGTAATGATCGGATTGTTAATTGTGGGGGCCTTCATTCTTTCGTGGCCGTTGCGGACCACCAGGCCGGAGTTATTTCTTGGAGCCCTAGGCCTGCTGGCGCTGGTTATCTTTCAGGGTTGGTTTGGTTCAATAGTGGTTTCGACTAACCTGACTTCGTGGACCATCACTGTCCATATGCTCCTGGCCGTCGTCATGGTTATTTTACTGGTGTGGCTGATGGTCAGATCGTCCGTTTACCAACCCATGGTTCCTGCCAGCCTCCGTCCGTGGCTGGTTGTGGGAATTCTAGCTTTTGTGATACAAACCTTGTTGGGGACTGAAGTAAGAGCAGCCCTCGATCGCCTGGCGACTTTGGCCGCGGACCGTGGCGAATGGATTCGGCTGGCAGGGGCGGATTTCCTTATACATCGTTCGTTCTCGTGGGTTATTATTTTGATTCAGGTCGGTATTTATTTCAAACTGAGGAAAACCAATGCTGAAAAGGCTTCCTACCTTGTATCAATCCTCTTAATTTTGTGTTCCGTGTTGACAGGCTCGGCTATGGTCTACTTTGGTGTACCCGCAGCGATGCAGCCGGTTCACCTGCTGGTCGCCGTGATTTCGATCGGATGGATGTTCCAGGTGTACTTGCAAGCCAGCGGCACAGAGACTAAAGAATCGGTAAAATGATCACTAGCGCAAATACCATACCTTCTCCGGTTAACACATCGAAGGCTGCTGCGTTCGTCGAATTGCTTAAGCCGCGATTATCCATGCTGGTGGCATTTTCCTGTGCTTTCGGGTATGGGCTGGCTACGCGTGGGCAAGTGGATTGGATGGTACTGGCCACACTGACGTTTGCCGGCTTTCTGCTGTCCGGCGCCTCAGTAGCCATCAACCAGATTATTGAGAGAGATTTGGATGCGCTGATGGATCGGACAAAGAACAGGCCTTTGCCTACAGGTAGAGTAACCGTTAACGAGGCCATTGTATTTGCGGCAGGCTGCGTGTTGTTAAGTATTTTTCTCTTATGGAGGGTCAGTAATCCGCTTACCGTAGTATTGTCTCTTGTATCGTTGCTCCTCTATTCATTTGTATATACTCCATTAAAGAGAGTAGGACCCATTGCGGTGTTTGTGGGGGCCTTCCCCGGCGCTTTACCTCCGCTTCTGGGATGGATTGCGGCTACCGGATCGATCTCTCATGAGGCATTAATCATATTCGGAATCCAATTTATCTGGCAGTTCCCGCACTTCTGGGCCATTGCCTGGGTTGCTGATGATGACTATAAGAGAGCAGGCTTCAAGTTGCTGCCTTCCGGCGGCGGAAAGAACATCAATACAGCTATTCAGATTATGATCTATACCATGTTTCTTATTCCACTTGGACTCCTGCCGGCGAAATTCGGGATGACAGGCCTGGACTCTGCTATCGTGGCAACCGTGTGTGGGGTTGCATTTTTTGCACAGACACTCTCGCTGATGAAAACAGGAAGCCGTCAATCGGCATTAAGGATAATGTTTGGATCATTTATTTATTTGCCTGTAGTGCAAATTGCCTACTTGCTGGATAGGGTGGGGTAGGTTGAAGTTTGATATTGGAAACCTGAGAAACGAAAATTAGGAATGGCTATTGGTGAGATGAAGATTGTAGAGGAGCCTAAGAAGGTGTTGACCATGCACCCCAGGAAGTTTGCCCTGTGGCTTTTCATGGCCAGTGTGGTGATGCTCTTTGCCTCGTGGACGTCGGCGTACATTGTAAGGCAAGCTGAGGGCAATTGGATGTTTTTTGAGCTGCCGGTGCTTTTCTACTACTCTACGGCTTTGATTGTGATCAGCAGTATCACCATGCAACTTGGGTATTTTGCCGCCAGAAAGGACAACCTCAGGGGTGTAACGATGCTTGTGGCAATGACCGCGGTGTTGGGCGTGCTTTTTCTCATTGCCCAGGTGCTTGGTTGGTCGCAGCTGGTTAATAGCAGCGTGTATTTTGTGGGCAATCCATCCGGATCGTTTGTCTACGTGATCACCGGGTTCCACGGGCTGCATATCATCAGTGCCTTGATCTTTTTGTTCATTGTGATGAAGTCGGCGTCTGAAAAGCGCATACGTTCCGACAACATGGCTCAAATGGAAATGTGTACAACCTATTGGCATTTTCTGGGCATTCTGTGGGTGTATTTGTTCATATTTCTGATGATAAATCGGTAGAAACAGGATTGGTATTTCGTTGAGACAATTGTAGATTAGCATCTAATAATAACCCGAAAACAGCGCCCTATGGATCATTCGACTGCGGCAGTCACACACGGCAAAAGCGTATGGGATGGAGGCACATCCCCGATGGGAGCCAGCTATGGCAAGCTCATGATGTGGTTCTTCCTGATGTCCGATGCCTTTACGTTTTCCGGCCTGCTGATTACCTATGGACTGGTCAGATCTTCCAATCCAGCCTACGAGGGATCCGTCAATGATTTTCATTTTGCCACAACACATTGGCCAATACCGGAAAAAGTATTTGAGGCGGTTCCATTCCTGCACGGCATTGAGCTGCCCCTGGTTTTTGTTGGATTCATGACCTTTGTTCTCATCATGAGTTCGGTCACTATGGTTCTTGCTGTTGAGGCCGGCCATCGAATGGATCGTCTGGCTGTGGAGAAATGGATGCTTTGGACGCTCGTGGGTGGTATTACGTTCCTGAGCTGTCAGGCTTGGGAATGGACTCACTTTATTGTGGGGACAGATACACCAACACTTATGCAAGTCTTCAACACGAAACTTGGTATCATGGAGGAAGTAAAAGTGACCGGGGCCAACCTTCATGTGAACCAATATGGTCCACCGGCTTTTGCTGACTTCTTTTTCTTCATCACAGGTTTCCATGGATTCCACGTATTTAGCGGCGTGCTGTTGAACTTCCTGGTATTTTACAATGCCGTGACCGGTGTCTACGATCGCCGAGGACACTATGAGATGGTCGAAAAGGTTGGCTTATACTGGCACTTCGTGGATCTTGTTTGGGTATTTGTCTTTACTTTCTTTTACCTCGTTTAAATCGTCTTGCGCATGGCACATAAAGAACCTGAAATTGTTGTTCTCCCGCCGGATACGGCGAAAATAAAAAAGCTGTGGAGAGTAGCCTTCATACTCCTGCTGGTTACTGTGGTGGAATTCATAATCGCCTTCACAATGCCACACGGAGCCGCGAAAACCTTTCTCTTCGTAATATTGACGATTGTAAAGGCGGGCTATATCGTGGGCGAGTTTATGCACCTTCGCTATGAAGTGAAAGTGCTTTTTTGGGCTGTCCTCATCCCCATGATCTTCATTGTATGGATGCTCGTGGCCTTTGTCTACGAGGGCACCCAGATCATTCGTTAGGAGATTCAGCAACGACCTTGAGAAGGCTAAGGTTGACATAACTTTAGCCTTCTTTACTTTATGCAGTCACCGGTGAAAAAACGTTTGTACCTCTTTCTTGCTCTGCTTTTGCCCGGACTGCTGTTTGTGTTCCTGAAGTACCAGGCGTCCAATCGGTTTGATATTCCAATTTACTATGAAGAGGGTGTACCCGAGCAGACTTCGAATTGCCCGATACCGGTGTCGGGGCCGTATCATGTTGCTGATTCTGTCTGGAGTCACTTGCGAGACGGCAAGCAAGATGCCAATGTGATAATCTTCTCGTCCAAAGGCCTTGATGGCTCTGATATCGCACGATCCATTTCTGATGAGATCGGTGCGGGAGTTTCCTTTACTATCGGTTCTGAGCTTAGCACCGACAGCCTGATGGTGGCCCGATGGATGAATTGCACTTTCTTGATGACGCCATTCAGGCAGACCGTACTCCTGGACAACCGGGGACGGATACGGGGCTACTATGATCTTGGTCTTCGGGATGAAGTTGACCGCTTGCGTGTGGAATTGAAGATTCTTTTAGAGCGGTATTGATATGTCAGAAAATAGAGAACCGTTCCGCAAGCTAATTATTGTATTATCCATTGCAATCCCACTGGTCGTGGCTGTATTGTTCCGGGTTGAGATACCTGGCTATGATTTTTCTTTCCTTCCGCCCATTTATGCAAGCATCAACGGGGCAACGGCCATACTTCTGATGGTGTCGTACTGGGCGATACGCAACGGTCGTAAGCTTTTGCATGAAAGAATTAACCGCTTTTGTATTTTACTTTCTGCCGCTTTCCTGGCCATGTATGTACTCTATCACATGACCAGCCAGCCAACCACCTATGGTGGAGAAGGCGCCCTCAGACTGATCTATTTTGTGATTCTGATCACTCATATCGTGCTTTCGGTTGCTGTTGTACCGTTGATTCTATTCACGTTTTCCCGCGCCCTGGCCGGAAACTTTGAACGGCACAAGAGATTGGCTAGATTTACGTTTCCAATATGGCTGTATGTAGCCATTTCCGGCGTGTTGGTATTTGTTATGATCAGACCTTATTACCCGTGAAGCGTTTTGTATCGCTCGTCGTTTGCTTGTTTGCGCTGGTTGCTGCCGCTAGTGCCCAGTGTGCTATGTGTCGGACGACATTGGAGAACAACGTGAGCAATGGAAATATCGGCATCGCCGCTGGGATCAATCAGGGTATTCTTTATCTATTCTTTGCACCGTACCTCGCCGTCGGTGTTATTGCTTACTTCTGGTACCGCACCAGCAAATCTCATGGACGCCAAGAGCTATCAAAGGGCTCTGCTCTCCGGTAAATGCCCGGCCTGCAGGGATGGATTGTTATTCAAATATCCGCTTTCTCAAATAAGGCATTTTGCTGAAATGAACAGCCATTGCTCCGTCTGCGGCGCAGGGTTCGAGCCGGAACCGGGGTTTTACTTCGGCTCCATGTTCATTACTTATGCATTCAATGTCATCCTGGTGATCGTCAGTGGTGCTTTGATGTACTATTTTTGGGACCTGCCGGAATGGGTCTACATCGTGGTGGTCTTCCTGCTGGCTTTGCTAGCCATGCCGTTCTCGTTCCGAATGTCCCGTACTTTGTGGCTCTACTGGTTCGGAGGACTTCACTACCGCCCCAAGCGCAATTCATAAAGTCCGTTTTGGTATCTTCGTCCATCGTTGATACCTATGCGCAGACCTTTCATCATCTGGCTTGTCCTGGCTGCCGTCGGTTTGACTGCCGGATTCACCTTGCGCGCACGCTATAGCGATCGATTTCCTGTTGCGCTTCGTGAGCAGGTAGAAGCCATGTTACGGGCTGAATACCATGACATCGATGAGGAAGCCAAGGCACTCCTGAGTGATTCCCTAAAATTGCAGTCTCCAGCCTGGGATAAAGCTGGTCATTCCTTTGTCTATGCCAATGAGACAGGTATTGTTGCCTGGAACCGAAATCAATACCTCCCGGATGCCTCCCCGTGGATCGGACCAGCTGCCATTTCCTTTCTCTCCACACAACGCGGTGACTTTCTGCTAAAGAAGTGGCCATGGGGGGGCGGTTACTTGGTCAATATCCTAACGCTTCGCGACCGATACTTTATTACCAATGGCTTCCTTTTCCCACAGATCAACCCATCTGTCATTCCGATGCGCGATGCGGAGGTCGTGGCACCTGGTGCTTCTGTGGGTGATGCAGTGAATCTTGGTGACGATGTTCTATTTCGCATCGTATCCGGCCCCAGGGAGGTTCGCGACAGCAGCTGGTCAATTGGGTTCCTCTTGTTCGGTATCCTGTTCCTATTGATGGCCCTTCGTGACCTGGGCCTTTGGATGGCCCGTCGGTTTGGTCCTGATTTCGCATTATTGTTGTGGCTTGTTTCACTGTACTTCCTGCGGTGGGCCATGGTGCGCACGGGTATCCCGTCGGTGTACCTTCAAGCTGATATTTTTGACCCCAAGGTTTTTGCTTCCTCCACACTGAATGCCTCGATGGGCGATCTCTTGTTTAACGGGCTCTGTGTTTTTATTCTTGTTCTGTACTTACTCCGTCACTTCAGTACCATGCGACTCGTGCGATGGCTTCTCCACCAGCATATGGTTGTGCGTTTTGTAGCGGGAGCCGTATGCCTTCTTTTAGCATTTTTTGGACTTTTGTTTTCCTTTAATTTCATCGAAGTAATATATCACAACTCCACACTCTCGTTGGATATTACCCAAACGTTGTCGCTCAATTGGGTTCGTGTCACTGCTTTTATGGCTGTTCTTGTAGGTACGGTAAGTTCATTTCTATTCATTCATGTACTGGTGTCGTTGGTTCGGCACTTGTTAGCCAAGCAGGTTGTTTACTTTTTTCTGGCGCTGGGTTTGGCTGCAGGGCTATTTGTAATTCAATTTATTTTATCCGGAAACGATAATACAATTTCCCTGGCGACAGGTCTTATCCTCCTTCCGTTGTTGCGATTATTAAATTTCGACAAACTGGACTTTGCCTTCTCTTTCCGTTTCTTTCTCTACCTTATTTTTTCTCTGACGGTATTTAGTATTCATCATTCTCTTGCCATTCGGGGGTTTCATCTGGAGCGACTCAATCGTGACCAGTTCCGGTATGCCAAGGACTTCCTTACAGAGCGCGATGTCTTGGGTGAATACTTGCTTGATCAGGCGCGCACGCGCATCCAGCAGGATCCTTTCATCCGAACCAGAATGGCAAGTCCTTTCTTCTCCAGGAATTCAGTGGTTGACAAGATCAAGCGTGTTCATCTTAACCGCTATTTTGATCGCTACGAATTGACCATATCAACGCGCAATACTTCAGACACCACTTCGGGGATGCCTTTATCGGGTGGTTCCTTTCGGCCAACGGGTTATGCGGGAATTTGGTATTCCTCTGGTGGAGAGGGAGAAGCACTCAAGCGATACATCGTTTCTGTACCCATCATACACCAACGTCATGTGGGCTATGTCGAACTTGACCTGGCACTCAAGCGAGTTCTCCCTAATAATGTGTTTCCCGAACTGCTGGTCGATAACCGCTTTAGCCAGTTGTACCGAAACAGGGATTTTAGTTATGCGATATTTCATTTCGGGCATCTGGTCAACCGGTTTGGTGATTTTAATTTTGAGAAGGATTTCCATCGTGAGTCGCTGGCAGACCCGCAACTTTATCTTTCCGGGATAAAGGGCCATGGTTATGTTCATATTGGGAGCGAAGAATCTGAGGGAACCGTTGCCGTTGTTTCTGCGCCGGACTATGCATATTCATCGGTGATCACCAATGTGAGCTTTTGGTTTGTGCTTGGCCTCGCGCTTTTGCTGGTGGTGCAGGGCCTGCTGGGTACGATAGCGTTTGCTGCCGGTAGACCATTTGCCTATACCGCGAGAATTCAATTGTTCATGTTTCTGGCGTTTGCGCTACCGATGGTCACTGTAAGCATAACAACGCTTACGTTAATGGGGCGTTCGAGTGAGGAATCTACAACAAGCGAATTTCTGGATCGCTCCGTGAGCGCAAGCCAACGAATATCGGCACTCTTTTCTTCCGATGCATCCCTTGATGATGCGCGGCTGGAAACCTGGATATCAGAGAATGCTGCGTATGCTCAAACTGACATTTCTGTTTATTCCCCCTCGGGAAGCCTGCTGGCCACCTCACAACCGGCCCTCTTCGAAAATCAATTGTTATCCTCAAGGATAAACCGTGAGGCGATGCGGAGGATTGTTCTTGACGGAGAGCGCCAGGTAGTAACCAGTGAACAAATCGGTGCGCTGCAGTACAGCAATGCGTATGCAGCTGTTCTTTCTCCTCAAACAGGACAACTGGCGGCTGTGGTCAGCCTACCTTTCTTTGAATCGGCCACTTACTTGCAGCGGGGACAAATCCTTATCCTGTCAAATATACTTCAGGTGTTTGTCATGGTTTTCCTTGTTTTTACATTGCTTTCTTTCCTGGCGGCCGACAACCTTGCTTTGCCTATTCGGTTCATTACCAAGAAATTGCGGCAGACAACGTTTTCCGGCGAGAACAAACCGCTGGAGTGGAGCACCCGTGATGAAATCGGCTTGCTTGTGAATGAATATAATCGGATGGTGCAGAATCTGGAGGAAAGCAAGCGAGCCCTGGCCCGCAGTGAGAAGGAGTCGGCCTGGCGGGAAATGGCCAAGCAGGTAGCTCATGAAATAAAGAATCCGCTCACACCGATGAAGCTTACGCTGCAGCAAATGGAGCAAAGCCTTCGAACGGGTGACTGGAACAATGATAAATCGAGAAAGTCAGTGGATGTACTGCTACGACAGGTCGAAATATTGAATGCCATTGCCTCGTCATTCAGCTTGTTTGCCAGAATGCCGGCACCATCGCCACAGCGGCTTGATTTGGTGAACCTGCTCTCTGAAACAACCTCGTTATTTGTGTCAAATGTTGACGCTGAAGTGTCCTTTGTGGGCCCGCCTGGGCCTTGTTGGGTTTATGTTGATCCAACTTCTCTCGGCCGCTCCCTATCGAACATTCTTATCAACGCCACACAGGCAGGGGCAGTCGACAGGAAGTTGAATATCTCAGTCACCGTCACACCAATGGGCGAAAAGGTGGTGATAGCCATACGTGACAATGGTATTGGCATTCCCCTTCACCATCAGGAACGGATATTCCAACCACAGTTTACAACCAAGGAGAATGGTTCCGGGCTGGGGCTGACCATGGCGCGGCAGATTGTATCCCAGGCAGGGGGGAGAATTTGGTTTGAGTCTACTCCGGGAGAGGGCACTACATTTTTCCTTGAGCTGCCTCTGGCAAACTAGATCAGCGTAAAGACTTATTTTCGATCACACGGATGCGCCATTCTTGAGTGCTTGCATCACCTTGTTCGAAAAAACGAAGTCGTTGAGTTCGGAGACGCCAGAATGAGTGATCTCTTTGCTGGATCCTTCCCAGAGTTTCCTGCCCTTGTATAGGAACATGATACGTTCTCCAATGCCCATGACAGAATTCATATCGTGCGTAACGACGATGGTGGTGATATCGAACTCATGGGTAATTTCGCCGATCAGGTCATCAATCAGGATGGATGTCTGAGGGTCGAGACCGGAATTGGGCTCATCACAGAACAGATAGTTTGGATTGTTTACTATGGCACGTGCGATGCCAACACGTTTCTTCATACCTCCTGAAATCTCTGAAGGCATTTTCTTGTTGACATTCTCAAGGCCCACCCGTTTCAGACAGAAGTTGACCCGGTCAAGTTTTTCATCCGGAGGCATTTTGGTGAGAATATCGAGCGGGAACATGACGTTGCTTTCGACATCTTTCGAATCAAAAAGCGCACCTCCCTGGAACAGCATTCCAATCTCGCGCCGAATCTCTGCTTTCATTTCCTTGTCAGCCTCCGAAAAGTTGCGGAGATCATAGAAGACGTTCCCTTCGTCAGGCTGGATAAGACCCACGATACATTTTAGGAGCACGCTTTTGCCTGTACCGCTGGATCCGATGATCAGATTGGTTTTTCCTTTCTGGAACTCGCCGGTAATGTTGTGGATAACGGGCTTGTCCCCAAAGGATTTGCTGATGTTATTGACTTTGAGCATGTCCTACCGTACGTAAAGAAGTTGTGCGAGGAGATAGTCTGCCGACAGAACAGCAATCACGCTGGTGGTTACCGCTGCGGTGGTGGCAATGCCAACTTCAAGGGCGCCGCCTTGCGTATAATAGCCCTTGAAGGATGAAATGGAAGAGATCAGAAAGGCGAATACAATCGATTTGATCATGGCAAAGGTTATCGAGTAGTCATCGAAGTAGAACCTGATGCCATAGACATAGTCGGAGGGGGTAATGATGCCTGTAATGCCACCTACAAGATAGCCGGCCAGCATTGAACTCATACCGGCGACCACAACCAGCAGTGGATACATGAGTAGTGATGCGATAATCTTGGGAAGTACAAGATACGATGTGGAGTTGATACCCATGACCTCAAGCGCGTCGATTTGCTCGGTGATGCGCATAGTGCCGAGGCCACCCGCCATACTTGACCCGACCTTCCCCGCAAAAATTACGGCGATGATGGTTGGCGCCAGCTCAAGGATGGTCATTTCCCGGACTACCTGCGAAATAACATATCGGGGGATTAGCGGGCTGACCATGTTATAGGCCGTCTGCACCGTCGTCACAGCGCCCATGAACGACGACACCAGCGCTACAAGAGCAACGGACTTGAGGCCAATTTGAACACATTCTTCGAGGGTCAACCGGTAGTAGGTTTTGAATGTCTCCATGCGGACCACGAGTGAGCCCAAAAAGAGAATGTACTGTCCAAAACCCTTCATGAAATGCGTAACTTGCCTTAAAGATAGCAATTCCATGAGTAAACTGGCTGTTGTAACCGGGGGAACAAAAGGTATTGGGAAGGCCATTGTGGACAAGTTTGCCGGGGAGGGTTTTGATATCATCACCTGCTCCAGAAAGGAAGCAGATCTTGCTTCACTTCGTAAGCATGTGACGGCCACACACGGAGTTCGCGTGGATACCTTGGTGGCCGACCTCTCTGTTAAAAGCCAGGCAAGCGCCTTCACCAAATTTGTTGGTCAACAAGACCGGGCTGTTGATGTGTTGGTCAATAATGCTGGATTTTTCACGCCGGGTCAGCTCATGGAAGAACCCGAAGGAGCCCTGGAGAATATGATAGGTGCCAATTTGTACAGCGCCTACTACACTACCTGCGGACTGGCACCCACCATGAAGGCTTTGAAGCGGGGCCATATTTTTAATATGTGTTCTATCGCGAGTTTAAGAGCATATCCGAATGGTGGATCCTATGCCATTTCGAAATTTGCCTTGCTGGGGATGACCAAGGTTCTGAGGGAGGAGTTGAAGGAATTTGGAGTTCGGGTAACAGCGGTCATTCCCGGAGCAACACGAACAGCCAGTTGGGATGCCGTGCGGCTGCCGGAGGAGCGGTTCATGAAGCCGGAAGATGTAGCTGATGCCATTTATGGCGCATACGCCCTTTCGCCCAGGAGTGTCGTGGAAGAAATCATCATCCGGCCGCAATTGGGAGATATTTGAACGGACTGTTTCCGTTTAAACAATTCAGGGAAATAAGGGTTAATTTTGAGAGATATTTTAGTTGTGAAGACACAGGTAAAGCAGATTCGGCAGTATTGCAACAGCCTCACGCAATATTCACGGCGACTGACCCGCGAAGTGAATATTGGCGATGTTGCGATGGGAGGCAGCAACCCCATACGCATTCAGTCTATGACCACTGTCGACACCATGGATACTATGTCGACGGTGGAACAAACCATCCGTATGGTGGATGCGGGCTGTGAGTATGTTCGCATCACGGCGCCAAGTCTAAACGAAGCCCAGAACCTGGCAGAAATCAAAAAGGAGCTCCGCGCGAGGGGCTACCATGTTCCACTGGTTGCTGATATTCACTTTACGCCGAATGCCGCAGAACTGGCTGCCCGCATAGTGGAGAAGGTCCGGGTGAATCCCGGCAATTATGCCGACAAGAAAAAATTTGAGGAGATAGACTATTCGGACGTTTCCTACGAGGCGGAACTGGAGAGAATTAGAAATAAGTTTACTCCGCTGGTGAAGATATGCAAGGAATATGGCACCGCCATGCGCATCGGTACGAACCATGGTTCGCTGTCAGACCGTATCATGAGCCGATACGGGGATACGCCCCTTGGCATGGTGGAATCGGCGCTGGAGTTTCTTCGCATTTGCGAGGACCTTCAGTACTACAACATTGTTCTTTCAATGAAGGCCAGCAATCCTCAGGTGATGATACAAGCCTACCGGCTTCTCGTGCAGAAGCTAGATGAGGATTTTCAGCCATATCCGTTGCACCTTGGCGTCACGGAGGCGGGTGATGGGGAGGATGGCAGGATAAAATCTTCGGTTGGGATTGGAACCCTGCTGGAGGATGGGTTAGGGGATACCGTGCGCGTGTCCCTCACCGAGGAGCCTGAAGAAGAGGTACCCGTTTGCCGGGAGTTAATCAGCCGCTACAAGGATCGGCAGCAGCACGATTCCATTCCTGAGATCACAAACAACCCTGTTGATCCGTTTTCCTATAGTCGTCGTACAGCAAGGGTGGTAATCAATATGGGTGGCCATCAGGTACCACGTGTCATTGCTGATTTTTCGAAGAAGGAAAGCATCACGCAGGCTTCCCTGTTTGCCGTGGGTTATCAGTATTCGGTTCCCCTCGACAAGTGGAACATAGGTGACATGGCATGTGACTATGTTTTCCTTGGGGACAGGGAAGTTGATTTCGAGCTACCGGGGACGCTGGGTTTGATTTACAATCATAAGACCTGGTTGCAGAATAAGGAAAGAACACAGACCTATCCATTTATGAAAGCCGCGGAGTACTTGAGGGGCGCTGTAAGGTCGGATACAATGAATTTTGTTTACGGCACCTTGGCTGATATGACCGCTGAGTTGATAGCGGCTTTAAAGGAAGACGCAACGGCTGTTCTTTTCATTGATACCAACAACAAACACGGCTACGCTGAGCAGAGGCGCCTGTTTGCGGATCTGATCAACTCGGGATGTCAGTGTCCCGTGGTGATTGGCAGGGCATACCGAGACCTGACCGCTGAGCAACTCCAGCTCTATGCAGCAACCGACATTGGCGGATTACTGATTGATGGTTTGGGTGATGGTGTTTTTATCGCGGCAGAAAACTGCGGGTCGGCTAAGCTGATCAATGATACTGCCTTCAACATCCTCCAGGCTACGCGCACAAGAATTTCCAAGACGGAGTATATCTCATGTCCTTCCTGTGGGCGTACATTGTTTGATCTGCAGGAGACTACGGCCAAGATTCGTTCACGTACCAACCACTTGAAAGGCGTGAAAATTGCGATCATGGGGTGCATTGTCAATGGTCCTGGTGAAATGGCCGATGCAGATTACGGTTATGTCGGCTCTGGTCCTGGAAAAATTACCCTGTATCGTGGCAGAAATGTAGTAAAGAAGAATGTCCCAACGGCCCAGGCGGTTGACGAGCTCATCAGCTTAATCCGGGAAGATGGGACATGGGTCGAATTGACAAACTGATTGATATGGAAAAGGAGAGCGGTGAGAAAGATAAGAAGCGTACGCTCAGGGGAATGTTGTCACTGGGTGAAGTAGGTGAATATTTCTTCCGCAAGAAGGACCCGTCCCGACCTACAAATCTAAACATCCGTATGATGCACGGAATCAACAAGATCTCCATCGCCGTCTTCTTGCTTGCTGTGATTTACCTGCTGGCCAAACGCTTCTTGTTTTGAACATAGAGACTTTCCGAACCTACTGCATGGCGAAGAAGGGTGTGACGGAGGAGTTCCCATTTGATGCCAGCACGCTCGTCTTTAAGGTCATGGGAAAGATGTTTGCCCTTACCGATTTGGAAAGTTTTGAGGGTGTAAACCTGAAGGTAGATCCCGAAGAGGGTGCCGAGCTCCGCGATCGGTATGTGTTTGTTCAGCCGGCCTATCACATGAACAAACAGCATTGGGTAACCGTCGTTATGGACGGGCAAGTCCCGGATAAGCTACTCCAATCATGGATTGATCGGTCTTATGATCTGGTGGTTAAGGGGCTTAATCGAAGTCAAAAGTTAAGTCTGGCGACTTTGTAGTCTGATAATCAGTTGATTATATCAACTTCCAAAGTCGTCCAAATCGGAACTACTTGGGGTTAATTCGTTATTTTTGTTGATTGCATTGCAAACTATCCATGCTCCGGGGTTTCCTGTCTATAGTCGGTATTGCCTTGCTGGGTGCCTGTACCCAGCGCATGGTTTGTCCTGCCTACCAGAGTTCCTTCATTTATGACAAGGAGGCCGTTCGGGCAAAATTCAGCTATTTCCAGGAAGACTCAACCCCAAAAGTCTTTACGGCCAGCAAGTCAAAATACCTTATCGCCGTACCTGAATCGTACCGGAAGAAGTACCGCAAAATGCAGACCGTGGAAATGACGCCTGTGTATCCTGTAATACCGGATTCGGTGAAGCAACAGCAAACGTACATGCTGGCCGAGGCCGATGATGTCGACAGTTTGAGCGCAAGTGCGGCCGACAGTGTGTATGCGATCACCAAGACCAAGGAAAAGTATAATCTTGACCAGGACCTGTACATGTGGTACTTCCGGGACGTGTTGGTGCTGCCGGATGTACGGGCAGCGATTGAAAAGAAGAATGAAGCCAAAGAAGCCCCTGCCGAAAGTAAGAATGAAAAGAAGGGCATCAAGGGTTTCTTCCAAAACCTGTTCAAGAAGAAACCTAAAGATGATGCATCAGGAGTTGCCTCGCCGCCTGCCGATTTAAAAGATGCGCCAAAAGAAGAAAAGCCCAAGAAGGATGGCGATGGGTTCTAAAGCCCCTAGTCGAAAAGCGTAAGGTTCCCAAATTGATCGGCTGCAGGTGATGGTTGGATGACCCTGCTGTCATTTCTTTCCGGACTGTTCACTATGGATGATACCGAGTAGTGATCGAAGGCAACCGGGCTGGGTGTAAGCATAAGCATCAATGCCGCCTCGTCGGACAGCTGAAGCCAATCTTTTTCAACCGGAGGCTGAAGTATGGCCGGCATCCGCTCCGAAAATGGAGCAACCGATTCATTGGCCGCTGTCGTGATGATGGTAAACGTGTGGTGACTGGTCCCGTGCTCGTCATCATATTCTTCCCATAGCCCTGGGATGGCAAATGGACTTTTGTCGGGTAAAGTAAACCGGTATGGTACGGATGACTTCTTTCCAATCCGTCGCCAAAGGTAGAAACCATCGGCAGGAACGATGAGCCTGTGACTTCTGAGTTTCTTTTTCAGTCCGGTTTTCTCGGCAATCACCTCCGACCGGGTATTGATGAGCCGCTCACCCAGGGGTTTCTGATTCGCCCAAACCGGCTGAGCGCCCCAATAAAAGAACGACAGCCCCATTGGACTTTCCTGGGTGATGACAGGAAGTAGTTGTGTTGGCGCTGCATTGTATCGGGGTGCATACGCTTCGGTTGCGTCGACGCTAAAACGAGAGGACACGACGGCTGCCGCAGCGGAAAGGGAATACCGGCTGATCATGGGGTTGATCCAATAAACGCAAGTGCTCGCATCTCTGACCAATATAAGCCATTCTCCTCAAACCGGGTAAAGCCGACGTGTCCACCGCGATTCGGATATTCCAGCGATACATTCGGATACTGGCCAGAGGGAAAGCACTCCTTGCTCAAAAACGGGTCGTTTTGCGCATTGAGAATGAGCGCTGGTATCTTAATCCTGGGCAGTGAATGGATTGAACTGCATTGCGTGTAGTAATCGATGGCATCGCGGAACCCATGTAGGGGTCCCGTAAAATAATTATCAAACTCCATCAAGTTCCTGACTGTCCGGAGCTTACCCATATCCACGACATCCTTGAGACCTGGTTTAGCCTTTGCTTTATCTGACAAGCTCCGAAGAAATCGCTGTGTGTAGATCCAGTTGGAGGGCCTGGCGAGAACGAGGCTGCTGGTATGCAGATTCAAAGGAACGGAAATCGCCACAGCATTGACCAGATTGCCTGGTGCAAGATCTTCCCCCAGGTATTTGATGGTGAGATTTCCGCCAAGGCTGAAGCCAATCAAATGAAGTGAAGTGTAGAGCCGGCTGACGTGCATAACGACAGTATGCAGATCATCGGTTGCCCCGCTGTGATAGAACCGGAGCTGCCGGTTGATTTCACCACTGCACCCGCGGTAGTTCCATGCCACCACGTCATAACCATCATTAAAAAACGCCTTTGCCATGCCCAGCACATAGCTGCGTTGGGAATTTCCTTCAAGCCCGTGACTGATCACCACGCACTTGTTGGCTCCTTGCCGGTACCAGTCCAGGTCCAGGAAATCATCGTCGGATGTTTCGATCCGCTCACGATCGGCGGCCTGGAACAGTACTTCCCGCAGGAGGCTGGGATAGATGGTCTCCAGATGTTTATTGAAAAGAAGGGCAGGGGGGGCGTAGGGCTCCATGCGGCATTACCAATGCATCCGTTTCTTCAGGGCTGTGATATGGGCCAGATGATGGTCGCCGTGCCAGGCGTACAGTCCGATCAAGTGTTCAATCTTGACTGATTTTTTCGATTCCGGGTGGATAAATGCTCGCGATAAATCGTTGGATGACAATCCCCGTAGCAGGACAACCCATTTGCCATGAAGCGCCCTCAGCAGGGCGATGGAAAGGGCAGGATCGGCCTTTGTTTCAGGAGTAATGGCCCATTCCTTTTCTTCGTAGGCTTTGATGATCGGAGATTGTTCTGTCAGCGTCCACTTCACGCGGATGTAGGCGTTCATGTGGCTGTCGGCTACATGATGTACCACTTGTCGTACGGTCCACCCGCCATCGCGGTAGGGAGTGTCGAGTTGATTGCCGGTTAGTCCTTGAATGGCCTTCTCCAGCTGATCAGGTAATGCAGCAATACGATCAATATGGGCGTTATTTTCTTCCGCAGTGTAAGCATCCTTGCTCTGGTATTTTCCAATGGGGTAACGCTGGTCAATGATCATACATTCGTGGGCTGTGCCGACTTCTTTAAAGGAAACTGGTAAACCTAATTATTGTGGTTGATAGCCTCCTTCATTTCCTCGTCGGTAAAGGGCTTGTTGAGTTTGACCGGTTTCATCTTTCTCTTTTTCCGCACACGGATATTGGTCAGTTCAATCAGCATAGAGAACGCCACCGCAAAGTAGATGTATCCCTTTGGAATGTCATAATGCAGGGCTTCCAGGAACAGCATAAATCCTATCAGGATCAGGAAACCAAGCGCCAGAACTTCCATGGATGGGTGTTGCTGTATGAAGCGGCTGATTGATCCGCTGAAGAACATCATGATGATGATTGAAATGATGACGGCGATAATCATGATGATCACTTTGTCGCGGTCAACTATACCGACGGCCGTGAGGATGGAGTCGAAGGAAAAGATGAGATCGAGTAGTACAATCTGCAGAATCGTGCCATTGAATGTAATCGTAGATTTTTTCTTCAATGGCACGCCATCCTCATCGTCTTCTTCTTCGCCCTCCATTTCGTGGTTGATTTCCATGGTGCTTTTGGCAATGAGAAATAGACCTCCGAAGCCCAGGATAAGATCACGTCCGCTGACCGACAAGTCGGCGGTCATCATCGCCATTTGTGGTACGACAAAGAGCGGTTCTGTGAACCCAATGATCCAGGTAATGCCAAGAAGAAAGATGATGCGGACACCCATGGCCAGGGCCAATCCAATGTTGCGTGCCCTGCGCCGCTGCTCCTCTGGGAGTTTATTGGAGACAATGGAGATGAAGATGATATTATCTATGCCGAGTACAATTTCCAGAAAGCAGAGTGTAAGGAGTGCCATCCAGGCGTCTGCTTTCAGAAAGATCTCCATGTCAGGTAGCGATGAGGGGTGTTACAGTTCTTGAAATTACGGAAAGGGTCTAAAAATCAAAACTCATAGCAAAAAGAAAAACCGCATTTTCTACCTGAAAATGCGGTTTTTCTTGGCTTAAGTCGAGGTTATTCTTGATGAACCACAATCACCTTTTTACGGGTGAGTACACCGGATCCCATATCGACCGTCAGGATATAAACCCCGGCAGAAAGATCGTGCACATTCACGGTCTTGCGATCGCTTCCTTCAGGAATCGTAGAACGAAGGCTTACGCGGCCGGTTTGATCGATCAGTTGTATGCTGGCCGGCTTGGTAACCTGCCCGGGCAGTTGCACTGTCATATCATCGCTGGCCGGGTTGGGATACACAAGCACCAGTTCCGAAGCCAGTGGCTCCAGCCCCGTTACTACCGGAGGATCAGCGATGGGCTCTTCCAGTTCAACCTGATACACTTCATACGGTGCATTCGCCTGCTGGAGGAAGACAGCGACAGCCAGATCATCCACATTGGGATACAGTTTGGAAGCTTCTGGCATCCACACGAAAGGACCGAAGGACCGGGTCGCATTGTAAGCCAGTGGTCCGCCAAAGTCCGTTCCTGCTGCCGAAGGCAACATCTTCTTGACCACGTATTCAAACGAAGTCTCACCACTGTTGACAAGCGATTGCTTGCTGCTAGGTAGACCGGTGAGCGGAACCTGTTGCTCCAGGAGTACAACATGGAGTATCGTGTTTGCCTGGAGGCCGGTGAGTACATTGGACCTGACATCTACCGCAATGCTCAGGCTTCCACCTGGATCGACAGTCGGTGTAATGGTTATGTCTGCCTGGGCTAGCTGGAGCGTTCGTACATCATAGAGCGCCTGACCCCATACGGAGAACAATCTGTCCTGTGGATCCTTTTCTCCATCCAGAACTGACTTCGGTGTTGAGGTGATATTGTAGAACAGCGCCCGTGAACTAGGATCTGCCGGGTTGTCTTCGTTGAACGGATCCTTGCCCGGGAAGTTCACGTGATAATTTAGTTTTACCACCTCGGTTCCAACCGAACCATCCTGGAAGGCGGCAACAGCTTCAGCCTCAGTCTTTTCATTGGGGCTGGTATTGGACGTATTTGCAAAGCTCTCCAGGAGAATGGTTCTCGTGCGATCACCTATGCGAACATTGTCCAGGAAGAAGCCAAGGTTCGGCTGTGAACCTGCAGCAACGCCAAGGGCAAACCGGAACACGGCATTGGTACCTCCTCCAACAACGTCGAGGGTATGCTTGGGCGCCAGCCATTCCTGGCGGTCTGCACCACTCCAGCCAAAGTCGTCCTGGGCCTGCTCACCTGGCTTGCCGGCAATGGCATTTTGGTTGAACCAGTCCTCACCGGTTCCAATAGAACCTCCTACGGTCGCCGTTCCGAGTGTCTGCCATACCTTGTTTGGATCGGCAATGTTCAGGTTGTCCAATGAGAATTGCAGAACAACGCCGTCACTCAGTGCGGTTTGAACGATGCTGTTGAAGGAAATCATCGGTCTCTCCAGCACAGCCAGATCAAAGCTGGGGGAATACAATGCGGAAGACTCTCCGGCATTATAGTTTCCTGTCAGATTGGTTTTCCAACTGCCCGTGCCTGCGATGAGGTCGTAAGTAGCCTGATAACCTGCCCCAAACGGATTGGCAGGCGTACCGTGCGACCACGAACTAAATGGAAGGGCCGCTTCAATTTCGGCGGTTGTCACTCCTGTTGACCACACCTGCCAATTGCCTGATCCTGCGTTAAAGGACTCTTCATAAACGTCGCTGCTGGTCATAAAGAGCGTGCGTTCGAGGACCACAATGTCCCTGTACGTGCCCTGGAGACTCAGGCTGTTTTGACAGCCAAGATTGCTTTGAACGCGCAGATCAATCTTATGGGGACCTATCGCGGAATAGGTGAAGTTGACAACGTCTGCATTGAATTGCGCATCGGTGGTCAACCCATCGGCGGCATCACGGAGATTTATGTTGGTTCCGGGAGCACCCTGACCAAAATCCCACAAGTATTGAGTGATAGCATCATTGGGCGAGACCGTTGAGTTATTGGTTCCGTTGGTGCTGACAAAACTGAACACATCCCCGCGCGCAACCCCGGTCAGGCTGAAGTTAACCACAGGCCGTGATCCGACATCAAGATTTTGCGTGATGGGTCCAATGACAGTTGGCGTCAAAGTAGTCACAGAGGGGCAACCCCAGAACGAAGTGACCCTGTGTGTGACAACGTATGGTATGAACGGAGCACTGGGTGTTGCGAAAGTGTGCGCTATAGTTCCCAATGTCACGCCGTTCTGGGCGTTGTCCGACGAGGTAGGATCACCAAAATTCCAGTCAAAGTTGCTGATCGTGTTATTGATAGGATCGGCGCTGGTGGCCGACGATGTAAATGTGATGGGCTCACCGGCACACTTTGAAGCCGTATTTACTACAAAATTACCGGGCGTACTGACAAACGTGTACGCGGCCACCGGGTTGGGTGAAATTCGGATCACTTGTGAGGTCTGACTCTGACAAGGAGAATTGTTTTCCTTGTAGGTATACGTAATGCGAATGTCCCTGTAACCATTCTGAATCGCTAGAATGGTAGGATCGATCTGGGCTGTTCCATTGGTATTGTCAGTAAATCCTGCATTGGCCACCGCAGGTCCACCAGGAGGATTGTCATACAAAATGTCGGTAGGGTTGGTGTGATCAACAACCGTAAACCGACCCAGCGAACTTCCGGGAGAGGCTGCAGGGTAGGCGTTGATCTGAATGATTCCACCCAACTGACAGAAGACCGGAGTTCCGCGGTTGCTGGAACGTGCTCCTTCCGGAGTTACGACTGGAACTGCAGGTGCACCCGGATTTCCAGGCCCTGGTATGTTGAGCGGATCAGCAGTATCCAGGTAGGAAGGTGCTGATGTTTCAATGATCGGAGCAGCCGGCAGGAAGATCCTTACTTTCTGAACCAGCGGAATCCTAACCCCGGCATTGGCAATGCTCTGGAACTGACCCGTAAACTGAACAATACCCAGGGATCCACCTGAATAATAGACGTTTCCTTGTGGGCTTGTTTGTTTGGAGTATTCATAGGGATGCCTTGAAATGCTGGGGTCAATGGCCTTAGCATTCATCAGGGTTGCCTCATCAAATATATAGTCAAAGTATTCGTGCGCAGGCGGCCCAGGCAGCGGGTTATTCAGTGGCTGGTAACCGCCGTTCGGTCCTATGGCTATGCCACCCTGCGTGGGACCAGGATAAATGATTTTACTGAGCAATGCATTGTTGAGCACATTTTTCCATCCTGTACCAAAGATGATCTGGTCCGACGCTTCAACGATAGCATCATCCGGATCGGTAATACCAGCGGGCAGATCAGCTGTCAGGTCGTCCAGGTAATAGGACTGGAGCCTGTCAAAGGTTACCGTGTGCATGTTGCCCGGCAGAAGCGTTGTGGCCAATGCCGTCGGGTTGCTGATAGTAAACTGATCATTGCGGGTACAATATTCCGTATTCAAGTCGGCAATAGCCGTACGACTGTCATAAACGGTGTACTGTTCCGAGCCTACCGAAGGGCAACCATTGTTGTCAATGTGGTTAATGGTGATATTGAATGGCGTGCCTAGCGTGACAGCGGTAAGACCCAGCAAATTCACGTTAACACCCTGGCCGCTAAACGTACTTGGTCCGTAATCTCCAAAGGGAGGCAACGGGAACAACTGTGTAACCAGCGGCTGAGCAATGTTGAGATCGTCAAAATTGTCCGGTATGGTTGTGACGGCTGTGTTATTAAACTCCTGGATGGAATAACTGTTATAAAATGTTATACCGGTTGCTGTAGCGGAGCTGATACCGGCTACTGTTGATAGTTCGGGCATGGCTCCCAACAGGGCATTGCCACCAAAGCGAATGATATCTCCACTCGTTGCTGCACCTGCTCTAACGCGAAGGCCGGATATGATGATCTTGTCAACCGAGGAACTTCCGCTGTTAACATAACTCACCGTAAGGATGGAATTTCCTATGAAAGACAATTGAGGATTTCCGCCTGCAGTAAAGTCACTGCCGACAAGTGTCAGAGTTCCGTACTGAGGAACTGAGCCATTCATCAGCACATCAAATTCGAAACCGGCTGGAAGAACCAGATTAAATGACTGTGTTCCGCCGCCGCTGAAATTGTTGGCCGCACTGGATTCCGTAATGGTAAACGGCTGACTGAGGACCTGGAAGGCACCCGTACAAATACTCAGCGAAGGGCTATTGAGGGTAACCGATGCAGGTGCCGCTGTGGGAACAAAGTCGAGCGTAGGTCCTGTGCCGCCAAGTTCGAAACCAGAAGCCCTGTAGGCTCCATTGGTAATTGCGTTAAGAGCGTTGGTGGCGAGTACCAGCGTCGTGTTGTCGGTAATGGTAGCAACAACACCGATCTGGTCGGTTCCTGAACCTTCAAATATGGTTCTGCCGGGTACCAGTTCTGTCAGGAAGGATGTCCCAACACCTGTTACAATATTGGAAGTAAGGTTAGCAGTTATGGTTCCGGTTTTGAGTATCCTGTTGACATCGCCAAAGTGAGCAGGATTTGTGGCCGGTACCTGGGTCAACACGGCATCAGCCTTTAGTCCTGTGGGGCTAAACTCTGCCTCTGCGGTCGCACTGATCCACACATCATAACCGGGTAGGCCGGCGGCCAGGGGTACGAGCGGAGTGAAAGAACCAAACTGCGGGATCGGGTTTACCTGATTGATGTCAAACGAACCTTTCGCTACCGCCGAACCATGGACGGCAGTTCCCTTTATTTGATCGGGCGAAGGCGTGGCAGTTCCATTAGGCAGGATCAGGTAGTATGCTTTCCCAACCTGGTCAAATGTTGCCGATATGACTCCGCCGACCACTGAACCTGTGGCACTTGGGTTAGCAGGTGCCGTAGGGGTGCTGATCATGTTGGGCGCATTCGGATTGGCCGTCTTGAAGTACAAAGTACCAGGATAGCTTATGCCCGGGAACCGGTTGCCTGCCTGGTCCATGATACCGGTATTGTCCAGCGCTGCTTGACCATTGAATACACCTTGGGCGACGGTGATATAGTACACATGATCAGGCTGTAGTGAGCCAGGTGGTATGCTAAAGATAAGCGGGTTGGCACGCGTACCTGTTCCGCCAGCAAATTGCCCATTATCTGCGGTGAGGGGAACAACCGGAGCGAGTGGATCGGTCTGGTCGTTCAGGTAGATAACGTTGTCCAATGTCCATACGGGCACGCTGAAGTTCAGCGATACCTTGAGTTGATTGGTGGATACATTCAGCTGACCGGATGCAGGGTATGAACCTGTAAGGTCAGGGGGGAAGATGGCGGAGAAGTTATAAATATTTCCGATTACGTTGACTTCAGCGCTGCCTCGGGAGACGATCAGGTTACCATCGGTTGCCGAACCATAAATGCCGTCCACCACTTGTGGCTGAATGGGTGGAGTCGAACCGCTGGCGGTGGCCACAACGTTCGTCTGAAGGAAATACGACTTTGGCGTGCTGAGATCACGGGGTGTGCCAAACACGACTTCGAGTTCCTGGTTGGCATTCACCACATTTATGGTACCTGTTAGTGAGGTAATGTTAGGTCCGCCAAACGTACCGCTGGTGTTTTCATAAATTCTCCAGTTGGTAAGGATGTTTGTGATATCCTCTCCGGGAGGGAGGCCAAACTTGATTCTGAACCGTGTAAGATCCGGGTGTCCGCCTGCCTGGTATGGCGCGCTGAACGTTACCCCAAATATTACCCGATCAACAGCACCACCGGCCAGGTTGGCCGTGGGTCCGGGGACAACACCGCCGGTAGCTATTCCTCCGACTGTATTGATAACATCAACAGCTGTTGAAATCGCATTGGAGGGAGCGGTAATAACAGGATCAGGATCAGTGCCTCCTTCAATAATGAAAGGCAGACCCGTGCTGACTGAAACAGTGAGTGTTCCTACGCCCGTTCCGTTGTAACGGATGGCGCCGAGATCCAACATGCCGGCACTGAAAGGGAAGGAATTCGTAATCAGCGGTGCGGGCGAGGCAATGTCACCCATGGTGCCGCGGAGCGCAAAGTCAAAGTCGGTGTCCAGGTTGTCGTTGGCATCGTGTGCTACCACCATGGTAGCGGGGGTGCCTGAATAAGGCACAGGCTCGCGAACACCGGCAAAGGGAGGAGGGTCTTGCGTAAAGACAAGTTTCGTGGCAACCACGTCGATCCGGTTCACGGATGGCGGCGTCAGGTCACCATTGAGAATACCACCCTTATAATTTACATCGGGCGGTGTGGGTCCTTCGTAGAGTAGCGAACCGGCCGATTGCATTACATCGGTAACGCGCAGTTGAATGAGGTCATGGTCTGCGGCGATCGTGGAATTGAACGAGGCCCTGACTGTGAAAGCGATCGATCCGTTGTCGGGAGCCTGAATATTCAATCCGGTAAAGCGTACCGTAGCACCTGTAGACTCATCAGAACTGATCTTGGTTCCTGCAGCATTATAAAGTGCCAGGGTTCTCAGGTCCGCATGATTGGTAACAGAGAACTCAATCTCTGATATCCGGGTGAAGGCACCATCACTATCACTGGTAGGTGTGTGTGTTGTATTTCCCGACGCTTCATAACTTGCCGCGCCACCGTCGCTAAGGATCAGTTCGCCAAGTGAGGCCACGGGATCTGAGGGAATAGAAATCGCCGAGGTGCTTGCAGGCAACGATCCAGCCTGCTGATTGACCGTATTGATCAGCGGAGGGTAGGTGTACGAAGGGTTGAAGTAAACGTAGGCATCCTTGGATGACGATATGGTAATATGCGTCGGAGGGAAGTTGGAACTTGTAACGGCTGGACCTGTGGTCCCTATCGTTAGGTCACCAAATACATTGTTACCCGCCACGTAATTGAAGCCGGCCGGGAACTTAAGTCGACCACCGGCAAATATGCCCGCTGGCCCCACGGGGTCAAAAGCAGGATCTGTGGCTGCAGGAGGAGAAACTGCGTAGCTGTTTACAGAGCCCGCAAAGTTCACGTCAAGGTTTCCGTTGGCATCCTGGGCCTCCAAGCCGAGACGTGGACTGAATGGCGTATTGATACTTCCACCTGAAGGGAAGGGGTTCGGCGGATGAACGAAATTATCGGATCCGTCCAACTGCGTAAAGTTGAGTTTGGTAGCAACAACATCAACAGCGTTGTTCGTGGCTCCTGAATTCTGAACCTGCGTGCCAACAGCATTGAAATTCGAACTCTGAGCCGTGAGGCCAATGTTTCCTTCAAGGATTTCAAAAGCAAGATTCAGGTTATCCACAGTAGGTGGGAGGTTTCCACCCATAGCAGCCCTGAGAAAAATGTTCAGTGTATACGTCTTGGTTCCACCGTCGATGATGTGACCTGGATCTGTAGTCAATGTAGTGGCCAGACCAGTAAAGGTAATGTCTGTAGGATTGATGGTACCAATCAACGTACTGGCACCTACGGTGAGGGTTGCGCCGCCGATGGCATCTTGCCAGTTGGCAATGTCATTGCCCGTTTGCTGCGATATGATAATCTGGTTAAAGCGGGTAGGCGATCCGTCACCCGCTGGACTGTTTCCATTATCATCCACGATGGAGAAGTCAAAGACAGGAACAAAACCTGGTCCATTGTTGAGAGAGGAGAAAGTCAGTTGCTCGGTATGCGTTGCAGACGCAATGATCCGGTTATTATTATCATAGCTTACGGTTACCGCGTTGCTGGTTGCAGGTGTTACTGCAGGAGCACCACTGCCAACCACGGTAAGTGTACCATTGCCAATGGCACCCGTTCCGTCATCATTGTACTGGAAGTTCGCTGGGAACGTAATAACGCCTGCGCTGGGCACGAGTGTGTTCAAGGCGCCGAGATTGGACATGGCAATAGTCTCAGTATTGCTGATGGTAACGGTGTTTCCGGCACCGTTAAAGTTGTGGTCGGTATTGCCATTGATGTTCCGCGCTGTTACCACAGGTGGCGTAACCAGGTCGGTCAGTACAAAGGCGGTTGGAGAGGGTTGCGTTGTAAAAATGAGACGGTCGGTAATTACATTAACGCTATTGCCAGCCGCGGAATTGACTGTCTGTCCGCCAACCATCGTACTGCTCTGCGCAGTTAAAAAAATGCTCGCATCAGTTACCGTAAACGCGAAGGCCTTGTTGTCAATTGTCTGAGGGAGTGTTGAAAGTAGCGAAGGGCGGAGCCATATGCTTAACCGATAAGTTTTAGGTTGACTATCGGTGATGAAACCCAGCGTGGTAATGTTGATTCCCGTAAAAGTAATGTTGCCGGCATTCACCGTACCCAGCATTGTATTGCCAAAGTTGTCAGTCAATCGGGCTCCCAAAATAGCCTGAGTCCAGGTGCCGAGGACAGGGTCATTGGCAGGTCCCTGATTAATGACAATTTGCTGAATTCGCGTCGGTGATCCATCACCGCCTACGCCACCGTCATCCGTTACAACGAATGTAAATACGTCTTGACCCGGATCAGCATTGACAAGGTCGGAAATGGTGGGTGACGGTGCTGCACCGGCCACCACTGTTGTGGTAGCGCTATAGCTGACGGAAACGTTTGAGCTTGTACCGTTGGTTACGCCGGCCCCGGATAAAATCAGTGTGCCGTTATTGGGCGGACCTGCGCCATCATCCGTGTATTGGAACGATACAGGGAATGTGTACACACCGGCATTCGGCGATGCGTTATCTACCGGTAGCAGGTTGGTCGACATGGGCAGAAGTCCGCTGTTCGAGATGGTCAGGGTATTGATGTAGTTCCTGTCCGTATTGCCGTTTGCGTCGATAGCGCGTGCAACGGGAGTATTTGAAAAATCAGGTGCTATCGGTGTGCTCACCACGTTGGTCAATACCAATGATGTAGGTGGGGGCTGTGTCGAAAACCCAAGGGTGCTGGCGGTGACCGTGATTGTATTGTTTGTATTGGCATTCAGCGGATCTGAATTCTGTGCCTGAGTCCCTTCAAACTGAGATGATCCCGGCTCGTAGGTGAAGCTGGAGGCATTGACCAGGAATTCAAAGCGGGTATTGTCGATGGTTTCTTTGGTGGCTCCAGCAATGGTTCCATCAATGTTGGATTTGAGTTGTATTTCCAATCTGTACTCCTTGATTTGATTGTCTTCCATCGAACCCAATGCATTCAAAGCTGTACTGATTCCGGAAAATTCGATGGTGTTGCCCGTTATCAGTGTGGCGTTCACAGAAGTTCCCGAAATTGGTCCAGGGACTGCCGTTATATCTGTCAATCGCGCTGCGGCAATAACGCCGTTCCAATCGGTAACCGTGGTGCCGGGGTTGGCCGTAAAAACAATCTTGTTGAACCGTGTTCTTGAATTATCATCGCCCGGGCTCAGGCCGTCATCTTGTAGAACAAAGTTGAAATTAGTGCCCAGGTAACTGGTGCCCAGCACGGAATGGATCGTTGCAGGAGCAGGCGTTGCACTTTGTGTTATAGATCCTACGGATGCCGTGGTGGTAAAGACACTGAAGGCAGGTATCGCCGTGGGTGGAGTGACATCGGGTGCCGTGAGGTAGTCAACGTTGTCAGGGGCGTTGTTGGCTGAAAGGTTGTATACATAGATAACAAAATCGTAGCTGGTACCTGACTGAAGTCCGGTGAAGGTATGGGTATTGGTACCGGCCGCCACGTTGACAGCAGCGGTTCCATCAGCAAGGACGAGATCATTCGCAACCAGGGTTCCGTCTTCATTACCATCAATCACATTGAATGGCACCGGAAATGAACCACCGGAAGTTGCCCTGGCTACAATGAGGTAATTGGTGGGAAGTGGCGATGGTTCTGTCCAGTCGATCTGAATCGACGTATTCGTAGGTGTCGTGACTACAGTAGTCGCATTCACATTTTCGGTGGGCTCAGGAAGAACGATGCTGAATACCTGGCCAGTAAAGGAGCCATTGGGTAATCCTATTCCTGTAATCGTCGAATTTCCGGCTACGTCCTGTACAGCGTTTGCATCCTCATTGTCGACATAATTGAGGCCCAATGTGCCAGTTCCTGTATACCCGCTGACGGTGATATCAAATGTTGTATTGGCTGCGACCACAACTGGAGCGCCGATTATTGCACCACCCACATTTACATTGACAGCTGTCAATGTAAAATCTGCCGCACTCAAGCTGGCAAGGTTGACATTCTCGGAGAAAGTTACCCTGAACACCACACTGGATGCTGATGTTCCAAAACTTGTAGTAGACCAAGGCGTTGTGGCGCTTTGGCGATTAATTGAAAGCACTCTGGGAGAGTTGGCATCAATCCGATCGTTGGCTCCGATAATTGCTGTCGTATAGGCCGCTGACATCGCATTGCCCTGATTGCTGGTCAACAAGAGGCTGTTCACCGGAATATTAGAAGCTGCGGCCACATCGGTGCCACCTTCTGCAATGGTAAATTGTGTGGTATAGGTTGTTGCATTGATTCTTGTGAAACTGCTAAGCGCGAATCCTGCACCCCCACCAATTGTTCCTGAGGTAAATGTATGCGGTGCGTCTCGGTCATCATGTACAGTAATGGTGGCGGTTACTACATCGCCGACTTTCATGGAAACATTGGGCACAGTAACCAAAGTGACAACCGGCCGCACCGGGAACTTGTTCACGGAAGGAGTAAGGGCGTAGTCATTATCGTTATCTGAATTCCAGTTGCCAACGGCACTGTTCATACCAGATCGCAATTGCTGTGCACTTCCAGTCAAGGGGACACCGGAGGTCCTGTACTGACGGTTGTCGGAGTTTGAACCTGAGAATGAGATTGCGTTAACACCATTGGTCAGTCCAACAAGCCCAGGAGGAACATTGGTAATTGGTAATCCGGACCTGTTATTGTTGCCGTCAACATCTGTTATCAGAGACCAAAGTGTTGTTCCATCTTCAGCACCACTTGTACTATTATAAATACCTGCAAGAAAAGTTGGTGTAGCACTTGAGCCTTGATAGGCAAAGACATGGTCTCCATTATCGGAAAGTGAAAAATCTGCTCCTGTATCAGTGACACTTCCCGCTGAGGTTGTAACAACATTGTCACTGGCAGGTTCACTGATTCTAATTTCCGTTCCGGCGAGCATATTGGCAGTGGCTGTCCAGGTGATGGTAGTTTCGTCGGTATCTAAACCTGGAGTTCCATCTCCGGTCCAACCGTTATCTGTAAACTTAATGACAGTGCCTGACGGGATATTCTTGAGCAGAACGAAGGTGAAGCCATCGGGAGAATCTGTATTGATGGTCGTAAAGGCAATATCTCCAGGTCCCAGATTGACGTTTTGAATGGTGACCAAGGTTGCAGCAATGCTGGCCATTGACTGGCCAATCAGGTCAACAATGTTGCCTGATCCGCTGGTATAGGTAACGGTTGTGGCTAAGCTCCAGGTTCCATCCGCCCCGCCATTGGTCAAGGTGACTGTATTTGTGGCCAATGTGTACTTGGCCATCGCTATGCTTCCTGAATTAACACTGAATCCCAAAACATCAGCGTTGTCAGCGAGTGTGATTGGTTCATTCAGCGTAAATGTGATCGTCTCAACACCGGCACCATTGGGATTAAGTGTAAATTCTCCATCAGAAAGTCCTGGCAGTGTATTATCTACTACATACGTTTCCTCGAGCGTAACAGTCCCCGCAAACGGATTGCCTACTGCATCTGTAATGTTCTGGCCAACAGCAAAGTCCAGATCCAGGAACGTGGTGGTTTGTCCAACCACAGCAATAAACTCAACATCATATATTGATCCGGATACAGGGGTCACCATATTCAATGTTCCCCCAAGTACTGTGCTGGCTGCTCCCAACTCAAAATCTGCGAGGTCAACATTGGCTACATTTTCGTTGAATGTAACCCTGAAAGTGATTGTGCTTGCTGTGGTCGGTGAGGTGGGCGGAACCTGACGCGTAATGGTTACCGTGGGCGCCGTATTGTCCACTACAAAGAAGTTGTTATTTGTTCCCGTGGGCGTAAAATTGGATAGTGCGTTGGTCGCCGCATCGGTAATATTCTGACCACCGGCAAAACCCAACGTGACAGTCGCTGTTACAGTAGCGAGATTTCCACCGGACGCAGTTATTCTGAATAAGTTGCCGCCTTGATCAACCACAGCGGTTACCGTTGCCGTTGATCCCGTGATTGTAAAATCACCATTGCTGACATTAAGCACGGGTTCATCAAACTGCATGTCCCAAACCAGAATATCAGCATTGGTCGGACTGCTGGCAGGGCTCTGACGTACAATGCTGGTAATGCGTGGGGCGGTGTTATCCACCACAAAGAAATTATTGTTGGCTCCTGTTGGTGTAAAATTGGTCAGTGGGTTGGTAACGGCATCCGTGATATCCTGACCGCCTGCAAAACCCAAAGTAACTGTACCTTCAAAGCCTGCCAGATCTCCACCGGAGACGGTTATCCTGAATAAGTTCCCGCCCTGGTCCACAGCAGCCGTTACGGTTGCCGTTGTTCCCCCAGTGGCCGTGAAATCAGCAATTCCCACGTTTAGCACTGGTTCATCAAACTGAACATCCCATACCAGGGTGTTGGCATTGGTCGGGCTTGTGGTGGGGCTCTGCCTCACAATGCTGGTAATACGTGGAGCGGTATTGTCAACCACAAAGAAATTATTGTTGACCCCTGTTGGTGTAAAATTAGTCAGTGCGTTGGTTACTGCATCTGTGATATTCTGACCGCCTGCAAAACCCAATGTGACTGTTGCAGTTACGGTTGCGAGATTCCCACCGGACGCCGTAATTCTGAACAGGTTGCTGCCCTGATCAACGGCAGCAGTAACAGTTGCCGTTGAACCAGTAATGGTAAAATCGCCGGTGCTGACGTTGAGGACGGGTTCATCAAACTGAACATCCCAGACCAGGATGTCGGCATTGGTCGGACTGGTGGCCGGGCTCTGCCTCACAATACTGGTAATGCGTGGTGCTGTGTTGTCCAACACAAAGAAATTATCGTTTGCTCCCGTGGGAGTCAGATTGGACAGCGGGTTGGTGGAGGCATCGGTTATGTTCTGTCCGCCGGCAAATCCCAACGTGACTGTTGCGGTAACCGTGGCAAGATTTCCACCGGAAGCGGTAATTCTGAAAAGGTTTCCGGTCTGATCAACTGCAGCGGTTACAGTTGCCGTTGATCCAGTGATGGTAAAATCGCCTGTGCTGACATTGAGGACAGGTTCATCAAACTGAACATCCCAAACAAGGATGTCTGCATTGGTCGGACTGGTAGCGGGGTTTTGTCGTACAATGCTGGTAATGCGTGGAGCGGTGTTGTCCACCACAAAGAAATTATTGTTTGCTCCAGTGGGAGTCAGATTGGTCAGCGCGTTGGTGGCAACATCGGTTATGTTCTGACCACCCGCAAAACCCAAAGTGACCGTACCTTCAAAGCTGGCCAAGTCTCCACCTGAGACTGTCACTCTGAAAAGATTCCCGCCCTGATCAACAGCAGCGGTCACTGTCGCTGTTGTTCCGCCGGTGGCTGTGAAATCTGCAGTACCTACATTCAGTACCGGTTCATCAAACTGAACATCCCAGACCAGGACGTCGGCATTGGTCGGACTGGTAGCGGGGCTTTGCCGTACAATGCTGGTAATGCGTGGAGCGGTGTTGTCCACCACAAAAGAATTATCGTTTGTTCCTGTGGGTGTCAGATTGGATAGTGCGTTGCCCACAGCATCTGTGATATTCTGACCGCCCGCAAATCCCAGTGTCACAGTACCGTCCAAACCTGCGAGGTTGCCGCCTGACACAGTCACGCGGTACAAGTTTCCAGTTTGGTCCACAGCGGAAGCGACAGTGGCGGTTGTTCCGCTTGCCGTAAAGTCGGCGGCATTTACATTGAGTACGGGTTCGTTAAATTGAACATCCCACACCAGCGCGTCAGCATTTGTAGGACTCGTGGTGGGGTTTTGCCTGACGATGCTTGTGATTCTTGGAGCCACCGCATCAATAATCCTATCCTGTTGCAAACTTCCAACCGCCGGCAAGGTTAATACGGCTGGCGTAGCACCCGCAGTCGCGTTAATGGTGCCGGATTGTAATGTCAGTGCACCCGTGCTTGCATAATCCAGGGGATTGGCTAAATCACCTGCCTGAATGGTATAGGAAAAATCTACGCTGCTCAGCGAAGTACCTGCTGCCGCCACGGCATACCGTGTGGTCGGCGTAATATTTAGTTGTATGCGGGGTCCGCCTCCTCCAAGGACAACATCAACGTTTTCGTCAAAGAAAACCCGAATGGTCATGACTTGCCCTGTGGTGTACGTTCCGGCTGCCGGGGTCAGAAAGGTAACTGCGCTAACATCAGGTACTTGCGCATAAGCAGCTACCGAACAAAAAGCAAAAAACGCGAGCAGTAATAGTTTCTTCATAGACACAGTCATTTCATTTCTATAGATATCCAGCCATCAAACCTCTATTCCCTTTATTCAATATTTCCATTCTTGTTCATCTTGAACAACGTCAGGATCTTCAGCGACCCTTGTGTGGTGGTGCCCAAGGCGACATAATAACCATCGGTCGTTTGTCGTATCGCAACGCCATCATCCTGGAACCGACTCCCGAATGAGTTCGTCCACTCTTTTTCGCCGAAAGCATTGATCTTGATCAGGTAGAAATCAGTTAAGCCGCGGCCATCAATGGCAGCGGAATTGACTGAGGAAAGAAAGATGAGCCCGCCATCCAACGTGGAGGTGATGGCATTGCCGGCATCAATCTGGTTGTCCTCGTTTTCAGGTGTATTCGGGTCGTCAAAAGGAAAGCTTGCCTTGCGGAGGGTGTTGCCAGCAGCGTCTGTCATGTAATACAAAATATCGGTGTCGGTGGCGGCGGTGCCATCAGGCTTTTGATTAGTAGCGCCGGCAATGGCGTACCCTTGCCCGAACTTGCAGAAATCAAACCCCGCAAGACTATAACCGGGCTCATTGTAGAGCAAATCAAAATCAACTACCGGGCTTCCCGGTATTGTTTTCAAGAGACGGATGCCGGTCAGTCCGCTGACTTGAGCCATACCCGACCACACCGCCTTGCCCGCATCATCAATGAGAAGCCGGTTGGCCAATGAGGTCTCGCCACCAGCGTAAGCAATCGGGGTTGAGGGAGTGAGGCCTGCAGACGATACTTCTGTCAGAATCATGGTTTGCGTTCCTTGGGTCGTAAGCGCCAGAAAGTTTCCTGCAGCGTTGACGGCAACGGCTTTACCATTTTCGGCGACTCCGGGCGTAAATCTCAGGCTTACCGTATCGGGGCTCAGGCCATTCTTGTCAACCGTGAGGATTAACCCACGACTTACACCAGGGAAACTGCTCGACGCTCGGGTATCTATTACATCACCGACGATTACGTAACCACTCGTCGTCACCTGGATTGCGGCGGCCGTGTAATCGATGCCATCTACGTCAAAACTGGGGTACAACTGTTGCCAAAGCGGGTTTCCGGAGGCGTTTGTCTTGATGATTTTAATCTTTGTTCTTGGGATATCAGCCTCAGCTTTCTGAATTCTCGTGGTAGCCACAATAATATACCCACCGTCTGAGTCGATTTCCAGCCCCCTGGCTTCATCGTTGTTGCCTCCATTGAAGTACCGTACGAATGTCACTGACGTGCCTGGGTCGACACTGGTTTCGCTCAGGCAGGAGACGAGAAATATGGACAGGCAAATCGTGTAGAATTTTCTCATACTAACGAATCAATTTCAGAGGTTTGAAGTGCGGAATGATGACTCCGAGGTTAAGGCTCAGGTTGTTGAACCGGTAGTCGTTGTAACGGCCCTGGTAGTCAAAAGCAATTTCAGGATTGGTGCGCGAGTCCGGGTTGACAACGTTGGTGAATCCCATCTGGAACCGAGCCTCGGCGGTCACATAAAACTCCCCGAATCGGGCCTTGATGCCTGCCACCACATTGAGCGAAACGAGTAGTTTGTTATATGACTCGGTGTCATCGACGGCGGTGCCGGTGACAGTAAATCCATTCCCCAGCAGGGTCGTAGCCTGATTCGTTGAGCCCAGCAGGTAGCTTATACCCGGTCCCAGGCCCAGATAGGTCTGCGTCTGAATGGTGTTCTTGAACTTGTACTGTCCGATCACGTTGAGGTCCAGGTAGGTTTGACTAAAAACAGCTTCCAGGCTACTGATGGGCATAGTAGGGTCCTCATCCGCAGTAGCTAATTGATTGTTTGTATACGTGTAGCCACGAGTAACGTAACCCAGTTCAGCGGCCAAAACGACAGGTAATTTTCTGAAGAAATCTTTCTCAAAAAGCCCGTATACCTGGAAGTTGGGAGACATGGCATAACTACCCTGCCCGGCTCCTGCACTTCCGATATTGTAGTAGTTGGTGACCAACGGCTGGGTGAGATTCATCCCTGCCTTGATCCCCCACCGATAGAGCGGCTCGTGACGGAACTTGTTATACAGGGCAATAAACTCCGCCGGGTCCACTTCCTTGTTGGGAACATAAAAATGATCGGTATTCAGAAGCAGCATCATCATCTCGTCGGCTTTTTCAGGTTCCTCGAGGTAGATGTAGGAAAGGGTCAGGTACCTCAGGGCCGATTTCCGCTCTTCCTTGGTGAATCCCCCGGTGGTGGCTTTCAAACATCCCTCGGCCAGTCCGGGCAATTCATGCAAGCGGCCCTGTTCGTAGGTCGTCTGAATCAAACGACCTACTTGAGTACAGTTGGCCGCCTGGGAAAAGGCGGATGTAATGCCTGCCATCCAACAAATCGACAAAAAATAAAGTCTCTTCATGTTCACAGTCACTTAAATGCTTACTTGTTATTCGCCGGGTAGTTATCGCAGGTACGCTCATACTCAAGGCCGCTGGCGAAGTTGTCCCACTCATCCTTGGTCATATTGCGGTCGATGTAGGTACAGAGGGAATTTGCCATCGTGGCCACTTTCGTTGGCCACACGTGGATAGTCTCCTTGGCGTTGTTTGAGTTACTGTGGATACCGACCATCAATTGTTCATCGTCGGGTGAGAAGGCGGCACTCCAGATCCAGTCACCGACGTTGGTATCGGTAAGCACAATCGGGTTGTTCTGAAGTTTGGCCCATTCCCAGAGGCGCACTTTACCATCGCGGCTGGTGGTTGCCAGGAATGTACCGGCATTGTTGAACACAATCTGTTCGATGTGTGCGGTGTGACCAGACAGGACACGAGGAGGCAGGTTGGCATCTTCGGTGATAATCCGGACCTGGCCTTTGTTGTCACCAATAATGATCCTGCGGCTGTCATCCACAGCGAAAGCGACGGAAGTCAGCGGGTCGGTATGCTTATAGGCAACTCGTTCAGCGTAGTTGTTGGCGATATCCCAGATATAAAGAGAACCTCCGGCACCCACACCGGCCAGCCGGCGGCCATCAGGACTGAGGGCAATAGTGGAGATTTTCTCTTTGGGTTTAATCACTTCCGTGACTGAACTGAAATCAGTGAACTTGATACTGAAACCGGACTGGTCCCTGACAAAGGCACCGTTGGTATGACGGGCAAATTCAACGGTTTCGACTCCGGTGAACCCGTAAACCTTCTTGGCGGGCTGTGTGGGATTTCGCAGATCATAGAGCTCGATGTAGTTGTTGGTGATATCACCTGTCGTCGCTCCACCGGCTATCAGGAAATTGTCATCCAAACTGACATCGATCGAATACACCTGGTAATCGATGCGACCTCCTGCAATAGAGTCGTGCTTCCAGGTGTTGCCATCGGGCGTCCAGCGCAGAATTCTTCCATCGCTGCCACCGGAATAGATCTCCTTCGTATTCGCGCGGGTTACCAGGGATCGGGCCGCACCTTTTTCATGCCCCTCCAGGCTTCGGGTAAGCGGGTCGTTCCAGTCTTTGTGGTCAAGGGCGTGATAAAGTCCATTAAAGACATCGTCATCAAATGGATTACCTCCGGAGGCGGTGTTGAACTTGTATGCCTGCTGCGCCACGAGTGATTGTTGCACAGGGTCGCTGTCAAGTTCTTTTGACTTGACCGCCATGGCCTTGGCTTGCGCGAGGTATCGCTGTCGAAGCGCTTCCGCCGTTGCTTTTTCCGCAAGGGCTCGCTGTTCTTCGGCTTCCCTTTGCCGCTGTTTGGCAATGGCTTCTTGCGCTTTGGCGTTTGCTTCTGCCTTTTCCGCCGCCAGTCTTGCCGCCTCAGCTTCTTTCTGGCGTACTTCAGCCAGCGCTTGCGCGACTCTCGCTGCTTCGGCAGATTTTTCGGCTGCGGCCCGTTGTTCCTCGGCAATTTGAGCCTGTCGCTGCGCCTCTATTGCGCTCGCCTCTGCCTGCTTCTGTGCTTCTTTGGCCAGCGCTTCCTGCTGCATGGCTCGTTCCGCATTTTTCGTAGCGGCTACCTGCTGCACGAAGGCATACACGAGGGCGATAAGTGCGATGATGGCCAGCACACCGAAGACCGTAGCGGTAGTTCGGGCGCGTTGAAGCCGTCGCTTCTGTTCAAGTTCCTTAATACGTTGCTCGGTATCCCATTCCTTCTTCGAGTACTCGAGGAAGATCATGGTCCGCTCGAACGCGGGGTTGTACCGCTGACCCCACACGAGGGTAGGGCGGTGCTTGGCTTGCCAGTTGAGGGCAAGTTGCAAATCCGGTGGCCTCCAAAGGCCGGCCTTGCCTACCTGGTACTGCGTGGCTGCTTCTGCCAGGCGCAGGTACATCTGCACGGCTTCCGCTTCATCGTCCACCCAGTTCTTGAGGCGAACCCATATGCGCATCAAACTTTCGTGCGAAATATCAACCATCGACTTAGGTCCCAGCGGCACACCGTGAGCCGGTGTCACCAGAGATCGTCCTGGTTCGCGGAATTTCTCGATAACGGCAGCGATGTCGGCTTCAGAAACGTCCGCGATGGAAGCGATTTCGGCCAACCGCGTCGGGCGGCGAATGCCAAAGTTCTCACCGCGTTTTTCAGTGATCGCCTTGAACATGATCTCGGCAATGCGCTGCTGCTCTTCATCCAGTTCGTCGTAGGCTTCGTTGGCGTGCATCGACAACGCTTCCTTCATCGTACCGATCGCCTCGTAATGCTTCAGGTCGACGGGTTCATCTTCATAGTCCTTGAACCGCGCCCAGTAGCTCCATGTGCGCATGAGCGCGTGCTGAAGAATAGGAAGCTGGTCCGGGTTGTCACCCAGGTCGTTGAGCAACTGTTGTGTGAGGCGAGGTGTAATCTTTGCATTACCAACCGCCACAGGTCCTTCGATAGCCCGGCGCTTCTGGTCGCGGGTCATCTGCGGGATGAGATAGTGGCTGTCGTTGATCTTGCGGGTCAGTTCCGGGAATTGGGCACAGTCTCCAATAAAATCGGAACGCATCGTGATGGCTACATAAATGGGCGCATCTTCATAGTTGACGGCCTCCATCAACATATTGACAAACCCCAGTGTCTCGTTGACAGAGTTCGGGTCGGTGCTGTCTTTGAAGCGGAACAATTCCTCAAACTGATCGACAAGGATGAGGTAGTTGGCGTCTTCAGAGCGCCTTGATTGTTGAATGGCTTCCACCAGTCCGAGGGAACTGCTTCGAAGCAGCGTCGACACGATGGTTCGCTTGATCTTCTTGTCTTCGCCGTCGGCGGCGTTGTATTCCTTGTTGGCACCCAGGAGTGCTTCGGCAAGGTTGTCGACCGGGTTGGCTCCGGGACGGGTTACAATCACCTCCCAGTTAGGGCTGGTATCGGTGAGGAATCCGCCATAGAGGATTGGTAGTACCCCGCAATAGATGAAGGATGATTTACCAGAACCGGATGGACCGATCACACCGACAAACCGGCTCTTCGACATCTTGAGGAGTACCTCGTCGCTTTGACCTTCACGGCCGAAGAACAGGTGACTTTCCTCAATCTTGAAGGGCCTCAGACCGGGGAATGGGTTGGCAACGCCTACTTGTTGCGGTGCCTGGGGTTTCTCGTCTACTTGCTGTGCCATAGACTGTTAGGATTTAAATTCTTGTAAAAAGTTCTTTATAGAGTCGATCGATTTATTGCTATCGCCACTGATGAGGGTGACGTTCTGATTCTTGTAATTATCAAGACTGGCAGCGCTTACAATGGCTTTGCCCTGAATGGGTTTGTTGCGTCCGAAGCCTGGTGCCTTCAGCAAGTCAAGCACTTTCATGCGCACCCACTGATCATTGACTTTGCCTTTAAAGATGATGGCACCATCGAAATGCCGAAGGTTCTCGATGTGCTTTTTGCGGACCTCCATCAGGTCGCCTTCGAAGGCGGGGAAAACCACGTTGAATCCTGACTTCTGGATAACATCGACCAGCGGCAAAACCTGCTGGTGGTCGATCTTATCATGAACGAAGTATATGGTTTTTCCCTGGCTGGGTTTTTCCTCCTCCCGATTTTGTGATGCAAGGAGCTCTTCCCGCATGATGTTCTTAAAGTCTTCGAGCGGATTTTGAAGAATCTCGGCGCCTTCCTGCGCTTCGATGTCGCGGCGAAGGGATTCGATGAACGCTTTTTGCTTTTCGCTGGCATTGCGCAGGTTGGGCGCGATCCAGATCAGCCTGGAGAATTCCTCTTTCCTTGAGCGCTTGATCACAGCATGTTCGGCAGCCAGTTTATTCTGAATATCCACGACACTGCGCTCGGCCCCTTCGGGAATTTCGCCATACGCACTGCCGATCAGGTGAACAGACAAACTGCATTCTTCGAGATCTTTCCGTACCAGACGCTCCAGGTCGTCGTTGCGCATGGGGAGCATTTGGTTGGGGAGCACGACATAACCATGGCGCTGAAGTTCACGGCGAATAATATTCCGCTGGATGGACAAGTCATGACCTGTTTCAGCGAGGTAAATGGTTTTGCGCTTGTAAATATTTTTAACCTCTGCCTTGGTCTGACCTTTCAGGATGATCAACGCCTCGTGAATATCAAACACCAGGTCAACCATTTTCATCCAATATTGTTTTTCAGCGTCCTGGCTGAAGAAGTCGGCATACTCTTTCATCATGCCGGTCTCGTTGTCGAGCTGGTACATGTCGTAGCTGAGCAGTTCGCGCAGGCGGGGCGGTTGTTCCTGGGTGGTCAGTGGTGATTTCAGTACTTTGAAAACGCGCTCGATTTTCGACCCTGTTGTTGTCTTTACGAAGGCTTCAACCGTATCCAGACAGCGGCCGGATTGCGCAAATTCTTTAGATAAAATGGTAACGAGTACGGCGGCATTGTTCATGCCTGAGGCTGTGAAGTCATCGTACTCGGACTTCATGACAATGTTGTTGGGTTCACCCATGACCTGCTGCAGCATCATTTCAAGGAACTTCTTGAATTGCGTGACCCAGCCGATCTCGTTCTTTTTTCCGAGCTCGTTGTCCTTTTCGGCAAACGTGATGAGTACATCGATGTCGTAGGCCATAGTTCTTTTATTGGTTATTCGGTCTGTTGCTTAAGCGGTTACTTTTCCTTCTTTGCTGGTTACATTCCTTACCAGGCCCTGCACAAGTTCGTGGTGCTTGGCCATGACAAAATAGAAATCAGCGAGGTTGATGCGGAAGACTACGGAACGTTCGGTTGCCTCTACCTCTGTAATTTTTTTCGAAGGCCCTTCCTGGAAGAGGTCGCCAAACACATCGCCCTTCTTCATCGTGCCGGCATCATTGCCGCCTTCTTTCAATCGTACCTGCCCGACAGCGCAAATGAGGATGGGTCGGTTTTCGTCAGGATTATTGAAGACAATCTTGTCCTGGGCACGGAGATCCACGGGAATAATCTTATCTGCCAGGTCGCTGAGGATGGACCCGGGGATGCCTTTGAACGCCGGCAGGGCCTTGATGAACATGACCATTTCAATTCCCAGGAAGAAACCGTCATCCAAACCGTCGAGAAGTTGATTGCTTTCGATGGCGGAATCCAGGAACTTCTTGTCGCGCAGCGGGAGGCGGTCAGATACAATCTTGTATTGGGCTTTGTCCTTATTATAGATAACCCATGCGGCCGTTTCCTGAAGCAGGCGGTCCGGGTTGAACATCTGGCCGATCAATCCTCGGCTTACGCGGAATTCGGGTATAAAGGCCGACGCATACACCGCGCACATCTTGGTCCAGCGGTTGTTCAGGTTGAAGTCGCGATTGAGGATATAGTTCACCACCTGTACGTCATTGTATGTCTCCCGCGGGAAATACACCTGTAGCCGATCCATTTTGTCTTTTGGGGAGATATCATCAAAAATGGGCATGAGCCTTGGCTTGAGGTCCTGATCCACAAAGAGGTCGAGGAGTTCCATGGCGTAGGCGATACCATCGGAGGTTCCAGTCTCCACATTTTCTCTTACCAGCTGAACCGACTGCGGGTCGTACAGGATCGACATCAGCAGTGAGATCTGGTCATAGTTGTCACGCAACTCTTCCCGAAGTGCTTGCTTCAAGAAAGTGAAGTGCGGTGCATCGGGAAGTTCTTCCTGCGCGTTGAGGTTCCATAGTGTTTTTCCGATCTCCGTATCGAGGAGGTCCATGACCTGATTGCGCTCACGTCCTTTGGCATTATAGTTAGTAAACCGCAGCGAATAGAAAATCTGCTTTACGATGCGCTTGTCCGGGTAGTCTGATTTCTTCCACAGCAACTGCCATGCTTCTTCGCCACCGATGTGACCGATGATCTGCACGATCTTCAGCATTACCTGATCGGTTTGTCCGGACTTGTAGAACGCGGAATCCAATACTTGCAAAGCCGGCGTGCCGGCTTCTTTTAATGCGGCTGTTGCCTGGTTGCTGTACATCGGCGACGAGAGCATGTCGATCAGGACAGGCCAGGATTCCGGACGCTTTGTTTTTCGCGCGGTGAGAATGGCTTCATTTCTTACTTTGGGGTCGGCATCACGCAGCAATTCCAGGAGAATAAAGATTGTCTTTTGCGAGACCATCTTACGAAGGAGTTTGGCCGCCAGCATGCGATCAGATTGTTTCACTGATTTGCCGAGTTTCATGAGTTTGTCTCCTGAGATCGAAAGCAAGTCGCTGTCTTCGGCGGCACCGGCGGCCTGCTTGGCCAGACCCGCTATTTCATTTTCTGAGGCATTTTCATTAAGTCCAAGTTCATCGATTTTTTCCTCGGCAAACTTCCTGACTTTTTTCAGGTCGCTGCTGGCCAGTTTCAGAAGGGATGTTTCAAAGAGTGCGGGCTCCAGTTTTTCCATGAGTTTGAGCCCATAAATTACTTTGTCCTCCGCCGTACTGTTAACCTCCCGTTGCAGTACACTATTCAAGGTGAATTCGCGCACAACATGGCCCTCAACCGATGCACGGTTCTTTTCCAGGGATCCCTGTAACGTGTCTCGATATCCTCCGTACATGCGGTTGGTGATAAGGTACCAGAGTGCAAGCAGCGGCAAAGTGAAGAGGGTAACCGTCAACAGGTTAAAGATTTCAAATCTATTGATGACGATGAGCAAACCGCCGGCAATCATGGTGGCGATGGCAGTGACCACGCCTTCCAGCTTTGTCTGTGCGTCAAGTTTGATGGACTTGTCAATGGGAACGTAGTAGAACTTGAATACGGGTGTATCAAGCGCATCCCTGAGCGAGTTGACAAACAGCTTACTCATGGCGATGGCAATGAAGAAGAAGACGACAGACTCAGCATTTCCGGCGGCGATTACAGCAGCATCTGTCGGGTCAAAACCGAAGAAGAAACCAAGACCCAAAGCTGCACCGGTGAAAATCAGGAGCAGGAGGGGATTGAGAATCAGCGAAACGCGCAACCCGTATTCTTGCTGTATGCGATCAGTGACGAAGAGGCCAAACATAAACCCAAAGACAACAACCGTGGCTTCAAACAAACTAAGAAAGATCGGAAGACCGTTGTCATCAAACTGGGTCGATGTAATTGACAGAAACGAATAATCAATAAACCGCAGGGCAACTGACGATACAATGATGAATGCCGCAAGCATGGCGATGTATTTGAAGCTTAGCAGCCTGAATATGTTGATTTTCTTATGTTCCTTTTCATCCATCATACCGACCGCCGTGACCTTTGCGGCCTGACTCAGGTATTTGTTTGATAAAACGATGAATAGGATGAGAAATCCGATAATACTGAAAAGGCCAATCGTATAGAGTTGGTGAACATCTACACCAAAATTCAGCATGACCGGAATGGTGAAGAAGGCGATGATTTGCGCAATGTCCATCCCTATGTCGACACTGCCGACTACTTTCTTTTGCTGACGAAGCGTGAAGAGCCGGTTGAACGCACCCCAGAAGACCAGATTTGTAACGAAGACAAAGGGAAGGATGAGGGAGAACCCTACAAAGTATAGGTTTCGCGGACTGATGAGTTCTGGGAAGCTGTCACCAAATTCGAGAACCGCAGTCGCGCCGATGATCAGCACGAGGAAGAAAGCGGCAAGAAATCGAAATGGTATTCGTCCCTGAAGGAGGTTGAAAAGACCGGTAGCAATAAATCCAAAACCGCCACCAAGGATAAGTGCTACGGGGAGTTCCTTTTGCTCGCTGATAGAATCATCACTCAAAAAGAGGGTTTGGGCTGCTACGGCAACCGTTGCCAGGAACAAACCCATCAAGAAGCTGATGGCCAGCAACAGGGATACGGGACCTGTTTCGTTCGGCTCTACACCGAGCAGTTTGGTTAACCTTTCTCTCATCCTCTTAGGTTTAGGATTTTCAACAGGTCAATATCTGATAATTCATCGAAAAAACCTATTAAGGCCCCTATTTCAGCGGTATAGAATTAACAGCTGGTTCATAGTTAGTTAGCCTTGTTTTGGGAATGGAAGGCTTACCACTCATCGATATAGTCTTTGAGCGACCGAGAATCTGGTTTTGATGGTGGCCGGAAGGTTTTGGCAGTCAATATTTTACTGGCAAAAGCAGGGAACTGTCGCCGTAGCTGAGGAACCGGTATCCGGACCCCTTAGCCGATTCATACACAGCACGCCAGGCCGGGCCAATAAAGGCAGAAATAAGTAGCAATAAGGTGGATCCAGGCTGGTGAAAGTTGGTAATCAATCCCTGGGTGATGCGGAATTTGTATCCAGGAACTATATATATGGACGTGTGGCCGGTCATCGAATCCACGCCAAGGTCGTCCATTTTTTGAAGGACCTTCTCCAACGCCTTGCGTGAAGTGACCTGATGAATGAGGCCTTGGTAGGGCAGGTCCTGGGAGATGTTAAAGGACGCATTGGGATTTACCGTCAACATGACCCCGTACCAGTAAAGGCTCTCCAAAGTTCGCAAGGCAGTCGTGCCGACCGCAATGACCTGCTTGTCCGGCTGTAACAGATTGATAATGTTACCCTTATGAACGACAATCTCTTCCTCATGCATTCGGTGCTCTTCCGCATTTTCTGACTTGATGGGCAGAAATGTTCCGGCACTAACGTGAAGGGTGAGGTAGTCCGTTTGCATGCCCTGAGACCCAAGTCGGCTAAGGATGGATGGCGTGAAATGCAAGCCGGCAGTAGGCGCCGCTACGGCACCCTCATGTTTCGAGTAGACGGTTTGATACCTCTCCCTGTCGATGGTCTCAGCATGGCGATTGAGGTAGGGTGGCAGGGGGACTGCTCCAACCAGGTCGATTACTTCAGCAAAAGGAGTTTCTGAAGGTGTCCAGGAAAAGGAAATCAAACCCATGGCTCGGTCGCCCCATCTGGCCTCCAGCCGTAAGGTTCCAATCTCCCTGACCAGCACAAGATCATCTGGCCAGCGCTTGGCGTTGCCGATGGTACATTGCCAGGAAGCAGCGCCTTTCACTTGGAGGGCGTGGACCATCTCGGTGCCGGGATCTGCTGGACCCAGGAGGAAGACCTCAACCGACGCGCCGGTTTCCTTTTCAAAGAGTAGCCGGGCGGGAATGACCTTGGTGTTGTTGAAGAAGAGTAGCGAGTTAACGGGAAGATAATCAGCTATTTGCTCAAAAACTGAATGCTGGATATTTCCAGAATTCCAGACCAACAATTTGGATTGCTCCCTATCAGCCAGAGGGTACCTGGCAATCCTGTCTTCTGTTAAATCATACTGATAGTCGGACAATGCGATCCGGGGCAACGATGACATGGTCAAAATTAGCTCCCGGATTGTATTTGCCATGCATCCCTACCATATTCGTAGACATATGGCTCTTCAAGCGTCGTTTTTTAAAAGGACATTTCACTTTTCATTCAATGCCCGTACATCCCGGGGTGCGATGAAGCAGCGTGACAGCTGGTTTCTCAAAGTGTGGGATGCTGCAAATCCGGATGTTTATGGCATCGGTGAGGCAGGGCCAGTACCTGGGCTCAGTGTTGAAAAGGCTTCCGATGTTCACAAACAATTGACGGATGTCGTGCAGAAAATCACAGATGATAGCGACCTGGGTAAAGCTGGGTCAATATCAGAAATCGGAAACACCTTCCGATCCATGGGGCTGTCACCTTCCACGCTGGTCGCCGTGGAGACGGCGCTGCTTGATCTGCACCATGGTGGAAAGCGCGTAATCTTCCAGAACGACTTTGTCAAAGGCAAACCGGTGTCTATCAATGGCTTAGTGTGGATGGGAGGCCTGGACGTTATGCTCCAGCAGGTCAGTATCAAGATTGAAGAAGGTTTCACGTGTATCAAATTGAAGATCGGAGGGATCAATTTTGAGAAGGAGCTCGATATCCTCCAGTTTGTTCGCCGTAAATACTTCCGCGATCAGATTACCATCCGGCTGGATGCCAACGGAGCATTCAAGCCTGACCAGGTCATGTATAAATTGATGGACCTTTCGCAGTACGACATTCATTCCATTGAGCAGCCGCTGAAAGCAGGTGCACCATTTTTGGCAGAACTATGTCAAAAAACGCCGATCCCCATTGCCCTGGACGAGGAGCTTATTGGTGTTGCTTCAACCGAGGGGCGGATCGAACTTCTTGACCGGGTTAAACCTCAGTTTCTTGTCCTAAAGCCTTCCTTGCACGGAGGATTCTCTGGCTGCGCTGATTGGATCAGGCTGGCCGATGAACGTGGCATTGGTTGGTGGGTGACATCAGCTATGGAAAGCAATGTAGGGCTTAACGCCATTGCACAGTTTGCCTCAAATTATCCCCTTCCACTGCCCCAGGGCCTGGGTACTGGAACCATTTTCAGGGACAATTTCCCATCACCCCTGGAGATCAAAAAGGGTGCCCTGGTCTACAATACCCAAGGAATTTGGGATTTCTCTGATGATGACTAAAATAATTAGTATATTTCTTGTGTTTCTGTCGAGAAAGCGTTTAGTTTGACTAAAATATTTAGTTATGAACTTAAGGCTTACAAGCAAGCGGCTCTCCTCGGGTCGGTTTCAGGTGAATTTTTTGGCCGAAGGGTTCGAGCAACCATGCTATGGGTATTTGCTCGCCGAAAAGGAGTCGCTGGTGTCGGATGTGATTGAGAAGATTCGACGGCATGTGCTGGCGATGCAATCCCGCGATGCCTACTTTCAGCGCAACCTGTTGTCGCTCCATTCACGTAACATACATTCAGGAAAGATCTTACTGTTCTCCAAATGAGTCCCGTAAAAATCAACGAGAATATCCGGTTCCTACGCAAGCAGCTAGGACTGACGCAGGACCAGTTTGCCCAACAACTGGACATCAAACGGTCCCTGGTCGGAGCTTATGAAGAAGGGAGGGCCGAGCCCCGGCTGGAGCTACTTCAAAAGATGGCATCGCTGGGAGGTTATTCTGTCGACATGCTCATAGGCAAGGACATCAGCCAGATGAAGCCGTATGAAAAGAAGAACCAGCAAGGCAAGGACGTTGTTGTGGTGACTATAGACGAAAACAACCGAAACAATATTGAGCTTGTTCCTGTTAAGGCGGCAGCGGGTTACCTTAACGGCTATGCCGATCCGGAGTACATCAAAGAACTACCACGATTCAAACTTCCTATTTTGAAACAAGGCACCTACAGGGCATTCGAAATTTCCGGCGACAGTATGTTACCGATCATGCCAGGTACCATCGTGGTAGGTGAGTGGGTTGATGACATCAATTCAATCAAGAATGGCAAGCCGTATATTCTGGTCACGGGCAGGGAAGGCATCGTATTCAAGCGGTTGTTCAATTACCTGCAGGAAAGCGGTAAACTCTTTCTTGTTTCTGACAACCGGCAGTACACCCCCTATCAGATTGACGGCGCTGATGTCATCGAAATCTGGAGTGCGAAGGCATATATCAGCGTCGATTTTCCTGACGCACAATCGAAGGGAGATCTTTCCATGGAAGAACTGGCCGGGATGGTCATGAACCTCAAACAGGAGATCCAGTCGCTCAAAACTGAAACGGCCAAAAAGAAATTTTCTTAGCTGGAAACTGCTCTGTCCCTCCCTCACGGGAGGGGCGGGGAGTTTTTTTATTGGGTGTTGATACTCTTCAACGTAGCCCGTCGATCAACCTTTTGTGTGGACGTCTCGAGAAAAGATTTTGCATATCTGATTTCGCGGGGCCATTCGAACTTTTCCAATCGCTCCTTTACCATTTCCAGAAGATTGTTCCCTTCGATGGTGGTCAATGGTTCACTTTCAACAACCAAACAAACCCTTTCGCCCAACCGGTCATCGGGCACACCTGCGACAAAGAACCGGAAGTGATAACCCGCTTCCGGTAAGAATCCACGCAAGGTTTCTTCCACTTTGGAAGGTTGAATCTTCACACCGCCCGAATTGATGACATCATCGACTCTGCCATGAATACGGAATGTGAATGAATCAACAAATTCAACCAGGTCATTGGTCTCGATCGGGTCATCACCCAAGTGCGATGCCCGGAGCATGAGACAGCCGCGCACATCGACTGTTGCCGAAAAGCCTGGCAGAAGATGAAAGACTTCCTGCTTCCGAGGTCCATTCAACCTGCGCAAGGCAACATGGGTGAGTGTCTCCGTCATTCCATAGGTGGCGAAAAAGGTTCCTGGTCGCTTCTGAAGAGACTTTACAATGATTTCGTCCAGTGGAGCACCACCGATGAGGACAGTACCAATACGATCGAGGCGCGAAACCGATTCCTTTAACATGGCTGTCAGTTGGAGTGGAACAACGGCAATGAAATCAACAGGATCTGAAACATCTGCCAGTGGATCTCCAACCGGTTTGCGGATGATGATGTTCATGCTGATGACAAGCGATCGTACGAGCATCATGGTACCGGCTACAAATCTTGTATCGAGGCAGACCAGTGCCGTCTGCCCTGGTTTGAGTTGCAGTGCCTCGATGGTTATTCGGGCGCTGATCTCCAGTTGATGTCTGTGAAAGATGATCCGTTTGGGAGCTCCGGTAGAACCGGATGTATGGAATGTAAACGCTTGCTTACCACTCCGCCAGTCATTGATAAACTGCACGGCTTCCCGTTCATGAAGTTCGAGTGATCCGAGGTCAATATGCTTCAGGTCCTCCTCGTCATTCCACTTTCCACCAACGTGCACGCGCATAATTTCCAAATACGTTAGGCCAATAATTGTCGCCTAAGGAAATTTCGGGAACTTCGAAAAGTCCGGCTCCCTTTTTTCCATGAATGCGTTCTTGCCCTCTTTGGCCTCTTCGCTGAGGTAGTAGAGCAGCGTGGCGTTGCCGGCCAATTCCTGAATGCCCGCCTGGCCATCAAGTTCGGCGTTGAATGCGGATTTGAGCATTCGGATAGCGAGAGGGCTCTTCTTCATAATCTTCCTGGCCCATTCAACGTAGGTCTCTTCTAATTTGTCCAGGGGCACCACCTTGTTGACAAGGCCCATTTCTTTTGCCTCGGCGGCATCGTACTGGTCACAGAGGTACCAGATCTCTCGGGCTTTCTTCTGGCCGACAATGCGCGCCAGATAGGAGGCTCCAAAGCCCCCGTCAAAGCTTCCTACTTTCGGCCCTGTTTGGCCAAATCGCGCGTTTTCTGCGGCGATGGTCAGGTCACAAACTACATGCAGCACATGTCCACCGCCGATGGCCCATCCGGCTACCGCAGCGATGACAGGTTTTGGAATGGACCGTATCAACTTTTGAAGATCGAGAACATTGAGTCGTGGAACAGTGTCAACACCTACATAACCGCCATGGCCGCGAACCGACTGATCGCCGCCGCTGCAGAATGCCTGTCCACCCTCACCGGTGAGCACGACGACGGCAATTTCAGCGTCTTCCCGGCAGATTTCCATGGCGCTGATCATCTCTTTCACAGTAAGCGGTGTAAAGGCGTTATGAACCTCGGGGCGGTTGATGCTGATGCGGGCAATGCCTTGATACTTCTGGAAAAGAATCTCTTTGAATTCTTTGATGGGCTCCCATGCGTAATTAGCCTTCATAACTCTTTTTTATGTGTTTTCTGAACGATTCGAAAATGGATTTGTTCAATGACTGCGAGGATTCCAACTCCAGTATTTTTGCATTCCGGTCGGTCTGAAAGAACTCTTTCAGGGAGGCACTGTGGCCGTCGCTGTACGTAAAACCGAATTCATTGGCGAGCTGTTTGGCATTCAGTGCCTGCCGCGTAATAAAGAATTCCTCTGCCTCGGGCAATCCAGAAGGACCATTGATCATGTTGAAAATGATGCCGCCGTGGTTGTTCAGCACGACGACGAACAGATTGGCCATCGGGTAGTTATGCCAGAAAGCATTTCGGTCATAAAAGAAGGCCTGGTCACCCGTGATGAGCACATTGGGTATCAATGAGGTGAGCGCGTGTCCTACTGCGGTGCTCGTGCAGCCGTCAATTCCGCTGGTGCCACGGTTTCCGTACACGCGAATACCCTTTTGTTGTTCCGTCAGACCGATATGGTTGGCATATCGCACAGTCATACTGTTGGCCAGATGGAGATTGCAATGTTCCGGAAGCGCTTTGATGATATTTCGTACCAAGGCAAACTCGCCCTCTTTGTGTTTATTGAAGAATTCGTCGATACCGTTGCGGGCCTGGCTTTCATGCTGTTGCCATTCATCGGAATAGACGCGGCGCGAAACCAGTTTTTCCGTTGAGCGACGGGTCAACTCGGCGAAGAAGTAGTCGGGTCTGACCGGTATGATTTGTGTTAGCGATTGGAACGTATCAGCAACGTCACCACCTGTCTGCAAATGCCAATGTTCGCGCGGGGCATATTCACGAAGGAAGAGTTTCAGGTTCTTGGCGACCAACGACTTTCCAAATGTGATGAGCAAGTCGGGCTTGAGTGAGAATTTTAGTTTCTCTGGCATCTGGCCGAGAAACGCATCGGCATGCCGATGGAAAAAGCTTGATCCGTGAAGGTTGCTGAGGATATCGCCAACGATCGGCCACCCCTGGCTCTCATGGAAGGCGGACAAGGAATCATGAAGTCCGTGGTCGAGCGGAAGCTGACCAGGCACTACAAGTATTTTTCTAAATTGATTGAGCGCCGTGACAATTTCACCCCAGCGGTCTTCCGTTAGGGTGTGTGTGGAAGGTGTGGTGCTGATTGCTCGGGGCACGGCATGGTCAAGGCTTTTTTCCTGAGCTGTCGGGTAGAGTGGCTCACGAAATGGTGCGTTGATATGGACAGGACCTTTCGGATCTGCCATCGCCAGGTTGATGGCTTCGTTGTTGATCCGGTTGGCATGCCAGAGCGCGTCTTCGTGATGATATTCCTGCGGAAGCTCAAAATATCGCTTGACATGGTCGCCGTAAATCCGCTCTTGACGGATGGTCTGGCCGTCGAGCTGGTCGATCCATTCCTTTGGGCGGTCGGCAGTGATAACGATGAGTGGAATTCTTTGGAAATAGGCTTCTGCAATGGCCGGGGCAAAGTTGTAGGCAGCGGATCCTGATGTACACACAAGGACAACCGGTTTCCCGGTTTGCTGCGCCATGGCCATTCCGATAAAAGCGGCGCTGCGTTCATCGCTGAACGTCCAACAGGTAAATTGATTGCTTCGAACGAATGCCAGTGTTAAGGGAGCGCTGCGAGAGCCGGGACACAGGATGACCTGCTCAATTCCTTTCGCGGCGCAGAGTGCGGCCAACTGGTGGGTGACGGTGGAATTCACGATGCCAAGGTACTACTGGGCCTATTCAGAGCCTAATTACATCGAGAAGCGTGTTCATCTTCAGTTCCGTTTCACGCCATTCCTTCTCAGGATCGGAATCGCCGAGTACGCCGGCACCGGCATACACCAGCGCGGAATCGGTGGAGACATTCATGCATCGCAGGTTGACGAAGAGATGCGTTTCCTGGTCGATGCGGACGGGTCCGAGGTACCCGCTGTAGAATTGCCGGTTGTAGCCTTCGTACTGTTTGAGGAAGGCCATGCTTGGCTCAAGGGGCATTCCGCACACGGCAGAGGTCGGGTGCAGAAGTTGCAGCATGACAGTGCCCAACTGAGGATACCGTGTCGCCACCATATCAACTTCGAACTCGGTTTTCAGGTGTACAACATTTCCAGCGACGACGGTCTTGGGTCCCCGTTCTTCGAATTCCCGCAATCTTATCTTTTTGAAGCAACTGATGACGTATCGCTCGACTAGGGCCTGCTCCTCAATTTCCTTTTGTGTCCAGGTAATGGTACGAAGGTCGGTGCCTGGAATGAATTGCTGGGTTCCGGCTACCGCAGCAGTATGGAAGTGCTGCTGTGCGTCAACACTTACGAGCATTTCAGGCGTTGCGCCAATCCAGGTACCGGTGACAGGACTTGAAAAAACGGACACCATGGCGGTAGGATAGCGATGAGAAAGTGTGGTAAATAGACGGGCAAGGTCAAAGTTTTCTGGCAATGGAATCTTCTTGCAGCGGGAGGGAACCACTTTTTCAAACGAACCCTGGAGCACAGCGTCGCGACAAAGAGCAACCAGGTGCTGATAGCTCGACTGCTCCATCGAGGTGTGCAGGCTACCGTCACCAACATAGTAGGATGATTTTTTTCTGGCTCTTGATGCCTCTTTGGGAAGGGGCCTTAGTTTTTCCAGGACCGAACCGCTGAGTGCCGTAAGTTGACCTTCTTCATAGCGAAAGAACTCGTCGGCGGGAAGGAAGATCTTTTTCGCCCCTGGATCGAATGGAGCAAACAGGAATCCGGGCTTCGAGTCTTCGAGGTTGATGTCGTGTGTGCCAATGGGTTCCCGGCTTGCGGCAAAGTGAACGGTCGATGAGGAAGGCAACCGCCAGAGAGCAAACGAGAGACGCGCTTCAAAGCAGCTCGACAGAGCGTCTCGCAAGAATTCGTCGAAGTCAATGGCAACGGCGGACTGGGTGTCGTCGGTCATAGTTTATCGTCTGTCTATAATGGCCATCGTTATCCGACTAACACAAACGAGCTCTTGTTGTTCATTGGAAATCCTGATTTCCCATACCTGCGTTCTGGTCCCAATGTGGATGGGTTTAGCCACACCATGTACAAATCCTGACTTGACACTCTTGATGTGGTTGGCATTGATTTCGAGACCAACGCAATACTTGTTATCGTCGGTCAATGTACAGTGCGCAGCAATACTGCCGAGCGTTTCGGCCAAGGCGACGGAGGCGCCACCGTGCAAGAGTCCATAGGGCTGATGGGTTCTGTGATCGACAGGCATTTTGGCTTCGATGAACGTGTCACCAAGCTTTGTGATCTCAATACCGAGGTGCTCCATGAGGGTGTTGCGTCCAAGTGCATTGAGGGCTTCAAGTGTTATAGCAGGATTTATTCCGGTTTTCAAATCAGGGTGTTTTATGTGCGGACAGCTATTTCTCTATCTTTGCGGCCGTTGCCGTCTTTGGTGGGGCCAAATTAGAAGAAATTGATTTCACAAAAAATTTACCTGGTCAGACACGGACAGACGGACTACAACCTGCAAGGGATTGTGCAGGGCAGTGGCGTTGATGCATCGTTGAACGATACAGGTCGCGCCCAGGCACTGGCCTTCTACGAGGCCTACAGAAATGTTTCCTTCGACCGCATCTACACATCTGAACTAAAGCGCAGCAAGGAATCCGTACAACATTTTGCTGACCAGGGCATTCCAACAGAAGCGATACGGGGGCTCAACGAGATCAGTTGGGGAACAAAGGAGGGCCAACGGATTACGCCGGAGGAGGATGCCTATTATCACTGGATACTGGAGCAGTGGCAAACGGGACAAACCCAGTTGCCTATTCAAGGCGGAGAGAGTCCTGAAGCGGTTGCTCAGCGACAACGTGAATTCATTCGTGTTCTGGGTACACGAACTTCGGACGCCAATATTTTGGTGTGCATGCACGGACGGGCCATGCGCATTCTCCTATGTCAGCTGTTGCATTACCCGCTTCGCTCGATGGACATGTTTGAGCATGAGAACCTTTGCCTTTACCTCCTTCACCATAACGGAAAGCACTTTCTGGTTGAGCGTTACAATGACACGCAACATTTGATCAACCAGCGCACCGTCGTATCGGGCGACACGATACTGAGGGGTTGATTATTTGCCCAGTTGGTCGAGGGCATATCTGGCTTTGCTATCAATGCCGTTCTTGTATTCGTAGCGCTTGTAGCTCAGGGCCTTCTCATAATATTTTTTTGCCGCAACGAGGTCACCCTCAGATTGGCTGATGTATCCGAGTTGGAGCGCAGCATTGGGGGCAAAGTACCATGGACGGTCGCCCGTTTTTTCAATGGTTTGCAAATACAAGGACTTTGCTGTCGGGATATCCTGCGTTTTGTGGGCGAGGCGCCCTTTTCGGTAAGCGAACTCCGTAGCGTCTTTTTCTTTTGCAAGATCCCCCGGAGTGACTGTTTTGATTATCTCCCTGGCTTCACCGTAGTAGCCGCCATCCGTATAGAAACGGATTCTCAGAATCTTGGGATTGGGGAATGAGTCCTCTGAAAGCATCGCTGCTGCATACTTGTCGGGATCAGCGGAAGTCCGTCCTGTCACCTTCGCAGTCTCAAAATTCTTCCTGGCATTGGTGATGTCATCCAAAAGGTAGTAGCAGAGGGACATTTTGTAGTAAGAATCTTTCTTGAAGCTCTGGCTCCGGTAGTTACGGATAAATTTCTGGTAGGCGGGAATGGCCATAGCGTATTCTCCCTTGTGGATCAGTGCTTCGGCGCGCAGATACTCTACATAGGCCATTTGCAGTCCCTGCGGGTGTTTGTCCAGTCTTTGTATCAAGGTGAGCGCATCTTCGCTCTGTGAGTTCTTCATCATCATGTTGATTCCCAGGAACATCAGCAAGCGACTGTCAGGTTCTTTTTGGAGACTTTCCTGGAATCCAATGGCGGCTTCACCAAACTTCTGGTTTAGGAATCCCTTGATGGTGTAGAACAGGATTGTTGCTTCCAGATTGAGCGAGGAATTGGACATTCGAAGTTCTTCGAGAGCCTTTTGTCCAACCTTGACGGAACCTTTCATACCCAGCAAACTCATGAACCACTGGTATTTGTCAGGTACGGAACCGAGCATGACCTGTATGACCCCATGAGTCTTCTTAATGGGGATGAAGTTTGGATATTTTTTGAGGCACTGTTGTGTGGATTGGTAAGCTTGGCGGATGGCGAGCACAGCATTCAGTTCCTGCCCCAAATTGAGCATGTTGAATCCGCGCTGAAGGCTGATTTCCGCCCGGAGAAAAAGCGTCTCAGCTGATTCCGGCATTTGTGTGAGCTTCTCGATGCGTGCCCGCATTTCGTTGTTGATCTTTTCAAAGCGCTTTTCATCCTCTGTGATGAGGATGTCGGCCGTCTCCGCAAAACTGATCAGATACATTTTGTGGAGTTCATTACCGCTTTTGATTTCAGCCAGTTCATGCCGGGCCTCATCAATCTGCAAGCTCAGGATAAGCTTGTAGATGTTCTCAAGCGCAGGATCAAAATGCCATAGGTTGTCTGCGCCAGTTGCAGGCAGGGCGACAAACAAAAAAAAGCAGACCGTGATGGCTGCCTTTTTGAAACGTAGAGTAAATGATCTACCCAACTTTCTTGGTGCGTCTTACGGGAGCGGCCTTCTTGGGCTTGACCTCCTCCTCCATGGATTCCATATCGACATCAGCCAGGATGCGTCCTGAATGTTCATCAATGACGATCTTCTTCTTCTCCCGAATCTCGGCAATCTTTTGGGGCGGAATGATGATGTTGCAACCTTCGGCTGCGCCACGTACAACACGCACAACGGCCAGGCCGTTAGAGAGATTCTTGCGTAGTCGCTCGTAATACTTGAGGAATTTTTCTTCTATTTTCTTGGCCGCTTTTTCACGGTCCTGCAGCAATTTCTTTTCCTCCTCCTGGCTTTCTCCGGAGATCTCTTCAAGTTCCTTCTTTTTGGTGTCGAGATCAGCCGTGCGCTCTGTGATCAGCGTCTGAATCTTGCCGATTTCTACCTTCTTTTCCTCGATTTTTTCTTTTGCCTCCTTGATGCGCTTTTCGCAGATCTGCACCTCAAGTTCCTGCAGTTCGATCTCTTTCGTTATCGCGTCAAACTCGCGGTTGTTCTTGACGTTCTTTTGTTGTTCGTTGTACTTCTTGACGAGTTTTTCGGCTTCCTTGATGCCCTCCTTGTTCTTCTTGATACCGTCCTCAATTTCTTTCAGGTCCGTCTCGAAACGGGTCATCCGTACTTTGTAGCCTTCAATTTCATCCTCCAGGTCCTGGACCTCGTCGGGGAGGTCGCCGCGGAGTTTGCGGAGTTGATCGAGTTTGGTGTCTATGGACTGGAGCTTAACGAGGTTCTCTAATTTCTGCGTAATTGTCTGATTTTCCATCGTTTAGAGGTAACTTATTGGGTTTGTAACCGATTTTGAAAAATGGCACGCAAAAGTAGTAAATTTTTCTGTTAGAACCTCCTGAAGCAGGTCTTTCGTAAACTGCTCACTTTCGTAGTGTCCAACGTCGGCAATGATGATTTTGCCCTCGGCATCGAAGAACTCATGGTACTTGAAATCAGCTGAAACAAATACATCGGCACCCTGTCTCTTTGCCTCTTCCAGCAGGAAGCTCCCGGCACCGCCACATACGGCGACGTATCGAATGGGTTTGCCTGAAATCTGCGTGTGGCGGACAACGGGGGCATTCATTATTTTCTTAATACGGTTTAGGAATTGGAGAGGATCCTCTTCCTTTGATAGTTCGCCGATGAGCCCCGCACCAATCTCCTGGTTGGCGTTATCCAGACACGTGACATAATAGGCAACTTCCTCATAAGGGTGAGCCGACTTTAATGCTTGGAGAATTGCTGTCTTTCGATCTTCTGGCACCAGGACCTCTACACGGATTTCCTGGACACGCTCGTGACTTCCAGACTTGCCAATATGCGGTGTAGCTTTTTCGTTTGGATGAAACACACCGGTACCCGCAATCTGAAAACTGCAGTCCTTGTAATTCCCAATTTGTCCTGCACCGGCGTCGTGCATGGCACGCATTACTGCATCCAGATCTTTTTCTGGTATGAATGTGACCAGCTTTGCCAGCGTGCCTTTGCGCGGACTGAGTACGCGCGTTTGTGTCAAGCCGAGCTTTTCTGCAATCTTCCGGTTGACTCCCGTGCGTAGATTATCAAGATTCGTGTGAATGGCGTAGATCGCAATGTCCTTCTTCAGGGCAGACATTACCGTCCGCTCTACATAGGTTTGTCCGGTTAGCGACTTCAGTCCCTTAAAGATGATGGGGTGATGACTGACGATGAGATTGCAGCCCTGGACTAACGCTTCCTCCACCACTGACTCAGTACAGTCGATTGAAACGAGCACCCCTGTAACGATGTTGTCAGGGTTGCCCACCAAAAGACCACTATTGTCATATGACTCCTGATAGGCCTTCGGAGCGAGTGATTCCAAAAAAGCCGCAACATCCTTTATCTTTGGCGTTTGCATGCGCATGATTTTGGCCCAATTTATCCAATAAAGCAGGAACAGATTCCATGAACCTGTTAAAACTCTTGTTGTATCCCTTTGCCTCGATCTACAACGGAGTGATGCGATTGAGAAATCATCTCTATGACATCGGGCAGAAGCCCTCATTTCACTTTGAAACGGCCGTCATCGCCGTGGGCAATCTGAATGTTGGGGGGTCTGGCAAGACACCCATGGTTGAGTATTTGGTTGGGTTGTTGTCCACCCGCTTTCCGACGGTTACGCTCAGCCGCGGATACAAACGTGAAACAACCGGTTATCGTGTCGCCGGCGATCACGATACGGCGCTGAGCATTGGTGATGAACCTTTGCAACTTTATCGGAAATTCGGCGACAAGATTCATGTGGCTGTCGGAGAGGACCGTGTGTATGCGATTCCCAATATCCTTCAGGAATACCCGGATACACGTGTCTTGCTACTTGATGATGCCATGCAGCAGCGTTCAATTCGTCCCGATCTGGCGATCCTGGTTACTGCCTTTGAACGGCCATTCTATCGTGATTATGTACTTCCGTTTGGGAGACTCCGTGAAGCCCGCGTAGGAGCGCGCCGAGCCAATGCGGTAGTGGTAACAAAGTGTCCAGGCGCTATGACACAAGCGGTTCAGGAGGAAATGACAAAGAACATACGGCGATACGCGGGTGATAAACCGGTCTTCTTTGCATCCGTTGAATATGCCGACCCAAAGCCCCTTCGTGCTGGTACGGAATTTTCAAAAGCAGTGGTCTTGATAACCGGAATAGCCAACGCCGGTCCCATTCTTGCTTATTGCAATGAACAGTTTGAATTGGTGCGTCATTTTCAGTTTGGTGATCATCACCGATATACCCTATCCGACCTTGAAGAGATTGATCGATTCTGCCGGGAGCAGTCAAGGGAAGTTTCATTGGTCACAACGGAAAAGGACGTTGTGAAGCTGGAGGCGCCAGACCTTTTGCCCTTTCTGGAGCGGTGGAAGTGGTTTTCTTTACCTATTCGGCAGGTATTTCTAAAGGATGGAGCGAAATTTGATACGCTCGTCCTCGAAACTGTAAGTCGAACGGCCAACACAAAATGATCCCGCCTCCTTCCCTTGTCAACCGCCTACTTTGGTTCGGGTTTGCCATGCTGGTTGTTACCCCACTGATGGCCCAAAGGCAGCGCACACAAGCTCCGACCCAACGGGTAGGGTCCTCAATCGTTGATGACAGCACCCGGATGGTTTACGGACCGGAAACAACGAAATGGACTACGGAGGAGGACCTCTTTAAGAATCGCCCGAACTACCGCCCCCTGGATACAACGATCACCGAGTATCAGCGATGGACCTATACCCAGCGATTTCAGAATTTCTACCAGGATCTGGGGGTCGTTGGCACGGCACTGAATGACATTTTTCCAAAATCACCTGAAATTATTGGAGCGACCTCAGGCTTTCGGTCGTACGCGCCGTACTATGGTTCGCAGGAGCCCATCTACTTCGATACAAAGTCGCCGTTCTCGCGATTTCATTTGATTTGGGGAGGGAAGGGCAGGGCGATGACCACCGTTGAATTCAGCCGCAACATCAGTCCGCGCTGGAACTTTGGCTTCAACTACCGGCCTATTCTTGTAGAGAAGCAACTGCAGTCATTTTCGAATAACGATATGCAGGTGACGAGTCACTATTATGATATCTATTCGACCTTCAAGTCGAAAAACGATCGCTATTTTCTTCTCTTCAATTTCCGGCGCATGCGTCACCAGGTTTTCGAGACCGGCGGTGTAGATACCAACGACCCTGATCCTGAAATCATCTACAGCCCCAACGCACGGCCGGTGCTTTCAGAAACGAAGACGGAGGCGTTTATTGCCAGCATTCACACGTACCAACACTATCAGCTGGCGAGCCCATTTCAATTGTATCATATAGCTGATTTTATCGAAGAGGAGAATCGTTTTCTCAGTACCGACGACAAGGCGCTTTTTGATTCTGTCGTGGTCGACTCCGCCCAGGTACAGGACCTGGCATCATTCGCATCCATGCGACAAGAGGCCGGCGTCAAGGGAAACATTGGAAAGGTGTATTATAGTGCTTATTACAAGCTACGTGCCTTCCGATACAGCAACCTGTACCTTGAAGGCATATCGCTGCCCGTGGAGACCTCGGGCAATGAGCAATACCTTGGTGTACGGGTTGGGTTTCAACTGGATTCAATAACCGATTTTTCCGGATCAGCGGAGTACATGTTGGGAGGTTTCTATAAGATAGAAGCATCGATCAAGAGTCCGTGGCTAGATGCGAGTTTCAGGAACACTTTGTCGAAACCCAGTTATCTGCATCAAATCTATCGGGGGGCATACGACTTCTGGGCGCAATCGCTGTCCGGTATCAACATGACGCAGGCAAAGGGGATGGTGAAGGCGGGGTCAGGGAGGTTTGCCGTGAAGGCTGGAGGAACATTCACGTTGCTGGATGGGCAAGTGTTTTTCCGAGAGGTGACGCCGGGGCCCGATGGACAGCGCGTGCTTCCACAGCAATCATCTGGTAATCAGATCATTGCATCTCCTGAAATCAGCGGAAGTATTCGCTTTCTCGGGCATATGTTTCTACGTCCTCAGGTGATCTACACCAGCATCGTGCGGAATGATGACAACATTATCAAATTGCCTGAGCTTTTTATCAATGCCCAGCTCGCCTACGAAAAGGAGGTCTTCAAAAAAAATCTTCAGATGCAATTGGGTGCTGATTTCCATTGGCAGTCTTCCTATCAGGCTCTTGGCTATGATGTTCCCATTCAGTCTTTCTACGTGCAGGATTCTGCGCTCACGCCTGCATTTCCACTGGTTGATCTGTTCTTTGCCGGAAAGATGGGGCGGTTCAGGTTTTTCCTGAAGTACAACAACTTGATACAGGCGTTCACCAATACAGGTTATCAGCCCACACCGAAATACCCCGGGCAGCGAAGCGTGTTGGATCTTGGATTTGATTTCCAACTCTTTGACTGATGGAAAAGAATGTGCTTGGATTAAACATGGCTACTGACCCGCGGTGGGCAAACATCGCGGAGATGAATCTGCGGGATATCCTGATTGATCACGCTTACTGTGAGCAGAAGGCGGCCTCGTCTTGCATCTCACTCATCGTCCAATATCCTGATAGAACTGACCTTGTTGACATGCTTACCCCTGTGGTGGCAGAGGAGTGGGCCCATTTCGAACGGGTAATGGAAAAACTGCGGGCACGGGGTTGGGCACTGGGACCTCAGCGGCGGGATGATTACGTAGAAAGAATCAATGCCCTTATGCGGAAGGGTGGCAGTCGGGAGGACCAGCTGGTAGAACGGTTGCTTATCAACGCCTTGATCGAAGCCCGCAGCTGCGAACGGTTTCGTCTGCTTTGGAAGGAAATCGGTGATAAGGAATTGTCGACTTTCTACTATGAACTGATGGTTTCCGAAGCTAGTCATTACAAGAATTTTCTCGCCTTGGCAAAAAAGTACAAACCCAGGGAGGTTGTAGACCAGCGATGGCGAGAGATACTGGCAGGTGAGGCAACGATACTGGAAGGTCTTGCGCCCAGGGCTGACAGGATGCACTAAGTCTTTTGCTTCTTCTTTTTTGCGGCGGGGAAAAGTACGTTGTTGAGGATTAGCCGGTAGCCTGCCGAATTCGGATGCAGGTTCAGGTCAGTTGGATCCTCATACACCGTGTGCTGGTAGTCCTCCGGGTCGTGACCCCCGTAGAACGTCCAGAATCCTTTGCCAAAGATTCCGTGCAGGTACTTCGCTTCGTTGATCTGCTTATTTTCACCCATGATGACAACATCCGGCTTGATCAGTTGCTTCTTAAAACCGGTGGTCTGACCATAGAACCCTTTGATGGCCTTTGTGTGATTCTGAGTAAGCATACTGGGAATAGGATCCCACTTGGCAGAGAACTCAAAGACGGTGAAGTAATCATTGTCCTGCCGCAGTCCCCGTTCGGGAGCATTGTTATCAATGTCAGAAAATTCGTACGTGAACGGATCGCGAACAAGATGAAAATTGGTGAATGCCAGTGTGTTCTCGTAGTTGAGTTTTTCCTGTGCGCGGGGATCTGCCGGATCACCATCGTACATGCGTTCGCAGATATCGGTACCTTCGGCAGCCAGCGCGATATCATAGGAGTCGGTAGCTGAGCACATGGCAAAGAGGAAGCCTCCGCTGCCTACAAACTCCTTGATCCGTTTGGCGACAGCCAGCTTGAGCTGCGATACTTTTGGAAAGCCATGCCTTCGGGCCATGTCTTCAGCCTCTTTTTGTTGTTCGAGATACCAGGGCATGTTGGCATAGTTGCTGTAGAATTTTCCATACTGCCCCGTAAAATCTTCATGATGAAGGTGCAGCCAGTCGTACTTGGTAAGGTCGCCTTTGATGACCTCATCATCGAAGACGACATCATAGGGTATTTCGGCATAGCTAAGGACCAGGGTAACCGCATCGTCCCAGGGTTGTTTCGACTTGGGGGTATAGACGGCGATCTTGGGATACTTCTCCAGCTTCATGATGTCATAATTGAGCGCTGGACTGGCAATCTCCAGGAGAATCTGATTAGCGACCGCATCGGATATGATTTCATAAGAGACCCCCCGCACAATCAGTTCGTTTTGAATGGCAGGATGGAACTTGCACATGAAACTGCCTCCCCGGTAGTTGAGTAGCCAGTCGACTTCTGTATCCTTCTTCAGTACCCAATAAGCGATACCGTAGGCCTTGAGGTGGTTGACCTGCTTGTCGTCCATTGGAATGAACACATAGTTTGCCCTGGCTGTGGCGAACGCGGATAAAAGGCAGAACAAAACCAGGGTACGCATCGTTGAATGGCTATTGATTGGCGCAAATTAATAGAGACCAATCCACTGATCCAAAACGCAAAAGACCGTATTTTTGTGTTGCTAAAGTGATTTTTCTCCGGAATTATGATTGAAAACATCAAAGAGGGGCTGCGATCGATCAAAGCCAATATGCTTCGGTCTATCCTGACGGCCGTTATTGTCACGTTTGGGATTATGGCCCTGGTTGGTTCGCTGACCGCTGTTGACGGCATCGGGCAGACCCTCAACGAGAGCCTTTCCACTTTGGGCGCCAATACATTCGACATCTGGCCCAAGAGCAATCGTGGCCGGAGTCAGGCGGGGGTCAAAGAGAGAGTTTACAAGCGCCTGATGATGGTGGAGGTTCTGCGTTTTGTGGATCAGTTCAAGTTCCCTTCAACCGTTTGTCTGGCGGCCGATCTGACCGGAACGGCTGAAGTCAAGCGCATGTCGCTGAAGACCAATCCGAACATCCGGGTCATTGGTATCAATGACAATTACCTTACTGTTAAAAATCTTAACCTTGATTTCGGACGAAACTTCTCTGCAAGGGAAATACAATATGGTGCCAAGGTTGTTGTGCTGGGGCGAAAAGTGTACGAAGCAGTATTTGAAAATAATGAAGATCCGTTGGGTAAGGAAGTCTCGCTGAAGGGTATGCAATTTCGTGTCATCGGTGTGATGAAGGAGAAGGGTAACCTGGCCGAGGATAATTTTGACAACATGGCGCTCATTCCGGTTATCGTAGCCAACCAGTTGGCTTCCGGCCGTGGGCTTTGGTATACGCTCACCGTTGCTGTCAGCGATCCAACCAGTATGGAAATGGCGATGGGAGAGGCGACGGGATTGATGCGGTCTATCCGAAGGGATCAGTTAGGCAAGCCAAATTCTTTTGAATTGGATAAGAGTGATACGTTGGATGAATTGAACCAACTCATGGGCATCATTACCTGGGTTGGTCTGGGCATTGGCTTCATAACCTTGTTAGGTTCATCCATTGCCTTGATGAACATCATGCTCGTGTCGGTAACAGAGCGCACGCGCGAAGTGGGCATCCGCAAGGCCCTGGGCGCAACGCCGATGAAAATTCGCCAGCAGTTTATTGTGGAGGCCATCGTGGTTTGTTTGCTTGGTGGCATTGCCGGCGTCTTGCTTGGTGTTGCTATAGGCAACGTGGCCGCCAAGGCGATGAACATGGCGTTTGTGTTGCCTTGGCTTTGGATGTTCGTCGGACTTGTGGTTTGTGTAGCGGTAGGCCTGTTCTCAGGTTACTACCCGGCCAACAAGGCGGCGAAGTTGGATCCGATCGAGTCGTTGAGATTCGAGTAGCCTGCTTTTTCCGCGATAATTTCCTTTTCTTTGCGGCCCCGGAGAGGTGCCAGAGTGGCCGAACGGGGCGGTCTCGAAAACCGCTATACTCGCAAGGGTATCGAGGGTTCGAATCCCTCCCTCTCCGCCCAACACCTCCAAAAGCCTCAATCCGTGCTGTTTCGGCCTCATTAGGCTATACTCTGGGATATACCTTCAAAGCCTTTTGCTGTTTCAACCATAGCCCGCCAGAGCCGTTTGGCGAGGCTGCCCATGTCTAACTACTACTGGCGGCGGATCGTGTCTGGCGAGCCTCTGGCGAGGCCCAAATCCGTGCTGGTTGGGCCTCGTTTGTAGCCGGTTTTGGTGAGGTGGTAACGGCGGTGTGGTGGCCTTCGAACAGGTTACCGAAATACGATCCCCCACGCGTGCCAGGTAATGAAGAACACTACTCCGACAAACAGCCACGATAGCTGACTTTGCGCGAAGGTCATGGCCTCCTCCTTTGCTTTGTCAAGCATCGGGTAGGCTACTTCATCCAGTTTATCCAGGCCCACAACGTCGACTGGCTGACCAGTGGCGGGGTGTATCCCGCTTACGCCCGAAAGATAAATGATGCTCAGGTTTATGTACTTAATTGTGGCCCGTATTTGCCTGATACCTGCAAGGAAACTAAGCATCCAACAAAGTATCGCACCAGCGAGATACAACAGCTGCCACGATAGTACTGCATCCCTTGACAGGTTAACACTGAAACCGATTGCTGCCGCAGCTACCGCAATCAGGTAATATACCAGCTTGTTACTGAGTTCTGTGGATTGTCGGTAAAGCTGGTCGATCCATTCTTGGCGTAGGTCCATCTTATGGGCTGCTTTGAATTGAAAGTAAGGAAAAGTCCTGCATTTTTCAACCCGACTTAATAGACGAAGGCTGACACGGCTAGCGTGTTTGAAACCAAGAAAAAACAACTTACATTAACACAATCTAAAGGTATTTCAATCTAATATCGTATGAGATACATTCAAGTTATCCTAGTACTCGTTGCATCATTGTCCAACTATGGCTGTACGAGTAGTGTGAAGGAGTTACCGGAGGAGTCACCGGGGGTATATGTGAGGATCAAGGAGTGGAGGGGTTGGGACATTGATGGATGGGATAGCATTAAGTATGACTCCCCCCTTCCTAAAGTCGTTAAGGATAGTGTAGTTCGACTTAGTGATGACTACTTTCTTGTGGAGATTCAATCATTTTCCGATGGACACTTTGAGGGTGAGAAGGATCTTGTGAGCGGACAATACTACGACCATAAGAAAGATCACTACTCAAAAAAACTCTACGTAACTGACTCGCTCGGTAACACCCTGAAATTTGAGTCACCAACAAGTTTCATAAACTTTGTTTCAAAAAGAGGCTATGAGTTGACTCAACAAAAGGAACTCAAGTTCGGGTTCGATTACACCTTCAAGAAACGAGATTGATCTCCACAGTGCCTGCGGTGGCCTGGATTTTGTCAGTGTGAATTTTGGGTAAGTCTATTTCGGAACTCGACCAGCGAGGACGTCAGTGATTTTGTCGTTCGCTTTGTTCATGATCATTGTGAACTTGCCGAGAGGGAAATAGGCTCGCCAAACGTTGTTGTTTGTACCTTGCAGAGTTTCCGGCTGACCATACTTCTGGATAATTTCGATTGAGTACGGGTAGGCGTAGGTCTTTCCAACCAACTCCTTCTTAATGGCAGCAATGTCCTTTTGTGCGAACAACGGCTGGGCCAGGAGAATAATGAGAACCAGTACTGCTGTGCGTTTCATAAGTGTATTGAGTTGATCTAGTTTTGAGGCAACATATCCTTCCCGTACTTGCGCTGAAAGATCATGTGACAATCTCTGCAAAGGAGTACTGCTTTCTTGACGTCGTTAGTCAGAGAAAGGATTGTATCATATAGTTCCGTGCTATACACCGGTTTTTTGCACCTACTACAATGGCCATCTGTGATTGCACCATAGTCGGAATCATGGGGAGGATCAGCGCTTATTATCATCTCAAGCATGATATGAACGGCCCCTTCTTTAGTGGCAACTGCAATTTTTTGCTTGGCTAGGTTTAGAATATGGTCCATTCTCGTTTCCGGATACAAACTTACTCTTGGCAGTCAGACAAGCTGATGCAGGCAAGTAATAGAAGGATAGTGGCGAGTGTTCTCAGGGAACTTCGAATTATCCTCTGTAAATCATTGCTTGATTGATAGCGTCAACAATGTCTTGAATATACCCACTTGATTTTGACTCTAGTGCATTGGCCTCACCAGAATTACTACTGATCCTCACTGCAAATGTGTTCTTTAGCATGTACCAGATTGCTGCACCGACTCCGATCAGAACAAAGCCAAACACCTTGGGACCAAACAGCATAAGTAAACCAATGAACATGAGAATACCGGGGAATGTTTTGCTTGACTCTATTTCAATATTGGATACGGAGGAAATGTTACGCATGGCATAAGTTTTTCCCCCAACAATAAGTCGGGACTGCGTGACCATTACATTCTTATCTTGATAAAATACTTTCTCGTTTGGCGATTCCATTTAGTCCGTTACTTTCAATAGTCGCCTGTTGGCCGCAAACTGTATTGTGTTCCCTCTTATCGAAAGTAGTAATCTGTCTATAAATAACCAAGCGTGGACCAGCGCAATGAAGTAAGGCCCCCGATGTAGGGCCTTCTCGACACCTGCCGGGTATCTACACCGGGTGGTGCGCCAGCCCGACTAACTGAACTTGGGGACCGGCGCACAACGCCCGCCATTATCAAGGAGCTCTATAACGACCTGATAGCGGAGATCATCCCGAACCAGTTGCCACCGCAGCCGAATGTTCTCACACGATGACGGCGCTGCGCCAGTTCATTGCTGCGTTCTTCGAATTGAAGTACCGTGCCGATAGATAGGGAGAGGGTGTAGCCATGCTGTATGGAGTATAAAAGTTGTGCCGGCAGGTGGTTTCTCTTTTCGATCTAGCTTCCGTAGCAAGCCAATCCTCCCTATCTTGGTGAATAGAATCCATCCACCATGAAGCACTTTTGTTTGATCTTATGTTTCTTTAGTTTCCTGAATTCCCAATCACAAACATCAACTGCTGTGACCACCAAGTTCCTCGCCCTCGGCGATTCCTACACCATCGGAGAAAGCGTTCCGGAGAATGAGCGCTGGCCGGTACAACTGGCCAAAGTTCTGAATGAACGCGGCCAGAAAATCGAGGCCCCACGCATCATCGCAACCACAGGCTGGCGGACAGACCAGTTGAAGCAAGCAATCCTGGATGCCAACCTGAAGAATGATTACGGAATGGTTTCCTTACTCATTGGTGTGAACAACCAGTACCAGAAGAAGACAGCCGAAAGCTATGCGCCGGAGTTTGAAGAGCTCTTGAACATGGCTGTCTCGCTGGCTGGAGGGAAGAAGGAGAATGTATTTGTCATCTCCATTCCCGATTATGGCTATACACCATTCGGTAAACCGAAACAGGAGGAGATCACGAAGGCGATTGATCAATTCAATGAAGTCAACAGGACCATCACAGCCAAGATGGGCATCAAGTATGTCAACATTACTGATCTCACCCGCGAGGGACTTTCCAAACCGGCGTACGTTGCCGGTGACGGCTTACACCCTTCGGGAGTGATGTATGGTTTGTGGGTGGAGCGGATACTGCTGGCGCTCACACCGAGGAGGTAGCATTTCCTACTTTACCAGGGGAAGAATAACCCCTGCCAGATTCTCACCCACAATGGCATGCCCTTCAGCCGTTGGATGGATGCCATCTGCCTGGTTCAGTCGCTCAACACCGGCCACACCATCAAGCAAGAAGGGGACCAGCAAGGCCTTGTTCTTTTTGGCAAGGTCTGGGAAGACACTTCTGAAATCACTGGCGTATTCCTTTCCCATGTTGGGAGGAACCATCATACCGGCCAGCACAATCTTGCAATCCGGGTTCTTGGCTTTCACCTTGTCGATAATGGTCTGAAGGTTCTTCCTGGTCTCCTTGACGGGTAGGCCCCGGAGGCCGTCATTGGCACCAAGCTCCAGCACGAAGACATCAATGGGCTGCCGGAGGATCCAGTCAACGCGGGTGAGCCCACCCGATGAAGTTTCACCACTCAAACCGGCATTGATCACTTTCACGTTGGCGCCAGATTCGGATAGCTTTATTCCAACGATGGTCGGAAAAGCGTATTCAGGAGACAGCCCGTAGCCTGCTGTAAGGCTGTCGCCGAAAAACAGGATGACCTTGGGTTTAGGTGCCTGGAAAAGCATGGCGACTACAATAAAGACCGCTAACTTGCCGACCATTGACTATGTGATTACGTTCAATTCTATTTACAAATAACGCCTTTCACCCCCTGAGGTTCCCTCCCTATGCCAGAAATACTTTTAGCCGCCGAAAACCTTACCAAGTCGTATCGGTCCGGCGACCGCGATCTTGTTGTCCTTGACAGCGTTTCCTTCCAGGCCGAGCAGGGTGCGAAGCTAGCCATCATGGGCCCTTCAGGAAGCGGAAAAACAACCCTCCTTGGTCTCTGTGCCGGTCTCGATATTCCCACTGCCGGCACCGTCTCCCTGATGGGCTTCAAATTGAATGCCATGAATGAGGATGACCGCGCCTATCTGCGTAATCAGTACACCGGTTTTGTCTTTCAGAATTTCCAACTACTCTCCACGCTCACTGCGCTGGAGAACGTCATGGTGCCGCTGGAACTCCGTGGTGAACGGAATGTGCAGTCCAAGGCAAAAACCCTGCTTGACCGGGTTGGACTTGCAGACCGGGTACATCACTACCCAACGCAACTTTCAGGCGGGGAGCAACAGCGGGTGGCCATTGCCCGTGCATTCATTACCGAACCTAAAATACTCTTCGCTGATGAGCCTACTGGTAACCTGGACGAGGACAATGCGAAACAGGTGGTCGATCTGCTTTTCGGCATCAATGGCGAGTCAAAGACGACGCTGGTTTTGATTACGCACAATGTAGAGCTGGCTCGCATGGCCGATCGAATTCTGGAGATGAAGGGCGGAAGGATTGTTAACGATAAACGGTTGGTCGCCGTATGATCGAATACCTCATATCCCTTAAGCGAAAGACACGTCCGTTCTGGAAGGACCGTTGGCTGTGGAAGATGGCCTGGCGTGATGCGCGACACAACTATGGCCGGCTGTTTCTTCTTGTGGCTTCATTGATTACGGGCATTGCTGCCGTTGTGTCGATTGGGTCATTGAATTACTCACTCCAGGAGACGCTCGATCTCAATGCCAAAGAACTGCTCGGCGCAGATCTTGTAGTAAACAGCAACAAGAAGTTTGACACGTCGCTCATCGACGCGTTGGATTCCGCGAAGGTGGCCACGGCAGGTGATGCTGAGATGGCCTCCATGGTGATGTTCATGAACTCAGGCCAATCACGCCTCGTGAAGCTAACGGCTTTGTACGGTGACTTTCCTTTTTATGGAAACCTGGTGACGCAACCTGAAAACGCTGTGGACTTGATGCGAACAGGTCGCTTTGCCATGCTCGATGAATCGCTCGCCAGGCAGTTCGAGATCAGTTCAGAGGACTCCCTCAAGATTGGCAATACCATGTTCAAGATGGCGGGGGTGGTCAACAAGATACCGGGTGGCGGGGTGCTAACATCTACACTTGCGCCATCGGTTTACATCTCGATGAATGCGCTTGACTCAACGGGGTTGGTTCAGTTTGGCAGCCGGGTTAGCTACAGTTTGTTTATCAAGACCTCCAGTGAGGCCCAAACCGAGGATGTTAGAAAGTCGATTCGGCCCCTGGTAAAGGAACTGGGCTACAACATCGACACCGTTGAGGAACGCAAGCGTGGTCTGGGTCGCGGGCTGCAATCCGTTTACCAGTTCTTTTCGTTACTCGCTTTCGTAGCCCTCATACTTGGCTGTATTGGTGTGGCCAGTTCGGTGCACATCTATGCCCGTGAGAAACGCGATGAAGTGGCGGTGCTTCGGTGCCTGGGATCTTCCGGATGGCAGGCATTCAACATCTACTTTATTCAGGTAGTTATGCTGGGACTCCTCGGTAGTATTCTCGGCGCGGCCCTGGGAGCTGGTATTCAACGGGCCATTCCCGTAATCTTTAAGAGTTTTATTCCGTTGGATATTCCGTTCGGGATTTCATGGGCCGCCATCGGAGAGGGATTGATCCTGGGTGCGGTGGTCTCTGTGTTGTTTACCATTTTGCCGTTGGTTGCTGTTCGGTTTGTTCCTCCGCTTACTGTCTTACGGGCTGATTCTGTGCCCGTGAAGCGCTTCTCTAAAATGCGGTGGTCTGCCATTGGGTTGATTGTGTTTTTCCCGCTACTTGCCGCCGCTTTCCAGTCGGGCAGTTGGAAGGTGGGTCTTGGATTTGCTGTTGGGCTCGCTGTCGCACTGGGGAGCCTTGCGCTCGTAGCCTTGGGCTTGCTTAGACTTGTCCGTCGCTTTTTTCCCAAGTCATCGACATTTGCTTTCCGTCATGCATTGTCCAACCTGTTCCGTCCTAACAACCAAACGCAGGTCTTGATGGTCACCATAGGTCTCGGCGGATTTATCATTGCCACACTGAACATCGTTCAGCACAGCTTGCTGGGGCAGGTTGAGTTCACAGGTGGAAAGAACGAATCAAATACCATCCTGTTTGATATTCAACCTTCACAGAAGGATGGCGTAGTAAAACTGATTCAGGATAACCAACTGCCGTTAAATCAGGTTGTTCCCATTGTCACCTGCCGCATCCAGGAGTTGATGGGCAGACCTGTCGATGTTCTGATGAAGGATACTTCGGTCCATATTCCTGACTGGGCCCTGAGCCGTGAGTACCGTGTGACGTACCGCGACAGCCTGCATCGCTCTGAAGAACTGATCAAAGGTGACCTTCATCGATACACCCCAGGTGTCAAGGACTCCGTATGGGTCACGATTTCAGAAGGCATGCAGGAAACGCTTAAGCTTGACATTGGGGACTCGTTGATGTTTGACATTCAAGGAGTTCCCCTGCGGACGCGGATCAGCGGCATACGAAAGGTGGAATGGCCGAAGGATCCGCCGAACTTCATTTTTGTTTTTCCGAATGGTGTCATCGATCAGGCGCCGCAGATATGGGTGGCAGCAACCCGTGTGGATGACATGACCATCGCCAATCGATTCCAGCAGCAGTTGGTGCTGGGATACCCGAATGTATCGCTGATTGACCTTCGACTGATCCTGAGTACGGTCGAGTCGTTGTTTGCGAAGGTGGGATTGGTTGTTCGTTTCCTAGCGCTTTTCAGTATTGTCACCGGACTCATCGTACTGGCAGGTGCTGTTGTCAACAGCAAGTTCGTTCGCATTCGTGAAAATGTATTGCTGCGGACCATTGGGGCCCGTACCCGGCAAATCACCCAGATTACGCTGATTGAGTACGGCTACCTTGGTTTATTTTCTGCACTTACCGGCATGATCCTCTCGCTCGTCGGTGGTTGGGCGTTGTGCAGATTCTTCTTTGAGGTGGAGCTCGGTGTATCCTGGATCGATTTACTTGGCGTAGGAGCGGCCGTCACCCTGTTGACCGTCATTATAGGATGGTACAATTCACGCGAGGTAATCAGTACGCCACCATTGCAAGTACTGCGAAGGGAGTAGCCACTGGAACCCGGATGCATGAGCCCGGTCCAAGCGCACAGTACCCAGCCCCTAGATATATCCAACAACCCAATAAGACACATACCCTGTCCATTCTTTTAACATCGTCTGCCACCATACGATGGCTTCCAATTTTGGAATGAACAGCACGTCGAATGCGAACTTTCTTTTGTGGCCGTGAAAGTCGGTGCTGAAGGGCTTGCATGGCCAACCTGCCCGATTGAAGGAGGCAAGTGAGCGCCGCATGTGCGCCGCGGAGGTGATCAACAGGCAATCAGCGGGGCGGGTCTTGCTTTGGAGTATCTTGCTCACTTCCACAGCGGATTCGTGTGTATTGCGTGACGAATTTTCAATCAGTATGTCTTCGTCAGGCACACCCATTAAACGAAGGAGGGAGGCTAGGTCGTCAGCTTCCCGTTCACCAATGTCGATCAGCCGGCCACTGCCTCCGGAGATGATGATCTTGCTAATGTATTTGTTCTTATAAAGTTGTAGCGTATGATTGATCCGGTCTGCGGCAGATCCGATGTACACACGGTCGTCTGGTCCGACTTCCTTCTTGGCGGCACCGCATAAGAGTATGCCGTACGTGTAGGTACGATCAAGAGATTCAAAGGCTGTAGCCTTGATCTCCCAGACATTCATCATCTCATTGGCGATGAACTCGTTTGAAAAGAAAAACAGAAGTGACAGTCCGGTAATAAGTAGGAATTTCTTTCGCTTCTTGTTTTTTGAAAGCCAGGCTGCGATCAACAAACAGCAAACGATGACCAATGGTCTGATCAGGTAACCCAGTGTCTTGGAAAGAAAGAAGAACATCTACTTGCTTAGCGAGATATTTTCCAATCGAACCAGTACCCGACGCAGAACATCGAAGTAAAGCGTTATGTATAGCAAAATGGACATGCACCAGATGACCGCCAGGTTGAAATGAAATGTGTCGATTTTTGCCCGCAGTATGTGCTTCTGTGGCAGATAGAACTGGGCGTCAAAGTCAATCAGGTGATCCGGTTCTGGGTCTTTGTAGATAGGGTAGATTTTCTGAATGAGGCGCCCACCTGATTCAATGATGCGCTGTGGTTCATCCTGGTTCTTCACAAGGATGGAAATTGCCTCATTCTGATACGACTGCCTGAACTTTTCATACTCCTTTTCGCCTCCCATGAGATCCCTCAGGGCATGGTTCTTTTTTTCCTTTTCTTTAACGGACACTGTTGTCTGGTTCGAATAGTACTGTCTGAGTTGAAGCAAAAAGGTTTTTGTCTTCTGGTAGACGACCGAATCAAACGTCTCCGGCTGAAGCAAGGCAACCTCGAGAAAGTGCTGCTTGCCAATGTCCGTGAGTTCAAGTTCAATTTCATGCTGTAGCAGGTTGAAGGATTCCTGAATTTTGGCTTTGTCAGCATCGTCCCGACTGTAATTCAAATGGACATAATCAAGTTTGGATTGTAGCGCAGGGATATAATAGACTCTTTTGTAATCAGACTCTGCAATGATTCTTTCAAGATCATAGAACTCTTTCTCAAACCGATTGTCCTTAAACTGGGCTACCATAGAGGCCTCAAAGGCCCAACGCGAGGCCATCAGGTCTCCCACCAGTGGAACGGTCTCCTGGTTGCCGATGAGTGGATTCAACTTATCAAACTTGACGACAACGCCGCTGAGGATGAGTTGAGGAATCAGCAGGATTGGAATGAGAATATAAATCGTCACGGCGGAATTGAATGCTGAGGAGATATTGAGTCCAACCATGTTGGCAAAGCATGAGACCGTGAATAAAATGGGCCAATGCGTCATCACCATCCCATCGATATGCAGAACGGCGTGACCGACAAGGACAAAGAGCAAGGTCTGTATGGCTGACAGGGTAAACAGAATGGTCATCTTCGACGAGAGGTAGCTCCCCCGGCTCAGGTGAAGGAATGCTTCGCGTTTGAGAATTTTTTGATCGCGAATGATTTCTTCGGCGCTCACGGTAAGCCCCATAAACAAGGCAACAATAACGCTCATGAAGAAGTAGGCAGGTATATTGAGATTCTTCAGGAAAACATACTCATTGTGTGCAGGGTCATCCGTGTTGTAGTAGTAGGTAATGAACGCCAGGATGAGGGCCAGCAGGGGTGCTTCCAGCAAGTTGATGGCCAGGTATTGTTTGTTGCCAAGCTTCGAGAGCAGGTCGCGAAGGCCAAACAACCTCATCTGCTTGAATCTACCCGGCCGGTGAAGGCTCGATACCGGTGTTTCGGTTGAAGGCACAAATGCCCCTGCTTTGATTCTCGCTTTGTAGAATCCATTCCAGAGCTCAGGAGAAATCTTTCGTTCATTGGTGAAATTGCCAAACTCATCCAGAACCTTGGTTTCAATAATGTTAAAGATCTGTTCCGGATTTACGTTACCGCACTCCGGACATTCACCCTGGTCGCTGTTGATTAAGTTGATATTTTGTTTGAAGAATGTAATCGCGTCAACCGGGTTGCCATAGTAAATCTGGTAGCCGCCGGTATCCAGTATCACCAGTTTGTCAAACATCTTGAAGATGTCTGAACTTGGCTGGTGGATGACAGCAAAGACCAGTTTGCCTTTCAGGGCAAGTTCCTTGAGGAGTTCAATGATGTTTTCCGAGTCGCGGGAAGATAGGCCGGAGGTGGGTTCGTCGAGGAACAGGATGGATGGCTCTCGCAGCAGCTCAAGTCCAATGTTGAGTCGTTTGCGCTGACCGCCGCTGATGGTTTTTCTGAGCGGTGAGCCAACCTTGAGATCCTTGATTTCAGCAAGGCCCAGGTCGCTGACAGTTTTGAGCACCAGCTCGTTCAATTCACTTTCGCTCAGGTTGTCAAAACATAATTTCCCGGCGAAGTAAAGGTTCTGGTAGACAGTAAGATCTTCCATCAGGAGGTCATCCTGGGGAACAAACCCAAATACGCCCTCAATCTTTTCGGGATGCGCATGGATGTCGATTGAATTGAGGAGCACATGGCCGGCACTCGGCTTCTCACTTCCGTTGAGGACATGGAGCAGCGTGGATTTGCCAGCTCCGCTAGCCCCCATGAGCGCGATGAGGTTCCCCGATTCCTCCGAAATGGAGATTTCACGCAAGCCTAAGCGGCCGCTCTTGAATTGATAGGATATGTTCTTGGCTTCAAAGGTTGTTCTGCCCGAAGTAAAGGACGTTTTGAATTGACCAAGGATTTCACCGAAATAAACGGGTTCGGTTCCTTCCCAACGTATGTTCGTTCCTTCCCACCGGATGCTACTCCCTCTGGCAAGTGGACTAATGTTCGTTGACTTTTGGGGCACTCCGTTGAGATAGACGTCTTCGTTTCCGATGTACTTGAAGAAGTACATATCACCCTGGGAGAGGTGCAAGATGACGATCAGCCCCTTAAGCTTTTCGCGCTGGATATGCTTGCAACGACCGGGCCTTTCGCTAATGGAGTCAATAACAAGAATGGAATCGGAATTGAATTCAGTCCGTGAATGGCCAAGAATATAGTGGGTCATCAGATCAATCTCCTCAATACTTACGTTGAGTGAGGTTCCAATCATGGTGACATAGTCCTTTTCCTTTTCTGAAATAATGCCGTCAGCCAGGACCACACTCATGAGTTCAAGCAGGATTACTGCCTTTTGTTTTTGGGTTACCTCAAGGTTGATTTCCTGACAGAGTGTTTCTACGTTCTTGTCCTGATCGGTGCCAAGATCTTTGGCAAAGGCGTCAAAGTAGGCCATATTCTCCATGACTGATTTTCTGCCGAGATGGTCATGGAGGAAAGCAAGAACGTGGTCGCGTTCCTGTTGTGTTACATCGTCTTCTTTGGCCACAATGGCAAAGAGACGGAGGATGGCTTTGAGCACCGGTTCACTCATGGACAGGGGAGATTAGGCGGAAGGTCTCGTATTCGTTTGATCTAAAATAAAAAAGGGACTGGTTATTTGCCAATCCCTTCTTGGTGACTTGGGTTTGCCTTTATTTCACAATGTCAGCACGGATTTTCCCGATGGTGCTGGTGACGCCGGCGAGTGTTTCGTCAGTGAATGTCAAGTTGGGATCTCCTTTCTTGATTTGCGCCTCCAGGGGTGCCAATTCGTTGTAGCTGGCTTCCAACGCGGTGAAGTCCTTCAGGATGGCGGTAACTGCTTCTGTCTGGTCAACTTTTTTGAGCATAGCGCTTACTTCGCCGACACTGGTACGCTGATTCAAGATGATCTGTACTAGCGGTGTAAGCACCTGCATCCGCTGCTTTGCGTCGGCAAAGGCAGATTTGGGATAAGTATTGACCAAGCCGGTAGCCAGATAGAGGCTCTCTACAAAACTCCCGGTGATGATCATTGCGCCCAGTTTGCTTTGACTGCTGTTGTTCATATACTTGGACGCATCACCGACGGCCTTGTCAAGGATTTGGGTAAGGGAATCGCGGTTGTCAATGTTGGCTTCAACTTGCTGAACCATTTCAGGGCTAAAGGAACCCATGATACCGAGTTCATCTGCGAGGCGCTTGCAAGCACCGAAGTAGTCGATCGACTCTTGCGTTTTTTCGTAGGACGCCAGATACCCCATATCGGCCGCAAAGATACCCAGGTTGAGCGCTGCCTTGTCTGGCTGAGCGATATAGCTCTCGATGTTGTCACGTGTGTTGATCAGGCTCTGGTTATATTCTGCACCTGTTTGCATAACAAGGAAAGGCACCTCAGAAGGTTTGGGAAAATCTTCCGATATGAGATCGGAGATTTGCTCGTCCAGTGATTTTGCCTTGTCAAATTCAGCTGACTTATCCTTGTTGCCACCCGATCCGCAGGATACCAGGATATACAGGGTGACCATGGAAAGTACTAACGCACTCAGTTTCAATTTCATAAATGTGTTATTAAGGGTCTTAAGGTTTAGGGTGCCCACCGTTCATGCCTCGAAAAGCGGGGCGTTCCTGGAAAGGCCTCCAATTTTAGCACATTTTTCCTAACCCGCGAAAATCAGGGGTCGATAATTTTCCCGGTAGCAGTTGGCTTCCTTAGACGGCATTCTAATTGTCCGGCGGGAAATGCAGGTACTTTCTGCCAATGTGTACCCCTTTGCCCGGTATTGCACGGAAATACGTAAACTTGCGTTCTTTTTGGGCCCTTAGCTCAGTCGGTTAGAGCAGCAGACTCATAATCTGCGGGTCGTTGGTTCGATCCCAACAGGGCCCACAATTTGCTGTGCACACCCGGCTTGATGAAATAGCTGAGCGTGTCAATGAAACGCCGACCATTCACGACCAGATTCTAGAACGATGGAACTCACGCCCCGGAAGATTGCCATTCACCTGGGTCTCTTCTTGATTACCTTGATCACAACCACACTTGCCGGTGCTGAATGGGTGTATGGAAAGTCAATTCTGGTTGAAGGCTATACATGGTCTGATTTTACCAGCGGCCTTCATTATTCGGTTCCGTTCCTTTTCATTCTGTCGGTTCATGAATTTGGTCATTACTTTACTGCCATACACTATCGGATCCGCACAACCTTGCCATACTATATCCCGCTTCCGCCGTTGCCATTCATGTTGGGAACCCTGGGTGCACTCATTCGACTCAAGAGCCGCGTGGAGAGCAAGCAACAGAACTTCGACGTAGGCATTGCGGGACCTTTGGCTGGATTCCTGGCCACGCTTGGCGTCCTTTGGTATGGATTTGCCACACTGCCCCCACCGGAGTATGTCTTTCAATTTCACCCGGACTATGAACAGTATGGATTGGCTTATGCCGACCATGTGTATACGGAAGCCTACTTCGCCAGAGGTGTTGCCGATGTGATCATCGGCAAGAACCTAACATGGCTCTTTTTTGAAAAATTTGTTGGCGCTGCCGACAGGATACCCAATGTGCATGAGATCATGCACTATCCTTACTTGTTTGCAGGATTTCTGGCGCTCGTATTCACCAGTATCAACTTGCTTCCGATAGGTCAGCTGGATGGTGGCCATGTCCTCTATGGCCTCCTGGGTTATGATGGCCATCGAAAGGTGGCTACCGGCGTATTTGTTGTGTTCCTTTTTTATGCGGGTCTGGGGTCAATCCAGTTTTTTGGTCCCGCCAAGGATCCATTGTGGTACTTGCCGCTTTACCTTGGTTTTCTATACCTGAGTTTGCTGGGAATGAGAAAATCCTGGCAGGATACCCTCATGTATGCGACGATAATTTTTGCGTCCCAGTTTCTCCTTGCCTGGTTGATTCCAGGTATCCGTGGCTACCCCGGCTGGCTAGTCTTTGCATTCATCATAGGGAGGTTCATTGGTGTTGAACATCCACCTTGTCGGATCGAAGAACCCATGGATGAAAACAGGAGAAATCTTGGGTGGTTTGCGCTCATCGTTTTTGTGGTAAGCTTTGCGCCAGCACCGATTGACGTGATCATCTACGCACCCCCGGTACCCTAATCTAAGGTTCAACGTACAATCACCTTCTGGGTGTATGGCTGCCCATTCATGATGTATCGCACCAAGACCAGGCCGGATGTTCCGCTGGAAAAGGTAATTCGGGTATCTTGACCCACATGCGCCCACTGGACATCAAGCAGTTTTCCTGTCATATCAATGGCTTGAAGCCACTCCAATCGGCCCCTTAGTGTGCAAATGCCAGACGTTGGATTGGGATAAATAGGGGATGGCGGACTTGCCCGTTCCAGTCCGGTGATGCCGCTGCCATCACCGCGGCCAAAACCAGGTCTTACCATAATGCTTCCCTTAACCAATGTGTTTTGGATCCACTCACCACTGATACTGTAATAGATCTTGCTCCCATTGTCTGTATTCTTATCCAGCCCGACCGGTATGGGCACGTTCGTCAGTTGCTTCCATCCGATGTAGAAGGCGCTACCCACTGTCACAGGTAAATAAAGTGGGTACCGGGTAAATTTGTTCATCGTCCTGCGCTCAACCACGATGTTTTGTTCAAACAATGGCGCTGAGGTAATGTCTGTCAGGATGCTTCTGACTTGGAGCTGAAGCGATTGGCTAGTATTGTCGCCGAACTCGGGGAAATAGATGTCGACGTAGGTAAGTGTATCCGGGTTCAGGGTTTTCATATCAAACAGAAACGCAAGAAAACTCCCTGCCTGGTTGAGACCCGCGGCATATTCAGCCGTGCCGTCATCGTAAGCGTAGTAGGATGACAATGTATAATCGGCAGACAGGCTGTCGCTATACCGGAAATCGATCGGACTATATATAGCGGGGTCGTAATCGCCGGTGAGACTGAAAGGAACGTTGTCTTTGGTGGCAACTCCAAATCGAAGTCGGATTTGAATTGAGTCAGCGGTAGGGTCAAAGGCTGTCACGTCCGGAAGTTTGTTGAGTGTTACCGTGAGGAACTCATTCCCCGCCAAATCGGCGCCCGGATATTGTGCGGAGTCCAGTTTTACTACCGTGCTGGACAAACTCCCTGCCACCGATGTGGTAATCTGCGCAGCTGTGGTATAGTTGATAGGTTGGACATGAGGATCCCCCAGGGGAAGATTGAAAAGTTTCATATTGTAAAGCTCAACCTCAGGGGCTTTGAGGTTGGAAGATATATCTTCAAGAAAGTGCCTGACAGGCATTGCATAGTAGTCGAGGAAGAGTGAGGTCAGGGCTGATGAAACGGTCCGGTCCGGGAAGTATAGATCGACGTCGGTTCGACCACTATTGAGATAAATGTAATCGAGATTCCAGGTGTCATAAGGTCCGGAAAGGCGTGCGAAGTTGGAAAAGCGGAATTGAAAGGCATCATGGAAATATTTGTCGTCGCTGATGGGCAGAATGATCTGGGTGAATACGCTTGAAGACATCGAGGCGTTGGTTTCGATTACATGGACATCAGACCAAACGCCGTTATTGTCTTTCATAGAGAGGATGAGCTGATCGCCCGGATCCGGCGGCTCACCGAGGCCCTGCAACTGGTAGAAGAAGCTTATGTACACTGTGTTGCGCGCCGAGGGGTCAACCAGGTCCATGCGAATGGGTTGTGATGTCAGGCGGTCAGCAAATCCCTTGGCGAGAACATCGTTAACGTCATAGGGTTTTCCCAGCGAGTCAACGCCATCAAAAGTTACGACATTCTTCGATGGCGGCCTGATGCCCATGCCGTTGTTGAGAAGGACTGAATTTCCATAGAGCCAGAGGCTGTCGCGCAGCAGTGTGTCGTTGGAGGAGAAATCGTCCCAGAACGGAAGAAACGTTGGGTCTACCGCCTGCGTTCGTGAGGTGGCCGACGTTTTTCCTGATGGGCGTTGGTAAGAGGGTATTGGGTACTCAACAAACTGACCAAGGGCCGAAATGGATACCAGCAGTCCACAGCATGCAGCAAGTGATTTCACGCGCCTCGCAGGTTCATTGTCAATTATCCTCCGGGTCCTTGAATTGGTAACCTTTTGGCCCAATCCACAGATTGATGGGGTCGCCAATGCTCACCGAGTCGCCCGGCATGGGAAGTTGTTTAATAACGTAACTGACAATGCCTGTGGTATCCACGTCGTCCGGTATTTGAACGGCACCAAGGTGTAGACTCAGGTTGCCCAGCCGCAGAAGCACGTTGGCGTATGGCATGCCTACAAAATTGTTGATAACAAAGTCGCGAGGACCAGCCCCGTCGCCCACAACAAGGTCGATAGTGGATCCTTTCGGCACCCGTGTACCCGGCATAATCGGTCGGCCTTCAAACCGGATCTCCATAATCAGGTGATAATTCGGGCTCCGTCTATAGATAACCCGGCCACGTTTCAGCTCAGCACTCTTCAGAACCGCTTCTGCATTCTCCAGCGAACCGGCGCCGCCTTCACCAAACAGATTTGGCAGAGGAAGCGTTGGTGGCGACTTACGGTTTACGGTAACATAGATCTTCCTGTTTTCCTTGACATAATGGCCGGCTTTCGGGACTTGCGCCAGCACCGTGAGGGGTTGGTACTGATCAGAGTAGGATGAATCGCCAACCTCGTATCGAAGAAGTAGTGGCGTGAGAATCTGGTCGATCTGGTAAATGTTTTTTCCTTGAAGGTCAGGGACCAGGACAACCTGTCCATGTTTGGTATTTCCGGGAAGGTAAACGTAAAAATATATGATGGCCACCACCAGGAAGATGCCTAGCGCCATCGCGACGTGGGTAGCCAATGCACCAAGCGTGCCAGACCGGAGGAACGATATGAATTTCTTTAGAAAATCCATCAGAAGTTGAGGGATGAGTTGAATTGATGCTCAATTCGGCTTACTGCCTGGTAGCGCTTTTGTGCCAACGTGATAAGTCGTGTGATCAGGTCTTTAAATGATATGCCACGCTCACGCCACATCATGGGGTACATGCTTGAATTGGTAAATCCTGGAATTGTATTGATTTCGTTAATGAATACATCACCAGCCTCTGTCAGAAAGAGGTCCACGCGAGAATAGTCCTCGCACTTCAGTGCCTGAAAGGCCCTTACCGACAAGTCACGAATCTCCTCGGACTGTTCCCCGGTGAGTTTTGCAGGCACATCGATGGTTACTGCCTTGCTGTCGACGTACTTGGCATCGAACGTATAGAAGTCATACTTCTTGCTGATAATGATCTCGCCTGGCAAAGAGGCTTTGGGCGGATCATTGCCAAGAATGGCGCACTCAATCTCGCGGCCCTTTACGTACCGTTCAAAGAGGAGTTCCGTATCATATCGGAACGCTTCCTTGACAGCTTTGGAGAACCCGGCCTTGTCGCTCACCTTGGTAACGCCAACGGAGGATCCAAGGCTGGCAGCTTTTACCATAAAGGGAACCCCAAGCAATTTCTTCACACTATCAAAGGTCGGACTTGAGGTCTCAGCATATCGCATGGGGATGAAATCGGCCACCGGCAACCCGGCTTCGCGGAGAAGGCGCTTCGCTACGATCTTGTTCATCGAGAGGGATGAACCCAAAACGCCAGTACCCACCAGTGGTACGGAAAGGCTCTTGAAGAATCCCTGGATGCTGCCATCCTCACCGTCCGTTCCGTGAAGAACCGGGAACACGATATCGAACTTGATTTTCTTTTTACCGTCAAAGAGCCAGGGTTGCTGTGGATCGAGGTTGGCCGACAGTCGTTTTCCGGCCCTGATATTGCGTGTGATGGTATCCGTCAAGTGCCAGGCGCCTTGCTGGGTAATCCCGATGGGAACAACCGTGTACCTGGTGGTATCTATATATTCAGCAATATTTCTTGCCGAATTGATGGAAACACCGTGCTCCACTGAACGCCCTCCATAGAGAATTGCTACCCTGGTTTTCTTCATCTTCGGATTTAATTCCAAAGATAGAAATTCCTACTAATGCCCGATGAATACTTTCGTTACGAAGGGCTGATTATCAATCATCAACCGGAAAAGATAGAGGCCCGCAGCAATTCCACTCAAGTCGAAGTAGTGTGTCTGATTGAGTGTTTCGGGCAAAGTGTATTCAGCAACCAAAGCGCCTTGCATGCTGAGAACTTGCAAGGGCACATCCTGGCGCTCCGACAGATTAAAAGTAATGGCAACGTCTGACTGACTGTTGCGATCGGAATAGTAGACCTGATAGACGACAGGTGTAACAGGTGGATTGGAGTCGGAGCCCGAGAACATTTCGATGTTGTCAATGAATAGGTTGTTTCCATTGTCATTGAGGGCAACGAAAGCGATCCTGACATTGTCCAGACCGGCGAGTGAAGCGATGTTGGCGTACTCGCGACGCCAATCGTCATTGGAGCCCGGATACCATTCACTGGATGAACTGGCTGTAGTAAACGTGCTCGCGCCACGGTCCATGATCACCTGATCGTAATGTTCACCACAGTCGGTGGAGGCGAGGATCTGCAGACGATCATCAGCAGGCATGTTCTGCGCATAACTGACATCAAAGAACAGACTAAAGGTTCCTGCGGTAAGATCCAGCACCGGACTGGCGAGCCAGGATTCCTGACCGACTTCTGAATTGGAGAACGACCGGTAAGTCAGCGACTTGTCTTTATTCGTGGAGATGGATTCCCAATCGAGTGCATCGGCCGGACTGGCAACCCGCCATGATTTTTCTTTGGGATTGTCAAACGTAACACGAAGAGGACCCTTGTCTACAGATTGATCAAGCACGGATGTCAGATGAAAGACATTGTTGGTGAGAATATCAGGAATGTCATTGGGAAGGGAAACCGTAAGAATGACTTGGTTGACACCAGGTTGGAGGGAGATGGCATTCAATGAGAATGTCTCCGTCTCGCCGATATCAAGCTGTATGTTGGTAAACAGCTGTACTTGCGACGCAGCTCCATTCACTGAATAGTTCATCGTAAACCGGCTAACCAGGGTAGTGCCCAGGTTGGAAACCTGAAATTTTATGACAGGGTTGGACAAACAATGAACAATACCTGGGCTGACGACACCGACCAGCGCAATGTCATTGATGTCATCTTGTGTAACAACAATGTTGTCCAGATACAGATTATTGCCATATCCGTTCTTGCCAACGAAGGCAAGTTGCCACGGATCGGTTCCGGTCAGGGGGGCGAGCGAAACCACCTCTGACTTTCTCCATTGCGAAGCGTTGGTCGGTACAAATGCAAGCGAGGTGGCTGGTGCGGTAGCCAAGGCAGCATCAGCCTTGTCATAGAGGAGAATCGCCTGGGTTAAATCCCGGTTGCATCCACGGAGGGCATACACCTTCAGCGCATCACCTGTTTGTCCGGAATATTGCGCATAGGCGAGGTCAAACCGCAACTGGGCTATGGAGGGAATGGTCATCGAAAATGCGGGCGTGATCACCCAGTCCAGTACACCCTCATTCTGGTAGTCATAGAAGTTCATTTTCATGGCACGGTTAACCGGGGAATTGTCGGGCGCGATCACATTGGCCCATGTAATTTGGTTGTCTGGATTGTAAATGGTCCAACCCGGAGGAACTGCGGAGAAACCTTCAATCACAGGAAGATTGATACCGGAAGGGGCACTTACGCTTACCGAAGCGCTGTTGTTTTCTGAATTTCCGTCTGTCGTCAGATTGGTCTGTGTAATCTGAAAACTCACTTCATAGTTATTCGTTGACGGTGAAAAGGGATCAAATAGGATCGTTGTCAGTTGTTCCGGCGCAAGGCTAAGTATCAAATCTTTTGTCTGCGTCACCAGGCCATTCACCAGCAATTGTATTTGTGCTGAGTTGATAGCGTTTGATCCATAGTTTCGAACCTCCAGGGAGGGTGTAATGGAGTTCATGCAACTGTTTGCGTCGGGCGAAAGTAGGGTGCGAATACCCAGATCGTTATTGGCAAGTATGGGCGGCGTGGCACCGGGTGATGTGGTAAGACTTTGCCGCCTGGGACTTTCCCCAATGATCACCAGCATGCGGTCAACTTGGCCTTGCGTAAAGACGTTCATACAAGCGTCGTCAGTGTAATCCATGTAATTCATGAACATCTTGTTGGCCGAACATGAAACCTGCGGATGCGACGGGCAAAAGGTTGTTGGGCCATTCTGAAGAGGTGTATCGGAAACGAAATCCATTTTGTCTTCATCACAACTGAAATCATCGCCCCAAATGTGGCGAAGACCAAAGAAATGTCCGATTTCATGCGTTGCGGTGCGCCCTTTGCTGAACCTGGCAAACAAGGGAAATGACCCCGCATCGGATGAGCCGAAAGCCCGGTAGTCAACGACAACACCATCAGTAAGCCGATCTTCAGAAGCCATTTCAAGACCACTGAGGCTATTGGATACGGGGAACTGTGCAAACCCTATATCATTGGAACCGAAGTTGATTACCCAGATATTCAGATAGTCTTCAGCGGGCCAATAGCTTAGCGCTTTGAATTCTGATTGATCAGACAGAGACCATTGGGTCTTTGTGCCTTGTGCATAAGTAATGCCATCGGTGGCAAGTCCTTCCGGCGTTCGCTTGGCCAACACAAACTCAATGTCAAGACTGCCGGCAACAGGCAGAAATTCTAAGGGTGTATTACCGGCATCGAGATTGAGTCGATTGAAGTCTTTGTTCAACACAGCAATTTGTGATTCAACTTGCTCCTTCGAGATGTGCGTCACATCATTGACACCGTTGTGAATGACGTGCACAACTACTGGAATCGTATAAAGGGCTGTCGTTTGAGGTGGATTGTTTCCGTAATCACTGAGCCGCGACTGGATCCATTGTTCAAACTGTTCCGGCGACTCCCGCAGTGGGTTCTTGGCCTTTCGCTGCTGTTCGTACTTGGTAGTAGAGCATCGATCCTGGGCCCGAACCTTTGTAGAAGACAAGTTCAGGGCAATGAAACTCAAGAGAACCAGAGCGATCTTGCCAGACATGATGGTCTTTCCTGTTGTGTTGGATCCCTTGCAGCAACCCGGGTTTAACGAGAAACCTGCAAATTTAGTATAAATCCAACTTAAACAGGGTGCGGTAACCGAAGTCAATAGCTACGCCAGGTCGACGTTTATCACATCGATGCCTTTGATCTCCGGGACGGATTTGCGGATCGCTTCTTCAACACCGGCCTTGAAAGTCATGCTGGACATCGGGCAATTGCCACAGTTGCCAACAAACTCAAGTCTGACAACGAGGTCTTTGGAGAGGTCTATCACGCGGACATTGCCGCCGTCGGCTACCAGGTATGGGCGAATGTTGTCCAGGGCGCTTTCAACACGCTGGATGATCTCGTCCAAATTGATGTCAAGTGCAGTGGTCATGTGATGAACTCTACTTTTCGGGTACCAGCAAAGGTAGCATTTCGGATGGCAATCTGTCGGGCAAGGGCTTCTGCCAACGCAACAAAAGCATCGGCCGTCACACCTTCTTTCAAAACGGCGGGCAGCCCGCTGTCACCGCTTTCGCGGATACTTTGGACCAAAGGGATCTGACCGAGGAAGGGCACCTGGTACTTTTCAGCTAGTTTCATGCCCCCATCCTTGCCAAAGATATAGTACTTGTTATCAGGCAATTCGGCGGGAGTGAAATACGCCATATTCTCGACAACGCCCAGAATAGGAACATTGATCTGTGGTTGCTGAAACATAACGAGTCCCTTGGTGGCATCGGCCAGTGCCACCTTTTGCGGTGTAGTGACGATGACCACGCCGGTTACCGGAACGGTTTGCACCAGCGTTAGATGGATGTCGCTGGTACCTGGCGGTAAGTCAATAAAGAGGTAGTCAAGTTCTCCCCACTGCGCATCCATGATGAATTGTTTCAGGGCAGAACTTGCCATGGGCCCGCGCCAGACCACGGCGCTGTCGGGGGGCGCAAGAAAGCCGATCGACATCAGCTTCACGCCGTAATGTTCGAGCGGCATGATGACATTCTTGCCGTTGACCACGCTCACCTCTGGCTGGTCCCGTTCACAGTTGAACATGGTGGGAATGGAGGGACCAAAGATGTCGGCATCGATAAGGCCGACTTTGGCTCCGGTACGGGCGAGGGCCACGGCAAGATTGGTGGTAACCGTCGATTTGCCAACGCCACCCTTGCCAGAAGCAATCGCTATAATGTTCTTAACACCCTGCAGCGTGGCAGCATGCTCACGGACAGATGTCACCGCCGACGTCATGTTGATGAGGATCTTCGTCTCGGGGGGTACAATCTGCCGAATAGCCTTTTCGCAGTCCTTCCTGATCATTTCTTTCAAGGGGCAGGCCGGGGTCGTCAACACTACTGAAAAACTCACCGTATTGCCGTCCACAGACACATCCTTGATCATATTGAGTGTGACCAGGTCCTTTTTCAGATCAGGATCATTGACCGTGGCAAGGGCTTTCAGGATGTCATCGGTAGTCATCGGCAGGTTTCTAAAAAGGCGAATTTAGGGGTTACAGTCGCGGCAATCGTAACGAGGGAAGGTCTTTTTCAATTTATTTTTTGAGCTTCCTGAAAGGCCACCGATGCCTGATGAATAACTATCTTTGGTCCCTCAAAGTTTACGCGATTTCGCCTTTTCTCTTGATTAGCCGGGAAACCATTGATGAAGTAAAGAACCGCATTGACATTGTCGATGTGATCAGCGACTTCATAACCTTAAAACGCTCAGGGCAGAATTACAAGGCGTTGAGCCCGTTCAACAACGAAAAGACTGCCTCGTTCTTTGTGGTCCCCGCCAAGGGTATTTTCAAGGATTTTAGCAGTGGTAAAGGCGGGGATGCCATCACGTTCGTTATGGAGCACGAGGGGATGAGCTATCTCGAAGCCATCCGGTTCCTGGCCAGGAAGTACGGAGTTGAGATTAAGGAAGACATCGCATCAGACGAGGCAAGGGAGCAGCAGAGCGAGCGTGAGGGATTGTACATTCTCATGAACTTCGCCAAAGACTACTTTAAGGAAAACCTGTTTAACACGGATGAGGGCAAGGGCATCGGCCTCAGCTACTTCCACGAACGCGGCTTCAATGATCGCACTATTCAGAAGTTTGAACTGGGATATGCCCTCGAAGGATGGTCGCATCTAATGGATGAAGCGATTCGCCAGAACTATAACAAAGATCTCCTGGAGAAAACGGGGCTGGTCGTGAAGAACGAGGAAGGAAGGATTTATGATAGATTCAGGGGCCGTGTCATTTTCCCTGTGCACAACATGTCGGGCAAAGTCATTGCCTTTGGTGCGCGGATGATGGGCAAGCAACCCAATCAGCCGAAGTACATCAACTCACCGGAGACTGAGATCTACCACAAGAGCAACGTCCTATACGGACTTTACCAGGGCAAGAATGCCATCCGTCAGAAGGATACCTGTTATCTGGTGGAAGGGTATACCGATGTGCTGTCAATGCACCAGACCGACGTGGAAAATGTGGTGGCATCTTCGGGGACGGCGTTAACTGAAGAGCAGATCAAATTGATACGCAGGTTCACCGAGAACGTCACGGTGTTGTTCGACGGAGACTCGGCGGGAATCAAGGCGGCACTGCGCGGCATAGATATGATTCTGAAGGGTGGCCTTAATGTGCGCGTGGTGCTTTTGCCGGATGGCGAGGATCCTGATAGCTATTCGAGGAAAGTGGGGACGACGGAATTTCAAAAGTATCTCGCTACGCAGACACGGGATTTTATATCATTCAAGTCAGGGTTGTATGCCCGTGAGGCAGGCAATGATCCGATCCGGAAAGCGGAATCCATCAAGGAAATTGTGGGGAGCATAGCCTTGATTCCCGACCCTGTCAAACGGTCGGTCTATTTGCAGGAGACCAGTCATCAGTTGAAAATTGGTGAGTCGGTATTGTTGGCCGAACTGAACAAACTGCTTGTTCAGGAGCGACGCAAACGAGAGAGGGATCTGCATGTGCCTCCTTCACCGGCAGGGTATGATCCGTATGCCGAACAGGTGAAGGAGTCGGAAGTTCAGGCGGTCGATCCCAAGGATATGGTGTACTACCAGGAGCGGGAGACCGTGCGGCTGCTGCTCAACTATGCCGACCGTGCCCTTGAGGATCAGCGTTTGGCTGAGTTTCTCCTTCATGAACTTGAAGATGTCGAATTCAGCAATGCAGTTTTCAGCGAGATCCATGATGAGTTTGCCAAGGAACTCAGGAAAGGAAAGGTTCCTGATAGCAAGCATTTCCTGAGCTATGGAACCAAGGAAGTAAAAGAGATTGTCACCGAACTAGTGACCAGCCGGTATGAGATTAGCCCTCACTGGAAGGAAAAGTATCACATTGTCTTCCCGCACGAAGCGGAAATTCTACCCGACATGGCCTTGACGAACGTACTTCGGCTCAAGTTCCGTGTTGTTCAAAAGATGATGGAGGAGAACCTTTCTCGACTTCGCACGTGGGAACAGCAGGGCAATTGGGATGAGGTTGAAAAATGTTTGGGGCAGCAGGAGGGATTGAAGGTAGCTGAGCGCGAACTGGCCAAAATTCTTGGCATCGTGGTGGCCCGTTAGGAACAAGAACATCGAATATATCGTTTGCATATTGTAGAAAAAGACAACATGACAGAAGAATCGAAACTGGACAGCATTGAAGACGCGATAGACGCCGTACGGCATGGGCAACTGATCATTGTTGTTGATGATGAGGACCGCGAGAACGAAGGTGACTTTATCTGTGCCGCTGAGACCACAACGCCTGAGATAGTCAATTTCATGGCGAAGGAAGGCAGAGGCTTGATCTGTGTACCGCTGGTTGAAGACCGCTGCGAGGAGTTGGGCCTGGACCTGATGGTAGGCAAGAACACGGCCGTGTACGAAACGCCATTTACCGTCTCGGTTGACCTGATCGGTCATGGTTGCACGACAGGTATTTCCGCACACGATCGGTTCCGCACCATCAAGGCGCTTGCTGATCCTGAAACCAAGCCTGAAGAATTGGGACGCCCAGGACACATCTTTCCGCTAAAGGCCAAACGCGAAGGAGTGCTTCGCCGCTCAGGGCATACGGAGGCAGCCATTGATTTTGCCCGGCTCGCTGGATTTCGCCCCGCCGGGGTTCTCGTGGAAATCATGAACGAGGATGGCTCCATGGCTCGACTTCCTGAACTGATCACTGTGGCCAGGAAGTTCAACCTTAAGTTGGTTTCCATCAAAGACCTTATTGCTTATCGTCTCAAGAAGGAATCGCAAGTCCGTCGACGGGTTGATGTGGAACTGCCAACGAATTATGGTGATTTTAAGCTCGCAGCCTACGAACAGATCAACACCGGTGAAATCCATCTTGCACTGATCAAAGGTGAATGGAAGAAGGATGAGCCTGTGCTGGTTCGTGTTCATTCATCCTGTGTTACGGGTGATATTTTTGGTTCTTGTCGTTGTGACTGTGGCGCGCAACTGCATGACGCGATGCGCATGGTTGAAAAGGCGGGCGTGGGTGTTGTTCTTTACATGAAGCAGGAAGGAAGAGGTATCGGGTTGTTAAACAAACTGAAGGCTTACAAACTCCAGGAGGGAGGGCTTGATACGGTGGAGGCCAACCTTCAGCTTGGGTTTGATATGGATAATCGCGACTATGGCATTGGAGCCCAGATTCTTAGCGACCTGGGAATTTCCAAGCTGCGACTTATGACCAACAACCCCAAGAAGCGGGTCGGTTTGATGGGCTATGGATTGGAGATTGTTGAGAATGTTCCCATCGAGACTGTTCCCAACAAGCACAATGAGAAGTATTTGACCACCAAACGCGACAAGCTCGGGCATTCGATTCTTAAGCAGTTATAGCATGAAAGCGTGCCTCGTGTGGGTTGTTTGTTGCGTGAATGTGATGGCGTACGGCCAGCAGTTCCCCTTCGAATATTGGCACGACGGAAAAATTGTCCTGGAAACGGGCGACACATTGAAAGGTAGCATTAAGTATGATCTCCAGAACGACCTTGTTCAGTTTGCAAAAAGCGGAAAGCTTGAGTCGTTTACCGCGAGAAAGTTGACATACTTCGAAATTTTTGACCAGACATCACGTCATTACCGGCACTTCTATTCGATCCCCCATACGACTTCCGGCGCATACAAGGCACCCGTTATTTTTGAGTTGCTGGCTGAGGGAAGGATGACACTCCTCTGCAGGGAAAGTGTGGAGTACCGAAGTTATTCCAATTCCTTTTATAGTTACGGAACTTCCAGCCGCCTGATAATGATCTACAATTATTACTTGCTTAAAGAAGACGGAAGCATCGAACCTTTTGTGGGCAAGCGCAATGACCTTATCCGGTTGATGGGCAAACAGGGCCCGCAGGTAGAGAAATACATCAAAGTCAATAAGTTGGACATTAATGATCGCAATGAATTCACCCAGATAATACAATACTATAATTCTTTATGAGCGAACCCCTGATATTGGTTACGAATGATGACGGCATAACGGCTCCGGGTATTGGACACCTTGTAGAAGTGATGCGGGGCCTCGGAGAGGTACTGGTCGTTGCACCAAACCGTCCCCAATCCGGCATGGGTCATGCCATTACAGTGGGTGATACCCTGAGGATCAAAGAGGTAAAAATTTTTGATGGGATAAGGGCCTTTGAATGTTCCGGAACACCAGCCGACTGCGTAAAAATGGCGCGTCACTATGTCTTGAAAGATCAGCGTCAACCTGATGTTGTCGTTAGTGGAATTAACCATGGCAGCAACACTTCCATCAGTGTGCTATATTCCGGCACGATGTCGGCAGCGATTGAGGCCGCGATTGAAGGAACGCCGGCCATTGGATTTTCACTTTGTGATTATAGTGCGGAGGCTGATTTCTCGCATGCGTTGGACTATGTCAGGAAAATCACCGAGCAAGTATTGCGCAAGGAGATGCCCAAAGGCGTTGCATTGAATGTCAACTTTCCACCGCGTCGGAACGAGGCAATCAAGGGAATTCGTATTTGCCGGCAGGCCAATGCCAAATGGGTCGAAGACTTCGATGAGCGCCGTGACCCCAATGGCCGCAAGTACTTTTGGATGACGGGCAACTTTGTCAACTTCGACAAAGGTGAGGATAATGATGAGTGGGCTATAGCCAACAATTACATCTCGGTGGTTCCGAGCCAATTTGACCTTACAGCACACCACGCCATCCCACTGTTGAATGACTGGGACATTCTCACGCCGTAAACTCAAATCGGATCGACGTCAAAGACAATCTTGACACCCCGAAAGTGTTTGTCCTCATGAACCTGGTCTGCAAGGATAAGTAGTGAGTTTTTAATAGCACCGAGTTTTCCCTGGTTCCTGGGAATCTTCAACAGGAGGGTATTCAGATATTCATTGCGAATCCTGGATATGATTGGCTCCCCCGGTCCCATCATGCGGATACCGGTGATTTTTTCTCTAACCTTTGCTGCGAAAGTGACAGCGGCCCGTGAAACAAGGACTTTGTCGGTATGCTTCAGGGTAACTTCGATCAGTCGGGAGTACGGCGGGTAGTGATGAAGCTCCCGGTCAGACAATTGCATGTCGAGGAATTCAGTAACACGCAGATCGGTTACGTAGGCAAAAAGTGGATGATCGGGATTGCCAGTCTGGATGACCACCTTTCCGGCTTCGCCTCGGCGACCTGCCCGCCCGCTTACCTGGACAATCAACTGGAATGCGCGTTCATACGACCGAAAGTCGGGGAAGTGCATCATTCGGTCGGCATCAAAGACGCCTACCAGACGGACGCGATCGAAATCAAGTCCTTTTGTCACCATCTGGGTCCCCACAAGAATATCAGTTTCGCCTTTTTCAAAATCACCGAGTATGGTTTCATAGCCTGACTTGGTCCGGGTAGTATCTAGGTCCATCCGGCTGATCTGCGCTTCAGGGAAGTGAATGGATAGTTCCTCCTCCATCTTTTCAGTTCCATACCCCAGCGTGAGGATGCGCTTTGAACTGCATGTTGGGCATTGTGAGGGAAGCTCCTCGCGATAACCACAGTAGTGGCAGATCAGCGCGTGACGAAATTGATGGTAAGTTAAACTCACGGCGCAATTGATGCACTTGGGTACCCAGGCACAGTCTTCACACTGGACGAGTGGCGAGTGTCCTCGACGGTTCTGAAATAGAATCACCTGGCCGTTCTGCTCGATGGTGCTCTTGATTTCCCGCAGTAGTGTGGCGGTGAACTCGCCCTTCGTGGTCTTCTGTCGTCTCTCCTTCGCTACATTGGCAAAAGTGATCACAGGAAGTTGTGCCTCGCCAAATCGTTCCGGCAATTTTATAAATCCGATCTTCTCTGATTTGGCCTGGTGATAGGTTTCGCACGATGGTGTGGCGGTACCCAGCAATACTTTGGCATGATGGAGCTGTGCCATCACCCTGGCCACATCACGGGCAGCATAGCGCGGTGCCGGGTCCTGTTGCTTGTAAGAGGGATCATGCTCTTCATCGATGATGATCAGTCCGAGGTTGTCAAATGGCAGGAAGACTGCCGATCGCACCCCGACTACAAATTTGAATTTTCCGGTGAGTATGCCGTTCCATACCTCCACGCGTTCGTTATCGGAAAATTTGGAATGGTAAACGCCCATGGTGGAACCAAATATTTTCTTCAACCGGTGCACGATCTGGGTGGTTAGTGCAATCTCTGGAAGCAGGTAAAGTACTTGCGTTCCACCATCGAGTGCACGCCGGATGAGGTCAACGTAGATTTCGGTTTTTCCACTGCCGGTAACCCCAAACAGCAGGGCAGTACCCTGATGCTCAAAGCTTTCCAGAATCTTATTGCGCGCTTGCTCTTGTAACTCACTCAGCAAAACAGGATGATCAGATGCCGGGACTTCTTCGCCAAAACGCGGGACTACCCGTTCGAAAGCTTCTAAAACCTTATTCTTGACGAGCGTCTGTAATGACGACGTTGAAATCTCGGCGCCAAGTAACTCACTCTTGGCCACCCCGCGGAGGTTGAGCTCAGGATCCTGGAATACCGGAATCAACTGCAAGTACTTGAGAACAATTGCCTCCTGCCTTGGTTTCTTTCCAAGCGATTCAAACAATTTTTCCAGCTGGATCTTGTCGGTGTAGGTGGTATGGAGACGTATCCGGCTTTCTGTTTTGGGCCTGTACTTCTCTTTTACTTTTTCAAAAAGGATGATGGCCTCTTTCCTGGTTAGCGATTTCAATATACTGTAGATGGATTTTGCATCCAGCAACTTCGCTACCTGTGTGTAGGTCATTGACTCGCTTTTCAGATGATTGATCAACATTTGTTCTTTCTCTGAAAAGTCGAAGGGCGTTTCATCGGCATTGTAAGATGGGTGTATCTGTACCATCGATTCGCTCGACAACTTGAGTCCTGCCGGCAATGCAGCATTCAGCACTTCTCCCAATGAACACATGTAGTAGTCAGCCATCCATTCCAGCAACTGGAACTGAATTCCAGTTATACTTTCGTTTTCATCCAGTATCTCGAGCAAATAGCGTGCTTCGTAGTCATGTGGCGGCTGGTTGTGGAGCCTGGCAATTACTCCGGTAAGGATTTTGCGACCACCAAAAGGAGCGATTGCTCGCTGCCCGACACGCACGATCTCATTCCAGTCGGCCGGAACCCGATATGTAAACAGTTTGCGTATCGGCACAGGGATCACGAGCTCGGCGAAAATCGTCTGATCTCGCTGCAACGGAGTTCCTGCGGTTGAATCGGCTTGAATTGAATGCGTGTTCACTTTGTGCGAAGCGAAGATAGTATCTGCCGTGCTTTCTCCACGCTGGTCACCGGCAACTGGCATGTTTTCTCAACGCAGACATGAATCATCGTTTGTCCGTCGGCAGACTTATCGCTGACCAGCGGCAGCGAGGATGAGCCGGTCGATCCCATTATCAGACTTGAAGGCTCATAGGCAGTTGCCAACTCCCGGCGCAGGTCCTCTGCACCAGGTCCATGAATGACTATTTCGGCAAATGGGTAGGTGACTTCGAACGCAAGGATCCCCCAATTTGACATGTAAGCGGGCTCCTTCAGGATGGTCTTGCGCATGGAGGTAACCATTTCGATGGCGTCTTGTTTCCACTCTTCACGATCTAGAAGAATGCCCAGGCGGTACAGATTGCGGGCCATGACTGAGTTGGGCGACGGAATGACATTGTCAAAAAGGTCCTTCTTCCGGGCGATGAGTGGTTCGGAGGAGGATGAAGAAAAGAAGAAAAATCCATCGGCCTCGTCACGAAACTGCTCTATGGTGTAAGTGCACAACTTGACAGCCTTTGTAACCCAGGACTCGTCAAATGTGCACTCATAGAGCGAGATGAAGGCTGCGATAAGTTGTGCGTAGTCTTCCAGGAATCCTTCTGTGTTGCTTCGCCTGCCCTTGAAGGAGCGGAAGCACCGCGGTCCGTCCATTAGCTTCTCCTCCAGGAATCGTGCTGTGTTGATAGCATCATCAAGGAATGTAGAATCTCCAAAGGTCTTGTAGCTGTCTGCCAATCCCTGAATCTGCATGGCATTCCAACCCGTGAGAATTTTGTCGTCTAGCCCCGGACGGACCCGCTTGTTGCGATGATCCAGTAATTTATTCCGGGCAGCTGTCAGCTGGGCTTGCATCTCGCTCGATGGTGTTACGTCCTGCGCACCAGTACGGTAAAGGATGTTGCGGCCATGCTCCCAGTTGCCCGATAGGGTAGCCTGGTAGTACTGCTTCATCATTGGCGCCTGGTCGCCGAGTATTTCATCCAATTCATCGTCCGTCCATGTATAGAATTTTCCTTCAATGCCCTCTGAATCGGCGTCAAGCGCGGCGTAGAATCCACCTTGTGGATCTCTCATCTCGCGTTGAAGCCAGGTGATTGTTTCGGTGATAACTTCACGGAACATGGGTTCTGGGGACACCCGGAAGGCTTCGGCGTAGAGACTTAGCAACTGTGCGTTGTCATAGAGCATCTTTTCAAAATGAGGCGCAAACCATCTGCCATCGACGGAGTATCGGGAGAAACCCCCGCCCAACTGATCATAAATTCCGCCGGCGGCCAGCTGGCGCAGGGTGATCAGCACCATATTGAGTGCTTGCTTGTTTTTGTTCTGATGGTAATAGCGGAGCAGCCATAGCCAAATGGTTGGCATGACAAACTTGGGTGCCCGATCGAGACCACCGTACAGATTGTCAAATTTGGATTCCAGTATGCCAAACATGGAATGAAAGTCGGAGGGACTAAATGGACCGCTGTCATCCGTAAGCTTGCCCATGTCGTTGGCATTCAGGTGCAGGTGAAGATCCTCAGCGGTTTGGTTGATTTCAGAACGGCGTTGCTGAAATGCCATGGAAAGCTGAACGATCAACTGTGACCAATTTTTGGGAGGAAAGTATGTGCCACCGTAAAATGGTTTTTGTTCTGGTGTGAGGAATACATTCAATGGCCAGCCTCCATTCAGGCCCATAGCCTGCACCGCATCCATGTAAACCTGATCGATGTCCGGGCGCTCTTCCCTGTCAACCTTGATGCACACGAGATGTTCATTCATTATCGCTGCGATGTCAGGATCTTCAAAGGATTCGTGCTCCATCACATGACACCAATGGCAGGAAGAGTAACCGATACTAACAAGGACAGGCTTGTCTTCGGTCTTCGCCCTTTCCCATGCCTCAGGCCCCCATTCATACCAGTCGACGGGATTGAAGGCATGCTGCAGCAGGTAAGGACTGGTTGCTCTGGCCAGACGATTGGGTTTTGGGTTTTCCGATGACGAGCGCATCAGGAGGATTTCTGTTGGTTGATGATCTGGGCTTTCAGTGACTGAATCTCGGTGTCAACAGGGATGATTTTACTGAATCCATCAAGTTGGTGCAAAGTTTTTCGAATAAACGCTTGATGTGCCTCGCTGTCCTGATGAAACGGTCGATGGTTTATCGCTTGTCGTATGGGTTGCCATTGTTGCAGAAACAAAATAAGTTCTTCTGAAAAATATGCCGCACTGAATTTTTCCCAGATGTAGTCGTTAGCCATTGTTGTCGGGTGGATGAGGTCTTCTTTGTAAAAACGGTAGTCGCGCAAGTCATCCATCAGTATTTCGTAGGATGGGAAGTAGTCGATGTCGGCATAGGCTTCTGTCAGTCGATGGCAAGCAAGTCGTAGTATCGCCTTGCTGAGACTGTTCATTTCCAGTGTATCCTTCACATGGCGCACAGGGCTCACGGTAAGTATGAAGTGGATGGACGGATTGATGGAAACAATCAACTTGCGGGCTTGTTCAAAAGAAGCTTGAATTTCCTCCACCGAGGCAAGGCGACGCCTGAATTGAGATGAAGGCATTCGGTGACAGTTTGCAACTGACTCACCCGTATCCTCCCGATGAAAGATCCAGGCCGTTCCATAGGTCAGCATCACGGTTTGACATTCTTTTAGATGTTTGTGCGTGCTGTCGATTTGAGCCTCAATCTTGCTTTTAAGTCCGGAGGTGTCTGAGGCTGAGAGCGATGAATGCATGTCATAATTCAGCGCAATCTCTTGCCGCATAAGGTAGGATGAAGGAGCAGGATATTTCTTGCTGGCCGCGTATTCCAGGTGTCGATGGATGGCAGCCGGGTGGTAGGTGGTGCCAAAGGGGTTTATGAGGGCCCGAAATTTGGCTTCGAGGAAGCGCTGCCCCATGGACTGTGCAAAGCAAGAACCCAGCGTAAGCACCGACTCGCCGATGTTGAGGGTTCGGCGTGCCTTTGGAACGATCAGCTCGGTTCGGAAATTCATAAGGTTAAAGTTATGTTGATTTTATTCAGAACAATGGTGGGAAAAACTAATTTTACACAAACTCAGAATAGCCCTATGGTATTGGATGCTGCCGTTGAACGAATGCCGACGAAAATCTTTTCGACCTCGGATGAAGCCTCTGCTTTTGTTGCTCAGGAAATTGCAACACTGATCCGGCAGCGGCAGCGGGAAAAGAAGAATGTGGTGCTCGGCCTTGCCACCGGTTCGACACCGACGCGGTTATACGCTGAACTTGTCGCTATTCATCGGAAAGGACTCAGCTTCAGGAATGTAATTACATTTAACCTTGATGAATATTACCCCATGCAGCCGGGGTCGTTGCAGAGTTATGTCAGGTTCATGCGCGAGCATTTGTTCGACCTGATTGATATACCGGCGAAGAACATCAATATTCCTGATGGCACCCTCCGCAAGGAGAAAGTTTCGGCGTTCTGCAAAGCTTATGACAAGAAGATCGTGGATTCCGGCGGCATTGATATCCAGATACTTGGTATCGGTCGAACGGGTCATATCGGATTCAACGAGCCTGGATCTTCCGAGCGATCGGGTACCCGGATGATCACCCTTGATCAGGTCACACGAATGGATGCGGCCAGCGATTTCTTTGGCGAAGAAAATGTTCCGCAACGGGCCATCACCATGGGGGTGGGAACCATCCTGAAGGCAAGGCGAACCATCATGATGGCCTGGGGTGAAGGCAAGGCGCCAATTGTTCAGCGCGCTGTAGAAGGCCCCGTCACGGATCAGGTACCCTCTACCTATCTCCAAAAGCACCCTGATGTGTTGGTTGTCCTCGACGATGCCGCCGCTTCGCAATTAACCAGGCGAAAGACGCCCTGGCTGCTGGATCAATGTGAATGGGATGACAAACTCATTCGTAAAGCCGTGGTGTGGTTGTGTCAAACTGTGAAGAAGCCCATTCTTAAGCTTACCAACCATGACTACATGGAGCATGGCATGGGTGATATTCTCACAGAGTATGGTTCAGCCTATAAAGCCAATATCAAAGTTTTTAATGAACTGCAGCATACCATCACGGGTTGGCCGGGTGGAAAGCCCAAGGCTGACGATACCAACAGACCGGAGCGTGCAAAGCCATTTCCGAAACGTGTTGTCATTTTCAGCCCTCATCCCGATGATGATGTTATCTCAATGGGAGGAACCTTCATCCGACTGGTTGATCAAGGGCACACGGTTCATGTTGCCTACCAGACTTCAGGCAATATTGCCGTGTTTGATGATGACGCTGTTCGTTTTGCCGATTTCGTTCGGGACTTCAACGATGCTTTTGGGCTGAAGAAATCGGACGGAGAGAAATTCTATAAGAAGATCGTGTCATCCATAAAAGGAAAAAAACCTGGTGAGGTTGATCGTCCGGAAGTACTTACGATCAAAGCGCTGATCCGTCGGGGCGAGGCAAAGGCCGGCTGTAGGTATACAGGTATCCCCGACTCTCAGGCGCACTTCCTCGATATGCCTTTCTACGAGACGGGCAAAGTCAAAAAGAAGCCACTCAGCGAGAGGGACATTCAGATTATCGTGGATCTGCTCGAGAAGGTGAAGCCCCACCAGATCTACGCTGCTGGTGATCTTTCAGATCCCCACGGGACGCACCGTGTTTGCCTGGCCGCCATTTTCAAAGCGGTGCAACGGCTTAAGAAGAAGCCATGGATGAAAGACTGCTATGTCTGGCTTTACCGGGGTGCATGGCAGGAGTGGGATATCGACCAGATTGAGATGGCCGTACCACTTAGCCCGGATGAATTGCTGCGCAAGCGAAAGGCTGTTTTCAAGCATCAGTCACAAAAGGACAGTGCGCTCTTCCCAGGCACTGATCAGCGCGAGTTCTGGGTGCGTGCTGAAGACCGAAATCACGCAACCGCTGTAGCGTATAATCAGTTGGGCCTTGCCGAGTATGAGGCGATTGAAGCTTTTGTACGACATACTTTCTGATGATGGCCCCACATCATTTTGTATCATGGAACGTCAATGGCATTCGGGCAATTGTCAAGAAGGACTTTCTGCAAAACGTAAAGGCAATGAATCCGGACATCCTTTGCCTTCAGGAAACCAAGGCGGCCGAGGATGAAGCGCTGGAAACACTGAAGTTGCTCAAGGGATATTTCGTATATGTGAATTCATCCAAAGCGCGAAAGGGCTATTCAGGCACAGCTTTGATAACCAGGAAAGAACCGGTTAATGTGACCTATGACATTGGGTATGAAGAATTTGACCAGGAGGGCAGGGTGATTGCTGCTGAGTTTGATACGCACTTCATCGTAACCGTTTACACACCGAATGCCGGTGAAGGACTTGCACGGCTGGATTTCCGGGAGAAGTGGGACCAGGAATTCGGAGCATATATTGCATGGTTGCGAAAACGAAAGCCAGTTATTGTCTGTGGCGACCTCAACGTTGCTCATCAACCTATCGACCTGGCACACCCCAAAGAAAACTATAACAAGTCGGCAGGGTATACCCAGCGGGAGATTGATGGTTTCTCGCGACTATTGCAAGCCGGGCTGGTTGATACCTTCCGGCATTTCTATCCCAATGAATCTAAATACACATACTGGAATTACTTCACCTTCGGTCGCGACAAGAATGTAGGTTGGCGCATTGACCATTTTCTTGTAGACACCCGAATGATGCCCGCGGTCAAGGATGCCATGATCTACAACGAGTATCACGGGTCAGATCATTGCCCGGTGGGAGTGATGATTGAGTTTTGAACCGTCGGAAAAGGATTAAACATGTCTGCCCGACGAAGTGTTGAAGAAAAATGTAAAATGTAAATTGTAGAATCTAGAATGTAAAGGGTAGTTCCCCGAAGGGACTACTTTTACATTCTATCTTGTCCATTTTACATTTTACATTCTTGTCTTGCCCTGAATTCTTATCCTTTCAGCCCGACCGTGATCAAACAGTCATGAAAACCTGATTTCCCTGGATTGGAAACCTCCGTAGTATTGCTTCATGAGCAAGAAATGGAAATTTTCCGATGAAGCCCTGATTGCAAGGATACACCTTATTCGGGGGCAAAAGATCATGTTGGACAAGGACCTGGCTGACCTTTACGACGTATCTACCAGCAACCTGAATAAGGCAGTATCCCGAAACCGGTTGAGGTTTCCCAAAGATTTCATGTTTCAGTTGACGTCGAAGGAATTTAAAAACTTGATATTCCAATCTGGAACATCAAGTTGGGGTGGCACACGAAAACCCCCTTATGTGTTTACGGAGCAGGGAATTGCAATGCTTTCCAGTGTTCTAACGAGTGACCGGGCAATTCGAGTTAATATTCACATCATTCGTGTGTTTACCCGACTGCGTCAGTTCCTGATGGATCACAAGGATGTGCTGCTGAAACTCGAGGCATTGGAGCGGAAAATGGGCAAGCATGATAATGAAATCAAAGTCATCTTTCAGTATATGAAGGAGATGTTCAATCCCACGCGGACTCCCATGCGCCGAATCGGGTTTCGGCAAAAGGGAAGAGACCAACTGCTACTGAAGGGAAAGTGATAGTTACTTAACCCGTTCTATCTTTGCCCCCAACTTAATCAACCGGCCTTCAATATCCTGGTAGCCGCGGTCAATCTGCTCGGCGTTGGAGATCTCGCTTTCGCCGCTTGCAGAGAGTGCAGCGATGAGCAATGCAACGCCGGCCCGTATGTCTGGTGAAGACATCTTGACGCCTCGTAGCATATGCTTTCGATCCAATCCTGTAATGGTTGCGCGGTGCGGATCACACAGAATGATCTGCGCACCCATATCAATCAGTTTGTCTACAAAGAACAACCGGCTCTCAAACATTTTCTGGTGGATGAGGACGGTCCCCTTGGCCTGCGTGGCAACCACCAGTGCAACGCTGATTAAGTCGGGTGTGAACCCTGGCCATGGTGCGTCGGAAATAGTGAGGATGGACCCGTCGATGAAGCTCTCCATCTCGATGTGTTCCTGTGCAGGAATATGGATATCGTCTCCGCGAAATTCCATTTTGATGCCCAACCTGCGGAATGTCTCCGGAATAATTCCCAGCATATCAATCCGGCAATTCTTGATCGTTATTTCCGACTGCGTCATGGCAGCAAGACCTATGAAACTGCCAATTTCAATCATGTCGGGAAGCAACGTATGTTCCGTACCCATAAGTTGAGACACGCCTTCGATCGTGAGAAGGTTGGAGCCAATGCCGCTGATCTTAGCGCCCATCCGGTTGAGCATATGGCACAACTGCTGGATGTAAGGCTCACAGGCGGCGTAGTAGATTGTCGTAGTGCCTTTAGCTAGCACTGCAGCCATGAGAATGTTGGCGGTGCCTGTTACAGATGCCTCATCGAGGAGCATGTAGCAACCCTTGAGCTCTGACGCGTCTATGTGGAAGAGGTTCCCTGCAGCGTCGAAGTTGAATTTGGCCCCGAGGTTTTGGAATCCGAGGAAATGCGTGTCTAACCGGCGCCGGCCTATCTTGTCTCCGCCAGGCTTGGGGATGCTGGCTTTTCCATAACGGGCGAGGATCGGTCCAAGAAGCATGACAGATCCCCGGAGAGAGGCTGCTTTCTTGCGATAAGATTCTGATTCGAGATGAGCAATGTTTATGGTCGTGGCTGTAAACCGGTACGATCCCTTTCCAAGTTTTTCAACCTTGCAGCCGAGATCATTCAGCAATTCAATAAGCTTGTTGACATCAAGGATGTCTGGGATGTTGTGAACGGTAACGGGTTCCGGAGTCAGGAGTGCAGCGCAAAGAATCTGCAGAGCTTCGTTCTTGGCACCTTGAGGAATGATCTCTCCGCTCAGGCGCTTGCCGCCCTGGATCCGAAAGGAACTCATTGGTCTCTTCTGCGGTGGGGGTTGAAGCGTTTCTTGAAAGGCCTTCCGCCACCGCCTCCCTGACGCTGGTTCGATCGTCCACCGCCACCCTGTTGGTGAGATGGCTTGGCTGAGGGGCGCTCCCGGAACAGCGGATCAAACAGGTTCTCTTCACGGACCTTATCCAGGCTCATGGTAAGTTTTCCGCCAGAAATTATTGAAATATCTTTCAAAACAACAGAGTCATCCAGCGTTTCCTTGTTCCAGCTTCCGTACAACGTCTTCATTAGCCGTCCGAGGTAGATGATCATCTCTTCGCGCTCTTTTGGATCTTCCTTCTTCAGGGCTTCCTGAACAAGTCGCTCAATGTTTTTGCCGTAGTGCTTGTACCGTACGTTGGTCTGAGGGTAAGGTACACGCATGGGGCGCTTGCTGAGAATATCGCGGTCAGGTGGCACAAATGGATTGTTGACGTCCAGATTGAAGTCGGCTATAATCATCAGATCATCCCAAAGACGCTGGGGATTTTCCACTGATTCGCGAACCGTTGGGTTCAACTGCTTGATGAGTTCAATGAGGGTATAGGCCAGCTCGGTACGCTTCTCCTTGTCAGGATTGGTACGGATATACTCGACAATATTCTGGATGTTTCTTCCGTACTCCCTGAGAATAATATGCGGACGCTGTGAATTGTATTCTAACTTCATGATGCCGTATTGAGGGGGGCTGTTGGGTGTATTTTTAACTTGGCAAAACTAAGCAATAAGGTCTTCTCTCCAAAATCCTCAAATTGGATGCGTGCCTTGCGGTCGGCACCCGTTTCGTCGATCTTAATGACACTGCCGAACCCAAACTTGGGGTGCTCCACACGCATGCCTTCCATCAGGGAAGAAGTATCGCTGGGGGTGAAATCGGATGGAGTTTTGTAGCTGGTCGGCCGTACAACAGGCTGCGAACGGATGGTCTTCTTCATGCCCGACACAAAGCTCTTGGCAAATTCTGACCGGCTTGGCGCTTGGTCATACCCATGAAGACCACCATAGCGCGTACTTACCTTCAGGTAGCGCGCTTCGATCTCATCCAGGAAACGGCTTGGTTCACAATTCTTGAGGCGTCCAAAACGATAACGGGTGAGTGCGTAGGTGAGAAATAGACGCTTTTGGGCACGTGTTATGGCTACATAAAAGAGCCGGCGTTCTTCCTCCAGTTCCGCCCGGCTGCTCAACATCATTTGTGATGGAAAGAGGTCTTCTTCCATGCCGGCGATGTACACATAACGAAACTCAAGCCCCTTGGCCATGTGAATCGTCATCAGCGTTACCTTTTCAGGGTCCTTGTCTTTGTCTTCGTCCTGTCCTGTGATGAGGGAAACCTCTTGTAGGAATGAACCCAGACCTTTGTCAGTACGTTCAGGGTCAACAGTAAATTCTTTGATGGCATTGAGTAGTTCCTGGATGTTCTCAAAGCGGCTGAGTCCTTCCACGGTTTTGTCTGCATACAATTCGCGAAGCAATCCGGATCCTTTGGCAATCTCTGAAGCGGCATCATACGCATCCATTCGTTCAATATCGATCTGGAATCGTTTGATCATGGCCACAAAATCTTCGATTTGGCCAGAGGCTCTTCCACCGAGGAAAGAGGCGGCATTTTGCAGCACTTCCCAAATGGATATTGCATGATCGTTAGCGGCCACAATGATCTTGTCGACCGTAGAATCGCCGATGCCTCGCTTGGGCAGATTAATGATACGACGGAAAGAGGCTTCGTCCTGCTGGTTGATGGAGAATCTTAAATAGGCGAGGAGGTCCTTGATTTCCTTTCGCTGGTAGAACGACAGTCCGCCAACGACTTTGTATTTGATGTTCATCCGCCGCAATGCCTCTTCAATGGCGCGGCTCTGGCTGTTGGTGCGGTAGAGTACAACGAAGTCGCTGAACTTCGACTGATTTTGCATCTTCTCTTCAAAGATGGATGTGGCAATCAGCTTGCCTTCTTCATTATCAGATACGGCTTTGATGAGTTCAATCAGATTGCCGTCTTCGTTGGCCGTCCACACATCTTTCGGCAGCTGGGCTTTGTTTTTGGCAATAACAGAATTCGCGGCTTGCACAATGTTCTTCGTTGACCGGTAATTCTGCTCCAGCTTGATGATCTTCAAATCAGGGTGGTCCTTCTCAAAGTTGAGAATGTTGCTGATATCGGCGCCGCGGAAGGCGTAAATGCTTTGCGCGTCATCGCCAACCACCGCGATGTTTTGCCTGACAGCCGATAGCTTCCGGATGATAAAATACTGGCACAAGTTGGTATCCTGGAACTCATCAACAAGAATGTACTGAATACGGTGCTGGTACTTGTTCAGTACCTCCAGGTGTTCCTTGAAGAGCTTGTCAGTATTGAATAGCAAATCATCAAAGTCCATGGCGCCCGACTTGAAACAACGAAGGGCGTAGTTCTTGTAAATGTTGCCGATTTCCGGCCGCATGTTGGAAGCATCATCACCCATCCGCATAGGGTCGGCGAGGTATTCCTGCCAGGATACGAGACGGTTCTTGGCTGCCGATATCCGGTTGAATACGACGCTGGCCTTGTACTGGGTCTCATCCAGTTTCATCTCCTTGACCACCTGTTTGATGAGCGTCTTGGAATCGTCAGTATCGTAAATGGTAAAACTATTGGGATATCCAAGGTGGTGTGCTTCGGCCCTCAGGATCCGGGCAAAGACGGAGTGGAAGGTGCCCATCCAGAGGTTTCTGGCATCCTGTCCTACTACCTGCTCGATCCGGTCGCGCATTTCCTTGGAGGCCTTATTCGTAAACGTGAGCGCCATGATGTTGAACGGATCCACACCCTGGCTCTTCATGAGATGGGCGATGCGGTAGGTCAGCACCCTGGTCTTTCCTGAGCCGGCTCCCGCGATGATCATGCAGGGCCCTTCCGTATTGATAACACCCTCGCGTTGCGGAGGGTTGAGGTTGTCTAAGTAATCCATTCAAAAAAATCACCGCAAGTTAGTCTCGTCAAGCCAATGATCTTGTTGATTTACCTGATAATTTTGGCAATTCTAACCCGGTTGATATGCGTCCTGATTTCATGATGACGGAGAAGAAGGAGTCCTTCAAAAGCGCTGCATTCCGGCGGCTAATGAATTGGTATCCGATGTATTTCGGAACCGGTGGGAAGATACTGTTCTGGGCATCAGATTCATCGGAGGTACATCTTAGAGTCGGGTTGAACCTTTGGACGCGCAACTACGTGGGAACCATCTTTGGCGGCAGTTTCTTTTCAGCTTCCGATCCATTTTATATGGTCATGTTGATGAAGATCCTGGGGGACCGTTATGTTGTTTGGGACAAGACGGCGCACATCCGGTTCAGGCGACCAGGACGAATCCGAGTTTATGCGGTATTGAAAGTAACCGCCGATGAGGTGAATGGTATCAAGGCACAGGTGAAGGACTGTGGGCATGCCGTGAAGACGTTTTCTATCCGCTGGCTGGACAAAGACCAGAACGTCTACGCAGAGATCGAACGCCAGTGCTATATTGCTGACAAAGAATTCTATGAAAAGCGGAAAGGCGAAACCCAGAAAGCAAAGTTCTAAACCCAGGAAACGCATGATGAAAATAGGTGAGGTTCTGGTGTCGGACGATGTGAAGACCGTCGAGTTTGTCTGCCACCTGGAGCGGTGCAAGGGTGCGTGCTGTGTCGAGGGCGAGCTGGGTGCCCCGTTGGAAGAGGACGAGTTGCCGGTTATGCATGAGATTCAGAGCGGTGTGGCACCCTATCTTACCGAAGAGGGAAAGAAGGCTATTGCTGAACAGGGCCCTTACATCCTCGATGAAGACGGCGACTATTCTACGCCAACGATCGGCGGCAGGGAATGTGCCTATGCGCACTATGATCCAAAGGGCATTCTGAAATGTGGCATTGAACAGGCCTACCTCGACGGTAAGGTTGGCTTCCGGAAACCGATTTCCTGTCACCTGTATCCAATCCGCATCACGAAGAAAAAGGATTTTGAGGCGGTCAATTATTCAAAATGGAGTATATGCTCCGATGCCTGCACGCTGGGCAAGTCGCTGCAAGTGCCTCTGTACAAGTTCCTGAAAGACCCGCTGATCAGAAAATATGGACAATCCTGGTACGATCAATTAGTAGCTCAAATTGAAACCACCCCCTGATCTCTGCGCCTTCTTTGCGTCTTTGCGCCTTTGCGTGAAAACCTTCCCTCCAAAAAGAAAGAGCCGCTCAATCTGAACGGCTCTCTCATTAGATGATTCGACGCTTTACTCCGCCACCACATTCACCTTCACCTCATGCTTCACTTCCTTGTGAAGGTCGAGGAGGGCAGTGTAGGTACCGAGCTCTTTCGGTTGTTCCTTGAAAGAGATCTTCCGGCGCTCGACATCAAAACCTTTCGCTTTCAGGGCTTCTGAAACCTGCAGGCTGGTGATGGCTCCGAAAATCTTTCCGGTCTCGCCGGCTTTCGTCTTCAATTCAATAACCGCATCGCCGATCCGTTCCGCCAGTGCAGCAGCTTCCGACTTTATCTTCTCGGCCTTGTGCGCCATTTGACGGACATTCTCAGCGATCATGCGCTTGTTGCCTTCATTGGCAATCAGGGCTACGCCATTCGGGATCAGGTAATTCCTTCCGTACCCGGCTTTCACCTTTACAATGTCGTTCTTGTAGCCAAGACCGGTGACATCTTGTTTGAGTATTACTTCCATGGTGTTTCTGGGTCAGGGTTATTTCAATGCGTCTCCCAGGTAAGGCAGCAACGCGATGGTACGCGCCCGCTTGATAGCCTGAGCTACTTTTTTCTGATACTTCCAGCTGTTGCCAGTAAGGCGGCTGGGCAGGATTTTTCCTTGCTCGTTGATGAATTTCATCAGGAAGTCAGGATCCTTGTAATCAATGTACCGAATGCCGTTCTTCTTGAAGCGACAGTACTTGGGCTTGATCTCAGCCCGCTTGATGGGTTCGTTTACGAGTGTCATGCGCGTGTCTCCTCCCTTTCTCTTTTCTGTTGTGGCGCCTTGGTTCCTTTGTTCCTGTTGAACTCACCCTTGCGGCGGCGATTGTTGTACTCCACCGCAAACTTGTCAAGGCTGATCGTCAGAAAGCGCATTACTGACTCGTCCCTTCTGTATTCTGTCTCGAGGGTCGCAATGGTCTCCGGAGCTGCCGCAAATTCGATGAGGTTGTAGAACCCGGTGGACTTCTTCTGGATGGGATAAGCCATCTTCTTCAGTCCCCACTGCTCAACATTGATAATGTTGGCTTTGTGGCCGTTCAACACCTTCACGAACTTATCAACAGTATCCTTTGCCTGGTCCTCAGACAAAACGGGATTTAAAATGAATACCGTCTCGTAGTTGTTCATGAATAAATTGGTTTTAGAAATAAGGGTGCAAAAATAGCGAAAATTTGGGAATTCCAGTGTTTTGCAGGGGAAACAGTCCAAAAAATGGCAATTCCTGATTGAAAGGGCTTTTGTGGGTATTGGCCGTTGGGTATTGGCTGCACCCCGACGGGGGTACGGGTACCTCAGTATGGCAGAAAGGGACTTTTCCCAGGACGTCCAACTTCTCAATAAGCAATTAGAGTGCACTGCAAACAGCTAAAAGCCAATAGCCAAAAGCCACTTGTCACTTCACCACAAACTGCGTCGTTCCAATCAAATAATCCTGCGCGTAGATTTCAACGGTATAGTTCCCCGAAGCGTATTCGGACCCTTTGTCGTACAAGAAGGACAGTTTCTGGCGCGTATTGTCGAACAGGATTTCCTGCTGGGCAGTGTAAAACTCGTCTTTGTTGTTCACAATAAACGTACCTGAACCCTTGGCAACGTCAAAAATTACCTGGCCGTTATCGTCGATGACGCGGATCATAATCTTCTTTCCTTCGATGGGTGCCACCTTGTTGTCGGCGAGATTGAATTCAACCTTCAGCTTTTCCAGCTGACGTGCCCGGAAAGGTGACTCACGTTCCTTGCCTTTCGCGTTGACCGACATCACGGTCACATTTTCGGCTTTCAGCTGGCTGGCGATGGCAACCTTGGTGGCCAGTTCTTCTTTGGAAGTCGCAAGTCTCGTGATGGAATCATTGAGCTCATTCTTCTGGGTCTTCAACTGACGGTTTTCGGTAAACAATGACTGATTGGTCGTCTTTAGTTTTTCAATTTCATCGTCTTTGAGCTTTAGCAGCTCTTCATATCCCTCCACGCGATCTTTAAGTTCTTTGATAGCCTTGGTACTCCGGGCCACACTGCGCTTTAGTTGCGCGTCAACTTCGGCTTTGGCTTTCTGAAGTTCTTCCACATCTCCACCCAGTTTCTGGATTTGTACGATTTTCTGGTCCAGCTCGGCTTGAATTTCCTTCAGGCGCTGCATTGTGCTAGCCAGATCTTCTTCCACTTCGGCTTTTTGCTCCGTGATCTCTTTCTTGTCGGTATAGTCAAAATAGATCTTGATGCCCTGAATAAGTACCACGACAAACAGCACCGAAATGATCAGGCTAGATCGGTTCTTCTTGGGAGGTTGTTCGGCTGTCGGCTCCATATCGGTCGAATTGATCCGCAAAGGTAGTCGGGAACACCTTTATTTCAAGGACCAGATGTAATGTTGTTTGTTGAGCGCAGGGTCAAAGCAAAGAATTCCGCAACGGAACAAATCGACGCTGCCATACACAAGTGTATCGGTGCGAATCTCTTCCCACGCCTTTTCCATCTCCTCCGACCGGTGGATGTCATCGATGACAACCAGGCTGCTTGACTTCAGACGCCTTGTCAGCATTCTATAGTATTCCAGCGTCGGCAGGTATCGGTGGTTGGCATCCATCAACACAAAGTCAATTTTGTCGGTTGGCTCAAGGAACCGATGCAGGGTGCTGTCGAGATTGCCTTCGATGAGCTTGATATTCTTCTTGTTGGCCCATTCAAAATTCGTCAGCGCGGTATTGGCAATGGCATGACTCCCTTCAAACGTGTACACCATTGAATCACTCTTCTGTGCAAGGTAAAGCGTCGTGAGACCCAATGAGGTTCCCAACTCTACAATGCGCTTGGCATTGCAATAGTGCAGCAAGTCCAGGTAGAACATAGCCACTGAGAAAGGGGTGAGGCTGCTGCGTGCTATTTCGGAAATGGTTTTTCGCTGAACTCCCTGACCATGACTGCCGGACCCGAAGTCTTCAATTTCAAGCACGGTCTTGTTCGATTCCAACTCCCGGCGAAGGTCGTCGAAGGCCGGAATATCGGTGCTATGTTTCTTGGCTACGATCTTGGTGTACAGGTCATAGAAATAGGGGGAGTGCACCGAGTGATCATCAACTTCATGAAGCCAATGCCGGATGAATGACCTGACCTGATGATAGGAGGGCACGGTGCTGGTTGGTTAGTTCAGACGCATGGGGGCTACCATGCAGAATTCCGGAATGTTAACCGAAAAGGTCGTCCCGTCAACGATACGCTCCATAAGATACGTGCCGGCCATCTTGCCGATTCCCGACTTGAGGTTGCATCCTGAGACATACGTGTGGGTTTCACCGGGTTCCAGTACTGGCTGCTGACCGACTACACCGTCGCCCTCAACTTCGCGCGGCATGAAACCTGCGTCATGGATGTTCCACTTGCGTCGTTTGAGCTGAATGGTGAAATCGCCACCGTTTTCTATGCTGATCCGGTAGGTAAATACATAGTGGTACTGGCTGGGACTTGAGTATGAAGGCTGGTACTCGGTCTCTACCGTAACTTTGATTCCCTTGGTGATTTCAGTGACCATTCGACCAAAAATATCAATTTTTTCCATTTAATAGCACTTACTTGGACCCTTAATCCCTATGACACCGGATGTAAAAATCATACCATCGTGGAAAAGTCGTTTACAGCCCGAGTTTGAAAAGCCTTACTTCCAGGAACTGACTGCCTTTGTGCGTAACGAATACGCCACCCTAACAGTATATCCCCCCGGAAAGGAGATTTTCAGCGCGTTCGACGTGTGTCCGTTTGAGGAAATCAAGGTAGTGATCATCGGGCAGGATCCCTACCACGGTCCAGGTCAGGCAAATGGACTTTGTTTTTCCGTTCATGATGGTGTTCGCATGCCGCCTTCCCTTGTCAATATTTTTAAAGAGATTCAAAAGGATCTGGGTAAGCCGATTCCCACAAGTGGTAACCTCGACCGGTGGGCCCGGCAGGGTGTGTTATTGCTCAATGCCACGCTCACCGTGAGGGCTTCATCGCCAGGCTCGCACCAAAACAAGGGATGGGAGGTTTTCACGGATGCTGTCATACGACTGATCTCAGCAGAAAAGACCGGTGTCGTATTTCTGCTGTGGGGCGCCTATGCTCAGAAAAAAGGTGAGATCATCGACCGCAACAAACATCTGGTGCTGATGTCCGCACATCCCTCACCATTCTCAGCCGACAGGGGATTTTTTGGAAACAAGCACTTCAGTAAAACCAATGAGTACTTGAAAAGTAAGGGTGTAGAGGAGATCGTGTGGTAAGTGGCTGAATCGTTAAACCGTGACCACAAACGCCCAACGGCAATTGGACAGACCCAATCAACCACCAGCAAAGGACGGGAGTCCAATTGTTGGTGTCGCCAGCGCTCAGGCCCGCGCAAACACCAACAATGCACAATTGCCCTGAACCGTTGAACATTGACTTTGAACCTCCGACCGCCCGCACCTTGTTGGTGTTCTTCACCAACAAGGGGCTGACGAGGTACGATCAATTTCATGTTTGGTGTTCCTTCACCAATAAGGTGGGGGGTAGTCCAATTGTTGGTGTCGCCAGCGCTCAGGCCCGCGCAAACACCAACAAGCTCAGTGAGATAGTTCAATTGTTGGTGTCGCCAGTCCTCATGCCTGCGCAAACACCAACAATGCACAATAGTCCCTGAACCGTTGAATATTGACCTTGAACCTCCGACCAACCCGCACCTTGTTGGTGTTCCTCACCAACAAGGGGCTGAGAGGTACCATCAATTTCATGTTTGGTGTTCCTTCACCAATAAGGTGGGGGGGTAGTCCAATTGTTGGTGTCGCCAGCGTTCAGGCCCGCGCAAACACCAACAATGCTCAGGAGATAGTCCAATTGTTGGTGTCGCCAGATCTCAGGCCCGCGCAACCACCAACAATGCACGATTATCCCTGAACCGTTGGACATTGACCTTGAACCTCCGACCAACCCGCACCTTGTTGGTGTTCCTCACCAACAAGTGGCTGACGAGGTACCATCAATTTCTTGTTTGGTGTTCCTTCACCAACAAGGGGCGGGTCATGATTCCTATTGGTACACCGTCAAGAAATCCCAAATCTTTTCGCCATACAAATATTGGCTTGCGCTAGAATATTTGTAGTCCTCGGGGCTAAGGCAGTAACCAGCTCGAACAGGGTTGTTATGAATGTAGTTTATCTTTTGTTGCCAAACTTTCGGTGACCAGAGGGGCACACTTAACGAATTTCGCTCCCAAACCTGATGCTTTCTGTCTCTGGCGTCAACCCGTAGTTCCATGAGCAAAGGAGACCGTTCATTTCTCAGGTGCATCAGAATTTTTTGTGCCGTGAATTTCAAGAAATCCCTCTGAACCTTGGCCCTCTGATACTCTCCAAGCATTTGCCAAATAAGGTGGAAATGATTGTGCATGATTACAAATGCATATACAACTACTCGCCTCTGCTGAACCAGGAACCGCATACTCTCAATGATTTCATCCTTGTACAGATCACCATGAATAACTGGCTTCCATTCAAGGCATGTAGTTGTAATAAACTCCGCAAAATTTGATGACTGATTCATAAACCGAAAATGGGTCGATTTCATAGAAAATGAAATCCGGTTTTCATGACAATTTGATCTGCCACCGCCCCTTGTTGGTGTCGCCCCTTGTTGGTGTTCTTCACCAACAAGGGACTGACGAGGTACGATCAATTTTCATGTTTGGTGTTCTTCACCAACAAGGGGCTGACGAGGTACGATCAATTTCATGTTTGGTGCTCCTTCACCAATAGGGTGGGAGGTAGTCCAATTGTTGGTGTCGCCAGCGCTCAGGCCCGCGCAAACACCAACAATGCACGATTGTGCCTGAACCGTTGGACAGAACTCCGAACGCTTACCGTATAAGATTGAAGAACCGACTCCACCGAATCTTATCCAAGAAGCCACCATACTTGTTGATGGATAGCCAGATAAAGAAGCCTTTCCCAACAATGTGATCTTCAGGGACAAATCCCCAATAACGTGAGTCGAGGGAATTGTGGCGGTTGTCGCCCATCATGAAATAATAGTTCTGCTTGAATGTATATTCGCTGACCTCCTGACCGTCGATAAGCAACTTTCCTTCCTTGATGACTGCATCATCATTGTGATCATACAGCGCGATCGTCTCTCCGTACAGGGCGAGTGTTGAGTCGTTGACGGCAATGGTCATGCCCTTGGCGGGAATTGTGAGCGGTCCGAAATCATCGCCGTTCCATTTCGATGCCTTTGATTTGGGAAAGATACGGAAGTCGGGGCCATCGTGGGTGCGGTGATCGTCGGCAACGGCTGTGATGAAGGGTATGGACTTCAGTTCTGTGGCCTTCTCTTTCGTCAAGAACATCTGGTACACAGCCTGATTGTCTTCCAGGCGGCCCAGAAAATTGTAGTCGTCGGGATCGAGCTCCAGTCTTTCAAGGTTGCGTGGATTGATTTCGTCCTTTGCATACACAAGGTAGCTGAACTGCATGTTGGGCGGATTGGTGGCGGCCTCTCCGTTGACACTGACCTGACGTTCAGTGATGGTCAGTACGTCACCGGGGATCGCTATGCACCGCTTGATGTAATTCGTTTTCAAATCGACAGGATAGTCGATGCCCTCGTTCAGTTCCTTCGGCGGCACGTTAAAGACAACGACATCATTGCGGTGGACAGACGAAAAGCCAGGAAACCGGTATTGGGGCAATTGAATCCAGTCAACGTAGGAAGGGAGGTCTGTGAACCATATCTTCTGATGTGTCAGGGGTATCTGCAGGGGAGTCTTTGGGGTGCGGGTGCCGTAGTGAAACTTGCTTACGAAGAGGAAATCACCGACGAGCATGGAGTTCTCCATGGAGGGCGTAGGTATTGTGTAAGCCTCCATGATCAGCCAGCGGATCAGCGTGGCCGCAATGACGGCAAAGGCCACGGCGTCAAGCCATTCGCGCCAGAACGACTTCTTTACCGGAGTAGTATTCTTCTGTTCTTCTTTCGATGATGATTTCCAAAACTGCCAATTCATTGACGATGGGTTTAAAAAAGTCCCGCAAATAAAAGTAAAATATTCCGAAGTTCACCCTGACCCTGGTCGAAGGTCAGAATTTAAGGAAGTCATCCATCCCCAGCACACCTCCGTGTTTCGGCAGCCATTCAGCAACGGCCACAGCACCCCGCGCAAAGCCTTCCCGCGAATGCGCGGTATGACGAATTTCAATGTCGTCGGCATGCGAATGATAGGTAACTGTATGCGTGCCAGGTGCCGGATCCTGCCTGACAGACCGTATAACGAGATCCGATGGCTCACCGTTATCATTATTTACCCATTTCTTTTTGAACGTAAGGTGCTTCAGCATGCCCTCCGCCAGGGTAATCGCCGTTCCACTGGGCGCGTCTTTCTTTTGAGCATGATGGATTTCTTCGATTCGCACGTCATACCCGGTTTGAGTGGCCATCATTTGCGCGAGCCGCTCATTGAGTTTAAAAAACAGGTTCACCCCCAGGCTGTAATTTGACGCGTAGAAGAATGTGCCCTTTTTGAGTCGGCAGTAGTCTTCGATTTCCTTCCGTTGCGTGAGCCATCCTGTGGTGCCTGACAAAACAGGAATGCTGTGATCGATGCAGAGCCGGATATTGCCCGCGGCTGCTTCGGGGACGGTGAATTCAATGGCAACATCAACCCGTGTCCGAAAGTCGAAGTGATTGTTGGTAGTAGGATCAAGTATGCCAGCCACACGATGCGATCGCTCTTTGGCAATGGCCTCTATCGCCTTCCCCATTTTTCCATACCCAATGAGCAGGATATCCATAAACTAGAATTTCAGTGTCAGTGAAACCCCGGCAGCCTGTCCGTAGAACGGACTCTGCTGCATGCTGGGTCCCAGGCTGACCTTGAGCTGTGGATTCAAATCAAAGTCGCGGAGGTGGGCGTCTACGTGGGCATCGACGAATTGAAGGAGGTACCACAAACCGTCAAGGATGAGGAAAAAGTCGCGTTGGCGGCGATAGTATTCATTGACAGATCGCAGTTGGGATTCCGTGTAATTGGCATATTCCGGATTAGAAGAAACATAGCCAGGATCCCGTACAATAGCATACAACTCAGTCTTTGACTCGTTGTAAAGGTCATTATACCTAAAAGCAACGGTGGTTATAATGTAAAATCCACCATAAACAATGGGAAGCTTCCAGTACTTCTTATTATAGATCTGACCCATGCCGGGGAGAACGGCAGAATAGAGCAATGCCTTGCGTGGTATGAAGCGTGCCTTGTATTCTTCGGCGGTGATGACCTTGCCGCGCCTGACAATAACGATCGAATCGGCCAGCGTTGTGTCCTTCACAATCTCGACCTGTGCGATGGCGGATTGCATTGTCAGCAAGAGCAGTACGATGGTCCCGTATTTCAGCATGGGTTACACTTTGAAGATATCGAGGATCCTGTTGAGATCCTGGATGGAAAGAAAGGGAATCTTGATTTCCCCCTTTTTACCATCGCTCTTCACAGTAACTTTCGTGCCAAAGTGGTTTGATAGCTTGCCCTGTAGCTGTGCAATCTCCCGTGAAGGGCTTGCGGGCGTCGTCTGGGTACCTTTTTCTCTTGTACGGGACAACGATCTTGCCAGCTCTTCCACCTGACGTACGGAGAGGTCGTCGGTTAGAATTCGCTTGAAAAGGACAAGTTGCAATTCAGGGTTCTCCACGTTGATAATGGCCCGGGCGTGGCCCATGGTCATTTTGTTGTCGCGCAATGCGATCTGAATGGCTGGCGGAAGTTTGAGAAGGCGGAGGTAGTTTGTCACCGTGCTCCGATTTTTCCCGACGCGTTCTCCAAGCTGTTCCTGCTTGAGGTTGCACTCGGTGAGGAGACGCTGATAGCTCAGTGCGATCTCAATGGGGTTGAGACTTTCGCGTTGGATATTTTCCACCAGGGCCATCTCCAGCATCTGTTGGTCATCGGCCGACCGGATATAGGCGGGTATGGTCTTCAGCCCCGCACGACGGGCTGCCTGGTAACGGCGTTCACCAGAGATGAGTTGATATTGATTTCGAGATAGCCTGCGCACAGTCACTGGCTGGATGATGCCATGCACTTTGATGGAGTCGATCAATTCTTGCAGAGCCTCCGGCGCAAAATCTTTGCGCGGCTGGTATGGATTAACTTCGATCTCGCTGACGGCGATCTCGCTCATGTTGCCGGAGGGTGCGGGCGCTTCCTCCAGTTTGTTCGTCTCCGGTGTGTCGCTCAGCAAGGCACTGAGACCGCGGCCAAGTCCTTTCTTCTTGCTCATTTGCTTAAGCCGTTTTTGTCCAGAATCTCATGAGCCAGGTTGAGGTAGGCTATCGCACCTTTGCTTTCTGCATCGTGAACAATTACAGGAAGTCCAAAACTCGGTGCTTCGCTAAGCTTCACGTTGCGCGGGATGATGGTTTTGAACGAAATATTTTTGAAATGCATCCGCACTTCCTCCACGACCTGGTTGCCAAGAGATGTCCGGGAGTCGTACAGCGTGAGCAGGATGCCTTCGATTTCGAGTTGTGGGTTCAGGCGCGTCTGAATGATCTTGATGGTGTTCAGCAGCTTGCCGAGGCCCTCGAGCGCGAAGTATTCGCACTGCACGGGAATTATTAGCGCATCGGCAGCAGTAAGGCTGTTGATGGTGATGAGTCCAAGCGAAGGAGAGCAATCGATGATGATGAAATCATATTCATCCTTGATCTTGGTAAGCGCATTGCGCATCCGCTCTTCCCGGTGATCGATATTGACCATCTCCACTTCCGCGCCGACCAGGTCGATGTGGGAGGGGAGGACGCTGAGATATTTCAGTTCATTGGGGACGATGGCCTGGTGGATGTCGCCATCGTCGACCATGCATTCGTAAATGCTGAGTTTCACAGTCTTGGGGTCAATGCCCAGCCCGGATGTGGAATTGGCCTGCGGATCGGCATCCAGCAGCAATGTCTTCTGCTCCAGCACAGCCAGACTGGCCGCCAGATTGATTGCCGTTGTCGTCTTTCCTACGCCTCCTTTTTGATTCGCTATGGCTATGATTTTGCCCAAATGGATTGTCTTTCTTTTGAAACTACTGCTCATCTCAAATATACCAATTGTCGGCCGTTGGCTATTGGCTTTTGGCAGACTCTCAATACTTTAATTAATTGACTTCCGAGCCAATTTTCAAATCTTCAAATTGTCCAATTATTTTCTCTTCTTCTTCGCTTCCTCATTCTGTTTCCTAGACTCCTCGCTGGCCTTCATCGCCTCCTCCAGTTTGGTCATGAACTTGGACTTCGTGCCGGTTCCGGAAATCATTTTCTTCTTGTGGTCTTCCATCACGGCCTTGATTTTGTCTTCATCGACGAATCTTTTGATGATCGCCTGCTGGGCAAAGGTGACGAGGTTGGAGACGAAGTAGTAAAAGCTCAAACCCGCTGAGAATGAGTTGAGTACAAACATGAATACCACGGGCATGATGTACGAGAGCGACTTCATGGGACCGGTCACGGAAGTGAGTTGGTTGTTCTGCCACGTGTAGATCAGCGTGGAGGCCGTCATGAGCAGCACAAAAAGGCTGACGTGGCTACCGTAGAACGGGATCGTAAACGGAAGACTGACAATAGAGTCGTAGGTCGACAGATCATTGGCCCAAAGAAAGGGCTGCTGTCGGAGTTCTACGGAAACCGGGAAGAAATAGAACATCGCAAACAGGATCGGCATCTGCAGGAGGAGAGGGATACACCCGGCGAACGGGTTCACGCCCGCCTGCTGATAGAGTTTCATCTGATCCTGCTGGGCCTGCGTCATGTTTTCACCGTTCTTTTCCTTGATCAGGTCGAGTTCGGGCTTTAACAGACGCATCTTGGCCATGCCCAGGTAAGAACTGTACGACAACGGCGTGAGCATCAGCTTAATGATGATCACAAGGATCATGATGATGATGCCGTAGTTACTTATAAACTGTTCCAGGAAGTGGAAGATGGGGAGAATGAGGAACTCATTCACCCATGATACCGGCGGCCATCCGAGGTAGAGGTTGTCGGAAAAGCCTTCGGTGACTTTGGTAATGATTTTGTAGTCATTGGGTCCGAAGAAATAGGTGAATCGCGCATTGTTACTCAAAACATCCGCTTTGGGTATCCGAAGGATGACGTTAGCGACTTTGACAACACTGGTATCTGCGAGGTTGGCATGGGTGCTGATTTCGCCACCATTGAATGATCGATTGGCGATAATGGCGCTGGTGAAGAACTTCTGCCGGATGCCCACCCACTTCACGGGTTCGGCCAGCGATTCAGCTTCCGGATCCTGTGAGGTGTCACTGAGGCCGTCTGAATCTCCAGCCGTTGTGAAATAATTTATCGTTGTCTTTGTGCGGCTGTCGACGATATCTTTCTCTTGTAAGGGAATGAAATCGGTCCAGGTGTAGGTGAGGTGTTCGCCATTAAGAGAGTTGCCGAGTTGACTGGTTTCGATCCGATAATTCAGTGTGTAACCGCTGCCTGGGATGGTATAGATGTTCTTTAGGTATTTCCCTTCGCCGAGTGATGTGGTAAAGGTGAGGAAAGTGCTGTCACCGGCTGTGCGGCTTTCTGCGGTATAGAATAAAGTATACAGGTCAACATCCTTGCCTTCCAGTGTTGCTGCGAGTTTGAATGCGTTCGAACGGGCAGAGGCTAGAAGGAGCGGCTGCTGATAGTAGGTCTTGAACTTCTTCAGTTCCACCTCTTTCAGAATTCCACCGCGGTTGGTGAAAGTAAGAATGAGTTCGTTTGTTTCAATGCGGGTCAGCTCCTCCTCAATGGGAGCTGCTGCCATGGATATTGCTGTTCCGGTGGCGGTGCTATCTATCGTCGGTGAAGCGGAAGCGCTGGTCGAATCGACAGGGTTGAGGGTTTGTGTTGTCGGAGCTCCCGTTTCCGCCGGTGGCTGGGGTGCAAAAAAGTTAAAGTACACCAGCAATAAAACAGCAATCAACGTGAGCCCAATGGCAGAATTACGGTCCATAGTATCGTCTAAGTATCAGGGATTCAGTTTCTTATTACCGATGGCAGCCTCGATGAACTTGACAAAGAGCGGATGCGGGTTGAGTACGGTGCTCTTCAGTTCGGGGTGGAACTGCACGCCGACAAACCAGGGATGATCTTTCAGTTCGACGACCTCCACCAGGCCGGAATCCGGATTGATTCCGGTGGCTTTCAGTCCGGCTTCTTCAATTTGATCGAGGTATTTATTATTGAACTCGTAGCGGTGGCGGTGACGTTCTTTAATAAGCAGTTCGTCGTAGGCCGCAGCTGCCTTGGAGCCTTTTTTCAGTTTGCAGTCGTAAGAGCCCAGGCGCATGGTTCCGCCTTTGGTGGTGATCTTCTTTTGATCTTCCATCATGTCGATCACCGGGTGTTTGGTCTTGGGGTCAAGTTCGGTCGTGCTGGCGGCGAGACCGAGCACATGACGGCTGAACTCCACCACCGCGCACTGCATCCCCAGGCAGATGCCGAAGAAGGGAATTTTGTTTTCGCGCACGTAACGGATCGCTTCAATTTTCCCTTCCAGGCCGCGCTCACCAAAGCCGGGAGCGACCAGCACGCCGTGCAGTCCGCCGATGATTTCGGTGACATTGTCGCTATTAATTTCTTCAGAGGAGATCCATTGCAGATTGACTTTGCAGTCGTTGGCAGCACCCGCGTGGATGAAGGCTTCGGCGATGGACTTGTAGGCATCGGGCAGGGAGACATATTTGCCTACGAGGCCGATGCGTACTTCGTCGGTGGGGTTCTTGAGTTTGCCGAGGAATGTTTTCCATTCATCGAGTTCCGGTTCATGGCGGGAGGTGACCTTCATCTTTGCCATGACGCGTTCGTCGAGTTTCTCCTTGCGCATCAGCATCGGCACGTCATAGATCGTGTCGGCGTCGATGGCTTCGATGACGGAGTTGAGTTGTACGTTGCAGAAGAGACCCACTTTCTTGCGGATATCCATGGGCAGCGGCATTTCCGTGCGGCAGACGAGGATATCGGGTTGCACACCCTCCTCCAGCAGCTTCTTGACAGAGTGCTGGGTAGGTTTTGTCTTCAGTTCCTTGGCCGCCTTGAGGTAGGGGACGAGCGTGAGGTGTATGACCAGGGAGTGGTTTGCGCCGAGGTCCCACCGCACCTGGCGTACGGCTTCGATGAAGGGCAGCGATTCAATATCGCCCACCGACCCGCCGATTTCCGTGATGATGAAGTCGTATTTACCGCTTTCGCCCAGCAAGTAGATGTTTCGCTTGATTTCGTCGGTGATGTGGGGGATTACCTGGACGGTCTTGCCCAGGAATTCGCCCTTCCGTTCGCGGGTGATGACATTATTATATATACGTCCTGTAGTGATGTTGTTGGCCTGGGAGGTTCGGATATTCAGAAAACGCTCATAATGACCAAGATCGAGGTCCGTTTCTGCTCCGTCGTCGGTGACGAAGCACTCGCCGTGTTCGTAGGGGTTGAGCGTGCCCGGGTCTATATTAATATAGGGATCAAATTTTTGGATGGTCACGGTAAACCCCCTTGACTGCAGGAGCATCCCCAGGGACGCGGAAATGATACCCTTACCCAGCGATGAGGTAACGCCACCGGTGACGAAGATATACTTGGCTAAGGAGGTCATGGAGGGCCTGAATTTTGGTCGCAAAGGTAGACTTTTGAAGCTAAAGCTGAAAAATCAGAGCCTGTTCAGGGAATTTTGAATGAACATTCTGGTGAATTGACAACCAAAGTCCGTCCAGTTTGCCCAAAATCAAGTTTTAAGCTAACTTTAGGGGTTACCGTTGATGATTTTTTAATATACACCCCCAACCAAACTCCGTTCCCTCAACGCAATGAGATTCAGTTTCCTTTCATGTCTGGCGGGTCTCTTCATTTTTCATTCAGTCTTTTTCGCCACAGATGCGAATGCTCAGGGATGTGCTGGGAATCTCGGAGGGGGGCTCACCGGGGGTGTTATTTCTTTTCAGAATGGGCAGGCCTGCGTTAATATTGATAACGCTAATCCGGCTGCGCCAGCGAGTGGTGCCATTATCCGAGTGACTGTAAATAATGTTCAACCAGGCGATCTTGTTGAGGCTAGAATCAACTGGAACGATGGAACCGGGTTTACACCATGGTTCGCACTTATTGACTTGGATGGTGCAGGCCCAGGCCTTTTTCATGAGGTAAACAGTCCCAAACATTTCTTTCCCGGTACAAACACAAATTGTGAATATGTGCCAATCACGGAGATGAGAGTAAACGGAGTGACATGTTCTCCAAATTGGGGAACTCCTCCAGTTTTTTTTAGATGGAATAGGGAGGACACACCCAATTCTGCTAGTTCGACAATACTAGTTTCAGAGACGCTTTCATCCAACGTGATATATGAGGTTTGCGCTGGCGCATCGACTACAGTCACATTTACTGATCGATCAAATTTCAATTGCAACACCAACCCGGGTGATGTGACAATTGCTTCCAATCTAAATGATCGTAGACGGTGGAGACAGTTTGTTTATGGTGGTGCTGGTGCCCTTAATAATATAACGGGTGGAGTGACTGTTGGTGGAACTCCAGTTCCGGTAGGTACTGGTTTGACTGGGGTAGTTGTTACTCCGGCAATTACGATCGGCGCACCTGCTGGCTCAGCAGGTGGGGTTGATCAGCCATTTCTCGCGGCAGCTTATGTTAACCCTCCAACCCCGATTCAGACTTTGAGTATCATTGTTCCTGCCACGGCTCAGATAGGTGAGGAATTTGTGATTACCACGAGGTACTGGAATACTTGTAACCGTTATGACTTTGATCAACTTCCAGTAGAAAACAATGCTGCACGTATTCGGGTTGTAGGCCAACCTGCTGCACCTACCACCGCAGCTGTGGCCCAGGTTTGCTCTGGTACCACACGGGCGGCAATGCCCACATTTGCAATCACAACACCGCTAGCAGGACAAACCGTTCGCTGGTATGCCAACGTAAATGGTGCATCACCAACCGTTCCTGGTACGGTTGGCGCGCTCATCACTTCTACTGTTTCTGGTGGCGGCGGCGCTGCTTCGATACCGTTCTCCACGGCTTTTACTGGCCCTGGCGGAACTGTTATGCCATCAAATAACTACATCGTTTGGGCAACTTATATTGGCGCTTCGGGGAGTATTAATTGCGAGAGTTTGCCACGGGCGGTGACACGATCAGTAAGGACGAATTTGAGCCTGACAGCTCAAACCATAACGCCGGCTATTAATGGCAACCTGTGCCCATCTACTACCTTGCATACTTATACTTTAAGCATGCCCGCGGACCCTAATCCGCAGCCTGTGGGAGGAAACACGGAATACGTCTGGACTGTTCCAGCTGGATGGACGATCACGGCAGGCCAACAAACCAATTCAATAACCGTTTCCCTCAATGCAACACCTTCAGCTGGCAACGTCAGTGTAGTTTGGCAATACCTCGCTGCTCCTGGTCCTACGAATCCTCCTTCTTGCACTTCGGCGGCGCTGAACTTGGCCGTTGCACCTCTGGCAACTACCACGGCCGCAAATCCGACTGGAACCAATACAATTTGTCAGGACGCTAGTACCACTTTTTCATCGGTTATTACAGGATCAGCCACAACGATGCGCTGGCAAATCGACGCCGATGGAGCAGGTCCGGGAGTATTTGTTGATATTCCAACAGCAGGTGGCGACCCATATACCAATGAAACAACAGTCAACCTTGGAATCAATACAACCGGAACCGGCACAACGCTGAATGGAGCGCGTTATCGGCTAGTAGTTACCGGTACGTGTGGTGTTGCTAATTCAAATTTCAGAACACTTACGGTCCAACCAAAGGCAAACATAACGGTGCAACCCCTGGGACCTCCGAACATTTGTATCAATGGCACCAAGGTCTTCACTGTTACGGCGGCTGGTCAAGCTCCATTAACCTTTCAATGGCAAGTTGATGCCGACGGCCCCGGGCCAGGTGTGTTCGTCAATGTGCCATCTGTTGGTGGTGATCCGTATTCCGGAGAGACGACAGCTTCACTGACAATAAATACTACTGGCACCGGATCAACGCTCGATGGTACAGTCTACCAGGTAATTGTCAATAGCGGTACATGTCCCACATCCGTAACTTCCAATCAGGTCATTCTAACGATCCAGGGACCAACTGTCTCAATCCTGCCTGCCTCACCTGCCGATGTTTGCGCGGATGCAAATCTTCAGTTGACCGCCAGCGAGGTCTTTACGAACGGCTCATTTGGAAGCCGCGCATGGACGGGCACTTATGATGAAAATTTTGGAGCTGCGCCGGCACTGATTGTACTGAACAATGCTCAGCTGGATGCCCTGCTAACGGATGGAGTAGGTGGTTCGCGAAGGACTGCGTTAAATCCGATTTTTAACTCTGCTGGCTTGGGGCCCAGTAAGGTTGGCGCCTACGTTTTCACATTGACAACCATTGATGATAACGGATGCCCAAATAGTGCAACCATCACCGTCAATGTAACCGAAGTTGTTTCGACCATACTGCACGGCCCAACGGCTCCCGGAGCGACCATCCCTGGGAATGCATCGGTCTGTTCGGGCCTTGATCTCTTCCTGGACGGAAACCCATCCGGGGGTTCAGGTACATATACAACTCATACCTGGACAATTCAATCGCAGCCAGGTGGTGCAGTGGGGTCACTTTCAGCCACCAACATTCGCAACCCGGTATTCAACTATACCACACCAGGTGTTTACGAACTCAGTTACTTAGTAGTAGATGACGGGGGCTGCGACTATGATACAGATTTGAATGCGGGCAATATCACCATTACAGTTGATCCTCTCCCTACTGCCAATAATCAAAATCCGCCGGTAATTTGCGCGGATGCAGGATCGGGCACGACAGCTACTGTAAATCTGACGCTGCAACAACCAGCCATCAATGGAGGAGGGGGAATTATTTATACTTGGTTTGAGAACTACAATCCGGGGACCAAAGTTTTTTCAAACCTTATTGCCACCCCGGCAAGCTATGCTGTTTCAAATGCTGTCCCAGTCTTTGCACGCGTTCAAGACCCTGTCGGTTGTGTGAATGCCGCCACAGTAACCTACACGGTTGAAGAAACACCGGTACTGCAACTCGCGCAGGCAAAAACCATTTGCAGCGGATCGTCAGTCGATTATGAAATACTGCTGAACCCCGCCAACTCCCCGGCTGGAACCATACTCACTTGGCCAGACCCGGATGGTGGCGGAGGACCAGCCTCAGCAGGGAATATTGCTGCTGACCCAGGAGGCACACTCCACATCACAGACGTTCTCACCAATTTCACCGGCGCCAACACCACAGTCACTTATGTTGTAACACCCACAAGCGCTGCAGGATGTGCAGGCACACCGCGCAATGTTGTCATTACCGTGAATCCGGCACCTATGATTACTCCTGGTCAAATAAAAACCATTTGTAGCGGTGAAGCAGTGAACCATCCCATAACGCTTACACCGGCCGGCCTTCCTGCGGGGACTTTGTTTAGTTGGGCCGATCCTGATGGTCCCGGTCCTGCCAACGCAAGGGCTTTTCCAGGAACAACGGCGCAAATTGGCGACGTCCTGACCAACACTACAGGTGCTGACATAACGGTTACCTATCAGGTTACGCCACGCGGACCGGGAGGTGCGCTGGGTACGTGTACAGGAGCTACCGAAGATATTGTCATCACAGTGAGACCTGCACCCGTCATTGTTGCGGGCCAGACAAAAACCATTTGCAGTGGTGATCCTGTAAACAAGGAGATTTTCCTTAATCCGGCAAATCTACCATTAGGAACAGTCTTCAACTGGCCCATTCCCACCATGTCGGCCGGGCCTGTTCAGGGAACAGCTGGTGTCAACGTTGCCATGGGCGTTGCTGGAACCAACCACATTACAGAGTCATTGATCAACACTACCGGCAACCCCATTACGGCAACTTACTTTGTAACACCCAGTGCTCCGGCAGGGGTTTGTTCAGGCGTAACGCAAACGGTTGTCATTACTATCAATCCAGAACCTGTAATACCCGCCGGACAGTCCAAGGCGATCTGTAGCGGAGAGGCCGTGAATCTGGAGATTCTACTTAGCCCAGCCAATCTGCCGGCTGGAACTGTTTTCAATTGGGCACCACCTACTATGTCGGTCGGCGGTCCCCAGGGAACCAACGGTCTTAATGTTGCCATGGGGGCACCCGGCACACTTCACATCACCGATGTACTCACCAATACTACGGGTGCACCCATCACAGCAACCTATAGTATCACACCTACCGGCGGAACCGGCTGCACGGGTGTTCAGGAAGATGTTGTCATCACCATCAACCCTTTGCCGGTACCAAACCCAATTGGTGGTCCTGGTACGGTTTGCGTTAATCCAACCAACATTATACTTTATCAGGTTACTCCGAACGCCGGCTCCACCTACACGTGGACAATTCCGCCGCAGTTTACGGTGTTCGGCGGTGGAGGCACCAACTCGACCAATTTCTTTGTACTGTTGAGCTTCCCTGTAGTTGATGCGGGAAGCCAGATTTCAGTTGTTGAAACGAACGTCTTTGGCTGCGTTGGCCCGGCCAACAACCTTAACATCATTGTAGCCGGCGCTCCCGGTGCTCTGGCTATCAATGGTCCCACGGCTGTTTGCAAGAACCAGACAGGCGTTAACTTCAGTGTGCCAATAGGAATATTCAACCCCACATCGACCTACAACTGGTCGGCCGTTGGCGCAACGATCGTCAGCGCTTCCAGCGGTGTCGGGCTCCAAACCATTACTGTAGACTTTGGCCTCCTGCCCAGTGCAGACATTACACTCAATGAAGTAAGCGCTTCAGGTTGTTCGGGTACGCCTGTTACTTTGGTCGTATCAGCCGCCGATCGGCCGGTGATGACATCATCCGCAACCAACACGATCTGCAGCGGCAATACGCCATCGCTTGTCTTCACGACATCGGCATTGATCCCCAGCACATTCAATTGGACAGTCATTAATATTACCGGCGGTATAACCGGCACGCTGGTTGGAAATGTCGGAACCGGAAATTTGTCGGAAGTACTAACCAATATTTCAGGCTTCTCGGGTACGGTAACCTATCGGGTTACTCCCGTGGCCATTGCAGCGCCAAATTGTACAGGAGCTCCTCAGGATGTGGTGGTTACTGTAAATCCGGAACCGGTGCTGGTGACACCGCAAACGAAAACGATTTGCAGTGGGACCTCCACCAGCTATGAAATTCTTTTGAGTCCATTGACGTTCCCGGTCGGCACATCATTTACCTGGCCGGTACCGGTGATGTCAGATGCATCTCCACAAGGATCTGCCTCTGCGGGCAGTGTGCCTGGCGGACCTGCGGGCACGATTCACATCAATGATGTACTTAATAATACATCAAATGCTGACATAACAGCAACATATACCATCACACCAACCAGTGGAAACGGTTGCCCGGGTACGCCACGAACGGTTGTCATTACGGTGAATCCACAACCTGTGGTTTCCACCACCCTTGACCTAACCCGATGCAGCGATATCGCTACGGGACTTACCCTCAGCGTGGCGGGTACTTCTGTTGGCGCGGCAAACTATAACATTACCAATCGGGTAATCGCCGGTGGACTTGTGGCTGCGGGCTCCAATGCCTTCGTGCCTAACACTGGCGTTGCGGCTAACTACCTCGCCAACGACATGTTTACCAATACGTCGGCAGCGCAACTAACAATTACCTACACCGTTGTTGGCGTCAGCGCCGCTGGCTGTGTGGGGTCGCCCCAGGTCATCACTGTCACCATTGATCCTGAGCCGGTCGTGTCAGCCACTTTGAATGCTACGCTTTGCAGTGATCTGCCCATTGCATTGACCCTGAATACAAACGGTACTTCTGTTGCCGCGGCAAATTATAACATCACAGGCGTCACCATTGCCCCTGGACTTACACCGGGCGGAGCGAATGTTGCTGTCCCTGCGGCCGGTGTCGCTGCGAACTATCTGGCGAATGACACCTACACGAACACCGGAGCTTCCCAACTCACGGTTGTTTACTCGGTAGTGCCGGTCAGCGCAGCGGGATGCCTGGGAAATGCCCGCAACATCACAATGACCATTGACCCGGAGCCGGTCATCTCACCTGCCCTTAATGCCAGTGTCTGTAGCGATGTGGTTACAGGCCTCACGCTGGCGACCAATGGAGTTTCAGTGGCCGCTACCAGTTACAATGTTACGGCAACAACCATTGCCCCGGGTTTGGTTCCGGCAGGCACCAATGCGGCAGTTCCCACGATGGGTGTGACTTCCGCCTTCCTGGCGGCTGACAGATTCACTAACCCTGGCGCAGTGGCACTCCCCGTGACCTACACTGTTGAGGGCGTAAGCGCAGCAGGCTGTGTCAGCAATCCGCTGATCATTACCATCAACATCAACCCGGAACCCGTACTTTCCAATGCCCTGAACGCGACAGTTTGCAGTGACATTGCCACCGGACTGATGCTGAATACCAATGGTGCCTCGGTGGCCGCTGCCACTTACAATATCACCGCGCGAACCATTCAGCCCGGTTTGACACCGGGAGGAAGCAATGCGCTGGTTACAGCAACGGGTGTTGCCGCCAATTACCTGGCCAACGATGCCTTTACCAATACGGGCTCGACGCCACTCGCGGTTACTTATACTGTAGTTCCCGTCAGTGCTGCCGGTTGCGAGGGCGACCCCGTGATCGTGACCATTACAGTGGATCCGGAACCTGTGGTGGCGACAACCCTGGATGCCTTCGCCTGCAGTGATGTAGCCATCGGACTCACGCTGAATACCAACGGTTCTTCAGTCGCTGCGCTGAACTACAACATCACAGCTCGCAATATTGCCGGTGGACTGGTTGCAGCAGGGGCTAACGCGGTAGTGCCGGCCTTCGGGGTAGCTGTGAATTATCTCGCGGCCGATGTGTTCACAAATACCGGACCTGCGCCACTCACGGTTACCTACACCGTCGTGGGTGTCAGCGCAGCGGGATGCGCGGGTGACCCCCGTGTGATCACGATGATCATTGGTCCTGAGCCTGTTGTCTCGGGTACGTTGAACACCAGCGTGTGCAGCGACCTGGCGACAGGCCTTGTTTTGAATACCAATGGAATTTCGGTTGGTGCATTTAATTATGACATTACTTCAAGTACCATTGCCCCTGGACTTGTTCCTGCAGGCACAAATGCCGTCGTCCCGGCGGTTGGTGTGGCCACCAACTACCTCGCTAACGATCGCTTCACCAATACGGGCAATGCCCCCTTGGTGGTGTCCTATACTGTTGTACCGCTGAGCGCCGCTGGTTGTGTTGGGAATCCGCAGGTCATAACGGTAACCATCAATCCGGAGCCTGTCGTATCCAACGCGCTTGACCTGACGCAATGCAGCAATGTGGCCATAGGTCTTGTTCTGGGAACCAACGGGACTTCTGAACCTGCGATCAACTACAACATTACTTCGATGACCGTATCGGCCGGCTTGGTGCCAGCTGGTGGCAATGTGGCCGTTCCTGCTGCCGGTGTAGCTGCTAACTACTTATCGAACCACACGTTTGCGAATAGCACCAGCCTTTCGTTGACAGTATTGTACACCGTTGTTCCGGTAAGCGCTGTAGGCTGTCTTGGCGATCCAAAAGTTATTACAGTGACCGTCGATGCAGGACCAATTGTCGCAAATAATCTTGACGCGACTGTATGCAGTGATATACCGCTGGGACTTGTTCTCAATGTTGATGGAGCGTCTGCTCCAGCTGCCAATTACAATATCACGGCGAGAACAATTGCCGGAGGTTTGGTTGCCGGCGGAGCCAATGCGCTCGTTCCCTCCAACGGAGTGGCTGCCAATTTCCTTGCTGGCGATACCTATACTAACACTGGCACGTTGCCGCTTGATGTGACGTACACTGTGGTGGGTGTCGGCGTTTCCGGTTGCCTGGGCACCCCGAGAGTCATCACAGTGACGATCAACCCTGAGCCGGTGATGTCGAATGCACTGAATGCAACGCTTTGCAGCGATGTTCCCATTGGACTGACGCTGGCTACCAACGGGACTTCTGTGGCAGCGCTCGATTATGATGTTACAGCACGTTCAATCGATGCTGGATTGGTCGCCGCCGGCGCCAACGCTGTTGTACCTGCATCGGGTGTTGGAAGTGGTTATCTATCCACAGACAGGTTCACCAATACTGGCGCGATTCCTCTGACGGTCAGCTATACGGTCACGGCCCGGAGTGCCGCCGGCTGTACGGGCAACCCACAGCTGATAACCATGACCATCAACCCCGAGCCGGTGCTTTCCCCGACACTCAATGGCACGGTTTGCAGCGACCTGCCTACCGGCCTGGTGTTGAATACCAATGGCACCTCGGTGGGGGCGACCAACTACAATATTACCGGGGTTACAATAGCCGCAGGACTTTCCGCAGCAGTGGGTAATGCGGTTGTACCGGCCAACGGTGTCGGCGTGAATTATCTGGCTGGTGACATTTTTACAAATACCGGCGCACTTGCCTTGACTGTTGTTTACACGATCGTTCCTGTTACTGCAGGATGCCTTGGAGATCCGGTGCTGGTTACGCGGACCATCGACCCGGAGCCGGTGGTGTCTGCAACGCTTGATGCGACGATCTGCAGCGATCTGGCAACAGGCCTAACGCTGAATACCAATGGAAGCTCGGTTGCTGCGGCGTTATATAATATCACAGCCTCGACAGTGGCTCCCGGACTGGTGGCGGGCGGTGCCAATGCTGCGGTTCCATCATTTGGTGTGGCGGCCAATTTTCTTGCTGCCGATGTATTTTCTAATACTACCAGTGCCGCGTTATCGGTAACCTACACGGTTATTCCCGTCAGTGGCGCCGGATGTGTGGGAAATTCGCGTCTCATCACATTGACAATCAATCCAGAACCAGTTGTGTCAACGCTACTGAACACAACGGTGTGCAGTGATTTGGTCACCGGACTTGTCCTCAATACCAACGGGACATCTGCTGTTGCCGCCAGCTACAATATTACGGCCAGCACCATTGATGCGGGGCTCGTTGCGGCAGGAACCAATGTTCCCGTTCCGGTCATCGGTGTTGCAGCGAATTATCTTGCAGCCGACAGGTTCACGAACCCGGGTGCTGTACCGCTGCAGGTGACCTACACCGTAGTGGCCATCAGCGGAGCGGGCTGCAGTGGTGATCCCCAGGTTATCACCGTTACCATTAACCCCGAACCCATAGTTTCCAGCCTGCTCGACCTTACACAATGCAGTGACGTGCCTATCGGACTGATCCTGAATACAGATGCTACCTCTGTTGGTGCGGCCAACTACAATATTACAGCCCGAAGTGTGGCTGCCGGCCTTACCATTGGCGCCTCTAATGCTGTGATCACCGCCAACGGTGTTGCTGCAAATTACCTGGCTGCCGATGTTTATACGAATACAGGAGCAGTTCCCCTGAATGTTACGTACACAGTTGTACCCGTGAGTGTTGCAGGTTGTACGGGTGACCCCAAGGTCATTACGGTTATCATTAATCCAGAACCCGTTGTGCTGCCCACACTCAATGCTACGGTGTGCAGTGATCTTGTTATCGGCCTGACTTTGAATACCAACGGTATCTCGGTGGCTGCTGATAACTATAATATCACCGCACAATCCATTGCAGCCGGCTTGATACCTGCAGGCGGCAATGTAGCGGTTCCTGCTGTGGGTGTTGCCAACAACTACCTCACCAACGACGTATTTACAAATCCTACAGGCGCTGCACTTACAGTGACTTACACGGTAGTGCCCGTGAGTGCTGCCGGCTGTCTGGGTGATCCCAGGGTGATTACCATGACGATCAACCCGGAGCCTGTTGTGTCACCTGCTCTTGATGCTTCACGATGCAGTGATGCAGCCATCGGACTTACCTTGGCGACCGACGGTATTTCTGTCGCTGCCGCGAATTACAACATCACAGCCAGAACTATCGATCCATCACTGGTTCCTGCGGGCACCAATGTTATTGTTCCGGCCGTCGGTGCGGCAGCCAATTACCTGTTGAATGACCGGTACACAAACACCGGTGCTGTACCCTTGCTGGTTACCTACACGGTGGTCCCTGTCAGCGCAGCCGGATGCTTTGGAGATCCAGTTATCATAACCATAACCATTGACCCCGAGCCTGTCGTCGCCAACGGACTGGATGCGGCGGTGTGCAGCGATCTCCCCATTGCGTTGACATTGAACACCAATGGAACTTCCGTTGCTGCCGGCACTTATAATGTTACCGGTCGTACTGTCGCAGGTGGTTTGCTTGCAGGCGGAGGCAATGCCATTGTGCCTGCCATGGGTGTAGCCGACAATTACCTCATTAATGATGTATTCACCAACACTACGTCAGCTGCGCTTTCTGTGACCTATACTGTCGTTCCTGTTAGCGGGGCTGGTTGTTTGGGCGATCCAAAAGTCATCACTTTCACCATCAATCCTGAGCCAGTTGTTGCCAGCGGTCTCGACGCTGCACGTTGCAGTGATGTGGTTACCGGTCTTACCCTCAGTACAACCGGCACCTCAGCAGCGGCAGCAAACTACAATATCACCTCCATAGTGATTGCCCCCGGGTTGATTGCCGCCGGAGGAAACGCTGCTGTACCTGCCGTTGGCGTTCCACCAATTTACCTTGCCAATGATGTGTTCACTAACCCGACGTTGGTGCCGCTGACGGTGGTCTATACCGTTGTGCCGGTTACGGTTGCCGGATGTCTGGGTGATCCACTTGCGATCACGATCACCATCGGTGCGGAACCGGTCGGGGCTGATGATGTGAAGACAATTTGCAGTGATGCAGCCGTTACATACAATTTGCAAACGAACGTAAATACATTGGGCAATGGCTTCTCATCCAATTTTATCTGGGTTGCTGCCCCCAACGCCAGCGTGACGGGTGAAAGCACCGTTGCTCAGGCTGGGCCTATCATTACCGACGTGCTCAACAACCTCACCAACGCCGATCAGTTTGTTGTTTATACTGTGACGCCAACGGGTACCAATGGGTGTGCTGGAAATCCGTTCACCATTACGGTTACAGTTCAACCGGAGCCTTTGGGCATGAACGATGTTGCAAACATCAATAGCGACATCATTCTGAACTACGACCTTCAGAACAACGTGAATACAATCGGCAATAACTTACCCTCCAACTTCAGCTGGGTGGCTTCGATCAACAGCAACGTAGGAGGGGAGAGTACGACACCGCAGGCTGGACCACTTATTACAGATGTCCTGAACAACGTCACAAACGCTAATCAGATGGTAACGTATACCGTGATACCAACGGGCACCAACGGGTGTACAGGCAATCCGTTTATCATCACAGTGACGGTCCTTCCTGAGCCAGTTGGATTTAACGACATCGTCTCGGTCAACAGCGATGTGAATATCAACTACAATCTACAGAACAACGTTAACAGCGGAGGGAATGCTGTTCCAGCTAACTTTATATGGGTGGCCGCTGATAACCCGCTTGTAACTGGCGAAAGTTTGGCTCCTACGGCCACAGGTACCATAACGGATGTCATTAATAATGTTACGGGGGTCGACCAGATTGTCGTTTACACTGTGATTCCTACAGGAACAAACGGAGTATTGGGTGATCCATTCACGATTACAGTGACCATCCGTTCTGAACCGCTGGGTGCAAACGACGCGGCAACTGTTTGCAGCGATGTCTCTGCAGCGTATGACCTTCAGAATAACCTAAATACGCTTGGCAATGGGCAAGCAGCAACATTCAGCTGGTTTGCTGGCGCAAATCCCAACGTTACAGGTGAAAGCACAGTTCCGCAGGCAGGCGCGTTCATCAATGATCTGCTCAACAACGTCACCAATGCCGATGAAGTGATCGTCTATACGGTTACACCGACTGGCACCAATGGCGCACCGGGCAACACATTCCAAATTTCAATTACTGTTCAACCTGAACCTGTAGTCGCGACCACTTTGAATGAGACACAGTGCAGCGGCGTAGCCTATGGCAAGCTTTTGAATACCAATGGGATATCCATAGGGGCTGTCAGCTACGATGTGACTGTCGTCAGCAAGGATGCTGGAATAACCGGTGGTCGCCCGCTCGGACTAATTGGCGGGGGAGGCTCGGCGGACAATGTGCTCATGACGGATGCTTATACCAACACGACAGCCACGCCATTGAAAGTCATTTACAGTGTAGTGCCTAACGGCACCAACGGATGTATCGGCAACGCACGTCTTGTAGAATTCACTATCAATCCGGAGCCCGTATTATCGAATCCAGGATTCCCTGCCGTTTGTAGTTCGAATACTTCCGGTAACAGCATTGTGAATATCATTTTGGGAACGAATGGCATTTCAGTCGGTGCCGCGAGTTATGAACTGATGCAAATACAGTATAGCGATGGCGGACCCTTTGGCGTAGCGCTACCGCCAAGCTTCACGGCCGCTGGAGGCAATGCAGTCGTTGGCGCGGTCGGCAGTATTGATCTGGTCAGAAATGACCGGTATACGAACACTTCTGTCAATCCGGTAACCGTGCGCTACACGGTTCGCGGAACAAGTTCGACCGGGTGCGTTGGGGCCTCACTCGATTACGACGTAGTGGTCAATCCCGAGCCAAATCTCGATCCCTTGTTGAATCCCACACCTGTTTGCAGCGGTGTGGCTTCTAATGTTACACTTGGTGTTGCCGCAGGTTCTGTTGCCGCGGCAACCTATAACATCAACTCCATTCTTTTCCCGGGACTTACCGCCGGAGGTGCGAACGCAGGTATCGGCAATGGCAAACTGGCCAACGCAATATTCAATGATGTGTATGTCAATACAACCAATGGCGTATTAACGGCCATCTATCAAATTGCACCGGTTTCCGCTGCAGGCTGCGTGGGACCTGAGGGAACGGTGACGTTGACAATTAACCCTTCGCCGGATCTTGCGAACAATTTGAATCGGATTGTCTGCACCAATGCTGCGTCAGGAATTATCTTCTCGACGACAGCTTCCAGTGTGGCCGCCGGCTCCTACAACTTGATCAGCGTCACACCTCAGGCCGGCCTTATTCCAGCAGGCACCAACGTTGCATTCCCGGCGATGGGTGTTCCCGCCAACTTTGTTTCGGCAGATCAGTTTGTAAACCCCACCAACGGCCCGTTGACAGTAACCTATAGTGTCGTTCCAGTTTCCGGTGCGCCTTGCCTGGGGCCTCAGGAAGATATTATTCTGACCATTGAGCCAACGGTTACAGCGGCACCAATCAGTCTCAAGCCCAACGTCTGCAGCGGCAGCGGAAATGGTACTGACTTGACAGACATTGAATTGATATCACCTACAAACCCGACGTCAGGCGTCATCACTTTCAACTATACGGCGGTCTCATCCATCGGTACTCAAATCACCGGTTTTGTACCTGCGCTGAGTGGACTCGCCGAAGGGTACAAGATCACCGATAACCTGGCCAATACATCGAATGCCCCCGCAACGGTTACCTATACGATAACTCCGGTAGCAGCGAGCGCCGCAGGCGGAATTGGCTGTGCAGGAGTTCCCGCGGTGATCATAGTCACCGTTGAGCCCAAACCGAAACTGGTGGCAACAACACTCAAAACCCTTTGCGAAGACGTAGCAACAGCCATTTCATTGACGTCGCCCACCACACCATCAGCCGGAGTGATCGAATTTGAGCTGATCACAGCCGTTCCTACTGGCGGTGTCACCGGTGCATCGGCTAACGGCACTGTCTTCGCGAATGGAGGCACGTTGAATGATATGTTGAGCAATCCAACCACGACTGCTCAAACGGTAACATACACCATGCGCCCCCGTATCAACGGCGGAGCGGGTTGCGTAGGCGACGATGTGATCATTATCGTAACCGTGAATCCTCGTCCTACGGTGACTCCATCTGCACAAGCTCCGATCTGCAGCGGTGATGTGATTGACATTACCCTGACAACGGATGTGGTGGCAACAGTTTCCACCTGGACCGTGACAGCTGATCCTTCAATTACCGGTGAGAGTGCCGGAGCCGGTGACCGCATCTTCCAGATTCTGTTCAATAGCTCCAATGTGGTGCAGAATGTGACCTATAATGTCACACCACAGTCGGCTGGATGTGCGGGTGTAACGGTGCCGGTAGTGGTTCAGGTTAATCCCAAAGCTGTTGTGCTGGGCGTACCCACACAGACCATCGTTTGTCACGGCAGCACATTGATTATTCCGCTAACCAGCAATGTGGCCGCGGCAACCTTCGCATGGACGGTGGATGACCCGAGTGGATTGGGCGTGCCGGCCACCGGTAGCGGCAATGTGATCAACCAGCCCATGGTCAACACCCTTGGCTTCCAGGCAACACTTACTTACACGATAACACCGACTGGCCCTGGTCCAGGTGCCGGTTGTGTAGGTGACAGCAAAATCATGATCGTGACCGTATCGCCGGAGATCACGGCCTCCTGGCTGAACACGCCTTCGCCCGACTTCATTTGCCTGGGAAGTACGGAGTACCTTGTTCTGAATATTGGCGGCCGCGCGCCGTTCAATTTCACCTACAATGCCGGTGGACCAGGGATTATCAAAAATAATCAGCCGCCGGTGGCTGTCCTCCCTGAGGTGCCTTTGGCGACTACCACTTATACAGTTACTTCCATTACTGATGGCCTTGGCTGTACGACAGCGTTCAATGTTCCTTTCCTCGTGAATGTGGGTGATACCGATCCCAATTACTCGATCATTACTCCGGTAGCTACTTGTAGCCCCAATGTCACCCAATTCCAATACAACCAGGTTGCCGGCACCATCTACACCTGGCGCTTTGGAGATTCTCCGGATTCTATCTATACGGCGACCACCTCCGTTCCCAATATGGTGATCAGACACACTTACACGAACCTGAGCCCTTCGTCGACCCTTAATTACCCGGTAACGATGCAGACGGAACTTCCAGCGCCTTTCCCTGGATGCTTCAAGACTACTCCGGCGAAGACGGTAACCATTTACCCGAACGTGATCACCAACGTGGCGCCTAACAACAGCTCTATATGCAGTGGGGAGACGATCGCCTTCATGAATTCAAGTGTTGGAACTACCTACAGGACCTGGTCGTATCGCGTTCAGGGTCAGATTCCGGAAACGGCGATGGGGTCGACGTTTAACATGAGTTTCATGTTCACCAACACGACTGCCGCCAATCCAATCGTCTACGAGGTGATCTTCAGGAGCGGAAACGCCAACTGTGCGGCCCCGGATGTCATCATGCCCATTGATGTGTATCGCAGCTCAACGGCTGGCTTCACAGAGGGTGTGGTACCGCCATTTATCAATGGAGAATCCCTGGTGCCGTTCACCAACACATCGACCATCATTGATGGGGGAGCATTTACCTATGAATGGGTGTTTGGAGCAGACGCACAACCAGCTAACTTATCAAGCACGACGCCAGGAACAGTCCGCTATGTAAGCCCGGGACCGAAAGAGATCACGCTTACCGTAACGAATACGGCAGCGCCTCTTTGTAGGACAACGTTTACGAGGACGATCAATATCGTGTTGCCTCCATTGATTGCGAAGTTCGATGTGAACCCGAAGGAATCATGTTTCCCTGCAGTGATTCAGGTAGATACCAACCCTGCCGTTACGGAGATCACGGGTGATATCATCGAATGGACTGTGGTTGATCAAAATAACCGTGTGGTATCAACGTCAAGTGGTGTATTCCCTGAGTTTAACATACCCGCTGAAGGTGAGTACACAGTCAAACTCAGAACATCAAGTTCTCAAACCGGGCAAACCACTACGGCGCCCGATGTAGACATCGTTGTTTATGGTAAACCTTTCGCTTCGTTCGATGCGCGCCCCGATGTGGTCTTTGTGCCGGATACCGAACTTACTGTCTTCAACTTCAGCTCGGATCCTGCTGAGATCGAGTACGTCTGGGATTTTGGGGATGGTGATATCCTGACAAGCCCACCGGCACCTTCGAATGACCTGGCTGTTCCTCTGGGGACACACAGCGACAGAACCAAGGGCACTTACGATGAACCGATACATTTGTACAAGGTGGAAGGCATCTACGATCTGACAATGATTGTCCGGTTCGATCATGGCAACAATGTAGTTTGCGCCGACACCCTGACGCATCAAGTACAGGCCCGGCAGGGAGGGGTGACCAAAGTGCCCAATGCGTTCACGCCCAGTACCTCAGGACCTAGCGGAGGCGTGTCGGGGAATGGCAGCTTCAATGACGTATTCCTCCCCATTGTAAAGGGCGCGGATGAGTATAACCTCCAGATCTTTGACCGTTGGGGTAACCTGATCTTTGAAAGCAATAGCTCGCAGATAGGATGGGATGGCTACAACCAAAATGGCCAGTTGCTGCCGGCGGGTGTGTATGTATACAAACTAACCGTCAGGCTATCCGACGGACAACGGTCCACACAAATTGGTGATGTCACCATGATCCGATAATTTTAGGGAAATGCTCAACAAGGGGATATTACATATCGGTTTGATCTTACTCCTGGCAACTGCTGCCTTTGGGCAGGATCCGCAGTTTTCCCAATATTACCAGGCACCGTTATACCTTAATCCTGGGTTTACCGGTGTAACGCCCCAGCAACGCCTGACATTTAACCACCGCCTGCAATGGCCCAACCTCCCGCAAGCCTTCTCCACATTTGCAGCATCCTACGACATCTGGGTGCCTGAATTGAGCAGTGGGTTTGGGATAATGGCTACCACAGACAAAATGGGCTCAGCAGGATGGAGGACAACCAATGTCAACCTGATGTACAGTTACAAACTGCAAATTAGCGATACCTGGATGTTTTCCCCTGGATTGGCTTTTGGATATGGCATCAACGGCCTTGATCGTAGCAAGCTCACCCTTGGTGATGGACTGGAGTACAACAATCAATCGCTGGACCCCGATCTGAATCGTTTGGGAAACCAGCAGTACTTTGATTTCAGCGCTGGTTTTCTCGTGTATTCCTCGGTCTATTGGATTGGCTTTGCACTCAACCACATGAATGAACCCAATATGTCCATCGTCAACGATGTGACACGGCTTCCTCAGAAAGTGACTATTCACGGCGGCGCGAGAATTCCGCTCCTGGGCGGTATGCGTACGTCCTCACGGGTTTCGTACCTCACGCCATCTTTCATTTATCAGTCCCAGGGAAATATTACACAGTTCAACTTCGGACTGAACTACCATATCGACCCCGTGTTCGTAGGTCTGTGGTACCGAGGTAAACCCTGGGAGGAGAGCGTCATTGGAACTGTCAACCACGATGCGCTCGTGCTGCAACTTGGCATGTACCTCGACAAACTTACGGTGGGATACAGCTACGACTTCAATATTTCTCCGATCGCTACCGCATCCGGTGGTGCTCACGAGATTTCGCTGATGTACGAGTTCAGTTCCAAGCCGATAAGCCGCGGCGTCAAGAAACGCAACCGCCTCATCCCTTGCCCTACCGGAGGACGTAACCCTGGTTTCTGGGGCAAGTAAAACCCTGCTGATTATCTCCCTTTCCGACGCACTCAGCGACGGAAAATGCCTTTAGACGTTGCCGCAGGTTCCTTTTGAGGTCCTACGGTAATCTATTTCCGTCTATGTGGCCTTAATTGATTGAGCAACAATCAACTATGGTCTTTCGGTTTCAGGTCCTAAGAAGGTCAATTATTGCAGTATTGTTCTCGCTTGCTGCCTTCGATGGTTGGTCGCAATGCGGTGGCATATTGGAGCCAGGCTTTGCCTTCCTTACGAGCAGCCGGGGCTGCGCGCCGTTTACCGTAAACATCCAGACAATCTATCTCGCTTCTGTTCCCGGAACGCAATACTTCGTGGATTGGGGCGATGGCACGCCAGAACAAACCTATACACAGGTGGGGCCAGCCGGCGTCACGATGACGCACACTTATCCGCTGGCGTCCATTAACTGCGGCTATGATGTAACCATCGACGCCTCAAATGCCTGTAACCCTCGCGGGAGTGTCGTGCCTATCAATACGCAAGTAATTGTGTGGACCAACGATGTGGTTTCAATCAACCCGGGAACGTTGCGGGTATGCGAGGGCTTTGCTGCCAACCTTCAGTTCACCGACAACAGTACCTGGAATTGCTTTCCCCGGGCAACCAGGGAAAACAATGAGCCGCGTTGGATTCAATGGCAGTATGGAGTAGGTCCTTTGGTAAATCAAATTCCTGGAATACAAGTTAATGGTGTTACGCCAGGCGGCTTTCCCTACCTCGACCCGGCACCCGTCCGCAATCCGAGATACCCAGTCCTTGCGCCGGGTCTCCTTACGCTGCCGATCAACGTTCCGGCAACGGGACCGGCCGACATTGGGAAAGAGTTTGTCGTCAGATTGAGAAACTGGAACCAATGCAATCCATATGACAATAATGTCCTGGATGGGAATGGTCTCAACCCTGTCGGCGGTGACCTCATCAATGGTGATAATCCCGCACAGGTCATAACGGCCCGCATCGTAATTGTTCCTGCGCCACAGCCTGACTTTGAAACCCGACTTGGCAATGCCGCCGGTCCGGTTCAATCGATATTTTGCATCAACGATCCCATCTACTTTGATAACAATACCCCACCCATTGGAGGTGCATCATTCCAATACCTGTGGCAGTTCTTCGACAACGGAACAGGTGCAGGAGCGCCTATTGCCACGAGAACGGCGACCAACCCGACGTTCGCTTATGGCAACCCCGGTCAAAAGCTGATACGTCTCTCAGTCACTGATGCCAATGCAGCGGGGGCTTGTCAGTCGTCGTTCGATGCGGTCATTACCATATCACCTTCCCTCGTGGCGCAGATGTCAACAACAGATGTGTTGAACAACCCCATAACCCCAAGTTTCTGTCAAAGTTCTAGTGCACCATTAACCGACTTCATCGTACGGTTCAATGATGTATCCGTTGGCACGGTGCTACCGTCAACTGAATGGCGTTGGGAATTTTATGACCCGGGCAATGTGCTGATTTTTGAGACTCCGGCAGCAGGGGCTTTCTCCAGTGTCCCCCTCGGCCCGTTCGACAGAACTTTCACTATACCTGGAATCTACCGCGCCCGTTTGCTGATCCGGGACAACGCGACATCATGTCTTTCAATGGACGAGAAACAAGTCATCATCTTCGAAAATCCTGTGGCAGCATTCACCGCCACAAGGGTTTGTCAGGGCGTGCCTGTTGCGTTTACAGAATCTTCCACACTCAACCCGGTAAACGGCGAATCCATCGTTCTTCGGGAGTGGGATTTTGACTTTGATGGAGTCACGTTCAATAAAGACCCCGCATTCGACAATCAATCTAACTTCACAAGGATTATGGGACCCGCCGGTACCTACGATGTGGCGTTGCGAGTAACGACAGATCAGCAGGGATGCAGCAGTACCCTGGTAATTCCGGTTACAGTCGATCCCAATCCTGTCGCTTCGTTTAGTCCGAGTACCACTTCAGGGTGCAGTCAGCTCACGATAACCTATACCAACACCTCCGTACTTGCTCAACCCGATGTTATTGACCGCTATATCTGGGAGGAGGATGCGGGCTCCGGATACCAGATTGTAGGAACGCAACTTCCGGCGGATCCCGGTTTCACCGATCAGTTTGTGCGTACCTATGAGAATACCGGTTCTACCAATCGATCTGTCAGCGTGCAGTTGCGGGCTATAACAGCAAGCGGATGTGAAACGCTCTCTACTCCGGTATCGATAACGATATTTCCAGGAACGGCGTCAGGATTTTATCCTACCAACTACTCACCGTTTAACGACAACTGCGCACCCGTTAGTGTCAACTTTGTAGTCGATGGCGCTACACAGGCCCGCAATCCATCCGACTATCGGTGGCGGGTCAGCGATGCGGCTGGACTCATTTCGGATATCAGTACCGGCGCAAGTCCAGCATACAGTCATGTTTTTACCAATACTACCAGTAGTTTAAAAGACTATTTCATAAGGCTTACAACGACACTTCCGACTGGCTGTTTTGGAGATTCGGTACGCACCATACGCGTGAGTCCGGTGCCAACGTCAGCCTACGCGATTGATACGCTCGTCTTTGATTGTATCTCTATGCGTGTCCGGTTGACGGCCGTGCAAAAAGGGCTGGAGTATCATTGGGTTATCTCGGAGAATGGCACCGTTATGCTCAACACAACAGGGGCATCTGACATGCTGGAATACACCGTCAACCGGGCGGCATTGGATATCAACCTATCCATGAGTCTGAACACACGAAATTTTGCCAACTGTTCCAGCCCTGTGACAACCCAAAGCCTGGTCATTCCTGCACGGGATGTTATCAATGCCTCGTTTACCGTGACACCATCGCTGCAGATGTTGCCAGCATCGACGGTGTTCATCACGAATACAACCAACACCGGACCATGGAGCTACACCTGGGACTTCGGTGACGGCACCATCTCTAATGATGGGGCGGTAAATCTGCAGCACACATACACTACTTATGGTGTGTATTCCATTACACTTACGGTGGTTAACAATGTGTGCACAGAATCACACACGGAGACAATCACGATCGATGCAATACCCCCGGTAATCGACTTTAGCCTTGACCCGCCCTCAGGGTGCGCGCCGTTGACTGTCCGGTTTACCAACCAATCGCAATTTGCCGAGCCTGACACGTATTCATGGCAATTTGGCGACGGACAGGCTACCTCCACGGCCATCAATCCAACCTACACATATTACGAGCCCGGAACGTATACGGTATCGCTTTCTGGTTCAAACATCACCAATCAGGTTGTGACCGAAACGAAGTCGATGGTCATCGAAGTTTTTGCCAAACCCAGCGCCCAGTTTGAAGTGAAGCCGACGCTGTTATACATCCCGGGTGGTGTATTGTACACGAAGAATAACAGCTTCGGAGCAGGTCGTTTTCTCTGGGATTTTGGTGATGGGATGACTTCCGACATTTCGGAGCCTCAACACATCTACGAGAACGTCGGTAACTATGACATCACCCTGATTGCGATCAGCCCCAACAACTGTGCGGATACTACTTTGGTTCAGAAGGCGGTTTCGGTGCAAAATGGAGGGACACTTCTCGTGCCCAATGCATTTTCTCCCAATACGTCGGGTCCGACGGGCGGCTCGGCCGGAGGAGGCACCAAGAACGATGTCTTTCTGCCGCTCATGCTGGGTGTTACGCAGTTTGAAATGATCGTGTACAACCGATGGGGCGAATTGCTGTTTGAAAGCAAGGATCCTCAGGTAGGGTGGGATGGATACTACAATGGCAATCTCTGTCCTCAGGATGTTTATGTCTACAAGATCACGGCACAGTATGACAACGGTGAACGCGTTGTACGAACGGGCGATATTAATCTGATTCGATGAAGCATCTGCTGATATTGATGCTGGTAGTTGGTGCATGGACTGTTGAGGCCCAGGATCCGGAGTTCTCCCAATACTATGCTGCACCGTTGTATCTCAACCCCGCTTTTACCGGTACGACGAATGATCACCGGTTCATTGCAAACTACAGAAATCAATGGCCCAACATTGCCCGTGGTTATGTCACCACGGCGCTGTCTTATGATTACAATATGCAGCAGTACAACAGCGGCATCGGGTTTCTGGTGAATATGGATCAGGCGGGCACGGCAGGCATGAAGTCGTCACAATTCAATTTCTTGTATTCCTACCGTGTAGTGGTTGCGAATAAGTGGGTGATTGCTTCAGGCTTGAGCTTTGGTTATGCTTCCCGCACAATCGATTACAACAGGCTCGTATTTGGGGATCAACTACAGTTTGATGCTCAGGGACAGGTTCCAAGCGACGACCCGGCGTTGTTTAATCTTGGGATGTCCAGTTATTTCGACTTCAACTCAGGGATCCTGGCCTATAACAAGACATTCTGGATAGGCGTAGCGGCCAGCCATCTGAACCAGCCGAACCGATCGCTGCTCAGTCAGGAAGCCAAACTCCCCATAAAGACAACCATTCATGGTGGTATCCGAATTCCATTGTATCATGGGATGATGAAGCGGTCTCAACAAGCTGTTTTATCTCCGTCATTTGTCTACAAGCATCAGGGCCAATTTGATCAACTGGATGTTGGCGCTTACTTTCTGTACGAGCCGATTGTCGTAGGCTTGTGGTACCGCGGCATTCCAATACAACAAGAGGTTAATGACAACTTGAGCAGGGATGCGGTGGTGGTGATCCTCGGTTTCCAGTTGCCAAAGCTGGAGGTTAGTTACAGCTATGATTTGACTGTTTCCAATCTGGGAAGTATTTCAGGCGGAACACATGAACTGGCGCTTAAGTACAAAATGGAAATCGTCCGAAGTACGAGGACAAAAAAGCGCGGGAACCTAATCCCTTGTCCGACATTTGCCCACAGCAAATAGCCTGCTTTTTATACAGGCTCGCGAACCTTACCTTTGCTGGATAAACAGCGGGTAAACGGGTGAAAAAGAACTTTTCTGAGACGTTGACCAGTCAGCCAATCTTCCAGCTGGTGGCGGATGCTGCCCGTGAAATGGGGGTGGATGGCTTTGTAGTGGGTGGGTTTGTCCGTGATCTACTGCTCAAGCGTCCTTGCAAGGACATTGACTTTGTTTGTGTTGGCAGCGGCGTCGACTGGGCAGAGCGGGTTGGCAAGAAGTTGGGCCAGCCGGTTACCGTTTTTAAGAACTTCGGAACGGCCATGATCCGCTATGAGGATTTTGAGTTGGAGTTTGTGGGCGCCCGCAAGGAATCGTACCGTCATGATTCGCGAAAACCCATTGTTGAGGATGGCACGCTCGAAGAAGACCAGCAACGCCGCGATTTCACAATCAATGCCATGGCCATCAGCCTTGCTGACGCAACGTTTGGTGACCTTGTCGACCCATTCGGTGGGGTGGAGCACCTGCGGGAAGGAATTATCAAAACTCCGCTGGATCCTTCCATTACTTTTTCCGACGACCCGTTGCGCATGCTGCGTGCTGTGCGTTTTGCTTCTCAGCTGCACTTTGATATTGAGCCGGATACGTACCAGGCTATTGTCGACCAACGCGAGCGGTTGAAGATCATTTCCATGGAACGCATTATTGAAGAGACCAACAAGATCATCCTGTCACCATTGCCATCGTACGGGTTCAAACTGCTCTTTCACAGCGGCCTGCTGAAGTTGTATTTCCCGGAAATGATTGCACTGCATGGAGTTGAGTACCAGGACAACAAGGCGCATAAAGACAACTTCTACCACACGCTGCAAGTATTGGACAACGTCGCAAAAATGTCGGACGACCTCTGGCTGCGATGGGCGGCGATTTTGCATGACATTGCCAAACCAATCACCAAGCGTTTTGAGCCGGGACACGGCTGGACATTTCACGGTCATGAGGACAAGGGTGCGCGCATGGTACCGGGGATCTTTCGACGCCTTAAATTGCCGATGAACGAGAAGATGACGTTTGTTCAGAAGCTCGTGCGCTTACACCTTCGACCCATTGTGCTTGCGTATGACGTTACTGATTCCGCTGTCCGCCGCCTGTTGTTTGAAGCAGGGGAGGATACGGAGGCTCTGATGAAACTTTGCAGGGCAGACATCACGTCAAAGAACCCCGAGAAAGTCAAAAAGTACCTGGGCAACTTTGAGCGCGTCGAGCAGAAAATGATCGATGTGGAGGCGAAGGACCATGTGCGTACATTCCAGCCTCCGGTTACCGGCGACGAGATCATTCGTATGTTCAATTTACCGCCTGGCAAGATTATTGGTGAATTGAAGGACCGGGTCAAGGAGGCAATCCTGGAAGGAGAGATTCACAACGACCGTACGGAGGCGCTGGCCTTGCTGACCAGGATTGCGATGGAGAGAGGGATCAAACCAATTGAAATATCAAATAATCACTCATGAAAAAGTACTTTGTTCTTGTTATCCTTATTTTGTTGACCGTTTCGACTTTTGCTCAAAAGGGTAAGACGCCCGCCAAACCGGCAGAAGTTGAGCCTGCTAAAAAGGAGGATCCTCTGCCAAATCTGAAAATTGCGGAGATCATGGTTGACCACTATGCGAGGAAATACTCCATTGCGCAGCGCTGGGGAGATTATGATGTCGCCAAGGATGCTTTGTATGATCTCATTGCCGAGTTTCCTGGCAACGATTCGCTCATTTTCGCCCTGGCTTATTTCTATTTTGAAAATCAGAAGTACCCGTCGTGCGCGGTTGTGTGCAATGACTTGCTGGCCAGGAATTCAAGGAATCTTCCGGCACTGGAGCTTTCCGCGATCAGTTACGAGAATTTGAACATCAAGGATCGGGCGCTTCAGAGTTATGAGAGCCTCTTTCTGATGACCAACAACAATTCAAATCTTTATAAGATGGCTTCATTGCAGTATGACCTTAAGCGGTACGGAGAGTCATTGACCAATACGGATATTCTCCTTTCCAAGCCGCAGGCAGACTCTCTGACCGTCACGTTCACCGATGCCAAGGATGTAGCCAAGGAATACCCCCTGAAGGCCGCTTTACACAATTTGAGGGGTCTTTCGTACAAGGCTCAGGGGGATATGGTTAATGCAAAGAAATCCTTTGAGGAGGCCCTGAAAATCGACCCTTCTTTTGATCCGGCGAAACAAAACCTTGCATCCGTCAAGTGATGCAACCTTTCCGCCCGGAGGCGGTCTTTTGAGGAATAGATGCTTGTGAAGTCTACGATCCTGAACCCGCATGCCGAACTTATTGAGCAATGCCGTCAGGGTAATCGGGAGGCGTTTTACCGGCTTTACAAGCTCTACGCCAAGAGCATGTACAACGTAGGTTATCGTATTGTCAATGATACCGGTGAGGCAGAGGATGTACTCCAGGAAGCGTTTATCAGCGCATTCAGGAATCTCCACTACTACCGCGGCGATGCCTCGTTTGGGTCGTGGCTGAAGCGGATTGTGGTCAACAAGGCCATCAACGCCATCAAGAAACGGCGCATGGAGCAGTTGCCAGAAAATGAGGATTTCGATATGGCAGAGAAAGTTCAGGATGAGCGTGACTTTCCCTTTACGGTGGAGATGGTCCGGAAAGCCATCGCTGAATTGCCTGATGGTTACCGGGCAGTGCTTTCTCTCTACCTTCTTGAGGGGTATGACCACGGAGAAATTGCCGAAATCCTGGGTATTTCGGAATCAACATCAAAGTCTCAATTTAACAGATCGAAAAAGAAACTTCGAACCATTCTGGAGGGTGGAAGATTATGAACAACGACAACATGGACAAGTTTTTCGCAGACAACCGAGAAGGTTTTGACGATAAGAATCCATCCGGAAGGGTATGGAGACGAATTGAACGCTCACTCTTTGGAAGCAGACAGATTCCATTGTGGAATTCGATCGTTATGTGGCGCGCGGCCGCCGCTGTATTTTTTGGGTTGTCGGTATTCTTATTCATCGTCCAGAGAACACCGCAGCGGTCAACGGAAGAACTTGCCTCGCAACAGGAGTTCCTCGATGTTGAATCTTACTACACCGAGCAAATAACTCAAAAGGTATCGCTGATTCACGAGAATGAGTTCTTTGTCGAAGACCAGTTTACGCAAGACTTCGAGAAGTTGGAGGCCATGTATTCTGTGCTTGCCGAGGAATTGAGGAAGCACCCCTCACAGAAGGTGAAGGACGCGCTCGTTCTGAATATGCTTGTCCGGATTGATATACTCAACCAGCAGATTCAACGCCTGGAGGAAACCAAGGAGAAGAAGAAAGCAGAAGTCTAGGATTAAAGGTCAATTTTGTATTAATCTGTGTGAATCTGTGTAATCTGTGGCTAAACTCTTTTCTTGCCACAGATTACACAGATTATCACAGATTAAAGAAGGTTAGTGGTATTCTGTGTCAAGTGCCCCAGGTTTCTCCTTTAGAAGTCTTCTTCGCTCTTCAGTTCAATCGATTCTTTGTTGGAATCAATAATTTTTCCGTCTTCGCATTTTAACACCCTGTTGGGAAAGCGTTTGATCAGCCCGTAGCTGTGTGTAGCCATAAGCACGGCTGTACCGCTGCGGTTGATCTGCTGGAACAGCTTGAGTATTCCAGAAGCAACTTCAGGATCTAGATTTCCGGTTGGTTCGTCGGCCATGAGGATCATGGGTTCGTTCAGGAGCGCTCTCGCGATAACAATGCGCTGCTGTTCTCCGCCTGAGAGTTGGTGTGGCATTTTCTTTTCAACGGAGCCGAGGCCGACCTGCATGAGTACGTCCACCAAACGACTCTTCATTTTGATGCTGTCGCGCCAGCCGGTGGCACGCATGACAAAGAGAAGATTGTCTGCAACTGAACGGTCGGGGAATAGTTGAAAGTCCTGAAAGATGATGCCGATCTTTCTGCGAAGTAGCGGTATTTGATGTTGCCGTAGACCGCGAATATCAAAGCCGGCCACGTTCATGTCGCCAAGCCGAAGGGGCAGGTCGGCGTACAATGTCTTTAGCAGTGATGATTTCCCGGAACCTGTACGTCCAACCAGAAATACAAAATCGCCTTTCTCTACCTCAAAGGAAATATCGTGCAATACAGCCTGCTGCCCCTGAAAGATGCTGACGTCTTTAACGCGTACGACGGGATCGGTGGAAAACATGGATTCGTAGTTCGTAGGTTTTTTTCGTTGATCGTTGATCGTTTTTCGCTACCTGTTGATGATTACGGATTACTGATCACTGATTACCGCTCACCGCTTACCGTTTACCGATTACTGATTACTGTTCACCTTCTTATGGTCCGCCAGGAACTTTGCCAGCCCTGAATCCGTCAGCGGATGATTGAGGAGATCTGTGATGACTTTAAGGGGACAGGTGGCTACATCCGCGCCGATTTCTGCACACTTGATCAGGTGTATGGTATGGCGGATGCTGGCGGCAAGGATTTCCGTGCCGAATCCGTAGTTATCATAAATGAGGCGAAGCTGGGCGATGAGATCGATGCCTTCCTGGGAGATATCGTCGAGTCGCCCGATGAACGGAGACACATACGAGGCCCCTGCCTTAGCGGCGAGGATGGCTTGCCCTGGCGAGAACACCAGCGTGCAGTTGGTTCGGATGCCTTCGCTTGAGAATTTTTTGATGGCTCTTACGCCGTCCTTAATCATGGGCACTTTTACAACGATCTTGGAATCGATTTTTGCCAACTCACGACCCTCTTTGAGGATGGATTCGTAGTCGGTTGCTATGACTTCCGCACTCACATTGTTGTCGACGATATGACAGATGGCCTTGTAATGGGCCCGTATATTGTCTGCGCCCTTGATACCTTCCTTGGCCATTAGCGAAGGGTTCGTAGTGACACCATCGAGCACCCCAAGATCATGGGCTTCCCTTATTTCACTCAGGTTGGCAGTATCAATAAAGAATTTCATGGTGGTTATTTGTTTGCAAATCTAATTGATTGGGCTCATTTCAAGTCTATGCTGAGGCTCTATTGACAGTGCAATTCTGAGCCAGTTGCCGAGGGTAGCAACGGCGAGACAACTGCTCAAAGTGGCCAGGGAGGATTGCAATGACTAGTGCTGGACTTATAATTATCAGTATTATAGATGGTTGAATGCTTTTGGCTTCATCCCACTTGAAGCGATCTGCATTGTAATCCTCCAAATCAATCAGGGTAATCCCTGAATCCTTTAAATCAAGGTAAAAAAAGAGGCAAACCGAACATCGCACCGCTACAACCGCCTACCCTTGCTACCTTCCGGTCCTGGGGGAGTTCAGCAGGAGCTGGTCGTGCCCGATTTGCCAGCTGCAAATATAGTGTTTGCGTGTTAACGTGCTTGTGTGTTTGCGTGCTTAATAGGCAGACAAAGGTCACTATTTTGCATTTTTGACACCCTGTAACGCAAACACGCTGGCACTCTGGCCCACAAACACGTTTTGCACCTTGGCACGGAAACACATTGACACCCCGGCACGTAAACACTCTTTAAACCTCAATCCGATCGCAAATGCTGAGCAACTACCTGAAAATCGCTTTTCGCTCCCTGATGCGTTTCAAGGGATACGCCTTCATCAACCTGCTTGGACTAGCACTCGGACTCACCGCCGGCATTCTTATCATGGTTTTCGTGCTGGATGAGCTATCGTTTGACAAGTTTCATACAAAGGGTAGCCGGATCTACCGTGTCAACACTGCCTTCTTTACAGGGGAGGAGCCGGAGGGCGCCAACGACACGAACGGCTGGGCCATCGGCAAGGTCATCGAAAAAGATTATCCGGAAGTGGAGGCCGTTCTCTACGCGCGGTTCTCGGGGCTTCACATCAACCACGACGACAAGCGGTTTCGCGAGAGAAGTTTCTTTGCCAGCCAGGAGTTCTTTGAGATTTTCTCTTTCCCACTACTGAAAGGAGATCCGCACACCGCGCTAAGAGAACCTTACTCGGTTGTCCTTTCGGAGAAGCTTGCCGCGAAACTGTTTCCGGGAGAGGATGCGTTTGGTAAGACTGTGCTGATGGCCGATACACTCAATATGCTTGTAACGGGCATCATGCAGGACATCCCTGACCAGTCACATATCCAATCAGAAATGTTTCTTTCGTTCTCGACCTACACGACCCTCGTACCCGAATTCAGCTATGATGGCGGATGGGGGAATATCAACATGCGGAATTATGTCCTCCTTAAAGAGGGCGCTGACTTTGGTGCATTTGCAGAGAAGTCAAAGAACATCTACACGGATAAAGCTGGTGAAATGCTGAAGAACTGGGGCACCAAGGCATTCGTAACGTATGATGCGCTTTCAGATATTTATCTACGTACCAAGAACGGCAATGGTATGGGGCCGAAGGGGAGTATCGACCGGTTGTACCTGCTTTCCGGAATTGCATTCTTCGTGATCCTCCTGGCATGCATAAATTTCATCAACCTCGCCACCGCACGTTCAGTTTTCCGTGCTCGGGAAGTTGGGCTCCGGAAAGTGGTGGGCTCAAGCCGCGCCACGCTTATGAGTCAGTTTCTCAGCGAGTCTTTTGTGCTCACCGCATTGGCGCTTATTCTCGCGGTTTTTTTCGTGGTATTGCTCCTCCCTCTGTTTAACCAGTTATTGGGAAAGAACTATGCGTTGGATGTTCTTTCACAGCGAAACATCCTCATCGGGATTGGAATCTTACTCTTCGGGATAACACTATTGGCCGGCTACTATCCCGCGTGGGTGCTCTCCGGCTTGCGTCCTGCCCAAGTCCTCACTGGTAAGCTGCAAACAAGCCAGCGCGGGTCAGCCCTCCGTCGATTCCTGGTCATTCTTCAATTCTTTGTGTCGGTCACGTTGGTCACGGGCACATTGGTGGTGATTGACCAATTGACGTTCATGCAAAATGAAGCTCTTGGCTTCGACAAGGAGCAGGTTGTGGTGGTGAATTCAGTGCGCATAAATGGCCCGCAAGGGAAGGAGGCGCTCAGGGATGAAATTGCAAACCTGGCCATGGTTAAAGGGGTGACGAGGGCCCAGCAGGTGCCCGGTACCCGGGGATGGCAGGGACAGATTGCATATCCCGAAGGAAAGTCAGGTGATGAGGCTGTCAGTGTGGAGTACATGGGCGCAGACGAGAACTACGTTGATCTGTTGGGACTGGAGATCATTGCGGGTCGTGGCTTTAGCAAAGATCATCCGGAGGAACTCAAGGACGGATTGATATTGAACGAAGAGGCAGTAGCAACGTTTGGCTGGAGCTCTCCACAAGAAGCAGTCGGCAAGCGAATAACTTCTCCCTCAGGGTATCCGGAAGGCATCGTGATAGGAGTCATTAAAAACTATCACCACGATGGGCTGCGGCAAAAGTTCGGCCCCATCACCCTTGATTATAACCCCGGTTACCTCTTTGCCATCAGCTACCAGGCAACCGATGCCAAGGCACTGCTTGCCTCTCTGGAGCAATTGTGGAACCGGTCATACCCCGGTTATGAGTTCACCTACTTCTTCCTCGATGAACAATTTGAAAAACAGTACCAGTCTGAACAAAAACTGGCTCGGGTCCTGGGGCTCTTCTCCATCTTGACCATCATGATTGCCGTCATAGGCATGATCGGTTTGGTGTCGTTCCTGGTAGTCTCCAAAACGAAAGAGATAGGAATTCGCAAGGTTTTGGGTGCTAGTGTGACCAGCATTTCAGCATTGCTTTCCAAAGAGTTTCTGGCCCTCGTCGTTGTGGCCGGTGTTCTTGCTGTCCCTGTTACGTGGTACCTGGCATCTGGGTGGTTAGAGGGATTTGCCTTCAGAACCACCTTGAGTCCATTCCTGTTCATTGGCGCTGTAGTAGTATCTGTACTGGTGGCGCTATTGTCAGTAAGCTTCCAAACAATTCGCGCTGCCATGGCCGACCCAGTCGATTCATTGCGCTATGAGTAGGGCATTGCCCTGTAACCAATCCAGCTAATCGAAGTACTGTTTACTAATCCCCTCATCAATGCTGACGAATTACCTGAAATCCATTTGGCGGAACTTTTCACGGAACCGTGCATTTACCCTGATCAACATTTCAGGCCTGGTCATGGGGCTATCCTCATGCATCCTGATTGCTCAATTTGTGACGTATGAACTGGGGTACGACAAGTTCTGGCTGAATGGCGACCGGGTTTACCGGGTTCAGCTGGACCGATACAACAATGGCGAGCGAACTACGCGGTGGGCCGCCGGTGCGATGGGCATTGGTCCCGACATCAAAGCCAATTTTCCTGAGGTTGAGGCATACGTAAGAATGGCCAAGAGTGATGCCCTACTCTCCAATGGCGATACGTTCTTCAAAGAGGAAGGTATATACTATGCTAGTCAGGACTTTTTTAGGGTGTTTGGCTATCCGTTGTTGGAAGGTTCAGATACATCCGCCTTGAAGGGCCCTAACAAAATGGTGATATCGCAATCCCTGGCTAGGAAGTATTTTGGCGATGTCAACCCGGTTGGAAAGACATTGCGAAACAACGGAAGAACGGAATACCTGATCACAGGAATGTTCGAGGACTTTCCGGCAAATACGCATATGCGGGTTGATGCCCTGTTATCCTTCGCTACGTATGCGAAGTTGGTGGGACGGACAGACGAGTCGCAGTTAACCTACTGGCAGTGGGATGGCTTCTTTACCTATCTCTTGCTTAATGAAAAGGCTTCTCCTACGGAACTCTCTTCTAAATTCCCGGCATTTATCGAAAAGCAGGCAGGTGAAGAAATGAAGCGTGACAACGCCGGCATGGTTTTCAACCTTCAGCGACTTTCCGATATCCATCTGGATTCTGACTTCATGGAAGAATTCAAGGCCAATGGTGACCGGGCCACGGTCTATTTTCTGGGGGTCATTGCCTTTCTGATCCTGCTTATTGCATGGATCAATTACGTCAACCTTACCACGGCCAAATCGATTGAACGGGCCAGGGAAGTCGGTGTTCGGAAAGTTATGGGTGGACTCCGCAGTCAACTGGTCAGGCAGTTCTTGCTCGAATCTGTTCTGATGAACATCATTGCCATCGGTTTGTCGATCGTGATTGTTGCTATGATCATGCCTTGGTTTAATCAATTTAGCGGGCAAGCCACCGACTTTGGATTGCTTGATCAAGGTCTATTCTGGGTTGTGGCGTTGTTGGCAGTAGTTGCTGGCGCAGTGTTGTCAGGAATGTATCCAGCACTAATTCTGTCGAGCTACCGTCCGGTGGATGTCCTGAAAGGACGATTCAAGAATACCGGCCAGGGAGTATTGTTTCGAAAGGGCATGGTCGTTGTGCAATTTGTAGCTTCGATTGCTCTCGTGGTTGGAACTTTTACGGTTTATCAGCAACTGGATTTTATGCGCAGCCAGAAGTTGGGCGTAAACATTGATCAGACTGTCGTACTGCGATCGCCCAATATCCGGGATTCAACATACCGTGGTAAGTATGAAGTGTTTAAAGATCGGGTTACCCAATACAGTGAGGTAAGCTTTGTTTCGGCGTCTACATCGGTGCCCGGTGAGAAGGCTAATTGGAATGCCGGTGGAATCAGAACCCTGCGACAGCAGGAAGAAGAGGCTAATCAGTATCGCGTTATTGAAATGGACCATGATTTTATCCCGTCCTATGGCCTTGAAGTGGTCGTTGGGAGGGCCTTTTCAGGAGATGTTACCAACGAGAATACCAATGTGCTGCTGAACGAATCCGGTGCTCGGTTGATGGGTTATCAGCGGCCGGAACAAGCCATCAATGATCAGATCTATTTCTGGGGTGACACTTTCCGAATTGTCGGCGTGCTCAGGGACTTCCGGCTTGAGTCTGCCAAGAAAGCCTATGATCCTATGGTGTTTCGCTATTCTCCGTCACCAAACAACTATTACTCCATTCGCTTCAACACCGCAAATGTTAAGGAATCGATGGTGCACTTTGAGCAGGTGTGGAAGGAGCTGTTCCCCGGGAATCCATTCAATTACTTTTTTCTTGATGATCACTACGACAAACAATACAGAGCTGACCAGCAATTTGGTGAGATATTCGGGATGTTTGCCTTGCTGGCGATCTTCATTGCATGTCTTGGACTGTTTGGCTTGTCCTCTCTCACTGCCATTCAGCGAACCAAGGAAATTGGCGTTAGAAAAGTGATGGGCGCCTCTTTAACGAGCATCCTCGCCCTGGTTGGGAAAGATTATGTTCTTCTCATCGCCGTAGCCATCGTGTTTGCCGTGCCTGCTGCGTGGTGGGTGATGAGTGCCTGGCTTCAGGAATTTGCCAATCGGATCCCCCTTTCCTGGGTCCTCTTTGCCCTGCCAAGCGCCCTCGTTGTCATCATTGCAATGGTTACGGTTAGTTTCCATACCCTTCGTGCGGCACGGACTGACCCGGCAAAGTCCCTTCGATACGAGTAGTCCCAGATCTGTTGCAACATGCCTTTGACTTTAAACGTCTAACGAGGAAAACCAATCCTTGACGACGTCCTAAAACCCAATATCATGTTCAAAAGCATCCTGGTATCAGCGATTCGCAACATCATTCGGAACAAAGCATTCTCAGTCATCAACCTTATTGGCCTTGCGGTCAGTATGTCCCTTGGGTTGCTGATCATCACAGTGATCCTCGAGCAGTTTACCTACGACAATTTTCATGTTGATGCCGACAAAATATATAGGGTCAACACCCGGGCGCTTCGTGTGGAAGGAGGAGAGGAGTCCTATGCCTCTGTTCCATTTGACATCGGTCGGGCACTTAAGGAGGAATACACTTTCGCGGAAGACGTTGTCCGCTTCAACCGGAGGCTGAGTAGTGATGCCATTTATGGAAATGTGAATGTTCCAATCCGGGGACTATTTGCGGATCCTACCTTCTTCTCGCTGTTCAATTTTAAACTTGGCTCTGGCGACCCGGGCACGGCGCTGAATGAGCCCAACAGCCTGGTGCTGACACAAAAGGCTGCTGAAAAGATCTTTGGCACCCGCGACCCGCTGGGACAAACCCTCACCTTGGACGGTTATGGCGAATTCCAGGTGACAGGTGTGCTTGAAAAAATGCCCGGCAAGACTCACCTCGAATTTGAAGTGCTGGCATCCACTGCACTGATGCCTGCACTGGAAAAATCTGGTCGACTCAGTGAAACCATCTTAAACTGGAACAACTACTACGGCAGTTACGTCTATTTCCGACTCAAAGAGGGACACACGGAAGCCGAGGTAGCAGACGCGCTCAAGGCCATGTCGGCCAAGTACTATGCAAACCTTAAGCTCGAAACGCGCGACAAGGGGTACGAATTTTTTATTCTGAAGCTTACGGAACTCACACCCGGCCCGCACTTTTCCAACCAAATGGGTAATGGTATGCCCTTCTTGCTCGTTGTCTTCCTGGGGGTATTGGTCGGCATCATTATGATCATGGCATGTTTCAACTACACGAACCTTATGATTGCGAAATCACTCACGCGTGCCAGGGAGATTGGAGTTCGTAAGGTGGTCGGCGCCGGCCGGCTGCAAGTATTTGGGCAGTTTGTGGGTGAGTCTGTGGTATTTGCCCTGCTCGCCCTGTGCTTCTCCTACCTGCTCTTTCTTTTCCTCAAGCCAGCCTTCATGCAGTTGCATATCGCCCAGGAATTTGAAACCCAGTTGAATGAAGGCGTAGCCTTGTATGCCTGGTTTGTCCTGTTTGCCGCTATAGTTGGGTTGCTCGCCGGGCTCCTTCCGGCCGGCTACCTGTCGGCCTTCAAGCCGGTGAATGTTCTCAAGGACAGCGGGAACAGTGGAACGGTATCCCGTCAGGCGTTGCGAAAAGTGCTGATTGTTACACAGTTCACGTTGTCAATAGGTTTTATCATTATTATCTCCGTCATCTACAACCAGGTGGATTACATGCTGGGGAAGGACTATGGCGTAAACGATAAGGACATTCTTAACGTCAGGCTACAGGGGGTTCCATTTGAGAAGATGGCCAACGAGGTGAGGCAAATCCCGGGCGTGATTGCGGTGGGTGGCGTATCGCATCGGCTGGGAACTTGGGACGACGGTGCCAGCGATTACAAGAGAACCCTGGAAGGCGAGGCGTTTGTGATGCGCGATTTTACAGTGGACGAAAACTACGTGGAGAACCTGGGCTTGACTTTCCTGGCCGGCAAGAACTTTGATGCGGCTACCGGAGCATCCAACCAAAGTCATGTAATCCTCAACGAGAGGGGACTGCAAGAGTTTGGTTTTGCTGATCCGATTTCTGCGGTTGGCCAGTCGATAGTCATCGACGATACTGTGTTGCTACAGGTAATCGGCGTGGTAAAGAACTTCCATTTTCGGCCCATGAACTATGAAATTGGCCCATTGGCATTGCGCTACAATCATGCAAACCTGGCCATCCTCAGTGCCCGGATTGTTCCGGAACGGAAGCCGGAAGTAATGGCGCTGGTGGCAACCACCTGGAAGCGGATTGATCCTGTTCATGCCCTCGATGCCCAGATGATGTCGGAGGAGATTGACGGTGCCTATATTGACTCTGGCTTCCTGGATGTATTGAAAATCGTGGGTTACATTTCCTTCCTTGCCGTTATGTTGGCTTGCCTTGGCATGCTGGGGATAGCCATGTACGCCACACAGACGCGGATGAAGGAGGTAGGGGTGAGGAAGGTGATGGGCGCTGCGTCGTGGGATGTTGTATTCTTGTTAAGCAAAGGTTTCCTCCTGCTCATCTTCATCGCAGGATGCATTGGGACACCTGTCGGCTATTTCCTGGGAACGGCCTTCCTCAACAATTATGCATACAAAGCGCCACTCTCCGTGGTGATTCTCCTTTCTGGATTTGCCATTATGGCCCTGCTTGGGATGCTGACGATAGGCTCACAAACGTTGAGTGCGGCCAGGAGAAATCCGGTGGATACTTTGCGCTACGAATGAGGGCAGTAAGTAGTAAGTGGTAAGTGGTATTTTAACTACTTATACCAATTCCAGAGGAACGTATATGTAATTGATTGACTGAGTGTATTCTATCACTCACTCTACTGCTTGCTACTTACCCCTTACTACTTAATTGCACTCCACTGTGAATAACTCGGTTGAAAACTTGTGCAGTTCTTTTTCGACAATTTATTGGTGAGAATATTCATTGCAAGTACATTCACATCATCAAGTCGATCGTAACAGATTGATCAGGCTGACCCGGTAAACAAACGGTTATTTTCTCCGGAAAATGATCGCAAAAAATCCGGGACAGCAGGGTTGCGTAAGCGAAAAGGGCCTTCGGGTAACTGTCGCGAGCGCTGAGCCGAGAACGGTGTCCGCAAGGTCATCGGGGCACGCTCTAGTTTTGAGAGTTGGCTTGTGGTTGTATGCGGGCTACGGCTAGTATGCAACGAGACGGGAGCAATCAAGCAATTGATCTGCTCCCGTTTTTTTGTGGCCATTCGCGGGCAAAGTCGCCCGTTTCCGCACACACCGTGGTCTACGTTGAATTTCTGGAGATCCCGTCTCACTACAACTTTTTACCGGTTCAGTGCATCGTATATATATTCGATGCCCCTGAACAGTAAATACTGACTAGTTTGGCTTGATAATTAGGCAGGTCCCCTTACCAAACCCTTCACGCATGCTGAAAAACTACCTGACGATTGCCCTGCGTACACTTTGGAGAGACAAAATTCACTCTTCTATCCTGATCTTTGGCCTCAGCCTTGGTGTCCTGTGCTGCGTGCTCATCGCCTTGTTTGTCAACGACGAATGGACTTTCGACCGGTTTCATACCAAGGTGGATCGAATTTACCGCGTTCATGTCAAGGAAGACTGGGGTGAAAAGCAGTTGTTTGTTAATACCGTGACGCCATTTCCTATGGGCCCGGCCCTGAAAGAGAACTTCCCGGAGGTCGTTAGTCAGGTACGCCTGAATGCCATCGGCGCCCAGGTCAGGTTGGGTTCGCAGAAATTCAATGAGCAGGTAACGGTTGCCGGCCAGGACTTCTTCGATGTGTTTGATTTCGATTTGCAAGGTGACCGGACTTCAGCATTGCGCGACCAGAGTCATGTCGTGCTGAGTGAAACCATGGCTGTTAAGTATTTTGGGCAAGAGAACCCTGTCAATAAGGTGCTCTCTATCCAGTTGGGCGATCGGTTTGAGGACTTTACCGTCAAGGGTGTTGCAAGGGTCCCCACAAATTCCAGTATCTCCTTCGATCTGCTCATTTCAGATCTGAACTACTCGCGTCTTTATAACCCCAGGACGCTCACATCGGCATGGTTTAATGTGACGCCCGAAACGTATGTCCTCCTGCAGGAGGGAACGGATCCCTCGACGCTAAAGGCAAAATTTCCGACGCTGTTCAGATCGCTGCTGGGCGAGGAAGAATTTACCAATAGCAAATTTGAGGTTGGTCTCCAGCCAATGCGCGCCATTCATCTGGACACCTCCTTACCTGAGGGCATTGCGCCGGTAAGTGACCCCAAGTACAGCTACATCCTTGCTGCTATCGCATTGCTGATTTTGTTTGTGGCCTGTATTAATTTCGTTACGCTCTCCGTGGGCAGATCGCTGCATCGTTCGAAAGAAGTAGGTATCCGCAAGGTTGTTGGTGCGCAGCGTCGTCAGCTCATCACACAATTCATCGGAGAATCGGTGGTGATTACCATCATTTCCATCCTGGCTGGACTTGTCGTTGCCCGGCTAAGTCTGCCGTTGTTCAACGATCTCGCAGGCAAACAGCTGGAATTCCCGTTTAATGCATTTCTTGCTGCCACTGTGATGGTGCTCTTGTCTGTAATCGGTATCGTCACCGGAAGCTACCCTGCTTTTGTACTTTCCTCATTCCGACCCATCACCATATTGAAGGGAGCGATTCCAAAAGGTAAACAGGGCTTTCGCAAAGTGCTTGTCGGTGTACAGCTTGTGCTTTCCATCTTCTTGATTTCCAGCACGCTGATCATGCGCCAGCAGCTTCAGTTCCTTCAGTCTAAAAATCTCGGTTTCAACAAGGAGCAGCTAGCGGTTGTTCAGCTCACCGTGCCTTCAGGGCAACGTTTGGCTCAACGTGTCCAACTCGGTTTTGAAATTGGAGAGCAATTCAAGACTGAGCTGACATCGTATCCTGAGATTGACGCTGTCAGTATTTCAGCACATGATTTTGGTACTGGGTCGTGGACCAACATCGGATATACCGATGATGGTGGTGTTTACAGAAATTTCAACCTGAATATTGTGGATGATGAGTATGTCCCGGTCATGAAGATGGAATTGGCATCCGGCCGTAATTTTTCAGACAGCAATCCATCAGATAAACGCCGCTCCATTCTGGTGAATGAGGCCTTCGTGCGTGAGTATGGATGGACGGATGCCGTTGGCAAGCGGATTCCCGGGAAGGCATTCCAGGATCATGAGATTATTGGCGTGGTCAAGGATTTCAATTATAGTTCGCTGTATACTTCGGTCACCCCATTGGTGATCGTAGAAGACGCTGCGATTGCCTTGAGCGGCATGGAGAATATCAACATCGGAAGTTCACCCATTCCCAAACTCCTGGTCAGGATCAAGGCGGGTCAGCTGACAGCGGGCATTGAACGCATGCAAGCTGCGTGGCAGAAATTGAACGGATCGGAGGAATTCGCATTTTCATTTGTTGATGAAGCATTAAAACAACAATACCGCAATGATCAGAATCTTGGCAAGATGGTAAGTCTGGCCACTGTATTGTCGATCCTGATTGGAAGCCTGGGATTGTATGCACTGGCATCGCTGGCCATGCAGACCCGCACCAAGGAGATCAGTATCCGGAAAGTGATGGGGGCCACGGTGAATTCATTGCTGATGCTGTTGTCGAAGGATTATGTTGTACTTGTTATGGCGAGTCTGGTGCTTTCCATTCCACTTACAGTTTGGACTATGCGGGACTGGCTCTCGTCCTTTGAGTACCGGATCACGATAGGATGGGGGATATTTCTATTGGCCGGAACGGTCGCCCTGGCTATTGCACTCCTGGCCATTGGCTATCAGACACTTAAAACAGCCTCTACCGAGCCGGCCAGAACTTTGCGCAACGACTGACGTACAATATCAACCACCAACCTCGTCGGTCTATGATCCTAAGCTATCTTCAAACAGCCATTCGAAATTTTCTCAAGCATAGGGGATACACCCTGCTAAACATCACCGGACTTTCGCTGGGGATGGTGGCCAGTCTTTTCATCTGGCAGTATGTGAAGTATGAACGCAGCTACGATACTTTTCATATCAAGGCTGAGGATATCTATAGAATCCAATACAATCAGTACCAGAGGGGCAAACTGCGGTTTGAATGTGCGGCAGCGGTACCGGCTGTTGGGCCCGCCTTGAAGAACAATTTTCCGGAAGTCACGGCATTCACCCGGCTTTTTCCCGTGAGCGGCGTGATGAGTTATGAAAGCCCTGAACATGGCCTCGTCTCATTCCTGGAAGAGAAGATGCAAATAACCGACACCGCAGTGTTTGATGTATTTGATATACCGCTCAGTGCAGGTGATCAGGAACACGCCCTGGTGGGACCCAATAAAGCTGTGATGTCGGAGGAAGCGGCGCTCAAGTATTTCGGTGATGCTGATCCGATCGGGAAGAGAATCCGATGGGGTAATGGCAATATTGATTTCGAAGTCACGGGAGTCTTCAAGAATGTACCCGTCAATTCACATATCAAGTTCGATTTCCTTTTTTCATACGAAACCATGAAGGCGTTTTCAAGTGACAACGAGCATGAAACCGCTTGGGGATGGTATGACTTTAATACTTACGTCTTGCTGAAAGAAGGAACTGACGCGGCTGCATTGCAGGCTAAGTGGGATGCGTGGCTGGCCCAGGCCCGGCAGGAAGAATGGTCGAAATACGACAGGCGTCAGGAGTTCATCTTACAACCTTTGCTCGATATTCACTTGGGCAAAGTCCTTTTGCAGGAATCGCAGCCCGATGAACGCGGGGATCGTGATTCAGTGTACGCCCTTTCCTTTATCGCATTATTCATCCTGATCATCGCCTGGGTTAACTACATCAACCTGGCGACAGCGCGCTCATTTGACCGGGCCAACGAGGTCGGGGTTAGGAAGGTAATGGGCGCAGCGCGTAACCAGCTGATTTACCAATTCATTTCCGAATCGTTTATCATCAACCTGCTGGCGGCTTTTGTTTCCCTGGTGGCCATTTGGTTGGCTTGGCCCGCGTTTGCGAGCTTGTCAGGACGTGATATTCCAATCAGTTATCTGATGCAGTCCGACTTCTGGCTCATGCTGCTGGCACTCTTCGCAATCGGTGCGCTGCTATCAGGATTTTATCCGGCGATCGTTCTGTCTTCTTTCAAACCAGTGGCCGTGCTGAAAGGTAAAGTCATGCGTACCAGCCATGGGAATATCTTGCGTCAGTCACTGGTAGTCTTTCAGTTTGGATCTTCCGTTTGCTTGATCGTTGGATCGCTGGTGGTCTACCAGCAGTTGAGTTTCATGCGCAATCAGGACCTTGGTGTTGATATCGTGAAAACGCTGGTGATTAAGAGTCCTGGACTTCGCGACTCTACGTTTGCAGCCAAGATGGAAGCCTTTAAAACGGAAGCCTTGAGAACTCCCGGCGTGAAAGCGATGACGGCTTCCACCAACGTTCCGGGTGACGAGATCTTTTGGGCCAGCGGAATCCGCCGCTTGACAAGGGGACCCGAGACCAATATTTCAGGATATACGGTTGGCATCGATCAGGATTATATTTCTTCCTTTGGATTGACGGTCATTGCGGGCCGCGGATTCGACAGGGAACACCCCGACGAAAGCCATAGTATGGTGCTCAACCGCGCGATGGCTGAGGCTTTGGATTGGAAGGACCCGCTTGAGGCGATTGGTCAGAAGGTTGTTCAGGGCGACACATTTGAAATAGTCGGCGTGCTCGAGAACTACCACCAGATGTCACTCAAGGAGGCTATCACGCCGTTAGTTTATCGTTTTACTCCCCAGTTTTCACAGTTCTTTGCTTTTAAAGTGGAGAACGATCGTTACCAGGAGGTTTTGTCGAACCTGGAGGAACCATGGAAACGTATTTATCCGGGCAACCCGATCGACTACTTCCTGCTTGATCAGTTCTTCAATCGGCAGTATGAAGGGGAGCAGCAATTCGGAAGGATTTTTGGGTTGTTCACGATACTAGCAATTTTCATCGCCTGCATGGGGCTCTTTGGCCTGGCATCCTTCATGACCATGCAGCGCACCAAGGAAATTGGTATCAGGAAGGTACTGGGATCTACGCCGCCAAATATCGTGCTGCTGTTATCGCGTGGGTTTATTCAACTCGTGCTTATCGCCAATCTTATCGCCTGGCCGATTGCCTGGTATTTAATGTCCCAATGGCTGGAGGGCTTCCCATATCACGTCAGCATCAGTCCTTTGTTGTTTATTGCAGCCGGGGGTGGTGTCGTGCTAATAGCCTTTCTGTCGGTTGGATTTCAAACGCTGCGGGCGGCGATGGTCAATCCGGCCCAAACGCTTAAATACGAGTAGTCAGCGCCGATGCCATTACCTATAACCAAATTCCGAACTTCACGTATATTTGTTTTACAAAACATATACAAATGAGCAAGGAGTACCTTGGGGAATTTGAGGAATTGATCTTGACCATGGTGGGCATCCTCCAGGAGGACTCCTATGGCAACGCGATCGTGGCAGAAATACGGCAGCGCCTTGGGCGCGAGGTGAACCTGAGTGCCGTGCACGTTACGCTTTACCGTCTCGAGGACAAGGGTCTGGTGAAGTCGCGGATGGGTGGGGCCACCAATGCCAGGGGAGGGCGTCGCAAGCGGATATTTCAGGTGACCAACGCAGGGCTGGCCATGCTTCGCACCATGAAGGAAGCCAGAACCGATTTATGGAAATTGATACCCCAATTGAAATTTTCCTGAATGATGACACCCGTCAATCCTCCGGCTTTTGCGCTTCGTTTCCTGGCATGGTTCTGTCCGGACTCATTGCATGAAGCTATTGAAGGTGACTTGATGGAGCAGTTTCAGGAGGACTTGAAACATTCAGGAGACCCTCAATCGGTGGCGCGGAAAGCGCGCCGACGCTTTGTCTGGAATATGCTCCGGTTCTTCCGGCCCTCCATTCTCCTGAGAAATTCGATTAATGGACCTTTAATCAATACCGTCATGATCAGAAACTATGTGACCGTCGCTGCCCGCAACATTCGCAAGCAGAAACTTTACTCGTTCATCAACTCGTTTGGACTGAGCATCGGCATCGCCTTCTGTATACTTATTTATTTATATATCGAGGACGAAAAGAGTTTTGACCAGTTCCATGCCAACAAGGATCATATTTTCCGCATGGAGGAGAAGAGCTTTGACACCTGGCAACACGATTCCAGCAACCCTTACCGTTATTCAGCCTGGTTGCAGACAGGCTTATCGAAGGTGCTGAAGTCCGACCTCGCGGAGGTGCAGTATGCTACCCGGTTCAGCCCGGACGGCACCGGCATCTTCCGCTATCAGGACAAGGTCTTCACCGAGAAAGTATCTTACACAGACGCGGATTTCTTCAAGATGTTCTCGTTTCGTTTACTATCGGGCAACCCGGACAAGCTTTTCCTGAATAAATCAGATGCGGTGATTACACCAGCCGTTGCCAGGAAATACTTTGGTAGTGCGGATCCTGTCGGAAAGACGGTTACCATTGATGACGAAGGTGAGAAATCATATACCATTGTCGGAGTCATTGAAGCGCCTCCGGCAAACTCCAGCATTGATTTTCAAATACTTCTTCCTCAGGAAAACCGGCCCTACTACGAGCGCAATGTCGACAACTGGGGGAGTTTCAACACGCCAACGTTTGTCCAGTTGGTTCCGAATGTCAGCATGGAGGCATTCCAGGGTAACTTGTCCAAGCTGGTTGACAAGTACATGGGCGATCGACTGGAGAAATGGCGGAAACGTTCCACGGTTCCGATTCCTGACGATGCCAAGTTATTTGAACTGCAGTATACGCGCCTTGCGGACATGCACCTGAAGAAGGAGATAGGCTGGCACAAGGTCAGCGATTCGCAGTATTCACTAATTCTCGGTGGCATCGCAACCCTTATTCTCCTCATCGCCTGCATTAATTACATCTCGCTGGCCCTGACGACCTCCACGGCTCGCCGGACGGAAGTCGGCATTCGCAAAGTGGTAGGTGCGCAGAAGAACCAACTGGTCTACCAATTCGGACTGGAGTCCATTATCCTGGCGCTAATCTCAATGGTCATTGGGCTCGGACTGGTGGGCTTGTTCCTTCCGGCCTTCAATGAATTTACCGGGAAGGGCATCAGTTTACTCAATGGCGATTGGGTGTCGCTGCTGGCCGTGACGTTTGGCATAACCCTCCTGGTTGGATTGATTGCAGGAAGCTACCCGGCATTGTTCCTGTCAGGCTTCCGGCCGGTGCAGGTACTCAAAGGCCGGTTTACTTCGCGTCTTCAAGCTGGATTTGCCAAGCCGCTTGTGGTCCTACAATTCGCTTTGTCATCCTTCCTGATCATCAGCAGCGTGATTATGTATCGACAAATGCATTACGTTACGACCAAGGACCTGGGCTACAACCAGAATCAAATTATTGTTATTCCCACCCAAAAGGGTTGGAGAATTGAGTCCAACAGAACCGTGGAGCAATTTCGCACCCGTCTCGCCCAGGAGCCCGGGATTGTTTCGGTAGCGGGCACAAGTTCTTCCTTCAATGAGGGTTGGTCGCGCTACGGATATAAAATTGATGGAGAACAAAAGTCGGCGTATGTGTATGCGGCCGACCCGTATTATATTCCAACCCTGGACATTGAACTGGCCATGGGCCGTAATTTTGATCCTGCCATCCCGAGCGACAGTACGGCGGTGATCGTAAACGAGTCGCTGGTGCGCGATATGAAATGGGATGACCCCCTGAATGCCTACCTCAACTGGCGAGAGGACTCGGTTGGAAAGGGTTCGAAGGTTATTGGTGTTACGAAGGACTACCATTTTCGTTCCCTGGAATCCGGAATAGATCCGATGTTTCTGAGCATGGATAAAGAAGAAGTGGGATACCTGACCACCATGCTGGTAAAGATTGCCCCGGACAATATTCCTGGTACGATGGAAAAGATCAGCGGTGTATGGAAGGAACTTTACCCTGATCGTCCCTATGACTACGCATTCCTGGATGACAATGTCGCCAAGCAGTACAAATCATATCAACGATGGATGAGCATCATGGGGCTTGCTACGGGTTTTGCGGTGCTCATTTCTTGTCTGGGTCTCTTTGGTTTGTCAGGCATTAATGCCGTTAACCGGACGAAAGAAATTGGTATCAGGAAGGTAATGGGAGCAGAGCTGGTCAACATCTTTGTCTTGTTGAACCGTCAGTTTGTCTGGCTGTCAGTGGTTGCCTTCGTAATCGCGGCGCCGTTATCGTGGTATGTAATTACCAGTCTGTTCCTGAAGGACTTTTATGCCAAGATCACGGTTGGGTGGGAGTTGTTTGCGGTAAGCATATTGGCTGGCCTTGCGCTGGCATTGATCACAGTGAGCTACCATGCCATCAAGGTGGCGATGTCAAATCCTGCGGAGACGTTGAAATATGAATGATTTGAGTGAATACACTATATGTGTCATGGGAGTGGAGCGGCATTGCTGCCTTTCATTACTTGACCACGACAATCTTCTTCCTGATTATTTGCGATGACGACTGCACTTCGACGATATACACGCCGTTGGCTAAGCCATCCAGGCTGACAACTGTGTCGCCGGATGCTAGAGTAGTTGCGTTGACTATGTGCTTTCGCCCTGTAGACGTTGTCAGAACAATTGAAGTCACTTCAATTCCTCTCAAAGTCAATTCCGTGGATGCCGGATTTGGAAAGATTGCAACAGACTCTTGATTGTTGATTCCGGTGACCAGGTTGATTGTCGGAGCGGAGGTCGCCGTACAAGTTGAATAGTTTACGGTTACGAAGTAACTACCAATCCCAGAAGGTTCAAAAGTTTGATGTGTTGCGCCCAATACTAATTCCCCATTCTCGAACCATTGATTGTTTGTTTCACTGCTTGAAACTAGCTGGTATCGGTGGTCAGCAATAAGCTCAATGATGATTGTGGGTATCGCCGGGTTAATACAAAATGAAGCACTCTTTTCGGGAGCTGGCATATATTCATTGTTGCCAGCCTGGTTGGCATTGATGGTTACCGGACCTGGCTCAAGAATCGTAACGATTCCGTTGTTGATTTCGATATTTGAGTCCGCTGATGAATAGGTCAAGGGCAATCCAGAAGTTGAATTTCCTGTTAGGAGAAAGGGTCCATCCCCTTCTGTTCTGTCGGGGAGATCAAAAGTGATGGTTTGTGGTTTCTTTACCAAGAAGGTTGCCTCAGGAAACGAACTAGTTTGGTAGTTGATGGTAGTGTTCTTTGAGTTCATGTTATATTCAAAAACCGTGGCAACATAAGTTTTGCCCGCGATCAGCCCAGTGACATGAACGATTCCTTCGTCTGCAAGAAGCACCGTATAATTGGCTGTTCCAACAACTGCACCATTCCCAAATTGTGTACTGGTTGCGTAGATTACTCCGTCAATAGGAAGAGCAGCTGGGACTGAATTCTCTCTGAGCAATACTAGGCGTCCCTGACCATTGCCGCTTGTGAATGAAAGAGTTGCTGAATTGTCCGTTACTTCATCAACCATCACGGCGCCAGCTTGAATACTCGGTTCTTCAATCAGTGCATTCATTAGGATTGTCATGCTAGGAGGTCCCAGTTGGTAGGAATATGTGATGATGTCAAGCTTAGCATCCATGTTCATGTCTGCGATAAGGATGTAATCGGGAACGCTTTGAGCCGCTTCGTCTAGGTTTGTGCTGAACTTCTCTATAAGGGCAAAAGTTCCAGATGGGTCTTGACGAAAAATACCCACTCCGAGTAGTGATTGACCGCCGGGTAGGGCTGTTGAGATTCCGAGAGCAAGATCCACCAACCCATCATTGTCTAAATCAGCAGGCGCGATATCTCCAAAGACGGCGGCCGTACCGCTATTGTGAAGTATTTCTTCAAATAAGCCACCGTCGAGGCTTTTATGAATCATGAATGAACTATAATCATTCGAAAGCGCAAAAATATCAGTGAGACCATCTTCATTGTAAGACCCTGTTTTGAAAGCATAGATAGGCTTCGTCGAGGGGACTTCAGTAAACGACAAGAAATTTCCAGTACCATCATTCAATGAGACAAAAGCATCGTTCAGATCCCCGATAATAATATCAAGTTTGTTGTCATTGTTAAAGTATCCGGTTGCAACTCGATAAATCAGTGAATGTGACCCCATCACACTGAGGGAAAAACCACCAGCTCCATCTCCTAAGAATATCCCACTATCGATGACAAAATCGATCTTGCCATCGGAGTTGAAATCGCCAGTCGTTAGTCCAATGCCATGAGCGAATTGAATGGAAACTGGATGGAGAAGTTCTCCCTGATTGTTGGTGAGTATAATCGAACACTGAGAGGTGTTGCTATACGACCTCGAAGTGAAAATGATATCTTCAAATCCATCAGAATTGAAATCCGCAGTCTCGAGGTACGTGACTTCATGTGACATAGTTTGGTAGAAGATTGTTGGTTCAAATTGATTGATTCCTGTACCATAGGCAATACCAACAGCAGCGTTCTGCAGTGATGCCGTTACCAGGTCCAATTCCCCGTCGTTGTTGAGATCAACCACTTTGCCTTGTACGGGACTTAGGTCAAGAATTTTTCTGTGCGCTAGGACATAGTTTCCTGTTGTGCGGGTGTAAATGTTCAGACTTTTTCCGGCGAGTTCTAAAACCTCAATGTTACCGTCGCTATCAAGATCGGAGAAACAAACGTCTGAAATAAGCCTGCTCGACTCGTTGGGAATCGCCTCTTCAACAAAGGTGCCACTTCCAATATTTCTCATGACCATCAATGAGTTGGGCCCTTGAAAGGAGCCCAACACAAGGTCTTCTCTGTTGTCGTTGTCAAAGTCGGCATGCTTGAGGCCGCGATAGGGGGAATGTCTTGTGGCAATTGCTTGCTCTGATGGGAAGTTGCCGGTTCCGTCATTGATCAGATAGGCAAGCCGCGCATGAGGATTACCATATGAAACAACGATGTCCGGAAATCCGTCTCCACTGAAGTCGGCGGCCGTCATCTCCAGTGGATGCCCGAGTATTGTTCTATTTTGGCTCGTATAACCCTCAGGTGTCTTCAAGTAAATTGTCACTTTATCCGTCATACAAAACGCAAGATCGTTTTGTCCGTCCTGATTAAAGTCAGCAATGGTCATGCGAAGGCCACCAACAAGGGCTTGGTTATAGACATTCGTAAATTCTCCGGTACCAAGACCTTTCATGAATGTGAAATGATTACCCAAATCGGCGAGGACAATGTCTGCGTGAGTGTCATTGTCAAAATCGGTAACCACGAGGTCATAGTTGTTGAGCGAATGAGGCAAAGTCAACCGAGTGTGTGAAAAAGCCGCCCCAGTTGAAATCAGTAATAGGACCTTATCGTCTGTCGCAGCATTTTGATCAAGGACAACAAGATCGTCCTTTCCATCTTCATTGAAGTCGCCCGTATCTATGTGATAATCAGAAGTTGGAGCGAGCGACATAGGCATTGACCATTCGGTATATGCATAGCTTCCTTGATTGTAAAGAACGTAAAGTCTGCCGTCTGATTGGGTCATATACGCAATGTCCTTCAATCCATTCGCATCAAAATCTCCAACGGCCATTTGAATAGGCTGACGTTGAATATTTGGAAATATCGGATCCTCAAAATTCATTTGCGCAAGCGATGGAATTGCAATGAAGACCTGACTTGTCAAAGCACTTACGATGGCCAACGTCAGTGTTTTAATGCTTGGAATGCGCATTGGGCGGTGCTATTTTAATAGCAAAATAAGTAAAAGGAATTGTATTGGAGGCAGATTTTGACGCAAGAATTCAGCGTCAAACGACATTGCCGACGAGTGCGAGAGTAGGTGAGTGCCGAATTGTTAATGGTGGATGTTCTTTCAATTTTTGCCCGATGCGATCAATAGGCAACTCCCAATCAGCAACACGCTGTACTCCACGCCATAGGTCCCATGCCCCACGACAAACCACCCATTCTTGGCATGCACGAGAATGATCCCCATGATCTGGTGAGCAACAAAACCCAGGGCCAGCGGCCGAGTCCATTTACCCAATGCCAGCGCTGCACCGCCTATGATTTCATATGCAGTAATGAGCCAGGCAAGGACCAGCCCTAACGGAAACCCCTTGCTGTCCAGGAACGCGCCGAAATCATCAACAGTACCTGCTCCGGCCCGCACCACGCCATGCGCAATGAACAAACCCGCGACCAATACCCGGAAACCAAGTTGAGCGTACGAATTCATTTTATAAGAAGTTTAAAACGTCCCAGCGCCCAATACCCAGTGCCCCCCGTACCCAGTCTCTAGGCCAGTTCCCTCAGATCCACCGGCACGACTCTCGAGATTCCTTTCTCCACCATGGTAATTCCATAAATAACGTCGGTGGTCGTCATCGTGCGCTTGTTGTGCGTGACGATGATGAACTGGGAATCTTTGCTGAAGCTCCGGATGATGGTGTTGAACTTGTCAATGTTCGCATCATCAAGCGGTGCATCAACCTCATCGAAGATACAGAACGGCGCTGGCTTCAGCAGGTACATCGAGAACAAAAGGGCTGTGGCTGTCAGTGTCTTTTCTCCGCCACTCAATTGGTTGATTGTCAATGGACGCTTGCCTTTGGGTTTGGCGATGATGTCGATTTCGCACTCCAGTGGCCTTGATGGATCCACCAGCCGGAGGTCGCAATCATCCCCTTCATTGAAAAGCGACCGGAACACCATGATAAAGTGCTGCTTGATCTTATCGAAGGCGTCCATAAAAGTCTGGCTGGCCACCGCTTCGATTTCACTGATGGTGCTGAAGAGGGATTCTTTGGCTTTTACCAGATCTTCTTTTTGTGCAATAATGAAATCGTTGCGCTCCTTGATCTCGTTGTACGCCTCCATCGCCATGGGGTTGATCGGCCCCATTGTGTCAATCTTCTCGCGAACACGAGAAACCTCGTTGCGAAGCTTTTCTTCGTCCATTTCCGCCAGCGCAAGACCTTCCTCGGCGCTCATTTGGACCATGATATCATTCACCGCCACATTGAACTCAACGGAAAGGCGTTCTTTGATGGAATTCAGCTCCAACTTGCTCTCGCCGAGTTCCTGCTGCAACTGCATGAGAATCGCATCAATATTTTCACGTTGGTGCTGAATGGCACGCAAGTCTTTCTCGACCTGATCAATTACACCACGGGCAGCGTAGTAGGCTTGCTCGGCCGCGTTAACCTCCAGCTCCATTTCATCTTTCCTTGCGTAGAGCCTGATGAGTTCTTCATCGCCGGAGTGAGTCGTCTCCATGATGGTACGGATCTCATGCTCGTTGTGAGCCAGTTCTGAAGCTCCGGCCGCGATGCGCTGGTTACTTTGCTCAACAGCTTCTTGCTTAAAGCGAATTTCCTGTTCAAGGCTCTTTACCCGGTTGGTCTGCTGATGGAAGAAGATGTTCTGCTCATTCAGGGCATTCGATTTCTGTTCCAGCAATTCGTTCTGGGCTGTCAATTGCTCGCCCAGTTGCGTGGTGCGCGCGTCAAATTCACTGAGTTCCGTACGGAAGCGCTCCGACTGTGGTACAAGGCCTTCCAGCTCCCTGGTGAGGACATCAATCTTCTCAAGAATATCTTCCCTCCGCAGGTCCGCGTTGTTGATCATCTCGGCAAACTGCTCTTTCTTGGTCTTGACGGAAATATACTCGTCGTTCACCTGCTTGATAGCACTTTGCGCCTCCTCAATGGCGTTCTTCAGATCGTGGTTTCGAAGACGCTCCAGTTCACGCTGCCGATCGAGCATGGAATGACGAACTTCTTCAAGTTTGAGGTTGAGCTCTTTGATCTCCTTGTCAAGTTTCTCCAGGTTTTTGGCGCGGCCAATCTTCTTGCCTTCAAAGAGTCCGACAGACCCGCCTGAAAGGCTGAACCTGCGGCGGGTATATTTTCCGCTCTTGGTTATGAAGGTGTTGTCATCGTCCTGTGGAATCTGTTTCGTGTCGCCATCAAAGAAATAGACACGGTCCAGTATGAAGGACATTAACTTATTGTACTTGGGATCAAACTCGATGACCTGCGTGGCCGGATAGGCGTTGGAATAGATCTGCGTAGAATGTGGCGAGAACTTCTCAAATGCATCGAGAATAAAAAAGTTGGCCTTGCCCTTGCTTGCGTCGCTGAGTATGTTGATGGCCTCGTACGCTTCAGCCTCGTGGTTGACGATGTAGTAATTGAGATAAGGTTCCAGGTAGTTTTCTATGGCGACACGATACTCTTCCGGACAGGTCAGGATGTCGGAGAGGAGGGGAGCATTGCGCGTCCACTCAACCTTTTTCTTAAGGAACTTGATGGCTTCCGGGAAACCCTCCAGGTTCTCAACCAATGACTTGGTCAGCTGATATTCATTTTGCCGCGCATCGAGTTTGCGACCGGTCTCGGTCAGCTCCTCGCGGATCATCTCAATGGTTTTCTCCAGGGAACTGATGCGGGAGAGGACTTCCTTCTCCTCTTCCTTGATCCGGTCCAGGGCTGCTTTCTTCTCACGAATTTCATCCTGGAGAACGACGAGTTTATTCTCGAATTCCACCAGGCTCTCGCTGCGCTGCGTGGTGTCGGATGTGGCCCGCTCGATTTCCTGCTTGAGTGATGTGATTTGTATCTCGCGGATTTCCACCGCCTTGTTGGTCTGGTAGTGCTCTTCCTGCTTGATGCGCTGTTGCTGACGAAGCGCGTCTACATCCAACTGAAGTTGATGCGTGGTGTGCCGCTGTGCCTCGTACTCGTCCTTGATCACAGCCGACTTCGTCATAATCTCCGTCAACGTTGCCTGCGCGGCCGTCTCTTCTTCCTGAAGGCTGTTGATAGCAAAATGTGCCCGCTCGTTGCTCTTCTTGTCCTGGTCGATCTGGTCTCGCAGGCTGGAAGCCCTGTCGTTGAGGAATCTCAGGCGCTCGTTGTTGATCTGCTTCTCGCTCTCGTGCTGACGTATGGTACCAACGTGATCGTTGATGGCCTTTTGGCTTGCGGCCAATGCCTTTTCCTTGATGATCAGGTCAGCCTTTTCCTTTTCAATGGATGCTTCGCCTTCAGCAATCTCAGTCGTTAGTTTGACTTTACGGGTACTTTCCTGCTCGATGTGGCCGTTGAGCGTATTGAACTTCTCTTTATGTTTATTGACCACCACTTTGGCCAGTTGTATGCTCTTCTCTTTATAGACTTCTTTGGTCTTATAGTACGACTCGGTCTGCTTCGCCTGCTTTTCCAGACTCTTCATGTTCTTCTCAATTTCAAAAAGAAGGTCCTCCACGCGTTCCAGGTCAGCGTCGGTGTCTTCAAGCTTCTTGAGTGTCTCTTTCTTGCGTTTTTTGAACTTGGAGATTCCGGCAGCCTCTTCGAAAAGCGTGCGGCGTGAGTTGTCCCGGTCATTCAAAATATCATCGACCATGCCCAGCTCAATAATCGCATAGCTGTTGGAGGCAACACCTGTATCAAGGAAAAGGTTGGTGATATCTTTCAGCCGGCAAGTAACCCCGTTGAGCAAGTATTCACTTTCCCCGGAGCGGTACAGCCGACGCGAAATGGTAATTTGAGCGTATTCCGTCGGGAGAAGGTTCTTGGTATTGTTGATGGTCAGTGATACCTCAGCCATCTGCAGCGGTGATCGCTGGCTGGTGCCGTTGAAGATGATGTTTTCCATCTTCTCCGAGCGCAACGCACTGGTCTTTTGTTCGCCCAAAACCCAGCGAATCGCGTCTACGACATTCGATTTTCCGCAGCCGTTTGGCCCGACGATCCCGGTTACTCCTTCGTCAAAATTGATGACAATCTTATCGGCAAAACTCTTGAATCCCTTGATCTCTAATTTGGCTAACTGCATGCGTAAACTCCCGTGGTTGTATTCCTGATAAAGTTGGCAAAGATAGAAGGATTTATCATTCGGCAGGGGGCTTATTTTTGACTTAAACCATCGCTTTAAGCCGAGGGTTTGGTCTTTAATTGGGGAAATAAGAACCCCGATATTTTGATACCTTTGGACTTGAATGGATGACTTCAAAATCATATTGTGGATCATCATTGGATTGATCTATCTTTTTTCCCGCAGGAAGAAGGCTGATCCCCCTGCGCGCAGACCATCCCCGGCGGAGGAGCAGGAGCCTTACACCGAATCCATACCGATACCAAAGACCTTTGAGGAGTTGCTGAGAGAGATTGAAGGCTCCAAAACACCCACGCCGGCACCCAAGATGGAGCGCCGCCCTGAACCAGAGCCCGCGGTGGTGGACTACGATGACAATCCGGGTGATGAGTATCAGGAGGAGCCCAGGCGCGACTACCGCGACGAGGATAAAATCTACCAGGTATACGAGGATGCAAAGGCCCAGGCTTTCGAACGCCCGTCGCTGGAAGAGACCGTCAAGCTGGAAGATACCATCGTCAGGTTCAAGCAGTTCAAAGGGTATGAAAAGGAAGCTCCAAACAATGAAGCACAAGAATTACTTCAGGAATTGCGCAACCCCCAGGGATTCCGAAAGGCATTTATCTTGAGCGAGATACTCAATCGCAAGTTCTAGACACTCAGGGAGCTGAGAAATTTCAAGGTGTCTACCCGGTCGGCGTAGTCACTGACTTCCGGATACTGTGCTTTGCCAAATGGAATACTTCCAGGGTACCAGCCTTTTGCTGAGACAAGTAGTTGCACCTTGTTCTCCAAATCGTTCACCCGGCTTTTGAGGGCATCAAGATTGTCGTAGTATGAATAGTGCAGTACAGAAACCGGTGAGATCAGCTTGTCACTTTCTTTAAGCAGGAGAAAGCCGTTGTCAAGAAATTTTTCCTGATTCAGCATCGCCAGTGAATTCTGGTAGGTGTAATTGTTGACGTACTTGTGGTTATCCATGACCCACTTGAATCCCTCCAGCCTCATGAGAAAGTTCTTGAGATCCAGGTCTCGGGGAACGAAAACGCATGATACATTTCGGCAACCCAGCCCGTAATAGCTGAAAATATCGTCGCCCAACAAGTTGATTTCTGCTGCGGGTTCGTCACCTTCGATGATGGCGCAAGACACCCGATTTTTGCGGATGATGTGGGGGATGTCACGAAAATAGTATTCAAAATAACGGGATGTATTGTCGCTGCCCGTAGCGATGATGGCATCCACACCGTTTAGCCGGTCAGCCGACTGGATGCGTTCAACGAAGCGCGGCTCAATGGAGATGAGTTGCTGAATAATGGCATCAAGGAGTACGGTGTCTTTTGAACTGGGCTTGTAGACCAAGCGATGTCCGGCCATTAGCACCGACATGAAGTCATGAAATCCTACCAATGGGATGTTTCCTGCCATGGCTACACCGATGGTTCGTGGTGTGGAAGGCTCTGGTGGAATGGTAGCCACCCACTTTTTGAGGCGCTTGCCGTCAAGCAAGACGTTGAGCCCCTTGAAGGCAAGTGCCACGCTGGCTTGGGTGAACCATCCATTCTCTTGGCTGGCCTTCCTTGACAAAGCCTCGAATTCGGCCTTGGGGAAGTCCTGAAGTGCAGAGCCAAGAGAAATGAAGGCTTGAATTCGATCCGTTTGGTTCATGGAAGAAACTTTTGGTCCCGATCGTTGTTTGTATACATACGAAAGGGCGTATTTTTGCCCAAAATTAGCCGAAACAGGGAAATGGCGATCAAGATTACCGACGAGTGTATCAATTGCGGCGCCTGCGAGCCCGAATGCCCGAATACTGCTATCTACGAGGGTGGACGTGAGTGGACATGGGCCGGAGGGACCAAGTTGACCGTTGCCAAAACGGGGGACGGTAGCACTGTGGATGCCAAGCAACATCAGCAGCCTGTTTCTGATGAGTTCTACTACATCGTGTCAGGCAAGTGCACCGAATGCACCGGCTTCCATGAAGAACCTCAGTGCGCGGCGGTTTGCCCCGTGGATTGCTGTGTACCCGATCCGGATCATGTCGAGTCGAAAGAAGTCCTTGCGGCACGGAAGGCATATCTCCATAATGAGGAGGTTCCAGCTTCTTAGGAAGATTATTGTATCCGCAGGAACCCAGCCACCTGCCACCTATCTCATCTTTGACCTCTTGATCAGGTATTGTTGCAGAACCATGAAATAATCGGTTCGTGCGTTGGCTGACACAAAATCGATACGGAGTTGGTTGCAGCGAAGCTTGAGGTTCTTGTGAAAATCGGCGAGGGCAGCAGTGTACTGGTTCTTGATCTCCATCGGATTAAGCTTCAACTTATCCCCGCTCTCAAGGTCGACGAATTCATAAGGCCGATCCTCAAATTTGAAGGCTAGCTCGGTGTCATGGTCGCTTACGTGGAAGAGCAACACCTCGTGTTTATTGTGCTTCAAGTGTTGAAGTGACTTGAAAATTTCCTCCTGACTCTCACCGGCGCCGTCGAACATGTCGCTGAATATGATTACCAGCGAACGCTTGTGCGTCTTCTCAGCAATTTCATGGAGCACTGTAGATACACGGGTATTCTTGGCAGGCGCAAAACCGGGCTTCAGCACGTTTTCCAGTAACCGAAAGATCTTGTCCAGGTGCGACGCAGTAGATTTTACCTGGGTTAGCTCGTCGACACGATCGGAGAAGAGGCAAATGCCAACGGCATCGCGCTGCTTGTGGAGCAAGTAGGCGAGTGCGGAGGCACAGTATACACTGAATGTAAGCTTTGCCTGCGTGTCAGAAGGATACCGCATCGACGACGAGCAGTCGATCACAATCTGGCAGCGCAGGTTGGTTTCTTCTTCGTATTGCTTCGTGTAAAGGCGGTCGGTCCGTGCAAAGACTTTCCAGTCGATGTGCCGGGTACTCTGCCCTACGTTGTACAGGCGGTGTTCTGCAAATTCTACCGAAAAGCCATGGTAAGGCGACTTGTGAAGCCCTGTTATGAACCCCTCCACCAACTGTTTTGCCAGTAGTTCAAGGCTCCCGGTATGTCGTATTTCACTGAAGGGAGTTCTCACGGTTGATCAAAATAGGGAGTTTTTAGCTTATTCAGGGCCTTTCTTAGGGTTTAACGATATTCCACGGCCTGGAATTACCACCCTTTGTTTGGTATTTTTTTCGAAACTGCTATCTTGGTCAGCCCTAAAACCTAAAAGTAAACTAAACCTTCTATTTGTGGAAGAGAACAAGAATGGCAGAGACGAGATTTACTCGGAGAAAGTCAAAGCTGGCAAACGCACCTACTTCTTCGATGTAAAGTCCACGCGGTCCAACGATTACTACCTTACCATTACGGAGAGTAAGAAGCGTTACAACAAGGACGACGAAGGCTTTACGTATGAGAAGCACAAGATTTTTCTATACAAGGAGGACTTCAACAAGTTCATGGAGGCACTCAACAATACCGTGAGTCACGTGAAGAATGAGTTGATGCCTGGCGTGGATTTTACTCAATTTGACCATGTGCGGGAGGAACGTGAAGAGATCACGGAAGCAAAATCTGCCCCTGTTAATAGCGAATTAAAGTGGGATTAATTACCTTTACCTAACCTGAACCTAAACCGAAAGCCCTGCTGCGCCCTGATGGGAATGCGGCAGGGTTTTCACTTTTTTGACTGTTGGGGCCAACGTCTGAGGTTAAGTGACCTTGTAAGTAAGTGAGCAGGTCACCGCAGGAGAGATCGACACAACGCTTATATTTGCGGACTTTTTGCAGGCAAGGCGCCGGCACGCAGGTAGATCGATCATCGTATGGGATTAAAATGTGGTATTGTCGGATTGCCGAACGTAGGGAAGTCGACGCTTTTCAATGCGCTTTCAAACAATAAGGCCGAAGCCGCCAACTTCCCATTTTGCACCATTGAGCCTAACATTGGAGTGATTTCGGTTCCCGATGAGCGATTGAACATCCTTTCCGATCTGGTCAAACCCCAACGGGTTCTGCCAACCTCATTTGAGTTTGTCGACATCGCAGGCCTGGTGAAAGGTGCCTCGAAAGGGGAAGGCCTGGGCAACCAGTTTCTGGCCAATATCAGGGAAGTAGACGCCATTGCCCACGTGATCCGTTGCTTCGAAAACGAAAACATTATCCATGTTGATGGGCGGATCAATCCGGTGGCCGACAAGGAGATTATTGATACGGAACTCCAGCTAAGAGACCTGGATTCCATTGAGAAGAAGATCGCCAAGGTGGAACGAACTGCTAAGAGCGGAGATGCCAAGGCAAAGAAAGAACTGGCCGTCCTTCAACAATTTGCCGCCGCCCTTCAGGCCGGGAAGAATGCCCGCAGCGTGAAGACCGATGCTGAAGACCGCAAAGCCATTGAAGAGCTCCAGCTACTGACCGATAAGCCAGTGATCTACGTAACCAACGTCGATGAGGCAGCCATTCATACTGGCAACAAGTACGTGGACGCTATCCGCAACCTGGTAAAAGACGAAGGAGCCGAAGTGGTGGTGGTCTGTGCGGCCATTGAGGCCCAGATCGCTGAATTGGAGAGTATGGCAGACAGGGAAGCTTTCCTGTTGGAATACGGCCTCAAAGAATCAGGGCTCAACAAGCTCATCCATGCTGCCTACCACCTGCTCGACCTAATCACGTATTTCACCGCAGGAGAAAAGGAAGTACGGGCCTGGACGATCCACCGCGGATGGAGGGCACCCCAGGCGGCGGGTGTAATCCACAGTGACTTCGAAAAGGGCTTCATTCGGGCGGAGGTTATCAAGATCCCGGACTACCAGAAGTACAAGACAGAGGCTGCCATCCGCGAAGCGGGCAAATTGGCGGTTGAAGGAAAAGAATATGTTGTGGAAGATGGCGACGTTATGCATTTTCGATTTAATGTATGATGTCATTACTCAACATTTAATTCCCTCATTTTCAATAGATTAAAGATGATTCTAAAAATTCTTCTAGAGCCCAATATCTCACTGGCTGATTTTTAGTACTTTAGCTATCCGCAGGCACGTATTTTTTGCGGTTGTTGGTTGATTTTTTTCCCCAAGACCTAAGTACACGTGAGAGTCAGGATCGTTTTTTCATTGAGGAATAAGGGTGGCTTTGTTCCGTTTCATCATCAGTTTCTGCTTGCCCAGACGGTCAAGGGAATGGTGGTGGCTGGCAAGGACCCGAAGTTCCAGCAATTCACGCATTACAACTTTTCAGGCCTCAAGGGGCAAACAAAAATTAGCCGCAAGGGGCTCCATTTCTACTCTTCCAGGGTCACCCTGGTGTTCTCTACAGCCGACAAGTCATTTTTAGATTACTTCCTCAAGGTCCTTTTTGAACACAAGGAGATTATGATTGGGATGCTTCAGTTGACGCCTGAGCTCGTCGAGCATGAAGAGCCGGTATCGGTTTCTGACAGTGTCAAATTCCTTTGCATTTCGCCCATCGTTGCGTTGCCGGCAGCGTTCAATGATGAGTCTGCGAAGCGGTTTATTAATCCCGAAAGCGATGAGTTTTCCGACCTGCTATACGAGACAACGATTGCACAAATGCAGAGCTCGGGCAAGTTCACTACCGAGCAACTGGCTGACTTCTACAAGTTTCAACTGGTCCCTGACAAGGATTATCTGAACCGGATTCAAAGCACTCATAAGAAGTTTGCAAGAATCTACCCGTTGTATGACTCGGACATCAAGTACGAGGTAAGGGGATACACATTCCCGTTTACGCTTTTTGCCCCACCAACGGTGCAGCAGTTTGTGTATGAGCATGGCCTTGGACATTTTTCACATAAAGGCTTTGGCATGCTGGACATGGCCCACAATGATTCCATTCGCAAGAGTGCCGATATGGAAGTGGTCTACGCCTAAGGTACGGCCAAAAGGCTAACGCGGATTTACCGGTATCAAAAAGTATCCGACGAGTATATCGGCATTGGGCTGATAGGGCCGGTGGTAAACAAGCACTTCGTATAAATTCTCCGTCTGAAAGTGGTTTCCCTCAATCAGGTTACTGTTGATCTTGGCGGTCGGGGTCACCCAATACTGGTAATCATAAATCCCCTGCTTTAGTAAAATGCGGCCAGTATAGAATCCGCTGTTGTAAATCATCCGGTTTTCTTCTGTTCGATCCCAGTTGTTGAAGCCTCCGATAACATATAAATCCTCTTCCAGTTCAGGGGAGCGCAGGGTGAAATTCACGTGAAGATATTCAGTGCTCAGCCATGGCTCCTGACGTGTGTCCAGGTTTTCAATGACAAATGCTCCGTTCTTGTCAGGGAACTGCGTATAAGCCTGGCTGCCCCGTGGTCTGTCTTCCGCTACGAAAAGTTCGAATGGCCTCTGCGTCCGGTCGATGCGCTGGGTATTAAACCCAGGGGAATTCAATGAGCGAAAATCCACAAACCTGAATTCATTGCCAGCTGAGAACGTATTATTCATGTCGAAGAAGCGAAACTCCAGTTGCTTGATGTCCTCGCGGATAAAACTGGGCTGCAGATTGAGCCGTGCATTGTCCCACCGCATGTTTTGCCGCAGGGTGACATGGATCTGTGTTGAGGGATTGATAACTTCCATCCGGGCGTAGCTCAGCTTGAAATTCAATGCCTGGTTAGTGCTCTTCAGGTTGCCCAGACCTGCCAGGTTATCATCCTGTACCAGGAGCACCAGGTTCTGATAAACCATAAACCTGCGGCTGAGGACAATGTCATTCTTGTCGCCATCCCGGTATACGATAAGCAGGTAGTTCCCCGGCATTTTGACCGGGGGGACGGGAAACCGGTAGTGCACGTAGGGGATATGGGTGTTGATGGAGAATCCGAAATCATTGATGGGGAATTCATTGTAGTCGCGAAGTATGTCCAGGTCGCGCATGAGTGACTTGCTCCAGTCGTAGTTGCAGTGAATCACCCGTGCGTAGTAGTTGTTGCGATCCGCCTGAAGGTCGTCGAATTCCAACATGAGGTTTTGCGCCTCCAGTTTGACAGTAGTGGATGGAATGGGACTTCCAGGAGTGAGTGAATAGCACAAGACGGTCCGAATCTGGGGCTCGTAAATCTTGTCCTCCATCAGGAGTGTCTTTTGCGCGATAGCGTTGTTCACCATCATCAGCATGAGAAAGCTTAGCGCGACCCAACAGGTTACTTGGCGACCTGCCTTCCGATTAAGGGGAAACGTCCACCTTCTCATGCAGGTCCAGACATCCCATGCCAAACGGCGGTTTGCCCAGGTGATCGATTCCATTCTCTTCATTTCGGGCCTATTGTTTCTCAGCACGCTGCTGGAATTGATCAGGCTTTAGCCTGTTCTGCAGCGTCAATCTCATTCACAAGCTGTTCCCAGCGGCTATTCAGTTCAGTGATTTCACGGCCCACCGATTTCAATCTTTCCTGATTCTCAGCAAGCAATTTCGGCGATGCATACGTTTCTGGTTTGGCCAGTTCCGCTTCAAGGTTGGCTTTCTGTGCCTCGAGGGCTTCAATCCGGTCTTCTGATTCTTTCAGTTCTTTCGACAATTTTCTTAGCGTTGTCGCCGCGCCATTTTCACTGGCAGGCTGTTCTTTCCTGGGCTTCTCCTTTTCTTCCTTGGGCTTCACGGGTGGAGGAAGGTGTTGCGGATTGTGGTGGCTCCAGTATTCGTACTCGTCGTAGGTGCCAGGATACTCTTTGATCTGATGATCTTCAATGTACCAGATTTTGTTTGCAATCTGACTGATAAAATAACGGTTGTGGGAAACTACGACAAAACTACCCAGGTACTGCTGCAGGGCCTGGATAAGAATATTTTCAGAGATGAAGTCAAGGTGATTGGTCGGTTCATCCAGCAGAAGGAAGTTGGCCTCGGAAATGAGTGTCTTGGCCAGCGCGACGCGTGATTTCTCGCCGCCCGATAGCACTTTGATCTTCTTGAACTGATCCTCGTCTGAGAAAAGGAAGCAGCCCAGGATACCTCTGAGCTCCTGTTCGAGCTTGCCGCTGCCTGCCTGCTTGAGTTCGTCAAGAATCTCGTTCTCGATGTTCAGCGCCTCCAGTTGGTGCTGTGCGTAGAACCCCTGGATCACATTATAGCCGATGGTGCGGTCGCCTTCCACGGGCTCCGTTCCGGCAAGGATGCGCAGCAATGTTGACTTACCCTTTCCATTGGCACCGATCAGTGCAATCTTGTCGCCACGTTCAATAACAGCGTTGGTCTTGTTCAGGATGTTCAGCGAACCATACGATTTCGATACATCATTCAAAGTCACGACATGCCGGCCAGACGGTTGCTTGAACCTGAACTTGAAGTTCACAGCCGCCGTGTCGTTCACGACCTCTTCGATAAGGTCCATCCTGTCGATGGCCTTCTCCTTGGATTTTACCTGTCTTGCTTTGCTGGCCTTTGCCTTGAAGCGCTCAATGAATCGTTCCGCCTGACGGATCTTGGCCTGCTGGTTATCGTAGGCATTCTGCTGTATGGTCTCTCGCAGTTCTTTTTCCCTGAGATAGAAGCTATAGTTGCCCTCGTAAGTGACAAGTTGTTGTTGTGTCACATCGACCGTCTTGGAAACCACGTTGTCGATGAATTTCCGGTCATGGGAAACGATGATCACAGCGCCATCGTAGTTGCGGAGGTAATTTTCCACCCATTCGATGGAGGGCAGATCCAAGTGGTTGGTCGGCTCGTCGAGCATGAGCAGCGAAGGTTTCTCAAGAAGCAGTTTGGCCAGCATCACCCGCATGCGCCAACCTCCCGAAAACTCTTTAAGCGGGCGATGAAGGTCCGAGGTGGAAAATCCGATACCCTCGAGAACTTCTTCGGCCTTTGCCTGCATGGTATACCCGTCGAGTTGCTCGAATTTTTCCTGCAAATGCGTGAGCTTGTCAACCAGTTCGTCCGAATACGCTGTCTCCAACTGGTGAAGAACCTTTTCGATTTGGCGTTGCGTGTCTACGGCATCCTTGAAGGCCATCATGGCCACTGTCAGAATAGCGTCCTCACTCTGGAAGGAGAGTAAGTCCTGGTTGAGGAAGCCGATCGTGCAATCCTTGGCTTTGCTGATGCTGCCTTCATCCACTTTCATTTCCCCGTTGATCAGCTTAAGCAAAGTTGACTTCCCCCGGCCGTTCAGGCCGATAAGACCGATCTTGTCGTCGGGTTTAATGAACATTGAGGCTTCCAGGTACAGCGCCCTGCCGCCGATGTAATAGGATATGTTGGAGATCGAAATCATGAATATTTTAGACGCTTGCTAAAAAAATGTCACAAAGATACTATTTCCGTCGTGAAGCGGCTTTTTTACCCGGCAGTCACCCCCGGAAGCCGTACCTTGGTACTTATATTCCCATTCAATAGATCATCGCTATGAGCAGAGCTAAAATTGTACCCCTTTTGTTGCTGGCTGTAGTCTGCTGCAACCAGGCACCCAAAGAGCAGTCTGATATGGGGCCAGATGGTTCGCAGGCTGCCATTACCGAGGCCAGTGCCGGCCTGCCCTTGAATACCATCAAGATGCCTCCTGGCTTCTCGATCGCCGTCTACGCGGAGGTTGAAGACGCTCGGTCTATGGCGATGAGCCCCAACGGCACATTGTTCGTTGGCAACAAGGGTGAAGACAAGGTCTATGCCGTGCGTGACACCGATGGCGACAAAGTGGCCGACAAGAAATGGGTACTGGCCAGCGGCCTTGACATGCCCAACGGGGTAGCCTTCCGCGATGGCGCACTCTATGTTGCCGAGAACAGCAAGGTGTGGAAGTGGGATGGCATTGAATCAAAATTGGGTAACCCCGGCAAGCCGGTGATGGTGTATGACAAGTTTCCTACAGACGATCATCACGGCTGGAAGTACATTGGCTTTGGCCCCGACGGTAAACTATACGTTCCGGTTGGTGCGCCCTGTAATATCTGCGAGCCAAAGGAAGCGGTCTATGCCAGCATCACGAGGATGAATCCTGACGGAAGTAACTTCGAAGTATTTGCCAGTGGTGTGCGGAACACGGTTGGATTTACGTGGCATCCGGATACCAAGGCCATCTGGTTTACTGACAACAACCGCGACAGTATGGGCGATGATCAGCCACCTTGTGAATTGAATACGGCTCCGAATGCTGGTATGCACTTTGGTTATCCCTATTGCCATGGGGGGACAATACCTGATCCCGTTTTTGGTGCGAAGCGTCCCTGTGGAGACTTTTCAGTGCCTGCAAGAAATCTTGGCGCTCACGTGGCTCCCCTGGGGTTGAAGTTTTATACAGGCAACGTGTTTCCCGATGCATACAAGGGGAGCCTCTTTGTCGCCGAGCATGGGTCCTGGGATCGGAGCAGCAAGGTGGGCTTCAAGGTGAGCCTGGTCACCGTCAAAGACAACAAGGTGACAGGGTATGAACCCTTTGCATTCGGATGGCTTGATGAGGGCACCCAGAAGGCCTGGGGGCGCCCCGTGGACGTCCTGGTACTCGAGGATGGTTCGATGTTGGTCAGTGATGACCGCGCCGGTGTCATTTACCGGATTACTTACAAGGGGTAATCTCAGAAGTCTTCGGCGATTGCGTCGATCTTCTTTCCTTTGTCGATTTGCATTTTCTTCAGCACCGGGTAGTATCGGTAGGTGAGACGCAACTCATTGCGGGAATGATCTTTAAAAGTCAGGCTAAGGCTGTCAGTCTTCCAATTGTATGTATCCGTGGGAAGGATATATACCGGCTTGCCAAAAGACTTTTCCATGCCTTTCATCAGCCGGGTATCCTTGGTGGTGATCACCACAATTTCATAGATCTCTTCCTTGTAGGCTTTTACTTCTACCTTCTTCACCCTCACTTCGCCGATTGATTTGTATTCATCGTTGTCCACGGTATACAATTTCACCGGGTACTCGTTTTTTTCCAGTACATCTTTTTTAAATTCAGCACCATTCACGCTGTCCACGCGCGAACCAAGTTTGATGTCTTTAAAGCCTTTCCGGCGATCCAGTTCAGCCAGGTTCTGGCCAGTGGAGGGAATGCCCAGTGCGGCAACCAACAGGATGGAAAGAATTGATCTCATGGGGTTGGGTCTTGAAATTGCATGGGTATAATGACTTTGGTTCTATCCCAGGCAAGGATAAGGTCGGCCTTTGCATTCCTGGGGTCGATCAGAATGGTAAAGGCCTCATAGACGAAATCCGTGACGGGGGTGACGGGCACTTCAAACCGCAGCACATCGAGCTTGGCGTTGTAATTGTAGGCACCCCAAAGTCCGAGTTCTGTGTTGAGGATGATTGTCCAGCCTTCTTTGCCTGGAATGGTGAACAGGCTGTACGATCCGGCCTTCAGATCCAGGCCGTTGATTTTGATATCGCGGCTAACAGTGATTTCGGTAGCCTCATTGGCACCGGTACGCCAAATCTGACCAAAGGGCACCAGTGCACCAAAGATCGCTCGTCCGTGTTTGTGAGGCTGACTATAGGTAAGTTTGATGTACGTGTCTTTGTACCGTGTAGAGACCACAGCCAACGGGCTTGGCCTTGGCTTAACGGCATCCTGGGCGAATGCGGAACATCCGGCAAAGACAATGCACAGGATAAGGACTGTCCTCATAGGCAAACTTTCGATTCAAAAGTAAGAATTTTGGTGCCATTCTTTATTTTGCGCCATGGAACGACCGGCATTTGATGACATCTATATGGAATTGGCAGTGAACCTGGCCAAGCGGTCGCATTGCATCAAGCGCCATGTCGGAGCCGTGCTCACCAAGGATACCCGCATCATTTCCATTGGTTATAATGGTCCGCCAAGCGGCACGCACAACTGTGATGAAGAGTGGCCTGAAGTCGGTTGCCCGCGCGACTCAAAGAATGGTTGTTCACTGGCCATCCATGCCGAGCAGAATGCGATACTTTATGCCGTTAAGAACAAGACTTCGGTTTCAGGGGCTACTTTGTATGTTACCCTGTCGCCGTGCCTGGCTTGTGCCCGCATGGTTTTCAGTATGGGGATTGATAAAGTCATCTACCTGAACTCGTATGCCGAGCACAAGGGATTACCATCCGATGAAGGTGTTGATTTTCTTAACAAGTTCGGTGTGTCCTGTGTGCGCTACCAGGGGACATTAACCAATGTGACGCACATGAACTAGGTTCACCGGGTAAGCAGAGCTTTCTCGATGTCCTTGACCAGTTTTGCGGGTATTCCCTTTGCCTTTCTGGCCACACCGTCGCGGAAGATGGCCAATGCACGCTCAGCCATAAGGTAGAGCCCAATTGGGTTGCCGTCATTGCGGTAGCTTCCCAGACACCAGTTGATTTCCGATTGCAATTGATAGTCAAGCTCCAGTTCCTGTAGCTTGGCCAACGCCGCTACGCACGCGTCCTCGATTTGCTGATAAGGTTTTACGCCAGACTTCTTCTTAATTGGTTCTGACTTCGCGGGTGAATCGAATTTCTTGCTTGCCTTCTCGGATGGTTTCGACGCTGCTTTTGCCATGGATGTAGTTATTAGGACCGCAAATCTACTTCAAGCAGCCGCTATGAAAAAGGAATTGACAGACAATTTGTGATTGGGTGCCTTGTGGCTCCAATGGGAGGGGCTGCAGGTGGGTTTTGCACGCCTATCCGGCGTGATTTTCGGAGGAGTGATGAGCGGATTAGAAATAAAAAAAGGGAAGCAATCCTCGATCGCTTCCCTTCGCAAAAAGGAATTAGGGGTTACCTAATTACTTCTTTTTCTTAGCAGCCTTCTTCTTGGCCTTCTTAGCTTTTTTTGCCATAGCGTTTAATTTTTTAAGGTTAGAAAATGGTTAAACGTATTCGAAGGTATAATAATTTAGTTAACTGCAAAAGTTTTTTGCATTTTTTTTTGAAGTGAGATATTTTTTTGTAGTCATCATGCTGACTTTTCTATCATTTGATTCGTCGGAAGAATGCATCAAACAATATTTACTTCTGTCATCAGCGACACGCCGAATTTTTCGCGAACGGAGTCCTGGATTTTTGTCGCCAACGCGAGAATTTCTTCACCGTTTCCACCACCGAAGTTCACCAGCACCAACGCTTGCTGCTCATGCACACCAACGCGTCCCATTTTTTTTCCTTTCCATCCGCATTGTTCGATGAGCCATCCGGCAGGTATTTTAACATACTGACTGTCAATAGAATAGGAGGGCATTGACGGATGGTCTTTGCGAATGGCCGCAGCAATATCTGCAGGCACCATAGGGTTCTTGAAGAAGCTTCCCGCGTTGCCGATCACCGCAGGATCAGGAAGTTTGCTGCGACGGATGGCGATCACCGCCTCACTGACATCACGCAGGGTAGGCTGCGCAATTTTTTTTCGCTCAAGGACCTCCCGGATGGCGCCGTAGCCGGTGTTCAAATGGTGTAATTTCCTGGTCATCCTTAAAGTAATACTTGAAACAAAAAATTTTTCCCGAAGCTGCTGCTTGAAGACACTTTCGCGGTACCCAAACTGACATTCCTGAGGGTTAAGGCGCCGGTGTTCACCTGTCGTCAGGTCAACACCATCGACATATTCAATGACCTGTTGTATCTCAACTCCGTAGGCACCGATGTTTTGGATTGGCGCGGCGCCAACGGTTCCCGGGATGAGTGATAGATTCTCAATACCGCCCCAATTCCGGTCTATACAGTACTGAACGAATGCGTGCCAGTTCTCTCCTGCGCAGACCGTTACCAGGACGTGATTGTCTGACTCGACAGCGGATATGCCGGCCAGGTTTACTTTGACTACCAACCCATCGAAGTCTCTGGTAAAAAGAATATTGCTTCCTCCTCCAAGAATCAACCGTGGACCTTCCGAGAAGCGGGGATGTCTGACCAGTTCATCCAAACCTTCCAGACTCTCGACGTAGGTGAGCCCCTTCGCCCTGGCTGGAATGCGGAAGGTGTTGAGGTGTTCCAGAGAGGCGTTTTCCTGAAAAGCGATCATAATTCATTTCAAGGAAAAGAAAATTCTGCCAATTAGGAAATGACTATGCAGGGTGTTTTTTGGAATCATCCCCCAACAGTTTGATGCCTCCGCCTTTATTCAGAGATTTACCAAAACAGTCCCGCTTGAAATGCCATCCCGGATGATGAAGATAATCGAATGTCCACGTGACGCGATGCAGGGTATCGACTCCTTTATTCCAACGGAGGAGAAGGTAGCGTACCTGAATCAGTTGCTCAAGGTTGGTTATGACACATTGGATGCCGGAAGCTTTGTCTCACCAAAAGCAATACCGCAGTTGAAGGATACGGCCGCCGTGTTCGATCAGCTTGACCTGGCGGTGAGCCGTACGAAGATCCTGGCTATCGTTGCCAACATCCGTGGTGCGCAAGAGGCTTGCATGCATCCGGCCGTTACCTATGTTGGGTTCCCCTTGTCAATATCCGAGACCTTTCAACAGCGCAATACCAACCGTTCAATCCCTGAGGCGCTGGAAACCCTGAATGAAATCCAGGAGGCATGCGTGAAATCGGGGAGAACATTGGTCACCTATCTGAGTATGGGTTTCGGGAATCCCTATGGGGACCCCTATAATGTGGAGATCGTAGGCAAGTTCGTTGATATCCTCAGTACCCTGGAGGTACAAATCGTGTCCCTGTCGGATACCATTGGCGTATCGACTGCCGAACAGATCACCTACCTGTTTACACATCTCACCGCAGATTTTTCGCATATCGAGATCGGCGCTCACCTTCACTCAAATCCCGCAACGGCGGTTGAGAAAATTGATGCGGCCCTGAACGCCGGATGCCGCCGCTTTGACGGCGCGATCAACGGGTTCGGAGGGTGCCCCATGGCCGAAGACAAACTGGTGGGCAACCTTGCGACAGAAACCATCGTAGCCCACCTTACCAACCTGGGCATACCGCCTGAACTGAATATGGAGGCCTTCCGGAAAGCTGTGCGCTTGGCCGGTCCTTTCTTTAACCGGCATTAGCCCATCCCTTTCGGCCGGATCATGTACATTTTCCCGGGCAGGGAGATGACCTTATTCTTGAACTCCAGTGAGAGCAGAATCGAGGATAATCTTCCTTGTGGAAGTTGGGTCAGGAAGCAAAGATCATCAATTGACAGCGCACGCAGCTTCTCCTTCATTAGAGACAAGAGCGAGCCTTCCTCAGGCTCAAGGCTCTCCAGTTCGAGAACCAGTTGCGTATCCTGCTGCAGCTGATCCTGGTTCCAGTTCATGATGTATTCCAGGTCCTTAACAGAGGTCAGGAGGCTAGCCTTGTTGATCTTGATAAGCCGGTTGCAGCCTGCTGAGAAGGGGCTGTGAATGCTGCCAGGAATGGCAAAAACATCCTTGTTATAGGTATTGGCAATTTCTGCGGTAATCAGTGCACCGCCTTTGTCACCCGCCTCTACAACAATCAATGCATCCGACATGCCGGCGATAATCCGGTTACGCTGGGGGAAGTTGTGGGCATCAGGACCCACCCCGAAGTGATTCTCAGTGATCAATGCACCCTGGTTAACCATCTTGCGGGCGGTGTCCTGATGGGCAGAAGGGTAGATGATGTCCAGGCCGCTGCCTAAGACGGCCAGGGTCGAGAGACCGTGGCGCAGTGCCTCCTTGTGCGCATGGATATCGATGCCATAGGCGAGGCCACTGATCACTTGTACCTGATGAGGAGCCAATCCCTCCACCAATTCTTCAACGCATGCCTTTCCATAGGAAGTCGCTTTTCGGGTTCCGACGATTCCGACTGTCCGCAAGCGGTTCAGATTGATGTTGCCCTTGACATAAAGCAGGGAAGGGGCATCGTCGATGGACTTCAGTCTGTGCGGGTACGCGTTGTCAGTAAAGAAGATAATCTGTACGCCCTCCTTTTCTGCCTTTCGGAATTCGGCCTCCGCCCGATGGAGGGATTTGCCACCGCGGATGGCATCGATGGTTGATTCTCCAACACCCGGGATCTTAAGAAGTCTGGCAGTTGACTGACGAAATACTTCTTCAGCGGATCCACAGTAACTGATCAATTGGCGAAGGAGAATGTCGCCTACACCGGGCACAAAATGCAGCGCTAGGAAATAAAGACGATCCTGGTCCATGGTTTGGCCAGGCAAGTAGGGCAAAATTGGGGGGTGGCGTACAGTCCGGGACTGCCGGTTTTCGTGACTTTTTTGAGCGCTAGCGCAGCTTTTCGCGGATTTCGTTCAAAAAACCACGGATGCTGCGCAGGGAGTCGATCATTTCCATCTTGTCCTTGATGGCCAAGGCATCCTGCTTCAACATTTCTTTGGCGCCACTGAGGGTGAATCCCTTTTCTTTGACGAGGTGGTAGATCAGTCGAATCTGATCAATGTCTTCCTTGGTAAATTGACGATTGCCCTTCCGGTTTTTCTTCGGCTGAAGAATGTCGAACTCCGTTTCCCAGAATCGAATCAGCGAGGGAGCTACATTAAACTGTTCGGCAACTTCGCCGATAGAGTAATACAACTTCTCGATTTCTTTTTCCTTGTATGCCATGCGTTCTTTTGACCCGATTCCCTAAAGCGCCGAAGATCAGCACTCACGCAAAGTAGCAATTCTTTTAAACCCAAAACAACGAACCGAAATTTATTTCTATCGACAAGATTTCAACATGAAAGCTTGTGGAATTCTCGTGGATACCATCCTGGCACGCCTGAAACCGCTTTGATGGTGTGCTGTGGTGTTGTTGAACTGGTCATTCGGTTCCTTCGATCAGGTAGCGGTCAAGGTCGGCAGGCGATGGTTGGCGAAGACAATGATTTTCAATGGTTTATTTTCTTAATGCTCATGAAGGACGTAATTTTGGCGTTTCAGGCACTATCCTAAAGTGATTTTGGATCTCAACCATGACAGATCGGATGAACTCAGCAACGGTACGCAGCAAGTTTCTTGATTTTTTCAAGAGCAAGGGTCACCATATCGTGCCCTCGGCACCGCTTGTACTGAAAAATGATCCGACACTGCTCTTTACCAACTCCGGCATGGTTCAGTTCAAGGACTATTTCCTGGGCAACACGGTAGCACCTTACCGGCGCATAGCTGATACGCAGAAGTGCCTTCGAGTGAGTGGAAAACACAATGACCTGGAGGATGTGGGATTGGATACTTATCACCACACGATGTTCGAGATGCTCGGCAACTGGTCGTTCGGCGACTACTTTAAAGCCGATGCCATCGCCTGGAGCTGGGAGTTGCTGGTCAACGTATTCGGGCTACCACCGGATCGCCTGTATGTGACAGTTTTTGGCGGTGACAACCTTGACGGCCTGCCGCTGGATGACGAGGCGGTCAGCCTTTGGAGACCAATCGTTGGAGATGAGCGCATCATTCATGGCAAGAAGAAGGACAACTTCTGGGAAATGGGCGAGGTGGGTCCATGCGGGCCATGCTCTGAAATTCATATCGATCTGCGTTCGGACGAGGAGGTACGGAAGCTTCCTGGACGTGAACTGGTCAACACCGACAATCCGCAAGTCATCGAGATATGGAACCTTGTCTTCATACAATTTAACCGTCTTGCCTCCGGTGTACTGGAACCGCTGCCGGACAAGCACGTAGACACAGGAATGGGTTTCGAGCGGCTCTGTATGGCCATACAGGGCAAGACATCAACTTATGACACGGATGTATTTACTCCGCTCATGGACTTCATCAGCCTCCAGGCCAGGGTCAAATACGGAGCGGCCGAAAAAACCGATGTGGCTATTCGTGTGCTGGCTGATCACGTCCGGGCTGTAGCCTTCGCTATCGCGGATGGTCAATTGCCATCCAACACCGGTGCGGGATATGTCATTCGCCGCATCCTTCGGAGAGCTGTCCGCTATGGATTTTCCTATCTGAATTTTAAGGAACCCTTTCTCTACCGATTGGTGCCGCTGCTGGCTGCCCAAATGAAGGATGCCTTCCCGGAATTGCATAAGCAGAACGAATATGTAGCTCGTGTTATTCATGAAGAAGAGCAGTCGTTTCTGCGAACCCTTGAGCTGGGTATCAAACGATTTGATAACTATGTCAACTCGGCTACCAGCAAGGAAATTGCGGGTGACTTTGCTTTTGAACTTAACGACACTTTTGGTTTTCCCGTCGATTTGACCTCGCTGCTGGCCAGAGAGCGTGGCTTTACGGTTGATCAGAAGGGTTTCGAAACGGCCATGCAGCAGCAGAAGGCACGGTCGCGAAGTGATGCGACAAAAGAAACTGGCGATTGGACGGCTGTCCATGATGCCGAGCGTTCAGAGTTCATTGGCTACGACCACCTTGAAGCCACGGCAAGATTAATCAAGTACCGTAAGGTGAAGCAGAAGAGCAAAGAGTTGTTTCAGTTGGTCTTCGACAAGACTCCTTTTTATGCCGAGAGCGGTGGGCAAGTCGGTGATACCGGGATCATTCAATCCGGAGGTCAGCAGCTGCCAGTGCTGGACACCAGGAAAGAAAATGAATTGATTATCCACCTTACCGAGCAGCTTCCTGCCGAACCGTTGCAACCCATCCAGCTCCGGGTAGACCATAACCGTCGTCGGCTGACCATGAACAATCATTCGGCCACCCATTTGCTTCACGCGGCGTTGCGTCAAGTGCTTGGGAAACATGTGGAACAGAAAGGATCACTGGTCAATGACCAGATTCTTCGATTCGACTTTTCGCACTTCGCCGCCTTGACGGCCGAAGAAACGGAGAAAATTGAACGGATGGTAAACGCGAGGATACAAGAGAATATTGCACTTGATGAAATGCGGAATGTCCCTCTCGACAAGGCGAAGCAGCTTGGGGCAATGGCCCTGTTTGGCGAGAAATACGGCGAGTTTGTTCGGGTAATAACATTTGACCCTGCCTATTCTGTTGAACTTTGCGGCGGCAGCCATGTGCGTGCCACGGGCTCCATCGGCATCTTCAAAATCATTTCAGAGAGTTCTGTCGCAGCTGGCGTTCGCCGCATCGAAGCGCTGACGGCTGACGTGGCGATGGAATACATCAACCGCCAGCTCGCCTTGCTGGATGAAGTGAAATCAATGCTCCGGAATCCCAAAGACCTGGTAGCTTCCTTAGGTTCGCTGTTGGAACAACGCCTTGCGCTGGAGAAGGAGGTGCAGGCCTTCAACACGGAACGGGCCAATCAGGTTCGCGAAGGTCTGGCCGCCAAGGCACAGAAGAAAGACGGCGTGACGCGCATTGTCGAACGTGTGGTCTTGCCCGATGCAGAAGCCTTGAAGAACGTCGCCTACGGGTTGCGCAACCAATTTGACGATCTGCTCCTGGTAATGGCCGCCGATATATCAGGTAAGCCGATGGTGGCTGTGATGATAGGTGAGAAACTCGCCCAGACACAGAAGTATCATGCCGGTAATATGATCAAAGAATTGGCCCGCGAGATTGATGGTGGTGGTGGCGGACAGCCCTTTTATGCGACAGCTGGTGGAAAGAACCTCGCCGGTCTGGAAAATGCGCTGGTCAAGGCACGCACCCTGGCAGGTTTGTAACCGGCCATCGGCCGCAAATCTCCTCTATGGACGAACTTATCCGGGAATCATACGACGTTGTCATCGGACTTGAAGTGCACGTGCAATTGAAGACGAAGAGCAAGATCTTCAGTTCGGATGCAGTGAGTTTCGGCAGCACCCCCAATACAGATGTTACGGTCATTACCCTCGGACACCCAGGGACATTGCCCAAACTCAACAAGGAGGTCGTTGCTATGGGCATCAAGCTGGCGCTGGCCTGTCGAAGCGAGGTGTCGCCCGTGCAAACTTTTGATCGCAAGAACTACTTTTACCCCGATCTGCCCAAGGGATATCAGATCACACAGGACCGGACACCACTGTGCAAGGGCGGGTATCTTGCGGTTCCCACGCGGACCGGCGTTATTAAGATCGCTTTGGAAAAGATTCACATGGAAGAGGATGCCGGCAAATCGATTCATCAGGAGAATGAAACAGAAACATTACTCGATTTCAACAGGGCAGGAACACCACTCCTGGAGATCGTAACAAAACCTGTCATCGGTTCGGCAGCGGATGCGGCTGCCGTTGTCGCTGAGGTAAGAAAAATTGTTCGGTACCTGGAAATATCAGATGGGAATATGGAGGAAGGATCACTTCGCTGTGATGCCAACGTTTCTGTCAAGCCAAAAGGATCATTGAACTTAGGTCAAAAGGTGGAGATCAAGAACCTGAACTCCATCAGGAATCTCTGCCATGCCATTCGCTACGATGTTGAACGGCAGATCGGACTGGCCGAGGCGGGACATCCGGTACCATCCGAGACTCGCGCCTTCGATGTTGTAACCGGCAAGACCTTCCCCATGCGAATGAAGGAAGACTTAAACGACTACCGTTACTTCACAGATCCAGATCTAAGTCCCGTCGGCGTATCGGATGCATGGATTGAAGAGATTCGAGCCGGCTTGCCTGCTTTGCCGGATGCATTGTTCGAGAAGTTCGTGAATGTCTTCCGATGGACGGCCGCTGATGCGCTTACGCTGACTGAAACGCGCGAGATCAGTGCCTATACAGAGGAACTATGCCGGCACACAACGCGTTACAAGGCGGCTGCGAATTGGATGATAGGACCTGTCAGGACAGCATTGCATAGCCGCAACATCGGGATTGAATTGTTTCCTTTGGTGCCGGAGAAATTGGCAGCATTGATTGCAATGGTTGATGAAGGCAAGGTGAGTTTTTCGGTGGCGGCGCAAAAACTGTTGCCAGCCATGATGGACGCTCCTGATCAATCCCCGTTAGCATTGGCCGGTTCCCTTGAATTACTGCAGGACCACAACGAAGGTGCATTGGAAAAGACCGTGGATGACGTGATCAAAGAGTTTCCATTAAAAGTGGAAGCCTACCGGCATGGCAAGACCGGAATAGTTGCTATGTTTATGGGCGAGGTCATGAAGCGATCGGGTGGTAAAATCGATCCAAGGTTGGCAAATGAAATGATTGTCAGGAAACTTTCGAAATAAATGAAATACATCAGACTTTTTGCCCTCGGTCTAGCACTCCTGGGGTGTGGCGGCGAAACAAAGAAAGCCGAAGGATGGGAGGTGACAATTCGGGGCAAGGTGAATTTTCCAAAACCTGGGATCATCCTGCTGACCGAAATGCGCCAAGGCGAGTCGGCGGCCGTGCCACGTCAAGACACAATCGCGTTGAATCCTGACAATACGTTTGAGAAAAAGGTAAGGATCAAGAGTCCTGGGTACTATCAGTTGGATTTTTTTCAAACCCAGGTGGTCAATGTCATCCTTGACAAGTCTGAACTTACAGTGGAAGTGGACGGTAACAGTCCTGGCGGGACCTCCAAAGTATCGGGCTCACCGGATATAGACCTCATCGAGCGCATTCAAACATTGATGCAGGAGGCGCAGCAGTCAACGGCGGCGAAAAACATTGAGGAGGAATTTCAGGTAGCCGTTCAGCAAAACAACCAGTCCAAAGTTTCCGAACTGCAGGAGAAATACATGGCGTTGATGACACAGGTTTCCTCGGATGCAGCGGGAATACTGATGACACAGCCGCCCTCTTTGGGACTTATCCACCTGTTGCAAAATTCCGGGATGTTTGATCCTGACAAGAACATCGACCTTTATACGACTGCTGCTGACAAGTTCAGAAAGGAGTGGCCGGACATACAGTATGGAAAGGATTTTATCGCCTTTGTGGATAAGGTCAAAGCCACAGCCATTGGCCAGCCAGCACCGGAGATTTCTTTGCCGAACCCAGATGGCAAGGTCATTACGCTCTCATCTTTCCGCGGCAAATTTGTGCTCGTCGACTTCTGGGCCAAGTGGTGTGGACCGTGTCGACGAGAGAATCCCAACGTGGTCAAGGCTTACCATCAGTTTAAAGACAAATCCTTTGATATCCTGGGTGTCTCCCTTGACCGTACCAAGGCCGACTGGTTGCAGGCCATTGCCGAGGATGGACTTGTTTGGAACCATGTTTCCGACCTGAAGTACTTTGAATCTCAAGCCGCCCGTGACTACAACATCAACGGTATTCCATTTTCTATCCTGGTCGATCCTTCCGGAATAATCATTGCCAAGAACCTTCGGGGCAACGAACTTCACCGGAAACTGGAGGAAGTATTGAATTAGGCACAGGTCATTCTATCCGCGTTTGCATCTGATGGGTTCCCGCAGCCCGGCACCTGGCCACGGGGCAGAACTCAGTAGTCTAATAAGCAGTAAATACAAACGTGAGGATGTTGGCGCCCATCTGAAGCGCTTCCAGTCTTTTTGCTTCGGGATCATTATGAATGCGCTGGTCCTCCCAGCCGTTGCCCAGGTCGGACTCGAAGGAATAGTAAACCACCAGCCGGCCTTCATAAATCAGTCCGAATCCCTGCGCCGGCATTCCATCGTGTTCATGAATTTTTGGGAGACCTTTTGGGAAGTCGAACTTCTGGTGGTAGATGGGATGCGAAAACGGAAGTTCGACCAGATCGAGTTCGGGAAACACTTTTTTTAGTTCAAGCCTGACAAACTTGTCGAGGCCAAAGTTGTCATCAATGTGGAGAAACCCTCCGCCGATAAGGTAGTTGCGCAAATTTTCAGCTTCCTCCGGTGTGAAGACCACATTGCCGTGGCCGGTCATATAAACATAGGGATAGGCATACAGGTCCCGGCTGCCGACATCAACAGCATCCTCCTCGGCAGCGAGGTTCATGCCTAGTTGCGTGTTGCAGAACTTGATAAGATTGGGTAAGGCTGTCTTGTTGGCGTACCAATCGCCACCACCGCCATACCGAAGTTTTCCAATTTTCAACTGCGCACCAGCGGTCAGGCAGGTTACCACCACAAGGCCCAACACCATTAACCCCCTGACATTACCCCATTCTTGTGTATGCATACCGATCTTTTTTACAGAATTTTGAGGTGATCAATTAAACCATGCCATGTTACCGGCGTCCAAGCGTCAAATCAACGAAAAACAGACCAAAAAACTATGAAATCCCCTAGAGCCATGAAGGCCTTTGGCCTGACCGCCATTGCCATGTTCGTTTTCTTCCTCTCTTGTAAAGAACAGGATACCATCAGTTTCTCAGCTGATGACAATGCCAATCTGCAAAGTGAATCGTCCATTGATGCCCAGTTGGAGGATGTTTCTGACATGTCGGGTGTGGCCATGTCGGCAGACGCTGGTACACTTACGGGAGGACGAAAAGGTGAGAGTGGGTCACGTGTAATCCCTATCGGTAACGATACACGTTTTACGTGTGCAACGGTGACGCTGGAGTTTGCGGATGACAATGACCCGAGTGTTCCGAGCATGATTCATGGTTATATCACGATCGACTTCGGTACAGGCTGCGTCGGGCCCAATGGCCGTGAGCGTAAGGGAAAGATTAAGATTGAATTTATGGGCCGCCGTTTCCTTTTTGGTTCGATGGTTACTATCACAACCGACGGTTATTCAGTTGATGGCATCCTGGTGGAAGGCACGCGTACGGAGGTAAATGCAACCGAAAGCACCGACGCTCCAATGTTCACTATCAATGAAGAAGTAGCCATAACCTTCCTTGATGGTTCTACCGCCAGCCGTACCGCAACGCGGAACCGCGCTTCCAATCCACTGCAGGACTCCTGGACAATTACCGGAAGTGCATTTGGCACTAGCCGGAGGGGAGTTGATTACGTGATGACCATAACTAAGGCTCTGGTGTTCAAAAGAGCTTGCGCAATTTCCAGCAAAATGGTCATGCCGGTGGAGGGCACAAAGGAACTCGTGACCGATGCCAAGAAGATCACCATGGACTTCGGGGATGGTTCTTGCGATACGATCGTAACCGTTACGGTTAATGGGCGCTCGAAAGATATTTCCGTATCGCCTAACGGTGATTAGATCGTATATGGGATAACAACAAGGGCCGTCCCGATTCATCGGGCCGGCCTTTTTTGTGTTTGTTTACTCGCATCATGGTGTTAGTCTTGTCGAAGTGTATTTATTTGCACTCCCATGCAGCAGTACCTTGATCTGATGCGGGATATCCTGGAAAATGGTTCGCGCAAGACCGACCGGACCGGTACGGGAACGCTATCAGTTTTTGGCCGACAGATGCACTTCGACCTGTCCAAAGGATTCCCACTTGTAACTACCAAACGACTTCACCTCAAGTCCATTATCTACGAGCTACTCTGGTTCTTACGTGGCGACACCAACGTCAAGTACCTCAATGATCACGGTGTGACTATTTGGGACGAGTGGGCAGATGAAAGCGGAGAGCTTGGACCTGTCTATGGTTCGCAGTGGCGCAGCTGGCCAGCACCTGACGGCCGTCATATAGACCAGATCGCGCTGGTCCTCGAGCAGATTCGCAAAAAGCCAGATTCCCGGCGGCACCTGGTTTCAGCATGGAATCCGGCAGAGGTAGACAAGATGGCCTTGCCGCCTTGTCATGCGTTATTTCAGTTTTATGTATCCGATGGCAAGCTGTCCTGCCAACTGTACCAGCGTAGCGCAGACTACTTTTTGGGTGTGCCATTTAATATCGCAAGCTATGCCTTGCTGACCCACATGGTGGCGCAACAATGTGACCTTCAGCCAGGTGTCTTCGTCTGGACTGGCGGTGATGTTCACCTCTATACGAACCATCTGGAGCAAGTCAACCTGCAATTGTCCCGAACACCTTTCAACCTTCCATCACTGGTTATCAGCCGCAAGCCTGACTCCCTGTTTGATTACCAGTTTGAGGATTTTGAAATCGTCAATTACCAATATCATCCCGGTATTAAAGCACCCATTGCCGTCTAAACCTCCGGATGTTTTTCTTCCGAGACAGCAAAGTCATTCTGAATCCATCGTACCCTCACAGCCATCAATGCAAATGTGTATTGGAATGAGCCGCCGTTGTTCTATTTTTGTGGCCTTTTAAAGGTATTTCGGTATCCTTTTGGGGGATTTTTCGTTTTGACACCCGTATGCAGGAGAAAAGTAGTGTTTTTGATATGATTGGACCCGTCATGATTGGGCCGTCTAGCTCGCATACAGCAGGGGTGGTCCGCATTGGCCTTTCGGCCAACCTGATTCTTGGCGGAATGCCAGAGGAAGCGGAGATAACCTTCTACAACTCTTTTGCCCGCACATATGAAGGTCATGGCAGCGACAGGGCCATCCTGGCGGGTCTGATGGGCTTTAAGACAGACGACAAGAGAATAAAGGAGGCCATCGAGCTGGCACAAGCCGGAGGCCTCACATACAAGTTTAAGTCCGTGGGCAATGCCTCAACGTTGCACCCCAATTCGGTCCGTGTGAAGATTCTGAAAGGTAAAAAGTCGATCGAGATCCTTGGCGAAAGCAAAGGAGGCGGAATTATCAATATCGCGGAGGTCAATGGTTTTAAGGCCGACTTTAGCGCGAACCTCCACACCACCATCATCACCGCCGGGGATGTGAAAGGCAGTGTCGCCTTTATTGCCAGTGTTGTGGCGCATGACGACTGCAACATCGCCACCATGTCGGTTTCCCGTCGTGGCAAGTTTGACACCGCCTGCCTCGTACTCGAAATGGATTCCGGCCTGAAGCCTGTAACATTGGACTACCTGAGAAGTCTTGATTGGGTGAAGGAAGTCATCTACATACCACAAATCTGACCTTGAATAACTTGATTGATCTGAATATGCTACGAGTAGTATTAACTGTATTAGTAATTGTTGCCATAACTATCCCTGCCGCCCAGGCACAGGATATGAAGAAGTTGACCCTCAAAGAGTGTGTCGATATAGCGCTGGAAAACAACCTGCGAATTAAGCGAAGTGTCTACAGTGTTGAAACATCCAGGGCAAACCTCCTGCAGGCCAAAGGCCAGTTCCTGCCGACATTGAATGCCTTTGGCGCATTCACAAACAACTATGGACGGGCGCTCAATCCAACCACCAATTTGTTCGTCGACCGAAATTCTACAACCATTTCACCCAACTTGTCTGGCAACCTGCCCTTGTTCCAGGGTCTCAGAATTCAGAACAGTTTTAGGCAGAATCAGCGAGAACTTCTGGCTTCCAATCATGACCTCGAAAAGGCCAGGAATGATGTCATGCTGAACGTGGTTACCCTCTACATCAACGTGATCTTCAACAAGGAGCTTCTTGACAATTCGCGGTACCAGTTGAATTCCAGTGAGCAGCAGCTTGATCGGATAAAGAAGCAGGTAGAGGCAGGTTCCCTGGCCATGTCAAACCAGCTCAATCAGGAGGCACAGGTGGCCACCAATGAACTCAACCTAATCAATCAGGAGAACACGCTGGCATTGTCCTTGCTCCAGCTTAAGCAAGCCATGCAAGTCCCCGGATCAGAGTCATTGGATGTGGAAGTACCCGTCATCGCTGCGGAAGACCTTATTCTGGATTCCAGTGCGGAGGCAGTTTATCAAATTGCGGAAGCCAATATGCCTGAGGTGAAGGCGGCGCTCATCAGGGTGCAAAGCGCGGATTTTGCACTGAAATCTAACCGCGGATCTTATGTGCCAAGGCTCGGGCTGAATGCCTCGATTTCATCCAACTCCAGCGACTTGAACGCGAGACGAACGGTGACTTCGGATGGCACATACACTGTTGGCAGCACACCGATTGGGCAGACGTTGACAACCAATGAACCCATTGTCGCATATAACTACAACACCCAAATCATAGAAGAAAAGTATACACACAATCAGCAGTTGGCGGATAACGTATTCCGCAATGTCTCCTTGCAGCTGAATATTCCAATTCTCAATGGTTTTAACACACGGAGCAATGTGCAGCGCGCCAAGATCAACAGGGAAATTGCCGAGATTGCTGTGAAGGAAACCCAAAACACGCTTCGTCAAACAATTGAGTCAGCCTTTAACGATGCACTGGCTGCATCCCGTTCCTTCAGTGCCTCCCAGAAGCAGGTGCATGCGCAGGAGGAAGCCTTCCGGATGAATAAGCAGCGATTTGATGTCGGTGCGCTCAGCATCATTGAATACCAGGTCTCTGAGAATGATTTGTATCGTGCCAAGTCGGACCTGACCCGTGCAAAATTCAATTTCATCTTCCGCAAGAAGATCCTTGATTTCTATCAAGGCAAACCGATCGAATACTAAACCTTCACTATCTAATATTTTCTACGAAATGGCAAAGAAGCAAACAAAGAAGTCGGGAAAACTCATGTACTACCTGATTGGGGGTGTCGTCATCCTTATCGCCGGCCTGTTCCTCGGCAAGTCCATGGGATGGATTGGCAAAGAGAAGGAGCTCGAAGTAGAGCTGGCCAAGGTAAAGCGAACCACCATCGTGGAGAAAGTCAGTGCCTCGGGTACTGTACAGCCCGTTATCGAAGTAAAACTTGCCCCTGAAGTGTCTGGTGAAATTGTGGAGCTCAATGTGGAAGACGGTGACTCAGTGAAACTGGGGCAGCCACTCGTGAAGATTCGTCCCGACACCTGGGTCAGCCAGCTGGAACGTTCGGAAGCCGGATTGAGCCAGCAGAAGGCAAACCTTGAATCGGCACGATCTAACCTCAGCCGTTCGGAAGCGCAGTTTTCCCGTGTAGAACAGGAGTATAAGCGCCAGGAGAAACTCTGGGCACAAAAAGTTATCTCGGAGGCCGACTGGCAATTGGCCAAGCAGAATTATGAAGTAGCCAAGAACGATCTGGCTTCATCGCGTCAGTCCGTTGAGGCAGCCCGTCACATTGTGACCAGCACGGAAGCCACCGTTAAAGAGTCGCGTGAAAACGTACGCAAGACAACGGTTTTGGCACCACTGAAAGGAGTGGTATCGAAGCTGAGCGTTAAGCAGGGTGAACGCGTTGTGGGAACAGCCACTATGGGCGGTACAGAGATGCTGCGCATTGCAGATCTCAATAAGATGGAAGTCAGGGTGAATGTGAATGAAAATGATATTGTCCGGGTACACCTGTATGACTCGGTATTGATTGATGTTGATGCGTACCAGAATACAGGGAAACAGTTCAAGGGCCAGGTGACGCACATTGCCAACACGGCCCGTGACAAGGCATCAGCCGATGCCATCACGGAATTTGAAGTGCGTATTGTTATCCTTCGGTCCTCGTACGAAGACTTGATTAAGGGCGGCAATCGTTATCCATTCCGGCCGGGGATGACGGCCAGCGTAGAAATATTGACCAACCGCAGGGTTGATGTGTTGTCTGTGCCTCTGGCCTCGGTGACCACACGCAATCCGGACCAAAAGCCCGGCGAACAAGGTGGACCTCCGCAAGGAGGTGGCGGTGGAGGCGGTGGTGGAGGAAATAACTCCAACCGCGTCGTTGTTGATGCCAGCAAGAAGGTAGAAAAGAAGGCTGACAAGATCGTGGTCTTTGTCAACGAAGGAGGCAAGGCCAAGATGGTGGAGGTGAAGACCGGGATCAGTGACTATGACAATATCGAAATTCTTTCTGGTCTGAGCGACAGCACGGAAGTGGTTACCGGACCATTCCTGGCAGTCTCCAAGCGCCTGAAGGAGGGCGATCCTATCAAGGCAGTGGATAAGAACAAGGCCATGGCCGGGGGAAAGCCCGGCGACAAGAACTAAGTGAGAGCCCCGCCAGTAAGCGGGGTTCTTTATTAACTTTGGGGATGATCAAGCATCCATGGCATGAAGCGCCTATTGGCCGCCAAGCCCCCGAATTTGTCAATGGCGTGATTGAGATATCGATAGGCATGCGCGCCAAGTACGAAGTCGACAAGGAAACCGGACTGCTCAAGCTTGATCGCGTCTTGTATTCCTCGGTATACTATCCGGCCAATTATGGATTTATCCCGCTGACCCTGGGAGAAGACATGGATCCTCTCGATATCATGATCTTGTCGCTGGTACCCATCCAGCCCATGTGCCTGGTGCCGGCACGTGTGATTGGCGTGATGCGGATGGTTGATCAGGGACTGGCTGATGAAAAGATCCTGGCCGTCGTTGAGAATGATGCCAGTGTGGGGCATCTCAACGACGTTCATGAACTCCCTCCTCATTTTACACTCGAGCTGAAAGAGTTCTTTGAGAGCTATAAGAAACTTGAGAGAAAGGTCGTCACGGTACCAGATTTTCAGGGAAAGGCCATCGCCCTGTCGATCATTGAAAAGGCGGTTCAGTATTATCAGGAGAAATATCCTGCCAAGGCCGTATGATGGCTGCTCCCCGGATCCTGATCATTCAAACCGCTTTCATCGGTGATGTGATTCTCGCAACGGCCCTGGTGGAATCGATCAAGTCACAAATTCCAGGGGCCCAAATAGATTTTGTTGTACGAAAAGGAAACGAGGCACTTCTCGACGGCAATCCGGGTCTTCGCCGTGTGTATATCCACGACAAGAGCAGGAAGTACAGCAGTCTGATGGCGCTGACATCAGCGTTCCGCCGGGAAAAGTATGATTACCTCATCAACGTGCAGCGCTTTGCGACAACGGGTTTAATGACGGCGCTGTCTGGCGCAACCATGTCGATCGGGTTTGAGAAGAATCCATTCTCCTTTCTATTCAGTAAAAAAATTCCTCACAACATTGGTTCGCTGCACGAGGTCTCCCGTAACCTCAGCCTGCTTGCTCCGTTGGGAATTCAGTCAGCCGCGCGTCCGAGGATCTATCCATCAAAGGATCAGTGGGATGCTGTAAAGAATTATAAATCAGACTCTTATATAACGATTTCACCGGCTTCAGTCTGGTTTACCAAGCAGTTTCCAGCCGATCAGTGGACGGCATTCCTGGGTCGTGTGGATCATCACAAAGTGTACTTGCTTGGCGGCGCTGATGACCGTGAGCAGTGCGAAATCATGGTGGGCAAATTGCCGGGCAAGCCGATCACCAACCTTGCGGGTAGCCTATCACTGCTGGAGTCAGCTGCCCTGATGGCAGACGCTCGAATGAATTTTGTAAATGATTCCGCTCCCCTGCACCTCGCCTCGGCAATGAATGCACCCGTTACCGCTGTCTTCTGTTCTACAATCCCTGATTTCGGTTTTGGACCGTTGTCTGATCAATCGGTGATTGTCGAAACGAAAGAGCAGCTCGAATGCAGACCTTGTGGCCTCCACGGTTATCGTCAGTGTCCGAAAGGGCACTTTCGGTGCGCAACAACCATTTCAACGGAACAACTGTTGGTTTCCCTGGACTAGAAGTCTCTTAGATGTTTGTAAACTTTATGCATGGGCATACCCATCACCGTAAAGTAGGAGCCGTTGATCTTCTCTATCCCCACCATCCCTAACCAATCCTGAGCGCCATAGGAGCCTGCCTTGTCATACGGCTGGCACGTGTCCACGTAATATTCGATTTCCTCTTGCGTAAGTTTCTTAAACGTCACCTTCGTGGCATCGTCAAACAAGTCGTGCTTCTCTGCTGCCATGAGACACACTGCTGTAATCACCTTATGGGTTTTTCCAGCCAGTTGCGTCAACATTTGGATGGCTTCCAGACGGTCACCTGGCTTATTGAGGATTCGTCCACCCAGGATGACGACCGTATCGGCGGTAATGACTATTTCGTCATTGAGACGTGGCCGAAAGGTCTTTGCTTTTTCTTCTGCCAGAAATCGAGGGACCATTTCCGCGGGCATGAAGTCGGGAAAACGCTCGTCGATTTCAGGCACCGCGATGCTGAACGAGTATCCGGCCTCTTTCATCAGGTATTGGCGTCTGGGTGAGGTCGAGGCCAGAATCAGCGGACGTGAAAGGTTCATCATGCGAAAGGCGAGTAGGGCGGCATGGCGAAGTCTTCTTCCCGGATGGAGCTGAAGAGGAAACCACAAATGATCTTCGGATAGAAGTAGGTCGATTTCTGCGGCATGGTAAAACCACTAAGACACACCTTCTTTACATCGTCCATGGCGATATCCTGTGTAATGATAGCCATCTGTGCCTCCTCACGGGCCACTTTGGCAAGGCAGTCGGAGAAGCTGCGATCGAAACTTATGTGTGGCGACTGCCGTTGCTCTTTGCCAGGAATGCCGAGCGCACGTTCGATGATGTAGTGGTGCATGACGGTCAGGTCAAGCCGTTTGATTTCATCTGGGAAGGGCCAGTGGAAGTCCAGGAATGCCTCGGGGATCAGACGCACTTTGTAACTATTATCCTTGAACACTAAACCGAATGCCCAGGGTTTACCCAGGATGATTTCGTAAAGTGAATCAGGTTCCTCCACGGGTTTGATGGTGAAGAATGGCGCCAGCTTGCGCAAGACCTTTTCTTCAGTGAAATCGTCCAGTCCGTGAATCAGTCGATGGGTGGGAAGAATCCTGAGATCATCTGATTCCATGTTGGAAAGAAACATGAGGTGGTAATTGAAGCCTTCCTTGCCGGTATTGGATGGGCCCATCATCCGATGCTTAAGCTCCAGACTACTTTCGTACCGATGATGGCCATCAGCCAGGATGACGGTTTTGTCCGACATGACATCGATAAACTTCCTGATGACCTCTGCATCCTGAATTATACCCATCACGTCGCGCACACCTTGATAATCTTCCGTGGTGTAAACCGGATTGGCGATCGCTTCATCCATGTATTGCTCCAGTTCAAAGGTGGTATCGGAATACAGTCCGTGTGTAGGGCTCACGTGAAGCATTGTTTTTTCCAGCAATTCGGTCCGGTCATTGACCGAGCTGGGAATGGTATTTTCATGACGAAGAATTACTTGTTCTTCCCAGTTGTAGGCGCGGATATGACAAATGAATCCTTTGCGGCAGTATTCTCTGGGGGAACCGGAAAGTGTAAAATATTGGTAATAGACGTAAATGGCCGGGAGTGGATCGGGAACGATGATACCTTCCTCTTTCCATTGGTGAAGGATATTGAAAGCCGTCTCTGCAGGCTTAGGGCCGAGCGGCACCGAAAGATGAATGCTATTGAGCGGGTTCTTATACAAGGTCAGCCGTTGTTTGTCGGAGACCACGTCAAACAATGGAGATGTCAGCGTATCTATCTCACGCGTGAGTTCATGATTGTACCGCAAGGCCCGGAAGGGTTTGATCTCAGCCATGCACCGTTGATATTGAAGTAACGATCCTCAAGATTTCAATTACGTCGGTTTTGCTTCCAGAGATTAGCGGTTGTTCCGTTGGTTGATACAACGGAGGCAGGGGACTGTTCGGCATATACCTTGGCGGCCAAGGCCGCGGCGATGATATCCAGGCTTTTGTCTGGAGATTTGGACTTGAGCAGCTCGGGTTTGAAATGCTGTTCGACAAACTTGGTATCGAACTTTCCCGACCGGAACGCTGGATGTTCCATGACAAACCTGCAAAAGCCCAGGGTTGTTTCCACACCGGTAATCTGATAGTCATCGATGGCCCGGATAGTCTTTTCGATAGCTGCTTCGCGTGTGGACGCGTGACAGATCATTTTAGCGATCATGGGATCGTAGAAAAATGAAATGGTCATCCCTTCTTCAAAGCCATCGTCGACGCGGATGCCGTGACCCTGCGGCCGACGGTAGGTCTTCAGTGTACCGATATCAGGGAGGAAGTTGTTGGTCGGGTCCTCAGCATAGACACGCACTTCAATGGCGTGTCCGTTGATGCGGAGGTCACTTTGTTTGAAAGGTAGTACTCCACCTTCTGCGATCCGAATCTGCAAGCTGACCAGATCAAGTCCGGTGATTTCTTCAGTGACAGGATGTTCCACCTGCAAACGGGTGTTCATCTCGAGGAAGTAAAAGTTCATCGATTCATCGAGGATAAACTCCACCGTACCTGCGTTGAAGTATCCACAGGATCGCGCAGCGTTGACGGCGGCTTCGCCCATCTTTGCGCGCAGTTCTGGGGTGAGGATGGAAGACGGAGCCTCTTCTACTACTTTCTGGTGACGCCTTTGAATAGAGCATTCCCGCTCAAACAAATGGACAATGTTGCCATGTTGATCACCAAGTATCTGGAACTCAATATGACGTGGCTGGGCTACATATTTTTCTATAAAGACCGAGCCGTCGCCGAAGGCGGAGACTGCTTCACTGACAGCGCGCTCCATTTGTTCTTCAAATTCTTCCTCCTTATTGACAACCCTCATCCCTTTACCTCCGCCACCGGCGCTGGCCTTGATGAGTACAGGATAGCCAATTTCTTTTGAGATCTTCTTGGCCTTGATCAAATCGCTGATGGGTTCGGCTGTTCCCGGCACCAAGGGAACATTGAACTGGGCCGCAGCATTCTTTGCCGCAAGTTTGCTTCCCATGATCCGGATCGCCTTTGGAGGCGGACCTACGAAAAGTAGCCCCGCATCAATGACTTGTTGCGCAAACGACTCGTTCTCTGAAAGAAAACCATACCCTGGGTGAATGGCATCGGCCCCGGTCTCCTTAGCTGCAGCGATGATCTTCTCACCCCGGAGGTAAGATTCCGCCGAGGGGGGAGGACCGATGCAGATGGACTCATCGGCAAACCGAACGTGCAAGGCATGGCGGTCGGCCTCACTATAAACAGCGACCGTTTGAATGCCCATTTCCCTGGCGCTGCGGAGCACACGCAAGGCGATTTCGCCACGGTTGGCGACCAAGAGTTTGTTGATTTTCTTTTGAGCCATGTACGACTGCAATGCTAGGGAATAAATCATTAATTCAGTAGAAATGGCCTTTGTTGGAGCCGAATTCATGGACATTCCCAATTTTCCGCTATTTTTGCGGAAATTTTAATGTTAACCCCGAACCATGGTAGTAGATCTGTTTGACAAGCTGAAAATGGAGGCCGGCCCACTGGCGAAGTATTCTCATCTTCCTGACGATTATTTCTTCTTCCCGAAACTTGAAGGGGAAATCGGACCCCGGATGAACTTTATGGGTAAGCCGGTTCTCAATTGGAGTTTGAACAATTATCTCGGCCTGGCCAACCATCCCGAAGTTCGAAAGGCCGACACCGAGGCTACCGCGCAATACGGTTTGGCCAGCCCGATGGGCGCCCGCATGATGTCGGGCAATACCGTCCACCATCTGGAGTTTGAGAAACAGTTGGCGGAATTCGTTAAGAAGGAAGATGCCATGCTTCTCAACTTTGGTTATCAAGGTGTGTTTTCTACCATCGATGCGCTCGTTGACCGCAAGGATGTGATCGTGTACGATGCGGAATGCCATGCATGTATTATCGATGGCGTTCGCCTTCATATGGGTAAGCGCTTTGTGTACCCGCACAACAATATGGAGAGCCTGGAGAAACAGTTGCAGCGCGCCACGAAACTGGCAGACGAGACGGGCGGTGGCATCCTGGTGATCACGGAAGGTGTCTTCGGTATGTCGGGCGACATGGGCGACCTGAAGGGAATCATTGACCTCAAGAAGAAATATAAGTTCCGGCTGTTTGTAGATGATGCGCACGGTTTTGGAACTATGGGCAAGACGGGTGCTGGCGCAGGCGAGGAGCAAGGTGTGCAAGATCAAATCGATCTGTACTTCTCAACATTCGCCAAATCGATGGCCAGCATTGGCGCTTTCCTCGCTGGCGACAAGCATATCCTCAAGTACCTTCGTTACACCACACGTTCACAGATTTATGCCAAGAGCCTGCCCATGCCGCTGGTCATTGGCGGTATGAAACGGCTGGAGCTCCTGCGCACTAAACCCGAGCTGAAAGACAGACTTTGGGCGATTACCAACGCCGTACAAGACGGACTTCTGGAGAAGGGCTTCTACCTCGGCCCCACGAAGTCACCGGTGACCCCAGTCCTGTTTAAGGGGGGTGTAGGGGAGGCGGCCAACATGTCGATGGACCTCCGTGAGAACTTCCATATTTTCTGCTCTGTTATCGTGTATCCCGTTGTGCCTAAGGATGTTATCATGTTCAGGATCATCCCTACGGCGGCCCATACTATGGCCGATGTGGAGGAGACGATGACAGCCTTTTCAGCCCTGAAACACAAGCTTGACGACGGCTTCTACCGGAAGGAAGCACTGGTGTCTGTAACCAAAGGAATGTAAAAAATATCGTTTTTTGCTTGTATTTAAGGCATTTTACATAACTTAGCGATAACAAAATCCCTTGTTTTAACCCTAAACTAAATAGCAATGAAAAAATTTGAAGAACTGAAAAGCCTGATTGCCTCCATCGAAAACGATGCTGACAAATTCTACAATAAGGGCAACAGTGCTGCCGGAACTCGCGTTCGCAAGGGCATGCAGGACCTCAAGAACCTCGCACAGACTATCCGCGCTGAGGTTCAGGAACTGAAGAATAAGGATTCCAAGTAATTCTAATCGATAGTAGTCAATTGGCTACACGAAAAAGGGACACCGGATTACCGGGGTCCCTTTTTTGATGTCTGGGTGAGCATTCTGATCTTCCTGACAAGGCCATCGGAGGCCTGCACGAGTGGCAGCCGCACATTGGGACCGCAAATGCCCATTTCATGCAAGAGCTGTTTTACTCCAACGGGGTTACCCTCTTCATACATAGGCGCGTTGATATCAATCAGCTTGTACAGCTCTTTTTGAGCCCTCGTGAAATCGCCAGCAAAGGCATATTCCTTCATCTTCTTGAAAACAACTGGGTAGGCGTTTGCCAGGACGCTGATGACACCGACACCGCCAATGGCATACATGGGCAACGTAAGCAGGTCGTCGCCGGAAATCAGCATGAAATCAGGCTGTTTGTCCATGGCGATCTTCATGCATTGCTCCAGATTGCCGGATGCCTCTTTGATGCCAATGATGTTCTTGTGCCGGGCAAGCCGCAAGGTTGTCGCGGCCGTGAGATTGGATGATGTCCTTCCAGGCACATTATACAGGATCACGGGCACAGGGCTCGCATCTGCGACAAAGTTGAAATGATGTACGATACCTTCCTGCGAAGGCTTGTTATAGTAAGGGCTTACTGAGAGTATCGCGGCGATTGGACCAAAGTCCGTGTCCTGAATTTCTTCCAGAACGGCAGCTGTATTGTTACCGCCAATACCATAGACGATCGGAAGGTTCTTCCGGTTGTTGTTAGCCACAAAGGCCAGCACCTTGCGCTTCTCTTCTTTGGACAATGTTGCCGACTCACCTGTTGTACCCTGCACAACCAGGTAGTCAACGCCTTTGGAAACATGAACGAGCAACCTTTTCAGGGATGCGTAATCAATGTTGCCCGACTCGTCCATTGGGGTGACCATGGCGACACCGGTACCGTGGAGTGTTTTCATTAGCGAAGCAGTCTGGTGTATTTGTACATGTTATCGATTAGCCCCTTGGGTGTCCCGTTGCCGGCGATCATAAGTTCAAAGAACGGTTCATAGCCCTCCACATGACGCCCTACGCGACAATGAGCACGGCTTTTGGCCAGTACATTCAGCACCAGCGGGTTGGGTTGTTGGTCGATGTAGAAGACATAATCGAATGGTGTCTCGCTGAATTTCCGTGCCTGATCATTTTCGATGTTGCCCCAGAAACTCAAATCATCGATGGTGAAAAAATCAAAAAGGAATTCGTAGTTATCCTTCTTTTTGGGCAGAAACTCAAGCACTTTGACCTGCTTGCCGTCCTGTTCAAGGTGGCGGATAAACTCCTTCACATCGTCGTGCTTCTGCCGGTCTTCCACACTGAAGATGACCCCTACCAGGTTGGATTTCTTGTAGGGTGTGCTGGCGCGCAAGCTCTTGTTCTTGCGCAATGCCTTACGGGTTCTCCAGCGTAGGAAGGTCAGTTTCACGTCGGGGTATTTTGCGATGCTAAATTATCGGAATTTTATCAACCCGTCAGGCTTTCAGCATCTTTTGAAATTCATCCTCTGAAATAATCTTTACGCCAAGCTTTTCCGCCTTATCGCGTTTGGCTGGCCCCATGTTTTCTCCGGCCACCAGGTAATCGGTCTTGCCGGTTACGCCAGACAGCACCCTGCCGCCATGGGCGGTGATGACGTCCTTTATCTCGTCACGTTCATAATGGGCAAAGGTGCCGGAAACCACGAACGATTTTCCCTCCAATACATCGCTCACTTTGGGAGCCTCCTGGTAAGTTGATTCCATTTTCAGTCCAGCTCGCCTCAATCGGTCGACTTCTCTGCGGTTCTGAGGGTCTTTGAAGTAGGACACGACGCTCTGCGCGATAATGTCACCAACTTCAGGAGCCTGAAGCAGTTCCTCCAGACTGGCCTTCGCCAGGTTGTCCATGGTCTTGAAGTGCCGTCCGAGTTTTTCTGCCACGGTCTTGCCGACATAGCGGATGCCGATGGCGAACAAGACCGCTTCGAATGGTGTGTTCTTCGATTGTTCAATCCCCTGCAACAGGTTCTTCGTGGACAACTCTTTGAAACCGTCCAGTTGCATAATGTCCTCCTTTCTAAGGTCGTAGAGGTCGGCGGGGCTCTTGAGCAATCCAAGGTCAAACAATTGTTTGATGGTCATTTCACCCAGTGAATCGATGTCCATGGCCTTGCGCTGGATGAAGTGCTCAATGCGGCCTTTGATCTGGGGCGGGCACCCCTTCTCATTGGGGCAATAGTGTGCTGCCTCACCTTCGCGCCGGATCAGCTCCGTGCCGCACTCGGGACACTTTGCAATATATTTCAGCGGCTTGCTCGACGCGCTGCGCTTGGTCAGGTCAACACCAGTTACCTTCGGAATGATTTCGCCTCCCTTTTCTACAAACACATGGTCCCCAATGCGAAGGTCAAGCCGCGCAATCTCATTGGCATTGTGCAACGATGCTCGCTTAACTGTTGTGCCGGCAAGGAGTACAGGTTCCAGTTCGGCGACTGGCGTGACGGCCCCTGTTCGTCCTACTTGATAGGTAATCCCATTCAAACGTGTGCTGACACTTTCTGATTTGTATTTGTAAGCAATTGCCCACCGTGGACTTTTGGCCGTGAACCCCAGCCGTTGCTGCTGCTCGAGGTTATTCACTTTGATCACTACGCCATCGGTCTCCAGTGGCAGTCCTTGCCGCCGGCCTTCCCAATGATCGATGTACACAAATACATCTTCGATGGTTTTGCACTTTTTATACGTCGGGGACACCTGGAACCCCCAGGCCTCAAGTTTCTTGATGGCGGCATCGTGGGTGTCCACCCCAAGTTGTTCACCAAGCAGATAGTAACAAAAGCAGTCCAACCGCCGCTGGGCAACGATGGATGAGTCCTGCATCTTCAGCGTACCCGAGGCAGTATTGCGGGCATTGGCATAGGTTTCTTCACCGATGTCTTCGCGCTCCTTGTTCAATCGCTCAAATTCCTTCTTGGGCAGGAAGACTTCACCCCGTACTTCAAACGAGTCAGGAAAGCCTTTGCCCTTGGCTTTCAAAGGGATGCTGCGGATGGTGCGGACGTTATGTGTCACATCATCTCCACGCACCCCATCGCCGCGTGTGACACCCCTGACGAGAATGCCGTTTTCATAGGCGAGGCTGATGGATACGCCATCGAACTTCAGTTCGCAGAAGTATTCATACTTGTCGCCATCCAGCCCTTTGGCAACGCGGCCGTCAAAGTCCTGAAGTTCTTCCCGCGAGTACGTGTTTCCCAGCGACAGCATCGGGTACTTATGGACGACGGTTTTAAACTCTTTTGATATCGTTCCGCCCACGCGTTGGGTGGGGGAGTCGGGCTGCTTGAGGGCGGGGAACTCCTTTTCAAGCCGGTTCAGTTCTTCCAGTAGCTTGTCGAATTCAAGATCACTTATTTCGGTCTTGTTCTTCTGGTAGTAGAGGTCGTTGTGGTGGTTGATCTTGTCGGTCAACTTCTCTATCTGTTTCCTGGCGTCGGTCGGAGTCATACAGTTCAAAGATGGGTAATTGGGAATTGAAGTTCAACAGTTTGACGGTTCAACAGTATAGCACCACGCGGTTGGTTTGCGGTCTGAAACTCTGTCTGAGGCGCACAGTCTTTCGAAGGGGTGAGGAGCTTTTTGTTATCGGACCCATAGAAGGGTACTGACGCATGATTTGAACATTGTTATGCAGGGCACCCTGATTTTTAGGATGCCTAAATGGACTATTCTAAGTCCATTGATAATGTATCAGTCAGTGATGAAATGGGGAAGGAGTTCTCCATGTGTAATGCATATTATCTATCTTAGTAATATATATTTGGCAATGATTTCTCTAAAATCAATTTATTGCAGGCCTTACCGACGACTTGCGTTAATGATGTTCTCCATGGTAATGCATCCTGCATCCGCGCAGACGTGGACTTCAGTGGGAACGAGCATTCCAATTCCTGCCGTGGCTCAAGGCGAAGATTTTGGCAATACGATTTCGATGAGTGGTTCATTCGCTTTGATTGGTACGCCATTAAATTCGGATTTTGGATTCCATCAAGGCAAGGCAGTTATTTTTGAAAAAGTAGCTGGGGTATGGACGGAGAGCATCAAGCTTTATCCGGATACCGATGCAGCCGACATGTTGTTCGGCTCATCCGTCTTGCTGCATGAAGACTATGCATTTGTCGGCGCGCACCGATTTACTTACCAGGGATTATATTCAGGTGCGGTATTTGTTTTTAAATACGAATCGGGTACGTGGTCATTTTTCAACAGATTGGATTGCCCCTTTCCGGTCGATTACGTCTTCTTTGGTTCTTCTATGGCAGCCTATGGAGACCGTCTTGTCATTGGGGCTCCTGGTGCCCATGGCTCGGTAGCCGGTGCTGGTGCGGCTTTCTTGTATGATATTTCCGGCGGGAGTATTACCTATCTGGATAGAATCATACATGCCACAGGAACCATTGACGACAAGTTTGGCTATTCCGTAGCCATTGATGGTACCAACCTATTTGTTGGAAGTCCAGGCCGTACGGTGGGAACACAATCTACGGCAGGTGCGGTATTTGTTTATGAGTTGCCAGGCTTGACGCAGGTGGCTCAGCTTGAAATGTCTGTGCCAGTCTTTGCGCAATTGGGATATGGGCTTGCTGTTTCTGGAGATCAGCTTGCGGTATCGGCACCTTATACCACAAACCCGAATTCCAGTTACGGTGGCGTTTACCTGTTTGAAAAGCCAGGCGCAGAATGGGCTGATGCAACGGAGAATCATACCTTCATTCCTCAGATTTCGGTGGCTGATTATGGCTTATATGGTGGACATTTTCAATTGATGAACGACTACCTCCTCATCGGTGGCTTTTCTGGAGTTAGGGTTGATCTGCTGAAGAGAGACGCTGGGGGCTGGGGGACAGCCACTATTGTCAAGACTTTTACGGAAAGTGGTCTCGTCTATCAAAATCAATACGGGGCATCTGTTGGTATGACGGCGACTGACCTGCTGATAGGCGCTAAGAACCTCAACCAGCCTGGCATTGGCGCTGGAGCAGTCTTTCCTTATGAGAAGGCGGGGCCCGAGTGGGATGTTCCGATGAAGCTTGACCCGATTCTTTCTCCCTCACTCAATGCCAGCAACGACAGGTTTGGAGAGTCGATTGACATCAAGGGCGATTATGCGGTTGTAGGCGCACCTTATGATGACACGCAGGGGTCCAACGCAGGTGCGGCATACGTGTTTCACTTCGATGGGAGTACCTGGCAACGGATCGCAAAACTTACACCGCTCGTGGGTCACTCGGAAGATCTTTTCGGATATGTCGTGGCTATCTCGGATGATCGAATTGTGGTTTCGGCCCCGATGGCCCAACCCAGTGGGAGCACGACTGGCATCATTTATGTTTTTGAAAAACCTACCTTGGGATGGATTGATGGTCATGAGACGGCAACAATAACCCCCGTAGCACCCACCAAGCCTGGACAGTTTGGCTATGAAATTAGAGCAAGTGGAAACGAGATCGTGGCTTCTCATTTTAAACCTGGAGGCACAGGCTCATATGGTCTGGTTCACGTTTTCGAGAAAATCGGAGCGGCGTGGGGACTGAAGGCCACCCTGAATCCACCAGCTCTGAATGACGATGATGCCGATGGCTATGGCTCTGCCCTGGACTACGACGGTAGTCAGATGATCGTTGGGCTGCCGCTGGGTGCTGGAAGAATGGGCCGCGTCTATGTCTATGAAAAGCCAGCTTCCGGGTGGGCGGGTATTCCGCCGACGGCTATATTGGGGTCTTCGGATGGTTCCTTATTTTCTGGATTTGGTTCACGCTTGAGGATCTATGAAGAAACCATCATCGCCAAAGGCAAGAGGTCTGCGTATGTCTTTGTGAGGGCCGGCGATCACTGGATCAATGCGACCGAAACGGCCAAACTTTCAGCATCAATCAATGACCCCGATCTCCAAACCATCGATGTGGCTATTGGCCGGGACAATGCGATCCTGACGACATCGCTGAACGGCATTGGCCTCGTGATGATGTTCAAGAAAGTCAATCACCTATGGTCAAATACACAAGATTACACTTACTTATCCGGGCCTTCGGCACCCAGCGAGCTTGGAAGGCGTGTAGTCTTGAGTAATGATCACTTGGTTTTCTCTGATCCAGTGAGTAATTCCGCTGTGGGTGGTAGGACAGGGCTTGTCAACTTTCTACTTAAGCAACCGACCGTCTTAAAAGTTACCAGTACTTCTGCCAATGGCACCTTTGTAACAGGTCAGACAGTGAATGTAAGGGTAGAATTTTCACATCCTGTCGCCTTAACAGGCAATCCAACCCTGGAACTCGCTATGTACGATGGAAGTACACGGAATGCCATCCTCGATGGTGCGGTATCCAATGCCATCAACTTTAAATATACCGTTGCGCTCAATGATTCTACCCCTAGCCTCAACTACAAGGATGAGTTTTCACTCAAGGGGACTTTCACCGTGAAGAGTGCCATTGTCAGTTCTGAGTCCGCCATAACCATCTTGCCGCTTGCTACATCACCATATTCAATTGCCGCGCTGCACAACATTGCCATCGATGGTATATTCAATCCTGAACCTGAACCTGAGCCTGAACCAATAACCGGTATTTCTTCAGAGATTCAAGAGGTAAGTGTTTTCCCGAACCCGGTAAATGATAGACTGCATCTTGAAGGTGAGGGTATCATTAGCTACGAATTATGGAGTGCCACAGGGTTGCGGGTGTTAGGAAGCACCACCTTTGATAACAATCCCCTTGATGTCTCCATGCTGCCACCAGGCCTCTATCTGCTCCATGTAGAAACAGCAAATGGTTCTGCAGCAATGAAATTTGTAAAGCAATAGATGACCCGTGAAACACGCAAATGGACGTTCTTGAATCCAAACGATTACCTAAGCCCATAACAAAAATCCCTATGAAAAAATTGGCAGCAGAGTTCATCGGCACCCTTTGGTTAGTCCTTGGCGGATGCGGAAGTGCCGTCATTGCGGCAGCCTTCCCTGAATTGGGAATAGGCTTTGTCGGTGTATCCCTGGCATTTGGACTGACGGTTGTTACCATGGCGTATGCGATTGGTCACATTTCAGGTTGTCATCTCAATCCGGCTGTATCCATTGGACTTTGGGTAGGCGGTCGCTTCGACAAGCGCGAATTGGTGCCCTACATCATCGCGCAAGTGTTGGGAGCGATCGCCGGTGCAGGCATTCTCTACGTGATAGCATCCTCGAAGCCTGGTTTTGAGCTGGGTGGCTTTGCTGCCAATGGATATGATGCACATTCACCCGGTGGATATGGTTTGATGGGTGCCCTGGTCACAGAAGTGGCTATGACTTTCATGTTTTTGATCATCATATTAGGTGCCACGCATTCAAGCGCCCCGAAGGGAATGGCTGGCCTGGCTATTGGATTGGGTTTGACGCTCATTCACCTCATTAGTATTCCGGTGACCAATACATCCGTGAACCCTGCACGAAGCACGAGCCAGGCTTTGTTTGTGGGTGATTGGGCCATAGGACAGTTGTGGTTGTTTTGGGTGGCGCCAATTGTGGGAGCCATACTCGCGGGCGTCGTGTATAAGTGGATGGCGTCCGAGAAAGAGTAAGCTCAACCCTCCCTTTGCGTCTTTGCGTCTTTGCGTGAGATTATTTTCCCGAAAAGTCAATGTCCGATCAGCAAAAAAGAAGAAGAGATTTTCATCCCAAGAAGGAACTAAAGCGCCAATTGGAGGAACTGCAAGCCAATGGGCAGCCGCTGCATTACGAGAAGGACCTTCCGCTAACGGAACAGGATCGGGAGTTGATCAGGCGGCTCTTCTTCCAGATTACACTTCTTTGCATCGCTTTCTCGATACCGTTTGCCTGCGCAATCTATTTTTTTCAGAAAGAGGAAATGGTCTGGTTAATCTGTGGTGTGGCACTATGTTTTTTCACTTATGTGATCGCCCGAGCTGGCTATCAATTGGGATCAAATCTGAAAGCAGGGAAGAAGACCATCGTCCGTGGCATTATTACAGATCGCTTTACGAAGAAGGAATATGGACCCTCAGACGAGGATGGCAAGCGAGAGGAGAAAATGGTGTCTTATTTTCAGGTTGGCACCCGTGAATTTCAGGTTGATAGCGTCGTTTATAAAAATCACAAAATAGGTGAGGCCATTGAACTGCATTATATCGTGAACCGCGACGGGAAGCCGTACTTCCTGCAGCATCGCCATTTACAAACCGCCGGCTTAACTTGAAATTGGCGCCATCACCGGCACAGAAAGAAATCAGTGATAATCTGTGTAATCAGTGGCAAACACACTCGTGATATCCCGGATCTATACTCGCGTATTGCTGAATGATTTGAAAATCTTGATATTGTACGCAATAAGTTATGAACAATTCCAGCACTCATGATCAGCGCATTGCAAGAATGATCTTTGCCTCAGTTTACCCCATGTACCTCGCAAAAGTAGAGAAGAAAGGCAGAACGAAGGATGAATTGCATCAGGTCATTACCTGGCTAACCGGCTTCAACAGCAAGAAGCTTCAAGAACTGATAGAGGAAAAGGTGACATTCGAAGAATTCTTCAAGCGCGCCAAGCTGAACCCCAACGCGCACCTTATCACTGGAGCGATCTGTGGATATCGTGTGGAGGAAATCGAAAATCCCCTGACCCAAAAGGCCAGGTATTTGGATAAGGTGGTGGATGAGTTGGCGAAAGGCAGGAAGATGGAGAAGATTTTACGCAGCCCATAGGATAGATCGGTCAGAGCAATGATTTCTATTCCAAAAGTTTACCCAATGGCTTTCATTTTGCGATTGCTCTTTGGTGTTGCATTACTGGTAACTCAATTGAACTTGTGGGCGCAGGAGGGATCATTACAATACAGGGTCTCCATACCTCAACCGGCCTCGCATCGGTATCATGTGGAGCTTTCCACACAAGGATGGGTTCTGGACACCCTGGTCTTGAAGATGCCGAAATGGACGCCTGGCTATTATCAGATATTGGATTATGCCAAGTCTGTTGAGAACATCTCAGTAATGGACGAAAGGGGAAAGGAACAAAAGTACTTTCGAGTAAGCGATAACACATTACGTATTCCGGAAGCCAGGAACAAATCACTGGTTGTAAGGTATGATGTCACCACAAGTAGGCAGTTTGTGGCCACCAGCTATGTTGACACTGAGCATGCCTACCTGATTCCTGCCGCAACGTTTTTCTATGTCGATGGCTTCCTGAATCAGCCGGTGCATGTTGAGGTCTCCAACCCCTGGAGTAGCATTGCAACCGGACTGGATCCGGTAGCGGGGGAATCCAATCAATTTACAGCATCGGATTTTGATGTCCTCTACGATTGTCCCTTACTGTTGGGAAATCTTGAGGAACTGCCTTCTTTCACCGTGAATGGAGTGGACCATCGCTTCATCGGTTATAAATTGGGCACCTTCGACAAAGCGGACTTCATGAACCGCCTGAAGAAGATTACCGAAGCATCGGTAGCTGTCATTGGCGACATTCCATTTAAGCAATACAATTACATCGCGATTGGCCCTGGCCGTGGCGGCATAGAACACTTCAATAATACTACCGTGAGCTTTGATGGCACCGGCCTCAACAACCCGGCCGCAATGAATAAGATGATGAATTTTCTAGCGCACGAGTACTTTCATCATTACAACGTCAAACGTATCCGACCTTTTGAGCTGGGGCCATTTGACTATGAGAAGGGTAGCCGGACCAATCTCCTTTGGTTCAGTGAAGGACTATCAGTCTACTATGAGTATTTGATCGTAAAACGTGCAGGGCTTGCAGATGAACACACCTTCCTGGAATGCTTGGAAGGAAACATCAATGCCCATGAGAACAATCCCGGCCGACTGCATCAGTCACTGACGCAAGCCAGTTATAATACATGGAAAGATGGTCCCTTTGGTACGCAGGGCGAGGAACCCGGTAAGGCCATTTCTTATTACGACAAGGGTCCGGTTGTGGGCATGCTCCTGGATTTTGCCATCCGCCAGGCCACAGAAAACAAGAAATCGCTGGATGATGTTATGCGAGCCTTGTACTGGAAGTACTACAAGGGTAAGGGCCGTGGAATTACCGATGCTGAGGTGGAACAAACCTGCGAAGAGGTTGCTGGAGCTTCACTTGCACGGGTATTTGAATACATCTACACAACCAAAGAGATTGACTACGCTACCCACCTGGGTTACGCGGGATTGGAATTGGAAGAGTTGCCGCCCAGGGAAGGAGATAAACAATCAAAAAGGAGATTCAGGATTGGTCGCTTAAAAAATCCAGATCCCCTGCAGATGACTATTCTGAAATCGTGGCTCAATGACTAAGCAAAATATGACCTCATTTTACTTTGCGCCTTAGCGCCTTTGCGTGAGATTATTTTACCGACCTGGAATGTTGCATCCCGATAGTGTTACAACCCCGTAAACCCCCGCCGTCTCTGTCCTCAACCGGTTCGATCCAAGACTTACTTTTCGGAAGCCATGGGCTACAGCGTCGGTCAGTTCCTCTGAAGTAAAGTCTCCCTCCGGACCAACCAACAATACATAATCTCCACCCGACTTCACCACGCTGGCCAGATGATCAGGATTGCGTTCATCAACATGAGCAATGAACCGCTGGTCTTCTGTGATTGATCCCAGGAAATCCTTAAAGAGAATCATATCTACCAACTCCGGCAGCCATGATTGCTTCGATTGCTTCATCGCGCTGATGGCGAGCTTTTGCAGGCGTTCAAGAGGAACCGACGGGCGCTCGGAGGTTTTACAACGCACAAAAGTTATCTTCTCAATACCTATTTCTGTACACTTCTCCACCATCCACTCCATCCGGTCGATGTTCTTGGCAGGGGCAATGGCCAGGTGAATGGAGAAAGACCGTTTGGGAATGGACTGCTTCCCGGTAACCACAAATCCTGTCTTGCGCTCGTCGAGGGTTGTGAGGGTCGCTTTGCAAAGGCTTCCCTTCCCGTCCGTTAGTTCCAGCGTGTCGCCACTCCGCATGCGGAGCACCTTGACCGCATGACGGGATTCTTCCAGCGTAAGATGTGGATCGTTGAGATCGGGTTGGTAGAACAGCGCCAACGGAAGGAGGGGCTAGCCGTAAGTGGCCACCAGATTCTTCACCAGGGCTACATACTCTTCCATCGCCTGGTCTTTGGTTTTGCCTTTCTTTCCGGCCCAGGCATCGAACTTGGCAATAGCTTTGAAGTCGAAGCCACCAGGCCGGTCGCCGGTGACGTCGCCGTCGGTTGCCTGCTTGAAGAGGGCATAGAGGTCAAGCAACTCCTCATTGGAGGGTCTTTTGGTAAGTTGCTTGGACTGCTCAACAGCCGTAGTAAAGTCTTCGGCGAGTGCCATGGCTAAAAATTCCGTCTATCGTTTCTCGATGGGTGTGTACTTCCGCAACTTCTGACCCATGTAGATCTGGCGCGGCCGGCCGATCGGCTCCTTGTTCTCGCGCATCTCTTTCCACTGGGCAATCCATCCCGGCAAGCGGCCCAGAGCGAACATCACGGTAAACATGTCCACAGGAATACCCAGTGCACGATAGATGATGCCGGAGTAGAAGTCGACGTTCGGGTACAGTTTGCGCTCGATGAAGTACGGATCGCGCAAGGCTACCTCTTCAAGTTTCGTGGCGATCTCCAAAACCGGGTCATTGACACCGAGTTTCTTCAGCACATCGTCAGCCGCCTTCTTGATAATCTTGGCTCGGGGGTCAAAATTCTTGTATACACGATGACCGAATCCCATGAGGCGGAACCCGCTGTTCTTGTCTTTGGCTTTGTTGATCCATTTCTCAGTGCCCCCGCCATCCTGCCGGATCTGTTCCAGCATCAGGATAACTTCCTGGTTGGCACCGCCATGCAGGGGTCCCCACAGTGCGTTGATACCGGCCGAGATCGACGAATAGATGCTTGCTTTGGATGAGCCTACAATGCGGACTGTTGACGTGGAGCAGTTTTGCTCATGGTCGGCATGGAGGATCAAGAGCTTGTCGAGCGCACCGGCAACAACAGGGTCAACCTCATAGTGCTCAGCCGGTAAGGAATAGAGCATCTTGAGGAAACGAGCGCAATAGTCGAGGGAGTTATCCGGGTAGTTGACTGGATGACCCATGGCATTCTTGTAGGCCCAGGCGGCGAACGTGGGCATCTTGGCCATAGAGCGGATGATGCTCAGGTATACGCCTTCCGAAGACCGGTTAGGGTCCAGGGACTCGGGATAGAAGGCAGTCTGGGCGCAGAACATGGACGCCAGCACGCCCATAGGGTGGGCGGTGGAAGGAAATCCATCCAGAATTTTTCGGGTGTCTTCATGAACGAGCGTGTGCGACTGGATGTCTTTGCTGAACTTGTCCAGTTGATCTTTCATGGGCAGTTCACCGAAGATCAGCAGGTAGGCTACTTCCAGGAAGCTTGATTTTTCCGCCAGGTCCTCGATGGAATATCCGCGATAGCGAAGGATGCCTTTGTCGCCGTCAAGGAAAGTGATGGCGCTCTTCGTTGCACCGGTATTCTTATATCCGAGATCCAGCGTAACGGCTCCTGTTTTTTCCAGAAGCTCGCTGATATCGATTCCTTTTTCGTCTTCGGTGCCTTCAACGATCGGGAATTCGTAGGTCTTCCCGTCAATGATCAATTGTGCTGTCTTTGCCATGATTGAAAAGCTATTTTGCTCTAAAGTAAAACCGGGGTGTTGTAGTTGGAAGTCCTTTGAAAGAATTAATTATTGCCCAGGATGAGTGGCATTCCGTCTTTTCCTGACCCGATCACGATGACTTTGGTGTTGGGGGATTTGGACAGTTCCAGGGTGGCTTCTATACCTCTCATTTTCAATAGTTTATCTGACAAACTGTTGTTGATGATATTATTCGCCCGAGATTCCCCTTCGGCGGCTATGCGCTTGCGTTCTGCCTCGCTTTTTTCCTTGTCCAAGCGGAATTGGTAAGCGAGGGCTTCTTGCTCCTGTTGCAGTTTATTCTCAATGGCCGCCTTGATTTGTGCAGGGAGCTCAATCGAGCGAATCAGCACCGCGGTGGCTGTCACATAATTGGCGCTGAGGATTTTTTCAGTTTCTGTCTTGATGGCAGTCTCCACTTCAGCGCGCTTGGTGGAATAGATCTCTTCTGCTGTATAGCGTCCCATTACTTGACGTACGGTTGACCGGACCTCGGGAATGACCAGTACATCAACGTACGATTGGGTGAATTTCTGGTGAACATAGCCGATCTGCTCGGGTATCGGAAAGTAGCGAACGGTAATGTCGACATGAATGGAAAGTCCGTTTTTATCGAGAATGTCCATATTCTCTTCGGCCGACATCTCGTTTACTTTATAGGTATATACATCGTTCCAGGGTGCCTTCCAGTGGGTGCCCTGGTCAATGACGTTGTCTCGGTCAAGTCCCTGGCCAAATGGGTAGAAAATGATGGCTCTTTCAGTGGATTGAACTGTGTAAAAGAGGCTGGATGACAGGGAAATCAAAATGATAAACCCGATGACACCAAGTACGATGATTGGTAGTTTAGGACTGTTCATAACTGTATTGGGGATAATGGTTTAGTGACTGATTCGCAGGGTGGTTGTGATGGTATGTAATGCAGGGCTTTAAAGTTAAGAAACTTAAGCTGATAAACGGCCTTCCGAATCGTTTAGTCTTGGCAGGCCCAGCAGTTTGCCGATAATCAGCATCCCGTAAAGATTCCCCCACACGGCCTCCAGTGTGCCGATGTTGCGGATAAGTTTACTGGGTTCAAGAGCGGAATCCATGCCTCCCAGAACGCTGAAGCTGTAGGCGACGCATTCCGAATAATTCGGGAAGCCCAATTCAATGGGCTTCCCAAGGCTGCCGGGGTTCGCGATGGAAAGCAAATCGTACAAACTTCCAAAAGAAATCCCGACCATCAGAAACACACAGGCCGCACCCCAAAGTTTGTCCGGGCTCAAATGACTGCCTGAGAAGATATCACGGATAGCGAAAGCAATGACCGTCACTTCGATCGGAAACAATAGCCCATGTACTATGAGCAGCAAAGCCTGCCGGTTTGATACCTCAATCACTTGATAGTAAGGAAATTCAGCCAGAATCCCGATGCCGATGGTCACCGCCAGGAGAATGAAAATGACAGCCAGCAGTTTTTTGTTGGAGGTGAAGTTTCTCAACAGGTCACAAAGCAGATATGTATAAAGTGCCCCGAAAGCAGAGAAAACAGTAATAATGAATTTGGAAAGGTCACTTGACGAATCTTCCAGTATAGGTCCGGAAAGTGTAAGCCCTGAGACGACAATGAATATCTGAATCAGAACGATGTTCCGGTAGTCCTTAATTTTCTCTTGCTGCTGCTGAAGAGGTGATTGCGCCGGGAATATCCGGGATAGTAATTTCGTGATCATGCGGGGTTTTGCAAGATAAAGGTTTTCACTGTTCCATTGTATGGGTTCGTGAGTACATCCGGCCGACCAGTGTATCCCAGGCTACGAGCAGAATGAGCAGGTAGGCAGGAAGTTGAAGGCGATCTTCAATAAAGGGGTGAAGCGCAAATCGAGCAACCAACGATGTGCCTGCGGCCAGCAGCAGCCATGTGCCGACATTCATGGGCTTGAGATGTCTGCGCCAGTAGATCAATGCGGAAGCGACAACCATGGCAGGAAGTGTGTAACTCCGAAGGAGAGAACCTATTCCATTGCCATAGGCCGCTATACGGTCGCTATCGACTTCATTAAGCATGAGGTATTCGTAGAAAACTGTTTGGTCTTTGAAAATGTAGAATATACTAACGACCGACATTGCACCAGCCATTAGACCAACACTCCATCGCAGGGTGCCGGAAAGAGACAAGACCAGTGCAACCAGTATCATGAGAATGGCTGCATCGGGTCTGATCCAAACGGCAACCAACAGTGATCCCAGGCCTGGTATCGTTTTTTTTGAAAGGACGAGCATAAACCCCATGGCAGAAATCACGGCGCAGAGCATGTCGGGTGAAGAGTACCGGGCAAGGTCTATAAGTGAAGGCGAAAGCATGATCACGAGTGTGAAAAGCCCTGCGGGAAAAACCGGACCCGTGCGGAGGGTCCAAATCAAAAGTATTGCACCTAACAGAAAGTAACTGACGACTGAAGGCAACCAGGTTGAAGTAACTGAATTGAGACCAATGCCATGAAGTCCCGTCACCACGAGGTTATAGCCTGGCTTAATGGTGTAGTATTTCAGAATTCCCTCGAAGGCGGAGGCATCCTTCATGAATACGGGTTGGCGGCTGGAGATGGCCTGGAAGTCGGCGGGTGGGAGAGCAGCCTTCGCCACCCGATAGACCTCCCGATGGGTCGAGTCGAAGGGTACCGAACGGTCATGCATCGCGATGGCCATATAGGGGAACATATCCCAATTATAGTACGGCCGACGGGCAGCCAGAAGCGAGACCATCAGGAGGATCGCCATCACGGCCACGATGACAATGGGTTTACCGGGATTCAGGGAGAACATGGAACCCCAAAATACAAAAAGCGGCCTGAGCCGCTTCTTGTTTGTTTCCAGGACAGTTACATGGTTCCCATTCCTCCCGTGTTGCTCGAAAATGGAGTGGGAGCGGGTGTGGATGTAGGAACTGGTGACGGGGCGGGGGCAGCCTTGGCCGCCGCTTTCTTGGCCGCAGGCTTCTTCTTAGCTGCTTTCTTAGCAGCCTTCTTCACTGTCTTCTTAGCGGCCTTTTTTGCAACCTTTTTCCCTTTGGTTGCCTTCTTCTTCGCCGCTTTCTTTGCTTTCTTCTTTGCCATTGTTCTAACTAGTTTTGAGTGGTTTGTTTTGTTTCATTGACAGCATTTCTGTCAACGGGGCATAAAGTTAGTGAAGGGTTTATTGATCCTGAATCAATCTTGAGTAAAAATTGTCAAGGTGCCTGCAGCCAGGTAGTGGCGACCAGGAGGCAAGTTCATTTAGGTTCCAGGCATGTTATGGTTCAACTTCGCTCAGGTAAGATGGACTCAGACTGGGGTACAATATCCGCAAGTCACCCAGTTTCCCTGCCGGGCTGGTTTCAAGTGTACCCCTGACCCAGTGACTTGCTTTGTTCCGGGTAGCAAAGGGCGGTTGTCCTTCAGGAATTTCTTTTCGTGTAATAATTAGAAAGTCTTAATTCAAGTCTTGAATTGCTGTTGGTCCAGGGGTGAAATGGCCCATTTTATGACTGATCAAGTCATCGGGCGAAATACTGTTGTCTCCTAAATTTTGGGTGCTAGCTGAAACGTCCGCTAATGAGAAGACTATTGTTAGTATTCATAGCTGGTATCAAGTATTCGTTCACTGGATTTTCATGCGGCTGATAGTCTGGATAATAAGCATCTTACCGATCGTGTATAATTGGTTGGTTCACGATAGAGTTTGATCGAGTTTGGATGCAGGTTGTTAATGGATCATGTGACCAGCCTCACCTTGAAGTAACACTTGAATCGAATTTGGGAAAATGAAGCAGTTTCAAAGTACGGAGATTTCAGAGGATTTCTTGCTGCAGCAGCAAGACTTGGCTAAGCATGGCATCTATACCCGGGTGGTTGATGGCATTAAGATTCATGCGATAGTCTGCGGCTGGGTAAAATACCGTAGCGCACACTTTCACTCAATACTGGGTCCTTACTTTGTTATGCTTGATCCCACCTGGATGGATTGGGTGCCCATCTATGCCTGGGTAATTGAACATCCCGAGGGGACTATAGTGATTGATACCGGTGAGACAGCGCAGGTTAACAAAGCTGACTACCTCTTGCATGCCGGTATGAATGGATGGCTCACGCGGCAATTGACGCGCTGGAAGATCAGCAAGGACTCCGATCTGAAGCCTCAGCTGCAGCGGTTGGGTATAGAACCAGAGAGTGTCAGATGGGTTGTTCTGACGCACCTGCACGTCGATCACGCGGGAGGGCTCGGCTACTTTCCAAAGTCGGAGATCATTGTTTCACATAAGGAGTATGTTGAACCGTATGTTTTTGTTGATGGGATGTTCCCATCGTGGTTCAGTCCTCACCTCATTGATCATTTTGACGATGTAGGAAATATCTTTCAAACCGGGCATGTGCTCACGGAAGCGGGTGACGTGATGATTGTTCCAACGCCCGGTCACACCTTGCATCATCAGTCGGTCATCTTCAAAACGAGCAAGATCCACTTTTTCTTCGCTGGTGATGCCAGTTTCAATTTCGCTCATATGCAGGCTGGATTTGCTCCCGGTATCAATTCAGACCGGCATCTGGCCAGGGTGACCCTTGACAAGATCAGGACGTACTGCCTGGAGAACCCAACAGCTTACTTGCCGACCCATGATGAAGAGTCGGTAAAGCGATTCTTCACCTAGTTGAAGACTGAGGTGCCTTTCAGCGGATCTTGACACTGAACTAAGCTTTTCAGGCTCAGGGCACTGGTTACAGGGCTCTTGGTTGAAAGAAGAATGGCCTATTTGCTTTTCGCGATGAACCCCCACCTCAAGGGCCGGTGACCCAACCGTAAATTTGTAAGGTTTTCCGTACAACGCATAGTATTGGATTTCTGAATCTTAGGACGATTTTTGGCCCGGAGAGTGCGTCGTGATATGATTTTTTTCAGCCGCCGCGATCCATATTAGAAAGGGTAACCCGATGGTCTGGCGGACAAGATTCACTTAATCCAATCATAGAAATTTTGAGCACAGCGGTGATGTTAGTTCTTAAGGGTAATGGCGCTTCCATTGAAGTTTTTTTAGACAGGGTGGAGATCAGTCAAAAAGCTGATGAACTGCGACATGAGCTCTCTACAGGTGAAATAGAAACTATATACTTCAAGGATGTTCGTTGCATTTCCGTCCGGGAAGTTGGTATTTTCAAGTCGGGCTTCATCGAGTTTGCAACGTTGACACAAAAAAGAGCCATCGCTTTTGACTATGCAGACTTGAATTCCCGGGCTGTGAGTATTCAGTCATTTGTGTTGAAACAGATGCAGAAGGTTTGGTCCTGAACAGGCTCGAAAGCAGATGAAATTCACCGTTTAGGTCGGACAAGTAGTATCCTGCCCCCGGTGATTTGATTATCTCACCATGAAAGATACTTGTAGATGACCCGGATCAGCTTGTAGGCTTCTTCCATATTGGCAGCCTGGTATGCGACCGTATAGCCGTCTATTCGCTTCATGGCGGGGATACTCATCGCCACGTCCGCACGTGTTGGGTTATCCACTTTGATCTTGAACTCAACAGGTCCCTGGCTCGCGAGTGGCTTGACTTTCCCGATGTCTTTCATGGCCGCGCGGGTTTGTGCCTGCAGTTCTTTGCGCACTGCATCGGGATGGAGAAGCTTTGCGGCCGCAGCACCGATCGCCTCTTTGGTGACAACCACCCGCACAGGCATTAGTTTTTTGATTTCTTCCGTGAATGTCTTGTCGCCACTGGCCAACAGCACGGGCACCCCGACCGAGCCGGCGAAGTACGCATTCAACCCTGCCTCACCGACTTCCACATTGTTGATCCAAAGGCCTTTTACGTTTCCTGAGCCGGTGTGTGCGAGAAAACCATTCTCTGTGCCGGCCATGGCATGATAGCCGATAAGGAAAACGCCGTCAAAGGTGCCGTCAAGGCCCTGCACCATCCCCAACGGCTTGATGTTGCTTTGAATGTATTCGACGCGGGGATCAAGCTCTGTGTGAAGCAGGTTCTGCATGTCGCCGTGACTGTCGTTGACGACAATTTGAGCAGGACCTGCTTCCAGGATTGCCGCCACCACGGCATTTATCTCTGCGGTCATCAGCTTTCTCCCCAATTCATAATCCTTACTCCCCGACGACACCATGGAGCTGGTTCCGATTCCGCCAATTCCCTCCATATCCACTGAAATGAAGATGCGCGGGGTCCTGGTTTGCGCTGTTGCGACTGTGCAGACGAGCATCAGCAGGTGAAGGAGTTTTTTCATAGCAGAATGGTTGAAGGTTAAGATCCTAACAATATTTCCGAGTGAGAAGTCAAGACACCATGAAAAATAACAATTAGCATTCAACGTTCTTGAAATGGCTTATTCCAAGGGCATTTCAAAGATATCCTGGAAAGCGTTTTCGATTTTTTGAATTTCCGCATCGGTTAGTTTTTCAAATTTATCTCTTTTTCGTTTAGACAAGCGTCCATGATTATGATGAATCAATCGGATCAATTGATCAATGTTTCGATCAGGCATGTCCACGATTCTTTGGACGGCAGATTTGGTCTCGTCATACTTCATGAGGAAATCCATTTCCTGAAAGATGTCTTCTTGAATTGTGTCCCTGATAATATTGGCCAAGTAAATACTTTGATCAGTGAGATCAGGGTATCGAAAGTATCCTTCTATTTCGTCGGGATTTTTGACTGTAATGGATTGGTTCTCATTCACTTCAAATTTCACCCTTTTCATCAAGGGCTTTGAATAATTCTCCAGTATTTGATCATATTCCTTAAGATGATTGACCATGTGAGCGGATACCGGAATGATCATACCCTTTTCAACTGCATTGTTTCTAATGAGAAAATCGTGAATCAAGAACCTGTGGATTCTTCCGTTACCATCTTCAAAAGGATGAATGAAAACGAAACCAAAGGCAACTGCTGCTGCCTGAACCACTGCGGGGGCCGTTTCACTTTTTTGAGCCATTGTGACAAGACCGTTCATGAGCGAAGTGACAAATTGTGGTGGCGGCGATACGTAATGGTATACTTCTTTGAAATTGTAATTGGTACTGCTGATAAAATTTTGAATATTCCTGTATCCGGGAACGGCAAACCTCGGATCTACCATTGCACTCTGAAGTGCTGTTAGTTTTGTTTCGCTCAGCAATGACGGGATAGTTTCTTCACCGGCCTTTTCCAGAATTGAAACAAACCTATCCATGCGATCCGGTGTTGGTTCCTCACTTTCAATCTGGTATGAAGATTTGGTCTCTTTCTTGTACAGGTAGTTAACGGCACGGTAAAAAATATCTGCGGGAAATGTCTTGGTAATGTCTTGGACCATTTTCTTGAAATCGGGTTCAAGAGCCTGGGTGAGGTTTTTTGTTTTGCGTATTACTGGAGAAAATTCCTGTGAACCGATCAAGTTGTCATTGATCCTCCAGCGGGAGACCTTCTTGATCTTTCCGGTTACGTATTTGTCAGGGTCGATAAGATCAACATAATTGGTTTTCCCTGTGTTTTCTACCGGCAATTTGACTCCTGTCAGGAATTCAAACAGGTATCCAATCCGGCGCTGATAGCTTCCCCTGGGCTTTGAGTTGAGGTAAGTGGTGATCTCATCAAGCGAAAGTTTCTTGAACACCGCTTTCAAGAAATCGAGATTCAGGTCATCGTACTTGAGACCGAATTCGATATGCTCCAAAGCTGATTCCCCGACTTTGTAAGTGGGGGGGTAAGTTTCAATGATTTTGCCACCTTCTTCAATTTCCAGGCGCAGCCTTGTTCCTAGTTGGGATTGATGTGATAGCGTGTACTCCAGACCATATTTCTGCTTCAACCAAAGGTATCCAATCGAAGGCGGGCCAGTTGACATTGCAAAAATTCTTATCCTAATGCAATAAAAGTAATATATTTTAAGATATTTGCAATAATTATTATTCCCAATAAATGAGCCGATTTCGACTAGAAATGCTCAGATTCTAATCTATTTGCAGTAAATATTATACTTTGAATTATAACTGCAATAATTATTATTCGAGCATGACCATAGTGCCAGTACCAGGAATGTCATACAAGAAAGAGAACGCATGCGCATTTCAGCATAACGACGAGGTTCTACTGCCCAATACACTTCCCAAAAATTTTCCCAAGTACATCCGCTGTCGTAATCTGATCTGGAATCGACCATGGTGATTGAAGTGCATTGCACTGGGGGAGCATCGACATGTTAAATCAATAGTCAGTTAGCGGGCTTTCCTGATGACTTCTGCAGACACCCAATAGATATTTCCTCTACTTGCATAAAAGAGGTACTTGCCGTCCGGACTGACGAAAGGGCAGAAATCATCGGTTTCTGTGTTAATGGTATTTCCCAGACTTTTCGAGTTTGTCCAGGTTCCATCTTGATTGCGAAAGCTTACGTAAAGATCACCGCTGCCCAATCCTCCTGGGCGATCGGCCGCAAATACCAAATAGGATTCGTCTGGGGCAACAAAGACATCCGCTTCGTAAGAAGGTGTATTTACTCCAGGACCAAGTTTAACGGAGGGCTGGAATTCACCATCTTTCATATCGGACGAATAGATGTCATAATTGTTCTTTTGCTCGATGTCTTGTCTGTTGGATGAAAAGTACATTTTACCGGTTGTCGTAAATGAAATGTAATATTCATTCTTGTCTGAGTTGATGTTCTTTCCAGCGTTCTTTGGTTCGGACCAGTTTCCTTCCCGACGTTCGACATACCAGATATCATAATCCTTCTTGGGCCCAGTTCCGGTAAGTGGTCTGTCGGAAATAAAGAACAGCTTGGTGTTGTCTGGTGTTAGGAATGGATCATTGTGACTATATACATCGTGGACAAGAATTTTGACTGGCTGACTCCAGTTTCCGTTTTCAAGTTTCATCATACGGGTTTCTGCTTTGCCCTTGGAGTTTACTCCGTAATAAAACTCGCTTCTGTCATTTGAGAACACCGCTCCAAATTCAAACTCGTCGTTTGTCGAAACTTTACCCGGTGCGAATATTTTAGGAGTTATGCCGGGCGGAACTTCGTTCAGATATCTGAGATCAGGTTGTTGCGCATGAGTTTGCGTTTCACAGAATAGAAACCCAATGACGAGAATGAAGTGTTTGATCTTTTTCACTGGGATGTCTAACCAACAACCGTGCCGCTGGTCAAATGATCAAGAAATTGAAGCATATATTCAATTCATTGCCCGATAATGGTCTAAAGTATTCTATTATCGGTCATCGGATTTGTTGTAGACACCTATTTCCCAATACAAAACTTCCCAAAAATATTCCCCAGAAGGTCTTCTGTAGTTATCTGCCCCGTAATCAACCCCAGGTGATGCAACGCATTCCTAACATCCATCGCTAAAAAATCTCCGGTAACTCGCTTGTCCATGCCCGTAAGGACACGAGCGAGGGCCTCATGCGTATCGCGCAAACTCTGGTAGTGGCGGGCATTGGTGACGATTACATCGCCGGGCTTCACTTTTCCGATCTGGAACGTGTGAAGAATGCGATCTTCCAGCGCTTTCAGGTTAGTCTTATTCATGGCTGAAATGAACTGAAAGTCTTGCTTCATGAGCAGCCTCACCAATTCCGGGTTCCCCTTATCCATCTTGTTGGCCACACGAATGACCGGAATCTTGAGGGCATCAAGATCTTTTAATTCTTGCATGACCTCGTCATAGGATGCATTGGTGAGGTCCACCAGGTACAAGATCAGCGCGGCTTTCTGCATCTGCTCCCGCGTCCGGCCCACACCGATCGCCTCAATCGTGTCGACGGTCTCCCGCAAACCGGCTGTGTCAATGAATCGAAAGTGAATGCCGCCCAGCGTAATCTCGTCTTCAATGACATCGCGGGTCGTGCCCGGAATCTCTGAAACAATCGCCTTTTCTTCATTGAGCAAGGCGTTGAGCAGCGTTGACTTGCCCACATTGGGCTTGCCAGCGATGACTGTCGGCACACCATTTTTTATGACGTTGCCCTGATCGAATGATTTCAGGAGCAATTCAAGATGCGATTGCAGTTTGAGGATCAGCTTACGAAGATCATCGCGCTTGGCGAACTCAATGTCCTCTTCTCCGAAGTCAAGCTCCAGTTCTATCAGCGATGCAAAGTGGATCAGCTCTTGACGGAGGTTGTTGATTTCTTTTGAGAAGCCACCACGCATCTGATTCAGCGCGGTCTGTCGCGCGTTGTCGGTCTCGGCGTTGATCAGGTCTGCGACCGCCTCTGCCTGAGCAAGATCAAAGCGACCGTTGAGAAATGCACGCTTCGTGTACTCGCCTGGTGTTGCCAGACGGGCACCGTGCTTCAATATTGTCTGGATGACCCGCTGTACGATAACAGGCGATCCATGCGTGGAGATTTCAACTGAATTTTCCCTGGTAAATGAATTGGGCTCGCGAAAGATTGATACGATCACCTCGTCGATTACCTCCTTCCCATCCTTGATCATGCCAAGATGAAGTGTATGCGAGGGTTGCTCCGAAAGGATCTTTCCATCGAAAATCTCTTGAACCAAATCGATGGAATTCTTGCCCGACAACCGCACGACGGCCAACGCGCTTACGCCGGGAGGAGTAGCTAGGGCGACGATAACTGATTCAGGGGCTAACATGATGCAAGATACAATGTAAGGAGGAGGGTTCTGGGTGCTGGATGCTGGGTGCTGGATGACCCGTCCTGAAATAAGTTGACACAAATTAGTCAACTTATGAGAAAAGAAAGAATAGTAATCCGGTACAGCCAAGCATTTAAGCAACAGGTTGTCCATGAGATTGAGGAAGGGCGTTGGAGCATA